>Ga0209148_1000007_pt1 | contig 1592273 bp, 1474 predicted proteins | sample AraplaCol_mMF_r2_2_FD_184288 | JGI IMG/M metagenome (GOLD analysis project Ga0209148, IMG submission 184288) | Arabidopsis root microbial communities from North Carolina, USA - plate scrape CL_Col_mMF_r2 (SPAdes) (version 2) | ecosystem: Host-associated > Plants > Roots > Endosphere | place... | reverse complement strand
GATGGCGCCGATGGGCTGGGCGGGGTCGGCGGCGATGGCTGCGAGCAGGCGCTGCAGGCGTGCGGCCAGGCGCTGCACCGTGGCGCGATCGAACAGGTCGGTGGCGAATTCGATGCGACCCGTCATGCCTGCAGGCGTCCCGTCGCGGCTGCGTTGCTCTCGCAGTTCGAAAGACAAATCGAAGATGGCTGCGCCCGTCTCAATCGACTCTGCACTGAGTACGGTCAGCCCTCGCAACTCGAACTTGGCCCGAGTGTTGTTCTGCAAAACCAGCATGGCCTGGAACAACGGGTGGCGCGACATCGAGCGCACGGGGTTGAGCACCTCCACGAGGCGCTCGAACGGCAGGTCCTGGTGTTCGTAGGCGGCCAGATTGGCTGCGCGTACGCGTGCCAGCAACTCCCTGAAGCTGGGATTGCCCGAAGTGTCGGTGCGCAGCACGAGCGTGTTGGTGAAGAAGCCCACAAGATCGTCGAGGGCCTCATCGCCGCGCCCGGCGATCGGGCTGCCCAGGGGGATGTCGGTGCCTGCGCCCATGCGGGTGAACAATGCCGACAGCGCGGCCTGCAGCACCATGAACAGGCTGGCCTGGCCCTCGCGTGCGAGCGAGACGAGGCCCTGGTGCAGGGGGGCGTCGAGCTGGAACATGATGCTCTCGCCGCGGTAGCTGGAGACGGCGGGTCGCGGCCGGTCGGTGGGCAGCTCGAGCTGATCGGGCAGGTCGACGAGAGCCTGCCGCCAGTAGCTCAGCTGCCTTGCCATGACGCTGTCGGGCTCGCTCTCGTTTCCTAGCAGCTCGCGCTGCCAGAGCGTGTAATCGGCGTATTGCACCGGCAGGGGCGCCCACATCGGCGGCTTGCCCTCGCAGCGCGCGCTATAGGCAGTCGCCAGATCGCGCGCCAGGGGAGCCCATGACCAGCCGTCACTGGCGATGTGATGGCACAGCAGCAGCAGGACGTGTCGACCCTCGTCGAGCTGGAATAGCCAAGTGCGCAGCGGAATTTCGCAATCCAATTCGAAGCGGTAGGCGGTCGCCTCGGCAAGCAGTTCAGTGAAAGACTGCTCGGAAACCTTCCGCACCTCTAGAACGGGGCGCGCAATCTCGGGAGCAAGAATGAGTTGTTCCGGCACTTCAGCAGCGTCCGAAAAGATGGTGCGCAGACTCTCGTGACGCGCCACCAAATCTGCCAACGCCGCTCGCAGCGCGGACTCGTCAACTTGACCTTGCAAGCGCAAGACCGTTGGAACGTTGTAGGCCGGACTGGGTCCGTTGAGCCGATAAAGAAACCACAGCCGCTGTTGGGCAAAAGACAGGGGAATCATCGTTGGCTCCGGACTCATAAAGTCTTCAATGGGTAGCAAAGGGACGCCGCGCTGGAGGAGCAAGCGGCCGAGCCGCTAGCGAGCGAGCACTGTCGCGCGGCGTGGATGCGAGGCAGCTCTTGAAGGCCTTCTCGCAGCAACTGGATGGAAGGGAGTCGAGCAGGCCGTGAATCTTCGATACCCGGCGGTCACCCCTTGACCTTGCATCAGTAGGTCACCACACGCGAGGCATGCAGAAGATCTGAATCTCCGTTGCAATCCTGGGCGGACGCAAAGGCAACCGCAGCCTTCAAATCCTCGATGTAGAGATCGACGGTGGACTCGTGCACAAGATTGACGGTTTGCTGAATGCCGGGCGGGTCGGCGACCAAGCTCATATACCAATTTCGCCTTCGCATTTCTTCTGCAACAGAAAAAATGGAAACCTTGTCGGAGATGATGGTAAGGACTGTGAGTTCGGGATTCCCTAACACAGCAATTTCCCGTATCTCCTCAAATCCAGCGATATAGCGATCGCGAAGCGCCATCAATCGCTCTGTAATTTCGCAATAGCCATCCTTGCCGAGAAAATGCATCACTGCCCACGCCGAGGCAATTGGACCGCCAGAGCGCGTGCCTGCGAGTGTGGGAGTGATGTACTCTCCCTTAGGCCAGTTTCGGAAATGACTAAATTGAAATTGATGATCATCCTTGTGCCGATAGAGAATTAGAGATGCGCCCTTCGCGGCATATCCGAATTTATGCAGATCAGTTGAAATTGAGCGAACACCATCGACGCCAAAATCAAAATCGCAGACTGGATAGCCAATCTGGCGGACAAAGGGGGCCAGCAGCCCCCCGATGCAAGCATCCACATGGAGCCAAATGTCGTGCTTGAGCGCAATCTCACCCATTTCGGCCACGTGATCAATCAGCCCATAGGGCAAGGACGGTGCAGATACGGCAATAAAAAAGGTATCTGCATCTATCGCTCTCTGCATTGCAGAGAAATCGCACCGCCAGTCGGCGCCCACTGGAACGCGAGTAACGGCAACGTCTAGGAGCTGCGCGGCCTTATCAAATGCAGGATGGGCGGACGCCGGGATGAGGATGTTCGGCTGGTGCAGAGATCGTGAAGCGCGAGTCTTGTCGCGTGCAGCCTTGACGCTCAAAATGATGCTTTCGGTGCCCCCAGAAGTAATGCTGCCGGCAGATCCGCTGTTTGCATTCAGCAAGTGAAGCGCCATTGACACGACATCCTGCTCCATTTTTCTGGAGCTGGGAAAAGCGTTCGGCGCGAGTGCATTGGTGTTTGAAAACATGGCAGCGGCTTCATGGGCAATGCTGCTGACGGCTTCGCTCGCAAAATAGCCATGCAGGGGCAGACGCCCCTCGCTGTGACGCCAGTCGGCTCGCTGCAAATTTAGCAATTCCTGTCGAAGTGTTTCGGCACTCATGCCGCGCTGAGGGAATTTGATTGAATTGGTCGCTTCGTTGGGCATGAGCTTCAGTTGAAAAAATCAAACGGGCAAATTAGCTTCTTGATCAGATCGGAATGATTCTGTGTCGTCAACAAAACGCCGAAATCTTGAAATACCTTCGGAAATGAATTCGGGTGTGGTGTTGCTGAATGCGAAGCGAACGCCTCTATGCTGGGTTTCATTCAAAGAGAAAAATGCTAGCGGCATAACAAGTAGTCCATAGTCACGAGCGCATATTTCTGCTTCCTTGTTCGTAAATTCAAACGGCACGGAGACGGTAAGGAAAAAGCCTCCGGCGGGTACATTCCATTGCACCTTTTCGCCGTTGGTTCCGAATTCATTGCTCAGAGCGGAGATTAGGGCGTCGCGATTTGACTTGTAAAATTGCCTGGCGCGACCAGTGATTTTGGAAAGACTGAAGTTCTCTTTCAGTAAAACACCGCCCACAATCGCTTGCGCGAGTTGGCTGGTGTTTACCGTACCGAAACTCTTGGCCTGAGAGAGCCGCTCCATCAGCAAGGCGGTTCTCTCTTGGCGACCAAACAGGTGTTCAGGCAGGACGGCATACCCGACCCGAAGCGCGGGGCAGATGGTTTTTGAGTAAGTGCCGAGATAGATGACGCAGCCATGATCGTCAAGCGAGAACATCGTGGGAATGGCTGTTTCCTCATAACGAAACAAACCGTACGGGTTGTCCTCCAGCACCACAATTTCGTTTTGAGCACAGAGTTCTATGATTCCCATTCGTACTTCTGGGGGTATCGAAACCCCCGTCGGATTGTCAAAATCGGGAATGAGATACAGGGCGCGCGGGCGTAAGCCCCTACCGACTGCTGAAGTGACTGCGGCTCGAAGCGCGGGCACAAATTCGTCCGGCGTCGCGCAATCAAATGGAATAATGGGAATCCCGTTCAAATCTGCGACACCAGTAATTCCAATGTAGGTTGGAGTTTTAGCGAGGATGACATCGCCGGGTGCAGCGCATAGCGTGGTGGCACATAAGTCCATCGCCTCTTGGCATCCTGCTGTGACAATGATTTGATTGGCGCTGCATGCAATTTTCTCGTCGTTGGCGATCTGTCTGGCGATGAGCGAGTTGATTATTCCGTTGGTCCGCCCATATTGGGCAAGACGATTAAACGTAGCGTCGAGCTCAAGGTTGCTAGTTGCCGCAAAATGCTGAATAAAGCGCGAGAGATGCTCGCCAGCTTCTTGAAGCTCGAAGAACCGTTCCGCTGGCCTTCCTGAAGCGAATGAAATTGCTTTCGGATATTTTTCGGCAACTTCATTGAGAAAATTCATGACCTGTAGCCTTGAGCTTGCTGGCTGGTCTATCTGTTCAGCAATGTGGTTCACTTTTTTCCTTGAGATGGAGTTGCAATCGCAGGGTATGCTCGCAGGCGCCGTCTTAGTACGCGTCTTTTTTCTCAAGCTGGGAAAAGAGTTCTTGAACATTTTGATCGAGAAAGTTTTCTTCTCCAGATCGCTCAATGAATTCAAAACTGAGGCCGGAGTTTAAATCTCGGCTTGTGAATATTTGCTTTAGACCTGTTCCGGCAATGATGGTAGTGTCGAATTTCAGGCCGTTCCCCGTCAGTTGATCGACGGTGCCCTGAATGTCGTCAACGCCGAGCGCGATGTGAGCGATGCCGGGGCCAAAATTACTGATGAGCTTCGACACCTGTGAGTCTGGCTCGGTACCCTGAAGCAGCACAAATTTAATTTTGTTGTAGGCGAGATCGGCCGCAATCATGCCCGTGCTCTTGCCTGCGATCTTGCGTCTTTGCACCAACTCGAAGCCAAGTGTGCCCACGAAAAAGCCAATGGCCACTTCAAGGTCATGGACTGCAATTGCAATATGATCAACACACAGGAATGTCTTTTTCTTTTCCGCGCCTATCTCTGGTTTCATGCTTGATCCTTTGATTTTTGAAGGCGAAATATTTCGATCGCAAGTCCAGTGACGCGCGCGGCATCGGTAGCTATGCGAGGAGCAAGCATCGCCGCAGGCTCTGTTCGCGAGACGTGAACTCGCCTCAGAGGCTGTTGTCGTACTGGACAGTGGATCGTGGCAACTGGTTGCTTGGGCGAAGTGATCGCAACGCCGCGCGTGCCTTGGGCGCGGCGACCAACCTGCCAGCCAGTTGCGCCACGCTTGAGGCTTCGAACAGCGTATGGATGCCGATATCGACGCCCATGGCTGTGCGAATTCGGTTGATCAGCCGTGTCGCCAGCAGGGAATGGCCGCCCAGGTCGAAGAAGCCTTCGTCGATGCCCACCTGCGGCAGCCCCAGAATCTCCGCGAAAAGCTTGGCCAGCGTTTCCTCCTGGGGGGTACTGGGCGCGCGGATCTCCTTCGTTGCGAAATGGGGCGCCGGCAAGGCCTTGCGATCCAGCTTGCCGTTGGGCGTGAGAGGCAGCGCATCCAGCCAGACGTAGTGCGCGGGCACCATGTGGTCGGGCAGCGTGGCGGCCAGCTCGGTGGGCATCTGTGCCGCGTCGGGCGGCGAGCCCAGGCGCGAGCGCTTCATCACCGTGGCCAGGTGTTCCAGGTTCTCGAGCACCTGGTCCGTGGGCACGCCGAAGTCGATCAAGCACGCGAACTCGTCCACGCCGATCTTCTCCAGCTTGCGCACCAGCGCCAGGCAGCTCTCGGGGCCGCCGATGAGCGAGGAGGTGCCGAAGTAGCGGCGCACCGCGAGCGCGATGAGTTGCTCCGCCTCGACTTCGCCCACAGCCTGATTCGGGATGTTCCCCTTGAGGTCCTTGAACACGCTCTTGCGCAGCTCCGTATGCGCCCGGAAATACTGGGCCATTGGCTCATAGGCCGCCTGTCGTGCCGTCTCGTCGTCAGGGCCAACGAAGGTGTGCAGCATCAGCGTGACCTTGTGCGCGTCCGGGTCGTGCCCATTGGCGCGCAGCGCGTCGCGGTAGATCCGGATGTTCTCGGTCAGCTCCGCAACGGTGAGGCTCAGCAGCGCCGTCAGCACATTCGCGCCGATCCGACCGGCCGCCTCGAAGGTGGCGGGGCTTCGGGTCGCCGTGATCCACACCGGCAACTCCGGCTGGATGGGCTTCGGTTGCAGGCGGACCTGGGACGTGTGGCCCGCACCGTTGCGCGCGGCTATCGTGCCGCCGCGCCAGAGCTCGCGTACCTGCGCAACCCCGTCGAGCATCACCTGGTACCGGTCGGCGAAATGGTCCGGCGCCAGCACGAAGTCCTCGGGCACCCAACCTGAGGCGAACGCGACGCCGACGCGCCCGCCGGAGAGATGGTCGACCACCGACCATTCCTCTGCCACTCGCAACGGATGGTGCAGCGGCAGTACGACGCTGCCCGCGCGCAGTTGCACGTTCTGCGTGACCATGGCCAGGGCCGAGCTCAGCACGGAAGGATTGGGAAACGCGGCCGCCACCTTGGTGAAGTGCCGCTCGGGTGTCCAGACGGCCGTAAAGCCGTTGCGATCCGCGAACTTCGCGCCCTCCACATACAGCCGGTAGAGCTGTTCACCCTCCTGGCCCTGATTCGCATCGGCGAAGTAGAAGAGGCCGAACCCCGGGGAGCGCGAGCGTTGGGGCAACGCCGCCTCGTCTGCGACGAGATAGGCGACAAGTCGCTTGCCGGCCGTCGAGTCTTCCCGCGCCACCACTGCGGCCTGCTTGATCAGCGGGTGCTTGATCAACTGCGCCTCGACTTCGCCGGGCTCGACCCGGAAACCCCGCAGCTTGATCTGGTGGTCGACCCGGCCCAGATAGCCGAGCACGCCCTCTTCACTCCAGCGTGCCAGGTCGCCTGTGCGGTACATCCGCTCCCCGGGCGTCCCGAAGGGATTCGCCACGAAGCGTTCGGCAGTCAACGCGGGGCGACCGAGGTAGCCCCGCGCCAGCCCGGCGCCGGCAACGAACAGTTCGCCGACCGCGCCCGGCGGGACCGGTTGCAGCAGGGCATCTAGCACATAGACCTGCACGCCCGGCAAGGGGGTACCGATCGGCACGCTGGGCAGTCCATGGCCGTCGAAGCTCTGGTTGACCCAGCCCGCCGCGTCCCAGAATTCGGAAGTGCCGTACAGGTTGACTAGCAAGGCCTGCGGCAGCACCTTCCTGAAGCGCTCGGCCAGCGCTGGCGTCAACGCTTCTCCGCCGCAGGACCAGTACCGCAGGTGCGGCAGCCGGGTGCCCACCTTGAACTCGTCGTCGAGCAATGCGTCAAGCAGCGACGGAACCAGAACGATCCGAGTCACCTTCTGGGCGGCCAGCAGATCGATCAATCCGTTGATGTCCTTGCTGAGCTGCGGAGGCACGACCACCAGGCGCTGACCGCCGAAGAGCGGCATCAGCACCTCCCAGACGAAGTCGATGAAGTTGTGAGTCGTCCTCTGGGCATACACCGTCGCTTCGTCGGCCTGCTCCACGTCCCAGCGCAGCCTGTTGAGCAGTGTCCTTGCAGTTCCGGCAACGCCCTTGGGGCGTCCCGTGGAGCCCGAGGTGTACAGCACGTACGCAAGGTCGAGCGGGCTGGGCGCGCGCGTGCGCTGCGCGTGGGTCAGGTCCGTTGCCGGCAGGGCCGAGAGTTTGGCACAGAGCGATGCGTCGTCCAGGCGCACGCCGAGTGTCTCTGCGTCCGCGAGGAGGTGGGTAACGTCGGACTTCGAGATGACGCACCGGGGCCGTGCGTCCTCAAGCATGAACCGCAGGCGATCCACAGGATAGTCGAGGTCGAGCGCTAGGTACGCTGCACCCGCCTTCAGAACGGCCAGGAGGCTGACCACCAGTTCGGTCGAGCGTGGCAGCGCCAGCGCCACGATGCTGTCCGGGCCAATGCCTCGTGCACTCAGGTAGTGGGCAAGCCGGTTCGCCTGCTGATTCAGTTCCTGGTACGAGAGGTCGATTGCTTCGAACGAGATGGCGCGTGCGTGCGGGGTTGCCGCGGCCTGTCGCTCGAACAGGTCCGCCAGTGTGTCGGGGAATGAGCCGGGGGCTGCGCCGTTCCAGTCCGCTAGGACGCGCTGGCGTTCCTCGGTGCTCAGGATGTCCAGCGCCGCGACGGGGATCGCCGGCTGGGCCAGGCTTGAATCGATGAAGCGCAGCAGCCGTTCCTGGTGCGCTTGCACGTCCGCTAGCGAGTAGGCGGACGCGTTCGCCGTGCAGTAGACGTCGGCGCTGCTGTCTTCGCCAATGAAGAACGAAAACGAGATGTCGGCCGCCGTGCGGGCGGAGGTGTTGAATGACTTGGATGGCAGGCCGCCGAAGGAGATGCCTTCCTTGAACGGCATCACGTTGATCACGGGCCCGAAGTCGCTGCCATAGCCTCTGATCCGCTTGGCGTCCAGGTACAGGCGCGATGCAGGATACCGTTGGTGCGCGAGCACCGTTCGGATCTCCTTGTCGACGATCCCGACGATGTCCCGCATCGTCATTTCCGGCGCAATCGACAGGTGCATCGGCAGGGTGTTCGACATCATGCACGGGATCGCCCGTGTCTCGGCGGACCGTCCCGACACCGGCAAGCCGATCGACAGTTCCCGAACACCGGTGGTGCGGAACAAATAAGCGGCCACTGCTGCGATCAGCGTCCGTGCGAGAGATGTCTCGCACGCGCGTGCCAGTTCCGCGATGCCCTCGAGCGCCGGTTTTTCCATCCGGCGGCTGCTTCGGATTGGCAGGCGCGAGAAGCTGCGCGTGCCCTCCCCGAAGCGGGTTGGCGCAGGGAGCTTCTCGAGGTAGCCACGCCAGAAATCGCGATCCGAGTTGAACGCATCCGAGGACAGGTAAGTTTGCTCGATGTCCAGCAACTGGCCCAGCGGCTCGAACCACGCGCGCGGTGCCGTGCGCGCTTCGATCGCAGCCGTGTAGAGCTCGCCCACGCGGCGCGCGATGAGCGAGTAACCAAAGCCGTCGATGACGATGTGGTGGTAGAGGTGGTGCCAGGCGAATCGGTCGGCCGACAGCTTGAACAGACAGAAGGAGAAAAGCTCGGGATCGGTTGGCGACAGCGACCTCTCCATCTTCTGGCCGATCGCGTCGAGCATCGATTGATGGGGATCCGCGTCGCCGCTCAAATCGACAAAGCTGACGCATTGTTCGCTGAGCTTTCCGCCGAGGACCTGCCGAGGCGCCGTGTCGGCCTCGATGAACGTGGTGCCTAGCGCCTGAGCCTCTTTAGCCACCAAGCGCAGGCACTGCAGGAATAATTCTGTATTCAGCGCACCGCCGATCTCGATGTATTCGCCGACGTTGTGAGAGGGGTGGCTTGGATAAAACTGTCGCTCAAACCAGAGTCCGAGCTGCGCGAAAGACAATGGCCAGCCATCTGCAGGTTTCGAGACCATATCGGGTCCTGTTGACTTACGTTTCGGGAAAGCCAAACGATCCGGGCCGGCAGCGCACCACGGGCGCGCCGGACGGAGAGCCGCACAGCTTTGGGGAGAAGGTGCCGGGACGCAGCGCAGCGGCTACCTAGCCCTGATCGCCCATGGCCTGGACTAGGCTTCTAGGCCGCATGTCGGTCCAGTTTTTCTCAACGAATTTAAGGCATTCGGCCTTGGCAGAAGGACCGTAGACCTTTTTCCAACCTTTGGGGATTTCGATGAAATCGGGCCAGATGGAATGCTGGTTTTCGTCGTTGGTCAGAACCAAAAATGAAGCGTCACCGTTGTCGAAAGGATTGGGCATGGGATCTCTTCAAGAAAAACGACCGCCAAATTTCAGTCTGAGAGCACCAAATTCGGGAGGAAATTGGTGAAACTGAAAAAAGATGTGACATTCCAGCACAACGCAGGTGGAGGCGCAAGGAGTGAGTTTTTCTTATCTATAAATGTGAATTTTTAACTTCTCCGCAAGGTAAAAAGTATTAATTTTAAAAAATAAGAAATTGCGATTAACTTTGCGTGCTGTTTAAACCAAAATGTGACTGCTCGAGGGCCTTGATTGGGTTGGTGTAAGCCAATTCGATGACGTCGAGTGGCCGAGCGCGGCTGATGTCATGGCGAAACGCGATAGCGCCCTTCCGACGGCCTCGATGGGGCGGGTCTACCCGTCGTTGTCCAAGATTGCTGCGTCGGTACCGTATGTGTGTGCACCGATCGGTCATTGCGACCCAGTGCCGAGTCTCGGCAGTTCTACGGACCAGGTCTTCAATGCCCTCGCCTTGCGGAAGACCCTCAGACTTGTCACGGGGACACGAAGAAGGAATCGACAACGGCCATCAGTGCACACTTTTTTGCGCGTCGACTAGTGCGTTGTGACAACTCGCAGTGAACGGTCTGTCCTGCAACAACTTATGGCTTGCCGCGGCACTCGCTCCCGCTTCTGCTCGATCAAGAAATGCCTTCTCTGGACCCGCGTTGGCATCGATGATGGCTTGAGCCTCGGCGGCCGCGGCAAAGGCTACGACATCGGCTTCGCACGCACTCCCTTGAACAACGACGTTCTTTCCCACGGCGTTAGCTGCCTGCAACAATCAAATCATCTCGATCTGAATGGAGCCTTCGTGGCACCACGCAAGCTTAGGCTACCGCCGAAAAAAAGTTCTGTTTGCAGATGGCCGGTGTCAGTCGTGGTGGCGCCTTGTTCGCGGCCTGATGGTCAGTTGCACGATGAGGGCTTGGGTGTTAGATGCAGAGAATGGCAAACTGAAAAATCTCTGCGCCACCTCTCGAAGGGCCCGAGTGATTGGGGGCGTTACCTCGCATGGGTTGCTCCACCGTCGACGATCAGGGTCGAGCCCACGACATAATCGCCAGCGCGCGACGCGAGGTAAACGGCAGCCCCAGCAATGTCTTCGGGCGTGCCGATGCGGCCCAAGGGAATGTAGGCTGCGACATCGTCGCCATGGTCCCGCGCGCTCTTGTTGAGGTCCGTGGCGAATGCACCAGGGGCGATGGCGCTCACGACAACGCGTTCGGGTGCGAGCCTCAGCGCCATCAATCGTGTGAGCTGAATCAGGCCCGCCTTGCTGGCCGCATATGAGTACGTTTCTCGAGGGCCCACGGAGATTCCGTCAACCGAAGCAATGTTGATCACCTTCGCTAGATTCATCGTCGCGGCCTTGCGCAGCAAAGGCGCCAAGCACTGGGTCAGAAAGAAGGGCGTCTTGAGATTTAGGTCAACCACCTTGTCCCATCCAATTTCAGGAAACTCATCAAAAGGTGATCCCCAGGCGGTCCCCGCATTGTTGACGAGGATGTCCAGCGAGTCTTCGCGTTTCGCGTAGGCGCTCGAGAGTTCCTGCGCGCCGCCTAACGTCGAGACATCCGCAGGCAACGAAAAAACCTCCCCGTGCTCCGAGAGCTCCGCGACGGTGCGGTCGCAGTCTTCGGCAGCTCTTGCAGAAATGTAGACCCGAGCACCCTTTATCAGGTATGCCTGCGCAATGATCCGGCCGATGCCGCGCGATCCTCCCGTGATGAGCGCCGTGCGACCCTTGAGCGAGAACAACGTTGACAGGTCCATGGGTGTGAGATTCCAACTAGTTAAGGAAAATTCAAAGACGGTCTTGCGTCGAACGATTCACATCTGCCGAGAGACGCAGTAGCAATTGTCCATTCTTCACGACCCTCGGTCTTTCTGGTCCCAATTAAAGCGCAGGCTCGGAGAATTCAGATGACTGAGCGGATCCTGCGGGACCTTTTCCCTTTGCGGCCGTGGGGACGCTCGGGTTGCTCCGGCTCGATGAAGCACGTCGTGGACAGGCCCTGCATCCGCAGACGACAATAGGAGGCAACGAAGTTGCAGCCTCTCAACGACTTCTTTTGACGCCTCCCAATAGATAAAAAATTCGGAGATTTTTAATGTCAGTATTTCGTTTGCAGGTGCTCGAACTGTTGGTCTTGAGTTGCGTCGAACGTGAAGCAATCTGCGATTGCTACTAATTGGAAGGTTGCATACACTTGCTCAGCTTGAGGGGCAGTAACGCGCGCCATAAGCCCGGCCGGCAACCGGCTCAGAAATTCTCGCGGAGTTTTCCCGACTATGTTTCGAACATTGCTCAAATCCAAGATCCATCGCGCCACAGTCACCGATTGCGAACTGCACTATGAAGGTTCTTGCGCGATCGATGAGAACTTGCTCGATGCTGCAAATCTCGCCGAGAACGAGCAGGTGCACATCTGGAATATCAACAACGGCGAGCGCTTTGTGACCTACGCCATCCGTGGCGAGCGCGGCAGCGGCATCATCTCAGTCAACGGCTCGGCCGCACGACGAGCTTCCGTCGGAGACCTGCTGATCATTGCCGCCTTTGGCTTGGTGTCGGAGGAGCGCGTGGCGGGACACTTGCCAAAACTGGTGTTCGTGGATGGCGCGAATCGCATCAAGGAAGAGCGTGCTCACATCCCGGTGCAGCAAGCCTCGGGCGAACCTGCACTGGCGTGAGTCTCTGTTGCTATTGTCTGCATGACATAGTGCGACGTGGCTGGTCTTCAAACGCAAGCACCAGATTCAGTGAGATCTGGGCGAGGATCACCAACTCGAACGGGAGCGAGCTTGATTCCATTAGGAGACCAGCCAGGTTTGGTCGCCGTGTGACATAGATCTGTAGCCTCAGACAGACGATCGCAGTGCATCGACGCAAGTGGGATAATGCCGCTCCGGAGGTCGAGTGTCGTTGGTTCGAAGCCGAAATCGCCACCATCTTTCTTTCTCGGTGTAACCCAAGGCAGCTTAAAAGTCCTTGTACATCAAGGACTTAGCCTGAAAAGGCGGCTCAGGCGGCATCACCGGATCTCACACAGTCCAGTTCTTGCGTGTACCCCACGGTGTACCCCAGACTGCTTTTCAACCGCAGTCGATTTTGGGTACACCATGGGGCAACTCAACGAGCTTCAGATCAAGGCGGCAGCGCCGCGTGACAGGGAATATTTGCTGGCGGACGGCGAGGGCCTTTACCTTCGCGTGCGACCGACCGGCAAGGTGTGGGTCTATCGTTACAAGCGGCATGGCAAGGAAGCCAAGCTAAGCATCGGGCACTGCTCGGCGGTGACGCTCGCGACGGCGCGCCGGAAAGCGCGGATCGAAGCCGAGAAGCGGATCAAGATTTCTCTCGGCTCCCTCAGCCCGATCGAATACCGGGTGAGTCTGGGGCTAGCGGCATAAAACCTGTCCAAGTTTTTGTCCGCACCCCCAGTTCCAGACCTGAACTGAACCGAAGAGGGGCCGGCCGCAGGAAGCGGCTGCAGGCCACCCTACTTGAACTCGTCGACCGTCAGGCCCAGCTTGCGCACCTTGTCGTGCAGGGTCTGGCGCGCGATGCCCAGCGCTGCGGCCGTGGCCGGCTGGTCGCCGCGCTGGCGCCGCAGTTCCTCGACGATCACTGCGCGCTCGAACGACTCCACCTGCTGCGGCAGCCCGCGCGGCAATGCGGGCACGCCCTGCGCACTTCCGCCGCCGCCGTGCGCCTGCGTCAGGCGTTCGCCGAGCAGGCCCAGCACGAAGCGGTCGGCGACGTTGCGCAGTTCGCGCACGTTGCCGGGCCAGGCGTAGGCCATCAGGTCGGCCAGCTGGGCGTTGCTCAAGAGCGGCGCGGGGCGGTCGTAGCGGGTCGCGGCCTGCAGCGTGAAGTGCTCGAAGAGCAGCGGAATGTCCTCGCGCCGCTCGCGCAGGGGCGGCAGCTCGATGAAGGCCACGCCCAGGCGGTAGTACAGGTCGGCCCTGAACTTCTGCTGGTCGCTCATGGCCTTGAGATCGTCCTTGCTCGCGGCCACCACGCGGCAGTCGAAGGGAATGGTCTTGTTGGAGCCGATGCGCTCGATGCTGCGCTCCTGCAGCGCGCGCAGCAGCTTGATCTGCACCGCCATCGGCATGCTCTCGATCTCGTCGAGGAACAGCGTGCCGCCGCTGGCGTATTCGAACTTGCCCACGCGCATGCGGCTCGCGCCGGTGAAGGCGCCGGCTTCGTGGCCGAAGAGTTCGCTCTCGGCCAGCGACTCGGGCAGGCCGCCGCAATTGAGCGGCACGAAATGCTGGCGCCGGCGCGCGCTGTGGTCGTGCAGGCAGCGCGCGACCAGCTCCTTGCCGGTGCCGGTCTCGCCGTAGACCAGCACGTCGGCGGAGGTCTCGGCCAGCGTCTTCACGGTCTGGCGCACCTGCTGCATCTGCGCCGATCGGCCGATCAGCACCGACTGGATGCCCTGCCAGTTCTCCAGCGCGTCGCGCAGTGCGCGCACCTGCAGGCTGAGCTGCCGCCGCTCGATGGCATGGCGCACGATGGCCACCAGCCGCTCGGAGCCGAAGGGCTTCTCGATGAAATCGTAGGCGCCCTCGCGCATGGCCTGCACCGCCATCGCGATGTGGCCATGGCCGGTGACCAGGATCACCGGCAGCTCGGGGTCGACGTTGCGCAGCTCCGGCAGCCACTCGGTGCCGCTCATGCCCGGCAGGCGCACGTCGCTGATGACGACGGCGGGCACGCCGAACGTGATGTGCGGGCGCGCGCGCTCGGCGCTGGGAAAGGACTCGACTTCGAAACCGGCCAGGGTCAGCACCTGGGTGGTGCTGACGCGGACGTCTTCGTCGTCCTCGATCAGCATCACCCGGATGGCAGGGGCTTCGCTCACTTGGGGATCACTCCTGTTGTGCAATGGAAAAGGCGTCGGAAACCGGCGGCTGGCTGCTGCTGTCGTGAATCACGGCGATGGCCGCCGGCAGGTCGATGACGAAGCAGGCCCCGCCGCCGTCCAGGTTGGCCGCGCGCAGCGTGCCGTCCATGGACCGCACCAATTGTGCCGAGATCACGAGACCCAGTCCCAGGCCCGAGCCTGCGGCCTTGCCGGTGACGAAGGGTTCGAACAGGCGCTGCAGGATGTCGGGGCGGATGCCCGGCCCGGTGTCGGTCACCGACAGCAGCACGCGGCCCTCCTTCGGCCGCGCCTGCAGGCGCAGCTTGCGCACCGGCGCGTCCTGCATCGCGTCGATGGCGTTGCGCATCAGGTTGGCGAGCACGCTGCCGAGCGCGGCCTCCTCCGCCATCACGCTCAGCGTGGCGGGCTGCACGTCGACCTCGATAGCCACGCGATGCTTCCTGGACGCCTCGGCGACGATCACCTGCGCGTCGGCGATCGCGTGCGACAGCAGCACCGGCGCCAGCGGAAGCTCGCTCTTGTAGGCGAAGGTGCGCAGCTGCGAGGTCAGCCGCGCGAGCCGGTCGACCATGCCGCGGATGCGCTCGAGGTTGCCGCGCACATCGTCGAGGCGGTTCTTGTCGAGCAGGATGGCGGCGCTTTCCGAGAGCGTGCGCATGGCCGTGAGCGGCTGGTTGAGCTCGTGCACGACGCCCGCCGACATCTGCCCCAGCGCGGCCATCTTGCCGGCATGCACCAGTTCGCCCTGCGCCGCGCGCAGCTGCGCGGTGCGCGCGGCCACGGTCGATTCGAGGGTGTCGTGCGCCGCCTGCAGCGCGGCCTGGTTGGCGAGCTTCTGGCGCACCGCGCGGCGGCGCTGCCACAGCGCCACGGCCACCAGCAGCAGCACCGTCATCGCGAGCCCGGCAGTGATGGCCGCGTTGCGCGCGGCCAGGTGCAGCGGCGCGAGGTTGTCGAGCACCACCAGCTGCCACGGCGCGCCGCGCAGGGTGCGAGCCGAGGCGAGCTGGTCGACGCCGTCGAGCGAGATCACCTGCACGTCGCGGTCGAGCGCCTCCTTCTGCGTCCATCGCAGCGGCTGCAGCGCGGCCTCGCCGTAGGGACGCGAGCGCAGCACCTCGGCGCGCTGGAGGGCATCGAGCGGCAGCAGCGGCCGGAACTTGATGTCCTCGCGCGTGGAAAGTATGACCACGCCGCGCTGGTCGATCAGCGCCACGTCGCCCGGCAGCTTGCGCCAGGCGCGCTCGGCTTCCTCGAGATTGATCTTCACGGCCACCACGCCGCGCGAGGCCTGCCCGCGGCGCAGCGCGTAGGAAAGGTAGTAGCCCGGCTTCTTGCTGGTGATGCCCACGCCGTAGAAGCGGCCCCTGCCCTGTCCCAGCGCGTCGATCACGTAGGGACGGAACGAGAGGTCCTGGCCCACGGTGGTACCGGGCTTGTCCCAGTCGGAGGCCGCCAACGAGGTGCCGGAGGCGTCGAGCACGTAGAGCATCTCCGCGCCCGCCGCGGCGTTGACGCCGTCGAGGTAGCGGTTGACCGAATCGCGCAGCCGCGTGTCCGACGGGGTGCCGAGCAGGGCCGGCACCAGGGGCGTCATCTCCAGCAGCGCGGGCAGGTAGTCGAAGCGGGCCAGGTCGGCGTCGAGGCCGGTGGCGAGCATGTCGAGCCGGTGGTCGGCCGCTTCGCGCAGCCGGGCCAGGCCGGTCTGCATGGCGACCTGGTAGCCCGCGAAGGCGGCCACGGCCACGAGGGCCAGCGCGCCGCCCCATCGAGGCAGGCCGCGCCACCCTCTCGTCGCCTGGTCGGAATGTGGGTCTAGACGCCGGGCCGGCTCCCTTGGATTCATGGGGCCGTTATTGCACAAGGCGGGGCCGCCTGCATCAGTGGCAGCCCGATGGCCCCAGCGCGGGGCCGAAGGGAGGATCAGGAAACCTGCCGCGCGGAGGCGACGGGCATGTGCGCCTCTGTGGCGTCGAGCACGCGCTCGGGCTCGTCGGCCTCGGCGGTGCTTTCCTGGTTCAGGTGCTGGTTCATGCGCACGGTGTCGAGGTCGCCGGTCCACTTGGCCACCACCAGCGTAGCCACGCCGTTGCCGATCAGGTTGGTCAGCGCACGGGCTTCCGACATGAAGCGGTCGATGCCCAGGATGAGCGCCAGCCCCGCCACCGGCACATGCCCCACCGCCGACAGCGTGGCCGCCAGCACGATGAAGCCGCTGCCCGTGACGCCCGCCGCGCCCTTCGAGGTCAGCAGCAGCACCGCCAGCAGCGTGAGCTGCTGCGTGAGCGTCATGTCGGTGTTGGTGGCCTGTGCGATGAACACGGCCGCCATCGTCAGGTAGATGGAGGTGCCGTCGAGGTTGAACGAATAGCCGGTCGGAATCACCAGGCCGACCACCGACTTCTTCGCGCCCAGGTTCTCCATCTTGGCCATCATGCGCGGCAGCACCGATTCGCTGGACGAGGTGCCCAGCACGATCAGCAGCTCTTCCTTGATGTGCTTGATGAACTTCCAGATGCTGAAGCCGTGGAAGCGCGCGATAAGCCCCAGCACCACGAAGATGAAGAGCAGGCAGGTGGCGTAGAAGGTGGCCATCAGCTGGCCCAGCTGCAGCAGCGAGCTCACGCCGTACTTGCCGATGGTGAAGGCCATCGCGCCGAAGGCGCCGATGGGCGCGACCTTCATGATGTAGCCGACGATCACGAAGAGCACGTGCGAGCCCTTCTCGATCACGTCGAACACCAGCGTGCCGCGGCCACCGAAGCGGTGCAGCGCGAAGCCGAACATCACGGCGATCAGCAGCACCTGCAGGATCTCGCCCTTGGCGAAGGCATCGACCACCGTGCTCGGGATGATGTTGAGCAGGAAGTCGGTGGTGCTCTGCATCTTGCCGGGGCCGGTGTAGGCCGCGATGCTTTTTGTGTCGAGCTGGCTCACGTCGACGTTCATGCCTGCGCCGGGCTTGAGCACGTTCACGAGCACCAGGCCCACGATCAGCGCGATGCTGCTCACGATCTCGAAGTACAGCAGCGCCATGCCGCCGGTCTTGCCGACCTTCTTCATGTCCTCCATGCCGGCGATGCCCACCACCACCGTGCAGAAGATGATCGGCGCGATGATCATCTTGATCAGCTTGATGAAGCCGTCGCCCAGCGGCTTCATCGAGGCGCCGGTGTCGGGATAGAAATGGCCCAGGAGCACCCCGAGCACGATGGCCGTGATGACCTGGAAGTACAGGGATTTGTAGAAGGGCTTGGGGGCGGTCTGGTGTTCCATGGGGGTGCTCATTGGTTTGTCTCCAGGGTCGTGACCGGGCCCACATCGGAGGGGCGCGGCCGGCCGGTGATTCAGCAATCGACATGCCACGGCCGGCGAGGGTCGGAAGCCGCCATAAGCCATTGATTTCAAAGCGCTTTTCCCCAAGAGGTGCGAGGCGCCCCGCCGACGATCCGGATGCCGCAGACCGGCCCCGTCCGAGCTTCCGGATCGGCACCACCGGGTAAACCCTAGGCGCCCGGCGGTGTCAGACTCGGCGCATGAACGACAACGCCCAGCCCGTCGCGGCCTCGGAAGGCGCCTCCAGGCGCATCGCGCTCACGGTGGCGGCCGCCTTCTTCATGGAGACGCTGGACGCCACCGTCATCGTCACGGCGCTGCCGACGATCGGGGCGGCCTTCGGCATCGGCGCGCTGGACGCGAGCCTGGGCGTGACGGTCTACCTGATCGCGATGGCCGCGCTGGTGCCGGCCGCTGGCTGGTGCGCGGGCCGCTTCGGCGCGCGGCGGGTGTTCGCGCTGGCGGTCGGGGCCTTCACCCTCGCCTCGCTGGCCTGCGGGCTCGCGCCGAGTTTCGAATTCTTCGTCGCGGCGCGCGCGCTGCAGGGCGCGGCCGCGGCCTTCATGTCGCCGGTGGGCCGGCTGGTGGTGCTGCGCGAAACGCCGAAGCACCGGCTGATCGAGGCCATCGGCACCATCACCTGGCCGGCTCTCATCGCTCCGGTGATCGGGCCGCCGCTGGGCGGGCTGATCGCCACGCATGCGTCGTGGCGCTGGATCTTCCTGCTGAACGTGCCGCTGGGACTCGTCGGCCTATGGCTGATCATGCGGCTCTTTCCGCGCCGGGCCGACGCGGCGCCGGCGCGCTTCGACGCTGCCGGCTTCGTGCTCACCGCCATCGCGCTGGCCGCGCTGGTCGAAGGCCTCACGCGGCTGGGCGGGCCGCAGCCGGGCTCGGCCTTCACGCTCGGCCTGCTGGCCGCGGGCGTGGCCGCCGCCATCGCCGCGGTGCGCCACGCGCGGCGCGCGGCGGCGCCCCTGCTCGACCTTCGTGCGCTGGCGGTGCCGACCTATGCGCTGGCCACGGCGACCGCGGGCTTCGTCTCGCGGGTCGCGATCAACGCCTCGCCCTTCCTGCTGCCGCTGATGTTCCAGATCGGCTTCGGAATGAGCGCCTTCCAGGCCGGCTCGATGCTGCTGGTCTACATGGCCGGCAACCTCGTGATGAAGAGCGCCACCACGGCGGTGCTGCGGCGCTTCGGCTTTCGCCGCGTGCTGACGGTGAACGGCGCGATCTGCGCCGCCACGCTCTTCGGCTGCGGGCAGCTGTCGCCCGGCGACCCGCTGCCGTGGATGTGCGTGCTGCTCTTCGTGGCGGGCATGGCGCGCTCGATGAACTTCACCGCCATCGGCACGCTGGCCTTCGCCGATGTGCCCGACGAGACCCGCGCGGGCGCCAGCACGCTCGGCACCATGCTGCAGCAGGTGTCGCTCGCGCTCGGCGTGGCCCTGGGCGCGATGGTGCTCGGCGCCTCGCAGGCGTTGCGCGGCGCGCCCGCGGTGGAGCTCGCCGACTTTCGGCATGCCTGGTACGTGGTCGGCCTGCTGATGGCCATCGCGGCGCTGATGACGCTGCGGCTCGACCGCCATGCCGGCGTGGCGGTGTCGCGCAGGGCGTGAGAACATCGTCCGCCTCTTTTCTGCCACTTCGTTTCCGGAGACATCTTCCATGCCATTGCACATCGGCATCGTCGGCTGCTCGGCCGAAGGCGCTGCGCTCTGCTATCGCACGCTGTGCGTCGAAGGCGCCAGCCACATGGGCCACGCCCATGCGCACCCCGAGGTCTCGATGCACACGCACTCGCTCGCGGCGTACGTTGACTGCCTGGACCGCGGCGACCTGAACGGCGTCGCGCAGCTGATGCTGTCCTCCGCACGCAAGCTCGCCGCGGCCGGCGCCGACTTCTTGATCTGCCCCGACAACACCATCCACCAGGCGATGCACCTGGTGCTTGCGCAATCGCCGCGGCCATGGCTTCACATCGTCGAGGTGGTTGCAGCCGAGGCGGTGTCGCGCGGCTTCCGCAGCGTGGGCGTGCTGGGCACGCACTGGCTGGTGAACAGCGAGGTCTACCCGCAGGCGCTGTCTGCAGCCGGGCTCGAAGCCGTGCGGCCAGGCGCCGACGAGCGTGCGGAGATGGGCCGCATCATCATGGACGAGCTCGTGCGCGGCGTGATCAAGCCCGAGTCCACCGAAGTGCTGCGGCGGATGATCGACGGGCTGAAGGCGCGCGGCTGCGATGCCGTCGTGCTGGGCTGCACCGAGCTTCCGCTCGTGCTGGACGACGGCAACTCGTCGCTGCCGACGCTGGACTCGACCCGCCTGCTGGCACGCGCCGCGCTGCGGCGCGCGACGGCTGCAGCGGCGGCGACCGCCTGAGCCTTCGCCTTCATTCGTTCCTCGACACAACAAGCAAGGAGACGCTCATGCCCGACATCGCCTCGATGCAGAAGCTGCTGGACACCATCTTCCCCGGCCTCATGGGCGTGAGGCTCACCGAACTCGCGCCCGAGCGCGTGGTCGCGCAGATGGAAGTCCGCCCCGACCTGTGCACCGCCGGCGGCATCCTCCATGGCGGCGCCTACATGGCCTTCGCGGACACGCTGGGCGCGGTCGGCACCATCGTCAACCTGCCCGAAGGCAAGCGCACGACGACGACCGATTCGGGCACCAAGTTCATCGCCGGAGCACGCGTGGGAACGACGGTCACCGGCACCAGCGTGGCGCTGCACCGCGGGCGCACGACCCAGGTGTGGCAGACCACGATCGCCAATGCGGATGGAAAGCTCTGCGCAGTCGTCACCCAGACTCAGCTGGTGCTCGACGCGGCAGCCTGAGCGTCGCTGCTGCTGCCCTGAGCGCTGATGGGAGCGGCCCTCAGGCCCGCTGCCGACGCCATCGCCCAAGCTCCGCCCGACCGAGCGGCGTGATGCGCAGGATCATGGCGGACCGCCTCAGGCGTTCGCCCGGCTCGGGAAGCCTCGCCTCGATGAACCCGGCCGCCGCAAGGACGGCCGCGCAGTGGATATCGGCCTCCTCCAGGATGGCCAGCGGGAAAGACGCCTCCTCGATCCGACGCAGAAAGTCCATCGGCATTGCTGATGATCCTCGCAGGTGCGCGCTTGCTTGTTCTTTTAGCTATGGCTCGTCGTCGTGGCTCCCCGCGACGATTCTGCAGCGTGCGGCCCGCCCCACTGTAGGCGCGGGCCTGCCGCTACGATCAGCCGATGACTACGCTGTACCTGCAGATGACCGAGAAGCTCTCCGCGCACTGGAGAGAGAACAACAACGCCTACCCCCGGAAGTTCGTGCTCAGCCCCGCACTGCGCGACCAGTATCTGCGCGACCTGTCGCTGATCACCATCCCTGGCGAGCGCGACATGAGCGCGACGAAGCACATGGGAGTGCCCATCGAGATTGCTGAGAACACGCCGGGGGTGATGGTGGCGGCCGATGGGACGGAGGTGGCGCTGCAGTGAAGTGGTCGTCGGCCTGAAGGGCCGATGATGTGCCGATACGGGAGGCCGCACCGGATCGCGGCAAGACGGGCGCAAAGCAAAAGGCGCTACAACCTCGAGAGTTGTAGCGCCTTGCTGAATTTGGTGGCTGGGGCGGAATCGAATAATTCTGCGCAACCCTCGCCAGCACTCGCTTTCGCTCACTGCTCCTGTTCTCTGGGCACACCTTCGGGTACACCAGACCATCTAAGGTCGTGCGTTGCGAAAGTTCAAATGGTGCACTCCGTCCGACCTGAGTCAGATTATCGCGCAACAGAGCAGCGAGAAGAATGCCTCAATCCCGCAATTCGATAGCCGGTGATGTCCATGGATTTGCGGGCCGTAGTTGAGGTTGACCGACCAAAGGCGACGCTGACAGAAGTCTGTCGCGAGACCGGCGGATGCGTTGATGGAGGCATGAAGGAACAGACTCTTGCCATGGCCGCCAAAGGCTTCCAGCAGCTGCGCCGCCCCGCCAGGTGCCACATGTTCCTCAAGGCGGTGACCAAGATCATGCCGTGGTCTGGAGCCTTATTGCCCCAACGCAGAAAGTGGCTGTCCCACCAATGAGGCTTCAGCGGATGCTTCGCATGCTGTTCGTGCAGCACAGATTCAACTTGGCCGACGAGGCGTGCGAGGAAGCGCTCTACGACAGCGCCAGCCTGCGCAGCTTCATGGGGATCGACCTGGGCGTGAGTGGAGGCCTGATGCCACCCCGTTGTTGAAGTCCCGCCGCCTGCTGCAGACGAACGACCTGGGGCAAGCGCTGTTCGCCAAGGTCGGGAAGTGCTGCAGGGCGATGGAATGAAGGTGCTGGCAGGATCGTGGACGCCACGATCATCAGCGTGCCCAGTTCGAGGAAGAAGAAAGACAAGAAGCGCGCCGCGGAAATATCGGACGGCCAAGGGCAAGAAGAACTGGTTCTGCGAAATGAAATTACACATTGGCGTGGACGGCCACACGGGGCTGGCGCACAACGCGATGGTCACGTCTGCCAACGTGCATGATCAAACCCCGCCCGAACGGCTGCACGCGGACGAGCTGGACGTGTACGGAGATTGTGCCCATGCAGAGCAGCAGGAAGTGATCGCCGAGGAGGCGCATGCGGCGAAGGACTGCACGAACCAGTGTGTGCGTAAAACGGGTGACAAAGCCGAAGAACTGCATCGGCGTCGCAACCGGGAGAAGTCGAAGGTGCGTGCATACGTGAGCACGTGTTCGCCATCGTCAAGCGGCTGTGCGTCTTTAGCAAGGTGCGTTACCGCGGGCTGCATAAGAACGCCACGCCTTCACGGCACTCTCGCTGGCCAACATCTACATGACCCGAGGGCTGTTGCTGGTGAAGATGCACCCGTAAAGGGCAACAGGGGCTAGGAGGCCCATCGAATTGAAAGGAAAACCGATGAAATCCGCTTGCCAGGACCGCAGATCCCGCTTTGCGAAACACGAGCGTCCAGAATCGACGGTTAAAAAAGCGTAGCTTCAGGCTCCAGCCTTGACCAAGACCGTGATCGCGGCTTCCGGATGTTGTTTGCAAGCGCGACACCAGTCCAAATAAAACAGCACGTCCATATACCGTTCGCCTCGCTCGACTTTAGATACATGGGACTGGTCCACTTTGAGCCGTACTCCCAATTCTGCTTGCGTCAAACCGGCAGCGCGCCGAAGGTAACGCAGGTGCTTTCTTAGCACTTCGTATCGGCGATGATGAATGGACGGAGGCACCGCTTGATGCTCAGAGACAGACTAAAAAAGGCCATTTCGACCTTTTTTGGGTTATCATGGACATCAGAGAAAATGCCGCTTTGGCCTTTCTCATGACTCTTTCCTTTGAGGTCCAAATGACGCGTCGACAGGCCGCTTCGCCTCTGCCAACGGCACACCGCCTACGGTTGCCGTTCTCAGTGACGCGCGCACGGCCTCGGCAGGCTGAGCCTGTCGTGCGGAGCTTGTCTGCCGCCCGGATCGGCGCGCAGGTGCGAGCGCTGCGCGTTGCAGCGGGGCGGTCTGCGGGTCAACTGGCGCTGGCGTCCGAGATCTCGGCGTCGATGCTTTCGCGCATCGAGCGAGGCCTGGTGTCGCCCTCAGTCGAGACGCTCGAGCGGCTCGCGCAGGGGTTGCACGTGCCGGTCTCGCGCTTCTTCTGCGATCAGTCGCGGCGCACGGACTTCTGTCAGGTGAGGGCAGGGCAGGGGCTCGTAGTCGACCGCATTGGGGCCGTGGCGGGCTACCGCTACGAACTGCTGGGCCACCTGTTGTCGGGCAACTTGTTTGTCGAACCCTACCTGGTAACGCTGCTGCCGGGCGCCGACCCCTACATGACCTTCCAGCACCCGGGTCTGAAGTTCCTGTACTTCCTGTCCGGTGAGGTCAGCTACCGCTATGGCAGCAAGATGGTCGAGGTGAAGGCAGGAGACTCGCTGCTCTTCGAGGCAAGTGCGCTGCATGGCATCGAGACCATCCACTCGGGACCGGTCTCCTACATCTCGGTGGTTTTCACACTGCGCGACTAAGTTGCTCGCCGAACTGTCAGGCTTGCTGAGGGAGGCCGATGCCGGCCCGACTCATCGATTTGGGATTCGCACATACCAATTTCTTTTAATTCTCTCAGCTTCGGTGTTCGGCATGCCGAATGCCGAGACAGCTCCGGCCGGTCTATCAAAAGCGGCGTCCTTCTTGTTCGATGAATGGCGAGGCATCTATCAGACAGTCATGCAGAGCGCTCTGCGTAAGCACGATGGATGAGGCATGCCGGCAGCTTAGACACGATAGTTGCGGGAAGCGGGAGGAGTTTTGAGGGCAGAGTCCTTGTGCGGCTATGAGGGCGGGAAGCGGGAGGAGTTTTGAGGGCAGAGTCCTTGTGCGGCTATGAGGGCAGGATAGTCTGCCGTCAGACATTGTTAACAGCGATGGCGTCGCGATGACCAAGACCTCTCGATCGAGCGTGATTGGGACCCGGGTGTCAGCCGAAACCCGGACACGGGTTGCTGCACTCGCGGCACGTCATCAACTCACCGAGGCTGGCCTGCTCGCCAGGCTCGTCGACGAAGTTCTGCGCACCAATGCGCCGACCACGGTGTCGTCATCCACTCATGCCCGGCGCGCTTCGGACACGGGCCGTCTTTCCGAAGATCGGATCACGCTGCGGCTTCGCGCGGGCGATCGCGCCCTGATCGCTGAACGGGCCGAGTTGCGGGGCATGAAGCCTGGCAGCTACCTGGTCATGCTCATCCACAACCATGTGCATGGACCCGTGCTGCTGCCACCGGAAGAGCTCACCCAGATCAAGGCGACATGCGCACAACTGGCCGCGCTCGGACGGCAGTTTCGGATGTTCGGCTTGCCGAACACCGCCACACAGCCGCAGGCCTCCGAGATCATCGATGCACTTGCGCTTGCCCGAAGGGAGATCGAGCAGGCGCGCAGGGCGACGGCCGCCATCTTGCAGCGCAACCTGGTCAGCTGGGAGACCCGCGGCCGCGAGGTGGACCATGCCTAAGCAGACGCTGCGGCTCGCACGCGGCGGTCGCAAATCCGCCGATGGCGTGCGCGACATGACGCTGGACATCGTGAGCTATGGTCGACGTGGACCCGGTGGCATGCTGCGCTTCGGTTCCGGCGAGATCGCGCAGATCCAGCGCACGCTGGGACGCACGCCCGAGGTGTTGGTGAAGGTCTCCGGTGGCGGGCGCGACACCGGTGGCGTCGAGGCGCACCTGCGCTACATCAGCCGGCATGGGAAGCTGCCCCTTGAGACCGATGAAGTACCCGCCATGCAGGGCCGTGGCGCCCCCAGAGAGATCGTCACCGACTGGCAACTGGACCTGTGCAGGAGCCAGTACAGGCCCAAGCCGGCCGCAGGCCAGAAAGACATCCGCCCGAAGCTCGCCCACAACATCGTGCTGTCGATGCCGCCCGGTACGCCCCCGGAGAAGGTGCTAGCGGCGGCGCGTGCGTTTGCGCGGGAGAACTTTGCGTTCCAGTACCGGTACGCCATGGCGCTGCACACCGATCAGCCACACCCGCACGTGCACCTCGTGGTCAAGTGTGAGCACGAGTTCGAGCCCAGTAAACGTCTCTACATTCGCAAGGAGACGCTGCGCCAGTGGCGCGAGCAGTTCGCCGCGCTGATGCGGGAGCAGGGGGTGGCCGCCAACGCGACGCCGCGGCAGGTGCGCGGGCAGATCCGCAAGCCGCTGAAGGACGCGATTCATCACCGGCTGCTTGCGCTTCGGGTGTTCTGGCGGCTGGGGCCGGACGAGCGGGCAAATCGGCGGCCGCCGAAAACTTCGAGTTTCATGCGGGCCAAGCTCGGGGCTGTGCTGCGGGCCTTACAGACAAAGCGAGACACCCTGGATGCTGGCAGAGATGAGATGCTGCGCACGCGCCAGGAGGTAGCGGCAGATTGGCAGGCGACCGCCGATACGCTGAGAAGGCAGGGGCAGGTCGAATTGGCCGAGCGCGTGGGGCGCTTCATCGAGCGCATGACGGCCGTGCAGACCGATGAGCGGCGCATGGCTGAGCGCTGGAAGGATGCGGAGCGAAACCGAGCGCAGCAGCGCAAAGATGCCAAAGCACTTGGAGTGCCCGTTCGGTGAGCCAGGAGCTTTACGCAGCGGCTGATGAAGCTTGATGTTGGGAAATGGTTCTGCGCCCTAGCGAGTGCCCCCGATTTTTGCTGAGGCCGCCCTTGGGGGCTGGCGCGCGGGTTTGACCGCCCGCGACCGCAAGCACTGTTTCATTTGCGCGAATTGCATCTCGCAGGCCGCAATGACGAAACGCGATGCCCACGCGCGATGCCGTACGACTTGTTTTCGTTTCGACCATCGATGTCCGTCTGGCCTCGCCACACGACGGGCCGACTGTTCCGCGTCTGCCGGACACAGGCCAAGTCGGTGATGCCGATCGGGTGAGCCCATTCGCGTCCTGATCGCCTGCACTTGACGCCGCGTTTGCAGCTTCTCCGTTGCGATCTCACTCCGTCGTTGTTTGGCGCTCCTGAGCGAAGCACGAATCCCATCGTGTGTGCTGAGCGGCAAGGGCGGCGATGACAGTGCCTTGCCGTACGAGCGGGAATTCCCATCGGCCATTTATGCGCCATATGCCGCGCATCGAGGGCGGATCGAGCTTACTTTGAGGACAGTCGCACTCTCATGTCGTTGGCGTTCTAGGTAGTCGCTTGGCGAAAGGCGGTTCTTGTTCGAGGCGCGCCCCGCGTCTGTTTCCGGTGAGCGTTACGCAGCGCACTTATGAATACGAGCGGATGCGCAATGACGCTAGTCTTGCACTAGGCTGCAGCCCTGCTGCGGTGTCGCCGTCTGGGAGTGTGGCCACTGATGCCGAAAGATTGGGGTTGTCTACTGTGAAAGTTGTTAGTTACCGGAAGTCGTGAGTCGTCGCATGCTCACGCGCATCCACACGGGAGACGAGTCTTAAGAGGCGCTCGATACGGTCGCAACGCTGAAGTCAGGATGGTTTTGCTGCTGGTTTCGGCGCCGGTGCTGCTGCTGTCCGGATTCTTCAAGTCAGAGATCGCCGGCGGTATTCAGGTAGCTGCTTGAGGCTCGAACCAGCTTCAAGGAGTTGTCATGCATTTTGGACCTCATTCCAGTCACCGCCGTGTTGACCTTTCGAGCGCGGAAGGGCCCGAGTTCTTTCGCATGCACGATGTGATACGCATCACCGCGCTGAGCCGCGCGACCCTATATCGCAGGATCGCTGAGGGCAAGTTTCCAGCTCCTGTGCACTTGGGTGGACGCGCCTGCGGATGGCCGCGTGCCGCACTGCAGCGCTGGGTAGATGACCCGGAGGGGTACTCGGATGCCCACGGGCCGGCCGACCTCAACACTCGAGCCTGACACGCGCCCGCGGTCCGACGACTCCTACCGGGCTGTTAAAAATTCCAGTTGCCCATGACCCCTGAAGACTGAGAGCTGCCAGCGACATGCCGGGCAATGGACGACCGCTGTGATTGAAAGCGGACTGTAGATCATCGCTGTATCACCGTTACTAGCCTTAAAACGTGGCCCAGCTTGGGCTGTCAAGGTCGCGCTCTTCCTAACCGGCAACAGCGGGGAAGCTGTCTGGTCCACTGCTTCTTGAAATTTTCGCCATAAACGCTCGATGGGCCGAGCGACAGCCAGGGTTTCGTCGGTCCGTCTTGCTTAATCTTGCTGTGTCAAAAGAGTAGCTTTGCGCTTGCCCTTGCCGCCCGAGACGAGCGAGCAGCTGTAGCTCAGTCGGGGCTCAGTGCCGTGATCGACATCGCCACGTGGCGATGTGCGCGCGGGATTGCCGCGGGGATGTAATCCTCGGGGAGGGCAGGCACTTGGCGGTCGAAGATGTTCTTTGCCGACAGACTTGTCGACGACAGCGAGCCCTTTCCGCCTCATGTGCCTATGACGGCGGACGCGCGTTACGCCTACGTGGGCGCCAACATCGGCGTGCCCTCGATGCAGGTGGTGCACAAGGCGCCCGACGGCACACAGGTGCGCTGGACCCTGTACGACGCCGAAAGCCAGCCCGTGAGCAGCTACGACGCGGTCGTGCGCGGCAACGCCTACGAAGCCAGCATTCCGGCGCCCTACGCCGCCGAGATCTCGGCCGGGCGCTGGAAGGTCGTCACGCGCTGAGGCAGCGCGGGAAGGCGAGGCGGGCGCCGCGCTCAGAACGGCTCGACCGGCAGCGCGCGCTTGTGTGCGCTCTTGCGATGCGTGGAAAGAATGATGCGACGCGCCTCGGCCGACACAGGCTTGCCTTCGAGGAAGTCGTCGATCTGCTCGTAGGTGACGCCGAAGGCGTCCTCGTCGGGCTTGCCCGGCACCAGCGACTCGAGGTCGGCGGTCGGCACCTTGAAGACCAGCGCGTCGGGCGCGCCCAGCAGCTGCGCCACCGCTCGCACGCGGCGCTTGTTGAGGCCGGTCAGCGGCGTGATGTCGGCCGCGCCGTCGCCGAACTTGGTGAAGAAGCCCATCAGCGCTTCGGCCGCATGGTCGGTGCCGATGACGATGCCGTCGTGCGCGCCGGCCACCGCGAACTGCGCGATCATGCGCTGGCGCGCCTTGATGTTGCCGAGCACGAAGTCTTCATGCGCCGCATCGCGGAACTCCAGGTCACCGGCCTTCAGCGCCGCGAGCATGGCGTCGGCCGCAGGGCGGATGTCCACCGTGATCGTGCGGTCGGGCTTCATCACCGCGAGCGAGGCCTGCGCCTCGGCCTCGTCCTTCTGCACGCCGTAGGGCAGGCGCATCGCGATGAAGCTCGCGTCGTAGCCCGTGGCGCGCAGCTTCTCGACCGCGCGCTGCGCAAGGCAGCCGGCGGTCAGCGAATCGACGCCGCCGCTGATGCCCAGCACCAGCGTCTTCAGGCCGGTCTGCTTCAGGTAGCTTGCGAGAAAGTCGACGCGCCGCTCCAGCTCGCGGGCTGCATCGAAGACGGGCGCGACATGCAGCGCCGCGATGATCTCGCGCTGCGTGTCGTCGACGGGGGTGAGGTCTGCGCTCATTGGTTTTGTCTGCGTAGGAAAGAGGTCAGAAATCCACGAGGCTGAGGCCGATGCTGAGCACCGTGCGCTTGCGGTTGTAGTCCACCAGCGTGTCGCCGTAGCCCGAGAACAGCTGCGTGTGGAAGCGCAGGTTGCTCTTGGTCGGGTCGCCGATGGCTTTCAGCCATTCGAGGCGGATCGAGCCGCGGCCGCTGTCGCGCAGGTTGTTGCGCACGGTCACGGCGAGCTGGTTGTCGCGGTTGAGGTTCCAGCGGCCGGTGATCTCGGCGCGGCCGATGTAGTCCGCGATGTCGGGGTTGTCGTCCTTCGCGGCGCTTTCGGAGATGCGCTTCCAGATGCGGCCGGTGATGGTGAAGCGGTCGTCCAGCTCGGCGCCGCCCATCAGGTACACGCGGTTCCAGCTGCGCGACAGCGGCAGGCTCTGTCCGTTGGACTGGTGCACGATGCCCAGGCCGGCATAGCGCCAGCGCCAGCCGCCCGGCAGCTTGAAGTCGGCCGGGTAGACGTACATCAGCTCGGGCTCGTGGTCGGTGGTGCGGAAGGGCCGCGAGATGGAGCCGTTGAACAGCTGCCAGGTCGACTGCTGGCTGTAGGCGAACCACAGCGAGTCCTTCTTGACCGGGTCGTTCTGCGTGAGCAGGCCCTGCGCGAGCTTGGTGCGCACCGACAGGCCGATGCGCATCTCGTTGGCCTGGTAGGCCACGGGGTCGGCGGTGTGGTCCGGCGAAGGCGAGGTCGGCGTCTCCGGCTTCTTGGTGGCGGCCGAGACCGACACGTTCAGCGGACGGTAGCCGCGGAAGCCGAAGGTGCCGCAGTCGGTGGCGTTCTCCAGTTCCCAGAAGCGCGAGAGCGCCGAGTACTGGCGGTCGCGGCAGCCCTCGGTGGTGGCCACCGAGACCACGCGCGTGGCGGGCACCGATCCGTCCACCGGCGGCTGCGTGCTCGCGAGCACCGGCGGGGCAGGCGGCACCGCGGCGGCGGGCAGCGTCTGCTGCTGCGCCCAGCGGTCGAAGCAGGCCAGGCGGGCCTCGTTGTTGGCGCCGAGCGCGGTGCACTGCTGCCAGGTGAGCTGCGAGTCGGCCAGCGGGCTCGGGGGCTTGTCCACGGCCTGCGCGTGCAACGCGCCCGCCGTACCGCCCAGGCAGGTCGCCACGGCGGCGAGCGTGCCGAACCCGAATCGGGACCGCGGGATGATCTTCTTCGTCTTCGTCATGGCTTCTTTCCTTCCTGTGCCACTGTCTTGCTGAGCACGAACGGGTGCGTGCTCTCGTCGGCCGCATTGCGCCAGGTGCCCCTGAATTCGCGGCCGCACGAGCCGGCCTGCAGCTTGCCGGACCAGACGCCGCTGATGGCGCGCCCGTCCTGCGACTCGTCGATGGAGAGCGCGCCTTCGTCGTCCACGTCGCCCGCGAGTTGCGCGACCGTGGTCTTCGCCGGGTTGGCGCCGTTGCGCGTGATGGTGCCGCGCACGCCGTCGTAGTCGGGGTGCTTGCCGAGCTGCACGACGGCCACGGCCGGCAGGTTGTCGAAGCGGGCTTCCCAGCTGCCGTAGAGCGATTCCAGCGGCAGGTCGCGCGCGTCGGTGGGGCAGTCGGGGTTGCCGCCTCTCATCGAGGCGCAGCCCGAAAGGAGGGCAATGGCGCCGGCGAGCAGCGCAGCGGTCGCGGTGGTCTTCTTCTTCATCGTGTTCGTCGTCGTCCTCGCTGTCGTCCTCATGGCGCCGAGGCGGCCGCTGCCGCCTTCGCCGCGCTGTCCTGCGCCTTGCGCGCGAACTCGGCGCGCAGCGCCTTGAGCTTCTCGCGCGGGTCTTCCCTGGTGGTGGCCTTGTCCAGGCCCATCTCGGCGATGAAGCGGCTGGGCACGCAGGGCACCATCTCGCGGCCCTGCTTGCGCTTCTTGGTCCAGCTCACGGCCAGGCTGCGCTGCGCGCGCGTGATGCCCACGTACATCAGGCGGCGCTCTTCCTGCAGGCGTTGCAGCGTGTCTTCGCTGACCTGCTGCTGGCGGCCGTTGTCGTCGTCGAGCTTGAAGGGCAGCAGGCCCTCGCTCACGCCGATGAGCATCACGTGCGGCCACTCGAGGCCCTTGGAGGCATGCAGCGTGGAGAGCGTGACCACGTCCTGGTCCTGCTCGCGCTCGCTGATGGTGGACAGCAGCGAGATCGTCTGCGCCACCTCGAGCAGGCTCTTGCGCTCGCTCTCGATGCCGCCGCTGTCGGCGCCGGATGCGTCGTCGAGCGTGCCGCCGGCGCGCTGCGACATCCAGTCGACGAACTCCAGCACGTTGGTCCAGCGCGAGGCCGCGGCGGCCTCGCTGTCCTCGCCGTCGTAGAGGTGCTTCTCGTACTCGATCTCCTTGAGCCAGTCGAGCATGAAGGTGCGCGAGTCCTCGGCGCCCATGGTGCGGCGCGCACGGTATTCGAGGTCGTTGATGTAGCGGCCGAACTCGTGGATGCCCTCGAGCGTGCGCTTGGGCAGCACGCTGGGCAGCGAGGGGCTGAAGAGCGCCTCGAACAGGCTCAGCTTGTACTGGCTCGCAAAGGTGCCGAGGCTTGCGAGCGTGGTGTGGCCGATGCCGCGCTTGGGCGTGGTGATGGCGCGCAGGAACGCCGGGTCGTCGTCGTTGTTGACCCACAGGCGGAACCAGCCGCACAGGTCCTTGATCTCGGCGCGGTCGAAGAAGCTCTGGCCGCCGGAGACCTTGTACGGGATCTGCGCCTTGCGCAGCGCCTGCTCGAACACGCGCGCCTGGTGGTTGGCGCGGTAGAGGATGGCGAAGTCGCGGTACTCCTTGTACTGCTTGCCCTGCGTGGTGGCCTCGCCCGCGCGGATGCTGATGATGCGTGCCACCGCGCGCTCGGCCTCGTGCGCCTCGTTGTCGGCATCGACGATGCGCACCGGCTCGCCTTCGCCGAGTTCGGAGAACAGCGTCTTCGGAAAGAGCTTCGGGTTCGGCCCGATCACGTTGTTGGCCGCGCGCAGGATGGCGCTGGTGGAGCGGTAGTTCTGCTCCAGCTTGATGACCTTGAGCTTCGGATAGTCGACCGGCAGCTTGCGCAGGTTGTCCAGCGTGGCGCCGCGCCAGCCGTAGATGGACTGGTCGTCGTCGCCCACCGCGGTGAAGTGGCCGCGCTCGCCGGCCAGGGCCTTGAGCACGTCGTACTGCGTGGCGTTGGTGTCCTGGTATTCGTCGACGAGGATGTGGCCCATCTTCGCCTGCCACTTGGCGCGCACTTCGGGGAACTCGTACAGCAGCTTCAGCGGCATGCCGATGAGGTCGTCGAAGTCCACGCTCTGGTAGGCCAGCAGGCGCTCTTCGTAGCGCGCCATGATCTTCGCGATGATGCGCTCGTTGTCGTCGGCCGCCTGGGCCTCGGCCTGCGCGGCGTTCAGGCCCATGTTCTTCCACTTGCTGATGGTCCACTGCCAGATGCGGGCGGTGGCCGCGTCGGTGGTGCCGCCGGCGTCCTTCAGGATCTTGGTCACGTCGTCGGCATCGAGGATGCTGAACGCGTTCTTCAGGCCGAGCACGCTGCCGTCCTCGCGCATCATGCGCACGCCCAGCGCGTGGAAGGTGCACACCACCACCTTGCGCGCGTCCTTGCCGATGAGGTCTTTCGCGCGCTCGCGCATCTCGGCGGCGGCCTTGTTGGTGAAGGTGATGGCCGCGATGCGCTGCGGCTCGATGCCCGACTGGATCAGCCGGCCGATCTTGTGGGTGATCACTCGCGTCTTGCCCGAGCCCGCGCCGGCGAGCACCAGGCAGGGACCGCTCATGTAGTTGACCGCTTCGAGCTGTGCGGGATTGAGACCGTGGGACATGGGAGGAAAAGAGAACCGAGGAAGCCGGAAACTGCCGCCGCAAACGCCGTGGGGAACGGCCGGCGCAAAGCGGGCAATGATACGGGGCCGGCGCTTTCGCGGCTGTAGGCGCGCAACGCCGATGCATCCCCCGGCAGCGGGCAACGACAATGGGGTGTGCTGGCTGTATTCCTTGTTACTTTCCCTTTCTTCGCGCTGATCGCGGCCGGTTACGGCGCGGCGCGCGCCCGCGTCCTGCCGCTGGACGCCATTCCCGGCCTCAACACCTTCGTGCTGTATTTCGCGCTGCCGTGCATGCTGCTGCGCTTCGGGTCCGGCACGCCCATCGGTCAGCTGCTGGACGGCAGCGTCGCACTGGTTTGGGGCATCTGCGCGCTGGCGGTGGTGGCGGGCGTGGTGGCCTTCACGCGGAATGCGCGCGTGGGCTGGAACGACGCCGCCTTCGGCGCGCTGGTGGCCGCGTTCCCGAACACCGGCTTCATGGGCGTGCCGCTGCTGGTGGCCATCCTCGGCGCCCAGGCGGCGGGGCCGATCATCATCACGATCGCGTTCGACCTGGTCGTCACTTCCTCGCTGTGCATCGCGCTATCGCGGCTCGACGGGGCCGGGGAGGCCGGGCGGCACGGTGCCATGCTGGCGGCGCGCAAGGCACTGCGCGGCATCGTGGTCAACCCGATGCCGTGGTCGATCCTGCTGGGCGTGCTGCTGTCGGCCGCGCGCTGGACGCTGCCGGGCCCCGTCGAGCGGACCGTCGCCATGCTGGCCGACGCGGCCTCGCCGGTGGCGCTCTTCACCATCGGCGCAGTGCTGGCCCGCTCGGCGCTGCTGGCGCGCGAGCACAACGCGAGCGCGGCGGTGGCCGAGGCCATGGGCGCCACCGGCCGCATGCTGGCGGCCAGGGCGCCGTGGAGCGACGTGCTGCCGGTGGTGGCGGTGAAGCTCATCGTGCATCCGCTGCTGGTCTGGGGGCTGGGGCGGGGCGCCATCGCGCTGGGGCTGCCGCTGTCGCACGCGGCGCTCGTCGCCATCGTGCTGGTGGCGGCGCTGCCGAGCGCGAGCAACGTGTCGATGCTGGCAGAGCGCTTCGGCGCGGACAACGGGCGCATCGCCCGCATCATCCTGTGGACGACGGTGATCGCCTTCCTGAGCTTTCCCCTCGCAGTGAGCGCGCTACGGAGTTAGCACGCCGAGCTTGAACGGATCGGCATCGGCCAGGCGCTCGCACTTCGAGAAGTCACGGCCCTGCGTGCCGTCGCAGTAGTAGGTGTTGTAGATGCGGCCGAAGAGGGTGGGGCTCGCGGTGAAGAGCACGCCGTGGTCGGGCTGCCAGTTGTCCTTGGCGTCCCCCGTTGCAGAAGGCGCCGCGCTGGTCTCGATGGGCTTGGCAACGGCCGAGGTGGGCGTGAATTCGGCCAGCGTCTTGTGGGCCTCGTCGCCGCGCCAGCGCACGGCCAGCTCGGCGGCGGTGGGGCGCTGCGCCACCGGAAGCAGGATGCCGTTGACCTGCGGGCCGTAGCCGAAGCGATGGGTCTTGCCGGCCAGGAAGGCGTAGGCGCAGGCTGCCATGCACTGGCCGCGCACTTCGGTCTGCACGCCGCTCGCGCGGATCGCGTCGGCAAAGGCGCCGGCCGCATCGGCGGTGCCGCCGAAGGAGTCCTCGAAGACCACGGTGTGGACCGTTCCGCTGGTCAGGCGGTCGGTGAATTCCTTGATCGCGCTGCCGTCGAGCATGCCCGACACCACGAGCCGGCTGCCCTGCAGTTCCAGTTCGGCCGCAGCGGCGGGCGGCGCGGCGAGGGCAATAGCGAGGCCGAGGAGGCCCACGAGGCCGGAGGGGCCCGATGCCAGCGAGAGGGACCAACCACGAAGAGACGGCGGTTTCACGGTGACCTACCTTTGCGACCAGTAGCGAGGCAGTTTGGAGTTCGCGATCCGCGGCGGGTTCGCGTCTTTACAGCTTGTGCAGCGCAGCGAGCGCCGTCAACTTATTTTTCACATATTTTCGGTAATCCTGGGCATGCCGTAAGGCATAGCTGTCGGCTACCACTTCAGATGAATGCTTGGGTTTGCAGATGCGCTGCTACAGTGTTCACAAGTCAAAGATGTGAATGGGGCGCGCGATGGCAATTCTGGTTCGCATCCTTCTGTGGCTGGCCTGGCTCTCGGCCGTCGGCTGGTTCTGGCATGCCGGCAAGTTCGGCACCGCCACCGCGATCGCGCTCGCCGCGCTGAGCCTCGTGGTGTTCGCATGGCCGGTGGGCGTCGCGCGGCGCAGGCACGACGAACTGCGCTACGTCGACATGGGCAAGGAGCCGACGGGCTACCACTGAAACCGCGGTCTCAGGGCCTGCGGCCGCCGCAGGCGTCAGATGCTGTGCGGATCGACGTCGATCAGCCAGCGGATCACCCCCTTGCCCTCGGGCGTGCGCCGCAGTTCGTGCAGCAGTGGCTGCCATGTCGCAAGCAGCTTCTGCAGCGCGCCGCGCGAGGGGCTCTCGATCAGCATCTGCGCACGCTCCACGTTCGCCACGCGCTGGATCGCCAGCGGCACTGCCGGGTAGCGCGTGACGATGTCGGCGCCCGGCAGCGACTCGGCCTGGTCGGCCGCCGTGTTCAGGAAACCCTGTGCCACCGACTGTTCGCGCGCGTCGGCCCGCAGCAGCGCCTGGAAGGCGAAGGGCGGCATGCCGGCGGCGCGGCGCTCGTCGAGCTGCTGCGCAGCGAAGGCGGTGTAGTCGTGTCTGCGCAGCGCCATGAAGAGCGGGTGCTGCGCGTGGTGCGTCTGGATCCACATCTCGGCCGTCGCGCCCTGCGCCGCGAGGTACGCGGCGTCGCGGCCCGCGCGGCCGGCCGACTGCATCAGCAGGCTGAAGAGCCGCTCCGGCGCGCGGAAGTCGCTGGAGAACAGCGCGCCGTCGGGGTTCACCGCCGCCACCAGCGTGATGCGGCGGAAGTCGTGGCCCTTGGCGATCATCTGCGTGCCCACCAGCACGTCGACCTCGCCCGCGTGCACGGCGGCGAGCTGCGATTCGAGCGCGCCCTGCTTCTTGGTGCTGTCGGCGTCGATGCGTGCGATGCGCACCGCGCTGCCGTCGGGCCGCTTCACCGCTGAGAACAGCTCCGCCAGGTGCTCCTCGAGCCGCTCGGTGCCGCGGCCGACCGGTGCGATGTCGGGATTGCCGCAGGCCGGGCAGGCGCGCGGCACGCGCTCGGTGAAGCCGCAGTGGTGGCAGCGCAGCGTGCGGTCGATCTTGTGGAACACGCGATAGGCGCTGCAGTGCGGGCATTCGCTCTTCCAGCCGCAGTCGCCGCAGGCCAGCACCGGCGCATAGCCGCGCCGGTTGAGGAAGATCATGCTCTGCTCGCCGCGGGCGATGCGCTGGCCGATGGCGTCGAGCAGCGCGCCCGAGATCACCGTCTTCGGCGGCTGCAGGTTCATGTCGACCAGCCGCACGGCGGGCAGCTCGCCCGCGCCGATGCGCGAGGGCATGGCCAGCCGCACGTAGCGACCGCCCGGGTCCTCGCCTTCGGCGGGGCGGCTCTGGTGCCAGCTCTCGAGCGAAGGCGTGGCCGAACCCAGGATCACCTTGGCCTTCTCGCGCTGGCCGCGCCACACGGCGAGGTCGCGTGCGGAATAGCGCGCGCCCTCCTGCTGCTTGTAGCTGGGGTCGTGCTCCTCGTCGACCACGATGAGCCTGAGCGCCGGGATCGACGCGAACACCGCCATGCGCGTGCCCAGCACGATGCGCGCCGCACCGCTGTGCGCCGCCAGCCAGCTCGCCAGGCGCTGCGGGTTGGTCATGCCGCTGTGCAGGGACACCACCGCCTCGTCGCCGAAGCGCGCCTTGAATCGGGCCTCGAGCTGCGGCGTGAGGTTGATCTCGGGCACCATCACCAGCGCCTGCGCCTCGGGCTCGCGCGCGAGCAGGTCGGCCACGCAGCGCAGGTAGACCTCGGTCTTGCCGCTGCCGGTGCTGCCGGCGAGCAGGAAAGTGCCCGTTCCCTCGTCGATGCGCGCCAGCACGGCCGCCTGCTCCGCGCTCAGCGCCACCGGGTTCGACGACTCGGCCGTCTGCGCGACCGGCCCGGCCGCGCTCTTGCGCTTGAGCCGGCGTGCGAGCTGCGCGGTCGACAGGTCGCGCAGCTGCGGCGGCAGGGCCGCGAGCGCGATCTCGCCGATCGAGCGCTGGTAGTAGCGCGCGGCGAAGGCCACGAGGTCGCGCCAGCCTTCGCCCAGCGGCGCCAGCGCGTCGAGCGCCGCGCCCACGGGCTTGAGCGCCATGTCGGGCTCGGTGCCTTCCAGCGAGACCGGCTCATTCCAGACCACGCCCAGCACCTCGCGCCTGCCCAGCGGAACGCGCACCAGCGTGCCCGGCGGCAGCGGCTCGGCGCCCGCGTAGCTCAGCAGGTCGCCGAGCGCGGCGTGCGCGGGCGTCTGCACGGCGATGTCGAGCCGCCACGGCAGCGCCGAGGGGGCGCCGTTCGTCGGCTGGTCGCGGTCGTCGAGGGGCAGGCCGGCGGGGGAGATGGGAGATCCTTCTTGGAGCGGTTTGTTAATGAGACTTTGAGCAAGACCACTTAAGTCGTTGATTTTCCAGCGCTTTGGATCCCATCCAGAGTTCCTGTGGATAACTTTGTTGACAAGCAGGCCCGACACGCTGCCAAGCCTTGAAAATCAAGGCTCCGGCTGGATTGCCCGGAAAAAATGCAAAGTTCAAATCCTATACAAATCAACGACTTAGCTTTGCTATCTCTTTGGAAGCAAGGAAGATGGGTAACCCGCGAATCTTGCGCACTGCAGCACGCGTTTTGTGCATAAGTGGGGTTGCATATACCGTTTTTGCGCTTGACAAACGGCTGCGGACGGCTTCTTCCGGGTTGCCGCGACCGCGCCGGCCCGGCACCCGCCGTTAACAATCTCAGGCCCGCATCGCCCGGGACTTCGCGTGCACCGCGGCCACCAGGGCCGCCACGTGCTCGGGTGGCGTGAACTGGCTGATGCCGTGCCCCAGGTTGAAGATGTGGGTCGGGCCCGGGGCCGTGCGGTCGGCGTGGGGCTTGCCGAAGGCTTCGAGCACCTTGGCCACTTCGGCCTCGATCTGCGCGGGCTGCGCGAACAGCACGTTGGGGTCGATGTTGCCCTGCAGGGCCTTGGCCTTGCCGTCGGCGCCTTCGGCGACCTGGCGGCGCGCGGCGGCCAGGTTCACGGTCCAGTCGACGCCCAGCACCTGGCAGTCGAGTTCGCGCATGTCCTGGAGCCAGAGGCCGCCGCCCTTGGTGAACACGATGCGCGGCACCGGCTGGCCGTCGGCCCCTGTGCGCTTGAGGCCGGCCAGCACGCGAGCGGTGTAGGCGAGGCTGAATTCCTGGAACGCGCCGTCTGCCAGCACGCCGCCCCAGCTGTCGAAAATCATCACGGCCTGCGCGCCGGCGTCGATCTGGGCGTTGAGGTAGGCGGCCACTGAGTCGGCATTCACGGCAAGCAGGCGGTGCATGAGGTCGGGACGGCCGTAGAGCATGCTCTTCACCAGGCGGTAGTCGCTGGAGCCGGCGCCTTCCACCATGTAGCAGGCCAGCGTCCACGGGCTACCCGAGAAGCCGATCAGCGGAACGCGGCCGTTCAGCGCCTTGCGGATCGAGGCCACGGCATCGAACACATAGCGCAGCTTCTCCATGTCGGGCACTTCGAGCGCCCCCACGGCGGCCTCGTCGCGCACCGGGCGGGCGAAGCGCGGGCCTTCGCCCGCCTCGAACGACAGGCCCAGGCCCATCGCGTCGGGCACGGTCAGGATGTCGGAGAACAGGATGGCCGCGTCCAGCGGATAGCGCTCCAGCGGCTGCAGCGTGACCTCGGTGGCGTAGCCGGTGTTGGTGGCCAGGCCCATGAAGCTGCCCGCCTTGGCGCGGGTGGCGACGTACTCCGGCAGATAGCGGCCGGCCTGGCGCATCAGCCAGACGGGCGTGTGGTCGGTGGCCTGGCGCCAGCAGGCTCGCAGGAAAGTGTCGTTTTGCAGGGGGGCGAAGGGCATCCGGCGATTGTCGCAGGGGTGTGTCCTGGTCTCTCAGGCAACCGGCTTGCCGCCGAACGCGTCCGCCACGAGGCCGATGAGCCACTGCAGGGCCGGATCGGCGTCGTGCGCGGCCGCCCACAGCACGGACACCTCGTAGGCCGGCGTCTCGAAAGGCAGGGGGCTCACCGCCAGCCCGAGCGCGTCGCGCCAGGTGGCGGCGGCGAAGGTGGGCACCGTGGTGATCGCGGGCATCTGCCGCACGATGAAGGGGCTGGTCGCGAAGTTGCGGCTGGAAAAGACGACCTTGCGCGTGTGCCCCTTTTTGCGCAGCAGGTCGTCGACGAGGCCGCTGAGGTCGGCGCTGAACGAGGTCAGCAGGTGCGGGTGGCGCAGATACTCGGCGAGCGTGATCTTCCCTCCGCGCAGCTTCACGAGCGTGGGGTTGTAGACGCAGACGAAGTGCCAGCCGAACAAGGCGCGCTGTCGGTGCCAGGCGGCGCAGTCGGTGAACACGCCCGCCGCCAGTTCGATCTCGGCCGCGTCGAGCATGGCGGGCGCGTTCGTGCGGTCGGCCTCGCGCGCGATCAGCCTCACGCCCGGCGCCTCCGTGGAGAGCCGCTGCATGAGCCGGGGCATCAGCGCCACTTCGAGCGCATCGCTCAGGCCGATGCGGAACACGCGCTCGGCTTTCGCCGGATCGAACGCGGGGCGCGCATGCAGCGCCTGCTGCAGCGACAGAAGCAGCGGCTCGATGACGCGCGCGAGCTCCAGCGCGCGGGGCGTCGGCGTCATGCCATGCGACGTGCGCACAAACAGCTCGTCGCCCAGCGCGGCTCGCACGCGCTTGAGCGCGCCGCTCAATGCAGGCTGGCCGGTGAACAGGCGCTGCGCCGCGCGCGTGACGCTGCGTTCGTGCAGCAGCGCGTGGAACACCAGCAGCAGGTTCAGGTCGAGCCGCCTGAAATCACTTTCGTTGATGTATTCCATGATTCCAAACGATTTGAATGATAGTGCCGCGCTCCCTAACCTGAGGTCTCTTCCAGCATTCAAAGGAATCGACATGACCCAGAAGGAACAGCAACAGACGGTGGTGGTGGTCGGCGGCTCGTCGGGCGTGGGGCTCGAGACCGTGCGGCGCATGGCGGCGACCGGCGCGCGCGTGATCGCCACGGGACGCGACAACGGCAAGCTGCAGGAGGCGATCGGCGGGCTCGGCGCGAACGTCAGCGGCGCCGCCTTCGACGCCTGCGACCGGCATGCGCTCGATGCCTTCTTCGACAGGACCGGCCCCATCGACCACCTGGTGCTGACGCTCAGCGGCGGCGAGGGCGCGGGCGAGTTCGCGCAGCTCGACCTGCAGTCGCTGCGCCGCGGCTTCGAGGCCAAGTTCTGGCCGCAGCTCGAGGCCGCCCAGGCCGGCGCACGCGTGCTGCGCAAGGGCGGCAGCCTGACCTTCGTGACGGCGATTTCCGCGCGCAACTCGCTGCCGGGTACGGCGGGGCTGGCGGCGATCAATGGCGCGATCGAGGCCATGGTGGGCAGCCTGGCGCGCGAGTTGAAGCCGAGCCGTGTGAACGCTGTGTCGCCGGGCCTGGTCGACACGCCCTGGTGGGACCGCGTGCCAGCCGCGATGAAGGACGACCTGTTCCGCCAGCAGGTCGAGACGCTGCCCGTCGGCCGCGTGGGCCGGCCGCAGGACGTGGCGCATGCGATCCAATTCCTGATCGAGAACGGCTACACCACGGGCACCGTCATCGAATGCGACGGAGGGCTGCGGCTGGTGTGAGTCGAAGCGCTTGCAGCACCCGAAAGCGCCTGCGCCGGGACATGCATCGTGCGGGCATCGAAAAGTTTTGTTGAAAAAACGCGGGCGGATACAGAGCGATACGCAGGACCGGGCGAACGGCGGTTCGAGGGGTGACAGTCGGATCCATCGACCTTCCACCACAACCTCCAGCCATCCAGGAAAGCCCCATGACATCGTCGCTCCAACTGCCCCGCAGAACCTTCCTCGCAGCCGCCGCCCTCGGCGCCGCGGCCGCCCAGCTCGCAGCACTCACGCCGGCCTTCGCCCAGGCCGCCGGTGTTCCCCGGCGCCTCGAGCCGCTCAAGAGCATCGATGCCGGCACGCTCAACATCGGCTACTACGAAGCGGGCCCGGCCGATGGTGCGCCGGTGATCCTGCTGCATGGCTGGCCCTACGACATCCACATGTTCGTCGACGTGGCGCCCGCGCTCGCGGCGGCGGGCTTCCGCGTCATCGTGCCGTACCTGCGCGGCTACGGCACCACGCGCTTCCTGTCGGCCGACACGCCGCGCAACGGGCAGCAATCGGTGGTGGCCGTGGACATCATCGCGCTGATGGATGCGCTGAAGATCCAGGTCGCCACCGTCGCCGGCTGCGACTGGGGCGCGCGCACCGCCTGCATCATGGCCGCGCTGTGGCCGCAGCGCGTGAAGGCGCTGGTCTCGGTGAGCGGCTACCTCATCGGCAGCCAGGAGGCCGGCAAGGTGCCGCTGCCGCCGCAGGCCGAACTGCAGTGGTGGTACCAGTACTACTTCGCGACCGAGCGCGGCCGCGCCGGCTACGAGAAGAACCGCCACGACTTCGCGAAGCTCATCTGGCAGACGGCGTCGCCCAAGTGGAACTTCGACACCGCCACCTTCGATCGCAGCGCCGTGGCGCTCGACAACCCCGACCACGTCGCGATCACGGTCCACAACTACCGCTGGCGCCTCGGCCTGGTCGAGGGCGAGGCGAAGTACCAGGCGCTGGAGGACCGGCTTGCCAAGGCCCCGGTGATCGGCGTGCCGACCATCACGCTCGAAGGCGACGCCAACGGCGCGCCGCATCCGGAGCCCAGCGCCTATGCGAAGAAGTTCTCGGGGCGCTACGAGCACCGGCTGGTCAGCGGCGGCATCGGCCACAACCTGCCGCAGGAGGCGCCCGAGGCCTTCGCGAAGGCGGTGATCGACGCCGCGCGCGGTTGAGCTGGCAAGGCCCCGAGCGCAGGAACGACGACCATGTGGAACATCCATGACGCCTACATCGACGGCGCCTTCGTGCCCGTGCAGGGCAGCGAGCGGCTGGAGCTCGTCGACCCGGCCACCGAGCAGCCGATCGGCACCGTGACGCTGGCGAACCGCGACGACGCGAAGCGCGCGATCGAGGCCGCGAGCCGGGCACAGCCGGCGATGGCCGGCAGCACCAGGGCGCAGCGCATCGACATGCTCAGGCGCCTCGAGGCCGCCGTGCTGGCGCGCACCGAGCAGATCTGCGAAGCCACCATCGAGGAATACGGCGGGCCGCTGGCCCGTTCGCGATGGGTCAGCAACTACGCCTCGCAATGCTTCGCCGACACGGCGCGCGTGCTGGAGGGCTATGACTTCGAGCGCCGCATGGGCGATGCCGTCGTGCGCATGGAGCCGGTCGGCGTGGCGGGGCTCATCGCGCCATGGAACAGCACCGCAGGGAGCATCTGCAGCAAGCTGGCATCGGCCATCGCCGCGGGCTGCGCATCGGTGATCAAGCCCAGCGAGTTCAGCCCGCTGCAGGCGCGGGTCGTGACCGAGGCGCTGCACGAGGCGGGCCTGCCGGCGGGCGCCGTCAACGTGCTGCTCGGGCGCGGCGGCGACGTGGGCGACGAGCTCGCCACCCATCCGGCCGTCGCCAAGATCTCCTTCACCGGTTCGACCGCCACCGGCAAGCTCATCGCACGCGCGGGCCTGGACACGCTCAAGCGCGTGAGCCTCGCGCTCTCGGGCAAGTCGGCCACCGTGGTGCTGGACGATGCCGATCTGCCGGCGGTGTTGCCCATGGCGCTGGGCGCGGCCTTCATGAACAACGGCCAGGCCTGCGTGGCGGGCACGCGCCTGCTGATTCCGAATGCGCGGATGGCGCAGGCCATCGAGCTCTTGCGCGCGGCGGCAGCAGCCATGCGCGTGGGCGACCCGCGCGACCCCGCCACCGCGGTCGGGCCGCTGGCGAGCAAGGCGCAGTTCGAGCGGGTGCAGCGCTTCATCCGCCGCGGGCTCGAGGAGGGCGCGACGCTGGTGGCCGGAGGCGAAGGCCGCCCGGAAGGCTTCGACAAGGGCTGGTTCGTGCGGCCCACCGTGTTCGCGGGCGTGCGCAACGACATGGACATCGCGCGCGAGGAGATCTTCGGGCCGGTGCTCTCGGTGATCGGCTACGACGGCGAGGACGATGCGGTGGCGATCGCGAACGACTCGCCCTACGGCCTGCAGGCCTACGTCTTCTCGTCGCAGCCGCAGCGCGCGCTGCGCGTGGCCTCGCGGCTGCGCGCCGGCACGGTGCTGGTCAACCGCGTCACGCCCGAGCTCAGCGCGCCCTTCGGCGGCGTGAAGCAGTCGGGCATCGGCAGGGAGTTCGGGCTCTTCGGCATGGAGGCCTTCCTGGAGCCGAAGACCGTGGCCGTCGCGCAGTCCGGTTGAGATCGCGCCGCGAAGGGACGCAGGGGCAGCAGGGGGCAGGGGTTATCCTGCCCTCATGCTCCTTACAGACTCCGAGTCCTGCGCATTCGCACCGCAAGCACAGGCGAATGCCGGCAAGAGGCCGTTGAAGCGCTGGGCATGCCTCTGCTTCCTTTTCTTCGTCTTCATCGCGGCCTGCGCATGCCCGGCCTTCGCGCAGTCCAGGACGAGCCCGGTGCCCGTGCCGCCGATGAAGACGCGCGTGGTCGATCTCACGAACACGCTGGGCGCGCAGGAAGCCGATGAGCTGCGCCAGGAGATTTCCGAGCTCGAGAGCAGCACGCAGGCGCAGCTCGCGGTGCTGGTCGTGCCGACGACCGGACAGGAGTCGATCGAGCAATACGCCACGCGCGTGTTCGCGCGCTGGAAGCTGGGCCGCAAGGACGAGAACGACGGCGTGCTGGTGCTCGTCGCGTTGAAGGATCGCAAGATGCGCATCGAGGTGGGCACGGGCCTCGAGGGCGCGATCACCGACATCCAGGCCGCCGCCATCATCGACCGGGAGATGGCGCCGCGCTTTCGCAATGGCGACTACGCGGCCGGCCTGCAGGCGGCGGTGCGTGCGCTCTCGCAGCTGATCGGCGCGCCGGCGGCAGCGGCGCAGTCATGGCCCGACACGCTCGCATCGGACACCTCGTCCGCTCCGCTGCCGGTGGATGAGGAAGCCGTGCGCGAGCCGAAGGAATCCGGCGGAGGCCTCACGCCGGAGGGGAAGGCCTTCCTCGGCGTGATGCTGTGGAGCATCGGCGTGGGTGCATGGCATGGGCTGGGCGCGGGGCCGCTCGTCCCCACGCGGCGACGCACCTCGCGGCCCCCTGTGCGGGGCAAGCGTTCGGGCAAGCGCGGGCGCCGCCTCCAGCGGCCCGAGCCCTGGGCCGAGGCGCTGCAGGACATCGAGCCCGAAGAGCCGCGCAAGCCGCGCGACTGGCGGCTCGTGCTCGGCCTGGTCGGCGTGGGTCCGCTGGGCGGGGCAGCCCTGCTGCTGAACCCGTTCATGGCGGGCTTCCTGGCCATTCCGGCGCTCTTCCTCTACGGGCTCGGCTATCTGTGCGCGCGCGTGAAGGAGGTGGCCTATGTGCTCGGCGGCATCGCCGCGGTGATCGCCGCCTTGACCTGCATCGGCTTCATGGTCGGCGGCGAGGTGTTCTGGCCGGGCTTCCTGTGGGCGCTGGCGATCGGCGGCGCGGGCCTTCTGGTCACGGTCATCGTCTTCGGCATCCGCAACACCTGGCGCGACGGCAGCGTGCTGGGCTTCGTGGTCCGCTGGGTCGTCGTGCTGGGCGTGGCCGGCGCGGCGGTCGCGATCACCAGGCCCGGACCCTTCCCCGGCGAGATGTGGATTCCGGTGGCCATCGCGACCGTCGTCGCGCTGCTGTTCATGTTCGTCTTCCCGATCTTCGGCACGGGCTCGGGGGACGGCGACGACGACAGCTCGGACAGCGGCTGGAGCAGTGGCTCGTCGAGCAGTTCTTCGAGCAGCAGCAGTTCGTCGTCGGACAGCTCCTCGTCCGGCGGCGGGGGCTCCAGCAGCGGAGGCGGGGCCTCCGGCAGCTGGTAGCGGCCGCTCAGACCACCGGCACGCGCGTGGCGTCGGCCGCGTCCACCTTACGGCGGTACAGCACCAGCGTGGCGATCAGGCCGCAGATGGCGGCGCCCGTCATCCACAGGCCCGGCGCGCCCTTGTCGCCGGTCATCTCGATCAGGCCCGTGGCGATGGCCGGCGTGAAGCCGCCGAAGATCGCGGTGGCCAGGCTGTAGGCCAGCGAGAAGCCGGCGGTGCGCACGTTGACGGGCATCACCTCGGTGAGCGCGACCACCATCGCGCCGTTGTAGCTGGCGTAAAGGAACGACAGCCACAGCTCGACCGCGAGCATGCGCGCGAAGCTCGGCTCGCCGACCAGCCACTTGAGCGCGGGATAGGCGGTGAGGATGGTCAGCACCGTGAAGACGATCAGCAGCGGCTTGCGGCCCACGCGGTCGGACAGCGCGCCCATGATCGGCAGCCAGATGAAGTTGGAGATGGCCACGCACAGCGTGACGATCAGGGCGTCTGTGGTGCTCAGGTGCAGCACGGCCTTGCCGAAGGTGGGCGTGTAGACGGTGATCAGGTAGAACGACACGGTCGTCATCGACACCAGCATCATCCCGGCGATGACGAGGCCCCAGTTGGCGATCATCGAGCGGAAGATCTCGCGCGCGTCGGGGCGGTGCTTGCGCGCCATGAACTCCTCGGTCTCCTGCAGCGAGCGGCGGATGATGAAGAGCACCGGCACGATCAGGCAGCCCACGAAGAAGGGGATGCGCCAGTAGAAATCGCCGATCTCCTGCGGCGTGAAGGTCACGTTGAGCCAGTAGCCGAGCGCGGCCGCCACGACGATGGCCACCTGCTGGCTGGCCGACTGCCAGCTCACGTAGAAGCCCTTGTGGCCCGGCGTGGCCATCTCCGACAGGTACACCGACACCCCGCCGAGCTCCACGCCGGCCGAGAAGCCCTGCAGCAGCCGGCCGACCAGCACCAGCACCGGGGCCGCGAGGCCGATGGTGGCGTACGAGGGCACGCAGGCGATCAGCAGCGTGCCCAGCGCCATCAGCGCCAGCGTGACGATCAGGCCCTGGCGGCGGCCGACGCGGTCGACGTACGCGCCCAGGAAGATCGCGCCCAGGGGCCGCATCAGGAAGCCGGCGCCGAAGGTCATGAAGGTCAGCATCAGCGAGGCGAACTCGTTGCCCGACGGGAAGAAGGCCTTCGAGATCTGCGTGGCGTAGAAGCCGAACAGGAAGAAGTCGAACATCTCCATGAAGTTGCCGCCGGTCACGCGCAGGACGGTGGCGAACTTGGAGGAGGAAGCGGTGGAGGCGTGGGCGGCTGTGCCCGATTGCGCGGCGCTGGGCGCAGGATTCATCTAGTTGTCCCCTTGGGCGGTTCTGGCGATGTGTGCGCCCAAGCGTAGGCCGGGCTTCCCGACCGCAACCTGACTGCGCTGGTCAGGTAGCTGTCACCGGCATCGATGTCCCTCAGGCGGGGCGCTGCAGGACCAGGAAGCTCCAGCGCACGTCGGCGCGCCCGAGCATGTCCTCGCGCTGCGCGAGGAAGCGCGGCAGCAGCCCGTGACGGCCGGCGAGTTCGGCCGTTTCCTCGGCCGAGACCTCGAACATGCGCCGTCCCTCGGGCACCGGGCCGTGGCGCAGCGACATCGCGACCTGGCCGCCTTCGGCCACCAGCCTCGCGAGAGCCTGCATCGCTGCGGCGCGCTCGGCGGCGTCCAGGTGCATCCAGACGGCGGTCAGCAGGATCAGGTCGTGGCGAGTGCCCAGCGTCAGGGTGCGGTGCAGGCCGGGCAGGTGGTCGTCGATCCACTCGATGGGCAAATCGGCATGGCGGCGCATGCCCTCGGCGCGCAGCTGTGCCGTGGGCTCGACCGCCACCACCCGGTGCCCCCGCGCGGCCAGCGCCGCGGCATCGCGCCCGGAGCCCGCGCCGATGTCGAGCACGCGCGCCGGTGCGGCAGGGAACAGGTGCAGCACCTCGCGGTGCACGTCTTCGAAGCGCAGGCTCTCGTACTGCTGCGCCAGCGCTGCGGCATTGGCGCCGTAGCCGGCCGTGCCCCGGATCTCGCTCATCCCGGCGGCGTCAGGCCTTGTACTTGATCGAGCAGCCGTACGGCCGGGTGGTGGCCGCCGAGATCGGCCTGCCTCCGAAGGCCTCGCCCAGGGCCTGGTTCACGTAGTTGGTCGCGGTCTTGATGTCGTCCGCCCGCGCCGAGGCGATGCTGTCGATGCCGCCCGCGTAAACCAGCACGCCCTTGGGGTCGATGATGAAGATGTGCGGCGTGGTGCGCGCGCCGTAGACCTGGCCGATGACGCCGTCCTCATCCATCAGCACGGCGGTGGGCGCGGCCTTCTGCGACTTCATCCAGGCGTCCAGCGCCTCGGGCTTGAGGTAGTCGGTGGCGGCGCGCTCGGTGGAATTGATGGCCAGCCACACCACGCCCTTGTCGGTGGCGGCCTTCTGCGTGGCGGGCATGTTGCCGCTGCCATAGTGCTTGCGCACGAAGGGGCAGCCGGGGTTGGTCCACTCGAGCACCACGAACTTGCCCGCGAAATCGGACAGCTTGTGCTTGGCGCCGGTGGTGTCGACCGCGACGAAATCGGGCGCCTGCTGGCCCACCGTGGGCGCCGCGGCGGCGTTGTTGCCCATCAGGAAGGTGGCGCCGAGCGCCACTGCGGCGGCGACGACGGCACGGCGGGAGGCCCGGCTCAGGGCGGCGCGGGCATTGCGCGCGGCACGGAAGGAACGCGAGTCGGCGGTTGGCGAGAGAGACATGGCCAGCTTGAACTCCAAAACAAAATTCCAAACAACAACTGCAGCTTAGAACGGTTTCTTCAAGTGCTTGTGACAACCCATGTCACGCCGGTGGTCAAAGCGCGGCGATGGCGGCGCGGACCTCGTCCTTGCCCAGTATCTCCGTCAGCACGACCGGCGGCTTGCCCGGCGCCTGCAGTACGTACACCGGCACGCCGCTGCGGCCCAGCGCGGTGAGCGCGGCGGTGATGGCCGGGTCGCGGCGGGTCCAGTCGGCGCGCAGCATCGCGACCTTCTTGGCGTCGAAGTCGGCCAGCACCTTCTCGTCGGACAGGGTGCTCTTCTTGTTGTACTGGCAGGTCACGCACCAGGCGGCGGTGAAGTCGATGAACACCGGCCGGCCCTCGCCCGACAGCTGCGCCACGCGCTCGGCGGACCAGGGCTGCCAGCGCTGGCCGGCGCCGTCCTTCGTGGCGGCCGATGCCAGCTTCGCGGGCTCCACCACCTGCAGCACGTTGCGGCCGATGGCGGCGGTGAGCACGGCGGTGAAGGCGATCAGCACGCCGGCGATCACCATCCGCGTGCGCCCGCGCAGCGTGAGCGCCCAGACGATCGCGGCCATGCACACCAGCAGCGCCAGCAGCGTGCCCGCTCCGTCGATGCCGCTTTGCTGGCCCAGCACCCACACCAGCCACGCCACGGTGGCGAACATCGGGAAGGCGAGCAGGCGGCGCAGAGTGCCCATCCACGGCCCCGGCTTGGGCAGCAGGTAGGCCACGGCGGGCACGAAGCCGGCCACGAGGTACGGCAGCGCCAGCCCGAAGCCCAGCGCCGCGAAAAGCAGCAGCGCCTGGGCGGCCGGCAGTCCGATGGCGAAGCCCAGCGATGCGCCCATGAACGGCGCGGAGCAGGGCGATGCGATGACCACCGCGAGCACGCCCGAGAGGAAGTCGTTGGCCAGCGGATGCTTGGCCTGCGCGCTGCACACCGAAGAGGGCGCGGCGCGGCCGAACTCGAACACGCCCGCGAGGTTCAGCCCGATCAGCGTGAACAGTGCCGCCAGCGCCGCCACCACGCCCGGCGACTGCAGCTGGAAGCCCCAGCCCAGCCCGGCGCCCGCCGCACGCAGCGCGAGCATGCCGCCGCCGAGCGCGAGGAAGGACAGCATCACGCCGCCCGTGTAGGCCAGCCCGGCCTTGCGGTGCGCGCTGGCGTTGCCGGCCTGCCGCGCGAAGCCCAGCACCTTGATCGCGAGGATCGGGAACACGCAGGGCATCAGGTTCAGCAGCAGGCCGCCGAGCAGGGCGCCCAGCAGCGCGGCCATGAAAGTGGTGGTGGAGGGGGCGGGCAGGTCGCCGGCCTTCGTTGCCGCGGCATTCGCGGCGTTGGCCGCGAGCGCCGCCTGCAGCGCCGGAGACACCTCGGCAGCGCGCGATGCGGCGGCCGAGGGCCACACGCCCGAGACAGGCGCCTCGGCGCGCCACGCCACCGGCTGGCCGGCCTGGCGGTCGGACTCGGGCAGCGTCACCACCACCGGCATGACGGTGGGGCTGGCGCTGCGCTGGTCGGCCAGCGGCACGGTGGCGGTCCAGGTGTCGCCCTGCCAGGACTGGGTCCAGTCCTTGCCGGAGACGGCGGCGGTGCGGATCACCTCGGGGGTCTCGGGGAAGAACTCCAGCGTCTTGCCGTGCGCGGCGGCCGGCAGGCCCTCGAGCCGCACCTTCAGGCTGTGGCCGTCGACCTCCACGGCGCCCGGCCTGGCCAGCGGCTGGGGGGCGGCGCCCAGGGCGGCATCGAACTCGGCCTTGTGCAGCGCGGTCGAGCCCTGCAGCGGCAGGGACAGCGTGAAGGTGCCCTCCTCGGGAATGCATTCCTTGCGGCAGACCAGCCAGGAGGCCTTGAGCTGGATGTCCATCGCCGGCGTGCCGCCCAGCGCCACCGGCGGCTTGTAGAGCGTGGAAACCTCCAGCGGCACCGGCAGCAGCACGGTGTTCTCGTAGCCGTAGTTGGCGAGGTTGCCGACCGGGATCTTCTTCGGCGCCGGCCACGCGATCTCGCCGGTCGAGACGCCCGCCGGCAGCGTCCACGTCATCTCGGTGGGCAGGCCGGAGTCGCCCGCGTTCTTCCAGTAGGTATGCCACTCGGGCTGGTGCGCGATCTGCAGGCCGACCCAGACCGGGGCGCCGGGCGTCACGCCGTCGGGGGCGTGGGCGACGAGTTCGGCGCGCACATGGGGGGTGGTGACCACCGCGCCCGGCTTCGACGCCAGTTCGGATGTCGATTGCGCCACGGCCGGCATGCTGGCTGCGGCTGTTGCTATCAGAAGCGTAGCGAATTGGATGCGCGGGAAGATCATGCCGTCAGTCGGAGCAATCGGTGGGGGCGAAGTTCCGGGGTCTCGTCAGCCTGCCGTGGCGGCTTGCGGACCCCAGCCCAGCACCACGCGGCGGCTGCTGGCGCTCTTCTTCTCTATCTTGGTGACCACCACCGCCCCGATCTCGGCGGTGTTTGCAACATGCGTGCCGCCGCAGGGCTGGAAGTCGATCGCCGTCCCGCCCTCGCCCGATCCGCCGATGCGGATGGTGCGCACCGTGCCCGTGCCGCGCGGCGGCTGCACGCTCATGCTCTTGACCAGCGCGGGGTTGGCGTCGAGCTCCTCGTCGGTGATGGCGCCCACCGTCAGCGGATGGGCCGCCTCGACCAGCCGGGCCAGGCCCGCGGTCAGCGCGTCCTTGTCCAGCGGATCGGTCATGTGGAAGTCGATGCGTGCGTAGTCGGGCGTGATGGAGCAGCCGTTCACCGGGACCGGAACCAGATGGCAGAGCAGGTGCGAGGCGGTGTGGAAGCGCATCAGCCGATGGCGGCGCTCCCAGTCGATGCGGGCGGCGACAGCGTCGCCTGGCTTCAGCGCGGCCAGCAGTTCGTCCTGCCCCGGGGCCGGCACGTGGATGAATTCATCGGTCGGCTTGCCTTCCACATCCTTGGCCTTGCGGGTGTCGGCGATGACGATTTCTCGCCCGCCGGCCATGGCCAGCACGCCGCTGTCTCCGGCCTGTCCGCCGCCCAGCGGATAGAACACCGTGCGGTCCAGCACGATGCCGGTGTCGTCGATTCGCACGATGCGGGCGTCGCAGCTGCGCAGGTAGGCGTCGGCGCGGAACAGGTCGTCGGTCATCCGGCGATGGTAGCGGCGATGCGCCGATGAGGTGCGCCCACGCCAGAAAGCGCCCACGGCCGACACTACCCGGTGCACCCGCCTGGGCAATATGTGCCGCATGCGGCACGCCGCCGCAGACGACCGCAGCGCAAAGGAACACGCATGGAACGACAGCAGCAAGCACCCACCCGCATCGCGCCTTCGTGGCCCGCAGCCACCGCCGCGGCACTCGCCGCCGCGCTGCTCGTCGCCGGCTGCGGCGAGGCGGCCAAGCTCGCGCCCGAGCTGACCACCGGCTCCCGCCCGCAGCTGGCCGAGCCGAACAAGACGCTGATTCCCACCGTCAACGTCGCGCCGGCTGTCGGCTGGACCGATACCGCCGCGCCCGTCCCTGCCGAGGGCCTGAAGGTGACGGCGCTGGCGCGCGGCCTCGACCATCCGCGCTGGGTCTACACGCTGCCCAACGGCGACATCCTCGTGGCCGAGAGCAACAAGCCGCCCAAGCCCGCCGACAGCAACGACGGCGGCAGCGGTCCCATCGCCAAGATCCGCAACTGGGTCATGGGGAAGGTCATGGGCCGCGCCGGCGCGGGCGTGCCCAGCGCCAACCGCATCACCCTGCTGCGCGACGCCGACGGCGACGGCGTCGCCGAGGTGAAGCAGGTGTTCATGACCGACCTGCGCTCGCCCTACGGCATGGTGCTGGTGGGCGGCGAACTCTTCGTCGCCAACGCCGATGCGCTGGTGAAGGTGCCCTACACCGAGGGCCAGACCTCCATCACCGCCAGCCCGACGCTGGTGACGCAGCTGCCCGCCGGCATCAACCACCACTGGACCAAGAACGTCATCGCCAACGCCGACGGCAGCAAGCTCTACGTGACGGTCGGCTCCAACAGCAACATCGGCGAGAACGGTCTGCCGGCCGAGGAGGGCCGCGCCGCCATCTGGGAGGTCGACACCAAGAGCGGCGAGAAGCGCCTCTTCGCCAGCGGCCTGCGCAACCCCAACGGCATGGGTTGGGAGCCCGAGACCCAGGTGCTGTGGACCGTGGTGAACGAACGCGACGAGATCGGCAGCGACCTCGTGCCCGACTATCTCACCTCGGTGAAGGACGGCGCCTTCTACGGCTGGCCATGGAGCTACTACGGCGGCGTGGTCGACGTGCGCGTGCAGCCGCAGAACCCGCAGATGGTCGCCAAGGCCATCGCGCCCGACTACGCGCTCGGCTCGCACGTCGCGCCGCTGGGCATGGCCTTCTCGCGTCCGGGCGGCATGCCCGAGCAGTTCGCCAGCGGCGTCTTCATCGGCGAGCACGGCTCATGGAACCGCAAGCCCAAGTCGGGCTACAAGGTGGTGTTCGTGCCCTTCATCGGCGGCAAGCCCAGCGGGCCGCCCATCGACGTGCTGACGGGCTTCCTCAGCGCCGACGAGAAGGCCCACGGCCGCCCCGTGGGCGTGGCGCTCGACAAGAGCGGCGCGCTGATCGTGGCGGACGACGTGGGCAACACCGTGTGGCGGGTGTCGAAGGCGCGGTAGCCGTCGTCCTTCGTTCCTCAGCGCTGCGGCCGGGCGATGCGGTAGAGCCGGTGCCGGCGCAGCGCGTGTCCTTCGGGCACCAGCGGGTGGTCGAAGGCGCCATCGACGTCTTCCTTCATGCCGATGCGCTGCATCACTGCGGCCGAGCGGGTGTTGTTCCATGCGGTGAAGGCGACGATCTCCTGCAACCCGAGCTGCTCGAAGCCCACCTGCAGCGCGGCGCGTGCCGCCTCGCTCGCGTAGCCATGGCCCCACCACCTGCGCGCGAAGCGCCAGCCGATCTCCACGCACGGTGAGAAGGGCAGCTCGGCCGCCGGCGAGTTGAGCCCGGTGAAGCCCATGAACTCGCCCGACTCCCTGTGCTCCACCGCCCAGAAGCCCCAGCCGCTCTCTGCGATGCGCGAGCGTGTGCGCGCCACCGCCGCATCGCTGTCGGCGCGCGTGGGCAGCGGCAGCAGGAACTCCATCACCTGCGGGTCGCACGCGAGCTCGAAGAAGGGGGCCAGGTCGCTGTCGCGCCATTGGCGCAGGCGCAGGCGGGTCGTGTCGGTTTCGATGATGTCTCTGGTCATGCAGCCGATTGTGTTCGACCAGCACGCTAGCCCCGCCGCGGCGGCAGGCTCTCTCTCCATCGCGCCTGCCGAGTGCCTTGACTCAGAACCCGGCCAGCACCACCTTGCCCTGCGCCTTGCCGCTCTCGATGAGCGCGTGGGCGCGGCGCAGGTTCGCGGCGTTGATGGTGCCGAAGCTCGCGTTCGCCGTGGTGCGGATGCGGCCCGCGTCGACCAGCGCCGCCACCTCGGCCAGCAGCGCGCCCTGCTCGGCGATGTCGGGCGTCTCGAAGCGCGAGCGCGCGAACATCATCTCCCAGTGCAGCGAGATGCACTTGGTCTTCAGCGGCATCGCGTCGAGCACCTTCATGTCGTCGATCACCGCGAGCTGGCCCTGGGGCTTGAGGCTTTCGATGATCTGCGCGTAGTGCTGGTCGGTCTGCGTGAGGCTGGCGACCATGTCGACCTCGCCGATGCCGGCGGCCTTCAGTTCGGCGGCCAGCGGCCTGGAGTGGTCGATGACCGCATGCGCGCCCAGTTCCAGGCACCAGGCGCGCGTCTCGGCGCGCGAGGCGGTGGCGATCACGCGCAGCTTCGTCAGCTGGCGCGCGAGCTGGATGAGGATGGAGCCCACGCCGCCGGCACCACCGGTGACCAGCAGCGTCTGGCCTTCGCCGCCGCCCTTGGGCACGCGCAGGCGGTCGAACAGCAGCTCGTAGGCGGTGATGGTGGTCAGCGGCAGCGCGGCGGCCTGCGAGTCGTCGAGGCTCTTGGGCGCGAGCGCCGCGATGCGCTCGTCCACCGCGTGCAGCTCGGCATTGGTGCCGGGGCGGATGATCGAGCCCGAGTAGTACACGCGGTCGCCGACCTTGAAGTTCTTCACCTGGGCGCCGACGCCCTCGACCGTGCCCACGGCGTCCCAGCCCAGCACCTTGGCCTGGCCGGCCTCGGGAGCGGCGTTCTTGCGGACCTTGGTGTCCACGGGATTGACCGACACCGCCTTCACGCGCACCAGCAGGTCGCGCGCGCCGGGCACGGGGGTGGGCAGCTCGATGTCCTGCAGCGACTCGGGGTTGTCGATGGGAAGGGGCTGGTAGTAGCCGATGGCTTTCATGGGAGGACCTTTCAGTGACGATGACTGAACTGTAGGATCGCAAGGCCGATTTGATAAGTAGGCCGAAATCAGCAACAGTTTCAAATGAAGATTGAAAATATCTCCGACCTGCAGGTGCTGGTGCATACCGCGCGCGCCGGCACGCTCACCGCGGCGGCGCATGCGCTGGGCATCACGCCGGCGGCCGCGAGCGCCACGCTCAAGCGGCTGGAGGCGCAGCTCGGGGCGCGGCTGTTCGAGCGGTCGACGCGGGCGATGCGCCTCACGCCGCAGGGGCAGACGCTGCTCGACTACGCGGTGCGGGCGTTCGAGCTGCTGGACGAGGGGGAGTCGCTGGTCACGGCCGATCGCGGCGAGCTGGTCGGCACCCTGCGCGTGGCCTCGCCCTCGGACCTGACGCGCAGCACGCTGCTGCCGTGGTTCGACGAGTTCCTGGCGCTGCATCCGGGCGTGCAGCTGTCGCTCTCGGTGGGGGATCGGCCGCTGGACGTGATGCGCGACGAGGTCGACGTGGCGCTGCGTTACGGCGCGCTGGCCGATTCGCGGCTGGTGGCGCGCGCCTTTGCGCTGACCAATCCGCTGCTGACGGCGTCACCCGACTACCTGCGGCGGCATCCGGCGCCCCGGGTGCCGCAGGACCTGGTGCATCACAACTGCCTGATCTTCAATCGGTCGGGGCGGCGGCACCGGGTGTGGCGGTTTGCGCAGAACGGGCAGTGGACGGAAGTGCGGGTGAATGGGAACCGCAGTGTGGACGATGCCTCGCTGGCGCGGGAGTGGACTGTGGCGGGGTATGGGATTTCTCTGAAGTCTGCGCTGGATGTGCGCAATGACATTCGGGAAGGGCGGTTGGTGCAGCTGTTGGCGGATTGGGAGACTGAGCCTTATCCGTTGCATGCTTTGTTGCCTAGTGGGAGGTTTGTGCCGGCTCGGGTTCGGGCGTTTGTCGAATTTCTTGCCGTGAAGTTCGAGGGGTTGTTGGGGGCGGGATGAGGTTGTTTCCCGGGGCCGGGTCTCGGCCCGGCGGCCGACCTACTTTTCTTTGCTTCGCCAAAGAAAAGTAGGCAAAAGAAAGGCGACCCCACTGTCTGCGACCCCTTCGCTGCGCTACGGGGCAACCTGCGGTGCTCGCGCTTCGCGGGGTCTCGCCCAAACTCGCTTCGCTCAGACAAGGGCGAGCCCTGATCCGCGAAACGCTGCGCTCCTCGGCGCAGCCAGAGGGGAGGAGGGACGCTCGGGCCTTTGCTGCGCTCGGCCTGGCTCCCTCTCCCGCTTGCGGGAGAGGGCTGGGGTGAGGGCTGCGGCGGCTGATGTCGCCGTGCTTTCTTGTTCCCTCAAATCATCGGCGTGACCGCACCATCCATCGCCACGATCGCGCCGGTCACATAGCTCGCCTTCGGCGATGCGAGGAACAGCACGGTGTTCGCCACTTCTTCCGGCGTCGCGATGCGGCCCAGCGGCAGTCTGGACTTGGCACGCTCCAGTGCTTCGTCGGTGCCGATGCCCTGCAGCTTCGCGTCGGCCTTCATGCCTTCCTGCAGGCGCTCGGTGAGGGTGAGGCCGGGGTTCACGGCGTTCACGCGCACGCCCTTGGCGGCGTAGGCGGCGGCCATGCCGGCGCTCACGAGCATGAGGGCTGCGTTGGCTGCGCCGCCGGCCATGTGGACGGGGCTGGCGACTTTGCCGCCCTGGCCGATGACGTTGACGATGGCGCCGCGGCCGCGACGGCCCATGCGCTTGACCACCGGGTCGATCATGTGGATGTAGGTGAAGTACTTGGCGTCCATGGCGTCGTGCCACGACGCGGCGGTGAGGTCGTCGGGCGGGGTGCGGCGGGCGGCGCCTGCGGAATTGACGAGGACGTCGACGGGACCGAATGCCTTTTCGGCGGCGTCGAGGGCGGCAACGGCGCCGGCGGGGTCCTTGAGGTCGGCGGCGTGGATGGAGACGCGGCCTTCGGCCTGGATGGAAGCGCCGCCTTCGGCTCGCGTGAACGATTCGAGCAGGGTCTTGCGGCCCTGTTCCAGGTTGGCGAGGTCGCGCGAGACGAGGCTCACGCGCGCGCCTTCGCGCAGGAAGCCGAGGGCACAGGCCAGGCCGATGCCCTTGCTGCCGCCGGTGACGAGTACGTGCTGGTCCTGGAGTTGGAGGTCCATGAATCGGGTCCTTGTTGGAGATTGCAGGATGGGTGCGGCGATTCAATCACCACCGCGAAACCCCTGCACGCGCCCGGACGGACGGACCGCGGGCGCTCAGCGCCTGTTCTTCGTGGTCTCGGGTTCGAGGGCCGCCGGCGTGGTGTCGATGGCTTCGCGCAGGTGGCCGTCGTTGTCGTGGTGCACCAGCAGCTGGCGCGTGCGCTGCCAGGACGACAGGCGCGAGGGTGGCACCTCGATGTAGGTGGCCAGGGCGGAGAGGGAGGATTTCTCCTTCACCGGCGCCGGCTCGCGGCGGTGCTGCCGGCGGCGCCAGGGTGCGATCACCAGCATCGACAGCAGGATGCCGCAGATCACCAGCCCGTAGAGGCTCAGCAGGTGCATCACCTCGGGCTGGGAGCGCGCGCCCAGCACGTAGGGCCACGCGTACCAGATGGCGCAGAACCAGATCGCGACGGTGACGGCGGGGCGCAGCAGGCGCAGCCACAGGTACATGGCCAGCGCACGCTGCGGCGAGCGGCTGCTGCCGAAGGCGTGCAGCGGAATGCGCGCGGCGTCGATGATGGGCTCCTCCACCGCCGGTTGCCCCCACGAGCGGCGGCGGCTCGGGGGCGCCGTGTCGTTGTGCATGTCGGGCGGGTAGCTGGAGGGGAACACGGACTCATGGGACATCGGAAACTCCTCTATCGGGACTTGTCCACACCGCTCGTTTGCCCCGGCGGCGTATCAGGGCTTTGGGAAAGGCGATCACGGTGGTGGCCATCGTGATGGTCCAGAAGGCGATCGGATACCAGATCGTTCCGGCGAAGTAGCGCATCAGGTCCCGGTCGTAGCGGCGGTCGATCCACAGGCTCAGCAGCATCTGCAGGATGCAGGTCATGGCCAGCAGCGTGCCCTGCCAGTGCGGCAGCAGGGCCGAGTGCCACGACGAGTCGGAGGGCAGGAAGGGCCGCACCAGGCTGACGACGAGCACCAGCGCCATCGCATAGGCCCAGAAGACGCTGGTCATGTACTCGATGTAGATGGGCCACATGCGCCAGTGGCGCGGCCGCAGGATGTGCGAGCTGCAGCGCAGCATGGTCTGGATGCCGCCGATGGCCCAGCGCAGGCGCTGCTTCCAGAGGCCGCGCAAGGTCTCGGGCATCAGGATCCAGCACAGCGCGCGCGGCTCGAAGCGCAGCTTCCAGCCGGCGATCTGCAGCTTCCAGCTCATGTCGATGTCCTCGGTGAGCACGTCGGGGCTCCAGAAGCCCACGTCGATCACCGCGCGGCGGCGGAACATGGCGATTACGCCCGACACCGTGAAGAGCGTTCCCACCAGCTGCTGCGAGCGCTTGATGAGGCCGATGATCGAGGAGAACTCGCCCACCTGCATGCGCCCGAGCAGCGTGGTGCGCGTGCGGATGCGCGGGTTGCCGGTGACCGCGCCGATGCGCTCCGAAGCCAGCATGGGCAGCAGCATCCAGGCGATGGCGTCTTCGTCGATCAGCGCGTCGCCGTCGATGCCCAGGATGTACTCGCCGCGCGCGAGCTGGCAGGCGGTGTTCAGGCCCACGGCCTTGCCCTGGTTGCTGGCGTTGTGGATCACGCGCAGGCGGCCGTATTCCTTCGTCATCTCGTCCAGCAGCTCGCCGGTGCCGTCGGTGCTGCCGTCGTTCACCGCGATGACTTCGCAGTAGGGGTAGCGCGTTCGCATCAGCTGCTCGATCACCTCGCGCAGGTGCGGCGCCTCGTTGAAGCAGGGCACCACCACCGTGACCAGCGGGCGCGAGGGCAGCAGGTCGAGCGGATTGACGTCCACGTCGCGCTTGCGCTCGAACACCATCGCATGCGAGAGGCCGCCGGCCATCCAGACGTAGGCCATGAAGAACGGGTAGTAGAAGACGAAGCCGAACAGCAGCGAGGGCAGCGTCTGCGCGAGGAACTGCGTCGTGGGGCTCATGGCGCACGTCCTCCCTGCGCCGCGGGCGACGGGCCTTCGGGCTGGGCCGGCGTGCGCAGCGCACGCGGCAGCAGTGTGCGCACCGAGATCGCGCGGCGCACGGTGTCAAGCCCCGGCTGGTCGTTGAGGAAGTCGTCGGGGTAGTAGCCGAGGTGGCGCACACCGGCGCGCTGCAGCAGCGTCCACTGGCGCGCGAGTTCGGCGTCGGGCACGGGCTTGCCGGTGCGCCAGTCGCGCGCCTGCAGTTCGAACACCGTGCCGTCGAGGCCGCGCGGCGTGTCGGCGGCGCGCCTGGCCAGCCGCGCGAGCCAGCCTTCCGCGTCGGCCTCGCGTTCCATGCGCGGCATGGCCATCAGCGCGACGTAGTCGTAGGCCGCGAGCGAGGCTTCGTAGTTCTGCGCGAACCACTGCTCGGCCTGCGGCTCGAGCACCGGCCGGGCGTAGAGGTTGCGCGCGGTTTCCAGCGCGGGCCGCCATGCGCCGGTGCGTGCGGCGAGCTCCTGCGTGAACTCGATCAGGTGGCGCGTCTTGGCCGCGGTCCAGCGCGCCGTCAGTTCGGGGTTCGCCCGGATCGCGGCGATGTCGGCCGGCAGGCCCCACTTCGCGTAGGCGGCCAGCGCGGCAGGGCTCGCGTCCTCGTCGTCGGACAGCATCGCGTCGTCGTGGAACAGCAGGCCCTCGAAGAAGGCGTGGCGGCCCAGGTCCTCGTAGATGTCGCCGACCAGCGCCCGCACCGCGGGGTCGAAAGGCGTGAGGCGGTGGTAGCGGTCGGCGTGCACCGCACCGTCCTGCGCCGTCACGGTGTGCGTGGCGAGCGGGTTCGACGCCGGCAGCCTGAAGGCCGTGACCGGCATCCACGCGTAGACCTTCACGCCAGCGCGGCTGTGCAGCTGCCAGGCCGCGCGGCCGAACAGGTCGGCGCGCACCGGCAGGAGGCGGTTGGGAAAGTACAGCGCGTCGGCCACGCCGTCGCCGTCGGGGTCGGCGTACGCCTGCAGGAACACCGCGCGCGGATGCACCACGGCCACGCGGTCGATCAGCATCGAGAGGTTGCGCTCCTGCTGTGCCGGATCGGGGTCGTACACGTAGTCGAGGTCCACGTGCATCACCCGGTTGACCGGCCGCACCTCGCCGCCCACGGGGCTGCGCAGCATGCGGTCGAAGGCGGGCGCCTCGTTGTCGTAGGCGGCCAGCGCGCGGCGGATGCGCGCGAGCGGCACCTCGGGCGCGTTGGGGCCGTCGTCGAGCGTGAAGGTGATGGGCATGCCCGCGCGCTTCGAGGCCTCGACCGCGGCGCTGTTGTAGGCGCCGTAGGGCCACACCATCGAACGCACCTTCGCGCCGGTGCGCCGCTCGATGATCTCGCGGCTGCGGCGCAGGTCGGCCTCGACGCGCCGCACGTAGGTGTCGTCGTCCTCGTAGCGGCCGGTCTTCGGGTCGTAGCGGTGCGTGGCCGCGGCCGGCAGCAGGTTGCCCTGCGGGTTGGCGAGGATGCCGGTGTGCAACGCGTCGCTGTGGCTCGCGAACTCGACCAGGCCCGAGCGCGCCATCTCGGCCGCCTCGCTCCACGAGAGGAAGTTCTCGCGCGGCGCGGGCCTGTCGCCCCAGTGCACCTGCCGGCCCTCGGGCACCTCGAGCCAGCTCGTGACCAGCGCCATCAGCGCCGGGTAGTTGTAGCGCTTGAGCAGCGGGAAGACCTTGGTGTAGGCGCTGCGGTAGCCGTCGTCGAAGGTCAGCAGCACCGGCTTGGGCGGCAGCGGCTTGCCGCCCGCGCGAGCGTCGACGATCTGCTGCAGGCTCACCGGGTGGTAGCCGTTGTACTGCAGCCAGGCGAGGGTGTCGGCGAAGGTGCGCTCGTCCACCGCGGTCTCGTCGGGCGATGCCTCGAAGCTCTGGCGCACGTTGGCGCGCACGTCGTGGAACGCGATCACGCGAAAGCTCAGGCCGTCGTCCGGGTCTGCGGGCGGCAGCGGCTGCGCGGGCACCGGCAGCGCGCAGGCCGCGAGCAGCGCCAGCAGCAGCCACGGCAAGGTCGAGCGCCAGAAGGCGAGGGGATGGGGCTTGGTTTTTCTTCTCATCACGGCAGCGGGGTCGAGAGATTCAGGAAGACGCCGCGCTGTCGCTCGCGCACGCCGTCGTAGGGATGGCCGGAGAAGACCAGGCCGTAGCGCAGCGTGAGCTTCGGCCCGAGGTTCCAGCGGTGCTCGTAGCGCAGGCTCCACATCGGGCCGCTTCCGAAGCCGGCCTGCCGGTAGCTGCCGCCGCCGAGCTCCAGCACATGGAAGAACTGCCGGTCGTCGCGCTTCCAGTTGAGCCACTGCGCGCGCACGCTGAACTGCACGCTGGAGTCGCTCGACGGGTTGAAGTAGGGCGCATCGACCGCGCGGCCACGGCTCGCGTCGGCGCCCAGGCGCGTCTCGAGCTGGAAGGCCGGCGTGCTGATCCAGCGCTCGCGCCAGCCGATGTCGATGCCTTCGCGCCGGTTGCCGTCGCTGAAGTCGAGCTGCTGCCACTTGAGATCGAAGCGGCGCGATTCGTCGACCACGTAGCCCACGCCCGCGCCGAACTCATGTGCGCCGATGCCCGCCGCGCGCGCCTTCCACGGCAGGTCCCGGCTGTCGCCGTCGTAGGTGGCCGACAGCCGCCATGCGTCGCCCGCGCGGTAGTCGAGCCGGCCGGCCACGCTGTTGCGGTACGGCCCGCTGTTCGCGTGCTGGACGATGCCTTCGGCGAGCCAGCGGCCCTGCTCCCAGCTCAGGCCGAGGCCGCCGCGCGCCCAGTTCACGTTGCCGATGTCGGTGCTGCCGCGCCCCAGCGTCTGCTCGTAGAACACGCGCCAGCGGTCGTCGATGAGGCCCGAGCTGAGCCGGCTGTCGATGCGCCATTCGTGGTTGGCGATGGCCGCGCCGCCCGAGGAGGCCTCGGCGTCGACGTCGAGTCTCGGGCCCACGAGCGCGCGGCGCTTGCGTTCCATCTCGCGCACCTGCACCGAGTCGGGCACGTCGGCGGCAAGCGATTCGGCGCGGCGGCGGGCCTCGGCGAATTCGGACGCGTCGAGCAGCGCCTCGACATGGCCCACGCGCGCATCGGTGTCGTAGGGCGAATCGGCCGCGAGTGCCTCGTAGCGCGCCAGCGAGGCCTCGGGGTGCTCGCGCAGCCGCTCGGTGAGGGCCGCGCCGTGCGCGAAGCCGGCATTCATCGGCGCCTCCCGCGTCAGCACCGAGAAGCTGCGCTGCGCGAGCGCGGGACGGTCGGTGTAGAGCTGCACCATGCCCCGCAGGCCGCTGACGTCGGTGTACTCGCCGTTCGGGCGGCCGGGCTCGGGCGCGAGCCGCAGCTGCGCGGGCGTGGCGGCCTCGATGCGCTGCAGCAGCGCATCGGCGTCCGCGAAGCGGCCCACGTCGAGGTAGGCGTAGACCAGCCCCAGGTACGCCTGGTCGGGCATCGGCAGCTCGGCGCCGCGCCAGGCGATGGCCGCCTCGTAGACCGGCACAGCCTCGATGGAGCGCCGCTCCTGCGCCAGCGCGCGGCCCGCGGCCACCAGCGCGTAGGCGGGGATGTCCGTGTCGGTGGCGCGCATCGCGTCGTAGAGCGCGATGGCCTCGGCCGGGCGGCCGCGTTCGACCAACGCCAGCAGGCGGTCGGACTGCAGCTTCACGCGCAGGTTGCGCCATGCGTCGGCGTCCGCCGAGTCCGCCTGGAGCGCCTCCGCATCGACCCGCGCCAGCGCGGCTTCCTGCTCGGCCAGCACGCGGTCGAGCGCCACGACGCGCTCGGTGCCCAGGCGCTGGTCGCGCGCCTGTATCGCCCAGCGCAGCCGCTGCGCAAGCGCCTCCTGCTGCAGGGTGGACAGCGCCAGCGGCGAGAAGCTGCCGGGGTTGGCGCGCTGCGCGGCCTCCGCGCTCTCGAAGGCGCTCGATGCGGCGCCGCTGTCGGCGAGGAGGAAGTCGGCCTCGCGGCGCAGGTCGGGACGGCCGGGTCGAAGAGCCTCGGCCTCGGCGTAGGCGCCCAGGGCCTGCAGCGTGTCCTTGCGGGCACGCGCGAGCGCGCCGCGCAGTTCGAGCAGCGCCACGCGGTCATCGATCCGCGTGGGAGCGGGCTGCGACAGCGTGTCATAGAGCGCCTGTGCGCCGGCGAGGTCGCCGCTTTCGGTGCGCCACCAGGCCTCGTGCACGCGGGGCTCTCGCGCTTCGGGCTGCCGCGCGCGCCAGACGGCGATCGTCTCGCCCTGCAGGCGGGTGTCGTGCGTGCGCCGGGCGGCCACCGCCAGCGGGCCCAGCGCATAGGTCTGCAGCGTCGAGGGCGCGAACTCGCGGCCGAGCGCGACGGTCTCCGCGTACTGGCCGTCCGCCGAAGCGATCGCGATGGCGTCGGAGGCCACGCGCCGGCGCGCATCGCCGTCGATCGGCGAGGCCAGCCATGCCTTGAGCTGGCGCAGCGCGTCGGCACCGGCGATGCGGCCTTCGCGGCGCTCGACGATCAGCGCGTCGTGTCGGCGCGCGTCGTAGGCCGCGTCATTCGGCGAACGCGCGCCGTCGATGGCCGCGGGCTGTACGGGCGACGGCTGCGCGAGCGCGACCGGTGCGCCGAACGCCAGGGTGCATGCCAGGGGCAGTGAGGGAAGTTTTTGCGCGGTTCGCGCCAATCGAAGAAACATCGGACCGGCCGGCGCCGAAGCGCGCGCAGCCATGACCGTGCCTCCAGTCTTTTTCTGGATGAACACCTTGCTCCCTTGGAAAACCGAAAAGAGACCCCGGGCGACCCATCGCGACGCCGCAAGGACCGGGGGTGCCTACGTGACAGGCCGGCAACCCCGATTCGGAGAATCAAATCTTCGCTGACTTTAGTGATGATTGTTAACTAACGCAAACAATGAACTGAACTTTTGCGGTTCTAGGTGTGAATAGGTTCGCGTTTTGGCCGCCTGCGTCGATCGCTGTTGTCGGACGGGTGCCCGACCCGCCGATGACCGCGCGGTTCCGGCCCGGCCTAAGATCGCGTGATGAACGCTTCCCAGGCCCCTTCGACGCCATCGCTGCCATCGCCCGCGCTGCCGCGGTTCTGGTCGCAGCTCACCACGCGCGACTTCGCATCGCTCGACGCGAGCACCACCGTCGCGGTGCTGCCGCTGGGTGCGACCGAGCAGCACGGGCCGCACCTGCCGCTGGGCGTGGACACGGTGCTGGCCGACGGCATCGTGGCCGCGTCGCTGCCGCTGCTGCCGGCCGCGCTGCCGGTGCTCTTCCTGCCGACGCAGCAGATCGGCCTGAGCCCCGAGCACGCGCGCTTCGCGGGCACGCTCACGCTGTCGGCCGAGACGCTGATCCGCATGTGGAAGGAGATCGGCGCAGGCGTGGCGCGCGCGGGCGTGAAGAAGCTGGTGCTCTTCAATGCGCATGGCGGCCACGTGGGGGCGATGGACATCGTGGCGCGCGAGCTGCGCGCCGAGCACGGGCTCATCGTCTACAGCGTGAGCTGGTTCAACCTGCCGCTGGGCGACGCCGGTGCGCAGTTCAGCGCGCACGAGCACCGCTTCGGCGTGCACGCGGGCGAGATCGAGACGTCGATGATGCTGGCGCTCTCGCCGCAGCTGGTGCGCATGGGCGAGGCGCGCGATTTCGACTCCACCTCGCGCCAGCGCGCGGCCGACTACGCGATCCTCGGCAACGGCAGGAGCGCCAAGCTCGGCTGGGCCATCGAGGACTACAACGCCCACGGGGCCGCGGGCAACGCGGCCGCCGCCACCGCGGCGCACGGGCAGGCGGTGGTCGACGAGGCCGCACGGCAACTCGCGCTGCTGCTGGAAGAGGTGTCGCGGCTGCCGCTGGAAACGGCCAACACCGGGCCTCTGCCCTGAACTCCCGAGTTTCCTGAATTCCGGTCAGGCGGCGGCCAGCACGCCGGCGAACATGTCCGAGTCGACATTGCCGCCGCTCAGGCATACGCCCACCGTCCGGCCGCGCCAGCGCTCCTGCTGCTGGAGCGCCGCGGCCAGCGCGGCCGCGCCGGCCCCTTCGGCCACGTTGTGCGTGTCGCTGAAAAGGATGCGCATGGACTGCGCGATCTCGTCGTCGGTGACGGTGACCACGTCGTCGGCCTCTCGCAACATCACCTCCACCGATTCGGGCACCGGCGTGCGGCAGGCCATGCCGTCGGCCAGCCGCGTGGTCACGGGCGATTCGACCGGCTTGCCCGCGCGGAAGGAATCGCGATAGGCCGTCGCATGCGCCGACACCACGCCGATGAGCTTCGTCGATACGCCGCAATGCGCGCGCGCCGCCGCTGCGGCCGCGAAGCCCGAGCCCAGGCCGATGGGCACGAACAGCACGTCGGGCGGCGTGGCCGAGAGCGCTTCGAAGAACTCGACATACGCCGTCGAGACGCCGCGCACCAGCTCGCGGTGGAACGAGGGCACGCGGTGCAGGCCGTCGCGTTCGGCGAGCGCGGCCGCATGTTCCGACGCGGCCTGGAAGTCGTCGCCGTGCTCGACCAGCGTGACGCCCAGCGCGCGCATCGCGGCGTTCTTCTCGGTCGAGTTGCCGTGCGGCACGACGATGGTCGCACCCAGCCCGTGGCGCCGTGCCGCGAAGCCGACCGACTGGCCGTGGTTGCCGCGCGTGGCGCTGATCGCGTGGCGCACCGTCGGCTGCTCGCGCGCCAGCGTCTCGAAGTAGGTCAGGCCGCCGCGGATCTTGAAGGCGCCGGCCGGCGTGTGGTTCTCGTGCTTGGCCCACACGGTGGCGCCCAGGCGCTGCGACAGGAGCGGCCAGGCGTACTGCGGCGTGGGCGGCATGGCCGCGCGCACGGTGCGCTGCGCCGATTCGATCTCTTCGCGGGTGAATCTCATGGGGTGTCTCTCTTCCTGTCTTCCTACTTGCGCTCGGTCAGAGCCACCCGCACGGCCAGCGCGGCGAGCACGCTGCCCATCACGTAGCGCTGCGCGCGCAGCCAGCCGGCGCTTTGCGACAGCACGGCCGTGATGCCTGCGGCGCCGACGATCATCACCGTGTTGACCAGCGCGCTGGCGGTCATCTGCGCGATGCCCAGCTGCATGCTCTGCAGCAGCACCGAGCCGCGCTCGGGGTGGATGAACTGCGGGAAGAAAGAGAGATAGAACATCGCCACCTTCGGGTTCAGCAGGTTCGTGAGAAAGCCCATGCGGAACAGCTTGCCCGGCGGATCGGCCGGCAGCGCGCGCGCCTCGAAGGGCGCGGTGCCGCCGGGCTTCACCGCCTGCCATGCGAGCCACAGCAGGTAGGCCGCGCCGGCGATGCGGATCGCGTCGAACGCGAGCGGCACCGCCAGCAGCAGCGCGGTGAGCCCGAGCGCCGCCGCGAACAGGTGCACCAGGAAGGCCAGCAGCACGCCGCCCAGCGATATGAGCCCCGCGCGCCGGCCCTGCACCAGCGTGCGCGAGACGCAATAGATCATGTTCGGCCCGGGCGTGAGCGCCAGCAGCAGCGAGGCGAATGCGAAGAGGGCGATCTCGGTGAAGCTCAGCATGTCAGAGTCCTTGCGATTCGAGGGTCACGCTGCCGCGCGGCGTGTCGAGCACGGCAACCAGGTTGGGCGGGCCGGCATCGACCTCGAGGCCCGTCATGCCGATGGCCGACAGCGCGGCGGCCAGCGCCGGCGCGCGCGGGTGCGTGGCGCGCAGCGAGCGCAGCACGATGCTCGACGCGGGCATGGCGTCGGTGGGATGCACAGCGCCCCACTGGATCAGCGTGGGCAGCGCGCCGTAGAAGAGCCGCTGGCCGTCGTCGCGCACGGTGATCTGCCATTCGAGCCGCCCGGCGGGCGTGTCGCGCGAGGCTTCGAGCAGCTGGCCGCGGTCGATGTGCGCGTGCTCTTCATGCGCCAGCGCGCGCATCGCCGCATGCGCATCGGGCACGCGCGCGACGACATGGATCAGCCGCGGGCCGTGCCGCACGAGGCCGGCCTGCAGCGCGGCATCGTCCATGTCGAACCAGCGGCGCGTCTTGGGCCGCGACGGCTTCCTGCCCGGCTCGATCGCGATGATCTCGGCATAGGCCGCCGGGTAGGCGTCCCCGGAGACGTTGAACAGCCGGTTGTGCGTGCCCATGAGCGGATGCGAGCCGCCCGGTGCCGGCGTGATGCCGAGCGTGGCCTCGCACCACGCCACGCCCTCGGCGAGCGAGGCGGCGGCGATCACCAGGTGGTCGAGTTGCGCGTGCATGGCGGGCAGTGCTTTCAGAGCGAGACGCTGCCGTCCACGCAGGTCACGGCGTCGCCGCCGACCCAGATGCGGCCTTCCGCGTCGCGCTCGATGTGGACGCGGCCCGCGCGGCCCAGGCACTGGCCCTGCGCCGCGAGGTAGCGCTCGGGCATGTGGCCGTCGGCGATCAGCCATTCGGCGAGGCTCGCGTTGAGGCTGCCGGTGACCGGGTCTTCCTGCACGCCGATGGGCTCGGCGAAGGCGCGCACCTCGAGGTCGATGCGTGCGCCGTCCGCATTGGGAACCGCGGGCCGGTTGCCGAAGGCGCGTGCCTCGCGGTTGGAGCGGCCGATGAGCAGCGAGGTGTCGTGCGCCGCAGGCACGCCCGCCACGCCGGCCTTCACGCCCAGTTCCTTCAGCGCGCGATGGTCGGGCTGCAGCGCCAGCACCGCGTCGGCGTCGTTGACCAGCAGGCCGAACCAGACGGGGCCGTTGTCCAGCACCTGCGCCGCGATGACCTGCTGCGCCTTCAGGCCCAGCGCGCCCGCCACCTTGGCCAGCAGCGCGGGGCTGGGCGCGCTGCGCTTGAGCGGCGGCGCTGCGAAGGCCAGGCGGCTGCCGTCGCGGCGCAGCGGCACCAGGCCCGCGCCGCACTGCTGCACGACCATGCCCGCCGCCTTGGGCTTGCCGCCGGCCTCCAGCCATGCATGGCAGCTGCCGATGGTCGGGTGGCCGGCAAAGGGCAGCTCGCCGCCGGGCGTGAAGATGCGCACGCGGTAGTCGGCCGTCGGATCGGTGGGCGGCAGCAGGAAGGTCGTTTCGGACAGGTTGGTCCACTGCGCGAAGCGCTGCATGGCGGCGTCGTCGAGGTCCTGGCCGTCGATCACCACCGCGAGCGGGTTGCCGAAATAGGCGGTGGCGGTGAAGACGTCGACTTGCTTGAAGGGGCGGGATTTCATTCGAGGCTCAGGAGGGTCGGATCAATGGACGATATCAGTCGGGGAACACCGTGGAACCGGCTTTGCCGGGCCACAGGTGTTGCCCCCTGCAAGGGGGTTGGCGCAGTCGCACGAAGTGCGCGGAGACTGGGGGTCATTCCAGGCTCAGATCGAGCACGCCGCGCGTGCCCGGTCGGGAAAGCAGTTCGGAGTACCAGCGCTCCACGTTCGGCCAGCTCGGCCGGCGGTATTCGGCGGCGGGCAGGCCGAACCAGCGGTGCGCTTCGCAGCCGACCGGGATGTCGGCCATGGTGAAGCGCTGGCCGGCCATGTAGGGCTGGCGCGCGAGGTGGGCGTCGAGCATCGCGAAGAGCGCTTCGCTGTCGCGCACCGAGGCATCGATGAGCGCGGGCTGTCGCTCCGAAGGCGGCGTGCGCACCCACTGGACGAAGGCGTCGCGGCTCGCGCGGTTGAGCGTGGTCTGCTGCCAGTCCATCCAGCGCTCGGCGTCGAAGCGCGCGGGCAGCTCGGCCGGATAGAGGTTGCCGTGCGAATGCTTCGCGCAGAGGTAGCGCACGATCACGTTCGACTCCCACAGCGTGACGCGCTCGGCGCCCTCGCCGTCGTCGATGGCGGGCACCATGGCGTTCGGATTGATCGCGAGGTATTCGGGCGTCTGCACCACGCCGAACCTGCCGCCGGCCTCGGTGCGCTGGAAGTCGAGCCCGAGCTCCTGCGCGCACCACACTACCTTGCGGACGTTGATCGAGCTGATGCGGCCCCAGATGTTGAGCATGTTTGGTCTCTTTCTTTCTCTTCTCGATTCTTCGGTTGTTCAGTCCCGCATGACGCGCGCCGTGCCCGACACGCGGATCGAGCTGCCCGGCGCGGGCGAAATGTTGGCGTGCAGGCGCGACAGCATGCCCATCTCTCGCCCTGCACCACGTCGATGGCGCCGCCGTACGGCCAGCCGATGTCGCGCAGGTAGCCGGCCAGCGCGGCCGTGGCGGCGCCGGTGGCGGGGTCTTCGTACACGCCGCCGGACGCGAAGGGGTTGCGCGTGTGCAGCCGCTGCGCGGTCTCGGCGAAGACCAGCACGATGGTCGTGAGCCCGGCGCGAGCCATCAGCGCGCGGCCGGCCTCCAGTTCATAGTGCATCGCCGACAGCGCCGCGCGGCTTGCCAGGGCCAGCACCAGATGGTCGGCACCCGCATGGGCGACGGCCGGCGGGATGCGCGGATCGAGGTCCTGCGGCGAATAGCCGAACAGGGCGAGCGCCTCGGACAGCAACCCGGGCGACGCAGCGGCGCTGCGCGTGGGTGGCGACTGCAGCGCAGCCTCGACCACGCTGCCGTTGCGCCGGCCTTCCACGGTGATTCGTGCCTGGTTGAGCACCAGCGGGAACACGCCGTCGCCCTGCTGCATCGCCAGCGCGGCACCCAGCGCGATCGTCGCGTGGCCGCAGAAGGGCACTTCGGATTGCGGCGCGAAGTAGCGCACGCGCCAGCTGCCGCCGTCGGCCGGAGCGGCGAACGCGGTTTCAGAAAAGCCGACTTCCGCCGCAATGTGCTGCATTTGTGCAGCAGGCGGCAGCGCATCGGCGATGACGACGCCGGCTGGGTTGCCGCCCGTCTCTCCATCGGAGAAGGCTGCGATCTTCAGGACATTCATGAGAAGGCCTCTTCAGCGGGGCGAGGGGCGGTCGAGGAACAGCAGGCGCACGGCCAGCCCCAGCATCACGGCCGCAAGCAGACCGCTCTGGAAGCGCGCCGCGCCGGGGCGGTTGTGCAGCCAGCGTCCGATCTGGCCGCTGCACGCGCCCAGCAGCGTGTTGAAGGCCAGCGCCGCCATCGACAGCACCACGCCCAGCTGCACCAGCTGCAGCGGCACGCTGCCGCGCGAGGGGTCGACGAACTGCGGCAGGAACACCATGAAGAACAGCAGCGCCTTCGGATTGACGAGGTTGTTCAGCAGCGCCATTCGCACGATGCGGCCGAAGCCGGCGGGCTGCGCCTGCGCCCCCATGCGAAGGCCGCCGCTGCGCAGCGCCTGCACCGCGAGCCACACCAGGTACAGCGCGCCCGCATAGCGCAGCACGTCGAACGACGGCGGCCAGGCGGCCACCAGCGCGGTGACACCGGTGGCGGCGAAGAGCGTGTGCACCAGGTCGGCCGCCGAGATGCCGATGGCCGCCGCGAAACCGCCGCGCGGACCATGGGCCACGCCGTGCGAGAGCACGAAAGCCATGTTCGGCCCCGGCGACAGGAACAGCGCCAGTACCGCGAGCAGGAAGAGCGAGAGCGTCGCGAGACCGATCACGGGTGGCTCCTGGGTCGTGGTATCAGGCCTGCGCCACGGCCGGCGTCTTCTCGCCGAGCAGCGCCAGTTCCTCGCGCAGCGTCTGCGCGAGCGCGGCGATGGCGGTGTCGATTTCGTCGACGCTGGCCGTCACGAACGACAGGCGCAGCGTGCGCGGATCGCCTTCGCCGGCGTAGAAGGGCGCGCCGGGCACGAAGGCCACGTTGCGCTCCACCGCCTTGGGCAGCAGCTTCACGGTGTCCACGCCCTCGGGCAGGCGGGCCCACAGGAACATGCCGCCCTCGGGTGCGTTGAACTTCACGTCCAGCCCCTTCATCTCGCGGGTGAGCGCGGCCATCATCGCGTCGCGCTGGCGCTTGTAGAGGGCACGGATGGTGGGCACGTGGGTGTCGAGGAACTTGTCCTTCATCACCGCCGAGACCATGCGCTGCGTGAAGATCGGCGTGTGCAGGTCGACGGCCTGCTTGGCCTGCAGCAGCTTCGGGTAGATCGACTTGGGCGCCACCAGGAAGCCCAGGCGCAGCCCGGGGGCCAGCACCTTCGAGAACGAGCCCAGGTAGATCACGCCCTCGGGGTTGCGCGCGGCCAGCGGCAGCGGGGGAGCCTCGTCGAACCAGAGTTCGCCGTAGGGGTTGTCCTCCACGATGGGCAGGCCCGCGGCGGCAGCGGCGGCCGAGACGGCGGCGCGGCGCTCTTCCGTCATGGTGCGGCCGGTGGGGTTCTGGAAGTTGGGCAGCAGGTAGATGAAGCGCGCGTCCTTCGCCTTCTGCACGAGGTCGTCGACGATCACTCCGTCGTCGTCGCTGGCCACGCCCACCGGGTGCGGCTCCATCGGGCCGAAGGCCTGCAGCGCGCCGAGGTAGGTGGGCGTCTCCACCAGCACCTTGCTGCCCGGATCGATCAGCACCTTGGCCACGAGGTCGAGGCCCTGCTGCGAGCCGGTGGTGATGAGCACCTGCGAGGCGTCGACGTCCCACGGCAGCATGTCGGCCACCGCCTGGCGCAGTGGCGCGTAGCCTTCGCTGGCCGCGTACTGCAGCGCGGCCTGGCCGTCGTTGTGCAGCACCTCGGCGCAGGCGTCGGCGAAAGCCTGGATCGGGAAGGTCTTGGGCGAGGGTAGGCCGCCGGCCAGGCTGATGATGCCGGGGCGCTCGGTGACCTTGAGGATTTCACGCAGCACCGAGGGATTCATCTTGGCGGCGCGGGCGGCGAGTTTCCAGTTCATGGCTTTCTTCTTTCAGGCGGTGAGGTGAGATTCGGATGTTCGGGGGCGCGCACGGCGCGGGTCAATCACGGTACACGACATGGGCTCGCTTGTCGTGCCGGCCCCGGGCGGGTGCCGGCGCGGGCTGCGACAGCTGCTTGCCGATGACCACCGTGGCCACCACGGCTGCGGCGAAGGCCAGCGTGACCACGTCCAGCGGCTCGCCCAGGATCGGGATCGAGGCCAGGATCGACAGGAAGGGCTGCAGCAGCTGCGTCTGGCTCACGCGCAGCGCGCCACCCAGGGCCAGGCCGCGGTACCAGGCGAAGAAGCCGATCCACATCGAGAACATGCCGACGTAGACGAAGCCCAGCCAGGAGGTGGTGGCGATCGGCTGCGTGGGCCACAGCGCGAGCGTGGCCGGCAGCGTGACGGGCAGCGCCATCACGCACACCCAGCAGATCACGCGCTCGGCACCCAGCGAGGGCGTGACCTGCGCGCCGTAGATGTAGCCCAGCGAGGCGGCGACGACCGCGCCCACCAGCAGGAGGTCGGCCCATTCGAAGCCGAAGCCATGTCCGCCCTGGCTCGCGCGCAGCACCGAGAACATCACCACCAGCAGGCTGCCCGCGACGGCGCAGAGCCAGAAACCCAGCCGCGCGCGCTGGTGCAGCACCCAGGCCGCGACGGCGGCCGTGACCAGCGGCAGCAGGGCGGTCACCACCGCCGCATGGCTGGCCGTGACCACGCGCAGCGCGTAGGCCAGCAGCAGCGGGTAGCCGATGACGTTGCCCAGCACCGCCATGCCCAGCGGCTTCCATTGCTGCGGAGCTGGGCGCGGCGAGCGCGTGACCAGCAGGAAGACGGCCGACAGCACGCCCGCCAGCGCGGCGCGACCGAGCGTCACGAACCACGGCGACAGCTGCGGCGCGTCTTGCGAGCCGGTGGCCAGGCGTGTCATCGGCAGCGTGATGGCGAACATCGCCACCCCCACCACGCCCAGCCACATGCCGAGAGTTTCGTCCTTGATGTTCTTCATGTCGGCGACCTCCCCGAGAAAGGTGCCGCTGAAACCGGGCGGTGCGCCGTCGGGGAATACCGCGGAACCGGCTCGGCCGGGCCGCTGGTATTGCCCCCTGCAAGGGGGGTGGCGAAGCGACACGAAGTGCGCGAAGCCTGGGGGTGAGCCGATCTCATACGCCCGCCATCCACCAGGCGGTGAGCACGAGCACGAGTCCCATTGCGCGGTTGAACCACAGCAGCCGCGAGCCCTTGGCCAGCCAGTCGCGCAGCATGGCGCCGACCAGCGCGTAGGCGAAGTTGCTGACGAAGGCATAGGCCAGCATCACCGGCGCCACGATCGCGAAGCGGTGCAGCGCGTCGGGCTGCCCGGCGATCCAGCCCGCCACCAGCGTGAGCGCCAGCAGCCAGGCCTTGATGTTCACGAACTGCAGCATCACGCCCTGCCCGAAGCCCACCGACAGGCTCTTGCCGTCGGCCTTGCCGAGCGTCGCGCTGCCGCTGAGCTTGTACGCCAGCCACAGCAGATAGCCGATGCCCAGCGCCTTGATGGCCAGCCGCAGCGAAGGCACCGCCACCACCAACGCGCCGATGCCGGCTGCGCACAGCGCCAGCAGCAGCGTCCAGCCCACCGGCACCGCGACCACGAAGCGCATGGCGCGCGGCAGGCCGCCGTTGGCCGCCAGGGCGGTGGAGAGCGTGGTGTTGGGGCCGGGCGAGAAGCTCATCGCCGTGGCCAGCACCAGCAGCGCGGTGAATTCTTGCCAGTTCATGACACACACTCTAAACTTGAGACCATTACAGTTCCAGTACAGATGATCGAACAATCGGGCAATCTGTATTGGTCACTCCTTCGACACAGAAGCCAGGGAATCCGGCGGATCCCGGACGACGAATGCTCACACGCACCTCCACACAGTCGCTGACCGGGCAGCTCGCCGATCGCCTGGCCGAGCGCATCCGCACCCGGCTGCTGCCGCCCGGCGCGCGCCTGCCCTCGGTGCGCGAGTGCGCGAGGCAGCAGGGCGTGAGCCCCTACACCGTGGTCGCCGCCTACGACCAGCTGCTGGCGCAGGGCCTCGTCGAAGCCCGGCGCCAGCGCGGCTTCTACGTTCGCGACTCCGCTCCTGCGCAGGACGCCCGCTCGGCGAACGGCGCCGACGGCGCGATGGGCGTGCCCGCAGCGATCGCGGTGCAGATGATGGCCTCGCGCGTGCCGGCCGACGCCAGCTCGCTGATCCGCAGCATGTTCCACCGCCCGAGCGACAAGCCGCAGCCGGGCATGGGCGTGTTCCCGCCCGACTGGATGGCCTCGACCTTCATGCCCACGGCAGTGCGGCGCATGACCAATACAGCCGCGCTGCAGGAACTTTCGCTGCAGTACGGTGAGCCGGCCGGCGACATGAGCCTGCGGCGCAGCCTCTCGCAGAAGCTGGTGGGCATCAACGTGCCGGCCTCGCCCGACCAGATCGTGACCACCGTGGGCGCCACCCACGCGCTGGACATCGTGAGCCGCACGCTGCTGCGTCCGGGCGATCCGGTGATGGTCGAGGAGCCCGGCTGGGCGCTGGAGTTCGCGCGGCTGGAGGCGCTGGGCATGCGCATCCTGCCGGTGCCGCGCCGCGCCGACGGGCCCGACCTGGAAGTGATGGCGCAGTACTGCAAGCTGCACAGCCCCAAGCTCTTCGTCAGCGTGAGCGTGCTGCACAACCCCACCGGCTACAGCCTCACGCCGGGCAGCGCGCACCGGGTGCTCAAGCTGGCCAACGAGCACGGCTTCCACATCGTCGAGGACGACACCTACAGCCACCTCGCACCCGAGCACGCCACGCGGCTGAGCGCGCTCGACGGGCTGCAGCGCACCATCTACGTCAGCGGCTTCGCGAAGATCCTCGCGCCCAACTGGCGCATCGGCTTCCTGGCCGCGCCGCCCGACCTGAAGGAGCAGCTGCTCGAGACCAAGCTGCTGGCCACGCTGACCTCGCCCACGCTGTTCGAGCGGGCCTTGTCGTGGTGCATCGACCAGGGGCAGCTGCGCCGGCACTCCGAGCGCGTACGCATCCGGCTCGACGGTGCGCGGGGGCGGGCGGTGAAGCTGGCGATGGCGCACGGCTGCACCTTCGCCTCGGAGCCGGCGGGGCTCTTCGGCTGGGTCGACACCGGCGTGGACACCGACTCGCTCACGCAGCGCATGCTCGACCAGGGCTACCTGCTGGCGCCCGGATCGCTCTTCCATGCGCGCCGGCCGCCGAGCACCATGATGCGGATCAACTTCGCCACCTCGCAGGACGCGGCCTTCTGGAAGGTCTTCAGCAAGGTCCGAAGCGAAGTCTGATCCGGCTCGCCACCGGGCGTCGCGCACTTCGCGCCGCGCGCGCCTTTCCTTGCCGGGGGCCACTCCGACGGCCCGGCAAAGCCGGTTCCGTGGTGTCCCGCGGAGGGGCTTGCGCGTTGGACGGCACGTTGGGAAAAGGCGGCACGGAAAGGTCAAACGCCGGAGGCTTGGAGTAAGCTGGCAGCACAAGAAAACCCATACCCAGCACCCCAGGAGACCTCCTCGCATGAGCAACGCCAGCAAGCCCTTCGACTTCAGCCAGTTCGTTCCCGGATTCGACTTCCTGAAGAACCTCGCCGGCGGCGCTGCCTCGGGCAACGGTTCGGTGCCGGGCATCCCGAGCCTCGCGAGCTGGGTCGCGCCCACGCTGAGCGTGGAGGAGGTCGACAAGCGCATCCAGGAACTCAAGACGGTGCAGTACTGGCTCGAGCAGAACGGCCATGCGCTGAAGGCCACCATCCAGGCGCTCGAAGTGCAGAAGATGACGCTTTCGACGCTGCGCGGCATGAACGTGCGCATGGAAGACATCGCCAGCGCGTTCACCCGGCAGGCGACCGCCGCCGCAGCAGCCGTGGCCCCCGCGGCCGCGGCCTCCAGGGCTGCGCCGGAGCCCGAACCCCGGGAGCCCGAGGAAGTCGAGAACGAAAAGGCGCCCGAGGAGGAGGCTCAAGAAGCCGCTCCCCCGCCCAGGAAGCCCACCCGCAAGCCCGCCGCCTCCAAGGCCAAAGCCACGGCGGGCGAGAGCGCAGGCGTGGTCGACCCGATGCAGTGGTGGGGCTCGCTCACCGAGCAGTTCCAGCAGATCGCCAGCACGGCGCTGCAGGACGCGGCCCAGTTGAAGATGCCGTCCATGGCGCAACCGCTGGCCGATGCGGTCGGCTCGGTCATGGGCAAGACCGCTGCGGCCCGCAAGCCGGCCGCAGCGAAGAAGTCTGCGAAGACGACGGCTCCGGCCGCCAAGAAGAAGACATCCGCCGCCGCGCGCAAGCGAACCTCCGCGCGACGCTGACGTCATACACACATCCATTTTTCAAGAACGGGTTGGCACGCATCATGAAGCTTTTTCCCTCCGGTCATGCCACCCATCCGCAATGGCGAATGGCCGCGGGCCTCGTGCTCGCGCAGCTGCGGGCGCAGATGGCGCTGCCCGATTACGCCTCGGCCCCCACGCTGGGGCTGCTCTACATCACCGACCACTACGCCGGCGACGCGCAGGACATCCTCGACCACCTGAGCGCCGAGCTGCCCGAGGTGACCGACTGGTCGGGCACCGTCGGCGTCGGCGTGTCGGCCAACAACGCCGAGTACTTCGACGAACCCGGCATGACCCTGATGCTGTGCGCGCTGCCGAGCGACCAGTACCGCGTGTTTTCCGGCGTCGCGCCCCTGGGCAATTCGGAAATGAGCGGTTTCGAAGCGCACACGGCGCTGGTGCACGCCGACCCCGCCACGCCCGACCTCGCCGAACTCATCGGCGAGATGGCCGGGCGCACCGACACCGGCTACCTGTTCGGCGGACTTTCGTCGGGACGCGGCGGCGCGCTGCAGTTCGCCGTCGGCGGCAACGGCAACATCCGTGGCCATGGCGCCGCGGGCGGCGTGTTCTCGGGCGGGCTCTCGGGCGTGGTCTTCGGCGAAGGCGTGCGGCTGGTGTCGCGCGTCACCCAGGGCTGCCAGCCGCTGCGCTCGGGCGCTGTGCGCGAACGCGAGATCACCGAGGCCGACGGCAACCTGCTGCTCAAGCTCGACGGCGAGCCTGCGCTCGACGTGCTGCTGGCCGACCTGCAGGTGTCGCTGGAACGCCCGCAGGAGGCCATCGAAGCGGTGCGCAACACCCTGGTCGGCCTAGCCGACGCCGGCAGCGACGGCATCCGCCGCACCGGCGACCTGGGCGCCGACGTGCTCGTGCGCCACATCATCGGACTCGACCCCACGCGGCGCGGCATCGCCATCGCCGATACCGCGGAAGCCGGCATGCGCCTGACCTTCTGCCGCCGCAACGCCCAGGCCGCGCGCGCCGACCTGATGCGCATCTGCGCGGAAATCCGCGAGGAACTGGAGCCCGAGGAACAGACGCTGGCCACCGCACGCGCCGTGGCGGCTGGCGAGGCCGAAGCCGCGCCGCATCCCGCGCGGCGCATCGCCGGAGCCGTGTACGTGAGCTGCTCCGGCCGCGGCGGCCCGCACTTCGGCGCGCCGGGGGCGGAACTGCAGATCGTGCGGCACGCGCTGGGCGACGTGCCGCTGGTGGGCTTCTTCGCCGCAGGGGAGATCGCGCGGCACCATCTGTACGGGTATACCGGGGTGTTGACGGTGTTCACCGCGCCCGACTGACCTGGCGCCCGACGCGAAAAAGCGACGGGCGAGTTTTCGGCGGGAGGATCCATCGCTAGAATCCGCCCGCTTTCTTGAATCTCTGCTGCTGCAAGAAAGAGCCAGCCGCGCATCGCCTCCCTCGCGAGCGCGGCCGATCTTTTTCGCCTCTCCACGCAAAGTGCGACGAGGCAGGAAACCGACATGGTTTCCCGGATGGAACAGCAGCCATGAGCGATCCTCGCTTCTCCAGACTCCAGCGTGCCTTCTCGCGCGCCGGCATCGCCGTCGACTACCGTGATGGCGTGTATCACCTGCACCATGAGGCCTCGCAGGCCACGGTGCTCCTGCCGCCCAGTCTTTCACTGGAAGAAAAGGCGGTGAACCAGTTGCTGGCATTCGCCAGCGTGCGCTCGCCCGACGGCGAGAAGGGCGTGTGCAAGGCCTGCGCGACGCCCGATTTCCACCCGGGCTCCGTCGCGCCCGTCGGCAGCGTCGTCGCGACCGACCTCGACTTCGTCATTCCCGCAGCAGTGGGTACCGACATCAACTGTGGCATGCGCCTGCTGACCACCGGGCTCACGCTCGACCAGGTGGCTCCGCACAGGACGCGGCTGGTCGAGAGGCTCACACGCAGCCTGCTCGACAACGGTCGCGACGTGCCGGTGCACACGACGGCATTCAGGGCGCTGTTCGACGTGGGCCCCTCGGCCTTCCTGGAGGCGGTGCGCAGCGGCGGGCTGTGGTCGTCGTGCGACCGCGACCGGATGCAGGCCGAGCTCGATGCCTGCATCGGCCTCGCGAGCTTCGGCGGCAGTGCCCGGCATGCACCCGAGGCCTACATCGGCGGCCGCCACGAGGTGTTCCGTGACCCCTGCCTCGGCACACCGGGAAGCGGCAACCATTTCGTGGAGCTGCAGGTGGTCGATCATGTCCTGGACCGTCATGAGGCCTACCGCGCGGGCCTGAAGACGGGAGATGTGGTCGTGATGATCCACAGCGGCTCGCGCGACATCGGATTTCATGTGGGGCGGCGATGGATGGATCGCGCCCGCGCCGAGTGGCCTGGCGGCCTGCGCCATCCGAAGAGCGGTCTCTACGGTCTGGCGGGGCCGCTGGCCGACGAATACCTGGAGGCCATGGGCGTGGCGGCACGCTATGCATGGGCCAACCGTGTCGTGCTGGCCGAACTGGTGCGGAAGGATTTCGCCGAACTGCTCGGTGCCACGTCGTCGAAGCTGGTGGTGGACGTGCCGCACAACGTCGTGCTGCGGGAACGCGGCATGAACATCCACCGCAAGGGAGCGACGCCGGCGAATGCAGGCGACCTGGCGCTCATTCCGGGCTCGATGGGCGACTACTCGTATCTGGCTTCCGGGCTCGGGCATGAGGACTGGCTCTGGTCGTGCAGCCATGGCGCCGGCCGGCGGATGCGTCGGCAGCAGGTGCGTGCGATGCGGCCCGCGCCCGCCGACCAACAGGCCAGCTGGCAATGCGTGACCTTGCGCGAGGAGCGCCGGATCGAAGAGGCGCCGCAGGCCTACAAGCCTATCGGCGAGGTGATCGACGCACAGGAACGCGCCGGGCTGATCCGCTGCGCGGTGCGGCTCAGGCCCTGGATCACCTTCAAGGCGTGATCCATGGCCTGCCGGCTCGTCAGCCCAGAGCGGGCTGAGGAACGCGAGGACTGGGCGCCGGCATCCCCGTGAACGCGAAATCCACCTCCGGCGCCAGCCCGCTCACGATCCGCGCGATCGACTTGCCCGAGCCGCAGGCGTGCGTCCACCCCAGGGTGCCGTGGCCGGTATTGAGGAACAGGTTCGGCAGCTTCGTCTTGCCGATCAGCGGGACGTTGCTCGGCGTGGCCGGGCGCAGGCCGGTCCAGAACTGGGCCTGGGTGGTGTCGCCGGCGCCGGGGAAGAGCTCCTCGACGCGGCGCACGATGGCTTCGCAGCGCACGCGGTTCAGGTCGCGGTCGTAGCCGTTGAGCTCGGCCGTGCCGGCGATGCGCAGGCGGTCGCCCGATGCGGAGGTGTAGCGCGAGAACACGAGCTTGAACTCGTCATCGGTCAGCGAGACCTGATGGGCCTTGGAGGCGTCCTTGACAGGCAGGGTCACCGAATAGCCCTTGGCCGGGTAGATCGGCAGCCGGATGCCCAGCGGCGCTGCGTACAGCGGGCTCAGCGAGCCCATCGCCAGGACGAAGGCGTCGCCGCGGATTCGCTGGAAACGGCCTTCGCTGTCGGTGGCCTCGACGTGGTCGATGCTGCCGCCGGCCTCGCGCAACGCTGTCACGGTGTGGCTCATCAGGAACCTCACGCCCGCGGCGGCGGCCAGCGCGACGAGTTCGCGCGCGAAGCGATTGGCGTCGCCGGACTCGTCCTCGGCCGTATAGGTGGCGCCGGCCAGCTTGGGGCGGATGTGGGCGAGGGCGGGCTCGATCTTCACGGCCTCGTCGGCCGAGATGACCCGGCGCTCGCAGCCCAGGGCCCGCATCTGCTCGGCGGGCTCGAGGGCGCCGTCGAACTCCTTCTGCGTCGTGTAGAAGTGGAGGATGCCTTGGGTGCGCTGGTCGTAGCTGAGGCCGGTGTCGCGGCGCAACTGTTGCAACATCGAGCGGCTGTATGTGCCGAGACGAACGATCTGCTCGATGTTGTGGCGGGTGCGCGCCGGCGTGCATTCGCGCAGGAACTGCAGGCCCCAGAGCCACTGGCGCATGTCGGCACGCATGCGGAAGAGCAGCGGGGCGTCTTCCTTGCCCAGCCATTGCAGCACCTTGAGCGGCGCGCTGGGGTTGGCCCAGGGCTCGGCATGGCTGACGGATATCTGCCCGCCATTGGCGAAGCTGGTTTCGGCGGCCGGGGTGGCCTGCCGGTCGATCACGGTCACTTCGTGGCCGAGTTGCTGGAGGTAGTAAGCCGAAGTCACGCCGAGCAGGCCGGCGCCGAGGACGATCACGCGCATTTCAAGTACCTTTGAGGTGCAGCGCTTGAACGGCGGGCATTGATTGCTATCGGATGAATAGCAAAAGCAACCGGACGACCGCAGTCCAAGTTGCCGCTCCCCCTGTCCTCGGTACCTGAGAGATTCACCCGCTGCGCCCGCAGAGGGTTTGCTCCTTCGGTGCGCCACGTGGCGTGGCGGCTCTCCAGACGGCGTTTCAGTTGGTGCAGTACAGGCCCTTGCGAGGCCGACCTGAGCGTTTATGGGAGTTTGCGCCTTCGGTAGGGCCACCGGGGTGGCCCGCTCTCCTGCAGTGGGGCGATTGTAGGCGGAGCCTGCACGGGCGCCAACCTCTGAATTCTCGCCTTTGGGCCAATGGGATAATCGTCCGTTGATTTGCCGCAGGGCGATCGTTCCACATCACTGCAGGGGACTTCATGATCCTGGTTACCGGCGGCGCTGGCTTCATTGGCGCCAATTTCGTACTCGACTGGATCGCGAACAGCGACGAGCCCGTCGTCAATCTCGACAAGCTGACCTACGCTGGCAACCTCGAGACCCTCGCATCCCTCAAGGGCAACCCCAGGCACATCTTCGTGCAGGGCGACATCGGCGACAGCGCCCTGGTCGACCGCCTGCTGGCCGAGCACAAGCCCCGCGCCGTGGTGAACTTCGCCGCCGAGTCGCACGTCGACCGCTCGATCCACGGCCCCGAGGACTTCGTGCAGACCAACGTGCTCGGCACCTTCCGACTGCTCGAATCGGTGCGCGGGTTCTGGAGCGCGCTGCCGGCCGAGCAGAAGTCGGCCTTCCGCTTCCTGCACGTCTCGACCGACGAGGTGTACGGTTCGCTCTCCAAGACCGACCCGGCCTTCACCGAAGAGAACAAGTACGAGCCCAACAGCCCCTACTCGGCCAGCAAGGCCGCCAGTGACCACCTCGTGCGCGCCTGGCACCACACCTACGGCCTGCCGGTGCTGACCACCAACTGCTCGAACAACTACGGCCCGTTCCACTTTCCCGAGAAGCTGATCCCGCTGATGATCGTCAACGCGCTGGCCGGCAAGAACCTGCCCGTGTATGGCGACGGCATGCAGGTGCGCGACTGGCTCTACGTGAAGGACCACTGCAGCGCCATCCGCCGCGTGCTCGAAGCCGGCAAGCTCGGCGAGACCTACAACGTGGGCGGCTGGAACGAGAAGCCGAATATCGAGATCGTCAACACAGTGTGCGCCCTGCTCGACGAGTTGCGCCCCCGCGCCGACGGCAAGCCGTACAAGGAACAGATCACCTACGTCACCGACCGCCCCGGCCACGACCGCCGCTACGCCATCGACGCGCGCAAGCTCGAAGCCGAACTCGGCTGGAAGCCCGCCGAGACCTTCGACACCGGCATTCGCAAGACCGTCGAGTGGTACCTCGCGAACAGCGAATGGGTGCGCAACGTGCAAAGCGGCGCGTACCGCGAGTGGGTCGAGAAGCAGTACGACGCGAAGGCCGCGGCATGAAGCTGCTGCTGCTGGGCAAGGGCGGACAGGTCGGCTGGGAACTGCAGCGCAGCCTGGCGCCGCTGGGTGAACTAGTCGCGCTCGACTTCGACAGCACCGATTTCCACGCGGACTTCAGCCGGCCCGAGGAACTCGCCGACACGGTGCTCAAGGTGCGCCCCGACGTGATCGTCAATGCAGCGGCGCACACCGCCGTCGACAAGGCCGAGAGCGAACCCGAATTCGCGCGCAAGCTCAACGCCACGTCGCCCGGCGTGGTGGCCGAAGCCGCCCAGCAGATCGGCGCGCTGATGGTCCATTATTCGACCGACTACGTCTTCGACGGCAGCGGCACCACGCCGTGGAAGGAAGGCGATGCGACCGGCCCGCTCAGCGTCTACGGCAGCACCAAGCTCGAGGGCGAGCAGCTGGTGGCCCGGCACTGCGCCAGGCACCTGATCTTCCGCACCAGCTGGGTGTATGCCGCGCGCGGCGGCAACTTCGCCAAGACCATGCTGCGGCTGGCCAAGGAGCGCGACAAGCTCACCGTCATCGACGACCAGTTCGGTGCCCCCACAGGCGCGGAACTGCTTGCCGACGTGACGGCACACGCCATTCGCGCAACGCTGCAGGATCCCTCCAAGGTCGGCCTCTATCACGCGATCGCCGGCGGCGAGACGACGTGGTACGGCTACGCGCGCTTCGTGCTCGAAATGGCGCAGCAGGCAGGCGTCGAACTCAAGGCCGGGCCCGACGCCGTCGAGGCCGTGCCGACCAGCGCCTTCCCGACCCCGGCGAAGCGCCCGCACAACTCGCGCCTCGACACCAGCAAGCTGCAGACCACCTTCGGCCTGCGCCTGCCGCCATGGCAGGAAGGCGTCGCGCGCATGCTGCGCGAGATCCTTTGAATCCCACGAGAAGAAAGAGCATGACCAAGACGACGCAACGCAAGGGCATCATCCTGGCCGGCGGTTCGGGCACGCGCCTGCATCCCGCGACCCTGGCGATCAGCAAGCAGCTGCTGCCGGTGTACGACAAACCGATGATCTACTACCCACTCAGCACGCTCATGCTGGGTGGCATGCGCGACATCCTGATCATCAGCACGCCGCAGGACACGCCTCGCTTCCAGCAGTTGCTTGGGGACGGCAGCCAGTGGGGCATCAACCTGCAGTATGCGGTGCAGCCGAGCCCGGACGGGCTGGCGCAAGCCTTCATCATCGGCGACAAGTTCGTCGGCAATTCGCCGAGCGCGCTGGTGCTGGGCGACAACATCTATTACGGGCACGACTTCGTTAACCTGCTGGCTGATGCGGACGCGAAGACTTCCGGGGCCACCGTGTTCGCATATCACGTGCACGACCCGGAGCGCTATGGCGTCGTCGCGTTCGATGGCAATGGCAAGGCGAGCAGCATCGAAGAGAAGCCGCTGAAGCCGAAGAGCAGCTATGCGGTCACCGGTCTGTACTTCTATGACAACCAGGTGGTGGACATTGCCAAGTCGGTGAAGCCGAGCGCGCGTGGCGAGTTGGAGATCACCGCCGTCAATCAGGCGTACCTGGATCGCGATCAGCTCAATGTGCAGATCATGCAGCGGGGCTATGCCTGGCTCGATACGGGCACGCACGACAGCCTGCTGGAAGCGGGGCAGTTCATCGCGACGCTGGAGCATCGGCAGGGGTTGAAGATTGCGTGTCCGGAAGAGATTGCGTGGCGCAATGGGTTCATCACGGGCGAGCAGCTCGAGAGGCTTGCAGTGCCGTTAGCAAAGAGCGGATATGGCAAGTATTTGAAGCATTTGCTGGATGAGGAGGTCCGCTCGTGAAGGTTGCACCGACCGCGATTCCCGATGTGCTGGTCATCGAGCCGAAAGTCTTCGGCGATGCACGAGGTTTTTTCTATGAGAGCTTCAACGGCAAGGCATTTGACGAGGCTGTGGGTCGGCATGTCGAGTTCGTCCAGGACAATCACTCGCGTTCGGCGAAGGGTGTCTTGCGCGGATTGCACTATCAGTTGGCGCAGACACAAGGCAAGCTGGTGCGAGTAGCGCGCGGCGCCGTGTTCGATGTGGCCGTGGACATTCGCCGCTCCTCATCGACTTTTGGCCAGTGGGTGGGCGTGGAGCTCACAGAAGACAACCACAAGCAATTGTGGGTGCCCGAAGGTTTTGCCCACGGCTTCCTGGTGCTTAGCGAATCGGCGGATTTCCTCTACAAGACCACTGACTACTACGCGCCCACGCACGAACGGGCCATCCGCTGGGACGACAAAGCCATAGGTATCCGGTGGCCCGATATCGGGATTGCGCCGATCCTCTCCTCGAAGGATCTGGCGGGGCACTCGATGGACCAGGCAGAGCTTTTCGAAAACTGATGTTCTTGCAATGCGTCGTGTGCTGATTGAATGAGCTTGTTTGATGGGGAATGAACAAAAAATGACTGATATGGCGGAATTTGAGAAAAATTTACGTGGCCGCCGGGTTTTTGTGACGGGCCACACCGGTTTCACGGGTGGATGGGCCTGCCTGTGGCTGCAGTCGATCGGGGCTATCGTCGAAGGTTATTCGCTGCCGCCGGAGACAACGCCCTCGCTGTTTGCCGCAGCCGGGCTCGAGAAAGATGTGCCGGGTACGCTGGGCGATATCGTCGACTACGAGCGGCTCCTCGTCGCGATGCAGGCTTTCAAACCCGAGTTGGTCCTTCATCTCGCCGCGCAACCGCTGGTGCGTCGTTCGTATCGCGAGCCGCTGAGGACGTTCCTGGTCAACGCTCAGGGCACAGCGCATGTGCTTGAAGCGGCCCGTGTCACGGGCGGTGTGCGTGGCGTGGTCTGCGTGACCACGGACAAGGTCTATCGCAACAACGAGTGGCCGTGGCCCTATCGGGAGAACGACCCGCTGGGAGGCAAGGATCCCTACAGCGCTTCGAAGGCTTCTGCCGAGATGGTGATCCAGAGCTATGCCGCGTCTTACCCCTTCGCCGAGGGCAAGGGGCCTGCGATCGCCACGGCGCGTGGCGGCAACATAGTCGGCGGTGGCGACTGGTCCGAGGATCGGCTCATTCCCGATTTCGTTCGCAGCGTCGTGAACGCGACACCGCTCACGCTGCGCTACCCGCAGGCCACGAGGCCATGGCAGCACGTACTGGCGCTTGTCCATGGCTATCTGCTGTTGATGTCCAAGCTGATTGGCCCGAATCCACAGGACGCCGCGCGGGCCTGGAACCTCGGGCCGCACGATCCGAAGCAGTATTCGGTACGCGAAGTCCTGGAATTGATGAGCGATGAGTGGCAGCGTCCGCCGCTCGAATTCATGGACAACCCGCTTCCCGAAGCCGGTGCGTTGGCGCTCGACAGTTCGCTTGCCCACAATCTCCTTGGCTGGGTGCCGGCATGGGACACGCATCGCGTGGCGCGGGAGACGGCCGCCTGGTACCGCAAGTACTACGAAGCACCGCACGCCGCGAAAGACATCACTCTCGCTCAGATCGATGCCTGGCGCGGGGACATTCGCGAATGATGTATCTCGTCGGTGGGCGAGGACGCCTGGGTCAGGCGGTCTGCGCGTCCCGGCCGTCTGGTGAGTCCACGTTGCTGGATCGCACTGTCTATGAAGGCTGGTGGCGGCCTGGGGCCGCCGATCTGGTGGAGCGGTTCTTCAGTGCGGCTCCGTCGAAGTCGGTGGTGCTGGTCTCCGCGGGACTGCTGGACCCGGCGCTGTCCGCAACCGAGCATCGTCAGGTCAACGTCGATCTGCCCAAGCGGATCATCGAGGGCGCATGCAGGGCGGGCATGCGTGTCGTGACATGCGGCACAGTGATGGAGCGATTGACTCGGCATCCGAACCCGTACATCGCAAGCAAGGCAGAACTGGGATTGTTTGCGCAAGAGCGCGCGACAGCCGGTGACGACGTGCTGCATCTGCAAATCCATACGCTCTATGGCGGCGGGGCGCCTGCACCATTCATGTTTCTGGGGCAACTCTTTGATGCATTGCGTCACGATCGCCCGTTCGAGATGTCGCCGGGCCGGCAATTGCGCGAGTACCATCATGTCGAAGACGAGGCGGCAGCCTTGAATGCCTTGCTCGATGCGGGTGTGACGGGCGTGGTGCCCTTGAGCCATGGCGCGCCGGTTACGCTGGCGGAACTGGCCACTCATGTATTAGATGCCGTGGGCCGGCCGGATCTGTTACGCATCGGAGCACGCCCCGAGCCACCCGATGACAACTACGCCACGATCCTGCCGAGGCCGCGATCGCTCGGACAGGTCGATTTCCGGCCGGCATTGCAGGGCGTGGCAGCCTATGTTCAGGCCCAACTATCAGAATTGCAGAAGAAGCAAGCATGAACGGAGGTAATCATTTGTCCGCAACGAGACCTCTCGTGTCCATTGCCATTCCGGTTCTCAACGAGGCGGGCAATCTCGAGGCTTTGTACGCCCGATTGGTCGCTCTCGGGGAGCGCATGGCCGACCGATGCGACCTCGAGTTCGTCTTCACCGACAACCACTCGGAAGATGACACCTGGCCAATGCTTGCGAAATTGGCTGAAAAGGACAGTCGCGTACGGGCATTGAGGTTTTCGCGCAATTTCGGATTCCAGAGTTCGATCCTCGCCAACTACCTGCACGCGCGTGGCGATGCTGTCATGCAGATCGACGCCGACCTGCAGGATCCCCCTGAGATGCTGGAGGAGTTCTTCGCACTCTGGCAGCAAGGGTTCCATGTGATCTATGGCATCCGGCGCAAGCGGCGCGAGGGCATGCTGATGAACCTGATCCGCAAATGCGGCTACTGGGTCATCGACAGGGTCAGCGAGCATCCGATTCCTCGCGATGCAGGGGATTTCCGTCTGGTCGACCGCGCGGTGATCGAAGCCATTGCGAAATCGCGCACCAGCAATCCCTACCTTCGCGGGATGATCGCCGGCATGGGCTTCAATCAGACCGGCATTGCGTACGATCGCGATGCACGGACTGTCGGCGAGAGCAAGTTCAACGTCATGCGCTTGATGCGCCTGGGGTTGACGGCCGTCTTCAATCATTCGACGGTGCCGCTTCGGATGGCGTCCTTCCTTGGCGTCGTCATCCTCCTGGGATGCCTCGCGGCATCGGTGTATTACGTTGCCCTGAGGTTGCTGCAACCCGACCTTCCGCGCGGATTCGTCAGCATCCAATTACTGGTCCTTTTCGGCATCGGCCTCAACGCGTTCCTGCTCGGAATCATCGGCGAGTACATCCTACGGATCTACCGCATCCTCCGCGCGGACCCGATCGCCATCGTCGAGCGCAGTCTTAACATCCAACCCAACGATCTCAAGCTTTAGGAACAAATAACCATATGAAAGCAGTCATCCTCGCGGGCGGCCTCGGCACTCGCATTGCAGAAGAATCCGACACCAAGCCGAAGCCGATGGTCGAAATCGGCGGACGACCGTTGCTGTGGCACATCATGAAAATCTATGCGCATCACGGCATCAAGGATTTCGTTGTGTGCCTTGGCTACAAGGGCTATGTGATCAAGGAGTTCTTCTTCAATTACTACCGGCACATGTCGGACATGAGCATTGACCTGCGCAACGGCGATCATCAGATCCTCAACAGTCAAGCCGAGGACTGGCGCATCACGCTCGTCGATACCGGCGCGGAAACGATGACTGGCGGTCGCCTCAAGCGGGTTGCGAAGTATCTTGACAACGAGAGCTTCTGCCTGACTTACGGCGACGGACTCTCCGACGTGAACATCGGCGCAGAGATAGAGTTTCACAAACGCCATGGAAAGCTCGCGACGGTGCTGGCGGTGCAACCCCCCGGGCGCTTTGGTGTCCTGAACATTGACGCCAATCAAAAGGTATCGAGCTTCGAGGAAAAGCCCAGCGATGAAATCGGTTGGATCAATGGCGGCTTTTTCGTCCTGGAGCCCAAGGCCATCGATTACGTCGCCGACGACACCACTTCGTGGGAGCGGGCGCCCCTCATGAACATTGCTCGCGATGGTCAGCTGGCCGGTTTCCAGCATCACGGATTCTGGCAACCATGCGACACGCTTCGCGACAAGCGCGAACTCGAAGCGCTCTGGCACAGCGGCAAGGCGCCCTGGCGCACCTGGGAGTGAAGCAGCTCCTTCGATTCGCGGCCGTCGGTGTGCTGAACACCGCGGTCGGGTATGCCGTAATCTTCGCCTGCATGTATTTGGTAGGCCTAAGCCCGGTAGCCAGCAACGTCGTTGGCTATGCCTGCGGCCTGGTGGTTTCCTATACCCTCAACAGGACGTTCACGTTCCGCAGCGTTGCGGGCAAGAAGCGGGAGATCGTCCGTTTCCTGTCGATCTTCATGGTGGCATATCTAGCCAACATTGGAGCACTGGTGCTTTTGATCGACCACGTGGGCATGCACAAGGGGTGGGCGCAACTGGTGGCAGGGGCGGTCTATACCGGGCTCTTCTACCTGTTGAGCAAGTATTACGTTTTCGCCGAATCGCATTCGCGCGCAACTGGCCGTTGAGAGTTGCCCCGGAGCTGAAGAGAGCAAAGATCAGACTGGATGATGGCAGAGAAAAACAGGTATTCGTTCTTCAATCGCGCATGCGTCTTGCTGCTGCCCTCGTTGGCCATTGTGCTTGCCCTATGGTTTCCCTTTGGGTTCTCCATGGGAGGACTGGTTGAAGAGTGGGATCTGCTCGGCCTGTTCACGGAACATGGCCCGTTTCTCATGGTGCATCTCGATGGTCCACTGCCTGCGCACGCCATCCGGCCGCTCATGCCCCTGAGCTTTGCGCTCTCTTATCTTGCGGATCGTGATTCGTTCGATGTCTGGCATTGGTTGACGATCGCATCGCTTCTGGCAAAGGGCGGTGCAATGAGCTATCTTGTGAGCCGGGCCACAGGTTCACGCGGCTGGGGTGTCGTGGCTGCGGCGTTGTTGATCCTGTATCCGGCCGACACGATGCAGATGTCGCTGCGCAGCATCCACATCAACATCGCGATCGCGCTGGTGCTTACAGGAAGCGCGTTGCTTGTGGTCGCCTTCGAGACGCGTGGCTTGTTGCGCGCCGTTGTCGCTGGCGTTGCCGCAGCGTTGCTCTATCTTGTGAGTCTTGGCATCTATGAAGCCGGACTGGTACTGATTGCCCTGCCGTTGGCCGTGCCGTTTGCGCGTTACGGATTAAGCAGGCTTCTGCACTTTCGCAAGCGTCAGGTGGGACTGGCTGCGATCTGGATCGCCAGCGTCTGCCTGTATCTGGCATATGCCGCCTGGGCCTCCCACAAGGTCGCCAGCTATCAGGCCGAGGTGACCGGTGGCGGCAAGGGACCTTTGGCGACCGCGATTGCGGCGCTGCCAAAGCTGTTCACGATCGGTGGCCTGCGTGCCCTCGTGGGAGGCTGGGTCGATGCGTGGCAAATGGTTGCCACTGAGTACACAAGTTATCTGTACCTGGGATGTGCTGCTGCGGCAATTACGGCCGTCGCGCTTGTCGCCATTGCCATGGGGCGAGGCAGAAGTTCGGTGACGGAAGACCAGGGTTCCTCGTCTTGGCGGATGCCTTTGCGGCTGGTGCTGGCCGGTCTCGTTCTGATGCTCGCGGGCTATGCGCCCTTTCTCACTTCGCCGCATCACATCATCGTAAGCCAGCGGACTTTTCTGTGGGCCACGCCAGGAGCGGCGATGGTCTGGACGGGACTGCTCATGCTGGTATGGCACTGGGCACGTGTTCCAGCCGTTGCCGCGGCGTGCCTGCTTCTCGTGCTCGGCTTCGGTGCCCAGCTTTTTCAGTTTCATCACTACACCGAGTTGATGCAGCGACAGCGTGCCGTGTTGCGAGAGATCGTCGAAGCAGCCGACGTACCGGCAGGCAAGTCAGTGTTGGTTCTCGACGGAAGCAGCCAGATCGGCCATTCGTGGTTTTTTGTGAATGGCGACATGGTGCGAAACGCACTGAACTATCTGTATGGCAGGTCGCTGGGGTCCGTCGAGGTCTGCCGCTCGCCGAGCATGGAATGGGAGCGAGCCGACCAATTCGGACGCAAGGGGCGTTGTATAAAAAACGATGCCGGGTGGACGTTCGAGTACGCGCCTTCCGTGAGCGGGCCCGGAAGCCCACCTTCGATGGTGGAGCCTCCCAGGCATTTTTCAAACAACGACACCGTGACTGTCTCCGTTCGAGAAGACGGTGTACCGGCTGCTGCTTCGACCCAGGAGCAATCTGAGCGTAGACAGAAGCTCCAAACGAGCGATGATGTCGTGGCTCGCCGCTATCGGGGTGTGCTGTCGGCACGTTCTTCGGACAGGTTCGCTCCGATGTTTCGCGATGAAGTCGTTGGAGCCAGCTATCGCTGGAGTTTCGGCAACTGGTGGAATCTCGATCTGCCAACGCGTGGCTCAGGTTGGCGTGAAGCGGAGTGGACGGTTCCAAACGGCTTGGAACAGTATGCCGCTGCATGGATGATGAACTCGAAGGCAGACGTTCTCTTCGAACTGGCGCCTTCGGCAGGCAGCTACCGTGTTCAGGGAGTGTTCGATCAATTTGCCAGCGACGCCGTACGGGAACGCATGAGCCTGCGAATCAATGGCAAGCCAGTAGCGATGCAATGGTTATCCCCAGCCCGATTCGAAGCCGATGTCCCCTCGGGTGCATTGACCCACGGCACGAATCGCATCGGCTTCGTGACCGAAGTCGATGACAAGTACTTCGGTCTGGCGGGGCGGCTTGACTGGTTTGAAGTCGCGCCCGCCAGCACCACGGCAGCCAGTCGCTGAACTGGCGAGCCGTCGACATCCGTAAATAGCTTATCGAGACGCGTCAGACGCGGTCAGCATGCTTTGCAGGGTTTCCTGCAAGGACGGGGCTTCCAGCGGGATGCCGTTAGCCGATGCGACGCCATTGAGCTTGCCGGGATCGCCGCACAGGCGGTGAACTTCGTTGGGGCGGACAAAGCGCGGATCCACCTCGACTTTCATCCGATGCCCGGTCAACTGTTCGAATGTGTCGATGACGTGGCGCAGTGTGTAGGGTCGCCCGGTGCACACGTTATACGCTTCGCCAGGTTCACCGTGGGCAAGCAGCAGCAGATAGGCTGCGCATACCAGCCGGATATCGTTGAACTCCCGCTCGACATCGAGATTGCCGAGTGACACCGACGGCGCTCGTGCCGCGAAGTGTTTGGCGAGCTTCGGGATCACGAAATTGGGATCCTGGCCCGGGCCTGTGTAGTTGAACGGGCGCGTGATGATCAGGTTCAGCCGGCTGCTGTACGTGTGCGCCATGTGCTCCATGGCCAGCTTGCTCATCGCATAGTGGTTGACCGGTGCAGGCGGCTGCGTTTCCCGCAAGGGAGACTGGTCGCTGTTCCCATAGATGTTCGCACTGCTGGCGAGCAGCACGCGCCGTGGCGGCCGCGGTAGCTGCACCAGCGCGTCGAGCAGGTTGGTCGTCCCGAGCACGTTCACGGAATAGAACGCCAGTTCGTCCGCATGGCCGACAAAGCTTATGGCTGCGAGGTGAACCACGGCCTCGGGCGCGACGGTCATGACCTCATCGAGCACGGCGGCTTCATCGGTCAGATCAGCGCGCGAGGCGACGACCAGATGGCCTGCTGCAGCGGCCTGTTTGGCAAAAGGCCGGCCGGTGAAGCCGTCCGCGCCTGTCAGCAGGATCTTCAAAACGAAAAGCCTTGAGTATTTCGCCGTAGATCAGCCTCGACCATCATCTGGCACAGCTGTTCCAGTGTGGTTTGCGGTTCCCAGCCCAGCTTGGCCTTGGCGCGCGCGGGATTGCCGATCAGCAGATCCACTTCGGCCGGACGATAGAACTTCGGATTGATCCGCATCACGGTCTTGCCGCTGGCGGTATTCACTGCTAGCTCATTTTCGGCCGACCCCTTGAAATCGACCTCGATGCCTGCGCCCTTGAAGGCCATGCGTACGAAATCGCGCACGGTCTCGGTACGATTGGTCGCCAGAACGAAAGTGTCCGGCTCATCGGCTTGCAGCATCCGCCACATCCCTTCGACATACTCCTTGGCAAATCCCCAGTCCCGCTTTGCGTCGAGATTGCCCAATTCCAGGACATCGAGTTGACCGAGCTTGATCTTCGCTACCGAATCGGTGATCTTGCGAGTAACGAATTCGCGGCCTCGCAGCGGGCTCTCATGGTTGAAGAGGATGCCGCTGCTTCCGAAGATGCCGTAACTTTCGCGGTAGTTCACCGTCATCCAGTGCGCGTAGAGTTTTGCCACGCCATATGGGCTGCGTGGATAGAACGGCGTGTCCTCGACTTGGGGGATCGCCTGGACTTTGCCGAACATTTCGGACGTCGAGGCTTGGTAGAAGCGGATCTTGGGATTGACGAGCCGGATGGCTTCCAGAAGATGCAATGCGCCAATGCCGGTGATCTGGGCAGTTGCAGCAGGCTGGTTGAAGCTCACGCCCACAAAACTCTGGGCCGCCAAGTTGTAAATTTCGTCGGGCTCTGCATCGCGGACGAGCGTGAGGGAGCTGCCGAGGTCGGTCAGGTCGTACTCGACCAGATGCAGATCGGGATTCTTTTGGATTCCAAGTTCCTCGATGCGCCAGAAATTGACGGAACTGGTTCGGCGGTACGTCCCATAGACAACGTACCCCTTGCTCAGAAGCAGTTCGGCCAAATAGGCGCCGTCCTGGCCGGTGATGCCGGTGACGATAGCGCGTTTCTTCATAAATATCCTTCCCGATAAAACTTAACTGGTGACCTGGTGTGGGTGGGTATTGTGCCGCGAGCCGCTGAGAGCAGTCCCGTGGCAGCGGCTTCAGCCGGCGGGCGGTGGCTCCCAGAAGGCTGCTTCGATGAAGCGTTGGGCGCTTTGCCGCCAGTTGAGGTAGTGCAGGTCCTCCGAACGAATCTGGGTTCCCTCCTGCGCCCGGACCAGCCATTGGCGCACCGCATCGGACAGTGCTTGCGCTCCGCCGGAGAAATAGAGGGCGTGGTCGCCGCAGACCTCGCGAAAGACCGGCAGATCTCGGGCGATCAGCGGCAACCCGCGCTGCGCGCCTTCGATCAAAGGCAAGCCGAAGCCCTCGCCTTCCGAGGCGGTGATCAGGCAGGAAGAAGCTGAATAGACCAGTTCGAGGTATTCATCGCTCGCCTTTTCCACCCATATCAGTCGTTCCCCCTGCTCGGGATGCTTGCGCAAGCGCTCCGCCAGTTCTTCAACCATCCAGCCTTGCTTGCCGACAATGACCAGATTGACATTAAGATCTTCCGCCCAGAGGGTTTCGAACGCATCCAGGGCAACCGAGTGCCCTTTGCGAGGCTCAACGGTGCCGACCATCAGGAAACTTGTCCTTGCCGCGATCGAGCGCATCACCTGACCGGCACTTGGCGGCAGGCCTTTCGAGGCAACGGTGCTGAGGTCTGCGCCGAGCGGAAAGGACCGCACCTGCAATTCGTTCGAGCGGTGGGGCGCGTTGTCTTCCATCCATTTTTTCAATTCGTTGGCAACGGCCTGCGAGATGCAAAGTGCGCCGTCGAATTCGGCAATGGTGCGAAGCCAGCGTGCATGCAGGGCCGCGCTCCCTTCCGGGAAGCGATGCTTCAGCAGGACGGGGAGAAGGTCATAGACGACGAACTGGACGCGCACCCCTGCGCTGCGCAACTGGTGGAAATACGGCGCCTGGAAGTAGACGGGATCGTGCATCAGGTCGAGTCCGATGAATTGATCCCCTTCGCCGAAGCTGATTGGCGTGTCCTCGAGCGTGTCCTCGGGGCAGCCAAGGAACCTCAGGGTGAAGCGCCGTGCGTATCGATAGCCCAGCCGTTGGGCATCCCCATACACGGGCTCTATCCGGAAGCCTTCGGGCGGCGACTCGATCAGTTCGCGAAGCAGCGACTTCACCACGCGTTGGATACCAGTATGGAGATCCTGGTAGACCATGGACGACACATCCAGCAGCAGCTGCTTTGCCGGCCTCGGTGAAGGGAAGTTGGCAGCGACTGCCGATGCAACCGCATTCTTCTCTTCAGCATTAAAGTCCGGCGCGATCTTCGCCAGCCTGGCGATCAACGCATCGCGCCCCTGGCTGTGACTGCGTGCGAATTGTTCGATGGCTTCGACATACTGCCGGCCACAGCGTTCCGGCGAGTGATGCTCGTTGATGTACTGTCGTGCCCGCGCGCCCAGAGCCCGGCGACCTTCGACGTCTTGCCAGAGGCGCTGTAATGCTTCAGTCAATTGGGCGTCCGTGAACTCGTCTTCGAGCATGAAGAGACTGTCCTTGGGAAGCCAGGCCATCGCTCCATGTGCATTCGCGATCGTCGCAACACCGTGATTCATTGTGTCGAGGACGGCCGCTGACGTTTCGCCTCGTGACCTGCCGCGCAATTGCACTGCCACGTCGGTTGCTCGCAGATAGCAGCGAAACGTCGCCTCGTCCGCCCAGCCGGTGATATGCACGTTCGGCAAAGGAAGTTCGCTGATCGCTGACCGGATGGCATTCCCATAGGCGTCCTGTCCGTTGTCTCCGACGAAAACCAGTCGGCAGCGTGGATCAGTTCCGAGCGGCGAATTCTTCCAGGCTCGTAAGAGGCGGTCGTTCAGCTTCGTGATACCCAGCAGCCCGAATGCGCAAACCAGAAAGTCGTCGTCCGTCAAACCCAATGCGCGACGATCTTCTTCGCGCGATGCGGGATCATGGCTTTCGGCGGGGCGGCGCAGCAGCGGGATCAGCGTGGTTTGAAGAGCGGATGCTGCTCCATACCAGTGCTTCATCAACCCGATGGAATAGTTGGAGTGAAAGATGATGCCCTGTGCTCGCCGGATGATCTCGAAGCTGCATGGATACCGAGAAACCACCTTGGAGACATCTCCGATCCGGCTGCGATCGGCCAAGGCCTGGTAGCCATGCGAGTCGTAGAGTGCGCGCTCAAGTCCTCGGTACTTGCCGCAGACGAATTCGAGGTGCCACTGTGCGTCGCCGAGGAAGAAGTCATGCAGGACCACGGTGCCCGGCACCAGCTCCAGCAACTCGAACATGTACTCGTGGAATTCGGAGTTCCCGATGTGATAGAGCACGCGGTCATAGCTGCGTGCATGGGCGACAAGGTAAGCGCCGTCGCGGACTGGAAAGGCCTGTGGCAGCTCTGGCGACTTCAGTCTCCGTGTATCGACGATGAGTTCCAGGTCGTAATACTTCGCAAGTTCGGGCAGCAGTTCTGCGCTGTAGTCCGCGATGCCGCTGCGCTGAGGAGGCAGGGGAGAGACATAGGCAAGCCTAGGCCGCTGCCCGGATGGCATCGGCAGAGATATGAAGTCGGAAGCCGCCTTCTCGATGTCCTCGACTGCGAGGCGAATCGCTTCTGGCAGTTCGGCCGAGGCGGTAAGCGCGTGCGCCGTCAGTGCTTTTTGCGGCAGCGCTCTGGCGCTCACGAACGGTACCGCGGACTCAGTAGTCCGCCTGGGCACTGCAGCGGAGGCCAATGCATAGACGACATCGGGAGACAAGCGAGCAATGACGGCTTCGCTCAGGTATTCCGATGCTAGGTGTGCCGCCGCGGTTCGCATGCTTTCCGCAGGCAGAGACCTCCAGACATGGATGGATGTCGATGGAAGAATCCCGATGAGCTGCCTGCGTAGTTCGGCAGCGCTTTCGAAAAACCGTCCGTCGAGCAATACATGGGTGTCGTGTCTTGCATGAAGCGCCTGCGCAAGTGCCTTCGAGAACGCCAATGTCCGTTGCGCATCAGAATCATCCGCTGCAGATTTCGATATCCGAAGATCCAGCAACACCCGCATTAATCGACCCCCTTTTTGTTCTTACCTTGAACGTTTAACTTATTCCAGACAGAACGTGCGTCATCTGACAGCTCGTCCGAAGGTCGGTCCGATGATGCCGCTTCTCGCACAGGCGGAGGCTGGGTTTCGACGGCCGGGCGCATCCGAGCCAGCGCGAAGCTGCGCATGCGCAGATAGACAGCCCGCATCGGCGCATGGATGCCCAGCTTCCTCGCAACTTTGGAAATCCGCCTAACGATCGGGCCCGGCCTCGGACGCCGCAAAAATGCCTTGATCGCCACAAGCCGCTCTCGCAGCGCGCTGCGAGAGGAAAATCCGCGCCTGTCGAGTTCCTGCAGCTTGTCCGCAGTCTGGGCGCCTTGTTGTTCCAGGATTGCAACCCTCGCTTCCAGCGCAGCTGCCGTTGCCCTGGCTTGTCGGGCCTGTGTTTCGACGATCGCCAATAGCTTGTGCAGCTGCCTCTCGCGGGAGCTCGCTCCGGCCTCCGCTTCACTCAGCTGCTGCTGCATGACTGCGCGATGCTGGTCGTATCGCCGAGCTAGTTCGGGAAGCGACAGGCCATACTCTTTCGAGAACGCCTGATCTTGCGCACGTAGCGCCGCGATATCTCCGTTCTTCTGAGCCACTACTGCATAGTCAGGACTGACGCCCGCTAGCACGGCTATCAGCGATACAGGCTCGGCGTCATATAGGGACATGTCTTCCTGAAGCCTCAGGATTTTTTGCCGCTGAAACCCCGCGTGTTCGGCCAAGAAGGCCAATAACTGCGAGGGGATCGGCTTGACGTGAGATGGATCCAGATAGAAGCTGGATGTGCCTACTTCCAGGTTCTCGGTATTTGGCGTTTCGAGAATGAGCAACCCTCCCGGAACAAGGACGCGCAGCGCTTCGGCCACGATCGCCTGCAAGTCTTCGAAACGAACATGTTCGACTACATGGAATGCCGAAACGAGAACCAGACTGTCGGAAGGCGTCTGCCTGAGAGTCGCGAGCCCTTCCGAGCAGGCAACATCGAGACCTCGCTCCCGACAGGCTGCGAGCATGCCTTCGTCCAGATCGACACCTCTTCCCTGCAAACCAAGTTTGGAAAGCAGCTCCAGCCATTCGCCCCGGCCGCACCCGATGTCCAGGGCGGAAGCGCGTGTCTTCAAATCCAGTAATGGCTTAACAAAGGGAACGTAGACTTCGAGCCGGGATTGAATAAGTTCGCGCGAGCCGCGGTATTTGTCTTCGAAGGCGCGATAAAAAAGGGCGCTCATTTGTCTTGTTGCCTTCTGCGTGGGGAGAAGCGTCGTTGTAATGCTGCAGCAGAAGCGCCCACCTGAGGCAGGACCGGAGGCATTTCTGATACAAAAAAGATACAAATTCTAGTGGCGACTTTCTTTCGCCACTATTGACGCGTCGATCAGTCGATGCCGTTCCTGGAAAAAGTCTCGCCCGTGATGCCAAGACAAAAGTGCGGCACACGCCTCAGGCTGGGTTGGCATTCTTCATTTTTGCCAGCTTCCGTCCCTGAATCGATGAAAACAGAATCTTAACTTCCACATTGATGCTTCTTCAGCCTTCCTGCAGCAAAGGAGCTACAGCATGTGAACGCCCCATGCTGTACCTCCAACGTCCAACGCGTGAAAGGGCAAGAGCGAGGACGGGAGGCAGCGTTCATTAAGTAAACTCGCTTGGTGATTCGAGTCCGATTGCTGGCCAAGGGCCTCTGGTGGTTGATGACGCCTTGGCTATTGCCGAAGCGGGTTCGAGCGCGCCGCACCGGTATGAAGGCAGCGCAGGCGGCGGCATTCCGTGATGCGCAAATCCAGCAAGGCCTGCAATTGGTTCGGGAAAGCTTGGCTCGCGCAGCCGAAGCTTCAGACGGGGTGAGCGCAAGCGAAACGGACAAGCTGGCCGACTTGAACAGAGCCGCAGGGGGCGATGCGGCATTCCTGTCGCCCTGGCCTCGTCAGGACCAAGCAGAGATCGAGGACGTTTGGTCGGCTGCCAGATGGTGCATCGACTTGGTGAGATTGCATCCGGAATTCCAGGGAGTACTTCCTCGTAGGGTTGCTGGTTCGGAGAGAGGGGAGATTCAGTGGACGCCGGAGGGCGAAAAGGCGTTGGCTTCGCTGTCGCCGCGAGCTCACTTCTGTGTGAAAGAGTTGCTTGAGAGCGGTCCTTCTTCACGTGCCCGGCAGCTCTTTCTGTTTCAACAGGAACTCCGGTCGCTAGTGCCGCACGGCTTGACTCCGGCAGGTTGGTCGCACCTATTGCCTTGGTTCATGCGCTATGGCTTGGCGGCCGGCAAACTGCGCGTCGAGGAAATCTGGTGGCTTTTTCTTGAAGCGGCTCAAGATCCTCGGCGTGAGCTCATGTTGGCTCATGCGTTCACGCCTGCATGGCAGCAGAAGCACCCGGATGGTGCGACGGTCTTCGGGCGCGAGAAGTTTGCCGCCTGGTTCGCCGCCGAATATGCAGCTTCCGGAGAGTGGCTGAATACGGCGACTTGGCCGGAGTGGGATGAGCCTGCTTCACAGATCCGGACAGGCTATGTCGCCACGGAGTCATGGAGGGCTGCTCATCCCAATGCATTCGCCGATGCGTCGCGGGCCAGTGCATTGGTTGCTTGGTTGGCGTCGCCAGCGAGCCCGTTGTCCGAGACGCTGCGCGCATGGTGCGCCACGCTCGATCCATCGAATCTTGGTCCGGAGTTGGCCAAGCCGGGCGTCAACGTGATCGGCCACTTCTGCTACCCCTCCGGCCTTCGAGTGTCCGTCGAGTCTCTGGTGACGGCACTAGGCTTGAATGAGGTGGCAACATCCTTGCGCGACATCAGGACCGACGCAAAGGACGATCCCTGCCATGCCGACTTCCATGGTCTGGAAAGCCATGACGTCACTGTCGTACACGTACAGCCCGAGCCACTGTTCGACACGGCATACGAGCGTGCGGATCTCTTCGAGCGATCGCCGCGTCCGTATCGGATCGGATACTGGTATTGGGAGTTCGATTCCGTTCCCGATTCATGGGTTACGCACGCTCAGAAGGTGGATGAAGTCTGGGCGGCCACCGAGTTCGTTGCGCGTGGTCTGCGTGAACGCCTCTCCGTTCCGGTACGTACCTTGTTCCCCGGAGTGCAACTGGCGCCCTATATGCGACGCAGCAAATCGCACTTCGGCCTGAGTGAGGAACCCTATACCTTTCTCTTCGTATTTCACATGATGAGCGTGATGGAGCGAAAGAATCCGCTGGGATTGATCCGCGCATTCAAATCCGCCTTTGGTGAAGACGAGGGCGTGCGTCTTGTGCTCAAGACGTCCTTTGGCGATCGACACCCTGAGCAGTTCGACGTTTTGAAGAAGGCCGCGGTCGGCGCCAACATCGTCCTAATCAATGAGGTCTACACTCCCGACAACCTCCTATCGCTGATGGATGCGTGCGATGCCTATGTGTCGCTCCATCGAAGCGAAGGCCTCGGATTGACGATGGCTGAAGCAATGCTCATGGGCAAGCCCGTGATCGCGACCAACTTCTCTGGCAACGTCGACTTCATGGATGAGAGCAACAGCCTGCCCGTTTCATACAAGCTCGTGAAGCTGGGGCAAGCCATTCCGCCCTACGACGCCGATCTGGAATGGGCTGAGCCCTCGGTGGAGCATGCCGCCCAGCTCATGCGGCGCGTTTACGACGACCAGGATTGGGCGCGTGAACTTGGAGTGCGGGCCAGGGCAAGCGCCGAAACGAACCTATCGCTTCAAAGCGCTGGCAGGAAGATCAGGCATCGCCTTGAAGAGATCAAGGCAATGCGGGGGAAATCTCAAACGGAATGAGCGTATGTGGTGCTCGCCGACAACTCCGCGCTCACTACTGCTCGACGATCCGCCCATGCTCAAGATGGATCACCCGGTTGCACTCCTTGGCAATGAGTTCCGGCGAGTGTGACGCGAGTACCAGGATGCCGGACTTCGAGACTACGTCCCGCATCCGCTTCTCGGCCTTCTCGGTGAACTCGGCATCGCCCACCGACAGCCATTCGTCCATCAGCAGGATGTCGGCCTCGACGCTCGTCGAAATCGAGAACGCGAGGCGCATCATCATGCCGGTCGAATAGGTGCGAACAGGCATGTTGACGTATTCGCCCAGACCGCTGAATTCGCAGATCTCGGGCGTGAGGCGATCGATGTCCTTCTTGCTCATGCCCATCACGAGGCCGCGGAGCATGATGTTTTCCACACCTGTAGCGTCCATCTCGATGCCCAGCGAAGGATCGATCAGGCTGGCAACCGTGCCCTGACGCGTGAATTCACCCGACGACGGCTCGTAGACCCCGGCGAGCGTGCGCAGAAGCGTCGACTTGCCCGCCCCGTTGTGGCCGACCAAGCCGAGCCGATCCCCGCTCTTGAGTTCGAGGTTGATGCCGCTGAGCGCCTGCACCACGGTAACACCGGTTTCCTTGCCGAAGCGGCCGCCAGTCACCGAGGCTGCAAGAGTCTTCTTGAGCGAGTTCGCACCGGCCCCGTAGATCGGGAAGTTGACGGCGACGTTCTTGAGGGAAATGAAAGCCATGGATCAGAGCCAGTAGACGACGCGGCGACGGTACTTCGAGAAAATCAGGATAGCCAGGGTCAGGCAGACCGCCGTCCAGAACAGAATGCCGATCCAGCTGTGGATGTGCGCGGTGCCGCCCATCAGGGGCGTGCGAAGCAGATCGAGCATCTGCGCAAAGGGATTCCACAGCACGTACTTGGCGCGACCGGGGAGGTTCTCAGGCAGCCAGAAGACCGGCGTGAGAAACATCAGCATCTGCATCACACTGGTGACGATCTGGGTGACGTCGCGATAGCGCGTACAGATCAACCCCAGCAGCAGGCCAAGCGCATGAGCATTGATGATCAGAATGGCAAAGGCCGGCAGCACAAGCAGCGCCGACCATGACAGCGAGACGCCAGCCCAGATGGCCACCGGGATGTAGAGCACGATCTGGTGAGCGAACTGGATCAGGTTGCGCGCGAGGCCGCGCCACACGAACAGGCTGATCGGAAAGTAGCCCTGCTTGAGATAGTTGGACGACCCGACGAAGGCATTGCAAGCATCCGTCACGATGCTCGAGAAGAACGCCCAGAAGATGATGCCCAGCGCCAGATGAGGAAAGAAGCGTGAGAGTTCGCTGCCGAACAAGGAACTGTACAGCGGTCCCATACCGGCAATCATCACGCCCATGCTCAACGTGAGCCACATCGGCCCGAGCATCGAGCGGCGATAGCGCAGGACGATGTCGAACCAGGCGAGGGTCCACCAGATGTCTGTGCGACGGGTGCCCTGCCACCAGTCGGACAGGGCGCTTCGATGAAGATTGGAGTGGACTTGACTCATGTACGGCCGTAGGTGTCTGCGAGGCGGACGATGTCGTCCTCGCCCAGGTACCCGCCGCATTGGACTTCGATGAGCACCAGTTCCTCATCGCCGATGTTGGTCAGGCGATGTTTTTCCTTCAGGGGAATGTAGCGATACTGGCCGGGAAGGGTTTCGTACTCGGTTTCTCCGATCTGCACGATGCCTCGGCCCTGCACCACTACCCAATGCTCCGCGCGCTGATGGTGATACTGCAGCGACAGTGCCTCGCCAGGCCGCACCGTGATGCGCTTGACCTTGTAGCCTTCTTCCTCCTTGAGGGAAGCATAGGTTCCCCACGGGCGATGGACCACCGGCGGAAGATGCACTGTCTCATGCTTGCGGGCCTTGAGCACGTCGACGACCTTCTTGACCTTCTGCGCGCTGTCCTTGTGCAGCACCAGCAGCGCATCGGGCGTGTCGACGACTACGAGGTCATGAACACCCACGGTCGCCACGACCTTGGGACCATAGCTTTCGACTTGTACGTGCGTACCCGTCGTATCGAGGGCGACGACGTCATCAGGGAGCGTGTTGCCGCTGGCGTCGGGAGTCAGCGCGTTGGACACGGCGGGCCAGGAACCCACGTCACTCCAGCCGAACTTGGCCGGAACGACATGGACGTTGGATGCGTGCTCCAGCACGGCATAGTCGATGCTGATATCGGGCTGCAGGCCGAATGCGTGCAGATCGAAGTCGACCGCATTGCTGGAGCTCTTCGAGGTTTCCAGCGCATGTTTTGCAGCACGGATCACATCGGGTGCGTGTTTCTCGAGCGCCGCGATGATGGTGTCTGCCGTGAATGCGAACATGCCGCTGTTCCAGTAGTAGCGGCCGGTGGCCAGATACTCTTGAGCGGTCTCCAGATCGGGCTTTTCGACGAAACGCTTGACCGCCTGGCTCTCGCGCGAAACGCGTTCCACCTCGATATAGCCGAAGCCCGTATCGGGGCTCGCCGGGCTCACACCGAAAACGACGAGATTCCCTTCCTGGGCAAGGCGGAAAGCTTCTGTGGCGCTGGCTACAAAAGCTTCGACATCCGGGACAAGATGGTCGGCAGACAACACAAGCATCACGGTGTCGCCGCTGAATTGCCGTATGCATTGCAGTGCTGCCAACGCGATGGCCGGACCGGTATTGCGCCCTTTGGGCTCGAGAAGAAAGGTCGTGGCCGGTGGGTCGCTCATCTGCCCAAGCACGTCCTTCGTTAGAAATAGGTGATCCTTGTTGGTCACGACCATCAGGTCGCCGGTGCCGCACGCTTGACCCCGTTCGACGGCTTGCTGAAGCAGCGTCGAGTTGCCGAGCTTCATGAACGGTTTGGGAAAGGCTTGACGCGAAGCAGGCCAGAGCCTGGAACCGGCGCCTCCCGAAAGCACCACAGAGAGTAGCCTCATCGTTTTCCTTTAGCTTTTTAACCGGCCAATTTTAAGGTAGCCCTCTCGCAGCCTGGCGGAGTGGACGAAACGCCGGCTTTCGACCCCGATATTACGGATGGTTGCGCAGATAATTCTCCCGCCAGGTCTGCGACGCTAGGTTCCGGTGTCGCCCGGCTGAAATCACGCTATTCCTCAAGGCTCCGCCTGCCGCGGGTGCCCAATCTCTCTATGAAATCTGTCTATCGATTCATCCTCGGCCTGGCCGGACTCTGGCAAGGCCCCGGAATGATGGGGCGCGTGCAGCGGGCATGGCGAATGTTCCGGAAGTCGGGCTGGCCAGGCATTCGCTGGGAGCTGGGCCGGCGTTTCGGGGGCTACAACGACTATACGAAATGGGTGCAGCGCTACGACACCTTGACGCCCGAGTTGCGCGGGAAGATCGGGCAGCGCGTGGCAGCGATGAAGGACCGGCCACTGATCTCGGTCGTGATGCCCACCTACAACCCCAACCCGGCCTGGCTGCGTGAAGCGATCGAGTCGGTACGCGGACAGATCTACCCCAACTGGGAGCTCTGCATCGCAGACGACGCGTCCCCCTCGGCAGAGGTGCGTGAGATCCTCAAGTCGTACAGCGAGAGCGACCCGCGCATCAAGGTGGTGTTCCGCCCGAAGAACGGCCATATCTCGGCGGCTTCCAACAGCGCTCTCGAACTGGTCTCCGGCCCCTGGGTCGCGCTCATGGACCACGACGACCTGCTGCCGGCCCATGCGCTTTTCTGGGTGGCCGACTGCATCGCTGTTCACCCCGACGTCAAGCTGATCTACTCGGACGAGGACAAGGTCGACGAGGGCGGCCACCGCTTCGGGCCCTATTTCAAGTCCGACTGGAACGTCGATCTCTTCCGTTCGCAGAACATGTTCAGCCACCTGGGCGTGCTCTCGACCGAGCTCATGCGCTCGGTCGGCGGCTTCCGCGTGGGCATGGAAGGCTCGCAGGACTGGGACCTGGTGCTGCGCTGCATGGAGCGCGTCGAGCCCGGCCAGATCCGCCACATTCCGCGCGTGCTGTATCACTGGCGCGTGCACGTCGAAAGCACGGCCAAGTCGATGAATGCCAAGCCCTACGCTGCCATCGCGGGCGAGCGGGCGCTGAACGAGCACTTCGAGCGCACCGGCGTGCGGGCCACGGCCGAGCACCTCGATTTCGGCTATCGCGTGCATTACGCCTTGCCCGATGTCTTACCGTTGGTTTCGGTGATCATCCCCACGCGAAACGCGCTGCAGCTCACGCGGCAGTGCGTGCAGTCGATCCTCGAGAAGACCAGCTATTCGAACTACGAGATCATCATCGTCGATAACGGCTCCGATGATCCGGACACCCTGGCCTGGTTCAAGCGCATCGCCGCCGAGAATCCCAAGGTCCGCGTGCTGCGCGATGACCGCGACTTCAACTACGCGGCGCTGAACAACGGCGCCGTGGCGGTGGCCGACGGCGAACTCGTGGCGCTGGTCAACAACGACATCGAAGTCATCACGCCTGATTGGCTCAGCGAGATGGTCAGTCTCGCGCTGCAGCCGGGCGTCGGGGCGGTGGGGGCGCGGTTGTGGTTCCCGAACAGGACGCTGCAGCACGCGGGCGTGATCCTCGGCGTAGGCGGCATTGCCGCCCATTCGCATCGCCGCATGCCGATGGGCCGCGAAGGCTATGCCGGGCGAGCGGCGCTGATCCAGTCGCTCTCTGCCGTCACCGCGGCCTGCCTCGTGATTCGCAAGAGCCACTACCTGGAGGTCGGCGGGCTCGACGAGGTCCACCTGAAGGAGTCCTTCAACGACATCGACTTCTGCCTGCGGTTGCGCGAGATTGGCCTGCGCAACGTGTGGACGCCCTATGCAGAGCTGTTCCACCACGAGTCCGCGACCCGCGCCAAGGATGTCTCGCCGCAGAAGCAGGCCCAGTTCCAGGAAGAGGCGGCCTACATGCACAAGCGATGGGGCGACTTGATCCAGAACGACCCTGCCTACAGCCCCAACCTCATGCTGGCCCGGGAGGACTTCAGCTACGCCTGGCCCCCCCGCCTGGCGCCGGTCTGATCGAGGTCCGATGCCCCTCCAGGTCTCCGTCGCCCTCTGCACCCGCAACGGCGCGCGCTATCTCCCCGAGCAGCTGCGCAGCATCTGCGCGCAGGAGCCGCTGCCGCAAGAGATCGTCGTGTCCGACGATGGCTCCACCGACGACACGCTCGCGGTCGTGCGCGACACCCTCGCGCAGTGCGGCGTGGCAGACCGCATCGCGCTGCGCGTGTTCAGCAACTCCCCGCCGCTGGGCGTCACTCGCAATTTCGAGCAGGCGGTGCGCGCCTGCAGCCACGACCTCATTGCGCTGTGCGATCAGGACGACGTCTGGCACCCCGGGAGGCTGGCGCGCATGGTGGCGCAGTTCGAGGCGCGGCCCGATCTGCTGCTGCTGCATACCGACGCGCGCCTGGTCGACGGCGATCTGAAACCGCTGGGTTCCACGCTCTTCCACGCGCTCGAGGTGCAGCCGGCCGAGCTGGAGGCCATCGCGCGCGGCGAGGCCTTCGGCGTGCTGCTGCGACGCAATCTCGTGACCGGCGCGACGACGATGTTCCGCAGGACTCTGCTCGATGCGGCCCTGCCGTTCTCCCCCGAGTGGGTGCATGACGAATGGCTGGCCGCGGTGGCCGCGGCCACGGGCCGCATGGACGTGTTGCCCGAGCCGACCATCGACTATCGCCAGCACGGCAACAACCAGATCGGCGCGCGTCGGCTGACGCTGTCCGAGAAGGTGGCGAAGGCTTTCGTGGAACGCGGCGACAAGCATGTGGCTCGGCTGCGCCGTGCCGAGGCGCTTCTGCAGCGGCTGCAGCAGCTCGGTGACCGCGTGCGGCCGGGCTGCCTGGATGCGCAGCGCGCCAAGGTCGCGCACCAGCGGTTCAGGGCCGGATTGCCGGCGGCGCGTCCGCTGCGCCTGCTGCCGATCCTTCTGGAGGCTGCGCGCGGCCGTTATGCGCGATTCGGCCGCGGCAAGCAGGCCATCGTGCAGGACGTGTTCGAGCGCGGCTGATCGTCCCCGCCGAAGGGCCGGCTAGCGGCCCTGCAGTCGCAGGTATCGCCAGAAGGAGGCCGAAAGCCACACCTTCAGCAGGCTGGTCACGTGCCAGTACAGATACTTCCTGCTGCGGTGGCTCTCGCGCTGGGCGTCGTGACGGGCGAGCAGGTTCTCGCCCACCTGCAGCTTCCAGCCCGCGAGCCGGGTGCGGGCGCAGATGTCGAAGTCTTCCCCATACATGAAGAACTTCTCGTCGAAGCCGCCCACCTGCCGGTAGGCCTCGCTGCGAAACAGCATGAACAGGCCCGGAATCCACGCCGGCACCGCCGGGCGCACGTAGCCGGGCTTCTTTCTTCCGACGATCTCGAGCGGCGTGAGCAGCGCCCGGTGCGGCTCGGGCTCGGTCTTGCCGGGCTCCAGGATGCGCGGCGTCAGCAGGCCGGCGTCGGGCGCGGCCTGTGTGAGCAGCGGCGACAGCACGTCGCTGTCGAAGCGGATATCCGGGTTCAGCACCAGGAACCACTCGGTGCCGCAGCGCTCGAAGGCCTGGTTGTGATTGGCGCCGAAGCCCTTGGGGCTCGCGTTCTCGATCCGCTCCACCTCGAAGCCCCAGCTGCGGCCGGCGAGCAAGTCGGCCTCGGGGATGTTCAGCGTGAGCAGGACCTTGTCGATGACGGCGCGGCTGTACCTGTCCAACTGCTCCAGCAGCGGCAGCACCAGCGCGAGCTGGCCGTGGCTCACGATCGAAATGGTGATGGGATGGCGGGAGGAGGGGGGCGTGGGCATGGTCTAATTTCGCCCGGGAATTCTAGGGTTCCCCAAACCCCACACATGATTGCTCTGATCGTCATCAGTTTCTTCGTCGCCGCCTTCTCGGTCCAGGTGTTCATGCGACGTGCACGGCGGCATGCCCGCCTCTACGGCGCCGACATGCCCCAGCGCTTCCACAAGGGCCACGTGCCTCGCCTGGGTGGTGCGGGCATCCTGCTGGGCATGGGGGCGGCCTGGCTGGCCGCAGGCATCACCGGCACCGATCCGTTCAATGTCTCCTGGCCGGTCACGACCTCGATGCTCACGCTGGTGTGCATCCTGCCGGCAGTGCTGGGCGGCATCGTTGAAGACGTCACCCAGCGCGTGAAGGTGCGCTACCGGCTGGGGCTGACCATCGGCTCGGCGCTGCTGGTCTGCTGGCTGCTGGGGCTGGGCGTGGCGCGCACCGGCTTCGAGACGGTCGACGGCTGGCTGGCGATGGTGCCTTACGCCACCGTGCTCTTCGCGGCCCTGGCCATCGGCGGGCTGCCTCATGCCTTCAACATCATCGACGGCTACAACGGGCTCGCGGGCACGGTCGCGGTGCTGGTCTGCCTCGCGATCTCGCACGTGGCGCTGCAGGTGGGCGACCGGCAGCTGGCCGCCATGGTGATCTGCCTGGTCGGCGCCACCTTCGGCTTCCTGGTGTGGAACTACCCGCGCGGCAAGATCTTCGCCGGCGACGGCGGCGCCTACGTCTGGGGCATGGTGATCGCCGTGGCCTGCGTGACGCTGGTGCAGCGCCACCGCGTGGTGTCGCCGTGGTTCCCGATGCTGCTGCTGATCTACCCGGTGTGGGAGACGCTGTTCTCCATCTACCGCAAGCTGGCGCGCGGGCAGTCGCCCGGCACGGCCGACGCGCTGCACTTCCACCAGCTGATCTTCCGCCGCATCGTGCGCGTGGCCTTCGCGGACGACGAGGCCCGGCAGCTGCTGGCGCGCAACAACCGCACCTCGCCCTACCTGTGGATGTTCGCGGCCCTGTCGGTGGTGCCGGCGGTGCTGTTCTGGAACAACACCATCGTGCTGATGTTCTTCTGCCTGCTGTTCGTGACCACCTACGTGGGGGCGTACCTGATGATCGTGCGCTTCAAGGTCCCGCGCTGGCTGCGGCCGTGAACAGGCACGCCCCCAGGCTTCGCGCACTTCGTGTCGCTGCGCCGACCCCTCGCCCGGGGGGCAACACCGGTGGCCCGGCGAGGCCGGCTCCACGGTGTTGCCCGCACAGTCAGTCGGCTGTCACCGGGATTGCGCGAGAATTTGAGCCTCACCTGATCGTCCACCGCTTTGGAGCCTGACCGCCCATGACCGACCCCGTCCTCAACATCCCCCCGCGCGACAAGGCCGAGATCCTGGCCCAGGCGCTGCCGTACATCCGCAAGTTCCACGGCAAGACCATCGTCATCAAGTACGGCGGCAACGCCATGACCGACCCGGCGCTGCAGGCCGACTTCGCCGAAGACGTGGTGCTGCTGAAGCTGGTGGGCATGAACCCGGTGGTGGTGCACGGCGGCGGCCCGCAGATCGAGGCGGCGCTCAACCGCCTGGGCAAGAAGGGCAGCTTCATCCAGGGCATGCGCGTGACCGACGCCGAGACCATGGAAGTCGTCGAATGGGTGCTGGCCGGCGAGGTGCAGCAGGACATCGTGGGCCTGATCAACCAGGCCGGCGGCAAGGCCGTGGGCCTGACTGGTCGCGACGGCGGCCTGATCCGCGCGCAGAAGCTCAAGATGGCCGACCGCAACGATCCCAACGTGCACCACGACGTCGGCCAGGTCGGCGACATCGTCTCCATCGACCCCAGCGTGGTCAAGGCGCTGCAGGACGACGCCTTCATCCCGGTGGTCAGCCCCATCGGCTTCGGCGAGGAGAACGAGAGCTACAACATCAACGCCGACGTCGTCGCCGGCAAGCTGGCCACCGTGCTCAAGGCCGAGAAGCTCATGCTGCTGACCAACACGCCCGGCGTGCTCGACAAGGACGGCAAGCTGCTCACCAACCTCAGCGCCCGCGAGATCGACGACCTGTTCGCCGACGGCACCATCTCCGGCGGCATGCTGCCGAAGATCGAAGGTGCGCTCGACGCGGCCAAGAGCGGCGTGAACGCGGTGCACATCATCGACGGCCGCGTGCCGCACGCGATGTTGCTGGAGATCCTGACCGACCAGGCCTACGGCACGATGATCCGCGCCCGTTGAGGCCGGCGTGGGCGCGCGCTCACTGCGCTGTGCGAGAATCAATTGATTACATCTTTGCACGCGCTCCCATGCAGAACGAAGAGACGACCAGTGCTTCCGGCGTAGAGACTCCTGCGGAAACGACCACTCCCCCGGCGCGCAAGCGCCCCAAGCCGGGCGAGCGGCGCGTGCAGATCCTGCAGGCGCTCGCCTCCATGCTGGAGCAGCCGGGCGCCGAGCGGGTCACCACTGCTGCGCTGGCCGCGCGGCTCGAAGTGAGCGAGGCCGCGCTCTATCGCCATTTCGCGAGCAAGGCCCAGATGTTCGAGGGCCTGATCGACTTCATCGAGCAGAGCGTCTTCACGCTGGTCAACCAGATCCTCGAGCGCGAGGGCGCCACCGGCGCCCAGCAGGCCGCCCGCATCCTCACGCTGCTCGTGCAGTTCGCAGAGCGCAATCCCGGCATGACCCGCGTCATGGTGGGCGACGCGCTGGTCTACGAGAACGAGCGCCTCCAGCAGCGCATGAACCAGTTCTTCGACAAGATCGAATCCACGCTGCGCCAGGTGCTTCGCGGGGCCGCCGCGGCCGACGGCTCGGCCACGCCCAGCGTCGATGCGCAGGTGCGCGCAGCGGCGCTCACCGCCTTCGTGGTGGGGCAGCTGCAGCGCTTCGCGCGCTCGGGCTTCCGCCGCGCGCCTTCCGAGCACCTGGAAGCGACGATCGCGCTGATCGTCCGATAGGGGTACCCCGCAGGGCACCGGCAGGCTCGCACCGAGCGCCTCCGGCGCAGTAGCATCGTTCAGCCCTTGCCGCCAGCCCTGGCGGCAGGCCGATGTTCGCGGTTGCCTCCACGGAGGTCGCATGAGCCATGGCGCGGTAGCTTGCCTGTGTCCGATGGAGCCTCGCTCTTCGCGGGTGCGTGCTCATGCCTGACGCGACGCGCGGCGACGGCCTGCGGACCATCCTCCTCACGGCGATCGCCATGCTGGCGTTTGCCGCAAATTCGCTGCTTTGCCGGCTCGCGCTGCAACGCAGGGGCATCGACCCGGCGAGCTTCGGCAGCGTCAGGCTCCTGGCGGGCGCGCTCATGCTGGGGCTCCTCGTGCGTCTCAGGGCGCAGCCGGCCGCTTCATCGGGTCCGCCGGTCCGCGCCGACTGGCTGGCGGCCGTCATGCTGTTCGGCTATGTCGCCTTCTTTTCCTTTGCTTACCTCAGCCTGTCGGCGGGTACGGGAGCGCTGATCCTGTTCGGCGCGGTCCAGCTGACGATGTTCGGCGCGGGCCTGCGATCCGGCAGCGAGCGCTTCGGGGCGCCCGGATGGTTCGGCTTTTCCATGGCGGTCGGCGGGCTGGTCTACCTGGTGTCGCCGGGGATCGCCGCTCCGCCGCCGCTGGGCGCCCTGCTGATGGCGGCCGCAGGCGTGGCCTGGGGCGTGTATTCGCTGCGGGGCAGGGGCGTGGCCGATCCGCTGGCCGCGACCGCGCGCAACTTCACGCGGGCCCTGCCGCTGGCACTGGCGCTGAGTCTGGTGTTCGCAGTCGAGGCGCATGCCGATGTGCATGCCGATGCGATGGGGCTCGTGCTTGCCGTCGCCTCCGGCGCGCTGACCTCGGGGCTCGGCTATGCGGTCTGGTACGCGGTGCTGGGGCGCCTCGGCGCGATGCGCGCCGCCACCGTGCAACTGTCGGTTCCGCTGTTGGCCGCATTCGGTGGCGTGCTGTTCCTGTCGGAAGCGATCACGCCGCGGCTGGCCGTGGCTTCCATCGCGATCCTGGGCGGCATCGCGCTCGTGCTCGGCCAGAAGGCGCGAAGCGCCCGTCCGTAGGCTGGCTGCCTACGAGACCTGCACGCCCACCTTCGCCCCCGCCGCGACGATCTCTCCCCACGTCGCATCGTCCACCCAGATCCCCTCCTTGCGCCGTGCCACGCGCGCCTTGCGCTCCGGCTCGCCCGCGATCTGCACTTCGTCGAAGCCCTGTCCGGGCGGGCTCTGCCGCAGCCAGCCGACGAACTCCCGGGCCTCCTCGTCGAAGGACTTCTGCGTGCCCAGCTTCGCCGGATCGATCAGCACCGTGAGCATGCCGTTGAGCACCGTGCGTGCCGTATCCGCCTGCCGGTGCCAGGTGCCGCCGCCGGTGAGGGCGCCGCCGAGCAGCTCGCAGGCCACCGCCATGCCGTAGCCCTTGTGCTCGCCGAAGGTCATGAGCGCGCCGAAGAGGCCGTTGCCCTGCGGCACCACCACCACGCCCGGGTCGTTGGTCGGCGCGCCGTTCTCGTCGATGAGGTAGCCGTCGGGCACGCGCTCGCCCTTGTTGTGCGCCACGCGCATCTTTCCCTGCGCCACGCGGCTGGTCGCGTAGTCGAGCACGAAGGGCTCCGCGCCCGCGAGCGGAATGCCGATGCAGCACGGATTGGTGCCGAAGCGCCCGTCGCCGCCGCCCCAGGGCGCGACGACCGGCCGCGAGAGCACGTTGACGAAATGCATCGACACCAGCCCCTGCGCCGTCGCCATCTCCGCGAAGTGCCCGATGCGCCCCAGGTGGTGCGCATGAGACAGCGTGAAGATGCAGCTGCCGTGCTGCTTCGCCCGCGCGATGCCCAGCTCCATCGCCTGCACGCCGACGATCTGGCCGTAGCCGTGCTGGCCGTCCAGGCCCATCAGCGTGCCGATGTCGAGGTTCACGCGCACCGCGGCGTTCGGCTTCAGGCCCCCTTCGGCCACCGCGTCGACATAGCGCGGCAGCATGCCAACGCCGTGCGAGTCGTGCCCGCTCAGGTTGGCCAGCACCAGGTTGGCCGCCACCTGCTGTGCCTCGGCGGGCGAGCTGCCCGCGGCTTCGAGGATGCGGGCGACGGTGGCCTGCAGGTGATCGGCCTTGAGCGTGTGGGACATGGATCAGGCTCCTTTCGCGTTCAGCGTGATGGCGTAGAGCGACGTTGTCGCGCAGATGAAGAGGCGGTTGCGCTTGGGGCCGCCGAAGCAGACGTTGGCCACGCGCTCGGGCAGCAGGATCTTGCCCAGCAGCGTGCCGTCGGGGTGGTAGGCGTGCACGCCGTCGAGCGCGCTGGTCCAGATGCGGCCTTCGGTGTCGAGGCGGAAGCCGTCGAAGAGGCCGCTGGTGCATTCGGCAAAGACCTCGCCGCCGCTCAGGCTGCGGCCGTCTGCGCCCACCCTGAAGCGGCGGATGTGCCGCGGGCCGTCGGGCGCATGGCTCGCGCCCGTGTCGGCTATGTACAGCAGCGACCCGTCGGGCGAGAAGGCCAGTCCGTTGGGCTTGACGAAGTCGTCGGCCATCAGCTCGACCTCACCGCTTTGCGGGTCGATGCGGTAGACATGGCACGCGCCGATCTCGCTCTCGGCCTTCAGGCCTTCGTAATCGGAGAGGATGCCGTAGCTCGGGTCGGTGAACCACACGGCGCCGTCCGAGTGCACGACCACGTCGTTGGGCGAGTTCAGCCGCTTGCCCTTCCAGTGCGAGGCCAGCACGGTGATCGTGCCGTCGTGCTCGGTGCGCGTCACGCGCCGCGTGAGGTGCTCGCAGCTCACGAGCCGGCCCTGGCGGTCGACCGTGTTGCCGTTGGTGTTGTCCGACGGCTCGCGGAAGGTTCCCACCGTGCCGTTGACCTCGTCGAAGCGCAGCATGCGGTTGTTCGGAATGTCCGACCACACCAGCGTGCGGTGCGCCGCGAACCACGCGGGGCCTTCGCACCAGCGCGCGCCGGTCCACAGGCGCTGCACGCGCTCGGGACCCGGGACGCAGCCCTTGAAGCGCGGGTCCAGTTGCTCGAAGCCTGTGCCTTCCAGGAAGCCGAAGGGGAGAGTCGCCATGGAGTTCCTCGTCGTCGATGGGTTCGCTCGGTTCACATCACCGCACCGACCTGCCACGGCACGAACTCGTTCTGGCCGTAGCCGTGCTGCTCGCTCTTCGACTGCGCTCCCGATGCGGTCGCGAGCACCAGCTCGAAGATGCGCTGGCCCATCTCCTGGATCGACGCGGTGCCGTCGACGATCTCGCCGCAGTTGATGTCCATGTCTTCCTCCTGCCGCTGCCACAGCGCCGAGTTGGTCGCCAGCTTGAGCGAAGGCGAGGGCGCGCAGCCGTAGGCCGACCCGCGCCCGGTGGTGAAGCAGATCAGGTTGGCGCCGCCGGCCACCTGTCCGGTGGCGCTCACAGGGTCGTAGCCGGGCGTGTCCATGTAGACGAAGCCGTGCGCGGTGACGGGCTCCGCGTATTCGTACACCGCCTCGAGGTTGCTGGTGCCGCCCTTGGCGACCGCGCCCAGCGATTTCTCGAGGATGGTGGTGAGCCCGCCTGCCTTGTTGCCCGGCGAGGGGTTGTTGTTCATCTCGCCTTCGTTGACGGCGGTGTAGTGCTCCCACCACTTGATGCGGTCCACCAGCTTCTGGCCGACCTGGCGCTTCACCGCGCGGCGCGTGAGCAGGTGCTCGGCGCCGTACACCTCGGGCGTCTCGCTGAGGATGGCCGTTCCGCCGTGCGCCACCAGCAGGTCGACCGCCGCGCCCAGCGCGGGGTTGGCGCTGATGCCCGAGTAGCCGTCCGAGCCGCCGCACTGCAGCCCGATCGTGATGTGCGCCGCGCTGCAGGGCTCGCGCTTCACCGCGTTGGCGCGCGGCAGCATCTCGTTGATGAGCGCCACGCCCTTCTCGACCGTCTTGCGCGTGCCGCCCGTGTCCTGGATGTTGAAGGTGCGGAAGTTCTCCCCCTCGGCCAGGTGGCCGGTCGCGAGCCAGGCGTTGATCTGGTTGGCCTCGCAGCCCAGGCCCACCACCAGCACGCCCGCGAAGTTCGCATGCGTGGCATAGCCCGTGAGCGTGCGCTCCAGGATCTGCATGCCCAGGCCCTGCGTGTCCATGCCGCAGCCGGTGCCGTGCGTGAGCGCGATCACGCCGTCCACGTTCGGGAAGGCCGCCAGCGCCTGCGGGTTGGTCTTGCGCGAGAAGTGGTCGGCGATGGCGCGCGCGGCGGTGGCCGAGCAGTTCACGCTGGTCAGCACGCCGATGTAGTTGCGCGTGGCCACGCGGCCGTCGGCGCGCCGGATGCCCATGAAGGTGGCTTCGCGCTTCGCGGGCGCGGGCTTCACGTCGGCGCCGAAGGCGTAGTCGCGTTCGAAGTCGCCCTTGTCGGGGCCCATGTCGAGGTTCTGCGTGTGCACGTGCTCGCCGGCGGCGATGGGGCGGCTCGCGAAGCCGATGATCTGGTTGTAGCGGCGCACCGGTTCGCCCTGCGCGATGTCGCGCATCGCGATCTTGTGGCCCGGCGGGATCAGCCCGCGCACGGCCACGCCTTCGACGGTGGCACCGCCGAGCAGCTGCGAGCGCGCGATGACGACGTCGTCGGCGGGGTGGAGTCGGATGTAGGGAGTCATCGTGGTGTTCTTCCTCGGTTCAGGAAGCCTTGGTGCGGCGCCAGCTCGCGCTGAAGCGCTGGTGGAACTTGTCCATGTGTTCGTGCATGGCGCTGCGAGCGGCGGACGGGTCGCGCGCGGCGATGGCGTCGAGGATCAGCTCGTGCTCGCCGATGGCCACCTGCCACGACTCCATGGTCTCGAAGTAGTCGATCATGCGGGCGAAGATCGGCCCGTGCCGCGACTCCCAGAAGCCCTGGACCGTCTCGGTCAGCACCACGTTGTCGCAGGCGTTGACGATGGCCAGGTGGAAGGCGCGGTCGCCCTCGTGCGGCACCTCGCCGTTCGCGGCCAGCTCGCGCATCATGCGAATCGCGCGGCGCATGGCGTCCACGTCCTTGCGCTTGCCGTGCTGGGCCGCGGTGGCGGCGGTCTCGCCTTCCACCATGCGGCGCGCGCGGATGATCTCCAGCGGCCCCCATTCGATGCCGGCCGCGCCGTTGGCCGGCGGCGGCGTGCGCTGCGAGCGGTCGAGCACGTACACGCCAGAGCCGGTGCGCACCTCGACCCAGCCTTCCACCTCCAGCGCGATCAGCGCCTCGCGCACCGATGGCCGGCTCACGCCCAGCTGCCGGGCCAGGTCGCGCTCGGCGGGAATGCGCGCGCCCACAGCGAATTCGCCCTTGCCGATGAGCTCGCGCAGCTGTTCGGCGATCTGGCGGTAGAGGCGCTGGGGTTCGAGGGTCTGGATCGGCACGGAAACGGAAAGGCTGGCGGGAGGGTTAGGGGTTGTCCTGAATTGGCCAAGTGGTAAGGCCAATTCAGAATACGCCACATTGCCCGGACCATCATCGGGCCAAACCCGAGGAGAGCTCCATGAGATTGAAGGGAAAGACCGCGCTGGTCACTGCCGCCGGCCAGGGCATCGGCCATGCCAGCGTGCTCGCCATGGCCGCCGAGGGCGCACAGGTCTGGGCCACCGACGTCAACGAGAAGCTGCTGGAGCGCTACGCGGGCGTGCCCAACGTCACCGCGCTGAAGCTCGACGTGCTCGACAAGGCCGCCATCGGCGCGCTGGCGGCCAAGCTGCCGCCGCTGGACGTCCTCTTCAACTGCGCCGGCGTGGTCCACAACGGCGCCATCGAGCAGGCGACCGACGACGAACTGCTCTTTGCCTTCAACCTCAACGTACGCGCCCAGATGTGGACCATCCAGGCCGTGCTGCCCGGCATGCTGGCGGCGGGGCGCGGCAGCATCATCAACATGGCCAGCGTGTGCTCCAGCATGAAGGGGCTGCCCAACCGCTTCGTCTACGGCACCACCAAGGCGGCGGTGCTGGGCCTCACCAAGAGCGTGGCGGCCGACTACGTGGCGCGCGGCATCCGCTGCAATGCGGTGTGCCCAGGCACGGTCGACACGCCCTCGCTGGGCGAGCGCATCAACGCCAACGCCGACCCCGACGCCGCGCGCCGCGCTTTCATCGCGCGCCAGCCCATGGGCCGGCTCGCGCAGGCCGAGGAGATCGCGCCGGTGGTCGTGTTCCTCGCGAGCGACGAATCGGTGTTCGCCACCGGCCAGTACTTCACGGTCGACGGCGGCATCACGATATGAACCAGCTCGACTTCCGCGGGCGCCACGCGGTCGTCACCGGCGGTGCCACGGGGCTGGGCTTCGGCATTGCGCAGCGGCTCGTCGCCTCGGGCGGCAGCGTCACGCTGTGGGACCGCGACGAAGACGCAGCCACCAAGGCCGCCGAATCGCTCGGCGACAAGGCCTTCGCGCTGAAGGTCGACGTGTCGCAGCATGCCTCGGTCGCCCAGGCCGTGGCCGCCACGCTGTCGCATGCGCCGCGCATCGACGCGCTCGTCAACAGCGCCGGCATCACCGGGCCCAACACGAAGCTGTGGGACTACCCCGTCGACGACTGGCGCCATGTGATGGAAGTCAACGTCAACGGCGTGTTCCTCTGCTGCCGCGAGGTGGTCGCGCAGATGCGCAGGCAGGGCAGCGACGGCAGCGGCGGCCACGGCCGCATCGTCAACATCGCCTCGGTGGCCGGCAAGGACGGCAACCCCAACGCCAGTGCCTACAGCGCGAGCAAGGCGGCCGTCATCGGCCTGACCAAGTCGCTCGGCAAGGAGCTGGCCGACACCGGCATCCGCGTGAACTGCGTGACGCCCGCGGCGGTGAAGACCGCCATCTTCGACCAGATGACGCCGCAGCACATCGCCTTCATGCTCTCGAAGATTCCCATGGGCCGCTTCGGCACGGTGGAGGAGGTGGCCGCGATGGTCGGCTGGCTCTGCACCGAGGAGTGCTCTTTCTCCACCGGCGCCGTGTTCGACCTGTCCGGCGGCCGCTCGACATACTGACCGGCCGGGCCCGCTCATCCCACACACTTCCGAATTCCAACGCACTGAAAGGAAAACATGAAACTCGTCCGCTACGGCAACCCCGGCAAGGAAAAGCCCGGCCTCATCGATGACAACGGCCAGCTGCGCGACCTGAGCGCCCTCGTCAAGGACATCGGCCCCGAGCAGCTCGGCGACGCCGCGCTCGCCAAGCTGCGCAAGCAGAAGATCGACAAGCTGCCGCTGGTCAAGGGCAAGCCGCGCTTCGGCTGCCCGGTGGCGAATGTGGGCAAGTTCATCGCCATCGGCCTCAACTACGCGGACCACGCGGCCGAGTCGGGCCTGCCGGTGCCCAAGGAGCCGGTGGTGTTCACCAAGGCCAACAGCTGCATCCAGGGCCCGAACGATCCGGTGATGCTGCCCAAGGGCTCGGTCAAGACCGACTGGGAAGTCGAGCTCGGCGTGGTCATCGGCACGCGTGCGCGCTACGTGCCGCAGAAGAGCGCGCTCGACTACGTGGCCGGCTACTGCACCATCAACGACATCAGCGAGCGCGAATACCAGATCGAGCGCGGCGGCACCTGGGACAAAGGCAAGGGCTGCGACACCTTCGGCCCCATCGGCCCGTGGCTGGTGACGCGCGACGACGTGCCCAACCCGCAGAAGCTCTCGATGTGGCTCGACCTGAACGGCAAGCGCGTGCAGACCGGCAACACCAAGACCATGATCTTCAGCGTGGCCAAGATCGTGAGCTACGTCAGCCAGTTCATGACGCTGATGCCGGGCGACGTCATCACCACCGGCACGCCTCCGGGCGTGGGCATGGGCATGAAGCCGCCGCTCTTCCTGAAGAAGGGCGATGTGATGACGCTGGGCATCGAGGGCCTGGGCGACCAGCGCCAGGAAGTGGTTCCCTTCAAGCTCTGAGCTTCTGCCGGCAGTTTCAATGAAGGCGCCTCCGGCGCCTTTTTTTGCGGCTTCAAATGTCCCATTGACAGAACATTGAAACTGCAAAACCATCAACGGCATGTCGCAGATGCCTTTGCCGAAATACCACCAGATCTATCTGGTGCTGCGTGAGCAGCTGCACGAAGGCCGCTTTGCGGAAGGCCTGCCTGGTGAGCTGGCGCTGATGGGGCAGTTCAAAGTGGCGCGCGTCACCGTGCGCCGCGCACTGGAGCAGCTGGCTTCCGAAGGCCTTATCGAACGCAATCCCGGGCGCCGCACGCGCGCGGTGCCGCCGGCCGGCGGCGAAGGCCCCGGCACCAGAAGCATGGAGCGCGCCAACCTGCGCGGCCTGCTCGAGAACCTCGTCACCATGGGCCTGCACACCTCGGTCAAGGTGATCGAGGTGGCCACCATCACGGCATCCACGCAGGTGGCCGAGGCGCTGCAGCTCCAGCTCGGCGATGCGGTGCAGAAGGCCGTGCGCGTGCGCTCCACCAAGGAGGGGCCGCTCTCGCACATCACGACCTACGTGCCTGACACCATCGCGCGCCGCTTCGGCCGGCGCGAGCTGTCGAAGAAGCCCATCCTGGTGCTGCTGGAGGAATCGGGCGTGAAGGTGGGGCGCGCCCACCAGACCATTTCCGCCCGGCTGGCCGACAACGTGCTCGCGCAGCACCTCGATGTCTCCGTCGGCTCGGCCCTGCTCGCGGTGCGCCGCCTGATCTACGACGAGGACGAGCGGCCCGTGCAGTGGCTGCACGGCTTCTACCGCCCTGACCGCTACACCTACGAGATGCAGCTCTCCCGCGTGGGCAGCATCGACGCGAAGGTGTGGGTCAGCAAGGACGTGTCAGCCCAGTTCAACTGAAGAGAAAAAGGAAAGCCCCATGCAGAACCGCCGCAGTTTCGTGTCCCGCTCGGCCGCGCTGGCCACCGCCGTCGCCTTCCCCCTCGTGGCCGGCGCGCAGCCCAAGACCGTCAAGGTGGGCGTGCTGCACCCGGTCACCGGCGCGCTGGCCTATTCGGGCCAGCAGTGCCGCCTGGGCGCGCTCATGGCCATCGAGGACATCAACGCGGCGGGCGGCATCAGGTCGCTCGGCGGCGCGAAGCTCGAGGCCCTGCTTGGCGACGCGCAGTCGCAGCCGCAGGCCGGCGCGGCCGAGGTCGAGAAGATGAACGAGGCCGGCGTGTCGGCCATCGTGGGCGCCTTCGCTTCCGCCATCTGCCTGGCCACCACGCAGGCCGCGGCCAAGTACAACCTGCCGCATGTGGTCGACGTGGGCGTGGCCGACCAGATCGTCGAGCGCGGGCTGAAGAACACCTTCCGCTTCGGACCCGGCTACAAGAAGTCGACCGAGGTGGCCATGGCCAACCTGCTGGTGCTCAACAAGGCCGCGGGCAGCCCCGCCAAGACGGTGATGATCATCCACGAGGAGTCGCTGTTCGGCGCGGGCACCGCGCAGCTGCTCTCGCGCGAGCTGCCGGGCTACGGCTTCGAGGTGAAGGAGGTGGTGAAGCACGCCAACCCCACGCGCGACTTCAACAACATCGTGCTGCGCATGAAGTCGGTCAACCCCGACATCGTGATTCCCGCCAACTACTACAACGAATACGCGCTGCTGGTGCGCACCATGCAGCAGCAGAAGGTGGTGCCCAAGGCGATCTTCTCGGTGCTGGGCGGCGCGGCGTCGAGCTACAAGTTCGTGAAGGAATTTCCGGACGCAGCCAACGGCATCATCGACTGCAACCACTGGTTCAACCCGAAGGACAAGCGCTCGCAGGAGCTGCGCAAGCGCGTGGAGGCCAAGGGCCAGTTCTTCAGCTACGAGGTGTTCATGACCTACACCTCGATGTGGCTGCTGGCCGATGCCATCGAGCGCGCGAAGTCCGCCGAGCGCGCGGCCATCATCGACGCGCTGGAGAAGAGCACCTTCTCCAACCACATCATGCCGTACGGCCCCACGCGGTTCGTAAACGGCCAGAACGAAGGCGCGCAGCCGCTCATGACGCAGGTGGTGAAGAACGACATCAAGGTCATCATCCCGCGCGACTACCGCGAGACCGACCCGGTCTTCCCGCTGAAGGCCTGAAGCCGGGCCGACACGAGGCACCACCCATGAAGCGCTTCGACGGATTCCGGACACGCACGGAGTCCGGTGGAGCGGCACGCCCACGCAAGACGCACAGCCAGGAAAGCGGCCAAGCCCCCGACAGCCAATGCCAGACATCACCATCCTCTTCCCGTCGGTCCTGAACGGACTCACGACCGGCGCCGTGTACGCGCTGATCGCGGTCGGGCTCACGCTGATCTACGGCGTGCTGCACATCATCAACTTCGCGCATGGCGCGAGCCTGATGCTGGCGCTCTACGCGGTGTACTTCCTGAAGGAGCGCTGGGGCATCGATCCCTACCTGGCGCTGCCCGTCGCGGTAGCGGGGATGTTCGCGCTCGGCTACGCGCTGCAGCGCGTGGTCATCAACCGTGCGGGCCATGGCAAGGACGAGAACATCCTGCTGGCCACGCTCGGCATCGCCATCGTCATGGAGAACCTGGCGCTGCTGTTCTTCAAGTCGGACACGCGCAGCATCGACACCGCCTATTCGCTGAGCACCGTGGCCATCGGCCCCGCGATGATCGCCGTGCCCAAGCTGGTCGCCTTCGCCGGCGCGCTGGCGGTGTCGGGCATCCTGTTCTGGATCATGGGCCGCACCGACCTGGGCCGCGCCATCCGCGCGGTGGCCAAGGAGAAGGAGGGCGCCAAGCTCATGGGCATCGACGTCGACCACGTCTATGCCATGAGCTTCGGCATCGGCCTGGCGTGCCTCGGGGCCGCGGCCTGCTTCCTGCTGCCCGCGTACTACGTCAACCCGCAGGTGGGCAGCGGCTTCGTGCTGGTGGCCTTCACCATCGTGGTGCTGGGCGGCATGGGCAGCTTCGTGGGGGCGCTCGTCGGCGGCTTCCTGATCGGCGTGGTCGAGTCGCTCGGCGGGCTCTACCTGGGCGAGTCGCTCGGGCAGATCGGGATCTTCGCGATCTTCATCGGCGTCGTGCTCTTCCGCCCGCAGGGCATGTTCGGAGCCAAGGCATGAGCGCGGGCATGAACCCGGGACGGCGGCAGCTCGCGGGCATCGCGCTCTTCGCGGTGGCGGTCGGCTGCGTGCCGCTGGTCACGCAGTCGGGCGTGATGCTCAACTTCGTGATGATGGCGCTCTATGCCACGCTCATCGCGCAGGCCTGGAACATCCTCGGCGGCTTCGGCGGGCAGTTCTCGTTCGGGCATGCGCTGTTCTTCGGCACGGGCGCCTACATCCAGGCCATCGCGCAGCTGCAGGGCGGCATCAACGCGTGGGTCGCGCTGCCGCTGGCCATTGCCGGCAGCGCGCTGGTGGGCCTGTTCGTCGGCGCGCTGACCTTTCGCTACGGGCTGAAGGGCTCGTACTTCGCACTCGTCACGCTGGCCTTCGCGGAGGTGTTCCGCATCCTCGCGACCTCGGTGCCGTTCACCGGCGGCGGCGTGGGCCTGATGGTGCCGCTGCGCGAATCGGTCGCGAACATGCAGTTCGCCTCGCGCGCGGGCTACCTGTGGGTGGTGCTGGCGATGGTGGTGGTCGCGCTGCTGGTGACATGGTGGCTGCGCAACGGCCGCTTCGGCGCCTACCTGCAGGCCGTGCGCGACAACGAGGATGCCGCGCGCGCCGTGGGCGTGAACCCTTTCCGCGTCAAGCTCGCGGCCATCGGCCTGTCGGCGGCCTTCATGGGCGCAGCCGGCGCCTTCTACGTGCAGGTGTTCCAGTACATCGATGCGGGCATCGCCTACGGCCCGGTCACCTCGGTGGAGGCGCTGGTCGCGGCCATCGTGGGCGGCATGGGCACGCTGTGGGGGCCGGTGCTGGGCGCGGCGGTGCTGCACCTGCTGTCGGACGTCACGCGCAACCTGTTCGGCGAGCTGCCGGGCATCAACATGGTCATCTACGGGACGGTGCTCGTGCTCATCGTGATCTTCCTGCCGCGCGGCGTGGCGGGCCTGGGGCTGTCGGTGCGGCAGCTATGGAAGAAGAAGGGAGGCCGCGATGACTGAGCCCCTGCTGCAGCTCGACGGCATCTCGCGCTCCTTCGGCGGCCTGAAGGCCGTGCAGGGCGTGAGCCTGTCGGTGAGGGAGGGCAGCCTCACCGCGCTGATCGGCCCCAACGGCGCGGGCAAGACGACGCTGTTCGCGCTGATGTCCGGCTTCCTGCGGCCCGACGCCGGCACCGTGCGCTTCGCCGGCCAGGACATCACCGGCCGCGAGCCGCACCGCAACGCCGTGCTCGGCATGACGCGCACCTTCCAGATCGTGAAGCCCTTCGCCGCGCAGACCGTGCGCGAGAACATCGCCGTGGGCGCGCACCTGCACCTGCGCGACCGCGCCCAGGCGCTGGCCAGTGCCGAGGCCGTGGCGCTGCGCGTGGGCCTGGCGTCGCAGCTCGACAAGCCGGCCTCCGATCTCACCGTCGCCGGCCGCAAGCGGCTCGAACTCGCCCGCGCGCTCGCCACGCGGCCCCGCCTGCTGCTGCTCGACGAAGTGCTCGCAGGCCTCAACCCCCAGGAGATCGCCGACATGTTGCCGGTGGTGCGCGGCATCGCCCACAGCGGCGTGACCGTGCTGATGATCGAACACGTCATGCAGGCCGTCATGAACCTGGCCGAGCACGTGTGGGTGCTGGCGCAGGGCCGGCTGATCGCCGAGGGCAACCCGGCGCAGGTGACCTCCGACGAGCGCGTCGTCGAGGCCTACTTGGGCCACGGCACGGCGGCGCGCCTGCGCAAGGCTGCCGCGGGAGCGGGCGCATGAACCCGTTGCTCGAAATCCGGGGCCTGCGCGGCGGCTACGGCCGCGTGGAAGTGCTGCGCGGCGTCGACCTGCAGGTCGATGCCGGCGAGATGGTCGCGCTGCTCGGCAGCAACGGCGCGGGCAAGTCGACGCTCAACAGGATGGTCTGCGGCCTCGTGCCCACCTGGGCCGGCAGCGTGCGCTTCGACGGGCGAGACCTCACGGGGGCCCACTACCGCGACGTGGTGAAGGCCGGCCTCATCCAGGTGCCCGAGGGCCGCAAGGTGTTCCCCAACCTCAGCGTGCTCGAGAACCTCGAGCTCGGCTCCTTCACCCGCGCCCGCGAGCGGCGCGCGGCCAACGTCGAGAAGATGTTCCACATTTTCCCGCGGCTGCGCGAGCGCATGACGCAGCAGGCCGGCACCATGAGCGGCGGCGAGCAGCAGATGCTGGCCATCGCGCGCGGGCTCATGGCCGAGCCGGTGCTGCTGATCCTCGACGAGCCTTCGCTCGGCCTCTCGCCGCTGCTGGTGGAGGAGATGTTCACGCTGATCCGCGAGCTGCGCGACGGCGGCCTCGCAGTGCTGCTGGTGGAACAGAACGTGGGCCAGTCGCTGGAGATCGCCGACCGCGCCTACGTGCTGGAGAACGGCAGCGTGCGCTTCTCGGGCAAGCCCGACGAGCTGCTGGACAGCGACGAACTGCGGCGCGCGTACCTGGGCCTCTGAAGCCCCCGAAGAACAAAGAGACAACAAGGACCCCCCATGATCCATCGCCGCGACATCCTCATCGCACCTGCCGCCCTGGCCTTCGCCGCCGCTGCCCGGGCGCAGCTCGGCAATGCGCCGGTGCGCATCCTCGTCGGCGCGCCGGCGGGCGGCTCGACCGACACGCTGGCCCGCTCGCTCGCCGTCAGCATGGGCCCTGCGCTGGGCCGCACCGTGATCGTCGAGAACAAGCCCGGCGCAGGCGGCAACATCGCCGCCGATGCCGTCGCCAAGGCCGCGCCCGACGGCAACACGCTGCTGATGAGCTTCACCAGCCATGCCATCAACGCCACGCTGTACCCCTCGCTGCCCTTCGACCCGGTGAAGGACTTCACCGCGCTCACCTGCGTGGCGACCTCGCCGTCGATCCTGGTGGCGAGCCCGTCGGTGCCGGCGAAGGACGTGAAGGAACTCATCGCGCTCGCCAAGGCCCGGCCGGGCCAGCTCAATTTCGCGATCGGCGCGGTGGGCTCGTCGCTGCACATGGCGGGCGAGGCCTTCAAGATGCAGTCGGGCGTGGACATCGTGAACATCCCGTACAAGGGCACGGCACCTGCGGTGCAGGATCTGCTGGCCGGGCAGGTGCAGCTGATGTTCGCGGCGGTGGGCAACGTCAAGGCGCACATCCAGGCCGGCAAGCTCAAGGCGCTGGGCGTCACCACCGCCACGCGCCTGCCTGCGTTCCCAGAGGTGCCGGCCATCGCCGAGGCCCTGCCGGGCTATGAATCGAGCGCATGGTTCGGCCTGTTCGGTCCGGCGCGCCTGCCGGCGGACGTGTCGCGCAAGCTCAGCGATGCGGCCCGCCGTGCGCTGCAGCAGCCCGACATGCTCCGGCGGCTGGACACCGAGGGCGCCATCCCGGTCGGCAACTCGCCCGAGCAGTTCGCAGCCTTCGTGCAGAGCGAGATTCCGCGCTGGGCCAAGGTCGTGAAGTTCTCCGGAGCCAAGCCCGAATGAACACCCCCGCAGCAACCCGCGCAACCGTAGCCGCACCCGTAGCCGCTCCAGCCCGGCCCCAGACGCTCGCGCAGAAGCTCATCGCGCGTGCCAGCGGCCGCGAGCACGTGGCGGTGGGTGAGATCGTGACCTGCGGCGTCGACCTGGCCATGTTCCACGACTCGTCGGGTCCGCGCCGGCTCAAGCCCATGCTCGAGGAACTGGGCGCGCGCATCTGGGACCCCTCGCGCATCGTCCTGGTGATGGACCACTACGTGCCCGAACGCGACGACGACTCGCGCCGCATCGTGCGCATCGCGCGCGAGTGGGCGCGCGAGCAGGCACTGCCGCACGTCTACGACAGCCAGGGCATCTGCCACGTGGTGGTGCCGCAGCACGGGCACATCCGCCCCGGCATGCTGTGCGTGGGCGGCGACTCGCACTCGCCCACTGGCGGTGCCTTCGGCGCCTACATGTTCGGCGTGGGCAGCACCGAGATGCTCGGCGTGGTGGTCACCGGCGAGATCTGGCTGCGCGTGCCCGAGACCATCCAGATGTGGTGGGACGGCGCGCTGCCCGCAGGCGTCACCGCCAAGGACATGATGCTGCACATGATCGGCCGCTTCGGCATGAACGGCGGGCGCTACCAGGCGGTGGAGTTCGCCGGGCCCGCGGTGGCCGCGCTTTCGATGCAGGAGCGCATGACGCTGTCGAACATGAGTGCGGAGCTTGGCGCGCAGGCCGGCCTGATCGCGCCGGACGCCACCACAGCGGCCTTCCTCGCCGAGGCCGGCGCACCGTCGGCCGACACGGAGGCTTGGTTCACCGACGACGGTGCCGAACTCACGCGCCACGGCTTCGACGCGGCCGCGCTCGAGCCGCACGTGGCCGCGCCGCACAGCCCCGCCAACTCGCGCGGGGTGAGCCACTACGCCGGCACGCCGGTGGACGTGGCCTACATCGGCGCGTGCACCGGCGCCAAGCTCGACGACCTGCGCGCCGCGGCACGGGTGCTGCGCGGGCACAGGGTGGCTGCGGGCGTCCGGCTGATCGTCGCGCCCGCCAGCATCCGCGACCAGGAGCGCGCCCGCGCCGAGGGCGTGCTGCAGGCGCTGACGGACGCGGGCGCGGAGCTCTTCCCGACCGCGTGCGGGGCCTGCTCGGGCTACGGCGACCCGATGGGCGACGACATCACCGTCATCTCGACCACGGCGCGCAACTTCAAGGGCCGCATGGGTTCGCCCAGCGCGCAGGTCTACCTGGGTTCTCCCTACACCGTGGCGGCCGCAGCGCTGCGCGGCCGCGTGACCGACCCGCGCGAGGTGCTGGCATGAGCCGCCGGGCCGTTCCTGGGTCGAGTACCGCGGTGCGACGCGCGGAGGTCGCAGCATGAGCGTCACGCACGCCACGCACCGCGTCTGGCGGCTCGGTGCCGACATCGACACCGACCTGCTCGCGCCAGGCCATGCCATGAAGCACGGCATCGACATCATCGCCAGGCACTGCCTCGAGGCCGTCCGCCCCGATTTCGCCGCCGGCGTGCAGCGCGGCGACGTGATCGTGGCCGGCCCCAACTTCGGCATCGGCTCGTCGCGGGAGCAGGCCGCCGCGGTGCTCGTCCACCTGGGCGTGAGGGCGGTGATCGCGCCGTCGTACAGCGGCCTGTATTTCCGCAACGCCTTCAACGTGGGCCTGCTGCTGCTGACCTGCGCGCAGGCCGAGACCCTGGGCGAGGGCGACCGGATCGCCCTCGACGCCACGGTGCCCGGGGTCGTCGGACCGGACGGCAGGCCCCTGGCCTGCGAGCCGGTGCCCGGATTCCTCATGGACATGGTCCGCGCCGGCGGACTGCTGAACCAGCTGCGCCTGCGCGCTGGCCGCCCCGCCTCGAAGAAAGCTCCCGATGCCTGATACCTCCTCCACGACAACCATCGACCCCGTCACGCTCGCCGTGCTGCGCGGCCGCCTCGAGCAGGTGGCCGACGAGATGGACGCCACGCTCTACCGCAGTGCGTTCAATCCCATCATTGCCGAGGCGCACGACGCCTGCCACGGCCTGTACGACGCCGCCACCGGCGACACGCTGGTGCAGGGCAAGTCGGGCCTGCCCGTCTTCGTGGGCGCCATGGCCTTCGCCGTGCGCGCCACGGTGAAGGCGGCCGAGCCGCGCGGCGGCATGAGGGACGGCGACATCTGGATCAGCAACGACGCCTACGACGGCGGCACGCACGCCAACGACTTCAAGCTGGTGAAGCCCTTCTTCCGCAACGGCAGGCTCTACTGCCACATGGCCTCCGCCGCACACTGGCATGACGTGGGCGGCGCGGTGCCGGGCAACTACAACCCGGCGGCCACCGAGTGCTGGCAGGAGGCGGTGCAGATCCCGCCGGTGCGCATCGTGCGCGACGGCGTGCTCGACGCCGACGTGCTGGCCATCCTGCAGGCCAACACGCGCCTGCCCGACAGCCTGTGGGGCGACCTGAACGGCCAGCTCGCGGCACTGGAGCTGGGCGCGAAACGCCTGGATGGCCTGCTCGACGAATACGGCGACGAGCTGGTGCTGAGTGCCCTGGGCGAACTGCGCGGCCGCGCACTGCGCCTGATGCGCTCGCACATCGCCTCGTTGCCCGACGGCCGCTACAGCGTCGAGGACGTGCTGGACAACGACGGCATCGTCAACGAGCCGCTGACCATCGCGCTCGACATGACGGTGGCTGGCGACCGGCTCACGCTGGACTTCTCCCGCACCTCGGCGCAGTGCGCGGGCCCGGTGAACATCTCGCGCGCCACCGCGGTGGCCGCCTGCTACGTGGCGCTCAAGCATCTGTTCCCCGACGTGCCGGCCAATGCCGGCGTGCTCGACGCGGTGGACTTCGTCATTCCCGGGCGGCTGGTGATCAGCGCCGAGCGACCGCGCCCGGTGGGCGGATACACCGAGACCATCCTGCGCATGATCGACGTGATCTTCAGCGCTGCCGCGCAGGCCGACCCCACGCGCGCCGTGGCGCAGGCCTACGGCACCATCAACGCGCTGTCGATCGCGGGCCACCGCAGCGACAAGGGCCGCGAAGGCCAGCGCTGGGTGATGTTCAGCTTCTTCGGCGGCGGGCACGGCGGCCATTCCGACGGCGACGGGCTCGCGCACGGCAACGCGCCCATCTCGACCGCGACGATCCCGCCGCTGGAGATCCTCGAGGCCGCCTACCCGGTGCGCTTCACCGAATGGTCGCTTCGCCCCGACTCCGGCGGCGACGGCCGGCATCGCGGCGGACTGGGCGCCGTGTACGAGATCGAGCTGCTCGAGAAGGACGCCGAGGTGTTCGTCTTCGGCGAGCGCGGCACCTCGCCGCCCAAGGGCATCGCCGGCGGAGGCGCAGGCGCGCTCAACGTGTTCCGCTACGAGAACGCCGGCCAATGGCACACGCCCCCCATGGTGTCGAAGATGCGCGGCATCGCGCTGGCGCGCGGCGAGCGCGTGCGCCTCGAAACCCCCGGCGGCGGCGGCTGGGGCCCTGCGGCCGAGCGCACCCCCGCGCAGCGCGAGGCCGACGCGGCCATGGGCTATGTGAGCAGCGACAAGACGAAGAAAGCACCCGAATGACTTCTCCTGGCAATTCCCTCGTCGTCGGCGTCGACGTCGGCGGCACCTTCACCGACCTCTTCGTGCTCGACGAAGCCAACGGCAGCGCGCGCATCGTCAAGGTGCCTTCCACGCGCGGCGAGGAAGCGCGCGGCTTCATGAACGGCGTCGCGCGCGTGGCGGATTCGGCCGCCGACATCGCCACCATCGTGCACGGCACCACGGTGGGCACCAACGCGCTGCTCGAGCGCAAGGTGGCGCGCACCGGCATCATCACCACGCGGGGCTTCCGCGACGTGCTCGAGATGCGCCGCCGCGACCGGCCCCGGACCTGGGGCCTGCGCGGAAGCTTCCTGCCCGTCGTGCCGCGCGACCTGCGCCGCGAGGTGGACGAGCGCACGCTGGCCGACGGCACGCTGCACACCCCCGTCGACCTGCAGCAGGTGCGTGCCGAGGCACGCGCGCTGCTGGAGGCCGGCTGCGAGGCCGTGTGCGTGTTCTTCATCAACACCTACGCCAATGCCGAGAACGAGCGCCTCGCCGTGGCGGCCGTGCGCGAGCTGTGGCCCAACCCGCACGTGACCTCGGCCAGCGAGGTGCTGCCCGAGATCCGCGAGTTCGAGCGCTGCTCGACCGCCACGCTCAATGCCGCGCTGCAGCCGGTGGTGGGCAGCTACCTCGGCCGCCTCGAGGGCGACCTGCGCGCGCAGGGCTTCGGCGGCGAGCTGCTGGTGGTGCAGAGCAACGGCGGCGTGATGTCGCGCCAGACCGCGAGCGACCTGCCGGTGCGCACCGCGCTGTCGGGGCCGGCGGCCGGCGTCATCGCCTGCGCGGCCATCGCGCGCGCTGCCGGTTTCCCGAATGCGATCACCGGGGACATGGGGGGCACGTCCTTCGACGTGTCTCTGGTGGCCAACGGCGAGGCCGCGCTGGCCGCGCAGACCGCCATCGAGTTCGGCATGGTGATCCGCTCGCCGATGATCCAGATCGAGACCATCGGCGCCGGCGGAGGCTCCATCGCGTCGGTGGACGCGAGCGGCATGCTGCAGGTCGGCCCCGAGTCGGCGGGCAGCGTGCCGGGGCCGGCCTGCTACGGTCGCGGCAACACGCGCCCGACGGTGACTGATGCGAACGTGCTGCTCGGGCGCATCGCGGCCGACCGCCCGCTGGGCGGCGGCCTGCTGGCGGCGCTGGACGCGCAGAAGTCGCGCCAGGCCATCGAGGAACACGTCGCGCGTCCGCTGGGCCTCGACGTGCATGCGGCCGCCGAAGCCATCCTCACCGTGGCCAATGCGCGCATGGCCGGCGCGATCCGCCTGGTGTCGATCGAGCGCGGGCACGATCCGCGCCGCTTCGCGTACATGCCCTTCGGCGGCGGTGGCGCGCTGCACGTGTGCGCGATGATGCGCGAGGTGGGCGTGGCCACCGGCATCGTGCCGCGCTACCCGGGCGTGACTTCGGCGCTGGGCTGCGTGATCGCCGACATGCGCCACGACGCGGTGCAGACCATCAACAAGGCGCTGGCCGATCTCGACGTGGCCGACCTTCGGCACCGCATCGACGAGCTGGCCGCCAGCTGCCAGCAGCGGCTCGATTCGTCGGGCGTGCGCTTCGACGAGGTGCGCGAGGTGGTCGCGCTCGACATGCTCTACGCCGGCCAGACCCACACGCTGCCGGTGGTGCTGGCCGATGCGGGCCAGGCGCCGCTCACGGCGGAGTCGATCCGCTCGGCCTTCGAGGCCGCCTACACCGCAGCCTTCGGCCGCGTGCTCGACGGCATCGCGATCCGCGTGATGAACCTGCGCTATGCGCGCATCGGCGTGCGACCCAAGTTCGACCTGAAGGTGCTGGCGCCCGAAGGCGAGGGCAGCACCGCGCCGCTGGGCACGCAGCGCGTGTTCCACCAGGGCCGGTGGCACGACGCGCTGCGCTACGCGCGGCTCGAACTGCCGGTGGCCGCACGCATCGACGGGCCGGCCATCCTCGAGCAGGCCGACACCACCGTGTGGCTGGAGCCCGGCTTCCATGCCGAGGTCGATGCACACGGCAACCTGCTGGTGAGGCCGTCATGAGCGCCGGCGCGAAGATCCTTCCGGCGAAGACGGCGCTGGTCGTCGTCGACCTGCAGAACGACTTTCTCCACCCGAATGGCGCCTACGCGCGCGGGGGCGACGCCAACCCGCCCGCGCTGCTGCTGCCGGAGCGCGTGGCCGCCGTTGCGCGCGCGCTGAAGGCGGGCGGCGGACTGGTCGTGGCGAGCCAGTTCACCCTGTGGCCCGACGCGAAGGGCGAGCCGATGATCTCGCCGCACCTGAAGGCGCTGCGCCCGTACCTGGCCAGGGGCGACTTCGCGCCCGGCAGCTGGGGCCAGGCCAACGTCGATGCGCTGGCCGGCCTGGTCGACGTCACCGTGAGCAAGGTGGCGTACTCGGCCTTCTTCAACACCCAGCTCGACTGGGTGCTGCGCCGCGCGGGAATCGACACCGTGGCCGTGTGCGGCATCGTCACCAACGGCGGCGTGGCCAGCACGGTGCGCGATGCGCACATGCGCGACTACCGCACCCTGGTGCTCGGCGACGGTTGCGCGGCATTCGGCGAGGAGCGCCACGACACCTCGCTGGCCGACATGCGCAACGTGGCCGAAGTGACGGACTGCGCGCCCTTCATCGCGTCGCTGGCATGAGCGGTCCCGAAAGAACGCTCCGGCGTGCCGCGCAGGTGGAGGCCGAGGTGCATGTGCCGGTCGCCATCGTCGGCGGCGGGGCCTGCGGGCTCACTGCGGCGCTGATGCTGGCCGACGCGGGCGTGGACTGCGTGGTGCTGGAGCGCGACGCGCAGCCGAGCGGGTCGACCGCGCTCTCGTCGGGCTTCATTCCAGCTCCCGGCACGCGCACGCAGCGCGAACATGGCGTGGCCGGCGACAGCGCCGGGCGCTTCGCGGCCGACATCCAGGCCAAGGCGCACGGCCGCGCGGCGCCTGCGCTGGTCGAGGCGTACGCCGGTGCCATCGGCCCCGCACTCGACGCGCTTCAGGCGCGGCACGGCCTCGAATGGATCCTGCTCGACGGCTTTCTCTACCCGGGCCACGGCGTGCATCGCATGCATGCGCTGCCGCAGAAGACAGGCGCCGCGCTCATGGCGGCGCTGCTCGCCGCGGTCGAGGCGGCGGGCATCCCCGTGCTGACACAGGCCGTGGTCGACACGCTGGTGCTCGATGCGCAGGACCGGGTGGTCGGCGTGGACTACCTGCGCCCCGACGGCCGGCGCGAGACGCTGGGCTGCGACGCGCTGCTGCTGGCATGCAACGGCTTCGGCGGCAACGCGCAGATGGTTCGCACGCTGCTGCCCGAGATGGGCGAGGCCGCCTTCGGCGGGCACGTGGGCAACGACGGCAGCGCGATCCTCTGGGGAACGGCGCTGGGCGCACGGCTGCGCGACCTGGGCGGCTACCAGGGCCACGGCTCGTGGGTCACGCCCCAGGGAGCGCTGATGTCGTGGGCCGTGATGATGGAAGGCGGCGTGCAGCTCAACTGCGAAGGCCGCCGCTTCCACGACGAGACCCAGGGCTACTCCGAAGCCGCGGTGCACGTGCTCGCGCAGCCGGGCGGCATCGCCTGGAACGTGTTCGACACGCCGCTGCTCGCCCTGGCGCGCGGCTTCCCCGATTTCTGCGAGGCCGAGGCCGCCGGAGCGCTGCGCCGCTGCGACTCGGTGGCCGCGCTGGCCGAGTGCATCGGCTGCGAAGCCCCCGTGCTGCAGGCCACGCTCGACGCGATGCGCGCCGGTGCCGCACCCGACGGCCGCGTGTGCGCGCGCGGTCTCGAAGCGCCGTACTTCGCCGTGAAGGTGACCGGCGCGCTCTTCCACACCCAGGGCGGTCTCGACACCGCGCCCGACATGCGCGTGCTGCGCCAGGACGGCACGCCGCTTCCCAACCTGCTGGCCGCGGGCGGCGCTGCCGGCGGCGTGTCGGGCGACGCGGTGTGGGGCTATCTCTCCGGCAACGGCCTGCTGAGCGCCGTCGCCGGCGGCTACATCGCGGCGCGCACTGCCGCCTCACTCGTTGGACACAAGGAGCCGTCCGCATGACGACACACGACTTCAAGACCCGCCTCGCCAGCCGCGACATCGTGCTGGCGCCCGGCGTGTACGACGCGCTGAGCGCGCTGGTGGCCGAGCAGGCCGGCTTCGAGGCGCTCTACCTGTCGGGCGCGTCCATCGCCTACACCCGGCTGGGCCGCTCCGACATTGGCCTGACCACCTTCACCGAAGTGGCCGACACGCTGGCACGCATCACCGAGCGGGTGGACCTGCCGGTGATCGTCGATGCGGACACCGGCTTCGGCAACGCGCTGAACACGCAGCGCACCGTGCGCGGCTTCGAGCGCGCGGGCGCGGCGATGGTGCAGATCGAGGACCAGACCTTTCCCAAGCGCTGCGGGCACCTCGACGGCAAGGCCGTGGTGCCCGAGCGCGAGATGGTCGGCAAGCTCAAGGCAGCGCTGGACGCGCGCGCTTCCAGCGACACCCTGATCCTCGCGCGCACCGACGCGGTGGCGGTCGAGGGCCTGGAGGCCGCGCTCGACCGCGCCGAGGCATACCTCGAATGCGGCGTGGACGCCCTGTTCATCGAGGCGCTGCGCTCGCCCGAGCAGATGGATGCCGCCTGCAGCCGCTTCGCGCATCGCGTGCCGCTGCTGGCCAACATGGTCGAGGGCGGCAAGACGCCGATCCAGGACGCCGATGCGCTGCAGCGGCACGGCTTTCGCATCGCCATCTTCCCCGGCGGCACGGCGCGCGCGGTGGTGCACACGCTGCAGGGCTACTACGCCAGCCTGCACCGGCACCGCACCACGCAGCCCTGGCGGGCGCAGATGCTGGACTTCGACGCGCTCAACGAAGTGATCGGCACGCCGCAGCTGATGCGCGAGGGCCGCAAGTACGAGTAGCCGGCAGCCGCCTCAGCGCAGCACGCGGATCAGCTCGTCGTACACCAGCCGCACGCGCGCCGGAACCGGTGCGCGCTGAGAGCGGTAGACATGGATCGGCCAGGGCTCCGGCGCCTCGGCCTCCAGCACCTCCACGAGCTCGCCCGACTGCAGCAGGGGCTCGGCCAGCGGGGCCACGAGCTGGCCGAAGCCCAGGCCCGCGCGCACTGCCGCGCATTCGGCATCGACGTCGTCGGTGACGAACGCGGGCGCGGCGATCGGCACCTGCCGCCCCTTGCTGAAGAACCACGACCATGGGCGGCCCGAGCTGCGGTCCATCAGCGCAGTGAGCGGAAAGCCCGGCAGCGCATCGAGGCTCTCCGGAATGCCGGTGCGCTCGATCAGCGCGGGCGTCGCCACCACGTAGAGGCGCATCCTGCCGACCGTGCGGGCGACGAAGCGCGCATCTCGGATGGGGCCAGCGCGCACGCCGATGTCGATCTGCTCGTCGACCACGTCGGCATGGCTCTCCGACAGCCGCAGGTCCAGCACCAGGCCGGGGTGCCCGGCCAGCATGGGGGCAAGCGCCTGCGGGATCAGCCGGCGGCCGAACACGTTGGGTGCGGTCACGCGCACCGTGCCCGCATGCTGCGACAGCGCGCGCCGGTCGGTGCGGTGGAACAGTGCGTCGACGCCGCCCACCGCCGCACGCGCGCGCTGCGCGAGCCGCCGCCCGAAATCGGTGAGCTGCACGCCGCGCGTGCTGCGGTGGAAGAGCGGCTCGCCCAGTTCTTCCTCGAGCTCGCGCACCGCGCGCGTCACCACCTGCGGCGACACCGAAAGTCGCACGGCCGCCTCGCGGAAATTGGAGGCATCGGCGGCGGTGAAGAAGACGCGCAGCGCTTCGAGGCGATTGGACATGGAGTGTTCCTCAATTGGGAATTCTGAAGTCGCCAGAGTTTCATTTACTGGAATGCATGGATTTTCCACACTGCATGCACTTCTTCAACACACCGCGAAAGGAATCTCTCCATGACATCCGTTCAAGACAACATCAAGGGCAAGGTCGCCATCGTCACCGGCGCGAGCAGCGGGCTCGGCGAATCGACCGCGCGCCACCTGGCGGCGCGCGGCGCGAAGGTGGTGCTGGCGGCGCGCCGTACCGAGCGGCTCGACAAGCTCGTCGCCGAGATCCGCGAAGCCGGCGGCGAAGCCATCGCCGTGGCCACCGACGTGGCGAAGCGCGCCGACCTCGAGAAGCTCGCCCAGGCCACCGTCGAGGCCTTCGGCCGCATCGACGTGCTGGTCAACAACGCAGGCGTGATGCCGCTGTCGCCCATCCACAAGCTGAAGGTCGACGAATGGGACCGCACCATCGACGTCAACATCAAGGGCGTGCTCTACGGCATCGCCGCGGTGCTGCCGCGCATGCAGGCGCAGGGCAGCGGGCACATCGTCAACGTGGCGTCCATCGCGGGGCTGAAGGTGTTCACGCCGATCGGCACCGTCTACAGCGCGACCAAGTACGCGGTGCGCGCCATCTCCGAGGGCCTGCGCGTGGAGGTGGGCAACAGCGGCGTGCGCGTGACCATCGTCTCGCCCGGCGCGGTGGAGTCGGAGCTCAAGTTCGGCACCACCGATGCCGAGAGCGCGGCCGGCGTGAAGGCGTTCTACGAGTCCAACCAGATCCCTGCCGATTCGGTGGCGCGCGCCGTGGTCTACGCGGTGGAGCAGCCGGCCGACGTGGACATCAACGAGGTCGTGCTGCGGCCGGTGTCGCAGGAGTTCTGAACCCCGGGGCCGTACGGCCCTGGGAGCGAGTGAGAGTGAGTGATGCGGGACGGACCCGATTGCGGTCCGTCCCGCCTTCATTAACCTTCAATAACTGAAGGTTAATTTGCGGCCGGAAGTCCAAAGCCCTGCAAAATAGAACGACCGTTCGTTTTTGCATGGAAATTCCACGATGACCGCAACAGCCGTTCCCGCCAAGCCCGCGCGCGCCGCCCAGAAAGGGCAGCAGACCAAGGCCGTCATCGTCGATGCGGCGCTGGCACTGGCCGCGCAGATCGGCCTCGAAGGGCTGTCGATCGGTGCCGTGGCCGAGATCACAAAGATGAGCAAGTCGGGCGTCTTCGCCCACTTCGGATCGCGCGAAGAGCTCCAGATCTCGGTGGTGCGCGAATACCACGCGCGCTTCGAGCAGGAAGTGTTCTTCCCCGCACTGAAGGCGCCGCGCGGCCTGCCGCGCCTGCGCGCCATGTTCGCCAACTGGATGAAGCGCACCTCGACCGAGATCGACTCGGGCTGCATCTACATCAGCGGCGCTTCCGAATTCGACGACCGTCCGGGTCCGGTGCGCGACGCGCTGGTCGAGTCGGTCAGCATCTGGCAGGCGGCCGTGCTGCGCGCCATCGTGCAGTCGCAGAGCGAAGGCCACCTGCGCGCCGACGCCGACGAACGCCAGCTGGCGTTCGAGATCCACGGCCTGATCCTCGCGCTGCACTACGAAGCCCGCTTCCTGCAGGTGCCCGGCTCCATCGGCCGCGCCAACGTCGGCTTCGACAACATCCTCGCGCGCGCCGCCACGCCCGACGCGCCCAAGCCCGAAGCGGCCGCCGCACCCGCGGCACGCCGCCTCAAGACCGTGCGCTGACCGAAGCGCGCGGCCGGTTCCGTTTTTCCTTTTCTTTTTTCTATCTAGCTTCGACCAGGAGAGTCCCGGATGCCTACCTACACCCCCCCCGTACGCGACATGCAGTTCGTGCTGCACGAAGTGCTCAACGTCGCCGAGGAGCTCAAGGCGCTTCCGGCCCATGCCGAGACCGACGCCGACACCATCAACGCGGTGATCGAGGAGGCGGGCAAGTTCGCCGCCGAAGTGACCTTCCCGCTGAACATCAGCGGCGACGAGGAAGGCTGCACGCTCGACAAGAACACGCACGCCGTCAAGACGCCCAAGGGCTTCAAGGAAGCCTATGCCAAGTACGTCGAGGGCGGCTGGCCCGCGCTGTCGTGCGACCCGGCCTTCGGAGGCCAGGGCCTGCCCTTCGTGGTGAACCAGTGCCTGTTCGAGATGCTCAACAGCGCCAACCAGGCCTGGACCATGTACCCGGGCCTCTCGCACGGCGCTTACGAAGCGCTCGCCGCGCACGGCACCGACGAGCAGAAGAAGACCTACCTGCCCAAGCTCACCAGCGGCGAATGGACCGGCACCATGTGCCTGACCGAGCCGCACTGCGGCACCGACCTGGGCCTGCTGCGCACCAAGGCCGAGCCGCAGCCCGACGGCACCTACCGCATCACCGGCAACAAGATCTTCATCTCGGCCGGCGAGCACGACATGACCAGCAACATCATCCACCTGGTGCTGGCACGCCTTCCCGACGCGCCCAAGGGCAGCAAGGGCATCAGCCTGTTCGTGGTGCCGAAGTTCAAGGTCAAGGCCGACGGCTCGCTGGGCGAGCGCAACCCGATCTTCTGTGCCGGCCTGGAGCACAAGATGGGCATCCACGGCAACGCCACCGCGCAGATCGTGATCGAAGGCGCCACCGGCACCCTGGTGGGCGAGCCCAACAAGGGCCTGGCCGCGATGTTCGTGATGATGAACGCCGCCCGCCTGGGCGTGGGCAACCAGTCGCTGGGCCTCACGGAAGTGGCCTACCAGAACGCGCTGGCCTACGCCAAGGACCGCATCCAGATGCGCTCCCTCTCGGGCGTGAAGGCCAAGGACAAGGAAGCCGACCCCATCATCGTGCACCCCGACGTGCGCAAGATGCTGCTCACCGCCAAGGCGTACGCCGAAGGCGGCCGCGCACTGCAGATCTTCTGCACGCTGCTGCTCGACAAGGAACACAACCACCCCGACGAGAAGGTGCGCAAGGACTCGGGCGAGCTGGTCGCGCTGCTGACCCCCATCGTCAAGGCCTTCATCACCGACAACGGCCACATCTCCACCAACGCCTGCATGCAGGTGTTCGGCGGCCACGGCTTCATCAAGGAATGGGGCATGGAGCAGTTCGTGCGCGACAACCGCATCAACATGATCTACGAAGGCACCAACACGATCCAGTCGCTGGACCTGCTGGGCCGCAAGGTGCTGGGCAACAACGGCGCCTCGCTCAAGAAGTTCGGCAAGCTCGTCGCGAAGCTGGTGGAAGAAGAGGGCGTGAACGAGAAGATGGCCGAGTTCATCAACCCGATCGCCGGCCTGGGCGACCAGCTCACCAAGTTCACGACCGAGATCGGCTTCAAGGGCTTCCAGAACCCCGACGAAGTGGGCGCCGCCGCCGTCGACTACCTGCGCGTGGCCGGCCACTTCGTGTTCGGCTACCTGTTCGCCCGCATGGCGCAGGTCGCGCTGCGCGAGATCGCCGCCGGCAACACCGACCCGTTCTACGTCGGCAAGCTGCAGACCGCGCGCTTCTACTTCGCCAAGCTGTTCCCCGAGACCGCGACGCTGATGCGCACCGCGCGCGCCGGCAGCAAGGTGCTGATGGACACCGAAGCCGCCCTGGCGTAAGCCTGCCGCTCCTTCTTCGACGACCGACCCACACTCAACCGGAAGCCGCTCATGAAAGCAATGCTTGCAGCCGTCCTGTTCACCGTCACCGCCGCCTCCGCCATGGCGCAAGGCGCGGGCATCACGCCGGTGGGCCTGTGGCGCAACGTCGACGACAAGACCGGCGAGGTCAAGGCCGAGATCCGCATCGCCGAGACCAACGGCGCGCTCAGCGGCCGCATCGAGAAGTCGTTGAAGAAGGACACCAAGGCCGACGCGGTCTGCGAGGAATGCAGCGACGACCGCAAGGGCAAGCCCATCGCGGGCCTGGAGATCATCCGCGGCGGCAAGAAGGCCGAGGGCAAGGACGTCTGGGAAGGAGGAAAGATCCTCGACCCCGAGAACGGAAAGGAATACCGCGCGAGCTTCACGCCCGTCGATGGCGGCAGGAAGCTCGAAGTGCGCGGCTACCTGGGCCCCTTCTGGCGCACCCAAACCTGGAACCGCGTTCCCTGACCCACCCCCGTTGCTTGCTCACTTCGTGTAGCCGCCTACCCCCTCAAGGGGGCAACACCAGCGGCCCGGCAAAGCCGGTTCCGCGGTGTTCCCCGAACTGATTCGAAACTTCAAAGCCCAGTTATGTCCCGATTTCAAGTGAAGAAGGTCGCCGTGCTCGGCGCCGGCGTGATGGGCGCGCAGATCGCGGCCCACCTCGTCAACGTGCGCGTGCCTGTCGTGCTGTTCGACCTGGCGGCCAAGGAAGGCCCCAAGAACGGCATCGTCACGCGCGCCATCGACAACCTCAAGAAGCTCAAGCCCGCGCCGCTGGGCGACGTGGCCGACGCGGTGCTGATCGAGCAGGCCAACTACGACGACAACCTCGACAAGCTCGGCGAGTGCGACCTCGTCATCGAGGCCATCGCCGAGCGCATGGACTGGAAGCTCGATCTCTACAAGAAGATCGCGCCGCACGTCGCCAAGCATGCGATCCTGGCCTCCAACACCTCGGGCCTGTCGATCACCAAGCTCAGCGAGGCGCTGCCCGAGGCGCTGAAGCCGCGCTTCTGCGGCATCCACTTCTTCAATCCGCCGCGCTACATGTTCCTGGTGGAGCTGATCAACACGCCCACCACGCAGCCGCAGGTGCTCGACGACCTCGAAGCCTTCGTCACCAGCACGCTGGGCAAGGGCGTGGTGCGCGCGCACGATACGCCCAACTTCATCGCCAACCGCGTCGGCATCGCCGGCATGCTGGCCACGCTGAAGGAAGTCGAGAAGTTCGGCCTCACGCCCGACGTGGTGGACGACCTCACCGGCAAGAAGCTGGGCCGCGCGAGCTCGGGCACCTTCCGCACCGCCGACGTGGTGGGCCTGGACACCATGGCCCACGTCGTGAAGACCCTGCAGGACAACCTCAACGCCGAGACCGACCCGTTCTACGCCAACTTCGCGACGCCTCCCGTGCTCGCCAGGCTGCTGGAGCTGGGCAACCTGGGCCAGAAGACCAAGGCCGGCTTCTTCAAGAAGGCCGGTCGCGACATCCTGCGCTTCGACCTGAAGAGCGGCGAGTACGTGCCCGCCGGCGCCAAGGCCGACGAGGTGTACGGCCGCATGCTCAAGAAGCCCGCGGGCGAACGCCTGAAGCTGCTGCGCGAGAGCGAAGGACCGCAGGGCCAGTTCCTCTGGGCCATCCTGCGCGACGGCTTCCACTACGCAGCCGTGCACCTGGGAGACATCGCCGAGAGCGCGCGCGACATCGACTTCGCCATGCGCTGGGGCTTCGGCATGAAGCAGGGCCCCTTCGAACTCTGGCAGGAAGCCGGCTGGGCGCAGGTCGCCAAGTGGGTGCAGGAAGACATCGACGCCGGCAAGGCGCTGAGCAGCGCGCCGCTGCCCAGGTGGGTGTTCGAAGGCCCGGTGGCCGAGGCCGGCGGCGTGCACACGCCCGAGGGCTCGTGGAGCGCCTCGCAGAACAGGTTCGTGCCGCAGCGCAGGCTGCCGGTGCATGAGCGCCAGCTGTTCCCCGAGAGCGTGCTCGGCGCCAACGCGGCCGACGCCAACACCGCCGGCACCACCATCAGCGACGAAGGCGACGTGCGCGTGTGGACGCTCGATGGCGAAGTGCTCATCGCCAGCATCCATTCGAAGATGCACGCCATCAGCCCCGACGTGGCCGAGGCGCTCGGCGCCGCGGTCGACCTGGCCGAGGCCGAATACAAGGGCCTGGTGATCTGGTCGCCCGACGAGGTGTTCTCCGTCGGCGCCGACCTGCAGGCCATGCTGCCGGCCTTCGTGGTCGCCGGCATCGGCGCGGTCGAGGGCGCGGAGGAAGAGCTGCAGAACGTGATGCTCAAGATCCGCTACGCCAACGTGCCGGTGATCTCCGCCGTGCGCGGCATGGCGCTGGGCGGCGGCTGCGAGCTGGCCATCCATTCGGCCAAGCGCGTTGCCGCGATGGAAAGCTACATCGGCTTGGTCGAAGTGGGCGTGGGCCTGATCCCCGGCGCGGGTGGCCTGACCTACATCGCCCGCCGCGCGGCCGAGAACGCATCGGCCTCGACGGGCACCGACCTGCTGCCTTTCCTCACCGAAGGCTTCACTGCCGCGGCGATGGCGAAGGTGGGCACCGGCGCGCTCGACTCGAAGAAGCTGGGCTACCTGCTCGAGGGCGACGTGATCGTGCCGAACAAGGACGAGCTGCTGTACGTGGCGCTGCAGCAGGCCAAGGCCATGGCCGACGCCGGCTACCGCCCCCCGCTGCGCCGCGCCTTCCGCGTCGCGGGCCGCAGCGGCGCCGCCACCATCAAGGGCCAGCTCGTGAACATGCGCGACGGCGGCTTCATCAGCGCCCACGACTTCCACATCGCCAGCCTGATCGCCAACGTGGTGACCGGCGGCGACGTGGACGCGGGCTCGCTCGTGACCGAGGAATACCTGATGACGCTGGAACGCAAGGCGTTCTGCTCGCTCATCGTGCACCCCAAGACGCAGGAGCGGATCATGGGGATGCTCAGCACGGGGAAGCCTGTGCGCAACTGATACGAGCGATGCCCGTCTTTCTCCTTCCCCCTTTGGGGGAAGGTCGGGATGGGGGCAAGCGGCCCATGCAAAACCAATCTACTCCCAACGCGCAACATAACGCCCGCACGCTGCGGCGCGGGATGACCGACTCCGAGCGCAAGCTCTGGAGCGGGCTGCGCGGCGAGCAACTGGGAGTGAAGTTCCGCAGGCAGCATCCGCTTGGCAACTACATCGCCGATTTCGCCTGCCTCGGTCCCAAGCTGATCGTCGAACTTGACGGATCGCAACATCAGGCGCAGGCGGGCTACGACGCCCGACGCGACGCTTTCCTGCGCGCGCAGGGATTCGACGTACTGCGTTTCGGATCGAACGATCCGTTTGTCAACTTTGAAGGGGTGCTGCAGGCGATTGCCAATCGACTCGGCGAATTGACGGCCGTCTGCCCCCATCCCGACCTTCCCCCAGAGGGGGAAGGAGCCAAATCCAGGAGCCTTCCATGAAGCAAGTCCAAGACGCCTACATCGTCTCCGCCACCCGCACCCCCATCGGCAAGTCGCACCGGGGCTACTTCCGCAACTACCGGCCCGACGACCTGCTGGCCACCACGCTGCGCTCTGCGCTGGCCGCGGTGCCCAGCCTCGATCCGAAAGCCATCGAGGACATCATCTGCGGCTGCGCGATTCCCGAATCGCAGCAGGGCCTGAACGTCGCGCGCATCGGCGCGGTGCTGGCCGGCCTGCCGACCAGCGTCGGCGGCATCACCGTCAACCGCTTCTGCGCATCGGGCCTGTCGGCCGTGCAGATGGCGGCCGACCGCATCCGCGTGGGCGAGGCCGACGTGATGATCGCGGCCGGCGTCGAGAGCATGAGCATGGTGCCGATGATGGGCAACTCGCCCTCGCTGTCGCCCTCGATCTTCGAGCGCGAGGGCGACGTGGGCATCGCCTACGGCATGGGCCTCACGGCCGAGAAGGTCGCGCAGCAGTGGAAGGTGAGCCGCCAGGCTCAGGACGAGTTCGCGCTCGCCTCGCACCAGAAGGCGCTGGCCGCGCAGCAGGCCGGCAAGTTCGCAGACGAGATCACGCCCATCGAGGTGACCGACCGCGCGCCGAACCTGGAGACGGGCGAATCCATCGCCAAGACCCGCACCGTCAACCTCGACGAGGGCGCGCGCCCCGACACCAGCCTCGAAGGCCTGGCCAAGCTGCGCACCGTGTTCGCGGCGCGCGGCACCGTGACGGCGGGCAACAGCTCGCAGACCTCGGACGGCGCTGGCGCGCTGATCCTGGCGAGCGAGAAGGCGGTCAAGCAGTTCGGCCTCACGCCGCTCGCGCGCTTCGTGAGCTTCGCCAGCAAGGGCGTGCCGCCGCACATCATGGGCATCGGCCCGATCGAGGCCATTCCCGCAGCGCTGCGCTATGCCGGCCTGAAGCAGGAAGACATCGACTGGTACGAGCTCAACGAAGCCTTCGCGGCGCAGTCGCTGGCCGTCATCAACACGCTGGGGCTCGATGCGTCGAAGGTCAACCCGATGGGCGGGGCGATCGCGCTGGGCCATCCGCTGGGCGCCACCGGTGCCATCCGCTCGGCCACCGTGGTGCACGCGCTGCGCCGCGAGAACCTGAAGTACGGCATGGTCACGATGTGCGTGGGCATGGGCCAGGGCGCAGCCGGCATCTTCGAGCGGGTCTGACCCGTAGCGTGCAAGGCACCGACACGAGTGCCGGTTGAACGAAGGAGACAGCTTCATGCAGACGCAGCAGCAGCTTCCGGTCGACGGCGGCGCCCAGCAACTGGCGGTGCGCCGCTACGAACCCGCCGGCACGCCGCGCGCGAGCGTGGTGATCGGCGGCGCGATGGGCGTGCGCCAGTCCTTCTACGCGCCCTTCGCGCAATGGCTCTCGCAGCAGGGCATGTGCGTCTGGACCTTCGACTACCGGGGCTCGGGCGACTCGCGCGGCGACGTGCCGCTGCGCGAGGTCGATGCCGACCTGTTCGACTGGGCACGCGACTATGAGGCGGTCATCGATGCCGCCAAGGCCGCAGCGCCCGATGCGCCGCTCTACCTGCTGGGCCACAGCCTCGGCGCGCAGCTGCCGGGCTTCCTGCAGCGGCCCGAGCAGGTCGACGGGCTCGTGAGCATCGCGGCCGGCAGCGGCTACTGGCGCGAGAACGCGCCGAGGCTCAAGCGCTCCATCCTCTACTTCTGGTTCGTGCTGGTGCCGCTGGTCACCCGGCTGTTCGGCTACTTTCCGGGCCGCAAGCTCAGGAAGGTGGGCGACCTGCCGCGCGGCGTGATCCTGCAGTGGCGGCGCTGGTGCCTCAACCCGCGCTACAGCGTCGGCGCCGAGGGCGAGCTTGCCGCGCGCAGCTACAGCCGCGTGCGTTTCCCGGTGCTCGCGCTGTCGATGACCGACGACGAGCTCATGACGCTGGCAGGCACGAACAGCCTGGTGAGCTTCTATACCGGCGCGCCGAGCGCCATCGAACGCATCGCGCCGGCCGACGTGCAGGCGCGCCGCATCGGCCACTTCGGCTTCTTCCGCGAGCAGTTCAGCCAGAGCCTCTGGCCGAGCACGGTGGACAAGCTGAACAGGCTCGCATCGCTTACTGCGGTGCAGCACGACAACGTCCCGCACACGACTGCGTGACGCGGGCCACCGCAGGCACACTGCCGCCATGACGACGAGCACGCACCCCTTCGACAAGGCCCTGAAGATCCACCACAGCGACATCCGCGTGGGGCACTTCACCGGCATGACCAGCCCCGACTACTGGAACATGGTCGGGCCCTTCGGCGGCACCACCGCGGCGCTCGCGCTGCAGTCGGTGATGCAGCACCCCGACGTGCTGGGCACGCCGATCGCGATCACGGTCAACTACGCGGCGGCGCTCGAAGCCGGCGCGTTCGACATCCAGGCCACGGCCGTGCGCACCAACCGTTCCACGCAGCACTGGACCGTGCAGATCACGCAGGCCGGCGCCAGCGGCGCGCTCAACATGACGACCACCGCCACGGTGGTGACCGCCGCGCGCCGCGAGACCTGGGGCGAGAGCGACATGCCCATGCCCGAGTCGCCCAGGCCCGAGACGGTCGAGCGCATGAGCATCGGCCCCTCGGGCGTGGCGTGGGTCAAGCAGTACGAGATGCGCCCCTTCAGCGGCGGCATTCCCGCCAGGTGGGACGAGAGCCTTGGCCACAGCGAAACCCGCATCTGGCTGCGCGACGCCGAGCCCAGGCCGCTGGACTTCGCATCGCTGGCCGCGATGAGCGACATGTTCTATCCGCGCGTGTGGCTGCGCCGCGCGAAGCACGTGCCGGCGGGCACGGTGTCGATCACCACCTACTTCCACGCCGGGCCGCAGCAGCTCGCCGAGGTCGGCACCGGCTACCTGCTGGGCCGCGCCGCGGGCCAGCAGTTCTTCAACGGTTTCTTCGACCAGACCGCGCATCTGTGGAGCGAGAAGGGCGTGCTGCTCGCCACCTCCAACCAGATCGTCTACTACAAGGAATAGCGACATGGCCACTCCGCAGAAAGCAGTTCTCGTCGTCGGCGCCGGCGACGCCACCGGCGGCGCCATCGCCCGCCGCTTCGCGCGCGAAGGCTATGTCGCCTGCGTCACGCGGCGCAGCCTCGACAAGCTGCAGCCGCTGGTCGCGCAGATCGAGGCCGACGGCGGCCGCGCCCATGCCTTCGCATGCGATGCACGCAAGGAAGAGGAGGTGGTCGCGCTCGTCGAGCAGATCGAATCGACCATCGGGCCCATCGAGGTGATGGTGTTCAACATCGGCGCCAACGTGCCCGAGAGCATCCTCACCGAGACCGCGCGCAAGTACTTCAAGGTGTGGGAGATGGCCTGCTTCTCGGGCTTTCTCAACGGCCGCGAGGTGGCGAAGCGCATGGTGGCGCGCGAGCTTCCCAAAGGTGGCCATCGCGGCACGATCATCTTCACCGGCGCCACCGCCTCGCTGCGCGGCGGCGCGAACTTCGGCGCCTTCTCGGGCGCGAAGATGGCGCTGCGCGCGCTGGCCCAGTCCATGGCGCGCGAGCTTGGGCCGCAGGGCATCCACGTGGCGCACGTGGTGGTCGACGGTGCCATCGACACCGAGTTCATCCGAAGCAACTTCCCCGAGCGCTATGCGCTGAAGGAAAGCGACGGCATCCTGAACCCCGACCACATCGCCGACACCTACTGGATGCTGCACGCGCAGCCGCGCGACGCCTGGACGCACGAGATCGACCTGCGGCCCTGGTCCGAGAAGTTCTGATCACGGGCGCAAGGGACGCAGAGGACGCGAAGGTTTCGCGAAGGACGCGAAAAATGCATTCGAAGATGTGTCCTGGACCTCTTGCGCTCTTTGCGAAACGTTCGCGTCCCTTGCGTCCGGAAGTCCGATCCCGACCCTCGCAGCATTGAATGGAGACACCCATGACCCGATCCGTCGACTTCTATTTCGACTTCGGCAGCCCCGCCGCCTACCTGGCCGCGACGCAGCTGCCGCACGTGTGTGCCGACACCGGCGCGCAGCTGGTATGGAAGCCCATGCTCCTCGGCGGCGTGTTCCAGGCCACCGGCAACCACTCGCCGGCCGAGATCAAGCCCAAGGGCCCGTACATGACGACCGACCTCCAGCGCTTCGCGAAGCGCTACGGCGTGCCCTTCGCGCACAACCCGCACTTTCCCATCAACACGCTGCTGCTGATGCGCGGCGCCACCGGCGTCCAGATGAAGGAGCCCGACCGCTTCGGCGCGTATGTCGACGCGGTCTTCCACGCGATGTGGGTGGAACCGAAGAACCTGAACGACCCGGCGACCGTCGGCGCAGTCCTGCAGAATGCCGGCTTCGATGCAGGCGCGCTGCTCGCGCTGGCCGGCGCGCAGGAAACCAAGGACCGGCTCAAGGCCGTCACCCAGGAAGCCGTGGAGCGCGGCGTGTTCGGCGCGCCCACCATGTTCGTCGGCGACGAAATGTTCTGGGGCCAGGACCGGCTCGATTTCGTACGCGAAGCACTCGACGCCGCCTGAGGGCGGCACCACACGTTTCATTCAAGGATCTTTCTATGAGCGACATCCTCGTCCACACCGAAGCCGGTGTGATGACCATCACCTTCAATCGCGTCGACAAGAAGAACTCGATCACCAGCGGCATGTACGCCGAGCTGGCCGATGCCCTGGCCAATGCGGAGACCGACGCGGCCGTGCGCTGCGTGCTGATCCAGGGGGACCCGACGATCTTCAGCGCGGGCAACGACATCGGCGACTTCCTCAACGCGCCGCCCGCCACCCAGGAATCGCCGGTGTTCCGCTTCCTGCGCGGCATCGCCACTTTCCCCAAGCCGCTCGTCGCGTCGGTGTGCGGCCCGGCCGTGGGCATCGGCACCACGATGCTGTTCCACTGCGACCTGGTCTATGCCGGCGACAACGCGGCCTTCTCGATGCCCTTCGTGAACCTGGGCCTGTGCCCCGAGGCGGCTTCGAGCCTGCTGGTGCCGCAGATGCTGGGCTACCACCGCGCCGCCGAGGCGCTGCTGCTGGGCGAACCCTTCATGGCCGAGGCCGCGCTCGAAGTGGGCCTGGTCAACCGCGTGGTGCCGCCGACCGAGGCGAACGCCATCGCGCAGACCCAGGCCCGCAAGCTGGCGGCCAAGCCGCTGAGCGCGCTGGTGGAAACCAAGCGCCTGCTGAAGAAGGGCCAGATGCCCGCCGTGCTGGAGCGCATGGGCGAGGAGGGCGCGAGCTTCGGGCGCATGCTGCGCGAACCGGCTGCGCGGGAGGCGTTCAGCGCTTTTATGGAAAAGCGCAAGCCGGATTTCAGCAAGTGCTGAAATCCGACGCCTCGCCAGAGGCGTAGCCACGCAAGTGGCGCGGGCAAGCTTTCGTCAAAAGCGCAAGCCGGATTTCAGCAAGTGCTGAAATCCGACGCCTCGCCAGAGGCGTAGCCACGCAAGTGGCGCGGGCAAGCTTTCGTCAAAAGCGCAAGCCGGATTTCAGCAAGTGCTGAAATCCGACGCCTCGCCAGAGGCGTAGCCACGCAAGTGGCGCGGGCAAGCTTTCGTCAAAAGCGCAAGCCGGATTTCTCCAAGGTCTGATGAGGGTCGGAAGCGCCTTCCGGGTCTTGGACGCTTACACTGTCCTGCGTGCAAGCCTCGGAGAGAAGAACGCTCACGGCGCCCGTCCACCGGGTGAATGATGCTACTGAAAAAGTAGCATCCGGCATTTCGCGCAGGCGTACTTTAGGTTTGCTGGCAGCCGGCGCCCTCGCGGCGCCTTCGCTGGCCCTGGCGCGCATCAGGCCGCTGCGCATCGGCGTCATCGGTTCTTGGTCCGGCCCCTACGCGGGCGGCGGCCGGCAGTTCGATGCCGGCATGTCCGTGTGGCTGGCGGCGCACAACCAGCACATCGCCGGCAGGCCCGTCGAACTGCTGCGGCGCGACGTGCCGGGCAGCGCCCCCGACCAGGCCCGCCGCCAGGCGCTCGACCTCGTGGAAAGCGAGCGTGTCGAGCTGCTCGCGGGTCTGGACTTCAGCTCCAATGCCTATGCCGTGGGCAACGTCGCCACGCAGGCCAGGCTGCCGCTGATCGTGATGAACGCGGCGTCCTCGGGCATCACGGCGCGCTGCCCGTATGCGGTGCGCGTGTCCTTCACCATCGGGCAGGTCACGATGCCATTGGCCCGGTGGGCGCTCCAGCAGGGGCTGCGCGACGTCTGCACGGTGGTGGCCGACTACGCTTCGGGCGTCGATGCCGAAAGCGCCTTCGTCTCGGGCTTCACTGCGGGCGGCGGCCGCATCGGCGCGATGCTTCGGGTGCCGCTGGCCACGCTGGACTACTCGGCCTACATGCTGCGGCTGCGCGAACTGAAGCCGCAGGCGGTGTTCTTCTTCCTGCCCTCGGGGCAGATGCCGGCGACTTTCCTCAAGTTCTGGCGCGACCGGGGCATGGCCGACACCGGCATCCGCCTGCTGGCCACCGGCGACGCCACCGACGACCACTACCTGGAAGGCATCGGCGAACTGGCCGACGGCCTCGTCACCAGCCACCACTATTCCTTCGTGCACGACTCGCCGGCCAACCGGCGCTTCACCGGCGTCTTCGAGACCGAATACGGCAGCCATCTGCGGCCCGGCTACTTCGCGGTCGCGGCGCACGACGCGCTGGAGGCCATCGACGCCGCGATGAGCTCGCCCGCCGTGCGCGGCAACGCGAGCGGAGAGCGGCTGGTGGATGCGTTCCGCGGGCTGAAGCTCGACAGCCCGCGCGGGCCTATCGAGATCGACGCCCACACCCGCGACATCGTGCAGACGGTGTACATCCGCCGCGTGGAGCGGCGCGACGGGCGGTGGGTCAACCGCGAGTTCGAACGCTTCGAGCGGGTGCGCGACCCGGGCGTCTGAGAGGGTGCCGCCTTAGCCAGGAACACCGCGGAACCGGCCTTGCCGGGCCGCAGGCGTCGCCCCCGGCAGGGGGAAGGTGTACGCGACGCGAAGTGCGCGAAGCCTGGGGGGATTACTTTTCAATCGGCCGCGGACGGCCGTTGTCGTCGATGGCCACGTAGGTGAAGGTGGCCTGCGTCACCTTGATGTACTCGCCCTGTGCGCGGAAGCGTTCGGCGAAGACTTCGACCGTGACCGTGACCGAGGTGCGGCCGATGCGCACCAGCTTGGAGTAGAACGACAGGATGTCGCCCAGGCGCACCGGCTGCTTGAAGATGAACTCGTTGACCGCCACCGTGGCCTGCCGTCCCTTGGCGTAGCGCGCGGGGATGACGGAGCCGGCCAGGTCGCACTGGGCCATGACCCAGCCGCCGAAGATGTCGCCGTTGGCGTTGCAGTCCGCCGGCATCGGGATGACCTTGAGCACCAGCTCCATGTCGGTGGGCAGGCTCTTGAGGGTGGCAGCGGCCGTGGAGGCGGCACTGGAAGTATCTGACATGGGCACAATCTGGAACAAACAAGCAACCACGATTGTCCTCCATGCGCCGCAGCGGCGAAGCCCTTCCTTCCTCCCACGCAGCCGCCGGCCAGGCGCCGGCAACCGCAGGCGAACGCTCCGACTGGGCGACCCTGCGCCGGCTTTTCCCCTATCTCTGGCAGTACAAGTGGCGCGTGCTCGCCGCGCTGGCCTTCATGGTCGGCGCCAAGGTGGCCAACGTCGGCGTGCCGGTGCTGCTGAAGAACCTGGTCGATACCATGACGCCCAAGCCCGACATGGCCCAGGCGCTGCTCATCGTGCCCATCGGGCTGCTGCTGGCCTACGGCCTGCTGCGCTTCTCGACCTCGCTCTTCAGCGAGCTGCGCGAGCTGATCTTCGCCAAGGCCACCGAGGGGACGGCCCGGCAGATCGCGCTGGAGGTGTTCCGCCACCTGCATTCGCTGAGCCTGCGCTTCCACCTGGAGCGCCAGACCGGCGGCATGACGCGCGACATCGAGCGGGGCACGCGCGGCGTGCATTCGCTGATCTCGATGTCGCTCTACAGCATCGTGCCGACCATCATCGAGCTGGTGCTGGTGCTCACCATCCTGGGCGTGAAGTTCGACGCCTTCTTCGTGTGGATCACGGTGGCGGCGCTGGTGCTGTACATCGTCTTCACCGTCACCGTGACCGAGTGGCGCACGCAGTTCCGCAAGACCATGAACGAGCTCGACTCGGTGGCGCAGAGCCGCGCGGTCGATTCGCTCCTGAACTACGAGACCGTCAAGTACTTCAACAACGAGGACTTCGAGGCTGGCCGCTACGACGCCAGTCTCGACCGCTACCGCAAGGCCGCCATCAAGAGCCAGCGCACGCTGAGCATGCTCAACACCGGCCAGCAGGCGCTGATCGCCATCAGCCTGGTGCTGATGCTGTGGCGCGCCACCTCGGGCGTGGTCGACGGGCGCATGACGCTGGGCGACCTGGTGATGGTCAACGCCTTCATGATCCAGCTGTACATCCCGCTCAATTTCCTGGGCGTGATCTACCGCGAGATCAAGCAGAGCCTGACCGACCTCGACAAGATGTTCGTGCTGCTCGAGAAGGAGCGCGAGGTGCGCGACGCGCCCGGCGCACAGCCGCTGGCCGGTGCCGACGCCACCGTGCGCTTCGAGGACGTGAGCTTCGCCTACGAGCCCGCGCGGCCCATCCTGAAGCATGTGAGCTTCGAGATCCCGGCGGGCAAGACGGTGGCCGTGGTCGGCCCCTCGGGCTCGGGCAAGTCGACGCTGGCGCGGCTGCTGTACCGCTTCTACGACGTGCAGCAGGGGCGCATCACCATCGGCGGGCAGGACATCCGCGAAGTGACGCAGTCGAGCGTGCGCCACGCCATCGGCATCGTTCCGCAGGACACAGTGCTCTTCAACGACACGGTCGAATACAACATCGCCTACGGCCGCCCCGGCGCCACGCGCGAAGAGGTGGAAGCCGCGGCCCGCGCCGCGCGCATCCACGACTTCATCGCCGCGACGCCCAAGGGCTACGAAACCACCGTCGGCGAGCGCGGCCTGAAGCTCTCGGGCGGCGAGAAGCAGCGCGTGGCCATCGCGCGCACGCTGCTGAAGAACCCGCCGATCGTGATCTTCGACGAGGCCACCTCGGCGCTCGACTCGGCCAACGAGCGTGCCATCCAGTCGGAGCTCAAGAGCGCTGCGCAGGACAAGACCACGCTGGTCATCGCCCACCGGCTGTCGACTGTGGTCGATGCGCACGAGATCCTGGTGCTCGAAAGCGGAGTGATCGTCGAGCGCGGCACGCATGCGCAGCTGCTCGCCAAGCAGGGCCGCTACGCGCAGATGTGGGCTCTGCAGAAGAGCGAAGCGGTGCCGCTGCTCTAGGTTCGTCCCCCCGGGGGCTTCGCGCACGTCGTGTCGCTTCTCCCACCGCGGGCCGGGGGCAACACCGACGGTCCGGCAAAGCCGGTTGCGTGGTGTTCCACTCAGGGATTCACGCGATTTTTTGACATCGAATAGGAGTTCAGACGTGTCGAACAAGATCCCCCTGCTGGTGCTCAACAGCCTCTCGAGCGCCCACCAGGCCCAGATCGCCGAGGTCTACGACATGACCTACGCCTTCGGCCCCGAGCAGCGCGCGGCCGCCATCGCCGAGCACGGCAAGAAGTTCCGCGCGGTGCTGACCATCGGCGTGATCGGCATCACGCCCGAGGAGATCGACGCGATGCCCGCGCTGGAGCTGATCTGCTGCCTGGGTGCGGGCTACGAAGGCGTGCCGCTCGAGGTGACGCGCGCACGCGGCATCGCCACCGCCAACGGCGCCGGCACCAATGACGATTGCGTGGCCGACCACGCCTTCGGCCTCCTGATCGGCATCGTGCGCGAGTTCCGCAAGCTCGACCGGCTGTGCCGCGAAGGTGTGTGGCGCGAGGCCATTCCGCAGCCGCCGAACGTGTCGGGCAAGAAGCTGGGCATCCTGGGGATGGGCACCATCGGCCAGAAGATCGCGAAGCGCGCGGCCGCCTTCGACATGGAAGTGGGCTATCACAACCGCAAGCCGAAGGAGGGCGCCGCGCAGCGCTACTTCGACGACCTGAAGTCGCTGGCCGCATGGGCCGACTTCCTCGTGCTGGCGGCTCCGGGCGGACCGGCGACGAAGCACCTGGTCAATGCCGAAGTGCTCGACGCACTGGGGCCGCAGGGCTACCTGGTGAGCATCGGCCGCGGCAGTGTGGTCGACACCGAGGCGCTGGCCGCGGCGCTGTGCGAGAACCGCATCGCCGGCGCAGGCCTCGACGTGTACGAGAGCGAGCCGAAGCGGCCCGAGCAGCTGATCGGCCTCGACAACGTGCTGCTCACGCCGCACATGGCGGGCTGGTCGCCCGAGGCGACGCAGAAGTCGGTGGACCACTTCCTTGCGAATGCCGAAGGGCACTTCGCGGGGCGCGGCGTCGTCACGCCGATCTGATGTTCCTGCTCCTTCCTCCGCTGGGGGAAGGTCGGGATGGGGCAGGCAGGGCGCCCGCAATGAGCGCCGCTTGCCCCCCGTCCCAGGCCTCCCCCAGAGGGGGAGGGAGAAAAGATATCGAACCGGATGCGTTTCTCCTTCCCCTTTTGGGGAAGGTTGGATGGGGGCAGGCAGAGCGTCCGGTGGATACGCCGCTTGCCCCCACCCCAGCCCTCCCCCGGAAGGGGAGGGGGCAAAGACCTCGAGCCGGATCGCATTGCTCCTTCCCCCTCTGGGGGAAGGTTGAGATGGGGGCAGGCAGAGCGCCCGATGGATACGCCGCTTGCCCCCACCCCGGCCCTTCCCCAGCGGGGGAGGGAGTCAGGCCAATACCGGCGGGCGGCGCGCCGCCCAGCCGCATGCCTGGTCGTACGCATGTCCCAGCCGCAGCACGTCGAGATCCGAGTGGATCGGCCCCGCCAGTTGCAGCCCCATCGGCAGCCCGCCTTCGCCGAAGCCTGCGCGCACGTTCAGGGTCGGCAGGCCCGCCAGCGTGAAGGGCGTGACGATCTCCATCCAGCGGTGGTAGGTGTCGCTCTTCACATCGCCCACCCCGGCAGGCCAGTGCAGCTCGGCGTCGAAGGGAAAGACCTGCGCCGTCGGCGCCAGCACAAAGTCGAAGCGCTCGAAGAGCTTGAGGAAGGCGCGGTACACGTTCGATCGATAGACGGAGGCCTGGTAGAGCGAGGCCGCGTCGAGATGGCGGCTCTGCTCGATCTCCCATTGCGCCTCGGGCTTGAGCTGCGCGAACAGCTTCGGGTCGCTCAGGTAGGCGCCCAGCTTGCCGCCCACCAGCAGCTGCCGCAGGCGCAGCCAGGCGCTCCAGTTGTGCTCGCGCGGCACGTCGAGGGTGCAGGGCTCGACCTCGCAGCCGATGTCGCGGAAGGTGCCGAGCGCCTTCTCGCCCAGCTCGGGGATGCCGGGCTCCAGCGGCAGGTCGGGCCAGATGCTGCCGAGCCAGCCGATGCGCAGGCCCTTGCCGTCGCCCTCCAGCCCAAGTTCGTCGGGCGAGGGCAGGGCGTGCGGCGACGACAGCGGCACCCGTGCGTCGAAGCCCGCCTGCACGGCCAGCAGCCGCGCCGCGTCTTCCACCGTGCGCGCCATCGGGCCTTCGCAGCCCAGTTGCTGGAAGAACAGTTCCTCGTCGGGGTTGCCCGGCACGCGCCCGCGCGAGGGCCGCATGCCGATCACGTTGTTGAAGGCCGCCGGGTTGCGCAGCGATCCCATCATGTCGCTGCCGTCCGCGACCGGCAGCATGCCCAGGGCCAGCGCCACCGCCGCGCCGCCACTGCTGCCGCCCGCGCTGCGGTCGGGCGCGTAGGCGTTGCGGGTGATGCCGAACACGGTGTTGTAGGTGTGGGAGCCGAGGCCGAATTCGGGCGTGTTGGTCTTGCCGATGACGACGGCGCCCGACGCCCTGGCGCGCGCCACGTGCAGGCTGTCGCTGCGGGCCGGCGAGCGCGGCGACAGCGGCGAACCCATGGAAGTCGGCAGGCCGGCGGCATGGCTCAGGTCCTTCACTGCCAGCGGAAAGCCATGCATCCAACCGCGCCGTTCGCCACGGGCCAGCTCGGCATCGCGCTCGTCGGCCTCTGCCAGCGACTGCGCCGGATCGCGCAGCGACACGACGGCGTTGAAGCGCGGGTTCAGCGCCTCGACGCGGGCCAGCGACGCCTGCATCAGCTCCCGGCAGGACAGCTCGCGCGCGGCGATGCGGCGGGAGAGTTCGGTGGCGCTGAGGTCGAGCAGGTCGGTCGAGGACATGGCTGATGAGGGAAAAGGAGGGGGCGCCCAGTATGGCGCGGCGCTCGCATAATCGCCGCGTATGGAAACAAAGTGGCTCGAAGACTTCATCAGCCTTGCGGAAACGCGCAGCTTCAGCCGCTCGGCCCAGTTGAGGCACGTGACGCAGCCTGCGTTCTCCCGCCGCATCCAGGCGCTCGAAGGCTGGGCCGGCACCGACCTGGTGGACCGCAGCTCGTACCCGACCCGGCTCACGCCTGCGGGCCAGACGCTCTACAGCCAGGCCATCGAGATGCTGCAGTCGCTGCAGAGCACCCGCGCCATGCTGCGCGGCCACTCGGCCGCCGGGCAGGACGTGATCGAGATCGCGGTGCCGCACACGCTGGCCTTCACCTTCTTTCCCTCGTGGGTGACAAGCCTCAGGGAGCACTTCGGGCCCATCAAGAGCCGCCTGATCGCGCTCAACGTGCATGACGCGGTGCTGCGGCTCGTCGAAGGCAGCTGCGACCTGCTGATCGCCTACCACCACCCCTCGCAGCCGCTGCAGCTCGACGCCAACAAGTACGAGATGGTCAGCCTCGGCCAGGAAACCGTCGCTCCCTGGGTCAAGGCCGACTCCGAGGGCGCGCCCCGCTACCGCCTGCCGGGCCGGCCCGGCCAGCCGCTGCCCTACCTGGGCTATGCGCCGGGCGCCTACCTGGGCCGCGTGGTCGACCAGCTGCTGAAGGAATCGGGCACCGCCATCCACCTCGACCGCGTGTACGAGACCGACATGGCCGAGGGCCTGAAGGTCATGGCGCTCGAAGGACACGGCATCGCCTTCCTGCCGCAGAGTGCGGTGCGCAAGGAGATCAAGGCCCGCAAGCTGGTGAGCGCGCTGCCGCCCGAGATCGACAGCCTCGAGGCGACCATGGAGATCCGCGCGTACCGCGAGCGCCCGGGCACACCGGCCCCGGTCAAGGCCGGCGCCGGCCGGGCGGCGCTGAAGGCGGCCGACACCCTTCAGCCCAAGCGCACCGCCGATGCGCTATGGTCGTACCTCGTCGGCACCCAGCCGCAGCGCTGACGGCATGGCGGCTCCATCGGAATTTGTGCATCGCACAATCTATAAATGCCGCGCATAGGCCCTCCCGCAAAAGGCATTGGCGCACCGAATCCGGCGCCACTACAGTCGCGGCTGCTTTTCGCTGTCACGATCCCACCCACGGCACGCGCCCTACGCGTGCTTTTTTTTAAGCCGAGGAACCGCAGATGAGCTCCAACTTCAGGACGGAACACGACTTCCTCGGCGAGAAGCAGATCCCCGCCATCGCCTACTGGGGCGTGCACACGGCGCGCGCGGTCGAGAACTTCCCCATCTCCGGCACCCGCATCTCGGCCATGCCCGACCTGGTGCGCGCGCTGGCCTACGTGAAGAAGGCCGCCACCCGCGCCAACGCCGACCTCGGCGCCATCGACCGCGACCGCGCCGCGGCCATCATCCTGGCCTGCGACGACATCGTCGAGGGCAAGCTGCTCGACGAGTTCGTGGTCGACGTGATCCAGGGCGGCGCAGGCACCTCGACCAACATGAACGCCAACGAGGTCATCTGCAACCTCGCGCTGGAAAAGCTGGGCCACGAGAAGGCGCGCTACGACGTGCTCCACCCCAACGACCACGTCAACGCCTCGCAGAGCACCAACGACGTGTACCCCACCGCGGTGCGCCTGGCACTGTGGTTCGCCATCGGCCGGCTGCTCGAATCGATGGCTTCGCTGCGCCGCGCCTTCGAGGCCAAGGCGCTGGAGTTCAAGGACATCCTCAAGATCGGCCGCACCCAGTTGCAGGACGCAGTGCCCATGACGCTGGGCCAGGAGTTCCTGACCTACGCGATCATGATCGAGGAGGACGAGGCCCGCCTGCGCGAGGCCCGCGCGCTCATCGAGGAAATCAACCTCGGCGCCACCGCCATCGGCACCGGCATCAACGCGCCGCACGGCTATGCCAACCTGGCGTGCCAATACCTGGCCGAACAGACCGGCGTGCCGCTGAAGCAGGCCGCCAACCTGGTCGAGGCCACGCAGGACACGGGCGCCTTCGTGCAGCTGTCGGGCGTGCTCAAGCGCGTGGCGACCAAGCTCAGCAAGACCTGCAACGACCTGCGCCTGCTGTCCAGCGGCCCGCAGGCCGGCTTCGGCGAGATCCGGCTGCCGGCGCGGCAGGCGGGCTCGTCGATCATGCCGGGCAAGGTCAACCCGGTGATCCCGGAAGTCATGAACCAGGTGGCCTTCGAGGTCATCGGCAACGACATCACTGTGACCCTGGCCTCCGAAGCGGGCCAGCTGCAGCTCAACGCCTTCGAGCCGATCATGGGCTGGAGCCTGTTCAAGAGCATCCAGCACCTGAGCCGCGCCTGCACCACGCTGCAGCACAACTGCGTCGAGGGCATCGAGGCGAACCGCGAATTCCTGGCGAAGCGGGTGCGCGAGTCGGTCACGCTGGTCACGGCGCTGAATCCGCTCATCGGCTACGAGAAGGCCGCGCTCATCGCCAAGACCGCGCTCGCCACCGGCGGGCCGATCGACCTCGTGGCCGAATCGCTGGGCATCATGACGCGCGCCGAGATGGATGCGCTGCTGGTGCCGGAGAACCTGACACAGCCTGTAAGATTGGCCGCACCCGTTTCCCCCGCGGCCGTGCCGACAGGCACGGAGGCTGCTAATCCTCCTCCATCGGCGTCATGACGGGACCCATGCACCAGACGAGCGCCCACCCCTGCACGGAACTGCACAGTTCAGTATGCCGTGCACCGGGGTGGTTACCAATGCGCACAACAACAGTGTGTGTCTAGAATTTCGCTGTGTTTCTTTCTGTCTAATTCCCAAGGAGTCTTCTGATGAAAAAGCAATTGCTCGCGCTGGCAGTGACGGCGTTCGTGGCAACCGGCGCGTTCGCGCAGGCCACCGATACCCTCGCCAAGATCAAGGAGCGCGGCGCAGTCAACCTGGGCGTGCGTGACTCTTCTGGCTTGGCCTACACCCTGGGCGGCGGCAAATACGTCGGCTTCCACACCGAAATGGCCGAGAACATCATCAAGGACCTGAGCAAGGACCTCGGCAAGCCCCTGACCATCAACTACCAGGTGATCACCTCGCAGAACCGCGTGCCGCTGGTCCAGAACGGCACCATCGACTTCGAGTGCGGCTCCACCACCAACAATACGGCCCGCCAGAAGGACGTCGACTTCGCCTACACCACCTACGTGGAAGAAGTGCGCATCCTCACCAAGGCCAATTCGGGTATCAACGGCATCGCCGACCTGAAGGGCAAGGTCGTGGCCACCACCACCGGCACCACCTCGGTCCAGACGCTGCGCAAGAACAAGCGCGCCGAAGGCGTCGAGTTCAAGGAAGTCATGGGCAAGGACCACGCCGACAGCTTCCTGCTGCTCGAGTCGGGCCGCGCCGATGCCTTCGTGATGGACGGTTCCATCCTGGCCGCCAACGCCGCCAAGTCGAAGAACCCCAAGGACTTCAAGATCGTCGGCGAAGTGCTGTCGGTCGAGCCCATCGCCTGCATGCTGCCCAAGGGCGACGCCAAGCTGAAGAAGGCCGTCGACGACAGCATCGTGCGCCAGATCAAGGACGGCTCGCTGGCCAAGCTGTACGACAAGTGGTTCACCCAGCCGATCCCGCCGAACAACGTCAACCTGAACATGCCGGTGTCGGAAGGTACCAAGGCCGCCTGGGCCAACCCGAACGACAAGCCCATGGAAGCCTACGCCCCCAAGTAAAGCGGCGTCAGACCTGAAAAGCCAAGCCCGCGCGGCACCCTGCCGACGCGGGCTTTTCGATGCAATGGGCGCGGGCCCTTACCCGCGAAGGAGGATGGATGCTGAACCTGGACATGTCGGTCTTTTGCCAGGACACGCTCACCAATGAAGTGGTCGCAAGCTGCTTCGCGCGCGGATCGGATCAGACCTATCTGCAATGGATGTTGACTGCTTGGGGCTGGACCGTGAGCGTGGCGCTGACGGCCCTGTTCCTGGCGCTGGTCGTGGGCTCGATCATCGGCACGTTGCGCACGCTGCCCGACAGCCCCTGGCTTGTCCGGCTCGGCAACGCGTGGGTGGAACTCTTCCGCAACGTCCCCTTGTTGGTCCAGGTGTTCATCTGGTACTTCGTGCTGCCCAAGATGATCCCGCCGATGCGCGATCTGCCGCCTTTCGTGCTGGTGGTCTGCGCGCTGGGCTTCTTCACGTCGGCACGTATCGCCGAGCAATTGCGCTCGGGCATTCAGGCTCTGCCGCGCGGCCAGCGCTACGCAGGCATGGCCGTGGGCTTCACGACGCCGCAGTACTACCGCTTCGTTCTGCTGCCCATGGCGTATCGGATCATCATGCCGCCGCTGACCAGCGAGTCGATGAACATCTTCAAGAACTCGTCGGTGGCCTTCGCGGTGTCGATTCCCGAACTCACTCAGTTCTACCTGCAGGCCGGTGAAGAAACCTCGGCCCAGATCCCGATCTACATCGGCGTGATCGCTCTCTACGTCATCAGCGCCATGCTGATCAACCGCATCATGACTTTCATCGAGCGCAAGGTGCGCGTGCCGGGCTTCGTTGCTGCCGGTGGCACGGGAGGCCACTGACATGATGAATCTCGATTTTTCCTTCTACAACTGGAGCCTGATCAGCAACTATGTGCTGAAGGGCTTCTACTTCAGCGTCATCCTGACGGTCGTGGCCACGCTGGGCGGCATCTTCTTCGGCACCCTGCTGGCGCTCATGCGTCTGTCGGGCAAGAAGTGGCTGGACTTTCCCGCTGCGGCTTATGTGAACGGCATGCGTTCCGTGCCGCTCGTGATGGTGATCCTGGGCTTCTTCCTGCTGGTGCCCTTCGTGATCGGCCGTCCGATCGGGGCGGAAACCTCGGCCGTCATCACCTTCATCTGCTTCGAGGCGGCCTACTTCTCCGAGATCATGCGCGCCGGCATCCAGTCGATCCCGCGCGGGCAGGTGTTCGCCGGCATGGCCGTCGGCATGACCTACAGCCAGAACATGAAGCTGGTCATCCTGCCCCAGGCCTTCCGAAACATGCTGCCGGTGCTGCTCACGCAGACCATCATCCTGTTCCAGGACACCTCGCTGGTCTACGCCATCGGCGCCTACGACCTGCTCAAGGGCTTCGAGACCGCGGGCAAGAACTTCGGGCGGCCGGAAGAGGCCTACCTGCTGGCCGCCGTCGTGTACTTCGTCATGTGCTACGCCCTTTCCTGGCTGGTGAAGCGCCTGCACAAGAAAATCGCGATCATCAGATGACCCCCGGTCTTCGCGCGCTTCGTGTCGCTTCGCCAACCCCCTTCCAGGGGGCAGCGCCGGTGGCCCGGCAAAGCCGGTTCCACGGCGTTTCCCCGACTGCACTCGGTGCGATGAACCTGCTCACAGGAGTTTGAAAATGTCCGAAAAAATGATCGAAATCAAGAACGTATCGAAGTGGTACGGCCCGGTGCAGGTGCTCAACGACTGCTCCGTCAGCATCGCCAAGGGCGACGTGGTGGTGGTGTGCGGCCCGTCGGGCTCCGGCAAGTCCACGCTCATCAAGACCGTGAACGCGCTCGAGCCCTTCCAGAAGGGCGAGATCACCGTCAACGGCATCCCGCTGCACGACCCCAAGACCAACCTGCCCAAGCTGCGCTCCAAGGTCGGCATGGTGTTCCAGCACTTCGAGCTGTTCCCGCACCTGTCTGTCACCGAGAACCTCACCATCGCCCAGATCAAGGTCCTCGGCCGCTCGCCCGACGAAGCCAAGACCCGCGGCCTGAAGATGCTCGACCGCGTGGGCCTGATGGCGCACAAGGACAAGTTCCCCGGCCAGCTCTCCGGCGGCCAGCAGCAGCGCGTGGCCATCGCCCGTGCACTGTCGATGGACCCCATCGTCATGCTGTTCGACGAACCCACCTCGGCGCTCGACCCCGAGATGGTCGGCGAAGTGCTCGACGTGATGGTGAACCTGGCCAAGGAAGGCATGACCATGATGGTGGTCACGCACGAAATGGGCTTCGCCCGCAAGGTCGCCAGCCGCGTGATCTTCATCGACGTGGGCGGCCGCATCCTGGAAGACTGCTCGAAGGACGAGTTCTTCGGCCACCCCGAAAACCGCCAGCCGCGCACCAAGGACTTCCTCAACAAGATCCTGCAGCACTGATCGGCTGCTGCAAGGCCAGGAAGCCAAAGGCCGCGCTGTCCTCCGGGCAGCGCGGCCTTTTTGCTTGGAACCAGGCCATGTCGCGTGGCCGCGGGTTTTCCCTGATCTTGGCGCCTGTCGATTTTCATCAGGCTCATCCGACGTGCTATCGAGGGTCGTCCTCGATTTTCTTCAGGAGCAATCAACCATGGCTACCAATACCGTCCGCCTGCACCGTGTCCTTCGCACCTCGCCCGACAAGATCTACCGCGCGTTCGTCCAGCCCGGCGCCTTCGAGCGCTGGCTGCCGCCCTTCGGGTTCGTCGGCAAGGTCCACGCGATGGAGCCGGTGGTCGGCGGCGCATGGCGCATGTCCTTCACCAACTTCGGCACCGGAAACGGCCATTCGTTCGGCGGCAAGTACCTCGAGCTCGTTCCCGGCAAACGCATCGCCTACGACGCGGCCTTCGACGACCCGAACCTTCCGGGCACGATGAAGACGACCGTGGTCCTGACCGAGGTGTCCTGCGGCACCGACGTCTCGATCGTGCAGGAGGGCATTCCCGAAATGATCCCGACGGAGATGTGCTACCTGGGTTGGCAGGAGTCGCTGGTCTCGCTGGCTCAGCTGGTGGAGCCGAACATTCCGGGCTGAAGACTTCGCGCGAGGGGGAGGTCGCGATCTGAAGCGGGGCCGTCAAGGCAACCGCGAAATCCTCTGCGTCAGCAGATCGAAGAACCCCTGCGCATCGCCTTCCGCGATCCAGTTCACGTTGGCCGGCTTCTTCAGCCCGCCGTACCAGTCGACCACCGTCTGCCCGAAGCCAAGGCCTTCGCGGCTGTCGACTTCCACGTTCACCTTGCGGCCCCTGAAGAGCGAGGGCTGCAGCAGGTAGGCGATCACGGTGGCGTCGTGCACCGGGCCGCCGGGCAGGCCGTAGTACTGCATGTCGTGCTGCACGTAGGCGTCGAGGATGTCGGCCACGGTCCTGCCGGCCTGGTTGCCCAGGCCGCGCAGCTTTGCGATGCGCTCGGGGCTCGTGAGCACCTTGTGCGTCAGGTCCAGCGGCAGCATGGTGATGGGCACGCCGCTCTTGAGCACGATCTCGGCCGCGTGCGGATCGGCGAACACGTTGAACTCCGCCGTGGGCGTGATGTTGCCGCCGTTGAAGTGCGCGCCGCCCATGAGCACCAGTTCGCGAAGGCCGCGCGTGATGTCGGGGGCCTGGGTGAGTGCGAGCGCGAGGTTGGTCTCGGGGCCGAGCATCGCGAGCGTCACGCTCTTCTCGGGCGCAGCGCGCAGCGTGCGGATCAGGTAGTCGACCGCGTTGCCGTCGGCCAGCGGCTGGCTGGGCTCATGCACCTTCACGCCGGTGATGCCTTCGCTGCCGTGGATGTCGGCCGCGTAGATCGGCGTGCGCAGCAGCGGGCGGGGTGCGCCGGCGTAGATGGCGATGTCGGGCCGCTGCGCCCACTCGCGCGCCAGGCGTGCGTTGCGCGAGGTCTTGGCAAGCGGCACGTTGCCGGCCACGGTGGTGAGCGCCTGGATCTTCAGCTGCTCGGGCGACGCCATGGCGAAGAGCAGCGCGATCACATCGTCGGCGCCGGGGTCGGTGTCGATGATGAGCGTGTGCGTCGTGGCCGCTGCCGTGGCGGCAGTGCTGGCGTCGGCGGCATGGGCCTTCGGGGCGATGAGGCTGGCGGTCAAGAGGGCGGCAAGTCCGAGAAGAAGAATCGGGAAGATCGTCGCCGCGAGGCGCGATGGCAATGACGACGGCGTTGCCGCTGCAGCAGCCCTGGAATGCATGAAAGAGCCTCCTTGCAGGCGCTGAAGAAGAGTGCGCCTTTCAAGTCAGTCTGCCAGAGCAACACCTGCCGCGGACACCTGATCGCGCCCGCATTTTCGACTGCCGCGCGAGCACCCGCAACGGCGCGTAGACCAAGGCTTTAGAGCTCGCGCGCAACCGAAAAGGAAAGTGCGCAAAGCACGCGACGAGGTTTCATCCGCGGCGCCCCGAAGCCGCGCACCGCCTGTTGCGAAAACGCCGCTCGATCAGCCCCCGACAGCGCCCGATGGCCGCAGCCGCCGCACGAGGAAGGCCAGTATCTCGTCGCGCGCAGCCACCGTGGGCTGCCCCGCCTCGTCGATCAGGTGCGCCGTCACCACGCTGTGCGGGCTCGCCACCACCTGCGCGAAGAAGGGCGGCGTCTGGGTGTTGGCCGCGCTGTCGGGCAGCACGCGCGCCACGAAGCGGTGGCCCAGCGCCTGCTGGAAGGCCGCGAAGCGCTGCGCCCTGCAGTGCCTGTCGCCCTCGAAGCGGTAGGCCATCACGGTCAGGTCCTCGCGCTCCAGCCGCTCGCGCACCGCGGCCAGCTCTTCGGGCGCCATGTTCATCGCCTCCGGCTTGTCCATCGGCAGCGAGGGTTGGCACATCACCGGCGCGAGCATCGCGGGCTCCAGCATCATCGAGAGCGCGAAGTTGCCCGTGAAGCACATGCCGATCGCGCCGACCCCGGGCCCGCCGCACTCCGCGTGCGCGAGCCGCGCCAGCGCGCGCAGCCATTGCGTGACCGGGCTCGACTCGTTGGCCGCGAAGGCGCGGAACTCGGCGCTCACGCAGGCACGCTTGAACACCGCGATGCCTTCCTCCGCACCGGGCACGGCGCCGTCGCGGCCGAAGAGCGACGGCATGTAGACGGTGAAGCCCGCGTCGCGCACCCAGCGTGCGAAGCGCGCCACGTGCGGGCTGATCCCGGGCATCTCGGTCATCACGATCACGGCCGGGCCCCGGCCCATGACGTAGACCTTCTTCTCGATGCCGTCCAGCGTGATCTGGCGCGCGGTGAAGTCGTCGAGCGGGTCGTCTTCGGTCAGGGGGCGTTGGTGCTGTTGCGCCATGGGTGTCTCCTCCGGTGTTCAGTTGGCCTGTGCCGCATCGACCAGATGCTGCAGATGCGCGTAACCTGCGCTGCGTGCGAAGTCGGGCAGGTGCCAGACCTTGCCGCCCACGCCCCATGCGCCATCGGGCACCTCGTTCATCACCACGGATGTGGCGAGTCTGCGGCGGTCGTCTGCCGGCAGGGCTTCCTCGAATGCTGCGTGAACGCGCGAGACGAAGAGCGCACGCGATGCGCCATCGAGCACACCGGCCGGCAGGTACGCGAGCACGGTGCAGGGCAGCAGCCTGGCCGTCACGTCAGCACCGCCGCAGGTCCAGGCGCCGGGGGCGGCTTCCTCGACCAACACCCAGCACATGGCTCGTGCACGAGGCTCATCGGGCATCTGTTCGGCTGCAGCAGCCGCTTCGTTGATCTTGCGAACCAGCACGGCGCGGGTCTCACCGGGAAACGAGCCATGGGGAATCTTCACGAGGATGGTGGGCATGCGGCGGTGGCCTGAGGAGCTGCGAAGCTTGTATTGGACGTTCGGCGCCGACAGAATGGCAGTGTCCAATTCGACTCCTTTGAGGCCTTATCGGCCAATCTTCCAGATGCATGACTTCACCGTGCTCGTGCTGCCCGGCGCCTTCAACTCCAGCGTCGCAGTCACGATGGACATCCTCGGCGCCGCGGAAGCGATGGCCGCCCGCGCAGGCGTCGCGCCGCCTCGCTGGCGGCTGTGCTCGGTGCATGGCGGACCGGTGCAGCTGCGCGCTGGCATGAGCCTCGACACCACGCGCCTGCCCGTGCGCCCGCGCGACGATCGCTCCACCTGGGTGGTGCCGGGGCTCGGCCTCAACACCCCCGGCGAGATCCGCCGATGCCTCGAAAGCGACGAAGCCGCCAAGGCCATCGCCGCCCTCGCGCGCCACGCCAAGGCAGGCGGGCAGGTCGCCGCCTCGTGCTCGGCCGTGTTCCTGCTCAACGCCGCCGGCCTGCTGCAGGGCCGGCGCGCGACAGTCTCATGGTGGTACGCCCCGCTGCTCGCACGCATGGCGCCCGGCTGCACCGTCGATGCCGACCGCATGGTGTGCTCCGACGGCCCCGTCGTCACCGCCGGCGCCGCCTTCGCGCAGACCGACCTGATGCTGCACCTGCTGCGCGAGCGCTGCGGCAGCGCGCTCACCGATCTTGTCTCGCGCATGCTGCTGATCGACGTATCCGTCCGGCCAAGTCATCTGGAAACCGGGGCTGAAGGCAGAAGGGTCGTGTGCACCCAACTTAGTGGACGGGTGGACGTGATGACAGGACGGATAGCGACGGCGCTACAGCGCGGCCTTGAGGGGCGGCGTGAAAGGACTCTGGCGCGCTGTGGACAGGGTAGCGATGGCGTATGGCAGCGAAACCAACGTCGTGAACCAATGCCCGCAACCGGCTCGCGACGGGAGATGGTCACGCCGCGCCAGGGAGCCTGACCCTCGTACTAGACTTGTTCATCATGTCGTCCGCGTCTACCGAACTGTTCTCGAACGTGCGTCCCAGGCTGATGGCAATTGGCTACCGCATGCTTTCGTCCGTGCAGGAGGCGGAGGACTTGGTGCAAGACGCATGGTTGCGCTGGCATGAGGAGACGAAGTCGTCCCAAACCCATGTCTTGAATGCCGAAGCTTGGCTCGTCACAGTGACTACGCGGATGGCGATAGACCGGCTACGGGCGGCAAAACTACGAAGAGCCACATATGAGGGCGCTTGGTTCCCTGAGCCAATTTTGGAACAGGCGCCGACCACGCCTGAGCAGGCATGTGAAACAGCCGACGATGTGTCTATCGCCTTCCTGCTACTTCTGGACTGCCTGTCGCCGGAAGCGCGGGCCGCCTTTTTGCTGCGTGAGGTTTTCGACGCTGAGTACGAGCAGATAGCCGAGGCCATTGGACGAAGCGAGGCTTCCGCCCGCCAGATTGTCCATAGAGCCAAGCGACGGCTTGAGAACGCACGTGGATCGGCGGGCACCAAGGCCTTGCCAATGCCCGCACCGGCTCAGCTGGAACTGTTGCGACGTCTCGTTCATTCCATTTCGAGCGGCAACCTTGGAGACATAAAGATGCTCCTCGCAGAGGAAGCGGAGATGCTGGGCGATTTCGGCGACGTCAGGCCAAGCTTTACGGGGCCTTTGCTTGGGGCTCAACGCATCGCTCAGCTCTACTTCGCCATGCATCGTCGCCACGGTGACGCCATGCGACTTGAGCTGGCCAAACTCAATGGCGAATGGGCGCTCCTGCGCTACCTCGATGGTGCCCTTGACTCCGTACAAACTTTCGAGTTCACCGATGTTCAGGTCGCTCGGGTTCGCATCCAGCGGAATCCGGTGAAGTTGGCACGGTTGAAGGCAAAGGAACTCGTTTCCTGAGTTTTTGGCCAAACGGGCTGCCACCACGAACCTGATGCTCCGGGAGCGGCCCTTTTTTTGCTGTGGCTGTCACAACGCGATCAAGTCAAACGTCTTGGGATCAGGTTGCTCCTGCAGCCGCTCCCAATCTCTACTTGAAGAAAGCGTCTATGACCCGCGCAGTTTGGTTTCAAGCATCTCCCGAAGGCGCTAAGGCCATCGGTGGCCTGCATCACTTCGTCACCTCGGGCACGTCGTTGCCGAGCCAGCTTATCCATCTGGTGTTCCTGCGAGTCTCGCAGATCAATGGCTGTGCCCACTGCATCGACATTCACACCCGGGACCTGATGACTGGCGGAATGTCGGTTGAGAAAGTAGTTCTCGTCCCAGTGTGGCACGAAGCGGAGTACCTGTTTTCGGAGCAAGAGCGAGCGGCCCTTGCTTGGTCCGAGGAAGTCACCCGCGTCAGCGAAACGCACGCTTCCGATGAAGCCTACGAGGCGGCGTTGGCGGTGTTCGGCGAGAAGGACTTGGTCAACCTGACCCTTACCATCGCCGCGATGAACGCGATAAACCGCATGGGCATTAGCTTCCGCATGAAGCCGCGGGCGAAAGCTTAACGGTTGCGGAGAGCGCAGTTCTGTGGACTGAGTTCGAGGGTTCCCTCCAGCGATGCGGCATCAATTTCCCGATCTGGCTGGCCGGCTGCGTCGGCAGCCGCTCAAGCACGTCGCGAAGGTACGCATAGGGATCAATCCCGTTGAGCTTGGCCGATTGGATGAGGCTCATCACCGCCGCTGCCCGTTTGCCCGCGCGCAGGCTGCCGGCGAATAGCCAGTTCTGCCGACCGAGCGCGATGGGACGGATGCGATTCTCCACCCAGTTGTTGTCGATGGGCAGGTCGCCGTCATCGAGGTAGCGCGTCAGCGCCACCCAACGCTTGAGGCTGTAGTCGAGGGCCCGCGCGGTGGCTGAGCCGTCGGGCACGCGCTGGCGTTGCTGTCGCAGCCACTGGTGGAGGGCGTCGGCTAGTGGCCTTGCGACCTGCCGGGCTTCAAGCCGGGTCGCGCTGTCGGCGCTGGCGGTGGTTCGCTCGACCTCGTAGAGCTGGCCGAAGAACTTCAGCGCCTGCTCGCCGACCTGGCTGCCGTGATTGGCCCAGAGCTCGTGGAACTTGCGCCGCGCGTGCGCCATGCAGCCGACCTCGGTCACGCCCTGCTCGAAGCAAGCCTTGTAGCCGGCGAAGTCGTCACAGACGAGCTTGCCTTGCCAAGCTGGCTGGCTTGACGTGCCAGGCAGTCCGAGGAAGTCGCGGGCGTGCTGGCCACCACGGCTGTCGGCGAAGTCGAAGACGACGGCCTGCAACGCGCTGAACTGCGTGCTGCAGTAGCTCCACAGGTAGGCCCGATGTGTTTTGCCGTCGCGCTGACCGGTGGGCTTGAGCATCGCCACCGGCGTCTCGTCAGCGTGCAGCACCGGCTGGCGCAGCAACTCCGCGATCAGCGCGTCGACGAGCGGCTGCAATTGCACACCGCACTCGCCGACCCATTGCGCCAACGTGGAACGCGCGATGGCGTGGCCGGCCCGCTCGAAGATAGCTTCCTGTCGGTACAACGGCAGGTGGTCGAGGTACTTGGCCACTAGCACCTGGGCAAGGAGGCCCGTCGTCGGCAGGCCCTTGTCGATGATGTGCGGCGCGACCGGCGCCTGCACGATGCGCTCACAGCACTTGCACACCCACTTGCCTCGGATGTGGCGCTCGACGGTGAAGACGCCAGGCCGGTAGTCCAGCTTCTCGGCCACGTCCTCGCCGATGCGCTGCATGGTCTGCCCGCAGCCGCAGGTGGTGTCCCGCGGCTCATGGTGCACGTCGCGGCGCGGCAGGTGCGCCGGCAGCTTCTCGCGTCGGGGCTGTTGCCGCTCGCCAGCGGCGCGGGCTGGCTGCAGTGCCTCAATCTCGGCGGCAACAGCCGCCAGGTCGCTGTCCAGCGTCTCGTCCAGTAAGCTCTTCTGCTCGGCGCTGAAGCGCTCGCTCTGGGCCGCGAACTTCAATCGCTTGAGGATGGCGTTCTCGTGCGTGAGCTTGTCGATGACGGCCTGCTTGAACGCGGCCTCGGCGCGAGCGGCCCTCAGGGCGTCGCGCAATTGCTGGGCATCGAGCGTGTCAAGGTCATCGGCAATCACGAGACGTGATACTGCCCGGCGCAGACCGAGCTGCCCATCGGCAGTTGCCGCAATGGACTCAGAGCTACAGCAGCGTGATGATGCCGGCCTCGCCGACGTGCTGCCAGGGCAGGCCCAGCACCAGCGCGTCGAATTGGGCGCGGTTCAGGCTCACCGTGGCGGTCACGTCCCGTGGCCACACAAAGCGGCCGGCGTTCAAGCGACGAGCCGCCAGCCACACGCCGATGCCGTCATGCACAAGCACCTTCATCCGGTTGGCCCGGCGATTGGCGAAGAGGTAGGCATGGTGGGGCCGGGCAGCACCGAAGACAGCGACAACGCGGCGCAGGGCGGCCTCGGTGCCGGCTCGCATGTCCAGCGGCTCGACCGACAGCCACACGGCGTCGACGCGGATCACCGCAACAACTCGCGAGTCCAGGCGGCAAGCTCTGCCGCCACGCTGACCGGCCAGGTAACCGTGATCGAGACTGGCCCGCGCCGGAGTTCGACTCGGACATCAGGCGCCACCGCAGCAGGCTCCGTCGGCGCAGGGAGCGGGAGCGAGATGAACTCGCTTGTCTTGGCGAGTCCGGTAGGGGCCTGGCCATGAGACAACTGCCTCCAGCGGTGAACGACGTTGGCATTGATGCCGTGGGCCATCGCCACCTTGGCCACCGACGCGCCAGGCTCGCTGCATTCGGCCAGCACCTGCGCCTTCTCCAACTCGCTGTATCGCCGCCGTGTCTTCTTGTCGCTTGTCATGCGTCCACCTACGTTACGTGGACAGCATCCTTGTCGCAGGCGACTGCCGGTTCAAGATGACTTTGCCGGACGGATACTGATCGACGGCCGCCAGGCGCAGGCACCGTTCATCGCGGCGGAGGTGCTGGCCAGCGGCAACGACCTGGTGGCGCGGCTCGCGGCGCGTGTCGAATCGGCATTGCCCGAGGCGCCGGCGGTGAGCGAGCTGGCGCGCGAGTTCTGCATGTCGGAGCGCACGCTGTCGCGGCACATCCACAAGGCCACCGGCAAGAGCACCCAGACGCTGGTGCAGAGCGTCAGGCTGCGGCGCGCCCGCGCACTGCTCGAATCCAGCCGCATGACGGTCGAGCAGGTGGCGGGGGCGGTGGGGTATCAAGACGCCACGGCATTGCGGCGCCTGATGAAGAAGGTGGCCGGAGCGAACCCCAGCCGCTACCGCGCCTGAGCAGGCGCGGCAGCTATCGCCATTACTTCTTGCGCGCGGCGATCGCCTGCTCGGCCTTCGCCACCAGGTCCGCGCCGACGGTCGACTTCCACTTGTCGTACACCGGCCGCGTCGCCTTAACGAATTCGGCGCGCTCGGCCGGCGTGAGGCTGGTCACGGTCACGCCCATGCCGGCGATGTCCTTCAGCACCGGCTTGTCTGCCTCCACCAGGCCCTTGCGCGCGATGGCGATCTCTTCCTTGCCTGCGTCGATGGCGGCCTGGCGCACGATGGCCTGGTCGGCTGGCGTCCACGAGGCCCAGATTTCCTTGTTGACCACGAACACCAGCGGGTCGGCCACATAGCCCCAGGTGGTCACGAACTTCTGGCCCACCGTCTGCATCTTGAGCACCGTGAACAGGAAGAGCGGGTTCTCCTGCCCGTCGACAGCGCCGCTGGCCAGCGCGGGCTGCGCGTCGGCCCAGCTCATCTGCGTGGGGTTGGCGCCCAGCGCGGTGAACATGTCGGAGTAGATGGGCGAGCCCACCACGCGGATCTTCATGCCCTTGATGTCGGCCGGCGACTTGATCGGCTTCTTCGAGTTGGTGATCTCGCGGAAGCCGTTCTCGCCCCATGCCAGCGGCACCACGCCGGCCTTGTCGAGCGTCCTGAACATCTCCTTGCCGACCTCGCCCTGCGTGAGCGCGTCGATGGCCGCGTAGTCGGGCATCAGGAAGGGCATGGAGAACAGGTTGAGCTGCTTGACCTGCGGCGACCAGTTGATGGTCGAGCCCACGGCCATGTCGATCACGCCCTGGCGCAGCGCGCTGAACTCGCGCGTCTGGTCGCCCTGGATGAGCGACACGCCCGGGTACAGCTTGATGTTGATGCGGCCCTGCGTGCGCTCCTTCACCAGGTCGGCCCAGATCTTCCCGGCCTGCCCCCACGGCGTGGGCGGGCCCAGCACCAGCGACATCTTGTACTCGGCCTTGTAGGCGGCCTGCGCCATGGCGCCGGACGAGAACATGCCGAGGGCGGTGGCAACGGCGGCGAGGCCGAGCAGGGTGCGGCGGAATTTCATGATCAAGGCTCTCCTAATAATGGTTCTGCGACGGGACGGACGAAAGAATGAAATCAGTAGCCGAGCTTGCGCGGCAGCCAGAGCGCCAGTTCGGGGAAGATAATGACCAGCACCATCACCACGAACATCGAGAACAGCATCCAGCCCACCCAGCGCACGGTTTCTTCCATGCGCACCTTCGCGATGCGGCACGACACCATGAGGTTGACCGCCAGCGGCGGCGTGAACTGGCCCAGCGCCACCTTCAGCGTGAGGATCACGCCGAACCACACCGGGTCCCACTTGTAGTACTGCACGATGGGCAGCAGCAGCGGCACGAAGATCAGGAAGATCGACACGCCATCGAGGAACATGCCCACCGTGATGAGCAGCAAGATCAGCAGCGCCAGGATGCCGTACTCGCCCAGCCCCGAGTTCACGATGGCGCGCGTGACCGGGTCGATCACGCCCAGCGTCGAGAGCGAATACGCGAAGATGCCCGCCAGCGACACCACCAGCAGAATCACCGCCGAGAGCTCGCCCGACTCGCGCAAGATCACGAACAGGTCGCGCACCTTGATGGTCCGGTGGATGCACATGCCCACGAAGAGGCCGTAGAACACTGCCACCACGGCCGCTTCTGTCGGCGTGAACCAGCCCGCGCGCATGCCGCCGAGGATGAGCACCGGCGCCGCCAGCCCCCAGGTCGCTTCGCGAAAGCTCTTCCAGAAGGGCGGGCGCGGCAGCGTGGCTTCGAGCGCGCCCATCTTGTGCTTGCGGGCGAGCCACACGGCCGGAATCATCAGCGCCAGGCCGGCCATCACGCCGGGCACCATGCCGGCCGCGAACAGCGCGGGCACCGAGGCGCCGGGCACCAGCACCGAGTAGACGATGAAGGCGACCGAAGGCGGAATGAGGATGTCGGTGGCCGCCGCCGCGCCCACCACGCTGGCCGAGTAGGCAGCGGGGTAGCCCGCGCGCGACATGGCCGCGATCATCACCGCGCCCACCGCGGCCGCATTGGCCGGGCCCGAGCCCGAGATGCCGCCGAGGAACATCGCCACCGCAATGGCCACCAGCGGCAGCATGCCCGGGCCGCGCCCCACGATGGCAATGGCAAAGTTCACCAGCCGCAGCGCCACGCCCGAGCGGTCGAAGATCGAGCCAACCAGCACGAACATCGGAATGGCCAGCAGCGGATATTTGCCCAGGCCCGCATAGAAGTTCTGCGGCACGGCCAGCAGGCCGAACCACTGGGCGTCGCTGTTGGCCAGCGCGATGCAGGCGGCGCCCGCCAGGCCCAGCGCGGCGCCAATGGGCACGCCCACCAGCATCATCACGACGAAGGCGACGAAGAGCAGGGTGGCGATCACGATGCGTCGCCCTTGCCGTTGTTGTTGTCGTCAGCTTCGCCGTGCGTCGTCGTCTCGCGTCCGCGCCGGATCATGAGGCCTATGGCCCGCAGCGCGATGGCGAAGGACACGATGGGCAGCCAGATCGAATACCACCAGGAGGGCAGGCCGATGCCGGGCGTCGTCTCTTCGAAGCGGTAGTCGTCCCACACCATGCGGATGCTGAGCGCACCGATGAGCGTGAAGAGCACGGCGATCATCAGCGCGCCGAACTGTGCCAGCCGCTTGCGCCGCGCCATCGAGCCGCTTTCGGAGAAGTACTCGATGCGGATGTGCCGGTCGCGCGCCACCGCGGCCGAGCCGGCCACCAGCGCCAGCATGATCATGAGGAACACCGAGAACTCTTCCGTCCATGCGAAGGAAGAATCGGTGAAGTAGCGGACGATGACGTTGGCAAAGGTGATGAGCGCCAGCGCGCCCATGATGATGACCGTGAGCCAGTCCTCGATGGCAAGGGGAACCTTGGTCGGTTCGTCTGCGGCTTCGATGTCGGGGGGAATGGGGCTGGCGGCGTCCAGCGTGGGGCCGGACTCGGGTGGAGTTGTCATCGCAGGATGGTCAGTGAGGCACGCACGAACGCCATGTCACCGGGCGGACGCCGGGACGCGTTCCGTACACCTCGACAGGGAAACTGTTACCGATGCTAGGGGGTCCATGACCATTCATGTATCGGGGGTTTCCTTAGATGGGCTCTTCCTTTTAGGGAGAAAGGCGCTTTCGGGGCCTGTGCACCATGAGTGCGGCTGAGAGGTTGGCGGTTCGAACGCTGCGGCGGGTTGCAGATGGGCGTGCAGGGGTGAACTGCTGAGCTCTCGTGAGGGACGAGTGGTGAACAAGCAGAAGTCCGAAGGGCCGGGGTCGGTCGTGGTCGACATTGGCACGACCGCTCTACGCATTCAAGCTCGAAGATCACGTTTCATGCGATCACGTGCCCGCACAAGCTAGTAGATGTTAGTTCGACCTACGAGTAAGCATCACTGTGCGGCCGCGCCAGATGGTGTCAGGAAGTCTTCGCGGAGCAAGAAAGCGTTCGACGAGCCGCCTTGGATTAGAGCCTCTAGGAGACGAAGCATCGGATCGCGCAAGGCGGGGCGCTGCAACGCCGGCAACTGCTCGAACATCAATCGTGAAACAATTTGGTCGAGCAAGAATCGCGCATTGCTTGACTCTCTCAAGACAGATTCAAGAGCAGTGCCAAACTTCGAGTCGATGTGCGCAATGGCGCTCGGAAGCGATCTAGCGCCGATGTCCGTGAGAAAGCGAAGATAGGCCTCAAGAACAGTTCCGGCCGCCGGTAGCGTCAAGAAAACGCTGTCAATCTGTACATGGGCAGAGCCGAGCAGGCGCCACTCGCGAAGGCCCGGATTCCATTGTGTGTTCAAGAATACGTGGCGGACTAGGTCATCACCTCGTGATCGACCGGATGGGACTGCTTCTATCCATCGAGCAACTTTCACACGCTCCACTACAGCCGCCCAAAGCGGCCAGAAGGTGTCTGCATTGCCACGACGGTCGGCTGCAACGAGCATTTGTTCTAGTAAACCCGAGAACTCCTTTGGCTCTTCGTCTACTTGTGGAAGCACGAAGTCAAGCAATTCTCTTCCTCGCGTAGCGTCGCATGCCAGGACAAACTCCGCGAATGCTTCTCTGGCGGCGAACTGAAGCTCGAAGTTTGAGCGCCCACGATCCCGGTGATCCCACCAAATACCGAATTGGTTTGCTACCCATTCGAACAATGCTTGTCCAAGCGGGTGCATTGGCCGAGAGCGGAAGAGAACAAGTAGCGACGCGACTAATTCGTCATCGTCACCAAGAAGTGCCGCATCAAGTTGCGGCGGAGAGGCCTTCCATGCTGCTTTGTCTGCATCCGCCAGCCGGGTCTTTCGCTCGCGCAGAAGATCTGCTCGATCCGGCCTTTGGTCCCAGTCAAGTTCCTCCATCCTCGCGTGTTGCGCGTGCCGCACCGAGGCATTCTCGCAAAGCACGCGAAGAACGAAGTTCAACCGATCGGGGACGTTCATGAAAACGTCGACAGCCAACCCTTCGACAGCCGCGCTCTGAACATGGCGGTTGTGGTGAGTCAAAGCTGAGACAAGCAAACGCTCCGCCTCCGGACTGTCAAGCTTGGGCGTGAGCTGTCCCAGGACACTCGCGCACTCCGACGTGCCATCCACAGGGATGCTGCCACCGAAGACGTCGCTCGAGTTTGGAGCCGATCCCAGTGCCTCATTCAAGACCGCCAAGCACCACGCCTTTTGATCCAACGTCAGCTCTTCCCACTGATCTCTGGCGACGGCGGCGGCGACCATCCGAGGACCGCCGTCCATGATGTCGCGGACACCACTTGATGTAATTTCTTGCTCAACAGAGACTGCAAGATCGAGGGTCTGTCGCCAGTCCGCTGAAGCATCCGATTGGCCGCTCTCCAAACGACGCCGCGCCCAATTCTGAAGCGAGACCTTCCTGATGAACTGCTCATTGCCAACCGCAGACTGGGAGATCATGGACTGAACATCCGAAGGCAGCGGTCCCATGGATAGCTCGATGCCACCTTCCACCTGGGTCTGAACATAGGTTCGAAGGTCCATGCGGTGCAGAGCCAAGAGCCACTGAGATTGGTGTGTCGAACGTTGCCTCTCAGGCGGCAATGCAGCGACGTAGCGATCCAAGAGTTCGCGCACATCCGCAGCGTTCGGCCCAAACTGCATTTGTCTTGCAAGGTCTTCCAGACTCTTCTTCCTGTGCTTAAGGGCATTTGATGCGATGCGCTCCTTCTGAAACACTTGCGCGTAAGCATCTAACCCACCTACAGCGAAAGGAGTTTGATCGGCGATCATCCTTGCAGTGTCGACCTGAATGAATTCGGGGCATCCCAGTATGTCGATAGCGCACGCGCCAACTCGCTCTGGATAGGCTATGCACACGCTCGCCACAACAGACAGTGACGCGGCATTGTTAGAGTTCCGCAGAATGAAATTGAGATAGCTTTGGGCGACGTTATCGGGCGCGCTGCTGTCGCACACTTCGAGGAGCCGGCTTTCCAACGCCATAAGGGCGCATTGGGGGACGCTGGGAAACGACGAGTACCCGCGGTAAGCCTGCCACAAATGGGGAGTAAGGAGGACCGTCCGAACGGTGCCGTCCATCAAGGTGAATTGAACCTGCGCGGGCGGCCCGATAAGGTCTCCAGCTAGTGAACTAGATGCATATCTTGAGCAGCACTCGTCAACCAGTTCGACGATGAAGCGAACCCCTCGCTCCAAGTGGTGTCGCAGTAGACCAAAAAAGGGGCCTTGCAGAGCGGACGAGGGAAAGAACCGGTGCTCGAAGCTGTGGTTCAACCCGAACATCGTGTCTATCTCTCTCGTACCTCGCCAAGTATCGCCTTCGATGTCGCTTCCCGGGATGAGCCATCTTCCCCTGCAAAGCTCCATGAGTTCGTCAGGAAAATCGCGCGCGAACGCTATCGCCTGGAATGGCTTGAACGTGTGCTTGGCGAGGGCCTCTGCATCTCCATCGTTTCGCAGGGATTGCCGCCCGGGTATGGCAGCTCTCCTAGCCAGATCAACAAAGACAATGGGGTTCGCGCGGGGAACCTTCAGGAGGAGCTGGACCAGTCGCTCCCTGGGCACTGCCGAGCCGGGTCCAGTGGGTTGGTGCGCCAACATCGCACCTATCAAAGAGCCAGCGCTGTCGTGGCCTACTGGATAAGGCTCGACAGCAGATACCGCGCTTGCCCAGTCCTCCATGAACTCGACCAGCAGCGCATCCATGCTCCGAGGAAGCTGAGTCCAATTTTGTGCAGTGAATCTAAGCAGGATGTGCCATGCGTTCCCGGATGGCACGTGCCAGCGGACAGTGACGTCCAGCGCTTGCGACATCGGAGAGACGGTCTTGCAGCCTACACGCACCAGATGCAAAACGCGCCGTAACAACAGGGCCTGAGATGCGAGGAGTGGTCCGCTGAGTTGCCCCATGAACGCATCGGCGGACTGCGACTGAAAGACCGCAAGCCACGTGTCATCCCTAAAATGCGGTGGAACACCGATGCCGGAGCTCGCTTCTGCTACGAAGTCGGCAACGCTGCCGCTGTCAACATCAAGCTGCTCAGAGAGCCACTTGCGATACGCTCTCCGCAAAGCGGGGTGCTCGCCGACTTCGGCAACCATCGCTAAGGCGCTCCCGCCGTTCGCGGCAAACCGACGCATAAACCATTCGATCAGCCCCCAGTCCTCGAGGACGTCGTGGGCGGCCGCGACGCGGGAGCCAGTCTCGTCGAAGACCACCAGGTTGTCATTGGCAAGCCTCTGTAGCGCCCCGCCTTCGTCGGCGACTGCAATGTAAGGTTGAAGCGCGCGCGCACGTTCCACGCACACTGCGAAGAACACCCGTTCTCTCTTGGCAGGCATCCCGTCCGCTACGTAATCTTCGTCCTTGACGAGATCCCCCCACATCCTGCGCCGCAACGCTCGTTCTGTGTTCGGCACAGCCTCTCCTTGGGCAAGCTGCAGCTCGGCAGCTTGCGTCAAGAGAAAGGGGTTGCGCAGTAGCGGCTGGAGTGCCGGAGTAGACAGCAGCGGTGCCAACGCTGGTGTGGCAGCCGCCGCTTCTTGAAGCTCTTCGTCAGAGAGGCCGTCGACAACAACTCTTGTGAAGTCCAAGCCACTTGTGGCGAGCAGGCTGCGCTCCACTACTTCGGCGTAGTAGTCCCGGCACGTAATTACCAAGGAAAGCGTCTTGTCTTCCGTAGCCGCGACGAGCAGGTCCTTAAACGCAGCTCTGTCCGATGCCTCGAGTAGCCGTTCTAGACCATCAATGAGAAAAGTCTTTCGGTGCAATGGCAAGAGTCCGTCAAGCTCTCCCCACGTCAGGTTGATGTTAGCGTTTGCCAAAACCATGTCGATGTGCGGTGCCTTGAACTCTTCGGCGGAAAAGGCAAACGTCGTGTCGGAGGTACCCCCGTTGACTAGGAGATTCTTGCCGAGGACTGATTTGCCACTTCCTGCGGCACCCACCAAAAAAACCACCTGATGTTTCGCAAAGGCCTCCTCGAGCTTCTTGCGGAGACCATCCCGCTGAAAGCTCAGACCACGCGGGCCCATCTCATTTATGCGTCTCAAGGTGACGCCGGAATGTTGTCTTAAACGCACCAACTCTCCGTGTTTGGAGGACGGCACTTGTTTGTGTCGCCCCTGCGCCGCCGCTGGTAACCCGGCGAGATCCACGCTGCGACCTTCCGCAGCGGAGAGGCCTGCAAAGTCAATAAGCTCGCTCCAAGTTGTCGCCGCGGCTTCGATCGAAGCGCCGTGAGCTCTCAAAGACCCGAGGATCGTTCTAATGGCCGCTTCGTCTTTTCCAGAGCCGTCCTGGAAATCGAAGCTCAGTACATGAAACGCCTGCAAGAAGCGCCAGACACGCTCGTCTGATACGGCAGATTCTTCCGCTGCGTCCACAATCTGCTTGACCGCGTTGTAGTCGTCTTTCGCACGCTTATTCAGGGTTCCGCTGCCGTTGCGTCGGGAGGCGAAGTCCGCGGCTGTGCCCGCCGATCTAGCCTGGGTGAGCAGCCAGCGGAAATCGTGCTGAATCCGATTGGTTCCCAAGTACGTAACTAATACGAGAGCGTCACGGCCTTGTTGAAACAGCGCGGCGTTATTGAAGTCTCGCCAAGCAGCGGTGATAGTGTCTTGGCATTCTTCGTCGCTGGAGCTCAAGGTGAACGTCCGTTTGACCTGAGCGGCCAAGTTTCGCTGCTGGCCAGCCTCGGAACTCACCTCAATGACCAGATCGTCGATGCGCCATCCCAGGCGCCCCGCCTGAAAGTGGATCCTCGTGGGTGCTGAATCAGGGAAGATCGGCGCAAATGATCGGGTGAGAAGCAGCGCTAAAAAATACGCACCGACTCGACGCTCGAAATCATTGCCGGCTCCGCCAGTGGAGATGACGCTTGCGACGACTGCGCTCATTGTTCCTCCTATGTCGACGAGTATCTTGTGATGGCCTCCGGACGAGGTGTCCTCGATATCTGGAGACGGCATTGCGCTTCGGGCCGGCGGATCTGAAGCAGCGGATATCGCCTAGGGCATATGGCCATGGACGCCCGTAGAGTACATGCTTGCAGACGTCCGCGCTTGCTTCCCTGCAAGACTGCTTTCGTTGCCGAGCGGATACTAGCCTTGTTTGTCGACGAGCAGTATGGAGCAGATAACTGCTACCGAGGCCTACCCTCTCTGACCTCAACTAAACCGAGCCGAGTGGAGCCGAATTCCCTCCATCATGAAGGCTTCAGCCGCCGTACCCCAGAGCCTCAGTTCGCAAGGCGAGCCGCGAACCCCGCAGCCCGCAGACCATCCACTACCCGCCAGTCTCAACCCCCTCACGCCGCGCCGTCTCACTCACCTGAAACAACTCCCCAGCCTTGCGAGCAAGTTCAGCCGCAAGCCAAAGCAGGTTGTCCAATCGTCGAGGCCCATCCCCGTTGCACCAGTCGATGTCTTCCCCATGGCAGACCCACAGGAGAGCCTCAAGCTGAGAGAGGGTGTTTTCTAGAAGATCCGCCGGGTCTTGGGCGGTCTCTGCGGAAGCTAGCGGCGTAGTTGGCCGGGCTATAGTCTTGGTAGCCATTTTTGTGCGGTTCCTTTCGGGGTTGTGCACGAACTTGGTTAGACGGCTGGGGTGCTCGTAACACCCTGGCCGTCGCCTTTTGATACCTCGCATCTGCATCAGTGCTTTCGCACCGACGACCTGCCGCGAGGCAAGCAGCCTTCAAACATCTCGGTGGTGGATTGGGTGTGCGGGCCTTTCTGCTCCCCTTGGCGGGGCATCGAGTGACAGGGGCATTCACTCTAGAGAAGAAGCCGGCGAAGAAGCCGCTGCTACAGCACGAAGTCGCGCAGACTGCCAACTAATGCAGCTTCCGCAACGCGCTGCGCGAAGACCCCATGAGGCCGCGCTGCGCCAGTCAACAGAGGCAACAGCGGCACTCAGCGCTCAGGCCGATGGGGTGCCTTGCGCAGCGAAACAAAGGAGGAGGGGCGGTAGCCCGAAGGCCGGGGGACATTCGCGGAGCAAGGTACCCCGTCGGCCTGAGCGCCCCCGGATGCGAACGAGCGGAGGGCTTCAGTCCATCCAGCCCCGAGCCCGGTCCAGATGTTCACGGCACTCGCGCACCATGCGTTCCAGCAGTTCCGCGCAAGTCGGGATGTCGTCGATCAGCCCGATGCACTGCCCGGCCGAGACCACGCCGCCGTGCACCTCGCCAGACTCCAGCGCCGCACGTCCGCGCGCGCCTGCCACCAGCGGCCGCACGTCCTCGAACTCGCAGCCACCCGGCCGGTTCTCGGTGGCCACCACTTCTTCGGAGATGGCGTTGCGGAACACGCGTGCCGTGTTGTGCAGGGTGCGGAACATCAGCTTGGTGTCGCGCTCGGTCGCCTCCACCAGCGCCTGCTTGATGTTGTCGTGGATCGGCGCTTCCTTGGTCACGCAGAAGCGCGTGCCCATGTTGATGCCCTCGGCGCCCAGTGCCAGCGCCGCCGCCATGCCGCGCCCGTCTGCGATGCCGCCCGAGGCGATGATCGGAATGCGCAGCTTGCGTGCCGCCACCGGCAGCAGCACCAGGCCGGGCACGTCGTCCTCGCCCGGATGGCCCGCGCACTCGAAGCCGTCCACCGACACCGCGTCGACGCCGTTGCGCTCGGCCGAGAGCGCATGGCGCACCGAGGTGCACTTGTGGACGATCTTCACGCCGTGCTCCTTCAGCGCCGCGATGAAGTCCTTAGGGCTGTTGCCCGCGGTCTCGACGATCTTCACGCCGCTGTCGATGATGGCCTGCACGTACTCCGCATAGGGCGGCGGCTTCACCGCCGGCAGGATCGTGAGGTTCACGCCGAAGGGCTTGTCGGTCATCGTGCGCGTGCGCTCGATCTCGCGGCGCAGGTCGTCGGGCGTGGGCTGCGTCAGCGCGGTGACGATGCCGAGGCCCCCGGCGTTCGACACGGCCGACGCCAGCTCGGCGCGGCCCACCCATTGCATGCCGCCCTGGATGATCGGGTAGCGGATGCCCAGCAGTTCGGTGATGCGGGTCTTCATCGTCGCGACCTCTCGCTTACAGCGCCTTCACCAGTTCCGGCACGGCCGTGAACAGATCGGCCACTAGGCCGTAGTCGGCCACCGAGAAGATCGGTGCTTCTTCGTCCTTGTTGATCGCCACGATCACCTTGGAGTCCTTCATGCCGGCCAGATGCTGGATAGCGCCCGAGATGCCCGCTGCGATGTACAGCTGGGGGGCAACGATCTTGCCCGTCTGGCCCACCTGCCAGTCGTTGGGGGCGTAGCCCGCGTCGACGGCTGCACGGCTGGCGCCGAGGCCTGCGTTGAGCTTGTCGGCCAGAGGTGCCATCACTTCGGTGAACTTCTCGGCGCTGCCCAGGGCACGGCCGCCGGAGACGATGATCTTGGCTGCCGTCAGCTCAGGACGCTCGCTCTTCGTGACTTCACGGCCCACGAAGCTGCTCTTGCCGCTGTCTGCCACGCCTGCAGCCGATTCGACGGCTGCGCTGCCACCGGTGGCGGCTGCTGCCGCATCGAAACCGGTCGTACGAACGGTGATCACCTTGGTGGCATCGCTGCTCTGCACGGTGGCAATCGCGTTGCCCGCGTAGATCGGACGCTCGAAGGTGTCGGCGCTCACCACGGCCGTGATGTCGCTGATCTGCGCCACGTCCAGCTTGGCGGCCACGCGCGGAGCGACGTTCTTGCCGTTGGCGGTCGAGGGGAACAGGATGTGGCTGTAGCTGCCGGCGATCGCGAGCACCTGGGCTGCGACGTTCTCGGCGAGGTTTTCAGCAAGGCTCGGGCTGTCGGCTGCGATGACTTTGGAGACACCAGCGATCTGGGCAGCCGCCTTGGCTGCTTCGGCGGCATTGGCGCCGGCCACCAGCACGTGGACGTCGCCGCCGCAGGCAAGGGCTGCGGTCACGGTGTTGAGGGTGGCCGGCTTGATGCTGGCGTGGTCGTGTTCTGCAATGACGAGTGCGGTCATTTCATTTCTCCTGTGCGGCAATTTGCGGCACGCAATTCAACGAGGCTTTTCGGGGAACACCGCGGAACCGGCTTTGCCGGGCCGCAGGTGTTGCCCCCGGTAGGGGGTTGGCGTAGCGACACGAAGTGCGCGAAGCCTGGGGGCGAGTCAAATGACTTTGGCTTCGTTCTTCAGCTTGTCCACCAGGGTGGCGACATCGGGCACCTTGATGCCGGCGCCGCGCTTCGGCGGTTCCGCGACCTTCAGGGTCTTCAGGCGCGGCTTCACGTCCACGCCCAGGTCCTCCGGCTTGACCGTGTCCAGCTGCTTCTTCTTGGCCTTCATGATGTTGGGCAGCGTCACGTAGCGCGGCTCGTTCAGGCGCAGGTCGGTGGTGATGACTGCGGGCAGCGTGAGCGCCACGGTCTCTAGGCCGCCGTCGACTTCGCGGGTGACGGTGGCCCTTTTCTCTCCATCTGTGCCGGCGACTTCGACCTTCGAAGCGAAAGTAGCCTGGGGAAGATCTGCCAGCGCAGCCAGCATCTGGCCGGTCTGGTTGGCGTCGTCGTCGATGGCCTGCTTGCCGAGGATGATGAGAGAAGGCTGTTCCTTGTCGACCAGCGCCTTCAGCAGCTTGGCCACGGCCAGGGGCTGCAGTTCTTCGGAGGTCTCGACCAGGATGCCACGGTCGGCGCCGATGGCCATGGCGGTGCGCAGGGTTTCCTGGCTCTTGGCGTCGCCGCAGGAGACGGCGATCACTTCGGTGACCACGCCCTTTTCCTTCAGCCGGACCGCTTCTTCAACGGCGATCTCGTCGAAGGGGTTCATGCTCATCTTGACGTTGGCAATGTCCACTCCGGTGCCGTCGCTCTTCACGCGCACCTTCACGTTGTAATCGACGACCCGTTTGACGGGCACCAGAACCTTCATGGCTGTTCCTTTGAATGAAGAAGAAATGAATGGGCGAGCGCAGGGCTCACTCGAGCTTGGCGCCCGATTGCTTGATGAGGCGCTCCCACACGGGGCGCTCCGCCTTCCAGGCGGTGGCGAAGAGTTCGGGCGAGCTTTCCTTGATCTCGAAGCCCATGGCCGCGATGCGCTCGCGCACGTCGGGCTGCTGCGTGGCCTTGCGCACTTCCTCGGCGATGCGGTCGACGATGGGCTTGGGCGTCTTCGCGGGCGCCGCGATGGCGAGCCAGCCGGTCACGCGGTAGGCCTCGTCCTTCAGGCCCTGCTCGGCCAGCGTGGGCACATTGGGCAGCGTGCTCATGCGGCGCTCGCCGCTCACGCCGATGGCGCGGATCTTTCCGGAGTCGATGTGCGGCTTGGCCACCAGCGCGCTCGCATACGCCATCTGGATCTGGCCGCCGATCAGGTCCTGCATCATCGGCGCCTCGCCCTTGTAGGCGACGTGGCTCATGTCCGACTGCGTCGCCAGGCTCATGTGCGCGCCCGCCAGGTGCGGATACGCCCCGATGCCGTAGGAGCCGTAGGCCACCTTGCCCTTGTTGGCGACGACGTACTTCAGCAGCTCGGGTCCGGTCTTGGCCGGCACGCTGGGGTGCACCACCAGCACCAGCGGCGCCGCCGCGATCTGGTAGACCAGCGTGAGGTCGCGCGCGGTGTCGTAGGGCAGCTTCTCGTAGAGGAACTCGTTGGTCATGAGCGAGTTGCTCAGGCCCAGCACGATGGTGTAGCCGTCTGGCGCCGACTTGGCGACCGCGTCGGTGCCGATGATGCCGGCCGCGCCGGGCTTGTTGTCGATGATGACGGGCTGGCCCATGCCGGCCGACATCTTCTGGCCGATCACGCGTGCGAGCACGTCGGTGGCGCCGCCTGCTGCGAAGGGCACGACCATGCGGATGGGCTTGTTGGGGTAGGGGGCCTGTGCCTGCGCCTGCGCCTGAGCGGGGAGCAGCGCGCACAGCGTGGCGGCGGAAGCGGCGGCGCACAGCAGCGCGCGGCGGTTCGGAAGGCGGAAGGTCGTCATGGCTTGTCTCTGTCTCTCGGTCTTGGTTTCAAAAAATCGTCGGCTCGCCGTTACTCCGTCACTGCGTTGCGATGCGCGTCTTGAAGGGCAGGGGCTCCAGCGCCTTGTGCAGCCGCTCCTGCAGCGGCGCGGCCAGCGTGCCCGCCGCAGCGCCATCGATCTGCACGACCACGAGGCTCTCGCCCTCGGTCTTCACCACGGGCCGCGCGGCCTCGGGCACGCCCAGCCCGGCGCAGGCCTCGGCGACGGCGGCGTTCACCACCTGCAGCGCGGCCATCGCGCGCAGCTCGGGCTTGTAGATCTTTCCGACGTTGGTCATCGGCATGGTCGCGATCACCGACACCCACTTGGGCCGGGCCGGGGCTTCGTCCACGCGCGCGGAGGTGAAGGCCAGCAGCTCTTCTTCCGTCGCCGAGGAGCCGGGCACCAGCGTCGCGAAGATCACGGGCAGCTCGCCAGCGTAGGCATCGGGTGCACCCACCGCCGCGCACAGTTGCACGGCCGGGTGCGCGCCCAGCGCGTCTTCAATCGTCTTGGGGTCGATGTTGTGGCCGCTGCGGATGATGAGGTCCTTCGAGCGGCCGGTGAGGTTGAGCCGTTCCTCGTCGTCGATCCAGCCCAGGTCGCCGGTGGCGAGCCAGCCGTCGGCGGTGAAGGCCTTGGCGTTGTCCGCAGGGTCTACGAAGCCCGAGAACACGTTGGGCGACTTGAAGAGCACCATGCCCTGCTGGCCGCGCGGCATCTCGCGGTCGGTCGCGTTGCCGTTCTCGTCGAGCGCCACCACGCGCATCTGCATGTAGGGCAGCCGAAAACCCACGCAGCCCGCGGGCCCGTTCACGCCGGGTGGCGTGATGGTCGAGATGCCGGCCATCTCCGTCATGCCCAGGCTCTCGTGCACGTGCAGGCCGAACAGGCGCTCGAAGCGCGCGGCCAGCTCGGGCGCGAGCACGGCGGCGCCGGTGCGGCAGTAGGTGATCGACGAGATGTCCGCGCCGTCCAGCGGCACGTTGGCCAGTGCCGCGAGCACGGTGGGAACGGCCGACAGCGAGGTCGGGCGGTACTTGGCCACCAGCTTCCAGTAGTTGGCCAGCACCTCCTTGTTGCGCAGCAGCGAGGGCGTGGGAATGATCACCTCCACGCCAGCCGACAGCGACGACAGCGACGCCGGCAGCACGCCCGCCACATGGAACAGCGGATAGCCGTTGATGGAGATGCCGTTCTCGTTCATGCCCGCGACCTGCACGCTGGCCCAGGCGGTGAACACCTGCGCGCCGTGGCTGTGGCGCGCGAGCTTGGGTGCGCCGGTGGTGCCGCCGGTGTGGAAGTAGGCGGCGATGTCGGCAGGCGCGATGTCGCGGCCGCTCACCAGGCGGTCGTCGGGTTGCGCGGCGCGCAGCACGTCGAACTCGGCGACTCCTTCGGGCAGTGCACCGGCCGCGCCGGGCGCCTCGTCGTGCGGCGCCACGCGCAGCACGGTGGTGAGCGTGGGCACCTGGCCGCGCAGGCGCATGGCCTTCGACCACATGCCCGATTCGGCATCGGAGCCGTAGGCGATCAGCACCTTGGCGCGGCCGGCGGTCATCAGCGCGACCAGCTTCTCGTCGGTGAGCAGCGGGTTCAGCGGCTGCACGATGCCGGCGGCCTCGCCGCCCCACAGCGCGAGGTGGTACTCCAGGCAGCCGGGCAGCAGCACGGCGACGGCGTCGTCCGGCCCCACGCCCAGCGCATGCAGCATGTTGGCGGTCTGGTGGATGCGCGAGAGCAGCTCGGCATAAGACCAGCGGATCGGCTCGTCGGCCGGGTTGCCGGTGCGCAGGAAGGTCAGCGCGGTCTTGTTGCCGAAGGCATGGCCCGCGTTGCGGAAGATCTCGTAGGTGCTGCGCACCGTGAGCGCCTGCTCCAGCGGCGTCTCCTCGAGCTTGCGGATGTCGGCGAGGCTGCGCACGGGCAACGCGGGGCGGAACGGCGCGCTCACCGGGGTGCCGTAGTCGTTCTCGTATTTCTGCTTATGCGTCATGTCTGTCTCCTTGGTTTGGTCGCCCTGCGGACCTGTGCGTTCTACTGGTTCGTGATGTGGTTGTCGCGGATGACCTTGCCCCAGCGCTCGAAGTCTTCCTTCATGCGAATACCCGTCTGCCCGGGCGTGCGGTAGGCCGCGAAGGTGCCCACGCCCTGGAGCTTTTCCTGCACTTCCTTGTCGGCCAGCGCCTTCTTCAGCTCGGCGCTCATGCGGTCGATGACCTCCTTCGGCGTGCCCACCGGCGCGAGAAGGCCGCCCCACGAGGTTGCGTCGAAGCCGGGGAAGCCCTGCTCGGCCACCGTCTTCACGTCGGGCAGCAGGCTCACGCGCTGGCCGGAGCCGACCGCGATGGCGCGCAGCTTGCCCGACTTGATGTGCGGCAGCACGCCCACGAGGTCGGAGAACATCGCGGGCACCTGGCCGCCGATCAGGTCGGTCACGGCCGGCGAGCTGCCGCGGTAGGGCACGTGCTGCATGTCGAACTTGCCGATGGTCTTGAGCTGCTCGGTCGTCAGGTGGCCGAAGCTGCCGGCGCCTGCGCTGGTGTAGTTGAGCTTGCCGCCCTCGGCCTTGGCCTTGGCGATGAGGTCTTGCACGCCGTTCACGTCAGGCAGCGACTTGGGGTTGACCACCAGCACGATCGGCAGGTCGTACACCGAGCCCACGGGCGTGAAGTTCTTGAAGATGTCGTAGCCGGTGGGGCCGTAGAGGTGCGAGGCCAGCAGCGTGGGCGTGGCCAGCATCACGAAGGTGTAGCCGTCGGCCGGTGCGCGCGCGGCGGCAGCAGCGCCCACGGTGCCCGATGCGCCGCTGCGGTTGTCGATGACGATGCTCTGGCCGAGCGCGCCCGACATCTTCTGCGCCACGATGCGCGATGCCACGTCGGTGGGGCCGCCGGGCGGGAAGGGCACGATCAGCGTGATCGGCTTGGCGGGCCAGGCCTGCGCGAAGGCGGCGCCGGCGGCGAGCGGAAGGGCCAGGGCAAGGAGTGCACGGCGAAGGGGACTGCGGAGGGAACGGAAAGCGGGGAATGCCATGGACTTCGACTACTTCAGGGAAAACGGGAAACGGAAAAAAACGACAAACAGAAAGAGAGAGAAACGGAGTGCGTGCCGCTCTTTAGACCACGCCGCTGCTCTTGAGCGCCGCGAGCCTGTCGTCGGACAGGCCGAGCAGCGACTGCAGCACGTCGTGCGTGCCTTCGCCCAGCGTGGGCGGCGCGCTGCGCACCGGCAGGCGCTCGCCATCGAAGCGGTAGGGCGGCGCGAGCACGTCGACCGTGCCTGCCACCGGATGCGGCTGCGAGGTCACGAGGCCGCCCTGCGTGGCGCGCGGCGACTTCAGCGCCTCCAGCAGCCCCAGCACCTCGCCGCAGGGAATGCCCGCAGCGGTGAGCTTTTCGAGCAGGTCGGCGCGCTGGCGCTTCGCGAGCTCGGCGTGCAGTTCGGGCAGCAGCGCGGCGCGGTTGGCCGAGCGCAGGATGTTGGTCTTGAAGCGCTCGTCGGCCGCGAGGTCGGGCCGCTCGATCACCTCGGTGCAGAAGCGCGCGAACTGCGCGTTGTTGCCCACGGTGATGACCAGCGGGCCGTCGGCCGCGTCGAACACGCCGTAGGGAACGATCGACGGATGCGAGTTGCCGTAGCGCGGCGGGTCTTCGCCCATGAGCAGGGCTTCGAGGCCGTAGTAGGCGGTGATCATCAGGCCGCAGTCGAAGAGCGCCATCTCCACGTGCCGGCCCTTGCCGGTCTTCTCGCGCTGGTAGAGCGCCGCGAGGATGGCCTGCGCCGAGTACATGCCGGTGAACAGGTCGACGGCGGCCACGCCGAACTTCAGCGGCGGCTGGTTCGCCTCGCCGTTGAGCGCCATCAGGCCGGCCTCGCCCTGCACCACGAGGTCGTAGCCGGGGCGCGCGGCCTCGGGGCCGGTGCGGTCGTAGCCCGAGATCGAGCAGTAGACGAGGCGCGGGTTCTCCTTGCTGAGCTGCTCGTAGCCCAGGCCCAGCTTGTCGATGCCGCCGAACTTGAAGTTCTGGATCACCACGTCGCACTGCCTGGCGAGATCGCGCGCGAGCTGCTGGCCCTCGGGCGTCTGCAGGTCGAGCGTGACGGAGCGCTTGTTGCGGTTCACGCTGTTGAAGTAGGCGGTCTCGGTCTTGCCTACGCGCAGGCCCCAGTCGCGGGTGTCGTCGCCGCGGCCCGGATGCTCCACCTTGATGACTTCGGCGCCCATGTCGGCCAGCACCATGCCGCACCAGGGGCCCGCGAGGATGCGGGACAGATCGAGAACGCGTACGCCGGCAAGCGGCAGCGATGAATGGGGCAAAGGCATGAGATCAGCTCCCTGGAAACGAGAAAGCCCCGCACGGTGCATGCGTCGTGCGAGGCGAAAGGACGGGTAGGGCGGCCCGCGTCAGGATGCACCCTGCTTCCGGCCGCGCAGCGCCGCGAAGTCGGCCTTGCGCTTGCCCAGGAAGGCGCCGATGCCTTCGGCCGCCTCGGCATCCGCCTGCGACTCGACCATGAACACGGCCTCGGCGTCGAGCTGCTCTTCGAGCGTGGCGCGGTGCGCCTGGCGGCACAGCGACTTGATGCGGGCGCTGGCGCGTTCCGGCCCGTTGGCTACCTTGGCCGCGAGCGCGATGGCCTCTGCCAGCGCGGCGCCCTTGTCGGTGAGGCGGTTGACGGCGCCCAGCGCGTGCAGGCGCTCGGCCGGCATGCGGTCGCCGGTGAGGCACATCTCGGTGAGCACCTGGCGCGAGACGAACTCCGAGAGGAAGGCCGTGGCGCCGCCGTCGGGCGTGAGGCCGACCTTGACGTAGGCGACGGTGAAGAAGGCGTCGCGCGCCGACACCAGCATGTCGCAGGCCAGCGCCATCGACAGGCCCGCGCCCGCGGCACCGCCCTCGACGGCCGCGATCACCGGCTTGCTGCAGTCGCGCAGCGCGCGGATCAGGTTGTTGAGGCCTTCGAGGATCTGGCGGCGTTCCGACGCCGGCAGCTCGCGGCGCTTGGCCAGCAGGTTGAGGTCGCCGCCCGAGCAGAAGAAGTCGCCCGCGCCGGTGAAGACGATGGCGCCCGTTTCGGGGTCGGCCTGCGCGTCGGCCAGCGCGGCCGAGAGCTCGGCGTACAGCGTGGGCGTGATCGCGTTGCGCGAGGCGGGGTTGCTGTTGGTGAGGATGCGCACCGCACCCTCCTGCGAGATCAGGATCGTCTTGTCGTCGGTGCTCATGCTGCGACCTCCTTGCCGGATTCCTTGCCCAGGGCGATGTAGCGCTGCAGGTGATGGTCTTCGTCGCCGAGCTGGTGGTCGATCATCACGAGGCGCTTGGCGTAGTGGGGCAGCGGCAGCTCCCAGGTCATGCCGATGCCGCCGTGCATCTGGATGCTCTCCTGCGCCACCAGCGCGCCGATGCGGCCGATGCTGAACTTGGCGGCCGACAGCGCACGCTCGCGCGTCACGCGGTCGCCGGTGTCGATGGCGGCTGCGGCGTTGATGACGGCCGAGCGGGCCTGTTCGATCTCCAGCAGCAGGTCGGCCATGCGGTGCTGCAGCGCCTGGAAGCTGCCGATCAGCGTGCCGAACTGCTTGCGCGTGCGCAGGTAGTCGAGCGTCGCGGCCTTGGCGGCTTCCATCGCGCCCAGCGCTTCGGCGCACAGCGCGAGCACGCCGCGGCCGATGGCACGCTCCAGCGTGGCATGGCCCTGGCCTTCGGCGCCGAGCAGCGCGTCGGCGCCCAGCTTCACGCCGTCGAAGGAGAGTTCGGCGACGCGGCCGCCGTCGATGGCGGGGCAGCCGCGCACCGTGAGGCCGGCCGTCTTCGCGGGCACGAGGAAGAGCGAGATGCCGGCTTCGTCGTCCACGTTGCCCGAGGTGCGTGCCGAGACCAGGAACAGGTCTGCCCGCTCGCCCTGCGGCACCACGGCCTTGGCGCCGTGCAGCACCCAGCCGCTGTCGCTGCCGTTGTTGCTGCGTTCTGCCTTGGTCGCCACGCGCGTGCGCTCGTAGTGCGTGTCGGCCTCGTCGTGCGCGAAGGCGGCGACGACTGCGCCGTTGATGATGTCGCCGAGCTTCTCTTTCTGCGCGGCGGTGCCGGCGGCGCTGATCGCCTCGCCGACCATCACCGCGCCCAGCAGCGGCTCGACCACCAGGCCGCGGCCCAGTGCCTCGAAGACCACGGCGATGTCGAAGCCGCCGCCGCCGAAGCCGCCATCGGCTTCGCTGAAGAGCGCGCCGATCACGCCCAGCTCGGCGAACTGCTGGAAGATTTCCTTGCTGAACCCGTGCTCCGACTTCGCGATGCGGTCGCGCGCGTCGAAGGCGTACTGCTCGCTGATGAAGCGGTTCAGGCTGTCGGCGAGCATGCGCCGGTCTTCGGTGTGTTCGAAATTCATTTCAAGTCTCCTGCGCATCCGCCAAGACACGCGTCGCATGAAAAAGCGCGGCTATCAAAGGGTGATTCCAGGAACGCCGCGGAACCGGCTTTGCCGGGCCGCTGGCGTTGCCCCCGGAAGGGGGTGGCGGCCACACGGAGTGGGCAAGCCTGGGGGAGAGCCATCACAGGCCGAGGATCATCTTGGAGATGATGTTCTTCTGGATTTCGTTGGAGCCGCCGAAGATCGACAGCTTGCGGTTGTTGAAGTAGCGCGAGGCGGCGGCCGAGGCGTAAGGCGGCCCGAAGGTCTCGCCGGTGTAGCCGTCCTTCAGCGCCTCGGCGATGAAGGGGCGGCCATAGACGCCCATCGCGCGGCGGGCCAGCGAAGAAATTTCCTGGCGGATTTCCGTGCCGCGAATCTTCAGCATCGAGCTTTCCGCGCCGGGCACGCCGCCGCCTGCCACCGCCGCGATCACGCGCAGGTTGGTGGTCTTCATGTTCTCCAGGTCGATCTCGACGCGGGCCATGCGCGCCGCGAAGGCTGGGTCGTCGGCCAGCGGCTTGCCGTTCTTGGTCTGCGTGGCGGCAATGCCCTTGAGCTGTTCGAGCGCGGCCACCGAGAAGCCCACGCCTGCGATGTTGGTGCGCTCGTAGGTCAGCAGGTACTTGGCGCAAGTCCAGCCCTTGTTCTCCTCGCCCACGAGGTTCTCGGCGGGCACGCGCACGTCGGAAAAGAACACCTCGTTGACCTCATGCTCGCCGTCGAGCGTGATGATCGGGCGCACTTCCACACCGGGGGAGGTCATGTCGATCAGCAGGAAGCTGATGCCTTCCTGCTTCTTCGCCTCGCGGTTGGTGCGCACCAGGCAGAAGATCATGTTGGCGTGCTGGCTCAGCGTGGTCCAGGTCTTCTGGCCGTTCACGATGTAGTGGTCGCCCTGCGCGTCGATGCCGCGCACGGCCGAGGTCTTCACCGCCGCGAGGTCGGAGCCCGCGCCGGGTTCCGAATAGCCCTGGCACCACCAGTCGGCGCCATTGAGGATGCGCGGCAGCCAGTGCTTCTTCTGCGCCTCGTTGCCGTATTTGATGAGCACCGGGCCGAGCATGTTCACGCCGAAGGGCACGATGCGCGGCGCGAAGGCCAGCGCGCATTCGTTCTCGAAGATGAACTTCTCCACCGCCGTCCAGCCCGGGCCGCCGTACTGCTCGGGCCAGTGGTTGGCGAGCCAGCCGCGCTCGTTGAGGATGGCGTGCCATTCCTGCATGTCGGCCTTCTCGAGGATCTTGCCGCTGCGCACTTTCTCGGACAGCCGCACCGGCAGCTTGGCGGCCAGGAAGGCGCGCACCTCGCTGCGGAAGGCTTCTTCTTCGGGGGTGAAGTTCAGGTCCATCGCGGGCTCCTCTTCAGTAGATTTCAAAGAGACCGGCTGCGCCCATGCCGCCGGCGATGCACATCGTGACCACGGCGTACTTCGCGCCGCGGCGCTTGCCTTCGATGAGCACGTGGCCGGCGAGGCGCGCGCCGGTCATGCCGAAGGGGTGGCCGATGGAGATCGCGCCGCCGTTCACGTTGAGCAGTTCCGAGGGAATGCCCAGCTTGTCCTGGCAGTGGATCGACTGCGAGGCGAAGGCCTCGTTGAGCTCCCACAGGCCGATGTCCTGCACCTTGAGGCCGTGGCGCGCGAGCAGCTTGGGCACCGCGAACACCGGGCCGATGCCCATCTCGTCGGGCTCGCAGCCGGCCACCGCGAGGCCGCGGAAGGCGCCCAGCGGCTTGATGTTGGCGCGCTCGGCTTCCTTGGCTTCCATCAGCACGCAGGCCGATGCGCCGTCCGACAGCTGCGAGGCGTTGCCGGCGGTGATGAACTTGTCTTCGCCCATCACGGGCTTGAGCTTGGCGAGCGCCTCGTAGGTGGTGCCGCGGCGGTTGCAGTTGTCTTCCGTGGCGGTCACTTCGCGGTAGGTGACTTCCTTCGTCTCCTTGTCGGTGACGGCCATCGTGGTGGTGCAGGCAATGATCTCGTCCTTGTAGCGGCCGGCGATCTGCGCCTCTTCGGTGCGGCGCTGGCTCTCTGCCGAGAAGCGGTCCTGCGCCTCGCGGCTGATGTTGTAGCGCTTGGCGACGATGTCGGCGGTCTCGATCATCGCCATGTACAGCTCGGGCTTGTGCTCGACGATCCACGGGTCCATGCCGCTGTCGCCGCTGTCGGTGGCGCTGCGGGTGCGGATCTGCGAGATGCTTTCGACGCCGCCCGCGATCATGGCCGGCGCGCCGTCCACCACGATGCGGCCCGCGGCCATGGCGATGGCCTGCAGGCCCGAGGCGCAGAAGCGGTTGACCGTGGTGCCGGCGATGGAGATCGGCAGGCCCGCGCGGATGATGGCCTGGCGCGCGATGTTGCGGCCCGTGGTGCCTTCGGGGTAGCCGCAGCCGAGGATGGCGTCCTCGATCAGCGCGGGGTCGAGGCCCGAGCGCTCCACCGCCGCCTTCACGGCGAAGGCGGCCAGCGTGGGGCCGGGGGTGATGTTGAATTCGCCGCGGTGCGCCTTGGTGAGCGGGGTGCGGGCGGTGGAAACGATGACGGCTTCACGCATGGGGGTGTCTCCTGGACGGCTGGCTCTGTCTGTGATTACTCGGATTGGTTGAGGCTCGCGAAGTCGGCGCCGCGCTCGACCAGCTGCACCAGCAGCGGCGAGGGCTTCCAGAAGACCGGGTCTTCCTTCGCGAACTCCTGGATGTCGGCCAGCACCTTGGGCAGGCCCACGGTGTCGGCGTACTTCATCGGGCCGCCGCGGTGGCGCGGGAAGCCGTAGCCGTAGAGGAAGGTCACGTCCACGTCGAGCGGGCGCAGCGCGATGCGCTGCAGCACGACGTTGGCGCCCTCGTTGATCATCGCGGCCATGTAGCGGCGCATGATTTCTTCCTCGGTGAAGGCGCGCGGCTTGATGCCGGCGCGCTCGCGCTCGGCGTCGATGATGGCCAGCACCTCGGGGTCGGGCTGGCCGGTGCGGGCGCCCTCGGGGTAGAGGTAGTAGCCGCGCTGCGTCTTCTGGCCGAACCAGCCGCGCTCGCAGATGCGGTCGGCGATCTGCACGTAGCGAGCCTTCGGGTCGCGCGTGGCGGCCTTGCGCTTGCGCGTGGCCCAGCCGATGTCGCCGCCCGCGAGGTCGGACACCTGGAAGGGGCCCATCGGGTAGCCGAAGTTGCGCACGGCGGCGTCGATCTCGTAGGGCGATGCGCCGTCTTCCATCATGTGGTCGGCGGCCTGGCGGTACACGGCCAGGATGCGGTTGCCGATGAAGCCGTCGCACACGCCGGCGCGCACCGGCACCTTCTTGAGCTTCTTCGCGAGCTCGAAGCCGGTGGCGACCACGTCGGCGCTCACCTTGGCGGGCACCACGATCTCCAGCAGCTTCATGATGTTGGCGGGCGAGAAGAAGTGCAGGCCCACCACTTCCTGCGGACGCGAGATGCTGGCGGCGATCTCGTCGATGTCGAGGTACGAGGTGTTGGTGGCCAGCACCGCGCCGCGCTTGCACACGCGGTCGAGCTCGGCGAACACCGCCTTCTTCACCGCCATGTCCTCGAACACGGCTTCCACCACGATGTCGACATTGGCGAGCGCGTCGTAGCTGGTGGAGCCCGAGAAGCGCGCCATGACCGCCGCCTTGGCCTCGGGCGTCATGCGGCCCTTGGCGATGAGGCCGTCGTACACCTTCTCGACGTTGGCGCGGCCGCGCGCGAGCTGCGTGTCGTCGCGCTCGATCATGGTCACCGGCATGCCGGCGTCGAGCATCGCCACCGCGATGCCCGCGCCCATGGTGCCGCCGCCGACGATGCCGGCCGCCTCCAGCGCACGGGGGCTGGCCGACTTGGTCTCGGGGGCCTTGAGCACTTCGCGCTCGGCGAAGAAGGCGTGGATCAGGCCGGCGCGCTGCGGGCTGTCGATGCACTGCAGGAACAGCTTGCGCTCCAGCGCCATGCCTTCGTCGAAGGGCAGCGTGAGCGCGGCTTCCACGGCCTCGACGATCTTCATCGGCGAGAACAGGCCGCGGCTCTTCTTGGCGGTGTCGGCGCGCGCGGCTTCGAGCGCGGCGCGGGCGGCTTCCTTGTCGGCCAGTGCGCCGGCGTCGCGGGTGCGGCGCACCGGGGCCTTGGCTGCGACCAGTTCATTCGCGTAGGCGAGGCCTTCGGCGCGGGCGTCGGCTTCGGTGGCGAGGCGGTCGACGAGGCCGAGCGAGAGCGCTTCCTTCGCGCCCGCATGGCGGCCGCTGAGCATGAGTTCGATGGCGGGCTTCACGCCGATCAGGCGCGGCGCGCGCTGCGTGCCGCCCGAGCCGGGCAGCAGGCCCAGCGCCACTTCGGGCAGGCCCAGCCTGGCGGTCGGCGAGGCGATGCGGTAGTGCGCCGACAGGGCCACTTCCAGCCCGCCGCCGAGCGCGGCGCCGTGGATGGCCGCGACCACCGGCTTGGTGCAGTTCTCGATCTTCAGGCAGGCCTCGGGCAGCGAGGGCGGCTGCGGCGTCTTGCCGAACTCGCGGATGTCGGCACCCGCGATGAAGTTGCGGCCCGCGCCGACGATCAGCACCGCCTTGGCCGCGCTGTCGGCCTCGGCCGCGTCGATGGCGGCCACGAGGCCGCGGCGCACATCCACGCCCAGGGCGTTGACGGGCGGGTTGTCGATGGTCACCACGAACACGTCGCCTAGACGTTCGAAGGTGACGGGACCGGTGGACGTGGAGGGGCTGGAGGTGTCGCTGGTGGCCATGTGCTGCTTGTCTCTCGCGTTGCGGACCGTGCGGGTCCGAGGCTCTGGGATGAACCAAGCATTCTTGGCCGGTGTCCGCGCTTTGACAATTGCATAGGCGGTTGACAGACTGTCAAAGGATTTTTGACACAATCGGCCCATGGACCTCCAGTCGCTCACCCTGTTGGTGGAAATCCTCGACGCCGGCAACCTGAGCGCGGCCGCGCGGCGTCTCAAGATGACCCGCGCCAACGTCAGCTACCACCTGAACCAGCTCGAGCGCTCGGTGGGCGCGCAGCTCGTGCGCCGCACCACCCGGCGCGCCGAGCCGACCGAGATCGGCCTGCGCCTGTACCAGCACGGCATCGCCATCCAGGCCGAGCTGCTGGCGGCGCGCGAATCGGTCACCACGCTGGGCCAGGGCCTGCAGGGCCGCGTGCGCCTGAGCGTGCCCAGCGGCTACGGGCAGCTGGTGATGGCCGACTGGCTGATCGACTTCAAGCGCCAGTACCCCGGCATCGTGCTCGACGTGGTGTTCGAGAACCGCATCGAGGACCTGCTGCGCGACGAAGTCGACATCGCCATCCGCGTGATTCCCGAGCCGCCACAGAACCTGGTGGCGCGCGCGATGGGGCCGGTGCGCTACGTGGCCTGCGCCTCGAGCGAATACGCCGCGAAGAACCCGCTGCCGGTGCAGCTCGACGCGCTGCAGGGCGCGCCGGTGGTCACCGCCGCCGTCATCGGGCGGCAGCTGCGCGTGTCGGCCTACCAGGGAGAGACACGCCGGGAGGTGATCCTGGAGCCGACGCTGATCTCCGAGAACTTCCTGTTCCTGCGCCAGGCCATCCTCGCCGGCCTGGGCATCGGCCTCGTGCCCGACTACGTGGTGCAGGAAGACGTGCGCCGCGGCGACGTGGTGACCACGCTCGACGACTGGCGCCTCTCGATCTTCGGCACCCAGATGTTCATGCTCTACATGCCGAACCGCCAGCACACGCGGGCGATCCGGACGTTCATCGATTTCGTGCTGGAGCGGGTGAGGGGGCCGGGCGATGCCGAGCCGCCTTCCCGATAGCGGGCGCCAGCCCCGGCAGCCCTACCTGCGGCGGTCGGCTTCCGCGCTCTCGTAATACCGCGACTTGTCCTCGTACATCGCCCGGTCGGCCCGCTGCAGCGCGGCCTCCAGCGGCTCGTCGCCGTGGCAGGTGGCCAAGCCGATGGCCAGGCTCAGCGCGTGGCCGCTCTGGCCGGCGTGGAACTGGTTGTTCATTTCCAGCAGCGTGAGGATGCGCTCGCGCATCGCCTCGGCGCCGCGTTCGTCGGTCATGGGCAGCAGCACCGCGAACTCGTCGCCGCCGATGCGCGCGGGCCAGGCGGGGAGGTCGACGGCCTTGTCGAGCACCTCGCCCATGCGGCGCAGCAGGGTGTCGCCGGCGGCGTGGCCTTCGAGGTCGTTGACCTGCTTCAGGCCGTTGAGGTCGATGGCCACGATCGACACCGGCCACGGGCCCTTGCGCGAGAGGCGGTTGAGCTCCTCGGTGTAGTAGGTGCGGTTGCACAGCTGCGTGAGCACGTCGTGCTTGCCGAGGTATTCGAGGTAGGCCTCGGCCTTCTTGCGCGCGGTGATGTCGACCAGCGACACCAGCACCAGGTCCCAGGTGTCGAGACGGTCGTCCTGCACCGCGAACTGCATGTGGATGTTGAGCACCTCGCCCGACAGCGAGTAGTTGAGCACCTCGCGGTGCTGCACCGTCTTGCCGTTCCACAGGTCCTGCAGCTGCTCGGCGAACGACTCGCGCATCTCGTCGCGGAAGATGCGCGAGAGGTTGCCCAGCAGCGTCTGCAGGTCGGGTGCGCCGAACATGCGCAGCGTCTCGTGGTTGACGTCGATGACGCGGATCTCCTGCATGCAGCGCGTGACGAAGTCGGGGTGCACCTTGATGAAGGTGGCGAAGTCGGTGATGCCGCGCGCGCGCAGCGTCTCCATGAGCGAGCGCACCGCGCTGAAGTCTTCCACCCACAGCGACACCGGCGAGCGGTCGAACAGGCTGCGCGCGTAGATGGCGCTCTCGTCGCGCAGGCGCTGCGCGGCCACGCGCTCGGTGACGTCGTCCAGCGCCACCAGCACGCGGCTCCAGCTGTCCTCGTAGCCCGGCAGCACGCGGGCGCGCACGCGCACGTCGAGCCGGCGGCCGTCGAGCGCGTAGTTGACGGTCTCGCTCTCGAAGCTGAGCTGGCCGCGCCAGAGCTGGTCGAGCTCGTGCACCACGGTGGCCGACATGTCGCCGCGGAACACGCGGTCGAGCGCGCCCAGCAGGGTCTGCTCGCTGTCGGCGCCGAAGAGCTTGAGCGTGTGCTGGTTGACCCGCAGCACCCTCAGCAGCGCCATGCATTCGTTCACCCGGCGCGGGTCGGCCTGCAGGTGCGCCACCAGGTCGGTGACGCCCTCGGCGCGCCAGCCGTCGAGCTTGCGCTTGAGGTCGCCGTAGTCCTCGATCCAGAGGGAGACCGGCGCCAGGTCGAACATGGCGTCGAGGTCGCCGGCGGCGGAATGTGAAGCCGGCGTGGAGCCGGAGCTGGTGGCGGGCAGGGCCATCGATGATGCTTTCAGGGAAGCGGCGCGGCCATGGGTGGGCAGGGCATTTGCCGGCGGGCTGAGTTCTTAATTATTAACCGTGGCCAGCGGGCCTCCGGACTCAGCGGCTGTACAGGCCCACCACGCTCTGGCCGCCGAGCGCTCGGCCCTTGAGCGCGGCCAGCAGCGCGTCGCGGCCGAGGCCCGCGGGCAGGCTGCCCGGCGCGATTTCGGTGGCGATCACCGTCATGACGTAGTGGTGAGGCCGGTCGCCCACCGGCGGGCACATGCCGCGGTAGGCGGGCGCGCCGGCCACGTTCGGGCCCATGGTGAAGTCGAAGTTCGAGCCCGCAGCCCCTTCGCCCGCCTTGAGCTCGCCGCGCTCGGCAGCGATGTTGTAGGCCACCCAGTGCGATACGCCCAGGCCGGCCGCGCCGTCGGGGTCGAACACCAGCACCGCGACCGACTTGGTCTTGGCCGGCAGGTTGCTCCAGGCCACGGGCGGCGAGATGTTCTTGCCGCCGCATTCGCCAGCGCCCGCATGCTCGGCCGGGATGGTGCCGTTGTCGGCGAAGGCGCTGGAAGTGACCTTCATGCCCGTGGAGCCCTTGCCCACGGGCGAGGACATGTTCGCGCAGCCTGCCAGCAGCCCGGCCAGGGCAAGGGCCGCGGCGGGCAGCGCCATATGCGGGAGAGTGCGGAATCGGTTGGTGCAGTTGCGCATGTCGTTGCTCCTGGATGGTGGATCTTGTGCCGACTTCAGCCGGCCGCCCCGGGCCAGACGCTGCCGTCGGGCTTCTCGTGGACGGCCAATGGCGTGAGCCGCGCGCCCCGGCACGGGCCGCCGACGCACTTGCCGGTGTCGGGCTCGAAGATGGCGCCGTGCCGGGCGCACATCAGGAAGCGCCCCGAACTCTCCAGCACCTGGCCCTCGAAGTCGAGCGGCCCGCCGGCATGCGGGCACTGGTTGAGGTAGGCGTGAACCGCGCCCTGCCAGCGCACCGCGAAGGCGGGCACGCCCTCGGGGGTGCTGAACCTGGCGGCCAGGCCGCCTTCGGCAAGGCTGGTGGCCAGCGGCAGGGCCGGTGTGGCGGACGGGCCGGGTGGGGTGGGCAGGTGGGCGGTCGTGGCGGCTTCGGTCATCTGACCGCGAGCCTAGCCAAGGTTCAGGCGCTGCGCAACGCGCGGCGTGGCGGGGCCGAGGCCATCGTGTCGTCGGACGGCGCCGCGTCCAGCGGGCCGAGCCGGCGCATCTTGTCGTAAAGGGTCTTGCGCGGCACGCCCAGGCGTTCGGCTGCCGCGGCCGCGCTCCCGTTGCAGGCCTCCAGCGCCTCGCGGATCAGGTAGCGCTCGAACTGCGCCATCTGCTCGTCGAGCGTGCGCGGGCCCTGCGCCAGGCTGCGGAAGCCCTCCTCGCCGTCCCACAGCCCGAGCACGAAGCGGTCGGCGATGTTGCGCAGCTCGCGCACGTTGCCGGGCCAGGCATGTGCCATCAGCGCCTGCAGGTGGCGCGGCGCGACCGCCGGCTGCTCGCGCCCGTGGCGCAGTGCGGCCTGCATCGCGAAGTGGGTGAACAGCAGCGGGATGTCCTCGCGCCGCTCGCGCAGCGGCGGCAGGTGCAGCACCACCACGCTCAGGCGGTAGTAGAGGTCGTCGCGGAACTTCTGCGCCTGCGCGGCCTGCAGCAGGTCGGCCTTGGTGGCGGCGATCACGCGGCTGTCCATCGGGCGCAGCTCGTTGGAGCCCAGCCGCTCGAACTGGCGCTCCTGCAGGGCGCGCAGCATCTTGACCTGCAGGTTCATCGGCATGGTCTCGATCTCGTCGAGGAACAGCGTGCCGCCGCGCGCGTGCTCGATCTTGCCGATGCGCCTGCGCGCGGCGCCGGTGAAGGCGCCGGCCTCGTGGCCGAACATCTCGCTCTCGAACAGCGCCTCGGGCATGCCGCCGCAGTTGATGGCCGCGAAGTTGCCTTCGCGCCGCCGCCCGCAGTCGTGCAGGCAGCGCGCCACCAGTTCCTTGCCCGTGCCGGTCTCGCCGAGGATCAGCACGTCGGCGTCGGAGCTGGCCACGTCCAGCACGAGGCGGCGCAGCCGCTGCATGGCCGAGGAGCGCCCGATCAGCCGCGCCTCGATCGACTCGTAGCCCGCGAGCTTGCGGCGCAGCTGGTCGACCTCCAGGCTGAGCGCCCGCTTCTCGAGCGCGCGCTGGACCACCTCGGTGAGCTGGTCGGGCGAGAAGGGCTTTTCCAGGAAGTCGTAGGCGCCCAGGCGCATGGCCTGCACCGCCATGGTGATGTCGCCGTGGCCGGTGACCAGGATGACCGGCAGCGTCGGGTCGATCTGCAGCGCGCGCGACAGCAGCGCCAGGCCGTCCATGCCGGGCAGCCTCACGTCGGTGACCAGCACGCCCGAGAAGCCCGGCACCACGCGCGGCAGCACCTGCTCGGCCGAGCCCAGGCCCGTCACGCGCAGCCCCGCCAGCTGCAGCGCCTGCGTGCTACCCAGGCGCACGGCCGGGTCGTCCTCGACGAAAAGAACCTCGAGTTCGTGTTCAGGCATGAAATGTTCCCTGCAGGGCTCCCTGCTTTTCGAATGTGGCGGGCGCATCGCGCAGCCCGTCGCGCAGCGCGACGACGAAGGCCGCGCCGCCGAGTTCGCTCTCGCCGGCGCGCAGCAGCCCACCGAAGTCGCGCACGATGCCGGCCGAGATGGCCAGCCCCAGTCCCAGGCCCAGGCCCTGTTCCTTGGTGGTGAAGAAGGGCTCGAACAGGCGCGGCATCACCTCCGGCGCGATGCCGGTGCCGTTGTCGTGCACTTCCACCGCCACGCCCTCGGCGCTGCGGCGCGCCACGATGCGCACGCGGCGCGGGCTGGCGCCGGCAGCCGCGACCGCGTCGAAGGCATTGACCAGCAGGTTGACCAGCACCTGCTCGAGCCGGTTGCCCTCGCAGCGCGCGAAGAGTCCCGGCTCCACGAACTGCTCGAGTTCGATGTGCTCCTGGCGGATGCGCTGGCCCAGCAGGAACAGCGCATCGGCTATCACGTCGGCCAGCGCCACCGACTGCAGCTCCACCGCCGAGCGGCGCGCGAATTTCTTCAGCTGCGCGGTGATCTGCCCCATGCGGTCGGTCAGATCGCAGATGGTGCGCAGGTTCAGGTCGACCTGCTCGGACTGCCCGCGCTCCAGGAACACCACCGCGTTGGCCGACAGCGTGCGCAGCGCGGCCAGCGGCTGGTTGAGCTCGTGCGTGATGCCGGCCGACATCTGCCCGAGCACGGCCATCTTGCCGGTCTGCACCAGGTCGTCGAGCGTGTTCTTCAGGATCTCCTCGGCACGCTTGCGCTCGGCGATCTCGGTCTGCAGGTGCTGGTTGGCCTCGCTCAGCGCCTCGGTGCGCAGCTGCACCTTGTGCTCCAGCTCGTCGTAGGCGCCCTGCAGCGCCTCGCGCGCGGCCAGCCGCTGGTGCACGATTCGGCGGCGCTGCTGCAGGTACATCACCAGCAGCGTGAGGAACACCAGCGCGAACATCGTCGCCAGCGCGCTGGTGCGCGCGAGCGCATGCACCGGCTTCATGTCCGACAGCATGATGAGCTTCCAGTCGGTGCCGTCCACCGGACGGCTGTCGAGCAGGTAGTCGGGGCCGAAGGGCGTGGCGCCGGGGCGCTGCGGCGCCTCGCTCGCGCGCAGCTGCACCACCGTGCCCGCGCCGCCCGACAGCGGCCGGTGCTCGCGCATGTCGATGGGCGTGAGCGCGCCAGCCTCGGTGTACTGGCGCGTCTGCGCGAGCTGCCTGAGCGTCTCGCTCGACAGCGGGCGCAGCGCGCGGAACTTCCAGCCGGGGTCGGACGAGAGGAACACCACGCCGTTGCCGTCGATGGCGAACACGCGGTCGGCCGAATGCGACCAGGCCGCGTCGAGCTTGTCGAGGTTGACCTTCACCGTCGCCACGCCCAGCCGGCGCGGCCCGTCGATGATGCCGAAGGAGAAGTAGTAGCCCGGCTCGCGGCTGACCGTGCCGATGCCGTAGAAGCGCCCCGGCACGCCGCGCAGCGCGTCCTGGAAGTAGGGGCGGTACGAGAAGTTCATGTCCACGAAGCTGCCCGGCTGGTTCCAGTTGCTGGCGGCCAGCGTGAGGCCGGTCTCGTCCATCACGTAGATGGCCGAGGCCTGCGCGTGCGCGTTGACGGTCTCCAGGTAGACGTTGGCGTCCAGCTGCTGGCCGGCGTCGCGCGGCTTGCGCAGCAGGTCGAGCACGTCGGGGCTCAGCGACACCACCTGCGGCAGGTACTCGTAGCGGCTGAGCTCGCTGCGCAGGCTGGTGGCGTAGATGTCGAGCCGGTGCAGCGTGCCCTGCTGCAGCGAGCGGATGCCTGCGCGCTCGCCCAGCAGGTAGGCCAGCGCGCCGCCGGCCGCGATGAGGCACAGCCATACGCACACCGCAGCCCACAGGCGCCAGCGCGCAAGAGGCGGCGCCCCGGCCGCGAGGGCGGGGGCGTCGCCATGGAAGCGCGCCAGCACGGCCTTGTCGCGCAGGTCGTCGGGCGATCCGGCAAAGCCGGCCCGGTAAGGCGCGGAGAGCTTCAGCACGGCGCGGCCGGCCGATAGGAGCAGTGACGACACGGGAGCGGGAAGCGGGAGTCCGCCGTCGGGCAGCAAGGGGCCCCGATGGTATGCAGCACTCCCCGCCGCGCCGAGGCGGAATTACCCTCGCTGTCGCCCATGCGTCGCACCATGTCCGTGCCTCAGTCGGCGTACACGCCTGCGGCCTTGACCACCGGGCCGAAGCGAGCCACTTCCTGCTGCACGAACTTCCTGTGCTCGGCCGGCTCCACGCGCCGGTCGGCCACCACCACCGCGCCCAGGCCCTCCTCCTTCTTGACGAACTCCGGGTCTTTCAGCGCGGCCTTGAGCGCGTCGTTGAGCTTCCTGAGCACCGGCGCGGGCGTGCCCTTGGGCGCGTAGAGACCGTGCCAGATGGTCACCTGGAAGTTCTTCAGGCCCGACTCGTCCAGCGTGGGCAGGTCCTTCAGCGCGGGCGTGCCCAGCCGCTTGAGCGTGGTCACGCCGTAGGCCTTGACCTTCCCGGCCTCGATCTGCGAGGTGGTGTTGGTGGTCTGGTCGCACAGCAGGTCGATCTGGCCGCCCAGCAGGTCGGCGATGGCCGGTGCGGTGCCCTTGTAGGGCACGGTGGTCATCTCGGCCTTGAGCTCGCTCTGCAGCAGCAGGCCGCACAGGTGCGAGGCCGAGCCGATGCCCGCGTTGCCGAGGTTGGTCTTGCCCGGGTTCTTCGCGATCCACTCGCGCAGCTCGCCGAAGCTGCGGGCCTGCAGCTGGGGCTTGCCGATGACGGTCATGGGCACGTCGTTGATCATGCCCAGGTACTCGAAGTCGGTCTCGTAGTTGTAGGGCAGCTTGCGGTAGAGCACCGGCGTGGTGGCCATGCCCACGTGGGTGAGCAGCAGGGTGTAGCCGTCGGGCCTGGCGCGCGCCACCTTGGCGTTGCCGATGGTGCTGCCGGCGCCGGCGGCGTTGTCGATCACGATGCTGGTGCCGTCCAGCGGCTTGCGCATGGCTTCCGCCAAGTCGCGCGCCACGCGGTCGGTGGGGCCGCCGGCCGCGAAGGGCACGACGATGGTGATGGGCTTGCCGCCGGGAAAGTCCTGCGCTTGCGCGCCGGTGGCTGCAGCCAGGCCGAGGGCCAGTGTCAGGGCGAGATGGACTGAGGACGCAGGGGTCTTCTTCATGGATGCTTTCAAGGTTCACTCCAGGGGAAAAGGCGGGAGGGCCGCGCAAGCCGGCCCGCCCGCGACATGGCTTACATGAAGCTCGACACCAGCTTCTTCGTGATGTCGAACAGCAGGTTCACCGGCGAGGGGCCGAACGACAGCCAGGTGCCGGTCAGCGGCTGCTGGCCGACGCCGGGCCTGGTCCAGTCGCACACGCCGTCGGGGAAGGCGGCATTCAGGCGCGCCCATTGCACCGGGTTGAAGCTCACGCTGTAGTCCGAGGGATTCAGCGGCTTCAGCTGGCACTTGGCGATGTCGTCGGCAAGAGGGCCGCCCGCTGCCATGCGCGGCGTGGTGCCGGCCGGGTAGAAGGTGTTGCACGCGCCGCTGCCGAAGGCGGTCTGCTCCTCGGTGTACTTCAGGCCCGCGTTCCAGCAGGCGTCCTGCAGGTCGGCCGGGCGGTTGGCGGCGATCTTCCTGGCCTTGGTGCGATCGGAGGTGTCGGCCTTCACCGCGGTGAGCCACTTCACCATCTCGTCGAAGGCGGCCGCGTTGCCGCCGCCCATGGTCCACATCACGTGGTTGTCGATGTTGCCGTTGGCGCGCCGCAGGCGTTCGCGCATCGAGAACGAATGGATCTTGGTGTGGATGTCGCCGCCCGTTGCGCCGTCGTTGTAGTCGCGCAGGTCGATGATGGCGGTGGACGCCAGCCCGCCCGCGCCGTTGACGATGCGCCCCGACTGGTAGGCCCGGCGCAGCGCGTCGATGTCGCCCACGGTGCGCGTGGCGGTGCGCTTCATGTCGCGGTCGACGCCGCCCACGCGCTCGTTCAGGTCGAGGAATTTCTCGATGCTGAGCTTGCCCTCGTTGAGCGCGTTCAGACCGTACTGGATGCCCACGTTGTCGATCGGACGCAGCGCGAAGCCCTCGGCCTCGGTCTTGCCGTAGACGTTCACCGTGTGGTCGAACACCGTCGCGCGCGCGCCCGTCGGGTTGGTCAGCGCGTTGTAGCGCTGCTCCGTGGGCACGCCCGCGGGGAACGACACCGTCGGGTCGAGCCGGCCGGCCTGGCCGCTCATGTTGGAGATGTTGGCGATCTGCAGGTAGCCCGAGATCGCCTGCTTCTCGGCCGTGGTGTAGGCCAGCGCCGCGGTGGCCGGGTCGTTGAAGTAGTTGTTGAGCACGCGCGAGTCGTGCAGCTTGAAGATGGTGGAGGAGGTGACGTCCGCGAACACCTGGCTCACCACCACGCCGTCGAAGAGGCCGGGGTAGTTGTCGCTGGTCTGGTGGCTCTGGTAGGAGCCGCCCGAGCCACCGGTGCCGATGGTGTGGGCCGGCACGCCGAAGTTCTCGATGAAGCGCTCCTTCACCATCGCGATGGTTTCCGAGGAAAGCTGGTCGTTGCAGTTGGTGCCGAAGACGTTGAGCGTGGAGGTGGTCACGGCGAAGCCGCGGCTCTGGTAGGTCGGGTTGATGAGCGTGGCGAAGTCGTTGCCCTGCTGGAACCAGCCGCCCTGGCAGCCGCCGCCCAGCGGATAGAGCAGCGTGCCGTTCCAGCCGGCCGGGCGCGAGGTGGGCGAGGGCGCGGGCTCGTTGAGCACGTCGTGCAGGATCGCCGACTGGTACAGCCCGCGGTTGATGGTGCCGCTTTCGAGCCGCACCACGTAGGGCACCTGCTTGCCGTTGACGGTGAGCCAGGCCATGTTGGCCGGGTAGGTGGTGATCGATTCCGGCACGAAGCGCACGTTGCTGCCGGCGGTGGTGCGGTAGTAGTAGTCGACGCGCGTCTCCACCGAGCACTTGCCGTCGTCCAGCGGCTTGAGCACCTGGCCGCCCATGCGGGTGAAGGTGGCATAGCCGCACACGAAGGGCTCCTCATGCGGGCCGGAGATCACCGGGCCGGTGATCGGGTAGGCCGTCAGCTGCAGCTTCGCGCTGTAGCCGCCATAGCTTGCGACCAGTTCGTTGGAGCCCAGCTTGAGCCCCGTGACCTTGCCCACCAGGCGGCCGTTGGCGGGGTCGCGAGAGAACGCCGCCGTCACGTCGCGCCCGTCGACCGACACCGCGAGGTTGCCGTCGGCTTTCTCGCGCAGCAATTCGAGCTCGACCAGCGCGTCGTCTCCGGTCACCAGCTGCGGCGACGAGGACAGCACGCCGATGCGCACCGTGGCATCGACCGGCGGCGGGTTGCCGGGGCCGGACGGATCGGTCGGCGTGGTGCCGCCACCGCCTCCCCCGCCGCCCCCGGCGCCTCCTCCTGCAGCGGGCGGAATGAAGCTGAAGCCGCCTCCACCTCCGTCGCTGCCGCCGCCGCAGGCGGTGAGCGCCAGCACGGCCAGCAGCGTGCCGATGCGCACGGGGGTCGGGCGAAGGCGAGGGCTCTTCTTCTCGGTTCTGGTCATCTTCTCTGTCTCCGTTGTGGTTCTGGTTGAACAAGCGATGGGGGAAGGGGCGGCTCCCCCTGGCCGGCACGGCATGCGGCGGCGCGACCCGGCGCGGGCCGGATCGAAGCGCGACGCGCGGCGCGTCAGTGCGGGGTGGTGAGTCGGGGGCCGGCCGGCGGTGGCGGCGCGGCGGCGGGTGCGGGCAGGTCGGTCATTGGCGTGTCTCCATCCTCTGTCGGGTGTGCCGCTTGGATAGCAACGCATGTGCCACGCGGGCCGCCAAACCCAAGTGGCTGATTCCATTGGGGTTTTTTCAGCGGACCTGCGGTTTTCCCGCAAATCGGCGGCTGAAAAACCAGCCACTGCAGACGCGGGTCGGCCGGAAAACCGCACGCCAGGGCAGGACACAATCAGCTTAAAACTGTATATTCATACAGTATTTGATCGACTCCCCCATGGACATCCAGCGCAAACTCGCCATCCTGGCCGACGCCGCGAAGTACGACGCTTCCTGCGCGTCGAGCGGTTCGCAGCCGCGCGACTCGCTGGGCGGACGCGGCATCGGCTCCACCGAGGGCGCAGGCATCTGCCACAGCTACGCGCCCGACGGTCGCTGCATCTCTCTGCTGAAGGTGCTGCTGACCAACCACTGCCAGTACGACTGCCTCTATTGCGTGAACCGCGCGTCGAGCAACGTGCCGCGGGCGCGCTTCCGGGTCGAGGAGGTGGTTCAGCTCACGCTCGACTTCTACCGGCGCAACTGCATCGAGGGCCTGTTCCTGTCCAGCGGCATCGTCAAGTCGCCCGACCACACCATGGAGCAGGTGGTCGAGGTCGCGCGCCAGCTGCGCGAGGAGCATGACTTCCGCGGCTACATCCACCTCAAGACCATCCCCGACGCCAGCGACGAACTGCTGGCGCGCGCCGGCCGCTATGCCGACCGGCTCAGCATCAACGTCGAGCTGCCCACCGCCGAGGGCCTGCGAGCGCTGGCGCCCGAGAAGGACGAGAGCGCCATCCGCCGCTCGATGGCGCGGCTGCGGCTTCGCATCGACGACACCCGCGAGGAGGCGCGCCGGGTGGTGCCGATCCGCGCGCTGCCGGGCGCCGCGCCGGCTGCCGCCAAGCCGCCGCCCTTCGCGCCCGCGGGCCAGAGCACGCAGATGATCGTGGGCGCCGACGCCACCGACGACCGCCACATCCTGGCCTCCAGCGCCACGCTCTACGGCGCCTACAAGCTCAAGCGGGTGTACTACTCGGCCTTCAGTCCCATCCCCGACGCGGCCCGCGCGCTGCCGCTGGCCGCGCCGCCGCTCATGCGCGAGCACCGGCTGTACCAGGCCGACTGGCTCATGCGCTTCTACGGCTTCGAGCACCAGGAGATCGTGGCCTCGCCCGACGGCCTGCTGCGGCTGGACGTCGATCCCAAGCTGGCCTGGGCGCTGGCGCATGCGGAGCGCTTCCCGGTCGACCTCAACCACGCCCCGCGAGAGATGCTGCTGCGCGTGCCCGGCCTCGGGGTGAAGGCGGTCGAACGGCTGCTGCAGGCGCGTCGCGTGCGAAGGGTGAGGGCAGACGACCTGCGGCGCCTGCATGTGCCGGCGCGCAAGGTGCTGCCCTTCGTGGTGGCCGACGGGCACCGGCCGGCGGCGAACGCGATGGCAATGTCGGCGTCCGCCGCGGCCGCTCCCGTCCCGGCGCAGGCGGCGCTGTTCTGAGGCCGAGGGAAGGATCGGCATGGGTATGCGCGTGCGGCTCGAAGACCCGGTCGATCTCGACGCCTTCCGCCGCGAGGCGCGCCAGCTGCTGGCCAACGGCGTGCCGCCCGACCATGTGGAGTGGAGCGACGGTACGCAGGGCAGCGGCGGCGCGGAGCTTTTCGGGGACGCCCCCGCGGGCGGTCTCGGGCTGTTTTCGGATGAGCCTGCCGCGCCCCCTGCACCGGCCGGCGCTGCGCGCCAGCCGGTGCCCGCGTCGTTCCTCGCGCTGTGTGCCGACGTGATCCTGCATCGCGACCCGGGCCGCCTCGCGCTCATGTACCGGCTGCTCTGGCGGCTGGCGCACGAACCTTCGCTGCGGCACGACCCGCTCGACGCCGACATGCTGCGTGCCGGGCTGATGGCCAAGGCCGTGCGCCGCGACATCCACAAGATGCGCGCCTTCGTGCGCTTCACCCGCGTGGAAGGCGAGCAGGGCGAGCGCCACGTGGCGTGGTTCGAGCCCGACCACCGCATCGTGGAGGCCAATGCGCCGTTCTTCTCGCGCCGCTTCGCGCAGATGCAATGGGCCATCCTCACGCCGGAGCGCTGCGTGGCGTGGGATGGGCAGGCGCTGACTTTCCGCGACGGCGCCGACCGGCGCGAGAGGCCGCCGCCGGATGCGGGCGAGCAACTCTGGCTCACTTATTACGAGAACATCTTCAACCCCGCGCGGCTGAAGCTCGCGATGATGCGCCGCGAGATGCCGGTCCGCTACTGGCACAACCTGCCCGAGGCCGCGCTGATCCAGCCGCTGGCCGACGCGGCGCAGGCGCGCAGCCAGTCGATGATCGACGCGCCGGCCACGCCCGCGCGCCGCATCCGCGCCCCTCTGCCGCTGCACCTGCTGCCGGCCGATCGTGCGGCGCCGGCCAGCCTCGATGAACTTCGCGCAGTCACGCATGCGTGCCGCGACTGCCCCATCGGCGCGCTCGCCACCCAGGCCGTGTGCGGCGAAGGGCCCGTGGGCGCGCAGCGCATGCTGGTCGGCGAACAGCCCGGCGACCAGGAGGACCTGGCCGGCCGCCCCTTCGTCGGGCCGGCCGGCCAGCTGCTCGATCGCGCGATGGCGCAGCTCGGCCGGCCGCGCAACACGGTGTACCTGGCCAATGCCGTCAAGCATTTCAAGTACGAGCTGCGCGGCAAGCGCCGCATCCACAAGACCGCCGGCCAGCGCGAGGCCGAAGCCTGCGCCCACTGGCTGGACAGCGAGATCGCACTCGTGCAGCCCAGGGCGCTGGTGGCCCTGGGTGCCACCGCCGCGCGCGCCTTGCTCGGCCGCCCGGTGGCGGTGCAGGCCGAGCGCGGCGCCTGGCTGCACGAGCGCGCCGACGGCCGGCCGGTGTTCGTCACGCTGCATCCGTCCGCGCTGCTGCGGCTGCCCGACGCCGAACGCGCCGCCGCCTACGACAGCTGGCTGGCCGACCTGTACGGCGCATTCGAAAGTCCCCTCGGCGACAGCGACCGCATCCAGCCGGCCGCGGCGCGCGTACTCGTTCCGTAAAGCAAGCGCCATGGTCCGGCGCCGCCGAGCGCGCCAGTCTGGCGGCCGTGCGCCCGCAGGCCTGGTTTCGACCATCGGCACTCGGATTCCCGGGTCCGCGATACGAACGAGCGTTCGAGAAAAAGTATCTGGATGAACACGCTGAAACAGGGTTGGCGCGGCATCGACGTCCGCCGACTGCAGGAAGCCCTGAACCGCAAACTCAAGCCCATCCCCGCGCTCGCCACCGACGGCGACTTCGGCCCGCTCACGCGCGCGGCCGTGCTGCGCCTGCAGGCCGCGCACTGGCTGGTGGAGGACGGCGAGGCCGGCCCGTGCACGCAGAACGTCGCCTTCGACGGCGAAGCCGCCGAGCCCGTGCTGCATCCGGTCGCGCTGATCCCGGCGCCCGCCGCCGCGCTCTGCTGGGCCGCGGGCGTGGCGATGATGACGCGCTCCAACGTGCAGGCGGTGCTCGCGCGCACGCCGGCCGAACTGGTCGCGCCCGACGGCCGCTTGCATCATTTCGCCGACATGTATGGCGGGCATGACGAGCACACGGACGCAGGCAGTCGTCTCGCCGCCGCACATGGCCTGGAAGTGCGCCCGCCGCAGCCCTGGTCGCTGAAGGCGCTGCGCGCGGCGCTGCACGAGGGCCCGCTCATGCTCGACATGCTGTGGGACGCCAGGAAAGGCGACACGTCCAGTGCCGGCCGGCCGGGCCACATGGTCGTCATCGCGGGCATCCGGGGCGACGACGATCCCAGCGGGCGGGGCACCACGCTGCGCATCCTCGACCCGTGGCCGCCCACGAAGGGCGCGCGCAGCTCGGTCAACTTCTTCAGGTGGCTGCAGGGCGCCGGCTCGCGCACCTGCCGGGTGTTCAGCACCTAGCCGGCCCGTGGCCGAAAGGGGCCGGTGCGACAATCCCCCGGCCATGACAGACACCCTCACGATCATCCGCCCCGACGACTGGCACCTGCACGTGCGCGACGGCGCCGCACTCGAAGCCGTCGTTCCCCACAGCGCCCGCCAGTTCGGCCGCGCGCTGATCATGCCGAACCTCCGCCCCCCCGTGACCACCGCCGCGCAGGCCGTGGCCTATCGCGACCGCATCCGCGCCGCCGTGCCCGAAGGCACCGGCTTCGAGCCGGTGATGTCGCTCTATCTCACCGACAACCTGCCGCCCGAGGAAATCGCGCTGGCTGCCGAAGCAGGCGTGCGCGCGCTCAAGCTCTACCCGGCCGGCGCCACCACCAACAGCGATGCCGGCGTGACCGACATCCGCAAGACCTACAAGACGCTCGAAGCCATGCAGAAGCACGGCCTGCTGCTGCTGGTGCACGGCGAGGTGACCGACCCGGCCATCGACCTGTTCGACCGCGAGGCCGTTTTCGTCGACCGCGTGATGATCCCGCTGCGCCGCGACTTCCCCGAACTGAAGGTGGTGTTCGAGCACCTCACCACGAAGGAAGGCGCCCACTACGTGCGCGACGCCGGCCGCTTCACGGCCGCCACCATCACGGCGCACCACCTGCTCTACAACCGCAACGCCATCTTCACCGGCGGCATCCGCCCGCACTACTACTGCCTGCCCGTGCTCAAGCGCGAGACGCACCGCGTGGCGCTGGTCGAGGCGGCCACCAGCGGCAGCGACCGCTTCTTCCTGGGCACCGACAGCGCGCCGCACCCGGCACACCTGAAGGAGCACGCGCTGGGCTGCGCCGGCTGCTACACCGCGCTCACCGCCATCGAGCTGTACGCCGAGGCCTTCGACAACGCGGGCGCGCTCGACAAGCTCGAGGGCTTCGCAAGCTTCCACGGCCCCGACTTCTACGGCCTGCCGCGCCACACCGACACCGTCACGCTCAGGCGCGAGAGCTGGACAGTGCCCGAGACCGTGCCCTACGGCGACGCCACGCTCAAGCCGCTGCGCGGCGGCGAGACGGTCAACTGGAAGCTGGCATGACGGTCTCATCGCTGCGCGTGATGCTGCTGATCGACGCCGACAACGTCTCGGCGGACGTGATCGAGCAGGCCGTGCAGCGCACCATGGACGAATACGGCGCCATCCACGTTCGCCGCGCGTACTGCAACGCCGAGATGGCGGTGAACCGGCAGGCGCTCTTCAAGCGCCTCTCGGTGCGGCCGATGGTGAACCTGTCGGCCGGCAAGAACAGCACCGACATCGCGCTGTCGGTCGATGCCATCGACCTCGCCATCGCCGAGCGGCCCGACGTGGTGGTGCTGGTGTCCTCCGACTCCGACTTCGCGCCGCTGGTGATCCGCCTGCGCGAGAAGGGCTGCCGCGTCTGCGGCATCGGCCAGCAGGGCAAGACGGGCGAGGAAACCGTCGGCATCTACGACGCCTTCACCGACATCGCGCACAACGCCGTCGCCAAGCCGGCCGCGCGCACGGCACCCGCGAAGAAGACCGCAGCCGCGAAGACCACGCGCGCCAAGGCCGCGCCCGCCGCGAAGAAGACCGCGACGAAGACGGCGGCGCGCAAGACGGCGGCGAAGTCTGCCAGCAGGCCCGAGCCCAAGCCCGAGCCGCAGCAGCAGGCACAGCAGCAGCCGCAACCTTCGGAAGCCGCCGAATTCATCCTGCAGGCCGCCCCGGCCCTGCGCAGCGGCAAGGACGTGCCGCTCAACGACGTCGCCAAGGCCCTGCGCACCGCGGGCCTGCTCGGCAAGAACAGCAGCTCGCTCAAGCTCTTCGAGAAGCTCACGGCCGAGTTCGCGCTGATGCAGCACCCGGACCGCATCCGCTGGACCGGCGCCCCTGCGCCTTGAACCTGCCGGCGATCGACTGGGCGCAGCCGTGGCTCGCGCCCTATCGCGCCGGCGGCGAGGCGGCGATGCAGGCCATTGCGCACGGCGAAGGCAGCGTGGCAGCCGCGCTCCAGCACATCAGGCACGCATCAGGGCAGGTGTGGGCGCCCGACTTCGTGGGCCAGGACGCGCTGCCCGCCGGCCAGGCCTACGAGGCCCACGTCTTCCGCACCCGTACGGTCCCGACACGCGACAACCTGCACGATTTCTTCAACGGCCTGGTGTGGCTCGCCTTTCCGCAGGCGAAGCGCCGCCTCAACGAGCTGCAGGCCGGCGAGATCGCGCGCGACGGCGTCGGCGCCACGCGCGGGCCGCTGCGCGACGCGCTCACGCTGTTCGACGAGAACGGCGCCTTGCTCGATGCGCCGCCGGCCCTGTGGCGGGCGCTGGCCGCGCGCGACTGGCACACGCTCTTCGTCGGCGAGCGCCGGCTGTGGCGCGAGGCCAGGCTGGTGCTGTTCGGCCATGCGCTGCTGGAGAAGCTCGTCACGCCGCGCAAGCCCATCACCGCGCACGTGCTGCTGCCGTTGCATGGCGAAACCGGGCCGGCGGCGCTCGACGACGCCCAGGTGGCCGCCGCGCTCGACCCGCTGCGGCTCGGGCGCAAGCCCTTCGTGCCGCTGCCGGTGCTCGGCGTGCCCGGCTGGTGCCGCGACAACGAGGCAGCACAGTTCTATGACGATCCGCAGGTCTTCAGGCCCTTGACCGGTCGGGGAATACCGGGGGCCTAGAACTTTTGCTCCTATCATGGCTCCACCGGCTGCCGCCGACCGGAGCGCCCAGAACACCTCGAACATCCAGGGCTTCCAGGCCGCGAACTGCTCGAGAACGGCTTGAAGAGGGCCCCAGGGCCCTCATCTGGGTGGCAGATTTCCCCACGGAGAATTCAACTTGAAACGTATCCTTCTGTTTGTCCTGACCAACGTGATGGTCGTCGCGGTGCTCGGCGTGGTCGCCAGCCTGCTCGGCGTCAATCGCTTTCTCACGGCCAACGGGCTCAACCTGACCGCGCTGCTCGGCTTCGCCCTGGTGATGGGCTTCGGCGGCGCGATCATCTCGCTGCTCATCAGCAAGCCGATGGCCAAGTGGACCACCGGCCTGCACATGATCGACAACCCCCAGACGCCCGACGAGGCCTGGATCGTCGGCACGGTGCGCAAGTTCGCCGACAAGGCCGGCATCGGCATGCCCGAGGTCGGCATCTTCGAAGGCGAGCCCAACGCCTTCGCGACGGGCGCGTTCAAGAACTCGTCGCTGGTGGCGGTGTCCACCGGACTGCTGCAGAACATGACGCGCGAAGAGGTCGAGGCCGTCATCGGCCACGAGGTGGCGCACATCGCCAACGGCGACATGGTCACCATGACGCTGATCCAGGGCGTGATGAACACCTTCGTCGTGTTCCTGTCGCGCGTGATCGGCTATGCGGTCGACAGCTTCCTGCGCCGCGGCGACGACCGCAGCTCGGGCCCCGGCATCGGCTACTACGTGAGCACCATCGTGCTCGACATCGTGCTCGGCTTCGCCGCCGCGATGGTGGTGGCCTGGTTCTCGCGCCAGCGCGAGTTCCGCGCCGACGCCGGCGCCGCCGCGCTGATGGGCCAGAAGCAGCCGATGATCAACGCGCTGGCCCGCCTGGGCGGCCTGCCCGCCGGCGAACTGCCGAAGGCGGTGGAAGCCATGGGCATCACCGGCAGCATCGGCAAGCTGTTCGCCACGCACCCGCCGATCGAAGAGCGCATCGCCGCGCTGCAGAACGCGCAGCGCTGAAGACGGGGCCAGCCTCGCCCATCAACAGAAAAGCCGCCACGTTGCCGTGGCGGCTTTTTTCTTTTCACCTTTCCTTTCGCCTGTCGTCCGCCAGAGCCGATCCAGCATGCCCTCGACACCCACCAAGCTCATGTCCAGCGCCCTCAAGTCGGTGCTCGTGCCGGAACTGAAGGCCGCAGGCTTCGCGGGCAGCTTTCCCGATTTCCGCCGCGACCGGGCGGACGTGATCCATTTCGTGTCCGTGCAGTACGACAAGCCGGGCACGGCCTTCTTCCTGGAATGCGGTGCGCATCCGCCGGGTGAAAAGACCACCAGCTGGGGCGATGTGGTCGCGCAGGCCGATCTGCGGCTGGAGTACGTTCCGCTCACCGAGCGCGCGCGGCTGCAGGGTCGTGGCGGGGCGGGCGGTTCCAGCCAGACGGAGGACTGGTTCTCGTACGAGGGTTTCGGCGACAGCCCGGAGCCGTATCGGCTGCTCGCGGCTTCGGTTGCAAGCATGCTGCCGCAGATCGAGAGCTGGCTGACAGCGCGTGAGCGCGGGCCAAATCTCTCGACGATGGCGGCATAGCTGCCGCCGTCGTCCCGATCTATCAGTCGGCCGACGGGGCGGCAGTAGCTTCAGGCGCTTCGGTCGTCGCGACCGGAGCCGCGGCGGCAGCGGCACGGTCGGTCCGCGCACGTTGCAGCGTGCGTGCGACCTCGCCCTGCGTCATGCCGTACATGTCCGCAAATTCCTTCTCGCTGCGCCCGCTGGCCTCGAAGGCGCGCAGCAGGGCCTCGCGCTTGGCGGCCTGTTCCGCGAGCAGGGCCAGGGCTTCGTCGAGCACGGCGTTGTTGTTGGCGTCGCGCGAGCGCACCAGCACGGCGTAGGCCTCGCGGTCGAGGCCCGAGGCTTCGACGGCGCGGGCCAGGCGTGCGACGAGTTGCGGGCGCAGGTCTTCGCCGGTGCGCTGCGAGCGGCGGCGGTGCAGCTCGAGGATGGCGTGGTGCACGTGCTCGGGGGCCACCGGCTCGGCGACGTTGCCGTCGAGGTCATGACGCGGATGGCCGGCGGCCACGCTCTCGAGGTAGCGCGTGGAGCGCGCGTGCAGGCCCATCGCCACCTTCAGGTCTTCGGCCTTGAAGTCGTCGGGGTGGCGGGCCAGCAGTTCCTCGTACACGCCCAGCTTCAGCGGCAGGAAGCGCGCGCCGAACAGGTTCGGGTACAGCTCGAACAGGCGCTCGAGCGCCGGGTGCACCTTGCGTTGCGGGCGCGCCGGCTGCTGGGGTTGTTTCTGCTGCGGTTGCTGCTGCGGAGACTGCGCCTGCTGCGGCCTCTTCGGCTTGCGCTGCTGATGCTGCTGCTGCGGCCGCTTCGCCTGCGCGGGAGCGGAGGGCGTGCCGGCCGCGGCTTCGGAAGCCGTCGTCGAGCCGTCCGTGCCGGCCCGCAGGGCCTGCAGCTGCTGCGCCATGTCCAGGCGCTCGCCACGGGGGCGGCGCGACTTGTTGTTCGGGTTGGCGGTGGTTGCTTCGGTCATTCTGGAAATCCGGCGCGAAGGCGCGAAGAAAGCAGGAAGTGGTTCAGTGGAATGCGCTCGCGCGTTCGGCGCGGTGCAGTGGATGGGGCGCTCGGTGCATTGTCGTTTGCGTGGTTGGTCGTCCCGTCAGCCCATGGCGGCCGAGGCGCGCGCGGCCTGCCGGCCGATCAGCAGCCTGAAGGGCAGCAGCATCAGCACGCCGACGGCCAGCTTCACCGCGAGGTCGCCCAGCGCCCAGGTGAGCCATGGGCCCTCGGTGCCTGCGAAGGCGATGCCCCAGAACACGATGCTGTCGAGCACCGCGGCGATCACCGTGGCCACCAGCGGCGCGCGCCACCAGAGGCCGCGGCGCAGGCGGTCGAAGACGCCGATGTCGAGCAGCTGCGAGGCGATGAAGGCCAGCCCCGAGGCCGCCGCGATGCGCACCGGCGCCAGCAGCAGCGACACGCCCACCGCCACCGCGAAGCCCACCCACGCCACGCGCCGCGCCATGCCGGGGCCGAAGCGCCGGTTGACCAGGTCGCTCACGAGGTAGGCCACCGGATAGGTGAAGGCGCCCCAGGTCAGCCAGTCGTTGATGGCGAACTGCACGAGGATGTTGGAGGCGAGCACCACGGCCGCCATCGCCAGCGTGGCGACGACCAGGTGGCCCGCGGCCGGGAGCTCGAAGCGTACGGAGGAGGGCTGCTGCATCAGACGCTCGCGGTGCGTTCGCGCTCCGTCTCGGTCACCAGGCTGCGTGCCACGGCTTCGGCCACCTTGATGCCGTCCACGCCGGCCGACAGGATGCCGCCGGCATAGCTCGCGCCTTCGCCCGCGGGGTACAGGCCGCGCACGTTGAGGCTCTGGAAGTCGTCGCCGCGCGTGATCTTGATGGGCGACGAAGTGCGCGTCTCGACGCCGGTGAGCACCGCGTCGTGGGTGTCGAAGCCCTTGATCTTGCGGCCGAAGGCGGGGAACGCCTCGCGCATCGCCTCGATGGCGTAGGCGGGCAGGGCCTTGTGCAGGTCGGTGGGCGTCACGCCTGGCTTGTACGAGGGGATCACGCTGCCGAGCGCGGTGGAAGGCTTGCCCGCGATGAAGTCGCCCACCAGCTGGCCGGGGGCGCGGTAGTCGCCGCCGCCGAGCACGAAGGCGTTGCTTTCCAGTTCGCGCTGCAGCGCGATGCCGGCGAGCGCGTCGCCGGGGGAATTGGATTCCCATCCTGGGAAATCGCGCGGGTCGATGCCCACCACGATGCCCGCATTGGCGTTGCGCTCGTTGCGCGAGTACTGGCTCATGCCGTTGGTGACCACGCGGCCCGGCTCGCTGGTGGCCGCGACCACGGTGCCGCCCGGGCACATGCAGAAGCTGTAGACCGAGCGGCCGTTGCTCGCGTGGTGCACCAGCTTGTAGTCGGCCGCACCCAGCAGTGGATGGCCCGCATGGCGGCCCCAGCGTGCGCGGTCGATGAGGCCCTGCGGATGCTCCACGCGGAAGCCGATGGAAAAGGGCTTGGCCTCGATGTGCACGCCACGCGCATGCAGCATCGCGAAGGTGTCGCGCGAGCTGTGGCCCAGCGCCATCACCACGTGGTCGGCGCGCAGCTCGCTGCTCTGGCCGGTGGACTGGTCGAGCACGGTGAGCCCTCGAAGGTGGCCGTCCTCGATGTGCACGTCGGTCACGCGCTGCTCGAAGCGGATCTCGCCGCCCAGCGCCACGATCTGCTCGCGGATGTTCTCCACCACCTTCACCAGCTTGAAGGTGCCGATGTGCGGATGCGCGACGTAGAGGATCTCGGGCGGTGCGCCGGCCTTCACGAACTCTTCCATCACCTTGCGGCCGAGGAAGCGCGGGTCCTTGATCTGGCTGTAGAGCTTGCCGTCGGAGAAGGTGCCGGCGCCGCCTTCGCCGAACTGCACGTTCGACTCGGGGTTGAGCTCGCTCCTGCGCCACAGGCCCCAGGTGTCGCGGGTGCGCTGGCGCACGGTCTTGCCGCGTTCGAGCACGATGGGCCGAAAGCCCATCTTCGCGAGCATCAGCGCCGCGAAGATGCCGCAGGGGCCGAAGCCGATCACCACGGGCCGCGTCTGCAGGCTTTCGGGTGCGCTGGCCGGCGGCACGTAGCGCATGTCGGGCGCGCTCTGGATGTGCGGATGGCCCGCGTGCTTCGCGAGCAGGGCGGCTTCGAGCTTCGCGTCCGCGAGCTGCACGTCGCAGATGTAGACGGTGAGCAGGTCGACCTTGCGGGCGTCGAAGCTGCGCTTGTAGACGTTGTGGGAGTCGATCGCTTCGACGGGGACGCCGAGCGTCCTGGCGATCAGTGCGGCCAGCGCCTCTGGCGCGTGGTCGAGCGGGAGTTTGAGTTCGGAGATTCTCAGCATGGCGTGGGGCTTGTGACTATCAAGCAGGTGGCCATTTTAGCTTTGCTGTTCGTGGAACACCGCGGAACCGGCTTTGCCGGGCCGCAGGTGTTGCCCCCGGAAGGGGGTTGGCGCAGCGACACGAAGTGCGCGCAGCCTGGGGGTGAACCAGTTCAGGCCGGCAGGAAGCCTTCTACGGACAGATAGCGCTCGCCCGTGTCGTAGTTGAAGCCCAGCACCACCGCGTCGGGCGCGAGCGACGGCAGTTTCTGCGCGATGGCCGCGAGCGTGGCGCCCGAGGAGATGCCGACCAGGATGCCTTCCTCGCGAGCGCAGCGGCGGGCCATTTCGCGGGCGGGTTCCGCGTCCACCTGCAGCACGCCGTCGAGCAGTGAGGTGTCGAGGTTCTTCGGGATGAAGCCTGCGCCGATGCCCTGGATCGGGTGCGGCGAAGGCTGGCCGCCCGAGATGACCGGCGAGGCCACCGGCTCCACCGCGAACACCTGCAGCTTCGGCCACTTCTTCTTCAGCACCTTCGCCACGCCCGTGATGTGGCCGCCGGTGCCCACGCCGGTGATCAGCACGTCGATGCCGTCGGGGAAGTCGGCGGCGATCTCCTCGGCCGTGGTGCGCACGTGCACGTCGATGTTGGCGGGGTTGTTGAACTGCTGCGGCATCCACGCGCCGGGCGTGCCGGCCACGATTTCCTCGGCGCGGGCGATGGAGCCCTTCATGCCGTTGGCGCGCGGCGTGAGGTCGAAGGTGGCGCCGTAGGCCAGCATCAGGCGGCGGCGCTCCACAGACATGCTGTCGGGCATCACCAGGATCAGCTTGTAGCCCTTGACGGCCGCCACCATCGCCAGGCCGATGCCGGTGTTGCCCGAAGTGGGCTCGACGATGGTGCCGCCGGGCTTGAGCGCGCCGCTCTTCTCGGCGTCTTCGACCATCGCGAGCGCGATGCGGTCCTTGATCGAGCCGCCGGGGTTGGCGCGCTCGGACTTGATCCACACCTGCTGCTTCGCATTGCCGAACAGGCGGTTGATGCGGATGTGCGGCGTATTGCCGATGGTCTGGAGGATGTTCTGGGCCTTCATGGATGCAATCTCCTTGGGTCGATGCGTTTGTCGGACGGACGGAATGCATTGTGAGACCTGCCTGCGATGCGCGGCCGGCGATGCCCTCCTGCGCGCCGGGCGATAATCCACCCCGTGAAGCACGCCAGACCGCCGCTGGTGCAAGTGCCGAAAGGCCGCACTGGAGGAACGTCCGGACTGCACAGGACAGCGCAGGAGTTAACGACTCTCCACCGTGAGGTGAGGATCAGAGCAACAGAGACGAGCCGATTCAGTTCGGGTGAAACGGGCAATCTCTGCGCGCAGCAACACCAAGTAGGCCAGTATCGAGGTGGTTCCGCTGAGCTGGCGGGTAGGTGGCATCGAGCCGTCTGGTGACAGGCGGCCCAGAGTAATGGCGGTCACGCCGCGGGTTCCGCAAGGGGCCTGCGGTGCACAGAATCCGGCTTATCGGCGGGCTTCACACTTTTCTTCTTTTCTCCCCTTTGCGTTTTTCCGCGCCCTTCGGCCCTGACCGACGGTGGGCGCGAGCCTTGCCGCGTGCAGGCATTGGTAGTTACCCGTATAATCGATAGCATGCTAATTAATAGGCGGCTACCTTGACCACCCCATCCACCCCCCGACCGACACGCGAACAGGCGCTGATGCGCATCGGCACCTCGCTGGCGGTGCTGCAGCGCGGCTATCGCGCCGTGGCGGACAAGGCGGTGGCGCATGTGGGCGTGTCGCAGACGCTGGCCTATCCGATCGTGATGCTTGGCCGCATGAACGGCGACGTGCGCCAGGGCGTGCTGGCCGAGGCGCTGGGCATCGAGGGGCCGTCGCTGGTGCGCTCGGTCGACCAGCTGGTGGAAGCCGGCCTGGTCGAGCGCCGCGAAGACCCGGCCGACCGGCGCGCCAAGACCCTGCACCTCACCGAGGCCGGCAAGGCCGTCTGCGAGCCCATCGAGGCGGCGCTGGCGCTGATGCGGGTGTCGCTGTTCGAGGGCGTGTCCGACGAGGACGTCGCGGCCTGCCTGCGCGTGTTCGCCGTGCTCGAGGAGCGCATGGGCGTTCGCGCCGTGCAGAGCCTGCCGCCGCCGCCATCGCAGGAAGGGCGCGGGTAGTTCCATGGCCGCATTCAGCCTGCCGCGCTTCAGCCGCGCGGAGATCCTCTTTTCCAGCAAGAGCTTCGCCGCCGCCATGCTCGCGATGTATCTCGCCAGCCGCGCCGGCCTGCCGCGCCCGTTCTGGGCGCTCATGACCACCTACGTCGTCGCCCATCCGCTGGCCGGCGCGGTGCGCTCCAAGGCGGTCTACCGTTTCCTCGGCACGCTCATCGGCAGCACCGCGACCGTGCTGCTGGTGCCGGCGCTGTCCAACGCGCCCGAGCTGCTCACGCTGGTGCTCGCGCTGTGGGTGGGGCTGTGCCTGTGCATCTCGCTCTTCGACCGCACGCCGCGCTCCTATGTCTTCATGCTCGCGGGCTACACGGCGGCGCTGATCGGCTTCCCGTCGGTGCAGACGCCGCTCGCGCTGTTCGACACCGCCGTGGCGCGCGTCGAAGAGATCGGCCTGGGCATCTTCTGCGCCACGCTCGTCCACAGCCTCGTGCTGCCCGCAGGGCTGGCGCCGACCGTGCTGGGCCTGCTCGACCGCACGCTGCAGGACGCGCGCAAGTGGCTGGGCGATCTCTTCCAGCCCGCCGGCCGCGGCAGCGCCGAGCCCCGGCGCCTCGACGACGACCGCCGCCGCCTCGCCGGCGACATCACGCAGCTGCGCCTGCTCTCCACCCACGTTCCCTTCGACACCACGCACCTGCGCTGGACGGCCGGTGCCATCCGTGCGATGCAGGACCGCGTCGCCGCGCTCACGCCGGCGCTCTCGGCCGTCGAAGACCGCCTGCTGGCGCTGGAGCAGGCCGAAGGCGCCATCGCGCCCGACGTGGCCGCCGTGCTTGCCAAGGCCGCGCAGTGGCTGCGCGAGGAGGCCGATGCCTCCGGCGACGCGACGGCCCGCGCCGTGCGCCTGCAGGAGCTGCGCCGTGCCATCGAGGTTCTGGGCGCCACGCCGCCCGAGGCACAGCCGCAGACCCGCTGGGGCCGCGCCCTTCGCATCGGCCTCGCAGGCCGCCTCGAAGAGCTAGTCGACGGCTGGACCGCCTGCGCCCAGCTGCGCCAGGACATCGACGAAGGCCTGAAGGGCGCCGCGCCGCTGCGCCGCACGGCCGCGCTCGGCAGCCGCGTGCTGCACCGCGACTACGGCATGGCGCTGCTGTCGGCACTGGCCGCCGTCATCGCCATCTGCCTGTGCGGCGCCTTCTGGATCCTCACCGGCTGGCCCATGGGCTCGGCCGCCACCATGATGGCCGCCGTCTTCTGCTGCTTCTTCGCGACGATGGACGACCCCGTGCCGGCGATCCACGGCTTCCTGAAGTGGACGCTGTGGTCGATCCCGATCTCGGCCGTCTACGTGCTGGTGCTCATGCCCATGGTGCAGGACTTCGGCATGCTGGTGCTCATCTGCGCGCCGCTCTTCCTGCTGCTGGGCTTCTACCTGCCGCGCCCCACGCACTTCATGGCCGCGATGGCGCTGATCTTCGGTGTGTGCGGCACGCTGGCGATGCACGACACGGCCAGCTCCGACCTGGTGAGCTTTCTCAACAGCATGATCGGCCAGATCGTCGGCGTGGTCGTCGCGGCGCGCGTCACGCGTCTCGTGCGCTCGGTGGGCGCCGACTGGAGCGCGCGGCGCATCCAGCGCGCCACCTGGCGCGAGCTGGGCGACATGGCCGCGTCTTCGCAGCCGCAATACGCGCAGAGCGACGCCTATGCGGTGCGCATGCTCGACCGCATCGGCCTGCTCGCGCCGCGCATCGCGCAGGCCGGCGGCACCGTCGAGGGCGTGGCGGCCAACGACGCGCTGCGCGACCTGCGCATGGGCGCCGACATCGCCGTGCTGCAGCGCGTGCGCGGCCAGCTGCCGCTGGCCACCTCGGCCGCGCTGCTGGGCGGCATCTCGGGCTTCTTCCGCCAGCGTGCGGAAGGCCGCATGAATCCGCGCCCGCCGGGGCTGCTGCCGCAGATCGATGAAGCGCTCGGCGCCGTGCTCGATGCGCGCGACACCGCGAACGCAGCGGACAGCGCGTCTTCTTCCGCCTCGCGCTCGGCCGTCACCGCACTGGTGGGCCTGCGCCGAAATCTCTTTCCCGACGCGCCGCCCTCGCTCGCGAGCACGTCCCTCACTTCGCAAGGAGCTTCCGCATGATCGGCGAAGCCAGCTTCTACGGCCTGTACCTGCCCTGGATCATGGTGCTCGCGCTCGCGGCACTGCTCGTGCTGTGGGGCGTGCGCCGCCTGCTCGCGGCCACCGGCGCCTACCGCTGGGTGTGGCATCCGGCCCTCTTCGACATGGCGCTCTACCTGCTGCTGCTCTATGCGCTCAGCCGCGCCAGCGCCTACCTTCAATGACAACAACGAGATTCCAATGAAAGCCGCCCGAACTCCAACCGACAGCAATCCGTGGGCCCAGCGCCTGGGCCGCATCCTCGTCACCCTGGCCGTGGTGGCCGCCGCCGTGTGGGCCGGCCTGCGCCTGTGGGACCACTACGAACTCGCGCCGTGGACGCGCGACGGCCGCGTGCGCGCCAACGTCGTGCAGATCGCGCCCGACGTGTCGGGCCTTGTCACCGCGGTGCCCATCCACGACAACCAGCCGGTGGCCGCCGGTACGCTGCTCTTCGAGGTGGACCGTGCGCGCTACGACCTCGCCGTGCGCCAGGCGCAGGCCGCGCTCGCCGCGCAGCGTGCCGTGAGCGCGCAGGCCCAGCGCGAGAACGCGCGCAATGCCGGCCTCGACGAGCTGGTGTCGAAGGAGTCGCGCGAACAGACCCGCTCGCGCGTCGAGCAGATGCAGGCCGCGGTCGCTCAGGCCGAAGTGGCGCTCGACTCGGCACGCCTCAACCTTCAGCGCGCCCAGGTGCGCGCGCCGGCCGACGGCCTGGTCACCAACCTCGACCTGCGCCAGGGCAGCTATGCCGCGGCGGGCCGGCCGGTGCTCGCGCTGGTCGATGCGCAGTCGTTCTACGTCGAAGGCTATTTCGAAGAGACGAAGCTGCCGCGCATCCACCTCGGCGACCGCGTGCGCGTCACGCCCATGGGCGGCGGCGCCGTGCTCGAAGGCTCGGTCGAGAGCGTGGCCGCCGGCATCGCCGACCACGACCGCTCCACCAGCGCCAACCTGTTGCCCAGCGTGAACCCGACCTTCAACTGGGTGCGGCTCGCGCAGCGCATTCCGGTGCGCGTCAAGCTCGATCCGCTGCCGCAGGGTGCGCGCCTCGTCGCGGGCCAGACGGTCACGGTGCAGGTGCTGGAGAACAAGCCCGTGCAGAAGACGGCGGCAACGGCTTCCACGCCACAGAAGGGATGAACGACATGACCAGCTTCGCTTTCCGCGTCGCATCGCTGGCCGCCGCCGCCGCGCTCGCGGCCTGCGCGGCGGTCGGCCCCGACTACAAGCAGCCGCCCGAGGCGCTGGCCAGCCAGCCCGCCGCGGGCAAGCCCTTCGCCGAGGCGCCCGCGAATGCCGCGCCGCTGCCCGCGCACTGGTGGCGCCTGTACCACGACCCGCTGCTCGACAAGCTGGTCGAGCAGGCCCTCGCGCACAACACCGACCTGCGCCAGGCCGTCGCGAACCTCGAGCGCGAGCGCGCCATCGAGGACGAGACCGCCGGCGCCAGGTACCCCACCATCGGCGTGAACGGCGGCCCCTCGTTCGGCCACGTCTCGGGCCTGTCGCTGCTGCAGAAGGGCTACGAGCCGCCGAGCACCTTCAACTACAGCGCGGGCGCATCGCTCTCCTACCAGGTCGACCTGTTCGGCCAGATCCGCCGCGCCATCGAGGCCTCGCAGGCCAGCACGCAGGCCGCCGAAGCCGCGCTCGACCTGGTGCGCGTGAACGTGGCGGCAGGCACTGCGCGCGCGTATGCCGAAGCCTGCTCCACCGGCCTGCGGCTGCAGATCGCGCAGAAGTCCGTCGCGCTGCAGCGGGACGCCGTCAACGTCACCGACCGCCTGCAGCACGCGGGCCGCGCCGGCGCCATCGACGCGAACCGCGCACGCGCGCAGCTGCAGCAGCTCAACGCTGCGCTGCCGCCGCTGAAGGCCGAGCGCCAGGGCGCGCTGTATCGCCTCGCCACGCTCACCGGCGCGCTGCCGCAGGACTTCCCGCGCGAGGTGGCCGACTGCACCGTGCCGCCGCGCGTGGCCGGCGTGCTGCCCGTTGGCGACGGCGCCGCGCTGCTGCGTCGCCGGCCCGACATCCGCCAGGCCGAACGCAGCCTGGCCGCATCGACCGCACGCATCGGCGTGGCGACTGCGGAGCTCTATCCGAAGGTCACGCTGGGCCTCTCGGGCTCTTCCGCAGGCCATGCCGACGATTTCGGCCGCAAGGACACCTTCGCCTGGAGCCTCGGACCGCTGATCTCCTGGACCATTCCGAACACCGGCGTGGCGCAGTCGCGCATCGCGCAGGCCGAGGCCGGCACGCGCGCCGCACTCGCGAAGTTCGACGGCACCGTGCTCACCGCGCTGCGCGAGACCGAGACCGCGCTCGCCACCTACGCACGCGAGCTCGACCGCCGCGCCGCGCTGCAGGCCTCTCGCGACGAGAGCGCCAAGGTCGCCGCGCAGGCGCGCCAGCTCTACCAGAACGGCCGCACCGGCTACCTCGACGCGCTCGACGCCGAACGCTCGCTGGCCGCCAGCGAAGCCGCGCTTGCCGCCAGCGAGGCGCAGCTGGCCGACGACCAGGTGGTGCTGTTCATGGCGCTGGGCGGCGGGTGGGAGCCCGACGACGCCCATCTCGCGCAGGGCACTGCGTCGGCCAACCCCGGGCAATGACGCCGACCGCCGCATCCGCGCAGCCGCAGCAGCGCCGTCCGCACGCGCCGCTGTGGCTGCTCGCGCTGGTCACCTTCAGCGGCACGCTGGCCATGCACATCTTCGTGCCCGCGCTGCCCATTGCCGCGAAAGGCCTGGGCGCGGGCATCGGGCAGATGCAGATGACGGTGAGCCTCTACATCCTCGGCCTCGCGCTGGGCCAGCTGGTGTACGGCCCTCTGGCCGACCGCTTCGGGCGGCGGCCGGTGCTGCTGGGCGGGCTGGGCATCTACTGCGTGGCGGGCCTTGCCGCGGCGCTCGCGCCCGAGGTGCATTCGCTCATCGCGGCGCGGCTGTTCCAGGCGGTGGGCGGCTGCGCCGGCCTCGTGCTGGGGCGCAGCATCGTGCGGGACACGGCCGAGCCGCAGGAGGCCACGCGCCGCCTCGCGCTGATGAACCTGATGGTCACCGTCGGCCCCAGCCTTGCGCCGCTGGTCGGCGGCGCGCTCGCCACCGCGCTGGGCTGGCGCTCGATCTTCTATGCGCTCTTCGGCCTTGGCGTGGTCGGCTTCCTCTTCACCTGGCGCCTGCTGCCCGAGACCGGCGCGCCCGGCGCCGCCGTGAACGCGCGCGAGCTCGGGCGCAACTACCGCAAGCTGCTGGCATCGCCGGCCTTCCTGGGCTTCTCGATCGGCGGCGGCTGCGCCACCACCTCGATGTACGCCTTCATCGCCTCGGCGCCCTTCATCTTCGTCGATCAGCTGCACCGGCCGGCGCACGAGGCAGGCATCTACCTCGCGATCCTGGTGTCGGGCGTGTGGCTCGGCAGCTTCCTTACCAGCCACCTGATCTCGCGCGTGCGCGTCGACCGCCTCATGACCCGCTCCAACGCGCTGAGCGTGGTGGCGGCCTTCGTGCTGCTCGGCGCGGCGCTCACCGATCATCTCTCGGTGCCGCTGATCGTCGCGTGCATGTTCCTCTTCACCGTCGGCGTGGGCATGGCCTCGCCACCCGCGCTCACGCAGGCGATCAGCGTCAACCCGCAGGTCATCGGCTCGGCCTCGGGCCTCTACGGCTTCACGCAGATGGCGGTGGGCGCGCTGTGCACCGCGCTCGCGGGCATGGGGCATGCGAACCCGGCGCTGGCATCGGCCATCGTGCTCGCGGGCGCGGGCATCGTGGCGCAGCTGTCGTTCGCGGTCGCGCTGCGCACGCAGAAGCGGGTAGCCGCCGCAGCAAAGCTCAGCGCGTGAACAGCCACCCGCCCTTGGGCTGGCGCATCAGCTCGTGGCGCTTGACGGCGCGCTCCTCGCCGTCGTCGCCCACGTAGACCACCTCGAAGCGCAGCAGCTTCGGCGAGACCATCTTCCAGTTCTGGATGCGCTTCACGGTCACGCACGCGGTCTTGTCGTGGTACTGCATCTCCGACATCGGCCCGCCCTGGAAGCCGCTGCCGTCGAACAGGCGCCCGGGCGCGGCGAAGGGGTTGAGCACCGCTCCGTTTCGCGCGGTGATGCAGCCCTCTGTGCGCACGAACGATTCGATGGTCGGCGAGGCGCTGCGCACCACCTTGCCCACCGCGGGGCTGGGCGGCTTGCTCGCAATGGCCTCGCGGATGCGCTCGACCTGCTCGTCGGTGATGGGCGCGAGGCCGTCCTTCGAGACGATCGCCGGCGGTGGAGCGGGCGGCGCCGGAGGCGGCGGTGGCGTGATGATCGAGCAGCCCGTGGCCAGCGCCAGCGGCACGGTGCAGGCCAGGGCAGTGCCCGGTGTTGCGAACTTCATGACTCAGTCTCTCCCTGAGGCTTGCGGCCCCTGGAGGCCACGGTCTGGAAATTGCGGGCCGCGAACATGCGGTGCATCGTCGTTGTCGTCCTCTGTCTTCTCTCTCTCGACGGTTCTCTTCTTGTCTTCTTCTGTGTTCTTGCTGTTGTCGTCAGAAGCGTTCGTGCGGTGCAAGGTAGCGCCACTGACCGGGCTGCAGCCCCGCCAGCTGCACGCGGCCGATGCGGATGCGCCGCATCGCCAGGATCCGCAGGTCCGCGCCGTCGCAGATGTGCGCGATCTGCCCGGGCCGCGCGCCCTTGAGCGCGAAGCGCAGTCCTGTCTGTTCGGCGGTCTGCCGTCCGATGCTCACGCGCGCGGGCGAGCGTTCGAGCCGCGCGAGCGCCTCGGCGCTCACTGCGCCGGCCACGTCGACCATCACCTCGTGCTCGAGGAAGGCGGCGTCTTCGTGCAGCTTGCGCTCCACGCGCCATTCCTGCGTGTACGCCACCAGCCCGCTCGCGCCGGCCTCGAGCGGCGTCATGCAGCGCTGCCCCCTCGCATGCGCCGGCAGGAAACGCCGCCCGGCACGCTCGGGTTCGTTGTGGTTGGCGGCAACGAGCAGTTCGTGCGCGGTGTCGATGGGCATGCCCGCAGGCTTGTACAGCAGCAACGTGACGGGCTCCACCGGCTGCGGCTTCACGCCGGCATCGATCTCCACCCGCTGGTGCGGCAGCACGCGCGACTGCGGCAGCGTCTGCTGCACACCGTCGACGCGCACCGCGCCGTTCTCTATCAGCAGTTCCGCATCGCGCCGCGACACGCCTGCCTGCGCGGCCACGCGCTTGGCCAGGCGGATGCCTTCGCTGTCGACGGGCGCCGTGTTGGCCATTGCGCTCATCCGTGCGCGGCCAGCTGGCGGATGCGCGCCACGTGCGCGGCCAGCGAGCGCGCCGCCACCGGCCACATCCGCTCGGGCACGTCGTCGTAGGCCAGCGGCAGCCATTGCTCGGGCGAGCCCTCGGGCAGCTTCTGCATCGCGGCGGCGATCTTGGCCTCGCGCTTCAGGCGGTGCGCCTTCAGCATGCCGATGGCGGTGCGTGCGAAGCCGATCACGTAGCCGTGCGCGGGCAGGATGAACTCGATGCCGCCGGCCTCGCAGGCCTTGTCGAGCGCGTCCAGCGAATCGAGGTACGCGCTCATGTCGCCGTCGGGCGGGTCGATCACCGTGGTGCTGCCGTTGAGGATGTGGTCGCCCGAGAAGAGCAGGCCGTCTTCCTCCAGCACCAGGCACAGGTGGTTGGCCGCGTGACCCGGTGTGTGGATCACGCGCAGCGTGTGCGTGACGGCCTCGCCGGTTTCCGTGGTGCCCGAGAGCACCAGGCGCTCGCCGTCTTCCAGCTCGCGCTCCGGCGTGAAGCGCGCGGTGGAGCGTGCCGTCGGCTTCGAGGCCAGCCCGAGGATCGGCGGCTTGCCGCCCTTCGTGCACAGCGCCTGCAGCGGCGCCGCGCCCGGCGAGTGGTCGGCATGCGAGTGGGTGCAGACGATCATGCGGATGTCGCCATGCGTGGCGCGCCACAGCCGGCCGATGTGGTCGAAGTCGTTCGGGCCCGGGTCGATCACGATGTAGCCGGTGGCCGCGTCGCCCACGATGTAGCTGTTGGTGCCGGGGCCGGTCATGATGCTGGCGTTGGGCGCGGTCAGGCGCATTACGTTCCTCAGCAGCGGCACCGGGGTTTCGCTCTGCCAGTCGAGCGCATGCAGCACCTGGCCGTCGGGGCACACCAGCGCGAGTTCGCCGTAGGGCGACTCGTGCTCCATGTAGCGCGCGTCCTCCCCCTTGAGCAGGCCGGCGCGCGGGCAGCTGGTCCACAGCGGCACCTCGCTGGCGCAGGCCGCGAGCAGGGCGTCGACGGTGGCATAGGTGGCCATGCGCTGCAGCGTGCGCACGGTCGGGAAGATCATGAAGAAGCTGCCGGCCTCGTGGCGCGCGAGCGCGTCGGCGGGGCGCACCCAGCAGGGCTCGAACTGCTCGCTCTCGTCGGCCGTGGGCACCTGTCCCTCGGGCATGCGCGCGACGAGGAAGGGCACGTCGAAGCGACGGGGCAGGTCGCGGTCGGTCATCCAGTGCGCGAAGGTGAAGACGCGATCGGTGTCGAGCACCAGGCCGCGCGCGGCGCATTGGTCGGCGAAGGCGGTGCCGGCTGTGGCGTTGCGGTCCATCGAGGCGACCTCGCTGGCGCTCACGGGCTGGCCGTCGGCCTGGCGGTGCGCGAGCAGGATGCCCAGCTCCTCGAAGGCCTCGCGGATGGCCGCGATGGCCTGCGTGCGCTGCACGCGACTCTGCGTGGGGCGGCGCGTGGCGATGCGCTTGGCGGCCTCGTCGGCTTCGTCGATGTGCCCGCCGGGAAACACGTACGCGCCGGGCGCGAAGCTGGCGGTGGCGGAGCGGCGGGTCATGAGCACTTCGATGCCGGCGGCGCTGTCGCGCAGCAGCAGCACCGTGGCGGCCGGGCGCAGGGGCGCGGGCTCGCGTGGGGCGTGTAGTTGTTGGGTGGAACGGACCATGGGTCGATTATCGGGAGCGGGCGCGATACCTGCATGTCGCGCATAAGCTCATATGGAATCGGGCATCAGCCGCGCGCCACAATGCGCGGCTGCACCGTCTGCATTGAAGACAAAAGACTGAACGACCGAAAAACTGCCATGGCTCATTCTCCATTCACCCGTCTTGCCGGATTCACCCGCCCCGCCCGCCGCACCTTGCTGCTGGCCGCTGCCTCGCTGGCGACAGGCGCCGCCTTCGCCCAGCACGCCGCGCACGACTGGCCGCAGCAACCCGTCACGCTCATCATGGGCTTCCCGGCCGGCTCGGGCGTGGACGTGGTGGCCCGCGCCATCCAGGAGCCGCTTTCCAGGCAGCTGGGCAAGCCGGTCATCATCGACTACAAGTCGGGCGCCGCGGGCAACATCGCCAGCGACTACGTTGCCCACTCCAAGCCCGACGGCTACACGCTCTCGTTCGGCACTGCCGCCACGCACGGAAGCAACGCGGCGCTCTACAAGAAGCTGCCCTTCGACGTGGAGGCCGACTTCGTACCGGTGGCGCCGGTGCTCGACGTGTCGAACGTGCTCACCATCAATCCCGACGTGATCAACGTCAAGACCTTGAAGGAATTCGTCGAGCTGGTCAAGGCCAACCCCGGCAAGTACAACTATGCGTCTACAGGCAACGGCGCCGGTACGCACATGGCCTTTGCCGAGTTCAATTCGCGCCTGGGCCTGAACATGGTGCACGTGCCCTACAAGGGCGGGCCCGAGGCCATCACCTCGGTGGTGCGCGGGGAGACCTGCTGCATCATGAACCAGGTGCAGACCGTGCTGCCGCACTACAAGGCCGGCAAGGTGCGCCTGCTGGGCGTGACCACCGCGGCCGCCGTGCCCGCGGTGAAGGAGGTGCCCACCATCGCATCGAGCGGCCTGCCCGGCACCAAGGGCTTCGACAGCTCGATCTGGTTCGGCATCTTCGCGCCCAAGGGCACCGACCCGCAGATCGTCGACAAGCTCAACGCCGCGGTGAAGGCGGTGCTCGAGACGCCCGAGATCCGCGAGCGCTTCGAGAGCCAGGGCAACACCGTGCGCATCGAGTCGCCGGCGCAGTTCAAGAAGACGGTGCACGACAACCGCGTGAAGTGGGCCGAGGTCGCGAAGGCGGCGAACATCAGCATCGACTGAACTTTGTTCGGGGCGTGTGCACAGGCCGCCGGGTAGTCCCCTCCGCGAATGTCCCCGTCGGCGTGATCGCACCCCCGAAACACGGCAACCACGCGGCTTACAGCGTCTTCGTCAGCGTGAGGATGAACCGCGCCTTGTTAGGCGAGTAGGTCTGCCTGCCCAACGGGCCGAAGCCCAGGTCGATGCCCGGGTTGCTCACTGACAGATACGCGCTCTGCTTGTTGGCCCCCTGCACCGAGCCCGCCAGCGAGAGCCCGTTGCCCAAGTCGTAGCTCGCGCCCAAGTTGTAGTCGACGTAGCTCTTGTAGCCCAGGCTGCGGATGTCGCTCGACATGTTCGTGTAGCCGACGGCCGCCTTCAGCGTGAGCTTGGGCAGGATCTCCTTGCTGTAGGCCAGGTTCAGGTAGCCGGTGTTGGTGCCCTTGAGGCCCGAGCCCGCCTTGTTGCCGGCGTAGCCGAAGTAATCCTTCGACACCGTGTGCGAGTACTTCAGCGTGAACGAGCCGATGGTCTCGTCGGTGTAGCCGGCGCTGCCGTAGAGCTCCGTGGTGTTGCCCGAGGAGTTGCCCGGATAGATGTACGTGAGCGCACCCACGTCCATGTCGAAGGGGCCGGCCTTGAACTTGTAGCCGCCGTAGATGTCGCTTTCGATGCTGTTGCCCTTGAGCCAGTTGACGCTCGAATTCCAGTTGCCCAGGTAGAAGCCGCTGTCGCCGAAGGCGTAGTCGAAGCCGCCCTGGATGGCCGGCTTGAAGGCGCTGGTCTTGGCGTAGTCGTTCTTGCCGAGCATGTCCTGGTCCTGGCCGCGGAACTTGTAGTCGGTGGTGAGCGACACATTGCCGCTGAGCTGTGCGCTCGCGAGCGTCGGCAGCGCGCCGAGGGTGGGAAGAACGAGCATCGGCAGTGCGATGCGCAGAAGGTTTTTCATCGAAGAAATCGCTGACGAATGGAGGAGCCGGCAGCGTATGGGCACCCGTCTAAACGCCGCGTAAAAACTGCGCTCAGCGGCGCAAAAGTTTCGTCTCGGGCATCGTCATCGCCACCACGCCGGTCACCACGCAGGCCAGTCCGATCCATGCCGTGGGTGCCAGCGCTTCGCCGAGGAACATCACGCCGATCGTCACGCCGATGGGCACGCGCAGGTAGGCCTGGGCGGCGGTGGACATCGGCCCCAGCGTCCTGATGAGCCGGAAGTAGATCGTGAAAGCCAGCGCCGTGGAAAGCACCGCGAGCGCCAGCACTGCCGACATCGACGCGGCAGACGGCGAGAGCGTCCACGGCCGGTCGACGACCAGGCTCGCGGGCACCAGCATCGCGGCGCCGCTTACCAGCGAACCTGCGGCCGGCACCATCGGGTCCAGCCCCTTGAACACGCGGCCGAACATCGCGGCGCAGCCGTAGCAGACGGCGGCCGCCACCAGGGCGAGCTGCGCGATCAGCGAATGCCCGAGCCCGTTCAGTGCCTCGAAGCCCACGATCAGGCAGATGCCCGCAAGGCCCGCGCCCACGCCGAACAGGCGGCGCAGCGTGGGCTTATCCGCGCCGCCAAGGCCCAGCCCCAGCAGGAAGATGAAGATCGGCGAGGTCGAGTTCAGGATGGTCGCGAGCCCGGCATCGACGCTGCGCTCCGCCCATGCGATGAGCGTGAAGGGCAGCACGCTGTTGAGACAGGCCTGCAGCATGAAGCGGCGCCACATCGAGGGTTCGGTCGGCAGCTTCACGTCGCGCATGCGCAGCACCGCGAGCAGCAGCGCGCCGGCGATGAGCGTGCGCGCGGCGATCAGCGTGACGGGCGGAATGGTCGCGACACCGATCTTGATGAAGGTGTACGAGGCGCCCCAGCAGGTGGCGAGCAGCGCGAGCAGGGCCCATTCGGGGGCGAGGCCGGCGCGGGGCTTGTCGATGGAAGAGGGTGTCGATGCGTGCATGGTGCGCCGATCATTCCCCCACCGGCGCGGCCACACTTCGGCCGCGAGCGAAGCGTGGATGCCTCAGTGATCGTGCGCGTGCGGCTTGCCTTTGCCGCTGCGGCCGCCGCTGCCGCCGTTCAGCAGCGTCGCCAGGTCCACCTCCTGCTCGGCGGCCGCCCCGGCGATCACGCGCTGCTCCAGCTCGTCGAGGTGCTCCAGCGCCACCTCCAATGCCTTGTCGAGCGACTTGCCCGTGGCCAGCGCCTCGATGATCTGCTCGTGCTCGCGCGGCGCGCAACTCGCGGCCTCGGCGGAGTCGTACAGCGCCTTGTAGAGCTCGGTGTTCGATATCAGCCGCCTGATGTACGACAGCAGCTCCTCGCTGTTCGCCATCTGCGCCAGCAGCAGGTGGAAGTCGCCCGCCAGCTTGATCGCGTCCTCGCGCCGGCCTTCCTTGAAGGCCTTCTGCTCCTCCTGCACGTGCTTGCGAAGCGCAGCCACCTGGTCGCGCGAGAGATTGCCGAAGAGCGTGGTCACCAGGCCGGCCTCCACGATGCGGCGTGCGCGGTAGATGCCGCGCATGTCCTCGATGGAGGGGTTGGGCACGAAGGCGCCGCGGTTGTGCTCCAGCACCAGCCGCTTTTCCATGCCCAGCCGCGCCAGCACCTTGCGCACCGCGCCGCGCGTGCAGCCCAGCGCTTCGGCCAGTGCCCGCTCGCGCAGCGGCGTGCCGGGGCGCAGCTTGCCGCTGAGCAGGGCCTTGGAGACGGCGGCGTAGACGCGTTCGTCCACGTTCGCGTCGTCGGCTTCCGAGGGTTCGGGGGAGGGGGTTGTCGCTGGGGGCTTGCGGGCGGCGGAGGGCATAGGCAGGCGGATTATTGCCTGCGCACCGCGGCCTCAGGGAAAGCCCCCGGATTGACTCGGCCGCTGGCGCTTCGTACCATCCGCCTCCGTTTGGTTAACCAAATTAAATTGTATGGTTAACCAAAATACCAGAGAATCCCAACCAGAGACAGGAATCGAGGCCCCGATGAAATCCGCCAAATGGCTTGCCGCACTGCCGGTCGCCGCCTTCTTCAGCGGGGGATGGCTGTCCTCCGTCGCGCCCACCTTCGTGCTCGGCATGCCCTTCCTGATGGTGTGGAACGTCAGCTGGCTGGTGCTGACCTCGCTCATCATGGTGGTCATCGACCGCGCCGAGGGCGACATCGACGCGCCTTCCTCGACCGGAGATGCACGATGAACGCCGCGCTCGGAGTCATCGCCCTGTTCGTCGTCGGCGCGCTGGGCCTGGCCGTGCTCGCACGGCGCGGCCGCACCATGAGCCTGGAGCAGTGGGCGCTCGGCGGGCGCGGGCTGGGAACCATCATGGTGTTCCTGCTGATGGCGGGCGAGTCGTTCTCGACCTTCACCTTCCTGGGCGCGAGCGGCTGGTCGTACAGCAAGGGCTCGCCGGCCTTCTACATCCTGGCCTACGGCGGGCTTGCGTACCTCATGGCCTTCTGGATGCTGCCGGCCATCTGGCGCTACGCCACGGCGAACAAGCTGGTGTCGTTCTCGGACTTCTTCGCCCACAAGTACGACAGCCGCGCGCTGGGCGTGCTGGTGTCCATCGTGGCGCTCATGGGCATGGTCGCGCTGCTCACCATCCAGCTGCGCGGGCTCGGCATCATCGTGTCGGAGGCCTCGTACGGTTCCATCGCGCCGCAGGTGGCGATCTGGATCGGCACGCTGGTGATGGTGAGCTACATCCTGTTCTCCGGCATCCACGGCTCGGCCAGCATCGCCATCGTGAAGGACATCCTGATCCTCGCGCTCGCCGTGTTCCTCGGCATCTACCTGCCGTGGCACTACTACGGCGGCGTCGCGCCCATGTTCACCGCCATCCACGCGGCCAACCCCGGCTTCTTCGAGTTTCCGAAGGAGGGCCTGAACCTCACCTGGTACAACTCGACCATCCTGCTGACGGCGCTGGGCTACTACCTCTACCCGTTCAACCTCACCTCGGTGTACGCGGCCAAGAGCGCGAGCGCGGTGCGCCGCAACACCATCCTGATGCCGCTGTACCAGGTGGTCATCGCCTTCCTGTTCCTGGTCGGCTTCGCAGCCATCCTGCAGGTGCCGGGGCTCAAGGGCTCCGACGTCGACCTGGCCCTCTTCGGCCTTGTGAAGCACACCTTCGACCCGTGGTTCGTCGGCGTGATCGGCGGCACGGGCGTGCTCACCGCGCTGGTGCCGGGCTCGATGATCCTGCTCACGGCCTCCACCGTGATCGGCAAGAACGTCTACAAGGAAGGCTTCGCGCCCCACGCCACCGACAGGCAGGTTTCGCGCGTCGCCCGCTGGGTGCTCCCGCTCTTCGCGCTGACGGCGGTGTACTTCGTGCTGCGCGGCGGCACCACCATCGTGTCGGTGGCGATCTTCGCCTCCAGCCTGCTGACGCAGCTGCTGCCTTCGCTGCTCTTCAGCCTCATGAAGAAGCCCTTCGGCAACAGGCACGCCGCCTTCGCGGGCATCCTGGCGGGCGGCGCGGTGCTGGCCTTCATGATGACCACCGGCTCGAACCTGGGTACGCTGTTCCCGGCCGCCCCGGTGATGTTCAAGTCGCTCAACACCGGCCTGGTGGCGCTGGCGACGAATGCGCTGGTGTTCGTCCTGGTGGCGCTGCTCACCCCGAACACGACCCGCCGCGCCATCGCCGCCCAGCCTGCCTGACGCCTGAAGACAGAGAAACGGAACGCCCCACATGCCATCGCTTCTGATCCGCAACGTGCGCCCCATGGGTGCATCCCCCGTCGACGTGCTGGTGCAGGACGACCGCATCGCCGCGATCGGCCCGGAGCTCGCAGCTCCCGCCGGCGCCGCCATCGAAGAGGGCCACGGCGCCTTGCTGCTGCCCGGCCTCGTCGAAGGCCACACGCACCTCGACAAGACCATGTGGGGCATGGACTGGTACCGCAACGAAGTCGGCGTGAACCTCATCGACAAGATCGAGAACGAACGCGCCTTCCGCCACGCCAGCGGGCATGACGCAGCCGCCCAGTCGCTGGTGCTGGCCAAGGCCTTCCTCGCGCTCGGCACCACGCGGCTGCGCACGCACGTCGACGTCGACACCCAGGCCGGCCTGCGCCATCTCGAAGGCACCCTGCGCACACGCGAGGCGCTGCGCACGCTGCAGCAGATCCAGGTCGTCGCCTTCCCGCAGTCGGGCCTGCTGGGCCGGCCCGGCACGGCCGAGCTGCTCGACCAGTCGCTGGCGATGGGCGCCGACGTGCTCGGCGGCCTCGACCCCTGCGCCATCGACGGCGATCCGGTAAAGTCGCTCGACGTGCTCTTCGGCATTGCACACAAGCACCAACGCCCCATCGACATCCACCTGCACGAGCCCGGCGCCATGGGCGCCTTCTCGCTCGACCTGATCCTGCAGCGCACCGAGGCGCTGGGCATGCAGGGCAAGGTCGCCATCAGCCACGGCTTCTGCCTGGGCGACGTGACCGAACGCGAGCGCGAGGCACTGCTCGCACGCATGGCGAAGCTGGGCGTGGTGCTCGTCACCAGCGCGCCGCCTTCGCGCACCGTGCCGCCGCTCATGGCCTGCAGGCAGGCCGGCGTGACCGTGCTCGGCGGCAACGACGGCATCCGCGACACCTGGTCGCCCTACGGCAGCCCCGACATGCTCGAGCGCGCCATGATCATCGGCCTGCGCTACAACCTGCGCCGCGACGACGAGATCGAAGTGGCGCTCGACACCGTCACGCACTCCGGCGCACGCGGCTGCGGCTTCGAGGCCTATGGCCTCGAAGCGGGCTGCCGCGCCGACCTCGTGCTGGTCGATGCGCAGACCGTCGCGCACGCCGTCGTCTCGCGCCCCGTGCGCAAGCTCGTGGTGGCGGGCGGCTGCGTCGCGGCGCGCAACGGCGTGCTGCGAGCCGACCTGACCTTCCTGTGAAGGCGGCGCAAGCAAGCCGGAACAGCCGCGACGGAGGCATCGCCTTCGCGATCGTCATCGTGCTGGTGGCGCTGAACCTGCGCGCCTTTCTCACATCGAGCAGCCCGCTGCTCGAACCCATCCGCATCGCGACCGGCATCGGCTTCCATGCGGTGGCATTGCTGACAGTGCTGCCGATGTTCGCGATGGGGGCCACCTCGCTCTTCGGCGCGGCGGTGGGCCAGCGCATCGGCCCGCGAGGCGGCGTCGCGCTCGGGCTCGCTGCCATCGCCGTCGCCTGCGCCAGCCGCTACGTGGCCGGCGGCGCGGCGGCGCTACTGTGGAGCGCCGCGCTCGCCGGCGCGGGCGTGGGCCTGGTGCAGGCGCTGATGCCCGGCGTGGTGAAGCAGGCCTACCCGGCACGCATCGGTGTGATGACGGGGCTCTACTCCGCCGCCATCATGGGCGGCGGTGGCCTGGGCGCCATGGCCAGCCCGTGGGTGGCGCACGCATTCGGCGGCGCGCAGCCCGACTGGCACGCGGGCCTCGCGATCTGGGCGCTGCTCGCCGTCTTCGCACTGCTGTACTGGCTCAACATGCGGCGCATCGAATTCACATCCACCGCCGAGGGGCCAGGCCTTCGCAGCCCTTCGTGGCTGCGCTGCTTCACGAGCCGCCGCGCATGGCTGCTGGCCGCATGCTTCGGCCTCATCAACGGCGGCTACACCAGCCTCGTCGCATGGCTGCCGCACTTCTATGCGCAACAGGGCTGGACCGCGCAGCAGGGCGGATCGGTGCTCGCGCTGATGACTGCCGCGCAGGTGGTCTCCGCACTCGCCATGCCCGCCATCGCGCGCAGCCGCGGGCGCGACCTGCGGCCCTGGCTGTTGCTCACGCTCGCTGCCCAGCTCGCGGGTTTCTGCGCGCTCACCTTCGACGCGCCCGTTCCCGCAGTCGCCATCGCCATCGTGCTCGGCTTCGGCCTTGGTGGCGCGTTCTCGCTGTGCATGGTGCTTGCGCTCGACCACCTGCCCGACCCCGCACAGGCCGGAGCCCTCGCGGGCTTCATGCAGGGCGTCGGCTTCATGATCGCCGCGCTCGCGCCCTTCGTCACCGGCTGGGTGCGCGAACACACCGGCGGCTTCACGCTCGCGTGGGCCTACCTCGCGACCGTCGTCGTGGTGCTGCTGCCGCTCATGCTGCGATTCGACCCGCGCCGCTATGCCGACGCCACGGCAGGTCTTTTCGATACACGAGGCGCGCGGGCCGGTGCACCATCCATTGCCGCGCTCGACGGCGCGGCCACCAGAAAGGTCTGAACACCATGTACCAGGAACAATTCATGCAGCGGGCGATCGCCCTCTCTGCACAAGCGCTGGGCGAGCCCGGCACCGAGCCCTTCGGCGCCGTCGTCGTGAAAGACGGAACCATCGTCGGCGAAGGCTTCAACCACTCCGTCGCGCATCACGATCCGACATCGCACGGCGAGGTCGAGGCGATCCGCGATGCGTGCCGCAAGCTGGGCACCGTCAACCTGCAGGGCTGCGAGCTCTACACCTCGTGCGAGCCCTGCGCAATGTGCGTGGCGGCGATGCACATCGCGGGCATCGCGAAGCTCTACTACGCGGCCTCGCTCGTCCAGTCGGGCAAGGCCTTCGAAGGCGTGACCGTGGCGGCGCGGCACCCGATCGATGTGGAGGCGTTGCGGGCCGAGGCCGGGGCGACACTGGCGCAGAGAAGCTTGCCTGCGGAGCAGAAGATGGATCGGGAGGCGGTGGAGGTGCTTTCGGAGTGGGCTGCGACGCGTCGGGGGGGCTGAGACCCCGAGACCGTCAGCGAGGAGTTCGTGGCGCATGCAGCGGATCGCCCAACTGGCAAGTGCATTCATGCGGGCATGCCGGCAGGAAGTCGAGTTGCACTCCAAGAACTCGCGAGTCTTCGGTAGGTCCGCCTGAAAGAGACTGGGGGTCGGCAACGTAGCCGCTCTTGGGGAGAGCGATCCTGGCCTTGGAGCCCAGGTCCTGTCCAAGAATACCCGCCACGTTGCGTGCCCGCTCCAGGCTCAGGCCCCTGGGGTCGTGGTCTCGCTCTTCCGGATTGACTGACGCCCCTATATAGATCGCTTCGTAGTGGGTGTACCGCGTTTGAAGCTCCTGCATTCAGGCGCCGAGCTTCAGGACCTGATCGGGAGATACCGTCGCCGAGTCGCGCTCAAAGTACACGTAGAAGACCTTGATGGGGCTGCATGCAAGCGCGGCGACTGGGTTGAGCACTGCAAGGGCGAGAGTCAAAGCGCCCAGGAATCCAAGATGCTTGTCCACGACGTTTCTCCAGCGTCAATACGCTCCCGTTGGGTGAGGTGGGATTTGTATTGGGTCGGGAGCGCTAACACTGTTGTCTATCGTCAATCGCTCAGAAATTTCTCACGAAAGGTTGGAATGACGACTTGGCGCGACTCCTGTGCTGCGATGGAGTTCGTCATCCGAATTCGCGACGACGTTGTTACTCACCACTCTGCCGGCCGCTCAATAGAGTGACCACACGGCGCCATTCGAAGCGCGCCAAGAGGAGTTGGCAATGTTCATCACCAGAAGCAGCGGCAGCGCGACAAGGCGGCCTTCCGCCAAGGTCGCGCGTGCGCTTGAAATCCATCGCAGCGTGATGGCGTGCAACGCGCACATCGCAATCGACCGCGAGAGCACTCACGCACTCACCGCAGCATTGATGCTGCCTTGCTACAAGGCCGAGTTCCGCAACCTTGTGCTCGCGATGAGCTCGGACGAGGAGCGCGAACTTAGGTACGCGCTCGATGATTTTTGCGCGAGCGTCGCGTGAAGAAGAGAACCTTCGCGGCAATTTCAGCCGCTCCAGGTTTCATTCCGAATGCTTGCGCGGCTTGCGGAATTACAGAGTTGGATTGAACGGGATTCCACTCGTAGCGGCAAACGTCCGAGGCGCCCAGACTCCGCTTCCCTGGCCGGGAAGTCATTTCATGGAAGTCATTTCTCTTGAAAGGAGTTGGCTATGGCGGGAACGCAGAAATTCACCATCCTCTCGTTCGTAGGCGGCGGCATACGAGGGCTGATGTCGGTATCGGTCCTGAACAAGCTGTACGCGAAGTACCCCCAGATCATCGACAACAGCGACCTCATCGCAGGTTGCTCGACGGGCTCGATCATCACGAGCGAGCTGTTGGCGGGCAAGTCGCCGCAGGACCTCATCGATCTCTTCACCAGCCAGAGCGGCGAGATCGGGTTCTACGAAAAGATGAACACCGACCCGAAGCGGCCCGCGTACCCGATCGACGAGGTCTACGCCTCGCAGGTCGCGTTGCACGGCAACGCCAAGGTCCAGGACATCGTCACGAGGAAGGTGCTCTTCGTCACCTTCAACGTCGGCGGGCTCGAGGTGAAGAACTCGGTGCAGACGGCCATACCGTGGCAGCCGGTCATGTACACCAACATGATCCCCGGGCATGGCGACGTGGAGATCGCCAAGGCAGCCACGTCCAGCGGCGCGATGCCGGGGCAGCTGGGCTCGTTCGACGGCAACGTCGACGGCTGCTTCTTCAACCACGATCCGACAGTCGCGGCGATCGCGCTCGCGGTGAAGGCAGGCCATGCGCTCGATGACATCGCGGCCATCACCATCGGTACCGGCTACATGCCCGACTGGATCGCCAGCGACACCCACGACTGGGGCGCGGACCAGTGGATGAACGGCGTTGCGAACCCCTTCAACAATTCGCCGCCGTTCCTCATGAACCAGGTGAAGTCGTCGCCGGTGCTCGACATGAGCCTGAACGGCACTTCGACCGAGCTCATGCCGATGCTCGCGAAGATGCTGCTGGGCGACCGCTACACCAACATCAACCCGACGCTGCCCTTCTTCGTGCCGGAGAACACGGTCTACCCGCAGGCCCTGCAGCTGCTGCAGGACAAGGGCGCCAACGCGGACACCACGTACGCCGAGGCCCTGCTGCGGCAGTACTGGGTCGAACAAGCGCTCGGCTAGCACCAGCCACCTGCAAGCAAGAAAACGCATTCCCGGAAAGGAGAAACGACGATGTCGATCACCGCAACGAAGGGTGCAGCAGCAAAGGCAGCATCCGGCACTTCCACGGGCGAGCTGAACCTCGGGCCGTACTACATCCAATACCTGCTCACCGGCAACTACGTGCTCGACGTGACCGGCAACAGCGGGGCCGAGGGCACGCAGGTCATCGGATACACGGTCAACCTGCCGGAGACCGGCAACCAGCAATGGCAGTTCGTGCCCGCCGGGCCCGAGGCGCCGGGCTGGTGGTACCTGCAGACGCAGATGGGCTCCGGATTCGTCATGACCCTGCAGCCCGACTCCGCAGTCGTGCCCACCCCGGTCGTCATGCTGCCCAAGGGCCTGAAAGATGCCGACAGGCAACTCTGGAGCCTGCTGGCCACCGAAGAGCCAGGCTACTGGTACATCCAGTGCAAGTACGGCGCGAGCAATTCCAGCGCGCCGATGGTCATTGCGCTCGACGGGAACAGCTCGAAGTCTCCGGCCGTGGCTGCTCCCATCAGCTTCACCGACTACCGGGCGCAGGCCTGGGGGTTCAAGCCTGTGTACTGGTAAGCAAGGAAGGGCGCGCAGGGAGCTCAGTCCCAGGCCGGCGAAAGACCGGCCGGGTCCGTCAGCCGCTCATTGCGGTCGAGCGCCGCGATCTGCGCCATCTCGGCGGCCGTCAGCGTCAATTGCAGCGCCTTCAGGTTGCCCTCGAGGTTCGCTCGCTTGGTGGACGACGGAATCACTGCGTAGCCCAGCTGCATCGCCCAGGCCAGCACCACCTGCGCGGTGGTCGCGCCGTGGGCCTTGGCAATCGCCTCGATCACCGGATCGTTGATGACCTTGCCGTAGGCCAGCGTCATGTAAGACGTGATGTGGATGCCCACGCTCTTCGCGAATTCGGCCACCTTGCGGTTCTGCAGGTAGGGGTGCAGCTCGATCTGGTTGGTGGCGATGTTCTGCGCGCCCACGGCCGCGATGGCTTCCTTCATCAGCGCGATGTTGAAGTTCGACACGCCGATGTGCCTGGTGAGCCCTTGAGCCTTGGCCTCGGCCAGCGCGCCCATGAACTCCGCCACCGGCACCGCGTTGCCGGGCGACGGCCAGTGGATCAGCGTCAGGTCGACGTGGGTTGTGCGCAGCTTCGCGAGGCTTTCCTTCAGGCTGGGCACCAGCTTGTCCTTGGCGTAGTTGTCGGTCCAGATCTTGGTGGTGATGAAGAGACTTTCGCGGGCGACGCCGCTTTCAGCGATGGCCTGGCCCACCTCGGCCTCGTTGCCGTAGATCTGCGCCGTGTCGATGGCGCGGTAGCCCACGTCGAGGCCGTTCTTCACCGAGTCGATGACCACCTGGCCCTTCAGGCGGAAGGTGCCGAGGCCGAAGGCGGGAATGGGGTTCGTGTTCATGGTGTCGTCCTTGTGCGTTGAAAAGAGAAGAAGAGATGAGAAGAGAAAGAAAGAGGAAGAGCAGAACTCAGTGGCCGGCAGGCACCGGCCCCGAGGCTCGCACCGGAATGCCGGCACGGCGGTCGAGCGTTCCGCTCCATTGCGTGAGGGCCAGCGACACCAGCACCACCAGCGCACCGATCCACGGCGTATGCATCAGCCCCAGGTGCGTCACGATCAGCCCACCGGCCCAGGCCGCGCCGGCAATGCCCAGGTTGAACGCCGCGATGTTCAGGCCCGAGGCCACGTCCACCGCCTGCGGCGTGAAGCGCTCGGCCTGCTTCACCACGTACACCTGCAGCCCCGGCACGTTGCCGAAAGCCACCGCACCCCACATCAGCACCGCCAGCAGGGCCAGCCACTTGTGCGGCGCCGCGAAGTTGAAGAGCAGCAGCACCGCGGCCAGCAGCGCGAAGATGATCTTCAGCGCCGGAATCGGGCCCTTGCGATCGGCCAGCTTGCCGCCCCAGATGTTGCCCACCGCCACCGACACGCCGTAAACCAGCATCACCCAGCCCACGGCGCCCGCGCTGAAGCCCGACACCTCCGTGAGGATCGGCGCGAGAAACGTGAACGGGATGAACGAGCCGCCATAGCCGATGGCCGTCTTCGCATACACCAGCAGCAGGCGCGGCTCGGCCAGCACCTTGGCCTGCTGCGCCAGCGAGGCCGGCGGCGTGTGGCGGATGTTGCCGGGCACGAACACCCAGCTGCCGATGAACGCGATCACGCCCAGGGCAGACACGGCAAGGAAAGTCTCGCGCCAGCCGAAGTGCTGCCCGATGAACGTACCCAGTGGCACGCCCGTGACCAGCGCCACCGTGAGGCCCGTGAACATGATCGCGATGGCACTCGCCGCCTTTTCCTTCGGCACCAGGCCGGTGGCGATCGTCGAGCCGATGGAGAAGAACACCCCGTGCGCCAGCCCCGTGAGCACGCGGGCGGCAATCAGCGATTCATAACTCGGCGCCTTCCAGGCCAGCAGATTGCCGAGCGTGAACAGCGCCATCAGCCCGAGCAGCAACGCCTTGCGCGGCAGCTTGCCCGTGAGCGCGGTGAGCACCGGCGCGCCGGTGGCGACGCCCAGTGCATAGAGGCTGACCAGCAGGCCGGCGGAGGGGAGGCCGATGTGGAGGTCGGCTGCGACTGTGGGGATGAGGCCAACGATGACGAACTCTGTCGTTCCGATGGCAAACGCGCTGAGGGTCAGCGCCAGTAGGGCGATGGGCATGAGGGCACTCCTTCTTGGATGAGAGGAGTGTCTTGCGGTTACCTTTGCAGATTAATGGGGTGTGAGGAAGAAGATAGTTGAAATGAAGTCAACTATCGGTTGGGATTTCGCTCTCGCTCGACGGAACGGATGAGCCTCGAAAGATGGAAGCTGGCAAGTTGCACTTCATCTTGCGAGAGGCGCGCTGTCTCTCGCTGCAGGAATGAGGGGAGGGCCTTGGGCTCGAGCACCCATAAGTCTCGGAAGCCACCCGAATTTGCGACGAACCACCCGGGGAAGACGATCACTGGGCCCGTTTCGAATTGCCGGCCGGTGCTCTCCAAGAGAAGTTTCTTGAGCCAACTTGCTTGAGCTCGCGCCTGAACAACAGGATCGCGATCCGGCACAAGTGATCCAATCTTGAGGGTCTCGCCGTCGAAAATTACTTGAGCGTTCCCGGTGGTGGGTTTGCTCCAAGTCTTGGTTTCGACGGTGAACACTCCCGGCGGTCCAATCAATACGTGATCGACATTGAAGCCGTCACCAACTACGTCGTGAAAAACTTGAAAGCCATTTTCTCGAAGTCGCTCCAAGAACTGCCCAACCGCTCTCTCTCCTTCCATCGCTTGCCGCAGGCTTCGAAGCTTTGGTAGGTTTCTCCAGATACGAAAAGCCGCGTATGCAACTCCTAAAGCCGCTGCAATCGAATAGGTGATCGGGCTCGGCTTCATATTGAAGTAGAGGCGGTACCACTCAAGCCCTGCAATAAGTGAAAGAAAGAGAGCTAGCAGTAGAGGCTGTGCCACGGTGTTCTCAAGCAGTTCCTCTCTCTCCTCCGAGACGGACTGTCCTGGGACGCGTAGTGGCTTGTCTTTCAGCGGCGAGCGGGTTTTCGATTTCATGTCAGCTCAACTTCTGCTGTCTCACAGCATCTTCTCCTTTACACCATCGTAGAGAACATCTTCTGAGCGTTGGACTCGTATATATACTGCCCCGTCGCGCAAAAAAAGCGTGATCGGGTTTGGAAGCCCGCCAAAACCCCTGCGACGAGAGCCGCAGGACCCCGCACATGGTCTGCGGCTTTTTCGTTCGCGCTGCTTTTTAGGCGGCTCGAACGGGAGGGCGCGAGCCCTGCCGGTTTCTCTTCAAGGGGTTTTCCGGTCTTCCAACCTGTTCGAGCTGCCGCCATCGTTTGGAAGCGGGGGCGGCGGTTGTAGCAAACCAAAATCCCTTGGGAGGCCTCTCATGGCTGCATCCGCTCGCGTGTTTGCGCAATCCTGTGCCCCGGACCCTGCATCCCCCAACCTCGACGACCTCGCCCTGCAAGCCTGCGACGACGCTGACAACCTCAACGACGTGATGCGTGCCTACGCCGCGCTCAGGAAGCTCGTCGACACCAGCGCCCTGAGCGACAGCGAGGAACTCACCCCCAGCCGCACCGAACTGAGCGCCTTGCTCGGTGTGCTCAACGACGCGCTGACGGCGCGCATCGACGCCATCAACCTCGCGGCCGGGGCGGTGCGCGAAGCGCTGCAAGGGCGCAAGCCGGGCCTCGCGAGGTAGCCGGCGGCGAAGAGTCCGTTGTTCATTCGGGCAGCCGGTCTGGTCGGCTGATCGCCCCTACGCGGGCTGCGCGGTGAGGCTTGGATGTGCAAGGGCTCTTCGAAGTCGTTCCTTAAGAAATCACTGGATAAGTATCCATGCTCTACGCCAACGCCGAGGAGACGCGACGCTTCGATAAACGGTCGGCCGAAGCTCCCCGCATTGCGGCTATTCGCCCTCGGACTTCGACCAGAGCTCGAGGCAATCAAGAACGCTCACTAGGCGACCGGCGCGCGGGGTCAGGGAATAAGTCACCGCGCGGGGGAAACTTGAAGACTGCGTCCTGACGATGAGCGCACGGCGCTCCAATGCCGTCAACCGCTCAGATAGCACCTTCGCCGTGATGTCGGGCAGAACTGCCATGAGTTGACCGTGGCAGTACTCGGCCCCGTTCAAGTGCCAAAGTAACAAGGCAATTCAGCGGTGGCCGAGGAATTGCAACCAGTCCTCCACAGGGCAGGCTGCAGGCGGCACACGCGCCGGCAAATCCAGCAATGGATCGGGCTTGAGAGTGCTGATCGAGGACGTCATGTGGTTCTTACCATTTGGATAGCACTGTGCGGGAGTGTTCCATTTGAACCTCACGAACTTCAACCATTTTCACCATGCACAAGGTATCAAGCCCCGCGGACATGAACGCTGCTTTTGCGCAGGCTTTCAATAGCAGGGAGATTACAAGGCTTCTGACTCTTTATGAGCTCGACGCAGCATTTCAGGTCGACGATTCCGCCGGGGTGCTACGCGGGCACACCAAGATAAGGATGGCACTAGAGGGTTTGCTTCTCGTCCCCGGGCGCATGACTTCGCAGAATTCATTTTGCATCGAGTAAGGTGACATTGCGCTACTTCGAGCGGACTGGGTTATTGAGGATGCGGCGGGGGCTGCCGTTGCAGAAGGGTGTAGCGCCGAAGTCGTTCGTCGCCAGTCGGACGGAAGCTGGCTTTACGTGATCGATCATGCGCTTGGGGCCAGTCTGCCGCGCCGAACTCACCTCGGCTCCGCAGTGGTGCGCTGAAGTGTTCATTCGATACTGTGCCTAGGCGCGGTGAGTACTTTTCGCGCTGCCGCACGCACATCGGGATTGGCAATGCCGCTGCGCTGCGTGGCAGTTCACTGCGCACGCTTGAGCGCAGGTGGAATCCAACGCCCGTCAATCGCTTGCGGCTGTGGCTGATACCCGAAGAAATCGACCATCGGGCCGTCGTAGGGCAGAACCCTCCCACCTGCGGTTGGCGGATCAACGACCAAGACAACTTTGCGCATCATCCTTAAACCTCCCTTGTTGAGTCGGGGGGTGTAGGAGGATGCGCGTGTTGACACTGTGGACCAACGTCAAACGACTAGAAATTCTTCATGCTGGTTGGAGTTTTCGATTTTCCAAGATGCGCCGCGTGCGCTGAAGAGCGTCGACAACATTGCAAGCTGTGGTGCTTCGGGAGTGAGCTATGCGGTTGAGGACGTCGATCTTTTTCTTGTTCATCGCCATGTCGGGCGCCTTTGCAGACACTGCCATGTCTTCTTCGCCCGCGAAGTACCAGCCCAGCCCCGAAGAGGTGCTGGCTGCATTGGCGCATCGCTCCGGACTGGCCGAAGACTCGCTGCGCGGCCTCCTGTCCAACTGCGATGCCAGTCAATCCGCGATGAACATCTGCGCGTACCGAGATGCCGTCGCGGCGGATCTGGTTCTTCAGCACGCTGTTGCCCACAAGGCGGATCAGTTGCCGGCCTGCAAGGAGCGGCTCGAAGCCAGGATTTCCCGTTGGGCGGCCGAGCGTGATCTAGCTTGCACACGCAGCGCCGCCAAGGCGTACGGTGGCGGCTCGCTCGAGCCGATGGCGATGTCCATGTGCGTGCAGCATGAGAACGAACTAATGGCGAAGAAGGTCGAGCGCCAGCGCAGTTGCGATCGCTAGGAAGTTCCCTTCACGCAGGAGGGCCCGGCCCCGTCTCAGCGCGCAGGTGCCTGGGTTTCCGCCGGAGACGTGTCGATCGTCTCCATAGGCAATGTCCCGGTGAAGATTCGCTTGAGGCGCTGGCCCGTCCACAGGTAGTAGAACTTGCCCTCCGGGGGCTTCTCGTTGAAGCTGCCGGAGATGATCAGCAGCCGGCTGTCGAGCCGGAAATCCACTCGCTCGTCGTCGTTGCCCATGGCGCCCACGATCGCATCGACGCCGGGAAGGGTGTAGGCCTGGCCCGTGTTCTGGTCGAGCACCGCGAAGTTGCGGCAATCTGTGCCGCATCCCCAGCTCGCCACCCGCAGATGGCCGGCGAAGTTGGGCGGCTCTTTGTAGGCGTTGTGGATCACGGTGGTGTAGCGCCGGGCCGTTCGGGTCGTCAGCCGCAGGGGTGGGTGCGGGCCTGCACGGGGCTGGTCGCGCGCGGTGATCGGGTAGTCGGTGAACTTCGGCGGGGCCTTGGGCATGGCAGCCTTGGCGGCCGAGCACAGCAGCGCCAATGAGAGCGCGAAGGCAACCGCCAGTGTTTGCGGAAAAGTGAGCCGGCTGGCGTGCCGGGTGTCTCGAATCGTCGGGGTCATGGGACCTTTGCAAAATGCCGGGCACACAAGGAATGCGGCTTGAAAGAACTGCGTGCGGAAGCGTTCGATTCTGCGCTTGCGCTGGCCGCCCCGAGCAAGCCACCGTCATGAGGTCGCCGACTTGCCTGGCTTCCTGGTGTCACGATCCTTCAATTCCCCCAGCATCCACTCCCGAAACGCCACGACCCGCGTGTCTTCGCTGCTCTCCTGCGGATACACCAGGTAGTACGCATACGGCGGCGCCATGCGCACGCCGACGTCGAACAGCCGCACCAGCCGCCCCTGCGCCAGGTCGCCCGCGATCAGGTCCAGGTCGGCCAGCCCCACGGCGCCGCTTTCGAGCACGGCCTGCACCACGAAGCTCGAATCGGCAAAGCCCACGAAACGGCTGTCGTCGATGTCTTCGTCGTCCACGCCGGCCGCGGCCATCCACATGCGCCAGTCGGGCCAGGTCATGGTGTCGGTCTTCCAGTCGACGAAACAGAGCGTGAGGTTGTGGCGCAGAAGGTCGCGCGGCTCGTTCAGAGGCGGACCGTTCTCGACGAGCCTGGGGCTGCACACGGGAACGATGAGGGTGTCGAAGAGCCGCTCGGCGTGCGCGCCTTCATAGCTGCCGGTGCCGAAGCGGATGGCAATGTCGATGTCGTCGGCTTCGAAGTCGCGCAGCTCGTCGGTGATGTCGAAGCTCAGCTCCAGCCCAGGGTTGGCGGCCCTGAACTTCGGCAGTCTGGGCAGCAGCCAGTTGGTGGCGAAGCGCGCGCTCAGCGACACGCGCAGTTGTGCCGCGCTGCGCGCCAGTCGGCGGGCGCGGCCGGTGGCGCGGTGCAGGGTGTCGAGCGCATCGGCGGTCGCCTCGAAGAGCACGGCCCCGGCCGGCGTGAGCTGGATGCTGCGGCTGTTGCGCGTGAAGAGCGCAAGGCCGAGCTGGTCTTCGATCTCCTTGATCTGGTAGCTCACGGCCGCGGGCGTGAGCCCCAGTTCGTCGGCCGCACGCGTGAAGTTGCGGTGCCGCGCGGCCGCCTCGAAGGTGCGCAGCGCGCGCGTGCCGGGCAGGGGCATGCCACGGTTCGTGGCGGGGGCGGTGCTTGTCGTCATGGTCGTGGCGTTGGTGTTGACGTTGGCGTGCGTGGCAATGGGCGAGCGGTCTGGCGATGCATCCATCGATCGACGATCAATCGATCAACTCGATCTTCAAGTCTCGCTTGATGCTCCGTTGAGAACTACTCGTTTCCCAAGCCGTGAGCGGCGCGGGAGGATTGGCCGAACCAGCCGATCAACCAAAGAACAAGCGAGCGAGTGAACCAACGATGTCTGCCAGCCAGATGAACGACCCGGGCGGGGCCTGCCCCGTGACCGCGGAGAGCAAAAGCAAAAGCAATAGCAACAGCAACGACCACGATCCCTTGCATTGGCCCGCGCGCATGTGGATCGCGCTGCTCATTTTCAGCGGCGTGATTCTGCTCGACGGGCTCGACATCTCGATGATCGCGGTGGCAATCCCCGAGATCCAGCAGGCCTTCGGCATCGGTGCGGCCACGGCGCAGTGGCTGGTCAGCGCGTACATCCTGGCCTTCGGCGGCTTCCTGCTGCTGGGCGGGCGCTGTGCCGACCTGTTCGGCCGCAGGCGCGTGCTGGTGGCGGGGCTGTCGGTGTTCGCGCTGGTGTCGGTGGGCGGCGCCTTCGCCACCGACGCGGGGCTGTTGATCGTCTCTCGCTTCGTCAAGGGCATGGCGGCAGGTTTCACCGGGCCGGCTGCGATGTCGCTGCTGACCACCACCTTTGCCGAAGGTCCGGCGCGCAACAAGGCCTTCGGCATCTTCAACCTGTTCGAGGCCTCGGGGTACTCGTCGGGCCTGCTCATCGGCGGGCTGCTGGCGGCATTGAACTGGCGCTACATCTTCGTGCTGCCGATTCCGGTGGCGGTGCTGCTGTTGCTGGCCGCGCTGCGCTACCTGCCGCCCGATGCGCCGCGCGTGAAAGGGGCGCAGCGGCAGCGGCTCGACATCGCCGGCGCCGTCACGCTGGTGGCGGGCATGCTGCTGATGGTGTTCACGGTGGTGTCGGTGGAGGAGGCGGGGTGGTCGTCGCCGCGAACCGTCATCGGCTTCGCGGTGGCTGCGGCGCTGCTGATGGCTTTCGTCGCCATCGAGCGCACGGTGAAGGAGCCGCTGGTGCGGCTGGGCATCTTCCGCAATCGCGGCCTGGTGGCCGCCAACATCAGCGCCGCGCTGCTGTATGGCGGTGCCATGGGCTTCCAGTTCTTGATCGCTCTGTACCTGCAGAACATCCAGGGCTGGAAGCCGTGGCAGATGGCGCTGGTGCTGCTGCCGGCGGGGCTGATGGTGGTGGTCATCGGCCCGAAGATCGGCGCGCTCATCAGCCGCTTCGGCGTGACGCGCGTGCTGATGGTCGGCCTGCTGGCCTTCGTGCCGTGCTACCTGCTGATGCTGCGAATCGGACCCGAGCCCGACCTGTGGGGCGTGCTGCTGCCGGCTTCGGTGCTGTGGGGTCTCGGGTTTGCGCTGAGCATCTCGGCGCTGATGGTGGCGGGGACGAACGGCGTGGCCGACGACGAGCAGGGGCTGGCGGCCGGGTTGCTGAACAGTTCGCTGCAGGTGGGCGGTGCTTGCGGGTTGGCGGTGCTGACTGCGGCGATTGCGCCTGGAACGGAGCTGGGGATGCTCTATTCGGGGGTATGGGTGATTCTTGGGTTTGCCGTGTTGACGTTGGTGGCGCAGGGGGTGAGGGCAGGTCGGCGATAGCGGGTTGCTTGGCGCCGCAGCGGGGGCGATGCGACGGGTTGCCGAAGTCGGGAGTCGGTGCGTCCGATCGCTGTCACAGTCCGTAGACGGCGACGATGGTCAAGAAACTCAGCCAAAGGCCTGCGGCACCCAGCAGAGTCATCATGGCGGAGAAAGCCACGAAGTATCCGATCCGGAGGGAGAGCCCGGACGCAGCTGGAACGAACTTCACATAGATGAAGACGGCCCATAGCAGCAGTGCAGAAACCTCCATCGCCACCACCGACTCGGACATCGCGAGGATGCGTTGCTCGTCCAGGTAGCGCAGGCTGATGCTGAGCAGGGGTATCGCCAAGGTCCACGCCAGCATGTTCAGCGGTAGCCACCAGCGTTTGCTCATCGGATCGCCTCGCCCTTGCAGTAGTGACCAGGCAGGGGGTTCTCCCAGCCTGGGGTCTGATATCCAGGCGCTGAGACGATAGGCACATGACCCATCACGCTCCGCAGCAGGCCTGCAACATAGGAACTGCTGTTGTATTCGCCGGGACGCATGATGGAGCCTCGAACGTTCTTCGGAATGGAGTACGGAGACACGTAGCTCGCGAACTTCTGGGAGTTGACGATCAACTGGCGGGCAAACTCCTGCCGGCTCATGCCCTGTGGAGGATTCAATGGCATCTTGAAGACCGCTCCTCCTGGGAGTGAATTTGTGTAGCGGTTCGTGCGGATCAGCCCTAGGCTGCGCACCCCGGCCTCAAGCAGGGAGGGCTGACCATCAATCACGGTGATGCCACTATACGCATCGTCGATGATGATAGAGAAATGCAGGTCGGGTTCAGGCCAACTGACATATCCAACAGGCTTTGCAGCAATGCGCCCATCGAGTGTGACGTTGGGCTCCGAGTGCTGCGCGTGCGCGACCGAGTTCGTGTTCGATGACATTTCTCTCTCTTTGATTGACCATCGTTCTGGCTGAGCTGCCGCATGAACAGCTGTTTCGACGCAACTTCGTTCCGGCGGTCCGGCCAGCGAAGAGTCGACACCCCTCTGACCTTGACCTGAGAGCCGGCATACGAGGGCGCTACCGCCGAGATGGTGGCGATCCAGATCTTCCAGTTCACTTCAAATCTCTGAGTGGATGACGCAGCAGGTGTACCCGGCCACGATTGAAACGACTGTTGCCTATCGTCAATCGACCGTTCGTATTTCACGATGCGGCGCGCATGCGATCCCGGGCTCGCTGCCCCCCATCAAAAAAATCTTCCACCCCCTGCATCCAAATCCGCCACTGGCGTGTAGACCCCTCAGCAGCGAGGAGCTGCTGACCTTCTACAACCCAGGAGAAATTCCATGCACACCTCCCGTCCCGCCCTTTCGCTCGCCGTTCTCGGCGCCGTCAGTGCCGCTGCTGCGGCGCTCACCGCCTGCGGCTCGATGTCGATGACTCCCGCCTTCAACCAGTCCAGCCTGCCCCCCACCATCCAGGTGCCGGCCGGCAACAAGGTCGCGATGGAAACGGTGGGCAAGGGCGACATCACCTATGAATGCCGCGACAAGGCCAATGCCCCGGGCCAGACCGAGTGGGTGTTCGTCGGCCCCGACGCCAAGCTGCTGGACCGCAGCGGCAAGCAGGTCGGCAAGTACTACGGCCCGCCGGCCACCTGGGAATCGAACGACGGTTCGAAGCTCACGGCCACGCAGCTGGCGGTAGCGCCCTCGGGCCCGACCAGCCTGCCGTACCAGCTGGTGAAGGCCAACCCGGCCACGGGCAGCGGCGCGATGACAGGCGTCACCTACATCCAGCGCGTGGCGCTGCAAGGCGGCGTGGCTCCCACGACGGTGGCCTGCACGCCGGCCAACAAGGGCCAGAAGCAGATCGTGCAGTACCAGGCCGACTACATCTTCTGGAAGGCGTCCTGACCGGGGGGCGATTCGGCGGCGGGGCCGCGGGCTCCACTACCATCGGGCCGTGCAGAACCCGCCACCCACACCGCCCTTCGACTACGACGCCGCCCTCATGGCCTGCGCACGCGGCGACCGTCAGGCCCTGCAGCAGCTCTACCAGCGCGAAAGCCGGTACCTGCTGGGTGTGGCGTTGCGCATCGTGCGCCAGCGCCAGCAGGCCGAAGACGTGCTGCACGACGCCTTCATCAGCATCTGGCAGCGCGCGGAAACCTTCAACCCGGCGCGCGGCGAGGGCCGGGGCTGGATCTACAGCGTGGTGCGCAACGCCGCATTGAACATGGTGCGCAGCGGCGCACGCCAGGTGGACGTGAGCGAAGACGCGGCAGAGGCCATCGACGACCAGGCCGCGCTCGCGGCCTATGCCACCTCCGCCGATCCTTTCGAACTGCGCGCGGACCTCGGCAGGCTCGAAGGCTGCCTGGGCGGGCTGGAGCCGGCGCGGCGCGACTGCATCCTCTATGCGTATGTGGAAGGCTGCTCGCATGGCGAGATCGCCGAGCGGCTGCAGACGCCACTGGGCACGGTCAAGGCCTGGATCCAGCGCGGCATGCGCGCGCTGCGGGAGTGCATGGCATGAGCGGCGGCGCTTCTTCCAGCTTCGGCAATTTCGAAGACATCGACGCGCTGGCCGGCGAGTACGTGCTGGGCACGCTGTCGGTCAACGCGCGCGCGGCGGTGGAAACCCGCATGCGCGACGAGCCCGCGCTGCGCGATGCGGTGCAGGCTTGGGAAGCACGGCTGCTGCCGCTGGCCTCGCTGGCGCCGCCAGCCGATCCGTCGCCTGCGCTGTGGTCGCGCATCGAGCGCACGCTGGCCGGCGCTGCCGCCGCGCCGAAGGCGGGGCAGCCGGCGCGCGCATCCGGCTTCGCGCGCTGGTGGAACAACCTGCAGCTCTGGCGCGGCCTGGCCGCGGGCGGGTTTGCCGCCGCGGCGCTGATGATGGCGGTGCTCGTTACCCGCGCGCCGCCCACGCCGCAATACATGGTGGTGCTGGTCGCCCCGCAGGACAAGTCGCCGGGCTGGGTGATCCAGACCACGTCGTCGCGCCAGCTGAGCCTGGTGCCGCTGGGCACGATCGAGGTGCCGCCGCAGAAGACGCTGCAGTTCTGGACCAAGGCCGATCAGTGGCGCGGGCCGGTGTCGCTGGGGCTGGTCAAGCAGGGCCAGACGCTGCGCATTCCCATCGACAAGCTGCCGCCGCTGGAGCCCAACCAGCTGTTCGAACTCACGCTGGAGCCCGAGAACGGCTCGCCGATCGACAGGCCGACCGGGCCGATCCAGTTCATCGGGCGCGCGGTCAAGGTGTTGTAGCGGCATGGCGTGCGGCTGGAGGCTCGGTGCTGCGGATAATCCGCGCATGATCGCGCTCGACTGCTACTACAGCCTCTCCTCCCCCTGGGCCTACCTCGGCGGCCCGCAACTCCAGGACATCGTGCGCCGCCACCACGTGCGGCTCACGCTCAAGCCCTACGACTTCCAGGCCGTGGTGCCGCAGACCGGCGGCATCCCGCTGAAGACGCGCCCCGAGCCGCGCCGCACGTACCACGCGCTCGAACTTGCGCGCTGGCGCGACTACCTCGGCATGCCGCTCAACCTGGAGCCTGCGCACTACCCCAAGGGCGCGCCCACCGACCCGAACTGGAACAAATATCCCGGCTGGATGGTGATCGCCGCCCAGCTGCAGGGCCTCGACGCCCAGCCGCTGTCGCACGCGCTGCTGCGCGCCCTGTGGGCCGAGGAGCGCGACACGTCGAAAGCCGAAGTGCGCATCTCCGTGGCCGACGAGAACGGCTACGACGGCGCCTCGCTGCAGGCGATGGAGCAGTCGGCCGAAGTGCTGGCGATGTACCGCGCCAACAGCGCCGAGGCTGTCGAAGCAGGCGTGTTCGGCGCGCCGACTTTCATCCTGAACGGCGAGCGTTTCTGGGGCCAGGACCGGCTCGCGTTCCTCGACCGGGCGCTGGACAAGCTGCGCGCAGCGGGCTGAGCGTACCTACCCTCAGGCGCTGCCCTGGTCGCCCTGCTCGCCGAGGCATTGGCGGGCGGCTTCACGCACGCGCTCTTCTGCATCGTGCCGTGCGGCGTGCCGCACAGCGGCCTGCCATGGCAGCGCCGCGCGTTTCCAGGCCATGAGCCCACGAACGGCTTGCCAGCGCACGTCAGCGTTCTCGTCATGCGCAAGGCGATCGGCCAGCGCCGGCAGGATGCGCTCACCGGCTTCGGCGCCGAGCCCTCTTTCCTCCAGCAGGCTGGCCGCATGCCGGCGAACCAAGGCGTGCGGCGACGCCAGGCCGCGCAGTGCCTCGTCGATTTCTGCAGCGCGCAATGTGCAGTAGCCGCTGCCGGGCCTGAGCTTTTCATGCACGACGGCGACTTCGGTGGCGGGGCCCGAGAGCAGGGTTTCCAGCGGTCGATAGTCGAGCGTCACGGGTGTCGGGTCGCGAAAGGACGAGTACGGAGCGCACAGCCCGCGGATGGCGACCGCTGCTCGGTCGGGCTCGCCGCGCCACTCGGCGAGCCGTTCGAAAAGCCATCCGCTGTCGTCGAGGTAGGCCAGGGTCGCTGCGCACCAGGCATGCGTGGGCTTGTCTGCCGGCGCAAGCAGCTTGCTGCGCAGCGCGGCCAGCACCTCGGGCGTCGCAAGCCCGATGCGCCCGAGCATCCTGGCGGCTTCGCAGCCGAACCTTCCTCGCGGTCGGGCCAGCTGCTCGATCAGTGCCGGCACCGCGGGTGCGCCGATGTCGATCAGCCATTTCTCCGCCTCCTCGGCATCGACCGGCTGGCCGTCGAAGCGGCCGAGGCGTCCGACCAGCCAACGCACCCGTTCTTCGGCGGGCAGGGCCGCGACGCGCATGCGCTCCCGCTGCGCCAGCGCTTCCTTGGGAAAGAGCGAGTGGAATGCGGCATCGCCGATGCAGCGGCAGGCCAGTTCGAGGCTGTTCTCCTCGTCGTGCAGGAAGAGCACGAAGTCCGGCGTGAGCTGGGGCGCGTCGCGCAGCGCGGCCCGGATCTTTCGTGCGGCCGAGACGAGCATGTCGATGCATTCCTGCTGTGCAAGAAGCCACCCTTCGCGGGTGTCGTTGCGGGTGATCTCGCATGCGGCGTCTGCCGCCGCGTCCAGGGCCGCGCTGGAGAACTGGATCTCGTCCCAACGCCAGTCGGCCGGGTTCCATTCCGCTGACCAGAAGTCGCCCGAAGGCTCGTCGCCTTCGCGGGCGCCCACGCTGTTCGCGCAGAGCGAGGGCAGGTAGATCGGCCCGTCGAGCTCGCGGTACATGCCGTGGAAGGCGGCGGCGTAGAACTGCTCGCCCGGGTTCTCGTCGAGCAGTGCGCGCAGCGCGCGGGTGGCGTCTTCGACGATCAGAGGCTCCAGCGCCTTCCAGTGGGTCATGCGGGCGTGTCTTTTCCTGCTTGAGATTCTGTGCGGCGGTCGGGGCTCAGCTCGACCGCGGCAGCAGCGCCGGTATCAGCTTGCGATTCATCCGCTCGCGCCACCAGCGCAGTGCCTGCCCCTGCGCGCCGGTCTTCCAGGCGAGCCAGAAGGCTTCGGGCGGGCGCGGTTCCTCGGTGGCCAGCTCGACCAGCGTGCCGCGCTTCAGCTCTTGCGTGATGCAGGCGCGCGGCAGGAAGCCGTGGCCCAGGCCGGCCACCTGGCAGGCGATCTTCGCTGGCATCGACGGCACGGTGATGCGCGGCTGGCCGGCCATCAGGCCGACGGTGCGCTCCGAGAGCGTGCGGGCGCTGTCGCCCACCACGATGGCGTTGCATTCGATCAGGTCGCCGCGCTGCAGCGGGCGGCCCAGGCGCGTGAGCGGGTGCGTGGGCGCCACGCAGAAGGCGAAGTCGAGGCTGCCCACGGTCACGGCCTGGTAACCGCCGCCGGCGGGGCCGTCGCCCGCGGCGATGACGATGTCGGCGCGGCCCTCGCGCAGCGCCTCCCAGCTGCCGGTGAGCGCCTCGCAGCCGATGCGCAGCCGCGTGCCGCAGCGCAGGTCCTCGAAGGCGCGGATGTCGCCGATGAGGGCTTGGGTGGGAATGAGCGAGTCGTGCACCAGCCGGATCTCCGACTCGTAGCCGGTCGCGATCTGGCGCATGCGCGATTCGAGGTCGCTCGCGGCGCCGAGCAGCCAGCGGCCCTCCTTGAGCATTTCTTCCCCGGCCGCGGTGAGGCTCACGCGCGGGCCGTTGCGATCGAAAAGCAGCATGCCGAGCTGCTCCTCCAGCTTGCCGACGGCATAGGAGATGGTCGAGGGCACCTTGTTGAGATGCGAGGCGGCTGCGGCGAAGGAGCCATGGCGCGCGATGGCGTCGACGATCTCGATGGCTTCCAGGCTGAGTTTGAGCATGCGGTGGCCCGAGGGGTTGGGAGGGGATGGAGGGGGACCGAAAGAGGGCTGGAAATCAACGTTCAAAAAATTCGATCATTGAGGATGAAAAGTTTCGTCGATGACTGCCTCGAGGCCCCCGATGATTCGTTCCATGCCAAGGAGATTCCTCTCCGGAAGCGATTGTGAATCAGATCGAACATTCAACCAGCCCGCAGGAGTTTTTCACATGTCCCTCAAAGCCACCCCCACCGCCGGTTCCAAGCTGCTCAAGCCCACCGATCACACGCTGGTGATGATCGACTTCCAGTCGCAGATGGCCTTCGCCACGCACTCGATCGACGCCGTGAACCTGCGCAACAACGCCGCGCTGGTGGCGCAGGCTGCGGCCGGCTTCGGCGTGTCGACCATCCTCACGACGGTGGCCGAGAAGAGCTTCTCGGGCCCGATGTTCAGCGAGATCACCGACGCCTTCCCGGGCGAGAAGATGCTGGACCGCACCTCGATGAACACCTGGGAAGACGCTGCCGTGATCGAGCGCGTGAACCAGATCGGCAAGCCGCGCATCGTGCTGGCGGGCCTGTGGACCAGCGTGTGCATCGTGGGCCCGGCGCTGTCGGCGCTGGACCAGGGTTTCGAGGTGTACGTGATCGCCGACGCCTGCGGCGACGTCTCGACCGAGGCGCACAACCGCGCGATGGAGCGCATGGTGCAGGCCGGCGCGCAGCCGATGACCTCGCTGCAATACCTGCTCGAGCTGCAGCGCGACTGGGCCCGCGGCGAGACCTATGAGCTCACCACCGGCATCGCGAAGAAGGTCGGCGGCGCCTACGGCCTGGGCGTGACCTACGCCAAGACCATGTTCGGCGCCCACGAAGGTTGATCGAGGCACCAATAAACCTACTGCGCGCCCCGATCTCGCACCTGCGGTCCTAGGCGCGACCTCGGAGCGCTCGCTACGGTTTCTTCGCACCTCGCGCCGTGCTCTCGACAACTTTCCTCAAAGACAAGCTGACCATGAAGCCCTATGTCCTCTCGCTCGCGCTCGGCCTCCTGGTCGGCGTGATCTACGCACTCTTCCAGGTGCGCTCGCCGGCGCCGCCGGTCATCGCCCTGGTGGGGCTTCTGGGGATCCTGCTCGGCGAGCAGATCCCGCCGCTCATCAAGAGCGTGATCAAGCCCGAAGCGGTGGCCACCTCGTGGCTGCACCACCAGGTCAAGCCGCACGTGTTCGGCGAGCTGCCCCGGTGCTCGCAGCCTGAATCCACCGCGGCCAACAAGGCGCAGGCCCCGTCCTCCGAGAGGCACGACGCATGAACCAGTCCTCAGACCCCAGCCGCCGCCGCCTCCTTGGCTCCCTCGGAGCGCTCGGCGCCACCCTCGCAGCTCCCGGCCTCGCGGTCGCCTCTCTTTCCAGCAACATGACCAACACCGAAACCCCCGACCTGATCCTGCACAACGGCCGTTTCACCACCCTGGACCGCGCCAACCCGGTGGCCGACGCCGTGGCCATCAAGGACGGCCGCTTCACCCGCGTGGGCCGCGCCGAAGACGTGCTGCCGCTGGCCGGCGGCGCCACCCGCGTGATCGACCTGCAGGGCAAGCGCGTGCTGCCGGGGCTCATCGACAACCACCTGCACATCATCCGCGGCGGCCTGAACTTCAACATGGAGTTGCGGTGGGACGGCGTGAGGAGCCTGGCCGACGCCATGAACATGCTCAAGCGCCAGGTGGCGATCACACCCGCGCCGCAGTGGGTGCGCGTGGTGGGCGGCTTCACCGAGCACCAGTTCGTGGAAAAGCGCCTGCCGACCATCGAGGAACTGAACGCCGTCGCGCCCGACACGCCGGTCTTCATCCTGCACCTGTACGACCGCGCGCTGCTCAACGGCGCCGCGCTGCGCGCAGTGGGCTACACCAAGGACACGCCCGCGCCGCCCGGTGGCGAGATCGTGCGCGACAGCGCCGGCAACCCCACCGGCCTGCTGCTGGCCAAGCCCAACGCGGCCATCCTCTACGCCACGCTGGCCAAGGGCCCGAAGCTGCCCTTCGACTACCAGCTCAATTCCACGCGCCACTTCATGCGCGAGCTCAACCGCCTGGGCGTGACCGGCGCCATCGACGCGGGCGGCGGCAACCAGAACTATCCCGACGACTACGAAGTGATCCGCAAGCTTGCCGACGACGGCCAGCTCACCATCCGCCTGGCCTACAACCTGTTCACGCAGAAGCCGAAGCAGGAGAAGGAAGACTTCCTGAACTGGACCGCCAACTCAAAGTACAAGCAGGGCGACGACTACTTCCGCCACAACGGCGCCGGCGAGATGCTGGTGTTCTCCGCCGCCGACTTCGAGGACTTCCGCCAGCCGCGCCCCGAGATGGCGCCCGAGATGGAAGGCGACCTCGAAGGCGTGGTGCGCATCCTGGCGCAGAACCGCTGGCCCTGGCGCATGCACGCCACCTACGACGAGACCATCAGCCGTTCGCTCGACGTGTTCGAGAAGGTCAACAAAGATACGCCGCTGGCCGGCCTGAACTGGTTCTTCGACCATGCCGAGACCATCTCCGAGAAGTCGATGGACCGCATCGCCGCGCTCGGTGGCGGCGTGGCCGTGCAGCACCGCATGGCCTACCAGGGCGAATACTTCGTGGAGCGCTACGGCGCCGCCGCTGCAGAGGCCACCCCGCCGGTCAAGCGCATGCTGGAGCGCGGCCTGAAGGTCTCGGCCGGCACCGACGCGACCCGCGTGGCCTCGTACAACCCGTGGGTGTCGCTGTCGTGGCTGGTCACGGGCAAGACGGTGGGCGGCCTGCAGATCACGCCGCAGCGCAACCTGCTCGACCGCGAACAGGCGCTGCGCATGTGGACCGAGAACGTCACCTGGTTCTCGAACGAGGAGGGCAAGAAGGGCCGCATCCAGGCCGGCCAGCTCGCCGACCTCGTGGTGCCCGACCGCGACTTCTTCGCCTGCCCCGAATCGGACATCGCCGACACCACCGCGCTGCTGACGATGGTGGGCGGCAAGGTGGTCTACGGCGCCGGCCCCTTCGCCTCGCACGACGAGGGCTCGGTGCCCCCGGCCATGCCCGACTGGTCGCCCGCGCGCACCTTCGGGGGCTATGCCGGCTGGGCCGACAAGAAGGAGGGGGCGCCGCTGCAGAAGGTCATGCGCAATGCAGCCATGTCCTGCGGCTGCGCCAACAACTGCAACGTGCACGGCCACAGCCACGCCACGGCCTGGAGCAGCAAGCTGCCCGTGGGCGACCTGAAGAGCTTCTGGGGCGCCCTCGGCTGCGCCTGCTGGGCGGTGTGAGGATGACGATGCGCTGGACCACTTCCCCCGTGCTGCGCTGGGTCGCCTTGCTGCTGCTGTGCGCGGCCTACCTGCAGGGCGGCCTGCAGAAGGCCTTCGACTTCCCGGCGGCCATCGCCGAGATGAACCACTTCGGCCTGTCGCCTGCCGGCCCGATGGCGATCGCCGTGATCGTGCTGGAGCTCGGCGCCGCCGCGATGATCCTCACGGGTCGGCTGCGCTGGCTCGGTGCGCTGGCCCTGGCCGGCTTCACGCTGATGGCGACCTTCGTGGCGCTGCGCTTCTGGCAGATGCCCGTGGGGCAGGAGCGCTTCATGGCGGCGAACTCCTTCTTCGAGCACCTGGGCCTTGTCGGCGGCTTCCTGCTCGTCGCCTGGCTCGACCTGAAGGAGCGTGCACATGTCTGACACCTCGCATGGCGCGGCCACGCCGCCGCATCCGTCACCTCTGCCGAACCAGCCCGGCGCCTTCGCGCCGCTGCGCCAGCCGGTCTTCGCGGTGCTGTGGGCAGCCACGGTGCTGGGCAACATCGGCAGCTTCATGCGCGACGTGGCCAGCTCCTGGCTGGTGACCGACCTGTCGGCCAGCCCGACGGCGGTGGCGCTGATCCAGACGGCGGCCACGCTGCCGATCTTCCTGCTGGCCATTCCGGCCGGCGTGCTGTCGGACATCCTCGACCGCAGGCGCTTCCTGATCTTCGTGCAACTGGTGCTCGCGGCGGTCAGCGGCACGCTGCTGGTGCTCTCGCACACCGGCGCGCTCACGGTGCAATACCTGATCGCGCTGACCTTCGTGGGCGGCATCGGCGCGGCGCTGATGGGGCCGACCTGGCAATCGATCGTGCCCGAGCTGGTGCCAAGGTCCGACCTGAAGGGCGCCGTGGCGCTCAATTCGCTGGGCATCAACATCGCGCGCTCCATCGGGCCGGCCGCGGGCGGGCTGATCCTCGCGAGCTTCGGCGCGGCGGCGACCTATGGCGTCGACGTGCTGAGCTACGTCTTCGTGATCGCGGCGCTGCTGTGGTGGAAGCGTCCGCCGGCCGAAGACACCGCGCTGTCGGAGAACTTCCTGGGTGCCTTCCGTGCCGGCCTGCGCTACACCCGCGCTAGCAAGGAGCTGCACGTGGTGCTGCTGCGCGCGGCGGTGTTCTTCCTGTTCGCCAGTTCGGTGTGGGCGCTGCTGCCGCTGGTGGCGCGCCAGATGCTCGGCGGCTCGGCCGGCTTCTACGGCGTGCTGCTCGGTGCGGTGGGCGCGGGCGCCATCGGTGGTGCATTGGTGATGCCGCGGCTGCGTGCCCGGCTCGATGCCGACGGCATGCTGCTGCTGGCCGCGCTGCTCACGGCGGCCGTGATGGGCAGTCTGGTCTTCGCGCCGCCGAAGTGGCTGGCTGTCGTGCTGCTGCTGGTGCTGGGCCTGGGCTGGATCGTGGCGCTGACCACGCTCAACAGCGTGGCCCAGTCGATCCTGCCGAACTGGGTGCGCGGTCGCGGCCTGGCGGTGTACCTGACGGTGTTCAACGGCGCGATGGCCGCCGGCAGCCTGGGCTGGGGCCTGGTGGCGCAGCAGATCGGCGTACCGATGACGCTGGTGGCCGGCGCCGTCGGGCTGGTGGTGGCGGGCCTCGTCTTCCACCGCGTGCGGCTGCCGGCGGGCGAGGCCGACCTGCAGGCCTCGCACCACTGGCCCGAGCCGCTCCTGGCCGAGCCGGTGGCGCACGACCGCGGGCCGGTGATGATCCAGGTCGAGTACCGCATCCGCAAGGACGACCGCGAGGCCTTCCTGCAGGCGATGAAGCGCCTGTCGATGGAGCGCCGCCGCGACGGTGCCTACGCCTGGGGCGTGCACGAGCACACGGCCGACCCGGAGCGCGTGATGGAGTGGTTCCTGGTCGAATCGTGGGCCGAGCATTTGCGCCAGCACCACCGCGTGTCGCACGCCGACGCGGACCTGCAGAGCGAGGCGCTGCGATTCCACATCGGGCCCGAGAAGCCGCAGGTGCATCACTTCCTGGCGCTTTGACGCGGGCGATCAGGTCAGCGCCGATCTGGCGGCGTTCATCCAGGCCTGATCGTTCGCCCGATACCCGGGGCGTCCGCGGCGCGTGCGCCCACGGACGCCTCCCTTCCCAACCGAGACTCTCTTCATGACCACGCCTTCTTCCCCCGTCGTTCAGGACAATCCGTCGAAGCACCGTTTCGAGTTCGCGTCGCAAGGCGAACGCGCGGTCGCGATCTACTCCCTCGAGGGCGACGTCATCACGTTCGTCCACACCCTGGTGCCCGAGGCGCTGCAGGGCCAGGGCGTTGCCAGGCAACTGGTGCTGGCGGGGCTGGCCTCCGCGCGCGAGCGCGGCCTGCGCGTCGTTCCGAAGTGCCCCGTGTTCGCCACCTACATGCGCACGCATCCCGAAACCCACGACCTGCTGGCCGACGAGGGCCGCACGCTGCTCGGTCTCTGAGACGGCCGGCGCCTGGTCATCCAGGCCGGGGGCACCTCCGGGCCCTGCAGTGGACGGCTTGGGCCTGCGGTCGCCAGGGGCGATGCCCGTGGCGATAATCCCGGGATGCGAATCCGCTTTACCAAGATGCAGGGAGCCGGCAACGATTTCGTCGTGCTGGACGAAACACGCGGCACGCTGGGCCTCAGCGCCGCGCAATACCGCTTTCTGGCCGACCGCCACTTCGGCGTCGGCGCCGACCAGATCCTCACGGTGCGGCCCTCGCCGGGCGAAGGCATCGACTTCCAGTACGTGATCCACAACTCCGACGGCGGCGAGGTGGAGCAGTGCGGCAACGGCGCGCGCTGCTTCATGCGCTACGTCAGCGAACACCAGCTGACCGGGAAGAAGCAGGTGCGCGTGCAGACGCTCTCCGGCGTGATCGAGCCCCGCATGGGCGCCGACGGCCGCGTCACTGTCGACATGGGCGCTCCCATCTTCGAACCCGCCCGCGTGCCCTTCGACCCCGCCGGGCTCGACCCCCAGCCCGAGGGCGGGTGGCACAAGTGGCACCTGGCCCTCGGCACCCACGCCGGCAGCGCTATCGTTTCCGTAGCTGTGCTCTCGATGGGCAACCCGCATGCGGTGCAGGTGGTGGACGACGTCGACACCGCGCCCGTGGCCGAGCAGGGCCCGCGGATCGAACACCACCCGCGCTTTCCGCAGCGGGTGAACGCCGGGTTCATGCAGGTGGTCGATCGTTCCAACATCCGGCTGCGGGTGTTCGAGCGCGGCGCCGGCGAAACGCTGGCCTGCGGCACCGGCGCCTGCGCGGCGGTGGTTGCGGGCATCCGCCTGGGGCTGCTGGAGCGACGCGTGGACGTGCAGACGCACGGCGGCGTGCTGACGATCGAGTGGCAGGGGGAGGGCCAGCCGGTGCTGATGACCGGGCCGGCCGTCACGGTCTTCGAGGGAGACATCGAGGTGCCGGAGCTGCCATGACCCAATTCACGAGCAACAACAACGACGCCAACGCCATGAATCCGATCACCGAAGACGACATCGCCAACTACCTGGCGAACACGCCCGACTTCTTCGAGCGCCATGCGCAGCTGCTGGCGCAGGTGCAGCTCACCAGCCCGCACGGCAACCGCGCCGTGAGCCTGCAGGAGCGCCAGGCCGAGATGCTGCGCGAGAAGATCAAGGCGCTGGAGCATCGCCTGATGGACATGATGCGCCACGGCACCGAGAACGTCGTCATCGCCGACCGCCTGCAGCGCTGGACCACGGGCCTGCTGACCACGCGCGACCCGCGCAGCCTGCCGTACCGCATCGCGGTCGACCTGCAGTCGCTCTTCCTGGTGCCGCAGACGGCCATCAAGGTATGGGACTGCAGCGGCGAGTACCTCAACGAGGCCTACGCCCAGTGGGTGAGCGACGACGTGAAGGCGCTGGCCACCTCGCTGACCTCGCCGTACTGCGGGCTGAACTCGGGCTTCGAGGCCTCCAGCTGGCTGCCGGAGCCGCAGTCCGCGATGTCGATCGCGCTGATTCCGCTGCGCCCCGGCCCCGAGGCGCCGGCCTTCGGGCTGCTGGTGCTGGCCTCGCCCGACGCCCAGCGCTTCAACTCCGAGATGGGCACCGACTTCCTCGAGCGCATCGCCGAGCTGGCCTCGGGCGCGCTTTCGCGGCTGCGTCCTTGAAACGCCCGCGCTGGCTGCGTCGGCCCTGGCAGGTCGTGCTGGCCTGCGGGCTGGCGGGCGTGCTGCTGGTGTATGCGGCCATCGGGGCGTTCAACTGGCGGCATTCCGAAGACCTGCTCGCGAATCCGCCCCGGCGCCAGGCCGACGCGGCGCTGGTGCTCGGCAGCCGCGCGTACCTCGACGGCAAGCCGCACCCGTGCCTGACCGGTCGTGTCGATACGGCCCTGGAGCTGGCGAAGGCCGGGCTCGTGAGGCAGCTGGCCTTCTCGGGCGGCGTGGATTCCGAGGACAGCCGCATCGAGGCCATCACGATGGGCGAACACGCCATCGCCTCGGGCTTCACCGGGCCGATGGTGCTGGAGCCCGCATCGACCTCCACGAGGCTGAACCTGTCGCTGTCGCGCCCGCTGCTGCTGGCCGCGGGGGTGCGCCGCGTGGTCATCGTGTCGGAGCCCTTCCATCTGTGGCGCGTCGAGCGTCTCGTGAAGATGAGCGGCTTCGACAAGAGCTTCGACGTGCAGTACGCGGCAGCGCCCACGTCCTGCTGGCAGGCGCTCGGGCCCTTCTCCAAGGGCGCGTTGCGCGAGCCGGCGGCCATCATCAACAATGCGGCCCATGGCTACCTCTTCTAGTGCGCCCCCAGGCTTCGCGCACTTCGTGTCGCCTCGCCAACCCCCTCGCCGCCGGCGACACCTGCGGCCCGGCAAAGCCGGTTCCGCGGCATTCCTGAGCCTGGCCCTGCGCTGAGCAAATGGACTGGATCGAGAAATACCTGGAGCACGTGCGCGTCGAGCGTCGGCTCGCGGCGCGCACGGTGGAGCTCTACGCCTTCCACCTGCAGTCCCTGCGCGAGCACGCCGCCGAGGCGAAGCTGCCGCTGGACCGCGTGCAGACCGCCCACGTCCGCCGCTGGATGGCGCAGCTGCACGGCGCAGGGCGCGAGCCGCGCGGCATCGCGCTGGTGCTGTCGTGCTGGCGCAGCTTCTACCGCTGGCTGGGGCACGAAGGGCTGGTCGGCTTCAACCCGGTGCAGGACGTGCACGCGCCCAAGGCCGGCCGGCCGCTGCCCAAGGCGCTGGGCGTGGACGACGCGGTTCGGCTCGCAGAGCTGTACGACCCCGAGGCCGACCCCTGGACCGAGACGCGCGACGGCGCCATCGTCGAGGTGCTCTACGGCTGCGGCCTGCGCGTGAGCGAGCTCACCGGGCTCGACGCGCAGGCCAGCGCCACGGCGCGCGGCTGGGTCGATCTCGATGCGATGGAGGCCAGCGTGCTCGGCAAGGGCAGCAAGCGCCGCATCGTGCCCATCGGCAGCAAGGCGGGCGAGGCGCTGCGCGACTGGCTCGCGGTGCGCGGCGACTGCCCCGGGCTCACCACCGCCCGGCTGCGCGACCCCCAGGCCGCGGCCGCGCTCTTCATCAGCGCCAAGGGCATGCGCATGTCGTCGCAGGCGGTGTGGAAGCTGCTGCGCGAGCGCAGCCTCAAGGCCGGCCTCTCGGCGCCGGTGCATCCGCACATGCTGCGCCATTCCTTCGCGAGCCACGTGCTGCAGTCCAGCAGCGACCTGCGCGCGGTGCAGGAGCTGCTTGGCCACGCCAGCATCGCGACTACGCAGGTCTACACGCGGCTGGACTTCCAGCACCTGGCCAAGGTCTACGACGCGGCGCATCCGCGGGCCAAGGCCCGCGAAGACAAAGACAAGTAAGCGACAAGAAACAATGAAAACCCTTCGCCTCAAGCCCGGCAAGGAGCGCTCGCTGCAGCGCCGCCATCCCTGGGTGTTCGAATCCGCCATTGCGCGCGGCGGCGCCGACTCCGGCGAGACGGTGCGCGTCGAGTCGCACGACGGCACCTTTCTCGCATGGGCCGCCTTCAGCCCTCTTTCCAAGATCCGCGCGCGGGCCTGGAGCTTCACCGAGACGCAGCGCATCGACGCGGCCTTCCTCGCCTCGCTGTGCGCCCGCGCAGTGGCCGCGCGAGGCCTGTTCGACCTGCAGAGCGACGGCGTGCGGCTGGTGCACGGCGAGGCCGACGGACTGCCGGGGCTGATCGTCGACCGCTACGGCGACACGCTGGTGGCGCAGTTCCTCTCGGCCGGCGTGGAGCGCTGGAAGGGCGCGCTGGCCGATGCGCTGCTGAAGGCCACGGGTCTTTCGAAGCTCTACGAGCGCTCCGACGCGAGCGGCCGCGAGCGCGAGGGCCTGAAGCCGGTCACCGGCTGGCTGCGCGGCGAAGGGCCGACCGAGATCGTCATCCGCGAGCACGGCTGGAAGCTGTCGCTGGACGTCGCCACCGGCCACAAGACCGGCTTCTACCTCGACCAGCGCGACAGCCGCCAGCGCTTCGCCGAGCTGGCGCAGCACCGGCGCTTCAGGCGCGTGCTGAACTGCTTCTGCTACACGGGCGGGTTCACCGTGGCGGCACTGGCGGGGCTGAAGGCCGCGGGCGCGCTCGAGGGCGCGCAGCTGGTGTCGGTCGATTCGTCGCTGCCGGCGCTGGAGCGGGCGAGGGGGCATCTGGCGCTCAACGGCTTCGATGCCGCCGGCGGGCAGGGCATCGAGGCCGAGTTCCTCGACGCGAACGTCAACACGGTGCTGCGCGAGTTCATCGACCAGGGCCGCACCTTCGACGCCATCGTGCTCGATCCGCCCAAGTTCGCGCCCACCGTGGCGCATGCCGAGCGGGCCTCGCGGGCCTACAAGGACATCAACCGGCTGGCGCTGAAGATCCTGGAGCCGGGCGGGGTGCTCCTCACCTTCTCGTGCTCGGGCGGCATCAGCGCCGACCTGTTCCACAAGATCGTGGCCTCGGCGGGACTCGATGCGGGCGTGGACGGCTACATCGCCGAGCGGCTGGGTGCTGCGCCCGACCATCCGATGACCATCGAATTCCCGGAAGGCGAATACCTGAAGGGGCTGGTGGTGGTCAGGAAGCCTGCCTGAACGGCGCTTGACCCTGCCGGCAACGCAACTCAGTGGCATTGGCTAAACTGCCGGGCCGCGCCTTCTACGGTCCCCATTTCCCGTTTTCCGCTTCCGGAGCACTTTCCCCATGGCCCTCATTCCCGCGACCATCCTCACCGGCTTTCTCGGCTCGGGCAAGACCACGCTGCTCAAACGCATCCTGACCGAGGCCCACGGCCAGAAGATCGCGGTCATCGAGAACGAGTTCGGCGAGGAGAACATCGACAGCGACATCCTCGTGACGGAGTCGAAGGAGCAGATCGTGCAGATGAGCAACGGCTGCGTCTGCTGCACCATCCGCGAAGACCTGCGCGAGGCGCTGCAGCTGCTGGCCGCCAAGAAGCGCCAGGGCCTGCTCGACTTCGACCGCGTGGTGATCGAGACCACCGGCCTGGCCGACCCCGGCCCCGTGGCCCAGACCTTCTTCATGGACGACGAGATCGCCGAGAGCTACCTGCTCGACTCGATCCTCACGCTGGTGGATGCCAAGCACGCGCCGCAGCAGCTCAACGACCGCCAGGAAGCGCGCCGCCAGGTGGGCTTCGCCGACCAGATCTTCATCAGCAAGAGCGACCTGGTCTCGGCCGAGGAGACCGACGCGCTGATCCACCGCCTGAAGCACATGAACCCGCGCGCGCCGCAGCAGAAGGCGCATTTCGGCGAGGTGCCGCTCAAGGACATCTTCGACCTGCGCGGCTTCAACCTGAACGCCAAGCTCGACATCGACCCCGACTTCCTCAAGGAAGACGACCACGACCATCACCACCATGACCACGAGCATGGCGAGCACTGCGACCACCCCTCGCACAAGCACGACGGCCATGGCCACCATCACCACGTGGACGACGACGTGAAGAGCTTCGTCTACAAGGCCGACCGCGCCTTCGACCCGGCCAAGCTGGAAGACTTCCTGGGCGCGATCGTCAACATCTACGGCCCGCGCATGCTGCGCTACAAGGGCGTGCTGAACATGAAGGGCACCGAGCGCAAGGTGATCTTCCAGGGCGTGCACCAGCTCATGGGCAGCGACCTGGGCCCGGAATGGGGCAAGGACGAGGCGCGCCAGAGCCGCATGGTGTTCATTGGCATCGAGCTGCCGCGCGAGATCCTGGAACAAGGCCTGGAGCAGTGCCTGGTCTAGGCTGACCCCCAGGCTGCGCGCACTTCGTGTCGCTGCGCCAACCCCCTTTCAGGGGGCAACACCGGTGGCCGGCAAAGCCGGTTCCACGGTGTTTCCCGACGAACCCGGCTACTTGCCCGAGCCGTTCATGCCGGGCGCCTCGCCCAGCGGCTTGCCGTTGACCTTCAGGGCGCCTTCGCTGAACTCCACCTGGGCGGTGACGTCGTCGCCGTCGCGCTTCACGAAGCCGCTTTGCTCGCCCTGTTCGACCAGGCCGGCCACCATTTCGGGTGGGGGCGTCTGGCCGCTCTCTGCACCGGTCTCGGCCAGCTTCTCGAGCCACTTCATGGGCAGCCGCGCGTGGGCCTTGAGCACGCCGCGCTTCATCATCAGCGCCGTGCCCGGCAGCTGCAGGTCTTCGTCCGTCACGCCGGCCATGCCGGCCGAGTAGCCGAGCTCGGCGCGCTTGCCGTCGATCTCGACCAGCATCTTGTCGATGCCGGCCTCGGGCGCGTACTTGGCCATGGCCTTGAGGTCGGGCGTGAGCTGCTCGACCAGCGCCTGCATGGCCGCCTGGGAAGCCTTGCTGCCGCCCTTGCCGCAGCTGTTGGCGGCGCTGGACTGCATCCAGGCGTCGGCCAGCTTCCTGTAGCCGGCGCCGTGGATGCGGCGCGCGCCGCTGGTCAGTTCGAACTTGTCGATCTTCGTATTGCCGATCTTGCCGGTGCCCCTGAGCGTGCCGGTGGAGGCGTAGAGGCCGTCTTTGATGCTCGCGTCGCCCACCAGGTCGATGCCCTGCAGAACGACGGGCGGCAGCGCCTTCGGCGGTTCGGCGCCGTCCTCGGCCGCCTTCTTCGAGACGGTGAATTCCAGGGTGTCGAGCCGGCCCTCGGTTTTGCCGGTGGCCAGGAACCAGCCGGCGCTGCTGTCCAGGTCGGCCTTGGCGACGAGCTTGCCCATCTTCATGGTCACGCCGCTCTTCGCGTCGCTGAAGTCGAGGCCGGGCATGCTCAGGTCGTAGCGGGCGTGGGTGCGCGCGGCGTTCACCTCCACTCGGGCCTGCACGCCCTGCCAGTCGAGGCGGCCCTTGCCTTCCTCGGCCAACTTGGCGGGCGCGACCGTCAGGTCGGTGGTGAAGGCGCCATCGAAGCCGACCTGGGTGCGCGCCGACAGCGGCCTGGCCTCGCCGAACAGCTTCTTCGCCTCGGCCCGGGCCTTGTCGTCGAGCACCAGTTCGCTGTCGATGGTGGCGGCCGCCAGCGTGCCGCCGGCCAGCGGGCCGTGGTGGATGGTGTCGCGGATGGTCAGGCGCAGCTGCTTCGGCGGCTTGATGGCGGAGTCGCCGTCTTCCTCGGCCTGCTCTTCTTCGTCTTCGGCCGGGTCGGCGGCGGGCTGCTGCGCGCTTGCCACGGCATCGGCCGCGCAGCCGATCTCCAGCGTGACGGTGCTGACCGCGCCCAGGAAGCCGCGCTCGTACTTGCGCTCGGTCACGCGCACCAGGGCGGTCTGCTTCGGCAGCTCGTCCAGCGCGGCGTCGTAGCGCGACTTGATCTGCGAACCGGCCCACCAGGTGCTGCCGCCGTAGGCGACGGCGATGGCTGCGGCCAGGACTCCCAAAACTGCTTTCTTGTTCAAGGCTTGTGCTTTCTTGTATGTCTTGCGATCGATCGGAGTGATCGGATAGGCCCCCGGCGCCATATGGACAAGGCGCTGGAGCCGCGCGCCGCCCCCTCCGGCGGCGCCGCGCGATGCTAACGGAGTCGGACGGCACGCCGAACATGTCCCGCGCCTTCGAGTTCTCTATACAATCGCGCGCCTGTTTCGCAAGCCACGTCCTGATCCCAGGGACAAGATGTGACTTCCGGCATGGGGCGCCGTACGTTTCTGGCGGGCTTTCGGGGGTATAACCCCGGGGTTCGCCAGATGGCGGGCACCCCGACAACGGGGGCCTGTGCGGCCGGAGGCCGCAAGGGCGCCCATGGGAGGAGGCACCCAGTGAAAGCGCGTTCCAGTTCGTCCAAGGAGCCAGTCACCGTGAAGAAACCCGCCGCCAAGGCCACGCCAGCAACCAAGCCCGCCGCCAAGAAGGCGCCGGCTGCGAAGCAGGCTGTACCTGCGGCCGCGAAGGCTTCCGGTTCCGCGACCAAGGAGAAGAGCGAGAAGAGCGCCCCGTCCAAGAAGCCCGCAGCGCCGCCGGCCAAGGCCGCGACCGCTGCGACAAAGAAGTCCGCCAAGCCTGCAACTGCCGCCACGAAGAGCGCGGACGCGGGCGCATCGTCATCCAAACCTGTCGGCCGTCCTGCGGCTGTTTCTTCTGTTCCCCCGATCCCCATGAAAAAAACGGCTGCCGCCTCCACTTCCGCTCCGGCGACACCCTCGATGCCCGCCCAAACCCCCACGCCAGCTCCCGCCGCGCGTGGCGGCCGCGTGTCCCGGCTGTCGCAACTGACCGTCCCCTCGATGCCGCAGTCGGTGGCGTCGACGGCCGCCAAGTCCACCTTCTCCCCGACCCATTCCAACGCGCTGGTGCCTCCGCCGCCCCTCGCCATCAAGAAAGATCCGAAACTGGCCAACAACTGGAAAACCAAATCGCCCGCCGAACTGACCGATGCCGAAGTCATCGCGATGCCGGACGACGAGTACATGAACGAAAAGCAGATGGCGTTCTTCCGCCTGAAGCTCGAAGCGCTCAAGCGCGGCATCCTCGAGAACGCTGGCGAGACCACCGAGCACCTGCGTGAAGACACGGTGGTCGTGCCCGATCCGGCCGACCGCGCCACCATCGAGGAGGAACATGCCCTCGAACTGCGCACCCGCGACCGCGAGCGCAAGCTGCTCAAGAAGATCGAGCAGTCGATCCAGCGCATCGACGCCGGCGACTACGGCTACTGCGACGAGACCGGCGAGCCCATCGGCGTCGGCCGCCTGCTGGCCCGCCCGACGGCGACGCTCTCGCTCGAGGCGCAGCAGCGCCGCGAGCTGAAGCAGAAGATGTTCGGGGACTGAAGCACTCCAAGGTAGATAAGAGCCAGCGTCTTCGATAGCCTTTTCCGAATGCCAAAGGAAGATACGGGCCGCCTTCTGTCCAAGGTGGCCAAGTTTGTCCGCAATCCCCTCAAGGATTGGTCGGAGCTGGACGCGCCTTCCTCCTCCAATGCGGCCTCGGACTCCTCGCTGCCCGCGCAGACCTACAGCCGGGAGATGCTCAAGGAGATGATCGAGCGGCGCCAGCGCAACGATTTCGTGCGCCGGCGCGAGTTCGACATGCTGCGCAAGCTGCGCCAGCGCGAGGCCGCCGCGCATGCCTTCGAGGCGACGGTCACGCCGTCCTCCTTCAACGTCAACAGTTCCTCCGAGAGGCTGGAGGGCCGCGCGCTCACGCTCAAGAAGATCGACGAGATCGAGCAGCAGATGTCGCAGCAGTGGTGGAAGGGGCGCGGGCCGAATGGCGAGACGCTGGTGAACCCGCCTCCCGAGGCCGGCGCCGAGACCCTGCCGCCGGTGGACACCGACGAACTGCTGTCGGAGCCCGCGCCGCCATCCCTGGCGGTGGAGGCGCCGCAGGGTGGCGCCGAGCCCGATGCCGCGCCGGCCGTGGCGCCCGGCGTGCCGCTGATGTCGTCCCGCCTGGCCCATGACGGCGCGCTCGAGGAGGCCGTGATCCGCTTCGCCCACGGCGACGACACCGGCGCCGAGGCGATCCTGCTGCAGGCCCTGGCTTCCCCGCCCGACAGCGTGTCGCCCGTCGAGAGCGCGAGCGACGCAACCAACGAGCGCGACGACAACCGCTGGCGCGCACTCTTCGACCTGTACCGTGCCACCGGCGATGCCGCCAAGTTCGCCGCCGCCCGCATGCGCTATGCGCAGCGCATGCGCCGCATGGGGCCCGACTGGGTCTCGCTCGAGGAACTGGCGCGCAGCGTCAAGGCCGTCACCGCCAGCGAGGAGGCTGCCGGCCTCACCGAAGGCGGCGCTTCCGCCGACTGGACCTGCCCGGCCCGCCTGGCGCGCGAGGGCCTCATCGAGCTGACGCGCGCACTGTCGAAGGCGGGCCCCGTGTGGACGCTCGACTGGCGCGGCCTGCAGGCCATCGAGCCCGAGGCTGCCGCGCCGCTGCGCGTGCTGTTCAATCACTGGGCCGATTCGCCCGTGCAGCTTCGCTTCATGGGTTCGGCGCAATTGCTGGCGGTGCTGTCCGAAGCGGCGCCCAACAACGAGCGCAGCACCGACGACGTCTGGTGGCAGCTGCACCTGGCAGCGCTGCGCCTGATGCACCTGCCCGACGACTTCGAGCTGGTGGCGCTCAATTACTGCATCACCTACGAGGTGTCGCCGCCCGCCTGGCAGGACCCGAAGGGCGAATGCACCACGCTGGCTGCACCGCCTGCGAGCCGGCCGAGCTCGGTCTGGTCGCTGCTGTCGGTCGGCGGCGATTCCGAGAGCTTTCCTTCCACCGACAGCGGCTTCGCCGCGCTGGCAGGCGATCTGCGCGGCGAGTCGCTGTCGTGCTGGCAGCGGCTGGACCACGACCTGCGCCACACCACGGCGCCCGTCATCTCGTGCGCGGCGCTGCTGCGCATGGACCTCGCCGCCGCGGGCACGCTGCTGAGCTGGGTTCGGGCGCGCGACGCCAACGGCGAGCGCGTTCAGTTCGTCGATGCGCACCGGCTCATCGCGGCGCTGTTCAATCTGGTAGGCATAGCCGATCACGCCACCGTGGCGGTTAGGAAAAACTAAAAAGCGCGCTGCCTTGCGGCGGTTGCATTGCCGTCGCGCACCCCCAGATGGCTGCGATGGAACAGTTTCACGGCACCACCATCGTGAGCGTGCGCCGCAAGACCCCCCAGGGCGACCAGGTCGCCATCGGCGGGGACGGGCAGGTCACTCTCGGCAACATCGTCATCAAGGGCTCGGCGCGCAAGGTGCGCCGCCTGTATCACGGCAAGGTGCTTGCCGGCTTCGCGGGCGCCACGGCGGACGCCTTCACGCTCTTCGAGCGTTTCGAGGCCAAGCTCGAGAAGCACCAGGGGCACCTGACCCGCGCCGCGGTCGAGCTCACCAAGGACTGGCGCACCGACCGCGTGCTGCGCAAGCTCGAAGCGATGCTCGCCGTGGCCGACGCCACCACCTCCCTCATCATCACCGGCAATGGCGACGTGCTGGAGCCCGAAGACGGCGTGATCGCCATCGGCTCGGGCGGCGCGTATGCCCAGTCGGCGGCCAAGGCGCTGATCGAGAACACCGAGCTTTCGGCCGAGCAGATCGTACGCAAATCGCTGGCGATCGCCGGAGAAATCTGCATTTACACGAACATGAACCACACGGTGGAAGCGCTCTGACCATGTCCATGACCCCCCAGGAGATCGTCTCCGAGCTCGACAACCACATCGTCGGCCAGCCGGCCGCCAAGCGCGCGGTGGCCATCGCGCTGCGCAACCGCTGGCGCCGCCAGCAGGTCGACGAGAAGCTGCGCCACGAGATCACCCCGAAGAACATCCTCATGATCGGCCCCACGGGCGTGGGCAAGACCGAGATCGCCCGCCGCCTCGCGCGCCTGGCCGACGCGCCCTTCATCAAGGTCGAGGCCACCAAGTTCACCGAAGTGGGCTACGTGGGCAAGGACGTCGATTCGATCATCCGCGACCTGGCCGAGATCGCCGTCAAGCAGACCCGCGAGGCCGAGAGCATCAAGGTGCGCGCGCGCGCCGAGGACGCCGCCGAGGAGCGCATTCTCGACGTGCTGCTGCCCCAGGCGCGCAGCGCCGACGGCACCTCCACCGCGACCGACACCAGCAACGCCACCCGCCAGGCCTTCCGCAAGAAGCTGCGCGAGCACCAGCTCGACGACAAGGAGATCGAACTCGACCTCGCCGAGACCCGCGCCCCGCTGGAGATCATGGGCCCGGCTGGGATGGAGGAAATGACCGAGCAGCTGCGCGGCATGTTCGGCCAGCTCGGCGGCGGCAAGCGCAAGACGCGCAAGCTCAAGATCGCCGAGGCGATGCGCCTGCTGACCGACGAGGAAGCAGCCAAGCTGGTCAACGAGGACGAGATCCGCACGCAGGCGATCGCCAATGCCGAGCAGAACGGCATCGTCTTCATCGACGAGATCGACAAGGTCGCCACCCGCAGCGAAGCCCAGGGCTCCGATGTGTCGCGCCAGGGCGTGCAGCGCGACCTGCTGCCGCTGGTGGAGGGCACTGCCGTCAGCACCAAGTACGGCGTGGTGCGCACCGACCACATGCTGTTCATCGCGAGCGGCGCCTTCCACCTGAGCAAGCCCAGCGACCTCATCCCGGAGCTGCAGGGGCGCTTTCCGATCCGCGTGGAGCTGCAGTCGCTCTCGGTGGCGGACTTCGAGAGCATCCTCACGCAGACGCGTGCATCGCTCGTCAAGCAGTACCAGGCGCTGCTTGCCACCGAAGGCGTGACGCTCGAATTCACGCCCGAGGGCGTGAACCGGCTGGCCACCATCGCCTTCGAGGTGAACGAGCGCACCGAGAACATCGGCGCACGGCGCCTGTCGACCGTGATGGAGCGCCTGCTGGATGAGGTAAGCTTCGACGCGACCCGCCTCGAAGGGCAATCGATCCGCATCGATGCCGCCTACGTCGACCAGCGCCTTGCGGCACTAAGTCACGACGAAGACCTTTCGCGCTTCATCCTCTGAAGCCGCTTCTCTTCCCCCTGTAACGGGGGAATCCTTCACGCATCACTTTCATTGCGTGAGCTAAGTACTTCATTTTCAACGAAATTCGCCGATTCCAAGGATTTGGAATCGGCGCTAAGTCGTTGATTCCATTACAAAAAATAGCCCAAACGGCCAGTTGCTTCCGAAGTGTTTCCTGCTACAGTGCAAAAAAGTGCAGTTAAGTGGGAAAAAGTGCGATTAGTGCCCCTTCCGGGTGCCGCAGCACTCCCAACACAGGGGTTTCGTGGTCGTGTTTCAAGGCGCTTCATCGCTCAGTCTGGATGCCAAGGGGCGGCTCTCCGTGCCGACCCGGCATCGTGACGTCCTGAGCGCGACGGCAGGCGGCCAGCTCACGATCACCAAGCATCCGCACGGATGCCTGATGGTGTTCCCCCGTCCCGAATGGGAGAAGTTCCGCGAGCGCATCGCCGCGCTGCCGATGTCGGCGCAGTGGTGGAAGCGCGTCTTCCTGGGCAATGCCATGGACGTCGAGATGGACGGCACCGGCCGCGTCCTCGTCTCCCCCGAGCTGCGCGCGGCCACCGGCATCACGCGCGAGACGCTGCTGCTGGGCATGGGCAACCACTTCGAACTCTGGGACAAGGCCACCTACGAGGCCAAGGAGGCCGAGGCCACCCAGGGCGAGATGCCGGACGTATTCCAGGACTTCGCGTTCTGAGGGGCACCGTGAACACGCCCTGGACCCACACGACCGTCTTGCTCGGCGAGGCGGTGGAAGCTCTTCTATCCGGCAGCTCCGCGGCTGCCGGCACCTACGTGGACGCCACCTTCGGAAGAGGAGGTCACGCGCGCGCGATCCTCGCGCGGCTGGCGCCGGAAGGCAGGCTCATCGCGTTCGACAAGGATGCGGAAGCAGTGGCCGAAGCAGCGCGCATCTCCGATGCGCGTTTTTCCATCCGGCACCAGGGATTCCGTTCGATCGGCGAGCTGCCCGAGGCGAGCGTGGCGGGCCTGCTCATGGACCTGGGCGTGAGCTCGCCGCAGATCGACAACCCGGTGCGCGGTTTCAGTTTTCGTTTCGATGGCCCGCTCGACATGCGCATGGACACCACGCGCGGGGAGAGCGTGGCCGAGTGGCTGGCGACGGCCGAACTACAGCAGATTGCAGAGGTGATCCGTGACTATGGCGAAGAACGGTTTGCTGTTCAGATTGCAAAGGCGATTGTTGCTCGCCGACAAGAACGGGGCCCAATTTCAACCACCACCGAACTGGCCGAGCTCGTGGCTGGCACGGTCAAAACCCGCGAGCCGGGCCAGAACCCTGCAACGCGCACATTTCAGGCTTTTCGGATTTTCATCAACGCCGAGCTTGAAGAGCTGCAACAGGCGCTAGAAGCCAGCCTTTCGGTGCTGAAGCCCGGCGGACGGCTCGCGGTCATCAGCTTCCATTCGCTGGAGGACCGCATCGTCAAGCAGTTCATCGCGAAGCATTCGAAGGAGGTCTACGACCGCCGCGCGCCTTTCGCCGCGCCCAAGGCCATGAAGCTGCGCGCGCTGGAGCGCATCAAGCCCTCCGAAGCCGAGGTGAGCGGGAACCCGCGGGCGCGCAGCGCCATCCTTCGCGTCGCCGAACGCACGGAGGCTGCATGAAGCCCGTCTCCAGCCTTCGCGCGCTTCGTGTCGCATCGTCGACCGCCTTCCGGCGGCAGCACCAGCGGCCCGGCAAAGCCGGTTCCGCGGTGTCCCTCGAAGGAAGGGGACGCTGACATGGCCCGGATCAACCTGCTCCTGCTGCTGGCCGTCATCGCGACGGCTTTGTACCTTGTGCACACCCAGTACCTGTCGCGCCAGCTCTACACCGAGCTCGACCGCGCGCAGCAGGACGCCCGCCGCCTCGAGACCGAGCGCGACCGCCTGCAGGTCGAGAAGCGCGCGCAGGCCACGCCGCTGCGCGTGGAGAAGCTCGCCAAGGAGCAGCTGCAGATGCGCACCACCTCGCCGGCGATCACGCAGTACGTGCGCCCCGACGGCTCGGTGATTCCCGCGGTCGCGCCCGTGGCGCCGGCTGCACCGGCGACCGCCACCACCAGGCCGGCGGCCAAGCCGGCCGCCGCAGCGAGGGCCACACGATGAGCCGAGGCAACCGCAGCGTGCGCTACACCACCAGCCCCCTGCTCGCGAGCAAGACGCCGGTGTGGCGCAGCAAGCTCATCGTCGCCGGCATCGCCTTCGGCTTCCTGGTGCTGGCCGGGCGTGCGGCCTACGTGCAGGTGATCGGCAACAGCTTCTTCCAGCGGCAGGGCGAGGTGCGCTTCGCGCGCACGCTGGAGCTGCCGGCCAACCGCGGCCGCATCCTCGACCGCAACGGGCTCATCCTCGCCTCGAGCGTGGTGGCGCCCAGCATCTGGGCCATCCCGGAGGACATCGAGCGCGACGACCCCGAGGTGCGCGCCAAGCTCAAGCAGGTGGCAAAGCTGCTGGAGATGCCGCAGAAGGAGTTCGACAAGAAGCTGGAGGACGAGGACAAGACCTTCGTCTGGATCAAGCGCCAGGTCGACGAGCCCATCGCCAAGCAGATCGCGGCGATGAACCTCAAGGGCATCTACCAGCGCAAGGAATACAAGCGCCAGTACCCCGAGGGCGAGGCCGCCGCGCACGTGGTGGGCTTCACCAACGTGGAGGACAGCGGCCAGGAAGGCATCGAGCTGGCCTTCAACAAGGACCTGGCGGGCAAGGCCGGCTCGCGCCGCGTCATCAAGGACCGCCTCGGCCGCGTGGTCGAGGGCGTGGGCGAGACCGTGCCCCCGGTCGACGGCAAGGACATCCAGCTCAGCGTCGACAGCAAGGTGCAGTTCTTCGCCTACCAGAAGCTGCGCGACGCCGTGACCGCGCGCAAGGCCAAGGCCGGCAGCGTGGTGGTGCTCGATTCGGTCACCGGCGAGGTGCTGGCACTGGCCAACTACCCGAGCTACGTGCCCGACAAGCGCCAGAACCTCACCGGCGAGCAGCTTCGCAACCGCGCGATCACCGATACCTTCGAGCCCGGCTCGACCATGAAGCCGATCACGGTGGCCATGGCGCTGGAAGCCGGCCGCGTGAAGCCCTCGACTCTGATCGAGACCGGCCCCGGCCGCTACCAGATCGGCGGCTTCACCATCAGCGACACGCACAACTACGGCACGCTCACGGTCGAGGGCGTCATCCAGAAGTCGAGCAACGTCGGCGCGCTCAAGATCGCCCAGAAGATGAGCCCGCACGAGATGTGGGACACCTACACGGCGCTGGGCTACGGCCAGAAGCCGCAGATCCAGTTCCCCGGCGCCGTCACCGGCCGCCTGCGTCCCTGGAAGACCTGGAAGCCGGTCGAGCAGGCCACCATGGCCTACGGCTACGGCCTGTCGGCTTCGCTGTTCCAGATGGCGCATTCGTACACCGCCTTCGCGCACGACGGCTCGCTCATCCCGGTGACGATCCTGAAGAACGCCGAACCGCCGAACGGCGTGCGCGTGTTCTCGCCGTCCAATGCACTGGCGGTTCGCAAGATGCTGCAGATGGCCGCCGGCCCCGGCGGCACCGGCACGCGTGCGCAGACGGTCGGCTATTCGGTCGGCGGCAAGTCGGGCACGGCCCACAAGCAGGTCGGCAAGGGCTACGCCAGCAACAAGTACCGCGCGTGGTTCACCGGCATGGCGCCCATCGAGAAGCCGCGCATCATCGTCGCAGTGATGATCGACGAGCCCAGCGACGGCCAGTATTTCGGCGGCCTGGCGGCCGCTCCCGTGTTCAGCGAGGTCGTGCAGCAGACGCTGCGCATGATGAACGTACCGCCCGACCTGGCGGTCAAACCGCTTGTGATGACGCAGGGCGTCGACGAGAGCTTCTGAACATGCTGACCTTCACTTCCCCCCAACTGGCCGCCGCCTGGCTGAAGGAGCGTGCGCCGCAGGCCGACCTGCACGCCGACAGCCGCGCCGTGCGCGCGGGCGACGTGTTCATCGCCTGGCCGGGCGCCGCCACCGACGGGCGCAAGCATGTGGCGTCCGCGCTCGCGCAGGGCGCCGCCGTGTGCCTGGTGGAGCACGAGGGCGTCGAGCCCTTCGGCTTCGACGGCGATGAGCGCATCGTGAGCTACCCCGGCCTGAAGGCCGCCACCGGCCCGATCGCCTCGGCCTTCTACGACAACCCCTCGGCCATGCTCGAGCTGCTGGCCGTGACGGGAACCAACGGCAAGACCTCCACCGCCTGGTGGCTGGCCGAATCGCTTTCCACGCTGCGCGTGGCCGGCGGCGTGCGCGTGATGAAGCCCGACGGCACCATGCAGCGCGACGCCCCGTCGCCCTGCGCGGTGATGGGCACGCTGGGCATCGGCGTGCCGCCCGAGCTGACCTACACCGGCCTCACCACGCCCGACCCGGTGATGATGCAGCGCGAGCTGCGCTCGCTCGTCACGCGCGGCTTCGGCGCCTGCGCCATCGAGGCCTCGTCCATCGGCATTGCCGAGCGCCGCCTCGACGGCGCGCAGATCGCGGTGGCCGTGTTCACCAACTTCACGCAGGACCACCTCGACTACCACGGCAGCATGGATGCCTACTGGCAGGCCAAGGCAGAGCTGTTCCGCTGGCCCGGCCTGCGCGCCGCGGTGATCAACATCGACGACACCCACGGCGCCAGCCTCTGCGCGAACCTGATCGACGCCGGCATCGGCGCGCTCGACGTCTGGACCGTCTCGGCCGGCGGGAAGCCGGCCCGCCTCATGGCGCGCGACATCGGCTACGACGCGCAGGGCCTGCAGTTCTCGGTGGCCGAGCACGGCACGGCCGCCGTGGAGCGCCTGTCGACCGGGCTCATCGGCCAGTACAACGTCTCGAACCTGCTGGGCGTGCTCGGCACGCTGCGCGCGCTGGGCCTCACGCTGGCCCAGGCCGTGGCCGCCTGTGCCAACCTCACCAGCGTGCCCGGCCGCATGGACCGCGCGGGCTCCGGCGAAGGCGCTCCGCTTGCCGTGGTCGACTACGCCCACACGCCCGACGCGCTCGACAAGGCGCTGATCGGCCTGCGTCCGCTGGCGAAGCAGCGCGGCGGCGCGCTGTGGTGCCTGTTCGGCTGCGGCGGCGACCGCGACCCGATCAAGCGCCCGATGATGGCCGCCGTCGCCGAGCGCCAGGCCGATCGCGTGATCGTCACCAGCGACAACCCGCGCAGCGAGAAGCCCGACGCGATCATCAGCCAGGTGCTGCGCGGTTTCTCGCACCCCGACGCGGCGCGGGTGCAACCCGACCGCGCGGCCGCCATCGCCGACGCGATCGCTCAGGCTGCGCCGCAGGACGTGGTGCTGATCGCGGGCAAGGGCCACGAGGCCTGGCAGGAAATCGCCGGCCAGCGCATCGAGTTCTCGGACAAGGCCCATGCGCTGCAGGCGCTGGCGAAGAGGGGGGCCGCGGCATGACCGGCATCACGACACCGCTGGACATCACCCTGGCCCGGATCCAGCAATGGATTCCGGGTTCGCGCCTGGTGGGCAGCGGCGACATCGTCATCGCCCGCGTGCACACCGACACGCGCACGCTCGCACCCGGCGACCTGTTCGTCGCGCTCAAGGGCGAGCGCTTCGACGCCAACGATTTCCTCCTGGAAGCCAAGGGGCAGGGCGCCGTGGCCGCCATCGCGCACCACGGCCTGGAGGCCGCAGGCCTCGCCGGTCTCGAAGTGCCCGATTCGCTGGCCGCACTGGGTGCCCTCGGCGCCGGCTGGCGCGCGCAGTTCGACCTGCCGCTGATCGCCGTGACCGGCAGCAACGGCAAGACCACGGTCACGCAGATGATCGCGGCCGTGCTGTTCGCCTTCCGGGCCGAGCGCTCGCTCGCCACCGCGGGCAACTTCAACAACGAGATCGGCGTGCCGCTCACGCTGCTGCGCCTGCGGGCGCAGCACCAGCGCGCGGTGCTCGAGCTGGGCATGAACCATCCGGGCGAGATCGCGCGGCTGGCGGCCATCTCGCGCCCGACCATCGCGCTGGTCAACAACGCGCAGCGCGAGCACCAGGAATTCATGGCCACCGTCGAGGCGGTGGCCATCGAGAACGCCGCCGTGTTCGCGGTGCTGCCGGAAGACGGCACGGCCGTCTTCCCGTACGGCGACGAGTTCACCCCGCTGTGGACCGACATGGCCCACGCCGGCGGCCCGCGCCGCTGCCTGACCTTCGGCGAGCACGAGGATGCAGACATCTCGCTGCTGGGCGCCGAATGGAAGCAGGGCGCCTGGGCCGTGAGCATCCGCACGCCGGTAGGCGCCTTCGATGCGCGGCTGCACATCGCGGGCCGGCACAACGTCGTCAACGCGCTCGCCGCCACGGCCTGCGCGCTCGCGGCGGGCGTGCCGCTGGAGACCATCGGCGCCGGGTTGTCGGCCTTCGAGCCGGTCAAGGGCCGCTCGCGTGCCAGCGAACTCACGCTGCCGGGCGGCCATGCGATCACGCTGGTCGACGACAGCTACAACGCCAACCCCGATTCCGTGATCGCCGCCGTCGACGTGCTCGCCGCGCTGCCGGGCCCGCGCCTGCTGGTGCTGGGCGACATGGGCGAGGTGGGCGACCGCTCACCCGAGTTCCACGCCGAGGTGGGCGAGCACGCCCGCCTGCGCGGCGTCGAGTCCGTCTACACGCTGGGCGCCGCGACGGCGCACACCGTCGCCGCCTTCGGCGGTGCGGACGGGCGCCATTTCGAAGAGTTCGACGCGCTCGCCGCGGCCGTGCTCGCACGCCTGCCGCAGGCCGGCAGCGTGCTCGTCAAGGGATCGCGCTTCATGAAGATGGAGCGCGTGGTGCAGGTCGTCGAGCAGGCACGGCAACAACAACCACAACAACAAGAGGAGGGCGGCCATGACGCATGAGCCGCGCGAAACCACATGCTGCTGACACTGGCCCAATGGCTGCAGACGCTGTCGCCCGAGTTCGGGTTCCTGCGCATCTTCCAGTACCTCACCTTCCGCGCGCTGATGGCCGCGCTGACGGCGCTCGTGGTCGGCCTGGTGGCCGGCCCCTACGTGATCCGCCGCCTCGCCGCGCTCAAGATCGGCCAGCCGGTGCGCGGCTACGGCATGGAGACGCACCTCACCAAGAGCGGCACGCCCACCATGGGCGGCGTGCTGGTGCTGTTCTCGATCGCCTTCGCCACGCTGCTGTGGTTCGACATCTCCAACAGGTTCGTGTGGATCGTGCTGTGGGTCACCATGGGCTTCGGCGCCATCGGCTGGGTGGACGACTGGCGCAAGGTGGTGCGCAAGGATCCGGAGGGCATGCGCTCGCGCGAGAAGTATTTCTGGCAGTCGGTGGTGGGGCTGATCGCGGCCTTCTACCTGCTCTTCAGCATCTCGGAGAGCTCCAACTGGCGCGTGGTGCAGCTGTTCTTCGCGTGGGTGCAGTCGGGCTTCGACCTCGACTTCCCGCCCAAGATCAACCTGCTGGTGCCCTTCTTCAAGGAAGTGAGCTATCCGCTGGGCGGCATCGGCTTCGTGATCCTCACCTACCTGGTGATCGTGGGCGCGAGCAACGCCGTGAACCTGACCGACGGCCTGGACGGGCTGGCGATCATGCCGGTGGTGATGGTGGGCTCGGCGCTGGGCGTGTTCGCCTACGTCACGGGCAGCGCGGTGTATTCCAAGTACCTGCTGTTCCCCAACATCCCCGGCTCGGGCGAGCTGCTGGTGTTCTGCTCGGCCATGGCCGGCGCGGGCCTGGCGTTCCTGTGGTTCAACACGCATCCGGCGCAGGTGTTCATGGGCGACGTGGGCGCGCTGGCGCTGGGCGGCGCGCTGGGCACCATCGCGGTCATCGTGCGCCAGGAGATCGTGTTCTTCATCATGGGCGGCATCTTCGTGGTCGAGGCGATCTCGGTGATGGCGCAGGTCACCTACTTCAAGTACACGAAGAAGCGCTTCGGCGAAGGCCGTCGCGTGCTGAAGATGGCGCCGCTGCACCATCACTTCGAGAAGAGCGGCTGGCGCGAGACGCAGGTCGTGGTGCGCTTCTGGATCATCACGATGCTGCTGTGCCTCGTGGGCCTTTCGACGCTGAAGCTGCGCTGAAAGAGAAAAGAAGAAGAAAAGCATGCGGCACCTGAAAGACCTCCCCGTCCTCATCCTCGGCCTCGGCGCGTCCGGGCTGGCGATGGCGCGCTGGTGCGCGCGCCACGGCGCGGTGGTGACCGTGGCGGACACGCGCGAGGCGCCGGCGCTGCTGGCCACGCTGCGCGAGGAACTGCCCGAAGTGACCTTCGTCGGCGGACCGTTCTCGGCCGCGCTGGTCGAAGGCACGCCGATCCGCGCCGTGTATCGCTCGCCGGGCCTGTCGCCCGCGACCATCGCGCCGGTGGCCGATGCCGCGCGTGCCGTGGGCCTGCCGGTCGGCGGCGAGCTGGATCTTTTCGCGCGTGCGCTGCTGGATCTGCGCACGGTCGAAGTGCCGGTGGTGGAAGCCGAGGCGGAACCCGAGGTCGCACCCGGGACGCAGACGCCGGCCGAGCCCGTGGCCGAAGCCCCTGTCGAAGTTTCAGAACCCGAGCCTCAGGCGCAACTGCCGCTGGACGAACCTGCAGCTGTCGAGCAGGCAGCCGTCGAAGCCGAGCCGGTGCAGCCGCCTGCCGCCCTTGCCGAAACCGAAGCGCCTGCCGCAGAAGCAGTCGCCGAACCCGCTCCCGAGCCGACCGTGCCCGCGCAGGCCGAAGCCATGCCGCGCGATCCGTCGATGAGCGTCGCCGTGCCGCAGCCGCAGGCCGAAGAATCGCCCGCGCCTGCCGAAGCCACGGAAGCCGTCGCGCAGCCGGCGACAGAACCTGCACCGGAAGCTGCCGACGCAGCCGCCACGGCCGAAGCGCCGCTGGCCCCCGAATCCGCTGCTTCCGAAGCGCCCGAAGCTCCGGCAGCTGCCCCCGCTCCCGCGCCCGCCACCGTGTCGCGCCTGCCCACCACCGGCAAGCCCTACGTCCCGACCGCAGCCAGGGAAGCCGCGGAGTTCGTCGCACGCCTCGCAGAGCTCGCCGCCACCAACCCGGCCTCCGCCGCCGTGGAGGAAGAACCCTCGCCGCAGCTCGAACTGGCCCCGCCCGTCGAGCCCGAGGCGCCCAAGGGCTACACGCCCGCCGTGCTGGCCATCACCGGCACCAACGGCAAGACGACCGTCACCTCGCTCACCGGCCAGCTGGTCGAGCGCGCGGGCAAGACAGTGGCCGTGGCCGGCAACATCGGACCGACGCTGCTCGACACGCTCGCGGCGCACATGGATGCCGACACGCTGCCCGACGTGTGGGTGCTGGAGCTGTCCAGCTTCCAGCTCGACGGCGTTCAGGGCTTCGAGCCCACGGCCGCCACGGTGCTCAACCTCACGCAGGACCACCTCGACTGGCACGGCGACATGGCCGCGTACGGTGCAGCCAAGGCGCGCATCTTCGGCGCGCGCGGGCTGATGATCCTCAACCGCGACGACGCCGGCGTGATGGCCATGCTGCCCGCGCCAGTCAAGGTCAAGCTGCAGCGTCCGCAGGTGCGCGCGCACATCACCTTCGGCTCCGCGATGCCGCAGCGCCCGGGCGACTACGGCATCGAGCGCGTCAACGGCATGTCGTGGCTGGTGCGCGCGCTGGAAGCCGACGAAACGCAGAAGCGCAAGCGCGGCGCCGTGGTCGAGGAAGAGATCTTCCTGCAGCGCCTGATGCCCGCCGACGCGCTGCGCATCCGCGGCCGCCACAACGCCATGAATGCGCTCGCGGCCCTGGCGCTGGCCAGCGCCGCCGGCTGCCCGTTGAACGCCATGCTCTACGGCCTGCGCGAGTACCAGGGCGAGCCGCACCGCGTGGAGCCGGTTTCGATCATCGACGAGGTCGAGTACTTCGACGACAGCAAGGGCACCAACGTCGGCGCCACCGCTGCGGCCCTGACGGGGCTGGGCGAGGAGCGCCGCGTGGTCGTCATCCTCGGCGGCGAAGGCAAGGGGCAGGACTTCGAGCCGCTCGCCGCGCCCGTGCGCCAGTACGCGCGTGCCGTGGTGCTCATCGGCCGCGACGCGCCGGTCATCGAGGCAGCGCTGGCATCGACCGGCGTCTCGCTGCTGCACGCCGTCTCGATGGACGAGGCGGTGAAGCTCGCCTCCGCGCGCGCCAACCCCGGCGATGCCGTGCTGCTGTCACCGGCCTGTGCGAGCTTCGACATGTTCAAGGACTACGCGCACCGCGCCGAGGTGTTCCGCGAGGCCGTGCAGGCCTACGCCGACAGCCCGCGCGGACTGGGCGATTCGACGACGGAGGAGCAGCTTTGAACTCTGCCGCATCGGGCGCCACGCCCAACGCACGCACCAGCCGCTTCGGGGGCTGGTTCAGGCGCGCGCGCAGCGGGATCGACTCGCTGCCCGTGCACCTGCCCGTGCGGCTGGGCGGCGCAGGCATCGCGCAGACCAAGGCCACGCCGATGCGCGTGCTGGGCTTCGACCAGGCGCTGGTCTGGGTCACGGTGGCGCTGCTGACCTGGGGCCTGATCATGGTGTATTCGGCCTCGATCGCGCTGCCCGACAACCCGCGCTTCGCACGCGCCGGCTACAGCGCCTCCTACTTCCTCACGCGGCATGCGGCATCGATCGTGTTCGCCTTCGTCGCCGCGCTGCTGACCTTCCAGATCCCCATGAAGACCTGGGAGCGCGCCGCGCCCTGGCTCTTCGTGGCCTCGCTGCTGCTGCTGGTGGCGGTGCTCATTCCGCACATCGGCATCAACGTGAACGGCGCGCGCCGCTGGCTGCCGATGGGCTTCATGCGCTTCCAGCCCTCGGAGCTGGCCAAGCTCGCGATGGTGCTCTACGCCGCCAGCTACATGGTGCGCAAGATGGAGATCAAGGAGCGCTTCTTCCGCGCGGTGCTGCCGATGGGCGTGGCGGTGGTGGTGGTGGGCATGCTGGTGATGGCCGAGCCCGACATGGGCGCCTTCATGGTGATCGCCGTGATCGCCATGGGCATCCTGTTCCTGGGCGGCGTGAACGCGCGCATGTTCTTCCTGATCGCCGCGCTGGTGGTGGTGGCCTTCGGCACCATCGTCGCGAGCAGCCCGTGGCGCCGCGAGCGCATCTTCGCGTACCTCGATCCGTGGAGCGAGGAGCACGCGCTGGGCAAGGGCTACCAGCTGTCGCACTCGCTGATCGCCATCGGCCGCGGCGAGATCTTCGGCGTGGGCCTGGGCGGCAGCGTCGAGAAGCTGCACTGGCTGCCCGAGGCGCACACCGACTTCCTGCTGGCCGTGATCGGCGAGGAATTCGGCCTCGTCGGCGTGCTGCTGATCATCGGCCTGTTCCTCTGGCTCACGCGCCGCATCATGCACATCGGCCGCCAGGCCATCGCGCTCGACCGCGTGTTCTCGGGCCTCGTGGCCCAGGGCGTGGGCGTGTGGCTGGGCTTCCAGACCTTCATCAACATGGGCGTGAACCTCGGCGCACTGCCGACCAAGGGCCTGACGCTGCCGCTGATGAGCTTCGGCGGCTCGGCCATTTTGATGAACATGGTGGCGCTGGCGATCGTGCTGCGCATCGACTACGAAAACCGTGTCCTCATGCGCGGAGGCCGCGTATGAGGACATGGTTTCACCAGAATCGGGTTAGCGCGCAGCGCTGCGGCGCGCATGCGCCGCTGATGCGCGGAGGCCGCGTATGACCGGCCGCACCGCACTCGTCATGGCCGGCGGCACCGGTGGCCACATCTTCCCCGGACTCGCCGTGGCCGAGGCCCTGCGCGAGCGCGGCTGGAAGGTGCACTGGCTCGGCGCGCCCGGCAGCATGGAAGAAAAGCTGGTGCCGCCGCGCGGCTTCGCCTTCGAGCCCGTGCAGTTCGGCGGCGTGCGCGGCAAGGGCCCGCTCACGCTGTTCCTGCTGCCGCTGAAGCTGCTGCGCGCCTTCTGGCAGAGCCTGGGCGTGGTGCGCCGCGTGAAGCCCGACGTGCTGGTGGGACTGGGCGGCTACATCACCTTCCCCGGCGGAATGATGGGCGTGCTGGTCGGCAAGCCGCTGGTGCTGCATGAGCAGAACTCGGTCGCAGGCCTCGCCAACAAGGTGCTGGCGGGCGTGGCCGACCGCGTGTTCACCGCCTTCCCCAACGTGCTGAAGAAGGCGCAATGGGTGGGCAACCCGCTGCGCGCGGCCTTCACCTCCAAGCCCGGACCGGCCGAGCGCTTTGCGGGCCGCACCGGTCCGCTGAAATTGCTGGTGGTGGGCGGCAGCCTCGGCGCGCGCGGCCTCAACACCGTGGTGCCGCAGGCGCTGGCCCGCATCGAGCCAGCCTCGCGCCCGCAGGTGCTGCACCAGAGCGGCGCCAAGCAGATCGACGAACTGCGCGCCAACTACGAGGCCGCTGGCGTCGAAGGCGAGCTCACGCCCTTCATCGAGGACACCGCGCAGGCGTACGCCGACGCCGACATGATCGTCGCGCGCGCGGGCGCCAGCACCGTCACAGAAATCGCGGCCGTCGGCGCAGCAGCGCTGTTCGTGCCTTTCCCCTCGGCGGTCGACGACCACCAGACCACCAACGCGCGCTTCCTCGTGGACGCGGGCGGCGGCTGGCTGGTGCAGCAGGCCGACCTCACTCCTGAATTGCTGGCTGACTTGCTACAGAAAACCGGGCGCGATGCGCTGATAGAGAAGGCCGCTAAGGCCAAGACCATGCAGAAGACCGAAGCCGTCGAGGCGGTCGTCCGCGCCTGCGAGGAGCTTGCAAGATGAAGCACGCGATTCGTCATATTCATTTCGTGGGCATCGGCGGCTCGGGCATGAGCGGCATCGCCGAGGTGCTGCTGAACCTGGGCTACAAGATTTCCGGTTCCGACCTGGCCGACAGCGCGACGCTGCGCCGGCTCGCGGGCCTGGGCATCGGCACCTTCGTGGGCCATGCCGCCGCGCACATCGAGGGTGCGGACGCGGTCGTCACTTCGACGGCGGTGCAGTCCAACAACCCCGAGGTGCTGGCCGCGCGCGAGAAGCGCATTCCGGTCGTGCCGCGCGCACTCATGCTGGCCGAGCTGATGCGCCTGAAGCAGGGCATCGCCATCGCCGGCACGCACGGCAAGACCACGACCACCAGCCTGGTGGCGAGCGTGCTCGCGGCCGCCGGGCTCGATCCGACCTTCGTGATCGGCGGGCGCCTCAACAGCGCCGGCGCCAACGCGCAGCTCGGCTCCGGCGACTACATCGTGGTGGAAGCCGACGAGTCGGACGCCTCGTTCCTGAACCTGCTGCCGGTGATGGCGGTGGTCACGAACATCGACGCCGACCACATGGAAACCTACGGGCACGATTTCGCGAAGCTCAAGAAGGCTTTTGTCGACTTCCTGCACCGCATGCCGTTCTACGGCGTCGCCATTCTCTGCACCGACGATCCGGCGGTGCGCGAGATCGTGGCCGACGTGACCTGCCCGGTCACCAGCTACGGCTTCGGCGAGGACGCCCAGGTGCGCGCCATCGACGTACGCGCCGTCGGCGGCCAGATGCACTTCACCGCGCAGCGCCGCAACGGCGTGACGCTGCCCGACCTGCCCATCGTGCTGAACCTGCCGGGCGAGCACAACGTGCTCAATGCGCTGTCGGTGATCGCGGTGGCGGTCGAGCTCGGCATTTCCGACGAAGCGGTGCAGCGCGGGCTGGCTGGCTTCAAGGGCGTGGGCCGCCGCTTCCAGAGCTATGGCGAGGTCGCGGTGCAGGGTGAAGGCGCTTCGGGCACCTTCACCGTGATCGACGACTACGGCCATCACCCGGTGGAGATGGCTGCCACCATCGCCGCCGCTCGCGGCGCGTTCCCGGGCCGCCGCCTGGTGCTGGCCTTCCAGCCGCACCGCTACACCCGCACGCGCGACTGCTTCGAGGACTTCGTGAAGGTCATCGGCACGGCAGACGCGGTGCTGCTCGGCGAGGTCTATGCCGCCGGCGAGGCGCCCATCGTCGCGGCCGACGGCCGCACGCTGGCGCGCGCGCTGCGCGTGGCGGGCAAGGTCGAGCCGGTCTTCGTCGACGACATCGCCGCGATGCCGCGCGCCATCCTCGACAACGCCCGTCCGGGCGACGTGGTGCTCTCGATGGGCGCGGGCTCCATCGGCGCGGTGCCGGCCAAGGTGGTCGAGCTCGGCGCGGCGGCCGGTGCGGCCACCGCCCCTTCAACATCGGAGCGCGCCTCGCGCAAAGGGAGGGCCTCATGAGCCTCCAGGACCCCAAGCTCTTCGGCAAGGTCGCCGTGCTGTTCGGCGGCAGTTCGGCCGAACGCGAAATCTCGCTGATGTCGGGCACCGGCGTGCTCGAGGCGCTGCGCTCGCGCGGCGTGGATGCGCATGCCTTCGACCCGTCGCAGCGCGACCTGTCCGAACTCAAGCGCGACGGCTTCGCGCGCTGCTTCGTCGCGCTGCACGGCCGCCACGGCGAGGACGGCACCGTGCAGGGCGCGCTGGAGCTGCTCGGCATTCCCTACACCGGCTCGGGCGTGATGGCCTCCAGCGTGGCGATGGACAAGGTCATGACCAAGCGCATCTGGCAGGCCGACGGCCTGCCCACGCCCAAGTACGTGCGCCTGGCATTCGACCAGCAGAGCCGCGAGCAGGTCATGGCGGTGCCCGACGTGCTGGGCCTGCCGCTGATCGTGAAGCCGCCGCGCGAAGGCTCGTCGATCGGCGTGACCAAGGTGCAGGGCTATTCGCAGATGCAGGACGCGGTGGCGCTGTCGGCCAAGTACGACGCCGACGTGCTGTGCGAGGAATTCATCGAGGGCGAGGAAGTGACCTGCGCCGTGCTCGGCCACGGGCTCGATGCGCGCGCGCTTCCGGTGGTGCGCATCGCCGCGCCCGAGGGCGCCTACGACTACCAGAACAAGTACTTCACCGACGACGTGAAGTACCAGTGCCCGAGCGGCCTGCCGGAAGCCGAGGAGCACGAGATCCAGCGCATCACGCTGGCCGCCTACCGCACGCTCGGCTGCCGCGGCTGGGGCCGTGCCGACGTGATGATCCGCGCCAGCGATCGCAAGCCCTTCCTGCTGGAGATGAACACCTCGCCCGGCATGACCAGCCACTCGCTGGTGCCGATGTCCGCGCGCGCCGCGGGCATTCCGTACGAGGAACTGTGCGTGCGCGTGCTTGCTTTCGCCACCCTGGACGCAACGGGAGGCTCGCTATAGCCATGGCCGACAGCATCCCAGCGCCTTTCGACGTCAAGCTCATGAACATCGTCGCCAACCTTGCGTTCGCGGCGGTGGCGCTCATGCTGCTTGCCGCGGGCGCGTGGTGGGTGCTGCGCCAGCCTTTCTTCCCGATCGCCGGCATCAAGGTGGACGGCGAGGTCACGCACAACAACGCGGTCACGCTGCGCGCCAACGTGGCGCCGCAGCTGTCGGGCAACTTCTTCACCATCGACCTGGCGCGCGCACGCGCGGCCTTCGAGTCGGTGCCGTGGGTGCGCAGCGCGGTGGTGCGCCGCGAGTTCCCGAACAAGCTGCGCGTGACGCTGACCGAGCAGGTTCCCGTGGCCACCTGGGGCGACGAGGCCGGCTCGAAGCTGATCAACGGCTTCGGCGACGTGTTCGAGGCCAACGTGGCCGAGGTGGACGACAGCCTGCCGCGCCTGGACGGCCCGATCGAGCAGGCCGGCCAGGTGCTGGGCATGTACCGCGTGCTGCAGCCGCAGTTCCAGCCCTACGACCTGAGCATCGACGAGCTCACGCTGTCGAGCCGCGGCAGCTGGAAGGTGGTGCTCGACAGCGGTGCCGAGATCGAGCTCGGCCGCGGCCAGAGCGAAGAGGTGACGGCCCGCCTGCAGCGCTTCCTTAAGACCGTGACCCAGGTCGCGGGCCAGTACCGCCGCAGCATGGCCGACGTCGAAGGCGCGGACCTGCGCCACAACGACGCGTATGCCCTGCGCCTGCGCGGCGTCACCACGGTCTCGCCCGAGGCCCCAAGAAAAATCAAGTAGCGAATACCGAGGAATCGAGGACATATCCCAATGCCCAAAGAATACAAAGACCTGGTCGTAGGACTCGACATCGGCACCTCCAAGGTGATGGTGGTCGTGGCCGAGGTGCTGCCCGGCGGCGAGCTCAAGCTGGCCGGCCTGGGCATCGCGCCGAGCAATGGCCTCAAGCGCGGCGTGGTGGTGAACATCGACGCCACCGTGCAGAGCATCCAGCAGGCGCTCAAGGAGGCCGAGCTGATGGCCGACTGCAAGATCAGCCGCGTCTACACCGGCATCACCGGCAGCCACATCCGCGGCATCAATTCGAGCGGCATGGTGGCGGTGAAGGACAAGGAAGTGACGCCCGCCGACGTGGCCCGCGTGGTGGAGACGGCGCGCGCCATCAACATCTCCAGCGACCAGCGCCTCTTGCTGGTGGAGCCGCAGGAGTTCGTGATCGACGGCCAGGACGTGAAGGAGCCGATCGGCATGAGCGGCATGCGGCTGGAGGCCAAGGTGCACATCGTGACCGGCGCGCAGAGCGCGGCCGAGAACATCATCAAGTGCGTGCGCCGCTGCGGCCTGGAGGTCGACCAGCTGATGCTGAACCCGCTGGCCTCCAGCCAGGCGGTGCTGACCGAGGACGAGCGCGAGCTGGGCGTGGTGCTGGTGGACATCGGCGCGGGCACGACCGACGTGGCGATCTTCACCAACGGCGCGATCCGCCACACCGCGGTGATCCCGATCGCGGGCGACCTCATCACCAGCGACATCGCGATGGCGCTGCGCACGCCCACGAAGGACGCGGAAGACATCAAGGTCGAGAACGGCTTCGCCAAGCAATTGCTGGCCGACCCCGAGACGCAGGTCGAAGTGCCGGGCCTCGGGGACCGCGGCCCGCGCATGCTGAGCAAGCAGGCGCTGGCCGGCGTGATCGAGCCGCGCATCGAGGAGATCTTCTCGCTGGTGCAGCAGGTGGTGCGCGAGTCGGGCTATGAAGAAGTGCTGTCGTCTGGCGTGGTGCTCACGGGCGGCAGCGCCGTGATGCCAGGCATGGTCGAGCTCGGCGAGGACATCTTCCTCAAGCCGGTGCGACGCGGCATTCCGAAGTACTCCAGCGCGTTGTCCGACATGGTTGCGCAGCCTCGCGCCGCTACAGTCATGGGCCTTCTCGAGGAAGCACGTTTCGCGCGCATGCGCGGCTTCAAGGTCGCACAGAAGAATGGGTCGGTAAAGACTGCATTCGGACGTTTCAAGGACTTCATCGTGGGGAATTTCTAGCCATGATCAAGTCCCCACTCTGGCTCGCGCGCGGCAGCCCTCCGATGCATTTCAGCGAGCGATGGCGACGCACAGGTCCACCATCGCGGCGCGCTCATCGTTGAGCCTCTCAACACACAAGAAATATTCACAGACACATAACGGCAACTGCAAGATTCAAGGAGCTAGAAAATGACCATCGAAATGATCGAAGTCGAAGAGTTCAACCAGGGCACCCAGATCAAGGTGATCGGTGTCGGCGGTGGCGGCGGCAATGCGGTCGCCCACATGATCGAGCGCGGCGTGCAGGGCGTCCAGTTCGTCTGCGCGAACACCGACGCGCAGGCCCTGCAGCGCAGCAACGCGCACAAGATCATCCAGCTGGGCACCAGCGGCCTGGGCGCCGGCAGCAAGCCCGAGAAGGGCCGTGACGCGGCCGAGGCTGCGGTGGACGACATCCGCGCGGCCATCGACGGCGCGCACATGCTGTTCATCACCGCCGGCATGGGCGGTGGCACCGGCACCGGCGCCGCTCCCGTGATCGCGCGCGTGGCGAAGGAGATGGGCATCCTCACCGTGGGCGTGGTGACCAAGCCCTTCGACTGGGAAGGCGGCCGCCGCATGACCAACGCCGACTCCGGCCTGGCCGAGCTCGAAGCCAACGTCGACTCGCTGATCGTCGTGCTCAACGAGAAGCTGCTCGACGTGCTGGGCGAGGACGTCACGCAGGACGAAGCCTTCGCACAGGCCAACGACGTGCTCAAGAACGCCGTGGGCGGCATCTCGGAAATCATCAACGAGTACGGTGGCGTGAACGTCGACTTCGAGGACGTGCGCACCGTGATGGGCGAGCCCGGCAAGGCCATGATGGGCACGGCCGCGGCCGCGGGCCCCGACCGCGCGCGCATCGCCGCCGAACAGGCCGTGGCCTGCCCGCTGCTCGAAGGCATCGACCTCTCCGGCGCCAAGGGCGTGCTGGTGCTGGTGACGGCTTCGAAGGGTTCGCTGAAGCTGAACGAGTCGAAGCTCGCGATGAACACCATCCGCGCCTACGCATCGCCGGACGCGCACGTGATCTACGGCGCCGCCTACGACGACAGCCTGGGCGACGAGATGCGCGTGACCGTGGTGGCCACCGGCCTCTCGCGTCCCGATGCTCGCCGCCAGCAGCCGACGCTGGAAGTCATCCGCACCGGCACCGACAACATCCCGTTCACCGTGCCGACGCTCGGTGGCGTGGGTCATGCCGGCGGCGTGGGTGCGGGCGGCAGCCAGCCCAACTACGACGGCATGGCGGTTCCCAGCGTGTGGCGCACCAACCGCACGATGGCCGCCGCGAAGGTCGACGCGCTGTCCTCGGGCGGCATGGACGACTTCGAGATCCCCGCGTTCCTGCGCCGTCAAGCTGATTGAACCTCGCTCGCCCCCCAGGCTGCGCGCACTTCGTGTCGCTTCGCCAACCCCCCTGCCGGGGGGCAACACCTGAGGCCCGGCAAAGCCGGTTCCTCGGTGTTTCGCGAAGGGACCAGCCAGACGCAGAGGGCACGGGGGGGCGCAAGGGGCACAGGGGCGACCCGAAAGGGACGTCCGCTGGCTCTACGCGCTGCGCTCGCCTCGTGCCCTTTGCGTCCATTTCGGGCCGATTCCCAGGAATTGCATAGAACCCATGTCTATCGGTGCCATAGCGAGGGGCATAGGTCGCCATACCCGCCGCGCGCCTAAAATCCCGGCCGTGCTGCAACAACGAACCCTCAAGTCCATCAGCCGCGCCGTGGGCGTGGGGCTCCACAGCGGCCAGCGCGTGGAGCTGACGCTGCGGCCGGCACCGGCCGACACAGGGATCGTGTTCCGCCGGGTCGACCTGCCCGAGCCGGCCGAGATCCGCATGACGGCCGAGTCGGTCACGGACACGCGCCTGGCCTCCACGGTCTCCACCGGCGGCGCCAAGGTTCAGACCGTCGAGCACATCATGTCCGCCTGCGCGGGCCTGGGCATCGACAACCTCTATATCGACATCACGGCCGACGAAGTGCCGATCCTCGACGGATCGGCTTCCTCGTTCGTGTTCCTGCTGCAAAGTGCGGGCATCGCGCTGCAGAAGGCGCCGCGCCGCTTCATCCGCGTGACCCGCAAGGTCGAGGTGCGCGAAGGCGAGGGCGCCAATGAGAAGTGGGCGAGCCTGGAGCCCTACCACGGATACAAGCTGAGCTTCGAGATCGACTTCGACCACCGCGTCGTCAACTCCACTGGACAGCGCGTGGAGTTCGATCTCGGCACCGGCTCCTACAGCCGCGACATCGCGCGCGCGCGCACCTTCGGCTTCACGAAGGAGGTCGAGTACATGCGCAGCAAGGGCCTCGCGCTCGGCGGCGGCCTCGACAACGCCATCGTGATGGACGACACCAAGGTGCTGAACGAAGGCGGCCTTCGCTACGACGACGAGTTCGTCAAGCACAAGATCCTCGACGCGATGGGCGACCTCTACATCATCGGCAAGCCGCTGCTGGCCGCGTACAAGGCGTTCCGCTCGGGCCACGCGCTCAACAACAAGCTGTTGCGCGAACTGCTCTCGCACAGCGACGCCTACGAGGTCGTGACCTTCGAGGACGAGAAGCGCGCTCCGCGCGGCTTCGGCGAAGTCGCGCGCGCCTGGTAGGCCTTCCGCACTTCCTCACATGCTCCTGTTCCGCTGGGCCATCCTGCTGCTCCTGCTGGTGGCCGGCGTGTGCTTCGCGTTCTATGCGGGCACGGGACAGGTCAAGTACCGCCGCATCGGCTGGATCGTGCTGAAGTGGACGCTGCTGGCGGCCTTCGGCTTCTTCGCGGTGCTGATCGCCGAGCGGGTGGCCTGACCAAGTTCGCCCCCAGGCTGCGCGCACTTCGTGTCGCTTCGCCAACCCCCTTCCGGGGGCAACACCAGCGGCCCGGCGAAGCCGGTTCCGCGGTATTCCGCGAATTTGCTTTCAGACCGACAGGGTTTGCAGGGCCTGCACCTGGCGCGTGAGCAGCGGTCCCTTGCGGTGCGCGGGCACCAGCAGCACAACTGTGTCTCCCAGCGCTTTGGGCCTTCCCCACGGCGCGTGCAGCTTGCCTTGCGCCAGCAGCGGCGCGACGAGATGCTCGCGGCCCATCAGCACGCCTTCGCCATCCACTGCGGCCTGGAGTGCCAGGCTGTAGAGCGAGAAGTCGGGCCCTGCGGCGAGCGCCTCTGCCTCGGCCGCCGTGGTGGCGGGCCTCACGGCCTGCAGCCAGCGCTGCCAGTCGTCGCGCCAGATGGTGTCGTGCAGTCCGCCGCTGCGCTGCAGCAGTTCGGCCAGGTCTTCGAGCGTGCGTGGGCGGCCGCTGGGCAACGGCTCTCGAAGGCGCGGGCTGCAGACCGGCAGCAGCCGGTCGCGCACCAGCGGTATCGCCTGTGCGCCCGCCGCGCTTTCGATGTGTTCGCCCGCGCGCGCATAGAACAGGCCCAGGTCGAAGGGCTCGCGGCGGAAGTTCGGCGGCTGCTCCAGCGCGGTCACCGACACCTGCACGCCCGGCAGCTCGGCCTTCAGCTGCGAGAGGCGGGGTGACAGCCACAGCTGTGCCACGGCCGGCAGCGCGGCCACCTGGAGCGTGCTGCGGCGCGCGGCGGTCTGGGTCTCGTGCCGCAGTGCCTGCACGGCGAGGCCGAGCTGGTCGACGGCCGCGCTGAGGGCGGGCAAGGCGCGACGCCCGTGCGCGCTGAGGCGGATGCCCTGGCTGTGGCGCTCGAAGAGCGCGCCGCCGGCCCACGTCTCCAGAGCCTTTATCTGCTGCGCGATGGCGGCCGGCGTGACGAACAGCTCCTCGGCCGCGCGCGCGAAGCTGCCATGGCGCGCGGCCGCCTCGAAGGCGCGCACGGCGGTGTGCGGCGGCAGGCGGGGACGCGGCGGTGCGAGCGGCATGGGACAGGTCCTTCAGGCCAAGTTTTTCTATGGCTCGGGGCCAGATTATCCGGTTTGCCCCAGCGGCGGGGGCAGGCGACGATGAGGCCATCCACCACTTCCAGCGAGATCCGACGCATGCCTGCCGCCGCCCTGCAACGCCGCCCCTGGGTTCCCGCCGCCAGCGAGGACCACGTGCTCTCCATCGCCGCCGATGCCGCCGCGCGCGATGCCGCAGGCGTCGCCGCCGAGATCGAAAGGCTGGTGGCCGACAGCCATCGCATCCACGACGTCGACGGACTGAACCTCAACCCCGCCACCAACGTGATGAACCCGGCGGCCGAGGCGCTGCTGTCTCGCGGACTGGGCTCGCGTCCTTCGCTGGGCTATCCAGGCGACAAGTACGAGATGGGGCTGGAGGCCATCGAGCGCATCGAGGTGGTCGCGGCCGAGCTGGCGGCCGAGGTGTTCGGTTCGAAGTTCGCCGAGGTGCGCGTGAGCTCGGGCGCGCTGTCGAATCTCTACGTGTTCATGGCGACCTGCCAGCCCGGCGACACCATCGTCGTGCCGCCGCCCAGCATCGGCGGCCACGTCACGCACCATGCGGCCGGCGCCGCGGGCCTCTATGGCCTGAAGCCGGTCTCCGCGCCGGTGGATGCCGACGGCTACACGGTCGACGTGAACGCGCTCGCGAAGCTGGTGCGCGAGGCGAAGCCGAAGCTCATCACCATCGGCGGCAGCCTGAACCTGTTCCCGCATCCGGTGCCCGAGATCCGCGAGATCGCCGACAGCGTGGGTGCGAAGCTGCTGTTCGATGCGGCGCATCTCTCGGGCATGGTGGCTGGCAAGGCGTGGCCGCAACCGCTCGAGCAGGGCGCGCATGCGATCACCATGAGCACCTACAAGAGCCTGGGCGGGCCGGCGGGCGGGCTGATCGTGTCGAACGACGCGGCGCTGATGGAGCGCATCGACGCCATCGCCTATCCCGGCCTCACTGCCAACTCCGACGCGGGCCGCACGGCCGCACTGGCCCGCGGGCTGCTCGACTGGAAGGTGCACGGCATCGCCTACGCGGCTGCGATGCGCGAGACCGCGCAGGCGCTGGCGAGCGAACTCGATGCGCGCGGGCTGCCCGTGTTCGCGAAGGCGCGCGGCTTCACGCAGTCGCACCAGTTCGCGCTCGAGGCCGCGCGATGGGGCGGCGGCCAGCACGCAGCGAAGAAGCTCGCGCAGGGCGGCCTGCTGGCCTGCGGCATCGGCCTGCCGATCGCGCCCGTGGAAGGCGACATCAACGGCCTGCGCCTGGGCGTTCCGGAGATCGTGCGGCTGGGTTTCACGCCCGGTGACATGCCGCAGCTCGCGGCTTGGATCGCACGCGCCCTCGACGGCGATACGGCTTCGGTGGCCGCCGAAGTGCGGGAGCGCCGCAGGCACCTCGGCGAACTGCGCTACATCGTGCGCTGACGCAGGCAGCCGCTTCGGCTCAGCGCGAGCGCCCCTGCCGGTAGGTGCCGGCAGGCAGCGCTGCAGAACTCTTCGACGCCTCGGCCGCTTCGGCCAGACGCGCCATCGAGCGTCCCACCTGCGCGTGAGTGATGGCGATGCCCAGCGCGTCCGCCGCGTCGGCGCCGGGCAGGCCTGGCAGGTCGAGCAGGCGCCGCACCATCTCCTGCACCTGCGCCTTGGCCGCCTGGCCGTGGCCGGCCACCGCCTTCTTCATCTGCAGTGCCGTGTACTCGGCCACCGAGAGGTTGTTGCTGACCAGCGCCGTGACGCACGCGCCGCGCGCCTGTCCGAGCAGCAGCGTGGACTGCGGGTTCACGTTGACGAAGATGATTTCCACCGCCGACGCATCGGGCTGGTAGCGCGAGGTGATCTCCGCGATGCCGTCGAACAGCACCTTCAGCCGTGCCGGAAGGTTGTTGCCGGTGCCGAGGTGCCGGGTGCTGATGGTGCCGCTGGCCACATAGCGCAGCGCATGGCCGTCCGCATCGACCACGCCGAAGCCGGTGGTCTGCAAGCCGGGGTCGATGCCGAGAATGCGCATGAAAGGAAACGTAAAGGCCTAAGCCTGGGAAAAGATTGTCAAAAGAGTTGCGAGGAGGGGGCTGAAAGCCGGCTGATCGTGGGCAGAATGCGCCCCGGTCCGTACCGTCCGCCCCGCCCCGCGCGGGGCGCGCCATTCAAGGAAGCGAATGTGAATGTAGTCGAGTCCTCCGCGCAGCAGCAACTGGACGAGGTGCAAGCCTTGATCGCACGCCTGCAGATGCATCCTGCCGAACGCGCGACCGCCAGCTTCCGCCGCATCGAGCTGCTGGATGAGCTGGGCCGCCGCAAGGAAGCGGTGGCCGCGAGCGTGAGGCTGCTCGACGAGTTCGCCGCGAAGCCCGAGGTCGGCGTGGTCGTGCCCTGCTGTCAGACCTTGCGCCTGCTGGCCCACATGCTGCGGCAGCTGCACCGCCCCGCCGATGCGCTCGCCACGCTCGAGCGATTGATCGCGGCGCACGGCCAACGCCCCGAGCCCGAGATCCGCGAGCACATCGCCCACGCGCTCTACCAGCGCACATGGTGGATCGACGATCCCGCCGCGCGCTGCGCGGCCTGCGACGCCATGAGCGAGCTGCTCGACAGCCAGCCCGATGCGGCGCTGGACACCTGGCGCGTGGAAGCCCGGCTGCTCAAGGCCGAGATCGAGCATCACCGCGGCCTGCCGCAGGACGCGCTGGCCACGCTGGAGGCCGTCATCGAGCGCTTCGACGGCAGCACCGACCCTGGCGTGGTGCTGCGCGTCGCGCGTGCGCGCCTGGCTTCGGTGCTCAACCTGCGCGAGCTGGCGCAGCATGCGCAGGCACAGGTCATGTGCCTGGCGGTGGCCGACCAGATCGAGGCCGGCCTGGCGCACGCGGCGCCCGAGCTGCGCATCGAGGGCGTGCGCGCGCTGACGCTGTTCTTCGACGGCTTCGGCATCGACGAGCATGCGAACCGCGCCGAGCTGGTCGGCTGGCTGCTCGACCGCTATGGCCACGACGCCTCGCCGCAGGTGCGGCGCATGGCCGTGCGGCGCGCCTACGACTGGTCGGTGGGCCTGCGCGAATCAGAGGACGGCGAGGCTGCGCTGGCTGCCTGCGATCGGCTGCTCGCCACCTTCGGCGCGGACACCGACGCAGTGGTGCATCGCACCGTGGCGAGCGCGCTGCTCAACAAGGGCTTCGTGCTGCTCGAGCGGCTCGGCCGCGCGGAGGAGGCGCTGCAGGTCTACCAGCAGCTCGCGAGGCAGCTGCAGGGCGCCTCCGAGCCCGAGCTGCAGGACACGCTCGCCAAGGCCACCGCCGGCCGCCAGGCCTGCCTGAAGCGGCTGCGCAAGGCCGATGCCGAAGGCAACCTGCCGGAGCTTCCGACAGAGGTGCGCGACGAGGTGCGCGACAAGGTCAGGCAGGGCCGCAGGCATGGCGATGCCGGCGAGTCGCACGAGGCCATCGCGCTGTTCGACGAGGTGCTGGCCGCGCACGCGGCCTCGCCGCATCCGGAGCTGCGCCGCCAGTGCGCGCGGGCGCTCGTCCACAAGGCCTTCTGCCTGGTTGCTCTGGAGCGCTTCGAGGAAGTGGTCGCCGCCGCCGACGCCATGGACGCGCGCTACGGCGCCGACCCGTCCACCGAGATGCAGGAGACCGTCGCGCTGTGCCTGCAATACAAGAGCACCGCGCTCGACCGCCTCGGCCGGCACGACGAAGAGATGCGTGTGCACGACGAGATCGTCGCTCGCTGGGGCAACTCCGAACTGCCCGACCTGCGTGGCCGCGTGGTGGGCGCGCTGTTCCGCAAGGGCGCAACGCTGCGCCAGGCGCGCCGGCTCGAAGCCGCCGTGGCCTGCTACGACGAGGCCATCGCGCGCACCAGCGGCGCAAGGGAAGGCACGCTGCAGCTCTGGGCCGCCAAGTCGATGATCAACAAGGCCAGGGCGCTCGACAAGTTGGGCGATGCGGCGGGGCAGATCAAGGCCTATCGCACCCTCATCGCCCGCTTCGGCGATTCGGGCGATGCAGCGCTGCGCGAGCGCGTCGTCAACGCCTGCGAGTGGCTCGCGGAAGCCGAAGGCCGCCAGGGGCGCGTTGAAGCGCAGCGCGCCGCCCTCGAAGCCGCACTGGGCCGCTTCGGCACCGCGCTCTCAACCGATCAGCGCACCCGCCTCGCGCGCGAACTGCAGGCCCTGAAGGCCAGGGCCCTCGGCCGCAAGGCCAAGGAAGCCTTCGACCGCGTGGTGCGGCGCAGGGCCTGAACCTCCCCCGACCCGACCAGCCTCAGGGGGTCTTCCAGGAATACCGTGGAGCTGGCTTTGCCGGGCCACCGGTATTGCCCCCTGCGAGGGGGGTGGCGAAGCGACACGAAGTGCGCGCAGCCTGGGGGGTTGCCAGTCCCCCGTGGAGCCGGCTTTGCCGGGCCACCGGTATTGCCCCCTGCAAGGGGGTTGGCGAAGCGACACGAAGTGCGCGCAGCCTGGGGGTTTGCCCAGTTCATGCGTTGAAGTACCAGCGGATGGAATGAAAGAAGATCGGCGCCGCGAAGCACAGTGCATCGACCCGATCCAGCAGCCCGTTCGCCCCTGTCACGCCGGCATCCTTGCGGCCCCAGTTCGGAATCCCCCGGTCGCGCTTGAGCGCCTTCATCACCAGGTGCCCCATCGAGCCCGAGATGCATGCGATGACCGACACCGCCAGCGCCTGTCCGAACCTGAAGGGCGTGATGAACGAGAACAGCGCGCCCACCAGGCTCGCCACCGCGATGCCGATGGCCCAACTGGTCCAGTTGAAGCTGCGGCTCACGTTGGGCGCGAAGGGTTCGCGCTGCATGCGCCGCGAGATCAGGTGCTGCACCAGCACCGAGGTCTGCACCACGAACACAAGGAAGAACACGAGGAACGCGCTCTTGCCCTCGTAGCCCGGAAAGCTCAGCAGCAGCAGCGCCGGCACGTGGCTCATGCCGTAGACGCAGACCATGATGCCCCACTGCAGCTTGGCGTTGCGCTCCAGGAACTGGCTCGGGTCGTTGGCCAGCGCGCTGGCCACCGGGATCGCAAGGAACACGTACACCGGGATGAACACGGTGAAGAGGTCGAAGCGCGCGGTGGCCACCAGCCAGAACTGGATCGGCAGCACCACGAAGAAGGCCAGGATCAGGCTGCGGTGGTCGCCGCGCCGCGTGGGCGAGAGCGTGATGAACTCGCGCAGCGCGAAGAAGGAGATGAGCGCGAAAAGCACCGTGGCCACCGTCTCGCCGAGCGCCCAGCCGATCCAGAAGACCAGCGCCATGAACCAGCTCGTGCCGAGCAGCTTGCGGAAGTGCGCCAGCTCGGCCTGCCAGGCCGCGTCGTGCACGGGGTTGCGCTTCTCCCTGAAGCTCAGGAAGAACGCGGTGGCGCTCACGATCGCGAGCACGCCGAAGACGATGAGAAAGAGCGCCGCGACCTGTTGGGTCGGGCTGAGGCTGCGCAGGAACTGGTTCATGTCGTCGTCAGACGTCGCGCAGGGCGATCACGGCGGCGCGCGCCCGGTCGAGAAAAGGGCGACGCTCCTCGCCCGGCTCCACGCGGATCGGCGCGCCGAAGGTGACGGAGCAAAGAATGGGTACCGGCACGATCTCGCCCTTGGGCATGACGCGCTGAACGTTGTCGATCCATGCGGGCACCAGCACCACCTCGGGGAACATGCTGGCCAGCGTGTAGAGGCCCGACTTGAACTTCTGCGGCTCGCCGGTGTGGCCGCGCGTGCCTTCGGGAAAGATGATGATCGAGTCGCCGCTGCGCAGGGCTTCGACCAGCGGAGCGAGTGGATCGGAGGCGGGTGCTGCCGTTGCAGGAGCAGGTGCGGGTTCGGGTGTTGGGGGAGGCAGCGGCGGAGGCGGCGGAGGCGGCGGTGCGGGGGGCTCGGGCAGGTCGAGCTGGCCTTGTGCGCCGGGTGGCGTTTCGGGGGGAGCGGCTGGCGGCTCGAGGGGCAGCAGCGGCTCCATCGAGGGTTCGATGCGCTCGGCTGGCGGTTGTGCGACGGATGGCGTGGCAGGCGCCGGCGACGGGGGCTCGGCAACGACGGATGCTGTCGCTGCAGGGGGCACAGCGGGCGCCGCGGCGGGTGCCGTCGCGGCCTGCCGCTCCACGTACACCGCATTGAACACCTCGGTGGTGATCCAGCGCTTGACCGGCGTGTTGGCCCAGTAGTCGCGTGCCGCGATGGGCCGCGTGATGCTGCGCAGTTCCTCCGGCAGCGCCGCCCAGATCATCACCAGGTCGGCGTGGCTCTGGTGGTTCGCGAAGTAGATGCGCTGCTCGGCCTTGGGCGGACAGCCGTACCAGCGCGCCTGTGCGCCCGTGAGCAGTCGGACGATTCCCAACAGCAGCCAACCCGTGAGCTTTGCCAGCATATGGGCGCGATGATACGGGTCATGCGATGGCGTTTCGATCCTCTTTCACTGGCGTGGGCGGTGGCCCTGTTTCTCGTCCTGCTGCTGCTGGCCACCGTCGGCGCGCGCTGGGGCTGGCTGCGCAGCTTCTTCGGCGACGTGCTGGCAGTGGTGTGGGTGTACTTCGTGTTCAAGACCGCGATCGGCGCGCGCGTGCTGCCGCTGGCGCTGGCCGCGCTGGGCGTGGGCCTCGCGGTCGAGCTCGGGCAGTACCTCGCTGCGGCGTGGCACCTGCACATTCCGAACCGCGCGCTGCGCATCGTGCTCGGCAGCACGGCCGACTGGTGGGACGTGCTGGCCTACACCATCGGCTTCGCCGCCGTGCTGGCCATCGAGGGCCTGCGCGGCGGATCCGTCAGGGCAACTCGGCCGCGGGCATCCGCGCCATGACGGTGGCGGCGCGCCCGCTCAGGTAGGGTGAGCCGGGGCGCCGCTCGAAGAACTTGGGGCTGGGCAGCATCACCGCGAGCCGTGCGGCCTCGTTGGCGCTCAGGCGCGAGGCCGGCTTGCGGAAGTAGTACTGCGATGCCGCCTCGGCGCCGAACACGCCTTCGCCCCACTCCACGCTGTTGAGGTAGATCTCGAGGATGCGCCGTTTGTCGAGCAGCACTTCGAGCAGCGTGGCGAGCACCAGCTCCTGCCCCTTGCGCAGCATGGTGCGCTCGCCCGACAGCAGCAGGTTCTTCGCGAGCTGCTGCGTGATGGTGGAGCCGCCGCGCAGCTGCACGGGCCGCACCGGCTTGCCGCGTGCGGCGGCACGCGCGGCACGCCTGGCGGCGAGTTCCTCGGCCTTGGCGTTGCGCTGGCGGGCCCGCTCGATGGCCTCCCATTCCACGCCGTTATGGTCGACGAAGCCCGAGTCCTCGCTCGCGATCACCGCTCGCTTGAGCGTGTCGTTGATCTGCGCGTAGGGCACCCACTCCTGGCGCCAGCCTCCGCCGCGGCCTTGATGAACGGCGATCTGGAAAGCCTCGGAGCGCTGGAAGGCGGTGCTCTGCGGATCGATCACCGCCATCGCCGCGATGCGCACCAGGAAGAACAACTGCAGTGCAACGCCGGCCACCGCGAGGCAGGCGATGAGGCGCAGTACGGCCTTCATTTGCTGATCAGCTCGGCCCGGATCTCGTCCAGCACCTGCGCCGACGGCGGCCGCACGCCGCGCCAGATCTCGAAGGACTCCGCCGCCTGCTCGACCAGCATGCCGAGCCCGTCGCGCGCCACCGCGCCGTGCGCCTCGGCCCAGGCCATGAAGCCGGCGGCGGCGGGGCCGTACATCATGTCGACCGCGAGCCCGCCTTCGCGCAGCACGCTGGCCTTCACCGGCACCGCGTCGCCCGCGAGGCTTGAAGCGGTGGCGTTGACCACCACGTCGAAGGCCCCCGGTATCTCGTCGAGCGCCCAGGCCTCCAGCGAGGCGCCGTGCCGCAGCGCGATGGCCGCATGGCGGCGCACCAGTTCCGCGGCCTTCTCGACAGTGCGGTTCGCCACCACGACGCGCGTGGCGCCCGCATCGAGCAGCGGCCCCAGCACGCCGGCCGCGGCACCGCCCGCGCCGATGAGCAGCAGCGCCTTGCCCTGAAGCGGCACGCCCGCGTTGCGCACGATGTCGTTGACCAGGCCGATGCCGTCGGTGTTGTCCGCATGGACGCTGCCGTCGGCCTCGAACCGCAGCGTGTTCACCGCCTGCGCGAGCAGGGCGCGCTCGCTGGCGTGCTGCGCGAGCGCCGCGGCCTCGAGCTTGAACGGCACGGTGATGTTGCAGCCGCGCGCGATGTCGCCGCGCTCGGCGGCCTCGCTGCGGAAGGCCGCGATGCCTTCGGCGAATGCGCCGAGCGGAACGAGCCGCCGGCCGTATTCCATCTGCTGGCCGCACAGCTGCGCGAAGCGCGCGTGGATGCGAGGCGAGCGGCTGTGCTCGACGGGGTTGCCCATGACGCAGTACAGGTCCATGGTGTCTGTCTTCCTTGATTGCGCCTGCTGTCTTGCGCGGCTGTTCCGGTGTTCTGTCGCTGCGCCGTTCTTACTGCTGCGAGGAGAGTTCGACCGACCCGTCGTGCGCGAAGCGGAAGTGCGGGCGGATCACGATCTGGTCCGCGTGCTCCCTGCGCATCGCATCGGTGAAGCTGCCGAAACTGCCCACGCTCGCGACGATCGCCTGCGCGCGCTTGTCCAGCACGGGCTGGCCGGAGCTCTCGTCGATCACCGTCGAGAGCAGGCGGCCGTCGAAGTTGACGGTGATGGTCATCGTGAGTTCGCCGTAGAGCTTCTTGCCGGCGAGCGTCGGGAAGTTGGCCGTGCCCTGCGCCTCCACGCGGCGGCGCAGCGAATCGACGTAGGTGGCGAAGGCGGCCTCGCGCGTGAAGGGGCTGAGGTAGCGCTTCTTGGGGCGCGCGTTCTCTTCGTTCACGCGGCGCTCGATCTCGGCCAGCAGGTTGATCATCTGGCGGCGCTTTTCCTCCTGCGCCTTGGCCTCTGCCGGATCGCCGGCGTTGCGCGGATCGGGCGCGGGCATCGCGGCCAGGTCGCGCTTGAGCTGGGTGAGCATCTGCATCTGCTCGGCCTGCATCGCGTCGACCTTGCGCTGCGCGTCCTCGAACGAGTCGCCCACGGTGGTGAAGCTCGACGGCGGAAGCGGGCTGGTGGCGCGGCCCTTGTCGAGGTCGCCGCCGCCCGCGAGCGAGGTCTGCGCGCGCAGCCGGGCGGCAGGGTCCGGCCTGTCGTTGGTCTTGGTGTTGACCAGGATGACCTCCAGCGGCGTGTCGCTGAAGACCTTGTTGAAGGATTCGGGATCGACGAAACGCACCGTGAGCAGCGCGGCGTGCACAACGACCGACACGCCCAGTGCGATCTGCAGCGTGCTGAGGTCCTTGAAGTTCATTCTCTAGACTCCTCCAGGGGCCGCACTTCTCCGGACGATCCGCCGGGGTTCATGCTGGCGTTTTTTCTTCGGGGGCGGCCTCGCTGTCGTTCAGGTCGACGGCGATGGCGATCGGGCCCGCAACCACTTCTTCTTCCCCGTCGTCGCCTTCCTCCTCGGCGGCAGCCTCGCCGGCCTTCGGTGCGTCGAGGCGTTCCAGCACGGTGCCGCTCACGTCGAGGGCGATCTCGTCGATCTCGCCGAGCTTCACGCGCAGGCGCGCGCCGCGCTCCTGCTGCCCGGCCACGGGGAACACCAGGGGCAGCGTGTCGGCACGCACCAGCGCGCCGTTGGGCATGTCCTTGATGACGGTGGCCTCTAGCTCGGTGATGCCCTGCTGCTGCAGGTACTTCAGTGTCCAGAAACGCTCCATGCCGCCCTGGTAGGCGTTGTAGGCGGTGTAGGCTGCGTCGAAGCCCGAGAGGATGGAGAACAGGTCGGCGTCCTTCGGCTTGAACGGCGCGGCCAGCGCAGCCGTCTTGCCGTGGCGCGCGGCCGCGATGATCTGCCACTGGTTCACCAGGTCGGTGTAGCGGCGCAGCGGCGAGGTACTCCAGGCGTAGCTCTTCACACCCAGGCCCGCGTGCGGCAGCGCGCGCGTGCCCATGCGCACCTTGATGCCGGGCGCGAGGCTGGCCTGGCTGCGGTAGAGCGCGGGCACGCCGAGCTCGCCGAGCCAGCCGCCCCAGCTGCTGTTGGCCAGGATCATCGCCTCGGACACGATCAGGTCGAGCGGCGCGCCGCGCTGGCGGGTGCTGATCTGAACCTGCTCGCTGCCGGTGGGCTCGGCGCCGTCGTTGCCGACGAGGCGGAAGTTGTAGTCGGGCCGGTTGAAGCTCTCGGGCTTGCCGCGCACCACCTCGCGCTGCGCCTTCAGCTGCTTCGCGAGGCGGAACAGGAACGACAGGGGCGCGCGCATGCGGGCCGCGGCCTCGGGCGTGCCGTCGGCGTTGAAGGTGGCGTCTTCGAGCCACTGCTGCGTCACGACGGTGTCGAGCTGGTCGTGGCGCAGGTTCGCCGCGATGGGCACCCGCTCCAGCTTCGTCTCGGTGCCCTGCAACTCCAGCGTGGCCTCGTCGAAGCGCGCATAGAGCGACACGGCCGGGCGGTCGCCGCCTTCGAGCAGCGTGTACGTGTCGACCACCTCGTCGGGCAGCATCGTGATCTTGTAGCCCGGCATGTAGACCGTGGACATGCGCGCACGCGCCACGTTGTCGATCGGGCTGCCCGGCGTCAGCGCCAGCGCCGGCGCGGCGATGTGGATGCCGACCGTCACGGTGCCGGTGCCCAGGCCCTGCACCGAGAGCGCGTCGTCGATCTCGGTGGTCTGCGAATCGTCGATGGAGAAGGCCTGCACGCCCTCGGCCCGCGGCAGGTCGTCGGCGATGGCCGGCGCCGCGAGGGCCGGGAAGCCGGTGCCCTTGGGGAAGTTCTCGAACAGGAAGCGCCGCCAGTGGAACTGGTAGGGCGAGTCGATGGCGCCGGCACGCTCCAGCAGGTCGAGCGGCGGGCGCTGCGTGGTGCGCGCGGCCTCGACCACGGCCTTGTATTCGGGGGCGTTCTTGTCGGGACGGAAAAGAATCTTGTAGAGCTGCTCGCGCACGGGGGCCGGGCACACGCCCTCGGCCAGCTGCGCCGCCCACTCGGCGATCTGCGCCTGGATGGCCTTCTTCTTCTCGATGGCGGCCAGCGCCTGCTGGACGATCTCGGCCGGCGCCTTCTTGAAGCGCCCCTTGCCGGCGCGGCGGAAGTAGTGCGGCGCCTCGAAGAGGGCGAACAGGGCGGCCGCCTGCTGGGCCAGCGAGGGCTTCTCGCTGAAATACTCGGCGGCCAGCTCGGCGAAGCCGAATTCGCCCTCGGGCGCGAATTCCCAGGCGAGGTCGAGGTCCATGCCGGCGGCGAGGTCGCGAGCCTCGGCGATCAGGTCGGCGGGCGAGGGCTTCTCGAAGCGCAGGACGATGTTGGCGCCCTTGACCTTGACGCGCTTGCCGGTGTCGAGCTCGACCTGCGCCGATGCTTCGGCCTCCGACAGCACGCGGCCGCCGAGGTACTTGCCGGCTTCTTCAAACAATACAAACATCCCTCGATTGTCCCACGCTGAACCCGGCGCCCCCATTCCGGGGATGCCGCGGAACCGGCTTTGCCGGGCCGCAGGCATCGCCCCCCGGAGAGGGGGGCTGGCGTAGCGACACGAAGTGCGCGGAGCCTGGGGGAGACCAACGCCTCGCGGAACCGGCTTTGCCGGGCCGCAGGCATCGCCCCCCGAGAGGGGGGGCTGGCGCAGCGACACGAAGTGCGCGAAGCCGGGGGAATGCTCAGACCGGGTTGATGAAGGCCATCACGTCGTCGAGGTGGGCCTTCTCGAAGTCCGACAGGGCGTGGTCGCCGCCTTCGAGCAGCTTGATGTTGCTGTCGGGGTAGCGCGCGGACATCTCGTGCCAGTCGAGCGCCTCGTCGCCCTTGGCGATGATGGCGAACACGCGCTCGGGCCGCGTCAGCGGGCCGACTTCCATGGCGCGCAGCTCGTGGATGTACTCCGGGCGGAAGTAGAAATGCTCCGCCGGATCGTGCCAGGCGGTCTGGTCGCCGATGTAGCGCATCAGGTCGCGGGCGGGGTGCACGGCCGGGTTGAGCAGCACCGCACGGCAGCGCGTCATGCCGGCGACGTAGGTGGCGTAGTAGCCGCCCAGCGACGAGCCGATCACCGCCATCGACTTGCGCGGCCAGTGGGCGATGCCCTTCATCACCATGTCGATGGCGTCGTGCGGCGACGGCGGCAGCTGCGGACACCACCATTGCAGGTTCGGATGTCGCCGCGCGACGCGGTCCGCAACGATCCGGGCCTTGGTCGAACGAGGCGAAGAGCGGAAGCCGTGCAGATAGAGCAGGTGGGTTGTTTGCGGATCCATGCGAGGTAAGGGAGGGCAGTGCGGCGGTGGAGCCTCGCTTGTCGGGAACGGGTAATTCTGCATGAGGTCTGTTCTCGCGAGGCCGCTTCCGGCACACAAAAACCGGCTGGTCGGGTTCTTCGGCAGGCCGCAGCCTGCCGTGCCCCCGGGGCGCACCGGCGTTCCGCAACTCCCTGCGCCTGGGACTTGCTGCGCATCTGCAATTCGAAAGTACTCAGGTCGAGTTCGCCTTGCTGCAAATCGCCTACGTTCCGCTTACTTGCCCGTCCGGTACAGCGGCCGCAGGCCCGGAAAAAAGCGGCCCGAGTGTCGAACAAAGCCTGTTCTCGCAGATATCCCATGAACGGGGGAGGTACGCGCGGATACCCCGTGCCCGCCGAGGCTTATGCTTGGAGGAATGAACATTGAGGCTCAGGACGACACGTCGCTACGCCGCTGGGGCGTGCTCGTGGTCGAGGACGACAGTCGCGCGCGCGCCTTTTTCGAGGCGAGCGTGCAGCGCAGCCCGCGGCTTTTCTGGCTCGGCAGCGCGGGTACCGTGCAGGAAGCGCTGGGCTGGCTCTCGCGCACGACCACCATTCCCGATGTGTTGCTGGTCGACCTCGGCATGCCCGACGGCACCGGCCTCGACGTGATCCGCGAGGCCGTCGCGCGCTTTCCGGGCTGTGAACCGCTGGTGGTGTCGGTCTTCGGCGACGAGGAAAACGTTCTCGCCAGCATCGAGGCCGGCGCCGTGGGCTACATCCACAAGGACGCCGCGCCCGAGGACATCGCGCAGACCATCGTCGAGATGAAGGCCGGCGCCTCGCCGATCTCGCCCATGATCGCGCGGCGCGTGCTTGCCAAGTACCGCAGCCTGCAGACGGCCGCACCCGCCGGCGCAGCGCCGGGCGCCGCGCCCGAGGCAGCGGCCGAGGAGGCCGACCGCGGCCTGCTCTCGGTGCGCGAGCACGAGGTTCTGACGCTGATCGCGCGCGGTTTCTCCTATGCCGAGATCGCCCGGCTCAAGGGCCTGAGCGTTCACACGGTGCAGACCCACATCAAGAATCTCTACGGAAAGCTCGCGGTGCATTCCAAGAGCGAGGCGGTCTTCGAGGCAACGCGTCTCGGCCTGCTGTCTCATCCGGGCTGAGCGCAGATGCGGCCGAACCGGGTGTCGCTGGTGATGTCGTGGCTGGCGATGCTCCTGATGGGCATTGCAGGCGTTTGTGGCCTGTTCGGCGTTTCCGGTGCGTTCGCCGCCGAGGTGCCGATCGAACTGCGCCAGGGCACGGTGACGACCACGATCGATGGCGTCACGCGCACCGAGCCCGTCGAGCTGTCCTACCACTGGGACCGGCAGCACAACGGCCGCCCCGGCACCGCCAGCTTCGACCTTCCATTCACGCTCGAGGCCGAGCCCGAGGTGCCGTGGGGCATCTTCATCCCGCGCGTGGGCAACGTCTTCGAGGTGCAGCTCAACGACACGCTGCTGCAGACCTACGGCGACATGAAGCGCAGCAACGACGCCGACTATGCCAAGGCGCCGATCTACGTCCCCGTGCCCGGCAAGCTGCTGCGCAAGGGCGACAACCTGCTGCAGATCCGCCTGCATGCCGACACCGCCCGCCTCGCGGGGCTGTCGCAGGTGGTGATCGGGCCGGCCGCGACGGTGCGCAGCGAGCTCTTCGAGGGCGCCAACGCGTGGCGCTTCATCGGCTCGGTGCTGCTGATGGCCTTCAGCCTGATCGTGGGAGGCATCGCGCTGGCGCTGTGGCTCACGCAGCTCGACGTCGACGTCGACGCGGGCGGCGTGCCGCGGCGCGTGGGCATCTATCTCTGGGCCGCGCTGGCCGAGTTCTCCTGGGCGGTGCGGATGGCCGACGGGCTGGTCGCCGAGCCGCCGCTGTCCTGGGGGCCGTGGGGCGTGCTGATGGCCGCCTCCTATGCCGGCTGGGCGGCCGCCTCCATGATGTTCGTCTACCACCTCGCCGGCTGGGCGAACGAGCAGCGCCACCGCTGGGTGCGCTGGCCGGTGGCCGGCGTGGTGGTGGGAACGGTGCTGTTCAGCGCGCTGTCTCTGCAGCGGGACGAGCCTGCGTGGTTCACCGCCTGGCTCGCGGTGGAGCTGGTGCTCGTCGCCGCTTTCGTCGGCGCCTTCGCCTTGGCCACGCTGCGCCACCCGAACGACGACCGCCTGCTGATGGCCGGCGCTGCGCTGCTCACGCTGGCCTTCGCCGCGCGCGACTGGCTGGTGGTCCGCCTGAGCGACGCCTATGGGGAGACCACCTGGGTGAGTTATTCGTCGGTGTTCTTCGGCGCGGTGCTGCTTTTGATCGTGCTGCGGCGCTTCCGCGCGGCGGCCCTGCAGGCGCGGGGCTCGGTTGCCGCCCTGGCCGAGCGGGTGGCGCAGCGCGAGCGCGAACTGGCTGCCACCTATGCCGAGCTGGAGGCCGCGGCGCAGGTCCAGGCGCGCACCCACGAGCGCGAGCGCATCCTGCGCGAGATGCACGACGGCGTGGGCTCGCACATCAGCTCGGCCATCCGCCAGCTGCAGTCGGGCCAGAGCAGCTCGGGCGACCTGCTGCGCACCCTGCGCGATTCGCTCGACCAGCTCAAGCTGCAGATCGATTCCATCCACCTGCCGCCGGGCGACGTGGGCGCGCTGCTCGCGGCGGCGCGCTACCGGCTGGAGCCCAGGCTGGCGTCCTCGGGCATCGAGTTCGAATGGGCGGTGGACGAGGTGGAGCCGGTGGCAGGGCTGGACGCGCACGGCATGCGGCAGCTGCAGTTCCTGCTGTTCGAATCGATCTCCAACGTGCTGCGGCACGCCGAGGCCACCGTGCTGCGCTTCGAGGCCGGCATGAAGGGCAAGACGGTGCAATTGCGGGTGATCGACAACGGCAAGGGTTTCGACGCCGCCAAGCACATGCCGCGCTCGCTGGCGGAGCGCTCCGGTGCCATCGGCGCGCGCCTGACGGTCGAAAGCCGACCGGGGCGCACGGTCGTTCAGCTCGAATTCGATTGAGGGGCCGGGCGGGGCTGGGATAATCCGCCCTCATGTCCGCCGTGTTCAATCAGCCCTCCCTGGCGCGTCGAATTGCGCCCATCTTCCAGGGCTTCGACGGCTTCCTGGCCTTTGCCGTGCTGCTGCTCGCCTTCGCCGGGCTGCTCACCATGTATTCATCGGGCTACGACCACGGAACCCGCTTCGTCGACCACGGCCGCAACATGCTGCTGGCCGGCTTCATCATGTTCGTGGTGGCGCAGGTGCCACCGCAGCGGCTGATGCTGGCGGCGGTGCCGCTCTACACCATGGGCGTGGCGCTGCTGGTGGCGGTGGCGCTCTTCGGCATCACAAAGAAGGGCGCCCAGCGCTGGATCAACGTGGGCGTGGTGATCCAGCCCAGCGAGATCCTGAAGATCGCCATGCCGCTGATGCTGGCCTGGTGGTTCCAGCGGCGCGAGGGCCAACTGCGGCCGCTCGACTTCGTGGTGGCGACGGTGCTGCTGGCGGTGCCGGTGGGGCTTATCATGAAGCAGCCCGACCTGGGCACTTCGCTGCTGGTGCTGGCGGCGGGGCTGTCGGTGATCTTCTTCGCCGGGCTGCCCTGGAAGCTGATCGTGCCGCCCGTGGTGATCGGCGCAGTGGCCATCACGCTGATCGTGAGCTTCGAGTCGCGGCTGTGCGCCGACGGCGTCGACTGGCGCGTGCTGCACGACTACCAGAAGCAGCGCGTGTGCACGCTGCTCGACCCCACCAAGGACCCGCTGGGCAAGGGCTTCCACATCATCCAGGGAATGATCGCCATCGGCTCGGGCGGCGTGGGCGGCAAGGGCTTCATGCAGGGCACGCAGACGCACCTCGAATTCATCCCCGAGCGCACCACCGACTTCATCTTCGCGGCCTATTCCGAGGAATTCGGGCTCATGGGCAACCTGGCGCTGATCTCGGCCTTCATCCTGCTGATCTTCCGGGGGCTGGTGATCGCGGCCAACGCGGGCACGCTGTTCTCGCGCCTGCTGGCGGGCGCGATGACGATGATCTTCTTCACCTACGCCTTCGTGAACATGGGCATGGTCAGCGGCATCCTGCCGGTGGTGGGCGTGCCGCTGCCCTTCATCAGCTACGGCGGCACGGCGATGGTGACGCTGGGGCTGGGTCTGGGGATCCTGATGTCGATCGCCAGGGCGAGGAAGCTGGCCCAGAACTGAGCCAGGCCGGGAGGACCCGGGAACTGGCCTTGCCGGGCCCCTGGCGTTGGCCCCGGCAGGGGCGTGGCGAAGCGACACGAAGTGCGCGCAGCCTGGGGGTCGGGCCATAGAATCCCGAAATGATCTCCCGCGAACCCACCATCGAGCGCCTCGCCACGGCGCAACAGCTCCTTCTCGCGCCGTTCGGCCTCGACGAATCGCACCTGGGCAAGGCCCTGGCCGAGATCACCGCGCACCGGGTGGACGACGCCGACCTGTACTTCCAGTACACCCGCAGCGAAGGCTGGAGCCTCGAGGAGGGCATCGTCAAGACCGGCAGCTTCAGCATCGACCAGGGCGTCGGCGTGCGCGCGGTCAGCGGCGAGAAGACCGCCTTCGCCTATTCCGACGACATTTCCGAGGCCTCGCTGCTCGACGCGGCGCGCACCGTGCGCTCCATCTCTTCCGCAGGCCGCGCCGGCAAGGTGAAGACGGCGCCCCGCAAGATCGCCTCCAGCCGCTCGCTCTACGAGGGCATCGACCCCATCGCCACGCTCGACAGCACCGCCAAGGTGAAGCTGCTCGAGAAGGTCGAGAAGCTCGCGCGCTCGCGCGACCCGCGCGTGGCGCAGGTGATGGCGGGGCTGGCCAGCGAATACGACGTGGTGCTCGTGGCCCGCGCCGACGGCACGCTCGCCGCCGACGTGCGGCCGCTGGTGCGCCTGTCGGTCACGGTGATCGCCGAGCAGAACGGCCGCCGCGAGATCGGCTCCGGCGGCGGCGGCGGGCGCTTCGGCCTGGCGTACTTCTCCGACGAGCAGATCGCCGAGTACGTCGACCATGCCGTGAAGGCGGCGCTGACCAACCTCGAGGCGCGCCCGGCCCCGGCCGGCGAAATGACCGTGGTGCTCGGTTCCGGCTGGCCCGGCATCCTGCTGCACGAAGCCATCGGCCACGGGCTGGAGGGCGACTTCAACCGCAAGGGCTCGAGCGCGTTCTCGGGCCGCATCGGCCAGCGCGTGGCGGCCAAGGGCGTGACGGTGCTCGACGACGGCACCATCGCCGACCGCCGCGGCTCGCTCAATGTCGACGACGAGGGCAATGCCAGCCAGCGCAACGTGCTGATCGAGGACGGCATCCTCAAGGGCTACATCCAGGACGCGCTCAACGCGCGCCTCATGAAGGTCAAGCCCACCGGCAACGGCCGCCGCGAGAGCTACGCCCACGTGCCGATGCCGCGCATGACCAACACCTACATGCTCGGCGGCGACAAGGAACCCGACGAGATCGTCGCCAGCATCAAGAAGGGCCTGTACGCCACCAACTTCGGCGGCGGCCAGGTCGACATCACCAGCGGCAAGTTCGTGTTCTCTGCCAGCGAGGCCTACTGGGTCGAGAACGGCAAGATCCAGTACCCGGTGAAGGGCGCGACCATCGTGGGCAACGGCCCCGACGCACTCACCCGCGTGACCATGATCGGCAACGACATGGCGCTCGACTCGGGCGTGGGCACCTGCGGCAAGGAAGGCCAGAGCGTGCCCGTGGGCGTGGGCCAGCCCACCCTGCGCATCGACGGCCTGACTGTAGGTGGAACGGCTTAGGACTTTCGGCACTTGTCGGCTGTTTCCTCCGGTTGCTAAGCTGCGCTCCTTTTGCCGACAACGAATCAAGGAGCATCTCGATGGGGAACAGGATCAACTCGCCCGCCGTTCTGTGGGCCGTGACCGCCGTGGTGGCGCTGGCCACTGCCGGTTGCGCATCCCGCGGCGGATCGTCGGGTAGCCAGCCCGCAGCGGCGCCCGCACCTGCCGCAGCTGCTCCGGCACCCGCGGCGCGCGGCGGCGCCAAGCCGGGCATGGACGCCCAGGGCAACGTGGTCGACTCGTCCAAGGTCGAGGCCGGCAGCGGCCGCACCGTGAAGGGCCTGAACGGCTACGAAGGCGAGATCACCGGCAACCCGGCCCGCAACAGCAAGTTCGCGCGGCTGCAGATCGGCATGAGCGCCAAACAGGTCACCGACCTCGCCGGACCGCCGACGGACCAGGGCGCATATGTAACCGGCAAGGCCTTCATTCCCTTCTATTTCGGCAGCGACCGCCATCGCTTCGAGATGACCTACAAGGGCCAGGGACGCCTGATCTTCGCGGGCGGCGGCATGGGAGATTTCTCTTCCGGCAACCTGATCTGGATCATCCACAACCCCAACGAATCGGGCTACCGGTAAACAACAGCAGGCCCGGTCGCTTGACCGGGTTTTGCTTTTCCGTGCTACATTGCCAACCCATGTCCGCTGTCCGCGCCTACTTTTTTGCCTACTTTTGGTTCCCGGTTTCCGGCGGACGAGAGGCGAGCGCGTAAAAAGCACACACGAATACCCTCCCAGAACCGCCGGTGGCCCCAAGCCCCGGCGGTTTTTTCTTGGCCTCTCGATTCCCACTCCAGCACAAAAGGAAGAAGCACCATGAGCACGAACATCCCCACCGCCAGCGAGAGCTGGTATGCGCGCGTCGAAAAAACCAGCAAGACCGACGACGAACGCATCAAGGACATCAACGTGCTCCCGCCTCCCGAACACCTCATCCGCTTCTTCCCCATCCGCGGCACCGCGGTCGAGACGCTGATCGAGGACACCCGCCAGCGCATCCACAACATCATGGCCGGCAAGGACGACCGGCTGCTGGTGATCATGGGCCCGTGCTCGATCCACGACCCGGCCGCAGCGCTCGAATACGCGCGCCGCCTCAAGGCCGAGCGCGAGAAGTACGCCGGCACGCTGGAGATCGTGATGCGCGTGTATTTCGAGAAGCCGCGCACCACGGTCGGCTGGAAGGGCCTCATCAACGACCCGTACCTGGACGAGAGCTTCCGCATCGACGAGGGCCTTCGCATCGCACGCCAGCTGCTGATCGACATCAACCGCATGGGCCTGCCGGCGGGCAGCGAGTTCCTCGACGTGATCTCGCCGCAGTACATCGGCGACCTGATCTCCTGGGGCGCCATCGGCGCGCGCACCACCGAAAGCCAGGTGCACCGCGAGCTGGCCTCGGGCCTGTCGGCGCCCATCGGCTTCAAGAACGGCACGGATGGCAACATCCGCATCGCCACCGACGCCATCCAGGCGGCTGCGCGCGGCCATCACTTCCTCTCGGTGCACAAGAACGGCCAGGTCGCGATCGTGCAGACCAACGGCAACCGCGACTGCCATGTGATCCTGCGCGGCGGCAAGGCGCCCAACTACGACGCAGCCAGCGTCGAGGCCGCCTGCAAGGACCTGGAGGCCGCCAAGCTGCCGCCCACGCTGATGGTCGACTGCAGCCACGCCAACAGCTCCAAGCAGCACCAGAAGCAGATCGACGTGGCGAAGGACATCGCCGCGCAGATCGCGGACGGCTCCAAGCGCGTCTTCGGGGTGATGGTCGAGAGCCACCTGCAGTCGGGCGCCCAGAAGTTCACGCCCGGCAAGGACCAGCTCGCGGGCCTCGAATACGGCAAGAGCATCACCGACGCCTGCCTGGGCTGGGAAGACTCGGTGCAGGTGCTGGACACGCTCTCGCAAGCGGTCAAGCGCCGCCGGGGCTGAGCAGGCGCTAGAGCAATCCGGCCAGGTCGGGCCAGTGGTGCCGCATCGACGCAGCCTCGTCGCTGTCGGGCGGCACCAGGGAAAAATCGGCGAAATCGAAGCCCGGACCGACCATGCAGGCGACCAGCGTGTAGTCGCCCGAACTGTGGCTCTGGATCGGCTGCGCCGCCTGCCACTGGCCGGCGGGCACCACGTGCTGCGGGCGAGTGCCGTGGATGTCGACCGGGCCCAGCCGCGTGTGGGCCGGCGCGGTTCGCATCGCGGCGTCGCAGGTCCACAGCGCGAGCGGCACGCCTTCAAGGTGCACCCAGACTTCGTCGGACAGCACCCGGTGCCAGCGCGAATGCTGGCCAGCCTCGAGCAGGTAGTAGATGCTGGTCAGCGCGCTGCGCGGCGGACGCCCGTCGGCCGGGGTGACGCTCGACGCGGAGCGGAACACCTCGCCGTACCAGCCGCCTTCGGGGTGCGGCTGCAGCTTCAGCGTCTCGATCAGTTCGCGGGCACGGGCGGCGGACATGGCGGTCATGATGCCGCCGTCGCGCGCAGGGCGGCAAGCAGTTTGTCGTGCACGCCGCCGAAGCCGCCGTTGCTCATGCAGACGATGTGATCGCCCGGCCGGGCCGCGGCGACGACCTGCTTCACCAGCGGCTCGATGGCCCCGGCGACCTGCGCGCGCTCACCCATCGGCGCGAGCGCGGCGGCCACGTCCCAGTCGAGTCCGGCCGTGTGGCAGAACGACAGGTCGGCCGATTCCAGGCTCCACGGCAGCTGCGCCGCCATGACGCCCAGCTTCATCGTGTTGCTGCGCGGCTCGAAGGCGGCGAGGATGCGCTCACTTTGCCGGCCAGCGTCGTCCAGCTTCTTGCGCAGGCCGTCGAGCGTGGTGCGGATCGCGGTGGGGTGGTGGGCGAAGTCGTCGTAGACCGTGATCGCGCCGCCGTCGCGCTCGATCGTGCCGCGCAGTTCCATGCGCCGGCGCACATTGCGGAAACTGCCGAGCGCCCGCGCCGCATCGGCCGGCGCCACGCCCACATGTTCGGCCGCGGCGATGGCTGCCAGCGCATTCATCTGGTTGTGCAGGCCGGAGAGTTCCCATTCGACTCGGCCGACCGTCTCGCCGCGCAGCAGCACGTCGAAGGCGTCGTGCGTCCCGCTCGCCTGCCATTCGCCGCCGGAGCCGAAGCGCGCAAGTTCGCTCCAGCAGCCCCGGGCCAGCACGCGCTGGAGGCTTTCCTCGGTGGCGTTCACCACCAGCCGGCCCGTGCCGGGCACTGTGCGCACGAGGTGGTGGAACTGGCGTTCGATGGCGGCGAGGTCGTCGAAGATGTCCGCGTGATCGAACTCCAGGTTGTTCAGCACAGCGGTGCGCGGCCGGTAGTGCACGAACTTGCTGCGCTTGTCGAAGAAGGCCGTGTCGTACTCGTCGGCCTCGATCACGAAGGCGGGGCCGTCGCCCAGCTGGGCCGAGACGCCGAAGTCCAGCGGCACGCCGCCGACCAGGAAGCCGGGGGCCTTGCCGCCTTTTTCAAGGATCCAGGCGAGCATCGAGGTGGTCGTCGTCTTGCCGTGGGTGCCGGCCACCGCCAGCACATGGCGGCCCAGCAGAACATGCTCGGCCAGCCACTGCGGGCCGCTGGTGTAGGGCTTGCCGGCGTCGAGAATGGCCTCCATCAGCGGAAACTTGGGGCTCCCGTCGGCCAGCCGCGCGCGGGACACCACGTTGCCGACCACGAACATGTCGGGGGCGAGGGAGAGCTGGTCGGCGCCGAAACCTTCGATCAGGTCGATGCCGAGGGCGCGCAACTGGTCGCTCATCGGGGGGTACACGCCGGCGTCGCAGCCCGTGACCCGATGGCCGGCTTCGCGCGCGAGGGCGGCCACTCCGCCCATGAAAGTGCCGCAGATACCCAGGATATGAATGTGCATCGGTCGATTCTAGGTAAGCGGTGCGGGCGGCCCTCGGCCGGGCTGCGCGTTTGTCCCGTGCGCCGTACTGATGTTCATGTGAGGGGCGCCCACTGCGGGCAAAATGCCCCGATGGACACGTCCAAGCGCGAAATCGCCGCCGCAGCAGCCCGCCTCGTCGTGGAGGAGGGGCTCGAGTACGGCCCGGCAAAGCGCCGGGCATTGCGCGACCTGGGCCTCTCGACGCGCACTGCGCTGCCGAACAACGACGAGGTCGAGGCCGAGGTCCGCGAGTACATCGAACTCTTCTGCGCCGACACCCAGCCGCAGGAATTGCATGCATTGCGCATGCTCGCGCTCGAATGGATGGAGCGGATGGCCGTCTTCCGGCCCCATGTGGGCGGTGCCGTGTGGCACGGAACGGCGACGCGGCTGTCGGATATTTACATCCAGTTGTTCTGCGATGATTCCAAATCGGCGGAGATAGCGCTGATCGATCATCACGTGGACTACGAGCCGCGCATGGTGACCGGCTTCCACGGCGAGCAGGTCGAGGCCCTGAGCGTGCATGCACCCAGCCGCCTGCTCGGAGAGGAGATCGGCGTGCACCTGCTGGTGTATGACCTCGACGACCTGCGCGGCGCCCTCAAGCCCGATGCCCAGGGGCGTGTGCCGCGCGGCGATCTGCCTGCATTGCGTCGACTGATTGAACGAGAAAAGGACAAGTGAATGACTTCTTCGCCCACCCGACGCGGCATGCTCTATGCCGGCGTGGCGGCCGCGGCTGCGGCCGCCGGGCTCGGCGGTGCCTGGTGGAAGGAGCGAAGCGCCGGCAGCGGTGCCGGCGGCAAGGAGATGCTCGATGCGGCCTTCTGGGCGCAGAGCTTCGAGCGCCCGGAGGGCGGTGACCTCGTTCTGTCGAGCCTGCGCGGCAAGCCGCTGCTGCTGAACTTCTGGGCGACGTGGTGTCCGCCCTGCGTCGAGGAAATGCCCATGATCGACGCCTTCTTCCGCCAAAATGGAGCGAATGGCTGGCAAGTGGTTGGATTGGCCATCGATCAGCCCAGCGCTGTCCGCAAGTTCCTGCAGCGCACGCCGGTCACCTATCCCACGGGCCTGGCCGGTCTGCAGGGTACCGAATTGGTCAAGAACCTCGGCAATACGGGCGGTGGGCTTCCCTTCACGCTGGTGCTGAATTCGGACGGATCGGTGGCTGCCCGTAAAATGGGCAAGCTAGAAGCGACCGACCTGGAGACTTGGCGGCGTGAACTGGTTCATGGTTAGAATCAGTTCCTTACGCTGGCGTTAGACGCCGAACGCCGAAAATCAACGATTTTCGAACAAGTTATATCCTGAAGACCGGCACAGCCGGCACTGGAGTCCCATGGATCTGCGCAAACTCAAGACACTGATCGATCTGGTGTCCGAATCGAATATTTCCGAACTGGAAATCACCGAAACCGAAGGCAAGGTTCGCATCGTCAAGGGCGGCGGCGCCGCCCCGGTGCAGTATGTGCAAACCCTGGCCGCGCCCCAGGCCTCCGCCGCAGCACCGGCCGCCGGCGCGGGCGCTGCAGCGGCTCCTGCCGCGGCGGCAGCACCGGCCGCCGAGGCCGCTCCTGCGGGCCACGCGGTGAAGTCGCCGATGGTCGGTACCTTCTACCGTTCGTCGAGCCCGGGCGCTGCGGCGTTCGTCGAGGTCGGCAGCAAGGTCAACGAGGGCGACACCCTCTGCATCATCGAGGCGATGAAGATCCTCAACGAAATCGAGGCCGACAAGTCCGGCACCATCACCCAGATCCTCGGCGAAAACGGCCAGGCGGTCGAATACGGACAGCCGCTGTTCATCATCGAGTAAGCATGTTCAAGAAGATCCTGGTTGCAAACCGGGGGGAGATCGCCCTCCGGATTCAGCGCGCCTGCAGCGAGCTCGGCATCAAGGCCGTGATGGTCTATTCCGAGGCCGACCGCGACGCCAAGTACATCAAGCTCGCCGAGGAAGCCGTCTGCATCGGGCCGGCCCCCTCCGCGCAGAGCTACCTCAACATGCCGGCGATCATCTCGGCGGCCGAGGTGACGGACGCCGAGGCGATCCACCCCGGCTACGGCTTCCTGAGCGAGAACGCCAACTTCGCCGAGCGCGTGGAGCAAAGCGGCTTCCAGTTCATCGGCCCGACGCCCGACAACATCCGCACCATGGGCGACAAGGTGTCGGCCAAGCAGGCGATGATCAAGGCCGGCGTGCCCTGCGTGCCCGGCTCGGAGGGTGAGCTCTCGGACGACGCCGCCACCAACAAGCGCATCGCGCGCGCCATCGGCTACCCCGTCATCATCAAGGCGGCTGGCGGCGGCGGTGGCCGCGGCATGCGCGTGGTGCACACCGAGGCGGCGCTGGTCAACGCGATCCAGATGACGAAGGCGGAAGCCCAGGCGGCCTTCAACAATCCGGCCGTGTACATGGAGAAGTTCCTCCAGAACCCGCGCCACATCGAGATCCAGGTGCTCGCCGACAAGCACAAGAACGCCGTCTACCTCGGCGAGCGCGACTGCTCCATGCAGCGCCGCCACCAGAAGGTGATCGAGGAATCGCCCGCGCCCGGCATTCCGCGCAAGCTGATCGAGAAGATCGGCGAACGCTGCGCCGCGGCCTGCAAGAAGATCGGCTATCGCGGCGCCGGCACCTTCGAGTTCCTCTACGAGAACGGCGAGTTCTACTTCATCGAGATGAACACGCGCGTGCAGGTGGAGCACCCGGTGACCGAGTTCACCACCGGCATCGACATCGTCAAGACGCAGATCATGGTCGCCGCCGGCGAGAAGCTGCCGTTCACGCAGCGCCAGATCCAGATGCACGGCCATGCGATCGAATGCCGCATCAACGCGGAAGACGCCTGGAAATTCATTCCCTCGCCGGGCCGCATCACCATGTGGCACCCGCCGGGCGGCCCGGGCGTGCGCGTCGACTCGCATGCGTACACCAACTACTTCGTGCCGCCGAACTACGACTCGATGATCGGCAAGATCATCGTCTACGGCGACACGCGCGAGCAGGCCATGGCCCGCATGCGCACGGCGCTGAACGAGACGGTGATCGAAGGCATCCAGACCAACATCCCGCTGCACCGCGAGCTGATGGTCGACGCCAAGTTCATGAGCGGGGGCACGAACATCCACTACCTGGAAGAGTGGCTCGCCGCGCACAAACGATGAACACCCCCAGGCTCCGCGCACTTCGTGTCGCTTCGCCAACCCCCTCGCCGGGGGCAACACCGGAGGCCCGGCAAAGCCGGTTCCTCGGTGTTCCTTGTGAAGAAGGAGCTTGTCATGTTTGAACTTCGCCTCATGGCGCCCGAAGATCGGGTCGAGACGCTGTGCGAGGCACTCGATGCATTCGATGCATTGAGCGTGTCGGTGGAAGACGCCGACGCGCAGACCGACGCCGAGCAGGCGCTGTTCGGTGAGCCGGGCATGCCGCCGCCCAAGGAGGGCTGGCAGCGTTCGCGCGTGATCGCGCTCTTTCCCGACGAAGCCCAGGCGAAGGAAACTGCGTCCGTGCTTGCGCTGCAGGACTTCTTCGAAGGCTGCGAGGTGCTCGGCATCGCGACGGTGCCCGAGCAGGACTGGGTGCGGCTCACGCAGTCGCAGTTCGCACCCGTCGAAGTCACGCCCGAGTTCTGGATCGTGCCCACCTGGCACGAGCCGCCCGAGCAGGCGAAGCAGGTGATCCGGCTCGATCCGGGCCTGGCCTTCGGCACCGGTACGCATCCCACCACCCGCATGTGCCTGCGCTGGATCGCCACGCGAGGCGAGGGAGCACTGGCTGGCAAGCGCGTGCTCGACTACGGTTGCGGCTCCGGCATCCTGGCGATCGGCGCCGCGAAGTTCGGTGCCACGGACATCGATGCGGTCGACATCGACGAGGCGGCGGTCTCCTCGACCGTGCTCAACGCCGAAGCCAACGGCGTGAAGCTCAAGGCCGGCCTGCCCGATGCGGCCAGGGGCGAGTACGACATCGTGCTGGCCAACATCCTGGCCACGCCGCTCAAGCTGCTCGCGCCGCTGCTGCGCGGCCATGTGAAGGCGGGCGGATCGCTCGTGATGGCCGGCATCCTCGAACGCCAGGCCGACGAACTGAAGGAAGCCTACGCGCCGTACGCGGCGCTCGAAGTCAGCGACAGCGAGGACGGCTGGATCCTCATGACCGCCCGCTGCTGAGCCGTCGCGCTGTGCGCGGCCGGTTTTCTGCGTGGCCTTGAGCCCCCGCGCGGCGAGGGCCCAACCCTACAATCGCCCGGTCATGAGTCTCGTCACGCGCTGCCCCGCCTGCACCACCACCTTCAAGGTGGTGCGCGACCAGCTTCGCATCTCGGACGGCTGGGTGCGCTGCGGTCGCTGCAGCAACGTGTTCGACGCGACGCTCGACCTGCACGAGACACCCGACGGCGTCGGCAGCACTGCAGCTGCGCCCGGTGCATCGTCGGCGGCGCAGGGCAGTGGTTTCATGCCGGGACTGGTCGAACGGCCTGCTTCGCAGCCGGCGCCTTCACCCGAACCCGCCGCGCCGCCGTCTTCTGCCGAGCCGGAGTCCCTGCCGCCGGAAGAGCCCGAGCCGGCAGAACCGGAGCAGCCCTTGTCGTCATCCGCCGAGGATGCGGACTTCTTCGACGACGAGCCCGAACACCAGCGCCAGCGCAAGGATTGGCTGACGGAAGATGAGCACCTGCTTCCGCCGGATGCCCTGGTCCTCGACCAGGTGCCGAAGACCGTGCCGCCGCCGGTTCAATCGCCGCCTGCTTCTCCGCTGCCCGCCTTCTCGCTGACGCTGCCGGAGCACGGCATCGCTGCCGACGAGCCATGGTCCGATCTCGACGCCACGCAGCCCGCCTGGAAGCCCCCGCCGAGTACGCTGCCGCCGTTTCCGAACATCGACCTGAATCTTGCGTCCCCGCCGCCTGCGTCGCCACCACCGGCGCCGCCGCTGCCGGTCACGCCGCGCGTCTTCAAGACGCGCGCACTCATCGAGCGCGCGAGCGATGAGGGCGATGCGGGAGGTGCGGCGGATGAGCGCGAGCAGCTCGAGAAGGACCACGACCAGGTGCAGATGCAGAAGGCGCTGCGCCGCGCCCGCGCCAAGTCGGCCAAGATCGCAAGCGCCAGGGCTCGCGAGGAACGCGCTGCGGCGAAGGCTCCGGCCGTGGTCGTCCGCGAGGAAACCGAAACCGAAAGCCAAGCCGGCGAGCCCGATCCGGTGCTCTCGCCGATCTTCGAGCCACCCCCGGGGCATCCCTTCGCGGAGGACGACGAGCCACTGGAGAACGCGCCGGGCTTCTGGCAGCGCAGGGGCGTTCGCGTGGTGCTGATCCTGCTGGTGGTCCTTGCTGCGCTGCTGCTCGTGCTGCAGATCGTTCGCCATGAACGCGACGGCATCGTCGCGCGCCAACCCAATCTGCGGCCCGCGGTCGCTGCACTGTGCGAGTACACGGGCTGCGAACTCGGCGCGCTGCGCCAGATCGGCGACATCGTGATCGAAGGCGCGGCCTTCGCTCGCGAGAAGAGCGGCGGCAACGACTACCGCCTGAGCTTCACCTTGCGCAACGGCGCCACCGTGCCGCTTGCGATGCCGGCCATCGAGCTCTCGCTGCTCGACACGCAGGAGCGCGCCGTGGTGCGCCGCGTGCTGATGCCCGCCGACTTCGGCGCTCCGTCGGTGCTGCCTGCGCGCGCGGATCGCGCTGCCTCGCTGCCCCTGAGCTTGTCGGCCTCCGAAGCAGCAGCGCTGCCGCCCGTCGCGGGTTATCGCGTCGAGGCTTTCTATCCCTGAGCGCGGCGCGTGCACGCGTCCCGCTCGCTTTCATCCACTCAACCACTCAACGGCTAACCATGGCAACTGTGATCTGCGGTTCCCTCGCATTCGACACCATCATGACTTTCGAGGGCCGGTTCGCCGACCAGATCCTTCCCGACCAGCTGCACATCCTGAATGTGTCGTTCCTCGTGCCCACGCTACGTCGCGACTTCGGCGGTTGCGCGGGCAACATCGCCTACAGCCTCAATGCGCTCGGCGGCACGGCGCTGCCGATGGCAACGCTCGGCAGCGACGGTGCCACCTACCTCGAGCGCATGCGCTCGCTGGGCATCAGCACGGAGTTCGTGCGGCAGCTCGACGACACCTTCACCGCGCAGGCGATGATCATGAGCGACGTCGACAACAACCAGATCACCGCCTTCCACCCCGGCGCGATGCAGCAGGCGCACATCACGAAGGTCGCCGCGCGAGAGGACATCAAGCTCGGCATCGTCGCCCCCGACGGACGCGAAGCGATGCTGCAGCACGCGGAGCAGTTCGCTGCGGCGGGCATCCCGTTCGTGTTCGATCCGGGCCAGGGCCTGCCGATGTTCGACGGCGAGGCGCTGCGCCACTTCGTCGATCTGGCGAGCTGGGTGGTGGTGAACGACTACGAAGGAAAGATGCTCTCGCAGCGCACCGGCTGGAGCCTGGCCGAGATATCGAAGCGCGTGCGTGGCCTCGTGGTCACGCTGGCGGCCGAGGGCTGCGAGATCTGGACCGACGGCGAGCGCGAGCATGTGCCGGGCGTGATGGCCACCGAGGTGGTCGAGCCCACGGGCTGCGGCGACGCATGGCGCGGTGCGCTGCTCTTCGGCCTGGAAAAGGGCTGGCCGCTCGCGCAGTGCGCGGAACTGGGCAACAAGGTCGGCGCGATCAAGATCGCTCAGCGCGGCCCGCAGAACTACGAGATCGACCGCAAGGCGCTGGGCGTCTGATCTTCTTCCCGGAAGAGCGCTCGCAAGGGCGATAAAAAAAGCCCGGCACCGTGAGGTGCCGGGCTTTTGCCTTCAAGGCCGCTGAGAGACTCAGGGCTTGCTGGCCGTGGGGAACGGCCATGCTGCCTGAGGATTCAGCGTCGTTTGCGCCGCAGGGGCAGGCGCTACGGCGGCAGCCTTGGCAGGGGCAGCGGCCTTGGGAGCCTTCTTCGCAGCAGGCTTCTTGGCAGCAGGCTTTTTCGCGGCTTTCTTGGCAGCAGCCTTTTTGGCAGGGGCCTTCTTGGCGGCAGCCTTCTTCGCAGGAGCCTTCTTGGCAGCGGCCTTTTTCGCCGGGGCCTTCTTGGCAGCAGCCTTCTTCGCAGGCGCCTTCTTCGCTACGGCCTTCTTGGCAGGAGCCTTCTTGGCAGCGGCCTTCTTCGCCGGTGCTGCCTTCTTCGCTGCTACCTTCTTTGCCGGAGCCTTCTTGGCAGCGACCTTCTTGGCCGGTGCCTTCTTGGCGGCTACCTTCTTGGCAGGAGCCTTCTTCGCGGCGACGGCCTTCTTGGCCGGGGCCTTCTTTGCAGCGGCTTTCTTAGCCGGAGCTTTCTTTGCAGTTGCCATTTCTATTTCTCCTTGATCAAGTTGAAAAATCAACCTATTGAAGCACTCCACGCACCTCGGGTGCCGTGAAGCGATTCATGGTGTTGGAATCTCTGCTCCAGCACCATGAACACCTGAGCCCTCGTCCATGTCGCGCTCTTCGGCGCGATCGGTGGCAAGGGCAATTCTTGAATTCATTAATTCTTTTCGAAAGATTCAATCCCAGGAGAGCGCGCCACCCGACTGGTATTCGATCACGCGGGTTTCGAAGAAATTGCGCTCTTTCTTCAGGTCAATCATTTCGCTCATCCACGGGAACGGATTTTCCTCGTTCGGGAAGAGCGTTTCGAGGCCGATCTGCTGCGCGCGCCGATTGGCGATGTAGCGCAGGTAGCCCTTGAACATGGAGGCGTTCATGCCGAGCACGCCACGAGGCATGGTGTCTTCGGCGTATCTGTATTCGAGCTCGACGGCACGCAGGAACAGCGCCTTGATCTCCGCCTTGAATTCCGCCGTCCAGAGGCCGGGGTTCTCGAGCTTGAGCTGGTTGATCAGGTCGATGCCGAAATTGCAGTGCATCGACTCGTCGCGCAGGATGTACTGGTACTGCTCGGCAGCGCCGGTCATCTTGTTCTGGCGACCCAGCGCGAGGATCTGCGTAAAGCCGACGTAGAAGAAGAGGCCTTCCATCAGGCAGGCGAACACGATGAGCGACTTGAGCAGCTTCTGGTCGGCCTCGGGCGTGCCGGTGTGGAAGTTGGGGTCGCTGATGGCGTCGATGAACGGGATCAGGAACTGGTCCTTCTCGCGGATCGACGGCACTTCGTTGTAGGCGTTGAAGATCTCGCTCTCGTCCAGGCCGAGCGATTCGACGATGTACTGGTACGCGTGCGTGTGGATCGCTTCCTCGAAGGCCTGGCGCAGAAGGAACTGGCGGCATTCGGGCGCCGTGATGTGGCGGTAGGTGCCCAGCACGATGTTGTTGGCGGCCAGCGAGTCGGCAGTCACGAAGAAGCCGAGGTTGCGCTTGACGATGCGGCGCTCGTCTTCGCTCAGGCCGTTCGGGTCTTTCCACAGCGCGATGTCGCGCGTCATGTTCACTTCCTGCGGCATCCAGTGGTTGGCGCAGGTGGCGAGGTACTTTTCCCACGCCCACTTGTACTTGAACGGCACCAGCTGGTTGACGTCGGTCTGGCCGTTGATGATGCGCTTGTCGGACGCCTTGACGCGCTGCGTGGATTGGGCGGCAACTGCGGGCGTTGCTGCTGCAGAAGCGGTGGTGGCAACCGGGCGCACCTGCGCGCCGTCATCGAGCGTGCTGAAGGTGCGCAGGGCGGGTTGCGCGATGGAAGACGAAGCCGGAGCGTCCACCGAACGGCCTGCGGGAGATCCGCCGGTCGATGCGTTGTGGTGCTGCAAACCTTGTTGCATATCCTTTGGTAAGGAGGGCTTGACTTCTTCGTCCCAGGTCAACATAGAAAAATCCAATGCTCAAATTATCGGAGCAACGATGTGAGTTGCAAAGTGCTCGTTCACATCGCACGCCATTTATGTGGTTGTTATGTTGCTCGCATGCATCGCGCGATGTCAGTCAATGCCTTCATTGAATGAACGTCGCGCGATCTCGCATGCGCCTCACTGACTTGTCGTCGCGAGCATCGACGTGCTTATTGGCACGCTTCGCAGGTCGGATCGTCCACGCCGCAGAACGCGATGTCGGTGGCGGGAATCGCGCTCATCTGCGCCTTTGCGGCTGCTGCAGCGGCTTCGAGCGCACTCATGCCGGAAGACGATTCGTTGCCCGACGACACGGCGTTGAGACGGCCCGACTGCACCGTCGACTTCTCGGCGTGCGTCGCGCTCTGTGTGCGCAGGTAGTAGGTCGTCTTCAGGCCGCGCAGCCATGCAAGCTTGTAGGTGTCGTCGAGCTTCTTGCCCGATGCGCCGGCCATGTAGATGTTCAGCGACTGCGCCTGGTCGATCCACTTCTGGCGGCGCGCGGCGGCTTCCACCAGCCACGTGGTCTCGATCTCGAACGCGGTGGCGTAGAGCGCCTTCACGTCCTGCGGCACGCGGTCGATGGGGCGCAGCGAGCCGTCGAAGTGCTTCAGGTCCATGACCATCACGTCGTCCCACAGGCCCAGGCGCTTGAGGTCGCGAACCAGGTAGTGGTTGATCACGGTGAACTCGCCCGACAGGTTCGACTTGACCGAGAGGTTGCCGAAGCAGGGCTCGATCGAGGCGTCCACGCCGATGATGTTCGAGATGGTCGCGGTCGGGGCGATGGCCACGCAGTTCGAGTTGCGCATGCCGTCGGCCTTGATCTTCGAGCGCAGCGCGTCCCAGTCGAGGGTGGCCGAGCGGTCGACCTCGACGTAGCCGCCGCGTGCCTTCTCGAGCAGGTCCAGCGAGTCGATCGGCAGGATGCCCTTGTCCCACAGCGAGCCCTTGTAGCTCGAGTACTTGCCGCGCTCCTTGGCGAGCTCGGTCGAGGCCCAGTAGGCGTGGTAGCAGATGGCTTCCATCGACTCGTCGGCGAACTGCACGGCTTCCTGCGAGGCGTAGGGAATGCGCAGTTCGTACAGCGCGTCCTGGAAGCCCATCAGGCCCAGGCCGACCGGACGGTGGCGCAGGTTCGAGTCGCGCGCCTTCTTCACGGCGTAGTAGTTGATGTCGATCACGTTGTCGAGCATGCGCATCGCGGTCGACACGGTCTTCTTCAGCTTCTCCTGGTCGACCTTGCCGTCCTTCAGGTGCTGCAGCAGGTTCACGGAACCCAGGTTGCACACGGCGGTTTCGGTGTCGCTGGTGTTCAGCGTGATCTCGGTGCACAGGTTCGACGAGTGAACCACGCCGGCGTGCTGCTGCGGCGAACGCACGTTGCAGGCGTCCTTGAACGTGATCCAGGGGTGGCCGGTCTCGAACAGCATCGTGAGCATCTTGCGCCACAGGTCGGTCGCCTGGACGGTGCGGCTCGGCTTGATCTCGCCGCGGGCGGCCTTCTCTTCGTAGGCAACGTAGGCCTTCTCGAAGTCGGCGCCGAACAGGTCGTGCAGGTCGGGCACGTTGGAGGGCGAGAACAGCGTCCAGGTGCCCTTTTCCATCACGCGGCGCATGAACAGGTCGGGGATCCAGTTGGCCGTGTTCATGTCGTGCGTGCGGCGGCGGTCGTCGCCGGTGTTCTTGCGCAGCTCCAGGAACTCCTCGATGTCGAGGTGCCAGGTTTCGAGGTACGTGCAGACGGCGCCCTTGCGCTTGCCGCCCTGGTTCACGGCCACGGCCGTGTCGTTCACCACCTTCAGGAAGGGCACCACGCCCTGCGATTCGCCGTTCGTGCCCTTGATGTGGCTGCCGAGCGCGCGCACGCGGGTCCAGTCGTTGCCCAGGCCGCCGGCGAACTTCGACAGCAGCGCGTTCTCCTTGATCGACTCGTAGATGCCGTCCAGGTCATCGGGCACGGTGGTCAGGTAGCAGCTCGACAGCTGCGAGCGCAGCGTGCCGGCGTTGAACAGGGTGGGCGTGCTCGACATGAAGTCGAACGACGACAGCACCTCGTAGAACTCGATGGCGCGCGCTTCGCGGTCGATCTCGTTGAGCGACAGGCCCATGGCCACGCGCATGAAGAAAGCCTGCGGCAGCTCGATGCGGGTCTTGCGCACGTGCAGGAAGTAGCGGTCGTACAGGGTCTGCAGGCCGAGGTAGTCGAACTGGTTGTCGCGCTCGGGCTTCAGGGCCGCGCCCAGGCGGGGCAGGTCGTACTGCAGCAGCTTCTCGTCGAGCAGGTCGTTGTCCACGCCCTTCTTGATGAACTGCGGGAAGTAGTCGGCGTAGGCGGTTGCGCGTTCGGCGGGCAGCACTTCGCGGCCGATGATCTCCTTGAAGATCGTGTGCAGCAGCAGGCGCGCGGTGGCGAAGGTGTAGTCGGGGTCCTTCTCGATCAGCGTGCGGGCCGCCAGGATCGATGCCTTGTAGACCTCGTCGAGCGGCACGCCGTCGTACAGGTTGCGCATCGTCTCGGCGACGATCGGCGCGGCGGTGATGCTCTCGCCCAGGCCTTCGCAGGCCGATTCGATCAGGCTCTTGAGCTCGTTCACGTCGAGCGCGACCAGCTCGCCCTTGTCCAGCACGTGCAGCGCGGGCGTGGCCGGCGCGGTCTGCTCGCCCTGCTTGGAGCGTTCCTGCGTGCGGCGCTCGCGGTACAGCACGTAGGCGCGGGCGATCTCATGGTGGCCGCCGCGCATCAGGCCGAGCTCGACCTGGTCCTGCACGTCCTCGATGTGGAAGGTGCCGCCGCCCGGACGCGAACGCACCAGCGCGCGGATCACGCCCTGCGTGAGCGTGTCGACCGTCTCGCGCACGCTGGCCGAAGCCGCGCCCTGCGTGCCGTGAACTGCCAGGAAGGCCTTCATCATCGCGATGGCGATCTTGTTCGGCTCGAAGGGCACCACCGCGCCGTTGCGGCGGATGATCTGGTAGTGGGCCAGGTTCTGGCCGGTGGGGGAGCCGGCAGTGTCTCGCTGCGGCTGCGACGGCGTGGAGGGGATTGCACGCGGGGTCGATTGGGGATTCAGGGCTGTTTGCATTCGCTTCCTCTCGGTTGGCAATTCTTGTTGGATGGCGACGCCTGGCCCGGCGCCGCACCGGTGTACGGGACCGGACGGAAGACACTATATCTAGGGTGCAGGGGGCATACAACCCACTAGATGTAGCGTTTTCGAAAGGATACAAGGATTTCCGGTACTACTTCCGACATAGGACACCTGCGAAGATGCCCCATGAATACTGGCCTATGGTCCCGCAACCCGCATGCGCTGTGGCTTGCAGGCCGATTTGGGCTTGCAGGGCGCATGGTTGCTGCATTGCGCCCTTCGGATTTTCTCTTCGCTGCAGCGCGGTGGCGGTGCATCGCGAGGCGCCGCGCGATTGAAAAAATTAGCGCCCGACGACCTGCTCAGGAAACATCTGTGGCTTCCAGCCGAGTTGTTCGCGCAGAAGGCGCCAGTCGAAACCGGCGCCCGGGTCATGCTTGCGGCCCGGCGCGATGTGCTCGTGGCCGGCGATGTACGCCACCGGAAAATGCTGCGCGATGGCGGCGCACAGGCTCGCGAGCGTCTCGTATTGCGGCTCCTCGAAATGCTGGCCTTCGAGGCCCTCGAGTTCGATGCCTATGGAGTCGTCATTGCAGTTGCCGCGGCCGCGCCATGTCGACACGCCCGCATGCCAGGCGCGGTCGTCGCAGCTCACGAACTGCCAGAGCTCACCGTTGCGCCGCACGTAGAAGTGCGAGGAGACCTCCAGCCCGCGGATCGACTGGAAGTAGGGGTGTGCGTCCCAGTCGAGCCGGTTGGTGAAGAGCCGCTGCACCGCGTCGCCGCCGTACTCGCCGGGCGGCAGGCTGATCGAGTGCAGCACGATGAGGTCGATCTGCGCGCCCTGCGGCCTGGGCCCGAAATTGGGCGAGGGCAGCGCCTTCGCGAAGCGGTACCAGCCGGCCTGCCAGAGTGCGTCGCCGGACTCGGCGGCGCGCGCTTCTTCTTCAGTCGTCGGCATGGCTGCTGCTCGCGCCGTCGTCGCCGTTGGGCGTGGTGATGCCCAGCCGCGCGATGCGATAGCGGATCTGGCGCAGGCTCATGCCCAGCCGGGCGGCGGCGGCGGTGCGGTTGAAGCCGCTCTCGTGCAGCGCGCGCACGAGGATCTCGCGCTCCTGCTGGTCGAGGTAGGCCTGAAGGTCGGAGGGCAGCGGCGGGGGCGCGGGCCGGGAGGAGGCCGCCACCGGCGCGGCGGGCGCCGGGGCCGGAGCGGCCGCCGCGTCGCCGCCCAGGGGCGACAGCGGCGCGGGCGCGGAAGATGCCGCCGCTTCGGCCGCGGCCGTGAAGCCGCCCATCAGGTCGAGGTGCAGTTCGTCGCCGTCGTTCAGCGCGACCGCGCGGTGCAGCAGGTTCTCGAGCTCGCGCACGTTGCCGTTCAGCGGATGCTGTGCGAGGCGGCGCAGCAGATCGTCGGACAAGTGAGGCACCGGCAGCCCGCCGTCCTGCGCGATGCGCGAGAGCAGCGCGTTGCACAGCGCGGGCAGGTCCTCGCGGCGGTCGCGCAGCGCGGGCACCGCGATCTCGATCACGTTGAGGCGGTAGAAAAGGTCTTGCCGGAAGCGGCCGGCCTGCACTTCGGCGTGCAGGTCTTTATGAGTGGCGCTCACGATGCGCACGTCGACGGCATCTTCCTGCGTCGAGCCGATCGAGCGCACGCTGCGCTCCTGGATCGCGCGCAGCAGCTTCGACTGCATGGCCAGCGGCAGGTCGCCGATCTCGTCGAGGAACAGCGTGCCGCCGCGCGCGGCCTGGAAGTAGCCGTCGCGGTCCTGCGACGAGCCGGTGTACGAGCCCTTCTTCGCACCGAAGAACTCGGCCTCGAGCAGGTTCTCGGGAATCGCGCCGCAGTTCACAGCGACGAAGGGGCCTTCGCTGCGCTGGCTGCAGGCATGCACCGCGCGCGCAACCAGTTCCTTGCCGGTGCCCGACTCGCCGCGCACCAGCACCGGCGCCATGCCGCGCGCCACCTTGGCGATGCGCGACTTGACCAGCCGCATCGGCTCCGACTCGCCCACGAGGCGGTCGAGCGCGGCGATGCCGGTGCCGGAGGTGACCGGTGCCGCCTCGCCAGCGGCATTGCCGGCACTGGAGGGCGCCGCCTGCGCGGGCTTGGCCACCGGCTGCGGTGCCGTCCGCGCCTGCACGGCGGAGGCCACGACCGCGCGGAACTGCTTGAGGTCGACCGGCTTCGTGAGGTAGTCGAAGGCGCCGGCCTTCAGCGCCTCGACCGCGTTCTCGGCCGAGCCGTAGGCGGTCATCACCACGCAGCGCTCGCTGCGCTGGTCTTTCTGGATGCGGTGGATGATCTCCATGCCTTGCCCATCGGGCAGCCGCATGTCGGTGATCACCGCGTCGAAGCGCCCGGCCTCCAGGTGCTGCCAGGCTTCCGAGACGCTGCCTGCCGCCTCCACGCGATAGCCCTCGCGCAGCAGCGTCAGTTCGTACAGCGTGCGCAGGTCCGGCTCGTCGTCGATGACCAGGATCTGCGCCGGCCGCTGGGTGGAAGAAGAGGGGGAGTTGCTCACGGGCGCTATTGTGTCAGCCGGTTTTCGCTGGGGGCAAAGCTGACGAAGAATTCGTTGCCCTCGGGCCCGCCCGGCACCAGCGCGCGGCGCTCGTAGCCGATGGTGGCGCCGTGCCGCCGGCACAGTTCGCGGCACAGGAAGAGGCCCAGCCCGCTGGAGCGGCTTTCCGAAGAGAAGAAGGGCTCGAACAGGTGCCGCTGCACCGCGGGCTCGAGCGGCGCGCCGTCGCTCCACACCATCAGGCTCGGCCTGGCGACGCCGCCTCGCTGCATAGCGGTCAGCACCTGGATCGCGCCTTCGCGCGTGCTGGCGTAGCGCGATGCGTTGTCCAGCAGGTTCACGATCAGGCGGCGCAGGTGCTCGGCGTCGAAGCGCACCTCGCTCGCGGGCGCATCGAGCGACACCAGCACGCCCTTGCGCTGCGTCTGGCGCACCCATTCCTCGGCCAGCACCTGCACGGCCGGGTCGAGCACCAGCTGCTCGCCCAGCGAGAGCACGCGCTGCTGGCGCGCGCGGGAGACGTCGAGCACGTCGTCCACGATGCGCGCGAGGCGCTGCGCGTTGTGCTGCACCATGCTCGTGAGCTTGCGGTGTGCGGGGTCGGTCAGGTCTTCGTTGAGTAGCGCGCTGGCCTGCGTGATGGCGGCCAGCGGATTGCGGATCTCGTGCGCCACGGCTGCCGACATGCGGCCCATCGCCGCCAGCTTCTCGGTGCGGATGCGGGCCTCGAGTTCGCGCAGGTCCTGCAGGAACATCACGCACAGGCTGTCGGCGCGCTTCTCGCTGGCGGGCGTGAGCCGCGTGCGCACGCGCACCTCGCGCGCCGCGCCTCGCGCCTGCGCCACCGGAATCTCCTCGGCCTGCGGCGCCCGCCGCGCGAAGGTCTGGCGTGCCAGCGCGGCCAGCGCGTGCCAGGCGGGCTGGGCATGCAGCGGGAAGGGCAGCGTCAGCTTGGCCAGGCCCTGGCCGAGGATCGCGTCGGCCGCGGGATTCGCCGCGTGCACCAGGCCCTCGGCGTCGATCACCAGCACGCCTTCGCTCAGCGTTTCGATCACGAGGTCGTTGACCTGCGCCTGCATCCGCGCGCTGCTGCGGTTGCGCTGCGCCACCGCTTCCTCGCGCGCCAGCCGGCGGGCCATCTCGTGGGCAAGCAGCGCCACCACGAAGAAGCCCGTGCCGGTGAGCGCCGCCTGCACGAATCGCGACGACGAATCGCCCGGCTGCTGCAGCCAGTGCCAGCCAGCGTCGCCCAGCAGAAGCAGCGTGACGGAGGCGGTGGTGCCCAGGCTCACGATCATGGTGCCCAGCACCGCGCTCATCAGCACCGGCAGCGCGAACAGCGGCGTGTAGTTGACGTTGCCGCCCTGCAGCACCTGCAAGGCGGTGAAGGCCGCCAGGTCGATGCCGATGGTCAGCAGCCAAAGCGGCGTGAAGCCGCGGATCGGCGGCTGGAAGGCGGTGTAGCGCATGCCCAGCCAGGCCGCGACGAGGTAGATCGCCGAGATCGCGATGGCCGCTGCCTGCATGTTCTGCCCGATCGCGAAGGACACGGCCTGCAGCAGCACCAGCACCAGGGCGACGAAGCAGCGCGCTCCCATGAAGCCGCGCCAGAGGCGGCCCAGTGCCGAACTCTCGGCCGGGCCCTGGTCGAGCACGTCCCAGTCGGTGACCGGCTCGCCGCGCGACCAGAGGGGCGTGCTCATTGCCGGGTGGCGGCCTCGCGGTGCGCGGTGCTGCAGTAGACCGCGCCGCCGGGACCGGCGATGGCTTCGGTGGCCGGCAGGTGCAGGCCGCAATGGGCACAGCGCACCATCGCCTGCGGCGGTCCGGACGGCGCGGGCGTGCGTTGCGCCTTGGCTGCTCGCTCGCGCATGGCGTCCTGCATTTCTTCGCGCCGGTTCTTGCGCCAGAGCCAGATCGCGACCCAGAGCACCGCGAGGACGAGGAGATATTTCATTTCAGACGGGAGGGCGCGCGAGAACTACTTCGAGCACGAAGCGCGAGCCGACGTAGGCGAGCAGCAGCAGCGCCGAGCCGGCATAGAGCACGCGCCGCGCGGTGCGCCCGCGCCAGCCGAAGCGGGCCCGGCCGATCAGCAGGATCGCGAAGCTGATCCAGGCGAGCACCGAGAAGATGGTCTTGTGGTCCCACTTCCAGGCGCGGCCGGCCAGCCCGTACAGCTGCTCGCTGAAGAGCAGGCCGGCCAGCAGCGTGGCCGAGAGCAGCACGAAGCCGGCGGTGACGAAGCGGAAGGTGAGCCGCTCGAGCGTGAGCAGCGGCACGCCGCCCTGCGGCTCCACGGCCGCGGCCAGGCGGATCTGCTTTTCGGCGCGGGTGATCAGCCAGGCATGCACCACGGCGGCGCCGAACAGGCCGTAGGAGGCGATGCCCAGCGCCAGGTGCAGCGGCAGCCACGGCGATGCCGTCACGTGCAGCGGCGTGCCGGGAAACAGGATGGCCAGCAGCACGGCGGCCGCGCCCAGCCAGGCGAGTGCGCGCCGCACCTTCAGCTGGGGATACATGCGGCTTTCGACGGCGTAGACGGTCAGCACCAGCCACGCCGTGACCGACAGCGCCGGCGCGAAACCGAAGCGCGGCTCGCTGCCGACGAGACCATGGGCGAGAGCGGCGGCATGCAGCAGCCATGCGATCCCGAGCGTCCATTGGGTCGACTGGCGGCTGAATCTGGCGCCGGCGGCGGCGACAAAACCGTAGGCAACCGCGGTGGCGATGCCCAGAGCCACGCCGAGCGGGGAGGGGATCGCTAAAATCATCGGCCGGAGTTTAGCGTCTCGCTATTGCGTTCCCGGCGCCCGGCTTCAAGTTCTTTCCCGTCTCCCAGGCTTCTCACCCGGCCCGCGCCATAGCGGGCAGCAAGGCATCCCCCTCATGGCCACCGCCCTCACAGAAAAGTTCTCCCGCCTCGTCAAGACGATGAGCGGCCAAGCCCGCATCACCGAAAGCAACGTGCAGGACATGCTGCGCGAGGTGCGCATGGCGCTGCTGGAGGCCGACGTGGCCCTGCCCGTGGTGCGCGATTTCGTCGCCCGCGTGAAGGAAAAGGCCCTTGGCCAGGAAGTGCTGGGCTCGCTCAAGCCGGGTCAGGCGCTGGTGGGCATCGTCAACCGCGAACTCGCCGCCACGATGGGCGAGGGCGTGTCCGACATCAACCTCGCGGCCCAGCCGCCGGCCGTGATCCTCATGGCCGGCCTGCAGGGCGCCGGCAAGACCACCACCACCGCCAAGCTCGCCAAGCATCTGATCGAGAAGCGCAAGAAGAAGGTGCTCACCGTGTCGGGCGACGTCTACCGTCCCGCCGCCATCGAGCAGCTCAAGACCGTCACCAGGCAGGCGGGCGCTGAATGGTTCCCCAGCACGCCCGACCAGAAGCCGCTGGACATCGCGCGCGCCGCGCTCGACCACGCGCGGCGCCACTATTTCGACGTGCTGCTGGTCGACACGGCCGGCCGCCTCGCCATCGACGAAGTTCTGATGGCCGAGATCAAGCAGCTGCATGCTGCGCTCGACCCGGTCGAAACGCTCTTCGTGGTCGATGCCATGCAGGGCCAGGACGCGATCAACACCGCCAAGGCCTTCAAGGAAGCGCTGCCGCTCACCGGCATCATCCTGACCAAGACCGACGGCGATTCGCGCGGCGGCGCTGCGCTGTCGGTGCGCCAGGTGACGGGTGTGCCGATCAAGTTCGCTGGCGTGAGCGAGAAGATCGACGGCCTCGAGGTGTTCGACGCCGAGCGCCATGCGGGCCGCATCCTGGGCATGGGCGACATCGTCGCGCTGGTCGAGCAGGTCACGGCCGGCGTCGACGTGGCGGCGGCGCAGAAGCTCGCGGCCAAGGTCAAGAGCGGCGCGGGCTTCGACCTCAACGACTTCCTCGGCCAGCTGCAGCAGATGAAGCAGATGGGCGGCCTATCCAGCCTGATGGACAAGCTGCCCACGCAGATGGCCGCCAAGGCCAGCGAGGCCGACCTGAGCCGCGCCGAGCGCGACATCCGCCGCAAGGAAGGCATCATCAACAGCATGACGCCGCTGGAGCGCCGCAAGCCCGAACTGCTGAAGGCCACGCGCAAGCGCCGCATCGCCGCGGGCGCTGGCGTCCAGGTCCAGGAAGTGAACCGCCTGCTCAACGAGTTCGAGCAGATGCAGGGCATGATGAAGAAGATGAAGGGCGGCGGCCTCATGAAGATGATGAAGCGCATGGGCGGCATGAAGGGCCTCGGCGGAATGGGCGGCCCCGGTGGGCCGAAGCTGCCGTTCTGAGCGCACGCCGCACGCGCACATATATATGAGAAGGCCCGCCGGGGTGAACCGGCGGGCCTTTTGCTTTTCAGGTCTGCGCTTCCTTCAGGTCTGCACTTCCTTCAGGTCTGCACTTCCTTCAGGTCTGCACTTCCTTCAGGTCTGCACTTCCTTCAGGTCTGCACTTCGTAGACCGTCTCGTGCGCCTCCACCGGCGTTGGCAGTTCCCAGCGATGCAGCATGCGCTCGATGCCCGCGTTCGACAGCGTGGTGTCGCGCTCGCGGTTGCGGCGCATCAGCTCCGGGTGGGGCACTTCCAGGTACACCAATTCGATGTGCGCGTGGTAGGCCCACAGCAGGTCCAGCGTCTTGGTGCGCATCTGCTGGCTCAGGTGCGTGGCGTTCCAGACGAAGCGCTCCTGCCTGCGCAGCAGCGCCTTCGCCTGGTCGACCGCGTGGTGCGCGGCGAGGCCGTCGTTCTCGCCGTGCTTCAGGCCGAGCTCGGCGCGCGCATCGTCGAAGGACACCACCGGCCAGCCCTTTCGATGCTGCGCCACCCAGTGGTTCTTGCCGCTGGCGGGCAGCCCGCACATCACCGTCACCTGCGATCCGGCGTTCTGGAACAGCGGGTAGTCGGGGCTGGTGTCGGCGCCGCGGAAGTAGGCCAGGCGCGTGTGGGCGTCGGCCATCTTCCGCGGGCCTTCCCAGCAGCCTTCCTCCTGCGCCAGCTGCTCGAAGAGCGCGATGTCGGCCATGCTGTCCGCGCGCTTCTCGTAGTGGCGCCCGAGCATGTCACAGCGCGCCACGCAGCACAGGTCGGGCAGGCTCAGCTCCCACGAGAGCCTGTGCGCGAGCCACTCGGGCCGCACGCCCTTGCGCGAGGCGAAGGCATGGAACGGCACCTGGTGCACCGCGATGATCCGGCACACCGCCTCGCGCAGCGCGAAAGGCACGCGGGCCTTCCACATCAGCACGCGCACGTCTACCGCGCCCCGGCGCGAGTGGCCCGGCTGGCCGACGCGGCCGCTGGCTTCGTCGATCACCGTGGTGTCGGGCTTGGCGATGTCGTGCAGCAGGCAGGCCATGAACAGCACGAAGCGGCGGTCGGCGTCGGCACGGCAGTAGTGCTCGTCCTGCATCAGCGCGTCGAGCACCATGCGGGTGTGGATGCCGACGTTGCCTTCGGCGTGGTAGTACGGGTCCTGAGGCGTCTCCTCGAGGCGCAGCAGGGCCGGCAGCAGTTCGCAGCATTGCGTCCAGTCGACGCCCTTGCCGGGCTCGGGCACCAGGGCGCGGAGATCGTCAAAGTTCATCGCTTCCTCCCTGCGGCGGTCAGTTCGGCCGGGTCGCGCAATATGCGCAGGCCCAGGTCCTGCCACGTCAGCTGCGGCGTCGGCGCATAGAGATCCACGCCCGGCGCCAGCTGGTTGGGCAGCACCGGCCGGCGACTGTGGTGCGAGCCCGAGTCGAGGATGGTCTGGACGAAGTCCGGGCGCACCCACTTGTAGCGGCCCGTCACCTGGCCATCGGACTCGGTCTTGAGGTACAGGCCCTCGGCGAGGTCGGACAGGTCGGTCTGCTGCCGCACGAGTTCGAGCGGCTGGCCTTCCTGCGCCACGGCGGCTTCGAAGGCGGGCTTCCAGTCTGCGCTGCGCGCCAGCGAGGGCCGCACCAGCGTCTGCAATGCCTTCGCGCTGCGCGGCATCTCGCCTTCGTAGAGCACGGGCACCGGCAGCACCGGGCCGCCTTCGAGCAGCGCATGCCGTGCCGGCGTCGACAGGAAGCTCTGCGACTGCCGGTCGTAGATGTCGAACTCCAGGAAGAAGGCGGGCAGCCGGTCGTACCAGCAGCTGTGCTTGGCGAAGCACCACTCGCCGTACATCACGTAGCGGTCTTCGAGCCGTTCCAGCAGCGCCGCTTCATGGGCGGCAGCCCAGTGCTTGAACAGGTTGAACTGGCGCTCGCCGGCGCCGCCCGCGAGGTAGTGGCCGCGAGACTGCAGCAGCAACTCGCCTGCTGGCGTGAACGACACGGCCGCATTGGCGCCATCGAGCTTTTCCTCGATGACGACATTCATGCCCTGCAGTTCGGACAACGGCGTCTGGCCGTCGTCGCTATCACCGGCCTGCAGCCGGGAGCCTTCCAGGTGCGCAGTACGCGGGTACTTGAGCAGCGGGATCGATGAAAGAGAAGAAGAGAGAGGAAACACGTTTGTTCTCCGGATGGAACCAGGAAGAACCGACAACGTGCGGGAGCGAAGCTGGAGAGCTGGGGAACGGATTGCGGTCAGCGGAAAGCGCAGCTTGGCGCCCGACATGACCGGCAATGAAGCGGCGTTGTCGGCGTCAGAGGGTGATGACGGCGAGACGGGGCACTTGGCTCTCCTGTGGATCGAAGGGATCCGTGGGTGGATGAAAAAGAAGTCGGCGATTCTAGCCACGCGCCATGAAAAAAAGCCGGCCCAGGGGCCGGCTTTTCGACGCGGTGTGTCTTCAGCGCATCAGGCGGTGGCCAGCGCTGCCGGGCGAGCCAGGCGCAGCGCGTGCATCCATGCACGGCGCAGCACGGCCGGCGAGCGCGATTCCTCGGGAATCAGCAGATAGCCGCGGTCGCGCAGCGTGGTGCCCAGCGCAATCTGGCTGGTCAGCACGGTCAGCGGGATCGCCAGCAGCAGCGGCAGGCCGACGGGCATGAGCCACACCAGCGCGCTCGGGTCGATCATGGCGACGCCAACGGCCAGCATCGCGATCACCAGCGTCATGGGAGCCAGCTGCGAGGCAGCGACTTTCCACGGCACGGCGGCGGCTTCACGCGGGGGCGACTTCCAGTCGAGCTTGATGCCCGTGAGGGCGACCAGCACGAAGAGCGAGTGAGCCAGCATGCGCACCGGTGCCTGAACGATGGCCAGGCCGGCTTCCATCACCGAGCTCTTCACCAGGCCCCAGAGGCCACCGTACTGGCGCTGCTCGCCGCGCATCAGCACGGCGGCGATGCCCAGCACGCGCGGCAGGAACAGCAGGCACAGGGTCCAGACCCACAGGCCGGCCAGTTCGGCGGGCAGCACGCTCCAGCTGGAGACCAGGCTCGAGCCGCTCAGCCACAGGGCCGTGCCCAGCGTCAGGAACGCGAGCCACAGCGGCGCCGAGACGTAGGCCATGGTGCCGGTCACGAACATCGCGCGGTGGACCGAGTGGATGCCGGGCTCTGCCATCAGGCGGGCGTTCTGCAGGTTGCCCTGGCACCAGCGGCGGTCGCGCTGGAGTTCGGCCAGCAGGTCCGGCGGTTGCTGTTCGTAGCTGCCGACAAGGTCGGACACCAGCCACACGTTGTAGCCGGCGCGGCGCATCAGAGCGGCTTCGACGAAGTCGTGCGACATGATGCCGCCCGACATGCCGCCGGTGCCCTTGATGGGAGCCAGCGCGCAGTGCTTCATGAAGGGTTCGACGCGGATGATCGCGTTGTGGCCCCAGTAGTGCGACTCGCCCAGTTGCCAGAACTGCATGCCCAGCGTGAACAGGCGGCCGGTGACGCGCGAGGCGAACTGCTGGGCGCGTGCGTGCAGGGTGACATGGCCGATGGCCTGCGTCGCGGTCTGGATGATGCCGGCGGTGGGGTTGGCTTCCATCAGCTTGACCATCGAGGTCAGGCAGTCGCCGCTCATCACCGAGTCGGCGTCGAGCACGACCATGTAGCGGTAGTCCTTGCCCCAGCGGCGGCAGAAGTCGGCCACGTTGCCGGCCTTGCGGTGCGTGCGGCGGGTGCGCAGGCGGTAGTAGACCTCGACCTGCGGCTGGTTGGGGCTTTCGGCCAGCGCGGCGCGCAGGTCTTCCCAGGCGGCGCGCTCGGCGGCGGCGGTCTCGGGGTTGTAGCTGTCGGACAGCACGAACACGTCGAACTGCCTAGCGTGGCCGGTGGCCGCGACCGATTCGCAGGTGGCGCGCAGGCCGGCAAACACGGTGGCCACGTCCTCGTTGCAGATCGGCATGATGATCGCGGTGCGCGCCTCGGGGTTCATCGGGTGGTGGGCCACCTGCTTCGCCGAGAGGGAGTACTTGTCACCGCGCACGGAGACGTAGAAGCCCATGAGCGCCGTCACGAAGCCGGTCACGACCCAGCCCGAGAGCAGGCCGTACAGGCCGATCTGGCCGTATTCGAGCCAAAGGTTGTCGTAGTCGGGCTGCACGCTGGCGAAGAGCGAGGACGCGATCACGGTGCTCAGCAGCGTGAGCATCATGAAGGCGAAGCGGCGGCGGGCGGCGGCGCGCTGCCAGGGCTGCTTCGTTTCGTTGGCGGGGTGAGCGCCGGCTTCGGCGTCACGGCCTGCGCCGAGCTTGACCAGCGCTGCCGTGCCGAGGCTGTTCCAGAAGCCGCGCCAGGGGCGGGGCGTCATCGAGCCGCGGTTGATCGGAGGTGCGGTGACCGAGTTGGGATGACGTTCCTCGCGGACCGGGCTGCGGCGCGAGAAATCGGTGTCGGCCAGCACGTTCAGTTGGGAGAAGTCGTTCGGCTTCATGTGATTTACCAACGTTGCTTGTCGATGGAGGAGGGGGTGTCGCCAATGGCCGGAAGGCGCTTGAAGACACAGTCGGAAGAGGCGCCGCCGGCGCTTGCGAGCGCGGCCAGCGAATGCCCCGCGGCACGGGGCCGCGAGGAGGAAAACTGCTTTTGACGCAGGCCGTCGCGCTGCTGGCGCAGTGCGAAAGAAGGGCTGGTAAGTGCTGTCATGCCGGTACAGGGGCAAACCCTGTGCCAGGCTGGAAAAACGCTTTCAGATCAACGACTTGGCGGTGATCCGACGCATTTTTCGGGCTGGAGCGTTGCTGAAGTGGCTCCAAACCCCGGATTTTGTCGCCGAATCCCGACAAGCCTGGATTGCCGGTGGGCTTTGCCCAATGAAATCAACGACTTAGCAGCGTCGCTACTCGGCGACAGGGTCCGCGCCGCCAGCGACAGCGTCCGCCTTGAAGTGGCCCGGGGTGAGTTCGTGCTTCTGGAGCAGCCGGTAGAACTCGGTGCGATTCCGGTCGGCCAGGCGGGCCGCGTCGGCCACGTTCCCGTCCGTCAGTTTCAGCAGGCCGACCAGGTAGTCGCGCTCGAAACGCTGCTTGGCCTCGGCGTAGGTCTGCACCTCGACCGTCGGCACGCGCAGCGCCCTCTGCACCAGCGCCAGCGGGATCAGCGGCGAGCTCGACAGCGCGCAGACCTGTTCCACCACGTTGTAGAGCTGGCGCACGTTGCCCGGCCACGCGGCCATGGTCAGCGCCTTCAGCGCCTCGGGGGCGAAGCCCGAGAGCCGCTTGCCGTACTTGGTCGACAGGCGCTGCAGGAAGTGGTTGGCCAGCAGCGGGATGTCTTCCCGGCGCGCCGACAGCGGCGGCAGCGTCAGCGTCACCACGTTCAGGCGGTAATAGAGGTCTTCGCGGAACTGCCCGGCCTCCATCGCGGCGTCGAGGTCGCGGTGGGTGGCCGAGACGATGCGCACGTCGACCTGGATCGACTGGCTCGCGCCCAGCGGCCGCACCGCGCGCTCCTGCAGCACGCGCAGCAGCTTGACCTGCAGGGCGGGCGGCATGTCGCCAATCTCGTCCAGCAGCAGCGTACCGCCGTCGGCCTGCTGGAACAGGCCCTTGTGATTGGCGTGGGCGTCGGTGAAGGCGCCCTTCATGTGGCCGAAGAGTTCCGACTCGAGCAGCGCCTCGGGGATGGCGCCGCAGTTGACCGCCACGAAGGGCTTGTCGGCGCGCGCGCTGGCTTTGTGGATGGCGCGCGCCAGCATCTCCTTGCCGGCGCCGGAGTCGCCGCGCAGCAGCACCGAGGCGTCCGACTTGGCGACCATGCGCGCCTCGGCCAGCAGCTCGGCCATGCGGTTGCTGCGGCTCACGATCTCGGAGCGCCAGCTGTCGTCGCCGGCCTTGCTGGGCGTGGCGGCGGGGGCGCCGAGCGCCAGCGCCTGCGCGATCTTCTCGAGCAGCTCGCGGCCGTCGTAGGGCTTGGTGAGATAGGTGAAGACGCCGCGCGCCGTGGCCTCGACCGCATCGGGAATGGTGCCGTGCGCGGTCAGCAGGATCACCGGCAGCGAGGGATGGCGCTTGCGGATCTCGTCGAAGAGCTGCAGCCCGTCGCGCCCGGGCAGGCGCACGTCGCTCAGCACCAGTTGCGGATGCTCGATCTCGAGCTGCGTGAGCGCGGTCTCGGCCGAGGTGACGGCCGTGACCTGGTAGCCCGCCGAGCTCAGCCGCATCGAAAGCAGCCGCAGCATGTCCGGGTCGTCGTCGACCACGAGGAGGCGGGCGCCGGTAGTGCTCATCGAAGAATCTCCATGCTTGGCGCTGCGGTGCTGCGGGCTTGCCTGCGCCGGCGCTGCAGCACGCTCATTGGCTCGGCTTGCTGCCCGCAGGCGGCGCGGCCGGTGCCGGGTTCATGTTGGGCCGCGCGAAGCTGCGCTCGATGGCGCGCAGCGCTTCGATGCGGTCGTTGAGCTGGTCGATGCGCCGCTGGCTGTCGCGCAGCTGCTGCACCTGCCTGTCGCGGTCGTCTTCCACGCGGCGCTGCTCCACGTAGCGCGCGGCCAGCGCGCGGGCCAGCGGCTGCAGCGGCTGCGCCTCGGGCGCGGGGTTGGCGATCACGCGCTGCAGCAGGCCCAGCGCGCGCGCCAGGTCGGCCGGAACGCGGGTCTGCGAAAGCAGCAGCGCCAGCTGCATCTGCACCGTGGGCGAGTCGCCGGGGTCGCCGATGCGGGCGATCTCGGCGCTGAGGTCGGCGCCGTTGAGCGGGCGCACCTTGTCGGCGTACGACAGCATCGAGGACACCGGGCCCTGCAACATCGTCGAGAACAGCGACGCGGCGGGCTGCGTGGCCGGCGCCCTGGGTTCGGCCTCCACCGGCATCACGCGCGGCACGACCGGCGGGGGCGGCAGCGCTTCGGCCTCGGCGGGCGGCTTGGGCTGCGAGGCACAGGCGGCCAGCAGCAGGATGAAAGGCACGGTCATCGCCCCGGCGAAGGAGGAGCGGCGGACGAACGAAAAAGACATGGGTCGAAGAAGGACGCGAGGCGTTCGGACGGTGTGTTCTGGAGAGGGGAAGCCGGGGTGGTCAGGCCGTGCGCGGCAGCTCGATGCGGAAGTGCGCACCGGGACCGCCGGGCTGCAGTGTGATGCGGCCCCCGTGGGCTGCAATGTACTCCTGCACGATGGAAAGTCCGATGCCCGTGCCCTTCACGGTGTGTTCGGGCTGGCGCTCGCCGCGGAAGAAAGGCTCGAAGATCCGGTCGCGGTCCCCCTCTGCGATGCCCGGCCCGGCGTCGTTCACGTCGATGTGCACCGCTTCCGGTGTCTGCGACACGGTCAGCGTGATGACACCTCCCGTTACCGAAAAGCGGATGGCGTTGCTCAACAGGTTGGCGATGGCGGTGCCCAGCTTGGCGCGGTCGACCGTGACGGTGACCGCTTCACCCTCGGCGCGCACCCGCAGGCCGTGCGACTGCCACTGCAGGCGCTGGCCCTCGATCTGCTCCTCGATCAGCGGCAGCAGCTCGGTGCGTTCGCGGCGCAGTTCGCGTGCCTCGAAGGCGGCGGCGTTGAAGCGCAGCAGCGCCTCGATCTGGCCCTGCAGCGCCACGGTGTTCTGGTTGAGGATCTGTGCCACCTCCAGCTGCGCCGGGTTCAGCGGCCCGGTCACGCCGTCTTCCAGCAGCGACACGCCCTCGCGCAGCGCGGCCAGCGGCGTCTTCAGCTCGTGCGACACGTGGCGCAGGAAGCGGGCCTTGTCGGCGTCGAGCTCGGTCAGGCGCAGGCGCAGCCATTCGAGCTGCTGCGACACGCGACGCACGTCGGCCGGGCCGCGGATGTCGATCGGCTCGTCGAGCCGGTTCTGGCCGAGTCCGACGATGGCGTGCTCCAGCCGCTTGAACGGCCGCGCCAGCCAGATGCCGAATGCCAGCGCCAGCGAGACCGCCAGCACGCTCGCGGCCACCACCTCGCGCATCAGCCGGCGGCGCGCGTTCTCGATGCGCCTGGCCAGCGCGTCGTTCTGCGTCTCGATGAGGAACTGCGCCTGCTGGGCGATGTTGGTGTTGAGCGCGTCGAGCTCGCGGAACTGCATCGCCATCGTGCTCTCGCGGGCCAGGGCGCTGTCGGCGCTGCCGCTCATCAGGCCCTCGATCACGCCGAGCTGGGTGCGCCACATCTCGATGCCGGCGGGCGGCAGGCCGTTCTTCTCCAGGCGCTCGAGTACCTGGTGCGCCTCGCGCGCGGCGTCGTCGAAGCGGCGGCGCAGCACCGCGTCGTTCAGCACCAGCGACTGGCGCCCGGCGCGCTCCATCGCCGCGCTGCGCTCGGCCAGCGACTGCGAGGCGCCCGACAGGCGCAGCGCGCGCGCGGCCGCGTCGCGGCTCTGGGTCATGAGCGCGTCGTACTGCAGCACCGAGCGAATCGCCACGCCCACCAGCAGGGCGGTGATCAGCAGGAAGGCGAAGAGCAGGAGCTGCTGGAACGAGCCCCGCATGGATGGACGCTTCGCCATCAGTGCTGGGCGAGCGCCATCGGCGATTCGTTGGTGACGACCTCGCCGCGCAGCGTGTAGGCCAGCGAGCGGGTGATGCGCAGGTCGGCCATCTGGCCCACCAGCCGTGCATCGCCCTCGAAGTTGACGACGCGGTTGCAGGCGGTGCGGCCCATGAGCTCGGTCGCGTCCTTGCGCGAGGCGCCTTCCACCAGCACGCGCTGCGTGGTGCCGACCAGCGCCTGGCCGAAGCGCTTCACGTTGGCGTCGATCACGCCCTGCAGCTTCTGCAGGCGCGCGAGCTTCACCTCGTGCGGGGTGTCGTCGTGCAGCGCGGCCGCCGGCGTGCCGGGGCGCGGGCTGAAGATGAAGCTGAAGCTGGCGTCGAACTGGCAGTCGTCGATCAGCTTCATCATCTTGTTGAAGTCGTCCTCGGTCTCGCCGGGGAAGCCGACGATGAAGTCGCTGCTCAGGGCCAGCTCGGGGCGGATGGCGCGCAGCTTGCGCACCGTGCTCTTGTATTCCATGGCGGTGTAGCCGCGCTTCATGGCCATCAGGATGCGGTCGCTGCCGTGCTGCACCGGCAGGTGCAGGTGGCTCACGAGCTGCGGCACCTTCGCATAGGCCTCGATCAGGCGCGGCGTGAACTCGTTCGGATGGCTGGTGGTGTAGCGGATGCGCTCGATGCCGGGAATCTCGGCGACGTATTCGATGAGCAGCGCGAAGTCGGCGATCTCGGCGGTGTCGCCCATCCTGCCGCGGTAGGCATTCACGTTCTGGCCCAGCAGCGTGATCTCGCGCACGCCCTGGTCGGCCAGGCCGGCGATCTCGACCAGCACGTCGTCGAGCGGACGGTTCACTTCCTCGCCGCGGGTGTAGGGCACCACGCAGTAGCTGCAGTACTTGGAGCAGCCTTCCATGATCGACACGAAGGCGGTCGCGCCGTCGACGCGCGCGGGCGGCAGGTGGTCGAACTTCTCGATCTCGGGGAAGCTGATGTCCACCTGCGGGCGGTCCAGGCGCTCGCGGTCGCTCAGCATCTCGGGCAGGCGGTGCAGGGTCTGCGGGCCGAACACGATGTCGACATAGGGCGCGCGCGCGATGATGGCCTCGCCCTCCTGGCTGGCCACGCAGCCGCCGACGCCGATCTTCACGCCCTTGGCCTTCAGGTGCTTCACGCGGCCGAGGTCGGAGAACACCTTCTCCTGCGCCTTCTCGCGCACCGAGCAGGTGTTGAACAGGATGAGGTCGGCCTCGTCCACGTTCTGGGTGGGCTCGTAGCCTTGTGCGGCGTTGAGCACGTCGGCCATCTTGTCCGAGTCGTACTCGTTCATCTGGCAGCCGAAGGTCTTGATGAATACTTTTTTCATGGGGAGCTCTCTCTCGCGGCCCCTGCCTTAGGCGGGGGCACGGCGGCCGGGCGCGCGGCAACCTGCCGCGCCGGCCGTCTTCTTGCTTGCTTACTGCGTGTTGAGGGTGTCGTTCGAGGTGAACGGCCAGACGTTCAGGAACGGCTTGTTCAGCGATTCGCGGCTGGCGGTGGCCTCGGTCGGCGTGAGGATCCACACCTCGCGCAGCAGCCCGGCGGCGTCGCGCGTGTAGTTGACCAGGTACTTCTGGCCGATGATGGCCCCGGGCATGACCAGCATGTTCTGGTCGCTGCGGATGCGCGCGCCGGCGCCCAGGCGGTCGGGCTTGCCGTCGAGCTCGACGTCGGGTGCGTTGGTCACCATGAACTTGCCGCGCAGGGTGCCGACAGGGAAGACGCGGCCGCCCACGATCGACTCGTTCTGGGTCTGGGGGCGGGGGACTTCGTCCTGCGCGCTGGCGGTCAGCGGGAAAAGGCCTGCGGCAGCAATGGCTGCTGTGCAAAGCGCTATGGAAGTGAGAGCATTCGTGGGTTTTTTCTTGCAGCGGTTCATGGGGTTCATCCAGAGGCTGTGGACCGGCGATTTTAGCGATGGGCCCCTGTCCGCCCGTGCCGGCCGCAGCGAGTAGTGCGACTTTCGGTTGACCTGCTTTACATTTCTTTACGGGACCCGTGATCGCCAGGAGTCGGCCGCTGATCCAATAGCCATGTCAGCCCAAAGTGCACAAGAACCCATGAAGAAAAATGTCGCCGTCGCCCTCGGGGGCGTGTTGATCGTAGCCGTCGCGCTCGGGTGGTGGAGCATGTCGGGGGACAAGTCCGCCGCCCAGACGGCCAAGGCGCCGGGCGCCAAGGGCGGCGCCCCGGCGGGCGGCGCGCCCGCGCTGGTGACGCTGGCCACGGCGAAGAAGCAGGACGTGCCCGTGACCGTGCAGGTCAACGGCAGCGTGGTCTCCCTCAACAGCGTCGACCTGCGCCCGCAGGTGACCAACACGGTGAGCGCGGTGCATGTGAAGGAGGGCCAGTTCGTCAAGGCCGGCCAGCTGCTCTTCTCGCTCGACGACCGCAACGACCAGGCCAACCTCGCGCGCGCGAAGGCGCAGCAGCAGAAGGACGAGGCCACGCTGGCCGACCTCGAGCGCCAGTACAGGCGCAGCCAGGAGCTGGTGGCCCAGAACTTCATCGCCAAGAGCGCGGCCGACGCCACGCTCTCCCAGCTCGAGGCGCAGCGCGCCGCCGTGGCGGCCGACCGCGCGGCCGTGCAGTCGGCGCAGGTGGCGCTGGGCTATGCCACGCTGCGCGCGCCCATCGCGGGGCGCATCGGCGCGGTCAACATCTACCCGGGAACGCTGGTGCAGCCGACGCTGTCGCTGGTGACCGTCACGCAGCTCGACCCGATCGCCGTGAGCTTCCCCGTGCCCGAGGCCAACCTGCAGGACCTGCTGGAGGCCGCGCGCTCGCGCTCGAAGGTCGAGGCCGTCGTCCCCGGCCGCAGGGAGCCGCTGACGGGCACGCTCGACTTCGTCGACAACACCGTCGATCCGACCATCGGCACCGTGCGCGCCAAGGCCGTGTTCGGCAACCCCGACCAGAGCCTGTGGCCCGGGCAGTTCGTGGCCACGCGCATCACGGTGCGCACGCTCGGCGGCGCCACGGTGGTGCCGGCGGCGGCGCTGATGATGCTGTCCGACGGTGCCTCGCTCTACGTGGTGGACGAGGCCAAGACCGCCACGCGCCGCAAGGTGAAGGCGCTGCACACCTTCGGCACGCAGGTGGCCGTGAGCGGCGTCGAGCCCGGCGAGCAGGTGGTGATCGAGGGCAGCCAGAACGTGCGCCCGGGCGGCAAGGTGCGCGTGGACGAGAAGGCACCGGCTGCCACTCCGGGGGCGCCGGGCTCGCCTTCCAACGGCACCACGGGCGTCACGCCCGGCAGCGCGGCGTCATCCGACGGCACCGACGCCAAGCCGCCGCGCCGGGAACGCGCATGAGCCGCCGGGCCGCTCCGAAGGCGAATACCGCAGCGCGAGGCGCGGAGGTCGATCGATGAACATCTCGGAACTCTGCATCCGACGTCCGGCGATGACGGTGCTGCTGTCCGCCGCCGTGGTGGTCATCGGCATCTTCGCGTACTTCAGCATCCCCGTCGCCGCGCTGCCCAGCTACAACACGCCGGTCATCAACGTCAACGCGCAGCTGCCGGGGGCGAGCCCCGACACCATGGCGTCTTCGGTGGCGCTGCCGCTGGAAAAGCAGTTCTCGACCATCCCGGGCCTGCAGACCATCAGCTCGGTGAACACGCAGGGCGTGACCTCGCTCACGCTCGAATTCGTCAGCAGCCGCGACATCGACGCCGCCGCCGTCGACGTGCAGGCAGCGCTGCTGCGCGCCCAGCGCCAGCTGCCGCAGGAGCTGACGCAGCTGCCCTCGTACCGCAAGGTGAACCCGGCCGACGCGCCGGTGCTCTTCATCGCGCTGATCTCGCCGTCGATGAACCCGTCGGAGCTCAACGACTACGCCGAGAACCTCATCTCGCCCACGCTCTCGACCATCGACGGCGTGGCGCAGGTGGGCGTGTACGGCCGCAAGGCCTTCGCGGTGCGCATCAAGGCCAACGCCGACCTGCTCAACGCGCGCAACATCACGCTCGACGAGCTGGCCAAGGCTGTGAACACGGCCAACGCCAACACGCCGGTCGGCGTGCTCGACGGCCCGCGCCAGACGCTCACCATCCAGGCCAACCGACAGCTCATGAAGGCGGCCGATTTCGCCAAGCTGATCGTCGGACAGCGCAACGGCTCGCCGGTTCGCCTCGACGAGGTGGCGACCATCGAGGACAGCTTCGAATCGGTGAAGACCGCCAGCAGCTTCAACGGACAGGATTCCATCTCGCTGGCCGTGCAGCGCCAGCCCAACGCCAACACCGTGCAGGTGGTGGATGCGGTGCGCGCGCTGATCCCCCGCTTCAAGGCGGAGCTGCCGCAGTCGGTCGAGATCCAGATGGTGAACGACCGCTCCATCTCCATCCGCGAGGCGGTGCACGACGTGCAGCTCACGCTGCTGGGCACCATCGCGCTGGTGGTGCTGGTGATCTTCCTGTTCCTGCACCGGCTGGTGGCCACGCTGATCCCGGCCGCGACCATCCCCATTTCGCTGATCGGCGCGGTGGCGCTGCTCTATGCCTTCGGCTACAGCCTGGACAACATCTCGCTGCTGGGCATCACGCTCGCGGTGGGCCTGGTGGTGGACGACGCGATCGTGGTGCTGGAGAACATCATGCGCTACGTCGAGAAGGGCATGGACCCGTTCGCCGCGGCGCTGCGCGGCGCGCGCGAGGTGGGTTTCACCATCGTGTCGATCTCGATCTCGCTGGTGGCGGTTTTCATCCCGATCTTCTTCATGCCGGGTGTGATCGGCCTGCTGTTCCACGAGTTCGCGGTGGTGGTGGCGCTGGCGGTGCTGGTGTCGGCGGTGGTGTCGCTCACGCTGGTGCCGATGCTCGCGAGCCGCCTGCTCAAGCAGGTGCCGCGCAAGGAAGGCGCGCTCGACCACGAGGAAGAGCATCCCGAGCCCGGCACCGCCATCGGCCGCGCCTTCGAGCGCGGCTATCGCAAGGTGCATGCGACCTACATGAGCACCCTCGACTGGACGCTGGGGCACCGCAAGGTGATGCTGCTGATGGCGGCGCTGACCTTCGTCGTCACCGGCTGGCTGTTCGCGACCATCCCCAAGGGCTTCTTCCCCGAGGAGGACATCGGCCAGATCCAGATCACCACCGAGGCCGCCGAAGACATCTCCTTCGTCGCCATGAAGGCGCTGCAGGACCGCGTGGCCGCCGCGCTGAAGGACGATCCGAGCGTCGACTACGTGAGCTCCTTCGTCGGCGTGGGCGGGCCCACCGCCACGCAGAACTCGGGCCGCCTCTTCGCGGTGCTCAAGCCGCGCAGCGAGCGCCCGCAGATGTCGAAGGTGCTCGAGTCGCTGCGCCAGCGCTTCCGCGAGATCCCGGGCATCGCCGTCTACATGCAGCCGGTGCAGAACCTGCGCCTGGGCGGTCGCCAGAGCAAGGCGCGCTTCCAGTACACGCTGCAGAGCGTGAACGCGGGCGAGATGGTGCCGTGGGCCACGCGGCTCATGGAGCGCATGCGCGCAGACCCCGACTTCCGCGACGTCACCAGCGACTCGCAGAACCGCGGCCTGCAGGCCACGCTCGACATCGACCGCGACAAGGCCGGCGTGCTCGGCGTAGCCGTGGGCGACCTGCGCACCGCGCTCTACAACGCCTACGGCGACCGCCAGATCGGCAGCATCTACGGCCCGAGCAACACCTATCAGGTGATCCTCTCGGCCGCCGACAACGACCGCCAGTTCGAGGAAGACGTCTCGCGCCTGTCGGTGCGCAGCACCACCGGCAAGCTGGTGCCGCTGTCGGCCTTCTCGACCGTCAAGCGCACCGTGGGACCCACCGCGGTGAACCACCAGGGCCAGCTGCAGGCGGTGACGGTGTCGTTCAACCTCGCGCCCGACGTGCCGCTGGGCAACGCGACCGCGAAGATCGACCGCTTCAAGGAAGAACTGAAGATGCCCGCGTCGATCATCACCACCTACGGCGGCGATGCGGCGGTGTTCCAGAGCTCGCAGTCGAGCCAGGCCGTGCTGCTGGTGCTGGCGGTGCTGGTCATCTACGTGCTGCTGGGCGTGCTCTACGAGAGCTACATCCATCCCATCACCATCCTGGCGGGCCTGCCTTCGGCCGCAGTGGGCGCGCTGATCTCGCTGAAGATCTTCGGCTTCGACCTCACACTGATCGCCACCATCGGCATCCTGCTGCTGATCGGCATCGTGAAGAAGAACGCGATCATGATGATCGACTTCGCGCTCGAGGCTCAGCGAACCGAGGGCATGAAGCCGGTCGACGCGATCCGCGAAGCCTGCCGCCTGCGCTTCCGCCCCATCCTGATGACCACGCTGGCCGCGCTCATGGGCGCGCTGCCCCTGGCCCTGGGCCTTGGCGCCGGCGCCGAACTGCGCCAGCCACTGGGTGTGGCGGTGGTGGGCGGCCTGATCTTCTCGCAGGTGATCACGCTGTACATCACGCCGGCGATCTACCTCGCCCTCGACCGCTACAGCGGCACCGGCCCGATGGTCGACCTGCCGGGTGAGGCGCAGGCCGAGGTGGCCCACTCGCAGCACTCGCACGCCTGAAGGCGGTAGCGGCAGCCGAACACACAGGTGAGACAGGAAGACAGAAGCTGCGCAAAAGTCGCGAAAGAAACCGGGAAACCCTTTCAGGTCTTCTTTCGCAGCCTTTGCGGCCTGCAGCCCGATCCCGCCCGCCTCAGGTGGTCGTTTCGTCGAGAGCACCGTCCGTGAGGTGCGTCGTATCGCTCCACCCCACGAGGCTGAACCCCTCGCTCGTCCACAGCATGCGGTTGATCGCCGCGTTGCCGAGCTGCCAGGTGCGCGGCGCCTGCAGTTCCTGGCGCGTGGCTGCGCGGTAGAGCACGTCCATCACGCCGCCGTGCGCCACCAGCACCACCAGTTCGCCCGGATGGCGCGCCGCCAGTTCGGCCGCCACGCCCGTGACGCGGTCGCGGAAGGTCAGGAGGCTCTCGCCGCCCTCGGGTTCGAACTCGGGGTCGCGCTCGCGCCAGCGCCTGGCTTCCACCGGCAGCGTAGCCTCGATCTCGGCGAAGCTCATGCCCTCGAACTTGCCGAAGGCGCGCTCGCGCAGGCGCGGCTCGGGCTGCACGGCCAGGCCGTGGGGCTCGGCGATGGCCTGTGCTGTCTGCCAGGCGCGCGAGAGGTCGCTGGCATAGACGACGCCGATGGGCTCGTCGGCCAGCGCCGCGCCCGCGCGCTGCGCCTGCCAGACGCCGGTGGCGTTGAGCCCGATGTCGAGCTGGCCCTGGATGCGGGTGTCGACGTTCCAGGCGGTCTCGCCGTGGCGAACTGCGATCAGGCGGGTAGGTTCTTCCATCCGGGGAATTCTAGAAGCCGCTATTTCCTGGCCTGCTGGGCCGTCGGCAGTTCGATGTTGACCCGGCGTTCGCCCTGCGGCGGGTTCGGGAAGCCCTGCAGCGCCGCCTGGAACATCACCGGCAGGATCGCGGCGCTGGAGGTGTAGGGGCCGTCGTTGCGGGCGCGGGTCTCGTAGACCACGCGGTTGGTGCCGGCCTCGCGCAGCACGATGCTCACCTCGCGCTCGTACCAGGGATTGGCAGGCGGCGCGAACGCCGGGCCGCCATACCAGCCGCCGCCGTACCAGCGCCGGCCGTAGTAGCCATAGCCTCCCCAGCCGTAGCCCCAGGGGCCGTTGTAGAGCCATGGATCGGCCCAGGGCGAGAGGCCGGCCGTCACGCGCGCGCCGATCTGTGCGGTGTACTGGGCCTTGGCGTCGTCGCGGCGCAGGCCGACCTGGTCGAGCGCCGCGCCGGCCATGGCTTCGAGCGATTCCTGCCGCGCGCCGTCGGCCTGCTGCGAGGGCAGGCGGTCGAAGCGGTAGGTGGCGCCGGGCGCGATGGCGCCGGGGGAGGCGAAGCTCTTCACGTCGCTGTCGACCACCCAGGAGGTGGCGCAGCCCGTCAGGCTTGCGGCGAGAAGAAGAGCCGAGAACGCAGATTTCATGAGGGTCTCCGGGCACCGGGTGCCCCAAATTCCCCTGGGTTGCCCGTTCAGCCCTGGACGATGCGCAGGGCGGCAGGTGCCTGGGAGAGCAGATCGAAGGAAGGCGGATCGAAGGCCTTGTCGCCCTCGTCGTCCGCCACGCCGGTCGCCTTCAGACCCTTGAAGTCGTGCTGCGTTCCGTCGAGCAGGTGCGAAGGCACCACGTTCTGCAGCGCGGTGAACATGTTCTCCACGCGGCCAGGGTACTTCTTGTCCCACTCGCGCAGCATTTCGCCCACCTGCTTGCGCTGCAGGTTCTCCTGGCTGCCGCACAGCGTGCACGGAATGATCGGGAATTCGCGGTGCTGGGCCCAGCGGATGGTGTCCTTCTCGGACACGTAGGCCAGCGGGCGGATCACCACGTGCCTGCCGTCGTCGCTCACCAGCTTGGGCGGCATGCTCTTGAGCTTGCCGGCGAAGAACATGTTGAGGAAGAAGGTCTGCAGCATGTCGTCGCGGTGGTGGCCCAGCGCGACCTTGGTGGCGCCCAGCTCGTCGGCCACGCGGTAGAGGATGCCCCGGCGCAGCCGGCTGCACAGGCCGCAGGTGGTCTTCCCCTCGGGGATCACGCGCTTGACGATGCTGTAGGTGTCCTGGTTCTCGATGTGGAAGTCCACGCCCAGCTCGCTCAGGTACCTGGGCAGCACCTCCTCGGGAAAGCCGGGCTGCTTCTGGTCGAGGTTGACCGCGACGATGTCGAAGTGGATGGGCGCGCGCGCCTTCAGCTTGAGCAGGATGTCGAGCAGCGCGTAGCTGTCCTTGCCGCCCGAGACGCACACCATGACCTTGTCGCCCTCCTCGATCATGTTGTAGTCGACGATCGCCTGCCCGACCTGGCGGCACAGGCGCTTCTCGAGCTTGTGCGTCTCGCGCTCGATCTTCATGGAATTGGCGGGAGAGGAGGCGGTGGCGTCGGCGGTGGCGGGCGCCTCGTCGATCCAGACGGCGTTCATGGGCAGGCTGCTTCGGGGAGTCGGGGGAAGGGGGTGATTGTCCCCGATCCCCACTTCACCTGCCATGTCACCCGTCATCTCGCCTGTCATCCGGCCCATTTCCGGGGGCTCCCGCCGCGGGGATCGGGCTTTCCGGAAAGGCCTGCCGCATCGCCTCCACGAAGAGCCGCAGCCTCGCCGGATAGAAGCGCGCATACGGATACACGATGTACACCGGCGCCGGCACACCGCGCCACCGGGGCGCCAGGTGCACCAGCCGGCCCGCCTCCAGCTCCTCGGTCAGCATCCAGGCCGACGACACCCCGACGCCCGCGCCCAGCACGGCCGCGCTGCGCAGGGCGTAGAGGCTGTCGGTGATCATGCGAGGGCGTATCGGCACCCGGTACACCTCGCCCGTGCCCTCGTGCGTGAACACCACCTCGGTCCGGTAGAAATTGCGCGCCGCCAGCCAGGGCAGGGCTTCGAGCTCGCCGGGATGCGCCGGCACCGGCGTGCCGGCCCCGAAGAGCGACGGCGCCCCGACCGCGATGCGAGGAACGTCGAAGAGGCGGATCGCCACGGCATTGGGGTCCGTCACCTCGCCCACGCGGATCGCGCAGTCGACGCCCTCGGCGATGAAATCGGGCGTGTCGTCGTGCGGGCTGTCGTGCAGCAGCCATTCGACCGTCACCTGCGGATGGCGCTTGAGATAGGAGGCCAGCGGCCCGACCAGCAGCTGCTGCCCGAAGGCATGCGGCACCACCACGCGCAGCCGCCCCTCGGGCTGGTCGCCCACGCCGCGCAGCTCGGCCTCGAAGGCGCCCCAGCTCAGGATCAGCTCCTTGGCGCGGTCGAAGCAGCGCTCGCCGTCTTCCGTGAGCTTCATCGCATGGGTGGATCGCTGCAGCAGCCGCACGCCCAGCGAGCGTTCGAGCGCCTGCAGGCGGCGGCTCACCGTGGGCTGGGTGGTGCCCATCTGCGCCGCGGCGGCCGACAGGCTGCCGGCCTCGACGATGCGCACGAAGGTCTGCATCAGCTCGATGCGGTCGGCCGGAGGCGGGGGAGGCAGAAGCGTGGCCATGCGTCGAGCGTATATCAATTGTTCGGCCCGCAGGGCTACCTTCAGAGGAGGATGGCCCGCAAACTCCAGCCCTTGCTTCTCGAAACCAAGGGTTTACACCATGTCTTCCATTCAAAAAGCGCATGAAAAGCTGCCGGGATCGCTGATCCTGCTGCTGGCTGCCAGCGCCGGCTTCGGCGTCGCGGCGCTCTACTACAGCCAGCCCATGCTGGGCGTGCTCGGCCCCGACATCGGCGCCTCCACCCGATCCGTGGGCTTCGTGCCCACGCTCACGCAACTGGGCTATGCGCTGGGCATCCTGCTGCTCGCGCCGCTGGGCGACCGCTTCGACCGGCGCCGCATCATCCTCGCCAAGGCCTCGGTGCTGGTGCTCGCACTGCTGGGCGCGGCCTTCTCGCCCTCGGTCGCGCCGCTGCTGGCGGCGAGCCTCGTCATCGGGCTCTCTGCCACGCTGGCCCAGGACGTGGTGCCGGCCGCCGCCACACTGGCGCCCGAGGCGCATCGCGGCCGCATCGTCGGCACCGTGATGACCGGGCTGCTGCTGGGCATCCTGCTGTCACGCGTGCTCGCCGGCTTCGTGGCCGAGCACTTCGGCTGGCGCACGATGTTCGTCGTCGCGGCCGTGAGCATCGCGTTCATCGGCGCCGCCGCGGCGCGTGGCCTCCCGCGCCTGCGCCCGACCACGCACCTGGGCTACGGCGCGCTGCTGGGTTCGCTGGCCGGCCTGTGGAAGCGCCATGGCGCGCTGCGCCGCGCGACCTTCGCGCAGGCCCTGCTGTCGGTGGGCTTCAGCGCCTTCTGGTCGACGCTGGCCGTGATGCTGCATGGCGCGCCGTTCCACCTGGGCAGTGCGGCGGCCGGTGCCTTCGGCCTGGCCGGTGCTGCGGGCGCGCTGGCCGCGCCCATCGCCGGGCGCCTTGCCGACCGCCGCGGTCCCGAGCTGGTGATCCGCATGGGCGCCGTGCTGGTCGCCGTGTCGTTCGCCGCGATGCTGTTCGCACCGCTGCTGGCGACGCCCGCCGCGCGGCTGGGGCTGATCGTGGTCGCCGCCATCGGCTTCGACTTCGGGCTGCAGGCCGCGCTGATCGCGCACCAGACGGTGGTCTACGGCATCGACCCCGGTGCACGCAGCCGGCTCAACGCGGTGTTCTTCACGGGGGTGTTCGTCGGCATGGCCACGGGCTCGGCGCTGGGTGCCCTGGTGCTGGCGCAGTGGGGATGGCCGGGCGTGGCGGCGATGGCCTCGGTGTCGGCGCTCGGGGCGCTGGCGGTGCGCATGTGGCCTGCCGCCTCGAAGAAGAAGGCAGCCGTTGCCTGCGGCTCGGCCGCCTGAAATGCAGGACGTCCGGCTAGCTCACCACTGGCCGGCTTCCATGCGGATCGCCACCTCGCAGTCGTCGAAGATCTCGAGCTTGGCGATCTTCACGCGCACGCCCAGCACGCCGGGCAGCTGCAGCAGCCGCTGCGCCAGCTTGCCGATCAGGCTCTCCAGCAGGTTGACGTGCTCGGCGGTGCACTCGTCGATGATGATGCGGCGCACCTTGCGGTAGTCGAGCACGTGGAAGATGTCGTCGTCCTGCGGCAGCAGCGGCTGGGGGCCGAGATTGAGTTCGGCGTCGACCAGGATCGGCTGGGGCGCCGTCTTCTCCTGCTCGAGGATGCCCAGGTTGGCGTCGAAGCGTAGGCCCTGGAGTGTGAGTGTCTGGTGGCCGTGCGAGGGAGTGGACATGGTGAATGGGCTCACATGAGCGAGAAATCGCGCTCGAATTTCATCAGGTGCTGGCCGCCGTCCACCAGCAGCGTGGTGCCGGTGATGGAGCGGTTCTCCAGCGCGAACTTCACCGTGGCGGCCACGTCCCCGGGCGTGGAGGAGCGGCCCAGCGGCGAGAGCTTGTGCAGTTGCGCGAACTTGTCGTCGTCGAGCATGTGGCTCGCCAGCGTGAGGCCGGGCGCCACGCCCACCACGCGCACCCTTGGCGCAAGGGCCAGGGCCAGCAGCGGCGTCGCCGCTTCGAGGGCCGCCTTCGACAGCGTGTAGCTCAGGAAGTCGGGGTTCGGGTTCCAGAGCTTCTGGTCGAGCAGGTGCACGACGGCACCGTGGGCATCGCGCGCGGCCAGGTGCTCGTGCAGCGCATTCGCCAGCAGGATGGCCGCGCCGGTGTTGCTGCGCGCATGGCGCTCCATGAGCGCATAGCCGAAGGTGGAAGCCTCGTCGTGCTCGAAGAGGGCGGCGCTGTGCACCACGGCGTCGACGCTGCGAAAGCGCGCCACCACGCGGGGCAGCAGGGCGCGGGTGGCCTGCTCGTCGTCGAGGTCGGCTGCGAACAGGGCCGAGTCGCCCGAGAGCGCGGCGCAGTCGGCGACCGTCTGCTCGGCTTCGGCGCGCGAGCTCCGGTAGTGCACCGCCACCTGCCATCCGCCCGCGGCGAGCGCGAGCGCGATCTCGCGGCCGAGCCGGCGGCCCGCGCCCGTGACGAGTACCGTGCGGGGGGAGTTGGATGCTGGGGAGGCGGGGCTCATGCGGGGAGAGGGAGAATGGCGCTGTGACGACAAAGACGACCCCCAGCAGTTTACCTACCGCCCTCGACCACCTCATCGCGCGTTCCATCGAACGCGCGGGCGGCTGGATCGGCTTCGACCGCTTCATGGCCCTCGCGCTCTATGCGCCCGGCCTCGGCTACTACGCCAACACGCTGGCCAAGTTCGGCCACATGCCCTCTTCAGGCAGCGACTTCGTGACCGCGCCCGAACTCACGCCCATGTTCGGCCAGGCCCTGGCCGCGCAGGTGGCCGAGGCGCTGGAAAAGACAGGCACCGACACCGTGTGGGAATTCGGCGCCGGCTCCGGTGCGCTGGCCGTGCAGTTGCTGCATGCGCTCGACGGCATGGGGCGTGGCGACGTGCGCTATCGCATCGTCGACCTGTCGGGCACCTTGCGCGAGCGGCAGCAGCAGGCGCTCGCCGCACATGCGGGCCGCGTCGAATGGCTCGACGAGCTGCCCGAGGCGATGGAAGGCGTGGTCGTCGGCAACGAAGTGCTCGATGCGATGCCGGTGCAACTGCTGGCCCGGGTCGGCGGGCAGTGGTTCGAGCGCGGGGTGGTGCGCAACGCCGCCGACGATGGATGGGCCTGGGCCGACCGCGAGACCGAACTTCGGCCGCCGGTCGATGTGCCTGGAGAGCATGACTACCTCACCGAGATCCACCCGCAGGCCAGGGCCTTCGTCGCGACCCTGGCCGATCGCTTGAAGAAGGGAGCTGCGTTCTTCATCGACTACGGCTTTCCCGAGGCCGAGTACTACCACCCGCAGAGGCACATGGGGACCGTGATGTGCCATCGAGGGCACAAGGCCGATGGCGATCCGCTGTCGGACGTCGGATTGAAGGACATCACGGCGCACGTCGACTTCACCGGGATTGCGCTGGCTGGGCAGGATGCGGGGCTTGCCGTGCTGGGCTATACGAGCCAGGCGCGGTTTCTGCTGAACTGCGGATTGCTTTCCCTGATGGAGCGGGGCTCTGTTGCCGAGCGGGGGATGGCGGCTCGGCTCATTCATGAGCATGAGATGGGGGAGTTGTTCAAGGTGGTGGGGTTTGCTGTGGGGGGGGATTGGGAGGCGATGGGGTTTGGTGAGGGGGATCGGAGTCATACGCTCTGATCTCTCTTTTGGCTTTTTGGTCGCTGAGGGTTGGTTGGTTTCCGGGGGCGGGACTCGCCCCGGCGGGCGACCTACTTTCTTTTGCTTCGCCAAAAGAAAGTAGGCAAAGAAAAGGCGACCCCACTGTCTGCGACCCTTCGCTTCGCTGCGGGCAACCTGCGGTGCTCGCGTTTCGCGGGGTCTCGCCCAAACTCGCTTCGCTCAGACAAGGGCGAGCCCTGATCCGCGAAACGCTGCGCTCCTCGGCGCAGCCAGAGGGGATTGCAGACCTGCGGGCCATCGCTGCGCTCGGCCTCCAAGGCACAGCAGGCGCTTCGCGCATGCTGTGCTTGGAATGAATTGAGGGATCGCCGCGGGTCTTTTCGAGGGGCGCTCGCTGGCGGTACCCAGCGGTGCCGGGAACCCAGAGTCGTCTCGTGCACCGCGACTGCATCAGCATCTCACCCAAGACAACGAGCCAGAACACAGGCTCGAAATCAATCCGCGGCCCAAATCCCTGGCCGAGCAAAGCGAAGGCCAGTCCAGGCTGCTCAAGAAGCCGAGCGAAGCGATGGCACGGGGCGCTCCCTTCTGGCTGCGCCGAGGAGCGCAGACGTAGGAGGGACAAGGGCCGCAGCTGTCTGAGCGCAACGCAGTGGAGCGAGTTCTGCGGACCCCCTCCTACGTCGAGCACCGCAGGTTGCCCGTAGCGAAGCGGAGGGACGCAGACAGCAGGGTCGCCTTTCTTTTGCCTACGTTTCTTTGGCGAAGCAAAGAAAAGTAGGTCGGCCGCCGGGCCGAGACCCGGCCCCGGAAAGCAAACCCGAAACAACTTCTCATCAAGATAAAAAACCCGCCGGGCGGCCACCCCGGTGGCAAGCAACTACTCAGAGTCTCACCAAGACTCAAGCGCCAACGCAATGAGCCATCCCAAGCCCCAGTCCCGCCAAAAACATAGTCATAAGCTAGCAACAAAGAGTTCGTTGGCGATCCCAACCCCGCCCCCTACATTCCCGGCATGACTGCCGCCCTAACCAGCGAGGTAGACGCCCCCTCGCAGCACTTCGAAGTCCGCCCCTTCCCCGCCCCCGTAGGCGCCGAAATCCTCGGCCTCGACATCTCGAAGCCCATCGGCACCGAAGACTTCGCCCGCATCCACAAGGCCCATCTCGACCATCACGTCCTGGTCTTCCGCAACCAGCAGATCACCCCACAGGAGCACATCGACTTCAGCCGCCGCTTCGGCCCGCTCGAGATCCACGTCCTGCACCAGTTCCAGCTCAAGAACCATCCCGAGATCCTCATCGTCTCCAACATCAAGGAGAACGGCGAGCCCATCGGCCTCGGCGATGCGGGTGTCTACTGGCACTCCGACATCTCGTACAAGCCCAAGCCCAGCCTCGGTTCGCTGCTGCACGCGCAGGAGCTTCCCAGCGAAGGCGGCGACACGCTCTTCGCCGACCAGCATCTCGCATGGGAATCGCTGAGCCCCGAGCTGCAGCAGCGCATCCTGCCGCTGAAGGCCGAGCACAGCTATCTCGCGAAGTACGAGGAACTGCGCGCGAAGAACCCGTGGCGGCCGAAGCTTTCGCAGGCGCAGATCGACCAGGTCGCGCCTGCCGTGCAGCCGGTGGTGCGCACGCATCCGGAGACGGGGCGCAAGGCGCTGTTCGTCAGCGAGCACTTCACGACGCGCATCGTCGGGCTTCCGCAGGCAGAGAGCGACGCGCTGCTCGCCGATCTGTTCGCGCACAGCGTGAAGCCCGAGTTCGTGTATCGCCACAAGTGGGAGCCGCACGACCTGGTGTTCTGGGACAACCGTTCGCTGATGCACCTGGCAGCCGGCACGCCCGACCACCTGCGCCGGCGCCTCAACCGCACCACGATCGTCGGCGACACGCCTTTCTGATTCTTTCCATTCCCTGCTTCCGACAAAAATGAACCGTTTCACCCGCAAAGCCGCAGCGCTCGTCGCCGGCCTCGGCCTCCTGGCCGGCAGCCTTTCCGCACATGCCGAAGGCCAGATCCGCATCGCCGAGCAGTTCGGCATCGTCTACCTGCTGCTCAACGTGGCGCAGGAGCAGAAGCTCATCGAGAAACATGCGAAGGCCGCGGGCATCGACGCCAAGGTCGAGTGGGTCAAGCTTTCGGGCGGCTCGGCGGTGAACGACGCGCTGCTGTCGGGCAACATCGAGATCGCAGGTGCCGGCGTGGGGCCGCTGCTCACGCTGTGGGACCGCACCAAGGGCAAGCAGAACGTGAAGGGCGTGGCCTCGCTGGGCAACTTCCCGTACTACCTGGTGAGCAACAACCCGAACGTGAAGTCGATCGCCGACTTCACCGACAAGGACCGCATCGCGCTGCCCGCGGTGGGCGTGTCGGTGCAGTCGCGCGTGCTGCAGTTCGCCTCGGCCAAGCTGTGGGGCGACAAGGAGTTCAACAGGCTCGACAAGATCAGCGTGGCGGTGCCGCATCCCGATGCGGCGGCCGCCATCATCAAGGGCGGCACGGAGATCACGGCGCACTTCGGCAATCCACCGTTCCAGGAGCAGGAGCTCGCGGGCAACCCGAATGCGCGCATCGTGCTCAACTCGTACCAGGTGCTGGGCGGCCCGTCGTCGGCGACGGTGCTCTACGCCACCGAGAAGTTCCGCAGCGAGAACCCGAAGACGTACAAGGCCTTCGTCGATGCGCTCGACGAGGCGGCGAAGTTCGTCACCGCTAATCCTGAGAAGGCGGCCGACATCTACCTCAAGGTGAGCAACGCGAAGCTCGATCGCGACCTGCTTCTGAAGATCATCAAGAACCCCGAGGTGCAGTTCAAGACCACGCCGCAGAACACCTATCCGCTGGCCGAGTTCATGCACCGCGTGGGCGCGATCAAGAACAAGCCGGCTTCGGTGAAGGACTACTTCTTCGACGACGCGCAGAACGTGTCGGGGAATTGATGAGCATGGCCGAGGCGTCTTCGGGGTTCGACTCCTTCCCCCTCTGGGGGAAGGTTGGGATGGGGGCTGGCAGGGCGGTGAATGCGCGGGCGCCGTCTGCCCCCACCCCAGCCCTCCCCCAGCGGGGGAGGGAGCAAGACGCCAAGGGACAGGCATTGCTGCAGGTCGACAACGTCAGCCTCGAATACCGCACCCCCGAGCGCGTCGTGCGCGCCACGCACCGCGTGAGCTTCGACGTCCATGCCGCCGACCGCTTCGTGCTGCTCGGTCCCTCGGGCTGCGGCAAGTCGACGCTGCTGAAGGCCGTGGCGGGCTTCATCCCGCCGGTCGAGGGCGAGATCCGCCTCGACGGAAGGCGGGTGGCGCAACCCGGCCCCGACCGCATCGTCGTGTTCCAGGAGTTCGACCAGCTGCCGCCGTGGAAGACGGTGAAGCAGAACGTGATGTTCCCGCTGCTGGCCTCGCGCACGCTCGGCAAGAAGGAAGCGGCCGAGCGCGCGCTGCACTACCTCGACAAGGTCGGCCTCTCGAAGTTCGCCGATGTGCATCCGCACCAGCTCTCCGGGGGCATGAAGCAGCGCGTGGCAATCGCACGCGCACTGGCGATGCAGCCGCGCGTGCTGCTGATGGACGAGCCCTTTGCCGCGCTCGATGCGCTCACCCGCCGCAGGATGCAGCAGGAGCTGCTCGAGCTTTGGGACGAGGTGCGCTTCACGCTGCTGTTCGTCACCCACTCCATCGAGGAGGCGCTGGTGGTGGGCAACCGCATCGCGCTGCTGTCGCCGCATCCGGGGCGCATGCGCGCCGAGATCAACAGCCACGCCTTCACGCTCGACAGCCTGGGCGGCGCCGAATTCCAGGGCACGGCGCAGCGCATCCACGACATGCTGTTCGAGGAAGAACAGCAAGTGGAGGCTGCGCCATGAGCCCGATCTTTCTCCCTCCCCCTCTGGGGGAGGGCAGGGGTGGGGGCAAGCGGCGCATCCGTCGAGCGCTCTGCCTGCCCCCATCCCAGCCTTCCCCCAGCGGGGGAAGGAGCAACACACCATGAGCGCCGTCATCCCGCCTATCCGCCCTGAATACGAGCGCACGCTCGAGCCTTTCACCGAAGTGCCGGTCGAGCGCCGGCTGCCGCTGGGCGAGCGCATCTGGTCGCAGGCCTGGCTGCGCAAGGGGCTGATCCTTGCCGTCATCGCGGTACTGTGGGAGCTGGCAGCACGGTGGCAGAACAACGACCTGCTGCTGCCTACCTTCACCGCCACCGCGGCGGCACTGTTCGAGGGGCTTGCAAGCGGCGAGCTCATCGAGAAGGTGCGCATCTCGCTGGCCGTGCTGCTTCAGGGCTATATCGCCGGCGTGCTGCTGGCTTTTGCGCTCACCACGCTGGCGGTGTCGACGCGCATCGGCCGCGACCTGCTGGACACGCTCACTTCCATGTTCAACCCGCTGCCCGCCATCGCGCTGCTGCCGCTGGCGCTGCTGTGGTTCGGGCTCGGACGCGGCAGCCTGGTGTTCGTGTTGATCCATTCGGTGCTGTGGCCGCTGGCGCTCAACACCTACGCGGGCTTCCAGGGCGTGCCCGACACGCTGCGCATGGCCGGGCGCAACTACGGGCTCAGGGGGCTGCGCTACGTGCTGCAGATCCTGGTGCCGGCGGCGCTGCCGTCGATCCTGTCGGGGCTGAAGATCGGCTGGGCCTTCGCCTGGCGCACGCTGATCGCGGCGGAGCTGGTGTTCGGGGCTTCGTCGGGCAAGGGCGGGCTGGGCTGGTACATCTTCCAGAACCGCAACGAGCTCTACACCGACCGCGTCTTCGCCGGCCTCGCGCTGGTGGTGCTGATCGGCCTGCTGGTCGAGAGCCTGGGCTTCAGGACGCTGGAGCGGCTGACGGTGCGCCGCTGGGGGCAGCAGCGCTAGCTGCTGGCTTGCCGGCCCGCGCCAGCTATCCGCCGGCCTTCTTCGCGCCGGTTGCCTGCCGCAGCGCGCGCAGCTCGCTGTTGAGGAACTCGTTGGCGTCGCGCACCGTACCGTTGGTGAGCTTGACCTTGTAGGCCTGCCCGGTCATCTCCGAGCGCGAGGCGCAGCGCTCGATGAAGTCCTCGGCCGTGAGCAGTTCCTTTTTGAAGTAGTCGTACTTTGCCTGCATGTGCCTGGCGGCGTCGGAGGCGTTGTACTCGCTGCCGTTGCGCAGGAAGATCATCGAGCTCATCTTCGAGACCCGCTGGATCAGCGTGTCGATCAGCTTGTCTTCGGTGTCTGAGGGCGTGGCGTGGGCCAGCAGGGCCGCGGTGCCGAGCATGAAGGCGAGCAGCGCCGTGCGCAGGTGTGTGAAAGAAGCCATTTGTCGTAGTTCGTGGCAATTTCCGGGCCATGCTAGGGCTGGCTGCCCCGCCGTGTCAAACCCGCTCCGGCTCGGGTCTAATTGCAGGTTTTGGCAAGCGTCTCCAACTCTTTCATGAGCTCCTCCTCTTCCGACCTCTCGCCGATCGCCCAAGCGCTGGCCGATGCCGCCGCCGCCAAGTCGATGCACTACTTCCGCACGCCGCTGGACATCATCACCAAGGCGGACGAAAGCCCCGTCACGCTGGCCGACCGCGCCGCCGAGACGGCCATGCGCGAGATCCTCGCCGCCCGGGCGCCTGCCGACGGCATCTACGGCGAGGAGCACGGCCCGGAGCGGCTCGACGCCGAGCGCATCTGGGTGCTCGACCCGATCGACGGCACGCGCAGCTTCATCACCGGCTCGCCGCTGTGGGGCACGCTGATCGGCGTGCTGCAGGGCGGGCGCGTGGCGCTGGGCATGATCGACATGCCGGTGCTCAAGGAGCGCTGGATCGGCGTGGCGGGCCAGGGCGCCACGCGCGACGGCCAGCCGGTGCGCGTGAGCGGCTGCACCGAAGTGGCCAAGGCCCGCATCGTCACCACCTCGCCCGACATCTTCGCGCCGGCCGACTGGAGCGCCTTCGACAGGCTCAGCCGCCAGTGCGCGATGCGCCGCTTCGGCGGCGACTGCTACGGCTACGCCCAGCTGGCGGGCGGCACCATCGACCTCGTGGTCGAGACCGGCCTGCAGCCCTACGACTACCTCGGCCCGGCCGGGCTGATCGAGGCGGCCGGCGGCGTCGTCACCGACTGGCAGGGCCAGCCGCTGGGCCTGAAATCCGACGGCCGGGTGATCGCGGCGGCAACGCCCGAACTCCACCGACAAGCGATGGCCATTCTCTCGGCCTAGACTGTTGCCCATGCTTCGCTGGCTGATCGTTGTCGTCCTCGCGCTGGTGCTCATGAGCGGCCTGACCGCCTGGCTGCGCCGCTTCGGCTTCGGACGGCTGCCCGGCGATTTCGAGTTCCGCGCCTTCGGCCGCGAGTGGCAGCTGCCGATCGCGAGCACCGTGGTGCTCAGCATGATCGCGGCGCTGGTGGCGCGCCTCCTGTAGAGAAGACGAACAATCAAGGAAAAGACGAACAGCGATGAGAGCCTGCGTAGACATCGGCGGCACCAAGGTTGCCGTGAGCCTTTCCGCCTCCAGCGACGCGCCGCTGATCGGCCGCCTCAGCGAGCCCACGGCCAAGACCGGTGACAACGACGCGGTGGCTGTGCAGATCATGCGGATGATCGACGAGGTCTGCGCGCAGCAGGGGGTCGATCCGGCGAGCATCGACCGCGTGGGGGTGTCGTCGACGGGGCCCTTCGAATTGCGCGACGGCCTGGTCGAGCTCGCCACACCCAACATCTGCGGCGGCATCGCGGGACCTTCACGCGGCCTGCCAAATTCATGGATGACCGCGATCGTCGAGGCGCCACTGGTCCAGCGCTTCGGCAACGTTCGCGTCGAGAACGATGCCGTGGCCGCGCTGGAGGCCGAGCGCCACTGGGGCGCGCTCAAGGGCCTGGACAACTGCGCCTATGCCACCTGGAGCACGGGCGTGGGCGTCGGCCTGTGCGTCGACGGCAGGGCCCTGCGCGGGAAGAACGGGAATGCCGGTCACGCGGGGCACAGCTTCGTGGTCGACGATGCCACCGGAGCGCTGTGCGGCTGCGGCAACTACGGCGACGTCGAGGCGCTGGTCGGGGGAAACTCGATCGGGCACCGATTCGGGCAGTCGGCTGCCGATCTGTTCTCCGCCGCATCTGCCGGTGACCCGAAGGCGCTGGAGACGGCGGATGCCCTGTGCCGCGTGTTCGGCCGGATGCTCTACAACATGGTCATCATCCTCGACCTGCAACGCATCAGTCTCGGCGGAAGCGTGTTCTGGCATCACCAGGACTTCGTCTTGCCCCGCCTGCAGGCCCAGATCGACGGCAGGCTGCTCCCGCTCACGCGCGGCGTGATGCTCGTGCCCGCCGGCCTGGGCGACAAGGTCGGCGACTACGCCGCGCTCGCGCTGCTCGACTGAACGAACGAACGGACGGTCGAGCCCACGCAACCCGGCGAACCATGACCCCGCTGCCTCGCCGCCGCTCCTTCGCCTACCTGCTGTGGCTGGTGGGGGGCTTCATCGGCGCGCACCGCTTCTATCTGGGCAGCTACCTGGGCGGCGCGGGGCAGATGGGGCTTCTGGGCTACGGCATCGCCGGCCTGCCGGGCAGCCGCTTCTGCCTGGCGGTGCTGCTGCCGTGGATGCTGTTCGACCTCTGGTGGATTCATCGGCGCATGGACCAGCTGCAGGCGCAGGGTGAGGACGAGGACGAAGAAACCCTCTTCGCCGCGGCGCGCCCCGCATCCCTGCGCCACGCGCCGAGGGACGGCGCCAAGGACTACGACCTTGCGGCCTTGGCCGAAGCCAACAAGCTGCAGGAGCGCTTCGTGGCCGCCGCCGAGGCCGGCGACTGGGCGCAGGCCGTCGCCATCGGCGAGCAGATCGTCGCCGCCACGCGCCGCGTGTTCAAGGGGCCGCACCAGAACCTCGCGATGACGCTGTGCATGCTCGGGCAGGCCTGCTACCAGAGCGACGCCTTCGACAAGGCGCGCTCGAGCCTCGAGGAGAGCCTGTCCATCGGCCGCATGCTCGGCATGCCCGCGGAGGACATGGACGTGGCCCGCAGGGCGCTCGACCTGACGCTGGTCGCCATCGCGCAGCGCAAGGCGCGCGGCGCCGCTTCCGACGATCAGGGCGTGCTGCTGAAGCTGCTCGACGACCATGAGGCCCGCTACCGCGCCGCGCTCGCCCAGGGCGACCTGAAGAGCGCCGAGCAGTCCTGCGCGGAGGCCATCGCCGCCGCCCGCCGGTTGCACGGCGGGGCGCACCGCAGCGTGGTGCTCCACCTGTCCAGCCATGCCGAGCTGTGCCGCCGGCTGCGCTGGAACGAGAAGGCGCAGGCCTCTGCCGACGAGGCCCTCGCCGTGGCTGCGCAGCTGGGCCTGGACGACAGCTGGCGGCGCGGGCCGACCAATACGCTGGCGCTGCTGCATGCCGCGGCCGGACGCGCCGACGAGGCAGAGGCGCTCTACAAGAAGACCATCGCCATGGCGGTGGCCGAGGCCGGAGGCGGCTCCAGCGACGGCGTGGTGCGTGCGTTCAACAACCTGGCCTTCCTCTATGCGGAGTCGGGCCAGGACGCGAAGGCCGAGCTCTGCTATGCGCGCGCCCTGGTGCACCTCGACAAGCTCCCGCCGGGCGAGGGCGACGCGGAGCTGCATTCCGACATGCTCAACAACTTCGCGAGCCTGTTCATGGCGCGCCGCGACTTTCCCCGGGCGCGAGAGCTGTTCGAGCGCTCGCTGGGCATCCAGCAGCGCAACTGCCGCGGCATCTCGTCGTCGGCCGCCAATGCACACAACGACCTGGGCCTGATCGCGCAGGAGGAAGGCGACCTGCGCCAGGCGCTGGTGCATTTCAAGCGCACGCTGCTGCTCAACCAGATCTGCGCGCCCGACCACTTCCGGAACATCGACAACGCGCAGCGCAACATCGACAGCGTGAGCATCGCGCTCGCGGCGGTGGCGCGCGCTGCCCGCATGGAGCCCAGCACTTGAGCATCGGCGCCGCCTTCCACGCCCTCGACCGCTACCGGCTGCGTGCGCTGGTGATCGATCCGTCCACCGTCTCCGGCTTCCTGAACACAGCCTCGGCCAAGGGCGGTCCCCACGACAGCCAGACCGTGGAGCAGGCCTGGGACGTGGTGCGCACGCTGATGCCCGAGGCGGTCGACGGCGAGGAGCTCGACGGCACCGACGGCCTGGCCTGCATCTACCTCACGGCCGCCCATGTGGAGCGCGCCGCGGCCCGGCTCGCGCAGTGCGACGTGGCGGCGCTGGTGGGCCGCTTCACGGCCGAGCCGGCGAAGTTCGGCGAGCTGTACTGGGCCAAGGTCTGGCAGGAGGGCGCGCAGGACCTCGCGGGCTTCATGGAGGGCGTCAAGCGCTTCTTCGCTGGCGCGGCGGCGAGGCGCGACGCCGTCCTGTTCTACATTGTCTGAATCGCGCGGCCGCGTCTGAATGTCGACGCGCCCTAGCGCGAGGGCTGCACCGCCGACACGATCTCGCCGAGCCGCCGCAGCCCCGCGTCCACCGCCTTCGAATACGGCCAGCCGCAGTTGATGCGCAGGTAGTTGTCGAAGCGCCCGGAGTTCGAGAACTGCGCGCCCGGCGACACCAGCATCTGCTCGCGCAGCGCGGCTTCGAACACGCTCACCGACGATCGCTGCTGCGGCAGCTCCACCCACAGCTGCAGCCCGCCGCGCGGCAGGTTCAGCCGCGTGCCCGCCGGGAAGTAGCGGGCGATGGCGTCGGCCGTCTGGTCGCGCTGCGTGTGCAGCCGTTCGCGCAGCCGGCGCAGGTGGCGGTCATAGGCGCCGCTGGCGATGAACTCGCCCGCAGCGATCTGCGCCAGCGCCTCGTTGTTGCGGGTCTGCGCGTACTTGAGCATCTCCACCTGCGCGTGCCAGCGTCCGGCGGTGATCCAGCCCAGCCGCAGCCCCGGCGCCAGCACCTTGTGCAGCGAGGCGCAATAGATCACGTTGCCCGTACGGTCCCACGACTTGACCGCGCGCAGCGGCGCGTCGGTTTCCACGAGGTCGCTGTAGGTGTCGTCCTCGACCAGCGCGATGCCGTGGCTCTCGCACAGGTGCACGAGCCGCTGCTTGTGGCTGTCGGGCATCACGCTGCCGATGGGGTTCTGCAGGTGCGGCACCACCACCACCGCCTTGATGTCGTCGTAGGTGTGGATCGCCAGGTCCAGCGCCTCCAGCGACATGCCGGTCTGCGGGCTGGTGGGGATCTCCAGCGCGCGCAGGCCCAGGCTTTCGAGCACCTGCAGCAGGCCGTAGAAGGTGGGTGATTCCACCGCGACCGTGTCGCCGGGCTTGGCGATGGCGCGCAGCGCGAGGTTCAGCGCCTCGATGCAGCCGTTGGTGACCAGCACCTCGTCGGGCGCCACCGTCATGCCCACGCGCAGGCTGCGCTGCGCCACGGCCTCGCGGAACTGCTCGTGGCCTTTCTGCGAGGAGGCGGTGGTCAGCAGCTCGGGCCGCTGGCGCAGCGCGCGCGTCATCGAATTGCGCAGCGCCTCGGCGGGATACAGCTCGGGCGCCGCGCGGGCGATGGCGAAGTTGAGCTTCACGCCTGTGTGCCGCCCGCGCGCCATGAAGTTGGCCATGCGCGTGCGCATGCTCACGAACTGCGCCGGATCGGGCGGCACGTCGGCCACCGGCTCCTCCATCGGCGCGATGGCCAGGCGCTGCGGTCGGCGCACGAAGTAGCCCGAGCGGTCGCGCGCCTCGACCCAGCCGTCGCTTTCCATGGCGCGGCAGACCTGCAGCGCGGTCGAGAGGCTGATGCCGTGCAGCCGCATCAGGCTGCGCAGCGAGGGCAGCTTGTCACCCTGCTTGAGCGAGCCGGTGTGGATCGCATCCACGTAGTGCGCGGAAAGCTGGCGGTAGAGCGGTAGCGAGTCCATGGATCGATGTTCCCCGCATCGGGCATCCGAAAACAGATGCAGTTGCCCGGGAAAACGACCATAACAGATGCGTTTCCGGCCCCGCTGTTCCGGTCGCAATAGCCATGGCGTGTGCCTGTTTTCCAGGCAGCGGGATTCCTACGATGAAGCCTCGTTCAACCGAGCTTCGCCGCCATGATCACCACACTTTCCCAGGCTCCCGATTCCATCGTTCTAGAACCCGGCCAGTCCCTGCGCACCTCGGTCGAGGCCGGCGCATGGCTCCAGCTGGCGGAGGGGCGCGCCCGCGTGGTGTCGCCGCCGGGCTGGTTCGGCGAGACGGTCTTCATGACCGAGTCGCTGCTCGAGGAGGGCGACATGCACCGCCTGCCGCACGGAGGGTGGATCGAGGTTTCGGCTCTGACGCCGGTGCACCTGCGGGTGCATGCGCCCAAGGCCCCGGCGATGGCCGCGAAGACCGCCGCTCCCGCGCTGGCGCGGCCGGTTATGCGATTCGTGCGGCTCCTGACCGGCTGGTGAGCCGCCGGCCACGCGGGGTCAGCGCTCGCTGGGCGCCTCCCGCAGCGCCTCGAGGAAGCTGCGCCGCCACCAGTGGATGTCGTGTTCGCGGATGCGCGACAGCAGCTTCTGGTGCCGCTCGCGCCGCTCCTCCAGCGGCATCTGCAGCGCCTGCTGCACGGTCTCGGCGGTGCCGTGGGTGTCGTAGGGGTTCACCAGCAGCGCTTCCTTCAGCTGCTCGGCGGCGCCGGCGAAGCGCGACAGCACCAGCACGCCGGGGTCGGCCGGGTCCTGCGCCGCGATGTATTCCTTGGCGACGAGGTTCATGCCGTCGCGCAGCGGCGTCACCAGGCCCACGGCCGCCGCGCGGCACAGGCCCGGCACGCGCTTGCGCGCCACCATGCGGTGGATGTAGCGCACGGGCATCCAGTCGAGCTCGCCGTAGTCGCCGTTGATGGCGCCGCACAGCGATTCGAGCTCGCGCCGGATGTCGCCGTAGGCGTCGACCGTCTCGCGCGTGGGCGAGGCGATCTGGATCAGCGTGGCGCTGCGGCGGTTCTCGGGGTAGTTCGCCAGCAGCTCGCGGAACGCCCGCACCCGCTGCGGGATGCCCTTGGAGTAGTCGAGCCGGTCGATGCCCAGCAGCAGCCGGCGCTGCGAGTACTCGCGCTTCATGGTCTCGTACATGTCGCGCGATTCCTTCGCGTGCGTGAGTGCCGCGAACTCGTCCACGTCGATGCCGATGGGGAAGGCCGCACTTCGCACCGTCTGCCCGTAGGCGCGGTACATGTCGTCGCCCAGGTACTCGCCGTTGGCCTCGTTGCGAACGTAGTGCTCGAAGTGCTGCACGTCCTGCTGCGCCTGGAAGCCGATCAGGTCGTACGAGAACAGCGAGCGCATCAGCCAGGCGTGCTGCGGAATCGCCGCGAGGATGATCTGCGGCGGCAGCGGAATGTGCAGGAAGAAGCCGATGCGCTGCCTGCAGCCCATCGCGCGCAGCTCGGCCGCCAGCGGGATCAGGTGGTAGTCGTGCACCCAGATGATGTCGTCGTCCTTCAGGAGCGGCAGCAGCTTGCGCGCGAACAGCTGGTTCACGCGCCGGTAGCCGCCGACGAAGCCGGCCTCGAAGTGCGCGAGGTCGAGACGGTCATGGAACACCGGCCAGAGCACGTCGTTGCTGTAGCCCAGGTAGTAGCTGTCGTGGTCCTCGCGGCTGAGGTCGATGGTCGCCAGCGTGACCTTGCCTGCCTGGTGGCGGTGCAGCTCTCCCTCTCCGGTCGGGCCGTCCTCGACGATCTGGCCGCTCCAGCCGAACCAGAGGCCGCCGCTTTGCTGCAGGCTTTCGCCCAGCGCCACGGCGAGGCCGCCGGCGGCGGGCTTGCGCGGGTCGGCCACGCGGTTGGAGATGACGACGAGGCGGCTCATGGCGCCTCCTTGCGCCAGCTGCCGGGCAGCGTCTTCCCCTCTGGGGGTGGCGTTGCACGGGTGCAGCGGGTGGAAGACCGGGTGGCGTTCATATGGCGGAGTCCCAGGGAGCGGACAGGCGCACCGCCGCGTTGATGATGCCGACCATCGAGTAGGTCTGCGGGAAGTTGCCCCACATCTCGCCGGTGACCGGGTGGGTGTCTTCGGACAGCAGCCCCAGCGGATTGCGCGCGGCGAGCATGGTCTCGAAGATCTGGCGCGCCTCGGCCTTGCGGCCGATCTTGGCCAGCGCGTCGATGCGCCAGAAGGTGCAGATGTTGAAGGCGGTCTCGGGCTTGCCGAAGTCGTCGGCGGCCTCGTAGCGGCGCATGTAGGGGCCGTCGCACAGCGTCTTCTCCATGGCATCGACGGTCGAGATGAAGCGCGGGTCGCGCGCGTCGATCAGGCCCACCTCCACCATCAGCAGGATGCTCGCGTCGAGCTCGTGCCCGCCGAAGCTCTCGGCGAAGGCCTGGCGCTCCTCGCACCAAGACTTGGCGAGGATCTCCTCCTTCATGCGCGCGGCATGGCCGTGCCAGTAGGCGGCGCGTTCCGCCAGCCCCAGCGTGCGGGCGATCTTGGCGAGCCGGTCGCAGGCGGCCCAGCTCATCAGCGCCGAGCTGGTGTGCACGCGCGCGCGGGTGCGAAGCTCCCACATGCCTGCGTCGGGCGTGCCGTAGACGGCCACCGCGCGCTCGCCCACCGCCTCGAGGTGCGGAAACTCCGCCAGCCCCGCGCGGCTGAGCAGCCGGTGGTCGTGGAAGGCCTGCGCCGCACCGAGCACGATGTTGCCGTACACGTCGTGCTGGAAGTGCTCCTGCGCCTGGTTGCCCACGCGCACCGGGCCCATGCCGCGGTAGCCGGGAAGGCCATCGACGAAGGACTCCGGCAGCTCGCGCTCCAGCCCGATGCCGTACAGCGGCTGGATGTGCTCGCCGTGCGAGCCGATCACCACGTTGCCGAGCCAGCGCAGGTAGTCCTCCATGGTGCCCACTTCGCTCAGCGAATTGAGCGCGCGCACCACGAAGAAGGCGTCGCGCAGCCAGCAGTAGCGGTAGTCCCAGTTGCGCTGGCTGCCCGGCGCCTCGGGAATGCTGGTGGTCATGGCCGCGACGATGGCGCCCGTGTCCTCGTACAGCGAGAGCTTCAGCGTGATGGCCGCGCGGATCACCGCGTCCTGGTACTCGAACGGAATCGCCAGGCGCTTGCTCCAGACGCGCCAGTACGCGATGGTCTCCTGCTCGAAGCGGCGCGCGGTGTCGGCGATGCCGTCCATCAGCGTCTCGTCGACGCCGAACATGAAGTTGTATTCGCGCGAGAGCACGAAGGGCTGGCGCGAGAGGATGTGCGAGATCGAGGCGTCGGTGTTCAGCCGCAGCGTCACGTCGGGCCCGACATAGCGGATGTGGTTGCTGCCGCGCGTGACCTCCAGCGGCGCCGAGGCGCCCCACTGGAAGCGCGGATCGAGCGACACGCGGATGCGCGGCGCCCCCGCGATGGGCCGCACGCGGCGCACCAGCATCAGCGGGCGGAAGTAGCGCGAGCGGCTGTAGAAGCGCGGCGCGAAGTCGGTGATCTCGATGCCCTGGCCCGAACTGTCGAAGAGCTGCGTGCGCAGCACGGCGGTGTTCGGCTCGTACCACTGCTTCGATTCGGCGAAGTCCTCGATATCGATGCTCCAGGCGCCCGCATCCTCGCCGGGATGCAGCAGGGCGTTGAACACCGGGTCGCCGTCGAAGCGCGGCAGGCAGCACCACACGGCGCGGCCGCGCGAGTCGATGAGCGCGCTGTAGGCGCAGTTGCCGATCACGCCCACGTCGAGCGAGGGCTCGGCCGGCGGCGCGAAGCCGCGGGCGCCAGGCCTTGCGGCTGCCTGCGGATCGACCGGTGCGCGGTCGTCGGGACCGGTCGCGCCGGCCAGGGCCTGCCCGGCGCGGTCCTCGGGCGCCACCGGCGTCTGTTGTTCTGTCATCGGGGGCTCCTCGGTGATTCTTCGGATCGGCTTGCAGAGTCCTGCGGCCTTGCCGCCAGCAGGTCGCGTGCCTGCACCAGCCATTCGTAGACGGCCAGCGGCGATTCGAGGCGGTGCAGCGCCAGGCTGGGGCCCGAGCCCACCTTGATCGCGATGCCGCCGCGCGGCTGCACCACGGCGAATCCGCTTTCGTCGGTTGTGTCGTCGCCGAGGAAGACCGGCACGCGGCCGGCGAAGGGCGCCTCGGTCATGAAGGCATCGATGGCGATGCCCTTGTTGACGCCTGCGGGCTTCACCTCGAAGACGAACTTGCCGTGCATCAGCTCCAGCATCGGATCGAGCGCGATGGCGCGCGACATCGCGTCGCGGCACACCGCCTCCAGCTGCGGAGCGAGCCGGTAGTGCAGCGCGATAGCCGCGTGCTTGCGCTCGACAAGCAGGCCTTCGTGCACGCGAGCCAGCTCGTTGGCGATGTCGAGCACGGGGGCGAGATCGGGTGGCCGCTGCTCCTGCATGCTGCCGGCGGCATCGCGTCGCTGCACGCCGTGCTCGCCGGCCGCAGGCAGCCGCAGGGGCGCGAGAAAGCGGTCGATGGCATCGATCTGGCGGCCCGACACCACGGCGAGCGCACCGCCGAGCTGGTCGCGCAGGTCGCTCAGCAGGGGCACGAGGGCGGGTGGAATCTCGATGGCTTCGGGCGTGGGCGCGAGCCCGACCAGGGTACCGTCGAAGTCGAGGAAGAGGGCTGCGTCCCGCGCCAACGGAGGAGGCAACGGCGGGTTGCTGGAGGACTTTGGCATCGGTAAAAACCTTAACACGCGCCGTTCGCGGCGCATGTCGGCCAAAGCCCCATGTCGCCCCGGACGCGCCGGGACGGCTTCGAATCAGTGCGCTGCCAGCGAGGGCGCCGGCGCCAGTTCGGCGAGCGCGCGCAGCAGCGTCGCCGGGTTCACCGGCTTGAACAGCACCGGAATGCCCGAGGCGCGCACGCGCTGCAGCCGCTGGGGCGAGGTCTCCCCCGTCACCAGCAGCAACGGCGCCTGCAGGCCGAAGCGCTGCTGCAGGCGCTGCCCCACGTCGAGCCCGTTCTCGCCGCCGCCGAGGCGGTAGTCGCACATCAGCAGCGAGAAGGGGTGCTCCTGCGCGTCGGGGCTTGCGAGGAGCTCCGCGGCTTCGGCCTCGCTGGCGACGGCCTCCAGCGAGATATGGTGTGACCTGAACAGGCCGACCATGGCTTCGCGGATATCCGCCTCGTCGTCGATGAGCAGGATGCGTCCGTGCACTGCCCCCGGCGTGCAATCGGCGCGCGGCCCTGCGGCGCGGCGGGCTGCAAGAGGCCCGCCCTCGGCATCGGGCACCGCAGCTTCCTCGGCGGCCGGCAGTTCGAGGCGGAAGAGGCTGCCGCGGCCGGGGCGCGACTTCAGCTGCACCGGATGCCCGAGCAGCTGCGAGAGCCGCCGCACGATCGACAGGCCGATGCCCAGCCCCTGCGTGCGGTCGCGGCCCGGGTTGTGCACCTGGTAGTACTCCTCGAACACGCGCTCCTGCTGCTCGGGCGCGATGCCGATGCCGGTGTCGAACACCTCGATCCATACCGTGTCGCCGCGCGCGCGGGCCCGCACCGACACGCCGCCGCGTGTCGTGTACTTCAGCGCGTTGTCGACGAGGTTGGAAAGCATGCGGTGCAGCAGCTGCGCATCGCTGCGCACGCGGAGGCCGCTGGCGCGTACCCGCAGCTGCAGCTGCCGCTCCTCGGCCCTGGCCGCGAACAGGTGGTTGAGCGAGCGGAACAGCGCGTCGAGCGACACCGGCGCGATGTCCGGCGTGACCACGCCCGCATCGAGGCGCGACACGTCGAGCATGGTGTCGAGCGAATTGCCCAGCGCGTTCACCGCGCGCATCAGCTGCTGCGCGTTGCGGCCGCCGTGGTGCTCGCGCAGCTCGTTCTCCAGTGCCGCGCCGAAGAGCGCGATGGCATGCAGCGGCTGGCGCAGGTCGTGGCTGGCGGTGGCGAGGAATCGCGACTTCTCGGCGCTCGCGCGCTCCGCCGCGGCGATCTGCCTGCCGAGCTGGCCGGCCAGCGCCTCGTTCTCGAAGCGCAGCACCAGCGAGTCGGTCAGCAGCTCGTGCTGCTGGCCGCCCACGCGCAGCGTGAAGAGCAGGTAGCCCAGGCTGAAGAGCGCCAGGAAGAAGTGCGTCGCGTCGCCCTGCCACGCCAGCGCGGCGATCAGGCTCAGCATCATCGGCAGGGTGTAGCCGTACAGCGCCGGCTTCAGCGGCCACAGCAGCTGCATGGCCCGCGCGCAGCTGCCGATGATGGCCACCGTGACGACCGAGGTCACGGGCAGGTCGCCCGGTGTGATGAAGAGCAGCGGCGCACTGGCCATGGCCGCGCCCACCACCATGACGGTGCAGGAATGCCGGCGTGCCCAGCGCCTGGTGTCGGCCAGCGGCACGCCGGCGTGCCAGCGCGGCATCGAGAGGAGTAACAGGCCCAGCAAGAGGTGCGCCGCCATCCACACGAGGATCCAGGCGCGGGGCTGGTGCAGGTACATGGCCGCGCCCAGCGCAGCGCCCAGGCCGAAGTGCACGAACACCGACGCGTCGTAGGCCGCGTACACCGAGGCCACGTGCTCGCGCAGCACGCGCAGGCCCAGCTCGTCCGCCCCTGGCGGGTGCGGGAAGTCGGCGGACTCGCGTGACGGCTTCGGCGCGGTGGCATTCACCCGGCCGATGCTATCGACGGGGTTCGCGCACGGAAGTGTCGTAAGTCATGCCCCGAAAGGGCTGGCTCCGGTCGGCCTCAAGCCTGACCCAGCGACGAAGCGACCGCCTCGACGCGCGCCCGGTGGATGGCCTCGCCGATCTTCGGTCCCGTGGCGCCCGACTGCTGGGCGGCCCGGGCCACCACGTCGGTGGCCACGGCCGACGCCGTCGCCAGCACCGCGAGCAGCCGCTGGCGCTGCGGCCAGGGCGCATCGGCCTCGATGCCGGTGCCCGGACGGCTGCGCGCCGCGCACTCGCAGGCCAGCAGCGCCTCTGCGAAGCGTGCAGGCTTGCGGAAGGCGTCGCAGCGCTCCAGCAGGCGCACCAGCCCGGCGGCATCGAGAGCGCCGCTCTCGTCGATGTGCGAGTGCTCGCGCGCCACCATCTCCGCCAGCTCGCGGATCTCCACCGGTACGCGCCAGCGTTCGCACAGAGCCTGGAGCGAGGCCACGCTGCCCTTGCCGCTACCGAAGCCGCCGGTCAGGCAGGCGAAGCGCACGGCCAGCGACGCCTTCAGCCGGGCGGCGGTGTCCACCACCTGCATCGGCAGCGGGTCGTTCGCGTCGATTTCGGGCAGCAGCACTGCCAGCGCGCCGCATTCGCGCAGCACGTCGAACATGCGCGAGGGGCGTGTTTCCATCAGGCCGCGCGAGAGCTCCTGCCACACGCGCTCGGCCACCAGCGCATCGACCTCGCCGGCCGCGACCATCCCGCGCATCAGCGCCATGGTTTGCGGGGCCACGTCGAAGTCGTCGAAGCGGGCGGCGAAGCGCGCCACGCGCAGGATGCGCACCGGGTCTTCGCGGAAGGCATCGGTCACGTGGCGCAGCACCTTGTCGCGCAGGTCGCGCTGGCCGTGGAAGGGGTCGGCCAGCGTCTCGGGCGCGGGATCGAAGCGGCCGTCGGCGCTCACCAGTTCGGCGGGCAGCGCGATCGCGTTGACGGTCAGGTCGCGGCGGGCGAGGTCCTGTTCGAGCGTGACGTCGGGCGCGGCATGCACGATGAAGCCGCGGTAGCCCGGCGCGCTCTTGCGCTCGGTGCGCGCGAGCGCGTATTCCTCGCGCGTCTCGGGATGCAGGAACACCGGAAAGTCGCGCCCCACGGGCAGGTAGCCGCGCGCCACCATTTCCTCGGGCGTGGCACCGACCACCAGCCAGTCGTGGTCGGACACGGGGCGCCCTAGCAGGCGGTCGCGCAGGGCGCCGCCGACGAGAAATATCTTCATGGCGGCAGTTTAGGGATAGTCCCCCCTGTCAGAAATAGAACGGTCGTTCGATAATCCGCGGCGCAGACCGGGCAATCGTTCGTCATCCGGGCGATCTTCAGCGGCGAGCACAGCCGGCGTCCGCATCCGCAGAGGGATATTCAATCAAAAGGACACATTTCATGAAGAAAACAATGATTGCACTGGCAGCGCTCGGCGCCCTGGCGTCCGGCAGTGCCATGGCGCAGAAGGCCGGCGACTGGGTCGTCGGCACGGGGTGGTTCCATCTGTCACCGCAGGATTCGAGCAAGCCGCTCACCGTGACCTCGCCGATCCCGAGCGTGCTGCCCGGTTCCGGCGCCAGCGTGAGCGATTCCGACACCCTGGGCCTCAACGCCACCTATTTCATCGACAGCAACTGGGCGGTGGAAGGCGTGTTCGGCGTGCCGCCGAAGTTCAAGCTCGACGGCACCGGCACCCTCGGGCGCGTGGGCCAGCTCGGCGAGGCCCGCCAGTGGAGTCCGACGATCCTGGGCAAGTACTACTTCAACGACGGCGAATCCGCCTTCCGCCCCTTCGTCGGCCTCGGCGCCACCTATGTCTGGTACAGCGACGTCAAGCTGACCCCGAACCTGCAGAGCGCGCTGGCCACGCAGTTCCACCAGTCGCCCTTCGCGGTCAACACCACGGCCAAGCTGGACAGCAAGTTCGCCCCGGTGCTCAACATCGGCGCGGCCTACCAGTTCGACAAGCACTGGGGCATCTCGTTCTCGGTCTCCTACATCCCGCTGAAGACCAAGGCCAAGCTGACCACGAACTCGGTCTTCGGCCTGCCGGTGGCGACCAGCGAGGCGAGCCTGAAGCTCAACCCGATCGTCACCTACGTGGCGGCGACCTATCGGTTCTGAACCGGGCTTGGGCTCGCCCTTGCAGCGTTTGAAGCCCTATCGCCCCGTGCGGTAGGGCTCTTCGAACTGCAGGAAATCCTTTTCGGCCAGCCCCGCGTCGATCCAGGCCTTCACCCCCGGCAGCGCCTGCACGCGCTCGATGTAGGCGGTGATCCGCGCCGGCACCGGCAGGCCGTAGGTCTTGATGCGCGTGCCCACGGGCGCGAAGTAGGCGTCGGCGATGCCGAACTCGCGGCCGAAGAGCATCGGGCCGCCATGGGTATCGAGCAGGCCGCTCCACATCTGCACGATGCGCGCGAGGTCGCTGGCGACTTCGGGCACCTCCTTCAGCAGCCGCGCGCCCACTTCGGGCAGCGAGGCCTCGAGGTTCATGCCGCAGTGGTTGCGCAGGCCGCCGAAGCCGGCGTGCATCTCGGCGCAGACGCTGCGCGCGCGGGCGCGGTCGGCCCTGGCCTGGGGCCAGAGATGCTTGTCGGGGAAGCTCTCGGCCAGGTATTCGGCGATGGCGAGCGTGTCCCAGATGACGAGGCCGTCGTCTTCCACCAGCACCGGCACCTTGGCCGCGGGGTTCAGCGCGCCGATGACGTTCTTGAACTGCGAGTCGGCCTCGAAGGAATCGAAGCGCACCGCGACTTCCTCGAACTCGATGCCGGCCTGCTTCATCAGGATCCAGGGCCGCATCGACCATGACGAGTAGTTCTTGTTGCCGACATAGAGCTTGCGCATGAGAGGGTTCTCCGGTCCGTTGCGGTGATGCTGAATAGGGTCTTCGATGCTAGCCGTGCGCCATGCGGCGATTGATGCCGAACGCGGCGCGAATTGATGCCGCTGCGGAGGCGGCCCGGCGTTCAGTGCCGGGGCTTGTCGCCCGAGTCCTGCCCGCCGGCGCGGGCGGCGTCGCCATCGGCCTTCGGCTGCCCGGGTGCCCGCTCGATCAGGCCCACGAGGCGCGGCACCAGCGCGAGAACGGCGAGCGCGAGCAGCGCGCTCGTCACCGCCGTCACCTCGCGGCCGAGCCCGCAGGCCATGCCGATGGCGGCGGTCATCCACAGGCCCGCGGCGGTCGTCAGGCCCTGCACGTGGCTCTCGTCCTTGCCCTGCTTGAGGATGGTGCCGGCGCACAGGAAGCCCACGCCCGCCACCAGCCCCTGTATGACACGGCTCATGTCCGCCGGCACGATGCCGGTCTGCTGGGGAATCAGTACGAACATCGCCGAGCCGATGGCCACCAGCATGTGGGTGCGCACGCCGGCCGCCTTGCCCTGCTGCTCGCGCTCGAAGCCGAGCACGAAGCCCAGCACGCCCGCCAGCGTGAGCCGCAAAACGATGCGCGTGAGCTGCGCGACGTCGCCCACGTCCGAGAACTCGGACGCCAGCGTGTCGAGGACCTCGTCGCGCCAGCTCATCTCAGGCGGCGGCCTTCAGGGAAGATCCTTGTTCGGCTCGGGCTCGGAGGCGTCGCGCGGGCCCACGCGGCCCAGGCGCTCCTTCAGCGACTGCGGCCGGCCGCTGATGATGGCGGCGTAGTTGGTGGTGTTGGCCAGCACCTTCTTCACGTAGTCGCGCGTCTCGTTGAAGGGCACGTTCTCGGCCCAGATGGCCGCGTCGAGCACCGGGCCGTTGCGCCAGCTGCGCGGTCGGCCCGGGCCGGCGTTGTAGGCGGCGGCGGCCAGCGCCATAGAGCCGTCGAAGTCGTCGAGCGCGAGCTTCAGGTAGTTGGTGCCGATGGTGATGTTGGTCTCGCGGTCGTTGATCTGGCTGGGCGAGAAGTCGGTCAGGCCGATCTTGCGGGCCGTCCAGCGCGCGGTGGCGGGCATGACCTGCATCAGGCCCGAGGCGCCGACGCCGGAGCGCGCGTCCATGATGAAGCGGCTTTCCTGGCGGATCAGGCCATAGACGTAGGCCGGGTCGAGGCCAATGTCCTGGCTCTTGCGCAGCACCGTGTCGTGGAAGGGCATCGGGAAGCGCTGCTCCACGTCGACCACGCCCTTGGTGCGCTCGCTGGTGTTGATGCAGCGGTCCCACACCTCGCGCTGGCAGGCGAAGTCGGCCGCGGCGAGCAGCGCGCGGTCGTCCATGCCGCCCTTGTCGTGCAGGTTGGTGGCGTAGTTCCACTCGCGCGTGCCCTCGGGGCGCAGCCCGATGGCGATGGCGTATAGGCCGCGCGCCAGCGAGGGGTTGCTGCGCGCGGCGGCTTTCTCCTCGGGCGTGAGCGGGGCGGGGCGCGTGGGCACCACGGTGCGCTGGCCCATTTCTTCCAGCGCCAGCATCTCGTAGAAGCCGCGCGAGCCGGCGATGCTCTGGTAGAGCTCGCGGGCCTGGGCGCGGCGCTCGTCGCCGCCTGCGCTGGCCAGTGCGCGGGCCTTCCAGTAGACCCAGGTCGGGTCGAGCTGGGCGGTTTCGCTCATCGCGTTGATGGCGGGCACCACTTCCTTCCACTGGCCGGCGCGCAGGGCGGCGCGCACGCGCCAGGCGAGCATGTCGTCGGACAGGTCGCTGTTCTTGGTGACGTTGGCGAAATAGCTGCCGGCCTGCGGCCACAGCTTGATGGCGGCGGCGCGGCCGATGGTGCCCCAGAGCCAGTTGCGCTCCTCGGCCGAGAGCATCGGGCCCCACTTGCTGTCGAGCTGGGATGCCGCCTGCTCGGGGTCGGCGATGGCGACCTTGATGAGCGCGAGCACCACCAGCTCCTTGCGCGACTTGGCGGCCACGAAGGCACGGCCGGTCAGGAACTTGGCCGAGCTCGCGTTGAGTTCCTCGAAAAGCGGCAGCGCGTCGGGCGCGGCGATGGTGACGGCAGCGCGCGCGGCCTGCGGCCGGTTGGCCTCCATGGCCAGGCGCGCCTTCTTCCATACGTCGTTGGTCGACAGCAGGCGGGCGGCGACCATGCGGTCGGCGGCGGTGAGGCAGCCATCGTCGAGGTCCTTCTGGCCGAACCAGTTGCGGCGCACCTCGTCGGCCTGTGCCTGCGTGGCGGTGCCGGTTCGCAGCGTGTCGACCAGGATCGCGTAGCAGCGCACCTGCGGGTCGTCGCCCATGCGGAAGCCGTCGAGCGAGGCGGAGAAGTTGTCCCAGTCGCGGCGCTGGCCGGTCAGCAGCAGCCAGTCGTTGCGCAGGCGGTCTTCCTGGTAGGTGCCGGGGTAGCGGGCGTAGAAGTCCTGCACTTCGTTGGGCGCGGCTTCCTGCAGCCTTGCCTTGAGTTCCCAGTAGGCCGCCCAGGGTTCGAGCGCATGGCCGCGGGCCTGGGGCAGCAGGGCCGTCAGCCGGGCCTTGTCGCCGCGCTGGAAGGCCTGCTTCATCTGGATCAGGACGTCGTCGTTGGTGTTGCTCTGGGCCGCGGCGGGCTGCTGCGAGAGCATTGCGGCGAAGGCGATGACCGCGGAAAAAACCAGCGCGGGGACCGCATTGCGCGGATGGCTGCGCTTGGATGCCAAAATGCTTGGGAACTGCATCGGGGGATTATGGACAAGTCAAAGGGTGCCGACACCTCGGCAACGGCGAGTTTTCTTAAGGAACAGTTGAGGAAAGCCCTCATCGAGCAACGTCTGGCGATGCCCGACCGGCTGACACGCGCCGACCTTTTGCAGCGCGTGATGCGGATCTGGCTCGTGGGCCGGCCCGACACAGTGATCGGCGCCTACTGGCCGATCAAGGGCGAGTTCGATCCGCTGCCCGCACTGCACCGCTGGAAGGAAGACGGCGAGCTCATGGAGGAGCCGCAGCGCCGCCGCATCGGACTGCCGGTGATCGACAAAGTTCACAAGACCCTGACCTTCCATGCCTGGTACCCGGGCTGCCAGATGGAGGAAGACGCCTACGGCATCCCCAAGCCCAAGGACACCGAGCTGATCGTGCCCACGCTGCTGTTCGTGCCCTGCGTGGGCTACAGCGCGGGCGGCTACCGGCTGGGCTACGGCGGGGGCTTCTACGACCGCACGCTGGCCGCGCTCAAACCGCGGCCCTTCACGGTGGGGCTGGGCTTCACCAACGGCTTCATCGAGGACTTCGAGCCCGAGGCGCACGACCTGCCGCTGGACGCCATCCTCAACGACAACGGCGTGGTCTGGCCCGTGGCTTGACTCTCCCCCAGTCTTCGCGCACTTCGTGTCGCTTCGCCAACCCCCTTCCGGGGGCAACACCTGCGGCCCGGCGGAGCCGGTTCCGCGGTGTTCCTGGAAGAAGCTGCCAGGCTGTTCTTCCTTTTGAGGCTCAGTCGATGTTGTCGACGGTGTCCGGGTCGGGCACCTCGCCGATGGTCTCGCGCGTGGTCACGGCCTGCAGCTGGAGCCAGTCGCAGAAGGCCTTGATCTCCGGGCGCTGCATGCTGCGCGGGCCGGCGATCAGCCAGTAGGACATCGGCGAATCCATGCGGTGCTGCGGCAGCACCTCGACCAGGTCGCCGTTGGCCAGGCTCTCGGCGATCAGCGAGCTGCGCGCCAGGGTCACGCCCTGGCCGGTGAGGGCGGCCTGCACCATCTGGTAGGCGTAGTTGAAATAGAGCCAGCGCTTGGGCTGGGCGCGCTCCAGCCCGTTCACCTCGAACCAGCGGCGCCAGGTCAGCCACTCGAGGTGGGTGCGGTGGGCGTCGCCGGCCTCGATCAGGGTGAACCGGGTCATGTCTTCCGGCGTCCTGATGGGCGGGCTGCTCTTGAGCAGCCAGGGGCTGGCCACCGGCGTGAGCGTCTCGCCGAACAGGCGCACCGCGCTCGGCGGCATGGCGTCGCGCGGGCCGTAGCGCAGGGCGATGTCCACGTCGGCCACGTCGAGGTCGACCGCCACGTCGCTGGCGTCGATGCGGATGTCGATCTCGGGGTTGTCGCGCTGGAAGGCCTCCAGCCGCGGGATCAGCCACATCGAGGCGAACGAGGCGAAAGTGGTAAGCGACACGCTCTGCCGCCCCGCGCTCTGGCGGATCTGGCGCACGGCCGTGTCGATGCGCGGCAGCGATTGCTGTACCGCCAGCAGCAGCAGGGCGCCGGCGCTGGTGAGCTCCACCGCGCGGGTATGGCGCAGGAACAGGGCCACGCCCACTTCCTCTTCCAGCGACTGGATCTGGCGGCTCACCGCCGACTGGGTCAGCGCCATCTCCTCGGCGGCGGCGCGGAAGTTCAGGTGGCGGGCCACCGCCTCGAAGGCTCGCAGGTGCCCGGCGGAGATCGGGCGGGAGCGCAGATGGGTCTGGGAATGTTGCATGGGTGTGAATCGAGGGCGGGTCGCGGCCAGTCAATTGATGCGAAACCAGCATCAGTAGGCTAACTCGTTTTCATTGGACCGCCAACGCGGGAGAAACGATCATTCATTCCCGAACTGCGCCATTGCCTCTTTCTGTCAAGCGCGTCGGCAAAGCCCCAAGGAGTTACACCATGTCCACCGCCGTCTGCACCACCGAATCGCTCTCGCCCCTCTCCGTCCCGGCCCGCGCCGCCACCGTCCCGCCGGCAGTCCGCCGCGGTGCATGGCAGATCGCTCCCGGCGAGGCGATGAGCCTGAAGGCGCGGGCGGCCAGCATCCTGCGCGTGAAGCAGGGCCGCGTATGGATCACGCCCGACGCGACGCTCGCCAATCCCAGCGAAGACCTGGTGCTCGCACCCGGCGAATCGCTGATGGTGGCTGCGGGCCAGCGCATCGTGATGGAGGCGTGGGATGGCTACGGAGCCACCTACAGCTGGGACAACGCCTGATCGTTCCCAGTCCTCCAGGTGCTGAAAAAGGCGGCTTCGGCCGCCTTTTCCTTTTGGGAGCTGTTTGGGGTGCTTTTGGGGCTACCTCGGGCGATTCCCGGGCCGTTTCCCCGCCGCTTCAGCCGTTGATGTCGAAGCTCGGCACCAGCGCCAGGAAGTGGCGCAGCGCCGCTTCCCCCTGGAGCGCGTGCACGCCAGCCATCAGGTGGGGTCCCTCGCATTCGGCCAGCCCCATGCCGAAGCCGCTGTACCTGCGCACCGACAGCGGTGCCTCGTAGACCACCTTGACGTCGACGTGCCGCGGGTCCTCCTTGATCCGTTTCATCAGCTCGTCCACGGCATCGGCCGGGCCTTCGAGGTGCTGGCAGAAGCGCATGCCGTCGAACACCAGCAAGCCGGTGATGTTGTGCCGTGCATTCTGGGCGCGGGCACGCGAGACGATCTGACCCACCGTCTGCGGAGGCAGGCTCTGGGTGAGCATGCTGCAGTAGAGAATCTCGTGGAGGGGCGTTGCGTCTGCGGTCATGCGATCGGAGTTGAAGGGGGCCGTCGAGTGTAGGCGGCACGGGCAAGCCCGCGAAATGTCAAAAGACACAGGCCAGGCGCCTATAGTGAAGCGTGAAATACGAGGACTACCCTGCCGCCGCGGCCCCTCCGGGGGGTGCGAACCCTTGCGATCGATGCGGGTTGCGACGCCTCGAGGCGTTCCTGCCCTGCTCGCCGGAAGAGTTGAAGACCATCCAGTCCTTCCGCGTGGGAGCCCGGCGCGTGGCGGCGGGCGGCTCGATCATCGAGGAGCACCGGCGCAGCCCGCAGCTGTTCACCATCTATGCCGGCTGGGCGTTCCGCTACAAGACGCTGAGCGACGGCCGGCGGCAGATCCTGAGCTTCCTGCTGCCCGGCGACTTCCTGGGCCTTCAGGACGAGTTCGCCGACGGCCACACGCACGGCGTCGCGGCGGTGACCGACGTCACGCTGTGCGCCTTCTCGCGCGACCGCCTCTGGGAACTGTTCCACGCCCAGCCCAAGCTCGGCTACGACATCACCTGGCTGGCCGCGCGTGAAGAGAAGATGGTCGACGACAACCTCGTCTCCACCGGCCGGCGCAACGCCAGCGAGCGGGTGGCGATGCTGCTGATGCATCTCTTCCGCCGGGCCCAGCGCGTGGGCATGGAGCGCGACGGCTGGATCGAGTTTCCGTTCAACCAGCAGCACATCGCCGACGCGCTGGGGCTTTCGCTGGTGCACACCAACAAGACGCTGCGGCGGCTGCAGCGCCTGGGGCTCTACAAGATCGACGCCGGCTGGCTGCGCATCATGGAGCCGCATGCCCTCGAGGCGCTGGGCGACTACTTCGAGCGGCCGATGCGGCCCACGCCGCTGATCTGAGCGGGCACTTCCCGATCGCGGCACCCCGGCGCGCTCAGCGCGCCGCCACCAGTTCGCGCAGGTCGTCCTGGTAGGCCTGCAGCCGCCGCACCGCCTGCGCTCGCTGGCTTGCGCTGGTACCGTTGTGCATGGCCGCGGTGTTGCGGCAGCCTTCCTGCAGAAGGGCCTGCTGTTGGTCGCGCCAGGGGCCCGGCGGCGGCTCGGCGATGCGCTGGATGTAGTCGTGCAGCGCCGCGCGGGCCTGTGACGGCGAAGGCCTGGCGGCGACGAAGCCGCGCAGCAGCCTGAGCGCTTCCTGCTGCCGCTTGCGGCGCTCGGCGTCCGCCAGCTTCGGGTCGAACACCGACTGCGCGACCTGCTGCTTCAGGAGCTCGCGCTGCTCGGCGCTCAGGCGGCCGTAGAAATCCTCGGTGCGGTCGAGGAACTGGTCGTAGCGCTTCTCCTGCACCTGCTCGGGCGTGCGGTCCAGCCAGTCCTTGCGGTACTGGGCGTTGTTCTTGGCGTACTTGCGCTCCAGCTGCTGCAGCTGCGCCTCGGTCAGGCTCAGCGCCAGCTCGGTGCCGGCGGGCTCGGCACGCTCGGTCACGGCCAGCAGGCGCTCGCGGATGCGGTCTGCCATCGCGCAGACCTGCTCCGGCGTAACTTCGCCCGGGGCCATGGCCTGTGCATCCTTCAGCAGCGAGGCCAGGCGCGGCAGCTCGTTCTGCCGGTGCCATGCCAGCAGACGGGAGAGCTCGTCGCGCACCTTCGGGGTCTGGGTGCCGTCGAAATCGAGGTACTCGTCGAGCCACCAGTAGCTCACCGTCGGCAGGTTGTTGTAGGCCAGCTGGATCGCGCTGCAGGCGCCCAGGGCGGCCGCCACGAGCAGCACGCCGATAATTCGGGGCACCGCAGAGATTGCCGAGCAAGTCGCGCAACGAATCCTGGAAAAGAAACGCATGAATCAGCCTCCGCAACAGAACAACGACCAAGGACCGATCGACGTCGTCATCATGGCCGCCGGCAAGGGTACCCGCATGAAGAGCCGGCTGCCGAAAGTGCTGCACCGGCTGGGCGGCCGCGCCCTGCTCGCGCACGTGGCGGGCACGGCCGCGCGCATCGGGGCGCGCGATGTGGTGGTGGTCACCGGCCACGGCGCGGACCAGGTCGAGGCCGCCATGGCCGGCGGCGTGGGCAATGCCGCCGTGCGCTTCGCGCGCCAGGAGCCGCAGCTGGGCACCGGCCACGCGGTGCAGCAGGCCGCGCCGCTGCTGTCGGATGACGGCACGGTGGTCGTGCTCTCGGGGGACGTGCCGCTCATCGGCGAGGAAACCCTGCGCGCGCTCGTCGCGGCCAGCGCCGGCGGCAAGCTGGCGCTGCTGACCATCGAGTTCGACGACCCCACGGGCTACGGCCGGGTCATCCGCGCGGCCGATGACGGCGAGGTGCGGGGCGACGTGCAGGCTGTGGTCGAGCACAAGGACGCCACCGAGGCTCAGCGCGCGGTGCGCGAGATCTACAGCGGGGTGATGGCCGTGCCGGCACGCCTGCTCAAGGGCTGGCTCGGCCGCCTGGACAACGACAACGCCCAGGGCGAGTACTACCTGACCGACGTGGTCAAGCTCGCTGCCGCCGACGGCGTGCCCGTGGTCGCGCACGTCACCACCGACGCGCTTCAGGTGGCCGGCATCAACAGCCCTGCCCAGCTGGCGGCGCTGGAGCGCGCATGGCAGCTGCGCCAGGCCAGCGCGCTGATGGAGCAGGGCGTGCGCCTGGCGGACCCGTCGCGCTTCGACCTGCGCGGCACGCTCGAATGCGCGGGCGACGTGGAGATCGACGTCAACTGCGTGTTCGAGGGCGCGGTGTCGCTGGGCGAGGGCGTGCGCATCGGCGCCAACTGCGTGATCGCCAATGCGCGCATCGAGGCCGGCGCTGTGATCCACCCCTTTACCCACATCGAGGGCGAGAAGGCCGGCGTCACCGTCGGCGCGGGCTCGCTGATCGGCCCCTTCGCACGCCTGCGCCCCGGCGCGCAGTTGGGCGCGGAGGTGCACATCGGCAACTTCGTGGAAGTGAAGAACTCCACGCTGGCTGCCGGCGCCAAGGCCAACCACCTGGCCTACCTGGGCGACGCCACCGTGGGCGAGCGCGTGAACTACGGCGCGGGCAGCATCACCGCCAACTACGACGGTGCCAACAAGCACCGCACCGTGATCGGCGACGACGTGCACGTGGGCAGCAACTGCGTACTGGTGGCGCCCGTCACCATCGGCGCGGGCGGCACCATCGGCGGCGGCTCGACCATCAACAAGTCGACCGAGCCGGGCGCGCTGACCGTGGCGCGCAGCAAGGCGGTGAGCTTCCCGAACTGGAAGCGCCCGCAAAAGAAGAAATAGGCTCGCCCCCAGGCTGCGCGCACTTCGTGTCGCTGCGCCAACCCCCTTCCGGGGCCAACGCCTGCGGCCCGGCAAAGCCGGTTCCGCGGTAGCACTGGCCTCGCCCCCAGGCTTCGCGCACTTCGTGTCGCTGCGCCAACCCCCTACCGGGGGCAACGCCTGCGGCCCGGCAAAGCCGGTTCCGCGGTGTTCGCGAAGGGCATGAGGACTTTCACCCCAGCGGCATCCGGGGCTCGAACTTCGCGCGCTTCAGGCTGAAGAAGGCCTTGACGTTGCGCACGTTCGCATCGGCCGTGAACAGGCGCTGCGTGAGCGCGGCGTAGTCGGGCATGTCGCGCGCCGCCACGACCAGCACGAAGTCGGGGCCGGGCGACACGCGCCAGCACTGCTGCACCGCGTCGTCGGCGATCACGCGCGCCTCGAAGGCATCGAGCGAGGCGGCGTCCTGCCGGTCGAGCGAGATCTCGATCACCGCCTGCAGGCCGTGGCCCAGCACCGCGGCGAGGCGGTCGGGCGACAGGAGCGCGACCTGGCGTTCGATCAGGCCGATGTCGCGCAGCCGCTGCACGCGGCGCAGGCAGGTGGGCGGGGAGATGCCCACGTCGGCGGCCAGGCGCTGGTTGGTCTGGGAGGCGTCGCGCTGCAGGGCGTCGAGCAGGCGCAGGTCGGTTGAATCCAGAGAGATTGATTCCATATTCAATGAAATTATGGAATAAAACTCCAATCTACAGAAATGAAGAAATAAAAGTCCGAAATAGAATGAATTTCGAATGCATATTTCTTGCGTGCCTTCCTACCATCGAGCCTCTTCTCCATTCAAAGGCAGCTCACCATGTGCGGCATCGTCGGGGCAGCGTCCCATCGCAACATCGTTCCGGTCCTCGTGCAGGGCCTCCAGCGGCTCGAGTACCGCGGCTATGACTCCTGCGGCGTCGCGGTGCATGCCGGCGGCTTGACGCGGGCGCGTACCACCTCGCGCGTGGCCGACCTCGTGGCGCAGGTGCGCGACGACAAGGTCGAGGGCCTCACCGGCATCGCCCACACGCGCTGGGCCACGCACGGTGCGCCGGCGGTGCACAACGCGCATCCGCACTTCAGCCACGGCCCGGGCGCCGACGCGCAGGCCGCGCGGCCCGGCCGTATCGCGCTGGTGCACAACGGCATCATCGAGAATCACGAGACGCTGCGCGCAGCGCTCGAGGCCAAGGGCTACGTGTTCGAAAGCCAGACCGACACCGAGGTCATCGCCCACCTCGTCGACAGCCTCTACGACGGCGACCTGTTCGAGGCCGTGAAGGCCGCGGTGCTGCAGCTGCACGGCGCCTACGCCATCGCCGTGATCTGCCGCGACGAGCCGCAGCGCGTGGTCGGCGCGCGCGCGGGTTCGCCGCTGATCCTCGGTGCGGGCAAGGACGGCGCCGAGAACTTCCTCGCCAGCGACGCGATGGCACTGGCGGGCGTCACCGACCAGATCATCTACCTGGAAGAGGGCGACGTGGTCGACGTGCAGCCCGGCAAGTACTGGATCGTCGACAGGAACCACAAGCCCGTCACCCGCCAGGTGCGCACCGTGCTCGCGCACAGCGGCGCCGCCGAACTCGGCCCCTACCGCCACTACATGCAGAAGGAAATCTTCGAGCAGCCGCGCGCCATCGGCGACACGCTCGAGGGCGTGGAAGGCATCGTGCCGGAGCTGTTCGACGGCATCGGCCAGGACGGCGCCACCGGCGCGAGCGCACACCGCGTGTTCCAGGACATCGACAAGATCCTCATCCTCGCGTGCGGCACCAGCTACTACAGCGGCTGCACCGCCAAGTACTGGCTCGAAGGCATCGCGAAGATCTCCACGCAGGTCGAGATCGCGAGCGAATACCGCTACCGCGAGTCGGTGCCCGACCCGAAGACGCTGGTCGTCACCATCAGCCAGTCGGGCGAGACGGCCGATACGCTGGCCGCGCTCAAGCACGCGCGCTCGCTGGGCATGGAGCAGACGCTGACCATCTGCAACGTCGCCACCAGCGCGATGGTGCGCGAGTGCAAGCTGGCGTACATCACGCGTGCCGGCGTGGAAATCGGCGTGGCCTCGACCAAGGCCTTCACCACGCAGCTCGCGGGACTCTTCCTGCTCACGCTCGCCATCGCCCAGGCCAAGGGCAGGTTGAGCGAGGCCGAGGAGGCGCGCTACCTGAAGGAGATGCGCCACCTGCCGGTCGCGCTGCAGTCGGTGCTTGCGCTGGAGCCGCAGATCATCGGCTGGGCGGAAGACTTCGCTCGCAAGGACAACGCGCTCTTCCTCGGCCGCGGGCTGCACTACCCGATCGCCCTCGAAGGCGCGCTCAAGCTCAAGGAAGTGACCTACATCCATGCCGAGGCCTACGCCGCCGGCGAACTCAAGCACGGCCCGCTCGCGCTCGTCACGAGCGAGATGCCCGTGGTGGCCGTGGCCCCCAACGACGCACTGCTCGAGAAGCTCAAGAGCAACCTGCAGGAAGTGCGCGCCCGCGGCGGCGTGCTCTACGTGCTGGCCGACGGCGACACCAGGATCAAGAGCGGCGAGGGCCTGCACGTGATCCGCATGCCCGAGCACTACGGCGCCCTCTCGCCGATCCTGCACGTGGTGCCGCTGCAGCTGCTGTCGTACCACACCGCATGCGCGAGGGGCACCGACGTCGACAAGCCGCGCAATCTGGCGAAGAGCGTGACGGTGGAGTGAGCTGAGCGAGCGGCAGCGCATCATCGATCGATCGAGCGCCTGGACGGCGCGGATGCCTCTGATCAATGCGCAGTCCCGTCGGGCGGGTCGTCCCCCCACGCCTCGACGCGCGGATGTCCCGGCGTTCAGGCGAGTTTTGCTGGACTTGTCACAACGGCCTGCGCTCGACCGTCTGGCAGTTGATGGACCGGCATGGTGCCGGCTCCTCAGCTTCTCTGAAAGGACGGTGAAAACATGAAACGCGCCAACTGGTTTGCTGTTTCTCCCGAGGGTGCCAAGGCCGTTGGCGGTCTGCATCACTTCGTCACGACAGGCACCGCGCTGCCGCCCAGGCTGATCCACCTGGTGTTCCTGCGAGTCTCCCAGATCAACGGTTGTGCCTACTGCATCGACATCCACACGCGCGATCTCATCAAGGAGGGCATGTCCGTCGATACGGTCGTGCTGGTGCCGGTGTGGCATGAGGTGCCCCGCCTGTTCTCGGATCAGGAGCGCGCTGCGCTCGCCTGGGCCGAGGAAGTGACCCGGGTCAGCGAAACGCATGCCTCCGAGGAGGCCTACGCGGCAGCGGCGGCGGCTTTCTCGGAGAAGGACCTGGTCGATCTCACGCTGACCATCGCCGCCATGAATGCCATGAACAGGATGGGCGTGAGCTTTCGCCTGAAGCCGCGCGCCATCGCCGACGCCTGAGACGGCGAGCCCTTCCCGCTGCTGCGGCTGTCTCGGAGATAGTTTTCAAGAGACGGCTTCCGTCTGCGGCGGCGGCGCCGAGCCGCGCTCCACCAAGAATTCCACGAACGCCCGCACGCGCGAAGGCAGCAGCCGTGCATGCGGATAGATCAGGCTCACCGGACGTGAGCGCCCTGCATAGGGCTGCAGAACCTCGACCAGGTCGCCGCGTGCCAGGTCTTTCTCGACGACGAAGCCGTAGGTCTGGAACAGCCCGGCGCCGGCGCGGGCCAGCGTCACGCCCGCGAGCACGTCTTCGGCGCAGCTGTAGTTGCCGCCGGAGAGCATCTCCTTCTCGCGGCCTTCGTCCATGAACAGCCAGGGAATCTGCCGGCCGCTGCTGGGCAGGTCGAACTGGATGCACTCGTGGTGCACAAGATCGTCCAGCGTCCGCGGCTGTCCCGCGCGCAGAAGGTAGCCGGGGCTGGCGACCACCACGAGCTTCGCGTCTTCGAGGTGGCGCGCCACCATCGTCGAATCCGGCTGGGCGCGAAAGCGGATCGCGATGTCGAAGTTTTCCTCGTGCAGGTCGATGTTGCGGTTGCTGATGTGCGCCTCGACCTTGATCAGCGGGTAGCGCGCGCGGAACTCTGGCAGCAGCGGTAGCAGCCGGTGATGGCCGTAGGTGGTGGGTGCGCTGATGCGCAGCGTGCCCGAAGGCTGCACGTGCTCGCCGGTGAGCTTGTGCTCGGCCTCCGCCAGCTGGTGCAGGGCGGTGCGGCACTGCTCGAAGTATTCCCGGCCGCCTTCGGTGAGGCGGATGCTGCGCGTGGATCGCACGAACAGGCGCACGCCCAGGCGCTTTTCCAGTCGCGCGATGGAGCGGCTCACTGCGGCGGGCGTGACGCCCGCCGCGTTGGCCGCGGCCGTGAAGCTGCCGGCTTCCGCCGCCAGGCAGAACAGCTCGATGCTGCCCAGGAGAACGTCGTCGAACTGGCGCTGCATATTGATTACATGGCATATCAAGACAAGTGTAGTTGCGTGTGTTTATTGCTTTTCAGGTCATCAATAAAGTTCTGTCCAACCGGTGGCGAAACGCGGATTCCGCACCGGCCATTCGAACTTTTCCTGAAACCGAACCTGATCGAGGACCACCATGAGCAAGTCTGAAAACACCGTCGTCATCACCGGAGCCACCAGCGGCATCGGCCTGGGCCTGGCAGAGGCCTTCCTGCGCGAGGGCTACAACGTCGTAGGCACCGGCCGCACCGAACAGCGCCTGCAGGCCGCGGCCGAAAAGCTGAACGCGGGCGTGCGCTTCCTCGGCGTGGCGGGCGACGTCGGCCGGTCCGAATCTGCGCGCGAGCTGTTCGCGCAGGCCATCGCGCGCTACGGCCATGTCGACGTGCTGGTGAACAACGCCGGCATCTTCATCGCCAAGCCTTTCGTGCAGTTCACGCCGCAGGAGATCGAAGAGAACATCGCGACCAACCTGAAGGGCGTGCTCTACGCGTCGCAGGAAGCGGCGAAGCACATGAGCGAGCGGCGCGCCGGCAGGATCATCAACATCACCGCCGCGATCGCGATGCAGCCCCACAGCGGCGTGCCGGCGCTGCTGGCGGTGGCGCTCAAGGGCGGCGTCAACGAGGCCACGCGCGCGCTGGCGCTCGAGCTCGCGCCGTACGGCGTGACGGTCAATGCGGTGGCGCCCGGCGTGGTCGACACGCCCATGCACAGCGCCGACAACCACGCGGCGCTCGCGGGGCTGCATCCGCTGGGCCGCATCGGTACCACGCGCGACATCGACGAGGCCGTGCTCTACCTCGCGCGCGCCGGCTTCGTGACCGGCGCCGTGCTGCCGGTGGACGGCGGCTTCAGCGCCGGGCGCTGAGCGCCGAGCGGCGAAGAGACAAGGAAATACAGACAAGGAGCTCAGGCCATGCCATTCGTCAGCATCCGCATCACCCGCGAGGGCAACACCGCCGAGCAGAAGGCGCAGGTCATCCGCGAGGTCACCGACACGCTCGAACGCGTGCTGCACAAGCCGCCGGAGTGGACGCACATCGTCATCGAGGAGGTCGACACCGACAACTGGGGCTTTGGCGGGCACACGACCACCGCGGTCCGCCAGGGGTTGGCGGCCGTGCCCGGCTCCCGGGCGAAGACGGGCGGGTAGACCTTCATCGGAGCAAGGGAGGGTAGGGGGGGGCATAGCCCTTCGCTATTCACCCAATGAACCCAATTTGGTTGATGGATGAGCCCGGCATACCTAGACTGAGCCGGCTCCACCCCGAGCACCCGACAACCAAAGGAGAACCCCTTGTCCGATGAAGCCAAATGCCCGTTCCCGGGCCATGCAACCACCGGCACCGCGCGCCGCGCCGCGGCGAACACCGACTGGTGGCCCAACCAGCTCAACCTGAAGCTGCTGCACCAGCACTCCGCCAAGTCCAACCCGATGGGCGAGGACTTCGACTACGCCAAGGAGTTCGCGACCCTCGACCTCGACGCGGTCGTCAAGGACCTCCACGCGCTGATGACCGATTCGCAGGACTGGTGGCCCGCCGACTACGGCCACTACGGTCCGCTCTTCATCCGCATGGCCTGGCACTCGGCCGGCACGTACCGCACCTTCGACGGCCGCGGCGGCGGCGGTGCGGGCGCGCAGCGCTTCGCTCCGCTCAACAGCTGGCCCGACAACGGCAACCTCGACAAGGCGCGCCGCCTGCTGTGGCCGATCAAGCAGAAGTACGGCCGCAAGCTCTCGTGGGCCGACCTGATGATCCTCACCGGCAACGTCGCGCTGGAGTCCATGGGCTTCAAGACCTTCGGCTTCGCCGGCGGCCGCCCCGACATCTGGGAGCCGGAAGACGACGTCAACTGGGGCGCCGAGACCAAGTGGCTGGGCGACGAGCGCTACAGCGGCGACCGCGAGCTCGCCAACCCGCTGGCTGCCGTGCAGATGGGCCTGATCTACGTGAACCCCGAAGGCCCCAACGGCAACCCCGATCCGCTGAAGTCGGCCCGCGACATCCGCGAGACCTTCGCGCGCATGGCGATGAACGACGAGGAGACCGTGGCGCTCACCGCCGGCGGCCACACCTTCGGCAAGGCGCACGGCGCGGGCGATCCGTCCAAGGTGGGTGCCGAGCCCGAAGGCGCCGGCATCGAGGAGATGGGCCTGGGCTGGCGCAACGCCTTCGAGAGCGGCATCGGCGTGCACGCCACCACCAGCGGCATCGAAGGCGCCTGGACGCCCACGCCCACCAAGTGGGACAACAGCTACTTCGAGACCCTCTTCGGCTACGAATGGGAACTCACGAAGAGCCCGGCCGGCGCGCACCAGTGGAAGCCCAAGGGCGACACCGGCGCCAACACCGTGCCCGACGCGCACGACCCGTCGCGCCGCCACGCCCCGATGATGACCACCGCCGACATGGCGATGCGCGTGGACCCGGCCTACGAGAAGATCTCGCGCCGCTACATGGCCAACCCGCACGAGTTCGCCGACGCCTTCGCCCGCGCCTGGTTCAAGCTCACGCACCGCGACATGGGCCCGCGCGCCCGCTACCTCGGCAAGCTGGTGCCGAAGGAAGAGCTGATCTGGCAGGACCCGATCCCCGCCGTCGACCATCCGCTGGTCGATGACAAGGACACCGCCGCGCTCAAGGCCAAGGTGCTGGCCTCGGGGCTGGGCATCGGCGAGCTGGTGCGCACCGCCTGGGCCTCGGCCTCCACCTTCCGCGGCAGCGACAAGCGCGGCGGCGCCAATGGTGCGCGCATCCGCCTCGCGCCGCAGAAGGACTGGGAAGTCAACCAGCCGGCAGAGCTGTCCAAGGTGCTGTCGGTGCTCGAAGGCATCCAGAAGGAGTTCAACGCGGCGCAGTCCGGCGGCAAGAAGATCTCGCTGGCCGACCTGATCGTGCTGGCGGGCAACGCGGGCGTCGAGGCGGCCGCGAAGAAGGCCGGCCAGGACGTGACCGTGCCCTTCTCGCCGGGACGCATGGACGCTTCGCAGGAGCAGACCGACGTCGAATCCTTCGCCGTGCTGGAGCCTCTGGCCGACGGGTTCCGCAACTATCTGCGCAAAGGCACCAACCCCGCGGCCACCGCCGACCTGCTGCTCGACAAGGCGCAGCTGCTGCGGCTGAGCGCGCCCGAGATGACGGTGCTCGTCGGCGGCCTGCGCGTGCTGGGCGCCAACTACGGCCAATCGCCCAACGGTGTCTTCACCAAGCGGCCCGAGACGCTGAGCAACGACTTCTTCGTGAACTTGCTCGACATGCGCACCGGCTGGAAGAAGCCTGCCGCCGAGGTCGACCTGCTCGAAGGGCGCGACCGCACCAGCGGCGAGGTGAAGTGGACCGCCACCACCGCCGACCTGGTGTTCGGCTCGAACTCGCAGCTGCGCGCGATCGCCGAGGTCTACGGCGCCGGCGACGCGCAGCAGGTGTTCGTGCGCGACTTCGTGGCCGCCTGGGCCAAGGTGATGGACCTCGATCGCTTCGACCTGAAGTGATCGGCTGGGCACGGCGGCCGGCTGCGGCCGGTCGCCGTGCGCGAGCTGTGCTGCGAAGGCTGGTACCGTCGGCCGGCCTTCAACACCAGCAGGAGCCTCGCATGAAACCCCAGCCCATCGAGTACGCGGCAGCTTCGCCCGAAGTGCGCGCGGTCTTCGACGACATCAAGACCACGCGCAACGTGCCCGACGTCAACAATTTCTGGAAGTACCTCGCCAACGATCCCGCCACCCTCAGGCGCACCTGGAGCAGCCTGAAGGAGGTGATGGCGCCCGGCGCGCTCGACCCCGTGGTGAAGGAGATGGTCTACCTCGCCGTGAGCGTGACCAACGGCTGCGGCTACTGCACGGCGAGCCACCACGCCGGCGCCGAGAAGGCCGGCATGACGCCCGCGATGTTCGCCGAGCTCATGGCCGTGGTCGGCATGGCCAACGAGACCAACCGGCTCGTCAACGGCTACCGCGTGCCCGTCGATCCCGCGTTCGACAAATAGCAGGCAGGGCGGGCGCGCTCATCCGATCGTCATCAGGCTCGCGTTGCCGCCCGCCGCCGCGGTGTTGGTGCTGACGGCGCGCTCCACCACCAGGCTTTCGAGCGGGATGCGCGCCTCGCCCGGCGCGAAGCCGCGCACGCCGACGATCGGGCCCGGCCGCGCGGCGATGCGCCGCAGCACTTCCGACAGCCCCTGCGCATCGCCGTGATGCAGCGCCGCGTCGAACGCCACCGTGTCCGAACTCCAGTCGTTTGCAATCGCCACGCATTGCTGCACCTCGGCCGGCAGCGATGCGCGCAGGCTCTGCGCTGCGGCATCGGCGGGCCAGATCGCGCAGCTGCCCGCCGCGAGCACGGCGGCCAGCTGCGTCAGCCGGTCGGCCTCCGCACCGGCCAGGCACAGCACGGCCTCGCGCGGCTCCAGCTTGTAGACGTTGCGCTCGCCGGTCGGCCCCGCCAGCGTGCGCGAGCTGCCCGAGCGTGACTGGGCCGCAAAGCGCGCGCACAGCGTCGACAACTCGGTGCGGCCGGTGGCATCGGCCCAGCGGGCCAGTGCGGACAGCGCGGGGTGCGCTGCCGGCGGAACGCCAGCTACGGCGCGCGCCATCGCGTCGTCGGGCCGCGTCGCCAGCATGCGCAGCATGTACAGCGGCCCGCCCGCCTTCGGTCCCGTGCCCGACAGGCCCTCGCCGCCGAAGGGCTGCACGCCCACCACCGCGCCCACGATGTTGCGGTTCACGTAGACGTTGCCGGCCTTCGCGTTCTCCACGACCTGCGCGATGGTCTCGTCGATGCGCGTGTGCACGCCCAGCGTGAGCCCGTAGCCGGTCCCGTTGATCTGCCCGACCAGCGCGCCGAGGTCGCGGCGGCGGTAGCGCACGAGGTGCAGCACCGGGCCGAACACTTCGCGCTGCAGCTCGCCGATGCTGTCGAGCTCGATCAGCGTGGGCATCACGAAGGTGCCGTGGCGCGCGTCGTCGCCATGCTCGCGGGCCTGGCGGAACACCGCATGGCCGCGCGAGCGCATCGCCTCGACGTGGCGTTCGATGCCGTCGCGCGCCTCGGCGTCGATCACCGGGCCCACGTCCACCGAGAGACGCGCGGGGTTGCCGAGGGCGGCCTCGGCCATCGCGCCCTTGAGCATCGCGACCACGCGGTCGGCCGCCTCTTCCTGCACGCACAGCACGCGCAGCGCGGAGCAGCGCTGGCCGGCGCTGTCGAAGGCGGAGGCCATCACGTCGGCCACCACCTGCTCCACCAGCGCGGAGGAGTCGACGATCATCGCGTTCTGCCCGCCGGTCTCGGCGATGAGCGGCACCGGCGCGCCATGCGCACCGAGGCGCTGCGAGAGCGTCTTCTGCAAGATGCGCGCGACCTCGGTGGAGCCGGTGAACATCACGCCCTGCACGCGCGCATCGGCCACCAGTGCCGCGCCCACCGTCTCGCCGCGCCCGGGCAGCAGCTGCACCGCCGCACGGGGAATGCCGGCCTCCCACAGCACGCGCACTGCCTCGGTCGCGACCAGCGGCGTCTGCTCGGCCGGCTTGGCCAGCACCGGGTTGCCGGCCGCGAGCGCGGCCGCCACCTGGCCGGTGAAGATCGCCAGCGGAAAGTTCCAAGGGCTGATGCAAGCCATGGAGCCGAGCGCGCGATGCGTGTCGTTGGAGAAATCGCTGCGCGCCTGCGCCGCGTAGTAGCGCAGGAAGTCCACCGCCTCGCGCACTTCCGCGATGGCGTTGGCGTACGTCTTTCCGGCCTCGCGAGTGAGCAGGCCGAGCAGGCGCGGCATCCCTTGCTCGAGGATGTCGGCGGCGCGTTCGAGCAGCGCCGCGCGTTCCGATGGCGGCGTGGCGGCCCATGCCGGCGCAAAGGCGTGGGCCTGCGCGATGGCCGATTCGACCTCGGCGAGCGTGGCTTCGCGCACGCGGCCGACGATGTCGCGATGGTCGGCGGGGTTCTGCACCTCGGCCGTTTCGCCATCGGCGGGCGCGGCTTCGGCGAGCATCGGCTCGGCGTGCCACTGCTCGCCCGAGCTCTCGCTCAATGCATGGCCCAGCGTGCGCAGGCTGTCGTCGCTCGCGAGGTCGAGACCGCGAGAGTTGGCGCGCTGCGTTCCGTACAGCGCCGCCGGCAGCGGGATGGCCGGATGCGGCAGGCCGGCAGTGCCCTCCTGCGCCGCCATGCGCTCCACCGTGGCGACCGGGTCTTCCACCAGCACGTCTAGCGAGATGGTCGGGTCCGCGATGCGGTTCACGAAGGAGGTGTTGGCGCCGTTCTCCAGCAGCCGTCGCACCAGGTAGGCCAGCAGCGTCTCGTGCGTGCCCACCGGCGCATAGATGCGGCAGGGCCGCGCGAGCGGGCCCACCACCTGCTCGTAGAGCGGCTCGCCCATGCCGTGCAGGCACTGGAACTCGTACTGCCCCGGCTCGTAGCGCGACGGATCCGCCATCGTGTAGATGGCGGCCAGCGTGTGGGCGTTGTGCGTGGCGAACTGCGGATACACCGCCTCGGGCGCGTCGAGCAGCCTGCGTGCGCAGGCCAGGTACGACACGTCGGTGTAGGCCTTGCGCGTGTAGACCGGGTAGCCGTCGAGACCGTCGAGCTGTGCGCGCTTGATCTCGCTGTCCCAGTAGGCGCCCTTCACCAGCCGCACCATCAGCCGGTGGCCGCTTCGGCGCGCGAGGTCGACAACGAAGTCGATCACGAAGGGGCAGCGCTTCTGGTAGGCCTGCACCACGAAGCCGATGCCGTTCCAGCCCGCGAGTTCGGGCTCGAAGCACAGGCGCTCCAGCAGGTCGAGCGAGAGCTCCAGCCGGTCGGCCTCCTCGGCGTCGATGTTCAGGCCGATGGCGTACTGCCGCGCCAGCAGCGCGAGTTCGCGCAGCACCGGATACAGCTCGGCCATAACGCGCGAATGCTGCGCGCGGCTGTAGCGCGGGTGCAGCGCCGAGAGCTTGATCGAGATGCCCGGACCTTCGTACACGCCGCGCCGTGTCGACGCCTTGCCGATCGCGTGGATCGCCTGCTCGTACGCGACGCGGTAGCGCTTCGCGTCCTCCATGGTCAGCGCTGCCTCGCCGAGCATGTCGTACGAATAGCGAAAGCCCTGCGCCTCCAGCTCGCGCGCGTTGGCGAGCGCCTGAGCGATGGTCTCCCCGGTGACGAACTGCTCGCCCATCATCCGCATCGCCATGTCCACGCCCTTGCGGATCAGCGGCTCGCCGCCCTTGCCGATGAGGCGCGTGAGCACCGTCGACAGGCTGCTCTCGCTGTGCGTGGCCACCAGCTTGCCGGTGAGCAGCAGGCCCCAGGTCGCGGCGTTGACGAACACCGAGGGGCTGCGGCCTGCGTGCGATTGCCACTGGCCGTGCGCGATCTTGTCGCGGATCAGCGCGTCGCGCGTGCCCGCATCGGGAATGCGCAGCAGCGCCTCGGCTAAGCACATCAGCGCCACGCCTTCCTGCGACGACAGCGCGTATTCCTGCAGCAGGCCCTGCACGAGGCCGGCGCGGCCGCTCGCACTCTTGCGCTCGCGCAGCTGCCGGGCGATGCGATGGGCGAGTTCCTGCGCCTCTCCCGCCTGGCCAGCGGGCAGCCGTGCCTGCGTGAGCAGCGGTGGCAGGGCTTGCGGCTCGGGCGTGCGGCATGCCGCGGTGATGCGGGCGCGCAGCGGTGGGGGCTCGGATGGCAGTCCGTCGGCGAACGTGTCGAAGGAGGAGGGAAGGGGGTCGGGGTTCATGGTGCCTGGTGGTGGGATTTGTTGGATGATCCGCGTCCCGCAGCCGAATTTGTGTTCGAAGAGTGGCGTTCCGGCAGAGTAAATCTCCGGTAAACCAGCGCACCGGTCAGGTTGATGCGAAGGGGCGGGCAGAGAATCCGCGTTCCGTCGATTCCGGGAGTGACACGAACATGCCCAGCAGCCGCAGATGGTTCCTTTCCGTGGCCCTTGCCGCTTCGTTCATCGCGCCATGGCAGGCGCATGCGGCGACGGCCGAAGCCTCCACATGCCAGGAATCGGCCGCCGCGGAGTGCTTTCGCAGCTTCACGCCGCCGGGCGCTGGAGGCGCGCTTCACTACTACTCGTCGCTCGATCCCGATGCTCCCGATGCGCCGGCCGCGGGCGGTAGCGCCGGGCCGACCAGAGCGCTCATCGCCATGCACGGCCACTCGCGCGATGCCGACAAGACCTTCGAGGCCGCGCTGCGCACCCTGCGCAACGCCGATGCGCTCGGCGACACGCTGGTGGTCGCGCCGCTCTTCCAGGTCGCGGCCGAAAAGGCGGTGGCCGGCCGCTGCAACACCGTGGGCGTCCCGGTCGCGCAGCCCGGTGACCTGCTGTGGACCTGCGGCTCATGGCTCGAAGGCGCGCGCTCCGTATCGGGCAGCAACGTCGGCTCCTTCGCGGCGATGGACGCGCTGGTCGATGAACTCGCGCGGCGCTGGCCCGGCGTGCGCACCATCACCGTCGCGGGCTTCTCGGCCGGCGGGCAGTTCGTGCAGCGCTACATCGCCTTCACGCGGCACGACGGCACGGCAGCGGGCAGGCCGGCGATGCGCTACGTGGTCGCCGACCCGAGCACCTGGCTCTACTTCGATCCGGTGCGCCCGCAGTTCTCGGCCGACGGCGCCTCGGTCACCGGCTTCGCCGTGCCCGACGCAGCGGCATGCCCGCAGATGAACCGCTGGAAGTACGGCACCGACGACCTGCCCGCCTACCTGGGCCGTACCGCCACGCAGGCACGCCGGCAGTACGCGCAGGCCGACATCAGCTATCTCGAAGGCGCGCTCGACAGCAGCGATGCCAGGGGCACCGCCTACCGCGTGCTCGACAAGTCGTGCGCCGCGCTCGCGCAGGGCCCGTTCCGCATGCAGCGCGGACTGGCCTATGCGGCGTACGACCGCAAGCTGCTCGCGCCCGACAGGCGCCGCGAGGTCGTGGTGGTGCCGGGCTGCGCGCACGACGTGGCCTGCGTCTTCCCCTCCGAGGCCGCGCGCGCCGCGCTGGTCGGGCCGACGCGCTGACGGCAGGAGCCCGCCGGCGGGCTTGACGCGATTTCCTGAATGGTGGATATTTCATCCACTATGACGGAAATCAAGGAATCGGCCGGCACGGAAAGCTCGTCCGGTCTCAACCATCGCATCGCCCAGCGCGTGCGCGACCTGCGCGCAGCCCGGGGCCTGTCGCTCGACGCGCTCGCCACGCAATGCGGCGTGAGCCGTTCGATGATCTCGCTCATCGAGCGCGGCGAGAGCAGCCCCACCGCCGTGGTGCTCGAGAAGCTCGCTGCCGGCCTCGGCGTCTCGCTGGCCTCGCTGTTCGAGGCGCCTGCGCCGGCCGCCGACCCGGTCTCGCGGCTGGCCGACCAGCTGCAGTGGCGCGATCCGCATTCCGGCTACCTGCGCAGGAACGTGTCGCCCAGCGGCTTCGCCTCGCCGATCCAGATCGTCGAGGTGGAGTTTCCGCCCGGCGCGCGCGTGGCCTACGAGACCTCGGCGCGCGAGCCGCTCATCCACCAGCAGGTGTGGGTGCTCGACGGTGTCATCGAAGTCACGCTGGGCGAGGAAAGCCACCGGCTCGAAACCGGCGATTGCTTTGCCATGGTGCTCGACCGTCCCATGAGCTATCACAACCCCTCGCGCAGGAACACCCGCTACGTGGTCGTGATCGCGACCGCCCCTTCTTCCTGGAGATGAACATGACGACCGTTTCCGCCGGGACCGCCCCGGCCATCCGCCTGCTGGACAACGTTTCCGAAGCGCAGCTGCGCGGCCTTGCCGCCGTTCTGGCCGATTGCGTCGACGGCGGCGCCTCGGTGAGCTTCGTGCACCCCCTGAGCGAAGAGCGCGCCCAGGCCTTCTGGCGCAACGTGGCCGCCGGTGTGGCCAGCGGCGAACGCGCGCTGCTGGTGGCCGAGGACGAGGAAGGCATCCTCGGCACGGTGCAGGTGGTGCTGGCGCAACCCGAGAACCAGCCGCACCGCGGCGAGGTCGCCAAGATGCTCGTGCATCGCCGCGCTCGCCGCCGCGGCGTCGGCGGGCTGCTGATGAAGGCGGCCGAGCAGGTGGCGCGCGAACGCGGCAAGACGCTGTTGGTGCTCGACACATCGAGCGCCGACGCCGAACGGCTCTACGAGCGCTCGGGCTGGGTGCGCGTCGGGTCCATTCCCGGCTTCGCGCTGCTGCCGCAGGGCGAGCCTTGCGACACCACCTTCTTCTATCGCGAGCTGAAGTGAGCGCCGGCGCGACGCAGGGCCGCTTCGACGAGCTGCTGCAGCAGGCGCAGGCCAGCCCCCTCGTCGGCTGGGACCTCTCCTTCGGCGGCCGCGTCACCACGACGCCGCCGCCATGGAATTTCGAGCGCATCGTCGAAGCGCATGCGCGCCGCTCGCCCGACATGCTCGACCTGGGCACGGGCGGCGGCGAATGGCTCGGCCGTCTGGCCTTTCGTCCGCCGCGCACCGTGGCGACCGAGGGATGGGCGCCCAACGTCGCCGTCGCGCGCGAACGGCTGGCGCCGCTGGGCGTGGAGGTGGTCGAGGTCGAAGGCGCGGACGACAACGCATCGCAGCAGGATGGCGCGGAGCAGGCGCACCTGCCTTTTGCCGATGCGTCGTTCCACCTTGTCGTCGACCGGCACGAGTCCTTCGTGCCGTCCGAGGTCCATCGCATCCTCGCGCCGGGCGGGCGCTTCGTCACGCAGCAGGTCGCGTCCGACTTCAATGCCGACTGCTACGCGTTGCTCGGCCTGCCGGTGCCCGCGCAGCCGCGCTGGCAGCGCGACACCGCCGCGGCGCAGCTGGAGCGCGCAGGCTTCGCCGTGGAGGACGGCGCGGAAGGCACCGAGCTGATCGCCTTCGCCGACATCGGTGCCTTCGCGTGGTACCTGCAGCAGGTGCCGTACGTCTGCCCCGAGTTCGGCATCGACGCGTGCCGGCCCGCACTGGAGCGCCTGCACCGTCGCATCGAAGGCGGCGAGCTGCTGGCGATGCGGCAGAAGCTGTTCTGGCTGAGTGCCCTCAGGCCGGCCTGAGCGGCGGCTGCGCGGCAGGCCGGTTCAGAGAAAGGGCAGGGTGTCCGCAAGCATGTGCGCGAACACCACCGGCCAGAGCCAACCGGTGCGCAGGTAGAACACGCCGAACACGATGCCGACCACCGCCAGCGACAGCGCGCCGTTCGGCCCCTGGTAGAGGTGGTAGAGCACCCGCACCAGCACGCTCACTCCCAGCGCGAAGGAGGCGCCGTGGTGGCGCAGGCCCTTCTGCAGGTAGCCCAGCAGGAACACTTCCTCGTACAGGCCGTTGACCACCGACAGCGCGAGGACCATCGCCATCGACGGGCGCGCCGTCTGCATCATGCGTTCGATCGGCTGCGTCGCCGCGCCGTCGGCCAGCAGAGAGACCGCGATGAGGCTGGCCAGCACGGCGACGAGGTAGAGCAGCGCTCCCACGCCGCAGCCCTTCAGCGACGGCACGGGAAGCAGGTCGCGCACCGAGTAGCCCCGGCTGCGCAGGATGAGCAGTGCGATCGGCCCCACGAACAGCTCGAAGGCCACGATGCCGAAGAGCGATGCGTCGTCGAACGCGGCGTCGCGGAAGCCGGCGCCCACCGACCACAGCGAGCCGATGATGAACCAGCCGAAGCACAGGGTCACGATGCCCAGTGCTTCCAGCGGCGTGGCGGTCGGCTGAGGGGAGGGTTGCTTCATGCGCGTCGGATGGGATCGATGAACGCGCTCATGCCGGCCTGCATGTTGCGCTGGCCGGCATGTTAAGGGGTCGAGGGGGCCGAGCGTCGGCGGCCCGGTCTGGCCCGGTCGGGCCCGGTCTAACGCGCGCCGAAGGCCGCGTTCTCGAACAGGTCCTTGAACTCGCGCGGCTGCGAGCGCCAGTACTGGTGGGGCGCCTTCACCTGGGCGCCCAGCGCCGCCGCCGCATGCCAGGGCCAGCGCGGGTCGTACAGGATCGCGCGCGCCAGCGACACCGCATCGGCCTGCCCGTTGGCGATGATGGCTTCGGCGTGCGCGGGTTCGGTGATCAGCCCTACCGCGATGGTCGGCAGGCCGACCTCGGCCTTGATGCGTTCCGCGAACGGCACCTGGTAGCCCGCACCGAGCGTGATCGCCTGTTGTGGCGACACGCCGCCGCTGGACACGTGGATGGCCGCGCAGCCGCGCGCCTGCAGCGCGCGCGAGAAGGCGACGGTGCTGTCGAGGTTCCAGCCGCCGGGCACCCAGTCGCTGGCCGACACGCGCACCCACACCGGCCGATCGGCGGGGAACTCCTTGCGCACCGCATCGAACACTTCGAGCGGGAAGCGCAGGCGGTTCTCCAGGCTGCCGCCGTATTCGTCCTCGCGATGGTTGGCGATGGGCGAGAGGAACTGGTGCAGCAGGTAGCCGTGCGCCGCATGCAGCTCGATGCCGTCGATGCCCAGCCGCGCGGCGCGGCGGGCCGCGGCCACGAAGGCGTCGCGCACCCGGGCCAGCCCGGCGGCATCGAGCGCGATCGGCGCGTCTTCGCCCGGCGCATGCGGCACGGCCGAGGGTGCCCAGGCCTTCCAGCCGCCGGGCTCGCCGGGGCGGATCTGCCTGCCGCCTTCCCACGGCGCGCGGCTCGACGCCTTGCGCCCCGCGTGGCCGAGCTGGATGGCGACCTTGATCGGCGAGTGCGCGCGCATCGCCTGCAGCACCTTCGCGAGGCCTTCCTCGTTGGCGTCGGAATACAGGCCGAGGTCGCCGGGCGAGATGCGGCCGTCGGCCTCCACCGCCGTCGCCTCGATGATGAGCAGCCCGGCGCCCGAGAGCGCGAGGTGGCCCAGGTGGATCAGGTGCCAGTCGCCCGGCGTGCCTTCGGTGGCGGAGTACTGGCACATCGGCGCGATGACGATGCGGTTGTCGATCTTCAAGGGGCCGAGCTGCAGGGGCTCGAAAAGATGGCTTCGGGGGGTGCTGTCGCTGATGCTCATGAGGGTGTGGCTCCGCAGGTCCGGTAATTCTGCTGTGGCCGCGCGATCGGCGCAGCCGCGGCCGCGGAAGCCTTGCGGCTCGATGCGGTATGGATCAGCAGCGCTGCGATCACCATCGCCATGCCGGCGGCCTCGCCCACCGTGGGCAGGTGGCCCAGCGCCGCGCTCATCAGCAGCGCCGACACCGGCACGAAATTGAGGAAGGCCGTGCCCGTGACCGCGCCGAGCGCGCGCACGCCGTAGTTGAAAGCCAGCACCGAGATGGCCGAAGGCACCACGCCGACGAAGAGCAGCGCATGCCACGACAGGCGCAGCCCTTGCATGCTCGGCACCGCGGACCAGCCCAGCGCCGAAGCGCCGATGGCCGCCGCCAGCAGCACGGGCCACGAGGCCAGCACCGTGAGCGCGGTGTACTCGATCACGTCGAGATCCGGAAAGCGCGTGGCGCCGCGCGTGTACCAGACCCAGCCCAGCGTGCCGACGAAGGCGATCGCGTCGCCCATCAGCGTGCTCGCCCCGCCAGGGGAGCCCGCGCCGCCCGCCAGCAGGCCCGAGACGGTCGCCACGCCCAGCAGGGCGAGCGCGCTGGTCAGCAGGGTGGTACGCGTGGGGCGCACGCCGTCGAGCAGCCAGCGCACGAGCTGCGTGGTCATGGGCGTGGTGGCGATGATGACCGCGCCGTGCGAGGGCACCGAATGCGCCAGCCCCACCAGCAGCATCACGCTGAACACGCCGAAGCCGGCGGCGCCGCGCAGGGCCAGCGGCCCGGCATGCCGCCGCAGCTTGCGCCAGGGCGCCGCCCCGCGCGGCAGGATCAGCAGCACGAACAGCAGCGCCGACAGCGTGTAGCGGATCAGCGTGAACCATACCGGTTCGACGTGGTGGAGCACGCCCTTGCTCACGAGGAACAGGGAGCCCCACCCGGAGGTGGCGAGCAGCAGCGCGGCGGTGCCGGCGATGCGTTGGCGAGTGGACATGGGGAGCCAGCCTTTTCTTTGCGATGGATCGATGCCGCAAGAATCGGGGCTGCGGGCCGCCATTGCCATTCGCATCTTTGGACAGGGGGCTCCAAAAAAGCGAACGGACTCCCTCGGCGCCGGCGCTCACAATCGGCAGCCATGGAGCTCTACCAACTGAAGACCTTCGTCGCCATCGCCCGCGAGGGCAGCCTGACCCGCGCCGCCGAGCGCGTGTTCACCAGCGCGCCCGCGGTGAGCGCCCAGCTCAAGGCGCTGGAGGACGAACTCGGCGTGAAGCTGTTCGAGCGCACGCCGCGCGGCATGTCGCTCACCGAGGCCGGCGTGCGCCTGCTCGACGAGGCCGAGCGCACGCTGGCCTCCGCGATGCGCATGCGTTCGGCCGCCGACCAGCTGCGCGGCGCGGCGCAGGGCGTGGTGCGCTTCGGCACGGTGGTCGATCCGGTCGCGCTGCGGCTCGGGGAGGTGCTGGTGAAACTGGCCCAGCGCCATCCGCAGGTGACGCTGCAGCTGAAGCAGGGGCTGTCGTACGAGACGCTGTCGGCCGTGCAGCGCGGCGATCTCGACTGCGCCTACGTGCTCAGCGACGCCGAGCACATCGAGGGAATGGAGCTGCACCGCCTGGGCGCGGTCGACCTCGTCGTGGCGCTGCCGCCGCCGGTGGCCGAAGCGCATCCCGATCTGTCGCTCGACGAGCTCACGAACCTGCCGTGGGTCGGCACGCCGCCCTCGTGCATCCTGCGCGTGCATCTCGAGAAGCTCTTCGCGGGCGCGGGCCGCGAATACCGCCAGGGCCGCACGGCCGACGGCGAGAGCGCCATCCGGAGCATGGTCGCCAGCGGCATGGGCGCGGGGCTGATCCGGCTCGACCAGGCGGAGCAGGGCGAGCGCAACGGCGAGCTCGCGATCTGGAAGGGCTGGCGCTCGCACACGTGGCTGTGCTGGGTGGCGCCTGGCGGTGCCCGGCAGGCCGTCGCGGTCGAGGCGGTGAAGGAGTCCGTGATGGAGGCCTGGGCCTGACGCTGCGCCTCGCGCCGCACCCGGCATGCGCAGGCAGTGCTGCGCGAAGAACCGGCGCGCTGAACCGTTGAAGCGCCGGGCTGCAACATGCCGGCCGGGGCGCGGTCAGCCCACGGTCAGGCTCGGCGCAGATCCCATGGATTGACGGGATGGCGGCCCGTGCCGGGGCCTGTCATGATTCGCGGCTGCATGAATCACGACGCGAAGAATCCTCTTGCAGAGCTGTTGAACCGCGCCAGGCAGGCCCTGGCGGATCCGGCGGGCGCGATGCCCGCCGCGGCTGCGGCCACAGCGGAAGCGGGTTGCGTGGTCTTCTTCGCCATCGGCGAGGACGGCAGCCGGGCCCGCGTGGCCTCGGGCCGCGGCGCCGACGTCGGCGCAGCATGGCGGGCCGCCGCCGAAGCCGTCGCCACGCAGGCCAGGCGAGGCGCGCAGCCTCCGCAGCGCCTGCGCGCGGAGATCGTCGACAAGGTCGAGCCGATGAACTGGGGCGAGCTGAAGGCCAGGCTCGCGCGGACCAAGCGCAACTACTTCAACGAGGGCATCGCCTTCGACGCGCGCTTCGAGTTCGCCCTGCTCGCGCAGGAGATGCACGGCAGCGCCGTGCTCTACAACGGCGACGTGGACCATGCCGAGCCCAACACCGGCAACCTGCGGCTGCACACCAGGCGGCGCTTCGGCCGCGAGCTCGACTTTCCTTCGGACGACGCGGCGCCAGTGTGGTGCTTCACCACGCGGGCCGTGTACGTCGATGCGAAGGGCGCGTGGCCCATCACCGCCGAAGGGCAGGCCGCGGGCTTTCGCGAACTGAGCGACTGGAACGCGCAGCAGGTGCATGCGCTGATCGACGACGCGGGCAACTACCTCGCCGCGCAGGTCAAGCCCACGGGCGAGTTCCACTACGGCTGGTTCCCCTGCTTCGACCGCACCATCCCGACCTACAACACGCTGCGCCACGCGAGCTCGACCTACGCGATGCTCGAGGCGTGGGAGCTCACGCGCAACGACACGCTCAAGGCCGCCATCGACCGCTCGCTGGCCTTTCTCACCGGCACGTTGATCCGCCCGGCCAGCCTGCCCGACGGCACGCGCGCGGCCTACCTGCTGGACATCGGCAGCGAGATCAAGCTCGGCGGCAATGCCGTGTGCCTGCTCGCGCTGGTCAAGTACACCGAGCTCACCGGCGACGAGCAGTACCTGCCGCTGCTGGAGCAGCTCGCGCTGGGCATCCGCCACATGCAGGATGCGCAGACCGGCAGCTTCGTGCACGTGCTCAATGCGCCCGCGCTCGACGTCAAGGACAGGTTCCGCGTCATCTACTACGACGGCGAGGCCGCCTTCGGGCTGATGCGCCTGTACGGCCTCACGCGCGATGCGCGCTGGCTCGCGGTGGTGGAGAAGGCCTTCGAGCACTTCATCGCCGCCGAGCACTGGCGCGCGCACGACCACTGGCTGAGCTACTGCGTCAACGAGCTCACGCGCTACCGGCCCGAGCTGCGCTATTACCGCTTCGGCCTGCAGAACGTGGCGGGGTATCTCGACTTCGTGCTGGAGCGCATCACCACATTCCCCACGCTGCTCGAGCTGATGATGGCCGCGCGCGACATGGTGCTGCGGCTGGAGGCCGACCCCGAGCTTCGCCCGCTGCTGGCCGGGCTCGATCGCGACCGCTTCGACCGCGCGCTCGAATACCGCGCGCGCTACCTCGCCAACGGCCACTTCTGGCCCGAGCTGGCGATGTTCTTCCGCAACCCTGCGCGCATCGCGGGCTCGTTCTTCATCAAGCACCACAGCTTCCGCGTGCGCATCGACGACGTGGAGCACTACCTCTCGGGCTACGTGGCGTACCACCGCATGCTGAAGGCGGGCGAGGCCGCCGCCGCAGCAGCAGCAGATGCCGATGCCGTGAGCGGCGCCACGGGCACCGTCGCATGGGGCGGCGACGTGAACCTTGCGCGCCGCCAGCACTACCGGCTGAAGGACCTCGGCGGTGCGCACAGGATGCTCGGCGACATCACCGCGCTGCGCGAGGCCGACCTGGGCATCGTGAACCTCGAATGCGTGGTCGCCACCGTCGGCGAGCAGGGCGTGGACAAGGGTGAGACCGGCCCCTATTACTACCGCGCGCGCCCCGAAATGCTCGCGGTGCTGACCGAGGCCGGCATCGGCATGGTGGCCACCGCTAACAACCACAGCGGCGACTACGGTCCCGAAGCGTTGATGGAACAGCAGGCCCTGCTGGCGGTCGCGGGCATCGCGCACGCAGGCACAGGCCGCACGCCCGAGGCCGCGCTGCGCCCGGCCTTCCGTCGCGCGGGCGGCGTGCGCGTGGCGCTGTTCTCGCTGGACGCCACGCAGCCGAGTTTCGCCGCGACCGCGGAACGCGCGGGTGCCGCATGGCTGTCGCTCGAAGACCCCGCCGCATGGACCGCCACGCTCGCGCCGCGCATCGAGGCCGCGCGCCGCGAGGCCGACGTGGTGTTGGTGGCGGTGCACTGGGGCGCCAACCTCGAGACCGAACCCTCGCCGGCCGAGATCGCCGTCGGCCATGCCATCGTCGATGCGGGGGCGGATGCCATCCTCGGCACCTCGGCGCACGTGCTGCAGGGCATCGAGATCCACAAGGGCCGGCCCATCCTGCACGACGCCGGCGACCTGCTCTTCGACTCGGTGCGCAACGATTTCGCCGACTCCGGCGTGTTCACGCTGAAGCTGAGCACGCGCGGCGTGGAGGAAGTGACGTTCACGCCCGTCGGCGTGGGCTTCGGTTTCTCGCGGCAGCTCGAAGGCGACGAGGCACGCGCCCTGAGCGAGCGCTTCGCCGCGCAGTGCCTTGCGCTCGGCACGCAGATGAGCCCGCTGCCGGACGGCCGTTGCTCGGTGCGCCTGTCGCCGCCCGCGCGGCCCTCGTTCCATGCAGACCCCGTCGGTGCCGCCGCCCGGCACTTCGAGCCAGCGCGTGCCACCGCACCCCTGATGGCGGCCCTGCCGGCGCCGCGGCCCGAGTGGCTGGTGGACGAGGTGCCCGCGCAGGCGCGCATCGCGCCGCTGCAGTTCGGCCCCCTGCGCCTGGTGGGGCTGCGCTGCATGCCGCGGCAGATCGTCGGTCGTCGCATGTTGTGGGTCGAATCGTTCTGGAGCGCCGACACGCCCGTTTCCGCCGACCTGCGCCTGCACTTCCGCGCACTGCCGATGCGCAGCACCCGCATGCCGCCATGGGGCGAGGGCATGGACCACGACCCCTGCGACTGGATGTGGCCCACCAGCCGCTGGGAGCCCGGGCGCATCTACCGTGACCGCTACGGGCTGCGCCCGCCGCGCGCGGGGCTGCTCGAAAGCGACGTGCTGCAGATCGAGGTGAGCGTGCGCGGCGACTGGCCGGGGCTGCCGCCCGCGCGGCGTCTCGCGCTGTGGTGCGGGCTGCGCGTGCCCGATGTGCCCGTGCCGCTGCCTCGGCGCCCGGCGCCTGTGCTCTCGGCCGATCGCCCCGGCGCGGGCCCCGAGGCCGCGCCCGTGTGGACCGCCGAAGAGCTGCAGCGCGTCACCGGCGGTCGCTGGCTGGTCGAGCCGCCGCCAGGCTGGTTCGCCAACTCGGTGGTGCGCGGGCCCCTGCACATGTCGCTCCTGCCCAGGCCCTCGCTCTTCATCGCTTCCGACTACCGCACGCTGGCCGTGCACGAGAGCTACAGCAAGCCGCGCACCGACAACTGGGACCGCCACCTCGAACTGCCGCGGCTGCAGTCCGCGCTGGCAGGCGCCGTGGTCGCGCACCCGGTGAAAGGGCTCGACCCGGCCTTTCCGCTGCTGCAGACGAACGACCCCATCGCCGCGATGATCGCCATGGGCGCCGCGGCGCGGGCGCGCTGCAAGGGCATGGTCGTGGGCGTGACCGGCACGGTCGGCAAGTCGTCCACCATCTCGATGCTGCGCGACCTGCTGCCCGAGCGCGCGCGGGTGCACACCACCATCGACAACTACAACTCGCGCGTCGGCGTGCCTGCCACGCTCGCGAACCTTGGGCCCGACGTGGACGTGTGCATCCTCGAGATGGCGCAGAGCGGCCTGTGGATGGACCGCGGCCCGATCTCGCTGATGGCCCGCCCGCACGTGGCCATCGTCACCGAGATCGGCCTGTCGCAGACCCGGCAGGCGTCGACCGTCGAACTCACGGCCATGTACAAGTCGCGCATCTTCCTCGGGCTGGAGCCCGGCGGCGTGGCGATCGTGCCCGACCACATTCCCTGCCTACGCCAGGTGGTGGACGCCGCAGCGCTCACGGCGGGCGCGATCTGGGTGGTGGGCAGCGGACCCGACGCCGACGTTCGCATGCTCGAGGCGCGGCCCGAGCCCGGCGGCGGCTGCCGCGTGCGCGTCGCCGTGCCGGGGCGTACCTTCGAGTACCTGTTCCCGGTCGAGAGCGCGGGGCTGGTGCGCAACTCGCTGCTCGCCTTCGCGGCGCTGCTGGCCATGGGCTTCGACGGCGAGGCCGCCTGCGCGCGCATGCCGCGGGTGCGCCTGCCGGCCTCGGTGATGCAGGTGCGCGCGCTGCGCACGCAGGCCGGCGTGCAGGCCACGCTGATCGACGACAGCTGGAACGCCGAGGTCATGTCGATGCGCAACGCGATGGAGTTCGTGCGCACCTGGCAGCGTGCCGACAGCGGTCCGGTGCTGCGCAAGATCGGCGTGTTCGGGCGCATCGTCAACCTCGGCAACGATGCCGAGGCCATGCACCGCAGCCTGGGCCCACCGCTGCTGGCCTCGGGCATCCAGCACCTCGTGACGCACGGCGAGGAGATGCGCTGGCTGCGCGAGGAAGTGCCTGCCGAACTGCTCGGGCCGCACTTCGACGATGCCGCGCAGCTCGCGCTCTACCTCGGCGGCGTGCTGCGCAATGGCGATCTCGTGCTGGTGAAGGGCGACCGCGTCGGCTCCGACTTCGGCAGCATCCCGGAGCTCCTGCAAAGGCTATGAGGCTGCTGCACACGCTTCGAAGACTGCGCTTCGTGCTGCTTCTCGTGGCGCTGGCGCAGACGGCCTGCGCACAGCGCACCGGGCCCGACGTGCCCCGCGTCTTCGCCGCCGGCGCCGACGAGGTGCTGTACTGGAACCAGCCCGCCGACCGCGCGCACTGCCCCGACCGCATGGGCTTCCTGTGGGTGCAGGCCGCGGAGGGGCCGTCGTGCATCCGCTACTTCGCGAGCGACGACATCGACGGCGCGCGCATCGCCATCGTGCAGTTCTCGGGCGACCGCGACGGCGTGATGGACCAGGCCCCCACGCGCATTCCCGGCAACACCGAGGAGCTGCGCACGCTCGACGCGCAGCGCAGCCGCGACCGGGCGGGGGTGCCGTGGATCTTCATGGCGCGGCCGGGCACCTATGGCTCCTCGGGCGACCACCGCAAGCGCCGCCAGCTCGTGGAGTTCCACGCGCTCGATGCCGCGCTCGACGCGCTCATGCAGCGCCACCGGCTGCAGCGCGTCGTCATCGTCGGCCACAGCGGCGGCGCCACCGCGGGAGCCGCGCTGCTCACGATGGGGCGCACGCGCATCGCCTGCGCGGTGCTCACCTCGGGCGCCTACGGCCTGCTGGAGCGCGCGCGCATGCTGGGCCGCTCGAGGGACGGCCGCACCGACACCACCGGCAGCGCGGAGTTCTACGATCCGCTCGACCACGTGGGCGGCATCGCGCGCGACCCGGCGCGGCGCATCGTGCTGATCGGCAGCCGCGAAGACCGCAACACGCCCTTCGTGCTGCAGCAGCGCTTCGCCGATGCCGTGGCCAAGGCCGGCCACCGCATCGAGCTGCGCACCCACGCGGCCGAGCCGCCCGACTTCCACGACCTCAAGGACCGCATCGCGCTGCAGACCGCCTCGCAGTGCGCGCGCGAGGCACTCCTTCCCTGATCGCCGGACACATGAGCAATCGAGAACAGAAAAGCAGCATCGCATCGCGCGAGTACGGCCGCATGCCCGACGGCCGCGTGGTCACCGAGTACACCCTCGACAACGGCCTCGGGCTGAGCCTGAGCGCCATCAACGTCGGCGGCATCGTCACCGCGCTGCGCGTGCCCGACCGGCACGGGCGCAGCGGCAGCGTGGTGCTGGGCCTGCCCTCGCTGGCCGACTACCTCGGGCCGCATCCGCACCTGGGAACCATCGTCGGGCGCTACGCGAACCGCATCGCGGGCGGGCGCTTCACGCTCGACGGCAGGGTGCATCAGCTGGGCCTGAACGACGGCCCCAACTCGCTGCACGGCGGCGCCGCAGGCTTCGGCAAGCGCTACTGGGAGATCGAGCCGCTTCCGGCGCAGCAGGCAGGCGCCGACGGCATCGCCCTCGAGCTGCGCTACACCAGCGCCGACGGCGAGGAGGGCTATCCGGGCGAAGTGCGGCTCACGGTGCGCTACACGCTGAGCACCAGCGCGAACACCTGGCGCATCGACTACAGCGCCATCGCCGACAGCCCCACCGTGCTGAACCTGAGCCACCACGACTACTTCAACCTCGCGGGCAGCGGCTCGGTGATGGACCACCGCCTGATGCTTCCCGCGAGCCGCTACTGCCCCGTGGACGAGACGCTGATCCCGCTGGGTACCGCCGACGTGGCCGGCACTCCCTTCGACTTCCGCACCGCGACGCACATCGGCGAGCGCATCCGCGAGGGCCACGAGCAGCTGATGCGCGCCCATGGCTACGACCACAACTGGGTGCTCGATCGCACCGGTGCCGCACAGGGCCTCGCGCTCGCGGCCCGGCTGGAGCACGATGCCTCGGGCCGCGTGATGGAAGTGCACACCAGCGAGCCGGGCGTGCAGTTCTACTCGGGCAACTTCCTCGACGGCAGCCTCTTCGGCAGTGCGGGTGCGAGCATCAGGCAGGGTGACGGACTGTGCCTGGAGACGCAGCACTTCCCCGATTCGCCGAACCGGCCGGAGTTTCCGTCGACGGTGCTGCGGCCGGGCGAACGCTTCCACAGTGCGACCGAGCACCGGTTCGGATTGCTGGGCTGACGCGGCGGCCGGTCAGGCCCGCTCTCTCGCCTCGCTGCGGATGATCTGGTGCAGCGTGCGCAGCAGCACCTCGGGCTGCACAGGCTTGAACATCACCACCAGGCCGCTGGCATAGGCCGCGCGCACGCGCTCGGGGTCGGTGTCGCCCGTGACGAGGATGGTGGGCACGCGGCGGCCCGCGAGCTGGCGCAGCTCGGCGGTGGCCTGGATGCCGTCCTGCGGATCGGCCAGCCGGAAGTCGACGATGAAGGCGTCGAAGCCCTCGGGCGTGGCCCGCACCTGCGCGCAGGCATCGGCCAGCCGGCTGGTGATCTCGATGCGCTCGCAATAGGGCGCGAGCCACATGCGCACGGCTTCGCCAACGGGCTGCTCGTCGTCCAGCAGCAGCACGCGTGGGGGCACGAGCGGGGTTTCCGTCGTGTCGGCACTGGCAGTGTCCGGGGTGGCCGCCGGTGCGAGGGCCAGCGGCGCCGGGGCCGCCGGCGGCCTGCGCGGCAGGTCGACCCAGAACACGCTGCCGCGGTCCTGCTGCGAGCGCACGCCGATCTCGCCGCTGAGCAGGTCGACCAGCCGCTTGACGATGGCCAGCCCGATGCCCAGCCCGCGCGCGACGTCGCGCTGCGGGTTGTCGACCTGGTAGAACTCGTCGAACACGTGCGGCAGGTGCTCGGGCGCGATGCCCAGGCCCGTGTCCCACACGGCCAGCCGCAGGCGGTCGCCGCGCGGCCGGGCGCTCACGAGGATGCCGCCGCTTCGGGTGTACTTGAGCGCGTTGTCGACGAAGTTTGTCAGCACGCGCAGCAGCAGGTCGGGGTCGGTCTGCAGCCATTCGGGTGCGGTGTGGAAGCGCAGCGAGAGGCCCGCCTGCTGGGCGCGGGGCTCGAAGAGCTGCGCGAGCCGCAGGAACAGCGGGTCCACCGCGATCTCCGTCGGCCGGGGCACCACGGTGCCCGCGTCGATCTTGGAGATGTCGAGCATCGCATTGAGCAGGCCGCTGACCGCATCGGTCGCCTGCACCACGCGGCCTGCCACGGGGGCCAGCGGGTGCTCGGCGAGGTCGCGCTCCAGCGAGCGCGAGAACAGCGCCAGCGCATGCACCGGCTGGCGCAGGTCATGGCTGGCCGAGGCGAAGAAGCGGCTGCGCTCGCGATTCAGGCGCTGCAGCTCGAAGGACTGGCGCATCAGCTGTTCGCTCAGCAGCTCCTTGTCGATCTGGTCCGAGAGGCTGCGCCGGATGAGCTGGTGCTGCGACAGCGCATAGCGCGCCATCGAGCCGCCGAAGAGCAGGCCGACCACGCAGGCGAACCAGCCGTCGGTGCCGCCCATCCACGCGAAGCGCGTCACCACGCCCAGCGTGAGCGGAACGGTGACCACCGGCACCATCGCGCGCCAGGTGGCGATCACCGGCACCGAGCCCATCAGCACGGCGAACATGCCCAGCAGCAGGATCAGGATGCGCGAGGGCGATTCGGTGCCGGGCGGCATCAGGGCCCAGGGCGCCAGCGTCCACATGGCCATGTAGGTGCCCAGCGGCAGCATGAAGCGCCATGCGCCGTCGGGTTGGCGCAGGGTGAATTCGGGTTCGGGATAGAGGCGCGCGTTCCAGCGCATGAACAACAGCCGCAGGCCGAGCAGCGCGCAGGTCGCGATGCCCCAGGTCAGCGCGCCGATGCCTCGCGTCATCCAGAAGAACACGGCCGCCATCGCGATGGCGGCCGCAAGCGCCGTCAGCACCGTGGGCGGGCCCATCACGAACATGCGCCGCAGCAGGCGTTCACGGACCAGCTGCGCATGGGAGTCGGCGATGCCGGGCGGAGCGTCGGTGCCCGCGATCGTGCCGTCCGCCACGGAGGAGGTTGAGCCCTGCGTACTCATGGGCGGCAGTGTAAGGGGGCGGTGTGTGCCCTCCGGGTCAATAGAGGCTGTAGTGGTAGTCGTAGCTGCGCATCCACAGCCGCGGCTTTCGAGGCTCGTCGAAGCTCAGCTGCAGGAGATTGCGCGGGTGCGCAGTGTCGATCAGCAACTGCTTTTCGCTTTCGGGGGAGGCGGCCTGCGAAAGGGCGAAGCGCTTGAACACGCTGGTCAGGGCGGCTTGCGCGGTCTGCGGCCTGTAGTCGTCGTCCAGCAGCAGTTCGGGCTCGGCGATGCGCTCCTGATGCAGCCAGTACCAGACGCCCTCGTTGGGCGTCGCGGGCTGTGCGCCGGGGTTGCCATGGTCGCCCGTGGTGTTGGGCGGCTCATCGGCGATCACGCCCTCAGGGTCCCAGGCCAGCGCGCCGAGGCCGTCGCCGATTTCGACGAACACCGCCACGCTGCGGCGGTAGCGGGCGAGCACGGGCGGCGGCAGCAGCTCGTCGAGGCTGAACGCTCCACCATCGCCGCTGCTGTAGCCCCCGAGTCCGAGCAGCAGGCCCGCAGTCGTCTGCAGGTCGTGGGGCTGCAGGAAGTACGAATTCCCGATCTCGATATGGATCTCTGACAGCACCTCGCGCAGCGGCGAGGGCAGCGAGGTGCCCAGGCGGGCTTCGGCTTCGAGCAGGGCGGCTTCGGCCGTGGTGCCGACTGGCAGAGTGGTCGCGCCGAGTTCCACCAATGGGGAGAGATCGGCAAAGGCGCGGATCCGGTCGACCAGGGGTTTGCCTTGGTCGTAGAGAGGATGCGAGAGCCGGGCCATGTCGAGCACGGACCAGCGCCTCTTGAACGAAGTGGATTTCCCTTGCGTGTCGACGTGCGAGCCGCGTAGTTCGAGCTGCTGGAGTCCTGCAGGCAGGTCGAACGCGACGGCGGGATGCTTCTTCAGGCCGGGCAGCGCGGCCGTGTGCTCCAGCCGGGCGATGGCCCTGCCATCTGCAAGAACGTCGGCATGTACCTGTTCGCCGACCTGCAGCCAGGGGTGGATGCCTGCCCGACCCTTCACCGCCCGCTGGGACGGCGTGGTCTTCGTGAAGATTCTGGAGAAGAGATTGCCGAGGGGAGAAGATGGAGTCGCTGGCATGTTCGATGTCTGGATGTCACCCCCGCAGTCGATGCGCAGGTGCCGTGAAGCGGGACGCAGAGTATCGTTTCACGAAACTTCCCCATGCACTTCACTTCGACTTCACCGGCCGGGGGCACACTGCGTCCCGACAGCGGTTCGGCGCTGGTAGAGGCAAAAAAAGGGAGGGGGGAACAACACCGCTCAGGGACCGCCTCGATGCCAGCCGCTGTCGCCATTCACCCGGCGTGTTCAAGGCCCTCGAGCCTTGAACACCGCCACAACCACTCGGGCTCCCGTTCTCCTCAGGCCGTCGGCGACAGGCGCCGCCGCGCCTTGACAGCCGATGCCAGCCCTTCGAGCACCGGCACCGTCTGCGCGAAGCCGATGCAGGCGTCGGTGATCGACACGCCGTGCTTCAGCGGCACGCCGGGCTTCAGGTCCTGCCGTCCTTCTTCCAGGTGGCTCTCGATCATCACACCGGTGATGCGGCGCTCGCCGGCGGTGATCTGCGCCGCCACGTCCTCGGCCACTACGATCTGGCGCTGGTGCTGCTTGCTGCTGTTGCCGTGCGAGACGTCGATCATCACCTGCGGGCGCAGGCCGTTGGCCAGCAGCGCCTCGCAGCTGGCGGCGACGTCGGCGGCCGAGTAGTTGGGCGCCTTGCCGCCGCGCAGGATCACATGGCAGTCGTCGTTGCCGCGGGTTTCGAAGATCGCGGACATGCCCATCTTGGTCATGCCCATGAAGGCGTGCGGCGCGCGGGCCGCGAGGATGGCGTCGGCCGCGACCTTCACGCTGCCGTCGGTGCCGTTCTTGAAGCCCACGGGGCAGCTCAGGCCCGAGGCCAGCTGCCGGTGGCTCTGGCTCTCGGTGGTGCGCGCGCCGATGGCGCCCCAGGCGATCAGGTCGGCGATGAACTGCGGGCTCAGCAGGTCGAGGAACTCGGTGCCGGTCGGCAGGCCCAGCGTGGTCAGCTCCAGCAGCAGGCGGCGCGCGCGCTCCAGTCCTTCGTTGATCGCGAAGCTGCCGTCCAGGTGCGGGTCGTTGATGTAGCCCTTCCAGCCTACGGTGGTGCGCGGCTTCTCGAAGTAGGCGCGCATCACGATGAGCAGGTCGTCCTGCAGCGAATCGGCGACCTTCTTCAGGCGCTGTGCGTATTCGATGGCCTGGTCGTGGTCATGGATGGAGCAGGGGCCGACCACCACCACCAGCCGGTCGTCGCGCCTGTGCAGCACGTCGGCGATCTCCGCGCGGCTGCGCTCGACCAGCGCCAGCGTGTTGTCGCGAACCGGCACGCGCTCCTGCAGCAGCGCGGGCGTGATGAGCGGCCGCACCGCGCCGATGCGCACGTCGTCGATGCGCGTGGTGTCGAGCGTGCTGTCGCGGGAGCCGATTTCGGCATCGTGGAGGGGGTCGTCGAGGCGGGGCATGGTCGTTGTTGCGGTTTCCGGTGGATGCCTCGATTGTCCCCTCGACGTGGCCCGGCCTTTCCGGAAGCTGCTCAGCCCGCGAACAGCGCAGCCGGCACGCCCGGGCTGTCGATGCGCACCCTGAAGAGCCCACCCGCCAGCGGTTCGGCCGCTTCCTGCGCGGGCGTGAGGCCGTTGCGTGCGGTCGTGATGTAGAGCGTGCACAGGTCGGCGTCGCCGAAGGCGCAGTCGGTGACGTGGCTCGCAGGTATGGCGATGCGGCACAGCTCGGCCGCGCTCACCGGGTCGTGGCAGGTGACGCAGGAGCCGCCCCAGTGCGCGATCCACAGGCGGCCTGCGGCATCGGTGGTCATGCCGTCGGGAAGTCCGTCGGGCCTGGGGAAGCGGTGCCACACGCGGCGGTTCGACACGGTGCCTGCTTCCATGTCGAAGTCGTAGGCGTACAGGTTGTTGAGCACCGTGTTGTTGAAGTACATGGTGCGGCCGTCTGCCGACCAGGTCGGGCCGTTGGTCACCTCGAAGCCGTCGTCGTGCTTCGCGCAGCGGCCGTCGGCGTCGTAGCTGTAGAGCGCGCCGGTGGGGGCCTTGCAGTCGAAGTCCATGCTGCCGGCCCAGAAGCGGCCGCGCGCGTCGCACTTGCCGTCGTTGAAGCGGTTGCCGGTGCGTTCGGGCTCGGGCTGGTGCAGGTAGCGCGGCTTCGCCTCGTCGCCGGGCGCGGTGGTGTCGACGAGCGCGAAGCCGCGGCGCAGCGTGACGAAGAGGCCGGGCGCCGATGCGCGCTCGGCGATGGCGGTGATCTCCTCGTCGAAGTGCCAGGTGCGCTGCGCGCCGGTGGCCGGGTCGTAGCGGAAGAGGCGCGGCGTGAGGATGTCGATCCAGTACAGCGCCTGCTCGCGCCGCGACCACATGGTGCCTTCGCCAAGGTTGGCGCCGGCGGGCCAGATGCATTCGGCCTGGCCGATGACGGAAGGAGAGGGAACGGGGCTGCTTGTCTCTTTGCTCATTGGTCTTCTTTCCTGTTCGTGTCTGTCTTCTTGACGCGGCGGATCGTATCAAGGCATATTGATAAACGAAATCGAAAATCACGGCATCGATTGATATCTGTATTGCAATATCTCTCGATGCCCATTCCGGAGACTTTTCTTGAATTCCCCCCAGCTTTCCATTCATCCGAGCCTGAAGGGCCGCACCGTGTTCGTCACCGGCGGAGGCAGCGGCATCGGCGCGGCGATCGTCACCGCTTTTGCGGAACAGGGCGCGCGCGTGGCCTTCGTCGACATCGCCGAAAGTGCCAGCGCGGCACTCGCGCGGCAGATCGAGGAGTCCGGCCATGCCGCGCCGTGGTGGCGCGCCTGCGACGTGCGCGACATCGCCGCGCTGCAGAAGGCCATCGCCGATGCGGCGGCCGAGCTCGGCGACTTCGCGGTGCTGGTCAACAACGTGGCGAGCGATGACCGCCACACGCTCGAATCGGTCACGCCCGAGTACTACGACAACCGCATGGCCATCAACGAGCGGCCCGCGCTCTTCGCCATCCAGTCGGTGGTGCCGGGCATGCGCAGGCTGGGTTTCGGGTCGGTGATCAACCTGGGCTCCACCGGCTGGCAGACCAAGGGCTCGGGCTACCCCTGCTACGCGATCGCGAAGTCGTCGGTGAACGGCCTCACCCGCGGCCTCGCGGTGGACCTGGGCCGCAACCGCATCCGCATCAACACCGTCTCGCCCGGCTGGGTGATGACCGAGCGGCAGGTCAAGCTGTGGCTCGACGACGAAGGCGAGCAGGCCCTCAAGCGCAACCAGTGCCTGCCCGACAAGCTGATGCCGGAAGACATCGCACGCATGGTGCTGTTCCTCGCGTCCGACGACTCGAAGATGTGCACGGCGCAGGAGTTCACCGTCGACGCCGGTTGGACCTGAGGTATCGGAAGAGATCGGACAGCAGTACGCGAAGGGCGCAAGGGCTGTCCGATCCCGCATCCGGAGATCAGTCGATCTCCATCTCCAGCTTGCGCCCGTAGACGCTGACGCTCGCCGTCTTCAGCGCCTTCATCATCACCTTCGCCGCCGGTGACAGAAGCCGGTCGGTGCGCGTGATGATGCCGAAGGCGTCCATGTGGCAGGGCATGTCCAGCGGCAGCAGCGACACGATGCCGTGCGAGGCGTAGTAGCGCGCCACGTCGGTCGCGAGCACCGCCACCATGTCGCTCTGCTGCAGCATGCGCGTGATGAAGAGCAGCGCCGGGCTCTCGATGGTGTTGGTGGGCGGAGCGAGGCCTTCCTCCTGGAACATGAGCTCGAAGCGGTGGCGCAGCACGCTGCCTGCGGGCGGCACGATCCAGCCGGCGCCCACCACGTCGCGCAGCGTGAGGCCGCTCACGCCCAGCAGCGGATGGCCGGGGCGCACCAGCGCGCACACGGGCTCCTCGCTGAGTGCCTCGTAGCGCAGCTGCGACTTGTCGTGCTCGGCGAAAAGGCGCGCCACAAGGATGTCGAGCTTGCCCTGCTCGAGCCGCTCGATCAGCACCGGGCTGGTCTCGATCTCCAGCGAGACGCGCAGGTCGGGGTGCTCGCGCTTCACCATCGCCACGGCCGGCGGCATCAGCGTGAGGCCGGGCGCGGTGATCGCGCCCACGCTCACCTGGCCGAAGCGTCCGGCCTTGAGCGCGGTGAGCTCGTCGTGCGCCTGGTTCAGGCTCGCGAGGGCCACGCGGGCGTGGCGGATCATGGTCTCGCCGTACCAGGTCGGGCGCATGCCGCGCGGCAGGCGTTCGAACAGAGGCACCTCCAGCACGTCCTCCAGGTCTTTCAGCAGTTTGGAGGCCGCGGGCTGCGTCATGTTGAGCACCTGCGCCGCGCGATGGATGTTGCCCTCTTCCGACAGCGCCACGAGCAGCAGCAGCTGGCGGGTCTTGAGGCGGGCGCGGATGAACCAGTGGTTGTAGTTGGTCATGTCTCCGAAGCTCTTGTTCAAACAAAGGACTGATCGGGTTTTCCAGAATCCGGCGATCGATATCTATTTTGCTCAAAAAACGATTGGATCGATATCAAATCTGTTCCTAGACTTCGGACACTCCAATAACAAAAGAGACAAGGTCCAGGCCTGCGGTGATCCACGGCGAGCTTCATCAGAACGTGCGGCAGTACATCAATGGCCGCTGGGAAACCAGCGCGACCACCGGTGTGAGCGCCAATCCCTCGGACACCAGCGAGGTGGTGGCCGAGTACGCACGTGCCGATCGCCGCCAGGCGGAGGCGGCCATCCGCGCCGCCACCGAGGCCTTTCCCCACTGGAGTCACAGCACGCCGCAGCGGCGCGCCGACGTGCTCGACCGCATCGGCACCGAGCTGCTCGCGCGCAAGGACGACCTGGGCATGCTGCTGGCGCGCGAGGAGGGCAAGACGCTGACGGAGGCGGTGGCCGAGGTGGCCCGCGCCGGCCAGATCTTCAAGTTCTTCGCCGGAGAAGCACTGCGCGGCGGTGGCGGCGAGAACGTGGCCTCGGTTCGCGCGGGGGTGCAGGTCGACGTCACGCGCGAGCCGGTGGGCGTGGTGGGCCTAATCACCCCGTGGAACTCGCCCTTCGTGGTGCCCGCATGGAAGATCGCGCCCGCGCTGGCCCACGGCAACAGCGTGGTATTCAAGCCAGCCGAGCTGGTGTCGGGCTGCGGCTGGGCGCTGGCCGAGATCATCAGCCGCGCCGCATTGCCGGCCGGCGCATTCAACCTGGTGATGGGCAGCGGCCGCGAAGCGGGGCAGGCGCTGGTCGACAGCCCGCTGGTCGATGCTTTGAGCTTCACGGGCTCCATGGCCAACGGCGAGCGCATCCTGCAGGCTGCGGCCGCTCGCCGCGCCAAGGTGCAGCTGGAGACCGGCGGCAAGAACGCGCTGGTGGTGCTGGCCGATGCCGACCTCGACCGCGCCGTCGATTGCGCGGTGCAGGGCGCGTATTTCTCCGCCGGCCAGCGCTGCACGGCCTCGAGCCGGCTCATCGTCGAGTCGGCGGTGCACGACGCCTTCGTGGCGAAGCTGCGCCTGCGGCTGAAGACGCTGAAGATCGGCCACGCGCTGGAGCGCGGCGTCGACATCGGCCCCGTGGTCGACGAAGAGCGCCTCGCGCAGGACCTCGCCTGGGTCGACACCGCACGCGAGGAGGGCGCCGAGCACGTGTGGGGCGGCGAGGCGCTGGAGCGCGCCACCACCGGCCACTACATGAGCCCCGCGCTCTTCCTCGCGAAGCCCTCGCACCGCATCGCGCGCGAGGAGATCTTCGGCCCGCTGGCCTGCGTGCTGCGCGCCGACGACTACGACGAGGCGCTCGCGCTGTGCAACGACACGCCATTCGGCCTGTGCGCCGGCATCTGCACCAACTCGCTGAAGCACGCGATGCATTTCAGGCGCCATGCCGTGGTCGGCATGACGATGGTCAATCTGCCGACCGCGGGGGTGGACTTCCACGTGCCCTTCGGCGGCCGCAAGGGGTCGGGCTACGGGCCGCGCGAACAAGGGCGCCACGCCGCGGAGTTCTACACGACGGTCAAGACCGGCTACATGCTGGCCTGAGCCGGACGGGGTTTCAGTACGTCAACAGCCAACGCCGACAGGCAAATCCTCGGAAACATCAAGAAGGAGACATTCCCATGACCATGAATCGCCGCACCCTCAACACCGCCCTGGCTGCCGCCGCGCTCGGCGGACTGCTGCCCGCTTCCGTGCTCGCGCAGAAGAAGCTGGTGCTCGGCTTCGCGCAGGTGGGCGCCGAGAGCGAATGGCGCACCGCCAACACCGAGTCGATCAAGTCGTCCGCCAAGGACGCCGGCATCGAGCTCAAGTTCTCCGACGCGCAGCAGAAGCAGGAGAACCAGATCAAGGCCATCCGCTCGTACATCGCCCAGAAGGTGGACGTGATCGCCTTCTCGCCGGTGGTCGAGTCGGGCTGGGAGACCGTGCTGCGCGAGGCCAAGGCCGCGAAGATCCCGGTGGTGCTGACCGACCGCTCCGTCAACACCAAGGACGACTCGCTCTACGTGACCTTCATGGGCTCCGACTTCACCGAGGAAGGCCGCAAGGCCGGCCGCTGGCTGGTGGAGAAGATGAAGGACCAGAAGGGCGACGTGAACATCGTCGAGCTGCAGGGCACCGTGGGCTCGGCACCGGCCATCGACCGCAAGAAGGGCTTCGAGGAAATCATCAAGGCCGACCCGAAGTTCAAGATCATCCGCTCGCAGACCGGCGACTTCACGCGCGCCAAGGGCAAGGAGGTGATGGAGGCCTTCCTGAAGGCCGAGGGCAAGAAGATCAACGTGCTCTACGCGCACAACGACGACATGGCCATCGGCGCCATCCAGGCCATCGAGGAAGCCGGCCTGAAGCCCGCGAAGGACATCGTGATCATCTCCATCGACGGCGTGAAGGGCGCCTTCGAGGCCATGATCGCCGGCAAGCTCAATGTGTCGGTGGAGTGCAGCCCGCTGCTCGGCCCGCAGCTGATGCAGGCGGTGAAGGACATCAAGGACGGCAAGACGCTGCCCAAGCGCATCGTGACGGTCGAGAGCATCTTCCCCATGGAAGTCGCAGCCAAAGAGTTTCCCAACCGGAAGTATTGAGTACTCCCCCAGGCTGTGCGGCACTTCGTGTCCGCTTCGCCAACCCCCTCGCCGGGGGCAACACCTGCGGCCCGGCGAAGCCGGTTCCGCGGTGTTCCTGGAAAAGATACAGCACCCATCGAAAAAAACGGATCGAACATGAAACGCAACTTCCTCAAGGCATCGCTCGCAGGCGTCGCACTGGCCATCGTCGGCTTCTCGCCGCTGGCCAGCGCGCAGGACAAGGGCCTGATCGCCATTTCCATGCCCACCAAATCGTCGGCGCGATGGATCGCGGACGGCGCCAACATGGTCAAGTACTTCAAGGACAAGGGCTACAAGACCGACCTGCAGTACGCCGAAGACGACATCCCCAACCAGCTCGCGCAGATCGAGAACATGGTGACCAAGGGCTCGAAGGTGCTGGTCATCGCCGCCATCGACGGGACCACGCTGTCGGACGTGCTGCAGAAGGCGGCCGACAAGGGCGTGAAGGTCATCGCCTACGACCGGCTCATCAAGGGCTCGAAGAACGTCGACTACTACGCCACCTTCGACAACTTCCAGGTGGGTGTGCTGCAGGCGCAGTCGATCGAGAAGTCGCTCGACCTGAAGGGCGGCAAGGGTCCGTTCAACATTGAGCTCTTCGGTGGCTCGCCCGACGACAACAACGCCTTCTTCTTCTACAACGGTGCGATGTCGGTGCTCGACCCCTACATCAAGAGCGGCAAGCTGGTGGTGCGCAGCAAGCAGATGGGCATGGACAAGGTCGGCACGCTGCGCTGGGACGGCGCCGTGGCGCAGGCGCGCATGGACAACCTGCTGTCGGCCTTCTACACAAAGGACCGCGTCGATGCGGTGCTGTCGCCGTACGACGGCCTTTCGATCGGCATCCTGTCGTCGCTCAAGGGCGTGGGCTACGGCTCGGCCTCGCAGCCGATGCCGGTGGTCACGGGGCAGGACGCCGAGATTCCTTCGATCAAGTCGATCCTGCGCAAGGAGCAGACCTCCACCGTGTTCAAGGACACGCGCGAGCTGGCCAAGGTGACGGTGGCGATGGTGGACGCGATGCTCTCGGGCAAGACGCCCGAGGTGAACGACACCAAGACCTACAACAACGGCATCAAGGTCGTGCCCTCGTACCTGCTCAAGCCCGTGAGCGTGGATGCGTCGAACTGGAAGCAGGTGCTGGTCGACAGCGGCTACTACAAGGAAAGCCAGATCAAGTGAGCGTGCACGGTCGCACTGCCGATGCCGCCATCCTGGAGATGCGCGGCATCACGAAGACGTTCCCCGGCGTGAAGGCGCTGAGCAACGTCAACCTCAGCGTGCGCGCGGGGGAGATCCACGCGGTGGTCGGGGAGAACGGCGCGGGCAAGTCGACGCTCATGAAGGTATTGAGCGGCGTCTACCCGTGCGACTCCTACACCGGCGAGATCTTCTTCGAGGGCGAGGAGCGCCGCTTCAGGGGCATCGCCGACAGCGAGAAGCTGGGCATCATCATCATCCACCAGGAGCTGGCGCTGGTGCCGCTGCTGTCCATCGCCGAGAACATCTTCCTCGGCAACGAGCTTGCCAACGGCGCCGGCGTGATCGATTGGTTCGCCGCCTATGCGAAGACGCGCGAGCTGCTCGCCAAGGTGGGCCTGAAGGAGCCGCCCACCACGCTGGTGACCGACCTGGGCGTAGGCAAGCAGCAGCTCGTCGAGATAGCGAAGGCGCTGGCCAAGGAGGTGAAGCTGCTGATCCTCGACGAGCCCACCGCGAGCCTCAACGAGAACGACAGCGATGCGCTGCTGATGCTGCTGCTTGAGCTCAAGCGCCAGGGCATCGCGTCGATCCTCATCTCGCACAAGCTCAACGAGATTGCCAAGGTGGCCGACGCCATCACCGTGCTGCGCGACGGCGCGACCGTGGAGACCATGGACTGCAGTGGCCAGCCGATCAGCGAGGACCGCATCATCCGCGGCATGGTGGGACGCGACATGGCGCACCGCTATCCGCAGCGCGACCCGAAGATCGGCAGCACCGTGTTCGAGGTGCGCGACTGGCGCGTGCACCACGCGCTGCACGCCGACCGCGAGCAGATCAAGGGCGTGAGCCTGAACGTGCGCCAGGGCGAGATCGTCGGCATCGCGGGCCTCATGGGCGCGGGCCGAACCGAGCTGGCGATGAGCATCTTCGGCCGCTCCTACGGCCAGCGCATCAGCGGCTCGGTGTTCATGCACGGCAAGCCGGTGGACGTGAGCACGGTGCGCAAGGCCATCGACCATGGCATCGCCTACGTCACCGAAGACCGCAAGGGCCTCGGGCTGGTGCTGGAGGAAGACATCCGCAAGAACATCAGCCTCGCGAACCTCGATGCGATCGCCGACAGATCGGTGATCGACCACGGGCGCGAGTTCAAGGTGGCCAACGAGTACCGCAAGGCGCTCAACATCCGCTGCTCGGGCATCGAGCAGCTGGTGGTCAACCTCTCGGGCGGCAACCAGCAGAAGGTGGTGCTGAGCAAGTGGCTCTTCACGAAGCCCGAACTGCTGATCCTCGACGAGCCCACGCGCGGCATCGACGTGGGCGCCAAGTACGAGATCTACACCATCATCGACAGGCTTGCCAGCGAGGGCAAGGGCATTCTCATGATTTCTTCCGAACTGCCGGAGTTGCTCGGCATGTGCGACCGCATCTACGTGATGAACGAGGGACGCTTCGTCGCCGAGTTTCCGGCTGCAGAAGCCTCGCAGGAGCGCATCATGCATGCCATCGTGAGTTCAGGGAGTTCCGTCCATGTCGCATCCTGAAGTCAACGTGGCGAAGCCGGCAGTGCCGGCGCAGGAAGGAGCCGCGGCGCGGCTGCACGCGGGTTTCCTGAAGAACAACCTGCGCGAGTACGGCATGCTGATCTCGCTGGTCGCGATCATGGTGCTGTTCCAGGTGCTGACCGACGGCACGCTGCTGCGGCCGCTCAACCTCACCAACCTGCTGCTGCAGAACAGCTACGTGGTCATCATGGCGCTGGGCATGCTGCTGGTGATCGTGGCGGGGCACATCGACCTGTCGGTGGGCTCGGTGTGCGGCTTCATCGGCGCGCTGGCTGCGGTGCTGATGGTGGAGTACGACTGGCATTTCGTGCCGACGGCGCTGGTGAGCATCCTCGCGGGCGCGGTCATCGGCGCGGCGCAGGGCTGGTTCGTGGCCTTCCGCAAGATCCCGTCGTTCATCGTCACGCTCGCGGGCATGCTGGTGTTCAAGGGGCTGACGCTGGCGCTGCTGGCGGGACAGTCGGTGGGGCCGTTCCCGGTGGAGTTCCAGCGGCTGAGCTCGGGCTTCATTCCCGACCCGCTGGGCGGCGACACCTTCCGCACCACCTCGCTGATCGTGGGCGCGCTGGCCGCCGTGGCGCTCGTGTTCTTCAAGATGCGCGGGCGCGCCAAGCTGGCGTCGCACGGCATGGAGCAGGAGCCCTACGCCTTCTTCCTGGTGAAGAACCTGTTCTTCGCGGCCATCATCCTGTTCTTCAGCTACCTGCTGTCGACCTACAAGGGCCTGCCCAACGTGCTGATCGTGATGGCGGTGCTGATCGTGGTGTACGACTTCGTCACCAACCGCACCACCGTCGGCCGGCGCATCTACGCGCTGGGCGGCAACGAGAAGGCGGCGCGCCTGTCTGGCGTGAAGACGCAGCGGCTCGCGTTCCTGACCTTCGTGAACATGGGCGCTCTCGCGGCGCTGGCTGGCCTCGTGTTCGCGGCGCGGCTCAACACAGCCACGCCCAAGGCCGGCCTGGGCTTCGAGCTCGACGTGATCGCGGCCTGCTTCATCGGCGGCGCCTCCGCTTCGGGCGGGGTGGGCAAGGTGATGGGGGCGGTGATCGGCGCCTTCATCATGGGCGTGATGAACAACGGCATGTCGATCCTGGGCATCGGCATCGACTACCAGCAGGTCATCAAGGGACTGGTGCTGCTGGCCGCGGTGTTCATCGACGTCTACAACAAGAACAAGTGAAGCACGGCACATGGCAGACGCAAGCGCCAGCCCCGTTCTCCAGCTCAGGGGCATCCACAAGCAGTTCGGCGGCATCCCGGTGCTGCGCGACGTCCGGCTCGATCTTTATCCGGGCGAGATCCACGCGCTCATGGGGCAGAACGGCGCGGGCAAGTCGACGCTGATCAAGGTGCTCACGGGCGTGCTGCCGTCCAGCGGCGGCGAGATGCTGCTCGAAGGCAAGCCGATCCGCGCGCATTCGCCGCTGGAGGCGCAGAAGCTGGGAATCAGCACCGTCTACCAGGAAGTGAACCTGTGCCCGAACCTTTCGGTGGCGGAGAACGTGTTCGCCGGGCGCTATCCGCGCAAGGGCGCGGCGCAGGGCTTCCGCATCGACTGGGCCGCGGTGAACCGGCGCGCCGAGGAGCTGCTGGCGCGCATCGGGCTCGACATCGACGTGACCCGGCTGCTGTCGAGCTACTCGGTGGCGGTGCAGCAGATGGTGGCCATCGCGCGGGCGCTGGGCGTGTCGTCGAAGGTGCTGATCCTCGACGAGCCCACGTCCAGCCTCGACGACGACGAGGTCGAGAAGCTCTTCGACGTGCTGCGGCGGCTGCGCGCCGAGGGGTTGGCCATCGTCTTCGTGACGCACTTCCTCAACCAGATGTACGCGGTGTCGGACCGCATCACCGTGCTGCGCAACGGCGCATGGATCGGCGAGTGGAAGGCGGCCGATCTCGGGCCGCAGGCGCTGATCGCCGCGATGCTCGGGCGCGAGCTCGCTGCGCAGTCGGCGAGGCCGGCCGCGCTGCCTTCGTTCGACGAGGCCGCCCCCGCGCTGCTCCAGATCGAGGGCCTGGGGCAGGCGGGCCAGCTGCAGGCGACCGACCTGCGCGTGCGCGCGGGCGAGGTCGTCGGCATCGCGGGACTGCTCGGCGCCGGCCGCACCGAGCTCGCACGGCTGCTGTTCGGGCTGGAGACGCCGGACCGCGGCGTGCTCAAGGTCGACGGCCGCAGCCTCAGCTTCTCGAACCCGGCCGATGCGATCCGCGAAGGGCTGGCGCTGTGCCCCGAGGAGCGCAAGACGGACGGCATCGTCGCCGAGCTGTCGGTGCGCGAGAACATCGCGCTGGCGCTGCAGGCACGGCTGGGCACGAGGCGCTTTCTCTCGCATGCGGAGCAGACGGCGATGGCGGAGAAGTTCGTCGCATCGCTCGGCATCAAGACCGCGAGCGTCGAGACGCCGATCGGGCTGCTCTCGGGCGGCAACCAGCAGAAGGCCGTGATCGCGCGCTGGCTCGCGACCGAGCCGCGCCTGCTGATCCTCGACGAGCCCACGCGGGGCATCGACGTGGCGGCCAAGCAGGAGATCATGGAAGAGATCCTGCGGCTGGCGAAGGCCGGCATGGCGGTGATCTTCATTTCTTCGGAGATGAGCGAGGTGGTGCGCGTGGCGCATCGCATCGTGGTGCTGCGCGACAGGAAGAAGGTGGGCGAGCTGCCGGGCGGCTCGACCGAGGATGAGGTGTACGAAATGATTGCCGCAGCATGAAGTCCTTCCTGTTCTTCTCCCTCCCCTTCCGGGGGAGGGCTGGGGTGGGGGCAGACAGCCTTCACCTTCGCGCCGCGTTCGAGGCCGCATGCCCCCATCCCAGCCTTCCCCCAGAGGGGGAAGGAGCAAGGCAGAACACATGAACCGCCTTTCATCTCTCATGAGCCATCGCCTCGCGTGGCCACTCGTCACGCTGCTGCTCCTGCTGGCGGTGAACACCGCCTTCAACGCCAGCTTCCTGCACCTCGAATGGCGCGAAGGCCATCTCTACGGCAGCCTCGTCGACATCCTCAACCGCGCCGCGCCGCTGGTGCTGGTGTCCCTCGGCATGACCCTGGTGATCGCCACCCGCGGCATCGACATCTCGGTGGGCGCCGTGGTGGCCATCGCGGCGGCGCTCGCGGCCTGGATGATCGGCGGCTCGGTCTCCAGCGACACGAGCCGCTTTCCGATGCCGCTCGCGATCCTCGCGGCCATCGGCATCGCGCTGGTGTGCGGGCTGTGGAACGGCCTGCTGGTGGCGAAGGTGGGCATGCAGCCCATCATCGCGACGCTGATCCTGATGGTGGCGGGGCGCGGCATCGCGCAGCTGATCGCCGACGGGCAGATCATCACCATCTACTACAAGCCCTTCTTCTTCCTCGGCAGCGGCTACCTGCTGGGGCTGCCGTTCTCGCTGTTCATCGTGGCGGCCGTGTTCGTGCTGCTGTACCTGGCCATCACGCGCACGGCGCTGGGGCTCTTCATCCAGGCGGTGGGCATCAACCCGACGGCGGCGCGCGTGGCGGGCGTGCAGGCACGGCGGCTGATCGTCGGCGCCTATGCGTTCTGCGGCGCCTGCGCGGGCGTTGCGGGCTTGCTCATCAGCTCCAACGTCAAGAGCGCGGACGGCAACAACGCGGGCCAGCTCATCGAGCTCGACGCGATCCTGGCGGTGACGCTGGGCGGCACCGCGCTCACCGGCGGACGCTTCAGCCTCGTGGGCAGCGTGATCGGCGCGCTCATCATCCAGACGCTGACCTACGCGATCTACTCGCTGGGCGTGCCGCCGGAGATCAACCTGGTGGTGAAGGCGGGCGTGGTGTTCGTGGTGATGCTGCTGCAGTCGCCGGAGTTCAGGTCGCAGGTGCGCACGCTGGTGCAGCGGCCGGCGCATGAAGGAGCGAAGGCATGAGCGCGGTGATCGAGACTGCACGCCCGGCCCAGCCCGCTTCCGCAGACGGAAGGCGCGGCAGAGGGAGCAGGGGGCTCAATCCGAAATACCTGCCGCTGGCGGCGACCATCTCGCTGTTCGTGCTGGTGGCGACGCTGGGCTCGGTGTTCTACGACGGCTTCTTCTCGGCGCAGGTGTTCCTCAACCTGCTGATCGACAACGCCTTCCTCATCGTCGTGGCGGTGGGCATGACCTTCGTGATCCTCTCGGGCGGCATCGACCTCTCGGTGGGCTCGGTGATCGCGCTCACCACCATGGTGTCGGCCTCCCTGTTGGAGAAGCACGGCTGGAGCCCTGCCATCGTGATTCCGCTGGTGCTCGTCATGGGCACGGCATTCGGCGCCTTCATGGGGGTGCTCATCGAACGCTTCAGGCTGCAGCCCTTCATCGTCACGCTGGCGGGCATGTTCCTGGCGCGGGGGCTTTGCTACCTCATCAGCATCGACTCGATCAGCATCACCAACGAGTTCTACTCCGAGGTCTCGCAGATCCGCATTCCGGTGTGGGGCGAGGCCTCGGTGTCGATCAGCGCGGTGATCGCCATCGCGGTGCTGCTGGCGGCGATCTTTCTCGCGCACTGCACCCCGTTCGGGCGTGCGGTGTATGCCATCGGCGGCAGCGAGCAGTCGGCGGTGCTGATGGGGCTGCCGGTGCGCCGCACCCTGATCGGCGTGTACACGCTCTCGGGCTTCTGCTCGGCGCTGGCGGGCGTGATCTTCACCTTCTACATGCTCTCGGGCTACGGCCTGCATGCGGTCGGGCTGGAGCTCGACGCGATCGCGGCGGTGGTGATCGGCGGCACGCTGCTGACCGGCGGCGTGGGCTACGTGGCGGGCACGCTCTTCGGCGTGCTGATGCTGGGCATCATCCAGACGCTCATCTCCTTCGACGGCACGCTGAGCTCGTGGTGGACGCGCATCGTCGTCGGCGCGCTGCTGTTCGTGTTCTGCCTGCTGCAGCGCTTCTTCACATCGCGCGCACCGCGGCGCTGACCTCCTTTTTTCTCCCCTCTCTCCCCTCAGGACAACTCGCATGCCGGACACCCCTCCGAAGAAACTGCGCTCGACCGAATGGTTCGGCTCGGCCGACAAGAACGGCTTCATGTACCGAAGCTGGATGAAGAACCAGGGCATCCCGGACCATGAATTCGATGGCCGCCCGATCATCGGCATCTGCAACACCTGGTCGGAGCTCACGCCCTGCAACGCGCACTTCCGCAAGATCGCCGAGCACGTGAAGCGCGGCATCTCGGAGGCCGGCGGCTTCCCGGTGGAATTCCCGGTGTTCTCCAACGGCGAATCGAACCTGCGGCCCACCGCGATGCTCACGCGCAACCTCGCGAGCATGGACGTGGAAGAGGCCATCCGCGGCAACCCGGTCGATGCGGTGGTGCTGCTCACCGGCTGCGACAAGACCACGCCCGCGCTCCTGATGGGCGCCGCGAGCTGCGACATCCCGGCCATCGTGGTCACCGGCGGGCCGATGCTCAACGGCAAGCTCGAGGGCAAGAACATCGGCTCCGGCACGGCCGTGTGGCAGCTGCACGAATCGCTGAAGGCGGGCGAGATCAACCTGCACCAGTTCCTCTCGGCCGAAGGCGGCATGTCGCGCTCGGCGGGCACCTGCAACACCATGGGCACGGCCTCGACCATGGCCTGCATGGCCGAGGCGCTGGGCGCCTCGCTGCCGCACAACGCGGCGATTCCCGCGGTCGATGCGCGCCGCTACGTGCTCGCGCAGATGTCGGGCATGCGCGCCGTGGAGATGGCGAAGGAGGGGCTCACGCTGTCGAAGATCCTCACGCGCGAGGCCTTCGAGAACGCGATCCGTGTGAATGCGGCCATCGGCGGATCGACCAACGCGGTGATCCACCTGAAGGCGATCGCCGGGCGCATCGGCGTCGATCTGGAACTGGAGGACTGGACGCGCATCGGCAGCCACACGCCGACCATCGTCGACCTGATGCCCTCGGGCCGCTTCCTGATGGAGGAGTTCTATTACGCGGGCGGCCTGCCCGCGGTGCTGCGCCGCCTGGGCGAGGCCGGCCTGCTGCCGCACCCAGGAGCGCTCACGGTGAACGGCCAGTCGCTCTGGGACAACGTGCGCGATGCGCCCAGCCTCGACGACGAGGTGATCCGTCCGCTCGACAGGCCGTTGATCGCCGACGGCGGCATCCGCATCCTGCGCGGCAACCTGTCGCCCCGCGGCGCGGTGCTCAAGCCCTCGGCGGCCTCGCCGGAGCTGCTGAAGCACCGCGGCCGAGCGGTGGTGTTCGAGAACCTGGAGCACTACAAGGAGCGCATCGTCGACGAAGACCTCGACGTCGACGCGAGCTGCGTGCTGGTGCTCAAGAACTGCGGCCCCAAGGGCTACCCCGGCATGGCCGAGGTCGGCAACATGGGGCTGCCGCCGAAGCTGCTGCGCCAGGGCATCAAGGACATGGTGCGCATCTCCGACGCGCGCATGAGCGGCACGGCCTACGGCACCGTGGTGCTGCACGTCGCTCCCGAGGCGGCCGACGGCGGGCCGCTGGCGGCGGTGCGCGACGGCGACTGGATCGAGCTCGACTGCGATGCCGGCCACCTGCACCTCGACATCAGCGACGAGGAGCTCGCTTCGCGCCTGGCTTCGCTCACCGCGTCCGACAAGCAGCCGATGAGCACGCGCGGCGGCGGCTACCAGAAGCTCTACGTCAACCACGTGCTGCAGGCCGACGAAGGCTGCGACTTCGACTTCCTGGTCGGCTGCCGCGGCGCGGCCGTTCCCCGTCATTCACACTGATCCATCCCTCGACACCATGACCCCCAGATACCGCGGCATCTTCCCGGTGGTGCCCACCACCTTCACCGAACAGGGCGCGCTCGATCTCGAAAGCCAGAAGCGCTGCGTCGACTTCATGATCGACGCGGGCTCCGACGGGCTGTGCATCCTGGCGAACTTCTCGGAGCAGTTCGTGCTGTCGGACGAGGAGCGCGAGGTGCTCACCCGCACCATCCTCGAACACGTGAAGGGCCGCGTGCCGGTGATCGTGACCACCACGCACTACAGCACCAAAGTCTGCGCCGAACGCAGCCGCCGCGCGCAGGACATGGGCGCCGCGATGCTGATGGTGATGCCGCCCTATCACGGCGCGACCTTCCGCGTGCCCGAGCCGCAGATCTACGAGTTCTATGCGCGGCTGTCGGACGCGGTGGGCATCCCGATCATGATCCAGGACGCGCCGGCCAGCGGCACGGTGCTGTCGGCTCCGTTCCTTGCGCGCATGGCGAAGGAGATCGAGCAGGTGGCGTACTTCAAGATCGAGACGCCCGGTGCCGCGTCGAAGCTGCGGGAGCTGATCCGCCTGGGCGGCGATGCCATCGAAGGGCCGTGGGACGGCGAGGAGGCCATCACGCTGATGCCCGACCTCGATGCCGGTGCCACGGGATCGATGACGGGGGGAGGCTATCCGGACGGCATCCGACCGATCATCGAGGCGCACCGCGCCGGCGACCGCGACAAGGCCTTCGCGCTCTACCAGCAGTGGCTGCCGCTCATCAACTACGAGAACCGCCAGGCCGGTCTGCTGGCGTGCAAGTCGCTGATGAAGGAAGGCGGTGTGATCGCCTGCGAGGCGCCGCGGCATCCGCTGCCGGCCATGCACCCCGACACGCGCGCCGGCCTGATCGAGACCGCGAAGCGGCTCGATCCGTTGGTGCTGCGCTGGGGGAAGTAGGCGAGGAAGAGAGGGGGAGGTGCAGCGCGACGGCACGGCCGCGCTGCATGAAGAGAAAGCGAAAGAGGGAGGGCGAAGGCCGCTCAGGCCTGGGCTTCGCCGGGGTTCGCGCCTTTCGCGCCTTTCGCGTTCTCTTCGAGTTCGCTGACCTGCAGCGACAGGTCGAACAGCTTGGACTTGCTGGCGTAATAGCGGTCGAGGCGCCACTCCTTCAGGATGTCCATCGCAAGCTGGAAGCTCTTGTAGTCGAGCTCGTAGAGGGTGATGAGTTCGAAGCTTCGTTCGGACTCCAGGGCCAGCACGAGCTGGGCCAGGATCTTGGCCGATTCGTTGGCCGGGTCCGTTTCGATGAATCGGCGAGCGACCTTGATGGCATTCATGAAAAAGAGTTCCTTGGTGGGCAGGGACCGGGAACTATAGCTAGCACATCTCAGGCTTTTGTGACAGAAATATGACAGTAGGGGCATCGCCATCCCCGGGGAAATGGCGATGCCCCTCGCACGGAAAAGCTGTCAGGTCAGCGCATTGGAGCCGGCATCGGCCGGGGCATGGGCATCGGCCGCGGTTCCATCATGGGCGCTGGCGCGGGCATCACGGTGGTGGTGACCGACTCGCGGATCACGCCGCCGCCCATCACGCTGCCATCGACACTGGCCGTGGTGTTGCCCATGCTGCCGAGCACGCGTGCCTCGCAGGCAGGGCGGTCGGCGGGCTGCTGAAGGGCGCAGCGCGCGAGCGCATTGGCGCGGTAGTCGGGTGCGCTGGTCAGGCCGCCCTGTGCAGCGGCCTGGCGTGCGGCGCCGGCTTCGCGGATGCATGCTGCGCGGTCCTGCTGGTTGTGGCCGCAGACGGCGAGTTCCTGCTGGTAGGTGCTGTAAGACTCTCCGCGCTTGGGCGGCGCAGCCGAGGCGGCCGCCGAGACTGTCAGTGCCCCGACGGCGAGCATGGTGAAGAGCATCGAACGCTTGTTGCTTTTCATGGATGACTCCTTGAGGTGAGCTGGTTGACCAGGGAGAAGTTGGACTGTGCGAAGCGGCCCGGGTTCACACGATCGACCCGGCCGCTTGTATCCACGTATCAACGCGCCGGGGCGGGTTGCGGCGGAAGCGGCGTCACGGTCTCGCGGATCACACCGCCGCCCATCACGCTGCCTTCGGTGGTGGTGCGCGGGCCGCCCTTGATGCGGGCCTCGCAGTCGGGCTGCTCGGCGGCGGGCAGTTCGCTGCAGCGAGCAAGCGAATTGACCTGTTCCCGGGCAGGGCTGGGGCTGGTGAGGCCGCCGCGCGAGGCTTCCTGGCGGGCCGCGCCGGCTTCGCGCAGGCATGCAGCGCGATCTTGCTGTACGCCGTCGCAGGTGGCTCGCTCCTTCTGCATGCGGGTTTCGGTGCCGGGCGCCTGTGCACCGGCCGTCTGCGCACCGAAGACGATGAAGCCGCCGGCTGCGCAAATGGCCGTGGCGGAGAGAACGGAACGTAGGGTTTTTTTCATGCAGGCTCCTTGGTGGGCACGCCCTGCGAGAGGTGCGTGACAGGAGCCTCAGTGTGCTGCCGGCCTGGGTTCGGAGTCTGTGGGACAGCCGCACGCCGCCCACCGAGCCGGACTCGCCCTTGCGTGTCGGACATGTCCGGCAGTGGACGGGCCTTCAAACAGGGCGTCGCGCAATCTGCCTTGCCGGGACGCAGACGCCGCCCCCGGAAGGGGAAGGCGCGCGCGACACGAAGTGCGCGAAGCCTGGGGCGAGCTTCCTAGCCCGCCGCGATCCGCTGGGCCAGGTGGGCGAGTGCCTCCTCGACCTGGTCGACCAGGATCAGCGAGAGGTCGCCCGGCTGCAGGCGGGCCAGCGCGGCGTCGATGGCCACGAACTCGCCGCGGATCTCGTCGATGTAGCGCGTGCGGGCCGCGCCCTGCAGGCCCTGGCGCAGCAGCGCCATGACCTCGCCGTCGGCGCGGCCGCGCTGGGCCGCGTCCTGGTAGAGGATCACGTCGTCGAAGGCCTGCCCGAGGATGGCCGTCTGGTCGCGGATGTCGGAGTCGCGCCGGTCGCCCGCACCGCTGATGACCACCGAGCGCTTGTTCGCCGGCATGGTGTCCACGGCCGACACCAGCGCGCGCATCGCGTCGGTGTTGTGGCCATAGTCGGCGATCACGGTCGCGCCGCGATAGTCCATGACGTTGAAGCGCCCGGGCACGCCGGCCGCGTCGTTCATGAAGCTCGCGAGGCCGCTGCGGATGGTGTCCCAGTCGAGGCCCACGCCCCAGGCCGCGGCCACGGCGGCCATCACGTTGTCGACCTGGAAGCCGATGCTGCCGCCACGGGTGATCGGCACGTCGCGCAGCGGAATGCGTTCGCGCCACGAGCCTTCGGCGGCCACCAGCGTGTCCTGGTCGACGTACACGGTGCGCTTGCCCTGCGCGCGGTGCGTGGCCATCACAGGGTGCATGCGGTCGGCGGTGAAGAAGATCACGTTGCCGGGGCAGCCGGTGGCCATCGCGGCGACGTTGACGTCGGCCGCGTTGAGCACCGCGTAGCCGTCCGGCGCGACGTTGCGCACGATCACGCGCTTGAGCACCGCGAGGTCCTCGACGGTGGTGATGTAGTTCAGGCCGAGATGGTCGCCGCTGCCGATGTTGGTGACGACCGCCACCTGGCAGCGGTCGAAGCCCAGGCCCTCCCGCAGGATGCCGCCGCGGGCGACCTCGAACACGGCCGCGTCCACGTCGGGGTGCATCAGCACGTTGCGTGCGCTCTTGGGGCCGCTGCAGTCGCCGCTGTCGGTCTGCCGTCCGTCGACGTACACGCCGTCGGTGTTGGTCATGCCGGTGCGCAGGCCGCTCGATGCGAGCAGGTGGTTGATGAGGCGCGCGGTGGTGGTCTTGCCATTGGTGCCGGTGACGGCCACCACGGGGATGCGGCCGTCGTCGCCGTGGGCGAAGAGCGTGTCCATCACCGCCTCGCCGACCGCGCGGCCGCGGCCGAACGACGGCGAGATGTGCATGCGCAGGCCGGGCGCGGCATTCACTTCCACCACGCCGCCGTGCTGCTCCTCGAGCGGGCGCAGCACGTTCTCGCAGACCATGTCGACGCCGCAGATGTGCAGGCCGACCATCTGCGCCGCGTCGATCGCGCGCGCCGCGACTTCGGGGTGCACGGTGTCGGTCACGTCGGTGGCGGTTCCGCCGGTGGAGAGGTTGGCGTTGTTGCGCAGCACCACGCGCTGGCCGAGCGTGGGCACGCTGTCGGGCGTGAGGCCCTGCGATTCCAGTCGGCCGATGGCGATGTCGTCCAGGCGGATCTTGGTGAGCGAGGTGGCATGGCCCTCGCCGCGGCGCGGGTCGAGGTTCACCGTGTCGACCAGCTGGCGAACGGTGGAGCTGCCGTCGCCGATCACCTGCGGCGGATCGCGGCGTGCGGCGGCCACGAGGCGGTCGCCCACCACCAGCAGGCGGAAGTCGAAGCCGGGCAGGAACTTCTCGACCATCACCTCGCCGTAGACGGCGGCCGATTCGTAGGCCGCGAACAGCTCCTCGCGCGAGTTGATGTTGACCGTCACGCCCTTGCCCTGGTTGCCGTCCTGCGGCTTCACCACGACCGGCAGGCCGATCTCGTTGGCGGCGGCCCAGCCGTCTTCGGCGCTGCTCACGGGGCGGCCCAGCGGCACCGGCACGCCGGCGGCGTTGAGCAGCTGCTTGGTCAGCTCCTTGTCCTGCGCGATCGATTCGGCCACGCCGCTGGTGCTGTCGACCTCGGCGGCCTGGATGCGGCGCTGCTTCGAACCCCAGCCGAACTGCACCAGGCTGCCGCGCGTGAGGCGGCGGAACGGAATGCCGCGCGCAACCGCCGCGTCGACGATGGAGCCGGTGCTCGGGCCCAGGCGCTCGGATTCGTCGAGGTCGCGCAGCTCTGCGATGGCGGCTTCGGCGTCGAAGGGCGTGTCGTTCTGGGCGGCGGCGATCAGTTCCTCGGCCAGCTCGGCGGCGCGGCGGCCCACGGCCTCCTCGGTGTACTGGAACACGACCTGGTAGACGCCTTCTTCCACGGTGGGAGAGGTGTGGCCGAAGTTGACCGCGCAGCCGGCCTGGGCCTGCAGCGCGACGGCGGCGTTCTCCAGCACGTGGGCGAGCGCCAGCGGCTGGCCCAGCACCATCGGGTGCAGCTCGCCGATGGTCGGGAAGCGCGCGCGCAGGCGGTCTTCGAAACCGCTCAGCTTGCTGATGGCGTTCTCGTCGCCGTGGCAGGCCACGACCGCCTCGATGGCGGTATGGCGGCTCCAGAGATTGGGCCCGCGAAGGGCTCGGGTGCGGGTGACTTTCATGGGCTGCGGGAGCTGCTGCTGTCTATCTGGCGAGGCGAAGAGCCTCAGGCGAATTGGGGTTGGAGGGGCTGGGTCTGCGAGAGCTGCAGCGATGCCAGCGCAGCCTGCAGGTCGGCCTCGAAGGCTTCGACGCCGGCACCGATCAGGTTGAGCGGAATGCCCATGGCCCATGCCGCGGCCACGGCGGCCAGCAGGCTCTCGAGGCTCACGCCGGCATGCGTGGCGCGCCACACGGTCAGGCGGCCGAGGCCCGGCAGGAACGATTCGCTGCTGCCGTTGGCCAGCACCACGCGGTCCTGCCGCACGAGCACGGCCTTGCCGCCGGCGCTCTGGTGCGCGGAGAGCGCGGGGGCCTGCGCGTCGGCCGAATACAGAATGACTGCGCCGTCGCACAGCGGAGCCAGGCCGGCCACGCGCGGGTCGGCGGCATTGAGCACGGCCGTGCCTTCGGGCAGCACCACGTCGACCTGCGTGCGCAGCACCTTGACCATCTGGTCGCTCTCGGTGATGTCGTAGTCGGCCAGCGCTTCGCAGCCTTCGAGGTCGGTGACGATGCCGACTTCGCAGCGGTCGTATGCGAGGCCGTCGCGCAGGATGGTCTCGGCGCCGTTCTCGATGACCACGGCCTGCACCGCGCGGTTCACCAGCAGGCGGTGGCCGGCTTCCCAGTTGGCGCTGTCGCGCGCGTCGACGCGGCGGCGTTCGAGGAACAGGCCGTCGCGGCAGGCCAGCCCGGTGTGGCGGCCGCCCAGGTTGATGAGCCAGGCCACCAGGCGCGCCAGCACGGCGGTGTCGCGCGAGCCGGCCACGCCGACCACGGGAATGCGCCCGGGTGCGTCGTTGGGGAACAGGTGGTCGCAGATCGCGCGGCCCACCGGGCGCGGCGAGCCGACGGCCGGCTTCAGGTGCATCAGCAGGCCGGGGCCGGCGTTGACTTCGACGATCGCGCCGCCCTGCGGGCCGAGCGGCCGCGAGATATCCTGCGCCACGAGGTCGATGCCGGCGATGTCCAGGCCGACCACGCGGGCTGCCAGCACTGCGGCGTGCGCCACCTCGGGATGGACCTGGTCGGTGCAGTCGTTGGCCATGTTGCCGTTGCGCTGGATCGTGACCACGCGGCCGGCCGCGGGCACGGCTTCGGCGTTCAGGTCCTGGCGCTTGAGTTCGAGCTGCAGCTTGGCGTCGGTGTCGATCAGGATCACGTCGAGCGGGAACTCTTCCTCGGCGCCGCGGCGCGGGTCGCTGTTGAGCTGCTTGTCGATGAGTTCGCGCACGCTGGACTTGCCGTCGCCGGTCACGGTGATGATCTCGCCGCGCGCGGCAGCCACCACCTCGCCGCCCACCACCAGCAGGCGGTGCTCGTGGCCGCGGATGAAGCGCTCGACCATCACGTCGCTGCCCTCGGGCTCGGCGACCGCGAAGGCGGCCATGACTTCCTCGCGGGTCGTCAGCTCGAGCGAGACGCCGCGGCCGTGGTTGGCGTCGGAAGGCTTCACGACCACGGGCAGGCCGATGTCCTCGGCGGCTTCCCAGGCCTCTTCGGCATCGGCGACCACCTGGCCTTCGGGCACGGGCACGCCGCAGCTCGCGAGCAGGGACTTGGTCAGCTCCTTGTCGCTGGCGATGGATTCGCCGATGGCGCTGGTGTAGTCGGTCTCGGCGGTCCAGATGCGCTGCTGGTTGGCGCCGTAGCCCAGTTGCACGAGGTTGCCGCTGTTCAGCCGCATGTGGGGAATGCCGCGGTCGGTGGCGGCGGCCACGATGGCGGCGGTGCTCGGGCCGAGGTAGCAGTCTTCGACCTTGCCCTTGACCGCATCGACCGCCTTCTGCACGTCGGCGGCGGTGAACGGGTCGTTGTTGATGGCCGCCATCAGCAGGCGGTGGCCCTCGGCCAGCGCCACGCGGGCGACCTGCTCGTCACGCGCGCGGAACACCATGCGGTAGACGCCGTGCTCCGAGGTGCTGCGGGTCTGGCCGAAGCCGGTCGGCATGCCCGCCAGGTTCAGCAGTTCGATGACGACGTGCTCCAGCACGTGCCCCGACCAGGTGCCTTCGGTCAGCCGCTGGATGAAGCCCCCGCGCTCGCCGACGCCGCAGTGGTGCTCGATGAGCGCCGGCAGCAGGGTCGTCAGGCGGTCGGTGAAGCCGTCGATCTTGTTGGAGGGGTAGTCTTCGAGCTGGCCCAGGTCGAGCCAGACTTCGAGCACGGGACGGTAGGTCCAGAGATTGGGGCCGCGCAAATAATTGATGCGCAGCAGTTGGATGTCGTCGAAACGGGTCATGCAAACGTTCGATGTGCTTTGGCCGAGCACCGCGGCGCCTTCAAGCGCGCCCATGGCGATCGGTCAGAATCGGCGCCCGACCTGGGGCGCCATGACGCGGTCCAAGAGGCCCGCGACGGGCAAGAGTCAAAGAAACACAATGCAACATCACGATCCAGTCGGCACCCGGGAGGGCGAAACAGAAGCGGCATCAGCGCAAGCACTGAAAAACCGCCTCGCAGTCGCGGAAAACGTTCTGGTAACACTGACGGTTGACCTCGACGACCAACTTAGCTTCGCCTCCGCCATAGTCGCCCTGACTGACCGGAGGCTGATCGCATTCGATCCCCGCGCCGGTTCCTCGGAGCAGTGGCGTGAGTGGCCGCTAACCGACGAAGCCCTGGAATTGCGCGTTTCCGATCATGCCGGCGTCGGCACGCTCGATCTGGTGGGCGCTTCGGGCCGCCTGGCACGCTGGCGCTACACCCTGGCCGGGCAGGTCGCGGCGCTGCGGCTGATGAAGCTGTTCGGACAGCGAACGGCTGGAGGTGTCGCCAAGGAGACACCGGAGTCCGCCGAGTCCGTGGACGGCGACGATTCCACCGACACCGAACTCCAGACCCCGCCCTCCACCTGGGTGCTGCTGCGCCTGGGCCGTTTCGCCAAGCCGTACCGCAAGCAGTTGATCGTCGGGTTCTTCCTCACGCTGCTCTCCACGGCCGCCACCCTGGTTCCGCCGTACCTGACCATCCCGCTGATGGACGACATCCTGATCCCGTTCCAGAACGGCCAGAAGATCGACACCATGCGCGTGGGCTTCTACCTGGGCGGCCTGCTGCTGGCGGCGCTGGTCGGCTGGGGGCTGGGCTGGGCGCGCACCTACCTGCTGGCGCTGGTGTCCGAGCGCATCGGCGCCGACCTGCGCACCACCACCTACGAGCACCTGCTGACCCTGCCGCTGGACTACTTCGGCGGCAAGCGCACCGGCGACCTGATGGCGCGCATCGGCTCCGAGACCGACCGCATCAACGTCTTCCTGTCGCTGCACGCGCTCGATTTCGCCAACGACGTGCTGATGATCGTGATGACCGCGGTCATCCTGATCTCCATCAATCCGCTGCTGGCGGTGGTCACGCTGGTGCCGCTGCCCTTCATCGCCTGGATGATCCATGTCGTGCGCGACCGCCTGCGCACCGGCTTCGAGAAGATCGACCGCGTCTGGTCCGAGGTGACCAACGTGCTGGCCGACACCATCCCCGGCATCCGCGTGGTGAAGGCCTTCGCCCAGGAGCGCCGCGAGGCCGAGCGCTTCCGCGTCGCCAACACCTACAACCTGCAGGTCAACGACAAGCTCAACCGCACCTGGTCGCTGTTCACGCCGACCGTGTCGCTGCTCACCGAGATCGGCCTGCTGGTGGTCTGGGCCTTCGGCATCTGGCAGGTGGCGCGCGGCAGCATCACGGTGGGTGTGCTCACCGCCTTCATCGCGTACATCGGGCGCTTCTACACCCGGCTCGACTCCATGAGCCGCATCGTCTCGGTCACGCAGAAGGCCGCGGCGGGCGCCAAGCGCATCTTCGACATCCTCGACCACGTGAGCAACGTGCCCGAACCGGCCAATCCGGTGAAAGTGGAGCGCGTGCAGGGCCGCATCGAGATGAGCGGGCTGGGCTTCCGCTACGGGTCGCGCGCGGTCATCCACGACCTCGACCTGACCATCGAGCCCGGCGAGATGATCGGCCTCGTGGGCCACAGCGGCTCGGGCAAGAGCACGCTGGTCAACCTGATCTGCCGCTTCTACGACGTGACCGACGGCGCCATCAAGGTCGACGGCACCGACATCCGCCGCTTCGCCGTGGCCGACTACCGCCGCCACGTCGGGCTGGTGCTGCAGGAGCCGTTCCTCTTCTTCGGCACCATCGCCCAGAACATCGCCTACGGCAAGCCCGACGCCACGCGCGAGGAGATCGTCGCCGCCGCGCGGGCCGCGCATGCGCATGACTTCATCCTGCGCCTGCCGCACGGCTACGACTCGCTGGTCGGCGAGCGCGGGCAGGGCCTGTCGGGCGGCGAGCGTCAGCGCATCAGCATCGCGCGCGCGCTGCTGATCGACCCGCGCATCCTGATCCTCGACGAGGCGACCTCGGCGGTGGACACCGAGACCGAGAAGGAAATCCAGAAGGCGCTCGACAACCTCGTGCAGGGCCGCACCACCATCGCCATCGCGCACCGCCTGTCGACGCTGCGCAAGGCGGACCGCCTCGTGGTCATGGACCGTGGCGAAGTGGTCGAAGTCGGCCCGCACGACGCCTTGATGGCGAAGCAGGGCGCCTATTGGCGGCTCTACCAGGCGCAGCTGCGCCAGGGCGACGACGACGCGAGCGAAGGCGCTGCTGACGAACGCGCCAGCGCGCAGGCGCCGGTCGCCATCACCCACGCGGCCCATCCGGCAGGTGACGCATGACAAGCAGCAACCCATTCCAACTGGAACGCGACCCCTTCGGCCGCCTCGTGCTGATCGATGCCCAGGGCGAGCGCCACGTGGGCATCGTGCCCGTGCGGGCCTTTCCGCTGAGCGCGCCCGGCCAGGGCATCTCGCTGGTCGGCAGCGAGGGGCGGGAGCTGGTCTGGATCGACAGCGTCGAGCAACTGCCGGCGCAGGCCCGTGCATTGCTCGAGGAAGACCTCGCGGTGCGCGACTTCGCGCCCACGCTGCTGAAGCTGCACGGCGTGTCGAGCTTCGGCGTGCCCAGCACCTGGACCATCAGCACCGACCGCGGCGAGACCAGCTTCGTGCTCAAGGCCGAGGAGGACATTCGCCGGCTCGAAGGCGGCGCGCTGTTGATTGCAAGTGCGCACGGCGTGCAGTTCCGCATTCCCGACGTGAAGACGCTGGACCGGGCCTCGCGCAAGCTGCTCGAGCGCTTTCTTTAACCGCCAACAGAAAAGGGCCCGAAGGCCCTTTCGTGAAACGCCGCGGAACCGGCTCCGCCGGGCAGCAGGTGTTGCCCCCGGCGAGGGGGCGGCGTAGCGACACGAAGTGCGCGACGCCTCGGGGTGAACCGGGTCAGTCGAGCAGGTCGGAATATTCGCCGCGCTCGTAGGAGTCGGCGGCCTTCCAGGGCAGCGTCTTCGGCGCGGGAATGGACGATGCGGTCATCACGTTGAGCGAGGTGCCGTGCTCGTTGCGCTGTTCGATCTTGCGCGCGTAGCGGCCGACCGTGTCCCACTCGATGCGCAGCGTGCTCTCGCCCTGCTGCAGCTCGTAGCGCTGCACGCCCTTGCCCGCGGTACCCAGCGGCTTCATGCGCGGCAGGCTGGCCGGGTCGACGAGCCAGTAGGCGTTCGCCCACGAGCCGCCGTAGCCCACGTTGCCGTAGTTCGCCTTGTCGACCTCGATCAGCTTGCGCTGCTGGCGCAGCACCATGTTGACCTGCACCTTGCCGGCCTGGTCGCGGCTCAGCCACAGCGGCGCGGCCGTGTTGTCGGCGTGCGAGTGGCCGATGTGCACCTTGCCTTCGGTGGCCTCGTGGTCGTGGTCGGCGCGCAGCGCGGGCGGCAGCTCGCGCTCGATCCACACCGTGCCGGCGCGGCGGAACATCAGGTCGGCGTAGCGGCTCTCGCGCTGCACGCCGTCCTTGCCGATCGTCATCACATGGTGCTGGATGCGCAGGTTCTGGTCGGGCGCCTCGGCATCGCCTGCGGCGGTGGCTGCCGGCGGAAGGGCCGCGAGGGCGCCGAAGGCGGTCGCTGCCAGCAGCGTTTTCAGTGCCACGGATTTGCTCACAGCCCGGCCGCTTCCTTGACCTTGTTGAACACCTTGATGTTCTCCATCGTGCCCTTGAAGATCTTCGAGCCCGCGCCGCCCGCGAACAGCATCACGTCGCCGCCGCCGTGGGTTTCGGCGCCGGGCGAACCGAGGTTGATGCCGACTTCCTGCAGGAAGTTGTCGTCGGTGGTGTCCATCGCGGTCTGGTCGTCGCGCGAGGCTGCGCGCGCCGGGGCGATCCACGGCTTGTTGCCGTCTTCCGCGTTCACCTGGCTGGAACCCGTCGCGTTGGGGCGGCCGCCGTTGCCGAACACCAGCGTGGTGTAGGGGTTGCCGTCCGCCGCCTTCGCGAGCTTCCCGTCGGCATAGCCGTTGACCTTGCCCAGGATCGGATTGCCGATCTTCGGATAGCCGTTGAAGGCGATCGCGTGGTCGTGGTCGGCGGTGACCACCACCAGCGTGTTCTTCAGGCCCGGGTCCTTTTTGTTCATGAAGTCGAGCGCGGTCTGGATGGCGGTGTCGAAGGCCAGCGTGTCTTCCAGCGCGCGCTTGGCGTTGGTGCCGTGCAGCGCGTGGTCGATGCGGCCGCCTTCCACCATCAGGAAGAAGCCCTTGTCGTTCTTGCTGAGCACGCCGAGCGCCTTCTCGGTCATCTCCGAGAGGCTGGGCTGGTCGAGGCTCTGCTTCACGCGGTCGAGCTCGTAGGCCATCTCGCTCTGGGAGAACAGGCCCAGCAGCTTGCCGGTGGCGGCCGTGTCGACGGCCTTGAGCTTGGTGCCGGTGTCGACGTAGGTGTAGCCCTTGGCCTTCATGGCGGCCACCAGGTCGACGCCGTCGGTGCGCTTGCTGCCGGGGTTGGTCGCCACCGGCAGGTAGTTGCGCTGGCCGCCGCCCAGGAGCACGTCCACGCCGTCGAGCAGCTTGGGGTTGTAGTTGGCGTGGCCCGGCACGCTCTGCTCGGCGATGGTGTTGTAGCCGTTGCGGTTGCAGATGTGCGAGTAGGTGGTGGCCGGCGTGGCGTGGCCCACGCGCGTGGTCGAGACGGCACCCACCGAACGGCCCTTGGCCTTGGCGAGTTCGAGCAGCGTGTCGACGGCCTTGCCGTTGGTGGGCGGGCAGGTGGTGTCCTCGCCGTTGATGTACTGCTTGCCGGTGCCGTCGACGGCGGTGGTGTCGCTGGACATCGAGATGACTTCGTTGCGCATCTTCACGCCGGTCATGTACGCGGCCATGGAGGGCGCGCTGTCGGTGGTCTGGCCGTCGAGCGAGAAGGTCTTCACGCGTGCGGCGTAGGGCAGCGACTGCATGACGAGGTTGGCGCGCTCGGGGCTCACCAGCGATCCGGGCTGGGCGGCAAGCTGCTTCTCGCCCTTGTAGATGCGCGCGGCGGTCACGGTGACGGGGCCCATGCCGTCGCCGAGGAAGAAGATGACGTTCCTGGCTTCGCCGGCGGCGTGGGCGCTGCCGGCCAGGGTGCCGGCAGCGGCGCAGACGAGGGCGGCGGCCAGGCGGGTGTTGCGGGTGATGCGGTTCATGGTCGTCGTGTTCATGGTGGTGTTCGTCGATGAGCGCTCGCTGCCCTTCACAGGCCGACCGCCTTCTTGATGAGGCCGAACACGTCGGTGTTGGTGATCACGCCGGAGAAGTTGTCGGCACCCAGGCCCTGGGCACCGAGGAAAACGTCGGCGCCGCCGTGGGTTTCGGAGTCGCTGGCCGCATCCATCGGCACCACGGCTTCCTGACGGTAGTCCTTGCTTTCCAGCTCGGCGTCGGAGATCGGGCCTCGCGTGGCGAGGCGGCGCGGGCCGTTGCCGAAGCCGATGATGGTGTAGGGGTTGCCATCCACGTCCTTGCTGGTCTTGCTGGTGTCGACGTAGTCCTTCACGAGGCCCAGCACGCCGGGCTTGCCCGCCTCTGTCTTGCCGGTGCGCGCGGCGTAGCCGTTGAGCTGCAGCGTGTGGTCGTGGTCGGCCGTGACCACCACCAGCGTGTTCTTCAGGCCGGGGTCGATGGCCTGCATCCTGTCGAGCGCGAGCTTGATGGCGTCGTCGAAGGCGCCCGTGTCCTGCAGCGCGCGGCGTGCGTTGGTGGCGTGCAGCGCGTGGTCGATGCGCCCGCCCTCCACCATCAGGAAGAAGCCCTTCTTGCGCGCGGCCAGCGCGTCGATGGCCTTGCCGGTCATCTCGGCCAGGCTCGGCTCCTTGGTGGCGTCGCGGTCGAGGTCGTACGCCATGTGGCTCTTGGTGAAGATGCCGGCGATCTTGGTGGCGCCGTCGGCCGGCAGCTTGTCGAACTCGCTCTTGTTCGCGGCGAAGCTGTACTTCGCGGCCTTCAGCTCGGCGATGAGATTGCGCTTGTCGTTGCGCTTGCCGCCGTCTTCCTTGGCGGTGAAGTAGTCGGTGCCGCCGCCGAAGAACACGTCGACGCCGTCGCCCAGCTTGCCGTTGTAGCCGGCGCCGCCCGGCACGAGCGCGGCGGCGATGGTGTTCTCGGCGTCGCGGTGGCACACGTGCGAGTACGTGGCCGCGGGCGTGGCGTGCGTGATGCGGGTGGTGGTGACCACGCCGGTGGCGTAGCCCCTGGCCTTGCTCTGCTCGAGCAGCGTTTCCACCGCCTGGCCGTTGCCCGAGGGGCAGGTGCTGTCGAAGTTGACGTGGTAGGCCTTCCCCGAGGCGTCGGTCGCCTTGGTCTCGGCGCTCATCGAGATGACCTCGTTGTTCATCTTCACGCCGGTCATGTAGGCCGACATCGAGGGAGCGCTGTCGGTGACCTGGGCGTCGTTCGAATAGGTGTGGACGAAGGCCGTCTCGGGCAGCGTGTCCATCGTGAGGTCGCCGTCCTCGCCGACCTTGTAGATGCGCGCGGCGGTCATGGTGGTGATGCCCATGCCGTCGCCCAGGAAGAACAGGACGTTCTTCGGCGCCTGCGCTGTGGGCGGCGGCGTTGTGGTGTTGGTGGGCGGCGGGATGAACGGCAGCACGATGCCGTTGTTGCTGCTGCTGCCGCCACAGGCGGACAGCAGGAGAGAGACGCCCAGCAGTGCTGGGGCGATGAGGCGTTGGGTCATGATTCCCTCGGTTGGTTGTTGGACCGGCGCACCGGGCGTGCGCCATTTCTGGCGATGAAATCTAAAGACGTCAGATGACCCGGCCGTGACGAGTTGAAAGCCGAATGAAAGTTCGCCGATCGCTCGGAAATAAATGCCCGGAATGTCTTCGGCGTTTCATGCGCATCGGCTAGCGGATGCGGTGAATTCCGGCAGCTGCGCCAAGCTGACGGAAAATCGCGTCTTTGGATTGCGGCGGCACGCACCGCCGCCCACGGACATGCCTCTGCACACCACCGCCCTCGTCCTGTTCTCCGGCGGCCAGGACTCGACCACCTGCCTCGCCGATGCGCTCTCGAAGTACCAGCGCGTCGAAACCCTGGGCTTCGACTACGGGCAGCGCCACCGCGTCGAGCTCGACGTGCGCGGCAGCATCCTCGCGAAGATGCGCGAGCGCTTTCCCGACTGGGCGCCTCGCCTGGGTGAAGACCACGTGCTCACGCTCGCCGCGCTGGCGCAGCTGGGCGGTTCGTCGCTCACGGAAGAGGTCGCCTTCGCCATGCAGGCCGACGGACTGCCCAACACCTTCGTGCCGGGGCGCAACCTGCTGTTTCTCACGCTCGCGGGGGCGCTGGCCTACCGGCGCGGGCTGCAGGTGATCGTCACCGGCGTCTGCGAGACCGACTTCTCGGGCTACCCCGACTGCCGCGACGACACCATGAAGGCGATGCAGCTCGCGCTCTCGCTCGGGCTGGAGCGCCGCCTCGTCATCGAGACGCCGCTCATGTGGATCGACAAGGCCGAGACCTGGAGCCTGGCGCACCGCCTGGGCGGCAAGCCGCTGGTCGACCTCATCGTGGAAGAAACCCACACCTGCTACCTCGGCGACCGCGAGCATCGCCACGCCTGGGGCTACGGCTGCGGCGAATGCCCCGCCTGCGATCTGCGCAGGAAGGGCTGGGAGCGCTACGCCGCGGCGGGCTGACCCCCGGAGGTGCTCAGGCGGTAGCGCGCGCCGCCGTCCTTTCCTTCTTCCTGCGGCACGAGCGTCCAGCGCTGGTTGTGGAAGTCGCCCACCGCCGCGCGGTGCGCGATCGACACCATCGCGCCGCCCGCCGCCTTCACCGTGTCGGCAAGGCGCTTGTACAGCACGCTCTCGGCCTGCGCGTCGAGCGCGCTGGTGACCTCGTCGGCGAAGAGCCACGCCGGTTTCTTCAGCAGCACGCGCGCGATGGCCAGCCGCTGCTGCTCGCCGCCCGAGAGCTTCTGGCTCCAGGCGTCGCTGTCGTCGAGGCGATCCACCAGGTCGGGCAGCAGGGCGTCGTCCAGCGCCTGGCGCAGCTGGTCGTCGCTGAAGTTCGCGGCCGGATTGGGGTAGGTGAGCGCGTCGCGCAGCCTGCCATCGGGCACGTACGGGCGCTGCGGCATGAACGCGACGTTCTCGGGCACCTGCAGCTTGCCCTTCGAGAAGGGCCAGATGCCGGCGAAGGAGCGGAAGAGGGTCGACTTGCCGCTGCCCGACGGGCCCTGGAGCAGCACGCTGTCGCCGGGCTTCACGGAAAGCGCGGCGCCTGCGAGAAGCGGAGTGCCGTTGGGCAGGGCGACGGCGAGGTCGTCGGTGTGCAGGCTCTGCGAGGGCGCGCGCTCCAGGGCGTCGCTGCGCGCGGCATGGGTCGCCATGCCGTCGTCGAAGCTGGTCAGGCGGTCGGTGGTGGCGCGCCACTCGGCCACGCTGTTGTAGTTGTCGACGAACCAGCTGAGCGACTCCTGCACCTTGCCGAAGGCGGAGCCGATCTGCATCAGGTGACCGAGCTGGAATGCGCCGCCGAAGTACTGCTGAGCCGCCACGATGAACGGAAAGATCACCGCCGCCTGACCGAAGAACGAGGTGAAGGTGACGAGGTTCTTCTGCTGCTTGATCAGCAGCAGGTAGTTGCGCAGCACGTCACCGAAGCGCAGGTCGAGCTGGCCGCGCTCGACCTTCTCGCCATGGTCCAGCGCGATGGCCTCGCTGTACTCGCGCACCCGCACGAGGTGGTGCCGGAAATCGGCCTCGTAGCGCTGCTGCCTGAAGTTCAGCCCGATCAGCGGACGGCCGATGAAATGCGTGATGACGGTGCCAAAGATGGAGTACCCCAGCGCCACCCAGACCATCGCGCCGACGATCTGGTAGGTCGTGCCGCCCGCGGTGAACGAGAAGTTGCCCGACAGCGTCCAGAGCAGCCCGATGAAGCTCAGCAGCGTGACCACTGCGTTCAGCAGGCCCATCGACAGCGTCATCGTGGCGCTGGTGAAGAGCTGCATGTCTTCCTGGATGCGCTGGTCGGGGTTGTCGGGCGCCGCGCCGTTCCTGTTCGTGTAGCGCGCGAGTTCGAGGTGGTAGAAGGTGCGGTCCGCCATCCAGCGCGACATGTAGCTGCGCGTCATCCATGTGCGCCAGCGCAGCTGCAGCAGCTGCGTGATGTAGAACTTGAGCACCTGCACCGCGATGTTGAAGAAGGCGATCCAGCCGAACACCCGAACCTCGCGCCAGAAGGCCACCACGTCCTTGTTCTGCAGCGCGTCGTAGAAGCGCCCGTACCACTGGTTGCCGAGCACGGCCACGTACACATAGAAGAGATTGAGCGCGACGATCGCGACCAGCATGGCCCGCGCCCGCCACTTCTCCTCCGACTTGAAATAAGGCGCCGCAAGCCTGAAAACACGGCGCAGCACCTGGATGAACGAGCCAGCGCGAGCTGTGACTGATGGGGACATTCGGTTTTCCTCGCAGGCGCTCGCGCGCCGGTCATAGTGAGGAGACCATCGTAGACAAATGTTTCTTAAACCGGGCTGAACCCGTCCCGAACCCGGATCGAGGTCGGCGCGTGGCCTCGAAAAAATGAGGCGGTCAGCCCAGAAGCACCCGTGCGGCCGTCGCCAGGAAGTGGGCCAGGGGCGGGGTCTGCAGCCCCTCGACCTTCGCTTCCTCGTCCCATTGCCGCAGCCGTACCGCGTCGCCGGACCACGGGTGCGCGGCGAAGCGCTGGGCCGCTTCGGCGTCCATCACGCCGCCCTGCAGCGCGAGGCTGCGCACGGAATCGGGAGACAGCCTGGAGAAATAGTCGGGCCGGACGGCGCAGAGGTAGCGCTTGGCATCCACGTGCAGCCGGATCGGCTCGCGCACCTCGGCGTCGAAGGCGCCGCGCAGCAGGGGCAGGGCGATGTACTGGTGGCGGTCGTCGATGCCCAGCTGGGTGGGAGAGTGCGAAAGCGTCTGGTGCTCGGCGATCAGCAGGTGGCCCAGGTCGTGGAGCAGCGCCGCGGTGACCAGCGAATCGCTCGCGCCGGCCTGCTCTGCGAGCCAGGCGCATTGCAGCGCATGTTCCAGCTGCGACACGGGCTCGCCCGCATACGCGGTTCCGCCGCGTTCGGCGAACAGGCGGGCGATCTCGGCGAGGTCGAGGGTCATGGAAGTGGGGTGCGGCGCGCGACGCGAAAGCAAAGGGCAATAAGTCCGCGAGTCTGCCGCGCCGCGGTGACAGGCCGATGACGAAACCGCCGCACGGCGGCTCCGGCTCGTCGATCTTGAGCGCGATTTTGGGGATTTGGGGTTTTTTGGGGCATCTGACAAATCACTGTCACATGCCGCTGCCAGCATCGCCCCCATTCGTCGCCCAGTGGAACCTGCGTACTTTCGCTTTCCCGTTCGTGGTTCCGCGCGGCGTCCCTTCTTCCCTTCACCGCCTCGATCCTTTTTCCCTCCCAAGGAACCACCCCAATGCTGCATCGTTCCATCCGCTGGGCCGCCGTGCCGGCCGCTGTGCTCTCGCTGGCCTTCGCCGCCTCGGCCCAGGGCCGTACCGAACTGCTGGTCTACACCGCGCTCGAGGCCGACCAGGTCCAGGCCTACAAGGCCGCCTTCGAAAAAGAGAACCCGGGCATCGAACTGAAGTTCGTGCGCGACTCCACCGGCATCGTCACCGCCAAGCTGCTGGCCGAGAAGGCCAACCCGCAGGCCGACGTGGTCTGGGGCCTGGCCGCCACCTCGCTGATGCTGCTCGACAAGGAAGGCATGCTCCAGCCCTACGCGCCCAAGGGCCTGGACGCCGTCAAGTCCAACATGCGCGATCCGGCCAACCCGCCCAAGTGGGTCGGCATGGACGTGTGGTCCTCGGCCATCTGCTTCAACACCGCCGAAGCCCAGAAGAAGAACCTGCCCAAGCCCGCCAGCTGGGCCGACCTGACCAACCCGGTCTACAAGGGCCAGATCACCATGCCCAACCCGGCTGCCTCGGGCACGGGCTACCTGATGGTGTCGGGCTGGATCCAGATGATGGGTGAAGAAAAGGCGTGGAAGTACATGGACGCGCTGCACCAGAACATCGGCATCTACAGCCAGTCGGGCAGCAAGCCCTGCCGCCAGGCCGGCGCCGGCGAATTCGCACTGGGCATGTCCTTCGAATACCGCGCCAACAAGACCAAGCGCGACGGCGCCCCCATCGACATCGTGCTGCCCAAGGAAGGACTGGGCTGGGACATGGAAGCCACCGGCATCATGAAGACCAGCAAGAAGCAGGAAGCCGCCAAGGCGCTGGCCGACTGGGCCGTGACCAGGCAGGCCAACGAGCTCTACGCCAAGAACTTCGCCGTGCTCGCGCTGCCGGGCGTCCAGGAGAAGCTCGAATTCGTGCCGGGCGACGTCGAGAAGCTGCTGGCCAAGAACGACTTCAACTGGGCCGCCGCCAACCGCGAGCGCATCCTGACGGAGTGGTCCAAGCGCTACGAATCGAAGTCGGAAAAGAAGCCGATGTAAGAGAAATGCGGGCCGCCGGACGCCGAGCTCCCGAAGGTTGCGCGAAGGACGCAAGAACGATGCGAACGACATCCTTCATGGATTCCTTTCGCGTCCTTTGCGGAGTCTTCGCGCCCCTCGCGTACGGCAGTCCGGTCCCGCATCCGACCCAGCCCTGAGCCTTGAAATGACCAGCTTCCTGTCCCTGCGCGGCATCCAGAAATCCTTCGGCACCACCCGCGTGCTCGACGGCATCGACCTCGACATCGAACCCGGCGAGTTCGTGTGCCTGCTCGGCCCCTCGGGCTGCGGCAAGACGACGCTGCTGCGCATCGTCTGCGGCATCGAGCGTGCCGACAGCGGCCAGATCCTGCTCGGCGGCCAGGACATCGCGGGCCTGCCTCCCGCGGCGCGCGGCTTCGGCGTGGTGTTCCAGTCGTACGCGCTGTTTCCCAACCTCACTGCCGCGCAGAACATCGCCTACGGCCTGCACCCCACGGGCGCGCTGGCCCGCGAGATGGCCAAACGCTCGCGCGAGATGCTCGACCTGGTCGGGCTCGCCGCGCATGCCGACAAGTACCCGGTGCAGCTCTCGGGCGGCCAGCAGCAGCGCGTGGCACTGGCGCGCGCGCTCGCGCCCAACCCGCGCCTGCTGCTGCTCGACGAGCCGCTCTCCGCGCTCGACGCGCAGGTGCGCGCCAGCTTGCGCAGCGAGATCCGCGCGCTGCAGAAGCGCCTGGGCATCGTCACCATCATGGTCACGCACGACCAGGAGGAAGCCCTCTCGATGGCCGACCGCGTGGTGCTCATGCACGACGGCCGCATCGAGCAGGCCGGTACGCCCGACGAGCTGTACCGCCAGCCGCGCACCCGCTTCGTGGCCGGCTTCGTCGGCCGCATGAACATGCTGCCTGCTACCGTGCTGGCCGATGGCAAGGTGCGTGTGCGCGACAGCGAACTGTTCTGCGCACCTGGCAACCTGAGCGTCGGTTCGCAGGCCACCGTGGGCATACGGCCCGAGCATGTGGTGGTGAAGCGCTACGGCACCGAACTCGGCGCCAACAGCTTCGCGGCGCGCCTGCTCGACACCGAGTTCTTCGGCAACCGCACCTCCGCCCGCCTGGCCTGCGAGCCGCTGGGCATCGAGATCGAAGCCGAGCTGCCCGCCGACGCGCGCGGCGGTGGCGACGAGCCGCTGGTGCCCAGCAGCATGGTGCATATCCAGCTGCCGTTGAATGCGCTGTCTGTGCTGGCGCGTTGAGATGAGTGCCTGTCGTTCGGACTCTTGTGTCGTGTTCGACATTCGCCGTTCAGGGCGTGCTCACGCCGACGGGGTACCTTGCTCCGCGAATGTCCCCCGGCCTTCGACCTCCTCCTTTATTTCGCTGTGCAAAGCATCCCATCGGCGTGATCACTCAGAGCATCGGTTCATCAGCCCGCACAGGCGCTGCGTCCACGTGCACAGGGCGTCAGGTGCTCCCCGCAGCGAAATAAAGGAGGAGGGTCGCAGGCCCGGGGGACATTCGCGGAGGGGAGTACCCGGCGGCCTGTGCGCGCGCCCCGGACACCAAGCATGAGCAGTTCCCCAGACGCCATCGCCATGGTGCCTCCGATAACGACGCACAAAAGCGCGTTCGACCGCGAACGCTGGATCACCGGCGCCGCCGTCCTGCTGGTCGTGCTGCTGCTGGTCGTGATCGTCGCGCTGCCCGTAGGCGCGCTGGTCGGCCAGAGTTTCTTCGACCGCGAAGGAGCCTTCGTCGGCCTTGCCAATTTCGCGCGCTACTTCGAGAACCCGGCGCTGGTGCAGTCGGCATTCAACAGCGTGGGGCTCGCGGCGATCAGCGCGGTGATCTGCACCGCCATCGCTTATGTCTATGCCTACGGACTCACGCTGTCGTGCATGCCGGCCAAGGGCGTGCTGCGCGCGGTGGCGCTGATGCCGCTGCTCGCGCCTTCGCTGCTGCCCGCGATCAGCCTGGTCTACCTGTTCGGCAACCAGGGCCTGTTCAAGGGGCTGCTGGGCGACGTGTCGATCTACGGCCCGCTGGGCATCGTGCTCGGCTCGGTGTTCTGGACGCTGCCGCATGCGCTGCTGATCCTCACCACCGCCATGGCCACCTCCGACGGCCGGCTCTACGAGGCCGCGCAGACGCTGGGCGCCTCCCGCTGGCGCATCTTCCGCACGGTGACGGTGTCTTCGTCGCGCTACGGCCTCATCGTGGCCGCGATGGTGGTGTTCGTGCTGGTGGTCACCGACTTCGGCGTGCCGAAGGTGGTTGGCGGTCAGACCGGCGTGCTCGCCACCGACATCTACAAGCAGGTGGTCGGCCAGCAGAACTTCCAGATGGGCGCGGTGGTCGGCCTGGTGCTGCTGATCCCGGCCGTGCTGTCCTTCCTCGTCGAGCGCCACGTGCGCGGCAGGCAGGCGGCGGCGCTGTCGGCGCGCGCCACGCCGTATCGGCCCGAGTCCGTGAAATCGCGCGACCGCGCATTGCTGGCGTTCTGCGTGCTCACGGCCGGCGCCATCCTCGTGATGATCGGCATGGCGGTGTTCGCATCGCTCGCCACCTACTGGCCCTACAACCTGGTGCCGTCGTTCAGGAACTACGACTTCAGCAACATGGACGGCGGCGGCTGGGACAGCTACTTCAACTCGCTGCGCATGGCCGTGTGCGCGGCGGTGGCGGGCGCGCTCGCCACCTTCGTCTCTGCCTACTTCGTCGAGAAGCCGCGTCACTTCGGCCTGCTGCGCGAGCTGCTCAACCTGCTGGCCAACCTGCCGCTGGCGGTGCCGGGGCTGGTACTGGGCGTGGGCTACATCTTCTTCTTCATCTCGCCTTCGAACCCGCTGCGCGGCATCTACGGCAGCATGGCCATCCTCGTGGTCTGCACGGTGGCGCACTTCTTCTCGGTGGCACACCTCACCTCGCTCACCGCGCTGCGCCAGCTCGACCGCGAGTACGAGCTGGTGTCGGAATCGATGGGCGTGCCGTTCTGGCGCACGCTGTGGCGCGTGCACCTGCCGGTGGCGCTGCCCACCGTGATCAACGTGGGCGGCTATTTCTTCGTGAACGCGATGACCACCGTGTCGGCCGTCGTGTTCCTCTATTCGCCGCAGACCACGCTCGCGGCCATCGCCGTGCTCAACATGGACGACGCCGGCGATGTGGCGCCCGCCGCCGCCATGGCCTCGCTGATCATGCTCACCGCCGCCGTCGGCCGGGGCCTGTTCGCGCTGGCGGGGCATTGGGCACTCGAGCGCACCCAGACCTGGAGACATCGTTGACAAGCGCCCCCCTGCAAGCAAGCAATCCGAACAGTTTCGACCTCATCGTGGTCGGCGCCGGCATCGTCGGCCTGGCCCATGCCTACACCGCCGTGCAGCGCGGCCTCAAGGTCTGCGTGATCGAGCGCGATACGGCCGCCATCGGCGCGTCGATCCGCAATTTCGGCTTCATCACCATCACCGGCCAGGCGCCGGGCGACATGTGGCGTTGTGCGATGCATGCGCGCGGCGTTTGGAACGAGATCGCGCCGCAGGCCGGCATCGAGGTCGTGCACCGCAACCTCTGGCTTGCGGCCTATCGCGCCGAGGCGCACGACGTGCTCGAAGCCTTCATGCGCACGCCGATGGGCAAGGGCTGCGAGCTGCTCGACGCCGCCGACGCACAAGCCAAGGCGCCTGCGCTGAGCCTGGCCGACGCGCGGTCGGTGCTCTTCAGCCCGCACGAGCTGCGCGTCGAATCGCGCACCGCCATCGGCCTGCTCACGAAATGGCTGGCCGAGGCGCATGGGGTGAGCTTCCGCTTCGGAGAAACCGTGCACGAGGTGGAAACCCCGCGCGTGCGCACCTCGCGCGGCACGCTGCACGCCGAGCGCGTGGTGGTCTGCACCAACACCGACCTGCACGGCCTTTTTGCCGATCGCATCGCCGCACACGAGCTCACGCTGTGCCGCCTGCAGATGCTGCGCGTGAAGCCCGAGGCGGGCTTCCGCCTGCCGGGCTCGGTGATGATGGACCTGAGCCTCGTGCGCTACGAGGGCTACAGCACGCTGCCCGAAGCCGCTGCGCTGCGCGCACGCCTGCAGCAGGAAGAGGCCGCCTCGCTCGCACACGGCATCCACCTGATCGTGGTGCAGAGCGCCGACGGCTCGCTGGTCGTGGGCGATTCGCACCACTACGCCGACGCGCCCGAACCCTTCGCGATGGAGGAGGTCGACCAGCTCATCCTGCGCCACCTGCGCAGCACGCTGAACCTCGAATCCGCGCAGATCGCCGAGCGCTGGACCGGCGTGTACCCTTCGTCGAAGACAACGCCCTGCGTGATCGACGCGCCCGACGACGCCACGCGGCTGGTGCTGGTCACCAGCGGCAGCGGCGCGAGCACCGGTTTCGGCATCGCGCACGACGTCTTCAATGCATGGTGACCTCAAGGCCGCCGCAACCTTTTCAGCCCGTCACTCACACCTCCGCCGCCATGAACGCCCACAACCATTCGCAACTCAAGGCCGTCGTCTTCGACTGGGCCGGCACCATCCTCGACTTCGGCTCCTGCGCACCCATGGGCGCCTTCGTGAAGCTGTTCGAGCAGTTCGGCATCGACATCACCATCGCCGAGGCGCGCGGTCCCATGGGCATGGCCAAGTGGGACCACATCAAGGCGCTGGGCACGCTGCCGCGCATCGCCGCGCAGTGGGAAGCGAAGCACGGCCACGCCTTCAGCGACGCCGACGTCGACCGGCTCTACGAGGTGTTCACGCCGATGAACGCGGCCAGCGTGCGCGACCATGCCGACTTCATTCCCGGTGCGCTCGAAGCGGTGAAGGCGGCGCGGGAGCGCGGCCTGAAGATCGGCTCCACCACGGGCTACAACCGGCCGATCATGGAAGTGGTCGTGCCCATCGCTGCGGCCGGCGGCTATTCGCCCGACAACCTCGTGTGCGCCGGCGACCTCGCCGAAGGCCGTCCGTCGCCGCTCATGATGTACCGCTGCTTCTCCGACCTCGGCGTGTGGCCGCCGCACACCGTGGTGAAGGTCGACGACACGGGCGTCGGCCTGCAGGAAGGCCTCAACGCCGGCACCTGGGCTGTGGGCCTCGCGGTCAGCGGCAATGCCAACGGCCTCACGCTGGCCGAGTGGCAGGCGCTCGACGAGGCGCAGCAGCAGGAGCGCCGCGCACGCGCTACCGTCGAGCTCGAGGCCGCAGGCGCGCACTACGTGATCGACAGCGTGGCCGACCTGCCACGGGTGCTCGAAGACATCGAGCGCCGCCTGCAGGCCGGCGAACGGCCCGCTCCCACAGCCGCCTGAGGGCGCGAGGAAAGCGGCAGCGTCCGACTTGACGCACCGCCGCGCAGGCCTAGCATGGCCTGCATGCGAAGCACAGCCTTTGTCCTTCTCTTCTGCCTCGGCCTGCTGACGGCCGCGTGCGACGACAAGCCGACGAAGCCGGGCATGCCAGTGCCCAAGGCTTCGGCGAATCTGGTCGCACCAGTGTCGTCCTTGCACTGAGCCGAAGCGCTGCTGGAGGTGGCCGGCAGGGCCGCCGGGTTCTCCGCGTGCCTCGCGTTCTCGCACCGCGGGGTATCCTCGCCGCGGAGGTAAAAAAATGAAAACGAGCGAGACGACCATCCACCAGCCCGACTCACGCTACGCCATGGTCCGCCTGGGCCTCACGCTGCTGATCATGACGGTGGGCAGCAGCGGCATGTACGTGGTGTCGGTGATGCTGCCGGCGGTGGAAACCGAGTTCGGCATCGCGCGCGCCGACGCATCGCTGCCCTACACGCTGCTGATGCTGGGCTTCGGCTTCGGCGGCGTGCTGATGGGCAAGCTGGCCGACCGCATCGGCGTGATGAAGCCGCTGCTGATGGGCGCGGTCTTCCTGGGTGCGGGCTACGTCGCCACAGGGTTGTCGGGCGGCATCGTCGGCTTCACCGTCGCGCAGGCGCTGCTGGTCGGGCTGCTCGGAAGCTCGGTGGCCTTCGCGCCGCTGGTGGCCGACACCTCGCTGTGGTTCGTCAAGCGGCGCGGCATCGCGGTGGCGGTGTGCGCCAGCGGCAACTACCTGGCGGGCGCGGTGTGGCCGCCGATCGCGCAGCACTTCGTGGAGACCGTCGGCTGGCGCCAGACCTACATCGGCATGGGCATCTTCTGTGGCGTGACGATGGCACTGCTGGCGATGTTCTTCCGCGCACGGCCGCCGGCACTGGCGGTTGCGCCGCCGGCCGGCACGGCAGCGGGCGCGGCGGCGGTGCGCGACATGACACGCCCATTCGGCCTGAGCATCGGCACCGCGCAGAGCCTGCTGTGCGTGGCCGGCGTTGCCTGCTGCGTGGCCATGGCGATGCCGCAGGTGCACATCGTGGCCTACTGCGGCGACCTGGGCTACGGCCCGGCGCAGGGCGCGATCATGCTGTCGCTGATGCTGGGCTTCGGCATCGTGAGCCGGCTGGTGTCGGGCGCCATCTGCGACCGCATCGGCGGGCTGCGCACGCTGCTGCTGGGCGGCGTGCTGCAGTGCGTGGCGCTGCTCCTGTTCCTGCCCTTCGACGGGCTGGTGCCGCTCTATGTGATCTCGGCGCTCTTCGGCCTCTTCCAGGGCGGCATCGTGCCTTCCTACGCGATCATCGTGCGCGAGCACTTTCCGCCGAAGGAGGCGGGCGCCCGCGTGGGAACGGTGCTGATGTTCACGCTCTTCGGCATGGCACTGGGCGGATGGATGTCGGGCAAGGTGTTCGACCTCACGGGCAGCTACCACGCGGCCTTCATCAACGGCATCGCCTGGAACCTGCTGAACGTGAGCATCGCAAGCTTCCTGCTGTTCAGGACGCTTCGGCGATCAGGCGGCCGAGTGTTCGCATTGCCTGCTCGCTGACCTCGTTCCACGGATGGCCGTAGTTGAGCAGCAGGCAGTTGCCGAAGGCGCGCGTGGCCGAGAAGATCGGGCCCGGCGCGACGCTGATGCCGAGTTCCAGGGCCTTGCGGTGGATCTCCAGCGCGTTCGCACCCGCCGGTAATTCGACCCAGAGGAAGTAGCCGCCCAGCGGCCGCGTCGCGCGCGTGCCCTGCGGAAAGTAGTGCCTCACGGCCTGCGCGAAGGTGGCCTGCTGCATCGCCAGTGTCTGCCGCAGCTTGCGCAGGTGCCTGTCGAGCCCGCCTTTCTCCAGGTAGCCCGCGAGCGACAGTTGCGCAGGCGCCGATGTGCTCAGCGTGCTCGACAGCTTCTGCCGCGCGACCTTTCGTGCGAAGCGGCCGGCCGAGGTCCAGCCGTCTCGTCGGCCGGCACCTGCATGCCGTCGGCTAGGTGGCGCAGCGCGATCTGCCGCCGCAGCGCCGCAGCGCCGCGCTGCCGGGCGTGAGGTCGTCCACCGTGCTCCACGGGTCGAGCAACCTCGCGCTGGCGGCCATGAACTGTCCCAGCCTCGCCAGCGGAAACGGCAGCGGGCTCGGAAAGGCCGATTCGAAGGGCACCACCCTGCGCGACATGCTGGCTTCGAGGATGTCGAACACCTGGTCGCGTCGAGCGACCAGGGCCGCCCGCGGGACGCGAGGTGAGGGTGGATTCGGGCGGCGCGTCTCGCAGGCCGCCGCCGGTCACGTAGTAGCCCGATCGGTCGCGCGCCCGCACCAGGCCGCGCGCCTCGAACACGGTCGATGCGCTGACGCCGCGGCTCTGGCCGGTGTGGCGCACCGAGGGCAGGCGGTCGCCGGTCTTCAGGGTGCCGTTGCGGATCGAGGCCTCGATGTCGGCGGCCAGGGCTTCGTACCTTTTCATCAGCTTCTTTGCTGGATTCGTTCTTCGGGGCACTTCATCTGCACCGGTCAATTGGAGCGGATCTGCATCTGTTTTTTCTGGCCGGACTGGGCCACACTCGGCCTCATGTCGAATCTCTTGCGCGCGCTGCGCGCCGTTCTCTGGAGTTTCATCGGACTGGGCGGCCGCCGCGCCGACGCCGAAAGGCGCACCTCGCAAGTCGGCATCCTGCCGCTCGTCGGCGTGGCGCTGGTCATGGTCCTGCTGCTGATCGCAGGCCTCGTCACGCTGGCGCATCTCGCCGCCGGCACATGAGGCACGCGCTCAGGCTCATCGCGCTCGGGCTGCTGCTCGTCTTGCAGGGCATGGCTGGCGCCGCCACGCCCGCCCCTCCAGCGACAGTGCCCGACACCATCGAGCAGCGCGTGGCTGCATGCATCGCCTGTCACGGCCGCGAGGGCGCGACCACCAACGCCGGCTACTTTCCGCGCCTGGCGGGCAAGCCGGCCGGCTACCTGTTCAACCAGCTCGTGAGCTTCCGCGACGGCCGGCGCTTCAACACCGACATGGCCTACATGGTGCAGCACCTGTCGGATGCCTACCTGCGCGAGATGGCCGAATACTTCGCCGGACTGCAGCTGCCTTATCCGCCCGTCTCTCCGGTCAGCGATGCGAAGCCCGAGCAGCTGCAGCGCGGCAGCCAGCTCGTGCGCGAAGGCGATGCGGCGCGCGGCATTCCGGCCTGCGTGCAATGCCACGGGGCGGCGCTCACGGGCGTGCAGCCCGCCATCCCCGGGCTGCTGGGGCTGCCGCGGCTCTACGTGTCGTCGCAGCTCGGCGCGTGGCTCACCAACGAGCGCCATGCGATGGCGCCCGACTGCATGGCCGACATCGGCCGTCGCATGAGCACTGCCGACATCAACGCCGTCGCGAGCTGGCTCGCCGTGCAGCCGATGCCCGCCGACACCAGGCCCGCAGCCGCGCTGCCCGCTCCGCTGCCGGTGAAATGCGGCGGCATGCCCGCGAAATGAGGGAGCAGAGCCCATGAAACTGCGACACCTCGGCTGGCTGCTGCTTGCGCTCATCGTGCTCTGCGCCGCGGCCGCCGGCGCCATCGTGGCGATGAACCTGCGCGGCGAAGACCCGCTGCCCGCGCAGGCGGAAGCCTTCCAGTCCACGCCGCAGCTCGTCGAGCGCGGGCGCTACCTCGCGCTGGCTGGCAACTGCGCGGGCTGCCACACCACGCGCGGCGGCGAGCCCTATGCGGGCGGGATGCCGATCGAGACACCCTTCGGCACCGTCTATTCGAGCAACCTCACGCCCGACGACAAGGCAGGCATCGGCAGCTGGAGCAGCGCGCACTTCTGGCGCGCGATGCACAACGGGCGCAGCAAGGACGGCCGCCTGCTGTACCCCGCGTTTCCGTACCCCAGCTTCACGCAGGTGACGCGCGAGGACTCGGACGCCATCTACGCCTACCTGCGCAGCGTGCCGCCCTCGGCGGTGCCCAACCGCGAGCACCGGCTGCGCTTTCCCTACGACACGCAGGCTGCGCTGGCCGTGTGGCGAGCGCTCTCGTTCAAGCCTGAACCCTTCGTGGCCGATGCGGGCAAGCCTGCCGAATGGAACCGCGGCGCCTACCTCGTCAACGGGCTGGGCCATTGCATCGCCTGCCACGGCAGCCGCAATTCGCTCGGCGCGACCGAGGCGAAGCTGGGGCTCTCGGGCGGCCTGATCGCCGTCGAGAACTGGTACGCGCCCTCGCTCACCGATCCGCACGAAGCGGGCGTTGCCGACTGGCCCGCGGCCGAGGTGGTGTCGCTGCTGAAGAACGGCGTGGCGCCGCGGGGCTCGGTGATGGGGCCGATGGCCGACGTGGTGTTCCGCAGCACGCAGTACCTGAGCGACGCCGACCTCGCGGCGATGGCCAGCTATCTCAAGGACCTGCCCGACGCGCCCAGGGCCGAAGCTCCGGCCGCGGCAAAGGCCCCGATCCGCCGCGACGCCGGCACCATGGCGCGCGGCGCGAAGATCTACGACCAGCGCTGCGCCTACTGCCACGGCGACCAGGGCCAGGGCGCGGCGGGCGCCTACCCGCCGCTGGCGGGCAACCGCGCGGTGAACATGGCGCGGCCCACCAACCTGATCCAGGTGATCGCGCACGGCGGCTTCCTGCCGTCGACCTCGGGCAACCCGCGCCCCTATGGCATGCCGCCGTTCGGCCAGACGCTGGACGCGGCAGAGGTTGCGGCCGTGCTCACCTACGTGCGCGGCTCCTGGGGCAACGACAGCCCGCCGGTCACGCAGCTCGACACGATGCGCCGCTGAGCGATCGAAAGAACGAGCGAACGATCGCTCAGATGTTAGTGCTGGACGGAATGCGGCTCGGCAGCAGGTATTCGTAGGGCCGCGCGCGCGTGGCGTTGCGCTGGCGGATGGTCGCCTCGATGCCTGCGAGCGCACTGCGGAAGCGCTCCAGCGGGCCGCCCTGGCCCGCGATGGCCGGGTCCAGCAGCACAGGCAGGTGCGGGAACACGTTGTCCCTGTACTCGCCCAGCGGCCGGTAGTACACGCCGCCGAGGATGTGGAACAGCAGGATCTGCTCCTGCGCCGCAAGCCGCGAAGGCAGCATCTGCGACCAGCTCGCCTCGCTCTGGCCCGCGCTGCCCGCCGGCGCCGGCATGCCTTCGGCGCCAGCGCTGAAAGGCGCATAGGTCATCACTGCGTACTGCGGGAAGTTCACCGCCGCATGCTGCGCGCTGGCGTTGAAGATGATGGCGGTGAGCACGTCGACCAGTTGCGCGCGCGTGGTGATGGCCCGGAAGCCGTGCACCTTGCCGCTGGTGGCCAGCTCGGCGGCCCAGGCCTTGAGCTCGTAGTCGCCGGTCACGTCGGCGTCGCTCAGGTAGTAGGTGGCCACGTAGTCGCCCACCCATTGCGCGATCGCGTTCCACACCAGCAGGGCGTCGTCGCGGTAGGGGTAGTCGGGCAGCGCCGCTGCGTCGTCCACGCCGCGCGTGCGCAGGTCGTTGGGCAGCATCATGCGGTCGTAGAAGTCGTAGGCCAGCCGATCGCGTCCGCACTGCTGCTGCAGCGTCTCGATGGGCGCGGCGAGGATCACGTCGCCGGTGGTCAGCGGCGCCATGATGATCAGCGTGGCTGCCTCGTTGATGAACATCGCGCCTTCGAGATGCGGCGACAGCAGCCGGCTCAGCGGATGCGCGGTCGCCAACTGGCGCTGCGTGGCCATCGCGAAGGCTTCCGACATCAGGTGCGTGCGGCCCAGGTGCACGAACATCTCGTGGTAGTTGAAGTCGGCCACCTGCACCGCGGTCTTGGCCGACTGCCAGGCCCAGTAGGCCTCGGCGTTGGCCGTGTCGTCCACGCGCAGGAAGATCGGGTTCGCGGCCGGGTCCTGACCGCACTGGATGGCGACCGGCACCAGCGAGCGGCCGGCCTTCGGCCGCGCGAACAGCGCGATGGGCGCCTGGATGTAGCCCGTACCAGTGAGCGGCTTGACCTGCGCCCCGGCCGGCGCCATGTCGCCCAGGCCTTCGTAGTCGAGGATGTAGAGCCGTCCCGACGAGGCCGCGTCGGCGAGGCTGTCGCCCGAGCCCATCACCTGCCGGTACTGCGCGTCGCCCAGCGGGAACTTGGCCGGCAGGGTGGTCGCGCGCTGGATCAGCATCGGGTTGGGCCCGGCCACGCGCATGGCAGCGAACAGGTCGTTGTCGTGCAGCAGCTGCGCGATGGCCGGCTTCTCGATGGTGACGAAGAGCGCGTCGTACTGCGCCACCGTCTTCGGTCCGTTCAACGCGCCCAGCGGGCCCTGCGAGAGCAGGTCGTGGTGGATCTGCTTGAGCTGCGTGGCGATGTCGCCCGCCGTGCCCGTGAGCGTTTCGAGCGTGCTCAAGACTGCGGCGGGCAGTGTCGCCAGTCCGCCGTTGGCGGCCAGCAGCTGGTCGAAGCTGGCCTGCAGGCTGGCGAGCCGCGTGCGCAGGTTGTCGAGCGACTGCAGGCTGCTGGACGCCAGCGCGCTGGTCGCGAACGAAGCCGCGAAGTTGGTGACGGCCTCCAGTGCCTTCGCGGTGGTCCTGAGCTGGTGCTCCAGCGCCGGCAGTTCCGTGGCGGGCACCACCGCGCCCATCGGCACGCCGGCCAGGTTGATGTGCGATTCGGTCCAGACATAGGTCGCCTGCCGCCCGACCAGTTCGAGCCGCCGCAGCGTGGCGCTGATCGGGTCGATCTTCTGCGGCAGCGTGGGCCTGGGCACCGGTAGTGCGGCCGAGGCGGTGGAAGCCTTGCCCGCCAGCAGGCCCAGGCCGCCCGCCGAGGCGGACCATTTGAGGATGTCTCTGCGCTTCATCGGGAGTTCCCTGTTGTTGTGTATCTCGGGAAGGCCGACGGAAGGCTCGGCCACCGAATCGAACGGTCGTTCGATTCGGTGGGCGGATTCTGCGGAGGGGCTCGGGCGTTGGCAATCAGGGTTGCTGCCTACTTCGAGGCGCGTCCCCTGCAACGCCTGGTCAGCGCGTCGTCAGGTGGTATGCGGGTGGCGTGCGGCGTCGTACAGCGTGCGCGCCAGTTCGCGATGCCTCGCCAGCAGCGGTGCCAGCTCGAGCCCGGTGAATGCGCCGCCGCGGATGCGCACCACGCCGCCGATCACGCTCAGCGACACCGAGGCCGGTGTGCAGAACACGAGCGCCGCCACCGGGTCGTGCCCCGCGCCCGCGTGCGCGACGCCGCGCATGTCGAAGGCAACGATGTCGGCCGACATGCCGGGCGCGATCGCACCGATGTCGTCGCGGCCCAGCACCTGCGCGCCGCCGAGCGTGGCGATCTCGAGCGCCTCGCGCGCCGTCATCGCCGCCGGGCCGTAGCCCACGCGCTGCAGCAGCAGCGCCTGCCGCGCCTCGCCCAGCATGTGCGCGCCATCGTTCGACGCGCTGCCGTCCACGCCCAGCCCCACCGGCACGCCTGCGCGGCGCATCGCACCGATGGGCGCGATGCCCGAGGCCAGCCGCATGTTGGAGCACGGGCAGTGCGCCACGCCCGTGCCGGTGCGGCCGAAGAGCGCGATGCCGGCCTCGTCGAGCTTCACGCAGTGCGCATGCCACACGTCGCGGCCGACCCAGCCCAGGTCTTCGGCGTACTCGGCCGGCGTCATGCCGAACTTCTCGCGCGAGTAGGCGACGTCGTTGTCGTTCTCGGCCAGGTGCGTGTGCAGCGAGACACCGCGCTCGCGCGCCAGTTCGGCCGACAGGCGCATCAGGTCGCGCGACACCGAGAAAGGCGAGCAGGGCGCGAGCACGATGCGGCGCATCGAATGCCGCGAGGCGTCGTGCCAGCGGCCGATGAGCCGCTCGCTGTCGCGCAGGATCGCTTCCTCGGTCTCGACCACTTCGTCGGGCGGCAGGCCGCCGGCGCTGCAGCCCACGCTCATGCTGCCGCGCGCCGCGTGGAAGCGCATGCCCATAGCGTCGGCCGCTTCGATGGAGTCGTCGAGCCGCGAGCCGTTGGGAAACAGGTAGAGATGGTCGCTGGTGGTGGTGCAGCCCGAGAGCATCAGCTCGGCCATCGCGGTCTGCGTCGACACGCGGATCATCTCGGGCGTGAGGCGGGCCCACAGCAGGTACAGGTTGGTGAGCCAGCCGAAGAGCTCGGCGTCCTGCGCCTCGGGCACCGCGCGCGTGAGGCTCTGGTACATGTGGTGGTGCGTGTTGACCAGGCCGGGCATCACCACGTGGCCGCGCATGTCGATGGCCTCGGCCTTGCCGTCGCGCAGGGCTTCGAGGCATGCGATCGGCAACTCGGCCGTGGGGCCAGCCCAGGCGATCGCGGGGCCGTCGCACACCACGGCGCCATCGGCGATCTCGCGCCGGGTGGCGTCCATGGTGACGAGGATGTCGGCGTGTCGGAGGATCAGCATGGCGGCATTCTTGCCGCGGCCAGGGTCGCGGGCAAGCGCAAGGCGATGCCGCCGTTCAGGACTCGTTGCTGATCCCGCTGCTCACATGCCCCGCCGGCACGTGCCGCGAGGCCGCATCCACGTGCCCCGTCTGGTCGTCGAAGAAGAAGTCGGGCTCGAACTCGCGCAGGAACTCGCCCTTGGGTAGGCCGCCGAGGAACATGGCCTCGTCGACGCGGATGTTCCACTTCATCAGCGTACGGATCGCGCGCTCGTGCGCCGGGGCGCTGCGCGCGGTGACCAGCGCGGTGCGGATGCGCATCTGCGCGTTGCCGGCCATCTGCAGACGGTGCAGGGCGGCCAGCAGCGGCTTGAACGGGCCTTCGGGCAGGGGGAGGTCGGCCTTGCTGAGTTCGTGGGCCTGGAAGGCGTCGAGGCCCTGGGCCTGGAACACGCGCTCGGCCTCGTCGGAGAACAGCACGGCGTCGCCGTCGAAGGCGATGCGCACTTCGTTCGGCCATGCGTCGCTGGCCTTCACCGACTCGACCAGCACGCGCGCCGCCGGAAAGCCGGCGTTGAGCGCCTCGCGCACGTCCTGCGCGTTGACCGAGAGGAACAGGTGTGCGCGCAGCGGGCGCAGGTAGCCGAAGGGCGGTCGGCCCTGGGTGAACACGCCGCGCTGCAGCTTGATGTCGGCCGCGGCGCTCGACCTGAAGATGCGCATGCCCGAGACCGGGTCGTTGCGCGAGAGGATCACCACCTCCACGCGCTGCACGCCGTCGTCGTTGAAGCGCAGCAGCTTGCGGATCAGCGAATAGGCGATGCCCGGAGCGGCCGGCACGTCGATGCGGTCGAGCTGCAGTTTCATGTAGCCCTCGTTGTCGCCGGCCTCGAAGACCTTGTTTTCTTCTTCGAGGTTGAACAGGGCGCGCGAGGAGATCGCGACCACGAGCTTGTCTTCCAGCGTTACCGGCATGGCGCTTCCTTGCGGCTGTGTCTTCTTCGAACAGTTGCGCCGCGCGCGGCAGCCCCCTGCAAGCGGGTTGGAGGCCGCACGAAGTGGGCAAGCCTGGGGGTCTGCCTCATTTCACGAACTGGTTGAGCTGGATGATGGGCAGCATCACCGCGAGCACGATCAGCATCACCACGCCGCCCATCGCCACGATCAGCAGCGGCTCCAGGATGGTGGCCAGGTGCATCGCGCGGCGCTGCACTTCGGCGCCGAGCTGGTTGGCGGCGCGCTGCAGCATCAGCGGCAGGGTGCCGGTCTGCTCGCCGAGGCGGGCGAACATCGACACCAGGCCCGGAAAGCGCTTCTTCTGCGCCAGCGCCGATGCCAGCGGCGCGCCTTCGCGCACCAGCACCAGCGCGTCGAGCGCATCGGCGCGCATCGCACGGTTGCCCAGCGTTTCGGAGGCGGCCTGCAGCGCGCGCAGGATCGGCACGCCGGCGGTGGCCAGCATGGCGAGCGTGCTCGCGAAGCGCGCCGCGTTGTAGCCGCGCGAGAGCTTGCCCACCAGCGGCAGCCTGAGCCAGGCCGCATCGAACTTCAGGCGCAGCGCCTCCTGCGCCAGCGCGAGCCGTGCGCCGATGGCCACGAGCACCACGCCGGCCAGCATCCACCAGCCGTAGTTGCGAACGCCGGCGCTCAGCGACAGCATCACCGTGGTGAGGAAAGGCAGCGAGCGCTTCGTGCCCGCGAACACCTGCGCCACCTGCGGCACCACGTAGCTCACGAGGAAGATCACGATCACGATCGCCACCAGCGTGACGATGGCCGGGTACAGCGCCGCACCGATCAGCTTCTGCTGCAGCGCCTGGCGCTCTTCGAGGTCGTCGGCGAGGCGGTCGAGCACGAGGCCCAGGTTGCCGCTCTGCTCGCCGGCGCCGATCACGGCCGTGTAGATGGGCGAGAACTCGCGCGGATGCGCCGACAGCGCACGGGCGAAGGGGGAGCCTGCGTTGACCTCGGCGCGCAGCGAGGCGACGAGGTTGCGCTGCTGGTCCGATTCGGCTTCATCTGTCAGCGCAGTGAGCGCGCGTTCCAGCGGCAGGCCCGAGGAGACGAGACCCGCGAGCTGCCGCGTCCACACCGCGAGCCCGGTCGAATTGAACACGCGCTTGCCGCCGCCGAGCCAGCGGCCGATACCGCTGCGCTGGCTGGAACCACCGGCATGCTCGCTGCCCACCGGCTTGACCGACAGCGGAATGAGCGACTGCGCGCGCAGCAGGCTGCGCGCGCTGCGGGCGGTGTCGGCCTCCAGCACGCCTTCGCGCGACTGGCCGCTGGCGTCGATGGCTTCGAATGCGTAGGCGGGCATCTCTTCTCTTCTTGCTCGCTACTCGCGCGTGACGCGCAGCAGCTCGGCGCGCGACGTGATGCCGGCCTGCACCAGCCGTTCGCCGTCCTCGCGCATCGAGCGCAGGCCGCCGCGTTGGCCGGCCTCGAATAGCTGGCTCTCGGCGGCCTTGCCGTGGATGAGCGCCTGCACCTTGTCGTCGGCGACCAGCAGCTCGAAGATGCCGGTGCGGCCCTGGTAGCCGGTCTGCCCGCAGGCTTCGCAGCCCGCGCCGGCGCAGACCGTGCAGACCTTGCGCACGAGCCGCTGCGCGAGCACGCCCAGAAGCGACGAACTCAGCAGGAAGGGCTCCACGCCCATGTCGGTGAGACGCGTGACGGCGCTGACGGAATCGTTGGTGTGCAGCGTGGCCAGCACCAGGTGACCGGTCAGCGAGGCCTGGATGGCGATCTGCGCGGTCTCGAAGTCGCGGATCTCGCCGATCATGATCACGTCCGGGTCCTGTCGCAGGATGGCGCGCAGGGCCTTGGCGAAGGTGAGTTCGATCTTGGCGTTGATCTGGGTCTGGCCCACGCCCGGCAGCTCGTACTCGATGGGGTCTTCCACCGTCATGATGTTGCTGCGGGTGGCGTCGAGCCGGGCCAGTGCGGCGTACAGCGTGGTGGTCTTGCCCGAGCCCGTGGGCCCGGTCACGAGGATGATGCCGTGCGGCTGCGCGATCAGCTTCTCGAAGCGCTCGAGCGTGTCGCCCTGCATGCCCACCGATTCGAGCGTGAGCTTCGACTCGCTCTTGTCCAGCAGGCGAAGCACCGCGCGTTCGCCGTGCGCGCTCGGCAGCGTCGACACCCGCACGTCGACCGCGCGTGTGCCGATGCGCAGCGAGATGCGCCCGTCCTGCGGCAGCCGCTTCTCGGAGATGTCGAGGTCGGCCATGATCTTCAGGCGCGAGATCAGCGCCGCGTGCAGTGCCCGGTTGGGCTGCACCACTTCGCGCAGCGTGCCGTCGATGCGGAAGCGCACGGACGAGGTGCGCTCGTAGGGTTCGATGTGGATGTCGCTCGCGCCGTCGCGCGCGGCCTGCGTGAGCAGCGCGTTCAGCATGCGGATGATGGGCGCGTCGCCCGCGCTCTCCAGCAGGTCTTCGACCGCCGGCAGCTCCTGCATCATGCGGGAGAGGTCGGCGTCGCTCTGCACCTCGCTCACCACCGCGGCGGCGCTCGACTCGCCCTGCGCGTAGGCCGCGCTGATGCGCTGCGCCAGCGGGCCGTCGGCGAGCACCTCGAAGGCCTGAACGCCGTACTTGCGCGATACCTCGCCGACTGCGCTGCGCGCCGGATGGCTCGACATCCAGAGGGTGTATCGGCCGTCGTCGGTCTCTTCCAGCAGCAGTTGCTGGCTGCGTGCGAAGGCGTAGGGCAGGGGGTAGCGGTTGGACATCGGGGCGGTATCAGGGCAGTTCGCGCGAGCTCACCGGGTCGGCGGTGGGGGGCAGGGCGCCGCGCAGGGGGCTGGGCGCCAGCCTGCGGCTGTCCGCGGCGGGCTGCGGCGGCGGGATCAGCTGGGTGCCTTCGAAGCTCGTGCCGCTGCGCGCGGTGCTCGGTGCGGAAGGGGCCGCAGAGATGGGCGCCGCAGGGCGCGACGGCGGCACCAGCTCGGGCAGGACGTTCGAGCCGCTCACGCCGCGCAGCATCACGTTGGAGGTGTCGGGTTGCGTGCGAATCTGCAGGCCGCGGATCTCGTCGTAGCGGTCGTACGCGAAGGCCTCCGTGGCATTGGCGTCGCGCATCACCGCCGGACGCAGGAACATCATGAGGTTGACCTTGTCGCGCGTGCGGGCCTGGCTCTTGAACAGGTTTCCGAGCACGGGGATGTCACCCGCCAGCGGCACCTTCTCGACCGTGTTGTTGTAGGAGTCGGACAGCAGGCCGCCGAGCATCACGAGCCCGCCGTCTTCCACCAGCACGCTCGATTCGATCGAGCGCTTGCTCGTGGTCGGGCCGTTCTGGTTGTTGACCGTGTTCTGGTCGACCGTGGAGGTCTCCTGGAAGATCGTCAGCTTCACCGTGCCGTTCTCGTTGATGGTCGGGCGCACGCGCAGCGTGAGGCCGACGTCCTTGCGCTCGACGGTCGTGAACGGATTGACGCCGACCGAGCCCGAGGTGCTGGCGTACTGGCCCGTCACGAAGGGCACGTTCTGGCCGATGACGATCTTGGCTTCCTCGTTGTCCAGCGTCAGCAGGTTCGGCTTGGACAGCACGTTGGCGTCCTTGTCGCTGTCGAAGAAGCTGGCGATCGCGCCCAGGATGTACTGGCCGCCGATCTTGCCGGCGATGCCGAGATTCGCGCCCGGCGTGATCGCCCCCGCCACGCCGGCGGCATTGCGCGTGGCCAGCGCCTGGGTCAGCGTCAGCAGGTTGGCGCCGGCCACCGAGGAGTTGGTGCCGAGCACCGCGTTGCTGCCCAGCGCGCTTTGCCACTGCACGCCGAACTTCGCGGCCGCGGTGTCGTTCACCTCGACGATCAGCGCCTCGATCATGACCTGCGCGCGCCGGCCGTCGAGCCTGTCGATGACCGCCCGGATCTGCCGGTACTGCGGCTCGGGCGCCGTGATGATCAGCGAGTTGGTCGACGGGTCGGCCTGGATCTGGCCGCCGGTGGAAGGCTGGTTGGCGTTGTTCAGCGGCGCGGTGGCGGCCGCCGAAACGCCCGACTGGCCGCTGTTGTTCAGGTTCACCTGCATCGCCTGCGGCGCGCTCTGCTGCGGCACGGACCCGGCCGCGGCGCCTGGCGTGCCCGGCGCCGTGTTCAGCTGGTTGGCGGCCATGGCGGCGCGCAGCGTGGCCGCGAGGCGCACCGCGTCGGCGTTCTTCAGGTAGACCACGTAGATGTTGCCGGCCGCGCCGTTGCTGCTCTCGGCGGCGGGGCGGTCGAGCTTGTCGACCAGGGTGCGGATCAGCGCCACGCGCGCGGGGTTGGCCGCGCGGATGATCAGCGAGTTGCTGCGCGGATCGGCCAGGAGCGTGGTCCGGAACGACGCATCGGCAGCGCCAGGGGCAGCCGCCGCACCCGGAGCGCCTGAGCCGCCACCGTCAACCAGCCGCTGCACCAGCGGCACCATGTCGGTCGCCACCGAGTGCCTGAGCTGGATGATCTCGATGTCCGAGGCGTTCGGCACGTCGAGCGACGCGATGATGCGCGCGAGCCGGCGCATGTTGTCCGCGTAGTCGGTGATCACGAGCGAGTTGTTGCCCGGGTTCACGTTGATGGTGTTGTTCGGCGGGATCAGCGGGCGCAGCACCGGCAGCAGGTTGTTCGGCGACTCGTAGTTGAGGCGGAAGATCTGCGTGACGATCTGGTTGCTGCCGCTGGAAGCCGTGGCGCTGATGGAGGTGTTGACGGTGCTGCTCTGCAGCTTGGCGTCGGCCTCGGGCACCACCTTGTAGAGGCCGTCGGCCTCCACCACCGCGAAGCCCTGCAGGCGCAGCGCCGAGGCGAACTGGTTGAACGCGGCCGACGGCTGGATCGCGCGGTCGGTGACGAGGTTCATCGTGCCCTTCACGCGCGGGTCGACCACCACGTCGCGGCCGGTGACCACCGCCATGGTGCGGGCCACCGCCTCGATGTCGGCATTGGAGAAGTTCAGCGTGATCGGCTCGCCGCGGCGCGGCGCGTCGCCGGTCTGCGCGAACGCGGCGGGCGCGCCCTGCAGGAACGTGGCGGCGATCAGCACGCGCACGGCGAGCGCGACGGTGCCGGTCGAAAACAGTGGCTTCATCATGAGGATCAACCCAGGGTGATGATCGAACGCGCGTTGTCGCGCCGTCCGATGATGTTCAACAAATTGGAAAGTGCGTCTTCGCGGCCGGGTGCAGCGCTGGCTTCGCCGTTGAAGCGGAAGGAGGTGCCGGTCCAGCTGCCGCTGCCGTTGAGTTCGAGGCTGCCCTCGCGCGTGCTCAAAAGCAGCGTGGGGCGGCTGCCGCCTTCGAGCGTGAGCCGGTAGCTGCCCATCGGCCGCAGTGTCGAGAGGCTGGATGAAACGTCGGTCGCGTCGAGCGTCGCCTGTCCGGCGATGCGCAGCGCGGGGCCGTCCCACTGCATCGCGAAGGCCTTGGTGTTCAGGTCGAGTGCGCCTTCGAGCTTGAGCGTGTTCCACGGCGCGCCCAGGCCCATGAGCAGGGTGGCGGGCCAGCGCGAGCGGCTGTCCTGCCATTCGACCAGCATGCCGCCGGCGCGCGGGCTGGCCTTGAGTTCGAGCGGCTGCGTGGCGCAGCACGGCAGGTCGAGGCTGGCGTAGATGCCGCTCCAGCTCGGGCGCATGCGCCAATGCAGCAGGCCCGGCAGCGACACCGCCTGCATGCCGCCTGCGCCGCTGGCGAGCACGACCGCGGCCGTGCCGTTCCACACGGTGCCGCGCGGGTTGGTCAGCACGAGGCGGCCCTGGCTCCAGCTCGACAGCGCGCCCGACAGCCAGCGCGCGGGCGCAAAGAGCACCACGGCCAGCAGCACGCCGACGACCGCCCCGAGCAGGGCCCAGCGCCAGCCGAGGCGTGGTCGCGATTCGGGGATCGGAGGGCGGCTCAGCATGCGGGTCTGCTGTTCCTCATCGCGCTGCGGGCAGCGCCATGACGATGGTGCCGTCCCAGCGGACCTGCGGCGTCTTCGGCGCATCCTTGGCGCCGGAGGAGGAGGGCGACGGCGCCGAGGCCGGCGCACGCGTCAGGTGGACTTCGCGCGGCACCGCGTGCGCATTGCCGCGGGCCTGCCCGAGCCATTGGGCGACGGTGGACGCGGGCGCGGCACGCAGCGAGACGCTGGCCGCACCGTCGCCGCCGGATGCCATGAGCTGCGCGTTGCTCGTGCCGAGGCCTTCGCGCACCGAGGTTTCGAGCGCGCGCATCGCGTCGTCGCGGTTCAGCCGCGGCTGCGACTGCAGCGCCTTCGCGCGGGCCTGCAGCGTGGCCATCTGCTGCAGCTGCGCATCGAGCTGCGCGTGTTCGGCCGGTGCGGCCGACAGGGTGCGCAGTGCGGGAGCGAGCGCGATCCACCAGAGCAGGGCCAGGGCCACGAGTGCGGCCGCGGCTTGGACCATGCGGCGCTCGCGCACTTCCAGGGTGGCCCAGCGGGCCTTGAGTTGTTCACTGAAATTCATCGGTTGGCCTCGGCCTGCACCAGCAGGAGGTCGCCTTCGGTGCGCACGTTGTAGCCGCGCGGCGCCATGGCGCCGGTGATCTGCGAGACCTCCGAGGGCTGCAGCCCCAGGCCGCGCAGCCGCAGCTGGCCGGCGCTGTAGTCGACGGCGCTCGGCACCTTGCCGGGCGGCAGCAGGGCCGCGAGCGCGCCGACCATGGGTTCGAAGTCGCTGTTGGACACGTCGCCCACGGCCTGCTGCAGCGATGCGACCTCGCGCTGCATCTGCACCGGCGCATCGACCACGATCTTCACCGAGGGAAAGGTCTGGGTCAGCATCGCCTTGGCGGCCTGGCGCTTCGATTCGAGGGCGTTGCGCTCCTTCCATGCCCAGGCGTTCAGGCCGATGAGCTGGGTCAGCAGCAGGCCGATCACGCCCCAGCGCGCGGCGCGCCACTCGGGCGCATAGCGCAGCGTCTGCACCACCGAGGCGAACTTCTTGCCGGCGCGCGCGCGGCCGGTGACGGCGAGGTCGAACTGCGCGAGTTCCCAGGGCGTGCGGGTGGCCTGCAGCCAGCGCTGCGGCGACTTCACGATCGGCACGGGGCGCTGCAGCAGGTGCTCGGCGGCCTCGGCGACGGCGGGTTCGGTGGTGATGACCGCGGTGTCCAGCGGCAGGCCGTCCGACAGCGCCTGCCCCGCGCCGGCCAGCGGCAGCGAGACCACGCCGTCGGCGTCGCACACCGTGAGCCGCGCAGCCTCGGGCTCGCCGGTGACCAGCAGCAGCGGCGGGCCGTCGACCGGCTGGGGCGTGAATTCGGGAACGATGCGCACCACGCGCCGGCCGGCCGCCTCGAGCCCGTGCACGACGCTGCGCAGCCAGATGCGGTTGCAGGCCGCGACCCATACCGGCGCGCCGGCCTTGGCATCGGGCTCGAGCGCGAAGTGCAGGGCTTCGGGTTCGTCGAGCAGGTGCTCTTCGAGCAGGCCGTCGAGCACGGCGCGCAGCTTCGAGGCGCTGCCCATGCTGCCCTTGGGCAGCGTGACGCGGTGCCAGGAGAGAGCCGCGGACGGAATGCCCAGCATGACCTCCGTGCTCGAAGGCAGCAGGGCCAGCAACGCACGGCCCTGGTCGCGCAACGCAATGCCGTCGTCGCCTGCCTGGGCCCAGTCGTACTCGCCCGCGGCATCGGCCGGGGGGAGGGGGGCAATGAGCAGCAGGGGAGTCATGTGGATCTTGGAAAAGCCGGTGATTGTAGGTGCGCGTCCGACAAGGCGGCGCTCTGTTTTTCATAGCGTATCACGCAGATGTGACGCGCGCTGGAAGGCTTTTTGGCTACAAATGGTGCATCAAAATCAGGGTTTGACCGGAGTGACCGTTGCGCCGGCGCCGCGCGTGCGCCAGATCGTCATCACAGTGACACCGCTTCGCTGTAGCAACGAGCGTTCCTCCACGTAGGTGCGATCGAGCCGCAGCTTGCCGTAGACCTCGAAGAACTGGGTGCCCACGCCGTGCTGGGCGGCGTTGAAGGGCGCGGTGCCGCTGGGCAGGGCGGCGTTGGCGGCGGCGATGTCCTTGAAGAAGGCGCGCGAGCGGCGCTCCACCAGCTGGCGCGCGCTGGCGATGTTGAGCGACTCCATGCTGGCGCTGATCGCCTCCGCGCTGGCCGTGTTGAGGTTGAGCGTGGTCTTCACCGGCAGGATCGTCACGTAGGGCTCGAGCGCCGCGGCCGTCGATGCGGAGAGGCCGAGCCACACGAGTTGCGAGACCTGTTGCGGCATCAGTGGAGCGGCACCGGAATCTGCACCGCTGGTGTTGTTGGTGCTGCCGTCGGTCGAGGTGCCGGTCGCAAGCGCTGCAGCGAGGCCCGTGGTCATCAGGCTGAGCTCCGACGCGGGCAGGCCCAGCATGTTGAACAGGCGCGTGAAGGTGGCGACGCCCGCGGGGGACGGCTTGCCGTTGTCGACCAGCGAGAGCACGTTGAGCCTGGACTGCGCATCGACGATGCGGCCCGAGAGAAAGGCGTCGGGCAGCCCTTCGAGGTTGTCGCTCGCCACGTTCTTCTCGGCCGAAAGGAAGCTGGTGAGCCGCGCCTCCTCCAGCGGAACGGCCCAGGGCTCGCCCAGGTGGTCGGGGCCGCCGGCACGGCCGTCTTCCCCGAGGATGAGGCGGGACCAGTCGAGCGCCCCGATCAGCACCCAGGCCGCCTGTACGCGCGCGCGCTCGGCGCCTTCGACCTCGGCCGAACGCCACTGCTGCCAGAGCGCGGCGGCAGCGAAGGTGGCCACGAGCATCACCGTCAGCATCGCGGCGAGCAGGGCGGCGCCGCGCTGGCTGCGTCGTGCGCTCTGGGCTGCGCTTGTTTCGGGCGTCGGCGTCATGAGGTTTTCGGCGCTCCGACGGTCGGCTTGACCCAGTCGCGCGTCAGCGTGCCCGAGAGGCCCTCGCCCGGCGGCAGCGTGATGACGAGGCGCACGCCGTCGGGCATGGCGACGACCGGGCCCGAGGGGTTGTTCGGGTTGGGCTGGGTAACCGGCAGCTGGCTGGCCGGCACCCAGCTGTTGTCGCGGAAGAAGAAGATCTGCCAGCTGTTGGCCGGCACCAGCGCAACGTCGCTGAAGCCGCCGTTCGAGCCGGCGCCGCCGTCCTGCGCCCAGGCGGCCGCGAGGTTCCAGGCCTGCTGCCATTCGCCGCGCGTGGTGAAGGGCAGCGATTGCCAGCGCCGCCAGCGCACGCCATCGGGGCCCGACTTGAGTGTCCAGGCCACCACCTGCACTGCGGGCGCGGTGTCGTCGCTGCCGCGGCGCGTGAGCCGCAGCACCCGGCCGTCCCAGTCGATGGGTCGGGTCTGCGCGAGCGTGGTCACGGCGTCGAGGTCGGCGCCCCATTGCGCCAGCGTGGCCTGCAGCGTGAGCACGGCATCGGCGCGCTGCTGGTTCTGCGAGGTGGCGCGCGACATGCTGTCGAGGCCGCGCCAGCTCACGAGCGAGAGCAGCGCCATCACCGCGATCGCCACGAGCAGCTCGATCAGCGTGAAGCCGTGCAGGGCACGGGCACCGTGGCGTTGCCGCATCGTTCAGTACCTCCCCACCACGGTGGAGATGCGCAGGATGGGCGAATCGGCCTGGTCGCGCACCTGCACGTCGACACGCCGGAAATTCGGGTTCAGCGTCGGGATGGTCGAGGTGGTCACGTTGAAGGAGACGCCGGCCTGAAGGCAGATCGAGCCCGAATCGCCCACCGCCGGCATCTGGCGCGACAGGCGGGCCTTGGCGAGTTCGTTCTCGGCACACAGGTCGGCCAGCACCAGGTCGGACTGGCGCTGCGCATTGCGCGTGAGCGACATGGTCGCCTGCGAGCCCGCGGCCAGTGCGATCGCGACGATGCCGAGCGCGATCAGCACCTCGATCAGCGTGAAGCCGCCGATGCGGGAGTCGGCGTGCAAAGCCGGAGCGCGTCGCGCTTTCATTGAACCGCCGACACGGTGAAGGGGCGCACCCCGTCGGTCGAGATGCGCAACGCGCGCGCGGGCGGACCGGCGGAATAAAGCATGACCTGCTGGGCCGCGATGATCGGGTCGGGCCCGAGCTGCAGCGCGGGAAGCTGCGTGCCGTTGGCGAGCGAGATCTGGGCGGTGATGCCCTCGGCGGCCCAGCCGTCGGGCAGCGAGCCGGGCAGGAGCCCGTCGAACCTGAAGCTGCCCTCGACCGGCCGCCACCGCACCACGATGCCGCTGGCGCGCGACTGGGCGCGGGCCGATTCGAGCAGGGCGGCCAGGCGATCGGCCTCGCGGTCGAGGTTGGCGGCGTTGGTGTCGCGGATGGCGAAGCTCACGGCGGCAGTGGCGATCGCGATGATGGCGATCACCACGATCAGCTCCAGCAGCGTGAAGCCGCGGGATCGGTGGATGCTGGTGCGTCGGTGCGGGTTGCGGGGCTGTGCGCCCGTGCCGCCGCTGCTACTGCCAGCTGCCGATGTCGGCATTCTTGCCCTCGCCGCCGCTCTGGCCGTCGGCGCCGAACGAGAGCACGTCGATCTCGCCCTTGATGCCAGGGTTCAGGTACTGGTACGGATGGCCCCAGGGATCGTTGGGCAGCTTCTCGACGTAGGGCTTCCAGTTGGGAGCGGCCGGGCCGGTGGTCGGGCGGGTGAGCAGCGCCTGCAGGCCCTGCTCGGCAGTGGGGTAGCGCTGGTTGTCCAGGCGGTAGAGCTTGAGCGCCTGCATCAGGTTGTTGATGTCGGTCCGGGCGGCCGTCACGCGGGCGTCGTCGGCGCGCTCGATCACGTTCGGGACGATGAGTGCCGCCAGCACGCCGATGATGACCAGCACGACCATCAGCTCGATCAGCGTGAAGCCGCGTTGGACGGTACGGGTAGCGGCACGAAGGAATTTGTTCATAGCTTGGGCAGACATGATTCGGAAGGCGCGCTGCATGATAATCCGCGGCCATGACAAGTCCTTACTCCGCCGCCCGCTGGCATGCCCCACTTGCCACGACGGGGCTTTGGGCGTTGGCGGCCGGCGCTGCGGTGTTCTGGGCGCTCCGGCTGGCGGCCCCGGCAGATGCCGTCGCGGCCGCCGCGACCATGCCGCGGCCTTCCGTGGCGGCCGATTCCGATTCGGTGGCACGCCTGCTGGGCGTGCTGCCCGAGTCGCGCACGGCGCCTGTGGCGCCGGAAGCCGCCAGCCGGTTCGCGCTGGCCGGCGTGGTGGCCGATCCTTCCAAGCGCGGCGCGGCGCTGATCTCTATCGACGGCAAGCCGCCGCGCCCTTTCCGCGTTGGCTCGACGGTCGGTGAGAGCTATGTGCTGCAGTCGGTGGGCCTGCGCTCGGCCACGATCGGCATGCAGGCCGATGGACCCGCGGCCTTCACGTTGCAGCTGCCGGTGCGGGCGCCGATCAGCGTTTCCAGCCCTGCGCTGGCAACTGCGCCCGTGGTGGCCGTGCCGCCCGCGACGATGCCGGCAGTGGCCGTTCCGCCACAGACGCCGCAACAGCAGATCCAGCCTCCGCCGCTTCAGCCCGGTGGCGCGTTGCTGCAACAGCCGGCTTCGATGGGGGCGCCGCCCCTGCAACAGCAGGCGGTTGCGCAGTAGTCGCCCAGCCAGTATCCAGGAGCAAGAAGCGAAGCCGGCCGCACGCCGGCTTCTGCTTTTTCAGGCCTGGAGGAAAAGCCGGTATGCCGGGTTGGCGGTCTCCTCGACGTAGGGATAGCCCAGCGTCTTGAGGAACGCGTCGAATTCTGCGGACTCGCCGGCCGGCACCTGCAGGCCGACGAGGATGCGGCCGTAGTCCGCGCCCTGATTGCGGTAGTGGAACAGGCTGATGTTCCAGCTCGGCTGCATCAGGCTCAGGAACTTGAGCAGCGCCCCCGGCCGTTCGGGGAACACGAAGCGCAGCAGGCGCTCGTCGTGCGCGAGCCCGGTACGCCCGCCAACCAGGTGCCGCAGATGCTCCTTGGCGAGTTCGTCGTGCGTGAGGTCGAGCGCATCGAAGCCGTGTGCCGCAAAGGTCCGCGCGATGAGCGCCGACTCGCCGCGCGTCGAGGTCGTGAGGCCGACGAACACATGCGCCTTGGCCGCGTCGCTGATGCGGTAGTTGAATTCGGTCACGTTGCGCAGCGCGCCACCTCCGGTGCCTGGCGCTTCCGACTCGCTGGCCGGCATCTCGCCGATCAGTTCGCAGAAGCGGCGGAAGCTGCCGCGCTCCTCGGGCATGGTGACGGCGAACAGGGCCTCGCGCTCCTCGCCGACCTCCGCGCGTTCGGCGACGAACCGCAGCCGATCGAAATTCATGTTCGCACCGCACAGGATCGCGGCGTAGGTCTCGCCGTGTCTGCCATGCTGTGCGACGTATTCCTTGATGGCCGCGACCGCCAGCGCACCCGCCGGCTCGACGATGCTGCGCGTGTCCACGAAGATGTCCTTGATGGCGGCGCAGACGGCGTCGGTGTCGACGGCGATGTATTCGTCCACCAGTTCGCTGGCGATGCGGAAGGTTTCTTCCCCGACGAGCTTGACGGCCGTGCCGTCCGAGAACAGGCCGACATCGGGAAGGTTCACGCGCTGACGCGCAGCGACCGATTGCATCATCGCGTCGGAGTCGTTCATCTGCACACCGATCACCTTGATCTCGGGCCGCACCGCCTTGATGTAGTTGGCCACGCCGGAGATCAGGCCGCCGCCGCCGATCGCGACGAACACCGCATCGAGCGGGCCTTGATGCTGCCGAAGGATCTCCATGGCGATGGTGCCCTGGCCGGCAATGACGTCGGGATCATCGAAGGGATGGACGAAGGTCAGGTTCTGCTTTGTCTGCAATTCGAGTGCGTACAGATAAGCATCGGAATAGCTGTCGCCATGCAGAACGATTTCTCCGCCGAAACCGCGCACTGCATCGATTTTGAGTTTGGGTGTGGTCACCGGCATCACGATCACCGCGCGAGTGCCGAGCTTGCGGGCGCCCAATGCGACGCCTTGCGCATGATTGCCGGCCGAGGCGCAAATCACGCCGCTCGCCAATTGCTCGGCACTCAGATGCGCCATCTTGTTATAGGCGCCGCGAAGCTTGAAGCTGAAAACAGGCTGCTGGTCTTCGCGCTTCAATAGAACGGTGTTGCCGAGTCGTTCGCTGAGCGCGCGCGCCTTCTCGAGCGCGGACTCGACAGCAACGTCGTAGACCCGGGCGTTGAGAATTTTTCTGAGATAGTCGGCGGGCGTCAGCTTTGTTTTAAGAGGTGCGTCTTGCACGATTTTTTCCAAGGGAGTTTTCATTTGCTAACTGCCGATGATAAGAGGCATCGAGATTGCATGCGAGATATGGCATGGACACAAATGTCATAAACCTCTTCCACAAGGCGCCAGCTGCAAATGATTCGGGATTTTTTGGACGCACCTATCCCGCGATCCATACGGCCGCCGATCAAATTACAAATGAGCAAAATCTGTTATCAATTTCTGTCAGTGATCTTTCGAAGAGGCTGATGCAGGCGGAGGCCGCGCGCGTTCAGCGAAAAGAAATCGGACGTGCCACGTGGCAGGTGATGGGCAACAGATTGCGTGCGCACATCGTTCCGTTGCTGGGCGATGTGCCAGTGCAATCGTTCGCGACGGCTGATGCGCAACGCCTGATCGATCACCTCGGAGAGCAGGGCTTCACCAGTACGACCATTGCCCAGTACCTGGTGCTGCTGCGCAAAGTGGTGATGCACGGCGTGCACATCGGCGTGCTTCGCGATGCGCCTGCATTCCCGAAGGTCAAGGTGCGCAGCCAGCCGCGTGGCAGCTTCAGCGTTGCGGAGTACCGCGCGATCATCAAGACGGCGCGTAGCCTGCGCGGGCATTCGCATCCGGTGCTCGATCAGCTTGCCGCGGGCGAGCGCTTCTGGATCGCGCGCGAGTTGCTTGCGATGCCGCATGAACTGCCATGGCTGGTTCGCTGGATGGTGAACACCTTCGTGCGCCCGAGCGACATCAAGTTCATGAAGCACAGGCACATCGAGGTGGTGCGTGGCAAGCACGTCTATCTGCGGATGAACCTTCCGGAGACCAAGCGGCACAGCCAGCCGATCGTGAGCCTGTGTCCTGCCGTGCGGGTCTATGAATGCTTGCTCGCCTACCGTGATGAGCATGGGTACGGCGGCGCGGAAGACTATGTGTTCATGCCGCAACTCAAGAATCGGGAGCACGCCCTGGCGGTGCTCAACTTCTTCTTTCACTGGGTTCTCGAAAAAGCTGGGCTTGAGAAGGGGCCGTTGGGCCAGTCGAGGACCTTGTACTGCCTGCGCCATACCGCCATCACGTTGCGGCTTCTGTACGGGCAAGGAATCGACATGCTGACCTTGGCGCGCAACGCGCGCACGAGCGTCAACATGGTCGAGCGTTTCTACGCCTCGGTATTGAGCGGAGAAATGAATGTGGGGTTGCTGCAGAGCCGGCGTAGCCGGACAACCTGAAAGAGAACGGGGAAAACGAGAAAAAGCCGCCCGGCGTGAGCCGGGCGACTTGAGGCAAGTTTGCCGCTTCGAACTGGCGGGAGCCAGCATCGGGGTCAGGCAAAGAACTTGAAAAGTTCGACGATCAGAATGCGTGGCGAATGCCGAAGTCGTAGCCCGTCGAAGTCTTCGGCTTGAACACGTTCTCGGAAGCCTTGTAGAAACCGGGGCCGCCGACCGTCAGTGCTGCGCCGTTCTTGTTGCTGACACGAGCGATCGTTGCATACAGCGCCGTTCGCTTGGACAGGTTGTGCACATAGCCCAGCGCGAGCTTGTTCGCCTTCGGATCGGGGTTGTTCAAGCCGAACGGATTGAACGGCTGGTTGTAGTCGTACTTGACGGACGAGTAGGCTGCACGGATAAGCCCCGGGCCGACGGGTATGGTCACGCCGAGCAGGTAGCCATTCAGATCTACGTCTGGGCGGCCTCCGATGATGGGCATGATTTCGTAGTCGCGCGAATTCTTGGCGCGCGACACTTCACCGAACAGCTTCACAGGGCCGAAGTCGTACGAAGCGCCCACGTTGAACGTCTTCACGTAGTCGGTGGTGCCTGCGTAGTACTGATCGGCGACCGTGCTGCTGCCGTATGCCACAGCCACGTCTAGGGGGCCATTGGCATAGCCGAAGCGGCCACCGATGTAGCGGCCGGCGCGGCTCTTGGAAGTGCTGCTGTCCTTAGGCGTGAAGCCGCCATTGCTGTACTTGTCGTTCTCATGGAACGCGTACATGACCTGGCCGTAGAAACCGCCCAGGTTCGGGGGCAGGAAGTAGCCGATCGAGTTGCTGGCGCGGGCGTAGTTCTGGTTGCCCCCGAAGCCGCCGGTGTCCTTGGCACCATAAGTCTCGGCGTTGAAGCCGTTGGCAGTGTTGATCAGGCTGCTGCCCACACCGTTGGTGCCGAAGGGGTCGAATACGGTGTCGTTCCAGAAGGTCGGGGTGTAGTCACGGCCCAGACGGAGTTCGCCGAATCCGCCCGACAGGCTCACGGTAGAGCGACGTACGAAGCTTGCAACGCCGGTGGAGCCGTCATCATTGGTGACGGGGGCCTCGAGCCAGAAACTGGCGGCCAGGCCGCCGCCCAGGTCTTCCGTGCCACGGAAGCCCAGCCGGCTGGTGTTGTAGCCAGAGTGGGCTAGCGCCTTGCGGCTGACCTTGACGCTGCCCAGATTCGTGTAGGTGGGCGCGCCGAAGCTGTTGGGCAGAACGGTGGGCTTCAGATCACGCGAACTGGACGAGTACCCGCTGATCGACGCGTCGAACACACCAAACAGCGTGACGGACGACTGAGCCGAGGCAACACCGGCAACAGCCAGGGCAGCCAGAGCAACTGCCCTTTCAAGGCGAGAAACTGCCCTTTTGGCCAGTGAAACTAGAGTCGCCGCCGCGTAGGCAGCGGTCTCCGGAAAGAAAAAAGCCCCGAGCTTTGCAGCTCGGGGCTAAATCCACCAATTGGAAGGGTGGAGGAGACAACTTGCCGCGCATACGTTTGCGCAATGAAATAAAGTATATCGGCTGTTTGTTGCGATGCAACAAGCGAGTGACGCTTTTCCCACACATTCATGGGTGCTGTCGTGCATTTTGCCCGGCATCCTCGACCTGGAACCCCGAAAACCATGGAATGCACAGTAAGTTGGACCGGCGACGCGGGCACGCGATCGGCCATGGGCTTCGTTGCCGAGACGGGCAGCGGCCACGTCCTGATGATGGACGGCGCCCCCGACGCCGCCAAGCCGGAAAACGGCGGACAGAACCTCGCCGCGCGGCCCATGGAGACCGTGCTGGCCGGAACCGGGGGCTGCACCGCCTATGACGTGGTGCTGATCCTCAAGCGGGGGAGGCACCGCGTCGAACGCTGCAGCGTCAAGCTGACCAGCGAGCGGGCCGAGAAGGACCCCAAGGTCTTCACCAAGATCCACATGCATTTCACCGTGGCCGGCAAGGGCATTCCGGCTTCTGCCGTGGAGCGCGCGATCGCGCTGAGCCACGAAACCTACTGCTCCGCAAGCATCATGCTTGCCAAGACAGCCGAGATCACGACCAGTTTCGACCTGATCGAAACCTGAGCAGGGGCCCGGCTGGATCAGATGCGGTGCGCCAGCGTGGTCATCACGCGGGAAGCCACACGCATCAAGGCCTTGGCGGGCGTCGGGAGCTCCGCCGCACCGGCATCAACCGCCTGGGACGCATGGCGGGCCTCGTCCAGCTTCATCTGCTCGACCACCGCCCGGGAGGCGCTGTCCTGGGCCGGGAGACGGTCCAGATGGCTGTCGAGGTGTGCCTCCACCTGGCGTTCCGTCTCCGCGACGAACCCGAGGCTCAAAGGGTCTCCCAGTCGGCCCGCGACGAGGCCGAGGCCGAATGCGCCGGCATACCAGAGCGGGTTGAGGATGGAAGGGCGCGCGCCCAGCTCGTCCAGCCGCTGGCGAGTCCACGCCAGATGATCGGTTTCTTCGTGAGCTGCCTCGAGGAAATGGGCCCGCAGGGCGGGATCGCTCGCCACGGCTGCCTGCGCCGTGTAAAGCGCCTGGGCGCAGACTTCGCCAACATGGTTCACCCGCATCAGGGCTCCGGCTTCCCGCCGCTCGGCGTCGGTCAGTTCGCCTGGGGTTTGTGACGGGGCAGGCAGGGCGCGCGTGGCATGGGGACGGGCGAAAAGCGTGCGCAGCGCCCAGTCCGCCGCGGTCAGGATGGGGTCGATCATGAACGTCATGCATCTATTTGAACGCACATGGGAGGGGCCGCGCCGCTGCAGGCGATTTTCATAATGTGATGTATCAGGGGGTCTAAGTCCTTTGTTGCAAGCGTGCAACGAAACGCGCGGGCCATCCAAGATTTCGGGAGATTTGTTTTGCCCTGCCGCAGCGGCTCTGGTGCAATAGCATCAACTTCCCAAAAGGAGGTTGGCCCGGGGTCCGGTGGGAGCACAAAAGTGCCAGTCACGGTGAGCCCTTCGCACCGGAGCCCTATGTTTAACCTTGGAGAAACTTGCAATGAAAAAATCTCTAGTTGCTCTGGCTGCCCTGGCTGTTGCCGGTGTTGCCTCGGCTCAGTCGTCCGTCACTCTGTTTGGTGTGGTCGACGCGTCGGTCAGCGGCTACTCGAACACCGCGCGCGACGAACGCGCGACCGTTTTCCCCAACGCTTTCGGCATCCCCGTCTACCTGAACCAAGGTTCGGTCAAGACCAGCCGCCGCGTGCTGGCTAACTCGGCTTACAACTCGAGCCGCATCGGCTTCCGTGGCACGGAAGACCTGGGTGGCGGTCTGGCAGCCAGCTTCTGGCTCGAAGCCCCCATCTCCAACGACGACGGCCAGCAAGGTATCGCGACGTTCGCTCGTCGTTCGACCGTGAGCCTGTCGGGCGGTTTCGGTGAAATCCGTCTGGGCCGTGACTACACCCCGACGTTCTGGAACGACACCGTGTTCGACCCGTTCGGCACCAATGGCGTTGGTACCAACCTGATCTCGACGGCTAACGATGCGTTCAACGGCTTCGGTACCCCCGCAGCTTCGACCGCTCCGTTCACCAACGTCGGTTCGAGCAACTACGTTCGCGCCAGCAACACGATCGGCTACTTCCTGCCCCCGAACCTGGGCGGCTTCTATGGCCAGTTCCAGTACGGCTTCAGCGAGAAGACCAAGTACAGCTCGGGCATCTACACGCCTGACGTGGCCAACAGCCAGCGTCAAGGTCGTTACATCGGCGGCCGCTTCGGCTACGCAAACGGTCCTCTGGACGTTGCGCTGGCCTATGGCAGCAGCACGGTCGGCGACAACTACTACGCCGGCACGACCACCAAGGTCAACACCCTGAACCTGGGCGCTTCGTATGACTTCGGTCCCGTGAAGCTGTTCGGTGAACTGTCGAAGGCCAAGAACAAGATCGACTACGAAGTGACGCCTCTCCTGGGCGGCCGTCCTGACATCGATCTGACCGGCTACCTGCTCGGCGTGACCGTGCCGGTCGGCGCTGGCCTGATCCGCGCTTCGTGGTCGCACGTCAAGTACGACACGAACCAGCCGTTCAACCCGTTCGCGGTCAACAACTCTGATCCGAAGGCTAACAAGATCGCTCTGGGCTACGTGCACAACCTGTCGAAGCGCACGGCTCTGTACGCCACGATCGCTCGCGTCAGCAACAAGAACGGTGCTGGCCTGACGGTTGGCGGCCCGGCCTTCTACAACAACGCAGCTGGCGCCTTCACCCCGAAGAGCTCCACCGGCTACGACTTCGGTATCCGTCACGCTTTCTAATCTGACGCTGGCGCAAGCCAGCTTCGGTTAAAAAGTCAAAAGCCACTCGGCGAAAGTCGAGTGGCTTTTTTTCGTCCGGACCTTCCTCGCATTTCCTTGGGGAATCACGATGCGCACCCCCGGGGAACCCCCGTGCGGGCACGCACCTTGCACTGCTAGCATGCCCGTTCACTTTGCTCGCTGAATGATCGCCTTTGTACTGCGCCGCCTGATCCAGGCCGTGATCGTGATGATCGCGGTCGCGTTCATCGCCTTCCTTCTTTTCCAATACGTCGGCGACCCCGTCGTGTTCCTGCTGGGGCAGGACGCCAAGCCCGAGCAGATCCGCGAACTGCGCGCCGCATTGGGGCTCGACCAACCCTTCTTCGTGCAGTTCTGGCACTTTCTCGTGAATGCGGCGCAGGGCGAGTTCGGCCTGAGCCTGCGCCAGGGCGCGAAGGTGTCGCGCCTGATCGGCGAGCGATTCCCAGCCACGCTCGAGCTCGCACTGGTCGCCGCCGTGCTGGCGCTCTTCATCGGCATCCCGATGGGCGTGTACACCGCGCTGCGCCGCGGCACCTTCATGAGCCAGGTGTTCATGACCGTGTCGCTGATCGGCGTCTCGCTGCCGACCTTTCTCATCGGCATCCTGCTGATCCTGGTCTTCGCGGTCACGCTGGGCTGGTTCCCCAGTTTCGGCCGGGGCGAGACGGTGAACTTCGGCTGGTGGACCAGCGGCCTCTTCAGCGTCGATGGCTGGCAGCACATCGTGCTCCCGGCGGTGACGCTGGCGATCTTCCAGCTCACGCTGATCATGCGGCTGGTGCGCGCCGAGATGCTGGAGGTGCTGCGCACCGACTACATCAAGTTCGCGCGCGCACGGGGCCTGTCGAACCGCGCCATCCATTTCGGCCATGCGCTCAAGAACACGCTGGTGCCGGTGATGACTATCACCGGCCTGCAGCTCGGCGGCCTCATCGCGTTCGCGATCATCACCGAGTCGGTGTTCCAGTGGCCCGGCATGGGCCTGCTCTTCATCCAGGCCGTGACCTTCGCCGACATCCCGGTGATGGCGGCCTACCTGTGCCTCATCGCCCTGATCTTCGTGGTGATCAACCTCGTGGTCGACCTGCTGTATTTCGTGGTCGACCCGCGACTGCGCGTGGGCAGGGCAGGAGGCCACTGAAATGACGACTGCGGGAACGACGGCAGCTTCGCGACTGACGGCCTCCGGCCGCGCGTTCGCCCACATCGCCAGCTTCTACCCCGAGATCGAGGCTTTCCGCCGCGACCTGCACGCCCATCCCGAGCTCGGCTTCGAGGAGGTGTACACGTCCGGGCGTGTGCGCGAGGCGCTGCGTGCCTGCGGCGTCGACGAGATCCACGACGGCATCGGCAAGACCGGTGTGGTCGGCGTGATCCGCGGCCGCTCGACGGCCAGCGGCCGGATGATCGGCCTGCGCGCCGACATGGATGCGCTGCCCATGCGCGAGGACAACGACTTCGCCTGGCGCTCCGCCTGCGACGGCCTGATGCACGGCTGCGGCCACGACGGCCACACCGCGATGCTCGTCGGCGCCGCGCGCTACCTGGCCGAGACGCGCAACTTCGACGGCACCGCGGTGCTCATCTTCCAGCCCGGCGAGGAAGGCTTCGCCGGCGCGCGCGTGATGATCGAGGACGGCCTGTTCGACCGCTTCCCGGTCGACGCCGTCTACGCGATGCACAACTGGCCCGCCATGCCGGCCGGCACGGTGGGCATCAACCGTGGCGCGATGATGGCTGCGGCTGACCGCATCACCATCGAGATCAAGGGCAAGGGCGGCCACGGCGCGCACGCCTACCAGACCATCGACCCGGTGATCGTCGCGGCGCACATCATCACCGCGGCGCAGACGATCGTGTCGCGCAACGTGCGCCCCATCGACGCGGCCGTCATCAGCATCTGCGCGATGCAGGCCGGCGACCTCGGCGCGATGAGCGTGGTGCCCGGCGAGGCGACGCTGGTCGGCACCGTGCGCACCTTCAGCTCGCGCGTGCAGGCGCAGGTCGAGCAGCGCCTGAACGAGCTGTGCGCGGCCATCGCCTCCGGCTTCGGCGCAACGGCCACCGTCAGGTACGAGCGCATCTACCCGGCCACCATCAACACCGCGCCCGAGGCCATGTTCGCGGCCGACGTGGCCGAGTCGCTGGTCGGCGCGCGCAACGTCGAGCGCAGCATGGAGCCCAGCATGGGCGCGGAAGACTTCTCCTTCATGCTGCAGAAGAAGGCCGGCGCCTACCTTCGCATCGGCCAGAACGTGCGCGACGGCGCGTATCTGCACAACAGCCGCTACGACTTCAACGACGAGATCCTGCCGCTGGGCGCCGCGCTGCATGCCGGCCTGATCGAGCAGGGCATGCCGCTTGCCGCTACCCGCGGCGCGCAGCCAGGGAAAGCAGCCGCCACCGCGGCGACGTGATTTGTTTGATTCCAACCCGAGGAGTGTTCCCATGAGTTTCAAGAAGAATGTGGCTGCGGCCGCCGTTTTGTGCGCCCTGAGCGCCTTCAGCATGGTCGCCGGTGCGCAGACCATCCGCATCGCGAACCAGGGGGACGCGCTATCGCTGGACCCGCACTCGCTCAACGAGTCGCTGCAGCTGAGCACCACCGCCAACGTCTATGAAACTCTGGTCGGACGCAACAAGGACCTGAGCGTCGCGCCGCTGCTGGCCACCAGCTGGAAGCAAACCTCGCCCACGGTGTGGCGCTTCGAACTGCGCAAGAACGTGCAGTTCCACGATGGCACGCCGTTCACGGCCGACGACGTTCTCTTCAGCTTCGCGCGCGCCTCGGGCGACGGCTCGGACATGAAGTCCAACACCACCGACATCAAGGAAGTGCGCAAGGTCGACTCGCACACCATCGAGATCGAGACCAAGGGGCCGTTCCCCATCCTTCCCGACGTCATCACGCAGCTCATGATCATGAGCAAGAAGTGGTGCGAAGAAAACAAGGCCGTCACACCCGTGGACCGCCGCAAGGGCATCGAGAACACCGCCTCGTTCAAGGCCAACGGCACCGGTCCGTACCGCGTGCGCGAACGCCAGCCGAACGTGCGCACCGTGTTCACGCGCAACCCGACCTACTGGGGCAAGATCGAAGGCAACGCGCAGGAAATCATCTTCACGCCGATCGCCAACCCGGCCACCCGCGTCGCGGCGCTGCTCTCGGGCGAGGTCGACGTGATGGAGCCCGTGCCGGTGCAGGACATCGCGCGCGTCAATGCCAGCCCGAACGCCCGCGTCATCGCCGGCCCCGAGCTGCGCACCATCTTCCTGGGAATGGACCAGAAGCGCGACGAACTGCTCTACTCCAGCGTGAAGGGCAAGAACCCGTTCAAGGACAAGCGCGTGCGCCAGGCCTTCTACCAGGCCATCGACATCGTGGGCATCCAGCGCACCGTGATGCGCGGCGCCTCGCGCCCGACCGGCCTGATGGTCGGCCCCGGCATCAACGGCTGGACCGAAGCCCAGGACAAGCGCCTGCCGCTGGACGTCGAAGGCGCCAAGAAGCTGCTGGCCGACGCCGGCTACCCGAATGGCTTCGAGGTCACCATGAACTGCCCGAACGACCGCTACGTCAACGACGGCCAGATCTGCCAGAGCGTGGCCTCGAACCTCGCGAAGATCGGCGTCAAGATCAACCTCGCGGCCGAGACCAAGGGCACCTACTTCCCGAAGGTGCTGCGCCGCGACACCAGCTTCTACATGCTGGGCTGGACCCCGACCACCTACGATTCGCACAACGCGCTGACCGCGCTGATGGCCTGCCCCGACGACAAGACCGGAGCCGGCCAGTTCAACCTGGGCGCGTACTGCAATCCGAAGGTCGACGAGCTGACCAAGAAGATCCAGTCGGAAACCGACAAGTCCAAGCGCGACGCGATGATCAAGGAAGCCTTCGACCTTCACACCGCCGACGTGGGCCACCTGCCGCTGCACCAGCAGACGCTGGCCTGGGGTGTGAGCAAGAAGGTGTCGCTCACGCAGATGGCCGACAACTACATGCCGTTCAAGTGGATGAGCATCAAGCCGTAAGACAGCGGGCCGCCCGCACGGCGGCCTGACCATGGGCCCGCTTCTTGCGGGCCCATTCCTTTTTGCTTCGCGATGAAAAATAACCCCCACGCTCCCCTTGCTGCGCAAGGTCCGCTGCCCCCCGAGGGGGCCGCTTTTCATCCTGGGGCGGCCCGGCGATGAAGAAAACACTTGCCCGTTGGCTCGACAGCGATGTCGGCTACAGCTTCCGCACATCGCCCGTGGCCATGGCCGCGGCGCTGATCGCGCTGGTCTGCGTGTTCTGCGCGGTGTTCGCCGGCTGGGTCTCGCCGCACAACCCCTTCGACCTGGCCACGCTGGAACTGGGTGACGCGCGGCTACCGCCCGCATGGAGCGCAGAAGGCTCCTCCAAGTATCTGTTGGGCACCGACGACCAGGGCCGCGACATCCTATCGGCCGTGATCTACGGCGCGCGCATCTCGCTGATCGTCGGCATGGTGTCGGTGGTGCTGTCGGTCGCGGTCGGCGTGGTGCTGGGCCTGCTGGCCGGCTTCTTCGGTGGCTGGCTCGACTCCTTCCTCATGCGCGTATGCGACGTGATGCTGTCGTTCCCGCCGATCCTGGTGGCGCTGCTGATCGCGGGCGTCGGACGCGCGCTCTTTCCGGGGGCGCACGAGTCGCTCGCCTTCGGCGTGCTGATCATCTCCATCTCGCTGACCGGCTGGGTGCAGTACGCGCGCACGGTGCGCGGCTCCACGCTGGTGGAGCGCAGCAAGGAGTACGTGCAGGCCGCGCGCGTCACCGGCGTGGCGCCGCTGCGCATCATGCTGCGCCACGTGCTGCCCAACGTGCTGGGGCCGGTGACGGTGCTCGCCACGATCCAGGTGGCGACGGCCATCATCACCGAGGCCACGCTGTCGTTCCTCGGCGTCGGCGTGCCGCCCACTTCGCCTTCGCTGGGCACGCTCATCAGCATCGGCAACCAGTACCTGTTCTCGGGCGAATGGTGGATCACCGTGTTCCCCGGCCTGATGCTGGTGCTGATCGCGCTCAGCGTGAACCTGCTGGGCGACTGGCTGCGCGACGCATTGAACCCCCGCCTGCGATGAGAGAGGTAGCGCCATGAGCCTGTTGCAAGTCAAAGACCTCGTCGTCGAATTTCCCCACCGCCGCGGCACGCTGCGCGCGCTGGACCGCATTTCCTTCGACATCGCGCCCGGGGAGATCCTGGGCGTGGTGGGCGAATCGGGCGCCGGCAAGTCGCTCACCGGCGCGGCCATCATCGGCCTGCTGGAGCCGCCTGGCCGCGTGGCCGGCGGCGAGATCCTGCTGGAGGGCCAGCGCATCGACAACCTCGGCTTCGAGGCGATGCGGCCCATCCGCGGGCGCAAGATCGGCGCGATCTTCCAGGACCCGCTGACCTCGCTGAACCCGCTCTACACCGTGGGCCGCCAGCTGGTGGAAACCATCCGCGCCCACCTGCCGGTGAGCGAGGCCGAGGCGCGCAAGCGGGCCATCGGCCTGCTGCAGGACACAGGTATTCCGGCGGCCGAGCAGCGCATCGACCACTTCCCGCACCAGTTCTCCGGCGGCATGCGCCAGCGCGTGGTGATCGCGCTCGCGCTCGCGGCCGAGCCCAAGCTCATCGTGGCCGACGAGCCGACCACCGCGCTCGACGTGTCGATCCAGGCGCAGATCATCCAGTTGCTCAAGCAGGTCTGCAAGGAACGCGGCGCGGCGGTGATGCTGATCACTCACGACATGGGCGTGATCGCCGAGACCTGCGACCGCGTGGCGGTGATGTACGCCGGGCGCATCGCCGAGATCGGCCCGGTGCACGAGGTGATCCACCAGCCCGCGCATCCCTACACCTCGGGCCTGATGGGCTCGATTCCCGACATGACCAGCGACCGCGAGCGTCTCAACCAGATCGACGGTGCGATGCCGCGGCTCAATGCCATCCCGGCCGGCTGCGCCTACAACCCTCGCTGCCCGCGCACCTTCGCGCGCTGCCTGGTCGAGCGCCCCGAACTCATGCATGCCGGCGCCACGCGCGCCGCCTGCTGGCTGCACGACGCTGCCGACCCGCACGTGGGCCAGGCCGAGATCGCCGCGAGGCACCATGAAGCGATGGCGGCCGGCGAGCGCGCCACGCCCGAGGCTGCCGAGAGCATCGTGGAGGTGACGCGATGAACGCCGTTGCAAGCACCGTGGCAAGCACCCCGGCGAATGGCGAGCCGCTCGTCGTCGCCCACGACCTCGCGCGCACCTTCGACGTCTCGCCGCCCTGGCTCAACCGCGTGCTCGAGCGCAAGCCGCGCGTGCTGCTGCATGCGGTGGACGGCGTGAGCTTTTCCATCGAGCGCGGCAAGACGCTGGCGCTGGTGGGCGAATCGGGCTGCGGCAAGAGCACCGTGGCGCGGCTGCTGGTGGGGCTCTACGCGCCCACGCGCGGCGGCCTGAAGTTCGACGGGCAGGATGCGCACGCCGCCTTCAAGACCGCTGAAGGTCGGAAGCTGCGCCGCCGCATCCAGATGATCTTCCAGGACCCCTACGCAAGCCTCAACCCGCGCTGGATCGTGGAGGACATCATCGGCGAGCCGCTGCGCGAGCACGACATCCTCAGCGACAAGGCCGCGCTGCGCGAGCGCGTGGGCGAGCTGCTGAAGTCGGTGGGCCTGTCGCCGCTGGACATGAGCAAGTACCCGCACCAGTTCTCCGGCGGCCAGCGCCAGCGCATCTCCATCGCGCGCGCCCTTGCCACGCAGCCCGAGTTCCTGGTCTGCGACGAGCCCACTTCCGCGCTCGACGTGAGCGTGCAGGCGCAGGTGCTCAACATCATGAAGGACCTGCAGCGCGAGCAGGGCCTGACCTACCTCTTCATCTCGCACAACCTCGCCGTGGTGCGGCACGTGGCCGACCAGGTCGGCGTGATGTACCTGGGCCGGCTGGTCGAGGTGGCGGACAAGCAGGACCTGTTCTCGGCGCCGCGCCATCCGTACACGCGCATGCTGCTGGACGCCATCCCGCAGATGAAGCAGACCGGCCGCTCGCGCACCCCGGTGCAGGGAGAGGTGCCGAATCCGCTGAACCCGCCCGCGGGCTGCGCCTTCCATCCGCGCTGCCCGCATGCGAATGCGCGCTGCTCGGCGGAGCGGCCGAAGCTGTCGAGCATCGGTGGCGTGCAGGTGGCCTGCCATGCGGTGGAAGAAGGGCGCATCTAGCGTCTGTAGCGAAGGGCAGGGAAGCGGCAGGGAAGGAAGGGAGAGGAGAGGGGCTGGCGACGCGCGCAATTCCGGGGTCGGCGCCGCGTGTTCGGCTTTAGGTCTATAAGCCTTGGTGTGCTTTCGTAAAAATCACACCAAGGAGAACAGCACATGCAGGCCCTGCTCCTGTTGCCCTTCGTCGGGCTTCTCTGGCTGCCGTTCTACAACAGCCCCTTGCCGGCGCTGTTCGGCTTCCCCTTCTTCTACTGGTACCAGCTGCTGTGGGTTCCCGTCACGGCACTGCTGATCTGGATCGTCTACCGCAGCGGGTATGACGCGGGAGACGAATGATGGACGGCCAGATCAACTGGACCGCGCTGTCGGTCTTCGTCTTCTTTTTCGTGCTGGTCACGGTGATGGGCTTCGCGGCCTCGCGATGGCAGAGCGGCGGCGCGACCCACAAGGGCGCCCATCTGGATGAATGGGGCCTGGGCGGGCGCAACTTCGGCACCTGGATCACCTGGTTCCTGGTGGGCGGCGACTTCTACACCGCCTACACCGTCATCGCGGTGCCCGCGTTGGTGTACGCCGTGGGCGCCTATGGGTTCTTCGCGCTGCCGTACACCATCCTCGTCTACCCGATCGTCTTCATCATCATGCCGAAGCTCTGGCATGCCGCTCACAAGGCAGGGCACGTCACGGCCGCCGACGTGGTGTACGGGCGCTACGGCTCACGGGCCCTGGAGCTGGCCATCGCGGTGACCGGCGTGGTCGCGACCATGCCGTACATCGCGCTGCAGCTGGTGGGCATGGAGGTGGTCATCAAGGCGCTGGGCCTCACGGGCGAGCTGCCGCTGGCGGCCGCCTTCGTGATCCTCGCCCTCTACACCTACTCGGCGGGCCTGCGGGCGCCGGCGCTCATCGCCTTCGTCAAGGACCTGATGATCTACATCGTGGTGCTGGTGGCGGTGGTGCTGGTGCCCATGAAGCTCGGCGGCTACGGCCACGTGTTCCAGGTGGCCGGCGATGCCTTCGCGGCCAAGGGCGGCGCCACCGGGCTCACGCTCAAGCCGGCCCAGTACCTGCCGTATGCGAGCCTGGCGCTGGGCTCGGCGCTGGCGGCCTTCATGTACCCGCACACGCTGACGGGCATCTTCGCGGCGAAGAGCGCCAACACCATCCGCAAGAACGCCGTCTTCCTGCCGGCCTATACGGTGCTGCTGGGGCTGATCGCGCTGCTGGGCTACATGGCCTATGCGGCGCATCTCTCGGTGAAGAGCAACAACGACGTGGTGCCGGCGCTCTTCAACGCACTGTTCCCGTCGTGGTTCGCGGGCTTCGCGTTCGCGGCCATCGCCATCGGCGCTCTGGTGCCGGCGGCCGTGATGTCGATCGGCGCGGCCAACCTGTTCACGCGCAATTTCTGGAAGGCCTACGTGCGGCCCGATGTCACCCCGGCGGGCGAGGCCAAGGTGGCGAAGATCGTGTCGCTGGTGGTCAAGCTGGGGGCGCTGGTGTTCATCCTGTTCCTGCCCACGCAGTTCGCGCTCGACCTGCAGCTGCTGGGCGGCCTGTGGATCCTGCAGACCTTCCCGGCGGTGGTGTTCGGGCTGTTCTTCGGCTGGTTCCGCGCGCCGGCGCTCCTGGCCGGCTGGGCCGTGGGGTTGGCCGGCGGCAGCTGGCTGGCGTTCTCGGACGGCATCAAGCCCGTGCACACCTTCGTGATCGGCGGGGACAGCTACACGCTCTACACCGGGCTGGCGGCGCTCGTGCTCAACATCGTCGTCGCGGTGGCGGTGCAGCTGGTGGTCAAGGGCGCACCGCTGCGCGAAGCGCCCGTGCTGGCCGGAAAGTAGCGGCAGCCGCCGGTCGCTTTCGAGAAAGTGTGCGCAAAGGCACCGCCTTGCGCCGAAAACTGTTGCAGAGTGCCGGCATGCCACTGACGACGACTCTCGCAACCCCCGAACCCGGCCGCCGCGGCTTCCTGATGGGCACCGCGCTCGGCGCGACCGCGGTGCTGGCCTCGCTGGCCTGCAGCGTGCAGGCCGCGGGATCGCCCACGCGGCGCATGCCGGTGATCTTCATCGGCCATGGCTCGCCGATGAACGCCATCACCGACAACGGCTTCACGCGCCGGCTGGCGGCGTGGGGCAGGGAGTTGCCGCGGCCGTCGGCGATTCTCAGCGTCTCGGCGCACTGGCTGAGCCGCGGCGCCACCGGTGTCGGAATCCAGGAGCGGCCGAAGACGATCCACGACTTCGGCGGCTTCCCGCAGGCGCTGTTCGATGTCGAATACCCGGCGCCGGGCCACCCGGCATTCGCCCGCGAGACCGTGGGTGCGGTGAAGCAGACGCCGGTGATCGCCACCGACCAGTGGGGCCTTGACCACGGCACATGGACGGTGCTGAAGCACCTCTACCCCAAGGCCGACATCCCGGTGTTCCAGCTCAGCATCGACTACGACAAGCCGGCCGCCTTCCATTACGCGGTGGGGCGAGACCTGGCCGCGCTGCGCGACAAGGGCGTGCTGGTGATGGGCAGCGGCAACGTGGTCCACAACCTGCGCGCCACCGACCGTGGCGTGCCGGACGGCCCGAGCGCCAGCCGGCCGTGGGCGCAGTCCTTCGACGATGCGGTGAAGTCGGCGCTGGCGGGCCGCGACGACCGGGCGCTGGTCGACTACGCGAAGCTGGAAGGCGCGGCCACCGCGGTGGCGACGCCCGATCACTACTACCCCTTCCTCTACGCGCTGGGCGCCGCCGGCAGCAGCGAGCGCGCGAAGACGGTCTACGAAGGATTCCAGTCGGGCACGCTCAGCATGCGTTGCCTGCAGTTCGGCTGAGCGGCCTGGGAGCGCGTGAGGCAGGGCGGAGGGGTTACTGCTCCTCGCCCCAGGAGAAGCCGTCGCGCGCGATCATCGCGCTCGATGCGCTCGGGCCCCAGGTGCCGGCCGCATAGGGGCGCGGGCCGCCGTCGGATTCCCAGCTCTCGAGCAGCGGCTCGACCCAGCGCCATGCCTCTTCCTGCTCGTCGCTGCGCACGAACAGGTTGAGGCGGCCGTCGATCACATCCAGCAGCAGCCGCTCGTAGGCGCCCACGCGCTCGGAGCCGAAGCGCTTGTCGAAGTCGAGGTCGAGCTGCACCGGCGCCAGCTGGGCGGCGGAGCTCTGGTTGCCGTTGCTGCGCTGGCGGTTGTCCTGCGCCTGCGCGAGCATGTGCAGCTCCAGCCCGTCCTTGGGCTGCAGGTTGATCACCAGCTTGTTGACGTTGCCGGCCGGCGCGCGGTAGATGGCGTGCGGCGTGGGCCGGAAGTTGACCTCGATGCGCGCGTCGCGCGAGGCCAGGCGCTTGCCGGTGCGGATGTAGAAGGGCACGCCGGCCCAGCGCCAGTTGGCGATCTCGGTGCGCAGCGCCACGAAGGTCTCGGTGCGGCTGTCGGGGTTCACGCCCGGCTCGTCGCGGTAGCCCTGCACCCGCTCGCCGTAGGCCGTGCCGGCGGTGTACTGGCCGCGCACCGCGTGCAGGCCCAGGCTCTCGGGCGTCCAGGGCTTCAGCGCACGCAGCACCTTGAGCTTCTCGTCGCGGATGGCGTCGGCGTGCGAGTTGATGGGCGGCTCCATGCCGATCGCGCACAGCAGCTGCAGCGCGTGGTTCTGCACCATGTCGCGCAGCGCCCCGGTCTGGTCGTAGAAGGCGCCGCGCTTTTCCACGCCCAGGTCTTCCGCGATGGTGATCTGGATGTTGGCGATGTGCTCGCGGCGCCAGATGGGCTCGAACAGCGCATTGCCGAAGCGCATGGCGAAGAGGTTCTGCACCGAGGGCTTGCCGAGGTAGTGGTCGATGCGGAAGACCTGCTTCTCCTCGAGCACCTTGCCCACGGCGGAATTGATGGCGCGGTTGGAGGCCAGGTCGTGGCCCAGGGGCTTTTCCAGCACGATGCGGGTGCGCGGGCCGTTCAGGCCGGCCGCAGCGATCTGCTCGACCACCTGGGTGAACAGCGCCGGGGCGGTGGCCACGTACATCACGACCGTCTTGGCGTCGCGCTGCTTGAGCAGGTCGGCCAGGCGGGCGTAGTCGTCGGGCTTGGAGAGGTCCATGCGCAGGTAGTGCAGCATGGAGGCGAACTTCTTGAACTCCTCGGGCGAGGGCCGCTTGGCGCCTTCGACGGCGCTGAAGCGCGACTGGATCAGCTCCCGGTACTGGTCGTCCGACAGGTCGTCCCGCGCCACGCCGACGATGCGCCCGTCGGGAGGCAGGCTGCCGTGCCGGAAGGCCTGGAACAGCGCGGGCATCAGCTTGCGCCACGCGAGATCGCCAGTACCGCCGAACAGAACGAGATCGAAGCTCATGAGAAAACTTTCCTTCCTTGTCTGAATGCCTGGCCAGGCTGCCCTGGTCGCGAAAGCGAATTCGCCAGCCACGATGGTACTTGTACGGATTCGCCAGGCCTGTACTAAAGCTACGCTGTCCGATGGCCGCGAGGCCTTTTTTTATTGCTCAGAGGAAGAGAGACCCGATGAAGAAGAACAAGCTTCTTGCAATGGCAGCGCTGCTGGGCCTGTCGGCTGCGGCTTCGGCGCAGACCGTCAACGTGATCTGCTCGGTGCAGGCCGAATGGTGCAGCGTGATCTCGACGGTATACGCCCGCACCACCGGCGTGCGCATCAACATGGCGCTCAAGGGCTCGGGCGAGGCCCTGGCCCAGCTGATCGCCGAAAAGGACAACCCCAAGACCGACGTCTGGTTCGGCGGCACCGGCGACCCGCACCTGCAGGCGGCCGAGCAGGGCCTCACGCTCGAATACAAGTCGCCCACGCTGCCTCAGCTGCACCCCTGGGCACAGCAGCAGGCCAAGCAGTCTGGCTACAAGACGGTGGGCATCTACTCGGGCCCGCTGGGCTTCGGCTACAACCCCGAGCTGCTGGCCAAGAAGAAGCTGCCCGTGCCCAAGACCTGGGCCGACCTGCTCAAGCCCGAATACAAGGGCGACATCCAGGTGGCCAATCCGGCCTCCAGCGGCACGGCCTACACCATGATCGCCACGCTGGTGCAGCTCATGGGCGAGGACAAGGCCTTCGAATACCTCAAGGCCCTGCACAAGAACGTCGGCCAGTACACCCGCTCGGGCACCGGCCCGATCAAGGCGGTGGCGCGCGGCGAGACGGCCGTGTCGATCAGCTTCGTGCACGACGGCCCGGGCGAGAAGATGCAGGGCTTCCCGGTCGAGACCATCACCCCGAGCGACGGCACCGGCGCCGAGATCGGCTCCATGAGCATCGTCAAGGGCGCGCGCAACCTCGACGCGGCCAAGAAGTTCTATGAGTGGGCCCTGACGCCCGCCGCGCAGGAGCTGGGCGCCGCCAACAAGCAGTTCCAGCTGCCGAGCAACGTGAACGCCAAGCTCGATCCGCGCATTCCCGACTTCAAGAAGATCAAGTTCATCAACTACGACTACGCCAAGTACGGCGCCAGCGCGGAGCGGCGCCGGCTGATCGCGCGCTGGGAGAAAGACGTCAACTCGCTGCCCCGGTAAGTGGAAGCGCGTGCTATCGAAGGCGCGCCGGTCAACCCGGCGTCGCTGGCGGCGGCCCGGCGCTCGCGGCGCTGGGTCTGGGCGTGGGTCGTGCTGGGCCTTGCGGGCTACCTGCTGCTGCCCTGGTATGCGATCCAGGATTCGACCTGGTACGAGGCCGTTCCGCAGGTTTTCAGCCAGGCGGAAGGCGCCAACGGCCTGATGCAGGCGGCCACGCAGGGCCGCAGCTGGCTCTTCGTGGGCCTGGCCGGCCTGCTGCTGTGCGCGGTGGGCGCGTGGCTTCCGCCGGGCAGGGCCCAGGGGCGCTGGCTGCTGGCCGGAGGCCTGATCGGCGCGCTCGGGCTTGCGGCGACCGGCTTCACCATCGGCGCGCGCGGCTGGAGCGTGGCCGCGCTCAACGCGCAGTTCGGCGAGCTGGCGGTCAACCAGTTCGGCATCGGCGCGGGCGGCTTCGTGGCGCTCACCGCGCTGGTGCTGCTGGCAGCCTTCGGCATCGCGCGGCTGGGGCTTTTCAAGGGCGACCTGTTCGTGTCCGCCGCGGTGGTCGGCTGCGGCGTGCTGATGGCGCTGTTCATCGCCTACCCGGTGAGCAAGGCGCTGTCGGGCGCGTTCTTCAACGAAGACGGACAGTGGTCGATCGCCGCCTTCGTCGCCCGCGTGTTCACCGAGCGCATCTGGGGGCTGGGCTGTCTCGCAGGCGGCGTGCGCTGCGGCGTGGCCTGGAACACGCTGGTGCTGGCGCTGCTCACGGCGGCGGGCACCACCTTCCTCGGCACGCTGATGGCGCTGATGGCCGAGCGCGGCAGCAAGCGCGGGCAGGGCGCGCTGCGGGTGCTGGCGCTGCTGCCGATCATCACGCCGCCCTTCGTGGTGGGGCTGGGGCTGATCCTGCTCTTCGGCCGTGCAGGCATCGTCAACCAGGTGCTGGAGAGCGTGTTCGGCATCGAGCCCACGCGCTGGTTCTACGGCATGCCCGGCGTGCTGGTGGCGCAGCTCTTCGCCTTCACGCCCATCGCCTTCATGATCATGCGCGGCGTGGTGCAGGGCATCGCGCCCAGCCTGGAGGAGGCCGCGCAGATGCTGCGCGCCGACCGGCGCCGGGCCTTCTTCACCATCACGCTGCCGCTCCTGAAGCCGGGGCTGGCCAACGCCTTCCTGGTGGGCTTCATCGAGAGCATCGCCGACTTCGGCAACCCGGTGGTGGTGGGCGGGCAGTTCTCGGTGCTGTCGACCGACATCTTCTTCGCCATCGTCGGCGCGCAGTACGACCAGGGCCGCGCGGCCTCGCTGGCCTGGGTGCTCACGCTGTTCGCTCTCGGCGTGTTCGCGCTGCAGCGCGGCCTGCTCGGCAAGCAGAACTACACCACCGTCAGCGGCAAGGGTGACGCCGGCATCCCGATGGCGCTGCCCGACGGCGTGCGCCGGACCATCCTCTGCATCGCCTTGCCCTGGATCGCCTTCACCGCGGTGGTCTACCTGTTCGCCTTCGCGGGCGGCTTCGTGCAGACCTGGGGCCGCGACTACACCTTCACGCTCAACCACTTCAAGACGGCGTTCTCGCTCGAATGGGGACAGTTCGGTCTGGTGTGGGCCGGCACGGCGTGGAACTCGCTGCTCACCACGCTCAAGCTGGCGGGCATCTCGGCGCCCATCACCGCGGCGCTGGGCCTGCTCATCGCGTGGCTGCTGGCGCGCAACGAGTTCAGGGGGCAGGGCCTCTTCGAGTTCGGCGCGCTGCTGGCGTTCGCCATACCGGGCACCGTGCTCGGCGTGAGCTACATCCTGGCCTTCAACGTGCCGCCCTTCGAGCTCACGGGCACGGGGCTCATCATCGTGCTGTGCTTCATGTTCCGGAACCTGCCGGTGGGCGTGCGCGCCGGCACGGCGGCCTTCAAGCAGCTCGACCGCTCGCTCGACGAGGCCTCGCTGATGCTGCGCGCCTCCACCTCGCAGACGCTCTTCAGGGTGGTGCTGCCGCTGCTGAAGCCCGCCCTGGTGGCCGCGCTGGTCTACAGCTTCGTGCGTGCGATGACGACGGTGAGCGCGGTGATCTTCCTGGTCACCGCGGAAAACGAGCTGGCCACCACCTACATCATCGGCCGCGTGGGCAACGGCGACTACGGCATCGCGCTGGCGTACTGCACGGTGCTGATGATCCTGATGTCGCTGGCCATCGCGCTGGTCCAGTGGGTGGTCGGCGAGCGCAGGCTGGGGCGGCGCGGAGCGGGCTCGGCCGTGGTGGTGGCGCAATGAAATTCGGACTTCCGCGTCCGGCAATCGGAAACCCTGACTCATGAGCAACGGCATCGAATTCCGCAACGTCACCAAGCGCTACGGCAGCGACAAGAACGCGCCGCTGGCCGTCAAGGGCATCAGCTTCGAAGTGCCCGAGGGCACGCTCACCACCATCCTCGGCCCCTCGGGCTGCGGCAAGACGACCACCCTGCGCATGATCGCGGGGCTCGAGTCGCCGACCTCGGGATCGATCCTGATGGGCGGGCGCGACGTCACCACGCTGGGGCCGGCCGAGCGCAACGTGAGCATGATGTTCCAGAGCTACGCCCTGTTCCCGCACATGAACGTGATCGAGAACGTGGCCTACGGGCTGCGCATGAGCGGCGTGAAGAAGGAGGAGGCCGCGGCGCGGGCGCGCGAGGCCCTGCGCGGCGTGGGCCTGGTCGGCTTCGACGAGCGGCTGCCCAGCGAGCTGTCCGGCGGCCAGCAGCAGCGGGTGGCGCTGGCGCGTGCGCTGGTGCTGGAGCCCGCGGTGCTGCTCTTCGACGAGCCGCTGTCGAACCTCGACGCCCGGCTGCGCCGCGAGATGCGCGAGGAGATCCGCGCGCTGCAGCAGCGGCTGAGGCTCACGGTGGCCTACGTCACGCACGACCAGAGCGAGGCGCTGGCGGTGAGCGACCAGATCATCGTGATGGACCACGGCGTGATCGCCCAGCGCGGCACGCCCGAGCAGCTCTACGGCCGTCCCGAGAGCGAATTCGTCGCCGGCTTCATGGGCGAGGCGATGGTGTTCCCGGCGGTGGCCGAGGCCGATGGCAGCGTGGCGCTGGGTCCTCTGCGCCTGCAGCCGCGCTACGCCGTGGCGCCCGGCACGGTGAAGGTGGCGGTACGGCCGGAGGCCTGGCGGATCGGCGGCGCCGAGGCCACGGGCGGCCTGCCCGCCACGCTGCGCAAGTCGGCCTACCTCGGCAGCTTCTACGAATACGGCTTCGACACCAGTCTGGGGCCGGTCTTCGTGGTGTCGACCGACCTGTCCAGCCCGCTGGCGGCCGGCGCCCAGGCCACCCTGTCACTGGGAGCCCATGGCGTGAGCGTGGTGCCCGGCGCATGAAACAATGGGGCCATGAACGTGGTTTTCGACCTGGGCGCCGTGCTGTTCGCATGGGAGCCCACCCGGCTGGTACAGGCCCATCTCGCCCCACACGCACCCACTGAAGCCGCCGCGGCGGCCATGGGCCGCGCGCTCTTCCATCACGACGACTGGACCAGCTTCGACTGCGGCACCCGCACGCTGGCCGATTCCATCGCCCGCATGTCGGCACGGCTGGGGCTCCCGACCGAGCCGTTGTTCGCCATGCTCGACGGGCTGGGCGAGCGGCTGGAGCCCATCGGCGTCACCGTCGAGATGCTCGAGCAGCTGATCGCCCACCGCGAGGCGGGGCAGCCGCTGCGGCTGTACTACCTGTCGAACATGCCCTCGCCCTATGCCCGCGCCATCGAGCGCCGGCATGCCTTCATGGGACGTTTCGACGGGGGCGTGTTCTCCGGCGACGTGAAGTTCCTCAAGCCCGAGCGCGAGATCTACGAACTGCTGGCGATGCGCTACGCGCTCGATCCCGAGCAGACCGTCTTCATCGACGATTCGGCTGCCAACGTGGAAGCAGCGCGCGCCTTCGGCTGGCACGCCATCCACTGCACCTCGCCGGCCATGCTGCCCTCGCAGCTGCAGCGTTACCTGCCGGTCAGCGTCACCTTGCCGGTGTCGAACCCCAGGCTGCGGGCGTAGTCCAGCTCGGCCTGCAGTACCGCGTCGTCCAGGCGCGGTGCGCGCGAGAGCACCCACAGGTACTCGCGGTCGGGCGTGCCGACCAGCGAGACCTGGTAGTCGCGGTCCAGCTTCAGGATCCAGTAGTCGCCCCAGACCATCGGCAGCCAGCTCAGCCAGGCGGGGGCGAAGCGCACCTCGAGGCGGCCGGCGCCGGGCTGGCCCGCCACCGGAACCACGCGGGCGGTGCCCACGGCCTCGTCGAAGTTGCCGTCTTCCCTTACGCAGCGGTTGACCACGCGCACCGTGCCGTCGGGCTGGGGCGTGTACTCGGCGCTCACCGGGCCCGCGCATTGCTTCTGGAAGCGGTTCGGCAGCCGGGCCTGCTCGTGCCAGACACCCGCATAACGCTCCAGGTCGACCGGCGCCACCACCTGCAGCGGCGCGCGCATCAGCGGTGCGCCGTCTGCGGGGCCTGCGAGCTGGGCACGCGCCGTGCGTGCGGCGCCCAGAGCGAACCACGTGGCCACCCCGCCCACGACGAAGGCCGTGGCCATCGCGCCGATCGCGTTGCTGGTGCGGCGGTCGTCGAAAGGCCTGACGTTGGCGGGAGGTCGGCGAGTGGTCATGAGGGCTCCTGAAGGGGAAAGACTTTGCGTCTGCTGAAACTGCTGAAGACATTCGCAGTACGGCAAAGCCTAGCCGCAGGCCGGGTGCCGGGCCGTCAGCCGCGGACCACAGGCGCTGTAGGGCGCCAAGGGGAGAAGAAACCGACAACCCCACTCGGCTCAGGCCGATGGAGCCATGCGGAAACCCGTGCTACGGTGCGCATGAAAACATCGGCCGGCGCGCAATTGCGTGCAGGTCTCGTCACAACCGGCACAGGATAATGATTTCATGAACCAACTCGATGCACTCCGCCAGTGGACCACCGTCGTCGCAGACACCGGTGACTTCAAACAGCTCAGCATTTCCAAGCCGCAGGATGCGACCACCAATCCGTCGCTGATCCTCAAGGCCGTGCAGAAACCCGAGTACCGGCCCCTGCTCGACGCCGCCGTGAAAAAGCATTCCGGCAAGCCGCTCGACGAGGTCATCGACCGCCTGCTGGTGAGCTTCGGCACCGAGATCCTCTCCATCATTCCGGGCCGCGTCTCCACCGAGGTCGACGCCCGCCTGTCCTTCGACACGGCAGCGACCGTCGCACGCGGCGAGCGCATCGTGGCCCTCTACAAGGCCGAAGGCATCGACACCGAGAAGCGCCTGCTCATCAAGGTGGCCTCCACCTGGGAAGGCATCGAGGCCGCGCGCCAGCTGGAGCGCAAGGGCATCCGCACCAATCTGACGCTGCTGTTCTCCTTCGCGCAGGCCGTGGCCTGCGGCGCGGCGGGCGTGCAGCTGATCTCGCCCTTCGTGGGCCGCATCTACGACTGGTACAAGAAGTCCGCCGGCTCCAGCTGGGACGAGGCCGCGAACGCGGGCGCCAACGACCCCGGCGTGAAGTCGGTCCGCCAGATCTACGCGTACTACAAGCAGCACGGCATCAAGACCGAAGTGATGGGCGCGAGCTTCCGCAACGTCGGCCAGATCAAGGCGCTGGCCGGCTGCGACCTGCTGACCATCAGCCCTGAGCTGCTGGCCGAGCTGGCCGCGAGCAACGAGCCGCTGCAGCGCGCGCTCGACCCCAAGTCCACCGGCGCCGACGTCGCCAAGGTCAGCTACGACGAGGCGGGCTTCCGATTCGCGCTGAACGAGGACGCCATGGCCACCGAGAAGCTGGCCGAAGGCATCCGCGCCTTCGCGGCCGACGCCGTGAAGCTCGAGAAGCTCATGCAGGAAAGCGGCGCTTGAAGATGGCCATGACCCTTCGCTGCGACCGCGCGCCAGCCTGGGCGCAATTGCAGGCCGGCTTCGACACCGCGGGCAGGCAGTTCGACCTGCGCCATGCCTTCGTGGATGACGCCGGCCGCTTCGCGCGCTTCAGCCAGGAGGCGCCCCACGTCTTCGCCGACCTGTCGAAGAACCTGATCGACGCGCGCACCGAGGAGCTGCTCTTCAAGCTGGCCCGCGAATGCGGCCTGGAGGCGCACCGCGACGCCATGTTCGCCGGCGAGCACATCAACAACACCGAAGACCGCGCCGTGCTGCACACGCTGCTGCGCGCGCCGGCCGATGCGCCCACGGGCCCCAAGACGGCCAGCGAGCTGCGCGAGGTGCATGCCACGCTCGACGCGATGCTGGCCTATGCGGAGAAGGTGCGCGCCGACCACACGATCACCGACGTGGTCAACATCGGCATCGGCGGCTCCGACCTCGGCCCGCAGATGGCGGTGCTGGCGCTGGCCGAATTCGCCGCGCCGGGCAAGCGCTTCCACTTCGTCTCGAACGTCGACGGCCACGAGCTGGCCGGCGTGCTGAAGGGGCTGGCGCCGGAGCACACGCTGTTCCTCATCGCCTCGAAGACCTTCACCACCGCCGAGACGATGACCAACGCGCAGTCGGCCAGGCGCTGGTACGAGCAATCGGGCGGCACCGACATCGCGGGCCATTTCGCCGCGCTCACCACCAACGTGGAAGCCGCGAAGAAGTTCGGCATCGACACCACCTTCGGCTTCTGGGACTGGGTGGGCGGGCGCTATTCGCTGTGGTCGGCCATCGGGCTGCCGATCGCGCTGGCCATCGGTGCAGACGGCTTCCGCAGGCTGCTCGCCGGCGCGCATGCGATGGACGAGCACTTCCGCACCGCACCGCTGGAGCGCAACCTGCCGGTGCGCCTCGGGCTGCTCGATGTCTGGTACCGCAACTTCCACAAGTTCACGAGCCGCAGCATCGCGCCGTACCACAGCGCCCTGAAGCGCCTGCCGGCCTATCTGCAGCAGCTCGAGATGGAAAGCAACGGCAAGCAGGTGGACGCCGATGGCAAGCCGCTGGCCTTCGGCACCTCGCCGGTGCTGTGGGGCGAGCCCGGCACCAACGGCCAGCATGCCTACTTCCAGATGCTGCACCAGGGCACCGACGTGACGCCGCTGGAGTTCGTGGCGGTGCGCGATGCCTCGCACGACCTCGAAGGCCATCATCCGAAGCTTCTGGCCAACGCGCTCGCGCAGGCTCAGGCGCTGATGGTGGGCAAGCTCGACGAGGGCGGCCACAGGAACTTCCCCGGAAACCGGCCGAGCAGCTTCTTCGTGTTCGAGAAGCTCACGCCCGAGGCGCTGGGTGCATTCCTCGCCATGTACGAGCACCGCGTGTTCACCAGCGGCGCGCTGTGGGGCATCAACAGCTTCGACCAGTGGGGCGTGGAGCTCGGCAAGGTGCTCGCCAAGGACATCGAGCCGCGCCTCGCTTCGGGCGACATCACGGGGCTCGATGCCTCCACCGCGGGCCTGCTGGAGCGGCTGCGAAGCTGATCAGGCACCTGTAGCAAAGGCTTTTCGGAGCCTTTTGTTTTAAGCCGGGCTATGGCTTACGGCTGTATTTGCCGTTGAAAGACGCGTCTATATGATGGCCCGGGGAAATTTCCCTGGGACCAACACAAAGAGGAGTCGATCAATGGATTTTCAAACAGCGGTCAAGACATGTCTGAGCAAGTACGCGGACTTCAGCGGGCGTGCATCGCGCTCGGAGTTCTGGTGGTTCGTGCTCGCGCAGCTGGTCGTTCTCATCGTGGCCAGCCTGATCCATCGCTTCGTGTACGGCATCGCGGCACTCGGCCTGCTGCTGCCGGCGCTGGCCGTCGGCGCGCGCCGCCTGCACGACATCGGCAAGACCGGCTGGCTGCTGCTGCTGGCCCTCATTCCGCTCGTCAATCTCGTGCTGATCTACTTCTACGTGCAGCCGACGCAGCCGGAGTCCAACGCCTACGGCGAACCGCCGGCAGCCTGAGCCTTTTTCAAGCCACCAATGAAGGGCCGCGCAGCGGCCCTTTTTCTTTGGTGTGCGGCCTGCGCGATGCCTCAGGCCGTGGCTGCCGACGGTGCCTGCGTCCGCACGGGCGCGCCGGCCGCCATGCGCACGCACAGGTCGAAGGCCTGCTGCAGCCCCTCGATCTTCGCGATGCCCTTGCCCGCGATGTCGAAGGCGCTGCCGCTGGCCGAGGTCGCGACCGGCACCGGCAGGCCGCCGTGCAGCGTCACGCCCTGCTCGAAGCCCATGAGCTTCATCGCGATCTGGCCCTGGTCGTGGTACATCGACACCACCGCATCGACATCGCCGCGCCGCGCGCCGATGAACACCGTGTCGGGCGAGAAGGGGCCGCGCGCATCGAGGCCCTCGGCGCGCAGCCGTTCGATGGCGGGCGCGATGATCTCGATCTCCTCCATGCCGATGGAGCCGCCGTCGCCCGCGTGCGGATTGAGCCCCGTCACCGCGATGCGCGGCTGCGCCACGCCTGCGCGCTGCAGGGCATTGGCGATGATCTTCACCGCGTCGCTCACGCCCTGCACCGTGATGTGGCTGGCCACGTCCTTCAGCGGAATGTGCGAGGTCACGCGCGAAGTCCACAGCGAACCCGTGAGGTTGAATTCGCAGACGAAGCCTTCCACCGCGAAGCGCTCCTGCATGTAGCGCAGCTCGTCCTCGTGCACCAGGCCGCCCAGGCGCAGCGAGTGCTTGTTGAGCGGCGCGAAGAGGATGCCCTCGGCCTGCCCGCGCCGAACCGCCAGCGTGGCCAGTTCCAGCGCCTCGAACGAGGCCCGGCCCGAGTGTTCGTTCGACTCGCCCAGCACCGGCTCGCGGCCCTCCATCCAGTCCCTTGCGAGCAGCGTGGGCCGGCCGTCCTCGAAGCGCACCGCGTCGAGGCTGTCCACCCGCAGCGGGTTCAGCCTTTCGCCCGCGATGCGCTCGCCGGACGCGAGCACGGCCGGGTCGGCGATCAGCATCACGCGCGCAGCGTCGAGGTTGCGCTGCCGCGCGAGCAGCTTCACCGCCATCTCGGGGCCGATGCCGCTCGGGTCGCCGAGCAGCACGGCGATGCGGGGCTTGGCGGAAGTCACGCCTGGAGTCTGGGAGGAGGAAGGGGACATGGTGTCGGTCGGATGCGGTTGAAGGGGAAGGGCAGGGGGAAAGAGTGAAAGAGAGTCCGGCCGCCTCATTCGGCCTTGATGTTGGCGTCGCGCACGAGCTGGCCGTAGTGGTCGAACTCCTGCCGGTTCATCGCCGCGAAAGGTTCGCCGGTCAGCCCGCCGGGCTCGCCGCCCAGGGCCTTGATGCGCGTCTGCACGTCGGCCAGCTTCAGCGTGCGCGAGAGTTCTGCGCTCAGGCGCTCCACCGCAGGGCGCGGCGTGCCGGCGGTGACGTAGAGGCCGTACCAGGTCGACACGTCGGCGCCCTTGATGCCCTGCTCGGCCAGCGTGGGCACGTCGGGCAGCTCGGGCGAGCGCTGCGGCGCGCTCACCGCGAGCGCGCGGAACTTGCCGGCCTTGATCTGGCCCATGGCCGAGGAGGTGCTGTCGAACATCATGTCGACCTCGCCCGCGATGATGTCGACGTGCGCCTGCGAGCTGCCCTTGTAGGGCACGTGGATCGACTTCATGCCGGTGGCCAGGTTGAAGGCCTCGCCGCCCACGTGCTGCGTGCTGCCGATGCCGGAAGAGGCGTACTTGAAGCTGCCGGGCTTCGCGGCCATGGCCGCCACCAGGTCCTTCACCGACCTGTAGGGCGAGCTGGCGGACACGACCAGCACGTTCGGCATTACCGCCACCAGGCCCACGGGCTGCAGGTCTTTCAGCGGGTCGTACTTGAGCTTGAGGATGTGCGGTGCCACCGCCTGCGCCGTGTTGGTGGCCAGCAGCAGCGTGGCGCCGTCGGCCGGCGCGCGGGCGGTGAGCTCGCCCGCGATGGTGTTGGAGGCGCCCGGCCGGTTCTCGACCACCACCGGCTGCTTGAGCGCGGGCGAGAACTTGTCGGCCAGCACCCGCGCCAGGATGTCGGTGCCGCCGCCGGGCGAGGCGCCGACCATGATGCGCATCGGCTTGTCGGGATAGGGCGGTTGCTGCTGCTGTGCGCCGGCCGGCACAGCTGTCAGCACCGCGGCGGCCGCCAGGCCTGCCAGCCCTGCCAGTCCTGTCGCGTGGGCGAGAAAAGAACGCTTCATCGGGTTTGTCTCCTGCTTGTAGTGGGGCAAGCGTACGGAGCAACGCCCGTGCGATCCAATCGAAAATGGCCGGGGCTTCATATACTTTTGTGCATGACACAAGGGCCTTCCGACGCTTCGCTGATGCTCCTCGTGCGGCCGCGCCAGCTGCTGCTGCTGGCCCGGCTCGACACCCATCGCCATCTGGGCCGGGCGGCCGAGGCCATGAACATCAGCCAGCCGGCGGCCACCAAGCTGCTGCAGCAGCTGGAGGATTCGCTGGGCGAGAAGCTCTTCGAGCGCCTGGCGCGCGGCATGGAGCCCACGCCCTACGGCGAGATCCTGATCCGCTATGCCCGCCGCGTGCTCAGCGACTTCGGCAGCGCGCGCGAGGAGATGCTGGCCCTGCGCTCGGGGCTGAGCGGCGCACTGCGCGTAGGCAGCGTGCCGGGCGCGGTGCCGCAGCTGCTGGCACCGGCGCTGGTGGAATACCACCGCCGGCACCCGCAGGTGGCGGTGTCGGTCGTCGTCGAGACCAGCGACGTGATCCAGGCGCAGCTGGAGCAGGGCGACGTCGACTTCGTGCTGGGCCGTCTCACAGACGGCCATGACGAGGCGAAGTACGCGAGCGTGCCGTTGCTGGGCGAATCGCAGGTGGTGGTGGTGCGCGCCGCCCATCCGGTGTTCGAGCGCGGCAACGTCACGCTGGCCGAGATGGCGGGCTGGTCGTGGGTGCTGCAGCCGCCGGGCTCGCCGCAGCGCGGGCGCTTCGAGGCGGCGATGCGCGAGGCGGGCATTTCCGACCGGCTCGACATCATCGAAACGGCATCGCCCATCGCCATCACCGCCTTGCTGGAGAACTCCGACATGGCGGCCGTGATGCCCGCCTCGCAGGCCGGCCACTACGCCCGCCTGGGCGTGCTTCGCGTGGTGCCGGTCGAACTGCCGGTGCGGGTGCCGCCGATCTGCCTGATCACCCGCGCCGACCGGGCGCTGTCGCCCGCGGCGGCGCAGCTGCGTCGCCAGCTGCTTGGCAGCGCCTGAGGCCTTTGGCTTGCCAATTTCCATGCTGTATTGCATCGATTAGGGATTTCACTAGCCAATCGATGCATGAAAGTACTGGTGATGGCGGCACCAGTACCAAAATCGCAGGCCCGCTTCTCCAGAATTCGCGGCACGGCGACCCGACAGACAGAAAGAGGGCGTCGCTCACTTCCTCTAGGAGACAACATGAAGCGTTTTCTGAAAGCGGGCCTCGTCCTCGCACTGATCGGTACTGGCGTCGTCTCGCAGGCCGCCACCGAGCTCGTGATCGCGACCGTGAACAACGGCCACATGATCGAGATGCAGAAGCTCACCCCCTTCTTCGAGAAGGCCAACCCCGACATCAAGCTCAAGTGGGTCACGCTGGAAGAAGGCACGCTGCGCCAGCGCGTGACCACCGACATCGCCACCAAGGGCGGCCAGTTCGACGTGATGACCATCGGCCTGTACGAGACGCCGATCTGGTCGAAGAAGGGCTGGCTCAAGCCCATCGCCACCGACGCAGCCTACGACGTGGACGACCTGCTGCCCGCCATCCGCGATGGCCTGTCGAACGAGGGCAAGCTCTACGCCGCGCCTTTCTACGGCGAGAGTTCGATGCTCATGTACCGCAAGGACCTGGCCGACAAGGTGGGCGTGAAGTTCCCCGAGCAGCCCACCTGGGCACAGGTGAAGGAGTTCGCCGACAAGGCCAACGACCCGAAGGCGGGCGTCTACGGCATGTGCCTGCGCGGCAAGCCGGGCTGGGGCGACAACATGGCCTTCCTGACCACGCTGGTCAACACCAACGGCGGCCAGTGGTTCGACATGCAGTGGAAGCCGCAGATCGACACCAAGCCCTGGAAGGACGCCATCGCCTTCTACGTCGACCTGATGAAGAAGGACGGCCCTCCGGGCGCCTCGGCCAACAGCTTCAACGAGAACCTCGCGCTCTTCAATGAAGGCAAGTGCGCAGCCTGGGTGGACGCGACCATCGCGGCCTCTTTCATCAGCGACCCGAAGCAGTCGAAGGTGGCCGACAAGGTGGCCTTCGCGCAGGCGCCCACCGCCGCCACGCCCAAGGGTGCCAACTGGCTGTGGTCTTGGAACCTCGCCATCCCGGCCAGTTCGACCAAGGACGAGGCGGCGCAGAAGTTCATCAAGTGGGCCACTTCGAAGGACTACATCGCGCTCGTGGCCAAGGAAACCGGCTGGGCCTCGGTGCCGACCGGCACGCGCAAGTCGACCTATGCGAACCCCGAGTTCCAGAAGGTCGCCAAGTTCGCCGCGGCCGAGAAGAAGGCGATCGACAGCGCGAACCTGACGGACAGCACGCTGCCGAAGTCGCCGTACGTGGGCGTGCAGTACGCGGCCATTCCCGAATTCCAGGCGATCGGCGTGGCGGTGGGGCAGCAGATGAGCGCGGCGCTGTCGGGCAAGGTCACGGTCGACCAGGCACTGAAGACTTCGCAGACGGCGGCTGAGCGTGAAATGAAGAAAGCGGGCTACTACAAGTAAGCCGCCTTCTTACCCTCTCCCCTCGGGGAGAGGGCAGGGTGAGGGGGCGGCGTGCCCACCGCATGGGCCGCATGCCCTCACCCCAACCCTCTCCCGCGAGCGGGAGAGGGGGCAACAGCCCCCAGAGAGGACACACAATGAAAAGACTCCTGCCCCGCGCCCTCATGGCGCCTGCCGTGCTCACGCTCTTCCTCTGGATGATCGTGCCGCTGGTGATGACGTTGTACTTCTCGCTCGTGAACTACAACCTCATGCAGCCGGGCGAGCGCACCTTCGCGGGCATCGAGAACTTTCACTACTTCATCACCGACCCCGACTTCTGGCCGGCCACCTGGAACACCCTGCTGCTGATCGGCAGCGTGATCGTCATCACCGTGGTGCTCGGCGTGCTGCTCGCGCTGCTGGTGAACGAGCCCTTCCCGGGGCGCGGCATCGTGCGCGTGCTGCTGATCTCGCCCTTCTTCGTCATGCCCGCGGTCAACGCGCTGCTGTGGAAGCACATGATGATGAACCCCATCTACGGCATCCTCGCCGACGTGTGGCGCATCTTCGGCGCGCAGCCCGTCGACTGGCTCACCGACGTGCCGCTGCTGTCGGTGATCATCATGGTGGCCTGGCAGTGGCTGCCCTTCGCCTGCCTGATCTTCATCACCTCGCTGCAGTCGCTCGACCGCGAGCAGATGGAGGCCGCGCGCATGGACGGCGCGAGCGCGTTCCAGCGCTTCTTCTATCTCACCATCCCGCACCTCGCGCGCCCCATGGCGGTGGTGATCATGATCGAGATGATCTTCCTGCTCAGCGTGTTCGCCGAGATCGCCATCACCACCAACGGCGGGCCCGGCAACGAGAGCACGAACATGACCTACATGATCTTCAAGCAGTCGCTCATGAACTTCGACGTGGGCGTGGCTTCGGCGGGGGCGCTCTTCGCGGTGGTGCTGGCCAACATCGTGGCCGTGTTCCTCATCCGCATCATCGGCAAGAACCTTGACTAGTCATGTGGCACACCCCAAGTCTTCGCGCACTTCGTGTCGCTTCGCCAACCCCCTTGCAGGGGGCAACACCGACGGCCCGGCAAAGCCGGTTCCGTGATGTTCCTGGAACTGATCCAGTCTCGAATCAACCAGCAGTGGAGTAGCCAGATCATGCAACCCAGCAACTTCCTGCCGCAGCTGCTGCGTACCGTCGGCGCGTGGGCCGTCGCGCTGCTGCTGTTCTTTCCGCTCGGCTGGCTGTTCCTCACGGCCTTCAAGACGGAGCTGCAGGCGATCCATGTGCCGCCGCTCTTCATCTTCGAGCCCACGCTCGACAACTTCGGCGAGGTGCAGCGCCGCAGCGACTACTTGCTGTACGCGCGCAACTCGCTCATCACCAGCCTGGGCTCGACCATCCTGGGCCTGCTGATCGCGGCGCCTGCCGCGTACTCGATGGCCTTCTTCCGCACGAAGAAGACGCGCGACATCCTGATGTGGATGCTCTCCACCAAGATGATGCCGGCCGTCGGTGCGCTGGTGCCGATCTACGTGATCGCGCAGACCGCGGGCCTGCTGGATTCGCTCACCGCGCTGACCATCGTGTTCACGCTGTCGAACCTGCCGATCATGGTGTGGATGCTCTACAGCGCCTTCAAGGACATCCCGCCCGAGATCCTCGAAGCCGCGCGCATGGACGGCGCCAGCCTCTGGACCGAGTTCCGGCACGTCGTGATGCCGCTGTCGGTGGGCGGCCTCGCATCCACCGGCCTGCTGTGCCTGGTGCTGAGCTGGAACGAGGCCTTCTGGGCGCTCAACCTCAGCTCCGCCAAGGCGGGCACGCTGGCCACGCTCATCGCTTCGTACTCCAGCCCCGAGGGGCTGTTCTGGGCCAAGCTGTCCGCCGCTTCGCTGATGGCGATTGCGCCCATCGTGGTGTTCGGCTGGTTCAGCCAGAAGCAGCTCGTTCAAGGCCTGACCTTCGGTGCCGTGAAATGAACACCACCCCCAGTCTTTGCGCACTTCGTGTCGCTTCTCCAACCCCCGGATTGCGCTGCCCGCTCTCGAGCGCTGTGGGCGCCTCGCTTGCCCGCCCACAAAACATCAAGGAGTCGTGAATGGCCTACCTCGAACTCAAGAACATCAAGAAGAGCTTTGGTGAAGTCAGCATCATCAAGGGCGTCGACCTGCAGATCCAGAAGGGCGAGTTCATCGTCTTCGTCGGGCCCTCGGGCTGCGGCAAGTCGACGCTGCTGCGGCTGATCGCGGGGCTGGAGCCGATCACCAGCGGCAACCTGCTGCTGGACGGCAAGGACATCACCTGGGCGCCATCGGGCAAGCGCGATCTCGCGATGGTGTTCCAGAGCTATGCGCTCTACCCGCACATGAGCGTGTACGACAACATGTCCTTCGCGCTCAAGCTGGCGGGCGTCTCCAAGAGCGAGATCAAGACCAAGGTCGAGTACGCGGCGAAGACGCTGAACCTCACGCAGTACCTCGACCGCACGCCCAAGGACCTCTCGGGCGGCCAGCGCCAGCGGGTGGCCATCGGGCGCGCCATCGTGCGTGCGCCGAAGGTGTTCCTGTTCGACGAGCCGCTGTCGAACCTCGACGCCGCGCTGCGCGGCAACACGCGCGTGGAGATCCACAAGCTGCACCGCGCGCTCGGCGCGACCACCATCTACGTGACGCACGACCAGGTCGAGGCCATGACGCTGGCCGACCGCGTGGTGGTGCTGAGGGACGGGCTGATCGAGCAGGTCGGCTCGCCGCTGGAGCTGTACGACCGCCCGGCCAACCAGTTCGTCGCGCAGTTCATCGGCATGCCGTCGATGAACATGGTGGCGGCAAACGCGATTCCCACCTTCTCCGCCGCCACCGGAGGCAGGCTGCCCGCCGACGGCTTCCTGGGCGTGCGCCCCGAGGGGCTGCGCGTGCATCCGAAGCAGGGCGCGCCGGTGTCGGACGTGCTCGGCCGCGTCGAGCTGGTGGAGGCGCTGGGCGCCGACACGCTGATCCACGTCGACGTGGGCGGGGTGCCGCTGATCGCGCGTCAGAACGACCGCACGCCGCTGCAGGCCGGCGACGACGTGGCGGTGGAGCTCGATCCGTCGGTGCTCCATCTCTTCAACCGCGAGGGCCGTTCGGTCTTCGCGTGACCTCGACTTTCCGTCCACCGTCTTTTCAACGGACCTTCTCGTGACCATTGCGCAAACTCCACCGGCTCCTTCCGAGTTCACGGTGCTCCATCTCGGCCTGGGCTCGTTCCACCGCGCCCACCAGGCCGTATACCTGCAGCGGCTGATCGACGCGGGCGACACCCGCTGGTCGATCTCCGGCGCCAACATCCGGCCGGACATGGCCGAGGTCGTCGCAGCGCTCGAGGCGCAGGGCGGGCGCTACACGCTCGAAACCGTCTCCCCCGCGGGCGAGTACCGCTACGAGGAGATCTCCGCGATCCGCGAGGTGCTGCCCTGGGAGCCCTTGCTGGCCAAGGTGATCGCGCGCGGCGCGGCGCCCTCGACGCGCATCGTGTCCTTCACCGTGACCGAGGCGGGCTACTACCTCGACGACAAGGGCAGGCTCGACCTGTCGTTCCCCGACCTTGCGGCCGACGTGGAGCGCGCGCGCCGCGGCGAAAGCGGCGAGACCGAAGGCAAGGGCGTGACGATCTACGGCGCCGTCTGCGCCATCCTGCGTGCGCGCAGGGCCACGAACGCCGGCCCGCTGACGCTGCTGAACTGCGACAACCTGCGCCACAACGGCGACCGCTTCCGTGCCGGCCTGCTGGAATTCATCGAACTGGCGGGCGATGCCGATCTGCTCGCCTGGGTGAAGGCGAACACGCGCTGCCCGAACGCGATGGTCGACCGCATCACGCCGCGCCCGCCGCCCGAGCTGCGCGCGCGCGTGAAGGCTGCCACGGGTCGCGACGACGCGGCTGCCATCACCGGCGAGAGCTTCATCCAGTGGGTGATCGAGGACGACTTCGCGGCCGGCCGGCCCGACTGGGGCCGCGTGGGCGTGCAGCTGGTCGAGTCGGTGCAGCCTTATGAAGAGGCCAAGATCCGCATCCTCAACGCCACGCACAGCTGCGTGGCCTGGGCGGGCACGCTGGTGGGGCTCGGCTTCATCCACGAGGGCACGCACGACGCGGCCATCCGCAAGATGGCCTACGACTACGTCACCGACGACGTCATTCCCTGCCTGACTCCCAGCCCCATCGACCTCGCGGCGTATCGCGACGTGGTGCTCGACCGCTTTGGCAACCCCGCCATCCGCGACACCAACCAGCGCGTGGCGGCGGACGGCTTCTCGAAGATCCCTGGCTTCATCGCACCGACGGTGCGCGAGCGCCTCGCGGCCGGCCAGCCCATCGAGAGCGTGGCGATGCTGCCCGCGCTGTTCCTGGCCTTCCTGCAGCGCTGGCACAGGAGCGCGCTGCCCTACGCCTACCAGGACCAGGGCATGGACGAGGCCGTGGCGCACGCGATCTGCGACGCTGCAGATCCAGTGGTCGCACTGTGTTCCGACGTGGGGCTGTGGGGCGACATCGCGGGCGACCAGCGCCTGATCGACGCCGTGCGTCGCGCGAACGAACGCGTCGCGCGCTTCGTGCAGGCCGCTTCGGGGCACCGGCCATGAGCGGCCGGCTGCAGGGCAGGCACGTGCTGCTGACCGGCGCCGGCGGCGGCATCGGGCTGGCCGTGGCCGCGGCCTGCATCGGCGAGGGCGCGCGCTGCACGGTGATCGACCGGGCGCCCGCCGCTCCCGAGGCCGTGCGCGCACTGCAGCAGCGCCACCCCGACGGCCTCGCCTACATCGCGGCCGACGTGACCGACACGCAGGCCATCGCCCACATGCTGGCCGAGGCGCAGGTCGCCTTCGGGCCGATCCACACGCTCTTCAACAACGCGGCGGTGTTCGATCTCGCGCCCCTGCTCGACAGCGACGAGGCCTCGTTCGACCGTCTCTTCGCCGTCAACGTGAAGGGCATGTTCTTCGTGATGCAGGCGGTGCTGCGCCACATGGTGGAGGCCGGCACGCAGGGCGCGTCGGTCATCAACATGGCCTCGCAGGCCGGGCGGCGCGGCGAGGCGCTGGTGTCGCACTACTGCGCGACCAAGGCGGCCGTCATCAGCTACACCCAGAGCGCCGCGCTGGCCATGGCGCCGCACGGCATCCGCGTCAACGGCATCGCCCCCGGTGTGGTCGACACGCCGATGTGGGACCATGTCGACAGCCTGTTCGCCAGAGCCGAAGGACTGCCGCTTGGAGAGAAGAAGAGGCAGGTCGGCCTGGCGGTGCCGCTCGGACGCATGGGCGTGCCGGACGACATCGCGGGGGCGGCGGTGTTCCTCGCCAGCGACGAGGCGCGCTACATCACGGCGCAGACCCTCAACGTCGACGGCGGCAACGTCATGAGCTGAGACCCGATGAACCAAGACTTCCACCTGTACCTCGACAGCGCCGACATGGCCGAGCTGCAGGCCTGCCTGCCGCACCCGGTGGTGCACGGCGTGACGACCAACCCGACGCTGCTCAGGCGTGCCGGCATCGGCCGCGCCGGCGTGCCCGGCCTGCTGCGCCGCTGCATCGAGCTGGGTGCCAGGCAGGTGCAGGCGCAGGTGTATTCGCAGGACGCCGACGGCATGCTGGAGGACGCGCAGGCGCTGCTCTCGCACTTCGCGCCCGGCCAGCTGGTGGTGAAGATCCCGGCCACGCGCCAGGGCCTGGCGGCCGGCGCGCGGCTCATCGCGCAGGGCGTGCCGGTCACCTGGACGGCGGTATACGCGCCCGAGCAGGCGCACTTCGCGGCGCAGCTGGGCGCCGCCTATGCCGCACCGTACCTGGGCCGGCTGGAAGACTCCGGCGCCGACGGGCTGGGGCTGATCGCGCAGATGCAGGCGCTGGTGGCGCAGCGGCCCGCGTCGGGCACGCGGCTGCTGGTGGCCAGCATCCGCTCGCGCGAGGCCTACCTTTCGCTGCTGAAGATCGGTGTGGGCGCGATCACCATCCCGCCGCGCCTGTTTTCCGAGCTGCTCGATCATCCCGCCACGCTGGCCGCTGAAAGCGGCTTCCTGGCCGACGCGCGCGACCTGCCCTGATCCAGAATCCAGCCATCATGCGCATAGCACTCACGGGCGAAGCCCTCATCGATTTCACCGCCAGCGAGGCTGGCAACCTGGCGTTCCTGGGGCACGAGGGCGGCTCGCCGCTCAACACGGCCGTGGCCTGCGCGCGGCTCGGTCAGCCGACCGGCTTTCTCACGCAGCTGTCCACCGACCTGTTCGGCGAGCGGCTGATGGGCTTCCTGCAGCGCAACGGCGTGGACACCAGCTTCATCCTGCGCAGCAACGCGCCTTCGACGCTGGCCTTCGTCGAGCGCACCCCGCAGACCAACCGCTACGCCTTCTATACGCAAGGCAGCGCCGACGCCACCTGGGCGCCCGAGCCGCTGCCGCAGCTGCCGGCTGAATGCCGCTTCCTGCACTTCGGCTCGATCTCGCTGCTGCAGGACCCGGCCGCCGCGCGCATCGCCGACCTGATCGCGGCCAACCGCGGGCAGCGCGTGATCGTGTTCGACCCGAACGTGCGGCCCAGCCTGATCTCCGACATGGCCGCCTATCGCGAGCGCGTGCACGGCTGGTTCGGCATGGCCGACCTGGTCAAGCTCAGCGACGAGGACGCCGCGCTGCTCGCGCCCGGGCAGCCCGTCGATGCGCTGGCCGCCGAGTGCCTGAAGGCCGGCGCGCGCGCCGTGATCGTCACGCGCGGCGGCGACGGCGCCACGCTCTGGCGCACGGGCCATGCGCCGCTGAGCGTGGCGGCGCCGCGCGTCACCGTGGTCGACACCATCGGCGCGGGCGACACCTTCACGGCCGGACTGTCGGTGGCGCTGCTCTCGCACGGCATCGAGCAGCCCGGTCAGATCCACGCGCTGGCCGACGAAGACTGGAAGGCCGTGATGGGCTTCGCCGCCACCGCCGCCGCCCTCAACTGCACCCGCGAGGGTGCCGATCCACCGACGCTGGAGGCGGTTCACGCCGCGCTGGCGAAGGCACAAAATACTGCTGTTGCTGCTGCTTCCCGGCCCTGAGCCGTGCTGCCATCATGACGACGTCCACCCGCAAGCGCTCGATTCCCCGCCAGCGCCAGCCCGAACTGGAGCGCGACTTCGCGCGGTCGCCCTCGCTGGGCTACGAAGCCCCCGAAGAAACCGGCCTGGTGCGCTGCCTCGCGCACGGCTTCCCGAGCCCGCTGGTGCGATGGCACTTCCATGAGGACTACGAGCTTCACCTGATCACCGAGACATCGGGCAAGGCCTTCATCGGCGACTGGATCGGGCCCTTCCAGCCGGGGCACCTGGTGCTGTGCGGGCCGCGGCTGCCGCACAACTGGATCTCGCTCGACGTGCCCGAGGGCGGTGCGGCCGGGCGCGACCGCGTGATCCAGTTCCGCCACGAGCCCATCGAGCATGCCGCGCAGCAGATTCCCGAGCTGCGCGAGGTGATGCAGCTGCTGGAGCGGGCGCGCCACGGCATCGAGTTCTTCGGCATGTCGCAGCAGGCGCAGTCGCACTGGGACCGCATCAAGGCCGCGCGCGGCGTGCGCCGCCTGGGCCTGTTCCTCGACTTCATGGCCGACCTGGCGCAATGCACCGACTACCGGCTGCTGTCGAGCGTGCAGATGCAGGGAGCGCAGGGCGCCGACGGCGATGCGCAGGTCGACCAGATCAACGGCATCGTCAACCGCATCACCAACAACATGGCCGAGCCGATCTCGATGTCGGACGTGGCGGCCGAGCTGGGCATGAGCGAGAGCCGCTTCAGCCGCTTCTTCAGGCGCTCCACCGGCAACAGCTTCACCGATTTCGTCAACCGCGTGCGCATCAACAGCGCCTGCCACCTGCTGATGCAGACCGACCACTACGTGACCGACATCTGCTACCAGGTGGGCTTCAACAACGTGGCGAACTTCAACCGCCGCTTTCTCGAGATCAAGGGCATGACGCCGAGCGAGTTCCGCAAGCAGGCCGACACACGCTTCGGGGTATGAGCTTCTCCCCCAGGCTGCGCGCACTTCGTGTCACTTCGCCAATCCCTCTCCGGGGGCAACACCGCAGGCCCGGCAAAGCCGGTTCCTCGGTGTTCCTTGAAGGGAAAGCGGGTTCTTCGTAAGTCCGCCGCGCGAAAGCACGGCAATCTGAACAAACAAGGGGTTCATCTTGTATCTGGGACTCGACCTCGGCACGTCCGAGCTCAAGGCGCTCTTGCTCGCCGACGACCACCGCATCGTGGGCGTGGCCCGTGCACCGCTCACCGTCGAACGGCCGCAGCCGCTGTGGTCGGAGCAGGCGCCGCAGCAGTGGTGGCGGGCGCTCGAAGAAGTGATGCGTGCGCTGGGCAAGTCGCATCCCGAAGAACTCGCGGCGGTCCGCGCCATCGGCCTGTCGGGCCAGATGCACGGCGCCACGCTGATCGACGAAGCAGGCGAAGTGCTGCGCCCCGCGATCCTGTGGAACGACGGCCGCAGCGGCGCTCAGTGCGAGGCGCTCGCGCGTGCCGTGCCCAGGCTCGGCGAAATCGCGGGCAACCTCGCGATGCCGGGATTCACCGCGCCCAAGCTGCTGTGGGTGCGCGAGCACGAGCCCGAGGTCTTCGGCCGCGTCGCGCGCGTGCTGCTGCCGAAGGACTGGCTGCGCTTCATGCTCAGCGGCGAGGCCGTCAGCGAGATGTCGGACGCCGCGGGCACGCTGTGGCTCGACGTGGGCGCGCGCGACTGGTCCGACGAGCTGCTCGCTGCCACCGGACTGACGCGTGCGCACATGCCGAGGCTGGTGGAGGGCAGCGAGGTATCGGCACAGCTCAAGCCCGAGCTGGCTGCGAGATGGGGCCTGCGTGACGGCGTGAAGATCGCCGGCGGTGCCGGCGACAACGCGGCGAGCGCGGTCGGCATGGGGCTGGTCGAGCCGGGGCAGGGCTTCGTCTCGCTCGGCACCTCGGGCGTGGTGTTCGTGTCGACCGACCGCTTCCTGCCGAACCCCGCGCAGGCGATGCATGCCTTCTGCCACGCGCTGCCGAAGCGATGGCACCAGATGTCGGTGATGCTCTCGGCCGCCAGCGCGGTGAGCTGGGCCGCGAAGACCTTCAGGTTCGCCGACGAGGCGGCGCTGCTCGAAGCCGCAGCAAGCGTTCCGCCGGCGCGCCGCGAACGCTGCCCGCTGTTCCTGCCGTACCTCTCGGGCGAGCGTTCACCGCACAACAACCCCAACGCGCAGGGCGTGCTCTTCGGGCTCACGCATGCGCACGGGCCGGCGGAGATCGCCTATGCGGTGGTCGAGGGCGTGAGCTTCGGCCTGCGCGACGGCTTCGACACCCTGCGGCTGCCGGAAGACATGCCGATGCGCGAGATGGCGCTGGTCGGCGGCGGCGCCCGCAGCGTGTGGTGGGGGCAGTTGCTGGCCGACATCTTCGGCGTGACGCTAACGCTCTATGCAGGCAGCGAGACGGGCGGGGCGCTAGGAGCGGCGCGGCTGGCGTGGCTGGCCGATGGCGGCTCGGTGGCGGAGGTTTGCACGCTGCCGCCGGTGAAGCAGCAGTTGGTGCCCTCGATCGAGAGTGCCGATGTCCGCAGGACAAGGCACGCGCGCTTCCAGTCGCTGTACAAGTCACTGCGAGACCAGTTTCAGTAAACCGCACGATTGCCACGACCATGAAAAAAGCCCGTCGGAGACGGGCTTTTTTCATTTCGCGGGACACCGCGGATCCGGCTTGGCCGGTCCGCAGGTGTCGCCCCCGGTAGGGGGTAGGCGTAGCGGACACGAAGTGCCGCGCAGCCTGGGGGCGAGCAATTACATGCCCATGCCGCCCATGCCACCCATGCCGCCCATGTCGGGCATGCCGCCGGCCGCAGGAGCGTCGTCCTTCGGAGCGTCAGCCACCATGGCTTCGGTCGTCAGCAGCAGCGAGGACACCGAAGCGGCGTTCTGCAGTGCGGTGCGGGTGACCTTCGTCGGGTCCAGGATGCCCAGCTCGAGCATGTCGCCGTACGTGTCGTTGGCGGCATTGAAGCCGTAGTTGCCCTTGCCGGCCAGAACCGCGTTCACCACCACCGAGGCTTCGCCGCCGGCGTTGTTCACGATTTCGCGCAGGGGAGCTTCGATCGCCTTCAGCACCAGCTTGATGCCGGCGTCCTGGTCGGCGTTGTCGCCCTTGACCTTGTCGCCCACGGCTTGCTTGGCACGCAGCAGAGCCACGCCGCCGCCGGCAACCACGCCTTCTTCCACTGCAGCGCGGGTGGCGTGCAGGGCGTCTTCGACGCGAGCCTTCTTTTCCTTCATTTCGACTTCGGTGGCAGCGCCGACCTTGATCACGGCAACACCGCCGGCCAGCTTGGCCACGCGCTCTTGCAGCTTCTCACGGTCGTAGTCGCTGGTGGCTTCCTCGATCTGCACGCGGATCTGCTTCACGCGGGCTTCGATGTCCGGAGCAGCGCCCGAGCCGTCGATGATGATCGTGTTTTCCTTGCCCACTTCGATGCGCTTGGCCTGGCCCAGGTCGGCCAGGGTCACCTTCTCGAGGGTCAGGCCCACTTCTTCGGCGATGACCTTGCCGCCCGTCAGGATGGCGATGTCTTCCAGCATGGCCTTGCGGCGGTCGCCGAAGCCAGGAGCCTTGACGGCCACGACCTTCAGGATGCCGCGGATGGTGTTCACCACCAGCGTAGCCAGGGCTTCGCCTTCGACTTCTTCAGCGATGATCAGCAGCGGACGGCCGGCCTTGGCAACTTGCTCCAGCGTGGGCAGCAGGTCGCGGATGTTGCTGATCTTCTTGTCGAACAGCAGGACGAACGGGTTGTCCAGGATCGCCGATTGCTTCTCGGGGTTGTTGATGAAGTAGGGCGACAGGTAGCCGCGGTCGAACTGCATGCCTTCGACGACGTCCAGTTCGCTGTCCAGCGACTTGCCGTCTTCCACGGTGATCACGCCTTCCTTGCCGACCTTGTCCATCGCGTCGGCGATGATCTTGCCGATGGTTTCGTCGCTGTTGGCCGAGATCGAGCCGACCTGGGCGATTTCCTTCGACGTGGTGGTGGGCTTGGAAGCCTTCTTCAGCTCTTCGACCAGTGCAGCCACTGCCTTGTCGATGCCGCGCTTCAGGTCCATCGGGTTGATGCCGGCGGCCACGTACTTGAAGCCTTCGCGAACGATGGCTTGAGCCAGCACGGTCGCGGTGGTGGTGCCGTCACCGGCGTTGTCGCTGGTCTTGGAGGCCACTTCCTTCACGAGCTGGGCGCCCATGTTCTGGAGCTTGTCCTTCAATTCGATTTCCTTGGCGACCGACACGCCGTCCTTCGTGACGGTGGGGGCGCCGAACGAGCGCTCGAGCACCACGTTGCGGCCCTTGGGGCCCAGGGTCACCTTGACTGCGTTGGCGAGGATGTTCACACCCTCGACCATGCGTGCGCGGGCTTCGCCGCCGAAGACTACGTCTTTTGCTGCCATGTTCTATTACTCCGAATGGGGATCTGTTGAATTACTTCTCGACGACCGCGAACAGGTCGTCTTCCTTCATGACGAGCAGCTCGTCGCCGCCGACCTTGACGGTCTGGCCGCTGTACTTACCGAACAGGACGCGGTCGCCGACCTTCACGGTCAGAGCGGCCAGTTCGCCCTTGTCGTTGCGCTTGCCCGGGCCCACGGCCAGGACTTCACCCTGATCGGGCTTCTCGGCGGCTGCGTCGGGGATCACGATGCCCGATGCGGTCTTGGTTTCGCTGTCAACACGCTTGACGATCACGCGATCGGCCAAAGGACGAAGTTTCATTGCATCTCCTGGATGTATGGATAAGAAACGGGTTTGTGGTCGGGTGCCGGACCGGGGACCGGCAGCCCATCGACTGGAAGCGAGGCCGTTGTTAGCACTCATCAGCAGCGAGTGCTAATCATAAGGGCAATCGATGACGTTTCAAGGAAGGGAAAGTGGCAGGAGCCGGTTTGCCGCCGTCCGTGAGAACCAGGGACGCTACGACCCTTCCATTTTTACCAGGGTAAAAATGGAGGAATGGAGAAATCGCTCCCGTCCGTGCTGCTCAAAGCTTGGACAGCGGCACCTGCAGATCGGCCAGCTGGCCCGCATCCACGGGCGTCCCGCGCTCGATCAGCCGCCGGGCGAATCGCAGATCGCGCGCCGCGTTCGGGCCCAGCGCCGCGACGACTTTGCCGGCGTCCAGGAAGAACACGACGAAGCTGTCGCCCTGCATGTCGCCGCGCACCACGGCCAGATGCTCCGGCGCGGGCATGCCGAATATCTGGAGGTTGATGCCGTACTGGTCCGACCAGAACCACGGCAGCGGCTGGTGATTCACCGCGATGCCCAGCGCGGAGCGCGCGGCCGCGATGCCTTGCTCCTGCGCGTTCTGCCACGATTCCAGCCGCATCCGGCGCCCGGCGCGTTCGCAGTGCCAGACGGCGACGTCCCCGGCGGCGAGGATGTCGGGGTCGGAGGTGAGGCATTGCGGGTCGACCACCACGCCGCCCTCGCACTGCAAGCCCGCCTCGCGCGCGAGCTCGTCGTTGGGGACGAGGCCGATGCCGGCCAGCACCGCGTCGCAGGCCAGCGTGCGCCCGTCGACGAGCGTGGCGATCAGCCCGGGGCCGCCTTGCGCCTGCGCCAAACGCTCGATGCCCATGCCCAGCTCGACGCGGACACCGTTCGAGGCGTGAAGCCGCAGCAGGTAGGCGGAAATTTCCGGCGGCACTGTGCGCTCGCAAAGCCGCTGCATCGCTTCCACCACGGTGACGTCGAGCCCCTTTTTGCGGGCGGTCGCGGCCACTTCGAGCCCGATCCATCCTCCGCCGACGATCAGCAGCCGCCTGCCCGGCACGAGTGCGGCGCCCAGGGCCGCGGCGTCGTCCAGGTTGCGCAGCGTGAAGACGCCCGGCAGCTCTGCCCCGGGGATGCCCAGCCGCCGCGCGCGGCCGCCGGTGCACAGGATCAGCTTGTCGTATCCGACGACGTCGCCGCCGCGCAGGTGCAGCTGCTTCGCCGCCCGGTCGATGCGCGTCGCGCTCGCGAGCGGGCGCCAGTCCAGCTCCAGTGCATCGAAGGCTTCGGGCTTCTGGAGCCGGGTCGTTTCCGGCAGGGCTTCTCCGGCGAGCACGGATTTCGACAGCGGCGGGCGCTCGTAGGGGCGATGCGCCTCGTCGCCGATCAGCACGATCCTGCCGCCGAAGCCTTCGCTGCGCAGCGTCTGCGCCGCCCATCCGCCGGCCTGGCCGGCGCCGACGATCGCGATCGTCTTCTCATCCGCGCTCATCGCTTGCTCCAGCAGGGGTCAGTCCAGCGAGAGAAAGACCCGCCCGCCCTCGATCTTCACGGGATAGGAGCGGATCGCCTCCGTCACCGGCGCGCAGGTGGGCGCGCCGTTGCGCACGTCGAACTTGCCCTGGTGCAGCGGGCACTCGATCTCGTGGCCTTCGAGAAAGCCTTCGCACAGGCGGGCGTGGCCATGCGTGCAGAGGTTGTCGGTGGCGTAGACCTCGCCCTCGACGCTGTAGAGCGCGACGTCGCGGCCGGCCACGAGGACGCCGATCACGTCGTCCGCGGGCACGTCGCCGAGTGCGGCGGCATCGGTCCATTGCAGGTCACTCATGGCAGTCCTCAGATCGGGTAGATGACGGAGTTCGGGATCATTTCGCTGTCGTAGATGACCTGGCGCGAGGCGAACTTCAGGCCCTCTTCGGTGCGCACCACCACGTCGATGTAGCGGCCCACGCTGAAGACGCTCGAGAGCTCCGAAAGCTTGGTGCGGAAGACCGCGTAGTTGGCCTCCGACTCGATGCGCCCCGGCTCGGCCTTCAGCACCACCGGCGCGCCCACCACATGGCGCTGGTAGTACGGGTCGTGGAAGAGGGTCTCGCGGATGCCGTAGACACGGTCCTTCAGCATGCCCTTGCTCTCGAAGGAGAGCGTCGCGAGCGGGAAGCCGCGGTCGTGGTTCTCGCGCGGCTGCAGCCGGTAGCTGCATTCTTCGGTGAAGAACTCGGGCCACAGCTCCCACTGGCTGGAACTCACGGCCTGGGCGTAGCGGGCATAGAGCTGGGAGAGCTCGAAGTATTCCTGGAAGTCCATCGCTCAAGCCTCCATCACCTTGCGCCAGTACTCGTACATGCCCCGGATCAGCGTCTCGGTGACCATGTGGTCCGTGTCGCCGACCTCGCGGCCGCCGAGCTCGGCCAGCGTGCGGTGGAAGGGCTTCTGCTCGAAGCCCTTCTGCGAGAGCTCGATCACCTCGCCGTCGTCGGCCGACACGAAGCCCGCGGGGCCGAAGAGATTGGCTTGGCGCAGGCGGCGCCGCGTCATCTCCTCGGTGTCGTCCTCGAAGCCGAAGTGCGTCCACACGAAGTCGAAGGCTCCGGGCCCGCTGGGCTGGATGTGCCGCGTCGAGACGCTGTTGACCTGCTGCTGCAGGATCACGCTCGGAAAGAGCGTCATCATCACCGCCGTCGGGCCGCCCCACCATGGCTCGGGCACGATGTCGAGGAAGCGGTCGTCGTTGAGCTTCATGCTTTCCTTGAAGCTCGAAACCTGCGTCACCTGCTCGGCCTTGCCGCTCGCGCCGCGCGTTGAGATCATGGCCGCGTGGCGGTGGTGCCGGTCCATCTTCAGTTCCGACTTGTTGTCCGCGCGCCAGAGGCCGAAGGTCACGAACCAGGTGTGCAGCAGGCCGGGGTGGTACGGGTCCTTGATGTTTTCCTGCATGAGCTTCCAGTTGCCCGGAATGCGCTGGCGGTTGTAGCCGAGGATGGTGAGCTTGCGGCCGTTGAAGAGCCGGTCGAAGTAGCCCAGGATCTCGGGCCCCATGAAGTCCTCGAGCGATTCGACCTCGGGGTCGAAGGAGGCGAAGACCACGCCGCCGCGCCGCGCCACCTTGAGCTTGTTGAGTCCGTGCTCGGCGGGCTTGAAGTCTGCCGGCATGCCGCCGTTGACCTTGCCGTCCTGCTTCACGCCGCGGCGGAAGGGCACGCCCTGCAGGTCGCCCGCTAGCGTGTAGTTCCACTGGTGATAGGGGCAGGTGAAGCCGCCGTCCTTGCGGTTGCCGTGCCGCTCGCGGCAGAACTGCATGCCGCGATGGGCGCAGACGTTTTCCACCACGCTGATGGAGTCTTCGGCATCGCGCACCATGATCACCGAGCGCTCGCCCACCACCGTGCGCTTGAAGTCGCCGACCGCCGGAATCTCGGCCTCCAGGCCGACGTAGCTCCAGTGGTTTCGGTAGAAGAAGCGCTCCAGCTCCTGGCGGTGCAGGTCGGCCTCGGTGTAGGCCATGAAGGGGATGCGGCTGGTGCCCTGGCTTTCCCAGTGGATCTTCTGCGGGAAGACCGCCGATGCGGTGTCGTCCATTCCTGTGTCTCCTTGGCCGTCCCCGGGGGAGGGCGGCGTTTGTCTCTCGTGGGTGCATCGATGATCCCCACTCGGCTGTCATCGCTCAATAGAATGTTGTCAATAGTTCATATTGATTTCAAGAATGTGAGACGCCGCCGATGGAGCTGAAGGACATCGATCTCAACCTCCTGGTCGTCTTCCAGCAACTGCTCGTCGATCGCAGGGTCTCGAAGGTGGCGGCCAGCCTCGGCCTCTCGCAGCCGGGCGTGAGCAATGCGCTCGCGCGGCTGCGCAAGCTCACCGACGATCCGCTCTTCCTGCGCACGCCCGGCGGCATGGAGCCCACGCCGTATGCGCAGCAGCTCGCCGAGCCGACGGCGCGCGCGCTGCAGGTCATCCATGCCGCGATGAACCGGAAGGCCTCGTTCGATCCAGCCACCTCGAAGCGCGCCTTCACCGTCGGCATGACGGACATCGGCGAGATCTACTTCCTGCCCAGGCTGATGAAGGAGATCGCGAGGGTCGCGCCCAATGTCTCGCTGAGCACCGTGCGCAACACCGCGGTCAACCTGCAGGACGAGATGGAGGCGGGCCACGTCAACCTCGCGATCGGCCTGCTGCCGCAGCTGAAGGCGGGCTACTTCCAGCGCAGGCTCTTCAGGCAGCACTACGTGTGCATGTTCCGGCGGGGCCATCCGCTGGACGGCCGCAAGAAGGTGTCGCTCGACGACTTCTCCGCCGCCGACCACGTCGTGGTGGTGTCGGCGGGCACCGGCCACGGCAACGCCGACGAGTTCCTCGACCGCAAGAAGATCACGCGCAAGGTGGTGCTCACCGTGCCGCACTACGTGGCCGTGGGCCACATCCTGCACGACTCGGACCTCGTCGCGACGGTGCCGGAGAAGCTCGCGCAGGCCCTGGCGGGGCCCTTCGGGCTCTCCTACGTGCGACATCCGGCGAAGCTGCCGGAGATCGAGATCAACCTGTTCTGGCACGGCCGCTTCCACAAGGACCCGGCGATCGCCTGGCTGCGCTCGCTGATCATCGGCCTGCACGGCGAAGGCGCCGCGGCGCAGGGGCAGGGCCGCAAGGACGGCTGATCCGCAGCCGATCCGCAGCGGGTCTAGAGCTGGTCGGTCGGCACGAACCAGGAGAACAGCAGCAGCTGCAGCCGCGTCAGCATGCTCGAGTCGGGTTCGCTGTCGAGCACTTCGTTGTTGACGTCGCCGGTGCCGACCCACTGCACGTTCTGGCCGTCGGGCTTGAGCGTGACGCGGTAGACGCCCTCGATGTCGTCGAGCTGGTAGGCATAGAGTAGCGCCTGCGTCAGGTCGAAGCTGCGCACGCGCACGCCGAACTCTGTGTTCAGCCGGGCGGAGCGCGGGTCGAGATTCATGGAGCCGAGCAGCACCCACTGCCTGTCGACCAGCGCCAGCTTGGCGTGCAGCCGCCCGCGCGCCTTCTTGAGCAGCGTGCGGAACTGGTCGCTGCGCTTGAGCTGCTGCGTGCTCACCTCGTACAGGTTCACGCCCAGCTTGAGCATGTCGACGCGGTAGCGGTTGTAGTTGATGTTGACCAGCGGCTCGTCGCTGTCGGCCAGCGAGTTGGTGATGACGGTGATGCTCACGCCGAGCTCGCGGCCCATGCGGATGCGCTCCATGCCCTCGTCGCCCGGAATGAAGTAGGGCGAGATCACCACCACGCTCGAACGGGCCGTGGCCAGCGTCTCGTGGAAGCGCTGCGCCAGCGGCTCGACGGGTTGGGCCATCACGCCCAGCGCCTTGTTGGGGCTGTCGGCGGAGGCGTGCGCTTCGGCGCGCATCCACTTCGCTTCGTCGATGTCGGCGAGCTGCACGCCCAGCGGCGGGTCGCCGAGCACGTCTGAGACCGGCAGCGGGTCTGGAGCCGGGGCGTGGGCGGGGGAGGTGGCTTCCTCGAAATCTTCCTTCAGCGCCTGCGGTGTGCGGCTGGTGCCGGCCACCCGCTGCAGGGGGTAGACCACGTCGCTGTTCCAGTAGGTGTCGAAGATGGCGGCCGATTCGGGCACCACGGGGCCCGCAAGGAGCAGCTCGAAATCGATGAAATTCGCGCTGTCGCTGCGCAGGAAGTACTCGTCGGCAAGGTTGCGTCCGCCCGCGATGGCCATGGCGCCGTCGGCCACGAACAGCTTGTTGTGCATGCGGTGGTTGAGCCGGCGGAAGTCGGAGAAGAACTCCAGCCAGCGCCCGGAGGAGTGGTCGCGGGCGTTCACGAAGGGGTTGAAGAGCCGGACCTCGGCGTTGGGCTCGGCGGCCAGGCCGAGCAGCAGGCGGTCCATGCCGGCCGTGTAGAAGTCGTCGAGCAGCAGCCGCACGCGCACGCCGCGGCGCGCGGCGTTGCGCATCTCGCGCAGCAGCAGGCGGCCGGTCTTGTCGTTGCCGAGCTGGTAGGTCTGGATGTCGAGCGACGACCTGGCGCGCCGCATCAGCTCCAGCCGCGCGTCGAGTGCGAAGGAGGCCTCGATCAGCGGCCGCATGCTGTTCAGGCCGTCGGGCGGGTTGTTGAGGCTGAGGGCCGCGCGGCCCAGTTCGGTGGAAGGCGAGGCCGGTATGGCCAGCGTGGGCGCCTCGGGCGTGCGCGGTGGCAGGCCGGCGCAGCCGGTGAGCGCGGCGGCCGCCACGAGCGCCATCAGCTGCAGAGCCGGACCGCGAAATGCGGGAAACAGAAGGGCGATGAGCTTGAGCATGAAGGCTGCCAACGCACGGGAAGCGTGCGGGCGGCATGGTAGCCGCTTCGCCTTCGCGCAGAAGACGCAATTTCGCAACGCAACGCCCTTCGCTCAGGGCGGTGATTCGGGGAAGCGGAAATATGTCACGCCTAAAATGCGAATCGTTCTTATTAATTTATAGAGGAGTAGAGCGGGAATGAAGAGGTTGGTGGCGCGGCGCAAGGTCGCATCGGTGCTGGCGGGATGCCTGGCTGTCTATACACAACACCAGGCGCTGGCCCAGGCGACTAACGAGGCCTCGCTGCCTGAAGTGCGGGTCGATGCCGGGGCCGAGACGGCGACCACGCCGGTGATCGGCTACCGCGCAAAGAACGCCGTCACCGCCACCAAGACCGACACGCCGCTCGCGGAAACGCCGCAGTCCGTCACCGTGGTGACCCGGGACCAGATGGTCGACCAGGGCGCGACCAACCTGCAGGATGCGCTCACCTACGCCGCCGGCGTGCGCTCGGACGCCTACGGCATCGATTCGCGCTCCGACAGCTTCCTGGTCCGCGGCAGCGACGCGACCATCTACCTCGACGGGCTGCAGACCTATTCCTCCGGCTGGTACACCTCGACCGCACGGCCCGACCCCTACACCCTGGAGCGCCTGGAAGTGCTGCGCGGGCCCGCGGGCATGCTCTTCGGAGCGGGCAATGCGGGTGGCGTGGTCAACATGGTCAGCAAGCGGCCCCAGCAGGAGACCTACCGCGAAGTGGGGGTGCAGCTCGGCTCCTTCGGCCGCAAGCAGGTGCAGGCCGACCTGACCGGTGCGCTGACGGCGGATGGCGACTGGTCCTACCGGCTCATCGCGCTGCACCGCAAGTCGGATACGCAAGTCGACTATGTGCCGGACGACCGCTCGCTCGTCATGCCGTCGCTCACATGGCGCCCGAGCGCCGCGACCTCGCTGACGCTGCAGGCCCTGTGGCAGAAGGACAAGACCGGCAGCACCTCGCAGTTCTTCCCCTGGAAGGGCACGATCCTGCCGAACATCAACGGCCCGCTGCCTTCGAGCCGCTTCATCGGCGAGCCCGGCGACGGCTACGACACCGAGCGCAAGACCTTCGGCTGGCTGTTCGAGCACAAGTTCGACGACCGCTGGACCTTCCGGCAGAACTTCCGCGCGTCGCGCACCTTCAACGACTCGCACTACCACTACGCAGATTCCTTCTCCGAGCCCGGCGGCTGGTCGCTGGATCCGCTGGGCCAGCGCCTGCTGGGCCGCTACAACGGAAAGTCGCTGGCCTGGACCAGCATGACCGGCATCGACAACCACGTCGAAGGCCACTTCGATACGGGCTCGGTTCGCCACACGCTGCTCGTGGGCGCGGAGTACTCCCGCCAGCGCCAGGACAAGACCGAAGGCTCCGCCTACAGCGCCATCGACGCCTATGCGCCGGTCTACGGCATCGGCTACGTGCCGGTCACCGAACTGATGCGCAAGCCCCGCACCACGCAGCGCAACGCCGGCATCTACGTGCAGGACCAGATGAAGTGGAACAACTGGATCTTCGTGGCCGGTCTGCGCCATGACCGCAGCACCGCCGGCACGGCGGGCAGTGCCTCGGAGACCACGAGCGCCACGTCGCGCCGCCTCGGCGCGATGTACATGCTGCCCTCCGGCTGGTCGCCATATCTCAGCTACACGGAATCCTTCACTCCGCAGGGCGGCACCGATCTGAACGGCAGGCTGTTCAAGCCACTGCGCGGCGAACAGGTCGAGGCCGGCGTCAAGTACCAGCCGCAGGGCTCGCCAACGAGCTTCACCGCCTCGGCCTTCTCGCTCAAGGAGAAGAACCGCATCGTCTCCGACAGCACCAACCCGAACTACGGCCGCCAGGTCGACGCAACGAAGAACAAGGGTGTCGAACTCGAGCTCAAGACCACCCTGGCGCGCGACTTCGACCTCATCGCCAACTACACCTACATCGACGTCGACCACAAGCTCATCGACACGCCGCGCAACCAGGTGTCGGTGTGGGGCAAGTACCGCTTCTCGATCGCGGGCGTGCCCGGCTTCTCCGCCGGCGCCGGCGTGCGCTACATGAGCGGCTTCCGCGACGTGGACGGCGCGGGTGCGGGGCCCTACGTGCCGTCGGTCGCACTGTTCGACCTGATGCTCGCCTACGAGTCGGCCAGGTGGCGCTACGCCCTGAACATCAACAACGCGACCGACAAGACCTACTTCAGCACCTGTCTCGCGCGTGGCGACTGCTGGTACGGCGCGCGCCGCAACATCGTCGCCAGCGCGACCTACCGCTTCTAGAAACCTTCCCTCGATAGAGCAGCCACGACATGAACAGCCGAAAGATCAAGACCTGGGCCTGGGTGCACAAGTGGAGCAGCCTCGTGTGCACGGTGTTCATGCTGCTGCTGTGCCTCACCGGCCTGCCGCTGATCTTCCATCACGAGATCGGCCACCTGCTGGGCACCGAGGTCGAGGCGCCGAAGATGCCCGCGGGCACGCCGCACATCAGCCTCGACCGCGTGCTCGAAGTCGCGAAGGCCAGGCACCCCGACCGCGTGGTGCAGTTCGCCTCGCAGCCCGAGGACGACGACGGCCTGTGGTTCGTCACCCTCACGCCCACGCCGGCGCCCACGGACGACTTCAAGTCGGTCGCGGTCGATGCGCGCACGGGCGCCGTGCTCGCACAGCCGAAGTTCGACGAAGGCTTCATGTACGTGATGTTCAAGCTGCACGTCGACCTCTTCGCGGGTCTGCCGGGCAAGCTCTTCCTCGGCTTCATGGGGCTGCTGCTTCTGGTGGCCGTCGTCTCGGGTGTGGTGCTTTATTCGCCCTTCATGCGCAAGCTCGACTTCGGCACCGTGCGGCGCGAGAAGCGTCCGCGCCTGAAGTGGCTCGACCTGCACAACCTGCTGGGCATCGTCACGCTGGTGTGGGTGTTCGTGGTGGGCGCCACCGGCATGATCAACACGTGGGCCGACCTGGTCATCAAGTACTGGCAGTACGACCAGCTCAGCGCGCTGCTCGCGCCCTACAAGAACGAGCCCGTCGTCGCGGTGAGCGAGCGCGCCTCGGTGCAGCGTTCGATGGAGGCCGCGATGGAGCGTGCGCCTGGCATGAAGCTGTCGTTCATCGCCTTCCCGGGCACCTCGTTCTCCAGCCCGCACCACACGACCTTCTTTCTGCGCGGCAACGAGCCCTTCACGTCCAAGCTGCTGCAGCCCGTGCTGGTCGACGCCAAGACGGCGGAAGTGACCGCCTCGCCCAAGCTGCCCTGGTACCTGTGGGCGCTGCTGGTGTCGCAGCCGCTGCACTTCGGCGACTACGGCGGCATGCCGATGCAGATCATCTGGGCGCTGCTCGACATCGCGACCATCATCGTGCTGGGCAGCGGTCTCTATCTCTGGCTCAAGCGGGGCAACACGGTGCCTTCGGCCTCGAAGAAGGCGAAGGAGCATGAGGAGCGACAGCCGCCCGAGCCCGTCGGCGTCGCGCAACCCGAGCCGGCCGCGGCATTGAAGGGCCAGGCATGAAGCAGCAGCATCATGGCTTCTGGCACATGTGGGGCTGGCCCGTCGTGCTGGGCGTGCTCACCACCTTCGGACTGATCTCGGCGCTTTTCAGCGACGGCGGCCTGGGCGACATCCTGGCCTGGATTGCGCTGGGCATCCCGTGCGTGGTGTGCATCTGGTACGGCTGGTGCAGGCGGCCGTCAGACAAGGCAGGCGAGTCCTAGTTTTCCCTGAGAGTCGCGCCACTGCGACACGCTCGGCCGGCGCGGCAAAGCAGAATCGGCGCGATGAAGAATCTCGCGCCCGTCGCATTCACCGCCGCCGGCTTTCTCCTCCTGATCGCTGCGCCGCCGGCCGCACGGGCGCAGCAGGATCGGCCCCCGACCGACCTGGGCTCGGGCAGCAGCAACGGTGCGAGCCTGCGCGAGATCACCGTGACCGTGCCCCGCGGCGAGGTCGCGCCATTCAACGTGCCCGGCTCGGTCGACCGCGTCGACGGCAACGAGATGCGCGACAGCCGCTTGCAGGTGAACCTCTCCGAAGGCCTCGGCGCGGTGCCGGGGCTGCAGGTGCAGAACCGGCTGAACTACGCGCAGGACCTGCAGCTTTCCATCCGCGGCTTCGGTGCGCGCTCGACCTTCGGCGTGCGCGGCGTGCGCCTCTATGTCGACGGCATCCCCGCGACCCTGCCCGACGGGCAGGGCCAGACCTCCAACATCGACATCGGCTCGCTGGACCGCGTGGAGGTGCTGCGCGGGCCGTTCTCCGCGCTCTACGGCAACTCCTCCGGCGGCGTGGTGCAGGCCTTCACCGCCTCGGGCGAGGGGCCGCCGCGCCTGTCGTATTCGCTCGCGGGCGGCAGCTTCGGCACCTGGCGGCAGTCGCTGCAGCTCAGCGGCTCCCAGGGCGTGGTGGACTACCTGCTCGACGCGAGCCGCTTCCACACCGACGGCTGGCGCGAGCACAGCGCCGCGAGGCGCGACATCGCCAACGGCAAGTTCGGCATCGCGATGGACAACGGCGACAGGCTCACGCTGGTGTTCAACAGCGTGCGCATCGACGCGCAGGACCCGCTGGGCCTCACCGCCGACCAGTACGCACTTGCGCCGCGCAACGCGCCGCTGGCCACGCAGTACGACACCCGCAAGACGGTCGAGCAGACGCAGGCCGGCCTGCTCTACGAACATCGCATCGACGCCACGCAGGGCCTGCGGCTCATGGTCTACGGCGGCCAGCGCAAGACCGTGCAGTTCCAGTCGATCCCGCCGTCGGCGCAGCAGAACCCCTTGCACGCGGGCGGCGTGATCGACCTCTCGCGCCAGTACGGCGGCATCGACCTGCGCTGGAACGCCGCGCTCACGCTGGCCGGCCGGCCCTTCGACATCGTGGCCGGCCTGGGCTACGACAGCCTGCGCGAGAAGCGCCGGGGCTACGAGAACTACCTGGGGCCGGTGTCGGCGCCGCTGCTCGGCGTGCAAGGTCGGCTGCGGCGCAACGAGCTCAACGAGGCCTGGAACCTCGATCCCTACGCGCAGGCCACCTGGCGGCTCACCGATCGCTGGACGCTCGAAGCCGGCGTGCGCCGCAGCAGCGTGCACTTCGATTCGCAGGACCGCTACATCGTCGGCACGAATCGCGACGACAGCGGCAGCGCGCGCTACAGCAAGACCCTGCCGGTGGCCTCGCTGCGCTATCAGGCGACGCAGGACCTCGCGCTCTACGGCTCGATCGGCCGCGGCTTCGAGACGCCGACGCTGAACGAGCTTTCGTACCGGGCCAACGGCGCGAGCGGCCTCAACTTCGCGCTGCGGCCCTCGGTCAACGACAGCGTCGAGATCGGCGCCAAGGCGCGGCTCGCGGGCGGCCTGCTCACGGCCGCGCTGTTCCAGACCCGCACGCACGACGAGATCGTGACCGACACCAACGTCGGCGGCCGCGCGACCTTCCAGAACGCCGGCCGCACCAGGCGCAACGGCTTCGAGCTTGGCTGGCAGCACGAGACCGCGAACCACTGGCGCACGCAGCTCGCCTACACATGGCTGGACGCCACCTACCGCGACGCCTTCTGCTCGCCATCTCCCTGCGCGGCGGCCAACACCGTGGCGGCGGGCAACCGCATTCCGGGCATCGCGCGGCAGTCGCTCTTCGCGTCGCTGGGCTGGGTGCCGCCCGAAGGCTGGCGCGCCGGCATCGAGATGCGCGCGCTCGGCCGCATCCAGGCCAACGACGCCAACACCGCGAGCGCGCCGGGCTATGCCGTCGCGGCGGTGTATGCGGGCTATCTGAAGAAGTGGGAGCGCTGGGAGTTCAACGCCTTTGCGCGCGTCGACAACCTGTTCGACCGGCGCTACGTGGGCTCGGTGATCGTCAACGAAGGCAATGCGCGCTATTACGAGCCTGCGCCTGGCCGCAACTGGACGGTGGGACTGAGCGGCGCCTACCGCTTCTGACGCCCCACCATCCTTTTCTCTTGCTTACTTGAGGCCGGCGGCTGCGCGCAGCGCGGCGGCCTGGGTGGTCGCTTCCCAGGTGAACTCGGGCTCCTCGCGGCCGAAGTGGCCGTAGGCGGCGGTCTTCTGGTAGATCGGGCGCAGCAGGTCGAGCATCTGGATGATGCCCTTCGGGCGCAGGTCGAAGTGCTCGCGCACCAGTTCCGCGATCTTCTCGTCGGGAATGACGCCGGTGCCTTCGGTGTAGACCGTGATGTTCATCGGCTGTGCCACGCCGATGGCGTATGCCACCTGGATCTGGCACTGGCGCGCCAGGCCGGCGGCCACGATGTTCTTGGCGACGTAGCGTGCGGCGTAGGCGGCCGAGCGGTCGACCTTCGACGGGTCCTTGCCCGAGAACGCGCCGCCGCCGTGCGGGCAGGCGCCGCCGTAGGTGTCGACGATGATCTTGCGGCCGGTGAGGCCGCAGTCGCCCTGCGGGCCGCCGATGACGAAGCGGCCGGTCGGGTTGATCAGGTAGCGCGTGTCCTTGAGCCACTCCTTGGGCAGCACGGGCTTGATGATCTCCTCGATGATGGCTTCGTTGAACGAGGCCTTCATCTTGGTGGGCGTCTCGCTCTGGTCGGGGCTGTGCTGGGTGGAGAGCACCACGGTGTCGATGCTGTGGGGCTTGCCGTCCACGTAGCGCATCGTGACCTGGCTCTTGGCGTCGGGGCGCAGGAAGGGCAGTCGGCCGTCCTTGCGCAGCTGGGCCTGGCGCTCGACGAGGCGGTGCGCGTAGTAGATGGGCGCGGGCATCAGCTCGGGCGTTTCGTCGCAGGCGTAGCCGAACATCAGGCCCTGGTCGCCGGCGCCGGTGTTCAGGTGGTCGTCGCTGGCGTGGTCGACGCCCTGGGCGATGTCGTTGGACTGCTTGTCGTAGCAGACCATCACGGCGCAGCCCTTGTAGTCGATGCCGTACTCGGTGTTGTCGTAGCCGATGCGCTTGATGGTGTCGCGCGCGACCTGGATGTAGTCGACGTGCGCGTTGGTGGTGATTTCGCCCGCCAGCACCACGAGGCCGGTGTTGGTCAGCGTCTCGGCTGCCACGCGGCTGCGGGGGTCCTGCTCGAAGATCGCGTCGAGGATGGCGTCCGAGATCTGGTCGGCGACTTTGTCGGGATGGCCTTCGGAGACGGATTCGGACGTGAAGAGGAAGTCGTTCGCCATTTGTTCAAAACTCCTTGATTTGACTTGGCGCGTTGCCAACTCTGCGGAGCTCTGGCGAACGCTTTAGCAGATGCCGATTTCTCGGCCCGGCACAATCGCACTGCTGCGCTTGTGTTTGTCGCCCTGCAAGTTGTTCCGTAACTCGGCGACAATTTGCATTCTATTCGAGCCGCGCAATACCATGCGCGCGCGTCCGTGTTTTGACTCCCTCCCGTATTCGATGATCACCCTGTTCCGCCTGCTTGCCCGCGTGCCGATGCCGCTGATGCATCGGCTCGGCGCATTGCTGGGCTGGCTGGTCTGGTGGAGCGCGCCCGGCTACCGCCGCCGCTTCAGGGCCAACGCCGAGAGCGCGGGCTTCGGCCCCGAGCAATACCGTCCCGCCATCGCCGCAGCCGGCAAGATGGCGTCCGAGCTGCCCTGGCTCTGGCTGCGGCCTCAAGGGGAAACCGTGCTGCATCGCGTGGTGCGCTGGGAGGGCGTGGAAGCCTTCGAGGCGGCCATGCAGGCGAAGAAGGGCGTGATCCTGGTCGCGCCGCATCTCGGCAGCTGGGAGATGTGCGGCCAGGCCATCGGCGAGCGTTTTCTGTCGACCTACGGGCCGATCACCGCGCTCTTTCGCCCTGCGCGCAAGAAGTGGATGGCCGAGCTGATCGCAGCCGGTTCGCGCGACAGGCCCGGCCTGCAGACCCTGCCCACCAACAACACCGGCGTGCGCGGCCTGATCCGCACGCTGCGCAGCGGCGGCTACACCGGCATCCTGCCCGACCAGGTCCCGCCGCTCGGCCAGGGCGTGTGGGCCCCCTTCCTGGGCCGTCCGGCCTACACCATGACCCTGCTTCCCCGCCTCGCGCAACAGACCGGCGCAGCCTGCTTCCTCAGCGTGTGCGAACGCCTGCCGAATGCGGCCGGCTACGTGATCCGCTTCGATCCCATCGTCGGCACGGCGCTGACCGACCCGACCGCTCCCATCGAGGAGGCGGCCGCCGCCATGAACGACGCGATCGGCCGGCTGATCCGCAGCCTGCCGGGGCAGTACGTCTGGGACTACGCCCGCTACAAGGAGCCGCGCGCCGAGCGCGTGGTCGCCGCTGCCGGGGAGACCGCATGAGCCTCGGTTCCCGACTCGGCATCGGCTTCATGCGCGCGATCGCGCCGCTGCCGCTGCCGCTGGTGCGCGGCTTCGGCGCGTTCCTCGGCCGCATCCTGCACGTCGTCGCGGTGCCGCGGCGGCGCGTGGTCGACACCAACCTGGCGGTCTGCTTCCCCGAGAAGTCGCAAGCCGAGCGCCGTGCGATCGCGAAGGAAACCTTCGTCTACGTGGCGCAGTCGTGGCTGGACCGCGGCTGGCTCTGGCATGCGCCCGAGAAGACGGTGGCGAGCCGGCTCAGGATCGTCGGCGCAGCCTCGGAGATCAGCGAGATCGCCCACGGCGAGGAGCCCATGATCCTCTTCGCGCCGCACTTCTACGGCCTCGACGCGGCCGCCACCGCGCTCACGATGCACACGGCGCGCCCCTCGGCCACCATCTACACGACCCAGCGCGACCCGATGATCGACGCCTGGATTCGCGAGGGCCGCACGCGCTTCGGCGACGTGGCGGCGCTCAACCGGGTGGACGGCATCAAGCCGGTGCTGCAGGGCCTGCGCAAGGGCGGCCTGCTGTACCTGCTGCCCGACATGGACTTCGGCCGCGACCAGACCATCTTCGTGCCGTTCTACGGCGTGCAGGCGGCCACGGTGCCGTCGCTGTCGCGCTTCGCGCGGCTGGGCAAGGCCAAGGTGGTGCCGGTGGTGTCGAAGCTCACGCGCGACGGCTACGAGATCGAGATCCTGCCGACCTGGCAGAACTTTCCGACGGACGACGTCGAGGCCGACACGGCGCTCATGAATGAGCGGCTGCAGGGCTACATCGACACGATGCCCGCGCAGTACTACTGGGTGCACCGCCGCTTCAAGACGCGGCCCGAGGGCGAGCCGCCGATCTATTGAGGGCCGCAGGAGTCGGGCAGCCGGATGCAGGGTTCGCCGAGGTTTCGCAAAGGCCTAGAAAGAAGGTCCAGAAGGTCCAGAAGGTCCGAAGAGGCGGACCTGGTTCTTTCGGCGGCCTCTGCCTTCGGTCAAGCCCGATTCAGGAAGCCCTCGATCTCGCGCGCGACCAGCTGCGGCTGCTCGTGCACGATCCAGTGGGTCGCATTCGGCACCTTCCTGACCTCGAGCCTGGGCACGTATTCGTCGAGCCCTTCGAGCAGGCCGGGCAGCAGCGCGGCGTCATCGAGTGCCCAGAACACGAAGGTCGGCACTTCCACCACGAGTCGCTCGCGCGGCAGCACGGGGATGCCGTCGACGGTCTGGCCGGGCAGGGGCGGCTTCATCGGCGTTACGCGGTAGAGGTTGCAGGCGCCCGTGAGGCCCGCGCTCCAGACCTCGCGGTACTGCTGCTTCACTTCCTCGGTGAGCCAGCCGTGGCCGTCGGGGCCGGCCTTCATCAGCAGGAAGAAAGGCCACATGCGCTTGAAGTCGTCGGCCGCGAGCAGCGCCTCGGCGTCGGGGCGCGCAAGGAAGTTCATGTACGCGCTCGCCTGCTGCTGCGCCGGGTTGTTGCGCAGCTCGCGGGTGAAGGTGCCCGGGTGCGGCGAATTGATGATGACCAGCTTGCCGACCTGCTGCGGGAAGGCGTTGGCGTAGCCCCAGCCGAAGGCGCCGCCCCAGTCGTGGGCGACCAGCGCGGCCATGGTGCCGTCGGCGCTCTCGGTGGCGGCGAGCTGCTGGATGTCCTGGATCAGCAGATGCGGCTTGTAGGCAGCCACGTCGGTGGGCGAGCTCGACTTCTCGAAGCCGCGAAGGTTGGGCGCCACGCAGCGGTAGCCGCCATGGGTGGGGTCGGAGAAGTATTCGAGCAGCTCGTCCCAGATGAAGGCGGCCTCCGGGAACCCGTGGAGGAACACCATCAGCGGCCGGCCCGGCTGGCCGGCGGCGCGGCAGCTCAGTGTGGTGCCGTTGGGCAGGCTGCGTTGGAATGTCTCGATCATGCTTCTTGTCTCCTTCGGGTTGACTGTCGTCGCTATTGTTTTGATAGTGACCTGCGCAGATGGGACGGACGGTGCAGCCTGCCGGATCGTCAGGCGCCTTCCGCTGGCGGCGGCGGCTCGGGTGCGGCCGCCTGCGCCTCGGCGTCCTCTGGATGGACCCAGCGCCACAGCAGCTCCGCCGCCTCGCCCACGCCTTGCTTCTTGAGGGCCGAGAACAGTTTCACCTCGCCGCCGCCGGCCTGCAGTCGCGTAATGGACAGCACCTTGGCGCCCTCGCTGCGGGTGAGCTTGTCGGCCTTGGTGAGCAGCACAAGGAACTTCAGGCCCTGCTCCACGCGCGGGCGGATCACGTCGAGCAGGATCTCGTCGAGCTCGGTCAGGCCGTGGCGCGGATCGCACATGAGCACCACGCCGCGCAGGTTCTCGCGCGTCATGAGGTAGTTGCCCATCACGCGCTGCCAGCGCAGCTTGGCCTCGCGCGGCACGGCGGCGTAGCCGTAGCCGGGCAGGTCGGCGAGCACCGCGTCATCGACCTTCTGCTTGCCGATGCCGAACAGGTTGATGTGCTGCGTGCGGCCCGGCGTCTTGGAGGCGAAGGCCAGGCGGGTCTGCTGCGTCAGGGTGTTGATGGCGGTCGACTTGCCCGCGTTGGAGCGTCCGACGAATGCGATCTCGGGCAGGCCGAGCGGGGGCAGGTGTTCGAGCTGGGGGGCGCTGGTGAGGAAGTGGGCGGTGTGGAGCCAGCCCAGCGCCATGCGCTCGCGTTCGGCGACCCGGGGGTCTGCGGCAGCTGCCGCGCGGGGAGGATAGGCAGCGGGCTTGGCGCGCGGGGAGGGCATCTACGGACTTTCGAAACAGGGCCCACATTGTAGAATCGTGAGGTTTTGCGCCATAAATTCGAAGCCCCCGATATGAAGTTGTTTGCCAATATTGTGCTTGCGGCCCTCGTGGGCATCGCATCCAGCGTGAGTTTTGCGGCCGATGAACACGCGGCCGCTCCTGCCGTCCCGGCAGCCGCCAAGCCGGCCAAGCCGGACCCCGCCAAGGGGGATGCGCTCTTCAACGCAACGCCGGCAAACAGCCAGAGCTGCGCCTCGTGCCACAACGCCGACGGCAACTCCGCCATCGCGGCCAACCCCAAGCTGGCGCAGCAGCATCCCGAATACATCCTCAAGCAGCTGCAGGACTTCAAGTCCGGCGCCCGCAAGAGCGCGATCATGAAGCCGCTGGCCTCGGCGCTGTCCGACGAAGACATGCGCAACATCGCCTGGTTCGTCGGCTCGAAGAAGGTCAAGCCGGGCTTCTCGAAGGACAAGGACACCATCGCGCTGGGCGAGAAGATCTACCGCGGCGGCATCGGCGATCGCCAGATCCCGGCCTGCGCCGGCTGCCACAGCCCCAACGGCGCCGGCATTCCGGCACAGTATCCGCGCCTGGGCGGCCAGAACGCCGACTACACCGTGGCGCAGCTCACAGCCTTCCGCGACAACGTCCGCCTGAACAGCCTGCCCATGACCGGCGTCGCAGCCAAGCTCAACGACAGGGAAATCAAGGCTGTTGCCGACTACATTGCCGGTTTGCGTTGATGATGGCGCTCCCTGGAGCGTGACCAGCCGCCGATAACAACCCCAAACAAAGGGCGGGCCGATCCAGCAGGATGGCCCGCCCTTTTGTTTTCAGCCCTCTCTTCCTTCTTCCTCCTTCTTCTTCTTCCAGCTTCTCCCGATGTCGTCCGTCTCCACCCATGGCCTTCGCGTTCATCGCGGACCGCAGATGCTTCGCGCCGCGGTGGAGCTGCTGTCGTCGATGCGCTTCGCGATCGCGCTGCTCACCATCATCTGCATCGCGTCGATCATCGGCACGGTCCTCAAGCAGCACGAGCCGATCAACAACTACATCAACCAGTTCGGCCCGTTCTGGGCCGAGCTCTTCCGCGCCGCGCGGCTCGACTCGATCTACAGCGCCTGGTGGTTCCTGCTGATCCTGCTGTTCCTGGTGATCAGCACCACGCTGTGCATCGTGCGCAACACGCCGCGCATCATGGTCGACCTGAAGACGCTCAAGGAAGACATCCGCGTGCAGAGCCTGAAGGCCTTCGGCCATCGCGCGGAGAACAGCCTGGGCGAGACGCCCGAGGCCGCGGCCAACCGCATCGGCCAGCTGCTGGTGAGCGGGGGCTGGAAGGTCAAGCTGCAGCGGCGCGAGGCCGGCGCCGACGGCAAGAGCGCCGGGGGCTGGATGGTCGCGGCGCGCGCGGGCGGCGCCCACAAGCTGGGCTACATCGCGGCCCACAGCGCCATCGTGCTGGTGTGCATCGGCGGCCTGTTCGACGGCGACCTGGTGGTGCGCGCGCAGACCTGGTTCAACGGCAAGAGCGTGTTCACCGGCGGCGGCATGATCGCCGACGTGCCGCCCCAGCACCGCCTGTCGGCCAGCAATCCGACCTTCCGCGGCAACATCCTCGTGCCCGAGGGCGGGCAGGGCAGCGTCGCCATCCTGAACCAGTCCGACGGCGTGCTGCTGCAGGAGCTGCCGTTTTCCATCGAGCTGAAGAAGTTCATCGTCGACTACTACTCGACCGGCATGCCCAAGCTCTTCGCGAGCGAGGTGGTGCTGCACGATCGCGAGACCGGCGAGCAGGTGCCCGCGCGCATCGAGGTCAATCATCCGGCCAGCTACAAGGGCGTGGAGATCTACCAGTCGAGCTTCGACGACGGCGGCTCGAAGGTGAAGCTCAAGGCGGTGCCGATGGCTGCCGCGGCCAAGCCCTTCGAGGTGGAAGGCGTCATCGGCGGGCCCAGCACCGAGATCACCAACGGCAAGGACAAGCTCACGCTCGAGTACGCCGCGTTGCGCGTGATCAACGTCGAGAACTTCGCCGACGCCAACGCCATGGGCAGCGGCGCCGACGTGCGCAAGGTCGACCTGCGCCACGACATCGAGTCGCGACTGGGCGCTGCCAACAAGACCAACAAGCCGAAGGTGCTGCGCAACATCGGCCCGAGCATCGGCTACAAGCTGCGCGACGCTTCGGGCCAAGCGCGCGAGTACCAGAACTACATGGTGCCGGTCGACACCGGCGACGGCCAGCCGGTGTTCCTGCTGGGCATGCGCGAGAAGCCCGACGAGCCCTTCCGCTACCTGCGCGTGCCGGCCGACGAGCAGGGCTCCATGGACGGCTTCGTGCGCATGCGCGCGGCGCTCGCCGATCCGGCCACGCGCGAGCGCGCCGTCGAGCGCTACATCGCCAAGGCCACCGATCCCAAGCGCCCCGAGATGGCGGAGCAGCTGCGCGTGTCCGCCACGCGCGCACTGGCCCTGTTCGCCGGCAGCGAGCGCGCCAAGGCCGACGCCACCACCGCGGGCGGCTGGCAGGCCATTGCCGAGTTCATGGAGGCCAACGTGCCCGAGGCCGAGCGCGAGCGCGCCGGCGGGGTGCTGGTGCGCATCCTCAACGACGTGCTGTTCGAGGTGCTCAACCTGAGCCGCGAGGGTGCCGGGCTCGCCGCGCTGCCCAACGACGAGAAATCGCAGGCCTATCTGACGCAGGCCGTGCTTGCCATCAGCGACGCGCACTTCTACCCGGCGCCGGTCGCGATGATGATGACCGACTTCACCCAGGTGCAGGCCAGTGTGTTCCAGGTGGCGCGCGCCCCCGGCAAGAACATCGTCTACCTGGGGTGCCTGTTGCTGATCGTCGGCATTTTTGCCATGCTGTACGTGCGCGAGCGCCGCCTGTGGGTGTGGCTGGCGCCCGGCGGCGCGGCTGCCGGAGGCGAAGCACCCGCGACGACGGCAGCCACGATGGCTTTCTCGGTGAATCGCAAGACCATCGACAGCGACCGCGAATTCGAGCATCTCAAACGCAAGCTGCTCGCCCTGAACGCATAAGACCACGAGACGACATGAACACCACGACCCTCACGCTCAATGAAAGCTGGCTCTCGCGCCGCAACCTGTTCGACTGGGTGTTCGCGGCGCTGGTGGTGGCCGGCGGGCTCTTCGCCTTCACGCGCTACGCGGGCTCGATGGATTACTACGAGAAGCCGATCCTCGCCGCGGCAGTGATCGCGACCATCGCCATCGGCTGGTTCTGGCGGCCCCTGCGGGTTCTCGCGATCGTGGTGGCTGCGGCTTCGCTGCTGGCCATCGCGTCTTACCAGGGCGACCTGGCGCGCGCCGACACGGTGTTCTGGCTCAAGTACTTCCTCTCGAGCCAGTCGGCCATCCTCTGGATGAGCGTGCTGTTCTTCATGAGCACGCTGTTCTACTGGCTCGGCTTCTTCGGCGGCAGGCAGTCGGACACCTTCGACGCGATCGGCTCGCGGCTGGCGTGGGCGGCGGTGACGATGGCGCTGATCGGCACCATGGTGCGCTGGTACGAGAGCCATCAGCTCGGCCCGGACATCGGCCACATCCCGGTGAGCAACCTGTACGAGGTGTTCGTGCTGTTCTGCTGGCTGACGGCGGCCTTCTACCTTTACTTCGAGGAGCGCTACGGCACGCGCGCGCTCGGCGCCTTCGTGATGCTGGTGGTCAGCGCCGCTGTGGGCTTTCTGCTCTGGTACACGATCGTGCGCGAGGCGCACGAGATCCAGCCGCTGGTGCCGGCGCTGCAGAGCTGGTGGATGAAGCTGCACGTGCCGGCCAACTTCATCGGCTACGGCACCTTCGCGCTCGCGGCCATGGTCGCCTTCGCCTACCTCATCAAGGAGCAGGCCGACGAGAAGCGCTGGTACAAGCTCACGCCGATCTGGCTGCTGGGCGTGGCGCTGTGCTTCGTGCCGGTGGCGTTCCGCCAGCGCGTGCAGGAGGCCGGCGGCAGCTACTGGGTGATCTATGCAGGCATTTCCGCGCTGATCGCCGCGGGCATCCTGCTGGGGCGCAAGCGCATCGCCGCGCGCCTGCCGGCCAACGACGTGCTCGACGATGTCATGTACAAGTCGATCACCGTCGGCTTCGCCTTCTTCACCATCGCCACCGTGCTGGGCGCCCTGTGGGCGGCCGACGCCTGGGGCGGCTACTGGAGCTGGGACCCGAAGGAGACCTGGGCGCTGATCGTCTGGCTCAACTACGCGGCCTGGCTGCACATGCGGCTCGTCAAGGGCCTGCGCGGCACCGTGGCGGCCTGGTGGGCGCTGGGCGGGCTCGCGGTCACGACTTTCGCCTTCCTGGGCGTGAACATGTTCCTGAGCGGGTTGCACAGCTACGGCACCCTGTGAGTGCAGGCCTGCGGCCTTTCGCGAAGAATTATTGAAACCACGCGCCGCGGCGGCGCGTAACCGAATCGGGGTTGGCCACGAACTACCCTGAGAACAACGATTCCGCGAAAGGCCCGTCATGTCGTTCCATTCCCGTCCCTTCCGTCGCACCGCCAACAACAGCGGCGACAACGGTTTCATCCATCCGCTGTCCAGCGAGATCACGCCCCGGGAGGTCTACGAAGGCCGCCGCGACATGCTCAAGCTGATGGCCGGCGGTGCAGCGGGAGCCGCGCTGGCGGCATTCGCCTCGCGCGAAGCCCTGGCGCAGGTCGAGCGCCCCAACAAGCTCGCACCGCTGCCGGGCGCGAAATCGACGGTGCCCGGTGCCATCTCGATGGAGAAGGTCACCGACTACAAGGACGCCTCCACCTACAACAACTTCTACGAGTTCGGCACCGACAAGGCCGATCCGGCCAAGAACGCCGGCACGCTGAAGACGCGGCCCTGGACAGTGGAGGTGGAAGGGCTGGTCAAGAAACCGGGCAAGTACGGCATCGAGGACCTGCTCAAGCTCAGCGCCCAGGAGGAGCGCATCTATCGGCTGCGCTGCGTCGAGGGCTGGTCGATGGTTATCCCTTGGGTGGGTTACTCGCTCGCCGAGCTCATCAAGAAGGTCGAGCCGCAGGGCAACGCCAAGTTCGTCGAGTTCGTGACCCTGGCCGACCCCAAGACCATGCCCTTCGTGGGCTCGCGCGTGCTCGACTGGCCCTACACCGAGGGCCTGCGCATGGACGAAGCGATGCATCCGCTCACCCTGCTGGCCTTCGGCATGTACGGCGAGGTGCTGCCCAACCAGAACGGCGCGCCGGTGCGGCTGGTGGTGCCGTGGAAGTACGGCTTCAAGTCGGCCAAGTCGATCGTGAAGATCCGCTTCGTCGAGAAGGAGCCCAGCACCGCCTGGAACAAGGCCGCGGCCAACGAATACGGCTTCTATTCGAACGTGAACCCGAACGTCGACCACCCGCGCTGGAGCCAGGCCACCGAACGCCGCATCGGCGACGGCGGCGGGCTGTTCGCCAAGCGGCGCAAGACGGAGATGTTCAACGGCTACGAAGCGCAGGTCGGCCAGCTCTATGCGGGCATGGACCTCAAGAAGAACTACTGAGATGGGGCTCGCCCCCGGGCTGCGCGCACTTGGTGTCGCGCGCGCCTTCCCTCTGCCGGGGGCAACACCTGCGGGCCGGCAGAGCCGGGTCCGCGGTGTTCTCGACGGTGCGACGTCTCTTCTTTCATGGAGTGTCTTGTGAACAAGCTGCTCATGCATCCGGCGACCAAGCCGATCGTCTTCCTGCTGTGCCTGCTGCCTTTCGCGCGGCTGGCCTATGGCGCGTTCACGGACGGGCTGGGCGCCAACCCTGCGGAGTCCCTGATCCGCGCCACCGGCGACTGGACGCTGCGCTTCATCTGCATCGTGCTGGCGGTGACGCCGCTGCGCGTGATGAGCAAGTGGAACGCGCTCGCGCGCTACCGTCGCATGCTGGGCCTGTTCGCGTACTTCTACGTGGTCCTGCACCTGCTGTGCTACGCCTGGTTCGACATGGGCTTCGAGTGGGCCGACATCGCGAAGGACATCGCCAAGCGGCCGTTCATCCTGGTGGGCTTCTCGGCGTTCGTGCTGCTGACGCCGCTGGCGGCCACGTCGTTCAACCGCGCGATCAAGGCGATGGGGGCGAAGCGCTGGCAGATGCTGCACAAGCTGGTCTACCTGATCGCAGGGCTCGGCCTGCTGCACTTCTTCTGGATGCGCGCGGGCAAGAACAACTTCGCGGAAGTGTTCGTCTACGCCGCGATCATCGCGGTGCTGCTCGCGTGGCGCGTGTGGAACTACTTCGCGAACAAGCGCGGGAAGGCGAAGCCGGCGTCTGCGGGCGCGGTGCGCACCGGCTGACGCCGGGAAAGGGCGATCAGCCGTCGATCTCGCTGCGCAGTTGGTCTTCCATCGTCTCGCGGCGGCGGATCAGCCTTGCGCTCGCGCCGCTCACCAGCACCTCGGCGGCACGGCCGCGCGTGTTGTAGTTGCTGGACATGCTCATGCAGTACGCGCCCGCCGACAGCACGGCCAGCAGGTCGCCCGACAGCACGTTGAGCGCGCGGTCGCGGCCGAGCCAGTCGCCGCTCTCGCAGACCGGGCCGACCACGTCGTAGGTCGTTGCGTTGCCCGCGCGCGTGCGCACCGGCACGATGCGCTGGAAGGCCTGGTACATCGCGGGGCGCGGCAGGTCGTTCATGGCTGCATCGACGATGCAGAAGTTCTTGTCCTCGCCCGGCTTGGTGTAGAGCACTTCGGTGACGCACACACCGGCGTTGCCGACCAGCGAGCGGCCGGGTTCGATCACCAGCTTGCGCCCGCCGAAGCCGCGCGCATCGAGCTTGGCCAGCAGCTGCTGCCAAAGCGCATCGGCCTTGGGCGGCACCTCGCCGTTGTAGTCGATGCCCAGGCCGCCGCCGAAGTCCAGGTGATGAATCGGCACGCCGGCCGCCTCGATGGCTTCCACCAGGTCGAGCACGCGGTCGCACGCGTCGAGATAGGGCGAGGCCTCGGTGATCTGCGAGCCGATGTGGCAGTCGATGCCAACCACCTCCAGCCCCGGCAGCCGCGCGGCGTGCTTGTAGGCCTCGACGGCGCGGTCGTGCGCGATGCCGAACTTGTTGCCCTTGAGGCCGGTGGAAATGTAGGGGTGCGTCTTCGGATCGACGTTCGGATTGATCCGGATGCTGATCGGCGCGCGCTTGCCTTCGGCAACAGCCACTTCGTTGAGCACGTCGAGCTCGGCTTCGCTCTCGACGTTGAAGCAGGCGATGCCGGCCGCAAGGGCTTGGCGCATCTCGGCGCGGGTCTTGCCGACGCCCGAGAAGATGATCTTCTTCGGATCGGCACCCACGGCCAGCACGCGCGACAGCTCGCCGCCGGAGACGATGTCGAAGCCGCAGCCTGCTTCGGAGAACACGCGCAGCACGCCGAGCGAGGAGTTGGCCTTCATCGCATAGCAGATGAGGGCGTCGCGGCCCTCGAAGCCGCGCTGGTAGGCCGCCAGGGCATCCAGCATCCATTGCCTGGAGTAGACGAAGAGGGGGGTGCCGTGTTCGCGGGCCAGCGTGTCGAGCGCCACGCCTTCGACGTGCAGCGCGCCGTCGCGCTCGGCGATGTGCGGCTGGCCGGGCAGGGAGGTGGTCGTGCCGGCGTTCACTTGCGTTGCTCCGTACCGGTGCTGCTGCCGTTCGTGGTCGGAGCGGCCGGTGTGCTGGCGGCGGCCGCAGGCGCGGGCGCTGCCTGGCTGGAAGACGACGATGATGACGATGAGGAGCGCAGGCTGTCCGGCGTCAATATCTCCGGCAAGGTGGCTCGCCCGGCGGCTGCCGGATCGGTCGGCAGATACAGCGCACCGCGCTGTCCGCAGGCGGCGACGAGCCCGGCGGTGCCTACGGCGAGGCAGACCATGAGCGCGGCGCGGGCGCGGGTGCTCACTAGAATTTGGCGAACGTTCAACATGGCGAAATTGTAATGACCGACACCGAGTACATGGATCACGCCGAGGCTGCTCTTGCAGCCATCGAGCTGGGCTGCGACCGCATCAACGAAGCGACCGACGCAGACATCGACAACCAGAGGGTGGGCGGGATGATCACCATGACCTTTCGCAACGGCAGCCAGCTGATCGTGAACCTGCAGAAGCCCTTGCAGGAGATCTGGCTAGCCGCGCGTTCAGGCGGCTATCACTACCGCCATGACGGCAAGGCCTGGGTGGACACCAAGACGGGCGAGGAATTCTTCGGCAACCTGTCGCGCGAGGCGACGCTTCAGGCCGGCCAGCCGCTGGACTTCGCGGCTGGCTGAACCTTCCGCCGGCGGCGGCGCTCAGTTGCGGAACAGGTCGAGGATGCGGTTGCGCTCCTCGGGCTGTGCGGGGGCGCCGATCGGACCGCCCGCCGGGGCCTCGACCGGCGCTGCCGGTGCGGACTCCACGCCCAGGCTCGCAACGCCGCGTCCCGGCGCGTAGTCGTCGTAGTACCACTCGCCGCCGACGCTCACGATGCCCGGGGGCGGGTTGGCGGACAGCTCGGTCACCGGCACGCCCTTGATGGCCGTCTCCATGTAGGTGATCCAGATCGGCAGGCTCAGGCCGCCGCCGGTCTCCCGATCGCCCAGGTTGCGCGGCGTGTCGTAGCCGATCCACGAGATGGCCGTCATGGTGGGCTGGAAGCCGGCGAACCAGGCGTCGAGCGAGTCGTTGGTGGTGCCGGTCTTGCCGTAGAGGTCGGGGCGCTTGAGCATGGCCTGCGCCTTGGCCGCAGTGCCGCCGCGGGCCACCGAATTCAGCAGCGTGTCCATGATGAAGGCGTTGCGCTGCGGGATGACGCGCAGCGAATCGTTCAGCAGCGGCGGCTGCTTGTCGACCAGCACCTTGTCCTTGTGGTCGGTGATGCGCGTGACCAAGTACGGATTCACGCGATAGCCGCCGTTGGCGAACACCGAATAGCCCACCGCCATCTGCATCGGCGTGACCGAGCCCGCGCCCAGTGCCATCGGCAGGTAGGCAGGGTGCTTTTCCTTGTCGAAGCCGAAGTTGGTGATCCACTCCTGCGCGTAGCGCGTGCCGATGGACTGCAGGATGCGGATCGAGACCAGGTTCTTCGACTTCATCAGCGCGGTGCGCATCGTCATCGGGCCGTCGTAGCCGCCGCCGTAGTTCTTCGGCTCCCAGGGCTGGCCGCCGGTGGTGCCGGCGTCGAAGAAGAGCGGGCCGTCGTTGATGACCGTGGCCGGGGTGAAGCCCTTTTCGAGCGCCGCGGAATAGATGAAGGGCTTGAAGCTCGAACCCGGCTGGCGCCAGGCCTGTGTCACGTGGTTGAACTTGTTCTTGCCGAAATCGAAGCCGCCGACCAGCGCCTTGATGGCGCCGTCGCGCGGGTCCATGGCGACGAAGGCGCCCTCGACCTCAGGAAGCTGCGTGATCTCCCAGGTGTTCTTGGGCGTCTTCACCACGCGGATGACTGCGCCGCGGCGAATCTTGATGTTCGGCGGCGCCTTGTCGGAGAGGCCCGACTGGGCGGGCTTGAGGCCCTCGCCGGTGATCTGCACCGGGTCGCCGTTGCCGCGCACCGCGTCGATCTGCTTCGGCGTGGCCTTGAGCACCACCGCCGCCATCACGTCGCCGTTGTCGGGGTGGTCGCTGAGCGCGTCGTCGACCGCTTCGTCGAGGTCCTTCGGGTCGTTCGGAAGGTCGACGAACTTCTCGGGGCCGCGATAGATCTGGCGGCGCTCGTAATCCATGATGCCCTTGCGCAGCGCCTTGTAGGCGGCGGCCTGGTCGGCTGCGACGAGCGACGTGTACACCTTCAGGCCGCGCGTGTAGGTGCTGTCGCCGTACTGTGCGTACATCAGCTGGCGCACGGTCTCGGCCACGTACTCGGCGTGCAGGCGGTTCGGGTCGGCGGCGTCGCGCAGGTGCAGCTCTTCCTTCTTGGCTTCGGCCGCCTGCTCGGCGGTGATGAAGCCGGCTTCCTGCATGCGGTCGATCACGTAGAACTGGCGGCCCCGCGCGCGCTGCGGGTTGTTGACCGGGTTGTTCGCGCCTGGCGCCTTGGGCAGGCCGGCCAGCATGGCGGCCTGGGCGATCGTGAGTTCCTGCAGGGGCTTGCCGAAATAGGCTTCGGAGGCGGCAGCGAAACCGTAGGCGCGGTTGCCGAGGTAGATCTGGTTCAGGTAGATCTCGAAGATCTGGTCCTTGGTGAGCAGGTGCTCCAGCTTGAAGGTGAGCAGCACCTCGTAGATCTTGCGTGTGAGCGTCTTCTCGGAACTCAGGTAGACGTTGCGCGCCACCTGCATCGTGATGGTCGATGCGCCCTGGCTCTTCACGCGGTTCATGTTGGCCAGGCCCGCGCGGATCATGCCCTTGTAGTCGACGCCGCCGTGGTCGTAGAAGCGCGCGTCCTCGGCTGCGAGCACGGCGTCCTTCACGACCTTCGGGATGGCCGAGATGGGCGTGAGGTTGCGGCGCTCCTCGCCGAACTCGCCGATCAGGATGCCTTCGGCAGAGAAAACGCGCAGCGGCAGCTTCGGCCGGTAGTCGGAGAGCTCGCTGATGTCAGGCAGGTTGGGATACGCGACCGCAAGGGCCACGGCCACCACGCACAGCACCGCGAGCACACCGGCCAGCGCAATGCCGAAACCCCAGAGGAAAAGGCGCAGCAGCCATTTCAGCCAGGTCGGGCGGGGGGAGGGGGAATTCTTGGCTGGCCCTTTGGGGCTGGAAGTTTCTTGCATGAGGGGCCGCACAGAGTCACCCGACATTATAAAAAGCCGCCCCTTCCTCACGATCCGATCTTTGCGGGGCTTGCATTGCCCTAATTCAAAAGTTACAAAATGCGGTTTTGCCGTCAGCTTTTGACAACGCTTGAGGAATTTGCCCTGCAGCGTCGCTTGGTTGCCGCTACGCCTGCTGCTAGCATGCAACCGAATTCAATTTTTTCTATTCGTTACAAATACAGGGGAAGAGGAACCTGCCTTGGCTGCTCTTGGATCATTGTTTCGTCGTCAGAACGCTCCCCTGCTGGGGCTGGACGTGAGTTCGTCCAGCGTCAAGCTGGTCGAGCTCGGCCGTGAGGCCAGCGGCAAGCTGGTCCTGGAGCGCTGCGCCATCGAACCCCTGGAACGTGGCTGGATCACCGACGGCAACGTCGAGAAGTTCGACGAGGTGGCCGAAGCCGTCCGCCGCGTCATCCGCAAGAGCGGCACCCGCACCCGCAACGTGGCGCTCGCATTGCCGCCATCGGCCGTGATCACCAAGAAGATCATTCTTCCCGGCGGCATGAGCGAGCAGGAGCTCGAGATCCAGGTCGAGTCCGAAGCCAACCAGTACATCCCGTTCTCGCTCGACGAAGTCAGCCTCGACTTCTGCGTGACCGGCCCGAGCGCCACCTCCGCAGGCGACGTGGAGGTTCTGATCGCCGCGTCGCGCAAGGAAAAGGTCCAGGACCGCGAAGGCCTGGCCGAAGCCGCGGGCCTGAAGGCGATGATCCTCGATGTCGAATCGTATGCCTCGCGCCTGGCCACCGCCCGCCTGATCGAGCAGCTGCCCGGCAAGGGCGTCGATTCGATCGTTGCGCTCTTCGAAGTGGGCGCCTTCACCACCAGCATGCAGGTGCTGCGCAACCAGGAAGTGCTGTACGACCGCGACCAGGCGTTCGGCGGTGCCCAGCTCACCCAACTGATCGTGCGCCAGTACGGCTTCTCCGCCGAGGAAGCCGAGGCCAAGAAGCGCAGCGGCGACCTGCCCGACGACTACGGCTCGGGCGTGCTCAGGCCCTTCGTCGAGAGCATCGCGCAGGAGATCGCGCGTGCGCTCCAGTTCTTTTTCACCAGCACGCCGCACAACCGCGTCGACTACGTCCTGCTGGCCGGCGGATCGGCTTCGCTGCCGGGGCTGACGAATGCCGTCACGCGCCAGACCTCGTTCGCCTGCTCGCTGCTCAATCCCTTCGAAGGGATGGAAATCAGCTCGAACGTCCGGGAGAAGAAGGTCCGCCGTGAGGCTCCGTCCTATCTGACCTCGTGCGGGCTGGCCATGCGGAGGTTCCTGCAGTGATCCTCATCAATCTGCTCCCGCATCGCGAAGCTGCGCGCAAGCGCAGGCGCGAGGCGTTCTATGGCACCCTGGGTGCCGCGGCGATCCTGGGCGTGTTGATCGCCGGGCTGGGCTACCTCTGGTTCGAGGCGCAGATATCGGCGCAGCAGTCGAAGAACAGCTTCCTGCAGGCCGAGATCAAGAAGCTCGAGGTCGAGATCAAGGAAATCTCCACGCTGCAGGAAGAAATCGCCGCGCTGCGCGCGCGCCAGCAGGCCGTCGAAGACTTGCAGGGCGACCGCAACCTGCCCGTGCACCTGCTCAACGAGCTCGTACGGCAGCTGCCCGATGGCGTCTACCTGACCAACATGAAGCAGGACAACCAGACGGTCACGCTGCAGGGCATGGCCCAGTCGAACGAGCGCGTGTCGGAGTTGCTGCGCAATCTCGGCAACAACAGCCCGTGGCTGGTGAAGCCCGAGCTGGTCGAGATCACCTCGGCCAATGTGAGCCTGAATCCGCGCGACCAGCGCCGCGTGGCGAACTTCACGATGCGCATCGGCCTGAAGCGCCCCACCGACGCGCAGAAAGCCGCTGCCGACAAGGCGTTGGCCGCAACGGCGCAGTCCAAGGGGTAACCGATCATGGCAAGCAAGCGCCCCTCCCAGAAAATCGACGTCGCCGCAGCGCTCCAGCGCTTTGGCGACCAGTTCCGCGGACTCAATCCGAACGATCCCTCGGTGTGGCCCCCGGTGCCGCGCTATGCGCTGTGCCTCGCAGTCACGGCGCTGGTGCTGGTCGCTCTGTGGTTCGTCTGGCTGACCAATTCGAACGACGAGCTCGAAAGCGAGCGCGCCAAGGAAGTCACGCTCAAGGCCGACTACCAGAAGAAGGTGGCCCAGGCCGCCAACCTCGATCTGCTCAAGAAGCAGCGCGAGCAGGTCCAGCAGTACGTGACCCTGCTCGAGAAGCAGCTGCCCAGCAAGGCCGAAATGGATGCCCTGCTGTCGGACATCAACCAGGCGGGCCTGGGTCGCAGTCTCCAGTTCGAGCTGTTCCGGCCCGGGCAGGTGTCGGTCAAGGACTATTACGCCGAACTGCCGATCGCCGTTCGCGTGACCGGTCGCTATCACGACATGGGCGCCTTCGCGGCCGACGTGGCGGGCCTCTCGCGCATCGTGACGCTCAACAACATCTCGGTCACCCCGCAGAAGGACAAGGACGTGCTGACGATGGACGCCACCGCGCGCACCTATCGCTATCTCGACGATGAAGAGCGGGCCGCCCAGAAGCGCGCCTCCGCACCGAAGGCGAAGAAATGAAGATCGTCGCCAAAGTACTGTGGCTGACGCTGGCCGCGTCGGCATTGAGCGCCTGCGACTCGGGCCAGGAAGACCTCCAACGCTGGATGGCCGAGCAGCGTGCCCAGGTGAAGCCCTCGATTCCGCCCATTTCCGAACCCAAGAAGTTCACTCCGCAGGCCTATACCGAGGCCTCGGCGTTCGAACCTTTCAACATCCTGAAGCTGACGCAGGCTCTGCGCCGCGAATCGAACCAGCCGAGCACCTCGGAGCTCATCGCGCCCGAGCTGGCTCGGCGCAAGGAGCCGCTCGAGGCTTTCCCGCTCGACTCGATGGCGATGGTCGGCAGCATGAACCGCAACGGCCAGCCGGTGGCGCTGCTTCGCGTGGACAAGCTGCTCTACAAGGTGCGCGTCGGCGAATACCTGGGACTCAACTACGGGCGTATCACCCGCATCAACGAAACCGAAATCGCCTTGCGTGAAATCGTGCAAGACGCCGCCGGTGAATGGATCGAACGCGTCGCGACGCTGCAGCTGCAAGAGAGTGCGAAATGAACCAAAAGAAATCAAAAATGGCACAGTGGCTGCGCGCTGCCGGCCTGGGTCTGCTGGCCTTCGGCGCATTGGCCGTGGCGCATGCGCAAAACGCCATCGAAGCCGTCACCAGCTCGACCCAGTCGGGCTCGGAAGTCATCCGCATCGATCTCGCGCAGCCGCTCACCGCGGTTCCCGCCGGATTCGCCGTCCAGACCCCCGCGCGCATCGCGCTGGACTTTCCCGGTGTCACGAACGCCATCGGCCGCTCCGCCATCGAGGTGAACCAGGGCAACCTGCGCTCGGTGAACGTGGTGCAGGCCGGTGAGCGCAGCCGCGTGGTGCTGAACCTGAAGCAGGCGACCGCGTACAAGGCCGAGATCCAGGGCAAGTCGCTGCTGGTGGTGCTCGAGCCCGTCGCCGGATCGGCCCTCGCAGCCCCGGTTTCCACGGCTTTCGCCGAAAACCGCAATCGCGACACGCTGCCTCTGCGTGACGTCGACTTCCGCCTGGGCGCCGACAGCACCGGCCGCGTTATCGTCGACCTTGCGAACAACCAGGTGGGTGTGGACGTCAAGCAGCAGGGCAAGAGCCTCGTGGTCGAGTTCACCAAGTCGTCCCTGCCCGAGGGGCTGCGCCGCCGCCTCGACGTGGCCGATTTCGGCACGCCGGTGCAGATGATCACCTCGCAGCAGGCCGGCGACCGCGTCCGCATGACGATCGACGCCAAGGGCGACTGGGAGCACAGTGCCTACCAGAGCGAAAACCAGTTCGTGGTCGAGGTGCGCGCCCGCAAGGTCGACCCGACCAAGCTGACCCAGGGCGTGGGCTACAACGGCGAGAAGCTGTCGCTCAATTTCCAGAACATCGAGATCCGCTCGCTGCTGCAGGTGATCGCCGACTTCACGAACTTCAACATAGTGACCTCGGATTCGGTGACGGGTGCCCTCACGCTGCGCCTGAAGGACGTGCCGTGGGACCAGGCCCTGGACATCATCATGCAGGCGAAGAACCTGGGCATGCGCAAGAACGGCAGCGTGCTGTGGATCGCGCCCAAGGATGAGATCAACGCCAAGGAAAAGCTCGAGTTCGAGGCCAAGGCCGCGATCGAGAACCTGGAGCCGCTGCGGACCCAGTCGTTCCAGCTCAACTACACCAAGGCGATCGCCATTGCGCAGGGCCTGACCGGTACCGGTGCTTCTGCTGGCGGTGGCGGTGGCGGTGGTGGCGGCACGACGACCCGCATCCTGAGCCCGCGTGGCAGCGTGATCGCGGAATCGCGTACCAACCAGCTGTTCGTGTCTGACGTTCCCTCGCGACTGGCGCAGGTGGCGGAACTGATCCAGAAGCTCGATATCCCCGTTCGCCAGGTGCTGATCGAGGCACGCATCGTCGAGGCGTCCGATACCTTCGGCAAGTCGCTGGGCGTGCGGTTGGGCGGTGGCATCGCCGGCGAGCGTTTTGCATCTTCCGGCGGCAATCGTGCGTTCGCCAACCTCGGCGTGATGCCAGTCACCACCCCGGGTACCAATGGGGGTGCCACCACGGCTACGAGCACGTTCACCAACTCGAACTTCATCAACCTCCCCGCAGGCGATGCCAACGGCACCGGCAACGCGGCAGGCACGTTCGCGATCTCGCTTTTCAATTCGAGCTTCTCGCGCATGCTGAACCTCGAAATCTCGGCGCTCGAAGCCGACGGCAAGGGCAAGCTGGTCTCCAGCCCCCGTGTCATCACCGCCGACCAGACCAAGGCGCTGATCGAGCAGGGCGAGGAAATCCCGTACCAGCAGGCCACTTCCAGCGGCGCGACCTCCATCTCGTTCCGCAAGGCGGTGCTGAAGCTCGAAGTCACGCCCCAGATCACGCCGGAGGGCAACATCATCCTGACGCTGGACGTCAGCAAGGACGCCCGCGGCGTGAATACCTCGGCGGGTCCGGCGATCAACACCAAGCACGTGCAGACCGAGGTGCTGGTGGAGAACGGCGGCACGGTTGTCATCGGTGGTATCTTCGAGCTCACCGAAACCAATGACGAATCGCGCGTGCCGGTGCTGGGTGAAGTGCCCTATGTGGGTGCACTGTTCCGCAAGCGCGAACGCGTTGCCAACAAGACTGAAATGCTCGTCTTTATCACCCCGAAGATGATTACCGACCGCAACGCCGCGCGCTGACGCGCGGGCGTAGCAGCCACCGCGTGGCGGTCGCACTCGTCGGCTTGCCCGGCGCCGGAAAGTCCGCAGTGGGCCGGCGCCTGGGGATGCGGCTGGACCTTCCTTTCATCGATACCGATCATGTGATCGAGCAGCGCATCGGCTGCTCGATCCGTGACTTTTTCGAGCGCGAGGGCGAGGCCGCCTTCCGCGACCTCGAGCAGGCCGTGATCGCCGACCTGGCCTCCAACGCCCAGGGCGTGCTGGCCACGGGCGGCGGGGCGGTGCTGCGGGAGGCCAACCGCCAGCAACTGCGCGATCACTTCCATGTGATCTACCTGCGCTCCTCCCCCGAAGACCTGTTCCGACGCCTGCGCCACGACGTCAAGCGCCCCTTGCTGCAGGTGGCCGATCCGCTGGGCCGGCTTCGGGAGCTGCACGATGCGCGCGACCCCTTCTATCGGGAAACCGCCCACGACGTGGTCGACACGGGCCGCCCGACGATCGCGATGCTGGTGAACATCATCGTGATGCAGCTGGAGCTGGCGGGTGTCGTCGAGCCGGGTGCGCACCCCGAAGAGCCCTCCGCCTGAGCCTGCCCCTGCCGCAGCGCCTAAACTCGCTGCCCATGTCCCTGCCCGTACTTTCCGCTCCGCCAGAACGTGTCGACATCCAGCTCGGCGACCGCAGCTACCCGATCCTGATCGGCGCCGGCCTGCTGGACGACCCACGGAGCTTCGATGTCGTGCCCGCCTCGGCCACGGCCCTGATCGTCAGCAACACCACGGTGGCGCCGCTCTATGCCAGGGCGCTGCAATCCGCCCTGGCGGGGCGTTTCAGGGCGGTTCACCTGCTCGAACTGCCCGACGGCGAGGCCTACAAGAACCTGCAGACGCTGAACCTGATCTTCGACGAACTCCTCGGCCGGGGCAGCGATCGCAAGACCGTCCTGTTCGCGCTGGGTGGCGGGGTGGTCGGCGACATGACCGGCTTCGCGGCTGCCAGCTACATGCGCGGCGTGCCATTCGTACAGGTGCCGACCACGCTGCTGGCGCAGGTGGATTCCTCCGTCGGCGGCAAGACGGCCATCAACCACCCGCTGGGCAAGAACATGATCGGCGCGTTCTACCAGCCGCAGCTCGTGCTCTGCGATCTCGCGACGCTGCAGACGCTGCCGCCGCGCGAGCTCAGCGCCGGGCTGGCCGAAGTCATCAAGTACGGCCCGATCCACGACATGGCCTTCTTCGACTGGATCGAGGCGAACATCGACGCCCTCGTCGCGCGGGAGCCGGCAGCGCTGGCCCACGCCGTCAGGCGCAGCTGCGAGATCAAGGCGCTGGTGGTGGGGCAGGACGAGCGCGAGACCGGCCTGCGCGCGATCCTCAATTTCGGCCACACCTTCGGCCACGCGATCGAATCGGGCCTGGGCTATGGCGAGTGGCTGCACGGCGAGGCCGTGGGCTGCGGCATGGTCATGGCAGCGCGGCTGTCCCAGCGGCTCGGCGGTGTCGATGCCGCGTTCGTCGAGCGGCTCACGCGGCTGATCGAGCGGGCCGGCCTGCCGATCGTCGGCCCGGCGCTGGGCGGGGACCGCTACCTGGAGCTGATGCGCGTCGACAAGAAGTCGGAGGCCGGCGAGATCCGCTTCGTGGTGATCGACCGGCCCGGCTCCGCGGTGGTCCGCAGCGCGCCCGATGCGCTGGTGCGCGACGTGCTCGCCCAGAGCTGCGCGCAGCAATGAGCCTCGCGGCCTACGCCTGCCTGCCCGCGCGCTCGCGCGGCCGTCGGCATGCGGAGCCGCCAGCGCCCACGCGCGATGCCTTCCAGCGCGACCGAGACCGGATCGTGCATTCCACCGCTTTCCGCCGGCTGGTCTACAAGACACAGGTGTTCCTGAACCACGAGGGCGACCTCTTCCGCACCCGTCTCACGCATTCGCTCGAAGTCGCCCAACTGGGCCGGTCGATCGCGCGGGCGCTGCGCATCAACGAGGACCTTGTCGAGGCCATTGCCCTCGCGCACGACCTGGGGCACACGCCCTTCGGCCACGCCGGGCAGGATGCGCTCGACGACTGCATGGCCGGGCACGGCGGCTTCGAGCACAACCTGCAGAGCCTGCGCGTGGTCGATGCGCTGGAGCATCGCTATCCGCAGTACGACGGCCTGAACCTCAGCTTCGAGACGCGCGAGGGCATCCTCAAGCATTGCTCGCGCGCGAACGCCGAGCGGCTGGAGGCTGCCGAGCCCGACGGCGTCGCCCGGCGTTTCCTCGACCGCACCCAGCCGGGGCTGGAGGCCCAGCTTTGCAACCTGGCCGACGCGATCGCCTACAACGCCCACGACATCGACGACGGCGTGCGCTCGGGGCTCATCACGGTCGAGCAGCTGTCGGAGGTCGAGCTGTTCGAGCGCCATCGCCGAGAGGCGCTCGCCGAGCACCCGCATCTGCAGGGCCGCCGCGTGCTCTACGAAGCCATCCGCCGCATGCTGAGCGCACAGGTCTACGACGTGATCGATGCGACCCGGGCGTCGCTCGAGGCGCTCGCCCCGGCCGACGCCGATGCCGTGCGCAAGGCTCAGCCCGTCGTGGCGTTCAGCAGCACCATGCAGGCCCAGTCGGAAGACCTGAAGCGCTTTCTCTTCCGCAACCTCTACCGGCACCCGCAGGTCACGCAGACCACCGACCAGGCGCGGGAGGTGGTGCGTGAACTGTTCGCGGCCTATCTGGAGCGAGGCTCCGAGATGCCGGCCTCCTATGCCGAGCGGCCGGACAGGCATCGCGCCGTCGCCGACTACATCGCCGGCATGACCGACCGGTTCGCCGTGCGCGAGCACGAACGGCTGACCGGCCGCCGGGGCATCGCATGAGCGCCGCGCCGGGCCGCTCCCAGGCAAGCTCGCACGGTAGTGCGAAGAACGAAGGTACGCCAATGGGTGGGCGGGCCGGGCGACCCCGCATTCCTGCTGCGGCGCTGGCCGTGCTGCTGGGCGGCGTCAGCGGATCCCTCCACCTGGGCAAGCTGCCGCCCGCCGTGCCGGCGCTGCAGGCATCGCTGGGCATCGATCTGGTCGAGGCGGGGTTCCTGCTCTCGCTGGTGCAGGTTGCCAGCATGACGCTGGGTCTGGTGGTGGGCCTGGCGGCCGACACCATCGGGCTGCGCCGCAGCATGCTGACGGGGCTGATCGTGCTGACTGTCGCCAGCCTGCTCGGTGGCGCGGCCGGTACGGGGCTCGGCGGCGGCGGGGCACATGCCGTGCACTGGCTTCTGGTTCTGCGCGCCGTGGAGGGCATCGGTTTCCTGCTGGCGGTGATGCCGGGGCCCGGGCTGATCCGTGCCCTGACGCCGCCGGGTGCCGACAAGGCGGCGCTGGGCCTCTGGGGCGCCTACATGCCCCTGGGCGTGGCCCTCGCGCTTCTTCTCGGTCCGGCGCTGATCGGCTGGGGCGGCTGGGTGGACTGGTGGTGGGCGCTGTCGGCCGTCTCGGCCGGCGCGGCGCTCTGGCTCTGGATCGCCGTGCCCGCCGACCGGCTCCGTCCGTCCACGGCGGGGCCGGCTTCCGGCGGATGGGCGTCGCGGCTGCGCGCCACTGCCGGCGCGCGAGCGCCCTGGCTGGTCGCGCTGACCTTCGCCGTGTACTCGTCGCAATGGATCGCGGTGATCGGCTTCCTGCCTGCCATCTACGCGGGTGCAGGCGTGCCGGCCGCTTGGAGTGCGGTGCTCACCGCGCTGGCGGCGGCGGCGAACATCGTCGGCAACGTCGCGGGCGGGCGCTGGCTGCAGCGCGGCGTGGCGCCCGAGCGCCTGCTGCAGCTGGGCTTCCTGACGATGGCGCTGAGCGGCGTGGCCGCCTTCGCGCAGATGGGGCAGGGCGCCGAGGCGGCAGGTCTGCCGCCGACCGTGCGCTATATCGCCGTGTGCGCCTTCTCGCTGGGCGGCGGCATGGTACCTGCCACGCTGTTCATGCTGGGCGTGCGGCTGGCGCCGGGGCCGTCCACCGTGTCGACCACCATCGGATTGATGCAGCAGGCCTCTTCGCTGGGGCAGTTCCTGGCGCCGCTCGCGGTGGCGTGGCTGGCGCATCGCGTCGGCGGCTGGCAGTGGACCTGGACGGCCACGCTGGCCTGCTCGCTGGTCGGCATGGCGGTCGCGCGGCGCCTGGGGCGCATTCGCCCCGCTGCGGAGATGGCATGACGCTACCGGCGACAATCCCTTCCCTCCGGGCCGAAGCCGACACGCGGCGCTGGCTCGAGCGCGCGGTGATCGGCCTCAACCTGTGCCCCTTCGCCAAGGCCGTGCATGTGAAAGGACAGATCCACTACGCGGTGTACGAGCCCGCCGAGGAGGCCGACCTGATGGACGCACTGCTGGCCCAGGCCCGGGACCTCGTGGCGCTCGATGCCGCCGTGCGCGACACAACCCTTCTGATTGCACCGAACGCCTTGCCCGATTTCCTGGATTTCAACGACTTCACGGCGCGCGCCGAACGCCGGCTCGCCCGCGCGGGATTCGACGGCGTGCTGCAGCTGGCGAGCTTCCATCCGCAGTTCCAGTTCGCCGGCACCGAAGCCGACGACATCGGCAACGCGACCAACCGTGCGCCGTACCCGACGTTGCATCTGCTGCGCGAGGACAGCGTGAGCCGCGCCGTCGAGGCCTTTCCGGAGGCGGAGGCGATCTTCGAGCGCAACATCGACACGCTCGAAGCGCTGGGAGCGCAGGGCTGGAGCGAACTCGACGTCGGGCCGCGGAGCGCCAAGCCATGAACACGAAGACCGCACCGAAGACGAACAAGGCCGCGAAGGCCGACGCCGAGCTGGCCGAAGTGCTGCGCCCCGGCCAGTCGGTCGAGCTGCTCAAGGAACTGCACATCCTGACCCGCGAGGGCCGGCTCAACCAGGACTCGCGGCGCAAGCTCAAGCAGGTCTACCACCTGTTCCAGTTCATCGAGCAGCTGCTGCGCGAGCTGCCGGAAGAGGGCGCGGGCGCCACGCTGGCCGACCATGGCGCGGGCAAGTCGTACCTGGGCTTCATCATCTACGACCTGTTCTTCCGCGCCCGGCCGGGTGGCGGCCATGTCTACGGCATCGAGACGCGCGGCGAGCTGGTCGAGCGCTCGCGCGAGCTCGCGAAGCGCCTGGGCTTCGAGCGCATGTCGTTCCTGAACCTCACGGTGGCCGAGTCGGCGCAATCGGGTGAGCTGCCGGCGCAGATCGACGTGGTCACCGCGCTGCATGCCTGCGACACCGCGACCGACGACGCCATCGCCTTCGGCCTGGCCAAGAAGGCGCGCTGCATGGTGCTCGTGCCCTGCTGCCAGGCCGAGGTGGCTGCCTGCCTGCGCGAGACCAAGGCGCTGGCGCTGTCGCGCACGCCGCTGGCCGAGCTCTGGCGCCATCCGCTGCACACGCGCGAGATCGGCAGCCAGCTCACCAACGTGCTGCGCTGCCTGTACCTCGAAGCCAACGGTTACAGCGTCACGGTCACGGAGCTGGTCGGCTGGGAGCACAGCATGAAGAACGAGTTGATCCTCGCGCGCTACACCGGCCAGAAAAAGGCGAGCGCGGCCGCGCGGCTGCGCGAGCTGCTCGCACAGTTCGGGCTCGACAGGCTGGGCGACACGCGCTTCCGTCTCGCCTGAGCGCGGGCGCGCCGTCCGTCGCACAGGCCGATCGCTCCCATGGCCCGTCTTCCCCGTCTCACGCTGGCAGGCATGCCGCACCACGTGATCCAGCGCGGCAACAACCGTCAGCCGATCTTCATGGACCGCGCCGACCACGAGAAGCTGCTCGCGCTGCTGACCGAGAACGCCGCGCGCTTCGAGATCTCGGTGCACGCCTACGTGCTGATGGACAACCACTTCCACCTGCTGGCCACCCCCGCCAGCGCCACCGGCCTGCCGCAGTTCATGCAGTCGGTGGGGCGGGCCTATGTGCGCTACTTCAACGACCGCCATGGCCGCAGCGGCACTTTGTGGGAAGGGCGCTACAGGTCGACGTTGATCCAGGCCGACCGCTACCTGCTGACCTGCATGGCCTACATCGACCTCAACCCCGTGCGGGCGGGCATGGTGGCCGAGGCGCGCGACTTCCCGTGGTCCAGCCATGGCCACTACGCCGGCCTTCGGCACGACAAGCTGCTGACGCCGCATCCGCTGTACTGGGAACTCGGCAACACCCCGTTCGCCCGTGAGGCTGCGTATGTCGAACTGGTGCGCGCCGGGGTGCGTGCGGCCGATCAGAAGGCCTTGACCGAAGCCACGCTGCGGGGCTGGGCGGCTGGCGACGAGGATTTTCTCGACGGCCTGCAGAAGTCCACCGACCGTCGGGTGGTCAAAGCCAAGGCTGGGCGCCCGCCTTCGACTCCCCGATCCTGAGCAGGAAAAGCCGGTCCATCCTTCGGGCGGATTGGCCTTTTTGCTCCTGTTTTTGATGTGTCCCTGATTTTATTCCTATCGAAAAACTCAAGATTTAAATGGAATCTGACCCCTATTAAAGTGTTTGGCATTCTTTGTGCAACGCAATATGCTCCGATTCCCTGCGAAAACTGAAGGAGCGCGCCATGACGACGGCTGCCGAGATCAAGCATCTCCAAGAACACGGTCTTTATTCCGCTGCCGACGAGCACGATGCCTGCGGCGTCGGCTTCGTTGCACACATCAAGGGCGAGAAGAGCCATGCCATCGTGCTGCAGGGCCTGAAGATTCTTGAAAATCTCGATCATCGCGGCGCAGTGGGCGCCGACAAGCTGATGGGCGACGGCGCCGGCATCCTGATCCAGCTGCCCGACCGTCTCTACCGTGAAGAAATGGCGAAGCAGGGCGTCACGCTGCCCCCGCCGGGCGAGTACGGCGTCGGCATGATCTTCCTGCCGAAGGAACACGCCTCCCGCGAGGCCTGCGAGCAGGAGATGGAGCGCGCGATCAAGGCCGAAGGCCAGGTGCTGCTTGGCTGGCGCGACGTGCCGGTCAACCGCGACATGCCCATGTCGCCCACCGTGCGCGAGAAGGAGCCGCTGCTGCGCCAGGTCTTCATCGGCCGCGGCAACGACGTCATCGTGCAGGACGCGCTGGAACGCAAGCTCTACGTGATCCGCAAGACCGCCAGCGCCAACATCCAGCGCCTGAAGCTCAAGCACAGCAAGGAATACTACGTTCCCAGCATGTCGAGCCGCACCGTGGTCTACAAGGGCCTGCTACTGGCCGACCAGGTCGGCACCTACTACCTCGACCTGCAGGACAAGCGCTGCGTCTCGGCCCTGGGCCTGGTGCACCAGCGCTTCTCCACCAACACCTTCCCCGAGTGGCCGCTGGCCCACCCGTACCGCTACGTCGCCCACAACGGCGAAATCAACACGGTCAAGGGCAACTACAACTGGATGAAGGCGCGCGAAGGCGTGATGTCTTCCCCCGTGCTGGGCCCCGACCTGCAGAAGCTCTACCCGATCAGCTTCGCCGGCCAGTCCGACACCGCCACCTTCGACAACTGCCTCGAGCTGCTGACGATGGCCGGCTATCCCATCAGCCAGGCCGTGATGATGATGATTCCCGAGCCCTGGGAACAGCACGCCACCATGGACCCGCGCCGCCGCGCGTTCTACGAATACCACGCCGCCATGCTCGAGCCGTGGGACGGCCCGGCCTCCATCGTGTTCACCGACGGCCGCCAGATCGGCGCCACGCTCGACCGCAACGGCCTGCGCCCCTCGCGCTACTGCGTGACCGACGACGACCTGGTCATCATGGCTTCGGAGTCGGGTGTGCTGCCCGTGCCTGAGCAGAAGATCGTGCGCAAGTGGCGCCTGCAGCCCGGCAAGATGTTCCTCATCGACCTGGAGCAGGGCCGCCTGATCGACGACGAGGAGGTCAAGGCCAACCTCGCCAACAGCAAGCCCTACAAGCAGTGGATCGAGAACCTGCGCATCAAGCTCGACAGCGTGACCGCCGAAGCCGCCGAGGCGGTCAAGGCTCCGCTGTCGCAGGTGCCGCTGCTCGACCGCCAGCAGGCCTTCGGCTACACCCAGGAAGACATCAAGTTCCTGATGAGCCCGATGGCGCAGGCCGGCGAGGAAGGCATCGGCTCGATGGGCAACGACAGCCCGCTGGCCGTGCTCTCGAGCAAGAACAAGCCGCTCTACAACTACTTCAAGCAGCTGTTCGCGCAGGTCACGAACCCGCCGATCGACCCGATCCGCGAAGCGATCGTGATGTCGCTGGTGTCCTTCATCGGCCCCAAGCCGAACCTGCTGGACATCAACCAGGTCAACCCGCCGATGCGGCTCGAAGTGAGCCAGCCGATCCTCGACTTCGCCGACATGGCGAAGCTGCGCGACATCGGCAAGTACACGCAGGGCAAGTTCAAGAGCTACGTGCTCGACATCACCTACCCGCTCGCATGGGGCGACGAAGGTGTCGAAGCCAAGCTGGCGTCGCTGTGCGCCGAGGCCGTCGATGCCATCAAGGGCGGCAACAACATCCTGATCGTGAGCGACCGCGGCGTGAGCCCCACGCAGGTGGCCATTCCCGCCGTGCTGGCGCTGTCGGCCGTGCACCAGTACCTGGTGCGCGAGGGCCTGCGCACCACGGCCGGCCTGGTGGTCGAGACCGGTTCGGCGCGCGAGGTGCACCACTTCGCCGTGCTCGCGGGCTACGGCGCTGAAGCCGTGCACCCCTACCTCGCCATGGAAACGCTGGTGGCGATGCACGCCGACCTGCCGGGCGAGCTGAGCGCAGAGAAGGCGGTCTACAACTACGTGAAGGCCATCGGCAAGGGTCTGTCGAAGATCATGTCGAAGATGGGTGTCAGCACCTACATGAGCTACTGCGGCGCGCAGCTGTTCGAAGCCATCGGCCTGAACAGCGAGACGGTGAGCAAGTACTTCACCGGCACCGCCAGCCGCGTGGAAGGCATCGGGGTGTTCGAGATCGCCGAGGAAGCCATCCGCATGCACAAGGCCGCCTTCGGCGACGACCCGGTGCTCTCCAACATGCTCGACGCCGGCGGCGAATACGCATGGCGCACGCGCGGCGAGGAGCACATGTGGACGCCCGACGCCATCGCCAAGCTGCAGCACAGCACGCGCTCCAACAACTGGAACACGTACAAGGAATACGCCCAGCTCATCAACGACCAGAACCGCCGCCACCTCACGCTGCGCGGCCTGTTCGAGTTCAGGATCGACCCGGCCAAGGCCATCCCGGTCGACGAGGTCGAGCCCGCGGCCGAGATCGTCAAGCGCTTCGCCACCGGCGCGATGTCGCTGGGCTCCATCAGCACCGAGGCGCACTCGGTGCTGGCGGTGGCCATGAACCGCATCGGCGGCAAGAGCAACACGGGCGAGGGCGGTGAAGATCCCGCGCGCTACCGCAACGAGCTCAAGGGCATCCCGATCAAGCAGGGCGACACGCTGCGCAGCATCGTGGGCGCCGAGAACGTCGAGGTCGACCTGCCGCTGAAGGAAGGCGATTCGCTGCGCTCGCGCATCAAGCAGGTCGCGTCGGGCCGCTTCGGCGTCACGGCCGAGTACCTGCACTCGGCCGACCAGATCCAGATCAAGATGGCGCAGGGCGCCAAGCCGGGCGAAGGCGGCCAGCTGCCGGGCGGCAAGGTCACCGAGTACATCGGCAAGCAGCGCTATGCCGTGCCGGGCGTGGGCCTCATCAGCCCGCCGCCGCACCACGACATCTACTCGATCGAGGACCTGGCACAGCTCATCCACGACCTGAAGAACACCGCACCGCACGCCAGCATCAGCGTGAAGCTGGTGAGCGAGATCGGCGTGGGCACCATCGCCGCGGGCGTCGCCAAGTGCAAGAGCGACCACGTCGTGATCGCCGGCCATGACGGCGGCACGGGCGCCTCGCCCTGGTCGTCGATCAAGCACGCGGGCAGCCCGTGGGAAATCGGCCTGGCCGAGACGCAGCAGACGCTGGTGCTCAACCGCCTGCGCAGCCGCATCCGCGTGCAGGCCGACGGCCAGATGAAGACCGGCCGCGACGTCGCCATCGGCGCGCTGCTGGGCGCCGACGAGTTCGGCTTCGCCACCGCGCCGCTGGTGGTCGAGGGCTGCATCATGATGCGCAAGTGCCACCTGAACACCTGCCCGGTGGGCGTGGCCACGCAGGACCCGGTGCTGCGCAAGAAGTTCTCGGGCAAGCCCGAGCACGTCGTCAACTACTTCTTCTTCGTCGCGGAAGAAGTGCGCCAGATCATGGCCCAGCTCGGCATCCGCAAGTTCGACGACCTGATCGGCCGCGCCGACCTGCTCGACATGCGCAAGGGCATCGAGCACTGGAAGGCCGCCGGCCTGGACTTCAGCCGCCTGTTCGCGCTGCCGAACGTGCCGGCCGACGTGCCGCGATTCCATGTCGAGAACCAGGACCACGGCCTCGACAAGGCGCTCGACGTCAAGCTCATCGAGAAGTCGCGTCCCGCGATCGACAAGGGCGAGAAGGTGCAGTTCATCGAGGTGGCGCGCAACGTCAACCGCTCGGTGGGCGCGATGCTCTCGGGCGCGCTGACCAAGGTGCATCCGCAGGGCCTGCCCGACGACTCGATCCGCATCCAGCTCGAAGGCACGGGCGGCCAGTCGTTCGGCGCCTTCCTGGCGCGCGGCATCACGCTGTACCTGATCGGCGACGCCAACGACTACACCGGCAAGGGCCTCTCGGGCGGCCGTGTGGTGGTTCGCCCCAGCCTCGACTTCCGTGGCGAAGCAGCGCGCAACACCATCGTCGGCAACACCGCGCTGTACGGCGCGACCACCGGCGAGGCCTACCTCTGCGGCGTGGCGGGCGAGCGCTTCGCAGTGCGCCTGTCGGGCGCCACGGCAGTCGTCGAGGGCACGGGCGACCACGGCTGCGAGTACATGACCGGCGGCACGGTGGCGGTGCTCGGCAAGACCGGCCGCAACTTCGCAGCCGGCATGAGCGGCGGCGTCGCCTTCGTCTACGACGAGGACGGCCAGTTCGCGTCGCGCTGCAACCTGTCGATGGTCTCGCTGGAGAAGGTGCTGACCTCGGCCGAGCAGACCGCCAGCGTGCACCGCAAGATCTGGCACGGCGGCGAGACCGACGAGGCCCAGCTCAAGAAGCTGCTCGAGGAGCACCACCGCTGGACCGGCAGCAAGCGCGCGCGCGAACTGCTGGACAACTGGGCCGTGTCGCGCACGAAGTTCGTGAAGGTCTTCCCCAACGAATACAAGCGCGCGCTCGCCGAGCTGCACGACCGCAAGGTCGAGCTCACGAGCACCGGCAACAACGCGCACATCGGCCTCGAGCCGCATGCGCTGGCCGCCCCCGCACCGCAGTCGGCTCCCGCCGCCGCTTGAAGATCAACCAACACAACGAGCCCCCGCATCGCATGCAGCGCGTGAATCTGTCTCGATCCCTTCGGGGAACACTGCGGAACCGGCTTTGCCGGGCCGCCGGTGTTGCCCCCACGAGGGGGGAGGCGGCTACACGCAGTGAGCAAGCGACGGGGGTGTGAAAAGGAACCACGATGGGAAAGATCACCGGCTTCATGGAGCATGAGCGCATCGAGGAGGGCTACAAGCCCGTCTCCGAGCGCGTCAAGCACTACAAGGAATTCGTCGTCGGCCTGAGCAACGAGCAGGCCAAGGTGCAGGGTGCGCGCTGCATGGACTGCGGCACGCCGTTCTGCAACAGCGGCTGCCCGGTCAACAACATCATTCCGGACTTCAACGACCTCGTGTACCGCAACGACTGGCAAAACGCCTTCGCGGTGCTCGACTCGACCAACAACTTCCCCGAGTTCACCGGCCGCATCTGCCCGGCGCCCTGCGAGGCTGCCTGCGTGCTCAACGTGAACGACGACGCGGTCGGCATCAAGTCGCTGGAACACGCGATCATCGACCGCGCCTGGGACGAAGGCTGGGTGGCGCCGCGCGTCGCCAAGCACAAGACCGGCAAGAAGGTGGCGGTGGTGGGCTCGGGCCCGGCCGGCATGGCGGCTGCCCAGCAGCTGGCGCGCGCCGGCCACGACGTGACGCTCTTCGAGAAGAATGACCGCGTCGGCGGCCTGCTGCGCTACGGCATCCCCGACTTCAAGATGGAGAAGTCGCACATCGACCGCCGCGTCGAGCAGATGAAGGCCGAAGGCGTGGTGTTCCGCACCGGCGTGATCGTCGGCGCCGCGAAGGACCCGCTGGGCAAGGGCTCCAAGGTCACGAACCTGGCCAAGGAAACCGTCACGCCCGAGCAGCTGCAGAAGGATTTTGACGCCGTGTTGCTGACCGGCGGCGCGGAGCAGTCGCGCGACCTGCCGGTGCCCGGCCGCGACCTCGACGGCATCCACTTCGCGATGGAGTTCCTGCCGCAGCAGAACCGCGTCAACGCCGGCGACAAGGTCAAGGGCCAGTTGCGCGCCGACGGCAAGCACGTGATCGTGATCGGCGGCGGCGACACCGGCTCCGACTGTGTGGGCACGAGCAACCGCCACGGCGCGGTCAGCGTCACGCAGTTCGAGCTGATGCCGCAGCCGCCCGAGGAAGAGAACCGCCCGCTGACCTGGCCCTACTGGCCGATCAAGCTGCGCACCAGCTCCAGCCACGAGGAAGGCTGCGAGCGCGAGTTCTCGATCTCCACGAAGGAGTTCATCGGCGAGAAGGGCAAGGTCACCGGCCTGAAGACCGTTCGCGTCGAATGGAAGGACGGCAAGATGCAGGAAGTGGCCGGCAGCGAGCAGGTGCTCAAGGCCGACCTGGTGCTGCTCGCCATGGGCTTCGTGAGCCCCGTGGCCTCCGTGCTCGACGCCTTCGGCGTGGAGAAGGATGCGCGCGGCAACGCCCGGGCGACGGTCGACTTCGTCGGCGGCTATGCCACCAATGTCCCGAAGGTCTTTGCGGCCGGCGATATCCGCCGCGGACAGTCGCTGGTGGTGTGGGCGATCCGCGAAGGCCGCCAGGCTGCGCGTTCGGTGGACGAGTTCCTGATGGGCTTCAGCGACCTGCCTCGCTGACAAGGGGGTTCTCCTCGGCGCGGGCCGTTGTCCACGGCTTCCTGACGAGGGTCTGACGGGCGCCGCGCTGAATTTTGTTTCAGTTTCGCGGGGCCGCTCGCCGCCCCGTTATCATCCGCGTCAAACCGCATGCCGGGATGCTTGAAAGGGCGCCCGGCTTTTTTATTGAGATGGACACCGCCAAACCGCTGCCACATCCCTTCGTAGAGTTTCGCGACGTCAGGTTCGGCTATGGCGCGCGCACCATCCTCGACGGCGTCTCGTTCGCCGTGCCGCGGGGCAAGGTGACCGCGCTGATGGGCGCCTCGGGCGGCGGCAAGACCACCGTGCTGCGGCTGATCGGCGGACAGCAGAAGGCGCAGCGCGGCGAGGTGCTCTTCGATGGCAGCGACGTCGGCAAGCTCGACGCCAACGCCCTGTACGCCGCGCGGCGGCGCATGGGCATGCTGTTCCAGTTCGGCGCGCTGTTCACCGACATGAGCGTGTTCGACAACGTGGCGTTTCCGCTGCGCGAGCACACGCAACTGTCCGAGGCGCTGGTGCGCGACGTGGTGCTCATGAAGCTAGACGCCGTCGGCCTGCGCGGCGCGCGCGACCTGATGCCCAGCGAGGTGTCCGGCGGCATGGCGCGGCGCGTGGCGCTGGCGCGCGCGATCGCGCTCGACCCCGACCTCGTGATGTACGACGAGCCCTTCGCCGGGCTCGACCCGATCTCGCTCGGCACTGCCGCACGCCTCATCCGCCAGCTCAACGACGCACTGGGGCTCACCAGCATCATCGTGTCGCACGACCTGGAGGAGACCTTCCGCATCGCCGACCACGTGATCATCCTGGCCAACGGCGGCATCGCCGCGCAGGGCACGCCTGCCGAGGTGCGCGAGAGCGCAGACCCGCTGGTCCATCAGTTCGTGAATGCGCTGCCCGACGGCCCGGTGCACTTCCACTACCCCGGCCTCAGCATCGAAGACGACTTCGGCAATGTCGAGGGAGGACGCTCATGACCTGGTGGAAGCCCGCCGACGTCGGTTTCGCCACGCGCGGCCACCTGGCCAACCTGGGCTACGGCGCGAAGCTCTTCATGCGCCTGGTCGGACCGGGTGCGCAGATCCTTCGCCGCTTCGCGCTGGTGCGCGACCAGATCCATTTCCTGGGCAACTACTCGCTGGCGATCATCGGCGTCTCGGGCCTGTTCGTGGGCTTCGTTCTCGGGCTGCAGATGTACTACGCGCTGCAGCGCTACGGATCTTCCGAGGCGCTGGGCCTGCTGGTCGCGCTGAGCCTGGTGCGCGAACTCGGGCCTGTGGTGGCTGCATTGCTTTTCACCGGCCGCGCCGGCACCTCGCTGACGGCCGAGATCGGCCTCATGAAGGCCGACGAGCAACTGAGCGCCATGGAGATGATGGCCATCGACCCGGTGCAGCGGGTGCTCGCGCCGCGCTTCTGGGCCGGCGTCATCACCATGCCGCTGCTCGCGGCGGTGTTCAGCGCCGTCGGCATCATGGGCGGCTACGTGGTGGGCGTGCTGATGCTGGGCGTGGACCCGGGTGCATTCTGGGCGCAGATGCAGGGCGGTGTCGACGTCTGGCGCGACGTGGGCAACGGCGTGATCAAGAGCATCGTCTTCGGCTTCACCGTGACCTTCATCGCGCTGCTTCAGGGCTACGAGGCGCAGCCCACGCCCGAGGGCGTGTCGCGCGCGACCACGCGCACGGTGGTGACGGCGTCGCTGGCGGTGCTGGGGCTCGACTTCCTGCTCACCGCCATGATGTTCAGCATATGAACCGGCAGATCCCCGGGCTTGCACACTTCGTGCGACCGCCAACCTTCTTGCAGGGGGCAACGCCTGCGGCCCGGCAATGCCGGTTCCGCGGTGTTCCCCGAATGAGCCAAACCGCTGGAATTTAGGAAGAGTAGATATGCAACGTTCCAACAACGACATCTGGGTCGGCCTGTTCGTCCTGATCGGCGCTGCTGCGCTGCTGTTCCTGGCATTGCAGTCGGCCAACCTGCTGAGCCTGAACTTCCAGAAGACCTATTCGGTCACGGCGCGCTTCGACAACATCGGCGGCCTGAAGCCGCAGACCGCGGTGAAGAGCGCCGGCGTGGTGGTCGGCCGTGTGGAATCCATCTCCTTCAACGACAAGACCTTTCAGGCCGACGTCACACTGGCTTTGCAAAACCGTTACAGTTTTCCCAAGGACAGTTCGCTCAAGATCCTGACCAGCGGCCTGCTCGGAGAGCAGTACATCGGAATCGAGGCGGGCGCCGAGGACAAGAACCTGCAAGCCGGCGACACCATCACCGCGACCCAGTCGGCCGTGGTGCTGGAGAACCTGATCAGCCAGTTCCTGTACAGCAAGGCGGCGGAGGGAAATTCGACGCCTGGAACAGCCAATAAGAAATGAAAACACGATATTTTTTGTCTTTTGCTATGAATAACGTAGCAAATCGGATTCGCTGGGCAGGTGCCGGCGCAGTCCTCGCTCTGGCCGCCGGTTGCGCGACCGGACCTGGCGCCAACCCCGCCGACCCTTTCGAGCCGTTCAACCGCGGCGTCTCGCGCTTCAACGACGCCGTCGACGATGCCGTGCTGGTGCCCGCGGCCACGGCCTACCAGAACGCGCTGCCCTCCATGGTGCGTACCGGCGTGAACAACTTCTTCAGCAACATCGGCGACGTCTGGAACCTGGCCAACAATGTGGCCCAGCTCAAGCTGCAGAACAGTGCCGAGACCTTCATGCGGCTGAACGTCAACACCATCTTCGGCCTCGCCGGCGTGCTGGACGTGGCGACCGAGGCGGGCATTCCCCGCCACGAGGAAGACTTCGGCCAGACCCTGGGCTACTGGGGCGTGGGCTCTGGCCCGTACGTGGTGCTGCCGCTGCTGGGTTCCTCCACGCTGCGCGACACCGCCGCCAAGCCGCTCGACATTTGGGGCGACCCGCTGGGCCATGTGGAAGACATCCCGTGGCGCAATTCGCTGACGGTGCTGCGCGTCGTCGACACGCGCTCGCAGTACCTGCGCGCCAGCCGCCTGCTGGGCGATGCGGCGCTCGACAAGTATTCGTTCACGCGCGATGCCTACCTGCAGCGCCGCCGCAGCCAGGTCTACGACGGCAATCCGCCGGACGACGGCGGTGGTACCGACAAGGGCACCGACAAATAGACAGAGAAAAAGTACCGCCGGAGAGGAGAGTGCTTGCATCCGGTTGCAAGGCTTCACCTCCCGGACAGGAACCCGGTCGGCTCCATGGGGCTCGAAACCGTTCCTGTCTCAGCAGCCGGGTGTTTCCGGATGCCTGCGGATCTTCAAACTTGAATGAGGGACTCCCCATGAACAACAAGACCCTGCAACGTCGCGATATCGGCCGCCTGGCACTGGCTGGCGCACTGCTGTTCAGCGCCGCCGTCGCCTTCGTCCAGCCCGCCCGTGCCGCCGACGAGGCGCCCGATGCGCTCGTCAAGCGCCTGTCGACCGACGTGCTCGAGACGATCAAGGCCGACTCGTCCATCAAGTCGGGCGACGTCAACAAGATCATGGTGCTGGTCGACAGCAAGATCATGCCGAACGTCAACTTCCAGCGCATGACCGCTTCCGCCGTCGGCCCGGCCTGGCGTACCGCCACCCCCGAGCAGCAGAAGCGCCTGCAGGACGAGTTCAAGGCGCTGCTGGTTCGCACCTACGCCGGCGCGCTCGACCAGGTGACCGACCAGACCGTCACCGTGCGTCCGTTCCGCGGCTCGCCCGACGACAAGGACGTGCTGGTGCGCACCGAGGTCCGCGGCCGTGGCGATCCGGTCCAGCTCGACTATCGCCTCGAGAAGACCCCCGGCCAGGGCGCCGGCTGGAAGGTCTACAACCTGAACGTGCTGGGCGTGTGGCTGGTCGATACCTACCGCACCCAGTTCGCGCAGGAAATCAACAAGAGCGGCATCGACGGCCTGATCGCTGCGCTCGCCGCGCGCAACAAGGGCAACGGCAAGGGCTGAGAAGGAGCCGCACGCGATGCTGGTCCTGCCCGCCCGACTCACTCATGACGAGGCCCCCGCATGCATGCGCATGCTGCAGCAGGGGCTCAAGGGCCAGGCCGACTCGTCGTCCACCGTGGTCGACGCGACGGCGCTGACCCATTTCGACTCCTCGGCGCTGGCCGTGCTGCTCGAATGCCGGCGCGAATCGAGCGCGCTGGGGCGCGGTTTCTCCGTCAAGGGGCTCTCGCCCCGGCTGCGGGAACTGGCAGCGCTCTACGGCATTGCCGGACTGTTGCCCGCCGCGCCCTGACCCCGTTACGTCGGCCCCGGCTGGGGCCGCATGAGGGTATCGGGAGCGTCCGAGGCGGCTTGTAGAGCGGCACCTTAAAATCGCGGGCTCCCATGCCCGCGATCTCATTCCAGTCGGTCTCCAAGACCTATCCCCCTTCCAGACAGCAGAAAGCCCAGGGCAAGTCCGGGCTCAAGGCGGTCGATGAGGTCAGCTTCCAGATCGAGGAGGGCGAGTTCTTCGGACTGCTCGGCCCCAACGGCGCGGGAAAGACCACCCTGATCAGCATGCTCGCCGGCCTTTCGCGGCCCACGGCGGGCGCCATCAGCGTCCATGGATTCGACGTGCAGCGCGAGTACGCGCAGGCGCGCCGCCAGCTCGGCATCGTGCCGCAGGAGCTGGTGTTCGACCCCTTCTTCAATGTGCGCGAGTCGCTGCGCATCCAGTCGGGCTACTTCGGCATCACCAACAACGAAGCCTGGATCGACGAGCTGCTGCAGAGCCTGGGCCTGGCCGACAAGGCCACGGCCAACATGCGCCAGCTCTCCGGCGGCATGAAGCGTCGCGTGCTGGTGGCGCAGGCGCTGGTGCACAAGCCGCCGGTGATCGTGCTCGACGAACCCACCGCCGGCGTCGACGTCGAGCTGCGCCAGACGCTCTGGCAGTTCGTCGCCAGGCTCAACAAGCAGGGCAGCACGGTGCTGCTCACCACCCACTATCTCGAAGAGGCCGAGGCGCTGTGCAGTCGCATCGCGATGCTCAAGCTGGGCAAGGTGATCGCGCTCGACCGCACCAGCGAGCTGCTGAAGTCGGCCGCGAGCAACGTGCTGCGCTTCAAGACGGACGCCATGCTGCCCTGGGCGATCGCCCAGCACGCGCGCATCACCGGGCGCATCGTCCAGCTGCCGGCGCAGAACGCACATGAAGTCGAACAACTGCTGGCCGCCATTCGCGAAGCCGGCGTCACGGTGGAAGACGTGGAGATGCGCAAGGCCGACCTGGAAGACGTGTTCATCGACCTGATGGCCGGCGAGCAGACGCCGCTGGAGGTGGCGCGATGAGCGCCGCGCCGCGCCGCCCCAAGCAAGCGAAGCTCCCCCTCGTGGGGAAGCGCGGACGCGCAGTGCCGTGCAAGGGGGCCTCATGATCGCCGTGACCGGCTGGCGCGCGCTGCTCTACAAGGAGACGCTGCGCTTCTGGAAGGTCGGCTTCCAGACCGTGGGCGCGCCTGTGCTCACCGCGCTGCTGTACCTGATGGTGTTCGGCCACGTGCTCGAAGACCACGTGAAGGTCTACGGCACGGTCGGCTACACCGCGTTCCTGGTTCCCGGGCTGGTAATGATGAGCGTGCTGCAGAACGCCTTCGCCAACAGCTCGTCTTCCATCATCCAGAGCAAGATCATGGGCAACCTGGTCTTCGTGCTGCTCACGCCGCTGTCGCACTGGGGCTGGTTCTTCGCCTACGTGGGCTCGTCGATCATCCGCGGGCTGGCCGTGGGGCTGGGCGTGTTCGTGGTCACCATCTTCTTCGCGATGCCGGGCTTCCAGGCGCCGGGCTGGATCCTGGTGTTCGCGCTGCTGGGCTCGGCCATGCTGGGCACGCTGGGCCTCATCGCGGGGCTGTGGGCCGAGAAGTTCGACCAGATGGCGGTGTTCCAGAATTTCCTGATCATGCCCATGACCTTCCTGTCGGGCGTGTTCTATTCGATCGGCTCGCTGCCGCCGTTCTGGCAGAAGGTCAGCCACCTCAACCCGTTCTTCTACATGATCGACGGCTTCCGCTACGGCTTCTTCGGCGTGAGCGACGCCTCGCCGTGGCTCAGCCTGGGCATCGTCGGCACCGCGTGGCTGGTGGTGAGCGCCATCGCCATCCATCTTCTGCGCATAGGCTACAAAATCAGAGGCTAACAGATGGCTCTCCCCCAGGCTGCGCGCACTTCGTGTCGCTTCGCCAACCCCCTTCCGGGGGCGACACCTGCGGCCCGGCAAAGCCGGTTCCCCGGTGTCCCCCAATGAATACCTGCCTCAAATGACTGCTGACCAACTCCAAGCCATCATCACCGCCCACCTGCCGTGCGAGCACATCTCGCTGGAGGGCGATGGCCGACATTGGTACGCGACCATCGTCTCGGCCGAATTCGAGGGCAAGCGCTCGATCCAGCGCCACCAGCGGGTCTACGCCACCCTGGGTGCGAAAATGCACACCGACGAGGTGCATGCGCTTTCGATGAAGACGTACACGCCGGCCGAATGGGCGGCGGTGGAAAAATAACTCCCCAGGCCCTTGCGGCCTCCTGATTTCGCTGGAACTTCGATGGACAAACTTCTGATTCGCGGCGGGCGAGAGCTCCGCGGCGAAGTACTCATTTCCGGCGCCAAGAACGCAGCGCTGCCCGAGCTGTGCGCGGCCCTGCTGACCGACCAGCCCGTGGTGCTGCACAACGTGCCGCGCCTGCAGGACGTGTCGACCATGCTCAAGCTGGTGCGCAACATGGGCGTTTCGGCCGAGCGCGACCCAAACGAGAAAGATGGCGGCACCGTCCGGCTCGACGCGGGCGACCTGAACAAGCCCGAGGCGCCGTACGAGCTGGTGAAGACGATGCGTGCGTCGGTGCTGGCCCTGGGCCCGCTGCTGGCGCGCTTCGGCCATGCCAAGGTGTCGCTGCCCGGCGGCTGCGCCATCGGTTCGCGGCCGGTCGACCAGCACATCAAGGGCCTGCAGGCGATGGGCGCCGAGATCGTGGTCGACCACGGCTACATGGTCGCGCGCCTGCCTGCCGGGCGCACGCGGCTGAAGGGCGCGCGCATCCTGACCGACATGGTCACCGTCACGGGCACCGAGAACTTCCTCATGGCCGCCGCGCTGGCCGAAGGCGAGACGCTGCTGGAGAACGCCGCGCAGGAGCCCGAGATCGTCGACCTGGCCGAGATGCTGATCCGCATGGGCGCGAAGATCGAAGGCCACGGCACCAGCCACATCCGCATCCAGGGCGTCGAGAAGCTGCACGGCTGCGAGCACACGGTGGTGGCCGACCGCATCGAGGCAGGCACCTTCATGTGCGCCGTGGCCGCCACGGGCGGCGAGGCCTTCCTGCGCAACGCGCGCGGCGACCATCTGGATGCCGTGATCGACAAGCTGCGCGACGCCGGCTGCAAGGTCACGTCCGAGAAGGACGGCGTGCGCATCGCCTCGAAGGGGCCGGCGTACGAGCACCTGAAGGCGCAAAGCTTCAGCACCACCGAGTACCCGGGCTTCCCGACTGACATGCAGGCCCAGTTCATGGCCCTGAACGTGATCGCGCGCGGCGCCTCGATGGTCACCGAGACCATCTTCGAGAACCGCTTCATGCACGTGAACGAGATGGTGCGCCTGGGCGCCCACATCCACGTCGAGGGCAAGGTGGCGATGGTCGAGGGCGTGCAGCAGCTCTCGGGCGCCACCGTGATGGCCACCGACCTGCGCGCGTCCGCCAGCCTCGTCATCGCCGGCCTCGTGGCCGAGGGCGAGACGCTGGTCGACCGCATCTACCACCTCGACCGGGGCTACGACCGCATGGAAGCCAAGCTGCGCGGCCTCGGTGCCGACATCGAACGACTGACCGGAGCGGCAGCCGCATGATCACCCTCGCATCACAGGAGTCGCAATCGTGATCACGCTTGCTCTGTCCAAAGGCCGCATCTTCGAGGAGACGATGCCCCTGCTGGCCGCCGCCGGCATCGAGGTCACCGAAGACCCCGAGAAATCGCGCAAGCTCATCCTCGGGACCACCCGCCCCGACGTGCGCGTGGTGCTGGTGCGCGCCTCCGACGTGCCCACCTACGTGCAGTACGGCGGCGCCGACCTCGGCGTGACCGGCCTCGACGTCTTGCTCGAGCACGGCAACCAGGGCCTGTACCAGCCGCTGGACCTGCGCATCGCCGCCTGCCGCCTGAGCGTGGCCGTGCGCGCCGACTACGACTACGCCTCGGCCGTGAAGCAGGGCTCGCGCCTGCGCGTGGCCACCAAGTATGTGGGCCTGGCGCGCGACTTCTTCGCCAGCAAGGGCGTGCACGTCGACCTGATCAAGCTCTACGGCAGCATGGAGCTGGCGCCGCTCACCGGCCTGGCCGACGCCATCGTCGACCTGGTCTCCACCGGCAACACGCTCAAGGCCAACCACCTCGTCGAGGTGGAGCGCATCATGGACATCAGCGCCCGCCTGGTGGTTAACCAGGCTGCGCTCAAGCTCAAGCGCGAGCCGATCCGCCACATCATCGACGCCTTCGCCACCGCAATTCCTTCCGCCTGAAATCTCCCGCCTCATGACCTCGAAAGCAGCCCCCCTCCGCCTGTCCACGACTTCAGCCAGCTTCGACGCTGAATTCAAGGCGCGGCTGCATTGGTCCGCGGATGCCGACGCGGCCATCGAGACGGTGGTGGCGGACATCCTCGCCGATGTGCGCAAGCGCGGCGACGAGGCGGTGCTCGAGTACACCCGCCGCTTCGACGGCCTCGGCGCGACCGCCATGTCCGAGCTCGAACTGACGCAGGCCGATTTCAAGGAAGCATTCGATTCGCTGCCCGCCGCACAGCGCGATGCGCTGCAGGCCGCGGCCGACCGCGTGCGCAGCTACCACGAGGCGCAGAAGAAGGCCAGCGGCGAGAGCTGGAGCTACCGCGACGCGGACGGCACGCTGCTGGGCCAGAAGGTCACGCCGCTCGACCGCGTGGGCATCTACGTGCCGGGCGGCAAGGCGGCCTATCCGTCGAGCCTGCTGATGAACGCGATCCCGGCCCACGTGGCGGGCGTCGGCGAAATCATCATGGTGGTCCCGACGCCAGTGAAGGGCAGCGTGGCGACGGGCGGCGCGGGCGGGCAGTCGTCCACGAAGGGCGAGCGCAATGTGCTGGTGCTCGCCGCCGCCTACGTGGCCGGCGTGACCCGCGCGTTCACCATCGGCGGCGCCCAGGCCGTGGCCGCGCTGGCCTACGGCACCGACACCATCCCTGCCGTCGACAAGATCACCGGCCCCGGCAACGCCTACGTGGCCGCCGCCAAGCGCCGGGTGTTCGGCACCGTGGGCATCGACATGATCGCCGGCCCCAGCGAGATCCTGGTGCTGGCCGACGGCACCACGCCGCCCGAGTGGGTGGCGATGGACCTGTTCAGCCAGGCCGAGCACGACGAGCTGGCCCAGAGCATCCTGCTGTGCCCCGATGCCGCCTACATCGACCGCGTGCAGGCCGAGATCGACCGCCTGCTGCCGACCATGCCGCGCGCGGAGATCATCACCGCCTCGCTCGACGGCCGCGGCGCGCTGATCCACACCAAGAGCATGGAAGAGGCCTGCGAGATCAGCAACCGCATCGCCCCCGAGCACCTGGAGGTGAGCAGCAGCGAGCCGAACCGCTGGGAGCCGCTGCTGCGCCACGCCGGCGCGATCTTCCTGGGCGCCTTCACCAGCGAGAGCCTGGGCGACTACTGCGCGGGGCCGAACCACGTGCTGCCCACCAGCGGCACGGCGCGCTTCTCGAGCCCGCTGGGCGTGTACGACTTCCAGAAGCGATCCAGCCTGATCGAGGTCAGCGAGGCCGGTGCCCAGGTGCTGGGCCCCATCGCCGTGACGCTGGCCGAGGGCGAGGGCCTGCAGGCGCACGCCGAGGCCGCCCGGATGCGGCTGCGTAAGATCTGAATTCCAACAACAACCCGCATGCGGGAGGAGCACGCCTGATGATCGATCGTCTCTTCGGTTTTCGTTTCTTCGGTTCTCGCCTGTTCAGGTTCGCCACCACGGCCGTCGCCGGCGCCGCGCTGCTGGCGGCCTGCAGCCAGATGCCGCAGGCGCCGAGCGGATCGGTGGCCGCCACGGCCACGCCCAGCGCCGCACCCGCGGCGCCTGCGCCGCAGCTCGGTACGCAGTGGGGCGAGGGGATCGAGTCGAGGACCCGCACGGTCGTCACCAAGCGCCTGTCCGACCAGCCTGACGACGTGGCCTCGCTGGGCTACAACGAGGCTTCCGCCGTGCGCCGCGCGGTGGGCGGCAACCCCGAGCGGCGCCTGAGCCTGATGCTGGCCGACGGCGACGTCGAATGGTCGGTGCTCGACGAGGACGGCCGTCCGCTGCCGCTGCAGCGCGCCCGCCGCGGTGCCGGTGGCGACGAGATGTTCCGCCTCGCCGGCGTCGAGGGTTCGCGCTACACGCTGCGCTTTCGCAACCTCAGCGAGCGCAGCTACGAGCTGATCGCCACCGTCGACGGCCTGGACGTGCTCAGCGGCAAGCCCGGCAGCCTGCGCAACGGCGGCTACGTGCTGCAGCCGCTGCAGTCGATCACCATCGAGGGCTTCCGCAAGAGCCAGAACGAGGTGGCGGCCTTCCGCTTCTCCGCGCCCGGCCGCGCCTATGCCGCCAACACCGAGGCCGGCGACGTGCGCAACATCGGCGTGATCGGCGCCGCGCTGTTCGAGCTCGAGGAGCGCAACGCGCCCCGCCGCCAGCGCCGCGACGCCGCGCCGCAGCAGCCCAGCGCCTTCCCGGCCGACGGTGCCTACGCGCCGCCGCCGCGCTACCGCAAGTGAGCCCGATGAAGCGTGCCGCCTTCCTGTCGCTCGTGCTCGCGGCGGCCGCGACCGGTGCGCAGGCCATGAGCATCCGCGAGCTGCGCACGCTCGAAGCCGGCGAGAAGGACGGCAAGGCCTACGCCAGCTATTACCTCGTCGGCGTGCTCGAAGGCTTGCGCGAAGGCGTCGAGGCCTCGCAGCGCAACGGGCAGAAGCCGATCTTCTGCATCGAAGGCCGCCGCCTCGAGCCCTCCATGGCGCGCTCGCTCTACCAGACGGAGCTGAGCCGCAACGCCGACAGTTACGAAGCCGACATGCCCGTGCAACTGGTCATGGCCGGCGCCCTCCGCAACAGCTACCGCTGCACCCGATGACCGCTGCTCCTTCCGAACCCGCCCGCCTTCCGCTCGACCGCATCCGCGAGGACGTGCGGTCCATGCACGCCTATGCGGTGCAGGACGCCACCGGCTTCATCAAGCTCGACGCCATGGAGAACCCCTTCGGCCTGCCGCCCGCGCTGCAGGCCGAGCTCGGCGCGCGGCTCGGCGCGCTGGCGCTGAACCGCTACCCGGGCGAGCGAGGCGCCGACCTGCGCCGCGCACTGGCCGCGCATGCGCAGATGCCGGAAGGCTTCGAGCTGATGCTGGGCAACGGCTCGGACGAGCTGATCTCGCTGCTGGCCATCGCCTGCGACAAGCCCGGCGCCACGGTGCTGGCGCCGGTGCCCGGCTTCGTCATGTACGCCATGAGCGCGAGGCTGCAGGGACTGCGCTTCGTCGGCGTGCCGCTGACGGCCGACTTCGAACTCGACGAGGCCGCCATGCTGGCCGCCATCGAGCGCGAGAAACCCGCCATCGTCTACCTCGCGTACCCCAACAACCCCACGGCCAACCTCTGGAACGATGCGGTGCTCGAGCGCATCGTCGAGGCCCAGGGCGCGCAGGGCGGCCTGGTCGCCATCGACGAGGCCTACCAGCCCTTCGCCGCGCGCAGCTACATCGACCGGCTCGCGAAGCACGGCCACGTGCTGCTGATGCGCACGCTCAGCAAGTTCGGCCTGGCCGGCATCCGCCTGGGCTACCTGATGGGCCCGGCCGGGCTGGTCGCCGAGATCGACAAGGTGCGCCCGCCCTACAACGTCAGCGTGCTGAACTGCGAGTGCGCGCTCTTCGCGCTGGAGCACGCCGACGTGTTCGAGGCGCAGGCCCGCCAGATCCGCGAGGAGCGCGAGCGCCTGATGATGGGGCTCGGTCGCCTGCCCGGCGTGAAGACCTGGCCGAGCGACGCCAACATGATCCTGCTGCGCGTGCCCGATGCCGCCAAGACCTTCGATGGCATGAAGGCACACGGGGTGCTGGTGAAGAACGTTTCTAAAATGCACGATCTGCTCGCAAACTGCCTGCGCCTGACCGTCGGAACGGCCGACGAGAATGCGCGGATGCTCGCGGCACTCGAAGCCTCACTATGACCACCCCCACCACCACGGCCCTCGCGGGTGCTGCCGATCGCGTCGCGACGGTCACCCGCAACACCGCCGAGACGAAGATCACCGTCAGCGTCAACCTCGACGGCACCGGAAAGGCCAAGCTCTCGACCGGCATCGGCTTCTTCGACCACATGCTCGACCAGATCGCCCGCCACGGGCTGATCGACCTCGAGATCGACTGCCAGGGCGACCTGCACATCGACGGCCACCACACGGTGGAAGACGTCGGCATCACGCTGGGCCAGGCCGTGGCCAAGGCCGTGGGCGACAAGAAGGGCATCCGCCGCTACGGCCACGCCTACGTGCCGCTGGACGAGGCCCTGAGCCGCGTCGTCATCGACTTCTCGGGCCGCCCGGGCCTGGTGATGCACGTGCCCTTCACCAGCGGGATGATCGGCGCCTTCGACAGCCAGCTCACCTACGAGTTCTTCCAGGGCTTCGTGAACCACGCCTTCGTCACGCTGCACATCGACAACCTCAAGGGCGTCAACGCGCACCACCAGTGCGAGACGGTGTTCAAGGCCTTCGCGCGCGCCATGCGCGGCGCCCTCGAACTCGATCCGCGCTCGGCGGGGGTGATCCCGTCGACCAAGGGCTCCCTCTGAGGATGGCGGCCTGAAAGCTATGAAATTTGTAGCAGCAAACACCGTCGCGGTCGTCGACTACGGCATGGGCAACCTGCACTCCGTGTCGCAGGCCGTGCGCCATGCGGCCGACCAGGTGGGCGTGGAGGTCTTCGTCACCTCCGACCCGGACGTGGTCCGCAAGGCCACCCGCGTGGTGCTGCCGGGGCAGGGCGCCATGCCCGACTGCATGCGCGAGCTGCGCGACTCCGGCCTGCAGGAATCGGTGCTCGAGGCGGCGGCCAGCAAGCCGCTCTTCGGCGTGTGCGTCGGCATGCAGATGATGCTGTCGCGCAGCGACGAGGGCCCGACCGACGGCCTGGGCCTCATTCCTGGCGAGGTGGTCAAGTTCGACCTGGCCGGACGCCTGCAGCCCGACGGCAGCCGCTTCAAGGTGCCGCAGATGGGGTGGAACCAGGTGCGGCAGGCCCAGCCGCACGCGGTGTGGGCGGGGGTGCCCGACCTCAGCTATTTCTATTTCGTGCACAGCTTCTACGCCCGTCCGGTCGACCCCAAACACAGCGTGGGCGAGGCGGAATACGGCGCGAGCTTTACCGCAGCCATCGCACGAGATAACATTTTTGCAACCCAGTTCCACCCGGAGAAGAGTGCGGACCATGGGCTGCAGCTATATCGCAACTTCCTCCACTGGAACCCCTGAACCTGTTCTTCCTGCCGGGCCCGGGCTCTGACAGCCCGGATCTCGCACACTCGCGTCACTTCCATGCTCCTCATTCCCGCCATTGATCTCAAAGACGGCCACTGCGTTCGCCTCAAGCAGGGCGACATGGATCAGTCCACCATCTTCAGCGAAGACCCCGCCGCCATGGCGCGCAAGTGGGTCGACGCCGGCGCGCGGCGGCTGCACCTGGTCGACCTGAACGGCGCCTTCGCCGGCAAGCCGCAGAACCACGCGGCGATCAAGGCGATCCTGCGCGAGGTGGGCGAAGACATCCCGGTGCAGCTCGGCGGCGGCATCCGCGACCTCGACACCATCGAGCGCTACATCGACGACGGCCTGCGCTACGTGATCATCGGCACCGCCGCGGTCAAGAACCCCGGCTTCCTGAAGGACGCCTGCAGCGCCTTCGGCGGCCACATCATCGTGGGCCTGGACGCCAAGGACGGCAAGGTCGCCACCGACGGCTGGAGCAAGCTCACGGGCCACGAGGTGGCCGACCTGGGCAAGAAGTTCGAGGACTACGGCGTCGAGTCGATCATCTACACCGACATCGGCCGCGACGGCATGCTTTCGGGCATCAACATCGAGGCCACCGTCAAGCTGGCCCAGGCGCTGACCATCCCCGTGATCGCCTCGGGCGGCCTGTCGAACATGGCCGACATCGACCAGCTCTGCGCCGTCGAATCCGACGGCGTCGAGGGCGTGATCTGCGGCCGCGCCATCTATTCGGGCGACCTCGACTTCGCCGCCGCGCAGGCGCGCGCGGACGAGCTGACCGCCTGACGCTCCCGCTGCGCAGCGCGTGCTCTCCGCGCTCGCCATCGCCAACTACCGATCGCTGCGGCAGCTGACCGTGCCGCTGGGGCGGCTCACGGTCGTGACCGGGCCCAACGGCAGCGGCAAGTCGAGCGTCTACCGCGCGATGCGCCTGCTGGCCGACATCGCCAACGGCGGCGTGATCCGCTCGCTGGTGCGCGAGGGCGGGCTTTCATCCACCCTGTGGGCCGGTCCCGAGCGCTTCTCGGCCGCGATGCTGCGCGGCGACGTGCCGGTGCAGGGCACCACGCGCAGCGAGCCCGTGGCGCTGAAGCTGGGCTTCGCCGGCGCCGAGGCCGACGACTTCGGCTACGCCATCGACATCGGCCTGCCGCCGCCCATTCCGTCCACCGCCTTCTCGCACGATCCGCAGATCAAGCACGAGGCCATCTGGAGCGGCCCGCTGCTGCGGCCCTCCACGCAGCTGGTCGACCGCAAGGGCGCCGTGCTGCGGCTGCGCGAGGGCAAGGGCTGGCAGGCCGTCGGCCGGCCCATCCCGGCCTTCGCCAGCATGATGACCGAGCACGCCGACCCGCGGGACGCGCCCGAGATGCTCACGCTGCGCGAGCAGATGCGTTCCTGGCGCTTCTACGACCACTTCCGCTCCGACGCCGAGGCGCCCGCGCGCCAGCCCCAGCTGGGTACCTACACGCCGGTCCTCGCCAACGACGGCGCCGACCTGGCCGCCGCGCTGCAGACCATCCGCGAGATCGGCGACGGCGAAGCGCTCGACCGTGCGGTGGACGATGCCTTTCCGGGCGCCGGCATCGAGATCCGCGTCAACGGCGACCGCTTCGAGACGCTGATGCACCAGCACGGCCTGCTGAGGCCGCTGACGGCCGCCGAGCTCTCCGACGGCACGCTGCGCTACCTGCTGTGGATCGCGGCGCTGCTCACGCCGCGGCCGCCCGCGCTGCTGGTGCTCAACGAACCCGAGACCAGCCTGCACCCCGACCTGCTGCCCGCGCTGGGCCGCCTCATCGCACAGGCCGCGCGGCAGTCGCAGGTGATCGTGGTGTCGCACGCGGCACGGCTGATCTCGGCGCTGGACGACAGCGACGGCGTGCAGCCGGTGGTGCTGGAAAAGCGTTTCGGCGAGACCCGCATCGCGAACCTCGACATGAGCGAGATCCCGCGATGGGAGTGGCCTGCAAGATAGCGGGCCCGACTACTCGGCCTTCACCGACATCGTCTGGATGATGGTCTCCAGCTGCGCGCTCATCGGCAGGTTGATGCTCTCCCCCGACGGCAGCTTGCGCAGGAACCAGCGCTTGTACTGGCGCTCGATCTCGCCGTCCTCCGCCAGCACCTGGAAGGCGTCGACGACCACCTTGTTGAGCTGGGCATCGCCCTTGCGGTACATGATCCCGTAGGGGTCGTAGGAGAGGAAGTCGCCGACCACCTCGTAGTCGCTCTTCGCGGCGTCCTTGGCGATCAGGCCGTAGAGCAGCACGTCGTCGGTGGCGAAGGCGTCGGCCTGGCCGCTCTTCACGAGACCGAAGGATTCGGCGTGGTCGCGCGCCACCAGCAGGTCGATGTTGAGCTTGAACTTCTGCGAGAGCTCGCGCAGCGTCTTCTCGTTGGTGGTGCCCGCGGTCACGGCCACCTTGCGGTTGGCGAGGTCGCGGAAGGACTTGATCGGCGAGCCCTTCTTCACCAGCACCTTGGTGCCGGAGACGAACATCGTGGGCGAGAAGCTCACGCGCTTCTGGCGCTCGAGGTTGTTGGTGGTGGAGCCGCACTCCAGGTCGACCTTTCCGCTCACGACCGCGTCGATGCGTGAATCTGAGGTCACGGGCACCCACTTGATCGCGAGGCTCCTGTTCACCGCGTCCTCGATCGCCGTCACCAGCGCGCGGCAGAGCTCTATCGAATAGCCAATGGGCTCGTTGCGCGCATTGAGGTACGAGAAGGGTACGGACGACTCGCGGTAGCCGATGGCGATGGTGCCGCTCTCGCGCACCTTGGCCAGCGTGCCGGTGAGCTGCTCCTGCGCCCGCGCGGGCGCAGCGGGCAGGGCCGCGAGCACCACCGCCGCCAGCAGCGCGGCAAGGAAAGCGAATGGCAGCGTGCCGATGCGCTTCATGATGTGTTCTTCGCTTCGGCTCAGGCGTGCGCCGGGTGGGCGAGGGTGGCGTTGGCCTCCTCGTCGAGCGCCTTGGCGTTGACTTCGGCGTCGCTCTCGGAAAGCAGCTCGCCCTCCCACTTGGCGACCACCGCCGTCGCGATGGAGTTGCCCACCGCGTTGGTGGCCGAGCGGCCCATGTCGAGGAAGGTGTCCACGCCCAGGATCAGCAGCAGGCCGGCCTCGGGAATGTCGAAGTGGTTCAGCGTGGCGGCGATCACCACCAGCGAGGCGCGCGGCACGCCGGCCATGCCCTTGGAGGTGAGCATCAGGATCAGCAGCATCGTGATCTGCGTGCTGATCGGCATGTGGATGTTGTAGGCCTGCGCGATGAAGAGCACGGCGAAGGTGCAGTACATCATCGAGCCGTCGAGGTTGAACGAGTAGCCCATCGGCATCACGAAGCTGGAGATCTTGCGCTTCACGCCGAAACGGTCGAGGGCCTGCAGGATCTTCGGATAGGCCGCCTCCGAACTGGCGGTGGCGAACGACAGCAGGAAGGCCTCCTTGATGAGCACCAGCAGCTTGAACACGCGCGGGCCGAGGAACAGGAAGCCGGCCAGGACCAGCACGCTCCAGAGCACGAAGAGGCCCAGGTAGAAGTCGCCCATGAACACCGCGAACTTCAGCAGGATGCCCAGGCCGTTGACGGCCACGGTGGCGGCCATGGCGGCCAGCACGGCCAGCGGCGCGAGCTTCATCACGTAGCCGGTGATCTTGAGCATCGCGTGCGAGAGCTCCTCGATGGCGGCGACCAGCGTCTTGGCCTTGTCGCCCAGCGAAGCCAGCGCCACGCCGAAGAACATCGAGAACACCACGATCTGCAGGATCTCGTTGTTGGCCATGGCCTCGACGAAGGACTTCGGCACCGTGTGGCTCACGAACTCCTTGAGCGTGAACTTGGCCGTGGCGAGGTTGGCCGAGGCGCCGATGTCGGGCAGCGGCAGCCCGAGGTTCTCGCCGGGCTTGAGCAGGTTGGCCATGACCAGGCCGATCACCAGCGAGATCAGCGAGGCCGTGAGGAACCAGCCGATGGCCTTGCCGAACACGCGGCCCACCGACTTGGCGTCGCCCATGTGCGCGATGCCCACCACCAGCGTGGAGAACACCAGCGGGCCGATCAGCATCTTGATGAGGCGCAGGAAGACGTCCGAGACGATGGAGACGTAGTCTGCGATTTCCTTCGCGGCCTTCTTGTCCGGAAAGCTGGTGAAGATCATGTAGCCGACGATGATGCCCAGCACCATCGCGATCAGGATCCATGCGGCCATCGGCAGCTTCTTCATTCGTATCCCCTTTTGTCGTGTGAGAGTGATTTTTTCCGGGTGCGCGGGACCGGCCTGCACCTTGTCTCCCGGTGCAGGCGGCCACAGGGTATCCAAGAAGGCCCCGGCCGCGCAATGGGCCGGGATGCCAGTTCCGTGCCACTGAACGGGCGCTGCCTACAATTCCTCACATGGAAACCAGCCTGATCGAGTTCCGCGGCCAGCCCGCCATGCGCGCAACCGGCGCCGACGGAAGCACCCTTACCGTCGCATTGCATGGTGCCCATGTGCTGTCGTGGACCACGGCCGACGCTGTGGAGAGGCTCTACCTGAGCCCGCGCGCGGTGTTCGACGGACAGGCCGCCATCCGCGGCGGCATACCCATTTGCTGCCCGCAGTTTAACCAGCGCGGCATGCTGCCCAAGCATGGCTTCATGCGCAATTTGCCTTGGGAAAACGCCCCTTCCGACGTCCCCCAGACGCTTCGCCTGACGCTGCGCGACAACGAAGCCACGCGCAGGCTCTGGCCGCACTCTTTCGAGGCACGGCTGGATGCAACGCTGAGCCCCGGCGGGCTTCGCACGGCGCTCACCCTGGTCAACACCGATGCCGCGCCCTGGTCCTTCACCGCGGCGCTGCACACCTACCTGTGCGTCGACGACATCGCCGATGCGCGCCTGGATGGCCTCCAGGGCGCCGATCGCTGGGATGCGCTGACTGACGAGCGCCATGCCGAAAAGGCGCAGGCGCTGCAGTTCGAGGCCGAGTTCGACAGCGTCTACGGCACGCCGGGCCGGCCGCTGCAGCTGGTGCAGCCGGGCGGCACGGTCGAAATCTCCCAGAGCCCCACCTGCACCGAGACCGTGGTCTGGAACCCCGGCGCCGTGCTAGGTGCGAAACTCGCCGACATGCCCGAAGACGGCTATCGCCACATGCTCTGCGTGGAGGCGGCCCGCATCGACGAGCCCGTGCTGCTCGCGCCCGGCGCCCAATGGCTCGGCTGGCAGCAGCTGCGCGTTCTCTGACCACCCCACCGGTTCCTTACCCCACCATGCTTGCCAAACGCATCATTCCCTGCCTCGACGTCACCGGCGGCCGCGTCGTCAAGGGCGTCAACTTCGTCGAACTGCGCGACGCCGGAGATCCGGTCGAGATCGCCGCGCGCTACAACGCGCAGGGCGCCGACGAGCTCACCTTCCTCGACATCACCGCCACCAGCGACGGCCGCGACCTGATCCTGCCGATCATCGAGGCGGTGGCCTCGCAGGTCTTCATTCCGCTGACCGTGGGCGGCGGCGTGCGCACCGTGGCCGACGTGCGCCGGCTGCTCAACGCCGGCGCCGACAAGACCAGCTTCAACTCGGCCGCCATCGCCGATCCGCAGGTGATCAGCGACGCGTCGCAGAAATACGGCTCGCAGTGCATCGTGGTCGCCATCGACGCCAAGCGCCGCAGCCCCGAGGAGGCCACCACGCGCGGCGCGGGCTGGGACGTGTACAGCCACGGCGGGCGCAAGAACACCGGCCTGGACGCCGTCGAATGGGCCGCCGAGATGGCGCGCCGCGGCGCCGGCGAGATCCTCTTGACCAGCATGGACCGCGACGGCACCAAGAGCGGCTTCGACCTGGAGCTGACCCGCGCGGTGAGCAACGCCGTGAACGTGCCGGTGATCGCCTCTGGCGGCGTGGGCAGCCTGGACGACCTGGCCGACGGCATCCAGACCGGCGGTGCCGACGCGGTGCTGGCCGCGAGCATCTTCCACTACGGCGAGCACACGGTCGGCGAGGCCAAGGCCCGCATGGCCGCGCGGGGCATTCCCGTGCGCATCGACCGCTGAATGGCCCCGCGGACAGCCTCCCGGGCAGCCTCAAAAGGCTGTCCAAGGGTCTTTTGCCATCCCCGACAATACCTTCCATGAACTGGCTCGATGAAGTGAAGTGGGACGCGAACGGCCTGGTGCCCGTGATCGCGCAGGAACAGGGCAGCAACGACGTGCTGATGTTCGCCTGGATGAACCGCGAGGCGCTCGAGAAGACCGCCGAGCTGGGCCGCGCGGTGTATTTCAGCCGCTCGCGCAACAAGCTGTGGTTCAAGGGCGAGGAGTCGGGCCACGTGCAGACCGTGCACGAGATCCGCCTCGACTGCGACAGCGACGTGGTGCTGCTCAAGGTCACCCAGCTCGGCCACGAGCCGGGCATCGCCTGCCACACCGGGCGCCACAGCTGCTTCTTCAACAAGTACGACAACGGCGGCTGGAAAGCGGTCGAGCCCGTCTTGAAAGACCCGGAATCGATCTACAAGTGACGGCCACAGTGAACAACGACAGCACCTCCGACGCGCTCGCCCGCCTGGCCGCGGTCATCGAAAGCCGCCTGCCCGCGCGCGGCGGCGACCCCGAGAAAAGCTACGTCGCGCGCCTGCTGCACAAGGGCCCCGACGCCTTCCTCAAGAAGATCGGCGAGGAGGCCACCGAAGTCGTGATGGCCGCCAAGGACGCCGACCACGGCGGCGACCGCTCGAAAATAGTGAACGAAGTGGCCGACCTGTGGTTCCACACCATGGTGGCGCTGGCGCACTACGGTTTCTCTCCGGCCGACGTCACTGCCGAACTGGAGCGCCGCGAGGGCACCAGCGGCATCGAGGAAAAGGCGCTTCGCAAGGTGAAGGCGCGGGAAGCCGAAGCCCCCAACGATTGAAAGGACACCTGCCATGGCCAACGACATCGTGAACGTGGAACCCGACGACTCGCTCAAGACCTGGGGCTGGGTCAGTTACATCCTGCACCTGATCGTGGCCATCGGCGCCGTCGTGCCGGGGGCGCAGGCCTCCGTGCTGCTGCTGCTCATCGCGCTGGTGATCGACTTCGTGAAGCGCGACGATGCGGCCGGCACCTGGCAGGCCTCGCATTTCAGCTGGCGCATCCGCTCGGTGCTGTGGGCCGGGCTCCTGTACATCGTCACCTCGTGGCTCTGGCTGCTGCTCTTCGTGCCGGGCTGGATCGCCTGGAGCCTGATCTCGCTGTGGTTCCTCTACCGGATCGTGAAGGGCATGATCCGGATGAACGACGGCCGTCCCATGGAACCCAAAGATGTCATCTGATCCGAACTGCGTCTTCTGCAAAATCATCGAGGGCAAGATTCCCTCCCGCAAGGTCTACGAAGACGAGGACCTGTTCGGCTTCCATGACATCGCGCCCTGGGCGCCGGTGCATTTCATGCTTGTGCCGAAGAAGCACATTCCCTCGATGGCCCAGCTGACGCCCGAGGATTCGGCGCTGATGGGCAAGATCATGACCCTGGCGCCCAAGCTGGCGCTGGAGCAGGGCTGCAGGCCGTACCCGGAGGGCGGCTTCCGGGTCGTGGTCAATACGGGTGCGGAGGGCGGACAGGAGGTTCACCATCTCCATGTCCATGTCATGGGCGGCCCCCGGCCATGGCTTCGCGGCTGACGGGCATTAAGCCAAACTGTCACATTACGCCCGACTAAAATCGGACACATTCTTAGGAGTTCTCCATGGGTTCTTTTTCCATCTGGCACTGGCTGATCGTGCTGCTCGTCGTGGTCATGATCTTCGGCACCAAGAAGCTGCGGAACATCGGTTCGGACCTCGGTGGTGCCGTCAAGGGTTTCAAGGACGGCATGAAGGACGGCTCCGCGTCCGACGCTTCCGCTGCACCCTCGGCTCCCGCCCAGCAGGTGACCGGCCAGCCGGCCAACGGCGACAAGTCGGCGATCGACGTCGAAGCGCGTCAGAAGTCCTGAGCACGGGCAGCAGCACGTGCTCGACCTCGGCATTGAGAAGCTGGCGCTGATCGGCGTCGTCGCGCTGATCGTCATCGGCCCGGAGAAGCTGCCGCGCGTGGCCCGTACCGTCGGCACGCTGCTGGGCAAGGCGCAGCGCTACGTGAACGACGTCAAGGCCGAAGTCAACCGCTCGATGGAGCTCGACGAGCTCCGCAAGATGAAGACCACCGTCGAGGATGCGGCGCGCGACGTCGAGCACAGCATCCACACGGGCGCGAGCGAGTTCGAGAAGCAGTTCAGCGGTTCGGGCGAGACCCTTTCGGCGCTGGCCGAACCCGAGCCGCCACCACCGCCGGTCTACAAGCACCCCCGCAAGAACTGGCGCCTGAAGCAGGGCGCCACGCCGCAGTGGTACAAGGCGCGCAACGGCGTGCGCACCAAGGCGCTCTCGGGCGCCGCGCGCGTGGCACGCTTCCGCCCGCACAAGATCAACTAGCGGCTTTCCTCCCTTCACCGCGTTCTTCGAGCGCCGCACGCCGGCCGACGTCACGCTATCTTCTTTTCCAATGGCCGATTCAGACAACAAGAGCAACGACAAGGAAGACGAGCTCGCGGGCACCGAACAGCCGTTCGTGGCGCACCTGATGGAGCTTCGCGACCGCCTGCTCTATTGCGTCTACGGCCTCGTGGTCGCGGGTGTGCTGCTGGCGATCTGGCCCGGCCCGGCCGGCCTGATCGACCTGATCGCGGTGCCGATCAAGGCGCACATGCCGCACGACGCGAAGCTCATCGCCATCGGCGTGTTCTCGCCGTTCTTCGTGCCGCTGAAGGTGCTGATGATGGCGGCCGTGCTGCTGGCGCTGCCCTGGCTCATGTACCAGGCGTGGATGTTCGTCGCGCCGGGCCTCTACAGCCATGAGAAACGCTTCGCGCTGCCCCTGATCTGCTTCGGCAGCCTGCTGGCCTATGCGGGCATCGCCTTCGTGCAGCTCTTCGTGCTGGACAAGATGTTCGGCTTCATCCAGCACTTCGCGCCCGCCGCGGTGCAGGCGACGCCCGACATCTCCTCCTACGTGGAGGCGATCCTGTCGCTTTACATCGCTTTCGGCGTGGCTTTCCAGGTGCCGATCGTGGTGATGCTGCTGGTGCGCTTCGACATGGTGACCATCGAGAAGCTCAAGTCCTTCCGCGGCTACTTCATCGTGGTCGCCTTCGTCGTGGCCGCAGTGCTCACGCCGCCCGACGTGGTCTCGCAGCTGGCCCTGGCGGTGCCGATGTGCCTGCTGTACGAAGTGGGCATCCTCGGCGCCAAGTACTTCGCCAGCAGCACCAAGAAGTCTGAAGAAGAACAGAGCAGCGCCGACTCGGCCTCCAGCTAGCCAGCCCTCCAGCAGGCCCTGCGACAGGGCCCGCTGCGCCCGTCAGGCCCGTAGCCGGCCGCCAAACTACCCCGAAAATTCCAGAAGCACCGCGGAACCGGCTTTGCCGGGCCGCTGGTGTTGCCCCCGGAGGGGGGTGGCGAAGCGACACGAAGTGCGCGAAGCCTGGGGGGAAAGCCAAGTTCTACCGCGGAACCGGCTTTGCCGGGCCGCTGGTGTTGCCCCCGGAGGGGGTGGCGAAGCGACACGAAGTGCGCGAAGCCTGGGGGAGAGCTTTTTATTCCTGCTGATTCGGCACCTGCCGCACCGGGCTCTTCGGCCTCAGGCCCGGCGTCACGTCCAGTTCCATCTTGTCGCTGCCTCGTTGCAGCGCGAAGCGCGAGGTCGTGCCGGGCTTGAGGCCGGCCACGGCGGTCAGCAGGGCCTGCACGTTGTCCGTCTTCTTCTCGCCCACCGAGGTGATCACGTCGCCCGGGCGGATGCCGGCCTTGGCGGCGGGGCCGTTCTGCAGGACGCCGGTGATGATCACGCCGGAGTCGGCCTTCACGCCGAAGGTCTCGGCCAGCTCGGGCGACAGGTCGCTCGGCTCCACGCCGATCCAGCCGCGGCGCACCTGGCCTTCCTTGACGATGCCCTCAAGCACGATCTTGGCCATCGACACAGGGATGGCGAAGCCGATGCCCATGCTGCCGCCCGAGCGGGAGTAGATCGCGGTGTTGATGCCCTGCAGGTTGCCGTTCACGTCGATCAGCGCGCCGCCCGAGTTGCCGGGGTTGATGGCCGCGTCGGTCTGGATGAAGTTCTCGAAGTTGTTGATGCCGAGCTGGTTGCGGCCCAGCGCGGACACGATGCCGCTGGTCACGGTCTGGCCCACGCCGAAGGGGTTGCCGATGGCCAGCACCTGGTCGCCGACCTGAAGGCCGTCGGAGTCGCCCAGCACGATCACAGGCAGCTTGTCGAGCTCGATCTTCAGTACGGCCAGGTCGGTGTCTGGATCGGTGCCGATCACCTTGCCGCGCGCGTGGCGGCTGTCGTTGAGGGTCACCTCGATCTCGTCGGCGCCTTCCACCACGTGGTTGTTGGTGAGGATGTAGCCGTCGGGGCTCACGATCACGCCGCTGCCCAGGCCCACCTGGGGCTGGTCGTCCTGGTCGCCGAAGAAGAAGCGGAACCACGGGTCGTTGCTGCGCGGGTGGCGTTGGGCGGCCTTGCTGGTGTTGATGCTGACCACCGCGGGCGAAGCCTTCTTGGCAGGCGCGCTCAGGCTGCCGGGGGCCGTGACGCCCGGGTTGCTTGCCGGGGCCTCGACGATCGAGACCACGCCGCCCAGCGAGGTCGCGCGCTTGTTGATCCACTCGGGCTTGAGCGTCGCGACGACGAAGTAAGCCGCCAGCAGGACGGTCACGGCTTGGGCAAATAGCAGCCAGGTGCGTTTCATGAAAGATTGGTGAAAAAGACGTTGGAAAGCCGCAAGCAGCGCGGCAATGTTGTCAATTGTCCCTCAACCGGGCAGTCCGGAGACCGCCCGGGCCGGTCGAGATTAGGAGGGTGCCGGGGCGTGAATTCGGGTTAACACTTAGTATCACGGGTCGGCCCCACCCGGTCCGTCTGTTTTCCGGCCCCCGTGCCGCCCATCCGGCGGGTGCGGCGAGGCCTTCCGTCGGCGCGCCATTCTTTCCGTTTCTCACCCGGTTTCGCGGGTTGGCGCGCGGCCAAGATCTTCCTGCCTGCCATGACTTCAGAAGCTACCACCCCGCACGGCGCACGGCCGGTGCCGGCGCGCACGCTCGCCTCGAGCGACTACAAGACCCTCGGCCTGTCCGCCCTCGGCGGCACGCTGGAGTTCTACGATTTCGTCATCTACGTGTTCTTCGCCACCGTGCTGGGAGCGCTGTTCTTCCCGGCCGACATGCCCGACTGGCTGCGCCAGCTGCAGACCTTCGGCATCTTCGCGGCCGGCTATCTGGCGCGCCCGGTGGGCGGCATCGTCATCGCGCATTTCGGCGACATCTTCGGCCGCAAGCGCATGTTCACGCTGTCGATCTTCCTGATGGCGGCGCCCACGCTGGTGATCGGCCTGCTGCCCACCTACGCCAGCATTGGCGTGGCGGCCCCGCTGCTGCTGCTGGCGATGCGCGTGCTGCAGGGCGCGGCCATCGGCGGCGAGATGCCCGGCGCCTGGGTGTTCGTGGGCGAGCACGTGCCGGAAAAGCGCTACGGCCTGGGCATCGGCGTGCTGACTTCGGGCATCACCGGCGGCATCCTGCTGGGCTCGCTGATCGCGGTGGCCATCAACCGCCACTATTCGCCCGAGCAGGTGAGCGACTTCGCCTGGCGCATTCCGTTCATCCTGGGCGGCGTGTTCGGGCTGGTGTCGGTGTACCTGCGACGCTTCCTGCATGAGACGCCGGTGTTCAAGGAGCTGGCCGGCCGCCGCAACGCGGCGCGCGAGCTGCCGCTTCGCACCGTGCTGCGCGAGCATCGCCTGGCCTGTGTGTACGTCGCGCTGCTGACCTGGGTGCTGTCGGCCGCCATCGTGGTCGTGGTGCTCTACACGCCCACCTACCTGCAGAAGGTGCACCACATTCCTGCCGCCATGGCGCTGGAGGCCAACGCCCTGGCCACGCTGACGCTCACGCTGGGCTGCGTGCTGGCCGGCTGGGCGAGCGACCGCATAGGCACCCGGGCCGTCATGCTGATCGGCTGGGGCGGCCTGTTCGCCACGGCCTACCTTTTCTACAGCGGCCTGCCCGGTACGCCGGCGACGCTCTTCTGGCACTACGGCCTGGTGGGCCTGTTCGTGGGCTCCATCGCCACCGTGCCGATCGCGGGCGTGCGCGCCTTCCCGGCGCCGGTGCGCTTCACCGGGCTTTCCTTCGCCTACAACATGTCGTACGCGGTCTTCGGCGGGCTCACGCCGGTGATCCTGACGCTCTGGCTGCAGCACGACACGATGGCGCCCGCGCACTACGTCGCGGTGCTGGCCGCGCTCGGCTTCCTGCTGGCGCTGCTGCCCCTGGCCGCGCGCGGCCATGCGATGCGCGACGGTGGCGTGGCGCCCGCGCGGGGCGCGACAATGGCGCGATGAGCACAACCCGTCACGAACTGCTTCACGCATTCGACCTGCTGCTGGCCCCCGGGCGCTTCAAGGACTATGGACCCAACGGCCTGCAGGTCGAAGGGCGCACCGTGGTGCGAAAGATCGTCTCGGGCGTGACCGCCAGCCGCGCGCTGATCGAGGCCGCGATCGAGGCCGACGCCGACGCCATCTTCGTTCACCACGGCCTCTTCTGGCGCGGCCAGGACGGCCGCGTCACCGGCTGGATGAAGCAGCGCCTCGGCCTGCTGCTGGGCCGCGACATCAATCTCTTCGCCTACCACCTGCCGCTCGACGCGCACCCCGAACTCGGCAACAACGCCCAGCTGGGCCTGAAGCTGGGGCTCGTGGCGCATACCGGTCCGGGCGGCCGCTTCGGGGAACAGGAACTGGGCTTCATCGGCACGCAGGAAGGCGGCGGGAGCTTCGACAGCGCCAGGACGCTCGCCACCCACGTCGAGAGCGTGCTGAAAAGGCCGGTGACGCTGGTCGACGCGGCCCAGCGCCCCATCAGGAACATCGCCTGGTGCACCGGAGGCGCGCAGGGCTACTTCGAGGCCGCCATCGCGGCCGGCGCCGACGCCTTCATCACCGGCGAGATCTCGGAGCCGCAGGCCCACTACGCGCGGGAGATGGGCGTGGCCTTCCTCGCCTGCGGGCATCACGCCACCGAGCGCTACGGTGCCCCCGCGGTGGCGGGGCACGTGGCTGCGCAGCTCGGGCTGACGCACGAGTTCATCGACATCGACAACCCGGCATGAGCGCGGCGCGGAGCACGGAGGTGTATTTCCAATGAGCGGCTCCATCGCCATCACGCTGGGCGACCCCGCCGGCATCGGCCCTGAAATCATCGTCAAGGCCTTCCGCGACGCGCCCGAGGCGACGCGTGGCGCCTTCGTCGCCGGCGACGTGGGCACGCTGCGCAAGGCATCGCAGGCCCTGGCGGCCGACGGCCGCCCCGGCTGGCCGGTGCTGGAGATCGAATCGGTCGCCGAGGCGGCCAGTGTTCCGCCAGGCTGCATCCCGGTACTGCAGGTGATCGCGCCGCCCTCTGGCATCGAAACGGGCCGCATCAGCGCCGAGGCCGGTCGGGTGGCGGGCGAATGCGTGGTGTGGGCCGCGCGGGCCGCGCTGCGCGGCGAGATCGGCGCCATCGTGACCGCGCCCCTGCACAAGGAGGCGCTGTCGGCCGCCGGCTTTCCGTACCCCGGCCACACCGAGCTGCTGCAGGCCGAGGCGGCCGCGCACCTGGGCCGCACCGTGGCCGACGTGCCGGTGCGCATGATGCTGGCCAACGACGAGCTGCGCACCGTGCTCGTCAGCATCCACATGTCGCTGCGCAAGGCCATCGAGGCTGTGCGCTTCGAGGGCGTGCTGGAGACGCTGCGCATCACGCACCGTGCGCTGACGCACGCGCTGGGCCGCGCGCCGCGCATCGGCGTGGCGGGGCTCAATCCGCATGCGGGCGAGGGCGGGCTCTTCGGCTCGGAGGAGCGGGAGATCATCGCGCCGGCCGTCGAGGCGGCGCGCGCCGAGGGCATCGATGCCAGCGGGCCTCACGCGCCCGACACGGTCTTCATGCGCGCACGCGCCAAGAACGGCGTGCCGTCCAGCGGCGAGTTCGACGTGGTGATCGCGATGTACCACGACCAGGGACTGATCCCGGTCAAGTACCTGGGCGTGGAAAAGGGTGTGAACGTGACGCTGGGCCTGCCGCTCGTGCGCACCAGTCCCGATCACGGTACCGCGTTCGACATTGCCGGAACGGGGCGGGCCGATGCGTCCAGCCTCGTGGAGGCGCTGCGCATGGCTCGCACGCTGAGCTGAACCGACTTCTCCAGAAACACCGCGGAACCGGCTTTGCCGGGCCGTGGGTGTTGCCCGGCAGGGTCAAGGCGTGCGCGACATGAAGTGCGCGCAGCCTGGGGCGGGCAACAGGTTCAGCGCTGCTTGAGGCTGTCGCGGATCTCGCGCAGCAGCACCACGTCTTCGGGTGTCGCGGGGGCTGCGGCGGGCGCCGGCTCCTCGGTGCGCTTCAGGCGGTTGATCTGCTTGACCATCATGAAGATGATGAAGGCGAGGATCACGAAGTTGACGGCGATGGTGATGAAGTTGCCGTACGCCAGCACCGGGACGCCTGCCTTCTTCAGGTCCGCCAGCGTGTTCGCGACGCCCGGCGGCACCGTGCCCAGCACCACGTAGAGATTCGAGAAATCGAGCTTGCCGAACACCACGCCCACCAGCGGCATGATGATGTCGGCCACGAGCGAGTCGACGATCTTGCCGAAGGCCGCGCCGATGATCACGCCGACCGCGAGGTCGATGACGTTGCCCTTGACGGCAAATTCCTTGAATTCACTGAGGATGCTCATGATTCAAAAGGCTGCTGGAGCTCTGCTGTTGAAGGAGAGCCGAGTATGCCCGCGATTGCTCACTTCTCCAGCGGGCGCGGTGCCACATCGACGTGCGCAGCCGGCAACCCTTCACGACTGCGCGAGGCAATCTGCCTGTAGCCGTCTTCCAGGTGGCGCACGAAGCGTGGCGTGTCGAAATAGCCGCTGCGCGCTTCCTTGGCCTTCGCGAGGCGCGAGCGCAGCGCCGCCAGCTCTTCCCGGTGCGTGGCGTAGTGGATGGCCTTTTGGACATACTCCGCGTGGTTCGTGGCCACCAGCTCCGGCAGTCCGATGGCGCGCAGCAGGCTGCCCGCCATGCGCGACACCATCGTCGTGCCGGTGAGCGCCAGCAGCGGCACGCTCGACCACAGCACGTCGTTCGCGGTCGCGCCGCTGCTGTAGGGGAAGGTGTCGATGAACAGGTCGGCCAGGCCGATGCGCGCCAGGTGCTGGTCGACCGGCATGCGCGGCGACACGATCAGGCGCTCGGCCGGCAGGCCCGCCTTCTCCCATTGCGCGCGCAGGTTCTGCTCGAAGCCGTTCGGGCCCTGGGCCAGCCACAGCACCGAGTTCGGAATGCCCTGCACGATGCGCACCCAGGCCTCGAAGGTCTCGGGCTGGATCTTGAAGGACTGCGAGAAGTTGCACAGCACGAAGGCGTCTTCGGGCAGGCCGTGCTCGGCGCGCGTGGGCCTGTGCGGATTGACCGGCCGCTGGGTGTCGATGACCTGGAAGGTCTCCGGCAGCCGCAGCAGCTTCTCGGAGTAGCAGTCTTCCGTGCCCGGCGGCGAGAGGAAGTTGTCGGACACCAGGTAGTCGTAGTTGGGCGTGCCGCTGGTGCCCATGTAGCCCAGCCACATGAGCTGCGCTGGCGCCGCGTGGTAGGCCATCACCTGCGGCTTGGCGCCGCGCGTGTCGCCCGAGAGGTCGACCAGGATGTCGATCTCGTCGTCGCGGATGCGCTCGGCCATCTGCTGGATCGACAGGCCCTGCAGGTCGACGAAATGTTCCGCGGTGGCGGCGATGCGCGCCCGTGCGGGGTGGCCGTCGTCGGGGCCGTAGGAGTAGATGAAGACTTCGAACTCCTTGCGGTCGTGCCGGCCATAGAGCTCTGCCGTCAGGTGCGCCACCGGATGGTTGCGGAAGTCGAAGGAGTAGTAGCCCACGCGGATGCGCGGCGAGGTGCGGCGCGCGCCCGCATCGGCAAAGGGCCTGATGGCCGTGTTGCGGTCGGCCAGCAGGGCGGAGCGCTGCGTCCAGTTCATGAGGCGGCGCGCGTCGTCGTAGTTCGACATCAGGATGAAGGACGACACCGTCTGGTCGTTGCTCGGGTTGTCGAGCAGCGCCGCGATGCGCTCGCGCAGTTCGGGCACGCCGTTCCAGTCGGCGATGTGCGCCTTCTCGCCCAGCATCCACACCATGGCGGGCATGAAGTCGGGATCGTCGCGCAGGCACTGCTCGAATTCGGCGATGGCCTCCTTCGACTGGCCTGCCATCACGTAGGTCACGCCCAGGTTGCATCGCGCGAGCACCTGGCGCGGGTGCACCTCGAGCGCCTTCTTCAGCACCTCGATGGCAGTGTCGAAGCGGCCGAGCCGGAAGTTCACCGTGCCCAGGTTGTTCAGCAGCAGTTCGTGCTCCGGCAGGCTTTCGAGCGCGAGCCTGTAGAGCTCGGCCGACTCCGCGAAGCGCATCGACACGCCCTCGAGCGCGCCGCACACGCCGTAGAGCGCAGCCACGCCCTCGGGGTCGGACAGCGCCTTGTGGCGCTCCTCGGCCGGCCAGTTGCGCATGGCGCGCTGCATCGGTTCGATCGCCTCCTCGATGCGTCCGCAGGCCTGCAGCGCCCTGGAGAGCATGAACGCGGCCTCGCAGTCCATCGGGTCGGCGGCGGCCTTTTCATACGCGCCGAGCGCGGCGGCCCAGTCCTTCTGGTGCGCGCGGATCTTGCCGATGTTCTTGTGCGCGGCGGCGTAGCCGGGGTCCAGCGCCAGCGCGCGGCCGAACTGCGTGATCGCCTCGTCGAAGCGGTCCTGCTCCATGTCGATGGCGCCGGCGTTGTTCCATGCGGCGGGTGCCTGCGGCGCGAGCCGCGTGGCCTCGGCGGCGGCTTCGCGCGCCTGGCGGAATTTCTTCTGCTGGCGATAGACCGCCGACAGGTTCACGTAGGCCTCGGGGTAGTTGGGCTGGGCCTTGATCGCGCGGCGAAGGTCCTGCTGCGCTTCGTTCGGCAGGCCCATGTGCATGAAGATCGTCGCGCGGGTGTTGAAGTAGAAGTGGTGCGGCGACCGTGCGATCGCCCGGTTCACGTAGTTCAGCGCCAGCTTGGGACGGCCTTGCCGGTACAGCGCCTCGCCGCTGAGGTGCAGCGCGTCGGCATGCTCGGGGAAGCGCGACAGCAGCGCCTCGTAGACCTGCAGGGCCTCCGCGAAGCGGCCCACCCGGTGCAGCGCCAGACCCTGCTCCAGGAGTTGCCCGGCGTCCGCGGCCGGCGTGGAGGGAGCGGGAGCGAGAGAAGGTGAGTTCATGAATCCGCGTGAAGAGTGTCGAGTCTGGAGTCGAGACTGGGTCGGGACAGTGATTGCGGCCGCTTCGGTGCCGGCCTTCCGCACAAGTGAAAAGGCCGGTCACCCAGTATAGGGGCCGGCCTTTCGATTGCATCCGCTGGCATTCCCGCGGCGCGCTCGCTGGCGCCGCGGAAGTGCCGGGCGGATTACCAGGACCAGGAGGCGCCGATGCCGCCGCCGACCTTGCCGTTGTTGCCGCTGCCGATGTTCAGCTTGATCTGCGCGCCTTCGCCGATGCGGAAGCTGGCCGCTGCAGCGATGGCCGACCGGCCGTCGTACGAGCCCACGCCCACGCCGATGCCGAAGTTCTTGCCCGCCTCGAGCGCTGGCACCGAGGCCGCGGCCAGCGCGATGGCCGCGCCGGTGCTGCTGGTCCTGCGCATGTCCTGCACCTCGCTGCGGACCTGGTTCAACTGCGACATGTTCGCGGCATCCGTCGGCAGCACGCCCGGGGCCACGTTCTGCACGCGCCCGTTGGCGACCACGCCGTTGCCTGCGGTGATGGTGCCGCCCGCATTCACGTTGCCGGTGACGTTGACCGTGCCCGCATTCAGCGTCGTGACGTTGCCGGTCACGGCGTTGATCGTGGTGATGTTGCCGGTCTGCGTGTTCAGCACCGTGATGTTGCCGTTCGCCGCAGTGATCGTCTGGAAGTTGCCGGTGGTGGCATTCACCGTGCTGGCGTTCACCGTCGTGGCGGCGACCGTGCCGGCGGTCAGTGCATTGACCGTGGCGCTGGCGGCCGACAGGTTGGTCGTGCTGACGTTCGTCGCGCTCAGCGTGTTGATCGTGCCGCGGCTGGCCGACAGGTTGGTGGTGCTGACGTTGGTGGCGCTCAGCGTGTTGATCGTGCCGGCGTTGGCAGTCAGGTTTGTGGTGCTGACGTTGGTTGCGCTCAACGTGTTGATCGTGCCATTGCTGGCCGTCAGATTGGTGGTGCTGACGTTGGTTGCGCTCAACGTGTTGATCGTGCCGTTGCTGGCCGTCAGATTGGTGGTGCTGACGTTGGTTGCGCTCAGCGTGTTGATCGTTCCGTTGCTGGCCGTCAGATTGGTGGTGCTGACGTTGGTTGCGCTCAGCGTGTTGATCGTTCCGTTGCTGGCCGTCAGATTGGTGGTGCTGACGTTGGTTGCGCTCAGCGTGTTGATCGTTCCGTTGCTGGCCGTCAGATTGGTGGTGCTGACGTTGGTTGCGCTCAGCGTGTTGATCGTTCCGTTGCTGGCCGTCAGATTGGTGGTGCTGACGTTGGTTGCGCTCAGCGTGTTGATCGTTCCGTTGCTGGCCGTCAGATTGGTGGTGCTGACGTTGGTTGCGCTCAGCGTGTTGATCGTTCCGTTGCTGGCCGTCAGATCGGTGGTGCTGACGTTGGTTGCGCTCAGCGTGTTGATCGTTCCGTTGCTGGCCGTCAGATCGGTGGTGCTGACGTTGGTTGCGCTCAACGTGTTGATGGTGCCGTTGCTGGCGGTCAGATCGGTGGTGCTGACGTTGGTTGCGCTCAACGTGTTGATGGTGCCGTTGCTGGCGGTCAGATCGGTGGTGCTGACGTTGGTTGCGCTCAGCGTATTGATGGTGCCGTTGCTCGCGGTCAGGTCGGTGGTGCTGACGTTGGTCGCGCTCAGCGTATTGATCGTGCCGTTGCTGGCCGTCAGGTCGGTCGTGCTGACATTGGTGGCGCTGACGTTGGTGGCGCTCAACGTGTTGATGGTGCCGTTCGACGCGGTCAGGTTGGTGGTGCTGACGTTCGCCGAGCTCAGCGTGTTGATGGTGCCGTTGCTGGCCGTCAGGTTCGTCGTGCTCACGTTGGCCGAGCTCAACGTGTTGATGGTGCCGTTCGACGCGGTCAGGTTGGTAGTGCTGACGTTCGTCGAGCTCACCGTATTGATCGTGCCGTTCGAGGCCGTCAGGTTGGTGGTGCTGACGTTGGTGGAGGTCAGCGTGGCGATGCTGCCGGTGTTCGAGATCAGATTGGTGGCATCGATGTTGGTCGCCAGCACGTTCGTCGATGTGACGCCGGTCGCCATGATGTTGGTCGAGGTCAGCGACTGGATCGTGCCACTGCTCGAGGAAACGCTGCCGGTGGTCACGCTGCCCGCGCTCACGGTGTTGGCCGTGATGCTGGTGGAGCTCAGCGTGTTGATCGTGCCGCTGGTGGCGGAGACGCTGGACGTGGTCAGGTTGTTGATGGTGCCGTTGGTGGCCGAGACGTTCGTGGCGCTGACGCTGCCTGCAGACACGGTACCCGCGGTGATCGTGCCGGCGCTGATGCTGGAGGAAGTCAGGTCGGTGACCGTGCCGCTGGTGGCGGAGAGGTTCGTCGCAGTGACGTTGGCCGAGGACACGGTGCCGGCGGTGATGCTGCCAGCAGACACGGTGCCCGTGCTGATGCTGGAAGAGGTCAGGTTGGTGACCGTGCCGCTGGTGGCGGACAGGTTCGTCGACGTGACGTTGGCCGAGGACACGGTGCCGGCGGTGATGCTGCCCGCAGACACGGTGCCTGCGGTGATCGTGCCCGTGCTGATGCTGGAGGAGGTCAGGTTGGTGACCGTGCCGTTGGTAGCGGACAGGTTCGTCGACGTGACGTTGGCCGAGGACACGGTGCCGGCGGTGATGCTGCCAGCAGACACGGTGCCCGCGGTGATCGTGCCCGTGCTGATGCTGGAAGAGGTTAGGTTGGTGACCGTGCCGCTGGTGGCGGACAGGTTTGTCGCAGTGACGTTGGCCGAGGACACCGTACCGGCGGTGATGCTGCCCGCAGACACGGTGCCTGCGGTGAGCGTCGCCGTGCTGATGCTGGTGGACGTGAGATTGGTGGCCGTGGCCGATGCTGCGGTGAGGCTGGTGGAGGTGATGTTGGTCGCGCTCAGCGTGCGGATGGTGCCGTTGCTGGCCGTGACGTTAGTGGTGCTCACGCTCCCGGCGGACAGCGTAGTCGTCGTCACGCCGCCGACTGCGTTCAATACGCCGCCGTTGTTGCCGAGGTTCGTGTCCCCGAAGACGTTGCCTGAATTGACTTGATTCCCGCCGATCGTGACCTGGGCATGTGCGACGGGCAGCGTCATCACATAACCAGCGCTCAGAAGCACTGAAGCGAGAAGCTTGCTTGCGCCCGGACGGCGAACAATGAAAGAGCGAACACTGGGACGCTGGGATGTAGTCATTTGGACTTTCTTCCTTGAAGAAATCAGTTGCCATTTCTGGTCTTCCACACGCCCTCGTCGTGCGGAAGCAGGGTTGGGTTTCATCGAGTTACCCAATGCAACCGATGCTAGGAATCGAGGTCTTTGCTGAACATCACCGGTATCCGTAGTTATGGTTGTATGCATGTCCGCCGATGCGGCATCGACGAATGCATACATATGCCGCGAAGCCAATGCACATGCGGCTTTGCGGGCATCGCATGAATCGCGTATTGACGTTTTGAGATGCGTTCTCGGACGCGTTTCGTGTGTCGCGGTGCTACGTAACACGCGCGGTAACTCGCACGTAACAACGGCCTGAAAACGACCTTCGGAAGGCCTTCGCGAGAGCTCGTTTTTCAGCTCGTTTCGGGCAATTTCTTCAACGAAATCAAAGTACTACACGCGTCCTTGCGTGATGTGCGCCGACGCTCGTCCGAGTGGGCATCGTTCCTGCGGTATCTGAAACGAAAGACAACATTTCGAAGCTACCCAAGGGTGGCGACAGAGCCAGAGGACGTCGCGTGATCAATTTTTTCTTGGACATCGGCAACGGCATCAGCGCATGCGGCACGGAACAGGTCCGTCGCGGCAAGGCAGGAGACAACGCAGGAGAGCTGACATGGAAATGAACATCCACTACACCTCTTCGGTCTCTTCGGCGCAGGTGCCTACGGCAGCGCAGTTGTATGGCGGCGTCTTCCATGCCGCGCTGATCGTCGCGGACGATGCCGCCTGCGCAGACCGCATGCGGCGCATCCTCTGCGAGCTCGCGCCGCATCGCCGCGTGGTGGTCGCATCGGGAAGGGCCGAGGCGTTCAATCTGCTTGCAGCGTTGCCTTACGACCTGGTTCTGGTCGACATGCGGCTGCAGGGCAACGATGGCGCCGCGGTTCTTTATCACGTGCGCCAGACCTATCCGCGCATCGAGTGCATCGGCATGTCGGCCACCGACGACCAGCAGCTCGTGAATGCCGCGATCGCCGCGGGCGCCATCGGGTATCTACTTACCGAGACCGACGACGCGGAACTCGCCTATCTTCTGCGCTCCATCGAGCGTGGCGGCTCGCCGATGGATTCGCGCATCGCGCGGCGCATCCTCGGTTCGATCGCGGCCTCGGCCAAGGCCCGCACGATCGACCCCATCCGCGTGCAGAAGCCGGCACCGCAGCGGCAGGACCGGCCGCAAGACCTGCAGCAGAAGGACGGCGCGGACTCGCGGCTGCCGCAAGGGCTGCTGTCGCCGCGCGAACTCAAGGTGCTGCGCCTCATCGCGCAGGGCTGGAGCAACAGGCAGATCGCTGAAGCCGTGTATCTGTCGGTCAACACCATCGAGTTCCACGCGAAGAGCATCTATCGCAAGCTCTCTGTCAAGTCGCGGACCCAGGCGGTCCACGAGGCGATGCAGCACGGGCTCCTGAACTGAAGTCCCCGCGGCGACAGTCTTCGTCGCCCTGCAGCCCCTGGCGGACGCCCGCGGAAGCGGCGCGCCCCGCCTGCGGCCGTCCGCCACGCGCCTGGCGGCCATTGAATATCCTTACAGCGCCCCGCTACAATCGCGGGTTGACTCCTGCTCCAGCGAAGAAGACAAGAGGATCCCCCATGAGTGACATGACCTCCGGCACGCACCGGATCGACACCAGCAAGCGCACGTGGTTGATTGCATCCAGCTGCGCTGGCGTGGCGGGCGGCGTGGCCACCGCCATCCCCTTTGTGAGCACTTTCCAGCCTTCCGAGAAGGCCAAGGCTGCGGGTGCTGCGGTCGAGGTCGATATCTCGGGCCTGAAGGTCGGCGAGAAGATCACGGTCGAATGGCGGGGCAAGCCGGTCTGGATCCTCAAGCGCTCTCCCGAGCAGATCGCGGAACTCCCCAAGCTCGACGGCCAGCTGGCCGACCCTCTCTCCAAGCGCCACCCCGACGAATTCACCCCCAAGTACGCACAGAACGAGCACCGCTCCATCAAGCCCGACGTGCTCGTCGTGGTCGGCATCTGCACCCACCTGGGCTGCTCGCCGACCGACCGTTTCCAGGCCGGTCCGCAGCCTTCGCTGCCGAACGACTGGGAAGGCGGCTTCCTCTGCCCTTGCCACGGTTCGACTTTCGACCTGGCCGGCCGGGTCTTCAAGAACAAGCCTGCGCCCGACAACCTGCCGGTGCCGCCGCACATGTACCTGTCGGACACCAAGCTCCTGATCGGTGAAGACTCCAAGAAGGCCTGAGGCGGAAGAAGAACATGGCTGAATTCCACGAGATCTCCCCCAACGCACCCGCCGGCGCCAAGCTGCTGAACTGGGTCGACAACCGCTTCCCGCTGAGCAAGCTGTGGAACGACCAGTGGGGCAAGTACTACGCGCCGAAGAACTTCAACTTCTGGTACATCTTCGGCTCGCTGGCGATGCTGGTCCTGGTGATCCAGATCGTCACCGGCATCTTCCTGGTCATGCACTACAAGCCCGACGCGAACCAGGCGTTCGCATCGGTCGAGTACATCATGCGCGACGTGCCGTGGGGCTGGCTGATCCGATACATCCACTCGACGGGCGCCTCGGCGTTCTTCATCGTGGTGTACCTGCACATGTTCCGCGGCCTGATGTACGGCAGCTACCGCAAGCCGCGCGAGCTGATCTGGGTGTTCGGCTGCGCGATCTTCCTGTGCCTGATGGCCGAGGCCTTCATGGGCTACCTGCTGCCCTGGGGCCAGATGTCCTACTGGGGCGCCCAGGTGATCGTGAACCTGTTCGCCGCCATCCCGTTCGTCGGTCCCGACCTGGCCCTGCTGATCCGCGGCGACTACGTGGTGAGCGACGCCACGCTGAACCGCTTCTTCAGCTTCCACGTGATCGCCGTGCCGCTGGTGCTGCTCGGCCTGGTGGTCGCCCACCTGATCGCGCTGCACGAAGTGGGCTCGAACAACCCCGACGGCATCGAGATCAAGGCCAAGCGCGGACCCGACGGCCATCCGCTGGACGGCATTCCGTCGCATCCGTACTACACCGTGCACGACATCTTCGGCGTGGTGGTGTTCCTCACGATCTTCTCGGCGGTGATCTTCTTCGCCCCCGAGGCAGGCGGCTACTTCCTCGAATACAACAACTTCATCCCGGCCGACTCGCTGAAGACGCCGAACCACATCGCCCCGGTGTGGTACTTCACGCCGTTCTATTCGATGCTGCGCGCGACCACCGACGACATGGTCAACGTGTTCTCGCTGATCATCGCCGTGGCCGCGATCTGGAACTTCGTCAAGGGCAAGTCGGGCACGGGCCTGAAGATCGCGATCATCGTCGCGGCCGCCGTGGTGATTTTCCTGCTCAAGACCTTCGACGCCAAGTTCTGGGGCGTGGTCGTCATGGGCGGCTCGGTCATCATCCTGTTCTTCCTGCCTTGGCTCGACCACAGTGAAGTCAAGTCGATCCGCTACCGTCCGGGCTGGCACAAGTACGTGTACGGCCTCTTCGTGTTCTTCTTCCTGATCCTCGGCTACCTGGGCATCCAGCCTCCCGGCGTGTGGGGCGAGCTGGGCATCGGCTCGTTCAAGCTGGACATCGCGCAGACCATCTCGCAGATCGGCACGCTCGTGTACCTCGGCTTCTTCCTGCTGATGCCGTGGTGGAGCCGCAAGGGCGAATTCAAGACCGTGCCCGAGCGCGTGGTCTTCGCCGCCCATTGATGAGAACCAGAAGCCAAGAGAGCTGAGAGAACCACGATGAAGAAAAGCATTTCCGGCTGGCTCGCTGTACTGGGTCTCGCGCTGGGCCTGACCTTCTCCGCAGCGGCGTCGGCCGAGTCCGGCGGCATCGCGTGGGACAAGGCACCCAACAAGACGAACGACGTGAGCGCGCTGCAGAACGGCGCCAAGCTGTTCGTCAACTACTGCCTGAACTGCCACTCGGCCGCCTTCATGCGCTACAACCGCCTGCAGGACATCGGCATCACCGAGCAGCAGATCAAGGACAACCTTCTGTTCACCACCGACAAGGTCGGCGAGACCATGAAGGCCAACATCGACGCGCGCCAGGCCAAGGACTGGTTCGGCACCACGCCGCCCGACCTCACGCTGGTCGCGCGCTCGCGTGCCGGCCACGGCGGCACCGGCGCCGACTATCTCTACACCTACCTTCGCACCTACTACCGCGACGAAACCAAGGCCACCGGCTGGAACAACCTGCTGTTCCCGAGCGTCGCCATGCCGAACCCCCTGTGGGAACTGCAAGGCGAGCGCCGCCCGGTCTACACCAAGGTCGAACAGCACGGCCACGAAACCGAGGTGTTCAAGGGCTGGGAGCAAGTCACTCCCGGCACCATGACGCCCGTGCAGTTCGACAATGCGGTCGGCGACCTTGTGAGTTACCTGCAATGGATGGCCGAGCCGGCTCAGAACACCCGCGTGCGCATCGGCGTGTGGGTGCTGCTGTTCCTGGCCATGTCGGTGGTGTTCGTGTGGCGGCTGAACGCCTCGTACTGGAAAGACGTCAAGTAGTTCCGTGCACGCCGACCGGATACCTTCGGGTGTCCGGTCCCACAGAGTGGGTTGCCAACGCGACCCACTCTTTTTGATTTTTAGGAGTCTCTCGCCATGATGGTCTTGTATTCAGGAACGACCTGCCCCTTTTCCCACCGCTGCCGCTTCGTGTTGTTCGAAAAGGGCATGGACTTCGAGATCCGCGACGTCGATCTCTACAACAAGCCCGAAGACATCAGCGTGATGAACCCGTACGGCCAGGTGCCGATCCTGGTCGAGCGCGACCTGATCCTGTACGAGTCGAACATCATCAACGAGTACATCGACGAGCGCTTCCCGCACCCGCAGCTGATGCCCGGCGACCCGGTCGACCGCGCCCGCGTGCGCCTGTTCCTGCTCAACTTCGAGAAGGAACTCTTCGTGCACGTCTCGACCCTCGAGAACCGCACCACCAAGGGCAACGAGAAGGCGCTCGAAAAGGCCCGCTCGCACATCCGCGACCGCCTCACGCAGCTGGCGCCCGTGTTCCTCAAGAACAAGTACATGCTGGGCGACAACTTCTCGATGCTCGACGTGGCCATCGCGCCGCTGCTGTGGCGCCTCGACTACTACGGCATCGACCTCAGCAAGAACGCTGCGCCGCTGCTGAAGTACGCCGAACGCATCTTCTCGCGCCCGGCCTACATCGAAGCACTGACCCCGTCCGAAAAGGTCATGCGAAAGTAATTAAGATCGCCCCCAGGCTTCGCGCACTTCGTGTCGCTTCGCCAACCCCCTTCCGGGGGCTGCACCAGCGGTCCGGCAAAGCCGGTTCCGCGGTGTTCCGCGAAGAGACGGTGGCCGATTCGAGGCCGCGATTTCGCGATTGTTTGGTACCAATTTCATGATCAACGCGCTCGAGTCGTCATCCACCCGCCCATACCTCATCCGGGCGCTGTACGAATGGTGCACCGACAACGGCTTCACGCCCTACGTCGCGGTGCAGGTCGACGAGACCGTCCAGGTTCCGCGCGAGTACGTGAAGAACGGCGAGATCGTGCTCAACATCAGCTTCGATGCGACCAGCTCGCTCAAGCTCGGCAACGACTTCATCGAGTTCAAGGCCCGCTTTGCGGGCACGGCGCGTGAAATCAGCGTACCGGTGGGGCGCGTGATCGCGATCTATGCGCGCGAGAACGGGCAGGGCATGGCGTTTCCCGCGCCGGCTCCGGCTGCTCCCCAAGAGGGCCATGCCGATGCGCCGGCTCCCGCCCAGGCACCCGCACGTTCGCCGCTGCGTGATGCTTCCCGCGGCGGCAGTGGCGCCTCCGACGGCGATGCCGGCAAGATCGTCCACCTGGTGACGGGCGAGGACGGCAGCGAGACGGTCGACGCCGATTCCCCGGACGAGCCGCCGCGGCCGCCATCCGGTGGTGGCACCCGACCGTCGCTCAAGCGGATCAAGTAAGCAACAGGCAGGCGCGCGTGCGATCGGTGCCCGGCCGGACCGGTCGGCGGCGCCACTAGAATCACGCACTGGAATTCAGCCGCTTTAGCTCAATTGGTAGAGCACCCGCCTTGTAAGCGGAAGGTCGTCAGTTCGATTCCGACAAGCGGCACCAAGCAAGAAACCCCTGAGTCCTGAATGGGCTCAGGGGTTTTCTTCTTTTCCTGGCTCATGCGGAGGCCGACTGCGCCACACCCTGCATCGCCAACCCCAGCATCGCCAGCTGCGCCACCAGCGCCGGCCTTTGGGCCGAGCGCATGTTCTCCAGCACCGTCCCCAGCAGCGCCGCGCTGCGCCCCAGGCCGGCCTGCTTCAGCCGCTGCACCTGAGCCTGTGCCCGCGACAGCGCGCCGCCGCTTTGGTGGCGCAGGCCCTGGCGCAGCCACAGGGCCAGCAGTTCCAGGGTGTCGCCGGCCAGTGCGTTGAGCGCGGGCACCTCCTCGATGTCGCTTTGCAGGCCCAGCGGCTGCGGCGCGGCGGTCTCGACCTGGAGCACCACGGCGCGCTGTTCGGTGAGCAGGGTCAGCGGCTGCATGATGGCCTGATCGCCCTGCAGATGCACCGTGCCAGCCACTGCGCGCAGTGCGCCGTGCTCGCCGGCCAGGGTGCGGGCCAGTGCGTCGACGGCGCCGGGGGTGACTGCGCGATGGGGCAGCGCGAGGTGCAGCAGCGATGGCGCATCGTTCTCGTGCGGGCTCGTGTCGTTTTCGTCATCCGCTACCGACGCCTGCCTCAGCCGCGCATGCAGCACCTGCGCAGCCGCGTCCCAATGGCACGACGCCACCTCCATGCGCTCGAAGGCCACCACGTGCAACTGGCCCGAGGCGCCGGCGGAAGCGCCGTTCGCGGCCTGCCTGGGCTTCACGAAATCCGGCTGCGCCTCGCGCAGGTGCGCCACCAGTGCGGCCACGCTGCCTTGTCTCAGCGGCGCGACGAGGTCGTCCCACGACTTGGGTGAGAGCGGCAGCACGCCCGTCTGCCGCGCGCCGGCCGTGATGTCGACCAGCCCGTTGGCGCGCCGGGTCGCGGTCTTGGTGATGACCTGTCCGCTCGCCAGCTGGCGCAGCGGAAAACCCGCGACGCGACGGTTCATGAGGCTGGGCGCGGCACCGCCTGCGGCGGCATCGGCGGCGCGCGACCACTGGCGCTCCAGCACGGTCACGTTCTGGGTGTCGGGGTCGGCGAAGAGGATGCTTGCGCCCTCCGCCGTCTCGTCGGACCAGAGTTCGGCGCCGAGCGAGACCAGCCGCAGATGGTCGAGCGCGACTTCGCCCTTCACGCCGATGCCGAGGATCTGGCTGGCCGGCAGCGTGGGCCGGCTGGTGCCTTCGGGCGGCCGCGCGGCATGCGCCGCCGCGCGCAGCCGCGCCCACAGCTCGGTCGTCACGCGCAGCAGGCGCAGCGGGTCGAAGCGGCTGCTGCGCGCCTGTTGCGCCTGCAGGAGCTGCCAGAGTTCGTCGAGCGCGTCGTCGACCCAGCTCCAGCCCAGCGTGCGGGCCTGTTCGCGCACGGCCTCGAAGCGGGCGGCCAGCGCCATCGCCGGCTGGCTCGATCCGTCGAGCCACAGCGACAGCAGCAGGGCGTCGATGCCCGAGCGCAGCGCGGCGGCAGCCTCGCCCTGCATCACGGAGGGCGCCGGCGAAGCGGCCGCGTCTTCTCCGGACGACGCGGCCGGCTGCACCTCGACCATCACTTCCGCCGAGCCCGGCTCCAGCGCACCGGCCTGGCGGAACGCCCACAGCGCGATCACCACATGCGCGCAGCCGCCGCCCTGCTTGCAGTCGCAGCGCGCATGGACCAGCGAGCTGCGCGAGAAGAAACGCACGCTGCACATCGGCAGGCGCGCGACGGGCGGCGCGCTTGCGCTGCGCCAGGCCTGCACGCCGACCACGGGCCGCGCGGCGGCGAGCTTCGCGGCCTGATCGAGCACGGATGGGGCGAAGCTCGCGGCCAGGGCGGCATCGTCGAACTGCGCGGGGCTCCACGCGGTCTCTGGCTCGGGAGGCGAGGCTTCGGCGGAGGCGATCGATGCGCCGACTTCCGCCGGCGTTGCATTCGCCTTCGCCAGCGCCTGATAGGCCAGCACCAGCATCACCCGATGCCTGCACATACCGCTGGCGGGGCAGCTGCACTGCGCATCGCGCAGCGTGCGCCCCGGCGGCAGGCTGGTGCGCACGCCGTCGTCGAACTGCGCCTGCACCGTGCCGTCGGCGCCGGTCTCGAGCTTGGGCAGCAGGCCGGCCGCCACGTCCTTCTGCGCGCGCTTGACGAAGCCGGCGTTGGCCAGCGCGGTGAGCGCCTCCGGCGTGAGCTCGAGCAGGTCGGCCCTCGACGGCGATGCGATGCTGGCGCCGCTCATCCCTGCACCTTCTCTGCCAGCCAGCCTGCAAGCTGGCCCGGCGTCATCGCGCCGATCTGCGCGCCTTCGCGCACCAGGCGCGCGGCCATCTCGCGGTCGTAGTTGGGCTCGGCGTTCGAGTCGAGCGCGGCCAGCCCGAGCACCTTGGCGCCGGATCCGACCAGCGCCTTCACGCGCCGCACCAGCTCGTATTCGCTGCCGCCCTCGTAGAAGTCGCTCACCAGCACCACGATGCTCTTCGCCGGGTTGGCGACCAGCGACTGCGCATATGCCACCGCCTTCGCGATGTCGGTGCCGCCGCCGAGCTGCACCTTCATCAGCAGCTCCACGGGGTCGGAGACGTCGGCCGTCAGGTCGACCACTGCCGTGTCGAAGGCCACGAGGCGCGTGCGCATGCCGGGCAGCTGCCACAGGCAGGCTGCCATCACCGCGCTGTGGATCACCGAATCGACCATCGAGCCGCTCTGGTCGATCAGCAGGACGATGTCCCACGGCTCGGCATGCCGCTTCGTGCGGCTGATGAAGACCGGGTGCTCCACGTAGAGCTTGCGGCGCTGCGGGTCGTAGCGGTGCAGGTTGGCGGCCAGCGTCTGCCGAAAGTCGAAGTTGCGCGCCACCTTCATGCGCGAGCGGCGGCGCCGGTCGCGGCTGCCGCTGAAGGCCTGGCGCACTTCGGTGGCGAGCTTCTCCATGATGCGGCGCACCACCTCGGCCACCAGCTTGCGCGCGGCGGCCAGCACCTCGGGGTTCATCAGGTGCTTGGTGTGGAGCACCGCGCGCAGCAGCGATTCGGAAGGCTCGATGCGCTCCAGCACTTCGAGGTTGGTCACGACCTCGTCGATGCCGTAGCGCTCGACCGCGTCCTGCTCCAGCCGCTCGATCACTTCCTTCGGGAAGAGCGTGTGGATGGTGTTGATCCAGTCCGGCGTGCTCAGAGCCGAGGGGCCCAGGCCCGCGCTGCGTTCGCCGCGGCTTTCGCGGTCGGTGTCGCGGCCGTAGAGCCAGTCGAGCGCGGCGTCGGCGGCCTGCGCCTCGGCGCTCAGTCCGCCGCAGGCCGATTCGGCCGGATCGCCCAGCAGCAGGCGCCAGCGTTGCAGCGGATCGGGAATCTCGAGGCTCATGGGCGAGGGGCTTTCTCGATGTCTTTTTCTTCTTCTTCCAGCGTCACGCCCCAGGCGGCCAGGCGCGCGAACACCGCGTCCTCCACGCGGCGGGCTTCGGCCAGTTGCTCCGGCGGGGCTTCGCCGCTGCGGTGGGCGGTGAGGGTGCGGCGCGAGAGGTGCGTGGCGTCGTGCAGCGTGAGCACCTGGTCGGCGAGCAGGCCGCGCTCCTGCGGCGGCAGCCAGGCGAAGGCGGCGCGCAGGCTGGGCATGGCGCGCACGAAATCGGCGTTGTCCAGGGCCTGCACTGTGCGGTCCATGCCGGCGACGAAGGCGGGCTCCGAAGCGAGCTGCTCGCGCGCGAGCGCCAGAAGCCCGGTGAGCGCATCGCCGAGCACCGGCGGGGGCAGCGACTGCAGCAGCTGCATGGCCTCGGCCGCGCCGCTCTCGCCCTGCGCATGCGGATCGTCGGTACGGCCGGCCAGGCTCAGCGTGGCGCCCAGCGCCGCACCGCGGCTCACGGGCGCCGCGGCGGGGTCGGCGGCCTTGCGCTGCCACACGGCGAGCGCGCGGGCCGGCTCCAGGTCGAGCAGCGGCTGCGCGTTGGAATGATCCTGCGCATGCGCCAGCGCGTCGGCCACGATGCGGCGCAGTGCCAGATGCCCTTCGAGGTGCGACTGCATGTCGGCCGGCGCGATGGCCGCGGGCGGCTCCAGCAGCCACAGCGCGCGGTCGAAGCCCGACTCGATCACCACGCGCAGCACCGGCGCGTCGGCCATGCCCAGCATCTGGCCGTGGCGCAGCAGCGTGTGCAGCACCGAAATGGCAGGGCCCAGCGCCTCGAAGCGCGGCTCGGCGGCGATCGCCCCGCGCAGCTCGCGCAGCAGCGTGTCGCTCAGCGCGGAAAGCCCCGCCCAGGCGGCCTGGTTGAGGCCTTCAGCCAGCGGGCCGATGCGGCCCCGGGCCTGGCGCAGGTCGTCTTCGAGCCGGGCGCGTGCCGCGTCGTGCAGGCTCGCGCCCCAGGCACCTGCCTCGATCAGCGCGGCCTGCTGCTCCAGCGGCTCGGAAAGCGACCACAGCTCGGTGCGTTCGCCCGACATCGCGAGCTTCGGCCCCTGCGTGCGCCGCACGCCGGGCAGCCGCAGGATGGCGAGGCGATGCAGCACTCGGCTCCTCGCGCGGTCGGTTTCGGCGAGCAGGTCGAGCTTGAGCTGGCCTCGCAGCGCGATGCCGTGTGCGCCCAGCTCGGCCTGCACGGCGGCCACCAGCGGCGGCTGCGGCGTGCCGGGCGCGAGGCGGCCGACGGTGTCGCCGGCCAGCACGTCCATGGCCTGGACCAGCACGGGATCGGTGCCGGGACGGATCCTGCCGCGATAGGTCCAGGGCAGCGGCGCATCGAGCGCGTCCTTCACCAGCGCGCCGGCCAGCGCGTCGAGCCAGTCGGAGCGCAGCGGCTTGTCGTGTCCGCGCAGCCGCGCGAGCCCCTGGGCGCGCAGGTGCACGGCCATGAGGTCGGCGGTGGAGGCGGGCAGCTTCTTGTCGCGCAGGCGCTGCATCACCAGCTGCAGCGCGCGGTGCGCGGCGCCCTCGGGGCCGTGGTCCCACACCCACTGGTAGTAGGCGGGCGACGGCATGCCCGAGGCATAGCCCGCGAAGGCGTCCAGGCGCTTGAAGGTGTAGGGCACGAGGTAGGAGCCGAAGCGCAGAGGGGCCTGTGGGCCCGGCGGCTGGGCTGGCTGCGACTCGTCCTCGTCCTCGTCGGTGGTCTCGGGCGAGGGCTGCGGCGTCTCGGGCAGCGTGGCGGGCAGGCTCTGCCACAGCCGCGCGAGCGCCGGCGCGTGATAGCCGCCGCACACCACCAGCGCCTGCGCACGGCCGGGTTCGCCCGGCTGCGCCATCGCCCAGGCGATCCAGCGCGCCATCATGGCTTCGCGCGCCTGGTTGCCCAGCGAGCCGGGGTCCTGGCCGCGCAGGTGATCGAAGTAGGTGGACAGGCGCTGCGCGAGCTCGGCCACGTCGCAGCCGTCCTCGAACAGGTGGTCCCACAGTGCATCGCGGCCCTGCACCGAGAGCTTCTCGGTCAGCGCGCGCTCGTAGGCCTCGGCCCGTTCCTCGTGCTCATGGTCGGCCACGTCGGCATAGCGGTTCTCCATGCGCGAGAAGGCGTCGTGCCAGGCCGGCAGGTCGATGAAGCGCACGGCGGCACCCACCTCGCGCGCCACCTGCAGCGCCTGCCACTCGGGCGAATGCTCGGCGAAGGGCGACCACGAGCCGCGGTGCGTGCGGTCGCTCGACAGATAGCTGTAGATCGCCACCGGCGGGCTGTGCTGCAGGTAGAGCTCGTCGAGCCGTTCGTTGAAGTCGGCCGGGCCTTCGATGAGCACGTACATGGGCCGCAGCGCACGGATGCGCTCGGCCACCAGCCGCGCACACGCGGGGCTGTGGTGGCGCACGCCGACGATGTGTGGTGATTCGCTCATCCTCGTCACCGATGGTGCGCCAAGCGAAGCGAAGGCCCTTCGCGGAACACCGCGGAACCGGCTCTGCCGGGCCGCTGGTGTTGCCCCCTGCAAGGGGGTTGGCGAAGCGACACGAAGTGCGCGAAGCCTGGGGGTTTGCTCATATGACGCGCCAAGCGAAACGAAGGCCCTTCGCGAAACACCGCGGAACCGGCTTTGCCGGGCCGCTGGTGTTGCCCCCTGCAAGGGGGTTGGCGAAGCGACACGAAGTGCGCGAAGCCTGGGGGTTTGCTCATATGACGCGCCAAGCGAAGCGAAGGCCCTTCGCGAAACACCGCGGAACCGGCTCTGCCGGGCCGCTGGTGTTGCCCCCTGCAAGGGGGTTGGCGAAGCGACACGAAGTACGCGGAGCCTGGGGGTTTGCTCATATGACGCGCCAAGCGAAGCGAAGGCCCTTCGCGGAACACCGCGGAACCGGCTCTGCCGGGCCGCTGGTGTTGCCCCCTGCAAGGGGGTTGGCGAAGCGACACGAAGTGCGCGAAGCCTGGGGGTTTGCTCATATCACGGCAGTCTGTGGCGAGCCTCGTAGTAGGCGCGCCAGTGCGTCCCGCTGCGCTTGGCCGCCTTCTGCTCGAAGTAGCGCCGCAGCTTCGCGCGGTCGTCCGCGTTGTCCTTGACCACCGTGCCGGCGATGCAATCGACCAGGTCCGCGGGCGAGCCTTCGCGCTGTTCGAGGAACCACGCGCGCACGCCCACCGCATGGGCCACGTTCACGGCTTCCGCGGTCGACATCACGGCGGTGAGCCGGTCCATGGCCCCGTCGCCGCTGCTGCTGCCGCCGCCATCGCCCTTCGCGGGCGCTCCGCGCAGGTCGCGGAAGGTCGACACCAGCAGCTCCAGCACGGGCTCGGGCACCGTCTTCGGGATGCCGCTCTGCGCGAGCAGCCGCGCCGACGATTCCTGTACCAGCGCCAGCTCGCGGTCGAAGTCGAGGATGGGGAACACCGTCTCGAAGTCGAAGCGGCGCTTGAGCGCCGCGCTCATCTCGTTCACGCCGCGGTCGCGCGTGTTGGCGGTGGCGATGATGTTGAAGCCCTCGCGCGCATAGAGCATGCCGTGCTCGCCCGAGAGCTCGGGCACCGCCATCACGCGGTCGGAGAGCATGCCCAGCAGGCAGTCCTGCACTTCGAGCGGCGCGCGGGTGATTTCCTCGAAGCGCACCACCTGGCCCTGCTGCATGCCCGTGTACAGCGGCGCCGGCACCATCGCGCGCGGGCTCGGCCCCTCGTTGATGAGCAGCGCGTAGTTCCAGCCATACTTGATCTGGTCCTCGGTGATCGATGCGCCGCCCTGGATGGTGAGCGTCGAGATGCCCGAGATGGCCGTGGCCAGCAGCTCCGACAGCATCGACTTCGCGGTGCCCGGTTCGCCCACCAGCATCAGCCCGCGCCCGGTGGCCAGCGTGACCAGCATGCGCTCGATGCTGGCCACGGGCGCGACGATCTTCGGCGCGATGTCGAGCGCCGCGTCGCCCAGGATGAACGAGCGCGCGGCCTTCAGGCTCAGCGCCCAGCCCGGCGGGCGCGGGTCCTTGTCCTTCGCGCGCAGGCGGGCGAGCTGGTCGGCGTAGAGGATTTCCGCCGGCGGGCGCTGAAGCGCGGCGGGGGTGGTGTCCTTGGATGTCTTGCTTGCGGTGGCCATCTGGTCGTTCAGGCGCGAAGGCCCTCCATGTCACGAATGAGTTCGCTCGCCGAGATCGGATCGAGCTGGTTCAGCGTCTCCGCGTTCTGCATGTTGCCCCAGCCCGAAGGCTTGCCGACCTGCACTTCGCCGAGTTCCTGTTCGGGGTACTCGTCGACCATGCCGACGATGATGCCCGGGTCGAGGTACAGCTCGATCACGCGGTCGGTGCCCAGCGGCTTGGTGAAGTACCAGATGCCGCCGCCGTCCTGCGCCTCGCCGCGGCGCCAGCCCTTGTTGACCAGGCCGAGCACGCGGCCGGTGGGCACCTTGGCCTTCTTCCAGCGTTCGAGCTTGTTGCTGCCCTTTTCTTCCTCGGTGAGCGTGTAGACGTCGCGGCCGATCTGCGCGAAGGGCTGCAGCAGCTCGTAGTCGGCGAACACCTGGCCGAAGGCCGCGGCATCGGCGGGCGGCAGTTCGAGCGCATGCGGCACGCCGATGCGGATGTTCTCGCCCGTGGGCAGCTCGAAAGCGTCGTCCTCGGCCGTGGTGCAGCTGCCGTCCTCGGCCACGCGGAAGCAGGCCTTGAGCGTGCCGCCGTAGCTGCCGCCGCCGGCTACCTCGTACACGCCCCAGATCAGGCGCTGCACCAGGTGGCGCACCAGCGGATGCTCGACCAGGAAGGTGCGGAACACCTCGGGCGTCCAGCGGCGGCGGGTGCACATCGCGACTTCGAGGCGCAGCAGCTGCTGGCTGGCGATGGTGCGCGCGTCCTTCTTGAGCAGCTTGAAGCGTTCGACGGCTTCCTTGCCCAGCTCGGCGTCGTCGGTCTTCTTGGGCTTTGGCAGGTCGGGCAGGCGTGCGCCGGCCGCGCCGTCGGCGCTGATCTCGCGCACGTAGGGCTTGAGCGTCTCGTCGAAGCCCACCTTGAAGGCGCGGGGGCCGAAGTCCAGCCGCATGGTGCCCTGCTCGTCGAGGCCGAGGTCGGGCGCGAGCCGGTCCTCGAGCTCCTCGGTGCTCAGGCCGCGCGCCTCGGCGATGGCGTCGATCTTCTCGCGCGCCTTGTCCTGCAGGCCCTTGAACTTGACCTTCTGCGCGATGCCGTTGAGCAGCATCAGCGCCACGTCGCTGCCGATGTTGGCGAGCACGTCGAGGCCGGTGACGGCGCGCGCGTGCGAAGCCTCGCCGGGCCAGGCGCGGATGAAGGGCGTGAGCTTGCGCGCGGTGTCGTCGTTGCCCAGGTGGCCCAGGCTGGTGAGTGCCCAGCCTTCCTTGCTCGGGCCGCTGGCCTCCAGCCAGGCGGTGAAGGCGTCCCAAGCGAAGTCGGCGAGCGAGGCGGCGTCGCAGGCTTCCTTGACCACGGCGATGCCTCCGTAGACCTCTTCGTTGGTCGGAAAGGTGAGCATCTGGCCCAGGTGCTCCAGCGCGTCGTCGGGCAGCGCCTTGCCGTTCTTCAGCACAGGGCGGCGCCAGCCGCGCGGCTGCCAGAACTCGGGCAGCTTCGCGCGCTTGGTGGGAAAACGGTCGAGCGGGCTCTCGTCGAGCACGGCGCGCAGCGCCTCCACCACCTCGGGCCTGCCGTAGCGGCCGGCGACTTCGAGCAGCAGCGCCTCGTGGCCGTTGGCCTGCAGCAGGCGCAGCGCCGAGCCGGCGCAGTCGCGCGCCTCGCCGGCCTTGCCCAGCGCGGGCGCGATCAACCCGCAGGCGGCGTGCTCGGGGAACTTGAGCAGCCACTCGCGGCCCGTGGCGCGCAGCGTCTTGAGCTTGGCGAAGGCGCGCGCGGCGGGCAGCGCGAGTTCGGGCGTGCCGTAGTAGAGCGCGAACGAGAGGTTCTCGCCCGGCTTGGCGCGCACCATCGACAGCAGCCCCGGCAGCACCGCCAGGCCGTGCGTCGCGAGGATGTGGCCGATGCCGTAGTCCTCGGCCTCGCCGGCGATCGCATTCCAGAACGGCACGCCCACGGCGGCCGGCAGCATCGCCGCGTAGGTCGACTGGAAGCGGAACCAGTAGTAGCGCTCCTTCTTGCGCTCGACCACCATCGCGCGCCATGCGGCGATCAGCGCATCGGCATCGCCGGCGGCGACTGCGGCGACGGCCGCTTCGTTCATGGGGTGCAGCTGCTTCTTGCTGCGGTCGAAGCCCAGCTCGTCGAGCAGCACGCGCACGTCCTGTCGCGCGCTCGCATGGCGGCTCTGCTGCCACGAGTTGGCGCTCAGCGCGTTCGCGCGCGCCGCCTCGTCCCAGCGCTCGACGGGCGCGAGCGCCAGCGGCTCCAGCGCCAGCGCGCCGGCCGCCTTCTTCTGCACCTTCGCCAGCCATGGCGGCGAGGCCAGCACGCCGGGAAGCTCGTCTGCGCCGGCCACCTCGGCCGGGCCGGCCAGCAACGCGAGCTGGCGGTCGATGACGGCCTGCGCGCCGGCGTCGAGCCAGGGCCGAAGGCCGTCGACCAGGCCCGCGTGCGCGCGCAGCAGGCGCGTGAGGCTGGGCGTGACGAGATTGGCGTCCTTGCCGCCGGCGGCGACCAGCCGCGACAGCGCCACCAGCGCCGCCTGCGGCCAGCGGTCGACCGAGAGCGAGAAGCGCGCGAGCGCCGCCTTGGAGCTGCCGGCCACGCGCGCGAGCGCCTGCACCGCCTCGGGCGTGCCAATGGCCGCGAGCCCGTCGCCGGCCTCGTCGCTGGCGGCGCCGCGCTCCAGGCCTTCGACGGCATCGATGCCGCGTTCCTGGATCAGCGTGGCGACCATGTTGTCGTGGCCCCAGAAGCCGGTGGAGTAGCCCACGCGCGTCTTCGCGGCCAGCGCGATCGCCGCGGGCTCGGTGGCGGTGAGCGTCAGCCAGTGCAGTGTCTCGGGCGTGTCCTTCTCGGCCGCGAGGGAGTGCGCCAGTGCGTTGGAGATCTCGGGCGCATCGGGCAGCAGCATCGCGATGATCGGGCGGCGGCTCGCATGCAGCTGCGGCAGGGCCGTCTCGATCCGGTCGCGGGCTTGCTGCCACGCCTCCTGCGGTGCCGCGGCCAGGTGGCGCCGCACGGCCTGCTCGCCCTGGCCCAGCGGGCCGCGCCAGCCGTTGCTCATCGGGCGGGTCACGCTGCTCGTGAAGCGGCTCTTGCGGCTCTTGGTGCCGTGGTTGTAGTCGGTCTCGACCTGCACGCGCTGCGCGTCGAGCAGCACGCCGACGGCATCGACCAGGCCGTACTGCGCGACCAGGTAGTCGACGATGGCCTCGGCCGGCTCGCTCTCGCCGTAGTAGCCCGAGGTGCCGAGCGCCAGCGCGAGCATCAGCGCGTCGGCCTCGGTATCCGCGCCCGGCGCCGTGCCGGCGGCCTGCGCGCCCAAGCGATCGAGCATGCGCTGCGCGGCGGGGCGCAGCGCGGCGTCGGTGCCGTCGAGGTCGATCGAAGCTTCGAGCTTGCGCTGCGCGAGGTACCACGCGGCCGTCGTGCTGCGGTTCTCCACCGGTTGCGGGAAGCGGCGCGACGCGAAGGCCTCTCGCCGCATCTCGGGCGTGAAGCGGATCGGCGTGCCGGCGGCCAGCCACGGCGGCGTGTCGGCGCTGCCGGCCGCATCGGAAGCGGAGGGCAGCACGACTGCTGCATCGGCGGCGGCGGTCGCAGCCTCGGCGCCGAGCTGGCGTGCGATCTTCTGGGCGTGCTTGCCCGGCGTGGCGGTGGTGCCCCAGCCGGAGAGCAGGCCCTGGTCCTTGAGCCGCTTGAAGGCCAGCGCAGCGGCCTGTTCGCTCACGCCGTGCTGGCGCTTGAGCATCGCGGCCGACAGCGCGTCGGTGGGCTTGAGCTGGTCGGCTTCGAGCTGCGCGCGCACCGCCTCGAAGGCGCGGTCGGCCTGCGTGTCGATGCTTTCGGTGGGTGCTGCGGTTTCCTGCGTCGCCGGCGCCGCTTCGGCCGTCGCCGCGAATGCCGGTGCGCTCGCTTCCGTCTTGGGTGTCGCCGCCTCGGCCTTCGGCTTCGCCTCGGTCTTGCCGATGGCCGCACCGGAATCCACGCCGACTTCGCCGTAGCCCTTGCCGGTCTTCTCGTTCACTAGCTTGGTCAGCGCGGCCGCGGCCTTGATGGCGTCGGCGAACGACTTGGTCTGGCTCTGGCCCGCGGTGCCGATGCGGCCCCAGCGGATGTTGAGTTCGGTGTCTGCCTGTTCGATCTCCCAGAATTTGCTGGCGGTTCCTTCGATCAGTTCAAAACGGCGCATGAAAAAGACGTCCTCCTGTGAATCGATGAAGAGCGGTCGGCGATCGCGCTGCGGGTCGTTCCTTCCGCCGGGTCGCCGCCGAGGATAAAGGGCCGGCGTGAAGGCCAGACCCTTGCGGGGCCTTCGCCGGCAGGAAGATTTCGTTCAAGGCGCCAGCAGGCGCGCGAGGATTACGAAGAAATCATTCAGGCGGTGCGCCCGAGCTCGCTCGCGAAGGCGTAGGCCGGTCCCATGCGCTGCCGCTTGCAGTGCGCCAGCGCACGCTCGGCCGCTTCGAGCAGGCTGCCGAGCGTGTCGCCGTCGCCGGGATGGCTGGCGATGCCCATGCTGAGTTCGCCGCCCGCGAGCAGCCGGCCTTCATAGGCCACGGGCCGCGCACCGGCGGTCTCGATGCGGATCGCCATCTCCGCGAGCTTCTGCCGCGGCGGCACGCCGACCAGCAGGATCGCGAAGCTGTCGGCGCCGAGCCGGGCCACCATGTCGTCGGCGCGCAGCTGCTCGCGCAGGCGATGGGCGATGGCTGCCAGCACCGCATCGCCGCCTGTCTGGCCATGGCGTTCGTACACCGCGTCGAAATCGTTCAGTCCGATCAGCATCAGCGAGAAGCTGCGGTCCTCGCGCAGCCATTCCTCGCCGCGCAGCTCGAAGCCGGCCTCGCTGGCCGCACCGGTGAGCGCGTCGATGCCCGGCGCCGCCAGGAGCGATTGGGCGTGCGCCTCGACGGCTCTTTCTTCGCGGATGCGCATGGCGGCGGCCACCGCGAGCAGCGCGAGCTCTGCGACGACCGCGGCCTGCGCGAGGCTTGCATGGCCCGGTGTCCAGGGCGCCACGCCCCAGGCCGGAAGATGCGCCGCCGAGACGCCCGACAGCAGCAGCGCCGCGCCCACGCAGAAGAGCAGCGCAGGCCACGGCGCGCGGCGGCGCACTGAGATGGCGCCTGCGACGAGCGTCACGGTGGAAGCCGCAACCAGCGCCTGCAGCACGCGCAGCAGCCAGGGCAGGCGGGCCTCGATGGCGCAGTAGAGAGCGGCCAGCGCCAGCGCGGCGAGAAAGCCCAGCGCGACGCGGTCCAGGCGCGGCGTGAACTTCGGCAGCCGCAGCAGCTGCCGCGAGAACTCCAGGCGGCATCCGGCCCAGAGCATCAGCACGAGTGCGGCCCAATGAGCCCGCGGCCCATCGGGCGAAAGGCGATCCAGCAGTGCGAAGCCAGCGAGCGCGAAGCCGCAGGCCAGCACGTACCAGGCATGCATGCGGGCGCTGCCGGACACCAGCAGCAGCACCAGGCCGCAGACCATCAGGCCGGCGAGCACGCCAAGACTCATGCCGGCCTGCATGGGCGGGGGTGAAGGTGAAGGTTGGCTGAGACGGGGCGAAGGCTGGGCGGCATCCGGTCGGCTTCGGGAAGGAGGTCGCCGATCGTAGCCGGCCCCGCGGCCGTTCTCACGCCTGCGGTAAGCGGGTGCCGGTCACGCCGGGCATCGGGCAGGTGACCGACACGCCCGTGCCCTTGAGCTCGTTGCGCGGCGCCATCGCGAACGAGTCGATGAAGGCCTTGCTGCCTTTGTAGACAGCCTGGAAGCTGTCCGGCTGGAAGCGCCGGACCTTCCGCTAGAACTCCGCGCCTTCCACCAGGAAGCGCAGCCGCCGCACCCCCTGCCACTCGTCGGCGTCGAGCCGGAACGCCAGCTTGACCTTCGGCGGCAGCGGCTCGGTGTGGCTGAACCACATCGCGTCGATGGGCTGGCCCTGGTGCCTGAGCTTGAGCGACAGGTGTTTCTCGCCCACCAGCCGCTGCGACACCACTTCCACCTCCTCGCTGAAGGTGGGCGGCGCGAAGCCCTGGCCCCACACCTCGCGATGCAGCGTGTCGACGAGGTCGATGCGCATGTACTCGCGTGCGATGGGGCCGTCGGTTTCGATCTGGCGCGTGAGCGCGGATTCGGCCAGCAGCTCGCGCGCGACCTGCGCGAATCCCTTCTCGAAGGTCTCGAAGTGCTCGCGCGCGACGGTGCAGCCCGCCGCCATCGCGTGGCCGCCGAAGCGCAGCAGCACGCCCGGATGGCGCTTGGCCACGAGGTCGAGCGCGTCGCGCAGGTGGAAGCCCGGGATCGAGCGGCCCGAGCCTTTCAGCTCCTGCTCCTTGCCCGGCGCGCCGCTCGCGGCGAAGACGAAGGTGGGGCGGTGGAAGCGGTCCTTGATGCGCGAGGCCACGATGCCGACCACGCCTTCATGGAAGCCCGCGTCGAACACGCTGATGGCCGGCGGCGGCGCCTCGATGCCGTCGCCATCGGCGGCGAACAGCGATTCGGCCAGCAGCAGCGCCTGGTCGCGCATCCCGCCCTCGATGTCGCGCCGCTCGCGGTTGATGCCGTCGAGCATGCGCGCGAGTTCCTCGGCGCGGCCGGCGTCGTCGGTCAGCAGGCATTCGATGCCCAGCGTCATGTCCGAAAGCCGGCCCGCGGCGTTGATGCGCGGGCCGAGCGCGAAGCCGAAGTCGAAGGTGGTGGCGATGGACGCGTTGCGCCCGGCAGCCTTGAACAGCGCCGCGACACCGGCAGGCATGTTTCCCGCGCGGATGCGGCGCAGGCCCTGCGCCACGAGGCGGCGATTGTTGGCATCGAGCCGAACCACGTCGGCGACCGTGCCCAGTGCGACGAGCGGCAGCAGCGCATCGAGCTTGGGCTGGGGTTTGCCTGCCCCCCGGCTTGCCGCTTCGTGTGCGTCGCCACCCCCCGAGGGGGAGGCTGGCCCGCCTTGGGGCGGCCCGGCGGCGGGCGCAGGCGTGTCGAACACGCCGCGCCGGCGCAGCTCGGAGCGCAGCGCGAGCAGCACGTAGAACATCACGCCGACGCCGGCGATGCTCTTGCTCTCGAAGCCGCAGCAGGGCTGGTTGGGGTTGACCAGCACGTCGGCCGCGGGCAGCTCGGGTCCGGGCAGGTGGTGGTCGGTCACCAGCACCTGCAGGCCGCGAGCCTTGGCAGCGGCCACGCCCTCGACGCTGGCGATGCCGTTGTCGACGGTGATGAGCATGTCGGCGCCGCTCGCGGCCACGCGCTCGGCGATGGGCGGCGTGAGGCCGTAGCCGTCGACCACGCGGTCGGGCACGAGGTAGCTCACGTTCTTCGCGCCCAGCAGGCGCAGGCCGCGCACGCCGACCGCGCAGGCGGTGGCGCCGTCGCAGTCGTAGTCGGCGACGATGCACAGGCGCTTGTCCTGCGCGATGGCGTCGGCCAGCAGCACGGCGGCTTCGCGGGTGCCGTGCAGGGTGTCGGGTGGCAGCAGCAGCGCGAGGCCGTCGTCCAGTTCTTCCTTGGCACGCACGCCGCGCGCCGCGAACAGCCGCGCCAGCAGCGGATGAATGCCGGCCTGCTCCAGCGCCCAGACGGTGCGCGGCGGGATGTCCCTGGCTATGATTTTCATAGCGCCTCCAGCACGCCGGCCGCACGCTTGCGCTCGAACAGGCTCTTCGCCCAGCGCGCCAGGCCGCGCGGCTGCACGGTGTAGCGCTGCGAGGCGCGGTCGCCGCACAGCGTGAGCGACACGTCGTTCGCGCCGCGCGTGTACTCGGCCAGCAGCGCGGCGACGGGGCCGGCATCGAGCGCCTGCCAGGCCTCGGCCCAGCCGATGCCGTCGTCGCGCAGCGCGGCGGTGCGCAGAGAGTCGTCGGCGGCCGGTGCGACGGCGGTTGCTGCCGCTTCGTTCTTCAGCGCGCCGGTGCCGGCGAGCCAGAAGGAGTTGATGGGCGGCACGCCGCGCGCGGCGCGGTCGTCGTTCACGCGCTGGGTGTACAGCAGCATCTGCATCTCGTTCTGCAGCCGGCGCAGCGGCCGCGCGGCATCGGCCAGCGGCGACCACTGCGAGACGGGGTAGCCCACGGCGCGGTCGATGGAAGCAGTGGCCAGCCCGTCGAAGATGCCCGCGCGCGCCAGCCAGCGGCCGGGCACGGGCGAGGCACGCAGTGCGATGCCGTCCTCCTCGAAGAAGGGGCGGGCGGCTTCCAGCAGCGCGGCCGACTCGCCGGCGTCGATCTCGATGGAGGCCGGATCGCCCAGCACCACGTCGTCGATGCCGACCTGCCAGTTGCACAGCGTGACGGTGCCCCAGCCCTCGGTGTCGCCCGGCGCGGCGATGCCCAGCCGGCGCGCCTCGAGCGCGGCCCAGGGGATGCAGCCGTCGGGCGCGGAGATGCCCAGCGCCTGCGCCAGCGCGCGTTCATGCGGAGGCGAGCGCGTGCTTTCGTCCTGCGTGTCGGTGTCCGCGAGGGTGAGCCGCGAGAGCAGGTTTTCGAGATTGGGGAGCCTGAGGGTGGAGAGGGCCGCGCGGCATGACGGGGAACCGCGGCCGGCGAAAGGGATCAGCAATTGGCGTGGGGAGGTTTCGGCCATCCCCCTATTGTCCGGGAAGCCCCAGGTTTGCCCGGAATGCCACAATTCCGACCCTATGCGACTTCCTTATGAACTGCAGCTCGGCTGGCGCTACACGCGTGCAGGCCGGGCGACGCGGCGCAACGGCTTCATCTCCTTCATCTCCGGTGTCTCGATGCTCGGCATCGCGCTGGGCGTGGCGGCGCTGATCATTGTGCTCAGTGTGATGAACGGCTTCCAGAAGGAAGTGCGCGACCGCATGCTCGGCGTGGTGTCGCACATCGAGATCTTCTCGCGCGACGGGCAGGCGCTGCAGCAGCTCGACCAGATCATGGCGGCGGCGCGCAAGCACCCCGAGGTGGTTGGCGCGGCGCCCTTCATCAACACGCAGGCGCTCATCGCGCGCGGCGAGGACATGAAGGGCACGCTGGTGCGCGGCATCGACCCCAAGCTCGAGCCCGAGGTCACCGACATCAACGGCATCGCCTCGCGCGGCACCTTCGACAAGCTCGTGCCGGGCCAGTTCGGCATCGTGCTCGGCGCGGAGCTCGCGCGCTCGCTCTTCGTGCAGCCGGGCGACCAGGTCACGCTGGTGGCGCCGGGCGGGCAGGTCACGCCGGCGGGCGTGGTGCCTCGGCTCAAGCAGTTCACCGTGGTCGGCACCTTCGACTCGGGCCACTACGAATACGACTCCGCGCTGGCCATGGTGCACGAGCAGGACGCCGCCAAGGTGTTTCGCCTCGAAGGCCCCACCGGCATCCGCCTGAAGCTCAAGAACCTCAACGAGGCGCGCGAGGTGGCCGACCAGCTGGCGGTGAGCCTGCCGGGCGAGTTCCTCATCCGCGACTGGACGCGCCAGAACAAGACCTGGTTCGCGGCGGTGCAGGTCGAGAAACGCATGATGTTCATCATCCTCACGCTGATCGTGGCGGTGGCGGCCTTCAACCTGGTCTCCACGCTCGTGATGACCGTGACCGACAAGCGCGCCGACATCGCCATCCTGCGCACGCTGGGCAGCTCGCCGCGCAGCATCATGGGCATCTTCGTGGTGCAGGGTGCGATGGTCGGCGTGATCGGCACCGTGGCCGGCCTGCTGCTGGGCCTGGGCATCGCCTACAACATCGACGTGATCGTGCCCTTCCTGGAGCAGCTGTTCCATGCGAGCTTCCTGCCGAAGGACATCTACCTGATCAGCAAGATGCCCAGCGATCCGCAGCAAAGCGACATCGTGCCCATCGCGATCATTTCCCTGGTGCTGGCCTTCGTCGCCACGCTGTATCCGAGCTGGCGCGCCAGCCGCGTGAACCCCGCCGAAGCCCTGCGTTATGAGTGAAATGACCCCCACGCTCGGCACTGTCGTGTCCTCGCTGCCCCCCGAGGGGGCCGCCATTGGCTTGGGGCGGCCCGGCGCCAATGATGTTGTTCTGAAAGCTCGTGGACTGACCAAGCGGTTCCACGAGGGCAGGCTCGACCTGACCGTGCTGCACGGCATCGACCTCGACGTGCACGCCGGCGAGACGCTGGCCATCGTCGGCGCCTCCGGCTCCGGCAAGAGCACGCTGCTGCACCTGATGGGCGGGCTCGACGAGCCCACCACCGGCAAGGTCGAGCTGCTGGGCAAGGACATCGCGCACGCCGATCCGGCCGAGCAGGGGCGGCTGCGCAATCAGCACCTGGGCTTCGTCTACCAGTTCCACCACCTGCTGCCCGAGTTCAGCGCGCTGGACAACGTGGCCATGCCGCTGAAGATCCGCCGCGTCGAGAAGCAGGCCGCCGCGCAGTCGGCCGCGAAGATCCTCGAGAGCGTGGGCCTGGGCCAGCGCCTGCACCACCGCCCGGCCGAACTCTCGGGCGGCGAGCGCCAGCGCGTGGCGATCGCGCGCGCTCTGGTCACGCAGCCGGCCTGCGTGTTGGCCGACGAGCCCACCGGCAACCTCGACCGAAGCACCGCCGACACCGTCTTCGAACTGATGCTCGACCTCGCACGCCGGCACGGCACCGCCTTCGTGATGGTGACGCACGACCAGGACCTGGCGAAGCGCTGCGACCGGGTGCTGCAGCTGGTGGCGGGGCGATTGGCGGGCTGATACCGGCCTTTGTCTTTCTCCCTCCCCCGCTGGGGGAGGGCAGGGGTGGGGGCACGGCGGCGTTCAACAAAGCACTGCGCCGAACAATCGCAGCTTGCCCCCATCCCAACCTTCCCCCAGAGGGGGAAGGGGCTAATACGACAGGGCTGCTTCGGCCTCTTCGTCCGTCTGCCTTGCATCGAGCGGCAAGACACACAGCACCTTGCCTCCCAGCGTGAGCACGAGTCCAAGCCGGCCGCCCATCTGCATCACCTGGCAGACGGTGCGCGGTATTTCACCGGCCGCGCTCGCCGACATCGACAAGGCCCGCGCAGGCGGCTGCCGCAGCATCGCGAACAACACGCGCGCATCGCAGTCCTGCAGCGCCTGCCGGTAGACATGGAAGACCGTGTCCGAGGAGCCCGCTTCATCCCGGCTCTTTTCCTCGCGCAGCCGCAGCAGTGCGCGATGCAGCTGCTGCCTGCAGGCCGCCTCGGTCCTGCCGGCGGCCTCGGCGATTTCCCTGAAGCTGGCTTCGAAGACTTCGCGCAGCAGCACCGCTGCGCCGTCGGCCGGCGATAGCTTCGCGGCGACAAGGCGCAAGGCCTGATCGATGGATTCGGCCTGCGCAGCCTCGCTCTCCGCCGAAGGCGCCTCGGATGCGAGCCCCTCGGCATCGCGCAGCCAGCGCTGCATCCAGCCGTCGCGGCGCAGCCGGTCGATCGCGAGGTGCTGCATCACGGTCGTCAGCCAGGCCTGCATCGATTCGGGCCCGGGCCCTTCGCCGGCTTCCAGCGCGCGCAGGTAGCTCTCTTGCACCACGTCCTCGGCATCGGTCGGGCCGCCGAGCATGCGCGCCGCCGCGCGGACCAGCCGGCCGCGCAGTGCCGGGAACTGCGAGAGGTAGTGTTCGTCGAGCATCCGCGCAGCTTGCCATGGTGCGCAAAGCCCGTGCAATGCCCGCGCAATGTCACGAAACTGTGGGCTTGTTCGTCAAGACAGTCCAACCACAGGAGCTTTCTTCATGCAGCAACCCACCATGCCCATGTTCTCGATGGGATCCGACGAAGACGACACCAAGCCCGCCGCCACGGCCGAGCCGCGCAACTCCTACCTGGAAGAAAAGGCGTTCAAGTCGCGCACGCTGCTGATCTTCGGCGCCATCACCGATTCGGTGGCCGCCGACGTGACGCGCCGGCTCATCGCGCTGGACGCCGACAGCGCCGCGAAGCCCATCGACATCCTCGTGAGCTCGCCCGGCGGGCACCTGGAGTCGGGCGATGCCATCCACGACATCGTGCGTTTCATCAGCGCGCCGGTGAACATGATCGGCACCGGCTGGGTGGGCAGCGCGGCCACGCACCTGTTCCTGGCGGCACCGCGCGAGCGCCGCGTGTGCCTGCCCAACACGCGCTTCCTGATCCACCAGCCCAGCGGCGGCGCGGGCGGCCAGGCGACCGACATCGCCATCCAGGCCCAGGAAATCATCAAGGCCCGCCAGCGCATCGCGCACGAGATCGCTCGCGAGACCGGCAAGCCCATCGACGTGGTGCTGGCCGACATCGAGCGCGACCGCTGGCTCTCGGCCGAGGAGGCGGTGGAGTACGGGCTGGTCTCGCGGATCATCCAGCGCAAGACCGAATTGCACGGCTGAAAGCGGAAGACCGGACGCAAAAGCGAATCCGGAAGAGTTTTCCGGGTCTTACTTTCGCGCTCTTCGCGTCCGGCTGTCCGATCCCGCTTTCTCAGGCCTTGGGCTTGTAGGCCACCACGTCGATCTCCACCCGCGCATCGACCATCAGCCGCGCCTCGGTGGTCGAGCGGGCCGGCTTGTTCTCACCGAAATAGCTCATGTAGATGCGGTTGAAGGCACCAAAGTCGCGCGCGTCCTGCAGCCAGCAGGTGCTCTTGCAGACGTCGTCGAGGGTGGCGCCGGCCAGCGCGAGCACGGACTTGATGTTCTCCATCACCTGGCGCGTCTGCGCCTCGATGCCGCCCACCACGATCTCGCCGTCCTTGTTCACGGGCACCTGGCCCGAGACGTAGATGAAGTCGCCGGCGCGCACGGCCGGGGAGAAGGGGCGGATCTGGCGGTCGGAGGCAAGGGGCGGGGCGCCGAGGTATTCGAGGGGCATGGGTACTCCTGAGTAGTGTTGAAGGAAGAAGGGAAGGAACAAGGAAACAAGGGCTGGAGCCAGCCGCGAGTATCCCTCCGATTTGAAAATCTATTTCAAAAAATCGTCCGAACGAGGGTTAACACGGATGATTTGGCATGGATACTGCTTCAAAGTCCGGGCCAGAGAGAAAATTTCTTTCACAAATCAGTCCGCCCCATGAAGGAGTTCCCCATGCCCCACGTCGGTCCCGTCCAGCGCCTGCCCATGCTGTCCAAGCGCAGCCTGCTGGGTGCCTCCCTGCTCGCGGTGCTGTGCGCCGCGCTGCCCCACCAGAGCGTCCATGCCCAGGGGCCGCGCAATTTCGCCACGCTGGCGATGGTGGCGGAGCCGCAGACGCTCGACCCTATGGCTTCCACCGCAGACCTGGTCGGAACCATCATGCAGCACGTGTACGAGACGCTCTACACCTTCGACGCCAAGTGGAACGTGGTGCCGATGCTGGCCGAGGGCATGCCGAAGATCTCGGCCGACGGCAAGACCTACGCCATCACCCTGCGGAAGGGCGTGATGCTGCACAGCGGCCGCGAGCTCACGGCCGACGACGTGGTGGCCAGCCTGCAGCGCTGGATGGACCAGTCGCCGCGCGGCAAGGCCGTGGGCAAGGAAATCGACAGCCTCAAGGCCAAGGGCCCGCTGGCGGTGGAGATCGTGCTGAAGGAACCCTACGCGCCGCTGCTGTCGCAGCTCGCGCTGCCCAGCGGCATGGCCGCCATCATGGCCAAGGACTCCATCGCCTCGCCGCTGAAGGAGTTCGTGGGCACAGGCCCCTACAAGTTCAAGGAGCGCCGCCCCGACCAGTTCGTGCTGCTCACCCGCTTCGACAAGTACAGCCCGCGCAAGGAGGCCGCCAGCGGCTATGGCGGCAAGCGCGAGGCGGCCATCGAGGAGCTGCGCTTCGTGCCCGTGCCCAACGCCAGCACCCGCGTCGAGGGCGCGCTGGCCGGCCAGTACGACTTCGCCGACCTGCTGCCGGTGGAAGCGCTGCCGCGGCTGGAGAAGTCGGGCGGCAAGACCGTGCCGATCATGACGCCCTCGTTCGGCTTCCCGTACCTCGTGCTCAACACCAAGGAAGGCGTGGCCGCCAGCCAGCCTGTGCGCCAGGCGATCCAGACCGCGCTGGGCGAAGGCGAGATGCTCGCCGCCGGCTTCGGCGACACGCGCTTCTTCACCGCCGAGCCCAACCACTTCCCGAAGGGCTCGCCCTTCTATTCGACCGCGGGCGCCGACCAGTACAACCAGCGCAACGCCGCCAAGGCCAAGGAAGCCGCCGCCAAGGCCGGCTACAAAGGCGAGCCGATCCGCGTGCTCACCAGCCGCCAGTACGACTTCCACTACAACATGGCGCTGCTGATGGCCGAGCAGCTCAAGCGCGCCGGCTTCAAGGTCGACCTCAACGTGGTCGACTGGGCCACGCTGGTGCAGCGGCGCAACGACGCCAAGCTGTGGGACATCTACGTCACCCACTCGGGCCAGTTCCCCGAGCCCATGCTCTCGCCGCCGCAGCTCGGCGACGGCGCGCCCGGCTGGTGGGAAACGCCTGCCAAGAAGTCGGCGCTGCAGGCCTTCAACGTCGAGAGCGACCCCGCCAAGCGCGGCGCGCTGTGGGGCAAGGTGCAGCAGGTGGTGTACGACGAGGTGCCGTACATCAACGTCGGCAAGTTCAACGGCCTCTCGGCCAAGAGGCCGGCGCTGGACAACTACCAGCCCGCGACCTGGCCGTTCTTCTGGAACGCGAAGATCAAGTAAGAAGGCGGAGACACACAGCCATGCCGTCGCGTCGCCAACTCCTGCAAGCCAGCGCACTGGCCTCCGGCCTCGGGGCTCTGGGCCTCGAACCTTCCCTTGCCTTCGCCGCCCGGGCAGCCGCCCAGGGCCCGGTCTACGCCTACGTCGGCACCTACAGCGACGGCGGCAAGCCGTGGCGCGGCGGCCGCGGACAGGGCGTGCACCAGTTCGTGCTCGACAGCGCCACCGGCGCGCTCAAGCCCATTCCCGGCGCACCGGCGGCCGTGGCAGGCACGGGAGAGGGCGCGAAGCTGCGCAACCCCGCCTCGCTCGCGCGCCACCCGAAGCTGCCGATGCTCTATGCGGCCAACGAGTTCGAGGCCGGCTCGGTCTCGGCTTTTCGTATCGGTGCAGACGGTGCGCTGAGCTTCGTCTCCGAGACGCCCTGCGGCGGCAAGGACCCTGCCTACATCAGCGTGCACCCCGACGGCCGCTTTCTCTTCACCGCCAACTATGCGAGCGGCGACGTCAGCGTGCTCGCGCTGCGCGCCGACGGCACGCCCGATCCTGCCGTCGCAGCCGTCGTCTACAAGGACGCGGAAGCCTGCGGCGCCGGCACGCCCTGCAAGCCCGGCGCCGACGTGGTGCCGCAGGCCGCGCGCTCGCACGAAGGCTTCGCCACCAGCGACCACGACGGCCCGCACGCGCACATGGTGCATGCCGACCCGAAGGGCAACTTCGTGCTCGTGGCCGACCTGGGGCTCGACCGCGTCATCTCCTACCGCTTCGACCGCGCCACCGGCGTGCTGAGCCAGCCGAGCACCGTGGCCGTGTCCGAAAGCTCCGGCGCGCGCCACTTCGTGTTCCACCCGAACGGCAAGTGGCTCTACCTGGTGAACGAGGAGGCCTCGACCATCGCCTTCATGCGCTACGACGACGCCACCGGCGTGCTCACGCTGGTGAGCGAGACCTCGGCGCTGCCCAAGGGCTTCAAGGGCACGAGCTACGCATCGGGCATCCGCATGCTGCCCGACGGCCAGCACTTCGTGTCGCTCAACCGGCTGCATGACTCGATCTCGATCTTCAAGGTCGACGCCCGCACCGGCGCGCACTCGCTGGTGCGAGAGGAATGGTCGCGCGGCAACTACCCGCGCAGCTGCACGCTCGACCCCAGCGGCAGGTTCCTCTACGTGTGCCACAACAAGCAGGGCGACAACGTGACGGTCTTCCGCGTGAAGGGCGGCGACATCCAGTTCACCGGGCAGTACGTCGCGGTCGGTTCCGCTGCGGCCCTCGAGTTTTCAGCGTGATGAAGAAATCGCTGTTCCGCTACATCGCCTCTCGCGTCGCGGGCATGCTGGTCGTGCTCGCCATCGTGGCGGTGCTGGTCTTCGTGCTCACGCGCGCCGCGTCGGGCGACCCGGTCTCGGTGCTGCTGGGCGACCAGGCCACCGCGGCCGACATCGCCCGCGTGCAGAAGGAATACGGCCTCGACAAGCCGCTGCCCGTGCAGTTCGGCTACTGGCTGCGCGAGGTGCTGCAGGGCAACCTGGGCCAGTCGATCTTCCTGCAGCGCCCGGTGACGCAGGCGCTGTGGGAGCGCTCCGAACCCACCGCGCTGCTCGCTTTGATGGCGGTGGCCATCGCGGCGCTGATCGGCGTGCCGTGCGGCATCGTGTCGGCGGTGTTCCGGGGGCGCGCGGTCGACCAGCTCTTCACCGGCATCGCGATGCTGGGTGCCAGCATCCCGAGCTTCTGGCTCGGCATCGTGCTGATCCAGATCTTCGCCGTGTCGCTGGGCTGGTTCCCGGTGTCCGGCTACGGCGCGCCCGATGCGCCCTTCGCCGAGCGCCTGCATGCGCTGGTGCTGCCGGCCGCCGTGCTGGGCCTGCTGAACTCGGCGCTCATCATCCGTTTCACCCGCGCCTCGATGCTCGACGTGCTCGGCGAGGACTACGTGCGCACCGCGCGTTCCAAGGGCCTGAGCGAGGGCACCGTGGTGCTCAAGCACGCGCTGCGCAATGCGCTGGTGCCCATCGTCACGGTGATCGGCCTCACGATCGCGCTGATGATCGGCGGCGCCGTCATCACCGAGACCGTCTTCGGCCTGCCGGGCGTGGGCAACCTCGTGGTCAGCGCGGTGCTGCGGCGCGACTATCCGGTGATCCAGGGGGCGCTGCTCGTCATCGCCGCGATCTACGTGCTCATCAATTTCTCCATCGACCTGCTGTACGCGGTGGTCGACCCGCGCGTCAAAGTATGAATACCCCCAGGCTTGCCCACTTCGTGTGGCCTCCAACCCCCTTGCAGGGGGCAATACCAGCGGCCCGGCAGAGCCGGTTCCGCGGTATTTCTGGAATCGGTTCCTCGACCCCTTGTATTGCTGTGGCTGGAGGCATCTGATGCAAATGCCCCGAATGCTCCGCCAGCTGATGCACAGACGCATCGTGATGGTGTCCGCGCTGGTGCTGCTGGTGATCGCGGTGCTCGCGATCGGCGCGCCGCTGTTCGCTTCCATCGACCCCAACGACACGGCCGTGCTCGAACGCCTGAAGGCGCCGAGCGCCGAGCACCTGCTCGGCACCGACGAACTCGGCCGCGACCTCTATTCGCGCATCGTGCATGGCGCGCGCTACTCGCTGGCCATCGCCGCGCTCACCGCGCTGGGCGCCGTGATCGCCGGCACCGTGCTGGGTCTGATGGCGGGCTTCTTCCGCCGGCTCGATGCGCCGCTGATGCGCGTGGTCGACGCGATGATGTCCTTCCCCGACATCCTGCTGGCCATCGCGCTGGTGGCCGTCCTCGGGCCCTCGCTGGTCAACACGGTGCTGGCGCTGGTGCTGGTCTACACGCCACGCGTGGCGCGGGTGGTGCGGGCCTCCACGCTGGTGGTGCGCGAACTGCTCTTCGTGGAAGCGGTGCGCGCGCTGGGTGTGCGCACCTCGCGCATCCTGTGGCGGCACATCCTGCCGAACCTGATGTCGCCGATCCTGGTGCAGGTGTCGTTCATCTTCGCCTACGCCATCCTGGCCGAGGCAGGGCTCTCGTTCCTCGGCGTGGGCGTGCCGCCCGAGATCCCGACCTGGGGCACGATGGTCGCGGGCAGCCAGCAGTACGCGCACCAGGCCTTCTGGGTGGTGCTGTTCCCGGGGCTCGCGATCATCTTCACGGCGCTGTCTCTGCAGCTGCTCGGCGACGGCGTGCGCGACCTGCTCGACCCCAAGCTGAAAAAGACGGCATGAAAGCACTCCCCCAGGCTTGCTCACTGCGTGTGGCCGTCGACCCCTTCGCCGGGGGCGATGCCTGCGGCCCGGCAAAGCCGGCTCTGCGGTATTCCGCGCGAAAGGCATATCCGAGATGAACACCGCTTCCAATTCCCCGCGCCTCACGGTCAGCCACCTGAGCACCAGCTTCCCGACCGAGGACGGCCTGGTGCGCTCGGTGGCCGACGTGAGCTTCTCGATCCAGCCCGGCAAGACGACCGCGCTGGTCGGCGAGTCGGGCTCGGGCAAGTCGGTCACCAGCCTCACGCTGATGCGCCTGTTGCCCAAGACCGCCAATGCGCAGGTCAGCGGCAGCGCTTCCTTCGTGACGCGCGAGGGCAAGACGCTCGACCTGCTGGGCATCGGCGAGCGCGAGATGCGCTCGCTGCGCGGCAACCAGCTGTCGATGATCTTCCAGGAGCCGATGACCAGCCTGAACCCGGTGTTCACCATCGGCGAGCAGATCGCGGAGAGCGTGCGCCTGCACAAGGGGCTCGACCGCAAGGCGGCGCTGGCGCATGCGCAGCGCATGCTGGAGCTGGTGGAGATTCCGGCCGCGGCGCAGCGCATCCACGAGTACCCGCATCAGCTCTCGGGCGGCATGCGCCAGCGCGCGATGATCGCCCTGGCCATGGCCTGCGACCCTACGCTGCTGATCGCCGACGAGCCCACCACAGCGCTCGACGTGACCATCCAGGCGCAGATCCTCGAGCTCATGCGCCGGCTGCAGGCCGAGACGGGCATGAGCATCCTGTTCATCACGCACAACCTGGGCGTGGTCGCGCACCATGCCGACGACGTGGTCGTGATGTATTCGGGCCGCGTGGTCGAGAGCGCGCCTGTGCGGCCGCTGTTCGCGCAGCCCGAGCACCCGTACACGCAGGGCCTGCTGGCCTGCCTGCCGGGCAAGGCGCGACAGCCCGGCCAGCCCAAGCCCAGGCGCCTGTTCGCCATTCGCGGGCAGGTGTCGAGCCCGCTCGCGCCGCCGCCGGGCTGTGCCTTCGAGCCGCGCTGCGATCTGGCGTTGGCCGAATGCAGCGCGGGGATGCCGCCGCTGCTGGACATCCGGCAGGGGCGGCAGGCGCGATGCGTTCGTGTGCAGCCTGAAGCAACGCTGGCGAGGGCCGCATGAGTCGCACCCCGCTCTCGTCTTGCTCCCTCCCCCTCTGGGGGAGGGCCGGGGTGGGGGCACGCGGCCTTTCCACCGCCGCGACAGTCTCCACCGCCCCTAGCCCCCACCCCAACCCTCCCCCAGAAGGGGAGGGAGCCAATACCCAAAGTCCACGATGACCACCGCAGCCCCCCTCATCGAAGTCCGCGCCCTCAAGAAGTACTTCGGCAGCAGCGACCGCCCGGTGCGCGCGGTGGACGACGTGTCCTTCGCGATCCACCCCGGCGAGACGCTGGGCCTGGTCGGCGAATCGGGCTCGGGCAAGAGCACCATCGGCCGAACCGTGCTGCGCCTGCTGGAGCGCAGCGGCGGCCAGGTGCTCTATCGCGGCGACGACATCGGCGAGCTCTCGGCCGAGCGCATGCGCCGGCTGCGCAGCAAGCTGCAGATCATCTTCCAGGACCCGTACGCCAGCCTGAACCCGAAGATGCGCATCGGCGCGATCCTCGGCGAGGCGCTGTCCACGCACGGCCTGCACAAGGGCGCGGCGGCGCGCGAGAAGCGCATCGCCGAGCTGCTCGAGACCGTCGGCCTGCGTGCAGAGCATGCGAACCGCTTCCCGCACGAGTTCTCGGGCGGGCAGCGCCAGCGCATCGGCGTGGCACGGGCGCTGGCCGTGGAGCCCGAGTTCATCGTGGCGGACGAGCCGCTGTCGGCGCTGGACGTGTCCATTCAATCGCAGGTCATCAACCTGCTGGCCGACCTGCGCGAGCGGCTGGGCCTGACGATGCTCTTCATCTCGCACGACCTCGACGTGGTCGAGTACCTGTGCGACCGCGTGGTGGTGCTGTACCTCGGCAAGGTGATGGAAGTCGCCACCACCGAGGAGCTGTTCGCGCGCCCCTCGCATCCCTACACCCGCGCGCTGCTGGCTGCGAGCCCGAAGCCCGATCCGGAGATGGCGACCGAGCGCATTGCGCTCAAGGGCGACATCCCGAGTCCCATCTCGCCGCCTTCGGGCTGCGTGTTCCGCACGCGCTGCCCGCATGCCGCAGAAGCCTGTGCGCAGACGGTGCCACCGCTCGAAGAGATTTCGGCGGGACACTACAGCGCCTGCATCAAGTTATGACCAAACCCCAAGTCTTCGCGCACTTCGTGTCGCGTGCGCCAACCCCCTTGCAGGGGGCAACACCTGCGGCCCGGCAAAGCCGGTTCCGCGGTGTTTCACGAACATGCGATGACAACAATGAACCCTGAGACTCAATGAACACTCCGCTCGTCATGAACGACTTCACAGACCCGCTGCTGGGCAGCAACTTCAAGGGCTATCCGCGCACCGCCGCGCCGCGCCGCCGCAGCGAGATCGGCGACGCCGGCTGGAACGTGCTGGCCGGAGACCTGCCGCTGCCGCTGGCCGTGCTCAAGCGCGAGGCGCTCGAGCACAACCTGGCTTGGATGCAGTCGCGTGTGCGCGAGTGGGGCATCGACCTCGCGCCGCACGGCAAGACCACCATGTCGCCGCAGCTCTTCCAGCGCCAGCTCGACGCCGGCGCCTGGGGCCTGACCTTCGCCACCGTCACGCAGCTGGCGGTGGGCGTGGCGGCCGGCGCGCGCCGCACGCTCATCGCCAACCAGGTGGTGAGCGACGAAGACCTGGCCGGCATCCAGATGCTGCTGAGCAGGCACCCCGAGCTGCGCATCGTGTTCCTGGTCGACTCGCTGGCGCAGCTGGCGCTGATCGAGGACTGGTCGAAGCGCCATCCTTCGAGCGTGCCCTTCGAGGTGATGATCGAGATCGGCGTGGACGGTGCGCGCACCGGCTGCCGCACGCACGAGGAAGCCGTGGCGCTGGCCACGAGGCTGCGCGCGAGCGACGCGGTCAAGCTCGTGGGCATCGAGTGCTACGAAGGGCAGGGCGCCACCGGCCAGAGCGAACCCGACACCGCCTACGCCAAGGCGCTGATGGACCGCGTGGAAGCCGTGGCGCGCCATTGCGACGAGAACAGTCTCTTCGAGACCGGCGAGGTGCTGGTCTCGGCCGGCGGCTCGGCCATCTTCGACCTCGTGGCCGGCCGGCTCAAGCCCGCGCTGGGTGCGCCGGTGCGCGGCCTGCTGCGCTCGGGCTGCTACGTCACGCACGACCACGGCTTCTACAAGCGCATGGTGAGCGCGGTGGATGAGCGCCTGGGCTGCAACTGCGGCGAGAGCCTGGTGCCGGCGATGGAAGTCTGGGCCACCGTGCAGTCGCGCCCGGAGCCGGGCCTGGCGATCCTGGCGGTGGGCAAGCGCGACATTTCCTTCGACCTCTCGCTGCCCGTGCCCATCGCACGCGCGGCGCGCGGCGTGCTGCAGCCGCAGGGCGTGCCCGCCGGCTGGAAGATCACCGCGCTGAACGACCAGCACGCCTACCTGCGCTGGGAAGCGAACGAGGAAGCCGAGGCGCCGAAGGTCGGCGACCGCGTGGGCCTGGGCATCTCGCACCCCTGCACCACCTTCGACAAATGGCACTGGATGCCGGTCGTCGAGCAGGACTACCGCGTGAGCGACGCGGTGGCCATGCATTTCTGAGAGAGCGACTTCCCGAGCGCATTCCGATGACCCCATCACTGCTCCAGAGGATCGCGGACATCCGCAGCGACGCACCGGCGACGCGGCGCGCGATCCTCGACCTGATCCTCGAAGACCCCGACCGCGTGCTCGAAGAAAGCTTCGAGCAGCTGGCCGAGCGCTCGCGCAGCTCGGTGCCCACCATCATGCGGACCTGCCGAGACCTCGGTTTCGCCGGCCTGCGCGAATTCAAGCTCGCGCTCGCGCAGGAGCTCGCGCTGGGCGGCTCGCCGCTGCACCGCCGCGTGAACATCGAGGACGCGGCCGACGAAGTGGTCGGCAAGATCGCGCGCAGCGCAGCGGCCTCGGTCTCGGGCGTGCGCGGCCAGCTCGACATGCAGGTGCTCGACGGCGCCGTGGCGGCGATCGCGGCGGCGCCGCACGTCGACCTGTACGGCGCGGGCGCCACCTCGTGGTTCATGGCCAACGACCTGCAGGCGCGGCTCTTCCGCCTGGGCCTGTCGGCCAACGCATGGGCCGACTACCACCTGCAGCAGGTGGCCGGCGCGGCGCAGCGGCCGGGCGGCGTGGTCATCGCCATCTCGCACGTGGGCGGCATGCCCTCGCTGCTCGATGCGGTGGACATCGCGCGCGGGCAGGGCGCCAAGGTGGTCGCGCTCACGCGGCCGGGCACGGCGCTCGCGGCCAGGGCCGACTTCCTGCTGGGCCTGTCGGTGCCCGACGACGCGGTGATGCACGTGGGCATCGACGCCTACCTCACGCACCTCACGGTCATCGAGATCCTCACCGTGCTGGTGGCCCAGCGCCGCGGCGAGCCCGCGGTGCAGCGCCTGCAGCGTGCGCGCGAGGCCTTCCAGCGCCATGGCATCGACGCCACCACGCATCCGCTGCAGAGCTGGGACGGCGGCGGCGTGAACGACGGAGGGAGCGCATCGTGAGCGAAGACAACAAGAAGGCCGTGCTGCTGGAGGCCGGCCTGGTGGTCGACGGCTCGGGCGGCCCTTCGTGGCCGGGCGACGTGCTGCTGCAGGGCGACCGCATCGTCGCGCTGGGCGAGGGCCTGCGCGGGCGGCTGCCCGATGGCCTGGCGCTGGCCGACGTCGAGGTGGTCGACTGCCGCGCGAAGGTGATCGCCCCCGGCTTCATCGATGCGCACACGCACGACGACGCCATCGTGCTGCGCGACCCGCTGTGCCTGCCGAAGGTGTCGCAGGGCATCACCACGGTGGTGACGGGCAACTGCGGCATCTCGCTGGCGCCGTACCGCACGCCGCAGTCGCTGCCGCCGCTCACGCTGCTGGGCGCGGATTCGTTCAAGCACGCGAGCATGGCCGAGTACCGCGCGGCCGTCGATGCGATACAGCCCGCGCTCAACTTGGCCGCGCTGGTCGGCCACACCACGCTGCGCTTCGCTGCCATGCAGGCGCTGGACCGCCCGGCCAGCGCCGACGAACTGGCGCGCATGGAAGTGCTGCTCGACGGCTGCATGGCTGACGGGGCGCACGGCATGTCTTCGGGCCTGTTCTATGAAGAAGCCTTCGCGGCGCCCGCGGAGGAGGTGACCGCGCTGGCGCGCGTGGTCAGCCGCCACGGCGGCGTCTACGCCACGCACCTGCGCAGCGAGATGCAGCAGATCATCGAGGCGCTGCACGAGGCCGGCGACTGCGCCTTCGAGGCCGGCGTGCCGCTCGTCATCTCGCATCACAAGTGCGCGGGCCCCGCCAACTGGGGCCGCACGAAGGAGACGCTGCCGCTGATCGAGTCGCTCGCGCAGCGCCAGAAGATCGCGATGGACGTGTACCCCTACGTGGCCGGCTCCACCGTGCTGCGCGAGGACCTGGTGGACGGCGTGATCGACGTGCTGCTGACCTGGTCCGATCCGCATCCGGAGATGACGGGGCGGCTCGTCTCCGACATCGCGCGCGAGTGGGGTGTGAGCGAGGAGGAGGCCTGCCTGAGGCTGAAGCCCGGCGGCGCCTGCTACTTCCAGATGCAGGAGGAGGACGTGGAGCGCGTCATCTCGCACCCGCTCACCATGATCGGCAGCGACGGCCTGCCGCACGACCGCCATCCGCATCCGCGACTGTGGGGTGCCTTTCCGCGCGTGTTCGCACGCTACTGGCGCCAGCGACGGCTCTTCACGCTGGAGCAGGCGGTGCACAAGATGACCGGCATGACCGCGCGCAACCTGCGCATCGCCGACCGCGGCCTGTTGCGCGCCGGCACCATGGCCGACGTGGTGGTGTTCGACCCCGAGACCATCGCCGACACCGCCACCTACGACCAACCGCACGGCGTGAGCCTGGGCGTGGAGCGGGTGTTCGTGAACGGCGTCCTGGCCTATCGCGGCGGCGAGCCCGAGGCCCGGGTGCTCGCGCGCGCGGGGCGGATGCTGACGCGGGGCAGCGCTAGCTAGGGCCCGCTCACATCGCGCCGCCGCCCCGGGGCGGCGACGCTGACGCGGTCAGCCGGGTCGCACCGGGCGCGCCTCGCAGCCAGCCTCCCTCCAGGCCTGGGCGGTCCCCGTGCCGGGGCTCGGGCTGCCACCCCGGCCGCTTCATGCTGCACCGCAATATCTGCGCGGCTATAACCCTAAGACCGCTAAAGTTCTAACGCTCCTGGCAGAAATCAGTCAAACTGTGCACTTCCCAGCCGTCGAATTCCTACTGGAGCAAAGATGGACAAGGACGCCGAAGGCCTTGGCGCCGACTTCGAGTTGTGGCAACAGCTCACCGACGACTACGAAGTCGCCCTGGGTGCGCTAGCCCGTGGCGAGCCCGGCGCGCGAGAGCGGGTGGTTAGGCTGTCGCTGGCGCTGCAGCGCCTGCACCCCGATCTTTCCCCGGTCGGCGGCGACGGCTGAGCCGGCTTCAACAAGGCGTTTCCCCGTCGAAGGCGCTCAGGCCGGGCCGGGTTCGCCGGACTCCTTTTTCTCCCCTTCCTTTTCCTCCTCTCCCTGCGCCTGGAACATGCGCGCGAAGTCGCAGCATTCCTGCGCCAGCATCACGATCGACGAGGTGAGTGCGCTGCGGTGCTCGCCCTTGTGCATCGCCACATAGCGCACCACCGGCAGGGCCGGCGCCACCTCGATCACCGCGAGCATGCCCGCCGCCACCAGCGGCTGCAGGCACTCCCGCGGCAGGTAGCTCACGCCCAGGCCCGACACGGTGAGCCCGGTCAGCGCCACCAGGTTGCTCACCACGATCACGTCGGAGGGCTGCACGCCCTGGTCCTTCATCCAGGCGTCGTAGGCGCGGCCGGTGCCGGAGTTGTTGCCCTGCACCAGCATGCGGTGGCGCGCCAGCTCGTGCAGCCGCATGGCGCCGCCGCTGGGTTGCGGCACCACGCCGGGCTTGCACATCCAGGCGCTTTTGACCTGGCCGATGACCTTGTGCGGCAGGCGCGAGTCGGCGAAGGTCTCGGGCACGATGACCAGGTCGAGCTCGTCGGCCAGCAGCTTGTCGCGCAGCTGCAGGCTGTCGTCCACGTCGGGTTCGAGGATCACCTTGGGGTAGTGCCGCCGGATCAGGCCGACCAGCCGCGGCAGCCAGGTCATCGCCGTCAGCTCGGTCACGCCGAGCCGGATGCGCCGCTCCACCACCTCCGGCTTGCCGAACTGCTCGATGGCCGCGTCGCGCTGCTCCAGCAGCTTGCGGGCGAGCACGAACATCTCCTCGCCCTTCTCGGTGAGGCGGGCGGTGCGCTGGCTGCGGTCGAAGAGCTCGGTGTCGAAGAGCTGCTCCAGCTCGTGCACCCGCTTGGAGATGGCCGACTGCGAGGTGTGCAACTGGTTGGCCGCCTGCGCGAAGCCGCCCAGCCGGGCGATCCAGTACAGGGCTTCGAGCTGCTTGAAGGTCATCACGGGAAGCTGGCTCCGGAGTGGAAAGAACGCTTTTTCTCATGCGATTCGATCACAAAAAATCGCTTTTGGAAATTGATGGCGAGGCCGAAGATTCGCCGGAACCACCTCATCGACCCTTCAAGGAACCGCCATGGACTTCAAGAAACTGCCCCTCGCGCTCGGACTCGCCCTTGTCTTCGCCAGCGGCGCTGCCGTCGCCCAGTACAGCGGCACGCTGCAGAAGATCAAGGACAGCGGCACGATCCAGATCGGCGCGCGCGACAGCCAGATTCCGTTCTCGTACAAGCTGGGTGCCGACGGCGACCCCATCGGCTTCACCAACGACATCTGCCTGAAGATCGTCGATGCGGTGAAGGCCAGGCTGGGCCTCGCGAAGATCGACGTGCGCTACACCATGCTCAACTCGACCAACCGCATTCCGCTGCTGCAGAACGGCACCGTCGACCTCGACTGCGCGACCACCACCAACACCACGCAGCGCCAGCAGCAGGTCGACTTCGCGCCCAGCCACTTCGTGGCCAACATCACCGCCGCCGTGCGCAAGAACTCCGGCATCGACACCTTCGCCGACCTCAACGGCAAGAACGTGGCCACCGTCTCGGGCAGCACCTCGATCCAGCTGCTGCGCGTTGCGCGCAAGAGCGGCACCATCGAAGTCAACGAGATCCCCGGCAAGGACACCTCCGACGGCTTCCTGCGCCTGTCCAACGGGCGCGCCGACGCCTATGTGCTCGACGACGTGCAGCTCGCCGGCATGATCGCCAGCTCGACCAACCCGGGCGAGTACAAGATCCTGAAGGAATCGCTGCGCCAGGAGCCCTACGGGATCATGCTGCGCAAGGACGACCCGCAGTTCAAGGCGCTGGTGGACGAGACCGTCAAGGGCCTGATGAAGTCGGGCGCCATCGAACAGCTCTACACCAAGTGGTTCCTCTCGCCGATCCCTCCGCGCAACGCGAACCTCAACTTCCCGATGACCGACGCGGTGCGCGAGATCTACAAGAACCCGAACAACAAGGGCGTCTGAGCGATGGATTCCAAGCTGTCATCGAGCCATCCGAACGGGCTGGCCTTTTCCGACGCGCTCATGCGCGAGGTGAAGAGCCGCTTCCTGCAGGTCGACCACGACCACCACGGCCGCGAGCGCCTGTACTTCGACAACGCCGGCGGCTCCTTCCGCCTGAAGGCCGCGGCCGAGTGCTTCGCGCAGGTCGATGCCATTCCCGACAACACCGAGCGCATCCACGCCACCGCCGTCGAGCTGCAGCAGATCCAGGCCAGGGGCTGCGCCGACCTGCGCACCATCCTCAACGCCACCGGCGGCAGCGTGTACGCCTCGCTCACCGCCTCGGGCGCCATGTTCGACATGGTGCGCGCGGTGGCCGAGAACGTGCCGGGCACGAACATGGTCACCACCGTGCTGGAGCATCCGTCGGCCTTCGACGCGATGAGCCTCTACGCCCAGCGCCTGGGCCGCGAGCTGCGCGTGGCGAAGAGCAACCCCGTCACCGGCGGCGTCGACGTCGACGAGATCGTGCGGCTGGTCGACAAGGACACCTGCCTGCTCAACGTGATCCACGCGTCGAACATCTCGGGCGCCAAGCTCGACATGGAAGCCATCGTGCGCCGCGCGCGCGAGATCAAGCCCGACCTCTACATCCTGGTCGATGCCGTGCAGCACGCGCCGCACGGCCTCATCGACCTGCAGAAGACGCCGGTGGACGGCATCAACCTCGCGCCCTACAAGTTCTTCGGCTGCAGGGGCTCGGGGCTGTCGTGGATGTCCGACCGCGCGGCCGTGCTGCCCCACCACAAGCTCGCGGGCAAGAAGCCCGACTACTGGGACCTGGGCAGCGCCTCGCCATGGCAGTTCGCGGTGCTCACCGAGATCGTCGACTACGTCTGCTGGCTGGGCTCGCACTTCGCTGATGCCGCGGACAGGCGTGAGCTCTTCGTAGCGGGCATCACCCATATCGAGCTGCACGAGCGCGCGCTGCTGGCGGCCCTGCTCGACGGCACTGCGAACGCCACCGGCATGCGCAGGATGGAAGGCGTCAACGTCTTCCTCGACTACGAGGACCTGAGCAAGCGCGACCTGATCCTGGGCATCGGCTTCGACCGCATCGACTGCACGCAGGCGGTGGTCGAGTATGCGAAGCGCGGCGTGACGGTCTACGAGCGCGTGGCGAGCAGCATCTACTCGAAGCGCATGCTCGAATCCTTCGGGCTCACGGGCACCGTGCGGGTGTCGCCGCTGCACTGCCATTCGATGGCGGACATCGAGAAGTTCCTGCGGATCACCCGGGAGATCGCCCGGAACGCGCAGTGATGCCGGGCGCCGTGCGCGGCACCGCATCGTCCACGCTCCACGGCGCGTACACCTCGGCATGCAGGTCGGGTGAATTCACCTTCGCGAGCAGGTCGCGCACGTCGTCCTTCACGCGCGCCAGCGAGAGGCGAAGGCCCCGCACGCGCACGTAGGCCGCGAAGTCGCACAGGGCCTCGATGCTGGTGGCGTCGAGGTCGGGCGACTCCTCCAGGCTCAGCACCATGCGCTGCAGGCCCGGCGCGGCGTCGATGCGCGCGCGGATCGATGCGAACACCGCGTCCGCATTGCCGAAGAAAAGCGGCACCTCGGGCCGGGCGATCAGCACGCCCGGAGGCACCACGGCCTCGGGGTGGCGCGCGATGTCGACGAAGTCGTGGCTCTGGCCCAGCCGCCCGAGCCAGCTCACTGTGGTGCGAGTGAAGCCGCGCAGCAGCAGCAGGATGCTCACGCCGATGGCCGCCAGTAGCCCGTTGAGCACGCCCAGGACCAGCACCGCGGCCACCGCCACCAGCGCCACCAGACGGTCGCGCCGCCACTGGAAGTAGGGCCGCAGCGCAGCCGGGTTCAGTGTGTGGCTCACCGCGTGGATCACGATGGCCGCCAGCAGCGGCTCGGGCGTGTGCGCGACCCACGGCAGCAGCGTGAGCACCGCCACCAGCACCACCAGCCCCGCCACGATGCCGGCTGCGCGGCTCCTGGCGCCGGCCGATTCGTTCGCCGATGTCGCCGAGTAGCCCGCGCCCACCGGCATGCCCTGGAACAGCGCCGACAGCAGGTTCGCCCCGCCCAGCGCGAGCAGGTCGCGGTTGGCCGACACGTTGTCGCCGTGGCGCATGGCGAAGGTGCGTATGGAGCCGTACGACTCGGCATAGAGGATCAGCGCCATCGCGAAGGCCAGCCCGCCAAGGTTCTGCCACTGCGCGCGATCGAGCTGCGGCACCTTCGGATGCGAGAAGTCGAGCGATATCGGCCCCACCGCCGCCACGCCCCAGGCATGGCAGACGCCCTGCGCGTCGAGCACGATGCCCGCCACGATCACCAGCAGCGCCGCCGGCACCGCGCGCCATCGTGCGAGGCCGCGCAGCAGCACCAGCGCCACCAGCGCCATGGCCGCGCCTGCGATGTTCCAGTGCCGCCATTCGGCCACCAGGCCCGCGAGGAGCCTGAAGAAATCGCTGTGCGCCGGATGCACGTCGAGCACCTTGGGCAACTGCTTGACCACGATGGTGAGCGCCAGCCCCAGCGCGAAGCCGCGCAGAACGGGCTTGGCGATCAAACTCGACACCGCGCCCAGCCGGGCGACGCCCGCGATCACGAAGAACACGCCGGCCAGCAGCACGATGCCCATGCCCATCGCAAGCCGCGTGGCGGCGTCCACGCCCGTCACCGAGGTGGTGGCCGCGAACAGCACCGCAGCCGAGGAGGAGGTGGCGGAAACGATTGCGAAGCGGCTGCTGCCGAAGAGGCCGTAGACCAGCAGCCCGGCGAAGAGTGCGATCACTCCCGCTTGCGGCGGCAGCCCCGCGATGCCCGAATAGGCCACCGCCTCCGGAAGCAGCAGGCCTGCGATGGAAATACCCGCCACGATGTCGGCGAAGCCGGGGCGGCGGGCGTTGGCTGTCGGTGTCGGCGAGGGTTCGGCGGCCATGGGCAGGCAAGTGTGCTGATGTCGTCCCATGCTTGCAATGGCTGGCGGACCGGAAGCTGACTCATCGAACGGGCATACTCGCGCGCGCCCGAAAAACCATATCTCTCTACAACAAGGATCCCATGTCAGGACACGGCTTTCACGTGCACGGCCCGCACGATCACGAACTCGAACACGCCGCATCGGGCGGCCACGGTCATGGCCATGGCGATGGCCATCACGCGGCCCCGGCAGAGGAGCACTCCGGCGGCATGAGCATGACGAGCAAGATCGCCATGTGCACCGCTGTCATCGCCACCTTCGGCGCCATCTTCGCGTACATGGGCGGCGCCACGCAGGCCAACGCGGGCATCTACAAGAACAACGCCGCCATCAAGAAGACCGAGGCGTCGAACCAGTGGAATTACTTCCAGTCGAAGAGCACCAAGCAGGCCCTCGCCGAGTTCGCCCGCGACACCGCGACCGACGACGCGCGCAAGCAGGGCTGGCAGGCCAAGGTGGCGCGCTACGAGCAGGAGAAGACCGACATCCAGACCGAGGCGAAGAAGTTGGAGGCCGAGGCGGGCAAGTGGGACGCACAGTCGGATGAGCAGATGCACCAGCATCATCGGTGGGCGCAGGCGACCACCGTGCTGCAGGTTTCCATTGCCCTGGCTGCCATTGCGCTGTTGACGAAGAACAAGTGGCTGGAGCGGGCGATGTTCGGGGTGGCGGCTGCGGGGCTGGCGGTCGGGGTACTGGCTGCATTCCACCTCTGAGGCGGCTGGCACAGGCCCGAAAACCGGCCAGAAACCGGACAAGCGTCAAGAAACCCCGCCTGCGAAATGCCGTTTGGCGCTGCCCGCCGATGCGCGTATGGTGGGTTCGCTCGATGCTCGCGCCAATCCATCGATCCTGGTGGCTCGCATGTATCGGGTACCGAGGTGTGCGTGGATGGAAGTACCTTTGTCTATGACGGCCGGTCCGGACCCTGGGCCTGCACGATCTACCTTCTGACGCAGGAGGAGGGCAATTTCGCCGCCGTGGGCGATGTTGCCCTTGATGGCCGGCACCGCTGCAAGCTGGTGCTGTGCCAACCCCGCGTTCCCGTGGAAACCGGGCTCGATCTGCTGAAGCGCCGCTGCGTCGACTGGATCGAGCAGGTGGAGCGCCACGAGCAGGACTCTTCCCGCACGCAGCCGCTTCCCGCCTGACCCTCTCGGGGGCCCCGGCAGGCACCGATCAGGCCGTCGTCTTCTCCGAGCGTCCTGCCGTGAAGCTGGCCCAGTATTCCCGCATCACCGCCTTCAGCGTCCGCATGCCCTCGGGGTCGCCCTGCCAGAGCGCGGAGAAGTACGCCTTGGCCTGTGCCAGCGAAACGTCCGGCGGCAGCGGCGGCACCGCGGCGTCGGTCACCATGTCGAGCAGCACCGGCCTGTCGGCCCTGAAGGCCGCATCCCAGGCGTCGCCGATGGCGTCGGGATTCTCGACGCGGATGCCTTCCAGCCCCAGCATCTGCGCGAAGCGCGCATAGGGAAAGTCGGGCAGCTCCTGCGAGGCATCGAACTTCGGGTCGCCGCCGAGCACGCGCTGTTCCCAGCTCACCAGGTTCAGGTCGCGGTTGTTGAGCACCATCACCACCAGCCGCGGGTCGGCCCAGTCGCGCCACAGGCGTGCGATGGTGATGAGGCCGTTGATGCCGTTCATCTGCATCGCACCGTCGCCCAGCAGCGCGACGACCGGGCGCTCGGGGTGCACGTGCTTCGCAGCGATCGCATACGGAACCGCCGGACCCATGGTCGCGAGCCCGCCGGAGAGGCTGGCCTTCATGCCGCGGCGCAGCTTGACGTCGCGCGCGTACCAGTTGGCGGCCGAGCCGCTGTCGCAGGTGATCACCGCGTGGTCGGGCAGGCGAGGGGAGAGCTCCCAGAACACGCGCTGCGGGTTGATCGGCGATGCGGGCACGTGCGCGCGCGCCTCGAGCACGCGCCACCAGCGCGCGACTTCGCTTTCGATGGAGGCGCGCCATGGCGATTCGGTCCTGCGCTCCAGCAGCGGCAGCAACGCCGCCAGCGTGGCGGCGCTGTCGCCCACGAGGCCCAGCTCCGCCGGGTAGCGCAGGCCCAGCGCGCGTGCGTCGGTGTCGATCTGCACGCAGCGCGCCTGCCCTTCCTCGGGCAGGAACTCGGCATAGGGGAAGGACGAGCCGACGATCAGCAGCGTGTCGCACTCTTCCATCATCCAGGAGCTCGGCCGCGTGCCCAGCACGCCGATGGAGCCGGTCACGAATGGAAGGTCGTCGGGCACCGCGGCCTTGCCGAGCAGTGCCTTGGCGATGCCGGCGCCCAGGCACTCGGCCACGGCGATGAGTTCGTCGCCCGCATGGAGCGCACCGGCGCCCGCAAGGATCGCGACCTTGCTGCCCGTGTTGAGGATGTCCGCCGCGTACTGCAGTGCGTCGGGCGGCGGCACCACCGACGGCACGGTGGTGCCGATGCCGCTGTGCACCGTGCCGTGCTCGCGCGGTGGCACCGGCACGGCGGGAAGGTCCTGCACGTCGTTCGGGAAGATCACGCAGGTCACGGTGCGGCGGTCGCGGGCAATGCGGAACGCCCGGTCGATGAGATGGCGCACCTGATCGGCGCTGGTGGCCATCTGCACGAACTCGTGGGCCACGTCCTTGAAGAGCGAGACGAGGTCCACCTCCTGCTGGTAGTCGCCGCCGAGCGCGCTGCGCTTCTGCTGGCCGACCAGCGCAACCACCGGCTGGTGGTCGAGCTTCGCGTCGTAGAGGCCGTTGAGCAGGTGGATGGCGCCCGGCCCCGATGTCGCCAAGCACACGCCCACCTCGCCCGAGAACTTGGCATGCGCGCACGCCATGAAGGCGGCCAGTTCCTCGTGGCGGGCCTGCACGAACTCGATGGCATCGCGCGCGCGGTCGAGCGCGCCCACGATGCCGTTGATGCCGTCGCCCGGATAGCCGTAGATGCGGCGCACGCCCCACTGGTGCATGCGCTCCACGACGAAGTCGCCGACTGTGCTCGATGCCATGTTCCTGCCCTTCCTCAGCCCATGTCGGGCTGTCCGTTGGATGCCATCAGCCCGCCGTCGACCGGCATCGCGACGCCCGAGACGAAGCTCGCGTCGTCGCTCGCCAGGAAGGCGACCACGGCTGCGATCTCCGAAGGGTCGGCACCGCGCCCCAGCGGAATGCGCTCGGCGAACTTCGCCATCAGCGCGCCGTCGCTCTTCATGTCCTCGGTCATGGGGGTGAAGGTGAGACTCGGGCACACGGCATTCACGCGCACGCCGTCCTTGCCGTGGTCGAGCGCGAGGGCCTTGGTGAAATTGACGATCGCGCCCTTCGACGCGTTGTAGAAGCCCATCGCCCAGTCGCCGCCCAGGCCCGAGACCGAGGCGGTGTTGACGATGCAGCCCTTGCTGCGCACCAGGTGCGGCATGGCTGCGCGGCAGCCATGGAACACGCCGCCGGCGTTCACCGCCATGATCCGGTTCCAGTCTTCCAGCGGCGGCTGCGTGACCGTGCCCTCGACCGCGATGCCGGCGTTGTTGAAGAGCACGTGCAGCGCGCCGAAGCGCTCGACGGTCGCATCCACCAGCGCCTGCACCTGTTCGAAGCTGGAGACGTCGGCCACCTTCACCAGCGTGCGCTCCTTCGGCAGGTCGCGCGCGACGCGCTGGAGCTTGTCGAGGGTGTCGCCCGCGAGCACCACGCTCGCGCCCTCCTGTGAAAAGCGGCGGGCGGTCGCTTCGCCGATGCCGCTGCCTGCGCCGGTCACGATGACGACGCGGTCCTTGAAACGTTGCATAACGATCCTCTCGGTGATGGGGTCGGGTTGATGACTGGGCGCCGTCTATTTCGGCGGTGCGGCTGGTGCCGTCGCCGGAGATGTCTGCGCGCCGCCCTGCACCTGCGCGGCCGGCGGCGAGGCCTCGTGCGAGGGTCCTTCGCCACGCTTGTCCGCGGCATAGAAATAGAGCAGGGCGCCGAGCATCACGACGATGGCCAGCGTCACGCTGAACACGAACACCCGCTGGTTGTCGCGTCGATCGCTCCTGGCCTGCTGTCTTCTCGCTGTGTCGGTCATGGGATGTTCCTTTCCTGCGGTGCGGACTTATCCGTCCACAAGGGACAAGCTAGGACGGCGTTGCGGCTCGCGTGTCGGACATCGCCTTGGACGCCTGTCGAGAAGACTCTCCCGGGTACGGCAACACGAGGCGCGGCTGTTCATCCAAGCTGCAGCTCGCACTGCTCAAGGAGGTGTGATGAGGTTGGGGGGAGAGAAGGCGGGGGTGTCTGGCCGAGCGAGCGGCCTCGCGGCGAGCTGTGTTGGGTGCCGCACTGAAACGGGCGCCGCAGCACAGGAAGGGCAGCCGCCAGCCCGGCGCTGACGGCTGCCCCGGAGGAAGATGCGAGAGCCCGGCCTCAGGCCATCGCTTCCATCTCCGCCATGAGCTCTTCCTTGCGCTGCGCCAGCTGCTCGCGCATGGCGACCAGGTCGAGGCCGCGGGCCGCGCGGGCCTTCACGAAGATCTCGTTGCGCTCTTCCTTCACGTGGTGGTCGATGTACTCGCCCAGAACCTTCACCTTGGCGTCGAACTTCTCGTCGACCTCGGTGGCGTCCTGGATCTGCGCGATGAGCTCCTTGGCGCTGGCGTGTTCCACCTCGGCTTCGTCGAGCAGGTCCACCTCCTTGATGGCCTCGCGCAGCGCCGGATAGAAGATCTCTTCTTCCAGCTGTGTATGCACCTGCAGTTCCATGCAGATCTGCATCGCGAGGTCGCGCTTCTTCTCGGCTGCGCTCGCGGCGCGGGAGTGGGCGAGTTCGTCGTAGGCGGTGAAGAGCTTCTTCACATTCTTGTGGTCGGTATCCAGAAGGCTGCAGGCATCGGGGGTGGCGCGACGGGTCGTTGGCATCGTGGGCTCCATGGTTTGGGTTGAGGAATGAAAAACAGGCAATCAACTAAGAACTTGAGTCCAGAAGATGGAACTCGCCTTGCCCCCGTTGCGTAGGAAAGCGGCGTACGCGGCTGGCGGTGCAATTCTTCCGGCGCAACAAACGGCAACACGGGCCTGCAACTTCGGGAGTGGTTCCTACGGCCTTCGCAGACACCATCCCGCCCCGACGGCAGGAGCGCCATCGTCGACGACACCTGGAGCGCCGTGGGCTTCGCCGGGCTGCCGAGCTGCTCAGATGAAGGGCACGCCCCCGGTCACCGGAATGGTGGCGCCCGAGATGTAGCTGGCCTCGTCGGAGGCGAGCAGCACGTACACCGCCTGCAGTTCCGCGGGCTGGCCGGGCCGCTTCATCGGCGTCTGCATGCCGAATTCCTTCACCTTCTCTGGCGGCAGGGTCGAGGGGATCAGCGGCGTCCAGAACGGCCCCGGCGCCACGCAGTTCACGCGGATGCCCTTCTCGGCCAGCAGCTGCGCCATGCCGCCGGACATGTTCTGGATCGCGCCCTTGGTCGCGGCGTAGGCCACCAGCGTGGCATTGGGCTTGTCGGCGTTGACCGATGCGGTGCTGATGATGGCGCTGCCCGGCTTCATGCACGCCGCCGCTGCCTTGCTGAGGAAGAAGTTGGCGTAGACGTTGGTGCGGAAGGTGCGGTCGAACTCCTCGGGCGTGATCTCGCAGAGGTCCTTGTGGGCCATCTGGAAGGCCGCGTTGTTCACCAGGATGTCGAGCTTGCCGAAGCGTTCCATGGCCGTGTCCACGAGCTTCCTGCAGTGCGGTTCGTCGCGGATGTCGCCCGGCACGGCGACGCAGGTGCGGCCCTCCTTCTCGATGAGCTCCGCGGTCCGGCGCGCGTCCGGCTCCTCCTCGGCAAGGTAGGAGATCAGCACGTCCGCCCCTTCGCGTGCGAAGGCCAGCGCCACGGCGCGGCCGATGCCGCTGTCGCCTCCGGTGATGATCGCGGCCTTTCCGATGAGCTTGCCGGAGCCGACGTAGGACGACTCGCCGAAGTCCGGCGGCGGATCCATCCGCGATTCGAGTCCGGGCGGGGTCTGGCGGAGCGTGTCGAAGGGTGGTTGCGGTGCGGCTTGCATGGGGTGTGTCATGGGTTTCTCCAAACGGAAGTGGGAACGAAAAGGAAACAGAAAAAGAAATGGAGGAGCTATCGCTTGCGCGATCGCGCGGCCGGCAGGCGGATGCGCGGGCCGGAGGTGGTCGCGATGCCGAACACCGTCTCGCACTGCTCCAGCAGCATCGCGTGGCGCCTGGCCGTCTGCGTGGCGGTGCAGTCCCTGGGAAGCACCACCTCGAAGCCGTGCATGCGCGCGTCCGTGGCCGTGCTCATCACGCACTGGTCGCTGGCCACGCCGGTCACGATGAGGCGGCGCGCCTTCAGAACGCCAAGCAGCTGTTCGAGCGGCGTCGCGACGAAGGCGGACTGCTGCGGCTTCAGCACGAAGTAGTCGTCGTGGTCCGGCGCGAGGCTGGCCGTGATGTCCGCGCCGGGGCCGCCGCTCTGCATCGAGAGGCCGACCAGCGCATTGAAGTCGGAGCGCCATCGGCCGCGGTTGTCGTTGACGTAGATCGCCGGAACGCCGCGCGCCTTGCAGCGCCGCTTCAGTGCCACGATGGAAGGAGCGATGGCCATGGCTGCGGGCAGCAGCTTCTCGGCGTCGGGAAAGTCCCAGCTGCTGATCATGTCGATGATGAGCAGGGCGGTCTCGCCATTGGCCGCTTCGACGGCCAGGGCGTCGTTCGATGGGGAAGAGGACCCGGTACGGGGCCGTTGCGGTGTTGCCATGTCGAAAAGAAGGAAGGCACTCGCTCAACCCCTGCCGGACTCGCGACGGGTCTTCATTTCAAGGCTTCGGGCCGGGTCGGAGGTGGGGCTGCTGCTCATGGGCTTTCCTTGGAGTGATGGATGTCATTCCAGGGCCCGAGTGTTCGCAGCTGAAGCCCGCGCGAACGAGGCCATCGCCGTTGCCGTGGGTCGGTGCTGTCTTACGTGCGTGGCGCGAGCCACACTGAATCAGGAGCGTCGCTTGACGATGCTCAGCTTGCCGTCGCGCTCCAGCACCGCGCATTCGACTTCGTCGAGCGACACGCCGCCGCCCTGCTGGCGCAGCGCCTCGTCGATGTCCTTGTGCGAGACCAGCGCGTGATGCATGGCTTTCTCGTCGAGCCTGCCATCGCGCACCAGCGTGATCTTGTGGCCGTTGACCAGATCCTCGAAGCCCTGCCACCGTCTGCTCGCGAGCGCGACGAGCCGGTGCGTGGCCACCAGCGCCGCACCGGCCGCCATGGTGCTCCAGAAGGGCGAGGCGCCGACCACTGCGCGGCTGAGCACTGCGCCCAGCAACACGGTGATGCAGATGTCGAACGGGCTCTGCTGGCCGAAGGAGCGCCGTCCCGATGCGCGGATCATCGCCAGCGCGAAGAAGAAGACGACCAGCGCCCGCGCGGCCATCTGCCACGGGGTGAGCGCGGAGCCCTCGCCGAAGAGCCAGTCGAAGAACTGCATCGCCTTCGTCATTGCGTCATTGGGCCGGAGGCCTGGGAGCCTCGGGCGGCTGGTGGCGATCCTCGTCTTCGCTGCCGTCGTCGTTCTGCTTCTTGATGCTGCTCTTCTTCTTGAAAACGCTCAGCGTTCCGTCGCTCTCAAGCCGGGCGACGCGCACCTCCGAGAAATCCGCCACGCCTTGCTCACGGAGTTTGCCGCGCAGTTCGTCCGTGGTGATCATCTCGCGCCGAAGCGCGCGCCGGTTCAGCCGGCCGCCGCGGATGAGCACCTCCGGCTGCGGCTCGAGGAAGCGGGCGACCGGCTCGAAGCGATAGCTGAGCCAGTCGAGCGCGAAGTTCCAGCCCACCAGCGTCGCCAGCAGCACGAGGCCGTCGTCGATCGACTTGTACTCGCCCTGCATCGCATTGCTGGAAGCGTCGGCCACCAGCACCACGAAGAGCAGGTCGGCCACGCCCATCGAGCCGATGTCGCGCCGCAGTACGAAGCGGAACACCAGCAACAGGAACCAGTACACGACCGTGCCCCGCACCACCATGTGCCACACGGGAAACTCGCGCGCGAAAAGTTCGGCGACTTCGCTCATGCCGTCTGCCTGTCCTCTGTCTGCTGTGAGTCGGTTCAGGCTTCAACATAGGTTCGGGTGGAGTCGGGCCTTGTCGGCAGCGGTGGCTGCGGGCTGTAGGTGGCGACTACCCGGGTTGCGCCATGGGGTGTTCGTCGACGACGCGCTCGGCGAGGCCGGCCCGCAGGCTTTGCAACGTCGCGTCTGCCGCTCCCAGGCACCTCTGCAGCTCCTCGTTGACCACTCGCACCAGCGCTCCGAGTTCGGTGCGGGTCGGGTAGACCTCATCGGTTTCGCTCGTTCGCTGGGGAGCGATGAGCTTTTCAAGGCACGCGAATGCGCGTTGCACTGCCAGGAGGCCATCGATGTCATCGCAGGCCTGCAGCGCGAGCGATTCGACGCTTGCGGCTTCGGAAGATGGGGGGAATGAAGAGACGGGCGCTGACGCGCGGGCAGATGCAGCCATCAAAGGCCTCCAGTGGTTTCGGCTTGTTGACACCGCTGCGCTCAACGCCAATTGAGGGCGGCGGCTCGACGAGTTGGCGTACCGGGAAACCACTTGCATGAAACCGGCCGGGCTCGCGCCCGCACGTCGAGCCGCCAAAACTGGAGGCACGAACGACGAAGCCGCAGACCCTGCGCGGTGACTGCGGCTTTACGTCGCAGTGATTTCAGCGGGACGCCAATCCCGATCACGCCCTTGTTCGACGTGACGGGGCGCAGTATAGCCACCCGCCGCGGCCTCACTGGCGCTTCACTGATCGTCTTCCCGCCCCCGGTATTGCCCCATCAGCACCTGCTGCACGTTCGGCGGCACGGCCTCGTAGTGCGACAGCGCGATCGTGTAGCGGCCCTGTCCGCTCGTCATCGCATTGAGCCGCGACTGGTAGCTCGCCAGCTCGGCCATGGGCACCTGTCCGCGGACGGCAGCCGCGCCGGCTCCGAGGGCCGACGTGCCGGTGACCAGTCCCCGCCGCGACGAAAGGTCGCTCGTCAGGTCGCCCACCGCATGCTCGGGCGCCACGATCTCGATCTGCACGATCGGCTCCAGCACCACCGGCCTGGCTTCGCGGATCGCGGCCATGAAGGCCTTTCGGCCTGCGGTGGCGAAGGCGATGTCCTTGCTGTCCACGCTGTGGTGCTTGCCGTCGTAGACCACCACGCGCACGTCGACGACCGGGTAGCCTGCGATGGCGCCGCACGAGAGCACCTCGCGCACGCCTTTCTCGACGGCGGGAATGAACTGGCCCGGAATTGCGCCGCCCCTGACTTCGTCGGCGAACTGGAAGCCGTCGCCGCGAGAGAGCGGCTCCACGCGCAGGAAGACTTCGCCGAACTGGCCTGCGCCGCCGGTCTGCTTCTTGTGGCGGTGATGGCCCTCGGCCGGCGCGGTCACGGTCTCGCGGTAGGCGATGCGCGGCGGCCGCGTCTGCACCTCGAAGCGATACACCTCGCGAAGGCGCTCGAGCACGGTGCGCAGGTGCAGTTCGCCCAGGCCGTAGAGCACGGTCTCGTTGGTCGCCGCCACATGCTCGATGCGCAGGCACGGGTCTTCGGCCGCGAGCTTGCCGAGGATCTCCCATGCGCGCTGCTCGTCGCCATGCCGTTTGGGCTCAACGGCCAGCCCGTGCACGGGCACGGGAAACGCCAGCGGCGCGAGGTGCACGTGGCTGTCTTCGGCCGCGTCGTGCAGCACGTCGTCGAACTGGAGCTCTTCCACCTTCGCCACGGCCACGATGTCGCCCGGCACGGCCCTCGGCACCTCGACATGGTCCTTGCCCTGGAGCATGAAAAGATGCCCCACCTTGAAGGGCTTGCGGCCGTCGCCGATGTAGAGCTGGCTGTCGCTCGCGACGGTGCCCTGGTGCACGCGCATGATGCCGAGCTTGCCGACGTAGGGATCGCTCGTCACCTTGAAGACGTGCGCCAGCACGTGCATCGACGGGTCTGGCTTGGCATGCATCGGCCTTGCATCCTCGCCTTCGCCCAGCAGGAAGTCCGGCGGATTGGCCTCGCTCGGGTCGGGCAGCAGCTTGACGATGATGTCGAGCATCTCCGCCGCCCCCGCGCCGCTGCGCGCCGAGACGAAGCACACGGGAATCAGGTGGCCTTCGCGCAGCGCCTGTTCGAGCGGCGCATGCAGCTCGGCGGCGTCCACGTCGCCGTCGTTCAGGTAGCGCTCGACGAAGGCCGCGTCGACCTCGACGACCTGTTCGACCAGCGCGCGATGCGCCGCATCGACCGCGCCGATGTCGGACTCGCCCTCGCGGTTGAAGAAGCAGTCGATCACGCGCGTGCCGCCCGAAGCGGGCAGGTTCAGCGGCAGGCATTCGCGGCCGAAGGTGTCCTGGATCTGCGCGAGCAGGCCGGCGAGGTCGGCGGCGGGGTCGTCGATCCTGTTGACGACCACAAGGCGCGCGAGGTGGCGCGATGCGGCGTAGTCCATCATGCGCAGCGCCATCGGCTCGATGCCGGCGGCGGCGTTGATGACGATGGCGGCGGTTTCCACGGCCTCCAGCGCGGGCAGGCTCTGGCCCAGGAAGTCGGCGCCGCCGGGCGTGTCGATCAGGTGGATGCGGGTGCCGCCGTGCGCCATGTGCATCAGCGTCGCATTGAGCGAATGCTGCATTCGCTTCTCGATCGGGTCGTGGTCGCTGACGGTGGTGCCGCGCTCCACGCTGCCGCGTGCCCCGATGGCGCCCGCCTCGTGCAGCAGGGCCTCTGCAAGGGAGGTCTTGCCGGACGCGGAGGCGCCGACGAGCGCCAGGGTTCGCACCGCTTCCATTTCGGCCGCGAGGCCGTTCGATCGGCTTGGCATGCGTGGCTCCTTCACGCCCGCAAGACAGGCCCGGCGGCCCGCTCGGGGCTCGGGTGCTGCGCGCGGACGCCGGGTCAGCCTAAGGTATTGACCGTACCGATGCAAGCGGAAATGGCAGGGTCGCGAGGAGGGCCTTCGCTAAACTGCGCGGGTGAACTCTTCTTCCGAGCCTCCCAGTAGGCCGCTGGCATGCGCCAGCACCGCCTTCGCTTCAACCCTCATCTCTTCCCCGCAAAGCGGCGCCGCGGCTGACATCCACGCGGCCTTCTTGCGCTCTCCGCCTCCCCAGTCGCCTCCCGAGCCGCCCCTTTGCGGCATGGGCCGCGGCATGTTGCGCTGCAGCGGTGTGCGTGCTTCCTCCTTGCTCCCATCATGATCGAACTGCTCTCCGACCCGGCCGTCTGGCTCGGTCTCCTGACGCTGGTCGTCCTGGAGATCGTGCTGGGCATCGACAACCTCGTCTTCATCGCGATCCTCGCGGAGAAGCTGCCGCCAAGCCAGCGCGACAAGGCCAGGCTCATCGGCCTGAGCCTCGCGCTCATCATGCGGCTGGCGCTGCTGTCCATCGTCTCGTGGCTGGTGACGCTGACCACGCCGCTGTTCCACGTGTGGGGGCACGGCTTTTCGGGCCGCGACCTGATCCTGCTGGGGGGCGGTCTGTTCCTGCTCTTCAAGGCCACGTCGGAGCTGCACGAGCGGCTCGAAGGCGTGGCGCCGCACACGGCCACCGGTCCGGTGGCCTACGCGAGCTTCTCGCTGGTGGTGTCGCAGATCGTCGTGCTCGATGCGGTGTTCTCGCTCGATGCGGTCATCACCGCGGTGGGCATGGTCGACCACCTGCCGGTGATGATGGCGGCGGTCGTCATCTCCATCGGCATCATGCTGTGGGCCTCGAAGCCGCTCACCCGTTTCGTCAACGCGCATCCCACGGTGGTGATGCTGTGCCTGAGCTTCCTGCTGATGATCGGCCTGAGCCTCGTGGCCGAGGGCATGGGCTTCCACATTCCGAAGGGCTACCTGTACGGCGCCATCGGCTTCTCCGTGATGATCGAGGCGCTGAACCAGTGGGCGCGGCGCAATGCGCTCAAGCACGAGGCGCGCAGGCCGCTGCGCGAGCGCACGGCCGAGTCGGTGCTGCGGCTGCTCGGCGGCAGGGTGCGCGGCGAGCCCGTGCCTGCCGGTGCGGGCGCGTCCGACGCGACGCCAGAGGCGCAGGAAGAGCCGGCCTTCGCGATCGAGGAGCGCAACATGGTGAGCGGGGTGCTCTCGCTGGCCGAGCGCACCGTGCGTTCGGTGATGACGCCGCGCGCCGATGTCTCGTGGGTGAACCTCGACGACGACCCGGTGGCGGTGCGCGAGCAACTGCTCGACACGCCGCACGGCATCTTCCCCGTGTGCCGGGGCTCGCTCGACGAGGTGGTGGGCGTGGCGCGCGCCAAGGACCTGCTGGGCCAGCTGCTGCGCAACGGCCGGATCGACGAGAGCGCCGGCCTGCGCGCGCCCATCTACGTGCCGGAGTCGACCACCGCGATCCGCCTCATCGACACGCTGCGCGGCGCGCGCGGCCAGCTCGCGCTGGTCAGCGACGAGCACGGCACGCTCAGCGGCGTTGTGACGCCCATCGACGTGCTGGAGGCCATCGCCGGCGAGTTTCCCGACGAGGACGAGACGCTGGAGATCCTGCAGACCGCGCCCGATGCATGGACCGTCTCCGGCAGCGCCGACCTGCACCTGCTGGAGCAGGCGCTGCAGACCCATGGCCTCGTCAGCGATGACGACAGCTACACGTCGGTCGCGGGCCTGCTGCTGGAGCGCTTCGGCGGGCTGCCCGCGCGCGATGCCCGCTGGACGCACGACGGGTACGATTTCGTGGTGACCGACGTCGATGCGCAGCGCATCCGCACGGTCGCCGTCCGCCGGGTGCCGGTGGAAGAGCCCGAGACCTGACCCGAGTCCTGATCCATCGCCCGCCATGAACGCCATCACCCATCGCCAGCCCGTCGCACTGAACAAGGCCTACCGCCTGCTGAACCACGGTCCCACGGTGCTCGTGAGCGCCGCGCACGGCGGCCGGCGCAACATCATGGCGGCGGCCTGGGCCATGCCGCTGGACTTCGATCCGCCCAAGGTGGCGGTGGTGCTCGACAAGAGCACCTGGACGCGCGAACTGCTCGAAGGCGCAGGCAGCTTTGCACTGCAGGTGCCGGTGCGCGCGCAGCTCGACCTGACGGAGACGCTGGGCAACACGTCGGGCCGCGAGATCGCCGATCAGCCGGGGCAGGACAAGTTCGCCGCCTACGGCCTCTCGACCTTCGCGGGCGCAGCCATCGACGCGCCGCTGCTCGAAGGCTGCGCCGCGTGGCTCGAATGCAGGCTGCTGCCAGAGCCGGCCATCCAGCAGCGCTACGACCTGTTCCTCGGCGAGGTGATCGCCGCGCAGGCCGACGAGCGGGTGTTCTCCAACGGGCGCTGGCACTTCGACGGACACGACGAGCTGCGCACGCTGCACCACGTGGCGGGCGGGCACTTCATCGTCGATGGCGAAGCGGTCGACGCGCGGATGCTGCCCCGCTAGAGGAAGCCCGCGCTCAGGCGGGCTGCAGGCAGCGGGTGAGCGGTGCGAGCGTGACCTCGCTGCCTCCCGCATCGCGCAGGGCCTGGGCGGGCTCCAGCGCGAGCAGCGCGGTGTATTCGCGCAACCGCGCGCCGCCATGCGGATCGCCTGGCATGAGGCCGGCGGACGGATGGCACATGAGCACGTCGCCGGTGCGGCTGGCCGAAAGCCATTCGCGCAGCCGCTGCTCGTGGCTGTTGATGTCGCCCGAGAAGCCGTAGACGCCCAGCAGCCGGCCGCTGGTCGGAATGCCGCGGCGTTCGGCCAGCGCAGCCAGCCGCGCGCCGCCCAGCGCGTGGATGATCTCGGCCTTCAGCCGGTCGGGGCCCTGGCGAAAGCCCGGCGCCGTGTTGCGGATCCAGGGCGGCGACGAGGGATAGCGCCGCGCGATCTCCTGCACCAGCAGTTCGCGCACCACCGGGAACTGGTGCACGTGCCGATGCCCGTCGACGAAGGCGGGCGCGCGGCCCATGGCGTCCTCGAAGCGGGTGAACTGGTCGCGGATGTCGGCCTCGAGCCCGGGTGAGAACACCGTGCGCGTCCAGGTGCGCGCGATCAGGCCGGCCAGGCCCGGTTCGGGGCCGCCGGCATGCGCGGGGCGCGTGAGGTCGAGGTGCAGGCCGGCGTCGAACTCCGAGGGCTCCAGCTGACGCAGCATCCTCGCGCCAGCCAGCCAGGCCTCGCGTCGCACCATGCCGCTGGTGGCAGAGATCTTTCCTTTCGCGGCGAGGTCGAGCACGGCCGAGTTGATGCCGGCGCTCATGCCGAAGTCGTCGGCGCAGATGCACAGATAGCGGCGCGGTTCAGCCATTGCCGCCGTTCGTGCCGGTGGTGTGGGCGGGCGCCGGGGCGGCGACCGGGTCGGGGAAGGGCACCGTGTCCAGGCAATGCGGGTCGCCCGTGGCGCTGCCCTTGAAGCGCCAGGCCGCCAGCCCGTCGTTCACCACCACCAGCTGCGCATGGTGCAGCCACGGGTTGGCGAGGTGCGCCGTGTTCGCGCCGACGATCCAGGTGGTGCGCGGCACGCACAGCACTTCGGCGAGCTCCGTGCGGTCGACCAGCGTGCGCGCCGCGCGCGCCGGATCGAAGCGGCTCGCGTCGAAGATCTCCTTGCGCCAGTTGTCGCGCGTGTCCTCGGCCGCGGCCTTCCAGTCGTCCGCCACCATCACCGGCTCGCGCAGGTTCCAGTAGAACGGAATCTCGTAGTTGTAGGTGTCGAGCATCAGCACCTGTTCACCCGGTGCCACCGCTTGCCCAGCCGGCAGGCGCAGCCGCGAGCCCGGCGGCGACGAATACACCATCACGGCGATCACGCACCCGATGCAGACCGCGGCCGCCGCCACCGTCATCGCGCGCACCTTCGGCAGCAGGGTCTCCAGCGGTCGTCCCGCCAGCACGCGCTGCGCGATCAGGTACGCCAGCGGCGGCAGCGCCGGGAGAACGTAGCCCACCAGCTTGGAGCGCGGCAGCGAGAAGAACACCACGATCACCGCGAGCCATATCCACATCAGGCGGTCGATGTCCGGCTGGCGGTGGCGCGCCGCGGCGTCGTTCGTCGCGTCGTCCGATCCGCGAGGCACGAACACCCATGCGAACCACGGCAGCGTCAGGCCCGCCAGCACCGGCAGATAGAACCAGAAGCCGTGCTCGTTGTTGAAGCCCGACGACGCGAAGCGCCGGAAGTGCTGGGTGACGACGAAGTAGTCGAAGAACTCCGGATACCTCAGCTGCATCGCGACGAACCACGGCCCGGCCACTGCCAGCAGCACGGCCCAGCCGGGCAGCCACAGCGCGAGGCGCAGTGCCCCGAGCCTGCGCGTTGCGGCGCACCAGATCGCGATCACCATCGCGGGCAGCACGAGTCCGATCAGCCCCTTGGCCAGCAGGCCGGCCGCGGCGAACAGCCAGGCGCCGGCCAGCAGCGCGCGCCATGGCTCCTCGCGCTCGCGGGCCAGTGCCGCGCCCGCCGCCAGCAGCACCGTGGCCGAGATGCAGCCCGCCACCAGCATGTCGAGGTTGGCGAACTGCGCGCCCAGGAAGAAGAAGGGCGTGGTCACCAGCACCACCGTGGACAGCAGCGCCAGGCGCACCGTCGACCAGCGGCGCAGGAAGAGAAAGAGCGCCGCGGCCGCCGCCGCGCCGCCCAGCACGGAGGGCAGCCTCGCCGCCCATTCCACGGGCCCGGCAATCGACATCGCCGCCGCGCCGATCCAGTAGAAGAGCGGCGGCTTGTGGAAGAAGGGCAGTCCGTCGAGCCGTGGCACGAGCCAGTCGCCCGAGTGCAGCATGGCGAGCGCGACGCCGCCGTAGCGGCCCTCGTCGGGCGCCATCAACGGACGCATCCATGCCGTGGCCAGCAGCCAGGCGAGCAGGGCTGCGATGAGCCATATGGGTTGAGGAGCGGTCCACCATGGGGAAGCGGGTCGTTTCATGTCTTTCCGGTCTCGAGTCCCGTGCCGCGTTCGCGGCGCACCACGTACAGCGGACGGCCCTTCACTTCCTCGTAGATGCGGGCGATGTATTCGCCCACGATGCCGGTGGAGATCATCTGGATGCCGATGAAGAACATGAGGCTCACCACGATGGTGGTCCAGCCCGAGACTTCGTTGCCGAACAGCAGGTAGTTGATGGCCACGAAGGCGCCGTAGGCGAAGGCCGGTATCGCGAGCATGAGGCCCGCCACGCTGACCGCGCGCAGCGGCCAGGTGGTGAAGGCGGTGAGCCCGTCCATGGCCAGGCGCACCAGCCGGCGCTTGTTGAAGGTGCTCTTGCCTTCCGCGCGCGGCGCGGGCGTGTAGGGCAGTGCCACCGCACGGAAGCCCACCCAGGCGTACAGGCCCTTCATGAAGCGGCTGCGCTCGGGCAGGCTCATGAGCGCGTCGACCACCTTGCGGTCCATCAGGCGGAAGTCGCCCGCGTCCTTGGGCACGGCGAAGCGGTCGGACCCGTTGATCAGGCTGTAGAAGAGCTTGCTGCCGAGCTGCTTGAAGCGGCTCTCGTCGCTGCGCTGCTCGCGCACCGCGTACACCACCTCGGCACCGGCCACCCACTGCGCGATCATGGTGTGGATGAGTTCCGGCGAATGCTGCAGGTCACCGTCGAGCAGCACCACCGCGTCGCCCGTGGCGGCGGCGAGGCCCGCGGTGAGCGCGGCCTCCTTGCCGAAGTTGCGCGACAGCGAGATGCAGCGAAAGCCCGAGAGCTCGCACCACGCCTCGGCCACAGCGACGGTGTCGTCGGTGCTGCCGTCGTCCACCACGATGATCTCCCAGCGCATGCGCGTGTCCCAGAGGATGTCCTCCAGCAGCGGCAGCAGGTGCCGCAGGTTCGCGGCTTCGTTGAAGCACGGGATCACGCAGGAGATGCTGCGCGTCGAATCGGGTGCTGCATGCGGCACGTCGGTGTCCGCGCGCGCTGCGGGGAGGGCTTCGGCCTGTGGCATGCGCATCGGCGCGCGTGCATGCCGGCCGTTGTCGGTCGAGGAAATCATGGATGCCTCCAGAAAGAAGCGGCCGCTTGCCTGTTGTCGCGGGCGCGGCCGGCCGGCGACGCTGGAAAAGAGAAGAAGCGATGCGCCAGGATCTGCACGACGAGGAGCGCGCCCGCAATGGCGCCTCCGAGCAGCAGGCCCGCGGCGATGTCGATCGGGAAATGCACGCCCACGTAGACGCGCGCCCAGCCCGTGAGGGCCGCGAGCGCCAGCAGCGGCATGGCCAGCCTGCGCAGCCCCGGGCGCAGCAGGAAGGCCAGGGCCACCATGAACATCACGGTCGCGTGCGTGCTCGGCAGCGAGCCGCGGCCGGCGTGCTCGATGTAGGCGGGTGCGAGCCCGAGCACGAAGGGGCGCGGCGCGTTCACTGCCTGGGCGATCGCATGGGAGGCCATCGACGAGAGGCCCGCGAAGGCCGCGACGATGCACAGGTAGGCGCGTTCCTCGCGATACCGCCACAGCGCGAACACGACCAGGGCCGCGCTCACCCAACTGCCCCAGAGCGCGAAGGCGGATGCGACGGACAGCACCCACGGCGTCGGCTGCGTGCCGGCCGTGAGCCATTGGAAGAGCGCGAGATTCAGCGAATTCATGACGCCACCTTCTTCGGCGCGATCGGGAAGTGGAAGGAAAAAATGGACGAGCGAAGCCACGCGCCACCACGGGCGCAACTAGCGAAACCGGACATGGTCGAACCTTTCGACAGGGGAAGAGATGGCCCGCTGCAGGACGCAGCAGACCGCCTCGACGCACGAGGCGTCGTGTCTCAGGTGGCGGAAGGTGGCGCGACGGTCGGCGGCAGGCGCCGCCAGGGCTGCGAGGGAGGTGGCGCGCCGCCGTGCGGAGGCACGTGTTCGGGCGCTTCGCGCACGATGGGAACCGTGAGCCGTGCGACGGCCAGCGCCAGCGGCAGGAGCGCCAGCACCATCGCCATCAGCGTGCTCAGCGCGAGGTCGAAGGCATCGGGATGGTCGATGCTCGCAGGAGCCTGTGCGAACAGCGTGGTCTCGCGGTCGGACGGGTGGTCCGCGCGGTCGTCGGCTTCGAACTGGGTGGTGTCGCTGGCGCTGCGCACACGCAGCATCGGCTCGTCTTCCAGCCCGTCGCAGCGGAAATGGACCGCGATGAAGGGCTGCAGAAGAATGAGCAGCATGCCCGCCACACACCACGCCTTGTGGTGTGCGTCGACGAAACGGCGGACGCGTGCGAGCAACAGCATGGGCGAATGCTATGAGGCTCGTGTGAACCGAACCTGATCGGGCGGGTCAGCATCCCGCAAGGTTCAGGATGACGCCCGTATGAAAAGGACGTCGAGGTCGATGCGCCTTGCGAACGTGAAAAAGGTCTCGCGCCGTACGGCTCGTCACACATCGGCGTAAACATTCGTCAACTGCGCTGCTGCGAGCGCGTTGGTCGCTGCATGCACGTGCTTTCGTGCGATTCACAAGGAGCGATCTTGAAGAAGACCCTTTTCCTGCTGGCGGCCAGTTCCGTCCTTGCCGTCTCTGCCTTTGCACAGCAACCAGCCGCTCCCGCGACGACCAGCCCTGCCACCGCGCCGGCCGCTGCCACGGCACCTGCTCCTGCGGCGACCAAGCCCGCTGCTGCGCCTGCTGCGGCCGCACCCGCTGCGGCAGCGGCCAAGCCCGCAGCCGCGCCTGCCGCCTCCACGACTGCAGCGGCACCCGCCGCCGGCCAGGTATGGGTCAACGGCAAGGTCTATCACTGCGCCAACGACAAGTACTTCGGCAAGACCAAGCGCGGCTCGTTCATGTCAGAAGCCGACGCGAAGGCCAAGGGCGCACACGCCGCCCACGGCAAGGCGTGCTGAGCGTCGAGACCACGTGAATAGCGCCCCTGACGGGGCGCTTTCTCTTTGGCGCAGCGGAAGTGCCTGCGCCTTCTCGAGCGGGGCGACAGGCCCTAGAACAGGAACGGAATGAAGCGCCGCGTGCCGCGCATGTATGCACGGTAGTCGTCGCCGAAGTGCGCGATGCATTCCTGCTCGTCGCGCAGCGCCGTCATGAACAGCAGCACCGTGGCCGCCAGCACCAGCGCGAGCGTGAGCCAGCTGAACTGCTTCATGAAGGCGCCCCATGCCAGCAGCAGCAGCGCCGTGTACATGGGGTGGCGGATGTAGCGGAACGCGCCGCTGCTGACGATGGCCGAGGTCTTCTCGAAGCCGTAGAGCGCCGGATCGTCGTTGCGCGCGTCGCTGGGCTTGCCCTGTGCCTTGAGCAGCCGCACCGCGTGGATCGGCAGCCAGATCGACAGCACGAAGAAGAGCGAGGAAACGATCTGCCTGGGCGAGAACGGATCGTCGTGCCACCAGGGCAGGTTCAGCACGATCAGCACCAGCATGCACTCCCACGCGAAGAAGCGGTAGAAGCCGTGCGAGCCCGGCTGGCTCAGCGGGCCGCGCGACACGTACACCAGCGCGGCAGTGCCGGCGACGAGAAGGAATATCTGGATCCAGAAGAGCATGGCCGGCGAATTTACACGGCCCGCGGGCTTCAGCCCGAAATGGAGAAGCCGCCGTCTACGGGTATTGCGGTGCCGGTCACGTAGTCGGACGCTGCGCTCGCGAGGAACACGGCGGTGCCGGCGATGTCGGCCGGCTGGCCCCAGCGGCCTGCGGCGGCGCGGGCGTTCACCCGTTCGTAGAGGCCCGGCACCTGGCTGCGCGCGCCGTCGGTCAGCTCGGTCTCGAACCAGCCGGGCAGGATCGCGTTGACCTGGATGTTGTCTGGAGCCCACGAGAGCGCCGTCGACTTGGTGAGCTGCACGATGCCTGCCTTGCTCGCCGCATAGGCCGGCGCGTAGGCCGCGCCGAAGATCGACATCATCGAGCCGATGTTGATGATCTTTCCGCCGCCCGCGGCCTTGAGGTGCGGGTGCGCGGCACGGCTGCACAGGAAGGCGCTGGTGAGGTTGGTGTTCATCACCTTGTGCCAGTCGTCCAGCGGGAGCTGGTCGACCGGCTTGCGGATGTTGGTGCCGGCGTTGTTGACGAGTATGTCGAGCCGGCCGGTGCGAGCGGAGGCTTCATCGAACAGCTTCTGCACCGAGGCCTCGTCGCTCACGTCGGCCTCCAGCGCGAAGCTGTCGCTGCCGAGCGCCTTCAGTGCCTCGACCGCCGCTGCCGACTTCTGCGCATTGCGCGCGGCCACGATGACGCGGGCGCCGGCCCTGGCAAGGCCCTGGGCCATGCCGAGGCCGATGCCCCCGTTGCCGCCCGTGACGAGCGCTACCTTGCCGGTGAGGTCGAACATGGAGGACGAGGAAGATTGCATCAGGCGTTGGCCGAGGCTGCAGCGGCTTCGGGCTTCTTGGAGACGAGGGTCAGGATATCGTAGCTGGCGACCAGCTCGCCGTCCTGGTTGGTCACCTCCACGTCCCATGCCACCACGCCCTGGCCCTGGCCGCTCGCGTCCTTCTTGTTGCGGTCGATCTTGCGCTTGCAGGTCAGGCGCGCGCGGATGGTGTCACCGATGCCCACGGGCTTGGTGAAGCGCAGCGTGTCGAGGCCGTAGTTGGCCAGCACCGGCCCCGGCGAGGGCGACACGAACAGGCCCGCCGCCGCCGACAGCACGAAGTAGCCGTGCGCGATGCGCTTGCCGAAGGGCGACTCCCTGGCCGCCACTTCGTCGAAGTGCATGTAGAAGTAGTCGCCCGAGATGCCGCCGAAGGCCACGATGTCGGCCTCGCTCACCGTGCGGCGGTGCGTGAGCAGCGAGTCGCCGACACGCAGGTCCTCGAAGTAGCGGCGGAAGGGATGCACCTCGCTCTCGCGCACGGCCGCGCCGCGCACGTGCTCGCCGGTGATGGCGGCCAGCATGGTGGGCGAGCCCTGCACGGCGGTGCGCTGCAGGTAGTGCTTCACCGCGCGCAGGCCGCCCAGTTCCTCGCCGCCGCCCGCGCGGCCCGGGCCGCCGTGCTTGAGCTGCGGCAGCGGCGAGCCGTGGCCGGTCGATTCGGCGGCGGCCTCGCGGTCGAGTACCAGCAGGCGGCCGTGCCATGCGGCAGCCACAGGAATCGCCTTGGCAGCGGTGGCCGGGTCGCGGGTGACCAGCGTGCCGACCAGGCTGCCCCGGCCGCGCGCGGCCAGCGCCAGCGCCTCGTCGATGCCGTCGTAGGGCATCAGCGTGCTGACGGGGCCGAAGGCCTCCACATCATGCGCCGCGTCGTGTTCGAGCGGCTTGCGGCTCAACAGCAGCGTGGGCGCGAAGAAGGCGCCTTCGCCCACGCCGTCGCCCACCGGCGAGAAGCCGTCGCGCTCGCCGTACACCAGCTCCGCGCCCTTGAGCAGCGTGGCCACTCGCTCGGCCACGTCGGCCTGCTGGTCGCGCGATGCCAGCGCCCCCATGCGCACTTCCTCGCGCGAGGGGTCGCCCACGACCGTCTTCGCGAGCCGCGCGCGCAGGCGCTCGGCCACCGCGTCGAGGTGCTGTCGCGGCACGATCGCGCGGCGGATGGCGGTGCATTTCTGGCCGGCCTTCACTGTCATCTCGCGCGCCACTTCCTTCACGAAGAGGTCGAACTCCTCGTCGTCGGGCGTCACGTCGGGCGCGAGGATCGCGCAGTTGAGCGAGTCGGCCTCGGCGTTGAACGGGATCGACTGGCGCACGATGTTCGGGTGCACGCGCAGCTTCGCCGCCGTGTCGGCCGAGCCGGTGAAGGTGACCACGTCGGGCCCTTCAAGCCGGTCGAGCAGGTCGCCCGTGCTGCCGATGACCAGCTGCAGCGCGCCTTCGGGCAGGATGCCCGACTGCACGATCAGCCGCACCAGCGCCTCGGTGAGATAGCTGGTGGCCGTGGCCGGCTTGCCGATGCATGCCATGCCCGCGAGGAAGCTCGGCGCGAACTTCTCGAGCAGCCCCCACACCGGGAAGTTGAAGGCGTCGATGTGCACCGCCACGCCGCCGCGCGGCACCAGGATGTGCGTGCCCGCGAAGCCGCCCTTCTTGCCGAGCGGGAAGGCCGGGCCTTCATGCACCAGGTTGCCCGAGGGCAGCTCGTTGGTGCCGATGCCGGCGTAGGCGCTCAGCGTGCCGGCACCGCCTTCGATGTCGATCCAGCTGTCGGCGCGCGTGGCACCGGTGTGGGCGGAGATGGCGTAGAGCGTTTCCTTGTTCGCGGCGATGTACTTGGCCAGCGCCTTCAGGCGCTCGGCGCGCTGCTGGAAGTCGAGCTTCATGAGCTTGGGAATGCCGGTGCGGCGCGCGTACTGCAGGGCCTCGGCGAAGTCGATGGCCTCGGCGTGGGTGCTTGCCACGGGTTGGCCGTTGACGGCGCTGCGCAGCTGCTGCGCGGCCTGCTGGCCGATCCAGCGGCCGGCGATGTAGCTTTGGAGGGTGGTGGTCATGGTGCGGGTCCTTTGCGTGTTGCTCCTTCCCCTTCTGGGGGAAGGCTGGGATGGGGGCAGCCACGTCCTCGAAGGCTGCGCGGCGGTGGAGGCCGCCGTGCCCCCACCCCTGCCCTCCCCCAGCGGGGGAGGGTGAAAGTCAAGTCACTCTTTCTTGCCGATACCCAGATAGGTATCGATGATCCGCTGGTCGTGCAGCAGGTCGCGCGCCTTGCCTTCGAGCGCCACGGCGCCCATTTCCAGCACATAGGCGCGGTCGGCCACCTGCAGCGCGGCGCGGGCGTTCTGTTCCACCAGCAGCACCGACACGCCATGGCTGCGCAGCTGCGACACCACGCGCAGCACCTCGCGCACCACCAGCGGGGCGAGGCCGAGCGAAGGCTCGTCGAGCATCAGCAGGCGGGGCCGCGCCATCAGCGCGCGGCCGATGGCCAGCATCTGGCGCTCGCCGCCGGAGAGCGTCGATGCCATCTGCGCGCGCCGTTCTTTCAATCGCGGGAAGATGGCGAAGATCTCGTCCATGCGCGCACGCTGGTCGCGCTTGCCCTTGCGCCACTGGTAGAAGCCGCCGAGCAGCAGGTTGTCTTCGACCGACATCTCGCCGAACAGCTCGCGCCGCTCGGGCACCAGCGCGACGCCGCGCGACACCATGGTCTCGACGCTGGGGCGCGAGACGCGCTCGCCGTCGAGCAGCAGCTGGCCGGTGGAAGGCAGCAGGCCCATCGCCGCGCACAGCAGCGTGGTCTTGCCGGCGCCGTTGGGGCCGATCACGGTGACGATCTCGCCCTCGTTCACCTGCAGGCGCACGCTGTGCACCGCTTCAACGGTGCGGTAGGCGACGCAGAAGCCGTCGAGTTGAAGAAGGGGATGGCTCATCTTGCGTCTTCCAGCAATTCGTCGTCGGCACCGCCCAGGTAGGCTTCGAGCACGCGCGGGTTGGCCTGCACTTCGGCGGGCGTGCCGGTGGCGATGACGGTGCCGAACTCGAGCACCGTGATGCGGTCGGCGAGGTTCATCACGAATTCCATGTCGTGCTCCACCACCAGGATGCCGAGGCCCTCGGCGCGCAACTGCGCGAGCAGTTCCGAGAGGGCGCGCTTCTCCAGGTGGCGCAGGCCGGCGGCAGGCTCGTCGAGCAGCAGCACCGAGGGTTGTCCGGCGAGCGCACGGGCGATCTCCACCACGCGCTGCTGCCCGAGCGAGAGCGATGCGGCGGGCGTGTCGGCATGCGCGCCGAGGCCGCAGCGTTCGATCTGCCTGCGGGCCTCGGCCATCAGGGCGGCCTCTTCGGCGCGGTCCAGGCGCAGCATGGCCGACAGCCAGCCGCGCCTGGCACGCAGGTGGGCGCCGAGCGCCACGTTCTCGACCACGCTGCGCTGGCCGAGCAGCCGCACGTGCTGGAAGGTGCGGCCCAGGCCCAGCGAGGCGAAGGCGCGCGAGGGCTTGCCCGACATGGGCTGGCCGACCAGCCGCACTTCGCCGGTGGTCGGGTCGTCCACGCCCGAGATCATGTTGAAGAAGGTGCTCTTGCCGGCCCCGTTGGGCCCGATCAGCGCATGCACCTCGCCGGCCTTCAGCGTCATCGAGATGTCGTTATTGGCCACCAGGCCGCCGAAGCGCTTGCTCACGCCGTCGGCCTGCAGCAGCAGCGTGCCGGCGGCGGGCACCGCGCGCTGCGCGAGCTGTACCGTGGTCGATGCGGCAGGGCCGGCACCTGCGGCGCGCGGCACTTCTCGCACCCAGCGGCGCGACAGCCGAGCGAGCGTGGGCCACAGGCCGTCCGCGAAGCGCTGCAGCACGAACAGCATCAGCAGGCCGAACACCACCACCTCGAAGTTGCCGCTGGTGCCCAGCAGCGCGGGCAGAACGTCCTGCAGCTTCTCCTTGAGCAGCGTGATCAGCGTGGCGCCCAGCACTGCGCCCCACAGATGGCCCGCGCCGCCGACCACCGCCATGAACAGCATCTCGATGCCGATGTTCAGGTTGAAGGGCGTCGGGTTCACGAAGCGCTGCATGTGCGCATAGAGCCAGCCCGAGATGGCAGCGAGCAGTGCAGCCAGCACGAACAGCTTGATGCGGTGGCGCGCGGTGTCCACGCCCATCGACTCGGCCATCAGCCGGCCGCCCTTGAGTGCGCGGATGGCGCGGCCCTCGCGCGAGTCGAGCAGGTTGTGCATGGCCCACAGCGCGAGCAGGAGCACGGCCCAGATCACCACGCCCAGCATGCGCGGCGTGGCGAAGGAGACGCCAGCCACCACCAGCGGCGGAATGCCGGTGATGCCGGTCTGGCCGCCGAGGAACTCCATGTTGCCCAGCAGGAAGTACAGGCTCAGGCCCCAGGCGATGGTGCACAGCGGCAGGTAGTGGCCAGAGAGCTTGAGCGTGACCGCGCCGAGCGTCCACGCCAGCGCGAAGGTCAGCACCAGCCCGAGCAGCAGGCCCAGCCACGGCACCAGCGCGGAGCCTGCGAGGCCGCCGAGCCAGCCGGCGGCCGTGGGCGAGGTGCAGATCCAGGCGGTGGCGTATGCGCCCATGCCGACGAAGGCGGCCTGGCCGAAGGAGGTCATGCCGCCCACGCCCGTCAGCAGCACCAGTCCGACCGCGACCAGCGCGTACAGGCCGATGTTGCTGAGCACGCTGACGGTGAACTCGGGCAGCCAGCCCCAGGCCAGCGCGAGCGCGACGATGAAGACGAGGGTGAGCACGCGCGGCGTCACGAGCGGGCGGCCCTCGGGCACGGCGTTCGCGGCGGTGGATGCGGTTGGGGATGAAGACGACGGGTTCATTCCTCGTCCTCCACGTGATGGCTGTTCAGCGAGCGCCACAGGAGCACCGGGATGATCAGGGTGAAGACCAGCACTTCCTTGTACGCGCTGGCCCAGAAGGAAGAGAAGGCCTCCAGCAGGCCGACCAGCAGCGCGCCCGCGAGCGCCAGCGGATAGCTCGCGAGCCCGCCGACGATGGCGGCCACGAAGCCCTTCAGGCCGATGAGGAAGCCGGTGTCGTAGTAGACCGTGGTGATCGGTGCGATCAGCAGGCCCGAGATGGCGCCGATCACTGCCGCCAGCGCGAAGCTCAGGTCGCCCGAGAGCTCGGTGGGAATGCCCGACAGCCGTGCGCCCACGCGATTGATGGCGGTGGCGCGCAGCGCCTTGCCGACCATCGAGCGGCCGAAGAACCAGAACATCGCGATCACCAGCACCAGCGTGACGCCGACCACCACCAGCGACTGGCCGTTGACCGGAATGCCGCCGAGGTCGAAGCGCGCTTCCGAGAACGCGCTGGTGCGCGAGCCCTCGGCGCCGAAGAAGAAGAGGCCGAGGCCCACGAGCACGCCATGCAGCGCCACCGACACGATCAGCAGCATCAGCACGCTGGCATCGGCCAGCGGGCGATAGGCGACGCGATACAGCAGCGGACCCAGCGGCGCGATCAGCACCAGCGTGGCGAGCGACTGCATCGCGAGAGAGGTGGGCTTGAAGCCGAGAATCAGCACCGCCGCGATGGCCGGGAAGGCCACGCACCAGGTCAGGGCCGAGCGCCAGTCGACGGTGGCGCCGCGCTTCCAGCGCCAGGCCTCCACCACCAGCACGATCACGGCCAGCGCCAGCAGCAGCCACAGCGTGGAGGGCGCCCGCCCGCCCTGCAGCGCGGCCATCGACAGCGCACCGAAGGCGACGAACTCGCCCTGCGGGATGAAGATCACGCGCGTGACCGAAAACACCAGCACCAGCGCGAGCGCCATCAGTCCGTAGACCGCGCCGTTCACGATGCCGTCCTGCCCGAGCAACAGGGCGATCTGCAAATCCATAAAACAACCTTCGGGCGTCGCCCTTGTATCGACTCAGTGCATTGCATTGCTCCTTCCCCCTCTGGGGGAAGGTCGGGATGGGGGCATCCGCGCGCTCAATGCTGCGCGAAGGTCGAAGCCGTAGAGCCCCCACCCCGGCCCTCCCCCAGCGGGGGAGGGAGCAAGCGCGGGATCAGGGTTGGTATTTCCAGGCGCCGTTCTCGATCTTGACCATCACGCGTGCGCGCTGATCCAGGCCCAGGTGGTCCTGTGCGGTCATGTTGAACACGCCGTGCGCGCCGGCCACTTCCTTGGTCTGCTCCAGCGCGTCGCGCAGTGCGGCGCGGAACTCGGGCGTGCCGGGCTGGGCCTTCTTCAGCGCGACGGGCACGGCCGAGCTCATCAGCAGGCCGGCGTCCCAGGCGTGGCCGCCGAAGGTCGAGACCGAGCCCTTGCCGTAGGCGGCTTCATAGGCGGACACGTAGGCGAGCGCGGACTTCTTCACGGGGTTGCTGGCGGGCAGCTGGTCGGCCACGAGCACCGGGCCTGCGGGCAGGAAGGTGCCTTCCACGTCCTTGCCGCCCACGCGCAGGAAGTCGGCGTTGGCCACGCCGTGGGTCTGGTACATCTTGCCGGTGTAGCCGCGTTCCTTCAGCGTCTTCTGCGGCAGCGCGGCCGGCGTGCCGGAGCCGGCGACGAGCACCGCGTCGGGCTTGGCGGCCATGATCTTCAGGGCCTGGCCGGTCACCGAGGTGTCGGTGCGAGCATAGCGCTCGTTGGCCACGATCTTGATCTTCTTCAGGTCGGCGGCCTTGGCGAACTCCTGCGACCAGCCTTCGCCGTACGCGTCGGAGAAACCGATGAAGGCGACGGTCTTCACGCCGTTGGCGGCCATGTGCTCGGCGATGGCCAGCGACATCATGATGTCGTTCTGCGGCGTCTTGAACACCCACTTCTTCTTGGCGTCCATCGGCTCGATGATGCGCGCCGACGCGGCCACCGAGATCATCGGCGTCTGCGCCTCGGCGGCCACGTCGATCATGGCGAGCGAGGCCGGCGTGGTGGTCGAGCCCAGGATCACGTCGACCTTGTTCTCCGCGATGAGCTTGCGCGTGTTGTTGACGGCCGCGGTGGTGTCGGAGGCATCGTCCAGCACGATGTAGTTGATCTTCTGCCCGCCGATCGTCTTGGGCATCAGCGAGATGGTGTTCTTCTCGGGGATGCCCAGCGAGGCTGCCGGGCCCGTGGCCGAGATGGTCACGCCGACGTTGACGTCGGCCCAGGCCGCGAGGGCCGAGGCGCACAGAGCGACGGTCAGCAGGGGCTTGAAGAATTTCATGGTTGGCTTGTCTCCGGGTTGAAAATCGATTGAGGCCTGAAGTATCTCCGTTGCAGGTGTCTTTTTCAGGGCACCGGTGGAGCCGGCTTTGCCGGGCCACCGGGTGCGCCCCCTTGAGGGGGGATCCGAAGCGACACGAAGTGCGCGGAGATTCAGGGTTGGATTCATCTTTCAGCGCTCGTCGAACGACAGCGTGACGCGTTCGGTCAGGGGGTGCGCCTGGCAGGTCAATACGAAACCCGCGGCGACTTCATTCTTGTCGAGCGCGAAGTTTCTTTCCATGCGGACTTCCCCGTCCACGCACTTCGCGCGGCACGTTCCGCAGACGCCCGAGGTGCACGAGAAGGGCACCTCGAGGCCCGCGGCCGATGCCGCGTCGAGGATGCTGGGCTGCCCTTCGGTGAAGGTGATCTCGCGCTGCAGGCCGTCGCGCACGATGACGATGCGTGCCTGCTTCGCATCGCCGGGCTGGGCCTCGTGCACCACCGCGCCCACCTGGCTGGCCGAAGGCAGCGCGACGCCGAAGCGCTCGATGTGGATGCGGTCTTCCGGCACGCCGGCTGCCAGCAGCGCGGCCTCGGCCTCGTCGTTCATCTGGAATGGGCCGCATACGTAGACGTGGTCGATGTCCGCGGCAGGCACCACGCTCGCGAGGAACTCGCCGATCTTCTCGCGGTTCATCACGCCGAAGCCCAGCGGCGAATCGGTGTGCTCGTCGGAGAACACATGCTGCAGCACGAGGCGCGTCATGTAGCGGTTCTTCAGGTCCTCGATCTCTTCCTTGAACATCGTGGACTGCAGCTGGCGGTTGCCGTAGATCAGCGTGAAGCGGCTGTGCGGCTCGCGCGCCAGCACCGTCTTCATGATCGACAGGATGGGCGTGATGCCGCTGCCGCCCGCGATGCCGACGTGGTGGCGCGCCGCCTCCGGCTCGATGGGCACGAAGAAGCGGCCCTGCGGCGCCATCACCTGGATGGCATCGCCGGGCTTGAGGCTGGCGTTGATCCAGTTGGAGAACACGCCGCCGCGCACCTTGCGCACGCCGACGCGCAGCTCGCCGTCGTCGAGGCCGGCGCAGATCGAATAGGAGCGGCGAAGGTCCTGGCCGTCGATCTCGTGGCGCAGCGTGAGGTACTGGCCCTGCGTGAAGCCGAAGACCTGCTGCAGGTCGGCCGGCACCTCGAAGGAGACGATGACGGCCTCGGCGGTGTCGGGCTCGATGGCCTTCACGCGCAGGGGATGGAAGAGGGTGCTCATCGCGGGGGGGGCGTCTCAGATGGGTTTGAAGTGTTCGAAAGGCTCCTTGCACGCCATGCAGCGATACAGGGCCTTGCATGCGGTGGAGCCGAATGCGGAAAGCCGCTCGGTGCGCTCGCTCGCGCAGCGCGGACAGGCGATGCGCTCGCCGGCGATGCGGCCGAAGAGCCTGATGGGCACGGCGGTGCCCGCGGCCTGTTCGGCATTCAGGTGCGCGGGCGGCGCGATGCCGTAGGCCTTGAGCTTGGCGCGGCCCTCGTCGCTGATCCAGTCGCTGGTCCATGCGGGTGCTCGGCGCAGCGTGGCGCGCGCGCGGCCCAGGCCGGCCTGCTCGACGGCGGCGAGCACGTCGTGCTCGATGGCCTCGGTGGCGGGGCAGCCGGAGTAGGTCGGCGTGAGCACGATCTCCAGGCCGTCGTCGTGCTCGATCACCTCGCGCACGATGCCCAGGTCGCACACCGACACGGCCGGCACCTCCGGGTCGGGCACGTTGCGCAGCACGGCCCATGCCGCGTCGACGCGCGAGGCCAGTGCGTTCATCACCACACGCCTCCGGGATAGGTGCGCTGCAGGTGCTGCATCTCCGCGAGGATGTAGCCCATGTGCTCGCTGTGCACGCCGTGCTTGCCGGTGCTGCGGAAGGCCGCTTCCTTGGGCATGGCGAGGCCGGCCGCGTCCAGCACCTGCTGCATCTCGGCGAGCCAGGGTTCGCGCAGCTCGCTCCATGCGGGGCCGAGGCCGCTGGCGCTGGCGGCGGCATCCACCTCGTCGCTGAAGAAGAGCTCGGGCATGTAGAGCCACAGCTGCTTCAGCGCCTTCTCGGTGCGGCGGCGCGATTCGTCGGTGCCGTCGCCCAGGCGCACCACCCAGTCGCCCGAATGCTGCTGGTGGTAGCGCGCTTCCTTCAGCGCCTTGCCGGCGATGGCCGCCACCTCGGGGTCGTTCGATGCCGCCAGGCGCTGCCACAGCAGCTTGAGCAGCGTCGACACCATGGTGTTGCGCACGACAGCGAAGGCGAAGTCGCCGCGCGGCAGTTCGGCGATGGTGAGGTTGAAGTAGTCGCGCTCGTCGCGCAGGTAGGCGAGCTGGTCCTCGTCGTGCTCGCGGCCGGTGCCTTCGAGCTTGCCGGCGTGCGTGAGCAGCGCGCGCGCCTGGCCGACGAGGTCGAGCGCGATGTTGGCCATCGCGATGTCTTCCTCCAGCACGGGCGCGTGGCCGCACCATTCGCCCAGGCGCTGCGCCAGCACCAGGCAGGTGTCGCCGATGCGCAGCAGGTATTGCACGGCGGGCGTGCGGTTCAGTTCGATGGATGCTTGCATGATGCTTCCGTCAATGGCCGCTCACATGTGGTCGACCGACTTGGGCAGGGCATAGAAGGTCGGGTGGCGGTACACCTTGTCTTCGGCCGGATCGAAGTACATGTCCTTCTCGCCGGGGTCGCTGGCCACGATCTGGTCGGAGCGCACCACCCAGATGCTGCTGCCTTCCTGTCGGCGGGTGTAGACGTCGCGCGCCATCTGGATCGCCATCTTCGGGTCGGCCGCGTGCAGGCTGCCGCAGTGCTTGTGGTCCAGGCCCGCCTTGCTGCGCACGAACACCTCCCACAGAGGCCATTCCTGTTTCGCTTCGGTGCTCATGCTGCTTCCTTGATCGGTTGATGTTGCTTGTTGGCGTGGGCGAGCGCGGCTTCGCGCACCCATGCGCCGTCTTCCCAGGCGTCGACGCGGGCCTGCAGGCGTTCACGGTTGCAGGGGCCGTCGCCGCCGATCACGCGCCAGAACTCGCTCCAGTCGATCGCGCCGAAGTCGTGGGACTGGCGCTCTTCATTCCACTTGAGGTCGGGGTCGGGCAGGGTCACGCCGAGGATGCGCGCCTGCTCCACGGTGGCGTCGACGAACTTCTGGCGCAGCTCGTCGTTGCTGAAGCGCTTGATGCCCCAGCGCATCGACTGCGCGCTGTTGGGCGACTGGTCGTCCGGCGGGCCGAACATCATGATCGAGGGCCACCACCAGCGGTTGACCGCGTCCTGCACCATGGCCTTCTGCGCCTCGGTGCCGTGGGTCATCATGGTCAGCAGCGACTCGTAGCCCTGGCGCTGGTGGAAGCTCTCCTCGCGGCAGATGCGGATCATGGCGCGCGCATAGGGCGCGTACGAGCAGCGGCAGATCGGCACCTGGTTCATGATGGCCGCGCCGTCCACCAGCCAGCCGATGGTGCCCATGTCGGCCCAGGTCAGCGTGGGGTAGTTGAAGATCGAGCTGTACTTGGCCTTGCCGCTGTGCAGCGCCTCGAACATCTGGTCGCGCGAGGTGCCCAGCGTCTCGGCCGCGGCATACAGGTAGAGGCCGTGGCCGCCCTCGTCCTGCACCTTGGCCAGCAGGATGGCCTTGCGCTTGAGTGTGGGCGCGCGGCTGATCCAGTTGCCCTCGGGCAGCATGCCGACGATCTCGGAGTGCGCGTGCTGGCTGATCTGGCGCACCAGTGTCTTGCGGTAGTGCTCGGGCATCCAGTCCTTCGCCTCGATGAATTCGCCGGCGTCGATCTGCGCGTCGAAGCGTTCCTCGAGGCGCATCTCATCTGCGGAGCGCACGGCCTTCTTGCCGTCGCCCGCGTCCTTGCCCATGGTGTCCATTGCCTGGGTGTACATGTGCGTGTCCTTTCGGTCGGTGTTGGTAGTGGCTGGTCTCAGCGCGGGCGCGTGTCGATCACGCGGCGCGCCTTGCCGGTCTGGGTGCGTTCCATCTCGTCGGGGCCGTGCACCACCACGCGGGTGGAGATGCCGATGAGCGTCTTCACGCGGTGCTGCAGCCAGTCGCCGATGGCCGTGCGGTCGGCCGAGGTGGCGTCGGCCGGCTTGAGCTCGCAGTGGATCTCGACCTGGTCGAGCTTGTCGGCGCGGCTCACGTGAACCTGGTAGAGGCCCGAGAGCGCCTGGTGCGCGAGCACGATCTCCTCCACCTGCGTGGGAAAGACGTTGACGCCGCGGATGATCATCATGTCGTCGCTGCGCCCCACGATCTTGCCCATGCGGCGGAACGAGCGCGAGGTGGGCGGCAGGAGGCGCGTGAGGTCGCGCGTGCGGTAGCGCACGATCGGCATGGCCTCCTTGCTCAGCGAGGTGAAGACGAGCTCGCCTTCCTCTCCGTCGGCCTTCAGCTCGCCGGTCTCGGGGTCGATGATCTCGGGGTAGAAGTGGTCTTCCCAGATCACGGGGCCGTCCTTGCTCTCCACGCATTCGCTGGCGACGCCCGGGCCCATCACTTCGCTGAGGCCGTAGATGTCGACCGCGTCGATGCCGGCGCGGGCCTCGATGTCGCGGCGCATCGCCTCGGTCCATGGCTCGGCGCCGAAGATGCCGACCTTGAGCGAGCTCTCCTTCGGGTCGAGCCCCTGGCGCTCGAACTGCTCGATGATCACCTGCATGTAGCTGGGCGTGACCATGATGATGTTCGGCTTGAAGTCCTGGATGAGCTGCACCTGCTTCTCGGTCTGGCCGCCCGACATGGGGATGACGGTGCAGCCCGCGCGCTCGGCACCGTAGTGCGCGCCCAGGCCGCCGGTGAAGAGGCCGTAGCCGTATGACACGTGCACCATGTCGCCGGGTCGCCCGCCCGCGGCGCGGATGGAGCGGGCGACGAGGTCGGCCCAGGTGTCGATGTCCTTGAGGGTGTAGCCCACCACGGTCGGCTTGCCGGTGGTGCCCGACGATGCATGGATGCGTGCCACCTTCTCGCGCGGCACGGCGAACATGCCGAAGGGGTAGTTGTCGCGCAGGTCGCTCTTCACCGTGAACGGGAACTTCGACAGGTCGGCCAGCGACTTCAGGTCGTCCGGGTGTACGCCCTTGGCGTCGAAGGCCTTGCGGTAGTGCGGCACGTTCTCGTAGGCGCGCTGCAGCGTGGCGCGCAGGCGTGCGAGCTGCAGCGCGGCGATCTCGTCGCGGCTGGCGGTTTCGATGGGATCGAGCTCGCCGGGGGCGGGGCGCTTGACTGTCATGGTGTGTTGTCTCCTCAGGCGGCTGCAGCGGCAGGCGGAACGGCCGGGCGGCCCTTGGCGGTGTAGGAGCGGCCGCGGAAGATCGCGATGCGCTCGCCGCGCTGGTTGGTGATTTCGGTGTCGTACACGCCGGTGCGGCCGGCCTTCGACACCTCGTGGCAGCGCGCGGTGAGCACGTCGCCTTCACGCGCTGGCGCGATGAAGTCGATGGCGAAGCCCGAGGCCACGGTCAGCTCGTCGTACGAGTTGCAGGCGAAGGCGAAGGTGGAGTCGGCCAGCGTGGCCATGAAGCCGCCGTGGCAGATCGCGTGGCCGTTGAGCATGTCGGGGCGCACGCGCATCTCGATGGTGGCCTGGCCGGGGCCGACCTCCACGACGCGCATGCCCAGGCCCTTGCTGGCGTTGTCGTTGGCGAACATGCCGTCGCGGACGTATTCGGCCGTCTGCTGGGGCGTGCGTTGCTGGTTGTTGTCGGTCATGGCTTCAGCGGTCCTTGAAGACGGGTGCGCGCTTGGCGCGGAAGGCCTCGACGCCTTCGCGGTAGTCGTCGGCACTGCCCATCTCGCGCTGGATGCGGGCTTCCTCGGCCAGGGCCGCGCCCAGGTCCATGTGCTGCGCGGCGGCCATGGCCTCGCGGGTGGCGACCAGGGCGCGCGTGGGCATGCCGGCAAGCTTCGATGCGAGCGCGGCCGCCGTTTCGGCGAGCGCTGCGTCGTCCACGCACTGCCAGATCAGGCCGATGCGCGCGGCTTCCTCGGCGGGCAGCTTGTCGCCCAGCATCGCGATGCCCAGCGCGCGCGCCGAACCGACCAGGCGCGGCAACAGCCAGGTGCCACCGGTGTCGGGCACGAGGCCGATCTTGGTGAAGGCCTGGATGAAGCTGGCCGAGCGCGCAGCCACCACGAGGTCGCAGCACAGCGCGAGGTTCGCGCCCGCGCCGGCGGCCACGCCGTTGACGGCAGCGATCACCGGCACCGGCATCGAGCGCAGTCGTGCGACCAGGGGGGCGTAGTAGGCAGAGATGACGTGGCCCAGGTCCTTGGGCGCGGCGCCGGGCGTCGGGTCGGGTGCGACCGACGGGTCGGCCAGGTCCTGACCCGCGCAGAAGGCGCGGCCGGCACCCGTGAGCACCACGCAGCGCACGCTCGCGTCGTTCGCCGCGGCTTCCAGCTCCGCCATCAGCGCTTCATGCAGTTGGGTCGTGAAGCTGTTGAGGGCAGCCGGCCGGTTGAGGCTCAGCGTGCGGACGGCGCCGGCGTTGCTGGTGAGTACCAAAGGCTCAGTCATCGCTTGTCTCTTTCATCCTTTGTGGGTACGGGCCGGCGTGCAAACACTATTGACCGACCGTTCGGTTGATTTTAGGATCGACCCGGACAACGGCACAAGCAGGGTTGATTCAGGGCAAACCCTGATACCCGCGACAAGCCAGGCAAGAAGGAGACAGAGCGAATGCCCAGCTATTCCATCGACGGCGTGATCCCGGTCGTCGACCCGAGCGCCTACGTGCATCCCACGGCCGTGCTGATCGGCGACGTGATCGTCGGCCCCCGCTGCTACGTGGGCCCCTGCGCCAGCCTGCGCGGCGACTTCGGCCGCATCGTGCTGGAGGAGGGCTCCAACGTGCAGGACCACTGCTGCATCCACGGCTTCCCGGACAACGACACCGTGGTGGAGGTCAACGGCCACATCGGCCACGGCGCGATCCTGCACAGCTGCATCGTGCGGCGCGACGCGCTGGTGGGCATGAACGCGGTGGTGATGGACGAGGCCGAGATCGGCGAGAAGGCCATCGTCGCGGCCTGCGCCTTCGTGCCTGCGGGCATGAAGGTGCCGGCGCGCTCGCTCGCGGCGGGCATTCCCGCGAAGGTGAAGCGCGAGCTGAGCGACGACGAGATCGCCTGGAAGCTCGAAGGTACCCATACCTACCAGGCGCTCACGGTGCGCAGCCTCGCGAGCCTGCGCGAGGTGGAGCCGCTTTCCAGCGTGGAGAAGGATCGCCCGAGCCTGCCGGCCACCGACGTGCGTTCGCTCATCGCGACGAAGCGCGGCTGAACCCCGCCGAGCTTCGGGCAAGATCGCGCGTTGCCTTCAATCCAAACAACGAAGAACCGAGGAACACGAACCGATGCCGCGTGGAAGATCCGCCACCTACGAGGACCAGCGTGAATTCATCCTCGCGCAGGCCGCCCAGCTGTTCGCGCGCAGCGGCTATCCCGCCACCTCGATGAACCAGGTGGCCGAGGCTTGCGGCCTCTCGAAGGCCACGCTCTACCACTACTACAAGGACAAGAGCAGCCTGCTCATCAGCATCGCGGAGACGCACGTCTCCAAGCTTGCCGCGCTGGTGGCCGAGGAGGAAGCCTCGACGCACACCGACGAGGAGCGCCTGCGCCGCTTCATCTACCGCATCGTCGAGGAGTACGCGGGCGCGCAGGACGCGCACCGCGTGCTGACCGACGACGTGCGCTTTCTCGAAGAGGCCGACCGCGAGCGCGTGCTCGACAAGGAGCGCGAGGTGGTCGCGGGCTTCGCACGCGCGGTGTCGGCCCTGCGCCCCGGCGCGCCCAGCGACGACCTTGCCAAGCCGCTGACCATGCTGCTCTTCGGCATGATCAACTGGATGTTCACCTGGATGAAGCCAGACGGCCGGCTCGACCACGCGGCCATCGCGCCGATCGTGGCCGACCTGTTCCTGGGCGGCATCGGGGCGGTGAAGTCGCCCGAGCCCCGGACAGCCCCGCGCGGCGCTAGAGAATCCGGTTGAACCAGAGCAGCGAGAGCCCGGCCGACAGCAGCGTCAGCACCGCGGCGCCCAGCGCGAAGAGCGCGGAGATCTCGGTTTCCTTCTTCTCCACCGTGAGCTTGGTGCTCAGCGTCTCGTAGACCTTCTTCAGGTCGTTCGCGGTGCCGGCGTAGAAGTATTCGGCGTTGGTCTTGTTGGCGATGGCCTTGAGCGTGTCCTCGTCGAGGCGCACGCGCATCGACCAGCCCTCGAAGCCGATGGTCTCGCCGTCGACCGTGCCCACGCCCACCGTGTAGATGCGAACGCCGCGGTCGGCGGCGGCCTTGGCAGCATCCAGCGGATCGACGCCGGTGGTGCGCTGGCCGTCGGTCAGCATGATGATCGCGGCCGAGGTGAAGGAGCCGGGCGCCACGGGCGTGAAGTCCTTGAGCTTCTTCTCGTTCTGGTCGATGGCCGCACCGCGCTGGCGGCTGGGCGAGCTGAACTGCTCGACGTCGATGCCCGCGTCGGGGAACAGCGTGGCCAGCGACACCACGATGGCGTTGCCGGTGGCGGTGGCGCGCTGCAGCTGGAAGCTGTCGATGGCGGTCACCAGGTCTTCGTGGTTGGTGGTGGGCAACTGCGCCACCTGCGCGCTGCCGGCGAAGGCGACGATGCCCACCTTCACGCTGCGCGGCAGGTCCTTGATGAAGCTCTTGGCCGCCTCCTGCGCCGCGACCAGCCTGTTGGGCTGAACGTCGGCCGCGCGCATGCTGCCCGAGACGTCCATCGCCAGGATGATGGTCTGCTGGTTCGAAGGCAGGACCACCACCGCCATCGGCCGCGCCGCGGCCACCAGCATCGCGGCCATGGCCAGCAGGAAGAGCAGGGGTGGCAGGTGCCGGCGAATGCTCTGCCCGGCGCCCATGGCCTCGCGCACGATCGACAGGCTGGCGTAGCGCACCGCGAGCTTCTTCTTGCGGCGCAGCAGCCACACGTAGAGCAGCACCAGCAGCGGCAGCGCCGCCAGCAGCCAGAGGAATTGGGGCCAGAGAAAAGTCATGCTGCCACCGCCTTCATGCCAGCCTGGCCGATGCGCGCGCGGCGCTTGCGCAGCTCGGCGAAACGGACGATCGCTTCCACCAGATCGTCGTTGGTCGAGAGTTCGAGCGCGTCGACGCCGGCCCGGGCCAGCGCCTCGCGCAATGCGGTCTCACGCTCGGCTGCGAGCCGGGCGAAGCGCTTGCGGAAACCCGCGTCATGGGTGTCGACCCACAGCTGTTCACCGGTCTCGGCATCGCGCAGCGGCACTAGGCCCAGGTCGGGCAGCTCCAGCTCGAGCGGATCGAACAGGCGCACCGCGACCACCTCGTGGCGCTGCACCAGCTGGCCCAGCGGGCGCTCCCAGCCGGGTTCGCTGAGGAAGTCGGACACCACGAACACCGTCGAGCGCCGGGGCATCAGCGTGGCGGCCGACTTGAGCAGGTCGGCCAGCCGCGTCATGCCCTTCTGCGTGGGCGCGGCCTCGGCCCTGGTGGCGCGTCTTTCCATCGCGTGCAGCAGGTGCAGCACGTGGCGCCGGCCGCTGCGCGGCGGAATCACGGCTTCGAGATCGCTGCCGTACACCAGCGCGCCTACCCGGTTGCCGTGCCGCGTGAGCAGCCGCGCCAATACGCCGACGAAGCCTGCCGAAATCTCGCGCTTGGCCTTCAGGCCCGAGCCGAAGTCGACCGAGCGGCTGAGGTCGAGCACGAACCACGCGGCCATCTCGCGGTCTTCGGTGAACACGCGCACGTGCGGAACCTGCAGCCGCGCCGTGACGTTCCAGTCGATGTGGCGCACGTCGTCCTGGTGCTGGTATTCGCGCAGGTCGGCCAGGTCGAGGCCGGTGCCGCGCATCAGCGTGCGGTAGTCGCCCTGCAGCAGCCCGTCGAGCCGGCGGATCACGGTCCACTCGAGCCGGCGCAGCGCACGTTCCGCCCCGCCGGCCTCGATGGCGAGCCGGTCGTCGTTCGCGGCCGCGGGGGCCTTGCGCCACCAGCTTTTCATGCGATTCCAGGGAACGCCGCGGACCCGGCCTTGCCGGGCCGCAGGTGTCGACCCCTGCAAGAGGGTTGGCGAAGCGCCACGAAGTGCGCGAAGACCGGGGCTGCGCTCATGTCAGGCCACCAGCTTTTCATGTTCGAGCGGCTTGGGAGGAGCAGGGACCGCGCGCATGATCTTCTCGACCAGGCTGTCGGGCGTCAGCCCTTCGGACAGCCCCTCGTAGGAAAGCGTGACGCGGTGTCGCAGCACGTCGGGCACCAGCGCGGTCATGTCTTCCGGCAGCGCGTAGCTGCGTCCGCGCAGCAGGGCCAGGGCGCGCGCGCCTTCGGTCAGGCTGATGCTGGCGCGCGGGCTGGCGCCGAAGGTGATGAACCGGCGCAGGTCCTTGAGCCCATGTTTCTCGGGCGTGCGCGTGGCCGACACCAGCTTCACCGCGTACTGGATGAGCGAAGGGTCGACATACACGCGCCGGGCCTCGGCCTGCAGCGCGGCGAGCTGCTCGGTGGTGGCGACCGGCGTGGCGCTGACGGGCGCACCGATCACGCGCTGCACGATGACGAACTCTTCCTCGTCGGTGGGATAGTCGACCAGCACCTTCATCATGAAGCGGTCGACCTGCGCCTCGGGCAGCGGGTAGGTGCCTTCGGTCTCGATGGGGTTCTGCGTGGCCATCACGAGGAAGGGGCGGGGCACCTTGTGCGTCTCGCCGGCGATGGTGACCTGGCGCTCCTGCATCACCTCGAGCAGCGCGCTCTGCACCTTGGCCGGCGCGCGGTTGATTTCGTCGGCCAGCAGCAGGTTGGCGAACACCGGGCCCAGCGAGGTGCTGAAGTCGCCCGTCTTCTGGTTGTAGATGCGAGTGCCAACCAGGTCGGCCGGCACGAGGTCGGGCGTGAACTGGATGCGCTTGAACTGGCCGCGCACGGTGTCGGCCAGCGTCTTCACCGTGAGCGTCTTCGCCAGCCCCGGCACGCCTTCGACCAGCAGGTGCCCGCCCGCGAGCATGGCGACCATCACGCGCTCCAGGAAGCGGTCCTGGCCGACCACCACGCGCTTCACCTCATAAAGGATCTGCTCCATCAGTTCGGCCGTGCCGGCGGGCGTGGGGGCTGCGGTGGTCTCTGCTGTGCTCATGCGAAGGGCTTTCGAGAGGAAGGGAAGAGAAGAAGATCGGGAGCGTCAGAACGGCGGCGAACCTGCGGCCGAGGCCGCGTTCTCGATGGGCACCGCGAAGCCGATGCCGATGAAGGTGCGCTGCTGCGTCGGGTTGAGGATGGCGGTGACGATGCCGAGCACCTCGCCGTCCATGTTGATGAGCGGCCCGCCGGAGTTGCCGGGGTTGGCCGCCGCGTCGAACTGGATCAGGTTGCCCAGCTCCTGCTTGCCCTCGGGCGAGCGGAACGAGCGCTTCAGGCCCGACACCACGCCGGCCGACACCGAAGGCCCGATGCCGAACGGAAAGCCCACCGCCGCCACCTGGTCGCCGGGGCGCAGGTCGGCCGTGGAGCGCATGGTGGCGGGGATCAGGTCGTCGGGAATCTTCTGCGCCTGCAGCACCGCGAGGTCGTTCTCGGGCTGCACGCCGGTGATGGTGGCTGGAGCCTCCAGGCCATCGAAGAAGGTCACCTTGATCTTGTCGGCGCCCGCGACCACGTGCAGGTTGGTGAGGATCACGCCCTTGTCGACGATCACCACGCCCGTGCCCACGCCGCGTTCGACCTCGCCCGGTCCGGCGCCGTCGTTGGGTGCCTCGGGCGGCTTGCCCTTGGCCATGTTGCGGCCGCGCTTCTGGATCTTGGCCTCGGGCGTGTTCTTCTCTTCGCCGTAGCTCACCACCCGCACCACCGAGGGCCGGATGATGTCGGCCGCCTTGGCCGCGGGAGAGGGCAGGGTGTTGGTCTGCAGCGTGCGCAGCACGGCCGCGTCGATGTCCTTCTGCGTGAGAACCCTGGCGCCGGGGCGGGGCGCCCACAGCACGGCACCGGTGACCAGCGCGGCCGAGAGCACGATCAGCAGCGCGAAGCTGCGGCGGCCGGGCTGCCAGCCTGGTTTCTTGACGGGAGTGCCGGGAGGTACGGAGCCCGCGCCGACCGTGGCCGCTTCGGGCGAGGCCGGCGCATCCGCCCGTTCGGCCGCCTCGTCTGCGGCCGGTGGCTGCGTGCGGGGCGAACGGCTGTAGAAAGCGGGCCTGCGCATCGGAGTACCTCCGGCTTAAAAAATCGCAATCGCGTGTAGAGGAGTTCACAGTAGCACGCTTTCCGCGCCGGCGCATCCCATCGGGCATCATCGAGCGATGGCTACCTTCATCGATACCCACTGTCATCTGGACGCGCCCGAATTCGGTGCGGAGATGCCGGTGCTGCGCGCCCGCGCCGCCGAGCGCGGGGTCGCGATGTGCGTGATCCCGGCGGTGGCCGTCTCCAACTTCGCCACGGTGCGCGAGCTGGCCCATGTGCAGGGCGATGCCTATGCGCTGGGCATCCACCCGCTGTGCACTGGCGAGGCGAAGGACGAAGACCTGGAAGCCCTCGACGCCGAACTGGCCGCCCGACGCGACGACCCGAGGCTGGTGGCGGTCGGCGAGATCGGCCTGGACTACTTCGTGAAAGGGCTCGACGGCGAAAAGCAGGAGCGGTTCTTTCACACTCAGTTGCAACTGGCACGCAGGCACGGGTTACCCGTGCTCATCCACGTGCGGCGCTCGGTCGACAAGGTGCTCACGCATCTGAGGCAGACGGCGGGCGGAAAGCCGTGGCAGGGCATCGCCCATGCCTTCAACGGCAGCGAGCAGCAGGCCGGCGCGTGCATCGAGCTCGGGCTGAAGCTCGGCTTCGGCGGTGCCGTGACTTTCGAGCGCGCCCTGCAGCTGCGGCGGCTGGCGTCGACGCTGCCGCTGGAGTCGATCGTGATGGAAACCGACGCGCCCGACATCCAGCCGCACTGGATCTACCGCACGCAGGCCCAGCGCGACGCCGGCGAGCCGCAGGGCCGCAACGAGCCGGCGCAGCTGCCGCGCATCGCCGAAGTGGTGGCCGGGCTGCGGGGCATCGGCATCGACGCGCTGGCCGAAGCGACCACTCGCAATGCGGTCCAGGCGCTGCCGAAGCTCCAAAGTCTGCTGTCCGCGTCGGATGGGCGGATATCCCCCGCGTAGGCGGATTTCCCGAGTTGCATCCAGGCGTGTCATCGGGCCCCTTTTGCTGTCATCCTTGAAGTTCGAAGTGGCGTTGGGTGTGCAGTGGCGCATCCGTCACTCCAATATTTCACTCAAAAAAGGAGCCTTTCCATGACCAAGTCCTTTGTTCGTACCGTTCCCGTCGTCATCGCCCTGGCGCTGGCATCCATCGGCGTGTCGGCCGTCGCGCAGACCGCCGCCACCACCACCGAGCCGACCACCACCGAGAAGGTGAAGGAAGCCGGCAAGGACGCGGTGAACGCCACCGAGCGCGGCGCGGAAAAGGCCTGGGACGCGACCAAGAGCACCACCAAGAAGGCCGTGAACGCCACCGAGCGCGGCACCAAGAAGGCCTGGAACGCGACCAAGCGCACCACCAAGAAGGCAACCAACGCCACCAAGACCGCAGCCGCGAAGACCGGTGACGCCGTCGAGAACGCCGGCCACAAGACGGCCGACGGCATGCGTTCCACCGGCAAGGCCATCGGCGAGAAGATCCCGGGCACGGCCGAGAACGAAGCCGCCAAGAAGTGAGCGATCAGCCACAGGGCAGGGCAGGCACCGCTGCGGGCCTTGCGAACTAAAGAAGAAAGAACCCGCCTCGGCGGGTTTTTTTCATGCCCCCTCGCCGGCGGGGCTGTGGTGTGCTGCCAGTCAGGTGAGGGCGCTATGTTGAACGAGGTCCGCCTCCGGGCTCCGGGCTCGGGGATTGGGCGGAAGGATGGAGAAGGAACAAGTGACTTACTCCAGCGCCTCGCAAGTCGTGCGGCAGATCCTCGAAGGGCCGGTCACCCGGCCGGCGCTGCTGCGCTGGCGGCGCCAGCAGTTTCTTTCCGCGGCCGGCTTCGGCAGCTACTTCGGGCTGTTCGAGAACTTTGCGCAGGCGCGCGACTGGCTGCCGGTCAGCTCCGAGTTCGACAGCGCGGCCCTGGCGGCGGAGTACGTGGAGGTGCGCGCGAAGAAGGTTTTCGCCTACGACTACCCCGTGATGTGGTGGCTCCAGCGCGCATTCGGCGAAGGTGCTGCCAGCGTGCTCGACATCGGCGGCTCGGTGGGCGTTCATTTCCATGCCTATGGCCGCTATCTGCGGATGCCGCACGGGCTGTCATGGCGCGTCGTCGAGGTGCCCGCCATCGCAGCCATCGGCCGGGACATGGCAGCCCAGGCCGGCGCCGCCGCACTGAGCTTTGCCAGCGACCTGGAGCAGGCGCTGCGTGAAGGCGACGAGATCTGGATCGCCGCGGGTTCCCTGCAGTATTTCGAGGATGCGCGCCCCGGCGACCTGCTGCGGCGGAGCAGGGCGCGGCCCCGGCACCTGCTGCTGAACAAGCTGCCCCTCTACGACGGCGAGGACTACGTCACCGCGCAGAACATCGGTTCGGGGTGCTTTGCGCCGGCGCATGTCTACAACCGCAGGCGCTTCGTCGATGAAGTGGAAGGGCAGGGCTACGTCCTGCGCGACCAGTGGCAGGTGCTGGAGCGCTCTCTCTACCTGCCGGGCTTCCCCGAGCGCTGCGTTCCATCGTTCAGCGGACTCTGCTTCTCGGCTTTCTAGGTCGGTCGTGAGCCCGTCATGAGCCGGGCGTTCCCGGGGGCATCCGAGCGGTGGCACGATACCGTCCATGAAGCTTCCCGCCCCATCCGATGCAGTCACCGGTCCCGTGCTCACCGGCCTGGCGCCCATCGTCTCGCCGAAGACCGTCGTGCTGATCCTCGGCAGCTTCCCGGGAGTGAAGTCGCTCGAGCGGCAGCAGTACTATGCACACCCCCAAAACCAGTTCTGGAAGATCCTGCAAGCCGTGTGGCCCGACATTCCCCTTCCCTCGGGCGCCGACAGCTACGCGCAGCGCTGCCGCTGGCTGCTCGAACGCGGCCTGGGCGTGTGGGACGTGTATGCCTCCTGCGAGCGCGAGGGCAGCCTCGACTCGGCCATCCGTGCGCCGGTGGCGAACGACATCGCCGGCCTGCACCTGCCGAAGCTCGCGGCCATCGCGCACAACGGCGGCGAGAGCTTCAAGCATGCGCGCCACACCCGCACGCTGGGCGTGCCGGTCTACCAGCTGCCTTCCACCAGCCCCGCCAATGCGTCGTGGAGCTTCGAGCGCAAGCTCGCGGCCTGGCGCGAGGTGATGGCCGCCCACAAACTAGTCGCCTGAGCTGCAGCATCGATGGCATCGAGCAAAACTCCCGTCTCCCTTCCTGAAGTCAATTTCTCCGACTGGGGCCCCATCCGCTACCTGCACCTCGGCACCGAATGGGTCCAGGGCTCGATGAAGCTCGATGCGCCTTTCGAGATCGAACTCGAGTACGTGCAGCGCATGATGGCCTGGCTGCTCTATGCCGACCCCAAGACCGTGGCCAGCCGCCATGCCATGCAGCTCGGCCTGGGCGCGGCCACGCTCACCAAGTTCAGCCGCAAGATCCTGCGCATGCGCACCACCGCGATCGAGCTCAACCCGCAGGTGGTGGCGGCATGCCGCGGCTGGTTCAAGCTGCCGCCGGACGATCCGAAGCTGCGCGTGGTGATCGCCGATGCCGCGGCCGAGATCCGCAAGCCCGAATGGCAGGGCACCGTCGACGCGCTGCAGGTCGACCTGTACGACCATGAGGCCGCGGCGCCCGTGCTCGACAGCGAAGACTTCTACGCCGACTGCCGCGCGCTGCTCACCGAGGATGGCTGCATGACGGTCAATCTCTTCGGCCGCTCGTCGAGCTACGAGCGCAGCCTCGAGAAGATCTGCGCCGCCTTCGGCGCCGACGCCGTCTGGGCCTTCAAGCCGACGCGCGAAGGCAACACGGTGGTGCTCGCGCAGCGCACCCCGAGCCGCCCGAAGCGCGAGGCGCTTGCCGAGCGCGCCCAAACGATCCAGACTCGCTGGGGCTTGCCCGCACCGAAATGGCTCCGGGTCTTCAAGCCGCTGAATCCGACACTCACCCGAACCTGAACCCGACCGACACACGGAACATGAGCGCTGTACCCGCTGCTTCCGCCCCCGCTGCGCTGGCCGCGCGCCACGAAGGCCCGCTCGACCTGCGCCGCCTGATCGAATGGCTTGCCGCCGATGGCGTGATCTCCCCTGTGGAGGCCAAGCGCACCATCGCCCGCTGCGCGCAGGCCGAGAGCCGACAGGCCCCGCTGGTGCGCCTGGCCAACGTCGCCATGACCCGCGAGAGCGACAACAAGCCGCTCGACCTCGAGATGCTCACGCAGTGGCTCGCGGGCCGCGCGGGCCTTTCCTATCTGCGCATCGATCCGCTCAAGGTCGACGTGGGCAAGGTGGCCGACACCATGAGCGCGGCCTATGCCGAGCGCCACAAGGTGCTGCCGGTGCAGGTGCTGCCCAACGAGGTGGTTGTGGCCACGGCCGAGCCCTTCCTCACCGACTGGATCGCCGAGGTCGAGCGCCAGGCTCGCCGTTCGGTGCGGCGCGTGGTGGCCAACCCGGCCGACATCCAGCGCTACACGGCCGAGTTCTTCGCGCTCGCGAAATCGGTGCGCGCCGCGCAGAAGGCCGGCGGCAGCACCAGCACCACGAGCTTCGAGCAGCTGGTGGAGCTCGGCAAGAGCAACAAGCAGCTCGACGCCAACGACCAGAGCGTCGTGCAGGTGGTCGACTGGCTGTGGCAGTACGCCTTCGACCAGCGCGCGAGCGACATCCACCTGGAGCCGCGACGCGAGCAGGGCGTGATCCGCTTCCGCATCGACGGCATCCTGCACCCGGCCTACCAGATGCCCATGGGCGTGATGAACGCGATGGTCGCGCGCATCAAGCTGCTGGGCCGCATGGACGTGGTCGAGAAGCGCCGCCCGCTCGACGGCCGCATCAAGACCCGCAACATGCGCGGCGAAGAGATCGAGATGCGTCTGTCGACGCTGCCCACCGCCTTCGGTGAGAAGATGGTGATGCGCATCTTCGACCCCGACACCGCGGTGAAGGACCTCGACGCGCTGGGTTTCGCGCAGCACGACGCGCAGCGCTGGGAGCAGCTGGTCACGCGGCCCAACGGCATCATCCTCGTCACCGGCCCCACGGGCTCGGGCAAGACCACCACGCTGTACTCCACGCTCAAGCGCGTGGCGACCGAGGAGGTCAACGTGAGCACGGTCGAGGACCCGATCGAGATGATCGAGCCCTCCTTCAACCAGACGCAGGTGCAGCCGCAGCTCGACTTCGGCTTCACCGAGGGACTGCGCGCGCTGATGCGGCAGGACCCGGACATCATCATGGTGGGCGAGATCCGCGACCTCGCCACCGCAGAGATGGCGGTGCAGGCTGCGCTCACCGGCCACCTGGTGTTCAGCACGCTGCACACCAACGACGCACCCAGCGCGATCACCCGGCTGATGGAGCTGGGCGTGCCCTCGTACCTCATCAACGCGGTGATGCTGGGCGTGCTCGCGCAGCGCCTCGTGCGCACGCTGTGCCCCAACTGCAAGCAGCCCGACGACACGGTCACTCGCGAGAAGCTCGAGGCCATCGTCAAGCCCTGGCAGATCACCGGCTCGGTGCGCGCCTACAAGCCGGTGGGCTGCGTCGACTGCCGCATGACCGGCTACATGGGCCGCATGGGGCTCTACGAGCTGCTGAGCGTCAGCGAGCCGTTCAAGAGCCAGGTCACCAAGGAGCCCAACCTCGCCGGGCTGCGCCGCCAGGCCGTGATCGACGGCATGCGGCCGCTGCGGCTGGCCGGCGCGCTGCGCGTGGCCGAGGGCGTGACCACCATCGAAGAGGTGCTGAGCGCCACGCCCCCGCTGGAGTGATCCGCGCCGCGCCCCAGCCATCCCGGGGGCGGTGATCGTTCCCGGGTTATCCCTAAGACTTTGGTTAGTGGAATCCACATCGGGCTGACCGGAAGCTGACTCGACAATCCCGCATCGAAATTTGTTCGAGGAGACTGTTCGTGAAGATCAAGAGTCAGAAAGACTTTTTCTCGGGTCTGATGTTCACGGTGGTGGGTGTGGCGTTCGCATGGGGCGCCACCACCTACACCGTGGGCACCGGCGCCCGTATGGGACCGGGTTACTTCCCGTTGATGCTCGGCATCCTGATGGCCCTCATCGGCCTCGGGATCATGTTCACCGGCCTCAGCGTCGAGACCACCGACGGCGAGAAGATCGGCAAGTGGGCCTGGAAGCAGGTGGTGTTCATCCTTGGCGCCAACCTTGCCTTCGGCGTCCTGCTCGGCGGCCTGCCGAGCATCGGGGTTCCGGCCATGGGCATGATCATCGCCATCTACGCGCTGGTGATCATCTCCAGCCTCGCGGGCCACGAGTTCAAGCTGCCCAGCGTGCTGATCCTGGCCACCGTGCTGGCCGTCGGCAGCTACGTCGCGTTCATCTGGGCGCTCAAGCTCCAGATCCAGGTCTGGCCGACCTTCATCACCGGTTGAGACGAAAGCCGATTCCACCATGGACCTGATCCACAACCTTTCCGTCGGTTTTGGCGTCGCCTTTACCTTCACCAACCTGCTGTACTGCCTGATCGGCTGCATCCTGGGCACGCTGATCGGCGTGCTGCCGGGCATCGGCCCGGTCGCGACCATCGCGATGCTGCTGCCGGCAACCTACGCGCTGCCGCCGGTCTCGGCGCTGATCATGCTGGCCGGCATCTATTACGGCGCCCAGTACGGCGGCTCCACCACCGCGATTCTTGTCAACCTGCCCGGTGAGTCTTCATCGGTGGTGACAGTGATCGACGGCTACCAGATGGCGCGCAAGGGCCGCGCAGGCCCGGCGCTCGCCGCTGCCGGCCTGGGCTCGTTCTTCGCGGGCTGCGTGGGCACGCTGATCCTGGCCGCCTTCGCGCCCCCGCTGACCGAGCTGGCCTTCAAGTTCGGCCCCGCCGAATACTTCTCGCTGATGATCCTGGGCCTGATCGGCGCCGTGGTGCTGGCTTCGGGCTCGCTGCTGAAGGCCATCGCGATGATCGTGCTGGGCCTGCTGATGGGCCTGGTCGGCACCGACGTGAATTCGGGTGTCGCGCGCTACAGCTTCGACATTCCCGAGCTCACCGACGGCATCGGCTTCGTGGCCATCGCCATGGGCGTGTTCGGCTACGGCGAAATCATCGCGAACCTCTCGCGTCCCGACGACGAGCGCGAAGTGTTCACCGCCAAGGTCTCGGGCCTGTTCCCGACCAAGGAAGACTTCAAGCGCATGCTGCCCGCGGTGCTGCGCGGCACGGCCCTGGGCTCCGCACTGGGCATCCTGCCCGGCGGCGGCGCGCTGCTGGCTGCCTTCGCTGCCTACACCATCGAGAAGAAGACCAAGCTGAAGCCGGGCGAAGTGCCCTTCGGCAAGGGCAACATCCGCGGCGTGGCGGCTCCCGAGTCGGCCAACAACGCCGGTGCGCAGACCTCCTTCATCCCGCTGCTGACGCTGGGCATTCCGCCCAACGCGGTGATGGCGCTGATGGTGGGCGCGATGACCATCCACAACATCCAGCCCGGCCCGCAGGTGATGACCAGCAACCCCGAGCTCTTCTGGGGCCTGATCGCCTCGATGTGGCTGGGCAACGCGATGCTGATCATCCTGAACCTGCCGCTGATCGGCATGTGGATCAAGCTGCTGTCGGTGCCGTACAAGTACCTGTTCCCGGCGATCGTTCTCTTCTGCGCGATCGGCGTGTACTCGACCAACAACAACACCTTCGACATCTGGATGGTGGGCATCTTCGGTCTGGTGGGCTACACCTTCTTCAAGCTGGGTTGCGAGCCTGCGCCGCTGCTGCTGGGCTTCATCCTGGGCCCGATGATGGAAGAGAACCTGCGCCGTTCGCTGCTGCTGTCGCGCGGCGACTGGAGCGTGTTCGTCACGCGTCCGATCTCGGCGAGCCTGCTGGCTGCTGCAGCCCTGCTGCTGATCATCGTGCTGCTGCCGGCCGTGAAGTCGAAGCGCGAAGAGGCTTTCGTCGAGGACTGACCACCGGTCCCGGTTCTGCCTCCTTCCTTGAAAACGGCGCCTTCGGGCGCCGTTTTCCTTTTCTAGCTCTTGCCGGCCCGCGGCGGCTTCATGTGCTGCCGGGCCATCGCCAGGAAGGCCATCGCCGCCGGGCTCAGGGGATGCTTGGCCAGCCGGATGGCGACCACGGGGTACTCCAGCACGGGCCGCGTCACGCCCACGGTGCGCAGGTTGGCCGGCATCAGCACTTCCACGTAGCGCGGCGCGAGCGCCACACCCGCGCCGGCCTGGATGAGCCCGAAGGCCGTCGACAGCATCGACACGTGGTGCACCACCTGCGGATACACGTTGGCCACGCTCGCCAGCTGGCGGCTCACGGCACGCCAGACGTTGGCATCGGGGTTGACGTGGATGAAGGGCAGGCCTTCGAGGTGCCTCGCCTCGACCGAGTCGTGCTGCGCCAGCGGATGGTCGTCGCGCACGAAGAGCGCCATGCGCTCGGTAAAGAGCGGCTCGGTCGCCAGTTCGGAATGCTTCTGGCCGATGTCGGAGCCGAAGCCCAGGTCCGCCTCCTGCGAGAGCACGCGCGAGATCATCTGCTCGGCCGTGCTGTCGAGCAGTGTCGCCGCCAGCGTCGGATGCTTTTGCGAGAAGCGTCCCAGCAAGGGCGGCAGCAGGGCGCCTGCCGTCAGGTGGCCCACCGCCAGCACGATGCGCCCCTCGCGCAGCTGCGACTGCGAGCGGCAGGCGCCGACCGAATCGTCGATCAGCCGCAGCGCGCGCACGGCGGTGTCGACCATCATCTGGCCCGCGTTGGTCATGCGGATGCGGCGCCCGCGTACCACCAGCGGCTGCGCCAGCTCTTCCTCGAGCCGCTTGATCAGGTGGCTGATGGCGGGCTGGGTGAGCTGCAGTGCCTCGGCCGCCAGCGTGAAGCTGCCCGTTTCGGCCACCGCCGCCAGCGCCCGCAGCTGCTGCAGCGAGATTTCTTCGGCGGGGGCTCTGGTCATAAACGGCGTTGATAGTTGAATAAGCCGAATTATCTGGCTTGATGCGCCAGCGGTGCATAGCATGCTTGTCCCGTCCACAGGCACAGAATTCCCGCAAATGAAACGCCTCCAGTTCCTCCAGGCGCTCGCCATCGCATTCGGCATGGCCGCCTCGTCCGCCAGCCTGGCGCAGGGCTACCCGAACAAGCCGATCCGGCTGATCGTGCCGTTCCCGGCGGCAGGCGCCACCGATCTCTTCGCCCGCACGCTGGGGCAGAAGATGGGAGACAAGCTGGGCACCACGCTGGTGGTCGACAACAAGCCCGGCGCCGGCGGCGCCATCGGTTCCGACCAGGCCGCCAAGGCCGCGCCCGACGGCTACACCATCCTGCTGGCCACCACGAGCACGCACTCCATCGGCCCGGCCATCAGCAAGCTGCCCTACGACACGGTGCGCGACTTCACGCCCATCGCGCACGTGGGCGATGCCGCCAGCATCATGCTGGTGCCGGTCAATTCGCCCGCGAAGACGGTGCGCGAGTGGATCGACTACGCCAAGAAGAACCCCGGCAAGCTCAACTACGCATCGAGCGGCAACGGCACCATCGTGCAGCTCACGGCGGAGCTCTTCAAGGCGCAGGCCGGCGTGTTCGTCACGCACATTCCCTACAAGGGCACGGCCCTGGCCATTCCCGACCTGATCAGCGGCAAGGTCGACGTGCTGTTCGACTCGCTGCCCACCGGCATGCCGCACGTGCGCGACGGCCGCCTGCGCGCGCTGGGCGTCACCTCGCTCAAGCGCAGCCCGCTCGCGCCCGAGTTGCCGCCCATCGCCGACACGCTGCCCGGCTACGAGTCGAACACCTGGTTCGGCTTCTACGGCCCGAAGAACCTGCCGGCGGACATCGTCGCGAAGATCAACAAGGCCGCCAACGACGCGCTGGCCGACCCCGAGGTGAAGGAAAAGCTCGCGCGCCTGGGCATCGAGCCTGCGGTGCCCGGTACGCCGGACCAGTTCGCGAAGATGGTTGCGGCCGATGCGGCCAAGTGGAAGAAGATCGTCGTCGAGCGCAAGATCACCAACGAGTGACAGGCTCACCCCCAGTCTTCGCGCACTTCGTGTCGCTTCGCCAACCCCCTTCCGGGGGCAACACCTGCGGCCCGGCAAAGCCGGTTCGGCGGTGTTTCCCGAATTGTTCACGCCATCCTTGAAAGCACGGTATGAAGTTCGATTACGCCAACCCCTATCTCTCCACGCGCATCCCGATCTTCGCGCGCAACGTGGTGTCGACCTCGCATCCGCTGGCCTCGCAGGCCGGGCTGCGCATCCTGCAGCAGGGCGGCAACGCGGTCGACGCGGCCATCGCCACCGCGGCGGTGATGACGCTGGTGGAGCCGGTGAGCAACGGCCTGGGCAGCGATGCCTTCTGCATCCTGTGGGACGGCGAGAAGCTGCACGGCCTCAACGCTTCGGGCCCCGCGCCCAAGGCCTGGACGCCCGAATACTTCAAGGCCAAGTACGGCGCCGACGCGGCCAATCCGCCGATGCGCGGCATCGACTCGGTCACCGTGCCGGGCGCGGTGCGCGGCTGGGTGGCGCTGAGCGAGCGCTTCGGCAAGCTGCCCTTCGCCGACCTGCTGGCGCCGGCCATCGACATCGCCGAGCGCGGCTACCTCGTGCCGCCGGTGGTGCAGGGCAAGTGGGCCGCGGCCACGCCGATCCTGCAGTCGCAGCCGGGCTTCGCCCAGACCTTCCTGCCCTGGGGCCGCGCACCCGAGGTGGGCGACATGTTCCGCTTCACGGCCGCGGCGCGCGCGCTCAAGGCCATCGCCCGCACCAAGGGCGAGGCCTACTACAACGGCGAGATCGCCGAGGCGCTGGCGAAGTTCTCCGCCGAGCAGGGCGGCGCGCTCACCGTGGCCGACCTCGCGGCCTACCAGCCCGAGTGGGTCGAGCCCATCGCGCGCGACTACCGCGGCCACACGCTGCACGAGATCCCGCCGAACGGCCAGGGCATCGCGGCGCTGATCGCGCTGGGCATCCTGGAGAAGTTCGACATCGCCTCGCTGCCGGTCGACTCCGTGCAGTCGCAGCACCTGCAGATCGAGGCCATGAAGCTGGCCTTCGCCGACGTGTACCGCTACGTGGCGGAGCGCAGGACCATGGAAGTGACCACCGAGCAGATGCTCGACGACGCCTACCTGGCCTCGCGCGCGCGCCTCATCGACCCGAAGAAGGCGCAGGACTTCAAGGCCGGCAACCCGGTCAAGGGCGGCACCATATACCTTACGGCCGCCGACGAGAGCGGCATGATGGTGAGCTTCATCCAGAGCAACTACATGGGCTTCGGCTCGGGCTGCGTGGAGCCCGAATACGGCATCAGCCTGCAGAACCGCGGCCACGGCTTCAGCCTGAAGGCGGAGAGCCCGAACGTGGTGGCGCCGGGCAAGCGGCCGTTCCACACCATCATCCCGGCCTTCCTCACGAAGGGCGGCCAGCCTGTGATGAGCTTCGGCGTGATGGGCGGCAACATGCAGCCGCAGGGCCACATGCAGACGCTGGTGCGCATGCTCGACTACGGGCAGAACCCGCAGGCCGCCTGCGACGCGCCGCGCTGGCGCTTCAACTCGGGGCTGGAGATCAACGTCGAGGCCGCGATGAACCCGGCCACGGTGCAGGGCCTGCGCGAGCTCGGCCATCACCTGGAAGTGATCAACGACTCCTACCAGGACTTCGGCGCCGGCCAGTTCATCTGGCGCGCGGGCGAGCCTTCGGTCGAAGGCTACGTGGCCGCCAGCGACCCGCGCCGTGACGGCGCGGCTGCGGGGTACTGAGCGCGGGCGAGGCAGGGGTTCGGGCTTGCCGCGATGATCGGGGGATGAACAAGACAGCCGCGTCGACCGGCGAATCCCTCCGGCCAGCCCTCCAACCCCTGCGCGACAGCCCCAGGAAGGGCGTCGCCACCGGCCTGGTGCTGGCCACCCTGGGCGCCATCGCGTTCAGCGGCAAGGCCATCATCGTCAAGCTCGCGTACCGCTACGGCGTGGACGCGGTCACGCTCATCATGCTGCGCATGCTGTTCGCGCTGCCGCTCTTCGCACTGATGGCGTGGTGGGCCGGGCGCGGCAAGCCCGCGCTCACCGGGCGCGACTGGATCGGCGTGGTCGGCCTGGGCTTCTCGGGCTACTACCTCGCGAGCTTCCTCGACTTCGCGGGGCTGGCCTACATCTCGGCCAGCTTCGAGCGGCTGATCCTTTACCTCAACCCCACGCTGGTGCTGTTCTTCGGCTGGCTGCTCTATCGGCGCCACCCGACGCGCCCGCAGCTGCTGGGCATGGTCGTGAGCTATGCCGGCGTGCTGCTGGTGTTCGGCCACGAGCTCTGGACCGGTGGCGGCGGCAAGGGCGGCGGCGCCGCGGCCTGGGGCGCCTTCCTGGTGTTCCTGAGCGCGGTGAGCTATGCGGGCTACCTCGTCTACAGCGGCGAGTTCGTCAAGCGGCTGGGGTCGCTCAGGCTCGTTGGGCTGGCCACCACCGTGGCCTGCGTGCTGTGCATCCTGCAGTTCGCGTTGACGCGGCCGATCAGCGTGGCGATGGCGGTGGCGCCGGAGGTGATCTGGCTGTCGGTGCTCAACGCCACGCTGTGCACGGCGGTGCCGGTGCTGATGGTGATGATGGCCATCGAGCGCATCGGCCCGGCGATGGCGGCGCAGACCGGCATGATCGGGCCGTTGTCGACCATCCTCATGGGGGTGGTCATACTCGGCGAGCCGTTCACGCCGTGGATCGCGGCGGGCACCGTGCTCGTGATCGCGGGCATTTTCGTTTTCACGCGCAAGGGGCGCTGAAGCCCCCGGCGCTTCTGCTTCTGTTTCATTGGAGAAAGAACATGGATCTGGGTATTGCAGGCAAGACCGCGCTGGTGTGCGGCGCGAGCAAGGGCCTCGGCTACGGCTGCGCCGAGGCTCTGGTGCGCGAGGGCGTCAACGTGGTGATCGTGGCGCGCGGCGCCGAGGTGCTGGAAGCGGCCGCGAAGAAGCTGGCCGAAGTGGCCGGCGGCTCGGGCAACCCGTTCGTCAAGCACGTGGCCGCCGACATCACCACCGAGGCCGGCCGTGCAGCGGTGTTCGCGCTGGGCCATGACTTCGACATCGTCGTCACCAATGCCGGCGGCCCGCCGCCCGGCGACTTCCGCAACTGGGACCGCGAGGCGTGGATCAAGGCGGTCGACGCCAACATGCTGACTCCCATCGAGCTCATCAAGGCCACGGTGGACGGCATGGCCAAGCGCGGCTATGGCCGCATCGTGAACATCACATCGAGCTCGGTGAAGTCGCCCATCGACATCCTGGGGCTGTCGAACGGCGCGCGCAGCGGCCTCACCGGCTTCGTGGCCGGCGTGGCGCGCACGTCGGTGGCGGCGCAGGGCGTGACCATCAACAACCTGCTGCCTGGCGCCTTCGACACCGACCGCCTCAAGGGCACGATGGCCGGTTCCGCGCAGAAGTCGGGCCAGGACTTCGACACCGTGTGGGAAGCCCGCAAGAAGACCATCCCGGCCAAGCGCTTCGGCACGCCGGCCGAGTTCGGCGCCATCTGCGCCTTCCTGTGCAGCATGCAGGCCGGCTACATCACCGGCCAGAACATCCTGGCCGACGGCGGCGCTTACCCCGGCACGTACTAGGGCTCGCCCCCAGGCTGCGCGCACTTCGTGTCGCGCACGCCTTCCGCCTGCCGGGGGCAACACCTGAGGCCCGGCAAAGCCGGTTCCTCGGTGTTCGCTTGAAGGGTCCGTCCTTCGCTCAGCGCCGCGAGGCCACCACGATCCCGCTCACGATCAGCAGGAACGCCGCCCCGTGGTACCAGTGCGGCGGCTCGCGCAGGAAGGCCGCCGACAGCACGGCCGCGAACAGCGGCGTGAGGTTCATGAAGATGCTCGCCCGCTGCGGCCCCGCGCGCTGCACGCCGGTGCCCCAGCAGCGATACGCCACCACCGCGGGGCCGATGCCGATGAACAGCATCGCCGCGATCAGCGGCCAGCCAAGTTCGAGGTGCGCGGGCGTCAGCGTCCATTCGCCTGCGGCCAGCGCGCCCGACCATGCGAGGCCGAACACCAACTGCGCCATCAGGAACGCGGCCCAGTCCCTGCGCACGGCCACCGGCTCGTGCGTGCGCGCCAGCAGCCAGCTGTAGAAGGCCCACGCGATGGTGCCCAGGATCATGTAGAGGTCGCCCGGCACCAGCCGCAGCCCGAGCAGCTGCCGCCATTCGCCGCGGCTGAGCACCAGCAGCACGCCCGCCATCGACAGCAGCGCGCCGCCGATCTCGCGGCCGCTGACGCGCGCGCGGAAGAAGAGGGCGCCCACCGCGAGCATCCACAGCGGCAGGCTCGAGCCGACCAGCGTCACGTTGATGGGCGTGGAGGTCTGCAGCGCCAGGTACTGGAAGGCGTTGTACAGGCCGATGCCCAGCAGGCCGAGCACCGCGTAGCGCTTCCAGTGCGCCCACAGCGGGCTGTCGCGCCGCAGCACCTGCGCCGCCAGCGGCAGCAGCAGCGCGAAGGCGATGACCCAGCGCACGAAGTTCAGCGTCAGCGGCGAGACCAGCTCCCGCACCATGCGGCCGACCACGGCATTGCCGGCCCACAGCAACGGAGGAACGAGGAGCAGGAAGACGGTGAGGGGAGCGAGGCGCTGCGGCTGTGTCTGCATGGGCGCCGACTCTACCGGGCAATGATTCCCCGCGCCGTCGCCGGAAGCTCAAACATGGCAGGATGCCTGCCCCTACCTTCAATCCCTTCCTTACCTTCTTTCCAGAGCGTGGAGACCGCAACGATGAAGAGCAAAGCCGTCCGTATCGACCGCCATGGCGGTCCCGAAGAACTGAAGATCGTCGAGGTGGAGGTCGGCGAGCCCGGTCCGGGCGAGATCCGCATCCGCCACAAGGCCGTGGGCCTGAACTTCATCGACACCTACCAGCGCAGCGGGCTCTACCCGTTCCAGATGCCGCTGCAGCTGGGCATGGAAGCCTCGGGCGTGGTCGAGGCGGTGGGCGAGGGCGTCACCCACCTCAAGGCCGGCGATCGTGCCGCCTATGCGAGCCAGCCCCCCGGCGCCTACAGCGAGCTGCGGGTGATGCCGGCGAAGAACGTCTGCAGGCTGCCCGACGACATCTCCTTCGAGACCGGCGCGGCCATGATGCTCAAGGGCCTGACCACGCAGTATCTGCTGAAGAAGACGCTGCCGGTCGAGGGCTTGCAGGCCGGCGACTTCATCGTGTTCCATGCCGCGGCCGGCGGCGTCGGCCTCATCGCATGCCAGTGGGCCAAGGCCCTGGGCCTGCAGCTGATCGGCACGGCCGGCAGCGACGCCAAGTGCAAGCTCGCGCTGGAGCACGGCGCGGCGCACGCCATCAACTACAGCACCGAGAACTTCGCCGCCCGCGTGAAGGAGATCACCGGCGGCAAGGGCGTGAAGGTGGTGTACGACTCGGTGGGCAAGGACACCTTCGAGGGCTCCATCGACTGCCTGCGTCCCTTCGGCCTGCTGGCGATCTTCGGCAACGGCTCCGGCCCGGTGCCGCCGGTCAACCTCGGCCTGCTGGCCTCCAAGGGCTCGCTCTACATCACCCGGCCCACGCTCTTCACCCACATGGCCACGCGCGAAAGCACGCAGGCGATGGCCGACGACCTGTTCGCGGTGGTGCGCAGCGGCGCGGTGAAGATCCCTATCGACCAGCGCTACCCGCTGGCCGACGTGCAGCAGGCGCACCGCGACCTGGAAGCGCGCAAGACCACGGGCTGCACGATCCTCACGCTCTGATTTCCGAGCCCGCCGCGCCGGCCTTGTCCTACCGGCGCAGGGGTGTCATGCCTTCGACTTGTGCCACGAGCACTTTGTAGCCTGTGGATACAGCGCAGAGGCATAGATACCCATGACCACCGTTCGCACCTTCATCGTCGAAGACAACCCGACCATCCGCCGCAACCTCGCAGGCACCCTGCGAGAGGTGGCGAGGGTCGAGCCCATCGGCGAGGCGGAGACGGAGGCCGAGGGGTCGCGCTGGCTTTCGAGCAATCTGGCGCAGTGGGACCTGGCCATCGTCGACCTGTTCCTGAAGGACGGCACGGGCTTTCGCGTGCTAGAGGCCTGCCGCAACCGCAGCCCCTCCCAGAAGATCGTGGTGCTCAGCAACTACGCCACGCCCGACATGCGCCGCAAGTGCGTGCACCTGGGCGCCGATGCGGTCTTCGACAAGGCCACCGAGATCGACGACCTGATCGACTACTGCCAGCGCCGCCGTCAGGCGCAGTTCAGTTCGCCCACGGCACACTGAAGCGCCGTGGTGGGGCATTTCCGGCCCGCCCGGCAGCGATGCCGGAATTCGCCGAAAATCCCCTCCTGAAGGCGCGAGGAGCACGCGCCGGGATCCGCAAAGTGGCGACCAGATTCATGCGCGGAAATCACATCTTCCCCTGCTGAGTCGGCCCGCGCGCCTGCAACGCGCGTGGCGTTCGTCCCGAGTTGCAACATGTCCCGCCCCCGTTTCCTTCCCGACAACTTCACCCTCGCGCTTCTTTCGGTCGTGACCCTGGCCAGCCTGCTGCCGGCCAGCGGGCGCATCGCGCACTTCTTCGAGGGGCTGACCACGGTGGCCATCGGCCTGCTGTTCTTCCTGCACGGGGCCAAGCTGTCGCGCGAGGCGATCGTCAATGGGCTCATGCACTGGCGGCTGCACCTGCTGGTGTTCGCGAGCACCTTCGTGCTGTTCCCGGTGCTGGGACTGGTGCTCAAGCCGATCCTGCTGCCGCTGGTGACGCCCGAGCTCTACACCGGCGTGCTGTACCTGTGCGTGCTGCCGGCCACGGTGCAGTCGGCCATCGCCTTCACCGCGATGGCCAGGGGCAACATGCCCGCCGCCATCTGCAGCGCCTCGGCCTCCACCCTGCTGGGCGTGTTCATCACGCCGGTGCTGGTCAACCTGGTGGTGCTGCCCAGCGGCGGCCATGCGGCTTCTTCCTCGCTGGATTCCATCGGGCGAATCCTGCTGCAGCTGATGGTGCCCTTCGCGGCCGGCCACCTGCTGCGGCCGTTGATCGGAAAGTGGATCCAGCGCCGCGCCGCGGTGCTGAAGTTCGTCGACCAGGGCTCGATCCTGCTGGTGGTCTACACCGCGTTCAGCGCGGCCGTGATCGAGGGGCTCTGGAAGCAGGTGCCCGTGCATGCACTGGTCGGCCTGCTCGTGGTGTGCGCGGTGGTGCTCGGCCTGGCGCTGAGCCTCACGACCCTGCTGGCGCGCAAGCTGGGCTTCGACACGGAAGACGAGATCACCATCGTCTTCTGCGGCTCCAAGAAGAGCCTGGCCAGCGGCATCCCGATGGCGAAGGTGCTCTTCGCCTCGCACGCGGTGGGCGCGATCGTGCTGCCGCTGATGCTCTTCCACCAGATGCAGCTGATGGTCTGCGCGGTGCTGGCGCAGCGCTATGCGCGGCGCGGGCGTGACGAGACTTCGCTGCTGGAGACCGCCGGGCAGGCCAAGTAGGCCCCGGCAGGACGTTCGGAGGGCCGTTCAGCCCTCGATCTTGCCCAGCCGCGACTCGCGCAGCCGGCTGGGCGCCAGCGCCCCGGCCGACTCCAGGATCGGATACGCGATCGAGCAGATGTGCGAGTTGATGCGCTTCAGGTCGCTGATCAGGTCGATGTGCAGCGAGCTGGTCTCGATGCTCAGCGTGGTGCGGTCCGACAGCCGGTCGAGGTGGGTGGTCGCGTAGGCCCGTTCCAGGTCGCGGAAGCGCGCCTTTTCCTCCAGCAGCTTCTGTGCGTCGCGCACGTTGCCGTTGAGGAACACGCTCATGCTCAGCCGCAGGTTGGCCACCAGGCGTCCGTGCAGCTCCACGATCTCGGCCATGCCGGCCTCGGAGAAGTTGCGCTGCGGCCGGATCTTCTTGTCTTCGACGTCGATGATCACCCGCTCGATGATGTCGCCGATCTGCTCCATGTTGATCGTGAAGCTGATGATGTCGGTCCAGCGGCGGCTTTCCTCCTCGCCCAGCGCCTCGCGCGAGATGCGCGTCATGTAGTACTTGATGGCCGAGTAGAGCTCGTCCACCGTGTCGTCGAGCTGGCGCAGCTCCTGCGCCAGCCGCAGGTCGTTGTGGCGGATCACGTCCAGGATGCCGATCAGCATGGTCTCCACCACGTCGGCCTGGTGCAGCGCCTCGCGCGCGGCGTTGGAGATGGCGAGCGAGGGCGTCGACAGCGCCGACGGGTCGAGGTGATGCGGCCGCGTCGTGCCCGCCGGCTGCTGCGGCTGCGGCAGCAGGCGCGTCACCAGCTTGGCCACCAGCTGCGTCAGGCCGATGAAGCCCACGCTGATCACCACGTTGAATGCCAGGTGGAAGAGCACCACGCCGTGCGTCTGGTTCGGCAGCTCGGGCTGCACGTAGCGGATCCACAGGCCGATGAAGGGCGCCACGATGGCCACGCCCAGCGCCTTGAAGAGCAGATTGCCCACGGTCACCTGCCGTACCGAGACGGCCGACTTGGCCGTGGTCAGCACCGCCAGCAGGCCGCTGCCCAGGTTGGCGCCGAGCACCAGCCCGAGCGCCACGTCCAGCGGCACCACGTTCGAGCTGGCCATGGCCGCCACCAGCAGCACCACCGCGAGGCTCGAATAGGCCACGATGGCCAGCACCGAGCCGATGGTGATCTCCAGCAGCACGTCGCTGTTGATCGAGGCCAGCAGCGCGCGGATGGCCGGCGAGGAGAACAGGGGCTCGGTCGCCTCCACCACCAGCTGCAGCGCCAGCAGCATCAGTCCCAGCCCGATGAGCACCCGGCCGACGCGCCCCGCCACCGTGGCCGAGCGCGTGATGAAGAGCACCACCCCCACGAAGATGAACATCGGCGAGAGCCACGAAAGGTCTGCCGAGAACAGCACCGAGATCAGCGCCGTGCCGATGTCGGCGCCCCGCATCACCGCCAGAGCCGCAGGCAGCGTGACCAGCCCCTGCCCGACGAAGGAGGAGGTCATGAGCGAAGTGGCGGTGCTCGACTGCACCAGCGCCGTCACGCCGATGCCCGAGAGGGCGGCGGTGAAGCGGTTGCGCATGCTCTGCACGAGGATCTTGCGCAGGTTGGCGCCGAACACGCGAAGAACGCCGGTGCGGACCAGATGGGTGCCCCACACGAGCAGGGCCACCGCCGCCAGCAGATTCAGGAGGTGCTTCATGGAGGTCGGGCTCTATCCTTTCTTTTCGTTGTTTTTCGTTTCGACCCCATTTTCCACAAGTAGGAGCTTCAGTCGATCAACGCTCCGTTGTCGTGGAAAGGGTAGGGTCCCTCGAAGCTGCCCGAGGCGGCCAGGTGGGTGACGAGCCGGCGCCCGCGGGCGGACCAGGCGTGCACCCGGAACGACGGCGGCTCCAGCGTCCAGGCCGAGTCGGCGTCGGGCGCCAGGTCGAGGCACACCTGGTGGGCCTGCGCCGGCGAGGTCGAGGCGATGGTGCCGCCGAAGCGCACGTCGATGGCGCGGTGCAGGTGGCCGCAGATGATGCGCTCGACGTTCGGATGGCGCGAGACCAGCGCTTCGAGCGCCTCGGCGCCTTCCAGCAGGCCGATCTCGTCCATGTGGCCGATCAGCGTCTCGAAGGGCGGATGGTGCATGGCGATGACGACCGGCTCGCCTCGGCAGGCGTCGAGTTGCGCTTCGAGCCAGGCCAGGCGCTTCTCGCACAGCGCGCCGTGGCTGGCGTGGGGCACGCAGGTGTCGAGGGTCAGCAGCCGCAGCGCGCCGACACGCACCGAATACTGGATGAAGCCGTCGCCGTCCGCGCCCAGGTAGGCGTGGCCGGGAAAGCTGCGGCGCAGTTGGTCGCGCTCGTCGTGGTTGCCGGGCATCAGGTAGACCGGCATGGTCAGCGGTGCCAGCAGGCGGGCGAGGTGCTCGTACTCGGCGGCGCGGCCGAAGTCGGTGAGGTCGCCGGTGACGACCACCGCGTCGGGCTGCTGGCGCAGCGCAAGCACCGACTGCACCGCGCGCTCCAGGTACGGGGCCGTATCGATGCGCCCATAGGCCAGCCGGCCCGGCTCGCGGATGTGCAGGTCGGTGAGCTGGACCAGGATGGTGTTGTTGCGGGTTTCTGCTGTCGTCATGCGATGGCTTCCTGCGACGTCATCAGGCGTTCCGGCTGGATGCGAAGACCCACCGTGTCGCCCGGTCCGAAAGGATTGTCGCGCCCCACGTCGGCCACCAGCACGGGCTGGTCCTGTGCGCGCAGATGCAGCTGCACGCGGTCGCCGAGGAAGGTGCGGCGCTCGACGATCGCAGCGCCCCAGTCGAGCCGGGGCGAGCCGACCTCGATGTCCTCGGGCCGCACCAGCAGCGTCGCATGGCTCTGCCACGCCGGGGGGCAGGGCAGGGTCGTTCCTCCGAGTCGGACAACGCCCTGGGCGATGGCGTCCTGCCCGCGCTCCAGCCGGTTGACCCGGCCCAGGAACTCGGCCACGAAGGGATGCGCGGGCGCGCGGTACAGGTCCTCGCCGCGGCCCACTTGCACGATGCGGCCGGCGCGCATCACCGCGAGCCGGTCGGCGATGGCCAGCGCCTCCTGCTGGTCATGTGTGACGTGGATGGCCGTGATGTGCAGCCGGCGCAACAGCTCGGCCAGTTCGTCGCGCAGCGACTCCTTGAGCTTGGCGTCGAGCGCGGCCAGCGGCTCGTCGAGCAGCAGCACGCGCGGGCGTACCGCCACCGCGCGCGCCAGGGCCACGCGCTGGCGCTGGCCGCCGGAGAGCTCGGCGGGGCGCTTGTTCTCCAGGCCGCCCAGGCGCACCAGGTCGACCAGCTCGCCGACGCTGCGCTTTTCTTCCTGGGCCGACACGCCCCGGATGCGCAGGCCGTAGCCGATGTTGGCCGCCACGGTCATCTGCGGAAAGAGCGCGTAGCTCTGGAACACCATGCCCACGCCGCGCTGCTCCACGGGGCGCTGGGTGACGTTCTGGTCGCCGAACACGATGCGGCTGCCCGCATCTGGCGACTCCAGCCCGGCGATCAGCCGCAGCAGCGTGGTCTTGCCGCAGCCCGAAGGGCCGAGCAGCGCGAGCACCTCGCCGGCCTCCACGCGCAGGCTGGTGGGTTGCAGGCCGCGCGTGCCGTCTGCATAGGTCTTCGCGCAGTTGGCGATGTCGATGGGGATGCGTTCAAGTTCCATGATGTTTCTGGATCAGGTTTGCAAGGTGCTGCAGGCCCCACAGCACCGGGAGGATGACGGCGAAGAAGACCAGCGTGTAGGCCGATCCGATCTCGATGCGCATCGAGGCGTAGCTGTCGGCCAGGCCCACGGGCAGCGTGCGGGTGAGCGGCGTGTGCAGCATCCAGGTGAGGTTGAACTCGCCCACCGAGAGCGTGAACACCATCAGGCTGCCGGCCACGATGGCCGGGAACACGGCCGGCACCAGGATGCCCATGAAGCGCTGGCGGAAGTTCGCCCCCAGCGAGCGCGCGGCTTCCTCGAGCGCGAGCAGCTCGTCGCGCTGGAAGGCCGAGCCCACAGTGCGCACCATGAAGGGCAGCGTGAAGACGATGTGCCCCACGAGGATGAACGCGAAGCTCTGCCGGAAGGCCGTGAGCTGCCCGTAGGCGAGGATCAGCGCCAGCGCCGTGGCCAGCCCCGGCACCGCGACCGGCAGCGTCAGCAGTTCCTCGAAGATGCGGGCCGCGCGCGAGCGGCTGCGCGCCAGCGCATAGGCGCAGGGCACGCCCAGCAGCACGGTGCCGGCGACGCAGGCGATGGCCAGCGCGAGCGACCAGCCCACGGTGCCGCCGTAGTTCTCCCACACCTCGGCCAGCCAGCGCAGCGTGAAGCCGCTCTTGATGCCCGTGCTGTAGTTGTTGACCAGGCCCGCCATCACCGACAGCAGCATCGGCGCGATCATGAAGAGGCTCACGATCAGCGTCACCGCGAAGAGGAAGGGAGCCTTCGGTTGAGTGTTCTTGTGCATGGTGCGAACCTCAGCGTGCGACGGGGTTGGCGCCGAAGCGTCGCGCCATGAAAAGCACCAGCCAGGTCACGACGCCCAGAGCGATCGACAGCGATGCGGCCAGTGCGAAGTTGGCGTAGTTGGTGAACTCGTTGTAGATCGTGATCGGGATCACCTCGAACTTGCTGGCCAGAGTGAAGGCCGTGCCGAAGGCGCCCATCGAGGTCGCGAACAGGATCGCGCCGCAGGCCAGCGTGGTGGGCGCCAGCTCGGGCAGCCACACGTCGCGCGCCACGCGCAGCCGCGAGGCGCCGAGCGAGCGCGCGGCTTCCTCCAGCTGCATGTTCATCGACTCTGCCGCTGCCGCATAGGTGGCGATGGCGCGCGGCAGCGAGAAATACAGGTACGCCAGGAACAGGCCGAGCAGTCCGTAGGCGAAGGTGATGCGCTCGCCGAACAGGGTGTCGCCGATGTCCGCCACCACGCCCTGGCGTCCGCCGAGCAGGATCACGAAGAAGCCGATGATCACGCCGGGGAACGACAGCGGCAGCGTGAGCAGCGACAGCAGCACGCGCTTGCCCACGAAGGCGCGGCGCGCGAGGTAGATGCCCACGGCTGCGCCCAGCACCAGCGTGGCCAGCGTCACGGTGACCGAGAGCACGACGGTGTTGACCATGCTCGCGAGGTAGCGCGCATCGGTCAGCACCGCGAAGTAGGTGGCCCAGCCCTTGCCGGCGGGCAGTGCCAGCAGGCGCACCACCGGCAGCAGCCAGAAGGCCGCGAAGAAGGCGGCCGCGGGCGCGACGCAGGCCAGCAGGCGCCAGCGCGGGTTCCAGGCGTTCGGCACGTCGGAGGCGCTGGAGGCGTTCATGGAAATGGCTTGCGTCATCGCGCGCGACATCCGCTCAGCGGACTTCCTTCAGGTACTCGTCGGAGAAGGCCTTCTGCGCGGCGGCCATGCGGCCGTAGTCCACGCTCTTGGCACGCGCGTACTCGCTGGCCGGCAGGAACTGGGACTCGATGTCCTTGGGCATGGCGCTGGCGCGCACCGGGCGCAGGTAGGCCTTGGCCCAGATCGCCTGGCCTTCGTCGGACAGGGTGAAGTCGAGCACCTTCTTCGCGTCGGCCGCGTGCGGGGCCTTGGCGACCAGGCTCATGACGTAGGGAACGGCCAGAGTGCCTTCGCTCGGGATCACGAAGGCGACGTTGGCCTTGTCCTTGTATTTGGCGCGGTAGGCGTTGAAGTCGTAGTCGAGCAGGATCGCGATCTCGCCCGAGAGCACGCGCGCATAGGAGGTCTGCTTCGGCACGATGGGCTCGTTCTTCTGCAGCGCCTTGAAGTAGTCGATGGCCGGCTTGAAGTTGTCGAGCGTGCCGCCGCGCGCCTCGTTCACCGCGACCGCGCCGACGTAGCCGACGAAGGCCGAGGCCGGGTCGAGGTAGCCGATCAGGCCCTTGTACTCGGGCTTGAGCAGGTCGGCCCACGACTTCGGCACCGGCTTGCCCTTGAGCGCGTCGACGTTGACCATGAAGCCCAGCGTGCCCGAGTGGATGGTGAACCAGTTGCCGGCCGGGTCCTTCAGGCCGTCGGGGATGTCTTTCCAGGCGGCCGGCTTGTAGGGCTCGACCAGCCCGTCCTTGGCGGCCTGCACCGCGAAGGTCACGCCGAGGTAGGTGACGTCGGCGACGGGGCTGGCCTTCTCGGCGGCCAGCTGCGCGAGCGACTGGCCGGAGTTCTTGTTGTCCGGCGGCACGGTGATGCCCGTCTTGGCCTTGATGGCCTTGAGCTGGGTGCCCCAGTCGGCCCATTCGGTCGGGCAGTTGTAGCAGATGGCGGTCTGGGCCATGGCGCTGCCGGCTGCGAGCGTGGCGGCGAGCAGGCCGAGGCGGGCCAGGCGGTGGAAGCGAAGAGACATGATCGAAAGGCTCCTTGGATGGATGTAGGCAGGTAACGGGGGGTCTTGAGGGTCAGGGAATTGCGGCGTTGTTGTCCTGGCTGTCGTTTTCGTTCTCGTGCGCCGAGGCACACGACTCGCCGTCTCGAAATGAATGCGCAAGCAGCAGGCTCGCGTCGGCCTGCAGCGCGGCGCCGCTGGCCATGGCCTGGATCAGCAGTTCCACGCTGTGGCGGCCGATGTCGCTGTTGGGCTGGGCGATGGTGGTGAGCGCGGGCGTGAGGTCTTCGCCGAGCGCGATGCCGTCGAAGCCGACCACGCTGAGGTCGCCCGGCACGGAAAGCCCGCTGAGGTGCGCGGCCCGGATGCTGCGGATGGCCAGCAGGTCGTTCGAGCAGATCAGTGCCGTGGGGCGGTTGCGCGCCTGCAGCTGCTTCGAGAGCGCATCCACCGCGGTTTCGACGAAAGGCACCTCGATCAGCGCAGGCGGCGGCAGGCCCGCTTCAGCCATGCCCTTGCGAAAGCCGCGATAGCGCTGCTGCGCGCGGTCGGAGGCGGCGAGCGTGCCGCTGACCATCGCGATGCGCCGGTGGCCCAGCAGCACCAGCCGCGCGACCGCATCGGCCACCGCGCTTTCGCTGTCGACCGACACGCAGGGGTGCGCGGGGTGGCGGTTGTAGGCCAGCACGTAGGGCACGCCGGCCGCCTGCAGGCGGGGCAGGGCGGCCGAGGTCGAGGGGTTCGACACCACGAGGATCAGGCCGTCGACGCTGCCCGCGAGCAGCAGATGCACGGCGCGCTCCTCTTCTTCGATCCGGTAGCCGGTGGTGACGGGGATGATCGCGTAGCCCCCGGCGATGGCCGCGCGCGCGATGCCCTGCAGGCATTCGGCGAAGGTCGGGTTCAGCAATGTGGGCAGCACCACGCCGAGCACACGGCTGCGCTGGGTGCGCAGGGTGCGGGCGCTGGCGTTCGGCACGTAGTTGAGCTCGCGCGCCACGCGTTCCACCAGCTCGCGCGTGGCGGGCGTCACCTTGTCCGGAAAATTGAAGGCGCGCGAGACGGTGGCCACCGAGACCCCGGCTTTGGCTGCAACGGCTTGGATGCTCATCGTGCGGTGCTCATGTAATCGTTTACATTGAACCGCGGCAGTATGACTTTGTTATGACATGGCGAGAAAGCGGGAGAAACCCTCGGCTTTCGCGGGCAGTGCGGGCCAAAAGAAAAGGGGCCCCGCGGGCCCCTTGTTCTGGATTTCGGTGAGCTTTACTTGCCCCGGCGAACCCGCCGGATCTCGTCGACGATCAGGCAGATCGCCCCGAGCGTGATGGCGCTGTCGGCCGCGTTGAAGGCCGGGAAGTACCAGTTGCCCGCGTGGAAGCTCAGGAAGTCGACCACGTAGCCGTGCATCATCCGGTCGACCACGTTGCCGATGGCGCCGCCCAGGATGCAGGCCATGGAGAACGAAAACAGCTTCTGCCCCGCGTGCGACTTCAGCATCCACACGATGAACACCGCCGCGCCCACGCCGATGGCGGTGAACAGCCAGCGCTGCCAGCCCGAGTGGTCGGCGAGGAACGAGAAGGCGGCGCCCGTGTTGTGGGCGCGCACCACGTTGAAGAAGCTCGTGACGTAGGTCGCGTCGCCCAGCTTGTAGTAGCCCAGGATCAGCGTCTTGGTGAACTGGTCGATGATCACGATGATCACTGCCAGCCCGAGCCAGGGCCAGATGCTGCCGCCGCGCGAACGTGAGGCGGACGACATGGAACGGGCGGCGGCCATCAGGCAACGCTCCGCGATTCGCCTGCGCCGAACAGGTTGCTGGTGCAGCGCCCGCAGATCGTCGGATGGGCCGGGTCATGGCCAACGTCGTCGCGGTAGTGCCAGCAGCGCTCGCACTTCTGCGCGGCGCTCGGCGTGACCACCGTCGAGAGCGTCTCGCCCGCGGCCAGCGCGATGGCGGAGGTGATGAAGACGAACTTCAGGTCCTCGCCCAGCGAGCCCAGCAGCGCGAAGTCGTCGGCCGGGGCCGTGAGCTGCAGGTTGGCCTGCAGCGACGAGCCGACCTTGCCTTCGGCGCGCACGGCCTCGATGTCCTTGTTGACCACGTCGCGGATCTCGCGGATGCGGTTCCACTTGGCCAGCAGCGCCTCGTCGGGCGCGGCGAACTGGCTGTAGGTCTGCGTGAAGATCGAGTCGCCCGGCTTGCCGGTGCCCACGATCTTCCAGGCCTCCTCGGCGGTGAAGCTCAGGAAGGGCGCCATCCAGCGCAGCATCGCCTGCGCGATGTGCCACAGGGCCGTCTGCGCACTGCGGCGCGCCAGCGAACCCGGGGCCGTGGTGTAGAGGCGGTCCTTCAGGATGTCGAGGTAGAAGCCGCCCAGGTCTTCCGAGCAGTAGATCTGCAGCTTGGCCACCACCGGGTGGAACTCGTACACCTTGTAGTGCGCGAGGATCTCGGCCTGGAACTGCGCGGCGCGCGACAGCGCGTAGCGGTCGATCTCGAACAGCTGGTCGAGCGGCACGCCGTCCTTCTCGATGTCGAAGTCGCTGGTGTTCGCGAGCAGGAAGCGCAGCGTGTTGCGGATGCGGCGGTAGGCGTCGACCACGCGCGCCAGGATCTTGTCGTCGCCCGCGATGTCGCCCGAGTAGTCGCTCGCGGCCACCCACAGGCGGATGATCTCCGCGCCCAGCTTGCTGCTGATTTCCTGCGGGTCGATGCCGTTCTTGAGCGACTTGCTCATCTTGATGCCCTTGGCATCGACCGTGAAGCCGTGCGTCAGCAGGCCCTTGTACGGCGCGCGGTCTTCCAGCGCGCAGGCGATGAGCAGCGACGAATGGAACCATCCGCGGTGCTGGTCGTGGCCTTCGAGGTACAGGTCGGCCTCGGGCCCCGTCTCGTGGTGCACGGTGGGGTGCGTGCCGCGCAGCACGTGCGAGAAGGTCGAGCCCGAGTCGAACCACACCTCGAGGATGTCGGTGCTCTTGGTGTAGTGCGGCGCGTCCTCCGCCCCGAGGATTTCCTCGACGGTAACGCGGCTCCAGGCCTCGATGCCGCCCTTCTCGACGATGTCGGCGGCCTGGTCGAGGATCTCCATGGTGCGCGGATGCAGCTCGCCCGAGTCCTTGTGCAGGAAGAACGGGATCGGCACGCCCCAGCTGCGCTGGCGCGAGATGCACCAGTCGGGCCGTCCGGCGATCATGTCGTGCAGGCGCGCCTTGCCGTTCTCGGGGTAGAAGCTGGTCTGCTCGATGGCGTCGAGCGCGGTCTGGCGCAGCGTCTTGGGCGCCTTGTCCTTGGTGAACACGCCCTCGCCCTCGTCCATGCGGATGAACCACTGCGCGGCCGCGCGGTAGATCACCGGCGTCTTGTGGCGCCAGCAGTGCGGGTAGCTGTGGGTGATGGTCTCGGTGGTCAGCAGGCGGTTGGCATCGCGCAGCGCAGCGATGATCTCCGGCACGGCCTTCCAGATGTTCTGGCCGCCGAAGAGCGGGAAGTCGGGCGCGTAGCTGCCGTTGCCCTGCACCGGGTTCAGGATGTCGTCGTAGGCCACGCCGTGGGCGACGCAGGAGTTGAAGTCGTCCAGGCCGTACGCGGGCGAGGAGTGGACCAGGCCCGTGCCGTCGGTGGCGGTGGCGTAGTCGGCCAGGTACACCGGCGACAGGCGCCTGTAGCCGGCGTCCGCGTCGTACAGCGGATGCTCGAACTCGAGGCCGCCGAGCTTCTCGCCCTTGACCGTGGCCAGCACCTTGCCGTCGAGCGCGTAGCGCGTCATGCACATCTCGACCAGCGAGTTGGCCAGGATCAGCAGGCCGCGCTCGGTGTCGACCAGCGAGTACTCGAGCTCGGGGTTCAGGTTGATCGCCTGGTTGGCGGGGATGGTCCAGGCGGTGGTGGTCCAGATCACGGCGAAGATGTCGCCCAGGATCGTGTGGTCGGTGCCGAAGGCCTTGAGCACCTTCTCGCGGTCGTGCGCCTTGAAGGCGACGTCGACGGTCTGGCTCTTCTTGTCGGCATACTCGATCTCGAACTCCGCAAGCGACGAGCCGCAGTCGAAGCACCAGTACACCGGCTTGAGGCCGCGGTAGACGAAGCCGCGCTCGATCACGCGCTTGAAAGCGCGCAGCTCGCCGGCCTCGTTGGCGAAGTCCATCGTCTTGTAGGGATGGTCCCATTCGCCCAGCACGCCCAGGCGCTGGAAGTCGGCCATCTGCTGGGCGATCTGCCCGGTGGCGAAGGCGCGGCTCTTGGCCTGCATCTCGTCGCGGCTGAGGTTGCGGCCGTACTGCTTTTCGATGGCGTTCTCGATCGGCAGGCCGTGGCAGTCCCAGCCGGGCACGTAGAGCGCGTCGTAGCCTTCGAGCTGGCGCGCCTTGGTGATCATGTCCTTCAGGATCTTGTTCACCGCGTGGCCCATGTGGATCTGGCCGTTGGCGTAGGGCGGGCCGTCGTGCAGGATGAACTTGGGCGCGCCGTGGCGGGCGTCGCGCAGGCGGTGGTAGACACCTTCGTCATTCCATTCCTTCACCCAGCCCGGCTCGCGCTTGGGCAGGTCGCCGCGCATCGGGAAGGGGGTGTCGGGCAGGTTCAGCGTGGAACGGTAGTCTTTGGGGGAAGCGGCGTCAGACATGTTGGGTGCGAAACAGAGGGGGCTTGGACAGGCTCAGCCCGAACTGCATGAAGCGTGTCGGTGCGGAAGGTGAAGCCGTTCGCCCTGAGCTTGTCGAAGGGCGGCAGCACGGTGCGTGCAGGGCTAAATTCGGTCCCGCGTGGTCTGGCGGTGGGTTTCGGCGTGGGTCGATGCGAAGAACGCGCGAGCGTCGCGTCCATCCTTCGCGATGCCCGCGGTGAGGGCCTCGAGGCTGGTGTAGCGCAATTCGTCGTGCAGTTTGTGCAGGAGTTCCACGCGGACGATTTTACCGTAGGCCCCTTCGGCTCCCAGATGGGAGGGCCACTCCAGGCAATGGGTTTCGAGCAGCACCCGCCCGCCGTTGACGTCGTTGGCGTCCAGCGAAGGGCGCACGCCCAGGTTGGCCACACCCGGCAGCGGCCGCTCGGACAGGCCGTGCACCAGCACCGCGAAGATGCCGCTGGCGGCCGGCTTCCAGTGCTTGAAGCGCAGGTTGAGGGTGCGAAAGCCATCGTCCTTGCCCGGCGCCGAGGCGCCCAGCGCGCGGCCCAGCTTGCGGCCGTGGACCACGTGGCCCGAGATGGCGTACGGACGGCCCAGCAGGGTGTGGGCGTCGGCCATGCGGCCTTCGGCCAGCGCCTCGCGCACGGCGGAGCTGGACACCCGCAGGCCGTGCACCTCGTAGCTGTTCATGCGCGCCACGTCGAAGCCGTGGGTATCGCCGGCCGCGTCGAGCATGGCGTAGTCACCGGCCCGCCTGGCACCGAAGCGGAAGTCGTCGCCCACCAGCACGTAGCGCGCGCCAAGGCCGTCGATCAGCACCTTCTGGATGAATTCCTCCGGCGACTGGGAGGCCAGCCGGGCGTCGAAGGGCAGCACGACGGTCTGCGCCACGCCGCAGGCGGCCAGTTCGCTGAGCTTGTCGCGCAGCGTGCCGATGCGCGCCGGCGCGAGGTCGGGCTTCTTGGTGACGGCGGCGAAATAGTCCCGCGGATGGGGCTCGAATGTGAGCACGCAGCTCGGCAGCCCGCGCTGGCGGGCCTCGGTCTGCAAGAGCGCGAGCATGGCCTGGTGGCCGCGGTGCACGCCGTCGAAATTGCCAATGGTGAGGGCGCAGGCGGGGGCAACGCCAGGGTGCCGGAAGCCACGAAAAACCTGCATCGGTGAGTATCTTTTTGATAGCGCCTTCCGCCCGTCGATTGGGCGGATCAGGCCGATTTGTCACAAAGCCGGTATATTGTGACGCAGTGCGTTGATCGGCGTGGGTCTCCAACGCGCTCCGTGTCCCTGGTCTTTCCGTGTTCTCTCCCTTTTCGAGGAGGCGTGTGTGAAGGTCTTGAAGCTGTCGGCCCAAGGGCTGCCCCAGTCATGGATTTCGCTGGAACAGGCGGTGATCCACTACGCCGCGGACGAAGTCCGCTGGGAAGTGGGTGCGCAGGTGGCGGTGTTCCGTGGCGGCCACAACGCGATCACCGGCGAGCAGTCGCAGATCGCGATCAACAGCATCATCGGCACCAAGGGCGTGCCCCGCATCAACCCCTTCGCGCTGCGCCCCGGCCTCACCAACAGCAAGCTCTTCGCGCGAGACCGCAACATCTGCGCCTACTGCGGCGGCCACTTCCACGAAGACGAACTCACGCGCGAGCACATCATCCCATTCGCCCAGCGGGGCATCGACACCTGGATGAACGTGGTCACGGCCTGCAGGCCCTGCAACCACCGCAAGAGCAGCCGCACGCCCGAGCAGGCCGGCATGCCGCTGCTGTATGCGCCCTACGTGCCCAGCCTCTGGGAAGACTTCATCCTGCGAAACAGGCGCATCCTCGCGGACCAGATGGAGTTTTTGATGGCGCACCTGCCGCAGAGCTCGCGGCTGCACGATTCCTAGCTGACCGGCCGCCTGATCAGCGCTTCCAGGCCGGCGGGCGCTTCTCGATGAAGGCCTGCACGCCTTCCAGCGCGCTCTCGTCCATCATGTTGCAGGCCATGGTCTGGCTGGCATCGGCCAGCGCTGCCTCGATGCCGGTTTCGAGCTGGCGGTAGAAGAGGGCCTTGCCCAGCGCGAGCGCAGTGCGGGGCTTGGCGACGATGCTGGCGACCAGCGATTCGACTGCCGCATCCAGTTCCCCGGGCGGCGCCACGCGGTTGACCAGGCCCTTCTCGCGCGCCTCCTGCGCACTGATGAATTCGCCCGTCACCAGCATCTCGAAGGCTTGCTTGCGCCCGAGGTTGCGCGAAAGCGTGACGCTCGGCGTGGCGCAGAAGAGGCCGACGTTCACCCCGCTGACCGCGAAGCGCGCGTCGCTCGAAGCCACCGCCAGGTCGCAGACCGCGACCAGCTGGCAGCCCGCCGCCGTCGCGATGCCGTGCACGCGCGCGATCACCGGTACGGGCAGCTTCTGTATCGACAGCATCATCGCGCCGCAGCGCTCGAACAGCTGCTCGTAGTAGTCGAGCGAGGGCGCGGCGCGCATCTCCTTCAGGTCATGGCCGGCGCAGAAGGCCTTGCCGGCCCCGGCGATGACCACCGCGCGCACGCCGCCGTCGGCCGTGACTTCGCCCAGCGCCTTCTCGAGCGCGCCGAGCATGCCTTCGGAGAGCGCGTTGAACGCGGCCGGCCGGTTCAGCGTCAGTGTGACCACGCCGCGCGTGTCGCGCGACTGCAGGACGAAGGGAGCGTCGGTGCCGTCTGTCATGGCCTGCCTTGCCTTGTTCAGTAGGTCAGTTCGAGCACCGTCACGTGCTCCCTCGCTGCCGGCCAGGTCAGGCCGGTGATGCGCTCGCCGTTGAATTCGCCCGTCACCGCGCGCTGCGGCTCGGCGGCGGCGGTACGCAGCCGCGAGCTCGACACGCCCGAGCCTTTGGGCGGTACGCCCGCCGGCGGGCTCTGGCCGTCGAAGCGCATGGTGTCGCGCTGGGCGTCGAAGTAGCCGCGCGGCCGGGTGAAGACGACGACCGCGCCGGCGCTGCCGTCGGCCGGCGTGACGCGCTCCGGCTTCAGGTTCACCACGCCGCTGCTGCGCGGGAAGGGGCTGCGGTAGATGTGGGTGGTGCCGTAGCTGGGCGTGGCCAGCACGAATTCGTAGGCCGCGTCTCCCCGCGCCTTGAAGGGCCCCCAGCGGCCGTCGGCGCCGATGGACTTGGTGAAAACCGCTTCGCCGAGCCGGGCGCCGGTGGCTGGATCGACCGCGTAGACGGTGACCGTGGCACCGTTGAGCGGGAGGTTCTCGGCACCGAGCGCGCGGCCATTGAGCACGACGGTCGCCTCGGGCGCGACCTCGGTGGTGCGGGGCGCCTGTCCGGTCAGGAACTGCCAGGTCGCGGCGAAGGCGGCGGGCGAGAACGAGGTCTCGCGGTGGTCGACGCGCGGCAGCACGATGTTGGTCGCGCCCTTGAGCGCCGGCCCGTCGAAGCCGATGTTGGTCGGCTTGCCGGGGGAGCCGATCCACACGCCGTCGGGCTGCGCGTACTTGTCGTTGTTGTCGGAGCGCAGCGTCAGCCATTTCACGCCGGGCGTGACTTCCTCGCCGTTCGGTCCCTTCGGCGCGTTGAGCTGCTGCATGAAGCCCGAGAGCCCCGAGAACTCGTTGTTCTCGCGCAGGCCCTTCACCGCCCAGATTCCATGCGCCGGGTTGCCGCCCAGCACCACGTGACTCACGACCGCTGCGCCGCCGCCGTTCTGCACGTAGTTGCGGATGGTGTTGCCGCCGCGCGAGTTGCCGATCAGCACGACCTTGCTCGCGCCGGTGGCCTTCAGCACCTTGTCGACCTCGGCCTTGAGGAACACGGCCGATTCGCCGGTCGAACTGCGCCCGGGTTGCGCCACGGCGTCATCGTCGCGAGCCACCGGGTTGGGCTGGTCCACCGCGAAAAGCCGGTCGCGCGGCCAGCCGTTCGATTCGAAGCGCCAGATCGTCGTCTGCCAGAGCGCGGCCGAGTCGCCGTTGCCGTGCATGAACACGATCGGCGGGCGCTCGGTGTAGGAAGGCGTGGGAGAGGTGGCGCAGGCGGTCAGCATGGCGGCAGTTGTTCCGGTGGCGGCCATGGCGACCAGAAGAGAGCGGCGAGTCTGCATGTTTCGTTCCTGGGGTCCGGGTGTGAGGGGCCAAGTGAAAACGCCCGCCAGCGCGATGCGGGCGGGCGTTGGATGCTAGCGGAACACCGCGGAGCCGGCTTCGCCGGGCCGCAGCGACACGAAGTGCGCGCAGCCCGGGGGCGAGCCTTGTCCTAGGCGAAGACGCCGGCGGTGTCCTGCATGCGGGCGGAGACTTCGCCCAGGTGGTGCAGCGTGTCGCCGAAGGTCATTTCCATCTGCGTGAGCTTGCGGAAGTAGTGGCTGCCGATGTATTCGTCGGTCACGCCGATGCCGCCGTGCAGCTGCACCGAATTCGCGGCGATGTAGCGCATCGACACGCCGAGCTGGTACTTGGCGCGGGCCAGCGCCTGGCGGCGCTCATCGGCCGGGGCGTTGAGCTTGAGCGTGGCGTAGTAGCTCATCGAGCGGGCGAGCTCCAGCTGCATCTTCATGTCGGCCACGCGGTGGCGCAGCGCCTGGAAGCTGGAGATGACCACGCCGAACTGCTTGCGCTGGTTCAGGTACTCGACGGTGAGGTCCACGGTCTTGTCCATCACGCCCACGCCTTCGGCGCAGAGGGCGGCGATGCCGACGTCCACTGCGTATTCGAGCGCGGCGAGGCCGTCGAGCGTCAGCAGCGTGGCATCGGCCTTGTCGAACACGACCTCGGCGGCGCGGGAGCCGTCCTGCGTGCCGTAGCCGCGCGCTTCCACGCCGCTGGCGCTGCGCTCGACCAGGAAGAGGGCGATCTTGCCGTCGACCTTGGCCGGCACCAGGAAGGCATCGGCTTCATCGCCCACGGGCACCACGCTCTTGGCGCCGGTCAGCGACCAGCCGTCGCCAGCCTTGGCGGCGTGCGCCTCGCACACGTCGAGGCGCCACCGCGCCTTTCGCTCCTGGTAGGCCAGCACCACGATGGCCTGGCCGCCCGCGATGCGCGGCAGCCAGCTTTCCTTGGTGTCGGCGCCCGCGTAGCCGCTGAGCACCGCGCCGGCGATCAGCGTCTGCGAGAAGGGCTCCAGCACGATGCCGCGGCCCAGTTCTTCCATGACGACCATGCCCGCGACCGGACCCATGCCCAGGCCGCCGTCGTCCTCGCTGATGTAGAGGCCGCCCAGGCCGAGCTCGGCCAGTTCGTCCCACGCTTCGCGCGAGAAGCCGCCCTTGGCCTCGATGCCGCGGCGGCGCTCGAAGTCGTAGCCCTTGTCGACCCACTTGCGGACCGCGTCGCGCAGCTGTTCCTGGTCGTCGGTGAAATTGAAGTCCATGCTCGTTGTCTCCTCAGCCCAGAACCGTCTGCGCGACGATGTTGCGTTGCACTTCGTTCGAGCCACCGTAGATGGTGGTCTTGCGCATGTTGAAGAAGGTCGACGCCAGCGGCGCGAGCGCCGGGTTGCCGCCGGGGAAGTTGCCCTGCCAGCCGGCTTCCATCGCCTCGCGGATCAGCGGCAGTGAGTAGGCGCCGCCAGCCAGCATCATCAGTTCGCTGTAGCGCTGCTGGATCTCGCTGCCGCGGATCTTGAGCAGGCCCGCCACGTCCAGCGAGTTCTTGCCCGAGGTGGCGGCCGAGAGCACGCGCAGCACCATCATCTCGAGCGCGACGATGTCGACTTCGAGCTTGGCGATCTCGTCGCGGAAGCGCTGGTCGTCATAGGCGCCTTCGGCCTTGGCGATGCGCTTGAGGCGCTCGAGCTCGCGCTTGGCGCGGTTCACGTCGGCGATGTTGGTGCGCTCGTGCGAGAGCAGGTGCTTGGCGTAGGTCCAGCCCTTGTTCTCCTCGCCGATCAGGTTCTCGGCGGGCACCTCGACGTTGTCGAAGAACACCTCGTTGACCTCGTGGCTGCCGTCGAGCAGCTTGATCGGGCGCACGGTGACGCCGGGCGACTTCATGTCGAGCAGCAGGAAGCTGATGCCGGTCTGGGGCTTGCCCTCGCTGCTGGTGCGCACGAGGTTGAACATCCAGTCGCCATACTGGCCGAGCGTGGTCCAGGTCTTCTGGCCGTTGACGATGTATTTGTCGCCCTTGCGCTCGGCCTTGGTCTTCAGCGAGGCCAGGTCGGAGCCCGAGCCCGGTTCGCTGTAGCCCTGGCTCCACCAGACTTCGCCGCTGGCGATGCCGGGCAGGAAGCGCTTCTGCTGCTCCGCGTTGCCGAAGGCCATGATCACCGGCGCGACCATCACAGGGCCGAAGGGCACGATGCGCGGCGCGCCGGCCAGGGCGGTTTCTTCCTCGAACAGGTGGCGCTGGATGGCGGTCCAGCCCGGGCCGCCGAATTCCTTCGGCCAGGCATAGCCGAGCCAGCCCTTCTTGCCGAGGATCTTGGCCCAGCCTTGCAGATCGTCGCGCGTCAGTTCGAGCGCGTTGTGTACCTTGTGAGAAATCTCCTTGGGAAGGTTGTCCTTGACCCAGGCGCGAACTTCTTCGCGGAACTTCTGTTCTTCGGGTGTGAAGCTCAAATCCATGCGTGCCTCGCTGTGTTGATCGGTCCACCGCAGACGCGGTCGGTGTGTCTCCGGAATCGCGAGTTTTAGCACGGTCGTGCTGTGATGCGGTGTCCGCGCCGCGACAAGCGCGGCTTGCCGGACGAGGTGGCGGATGCCGGGCACGGATAATCCCGCCTCCCATGAAGAACATCGTGATCCTGATCTCCGGCGGCGGCTCCAACATGGAGGCCATCGTGCGCGCCGCCGGGCGCGACCGCTGGGCCGAGCGCTTCGGCGCCCGCATCGCCGCCGTCGTGAGCAACAAGGCCGAGGCCGGCGGTTTGGCCATCGCCAGGGCCCAGGGCATCGACACCGCGGTGGTGCCGCACAAGGATTTCGCCACCCGCGAGGACTTCGACGAGGCGCTGGCGAAGGTGGTCGACGGCTACGCACCGGCGCTGGTGGTGCTGGCGGGGTTCATGCGCATCCTGACACCGGGCTTCGTCAACCGCTATGCCGGCCGGCTGGTCAACATCCATCCCTCGCTGCTTCCGGCATTTCCGGGGCTGAACACGCACCAGCGTGCCATCGAGGCGGGCTGCAAGGTGGCTGGCGTGACGGTGCACCAGGTAACAACTGAGCTCGACCACGGACCGATCCTCGCACAGGCGGTGGTGCCCGTGCTGCCTGGTGACACGGCGGCCGCGCTGGCTGCCCGGGTGCTCTCGCAGGAGCATCTGTTGTATCCGCGAGCCATCGCCGGTTGGCTCGCGGATACATCGAGTCACAATGAGTAAAGTTGTTTATATTGGTGGGTTTTCGGGAGTCAGAAAAGTGAAGAACCAATCGTTGCTGCTGGCGCTTGCAGGCGCTGCCCTGATGGCGGGCTGCGCCGCTCCGGCGCCTGCGCCCGCACCCGCGGCACCTCCTGCGCCGCCGCCGGAGCCGGTGTATCAGTGCAATGCGGACGGCGCCCGCTTCGCCGTCGGCCAGCCGCTGTCGCCGCAGCTCGAAGCAGCCGCCCGTGTGCGGGCCGGGGCCGGCACGGTTCGCGTCCTCAAGCCGGGCGAAGCGACCACGATGGAACTCAATGGCGGGCGGCTCAACCTCGACGTCGACGCCCGCAACCGCGTGACGGACGTCCGCTGCGGCTGACCCTCTCCGGATTGCTGCGGAAAAGGTAGCAACCAGACCAGGCAGGATGAACTTTGGCAGCCTGTCTGGTCAGATCGGTGTGAATCTTCTGCGGGCGACGCCGTCTATCTCCACGGTTTCGCCGAACATGGCGGCCGGCCGGACCCAGAGGCCGTGCGCGCCGTACAGGGCGCGGTAAAGCGTCATCGGCTCCAGCGTCTCGCTGTGACGCACGGTGCCGAGCACTTCGTATTCGCCGCCCTTGTAGTGGCGATAGCGGCCGGGAGGCGTTTCGATCAGGGGAGGGAGGTCTTCGTCGTTCAACGGCGGCTTGCCTTTCTTCAAAAAACTGGCGGGCTTGATTTGACTGGAGTCGGATGGATCGCGCTGATTTTGTTCACCTGGTTCGACTGAGCGAGCATGCCAGTGCGGACGACGGCGCGCGCTATCGACGCAGCGTCGCGGCCTTTGCCGCGCTCGGCTACCTGTGGGTGCTGGGCTGCCTGGGGCTGTCGGTGGGCATCATCGCCTGGGTCCTTTCCACGATCGGCGAACAGCGCTTCAACTTCACGCGCGGCTGGCTGCTGCTGTTCGCCCTGGGCCTGCTTTGGGCGACGCTTCGCGCGCTGTGGGTGCGCTTCGACGATCCCGAGGGCATCGAGCTGCGCCGGGAAGACGCGCCCGCTCTTTTCGAGGCGCTGGATCGCATCCGCGCCCGCATCAAGGGGCCGCCGGTCCACCACGTCTACCTCGATGACGACTTCAACGCCAGCATCCGGCAGGTGCCGCGCTTCGGCCTGTTCGGCGGCGCCGTCAATTCGCTGAGCATCGGCTTGCCGCTCCTGATGATGCTCGACCGCCGGCGGCTGCTGTCGGTGCTGGCCCATGAATACGGCCACCTGCGGGGCAATCACGGCCAGCTCAGCGCGTGGATCTACCGCACCCGGCTGTCCTGGCTCAAGCTCGATGCCAGCCTGCAGCGCAACGAAGGCGTGATGGCGCTGTTCTCGCAAGCCTTCTTCCGCTGGTACTTCCCGCGCTTCGCCGCCAAGACCTTCGCGCTGGCGCGGCAGGACGAATACGAGGCCGACCGCATCGCGGGCCGGCTGCTGGGAACGTCGGTGGCGTCGGCCGCGCTGACCGAGATCGCGATCAAGGCCAGCTGGTACGCCAACGAGTTCTGGCCCTGGCACTGGGCCCGCGCCGAGCACGAACCGCTGCCGCCGGGGCCGTTCGAGGCGCTGCGCAAGCGCGTGCGCACGCCCCCCGACGACAACTTCGCCCGCCAGGCACTGCGCGAGGCAATGCGCCGCGTGAGCGACCTGGAAGACACCCACCCGGTGCTGCGCGACCGGCTGGAGGCGCTGGGCCAGACTGCGACCATGCCCGAGTGGTCGATGCGCCCTGCGCTCGAGATGCTGGCCGACCGCAAGAAATGGATCGCGCATTTCGACAGCCAGTGGCGCCGCGCCCATGCCGCCGACTGGAAGCAGCACCATGCGCACCGCTCGCGCATCCGCGAGCGCATCGCCGTGCTGGCCGCCCGCGGCGACCGCAACACGCCCGACGAGATGGTCGAATGGGCCGATTCCGAGCGGCGGCTCGACCCGTCCGCCCCCGTGCGCGTGCGCTACGAGAGCGCGCTCCAGATCGCTCCCGAGCACCCCGGCGCGCTGCGCGGACTGGCCCAGATGCTCCCGGCGAGCGATCGTGAGGCGCGCCTCGCGGTGCTCGAGCGACTGCACGGTTCGGGCGCGGCCAGCCGTTGGTGGGCCGCCAAGAGCGCCGTGGCCTCGCTGGAGGACCCGGACTCGGGTCCGCACGACGAAGAGGCGCTGAAGCTGTGGCGCGGCCGCCTCAAGGAGGCGGAGGAGGCGGAGGCGCGCGCCTGGGAGGAGATCACCGGCACGCCTTTCTTCAGCCAGATTTCGCGGCACGACCTGAACGACTTCGAACTGGGCGAGCTGCGGGCCGACCTCGTGCGCTGCCTGCCGGCCTCCCGGGCCTGGCTGGTGCGCAAGAACCTGCGCGAATTCCCATGGCGCCGCGCCTACATCGTCTTCGTCGAACTGCCGGGGCTCGACGACGAGGACCGCTGGAACCTCTGCCGCCAGCTGGAACAGACGCTCACGCTGCCGGGTGCCGCGCTGGTGCTGTGGGCCGGGCATTCGCCGAAGCTCGAAGACGTCGAGCGCGAGGCTTTCGGGGCGGTCTGGGTTCGCGACGCCTAGGACTCCGGCCGGGTTTCCCGCGGCTGAGACAATCGGGGGATGCATCCCAAAGCCCTGTTGGAGGCCGCCGCCGATCTGGTCGGCCTCGTCCTGAAGTTCGATCACCCTGCCGATCAGGTCGTGTCGCGGTTCTTCCGCGACCACCGCGAGTTCGGCCCGCGCGAGCGCGCGACGCTCGCCGAAACCGTCTACACCGTGCTTCGCAAGAAGCTGCTGTTCGATCACCTCTCGCCCTCGGGCAGCGGCTCCAAGGAGCGCCGGATGGCGATCCTGGGTTTCCATGGCCCGCGCGACTTCCTGAAGAGCGCGCTCAACGACACCGAGAAGCGCTGGCTCGACAACTGCGACGCGGTCAAGGCCGACGACCTGCTGGAGCGCCATCGCCACAACCTGCCCGAGTGGCTCGTGGCGCCGCTGAAGGCGCAGCTCGGCGAGGGCTTCTGGCCGCTGGTGGCGGCCCTGCAGGAGCCCGCGCCGCTCGACCTGCGCGTCAATGCCCTGACCGACAAGCGTGCGGATGTGAAGGCTGAGCTTGCGCTGGCTGCTATCAAATCGGAAGCAACGCCGTTCTCGCCCTGGGGCCTGCGCATCGAAGGCAAGCCGGCGCTGACCAAACTCGATGCCTTTGCCCGCGGAGCCATCGAGGTGCAGGACGAGGGCTCGCAGCTGCTGGCGCTGCTTCTGGACGCCAAGCGCGGCGAGATGGTGGTCGATTTCTGCGCGGGCGCGGGCGGCAAGACGCTGGCCATCGGCGCCACGATGCGCAACACCGGCCGCCTCTACGCCTTCGACGTCTCGGCACACCGGCTGGACGCGCTCAAGCCGCGTCTGGCGCGCAGCAAGCTGTCGAACGTGCACCCGGCCGCCATCGCCCACGAGCGCGACGACCGGATCAAGCGCCTCGCGGGCAAGATCGACCGCGTGCTGGTCGACGCGCCCTGCTCGGGGCTGGGGACGCTCAGGCGCAATCCGGACCTGAAATGGCGGCAGTCGCCGAAGTCGGTGGAGGAACTGACCGTCAAGCAGACGGCCATTCTGCAGAGTGCCGCGCGGCTGGTGAAGTCGGGCGGGCGTCTCGTCTACGCCACGTGCAGCGTGCTGCCGGAGGAGAACGAGGCCATCGCGGAGGCCTTCAGCGCGGCCAATCCCGACTTCGTGCCGGTGGATGTGGCGGATTTGCTGCAGGGGCTCAAGGTCGAGGGTTTCGAGGCGCTGTGTGCCGGCGGGGAGGGCGGCAGGCGCTATCTGCGGCTCTGGCCGCACCTGCATTCGACCGACGGTTTCTTTGCCGCCGCCTGGAACCGCAAATAGAGGACGGACTCCAAACTAGGGTTAATCTGCGCTTTTCGTGAAGGTTTAAAGGGCTTGTTTTAGGCCCTCGCGCCTTAAAATCGCGGGTTATCTGAAGGCTGCACATTCGTGTGGCCATGATGGAGTACCTGACTCAATGTTGCTTCCTGACTCCGCCGTCCTCAATGCGGCCATCGATTGGCTCGGACACGGCCTTTGGGATCTCACCTGGTGGCAGATCGTGCTTTACACGCTCGCCACCACGCACATCACGATTGCCGCGGTCACGATCTTCCTGCACCGCACGCAGACGCACCGGGCCATGGATCTGGGCCCGATCCCGTCGCATTTCTTCCGCTTCTGGCTCTGGATCGGCACCGGCATGGTGACGAAGGAGTGGGTCGCGATCCACCGCAAGCACCACGCCAAGTGCGAAACGCAGGACGACCCGCACAGCCCGCAGGTCAAGGGCATCGAGGAGGTGCTCTGGCGCGGCGCCGAGCTGTACCGTGCCGAGTCGAAGAACAAGGAAACGATGGAGCGCTACGGTCACGGCACGCCCGACGACTGGATCGAGCGCAACCTGTATTCGCGCTACAGCTGGCAGGGCGTCGGCCTGATGCTGGTCCTGAACCTGGCGCTGTTCGGCACGCTCGGCATGGCCGTGTGGGCTGTGCAGATGCTCTGGATCCCGATCACCGCTGCCGGCGTGATCAACGGCATTGGCCACTACTGGGGCTATCGCAACTTCGAGGCGCCCGACGCAAGCCGCAACATCATGCCCTGGGGCCTGATCATCGGCGGCGAAGAGCTGCACAACAACCACCACACGTACCCCACGTCGGCCAAGTTCTCGGTCAAGAAGTACGAGTTCGACATCGGCTGGATCTACATCCAGGCGCTGCAGAAGCTGGGCTGGGCCAAGGTCAAGAAGGTGCCGCCGAAGATGCTGATGGGCGATATCCAGCCCGTGGCCAACGAGAAGACGCTCGAGGCCGTCATCGCCAACCGCTACGAAGTCATGGCCGGCTATGCGCGTGAAATGCGCCGCGCCACCAGCCAGGAGCTGGCTGCCCTGAAGAACAAGGGCGCCGACCTGTCGGTGCTCAAGGCTGCCAAGCGCTGGCTGCACCGCGACGACGACAAGGTGCCTGCATCGGCCCGCTCGCACGTTGTGCAGGCTCGTGCCGCGCATCCGGTGCTCGACAAGATGGTCACGATGCGCGAAGAGCTGCGCCAGCTGTGGCTGAACACCTCGCAGTCGCGCGAGCAACTGGCGGCCGATCTGGCGGCCTGGTGCCATCGTGCGGAAGCCAGCGGCATCGCAGGCCTGCGCGACTTCTCGACCCGCCTGCGCGCCGCTCGCGCCTGACGCGAAGCGGGGCTCTCCCCCGAAAAAAAGCCGGCCCTCAGGCCGGCTTTTTTATGTCCGTCGAATTCTCGCTGGTGCCAGATCCCCAATGAAAGAGGGCGGAGCGAAAATACGAAACGTGCAGAGACAGGCAATAAAAAAACCCGTTGTGTTTGCAGCGGGTTTTTTTATTTGGAGAACCTGAGCCGAATTACTTCAGCTTGATTTCCTTGTATTCGACGTGCTTGCGCGCCTTGGGGTCGAACTTCATGATCGACATCTTTTCAGGCATCGTCTTCTTGTTCTTGCTGGTCGTGTAGAAGTGGCCGGTACCCGCGGTGGATTCCAGCTTGATCTTTTCGCGTCCGCCTTTGCTCGTTGCCATGATTCAGCTCCTTAGGCTTGGCCGCGTGCACGCAGGTCTGCGAGCACGGAGTCGATACCGTTCTTGTCGATCAGGCGCAGCGCAGCGCTCGAAACACGCAGGCGAACCCAACGGTTTTCACTTTCGACCCAGAAACGGCGGTATTGCAGGTTCGGCAGGAACCGGCGCTTGGTTTTGTTGTTGGCGTGGGAAACGTTGTTTCCGACCATCGGGCCCTTGCCCGTTACGTCGCATACGCGTGCCATGAGGACACTCTTTCTTGAACAGCTGGCACCGGGCAATCAGGGCGATTGCAGGTGTTTTGCAGCTTGACCTCGCCAGAAAACGGGTGGCGGTACCCCGGCTTTGCCGTAGCTCGCGAGAGAGCCCTGTTTCGGCAAAGCCTCGGATTATAGCCCTTTTGTGGGCCCTGCAGGTTACAGGGTGCCGTCCTGCTCCAGGAATCGCTGGGCGTCGAGAGCGGCCATGCAGCCGGTGCCGGCGCTAGTGATGGCCTGGCGGTAGACGTTGTCCTGCACGTCGCCGGCGGCGAAGACGCCCGGAATGCTGGTCATCGTGGCGAAGCCCTGCAGGCCGGAGCGGGTCAGGATGTAGTTGTCCTTCATCTCCAGCTGGCCCTGGAAGATGTCGGTGTTCGGGTGGTGGCCGATCGCGATGAAGCAACCCTTAAGGTCGATCTGCTCCGTGGCGCCGGTCTGCGTGTTCTTGATGCGGATGCCCGTCACGCCCGAGTCGTCGCCCAGCACCTGGTCGAGCTCGTTGTGCAGCTTCAGCTCGATCTTGCCCTCGGCGACCTTCTCCATGACCTTGTCGATCAGGATCGGCTCGGCCCGGAACTTGTCGCGGCGGTGCACCAGGGTGACCTTGTTCGCGATGTTGGCGAGGTAGAGCGCTTCCTCGACGGCCGTATTGCCGCCGCCGATCACGCACACTTCCTGCTCACGGTAGAAGAAGCCGTCGCAGGTCGCGCAGGCGGAGACGCCGCGGCCCATGAACTTCTGTTCGGAGTCGAGGCCCAGGTACTTCGCCGAAGCGCCAGTGGCGATGATCAGCGCGTCGCAGGTATAGGTGCCGCTGTCGCCGGTGAGGGTGAAGGGGCGCTTGCTCAGGTCGACCTTGTTGATGTGGTCGAAGACGATCTGCGTCTTGAAGCGCTCCGCATGCTCCAGGAAGCGCTGCATGAGGTCGGGTCCTTGCACGCCATGCACGTCGGCCGGCCAGTTGTCGACCTCGGTGGTGGTCATCAGCTGCCCGCCCTGGGCGATGCCGGTGATGAGCAGGGGCTGCAGATTTGCGCGTGCTGCATAGACGGCGGCCGTATAGCCGGCAGGGCCGGAGCCCAGAATCAAAACCTTGGCGTGTTGGGGAGCGGACATGAGTAGAAAACCTAGGATGGACGCTGCGTCAGCGTGTACATTTTCAGGGTGGTAGCGATATATATGGAGTATCACTGCCCGGTTCAACACCGGGTAAACGGTGTTTTCAATGCGCGCGATTGTAGTAATCCATCGGCTTGCTGCTTTCTGGATTGCTCCGCCCGCTATCTCAGGGATTGATAAATGTCGATGCTGTCCAACCTCGAATTGCTTCGGCGCGTTCCATTGTTCGCGTCGTTGACAGCCACGCAGTCCGCTAGCATCGCGGACGCGATCATCAAGAAGCGCTTCAAGCGCGCGGAGGTCGTCGTGGAGCAGGGCAAGAAGTCCGATGCGCTCTACATCATCCTGACCGGCCGCGCTCGCGTCACCAGCGCCGACAGCCGCGGACGAGAGGTCATCCTGGCAACGCTGCATCCCGGCGACTACCTCGGCGAGATGAGCCTGATCGACGACGAGCCCCATTCGGCCACCGTGCGCACCGAGATCCAGTGCGACGTGCTCATGCTGGGCCGCGACGCCTTCGCGCGCTGCCTGCCCGAGAACTCCTCCATGGCCTACAACATCATGCGCGGCCTGGTGCAGCGCCTGCGCCATGCCGACCGCAAGATCGAGTCGCTGGCGCTGATGGACGTCTACGGGCGCGTGGCCCGTTCGCTGCTCGAGTTCGCCATCGAGGACGGCGCCGGCAATCTCAAAGTGCGCGAGAAGATCTCCCGCCAGGATCTGGCCAAGATGGTCGGCGCCTCGCGCGAGATGGTGAGCCGGGTGATGAAGGATCTTGAGGAGCGCGGTTTCGTCCAGACGCAGGAAGACGGTTCGATGATCGTCAAGGAACGGCTCCTTTCGCTGGCCTGAGCCTCCAGGGCCGGGGCCGCCTGTAACGGCGGCCCCGGCCTTTTGTTGTAGTGTTCGTGCATCCGGCCCCAGTTTCCCGAGGCCGGGCGCCGTGTTTTTCATGACCTATTCGCTGAATACGCTTCAATCTTCTTCTGCCGCCGAGGGGCAACCCGTGCGCGTGCGCGCCATGCGCTTCGCGCACGAGATCACGCTGATCGCAGGATTCGCAGCGCTGCTGTTCTGGCTGCTCTCGATGCTGAGCTTCACGCCCTCCGACGCCGCCTGGTCCACTTCGGGCACCGGGGGCGAAATCAAGAACTGGGGCGGCCGCATCGGCGCCTGGCTGGCCGACGGCAGCTACTACGCCGCCGGCTATTCCGTCTGGTGGTGCCTTTTCGCCGGGCTGCGCGCCTGGCTGTCTTCGCTGGCCAACTGGCTGCGCGGCGGGGAACCCTCAGCCGCCGAACAGGCAGCGCCGCGCGGGCGCTTCAACCGCAGCCGCCTTGCCTTCTGGCTCGGCCTCGTCCTGCTGCTCTGCGCGAGCACGGTGCTCGAATGGTCGCGCCTTTACCGGCTCGAAGCCCACCTTCCGGGCTCCGGCGGCGGTGCGCTGGGCTATCTGGTCGGTCCCGCCAGCGTGCGCTGGATGGGCTTCACCGGCTCGGCGCTGGTGGCCATCGCCGGCGGCGTGATCGGCTCCGCGCTGGTGTTCCGCTTCTCCTGGAGTCTGATCGCCGAGCGCATCGGCGCACGCTTCTATTCGCTGTTCGAGTCGCGCCGTGAAAAGCGCGAGATGGCTGCAGACATCGCCATGGGCAAGCAGGCTGCCCGCGAGCGTGCGGAAGCCGACGAGTCCGCCTACGCGCGCGACGACATCGATTCCGGCCGCTCCGAGCCCTCGCTGTCGCCATCGTCCGGTGCCTTTGCCGGTGGTGGCGGAGGCGACGACGAGATCCTCATCGAGCCGCGTCCCAAGCGCCGCCCGCCATCGCCACCGGTGCAGATCGAACCCGCGATGACCGAGGTGCCCCGCAGCGACCGCGTCGTCAAGGAGCGCCAGAAGCCTCTCTTCAAGGAACTGCCCGACAGCAAGCTGCCGCAGGTCGACCTGCTCGACCCCGCCCAGGCGCGCCAGGAGACGGTCTCGGCCGACACGCTCGAGATGACCTCGCGCATGATCGAGAAGAAGCTCAAGGACTTCGGCGTCGAGGTGCGCGTGGTGCTCGCTTCGCCGGGCCCCGTCATCACGCGATACGAGATCGAGCCGGCCACCGGCGTCAAGGGCTCGCAGATCGTCAACCTCGCGAAGGACCTGGCGCGTTCGCTCTCGCTGGTGTCGATCCGCGTGGTCGAGACCATTCCGGGCAAGAACTACATGGCGCTGGAGCTGCCGAACGCCAAGCGCCAGTCGATCAAGCTCAGCGAGATCCTGGGCTCGCAGGTCTACAACGAAGGCAAGTCGATGCTCACCATGGGCCTCGGCAAGGACATCATCGGCAACCCGGTGGTGGCCGACCTCGCGAAGATGCCGCACGTGCTGGTGGCCGGTACCACCGGCTCGGGCAAGTCGGTGGGCATCAACGCGATGATCCTTTCGCTGCTCTACAAGGCCGAGGCGCGCGACGTCCGCCTGCTCATGATCGACCCGAAGATGCTCGAAATGTCGGTCTACGAAGGCATCCCGCACCTGCTGGCGCCCGTGGTCACCGACATGCGCCAGGCCGCGCACGGCCTGAACTGGTGCGTGGCCGAGATGGAGCGCCGCTACAAGCTCATGAGCAAGCTGGGCGTGCGCAACCTGGCCGGCTACAACACCAAGATCGACGAAGCCAAGGCGCGCGAGGAGTTCATCTACAACCCCTTCAGCCTCACGCCCGACGATCCCGAGCCGCTCAAGCGCGAGCCGCACATCGTCGTGGTGATCGACGAGCTGGCCGACCTGATGATGGTGGTCGGCAAGAAGATCGAAGAGCTGATCGCCCGCCTCGCGCAGAAGGCGCGCGCCGCCGGCATCCACCTCATCCTTGCCACCCAGCGCCCCAGCGTGGACGTGATCACCGGCCTGATCAAGGCCAACATCCCGACCCGCATCGCCTTCCAGGTGTCGAGCAAGATCGACAGCCGCACCATCCTCGACCAGATGGGCGCCGAGGCGCTGCTGGGCATGGGCGACATGCTCTACATGCCCAGCGGCACCGGCCTGCCGATCCGCGTGCACGGCGCCTTCGTCAGCGACGACGAAGTGCATCGCGTGGTGGCCTACCTCAAGAGCCAGGGCGAGCCCGACTACATCGAGGGCGTGCTCGAAGGCGGCACGGTCGATGGCGACGGTGAAGGCGACCTGCTCGGCGGCGGTGGCGACGGCGAGAAGGACCCGATGTACGACCAGGCGGTCGAAGTGGTGCTCAAGAACCGCAAGGCCAGCATCTCGCTGGTGCAGCGCCACCTGAAGATCGGCTACAACCGCGCCGCGCGGCTCGTCGAGGACATGGAGAAGGCCGGCCTCGTCAGCGCCATGAGCGGCAGCGGCCAGCGCGAGATCCTGGTGCCCGCGCGTGCGGCCGAATGACGGGCCGCGAAACCCGGATCGCCCAGGTTACTTGCTGAAAGGCAATTTGCAAAAGCGCCTTTCGGCATTGCAAATCTTCATCAAGGCCTACACCTGCCGCAATTCGCGGCGGGTAGGGTCGAAAGCCTGGTGCCATAGCCATTCAGAGGAATCCAAATTGAAACTGCGTCACTGGCTGCTGATAGGCCTGCTGAGTTCCGTCAACGCCTGGGCAGGCGGGCTCGACAGCCTCGAAACCTTCGTGAAGACGGTGAAGTCCGGCCGCGCCGACTTCACCCAGACCGTCACCGCGCCCGCGCGTGAAGGCCAGCCGGGCCGTACCAAGACCTCGGCCGGCACCTTCGAATTCCAGCGCCCGGGCAAGTTCAAGTTCGACTACCAGAAGCCCTTCGCGCAAAGCATCGTGGCCGACGGCAGGACGCTGTGGCTCTACGATGCCGACCTGAACCAGGTCACGCAGCGTGCGCAGGCGCAGGCATTGGGCTCCACGCCCGCGGCGCTGATCGCGGCGGCGCCCGACCTCAAGGCCCTGCAGGCCGATTTCACGCTGGAGTCCGCGCCCGACCGCGACGGCCTGCAGTGGGTCAAGGCCACGCCGAAGAACAAGGACGGCCAGCTGCAGAGCGTGCAGGTCGGTTTCCAGGGCGATGCATTGGCGGCGCTCGAAATCCTCGACAGCTTCGGCCAGCGCTCGGTGCTCAAGTTCAGCAAGGTCGAGGTGAACCCGTCCCTGCCCGCCAGCGTGTTCGACTTCAAGCCGCCGGCTGGCGCGGACGTCGTCAAGCAGTAAGTAACCGCGCAAGCAAGCCCACCGGATTGGCCACCACCGCTCATCAACCCCTCGCTGAACGCCTGCGTCCCAAGACGCTGGGCGAGGTGATCGGCCAGCAGCACCTGCTCGGCCCCGGGATGCCGCTGCGCATCGCCTTCGAATCGGGCCAGCCGCATTCCTGCATCCTGTGGGGCCCGCCGGGCACGGGCAAGACCACCATCGCACGATTGATGGCCGACGCCTTCGACGCGCAGTTCCTGAGCATCAGTGCGGTGCTCGGCGGCGTGAAGGACATCCGCGAAGCGGTGGAGCGCGCCACCGCCGCGCGCGACGGGCTCACGCAGCAGCGCACCATCGTCTTCGTCGACGAGGTGCATCGCTTCAACAAGAGCCAGCAGGACGCCTTCCTGCCGCACGTGGAGTCGGGCCTGTTCACCTTCATCGGCGCGACCACCGAGAACCCCTCGTTCGAGGTCAATTCGGCGTTGCTGTCGCGTGCCGCCGTCTACGTGCTGCAGTCGCTCGATGAGAGCAATCTCAAGCAGATCGTGGCGCGGGCGCAGGCCATACAGGCCGTGCCCGCCATCGACGACGCCGCGGTCGATCGTCTCGTGGCCTATGCGGACGGCGATGCGCGCCGGCTGCTCAACACGCTCGAGACGCTCGCGGTCGCAGCGCGCGCCGAGAAGCTCGACCACATCACCGACGAGTGGCTGCTGCGCGTGCTCGGCGAGCGCATGCGGCGCTACGACAAGGGTGGCGAGCAGTTCTACGACACCATCAGCGCGCTGCACAAGTCGGTGCGCGGCAGCGACCCCGATGCCGCGCTCTACTGGTTCGTGCGCATGCTCGATGGCGGCGCCGATCCGCGCTACATGGCGCGCCGGCTGGTGCGCATGGCCAGCGAAGACATCGGCTTGGCCGACCCGCGCGCGCTGCGCCTCGCGCTCGACGCTGCCGAGGTGTATGAACGGTTGGGTACCCCCGAGGGCGAACTCGCGCTGGCCGAGTGCGTGGTCTACCTCGCGATCGCGCCCAAGTCGAATGCGGTCTACAAGGCCTACAACGCGGTACGCGCCCTCGTGAAGACCGACACCACGCGCCCGGTGCCCATGCACCTGCGCAATGCGCCGACCAAGCTCATGAAGCAGCTCGACTACGGCAAGGGCTACCGCTATGCGCACGACGAGGAGGGCGGTTTCGCCGCCGGCGAGCGCTACCTTCCCGACGGCCTGGAGGGCCAGGTCTTCTACGAACCGGTGGAGCGTGGACTCGAGATCCGCATCGCGGAAAAGCTGCGCGACCTGCGCCGGCGCAACGACGAAGCCAAGGGCTGATACGGCCGTCGATACCCTCTTGCAGCACGCGCGCAAAGCGTGCATGACCCCACGCGCATACAGCATGACGTGAGCGGGTAAACCCCGGTCCGCGCGCACCGAATCGGCGCTGGCGCGTGACTACAATCCCGCCCACAAATCCGCCGGCGACACATGTTGGCTGGTTTTTTGCTTGTCAAGCCAGGGGCGCCAAACCGGTGTCCCGGTGGGTGAATGGCACCCCAACGGTGCAACACATAGGAAATCGCGTTATGGACATTTTGCTGCAGCAGATCATCAACGGTCTGGTTCTCGGCAGCATGTATGCCTTGATAGCCCTGGGCTATACCATGGTGTACGGCATCATCAATCTGATCAACTTTGCACACGGCGAGGTGCTGATGGTGGGGGCTCTCACGAGCTGGACCATCATCGGGCTCATGAAGGACGGCATGCCCAACACCCCGGGCTGGCTGATCCTCTTCATCGCGCTGATCATCGCCTGCGTCGTCGCGGCAACCCTCAACTTCGTGATCGAGAAGGTGGCCTACCGGCCGCTGCGCAACAGCCCCAAGCTCGCGCCGCTCATCACCGCCATCGGCATGTCGATCCTGCTGCAGACGCTGGCGATGATCATCTGGAAGCCGACCAACAAGGCCTATCCCACCCTCCTGCCTTCCGACCCCATCCACCTCGGCGGTGCGGTCATCTCCCCGACCCAGGTCATGATCCTCAGCGTCACGGCGTTCTCGCTCGTGGTGCTCATGTGGCTGGTCAACTACACCAAGCTCGGCCGCGCGATGCGCGCCACCGCCGAGAACCCGCGCGTCGCGGCGCTCATGGGCATCCGACCCGACATGGTCATCTCGGCCACCTTCATCATCGGTGCCGTGCTCGCGGCCATCGCCGGCGTCATGTACGCCTCCAACTACGGCATCGCGCAGCACGCGATGGGCTTCCTGCCCGGCCTCAAGGCCTTCACCGCGGCCGTGTTCGGCGGCATCGGCAACCTCGCCGGTGCGGTCGTCGGCGGCATCCTGCTGGGCCTCATCGAAGCGATCGGCTCGGGCTACATCGGAACGCTGACCGGCGGCGTGCTCGGCAGCAACTACAGCGACATCTTCGCGTTCATCGTGCTGATCGCCATGCTCACGCTGCGTCCTTCGGGCCTGCTGGGCGAACGCGTGGCCGACCGCGCCTGAGGAGCTTGCCATCATGAAGAACAGCAAGAACCTCGCCCTGTACGTCATCGGCGCCATCGCCGTGCTCGCGCTGCCGCTGCTGCTGCAGATGCAGGGCAACGCCTGGGTGCGCATCGCCGACATCGCACTGCTCTACGTGCTGCTGGCCCTGGGCCTGAACATCGTGGTCGGCTACGCCGGCCTGCTCGACCTGGGCTACGTGGCCTTCTTCGCGGTGGGGGCGTACCTCTTCGCGCTGATGGGCTCGTCGCACCTGTCCGAGACCTTCGAGTGGTTCAAGATCACCTTCCCGAACGGCATGCACACCTCGCTGCTGATCGTGATACCGCTGGCCTTCGTGCTCGCGGCGGTGCTCGGCGTGCTGCTGGGCGCGCCAACGCTCAAGCTGCGCGGCGACTACCTCGCCATCGTCACGCTCGGCTTCGGCGAAATCATCCGCGTGTTCCTGAACAACCTCGACCAGCCGGTGAACATCACCAACGGTCCGAAGGGCATCACCTCGATCGACTCGATCAAGTTCTGGGGGCTCGACCTCGGCAAGGCGCTGAAGTTCGACGGCTTCACCATTTCGTCGGTCACGCTCTACTACTACCTGTTCCTGGCGCTGGTGCTGGTCACCATCCTCATCTCGCACCGCCTGCAGCTCTCGCGCATCGGCCGCGCCTGGATGGCCATCCGCGAGGACGAGATCGCCGCCAAGGCCATGGGCATCAACACCCGCAACATGAAGCTGCTGGCCTTCGGCATGGGCGCGAGCTTCGGCGGCGTCTCCGGCGCGATGTTCGCGGCCTTCCAGGGCTTCGTGTCGCCCGAGTCCTTCAGCCTGATGGAGTCGGTGATGATCGTTGCGATGGTCGTGCTCGGCGGCATCGGCCACCTGCCCGGCGTGATCCTGGGCGCCATCCTGCTGGCCGCGCTGCCCGAGGTGCTGCGTTACGTGGCGGGCCCGCTGCAGTCGATGACCGACGGCCGCCTCGACGCTTCCATCCTGCGCCAGCTGTTCATCGCGCTGGCCATGATCGTCATCATGCTGGTACGCCCGCGCGGCCTGTGGCCCTCGCCGGAGCATGGCAAGTCGCTGACCAGGAAGGGCGGAGCGCCCGTCGACCCGACCCACGCTGCAGTGGCCCCCGGCTCGCTGCAGACGCACGCACCGGGCATCGATACGCCCGCCGACGAGCTGCCAGGCGCCGATTCCCGTCCCATGTCGATCAATCCCTGAACGCACGAGGAAGAATCAACATGACGACCGACACCATCCTCGACGTCCGGGGCATCTCCAAGCGCTTCGGCGGGCTGCAGGCCCTGTCCGATGTGGGCATCACCATCAAGCGCGGCCAGGTCTACGGCCTGATCGGCCCCAACGGCGCCGGCAAGACCACGTTCTTCAACGTGATCACCGGCCTGTATACGCCCGACAGCGGCACCTTCGAGCTCGCGGGCAAGCCCTACCAGCCGACGGCGGTGCACGAAGTGGCCAAGGCCGGCATCGCGCGCACCTTCCAGAACATCCGCCTCTTCGCCGAAATGACGGCGCTCGAGAACGTGATGGTCGGGCGCCACATCCGCACCCATTCGGGCGTGCTCGGCGCGATGTTCCGCACCGGCGGCTTCAAGGCCGAGGAGAAGGCCATCGCCGAGCGGGCGCACGAACTGCTCGACTACGTGGGCATCGGCAAGTTCGCCGACTACAAGGCGCGCACGCTGTCGTACGGCGACCAGCGCCGCCTCGAGATCGCACGCGCGCTGGCCACCGACCCGCAGCTCATCGCGCTGGACGAGCCCGCGGCCGGCATGAACTCCACCGAGAAGGTGGCGCTGCGCGAGCTGATCGACCGCATCCGCCGCGACAACCGCACCATCCTGATCATCGAGCACGACGTCAAGCTCATCATGGGCCTGTGCGACCGCGTCACCGTGCTGGACTACGGCAAGCAGATCGCCGAAGGCACCCCGGTGGACGTGCAGAAGAACGAGAAGGTGATCGAGGCCTACCTCGGCACCGGAGGACATTGAGATGAGCGCAGCAACGATGACGAGCGAACAAGACATCGCGACGAAGACGGCGGGCAAGGTGCTGCTGAAGGTCAACGGCCTGAAGGTGGGCTATGGCGGCATCCAGGCCGTCAAGGGCGTGGACTTCGAGGTGCGCGAGGGCGAGCTGGTCTCGCTGATCGGCTCCAACGGCGCGGGCAAGACCACCACCATGAAGGCCATCACCGGCACGCTGCCGGCAGGGGCTGGCAACATCGAGTTCCTGGGCCGCAGCATCAAGGGCCGCGGCGCCTGGGACCTCGTGGAAGAGGGCCTGGTGATGGTGCCGGAAGGTCGTGGCGTGTTCACGCGCATGACCATCACCGAGAACCTGCAGATCGGCGCCTACATCCGCAAGGACAAGGCCGGCATCGCGAGCGACATGGAGCGCGTGTTCGTCACCTTCCCGCGCCTGCGCGAACGCAAGGACCAGCTGGCCGGCACCATGTCGGGCGGCGAGCAGCAGATGCTGGCCATGGGCCGAGCGCTCATGGCGCGCCCCAAGGTGCTGCTGCTCGACGAGCCCACCATGGGCCTGTCGCCCATCATGTGCGACAAGATCTTCGAGGTGGTGCAGACCGTGGCCTCGCAGGGCGTGACCATCCTGCTGGTCGAGCAGAACGCCAATCGCGCGCTGCAGCTGGCCGACCGCGGCTACGTGATGGAGTCGGGCCTCATCACCATGAGCGGCGATGCCAAGGGCCTGCTGAGCGACCCGCGCGTGCGGGCCGCGTACCTCGGCGAATAGGCGGGCGTTCCGTTCGCCACAGGCGGTGCGGGCCGCGCCCGCATGGTGCGGCAGTGCGCACCGCCTTTTTCTTTTTTCCTGCCGGCTACATCATCGCCGCGGCGGCCTTGATCGCCTCGCGGATGCGCCCGTAGGTGCCGCAGCGGCACACGTTCTCGATGGCGTCGATGTCGGCATCCGTCGGGTTGCGCGTGCGGCGCAGCAGGTCCACCGCCGCCATGATCTGCCCCGGCTGGCAGAAGCCGCATTGCGGCACGTCGAGGTTCAGCCAGGCCTGCTGCACCGGATGCAGCGTGTTGCCATTGGCCAGCCCCTCGATGGTCGTCACCTGGCGGCCGCGCACGTCGGACACGCGCACCGAGCACACCGTCACCGCCTTGCCGTCGACGTGGCAGGTGCAGGCCTTGCACACGTTGATGCCGCAGCCGTACTTCGGCCCGGTGATGCCGAGCTTGTCGCGAAGCACCCAGAGCAGGGCCATGTCGTCGGGCGCCTCGACGTCGACGTTCTGGCCGTTCACCTTGAAAGATTGCACGGGCATGGGGAGTCTCCTCAGGTCGGGATCTGGACGTTGACGGGCGTGGGCAGCTTGCCCGGCGGGATCGGCGTGAAGTCGACCGGGAAGTTCAGCGGGAAGCTGCGCGGCCTGGTGCCGGTGGCGCGCGCATAGGCGTTGGCGATGGCGCCGGAGCTGGCCGAGAGGCCGACCTCGCCCAGACCGCCGATGGCCTCGGCGCTGGGCGGCATGATGATGATCTTCACGTCCTTCGGGTAGTTCTTCATGCGCGAGAAGTGGTACTGCGAATAGCTGCCTTCCAGCGGCAGGCCGTTCTGGATGTGCAGCCCCGCACTGAGCACCAGCGCGATCGACTCGCACAGGCCGCCCTGCAGCTGCGCCTCGATGCCCGAGGGGTTGATCGGCGTGCCCACGTCGATCGCGATGGTGGCGCGAACCACCTGCGCGGCAGACGGCACCCGCGCGTCGATCTCGACGATGCAGGCCGTGAACGACTTCGTCTCCTGGTGCACGCCCACGCCCTGCGCGAAGCCCGCGGGCATCGCCTTGCCCCATTGCGCCGCCTCGGCCACGGCCTTGAGCACCGCGCGGGCGCGCGGCAGCCGCAGGTACTCGAGCCGGAAGGCGACCGGGTCCTTGCCCGCCGCCTTGGCCATCTCGTCGACCAGGATCTCCTCCACCAGCCGCGAGGGCTGGATGTGCACCGAGCGGTACGAGCAGGTGTTCATGTCGATCGGCACCGGCGTCAGCAGCTTGGTCGTGACGCCGAAGTTGTAGGGCGAGGAGACCATGGTCTTGAACATGGTCTGCTCGATCGCGAAGTTGCCCACCGTCTGCGGAAAGGCGTTGGGCAGCGCGATGGCTGCGGCCTCCAGCATGTTGCCGAAGCCGTGGCGCGTGTCGAGCCGCACGCCGGCGACGCGCTGCTCGAAGGCGATCACCTGGCCCAGCAGCATGGTGGCGCGCGCCTTGTGGAACATCGGCGGGCGCATGCGCGTGTGGCGCATGTCGTCGGTGCGGTGGTACATCAGGCGGCAGGGGCGCCCGAGCGCCTTCGATACCTGGATCGCCTGCAGCACCGGGTCCCAGAAGAGCCGCCGGCCGAAGGAGCCGCCCGAAGGCACCACGTGCACGGTCACCCTGTTCAAGGGCAGGCCGAGTTCGGCCGCGACCGCCTGATGGGTGACGATGGGGCTTTGCAGGCCGGCCCAGATCTCGGCCCGGTCGGGACGCACGTCGGCGATCGCGCATTCCACTTCCATCGGGCAGTGCGAGACCGGTGCGAACTCGAACTCGCCCTCCACGGTCAGCGCGCCCAGCGGCGGCAGCGCGAAGGGCAGCAGCGCCGACTTCAGCTTGCGCATGATGGTGGCGTTCGACTCGCCGTCGATCGGCCCGGCGGCCCAGGTCACGTCGAGCGCGTTCACCGCGGCCCATGCCTGCCCGAAGGTCTCGGCCATCACGGCCACGCCGGGCGGCGTCGGCGTGATGCCGTTGGTCGACGGAATCGGCACCACGCCGATCACGCCCGGCATGGCCATCACCGTGTTCATGTTGTTGATGCTCACGAACTTGCCGTTGATGGTCGGCGGGCGCCGCACCATGGTCGGCATCGCGCCGGGCACAGCCTGGTCGAGCGTGAACTTCTTGCGCCCGGTGACGATGTCCAGCGCATCGAGCCGCGTGACGCGCTGCCCGACCACCGAGGGCGTGGAGCCCGAGAGCACACCGCCCAGGCCGCCCAGCAGCGGCATCCCGGCATGCAGCGAGCGCACGCTCGACGAGCCGCCGGTGAGCTGGTTCCAGATCAGCTCGGGGCTGGCGTCGGCCGAGGTCACCTCGATGGCGCTCAGCGGCAGGCGCAGCTTGTCGGCCAGCATCATCGCGGTGGCCGTGGCGATGCCCTGGCCCACCTCCAGGCGCGGCAGCGCGAGCCGCACGCGTCCGTTCTCGCCGTTGGTCACTTTCACGAGGGGCATGGTCGGCAGCGCGGTCAGCGTCACCGCATCGCCGATGTCGAACAGGTCGGTGGTGTCCGGAGGCGTCATCGGCAGCAGCGCGGCGGCTGCCGTGGCGGGCGCCGCGAGGCCTGCAAGTCCGGCGACCCCGGCCGTGGCCGAGACCAGCGGCGCGGCCGTCGCGTAGCCCAGGACCTCGCGCCGGCGCAGGCCCGGCGCGTCACCGCCGTCCGGCCCGCGCGAGGGACGCGGGCTCTCGTTCGAACGCTTCATCGTTGTCTCCTTGTTGTGGTGGCGAACGCGAGCGACTGTGGCATCATCGCCGCGCCCGGGATGTCGTTGGAACGACATTCCTTACGGCCCGCGATGGACCGGCTCTTGCGACGAGCCGGCCGTGTCCTGGGAGGAGACCCGACGATGTCGACGAGCGCGCTGGAGAACATGCTCCGCGAGAGCCTGTGGGCACGAGCCCTCACGAGCGAGGAGCTCGATCGCGTCGTGCAGGAGTCCCACGAGCGCACCATTCCTGCTGGCGGTTTCGTCGTGCGGCGCGGCGAGCCCGCCGATCACTGGGTCGGCGTGATGGACGGCCTGCTGAAGATGTCCGTGTCGCTGCCCGACGGCCGCGTTTCCACCTTCACCGGCGTCACCGCCGGCGGCTGGAGCGGCGAGGGCTCTTTGCTCACCCCCGGACCCTGGCGCTACGACGGCGTGGCGCTGCGGCCCACCCGCGTCGCATGCATCCCGAAGCACAGCTTCGAGCGCCTCCTGGCCTCGAACATCGAATTCAATCGGTTTCTGTTGTTACACATCAATGCGCGACTGAGCCTGTTCATCGGGCTCATGGAGTTCGATCGCCTGCTGGGGCCCGACGCGCGCGTGGCGCGCTGCCTCGCCAGCCTGTTCGATCCGATCCTCTATCCGCGCGCCGACCGTTTCGTGCGGCTGAGCCAGGACGAGATCGGCCTGCTGTCGGCGGTGTCGCGCCAGCGCGCGAACCGGGCGCTGCACGCCCTGCAGCGCGACGGCCTGCTGCGCGTGGAACATGGCGGTGTCGAAGTGCTCGACCTCGCGGGGCTGCGCAGCTATTCGGGCGATGCCTCCTCGGTGGCGCTGCGCCGCGAGGAGGCCCTGCCCGAGGACCTCGTCAGTCCACCTTCGCGCCGGTGGCCTTGACGACCTTCTCGTACTTGGCGAGCTCGCTCTTCATGAAGGCGCCGAACTGCTCGGGCGAGCTGCCCACCGGCTCGGCCAGCAGCGAGGCGAAGCGGGTCTTCGTCTCCGGCGCGTTCAGCGCCGCGACGAAGGCCTGGTTGAGCTTCACGACCACGTCGTGCGGCGTGCCCGCCGGGGCGACCAGGCCCCACCAGGTGTCGATCGAGAAGCCCTTGAGCGTGTCGGCCACGGGCGGCACCTCAGGCAGCGAACTGCTGCGCTGCAGCGTTGTCACCGCCAGCGCCTTGAGCTTGCCCGAGCGGATGTTCGGCGCGGCGGTGGCGAGGTTGTCGAAGTTGAAGTCGACCTGGCCCGAGATCAGCGCCAGCTGCGCCGGATTGCCGCCGTTGTACGGAATGTGCAGCGCGAAGATGCCCGCTTCCTTCTTGAACAGCTCGCCCGCGAGGTGCCCCGCGCTGCCGTTGCCGCCGCTGCCGTAGTTGAGCTTGGCGGGGTTAGCCTTGGCGTAGCGGATCAGGTCGGCCACGCTGTTGATGTTCAGGCGCCTGGCCGTGTCGGCGTTCATCACCAGCACGTTGGGCACGCGGACCATCTGCGTGATCGGCGCGAAGTCGGTTGCGGCGTTGAACGGCATCTTGCTGTAGAGCCACGGGTTCACCGCGTTGGTGGCGGTGGCCGCGATGCCGATCGTCAGGCCGTCGGCAGGCGCCTTCGCCACCGCATCGGCGCCGATGTTGCCGCCCGCGCCGGGCTTGTTGTCGATGATGACCGTGCCCAGCGAGTCCTTCACGCGCTCTGCCAGGATGCGCGCGGTGTTGTCGATGGGGCCGCCCGCTGCGTAGGGGACGATCAGGCGGATGGGCCGCTGCGACTGCTGCGCCATGGCCTGTCCGGTGCCCAGCAGGGCGGCGGCGCTTGCGATCAGGGTGAGGAGGAAGTGTCTCGTCTTCATTTGTTCTTGGGTCTGTCGTTCTCGGGGAACCGGTGGAACCGGGGAGTCTCAGGGCAGGGCCTTGTCCGCCTCCGTGGTGAATGCGTCGGCGAAGAATTCTTCCTCGGGCAGGCCGGCCAGCGCCACGTAGTCGCGCTTGGCCGAGTCGACCACGATGGGCGCGCCGCAGGCATACACCTGGTGGCCCGACAGGTCGGCGAAGTCCTCGAGCACGGCCTTGTGGACGAAGCCGGTGCGGCCGGTCCAGTTGTCCTCGGGCGTTGCGTTGGAGACCACCGGCACGTAGCGCAGGTTCGGCATCCGAGCCATCTGCTCGCGCAGCCAGCCGTCCATGTACAGGTCTTCGGGCCGGCGGCCGCCCCAGTACAGCGTGGCGGGGCGGTCGATGCCCTTGAACTGCATGTGCTCCAGCAGCGCCTTGATGGGCGCGAAGCCGGTGCCGGAGGCCAGCAGGATCATCGGCTTGTCGGAATCCTCGCGCAGGAAGAAGCTGCCGAATGGGCCTTCGATGCGCAGGATCTCCTTTTCCTTCATCGTGCCGAAGACGTGGTCGGTGAACTTGCCGCCGGGCAGGTGCCGCAGGTGCAGCTCGATGCCGGTGCCGGGCTGAGCCAGCGTGTGCGGCGCGTTGGCCATCGAGTAGCTGCGGCGCGAGCCGTCGCGCAGGATGAATTCGACGTACTGGCCAGCGTAGAACTGCAGTGGCTCCCCGGCCGGCAGCTGCAGGCGCACCAGCATCACGTCGTGCGACTGGCGCGTGAGGGCCATCACGCGCACCGGCATCTTGCGGATCGGCAGCGCGCCGGCCTCGGTGACCTGGCGCGATTCGAGCACCACGTCGCTCGTGGGATGGGCGCAGCAGGTGAGCACGTAACCGGCCAGCTGCTCCTCGGCGCTCAGGGCCTTGCTCTGGTGCGGACCGAGGGTGACTTCGCCCGAGAGCTTCTTGCACTTGCACGAGCCGCAGGCGCCGTCCTTGCAGCCGTAGGGCAGGCCGATGCCCTGGCGGATGCCTGCGGCCAGGATGGTTTCGTCGCCCTGGACCACGAAATTGCGCCCGCTGGGCTCGACGGTGATGGAGAAGCCCGCTTCGTGCGGCGCTGTGGCAGTCATCGGTATTCTTCGAGGGGTAACGCTCCCTCCGGGCCGCTGGCGGCCAGGGAAGCTGGAACTGAATTGGGAAGACGGGAACAGGATTTTGCCTTCAATCAATAGCCCCTCCGGCGCGCTGCCAGCGCGGTTCCGGCGAGAACGCCTGCTGATCGTCGGTTGCGGCGACGTGGGCCAGCGCGTGGCGCGCGACCTGCGCGGGCGCTTGCAGCTGGTGGCGCTCACTTCGTCGATGGGGCGGGTGGACGCCCTGCGCACTGCCGGAATACGCCCGCTGGTGGGCAATCTCGACGATCCGCGCACCCTGCGCCGGCTCGCCGGCATCGCCACCCGGGTGCTGCATCTGGCGCCCCCTGCGCGCGACGGCGGCCCCGCCTGGTGGCGCGACCAGCGCACCACCACGCTGGCGCGGGCCCTGCGACTGCGTTCGATGCCCTCGGCCTTCGTCTACGGCTCGACCAGCGGCGTCTACGGCGACTGCGGCGGCGCGCGCATCGACGAAACCCGCGCCCTGCGCCCCGACACCCCGCGCTCGCACCGCCGCGTCGACGCCGAACGCGCCGTGCGCTGGCTCGGCCGCAGCGCAGGCGTGCGCGCCAGCATCCTGCGCATCCCCGGCATCTATGCCCCCGACCGCGAGAACGGCACCCCCCGCGCCCGCCTCCAGCGCGGCACGCCCGTGCTGCGGCGCGAGGACGACGTCTACACCAGCCACATCCACGCCGACGACCTCGCCCGCGCCTGCATCGCCGCGCTCTTCCGCGGCAAGCCGCAGCGCGTCGTGCACGCCGCGGACGACACCGAACTTCGCATGGGCGACTACATCGACCTGGCCGCCGACCTCTACGGCATGCCCCGCCCGCCCCGCGTGGCCCGGGGCGAGGCCGAGCGGCAGCTTCCACTGCAGCTGCTGAGCTTCATGGGGGAATCGCGCCGGCTGGACAACACGCGGCTGAAGCGCGAGTTGAGGGTGCGCCTGGCGCATCCGACGGTACACACCGGCCTGCGCGAAACGGCGTAAAAAGAAAGGGAAGGAGAAGGCCCAATTCCAGGGACACCGTGGAACCGGCTTCGCCGGGCCACCGGTGTCGCCCCCGGAAGGTGGTTGGCGTAGCGACACGAAGTGCGCGAAGACTGGGGGCGAGCCAGAACCTGTGGTGCCCGGGGCCGGAATCGAACCGGCACGCCTTGCGGCGGGGGATTTTGAGTCCCCTGCGTCTACCAATTTCACCACCCGGGCAGGGTTCTGAACGAAGCCCAAAATTATGGCACAGTGGCTGGCATGAACTATCCGACGATCGAAGACGCCATCGGCAAGACCCCTCTGGTCGCACTGCAACGCATCAATGCCGCAGAAAATGCCCGGCGCGGCAACGTGATTCTCGGCAAGCTCGAAGGCAACAACCCCGCCGGCTCCGTGAAGGACCGGCCCGCTCTCTCGATGATCCGGCGCGCCGAGGAGCGCGGCGAGATCAAGCCCGGCGACACCCTGATCGAAGCCACTTCCGGCAACACCGGCATCGCGCTCGCGATGGCCGCCGCCATCAAGGGCTACCGCATGCTGCTCATCATGCCGGAGGACCTTTCCGTGGAGCGTGCGCAGACCATGAAGGCCTTCGGCGCCGAGCTCGTGCTCACGCCCAAGAGCGGCGGCATGGAATACGCCCGCGACCTCGCCGAACAGATGGTGGCCCAGGGCAAGGGCCGTGTGCTCGACCAGTTCGCCAACCCCGACAACCCGCGCATCCATTACGAGACCACCGGCCCCGAGATCTGGGCCGACACCAAGGGCAAGGTCACGCACTTCGTGAGCGCGATGGGCACGACCGGCACCATCACCGGCGTGTCGCGCTTCCTCAAGGAGAAGAACCCCGCGGTGCGCATCATCGGCGCGCAGCCGGCAGAGGGCTCGCGCATCCCAGGCATCCGCAAGTGGCCGGCCGAATACCTGCCGAAGATCTTCGATCCGAGCCGCGTCGACGAGGAGATCAGCGTGAGCCAGAGCGATGCCGAAGAGATGTGCCGCCGCCTCGCGCGCGAGGAGGGCATCTTCGGCGGCATTTCGGCCGCAGGCGCGCTATGGGCTGCGCTCGAAGTGTCGAAGACGGTCGAGAACGCCACCATCGTCTTCGTGGTCTGCGACCGCGGCGACCGCTACCTCTCCACCGGTGTCTTCCCCGCCTGACAAGGCCCGCCCCCAGGCCATGCGAACTTCGTGTCGCTTCGCCAACCCCCTCCGGGGGCAACACCTGCAGCGCGGCAAAGCCGGTTCTGCGGTGTTCCCGGAAGGGGCCACGACTCAACAACAAGAAGGCTGAGAACCCCATGCCCCATCCCAAGTTCTGCCAGGTCTGCGCCACGCCGCTCGAGTGGATCGCGTTGATGGAAGACGGCGGCCCCAAGGAGCGGCTGCGCTGCCCCAACTGCGGCCACACGCACTGGAACAACCCGACGCCCGTGCTCGCGGCCATCGTCGAGTACCGCGGCCAGGTGCTGTTGGCGCGCAATGCCGCGTGGCCGGGCAAGATGTTCGCGCTCATCACCGGCTTCATGGAGGCCGGCGAGACGCCCGAGGAGGGCATCGCACGCGAGGTGAAGGAAGAGACCAACCTCGACGTGAGCGCCACGAAGATCGTCGGCGCCTACGACTTCCAGCGAATGAACCAGGTCATCATCGCCTACCACGTGGTGGCCGACGGCGAGGTGAAGCTCTCGCCCGAGCTGGTCGACTACCGCCTCTACGACCTGCCCGATCTCAAGTGCTGGCCCGCCGGCACCGGCTATGCGCTGGCCGACTGGCTGCGCACGCGCGGGCACGAGCCCGTGTTCTTCACCGCCGCGGAAAACGAGGAGCGCCGCCGCGGCCTGAACCTGCCGCCGGAGCCGGGCAATGCAAGTTGATCGCGAACTCGACACGCGCGGGCTGAACTGCCCGCTGCCAATCCTCAAGGCGAAGAAGTCGCTCAACGACATGGCTAGCGGCCAGCTGCTGAAGGTGGTGTCGACCGACCCCGGATCGATCCGCGACTTCCAGGCCTTCGCGCGCCAGACCGGCAACGAGCTGATGGAGCAGGAAACCGTCGGTACCGACTTCATCCACGTGCTGAAGCGCCGTTGACGAAACGCAGGCATTACAAAAAAGAAAAGGGCCGCTGTTGCGGCCCGTTCTGCATGTGCTCGAAGCGAAGGATTACAGCTTCAGGCTCTTGAGGTACTCGCGGAAATCCGCGCCCACCTCGGGGTGCGCCAGCGCCAGTTCCACCGACGCCTGCAGGAAGCCTTCCTTGCTGCCGCAGTCGTAGCGGGTGCCCTTGTACGAGTACGCGTAGACCGATTCCTTCTTCATCAGCGCCGCGATGCCGTCGGTCAGCTGGATCTCGCCGCCCGCGCCCTTGGGCTGGTTGCGGATCTCGGCGAACACGCCCGGCGTGAGGATGTAGCGGCCGGCCACGCCCAGACGCGAGGGGGCTTCCTCGGGCTTCGGCTTCTCGATCATGCGGCTGACCTTCACCAGGCCTTCCTCGACCGTGTCGCCGGCCACGATGCCGTAGCGCTTGACGTGCTCGAGCGGCACTTCCTGCACCGCGAGCAGCGAGCCGCCGAGGCGGCCGAAGGCTTCGGTCATCTGAGCCAGCACCGGCTGGCCGCCGTCGGGGCCGACCATCAGGTCGTCCGCCAGCAGCACGGCGAAGGGCTCGTTGCCGACCAGGTGCTCGGCGCACAGCACCGCGTGACCCAGGCCCAGCATGCGCGGCTGGCGCACGTAGGAGCAGGTCATGTCGTCGGGCATGACCGAGCGGGCGATGTTCAGCAGGGCGGTCTTGCCGCTGGCTTCGAGCTGGCTCTCGAGCTCGTAGGCGGTGTCGTAGTGGTCTTCGATGGCGCGCTTGTTGCGGCCGGTCACGAAGATCATGTCGCGGATGCCGGCTGCGTACGCCTCTTCGACGGCGTACTGGATCAGCGGCTTGTCGACCACGGGCAGCATTTCCTTGGGTTGCGCCTTCGTGGCCGGCAGGAAACGGGTGCCGAAGCCTGCAACGGGGAATACGGCCTTGCGGATGCGGGTCGCGGTAGTGGACATGGGCGGTTCAGCGTCTTTCGTCAAAGAGGGGGATGGCAGGATGCGAAACGGCGCGCAGCCGCTCCTGGCATCCTATACGTCTTCGAAGCCCCCGGTCTGTCAGCCGAGGCGTACAAGCTGGTCGCGCAGGCGCTCCAGGATGGCGGTGAAGTCAGTCAGACGTTTACGTTCCTGCTCGATCACGGCCGGCGGAGCCTTCGCGACGAAGGCTTCGTTGCCCAGCTTGGAGTGCACCTTGGCGATCTCGCCTTCGACGCGGGCGACTTCCTTGCCGATGCGGACCTTCTCCGCGGCCTTGTCGATCTCCATGTGCAGGCACAGGCGTGCGGCACCCACCACGGCCACGGGCGCAGCCTCGGCGGCAGCCGACCAGGAGGCCTCGTCGTCGAAGACCTTCACTTCCTTGAGCTTGGCCAGCGCCTGCAGCACTGGCGCCGATTCGCGCAGGAAGGCCGCGCCTTCTGCGTCGTCGGCCACGGCGTAGAGCGGCAGGCGCGTGGCGGGCGAAACGTTCATCTCGCCGCGCAGCGTCCGGCATGCATCCACCAGCGCCTTCAGGCGCGCGACGTACGCTTCGGCCGCCTCGTCGATCTTCTCGGGCTGGCTCTTCGGATAGGCGGCGATCATGATCGACTCGCCCTCACGTCCTGCAACCTTCGACACCTTCTGCCACAGCTCTTCGGTGATGAACGGAATCACGGGGTGCGCGAGGCGCAGCAGGGTCTCGAGCACGCGGATGAGCGTGCGGCGCGTGGCGCGCTTCTGCGCGTCGTCGCCGGTCTGGATCTGCACCTTGGCGATCTCGAGGTACCAGTCGCAGAACTCGTCCCAGGCGAACTGGTAGATCGCGGTGGCCACGTTGTCGAGGCGGTATTCCTCGAAGCCCTGGGCCACCTCGGCTTCCACGCGCTGGAGCTTGGACACGATCCAGTAGTCGGCGCGGCTGAACTTCAGGTAGCCATGGGCCTTGCCGCCGACCTGGCATTCTTCCTTGGTGTGCTCCAGCAGGCCGCAGTCCTGGCCCTCGCAGTTCATCAGCACGAAGCGCGTGGCGTTCCACAGCTTGTTGCAGAAGTTGCGGTAGCCCTCGCAGCGCTTGGAGTCGAAGTTGATGCTGCGGCCGAGCGACGCGAGCGAGGCGAAGGTGAAGCGCAGTGCGTCGGCGCCGAAGGCGGGGATGCCCTCCGGGAATTCCTTCTGGGTGTTCTTGCGAACGGCGGGCGCCGTCTCGGGCTTGCGCAGGCCCTGCGTGCGCTTGTCGAGCAGCGCGGGCAGCTCGATGCCGTCGATCAGGTCCACCGGGTCGAGCACGTTGCCTTCCGACTTGCTCATCTTCTTGCCCTGCGCGTCGCGCACCAGGCCGTGGATGTACACGTGCTTGAAGGGCACCTTGCCGATGAAGTGCTTGGTCATCATGATCATCCGGGCGACCCAGAAGAAGATGATGTCGTAGCCGGTCACCAGCACGGTGGAGGGCAGGTACAGGTCGAGGTCCTGCGTCTTCTCGGGCCAGCCGAGCGACGAGAAGGGCACCAGCGCCGACGAATACCAGGTGTCGAGCACGTCCTCGTCGCGCGTCAGTTTCTTGCCGGGCGCCTTGGCCTGGGCGGCGGCTTCGTCCTCCGCCACGTACACATTGCCTTCCTCGTCGTACCAGGCCGGAATCTGGTGGCCCCACCAGAGCTGGCGCGAGATGGTCCAGTCCTGGATGTTCTCCATCCAGTGGTTGTAGGTGTTGACCCAGTTCTCGGGCACGAAGCGCACCTCGCCCGACTTCACCACGTCGATGGCCTTCTGCGCGATCGACTGGCCGTCGGCGCCGGGGCGCGTCATGGCCACGTACCACTGGTCGGTGAGCATCGGCTCGACGATGGCGCCCGAGCGCGCGCAGCGCGGCACCATCAGCCTGTGCTTCTTCACCTCGACCAGCAGGCCCAGCGCGTCGAGATCGGCCACGATGGCCTTGCGCGCCACGAAGCGGTCGAGGCCGCGGTACTTCTCGGGGGCGTTGTCGTTGATGGTGGCGTCGAGCGTGAGCACGCCGATCATCTCGAGCTTGTGGCGCTGGCCGACCGCATAGTCGTTGTAGTCGTGCGCGGGCGTGACCTTCACGACGCCGGTGCCGAATTCCTTGTCGACGTAGTCGTCGGCAATGATCGGGATCAGACGGTCCACCAGCGGCAGCTTCACGCGCTTGCCGACGAGGTGCCTGTAGCGCTCATCCTCGGGGTGGACCATCACGGCCGTGTCGCCGAGCATGGTCTCGGGTCGGGTGGTGGCCACGGTCAGGGTGCCGCTGCCGTCTTCGAGCGGGTAGGCGATGTGCCAGAGCGAGCCGTCTTCCTCCTCGCTCTCGACCTCGAGGTCGCTCACCGAGGTCTTGAGCACCGGGTCCCAGTTGCCCAGGCGCTTGCCGCGGTAGATCAGGCCTTCTTCGTACAGCTTCACGAAGGTGTGGGTCACGACCTTGGAGAGGTCGTCGTCCATGGTGAAGTACTCGCGGCTCCAGTCCACCGTGTCGCCCAGGCGGCGCATCTGCTGGGTGATGGTGTTGCCCGACTTCTCCTTCCATTCCCACACGCGCGCCACGAAGTTCTTGCGGCCCAGGTCGTGGCGGCTGACCTTCTGCTCCTGCAGCTGGCGCTCCACCACGATCTGCGTGGCGATGCCGGCGTGGTCGGTGCCGGGCACCCACAGCGTGTTGTCGCCCTTCATGCGGTGGTAGCGCGTGAGGCTGTCCATGATCGTCTGGTTGAACGCATGGCCCATGTGCAGCGTGCCCGTGACGTTGGGCGGCGGCAGCTGGATCGCGAACGACTCGGCGCCTTCCTTGGGTTGCTGCGTGCCTCGGAAGCCGGCCTTGGCATAGCCGCGCTTCTCCCATTCGGGGCCCCAGTGCGCCTCAATGGCGGCGGGCTCGAACGATTTGGAAAGGCTGTCCAGACCAGGCTGGGCGGGAGGGGTGGTGGGTTCGCTCATGGGAAATGCAGAACGGAAATGCAGAACGGCCCTCTCGGGGCGCCGTCTGGGGGGACACAGGTGGGTAGCCGGCGATTTTACCGGGGCGGCTCCCCGTCACGGCCGCCACTGATAATTCCGGGATGCTGTTCCTGCTTTCCCCTGCCAAGTCGCTCGACTACGAAACCCCCGTCCCCGCCGAAATCCCCGCCACCCAGCCCCATTTCGAATCGCCCCGCGGCCCCTCGGTCGAGCTCATCAAGCTGCTGCGCGAGAAGTCGCCCCAGCAGATATCCGAGCTCATGAGCCTGTCGGACAAGCTCTCGGCCCTGAACGTGGCCCGCTACGAGGCCTGGTCCAGCAAGAGCACTCCGAAGAACGCCCGCCAGGCGGCCTTCGCCTTCGACGGCGACGTCTACGGCGGCCTCGACGCCCGCAGCCTCACGAAGGCCCAGCTGGCCTGGGCGCAGGAGCACGTGTGCATCCTCAGCGGCCTCTACGGCCTGCTGCGCCCGCTCGACCTGCTGCAGCCCTACCGCCTGGAGATGGGCACCCAGCTGGTCAACCGCCACGGCAAGGACCTCTACGCCTTCTGGGGCCCGCGCATCGCCGAGCACCTGAACGAGCGCCTCGCGGCCGACCGCACTCCCGTGGTGGTCAATGTGGCGTCGCAGGAATACTTCAAGTCGGTCGACCTGAAGGTGCTCAAGGCCCGCGTGGTCGAGTGCGTCTTCGAGGAGTGGAAGGGCGACCGGTACAAGATCGTGAGCTTCTTCGCCAAGCGCGCCCGCGGCCTGCTGGCGCGCTGGGCCGTGCAGCACAAGGCGGCCACGCCCAAGGCACTGGAAAAGTTCGACCTCGAAGGTTATGGTTTAGATGCATCCGTATCCAGGCCCGACAGGCTGGTGTTCAGGAGAAGGCTGAGCTGACCTCCAGTCTTCGCGTACTTCGTGTCGCTTCGCCAACCCCCTTGCAGGGGGCAACACCGGCGGCCCGGCAAAGCCGGTTCCGCGGTGTTCCTGGAATGGGGCGTGGCTGTTTTTTCATGCGTTGCGGGGCTTGCCGCAGCGTGGAGGAGTAATTGATATGTCGCAAGCGATCAGTCCGGAACTGCGCGAGTGGCTGGTAGCCCAGCTCGCCGCCGGGCATTCGGTGCCGGCGCTGCGCGCTTCCATGCGCGCGGCCGGCTGGCACGACGCGGCCGCCGACACGGCGCTGGCGCAGCTCGAAGCCGGATTTCCCAACGTGGAAGTCGCGCTGCCGGCCGTGCAGGCGAAGATGCCCGGGCCCGACCTGGACGGCGCGCCGCTGTACATCGACGCGGGCGACCGCCGCGTGCAGGTGCTGCAGACCATGCGGCATCCGCGCGTGGTGGTCTTCGGCAACCTGCTGTCGGCGGAGGAATGCGAAGGACTGATCGCCGCCGCGCGCGTGCGGCTCGCGCGTTCGCTCACGGTGGAGACGCGAACCGGCGGCGAGGTGCTCAACGTCGACCGCACCAGCGACGGCATGTTCTTCGAACGCGGCGAGAACGAGATCGTCGCCCGCGTCGAGCAGCGCATCGCCGAGCTGCTGCGCTGGCCGCTCGAGTTCGGCGAGGGCCTGCAGATCCTGCGCTACGCCCCCGGCGCGCAGTACCGCCCGCACTACGACTACTTCGACCCCAACGAGCCCGGCACGCCCACCATCCTCAAGCGCGGCGGCCAGCGCGTGGCTACCCTGGTGATGTACCTGCAGGAGCCCGAGGGCGGCGGCGCCACCACCTTCCCCGACGTGGGCCTCGAAGTGGCCCCGGCGCGCGGCTGCGGCGTGTTCTTCAGCTACGACCGGCCCGACCCCGTCACCCGCACCCTGCACGGCGGCGCGCCGGTGCTCGCGGGCGAGAAGTGGGTCGCCACCAAGTGGCTGCGCGAGCGCGAGTTCAAGTAAGAAGCGCAGGCACGACGAAGCAATCGATGAAAGTCACCGCCAACGGGCTGCAGATCGAGGTCGACGACACGGGGGGCGAGGGTCGCCCCGTCATCCTGCTCATCATGGGCCTGGGCATGCAGCTCGTTGCATGGCCGACGGCCTTCGTGCAGCAGCTGGTGGACGCGGGCTTCCGCGTGGTGCGCCACGACAACCGCGACATCGGCCTGAGCCAGGGCTTCGACCACGCGGGCGTGGGCAACATCGTGTGGGAGACCATTCGCCACCGCCTCGGCCTGAAGGTGCGCTCGCCCTACGCGCTGCAGGACATGGCCCTCGATTCGCTCGGCGTGCTCGACGCGCTCGGCATCGAAAGGGCCCACATCGTCGGAGCCTCCATGGGCGGCATGATCGCCCAGCGCATCGCTGCCGCCGCGCCGCAGCGCACGGCCAGCCTCGTGAGCATCATGAGCTCCAGCGGGGCGCGCGGCCTGCCCGGTCCGCGCCGCCAGGTCGCCGCCATGCTCATGCGCCGACCGATGGGCCGCGACGAGGCCGCGCTGGTCGCGCACAGCATCCGGCTGCTGCGGCTCATCCAGAGCCCGGCCTATCCGCAGACCGACGAGGAGCTCTCCGAGCGGCTCGTCTTCAGCATGCGCCGCTCCTACCACCCGGCCGGCCTGATGCGGCAGATGCTCGCCATCGGCGCCGACGACGAGCGCCCCGCGCTGCTGCCGCGCATCCAGTCGCCCACGCTGGTGCTGCACGGCGAGGCTGACGCGCTCGTGCCCATCGCCTGCGGCGAAGACACGGCCCGGCGCATACCGGGCTCGAAGTTCGTTTCCGTTCCCGGAATGGGCCACGACCTGCCGCCCGAGGTGTGCGACATCCTCGCCAACCACATCGCGCCTTTCGCGCACGCGGCGGATGCCGCCCAGACAAGACCATCATGAGCCAAGACCCGAACCCCAACACCCCCGAGCAATCCCAGCTGGGCCGCGCGTCCGCCTACGCCGACCACTATGACCCGACGCTGCTCTTTCCCATTCCGCGCGCCACGCAGCGCGAGGCCATGGGCATCAGGAGCGGCGCGCTGCCATTCTTCGGCGCCGACCTCTGGACCGCCTTCGAGGTGAGCTGGCTCAACCTGCGCGGCAAGCCGCAGCTGGCCATCGCGCACTTCACCATCCCCTGCGAGACGCCCAACATCATCGAGAGCAAGAGCTTCAAGCTCTACCTCAACAGCTTCAACAACAGCCAGTTCGCGAGCGTCGACGCGGTGCGCGAGCGCCTGCGCGCCGACCTGTCGGAGGCCGCATGGCGCGGCAGCGACCAGCAGGCCACCATCGGCGTGACCCTGCTGGCGCCCGACATGTTCGACCGCGAGCCGGTGCACGAACTCGACGGCCTCGACCTCGACCGCCTCGACATCGAGTGCAGCCACTACCAGCCCACGCCCGAGCTGCTGAGCAGCGACGCCACGCAGGCGCCCGTCAACGAAACCCTCACCAGCCGGCTGCTCAAGAGCAACTGCCTCGTCACCGGCCAGCCCGACTGGGGCAGCGTGCAGATCCGCTACAGCGGCCTGCCCATCGACCAGGCCGGCCTGCTCGCGTACATCGTCAGTTTCCGCAACCACAACGAGTTCCACGAGCCCTGCGCCGAGCGCATGTTCACGGACATCTGGACGCGCTGCAAGCCGAACAAGCTCGCGGTGTACGCGCGCTACACGCGCCGCGGCGGTCTCGACATCAACCCCTTCCGCACGAGCTGGCCGCAGGCGCTGCCGCCGAACATCCGAACGGCGAGGCAGTAGTCGGGGGCGTTGCCGAAGCCCCTCTTCGGAAACCCGAAACCCGCTGTCGCCCTCCCTGTGGCATTCTGGATTTCGCCCGCGACCCCGCGGGCGAACGAACATCTGGAGCGCAGACAAGAATGGTTGAAGGAAAAGTGGTCGTCGTCACCGGCGCGGGTGGCGGCATCGGGCGCGACATCGCGCTGGCGATGGCGGCGCATGGCGCGAAGGTGGTGGTCAACGACATCGGCGCGGCGCTCGACGGAGCAGGGGGCAGCGCCGGCCCCGCGCAGCAGGTGGTCGACGAGATCCGCGCGGCCGGTGGGCAGGCGGTGCCCAGCACCGACAGCGTGGCCGACGCCGCGAGCGCGGCGCGCATCGTGCAGTGCGCCATCGACAGCTTCGGGCGCATCGACGCGGTGGTCAACAACGCGGGCATCCTGCGCGACCGCTTCTTCCACAAGATGTCGGTCGACGAATGGGACTCGGTGCTCAAGGTGCACCTGTACGGCGCCTACTACGTGAGCCGTGCCGCCGCCACGCACTTCAAGGAGCAGGAGTCGGGCGCGCTGGTGCACATGACCTCCACGTCGGGCCTGATCGGCAACTTCGGCCAGGCCAACTATGCGGCGGCCAAGCTGGGCATCGTGGCGCTGTCGAAGTCGATCGCGCTGGACATGCAGAAATTCAACGTGCGCTCCAACTGCATCGCACCCTTCGCCTGGAGCCGCATGATCGGCGCCATTCCCACCGATACCGACGAGCAGCGCGCCCGCGTCGACAAGATCAAGCAGATGACGCCCGCCAAGGTCGCGCCGCTGGCCGTGTACCTTGCGAGCGATGCCGCCGCGGCGGTCAACGGCCAGATCTTCTCGGTGCGCAACAACGAGATCTCGCTCATCAGCCAGCCGCGCCCGGTGCGCTCCATCCACCGCTCGGAGGGCTGGACGCCGCAGAGCATCGCCGAGCACGCCATGCCCGCGATGCGCGCCAGCTTCTTCGAGCTCGACCGCTCGGCGGACGTGTTCAGCTGGGACCCGGTCTGAGGACAAACCCGCATCAGGCCGTTCGGGAGGCCATTCGCCGGACAATGCGCGTTCCGCTTCCCCTTGATTCCGGCGCCCGGTGAACCTGCACTTCGACCTGTTCGACCTGAAACTGTTCGTCTACGTGGCGGACGCGCACAGCCTCACGCGCGGCGCGGAGAAGGCCTGCATCTCGCTGGCCGCCGCCTCCACGCGCATCAAGCAGATGGAGGAGGCCGTGGGCGGCAAGCTGCTGCACCGCAGTGCGCAGGGCGTGAGCCTCACGGCGGCGGGCCAGGCGGTGCTCTACCACGCCAAGCGCGTGATGCAGCAGATGGAGCACCTGCGCTGCGACATGCAGGACTTCGGCAAGGGCATCAAGGGCCATGTGCGGGTGTTCGCCAACACCACCTCCATCACCGAATACCTGCCGCAGAAGCTGGCGGGCTTTCTCACGCAGCATCCGGCCGTGCAGGTCGACCTGCGCGAATACCTCAGCGAGGAGATCGTGCGCGCGGTGGCCGACGGCGAGGCCGACATTGGCATCCTCGCAGGCGACGTGCACACGGGCGACTTCGACTCGCGGCCCTTCGGCAGCAACCAGCTCGTGCTGGTGGTGCCGGTCACGCATCGGCTTGCCGGAGCGCCCTCGGTGGCTTTTGCCGACACGCTCGACGAACAGCACGTGGGCCTGCACCACGGCAGCGCAATCCACCGCTTCCTGCAGCGCCGCGCAGAGCTTGCGGGGCGCGGCTTCAATCCGCGCATCCAGGTCAGCAGCTTCGAGGCCATCTGCCTGATGATCGAGGCGGGCGTGGGCATCGGCGTGCTGCCGGCGTCGTCGGCGCAGCGGCTGTCGATGGCGATGCGCATCTCGACGGTGGCGCTCAGCGACACCTGGGCCGAGCGCGAGCTGAAGCTGATCGCGCGCAGCCGCGAGCAGTTGCCCGCCCTGGCGCGCGAGTTGTTCGACCACCTCGCGACGCGCTGAGGAGGCCGCAGCCATGTCGGCCGACCTGAAGTCGCTGCGCCTGTTCGTCGCCGTTGCCGACAACGGCAGCATCAGCGAAGGCGCCAAGCGCTGCCACATCGCGCTGGCCGCAGCCAGCAAGCGCATCTCCGACCTCGAGGCCCGCGCGCGGCTGCCGCTGCTGGTGCGGCATGCGCGCGGCGTCACGCTCACCTCGGCGGGCCACGGCCTGCTGCTGCATGCGCGCGCCGTGCTGTCTGCCATGGACCGTCTCGGCGCGGAACTCGACGACTTCCAGAACGGCGTGGCGGGCGTGGTGAGCATCACGGCCAACGCATCGACCATCGCGCAGTTCCTTCCGTCGCAGATCGGCTCCTTCCTGCGCCTGCATCCGGTGCTGAAGATCGACCTGCAGGAACGTGCTAGCACCGAGGTGGTGAAGGCGGTGCAGGCCGGCCTGGCCGACATCGGCGTGATCGAGGGCAACACGCCCGCCGAGGGGCTCGAATGTCTGCCGTACCGCAACGACGAGCTGGCGGTGGTGGTGGCGCGCGACCATCCGCTCGCGCGGCGTCGGCGCATCGGCGTCGACGAGGTGCTGAGCCACGACCACATCGTGGTGCGCGAAGGCACGGCGCTGCACCGCGTGCTGCTGTCCGCGGCGCTGGAGGCCGGCGTGCCGCTGAAGGTGCGCATGCAGGTGGGCAGCTTCGACATGGTCTGCCGCATGGTGGAGCAGGGCGCGGGCATCGGCGTGCTGCCCTATGCGGCCATCCTGCCGCAGCTGCAGATACTGAAGCTGCGCTGCCTGAAGCTCGATGCGCCCTGGGCCCACAGGCGCCACCTGCTGTGCGTGCGCAGGCAGCAGGAGCTGACGGTGGCCGCGCGCTCGGTGCTGGAGCATCTGGGCCGGCCCGACTGAGCCTGCCCGCAGGCCAGCCTTCGTGGCGCGCGAAGGCTCGGACTCGCCAAAAACGAATTGTTCTCCCGCGGTTCGCACGCAAAGATGCGTGCATCAACGAAGGAGACACACTTGAAGATCGTTCGCGTCAGCGCCACGCCGCTGAACATTCCCGTCACCATCGACGTGGTCGGCATGAACAAGCAGACCTCGCTGTCGTTGTGCCTCACCGAGATCGAGACCGACACCGGCCTGGTCGGCCACGGCATGACGGCCATCACGGAAGAAGAAATCATCGCCGCCGCCGTGCGCGAGGTGGCGGGCCCCGCGCTGATCGGCGAGGACCCGATGGCCACCGAGCGCCTGTGGGAGAAGCTCTACTGGCTGCTTTCGCCGCGCGGCCAGACCGGCTACGCCAGCCATACCATCGCCGCGCTCGACATCGCGCTGTGGGACATCAAGGCCCGTGCGCTGGGCCAGCCGCTGTGGCGCCTGCTCGGCGGCGCGCGCGCGAAGGTGCCGGTGTACGCCACCTTCGGCTTCGGCTTCTTCGAGCGCGACCAGCTCGTCGCCGCCGCCAAACTGTGGGTGTCGCAGGGCTTCCAGCGGCTGAAGATGACGGTCGGCAACCATGCGCTCGCGCGCCGCGACGAGCCGCGCCCGCTCGACGAAGTCATTGCGGAAGACGTGCGCCGCGTCGCCGCCGTGCGCGAGGCCGTGGGCCCCGACGTGAAGCTCTACGTCGACGCCAACTGCGGCCTCGACCTGTTCCACGCCACCGAGCTCGCGCACCGCATCGAGCCCTACGGCATCAGCTTCTTCGAGGAACCGCTCACGCAGAATGACGTGCGCCAGATGGCCCAGCTGCGCGCGCGCACCCGCATCCCGCTGGCCTGCGGGCAGAACGAGGGCCTGGCCTTCCGCTTCCGCGACCTGCTGGTGAACCAGGCGGCCGACGTGCTGCAGCCCAACGTGACCATCTCGGGCGGCTACTCGCAGGTGCTGAAGATCGCCGGCATGGCGCAGGCCTTCAACGTGCCCATCGACAACGGCGGCGCCTGGCCCTTCCACAACATGCACCTGCATGCGGGCGTGTCGAACGGCGGGCTGGTCGAGTACCACTACGTGGCGGTGCAGATGCTCAAGCAGATCTTCGACGGCCTGCCGGTGCCCGAGCAGGGCTGGCTCACGCTGCCGGAGACGCCGGGCCTGGGCTTTGCGCCTAACGCCGAGCGCGTGCGCGAGCTGGCGAAGCTGCCGACCTCGCACGGCAAGGGCAAGGCCTGAGCGGCCGGCGCCACCCCTCGCGCGACACTTTCTTCCTTCACGACCAGGCCGCGACAGACGGCCGGCGTCCGATCAAAGACAACGGAGACATGATGAAAGCCACACAAGCGATTCGACCACCCGCGCGCCGCCATGCATTGCGCGCGATGGCCGCCCTGGGCCTCGCTGCAGCCCTCTCGGCGCCCGCGGCCTGGGCCCAGGCCCAGAAGTACCCCGACAAGCCCATCCGGCTCATCGTCGGCTACTCCGCCGGCGGCGGCGTCGATGCGGTGGCGCGGCTGCTCGGCACGCGCCTGTCGAACGTGCTGGGCCAGCAGGTGCTGGTGGAGAACCGCACCGGCGCGACCGGGCTCATCGCGGCCGACTTCGTCGCCAAGGCGCCGCCCGACGGCTACACGCTGATGATGGGCGACAGCGCCTTGCTCGCCGCCAAGCTGCTGCAGCCGAAGATCGCGATCGACCCGCTCACCAGCTTCAAGCCGGTGGCGGGGGCTTTCATCTCGCCGCTGATGATCGTCGTCGGCAACGACTTCCCCGCGAAGACTCCGGCGGAGCTGGTGAAGGAGCTCAAGGCCAACGCCTCGCGCTACTCGTACGCGACCTCGGGCGTGGGCACGGTGCAGCACCTGGGCTTCGAGATGCTCAAGCAGGCCACCGGCAGCCCGGTGGTGCACGTGCCCTATCGCGGCGCAGCGCAGATCGTTCCCGACGTGATCGGCGGCCAGATTCCGATCGGCGTAGTGAGCGCCACCGCCGGCATGGCGCAGGCCAAGGCGGGCAAGCTGCGCGCGCTCGCGATGATGAACACCGCCAAGCTCGAAGGCGCCGAGAGCGTGCCGCCGCTGGCCGATGCCCTGCCGGGCTTCGACGTGGCGCCGCGCATCTTCGTGCTGGCGCCGGCCGGCACCCCCAACGAGATCGTCGACAAGCTCTCGGCCGCCGTGAAGGCTGTGCTCGACACGCCCGAGGCCGGCACCGCCGCTGCGGCGCAGGGCACGCTGCGCGCGTACGCCACGCCGGCCCAGCTCGGCAAGGACATGGCCGCCGAGACCGCGCGATGGAAGAAGATCATCGCGGACCAGCACATCGTGGCCGAGGGGAGCTGAGCATGGCGCAGCCTCACCTGGGACTGATCGTGCCGCCCGCCGCGGGCGCGGTGCCGGTGGACGGCCCGCTGCTGTATGGCGAGCGCATCCGCTTCAGCGCGCGCGGCCTGGGCCTGGGGGAAATCTCCACGCGCGGCTATCTCGACGTGATCGACTCGGTGGTCGAGAAGGCGGTGGCACTGAAGGACGAAAAGGGCGTTTCCGCGATCTCGCTCATGGGCACCTCCCTGAGCTTCTTCCGCGGTGCGGCCTTCAACCGCCAGCTCGAGGTCGAGATGGCGCGTGCCACCGGCCTGCCCTGCACGACCATGAGCAACGCCATCGTCAACGGGCTGCGCCACCTGAAGGTGCGGCGCGTGGCGGTGGCCACGGCCTACATCGACGAGGTCAACGAGCAGCTGCGCGGCTACCTGGAGCAGAGCGACTTCGAGCCATTGGCGCTCGAAGGCCTGTCGATCTCCGATGTGCAGGCCGTCGGCAAGGTGCCGACCCAGGCGCTGGTGGACCTGTGCGTGAAGGTGTTCGAGGCGCAGCCGGGAGCCGACGGCATCCTGATCTCCTGCGGCGGGCTGGTCACGCTCGACGCGGTGCGCGAGGTGGAGGAGCGCCTGCAGGTGCCCGTGGTGTCCAGCTCGCCCGCCGGCTTCTGGGACCTGGTGCGCACCGCGGGGCTCGATGCGCGCTCGCCGGGCTGCGGCCGGCTCTTCGCCTGGACCGCGCCGGCCTGAACGGGCTCAAGCCAGCCAGCGTCCCACGCGCGGCGTGTCGGCCAGTTGCCAGACGCGCCGGCACAGCGCCTTCGCCTCCTCGGCCGTGGCGCCTTCGCCGTAGTGCGCGAGGCGCTGCATCTTGTCCTCGATCTCCGTGCGACTCAGGCTGTTGCCGGGGTCGCCCTTGGGCTCGTCCACGCGGCCCTGCAGCGTGCGGCCGTCGGCGGTCTGCACGCTGACCTTGCCGATCCAGCGTGCCGGGTAGGCCGTGTCGACTTCCTCGTCGAGCTGCATCGTCACCTTCTCGCGGAAGGCCGAGACCTCGGGCGCGAGGAAGTCGCGGTCGAACTCGCCCAGGCCCGCGCGGCCGTGCACGGCGATCAGGCCCAGCACCGTGCCCATCGAGAACTTGCCCTGGTGCACCGTGGCGGGCACATCGACGCGGCCCAGCACGTCGATGGCACCCTGGTGCACATGCGTGGTCACGCGCGACACGTCGGCCGGCTTCAGCCTGTTCTGCTGCATCACCTGCAGCAGCGCGTCCGCCGCGGGGTGGGTGTGGCGGCAGGAGGCGTGGTACTTGAAGGAGGTCTCGGCCAGCGTCCAGCGCGTGCCCAGGCCGTCGGTGAGCTTCGCGGGGTCGGCATCGCTCGACATGCCCACGCCCAGGCCCTGCGCGCCTTCGAGGATCTTCGCGGCCCCGGTGAAGCCGTCCTGCGCGAGGTAGGCCGACATCAGCCCGCTGGCGGCGGCGTGCGCACAGTGCAACTGCTTGGAATCCGCCGCGTCGCGCAGGAACTCCCACACGCCGGCCGACTGCGTGCCGGCCGAGCCGAAGGCGTGCAGCATCTGCTGCGGCGAGAGCTCCAGCAGCCGGCCCACCGCCGCGGCCGACGCGAGGGTGCCCGCCGTCGCGGTCGTGTGGAAGGTCTTGTAGTGCGAGCGGCCGAGGAATTCACCCACGCGGATGCCGACCTCGTAGCCTGCGACGACGGCCGTGAGCAGCTGCGCACCGCTCGCGCCGATGCTCTGTGCCACGGCCAGGGCGGGCGCGATGACGACTGCGGCCGGGTGGAACACCGAGCCGTTGTGCACGTCGTCCTGCTCCACGAAATGCGAGGCCGCCGCGTTGACCAGCGCGGCGAACACCGGCGAAGTGGTGCGCCGGGAGGTCAGCAGTTCGCTGGGCCCTTCGGCGGGCCCCATCATCTGCGCGAAGCGCTCGATGCTGCGCACCGGACGTGCCGTGCGCGCGGCGAGCACGGAGCCCAGCCAGTCGAGCATCAGGTCCTCGGTGCGGCGAAGCACGGGGGCGGGGATGGCGTCGAACTTCAGGTCGGCGGCGAACGTGGCGAGCACCTTGCTCGGATGGTCGACAGCGGCGGACGTCATGAATGATCCTTTCGTGGAATGCCGCGGAACCGGCCTTGCCGGGCCGCAGGCGTTGCCCCCAGCAAGGGGGTTGGCGAAGCGACACGAAGTGCGCGAGGCCTGCGGGTTGGTCAAAACGAACGGGGGAGGCCGAGCATGTGTTCGGCGACGTAGCTCAGGATGAGGTTGGTCGAGATCGGCGCCACCTGGTACAGCCGCGTCTCCCTGAACTTGCGCTCGATGTCGTATTCGCAGGCGAAGCCGAAGCCGCCATGGAACTGCAGGCAGGCATTGGCCGCCTCCCAGCTCGCCTTGGCAGCGAGGTACTTCGCCATGTTGGCCTGCGCACCGCAGGGCTGGTGGGCGTCGAAGAGGCGGCAGGCCTCGTAGCGCATGAGGTTGGCAGCCTCCACCTCGATGAACGACTCGGCAATGGGGAACTGCACGCCCTGGTTCTGGCCGATGGGCCTGCCGAACACCACGCGCTCCTTCGTGTACTTCGTGACCCGGTCGATGAACCAGTAGCCGTCGCCGATGCACTCGGCCGCGATCAGCGTGCGCTCCGCGTTGAGCCCGTCGAGGATGTACTTGAAGCCCTGGCCTTCCTCGCCGATGAGGTTCTCGGCCGGGATCTCCAGGTTCTCGAAGAACAGCTCGTTGGTCTCGTGGTTCACCATGTTGAGGATGGGCCTCACTTCCAGCCCCTTGCCGATGGCCTCGCGCAGGTCGACGATGAAGATCGACATGCCCTCGGACTTCTTCTTCACCTCCGAAAGCGGCGTGGTGCGCGCCAGCAGGATCATCAGGTCGGAGTGCTGGATGCGCGAGATCCACACCTTCTGGCCGTTGACGACGTAGCGGTCGCCCTTCCTCACGGCGGTCGTCTTGATCTTGGTCGTGTCGGTGCCGGTGGTGGGCTCGGTCACGCCCATGGACTGCAGGCGCAGTTCGCCGTTGGCGATCTTCGGCAGGTAGGCGCGCTTCTGCGCCTCGCTGCCGTGGCGCAGCAGCGTGCCCATGTTGTACATCTGGCCGTGGCAGGCGCCCGAGTTGCCGCCGCAGCGGTTGATCTCTTCCATGATGACCGAGGCCTCGGTCAGGCCCAAGCCCGAGCCGCCGTACTCCTGCGGAATCAGCGCGGCCATCCAGCCGGCCCTGGTGAGCGCGTCGACGAATTCGGCGGGGTAGCCGCGCGCCTCGTCGATCCTGCGGAAGTAGGCGTCGGGAAACTGCGCGCACAGGTCGCGCACGGCATCGCGGATGTCGGGAAAGTTCTTGTCGTTGGCGTTGTTCATCGGTTCTTGCTGCTGCTGCTGCTGTTCAGTCCTGGCGCGGCTCGCCCGCTTCCTTCTCCACGCGCTGCCAGATCTCGACGGCCATCGGGTCGTCGATCTCCTCTAGGATGTGGCCCACCAGCCCGATGGCCCGCGCCATCACGCCGAAGCCGCGGATGATCTTCCAGGGAAAGCCGAACTCGGCCGCGATCGCGCCGATGGCGCCGGTCGCGTTGATCGGCAGCGACTTGCCCGAGACGCGCTCGGCTTCCTCCTGCACCGCCTGCATCAGCGCGACGTAGTGCGTGGAAAGCCCGTTCTCCGCCGCGATCTGGAAGAGCCGCGGCGTGCGCGGGTCGATGGGCTTGTGCAGCGGATGGCCCAGCCCCGGCACGATCAGCTTGCGCGCTCGGTGGTCGGCCACGATGTCCTTGGCCATGTCTGCCAGCGGGCGGGAGGGTGTCTCGCCGAAGGGGATCGCCTCGTAGAGCATCTTCGCGGCGCCCTCGGTGCTGCCGACGAACACCGTGCCCAGCCCGCACAGGCCCGCCGCCACGGCCGCCTGCAGCGCCTCGGGTGCGCCGGCATAGGTGAGGCGCGCCGCCAGCGCGCTGGGCGTGACGCCGTGCTCCACCAGCGTGACGACGATGGCGTTGAAGGTCACCGACTCCTGCGGCGTGGGAATGCGCCCGGTCAGCTCCAGGAAGGCCATGTCGCCCAGGTTCAGGTGGCCGAGAATCTCCGAAGGCAGGTCGCGCCCGCGCACGGTGATCCGGTCGGGCGTGCTGCGACCCAGCTCCGTGTGCAGGGATTTCTTGATCTTGGTGGTCATGGGCCGAATCTAGCCCGCACGCGCGCGCAGCGGCTCTCTGATTGCGAAACCCTCCCTTCGGCAAATGCAAATGCCGCTTTGCGGGGCCTTCTGTCACGCTGCGGCGATGGACCTCGAATCACTTGCTGCAGTGCGCGAATCGGCACTGGACTACTTCGAACGCAGCCGTGCCCTGCAGCGCCGGCGCGAGCGCATGGAGCGCCCCGGCGGCGACGAGGCCGAGGGCTGGCAGGACATCGCCGCACTCGGCTGGACCGGCATGCTGGCACCCGAGTCGGCCGCAGGGCTGGCGCTGGGGCTCGACGGAGCTGCCGAGATCTTCCGCGCGGCCGGCGAGCATGCGGCACCCGAGCCGCTCTTGGCCGTGGCCGGCCTCGGCGCGCTGCTGCTGGCGCGTCTGGGCACGCCCGGCGCGAACGCGCTGCTCGCCGAGCTCGTCGCAGGCCGCAGCCTGCCCGCGCTCGCATGGCAGGAGAGCGCGGGCGACCTGAGCGCGGTGCCGCTGGCCTGCGGCTGCGAGGCCCGACCCGGGGGCGGCGTGCTGCTTCAGGGCGAGAAGCTGATGGTGCTGCCCGGCGCGGCCGCCAGCGGCTGGCTGGTGTCGGCGCGCGGTGACGACGACGCCGTGCTGCTGTGGGTGCCGCGCGGCACCGCAGGCGTGATCGAAACGCCGGTACCGCTGGTCGATGGCAGCCAGGCTTCGAACCTGCGCTTCGAGCAGGTCGTGCTGCCGGCCGATGCGGTGCTCGCCGACGGCCCGGCCGCGCAGGAGGCGCTGCGCCATGCGCTCGCGGCCGGCCAGATCCTGCAGTCGGCGGAACTGCTGGGCGCGGGGCAGGCGATGCTGGCGCAGACGCTGGCCTACCTGCGCACCCGCTCGCAGTTCGGCAAGCCCATCGGCAGCTTCCAGGCGCTGCAGCACCGATGCGTCGACATGTTCATCCACCTCGAAGTGGCGAAGGCCACGCTGGACGAAGTGCTGGCGCTCGCGGCGCAGGGCCTGCCGGCGCAGCGGCTCGAGGCCGAGGCCAGCCGCGTCAACGCGCGCTGCACCGCCGCCGCGCTGCAGGCCTCGCGAGCGTCCGTGCAGCTGCACGGCGCCATCGGCTACACGCAGGAGTGCGACCTGAGCCTGTTCTACAAGCGGGTGCTGTGCCTCTCGGCATGGCTGGGCAACGCGAGCGCGCATCAGCGCAGGCATGCCGTGCTGTCGGGCGATGTGGAGGCCGCGCCCGGCGTGGCCGGGTGGAACGGCGAGTTTCCGCGCAACGCCGACTGGTCCGCCATGCCCGAGGCCGACTTCCGCCGCATGGTGCGCGCCTTCCTGCAGCAGCGATATCCGCAGCAGCTGCGCTACCTCTCGCACCGTGCGCGCTGGAGCGAGATGCGCGAGTGGTACCTCACGCTCTCGGCACAGGGCTGGATCGCGCCGGCATGGCCGCAGTCGCACGGCGGCATGGGGCTGCCCGCGGACAAGCTCATCGCATGGATCGAGGAGCTGGAGCAGTACGGTGTGGCGCGCGCGCCCGACCAGGGCATCGTGTTGATCGGGCCTCTGCTGATCCAGCACGGCACGCCGCAGCAGCAGCAACGCTTCCTGCCGCGCATCCTCAGCGGCGAGCATGTGTGGTGCCAGGGTTATTCGGAGCCCAATGCCGGCTCCGACCTCGCGGGCCTGCGCACCGAGGCGATGCCGGCGCGCGACGCGCAGGGCGAGCACTTCATCGTCAACGGCCAGAAGATATGGACCACGCTCGCGCAGGACGCCAACCACATCTTCATGCTGGTGCGCACCGACAAGGACGCGCGCAAGCAGGAGGGCATCAGCTTCCTGCTGTGCGACCTGCGCACGCCGGGCATCACCATCCGGCCGATCCACACGCTGGCGGGCGAGCCGGAGTTCTGCGAGGTGTTCTTCGACAACGTGCGCGTGCCGGCCGAGAACCTCGTGGGCAGGCTGCACGGCGGCTGGAGCATCGCGAAGGCGCTGCTGGGTTTCGAGCGCATCTTCCTGGGCAGCCCCAAGCAGTCGCAGTACGCACTGGGCCAGCTCGCGCGGCTGGCGCAGGCGCGGCGTCTCTTCGCCGACCCGGTGTTCGCGCAGCGCTTCGCGGCATTGCGGCTCGACGTGCTCGACCTCTCGGCCGCGTACACCGGCTTCGCGAACATCGTGCGCGCGGGCAAGCCGCTGCCGGCCTCGGTGTCGCTGCTGAAGATCTGGGCGAGCGAGACCTACCACCGCATCGGTGCGCTGCTGGTCGAGGCTGGCGAGGAGCAGGGCGCGGTGGCCGGCGACCAGGTGCTCGACGGCCAGACCTTCAACGTGCTCTCGCCGCTCATCGGCTCCACCGCCGCAATGATCTACGGCGGCACCAACGAGATACAGCGCAACATCCTCGCGCGGCAGGTTCTGGACTTGCCCGCATGAGGCTCGCCCCCGGCCTTCGCGCACTTCGTGTCGCCGCGCCAACCCCCTGCCGGGGGCGACACCTGCGGCCTGGCAAAGCCGGTTCCGCGGTGTTCCACGAAAGAACGGTCCTGCCTGGCTTTCGAGCCTGACTTGTAGATCAAAAAAGGAGACAACGCTCATGACTTCCATCGACCTCTCGCGCCGCCACATCGTGTCGGCGCTGGCGGGCAGCGCGGCGCTGGCCGCTCTGCCTTCGCGCGTGTTCGCGCAGCAGCCATTGCCACCGCTCGTCAAGCTCGTGGTCGGCTATTCGGCCGGCGGTCCCGTGGACGGCGCTGCGCGCCTGCTCGCGCCCGCACTGAGCCAGGAGCTGGGCACGCAGGTGATCGTGGACAACCGGCCCGGCGCCAGCGGCTCGCTCGGCGGCGACGCGGTGGCCAAGGCCGCGCCCGACGGTGCCACGCTGTTCTTCGGCGCGAGCCCGACGATCACCATCAACCCCAACGTGCAGCGCCACATGGCCTTCGACCCGATGAAGGACCTCGCGCCCATCGCGCCGCTGGTGGACTACACCAACGTGCTGGTCGTCAACAACGAGGTGCCGGTGCGCAGCGTGGCCGAGCTGCTGGCCTATGCGAAGGCGCGGCCGGGCAAGGTGTTCTACGGATCGGCCGGCGTGGGCGCCTCCAACCACCTGAGCGGCGCGCTGCTGGAGAAGATGGCCGGCGTGCAGCTCACCCACGTACCGTACAAGGGCAGCGCGCCCGCGCTCGCCGACGTGATGGCCGGCAACGTGACCATGATGTTCGACATCATCGCCACCTCCAGGCCCTTCATCCAGACGGGAAAGGTGCGTGCGCTGGCCGTCACCTCGCGCCAGCGCAACCGCATGCTGCCCGATGTGCCCACCATGGTCGAGTCGGGCCTGCCGGGCTACGACGTGGGCGGCTGGTTCGGCCTGTACGGGCCGGCGCGCATCGACCCGGCGCTGGTCGCGCGCATCAACGCCGCCGCGCAGAAGATGCTGGCGCGCGAGGACATCGCCGGCCGGCTGCGCGAGCAGGGCTATGACGTGTGGTCGGGTGCGGCGGAGGTGCTGGCGACCAAGGGCAGGTCCGACCGGCAGCTGTGGGCGACCGCTTCCAAGGGCATCGAGGCGGAATAGGCGATGCGGCGAATCCATCACCTGCTCGAAGAGCGTGCGGCGAGCACGCCCGATGCTGTCTTTCTCTTCGAGCCACACGGCACGACCAGCTACGCGCAGCTCCAGTCCATGGTCGACGTCGCCACGCAAGATCTCCTGGCCGCCGGCGTGCGGCCGACCGATCGCGTGCTGCTGGTGGCGGAGAACTGCGCCGCGCACATCGCGCTCATCATGGCCTGCAGCCGCGTGGGCGCGTGGTCTTGCGGCGTGAACGCGCGCATGTCGCCGGGCGAGATCGCGGCAATTGCCGAGCGGGCGGATGCGCGGCTGTGCTGCTACACGACGGGGGCCTCCGAGGCCGCTGCGCAGCATGCGGGCAGGACCGGTGCCAAGCCGGCTTCGCTGGAAGGCGTGATGCGCTCGGCCACTCGTGAAGACGCACGCACCGAGCCCGACGCGGCGCTGGCCGACACGGCCGCCATCATCTTCACCTCCGGCACCTCGGGTACGCCCAAGGGCGTGATGGTGTCGCATCGCGGCCTGCTGCACTTCGGACGCGTGTCGGCGCGGATCCGCGCGCTGGGCGGGCACGACCGCGTCTATGCCTTCCTGCCGATGACGCACATCTTCGGCATCGGCACCGTGCTGATGGCCGCGCTCACCGGAGGCGCTTCGCTGGTGCTGCGCGGCAGCTTCTCGCCGGCCGACGTGCTGCACGCGCTGGCCAGCGAGCAGGTGTCGAACCTGCTCGGCCCGCCGACGATGTATGCGCGCTTGCTGGCCCACATCGAGGCCGAGCATGCGGCGCCGTGCTTTCCGCACCTGCGCTACGTCTACACCGGCTCGGCGCCGCTCGATCCGGCGCTCAAGCAGCGTGTCGAGCGGCTCTTCGGCCAGCCGCTGCACTACGGCTACGGGCTGTCGGAATACGCAGGCTCGGTGTTTCTCACGCGCACCGAGTCGCCGCGCGCCGATACGTCTGCCGGACATGCGGTGGAAGGCGGCGAGGCGCGCATCGTCGACCCCGAAGGCAACGACGTGGCGCAGGGCGACACGGGCGAGATCTGGCTGCGCGGCCCCGGCCTGATGCTGGGCTACTTCCGCGACGCGGCCGCCACCGCGCAGGTGATGCGACCCGGCGGCTGGTACGCCAGCGGCGACCTGGGGCGCTTCGGCGACGACGGCGCGCTGTTCGTGGTCGGGCGGCTGAAGGAAATGATCATCCGCTCGGGCTTCAACGTGTACCCGGCGGAGATCGAGGCGGTCATCGGCCGCTTCGAGGGCGTGCATCTGTGCGCGGTGATCGGTGTGCCCGAGGCCGACGGCAACGAGCAGGTGGTCGCCTTCATCGAGCTGAAGCCGGGTGCGACGCTCGACGAGGCCGGGCTGCGCACGCACCTGGCCGGGAACCTGTCGCCCTACAAGCGCCCCGCGCGCATCGAGCTGATCGATGCGATGCCCACCACGGCCAACGGCAAGCTGCTCAAGCGAGAGCTGAAGGCGCGCTGCGTGCCGGCGGCCGGCTGAACGGGCGCGAGCGCCTTCGCCGAAGGCCTTCGCGTGCCTCGGCCCTGACACCCGGCTCGTACGGACTTCTCCTGCAAGCGGGTGCGCCGCCGTCTGCCAGAAGGCTCTCGATGCGGCTCGCAAGGTAAGGCCTTCTGCAAAGGAAAAACACCATGGCCGATGACCTGAACAAGCGCGGGCCGCAGGATGGCGCCCGCATCAACGTGAACGAGGCGCACGAGGTGCGCTACTGGACCCAGACGCTCGGCGTGACCGAGGCGCAGCTGCGCTCGGCCATCGCGGCGGCGGGTGTGCAGGTGAAGGACGTGCGCGCGTACCTCGGCAAGCCCTGAATCCGGTTCCGGAGGCTCCGGAGCTCCGGCAGGGGCCCGGGCGGAGGCGGCATCACGGTAGGCACCCTCCTACACCTGTGGGAGGGCCTGATACTTCATACTTGTTACCAGAACGTTTCTGGAGGCAAGCTGCTCTTGACCCTGCCGATGATCAACCCGACGCCCGTGTCCGCCGCCCGATGAAATCCTCGCCGAGTGCGCGCAGCTGGATCGCGGCCGGCGTGCGTCACGAACTCCTCACGCGCGCGCTGCCCGCCCTGCGCCACGACATGGCCGCCCCGGTCTCGGTGATCCGCATGGCGCTGCTCATGCTCAAGCGGCAGATCAGCGCCCCGACCGTCGACACCACGGCCTGCGAAGAGCGGGTGGGGCTGATCGACACCCAGGTTTCCGAACTGGTGGAGGCGATCCGCTCGCTGCGCGACTGGGAGCTCGCGACCGTCGACGACGGCATCACCCGCAGCGCGCTGGTGTCCCAGTGCGTGACCCTGATGCGCGCCGCCTTCGACCTGCACGGCGTGACGCTCGAGAAGGACGAGTCCCTGAACCCCTCCGACGACGAGCAGCGCTGGCCTGCAGCGGCCGCGCTGCGCTACCTCTTCCTGGGTGCGATGGGCTACCTGCACGACGGCGCCGAAGAGGCCGGCACCATCCGCATCGAGGCCGACGGCGCGAATGCGCTGCGCCTCGTGGCGCTGCCGCGCGAAGCGGACGCTTCCGAAGCCGTGCTCGACGCACATCGCGCGCCGCGCGCCCTGGCCATCGACGCGGTTGCGCTGCAGAACCTCGCGGAAGACCTGGGCTACGCCGTGGCGCTCGATGCGACCAGCGTGCGCCTGGTGCTCGCTACCCGCAACTGAGGCTTTTGCTTTCCGGCCACGGGCCGCGCGGCGCGACGCTGCTCGCGCCGTGTCCGTCCGTTCTTCTCGCGAGCGGCCTCGCGCGTCTGCCGGGCCTGGTCGCGCCGGTGCGCCTTCAGGAACGACAGCAGCCGGCGTTCCGCCGCATGCAGCCCTCGCGAAGGCCTCGCGGTGCGGCTGCCGCCGATCTTCTCGAACAGTGCGGCGGTGGCTTCGTCGCCGTCCGACAGCGCGCTGCCCAGCGCCAGCACCGCAGGGTGCACGTAGGCCTTCTTGCAGACGGCGGGTGTGTTGCCCAGCTGCTTGGCCACCGCACCGAGGATGTCCTTGGCGCTGTAGCGGCTGCCGTCGGCGGCGGTGCGGCCGGGCTCGCAGGCCAGCCGGGTGAGCTCCAGCGCCTGCACCGTGCCGTGCCAGGTGCGGAAGTCCTTCGCGGTGAAGCGTTCGCCGCCGGCGGCTTCGGCCAGGTAGTCGTTCACGTCGGTCGACGAGACGCCGCGCAGCTCGCCGGTCTTGCCGTTGCCTTCCTCATCCTCGTCGACGTACTGGAAGAGCGCCTGCCCCGGCAGCTGCTGGCATTGCCGCACCACCTTGGCGACGCGCGGATCGTCGAGCTGCGCCTCGTGCATCACGCCGCTCTTGCCGCGGAAGCGCAGCTTGAGCGCCTGGCCCTTCACCGTCGCATGCCGGTTGCGCAGCGTGGTGAGGCCGAAGGAGCCGTTGCTGCTCGCGTATTCCTCGTTGCCAACGCGCATCAGCGTGGTGTCGAGCAGCCGCACCAGCGCCGCGAGCACCTGGGCGCGGCCGGGCACCTTGCGGCCCGGGGGCAGCCGCAGGTCGCGCGCCACGCGGGCACGGATGCCCGGCAGCGCGAGCGCGAAGGCTTCGAGCCGTTCGAACTTGGTCTCGTCCTTCATCGAGCGCCAGTCGGCGTGGTAGCGGTACTGCTTGCGGCCGCGCGCGTCGATGCCGGTGGCCTGCAGGTGGCCGTTGGGCAGCGGGCAGATCCACACCTGGGTGTAGGCCGGCGGAATGGCCAGCATGCGGATGCGCGAGAGCTCGTCGGCGTCGCGCACCCACATGCCGCGTGCGTCGCGGTAGCGGAAGCGGTCGCCGTGCTTCAGGCGGCGGATGCCGGGCATGTCGGGGTTCACGTAGACCAGGCCGTTGGCGATGGGCGTCGGCCTGGACGGGGGCCTGGCGGTCGAGGAGGAAGAAGAGGAAGGTGCCGGCATGGGGCTTGCGTGGTGGCGTTACACCTTGCTTTTGCCAGCACCGACAATCCACGGGTGTAGGACGCCGCAGGCGCCGGCGGTGCGCCGGGTGCGCTTGCGGCGCCGGTGCCTCCGTTCTTCTCCGCAGTTTTTCTCTCCCTCTCTCTTAACGGGTTCCAGAATGAGTTCGTCCAAGTCTTCCCTTTTCGCCGCCCGCTGGCTGGCCGTGCCGGCAGCGGCGCTGCTGCTCACCGCCTGCGCCTCCACGTCCACGACCACGGCCCCTGCTGCGGCCGCGCCCGTGAAGGTCAAGGTCTTCGTCGCCGCCATGTTCGAGATCGGCAAGAACACCGGCGACCGCGCCGGCGAGTTCCAGCACTGGTACGAGCGCTACTGGAAGGACGCCAAGCCCATAGCCGTGCCCGGCGCGCTGCAGCCCGTGTACTGCAACGCCGATGGCGTGTGCGGCTCGGTGCTCGGCATGGGCAAGGTGAATTCGTCGTCGTCGATGCAGGCCATCCTGCTGAACCCGCAGTTCGACTTCTCGCAGAGCTACTACGTCATCTCGGGCGTGGCCGGCACGCCGCCCTCGCGCGGCACCATCGGCGAGGTCAGCTGGGCCACCTGGCTGGTCGACTACGACCTGGGCCACCGCTGGGCGCCCGAGGAGAACAAGCCCGGCGAGCCCACCTTCATGCCGCGCAAGGGCTACGAGGAATATCGCCGCTTCAAGCTCAACCCCGATCTCGTGAGCTGGGCCATGAAGCTCTCGGCCGAGACGCCCCTGAAGGACTCCGAATCGGCCCGCAAGTACCGCCTGCGCTACCCCGACGCGGCCGCGCGCCGCGCGCCCTTCGTCGGCACCGGCACCCACATGACCGGCGACACCTTCTTCCATGGCCCCGGCATGTCGAAGCAGGCGCAGTACATCGCCAAGCTCTACGGCGCCGACGACTACGTCATTACCGAGATGGAGGCCGCCGCCATCACCCTCGTCATCAAGCGCACCCACGGCACCGACCGCGTGATGAGCCTGCGCGGCGCCGTCAACTTCGACCAGGGCAACCCGAAGGAAACCACGCTGCAGCACCTCGACCCCGCACCGGGCGAGACGGCCGGCGGCTTCGCCGAGACGGTGGAGAACATCGAGCTGGTGGGCAGCCGCGTGGTCGATCACATCGTCGCGAACTGGTCGAAGTGGTCGGGCGGGGTGCCGAAGCCCTGAACGTGACGGACGATCCCGCCATGTGGCTGGCCGTGCAGAGCATCCGCTGCCTCTGGACGAAAGCCGGGCGCGATGCGGAGCAAGGCAGGCTGCGCAACCAGGCGCCGATGCGCCTGCCCCTCACCGGGCTCGAGATGCAACTGCTGGAGCCGCCCGTCGTGGGCGGCGTGCTGTGGCAGGAGATCTCGTTGCGTCCCGACGGCGGGGCGTTAGAGAGCCAGTTTGTCGCGCCAACCGCCTGGAAGTCATGGAACGCGCACCAGCTGCGCGAGCAGGGTTATGAATGGCGCGCGCAGCCGGGCGGCATGGCCATCGGATGGTGGCACGGCGGCGCGGTGCGGCACACCGGTCGGCCGCAACCGCTGGGCGTCCTTCGGCCCGGCCAGTGGCTGCGCGTGGTGACGCACCGGCGTGCCAACGGGTGGGATGGCTGGGCCTGGGAGAGGCGCGCGACCAACCTCATGTGCGTGGATCGCACGCACGCGCTCGACGTCTTCGCGAGCACGCCGCCGGTGCGCGTGTTCAACGAGGAGCCGCACCTCTACTGACTTCTACCGGATCGCGCCGGGCCGCACCGGCTCAAGGTGCCACGTCACCGTGAAGTCGAACGGCGTCCAGCGGCTCGCGGTGACGCCTGCCTGCCGCAGGCCGCGGCCGGTCCAGGTGTTGCAGGTCTCGAAGAGGTTGTAGCCGCCTTCGGCCTCGTAGAAGGCGTCCTGGTTGTCGTAGTGCGCGCCCGCGATGGGTGTGGCGCGGCCCGATGGCAGCGCGGCGCGCACGTAGGCTGCGAGATGCGCGTACTGCGCCTGCGTGAGCGGCAGCGCGAAGGCGCCTTGCCCCAGCTGGCCGCGCCGCAGGTAGCTCACGTGAAGCAGCGCGCGGTTGCCTCCGGCCAGGGCTGCGAGCGCGCGCGATGCGGTCAGGTCGGCCCAGGTGGGTGTGTTCAGGTAGAACTCGCGGTCGCCCCAGCCGATGGCGATGAATTCGGCGTCGGGTGGCGGCGCCCTGAAGTCCTTCAGCGGAAAGAGCTGCAGCCAGTCGACGGTGGCCGAGCGGATCGGGAACACGTAGTCGGTATGCACGCCGTTGCTCAGCACCCAGGCCTGCACCTCGGCGACCGCATTCTTCGGTGCTTCGGCGTTGGCGGGCCACAGCACCAGTGCGCAGGCCGTGGCCACGTACAGGCCCACGAGTGAGACGAAACCCAGCAGGGTGAAGACGATGCGCCGCAGCCAGCGTCCGGCCATCGCGCCCTCAGAAGAGCGACGCGGTGGTCGCCACCGGCTCGGCCGCCACGCGGTGCGTGCCGGTGGCGGCGGGCGCCAGGGCCTCGGGGCTGCCGGCCTTCGCCAGTGTGCCCACGCGCACGCCCAGCAGGCGCAGGGGGCGCTCCAGCGGCACGCGCTTCAGGCACAGGCCGCCGGTGTGGCGGATGGTCTTGGCGTCGTCGGTGAAGCGGTCGATGGTCTGGTCGCGCGTGGCGATCCTGAAATCGTCGTAGCGCAGCTTGATGCCGATGGTCTTGCCTACGTAGCCCTTGCGCTGCAGGTCGGCGGCCAACTGCTCGCACAGCCTGGTGAAGATCGCGCCCAGTTCGGCGCGGTCGCGCACCGCGTGCAGGTCGCGGTCGAAGGTGGTCTCTCGGCTCATCGACACCGGCTCGCTCTCGGTCACCACGGGGCGGTCGTCGCGACCCCATGACACCTCGTGCATCCACGCGCCGGTGGCCTTGCCGAAGTTGGCGATGAGCCAGTCGCGGTCGCGCGCCGCGAGCTGGCCCACGGTCTCGATGCCGAAGCGCTTGAGCTTCTCGTCGGCCTTGGGGCCGATGCCGTTCACCTTGCGGCAGGGCAGCGGCCAGATCAGCTTTTCCAGGTCGTCCTCGTAGACGATCGAGATGCCGTTGGGCTTGTTGAACTCGCTCGCCATCTTGGCGATGAGCTTGTTGGGCGCCACGCCGATGGAGCAGGTGAGCCCGGTGGCGTCGAAGATGGCCTTCTGCAGCAGCCGGGCCAGCGAGCGCCCGCCCTCGCGCTGGCCGCCGGGCACGTCGGTGAAGTCGATGTAGACCTCGTCCACGCCCCGGTCTTCCATGAGCGGCGCGACCTCCAGGATGATCTTCTTGAAGGCGCGCGAGTAGCGGCGGTACTCGTCGAAGTCCACCGGCAGGATGATCGCCTGCGGGCACAGCTTGGCCGCCTTCATGAGCCCCATTGCCGAGCCCACGCCGAACTGCCGCGCGGGGTAGGTGGCGGTGGTGATCACGCCACGGCCGGTGTAGTCCTTCAGCCGCGGAAAGTCTTCGACCGGAATGTCGGCCAGCGTGCCGCCTTCGGGCAGGTTGCGGATGGCCTCGTCCACGCGCCTGCGCCCGCCGCCGATCACCACCGCCTTGCCCTTGAGCTGCGGGTAGCGCAGCAGCTCGACGGACGCGTAGAAGGCGTCCATGTCGAGGTGCGCGATGCGGCGGATCTTCGGTGCCGATGGGGTCTGGGAGCTCACGGAAACAATTGTCTCGCGGCTGGGCGCTGCTTGCGCGTGCGGGGCGATTCGCCCGGCCCGGTCAGCGCGTCTCCACCGTCACCAGCAGCGGCGAGTCGAACATCGCCACGGGGGAGATCACGGGCTCGTCCATCGGCACCCTTTCGCCGTAGCGCTCGCGCATCTTGGCGCGAACGGCCGGGTCCTTCAGGTTGAATTCGCGGATCTTCTGCAGCTCGCCGATGCGCACGCCCAGCGCGCGCTGGTAGAGCTTCCACACGAGTTCGGAGCAATAGATGCGCTGGTCGGACCATTCGAAGGTCAGGTCGTAGGGGCGGCCTTCGAAGTCGGCCGTGCCGGCGCGCAGCCTTGCAACGGCACCCGGCGTGAGCAGCGTGTCGGCATTGCGCAGCCGCTTGACCACGTAGTGCCCGCCGTTCCCGCGCGCCGTCCATTGCGCGAGCGGCGTGTAGCGCACGGTGGAGACCGCCTCGAACACGTAGGGCTTGCCGTCCTTCGTCAGCACGATGCCCATGTGGCTGTAGCGCGAGCCGGTCGCGCGCTGCACCGCGAGGCTCTGGGCCGAGCGTGAGGTGTGGAAGACGATGTCGCCGTCCTTCAGCTGCGTCGACGCGCGGGCGGCGCCGGCCAGGAGCAGAGACAGGGCGAGGGCGAGGGCGATGACTGCTGGGAGCCGGAAGGTCATGGACGCGCATTGTGCGGCACGCCATGCGCGGCTATTTCTCCTCTGGCGGCGGGGCGCTGTCGCCCGTATCGGGCGGCGCCATCTCGCGCATCAGGCGCTCCACCGCCTCGTCGTTCATCGGCCCGGCGGGCATGAGCGCGGTGGGCGAGGCGCGCAGCCAGCGCGTGGTCTGGGGCAGCGCCATCACCAGCGCGGTGACAGTGGCGAGCACCGCGAGATACGGCGCCAGCACCCGCGCGAGGGCGGCGGCCGGTGGGCGCGGCTTCACCTGCCCGCGCGCCAGCACCAGCGCGTAGCCGAAGGGCGGAAGCAGGAAGCCTGCCTGCAGCACCAGCAGCGTGAGCGTGGCGATCCAGGCCGCGTCGTCGAGCTGTGCGAGCACAGGCGGCATGACGATGGGCACGATGAGGAAGATCAGCTCGAAGGCGTCGAGCACGAAGGCAAAGGCGAGCAGCACCGCCAGCACCACCGCGAGCCCGATCATCGGATGCTGCTGCAGCGACAGCATCAGCCGCGCGATCAGTCCGTCGGTGCCGAAGCCGCGCAGCAGCAGCGAGAAGGTGGTGGCCGCCACCAGCAGCGCATAGAGCGCGCCGGTGAGCGCCATCGCGTCGTCGAGCACCTGCCACAGCACCGCACGCGTGAGCTGGCGCGACAGCAGGCCCCACGCCAGCAGCAGCACGCAGGCGGCAGCCGCGCCTTCCACCGCGCGCACCCTGCCGAGCGTGACCAGCACCAGCAGCGCGCCGATCAGCAGCGGCACCAGCAGCAAGGTCCAGCCCTCGCCGCGGCTCAGCGGTTCGCGCGGCACGGCGTCCCTTGGCTTGCCGCGCGCGCCTAGCCATGCCACGGCGAGCCAGCCGACCAGCAGCGCGGCGGCCGGCACCAGCGCGGCCTGCAGGATGTCCTGCGTGTTGACGACGCGGCTGGCCGTGCTCGCCGAAGGCAGCGCCAGTTCGCGTGCCATGTTCATGCCCTCGGTGTGCGCGCGCAGCATCGCGTCGCCGAGCAGCAGAAGCACCAGCGAGGGCGGCACGATCACGCCCAGCGTGCTGGTCACGGCCACGAGCGCAGTGCGTCGCGCCGGGGGCAGTCCCTCGCGCGTCCAGCCCTGGCCGGCGGTGCGGGCGAGCGTCAGCAGGCTGGCGCCCACCGAACCGTTCATCGGCGCGAGCAGCAGCCCCAGCACCATGCCGGCGAGCTCGGGGGCCGCGCGCGGCGCGACCAGGGTCAGCACCTTGCGCAGGCCGTGGTACAGGTGGCCGGCCAGCGCCAGCCGGTTGAGCAGTGCGCCCACCAGCGCATAGAGCGCGAGCGCCTGCAGCAGGTCGTGCTCCAGCAGCCCGACGATGCGCCATGGCAGGTTCTGCAGCAGCGCGAGGTCGAAGGCACCCAGTGCCAGGCCGGCCAGCGCGCCGATCGTGCATGTGCCCAGCAGCACGGCGTAGGTCGGCCAGCCGGTGGTCATCATCAGCGCCAGGGCCAGTGCGAGCAGGGCGAGTCCGAGCCAGGGCATCTACGGGCCGGGCTGTCCGGGTTGGCCGGTGTCTTCTGGCGGGTTCGCCGGGCGCAGCTCCTGCCGGAGGTCGAGCGCGCTCTGCACCGCCAGCAGTACGGCGAGCAGCAGCAAGGCCACCTTGATCATGAAATAGCCGGGGTTGAAGGTGTCGGGAAAGAGTTCGAGCGCCTCCACCGAGCGCATCACCGGCGCAGCCGCGGTGAAGACCAGGAACAGCGACCAGGGCAGCACGCACAGCGCCGCGCCGATGCGGCGCAGCCGCGCATGGCGCCCGGCGGTGTCGGCCGCCAGGTCGGGCCGGGCCACCAGGTGCGCGCCGCGCCGTCCGGCGTGCCTCAGCGCCACCGCCACATACAGCGCGAACAGCCACTGCGCGAGGTCGTTGGCCTGCGTCGGGCCGTTGCCGGAGCCGGCGAGGTCGCGCAGCGGCCACTGCGCGAAGAGCAGCAGCGCGATGGCGACGGCGAAGGTCATCGCGACGCGGTCGATCCAGTCGAGCCAGCGCGGCGCCGGCGGACCGGAGGGCTGCGCGGAGTCCGCGGGGGGAGGGGTGTCTGCCGGTGGCGTCATGCGCGGAAATCGTCTCCCCCGAACCTGACTGGCACCTGCGGGGCGGCGGGTCATTGCTTGCGCCGCGCTGCATGCCGGTGCCATCATGCGCGCCATGCAAACGGTCGCCTCCATCCTCTGGCGCAGGCTCGACGTACCGGGCCACGATGCCTGCCGCCTCGAACGCAATGCCTCGGCCTGGCAACTCGACGGTGCAGCCGTGTTCCGGCTGGAAGACGGCCGCATCGGCCAGCTGCACTACCGCGTGCGCTGCGACCTGCTATGGCACACCCAGTGGGGCACGGTGCGCGGATGGCTCGGCGACTCGGCGGTCGACTTCTCGATCGCCCGCGACGCGCGCGGCCACTGGAAGCTCAACGACGAGCCCGTGTCCGACCTCTCGCACTGCATCGACCTCGACCTGGGCTTCACGCCCGCCACCAACCTGCTGCAGCTGCGCCGCCTGGGCCTCGCGAAGGGCGAGGGCGCCGACGCCCCCGCCGCGTGGCTCGACATCGACGGCGGCGGCGTGCTCAGCGAACTGATGCAACGCTACGAGCGGCGCAGCGAGAGCGAATACGCCTACGAGGCGAAGCGCTTCGACTACGCGGCCACGCTGAGCGTGACGGCCGACAGCTTCGTCGCCGACTACCCTCGGCTCTGGGTGGCCGAGAAGTAGTCGGCAAGCCACCGCGTTCAGTCGAACTGCGACCGATCCCCCGTCACCAGCTCCCGGTTGCGCCGCCTGTCCAGCGCGATCTCGTGCGCGAAGGCGTCGCTGCCGCCGCCCGCTGGCAGGTTGTAGGCCGCGCGCAACCGCGAGCGCACCGCGTCGCTTTCGAGCACGCGGTTGATCTCGGCGTTGAGCATCTGCACCACCACGCCCGGCGTACGGGCCGGCGCGAAGATGCCGAAGAGCGAATCGCGGTTGGCCTTCTCGAAGCCCAGTTCCGCGAGGGTCGGCACCGTGGGCAGTGCATCGATGCGTGCCGGAGCGCCCACGGCCAGCGCCTGGAAGCGGCCGCCTTCGATGTACTGCAGCTGCTGCGCGGCGACGTTGGTGGAGAGCACCTCGAACTGGCCGCTGAGCGCATCGTTGAGCTGCGGGCCGCCGCCCTGGTAGGGGATGTGCGTGATCTCGGTGCCGCTTTGCACGCGCACCTGCGCGAGCACGAGGTGGCCGATGGTGGCGACGCCCGAGGTGGCCCATCGCACCTCGCCGGGCTGCCTGCGCGCCCGCGCGATCAGTTCGCCGAAGCCGCGGCCGGTGAAGGCGGGGGTGCCCACCACCAGCACCGGCGTGCGCATCACGCTGGCCACGGGCATGAAGGCGCGCATCGGGTCGTAGGGAACGCGCGCGAGCAGCGGGTGCAGCGTGAGCGGGCTGATGGCGGAGAAGGCCAGCGTGCTGCCGTCCGGGGCCGAACGGGCGAGCGCATCCATGCCGAGGCTGCCGCCGGCCCCGGGGCGGTTCTCGATGATCACCGGCACGCCGAGCGAACGTGCGAGCGGCTCGGCCAGCACGCGCGCCATGCCGTCGCTCACGCCGCCGGGCGGGTAGACCACGATCAGGCGGACCGGCTTGTTCGGCCACTGCGCGGGTGCCGCCCGCAGCACGCCGGGCAATGCGCAGGCCGCGGCCAGCAGGGTGCCTGCGCGCTGCAGCAGGTTGCGGCGGCCCAGCCGTGTCATGAGCCGGGGTTCTCCTGCGCCAGCCTGCGCAGCAGCGCCGCGAAATTCTGCGCGGGCAGGTTGTCTTCCTGGGCGCGCGAGACCAGCGTGAGCGGCGCGTCGAGCTGCCCTCCGTCGGCCAGCCGCGCGTAGGCGATGGCGTGCGCGTGCACGCCGTGCATCGACGCAGGCACCACCGAGAGGCCGACCCCTGCGGCCACGAGATTGAGGTTGGTCATCATTCGATCGACTTCGGCCACCACGCGCGGGCGCAGCCCCTTGGCGTGGCACAGCGCGAGCAGGTCGGCATACAGGCCCGGCGCGCCCGGACGCCGCACGAGGATGATGCCTTCCTCGCAGAGCCTGGCGAGCGGCAGCGCCCGCGAGTCCTTGTCGCGGCCACGGGCAAGGCGGTGGTCGCTCGGCATGGCGACCAGAACCGGCTCGCGCAGCAGCGTCTCGAACAGCAGCCCCTCGGGCCGCGCGACCGGCACGCGCAGCAGGCCGCAGTGCAGGCGGCCGGCCGCCAGCGCCTCGGTGAGCTCGGCCGCGTTGTCCTCGCGCAGCTGCAGCTCGACGTCGGGGTAGGCGCGGCGGAACTCGCGCAGCGCGTCCGGCATGAAGCGGTGCGCCGCCGCCGAGCTGGTGAAGCCCACCGCCAGCCTGCCGGCCTGGCCCTTGGCCACCCGGGTCATGCGCTGCTTCATCGCATCCATGTCCTGCAGCATGCGCAGCGCCTCGGCCTGGAACAGCCGGCCCGCATCGGTGAGCGCCACGCCGCGCGGATGGCGGCGGAACAGCAGCACGCCCAGCTCGCGTTCGAGTGCCTTGATCTGCAGGCTCAAAGGCGGCTGCTGGATGCCCAGCTGCTCGGCCGCGCGCGTCATGTGGCCGGTCTCGGCGACGGCGGCGAAGTAGCGCAGTGCCCGTATGTCCATATGTTTTTGATATGAGAAGTGCCTTGTTATTTTATTTGACCCTAGGTCACACCGAATCTATCTTCCGGCCGCCCATTCAAGAACAAGCGGTCCAACGAGGCCGCATGCCGGAGACAAGTCCATGCGCAAAGAGCGCCCTGCATCGAAGTACCTCGCCGTCGCCAGTGCGATCGGCATCTCATTGGCCCTGGCCGCTTGCGGCGGCGGAGGCGGGGGAGGAGGCGGCGGCTTCGCTTTCCTGCCCCCGACCAGCACGCCGCCCGCCGGTGGCGGCGACAGCCCGCCGGCAGGCGACCCGCCCGACAACACGCCGCCTCCGGCCGTGCAGCCGGTCGCATCCTGCGCCGACCTCGCAGGCCGGAGCCTGCCGGCCTCGCTGATCAGCCTGCCCACGCAGGGCGCCACCGTCACCAGTGCCACGCCCGTCGCCGCGAGCGATGCGGGCAACACGCTCGGCGACTATTGCCGCGTGCGCGGCACCATCCAGCCAGTCGACCCGAATTCGCAGTCCATCAACTTCGCGGTCAACCTGCCCGAGAAGTGGAACCAGAAGACCATCCACTTCGGCGGCGGCGGCTTCGACGGCGTGCTGATCGACGGCACCGAGGTCATCCGCTTCGGCCCCGCCGGCAAGCCCGCGCCGCTCGCGCTGGGCTACGCCACCTACGGCGACGACTCGGGCCACCAGTCGGGCAGCATCACCGACGGCAAGTTCGCGGCCAACGACGAGCAGCTCGCCAACTACGGCGGCAACTCGCTCAAGAAGACGCGCGACGTGGCGCAGGCCCTGGTGCTCGCGCGCTACGGGGTGGCGCCGAAGCACGCCTACTTCCTGGGCACCTCCACGGGCGGGCGCGATGCGCTGAGCTACATCCAGCGCTGGCCGCTGGACTACGACGGCGTGATCGCCAACGAGCCCGCGCTCAACTACACCGGCACGCGCCTGTCGAACGTGGCCGTGGGCCGCGCGCTCTACAACAACAGCGCCGCAGGCTGGATGGACCTGAGCGAGACGCTGATGGTGCAGAAGGCCGCGATGCAGGCCTGCGACAAGCTTGACGGCGCGGCCGACAACATCGTGAGCAACGTCGAGAGCTGCCGCCAGCTCAATGCACAGCTCCTGGCCTCGCTGCGCTGCCTCGGCGGTACGAAGACGGCCAAGACCTGCCTGTCGGACGCGCAACTCGACACAGTGAAGGCCATCGAGTCGCCGCTCGATTTGACGACCTACTCGCTGGCCAACGGCGTGAAGCGCGCGGGCGGCTACAACCTGCTCGAAGGCGCGCTGGTGGCGGGCCCCTTCACCACGCGCGACCTGGGCACGCGCAAGGTGCCGGGCAACCCCGCCACGTCGGCCGACGCCAACATGTACGTCACCGGCGACCAGTGGGTGAAGTTCTTCGTCACGCGCATCGCGAACTTCGACACGCTGGGCTTCGACCCGCTGAACCCGGGCAGCTACGCGGCGCGCGTGACCGAGGTGTCGAACCTCACCGACGCGACCAACCCGAACCTCGCGCCCTTCTTCGGACGCGGCGGCCGCCTCATCATGCTGCACGGCCTGGCCGACGAAGTGATCAGCCCGAACTCGACCATCGACTACTACAAGCAGCTCGTCGCCACGCTGGGGCAGGCGTCGGTCGACCGGAGCGTGCGCTTCTACACCGTGCCCGGCATGGGCCACGGCACCGGCAGCTTCATTCCCAACTGGGACTCGCTGGCCGCGCTCGAAGGCTGGGTGGAGAACGGCCTCGCGCCCGCCACCGGCGTTGTGGTCGACGCGGTGGCCGGCACCTACGGCCGCACGCGTCCTCTGTGCCTGTTCCCGGCCTGGCCCAAGTACCGCGGCAGCGGCAGCCTTGACGCGGCCGTCAACTACAGCTGCGTGACGGAGGTCGGCGATCCGCTGGCCTGCCCGAACCTGCCTGCGGCCGTCACCACCTACAAGGGCGGCGACAGCTTCGGCGAGGAGCTGCGCGTGCAGATCGACCCGGGCACGATGGCCTATACGGTGACCATCGACGCGAGCCTGCAGCGCACGGCCGGCACGGTGCGCACCGGCACGCTGGTGTCGGAGGGGAACTGCAGCTATGCCAGCGCGGAGAGCGGGGCGGTGTTCAGCTTCGGTGCCGGCGGGGTGCTGTCGGGCGGCGTGAACGCCCCGAGCGGCGGCGGCTTCGCGCCCCTGCTGGCGTTCCAGAACACCTTCCAGAATGCGGCGACGCCGACGGTGTTCAACCCGGTGTCGAACATCTTCAATGCGGTGGGCGTGCAGCAGGGCACTGGCGGCACGACCGCGCAGGCGCTGGCGGTGCGTCTGCGCAATGCCGGCACCTTCCAGTACTGCCGCGATGCCGCCAACGGTTTCATGATCTACGACACGACCTGCGCGCAGACCGAGAAGGGCTACATCACCTACAACGGCACCCGCGACGCCTTCGACCTGTTCACTACATCGCCGACCGGCAGCGCCGTGACCACCGGCGGCACGCTCACCGGCTCGATGGTCATCGGGCTCGTCAACGGCGCGGCGGTGCCGGTGCACCTGGTGCGCGAGTCGGCGGCAAACGCGGGCATGCGCCTCTTCGGCCTGCAGCAGAGCCTGGTCAGCGGCACGGCGGACGGAAGCTATGCGCTGCTCAGCGTCAAGGGCGAGAACCACGATGCCACGGTGGCCGGCAGCAGCTTCAATCTCGCAGGTACCGCGGCCACGCTGGGCTACGACACACCGGTGCTCGGCGTGGCACAGGCCGATGCCGGCCGGCCGGGCAATTTCATCTTCAACAGCGGCGTCCTCGCATTCGTTTCGACGGACGCGACAAAGGCGGCGCTCGAACTCGGAGTACGTCATTGAAAAACCCCCTGTCCCGCCTTGCGGCATCCACGGCCTTCGCACTGCTGGGTGCGGCATCCGCCATGCATGCACAGGCCGCATCCTCCGGCCCTAAGCCCGCAGCCTGTCCCTCGCCCGTGCCCGAATCGGCCCGCTGCTACACCGGTGAAGACGGCGCCGGCTCCTTCTACTGGATCGCGATTCCCCAGGACTGGACGAGCAACGCCGGCCGTGTGCTCGTGATGCACGCCCACGGCGGCCCCGAGACCGGTCCGCCCAAGCTGGAGCGCAGCGAGGAAGACCTCAAGCGCTGGGCCGTCACGGTGAAGGCCGGCTATGCATGGGCCGCCTCCACCTACCGGCGCGGCGGCTACGGCGTGACCATGGCGGCGGAAGACACCGAGCGCCTGCGCCGGATCTTCGTGCGCCATTTCGGCCAGCCGCACCGCACGCTGCTGCACGGGCAGAGTTATGGAGCGGGCGTGGCGGCGAAGGCGGCGGAGCTCTATGCGCCGGCCGGCGGCGCCAAATCGCCTTACGACGGCCTGCTGCTCACCAGCGGCGTGCTCGGCGGCGGCAACAGCGCCTACGACTTCCGGCTCGACCTGCGCGTGGTCTACCAGTACGTCTGCCGCAACCATCCGCGCCCCGACGAGCCGCAGTACCCGCTGTGGATGGGCCTGCCGCTCGATTCGAAGCTCACGCGCGCCGACCTCGCCGCGCGCGTGAAGGAGTGCACCGGCATCGGCCTGCCCGCCGCGCAGCGCACGCCCGAGCAGGCGGCGCGGCTGAAGACCATTGTTTCGGTCGTGAAGATCCAGGAGCGCTCGCTGCTGGGCCATCTCACCTGGGCGACGTGGCTCTTCCAGGACCTGGTGCAGAAGCGGCTCGAGGGCCGCAATCCCTTCGGCAACATCGGCGTGGTCTACAGCGGCTCGGCCGACGACGCGGCGCTCAATGCCGGCGTGCTGCGCTACGCGGCCGACCCGCAGGCCAAGGGTGCGCTCGCCGCCGACAGCCAGCCCACCGGCCGCACCGCGCTGCCCACAGTGGGCCTGCACGCCATCGACGACCCCACGGCCTTCGTCGAACTCGAGAACTCCTACCGCCGCATCCGCGACGCGGCAGGCACCGGCGACCTGCTGGTTCAGAGCTTCAGCAACGAGCGCGAGCACAGCTACCTGAGCGATTCGGAATACCCCGCGCTCTTCGCCGCGCTGCTCGACTGGATCGACAAGGGCGAGAAGCCCACGCCCGAAGGCCTTGCGCAACGCTGCAAGGCGCTGATGCCGCGCTACGACACCGACGGCAAGAACGGCTGCCACATCCAGCCCGCGTGGCAGCCGCCCGCGCTCGAAAGCCGCGTGCCGTCACGCGCGCCCTGAATCCTTTTTCAATCCAACGTCACGGAGACATCATGAAGAAACTGTTCGCCCTCGCGGCGATCGCCGCTGCCGCCGTCGCTGCCCATGCGCAGGACTTTCCGGGCGGCAAGCCCGTCACCATCGTCGTGCCCTTCGCGGCCGGCGGCCCGACCGACCGCGTCGCGCGCGACCTCGCCGAGGCGCTGCGCAAGCCGCTGGGCGGCAGCACCGTCATCATCGACAACGTGCCCGGCGCGGGCAGCTCCATCGGCGCGACCAAGGTGGCGCGCGCCGCGCCCGACGGCTACACGCTGCTGCTCAACCACATCGCGATGGCGACCGTGCCGAGCCTGGTGCGCAACGTGCCGTTCAAGGTCGAGACCGACTTCGAGTACCTGGGCATCGTCAACGACGTGCCGATGACGCTCATCTCCAAACCGAGCATCCCGGCCGCCAACTACAAGGAACTGAGCGGCTGGATCGCGGCCAACAAGGGCAAGATCAATCTCGGCAACGCCGGCGTTGGCTCGGCCTCGCACCTGTGCGGGCTGCTCTTCCAGAGCGCGACCAAGACCGAGATGACGCCCGTGCCGTACAAGGGCACGGCCCCCGCCATCACCGACCTGATCGGCGGCCAGATCGACCTGCTGTGCGACCAGACCACCAACACCACGCCGCAGATCCAGGCGGGCAAGGTGAAGGCCTTCGCGGTCACCACCTCGAAGCGGCTCGCGCTGCCGATGCTGAAGGACCTGCCCACGCTCGACGAGGCCGGCCTGAAGAACTTCCAGGTCACGATCTGGCACGGCCTGTATGCGCCCAAGGGCACGCCCGCGCCGGTGCTGAAGAAGCTCAACGATGCGCTCAAGGTCGCGTTGAAGGACCCCGACTTCATCCACCGCGAAGAGCAGCTCGGCGCCGTGGTGGCGACCGACAGCCGCATCGAGCCGGCAGGCCACAAGAAGTTCGTGATCGACGAGATCGCGAAGTGGACGCCGGTGATCAAGGCGGCCGGCGTCTACGCCGACTGAACGGAAGCTATGCCTGGCGGCTCATGGCGATCAGCGTCCAGACGATCGCCACGAGCTGTGCGATATTGATCAGGATCGCGACCACGTGGGTTCTGCGGAACCCCGGGATCGCGTCCATGTAGTTCGCCTGGATCTGCGTGCCCAGCGCGTCCATCTTCGGGATGACCTTCCTGCGCAGCACCACGGCGATCGCCGCCAGTGCCGCAGCACCGGCCGCGATGCCCAGCCGGCCCGCCGACGCGAAGCTCACCGCCGTCGCGCTCGCGGTGATGAAGGCGGCGACGTAGTAGAGGTTGAAGAAGCCGCGCACGAAGCGCGCGTCCAGCGGCGTGTCGTGCTTGAGCACCAGCAGCGGGATCGAGCCCATGATGAAGTAGGCCGTCGTGACGAGCAGCGCCACCGTGAAGAACAGGGCGGCAAACATGGCAGCGGGCATCTCGGTTCACCTCCGTGCATCGGGCGGGCAGTGCGGCCCGGTGCGTCGCTGGAACTGTCACTCCCTGGGAATCTGGGCCTCGATTTCCTTGATTACAGCCTCTTTCTCGCGGTTGTATATCTGGGGATTGGCCGGATCGACGGCGTGGGCGCGGTCCTTGGCCTGCTCGTACCTGAGGCGCAGGTCGGGGCGGCGCTCGAGGATGTCGATGAAGGCCAGCGAATCCTTGTGGACCGGGTCGCCGCGGTGGCAGACGTGGATGTTGAGGTTGAAGCGCCGCCCCCCGTGCAGCACCGAACCGCAGACATACGGCTTCTCGTCGCGGTCGACCCAGACCGGGCGGCGGTGGAAGCCGATGCGCTCGAACGCCGCCTGCTCCTCGCGCAGGTTCTCGCGCGCGGTGATGGCGGCCATGTCGATCATGGGCTTGCCGCGCAGCCCGACGACGGCCGTGCTGCCGATGTGCACCAGCTCCACGCCGGGCAGCCTCGACTGCACGTACGCGCGCGCGTCGGCGAAGACTTCGGCGTAGGCCGGGTCGTAGGCGAGGATGTTGCGCTGGTCCAGTCCCTCGTCGAATGGCTCGATCTGCATGCTGCGCTCCGGTTGTCGTGGTGCGGCGGCTCTCGACTCTCTCTCACTCAGCTGGCGAAGCGCCTGCGGTACTCCACCAGGCTCACGCCCAGGCGGCGGCCGAATGCGCGCCTGAAGCCGTCCACGTTCGCATAGCCCACCGCGTCGGCCAGCCGCTTGGCCGGCAGGTCGGATTCCTCGGCCAGCCGGCGGGCGGCGTCGATCCTCGCATTCTCGACAAACTCGGCCGGCGTGGTGCCGGTCTCGCTGCGGAAGATGCGCGCGAAGTTGCGCTCGCTCATGCCGGCGCGCTGGGCGAGGGCGGGCACGGAGAGGTCGTCCTTGAGGTTCGCGAGCACGTGGTCCTGTATCTCGCGCATGGCGGAGCGCTCCGAGGTCTGCGCCGCCAGGTGGGCGCTGAACTGGCTCTGTCCGCCGGGGCGCTTGAGGAACATCACCAGCTGCCGCGCCACGCTCAGCGCGAGGTCGCGGCCGTGGTCTTCCTCCACCATCGCCAGCGCGAGGTCCATGCCGGCCGTGACGCCGGCGGAGGTGAAGAGCTGGCCATCGCGCACGTAGATGGCGTCCGACTCGACGTTGGCGAGCGGGTAGTCCGATGCGAGCTGGCCGGCGAGCTTCCAGTGCGTGGCCACGCGCTTGCCGTCGAGCAGCCCGCTGGCGGCCAGCACGAAGGCGCCGCTGCACACCGAGCCGTAGCGGCGCACCGTGCGCGCCTGGCGCCGCAGCCACTCCTGCAGCTGCGTGTCGGCCGCCATGTCTTCCACGCGCGGGCTGCCCGCGACCAGCAGGGTGTCGATGGCGCCGCGATGCGTGGCGACCGTCGAATCCACGCCCAGCCGCAGCCCGCTGCTGCTCTTGAGCATGCCTTCGCCCGCGCCGATGACCTGCACGTGATAGGCGCGCCGGTCGCCCAGCTGCTGCGACGCCTCCGCGAAGACGTCGGCGGGCCCGGCCACGTCGAGCAGCTGGAAACGGGGGAAGGCGAGGATGGCGACACGCATGGCGGACAAGGCCCGGGGATTGGCGGAAAACGCCGTGAGTTGATGGAAATGGCCTGGTGAGTCTGGCGGAAAATACCAACTAATGCAAATCCAGCCAAGGAGAACAACATGCAGGAACAGGCTCTGGACCCTCTGAATCCCCTCAATCCTTCCTCCCCGGCGGCCGCGCCGCGCGTGCAGGGCTCCGTGCGCAATCTCCCGGTCAACCTCTTCGCTTCCGTGATGGGCCTGTCGGGCCTGGCCCTCGCCTGGCGGCTGGCGCACGACAGCCTGGGCGCGCCGGCCATCGTCGGCGAGGCCATCGGCGCCTTCGCGCTGGTCGTGTTCTTGCTGATCGCGGCGGGCTACCTGACGAAGCTGGCGCGGCATCCGCAAGCGGTGCGCGCGGAGTTCCATCACCCGGTGGCAGGCAACTTCTTCGGCACCATCGCGATCTCCGTCCTGCTGCTGTCGGCCATCGTCGCGCCCTACAGCGCGCCTCTCGCGCACTTCGCCTGGACGGTGGGGCTGCTCGCGACCTTTGCCTTGAGTTTCATCGGCCTGTCGCGGCTGCTGAAGGGGCAGGTGGACGCTGCGCTCGCCGTGCCGGCGTGGATCATCCCCGGCGTTGCCACGCTGGACATTCCCGTGACCGGTGCGCACATGCCGATGGCGTGGGCTCCCGAAGTCAACCTGGCCGCGAGCGCGATCGGCGTGGTGCTCGCGCTCGTGCTCTTCACGATGATCGTCGGCCGCCTCGTGCACCGCGACCCGCTCGCTCCCGCGATGGAGCCCTCGCTGATGATCCTGGTGGCGCCCTTCGCGGTGGGCTTCCTGGCCTACACCAACATCGTCGGCGAGATCGATCGCTTCGCCTCGCTGCTCTTCTACTTCGGCCTCTTCATGTTCGCGGTGGTCGCGCCGAAGGTGTTCCGCCGCGGCGCCAGCTTCGCGCCGAGCTGGTGGGCGATCGGCTTCCCGATGGCCGCGCTCGCGAATGCCGCGCTGAAGTACGCCGAGTCGCATGCGAGCGCGCCGCTGTGGGTGATCGCCATCCTGCTGCTGGCCGCGCTGAACGTGGCGCTGGCGGTTCTCACGGTGAAGACGGTGCGGATCGCGCTCAACGGAAAGCTGTTCGCCTGAGCGGGGGGCGCGCGCTCAGGCGTTCGCCAGCAGCGAGAGATCGCGCGCGGCCTGCAGCATCAGCTCGCGCGCGCGGTCCAGCGAGGGGATCGCATGCCGGTCGATGCGGCGGATGTATGGTGTGGTCAGCACCGCCAGCGCATGCCCGCGCGGGCCGAGGATGGGGCAGGAGATGTCGATCACGCCGAAGTACTGCATGCTCTCGCGCTGCCGGTAGCCGGTGGCGCGCACCGCCTCCAGCATGTGCTCCAGTTCGTCGGGCGGAATCTGCACCTCGCCGTCGAGCGCGACGTGCTCGGCCAGCATCTGCCGGCGACGCTCCTCGGACTCGCAGGCCAGCAGCACCTGGCCCGAGCCGGTGTCGAGCAGGTTCACGCGCGTGCCCGGCCGCACCGTCATGCTGCTCGCCGCGGGGCTGTTGACCTGCGCCACGATCTGCACGTTGCCCCGGTCGTACACGCCCAGGTGGCAGGACTGCTCGGCTTCCTTCACGTAGCGGTCCATCACCGGCAGCGCCTGGGTCACCAGCCTGTGGTTCGGCGGGTAGCGGTGCGCCAGGTCGAACATCTTCAGGCTCAGGCTGTAGCGGTCGCCGGCGAGCGATCGCAGCACGTATTGCCGCGCCACCAGCCTTTCGAGCATGCGGTAGATCTCGCTCGGGCCGCGGTCGAGCGCCTTCACGATCTCGCCGCGCGTCAGGCCCTCGGGCTGGTCGGCGAGCAGTTCGAGGATGTCCAGGCCCTTGTCGAGCGCGGGGGCGCGGTAGCGGTCCTGCTGTTCCTGGTCGTCGGAGGGCTTGTTCAAGATGTCGTTTTGAGTTGTTTTGTTCACCAATGAATTTCAACAGCAAGAGACGCTGCTTGCAAGTTTCGTTATACGGGTAAGCACTCATCGGATGAGGTTGACGCTGAAAGTTCGTATGTAAATACTCTGTTCACGAATGGACTAGAGAGGCAAGGCGAGCGGCAGACCTGTCGTGGCGACCCGAAAATGATCCAGCGCATCGACTCGCATCAGCACTTCTGGCGGCCCGCGCGCGGCGACTACACGTGGCTGCGTGCCGACGTGCCCGCGCTGGCGCCGCTGCTGCGCGACTTCATGCCCGCAGACCTGCAGCCGCTCCTGCATTCGCACGGCGTGAGCCGGACGGTGCTGGTGCAGGCGGCCGATTCCCTGGCCGAGACCGACTTCATGCTCGACCTCGCGGGCAGCCGCGACGAGATCGGCGGCGTGGTCGGCTGGGTCGACCTGGGCCGCGCCGACGCCGCCGCTTCACTCGAGCGGATGGCCCGGCACCCCAAGTTCAAGGGCGTGCGGCCGATGCTGCAGGACCTGCCCGAAGACGACTGGATCGCGCGCCGCCCGCACCCCGATGCGGTGGACGCCATGCTGAAGCTCGGCCTGCGCTTCGACGCGCTCGTGAACCCGAGGCACCTTCCGTGGCTCCTGCAGTTCGCGAAGCGGTGGCCGCAGCTGCCGATGGTGATCGACCACGGCGCCAAGCCGCCGGTGGGCGCCCAGGACGGCGAGGACTTCGCCCGCTGGCGCGAAGACATCGCGGCCCTGGCGACACTGCCCCAGGTCTGCTGCAAGTTCTCGGGGCTGTGGACCGAGGCGCCGTCCTCGATGCAGCGCGATGCGGAAGTGTTCACCCGCGTGCTGCGCCCGGTGTGGGACCACCTGCTGGCGTGCTTCGGCCCCTCGCGCCTCATGTGGGGCAGCGACTGGCCCGTGCTCACGCTGGCCGGCGACTACGCAGGCTGGATCGCGGTGAGCCAGGCCTGCATCGGCAGCCTTTCCATGCAAGAGCAGGCCGAGGTGTGGCACGGCACCGCGCAACGCTTCTACGGCCTCGCCGCGGACTGAACAGCCATGCAACCCATCGTCACCATCCGCGACCTGAGCAAGTCCTTCGCCGGCGTGCGCGCGCTCGACAGGGCGCAATTCGAGCTGCTGCCCGGCGAAGTGCATGCACTCATGGGCGAGAACGGCGCGGGCAAGTCCACGCTGATGAAGGTGCTGGCGGGCGTGTATCGCAAGGATTCGGGCGAGGTGCTGCTCGACGGCCGGCCGGTCGACATCGAAAGCCCGCGCGCCGCGCAGGCGCTGGGCATCGGGATCATCCATCAGGAGCTCAACCTGATGAACCACCTGAGCGCCGCGCAGAACATCTTCATCGGCCGCGAGCCGCGCGGGCGCTTCGGCGTCTTCATCGACGAGGAAGCCATGTGCTGCGAGGCGCAGCGCATCTTCGAGCGCATGAAACTGAAGCTCGACCCGCGCACGCCGGTGGGCGAGCTCACCGTGGCCCGGCAGCAGATGGTGGAGATCGCCAAGGCGCTGTCGTTCGATTCGCGCGTGCTGATCATGGACGAGCCCACCGCCGCGCTGAACAACGAGGAAGTGGCCGACCTGTTCCGCATCATCGCGCGCCTGAAGTCGCGCGGCGTGGCCGTCGTCTATATCTCGCACAAGATGGATGAGCTGAAGCGCATCGCCGACCGGGTGACCGTGATGCGCGACGGCCAGTACATCGCCACCGTGCCGATGGCGAGCACGCCGATGGACACGCTCATCGCGATGATGGTCGGGCGCCAGCTCGCCGAGGCCGAGCACGGGATGCCCGACACCTCCGCCAACGAAGTGGTGCTGGAGGCCAGGGGCATCCGCAGGGGCGGCATGGTGCGCGACGCGAGCTTCGTGCTGCGGCGCGGCGAGATCCTGGGCTTTGCCGGGCTCATGGGCGCGGGCCGCACCGAGCTGGCCCGTGCCGTGTTCGGCGCCGACCGCATCGACGCGGGCGAAGTCTTCGTGAAGGGCCGGAAGGCGGCCATCGCCTCGCCGCAGGACGCAGTGGCCCACGGCATCGGATACCTCTCGGAAGACCGCAAGCACTTCGGCCTCGCCACCGGCATGGACGTCGAGACCAACATCGCGCTCGCGAGCATGAAGCGCTTCCTGTCGGCAGGCTTCTTCGTCGACCAGGCTGCGCTTGCCTCGGCCGGCGAGCGCTACGTGCGCCAGCTCGGCATCAAGACGCCCTCGGTGCGCCAGCAGGTGCGGCTGCTGTCGGGCGGCAACCAGCAGAAGATCGTCATCGCCAAGTGGCTGCTGCGCGACTGCGACGTGCTCTTCTTCGACGAGCCCACGCGCGGCATCGACGTGGGAGCCAAGGCCGAGATCTACCGCCTGCTCAATGAACTGGCCGCGCAGGGCAAGGCCATCGTCATCATCTCCTCGGAGCTGCCCGAGATCCTGCGCATGAGCCACCGCGTGCTCGTGATGTGCGAGGGCCGCATCACCGGCGAACTCTCGGCGCGCGAGGCCTCGCAGGAAAAGATCATGCAGCTCGCCACCCGGCGCGAGACCGCACAAGCCGCCCCCTGAACACGACCGGAGACTGCCCTTGACGACCCCCACCGTGACCACCACCGCCGCTGCGCCGGGCTTCTCGCCGAATACGCTGAAGGACCGGCTCCTGCGTCCCGCCACGCGGCAGAAGCTCCTGGCCTTCGCCAGCCTCGTCGTGCTGATGGTGTTCTTCAGCTTCGCCTCGCCGCAGTTCCTGCAGGCCGACAACCTCGTGGGCATCCTGCAGTCGACCGCGGTGAACGGCGTGCTCGCCATCGCCTGCACCTTCGTCATCATCACCTCGGGCATCGATCTCTCGGTGGGCACGCTGATGACCTTCTGCGCCGTCATGACCGGCGTGGTGCTCACCTACATGGGCATGCCGCTGTGGCTGGGCATCTGCGCGGCCATCTTCTTCGGGGCGCTCAGCGGCTTCGTCTCGGGCCTGCTGATCGCCAAGCTGAAGATCCCGCCCTTCATCGCGACGCTGGGCATGATGATGCTGCTCAAGGGCCTGTCTCTGGTGATCTCAGGCACCAAGCCGATCTACTTCAACGACACGCCGGGCTTCACCGCCATCTCGCAGGACTCGCTGATCGGCGACATCGTGCCGGCGCTGCCCATTCCCAACGCGGTGCTGATCCTCTTCCTGGTGGCGGTGGCCGCGAGCATCGTGCTCAACAGGACGCTGCTCGGGCGCTACACCTTCGCGCTCGGCAGCAACGAGGAGGCGGTGCGCCTGTCGGGCGTGAACACCGACTTCTGGAAGATCGTGGTCTACACGGTCAGCGGCGGCATCTGCGGCATCGCGGGGCTGCTGATCGCCTCGCGGCTGAACTCGGCGCAGCCCGCGCTGGGGCAGGGCTACGAACTCGACGCCATCGCGGCGGTGGTCATCGGCGGCACCTCGCTCAGCGGCGGCACCGGCACCATCGTGGGCACCATCATCGGCGCCTTCATCATGAGCGTGCTCACCAATGGCCTGCGCATCCTGTCGGTCGCGCAGGAATGGCAGACGGTGGTCACGGGCGTGATCATCATCCTGGCCGTGTACGCCGACATCCTGCGCCGCCGCAGCGGCAGCAAGGTGCATTGAACTTCCTGCCTTCCCGATCCGTTCGTTCCCCACAACCACAGGAGACATCGCATGATCCAGAGAAGAACAGTCGTCGCTTGCGCGCTGGGCGCGGCCCTTGCCAGCGTGTCGGCGTTCGCGCAGGCACAGCAGGCGCAGGAGGTCTACATCCCGCTCGTGTCCAAGGGCTTCCAGCACCAGTTCTGGCAGGCGGTGAAGCAGGGCGCCGAGCAGGCCGCCAAGGACCTGAAGGTGAAGGTGAGCTTCGAGGGCCCCGAGACCGAGGCCATGGTCGACAAGCAGATCGACATGCTCTCGGCCGCGCTCGCCAAGAAGCCGCAGGCCATCGGCTTCGCCGCGCTCGACAGCCAGGCCGCGATTCCGCTGCTGAAGAAGGCGCAGGCCGCGAAGATCCCGGTGGTGGCCTTCGACTCTGGCGTGGACAGCGACATTCCCGTGACCACGACCACCACCGACAACAAGGCCGCCGCGGCGCTGGCCGCCGACAAGATGGCCGAGCTCATCGGCAAGAGCGGCGAGGTGGCGCTGGTGGTGCACGACCAGACCAGCCGCACCGGCGTCGACCGGCGCGATGGCTTCGTCAGCCGCATCAAGACGGCCTACCCCAACGTCAAGATCGTGAGCGTGCAGTACGGCGGCGGCGACCAGCTGAAGTCCACCGAGATCACCAAGTCGATCCTGCAGGCGTCGCCCAACATCAAGGGCATCTTCGGCGCCAACGAGGGCTCGGCCATCGGCGTGGTCAACGGCGTGAAGGAGATGAAGCGCACCGGCAAGGTCGTGGTCATCGGCTACGACTCGGGCAAGCAGCAGAAGAACGCGATCATGGACGGCAGCATGGCCGGCGCCATCACGCAGAACCCGGTGGGCATGGGCTACAAGACCGTCGAGATGGCGGTGAAGGCCATCAAGGGCGAGAAGCTGCCGAAGATCGTCGACACCGGCTTCTTCTGGTACGACAAGACCAACATCGCCGACCCCAAGATTGCGGCGGTGCTGTACGACTAGGCGGAGCAAGCACAGCCGAACGCAGAACAAAGTCGAGGTGCGCAAAGGCCGCAAAAAAGACTGCAGATCATTTCTTGACTTCGTCTTTCGCGCCCCCTTGCGCTCGGCTGCCCGGTCCCCCTTCGATCTTTCCAGACAGATTCAAATGACCATCGTCCGCTCCATGCGCGTGCTCGACGTGCGCTTTCCCACCTCGCAGCATCTGGACGGTTCGGATGCGATGAACCCCGACCCCGACTACTCGGCGGCCTACGTCGTGCTCGAGACCGACCAGCCCGGGCTGGAGGGCCACGGCCTCACGTTCACCATCGGCCGCGGCAACGAGATCTGCTGCGCGGCCATCGAGGCCATGCGGCATCTCGTGGTGGGGCTCGACCTCGCATGGGTGGCCGAGGACATGGGCCGCTTCTGGCGGCACGTGACCTCCGACAGCCAGCTGCGCTGGATCGGCCCCGACAAGGGCGCGATCCATCTCGCGACCGGCGCGATCGTCAATGCGATGTGGGACCTGTGGGCCAAGTCCGAAGGCAAGCCCGTGTGGCAGCTGGTGGCCGACATGTCGCCCGAGGAACTGGTGCGCTGCATCGACTTCCGCTACATCACCGACTGCATCGCGCCCGACGAGGCGCTCGCGCTGCTGCGCGAGGCATCGAAGGGCAAGCAGGAACGCATCGCCACGTTGAAGGCCGAGGGCTACCCCTGCTACACCACCTCCGCCGGCTGGCTGGGCTACCCCGACGAGAAGCTGCGGCGGCTCGCGCAGGAGGCGATCGACGCGGGCTTCGGCCACATCAAGCTCAAGGTGGGGCGCGACCTGCAGGACGACATCCGCCGCCTGAAGGTGGCGCGCGAGGTGCTCGGGCCGGACCGGCACCTGATGATCGACGCCAACCAGGTCTGGGAGGTGGGCCAGGCCATCGACTGGGTGCGTCAGCTCGCCTTCGCCAGGCCGTGGTTCATCGAGGAGCCCACCAGCCCCGACGACGTGGAGGGCCACCGCAGGATCCGCGAGGGCATCTCGCCCGTGAAGGTGGCCACGGGCGAGATGTGCCAGAACCGCATCATGTTCAAGCAGTTCATCATGCGCGGCGGCATCGACGTGGTGCAGATCGACGCCTGCCGGCTCGGCGGCGTGAACGAGATCCTCGCGGTGATGCTGATGGCCGCGAAGTACAAGCTGCCCGTATGCCCCCATGCGGGCGGCGTGGGGCTGTGCGAGTACGTGCAGCACCTCTCGATGATCGACTACCTCTGCATCTCCGGCACCCGCGAGGGCCGCGTGGCCGAGTACGTCGATCACCTGCACGAGCATTTCGTGGAGCCCTGCGAAGTCCGCAATGCGGCCTACATGCCGCCGAAGCGGCCGGGCTTCTCCATCGAGATGAAGGCGCAATCGCTGGAGCAGTACCGCTTTCGCGGATAAGGAAAGGCATCGCACGACATGGATCTGCATCTGAAGGACAAGGTGGTGATCGTCACCGGCGGCGGCAGCGGCATCGGCGCGGCCATCTCGACGACGCTGGCGCAGGAAGGCGCGGTGCCGGTGATCCTCGGCAAGAACCCGCTCGATGCTTCCTTCGAGGAAGGGCTTCGCGGGCTGCAGCCGCGCACGCGCTTCTTCCAGCTGGAGCTGATGGAAGAGGCTGCCTGCGCCAAGGCCGTTGCCGACACGGCTGCCGAGTTCGGCCGCATCGACGGACTGGTCAACAACGCGGGCGTGAACGACAGCGTGGGGCTGGAGGCGGGGCGCGATGCATTCGTCTCCTCGCTGGAGCGCAACCTCATCCACTGCTACGTGATGGCGCACCACTGCCTGCCGCACCTGAAGGCGAGCAGGGGCGCCATCGTCAACATCTCGTCGAAGACGGCGGTCACGGGGCAGGGCAACACCAGCGGCTACACGGCGGCCAAGGGCGCGCAGCTGTCGCTCACGCGCGAATGGGCCGCCTCGTTGCTGGAGGACGGCGTGCGCGTGAACGCGGTGATCCCGGCCGAGGTGATGACGCCGCTCTACCAGCGTTGGATATCCGCCTTCGACGAGCCCGACCGCAAGCTCGCCGACATCACCGACAAGATCCCGCTGGGCCGCCGCATGACCACGCCCGAGGAGATCGCGAGCAACGTCGTGTTCCTGCTGTCGGAGCGGGCCTCGCACACGACCGGTCAATGGGTGTTCGTGGATGGCGGCTACACGCACCTGGACCGTGCGCTGACCTGATCGCTTCGCAGTCCTGACTGGAGTTGTGCATGCGCCATTTCCTTGCTCTCGATTTGAAAGACGACCCGGCACTGATCGCCGAATACGAGGCTTATCACCGCAATATCTGGCCCGAGGTGCGCGCGCATCTGGATTCGCATGGCGTGACGGCCATGGAAATCCATCGGATCGGCACGCGGATGGTGATGCTGATGGAAACCGACGACGCCCGCTACGACGCCCAGGCAATGGCGCTCGCCACTCGCACCGATCCGAAGATCAGGCAGTGGGAAGAGCTGATGTGGAAGTTCCAGGCACCCACGCCATGGACGCCGGAAGGCGAGAAATGGACCGCGATGCAGCAAATCTTCTGCTTGTAATCAAAAGATTCAAGTTTGATCGAGCTTCGGTTTTTTGCCCGGGTTTACATTTACTGGGCACAATGCCGGCCATGCCAAACATTGCATCCATTCTTAAATCCGAGATCTCGCGCGTCGCCCGCAAGGAAGTTCGCGCGGAAATGGAAACCCTCAAGAAGGCATCGGTTCACCATCGTGCGGCCATTGCGGCATTGCGCCGCCAGATCAGTTCGCTGGAAAAGGAACTGCGCAACGTCGCCAAGGGCACCTCCCGCGGCGTACGGGCGAGCGCACCGGACGATTCCGGCGATGAAGGTCCCAAGCGCAGGTTCAGCGCCGGCCGCCTGGCTGCGCATCGCGCGAAGCTGGGCATCTCCGCGGCCGCCTACGGAAAGCTGGTCGGCGTTTCCGGCCAGACGATCTATCACTGGGAACAGGGCAAGGCCAGGCCCAGGGCCGCGCAACTGCTGAGCCTCGCGGCCGTGCGAGGGCTAGGCAAGCAGCAGGTGGCACAGCGGCTGGAAGGGGCGGAATAGCCCCTTTTTTATTGCCCGCCTCAGTGATCGTGGTGCAGGTAGCTCGCCTGCCTCGGCAGCCTCAGGCTCACGAGGAAGGCGATGACCATCATCGCGCTCACGTACCAGAAGAAGGCCGATTCGTGCCCCATTGACTTGAGGCCCAGCGCCACGTATTCGGCCGAGCCCCCGAAGATCGCGTTCGCCACCGCGTAGGCCAGCCCCACGCCCAGGGCGCGCACTTCGGGCGGGAACATCTCGGCCTTCACGATGCCGCTGATCGAGGTGTAGAAGCTCACGATGGCCAGCGCCACGATGATGAGCACGAATGCCAGCACCGGGCTCGTGGTGTGCTGCAGCGCGGTGAGGATGGGCACCGTCGTCAGCGCGCCGAGTCCGCCGAACAGCAGCATGTTGTTGCGCCTCCCGATGCGGTCCGACAGCGCGCCGAACACCGGCTGCATGCACATGTAGACGAAGAGCGCGCAGGTCATCACGTAGCTCGCCGTCTTGATCGGCAGGTGCACCGTGTTCACCAGGTACTTCTGCATGTAGGTGGTGAAGGTGTAGAAGATCAGCGAGCCGCCGGCCGTGTAGCCCAGCACCGTGAGGAACGCCGGCGTGTGGTGCCTGAAGAGGCCGCCGATGCTGCCGGCCTCCTTGTTCTTCCTGGCCTCGTCGGTCTGCGTCTCGTGCAGCGTGCGGCGCAGCAGCAGCGCCACCACCGCGGCGATGGCGCCGATCACGAAGGGAATGCGCCAGCCCCACGCCTTGAGCTCGGCCTCGGTCAGCAGCTGCTCGAGCACCACGATGACGAGCACCGCGAGCAGCTGTCCGCCGATCAGCGTGACGTACTGGAACGACGAGAAGAAGCCGCGCTGCCCGCGCAGCGCCACCTCGCTCATGTAGGTGGCGGTGGTGCCGTATTCGCCGCCCACCGAGAGGCCCTGGAACAGCCGGCAGACCAGCAGCAGGAAGGGCGCCCATGCGCCGATCTGCGCATAGGTGGGCAAGAAGGCGATGACCAGCGAGCCGCCGCACATCATCGTCACCGAGATCAGCATCGAGGTCTTGCGCCCCAGCCGGTCGGCCAGCCGCCCGAAGAGCCATCCGCCGATGGGCCGCATGAGGAAGCCCGCCGCGAACACGCCCGCGGTGTTCAGCAGTTGCGCTGTGGGGTCGGACTTGGGAAAGAAGGCCGGCGCGAAGTACAGCGCCGAGAAGGCGTACACGTAGAAGTCGAACCATTCGACCAGGTTGCCTGAAGAGGCCGCCATGATCGCGAAGACGCGGTGGCGTTTTTCTTCGGCCGTGTAGTGCGGGGGAGATGAAGCAGAGGCCGCTGGGCCTCCCGAGGTAGGCGTGACTGCGCTCATGGTGCCTTCTTGTGCCGTGCAGGCAATGTGTTGTTTCCAAAACATTCTGCGCCGGCATGTGGCGCGCGCGTGTCGGCCGATGCCGCATCGGCCTCCCCCCGACATGGCTTTCCGGGGGGCTCGGGTGCTAGCTCAGAAGGTACCCGGCAACAGGATGCTCGAGTCGACCTCGTCGATGTTCGTGCGGCCGCAGAAGGCCATCGTGATGTCGAGCTCCTTCTGGATGATCTGCAGCGCGCGCGTCACGCCTTCCTGCCCGAAGGCGCCCAGGCCGTAGAGGAAGCTGCGGCCGATGAGCGTGCCGCGGGCGCCCAGCGCGCGGGCCTTGAGCACGTCCTGCCCGCTGCGGATGCCGCCGTCCATCCACACCTCGATCTCGCTGCCCACCGCATCGACGATGGCCGGCAGCGCCGCGATGGAGGAGGGCGCGCCGTCGAGCTGGCGGCCGCCGTGGTTCGACACGATGAGTGCGTCGGCGCCGCTGGAGGCCGCGAGGCGCGCGTCCTCCACGTCCATGATGCCCTTGAGGATGAGCTTGCCGCCCCAGAGCTTCTTGATCCACTCCACGTCGGCCCAGCTCAGCGCGGGGTCGAACTGCTCGGCGGTCCACGACGACAGCGACGACAGGTCCTTCACGCCCTTGGCATGGCCCGCGATGTTGCCGAAGGTGCGGCGCTTCGTGCCCAGCATGCCCATGCACCAGCGCGGCTTGGTGGCGAGGTTGATGAGATTCTTGAGGGTGGGCTTGGGCGGTGCGGTGAGGCCGTTCTTGATGTCCTTGTGGCGCTGGCCGAGGATCTGCAGGTCGAGCGTGAGTTGCAGGGCGGTCACGTTGGCGGCCTTGGCGCGCTCGATCAGGCGCTCGATGAAGTCGCGGTCCCTCATCACGTAGAGCTGGAACCAGAAGGGATGGCGGCCGGTGTTCTCGGCGATGTCTTCCAGCGAGCAGATGCTCATGGTGGACAGCGTGAAGGGAATGCCGAAGGCCTTGGCGGCGCGCGCGCCGAGGATCTCGCCGTCGGCGTGCTGCATGCCGGTGAGGCCGGTGGGCGCGATGGCCACGGGCATCGCGGTTTCCTGGCCGACCATGGTGGTGCGCAGCGAGCGGCCCTCCATGTTCACCGCCACGCGCTGGCGCAGCTTGATCTTCTGGAAGTCGCTTTCGTTGGCGCGGTAGGTGCCCTCGGTCCACGCGCCGGAGTCGGCGTAGTCGTAGAACATCTTCGGCACGCGCCGCTTGGCGATCACCCGCAGGTCTTCGATGTTGGTGATCTTGGAAAGGTCGGGCACGGGCGGTCTCCTGGCGGGTTCTCTTGGTGGATCGGCGGAAGCTAACCGGCCATTATCTGCAGGCAGGGCGGGGCGCCACCTGAAAAAAGCCGGCCCTGCTGCTGAAAAAAATTCAGCCCGACAGCCTGATCAGGCCGCGCGCTCGCGCAAGGCCTCGCGCAGCCATTCGACGAAGGTGGCGCACTCCCACCGCTCCATGGCGCCGGGCTTCCAGCACAGGAAGTAGGCGTTGGGCGAGGGCACGCTGCGCCGCGACAGCCGCACCAGCCGGCCGTTGTCGAGCCAGGCGCTGCCCAGGCGCAGGTGCATCAGCACCACGCCGAAGTCTTCCGCCGCGGCATCCAGCGCCAGCCCGAGGTCGTTGAACTGGTGGCCCGTGGCGGGCTCGGGCAGGCCGATGCCGCAGGCCTTGAACCAGGTGCGCCACGACTCCAGCGGCGTGCGCAGCAGCTGCGCGCGCGACACCTCGGCGTCGGTCTCGAAGCCTTCGAAGGGACCGTGGCGTTCGAGGTAGGCGGGGCTGCACACCGGCGAGACGTCGTCGGCCAGCAGCTGGGCGAACTCGCGGTCATGGAAGGGACCGGTGCCGAAGCGCAACTCGATGTCGGCCTCTTCCGCCGTGGTGTTGCGCACCGGCATGGTCACCTGCAGCATCAGCTCGATGTTCGGGTACGCATCGCGAAAGCGCGCCAGCCGTGGCAGCAGCATCTGGCGCGAGAAGGTCGGCGTGACCGCCACGCGCAGCCGCCGCACCTGCGACTCGGGCTCGCGCCCCGGCACCTGCCGCAGCGCAGCGATGGCCTCGCGCACGCGCGCCAGGTAGGCCATGCCGTCGGCGCTGAGGCTGAAGTCGCTGCCGGTGAAGAACTTGAGTCCGAGCAGCAGCTCGAGCTGGCGGATACGGTGGCTCACGGCGCTGGGCGTCACGGCGAGCTCCTCGGCCGCGAGGTTCACGCTGCGCAGCCGTGCGACGGCCTCGAAGGCCTGCAGGCCCTGTGTCGAGGGGAGACGCGGAGAAACCATCTTTTGTCGGAAGGGGTAGCGGGGTAGGATGGTATCGAACGCTTCCGGCCCTGCCCCGGCCGAAGCACCGGCTCAGAAGAATTCCCAAAACAACAGGAGACGAGCGCATGGTCTGGCAACAGGTTTACAACCCCTTCGGCAACATGATCGTATCGACGGCGCTGGCCGCGATACCGGTGGTGGTGATGCTGGTGTGCCTCGGGTTGCTTCACGTCAAGGCGCACTATGCGGCGGGGCTGGGCCTGCTGAGCGCTGTGCTCATCGCGGTGTTCGCCTTCGGCATGCCGGCCGACATGGCGGGCAAGGCCGCCTTCCTCGGCGGCATCACCGGCCTGCTGCCCATCGGCTGGATCGTGCTGAACATCATCTTCCTGCAGCAGCTCACGCAGCAGAACGGCAGCTTCCAGATACTGCAGGACTCCATCGCCGGCATCACGGAAGACAGGCGCCTGCAACTGCTGCTCATCGCGTTCGCCTTCGGCGCCTTCTTCGAGGGCGCGGCGGGCTTCGGCACGCCGGTGGCGGTCACCGCGGCCATCCTCATCGGGCTCGGGTTCTCGGCGCTGGCGGCATCGGGGCTCTCGCTCATCGCGAACACCGCGCCGGTGGCCTTCGGCGCATTGGGCACGCCGGTCATCACGCTGGCCAAGGTGCATGGCTACGACCTGATGGCGGTCACCGCGATGATCGGGCGGCAGCTGCCGTTCTTCTCGCTGCTGGTGCCCTTCTGGCTCATCTGGGCCTTCGCGGGGCGCAAGGGAATGATGGAGGTGTGGCCGGCCATCCTGGTGACGGGCGTGTCCTTCGCGATTCCGCAGTTCCTGGTGTCGAACTACATCGGGCCGGAGCTGGTGGACATCATCGCGGCCATCGTCTCGATGGTGTGCCTGGTCGCGTTCCTGCGCGTGTGGAAGCCGAAGAAGGTCTGGACCTCGGTGTCGCTCAAGGGGCACGAGGCCGATGGCGGCGAGGCCTCCGCGGCCGTCGCGCCGACGAAGCATTCCAGCGCCGCCGTGATCCGCGCCTGGACGCCATGGCTCATCCTCACCGTGTTCGTGTTCATCTGGGGCCTGCCCTCGGTGAAGACCTGGCTCAACGGCATCTTCGCGCCGAGCTTCCCGATCGACGGGCTGCACAACATGGTCGAGAAGGTGGCGCCGGTGGTGCCCAAGCCGACGAAGGAGGGCGCCGTCTACCAGCTGCTGCTGCTCTCGGCCACGGGCACCGGCATCCTGGTGTCGGCGCTCGTGGGCGGGCTGGTGATGAAGTACAACCCGATCCAGCTCGTGGCCGCCTACGGCCGCACGCTGTGGCTGGTGAAGTTCTCGCTGCTCACCATCGTGCTGATGCTCGCGCTGGGCACTCTCACGCGCTACTCGGGGCTGGACACCACGCTCGGCCTGGCCTTCGCCAACACCGGCGTGCTGTATCCCTTCTTCGGCACGCTGATGGGCTGGCTGGGCGTGGCGCTCACGGGCTCCGACACCGCATCGAACGTGCTCTTCGGCGGCATGCAGAAGGTGGCGGCCGACCAGCTCGGCCTGAGCCCGAACCTGATGGGCGCGGCCAACAGCTCGGGCGGCGTGATGGGCAAGATGATCGATGCGCAGTCGATCGTGGTGGCTTCCACCGCCACGCGCTGGTTCAACCACGAAGGCGAGATCCTGCGCTACGTGTTCTTCCACTCCATCGCGCTGGCCTGCCTCGTGGGCTTATACGTGACGCTGCAGGCCTACGTGTGGCCGTTCACGCTGATGGTCGTGAAGTGACGGCTGCCGAGGCGGGCAGCGTCGCCGCCAGCGCCTGAAGCAGCCGGCGCAGGTCGTCGACCGCTTCGCGCGCGAGCGCGGCGCCGCCCATCTGCGCCTTGACGATGGCGCCGTCGAGTCCCAGCGCGGCGGCCTGCGCAACGGCCATGCAGCGCGGGCTTTCCAGCGATTCGGGCAGCAGCCCGGCGATCACCTCGACCATCTCGCGCTTGTGCTCGCGCGAGATGTCGCTCGCGCCGCTCACGCTGCCGCCCACCTCGACCACCGAGTTGATGAAGGCGCAGCCGCGGAAGGCCGGGTCGGCGAACCATTCGGCCATGGCGTCGGCCAGCACCTCCAGCGCCTGGCCGCCGCCGATGCGCTGCTGCGCGCCGAGCCGGCCGAGCGCATCGACGAACCATGCCATCCACAGGCCGTGGCGGTGATCGAGGAAGGCCCGCACCAGGTCGTCCTTCGAGGGATAGTGCCGGTAGAAGGTGACCTTGGTGACGCCAGATGCGGCGATGACGCGGTCGATGCCCGTGGCGCGGATGCCGTCGGCGTAGAAGAGGTCGTGCGCGGTGCGAAGGATGCGCTCGCGCGCCGGTAGTTCGGAGATGGAGGAGATGTCCATGGTGCGATTGTAGGCATGTAGACAGGTCTGTCTACATATGGCACATTCCGGCGCATTCCCCTTCAACCTCGATCGAAAGAACCGCCATGGAATCACGCCCGCCGCTGCCGCCCTTCACCCTCGAATCCGCCACGCAGAAGGTGCAGGCCGCCGAAGACGCCTGGAACTCGCGCGACCCCGTTCGCGTGAGCCTGGCCTACACGCCCGACACCGAATGGCGCAACCGCGCCGAGTTCGTCAACGGCCGCGAGCAGGTGGTGGAGTTTCTGTCGCGCAAGTGGGCGCGCGAGCTCGACTACCGCCTGAAGAAGCAGCTCTGGGCCTTCATGGACAACCGCATCGCGGTGCGCTTCGAGTACGAGTGGCACGACGACGCGGGCCAGTGGTATCGCAGCCACGGCAACGAGAACTGGGAGTTCGCGGAGAACGGCCTGATGCAGAGGCGCTTCGCAAGCATCAACGACCAGCCCATCAAGGAATCGGACCGCAAGTTCCACTGGGCGCGCTGAGCCGCGCTGAACTGCGTTGTTCCCGCGTTGCCCTCCCCTCGGGGAGAGGGCTAGGGTGAGGGCCGCGGCCGCAACGTCCCCCGCGCTGCATTGACGGCAGACGCACCCTCACCCCAACCCTCTCCCCGAGGGGAGAGGGAGCAAGCCCCCGGGCACGGCTGTTGCTTGCTCTTGGTGCATGGAGACGCCCGTACTGAACCCCGCCGCCAGCCACCCGCTGTGGCAGCACCAGCTCGGCCTGCTGCTGGAATCGACGGGCGAGGGCATCTTCGGCATCGACCTCGACGGCCACTGCATGTTCATCAACCGGGCTGGCGCGCAGATGCTCGGCCATGAGGTGGGCGACGTGCTCGGCTCCAACATGCACGAGCTCACGCACCACTCGCATCCCGACGGCTCGCACTACGCCGATACCGACTGCCCCATCTTCAACGCCTTCCGGCGCGGCCTGCCCTGCCGCATCGACACCGAGGTGTTCTGGCGGCGCGACGGCAGCGCCTTCGCGGTCGAGTATTCGAGCCACCCGATCATGGACGGCACGCAGGTGCGCGGCGCCGTCATCACCTTCGTCGACATCACCGAGCGCCGGCGCCAGGCGGAGGCGCTTCAGCAGGCCAAGGACGAACTCGGCCTGCGCGTGCAGGAGCGCACCCGCGAGCTCAGCGACGCGCTGGCGCAGCTGCGCGAGCTCTCGGCATGGCTCGACAAGGTGCGAGAGGAGGAGCGCACCCGCATCGCACGAGAGGTGCACGACGAACTCGGCAGCCTGCTGGTGGCGCTGAAGATGGACGTCAACTGGATCGGCAAGCGCCTGGGCGAACAGCAGGAGCGTACGCCCGACGCGGCGCAGGCCATGCGCGAGCAGATGCGCTGCAAGTGCGCGAACATGAGCCAGCTCATCGAGCGCGCGGTCGACAACGTGGGGCGCATCATCACCGACCTGCGCCCCAGCATCCTCGACCACCAGGGCCTGTGGGCCGCGCTCGAATGGCAGGCGCACGAGTTCGTGCAGGCGGCCGAGCTGGAGCTGGACTGGCGCTTCGACGTGCCGCCCGGCGTGGAGCTGCCCGAGCCCGCGGCCATCGCGGTGTTCCGCATCTTCCAGGAGATGCTGAGCAACGTCGGGCGCCATGCCAGGGCGAGCAGCCTCGGCATCCGCATCGGCGTCGAGCAGGCGCGGCTGAGCATCAGCGTGCGAGACGACGGCGTCGGCGCGCCGGCGCAGGCCTTCGAGGCCGCCACCTCGTACGGCGTGCTCGGCATGCGCGAGCGAGCGCGCCACTTCGGCGGGCGCATCGACATCGAGAGCCGCGTGGGCGAGGGCAGCACCTTCCGGCTGCAGCTGCCGCTGCACGTGGATGCGCACGGAGGCGCGCAATGAGCGACATCCGCGTGCTCATCGGCGACGACCACCGCATCGTGCGCGAGGGCCTGAAGCAGATGCTGGGCGACCTCTCCAACGGACTGCCCGCGATGGTCGTGCGCGCCGAGGCGCAGACCGGCCCCGAGGTGCTGGAAGCCGTGCAGGCGCTCGGCGGACCCGAGGGCCTCGACGTGGTGCTGCTCGACATTGCCCTGCCCGGCCGCGACGGGCTCGACGTGCTGCAGGCGCTGCGCAAGCAATGGCCATCGCTTCCGGTGCTGATGCTGAGCACCTATCCGGAGAAGCAATATGCGGTGCGCTGCATCAAGCTGGGCGCATCGGGCTATCTCAACAAGAGCGCCGACGCCGACGACATGGTCGGTGCGGTGCGCAAGGTGGCGGGCGGCGGCCTCTACGTGTCCGCGGCCACGGCCGAGGCCTTGGCCACGGCCGTGGGGCGAGGCGCCGGGCAGGGCGCCGAGGTGCTCTCGCACCGCGAGCACCAGGTGTACCGGCTGCTCAGCGCGGGGCACAGCGTGAGCGAAATCGGTGCGCAGCTGGGCCTGGCGCCCAATACCGTGAGCACATATCGCGCACGCATTCTCGAGAAGACCGGCACCAAGAACGACGTGGAGCTGGCCCTGTATGCCGAACGCCACGGCAAGCAGGGCTCTCCAGGCTGAAAAGAGCCCGAACGCGCCGCCGGCGTGCACCGGCTTGTAGTGCCAGCCCTACAAGGCCTCGACATCGGCGGCACGATCTGATGCCGCGAGCTCCGCAACGGCCTGCGCAGGGACTTTCCGGCCCGGCGCTTGCAACGGCGGCTGCATCTTTCCAACGAGGTGCACCACCATGTCCGACCCGCACGAACCGACCGCCTGCGATCCCTACGATGCCGACCGGCCGCTGAACATGCGCTGCGCCTGCGGGCGCGTGCATGGCGCGGAGCGCGCAGGCGTGCTGCCGCAGGACAAGCTGGAAGCCAGCCTCATGAAGGCGCTGTTCCCCGTCGACAGCGTGCGGCGCGGCTTCCTGCGCGCCGTGGGCGCGGGCACCGCGCGCGCGGCCATCGCCTCGGTGTTTCCGCTGGGCGCGCTGCAGGCCATGGCGCAGGAGAAGGCGCCGCTGGAGAAGACGAAGCTCAAGATCGGCTTCATTCCCATCACCTGCGCCACGCCGCTCATCATGGCGCACCCGCTGGGCTTCTATCAGAAGCAGGGCCTCGACGTGGAGGTGGTGAAGACGGCGGGCTGGGCGCTCATCCGCGACAAGATGCTCAACAAGGAGTACGACGCCACGCACTTCCTGTCGCCGATGCCGCTGGCCATCTCGATGGGCGCGGGCTCCAATGCGGTGCCCATGAACGTCGCGACCATCCAGAACACCAACGGCCAGGCCATCACGCTGGCCAACAAGCACAAGGACAAGCGCGACCCCAAGACCTGGAAGGGCCTGAAGTTCGCCGTGCCCTTCGAGTACAGCATGCACAACTTCCTGCTGCGCTACTACGTGGCGGAAGCGGGCCTGAACCCCGACACCGATATCCAGATCCGCGTGGTGCCGCCGCCCGAGATGGTGGCCAACCTGCGCGCCGGCAACATCGACGGCTACCTCGGCCCCGATCCGTTCAACCAGCGCGCGGTGTTCGAGGAGATCGGCTTCATCCACCTGCTGACCAAGGACCTGTGGAACGGCCACCCGTGCTGCGCCTTCGGTACGTCGAGCGAGTTCATCGAGAAGAACCCGAACACCTTCGCCGCCCTGGTGCGCTCGGTGCTCACCGCGTCGGCCATGGCGCGCGACCCGAAGAACCGCGAACTCATCGCCAAGGTGATCGCGCCCGCGCAATACCTGAACCAGCCCGAGACCGTGCTCACGCAGGTGCTCACCGGCAAGTTCGCCGACGGCCTGGGCAACATCCGCACCGTGCCGGACCGCGCCGACTTCGACCCGATCCCCTGGCAGTCGATGGCCGTGTGGATGCTCACGCAGATGAAGCGCTGGGGCTACGTGAAGGGCGACATCGACTACAGGCGGATCGCCGAGAAGGTCTTCCTGCTCACCGACGCGAAGAAGCGCATGAAGGACCTGGGCCAGCCGGTGCCCGATGGGGCGTACCCGAAGTTCACCATCATGGGCAAGGTGTTCGACCCCGCGAAGCCCGACGACTACCTCAAGAGCTTCGCCATCGCGAAGATGGCCTGAGCCATGCGGAAGAAGGCTCTTTCGTTCAAGGCGGCGCTGGTGTCGCTGCTGATGTTCCTGCTGCTGGTGGGCGTGTGGCAGGTCGCCACCGCACCGGCCGGCGGCACCTCCGCCGCGGCTGGCATGACCGCCGAGCAGATCGAATACCAGAAGATGCTCGGCAAGGACCCCACGCAGGGCCAGGTGAAGAGCTCGGGCTTTCCCACGCCCGCCGAGATGGCCGCCACCGCGTGGAAGCACCTGTCGAATCCGTTCTACGACAACGGCCCCAACGACAAGGGTATCGCCATCCAGCTGGCCTGGTCACTGGCGCGCGTGGGCCTGGGCTTCGCGCTGGCGTGCATGGTGGCCGTGCCGCTGGGCTTCGTCATCGGCATGTCGCCGCTGCTGCACAAGGCCTTCGACCCCTTCATCCAGGTGCTCAAGCCGATCTCGCCGCTGGCGTGGATGCCGCTGGCGCTCTACACCATCAAGGACTCGTCGGTCAGCGGCATCTTCGTGATCTTCATCTGCTCGGTCTGGCCGATGCTGCTGAACACCGCCTTCGGCGTGGCCTCGGTCAAGCGCGAATGGCTCAACGTGGCCAGCACGCTCGAAGTGAAGCCGCTGCGCCGCGCGTTCCGCGTCATCCTGCCGGCGGCGGCGCCCACCATCCTCACGGGCATGCGCATCAGCATGAGCATCGCGTGGCTGGTCATCGTGGCGGCCGAGATGCTGGTGGGGGGCACCGGCATCGGCTACTTCGTGTGGAACGAGTGGAACAACCTGTCGCTCACCAACGTGATCTTCGCGATCCTGCTGATCGGCGTGGTGGGCATGCTGCTCGACCAGGCCTTCGCGGCGCTGCAGCGGAAGGTGACCTATGTGGAGTGAGCGCGCCGTTCCCGCAGCCCGAGGTGAAGCCATGACCCAGCCTGTCGTTTCCGCCGCCGTGGAGGCGCCGGGCGCCCGCGGCTTCCTGCGCGTGGAGGGCCTTGCCAAGGCCTTCATGCCCGCGCGGCCCGTGTTCGCCGACGTGTCGTTCACGCTCGACCGCGGCGAGTTCGTCTGCATCATCGGCCACTCGGGCTGCGGCAAGACCACCATCCTCAACGTGCTGGCGGGCCTCGACCAGGCGAGCGCGGGCCATGTCTTCATGGATGGGCGAGAGGTGGCCGGCCCCAGCCTGGAGCGCGGCGTGGTGTTCCAGAGCCATGCGCTCATGCCGTGGCTCACGGTGCGCAGGAACATCGCCTTCGCGGTGGTCTCGCGCTGGCCCGAGTGGTCGGCCGCGCAGGTCGATGCGCAGGTGGAGCGCTTCGTCGCCATGGTCGGGCTGCAGGCGGCCATAGACAAGAAGCCCTCGCAGCTCTCGGGCGGCATGAAGCAGCGCGTGGGCATCGCCCGCGCCTTCGCCATCAGCCCCAAGATGCTGCTGCTCGACGAGCCCTTCGGCGCCCTCGACGCGCTCACGCGCGGCACCATCCAGGACGAGCTGATGGCCATCGTGCGGCAGACGCAGCAGACCGTCTTCATGATCACGCACGACGTGGACGAGGCCATCCTGCTGGCCGACCGCATCCTGCTCATGAGCAACGGCACCGACCTGCCGCAGGGCGGGTACCGCGCGGGGAACATCGTCGAGACGGTGGTCAACCCGTTGCCGCGCGAGCGCACGCGCGCCTCGCTGCACCACCTCGACGGCTACTACGCGCTGCGCAACCACATCGTCGATTTCCTCGTCACGCGCGCGAAGGCGGCGTGACCTCGCCTTCACCCCTTCATCACGTTCATATCGATCAGGAGCAAACCCCATGAACCGCAACGACGTCACCGAGAAGATCATCGCCACCAAGGTCAGCAAGGGCATCCAGTGGGCCGACGTGGCCACGAAGGTCGGCCTCTCGAAGGAGTGGACCACCGCCGCCTGCCTCGGCCAGATGACCCTCGACGACAAGCAGGCGAAGATCATCGGCAAGATCTTCGGCCTCACCGCCGAGGAGCAGAAGTGGCTGAAGGTCGTGCCCTACAAGGGCTCGCTGCCCACGCCGGTGCCCACCGATCCGCTCATCTACCGCTGGTACGAGGTGGTGAGCGTGTACGGCACCACCATCAAGGAGCTGATCCATGAGGAATTCGGCGACGGCATCATGAGCGCCATCGACTTCAGCATGGACATCCAGCGCGAGGCCGACCCGAAGGGCGACCGCGTCAACGTGGTGCTGTCGGGCAAGTTCCTGCCCTACAAGACCTACTGAGCGTATTCGGCCGGGCGCGGCCTCTGCTGCCTGGCAGGCGGGCGCATCGCCCCGGCCGTGATGCCGTAGCCCTCGATGGCGCCCGCGATCGAGCGTGCCACCGCATCCACCGGCACCGCGATGCGCCGGTTGGTGCGCATGCGTTCGCGTGCGTAGCTGGCCGCGATGCGCTCGGCCAGCGGATCGATGGGGCCGTGCACGTCGGGGCTCACTACCGTCACGTGCAGCCGGCCGGCATGCTCCTGCCGCAGGCCCTCGGAGACCGCGTTCACCGCGTACTGCGTGCCGTGGTACACCGCCGAGCCCGGCGACAGCCCATGCATTGCCACCGGCGCCACGTTCACGATGTGGCCCCAGCCCTGCTCCTGCATCGTCGGCAGCACCGCCGCGATGCCCAGCAGCACGCCGCGCAGGTTCACGTCGATCATGAGTTCCCACTCCTCGATCTTGCGGTTCCACAGCGGCGACATCGGCATCACGCCCGCGGCGTTGACGAGCACGTCGATCTGCTCGTGCGTCTCGAGCGCGAATTCGGCGAATGCTTCCATGTCGGGCCGGTGCGTCACGTCGAGGCGCTGGTAGCTCGCCGTTCCGCCCGTGGCCGTGATCTCCGCCGCGAGCGCGGCGAGCCTGTCGGTGCGGCGTGCACCGAGCACCACCTTGGCGCCGCGCCGCGCAAGCAGCCTGGCGGTCGCTTCGCCGATGCCGCTGCTCGCGCCGGTGATGAGTACGACTTTTTCCTGGATCGTGGTCATGGTGAACTCCTCGTGCTGATCTGTCTGCCGTGGGGCACACACTGGAATGAGCGTGAGCCGGGCATGCAGAGAAGTGTGCGTTTTCGCGGGCCCGAAGCGGTAGACGAATCGAACGCGGTTTTTGCCTGATCCTGCAAAACGCGATGCCGACTGCGTCCGCCGCTTCGCCCGGCTCAGCGCCGCGTAGTGCTTTCGCGGTAGAGCACCATGCCCGCGTGGTACAGCACGCCGTCGCGGAACTCGCTGTCGGCCGTGAAGCCGGTGTCGTCGACGTAGTCGATATGGTTGCCCGTCAGTCTGTAGCTGCCCCGGTAGGCGCTCGGGCGCGTTCCGCGCGCCTCGTCGTAGCGGCCGTTGGGCAGCAGTTCGTGGCGGATGTGGCCGTCTTGTGTCACCCACATGCCCACGAAGCGGTTCGGGTCTTCGAGCAGCCTGGGGCGTTGGGGTTGTGCCTGCGAAGGGCCCGAGGCCATGGCAAGCGATAGCGAGAGCGCGGTGAGTGCGCCTGTGCGACGTGCGGTGTTCATGGTGCGCCTTGGTTAGTGGATGGAGCGTCCATTCTTGAAAAAGGCGCGGGCGGGGCGTTAGTCGCTTCGTGCGAGTTTCTTGCCTGATTCCCCGAAGCCGCATCGGCCGGTGCTGCCGGCCGATGCATCCATCGGTAATTCGCTTTGCACCATGTCGCAAGGATTGAGCAAGAGCCGGAAATCGCGGATGCTGCGCCGATGGACAACAAGCCTCCCCCGAACACGGCCCGCCCGCGCATCTACCTCGCGGGGCCCGACGTCTTTCGCCCCGACGCCAGGGCGCATTTCGTCAGGTTGTCGGCCGCCTGCGACGCAGCCGGCCTCGCGGCCCTGCTGCCGGCGGACGGCAACGAAGAGCAGACCTCCGACGCGCCCGAGAAGCAGATCTACGAAGCCAACATGCAGCGCCTACGCGGCGCCGATGGCGTGGTCGCCAATCTTGCGAGCTTCAGGGGCATGGAGCCAGATTCCGGCACCGTGTTCGAGGTCGGCGCGGCGATCGCGCTGGGCATCCCGGTCGTTGCCTACGGCGTGCCCGAAGGCAGCTACGCGGACCGCGTGCGCGCCGCGCTGCCATGCGAGGTCGACGCGAACGGCGTGCTGCGCGAAGCCGGCACCGGCATCGCGGTCGAGGACTTCGGGCAGCAGCTGAACCTGATGCTGGCGTGTTCGATCCACATCGAGGCGACGCCGGAGGCGGCTCTGCGGAAGATGGCGCAGGTGCTGGCTGTCCACCGCGCGACAGAAGCAGGAAACCCCTGATCGAATCGCCGCGCACCAGCCCCTAGGATCGGCTCCATCAATCACTGAATGGAGCACTGCATGCCGACCACCGAGACCCACTTCGAGCTCACCGCCAACGACGGCGTCACGGTGGAGGTTCATCGGTGGCTTGGCACGGTGACGAAGCCGCGCGCCATCGTCCAGCTCGCGCACGGCATGGGCGAGCATTCGCTGCGCTACCGTCATCTGGCCGAATCGCTGGTGCAGGCGGGCTACGTGGTCTATGCGAACGAGCATCGCGGCCATGGCAAGGGCGCGCAGGCGCGCGGCGAGCTGGGCGAGTTCGGTCCGCGCGCGTTCGCCGGGCTGGTGGACGACATGGCGCTGCTGAGCCGCCATGTGCGCGGCGTGCATCCGGGCCTGCCGCTGATCCTGCTGGGCCACAGCATGGGTTCGTTCGCGCTGCAGTACTACCTGGTCGAGCACGGCTCGCTGCTCGCGGGTGCTGCGCTGTCCGGCACTTCGGCGCTCGACCTGCTGGGAACCGCGCTGCAGTCGGGCTTCAAGCTGGAAGACATGAACGCCGCGCTGCCCGACGTGCGCACGCCCTTCGACTGGCTCAGCCGCGATCCGGCACAGGTCGATGCGTACATCGCCGATCCGCTGTGCGGCTTCACGGTCTCGCCGGAGGGGCTGGGCTCGATGTTCGCGAAGCTGGGCGACCTCACGCCGGAGGCGATGCGCAAGACCATCCGCCCCGAGCTGCCCCTGTACCTGTTCATCGGCGGCGAAGACCCGGTGAGCAACAAGGCCGAGTGGTTCTACCCGCTGGTGGAGCGCTATCGCCAGGCGGGGCTGCGCGACGTGTCGTGCCACGTCTTCGGCGGCGCGCGTCACGAGGCGCTGAACGAGACCAACCGCGACGAGGTCGAGGCGGTGCTGCTCGCGTGGATCGCGCGGGTGGTGGCGAAGGGCTGAAGGGCCGGATCGATCCGGCCACAGGAATGAATGGGGCGGGCAGGGCCGGGCAGCAGCTGCCTCCGGGTTGCCGCTACTGCCTTCTGCAGTCGCCCATGGTCACGGTGCCGTCCTTGCACTCGGTGATCATGGGTTCGTCCGCGCCCTGGGCCGGAGCCGGCTTCGGGGCAGAAGATGCAGGGATAGATGCGGGAGCAGGAGCAGGAGCCGTTGCAGCCCCCGCGTCCTTCAGATAGACGACTTTCTTCGTGCCGAGCTCGCAGCTGCCCACCACCTGTCCGTCGGCCGATGCGTTGGCATCGACGACGGCGACGGTGAAGCGCGCCACGCCGCTCGCGGCGATCTTCTGTTCGATGCGGGTGCGCAGGGCTTCGCAGTCCTCGGCCGCGTGTGCGCTGACCGCCGCGCCGGCCAGGGCCAGCACGGCGGGAAGCATCGCGAGCCTGAAGGGCTTCATGGCTGCCGCCCGCACGAGGTCGATCGACCTTCTTACGCCGAGGCCAGCGCCGCGTTCAGCGTGGCGCTCGGGCGCATGATGGCCGAGAACTTGACCGGGTCGGCCAGGTAGTAGCCGCCGATGTCCACCGGCTTGCCCTGCACGGCCGCGAGCTCGTCGACGATCTTCTGCTCGTTGGCTGCGAGCGTCTCGGCCAGCTTGGCGAAGGCGGCCTGCAGCTCCAGGTCTTCGGTCTGCGCGGCCAGTTCCTGCGCCCAGTACATCGCCAGGTAGAACTGGCTGCCGCGGTTGTCGAGCTGGCCGGTCTTGGGCGAAGGGTTCTTGTTGTTGTCGAGCAGCTTGCCGGTGGCCGTGTCCAGCGTCTTCGCCAGGATGGCCGCCTTCTTGTTGTTCGTCTTCAGGCCCAGGTCTTCCAGGCTCACGGCGAGCGCGAGGAATTCGCCCAGCGAGTCCCAGCGCAGGTGGTTCTCTTCCACCAGCTGCTGCACGTGCTTGGGAGCGGAGCCGCCCGCGCCGGTCTCGTACATGCCGCCGCCGGCCATCAGCGGAACGATCGACAGCATCTTGGCCGAGGTGCCCAGTTCCATGATGGGGAACAGGTCGGTCAGGTAGTCGCGCAGGATGTTGCCGGTGGCGCTGATGGTGTCCAGGCCGCGGACCACGCGCTCCAGCGTGTAGCGCATGGCGCGCACCTGGCTCATGATCTGGATGTCCAGGCCCGCGGTGTTGTGCTCGTGCAGGTACATCTTGACCTTGGTGATCAGCTGCGCCTCGTGCGGACGGTAGGCGTCGAGCCAGAACACCACCGGCATGCCGGAGTTGCGCGCGCGGTTGACGGCCAGCTTGACCCAGTCGCGGATCGCGGCGTCCTTGACCTGGCACATGCGCCAGATGTCGCCTTGCTCAACTTCTTGGCTCATCAGCACTTCGCCGGTGTCCAGGTCGGTGATGTTGGCGACGCCGTCCTCGGCGATCTCGAAGGTCTTGTCGTGCGAGCCGTATTCCTCGGCCTTCTGGGCCATCAGGCCCACGTTGGGCACGGTGCCCATGGTCCTGGGGTCGAAGGCGCCGTGCCACTTGCAGAAGTTGATGATCTCCTGGTAGATGCGGGCGAAGGTCGATTCGGGCATCACGGCCTTCACGTCCTTCAGGCGGCCGTCGGCGCCCCACATCTTGCCGCCGTTGCGGATCATCGCGGGCATGGATGCGTCCACGATGATGTCGTTGGGCGAGTGGAAGTTGGTGATGCCCTTGGCCGAGTCGACCATCGCCAGCTCGGGGCGGTGCTCGTGGCAGGCGTGCAGGTCGCGCTTGATCTCGTCCTGCGTGCTCTGCGGCAGCGTGGCGATCTTGTTGTAGAGGTCGACCATGCCGTTGTTGACGTTGATGCCCAGCTCGTCGAACAGCTTGCCGTGCTTCTCGAAGGCTTCCTTGTAGAAGATCTTCACGCAGTGGCCGAACACGATGGGGTGCGAGACCTTCATCATGGTGGCCTTCACGTGCAGCGAGAACATCACGCCGGTCTTGTGCGCGTCCTCGATCTCCTTTTCATAGAAGGCCAGCAGCGCCTTCTTGCTCATGAACATGGAGTCGATGATCTCGCGGTCGAGCAGGGCGACCTTGGGCTTGAGCACGATGGTCTTGCCGCTCTTGGTGATCAGCTCCATCTTGACGTTGCGCGCGCGGTCGAGCGTCATGGACTTCTCGCCGTGGTAGAAGTCGCCGCCGTGCATGTGCGAGACGTGCGAGCGCGAGGCCTGGCTCCAGTCGGCCATGCTGTGCGGGTTCTTGCGCGCGTATTCCTTCACGGCCTTGGGTGCGCGGCGGTCGGAGTTGCCTTCGCGCAGCACGGGGTTCACGGCGCTGCCGGTGCACTTGTTGTAGCGCGCGCGGATGTCCTTGTCCTCGTCCGTGGTCGGGTTCTCGGGGTAGTCGGGAATCTTGTAGCCCTTGCCCTGCAGTTCCTTGATGGCGGCCTTCAGCTGCGCGACCGAGGCGCTGATGTTGGGCAGCTTGATGATGTTGGCTTCGGGCTTGAGCGTGAGCTTGCCCAGCTCGGCGAGGTTGTCGGGCACCTTCTGCTCGTCGCTCAGGTAGTCGGGGAATTCGCCCAGGATGCGGGCCGCCACGGAGATGTCGCTGGTCTCGACGTTGATCCCGGCCGGATTCGTGAAGGCGCGAATGATGGGCAGAAACGCGTAGGTCGCCAGCAGGGGCGCCTCGTCGGTGAGGGTGTAGACGATGGTGGGTTGCTTCGAGCTCATGCGCTTGCTTCCGTAGATCCTGGTTGTCGGGTTGGCTGGAACTTCCGGCTGTCCGGGGGGTGGCCCGTTTTTGCCGGAGCCCCCGATTGTCGCCCGCCGGGACCGTGTTTCGCCATGCGGGTTACCAAGCCCCGGCCGGAAGCGAGTCTTAAAGGGCCTCCGGCTGGCCGGAAACGGACTTTTTGAGCATTTCCCGGGCCAGGTCGACGAAGGCACGCAGCTTGGGCGCCTGGGCCGCCCGGCGCGGAAAGTACAAGAAGAGCCCTGGCTCCCCGAAGGCCGAGCGCGGCAGCAGCTGGCGCAGCCGGCCTTCGCGCAGCTCGGCGCGCACCAGCGGCTCGAAGATGTAGGCGATGCCCACGTCGGCCAGCGCCAGGTCGCGGGCGTAGAGCGCGTCGGTGACCCGCACGGTGCCCGGCACCTCGACCGAGACATGGGCGCCGCCCTCGTCGCGCAGGTCCCAGGCGTAGACGCCGCCCGAAGTCACGAAGCGGAAGCCGATGCAGTTGTGCTGCTGCAGCGCCTCGATGCTGCGCGGCTCGCCGGCCGTGGCCAGGTAGCGCGGCGTGGCCACCAGGATGGCCTCGAAGGGCGGGGTGAGGCGCACCGCCACCATGTCCTGCGCGACGGTGTGCCCAAGCCGCACGCCGGCGTCGTGGCCGCTCGCCACGATGTCGGCCAGCCCGTCGCAGGTGATCTCGATCACCAGCCCCGGGTGGCGGCGCGCCATTTCGGCCACCAGCGGGGTCATGGCCAGCGGCAGCGCCACGTGAGGGGCGTTGACGCGCAGCACGCCGCCCACCCGCCCGAGCGACTCGCCGAAGCGGTCCACCGCGTCGGCGATCTCGCCCATGGCCGGGGCCAGCATGTCGATGAAGCCCGCGCCGGCCTCGGTCAGCCGCACGCTGCGGGTGGTGCGGGCGAAGATCGGCTGGCCCAGGTGGTCCTCGACGGCGCGCACCGCGTGGCTCACGGCCGAGGCGCTCATGCCCAGCTCGGCCGCCGCCGCGGCGAATCCGCCGCGCCGGTGCACCGCCAGCACGATCGCGAGATGCGGAAGCAGATTGCGGTCCATTCATGCACTGTATCGCACAGTGCATTCGATTTGAACTGGCTAGTCGTTGAGTGGGTTTGCTGGAACAGTCACGCCATGCCTTCACGGCAACCCTCAACCCCTCAAGGAGCCAGCCTCATGTCCAACGCCTCCAACATCGCCAGCACCTCCTCGCAAGCCCGCCAGACCTGGTTCATCACCGGTGCAGCCTCCGGTTTCGGCCACGCCTTCGCCGAGCACGCCCTGGCCCTGGGCCACAACGTGGTCGCCACCGCCCGCGACGCAAGCCGCCTGGCCGACCTCGTGGCGCTGGCGCCCGACCGCGTGCTGGCCACCCCGCTCGACGTGGACGCGGCCGGTGCCGCCGAGGCCGCCGTGCAGGCCGCAGTCGCGCGCTTCGGCCGCATCGACGTGCTCGTCAACAACGCGGGCTACGGCGTGGTCGGCGCCCTCGAGGAAACGTCCGACGCAGAGCTGCGCGCGCTGATGAACACCAACTTCTTCGGCGCGATGGCCGTCACCCGGGCCGCGCTTCCGGTGCTGCGCGTGCAGAGGTCGGGCGCCATCGTCAACATCTCCAGCCTGGGCGGGCAGCTGTCGTTCGCGGGCTTCAGCGCCTATTCGGCTTCCAAGTTCGCGCTGGAGGGCGCCTCGGAAGCGCTGGCGCAGGAGGTGGCGCCCTTCGGCATCAAGGTGCTGATCGTGGAGCCGGGCCAGTTCCGCACGCAGCTCGCGGGCAGCGGCATGCGCCACATGCCGGTGATCGAGGCCTACCAGCCGGTGGTGGGCGCCACCCGCGAGTTCGCGCACAGCATGCACAACACGCAGGCCGGCGATCCGCGCAAGGCTGCCGTGGCCATCGCGAAGGCGCTGCAAGCGGAGAACACGCCGCTGCGCCTGCCGCTGGGCGGCGACTCGGTCGACGCGGTGCGCGCCCATGCGCAGGCGATGCTCAAGGACATGGAGGCCTGGGAAGCCCTGAGCCGCAGCACCGACTTCGACCCGGCCTGAAGACGGATCAGCCTTCGCGCAGCGGCAGTTCGATGGTGGCCGCCAGCGGCACGGTGTCGATGCGCGCCGCGCTCGCCACGATCACCGCCTGCTTCGACTGCGCCGCCAATTCCGAGAGCGTGGCCCACAGGCAGCGCGTGGAGGGCATGTCGAGCCCGGCGGTCGGTTCGTCGAGCAGGACGAGCGGCCGGCCCGAGGCAAGCCCGGCGGCCATCCACACCTTGCGCTTCGAACCGGTCGAGAGCATGAACATCTTCTTGTCGAGGTGCGGCGCCAGCGAGAAGCCGTCGGCGATGGCCTGCCACTTCGCGTGGTCGAAGCCGGCGTCGCCCTCGGCGAGGGAGGCCGTGCATTCGCGGGCCGTGAGCTGGTCGAAGCGGTCGGTCGTCGGGTCGACGAAGAACACCTGGCGGCGATAGGCCTCGGGCGCGCTGTCGAGGCTCGCGCCCGCCACCTTCAGCCGGCCCGAGGAGGCGGCCAGCGTGCCGGCGATCACCTGCAGCAGCGCCGACTTGCCCGTGCCGGTGTCGCCGTACAGCAGCGTGACGCCCGGGCCGACGGACGCGTTCCAGCCGGACACCAGCGCGGGTTGATCGGGGTAGGCGAAACGCAGTGCGTCGATCCGGATGAGGGCGGGAGAAGAAGGATTCATGGTCGCGTGCGACTTTATCAACCAGAAGCGCCGTCGCTGGCTACCATCCGGCTCCATGAGAAAGCTGCCGCTCCTGCTCGCCCTGCTGCCGTTCGCCGCTGCGGTATCTGCCGCTCCCGATCTTTCCGCGCCGTCGGCGCAGGTGTTCGATGCGGTGAAGAAGCCCGATTCGATCGATGCGCAGTGGCGCACGCGGCTGTGCGCACTGCTGCCGCAGCCCTGCAACGCGCAGCAGCTGGGCCTCTACCGCCCGCGCGGCGCCGCGGCCGGCGACTACGTGGTGCTGTCCGCCGAGCCGCTCGCCATGGCGCGCATCAGGCGGGATGCAGGCGACGCGAAGGCCTGGCAGCTCGCTCGTCTCCATGATTTCTCCGACTACGCGCAGGCCCTGAAGAAAGACAGCGACGCCAGCCGTTCCGAGGCGCGCCTCTCGCTCGCGCCGGCGCTCTACCCGGTGGCCGAGGGCCGATGGGCCGTGGCCGTGCTGCAGACGGTGTCGGAAGGCTATTCGGGCGGCGGCGCGTCGTTCGACACCGCCGATTTCGTGCCGCTCGAAGGCGGCAAGGCGGTGCAGGAGGGCATTCCCTTCTCGTGCTCCAAGATGATCCGTGCCTGCTTCAGCGAGAAGGAATACAAGACCTCGAAGCACTGCCACGACGAGAGCTTCGGCAGCCTGCGCATCGCCTATGGCGAGACATTCAAGCCCGGCGCGCCCTACGACTGGCAATACACCTGGGTGCAGACCGAGTGGCCGCAGAACGAGCCGCGCAGCGCGGCGACCACCACGCGCGTGCTGTTCACCGCGAAGACCACCGAGCGCGCCGGCTTCTGCGGCGGGCCGCAGTAGGCAGCGGGCCCGCGCCTCAGCGGCGCGGCACGGTCGTCGTGCCCACGTGCATCGTGCGGCCTGCCCCCAGCCCCGCGATCACGAGCGCGATGCCCAGGCCGATGAAGAGCCACGACGAGGCGCGGAAGCTCCCCGTCCAGCCGTGCAGCAGCCCGGCCACCAGCGGCCCGAAGGCCGCCACCATGTAGCCCACGCCCTGCGCCATGCCCGAGAGATGCGCGGCCACGTGCGAGTCGGGCGAGCGCAGCACGATCATCGTGAGCGCCAGAGCGAAGGTGCCGCCCTGCGCGATGCCCAGCAGCACCGCCCAGGCCCACACGCCGAACACGCCGCCCAGCGGCGCGAACAGCATCGCCAGCATCGCGCCGACCGTCAGCAGCGCCAGCACGACCGCGAGGCCGCGCTGGTTGCGCAGCTTCACCGCCAGCGCCGGTATCACGAGGCAGGTCACCACCTGCGTCATGACCGACAGCGACACCACGTAGCCGGCCGTCTCGCTGCCCAGCCCGCGCTCGCGCAGGATCGGCGCGAGCCAGCCCATCACGATGTAGGCGAGGGCGGACTGCAGGCCCATGAAGAAGGTGACCTGCCAGGCGAGCCGGTCGCTCCAGAGCCCGCGCACGGTGAAGCCCGATTCGCTCGCCACCGGCTTCACCGGCAGCGCCTGCGGCGCCCAGATCAGCGTGACCAGCGCAGCCGGGAGCGCCCACATCGCGAGCGCCATGGTCCAGCCGCCGCCCAGCGCGTGCTCGATCGGCACCGTGAGGCCGGCCGCGCTGGCCGCGCCACCGCAGACGGCCATGGTGTAGAGGCCCATCATCAGCGCCGCCTGCGAGGCGAAGTCGCGCTTGACCAGGCCCGACAGCAGCACGTTCGACACCGCGATGCCGCTGCCCGCGATGGCCGAGGCCAGGAACAGCAGCGGGATGTTGCCGGTGCCGCGCAGCACCGTGCCGACCAGGATCAGCACCATGCAGCCGAGCAGCGTGCGCTCGGTGCCGAAGCGCCGGCCCAGGCCGGGCGCGAGTGGCGCGAAGACGCCGAGGCAGACGATCGGCAGCGTGGTCAGCAAGCTGGCGGCGGTGGCCGAGAGGCCGGTGGCCTTGATGATTTCGGGCAGCACCACCGAGAGGCTGGCGAACACCGGGCGCAGGTTGAAGGCGATCAGCACCACGCTGGCGCCCAGCAGGATGCGGCGCGCGAGCGTCGGCGCCGGCGTGGGGCGCGGCGCGGGCAGGCTGTCGGCCTCCGCGTCGATCAGCAGTTCGTCGCTGGAGTGACGCGGCGAAGCGGGAGCGGCGGCGGCGTTGCGGCTTGCGAGGGTGGCCGAGTTCATCACGAGCCCAGCGCCAGCGCGTTGATCATCGGCGACATGAAGGTGCGCACCGCGGCGGCGGCCACGTCGGGGTCGCGGCTGGCGATGCCTTCGATGACGGCGCGGTGCGCCGCCTCGTCGGGCTCGGGCAGGTCGGTGCCCAGCGAGCTCGCGATGGTCTCCTTGATGTAGCCGGTGATGAAGCGGCAGGTCTCGGCCAGCGCGAGGTTGCCCGAGATGTCGACGATGGCGAGGTGGAACGCGAGGTCGCGCTCGATGAAGGCCGCGCCGTTGTCGGCAGGGTCGAAGCTGCCTCGCTTGTCCAGCAGAGTGTGCAGGCGGCGCAGGTCGCGCGCCGTGTGGCGAACCGCAGCGAGCCGGGCGGCTTCCACCTCGAGCGCGCGTCGCACCTCGAACTGGTCGCGCAGGCTGGCGAGCCGCATCTTCTGCAGGCTGGACGACGGATCGAAGCCCGAGCGCACATAGGTGCCCGAACCCTGGCGCACTTCGAGCAGGCCGCGCGACACCAGCGTCTTGACCGCCTCGCGCACCGTGCCGCGGCTCACCCCCAGCAACTGGGCGAGCTGCGGTTCGATCGGAATGCGGGAGCCGACGGGCCAGCGGCCGGCGGAGATCTCGGCGCGGATGCTGTCGGCGGCGGTGTCTGCGAGCGAAGTACGGGGAGCTTGGACAAGCATCGGGAGTAGGCCTGGTCGTTCAATGATTGGATGAATTTTGCCCCCAAACAGAGACCGGACTATCCATGCGGCGATTGACCCGGAACGCCCCATTTCCAGAAACCGAAGCGCCTTCGAAGGACCGCGCAAGCCGTTTTCGCGGATTTGTCCTCAATAAGTGAATTTTTCCCGACCTTCAGCGACTGATATCGAAAGTGTTGCTCCGTCAGACCTGACTGTCAGAAAATGAAACTAAAGGTATCTTGTGAATCCGCAGGTTGCCTCCGCCACGCAATCGGCCTTCTTCCGGCCGCTGGCACGGATTTGAGGGAGCGCAACAAGCAATGGGACCGCCTCGAGCGATGGAAGCGTCATGAAGGACTTCTCTTTGTCGGACGTGCGGCTGTTCGCCAAGGCCGCGCAGCTCGGGGGGCTGACCCCCGCAGCCGAAGTGCTCAAGGTGCCCAAGGCTTCGGCGTCGCGCCAGCTCCAGCGGCTGGAGGCCACCGTGGGGCACCTGCTGCTGCATCGCGGCGCCACCCGCTTCGCGCTGACCGAGGAAGGGCGGGAGTTCCTGGCCGCGGCCCAGCACGCGCTGACGATCCTCGACGACGTCATGCTGAACCTGTCGTCCGACGGCGGCGCGGTCTCCGGGCGGCTTCGCGTGGCCGTGCCGCACTACTACGGCCGCGAACTGCTGATGAAGCACCTGCCCGCCTTCATGACCGCCTACCCGCGCCTGGAGGTCGCGATCGAGACCGGGACGAATCGTGCCGACCTGCAGCGCTACACGGCCGACGTGGCCATCCGCTGCGGACGCGACGACGGCGACGCGCTGGTGCTGCGCTCCCTGGCGCTGGAGCCGCTGATGCTGTGCGCCGCGCCGTCGTATCTCGCGCGCCATGCCCCGGTCGCGGACCTGCACGACCTCGCGGCCCACCGGTTCCTGACCACCGACGCCGACGGCCGCAAGCGCGAGATCGGCCTCGCGACCGCCGAGAAGACGCACCGCGTGCGCGTGGAAAGCGTGTTCCAGTCGGACGACCCAGAAATGGTCCTGCGCCTCGCGCTCTCGGGCCGCGGCATCGCGCTGCTGCCGCAGTCGCTCGCGCGCCCGCAGGTCGACGGCGCCGCCCTGGTGCAGGTGCTGCCCTCGCTCGCGCTGAAGCCGCACGACATCTATCTGAGCTACCTGCCCGCGCGCCGCAACACGCCGAAGATCCGGACCTTCGTCGACTACTTCCTCGACGTGTTCCGCGCGGCCTGAATCAGCGGCGCGCGCCGCCGTTGTTCTTCGCCACCACGCCCGCGCCGCGCACCTCGATCCTGCGCTGGTCGGCCACCTTGCCGCCTGCGTCCACCAGCTCGATCACGTGGCGGCCCGGCCATGGGAACCACTGCACGGTGTTGCCGCGCGCCAGCGGCTTGCCGTCGACGCGCCACTGCACGCCGCGGCCTTCCGAATCGAAGCGCACGCGCTGGCGCTGCGGCGGGATGTCGGGGTCCAGCGCGATGATGGTGCCGTCGGCCGGCGCAGTGATGCGCGCGGAGCCGGAAGCATCGGTCGCCATGCCGGTGTCGAGCGCGAAGAGCGGCTGTTCCGTGCCCTGCAGGAACCACTCGCTGCGCGATGCCTCCAGCGCATTGCCATCGCCGCCGGGGCCGAAGCTCACCTGCATCTCGACCAGCCCTGCCGGCGGCGATGGCGCGCGGCTGGGCTCGCGCGCGTGCAGGAAGCGCATCACCTCGGCCCACACCGGCGCAGCGCCGCTGGTGCCGCTCACGTCCCACATCGACTCGCCGCTGGCGTTGCCCACCCACACGCCCACGGTGTAGCGCTGCGACCAGCCCACGGCCCAGTTGTCGCGCATGTCCTTGCTGGTGCCGGTCTTCACGGCCGTCCAGAAGCGGGTGGAAAGAATGCTGTCGAGGCCGAAGGTGCGCGTGCGCGCATTGGGGTCGGAGAGGATGTCGCCCACGATGAAGGCCGCACGCGGATCGATCAGCGGCGCGGGCGCGGCGGAAGCGGCCTTGGGCTTCTCCGCGGGCTTCGGCGTCAGCGTCGTCGTTGCGTAGCGCCCGCCGTTGGCCAGCATGCGGTAGGCATTGGTGAGCGACAGCAGCGACACCTCGGCGCTGCCGAGCGCGAGGCTGTAGCCGTAGTAGTCGCCGCTCTCGCGCAGCGGCAGGCCGGCAGCGCGCAGCTCGCGCGCGAAGGCCTCGGGCGACACCATCACCAGCGTGCGCACGGCGGGCACGTTGAGCGATGCGGCCAGCGCCGTGCGCGCCGACACAGGGCCCTTGAAGCGGCGGTCGTAGTTCTGCGGGATGTACAGGCCACTGGCGGTGCTGATCTGCGCCGACGAGTCCTCGATCAGCGAGGCCGCCGTGATGCGCTTCTCGGCGATCGCCTGGGCGTAGAGCAGCGGCTTGAGCGTGGAGCCGGGCTGGCGCAGCGCGGTGACGCCGTCGACCTCTGCGGCCTGGCTCAGCGGACCGGAGGAGCCGACCCAGGCGAGCACCTCGCCGGTCGCGTTGTCGAGCACGACGAGGGCGCCGTCTTCCACGTGCCGGTCGCGCAGCTCGCGCAGGTGGCGCTGCAGCGTGTCGAGCGCGAAGCGCTGCAGCGGCGCGCGCAGGGTGGTGCGCACGCCGGTCTCCTTCTCCTTGCCCTTCGATGCGGGCGCTGCGCTGGCGGCAGCGGGCGCGGCCGCCGCGTTCGCGTCGCGAATCTCGCGCAGCACGCGCCGCGCGGCATGCGGCGCGATCCCTTCGTTGGGCTCGAAGGCGCGCCGCTGAACCGCGGCGCTGGTGAACATGTCGAGCGCCTCGCAGTCGGTCTTCTGCTGCGGCTCCATGGTGCGCAGCACCTCGCAGGCGCGCTGCGCCACCGCGGCGGGCTTGGCGTTGGGGGCGCGCACCAGCGCCGCCGCCACGCTGGCCTCGCGTGCGTCGAGGCCGCTGGGCGCCTTGCCGAAGAGCGTGCGCGAGAGCGCGTCGATGCCCACGATCTCGCCGCGGAACGGCACGGTGTTGAGGTACGCCTCCAGGATCTGGTCCTTGCGCCAGTTGCGCTCCAGCTGCGCGGCCGCCACCGTCTGCCCGATCTTCTGGGTGAAGCTGCGTCCGCCCGAATTGCGGCGCAGGTCGTCGTCGAGCAGGCCCGACAGCTGCATCGTGATGGTCGAGGCGCCGCGGGTGCGCGTGTTCCAGAGGTTGCCCCAGGCAGCGGCCGAGACCGCGCGCCAGTCGATGCCGCTGTGTTCGTAGAAGCGCTTGTCCTCGCTGAGCACCATGGCCGTGCGCAGCGCGGGCGACACGTCGGCCAGCGCGGTCCACTGGCCGCGGCGCACGGTGGGGTCGGTGCGCACGCGCTGCAGCAGTTCTCCGTTGCGGTCGAGCACGGCGGTGTCTGACGAGCGGAAATCGCGCTTCACCTCCTCGAAGCTCACCACCGCCCCGGCCGTGTGGGCCCATGCCGCGGCGATCAGCAGGGCTGCGAGGGACTTGCGGGAAAGAGCGAAGGGGGCTGGCTTCATCGGAGGAAAGGAACCGGTATCCAAAGGCAGGACTTGGCGCAAAGGCATTGGCGCCGCCATTCTCTCTCGTGCGCGCCACGGGAACCGCGCCTACCGTGCGACGGGCTGCGCGCCGCCTTGCAGCGCCCGGGCCGCGAGGCAGATTGCAGATCGGGCTCCACATCCGGTAACGAACTTCACGCGAGGGCTTCAAAGCGGAAACCCGGCGCGTACCGGCGTGGTCTTCAATGCACTACCGGCTCGCAGGAGGCGAAGCCCGGTTCCACAAACATTCCAAGGAGAACTCGCATGACGAAGACATTGGCGATCCTGCTGGCCGCATCGGCCATCCTCGCAGGCTGCGTGGTCGCACCCTACGACCGTCCGCCGCCGCCGCGCCCGCACTACGGCGACCGCGACCGCGACGGCGTGCCCAACCGCTACGACCGTGACCGCGACGGCGATGGCGTTCCGAACCGCTACGACCGCAACCCCAACAATCCGTACCGCAACTGATCCGTGGCGTGACGAACAAAAGGCCGCGAAGCTCTACGCTTCGCGGCCTTTCTTTTGTTGGAGCAGGCGATCGCTCAGCCTGGCCGGCGCGCCATCAACGCCCAGATGCCTGCGGCGCTCAGCAGCGAGCCGCCTGCCAGGTTGAAGCGCCGCTGCGCGCGCGGCGAAGACAGCAGCCTGCGCGCCGATCCCGCGAACACCGCGTAGAGCGTGGCGTTGGTCGCGGCCAGCACCACGAAGGTGACGGCCAGCACCCACAGCTGGCGCGTCACGTCGGCGGCCGGGCTGATGAACTGCGGCAGGAAGGCCACGAAGAACACGATGCCCTTGGGGTTGAGCGCAGTCACCAGGTAGGTGTTGGCGAACAGGCGCAGCCGCGACGCGGGCGCCGCAGGCGTGGCGATCTCGGTGGACGAGATGCCTGCGCGCAGCAGCCTGACGCCGAGGTACAGCAGGTACAGCCCGCCGGCCCACTTCACCACGGTGAACCAGAAAGCGGAAGCCGCGAGCAGCGCGCCCAGCCCCAGCAGCGACACCACCAGCGCGGTGGAGTCGCCGAGCGCCACGGCCGCCACCAGCGGCAGCTTGGCGCGGCGGCCGTGAGACATCGAATAGCTGATCACCGTGAGGATGGTCGGCCCGGGAATGACGAGCATCAGGGCGGAGGCCGCGACGAAGGCGAGCCAGAGTTCGATGGGCATGGGCTTTTTTCTCCGGAGTGTGGTTGTCGTGGGAATGGATCTTGTCGTCGTCAGATGCCGATGGCCGTGCGTGCGACGTGCCAGGTGCCGCGGTGGCCGTCCACGTAGCTGATCGGCGAGCTCGCAAGGTCGTCGAGGTCCACGTCGTCCAGGCAGGTCACGTTCACGCCGTAGGCGCTCTCGCCGGTCTGGGGCGAATGGCCCACGCCGAAGGCGCGCACGCCGCAGTGCCTGCAGACGATGTAGTGGCTGTTGCGGGTGTCGAGCATCTGCTCGCTGAGTTCCGACTCTCCTTCGATCAGCCGGAAGGCGTCGGTCGCGACGATGGCGGGCCAGAAGCGGGTCTGGGTGCAGATGGAGCAATTGCAGCGCAGCGTGCCCAGGCTGAGGTCGATGTCGGCCTCGAATCTCACGGCGCCGCAGTGGCAGCCTCCTGTGTAGGTCTTTTTCATGTGCTCAGGCTTCGCATGATGGTGCTGGAAAGCACCATATCAAAGGCCGCGCAACGGCGCTGCGCTGTGGGCATGTGCTTGGCCCGCCGTGCGCGCGGCGCCGGACGCGCTCAGTCGGAGGGGCCGCTGCCGAAGCGCAGCGCCGAGCGGGCGCGGGCGCGCTCGGCTTCCACCGCACGGTCGCGCGGCTCGGCCGTGGTGACCAGCGAGTCGATCAGCCGCGCCGCGGTGGCGGCCACCTCGTCGACGGCCCGGTTGAACGTCTCCTCGTTGGCCCTGGAGGGCACGTTGAAGCCGCTGAGCTTGCGCACGAACTGCAGCGCGGCGGCGCGGATCTCCTGCTCGGTGGCGGGCGGCTCGAAGTTGTAGAGGGTCTTGATGCTGCGGCACATGGGAGCACTCCATTCGGCGACGGTCGACGCCGTTCAGTTCAGTCTAGGGCCTGTTCGGGCTGTCGAAGCAGCGCCATCGCGTGGCAGTCGAGGTAGGCGCCGTCGATGCGCATCGCGCGGCGCAGGACGCCTTCATGCTCGAAGCCCAGGCGCTCGTAGAGCATCCTGGCTGGGGCGTTGTCGGCGCGCACCGAAAGCTCGATGCGCGTCAGCCCGCGCTCCCACGACTTGCCGATGGCCGCCTGCAGCAGCCGCGTGCCCAGCCCGAGCCCGCGTGCCTCGGGCACCAGCGCGATGCCCAGGACGCCGACGTGCTGGCGCGAATGCCCGAACACCGGCGACACGTCGCACCAGCCGACCACGCGGTCGCCGTCGAGCGCCACGAAGTGCGGGAAATCGCTCGAGATCACGCCGCGATAGAAGTCGACCGACTTCGCCAGCGGCGGCGCCTGCGTCAGCGCGAGGTATTTCTTCTCACGCGCGACGACGTCCAGCGCCCGGTGCAGGCTTTCGAAGTGGGGCTCGGCCGTCGGCTCGACGGTGCAGTTCATTCCTCGGACTCCTTGGCTGTTGCGCCATGCGCTGCAACGGGCCTGCGGTGCCGTCGGGGCCGGCCGGCGATGGCTGCGTGAATGGCAGGGCGTTGCACGATAGCCGATGCACGGCCCCGCCTCGCCGGACAGGTCCCACACGCAAGGGCAGCGCCTTCCCACCGAGCGCGGCGCGCGCCCGCCCAACATGCGGGGTGAACAGCCTGGAGGTTCACACCATCATGACCACGAAACAGCAGCAAGGGCAGACCCAAGACAGAGAAGACAGGAAGCCCCCGACGGCGGAAACCCCGGAGTCGCCGGGGAAGTTTCCCTTTCCCACCTCCGGCAATCCCGAGCAGGGGCGGGCCGAATCCGCCAAGCCGGTGCCGCAGCCTTCGAGCGAGGAGGCGCTGGACAGCGGTGTGGAGGAGTCCTTTCCCGCCAGCGATCCGGTATCCGTCACCGTGACCAAGGTGAAGCTGCCTTCCTCCGAGCAGAAGAAGGACGCCGAAGAGAAGCAGGCCGGCAAGGGCTGAGGCCCGGCGGAACGAGCCATCGCCGTGGAAGCGCTTTCTCTGGCCGAGCCCCGGCTGGCCGATGCGGCCGCCGGCCCCTGCGGCGTCGTCACCCTCGACGTGGATTCGCGCGGCTACTGCAGCGAGCATGAGCACGCCACCCGCGCGCACTACGGGCAGCGGCTGGCGGCGCTGATCGGCTGCGCCTTCGAGGGCGAGTACGCCGCCGCCGCGCCGCCCGGCTCACGGCACTACTTCGTGCCCAGCGACACGCTTTCCGACCCGGCCCGCGTGCGCGCCCTGGGCATCCTCGGCGTGGACGACCTCTTCGGCGGCGTGGTGCCGTATGCCTTCGTCGCCACCAAGGTCATCAGCCATCCGCTGATCGGCGGGGGCGATGCGGCCCGGCCGCAAGGCTGGTCGACCCGCTTCGCCGGCGAGGTCGGCGACGCCACGCTGCCGGGCTTCTCCTGCTTCGGCGCCGACGAGGCGATGAGGGCGGGGCGCGCGATGCTCGGTGCGGGCGCCGTGCGCCTGAAGCGGGTGACCGCGACCGGCGGGAGAGGGCAGATCGTCGTCGACAGCGCGCAGGCGCTCGACAACTGCATCGGCGCGATGGACCAGGCCGACATCGGGCGGCACGGCCTCGTACTCGAGGCGAACCTGCAGGATCCCATCACCTGGAGCGTCGGCCAGGTGCTGGTGGCGGGCATGGTCGTGAGCTACTACGGCGTGCAGCGCACCACCAGCGACAACGCCGGCGAGGAGGTCTATGGTGGCTCCGACCTCGTGATGCGGCGCGGCGACTTCGACGCGCTGATCGCCGGCATCGTCTCGCCCTCGCTTCGCCGGGCGGTCGAGCAGGCGCGGCGCTATCACTGCGCGGTGAGCGACTGCTACCCCGGCTTCTTCGCCTCGCGCGTGAACTACGACGTCGCGCAGGGCGCCGACCGCAGCGGCCAGTGGCGCTCGGGCGTACTGGAGCAGTCGTGGCGCGTGGGCGGCGCCACCGGTGCGGAGATCGCGGGGCTCGAGGTGTTCCGCGCCGACCCCGGGCGACACGAGGTGCGCGCTTCGTGCTTCGAGGTCTATGGCGCTTCCGCGCCCGTGCCCGCTGGCGCCATCGTGGCCTATCAGGGGACGGACAGCCGCGTCGGGCCACTCGTCAAGTACACGACCCTGCCCGGAGAGCACCATGCCGACGCGCCGTAGCACCATCGACATACCGGTCGACGGCCAGCACATCGAAGGCACCTTGTTCGCCGCCTCGACCACCGTGCCCGGCGTGCTGCTGGTGCACGGCTGGGACGGCAGCCAGGAGCAGTACGCCAAGCGCGCGAACGAACTCGCCGCCCTGGGCTGCGTGTGCCTGACCTTCGACCTGCGCGGCCATGCGCGCCATGCCGCGCGGCGCATGGAGGTGACCCGCGAGGACAACCTGCGCGACGTGCTCGCGGCCTACGACGCGCTGGTCAGCCACCCGACGGTCGATCCGGCGGCGATCGCCATCGTCGGCAGCAGCTACGGCGGCTACCTGGCGGCGCTGGTCAGCGCGATGCGGCCGGTGCGCTGGCTGGCGCTGCGAGCGCCCGCGCTCTACCGCGACGGCGAGTGGGACACGCCCAAGGGCGCGCTCAGCCGCTCCGACCTGGTCGCCTACCGCCGCTCGCTGGTCGGCCCCAAGGACAACCGCGCGCTCGCGGCCTGCGCGGCCTTCGCGGGCGACGTGCTCATCGTGGAGTCGGAGCACGACCAGATCGTGCCGCACCCGGTGGTCGAGAACTACCTCGGCGCCTTCAAGCGCGTGAAGTCGGTGACCTACCGCGTGCTCTCCGGCGCGGACCACGCGCTCTCGAAGCAGGAGTGGCGCCAGGCCTACGGTTCGCTGCTGGTGTCGTGGCTCACGGAGATGACCCTGGGCGCCCAGGCGACGGCCACCATGACCAAGCCGGTGGCCAGCGCGACCGCCTGAGAGGCGGCGTCGCCTGGCGGGGAACGGACGCGGCAGGACACCCCATGCGAATGCTGCGCGCGGCTTGAGCGGACCGGCCGTCAGCCCGTCGTGCGTTGCTGCAGCGCTGCTTCGGCGGCCAGCGCCACCGCGGCCAGCCGCGCATCGTCGCCGCACACCGACGCCAGCATCAGCCCCACCGGCAGGTCGCCCTGCGCGTGACACGGCAGGCTGAAGGCGCAGCCGTCGAGCAGGTTGATCGCGAAGGTGTTGCGCAGCAGCAGACCGTTGGCCTTGAAGAAGGCGGCGTCTTCCGCCAGCGCCGCGATCGGCGGAGCGACGATAGGCACGGTCGGGCACAGGAGGGCATCGAAGCCTTCGACGGCGCGCTCGACGCGGCCGATCCAGTCGCGCCGGCGGTCCTGCATGGCGATGTAGTCGGCCGCGCGCACCTCGGTGCCGAGTGCGATGCGGGCGGCCACGCGCGAGTCGAAGCCGTCGCGCCTGGCCGCGAAGCGCTCGCGGTGCACGGCCGCCGCCTCCACCGGCGAGAAGCCGCCGGGGGCGTTGACGGTGGCGATCTCGGCGAGCTCGGCCAGGGTGATGTCCACGATCTGCGCGCCCGCGGCAGACAGCGTCTGCAGCGCACCGTCGAAGGCGCGTGCCACGGCGGGTTCGATGTCGTCGAACATCAGCGTGCGAGGCACGGCCAGGCGCATGCCCTGCAGCGGACGGCGGCGTACCGCGAGCGGCGCGTCGGCGATGGCGGCATCGGCGGTGAGGCAGTCTTCCACGCTGCGCGCCATGGCGCACACCGTGTCGAGTGATCGCGCGAGTTCGAAGGCGCCCGTGCGCGGCACGCGCGACTGCGTGCTCTTGAAGCCGACCAGCCCGCACAGCGCGGCGGGAATGCGGATCGAGCCGCCCGTGTCCGAGCCCAGCCCCGCCACCGCGAGGCCCAGCGCCACCGACACAGCCGCACCGGACGACGAGCCGCCCGGAATGCGTGCCGTCTGCGCGTCGGCCGGAATGCGTGCCGTCTGCGCGTCGGCCGGATTGCGCGGCGTGCCGTGGTGCGGATTGATGCCCACGCCCGAGAACGCGAACTCCGTCATGTTGGTCTTGCCGACGATGGCCGCGCCCTGCGCGCGCAGCCGCGCCACGGCAATCGCGTCGTGCGCGGCCGGCGGCTCGCCCGCGCAGACCGCGGAGCCGGCCATGGTGGTCTCGCCGGCCACGTCGTAGAGATCCTTGACCGAGACGGGCAGGCCGGCGAGCGGGCCGAGTTCGATGCCGGCCTTGCGCGCCGCATCGGCATGGCGTGCGGCGGCGCGGGCGGCGTCGGCGTAGAGCCGCGTGAAGACATGCGCCGCGGCGGGCTGCGCCGCGGCGTCGAGCACCTGCTCGACCAGCGCCTCGTGCGACAGCTCTCCACGCGCGATGCGTTCGCGCAGGGCCGAAATGGTGAAGCCGTTCTTCGTCGTCATCACGCCACCACCGGCAGTGCTTCCACCGCATAGCGATGCACGATACGGCGCCGAAGCTTCGGGTCGTGCAGTTCGATTTCCATCTGCGCGGCGGGCCGGATGCCTTCGCCCCTGGCGTTGGGCAGCGCGCCCAGCGTGCCGCAGGTCATGAAGAGGCCTTCGGGCGCGGAGCCTGCGCCCGGCATGCCGTCGCGCAGGCCGGCCAGCGGGCGGATCGAGGCGAGCGTGCCGCGCTGGTAGTCGATCCAGCGGCCGTCCTCCAGGATGCGCGAGCGCAGCTCCAGCGTGTCCTGGTGCGCCTGCACGTCGCGCCAGCGCCAGGCGGCCTCGGCCACGGGCTTGGCGCACATCTGCTTGGACACCGCCACCGAGTAGCTCTCGACGTGGCGGTCGGTGTGGTCCGAGGCCACGCTCAGCCACCACTCGCCCTGCGAGAAGAACAGCACCGGCTCGGCCTCGCCGGAGCTCTGGTCGCCCAGCGCCTCGATGGCGGGCGATTGCGTCAGCAGTTGGGCCGCCACGCGGTAGTACAGCGGCACGCTCGAAGGGCGCGGCACGCCGAGCGCGGCCAGCTCCTCGATGTGGTGCTCGATGGCGGCGATGTCGCGGCCGGTCCAGCCGGCCACCACCAGCGCGCGGGGCGCGACGCGGTGGATGGCCGCGCAGCGCGTGCCGTCGTCGGCGATGCTCTCGCAGGCGAAGCGCAACGGCGAATTCATGTTGTTCGTGCTCGCCATCGATCAGCTCTCCAGCGGGCGCTTGGCGGTCTCGCGCGCCACCACCAGGGCGATCAGCGTCACGCCCAGCGCGGCCACCACGTAGAACGACACGGCCACCGTGCTGCCCCAGGACTTGAACAGGCTCGCGATGATCAGCGGCGCGAAGCCGCCGCCCACGATGCCCGCCAGCGTGTAGGCCAGCGAGGCGCCGGCGTAGCGCACGCGGCCGGGGAACTGCTCGGTGACGAAGGCGGCCTGCGGGCCGTACATCATCGCGTGGATCAGGAGACCCACCACCACGGCCGCGCAGATCGCGACCGGGTGCGCGCTGTCCATCAGCACGAAGAACACGAAGGCCCACACCATGCCCAGCAGCGCGCCGGCGATGTACACCGGCCTGCGGCCGATGCGGTCGGACAGGCTGCCGAACCACGGCACCGCGATCGCGTTGCAGGCCGCGCCGATCATCGTGGCGGTGAGCGCCAGCGGCCGCGACAGGTGCAGCACCGTCGTCACGTAGGTCAGCGTGAACACCACCACCAGGGCATACAGCACGTCGGAGCCGATGCGCGAGCCGCCGGCCACCAGCAGGCGGCGCCAGTGCTGGGTGAGCACTTCCTTGATGGGCGTCTTGGCGGTGGCCTTCTTCTCTTCCATCTCGCGGAAGACGGGCGTCTCGTCCACGCCGCGGCGCAGCCACAGGCCGAACAGGACCAGCGCGACGCTGGAGATGAAGGGAATGCGCCAGCCCCAGCTCTGGAAGTCTGCCGGGCTCAGCCATGCCGACACCGCGGCGATGAAGCCGGTGCCGATCAGCGTGCCGCACGAGGGGCCCACCTGCGTGAACGAGGCATTGCGGCCGCGCTCGTCGGGCTTGCCGTGTTCCATCGACAGCAGCACCGCGCCGGCCCATTCGCCGCCGAGGGCCACGCCCTGTACGAAGCGCAGCGCCACCAGCGCGACGGGCGCCCAGATGCCCCAGCTCGCATAGGTCGGCAGCAGGCCCATCAGGCCGGTCGATACGCCCATGATGACCAGCGTGGCCACCAGCACGAAGCGTCGCCCCAGCCGGTCGCCGAGGTGGCCGAACACCACGCCGCCCAGCGGACGCGAGATGTAGCCGACCGCGTAGGTCGAGAACGCGAGGATGGTGCCGGTGAGGGGGTCGAACGAGGGAAAGAACACCGCGTTGAAGACCAGCGCGGCCATGATGTTGTAGACGGTGAAGTCGTACCACTCCAGCGTGGTGCCGATGGAGCTGGCCATGGCCAGCCGGCCCATCCTGGCGGACTCGGGGGCGGGCTGGGCGCCCGTCCTGGCCGCGGCGCTTGCCGTGCCTGCGGTGGGGAGAACATGTTCGGTCATGGAAGTACCTTCGTTCGGTGAAGACATGGAAGTCGGTTCAGGCCAGCTCGCCCGCGCCCAGCTTCCAGCCGAGCGAGAGCAGCCAGCCGGTGGCGGGATCGGCGTCGAGGGCGGAGGCGGCTGCGGCGCGCGCGGCACGGGCCGCGTCGGCGCTGCTGGTCTCGATCACCAGCATCGGCTGCAGCACGCGGCCTTCGGTGGATTCGCGCGGCAGCGGCGTGCTGAGCGCGGCGTCGGGCACGAGCAGGTACGACTGCACGAAGCCTGCCTGCTCCTTCTTGAGTTGCTGGCCGATGCGTTCGGCGCCTTGCACCAGCGCCTCGGCATCGGCATCGGCATCGGCATCGGCATCGGCATCGGCATCGGCATCGGCGGCTGCGGCCAGCGGCAGCACGACCACGTGGCTGCCGCTGCCGAAGCCGGTCACGGCTCGCACGGCGCACACGCGGCGCAGCGGCTGGCGCATGCGGTCGAGGTTGGCGAGCGACCATGGCGTCTGCTTCTCGAACGCCGCGCGGTAGCCGGGAGAGCCGAACACCGCGAGCGATTCGGTGCGGTAGAGGCCCAGGTACTTGCGCCCGCCCTCGAGCGAGAAGTAGCGCGCACCCGAGAGGAAGCCGGGAATGCGCACGCGCTCTTCCACGTGCTCCTGGTCGTACCAGCGGTTGAAGTCGGCTTCGTCGGCCGGCTCCACGTCGGAGGCGACGAACAGCATGCCGTTTGCCGTCGCTGCTGCGGAAGAAGAGGAGTCAGTGGTGTTCATGGCGGCGGAAGAGAGTCGGGCCTTCGAAAAAATGAAGGCGCGATCTTCCGTCGCAGGGTCGGACTGTCACAAACGAGTTTTTCTGGGCGACAGCCACAAGAATTACTGGCCCCTTTTCGGGGCCGGATGCGCCATTCCGAGGGTTAACCCTCTGTGGACGCGCTCCATGTTGGTGCGACGGCCGAGGTCGTGAACTGGTCGGAGGCCCGGCAGGCCAGTTCGGCCACGAGCCGGATGGCGTCGGAGTCGGCGGCTTCGAGGTGGCTCACCACGATGCGCTGGGGCGAGATGAGCGCATCGCACTCGATGATCTTCACGTCGCCGGTGGCCACGTATTCGTAGCAGGGCGGCAGCGGCACCAGCGCGTTGCCGAAGCCGGCCTTCACCAGCCGCGCGAGCGCCGAGATCGAGCTCACGCAGTGCACCTTGCCCAGCGGAATGCCCGCCGCGCGGAACAGGTTCTTCAGCGCCTCGTGCGGCTGCGAGCCGGGGCTCATCGTGAGCACGGGCTGGCGCAGCAGCTGCTCGACGGTCTGCGTTCCCTCGGCGCCGGGCGGCCCGACCCAGCCCATGGGCATCGGCAGGCAGGGCGTGCTCACGATGCCCGCGCCGGCGATGTGGTCGGTCTGCAGCGCGATGTCGAGCGCGCCCTCGCGCAGTCCGCGGTGCAGCGCCAGCGTGGTCTCGGAGGTCAGCTGCACCTCGATGCCCGGATAGGTGGAGCGCAGGTTGGTGAGAAAGCCCAGCAGCCAGGTGTGGACCACGGTCTCGATGGCGCCGATGCGCACCAGCCCGAGGATGTCGCCGCGCGGGCGGCCGAGCGAGACGATCTCGCGGCGCAGCTCCAGCAGCCGCTCTCCGTAGTCCATCAGCCGCACGCCGACGGGCGTGAGCCGCAGCTCGCGCGCGTCGCGCTCGAACAGGCGCGCGCCGATGTCTTCTTCGAGGGAGGCGACGCGGTTGGACACCGCCGCCTGCGTGATGTGGAGCCGGTCGCTCGCGGCGCGGAAGCTGCCCAGCCGCGCGGCCCAGAGGAAGGCTTCTACAAATCTTGTGTTCATGAGGGCACCTGCGGACCATTCTGCCCGCATCGCGCCTGCACGAGAACCTGCTGCCTGCCGGACCCGTACCGGTGCCGGCGCGCGGCAGCCCTTCGCTAGCCTGCGTCGTAGAAGAACTCTTCGCGCACGATCTTTCCGTCCTTGACGGTGTAGAGCGCCATTTCCTCCATGGTGAAGCGGTGGCCGTTGGCCTTCATCGTCACGTCGAAGCGGAAGCCGACGATGAAGCGGTCGTCGTGCGGCCACGGGCCGGCGACCTGCATCGAATGCACTTCATGGTTGGCGGTCCACCACTCGCCCTTGGCCCTGATGGCCGTGAGACCAACCGCTTCGCGCGCCTGGCCGGGCGGGGCGCTGGCCTCGACGCTCACTGCCTCGGGTGCATAGAGCACCTGGGCGCCTTCGAAATTTCCGTCCTTGCAAAGCGCCACGAGCCTGTCGGCGATTTCCTTGGTGTTCATGAGTTTCTCCTGTGAACGTCGGGAGGGAACGAGCGAGCGAATGAACGAGCGAACGAAGACCGGGGACGCAGTTTAGGCCTGGCGGAAGGCGTCGAGGCTGCAGGGCTGGAGCCGGCAGGTTCGGATCTCGAGCAGCAGCTGCTTCATCACGGCGGCATTTCTCCGGCGTCGGACCTGCGCGGCCGAAGCACCCAGCCGAGCGAGAACACATAGCGGCTGCCGCCCACCACCCGTGTCACGCTGTGCTCGCAGGCATCGGGACGGAACAGCTTGATGCGCCGCGTCGCGAAGATCGGCGTGGCGCAGACGAACTCGCCGCCCGAGCGCGGCGACTTCAGCACGATGTTCAGCCGGTAGTGCCGTCCGGCCTGAACCGGGTCGGTGTGCGGCGGGATCTCCGAGCCTTCGGGGTAGCGGATGAGGTAGCTGTCGAACGGCAGCGGCCAGCGCGCCGTGAGCAGCAGCATCTTGTCGTAGCCCGTGCCCTGGCGGCCGCGCTGCCAGCGGAAGGCCAGGGAGAAATAGTTGCGCAGTTCGGTGGCAAAACTCATGCGGGATGTATGGGAGCCTCCAGGCCGCGCATTTTGAGCCGATTCAGCAGAAGACGATTGCGGTCCTGTGCTCGATGCTCAGTCGAGCCGATTCGTACAGCAGCAGCCAGGAGACGTATTCGCGATACAGGCCGTCGTCCTCGTCGATGAGCGCATCGATGCGTTCGGCTTCCTCGTCGGAGAGCCTGCCGTCGTCGAGGCGGATGCCCAGCGCGGGAGCGACGAACACCAGCTCCTCGAGCAGCCGCTGGGAGGAGCCCAGCATGCCGCCGGGAAGGCCGGCCGGTTCCTCGATGTCCGCATCGCCTTCGAGTTCTTCCTCGTCGCCGCCGTCCCCGTCGAACAGCACCTCGTCGAAGTCGACGGGAACGTAGAAGCCCTCGGCGTCGGAGTGGCACAGCAGGTGGCTCTCGCAGCCGTCGAGCAGCGCCTGGATCTTCGGGTCGGCCGTGGGGTCGACATCGTCCGCCAGCGGCGTGGCCACCCAGTCGGGCGACAGCACGCGGTGCGCATAGGCGCGGCGCAGGTAGTGGATGAAGGAGTACGGAAAGCCGTCGATCGAGGCGCGCGAGTCGAGTTCGAGCGGACCGCGCGGCTCGGTGTGCGGGGGAAGCCCCGCGGCGGCGAGCACGCGGTTGACTTCGGCCAGTTCTCCCTCGAAGCCCTCGGCGCTTTCGGGATCGTCCTCGAGCAGTTCGGCGAGCATGCCGACGCAGACAGCCAGGCCCATGGTGTTGTCCTCCAGGTTGTGGGTTCGCCGCGATGGTGAGGGCGGCCGGTGAAGGAGCGATGACCGGTCGATGCTCCTTCGCCGTTCCCCCTGTCAGGCACTCGCCGCAGCCGGGAAAGGCCTGGATGCGACGGGGCCGGGCGTTACCGCTACCAGCTGCACTTCTTGCCGTCGTCGGAGGCGATGTCCTGCGAGAACGAATACTGCTTGCCGTTGCGCAGGTTCTTGTAGTCGAAGCCGTAGATGTTCGCGCCCTGGGTCGTCACGACGTACTGGCCCGCGATGCGGCCGTCGACGATCTCGGCCCAGGTGGTGGTGTATTCCCACGGACGGCCCTCGGGCTTGTCACCGACTTCGGTCTTCACCGGCACGATGGTGATCACGCGCGACGCCCCCTTGTACCTGACGTATCCGCCTGACCAGTTGCTGTTCGGGTCGGAAAACACGCGCCATTCCAGGCGGATCGATTGCGCGGAGGATTCGGTCAGGCAGCGGTAGTCGACCGAGACCGGCGCATCGCCCGATGCGGCCAGTGCCGACAAGGGCAGCAGGAGTGCTGCGAGCGCAAGGCGGGTGTGGTTCATGGCAGGCAGCCGAAGCCGGTGAACTGAACAGCTCAGTTGAAAACGATCGCCGTCTTGTGCGCAATGCTCAGCCGGGCCGATTCGTAGAGCCGCAGCCACGAAACGTACTCCCGATGGAGGCCCTGGTCGGCGTCGATGAGCCTGCCGATCCGTTCGGCTTCCTGGTCAGACAGCTCGCCGTCGGCGAGTTCGATGCCCAGTGCGGGGGCCACCAGCACCAGTTCGTCGAGCAGGCGGTAGGACGAGCCGAGGATGCCGCCGGGCAGTTTCTGATCCGGCTCGGCGTACAGCACTTCGTCGAAATCGACGGGCACGTAGAGCCCTTCCGCATCGGAGTGGCAGATCAGGTGGCTCTGCATGTCGCTCAGCGCGTCGTCGACCGCCGGATCCTCCGAGGGGTCGACACCGTCTTCCACCGGAGTAGCCATCCAGTCGGGCGAATTCGCGCGGTACGCATAGGCCCGGCGCAGGTAGTGGATGAACGAGTACGGGAAGCTGCCGATCGCCGCACGCGAGCGCATCGGCGGCAGCTCACGCGGCTCTGCGTGCGGCGCAAGGCCCGCCGCCGACAGCACCTCGTTCACCACCGCCAGATCTTCCTGGAGCCATTCGGCCCCTTCGGGATCGTGTTCGAGCATATAGACGAGCACGCCGATGCTGATGGCCAGGCCCATTGTGTTCTCCCTGTTTGCTTTCGAATCGGCAAATGCGAAATGGCTACTTCGCCGCCTCCACCTTCACCCGCGCATTCGGCGCCTCGCCGAACATCTCGGGTGCGTACATGGCCTCCACGCGGCTCGGCGGCAGCGCGAAGTCGCCGACGTTGTTCAGGCGCACGGTGTATTCCATCTTCACCACGCCCTTGGGCAGGTACTCGTAGTAGCTGCGGAAGGCCTCGAAGCTGCGCTCCTCGAAGGCCGGCCAGCCCGCGCCCGACTTCTTCTCGCCCTGCGTGGCGATCTGCGAGTCGCGGCCCAGGCCGCCGCCGAGGATGGTGGCGCCGCCCGGGATCGGGTCGCTGATGACCACCCAGGTCATGTCGGCGCTGGCGTTCACCTCCAGCGTCACGCGCAGCACGTCGCCGCGCGTGTACTTGCCGGCGGTGGCCTGCTCGACCGGGGTGATGGTCTTCTTGATGGCGTAGCCGGCCGCGAACGGCGCCTTCAGCTGCACGGCGGCGATCGACTGCAGCGTGAGCCACGGCTTGCCGGTGCCCTGCTGCGTCACCAGCAGCGTGTCGCGCACCGGAGCACCGGACGGCGACGATGCCCACGGCAGGAACATCGTGTTGTTCTTCAGGTTGCCCGGCGAGGCGGGTGCGCCGAAGAAGGTGCTCTGGTTGGGCGCGCCGGCCGCGTCGCTGGTCTTCACGCGCTCGACCTTGCTCCAGTCGACCTGCGCCTTCACGGCGCCGAGCGTGGAGGCGGTGACGCCAGCCACCGGCGTGCTCTCGAACACCTTGCTGAATTTCTCCAGCGCCAGTCCGCCCCACAGGTTGGCGGTGGTGGTGTGCCAGGCGCCGTTCTGCTGGCGGCCGATGAAGCCGTTGGCGAGCTTGCCGATGTCGTCCTTCCAGGCCGGGTCGTCCATCACGCTGAGCAGCAGGCGGGCGGTGTTGACGTCGCCGTTGGTCATCAGCCACCACCAGTAGTCGTCCTGCTCGGTGCTGAAGATCAGCTTGGTGCCCTGGTACGACAGGCGCGCCTTCAGCACGTTGTTGGCCTCGTCCAGGCGCTGCTGGCGCTGCGGCACGTCGTTCACGCGCTTGAGGATGTTGAGCCAGTCGATCACCGCGCTGGTGGGCCACTGGTTCGGTGCGATGGTGATGCTGCCGACCATGCTGCCCTTGGCCTTGCCGTAGCGCGAGAGCGCTTCGAGCGCGGCCAGCTTGCGCACGTCGAGGTCCTTGCGCGGGCTCCAGAACTCGCGGGTGATGCGGCCTTCGACGAAGGCGATCAGGCCCGACTCCATCGGCGCGCGCACGTCGTCGGCGAGCGCGAAGGCGGGGTTGAGCTGGGCCGCTTCGTTCGTGGCCGCGAGCAGGTACGAGGTGAGGATGTCGCTGCCGCGGTTGGCCTCGCCGTCGCGCGGCGGGAAGTAGTTGGCCAGGCCGTCGCTGTCGAGGTAGGTCGGCAGCTGGGCCAGCACGCCCTGCCACATCTTCGCGTCGCGCAGGCCGACCGACTTGCTGGTCTTCTGCTCGAGGCAGATGAAGGGGTAGTTGGCGAACCAGTCGCGCACGCCCGGCAGGCCCTCGGCCAGCTTGGGCTGCAGCGAGAGCTTCAGGCCGCCGCGGCCGGGCAGGGCGTCGGCGGGCGGCGCCACGTCGAGCGTGAACGGACCGTCGACCTGCACCAGCGTGCCTTGCTGCACCGTGAGCGGCACCGAGGGCACGATGCGCTGGCGCACCTTCAGTGCGTCTCTCGCACCCTGGGCGCCGCCGCTGATGTCCTTGGCCTCGATCTCCCACAGGATGGCTTCGGCGCGCGTCTGCCCGAGCTGCGCGGGCGCGGTCACGGTCCATGCCACTTCGCGTGCCTCGCCGGCCGGGATGTCGACCGTCTGCGGCTCCAGCGTGAGCAGGGTGGCGCGCGGCGCGGCCTCGACCTTCATCGGCTTCTGCGTGGTGTTGCGCAGGGTGATCTGGGCGCGGAACTGGTCGTCCTCGCGCACCAGCGGCGGCAGGCCGCTGATGATCTGCAAGTCCTGCGTGGCCTGGATGCTGGCCTGTCCGGTGCCGAACAGGTTGGCGCCCGAATCGGCCACCGCCACGATCTTGAAGGTGGTGAGCGCGTCGTTCAGCGGCACCGTCACCACGGCCTGGCCGTTGGCGTCGAGCACCACCTTCGGGTTCCACACGAGCAGGGTGTCGAGCAGTTCGCGCGTCTGGCCCTTGCCGCCGCCGCCGCCCGCGGGCACGGCCTTGCGGCCGTAGTGGCGCCGGCCGACGATTTCCATCTGCGCGGTGGAGGTGCTCACGCCCCAGCTGCGGCGCTGCAGCATCGCGTTGAGCAGGTTCCAGCTGTCGTTGGGCATCAGCTCCAGCAGCGCCTGGTCGACCGCCGCGAGCGCCACTTCGGCGCCGGCCGCGGGCTTGCCGTCGGGCAGCTTGGCGCTGATGGTGACCTGCGCCTTGCTGCGGATCGGGTAGCTGGGCTTGTCGCTGGTGACGGTCACGTCGATCTGGTGGGCGCGCGTGCCGACGCGGATCTCGGCCATGCCGAGGCGGTAGGCGGGCTTGCTCAGGTCGACCATGGCGGTCGGCGCCACGTATTCCTTGCCCTCGTACCAGAAGGCCGTCCACCACTCGCGCGGCGACCTGAAGCCCCAGGTGAAGAAGCTGTACCAGGGCACCTCGCGAAGGCGGCCGCGCAGCGCGAGCACGCTCACGTAGGCGTTCGGTCCCCACTCGGGCTTCACCTCGAGGGTGACGGTCGGGTCCTTGCCGTCGAGCTTGACCACGTGCGTCTCGATGATGCCCTCGCGTTCCACCGCGACCAGCGCGGTCGCGAAGCGGAAGGGGCTGCGCACCTGGAACTTGGCGATCTCGCCGGGCTGGTAGCTCTTCTTCTCGGGCAGCACGTCGATGCGGTCGTTGTCCTCGCCGCCGAACCACAGTTCGCCCTGCTTGGTCACGTAGACCGAGCTCACCGCCCTGGCGTCGCGGCCTTCGCTGTCGGTGGCGCTGGCGATGAGTTCGACCTCGCCGGCTTCCTTCAGCTCCGATTCGCACAGCAGCAGGCCGCGCGCGTCGCTCTTGCCGCTGCAGACGGTGCCGATGTCCTTGGTCTCGGTCTTGTTGTCGTAGGTGTAGAAGCCGCCCACCATGCGCTTGCGGCTGGTGGTGGTGATGCGCGCCACGGCGCGCACGTTGAGCGTCACGTTGGCCTGGGGCTTGCCCGAGAGGTCGAGCGCGAGCGCCTGGAACTTCAGCTTCTGGGCGGTGGAGACCCAGCCCTCGGTCTTGATGCCGGCGATGACGGAGGCCGGCCACAGCGTCTGCGTGCTGCGGATGGTCTGCACCTCGCCGTTCGGGTCGGCATAGGTGGCCTCGAGCAGCAGCTCGCGCGCGGCCTTGACCTTCGGCACCTTGTCGATGGTGACCTTGCCGGCGCCGTCCTTGTTGAGCGTGAGCGGCAGCTTGTCGGCGATCACGCGGGTGTCGTTCACGCTGTTGAGGTCTTCCTCGCCCGAGCCGGCCTCGGCCGCTGCGGTGACGGCCGTGGCCGCCTCGCTGCCGTCGCCCTGCGAGGCGCGCGGCGGGCTGAAGCTGAAGGCGTCGTAGTCGGAGAAGCTCAGGCTCTTGCCGCGCACCATGGCCGACACGCGCACCGGCAGGTTGGCCGCGCCGCCGCCGGAAACGTAGTTGATCTGCACGTCGGTGGGCACGCTGGTGGCCGCCACCAGCGGCTTCTTATCGGCCGGCGTGATGCGGCCCTCGAGCACGGGCAGGCGGAATTCCTCGACGCGGAAGCTGCCGGTGGAGAAGCTGCGGCCGTAGCCTTCGTCGCCATCGCCTTCACCCTCGCTGTTGCCGTCGCCGTTGGCGTCCTTGCCGCCGGTGCGCAGCATCACCTCGTACACGCCGAGCTTGGCGGCCGGCGGAATGGCGAAGCTGTTCTCGGCGCTCAGGCCGCCGGTGGCGGTCTTGCGCCAGTTCAGCGGCTGCGTGAAGCGCTGGCCGCTGCCCACGTGGGTGATGACCAGCGTGTCGGGGCGGTTCTCGGGCAGGCCGAACCCCTTGCTGGTCTGCGTGCGGATCAGGCTTTTCATCGACACCGTCTCGCCGGCGCGCAGCAGCGTGCGGTCGAAGATGGTGTGGGCGACGCGGTCGGCCTCGGGCTGCAGGCTGGTGGGCACGTTGAAGCGCCAGGGTTCGATGCCGCGCTGCCAGTCGCTCCAGGTGAAGGCGAGGTCTTCCACGCCCTTCTCGTCCTTGGCGCGGGCGCTGACGAACCAGGCGCCGCTGTCGTATTCGTTCGGTCCGTTGCACGAGGGCGCCTGCGGCGAGATGCCGCTGAGCATGACCACGCCGTTGGCGTCGGTGGTGCCGCTGGCCACGGCCTTGCCGTCGCAGCTGGACACGCGCACCTCGGCGCCGGCCACGACCTTGCCCTTGTCCAGCGTGGTGACCCAGGCCATCGAGTTCTCGCGGCCCAGCTTGAAGTGCACCGCCAGGTTGGTGGCCAGCGCGGTGGTGCGCACGTACATCGTGCGCCCGGCGTTGTAGCGCTCGTCGAGCAGCGCCTCGCCCAGCTTCTGCGAGGCGATCTCGAGCACGTGGAAGCCCGGCGTCAGCGGGATGCCGATGACCTCGAAGGGGCGCGGATCGCCGCTGTCGGCCTTGGGCATGTCGAGCGCCTTCACACCGGGCTGGCCGGCCAGCAGCGACAGCATGCGGGTCTGCAGCGTGGTGCGGTCGTCCTTGTCGATGACCGGGGGCAGCGGGCCCTTCACGTCCCTGCGCGCCTGTTCGCGCGAGACCGTGAAGTTGTCGTAGCGGCGCACCTTGCGGAACCACGCGATGATCTCCGCGTCGGTCTTCGGGTTCATGTCGCTCACCTTGCCGGGCGTGAGCGCGTTCACCATCAGCTTCGGCTCCACGCGGCGCACGGTGACCGGCATCATGGCCGGTGTGTCGGGCTCGGCCAGGCGCTCGACCACGCCGAAGGGCGAGGCGGCGAACTTGGCCAGCGGCGGCATCGCGCCGGTGGCCACCTTCATCGGGAAGTTGCCGGGCGTGGCCAGCGGGCGGCCCGAGGCGTCCTCGAACTTCGAGGGCAGCTCGATGCTGTACTGCGCACTCTCGGCCAGCGGCGGGCCGAAGTACACGCCGTTGACCACGTCGTCGTCGCTCTGCGCGCCGCCTTCGATCTGGGCCTTGACGGTTTGCCCGTTGCCCTTGAGTTCGATCTGCGCTGCCAGCTTGCGCGTGACCGGCGCGTTGAACGTCAGCTGCATCGGGCGCAGCGGCAGGCAGGCGGCCTGCGCGTTCTCGCGCTCGCAGGTGAAGGACGCGGCGAAAGGCTCGCGCACCTGGAACTCGAGGCGGCGCTCCACGTTGTTGGCTACACCCGAGGGCGTGGCGACGCCCTTGCCGTAGACGACCTGCACCTTGGCGCCGGGCGTCAGCGTGCGGTTGCACTGCACCGTGACGAAGCGCAGAGGGTCTTTCTCGGCCGACTTCTCGCGGCCGAAGGCCTTGAGCAGGCCGGCGCGCTGCTCGCCGTCGAGCAGCTTGACCGGGATGCGCTCGCCCACGCCGTCGGCCGTGCACCAGACGTTCTGGCGCACGCTCTCCAGCGTGGCCGCGCCGTTGAGCTCCAGCATGAACATCTGCTGCTCGTCGATGCGGCTGTAGCTGCCCGGCATGTAGTTGCGCACGAAGGGCCCGCCGGTGTTGAACTGGTAGCGCTCGGGGCCGGTGAGCTCGCCCGAGGCGGGCTTGAAGGTGGGAATGCGGGTGACCGTGCAGCGCACGCCGGGCGGCAGGTCGTTCTCGAAGTCGTAGACCCAGGCCTTGGCGTCGGTCCAGCGGCCGGTGCCCTTGGCAGCCTGGGCGTCGTTGCAGCTGACGGCGAGCGGGGCGGGGGCCTTGGGGTCGCCGAAGTTGACGGCGGGCTGGTCGAACTTGGCGACCACCTGCCGAACCCGCGCCACTTCGCCCTGCGGCGAGAGGCTGACGATCTGGAGGGCATGGCCCGGGCCGGCCGCAAGAGCGCCGCCGGCCAGGAGCAATGTTGGAAGGAAACGGTTCACTTTTTTATATCTCCACCTGAGAGGCAGCGCGCAGCGTAGCCGATTTGCACGACGGTTCGGGAGTGCCAACAGTCATAGGCCGTCGGCCCGGCCTTCCGGCGCGGCCGGCTTTACACAGCTCTTCTTACAATCGGGGCCGTCGTGCGTGCGCCGCGCGGACCGCCACCAAGATCTCGCCGCCGACCGATGAAACGCTACTGGGAAATAGACGCCTTGCGCGGGCTGATGCTCGTGCTGATGACCGTCACCCACCTGCCCACCCGGTTGACCGACCCGCTGGGCCAGCCATTCGGCTTCGTTTCGGCCGCGGAAGGTTTCGTTTTGCTTTCCGCCTTCGTCGCCGGCCTGGTGTACAGCCGCATCGGCCACGTCCGCGGCGTCGACTCGATGCGCCAGGCCTTCTGGCGGCGCGTGCTCAAGGTCTACCTGGCCCAGGCCGCGACCCTGCTGTTCCTGTTCACGGTGATCACGGCCGTGGGCCTGCACATCGACCAGCCGGCGGTGAAGAACCTGGTGTCCTACTACCTGGCCGAGCCGCGCGAGGGCTTCATCTACGGGCTGCTGCTCATCTACGAGCCGGCGCTGCTCGACATCCTGCCGATGTACATCTTTTTCATGCTCATGAGTCCCTGGGTGCTGGCCTTCGCCATGCGCCACGGCTGGACCTGGGTGATGGTGGTGAGCGCCACCGTGTGGGCGGCGGCGCAGTTCGGCATCAGCGAATGGGTCTACGGGCTGGCGGTGCACTACCTCGGCGTGCCGGTACCCTTCCACGAGATGGGCGCCTTCAACACCTATGCGTGGCAGTTCCTGTGGTTCGCGGGGCTGTGCATCGGCGCGACACGCAACGATCCGGGCGCGCGTCCTCTGCACTTTCCGGGCTGGCTGCTGGCGCTGGCGGCGGGCATCGCGCTCTACGGCCTCTACTGGCGCCACACCGGCATCAATGGGCAGGCGCCGTTCGGCGGCGACGTGGAGCTGAACCTGTTGTTCGACAAGTGGCAGCTCGGCCCGCTGCGGCTGGTGAACCTGGTGGCGCTGGGCATCCTGGCGGTGCGGTTCGGGCCCTGGCTGATGCACCGCATCCCGCGGCTGCGCTGGCTGGAGGCGATGGGCTCGGCCTCGCTGCCGGTGTTCTGCGCTCACCTCGTGGCGGTGCTGCTGGTGCTGGCCTTCTACGGCGACAGCCAGACGGCGCGGCCCTGGTGGGGCGACGGCCTGCTGCTGGCGGCGGTGTTCTCGGGGATGTATTTCGTCGCGCGCTTCACGCGCGGCGCCGACGTTCCGCCGCCGGCCGACGACGTGCCGCCGGAGCCCGTTCGGGCCTGATTTCGGTCCTCGGGCGCCGCACCCGGCAGGGGCCACGAAGCGCGCCGGGCTTCGGGCCGGCTCAGGGGTTCTGCAGGTGCGGCGCGATCACCGAGTGCCAGAGGCGGTAGCCCTCGTCCGTCATGTGCAGCTTGTCGCTGCGGAAGAGCTCGGGGCGCGGGCGGCCGTCGGCGCCCAGCATCGGCGTGTAGATGTCGATGAATTCGCTGTTGGGCAGCAGGTTCAGGTAGGCCGAGATCACATGGTTGGTCTCGCGGATCTGCGGCAGCAGCTGTTCGCGCGAGGGGCTGGGCTTGACCGAGATGAAACTGATGCGCGCCTCCGGCAGCTCGGCGCGCACCGCGTTCGCGAAGCGCGCGAAGCTGTCGAGCACCTGCAGCGGCGTGCGGCCCTCGGCCAGGTCGTTGTCGCCCGCATACACCATCACGTGGCGCGGCTTGTAGCGCACCACCAGGTCGCGCGCGAAGAGGGCGCAGTCGGCCAGGGTGGAGCCGCCGAAGCCGCGGTTGACGACGCCGCCGGGGACCTGCTGGGCGAAGTCCTGCGACAGGCGGGTCCACATCCGCACCGTGGAACTGCCGACGAACACCACGCCGCCCGGCGCCGGAAAGCGCTCCTGGTCGGCGCGCGCGAAGGCGGCGAGCTCGTTGTGCCAGCGGCTCTTGGCGGCCAGGTAGTCGCGGGCGGCGGCAGCCTCGGCGGCGGCCGTCTCGGATTCCTGGGGAAAGAAGCTGGACTGAGCGCTGGCGGACAGCGCGGCGGCCAGCAGAGCGACCGCGGCGAGCGCGGTTTTCATCGGATGCATCGGAAGGACGGAAAAGAATGCGGAAGGCGGCGAATGGGCGATTTTCCCTTACGACGCCCCAGCAGCCGCGCTCGTTGACAGTCAGGCGCCGGCTAGAGAGTTTTCTCGATGAGCGCGCCCTTGAACAGGATCGGCCCCTTCGGCCCGCTGCCCGGCGGCACGCCGCCCTTGGCCTCGAGCGAGATGGCCAGCGCCGGCACGGCCTGCACGTCGGATTCCGACGCCGTCAGGCGCAGGGCCGGCGCGTTGCCGAGCACGCCCAGCGAACGCGGCGCGCCGCCCGGGGGCAGGGCCCAGAGCTGCAGCGACTTGTCCGCGCCTTCCTGGTAGCCGCCGACGCGCTGGAGCACCAGCTGCTTCTTCTTCGGATCGAAGGTCACGAGCATCGAGGCGGCGGCCTTGTCGTCGTTGAGCACGGCCACGTACTGCACCGCGGGTGCGTTCTGCAGCTGGTCGCGCAGGTTCAGGCCGACCGTCACGGCCACCACCGTGGCCAGCGCGCCGGCTGCGGCCGCACCGCGCCACAGCGCGAGGCTGCGCAGCCAGCCGCCCTGGCGGGCTTCGCCGGCGGCCCTGGCCGCATCGCGCTGGCGCTCCAGCGCGAGCGCCGACTGTTCGGCGTCGATGATGTTGCGGATGCGCGTCCAGACCGCCGGGTCGGGCACGACGGGCGACTGCAGCTCCGTCATGCTCGCCAGCCGGCCCTGCCAGACCAGCGCGGCGGCGCGCACGGGCGCCTGCTCGCGGGCCAGGGTCTCGAAACGGCGGCGGGCGCCGCCGCGCAGGGTGCCCAGCGCATGGCTCGCGGCCAGCAGCTCGAGCAATTCGGGGTGTGCGATGAGGTTCATGATGGGACAAACGCCTTTTGAAACGCCTTCTTCGTCGTCACCGCGCTCACGCGAAGCGTCCCATGCACACGCGCAGCTTCTCGAGGCCGCGCCGTATCCAGGTCTTGACCGTGCCCAGGGGCAGCTTCAGCTGCTCGGCGAGTTCGCCGTGGCTCATGTCGCGCAGGTAGGCCAGGCTCACCACTTCCCGCTGGCGGCCTTCCAGCTGGCTCAGGCACTGGTGCAGGGCCCAGGCCTGCTCGCTCGCATCGGCGTTCTCGGCCGGGCCGGGGCCGTCGGACTCGAGCTGGTCGGCCATCTGCTCGTCGAATTCCTGCGTGAGCTGGGCGCGGTCGGCGGCGCGGCGGCGCAGCAGGTCGAGTGCCCGGCTGCGCACGATGAGCCCGAGCCAGGCCAGCGGCGGGCTCAGCGAGGCGCGGTAGTCGCCCGCTACGCGCCAGACGGTCAGGAAGCTCTCCTGGAGCACGTCTTCCGCCCATTCGCGCTGGCGCACCACACGCATCGCCAGGCCCATCAGCCGGGGAGAGGTTCGGTCGTAGAGCTGCCGCAGTGCGGCTTCGTCGCGATGGCCGATCCGGTCGATCAGCGCCATCAGTTCGGCGTCGGGGCTGGGTGCAGGCATCCACTGATTGTGGGGCATCGGTGCGCATGCCCGATGTACGGGGCAATCCCGTGGACGGATTCAGCGCGCCGGCCAAATGAAGTCTTTTGGAAACATTTGTGAACGTATACTGCGCCGCAAAAACCGAGGGACCGCGGGTGCGCGGACGGAGAAGATGAAGCAAATTGCGATCGTGATCGCGCTCTGCGTGGGCGCGTGGTACTTCTTTATCGGCGGGCGCAAGCTCGACGAGCCGATGGTGCGCGACTACTACCAGAAGGAAGCCCACGCCATCTACTCGCGCGACCCCGAGGCGCTGTGCAAGCAGCTCAGCCGCAATGCCCGCATCGAGAGCAGGACCACGATGATGGGGAAGACGCTCGAAAGCTCCCACAACCGCGACGAGGCCTGCCAGGCGACCCGCGATACCTTCCAGACCTTCAGCAAGGTCGGCGAACGCATGGGCGGCATCCTCACCATCGAATACGAGTACCACATCGACGACATCGAGGTCGCCCCCGGCCGCAAGAGCGCCGTCGTCAAGGGCACCAGCGTGCTGAAGATGGGCGAGTCGCTGCTGCAATACAAGACCAGCTTCACCCAGCGCCTGGAGCGCGAGCTCGGCCAGATGCGCCTCGTGCACGCGGACGAGGTCACGGTGATGCGCCTGGGCGGCGCCGGCGCCATGAGCCAGAGCGACTTCTTCCGCAAGTAGGAAGAAGACAGGACAGACAGCAAAAGGAAGAAAAGGGAGGTCGCCATGATCGTCGTCAAGGATGCGCTGCCGCCGCCACCGCCGTTCTGGCACCGGCTCAACAGCTTCTTCGCCTTTCCGTTCCAGATGCGGCCGCTGGCCTACGGCCTGCTGCTGTCGTTCTGCAGCCTGCTGTTCGACGCCGTCTTCTTCCTGCCGCAGGCGCTCGCCCTCTTCGTGATCGAGGTCGGCATCATGCTGGCCGCCAGCCGCTACGGCTTCAAGATCATCGCGCTGGGCGCGCGCGGCATCCGCGACTCCGCCGACTTCGGCCGCGAGTCGAGCGACGAATGGACCTACCTGCCCTGGAAGCTCTTCGCCATCTCGCTGGTGCAGGCATTCCTGATCGGCTGGCTCGCCTGGTATGCGCCCATCCTGGGCACGGTGGGGCTGTTCGTGATGTCCTTCACCTTCCCGGCGGCGGTGATCGTGCTGGTGCAGTCGGGCAGCTTCTTCCAGGCGATGAACCCCGCCAACGTGATGGATGCGATGCGCCTCATCGGCTGGCCCTACGCGCTGCTGTGCTTCTTCCTGTTCCTTCTGAGCACCGGTGCGCAGGTGGCGCTGGCGATGGTGCTGCCGATGTTCGACGGGCGCATCGTGCTGCCGATCGTCAATTTCGCCTTCATCTACTTCGGCTGGGTCATGGCGAGCCTGCTGGGCTACGTGATGTTCCAGCACCACGACGCCTTCGGCTTCGACGCGGTGCCGGGCAGCGAGCTGCCCGACGGCGCGCCCGTCGACCGCCGCACGCCCGCGCAGATCGCCGCGCAGCGCACCGACGCGGAGGTGGCGCAGTTCATCACCGACGGCGACCTCGCGGCCGCGCTGGGCACGGCCTACGAGGCACAGCGCACCGCCGACTCCAACGACCTCGCGGCGCAGCGCCGCTACCACCGCGTGCTGGCGCTGATGCCCGAGAAGAAGGACACCATGCTCGACCACGCGCGGCGCTTCATCCCGCTGCTGATGCGGCGCGACCTGGCCTCCGAGGCGCTGAAGGTGTTCAAGGCCTGCAAGGAGCGCGACAAGGCCTTCGCGCTCGACGACCCGCCCATGGTCATCGCCATGGCCCGCGCCGAATGGCGCAACGGCGACGCCCACGCCACGCTGGCGCTGCTGTCGGGCTTCGACAAGCGCTTCCGCGGCAACGAGGCCATTCCGCAGGCCTACGAACTCGCGGCACGCGCGCTGGTGCAGGGGCTGGGCCGTTCCGACATGGCGCAGCCCATCCTGACGACGATGGAAGCGCGCTACCCCGACAGCGAGCAGACGCAGGAAGTGCGCTGGCTGCTGCGGCCGGCGGCGCCGCCGGCGCAGACGGCATAGCGGCAGGCGTCCTCAGGCGTTCTGCAGCGCCCGCGTCACCATGTCGTTGGGCGCGAGCCGCAGCAGATGCGGCAGCAGGCCCATCGCCTTGTCGCGCAGGCCGGCGTGCAGCAGGCCGTTGGCGCAGGTCGAGAGCGTGTCGGCCAGCTCGGGGTGGTCGGGCGCCGTCTTCAGCAGGATGCGGCAGAGGCGGTCGGCGTCCTCGAACTGGCGGATGCGGGAGAAGCGCCGGGCGAGGCGGGCCATGTCCTCGGGCTTGAGCCGCACGCCGGGGCGGGCCTGGTCGAGGTAGGCCTGGAAGCTCGCGTGCTGCAGCGACAGGGTGTGGTCGTCGGTGGCGGGCAGGCGGAAGATGCGGCGCGCGGCATGGTGGAAGTCGTCGCTCGCGGGCTGCAGGCGCGCGGTGTTGAACCAGGCGCGCAGCGTCTCGGCGTCGTTGGGGCGCAGCGCGGCGGCGGCGCGCCATTCGGCGCAGGCGCGGTCGAACTTCATCGCCGAGCCGAACCTGCGGGCCGCGGCCACGTGCTCGTCGAAGCGGTCGTCGTCGCGCACCATCTCCGACTTGACGGTCTCCGGCGTCTTCACCCGGCCCAGCAGCATGGCGCCGCACATCAGTGCAGCACCCGTCAGCAGGCCGCCGAGGTGGGCCATGTAGGCGATGCCCTGGCCGCCCAGCCAGTGCTGCATCAGCTCGTTGGCGATCCAGGCCGGCAACAGCAGCAGGGCCGGCGCGGTGACGTAGTTGAAATAGAAGAACAGCTGGTAGAAGAAGCGGATGCGCCGCAGGCGGTACATCACCGCGTACATGCCCATCAGCGCCGAGACCGCGCCCGAGGCGCCCAGCCCGTAGGTGCCGCCCGCGTAGGCCCAGCCGGCCAGCACCGACGCGCCGACCGCGCCCAGCAGGTAGAACGCCAGGTAGGTGCCGCGCCCCAGCGCCAGCTCCACCGAGAAGCCGAAGAGGAACAGGAACAGCATGTTGCCCAGCAGGTGGCCGGTGCTGGCGTGCAGGAAGGCGTTGGTGATCCAGGTCCAGGGCCTGAATTCGGCATCCGTCGCGTAGCTCTGCGCCCAGCGTTCGGTGAAGGGCGCGGGCAGCATCGACTCGTACTGCTGGCGGGCGCGCTTCCACTCGCCGTACTGCGGGTTGTCGGGCTTGATGACCTCGTCGGCGCGCAGCTTCTGCAGGAACTTGCGGTCGTTCTGCAGGCCTTCGAGAAGCTGCGGATAGGCCTCCTCGTGCCGCAGCATGCGGCGCGCGACCTTGCCGCGCTTGGGGTCGGTCTTCTCGAGCCATTCGACGAAGGCCGGCAGCTCCAGCTGGGGCAGTGCGCTCTTCACGTAGTAGGCTGCGGCGCGCTCCTGCCCCTTCTCCTCGCTGCGCTGCGGTCCCCAGAACACGATCATGTTCACGAGGATCAGCAGCAGCGTCATCCATGGCGGATTGCGCCAGCTCGGCTTGTTCTCGAGCGGGATGGCGTAGAACACGGGGCGCTTTCCGGCTTTCGGATCGGCCGCTTACGGGCGGCCGCCGCCAGGCCGCACCGAGGCGGGCCGCGCCTTCCCCGTGGAAGGCGGAGTGAAAGGCCGGAGGGCCGACATTTCTAGCCGAGGCGGGCGCGGTGGCGGGCGACCTGCGCCTTCACCTGCGCCGGCGCGGTGCCGCCGAGGATGTTGCGCGCGTTCAGCGAGCCGCGCAGGCTCAGCACGTCGTACACGTCCTTCTCGATGCTCGGGTTGAACTGCTGCAGCACGGCCAGCGGCAGCTCGGCCAGGTCGACCTGGTGCGAGGTGGCGGCCTTCACGGCGTGGGCCACGGTCTCGTGCGCGTCGCGGAAGGGCAGGCCCTTCTTCACGAGGTAGTCGGCCAGGTCGGTGGCGGTGGCGTAGCCGCGAAGCGTGGCGGCTTCCATGGCCTCGGGCTTCACGGTGATGCCGCCGATCATCTCGGCGAAGATGCGCAGGGTGTCCTTGAGCGTGTCGACCGTGTCGAACAGCGGCTCCTTGTCTTCCTGGTTGTCCTTGTTGTAGGCCAGCGGCTGGCCCTTCATGAGCGTGATGAGCGCCATCAGGTGGCCGACCACGCGGCCCGTCTTGCCGCGGGCCAGCTCGGGCACGTCGGGGTTCTTCTTCTGCGGCATGATCGACGAGCCGGTGGTGAAGCGGTCGGCGATCTTGATGAAACCGAAGTTCTGGCTCATCCACAGGATGAGTTCCTCGCTCATGCGGCTCACGTGCACCATGCACAGGCTGGCGGCGGAGGTGAACTCGATGGCGAAGTCGCGGTCGCTCACCGCGTCCAGGCTGTTCTGGCAGACGCCGTCCATGCCCAGGGTCCTGGCGACCAGTTCGCGGTCGAGCGGGTAGCTGGTGCCGGCCAGCGCGGCGGCGCCCAGGGGCAGGCGGTTGACGCGCTTGCGGACCTCGCTCATGCGCTCCGCGTCGCGGCTGAACATCTCGACGTAGGCCAGCATGTGGTGGCCGAAGCTCACCGGCTGCGCCACCTGCAGGTGGGTGAAGCCCGGCAGGATCACGTCGACGTTCTTCTCGGCGATGTCCACCAGCGCCTTCTGCAGCTCGACCAGCAGGTCGCCGATCAGGTCGATCTCGCCGCGCAGCCACAGGCGCACGTCGGTGGCGACCTGGTCGTTGCGGCTGCGGCCGGTGTGCAGGCGCTTGCCGGCGTCGCCGACCAGCTGGGTCAGGCGGGCCTCGATGTTCAGGTGCACGTCTTCCAGGTCGAGCTTCCACTCGAAGGCGCCGGATTCGATCTCGGAACGGATCTGCGCCATCCCGCGTTCGATGGCGGCGTGGTCCTGCACGCCGATGATGCCCTGAGCTGCCAGCATGCCGGCATGTGCCAGCGAGCCCTGGATGTCGGCCTGCCACAGGCGCTTGTCGAAGAAGACGCTGGAGGTGTAGCGCTTCACGAGGTCGCTCATCGGTTCGGAGAAAAGGGCCGACCAGGCTTCGGATTTCTTGTCGAGTTGGTTTTGGGTCATGGGAGCCGTCCTGGAGGCAATAATGGGTTGGTTACCCGATGGATCTGATGTCTGCGATGCGCAACCCGGCGATTTTATCGGCCAGCACCTCACCCACGCCCCCGCCGTCGTCGGACCGGGCGCGCGCGGCCGCGTCCCCCGCGCGCGGCGGGCCGTCGATCTTCGACGCCTGCCAGATCGGGGTGGTGCTGCGCACGGTGGTGTTCGTCGAGGCGGTGGTGGCCGTCGCCGCGCTGTTCGTGGCGTCCACGCCCGGCGAATGGCTGGTGCAGACCGCCACCATCACCGGCGGGGCGCTGCCCGCCACGCTGCTGTGGCTGGTGAGCGCCTGCGGCCTCAAGAAGCCGCTGCGGCGGCTGCCGAAGCACTGGCAGTACACGGCCGGCGCGCTGCTCGGGGCGCTTTCGGCGCTGTACGGCTGCGGCCTGCTGCGCCTGACGGGAGCGCTTTCGAATGCGCCATGGCTGGCGAGTGCGCTCACGGGCGCCCTGTTCGCGGGGCTCGTGATGGCGGCGATGGTGCTGCGCGCCCGGGGCCAGACGCCGGCGGCCACCACGGCGCGGCTGGAGGAGCTGCAGTCGCGCATCCGCCCGCACTTTCTCTTCAACACCCTCAACAGCGCCATCGCGCTGGTGCGCGAGGAGCCGGCCAAGGCCGAGACCATGCTCGAAGACCTGGCAGAGCTGTTCCGCCAGGCGCTGGCCGACCCGGGCGAGTCGGGCACGCTGGCCGACGAGATCGCGCTGGCCGAGCGCTACCTGGCCATCGAGCAGGTGCGCTTCGGCGACCGCCTGCGCATCCGCTGGGACCTGGACGCCGCCGCCAGCAACGCGCGCCTGCCGCCGCTGCTGCTGCAGCCGCTGGTGGAGAACGCCATCAAGCACGGCGTGGAGCCCAGCCCCGAAGGCGCCAAGCTGCGCATCCGCACCGAGCGGCGCGGCAACATGGTAGTGATCGAGGTGGTCAACAGCCTTCCGCCGCTGCGCTGGGCCGACGAGCCGCTGCCGCGCGGCCATGGCATCGCGCTGGCCAACGTGCGCGACCGTCTGCGGCTGCTGCACGACATGCAGATGCAGTTCAGCGCCGGCATGGACCAGAAAAGCTACCGGGTGCGCATCGCCATACCCGCCGAATCATCATGACGACTCTCAAGACACTCATCGTCGACGACGAAGCCCTGGCGCGCTCGCGCATGCGCACCCTGCTGCGCGACTGCACATCTCCCGCCGCCGAAGTGGTGGCCGAAGCCTCGCAGGGCGCCGAGGCGCTGCAGCAGCTCGGCACGCTGGCGCTCGACCTGGTGCTGCTCGACGTGCACATGCCCGGCGTCGACGGCATCGAGGTGGCGCGCACGCTGCGCAGCCGCGCCGACGCGCCGGCCGTGGTGTTCGTGACGGCGCACGCATCGCATGCGGTGACCGCCTTCGACCTGGATGCCGTCGACTACCTCACCAAGCCCGTGCGCGCCGAGAGGCTGCAGCAGGCGCTGCAGAAGGCCGAGCGCTTCCTGAAGGAGCGCCGCGCGCTGCAGGCCCAGGCCGCGCCGGAGACGGTGCTGATCCAGGACCGGGGCCGCGCCGAGCGGGTGCCGCTGTCGGAGGTGCTCTACCTCAAGTCCGAATACAAGTACCTCACGGTGCGCACCGCCACGCGCAGCCACATCCTCGACGGCTCGCTCAACGAGTTCGAGGAGCGCTATCCGCACCGCTTCCTGCGCGTGCACCGCAACGCGCTGGTGGCGCGCTCGGCCATCCGCGCGCTCGAGAAGTACGACGACGGCGAGGATGCCGAGGGCTGGGCCCTGCGGCTGGACTCGGTTCCCGAGCCCGTGGCCGTGTCGCGCCGGCAGCTCGCGGCCGTGCGCGAAGTGCTGAAGGAAACGCGATGAGCGCCGGCGAGCCCGTGCCAGCCCCCGCGCAGGCGCAGCAGCCGGCGACCGAGCCGGCCGGCGAACCGCCGCAACCGGCGGCCGCCGCGCCGCTCCCCCCTGAGCCGGAACCGGAATCCAGGCCGGAACCGCAGCCGCCCGCCCCGCAGCGCGAGCGCCTGCTGCTGCACATGCCCGTCGACGTGCGCAGCGCCTCGCTGGTGGTTCTCGCGGTGCTGGCCAGCGTGTTCGCGCTGCAGTGGGGGCAGGCCGTCTTCATCCCGCTGATGCTGAGCCTGCTGCTGACCTATGCGCTGTCGCCGCTGGTCGAGCTGCTGCACCGCTGGAAGCTGCCGCGCTGGATCGGCGCGGGGCTGATCCTCATGGGCCTCTTCGGCGGACTGGGCTGGACCGGCTATTCGCTCTCGGGCAGCGCCACGCAGCTGCTCGACTCGCTGCCGGTGGCCGCGCAGAAGCTGGGCCAGGCCATGCGCCGCGACCGGGGCGCGAGCGCCACGCCGCTGGACAACGTGCAACAGGCGGCGGCGCAGCTCGAGAAGGCGGCCGAGGAGAACTCCGCCCGCGTCGCGTCACGCAAGGGCGTGGCGCGCGTCATCATCGAGCGGCCGGGCTTCAACGTGCGCGACTACCTGGTCAGCGGCACCGTCGGGCTGCTCAGCGCGATGGGGCAGCTCACGCTGGTGGCCTTCCTCACCTACTTCGCGCTGTGCTCGGGCGACACCTTCAGGCGAAAGCTCATCAAGATCACCGGCTCGAGCCTGCAGAAGAAGAAGGTCACGGTGCACGTGCTGGACGACATCACGCGCAACATCGAGCGCTACCTGCTGGTGCAGATCCTGGTGAGCGCGATCGTCGGCGTGGCCACGGGCCTGGGCTTCTGGGCCATCGGCATGGAGAACGCGGCCGTGTGGGGGATCATCGCGGCCGTCACCAACCTCATTCCCTACATCGGCTCGGTGATCGTGCTCGCCGCCGCGGGGCTGGTGGCCTTCCTGCAGTTCAACAGCCTGCAGATGGGCGTGGTGGTGGCCGGCATGTCGCTGGGCATCCACACCATCGTGGGCAACCTGCTGATGCCCTGGCTCACCAGCCGCACCAGCCGCATGAACCCGGTAGCGGTGTTCGTGGGCGTGATCTTCTGGGGCTGGCTCTGGGGCATCTGGGGCCTGCTGCTGGGCATTCCGATCACGATGGTGATCAAGTCGATCTGCGACCGCGTGGAAGACCTGCAGCCCATCGGGGAGCTGCTGGGCGAGTAGCCTGCGCGGGTTGCGCTACGAGCTGGTGCCTCGCGACTTCCTCTGCCCTGCGGTCGCGGGTAGCTTTTTCACGAAGGTCGCGTCCGGATCGAGCGGCTTGCCGTCGCGCGCACGCAGCTCGATCTTCGGCACCGGCTTGCCGCTGTCGCGCTCGACCAGCACCGAATGCGGCTCGCCCTTGGCGTAAAGGTGCGCCTCGCCCCAGTGCCGCAGGCCGACCACCACGGGGAAGAGGCCCTTGCCCTTGGCGGTGAGCACGTATTCCTGGTAGGCCGATCCGTCGGAGGCGGGCACGAGTTCGAGCACGCCTTCCTGCACCAGGTTCTTCAGCCGGTCCGACAGGATGTTCTTGGCGACGCCCAGGCTCTGCTGGAATTCGCCGAAGCGCTTCATGCCGTCGAAGGCGTCGCGGATCACGAGCAGCGACCACTGGTCGCCCACGATGTCGAGCGCGCGTGCCATCGGGCACGCGTCGGCCTTGAGGCTTTTTCGTTGAGCCATGGGTTTCTTTCCGAAACGAGGGCGGGCTCGGGCAGCACCGCCGTTCGGTTTTATTTTAAAACCCAGAGGAAAAGGCCCTTGCCTTATCGGACAGCGACGTGCGCGCGATGCAGCCGGGCGAAGCGAGCGATCATCAGCGGGCCCAGCAGCGCGCCCAGACCGGCCGAACTCCATGCGGCGACCCAGGCGTGCGTGCTGCCGGTGCCGAAGCTGGCCTGCCCCCAATCGAGCGCGAGTCCGAACACCCACGGGCTGATCGCACCGGCGCCGAAGCCCATCACAGAGCGCACCGAGAACGCCACGCCCAGCCGGTGCGGCGCCACCACGTCGGCCAGCGCAGTCGAGTAGACAGACGAGTCGGCAATGGCCAGCAGGTTGTAGACCGCGGCAGCCGCTGCCAGCAGCCACAGCGGCCAGCTCCACATCCAGCCGAAGGCGAAGGACATGCACAGGCTTGCGAGGGTGGCGATCATCATCACCCGCGCGCGGCCCAGCCTGTCGGAAGCGGCACCGCCCGCGATGCTGCCGAACACGCTCACCAGGTGCGCCAGTGCCGCCAGCGCGATGCCGGCACCCTGCCACGACGATGCTGTGCCCGAAGAGGCGACCAGGTACGCCGGCAACCATGCCCAGAGCGCCATGAGCTCCCAGCAATGGAAGGCGTAGGCCCAGTTGCCGGCCATCGCTGGCTTGTCGCGCACCGTGGCGGCCAGGGCGTGCAGGGTGCTTTCGCGGACCGCACCAGGCGCTTGCGGCGATGGCGGCCGCATGCGGCGCAGTGCCTGCGCCGTGAGCAGCGCGCCTGCCACGGTGCAGGCCGCCGCCGCCAGCAGCCCCAGCCGCCAGTGCTGCAGATGGCTGAACGTCGCCACCACCGCGAGCGACAGCGCATAGCCCATCGACGACGATCCGATGAAGAGCCCCATCGCGCGTCCGCGCACGGCGGGCTCGGTGTTGTGCGCCAGCAGCTGCAGCCCTGGCGTGTACGAGGCGCCCGCGCACAGCCCGGCCAGGCCGTAGAGCAGCATCGCCGAGAGATGGTCGCGTGCGAAGAGTGCGAAGGCGAGCGCAGCCGCCGCGCTCACTGCGCTGCCCGCGAGGAAGATGCGCTGCGGCCCGTAGCGATCGGCCAGCAGGCCCACCGCGAACAGCGAGCTCATGTAGCCCACGTGCCAGGCGCTCTGGATCGAGCCGGCCTGGGCGGCCGTCATGTGCCAGTCGGCCATCGCGAACGGCAGCACGCCCGAGTAGGCGGTGACGATCATCGACTGCAGCAGCCGGCTCGCGCACAGCATTGCCAGCCAGCCGCGCGCTGGGCCGGCAGTGTCGCCCGACATGACGGCGGGCCTCAGCGCAGGGCGCGCTGCATCAGCACCGTGTCAACCCAGCGGCCGAACTTGAAGCCGATGTTGCGCAGCACGCCGACCTGCACGAAGCCCAGGCTCTCGTGCAGCCGCAGCGAGCCCGTGTTGGCGCTGTTGCCCACGCATGCGACCATCTGCGTGAAGCCGGCGTCGGTGCAGCGCCAGATCACCTCGCGCAGCAGCGCCTTGCCGATGCCGTGGCCGTGCATGCCCTGCGCGACGTAGACCGAGTCTTCCACCGAGTGCCGGTAGGCCGAGCGGGCGCGGTAGGCGGTGGCGTAGGCATAGCCGGCGACTTCGCCGTCGAGCAGTGCCACGAGGTAGGGCATGCCGCGCGCGATCACGTCGGCGCGGCGTTGCTGCATCTGCTCGACGGACGGCACTTCTTCCTCGAAGGAGCACAGGTCGTGCAGCACGTAGTGGCTGTAGATGGACTGCACGGCCGCCATGTGATGCGGCGTGGCGTCGAGGATCTCGACCGTGGCGGAAGCGAGCGGAGCAGGGGATGGCGATGACATGGCCCCGATCTTGACGATGCGCCATCGATAAGTGAAGCTTCGTCTGCCTATGCAGGGCATGAGAAAAAATTTGGATAAATCGCTCAACCTCGACCAGCTCCGGTCCTTCGCGCTCGTCATCGAAACCGGCAGCTTCTCGGCCGCGGCCGACAGGCTGGGCCTCTCGCAGCCGGCCGTGAGCCTGCAGATCCGCCAGCTCGAACGCCGGCTGGCGGTGCGCCTGGTGGAGCGCGTGGGCAAGCGCGCGCAGGCCACGCCTGCAGGCATGGAGCTGCTGCGCCATGCACAGAACATCGAGACCGCGGTGGAAAACGCCATCGACGCGCTCGCCGACCACGCCAGCGGCGTTGCGGGCCGCGTGCGGTTGGGCACGGGCGCGACGGCGTGCCTGCACTTCCTGCCTGCCGTGCTGCGCGGGCTGCGCGAGCGCTTTCCTGAACTGGGCGTGGTGGTCAGCACCGGCAATACCGAGGACCAGGCGCGCAAGGTGGAAGAGAACAGCCTCGACCTCGCGCTGGTCACGCTGCCCGCGGCCGGGCGCTCGCTGGCGGTGATGCCCGTGCTCGACGACGAGTTCGTCGCCATTGGCCGGCATGACCTCGCACCGCTGAAGGCGAGAGTCTCGCCACGCGACCTGGCCGGCCTGCCTTTGGTGCTTTTCGAGCCCGCGGCCAACACGCGCAAGCTGGTCGACCGCTGGTTCGCCGCCGAGGGCCTGCAGCCTCGGCCGGTGATGGAGCTGGGCAGCGTGGAGGCGATGAAGGAGATGGTGGCCGCGGGGCTGGGCTACGCCATCGTGCCCGGCATGGCGATGACGGGCCGTGGCGCGCACCCGGAGCTGAAGGCCAGCCGGCTGAACCCGCGCATGCACCGCGCGCTGGCGATCGTGGTGCGGCGCGACAAGCCTGTCAGCAAGGCGTTGCGCGTGGTGCTGGATGCGATCGTGGCGGCCGGAAAGCCCGGCCGCCACTGATCGCGAAGCTGCTGCTTGCGCTTATTCGGGAACGGCGGCCAGCGAAGCGCCGCCGCGCGCGCGTCCCAGCGTGCCGACGATCAGCGCCGCGATCAGCACCAGCACGCCGCTGAGCACCATCGCGCTGGCGATGCCGAAGTTGTCGACCGTCACGCCGCCGATCAGCGCGCCGGAGGCGATCGCCACCTGGAAACCGCTCACCAGAAGGGCCTGGCCGGCCTCGGGCGCGTCGGGCACCGCTTCCATCATCCAGCCGGTGAGCGCCACCGGGATCAGGCCGAAGGCCACGCCCCAGATCACGACCACCACCGCGCCCGGCACGAAGCCCGAGCCGATCACCGTCGTCAGCAGCAGCGCGGTGGCGAGCATCAGCGCCGCCAGCAGGGTGGTGGCACGCACGCTGCGCGCTACCAGGCTGCCGCCGAGGAAGGTGCCGATGAAGCCTACTGCGCCATAGACCAGCAGCAGCGTCGACACCGAGTTGGGCGCGAGGCCGAACACCTGCTGCAGCAGCGGCTTCAGGTAGGTGTAGGCCGCGAAGTGGCCGGCGATGAAGAACAGCACCGCGAGCAGACCCACCTGCGCCATGCGGCGCGTGAGCGGCGTGAGCAGGTCGCGCGCGCCGATGGCACGCACCGGCGGAATGGCGGGCAGCAGCCACAGCTGCACCAGCAGCACCGCGGCGGCGAGCGCGCCCGTCACCGCGAACGATGCGCGCCAGCCGAACTGCGTGCCGAGGAAGGAGCCCGCAGGCACGCCGAGCACCGTGGCGGCCGACACGCCGGCCAGCACGATCGACATCGCGCGCGCCTGCGAGGCGTGCGGGACCAGCTGCGTGGCGGCGGCGGGCGCGAAGGTCCAGAAGCCGCCCACGCACAGGCCGAGCAGCAGGCGGGCCACCAGCATGGTGGCGAAGTTGGGGGCGAAGGCCGCGAGCAGGTTCGACGCGATCAGCAGCGTGGTGAGTGCGATCAGCACGGTGCGGCGATCGAGCTTGCCCGAAGCCACGATGAGCGCCGGGCCCGCGAACGCGGCCAGCACGCCGGGCATGGTGACCATGAGGCCGGCCGTGCCGTCGGACACGTTGAGGCCGCGCGCGATGTCGGTGAGAAGGCCGATGGGCATGAACTCGGTCGAGACCATCGCGAAGGTGCCGACGGCGATGGAGCCGACGGCGAGCCATGCGGAGCGCGAGGCCGGCACGGGCTGCGCAGGCGCCCCGAGCTCGTCGATGCACGGGTTGCTGCTGGGTGAATTCATCATGATGGGGAGTTGTCCTTTGGAGCGTCGGCGCCGGCGCGCGCACCGATGCCGTTGAAGAGGCATGGAGTGTGCGAGCCGTCGCCTTCGCGACAAAGGGGCCGCGCGGCAGCAGACAGTTTCCCGGTGATGAACAATGGGCTGTTTTGATGGCCAAGGCCATCCGCGAGGCGGCCCGGAAGGCCTAGTCTTGCACCGGCCGCAGCTCCAATATGCGGCCGTCGGCCACGAAGGAATCGCCGATCAGTACGCGAAAGTTCGTACCGGGCTGGAAGCGCGGCAGCGCGATGGCGGGCGAGAGGAACTCGACTTCGAGCGCGGCCGGTGCGCCGCGCTGCAGCGCATCGCCCGCCGGCACCATCCAGCGGGCCGAGAAGCCTTCCTTGTCGAGCACCAGCGCGCAGCGGTATTCGCCCGGTGCGATGGGTGTGTCCTGCGAGGGCAGGGCGGGCTTGCGGAAAGTGATCTCCGCGAGCGCGGCCGGCGTGAAGGCCTCCAGCGCATCGAAGCCCGGCGGTGCCGCCGGCGGCTTGCGGCGCGGCCACTTGCCGATGAGCCATGCGATCACGTTGCCGATGATCGGCACCCACAGCACCATCAGCAGCGTCGCGATGTCGCGCGTGGTGGAGCCCGGTGCCGCGTAGTGCCGCACCACCGCGCCGGCCACCGCCACGCAAAGAAGGATGACGACGATGAGCCTGCGGCGAGAGCCTGTCTTGGTGCTCATGCGCTCATGCCTTGGCCGGCGGCGCTTCGGGGAAGGACGGGATCTCGCTCGCGTGGTCGAGCCACGGCACCTCGTGCGATGTCCAGATGTGCGAGGCGGGGCGCTGGCCCGGGTCTTCGTCGAGCGAGCCCAGACGCAGGATGACCTGGGGCTTGCCCACCCACTCGGCCACGAGGTGCGTGCCGCATCGGGTGCAGAAGTGGCGCAGCTTGCCGGGCGTCGACTCGAAGGAGCCGATCGCTTCTTCGCCTGCGGTCCAGCGGAAGTCGGGGCGGTCGACGCGCGCGGTGGTGGTGAACGCGGCGCTGTGCGCCTTGCGGCAGGTCTGGCAATGGCAGTGGACGATGGGGCCGGCGAGGCGCGCGGCCTCGTAGCGGACGGTGCCGCACAGGCAGGAGCCCTTCATGGCTTTTCCTTTTCGGTCGCGATGGATGGGTGGGTGGGGCTGTGAGTCTATGCGCCGCCAAAAAAACGAAGACGGGCGCGCAGGCCCGTCTTCGTTCGGTGCGCGCACAGGCGCGTCAGCCGGTATTGCGCAGGCCCGCCGCCACCCCGTTGATCGAGATGTGGATGCCGCGCTGCAGCCGCTCGCCGCCATCGCCCGCGCGGTAGCGGCGCATCAGCTCCACCTGCAGGTGGTGCAGCGGGTCGATGTACGGGAAGCGGTGGCGCACCGAGCGCTGCATCTCGGCATTGCCTTCGAGCCGCTGCTTGGCGCCGGTGATGAGCGTGAGCGCGTCGGAGGTGCGGTGCCACTCGGCCTCGATCATCGAGAACACCTTCTGGCGCAGCTTGCGGTCGGTCACCAGCTCGGCATAGCGCGAGGCCAGCGCGAGGTCGCTCTTGGCGAGAACCATGTCCATGTTCGACAGCAGGGTGCGGAAGAAGGGCCACTGCGCGTACATGCGCTGCAGCAGCGCCTGGCGCTCCTTGCGCCCGGCCGCGTTGCCTGCGGCGGCGAGGAACTGCTCCACGCCCGAGCCGAAACCGAACCAGCCCGGAATCGTGAGGCGGCACTGGCCCCAGCTGAAGCTCCACGGCACCGCGCGCAGATCGTCGATCTTGTGGCTCGGGTTGCGCGAGGCGGGGCGCGAGCCGATGTTGAGCTCGGCGATCTCGCGGATCGGCGTGGAGCCGAAGAAGTAGTCGCCGAAGCCCGGCGTCTCGTAGACCAGCTTGCGGTAGGCGGCCATGCTCGCCGCCGAGAGTTCGCTCGCGGCCGAGAGGAAATTGGCCGGCGCCGACTTGCCCTGCGGCAGCAGCGTGGCCTCCAGCGTGGCGGCCACCAGCGTCTCGAGGTTGCGCCGGCCGATCTCGCGGTTGGCGTACTTCGAGCCGATGACTTCGCCCTGCTCGGTCAGGCGGATCTGTCCGCGCACCGTGCCCGGCGGCTGCGCGAGGATGGCCTGGTAGCTCGGGCCGCCGCCCCGGCCCACCGTGCCACCGCGGCCGTGGAACATGCGCAGGCGAATCGGGTTGGTCTTCTTCCTGTTCAGCTCGTCGAAGAGCGACACCAGCGCGATGCCCGCGCGGTACAGCTCCCAGTTGCTGGTGAAGATGCCGCCGTCCTTGTTGCTGTCGGAGTAGCCCAGCATCACGTCCTGCTCGGCGCCCGAGCGCTCGATGAGCGCCTGGATGTTCGGCAGCGCGTAGAAGGCGCGCACGATGGGTGCGGCGTTGCGCAGGTCCTCGATGGTCTCGAACAGCGGCACCACGATCAGGTCGCAGGTGGCCTTGCCGTCCATCGCGCCGCGCAGCAGGCCCGCTTCCTTCTGCAGCAGCAGGGCCTCGAGCAGGTCGCTCACCGTCTCGGTGTGGCTGATGATGTAGTGGCGGATGGCGGCGGCGCCGTAGCGTGCGCGCGCGGTACGGGCGGCCGCGAAGATGGCCAGCTCGCTCTTCGCGAGCGGCGAGTAGTCGGCATCGGGCACGCGCAGCGGGCGGGCGTCGTCGAGAAGCTTCAGCAGCAGCGTCTGCTTGGCCTCTTCGGCCAGCGATGCATACGAAGGCTCGATGCGCGCGGTGGCCAGCAGCTCGGCGATCACCGCCTCGTGCTTGTCGGAGCTCTGGCGCAGGTCGACCGTGGCCAGGTGGAAGCCGAACACTTCCACCGCTCGGATCAGCGGCAAGAGGCGCGGCGCGGCCAGCACGCTGCCGTGCTTTTCCTCCAGCGACTCGGCCACCGTGCGCAGGTCGGCCAGGAATTCTTCCGCGCTCTTGTACGGGTTCTGCGGCGCGACGGCGTGTCGCGCGGCCTCGCCGCCGGTGAGCTCGCGCAGCGTGGCCGCCAGGCGCGCGTACACGCCTGTGAGCGCGCGGCGATAGGGCTCGTCCTTGCGGTGCTCGCTGGTGTCGGGTGAGCGTTCGGCGAGTGCCTGCATCTCCACCGACACGTCGACCAGCGTGGCCGACAGCGACAGCTCGCTGCCGAGGTAGTGCACCTCGGTGAGGTAGTAGCGCAGCGCCAGCTCGCACTGGCGGCTCAGGGCGTATTCGAGCGTCTCGGCCGTGACGTTCGGGTTGCCGTCGCGGTCGCCGCCGATCCACTGCCCCATGCGCAGGAAGGGCGCCACCGAAGGCACCTGGCCGCCATGTGCCAGTGCCTTCTCGAGGTCGGCGTACACGCGCGGGATCTCGCGCAGGAAGGTGGCTTCGTAGTAGCTCAGCGCGTTCTCGATCTCGTCGGCCACCGTGAGCTTGGAGAAGCGCAGGATGCGCGTCTGCCAGATCTGCGTGACGCGGATGCGGATCTGCGTTTCGTTCTCGGCGAACTCCAGCGGCGTGAGCGTGTCCTTGCCCGAGGCGTAGGCGCTCTGGCGCAGCCGGATCTCGTCGCGCACCGTCAGCAGTTGCGCGATGGCGCGTTCGGCATCGAGGATGCTCTTGCGCTGCACTTCGGTGGGGTGTGCGGTGAGCACCGGCGAGACATAGCTGCGGGCCAGCGAGGCGACGATCTCGTCGGGCTTCACGCCGGCCTTGCGGATGCGAGCGAGCGCGGTCTGCAGGTCGCCCTCGACGCTCTCGCCAGCGCGCTCGGTCTCGGTGCGGCGGCGGATCTGGTGGCGGTCCTCGGCAAGATTGGCCAGGTGGCTGAAGTAGGTGAAGGCGCGGATCACGCGCACCGTCTCGGCGGCGCTCAGCCCCTTGAGCAGGTTTTTCAGCGCCCGGTCGGCCGCCTGGTCCGCATCGCGGCGGAAAGCCACGGAGAGAGTGCGGATCTTCTCGACCAGTGCATATGTCTCTTCTCCCTCCTGCTCCCGGATCACGTCGCCGAGGATCCGGCCCAACAGCCGGATGTCTTCGATCAGAGGCTGGTCTTCGGCCTGGCGGCGCTTGGGCGGAGCAGGTGTCTTGCTGGCTTTCATTCGATGTTTGTCCTGGACTTCTTGAATGGAGTGCCGTCTTCGTTGTTGCGGCGCAACATGCTAGCATTCCCGCGGTTTTGAACACGTACTTTTGAGGCCGGTCTTGAGCAATATCGTCATCGCCACGCGCGAAAGCCGCCTGGCACTCTGGCAAGCCGAACATGTGCAGGCGCTTTTGCAAGAAAGAGGCCACACCGTCAGCCTGCTGGGCCTCACGACCACCGGCGACCAGATCCTCGACCGCACGCTCAGCAAGGTGGGCGGCAAGGGTCTCTTCGTGAAGGAACTCGAACTCGCCCTCGAAGAAGGGCGCGCCGACATCGCCGTCCATTCGCTGAAGGACGTGCCGATGGACCTGCCCGAGGGCTTCGTGCTGGCCTGCGTGCTGGAGCGCGAAGACCCGCGCGACGCGCTCGTCTCCTCTCGCTACGAATCGCTCGACGCGCTGCCGCAAGGCGCCGTCGTCGGCACCTCCAGCCTGCGCCGCGTGGCGCTGCTGCGTGCGCGGCGGCCCGACCTGCGCATCGAACCGCTGCGAGGCAACCTCGACACCCGGCTGCGCAAGCTCGATGAAGGTCAGTACGACGCCATCGTGCTGGCCGCGGCCGGGCTCAAGCGGCTGGGGCTGGAAAGCCGAATCCGCGTGGCCTTCGACGCCGACACCATGCTGCCCGCCGCGGGGCAGGGTGCGCTCGGCATCGAGGTGCGCGCCGACCGCAAGGACCTCATCGAGCTGCTGGGCTCGCTGGCCCACAGGGGCGACTGGCTCTCGACCGCCGCCGAGCGCGCCGTGAGCCGCGCAATGGGAGGCAGCTGCTCCATGCCGCTGGCGGCGCACGCTCGCTGGCAGGCCGACGGCTCGTTGCGCATCGACGCCGCCTGGGGCGACCCCGAAGGCAATACCGCGCTGGTGAAGGTGCATGCGCTGGCCGCGGCCGGCGACTTCGCGCAGGCCGAGGCGCTCGGCGAGCACGCCGCGGCACTGCTGCGTGCCGGCGGAGCCCACTGACACCGGTGGTCGTCGTATGACCGGCCGTCCCGTCATCGTCACGCGGCCGGCGCGCGAAGCCGCGCAGTGGGTGAGCGATCTGCGCGGCGCGGGGCTCGATGCCGTGGCCCTGCCGCTGATCGTGATCGAACCCGCGACCGACATCGAGCCGCTGCGCACAGCATGGCGGCAGCTCTCGGACTATGCCGCGCTCATGTTCGTGAGCGCCACGGCGGTCGAGCATTTCTTCCAGCACAGGGGCCCCGCCGATTCGCTCGCAGGGCGCCGTTTCTGGGCCACCGGCCCCGGCACCACGCGCGCGCTGCGGCGTGCGGGCGTGCCGCCGGAATCCATCGACGCGCCGCCGCCCGGGGCCACGCGCTTCGATTCCGAGGCGCTCTGGGAACGCGTCCACGCGCAGGTATCGAGCGGCGTTCGCGTGCTGATCGTGCGCGGCGGCGATGAGGCCGGCCGTCCGGCCGGCCGCGACTGGCTGGCCAGGGAGATCGATGCGGCCGCCGGCCATCGCGACACCGTGGTGGCCTATCGCAGGCTGCCGCCCTCGCTGGACGTCGTACAACGCCGGCTCGCAATGGACGGCGCCGAAGGCCGCGCGATCTGGCTCTTCAGCAGCTCCGAGGCGATCGGCAATCTGCAGCGCGCGATGCCCGGTGTGCAATGGCATGCCGCCAGCGCGGTCGCCACGCATGCACGCATCGGCGAAGCCGCGCGTGGCGCGGGTTTCGGGACGTTGCGTGTATGCACGCCGCTGCTGGAGGCGCTGGTCGCGTCGATAGAATCCTTGGCATGAGCGCCGCGTCACCCACAGACGATCTCCCTTCCTCCCCATCCGCTGCCACGGCGCCGGTGCCCGCCCCGCTGGCACCGCATCAGACACCTGCCGCGCAGGCCGCGGGCGCTCTGCTTCTCTCCCGCATCGGTTTCGGCCTCGTGGCCCTGGTGGCGCTCGCTGCGCTGCTGATGTCCATCGCGCTCTGGCAGAAGGTCGGCGGCATGAAGGAGCAGCTCGCGCGCCAGAGTGCCGACGCCATCGCGCAATCGATGGAGGCACGCACGCTGGCCCGCCAGGCCAGCGACACGGTGCGCGACGCCTCGGCGCGCGTCGCGCTGGTCGAGACCCGCGTGGCCGAAGTCGCGCTGCAGCGCTCGCAGCTCGAGGAACTCATCCAGAGCCTTTCTCGTTCGCGCGACGAGAATCTCGTGGTCGACATCGAGTCGGCCGTGCGCCTCGCTTTGCAGCAGGCGCAGGTTACGGGCAGCGTCGAGCCGCTGCTGGCCGCGCTGAAGGCCGGCGACACGCGCATCGCCCGCGCCGCGCAGCCGCGGCTCACGCCCCTGCAGCGCGCCATGCAGCGCGACGCCGACCGCCTGCGCAGCAGCGCCAGCAGCGACGGCGCCGAGGCGCTGCAGAAGCTCGACGAGCTGATGCGCAACGTCGACGACCTGCCCACGCTCAACGCGGTGGCCGTGCGCGGCACCGGCACCAACGCGTGGCAGCCCGAGCCCATTCCCGCCGATGCGCCGTGGTGGCGCCGCGTGCTGCTCAGCGTGCAGGGCGAGGCCCGCTCGCTGGTGCGCGTCGGCCGCATCCAGACCCCCGAGGCGATCCTGCTGGCGCCCGAGCAGTCGTACTTCCTGCGCGAGAACCTCAAGCTGAAGCTGCTGAATGCGCGCCTGTCGCTGCTGTCGCGGCAGATGGAGGCCACCCGCAGCGAGCTGTCGCAGGTGACGGCTTCGCTCAACCGCTATTTCGACCCCGCATCGCGCCGCACCCAGGCCGCCGCCACGCTGCTGCAGCAGCTGCAGTCGCTGGTGAAGACGACCGAGCCGGTCCGCATCGACGACACGCTGGCGGCCCTGGCCACTGCCGCGGCAGGGCGCTGAAACAAATGATCCCCCGGCTTTTCACTCGCTTCGCTCCGTGCAATTCGCCAGCCCCCGAGGGGGCGGCGCGACCCGCCCTGGCGCGGCCCGGCGGCGGTCGCTGACATGCGCGCAGCAATCTGGCTCCTCGCCCTCTTCGCCGTCGCGGCGGCAGTCGCTCTCTTCGCAGGCAACAACCAGGGCACGATCACCGTGTTCTGGCCGCCGTGGCGCGTCGATCTTTCGCTGAACCTCGTGCTCGTGATCCTGCTGGTGGTCTTCGTGCTGCTGCATGCGGCGCTGCGTGCGCTCGCGGCGCTGTTCTCGCTGCCGAAGCAGGCGCGCCAGTGGCGGCTGCAGCAGAAGGAGCGCACGCTGCACGCGGCCCTGCTCGACGCAATGGTGCAGCTCATTTCCGGCCGCTTCTCTCGCGCACGCAAGGCCGCGCAGGCCGCGCTCACGCAGGAGAAGACGCTGGCCGCGCTCGGCGCCAGCCTGCCGCAGGCGCAACAGGTACGTGTGCTCTCGCACCTGCTCGCGGCCGAGAGCGCGCAGGCGCTGCAGGACAAGGCCGCGCGCGACGCCCACCTGCAGCAGGCTCTCAACGAAAGCTCCGACCGCACCGTGCTCGCCAGCCCCGAGACGCGCGAAGGCGTGCAGCTGCGCGCGGCGCGCTGGGCCCTCGAAGACCGCGACGCGGCGGCCGCACTCGCGCGGCTCGAAGAACTCCCGCAGGGCGCGCAGCGCCGCACTCTCGCACTGCGACTGCGCCTGAAGGCCGCGCGCCAGGATCGCCGCACGCTCGAGGCGCTCGAAACCGCGCGCCTGCTGGCCAAGCACCGCGCCTTCTCGGAAGCGGCCGCGCAGAGCATCGTGCGCGGCCTCGCCACCGAGCTGCTGTCGGGCGCGCATGACCCGGCGCAGCTGCTGCGCGCATGGACCGAACTCGACGCCAGCGAGCGCGAGATGCCAGAGGTGGCGATCCATGCCGCCCAGCGCATGGTCGCGCTGCGAGGCGATCTGGCGCTGGCGCGCGGCTGGCTGCTTCCGGCGTGGGAGCGCATGGTGGCCAACCCGCGCGGGCTGGGCGACGGGCTGCGCGTCAAGCTGGCGCGCGCGCTCGAAGCGGGGCTCGATTCGGTGGACGCCGAGTGGCTCGCGCGCATCGAGAGCGCGCAGCGCAGCAACCCGCGCGACGCCAATCTGCAGTACCTCGCGGGCATGGCCTGCATGAAGCGCCAGCTCTGGGGCAAGGCGCAGCAGCTGCTGACGCAGGCCGGCATGGGCCTGCAGGACACGGAGCTCTATCGCCGCGCCTGGCTCGCCCTGGCCCAGCTCGCCGAAGACCGCAACGACGCGGATCAGGCGGCCGACGCCTGGAAGCGCGCGGCGCAGGTCGAGAACTCCTGAGCCCTGCCTTTTTCCGGTCCCGCGTCAGGGGCAGGCAGGCTTCCCGGACTCCGGTGCGGGTCGCGTCGACGGCTTGCTGCCGCTGCCGAAGACCAGCCAGCTGACCCCAGCCAGCACCCATACGCCGACACCGCCGTAGAGCATCACCAGCCCGAAGCCGTGCACCAGTGCCGCGTGCACTGCCGTGCCGGACGGATCGGCCTGCAAGAGCGCTGGAAAGGCCTCGCCGAGCGAGGTGAAGCTGCCCGCCGCGACTCTTTCCGCCAGCGCGCGTAGCCGAGGCGCATCGAGCGAAGCGGACAGTGCTCCGCGCAGATGCGCATGAACGCCCTCCAGCAGCACGAAACCCATCAGCGCGATGTTGATGGCCAGCGTGATCAGCCGCGCGCTCATGTCCATGCCCGAGGCCATGCCCGCCCGCGCACCCGGCACCGAGCCGGTGGTGGTGTTGGTGACAGGGGTGTTGGTCAGGCCCAGCCCGATGCCCGCGATGAGGCAGCCGGGCAGCATCGTCATCCAGCTCGCGTGCGCCATGCCGCTGCCGTAGCGCATGGCCATGAAGCCCAGTCCGATGACGAAGAGGCCCGCCGGAATCACCACGCCCGGGCGATAGCGCAGTGAAAGCCGCTCGGCCAGCGGCGGCAGCACCAGCGTGGGCAGCGTGTAGGCCAGCAGGGCGGAGCCGGCCACGACGGCGTCGTAGCCCAGGGCGCCCTGGAAGAAGATCGGCAGGTAGATCATGAACGGCCAGAAGCTGAAGTTCATGCCGATGGAGCCGATGATCGAGCCCGAGAAGTCGCGGATCCTGAAGACGGAGAAGTCGAACATCGGATGCGGGTTGATCTTCTCCACCCAGAGAAAGAGCGCGAAGCTCGCCGCCGACGCGGCGGCGATGCCGATGGCCGGCGGGCTGGCGAAGCCCAGGCCCGGGCCCTGCGTGATGAAGCAGGTCAGCCCCAGGACCGCGAGCGACAGCGTGACGATGCCGGGCAGGTCGAGCCGTTTGGCGTGGGGGTCGCTCGACTCCTCCACGCTGCCGAGCACCAGGACCAGTGCCACCGCCGCGAGCGGCACGTGGACCAGGAACACCCATTCCCAGCTCGACAGCGCCACGATCGCGCCGCCGATGATCGGCCCGAAGCCCAGGCCCATGCCGAAGACCACGCCCCAGGTGGCGAAGGCCCGGCTGCGCTCCTTGCCCTGCTGGAACTGGTGCGAGAGCACCGCGAGCTGGCAGATCAGCATCGCGCCGCCGCTGAGGCCCTGCAGGAAGCGCGCGGCGATCAGCACAGGCGCGCTCTGTGCGAGGCCGCAGGCCAGCGAGGTTGCACCGAACAGCGCCACGCTGACCACGAGGATGCGCCTGCGGCCGTAGCGGTCGGCCAGCGTGCCGGCGGCCATCAGCACCGTGGTGCAGGCGATGGTGTAGGCGTTCATGATCCACTGCATGTCGCTGAAGTCGCCGTGCAGCGCCTTTTCGAGCGTGGGGAGGATGACCGGCACGCTGGAGATCTCCAGGCCGAACATCAGGGCGATGAGGCAGATCGCGGCCAATGCGACTCGGTTCTTGCCGGTGGGGGAGAGGGGCATGGGAATCTTTCGGAAGTCCTTGAAGGCGACAGGTCCGGGCGATTCTGGGTAAAGCTCCTTCATGACGGAAATGATTTAATTTCCTGAGACCCATTAACACTCATCATTTATCCATCGCCATGGACTTCGACCCTGCACTGCTGCGCGCCTTCCTGGCCGTCAAGGAAACCGGCGGCTTCACGCGCGCCGCCCAGCGGCTGCACCTGACGCAATCGGCCGTGAGCCATCAGATCCGCCGGCTCGAAGAACAGGTGGGCAGGCCGCTCCTGCATCGCACGACGCGGCGTCTTACGGTGACCGAGGACGGCGAGGACTTCCTGCGCTACGCCCAGCAGATCCTCGAGACGCTGGACGCGATGACCCGGCGCTTCCAGCCTTCATCGATCTCGGGCGTGGTGCGCTTCGGCGCGCCCGACACCTTCATGGGCGAGCGGCTGCCGCCGCTGCTGTCGCAGTTCGCGCGCTCCTTTCCCGCCACGCGCATGGAAGTCAGCGTGAGCATGCACCTCGACTTCCGCGCCATGATCCGCGCGGGCGAGCTCGATCTGGCGGTGGTGATGTCGCCGCCAGGCTGCGAGGAGGGCACGCGCCTGCGCCGCACGCAGCTGGTGTGGGCGGCGGCCGAATCCTTCGAGCCGAAGCCGGGCGCATCGTTGCCGCTCGCCTTCTTTCCGAAGCCCTGCGTGAACCGGGAGGTGGCGAGCGAGGCGCTCGATGCGATGGCGCTCGACTGGCACGTGGTCTTCACCTCGGCGAGCCAGCACGGCATTCGTGCGGCGGTGCTCGCAGGGCTGGCGGTGACAGTGCTCACGCACGAGGACGTCGAGCCCGGCATGAAGATCGTCGACGGCCGCTATGGGCTGCCGCCCTTGCCGAGCGTCGATTTCTCGCTGATCTGGGGCGAAAACGGCAAGACCGAATGCGCTTGCCGCTTCGGGCAGCTGATCCTGGAGATGCCCGAGCTGCCCCTGCCCGGGAAGGCGCCGCAGAAGGCATGAAAAAACGGCGCCATTGGCGCCGTTCTTCTTTGCGTTCAGCAGCAGGCTTTACTGCGGCTGTTGCGGTTGCTGCTGCTGTTGCTCGAAAGGCAGCGACATCGAACCGAGGTCGCGGCGGGTTTCGACCAGCACCAGCGGACCTTCGTCGAGGACGACCAGCGGCGGCCGCTCGCGCGGCACGTGCACCGGCTTCGGCTCGGCCTCGATGGCGGCGCGTGCCTGGGCGATGCGTTCTGCGTCGGAGTTGACCCATTGCAGGCCCGAGCTCTCGGCGATCTGCGCGAGTTCGGCCAGCGGCAGCTCGAAAGGCTGGACCTTCGGCAGGGCGCGGCCATTGGCGGCTGCGGGTGCCTTGGCGATAGCGGCGCTTTCGGCAACAACGATCTGCTCGGCCGCTGCAACTGCGGCCACAGGCGCAGGGCGCTCGGTGCGAACCTGCTGCTGCGGTGCCTCGCGGACCTCGGTGGCGACGGCAACGGCTTCTTCGACCACTTCGATGCGTTCGGACACCAGCGGCTGCTGTTGCTGCTGCTCGGGCTCTTGCGAAGAGAAGCCTTCGGCAGCCACTGCGGCGCCGGATTCGGCTTCTTCGCGAGGACCACGTTCGCGGCGGTCGCGGCCGTAGCGGTCGCGCGAACGGCCGCGGCGCTCTTCGCCGTCGCGGCGCGGTGCCTGCTCGCCGTTGCCGTTGATGGCGGCTTCGCCGCCTTGCTCGGCGTCGGCTGCGGCAGCTTCCGCGCCGCGTGCGTCGGCTTCGGCCTGGACGGCATCGCTGCGGCGTTCGCGGCGACCTTCGTTGCGGTCATTGCGTTCGCCGCGCGGTCCGCGCTGCTCGTCGCGGCCGTTGCGCGGCTGGCGCTGTTCGCCTTCACCGGCTTCGGTTGCAGCGCTGCGTTCGCGGTCGCCATTGCGTTCGCCGCGCTCGCCTCGCTCGCCTCGCTCATTGCGCTCGCCGCGTTCACGGCGTTCGCCGCGGGCGCGAGGTGCGCGTTCGGTGTTGCCTTCTTCACCAGCGACGGCGCCTGCCAGTTGCTGGGCCTCGAGGCTGGTGCCTTCGAGCGCATCGGCCGGCAGGACGCTGCTGCGGCCTTCGCGGCCTTCGCCTTCGCGGCGCTCGCCGCGGCCGTTGCGGCGCTGCTCGCCGTCGCGCGGTGCGCGTGCCTCACGGGGCTCACGCGGCTCGCGTTGTTCGCGCGGCTGGTTGTTGGCGCCTTCGTTGCGTTGCTCGTTGCGCTGTTCGCCGTTGCGGCCCTCGCGGCGCTCGCCGCCACGACCGCCGCGGCGCTGCTCGCCGTCGCGGCCGCCCTGGCGTCCGCCGTTCTCGCCTCGCTCACCGCGTTCTGCGCGTTCACCGCGGCCGCCGCGGCGCTGTTCGCCGTCGCGCGCGCCGCCGCGAGCTTCGCCGTCACGGCCGGGGCGACCGTCTCGGCGGGGCTTCGGTGCCTCGACCGGGATCGGGGACGGCGCGGGCGCGGCGACCGGCTCGGGCTTGCCGCCGAACAGGTTCTTGATCCAGGCGAAGAAGCCGGTCTGCGCCGGAACGGGCGCGCTCACCACGGGCGGCGCGGCCGGTGCAGGTGCCTCGGCCGGGCGCACCGCCTCGGGCTTGGGCGGGACCACCGGGGCGGGCGCGTCGGGCAGCACGCCCTTGATGACGGGCGTCTGCTTGTTGGTCGGTTCCTGCGAGCGGCGCGTGACCGAGGTCGGGTCCTCGATCTCGTCGGCCATCTTGTAGCTGGCCTCGATGTGGTCGAGGCGCGGGTCGTCGTGCTTGAGGCGTTCGAGCTTGTAGTTGGGCGTCTCGAGCGTCTTGTTGGGCACCATCAGCACGCTCACGCGCTGCTTCAGTTCGATCTTGGCGATCTCGGTGCGCTTCTCGTTCAGCAGGAACGAAGCCACTTCCACCGGCACCTGCACGTGCACGGCGGCGGTGTTGTCCTTCATGGACTCTTCCTGAATGATGCGCAGGATCTGCAGCGCGCTCGATTCGGTGTCGCGGATGTGGCCCGAGCCGCCGCAGCGGGGGCAGGGGATCGACGAGCCTTCGCTCAGCGCCGGCTTCAGGCGCTGGCGGCTCATTTCCATCAGGCCGAACTTGCTGATCGAGCCGAACTGCACGCGGGCGCGGTCCTGGCGCAGTGCGTCGCGCAGGCGGCTTTCGACTTCGCGGCGGTTCTTCGACTCGTCCATGTCGATGAAGTCGATGACGATCAGGCCGCCCAGGTCGCGCAGGCGCATCTGGCGGGCCACTTCGTCGGCGGCTTCGAGGTTGGTGCGGGTGGCGGTCTCTTCGATGTCGCCGCCCTTGATGGCACGGGCCGAGTTCACGTCGACCGAGACCAGCGCCTCGGTATGGTCGATGACGATGGCGCCGCCCGAGGGCAGTTGCACGGTGCGTGCGTAGGCCGACTCGATCTGGTGCTCGATCTGGAAGCGGCTGAACAGCGCCGCGTCGTCGCGGTAGCGCTTCACGCGCGAGGCATGCTCGGGCATGACGTGCGCCATGAACTGCTGCGCCTGGTCGTAAATGTCGTCGGTGTCGATCAGGATGTCGCCGATGTCGTGATTGAAATAGTCACGGATGGCGCGGATGACGAGCGAGGATTCCTGGTAGATCAGGAAGGCGCCCTTGCCGCCCTTGGCGGCGCCGTCGATGGCGCTCCAGAGCTTGAGCAGGTAGTTCAGGTCCCACTGGAGTTCGGGCGCCGAGCGGCCGATGCCGGCGGTGCGCGCGATGATGCTCATGCCCTTGGGGTATTCGAGCTGGTCCATCGCCTCCTTGAGCTCGGCGCGGTCGTCACCCTCGATGCGACGCGAGACGCCGCCGCCCCGGGGGTTGTTCGGCATCAGCACGACATAGCGGCCGGCCAGCGAGATGAAGGTGGTGAGGGCCGCGCCCTTGTTGCCGCGCTCTTCCTTCTCGACCTGCACGACCAGTTCCTGGCCCTCGCGGATCGCGTCCTGGATGCGGGCCTGGCTGGCCGACACGCCTTCGGCGAAGTACTGCTTGGAGATTTCCTTGAACGGCAGGAAGCCGTGGCGGTCTTCGCCGTAGTCGACGAAACAGGCTTCGAGCGAGGGCTCGACGCGCGTGACGACCGCCTTGTAGATGTTGCCCTTGCGCTGTTCGCGCCCTTCGATTTCGATTTCGTAGTCGAGCAGTTTCTGCCCGTCGACGATGGCCAGGCGGCGTTCTTCGGCCTGCGTGGCATTGATCAGCATCCGCTTCATGATGCGTTGTCCTTATATGTATCGTTCTACCGGCCCTTGACGAGCCAACGATGCACGGACGACGCCCGCGAAACCAGGGAATTGCCGCTTGGCCCCGGATGCTGCCGCTGCCGCGCAGGGCGCGGACAGGCTTCTCGAGCGTTAGCTCAAGAAGACAGCCGGGGTGGGGGCGCGTGGATGGGCGCGAGCCAGATTCGGTGTTGGTTGGCTATCTTTTTGATAGCCGGTTGCGCAATGATGACGCGCGCTGCAGACGATTGAATGGCCGAAGCCACCGGCGCAAGCCAGTGCAGGCACATTCGAATCAGCAGCATCAACACAACAAGGGACTCGCTTCGATCCGCCGGCAGCTTGGAAGCTGCAGGCTGGGGTATTCCGTATCGGTGTTTCGTGGGTGTCGGCTTGACTTGGGTGCCTTGTCTGCCACTTTGCGCGATTGCGCGGGGTTTGCAGCTCGGCGCCAAAGCGGCATCGACCTACCTGCGCCGCCCTGGGTATTTGATGGCAGTGGACTAAACTTCTGTCTAATCAAGCACTTACATGACCGCGCTGGTGAAAAACATTATAGGTGCGAAGCAAGGGCCTGCGGCTGCTCGAAATCCCGCAGGTTCCAAGGCCCCCGACGAAGCCGGGGCGCCGCATTCGGCCATCAGATTCCTCACGGTCGACGCCGAATCCGCCGGGCAGCGGCTCGACAACTTCCTTTTCCGCCATCTGAAAGGCGTTCCGAAGACGCACGTCTACCGGATCATCCGCTCGGGCGAAGTGCGCATCAACAAGGGCCGGGTGCAGGCCGAGACCCGCATCGAGGCCGGCGACGTGCTGCGGCTGCCGCCCATCCGTATTTCCGAGCGCGCCGAAGAGGGTGCGACTCCGCCCGCGCCTGCGCGCGAATTCCCGGTGCTGCTGGAAGACGAGGCCGTGCTGGCCGTCGACAAGCCGGCCGGCGTGGCCGTCCATGGCGGCAGCGGCGTGAGCTTCGGCGTGATCGAGCAGCTGCGCACCGCGCGGCCCGGCGCGAAGTTCCTGGAGCTGGTGCACCGGCTCGATCGCGAGACCTCCGGCATCCTGCTGGTCGCCAAGAAGCGCAGCGCGCTGGTCGCGCTGCAGGACCAGTTCCGCGAGCGCGAGACGGGCAAGACCTATCTGGCGCTGGTCGAAGGCGACTGGCCCGCCAACAAGAAGGTGCTCGACGCGCCTCTTGCCAGGTATCTGCTGCCCGACGGCTCGGCCGGCGCGGGCGAGCGCCGCGTGCGCGTGGTCGCCAAGGATCACCCGGACGCCATGCGCGCCGTCACGCTGGTGCGGGTGCTGGCCAGGCTCTCGCTTCCGGGTGAATCGGCTCCGATGTCGCTGCTGGCGGTCACGATCAAGACCGGCCGTACGCACCAGATCCGCGTCCACCTCGCCTCGGCCGGTCATCCGATCGCGGGCGACGACAAGTACGGCGAAGCCGGACGCCAGCGCGCGCTGCACAAGCTGGGCCTGCGGCGCATGTTCCTGCATGCGTGGCGGCTGCAGTTCAATCACCCCGCCAGCGGCGAACGCGTGGCGCTGCAGGCCGGCCTGCCGCCCGAGTTGCTCACGCTGATGCCCCCGGCCGCCCTCGAGGCGATGACCCAACATCCCACATCCAAGGTCCATGACTGATTCCAACAAACCCCTGCGCTTCGACCTGATTGCATTCGACTGGGATGGCACCCTCTACGACTCCACCCGCCTGATCGTGCGCTGCATCCAGGCCGCGGTGATCGACGTCGGTGGCGCCAAGCCGAGCGAGAACGACGCCGCCTGGGTCATCGGCCTGGGCCTGGCCGAGGCGCTCGCGCGCGCGGCGCCCGACGTGCCGAAGGAGAAGTACCCGGAGCTCGGCGCGCGCTACCGCTACCACTACCTGCAGCATCAGGACGACATCGTGCTGTTCGACGGCGTGCTGCAGATGCTCGACGCCCTGCGCGAGCGCGGCCACCGGCTGGCCGTGGCCACGGGCAAGTCGCGCCGCGGCCTCAACGAGGCACTGAGGTCGGTCGCGCTGCGCGACCGCTTCGACGCCTCGCGCACCGCCGACGAGACCTTCGGCAAGCCGCATCCGCGCATGCTGCTGGAGCTGATGGAAGAGCTCGACGTGCCGCCCGAGCGCACCCTGATGATCGGCGACACCACGCACGACCTGCAGCTCGCGCAGAACGCCGGCTGCGCCAGCGTGGGCGTGAGCTACGGCGCGCACGAGCCCGAGAGCTTCGACGAATTCAAGCCGCTGCACGTCGCCCACTCCGTGGCGGCTCTGCAGGCCTGGCTGCTCGAAAACGCCTGAACCTGATGAAGATGCCGCCATGAGCGATCAAGAACGCATTCCGCTGTGCAACGCCTCCGACCTGGCCGAAGGCGGCCTGGCGGTGCCCTTCGACGTGGTCTACGGCGGCGAGACCTGCCGCGCCTTCGCGATACGTTTCGAAGGCCGGCCACATGCGTTCCTCAATCGCTGCAGCCACGTCGCGATGGAGCTCGACTTCCAGCCCGATCGCTTCTTCGACGACACCGGCCAGTGGCTGCTGTGCGCGACGCACGGCGCGGCCTACCGGCCCGACACTGGCGAATGCGCCGGCGGCCCGTGCCGTGGCGGCCTCGTGAAGATCGCGCTGAGCGAGCATGACGGCGTGGTGCACTGGCATACTGACTGGAACCTTCACCCCCTGACCTTCTGACATGACCGACCCGACCCGAACCGAACCCTCGGGGTTTGAACCATTTGAACGGGCCCCTTCCACGAACATGGCCAAAGATCCCACGCAGCGCCCCGGTTGGGAGCGCGCCACCCTCGAGAAGCTCGCGTTCGCCTCGCTGAACGAGCAGAAGGCCGCGCGCCGCTGGAAGACCTTCACCCGCCTGGCCTGGCTGGCCTTCTTCGTCTTCCTGGCCTGGGCTGCGTTCTCGCGCAGCACGCCCAGCACGGCGAAGACCTCGGCCCACACGGCGGTGGTCGAGATCAAGGGCGAGATCGCCAACGGCAGCGACGCGAGTGCCGAGTTCGTGGTCGCCGCGATGAAGACCGCCTTCGAGGACGAGGGCGCCAAGGGCGTGGTCCTGCTGATCAACTCGCCCGGCGGCAGCCCGGTGCAGGCCGGCATCATCAATGACGAGATCAAGCGCCTGAAGGCCAAGTACAAGAAGCCGGTGTATGCCGTAGTCGAGGAGACCTGCGCCTCGGCGGCCTACTACATCGCCGCTGCGGCCGACAAGATCTACGTCGACAAGGCCAGCATCGTCGGCAGCATCGGTGTACTGATGGACGGCTTCGGCTTCACCGGCGTGATGGAGAAGGTCGGCGTCGAGCGCCGCCTGCTGACGGCCGGCGAGAACAAGGGCTTCCTCGACCCGTTCAGCCCCATGAACGACGCGCAGCGCGCGCATGCGCAGACCATGCTCAACCAGATCCACGCCCAGTTCATCAATGTGGTGAAGGCGGGCCGCGGCGACCGCCTGAAGCTCGACACCCCGGGCCTGTTCAGCGGCCTCTTCTGGAGCGGCGAGCAGGCCGTCGAGTACGGCCTGGCCGACCAGCTGGGCAACGTCGACTACGTCGCTCGCGAAGTGGTGAAGGCCGAGGAGGTGATCGACTACACCCGGCGCGACAACGTGGCCGAGAAGCTGGCCAAGAAGTTCGGCGCTGCGATGGCCGAGACCACCGTGCGACTGATGCACACGACGCCAGTGCTCAGGTAAACCCCCGGGGCGCTGCGCGCTTCGTTTCGCTTCGCCAACATCCTTGCAGGGTGCAGCACCGGAGGCCCGGCATAGCCGGTTCCCCGGTGTTTCGCGAAAGATCCTGCCTTCTTTTAGCTGCTGTGCTTGCTGCTGGCGGTGTAGCGCGCCGATGCCGCCAGCGCCGCGGCGAAGACCACCACCACATAGAGCGCCGCCGTCAGCGAGGTCGCGCGCGCCAGCAGGCCGATCACCGCCGGGCCTGCCATGAACCCCAGATAGGCCACCGCCGACACTGACGCGATGCCGCGTGCCGGCTCGATGCCGGGCACCTTCGCCGAGGCCGAGAACAGGATCGGCACCACATTGGCAAAGCCCACCCCCACGCCGGCGAAGCCGACGAGCGCCAGCCACGGCAGGTCGGTGATCAGCACCATCGCCATGGCGCCTGCGGCCAGCAGGCCGCTGGCGAGCAGCAGCACATGCGGCGCGAAGCGTGCGCGCATCGCGTCGCCGCCGAAGCGCGCGGCCGCCATCGCCGCCGAGAAGCTCGCGTAGGCCAGTGCGGCCTGCTGCTGCGGGCTGCCGATCTCCTGCTGCATGTAGAGCACGCTCCAGTCGTAGATCGCGCCCTCGGCGATCAGGCCCAGTGCGGCAAGCACGCCCAGCACCGCGAGCGTGCCGCGGGGCAGCAGGAACCCGTGATCAGCTTCCGCGGCGTCACTGGTGGCGGGTCGGGGCAGCATGCGGGTGGCAGCCACTGCGACCAGCGCCGTCATCGCGGCCGAGACCACCAGCAGGTGCGCCTGCGCGCCGAGCCCGGCCGCCAGCGCCGCGCTGCCGCTCGCCGCGCCGGCCATGCCGCCGAGGCTGAACATGCCGTGCATGCCGCTCATCAGCGGCGTGCCGCCATGCAGTTCGAGCTGCGCGGCCTCGGTGTTGATGGACACGTCGAACACGCTCGTCACCAGGCCGAAGGCGGCCAGCAGCACCAGCAGCGCCACGTATCCCGGCATGGCGATCAGGCCGGCCAGCAGCAGCGCATAGACGACGCCGCAGAGGCCGGCCATGCGGCGCGGTCCGTGGCGGCCGATCCAGCGGCCCGCGCTGGTCAGGCCGAACATGGCGCCAGCGCCGGCCGCGAGCATCGCCAGGCCGAGCTGGGCCTCGTCGATGACGTAGTGCGCCTTGACCGTGGGCACGTGCACGCCCCAGGTCGCGAAGATGAAGCCGGCGGCGAAGAACTGCGCGCGCGATGCCCAGCGCGTGGCTGAAGTGATGGCCACCATGGTCAGCGGCCGATCGCGAACACGGCGGGCAGGCGTTCGTCTGTCGTGGGCTGGGGCTTCGAGGCGCGCCAGGACTTGACCGTCTCGCTGCGCACTTGGGCGTTGGCGAGCGTCAGGCCCCGCGCGACGGCGAGGCGGGTGTTGTGCTGCAGCGTCTGCACCAGCGCCTGCAGCAGCGCGGCGTTGCGATAGGGCGTTTCGATGAAGAGCTGCGTCTGGCCCGACTTGAGCGCCAGCGCCTCCAGTTCGCGGATGCGGGCCTGGCGCTCGCCTGCGTCCTGCGGCAGATAGCCCACGAAGGCGAAGTTCTGGCCGTTGAGCCCGCTCGCGGCCAGCGCCAGCAGCAGCGAGACGGGGCCGGTCAGGGGCACCACGGCAAGGCCGAGGTCGTGCGCGGCGCGCGCCACCGACGAGCCAGGGTCGGCCACCGCCGGCATGCCGGCCTCGCTCATCAGGCCGATGTCGTGGCCTTCGAGGGCGGCGGCGAGCAGCGGGCGGGCGTCGAACTGGCCGGCATGATCGCCTTTCTTGTGCACTTCGCGCGGCAATTCCTGGATGTTCTGCGCCTGCAGCGGAGCGGCGAGTGGCGCGACGGCGTCGATGCGCTTGAGGTACGCGCGCGCGGATTTCGCGTTCTCGCAGATCCAGTGCGTGATGCCAGCGGCCGTCTGCAGGGTGCCCAGCGGCAGGGCGTCCTGCAGCGGGGCCTGCGCTTCGCAGCCGAAATCGAGCGGCGCGGGGACGAGGTAGAGCTTGCCTTTTTCCTTCTGCGTCATAGGAGATCGACCCCCGCGGCGCGCAGCATCCGGCATGTTCTTATCAGCGGCAGGCCGACCAGCGCGGTCGGGTCGTCGCTGTCGATGGCGTCCAGCAGCGCGATGCCCAGGCCTTCGCTCTTGGCGCTGCCGGCGCAGTCGTAGGGCTGTTCGGCCTGCAGGTACTGCTCGATGGCGGCATCGCCGAGGTCGCGGAACACCACGCGCACGGGGGCGATGTCGCGCTGGACGAAGCCCGTTGCCTTGCAGACGACGGCCACGGCTGTCTGGAAGATCAGCGTCTGGCCGCGCATGCGGCGCAGCTGGGCGGTGGCCCGGGCGTGGTCGCCGGGCTTGCCGAGCGCTTCGCCGGCGAGGTCGGCCACCTGGTCGGAGCCGATGACGACGGCTTCAGGAAAGCGGGCGGCGACGGCATTGGCCTTCTCGAGCGCGAGGCGGACGGCCAGGTCGTGGGGCGTTTCGCCGGGCAGGGGTGTTTCGTCCACTTCCGGCGAGTGCACGTCGAAAGGCAGGCGCAGGCGGGTGAGCAATTCGCGGCGGTAGCGCGAGGTGGAGGCGAGGATCACGGTGCGTTGCATGGCGACGATTGTGCGTGAGGCGCCCGAAACCCCGAGGCATGCCGGACGACCCCCATGTCGACAGGGCGGCCGGCGCGCTAGACTGACGCGGATGAAGAGAGAATTCGCCCCCGAACGGCTCAATGTGCCCGGTTTCGCCGCAGCAGGAGCCATGCTGGAAGCCGCCGATCCTGTGCCGAAGTACGAGCGCCTGGTCGCCGAACTGGCCGTCCCAGCACCCGACGCGGTGGTGAACTGGACGGCTCACGGCGAAGAGCGCCCCGGTGCGGACGGCAAGCCGGTGCCATGGATGCACCTGGAAGCGGAGGCGGTCGTGCCGCTGGTCTGCCAGCGCTGCCTGTCGCCGGTCGACACCACGCTGGCGGTGGACCGCTGGTTCCGCTTCGTGCCGAACGAGGACGTCGCCGAGGCTGAGGATGAGGAATCCGAGGAGGACCTGCTGGTCGTGAGCCGGGATTTCGACCTGCACACCCTCATCGAGGATGAGCTTCTGATGGAGATTCCCGTCATGCCGGCCCACGATGTCTGCCCCACGCCGGTGCGGCTTTCGTCCAGCGACGATGATTTCAAGGCGGCCGAGGAGGCCAAGCCGAACCCCTTTGCCGTGCTCGGCGCGTTGCGTTCGCGCAAGCCGGAAGAGGGAAAGTAGCCCTTTGCCTCAGGCTGGGCTATAATCATGGGCTTCGCGCGCGCCGCCGTGAGCAGCGATACACGAAACGCCAGCAGGGGCATTCCATACATGCCGCCGGGTTTTGCAGGGTTCGTCTATTGCCACCGCTTGAGCCCGCATCCAATCACCAACCTCACAGTCCAGGAGCCATCATGGCCGTCCAGCAAAACAAGAAGTCGCCTTCCAAGCGCGGCATGCACCGTTCCCACAACGCACTGGTCGTGCCCGGCATCGCCGTGGAGCCGACCACCGGCGAAACCCACCTGCGCCACCACATCAGCCCCAACGGTTTCTACCGTGGCCGCCAGGTGCTCAAGAACAAGTCCGAAGCCTGATCTCGCATCCCAAGGCCAAGGCCCGAAGCTACTTTTTCCGTAGCGTCGGGCCTTTGTTTTGATGGCTACGCCTTCTTTTTCCGAAAATACCGCTGCGCCTTCCGTGATCACGCTCGCCGTGGATTGCATGGGAGGTGATCATGGGCCGCGCGTCACGCTCGCGGCCTGCCGTGCGTTCCTCGAGCGGCACGGCGACGCCTCGTTGCTGCTCGTCGGCGCGCCGGCCGCGCTGGCGGGCTTCGCCGCGCACCCGCGTGCTCGCATCGTCGCCGCCAGCGAGGTCGTGGGCATGGACGATCCGGTCGAAATCGCCCTGCGCAAGAAGAAGGATTCTTCGATGCGCGTCGCGATCCAGCAGGTCAAGGACGGTGCTGCCCAGGCCGCCGTGTCCGCCGGAAATACCGGCGCCCTGATGGCCATCGCCCGCTACCTGCTCAAGACGCTCGAAGGCATCGATCGCCCGGCGATCGCTCCGCAGCTGCCCAATGCCAAGGGCGGAGCGACGACTGTGCTCGACCTGGGCGCGAACGTCGATTGCGACGCTGAAGACCTGCTCCAGTTCGCCGTTCTCGGCTCGGCGCTGGTGTCGGCGTTGACCGGCAACGAGGCACCTTCGGTCGGCCTCCTCAATATCGGCGAGGAAGCGATCAAGGGCAGCGAAACCATCAAAAAAGCAAGCCAACTGCTGCGTACGGCTGCCAACTCCAAGGATTTGAACTTCTACGGCAACGTGGAAGGCAACGATATCTTCAAGGGTACGACCGACATCGTCGTTTGCGACGGTTTCGTCGGAAATGTGGCGTTGAAGGCCAGCGAGGGCGTGGCTTCGATGATCGGTGAGTTCATCCGCGTCGAATTCTCGCGCAGCGTTTTCACCAAGCTCGCGGCAATTGTTGCTTATCCGGTGCTAAAAGCGTTCAAAAGTCGTCTGGATCATCGTCGCTACAACGGTGCGGCTCTTCTGGGGCTGCGCGGGCTGGTCTTCAAGAGTCATGGCTCGGCTGACGAGGTGGCTTTCGGCCATGCGCTGGATCGCGCTTATGATGCCGCTCGCAACAACCTGCTCGATCGCGTTCGGGCCCGCATCGCCCACGCCGCGCCTTTGCTCGCGCGGCAGGAACCGGCGGCGCCGGTCGACGCGACGGCCCTTCACGTTTGATGACTCCTTATTCACGCATTACCGGCACCGGCAGCTATCTGCCTCCACGCCGCGTGACCAATGACGATCTCGCCAAGGATCTGGCGACGCGAGGCATAGAAACCTCCGACCAGTGGATCGTCGAGCGCACCGGCATTCACGCCCGGCATTTCGCCGCGCCGGATGTCACCAGCAGCGATCTCGGCCTGCATGCCGCTAGGCATGCGCTGGAAGCGGCTGGGCGCAAGGCCAGCGACGTCGACCTGATCATCGTCGCCACTTCCACGCCCGACATGGTGTTCCCGTCGTCGGCAGCCATCCTGCAGAACAAGCTCGGCATCGCCGGCTGCCCGGCGTTCGACGTCCAGGCGGTCTGCAGCGGCTTCGTCTACGCACTGACCGTCGCCGACGCGATGATCCGCACCGGCACCGCGCGCTGTGCGCTGGTGGTGGGCGCCGAAGTGTTCTCCCGCATCCTGGATTTCAACGACCGCACCACCTGCGTGCTGTTCGGCGATGGCGCGGGCGCGGTGGTGCTCGAGGCCAGCGAAGAGCCCGGCATCCTGGCCAGCGACCTGCATGCGGACGGCAAGCATGTCGGCATTCTTTGCGTGCCGGGCCACGTGTCGGGCGGCAATGTGCTGGGCACACCGCTGCTGCACATGGACGGCCAGGCCGTCTTCAAGCTCGCGGTGCGCGTGCTCGAGGAAGCGGCGCGTGCCACGCTGGAGAAGGCCGGCAAGGCCGACACCGACATCGACTGGCTCATCCCGCATCAGGCCAACATCCGCATCATGGAAGGCACGGCGAAGAAGCTGAAGCTCCCGCGCGAGAAGCTGATCGTCACGGTCAACGAGCACGGCAACACTTCCGCCGCCTCGATTCCGCTGGCGCTCGATGAAGCCGTGCGCTCGGGCAAGGTGAAGAAGGGTGAGACGCTCATGCTCGAAGGCGTGGGCGGCGGCTTCACCTGGGGTGCGGTGCTGTTGAATCTGTAAGTTATTGCTGGTGCGTCGCGGAGCCTTCGCAGGCGCCCGCGATGCGACACGACGCGTAAAACAATGAAATCCTTTGCATTTGTCTTTCCGGGCCAGGGCTCGCAGGCAGTCGGCATGCTGGACGCCTGGGGCGACCATCCGGCCGTGGCCGAAACGCTGCGCGAGGCGTCCGATGCCCTCGGCGAAGACGTCGGCGCTCTGATCAAGAACGGTCCCAAGGAAGAACTGGCGCTCACCACCAACACCCAGCCGGTGATGCTGGTGGCTGGTGTTGCCGCGTGGCGCGCATGGCTGGCCGAAGGCGGCGCAAAGCCCTCGGTCGTGGCGGGTCATTCGCTCGGCGAGTATTCGGCGCTGGTGGCTTCCGGCGTGCTGACGCTCGCACAGGCCGCACCGCTCGTGCGCTTCCGTGCCCAGGCGATGCAGCAGGCGGTGCCTGTGGGCGTCGGGGCGATGGCTGCAGTGCTCGGCATGGAGTCGGGCAAGGTGGTGGCGGGCTGCGCGGAAGCCACGGCGAGCTTCGGTGCCGGCAGTGCGGAAGTCGTCGAGGCGGTGAACTTCAACGACCCCGTGCAGACGGTGATCGCCGGAAGCAAGGCTGCCGTGGACAAGGCCTGCGAACTGTTGAAGGCCAATGGCGCCAAGCGCGCGCTGCTGCTTCCCGTGTCCGCGCCATTCCATTCGAGCCTGATGAGGCCCGCGGCGGAGGCGTTGCGCGAGAAACTGGCCTCGACCACGCTGGCCGCGCCTCAGATTCCGGTGCTGAACAACATCGACGTCGCCATCGAGACCGACGCCGACCGCATCCGCGACGCCCTGGTGCGCCAGGCCGCCGGCCCGGTGCGCTGGGTCGAATGCGTGCAGGCCTTGAAACTGCGCGGCGTAGCCGCCATCATCGAGTGCGGCCCCGGCAAGGTGCTGGCCGGCATGGTGAAGCGCATCGCCCCCGATCTGGAAGCCGCGTCGGTGTACGACCCGGCGACGCTCGCGGACACCCGACAATCGCTCGCCGGCTGACGGCGCCACGGCTCTCCACACTTTTCCTATGAGCATTCCCAAATTCGAAGGGCAGGTAGCCCTGGTCACCGGCGCGACGCGCGGCATCGGCGCGGCCATCGCGCTGGAGCTGGCCCAGCGCGGCCTCAAGGTCGTGGGCACCGGCACCACCGACGACGGCGCGGCCAAGATCACCGCGGCCCTGAGCGCCTACGATGGCCGTGGCCGTGCGCTCGACGTCAACGACGGCGCGGCCGTCGAGGCCCTGATCGACGAGATCGTGAAGGCCTACGGTGCCATCCACGTGCTGGTGAACAACGCCGGCATCACCCGCGACACGCTCGCCATGCGCATGAAGGACAGCGACTGGGATGCGGTACTCGACACCAATCTCAAGGCGGTTTTCTCGCTGTCGCGCGCGGTGATCCGTCCGATGATGAAGCAGCGCTATGGCCGCATCATCAGCATCACCAGCGTGGTGGGCGCCTCCGGCAATGCCGGGCAGGCCAACTACGCGGCCGCCAAGGCAGGCGTGGCGGGCATGACCCGCGCGCTCGCCCGTGAACTGGGCAGCCGCAACATCACCGTCAACTGCGTCGCTCCTGGTTTCATCGAGACCGACATGACGGCCAGCCTCCCCGAAGCCCAGCAACAGGCGCTGCTCCAGCAGATTCCGCTGGGACATCTGGGCAAGCCGGCCGACATCGCGCACGCAGTGGCGTACCTCGCATCGCCCCAGGCGTCCTACGTCACGGGGCAGGAGCTGCACGTCAACGGCGGCATGCACATGTAGCCGCAAGGCGCAAGTTTTCTCCGTCCCGGGGGCACGGCAAATGCCACAATGCGCCCGGCTAAAATCCACCGATTACCTACAACCCTCAGAGGGAACCAAATGAGCGATATCGAAGCACGTGTCAAGAAAATCATCGCCGAGCAACTCGGCGTGGAAGAGTCCCAGGTGACGAACGAAAAGGCTTTCGTGGCCGACCTCGGCGCCGACTCTCTCGACACGGTCGAACTCGTGATGGCACTCGAAGACGAATTCGGCATCGAAATTCCCGACGAAGACGCCGAGAAGATCACCACGGTGCAAAACGCCGTCGACTACGCCACCAAGAATCAAAAGGCCTGATCGGCCAGCTGACAACATTGGAACTGCGGCCGGCGGCTTTTTCTTGAACCGCACGCGCCGGCAGGCAACTGTTCAGCGCTTTCAGAAAGGTTTGCCGGCATGACCAAACGCCGCGTCGTCGTTACCGGACTCGGTTGCATCGCTCCTGTCGGAAACACCGTTGCCGAATCCTGGGCCAACCTGTTGGCCGGGAAGTCGGGCATTGCGAACATCACCGCGTTCGATGCAAGCGCCTTCGCCTGCAAGTTCGCAGGTGAGGTCAAGGGTTTCGACATCACCCAATACATCTCGGAGAAGGAAGCGCGTCACATGGACCGCTTCATTCATCTGGGGCTCGCTGCCGCCATCCAGGCGGTGCAGGACAGCGGACTGCCGACCGGCGAAGCGCTCTCCTATGAGCAGGCCGTGCGCATCGGCTGCAACATCGGCTCCGGCATCGGCGGCCTGCCGATGATCGAGGAAACGCACGGTGAACTGATGAACCGCGGCCCGCGCCGCGTGTCGCCGTTCTTCGTGCCGGCCTCGATCATCAACATGATCTCGGGCCACGTCTCGATCAAGTACGGCTTCAAGGGCCCGAACATCGCGGTCGTGACAGCCTGCACCACCGGTCTGCACGCGATCGGCACGTCCGCTCGCATGATCGAGTACGGCGACGCCGACGTGATGATCGCGGGCGGTGCGGAGTCGACGATCTCCCCGCTGGGCATCGGCGGCTTCACGGCGCCCCGCGCGCTGAGCACCCGCAACGACGATCCGGCGACGGCATCGCGTCCGTGGGACAAGGACCGCGACGGCTTCGTGCTGGGCGAGGGCGCTGGCGTACTGGTGCTCGAGGAGTACGAACACGCCAAGGCGCGCGGCGCCAAGATCTATGCAGAGGTCGCGGGCTTCGGCCTGACGGGCGATGCGTATCACATGACCGCCCCCGACGTCGACGGCCCCCGTCGCTCGATGGCCATGGCGCTGTCGAACGCGGGCGTCAATGCCGACCAGGTGCAGTACCTGAACGCGCACGGCACTTCGACGCAGATCGGTGACGTCAACGAGACCAATGCGGTCAAGCTGGCCTTCGGCGATCACGCGAAGAAGCTCGTCGTCAACTCGACCAAGTCCATGACCGGCCATCTGCTGGGCGGCGCGGGCGGCATCGAGTCGGTGTTCACCGTGATGGCGCTGCACGAGCAGAAGAGCCCGCCGACCATCAACATCTTCAACCAGGATCCGGAGTGCGATCTCGACTACTGCGCCAATGAGGCGCGCGATCTGAAGATCGATGTCGCGGTCAAGAACAACTTCGGCTTCGGCGGCACCAACGGCACGCTGGTGTTCAAGCGCGCTTGAACGTCGCTCTGTCATGCACGGCGCGCCGTCGGTGACCTATCCGGTGGGGCGCTCGCGTGGCGCAACCCGGGTTCTTGTCGTTCTCTGGGCGCTGGGCGCCCTCTGCGCGGGCGCGTCCTGCTATCTCTTCGATAGCGCCGGATGGCGCCACGTCCTGCTGGTCGCCAGTGTGCTGTTCGCAGGCGTCGCCGCGGGCTTCGGCCTGCGGCAGGAGGGCGCGGGCGTCCTGCGTTTCGATGGCCTTTACTGGTCGCTGACGGGCGGCCCGGCCTCCCGCGGGGTGCATGCCGCTCGGGCGTCCGTGGCGCTCGACTTCCAGTCGCTGATGCTGCTGTGCCTGAGCGAACCAGGACGAGCGCGGCGCTGGATATGGATCGAGCATCGGGCCATGCCCGAGCGCTGGCGCGACCTGCGCCGCGCGGTATATTCGCGCGCCCCGTCCGCGGCCTCCGCTGCCGAACCCTGGCGCGCGACAGCTCCGGCCGACGCGCCCTGAACCTTCGTCGATGACCACTTCCCCGCCCGTGCCGCCGGATTCCGGCCTGACAGACGCGCCCGCCGTGGCGCCGCGTCCGGGCGATGTCGACTTCCAGCTTGTCCAGCGCACCGTCGCTGGAGACCAGAAGGCCTTCGAGCTGCTGGTCATCAAGTACCAGCGCCGCATCGAGCGCCTGATCGGCCGGATGGTGCGCGATGTCGACCTGGTCGAGGACATCGCGCAGGAAACCTTCATCCGGGCGTACCGCGCGCTGCATCAGTTCCGTGGCGAGGCGCAGTTCTACACCTGGCTCTACCGGATCGCCGTGAACACCGCCAAGAAGGCGCTGGTGGACATGAAGCGCGATCCCACCGTTTCCGAAGCGGCCCTGAGGCCTTCTTCCGAGGACGAGGATGAAACTTACCGTCCCGGAAACGAACCAACCAGCGACGAAACCCCCGAATCGGTCATGGCGGCGAATGAAATCGCCAGCGCCGTCGAGGCAGCCATGGAAGCCCTGCCGGCCGAACTACGGCAGGCGGTCACGCTGCGCGAGATCGAGGGCATGAGTTACGAAGAGATTGCCGAGGTCATGGATTGCCCCATCGGCACGGTGCGTTCGCGGATTTTCCGGGCGCGCGAGGCCATTTCGGCCAGGGTCAAGCCGTTGCTGGACAACCAGTCCGGCAAGCGTTGGTAGTAAGCAGGTGAATGAAATGAATCAGACGATCACGGTTCGCGAACAGGTGTCCGCGCTTGCGGATGGTCATTTGCAGGGCGAGGCCTTCGCACAGGCGATCGAGGCGCTCAGTGCCGAAGGCGAGTCGCGGGCGGCATGGCAGGCGTACCACGTGGTGGGCGACGTGCTGCGCTCCGGTTCGCATTCGCCGTGCAGCGACACCTCCGCCTTCCTGGCGCGCTTCCAGCAGCGGCTGGCGGCGGAGCCGGTGATGATGGCTCCTGTGCCCGAAACCGTCGCCGTGCCGGTGGCGATGCCGGTGCAGCGCAGGGCTGAAGCCGCCAATGAGCCGGTGTTCCGCTGGAAGCTCGTGGCCGGTGCCGCGTCGCTGATGGCCGTGGCCGCCATCAGCTGGACGCTGGTCGGCAACGGTTCTGCCGTGCCGCAGCAGGGCGGTGCAGGCGCGCAGCTGGCCTCGGTCCAGCAGCAACAACAGCAGCCCGCCCCGGCCGTGAACTCGGTGTTGGCTGCGGCCGCAGTCAATGGCCCTCAAGCCGTCGGCAGCACGCTGACGCCGACCCGCGTGATCGTCGGCAACGGCAGCCCTCAGGTCATGCTGCGCGATCCGCGCCTCGATCAACTCCTCGAAGCGCACCAGCAGGCCGGCGGCGCTTCGCAGATGCCTTCCGGTTTCCTGCGCAATGCCACTTTCGAGGGCCCCACGCGCTGATCGGCGCGAGCACCTGTAGCTAGCTGCCCCTAATGACCGTTTCGATGCCGTTCTCCGCGCGCGCCTTCGTGCTTGTCTTTGCCGCTTTCTGCCTGGCGCAGGCAGCCACCGCGCAGACCCGCTCGGGTGCCGCTAACGCGAAGAGTGCGGCGACGGCGCAGACGGACGAACCACCGGCGATGAGCGTGACCGAGTGGCTGCAGCGCATGCATGCCGGCGCCCGCCAGCGCAACTACGTGGGCACCTTCGTCGTGTCGGCGCCGGGAGGCGATCTGTCGAGCGCGCGCATCTGGCACGTGCGCGACGGCGAACACCAGATCGAGCGCATCGAGGCGCTGACGGGGCCACCGCGTTCGACCTTCCGGCGCAATCGCAACGTGATGACCTTCCTGCCGGAGGCGAAGGTGGTGAAGGTCGAGAAGCGCGAGAACCTCGATCTCTTCCCGAACCTGCCGGACAAGCCCGATTCCTCGATCGGCGAGTTCTACGACGTGCGCGCGATCGGCAAGGACCGCGTTGCAGGCTTCGATGCCGACGTGGTTCAGCTCGTGCCGCACGACGGCCTGCGCTTTGGCTATCGCATCTGGAGCGAGCGCCGCTCGGGGCTCGTCGTTAAGCTGCAGACCGTCGACAGCGAATCGCGCGTGGTGGAGCAGTCGGCCTTCTCGGAGCTTCAGCTCGACGCGCCGGTGAAGGCCCAGGCGCTCGCGCAGATGATGTCCAACACCGCCGGCTACCGCGTCGAGAAGCTCGAGCTCGAGCGCAGCAATGCGCAGGACGAAGGCTGGAGCCTTCGCACGCCCGTGGCCGGCTTCAAGCCCCGAAGCTTCTTCCGCCGTCCGGTCGCGGGAGACGACGGCAGCGGCAAGGCGAAGCAGCAGGACGCGGCCACGGTCCAGTGGATCTTCTCTGACGGCCTCGCCTCCGTGTCGCTCTTCATCGAACGCTACGATCCGGCGCGCTCGCCGCGCGATGGCGTGCTGACCATCGGTGCGACCAATGCGATCCGCCGCCGCCTGCCCGAGCCTGCGAGCGACTGGTGGCTGACCGCGGTCGGCGAGGTGCCTCAGCAGACGCTCAACGCATTCGCGCAAAGCCTCGCGCGCACGCGCTGAGGACCAGCCTTGGAAGCGCCAATTGCGGCCAATTGCGCTGAACCAAGCTTGCGACGCAGACTCATAGACTTTTTTCGCCGCTCTGTTCTTTTGAAAGAAAGCCGATGATCTTCAAAGTCGAGGGACACAAGTTTCGTTCCGGCCTGATGGCTTGCGCGCTCGCGTTGACTGCCAGCGCCACCTTCCTTCCCGTCGAGCCGGTTCACGCGCAGACGCGCACGCTGCCCGATTTCACCGATCTGGTCGACCAGGTTGGCCCGTCCGTCGTCAACATCCGCACGGTCGAGAAGGTGGTGCAGCGTGGCGGCAACGGCGAGATGGACGAGGAAATGCAGGAGTTCTTCCGCCGCTTCTTCGGCCAGCCGCTGCCCGGCGTGCCGCGCCAGGGGCCGCGTCAGAACCGTCCGCAGCCGCAGGAGGAAGAGCGCCCGCGTGGTGTGGGCTCCGGCTTCATCCTGACCCCCGACGGCTACGTGATGACCAACGCGCACGTCGTCGAGGACGCCTCCGAAGTGCTGGTCACGCTGCCCGACAAGCGTGAGTTCAAGGCCAAGATCGTCGGGGCCGACAAGCGCACCGACGTCGCCGTCGTGAAGATCGAGGCGACCGGCCTGCCGGCGGTGAAGGTCGGCGACATCTCCAAGCTGCGCGTGGGCGAGTGGGTGATGGCCATCGGCTCGCCCTTCGGACTCGAGAACACCGTCACCGCAGGCATCGTGAGTGCCAAGCAGCGCGACACGGGCGAGTACCTGCCGTTCATCCAGACCGACGTGGCCATCAACCCCGGCAACTCGGGCGGCCCGCTGATCAACATGCGCGGCGAGGTGGTGGGCATCAACAGCCAGATCTACTCGCGCTCGGGCGGCTTCATGGGCATCTCGTTCTCGATCCCGATCGACGAGGCGATCCGCGTGAGCGACCAGCTGCGCACCACGGGCCGCGTTTCGCGTGGCCGCATCGGCGTGCAGATCGACCAGGTCACCAAGGACGTGGCCGAAGCCATCGGCCTGGGCAAGCCGCAGGGTGCGCTGGTGCGCGGCGTCGAGGCGGGTTCGCCCGGCGAGAAGGCCGGCGTGGAGCCGGGCGACGTCATCACCAAGTTCGACGGCAAGGCGATCGAGAAGCCGAGCGACCTGCCTCGCCTGGTGGGCAACACCAAGCCGGGCACGAAGAGCACGCTCACCGTGTTCCGCCGCGGTGCCTCGCGCGATCTCAGCGTGACCATTGCCGAGGTCGAGCCCGACAAGCCCAGCAAGCGCGTGAGCGACCGCGAGGAGCCCGCGCAGAAGCCGCCGGCGTCGGCCGCCGCCAAGTCGTTGGGCCTGGCCGTGAGCGATCTCACCGATGCGCAGAAGAAGGAGCTGAAGCTCAAGGGCGGCGTGAGGGTCGATGCCGCCAACGACGCCGCGGCTCGCGCAGGTCTGCGCGAGGGCGACATCATCATGGCGGTCGGCAATGTCGAGGTGTCGAACGCACGCGAATTCGAGTCGGCGCTTGGCAAGTCCGACAAGAGCAAGCCGCTGAGCGTGCTGTTCCGCCGCGGCGACTGGGCGCAGTACGCGCTGATCCGTCAAGCACGCTGATCCGGGTCTCGCGTCAAGTGGCCCCACCCGCCAGTCGGGTTTGGGGCCGTTTTTTTGAGGTGTTTACGACGTTCCGGCGCCGGCCTCCAAAAAAATCTCGGCGCCTGAAAACTTCATTTTTAGTTGGTATTCACTAACTTTCAAAAGGGCTAAGGACGGATTTCGGTAGAATAGGACGCTCTCGGCGGCTGGTCGGCGCATAAGGAATGCGCTGACCTCCACCATGCGAGATGTCAGATGGCAGTCCACCGGTGCTCCACAGATCGCCCACAAGTTGTTCAGTAACTGCTTCACCGATCCTGTGGATAACCTGTTCGTATCTTTGATGTTGTGGACCTGCAACGACCCTTTTGGACCCCGTTCCCGGATGTACGCGCTTCCCTTTTTGCCTACAATGAAGCTCCAACTACTGCAGTTGCCATTGCTTGTTGGTTCAGGGCGCGTCTCCAGAAGACGCGCCCTTTTTTCTTGCCTGTAGCACTCTGCGTACGAGCCAATTCAAGTACTTAAGCGTTCCCGTTGATGAATCACATCAGAAATTTTTCGATCATTGCGCACATCGACCATGGCAAGTCGACGCTCGCAGACCGTTTGATCCAACGTTGCGGCGGCCTCGCCGAGCGCGACATGGAAGCGCAGGTCCTCGACTCGATGGACATCGAAAAGGAGCGTGGGATAACCATCAAGGCGCAGACGGCTGCGCTGCACTACAAGGCGCTCGACGGCAAGGTCTACAACCTCAATCTGATCGACACGCCGGGCCACGTCGACTTCTCGTATGAAGTGAGCCGCTCGCTCTCGGCGTGCGAAGGCGCACTGCTCGTCGTCGATGCTTCGCAGGGCGTCGAGGCGCAGACGGTGGCCAACTGCTATACCGCGCTCGACCTCGGCGTCGAGGTGGTGCCGGTGCTCAACAAGATGGACCTGCCGCAGGCCGACCCCGAGACCGCGAAGGCGGAGATCGAGGACGTGATCGGCATCGATGCGAGCGACGCGATCCCGTGCTCTGCCAAGACCGGCATGGGCATCGACGAGATCCTGGAAGCGATCGTCGCCAAGGTGCCGCCGCCGCGCGGCAATCCGGAGGGCGCACTGCGCGCGATGATCATCGACAGCTGGTTCGACGCCTACGTCGGCGTCGTGATGCTGGTGCGCGTGGTCGACGGCCGCCTCGCCAAGGGCGACCGCATCAAGATGATGGCGACCGGCGCGAGCTACAACGCCGACAACCTCGGCGTCTTCACGCCCGCCAACGAGCCGCGCGAAGCGCTCGAGGCCGGCGAGGTGGGCTACATCATCGCGGGCATCAAGGAACTGCAGGCAGCCAAGGTCGGCGACACCGTCACGCTGATCAAGGGCGGCACCGGCGGTGCGGCCTTCACCGCCACCGAGCCGCTGCCGGGCTTCAAGGAAATCCAGCCGCAGGTGTTCGCCGGGCTCTACCCGACCGAGGCCAGCGAGTACGACTCGCTGCGCGATGCGCTCGAGAAGCTCAAGCTCAACGACGCCTCGCTGCACTACGAGCCCGAGGTCAGCCAGGCGCTGGGCTTCGGCTTCCGCTGCGGCTTCCTGGGCCTGCTGCACATGGAGATCGTGCAGGAGCGCCTGGAGCGCGAGTTCGACCAGGACCTGATCACGACCGCGCCGAGCGTGGTCTACCAGGTGCTCAAGAACGACGGCGAGGTCATCATGGTCGAGAACCCGTCCAAGATGCCCGACATCGGCCGCATGGCCGAGATCCGCGAGCCGATCGTCACCGTGCACCTGTACATGCCGCAGGACTACGTCGGCCCGGTGATGACGCTGGCCAACCAGAAGCGCGGCGTGCAGATCAACATGGCCTACCACGGCCGCCAGGTCATGCTGACCTACGAGATGCCGCTCGGCGAGATCGTGCTCGACTTCTTCGACAAGCTCAAATCGGTGAGCCGCGGCTACGCCTCGATGGACTACGAGTTCAAGGAGTACCGCGCTTCCGACGTGGTGAAGGTCGACATCCTGCTCAACGGCGACAAGGTCGACGCGCTGTCGATCATCGTGCACCGCAGCCAGTCGCAGTTCCGCGGCCGGGCGGTGGTCGCGAAGATGCGCGAGATCATCTCGCGCCAGATGTACGACGTCGCGATCCAGGCGGCCATCGGGGCCAACATCATTGCGCGTGAGACAATCAAGGCCCTTCGCAAGAACGTCCTGGCGAAGTGCTACGGCGGCGACATCACCCGCAAGAAGAAGCTGCTCGAGAAGCAGAAGGCGGGCAAGAAAAGAATGAAGCAGATCGGCTCCGTCGAGGTCCCGCAAGAGGCCTTCCTCGCGATCCTGCAAGTCGAAGACTGATCGAAAAATGGCATTCATCACCTCCCTGGTCCTCGCGGCCTTCGCCGGCTATGTCGGCGCCTGGTACTTCAACGTGATCGAGGGCAATTTCGCCTTGCTGCTGTTCCTGGCGACGGTGGTCACCGGCCTCTACTGGCTGGCCGAGCGCTTCTACTTCCTGCCGCGGCGCGAGCAGGCCGCCGCCAGGCTCGAGGCCTCGCTGGCCGAGCGCAACGCGCGTCTGGCGGGGCAGGGCATCAATCAGGTCGACACGATGGATGCCAAGGCGAGCGAGCGCCTGCTGATGCAGCCCTGGTGGCTCGACTGGACCGCCGGCCTGTTCCCGGTGATCCTGGTGGTGTTCCTGCTGCGCTCGTTCCTCTACGAGCCTTTCAAGATCCCGTCGGGCTCGATGATGCCCACGCTGCTGACCGGCGACCTGATCCTGGTCAACAAGTTCACCTACGGCCTGCGCCTGCCGGTCATCAACACCAAGATCACCGAAGGCACGCCGCTGGCGCGCGGCGACGTGGTGGTGTTCCGCTACCCGCCCAAGCCGAGCATGGACTACATCAAGCGCGTGGTCGGCATTCCCGGCGACGAAGTGGCCTACCTGAACAAGAAGCTCACGATCAACGGCCAGCCGGTCTCCAAGGTGGCCGCCGCCGACTACCTGGACGGCGAATCGATGCGCCTGCTCAAGCAGTTCGACGAGAACCTGGGCGGCAAGCAGCACAAGATCCTCAACGACGACGCCTCCCCGGCGTTCGTGCCCGGCGCCAGCGACTTCCCGTTCCGCGAGAACTGTCGCTATTCGGTCGAAGGCGTGGTCTGCAAGGTGCCCCCAGGCAACTATTTCATGATGGGCGACAACCGCGATAATTCGGCCGATTCGCGTTTCTGGGGCTTCGTGCCGGACAAGAACATCGTGGGCAGGGCCTTCTTCGTCTGGATGAACTTCGGTGACCTGGGACGCATCGGTCCGTTTCAATAAAAAAGCATTCCAATCAACTGCAAGCACCGTTCGAGGGGTATGAGGGCATGAGAGCACATCTGTCCGTTCGCAGCAGCGCCGCGCGGCAGCGCGGCATTTCGTTCATCGGCTTGGTGTTCGTCGCGGCCGTGCTCGGCTGCCTGGGCGTGGTGATCGCCCAGGTCATCCCGACGCTGATCGAGTGGCAGGCCATCGACAAGGCCGCCAACAAGGCCAAGGAAGGCACGACGGTGCCCGAGGTGCGCGCCATCTTCGATCGCGCCCAGGCCATCGACGACTTCAAGTCGGTCAGCGGCAAGGACCTCGACATCAAGAAGGTCGGCGACAAGGTGGTGGTTTCGTACTCGTACGAGCGCGAGATCCCGCTCTTCGGCCCGGCCTACCTCACGCTCAAGTACAAGGGCGAAACCCGCTGAACACGGCACCCAAAAAGGTGGATGGCAGCCTGGCCGCGTTGCAGGCGCGCCTGCAGCACACCTTCTCCGATCCGCGGCTGCTGCAGCTCGCGCTCACGCACCGCAGCTTCTCGGCCGACCACAACGAGCGCCTCGAATTCCTGGGCGACTCGGTGCTGAACCTGGCGGTCTCGCACCTGCTCTACCAGCGCCTGTCGGCGCTGCCCGAGGGCGACCTCTCGCGTGTGCGGGCCAATCTCGTCAAGCAGGACACCCTGCACCGCCTGGCGGTGGGCCTGGCGCTGTCGCCGCTGCTGCGGCTCGGCGAGGGCGAGGCCCGTTCAGGCGGGCCGAACCGGCCATCGATCCTGGCCGACGCGCTGGAGGCGCTGATCGGCGCGGTCTACCTCGACGCCGGCTTCGCCGCCGCCCAGGCGCTGGTTCACCGGCTCTACGAGTCGGTCGAGATCAATCCGCGCATGGAGGCGGCGGCCAAGGACCCGAAGACCGAATTGCAGGAATGGCTGCAGGGTCACAAAATGAAGCTGCCGGTGTACCGCGTGGCCGCCACACTGGGCGCAGCGCACAAGCAGACTTTCGATGTCGAGTGCGAGGTGCCCGAACTGGGCCTTCGCGAACGCGGCATCGGCGGCTCGCGCCGCGCCGGCGAGCAGGCTGCCGCGGCGGCCATGTTGATCCGGCTCAAGGCACGCGGCGGCGCGTGAAATCCAGAATGAACGACGCAATCAATCCCGCAGCGGAACCCGAAGACGCCGAAGGCGGCGAGGGTGCCGCTGGTCCCCAAGGCCCGCAGCACTGCGGCCTGATCGCCATCGTCGGCAAGCCCAACGTGGGCAAGTCGACGCTGCTCAACGCCCTGGTCGGCCAGAAGATCAGCATCACCTCGCGCAAGGCGCAGACCACGCGCCACCGCATCACCGGCATGCGCACGCTGGGCGCCACGCAGTTCGTGTTCGTCGACACGCCGGGCTTCCAGACCCTGCACGCGAATGCGCTGAACAAGTCGCTCAACAAGACCGTGCAGGGCGCGGTCGGCGACGTGGACCTGATCCTGTTCGTGGTCGAGGCCGGCAGCTTCACGCAGGCCGACGAGCGCGTGCTGAAGCTGCTCGGCAAGGGCATTCCGACGGTGCTGGTGGCCAACAAGCTCGACAACGTGCACCGCCGGGGCGACATCGCTCCCTGGCTCAAGAGCATGCAGGAGAAGCACGAGTTCGCCGAATTCGTGCCGATGTCCGCCAAGAACCCGAAGGACGTCGAGCGTCTGTTCGGCATCTGCGAGAAATACCTGCCCGAGCAGCCCTGGTTCTACGATGAGGACGAGCTGACCGACCGCAGCGAGAAGTTCCTCGCCGGCGAGCTGGTGCGCGAGAAGCTGTTCCGCCTGACAGGCGACGAGCTGCCCTATACCTCCACCGTCGTCATCGACAAGTTCGACGAGGAGCCGCCCCAGAAGAAGGGCCAGAAGCGCCTGCTGCGCATCGCCGCCACCATCGTAGTCGAGCGCGATGGCCACAAGGCCATGGTGATCGGCGACAAGGGCGAGCGCATCAAGCGCATCGGCATGGAGACCCGCGTCGAGCTCGAGAAGCTGGCCGACGCCAAGGTGTTCCTCGAGCTGTGGGTCAAGGTGCGCTCGGGCTGGGCCGACGACGAGGCCCGCGTCCGCTCGTTCGGCTACGAATAACAGGCAGATCCCCGGGCTTGCTCGCTTCGCATGGCCGCCGGCCCCCTTGCAGGGGGCAACGCCAGCGGCCCGGCAAAGCCGGTTCCGCGGCATTTGCCGGCCTCATCAAGCCTCGATGCTCGATTGCTCACTGACATGGCCACCCATCGCGTTTCGCACGAGCCGGCTTACGTCCTCCATCGCTACGACTGGAGCGAGTCGAGCCTGATCCTCGAAGTGTTCACCCGCCACCACGGGCGCATCGCGCTCGTGGCCAAGGGGGCGAAGCGGCCGAGCTCCAACTTCCGTCCGGTGCTGCTGCCGCTGCAGCCGCTGCAGCTCAACTACGGGGGAGACGCCGAGATCCGCACGCTCAAGGGCGCCGAATGGATGGGCGGGCACGTGATGCCGACCGGCGAGGCGCTTTTGTCGGGCTACTACGTCAACGAGCTGCTGCTGCGCCTGCTGGCGCGCGACGACGCCCACGAGGCGCTCTTCGATGCATACGCCGGCGTCGTTCAGGTGCTGGCGAGCGAACACGGCGGCGCGCAGGCCGCGGCCCAGGCGGCGGCGCTGCGTGCTTTCGAGCTGCTGCTGCTGCGCGAGGTCGGCCTGCTGCCGTCGCTCGACGTCCAGACCCTGACGCTGGAGCCGCTCGCCGGCGGGCTGCGCTACAGCCTCGTTCCCGAGGCCGGGCTGCGCGAGGCCGGCGACGACGAGGCCGCGCTGGCCGGTGCCGACTGGCAGGCCCTGCAGGCCGTGCTGGACGACCGTGCGCCATTTACCGCCACCTTGCGTGAAATTGCCACCATGAACGCCGGCAGCAACAGTGCCCTGCGCAACCAGTTGCGCGCGCTGCTCAACTACCATTGCGGCGTGTCCACGCTGCGTACGCGGCAAATGATGAGAGACCTGCAAGCACTATGAGCACTCCGGGCCAAGCCGGCGCCAGCGCCGCCACCTCGCTGTCCGTCAACCTCAACAAGGTCGCCCTGGTGCGCAACACGCGCCACCTGGGCATTCCGAGCGTGGTGAAGGCCGCGCAGGCCTGCCTGGCCGCCGGCGCGCACGGCATCACGGTGCATCCGCGGCCCGACGCCCGCCACATCCGGGCGCACGACGTGAGCGATCTTTCCGCGCTGCTCGCAAAGGACTGGCCGGGCATCGAGTTCAACATCGAGGGCAATCCTTTCCACAACCTGATGGACTTCGTGCGCACCCTCAAGCCGCACCAGGCCACGTTCGTGCCCGACAGCGAAACCCAGTCGACCAGCGACCACGGCTGGACCTTCCCCGAAGACGCCGAGCGCCTGCGTCCGCTGATCGCCGAAGCCAAGGCGCTCGGCGTGCGCGTCAGCCTGTTCATGGACCCGATTCCCGAGATGATGGCCGCGGCCAAGGCCGTGGGTGCCGACCGTGTCGAGCTCTACACCGAAGGCTACGCAGCCTCGCGCGGCACGCCGAACGAACAGGCCGTGCTCACGCGCTATGCAGAGTCGGCGCGCGCCGCCCTCGCGGCGGGCCTCGGCGTCAATGCCGGGCATGACCTGAGCCGGGACAACCTCACGGCCTTCCTGCGCGCCGTGCCCGGCGTGCAGGAGGTTTCCATCGGCCACGCCTTCGTCGCCGACGCGCTCGAGCTCGGCTACACGGCCGCCACGCGCGACTACCTGCGCTGCATCCGCGAGGCCCGGCAGCAACAGCAGCAGCAACAACAATGAGCGCCGGCGCCGCATGATCTACGGCATTGGCACCGACCTCTGCGACCTGCGCCGCATCGCCGCGACCTTCGAGCGCCAGGGCGAGCGCTTCGCCCGCAAGGTGCTGAGCGACGCCGAATTCAAGGTCTGGCAGGCCCGCAGCGCACGCTGGCCCAAGCGCGGCCTGAGCTACCTCGCCACCCGCTTTTCCGCCAAGGAGGCCTTCAGCAAGGCCATCGGGCTGGGCATGCGCATGCCCATGAGCTGGCGCTTGTGCGAGATCGCCAACCTGCGCAGCGGCAAGCCGGTCATCGTGCTGCACGGCGCGCTGAAGGAGTGGTTCGAGGCACAGGGCCTCACGGCCCACGTGACCGTGACCGACGAAACCGAATACGCCGCGAGCTTCGTGGTGGTGGAGAAGATATAGACATGACCGCCGGGCTCGCTGACCGCCCCCACGCGCCGCTGATCATCGACGTTGCCGGCACGGCACTCGCCGACGCCGACCGCCGTCGCCTCGCCGACCCGCTCGTCGGCGGCGTGATCCATTTCGCCCGCAACTGGCAGGACCGCGCGCAGATGACCGCGCTCAATGCCGAGATCAAGTCGATCCGGCCCGACCTGCTGATCTGCGTCGACCACGAGGGCGGTCGCGTGCAGCGCTTCCGCACCGACGGCTTCACCCACCTGCCGTCGATGCGCGCGCTCGGCGAACTCTGGATGCGCGACGCCCTGCGCGCCACCCAGGCAGCCACGGCCCTCGGGCAGGTGCTGGCGGGCGAGCTGCGCGCCTGCGGCGTCGACTTCAGCTTCGCACCGGTGCTCGACCTCGACTATGGCGGCAGCAGCGTCATCGGCAACCGCAGCTTCCACCGCGACCCGCGCGTGGTCGCGCTGCTGGCCAAGAGCGTGATGCACGGCATGCTGCAGATGGGCATGCGCAACTGCGGCAAGCACTTTCCGGGGCATGGCTTCGTGCACGCCGACTCGCACGTCGAGATCCCGGTGGACAAGCGCAGCCTCAAGGCCATCCTGGCAGACGATGCGAAACCCTACGACTGGCTGTCGGGCTCGCTCGCGGCCGTGATGCCGGCGCATGTGATCTATCCGAAGGTCGACAGGCGGCCGGCAGGGTTTTCGGCGAAGTGGCTGAAGGAGACCCTGCGGCAGCGGATCGGCTTCGAGGGTGCGGTCTTCAGCGACGACCTGAGCATGGAGGCCGGCCGCTACATCGACGGCGAGCTGCTCAGCTTTGCCGACGCCGCACAGGCTGCACTGGAGGCCGGGTGCGACATGGCGCTGCTGTGCAACCAGAGCATCGGCGACGGCGTGCCGCTCGACGGCTTGCTGGAGGGCTTCACTGCAGCCCGGGATGCAGGCCGCTGGTCGGGCAATCCGGACAGCGAAGCGCGCCGGCGCTCCTTGCTTCCCGACACGTCGGCTCCATCGTGGACGGCGCTCGCGGGCTCGGCGCAGTACCGCAGCGCCAGGCGCATCCTCTCGCGCGATGGCCTGACGGAGTAGGCCCATGCCGCTGTGCCTCAGTTTCTTCCCGCGCAAGGACGAGGCCGTGTTGCGCAACCATGCGCACTATTGCCGGTTGTTCGGCTATCCGCACCAGTGGGTCGAGGCTGATCGCATCCGCCACCCGGCATTGCGCGACAGCGCCAGGTACGGCCAGATCCTGCGCCACCTGCGCGCGCTGCCCGAGAACGACTGGCTGCTGTTCCTCGACGGCGACTCGATGGTGTTCCAGCCGGTTGCCATCGAAACGCTGATGCAGGGGCGGGATGCGCTGGTCGTCGAGGCGCCACCCATCGGCGACCGGCCCGGTCCGGCCATGACCAACATGATGGTGCTGCACAACACGCCGGCCAACCGCGCGATGCTGCTCGGGCTGATGGACGATGCAGGCAACGTCGTCGCGCTGGTGGACCGCAGCGTCGACGAGGCTGCGCGGCTGCGGCCGGCAGGCCTGCTGGGCTGCAATGCGATGGTCGGCGACATCTACGTCAACGTGTCGTGGCGCATTCCGCAATGGTTCCTGGCGCGCATCTTCGTGGTCCACCTCGGGCCGCTGTCGATCGCGGCGCCCGAAGGCGTGTGGCGCGAGGCGCTGCTGCACGACCAGAACCTGCAGGACATGCTGGCGGCGCAGGTCAACAACGCACTCTTCCATGGCCAGCCCGTGCTGCAGCCCGCTGCCTATCCGGCGCTGTCGGAGGAGCCGGTGTCGAGCTACAACGCCGATGCCGACATCGCCTTCGTCACGCTCTACACGCACCACGTCGGCAGCTACGCGCGGGTGTCCGAGCACAATGTGAAGCGCTACTGCGACAGGCACGGCTACGCCTACCACGTGTACCGCGCGATACCGCAAGCGGTCGATACCGGCATCGGTGGGTCCTGGGTGCGCAGCTGGCTGCTGCAGCAGCACATCGCGCATCACAGGTGGGTGATCTGGATCGACGCCGACGTGCTCTTCCTCAACCAGGGCCGCCGGATCGACGCTCTGCTCGAAGGGCGCGAACTGCTGCTCGCGAAGGACGTGGGCGGCTGGTCGTTCAACTCGGGCGTGATGGGATTCCTGAACACGCCCGGCAACGCCGAGCTGCTCGCGCGCATCTGGCAGCGCATCGGCGAGGTCGACGACAAGTCGGCGGTCTACAGCAGCCAGGGCGACCAGTACTACACGAACGAAGTGCTGGCGGGGGCGGGTCTGGTGAACGAACGCAGCATCGTCGACAACCTCAGCATCAACACGCCGCCGCACCTGGCTTCGGACGAAACCCTGCTGGTGCACTTCATCAATCTCGACGAGCCCTATCGTTCCGCCTACATGGCCTCGATGGACGCGCTTTCTAAGCGCCTGCGCTGATCGGGCCGGCTAGCCGTTTGCGGGCTGCGGCTCGGCAGCGGCTGGTACTGCAGGCTCCAGCCTGAAGACCCGCACCGGCAGCTGGCTGGACGCGGGCGCGAGGAACTGCGCGATCTCGGGCACCTCGAACTGGCGTTCCAGCCATTCCTTGTCCGCCAGACCCGCATTGAAGAAGATCTGGAGCAGCCGCAGGGCCTCGTGCCGCAGCGCGCGCGTCAGCGTCTCGTGCTCGACCAGCTGCAGCTCCGGCGCAGCGGCCGGCCTGAAGCTTGCGCGCGCCAGGATCAGCAGCAGCTTCTGCGCGAAGTCGAGCACCGGCGGCCAGTACAGGTCGTACAGCCTGGCGATCTCGTGCACATGCTCGACGCTCGATCCGGGCAGCAGGTAGCCCAGCACCAGCGCGCGCGCCCGCGAGGCCAGCGCTGCCGCGCGGGCCGCATCCACGGGCGCGGCCGGCGTGGCCGGCTTGTGGAGAAGCTCGGGGATCACCGCGAAGCGTGCGCCGGCAACTGCGCTCTTGCACAGCATGTGGAAGTCGTCGTGCGCCGTGAATTCCGGGTCGTGGCGCACGCCGCTGCGCTCCATGAAGGCGCGGCGAACCATGCAGGCCGACAGCATCAGCGGGCGCGGGCCGAAGAACTCCACCAGGATGTCCTGGTGCCGCTCGGAGAACTCGAACGGTCCCTCGTGCGTCTCGCACCAGCAGCCGACGATGTCGACGTCGGCACAGGCCTGGAGCAGTGCGGCCTGGCGCTGCAGGCGCTGCGGCGCAGGGACGTCGCCGACATCAGCGAAGACGATGTACTCGCCCTGGGCGTGCGCCAATGCAAGGTTGCGTGCGGTGGCGCGATCGAACGCGAAGGGCAGGGAAAGCAGCTGCAAACTCGCGATGCCTGATCGCGCCAACATGGCTTCGAGGCCGGCGATGCCTGCCTGGGCGACCAGCACCAGGTGAAGCTCCACCGCGGTCTGTGCCACCCATGCGCGAAGGCTCTGCTCCAGGTCTTCGAGCGAATCGCCGGCCGTCAGGCAGAGAGTGATGCGCGGCGGCGTTGCAGGCACGACGAAGCGGTCGGGCTGCTGGGCGCGCCAGCTCAGGAACCGCTCGATGGCCGGTCCGACCAGCGGGGCTGCGAATGCGCTGGTGAAGATCGCCAGGCCTTCGCGTTCGAGCCTTGCGCGGCGGGGCGCATCGGCAAGAAGCTGCTCGATCGTCTCGATGAGCTTCTCGTAGGGAGCGCCGACCACCGCCTTGCGGATCGACGCCTCGATCTCGCTGTCGGGGTACAGCTCGCAGACCACCGCCTTGCGGTGCCGCAGCAGGATCGACAGCCGCGGCACCTCGACGATGCGCGACTCCTCCCAGTTGTGGAGGTTGAGCACGATCTTCGCGCGGCGCATGAAGCCGTTGCGCTCTTCCAGCGTCCACGCGCGACCCCGGTTCACTTCGACCCGCAGGCCGCGCGCCATCAGCCCCTCGAGGATGTCGATGCGCCGGCGCGTCAGCGAGCCGAAGAAGACGACGTCGATGTCCTGCTGCTCGTCGGGGAGGATGTCTTCCAGCGGCAGGATCTCCGCGGCATCGCGCTCCCAGCCGAGCGCGACATAGTCCGCGTTCCGGTAGCCGAGCTGGCGGTGCCGCTGGAAGTTCGTCTTGCTGTACTCCCAGAGATAGCAGCGCTTGAGCACCTCGAGGTAGCGGTCGTTCCACGCGTGCGTGCCGTGCACCATCGGTTCGAAGTTGACGACGATGCAGTCGGGATGGTGCTGCTCGATGTGTTCCCACGGCACATCCCAGAAGAAGAACAGGATGTTGATCTCACCCGGCTCGATGTAGCAGTGGGTGAAGCGCGTGGGGTAGCCGAGACGTTCCGCTGCCAGCCTGAAGGCTTCGACGATGTCGCCGCAGGTCTCGTGCGACGAGAGCGAAGTGAAGTTGAGCCGGGGCAGTGTAGTCATGGCGGTGGCAGGGCGATGCCTGGTCGATTCAGTAGTGGCCCAGCACGTTGACCTTGTGGTAGTGGTCTTTCAGCGCCGAATGCAGCTGCAGTGCCTGTGCACGCGTTTCTTCAGCGGCTTCCTTGCCCACGCCGAAGAAGTACAGGTCGTGGCTGCTGCGGTCCTCGAAGAACCCCCAGACCGCGAACCATGCGTCGTGCTGCAGCAGGTCGGTGAAATCGGAGGCCGCGAGATTGCGATAGTGGTTCTGGCTCTGGCCGATGGTCAGCGGCGAGTCGAAGGGGTTGAACTCCACCGTGCCATGCTGGCGCCGGCCAGGAGTCGCGCAGGTCATGACGACCAGGCCGTCGTCCTTCACTAGACGCAGCATGTTGAGCCAGGTCTTCTTCCACTGGGGGTTGTGCTCCATCGCCTCGCACGAAATGACGACGTCCGTGCCGTTCGCGGCACCGCCGTAGTCTTCACCATGGCAGACGAGGTCGACGTCCTGGCCTTCCCCGACGTCGAGGCCGAGGTAGCTGCACTCCTGGAAGAACTCGCGGACCGAGCCGTTCAGATTGAGGCTGCCGATCTCGATGACCGACCGCCCGGTGAAGTAGGACGGCAGGAACTGCTTCACGCCGGCGACGAAGAATCGTTGTTGGGGATGTGACATGAACCTGGCTGCGTTGGATTGGCGCTTCGGCGGAAGCCGGGGGAATACAGGATCACCCGCCGCGCGAAGCCATCACTCGCCAGGTGCGGAGCCAGCCGCTGCATTCGCCCACAAGCGCTGTCCCCCCATGCCCAGGTGCTCCAGATACAGCCGGAGATCAAACTCGAGGCGATGATAGTCCGGCTCCATGTGCCTGCACAGCGCATAGAAGGCCTTGTCGTGCTCACGTTCCTTCATATGTGCCAACTCGTGCACAACAATCATCCGAAGTAGCGCCAGCGGCACTTCCTTGAACAGGCTCGCCACCCGGATTTCGCGCTTGGCCTTGAGCTTGCCGCCCTGCACGCGCGACACGGTGGTGTGGGTGCCCAGCGCGTTGCGGATCACGTGCAGCTTGTTGTCGAACATCACCTTCGACAGCGGCTCGGCCTTGCGCATGAACTCGCCCTTGAGCTCGTTCACGTAGGCGTAGAGCGCGCGGTCGGTCTGGATGTCGTGCACACCCTCCGGGTAGCGCTGGCCGAGGAGGGCGCCCAGCTTCTCCTGGGCCATCAGCTGGCGGACCTGCTCCAGCAGGGGTGCCGGATAGCCCGCCAGGTACTTCATGCAATGACCGTGAATGACCGGGTTCAGGCCGTCCGGCGCTGCGTGCTGGCTGCGCAGGCCAGGCCGGTGGCGACGCCGCCGAAGAGGTCGCCCTCGACCAGGTTCACGCCCGCGAAGCTCCTGCGCAGGGCGTTCTGGAAGGGCCGCAGCGCCGACGAACCGCCGGTGAGGTAGATCGCGTCGAGGTCGTTGCTGCGCAGGCCCGCGCGCTTGACGCAGGCGTGCGCGCAGGCGATCACGCTTTCCAGCGGCGCGGCCAGCTGCTGCGCCATGTCGTCGGGCGTGAGCGAGGCGGCGAGACCACGCTCGGCGCAATCCAGGTCGATGGCGGTCGCGGCGTCGCTCAGCGACACCTCGATCTTGGCCGCCTCCACGGCGCTCGCGATGCGGTGGCCGTGCCGTTCCTCGAGCACGGTCATCAGCCGGTCGTGCAGGCGTGTGTCGGCGTAGCTGGTGCGCAGATCCTTTGCCTGGCGAAGCGCCTTGGCGGCGTAGAGCCAGTTGATCAGGTGCCAGGACGACAGCTCGAAGAACACCTTGCTAGGCACCTCGCGCCCCTGCGGCCCGTGATGGCGGAATCCGAACTGCGGCATCACGCGCTCGAGGTTCAGCCGCTGGTCGAAGTCGGTACCGCCGATGTGCACGCCGCTGGTGGCCAGCACATCGTCGCTGCGGTCTTCGAGCGCGGCGCGCTCGGGCCCTACGCGCACGACGGTGAAGTCGGAGGTGCCGCCGCCGATGTCGACGATGAGCACGACGGATTCCTTGCTGATCCGCTGTTCGTAGTCGAAGGCGGCCGCGATGGGTTCGAGCTGGAACGAGATTTCCCTGAAGCCGGCCGCGCGCGCCGCGATACGCAGGCTTTCCTCGGCGCGCTCGTCGCGCTTGGGGTCGTCGTCCACGAAATGCACCGGGCGTCCGATCACCACGCGCTCGGGCATCTGGCCGAGCTCGCGGCCGGCGCGCACCGCCAGTTCGCGCAGGAAGCGGGCGATGATGTCCTCGAAGCTCACGAGGCCGTCGTAGATCGCCGTCTTCTCCTGCATCAGCGCACTGCCGAGCAGGCTCTTGAGCGAGCGCATCAGCCGCCCCTCGGTGCCCGAGAGGTACTGGCCGATGGCGTCGCGGCCGAAGTGGGTGGTGCGGTCTTCGGCGTTGAAGAAGATCGCGGTGGGCAGTGTGGTGGCCGCGCCCTCGATGGGCAGCAGGCGTGCTTGCGTGCCGACCCGGCAGGCGACAGCGGAGTTGGAGGTGCCGAAGTCGATGCCGATCGTCGGCAACGACGACGGTGCCTTCACGATCAGGATTCCCTGCGAAGCGCCGGGAACAGGATCACGTCGCGGATGCTCGGCGAATCGGTCAGCAGCATCATGAGCCGGTCGATGCCGATGCCGCAGCCGCCGGTGGGCGGCATGCCGTATTCGAGGGCGCGCACGAAGTCGTGGTCGTAGTACATGGCCTCGTCGTCGCCGCTGTCCTTGGCGGCCACCTGCGCATTGAAGCGCGCGGCCTGGTCCTCGGCGTCGTTCAGTTCGCTGAAGCCGTTGCCGAACTCGCGGCCGGTGATGTACAGCTCGAAGCGTTCCGTGACCTCGGGGCGCTCGTCGTTGGCGCGCGCCAGCGGCGAGATCTCGGTCGGGTGCTCCATGATGAAGGTCGGCTGCCAGAGCTTCTCTTCGACGGTTTCCTCGAAGAACAGCACCTGCAGGCTGGCGAGGCTGCGCTGCGAGAGCTTGTCCTTCTCCTCGTTCATGCCGAGCTTGCGCAGCGCGGCGATGAGCCAGGCGCTGTCGTCGACGCCCTGCGCCACGCCTTCGGCCTCGGTGTACTTGAGGATCGCCTCGCGGATCGTCAGGCGCTGGAAGGGCTGTGTCAGGTCGACCGGCTTGCCCTGGTAGGTGAGCTGCTGCGTGCCCACGGCCTTGTCGGCGATGGTGCGGATCAGCGTCTCGGTGAAGTCCATCAGGTCGCGGTAGTTCCAGTAGGCCGCGTAGAACTCCATCATCGTGAACTCGGGGTTGTGCCGCACCGAGATGCCCTCGTTGCGGTAGCTCCGGTTGATCTCGAACACGCGCTCGAAGCCGCCGACGATCAGGCGCTTGAGGTACAGCTCGGGCGCGATGCGCAGGAACATCTCCTGGTCGAGCGCGTTGTGGTGCGTCTTGAACGGCTTGGCGTTTGCGCCGCCGGGGATGGGGTGGAGCATGGGCGTCTCGACCTCGAGGAAGTCGTTGGACACCATGAACTCGCGCAGCGCGCTCACCGCCTTGCTGCGCGCGGTGAAACGCTTGCGGGCGGATTCGTCGGTGATCAGGTCGACGTAGCGCTGGCGGTACTTCTGCTCCTGGTCGGCCATGCCGTGGAACTTGTCGGGCAGCGGCCGCAGGCTCTTGGTGAGCAGGCGCAGCTTCGTGACCTTGACCGAGAGCTCGCCCGTCTTGGTCTTCATGAGCGTGCCTTCGGCACCGACGATGTCGCCGAGGTCCCAGCGCTTGAAGTCCGCGTACACGTCTTCTCCGACGGCATCGCGCGTCACGTAGAGCTGGATGCGCTCGGTGGCGTCCTGCAGCGTGGCGAAGCTGGCCTTGCCCATCACGCGCTTGAGCATCATCCGGCCGGCCACGCTCACCGAAACGGCCTGCGCCTCGAGGGCCTCGCCGTCGGTGGCGCCATGGGCCTCCACGAGCGCCGCGGCGCGATGGCCCGGCTTGAAGTCGTTCGGGAATGCAACGCCCTTGCCCTCGGCCTGCGCCGCGCGCAGCTGCGCGAGCTTTTCGCGGCGTTCTGCGATGAGCTGGTTTTCGTCGGCGGGAGCGGGAGGAGGCGAGGGGTTCTTTTGATCGGACATGGGAGGCGGATGGCGCGCAACCGGGAGCGTGCGCGGGCCCGGCATTTTAGCCGATCGGGTTTGAATAAAACCTGCCCAGAGCGCCCGTCAATCCTGCGCCATGCGCTATGAAAATTGGAGCGACCTATTCAGTGATACCGGTGCGTGCCAGCAGATCGCTGACCAGCTCCAGCCGCATCAGCGGGCTGTCGAGCTCCATCAGCCGCTGCCGCAGCTCGAGCTGCATCGGCACCAGCTCGCACCATCTGTTGGCCACCCAGCCGCAATCGTCGAAGCGGTAGGGCTCGGCGATCGGCAGCCGCACCGCCCCGCCCTGGGCGCGCTTGCGCTCCTCGAGGGTGCCGACCAGGCGCTGCAGCGCGGTGGAGGTATGCCGCAGGTCGTCGGGAATCTCCAGCGCGACGTCGTCGTTCACCGCCTCGACCTCGGCGACCCAGAGGCCATGCTTCTGCAACTCGTTGCTGCGGACGCGAAAGCGCTGCGTGCCGACGCATTCGATCTGCAGCAGGCCGCTTTGCGGCGACTCGAACTCGCGGATCATGGCCAGCGTGCCGATGGCGGCGAAGCTCTCGGCATCGGCGCCGGCCTTGCGCACCTCGCTGCCGCTGGTGAGGCTCACCACGCCGAAGGGCGCGTCGGCCTTGCGGCACTTGCCGATCATGTCGAGGTAGCGGACCTCGAAGATGCGCAATGGAAGAAGGCCGCCGGGAAAGAGCACCGTTCCGAGCGGAAACAATGGCAGTGAATGCAAAAGGGGTTGTGTCGTCATCGATGAGCCTTGCGTGGCTATCATCGCATTCCCCTCACGGCCGCGTCTCATGCTCTACCAGATTCCCTCGTTCCTTCTCGACGTGATCGTCGGTCTGCTCGGCGGCGCCTGCCTGCTGCGCCTGTACATGCAATACCACCGCGTGCCCTTCGGCAACCCTCTCGGGCGCTTCGTGTTCGCGATCACCGACTGGATCGTGCTGCCGCTGCGGCGCATCGTGCCTTCGGTGAAGCGCTGGGACCTCGCCAGCCTGATCGCGGCATGGCTGCTGGTGATGCTGAAGTTCCTGCTGCTGTGGCTGCTGGCGGGCAGCCTCGGGCGCATCGCGACCCTGCCGCTGGTGTCGCTGGTGGGGCTGATGCAGCTGGCCGTCTCGGGCCTGACGGCGCTGCTGGTGGTCTATGCGGTGCTGTCGTGGATTCCGGGCGCCTCGCCCATGCTGCTCGACCTGATCTCCCGCCTGGCCGATCCGCTCGTGCGGCCCTTCCGCCGCTTCATCCCGCTGATCGGCGGAGTCGACCTTTCGCCGCTGGCTGCCATCGTGGTGCTGCAGGTGATCGCGATCGTGCTGGGCAACCTGCTGGTCTTCGCTTATCAGCTGACGTTCTGACCTCCTGAATACAAAAGGGCCCGGATGCATCGCACCCGGGCCCTTTTGTTTTTCGATCGCCTTTCGGTCAGCTCACCGCATCGGCCGGCTGGCGCAGCAGCATCGCGAGCGTGTTGGCGATGGTCTTGCGCAGTTCGCGGCGGTCGCTGATGAAGTCGATGGCGCCCTTGGTCTGCAGGAACTCGGCGCGCTGGAAGCCTTCGGGCAGCGTCACGCGCACGGTCGATTCGATCACGCGCGGGCCGGCGAAGCCGATCAGCGCCTTGGGCTCGGCGATCACCACGTCGCCCACGAAGGCGAAGCCTGCAGACACGCCGCCCATCGTCGGGTCGGTCAGCACGCTGATGTAGGGCAGGCCCTTCTTCGCCAGGCGCGTGAGCGCGGCATTGGTCTTGGCCATCTGCATCAGCGAGAGCAGGCCTTCCTGCATGCGCGCGCCGCCGGTGGCGGTGAAGCAGATGAACGGCACCTTCTGCTCGATGGCGGTCTCGACGCCGCGCACGAAGCGCTCGCCGACCACGCTGCCCATGGAGCCGCCCATGAACTCGAACTCGAAGCAGGCCACGACCACGCTGATGCTGTGCACCGAGCCGCCCATGACGACCAGGGCGTCGGTTTCGCCGGTGTTTTCCAGGGCTTCCTTCAGGCGCTCGGGGTACTTGCGGCTGTCCTTGAACTTCAGCGCGTCGACCGGCAGCACTTCCTGGCCGACTTCGTAGCGGCCCTCGGCGTCGAGGAACGCGTCGAGCCGCGCGCGGGCGCCGATGCGGTGGTGATGGCTGCAGCTGGGGCAGACGTTCTGGTTGTGCTCGAGGTCGGTCTTGTACAGAACGGTCTCGCAGGCGGGGCACTTGATCCACAGGCCCTCGGGCACCTGGCGGCGCTCGGACGGGTCGGTTTGGGCGATCTTGGCGGGTAGCAGTTTTTCAAGCCAGCTCATGGGGGCTCCTTGTGTTGGCGGTGATTATCGACCAGCCGCGTTCTTGGCCGTCGCGGCAGGCAGGGCGTCGAGCGCCTCGCGGATGCCCGCGAGGAATTCGCGCACCGCCGGCACGACCTTGTCGCGGGGCTGGTCCTCGATGAGTTGAATGATCTTCGTGCCGATCACGACCGCGTCGGCGGCCGAGCCGATGGCCTGCGCCGTGCGCGCGTCGCGGATGCCGAAGCCCACGCCCACCGGGATGCTCACGTGTTCGCGGATGCGCGGGATCATGCGGCCGACGGCCTCGGTGTCGAGGTGGCCGGCGCCGGTCACGCCCTTGAGCGACACGTAGTAGACGTAGCCGCTCGCGATGCGCGCGACCTGCGCCATGCGCTCGTCGGTGCTGTTGGGTGCCAGCAGGAAGATCAGGTCGATGCCGGCGGCCTTCAGCTCGGCGGCGAAGGCCTCGCATTCCTCGGGCGGGTAGTCGACCACCAGCAGCCCGTCGACGCCGGCTGCGGCCGCGTCGCGGATGAAGGACTTCTTGCCGTGCACCAGGTCGTAGCGCTCGACCGGGTTGGCGTAGCCCATCAGCACCACTGGCGTGGTCGTGTCGGTCTTGCGGAAGGCCGCGACGATGGCGAGCACCTGCTTCATGCCCACGCCCAGCGCCAGCGCGGCTTCGCCGGCCTTCTGGATCACGGGGCCGTCGGCCATGGGGTCGGAAAAAGGCACGCCCAGTTCGATCACGTCGGCGCCGGCCTCGACCATGCTGTGCATCAGCTCGGGCGTGATGTCGGCGAAGGGGAAGCCCGCTGTCACGTACGGGATGAGGGCGCGGCGGCCGTCTTTCTTCAGGGCCTCGAAGGTGGCTGCAATGCGGCTCATCACTTGCCTCCCTTCACGCTCAGGCCGCGCATCGAGGGGCGGTCGTAGAAATCGACGCCCGACAGGTCGGCGACGGTGCCGATGTCCTTGTCGCCGCGGCCCGAGAGGTTCACCAGGATCGACTGGTCGGGGCGCATGGTCTTGGCGAGCTTCAGCGCATGGGCCACCGCGTGGCTGGATTCGAGCGCGGGGATGATGCCCTCCGTGCGGCACAGGTAGTGGAAGGCGTCCAGCGCCTCGGTGTCGGTGATGCCGACGTACTCGGCGCGGCCGATGTCGGCCAGGTACGCGTGCTCGGGGCCCACGCCGGGGTAGTCGAGGCCCGCGCTGATGCTGTGGGTCTCGGTGATCTGGCCGTCCTCGTTCTGCAGCAGGTAGGTGCGGTTGCCGTGCAGCACGCCGGGGCTGCCGCGCAGGATGGAGGCCGAGTGCTTGCCGCTGTCGAGCCCTTCGCCCGCGGCCTCGACGCCGATCAGGCGCGTGCCGGTGAACGGGATGTAGGGGTGGAAGATGCCCATCGCGTTGCTGCCGCCGCCCACGCAGGCGATCACCACGTCGGGCTGCTTGCCCTCCGCCTCGCCGGTGATGCCGTCGGCCGCGAGCATGGCCGGCATCTGCTCGATGCACTCGGTGCCGATCACGCTCTGGAAGTCGCGCACCATTGTCGGATAGGGGTGCGGGCCGGCGACGGTGCCGATGATGTAGAACGTGTTCTCCACGTTGGTGACCCAGTCGCGCATCGCCTCGTTGAGTGCGTCCTTCAGCGTCTTGCTGCCCGACTCGACGGGAACCACGGTGGCGCCGAGCAGGTTCATGCGGTAGACGTTGGGGCTCTGGCGCTTCACGTCCTGGCTGCCCATGTAGACCACGCACTCGAGGCCGTAACGCGCGCAGATCGTGGCGGTGGCCACGCCGTGCTGGCCGGCGCCGGTCTCGGCGATGACGCGGGGCTTGCCCATGCGCCGCGCGAGCATCGCCTGGCCGATCACGTTGTTGATCTTGTGGGCACCGGTGTGGTTCAGGTCTTCGCGCTTCAGGTAGATCTGCGCGCCGCCCATTTCGCGGCTGGTGCGCGCCGCGTGATAGATCGGCGAGGGACGGCCGACGAAGTGCTTGAGCTCGTAGTGGAATTCCGCGAGGAACGCCGGATCGTCCTTGAACTTCGCGTACGCATCGCGCAGTTCGTTGATCGCGTGGGTGAGCGTCTCGCTCGCGAAGGTGCCGCCGTAGTTGCCGAAGTGGCCGGTGGCGTCGGGTTGCTGGTAGTTGCTTTGCATGGTTCTCGATCGGTGGGCCGCAGCCCGACGAACGATCGGCTGCGGCGGCTAACTGGAGAAGGACGCGTCGGCAGCCCTGACTGCTGCGACGAATTGCCGGATCTTTCCGGCGTCCTTGAGGCCCTTGTTCCCGGGACCGTCGATTTCGACGCCCGAGCTCACATCAACGGACAGCGTCTTGCAGCGCGTCCGCAGGATGCGAATGCCATCGCCCACGTTTGCAGGTGTGAGCCCACCACTCAAGACGAGGTGAGCGTCGACGGCGGGTGGAAGAAGTGACCAATCGAATGCCTTGCCGCCACCGCCATAACCTTCGACATGCGCGTCGAGCAGGATGGCCTGGGCGTGGGAGTAATCGGACGCGTATTTTACGAGGTCGAAGCCGGCCCCGGCATCCCCCAGCGGAATACGGGCGGCGCGCATGTAGCGGAAGCGCCCACCGCCGGCGGCTTCTTCGCATTGCTGCGGGGTCTCTTCGCCGTGGAATTGCGCGATGGAGCCCTTCACCTGGGTGAGCGATGCTATGACTTTGGTAGCGTCCTCGTTCACGAACAGCAGGACTGGCGTGATGAACGGCGGCAGGCGCGAGGCCAGTTCGGCAGCCCGCTGCGCCGTGACGGCGCGCGGGCTCTTCGGATACAGGACAAAGCCGACGGCGTCAGCACCGGCTTCCACCGCCGCATCGACGTCGGCTTCACGTGTCAGGCCGCAGATCTTGATGCGGGTACGGGGCAGGGCAGGCGCGCTCATGGCGGGCCATCATACGGAGCCCCGCCGGCCTGCAGCGTGGCTTCATCCGGCAGACCCCACTTGGCGTCGTACAACGGGCCCATGAAATAAAGGCCGTCAGCGGAAAAGGTGGGCGCCGCCGCGTCGCGGCTGCGTGCCGCGAGCACCTGCGAGATCCACTCTGGAGGCGCATCGCCCCGGCCGACGCGCAGCAGGCAGCCCATCAGGTTGCGGATCATGTGGTGCAGGAACGCATCGGCCTCGAATTCGAAGTGCCAGCGGCAGCGCTCGCCGTCGCCGACGCGGGTGATCTCGATGCGCCGCAGGTCCTTGACCGGCGAGCGCGCCTGGCAGGCCGAGGCGCGGAACGAAGTGAAGTCGTGCTGGCCGATCAGCAGCGCCGCGGCGGCGCGCATCGCATCGCCGTCGAGCGGCCGCATCGACCAGCCGACGCGGCCTGCGTCCAGGCTGGGCCGCACGGGGGACTGCGAAAGCACGTAGACATACCGACGGGCGAGGGCGCTGGCGCGGCAATGGAATTCATCAGGCACCGGATGCGCCCATTGCACCGCGATGTCGTCTGGCAGGAAGCGATTGGTACCGCGCGCCCAGGAGAAGGGTTCGCGTATGGCGGTGGTGTCGAAGTGAACCACCTGCATCAGGGCATGCACGCCGGCATCGGTGCGGCCGGCGCACAGGGTCCTGATCGGCTGCGCAGCGAACTGCGCGAGCGCGGCTTCGAGCTTGTCCTGCACCGTGCGGCCGGAGGACTGGCTCTGCCAGCCGTCGTACGCTCGGCCGTTGTACCGGATGCCGAGCGCCAGCCTCACGAATTCAGGGGACCGAGAAAAGCGAGCCGCGAAGCTCGCTCAGCGCAGTTCCGCGAGCAGTTGACGGGCTTGCGACTTGAGGTCGCCTGCGCTTTCGGCTTCGACTTCCTCGACCAGCGAGCGGGCGCCTTCGACGTCGCCGATGGCCTGCAGCTCGCGGGCCAGCGACAGCTTCACGGCGTGCGGGCTCTCGTCGCCTTCGTCGTTTTGCGCGGCGGCCGCAGCGGCTGCCGGCTTGGCGGCTTCAGCGGGACGCGAAGCGGGCAGTCCGGCCAGCGCGCTCATGTCGAACTCGATGAAGCCGGAGTCGGCCGGCAGAGCGTTGCGCAGCATGGCGGGGCGGGTGTTGTCCGCATCGCTCAGGCTCAGCGAGCCGGGCAGCGTGTCGGCCGACAGCGCGCCGGGGGCGGTGTCGAAGTCGTTCTCGAGGTCGACCGGCGTCGTCAGCGCATGGCCGTTCGACAGCGGCGGCGCGGGGCGCGCCGTCTGCGGAGCGGGTGCATAGGCCGACTTCGGCAGGCTGGCGCCGACCGGCGAGTGCTGCGGGGCTGCCGGTGCCGGTGCAGGAGCGGGGGCCGGCGGAGTGGTCAGGTCGAGATCGAAATCCAGCGGCGCGACCGAAGGCACGAAGGCAGGCGGTGCCACGGCCACCGGGGGCGAGACCACAGGAGCCGGTGCTGCGGGCTTGGCGGCAGCGCTCAGGGCGCTTGCGAAGGCGGCCGTTTCGGCAGCGCTGGCGCCGCTGCTGCGGGGAGCGCCCGATTCGTACAGCGGGTTGCCCGGATCGAGGTCCTTGCCCATGTCGACCACGCGGTTCCAGTCGGAGCCCGCGCCGCCCGTCAGCTTGTGCACTTCGGTGGCGAGGCTTTCGTAGGCACGCACGTCGCGGCGCTTGGCGTGGATCTCGAGCAGCTTCAGGTGGATGGCGGTGCGGTCCGGGTTCAGGCGCAGCGCTTCGCGCAGGATTTCCTCGGCCTGCAGGTCGCGGCCGTAGGCCAGGTACACATCGGCCTCGGCGACCGGGTCCACGTCGCCAGCGTCGAGCTGGCTCGGGGAATACGAGAGCGAGGAGACCGTGGAGTCGCCACGATGCTTGGTGTCCACCGACTCGCCGCCGCTGGCGCCGAAGAACGAGTCCTTCGGAATGCGGCTTTCGAGGAACACGCTTTCGCTCATCTCCTCGCGGCGACGGCCCAGCACGCGGTACAGCAGGAAGCCGACCAGCAGCGCGATCAGCGCAGCGCCCGCGAGCATCAGCGGGTTGTCCATCAGCTCTTCGAGGAAGGTGGGCTCCGGCGGCGGGGGCGGCGGAGCCGGCTTCTTCACGGCTGGCTTCGGCGCAGCGGCCGCAGCCGGGGCGCTTGCGGCTGCAGCAGCAGGCGCGGCCGCTGCATCTGCCGCGGCAGGCGGCGTAGCGGCCGGCGCGCCTGCAGCGGGGGATTCGGCCGGAGCGGCTGCCGGGGCAGCGGGTGCTGCAGCCTGGGCCGTGGCTTCAGGAGTGGGGGCAGGGCTCGGAGCTACGGCGGCCGGCGCGGGTGCCGGCGCTGCAGCAGGTGCCGGTGCGGGAGCTGCGACGGGCGCGGCGGCAGCGGCAGGAGCCGGCGCGGGGCTGGCAGCCGGCGGCGCCACCGTGGCGCTGGTGTTGGGAGCGGGAACCGGAATGCCCGGCGTCACCGGGGCCGGGGCAGCGGCCGGCGCTGCGGCGGACGATCCAGCGCCCGTGGCCGCCTTGAGCTTGTTCAGCTCGTTGATGTTCTTCGACAGCTCCGCGACGCGGTTGCTGCTGTCCTGCGCCTGGCGGGCCTGCGCGACTTTCTCGTCGGCGGCGCGGGCGTTGGCGTTGCCTTGCGAGATCGTCAGCTTGTCCGGGGAGCTGGCCGCCGCATTGCGGTCTTCCACGTTCGCCTGGACCTTGCCGGCGGCCTTGCGGCTCGCGGCGGCGACATTGGTGGTGGGCGCGTTGTCGGCCAGCTTCTGGCGGTAGGAGCCGAAGTCGCGGCTCTGCGCGGTGACGGTGCGGCGGGCTTCGGCCGGCGAAACGGCGGATGCCTCGGCGGCGCTCGGCAGGTCGAGCACTGCGCCGGCCCGCATGCGGTTGACGTTGCCGCCGACGAAGGCGTCGGGGTTGGCCATCAGCAGCGCGACCAGCATCTGGTCGAGCGACACGTCGGCAGGCTTGTAGGCTGCAGCGATCTTGCCGGCGGTGTCGCCGCGCTGCACCGTGACCTGCTCGCCGCTGCCTCCGCCGCTACGGGCCGGGGCCGCCGGAGCGGGAACTGCAGCAGCCGGTGCGGCTGCTGCAGGCGCGGGAGCGACAGGAGCGGCGGACGGTGCCGTCGCCACCACGGGCGGACGCTCGCGGCGCGCGCGAGCCGCAGGGGCTGCGCGTTCGACCGGGGCGCTGATCTGGGGCGAAATGGGAGCCGCCTGCGGTGCCGCAGCCTGGCGCGTGGCCGGCGGATCGAGCAGCACCGTGTAGTCGCGCACGATCCGGCCGGAAGCGCCGTTGGCTTCGAGCAGCAGGTCGATGAACGGGTCGTTCAGCGGACGGCTGCCGGTCAGGCGAACCACATACTGGCCGCCGGCGCGGCGCTGCAGCGTCGCCCTGACGTCGCTGAGCGCGGAGTTGTATGGCACGCCGGCGTTCCTGAACGCTTCGGCCGTGGCGATGTTGATCTTCAGGCCGTCCGCTTCGTTGGCGGCCATTTCCGTGACATCGATCTCCGCGCGCAAGGGCTCGCCGAGGGCCGACTGCACCTTGAGCTGCCCCAGCGTGAAGGCGCTGGCGTCGACGCTGGCGATGCCCATGGCCACGGCTGCCGCCGCGCCGAGGATGGAGAGGCGCCAACCGTTCGACGGCAGAGGCGGGCGAACGGCCGATGGGCTGGCCGCAGGCAACAGATGTCTTGTCATGCTGATAGGGGGCGGCTCAGGCCCGGAATTTGTAAGAGGACGTTAGCATCATCACTGAGCACTGACAAGGCAATGCGCTTGTTCTACCCAGTGCGCGCATACTTACGCACACATCTTCCGTTGCTTGAAGGCAACAATTCGTGTTTCAAAAGCCTGAGCAGCCCTCATCAGGCTTCGAGCAGGATGCGCAACATGCGGCGCAGCGGTTCCGCGGCACCCCACAGCAGCTGGTCGCCGATGGTGAAGGCGCCGACGTACTCCGGGCCCATCGCCAGCTTGCGGATGCGGCCGACCGGGATGTCCATGGTGCCCGTCACGGCCACCGGCGTCAGGTCCTTGACCGTGGCTTCGCGCGTGTTCGGCACGACCTTGGCCCAGGGGTTGTCGGCAGCGATCATCGCCTCGATGTCGGCCACCGGCACGTCCTTCTTGAGCTTGAAGGTCAGGGCCTGGCTGTGGCAGCGCATCGCGCCGATGCGCACGCAGAAACCGTCGACCGGCACGGCGGCGGTGCCGAAGCCCGCGCCCTGGCCGAGGATCTTGTTGGTCTCGGCGCCGCCCTTCCACTCTTCCTTCGACATGCCGTCACCCAGGTCCTTGTCGATCCAGGGGATCAGCGAGCCGCCCAGCGGCGCGCCGAAGTTGGCCGTCTCGGCGGCGCTGAGCGTCTGCTGCTTGTGCAGCACCTTGCGGTCGATCTCGAGGATGGCCGACTTCGGGTCGTCCAGCAGGGCGCGCACTTCGGCGTTCAGGGTGCCGAACTGGGTCAGCAGCTCGCGCATGTGCTGAGCGCCGCCACCCGAGGCCGCCTGGTAGGTCATGCTGGTCATCCACTCGACCAAGCCGGCCTTGTAGAGGGCGCCGACGCCCATGAGCATGCAGCTCACGGTGCAGTTGCCGCCGATCCAGTTCTTGCCGCCCTTGGCGAGCGCGTTCTCGATCACCGGCAGGTTGACGGGGTCGAGCACGATGATCGCGTCGTCCTTCATGCGCAGGGTGGACGCGGCGTCGATCCAGTGACCGGTCCAGCCGGCGGCGCGCAGCTTGGGGAAGACTTCGCTGGTGTAGTCGCCGCCCTGGCAGGTGATGACGATGTCGCACTTCTTCAGTGCTTCGATGTCGTTCGCATCCTTCAGCGCGGTTTCGTTCTTGGCCATGGCCGGGGCCTTGCCGCCGGCGTTGGAGGTCGAGAAGAAGACCGGCTCGATGAGACCGAAGTCGCCTTCGGCCTGCATGCGGTCCATCAGGACCGAGCCGACCATGCCGCGCCAGCCCACGAGGCCGACCAGAGGTTGAGATGCGTTCGCCATTTCAGTTTGCCCTTATGAAAAAAAGAAAAGTTGTCTTTTTTGCGCCCGACTCGTCGAGCCGGGGAGGGGCGTGACGAAGCGGGCTGCGGTTAGCCGGTAATCGTCTTTTTGGTGATTGCTGCAACGACCGCGTCGCCCATCTCGCGGGTGCCGACGCGCTTGGTGCCTTCAGACCAGATGTCGCCCGTGCGCAGCCCGGAGGCGAGCACGTCCTTGACCGCCGACTCGATACGGTCGGCAGCTTCGGGCTGGTTGAGGGAGAAACGGAGCATCATGGCAGCGGACAGGATTGTAGCCAAAGGATTGGCAACCCCTTTGCCGGCAATGTCGGGGGCGCTGCCGTGGCTGGGCTCGTACAGGCCCTGGTTGCTCGAATTGAGCGATGCCGAGGGCAGCATGCCGATGGAACCGGTGAGCATCGCGGCCTCGTCGGAGAGGATGTCGCCGAACATGTTGCCGGTGACCACCACGTCGAATTTCTTGGGCGCCTTCACCAGCTGCATGGCCGCGTTGTCGACCAGCATGTGGTCGAGTTCGACGTCCGGGTATTCCTTCGCGATGTCGAGCATCACGTCTTTCCACAGCTGCGAGGTTTCCAGCACGTTGTTCTTGTCCACGCTGGTCACGCGCTTGCTGCGCTTGCGGGCGGCCTCGAAGGCGACGCGGGCGATGCGCTCGATCTCGGGGCGAGAGTAGCGCATGGTGTCGAATGCCTCCTCGGCGCCGGGGAAGTGCCCATCCGTCGCGACGCGGCGGCCGCGCGGCTGGCCGAAGTAGATGTCGCCGGTCAGCTCGCGGATGATGAGGATGTCCAGGCCCGCGATCAGCTCGGGCTTCAGGCTGGAGGCGCCTACCAGCTCCTCGTAGCAGATGGCCGGGCGGAAGTTGGCGAACAGGCCCAGGTTCTTGCGCAGCCCCAGGATGGCCTGCTCGGGCCGCAGCGGCCGGTCGAGCTTGTCGTACTTCCAGTCGCCGACGGCGCCGAAGAGCACCGCATCGGCTTCCTTGGCGAGCTTGAGCGTCGATTCCGGCAGCGGATGGCCGTGCGCCTCGTAGGCCGCGCCGCCGACCAGCGCCGATTCCGTCTCGAACTTCAGGTCGAGAACGTCGAGCACCTTAACGGCTTCCGCCACGATTTCGGTGCCGATGCCGTCACCTGGGAGAACTGCGATTTTCATTGGGTCTTGGATGGTTGAATGAGAGAGGAATCAGGCTGTCCGGACGCGAAGGTTTCGCGCACTCTGCGTCCGGATGTCCGTTTCGTTTCGAATCAGGAAATCATCGTATGCGCCAGCCAGGGCTTCTGCGCCAGGCGCTCGGCTTCGAAGGCCTTGATCTTGTCCTTGTGGCGCAGCGTGAGGCCGATGTCGTCCAGGCCGTTGAGCAGGCAGTACTTGCGGAAGGCCTGCACGTCGAACGCGAACTCCTGGCCGTCGGGCTTCACCACCACCTGGCGCTCCAGGTCGATGGTCAGCGTGTAGCCGGGGAAGGCGAAGGTCTCGTCGAAGAGCTGGGCGACCTGCGCCGCGGGCAGCACGATCGGCAGCAGGCCGTTCTTGAAGCTGTTGTTGAAGAAGATGTCGGCGTAGCTCGGCGCGATGATCGCGCGGAAGCCGTACTGGTCGAGCGCCCACGGCGCATGCTCGCGCGACGAGCCGCAGCCGAAGTTCTGGCGCGCCAGCAGGATCGATGCGCCGGCGTAGCGCGGCTGGTTCAGCACGAAGTCGGGGTTCGGCTTGCGGCTGGCCGGGTCCTGGCCGGGCAGGCCCGGGTCGAGGTAGCGCCACTCGTCGAACAGGTTCACGCCGAAGCCGGTCTTCTTGATCGACTTGAGGAACTGCTTCGGGATGATCGCGTCGGTGTCGACGTTCTCGCGGTCCATCGGGGCCACGAGGCCCTTGTGCACGGTGAATTGCTTCATGGGAGTCTCTTTTCTTCCTTCTTGCAGCCCGCTCAGGCGAACGTGCGGACGTCGACGAAATGGCCGTGCACCGCGGCGGCCGCGGCCATGGCCGGGCTCACGAGGTGGGTGCGACCGCCCGCGCCCTGGCGGCCTTCGAAGTTGCGGTTGCTGGTGGATGCGCAGCGCTCGCCGGGTTCCAGGCGGTCGGCGTTCATCGCCAGGCACATCGAGCAGCCGGGCTCGCGCCATTCGAAGCCCGCGGCCTTGAAGATCTGGTCGAGCCCTTCGCGCTCGGCCTGTTCCTTCACCACGCCCGAGCCGGGCACGACCATCGCGAGCTTCACGTTCTTCGCGACCTTCTGGCCGAGCTTCTTCACCACGGCGGCGGCTTCGCGCATGTCCTCGATGCGGCTGTTGGTGCAAGAGCCGATGAACACCTTGTCGATGAAGATGTCGTTCATGGCCTTGTTGGGCTCAAGGCCCATGTAGACCAGCGCGCGCTCGATGGCGCCGCGCTTGTTGGCGTCTTTCTCCTTGTCGGGATCGGGCACGCGGCCGTTGATCTCGACCACCATCTCCGGCGAGGTGCCCCAGGTCACCTGCGGCTGGATCTGTGCGGCGTCGAGCTCGACCACGGCGTCGAACTTCGCGCCCGGGTCGGACTGCAGCGTGCGCCAGTAGGTCACGGCCTGGTCCCATTCGACGCCGGTGGGCGCGAGCGGGCGGCCCTTGACGTAGCTGATGGTCTTCTCGTCGACCGCCACCAGCCCGGCGCGCGCACCGGCCTCGATGGCCATGTTGCACACCGTCATGCGGCCTTCCATGCTCAGGTCGCGAATCGCCGAGCCGGCGAACTCGATGGTGTAGCCGGTGCCGCCGGCGGTGCCGATCTTCCCGATGATGGCCAGCACGATGTCCTTGGCGGTGCAGCCCACGGGCAGCTTGCCTTCGACCTTCACCAGCATGTTCTTGGCCTTCTTGCCCAGCAGCGTCTGCGTGGCCATCACGTGCTCGACCTCGCTGGTGCCGATGCCGTGCGCCAGCGCGCCGAATGCGCCGTGCGTGGAGGTGTGCGAGTCGCCGCACACGACGGTCATGCCCGGCAGCGTCGCGCCCGATTCGGGGCCGATCACGTGCACGATGCCCTGGCGCTTGCTCAGGAAGGGGAAGAACGCGGCCGCGCCGAACTCGGCGATGTTGTGGTCCAGCGTGGTGACCTGTTCCTTGCTGGTCGGGTCGGCGATGCCTTCGTAGCCGCGCTCCCAGCCGGTGGTGGGCGTGTTGTGGTCGGCGGTGGCCACCACCGAGCTGATGCGCCACAGCTTGCGGCCGGCCTCGCGCAGGCCTTCGAATGCCTGCGGGCTGGTCACTTCGTGCACCAGGTGGCGGTCGATGTAGAGGATCGCGGTGCCGTCTTCCTCGGTGTGGACGACGTGTTCGTCCCAGATCTTGTCGTAGAGCGTGCGTGCCATGTCGGTCTCTTCTGTCTTTCGTGGGGAAATGGAATTGTCCGTGGTTGCGGCCTAGGCCGCGAGCTGTTCGCCGCCGTCCGCGGCCGCGTGCAGGTGGTTCACCAGCGAGCGCGCCGCCACGGGCAGGGTGGAAAAATCGCGAGCCACCAGCCTGATCTCGCGCGCGGCCCAGGCGTCGTTGAGCGCCACGCTCACGAGGCCGTGGCCGATGCCGTTGCGCATGAGTTCGAAGGCGCGCTGCGGCATCACGCCGATGCCCAGGCCGTTCTCGATCATGCGGCACATGGCGTCCAGGCCGGTGACGTGGATGCGCAGCTTGATGCTGCGGCCTGCGTCCAATGCGGCCTCGTGCATCGCGACGTAGATGGAGCTGTTGGTGTGCAGGCCGACGTGGTCGAAGTCGAGCGAGTCGACGAAATCGATGCTGCCCCGCGCCGCAAGCGCATGGCCCGTGGGCACGATCAGCGCGAGCCGGTCGTGCCGGTAGGAAAGGCTCTGCAGTTCGCCCGCGCCGCCGGCCACGTGGCAAACGCCGAGGTCGGCCGCGCCTTCCTGCACCGCGCGGATCACCTCGCTGCTGAGGTGCTCCTCGAGGTCGATCTTGATGGCCTCGTGGGCGCGCGTGAACACGCCCAGGTCTTCAGGCAGGAACTGCACGATCGCCGAGATGTTGGCGTGCACCCGCACATGGCCGCGCACGCCGTCGGCGTATTCACTGAGCTCGCCCTGCATCTTCTCGAGGCTGTAGAGCACCGAGCGCGCATGGTGCAGCAGGCTTTCGCCGGCGGGCGTGAGGTCGACGCCGCGCGCATGGCGGTAGAGCAGGGTGGTGCCGAGCGTGGCCTCGAGGTCCGACAGCCGCTTGCTGATGGCCGAGGCCGCGATGAATTCGCGCTCCGCCGCACGGCCGATGCTGCCCAGTTCGCACACGGCCACGAACAGCTGCAGCGACGTGAGGTCGATGCGGCGGGCGAAGTTGCGTTCGGAGGTGCTCATGGCTTGCTGGCATCGCGGTTTGCGATGGGGTGGGCTATTTTCCCTGATTTTGACGCTCATCCCTTCGCAAAGGGAGATGGGTCAGCTGCCCGGCTGAGATGGGCGGTTCGCCCCCCGACAGATCGGCGCCGCCCTCAATCGCTCGTTCGGGGGATGTCTCATAAGTGTTACCGCGCGTATCATCACCGGGCAAATTGTTAACTTAGAACTAAATTCTGATGAATATCTGTTTTCGCAGCCTGTGGAATGAGGCGTTGGGAGCCTGGGTCGCCGTAGCCGAAATCTCCAGGTCCCACGTCGCATCGCGCAGTGTGGCGAAGGCCCGTAGCGGCGTCGAATCGGGCGACCCGGTGCGCCGGCTGTTCCGCCTCAGCGCGCTGATGAGCGTCGTGGTAATGCTCGGTGCGGCGCCATTCGTTCCTGCGTTCGCGCAGAGCGTGCTTGTCGGTAATGCCGGCGAGGGCGGAGTGGGCGAGGGTATCGGCGGCAACGGGGGCGCCGGCGGGATCGGCGGTGGAGGAGGGGGCGGCAGCGGAGGCGCTCTTGCCGGCGGCGGCGGCGGCGGCTACGGCGCAGGCGGCGGCGGTGCTGGCTTCACCTACGGGTCCAACAGCGGCGGGGCCGGTGGCCCCGCAAGGGGGGGCGACGGCGGCTCTGACAACGCGGGTCTCGGCGGCGCCGGCAACCTCGGCGGCGGGGCAGGCACCGACGGCGTCCAGGGAGCCCAAGGTCCCTTCGGCCCCAAGCCGGGCGGCAGTGCCCTGAGCGGCATCGCCGAAGGCTCGATCTCCGGCGGACTCACGAGCGCGACCTTCGCGACCGACAGGTCGGTGAATGGCTTGCTGGGCATCGGCGGCAGCGGCGGAGGCGGCGCCGGCGCCAGCGGCTCGGCTGCAGGCGGCAGCGGCTCGAGCGGCGGCGCTGGCGCACTCAGCATTTCAGCGGGGACCACGACCGTGACCGGCGCGGTCGTCGTCGGTGGTTCGGGCGGCGGCGGCGGCGGCGGCAGCGGCAATGCGAACGGCGGCGACGGCGGTGCCGGCGGTAGCGGCCGCCTGACCGTCGCCGGCGGCAATCTCGTTGCGGACAGCATCGTCGTCGGCGGCAGCGCCGGCGGCAATGGATCGGGCGCCGCCACGCGCGGCCTCGGCGGCGCGGCCGGCAACGGTACGCTGACCTTCACGGCCGGAAGCATGAGCGTGGCGAACGGCGTCACGGTCAACGGCAACGGCCTGGTCGACTTCAAGCCTGGCGCCGGTACGCAACTCACGGCCGGATACGCCATCACGGGCGCCGGCGGCGTTTCGCAGTCGGGCGCAGGCACCACGGTGATGACCGGCACCAACACCTACACCGGCGGCACCGCGATCAGCGCCGGCACCTTGCAGATCGGCGCGGGCGGCACGGCCGGCAGCATCGTCGGGAATGTCGGCAACGACGGCACGCTGGCATTCAACCGGTCGGACTCCGTCACCTTCGGCGGAGTCATCGCCGGCAGCGGGCAGGTGCATCAGATCGGCAGCGGCACGCTCGAGCTCACGGCCGTCAACAGCTACCAGGGCGGCACGCTGATCGATGGCGGAACACTGCGCGTGGCCAGCGACTCGGCGCTCGGCGCAGCGACGGGCGCTTTGAGCTTCAACCGCGGCGGCACGCTGCAAACCACCGCCGCCTTCACGAGCGGGCGCGACGTGACGCTGCTCGGAAACGGCAACATCGTGAGCAAGGGCGCCGTGTCGATGAGCGGCGTCTTCACCGGCAGCGGCGCGCTCGACGTGCAGGCCGCCACGGGCGACATCACGCTGACCAATGCCGGCAACGATTTCGGCGGCGCCGTCAGCCTGGGTGGCGCGACCGTGCAGATCAACGACAAGAACGCCCTCACGCTGGGCACGCTGGCCACCGGCGCGCTCACCGTCACGAGCCATGGCGACCTCCTGTTCCAGGGCCGCGGTTCGGCATCGTCCATCGATGCCCGCAGCAACGGCGGCGCGGTGACGCAGACCAGCGCGCTTTCGGTGACGGGCGCCATGTCCGTCGACGCGGGTGCGGGGAGCATCGCGCTGAACAACGCGGGCAACGACTTCAGGGGCGATGTCTCGCTCGCCGGGCAGAGCATTTCCATGACCTCCGGCGGCGACCTCTCGGTGGTCTCGCTGACCAATGGGGTCAACGGCGCGGTCGGCCTGGTGGCCGGCGGCGTCCTGACGCTGGGTACGGCGATCGACACCGGCACGGCGGCGCTGACGCTGGCCTCCAGCGGCGGCGCTCTCAACGTCGATCACGCCCTGAGCGGGGGCACCGTCTCCATCACCGGCAGCAAGGGCGTGATGCTTCAGGCCGACGTGCGCACCAAGGGCACGCTGACCCTGGCAAGCGACGCCAGCGTGCTGCAGACCGCGGGCACCGTGACCGCCGGCACCCTGACGGGCAATGCCGGTGGCGACGTGTCGATGAACCTCTCCAACCAGATCGCGGCGCTGGGAGACTTCACCGCCGCTGGCGCCTTCAGCCTCAGGAACATGCAGGCGCTGCAGGTCGTGGGCAACGTCGCTGCGTCGAGCGTGGCGCTGGACGTGGCGCCGGGCGTGCTGGTGACCGGCTCGATCAGCGCCACGGGCAGCAAGGGCGAGTCCATCGCGATCGCCAGCGGCACGCGCCTGCAGGTCGGCAATGGCGGCACCGTCGGCGTGCTCATCGGCAACGTGACCAACGACGGCGCGCTCGCCTTCGACCGCGCCGACACGGTGGCTTTCGCCGGCGCCATCGCAGGCAAGGGGGCGCTGGTGCAGCAGGGCACGGGCACCCTCGTGCTCACCGGCGCCAACAGCTACACCGGCGGCACCTCCGTGAAGGCCGGCGTGCTGCAGGGCAGCGCCACCAGCCTCCAGGGCGACATCGTGAACGATGCGACGGTGGTCTTCGAACAGACGAAGGCCGGCGGCAGCGGCACCTACGCCGGCAGCATGAGCGGCACGGGAAGCCTGCGCAAGATCGGCGACGGCGAACTGGTTCTCGCCTCGGCCAACACCTACAGTGGCGGCACGTCGGTCGAAGCCGGCACGCTCAACGCCAGCGTCACCGGCGCGCTCGGCCAGGGACCGGTCTCGGTCGCCAACGGCGCGGCCTTGCTGTTCAGCGGCAAGGCCGACATGGGTGCGGTGACGCTGTCCAACCGTGCCGACGGCCTCATCGACTTCATCGGCAGCGTGACTGCGGGGCAGGCCACCATCGTGAACGGCAAGGGCGGCACCGTGCGCATCAGCGAAATCGCGGCCGCCGGCACGTCGATCGGCTCGCTGGGCGGGGCGGGCCAGGTGCTCCTCGGCGCGAAGACTCTGACCACCGGCGGGCTGAACGCCGACACGGAAATCTCCGGCGTCATCTCCGGCACGGGAGGTTCGCTGGTGAAGGTGGGAACGGGCACGCTGACGCTCTCTGGCGCCAACACCCACACCGGCGGCACCGTGCTGCGCCAGGGCCGCCTGAATGTCGGCAGCAACCAGGCGCTGGGCACCGGCACGCTGTCGATGGACGACGACACGACCCTGGGCTTCAGCGCGGACGGCCTGACCATCGCGAACGCGATCCGGTTGACGGGACAGCTGGATCCGATCATCGACACGGGTGCGTTCTCGGGCACCCTCAGTGGCGCGATCTCCGGCGGCGGGTTCATCACGAAGGAAGGCTCCGGCACGCTCACGCTGTCGGGCGCCAATACCTACACGGGCGCCACGAACGTGGCGCAGGGCACGTTGAAGGCCGGGGCGGCCAACACCCTCAGCGCGGCCTCGGCGCACAGCGTGGCGACCGGCGCCACGCTCGACCTTGCGGGCTTCAGTCAGACAGTGGCCTCGCTCGCCAACAGCGGCACCGTTTCGCTGGCGGGCGCGACGGCCGGCACGACGTTGACCGTGCGCGGCAACTACGTGGGCAACAACGGCGTGCTCAGGCTGGGAACGGCGCTCACCGGCACCGGCCCATCGGACCGCCTGGTGATCGATGGCGGCACCGCCAGCGGCAAGACCAGCGTGCAGATCGCCAACCTCGGCGGCCTGGGCGCGCTGACCACCGGCAACGGCATCGAGGTCGTCAGCGCGATCAACGGGGCCACCACCACGGCGCAGACGACGAAGGATGCCTTCTCGCTGGCCGGCGGCCACGTCGACGCCGGCGCCTACGAGTACCGGCTGTACGCGGCCGATGCCAACGGCGCGGGCGAGAACTGGTACCTGCGCTCCAGCACCAATGCGGTAGCGCCGGGCACTCCAGCCACCTCCGGCGCCCCGGCTCCTGTGATCACGTACCGGCCGGAAGCCTCGCTCTACGCCGCGCTCCCCGGCCAGCTGCGCCAGGGCAACCTCGCGATGCTCGGCGACCTGCGCAAGCGCGTGGGCGACGATGACGTGAAGGGCAACCCGAGCACCTCGACCAACCCTGTCGGCTCCGATCGCCGCGCCTGGGCCCGCGTGCTCTCCACCGACATCGACATCCAGCAGGGCGGCACGGTATCGCCGTCGAGCAAGGGCCGCCTCACCGGCTTCCAGGCCGGCACCGACCTGCTGGCCACGCCGAACTGGCGCGCAGGCATCTACGTCGGCCAGCTCGACGGCGACGCGAGCGTGCGCGGCTTCGCCAGCGGCATCCAGAACCTCGGCGTGGGCCGCAACGACCTGCGCAGCCAGTACGTGGGCGTGTACGGCACCTACACCACCGACGGCGGCTTCTATGCCGACGCCGTGGTGCAGTCGGGCCGCCATCGCTACACGGTACAGCCGCTGGCCAGCCTGGGCGTGGGCGGCACGGGCAACAGCCTGCTGGGCTCCATCGAGGTGGGGCAGTCCTTCGCGCTGGGCGACAGCGGCTGGCGCATCGAGCCGCAGCTGCAGCTGATCCACCAGCACATGGACCTGGGCAACTCCGCGATCGCGGGCGCCATCGTCCAGCCGCAGGCCGACCGCGGCTGGATCGCGCGCGCGGGCGTGCGGGTCAAGGGCGAGATCGCCACGGGGCTCGGCACGCTGCAGCCGTATGGGCGCTTCAACGTCTACCGGACATCGAGCGGCGCGGACATCGCCCGTTTCGTGAACGGTGCGACCACGACCGACATCGTAGCGCCGACCGGCGGCACGAGCACCGAGCTTGCGGGCGGCTTCACGCTTGCCTTGGGCTCCTCGACCAGCCTCTACGGCGAAATCGGCAAGCTCTGGGCGAGCGGCGGCAACGCCAGGGTCAAGGGCTCGATCAACGGGTCGGTGGGCGTGCGCGTGAAGTGGTGACGGACTGCGATCAGTCCGCAGGAACCCCGTCGCTCCAGGCGCCCCAGTTGCCGACGATGGCATCGACCAGGGGACGGCCCGCGACCAGCAGATTGGCGGTCGAGATCGGAAACCCGCCCGACTCGGCCGACAGAGAGGCGTAGGCGGTCTGCCCCGGATGGGGCCGGTCGAAGTTCGAGGCGGTGCGCAGCACGGCCACGCGCTTCAGGTCCAGCAGGCCGGCGCTGGCGCCCCGCTTCAATGCCTCGTAGGTGGCGTTGTCTTCCTGCTGGGTGGTGCAGTACCTGCCCTGTCCGTCGGTCACCAGCGAAACCCAGCGCGTGGCCGTCTCGCCCAGGTATTTGCCGTGCCAGTAGGTGTCTCCGGCCGCGGTGTCGCACTGCAGGACCGAGGGGCGAGCCCTGGCCGACGGCTGCGGATAGCTTGCGCGATAGGCGCGCGCCTTGTCGCTGTCGGCCAGCGGCGCGTTGGCCGACAGCTTCAGCGCCTTCTGGAGCAGCTTCTCGTCGAGGCGGAAGACCTCGGTGCGGTACTCGAACTTCGGCTTGGAGTCCGGATCCCTGGCGCCGATGCCGAAGTAGCCGGATCGCCAGGTCGCCGGCATCTCGCGGGCGTCGATCTCGTGCGCGATGCCGAAGTCGACGAGATACCGGGCCCAGGTGGCCGAGCCGATGGTGGAGACATTGGGGTCGACGCCGGCGATGCCCGCCACCAGGAAGTAGGTTTTCGAGAGGTCGAACTTTCCGCTGAACACCAGCGCGGTGATCGAGGCGGCCGCGTTCGTGTGCCCCATGCCGGTGGTGACCTGGCACACCCCGTCGGCGTTGCAGCGTACCGCCGGGTCATCGGCGGACAGTCCGGGCACCTTGATCTCCCGGTTCAGCTTCAGCGGCTCGAGCCACACCTGCGCCTCGGGCTTGAACATGCTGATGATGAGGACCTTCACGGCCACCTGTTGCTCCGGCGCGCCTTGTGTCGCTGAAGGCGGCGCGGAGCGGGTCGCATCGCTCGCGCAGCCGAGCAGGGCGGACGCGGCGAGGGCCATGCAGGCCGCACTTGAAGACAAACCGACTATCCGTCTGGAAGCTGCCATCTGCTTTCTCCTTTTTCGTCGAACCAACAGGAAGCAAGGAAGGAGACCGCAATTTACAGGCCAAAAAAAAGCTGCCCGAAGGCAGCTTCTTTGATGGCCGGGCCGGACGGCCCGGATGGCGGATCAGCGAGCCGAGATCGGCTTCACGTCGCGCTTGGGCGAGCCTTCGAACAGCTGGCGCGGGCGGCCGATCTTGTACTCGGGGTCGCCGATCATTTCGTTCAGCTGGGCGATCCAGCCGACCGTGCGGGCCAGCGCGAAGATCGCGGTGAACAGCGGCACCGGGATGCCGATGGCGCGCTGCACGATGCCCGAGTAGAAGTCGACGTTCGGGTACAGCTTGCGCGACACGAAGTACTCGTCTTCCAGGGCGATCTTCTCGAGCTGCTTGGCCAGTGCGAACAGCGGGTCCTTTTCCAGGCCCAGCTCGGTCAGCACTTCGTTGCAGGTCTCCTGCATCAGCTTGGCGCGCGGGTCGTAGTTCTTGTACACGCGGTGGCCGAAGCCCATCAGCTTGACGTTCGAGTTCTTGTCCTTGACCTTCTTGATGAACTCGCCGATCTTCTCAACGCCACCTTCCTTCTGGATGTCGTAGAGCATGTTCAGCGCCGCTTCGTTGGCACCGCCGTGGGCAGGGCCCCAGAGGCAGGCCACGCCGGCCGCGATGGCCGCGAAGGGGTTCGTGCCCGACGAGCCGCACAGGCGCACCGTCGAGGTCGAGGCGTTCTGCTCGTGGTCGGCGTGCAGGATGAAGATGCGGTCGAGCGCGCGCTCGAGCACCGGGTTCACCTTGTACTCCTCGCACGGCGTGGCGAACATCATGTGCAGGAAGTTGCCTGCATAGCTGAGTTCGTTCTTCGGGTACATGTACGGCTGGCCGATCGTGTACTTGTAGGCCATGGCCACGAGCGTGGGCATCTTCGCGATCAGGCGGATCGCAGCGATCTCGCGGTGCTCGGGATTGTTGATGTCCGTGCTGTCGTGATAGAAGGCCGACAGGGCGCCCACCAGGCCGGTCATGATGGCCATCGGGTGCGCGTCGCGGCGGAAGCCGCGCAGGAAGAACTGCATCTGCTCGTTGACCATCGTGTGGTTCGTCACGAGCTTCGTGAAGGTGGCCTTCTTGGCAGCGTCCGGCAGTTCACCGTACAGCAGCAGGTGGCAGGTCTCGAGGAAGTCGCAGTTGGTCGCGAGCTGCTCGATGGGGTAGCCGCGGTACAGCAGCTCGCCCTTGTCGCCATCGATGTACGTGATGGCCGACTGGCAGGCGGCGGTCGACATGAAGCCCGGGTCGTACGTGAACATGCCGGTCTGCGCATACAGCTTGCGGATGTCGATCACGTCGGGGCCAACGGTGCCCTTGTAGATCGGCAGTTCGACGCTGTCGCCGCCGTTGCTGAACGACAGCGTGGCCTTGGTATCGGATGCTTTCATTTCGGTTTACTTTCAGAGGTGGATTCAGGGCGAAGGAGAAATTGCAGGGCGCTGCGCGCCGTCGGTGCGCATGAGCTGCAGCAAGGCGACCACCTCGGCCCCGGCCCATTCGGGCTCGGGCTCCTTTCTGCGCAGAAGGAGGTCGAGGAGATCGTTGTCCGACAGGTCCATCAATGTCTCCATCGCTCCCGCCTGACCCACGGTCATGCGGGATTCGTGCCGCTCGAAGAAGCGGGCGATGAACAGGTCGTTCTCGAGCAGCCCGCGCCGGCAGCGCCATTTGAGTTTGCTCAGCGCGCGTTCGCTGAGCAGCTCCTGGGAGTCGACGGCGGATTGCATAGGGACTTTCTGAAGAACTGCTGGACCGCGGGGCTCAGATGGCGCGGCGCACCATCAATTCCTTGATCTTGCCGATGGCCTTGGTGGGGTTCAGGCTCTTGGGGCACACGTCCACGCAGTTCATGATCGTGTGGCAGCGGAAGAGGCGGTACGGGTCTTCCAGGTTGTCCAGGCGCTCGGCGGTGGCCTGGTCGCGGCTGTCGGCGATGAAGCGGTAGGCCTGCAGCAGGCCGGCGGGACCCACGAACTTGTCGGGGTTCCACCAGAAGCTCGGGCAGCTCGTGGAGCAGCTCGCGCACAGGATGCACTCGTACAGGCCGTTGAGCTCCTCGCGCTCCTCGGGCGACTGCAGGCGCTCCTTCTCGGGCGGCACGGTGTCGTTCTGCAGGTAGGGCTTGATCGAGTTGTACTGCTTGAAGAACTGGGTCATGTCCACGATCAGGTCGCGGATGACGGGCAGGCCCGGCAGCGGCTTGAGCACCACGGTGCCCTTGAGCGTGTTCATGTTGGTCAGGCAGGCCAGACCGTTCTTGCCGTTGATGTTCATCGCGTCGGAGCCGCAGACGCCTTCGCGGCACGAGCGGCGGAACGACAGGCTCGGGTCTTGCGCCTTGAGCTTCATGAGCGCGTCGAGCAGCATGCGCTCGTGGCCGTCGAGTTCGATCTCGACCGTCTGCATGTAGGGCTTGGCGTCCTTGTCCGGGTCGTAGCGGTAGATCTGGAATGTGCGCTTCATCGTAGTGACCTTGTGAATGCTTTGTATGAGCTGACTGTGAGCCGCTCGCTTAGAACGTGCGGACCTTCGGCGGAACCGAGGCCACGGTGAGCGGCTGCAGCTTGACCGGCTTGTACGAGAGGCGGTTGTCGGCGCTGTACCAGAGGGTGTGCTTCATCCAGTTGGCGTCGTCGCGGCCCAGCGGCGCGACCGGATCGTCGGCCGGGCGCTCGTAGTCTTCCACCGTGTGGGCGCCGCGGCATTCCTTGCGGGCGGCAGCCGAGACCATGGTGGCCTGCGCCACTTCGATCAGGTTGTCTACTTCCAGCGCCTCGATGCGGGCGGTGTTGAACACCTTCGACTTGTCCTTCAGGCCGATGGCCTTGACGCGCTCGCGCACGGCGGCGATCTTGACCACGCCTTCGTCCATCGAGGCCTGCTTGCGGAACACGGCCGCGTGCTGCTGCATGACGGCGCGGATCTCGCCGGCCACGTCCTGGGCGTACTCGCCGCCGGTGGAGGCTTCGAGGCGGTTCAGGCGCTCCAGCGTGCGGTCGGCCGCGTCGTTGGGCAGGGGCTTGTGTTCCTTGAGCTTGTCGTTGAACTCGACGATGTGGTTGCCGGCGGCGCGGCCGAACACCAGCAGGTCGAGCAGCGAGTTCGTGCCCAGGCGGTTGGCGCCGTGCACGCTCACGCAGGAGCATTCGCCCACTGCGTACAGGCCGTTCACCACGGCGCTGTTGTCCTCGCCCTTCTGCACCACGACCTGGCCGTGGATGTTGGTCGGGATGCCGCCCATCTGGTAGTGGATGGTCGGCACGACCGGGATGGGTTCCTTGGTGATGTCGACGTTGGCGAAGTTGACGCCGATCTCGTACACCGAGGGCAGGCGCTTGTGGATGGTTTCCGCGCCAAGGTGGTCGAGCTTGAGCAGCACGTAGTCCTTGTTGGGACCGCAGCCGCGGCCTTCCTTGATTTCCTGGTCCATCGAGCGCGAGACGAAGTCGCGCGGCGCCAGGTCCTTCAGCGTGGGCGCATACCGCTCCATGAAGCGCTCGCCGTTGCTGTTCAGCAGGATCGCGCCTTCGCCGCGGCAGCCTTCGGTCAGCAGCACGCCCGCGCCGGCCACGCCGGTCGGGTGGAACTGCCAGAACTCCATGTCCTGCAGCGGAATGCCCGAGCGCGCGGCCATGCCGAGGCCGTCGCCGGTGTTGATGAAGGCGTTGGTCGAAGCCTGGAAGATGCGGCCTGCGCCGCCGGTGGCCAGCAGCACGGTCTTGGCCTGCAGGATGTGCAGGTCGCCGGTTTCCATTTCGAGGGCGGTCACGCCGACCACGTCGCCTTCCTCGTCGCGGATGAGGTCGAGCGCCATCCATTCGACGAAGAACTGGGTGCGTGCCTCGACGTTCTTCTGGTAGAGCGTGTGCAGCATCGCGTGGCCGGTGCGGTCGGCCGCGGCGCAGGCGCGCTGCACGGGCTTCTCGCCGTAGTTGGCGGTGTGGCCGCCGAACGGACGCTGGTAGATCGTGCCGTCGGGGTTGCGGTCGAAGGGCATGCCGAAGTGCTCGAGCTCGTACACGACCTTCGGTGCTTCGCGGCACATGAACTCGATCGCGTCCTGGTCACCGAGCCAGTCGGAGCCCTTGATCGTGTCGTAGAAGTGGTAGTGCCAGTTGTCCTCGCTCATGTTGCCGAGCGACGCGCCCACGCCGCCTTGCGCAGCGACGGTGTGCGAGCGGGTCGGGAACACCTTGGAGAGCACGGCCACGTTGAGGCCGGCACGTGCGAGTTGCAGCGAGGCGCGCATGCCGGAGCCGCCGGCACCGACGATCACGACGTCGAACTTGCGCTTGGTGATTTTTTCTTTTGTGTAGGTCATGGTGGGTCAGATCTTCCAAAGCACTTGAATGGCCCAACCCGCACAACCGACAAGCCAGACGATGGTGAAAACTTGCAGCACGAGACGGATGGCGACGGGCTGGATGTAGTCCATCCACACGTCGCGCATGCCGACCCAGACGTGGTAGAGCAGGGCGACGATCACGGAGAAGGTCAGGACCTTCATCCACTGCGCGGCGAAGATGCCGGCCCACAGGTCGTAGCCGATGGGGCCGCGGGTGAAGATCAACTGCGCGAGCAGCACGATCGTGAAGAGCGCCATCAGGCAACCCGTGATGCGCTGGCTGAGCCAGTCGCGCAGACCGTAGTGGGCGCCGACGACGACGCGCTTGGAGCCGTAGTTCACAGACATGGTTGGCTCCTTCTCAGTACAGGCCGAACAGCTTGGCGCCGAGCACGACAGTGAGCAGGATGCTCAGTGCCAGCGTGGCGATGGCCGAGGTGTTGCCGAATTCCTTGTTCACCGCGGAGTGGCTCACGTCCATCCAGAGGTGACGCAGGCCGGCGATGAAGTGGTGCAGGTAGGCCCAGATCAGCGCGAGCGCGACGAGCTTGAAGAACCACCCCGGAACGAAACCAAGGCCGCTGTTGAAGGCGGCCTTGAAGCGGGCGAACGAATAGTCGGAGGACAGCGAGGTGTCGAACATCCAGATGATGAACGGCATCAGCAGGAACATCAGCACGCCGCTGACGCGGTGCAGGATCGACACGATGCCCGCCGGCGGCAGCCGGTAGGTGGTGAGGTCGGTGAAGGCGTTGATGTTGCGGAATTCGCGACGCTTGGGCCGGGGAGGAGTTGCAAGCTCTGTCATTGGGGGATGGGCTTTCGTGGCTTTTGTGACTTGTTGGCTTGTTGCTTGTTCTGAGAGCGAACGCTTTTGTTTCTTATGGGGAAGTGCAAACAACGCAAAATTCTATTGCAATGCACCATCACGCTGCGGACGCATGCGAGTCAGTGCACCGTTGCAGTCGGATGCTATTGACTTCGTAGCGCAATGCTCACGTTGCATGCGCGCGCTGGCGCGCCTGTGTTCGGCTTTCATCTGCATCGGGATCAGCCCAGCTGGTTCCTGTAGTGGTGCGTGTCGGTGCGATAGAGACCGCGGCGCAGTTCCATCGGGGTGTCATGGTAGGTGTGTGCCACGCGTTCCACGCTCAGAAGGGGCATCTGCGGCGGCACGTCGAGCAGCGCGGCCTGTTCGGCATCGGGCAGCACGGCGCGGATCTTTTCTTCGGCGCGAACCATGCGCACGCCGAATTCCGTTTCGAAGAGCGCGTACATCGGCCCGGGCCACGCGCGCAGCCGCTCGGCGGTGAGGCCCTTGAAGGGGGCGCCCGGCAGCCAGAGGTCTTCGAGGATGGTGGGGACGCCGCCGTAGGCGAGCACGCGGCGCACCTGCAGCACGGCGTCGGCGGTGCGCAGGCCGAGGGCGCGCGCCACGTCGGCGGATGCGCGCAGGCGCTTGCAGTCGACGATGGTGCGAACGGCCGGGCCCTCGGTGCTCGGGTCGCCCTCGTCGGGCACGAGCTTGAGGAAGCGGTACTGCACATGCTGCTCGGCATGCGTGGCGACGAAGGTGCCCTTGCCCTGGCGGCGCACCACCAGGTTCTCGGCCGCGAGCTCGTCGATGGCCTTGCGCACCGTGCCCTGGCTCACGCGGTAGCGCACGGCCAGGTCCATCTCGCTGGGGATGGGTTCGCCCGGCTTCCACTCGCCCGCCTGCAGGCTCTGCAGGATCAGGGTCTTGATCTGCTGGTAGAGCGGACTGAAGGACGGCGTCGCGGGCTCGTCGAAAGGGGTGGGCGTGTTCATGGCAGCTGTGGGGTGCGCCTTGGCGGACCCCGAGAGGATATCTTATATAAGACATAAGACGGGGCTCATCGAATCGGCTTAAAATGCTGCCGGTCTCGCGCTGCGGGAAGGTGTTTCATCCCGCAGAACCCCTGGCGCCCCACGAGAGCGCCGACACCGTTTCATTACCTTCTGGAGTCTTCCCATGAGCAAAAAGCCCGTCCGCGTTGCCGTCACCGGTGCCGCCGGTCAAATCGGTTACGCCCTGCTGTTCCGTATCGCCTCCGGTGAAATGCTCGGCAAAGACCAGCCGGTCATCCTGCAACTGCTCGAGATCCCCGACGAGAAGGCCCAGAAGGCACTCAAGGGCGTGATCATGGAGCTCGAAGACTGCGCCTTCCCGCTGCTGGCCGGCGTGATCCCCACCGGCGACCCGCTGGTGGCCTTCAAGGACGCCGACTACGCCCTGCTGGTCGGTGCCCGTCCCCGCGGCCCCGGCATGGAGCGCGCCGACCTGCTGGCCGCCAACGCCCAGATCTTCACGGCCCAGGGCAAGGCCCTCGACCAGGTCGCCAGCCGCAACGTCAAGGTGCTCGTGGTCGGCAACCCCGCCAACACCAATGCCTACATCGCTATGAAGAGCGCGCCCAGCCTGCCGCGCGAGAACTTCACCGCCATGCTGCGCCTGGACCACAATCGCGCCGCCAGCCAGATCGCCGCCAAGACCGGCACGGCTGTGGGCGACATCGAGAAGCTCACCGTCTGGGGCAACCACTCGCCCACGATGTACGCCGACTACCGCTTCGCCACCGTCGGCGGCAAGGGCGTCAAGGACCTGATCAACGACCAGGTCTGGAACGCCGACACCTTCCTGCCCACCGTGGGCAAGCGCGGCGCCGCCATCATCGAAGCCCGCGGCCTGTCGTCGGCTGCCTCGGCCGCCAACGCAGCCATCGACCACATGCGCGACTGGGCCCTGGGCTCCAACGGCAAGTGGGTCACCATGGGCGTGCCCTCCAACGGCGAATACGGCATTCCGAAGGACGTGATCTTCGGCTTCCCGGTCACCACCGAGAACGGCAAGTACAAGATCGTCGAAGGCCTGGAGATCGACGCATTCAGCCAGGAACGCATCAACAAGACGCTGAAGGAACTGCAGGACGAGCAGGCCGGCGTCGCCCACCTGCTGTAAGCAAGCCAGTCCCCCGACCAGCATGCTCGACTGGAACCCCGCGCTCTACCGTCGCTACGAGGACGAGCGCACCCGTCCCGCGCAGGAACTCCTTGCGCGGGTGCCGTTGACCGAGGCGGCCCGCGTGGTCGATCTCGGCTGTGGACCGGGCAACTCCACCGAGCTGCTGGTCAACCGGTTCCCGAAGGCGCAGGTCACCGGGACCGACAACTCCGAAGCCATGCTGGTCAGCGCGCGCGAGCGCCTGCCGCAGGCACGCTTCGAGTTGAGCGACATCGCGACCTGGGCGCCGCGATCTGAAGAAGAAGCGCCCGACCTCATCTATGCCAACGCGTCCCTGCAGTGGGTGCCTGATCACGAGAAGCTGATCCCGCGCCTGTTCGACGCGCTGGCGCCGGGTGGCGTGCTCGCCATCCAGATGCCCGACAACCGCCAGGAGCCGACGCACCGCCTGATGCGCGCCCTCGCCGTCGAGGCGCCCTGGGCTGAGCCCATCGGCGACGCGGACAGGCTGCGCACGCTGCTGCTCGACCTGCGCGGCTACTACGACCTGCTGGCGCCGCTCGCGCCGCACGTCGATGTCTGGCACACCATCTACCAGCACCGCATGGCCGATGCGGCGTCCATCGTCGAATGGGTGCGCGGCACCGGCCTGAAGCCCTTCGTCGACCGCCTGCCGCCCGACCTGCAGGCGAGCTACCTCGCCGAATACCAGCGGCGCGTGGACGAGGCGTACCCGGTGCGTACCGACGGCAAGCGCCTGCTGGCCTTCCCGCGCATGTTCATCGTCGCGCAAAAGGGCGACAAGGCATGACGACAGCCGCGCACCCCGCTGACGTGCTGCTCGGCGCACAGGCCGGCGCGGTGGCGCTGCCTGTTTGCGACCACTACAGCGGCGTCGAGGCGCGCATGAAGAAGAGCCTCGCGCTCCAGGCCGAGATGGCCGAGGAGTTCGGGGCCTGCGTGTTCGACGTCACCCTCGATTGCGAGGACGGCGCGCCCGTGGGCGGCGAGGCCGAGCACGCAGCGCTCGTCACCGAGCTCGCGCTGGCCGCGAAGCCCGGCATGCGCGTCGGCGTGCGCGTGCATCCCGTCGATCATCCGGCCTTCGCGGGCGACGTGGTCACCATCGCCGGCCGCGCCGGTTCGCGCCTGAGCCACCTGATGGTGCCCAAGGTCGAATCGGTGGCCGACGTGCATCAGGCTGTCGCGGCCCTCGACGCGGCCGATGCCGGCGCGCTGCCGCTGCACGTGCTGATCGAATCGCCGCTGGCGGTGCACAACGCCTTCGAGATCGCTGCCCATCCGCGCGTGCAGTCGCTGAGCTTCGGGCTCATGGATTTCGTCTCGGCGCATGCGGGCGCCATCCCGGCCGACGGCATGGGTGCGGCAGGGCAGTTCAGCCACCCGCTGGTGGTGCGCGCCAAGCTGGCCATCGCCTCGGCCGCGCACGCCTACGGCAAGGTGCCCTCGCACTGCGTGGTCACCGAGTTCAACGACGCCGGCGCCATGCGCACGGCCGCGCGCAGGGCGGCCACCGAATTCGGCTACACGCGCATGTGGAGCATCCATCCGAACCAGATCCGGCCGATCCTGGAAGCCTTCTCGCCCGACGAGTCGCAGATTCAAATTGCCACAAAAATCCTTGTAAAGGCGGCGGCCGCGGATTGGGCCCCGACACAAATTGATGGCACATTGCACGACCGCGCGAGCTACCGCCACTTCTGGCAGGTACTGACGCGTGCCCACGCAACAGGGCGCGCGTTGCCCTCCGAGGCGAAAGCCTGGTTTGCATTCGCGGCCTCCTGAAACGAAACCTTCGAACCCAGCCTCAAGGAAACCCACACATGAAGAAAATTGCCCTGATCGCCGCTGTCGCCCTGGCCCTGCCGCTCGCGGCCGTGGCACAGAGCACGACGCCTGCCAAGCCTGCGGCCAAGGCCGAGACGGCGAAGAAGGCGCCCCCGAAGCGCCAAGTCACCCGCAAGGCCGCCAAGGCGGTGGAAGAAGTCACGCCGATCAGCGACGACACCAACATCGTCCTCACCGACGCCGACCTCGAGGTCGCCAAGCGCGTGTCGATCGGCAAGGCCCAGTGCGAGCTCGGCGCCGACGTGACCGTCACGCCTGACGAGAAGAAGCCCGGCTTCTTCACCGTCAGCACCAAGGGCCAGAAGTACCGCATGCACCCGGTCGAAAGCCGCACCGGCGCCATCCGCCTCGAAGACCCGCGCGCTGGTGCCATGTGGCTGCAGCTCGGCAACAAGTCGATGCTGATGAACCAGAAGGCCGGCCTGCGCATCGCCGACGAATGCCAGACCGACGCCCAGATCGCGTTCGCTGCAGAAATGAAGAAGAACCCGCCCAAGGCCCTGTTCGACGGCGCCGACGGCGAGAAGAAGTAAGCGCCAGTAAGCGCTCCTACCCGGCGTGCGGCGCGGCTCTTGCTTTGACCGCTGGAGCCGCCTCGCACGCCCGCCAGATCAGTTTCCGGAGAAAAGAAGATGTTGCAAGCCTACGTTGACCATGTTGCCGAACGCGCCGCGCTCGGTATTCCGCCGCTGCCCCTGAGCGCGAAGCAGACTTCCGAAGCGATCGAGCTCCTCAAGAGCGCGAATGCCAAGGACGGCGCCTTCCTGCTCGACCTGCTGACCCATCGCGTGCCCGCCGGCGTCGACGACGCCGCCAAGGTCAAGGCGAGCTACCTCGCGGCCGTGGCCCACGGCACCGAGAAGAGCGAGTTCATTTCGCGCGCCCGCGCCACCGAACTGCTCGGCACCATGCTCGGCGGCTACAACATCAGCCCCCTGATCGACCTGCTCGACGACGCCGAAGTCGGCGCCGTGGCGGCCGAAGGCCTGAAGAAGACCCTGCTGATGTTCGACCAGTTCCACGACGTCAAGGAAAAGGCCGACAAGGGCAACGCCCACGCCAAGGGCGTGCTGCAGAGCTGGGCCGATGCCGAGTGGTTCACCAGCCGTCCCGAAGTGCCCCAGAGCCTGACCATCACGGTCTTCAAGGTGCCCGGCGAAACCAATACCGACGACCTCTCGCCCGCGCCCGACGCCACCACGCGCCCCGACATCCCGATGCACGCGCTGGCCATGCTCAAGAACAAGCGTGAAGGCACCGCGTTCCAGCCCGAGGAAGACGGCAAGCGCGGCCCGGTCAAGTTCATCGAGTCGCTGAAGGAAAAGGGCCACCAGGTCGCCTACGTGGGTGACGTGGTCGGCACCGGCTCCAGCCGCAAGTCGGCCACCAACTCGGTGCTGTGGTTCACCGGCGAGGACATCCCCTTCATCCCGAACAAGCGCTTCGGCGGCGTGTGCCTGGGCACGAAGATCGCCCCGATCTTCTACAACACCATGGAAGACGCGGGCGCGCTGCCCATCGAGCTCGACGTGAGCCAGATGGACACCGGCGACGTCGTCGAACTGCGCCCCTACGAAGGCAAGGCGCTGAAGGACGGCAAGGTCATCGCCGAATTCAAGGTCAAGAGCGACGTGCTGTTCGACGAAGTGCGCGCCGGCGGCCGCATTCCGCTGATCATCGGCCGCGGCCTGACGGCCAAGGCGCGCGAGGCCCTGGGCCTGCCCGCCTCGACGCTGTTCCGCCTGCCGCAAAGCCCGGTCGACACCAAGAAGGGCTTCTCGCTCGCACAGAAGATGGTCGGCCGCGCCTGCGGCCTGCCCGAAGGCCAGGGCGTGCGCCCGGGCACGTACTGCGAACCCAAGATGACCTCGGTCGGCTCGCAGGACACCACCGGCCCGATGACGCGCGACGAGCTGAAGGACCTGGCCTGCCTGGGCTTCTCGGCCGACCTCGTGATGCAGTCGTTCTGCCACACCGCCGCCTATCCGAAGAAGGTGGACGTGAAGATGCACCACGAGCTGCCCGAATTCATCAGCACCCGCGGCGGCGTCTCGCTGCGCCCGGGCGACGGCGTGATCCACTCGTGGCTCAACCGCCTGCTGACTCCCGACACCGTGGGCACGGGCGGCGACAGCCACACCCGCTTCCCCATCGGCATCAGCTTCCCGGCCGGCTCCGGCCTCGTGGCTTTCGCCGCCGCCACCGGCGTGATGCCGCTGGACATGCCTGAATCGGTGCTCGTGCGCTTCAAGGGCAAGATGCAGCCCGGCGTCACGCTGCGCGACCTGGTCAACGCGATTCCGCTGTACGCCATCAAGCAGGGCCTGCTGACGGTCGAGAAGAAGGGCAAGAAGAACATCTTCTCGGGCCGCATCCTCGAGATCGAGGGCCTGCCCGACCTGAAGGTGGAACAGGCCTTCGAGCTGAGCGACGCCTCGGCCGAACGCTCGGCCGCCGGCTGCACGGTGCACCTGAACAAGGACCCGATCATCGAGTACATCAACAGCAACATCACGCTGATGAAGTGGATGATCGCCGAGGGCTACGCCGATGCACGTACGCTGCAGCGCCGCATCGCCGCGCAGGAAGCCTGGCTGAAGGACCCGCAACTGCTCAAGGGCGACGACGACGCCGAGTACGCGGCCGTCATCGAGATCGACCTGGCCGACATCCACGAGCCCATCGTGGCCTGCCCGAACGACCCCGACGACGTGAAGACGCTGTCGGACGTGGCCGGCGCCAAGATCGACGAAGTGTTCATCGGCTCGTGCATGACCAACATCGGCCACTTCCGTGCCGCGTCGAAGCTGCTCGAAGGCAAGCGCGACATCCCGGTCAAGCTGTGGATCGCCCCGCCGACCAAGATGGACGCGCAGCAGCTCACCGAGGAAGGCCACTACGGCGTGTTCGGCAATGCAGGTGCGCGCACCGAGATGCCGGGCTGCTCGCTGTGCATGGGCAACCAGGCCCAGGTGCGCGAAGGCGCCACCGTGATGTCGACCAGCACCCGCAACTTCCCGAACCGCCTGGGCAAGAACACCAACGTGTACCTGGGTTCGGCTGAGCTGGCCTCCATCTGCTCGAAGCTCGGCCGCATCCCGACGCGCGAGGAGTACATGGCCGACATCGGCGTGATCAACAGCAACGGCGACAAGATCTACCAGTACCTGAACTTCGACAAGATCGAGGACTACAAGGGCGTGGCGGATACGGTCGCGGCCTGATCAGGCTCTCCCGGGCGATCTGCGGATCGCCCAATGAACAAACGAGCCCCGCTTCGGCGGGGCTTCTTCTTTTTCAGGGCGGCGGCTGGTTGGGCTGCAGGTGCTCCTGCCCCGTGAGCACCATCGCCGCGCCGGCCGGGCCGCCGACCGCATGCGGCAGCGAAGTCAGCAGCGAGTTGGCGAAGTCGCCGCGATACAGCTTGGCGCCCTGGTGCGACAGGTTGGAGTTGGCGTCGATGTGGATCGACTCGCCCAGGCCCGTCCAGAGGCGGCAGAAGCCGTAGTCCTCCGACAGGTAGCGCCGCGTCTTCGGATCGACCATGACGTCGAAGAAGCGGTAGTGCAGGCCCATGTCGGCCTCGCCGATGCCGTCGGGCACGTAGCTCAGCTCGGGGTAGCTCGCCATGAGCCGTTCGAACACCGAGCGCCTGATCACCATGAAGCCGGTGGGCGCCTCGGTCATCTTCATGAAGCCATCGGGCTGCACCTCGAGCTCGACCCGCGAGGTGGCCTCTGAGGCCTCGGCGTTGACCGTATAGCGGGTGCATGTGGATTCGAACTCTTGCTGCGTCGTGCCCGCCGCCACGCCGCCTTCGGGCCAGTTCTCGCGCTTCAGCGGATAGACGCCTGCCGCGACGTCGTAACCCGACAGCAGCAGCCGGAAGGCGGCCTGCGCCGAGAAGCCGATGTCGGCATCGACCCAGAAGAGGTGCGTCCACTGCGGGTTGGCCAGGAACCGGGCCACGCAGTTGTTCCGCGCGCGCGTCACCAGGCTCTCGCCCTGGTGCGTGAACACCTGCAGCCGCATGCCGGCCCGCTCGGCCTGCACCGCGAAGTTCAGCATCGAGTTGAGGTAGTTCACGAAGACCTTGCCGTCGTGGCTCGGCGTCACGATCAAAGGGAAGAACTGCCGGAGTTCGGAGGGGTCGAGCATGTCGGTTCCATTCGCTTGTCTGGTCGTGACGGCCCGGGCTATCGGGCGGTGCGCCGCATCAGGCCGAGCAGCAGCGTGTCGTAGACCTCCGTGGCCGCGGCGTTGCCGGGAAGATAGCGGTCGATCAGGCTGCGCTGGCGTTCGCGATACGAAGCGGCCTGCGCGTCGTGCGTGTCGATGGCCTCGATCACGCGCGCGCTGGCGCCGGACACGTCGTTGCCCTGGTAGTAGTAGCCCAGGTCCGCGCACAGGTGCGCGTTGTGCACCAGCGGATAGCCCTGCCAGCAGGTCTCAAGGTAGAAGTAGTTCAGCGGGTTCTCCCACTGATGGGAGATCACGATGTCTGTGTTCTGCGCGAGGAACACGGGCGTCTCGTGGCGGCCCAGGAAGACGGCCTTGTGCTGGCGAACCAGGTCGAGCTGGTTCATCAGCGTAATGAACTCCATGTTCTCCTTCGCCAGCCGCTCGGCGTTGGTGACCTGCAGCAGCGCGATGGCCTCGGGCCGCGAGCGGTAGGCCAGTTCGGCGATCAGCACCGGGTAGAGGCAGAACTTCACGACGTTGATGTTCGGCTCCATCACGCTGAGCCGGCGCGGGCCCGTCTTCGGCTGGTAGACGCCCGCATCGGGCAGCGCGCGCGTGCGCTCGTCCAGGAATACCGGACTCCAGACGAAAGGCACCGGGCGCGCATCGGTACGGCGCAGCACCTCGAAGTACGGCTGGCTGATGTTGGCCACCTGCGGAACCATCCAGATGTCGTCGTAGCGCTGGTTCACGAAGAGGTTCTGGCCCCACAGCGGCTTGCCGAACAGCATCGACTCCATGGCGTGCACGTACTCGAAGCCGCAGCAGTACGACACCAGCCGCGCGCCGCGCTGCTTCAGGTAGTCGGTCTGCGCAGCGTCGATCTGGCCGCCGAGCTCGATCAGCACGTCGACGTTGTCCTTGGCTGCCTCGAAGGTCACCGTGGGCCAGCGCGCCTGGTCCCAGGGCAGGGCCGCGGTGATGGGGGTCGCCGTCGTGTTGACGAGGACTACCGAAGCCACCGTCGGGCAGTGCCTCAGCGCTTCCGCCAGGAAGACGGCGTTCTGCTTGATGCCGTTGTTCCAGAGCGTTTCGGCTTGGTGATGGAGGCCGATGGTGATCCCAATTCTGAGTTTGGATGCTTGGGACATCGAATTGTTTCTCAATTGTTAATTGACTCGATGGGCTATTGGCGTGAAAAAGATCACAAATCTTCAATTAGGGCGGTGTGATTAATTTCACGATTCTAAATGTGTGCGTGATCTTTTTGGCAAAACTGGAAGGGCGAGGAGGATTGCGGAGAAGGACGAGTAAAGCCTCTCTGATGGGCGAAGTTGCTTGCAGATGCTGCAGCTGTGGTTGTTCCTGATTTTATTTGGAACCCCGTTTCGCGGCGTTCTTGCCGCTCGAATGGCCCAAAAAGCAGGACGCTTTTTCAAATTTTTGTGAACTAAATCATCAGAGGCCATTTTCAAGATTGCTGCAGCGCGTTTGAAATGTAAACAACTCCGTACATTCCAGCATTCCTGTAAATGAGCGCGGCAAAGACCTGTGCTCCAGCGATGGCCCCTGAGGTGGGAAGCGTCGCGTCTTCAGTCGATAGAACCCGGTCCATCCGATTACCGCGAGCCCAAAAGTAAATGAACAAGTCCTACAGAAGCATCTGGAACGAAGCCCTCGGCGCATGGGTGGCGGCGTCCGAACTCACCTCGGCCAGAGGCAAGCGCAACAGCAGCGCACGGCGCTCGACGTTCCGTCTTCTGGCCGTGGCCTCGCTCTATGCGGCGCTGCAGGGGACATCCGGGGTGGCCTACGCCAACCTCATCTACACCGACAGCACCTGTGTGACCGGATCGAACGGCACCGTGGGGCGCGTGAATCCGGGGAGCACTTCCAACGGCAGTGCAGGGGTTGGCGCGCCGGCGCAGGACGGCTCGGGCACCTACTCCGTCGTGGCCGGGTGCAACGCGTCCGGCAACGGGGCCACCGGTGTCAGCGTGTACGGTGGATTCGCGCAGGGTCGGGCGAACGGCGCCTCTGCCTTCGGCTTCCTGAGCAACGCCGCAGGCACCTGGAGCAGCGCCTATGGCCTCGAATCGACCGCGAGCGGCATCTCCAGCATCGCGATGGGCTTCGGCAGCAATGCGTCCGCGCTCAATTCCGTGGCCATCGGCGGCGCGGGCGGGAATGGCACCACGCCCTTGAGCGTCGCCAACTCCACCACTGCCTCCGGCAACGGCGCGGTCGCCATCGGCAGCAATGCGACCAAGGGCGCCCAGGCGACGGCGACGGATTCCATCGCCATCGGCGGCCAGGCCTTCGTCGGCTCCTCAGCCACGTCAGGCGTGGCCATCGGACGCGGCTCCAACGTGTCCGGCGTGAGCGCGATCGCGATGGGTGACGGCGCCAACGCGGCGGGCGTCAACGGCATCGCCATCGGCACGAATGCCAACGCAGCATCCACCGGCTCCTCGAACCTGGCGATCGGCTGGGGCGCGCAGGCCACCGGTACGAACGCCGGGCTGGGTGACTCCACCGCCCTCGGCACGAGTGCCAAGGCCACCGGCCAGGATTCGACCGCCGTCGGCGGCCAGACCACCGCCAGCGGCAAGAACACGCTGGCCATCGGCAACAACGGCACGACCGCCTCCCAGGACGGCGCCACGGCTTTCGGCGTGAGCGCGGTCGCGTCCGGCAAGAACTCGCTGGCGGCCGGCAACGGCACCGTGGCATCGAACACGGGCTCGATCGCCGTCGGCAGCAACCTGAGCGGCGTCGCCAACTCGGCCGCCGTCGACGGCATCGCGATCGGCGGGCAGTCGTCGGTGGCGTCTGCCGCCACCTCGGGCATCGCCCTCGGACGAGGAGCCGTGGTCAACGGCACCTTCGGCATTGCCCAGGGCGACGGCGCAACCAGCACCGGCTCGAACGCCACGGCCATCGGCGCAACAGCCAATGCGGCTTACGCCAACAGCGTCGCGCTCGGCGCGGGCAGCGTGACCGGTACAGCCGCTCCTGCGGGCAAGGGCTTCCTCACCGGCGCGGCCGCGCCCGCCTCCGAAGTCTCGGTGGGCTCGTCGTCCGCCCTGCGGCGCATCACCAACGTGGCCGACGGCGCCGCTGCCCAGGACGCGGTGACGGTCGCCCAGCTCAGCACCGGCATGAGCACCACGGCGAGCAGCATCGCCAGCCTCTCCACCTCGACCTCGACGGGCATCGTCAGCCTGTCGACCGGCCTGAGCACCACCAACAGCACAGTCGGCAGCCTCTCGACTTCCACCTCCACCGGCCTGAGCACCGCGACCAGCCGCATCAACAGTCTCTCGACCGGCCTGAGCACGACGAACAGCAGCGTCGCGAGCCTGTCGACTTCCACGTCGACGGGCCTCAGCACGACCAACAGTGCTGTCTCCAGCCTGTCGACTTCGACCTCCACGGGTATCGCCAGCCTGTCCACCGGCCTGAGCACCACGAGCAGTTCCGTCTCCAGCCTGTCGTCCGGGCTGAGCACGACGAACAGCAGTGTGGCGAGCCTGTCGACTTCCACTTCGACCGGCATCACCAGCTTGTCGACAGGGCTCAGCACCACCAACAGTGCAGTCTCCAGCCTTTCGAGCTCGACCTCGACGGGCATCACCAGCCTGTCCACCGGCCTGAGCACCACGAACAGTGCGGTGGCGAGCCTGTCGACTTCCTCCTCGACCGGCATCAGCAGCTTGTCGACCGGTCTGAGCACCACCAACAGCACCGTCGGCAGCCTGTCGACTTCCTCCTCGACCGGCATCAGCAGCTTGTCGACCGGTCTGAGCACCACCAACAGCACCGTCGGCAGCCTCTCGACTTCCACCTCCACCGGCCTGAGCACCGCGACCAGCCGCATCAACAGCCTCTCGACGGGCCTGAGCACTACCAACAGCGCCGTCTCCAGCCTGTCGACCGGTCTGAGCACCACCAACAGCACTGTCGGCAGCCTCTCGACAGGCCTGAGCACCACCAACAGCGCCGTCGCGAGCTTGTCCAGCTCCGCCTCGACCGGCATCACCAGCCTGTCGACTGGCCTGAGCACTACCAACAGCGCCGTTGCAAGCTTGTCCAGCTCCACCTCGACGGGCATCACCAGCCTGTCGACTGGCCTGAGCACCACGAACAGCGCCGTCTCCAGCCTGTCGACTGGCCTGAGCACCACGAACAGCGCTGTCTCCAGCCTGTCGACTGGCCTGAGCACCACGAACAGCGCCGTCTCCAGCCTGTCGACTGGTCTGAGCACCACCAACAGCACTGTCGGCAGCCTCTCGACTGGCCTCAGCACAACCAACAGCAGCGTGGCGAGCCTGTCGACTTCGACGTCGACTGGCCTGAGCACTGCGACCAGCAGCATCGGCAGCTTGTCGACGGGCCTCAGCACCACGAACAGCGCAGTGGCCAGCCTGTCTACTTCCACCTCGACGGGCATCGCCAGCCTGTCGACTGGCCTCAGCACGACGAACAGCGCCGTCGCAAGCCTGTCGACTTCCACCTCGACCGGCATCAGCAGCCTCTCGACCGGCCTGAGCACGACCAACAGCAACCTGAGCACCCTGAGCTCGACGGTCAGCTCCATCTACAACACGGGCACGAAGTACTTCCACGCCAACAGCACCGGCGCCGACAGCCAGGCCATCGGCGCCAACAGCGTGGCCATCGGCCAGAACGCCGTCGCCAATGGCGACAACAGCGTGGCGCTGGGCGCGAACTCCACGGCCAGCCGCAGCGCCGCGGCGATGACGAACTACGACGCCTTCGGACTTGCAAGCAAGCAGACCGCTGCCGGCGAGGTGAACGTGGGCAACCGCGTGATCACCGGCGTGGCGCCCGGCACGGCGGACCAGGATGCGGTCAACGTGTCGCAGGTGAAGACGGTCACCGCGTCGCTGTCCAGCGGCCTGAGCACGGCCACCAGCAGCATCGCCAGCCTGTCGACCTCCACGTCGACCGGGCTGAGCACGGCGACGAGCAGCATCGGCAGCCTGTCGACAGGCCTGAGCACGACCAACAGCACCGTCGCAAGCCTCTCGACGACTCTCAGTTCCTCGACCAGCGCCATCAACAGCCTGTCTACCGGTCTGAGCACGACGAACAGCAGCGTCGCGAGCCTGTCGACTTCGACGTCGACCGGCTTGAGCACTGCGACCAGCAGCATCGGCAGCTTGTCGACGGGTCTCAGCACGACGAACAGCAGCGTGGCGAGCCTGTCGACTTCCACGTCGACCGGTCTGAGCACGGCGACCAGCAGCATCGGCAGCTTGTCGACGGGTCTCAGTACAACCAACAGCAGCGTGGCGAGCCTGTCGACTTCGACGTCGACCGGCTTGAGCACTGCGACCAGCAACATCGGCAGCCTGTCGACGGGCCTCAGCACGACGAACAGCAGCGTGGCGAGCCTGTCGACTTCCACGTCGACCGGCCTGAGCACCGCGACCAGCAGCATCGGCAGCTTGTCGACAGGCCTCAGCACGACGAACAGCAGCGTCGCCAGCTTGTCGACTTCCGCGTCCACTGGCATTAGCAGCCTCTCAACCGGCCTTAGCACGACCAACAGTGCGGTCGCCAGTCTGTCGACTTCTACCTCCACGGGCCTGAGTACGGCCACGAGCAGCATCGACAGCCTGTCCACGTCGACCTCGACGGGCCTGAGCACAGCGACCAGCGGCATCAACAGCTTGTCGACCGGGCTCAGCACGACCAACAGCAGCGTCGCCAGCCTGTCGACATCCACATCGACAGGCATCAGCAGCCTGTCGACCGGCCTGAGTACGACGAACAGCGGCTTGGCGAGTCTGTCGACCTCGACGTCCACTGGCTTGAGCACGGCGACCAGCGGCATCAACAGCCTGTCGACCGGCCTGAGCACGACCAACAGCAGCCTGACCAGCCTGTCGACCTCGACCTCCACCGGCCTGAGCACCGCCACGAGCAGCATCGACAGCCTGTCCACGTCCACCTCGACGGGCCTGAGCACTGCGACCAGCAGCATCGGCAGCCTCTCGACCGGCCTGAGCACGACCAACAGCAGCCTGGCCAGCCTGTCGACCTCGACCTCCACCGGCCTGAGCACCGCCACGAGCAGCATCGACAGCCTGTCCACGTCCACATCGACAGGGCTGAGCACTGCTACCAGCAGCATCGGCAGCCTGTCGACCGGGCTCAGCACCACGAACAGCAGCCTGGCGAGCCTGTCGACCTCCACGTCGACCGGCATCAGCAGCCTGTCGACGGGTCTCAGCACGGCGACGAGCAGCATCGACAGTCTCTCGACCTCGACCTCGACCGGCCTTAGCACTGCGACCAGCAGCATCGGCAGCCTTTCCACCGGGCTGAGCACCGTGTCGAGCACGGTCGACAGCCTGTCCACCGGCCTGAGCACCACGACGAGCAACATCGGCAGCCTGTCGACGGGCCTGAGTACGACGAACAGCAGCCTGGCCAGCCTGTCGACCTCGACCTCCACGGGCCTGAGCACGGCCACGAGCAGCATCGACAGCCTGTCGACTTCCACCTCGACGGGTCTGAGCACCGCGACCAGCGGCATCGGCAGCCTGTCGACCGGCCTGAGCACGACGAACAGCAGCGTCGCAAGCCTGTCGACCTCCACCTCGACCGGCCTGAGCACGGCGATCAGCGGCATCGGCAGCCTGTCGACGAGCCTGAGCACGACCAACGTCAACCTCAGCAGCCTGAGCACCTCGGTCGGCGACATCTACAACAACGGCACCAAGTATTTCCACGCCAAGTCGACGGCGGGCGACTCGGTGGCCAGCGGCCAGGAGGCGGTGGCGATCGGTCCGCAGTCGGTGGCCAGCGGTGCCAATTCCTTCGCCGCCGGCAACGGCGCGAAGGCGACGGCCGACGGCGCGGTGGCGGTGGGCTTCGGCGCACAGGCGACGGGCACCAACGCGATCGCCATCGGTTCGGGCGCCCTGGCCACGGGCTCGCAGGCCATCGGTGCCAATGCACGGGCGGGCGGCGGCGGCGTGGCCCTGGGCGACAATGCGGATGCCGGCGGCACGCCGCTGAGTCAGGCGCAGAACGTCTCCAAGGGCACGGCGATCGGTTTCGGCGCGGTCGTGCAGCAAAGCGGCGGCGTGGCGCTGGGCTCGGGCTCGGTGGCGTCCACCGCGGCGGGCATGGCCGGCTACGTGCCGGGCGGCGCGACGGCGCAGCAGGAGGCCGCGATCAGGGCCACCACCAGCACGCAGGCCGCGGTGTCGGTGGGCGATGCGGCCAACGGCCAGTACCGCCAGATCACTGGCGTGGCGGCGGGCACGGCCGACAGCGACGCGACCAACGTGGCCCAGCTGAAGGCGGCCTCGGCGGCTGCGAAGGCCAGCAGCGTGCAGTACGCGACCAACCCGGACGGCTCGGTCAACTACAACCAGATCACGCTGGGCGGCGGCCAGGCGCCGGGCGGCACGCGCATCAGCAACGTGGCGCCGGGCATCCTGCCGGGCGATGCGGTCAACGTGCAGCAGCTCAACCAGGTGCAGGGCCAGCTCGGCGACGTGGCGCGCATCGCCTACTCGGGCACGGCCATGGCGTTCGCGATGTCGGGCACCTACCTGCCGACGCTGTATCCGGGCGAGAAGACGGTGGGCGTTGGACTGGGCAGCTACAAGGGCTACAGCGCGGTGGCGCTGACCTTCAAGGCGCTGTCCGACGACGGCAAGATGTCGTGGGGCGCAGGCCTGACGACCACCGGCAAGGAGTGGGGCATCAACGCCGGCATCGGCTGGAAGTGGAAATAAGCCACTGAAAGGCCGCCGAACCGGCCCTCGGCCGGGCGGCTCCCGCGCTTCGCGGCGTGGGAGCCGTTCCTTTTGGTACACACTCCGCCTCATGCGCATCGGCATTTCAGTCCTTACCCATGCGGGGCAGAACATCTGGGAGAACGGAATGGGGCAGAACGTCCTGTTCCTGGCCCGGCTGCTGCAACGCATCGGCTTCGTCGAGTCCGTGACCCTCATCGACGCGGGTGACCAGCAGGCCATGCCGCCGCAGGTCGACATGGCCGCCATGGGCCTGGGCTTCGGCCGCGCCCGCGAGCTCACCGGCGCGCTCGACGTGGTCATCGAGATGGCCGGCGCGCTCGACGTCCAGTGGCTCTCCTACTTCCGCGCGTGCGGCGGCCGCGTGGTGTTCCATTGCGTGGGCCAGCCTTTCGCGGCGCTGGCCGAGCCCATCGTGTTCACCGACAAGGGCCACTTCAGCAGGCCCGACCGCTGCGACGAGGTGTGGCTGCTGCCCAAGGACGCGGCGTTCGCGCCCATGATGCGCACCATCCACCGCTGCCCGGTGCACGAGGTGCCGTACCTCTGGTCGCCGCAGTTCCTGGCCCAGCGCGTCGCCGAGGTCGAGGCGGCGGGCTACCCCTTCGGCTACAGGCCGCGCACGGCTGAACAGCCGGGCTTCCGCGTGGCGATCTTCGAGCCCAACATCTCGGTGGTGAAGACCTGCAGCGTGCCGATGCTGATCTGCGATGGCGCCTACCGTGCCGACCCTTCCACGGTGGCCTCGATGCAGGTGCTCAACACCCTGCACCTGAAGGATCACCCGACCATGCTCTACCTGGCGAATTCGCTCGATCTCGTGCGCCAGCACAAGGCGACCTTCCACGGCCGCAACGACTTCGCGGGCTTCATGGTGCAGTTCGCCGACGCGGTGGTCTCGCACCAGTGGCAGAACGACCAGAACTACGGCTATCTCGACGCGCTCTACGGCAACTACCCGCTGGTGCACAACTCGCCCTGGCTGCGCGACGCCGGCTACTACTACCCCGACTTCGACATCGCCGCCGGCGCGGCGCAGCTGCGCGAGGCCGCGCGATCGCACGACCGGCAGCTCGACGACTATCGCGCCCGCGCGCAGCGCGTGTTCCAGTCGGTCGATCCCTTCAGCCCCGCGAACATCGAGGGCTACGCGCAGCGGCTGCTGCACCTGGTGGGCGGCAACGCCGACTTCCGCGCCGATGCCGCGAGGGCTGCCGCATGATGCCGGCCAAGCTCAGGGTCGGCGTCTCCATCTTCATCCGCAAGGGCGAACAGAGCCTGTGGGAGAACGGCGTCTACCAGAACTGCCTGTTCCTCGTGATGCTGCTGCTGCGCTCGCCGCGCGTGGAGAGCGCGGTGCTGGTGGCCGGCGGCGGCGACGGCGGCCCGGCGGACGCCACCAGCTTCCTCGCCGATTCGCCGGTGCCCATCATCGACATGGCCACCGCGGGCCAGCAGCTCGACCTCATGATCGAGATGAGCGCCCAGCTCGCCATGCCGTGGTCGGTGGCCTTCCGGGAGCGCGGCGGCAGGATCGTCTCGATGCGCGTGGGCAACGACTACGTGATCGACATCGAGCGCATGATCTTCGACAAGCCGCACGGCCTGCTGATCTCCGGCGCGCCCTACGACGAGGTCTGGACGATTCCTGAGTACGAGGTGTCGTGCAAGCCCTATTTCGAGAGCACCTTCCGCGCGCCGGTGCGCCTCATGCCGCACCTGTGGAGCCCGATGGTGCTGGAGCGCGCCATGGCCCGCGCGCCGCAGAGTCCACCTTTCGCCTACGAGCCCGGCCGCAGGCAGTGGCGCGTGGCCATCTTCGAGCCCAACATCTGCATGGTGAAGACCAGCTTCATCCCGATGCTCGGCTGCGAGGCCGCGCACCGCGCGCAGCCCAGGCTCATCGAGAAGATGTGGGTCTACAACAGCTTCCACCTGAAGGACAAGCCGCTCTTCATCGGCTTCGCGCAGAGCCTGGACATCGTGCAGCACGGCCTGGCCACCTTCGAGGGACGCTTTCCGATGTTCCAGGTGATGCCCGGCAAGATCGACGCCGTGTTCGCGCACCACTGGGAGAACGCGCAGAACTATCTCTATTACGAGGCGCTGTACGGCGGCTATCCGCTGATCCACAACTCGCACCTCATCGGAGACTGCGGCTACCGCTACCACGGCTTCGACTGCGAGGAGGGCGGACTCGCGCTGCGGCGCGCCTTCGCCGAGCACGACGCCGACCTGCCTGCCTACCGCGAGCGCGCGCGCCGCTTCATCGCCACCCTCGACCCCGAGGGCGAGGAGAACGTGCGCGTCTACACCGCCGCCATCGAGAACCTTTACGCATGAGGACCGGGATGAAGCCGACCCCACGATTCCCCCGCCTGCTCATCGCCGCCCTGGCATGGGCCGCCGCCAGCGTCGCGTTCGCCCAGGGCGTGCTGGTGCCGCAGGCGCCGCCCGCCACGCCGCAGGACACGCTCACGCGCGCCGCCGCCAGCGTGGGCGTCAAGCGCTGCCTGCCGGCGATCACGCGGCTGTCCACGCTCACCGTGCAGGGCAGCCGCAGCCACGACGTGCTGCTCGACTGGGACCGCAAGCGTCCCGACGCCGGCCCGATGTTCTCGCTGATCGGCATGGAGTTTCCGAACGCGGGCGTGGCGGCGTCGATCACCGCGATTCCCGACGAAAGCGGTGCCTGCACCGTGTCGGCCGAGCGCATCTCGGTGGCGCCCTTCACCTGCGCAAGCGTCGGCCAGCAGGAACTGGCCAGCTACAAGATGACGCGGCTGCTGCCCAACTATGCCGTCTACACCGACGAGAAGGAGCCGACCTCGTCGGTCTCGCTGATCGATTCGCCGCCGGGCTGCCTGATCATCCGGCGCTACGTGGAATACGGCTGGCGCGATCCGGCGGCCGTGCCTGTCGCGGCCCCTGCCGCGGCGCCACAGCCTGCCCGGAAGAAGTAGGACGGCAGTACACACCTGCAAGCCAGGAGGCGCCCGTCTCCGACAAGCGGGGAGGCCCTTGGCCGTCCCCGGGCAAGGGCCGCAGGTTCGAAGAATGGTGCATGTCCGCGCCAATGCTGGATTTGCTGGATTGGATGAGTCGTGAATCCGCCGCGGACGCAAGGAAGGACACGCACCATGCCTCTGGCTTCATTCATCGGCCGCCGGGCCATGCAAGCTTTCTCGAAGGCGCTGCCGCCGCTGGGCGACACCGAGCGCGCGGCGCTGGAGGCCGGCACCGTCGGCTTCGAGGGACGGCTGTTCGCGGGGCACCCTGACTTCGACGCGCTCTCGGCCATGGGCCCGAATCGCCTGAGCGAGCGCGAGCAGGCCTTTCTAGACAACGAGGTCCGCGAGTTGTGCCGCATGCTCGACGACCACGCCATCGACCAGGCCCGCGACCTGCCGCCAGAGGTATGGCACTACCTGCGCGAGAAGCGCTTCTTCGGGATGATCATTCCCGAGGAGTTCGGTGGCCTCGGCTTCGGCCACCACGCGCATGCCACGGTGGTGGCGCGCATCGCCACCGTCAACGTGGCCACCGCCGTCACGGTCATGGTTCCCAACTCGCTGGGGCCGGCCGAGCTGCTGTTGCGCTACGGCACCAACACCCAGAAGGCCCACTACCTGCCGCGCCTGGCCGACGGCCGCGAGCTGCCCTGCTTCGGCCTGACGTCGCCCTACGCGGGCTCCGATGCGGCCTCGATCCCTGACCGTGGCGTGCTGGTGGAGCGCGAAGTCGACGGACACAGGGTGCGCGGCTTCCTGGTCGACTTCGACAAGCGCTACATCACGCTCGCGCCGGTCGCCACCGTGGTCGGGCTGGCCTTCCATGCCGTCGATGAAAGCCGGCCCGAAGGCGAGCGCGAACTGGGCATCACCTGTGCGCTGATCCCGGTGCCGCAGGCTGGCATGGAGATCGGCCGCCGCCACCGGCCGATGGACAGCGCATTCATGAACGGACCGATCCACGGCCGCCAGGTGTTCGTGCCGATGGACTGGATCATCGGCGGCGAGCAGCAGGTCGGGCAGGGCTGGCGCATGCTGATGGAATGCCTGGCCGCGGGCCGCGCGATATCGCTGCCGGCGCTGGGCTCGGCGATGCAGCAGACCGCGCTGTACGTGGCCAATGGCTACGGCCAGATCCGCGAGCAGTTCGGCATGCCCGTGGGCAGGTTCCACGCCGTCGCGGGGCTGGTTGCGCAGATGTCGGCCGAGCTGTACGCGAGCGACGCGGCGCGGCGCTTCACGGCCGCCGCGCTCGACAAGGGCGAGCGGCCCAGCGTGGCGAGCGCCATCCTCAAGGTGCAGCTGACCGAGGCAGGGCGGCGCGCGGTGAACCACGGCATGGACATCCTCGGCGGCAAGGGCATCATCTCGGGTCCCTCCAATCTGCTGGGCGTGGCCTACAGGCAGGCGCCGATCGCGATCACCGTGGAGGGTGCCAACATCCTGACGCGCGCGCTGATCGTGTTCGGGCAGGGCGCGGTGCGATGCCATCCGCACGTGCTCGACGAGATGGCGGCCGTGCAGGCAGGGGACGAGACCGCGCTCGGCGAGGCGCTGATGGCGCACGGCAGGCACGTCGCGGTGAACCTGTGGCGCAGCCTGTTCGGCGCGCCGCTGGTCGGCTCGCCGCCCGACGATCTGGCGCACGAGGCGCGGCTCATCGCGCGCATGAGCGCCAAGTACGCGCTCACGGCCGACCTTGCGATGGGCCTGCTGGGCGGCAAGCTCAAGCGCATGGAGCTGCTCTCGGCGCGACTGGGCGACGTGCTCGCGCACCTGTACCTGGCGAGCGCCTGCATGTGGCGCTATGGCGTGGAGCAGGCGCCGGAGATGCTGCCCTTCGCCAGGGCCGCGATCAGGCTGCAGATCGACGAGGCAGGCAGCATCCTGCGCGATCTGTATGCCAACCTTCCGACGCGAGGGCGCCGCCTGATCGGCGCGATGGTGCTGCGCCGCACCGCTCACCTGGCACCGCTGCGCGACGTGCAGCTGCTCGAGCTTGCCGAGCTGCTGCGCAAGGACCCGCGCATCGTCGAGCGCCTGGCGCCCGACCTGAGCGAGCCCGCCGCGGGCGGCCTGCGCGACCTGATGCAGGCGATGGAACTGGGCGCGAAGCTCGGCGACGGCACCGCGGCGCTCAACAAGGTGCTGCGCCGCACGAACTCGCTCGAAGAGGCGGCGCGCTCTTCAACCGACCCCGAACTGGCGCTGGCCTACCTGAAGGCGGCCGACAAGGTCATCCAGGTGGACGACTTCGAAGGCCCGCCGCGCGACGGGGAGGGCAGGGCGGACTTCAGCGAGCTGGCTGCTGCTGTTGCTGTGCCGCCAGCGCCGCCAGTGCGGCCGCCGTCTGTTCGTCCGCCGGAAAGAACGATTCGACCGCGAGTTCCTGCAGCGTGACGTCCACCGGCGTGCCGAAGATCGTGGTGGTGCTGATGAAGCTCAGCACGCCGCTGGGCATCACCACCTGGAAGGGCACGGCCACCGCCGACAGCGCGGTGTCGATGACGGGCGCGTCGTGGCTCACGGAGGGCGCCGGATAGGCCTCGAGTTCGTCGTGCAATGACTGCAGCTCGGGGTCGCCCGTGGCGGCGATCTGCTGCTGCAGCCGCTCGAGCAGGTGCAAGCGCCACTGCGCCAGGTTGGCGATGCGCGGCGCCACGCCTTCGGGGTGCAGGCTCAGGCGCAGCACGTTGATCGGCGGCTTCAGCAGCTCGGGTGATGCGCCCTCCATCAGCAGCGGCACCAGCGCGTTGTGCGCCACCAGGTTCCAGTGGCGGTCGACGGCAAGTGCCGGAAAGGGCTCGTGGCCCTTCAGGACCATCTCGATGGCGCGGCGCGCGGAAGCCATCGCTGGGTCGTCGAGCGAGCGCTGCCTGTACATCGGCGCGAAGCCGGCGGCCACCAGCAGCGCGTTGCGCTCGCGCAGCGGAACTTCCAGCCGCTCGGCCAGGCGCAGCACCATCTCCCGGCTGGGGGCGGCGCGGCCGGTTTCCACATAGCTCAGGTGGCGGGTCGAGACCTCGGCTTCCTGCGCGAGGTCGAGCTGGCTCAGGCGGCGATGGGTGCGCCAATGCCGAAGGTGCGCGCCGAACGGATCGCGCGCGCCGGGCTGGCTGGCCTTGTTCGTGTGGGAGCGGGTGGTGTTCATGGGCCTGCATTCTGGCGCGGCGGTGGAGCGGCGCCATGACCTCCCAGGTCATCGACCCGATGCGCGCGGCCCGGAATCATCGACCCCAACGCGGCAGGACCGGCTTGCAGCGTAACCCCCCAAGGAGAGATTCCATGTCTGTCTTCGCATCCCCCCGCTTCCTGCCCAACGTGATGTGGGCCGACGCCGCCTCCTGCGCCGCCACCGGCGCACTGCAGCTGGCCTTCACCGGCGCGCTGGCTCGCCTGACCGGGCTGCCGGCACCGCTGCTCATGGGCACGGGCGTGTTCCTCCTGGCCTACGCGGCCGCCGCGGCCTTCATGGCGAGCCGCAGCACGCCGCCGCGCACGCTGATCGGGCTCGTGGTGGTCGGCAACTTCGGCTGGGCCGTGGCCTGCGTCGCGCTGCTGGTGAGCGGCATGTTCCCGGTGACAGCGGTTGGCGTGGCCTGGGTGCTGGCGCAGGCCGTGTGCGTGACCGTGCTGGCCGAGCTGCAGTGGACCGGGCTGCGCCGCAGCCGTGGCGGCGCGAACATGGCCCTGGCCTGAAAGGCTCACGGAGCCTTGTTCGAGAAACACCGAGGATCCGGCTCTGCCGGTTCTCGGCCGTTGCCCTGGATGGCGGGTGGGCGAAGCGACACGAAGTGCGCGCAGCCTGGGGGCGAGTCAAGTTTCCCGACTAAGCCTGTTGACATTGATCCCCGCTATCCTTGAGAGGCTTCCACGAACAAACAGGAGTCTCTCTATGGCCAAAGCCCCGGCGCATGCGTTTGCGTCCACCCTCAAGACCTTCAAGACCCCGTCGGGCAAGTCCGGCAAGTACTGGTCGCTGAAGGAGCTGGCCAAGCAATATCCCTCCGTCGATCGCCTCCCCGTCTCCATCCGCATCGTTCTGGAATCGGTGCTGCGCAACTGCGACGGGCAGAAGGTCACGGCCAAGCATGTCGAAGAACTGGCCCACTGGGCGCCGAACGCCGAGCGCGTCGACGAGATCCCCTTCGTCGTCACCCGCGTCGTGCTGCAGGACTTCACCGGCGTGCCCCTGCTGGCCGACCTGGCCGCCATGCGCAGCGTGGCCGGCAAGCTGGGCAAGTCGCCCAAGACCATCGAGCCGCTGGTGCCCGTCGACCTGGTGGTCGACCACTCGGTGATGGTCGACCACTACGGCACGCCCAAGGCGCTCGACCTGAACATGAAGCTGGAATTCCAGCGCAACAACGAGCGCTACCAGTTCATGAAGTGGGGCATGCAGGCCTTCGACACCTTCCGCGTGGTGCCGCCCGGTTTCGGCATCGTGCACCAGGTCAACCTCGAATACTTCGCGCGCGGCGTCTACAAGAGCCCGAACGACAAGGAAGACAAACCTACGTACTACCCCGACTCGCTGGTCGGCACCGACAGCCACACCACCATGATCAACGGCATCGGCGTGGTCGGCTGGGGTGTCGGCGGCATCGAGGCCGAGGCGGCCATGCTGGGCCAGCCGGTCTACATGCTGACGCCCGACGTGGTGGGCTTCGAGCTCACCGGACAGCTGCGCGAAGGCGTCACCGCGACCGACCTGGTGCTCTACGTCACCTCGATCCTGCGCGCCGAGAAGGTGGTGGGCAAGTTCGTCGAGTTCTTCGGCCCCGGCGCAGCCTCCATCGCGGTGCCCGACCGCGCGACCATCGGCAACATGGCGCCCGAGTACGGCGCGACCATGGGCTTCTTCCCGGTCGACGAGATGACGGTGGCCTACTTCGAGGGCACCGGCCGCACCAAGGAAGAGGTCGAGCGCTTCGAGGCCTACTACAAGGCGCAGGGCCTGTTCGGCATGCCCAACCCGGGCGACATCGACTACACCAAGATCGTCAGGCTCGATCTGAGCACCGTGTCGCCCAGCCTGGCCGGCCCGAAGCGCCCGCAGGACCGCATCGACCTGGGCCACCTCGCCACCAAGTTCTCGGAGCTCTACAGCAAGCCGAACGACGCCAACGGCTTCAACCAGCCGGCCGACAAGCTCAAGCTGCGCTATCAGCTCGCCGCCGCCGGCAAGAGCGGCGACGACGAAGCCGCCCCGCCGCCCGCGGGCGCGCCGCTGGACGTGGTCGAGATGGTGGCCAACCGCTCGACCAAGGCCGCCGCGCACGTGAGCGCCAGCGCGCCCGCCGCGCCCAAGGGAGCGGTCACCATCGGCAATGGCGACGTGCTGATCGCGGCCATCACCTCGTGCACCAACACCTCGAACCCCAGCGTGATGCTGGCCGCCGGCCTGCTCGCGAAGAAGGCGGTGGAGGCCGGCCTCAAGGTCAAGCCGCACGTGAAGACCTCGCTGGCCCCGGGCTCGCGCATCGTCACCGAATACCTCGAGAGGGCCGGCCTGCTGCCGTACCTCGAGAAGCTGGGCTTCTACCTCGCGGGCTACGGCTGCACCACCTGCATCGGCAACGCCGGCGACCTCACGCCCGAGATCAACGAGGCCATCGTCAAGAACGACCTCGTGGGCGCGGCCGTGCTTTCGGGCAACCGCAACTTCGAGGCGCGCATCCATCCGAACCTGAAGGCCAACTTCCTGGCATCGCCGCCGCTGGTGGTGGCCTTCGCCATCGCCGGCAACGTGATGGTCGACCTGATGACCGAGCCGGTGGGCAAGGGCAAGGGCGGCAAGGACGTGTACCTGGGCGACATCTGGCCGACCGCCAGGGAGATCGACGAGAACCTGCGCTATGCCATGAATGCCAAGTCGTTCCGTGCGAACTACGACAAGGTCAAGACCGACCCGGGCAAGTTCTGGAGCAGCATCAAGGGCACCACCGGGCAGGTGTACGACTGGCCCGAGTCGACATACATCGCCGAGCCGCCGTTCTTCGAGGGCTTCAAGATGGAGCCGCATGCGTCGGACGCGGGCTTCAAGGGCGCGCGCATCATGGCGCTGTTCGGCGACTCGATCACCACCGACCACATCTCGCCGGCCGGCTCCATCAAGGAAAGCTCGCCCGCGGGCATCTGGCTGAAGGCGCACGGCGTCTCGAAAGCCGACTTCAACAGCTACGGCTCGCGCCGCGGCAACCACGACGTCATGATGCGCGGCACCTTCGCCAACGTGCGCATCAAGAACCTGATGATTCCGCCGGACGCCAACGGCACGCAGGAAGAAGGCGGCGTCACGCTGTTCCAGCCCTCGGGCGAGAAGATGTTCATCTACGACGCGGCCATGAAGTACATCGCCCAGAACACGCCCACGGTGGTGTTCGGCGGCGAGGAATACGGCACCGGCTCGTCGCGCGACTGGGCCGCCAAGGGCACGCAGCTGCTGGGCATCAAGGCCGTGGTGGCACGCAGCTTCGAGCGCATCCACCGCGCCAACCTGGTCGGCATGGGCGTGCTGCCGCTGCAGTTCCGCGGCGCCGATTCATGGCAGACGCTGGGCCTCACCGGCAAGGAGCAGATCGACGTGGTGATCGGCAGCGAGCTGAAGCCGCAGATGGACGTGAAGCTGGTGGTGCACCGCGCCGACGGCACGCACCAGGAGGTGACGGTGCGCCTGCGCATCGACACGCCGATCGAGGTCGACTACTACAAGCACGGCGGCATCCTGCCCTTCGTGCTGCGGCAGCTGCTGGCTGCCTGAACCCAGCCGAGCCAGGCCGCGGAAACCGGCCCGGCTCGACTTCCTGCCGGCGGCGTCGAGCCGCCGCGAGGCGGTCGAGTACGGGGCTGGTCTTCTCGCCAGCGCTCCTTCCTCCCATGCTTCGCATCGGCCTGATCTCCGACACCCACGGACTGCTGCGGCCCGAGGCGCTCGCCTTCCTTGAGGGCAGCGACTTCATCGTCCACGGCGGCGACATCGGCAACGCCGCCATCCTTGAGACGCTGGCGCGCATCGCGCCGTTGACGGTCGTGCGGGGCAACAACGACCGCGAAGCCTGGGCCGATCGCATCGCGGAAACCGAACTGGTGAAGTTCGGCGGCGTGCGCGTCTACGCCATCCACGACCTCGCGCAGATCGACATCGACCCGCGCGCGGACGGCGTGCGCGTGGTGGTCTCGGGCCATTCGCACAAGCCGAAAGTGGAGGAGCGCGACGGCGTGCTCTACGTCAATCCCGGCAGCGCGGGACCGCGGCGCTTCAGGCTGCCGATCTCCGTGGCGGAGTTGCGCATCGAAGGCGGCGCGGTCAGCGCCCACGTCGTCGAACTGGCTTCCTGAGCATCCGCCCCGACGCGGGGCAAATCATTACCATTCGGCAAGAAAAGCCCACAGATGAGAATGTTTCTTATTTGATGCGCTATGCTCGGACGCTCCTCCGTGGAGCCAGAAGCAAAGGCAAACGCAGACTCGCGCGCTGACCCATGCCGGCTCCGGAGAGCTTCAACCGCCTCCATTTCCGAAGCCGATGCTCATTCCATTCCTCATCATGCTGCGCGAAGGCATCGAAGCCGCGCTGATCGTCGGCATCGTTGCCAGCTACCTCAAGCAGAGCGGGCGCGGCGCGCTGATGCCCGCGGTGTGGGTCGGCGTGCTGCTGGCCACCGCGCTCTCACTGTTCGCGGGCGCCGGCCTGCAGCTGCTGGCGGCTGAATTCCCGCAGAAGCAGCAGGAGCTGTTCGAAGGCGTCGTCGGCCTGATCGCGGTGGTCATGCTGACCTCGATGGTGTTCTGGATGCGCAAGGCCGCGCGGTCCATCAAGGGCGAACTGCAGGCTTCCATCGACAAGGCGCTGGGCAGGGGCGCGGACGGGCAGGGCTGGGCGCTGATCGGCATGGTGTTCCTCGCCGTGGCGCGCGAGGGGCTGGAGTCGGTGTTCTTCCTGCTGGCCGTGTTCCAGCAGAGCAGCGGCTGGGAGGCGCCGGTGGGCGCGCTCGCGGGCATCGCCGTGTCGGTGGCGATCGGCTGGGGGCTCTATTCGGGCGGCGTGCGGCTCGACCTGAGGCGCTTCTTCCGCTTCACCGGCCTCTTCATTCTCCTGGTGGCCGCGGGCCTGCTCGCCGGCGTGCTGCGCAAGCTGCACGAGGGCGGCGTGTGGAACCACCTTCAGACGGTGGTGTTCGACATGAGCGCCACGCTGCCGATGGACAGCCCCCTGGGGGCGGTGCTCTCGGGCCTGCTGGGATACCAGGCCGCGCCCGTGGTGGGCGAGGTCGTCGTGTACCTGGCCTTCCTGGCGGTCTCCCTGTTCTTCTTCCTGCGCTCGGCCGCTGCGCCTGCGCCTCGTACGGCCGCGGCCCGCTGAAACCTGCAATGTCTTCCTCTTCTCCCGACAACAAACCCCCTTCTTCGAACCTGATGCGCGTGGCGGTGGCCGCGTCGGCCCTGCTGGCGGTCGCCGGCCTCGCGGCCTTCTGGTATGCCTCCGGCGAAGCGAAGAAGGCGCCGGCCAAGGCGGCCGACAGCGCCGTCACCGTCACCATCCAGGGCAACGCCTGCGAGCCCAACGAGATCATGGTGCCCGCGGGGCGCACCACCTTCACCATCGTCAACAAGTCGAACCGCGCGCTCGAGTGGGAAATTCTCGACGGCGTGATGGTGGTGGAGGAGCGCGAGAACATCGCGCCGGGCTTCTCGCAGACCATGACGGTCAAGCTGCAGCCGGGCGAGTTCGCGATCACCTGCGGGCTGCTGAGCAACCCGCGCGGCAAGCTGCGCGTGACGCCCTCTGCCGCCTCCGAGGCGGAGGCGGCGCGGCCCTCGCTGGTCAACTACGTGGGCGCGCTGGCCGAGTACCAGACCTTCCTGCGCCTGGAGGCCGGCTCGCTCGACGATGCAGTGCGCGCCCTGGCCGACGCCATCAAGACCGGCGACCTGCAGCAGGCGAGCGCGCTCTACGTGCCGGCGCACCAGGCCTACAAGCGCATCGAGCCGATGGCGGAGCTTTTCGCCGACCTCGACACCCGCATCAACGCGCGCGCCGACTACTTCGAGAAGCGCGAGGCCGACCCGGGCTTCAGCGGCTTCCACCGCATCGAGTACGCGCTGTACGGCCAGAACGACACGAAGGGCCTCGCGCCGGTCGCCGACAGGCTGATCGCCGACATCGGCGTGCTCAAGGAGCGGCTGCGCGGCCTGAACGTGCCGCCCGAGCGGCTCGCCGGTTCCGCGTCGAAGCTGCTGCGCCGCGTGGCCGACAACCTGCCGGCCGGCGGCGAGGACCACTACGGCCACGCCGAGGCGGCGAACCTGCAGGGCACCTACGAAGGCACGAAGAAGATCGCCGACCTGCTGCAGCCGCTGCTCGTGAAGGCGGCGCCCGCGCTGCAGAAGAGCGTGGACGAGCGCTTCGCGGCCCTCGATGCCGCGCTGGCGCCTTACCGCGAGGGCGACGGCTTCAAGCCCGCGCCGCTCGACGAGGCGCAGCGCAAGGCAATGGCCGAGACCGTGCGCGCGCTTGCCGAGGAACTCGGCAAGGTGAATGCCGCGCTCGGCCTGGAATGAGTCAGTTGAGAGACAGCACCATGGACAAGTCGAACGAGCCCGTTTCCCCGCACCGCCGCCGCATGCTTGGCGCGGCAGGTGCTGCCTTCGCCGGCCTCGCCGCCACATCGGCCCACGCCGCCGCTGCGCCCGCTGCCGCGGACGGCGGCGCGCAGGTCACCGACGCGCCGCAGAGCACCCACACGCAGGACCGCGTGCCCTTCCGCGGCAGGCACCAGGCCGGCATCGTCACGCCGCGCCCGACCGCCGGCATGATCGCGTCGTTCTACGTGCTGGCCGAGAATCGCGCCGACCTGGAGCGCCTGTTCCGCACGCTCACCGAGCGCATCGCCTTCCTCACGCAGGGCGGGCCGCAGACGGACCCCGACCCCAGGCTGCCGCCGGCGGGCTCGGGCATCCTCGGGCCGGTGGTGCAGCCGGACGGGCTGACGGTGACGGTGTCGGTCGGCTCATCGCTCTTCGACGAGCGCTTCGGCCTCGCGAAGAAGAAGCCGCTGCGGCTGAACCAGATGCAGCGCCACCCCAACGACGCGCTCGATGCCGCGCTGTGCCACGGCGACCTGTCGATCCAGTTCTGCGCCAACACGCCCGACACCAACATCCACGCGCTGCGCGACATCATCAAGAACACGCCCGACCTGCTGGTGCTGCACTGGAAGCAGGAAGGCACGGTGCCGCCGATCCCGGCGGTGCCGGGCAAGCCGGCCGAGAGCGCGCGCAACTTCCTCGGCTTCAGGGACGGCTCGGCCAACCCCGACTCGGCCGATGGCGGGCTGATGGACCGCATCGTCTGGGTGCAGCCCGGCAGCGACGAGCCGGCCTGGGCCGCGGGCGGCAGCTACCAGGCGGTGCGCATCATCCGCAACTTCGTCGAGCGCTGGGACCGCACGCCGCTGCAGGAGCAGGAGGCCATCATGGGTCGCCTGAAGCCGACCGGCGCGCCGATGGACGGCGGCAGGACCGAGCACGACGTGCCCGACTACACGAAGGACCCCGAAGGCAAGGTCACGCCGATGGATGCGCACATCCGCCTGGCGAACCCGCGCACCAAGGCCACCGAAAAGAACCTGATGCTGCGCCGGCCCTTCAACTATTCGAACGGCGTCACCAAGTCGGGCCAGCTCGAGATGGGGCTGCTGTTCATCTGCTACCAGGCCAACCTCGAGGACGGCTTCATCGCCGTACAGAAGCGCCTCGATGGCGAGCCGCTCGAGGAATACATCAAGCCCATCGGCGGCGGCTTCTTCTTCACGCTGCCGGGCGTGCGGGACGAGCGCGACTGGCTGGGGCGCTCGCTGATGTCCGCCTGAAGGCCGGGCCTTCCGAGGCCCCGCAAGTTTTTTCATCACTGCCCAGAACAAGGAGATCCATGACCGTGCAGTTCCGCCGCCACTTCCTCGCCACTCTCGTCGCAGGCTTCGCCGGGCTCCATGCCGCCGGTGTGCAGGCCGCCGTGTCGCCGCTCGAGCTGGTCGGACCGATCTCCGACTACAAGATCTACGTCGCCGAGAACGTGCGCAAGCTGGCGGCGGACACGCGCGCCTTCACCGCCGCGGTGAAGGCCGGCGACATCGAGAAGGCGAAGAAGCTCTACGCGCCCACGCGCACGAGCTACGAGCGCATCGAGCCGGTGGCCGAGCTCTTCAACGACCTCGACAAGGCCATCGATTCGCGCGCCGACGACCACGAGAAGGCGGAGAAGGACCCCGATTTCGGCGGCTTCCACCGTATCGAGTACGGCCTGTGGGTGCAGAAGAGCACCAAGGAGCTCGCCCCCGTGGCCGACAAGCTGCTGGCCAACGTGCTCGAGTTGCAGAAGCGCCTTTCCGCGCTGACCTTCCCGCCCGAGAAGGTGGTGGGCGGGGCGGCCGTGCTGATGGAGGAGGTGGCCGCCACCAAGATATCCGGCGAGGAGAACCGCTACAGCCACACCGACCTGTGGGACTTCCAGTCCAACTTCGAGGGTGCCTACAAGATCGTCGAGCTGCTGCGCCCGCTGGTCGTGAAGGAGAACAAGGCCTTCTCGGACAAGACCGAGGCCAACTTCAAGGTGGTTTTCGACACGCTGGCCAAGTACAGGACGGCCGATGGCGGCTTCGAGACCTACTCGAAGCTCAGCGAGCGCGACCGCAAGCTGCTGGCCGGGCGGGTCAACACGCTGGCCGAAGACCTCTCCAAGCTGCGCGGCATGCTGGGGCTCAACTAGGCTCTCCCCCAGGCCTCGCGCACTTCGCGTCGCTGCACCGCCCCCCTTCCGGGGGCACCACCTGAGGCCCGGCAAAGCCGGTTCCTCGGTGTTTCTGGCCTTGCAGCCTCCTTTTTGAGGGGGTAGTCAGGTTTTCGCGAGTGAGAATTGCTAGCATCTGGGTTTTGCTTAAAGAGATGCGCCCGATATTCAGGGCGTCTCCGCCCCCACCGTGCGAACCAACGATTTCGGCGCGGCGCCGACCACCGCCGTCGCCCTGAGCCTCGACCAGCTTCCCGACAACCAGTGGGCCACCGTGCTCGACGTGGCCCGCCCCGACAGCGCCGACGACCGCGACCTCGTGCTGCGCCTGACCGAAATCGGCTTCGTTCCGGGCGAGGCGGTGCGCATCGTCGCCAGCGGCATCCCGGGCCGCGAACCGCTGGCCGTGCGCCTGGGCCACACCACCTTCGCGCTGCGCCGCCACGAGGCCGCGCTGATCCACGTCACGCCGGGAGCCGCCAACCATGGTTGAAGCCGTCATCCAGGGCCCGGGCCGGCTCGCACCCACCGCCCAGCCGGGTCGCATCGCGCTGCTGGGCAATCCCAACTGCGGCAAGACCGCGCTGTTCAACCTGCTCACCGGCAGCCGCCAGAAGGTCGCCAACTACGCGGGCGTGACCGTCGAACGCAAGGAAGGCACGCTGCGCACGCCCTCGGGCCGGCGCGTCTTCGTGCTCGACCTGCCCGGCGCCTACAGCCTGAACGCGCTGAGCGCCGACGAGGCCGTCACGCGCGACATCGTCACCGGCCAGAGCAAGGAAGCGCTGCCCGACCTGCTGGTGTGCGTCACCGACGCCACCAACCTGCGCCTGAACCTGCGGCTGGTGCTCGAAGCCCGACGGCTCGGCCTGCCGATGGTGGTGGCGCTCAACATGACCGACATGGCGAAGAAGCAGGGCATCGCGGTCGACACCGCAGTGCTCTCGCGCGAACTCGGCGTGCCGGTCATCGAGACGGTCGGCGTGCACACCGGCGGCGCGCAGGGCCTGCTCGCGGCGCTCGACACGCCCGTGGCCGCCGCCGCGCCGCAGCCCTGGCAGGCGCCGGACCTCGACGACGTGCTCGCCACCCAGCGCGAGGTGCGCCGCATCCTCGGCCTCGCGGTGAAGGAGCCGGTCGGCAGCCTCGCCACCAGCGACCGCATCGACCGCGTGGTGCTTCACCCCGTGTGGGGCATGCTGGTGCTGGCCGTCACCATGTTCCTGATGTTCCAGGCCGTGTTCAGCTGGGCCAACGTGCCGATGGACGCCATCAAGGCCGGCACGGAAGGGGTGGGCACCCTGCTGAAGACCTACATGCCCGAGGGCATGCTGCAGAGCCTGCTGGTCGACGGCGTGGTCGCCGGCGTGGGCGGCGTGATCGTCTTCCTGCCGCAGATCCTGATCCTTTTCCTTTTCATCCTCGCGCTGGAAGACTCGGGCTACCTGCCGCGCGCGGCCTTCCTGCTCGACCGCGTGATGGGCACCGTGGGGCTGTCGGGCCGCTCGTTCATTCCGCTGCTGTCGAGCTTCGCCTGCGCCATTCCGGGCGTGATGGCCACGCGCACCATCAGCAACTGGCGCGACCGCATCACGACGATCATGATCGCGCCGCTGATGACCTGCTCGGCGCGGCTGCCGGTGTATGCGCTGCTCATCGCGGCCTTCATCCCGGCGCGCACGGTGGGCGGCATCTTCAACCTCCAGGGCGTGGTGCTGTTCGGGCTCTACGTGTTCGGCATCGTCTCGGCCATGACCGTGGCCTGGGTCATGAAGCGCTTCCGCGACAACGCGCAGCATTCGCCGCTGCTGATGGAGCTGCCGGCCTACCGCTGGCCCAACCTGCGCAACCTGGCGCTGGGCCTGTACGAGCGCGCGTGGATCTTCATCCAGCGCGTGGGCACGATCATCCTCACGCTGACGATCCTGCTGTGGTTCCTCTCGACCTTCCCGTCGCCGCCCGAAGGCGCGACCGGCCCGGCCATCCAGTACAGCCTGGCCGGCATGATCGGCCGCGGCCTGGAGCACATCTTCGCGCCCATCGGCTTCAACTGGCAGATCTCGATCGCGCTGGTGCCGGGCATGGCGGCGCGCGAGGTGGCCGTGGGCGCGCTCGGCACGGTGTATGCGCTGTCGGCTACGGGCGACGACGTGGCGGGTGCGCTGGAGCCGCTCATCGCCGGCAGCTGGACGCTGGCCACCGCGCTGTCGCTGCTGGTCTGGTACGTGTTCGCGCCGCAGTGCATCTCGACGCTGGCTGCCGTGAAGCGCGAGACCGGCTCGTGGAAGTACGTCTGGATCATGGCGGGCTATCTCTTCGCGCTGGCCTACATGGCCTGCTTCATCACCTACCACGTTGCGGTGGCACTCGGAGCGGGGTAAAAGAGCACATCCCCAGGCTTGCCAGCTTCGCGTGGCCGCCACCCTCGCCAGGCAAAGCCTGCGGCCCGGCAACGCCGGCTCCGCGGTATCCACCGCGGTGTAGGCTTCGGGATTGGAGTATTTGAGATATGACGCAACAACTGATCGTCGGATTGATCGTCGCGGCCGCCGCGTTCTACGCGGTCTGGCGCTGGATGCCCGCAGGATGGCGCCGCGGCGCTGCGCAGAAGCTGGCGGCCGGCACGCAGCGCGCCGGCCTGATCGACGAAGAACGCGCCAGGGAGCTCGCCGCCTCGCTCGCCAAGACATCGGGCTGCGGCTCGTGCGACACCTGCGGGAGCTGCGCTCCCAAGACCCCCCTCAAGCAACCGCAAGCCGACCAGGCAGTCAGTCCCAGCCCGTCCACGCACGGCCGCTGAGACCGATGCCCGCGCACATCCTCGTCGCCGGGGGCGGCATCGGGGGGCTGGCCACTGCGCTGGCACTCGCCCAGCGCCGCCACCGCGCCGACGTCTTCGAACAGGCTGCGGCCTTCGGCGAGATCGGCGCCGGCGTGCAGCTGGGCCCCAATGCCACACGGCGGCTCCAGAAGCTCGACCTCGGCACCGGGCTCGCCGCCATCGCGGCGCGGCCCGAGGCGCTGGCGGTCCACAGCGCCGAAAGCGGCTCCGAGCTGGCTCGCATGCCGCTGGGCGACGCCATGCAGCAGCGCTACGGCGCTCCCTACTTCTGCGTTCATCGCGCCGACCTGCACGGCCTGCTGCTCGAGGCCGTGCGCACGCGCGGTACCGGCACGCTGGTGACCGGCGCCCAGATCCGGCAGGTCGAGACCAGCGACGACCTCGTCTGCCTCTCGAGCACCGACGCGCGCGCCTGGGAGGGCGAAGCAGTGGTCGGGGCCGACGGCCTGTGGAGCATGGTGCGGCGGCAGCTCGACAGCCCCGGCGCCGCGCAGCCGCCACGCGTCACCGGCCACACGGCCTGGCGCGCGCTGGTGGAGCAGTCCGCCTTGCCGGCCGCATTGCGACGTGGCCGGGTCGATGTCTGGCTCGGTCCGCGCCTGCACGCGGTTGCGTATCCGGTGCGCCGCGGCGAATGGCTCAACGTGGTCGTGATCGCCGAGTCCGCCCCCGCCGGCGACGCGCGCGACTGGGACCAGTCCTCCAGCATCACCGCCCTGAAGCAGGCCATGGGCCGAAGCTGTGCCGGCCTGCAGTCGCTGCTCGACGCCATGCCCGCCTGGCGCGCATGGTCTCTGGGCGACCGCACGCCGATGACAGGCCCTGCCGACATGGCGCACGAACGCGTCGCGCTGGTGGGCGACGCTGCGCACCCCATGGTGCCGTACCTCGCGCAGGGCGCGGGCATGGCCATCGAGGACGCGGTGGCGCTCGCCGACGCGATGGCTGACGCGGATGCGGCCGACGTGCCCGCAGCCTTCGCCCGCTACGCCGAGGCGCGCTGGGCTCGCAACGCGCAGGTGCAGGCACGCGCACGCCGCAACGGCGAGATCTTCCACGCCACCGGTCCGGTGCGGCTGGGCCGCGACATGGCGATGCGCCTGCTCGGTGCGAAGCTGCTGGACCAGCCCTGGCTGTACGGCGGCTGATATCCGGCTCGGCCTCCAGGCAGCACCCCAATACCAGGAACACCGCGGAACCGGCTTTGCCGGGCTGCTGGTGTTGCCCCCTGTGAGGGGGTGGCGCGGCGACACGAAGTGCGCGATTGCCTGGGGGAGAGCCTTTTACAAGCTGAAGGTCTGCAGATGGTCGATGCGCTCGGCCAGCCCTTCCTGTCCGAGGTAGTGGCCGTACTTGCCGCCCTGCATCTTCGCGAGCGCGGTCTCCAGCTCGAGCAGCATCGCGTCGCGTTCCGCGATGAACGCGGCAGGCACGTCGATGCCCGCCTTCGCGCATGCATCCGCGATCAGGTGCGCGCTCGCCGGCGCACCGCAGGCCGCGCACTTGGCGATGGCCGCGACGTTGGGCTCGGCACCGTTGTCCAGCAATGCGGCCGTGAGTTCGGGCGAGATCTGGCCGTCGATGTTGCGCAGTGCATCGGCTGCCACCGGCGCGCCGGCGCGCACCAGCGCCGAGGCGGCGGCGAAGGCCCCCTGGCCCACCGCGACGTCGGTGGCCAGCGCGCTGCCCTGTTGCGGTCCGTCGAAGGCCACGCCCGCAGCGGCGAGCTCGGCGACTAGCCGCGCGTCGTCAGTTGCTATCGCATGGCGCAGGGCCACGCGTGCCAGCTGCGGCTTGTGGCGCAGCGTGCCTTCGGCCAGCGGCGTGCGCCAGTCGACGACGGCGCGGCAGTAGAAGGTCACCAGCTTGTCCATCAGGTCGAGGTCGAGCCCATGGTCCTCGTGCCTGTCGTCGAGGTAGGCGAGCAGCGTCTGGCCCGAGAAGTAGTCGCTGGTGGGCGCGAGCGGGTCTTCGTCCAGGTGCAGCGCCGCGAAGGCGCCGTGCAGGTCTGGCGCGATGGTGTTCACGCTGTCTTCGTGCAGCGCGTGTGTCCAGGCGGGCGGCAGGCCCTTCTTCCAGGCGACGATCTGCCCGTGCGCCGCGCCGGGCTCGACCACCGCGTAGATCCTGTCGGTGTACTCGAAGCCGCCGAAGGGCAGGTGCGTGAGCTTGCCGCTCCACGGAGTGCCGCTTTCCTCGGCGGCCTCCTGGGCCAGCTCCTGCTCGTGGTCGATCCAGCCCTGCAGGTCGTTGTAGCCGTCGCTGCCGTTCCAGAAGAGCTCGCTCCAGCTGATGCCCTCCAGGTTGCCGTTCATCTCCAGCGACAGGTCGTAGTCGAGACGCCCGCCGGCGGTCTCCCGCCAGAGCGCGACCAGCGCTTCGGGCAGAGGGCCAGAGCAAAGTGCCTGCACCGCGTCGATCTGCTCTTGCGGCATCGGCGGCTGCGCCTCGAAGATCACGCGATCGGCGAAGAGCACGATGCCGTGCTCGCGCAGTGTGGTCAGCTCGTCGGGTGTGAACCGGATGTCGTTCATGTCGGCGCCTCCATCGTTCTCAAAAATGTAGCGCTTTGAGCTCGCGGGGCAATCCGGTCCACCCCAGCTCCATGAGGGCGTTTGCGGCGGGTGAAGGGCGTGCCGGTGCTTTACCCGCCACGCGCAGGCTACAGATCCGTGCGCAGCTTCCAGATCTCGGGGAACAGCACCACGTCGAGCATCTTGCGCAGATAGCTCACGCCGCCGGTGCCGCCGGTGCCGCGCTTGAAGCCGATCACGCGCTCGACCGTCGTCACGTGGCGGAAGCGCCAGAGGCGGAAGGCGTCTTCCAGGTCGGTGAGCTTCTCGCCGAGCTGGTAGAGGTCCCAGTGGTCGTGCGGGTTGCGATAGACCGTGAGCCAGGCGGCCTCCACACCGTCGCTGAGCTCGTAGGGCTGGGTCCAGTCGCGCTCCAGCCGGTCGGCGGGCACGGGCAGGCCGTGGCGCGCGAGCAGGCGCAGCGACTCGTCGTAGAGCGACGGTGCGCGGTACGCGGCATCGACCTGCGCCAGCAGATCGGCGCGGTGCGCGTGCGGCTTGAGCATGGCGGCGTTCTTGTTGCCGAGCGCGAACTCGATGCAGCGGTACTGCGCGCTCTGGAAGCCGCTGGAGCTCGCGAGGTAGGGGCGCATGGCCGTGTACTCGGGCGGCGTCATGGTCGACAGCACGGTCCAGGCATTGACCAGCTGCTCCATGATGCGGCTCACGCGCGCGAGCATCTTGAAGGCGTCGGGCAGCTTCTCCTGCGCGATGCAGGCGATGGCGGCATGCAACTCGTGCAGCATCAGCTTCATCCAGAGCTCGCTGGTCTGGTGCTGCACGATGAAGAGCATCTCGTCGTGCGCGGGCGACAGCGGATGCTGCGCGTTGAGGATCTCGTCGAGGTGCAGGTAGTCGCCGTAGCTCATGGACTTGCTGAAGTCCAGCTGCGCCTTCTCCTCGTGGACGATGCTCTCGGGACTCGCGGAGGTGTTGTTGTCGGCGCTCATGTCACTGCGTTCTTGCGGTTGAATTCGGGGCGTCGCCACTCGCCGGTCTCCAGCACCTGCACGAGGTGCTCGACCGAGTTCCACACGTCCTCGAAGCCGATGTACAGCGGCGTGAAACCGAAGCGCAGGATGTCGGGCATCTGCGAGTCGCCGGCGCGGTAGTCGCCGATCACACCGCGTGCGATGAGGGCCTGCACGATGGCGTAGGCGCCTTCTTCCCTGCTGAGGCAGACCTGAGAGCCGCGCTGGGCATGGTCGCGCGGCGTGACCAGCGAGAGGCCGTGGCCGGCGCAGCGCTCCTCGACCAGCATGATGAACATGTCGGTCAGCGCGAGCGACTTGGCGCGCAGCGCGGACATCGCACCGTGGTCCCCGTTGAAGGACTCGGCCGCGAGCACCGTGTCGAGCCCGCATTCGAGCCCGGCCAGCGCGATGATCGGCTGCGTGCCGCACAGATAGCGGCCCACGCCCGGAGCGGGGCGGTAGTGCGGCGTGAACTCGAAGGGCGCCGCGTGGCCCCACCAGCCGGACAGCGGCTGCTCGAACTGGCCCGCGTGCCTGGTGTTCACCCAGGCGAAGGCCGGCGCGCCGGGGCCGCCGTTGAGGTACTTGTAGCCGCAGCCGATGGCGTAGTCGGCGTTGCTGTCGTTCAGCGCCACTGGCACGGCGCCTGCGCTGTGCGCGAGGTCCCACACGGTGAGCGCGCCCACGGCGTGTGCTGCGGCGGTGACGGCCTTCATGTCGTGCATGGCGCCGGTGCGGTAGTTGACATGCGTGAGCATCAGCACCGCCACTTCGTCGGTCAGCACACCGGGCAATTCGCTTGCGTCGATCAGCTTGAGCGTGAAGCCGCGTTCGCGGCACAGCGACTCGGCGATGTAGAGGTCGGTCGGGAAGTTGCTGCGCTCGCTGACCACCAGCTTGCGGCCGCTCGCCTTCTGCTGGGAGAGCGCGGCGAACAGCACCTTGTAGAGATTGACGGACGTGCTGTCGGTGCACACCACCTCGCCGGGCGCGGCGCCGATCAGGCGGGCCACCTTGTCGCCCAGGCGCTGCGGCAGGTCGAACCAGCTCGCGGTGTTCCAGGAGCGGATGAGGCCTTCGCCCCATTCCTTGGTCACCACTTCGGCGATGCGCGCGGGTGCGGCCTTGGGCATCACGCCGAGCGAGTTGCCGTCGAGGTACAGCACGCCTTCGGGAATGGTGAATTGGTCGCGCAGGGCGCGCAGCGGATCTTGCGCGTCGAGCGCGCGGCAGTCTTCAAGGGTCGTCATGGCGGAGGTTTCAGCGAGGGAGTTCGCGCAGCACGGCGCGAACGGGGGAAGCATCGGCGCTGACCAGCTTGAGCGGCAGCGCGATGAGTTCGTAGTCGCCTTCGGGCACGTCGTCGAGCACGAGGTTCTCGAGCACGCGCAGGTCGAGGCGGCGGATGCGTTGGTGGCTTTCCAGCGTCTTGCTGTCGGCCGGGTCGATGCTGGCGGTGTCGATGCCGATGAGCTTCACGCCCATGGCGGCCAGGCGCTCGACGGTGGCGGGCGCGTAGGCAGCGAGCTCCGGGTCCCAGCGGCCGACCGGCATGGTGGCGTAGGTGCGCACCAGCACGCGGGCGGGCAGGTGGCTGTCGATGGCGTGGGAGATGTGCTCCCACTCGATCAGCGGGCCCTTGTCGATGGCGTGGATCACGCGGCAGGGGCCGAGGAAGGGCGTCAGGTCGACGTCGCCGATGGTCTGGCCTTCCGGGTCGTAGTGCAGCGGGGCGTCGGCATGGGCGCCGACATGGGGCGAGAGCTTGATCTCGCTGACGTTGACCGGGCAGCCCGGCGAAATGGTCGCGGCCCAGCGCTGCTGGTAGGGCGTATCGCCGGGAAAGACCGGCGCGCCTTCATGCACGGGCGGCGAGATGTCCCAGATACGGGGGCGGGGTTGCAGTGAACGCATGGCGCGAAGTTAGCGCCGGGCGAGGGGTCGTGGTGTCGGTTATTTCCAACACCAGACGTGACGAGTTGAAGCCGGGGCCGCGATCAGTGCAGCGAAGACAGCGCGGGCAGGCCGTGCCGGGCCCGCGCACGCTCGCAGGCGTCGCTGCCGGCCTCCAGCTCGTGGCACGGATTCGGTCGCCACTCGTAGATGCCGCAGCCCACCGACTGCCCGATCTTGCCGGTGAGTGCTGCGCAGCGCGGCGATGCGTGGTCGGTGCCGCGCATGCGGCAGATGGCGTCGTTCACCTCGACGGCGAGGCCCGAAGGCACCTTGCCGCCGTTCTCGTCGAGCTCATGCACGCTGAAGTCGACGCGGTAGCTGGCGCAGCAGGCGCCGCATTGCTGGCAGGTGTTCATGGTTGCAGGGCTGCGTCGTGCACGCGCCGCAGGAGCCGGCGGCGGATGAGCCCGCTCGCGGGACGGATCAGCAGCCAGTAGAGGTTGAAGCGGCGCTGCGAGGCCTCGTCGCCGCACCAGATGCGCGTGCGGGTGGTCAGGCGCGTGCCCTGGCCCTCGGGCTGGGCGGTGAAGTTGAGCACCAGCTTGGCAAGGCCGGTGGCGTCGAGCGCAGTGAAGGCGCAGGCGTCGGCGAGCGGAACCAGCCCATAGTCGGACTGCCAGAAGCGGCCCGCGAGGCCGAAGGCCAGCTCGCTCTCGCCGTCGCGGCCCAGCGGCGTGAACTCGGCCAGGCTGAAGGCAGGGCGGTGCTGCAGGTTCGACGCGAAACCCAGCCGGCCTGCGAGCCGGTTCGGCAGCTCGCGCAGCGCGATCAACTGGCGGGCGACCGGGTCGTCGACCACTTCGGGGCGGCTCGCGATCTCGAGCACGCGACCGGGCGCGGCCGGCACGTGGAGGCTGTGCTCCTCCGCGAACTGGTAGCGCGGCAGGTAGCGGTTCATCAGTTCCATGCGCGGCGCTTCGCGGCTCGGAAGGTCGCCTGCCCGATCAGAGCCTGCCGAGCAGCAGGAACTCCATCAGGGCCTTCTGGGCGTGCAGGCGGTTCTCCGCCTCGTCCCACACCACCGACTGCGGACCGTCGATGACCTCGGCCTGCACTTCCTCGCCGCGGTGGGCGGGCAGGCAGTGCATGAAGAGGGCGTCGGACTGGGCCGCGCGCATCATTTCCTCGTCGACGCACCAGTCGGCAAAGGCCTTGCGGCGCGCCTCGTTCTCGGCCTCGTAGCCCATGCTGGTCCAGACGTCGGTGGTGACGAGGTCGGCACCGCGGCAGGCTTCCATCGGGTCCTTGAAGACCTTGTAGCTGTCGCCCGAGCGGATGCCGGCGATCGACTGGTCGACCTCGTAGCCGCTGGGCGTGCTCACGTGCACGGTGAAGCCCAGGATCTCGGCCGCCTGCAGCCACGTGTTGGCCATGTTGTTGCCGTCGCCCACCCACGCCACCGTCTTGCCCTGGATGGATCCGCGGTGTTCGATGTAGGTGAAGATGTCCGCCAGGATCTGGCAGGGATGGAACTCGTTGGTCAGGCCGTTGATGACCGGCACGCGCGAGTGCGCGGCGAAGGCGTCGATCTTGGTCTGCTCGTAGGTGCGGATCATCACCAGGTCGACCATGCGGCTGATGACCTTGGCGCTGTCCTCGATGGGCTCGGCGCGGCCGAGCTGGCTGTCGCCGGTGGTCAGGTGCACGACGCTGCCGCCGAGCTGGTACATGCCGGCCTCGAAGCTCACGCGGGTGCGCGTGCTGGCCTTCTCGAAGATCATGGCCAGCGTGCGGTCGACCAGCGGCTGGTGCTTCTCGTAGGTCTTGAACTTCTTCTTGATGATCGCCATGCGATCGAAGAGGTAGGCGTATTCGTCGGCCGTGAAGTCCGAGAACTGCAGGTAGTGGCGGATGGCGGGCGCGGTCGTCGTCATTGGGCTGCAGGCTCCGACAGGAAGTTTTTGACGATGGGCGCGAGGATCGCGACGATCTCGTCGGCCTCGGCGATGCTCAGGATGAGCGGCGGCACGAGGCGGATCACCTTGTCGGCCGTCACGCTCAGCAGCAGGCCGGCGTCGCAGGCGCGGTTGAGGATGGCGCCGCAGGGACGGTCGAGTTCGATGCCGATCATCAGGCCCTGGCCGCGCACTTCCTTCACGCCGCTCAGGCCGCCGAGCTCGCGCTCCAGCGCCGCCTTCAGGTGGGCGCCCACGGTGGCGGCGTTCTCGAGCAGGTTCTGCTCTTCCATGATGCGGATGGTCTCGACGCCTGCGCGCATCGCCAGCGGGTTGCCGCCGAAGGTGGTGCCGTGGTTGCCGGGGCCGAAGATGTTGGCGGCCCTGGGGCCGGCCACCACCGCGCCGATCGGCACGCCCGAGCCCAGGCCCTTGGCCAGCGGCATCACGTCGGGCTTGATGCCTGCCCACTGGTGGGCGAACCACTTGCCGGTGCGGCCCATGCCGCACTGCACCTCGTCGATCATCATGAGCCAGTCGCGCTCGTCGCACAGCTGGCGCACCTGCTTGAGGTAGTCCCAGCGCATCGGGTTGATGCCGCCTTCGCCCTGGATGGTCTCGAAGAACACGGCGACCACGTTCGGATTGCCTTCGGTGGCGCGCTGAAGCGCCTCGATGTCGTTCAGCGGCACGCGGATGAAGCCCTCGACCAGCGGGCCGAAGCCGGCCTGCACCTTGGGATTGCCGGTGGCCGAGAGGGTGGCGATGCTGCGGCCATGGAAGGCGGCTTCGTAGACGACGATCTCGGGGCGCTCGATGCCCTTGTCGTGGCCGAACTTGCGTGCCAGCTTGAGGGCGGCTTCGTTGGCTTCGAGGCCGGTGCAGCAGAAGAAGGCGTTGGTGAGGCCCGAGAGTTCGGTCAGCTTGGTGGCGAGCTGCTCCTGGCCTGGCACGTGGTAGTAGTTGGAGCTGTGGATCAGCTTGGTCAGCTGGTCCTGCAGAGCGGGCACCAGCTCGGGGTGGTTGTGGCCCAGCGTGTTCACCGCGATGCCGCCGAGGCCGTCGAGATAGGCCTTGCCCGCGGTGTCCCAGACTCGGCAACCCTGACCGTGCGACAGTGCGATCGGCAGGCGACCGTAGGTGTTCATGACGTGGGGCGAGGTGGGCTGGGCGGTAGCGCTCATTCGGGTTCTCCAGATAGGGAAGGCGGATTCTAGGCGTGTGCCTTGACGGCTTCGTTGAGGATTGCGCATCACAGCAATGCCCCATGTTCAGGATGCAAAAAGGGGCGCGGATAGAATCGCTTGCTGCACCGCAGCACCTGCCTCGGTCGCTTCATTCAACGATGATTTCCCCCACAGCCAAAGAAATCTTCATCCAGGGCATCACCAAGGATGGCCGGACCTTTCGCCCGAGCGATTGGGCCGAGCGTCTGGCCGGCGTGATGAGCTCCTTCCGGCCCGGCGGCGCCTTTCCGGGCAGCTACCTGAGCTATTCGCCGTGGTGCATTCCCACGACCATCAACGGCGTGAAGTGCGTGGTCGTGAACCGCGCGCTGCGCGACGCCGAGCCGATGGCCTGGGACTTCTGCGTGAACTTCGCCAGGGACAACGACCTTCAGGTCGCCGAGGCCTGCCTGGTGCCCGACGCCCCCATCCCGCCTGCGTCAGCCTCTGCGCAGATCCCTGCGACCCCACCCAAGAAGGCCTGACAGGGCCTTTTTCTTTGCCCGCCGTCCGGGTCCGTCTGCATCTGCAAACCGGTCGGGCATGAAAAAACCGCCCGAAGGCGGTTTTTCACTTTGCTGCAGCGCACCCCGATCAAACGGCGGACCGGAGGATTCCGGTCCGGGCTTGCCTGACAGGTGTCAGGCGGCGGCCTTTGCAGGCGCGAGGGCGAGGGCCTTGACCTTGGCCGACAGGCGGCTCTTGTCGCGGGCGGCCTTGTTCTTGTGGAAGATGCCCTTGTCGGCGATCGCGTCGACGATGCTCTGGGCCTTCGCGAACAGCTCGCTTGCCTTGGTCTTGTCGCCAGCCAGAACAGCCTTTTCGACGTTCTTGACAGCGGTACGGTACTTGGAACGCAGCGAGGTGTTCGCAGCGTTCAGCTTGGTGTCCTGGCGGACGCGCTTACGGCCGGAGGCGAGGCGCGGGTTCTTTTTCTTGGGCTTGGCGGATGCCATGATTTATGTCCTTAGGTGTCTGAGGATGATGCAGCAAAGCCCTCCATTATAGGCCGGGTTGGCTTTTCCGCCGAATCCGGGCGTTTTGGGGCTCCGGCGGGGCCTAAACTCGGCCCCCGTGTCCCTGCTCAAATCCGCCTCCACCGTCTCCCTGCTGACCCTCGCCTCGCGGATCACGGGCCTCGTGCGCGACGTGCTCTTCGCCTCGGTTTTCGGCGTCAGCGCGCTCACCGACGCCTTCAACGTCGCATTCCGCATCCCGAACCTGTTCCGGCGCGTCTTCGGCGAGGGTGCCTTCAGCCAGGCCTTCGTTCCGGTGCTGGCCGCCCGCAAGACCGAGGCAGGGGAGGAGGGCGCCTGCCAGCTCATCGACCACGTTGCCACGCTGCTGACCTGGACCCTGGTGATCGTCTGCGTGGCCGGCGTGGCCGGGGCGCCGCTGCTGGTCTGGGCCATGGCCAGCGGGCTGCCCGGCTTCGACGCCGCGGTGGTCATGACGCGGTGGATGTTCCCGTACATCGGCTTCATGTCGCTGGTGGCGCTGGCGGGCGGCATCCTCAACACATGGCGCAAGTTCGCGGTGCCGGCGGCGTCGCCGGTGCTGCTCAACGTAGCGCTGATCCTGTCGATCCTGGTCGGGGCGCCGCTCTTCCGGCACTGGGGCATCGAGCCGATCTACGCCCAGTGCGTGGGCGTCATGGCCGGCGGCGTGCTGCAGCTGGCGCTGCAGATTCCTGCGTTGCGCAAGCTGGGCCTGCTGCCGCGGCTGGGCATGAGCCTGCGGGCGCTGCGCACCGCCTGGACCGACCCGAACACGCGCAAGGTGCTCAAGCTGATGCTGCCGGCGCTGCTGGGCGTCAGCGTGGCGCAGATCTCGCTGCTCATCAACACGCAGATCGCATCTCACCTGGCGGTGGGCAGCGTCACCTGGATCACCAATGCCGACCGGCTGATGGAGTTCCCGACCGCCATGCTCGGCGTGGCGCTGGGCGTGGTGCTGATGCCGCAGCTGGCCGGCGCCCGCGCCGCCAAGGACGACGCGCGCTATTCCTCGCTGCTCGACTGGGGCCTGCGCCTCGTGGTGCTGCTGTCGGCACCGTGCGCGATCGCCTTGCTGCTGTTCGCCAAGCCGCTGGTGGCGGTGCTCTTCCACAACGGGGCCTACTCGGGCGAGGACGTGAACCGCACGACCTTGGCGCTGATGGGCTATGGCGTCGGGCTCGTCGGCATCGTGGCGGTGAAGGTGCTCGCGCCGGGCTACTACGCCAAGTACGACACGCGCACGCCGATGCTCATCGCCGTGGGCGTGCTGGTGTTGACGCAGATCCTCAACGTGTTCCTGGTGCCGGTGCTGCAGCACGCGGCGCTCACGCTGACGATCGCCATCGGCGCACTGGTGAATTCGGCCTGGCTGCTCGTCGGGCTGATCCGCCGCGGCAGCTACAAGCCCGAGCCGGGCTGGGGCAGGTTCGCGCTGCAGGTGGCCGCCGGCACCGCGGTGCTGGCGGGCCTGCTGGTGTGGGGCTCGGCGCATTTCGACTGGGTCGCGCTGCGCGAGCAGCGCCTGCTGCGCATCGGCCTGCTGGCCGCGCTGATCGCCGGCTCGGCACTGCTGTATTTCGGCGTGCTGGCGGCGGTCGGCGTGCGGTTGCGCAGCTTCATCCGCCGCTGAGACCTTGCAGGGGCCTTTCAGGCGTGCGCAATACGCGTGTGCCCCTTCTTGACGCTCCGGAAATGCTCCTCTACAAAGCCACATGACGTTCAGCTTTCAGGTTCCGACCGCCCTGGAATATTTCGAGTCGCTGGTGCGCAGCGACGACCAGTTCCCGCTGCTCGAAGCCGCCGCCAGCCTGGCGCAGGACGAGTACCCCGACCTCGACGTGCAGCAGGTGCTGGGCGACGTCGACCAGCTCCTGGCCCGCCTGCGCCGCCGCCTTCCGGCCGACGCCGCACCGCTGGCCCGCCTGCGGGCGCTGAACCAGTTCTTCTTCAGCGACCTGAACTTCGGCGGCAACGTCAACGACTACTACGACCCCGACAACAGCTACCTCAATGCCGTGCTGCGCACCCGCCGCGGCATCCCGATCTCGCTGGCGGTGCTGTGGATGGAGCTGGCGCAGGGCCTGGGCCTGCAGGCACGCGGCATCGGGTTTCCGGGGCACTTCATGCTCAAGGTCACGCTGCCCAAGGGGCAGGTGGTGATCGACCCGTTCACCGGCAAGTCGCTGTCGCGCGAGGAGCTGGGCGAACGCCTGGAGCCCTACAAGCGCAGCAACGGCCTGGTCGGCGACTTCGACGTGCCGCTGGGCCTCTACCTGCAGCCGGCCAGCTCGCGCGAGATCATCGCGCGTATGCTGCGCAACCTGAAGGAAGTGCACCACGCGCAGGAAGACTGGCAGCGTGTCATTTCCGTGCAGGACCGCCTGATCGCGCTGCTGCCCAGCGCCTGGGGCGAGTACCGCGACCGCGGCATCGCGCATGCCGAGCAGGGCAACACGACGCTGGCGGTGCGCGACCTCGAAACCTACCTGGCGAAGGCCGAGGACGCCCTGGACCTCGACGCCATCGCCGAGCGGGTCGCCGCCCTGCGCCGGCTGGCGAGCTGAGCAGATGGCAACCCAGGCCGGCGTCAGCTCCGCGCCCGACCTGGGCACCCTGCATCAGTTCCACGGCGTGCAGCCCGTGCTGCCGGTGTCGGACGTCACCCGCGCCGCGCGGTGGTTCCGCGACGTGCTGGGCTTCGAGCTCGACTTCATCGCCGGCGAGCCGCCCAGCTACGCCCGGGTGAAGAAGGGCGACCGCAGCTACGGCGACCCGGTCTACCTGCGGCTGTGGCAATGCAACGCGCGCGAGGCGAAACCCTGGCGCGGCGAGATCGTGATCCACGTGGGCAAGGACATCGACGGCCTGCACGCCGCCTACGTGAAGCGCGGCGTGACGGTCATCGAGCCGCCCGTTTCCCAGCCCTGGGGACTGCGCGAATTCGCGATACGCGAACCCGACGGCCATGTGCTGCGCTTTTGCGGCTACCTGTCCTGAAACCCCGGTTTCCGAAACACAAAATTACAAATGGATCGACGCCTCCGTGTCGATCCGGCGTCCGCCCGTCCGACGTGTGAACAGGAGCGGGCAGTTTCCCAGGCCGCTTCAACACCATCAACCTTCAGGAGAAACGACATGCGATTCATGATTCTGGTCAAGGCCAACGCCGATTCCGAAGCCGGCGTGATGCCCAGCACCGAAATCCTCACCGCCATGGGCAAGTTCAATGAGGAACTGGTCAAGGCCGGCGTGCTGCTGGCGGGCGAGGGCCTGCACCCGAGCTCCAAGGGCGTGCGCGTGCGCTGCGAGGGACCGACCAAGCGCACCGTCATCGACGGCCCCTTCGCCGAGACCAAGGAACTGCTGGCCGGCTTCTGGCTGTTCCAGTGCAAGTCGAAGGAGGAGGCCATCGAGTGGATCAAGCGCAGCCCCTTCCAGGAAGGCGAGATCGAGATCCGCCAGGTGTTCGAGGCCGCCGACTTCGGCGACTCCATGACGCCCGAGTTGCTCGCCCAGGAAGACCGCCTGCGCGCCGAGACCGAGGCCCGCACCAAGGCTGGCGGCTGAGCCGGCCGCGCCGCCACACACCGAAGGAGACACCATGCGATTCATGCTGCTGATGATTCCCCACGGCTACGAGAACGCCGCGCCCGGCACCGTCCCCGACGACGTCGAGGCGGTGTCGGCCATGATGGCCTACAACGAGTCGCTGCAGAAGGCCGGCGTGCTGGTCAGCTGCGACGGCCTGCACCCACCCTCGATGGGCGCGCGCGTGAGCTTCAAGAACCGCAAGCCCAAGGTCGTCGACGGCCCCTTCGCCGAGGCCAAGGAAGTGCTGGGCGGTTTCTGGATCATCGACGTGCCCTCGCGCGCCGCCGCCATCGAGTGGGCCAGCCGCTGCCCGGGCGGCGACAACGAGGTCATCGAGGTGCGCCAGATCCAGGAGATGGAAGACTTCCCGGCCGACGTGCAGGCGGTGGCCGGCGAATTCACCTCGATGCAGACGGTGAAGAAGCCCGAGGCATGAGCCGGGGCGAGGGCCGCGCGGACGCTGCCGCCATCCACCGCACCATCGAGGCGGTGTGGCGCATCGAGTCCGCGAAGATCATCGCCACCGTCGCGCGGATGGTGCGCGACGTGGGCCTGGCCGAGGAGCTGGCCCAGGACGCGCTGGTCTCGGCCTTGGAGCAATGGAGCGAATCGGGCGTGCCCGACAACCCCGCCGCCTGGCTCACGGCCGTGGCCAAGCGCCGCGCTCTCGACCGCCTGCGCCACCTGCAGCTGGCCGAGCACAAGGCCGGCGAGATCGGCCGCGAGCTCGACGCGCAGCACGAGATGGCGCAGGACGACTTCGCCGAGGCCGTCGATGCCGCGCTGGACGACGACATCGGCGACGACCTGCTGCGGCTGGTGTTCACCGCGTGCCACCCGGTGCTCTCGACCGAGGCGCGGGTGGCGCTCACGCTGCGGGTGATGGGCGGCCTGACCACGGACGAGATCGCCCGCGCCTTCCTCGTGCCCGAGGCCACAGTGGCGCAGCGCATCGTGCGCGCCAAGCGCACCCTGGCCGAGGCGCGCGTGCCCTTCGAGGTGCCGCGCCGGCACGAGCTGGAGGCGCGGCTCGCCTCGGTGCTGGAGGTGATCTACCTGGTCTTCAACGAGGGCTACTCGGCCACCGCCGGCGACGACTGGATGCGCCCCTCGCTGTGCGAGGAAGCGCTGCGCCTGGGCCGCATCGTGGCCGAGCTGGTGCCGAAGGAATCCGAAGTGCACGGGCTGGTCGCGCTGATGGAGATCCAGGCCTCGCGCACCGCCGCGCGCATGGGGCCCTCGGGCGAGCCGGTGCTGCTGCTGGAGCAGAACCGCGCGCGCTGGGACCAGATGCTGATCCGACGCGGCCTCGCTGCGCTTGCGCGGGCCGAGTCGCTGGGCGGCGCGCTCGGCCCCTATGCGCTGCAGGCCGCCATCGCCGCCTGCCACGGCCGCGCGCGCTCCGCCGACGAGACCGATTGGGGCCGCATCGCCGCCCTCTACGACGCGCTGGCCGAACTCGCGCCGTCGCCCATCGTCGAGCTCAACCGCGCGGTGGCGCTGTCGATGGCCTTCGGCCCGGCGGCCGGGCTGGAGGTGGCAGATGCGCTGCTGGACGAGCCCGCGCTCAAGGGCTATCACCTGCTGCCGGCGGTGCGCGGCGACCTGCTCTTCAAGCTCGGCCGCCTCGACGAGGCGCGCAGGGAGTTCGACCGCGCCGCCTCGCTCACGCGCAACACGCGCGAGCGGGCCCTGCTGCTGGCGCGTGCCCGGGCTTGTACTTGACTCGCCCCCAGGCTTCGCGCACTTCGTGTCGCTGCGCCAACCCCCTTCCGGGGGCGATACCTGCGGCCCGGCGGAGCCGGTTCCGCGGTATCTCTGGAAGAAGAGGGCGCGCTTGAACTGAACGACAGCTGAATCTGCTGCGAGTCGGGCCGGAGGACAATGCGCGCCATGCTGCGCACCCCCTTCCTCCGCTTCCTGTGCGTTTCCGGTCTGGCCCTGCTGTCGTCCGCCTCGGCCCTGGCCCAGTTCGAGCCCGCCAAGGTGTGGGTCGAGCCGCCGGCCATCGCCGCGCGCTTTCCCGATCCGCCGGTGAGCTATGCGACGCCGGGCTTTCGCCCGGGCCGCACCGACTTTCCCTCGCATGCCGAAATGCTTGCCTTCGTCGACGAGTTGGCGCGCCAGTCGTCCAGCGTGCGCATCGAGCGCATCGGGACGTCGCAGCAGGGACGCGAGATGCCGCTGGTGGTGCTGGCCGAGCAGGGCCGCGTCGACCCGACCCGGCCCACGGTGATGGTGATCGGCCAGCAGCACGGCAACGAGCCGGCCGGCGGTGAAGCAGTACTGGCGCTGGCGCAGCAGTTCGCCGCGGAACCGGGCTCGGCGCTGCTGAAGAAGGTCAATCTCGTGCTGGTGCCGCGCGGCAATCCCGACGGCGCCGAGCGCTTCACCCGCGTCACCGCCAACGGCATCGATGTCAATCGCGACCACCTGCTGCTGCGCACACCCGAGGCGCGCGTGATCGCGGCGGCCACCCTGCGCTACGCGCCGCAGGTGGTGCTCGACCTGCACGAATTCACCGTCGGCGGGCGCTGGATCGACAAGTTCGGCGCCGTCATGAAATACGACGGCCTGCTGCAGCCCGCCACCGTGGGCAACCTCGACGCTGCCATCGCCGCGAGCGCGCAGCGCGACTACGTCGACGCCATCCAGGCCGCCTTCGCGCGGGCCGGGCTGCAGGGCTTCAAGTACCACACCACTTCCGGCGGCAAGTCCGACGATCGCACGGTGTCGATGGGCGGCGTGCAGCCCGACACCGGCCGCAACGTGAGTGCGCTGCACCAGGCCGTGAGCCTGCTGCTCGAAGTGCGCGGTGTGGGGCTGGGCCGGGCGCATTTCGCGCGCCGTGTGCACACGCAGGTGCTGGCGGCCACCACGGTCATCGAGACGGCGGCGAAGCAGGGGCCTGCGCTGATGCAGCTCACCGCGCAGGCCGGCCAGCGCGCCAAGGCCGATGCCTGCCGCGGCGATCTGGTGGTCGAGGCCTGGCAGACGCCGACGAAGCAGCGGCTCGAATTCCTCGATGCGAAGACCGGCGAGGACAAGGCCGTCGACGTCGAATGGCGCGCCGCCGAGCCGTTGAAGATCGTCAATGCGCGTCCTCGCCCCTGCGGCTACCTGCTAGCTTCGAGCGAGACCGTGGCCGTGCAGCGCCTGCAGATGCTGGGCGTGCGCGTGGAACGCATCGACAGTGCGGCGCCATGGTCGGTGGAGCGCTACGAGATCCTCTCGCAGGCCGATGGCCAGCGGCAGGACGCGCGCGGCGCCATCGAGGACGGCGAGGCGATCCGCAGCTTCCGCGTGCGGCTGCGCCACGGCCGCGCGGTGGTGCAGCCGGGCAGTTTCTACGTGTCGCTGGCGCAGCCGCTGTCGCCGCTGGTCAGCGCGGCGCTGGAGCCCGATTCGCAGAACAGCTACGCGGCCAACCGGCTGCTGGAGATCGGCGACGACAAGCTGCTGCGCGTGCCGGGGCCGGCGCCCGCAGGCGTCTGGCACTGAGCGGCGTCAGGCGCGGGAAGACGATCCCGCTTCCGAAGGCGACCCCGGCAGCCCGAACTGGTGCCATGCGCGGCGCAGCTGCGTGTCGGAGCCGAAGCCCGATTGCTCCGCCGCCCGCGTCACGCTTGCGCCCGAGGCCAGCGCCAGCTGGGCCGTCGCGAGCCGCAGCCGCCGCAGGTAGGCCAGCGGCGCCACGCCCGCATGCTCGACGAAGAGCCGCGTGAGGTGCCGCGCAGAGGTGTGCGCCACCTCGGCCATGCGCGGCACGTTCCAGTCGGCCTGCGGCCGCTCGCTCACGGCGTCCTGCACGCGATGCAGGGCGGCGTGCAGGTGGTTGCGGTAGGCGAGGAAGGGCGAGAGCTCCGGATCGTGCGGCCCCCGGCGCAGCGGCATCACCATCGACTGCGCGACCTGCGCCGCGAGCGCCTCGCCGCACAGCTCGCCGATGCGGTGCAGGATCAGGTCGATGCCGGTGGTCACGCCCGCGCTGCTGTAGAGCGGCGGATCGATCACGAACACGCGGTTGCTCACCACCTCGCAGCGCGGCTCGACCTCGCGCAACTCGCCCAGGTGATGGTGGTGCGTGGTGGCGCGACGGCCAGCCAGCGCCCCGGCGTGCGCGGCCAGCACGGCGCCGGCGCAGACCGTCACCAGCTCCAGCCGGCCGCGCTCGAAGCGCAGGCCACGCAGCCAGTGCAGCAGGTCCTGCGTCTCGGGGTTGTCGATGGCGATGGCGTCGCCGGGCAGGCCGACCAGCACGACCCAGCCGGGGCCGTCCCACGCCGTGGGCAGCGGTGAGAGCCCTGCGAGCGCCACGCCGACCGAGCCCATGGCCGTCGGCCGCGGGCTGGCGAACTCGATGGCGAAGCGCTCGGCCCGCCCCGCCGCGCGCAGCCGCTGGTTGGCGATGCGCAGCGCCTCTGCCGGGCCAGCCCAGTCGAGCACGAGGCTGCCGGGCAGGAGGACGAACACTACGCGGATGGGGGCTGGCTCGGGTTGCTGCGGTTCCATTCGTAGTCCATCTGTCGCGCGGTGCGCTCTGCGAGCTCGAGCCCGGCCAGCCGTTCGACGAGGTGCAGGCTCATGTCGATGCCGGCGCTGATGCCCGCCGAGCTGACGATGCGGCCGTTGTCCACCCAGCGCACGCCCTCGCGCACGTCGAGCGAGGGGAAGCGCTCGCGCAGCTCGGCGATGTCTTCCCAGTGGGTCGTGACCGGGTCGCTGGTCACCACGCCGCTTCGGGCCAGCAGGAAGGCGCCGGTGCAGACCGAGGCGACGATCTTCGCGCCGGCTGCCTGATCGGCTATCCAGCGCAGGGTGTCGGAGCAGGCCATCGGCGCGTCGACCACGCCGCCGGGAACGACCAGCACGTCGGCCGCCGGGCTGTCGGCCAGCGTGTGGTTGGCCAGCAGCCGGAGGCCTGCACGCGCCTGAACGGCCTGGCCTGCGGCGGCGTGGGCCACCGAAGCGACCTCGAACAGCGCCGGCGAGCCCGGCTGCAGCCGCTGCCCGACCCGGCTCGCAGTGGTGAACACCTCGAAGGGGCCGGCGAAGTCCAGCGCCTCCACGCCGTCGAACGCGAGGATCAGAACGCGCATGGTCATGCCGCTCATGCCGTTCACGCCACGGCCCGTTCGAGCGCCTGCGCCACGGTGCAGACGGTGGCGAATCGGCCATGCAGCACGGCGGCCGTGCGGGCCTTGATGTCGGCGGCGGCGAGCGGGCTGCCGTCGGGATGCTTCATGTCGAAGGTGAGGGTGGCGTCGGTGACGTAGTCCACTTCCCAGCCCAGGTCGGAGGCGTGGCGGGTGGTGGTCTCGCAGCATTGCTCGGTGCGGATGCCGCTCACGATCAGCCGCCCGATGCCGTTCTGCGTGAGCCAAACATCCAGTCCGCTGTTGACCAGCGCGCTGTGGCGGTGCTTGGTGAAAGTGGCGGCCGCGTCGAAGGCGGCGAGGCCGCCGATGGGGCGCACGTGGCCCGATTCGATCGCGAAGGGGTTGCTCGCGTCGGAGGGCTCGTCGGTGTGGAAGACCCGCACGATGGGCAGGCTCGCGGCCGCGGCGCCTTCGATCAGCGCGTTCTGCGCGGCGAAGTAGGGCGCGGCCTGGCTTTCGTTCCAGTAGGCGCGCTGGCGGAACGACTCCTGGGCGTCGATCACTATCAGACAGGTTTTCATGGCGGGGCTCGCGGGCGGGAGCGGAGTGGATGATGCCGCTCATTCTTGCGGCGCGCCAGCTTCCTGTCCGCTCGGCGCAGGACCAGAATCGATCAGATCAGGACATCGACCGGGGCGAAGGCCCCGTCAGACCAGCGAAGCCGCCTGCAGCTCTTTCTTCAGGTACGCGTAGTACAGCGGCGCCGCCACCAGCCCGGCCGGGCCGAAGACCGCCTCGGCCACGAACATCACCGCCAGCAGTTCCCACACGCTCATCTGCGTGCGCGCGCCCACCACCTTGGCATTGATGACGTACTCGGCCTTGTGGATCACGATCAGGAAAATCAGGCAGGCCGCGGCCGTGACCGGCGACACCGACAGGCCCACCAGCGTGATCACCGAGTTGCAGACCAGGTTGCCCACGATCGGCACCAGGCCGGCCAGGAAGGTGAGGGTGATGAGCGCCGGCGTGTAGGGCAGGTGCGCGTCCCACAGCGGCATGATGAAGAGCAGGAAGATGGCCGTCAGCAGCGTGTTGAAGGCGGCGATCCAGAACTGGGCCGCCACGATCTGGGCGAAGGCCTCGCCGAAGGTCTGCACGCGCCGGTGCAGTTGTTCGGCCAGCGGCAGGCGCCGCATCGGCGCGTGGGACACGGCGGCCAGGCTGCCGATGATCAGGCCCACGTACGAGAAAAGAATGCCGTGCAGCCACGCGCGTCCTGCCACGGCCAGCGAGCCGGCCTGCGCGCGCAGGTAGTTGGCGATCACGCGCTGCACCTCGGCCGCGCCCTCGGGCAGGTAGACGGCGATCTCCACCGGCAGCTTGGAGCGCAGCTCCAGCACGGTGCGCGCGGTGTAGTCGAGCAGCTCGCGGTACTGGTCGGGCGCATCGACGATGTATTCGCGGGCCTGCGACAGCCCCAGCGTGATCAGCGCGATGGGCGCCAGCAGCACCACCGTGACGGCCACCACGCCGGCCCAGCCCTGGGCGCTGCCGGGCCGCCTGGCCAGCGCCGGAATGCGCCCCAGCCCCGAGGCCAGCAGGCGCGCGAACCAGCGCGTGACGAGGAAGCCGATGCAGACGCACAGCAGGCCCGGCAGCAGGTGCTCCCACATCACCAGCATCAGGGCGCCCAGCATCAGCAGGTAGCTGGCGATGGTCACGCCGCGCGATGCGGCCGGACGGAAGGCGGAGGACGCCGGCGAGGCGATGGGGGAGGGCTGCGGCTTGTTGGCCATCCGGTGCGGGTGCGTGCTCTGTTCTTCGAAAAAGTGGACGCAGCAGCCGGCGGTCAGCCGACGACCACGGCCGCACCTTCGCCGCGCTCGGCGATCACGCCGATCTCGTGCACCGCCTCGCCGGCGGCACGCAGCGTGGCGGCGCAGGCGGCGGCTTCGGCAGCGTCGATGACCACCACCATCCCGATGCCGTTGTTGAAGGTGCGGTTCATCTCGATGTCGTCGATGCCGGCCACCTTCTGCAGCCAGGCGAACAGCTCGGTCTGCGGCCAGCTGCCCTTCTTGAGGTGGGCGGCGGTGCCTTCGGGCAGCACGCGCGGGATGTTCTCAAGCAGGCCGCCGCCGGTGATGTGCGCCAGCGCCTTGATCGGGTGCTTGCCCAGCGCCTCGAGCACCGGCTTCACGTAGAGGTGGGTGGGCTCCATCACGGCCTCGCGGAAGGGCTTGCCGTCGAGGGTGGCGGGCAGGTCGGCCCCACCTTGTTGCGCGCGCTCGATCACCTTGCGCACCAGGCTGAAGCCGTTGGAGTGCACGCCGGCCGAGGCCAGGCCCAGCACCACGTCGCCTGGCTTGACGTTCTGGCCCGTGAGGATCTTCGACTTCTCGACCGCGCCGACCGCGAAGCCCGCCAGATCGTATTCGCCGGCCGGGTACATGCCGGGCATCTCGGCGGTTTCGCCGCCGATCAGCGCGCAGCCCGAGAGCTCGCAGCCGCGGGCGATGCCGCCGACGACCGCCGCGGCGGTGTCCACGTCGAGCTTGCCGCAGGCGAAGTAGTCGAGGAAGAAGAGGGGCTCGGCGCCCTGCACCAGCACGTCGTTGACGCTCATGGCCACCAGGTCGATGCCGACCGTGTCGTGCATGTTCCATTCGAAGGCCAGCTTAAGCTTGGTGCCCACGCCGTCGGTGCCGCTCACGAGCACGGGTTCCTTGTAGCGCTTGGGCACCTCGAACAGGGCGCCGAAGCCGCCGATGCCGGCCAGCACGCCTTCGCGCAGGGTTTTCTTCGCCAGCGGCTTGATGCGGTCGACCAGGGCGTCGCCTGCATCGATGTCGACACCGGCGTCCTTGTAGCTGAGCGGGGTGGGCGTGGAGGAAGTCATGGGTGGTCGAGGTCGGAAGAGACGCAAAGAGTGGGGGCGGAAGGGGCGCCGGCAACCATGTTGGCCGGGCCGATAGAATTCCCGATGATTTTAAGGGCCCCCGCGGCCCCCTCCATGAACCTTCCCGGGATGAAACAGCTCGCGCTCGATATCGGCATTGCGACGGGCCCCAGCTTCGACGCCTTTTTCGCCGGCCCCAACGAGGCGGCTCTGCGGCACCTGCAAGTGTGGGTGGGCGGCGCCGGCAGCCCCGTGCTGCACTCGCCGGTGCCCACCTACCTGTGGGGCGACGGCGGCAGCGGCAAGACCCATCTGCTCGAATCGGTGCGCGTCGCACTGCGCGAGCAGGGCGCCAGCGTGGGCTGGCTCCATGCGGGCCTGCTGGAGCCGCCCGAGTTCGACGAGCGCTGGGGCGCCGTCCTGCTCGACGACGTGCACCTCTACACCGCCGTGCAGCAGCACGCGGCCTTCAACTGGTTCGTCAACGCCCAGACGCTGCAGCGCGGCGTGGTCGCCGCCGGCGCATTGCCGCCGGCCGACCTGCCGCTGCGCGAGGACCTGCGCACCCGCCTCGGCTGGGGCCATGTCTTCCACATGCAGGTGCTCAGCGAAAGCGAACGCCGCGCGGTGCTGCGCCAGGCGGCCGACGCGCGCGGCGTGATGCTGTCGGACGACGTGCTCGACTACATGCTCCACCGCTTCAGCCGCGACCTCGGCAGCCTGATGGAGCTGCTCACGCAGCTCGACGGCTACGCCCTGCAGACGCAACGCGCGATCACCATTCCGCTGATCCGCTCCATGCTCGAGAACGAATAGAAGAGCGAACAAGGCTTCCAACAACAATGATCAAGAAATTCATCGACAAGCTGCTCGGCAAGGGTGCCGGCGGCACGCAGGGCAAGAGCCGTTTCGGCAAGCGCCAGGAGGTGCCGGCCGAGGTCCACGGAATCGACCCTGCCCTGGTCGACGAGCGGGCGAAGAACGTGGTCACCACGCTCCAGCAGGCAGGCTACGAGGCCTACGTGGTGGGCGGCGCGGTGCGCGACCTTCTGCTGGGCCTGCGTCCCAAGGACTTCGACGTGGCCACCAACGCCACGCCGGAGCAGGTGAAGGCGCTGTTCCGCCGCGCCTTCATCATCGGGCGGCGCTTTCGCATCGTGCACGTGGTGTACGGCCGCGGGCGCGAGCACGAGGTGATCGAGGTCTCGACCTTCCGGGCCTACATGGACAACGCCGCGGCCGAGCAGGTGGCAGGCAACGAGCGCACCAGCAAGGGCGAGCTCGCGAGCATGAAGCACGCGGTGGACGCCAGCGGCCGCGTGCTGCGCGACAACGTCTGGGGCCCGCAGGAAGAAGACGCCGCGCGCCGCGACTTCACCGTGAACGCCATGTACTACGACCCGGCCAACCAGGTGGTGGTGGACTATCACAACGGCATCAAGGACGCCCAGAAGCTCACCCTGCGCATGATCGGCGACCCCGCCACGCGCTACCGCGAAGATCCGGTGCGCATCATCCGCGCCATCCGCTTCTCGGCCAAGCTCGCAGCCCTGGGCTTCAAGCTGGAGGCCAAGACGGCGGCGCCGCTGGTCGAATCGAGCAAGCTGCTGGCCGACGTGCCGCAGAGCCGCCTCTTCGACGAGATGCTCAAGCTGCTGCAGACCGGCCACGCCATCGCGACGGTCGAGCAGCTCCGCAAGCTCGGCCTGGCCCGCGGCATCTACCCTCTGCTCGACGTGGTGGTGGAGCGCGCCGACCAGCCGTTCGTGAAGGCTGCCCTGCAGGACACCGACCGCCGCGTGGGCGAGGGCAAGCCCGTGGCGCCCAGCTTCCTGCTGGCCTGCGTGCTGTGGGCCGACGTGCGCGACGGCTGGGCCCAGCGCCAGGAGGGCCGCAACGGCCAGCGTGCGCAGCCGCCGTTCCCGGCGCTGCAGGACGCGATCGACGACGTGTTCAACGCCCGCATCGGCGACGTGTCGGGCCGTGGCAAGCTGGCGGCCGACATGCGCGAGATCTGGATGATGCAGCCGCGCTTCGACAAGCGCACCGGCTCCACGCCCTACAGCCTGGTCGAGCAGGCCCGCTTCCGTGCCGCCTTCGACTTCATGCGCCTGCGCGCCGACGTGGGCGAGGTGAGCGAAGCCATCGCCGAGTGGTGGCAGGAATTCAGCACCTCCGACGACACGCGCCGTTCGGACCTGCTGGAGCAGGTGCGCGAGGAGCAGAAGGTGCGCCAGCGCGTGCGCGTGCGCGAAACGCCCCAGCCCCCGAAGCCCCGCGCCGAGCCGGCAGGCCGTCGTGCGACCGACGCGGGCCGCAGCGACGAGGGCGACGAGGTCGAGACCGTGGCCGTGCCGCCCGACGGCGAAGCCGTGGTGCCGCGCAAGCGCCGGCGTCGGCGCAAGCCGCGCACCGGAGGCGGTGGTGAGGGCGGCGGCAGCGCTGCGGGCGCATGAAGAACAAGCCCGACCGCCCCAGGGGCGACGGTGACGGCAGAAAGGGGAGCTCGCCCCGTGCTCCCGCAGGCAAGCGCGCTGCCCCGCCGCCCGCGAAGCGCGCACAGGCCCGGCCTCCGGGCGGTGCCCAGTCTGCGCGCCGCCCAAAGGACGAATACCCGACCGTGCAGGCTTTCGTCGCCATCGGCGCCAACCTGGGTGATGCCCAGGCCGCGGTGAAGGCGGCCATGGAGGCCATCGGCACTATCGAGCGCACCGTGGTCACGGCGCGCTCGTCGCTGTACCGCAGCGCGCCCATCGAATCCTCGGGGCCCGACTACATCAATGCGGTGGTGGCGGTGCGTACCGGCCTGACGGCCGAGGCATTCCTCTCGGAGCTGCAGCTGCTCGAAGACCAGGCCGGGCGCGAGCGGCCCTTCCCCAACGCGCCGCGCACGCTCGACCTTGACCTGCTCACGCATGGCAACACCGTCAAGGACACGCCCGCGTTGAGCCTGCCGCATCCCCGCATGCGCGAGCGGGCCTTCGTGCTCAAGCCGCTGGCCGAGATCGCCCCCGACAAGGTGCCGCGCGCCGCGCTGGCGCGGGTTTCCGGCCAGGTCATCGAGCGCATCCGCAGCTGACCGGCGGCTGGGCGGGAGCCCGGCCCGACGGCCCGGCTTTGCCCTCCCATTACACTTGCACGGTTTTTCATCACCCTGTCACGCGGATGTGACAGGCAAGTTCCGAGATCCCAGGAGAGCGCCACATGTTCGGCAAGCTGCTGCCCCGCGAGGGGAATTTTTTTGAAATGTTCAACCAGCACGCCGAGCGCATCGTCGAGGCGGCGCGGGCCTTCGAGCAACTGGTGGCCAACTACAGCGACGTGCACCTGCGCGAGCAGTACAACCGCGACGTCGACAACGCCGAGCGCGCCGCCGACCGCGTCACGCACGACGTCAACCGGCTGATCCATAAGACCTTCATCACCCCCATCGACCGCGAGCAGATCCACAAGCTCATCAACACGATGGACGACGTGGCCGACCTGATCCAGGACTCGGCGGAGACCATGGCGCTGTACGACGTGCGCCACATGACGGAAGAGATCGTGCGCCTCACCTCGCTGAGCGTGAAGTGCTGCGACCGCCTGAAGGACGCCGTCAAGTTCCTGGGCCGCATCGCCGACCCGACGGTGGCCGAGGCCACGCTGAAGACCTGCGAGGAGATCGACCGCCTCGAATCGGACGCCGACCGCGTGATGCGCAGCGCCATGAGCAAGCTGTTCCGCGAGGAGCCCGACGTGCGCGAGGTGATCAAGCTCAAGGCGATCTACGAGCTGCTGGAGACCATCACCGACAAGTGTGAGGACGTGGCCAACGTGATCGAGGGCATCGTCCTCGAGAACTCGTAAGCGGGCAGCGACCGATGGCAACGGTTCAGGTCGCCCTCTGGGTGGTTGTGGTGCTGGTCGCTCTGGCGATCCTGTTCGACTTCATGAACGGATTCCACGACGCCGCCAATTCGATCGCGACGGTGGTCTCCACCGGAGTTCTCAGGCCCGGGCAGGCGGTGGTCTTCGCGGCCTTCTTCAACCTGATCGCGATCTTCATCTTTCATCTCAGCGTGGCCGCCACCGTGGGCAAGGGCATCGCCCAGCCGGGGGTGGTCGACGTGCACGTGGTGTTCGGCGCGCTCGTGGGCGCCATCAGCTGGAACCTCGTGACCTGGTACTACGGAATTCCGAGCAGCTCGTCGCACGCGCTGATCGGCGGCATCGTGGGTGCCGTGATCGCCAAGACCGGCACCAGCGGCCTGGTCGCCTCGGGCATCTGGAAGACGGTGGCCTTCATCTTCGTGTCGCCGCTGCTGGGCTTCGTGCTCGGCTCGCTGATGATGGTCGTGGTGGCATGGGGCTTCCGCCGCGCCACCCCGTCGCGCATCGATCGCTGGTTCCGCCGGCTGCAGCTGGTTTCGGCCGGCGCCTACAGCCTGGGCCACGGCGGCAACGACGCGCAGAAGACCATCGGCATCATCTGGATGCTGCTGATCGCCACGGGCTACGCCTCCGCCAGTGAATCGGCCCCGCCGACCTGGGTCATCGTGAGCTGCTACGCCGCGATCGCGCTGGGCACCATGTTCGGCGGCTGGCGCATCGTCAAGACCATGGGCCAGAAGATCACCAAGCTCAAGCCCGTGGGCGGCTTCTGCGCCGAAACCGGCGGCGCCCTGACGCTGTTCCTGGCCACCGCGCTGGGCATCCCGGTGTCGACCACCCACACCATCACCGGCGCCATCGTCGGCGTCGGCTCCACGCAGCGCGCGAGCGCGGTGCGCTGGGGCGTGGCGGGGAACATCGTGTGGGCCTGGATCTTCACGATCCCGGCTTCGGCGTTCGTGGCGGCTATTGCCTACTGGATCAGCATGCAGCTGTTCTGACGGCGGCTACTGCGAGATCTTCCGTCCCTCTTCGATCTGGTGCTCGAAGTAGCGCTGGAAGCTGAAGACGATGCTCGCCATCAGGATCGTGCTGCCGAAGAAGAGGGCCAGCACGACCGCGCCGATGGTGAACCAGTTGGTGCGGCCCGGTTCGGCGTCGGCCGGCGCGCTGGCGTTGAAGCGGGCGTTCCACTTCTCGGGCGTCATGAGGCCGTAGACGATGGCCATCAGGGCGCAGCCGGCGATGGTGAAGCCCAGCAGCGGAATCAGCACCCAGCTCAGCCCGTCGTCCACGCCGTACATGCGCACGCGCTCGATGCCGTAGACGCCCAGCGCGGTGGGAATGGGCAGCAGCCAGCCGAGCCAGTCGCCCAGGCCGCGCAGGTAGAAACGGTGCAGTCCCAGGGGGCCGCCGAGGAAGGAAAGCCAGGCGGCTACGGTCTTGTTTTTCATTCGGGTCTGGTGGTGCTGCCTTCGCCGAGCACCTTCTCCATCAATACGACGTCGCGCCATTCGCCGAACTTCCAGCCGCAGTCCTTCAGCACACCGACGTGCGTGAAGCCCTGGCTGCGATGCACGCCGATGGAGCCCGCGTTGGCCGAGTCGCCGATGACCGCGATCAGCTTGCGCACGCCCGCTGCCTCGGCCGCCTGCGACAGCGCCGCCAAGAGCTTGGCGCCCAGACCCTTGCCGCGCGCTGACTCCGACACGTAGATCGAGTCCTCGGCCGAAAAGCGGTAGGCCGGGCGCGGCTTGAACCAGTTGCAGTAGGCAAAACCCAACACTTCGCCATCTTCCTCGGCGACCAGATAGGGCAAATTCCTCGCGAGCACATCGGCGCGGCGGGAGGCCATTTCGGCGGGGGAGGGCGGTTCGGTCTCGAAGGTGCCGGTACCGTGCAGCACGTGGTGCGCGTAGATGGCGGTGATGGCTGCGATGTCTTCTTCGCGGCTGGGTCGGATGGCAAGGGGCATGCGGGTGAAACGGGCGGCGCGAGGATCGGGCGAGGTCGGAATTCGGAGAAAAACGCGGGTCGGGCTATAATCGCGGGCTTTTCAGCGTGTCGCTGGCCGGGTGGCCAGTCGCGTGTCTCGACGCTGGAAGAACATTGTGAGCGGGCCTTTTTCAATCCACGAGGCCTGCTGACCACCCAAGGATAAATCATGGTCGTCATTCGACTCTCCCGCGGCGGCTCCAAAGGCCGTCCGTTCTTCAACATCGTCGTGTCGGACAAGCGCGTTCGTCGCGATGGCCGTTTCATCGAGCGCCTGGGCTTCTACAACCCGACCGCCAAGGAAAACGAAGAAAGCATCCGTATCGCCCAGGACCGCCTGGCGTACTGGAAGAGCGTCGGCGCACAAGCTTCGCCCACCGTTCTGCGCCTGATCAAGCAAGCTGCTGCTGCAGCTCCCAAGGCGGCGGCCTAAGCCGCCCGCACGGCGATGCTGCCTTCACTCGAAGCCGCCGAATTGCCGGCGGATGCGATCGAAGTAGGGCGCATCGCCGATGCCTGGGGCATCAAGGGCTGGTTCAAGGTCCTGCCCCACAGCGCCCAACCCGAGGCGCTCTTCTCATCGAAGCGCTGGTTCCTGCAGGCTCCCGGAGCCTCGGCGAGCACAGCCTTCCGGCTCGCGATCCGCGAAGCCAAGGAACATTCCGACTGCATCGTCGCCGCATCCGCGGACGTGCCTGACCGCAACGCGGCCGAGGCGCTGCGCGGCGCGCGCGTGTTCGTGCCGCGCTCGAGCTTCCCGACGGCCGGAGACGACGAGTACTACTGGGTCGACCTGATCGGCCTGTCCGTGGTCAACCGCGAAGGCGTCGCGCTCGGCACGGTGCGCGAGCTTCTCGCCACCGGCCCGCAGACCACGCTCGTGCTGGCCGCCGAAGAGGGCGGCAAGGCGATCGAGCGCATGGTGCCTTTCGTCTCGGCCTTCGTCGACAAGGTCGACCTGCCCGGGCGTCTCATCACGGTCGACTGGCAGCCGGACTACTGACCGGCGGTCCGCGCGGCGCATGCGCTTCGACGTCCTCACGCTCTTTCCCGAACTGTTCGCGCCCTTCATGGCCAGCGGCGTGACCCGACGCGCCTACGAGTCGAAGCAGGTCGAGGTAGTGCTGTGGAATCCGCGCGACTTCGCGCAGGGCAACTACAAGCGCGTGGATGACAGGCCCTTCGGCGGCGGTCCCGGCATGGTCATGATGGCCGAGCCTCTGTCCGACTGCCTCGACGCGGCGCTGGCCGCGCGAGGTGCCGATGCGCCGGTCATCCTGTTTTCCCCCATCGGCGAGGTGCTGCGGCACGAGGTGGTCGAGCGCTGGTCGGGCAGCGAAGGCGCCGTGCTGGTCTGCGGCCGCTACGAGGGCATCGACCAGCGTTTCATCGATGCGCGCGTCACCCACCAGATCAGCCTCGGAGACTTCGTGCTCTCCGGCGGCGAGGTCGCGGCCATGGCGCTGCTCGACGCCGTGGCGCGCCTTCAGCCGGGCGTGCTCGGGGACGAGGCCAGTCATGTGCAGGACAGCTTCAATCCGGCCCTCGACGGCCTGCTCGACTGCCCGCACTACACGCGGCCGGAGCAATGGAACGGGCAGGGCGTTCCGGCGCCGCTGCTCTCGGGCCATCACGCGCAGATCGAGCGCTGGCGGCGCGATCAGCGCCTGGCGATCACGGCCGGGCGGCGCCCCGAGTTGATCGAGGCAGCCCGTGCGGCGGGGCGCCTGGGCAAGGCCGATGAGGCCATGCTGAAAAAAAAGCTATAATCCCGGGTTCCCCGATCCTCTGTCCGGCCGCGCCCGGTCTTTTCGCGGTCTTCCCGTGAAAGCCAAAGGCGCCTTTTGTGCAGCCCGACAAGATCGAATATCAGGAAATCATGAACCTCATCCAGACCCTCGAGCAGGAAGAAATCGCCCGTCTCGGCAAGACCATCCCCGAATTCATGCCCGGTGACACGGTCATCGTCAGCGTGAACGTCGTCGAAGGCACCCGCAAGCGCGTGCAGGCCTACGAAGGCGTCGTGATCGCCAAGCGCAACCGTGGCCTCAACAGCGGCTTCACCGTTCGCAAGATCTCCAGCGGCGAAGGCGTGGAACGTACCTTCCAGACCTACAGCCCGCTGATCGCCGGCATCGAAGTCAAGCGCCGTGGCGACGTGCGCCGCGCCAAGCTGTACTACCTGCGCGACCGCAGCGGCCGTTCGGCACGCATCAAGGAAAAGCTGCCGAGCAAGTCGACGGCTGCGACGGCCGCTTAAGCGCCGCCTCCTGTCGTGCAAGAAAAGCCGCCGCTCTGGCGGCTTTTTGCGTTGTTGCCCCTGCTCGACGACAAGTTCTCCTTTTTCCGCTCTACTCCCATCCAGTCCCGACCACCCGACTTCGGTACCTTTCCGCTCTTGACCACCTCATCCCCTTCCCAACAGACCGCTTCAGCCGAAATCGTCAACGCCGTGGCGCCGCCCGCGCTGATGCAATTCGACCCGCGAACGGTGCCGTTCGTGGGCGGGGAGGTCCAGGGCCTGCCGGCGGTGGCCGCCGAGCAGCTGACGGCGCAGGCGTTGCGGGCACGTTTCGCCACCCCGCCCATCTGGACGCCCGAAGTGCGCCGCGATGCGCGCATGACCGACCGCGTTCCCGCGCAGGCCGCGGTGCTGGTGCCGATCGTGCAGCGAGCCGAGGGCGCGACCGTGCTGCTGACCGAGCGGACCTCGAACCTGTCGACGCACTCGGGGCAGGTTGCATTTCCCGGCGGCCGAGTCGATCCCGAGGATGCCAACATCGCTGCCGCCGCCCTGCGCGAGGCCTGGGAAGAAGTGGGCCTCTCCGCCCGGTACATCGAGGTGCTGGGCAGCCTGCCGACGTACACGACCGTGACCTCGTTCATCGTCACGCCGGTGGTCGCGCTGGTGCAGCCCGATTTCGAGCTCACCATCAACCCGTACGAAGTGGCCGAAGCCTTCGAGGTGCCGCTCGCCTGGCTGATGGATCCGGCGAATCACCGCCATCACACGGTGCCCGCGCCCGACGGCACCCGGCGCCAGTGGTATTCGATGCCCTACCAGGACGGCGCGGCCGAGCGCTTCGTGTGGGGCGCCACTGCGGGCATGCTGCGCAACCTCTATCGCTTCCTCGCGGCCTGAGCGGGCCTGAACGCGGGCTGAACCTTCGGGCGCTCTCGCTATCATCGAAGGATGAGCTTTTTCGCCATCCTGTGCGCGCTGCTGATCGAGCAGGTGCGGCCTTTGGGCCCGCACAACCCCGTGTACGGCGCGGTGCTTGCGTGGACACGCTGGACCAGCCGCAACTTCGACGCGGGCAAGCCGCATCACGGATGGATCGCCTGGGGGCTCGCCGTGTTCGTGCCCACGCTGGGCGCGCTGGGTGTCCACTGGCTGCTGGTGCTCACCCTGGGCCTGCCCTTCGCGGTGCTCTGGAGCATCGCGGTGCTCTATGTCACGCTGGGCTTCAGGCAGTTCAGCCACCACTTCACCGACATCCGCGACGCGCTCGAGGAAGGCGACCAGCCGCTGGCGCGCTCCCTGCTCGCGCACTGGCAGGGCGTCGACGCGGCGGACCTGCCGCGCAGCGAGATCGTGCGCCACGTCATCGAGCATTCCGTGATCGCGGCGCACCGCCACGTGTTCGGCGTGCTCGCATGGTTCTCGATCGTCGCAGCCATCGGCCTGGGCCCGGCAGGCGCGGTGTTCTACCGCATGAGCGAGTTCGTCTCGCGCTACTGGGCTCATAAGAACGGCGCCGCGGTGCAGCCTTCCAGCGCCTCGGTGCAGGAGGCCGCGGAGCGCGCCTGGCATGCGATCGACTGGCTGCCCGCGCGCATCACCGCGCTGGGCTTCGCGGTGGTCGGCAGCTTCGAGGAGGCGATCGACTGCTGGCGCAACGACGCGCAGCGCTTTCCCAACGAGAACGACGGCGTGATCCTTGCGGCCACCTCCGGTGCGGTGAACGTGCGCCTGGGCGGCGGCTCGCTGCGCCCGATCCCGGTCGCCGATCCGCTGCCGCGCGCCCAGGCCGGCGAATCGCTGGCCGATGGCCGCCGCACCGACAGCGGCAGCACGCCGGGACGCGAGCCCGAGCCGGCCCACCTGCGCAGCGTCGTCGGCCTGGTCTGGCGCTCGGTCGTGATGTGGATGGTGCTGCTGGCCTTGCTGACCCTGGCTCGCCTGCTCGGCTGAGCGAAGGTCCGAAGCCATGTCCCAGCAACAACAGCCGCAGCAACCCGTGCCGTCCTTCTGGAGCCCGCGGATCGCCGCGCTCGAGCCGTACGTGCCCGGCGAGCAGCCGCGCATCGCGAATCTCGTCAAGCTCAACACCAACGAGAACCCGTATCCGCCGTCGTCGATCGCTGTGGAGGCCATCCGCCGCGCCGCCGAAGAAGGCCTGGAGCGCTACCCGGACCCCACTTCGCTAGCGCTGCGCGAAGCCGTCGCCCGCCGGCACGGCCTGCAGCCCGGCGAAGTGTTCGCCGGCAACGGTTCAGACGAAGTGCTCGCGCACGCCTTCTTCGCGTTCTTCCAGCAGTCCGAGCCGCTGCTGATGCCGGACGTGAGCTACAGCTTCTACAAGGTCTATGCGCAGCTCTACGGCATTGCCTGCGAGCAGCAGCCGGTGGACGCGGGCCTGCGCATCGACGTCGATGCCCTTGCCGCCCGTGCGCGCCAGGGTGGTGCGGGCATCGTCATCGCCAATCCGAACGCGCCGACCGGCATCGGCCTGCCGCTGTCGCGCATCGAGCAGCTGCTCGAGGCCTGCCCCGACCGTGTCGTGCTCGTCGACGAGGCCTATGTCGATTTCGGCGGCGAGAGCGCGCTGCCGCTGATTGGCAGGTATCCCAACCTGCTCGTGGTCCAGACCCTCTCGAAGTCGCGCGCCCTGGCCGGCTTGCGCGTGGGCTTCGCCTGCGGCCAGGCGCACCTGATCGACGCGCTGGTCCGCGTCAAGGACAGCTTCAACTCGTACCCCCTCGACCGCCTTGCTTCTGCGGGTGCGATCGCCGCATTCGAAGACGAAGCCTGGTTCCGCGACGCCTGCGCCCGGATCGTCGACACGCGCGAGGGCCTCACGCTGCAACTCGAGGACCTGGGCTTCGAGGTGCTGCCCTCGCAGACCAACTTCGTCTTCGCGCGCCACCCGAAGCGCGATGCGGCCGAGCTGGCTGCGTTGCTGCGCGAGCGCGCGGTGCTGGTGCGTCACTTCAGGCAGCCGCGCATCGCGCAGTACCTGCGCATCAGCATCGGCACGCGGGAGCAATGCAGCGTGCTCGTGCAGCGACTGCAGGACATCCTCGAATCGACTCCATGAAAGACGCCCAGCCCATGCCGATCGAAGCCTCGGACCCACGCGCCGAGGCGTGCGCGGCGTTCTGGAATGCCGTCAGCGCCCGGCTCGAGAGCCTGCGGGCCTTGCCCGCCCGCGAGCTGATGGAGGGCCTGAACCAGCTGCTGGAGCCGCACTTCCCGAGGCTGGCCGCCGAGGTTGCCGGCGATCCGCCCGCGTTCAAGCTCGTGCTGACCGCGCACGGGTCGGTGGACGACTTCGAGGATCTGATGACTCTGGTGCGGTCCCGTCCCAGGCTGCCGCAGGTCGAGGTGGAGGCCTTCCGGCAGCGCGCGAGCGACGGCTTCGGCATGCGCATGAACAACTTCGAGCTGGCGAGCTCCGAGGTGCTGGTCAGGCACGAGCCCTATCGGGGTCGGGTGGCGCTGGAGATCGGCTTCTCCAAGCCCATTCCGATGGACATGCGCGACCATGCCCGTCACATGAGCCTGATCATGCTCGACCACATCCTCGGCGAGTACGACTTCGCGGTGAAGGTCGGTGCGGTCGACTACGTCGAGCCGGACGCGCAGGCCGATTTCAAGGGCGTGCCGCTCGACGATTTCGTGCCCCTGTTCGACGCCTGCTGGCGCGAAGAGCTCGGCCACACGGGCGTGTTCGCCCCGGGTGAGCATGCCTGGTCGGGCCTGAGCGCGACGCGCACTTCGGAGGACGGCGGCGAGATCGAGATGGTCGTCATGCGCAACGACTCGGCGACCGCGCTGGTGGGCCGCGCCGACCTGTGCCATCGACTGTCCGTGGCGGTCCCGGTCGAATCGGGCGAGGAGCTGGAAGAGGCCCGCGCCTACGAAGACCGGCTGACGGCGCGGCTGCAGGTCCATGAGGCGGGCTGCTGCACGCACGTGGTGCTGGAGGAGGGCGTGCGCACCATCCACTTCCAGGTGGCCGATCCGGACGGTGCGATCACGCAGGCCCAATCGTTGCAGGACGGCATGGAACTGGCGACGACGATGGAGCTTGTCTTCGACCCGACCTGGCAGTCCTACAGGGTCTGGCTCGGCTGAGCCTGCGGCCGGCTGCGCTCAGTAGCGCTTCTGGCTGAGCTCTTCGAACAGCTCGCCGTAGATCCGGTAGCGGCTCGCGCTGATGGCGCCCGGCGCATCGGCGGTCTCCACGTTCGCGATCACGCCGCAGCCCGGCTCGTGCAGGTGCGTGCAGTTGTAGAACTTGCAGTCGCCGGCATGCTCGGCGATGTCGGGCATGAGGCTGGCCAGCTGCATCGGCGCGATGTGGTTCAGGCCGAATTCCTGGAAACCCGGCGAGTCGATCAGGCCGGTGGTGCGGGCCCCGTCGATCCAGTACCAGGTGGTGCTGGTGGTCGTGTGCTTGCCCGAGTTGAGCGCCTGCGAGATCTCCTGCGTCAGCACTGCGGCGCCGGGCACCAGCAGGTTGGTCAGCGTGCTCTTGCCGGAGCCCGAGGGGCCCAGCACCAGGGTGGACTTGCCTGCGAGCAGCTTCATCAGCGAGGCGTGGTCCGCCTCGGCCGAGGCCTTCAGCGACAGCGGCAGCACACCGTGGTGCATGCGTCGATAGGGCGCGAGCCTGGCCCATGCGCGCTCGAAGGGTTCGACCAGGTCGCTCTTGTTGAGCGCGATGATCGGCGCGATGCGCTCGGCTTCGGCGGCGATCAGCGCGCGGGCCAGCTGGTGTTCGGAGAACTCCGGCTCGGCCGCTATCAGGATCAGCACATGGTCGAGATTGGCCGCGAAGGACTTGGTGCGGATCTCGTCCTGGCGATAGAAGAGGTTGCGCCGCGGCAGCACCTGCTCGATGGTGCCCTCGTCCTCGCTGGCCTGCCAGTGCACGCGGTCGCCGACCACGGCCTGGCTCTTCTTGCCGCGCGGGTGGCAGATCAGCCGCTCGCCGGAGGGCGTCTCGACGAGGCAGTGGCGTCCGTGGCTGGCGACGACGAGGCCTTCGTGGAGGGCCTTCGCAGCGGCTGCTGCTGCGGGCGCGGCGCGGCCGGGCTTAGCCAAGGACGCGTTCCTCCATCAGGCGGCGGGCGCGGCGCCGACCAGCGCGTCGGCCTGGCGGGCGCAGTCGAAGTCGGTGGCCGACAGGCCGCCCACGTCGTGCGTGTTGAAGCGCACGACGCAGCGGTTGTAGTGCACCGACAGGTCGGGATGATGGTCTTGCGTGTGCGCGACGAAGGCCAGCGCATTCACGAAGGCGATGGTCTCGAAGTAGTTGGCGAAGCTGAAGGTCTTCTCGATGGCGACATCAGCGCCGTCGCCCGTGAGCTTCCAGCCGTCGAGGCGCGCCAGGGCGGACACGATCTCGGTGGCGCTCAGCGCCTTGCGGGGAGGGAGGTTCTTCCAGTCCTTGGGCTTGAACATGCTGCTCATGATGGGCTTCTGCGGGTGAGGGGCCGACCGGGTCAGGCCGGGGCTGCCATGCGCGCGAGGCGCTCGGAAGCCGGGGGATGCGAATAGTAGAACTTGACGAACACCGGGTCGGGCGTGAGCGTCGATGCGTTGTCCTGGTAGAGCTTGAGCAGCGCGGCCGACAGGTCGGCGCCGCTGGTCTGGGCCACCGCGTAGGCGTCGGCCTCGAACTCGTGCTTGCGCGAGAGCTGCGCCGGCAAGGGCGCGACGAAGAAGCCGAACACCGGCCCGGCCAGCATGAAAAGCAGCAGTGCCAGCGCGCTGTTGGGCGCCGCCATGTTGGGCTGCACGCCCAGGCCCGCATAGAACCAGACCTGCGTCGACACCCAGCCCAGCAGCGCGAAGCCGGCCAGGCTCAGAGCGAACATTGCGACCAGCCGCTTCACGATGTGGCGATGCTTGAAGTGGCCGAGTTCGTGCGCGAGCACCGCCTCGACCTCGCCGGCATTGAGCTGGCGCAGCAGCGTGTCGTAGAACACCACGCGCTTGCTGGCGCCGAAGCCGGTGAAGTAGGCGTTGGCATGGGCGCTGCGCGTGCTGCCGTCCATCACGAAGAGGCCCTTGGCCGCGAAGCCGCAGCGCTTCATGAGGGCCGTCACGCGCTCCTTGAGCGTGGGGTCGTCCAGCGGCTGGAACTTGTTGAACAGCGGTGCGATGAAGGTCGGGTAGATCAGCATCAGCAGCAGGTTGAAGCCCATCCACGCGCCCCAGGCCCAGAGCCACCAGAACCGGCCGGCCGCGCCCATGAGCCAGAGGATCAGCGCGGCGATGGGCAGTCCGATCACCGCGCCCAGCAACGTGGACTTGAGCGTGTCGGCCAGCCAGAGCTTCCAGGTCATCTTGTTGAAGCCGAAACGCTCCTCGAGCCTGAAGGTCTGCCAGAGCGTGAAGGGCAGCTCGAGCAATCCGCCGATGGCCGCGAAGGCCGCCAGCAGCACCAGCTGCTGCACCATGCCGCCGCCGATCCAGCCCAGCAGCAGCTTGTTGAGCAGGTCGAGGCCGCCCAGCAGGGTCCACCCGAGCAGCAGCGCCGCGCTCCATGCCATTTCGACGAGGCCGAAACGCGCCTTGGCGATGGTGTAGTCGGCCGCCTTCTGGTGGGCGGCGAGGGTGATGGTCTGGGCGAAAGCGGGAGGGACGGTGCCGCGGTGCCGCGCCACGTGGCGAATCTGCCGCGTGGCCAGCCAGAACTTCACGAGCAGGCCAGCGACGATCGCAGCCGCGAAGGCGATGGTGAAGATGAGCGAATAGGACATGGATCGGCGAGTTTAGCCCTCGCTATCCGGTGCCGCAGCCCTTCGACGACAATCCTGCGATGCCCGAATCCCTTGACCCGACGCCCTCCGAGGCCACGCCCACCCTGAAGAAAAGCGACCAGAACCTGGTCTGGCTGGACTGCGAAATGAGCGGTCTGGACCCCGAGAAAGAGCGCCTGCTCGAAATCGCCGTGGTCGTGACCGGCCCCGACCTCACGCCCCGCATCGACGGCCCCGTGCTCGTCATCCACCAGAGCGACGCCGTGCTCGACGGCATGGACGCCTGGAACAAGGGCACCCACGGCCGCAGCGGGCTGATCGACAAGGTCAAGGTCTCCACCCTCGACGAGGCGGCCGCCGAGCAGCAACTGCTGGAATTCATCGCCAGGTACGTTCCCCGCAGCGGCTCGCCGATGTGCGGCAACACCATCGGGCAGGACCGGCGGTTCCTCGTCAAGTACATGCCCAAGCTCGAGGCGTTCTTCCACTACCGCAACCTCGACGTGAGCACCCTGAAGGAACTGGCCAAGCGCTGGAAGCCGGCGGCCTACAACGCCTTCAAGAAGCAGCAGGCGCACACTGCGCTGGCGGACGTGCACGAATCCATCGAGGAACTGGCGCACTACCGAGAGACCTTCCTGCGCCTGGCAGATTGAACGGGGCACGGAATTAGGTAAAAACCCGGATTCGTGCCATAATCGCAGGCTTCGCTGGCCGGGCAGGCAAATTTGAGCCCGGTGAGCGTTTCTCGCATCTCCCTATCTTGCACACCGCGCCCGATCGCAGCTTTTGCTGATCAAAAAGGGCCGCAGCCTCGGGTACCCGCCCGGAGTTGAATGTCGTTGGATGGTTGATGTTTTTAACCACCCAACGGGGCGCCGTCCACGGCGGCGCTCGCGTTTGAGATTGAAATTCATGACCGACGCTTTTGAAGCGCAGGGCGAGTTCGCGCCTGTGCAATCCGCTACCCACAACGAATTCACCGCCGCCGCGGACACCGTGTCCGAGGCGCCCATCCTCGAGGCGCTGGACGCCGCTGCCCCCGAGGCTGCCGCCGCCGAGGAGCCCGCTGCTCCCAACGGCTTCATCAAGCTGGGCCTCGCGCCCGAACTGATCGCCGCCGTGGCCGACATGGGCTTCACCCAGCCCACCGCCGTGCAGGAAAAGGTCGTTCCCATTGCCATGGGCGACCAGGACGGCGCAGCCAAGTCGACGCGATTCGTCGACCTGATGGTCTCCAGCCAGACCGGCTCGGGCAAGACCGCGGCCTTCCTGCTGCCCGTGCTGCACACCCTCATCAAGCGCCAGGCAGAAGCCGAGGCCGCTGCCAGGGCCGAGTTCCAGCGCCTGGCCGAGGAAGCCGCCGCCCGCGGCGAAGCTCCTCCCAAGAAGCCGAAGCGCAAGGATCCGACCAACGCCCGCCATTTCAAGGCGGCCACGCCCGGCGCGCTGGTGCTGTGCCCCACGCGCGAACTCGCGCAACAGGTCGCGCACGACGCCATCGAACTTGTTCGCCACTGCCGTGGCCTGCGCATTGCGAACGTGGTGGGCGGCATGCCCTACCAGCTCCAGATCGCCCGCCTGCAGAACGCCGACCTGGTGGTCGCCACGCCGGGCCGCCTGCTCGACCTGCAGCGCTCGATGCAGATCAAGCTCGACCAGGTCAAGTTCCTGGTGGTCGACGAAGCCGACCGCATGCTCGACCTGGGCTTTGCCGACGACCTCGCCGAAATCAACCAGCTGACCATCGAGCGCCAGCAGACCATGATGTTCAGCGCCACCTTCGCGCCGCGCATCCAGCAGCTGGCTGCCCGGGTGATGCGCGAACCGCAGCGCGTGACCATCGACAGCCCGCAGGAAAAGCACGCCAACATCAAGCAGGTTCTGTTCTGGGCCGACAACGCCCAGCACAAGCGCAAGCTGCTTGATCACTGGCTGCGCGACACCAGCATCAACCAGGCCATCGTGTTCGCCAGCACGCAGGTCGAGTGCGACGGCCTCGCCAACGACCTGCAGCAGGACGGCTTCAGCGCCGTCGCGCTGCACGGCGCCCTGAGCCAGGGCCTGCGCAACCGCCGCCTGATGGCGCTGCGCAACGGCCAGGTGCAGATCCTGGTTGCGACCGACGTGGCCGCGCGCGGCATCGACGTGCCGACCATCACCCACGTCTTCAACTTCGGCCTGCCGATGAAGGCGGAGGACTACACCCACCGTATCGGCCGCACCGGCCGTGCGGGCCGCGACGGCATCGCCGTCACCTTCGCGGAGTTCCGCGATCGCCGCCGGATCATGGACATCGAGCACTACAGCCGCCAGCAGTTCAAGGCCGAGGTGATTCCGGGCATGGAGCCGCAGCAGCGCATGCCCCAATCGCGCCCCGACTTCGGCGGCCGCGGCCGTGAAGGCCAATCGCGCGATCGCAAGTTCGGTGGTGGCGGCGGCTACCGTGGCGGCAATGGCGGCGGCTACGCCGGCGCCAGCGGCTTCAACGACCGCAACTCGCGCGGCCCGGGCGCATCGGGTCCGCGCGGCGGCTATCAGGGCCAGAACGCCGGCTTCGGCGGCGGCCGTGACGAAGGTGGCAACGGCGGCGGCTACGGCCGCAAGCCGGGCTGGGGCGACAGCGCTCCGCGCGGCGGCCATGGTCACAGCGGCGGCGGCCGCGGCGACGGCGGCTTCGCGCCCCGCGGCAATGGCGCCGGCCATGGCGGCCCGGGCAAGGTATTCGTGCCCCGCGACGCCCAGAAGCGCGCGTTCAAGCCCAGCCGCTGATCCCTTGGGGAACGCAGCCTGAGGGCCGCATCCCCCTTCATTGCGAAAGCCCGCGTTCTCACGAGCGCGGGCTTTTTTCATTTCGGACGCGTTCCGGGTTTCCGAGCACGCCGATGCCATCGAGTTTGATTGACATATGAATCGATGAAAAGTAATGTAATGGCGCATCGCTTCCCCGGGGTCGTCTCTCGACTGCCGGTTCATCGACACCTGCTTTTCGACTTTCGACATGAAAATTGCGATTCTTGGGGGTGGTCATGGCGCCTACGCGGCTGCCGCGGACCTGTCTGAAACCGGCCATGAAGTGCGCCTGTGGCGCCGCGATGCCGCAGCGCTCCAGCCGCTGCTGCGTGCCGGCGCGATCACGCTGAAGGACGCCGACGGCTCTCGCGATGTGCCCATCGCGCTCGCCACCGCCGACATCGGCGCCGCCATGCAAGGCGCCGAACTGATCGTCATCCCGACCCCCGCCATCGCCCAGCACGACATCGCTCTTGCCATGGCGCCGCACCTGGTCGATGGCCAGGTCGTCTTCCTGCCGCCGGGCACCTTCGGCAGCTACGTGATGGCGCGCACCGTGAAGGACGCCGGCAGCCATGCCGACGTCGCCTGGGCCGAAACCGGCACCTTGCCCTATCTGGCGCGCAAGCACGGCGACCGCGAGGTCAACGTCACCATCCGCGCGATCCGCTTGCCGACCGGCGTCTATCCGGCCCGCAAGGAGGCGCAGGCGATCGAGGTGATCCGCAGGGCCTATCCGGCGGTGCATGGCTGCGGCGACGCGCTCTCGGGCGCGCTGATGAACGCAGGCCCCGTCATCCACCCGCCGCTGATGGTGATGAACGCCGCGCCGCTGCAGCACTTCGAGCGCTGGGACATCCACAACGAGGGCACGCAGCGCGCCGTGCGCGACGTGACCGACCGTCTCGACCAGGAGCGCATCGCAGTGCGCGAGGCCTTCGGGCAGGGCTCGCCGCACTATCCGCTGGCCGACCACTACAACAACGACCGCTGGATGTACGGCGATGCGCACAAGAAGCTCGTCAAGTCGGGAGACTGGCGCGAGAACATCGACCTGCACACGCACCGCTACATCGCCGAGGACACCGAGCTCGGCCTCGCCTTCCTCGCCTCCGCCGCGCGCCATGCGGGCGTGGATGCACCCATCGCGCACGGCCTGCTGGCCATCGTCGGCGGTTTCCTCGGGCGCGACCTGCGGCGCGGCCCCCGTACCTTCGAGAGCCTGGGCTTCGCCGGCCTGAGCACCGCGCAGCTCAAGCAGAGGCTCCACGATGGCGAATGAAATCTCCTCGCTGCCTCGCTTCGCGGCCGTGGGTGCGGGGCGCATGGGACGCGGCATCGCCATCGCGTTCGCCTATGCCGGCCACCGAATCTCGCTGATCGATCTGCGCCAGCGCACCGATGAAGCGTGGCAACGGCTGCGCGGCGAAGCGAAGGCCGAGATCGACGCCAGCCTCTCCGGGCTCGCGCAGCTCGGCGTGATCGACGAGTCGCAGATCGCCGACATCGCTGCGCGCGTCGATTTCGTCGATGCCGCCGCCGCTCCGCACGCACTGGCTGCGGCAGAGCTCGTGTTCGAGGGTGTGCCTGAAACCATGGAGGCCAAGCGCGATGCCTTCGAGCAGCTCAACCGCCATTGCCGCGACGACGCGATCCTCACCTCGACCACCAGCAGCATCCTGGTGACGCAGCTGGCGTCGCTGGTGCGGCTGCCGGGGCGCTTCCTCAACATGCACTGGCTCAACCCGGCGTACGTGATTCCGGTGGTCGAGCTCAGCTGCCATCCCGCTACCGATGCCGCAGTGCTCGCACGCACCAAGGCGCTGATGGAAGAAATCGGCAAGCTGCCCGTGGTCTGCGGTGCATCGCCCGGCTACATCGTCCCCCGCCTGCAGGCGCTGGTAATGAACGAGGCCGCACGAATGATCGAGGAGGGCGCCGCCACCGCAGAGGAAATCGACAAGGCCACCCGCTACGGCCTGGGCCTGCGCTTCGCGGCACTGGGCGTGGTGGAGTTCATCGACTTCGGCGGCTGCGACATCCTGCATCACGCGAGCCGCGAGATGTCGGCGTCGCTCGACGCCGGCCGCTATACCGCGCCGGCCATCGTCGGGAAGATGGTCGAAGAGGGGCGGCTCGGCCTCAAGAGCGGCAGCGGCTTCTACGAATACGAGGGCCGCGATGTCGCGGCCTACCGGCGCGACGTGCTCTCGCGCACGCTAGGCGAGCTGCGGCATGCAGGCCTGTGGCGCGCGCCCGCCGACCGGACATTGTCATGAGCACCATCCGCCGTGCATTTGCCGACCTGTCGGTGGGGCAGGTGCACTACGCGGCGTGTGGCGACCCGGCGGCACCGCCCGTGCTGCTGCTGCATCAGTCGCCGCGCAGCTGGAACGAATACCGCGCGGTGCTGCCGCTGATCGGTGCGCGCCGCAGGGCCATCGCGATGGACACGGCCGGCTTCGGCGACTCCGCCGATGGTGGCGTGCCGGCAAGCATCGAGCAATGGGCGCGCGTGGCCCGCGAACTGCTCGATGCGCTGGGCATCGAGAAGGCCGACGTGGTGGGCCATCACACCGGCGGCGTCATCGCGGTAGAGCTTGCCGCGGCGTTTCCGCAGCGCGTGCGCAGCCTGGTGTTGTCGTCCACGCCGTACACCGACGAGGCCTTTCGCAAGGTGCGAGCGCAGCGTCCGCCCATCGACGAGGTCGCGCCGAGCGAAGACGGCACGCATCTCGCCGCGCTCTGGCAGAAGCGCCAGGACTTCTATCCGGCTGGCCGCCCCGAACTGCTCGAAGCCTTCGTGCTCGATGCATTGAAGGTCGCGCATGTCGAAGAAGGGCACCGTGCAGTGGCGTCGTACCGCATGGAAGAGCGCCTGGGCCGCATCGCGCAGCCCGTGCTGATCGTGCGCGCGGCCGACGATCCTTTCGCTGCTCCCCATGCCGCTGAACTGCAGCACCATCTTCCGCAGGCGCGCATCGTCGACATCGAAGGCGGCATGGTGCCGCTGCCCGATCAGATGCCCGAGGCCTTTGCCCGCACGGTGCTCGACTTCCTGGAGAACCTGCCTTGAAAGCTGTGCGCATCCACGGATTCGACGCCGTGCCCGTGCTGGAGGAGATCGCCGAGCCCATCGCGCAGCCCGGGCGCACCATCGTGCGCATGGAGGCTGCGACGGTCGGGCACATCGACCGCACCGTGTGGCGCGGCAGCTTCCTGCGGCATCCGCCATTGCCCTACACGCCGGGCGTGGAGGCCGCAGGGGTCGTCGTCGCGAGCGGGCGTTTCCAGGTGGGCCAGCGCGTCTGGCTGCGCGGAAGCGGCCTGGGCACGCTCTTCGACGGCACATGGTGCGAGCTGATCGATGCGCCCGACGAAGCGCTGGGCCTGTTGCCCGACGACGTGCCGATGACCTTGGGCGCTGCCTTCTTCTCTCCGACGACATCCGCGTGGGTGGCGCTGCATGAAGTCGCGAAGCTGCAGGCGGGCGAACATGTGCTGGTGACTGGGGCGAGCGGCGCCGTCGGCTCGCTCGTGATGCAGCTTGCGCGCGATGCCGGCTGCGTCGCGATTGCGGTCGCTGCCGATGCGCAGCCGCCGGAAGCCGGCAGCGCCGATCTGCTCGTGGATACCGTGGGTGGAGATGTGCTCGCTCGTACGCTGCCTGCAGTGCGCCCGGGTGGCCGGGCAGTGCTGGTCGGCTACACAGCGGGCCCGACGCTGTCGCTCGACATCGCTCATTTCCTGCAGCGCGACGTGTCGCTGCTGCCCCTCAACATGTTCCGGCGCGAAGCAGAAGGCCGTGCGGCGGTTCCCGAGCTCCTGGCACGGCTTGCCGATGGCCGCCTGCATCTTGAGGTGCGGCCCTTCGCACTGGCGGATGCCGCCGTCGCACTCGACTGGATCACCCAGCGCGGCCACCGCGGCCGCGCCGTTCTCGTGCCCCGCCTCTGAGCGGCGGGGCAGGCGCGCTCAGTCTTCTTCCGGCTCGTCGGCCGGCAGGCGCATGTGCAGGTCGATCATCTGCCGCAGCGTCTGCTTGAGCTCTTCCGCGCGGCGCAGCCCGAAGGGCTCCAGCACGCGCCGCTCGTGCTCGCGTGCGAGTTCCATCAGGTGCTCGACGGCCTTGAGCCCCTTGCGCGTGATGCGCACCAGCGTGATGCGGCGATCACTCTCGTGGGGCAGGCGCTCGACCTGTCCGCGTGCTTCCATGCGGTCCAGCAGCCGCGTCACCGTGGGCTGCTTCGTCACGGTGACCTGCGCGAGCTGGCCGATGCTGACCGGCTCGCTGCCCGCGAGCGAGGCCATCACGCGCCACTCCGACACGGAGAAGCCCTGCTGGCGCGCCACTTCGTGGAACTCCGAGGAGATCAGCTGGCTGGCCTGCGCGAGCAGCGCAGGCAGGTAGTCATCGACGAAGCGATGCGATTCGGCGGGTTGATCAGCCATGAAGGCACCTCACAGTCGCCACGGGCACGCTGCTTGCATGTCTAGGGTAATTCATGATTGTGGATACATTCATTTGTCAACATTATAGAAAGCACGATGCAACCTCCTGGTCGCATCGTCCCACGACAGACAACAAGGACCCCGATGGCAGAGCGTTCATTCGTTGAAGAAGTCAAGAAACTGCGGCTTTCTGGTGGGGAAGTCTTCAGGGGTGAGGGCATTCTGGCCGTCACCAAGGCCCTTCTGGAGTCGGGAGTTTCCTATGTGGCGGGCTACCAGGGCGCACCCATCTCGCACCTGATGGACGTGCTGGCCGATGCGCAGGACATCCTCGCAGAGCAGGGCATCCGCTTCGAGAACAGCGCGAGCGAAGCCACCGCGGCCGCCACGCTCGCAGCCTCCGTCAACTACCCGCTGCGCGGTGCCGTCACCTTCAAGGCCACCGTGGGTACCAATGTGGCTTCCGACGCGCTGGCTAACCTGGCCTCGGGCGGCGTGACCGGTGGCGCGCTCATCATCGTGGGCGAGGACTACGGCGAAGGCTCGTCGATCATGCAGGAGCGCAGCCACGCCTTCGCGATGAAGTCGCAGATCTGGCTCCTCGATCCGCGGCCCAACCTGCCCAGCATCGTCGATGCGGTGAAGCAGGGCTTCGATCTCTCCGAAGCCAGCAACACGCCGGTGATGCTGCAGCTGCGCATCCGCGCCTGCCACGTGCACGGCCACTTCGTCGCGGGCGACAACAAGCGCGCGAAGTTCACGCTGAAGGACGCACTCGAGAACCCGCAGCGCGATGTCGGCCGCATCGTGCTGCCGCCCGCGAGCTTCGTGCACGAGCAGGAGAAGGTGAAGGACCGCTGGCCCGCTGCCGTGCGCTTCATCGAGGAGCGCAAGCTCAACGAGTTCTTCTCGGAAGACGCCGACGACATCGGCATCATCGTGCAGGGCGGCAGCTACAACACGCTGGTGCGCGCCCTCGAACGCCTCGGCCTCGCGGACGTCTACGGCAACACCCAGGTGCCGCTGTACGTGATGAACGTCGCCTATCCCGTCATTGAGAGCGAGGTGATCCGCTTCTGCGAAGGCAAGCGCGCGGTGCTCGTGGTGGAAGAGGGGCAGCCCAACTTCGTCGAGCAGAACCTCGCGACCACCCTGCGCCAGGCCGGGTCCTCCACGGTGCTGCACGGCAAGGACATGCTGCCGGTGGCCGGTGAATACACCGCCTCCGAACTGCTCAAGGGCGCGCGCAGCTTCTGCGAGCGCTATGAACGCCTCGCGCCATTGCCGGTGCCCGCGCCCGTGCGCAAGGTGATCCCGCTGACCGAGGTCGCGGCCGAGCCTGCGCAGTCCGTCGCGCCGCTCGGCGAAGTGGTCCACGCCCGTCCGCCGGGCTTCTGCACCGGCTGCCCCGAGCGCCCCATCTTCAGTGCGATGAAGCTGGTCGAGCGCGAGCTCGGCCCGCACCACGTGAGTGCCGACATCGGCTGCCACCTGTTCTCCATCCTGCCGCCCTTCAACATCGGCAACACCACCATGGGCTACGGCCTCGGTGGGGCGGGTGCCGCTGCGCTCAATGCACCTGCAGGCAAGCGCGCGATCTCGATGATGGGAGACGGCGGCTTCTGGCACAACGGCCTGACCAGCGGCGTCGCCAACGCGGTCTTCAACAAGAGCGACAACCTCACCATCGTCGTCGACAACAACTACACCTCGGCCACCGGCGGGCAGGACATCCTCTCGTCGAACGCCGTCAACAAGACGCGCAGCACAGGCCACGAGATCGAGAGCGCCGTGCGCGGCGTTGGGGTGAAGTGGGTGAAGACCATGCGCCGCACCTATGACATCGCCGGCATGCGCGACGCGCTCAAGGAGGCGCTCACCACCAGGGAGAAGGGCCCGAAGGTGCTGATCGCGCAGTCGGAGTGCATGCTCAACAAGCAGCGCCGCGAGAAGCCGCTGGTGCGCAAGGCCATCGCCGACGGCAAGCGCATGGTGCGCGAGAAGTTCGGCGTCGACTCCGACACCTGCACCGGCGACCACTCCTGCATCCGCCTCTCGGGCTGCCCGTCGCTGTCGATCAAGCCCAACCCCGATCCGCTTCGCACCGACCCGGTCGCGGCCGTGCTCGACAGCTGCGTGGGCTGCGGCGTGTGCGGCGAGGTCTCGCACGCTGCCGTGCTGTGCCCCTCCTTCTACAAGGTGCAGATCGTGAGCAACCCCAGCCGCTGGGACCAGCTGCGCGAGCGCGTTCGCGCGGCCGTCATCGGCTGGATGCAGCGCGGCGAGGCTCGCCGCCGCGAAGCCTATGCCTTCTGAATGAGTCCCTCCATGCAAAGCAAAAACATGGTGTCGAAGTTCCAGGGATGCCGCGGAACCGGCTTTGCCGGGCCGCAGGTATCGCCCCCGGTAGGGGGTTGGCGACTACACGAAGTAAGCAAGCCTGGGGGGGAGCAATGAGCCCGATCAAGATCGCGATCCTCGCCATGGGCGGTGAGGGCGGCGGCGTGCTCGCCGACTGGATCGTCGACATGGGCGAGGCCAACGGCTACGTCGCCCAGACCACCTCCGTGCCGGGCGTGGCCCAGCGCACCGGTGCGACCATCTACTACGTCGAGCTCTACCCCGCGGCGCAGGCCGAGGCCGACAGCGGCACCCCGGTGCTCGCGCTGATGCCGCTGCCGGGCGACGTCGACGTGGTGCTCGCATCCGAGCTGATGGAAGCCGGCCGCGCCGTGCAGCGTGGCCTGGTCACGCGCGAGCGCACCACGCTGATCGCCTCCACGCACCGCGTGTTCTCCATCGCCGAGAAGAGCGCGATGGGCGATGGCCGCGTCGACAGCGGCCAGCTCCTGGCCCACACCGCGAACGCAGCCAAGCGCTTCATCCGTTTCGACATGGCCCAGGCCGCCGAGGCTTCGGGCAGCGTGATCAGCGCGGTGCTCTTCGGTGCGTTGGCAGGTTCGGGCGTGCTGCCGTTCAGCCGTGCGCAGTTCGAGGCGACCATCGAACGCGGCGGCGTAGGCGTGAAGCCCAGCCTCAAGGCCTTCGGTGCGGCATTCGAACGAGCTCAGGGCGGCGACGATGGCGAGCCGGCGAAGGAGGCACCGGTCGCCGCCCCCGCGCCACAGCCGCGACACCCTGCGGTACGCGCACTGGTCGAGCGTGTGCACAACAGCTTCCCGACGGCAGCACAAGACCTGCTGCTCGAAGGCGTGCGCCGGCTCATCGACTATCAGGATCCGGCCTACGCCGGCCTCTATCTCGACCGCATGGCCACCATCGCGGCCTTGCCCGCGGGCGACCACCGCCTGCTTCGCGAAACCGCGCGCCACCTCGCGCTCTGGATGTCCTACGAAGACACCGCGCGCGTCGCGGCGCTGAAGACCCGCGCCACCCGCTTCGAGCGCGTGCGCGGCGAGGCGCGCGTGCAGCCCGGCCAGGTGCTCGCCATCAACGAATACATGCATCCGCGCCTGCAGGAGATCTGCGAGACGCTGCCTGGCGGCATCGGCCGCTGGCTCATGAACTCCACGCTGCCGAAGAAGATCGTCGAGCGCTTCACGCAGCACGGCCGCGTGATCCAGACCAGCTCGCTGCGCGGCTACCTCATGCTGCGCATGGTGGCGGCATGCAGGCGCTGGCGCCTGTCGACCATGCGCTACGCGGAGGAGAACCGCCGCATCGAGGAATGGCTGCAGCGCATCGCCGCCACGGCGCAGCGCAATCCTGACCTTGCCGTCGAGCTCGCCCAGTGCCAGCGCCTCGTCAAGGGCTACAGCGACACGCACGAGCGCGGCATCCGCAACTACGACACCGTGATACGCGCCTTCGAGCGCGCTGGCGACAGGCTTGCACCGGCCACGCTGCGCGAACTGCGCGACGCCGCGCTGGCCGACGAACACGGCCACAAGCTGCAGGCCGCGCTGGCGCAGCACGCGCTGGCCTGAAGAGACGAGAACGACGATGAGCACAAATCCAGCCACCCTATCGCTGCGCGTTGCCGAGGCGCGCGAACTGAACCCGCTGATCCGCATGCTGCGCCTGCGCGCCGACGACGGCCGCGCGCTGCCCGGCTTCGCGGCGGGTGCCCATATCCGCGTGCAGGTGTCGCTGCCCGGCGGCAAGACCGACTGGCGCCACTACTCGCTCATCAACTTCGACACGGCGCGCAACGCCACCAACGCACCGACCGAGTACGTGATCGCGGTGCGCAAGGAGGCCGAAGGCCGCGGCGGCTCGCGCTTCATGCACGACGGTCTGAAGGAGGGCGACATCATCGTCATCGAGCCGCCGAAGAACGACTTTCCGCTGCACACCGGCCCGGGCGGCACCGTGCTCGTGGCGGGCGGCATCGGCGTCACGCCCATGGCCACCATGGCCGCGCGCCGCCGCGCCGAGGGTGCTGCCGTGCGCATGCACTACGCCGGTCGCAGCCGCGAGCTGATGGCCTTCCTGCCCGAACTGCAGGCGCTGCTGGGCGACGACCTGCACGTGCACGCCGATGCAGAGGCTGGCGCGCCGCTGGCCGTCGACGCTTTGCTCGATGGCGTTCCTGCAGGTGACCGCCTGTATGTGTGCGGCCCCAAGGTCATGCTCGACGCGGTGCTCGAACGCACCCAGGCACGCGGCTGGGAGCACGACCGCGTGCACTTCGAGCTCTTCAACGAGCCCGTCGCGGAAGAGGGCGACCAGCCCTTCGAAGTGGAGCTTGCCCAGTCGGGACAGCGCTTCACGGTGCCGGCGGACCAGAGCATCCTCGACTGCCTCATCGAGCACGGCTGCGACCCGATGTTCGACTGCAAGCGCGGCGAATGCGGCGTGTGCGCAGTGCCTGTGCTCGAAGGCGAGATCGACCATCGCGACTACGTGCTCACAGCCCGGGAGAAGGCGGAAGGCAACGTCATGCAGATCTGCATCTCGCGCGCCAAGGGGGCGCGCCTCGTGCTGGACATCTGAAGCAAGGAGCCACCAGAGCCATGACCTCCTACAGAGACAACCCCGATGCCATCCGTGCGCTGGTGCAGAACGACCGGGTGCACCGCGACCTGTACACCAGCCAGCAGCTCTTCGAGCTGGAGCAGGAGCACTTCTTCGCCAACACCTGGAACTACGTCGGCCACGAGAGCCAGCTGCCCAGGCCCGGCGACTGGATCAGCAACGAGATCGCAGGCCGCCCGCTGATCGTGGTGCGCCACTCCGACGGCAGCGTGCGCGTGATGATGAACCGCTGCACCCACAAGGGCTCTCGCCTCGTCAACGGGCCCTGCGGCAACACCGGCAAGTTCTTCCGCTGCCCCTATCACGCCTGGACCTTCAAGACCGACGGCGCGCCGCTGGCGATTCCGCTGAAGACGGGCTACGAGAACACCCAGCTGCACGAGTGCGAGTCGGGCAAGGGCCTGACCACCGTGAAGCACGTGCGCAGCCACCGCGGCTTCATCTTCGTGAAGATCAACGATGCCGGCCCCGATTTCGACGAGTACTTCGGCGACTCGCTGAGCTCCATCGACAACATGGCCGACCGCTCGCCCGAAGGCGAACTGGAGATCGCCGGCGGCTGCCTGCGCTTCATGCACCAGTGCAACTGGAAGATGTTCGTGGAGAACCTCAACGACACCATGCACCCGATGGTGGCGCACGAGTCGTCGGCCGGCACCGCCAAGCGCATGTGGGCCGACAAGCCCGAGAGCGAGCCCAAGCCCATGGCGGTGGAGCAGTTCGTGCCCTTCATGTCCGACTACAAGTTCTTCGAGGACATGGGCATCCGCACCTACGACAACGGCCACAGCTTCACGGGCGTGCACTTCAGCATCCACAGCAAGTACAAGGCGATCCCCGAGTACGACAACGCGATGAAGGCCCGCTACGGCGAGGAGAAGACTGCGCAGATCCTCGGCATGGCGCGGCACAACACCGTCTACTACCCGAACCTCACGATCAAGGGCGCGATCCAGGCGATCCGCGTGGTCAAGCCGATCTCCGCCGACAAGACCCTCATCGAGAGCTGGACCTTCCGCCTCAAGGGTGCGCCGCCCGAGCTGCTGCAGCGCACCGCCATGTACAACCGCCTCATCAACTCGCCTTTCTCGGTGGTGGGCCATGACGACCTGCAGGCCTATCGCGGAATGCAGGCCGGCCTGCACGCGAGCGGCAACGAGTGGGTCAGCCTGCACCGCGACTACGACCCGGCCGAACTGAAGGGCGGCGAGATCACCACCGGCGGCACCAACGAGCTGCCGATGCGCAACCAGTACCGCAGCTGGGTCCAGCGCATGACGGAGACAATGTAATGGCCAACCCCCAGGCTTCGCGCACTTCGTGTCGCTTCGCCAACCCCCTTGCAGGGGGCAACACCAGCGGCCCGGCAAAGCCGGTTCCGCGGTGTTCCTCGAATGAGGGGGTGCTCGAATGACATCGGTGACGCATCAGGACCTCATCGACTTCGTGGTGAACGAGGCGTACCTGCTCGACACCCGCCGCTACGAGGAGTGGAACGCGCTCTTCACCGACGACGCCTTCTACTGGATACCGTTGATTCCCGACCAGGAAGACGGCCTCAACCACACCTCGCACCTCTACGAGGACAAGCTGCTGCGCGACCTTCGCATCGAGCGCCTGAAGAGCCCGCGCGCCTTCTCGCAGCAGCCGCCGAGCCGCTGCCACCACCTGCTGCAGGTGCCGGTGGTCGAGCAGTTCGACGCGGAAGCCAACCGCTACGTGGTGCGCACCTCGTTCCACTACACCGAGTCGCAGGGCGACGAGATCCAGTTCTACGTGGGCACCTTCTTCCACCACCTCACGGTGCAGGACGGCGCGCTGCGCATGACGCTCAAGCGCGTCAACCTGCTCAACTGCGACGCGGCCCTGCCGGCCGTGCAGCTCTTCATCTGACAGGGACGCGATGCCACACGCCACCGTCCATCAAGTCTTTGCGGCCACGGCCGCGCGCACGCCGCAGGCCGAATTCCTCTTCACCGAATCGGTGACCGCCGCCGCCTACGGCATCGAAGCGGGCGCCATCCACTGGGGCGATGCGGCGGAGCGCATCGAACGCCTGCGGGCTGCCTATGCACGGGCCGGCTACGGCCACGGCCATCGCGTCGGCCTGCTGCTGGAGAACCGGCCGGCCTTCATCTTCCACTGGCTCGCGCTGAACGCGCTGGGCGTGAGCGTGGTGCCGATCAACGCAGAGATGCGCTCGGCCGAACTGGTCTACCTGATCGGCCACAGCGAGATCGGCCTGGCCGTCACGCTGCCGGAGCGCGCGGGCGACCTGCGTGCCGCGGCTGCGAAGGCGGGCATCGCCTTCGAGACCATGGTCCCAGATGATTCAGTGCCTCCCGCGAAGACAGCCGCGCCTCGCGCCCACGAGCCCGTGGGTGTCGACACCGAATGCGGCCTGCTCTACACCTCCGGCACCACGGGCCGCCCCAAGGGCTGCATCCTGAGCAATGCCTACTTCCTGCGCGCAGGCGAGTGGTATGCGGCGCTCGACGGCGTGTGCAGCATCCGGCCCGACAAGGAGCGCGTGATCACGCCGCTGCCGCTCAACCACATGAACGCGATGGCCTTTTCCACCATGGTGGTGCTGGTCGCTGGCGGCTGCCTGGTGCAGCTCGACCGCTTCCATCCGAAGACCTGGCTGGCGAGCGCGAAGGAGAGCGGCGCGACCATCGTCCACTACCTGGGCGTGATGCCCGCCATGCTGCTGTCCGCGCCTGCATCGGCAGCCGACCGCGACCATGCCATCCGCTGGGGCTTCGGCGCGGGTGTGGACCGCAAGAACCACGCGCCCTTCGAGGAGCGCTTCGGCTTCCCGCTGGTCGAGGCCTGGGCCATGACCGAGACTGGCGCGGCCGCCTGCATCATGGCCAATCGCGAGCCGCGCCTGGTGGGTACCAGCTGCTTCGGGCGGCAGGAGGACTTCGTCGAGATCCGCCTCGTGGGCGACGACGGCAGCGATGTCGGCGTCGATGCACCGGGCGAACTTCTGGTGCGCTCGGCCGGCCCCGATCCGCGGCGCCACTTCTTCTCCGGCTACCTGAAGGACGACAAAGCCACGCGCGAAGCCTGGGCCGACGGCTGGTTCCACACAGGCGACCTGGTGCGCCGCGATGCCGAGGGCAACTTCTTCTTCGTCGATCGCAAGAAGAACGTGATCCGCCGCAGCGGCGAGAACATCTCGGCCGTCGAAGTCGAGAGCGTGCTCAACCAGCATCCGGCCGTGAAGGCATCGGCCGTGGCCGCCACGCCCGACGAGGTGCGCGGCGACGAGGTGCTTGCCTGCATCGTGATGCGCGAAGGCGTCGATGGCTCGAAGCCGCAGCAGACGGCAGCCAGCATCGTGGAGCACGCGCTCGCGCAGCTCGCCTACTACAAGGCGCCCGGCTACGTGGCCTTCGTCGAAGCGCTTCCGCTCACGCCCTCGCAGAAGATCCAGCGCGGACAGCTGCGCGAGATGGCGCAGTCGCTGCCCGGCCAGGCCCATTGCATCGACACCCGCTCGATGAAGAAGAGGCAGGCATGACGGCGAAGCGGCGGCTTTCCTATGAGGGCGTGGCGGTCGCGGTGCCCGTGACCGTGCCCTACGTGCGCTACTCCACGCGCACTGCGCACTGGTTCGTCGGGCAGGCCATCGAGGCGCTGGTGAAGGCCAGCGGCGTGCCCAAGGAACAGATCGACGGCCTGTGCCTCAGCAGCTTCTCGCTCGCGCCCGACACGGCCGTGGGCGTGACGCAGCACCTGGGCCTGTCGCCGCGCTGGCTCGACCACGTGCCCACCGGCGGTGCCTCGGGCGTGATGTGCCTGCGCCGTGCGGCGCGCGCGGTGCAGGCGGGCGATGCCGACATCGTGGCCTGCGTGGGGGCCGACACCAATCACGTCGATTCCTTCCGCCAGACGCTGGGCAGCTTCAGCAACTTCGCGCGCGACGCGAGCTACCCCTACGGCTCTGGCGGCCCGAACTCGATCTTCGCGTTCATCACCGCCAACTACATGCGCACCTTTGGCGCCCGGCGCGAAGACTTCGGCCGCATCTGCGTGGACCAGCGCACCAACGCGCTGGGCAACCCGAACGCGATGTTCAAGAAGGGGCTGACGCTCGACGAGTACATGGCGGCGCGGCCCATCTCCGACCCGATCCATCTCTTCGATTGCGTGATGCCCTGTGCCGGTGCCGACGCCTTCCTCGTGATGAGCGAGGAGCGCGCCCGCGACCTCGGACTGGCGCACGTGGTGATCCGCGGCGCCATCGAGCGCCACAACGCCTACGCAGAAGACCCGGTGATGATGCAGGGCGGCTGGCGCAAGGACCGCGACGACCTCTATGCGCAAGCCGGCATCCGGCCCGCGGAACTCGACTTCGTGCAGACCTATGACGACTACCCGGTCATCGTGATGATGCAGTTCGAGGACCTGGGCTTCTGCGAGAAGGGCGAAGGGCCGGCCTTCGTGCAGGCCAACACCATGACCTTCGACGGCAGCTTCCCGAACAACACGAGCGGCGGGCAACTGTCTGCCGGGCAGGCCGGTGCGGCGGGCGGCTTCCTCGGCATGGTCGAGGCGATCCGCCAGTTGATCGGCGAAGCCGGCGCGCGCACCGTGCCCGACGCACAACTGGGCCTCGTCGCCGGTTTCGGCATGGTGACCTACGACCGCTGCCTGTGCACAGGCGCGGTGATCCTCGGGAGACCGGCATGACGATGCCCCTGATGCGCCCCCCGCGCAAGAACCCGGTGCTGCGCACCCGGCAGATGAACCTGCCGCCAGGCGCTCGCGGCCGCGTGGCGCTGGGCCTGACCGCTGCCGCGGCCGAAGGCCGCTTCGAGCTCCAGACCTGCGACGACTGCGGCACGGTGCAGTACCCGCCGCGCGAGGTCTGCCACAAGTGTCTTTCCGCCGCGCTGCGCTGGCGGCAGCAGAGCGGCGAGGGCGAACTGCTCGGCAGCACCACGCTGCATCACAGCAACGACCTGTTCTTCCGCGAGCGGCTGCCCTGGCGGCTGGGCCTGGTGCACCTGGATGCCGGCCCCACGCTCATGGTCCACCTGCACGGCGAGGTCGGCGACGCGCCGCAGCGCGTGCGCGTAGGCGCCCGGCTCGACCGCGCGGGCCAGGCCGTTCTCATTGCTTTTCCGAACGAAGGGAGTCCCCACATGGCCGACGACAAGATGCTGCGCGAGATGACCAGCGACCCCAAGTTCCGCAAGGTGCTGGTGACCGACGGCAAGACCGAGACCGGCCAGGCCATCGTGCGCGCGCTGGTCAAGGCCGGCGCCGACATCGTCTGGGTCGGACACGCCGAGCCCTGGAAGAAGATGGGCGACGGCCTCGACGACATCTCGGCGCTGCCGCAGGTCACGCTGGTGCCGCTGGACCTGACCAACGGCCGGCAGGTGACGGAGCTTGCGGGCTCCATCGGCGGCAAGGTCGACATCGTCATCAACAACGCGGAGGTGCACCGCACCTTCGGCATCGGCGCACGGCGCGGCACCGACGTGGCCAAGGCCGAAATGGACATCAACTACTTCGGACTGCTGCGCCTGGCGCAGGAGTTCGGCCCCGCGCTCAAGGGCCGTTCTGCGGACGGCGTGACGGGCGCGACGGCGTGGGTCAATCTGCTGTCGATCTACGCGCTGAGCAACTTCCCGCCGCACGGCACCTTCAGCGCCTCGAAGGCGGCGGCGCATTCGCTCGCGCAATGCCTGCGCGCGGAGATGCGGCCTGCGGGCATCCGCGTAATCAACGTGTTCCCCGGTCCCATCGACGACGAATGGAACCAGCACACGCCGCCGCCCAAGCTCGCGCCCGCCGCGCTGGCCAACGCCATCGTGAAGGCGCTGCGCGACGGCGTGGAAGACGTGTACCCCGGCGACGTGGCACAGGAGTGGCTGGAGCGCTGGCGCGACAACCCCAAGGTGCTCGAGCGCGAGCTGGCCGCAGGAGCATGAGGCACACCCCCCGGCTTCGCGCACTTCGTGTCGCTTCGCCAACTCCCTTGCAGGGGGCAACACCTGCGGCCTGGCAAAGCCGGTTGCGCGGTGTTCCTGGAATAGAGATCGGAGAATGAAATGACGAGAGCCACAGAACCGATGTCCACCGCCGAGATCCTCGGCGGTCTGGTGACTGCCATGGCCAGCGGCCGCATCCGCGTGATCGACCTCACGCAGACGCTGACGCCCGAGTTCCCGCAGATCGCGCTGCCGCCCGAGATGGGCCAGTGCTGGCCCTTCCGCATCGAGGAGGTGTCGAAGTACGACGAGCGCGGTCCCGGCTGGTACTGGAACAACTTCTCCTGCGGCGAACACACCGGCACGCACTTCGATGCGCCGATCCACTGGATCTCGGGCCGCGACCTGCCGAACAACTCGGTCGACACCATCCCCGTGCAGCACTTCGTGGCGCCGGCCTGCGTGATCGACTGCTCGCCGCAGGTGAAGGACGACCCCGACTACCTGCTGACCCTGGAAGACATCGAGGCCTACGAGGCTGCCCATGGCCGCATCCCGAAGGGAGCATGGGTGCTGATGCGCACCGACTGGTCGAAGCGCACCGACCCCGAGGCCTACCAGAACTTCGACGAGACGGGCCAGCACACGCCGGGCCCGAGCACCGCGGCCGTGCGCTTCCTGGTCGAGCAGCGCGACGTGCTGGGCTTCGGCTCGGAGGCCATCGGCACCGATGCAGGGCAGGGCTACCACCTGCGCCCGCCGTACCCGTGCCATTACTACATGCACGGTGCGGGCCGCTACGGGCTGCAGTGCCTGAGCAACCTCGACCTGCTGCCGCCTTCGGGTGCGGTGCTGATCTGCCCGCCCCTGAAGATCGAGAAGGGCAGTGGCAGTCCGCTGCGCGTGCTGGCGCTGGTGGGAGCGCAGGCATGAGCTCGGCTGCCCCCAGGGTCGCAGCCGTCACCGGCGGCAGCGCCGGCATCGGCAAGGCCATCTGCGAAGACCTGCTCGCACAGGGCTACGAGGTGGTGTCGCTCGCGCGCCGCAAGGCCGAGATCGACCATCCGAAGCTGCACAGCATCGAGGTCGACCTGAGCGACCGCGCCGCCACCGGCGAGGCGGTGCGCGAACTGGTCGAGCGCTTCTCGCCCACCACCATCGTGCACAACGCCGGCGTGATCCGAGCCGCGCTGCTGCCCGACGTGAAGCTCGACGACCTCGACGCGCTGGTCGACCTGCACCTGGGCTGTGCGATCCAGCTCGTGCAAGGTGCATTGCCCGCGATGCGTGCGCAGCGCTTCGGCCGCGTGGTGCTGCTGTCGTCGCGCGCTGCGCTGGGGCTGGCCACGCGCACCAGCTATTCGGCCACCAAGGCCGGCATGCTGGGCATGGCGCGCACCTGGGCGCTGGAGCTTGCGGCCGACGGCATCACGGTGAACGTGGTGGCACCGGGCCCCATTCGCACCGACATGTTCTACGACGTGGTCGAGGCCGGCAGCGAGAAGGAACGCGCGCTCGCCGCATCGGTGCCCGTCAGGCGGCTAGGCGAATCGGCCGACGTGGCACGCGCCGTGCGTTTCTTCGCGGATGCCGACAACAGCTTCGTCACCGGCCAGGTGCTGTACGTGTGCGGCGGCACCAGCGTCGGCAGCCTGGCCCTTTGAACCTGCTCTTCCTTTCCTGCTTTCTCTCGTCCCTCAAAAAAACCACCTCTGGAGCTCCGCCATGAAAGTACTGAATCGAATTCGCACATTCGCGGCCATCGCCGCGGGCCTCGGCGCGCTGAGTGCCGCGGGCGCGTGGGCCGCCGATCTCAAGGTCGGCTTCATCACTTCGATGTCGGGGCCGGTGTCGTCGCTGGGCATTCCATACGACAAGGGCATGAAGGCGGCCGTGGCCTACAAGTCGGAAGTCGGCGGCCGCAAGGTCCAGGTGATCCAGCTCGACGACGCGTCCGACCCGTCCACCGCGGCGCGCAACGCGCGCAAGCTGATCGAGGAGGACAAGGTCGACGTCATCATCGGCACCGCCGGCGCACCGGGTTCGCTGGCGATCGCCGGCGTGGCGCGCGAGACGAAGACGCCGCTGATCTCCATCGCCAACGCCGACCTGCCCGGCGACGACGGCGCATGGATGGTGACGCTGCCCCAGCCCGCGCCGCTGATGATGGGCGCGATGGTCGAGAAGATGAAGCAGTCGGGCGTGAAGACGGTGGCCTACATCGGCTACTCCGACGCCTGGGGCGACCTGGTGTACGACGCGCTGACGAAGTCGGCGCCGGCTGCGGGCATCAAGGTGGTGAGCAACGAGCGCTATGCGCGCAGCGATTCGTCGGTGGCCGGCCAGGTGCTGAAGATCGTGGCGCTGCGCCCCGACGCGGTGATCACCGGCGCATCGGGCACGCCCGGCGCGCTGCCCTACCTGGCGCTGCAGGAGCGCGGCTACAAGGGAAAGATCTACGGCATGCATTCGCTGATCAACCCCGACTTCATCCGCGTCGGCGGTCCCTCGGTCGAAGGCCTGCTGGCACCCACGGGCCCGGTGGTGGTGGCCGAGCAGCTGCCCGACGCCAACCCGATGAAGAAGATCGCGATGGACTTCCGCTCCGCCTTCCAGAAGGCCAACGGCGCGCCGCCCACCGACACCTTCTCGGCCTACAGCTTCGATGCCTGGCTGATCTATCTCGACGCCGCGCAGCGCGCGCTGGCCAGCAAGGCCGAACCCGGCACGCCGCAGTTCCGCGTCGCGCTGCGCGATGCCATCGTGAGCACCAAGGAGCTGGTGGGCACGCACAGCGTCTACAACTTCAAGCCGACCGACCGCTACGGCTCGGACGACCGTTCGCGCGTCGTGGTGCGGCTCGACAAGGGCCAATGGAAGCTCGTCCCCTGAAAGGCCCGACGTGAAGACACCCATGAAAAAGATCACCCGCATCCTCGCCGCCACGGCCGCCGCTACAGCCGCACTGGCCGCGGCGCAGGCCATGGCCGCCGACCTGAAGATCGGCTTCATCAGTTCGCTCTCCGGCCCGGTGGCCGCGCTGGGCGTGCCCTACGAGAAGGGCATCCGCGCCGCCATCGCGGAGCGCCCCGAGATCGCCGGGCGCAAGGTGCAGCTCATCGTGCTCGACGATGCCTCCGACCCCACCACCGCGGGCCGCAACGCCCGCAAGCTGGTGACCGAGGACAAGGTCGACGTGCTCATCGGCACCTCGGGCGTGCCGGGCGCGATGGCCATCGCCTCGGTGGCGCGCGAGCTCAACACGCCGCTGATCTCGCCCACGCCAGTGACCATTCCCGGCCCCGAGGGCGCGTGGACAGTGACGGTTTCGCAGCCTTTCCAGCTCATGGTGGCGGGCGTGGTCGAGCGCATGAAGGCGTCGGGCGTGAAGACGGTGGCCTTCATCGGCTTCTCCGACGCGCTGGGCGACCTGGCGTACGACTCGCTGGTCAAGAGTGCCGACGCCGCCGGCATCAAGGTGGTGGCGAACGAGCGCTATGCGCGCAGCGATTCGTCGGTGGCCGGGCAGGTGCTGAAGATCGTCGCGGCCCGGCCCGACGCGGTGTTCGCGGGCAACTCGGGCACGCCCGGCGCGCTGCCCTACATCGCGCTGGCCGAGCGCGGCTACAAGGGCAGGATCTACGGCACGCACGGCCTCATCAACGCCGACTTCGTGCGCGTGGGCGGCGCCTCCATCGAGGGCCTGCAGGTGCCCAGCGGCCCGGTGCTGGTGGCCGACCAGCTGCCCGACAGCAACCCGATCAAGAAGGTGTCGATGGGCTTTCGCAATGCGTACCAGAAGCTCAACGGCGCGGTGCCGACCGATGCCTTCTCGTCGTACACCTACGACGCCTACCTGCTGCTGGCCGACGCGGCCTCGCGCACCAAGGGCGAGCCCGGCACGCCGGCCTACCGCACGGCGCTTCGCGATGCGATCGTGAGCACGAAGGAGCTGGTGGGCACGCACGGCGTCTACACCTTCAAGCCCGACGAGCGCTACGGTTCCGACCAGCGCGGCGTGGTGATCGTGCAGATGACAAAGGGCCAGTGGAAGCTGGTGCCGCAATGAGCTCGCCCCCAGGCTGCGCGCACTGCGTGTCACTTCGCCAACCCCCGACCGGGGGCAACACCGGTAGCCCGGCGAAGCCGGTTCCACGGTGTTTAGCGAAGTAGCGCAGCGCTACCCGAGTCAGGAGTAAGTCCATGAACACTTATCGCAATCGCCCCGATCTCGTCGCGGCGCTGGTGCAGGACGACCGGGTCCACCGCGACCTGTACCTCAGCGAGGAGCTTTTCGCGCTGGAGCAGGAGCACCTTTTCGCCGGCACCTGGGTCTTCCTGGGCCATGCTAGCCAGGTGCCGCAGCCCGGCGACTTCGTGACACAAGAGATCGCCGGGCGGCCGCTGCTCATGGTGCGCCAGCCCGATGGCGATGTGCACGTGCTCTACAACCGCTGCGCCCACAAGGGCACGCAGCTGGTGACGGACGAGTGCGGCAACACCGGCCGCTTCTTCCGCTGCCCGTACCACGCCTGGACCTACAAGCTCGACGGCGCGCCGCTCGGCCTGCCGCTGAAGAACGGTTACGAGGGCACGCAGCTCAAGGCCTGCGAGTCGGGGCAGGGGCTCTCGGTGGTGAAGAACGTGAAGGTGTACCGCGACTTCGTGTTTGTGCGGCTCTCCGACACCGGCCCTTCGTTCGACGAGTACTTTGGCGAGGTGCTGGGCGCCATCGACAACATGGTCGACCGTTCGCCCGAAGGCAAGCTCGCGGTGGGCGGCGGCGTGCTGCGCAACATCGTCCACTGCAACTGGAAGATGTACCTGGAGAACATCAACGACACGGTGCATCCGATGTCCACGCACGAGTCGGCCACCAAGGCGGCCGAGGCGCTGTGGGAGGGCCGTGCGCCCACCGACCCCAAGCCGATGGCGATGGAGCAGATCCTGCCCTTCGGCTCGGGCTATGAGTTCTTCGACCGGATGGGCGGACGCGTGTTCGCCAACGGGCACAGCGTGCTGGGGGTGAACTTCAGCATCCACTCCAACTACGCGCAGCTGCCCGAATACGAAGCCGCCATGCGCGCCGCGCACGGTGAGGCGCGTGCGGCCGAGATCCTGCAGCGCTCGCCGCAGAACTCGGTCTTCTTCCCGAGCCTGTCGGTCAAGGGCTCGCCGCTGGCCATCCGCGTGATCCGCCCGCTGGCGGCCGACCGCACGCTGATCGAGGCCTGGAGCTTCAGCGCCGCCGGCGCGCCTGCGCTGCTCTTCGAGCGGGCCATGAGCTACAACCGACTGGTGTTCTCGCCGATGTCGGTGGTCGCGCACGACGACGTGCACCTGTTCGAGAGCATCCAGCAGGGCCTGCGTGCCGGCGGCAACGAATGGGTGAGCCTGCATCGCAACTTCGACCCGGCCGAGAAGCAGCAGGCCACGATCACCACCAACGGCACCAACGAGCTGCTGATGCGCAACCAGTTCCGCGCCTGGGCGAAGGCCATGGCGGCGGGCATGGAGGCCACGGCATGACGGACCCGCGCGATTTCGTCGCCCACGAGGCGGCGCTGCTCGACGAACGCCGCTTCGACGACTGGCTGGCCCTGTTCTCCGAGGACGGCCACTACTGGGTGCCGCTGCTCGGCGCGGCGCAGGCCGATCCCTTCTCGCACAACTCGCTGGCCTACGAGGACCGGCTTCTGCTGCAGCTGCGTGTGGAGCGGCTGAAGAACCCGCGCGCGCATTCGCAGCACCCCGCAAGCCACAGCCAGCATGTGCTGCAGCCCTCGCGCATCGAGCGCGAGGAGGGCGACGAAGCGTGGCTGCGCACGCCGTTCCTCTATGTCGAGGCGCGCGGCGAAGGCCAGCTGCTGCTCAGCGGTACGGCGCGCCACCACCTCGTTCGCACATCGACGGGATGGCTGATCCGCGAGAAGCGCGTCGACCTGCTCAATGCGGGGCGAGCCTTGCCGGCCATCCAGCTGTTTATCTGATCGCCCGAGTTACCCACCCACCTCTGTCCATTCCAACCATCCTCACCGGAGCTACGACATGAAGAGCCTGATGCAGACCTTGACGCGCGGTGCCCTTGCCGCCGCGCTGACCGCCTGTGGCATTGCCAGCGCCATCGCCGCCGACCTCAAGGTCGGCCTGAGCGTGTCGCTGTCGGGGCCGAATTCCTCGCTGGGCGTGCCCTATGCCAAGGGCATGCAGGCCGCGCTGGCCTACAAGCCCGAGGTGAACGGCCGCAAGATCCAGCTCGTCGTGCTCGACGACGGTTCCGACCCGACCACGGCCGGGCGCAACGCGCGCAAGCTGATCGAGGAGGAGAAGGTCGACGTGCTCATGGGCACTTCCGGCGTGCCCGCCGCCATCGCGATGGCGCAGGTCGGCAAGGAAGCGAAGACGCCCCTGATCGGCCTCACGCCCATCCTGCTGGACGCCAACGACAACCCCTGGGTGATGACGGTGGCCCAGCCCACGCAGTTGATGATCGACGCGGTGGTCGAGCGCATGAAGCGCAACAACGTGAAGACCGTGGGCTACATCGGTTTCTCCGATGCCTGGGGCGACCTGGTGTACGAGGCGCTGATGAAGGCCGCGCCCGCCGCCGGCATCAAGGTGGTGAGCAACGAGCGCTATGCGCGCTCCGACGCCTCGGTGACCGGCCAGGTGCTGAAGATCGTGGCGCTGCGCCCCGACGCGGTGATGACCGGCGGCGCCGGCACGCCCGGCGCGCTGCCTTTCCTGGCGCTGCAGGAGCGCGGCTTCAAGGGCGGCGTGTACGGCCAGCACGGCCTCATCAACCCCGACTTCGTGCGCGTGGTCGGTGCTGCCGGCCAGAACGCGCTGATGCCGACGGGCCCGGTGATCGTCGCCGAGCAGCTGCCGGCCGACTACCCGACGAAGAAGATCGCGACCGACTTCCGCGCCGTCTTCCAGAAGGTCAACAACGCACCGACCAGCGATGCCTTCTCTGCCTATTCCTTCGACGGCTGGCTGGTGTTCGCCGACGCGGCATCGCGCGCGATGAAGAAGGCCGAGCCGGGCACGCCCGAGTTCCGCGTGGCGCTGCGCGACGCCATCTTCAGCACCAAGGAAGTGGTGGGCACGCACGGCGTCTACACCTTCAAGCCCGGCAGCCTCTACGGCGTGGATGAACGCGCCCGGGTGATCGTCAAGCTCGACAACGGCCAATGGAAGCTCGCACCTTGAACCTCCTGCCTTCGACTCTGCGGAGGGCCGCGCGATGACCTGGGACGTGGCCCTCATCCTCATCACCGACGGCCTCGCCAACGGTGCCATCTACCTGCTGGCCGGCCTCGGGCTGGTGCTGATCTTCTCGGTCACGCGGGTGGTGTTCGTGCCCTTCGGCGACATTGCGGCCTTCGCGGCGCTGTCGCTCGCGGCCTTCGAGACCGGCCGCGTGCCGCCGACGATCGGCATGGTCGCGGTGCTCGCTGCGCTGGCGCTTGCCACCGAGATCGGCAGCCTGGTGCGGCGCGGCGAGACCGCGCGCATTCCGAAGGCGGTGCTGACCTGGGGCGTGCTGCCCGCCATTCCCTGCGCGCTGGCGTGGCTCGCAGCCCGGCCCGGCGTGCCGGTGGCGGTGCACATCGCGGTGGCGGTTCTGCTGGTTGTGCCCATCGCGCCGCTGCTGGCGCGGGTGGTTTTCCAGCCGATCGCCGATGCCTCGGTGCTGGTGCTGCTGATCGTGTCGCTCGCGCTGCACTTCCTGCTGTCGGGCCTGGGCCTGCTGTTCTTCGGGCCCGAGGGCTCGCGCACCACGCCGCTGACCAGCGCCGTGTTCACGCTGGGCGAAGGCTTCACAGTCAGCGGCCAGGTGGTGCTGATGGTGGGGGCGGCCATCGTGCTGAGCGGGCTGTTCTTCCTGGTGTTCGAGCGCACGGTGGCCGGCAAGGCGCTGCGCGCGACGGCGGTGAACCGCGTAGGCGCGCGGCTGGTCGGCATCCGGCCGGTGCGCACGGCGCTGCTGGCGTACGGCTGCGCCTCGTTGCTGGCGGGGCTGATCGGCGTGCTGATCGCGCCGGTGACGACGATGTACTACGACTCGGGTTTCATCATCGGTCTGAAGGCCTTCGTGGCCGCGATCATCGGCGGGCTCGTGAGCTACCCGATGACGGCCGTGGGCGCGCTCGCGGTCGGCGTGGTGGAGAGCTTCGCCTCGTTCTGGAGCGGCGCATTGAAGGACGTGATCGTGTTCAGCCTGCTGATCCCGGTGCTGATGCTGCGCTCCTTCGCGGCCGCGCATGCCGAAGAGGAAGAAGACGAGGTGGAAGAATGAACGGCAATCGCAAGCGCATGGCGTGGATCGCCGGCCTGGTCGTGGTGCTGGCGCTGGTGCCGGTGTTCGCGGGCAGCTTCACCGTCTCGCTGCTCAACGATATCGGCATCGGCGCGCTCGTGGCGCTGGGGCTGGTGCTGCTGACCGGCGTGGGCGGCGCCACCTCCTTCGGGCAGGCGGCCTTCGTGGGCATCGCGGCCTACGCGACCGCGTGGCTCACCACCACGCAGGGCATGTCGCCCTGGCTCGGGCTGTTGTTCGCGCTGCTGCTCACGGGGCTGTCGGCATTGGCCATCGGCATGCTCACGCTGCGGCTGGGCGGGCACTTCCTGCCGCTGAGCACCATCGCCTGGGGGCTCTCCATCGCGATGCTGTTCGGCAACGTGGATGGCCTGGGCCGGCACACGGGCCTGTCGAACATACCGGCGCTGCAGATCGCGGGCTGGTCGCTGGCTGATCCGCGTGCGATGTACTTCCTGATCTGGACGGTGGTGGGCCTGGCCTGCCTGTTCAGCCACAACCTGCTGCAGTCTCGGCCGGGGCGTGCCATCCGCGGGCTGCGCGGCGGTGCGACGCTGCTGGCGAGCGTGGGCGCCGATGCATATCGCGTGCGGCTCTCGCTGTTCGTCACCGCGGCGCTGCTCGCGGGGCTGGCGGGCTGGCTCTACGCGCACATGAACCGCTTCGTGAGTCCGTCGCCCTTCGACGTGCGCGCCAGCATCGAGTACTTGCTGATGGCGGTGGCCGGCGGCCTGGGCCAGCTGGGCGGAGCCCTCGTGGGTGCCGCGCTGGTGCTGGTGCTGAAGAACGGCCTGCAGGACGTGCTGCCGATGCTCACGCAGCGCGCCGGCCAGCTGGAGGCGGTGGCCTTCGCCGCGCTCTTCATCCTGCTGCTGCACTTCGCGCGCGGTGGCGTGATGGGGCTGCTGCGCCGCTGGACGCGACGCCGCGCCGGCGCGCGCGGGCCTTCGCGCCACGAAGGGCCCGCGGTCGAACCGCTGCCCAATCGCACGCTGCCCGCGCGCGGCTCGCCCGTGCTGTCGGTGAACGGCGCGGTCAAGCGCTTCGGCGGCCTCGTGGCGGTGAACGACGTGAGCTTCGACGTGAAGGCCGGCGAGATCGTCGGGCTGATCGGGCCGAACGGCGCGGGCAAGTCGACCATGTTCAATCTGCTGACCTGCACGCTGCCGATGAGCTCGGGCCAGGTGCGCTTCCTTGAGCACGACATCGCCGGCATGCCGCAGCGCGAGGTGGCGCGGCTGGGGCTGGCGCGCACCTTCCAGCACGTGAAGCTGCGCCCGCACATGAGCCTGCTCGACAACGTGGCGCTGGGTGCGCATTCGCGCACGCGCTCGGGCATCCTGAAGGCGGGCCTGCGGCTCGATCGCACGGAAGAGCAGCAGATCCTGCAGGAAGCACAGCGCCAGCTCGACCGCATCGGCCTGGGCGACCGCGCGCACGAGCAGGCGGGCAGCCTGCCGCTGGGCACGCAGCGTATCCTGGAGATCGCTCGCGCGCTGGCCGCCGACCCGGTGCTGCTGGTGCTCGACGAGCCTGCGGCCGGGCTGCGGCGCAAGGAGAAGATGGCGCTCGGCGACCTTCTGCGCAAGCTGCGCGAGGAAGGCGTGACCATCCTCATCGTGGAACACGACATGGACTTCGTGATGAAACTGGTGGATCGGCTGGTGGTGATGAATTTCGGCTCCAAGCTCGTGGAGGGCGTGCCGTCGGCGGTGCGTGCCGACGAGCGCGTTCAGGCGGCCTACCTGGGGAGCGTCGTATGAGCGCCCCACGGCCGCCCGAAGGCGCGGACCCCCGTCAGAGGGTGCGTGAAGTACACGAAGCGACGAGCATGGGGGTGTCGGTATGACAGCGATGCTCGAGATCGGCGACCTGCATGTCTCCTATGGACAGGTAGAGGCGGTACGCGGTGTGTCGCTCGACCTTCAGCCGGGCCAGATCATCTCGGTGATCGGCCCCAACGGCGCGGGCAAGACCACGCTGCTGGCCGCCGCCATGGGCCTGCTGCCGTGCAGGGGCACGCTGCGCTTCGAGGGCGAGGACCTGCAGGGGCTCGACGTGGAGGCGCGCGTGGAGCGCGGCCTGTGCCTCGTGCCCGAGAAGCGCGAGCTCTTCGGCGAGCTCACCGTGCTCGACAACCTGCAGCTCGGCGCATTTGCCAAGCGGCTGCGCGGCGATGCGATGAAGAAGCGGCTGCAGTCGGTGTACGACCGCTTTCCGCGTCTGGCCGAACGCCGCTCGCAGCGCGCTGACACGCTCTCGGGCGGCGAGCGCCAGATGCTGGCCGTGGGCCGCGCGCTGATGTCGGCGCCGCGCCTGCTGATGCTCGACGAGCCCAGCCTCGGCCTGGCGCCGCTGATCGTGCGCGACATCCTCGCGATCGTGCGCAAGCTGCGGGAGGACGGCGTGTCGATCCTGCTGGTGGAGCAGAACGCGCGAGCCGCGCTCGAAAGCTCCGACCACGGCTATGTGCTGGAGACGGGCGAGATCGCGCTCTCCGGGGCCTCCGCCGAACTGGCGAGCGACTCGCGGGTGCAGGCGACCTACCTCGGCGGGGGCACGCACGATGACGACTGAACCCCGCGCCGTGCCGCCCGCGCAGCGCACGCTGCCGGCGATGCTGCAGCGGCAGGCCGGGCTGTTCGGCTCGCGCGCGCTGCTGAAGATCGCGGGGAGCGAGTGGACGCATCGCGATGCAGCCCGCGTCGCGGCGGCGCGGGCCGGCGCGCTGGCGGCGGCCGGCGTGGTGCGCGGCGATCGCATCGCGGTGATGTGCGGCAACCGTGTCGAGTTCCTCGAGAGCTTCCTGGGCGCGGGATGGCTGGGGGCGTCGACGGTGCCGGTCAATACGGCGTCGATGGGGCCGCAGATCGAATACTTCCTCGCGAACAGCGAGGCGAAGCTGCTGGTGATCGAAGGCGCCTTCCTGGAACGGCTCGCGGCGGCGGACCTGGGGCGTACCGCGCTGCGGGAGATCTGGGTCGTCGGCGAGATCGCCTCGGGTGCCTGGCAGGCGCCTGCGGGCGTGCGCGTCGTGGCGTATCCCGCGCATGGAGAACCCGTCGAGCCGGCACCCGTGCAGCCCGGCGACGCACTCGCGATCCTCTACACCTCGGGCACGACCGGGCCCGCCAAGGGCGTGGTCTGCCCGCACGCACAGTATTTCTGGTGGGGCGTGAACAGCGCGGAGGTGCTCGGCGTGGGCGCCGACGACGTGCTTTGCACCACGCTGCCGCTCTTCCACATCAACGCGCTCAACACCTTCGCCCAGGCCGCGCTGACGGGCTCGCAGGTCGTGTTCGAGACGCGCTTCTCGGCGTCGGGCTTCTGGCCGACGATGCGCGCGAGCGGGGCGACTGTGGTCTACCTGCTGGGCGCGATGGTGCCGATCCTGCTGGCCCAACCCGAAGGTGGCGGGGAGCGTGACCACCGCGTGCGCATCGGACTGGGGCCCGGCGTGCCGGCCGCCGCCGGAGCCGCGTTCAAGGCGCGCACGGGCGTGTCGCTGCTGGAGGGCTATGGCTCGACCGAGACCAACTTCGCCATCGCCACCGCACCGGATTCGCCGCGCGGCGGCGTGATGGGCTGGCTGCGCCCGGGTTTCCAGGCGCGCGTGGCCGACGAGGACGACGTGGCCCTGCCGGCCGGCGAGGCGGGCGAACTGCTGCTGCGCGCCGACGAACCCCATGCCTTCGCGAGCGGCTACTTCAACATGCCGGAGAAGACGGTCGAGGCCTGGCGCAACCTCTGGTTCCACACCGGCGACCGCGTGGTGCGCGATGCGGACGGGGCCTTCCGCTTCGTCGACCGCATCAAGGACGCGATCCGGCGGCGCGGGGAGAACATCTCCTCGTTCGAGGTCGAGCAGGTGCTGCTGAGCCATCCAGGCGTGGCTTCGTGCGCGGTGTATCCCGTGCGCTCCGAACTCGCCGAGGACGAGGTGATGGCCGCGCTGGTGGCCCGCGAAGGCGCGGCCATCGACCCCGCCGAGCTCGCGCGCTTCTGCGAGGGCCGGCTGCCGTACTTCGCCGTGCCGCGCTACATCGACGTGCTGGCCGACCTGCCGCGCACCGAGAACGGCAAGGTCCAGAAGTTCAAGCTGCGGGAACGCGGCGTGGGGCCGCAGACCTGGGACGGTCGGCCCGCGAAGGCCTGAGCATGACGAGCCTGGCGCCGCAGCTTCCTCTTTCCGGGCGTGTGGCGTTCGTGACGGGAGCGGGGCAGGGCCTGGGCGCGGCCATCGCGAAGGGGCTGGCACAGGCGGGCGCGCGGGTGGCGCTGGCCGACATCGAGCAGTCGTCGGCGGTGGCCGTGGCCGATGGGATCGGCGGCCTCGCGCTGCGGCTCGACGTGCGCGACGAAGCGGCATTCCTCGAGTGCTTCGACAGGGCCGTGGCGCATTTCGGCTGTGTCGACATCATGGTCAACAACGCGGCGCGTACGCCATCGACCTCGCTGTGGGACATCACGCCCGAGGAGTGGGACGACGTGCTGGCCATCAACCTGCGCGGCAGCTTCTTCGGCTGCCGCATCGCGGGGCGCCACATGCGCGAGCGCGGCGAGGGGCGCATCGTCAATCTCGGTTCGATGGCCGGGCAGCAGGCGAGCAGCGCGACGGGCGTGCACTACGCGGCGAGCAAGGCCGGGCTGCTGGCGCTGACGCGGTCGTTCGCGCAGGAACTGGCGCCTCATGGCGTGACGGTGAATGCGCTCGCGCCGGCGGCGATTCGCAGTCCCGCGCTAGATGCCATGGAGCCGGCGAGGCAGCAGGCGCTGCAGGCCGGCATCCCGCTCGGCCGCTTCGGACTGGCCGAGGAAGTGGCTGCGGCCGTGGTCTACCTGGCTTCTCCTGCGGCGGCCTTCATGACCGGCGCGACGCTGGACCTCAACGGCGGCCGTTTCATGCGCTGACAAGGCTTGCCGGGCCATCCGGTTAAAATGGTTCAGAACTAAATCATTCAGGTATGCAATCAAATTCACTGACTGGCCGGCACGCCCTCGTCACGGGCGCTGCGCGCGGCATCGGGGCGGAGATCGCCCGCACGCTGGCTGCCGAAGGCGCTACGCTGACATTGCTGGGTCGTGACCGCGAGGCGCTGCAGCGGGTGGCGGATTCGCTGGCCGGCAGCGGGCACGGCTTCGTCGCCGCGGACGTGGCGAGCCCGCAGGCCGTGCAGACGGCGTTCGCTGAGGCGCGCGCGGCGCGCGGGCCCGTGGCGGTGCTCGTCAACAACGCGGGGGCGGCGGAGAGCGCGCCTTTCCTCAAGACCTCGTTCGAGCTCTGGCAGCGCATGCTGTCGGTCAACCTCACTGGCAGCTTCCTCTGCGCGCAGGCGGCGCTGCCGGACATGCTCGACGCGGGCTGGGGGCGCATCGTCAACATCGCCAGCACGGCGGGGCAGAAGGGCTACGCCTACGTGGCGGCCTATACCGCGGCCAAGCACGGCGTGGTCGGGCTCACGCGCTCGCTGGCGCTGGAGGTGGCGCGCAAGGGCATCACGGTGAATGCCGTGTGCCCGGGCTATACCGACACCGACATCCTGCGCAACAGTGTCGCCAACGTGGTCGGCAAGACCGGGCGAAGCGAGGCCGATGCGCTCGCGGAGTTCTCCAGCGTCAATCCGCAGAAGCGCATCGTGCAGCCGGCCGAAGTGGCCGATGCCGTGCGCTGGCTGTGCGGCGAGGGCGCCGCATCGGTCACCGGCCAGTCGATCTCGGTTTCAGGGGGAGAAGTGACATGACCACACGCAACGACGCCTCGCATGCCGTGCTGAGCGATGCGGAAGAACTGGGCCACGAGGCCCGCGCCGGCCACGACGACCACGCGGTGCTCAAGCTGTGGCTTCGCATGCTGGCCAGCACCACGCAGATCGAGTCCGAGATCCGCCGCCGCCTGCGCGAGCGTTTCGGCATCTCGCTGGCGCGCTTCGACTACATGGCGCAGCTCTACCGCTACAAGGACGGGCTGAAGATGCGCGTGCTGTCGCGCTACCTGATGGTGACCGGCGGCAATGTCACCGGCCTGACGGACGAACTCGAGCGCGAAGGCATGGTCGCCCGCGCGCCGAGCCCCGACGACCGCCGCGCCTGGATCGTGAGCCTCACGCCCACCGGCCGCCGCACCTTCGAGACCATGGCGAGCGAGCACGAGCAGTGGATCCTCGAGATGTTCTCGGGCCTCGACATGAAGACCGTCAAGCAGCTGCACACGCAGCTCGGCCTGCTGCGCGTGCACGTAATGCGCGGCGAACCGGCAAGCGAGGAGGGCTGAGCATGGCCGAGGGCAGCGAGTTCTGCAGGCCGCGGCTGATCCGCTTCTCGGACTGCGATCCGGCGGGCATCGTCTTCTATCCGCAATACTTTGTGATGCTCAACGGCCTCGTCGAAGACTGGGTGAACGAAGGCCTGGGCCTCAGCTACCACGGGCTGGTGGCGCAGCGGCGCATCGGCCTGCCCACGGTGAAGCTCGAGGTCGACTTCCGAGCGGTGAGCCGCATGGGCGACCAGGTGATGCTGGGGCTGGCCGTGGAGCGCCTCGGTTCCCGTTCGTTGACCTTGCAGGTGCGCTGCTTCGAGCCGGTGAGCGGAGAAGTGCGCATGCAGATGCAGCAGGTGCTGGTGACCACGTCGCTGGACACCCATCGGGCCGTCGCCATTCCGGACGACATGCGCGTGGCCATCGTGCGCAACGCGCCCGCGCTGGGCTGAATCCTCTTCAGGCCGCGGGGTCGCGGCCGGCTGCGGCATCCTGCGCGCGCTTCTTCAGCCAGCCACTGAGCTCTTTCTTGCCCTTGGCATTGGCCGATCGCCATGCCTCACGCGCCGCTGCGATGAAGCGCTCCTCCGCCGCGTCCGGCACTTCGCTGGGCCGGTCTTCCTCGTCGAGCCAGCCAAGCTCGACGCCGCAGTGCCTTTCGATCTGCCTGGCCAGGTTGTCGCCAATGGGGCGGGAGCTCTTGATCTGGCTCCACATGCTGGGGGAAATCTCGATCTTCTTCGCGAACGCCTGGTCCAGCCCCTTGGCTGGCAAGCCTGCGGCAACGGCCTCTTCGAGAAAGCGGCGGTGCAGCGCAAGCGCATTGCGGCGGCGCGCGACGGTGATATTGGGCACTGTTCAAAAACAACAACAAGACAAAAAAAGATTGTCCCGGTTGTTGACGCCGTCGTAAACACTATTTACAGTTGCCTTCAATCGCGGCCCCAAGCCGTACCTTTTTTCCAACCCCTAACGGCCGACAACGGCAATTTTTGACTCAGGAACCATCGTGAACACCGCACTGATCCTCACCAGCATTCGTCCCGCATCGGGCCGATCGCTCGTGCGCGTCTGGGCGTGCGGTGGTTTCGACGGCATGCCGTCGGTCCGATCGAACCAGCACCAGAGCCACGTGTATTCCACGAAAGCCGCAGCCAGCCTGCGTTTTGGAAAAACCGAGGATCAGGTGCTACCGGGTGGAGGTTGCGCATAGGCGCACACCTTCCAAGCTCTCTCGTTCAGAGGCCCGGAAACCGCAAGGTTCCGGGCCTTTTTGTTTTGTCGTGCGGTTTCTTGTTTTGCCATTCCGGGTGTGCCTTCACCACACCGCCAGAGCCCACCGCGTAGACGGTCTGGCGGGATGTGCAGGAATTGATCACTCCTGTGCAGCGACGTCGTACGGGACAGCGCCCAGCGTGCTGTCCGTCGCGTGAGGACACAACCGAAATGGAAAGCGGACTGCCGTTTTCTCGAATGACGACATGACCGAACCCGAGCGGGACCGGGCCATGCAGATGGCCCTCCCGTGGAAACCGGCCGCAAAGATTGGGCGGCGCCGGAACTCGTAACCGGACACTTTTTTGTCTTGCCGCCCGCGTTAGCTCAATGGATCAGAGCACTTGCCTACGAAGCAAGGGGTTGCACGTTCGAGTCGTGCACGTGGGGCCAGATTCTTTTCGTTCCTTTTCCGCTGTCACATCACCAAGGAGTAGTCACCATGCGCAAGCGCAACACCCCGATCCGGATGATCACCGTGCGCCCGGCGCAGCCGCGTGAACGCACCACCATGCTGGCACTTGCCCGGCGCTTCGGTTTCAGCGCCGGAGCACTCCGTGGCGATGAGGGCCAGCCGGGGCGCGAGCCGCAGCAGCCCGACGGACTCGATCTCGACCAGCGCGTCCGCGCAGTCGGCGAGTGGTGAGCTGACAGGCATCCGCTGCTTCTTCTTCATGGTGCGCGTAGCTCAATGGCAGAGCCGCGGGTTGTGGTCCCGCTGACGACGGTTCGATTCCGTTCGCGCACCCCATGGCTTCGTTCCTTCATTCACCAACCCTGCAACCTTCGCCGCGAAAGGAGGCGATTCATGCACCCTCACGTCCTGCAACTCGATATTCAGGGCACGCCGCAAGCCTGGATCTCGCTGGAGCAGGCGGTGTTGCACTACGCGACCGGCTCGGTCGCCTGGGAAGACGGCGACCAGCCGCTGGCCACGCTGCGCGGTGGATTCAACGTGGCGCGCGGCGTGCAGTCGCGCATCGAGGTCGCGCCGATCATTGCGCTGCGCGGCGCATCGAAGATCAACCTCTTCGAAGTGATTCCGAGCGTCACCAAGAGCAAGCTGCTGCGTCGCGACCGCTACACCTGTGCCTACTGCGCAGGCGTCTTCCACGAGCGCGACCTGCAGTGCGAGCACGTACTGCCCGAATCGCGCGGAGGTCCGTGGACCTGGACCAACCTCGTGAGCGCATGCGCGGTCTGCAACAACCGCAAGGCTGCGCGCACGCCGGAGGAAGCAGGCATGCCTCTGGTCTACCTGCCGTATGTGCCGAGCCGCTACGAGAACTTCCTGCTGGAAGGCCGCAACATCCGCGCGGACGTGCACGAGTGGCTGGCGAAGCGGTTGCCAAAGGGCTCGCGGCTGCAATAGAGGCGGAGCAATGACGGTCTTCCTGGCTCGCGCCCATGAAAAAAGCCCGCTGTCCTTCGGACGGCGGGCTTTTCTTGTTCGTGCGAAAGATCGCTGGTCAGCGCCCGATGCCGAAGAATCGATAGGCGATCACCCCAGCGGCAGCCAGGCCACCGACGATCGCCAGGACGACTCGTGTCGTTCGATTGGAGCCGCGCTTCGAACGGGGCCAGTGGTCCGGCCCGATCAGGTCGATGGGGACGGTGGGTTTGCCTATGTCGGACGCCTTTTCCATGGGAGGCAATATAGCTTACGCCCGAAAGCATGGCTCCGAGCCGGGCACATTCGTCGGCGTTGGACGGCGCGAGTCGAAGCCGGCGTAGATCGCGCAAAAAAATACCCGCATGAGCGGGCCGAACGAGCCTTGACGGCTTCGAAGTTGCTATCCCTGGGTCTTTCTTGTTCGATGCGTGACAGCAGGAGCAAGATGCCACGTCGCATGGAGGCCACTTGTAACTCCGGGGCAAGCGGTATGTAGCTGATGGAGTAAATCGTGAAATATTTCCTCATGAACAAAGAAATCATTCTCGAAAGCTTGAAGCGAGCGTTGGAGAGCTGGGTGCGCAATGCTTCGGCAGCGCAGCTGTGGCAGGTGCATCAGGAGGGCGGGCTTGGCGCGTCGATCGAGGCGGACGAGGACGTGGTGCAGGTGCGCATCGTCCTTGGCGTCGTGAGCGATGCGCTCTCGGAACTCGGCAGGACCGACGGGCGCCTGCCGGTCACAGAGGCCTACCTGGGCACAGCTGCCTGGGGAGCGCCCCCGCGGCAGGGAAACCCCGACCGCGAGCAATGGTTCCTGTCGAGTGAACTGGCACAGGCGCACGCGCGCCAATACTTGGCCGCCGAAGTCGTGGAGAGAGGGGATCTGCTGGAGCGTTGCGTCGACGAGTGGATCGTGCGTCATCAGTAAAGCGCGCCCGGGTCTTGCTCGTGACCCAGCCGCATGTCGGCCGGGCAAAGAAAAAGCCTCCTCGGAATGATCGGAGGAGGCTTCGACAAAAAAATAGCGCGGAGACCGCGCTATTTTTGGTGTTGGTGGTGGGCCCTGAGTGACTCGAACACTCGACCTACGGATTAAGAGTCCAAGGGAAACCTGAGAAAAATCAACAACTTACCTTCAGATTTTGTTCCGCAACCGCAAAAATGAGGGGTCTTGAAACCCAGCATCCATGCGGGTGTCTTGGAAATTGCGGAACAAATCCCGCGGCTATTTGGGTTCCTTCTTGGGGGCTGCGATCCGCACCTTCTTGCCGACTTTATGGCGGATGTACTTTGAAGTCATCGCCTCGGTCGAGTGGCCCAGCAGGGTCTGCGCATCCTTGATGCCGGCCGACTCGTCGGTATCCGTGGCTGCCTTCGCACGAAGGTCGCGAAACTGGAACGTGGTGATGTCGATGCCCGCGCTTTTCCTGGCCTTGTCGAAGCGCTTGCGCAGCATCGCCGCCGTCATCGGAGCGCCCCGCTCGTTCACCAGTAGCGGGGCCGCCTGCTTAGGCCTGGCCGCCTTGAACACGCGAATCTCCTCGATAAGTTCTTCCAGCGCGTTCTCCACCACGATCCGCAGCTTCGCCTGAGTCTTGCCCTGGCGCACCCGCAGGTACTCGCCGCGGATGTGGTCCTCGCTCATGCCGAGCACGTCTGCCGGCCGCTGGCCGGTGATGTGTGCCAGGCGCAGGGCGAAGCGCAGGGGCTCGCATGAGTGCTCCAGCACCCGGTTGAGCATGTCGTCATCGACGTAGGCGTCCCGGGCCGTCTCGCGGAACCCCTTGATGCCGGCGCACGGATTCGACAGCTTCGTGAAGCCGTTGGCCCGCGCGTAGTTCCATATGTGCGAGATCAGCGCCTTCTCGCGGTTGGCGCGCACCTGGCCCCACTTCGCCGGGATCGGCACGATCTTCCGGCCGTTCTTCACGCGCTCGGCGTTCTGGGCTTCGGCGATCTTCACGGCCTCCTTCACGCGCCAGTGCAGGTACTGGTTGATGTGCTTTGGCTCGATCTTGTCGAGCGGTGCCGGCGGAGTGTTGAAGAACTTCAGGATCCACTCCAGTTCCTTCTCGTTGTCACGGCGGGTTCTCGGGGCCTTGGTCGGCAGGATGTCGCGCCGGTAGGCCTTCGCCACGGCCGCGAGCGTGCCCTCGGCGACGGGCGGCGCATAGGCGGGCTTCGGCTTGGAGGCCAACTCGCTCCAGCGCTTCACCGCGAGGGCGTAGTCCGACCCCAGCGGGATTTCCTTTCGTGGCTTGCCGCCGGTGTCGAGGTAGTAGTGGATGAGGTTGCCGCGCGGACGCGCGCGCATCCCCCGCGGCAGGTTCGCCCACCGCGATGGCTTACGACCCATGCTCAAGCTCCAATCAGTCCGGGTGTCCACCCGTCGTCGTCTGGAGTTTCGTCTGCTCGGCCTTCGACGGCAGAGCGGGTGACGACCGGATGGCCGGTGGCGCTCACGCGGAATGGCAGGCCCTGGTCACGAAGCCATTCGATCTGCTTCGACTTGATCTTGAAGCCGGTGAGCTTCGCAAGTTCAGGGTCTGTCAGGAAGAAGTCCGCTGCAGTCACGCGGACGCTCCACTTCGAGAGGCCTCTGCGACCACAGCCTTCACGACGGCGTTGCGGATGCTCGCACGTGCGCTAACGGGGCACGCACTCCAGATGGCCGGAAAGTGCGTGTCGATGTGCTCCATCACGTTGTAGGCGACCATGTCGGCGTCGATCTTGATCGCCGGCTTGGACACCAGGCGGAGGGTAGGCTTCCGTGTGGTCGTCGTGCTCATACCGGCCTCCCGCAGACGATGGAGAAGGGCCACGAGCGGGCGAGTTCACGCTGTTCCTCGCGCTCGCGGTGGAGTGCTTCGAACCAAGCCTGCCGACGACGGCGATGCTCTTCATCACCGACACCACGCTCCACGCAGATCAGCAGGCGGCTCACCTTGCGGATCCTCAGATAGCCAACCGCTCGGCACGCGCCCGGCGTTCCCTTGCGGACGCGGGTGCCATCCGCCCGGAACGACATCGTCGTAGTGCCGTTGCCTGGTTGTCCGGGCAACTGCTCCATTCGCACGAGGCCGGCGGCGACAAGGTCCTCGGCAGTGCCGGTGAAGCAGTCCGCGTCAAGCTCTTGGCTGACCAGCACACCCGGGGCATGCACCTGCTTCGTCATGCCGCCACCCCCTGCGCCACCGCTTCATCGAGGGTGTCGTGGGCGAGCTTGAGAAGGCGCAACGCCCCCCACAGCGCCACGTCGTCATCCGCTTCAAGCGAGGCCTCCAGCACTGCTGTAGCCACGGCCAGGGGAGCGGAGGCGGCTTCGCACATCTGGACATCACGGGCCTTCACGCCAGCACTCAGGACCTCCTTGGCCTTCTCTGCGCAGGTCTTGGCGCCGTGGAGTAGGTCGGTTCCGATGTCTGAGAGTCGAGACTCGATGATCCCGATGACTTCGCTGACCATGAAGTACGGCCCCTCCTCGATGTCGAGGGCTTCGAACGACGCCGCAGCAGGCTCGCGTGAAGTGGCGGAGGTGGCCTCGGTCCGCGGCTGCTGGGAGGCCTCGGGAAACGCATCCTTCATGTCGGCGAAGTCCATCAGGCTGTTCGCCTCATCGAGCAGCACCCAGGCATCGCGCAACGTGGATTCGATCACGTGCCCGAGCGACAGGGCGATCACGCCGTCGATCGCGGCGAGCGACGTGAACATGCCGGTATAGGCTTCATCGGCATCAGCCCGGGTGAGGGGCTGGTGGTACATCGGCGCGATGGCCGGCGGCAGCATGTCTTCAATGACGGCTCGCAGAAGCACCTCGGCCGCTTCGCCCGGGTCCGTCAGTCCGACAGACTGGTGGGCAAGCTGCAGCTTCTCCTGTCCTAGCTTGAGGTTGTTGAAGATCTTTTCCAGCCGGGCCTGCAGCGCGCTCTTCTCGGCTTTCGGCTTGGCCTTGGCGCGGGGCCTTTCGAGTACGGCGTTCATGCTCGCACCCCGCTGGCGTTCAGGTCGTCGATGGCGCGCTGAGCGTGCTGCTCCACTGTCCAGTAGCACATCGACAAAAACTGGTCACCCAGGCGGAAGCCACGCTGGCCGCCGTACAGCTCGTCACGAGAACTGGCCGAAATGTGTTCGGCAATCGAGCTGGCGTGCAGGATCGCCTTTTGGACGGCTTCCGTCGCTCCCAGTTCAGCAGCTCGTGCATTGGCGGCGGTGAGGAGACTGGTAACGCAGTCCACCATGCCGGCGAGGCCGGGAGCATCGCTCGGCTCGTCGAACGAGCCGTCGCCGCCGAAGTTGTGCGTCAGCAGTGCCGCGACGGAGGCCGCTTGGTCGAGCAGGTGGACCAATTGTTCGGGGGCGCTCGAAGGCGCTGCCACCAAGTGGAGCGGGGCAGGTGCCCTCGGGGGCCGTGGAGGCTCGGTTGCGCCTGCCGGCGCGAGCGTGGCATCATTCGTCATGTGAAGTCCTATCCTTTGACGGGGTGGTGTTTCATAGACGGTCGAGTGGGCTCAATCACTCGGCCGTCGCCTTTCGGGGCGACGCCATCTATGTTGGTGAGGAATAGCCTATAGGTCGGATCGCGTTTCCGTAAGGTTGCGCGAGCTATCCGGCTCAATTTTTCATGCGGCCTCCTTCTCGGGGCCGAGCAGCGGCAGCACGGTCATCGACCACTTGATCTGCATGATCGGGACGCCAGAGCCGTGCCTCTTGCCGGTGTCGTAGAACTTGGCGAACGCCTTGCCGGCCTCGGTCACTTCCCACACGTCGCCGCGTTTGAACTGCATGCCCGCTTCAGCCAGGAGCAGGTTGACGCCTCGCGCGCTGGTGCCGATCTCACGGCCGATCTCGGTGGGCGTGTAGTAGCGGCCTTCCTGGTTCTCGGCCTCCAGGTGCGTGTGCCCGAGGCTCTGCATCAGGTTCACCTGGGTCAGGCCCATGACCGCTTGGTTCGCGGCGATGGCGGCGGCGTTCTTGTCGCAGCCGAGCAAGCGGGCCACGCGGAACAGCGGCGGGAAGGCCTTGGCCGCGTCATAGGCCAGCCGGACGGGCGAGGGCGCGACCTTCGATGTCGAGTAGCTGCCCGTCTTGCGGATCGAGGGCAGCACCTCCTCGAATACCCAGCGCTCGAAACGCTCAGCCGCGGGCAGATTGCTGTTCACGATCAGACGCAAGACGTCGGGCTCAGACAGCACGCGCATTTCCTGGACGCCGCCGACGGTCTGAAGGGGGCGGCGCTTCACCGCTCCCTTGCAGTGCTGCTGAATCGCATCGTTTGGACGGGCGTAGCCGAGTGCCTCAGCCACATCCTTGCCTACAAAGTAGGGCTCGCCATCGATCTCAAGCGCCCGGACCTTTGTGCCTTCAAAACTGTAGGGGGCTATGTTGCTCACCGCCATCCTTTCGACTTGCTGTTAAAGGGAGCCTGCGCCTTTAAAGGTCGAGCGCAAGCGGTTGACGATCTCGCCATTCAGGCTGCGGTCGTTTTTCCGCGCCTCAATCGCAAGCGCAGCCTTTAAGTCATCGGGCAAGCGCACTGGCGTGGGAGGCTTTTGGAGTGTTGATGGATTCATGGCGACCTGATTCTTAAAGATTCTTTCAATAGAGTCAACTAGATTCTTTTGCGAAGGATCAAAAAGAATCGATGATCGAGGGATGGAACCGAAACAGCAGCCTCCCTACCCCCTGCGAATGCCACTTGAGATGCGGTCGCACTACGAAGACTTGGCGGAAGCCTCGAAGCGAAGCCTGAACGCAGAGATCGTTGGGGCTCTGCAAGAGACGCAGTCGCTTCGGGACCGTGTTCAGTCCCTTGAACATGAGCTTCGCGAACTGCGTCAAGGTCGTGAGCAGCATGCCAAGATGTTCTCCTCGACCATCGACGCCCTCACTAAGGTGAATGGGATGCTGGGGTACTACCTGAAAACAGTCTCCGAAATGGTGCCGAAGAAGGGTGCCGAGGGGCAGCGCATGATGGAATTGATCGGCGCGATCGGGCACGCTGTTCATTCGAGCAACTACGCTAGTGCCGTGGATGCTGCTGCAGAATTGGTGAAACTTGGGGAATCGAACGAATTGCTGTCCCGAGAAGACAAGAGCACGAATACTCCAGAGCAGGTCGCGGACCGACTCAAGAAGAAGCCGGGGTTGCTGGACTGATGATCTCGCGACGTTCAAACGCTGCCCATGCTCTTCGTCTGAAGAATGAAGGAAAGCCAAACGGTGAATCCGCGGCGCGCAGCGCTCCGCCGACGGTGTCCCGCCATGATCGTGTTCATTTGTCCTCGCCTAGAGGGACGCGATCAGCTTGTCGATGTCGGAGGCGCGCCAAGCGCTCGTGCGCGGCCCGAGCTTGATGGCAGCAGGGTAGCGGCCATCCTTGACGCCCTTCCACCAGGAAGCTCGGCCGACCGGTACTTTGGTGAGGACTTCAGGGAGGCGCAGCAGCCTGTCGGCTACCGGCATGGATTCGATGTCACGGGGCATAGGTGCTTTCAAGTTAAGCGGCCAAAATTTCCCGGACCCGGTTAAACTTTTCCTGTCCTGCCAGACGGGTGCCAGTTCCTTCGGGTTCGGTGCTCAAGAGGGCCGCTTGCGCAAACCGCTCGCGGCCCTTGCCTTTTGGGCGACGGGTATGCTGTTTAGGCAACCAGTAGTCCAAATGGGTTGGAGAGATGCTAACGCGCTCGATCTTTAGCGCGTGTGGATAAGTCTGTGAATAAACGGTGATCTTCCAGTGCAATAAACGGGAAAAGCCGGCAAGTGCATAGATCTGCGAGCCCTGGATCGAGAGGGCGGCGTTTGGGGAGAGCCATTTGCGTCAACGACAGATCCCTTTGTTGAAGACCTTGAATGTGTCGATGTCCTTGTGGTCGATTTCTTCGACAACCTGCGATGCACCCGATGTGCTGCGGTATGGGGGCTAGCGAGGCTTGTCCGATCTCTCGCTTGACGGTCTCTGCGACCTGTGCAGTTCGGTGTGTCATTCAAAACCCCCTGATGAACTCGCCGGAAATGGGCGTGGGTTGAATGTCGCGAAATGGAGCCGCTCCGCCAATGCCTTGTGCATAGCATCGGCCAGGCTGTCCATAGGAGCGGCTAGCCAGTGCGGTGCAGCGGCTATCCCTTCACAGGGTGCGGCGTGTTTCTTAGGGCCCTGCGGGCGGTGTCATAGGACATCCCCAACGCACCGCATTCCTGCTCGGCGCAAACAGTGCGGCTGCTGTACTTGCCCGACGCCCAGATTGCGCGAATTGCCGCTCGCTTTTCACGAGCGCCGCCAGGCTTGTTATGGCGGGCGTCCGCCATTGCCTTCGCTTTGGCGCGGTTCTCCTCAATCTGCTTTGTCGCATGAAGATCTTCGAATTCTTTGCGAGCTTCCGCGATGTCTTCAACTGCGTTGCGGTGAATCTGATCGAACCATTCGCGCATCCAGAAGAGGGCCTGCCAATTGCTTGGGTGGCATTTGCTGATGGCCACGTTAAGCAGCTCGATCGGCGTGATCTTCAGACGTTCTGTGCACTTCCGAACCACGTCGGGGCTGAGCAGTAGATCGTCCCAGGGGAGGGTGTCCACGTAGTCCATTGAGTCCCCCAAGAGCCCCGCTGGTAGCCTTCCGCCAGTCGCACGTTTGCTTTCGCGCTGCCTTTCAGTTTCTTCGAAGATCACCATTGCGATTCGCATTTCTGCTTCGGATAACCCCCCGAGGCTCAACGCGTTCAACGTTGTTGTCTGTGCTGGGGTTTTTGCCATCAGCGCTAGCGCAAGCAGCTTGTTTCTGTTCGTCATTTCCCTACTCAGGCGAAATTCCTGCAAAACTGGCAGCTAAGCCCGCCAAGGCAAGCGGTTTTCCCGGACATCGGGCGCGGCAATCACACCCGTGATATTGCCATCAACACGACAGAAAGGGGGCTTTCTGCGACTATCGGAGCGACCGGATGGAGGGTTTCGATGGGGCAATCAAGATCACGTCGTGCTGCTTTGTTGGCTGCTTGCCCGATGTGCATTTTTTGCGGCGGGCAAACGGCTGCAACGACGATAGAGCATTGTCCACCGCGGTCGATGTTTCGTGAGAGAGCGTGGCCGGAAGGTTTCGAGTTCGCCGCTTGTCTCAAATGCAACGGAGGCAGTTCCAACGAGGATCTGATGGTGGCTTTTCTTGCTCACCTAGGCGGAAGGGACCCGCACGTCCTTGAGAGAGGGAAGGGTCTCATGTACCAAATCGATCGCCAATTTCCGGGCGTTCTCGCAAAGATGTTTTCGAAGAAGGCGACCGAAGCTCGGGCCGATGCGCGGCGTCTTGGTATCCGTCCTCAGCCAGGGCAGACGTATCAGCAGCTCGGAATCGTCGATGTTCCAGAAGAGATGCATCGCTGTGTTGAGATCTTCGCAGCCAAGCTCACTAAGGCGATCTTCTACATGAAGATGGGAGCGCCATTCGCAGCCGATGGCGGTATTCAGTTTCAATGGTTCACGAACGCTCAGCGCCTAGAACATGGACGAATAGTCTTGCTAGACGCATTGGCCGGATTGGCTGCGATGAGCGCGCCTGTCGCACGATCGGGTCGTGATCTCAAAGACCAGTTCGACTATCTCTATTCCGTCGATGAGTCTAGGGAACTTCACGTGCTCCAAGTGGCATTTGGCGAGGTGTTCGGCTTCGTTTCGATCTTCAGTCAAGTACCTGGGCGGCTGGAAGCAATGGATGACCGGCTTGCCGAACGCTTTAAGGGAGAGCAAAAGAAGTCCCCGTTCAAATGGATCAATAGCAATCGCGAGAAAAATCTCAATGCTGCACGCCTCTCAGAGGTGGCGCGAAGAAAAAATGCCTGAGTACCTCTTTGCTATGGCTCGAATTGATTTCTAGCTAGAAGTTAATGGTTCGAAAATGCTTTTCCCGTGCTGCTGAAACAGGGGGATCGATTTGCCCATATCTGTGTCGCTCAGTAGGTGCCGGTCTTCGTCGGTAAGTGTGCCTGCATCGCACGTTCTCGTTCGAATGGCCTTTGCCAGCTCATCTAATCGCTCCCGGTCGGCGATGTAGGTGAAGATTACGTGAAGTTGGCTCAAATCCTGCCTCGGGGCGCTCTTGAATGCATTGGCTATCATGGCAGCCTCGATCCGTGCCGACTGAGGGTCAAGCGAAATAATTCGATCAAAACGTTCTCGATCCATCGTTCTAAGGAGCAAAAGATACGCCGATACAGTGGGCCACGGTTCGCCTTGAGTTTCTAAGACTTTGAGTTGCTCAGTGAGCTGGATGGTTTGTTGAATTTGCCGAAGGCTGGGATTAAGTATGCCGCTCGCCTCGATCATGGCATCACAAAAGTCGTGACTCATCACCTTGCTTTTAAAGTGGAGTTCCCCCATCGCGCGTATGAAAGTCATGAACCTTCGCCCAATGGTGGTTCCTCTAGGTGTTTCTAGCTCCAGTGGAATACTGAATGCAACAAACTTGGCCAGGTAGTTGGTAGCGTCAGTTCCCGGGCCATAGGTATGACGAATTGACTCGTGAATGGAGCGGGAATTCCAAAAGAGAACGAAGACGACGTTCTCTGCACCGAAAAGGTGTTTGATTCGTTCAAGTACCTCAAGCGCGAATGAAGGGCGGCATCGGTCGAGTTCGTCCACAAGCACTACCAACGGTTGGTCCAGCTTGTTGGTCAACTCGCTTAGCATCTGCATGAAATTTTTCTGAATGCGCTCGGTGGCGGAGTAGGAGTCGAAGAGCTTCTCGACTGCTTTTTCCGAGAACGACCCTGCGCTGTCTTTGAGCGCACCTACAGCGCCTTTGGTCAACTCATCGGTGTCGTCCGCGGAGAGTCCGATGGCTCGGGCGCCAAGGGTAATTCCCGCCTTGGCCGCGACCGGAGCTGCGCTCTTGAGCACCGCTCCCGCCGCTTCCAGGAATTTTTTCTTTACGGCTGAGGTTGGCTTGAGTGCTTCATAGATCGCTGCCGCAATCACCGCGAACGGGTCATCATGGTGGTCATACCGAAAGACATCGATGGAGACCACTGGTCGGGTTCCGTCGGGCCCGCGAAGTCGCCGTGCTAATTCGGTTGCGATCCAAGTCTTTCCGTCGCCCCATTGAGCATCAACCGCGATGACCCTCGGGGTAGCCAAGCGATCTGACGGCACCTTTGCGAGCACCTCGATGTTGCTCTCCATTGCAGCCAGGAAGGCTCCTCTATTGAGATGGTCGGGGGATTGCGGCTCTGCAGTGCTCGCCATTTATGGGCTCCAGGTTGATCGTGATGTTCGTAGCCGGCGGTAGCTCTATTGGTGAGGAAACGTGAAGGAGGGGCTTGAAATCCTCTTCACGCATAGCCTTCAAGTGGAGTTCGACTACCAAGTATGAAAAAGCCCGCACCATGGGAGCTCGATTCGAAGGGTAGGGCTCTCTACCAGCCGTGAGTGCGATAGCGCTCGGCGATCTCGATATAGGCGCCATGCATCTCGTCGGTGTAGCAGAGCCAGAAGCTGTAGAGGATCAAGAGCAGTGACGCCAGCGAGAAGGAAGCAAACGTCCAGAACGCGAAAGATGAATCAGTGGCAGTGGCCGGGCTCATGAGGCTGGGGACCATTGGCAGCTCGGCGATGCCCCAGCCGAAGAAGAACAGGCATAGTCCAGTAGCGAAATAGGCGGTCCAGCGCCATTTTCCAAGCTTGTGCGCAATCCGACCCGTATCGAGCAGTTCCAGCATTTCCGCCTCCAGTGGAGGTAGCCTAGCCGGATTTCGCATTTGTCGCGATAGGGATCGAGCCGCGGCCTAAAGAACAGGGGACTCAAAATCCCCCGCCGCAGGACATCGGCTCCCAGGGCGGTTCTCCGAGGCGCGGTTGAACGACATGAAGGGGCTCGCAGGAGTGAAGTGAGCGCCTTTGCGTGACGAGCGGTCTATTTCGTTTGCGACTAGGGGCTTGCCCACCCATTGCGGCAGCCATCCTTGCCATCGCGGTAGCGGTCCGGGCCGCCGCGGCCCTCGGCTCTCATATAGACGTCCACACGTCCTGCCCATGCCGAGCGATCTGCCGCTGGTCCGTCACGCAGTTGCACGGCATCGGATTGCGTCGCTCCTTTTCCTTCGCCGAATATGCGACTTGCTGGGACGCCAAGTTGAAGCAGTAATTGTTGAACATAGGCAGAGCGCTTCTTTGATAGCTCAAGCAGCGAATGTGGCGATTTCCCTTCGGATGGATCAGCGTGCCCAGTTACGAAGGCAACTTGAAAGCCACACCAAGAGCGAGCCAGATCGACGGCAGCCCCTAGTCGGCCTCGAGACTCTGCAGTGAGGGCAACAGCGTTCTGTTCGAAATCGAATTGAAAGGTGGCGTCTTCGTAGACCGATGTGGATGAGCTTGTCAGCTGATATGTCAGCAGGAATCCAACCACGGCCCAGTGCGTGCAATGCTTACGGGTCAACATAGAAGCTCGGATCAAGGTGAGGACCCTTGGAAAGTATTGCATTGGTTGTGGGGCAGACGGCGGCCATCTCATCGGCCTGCATAGCACGGCCTCAAGCACAGGCATGACCTCGCGATCAAGCTCTTCTTGATCGACGGCATAGACCTGAACCGTCAGCTCGTTGGTTGTTCCACGGAATAGGTCGGCATTGAACTCCACGCGGCCATCGGAGTCGGGCTAATCGTCTGCCTGGTGAAAAGCCTTGATATCGAAGGCCGGCGAGGTAGTCCATCAGTGCTCGCAGAGTTCATCGAGGAAGTAGTCAGCCAGCACATCCCCGTAGATTTCCTTCGACCGTGAAGGCACGGCGGCAACGTAGTCGATAAATCCCCTGATTATTGAGTCCAGGTCTCTGTCGCCCAAACAGGTGGATGGATAGACCAGCGAGCGCAGGACTTCGACTACCTCCTCTTTGTTTATCGCGCCATTCTTGGGGCGCATCTTGACCGTGGAGTGCACCAATCCTCGTTGAACGCCTGCCCGCCAGCCAGCCATGAAGGCAGCAATGCGGGTCGCGCAATCGGCATGTCGGTCCGAGCCCCCGGTGCCCTTGAGCATCAGCGAGCAGCTTTCTGCCATCTGACCTGCTTGAAGGATGTTGGGTATCTGCGCCGATGCGATGCAACTCGCTGATGCCAACGCTGCTACTACAGCGATGCGGGCTATGACGCTTCGCGTTCCTGCTGCTCGCTTTTGTGATTTCGAAAGTTGCGGGCTCATTCCTCTGGCTCCTCATGTAATAGGGCGAGAGCATATCGAACGAAGCGGACTGAAATCGCGGGGAGGGCAGAGGGGGATATGCGCGGGCGCAGAAATTCCCTACGATCTCCGGCTTTCGTCGTGCAGACACAAAAATGTCGCAAGCTGGTGCGGCGCGACCCTTGACCCTGAGTCGAGGGCGAATAATCAATACACGAGGGTCGAGATGAATCGATGGATGGGGGCGATTGCGCTGGGCTTGGCCTTGGGCGCTTGCGGAGGGGGCGGTGGCGGCGGATCCGGCACTGTGCCGACAGGGCAATCCTCATCGGCATCGCAGGTCGATGCGGCTGCTCAGGTCAAGCTTGCAAAAGCAGAAGAGCTAACTCTGGCGACTGCGGCACCGGCCGACCAAGGCGGTCCGATCGATGTGTTGCGTGCGCAAGGACCTGAGGGCGTCGCAGCGATCAAGGAGCGCATGCTGAATCGACCGCCTAAAAGTCCAACTTATTCATACAAACTAGGCACCGCCGATCTTTCGGATCGAGATGCCTTCTGGGCAGAACTGAATAGCGCGGAGATGGCAGGCTATCTATTCGACCCCCTATCCAACAGCCACGGCGGTAACAAGGCGGTCTACCAGAGGAGAAGCGATGCGGTTGAATACGTGCATCGACTTCATCCCTTGATCGAAGCCTACAGTCTTGCAGGCTTTCAAGCTATCGGTGCAGAGGGCTACTTGACCGAGGCATGGCGAGTGGAGCGCGACGACAAGGGATTTCCTCTTGCAGCCCTCGTAATCTTAAAGAAGGCAGTTGGCCAAACTTCGACATATGAATACCAGCGCGTTGAAGGGGCCGGAGAAACAGAGGCCAGTAGCCTTGCAGCCTTAAACAAAATGGGGCAACAGGGGTTTTGCAAGGTAGAGCTGACCTCGGAAGCGATAGGAATTGTCTTGGGACGTGAAGTTCCTACTAGCGCTCGCTGCACATTTCTGTACAGACCGACGGCGCCCAGCACTCGGGAGTTCGTGACGATGGCAAACGAGGAGGGCGCCACCGGGGGACGTTATGCGCTTCACAGCCTTATCAACTACAAGGATGTGAGCTTATTTGTGCGGGACGAATCACAACCGACGGCTTTCAGTTTCTATATAGCAGATATGCCTCCTGCAGAGGCTTCGGCCGAAGACTGGCTGGCCTTCCTTAATCGGGAGGGCGCGGTGGGTAGGACACCATATGGCATCTTCACCGAGGGGAGTCAGAGCTACATGATCTTCATGAGAACCTACAACTGCCAAGGAATGCTGTGCTGAGTCGATGAGCAACGGGCGGCGATCACGACCGAAAAGCCCGTGTTCAAGCTTTCCGAGGAAGCGCGCTAGAAAAGCGCATGCCTGAACCTCGCGGCCGTCGCCACCCTCTGTTCCTGCGGCTGCTCAAGCCGGTCGAACCGGTCTACCCTGATGCGTTTTCACGCGTCGCCTGGGACGAGGAGGACATGCCAGAGGACGCCCAGGGGATCGTCTACATCGTCACCCGACACTGCGCGCAGATGCGAAGTTGGGCCCAGCAACTGCGCAAGCTGCATGCCGCGGACGAGACGTACAAGACGGAGGAGGGGATCAGCCCGCTGAGTGGAGCGCCGCTGCGAGAGGCAAATCTTCGAGCGCTCGGAACGAGTCTCGGCCTGTACTCGGAGGATGGGTATGAACTGCGCTCCGGTCGCTCCGCCGCCCGTGCCTACCTCACCACTGATCTCCTGGCCGTCGTCACGGAGCGCACCGGTATCAACGCGGTGGGCTTCGTGTCCTTCAGCCTGAAGTGGGCTGTCGATGCATTCGATCTAGAAGACGAGGTCGAGTTGGAGCTGGAACTCGACCAGGCATGGATCGCGCCGGAGTTTCGTCGGCGTGCCTGGGGCGAGCTTTCTGCGATCGCCGTCGCGCATGCCGTGAGGCAGCACATGGATCATGTTCACGCCACAACGAGGTGGCCCCGAGACTTCGTTGCTCCGATCGAACTGACGGTGTGCGCTGACCTGTACAGCACGAGCGGTGAAGCGCTGCTCCGCAAATGCGCCGACTACGTCGCGATGGAGTTTGATCTTTGGCCGCGGCTGCAGCGGATGGAGGTGTCGAGAATCGTGTTGGATGGGCGGTGGTAGCCGTTCGCTCTCGCTGTCGTCCGAACATTGGTCGCACCGCGTCTGGAAGCGTACTGTCCCCGGGGCTTGTCATCCCTGGTAGGTCCGGACCCCGGCGGGCAAAACGTCCTCATCACCTCGTTTTGCGCGCCGATTCTGTTCGCGGCGAAAAGCGCGGTTTCACCGTTCATGAGCGTCTAAAGACCGGTGCACCGCAAAGCGTGCGGCAGGCTGTGCAGGAAAGTTTGGCGAATCAGTGCAATGGCTGCATCAAGCGGGTCATAGGCATCGCACGAGTGAATGCACCTAATATTCCGATTTCGTGGCGCGCGCGTTCAGGGTCCTTACGATCGTCCACCACAACTAGGGGGTGGAGGTCCATTCCGGCCGGGCCGTTCTGAACATCCCCTGCCTTCCTTAGCGCCGAGCCGCAACTGGTTGCCTTGGGGGGGATGACATCGATGAGGTCATTGCCATGTCTGAATGCAAACTCATGCATCGAACCAGACGCCCCCGAGACCTGTGGATGTCGCTGAAAATATGCCAAAGGGTTCCGGGCGACGATGAATGGCTCGGCTTCAGCAGCCAAATCGTGTATCGGGGTCTTCTCGTGCAACTGAGCGTTGGCCCACTGAGAAACGGCGAGTAAGCCGCTAACCGCTTGCGCAAAGGCAAATGGTGCGCGGTCTGGAGGTACAAGGGCGCAGAAGTCCCCGGACTTCGAGAGCGTGAGGCCAAACCACGCTACGACCTCGCGTAGCTTGTTCAGACGTGCGCCGTGTTCGATGTCCAAGCCCATCCCGCTTAGGTGCATGATGGTGTCACCGTTGTCCGATATCCGGAGTTGCTGACTCTCCTGCAGGATATAAATCACGATCGGAGATCCGTCTATCAAGCTGAAGGGCGTTGCAATTTCAAGCGCAGCTCCACCGTGAAGGTCGTTGACCTCACGACAATCGTAGCGCGACAGTGTGTGTGCCCAAGTGCAGTTGATCATGGAGCGGGAACCGGACAGCCAGGAGTGATTTTGCAGCGTTGCAAGAACCAGTTCAATCCGTAGGCCCAGTTTGAGCAGTCTATCCCCGCATGCTTTACGCCAAAAGTTTGGTCCCCGATGTGTTCATGGGGTCCATAAAGAGTCTGAGTAGCATCCATGTGACTTCTTTTCTGCGCAGGGCATATTTCCAACTGGTACACCCGGGGCGCTGTGTGGCTGGTTTGGAGCATCAGCGAGTACTGCATCAAGCAAGCATCAACCACGACAGGAGACTTGACCTCTAGTCGCATGATCAGTCCAGGAATGGTGATGCCTGACGATGCGTCTATGAGGGGTGCTACAAGGACCTTGTGACCAGCGTGATTCGGTCGCATTTGCCAATAAATGGGAGGCACAAAGGTCTTGGGCTGAGCCATGAGCGCCTCAGCTTGCGTGCGAGTATGAATACGAAACGCCATTGGTTTCAGCAACGCATAGAGGCAAGGTGACAGGTCATTTCGCTATTGCTCCGGCGTCTTGGGTGTCTGCCAACGATCTCGCGGTGTTTGGACCGAGTCAGTCTAGCGACTGATCGACTGTGTCATAGGTAAGCTCACAAGCTTGCGAACCTGACCATTTGAGCACTGGACAACGACCCGCATCCCATCGGAGAAACTGACTTCTACGATCTGCTTTTTTGTGGTGTAGAACGACAGTGCTGCTGCGACAACGATGCCGATGATGAAGCCAATCCCCGGAATCACCGCGTTCAAAATGAAGCCAAAGATCACCGCGCCGAGTACGAACGAGAAGCAACCGAAGTTCTTCTGAGATTCGGTGCGAGCATCGACCCGTGCAATCGATGTGAGCGGGTAAAGCTGTTTGCGCGAGCTCCGAATGTCGAAGGCATCTCCCTTGACGTAGGCGTATCCGTCCGTGCCAAAGCTTCCGCCGGTGATTTTCATCCCCCCGAACATATTTTCTCCTCTAAGTTTCGCCCACTATAACTTTTAGTTACAGCGTCCGACTGAGCGAGAACCCTGCTATTTCGCTTGAGGCGGGAAGAACCGCTCGATGTCCGCGATGGTCTGCTCGATGAACGTCGTGTCCTCCGGATGCTCGACCAGATCGACCAGCAGGTTGGCCAAATTCTTTCGAAGAGTTGGACGCTGCTGAGCGGCGATCTCGGCCAAGTACTCCACCAGCGCTCGCACTGAAGGCTCGGCATCAGCTCCGACGAACTGGAGCGGCGGTCGTTCGGTCTTCGGCCCCTTTCCAGTCTCCAACCACTCCGGGGAGACACGCAACGCCTTGGCGATGGACACGAGTTCCCGCGGGCGCTGCCTCAGGCCAGACTCGATGTTTCCGATGGCGCTCTGCGTTACACCGGCCTCGTCTGCCAGCTGAACCTGGCTCCAACCAATCTCGCATCTTTGCTCTCGGATGCGACTGCCAATGGACATGGCCGCTACCGCTTCGCGCTCTTAAGGCCGCGTGCCATTGCGAGCATCGCTGCCTGCTGAGCCTCGCCCAGCGACCGGTAGATCTGGACCAACTCCGCTTCTTCAGCATTGGCTACCGATTGGGCGGGAATCGGGGCGGTGCCGGGCTCCATCTCCCCATCTCCCTCCACCAGCCACTCGGGGCTGATCCCGAGAACTCGAGACGCCCGTATGTGGTTCTCGACGCTCAGCGTCTTGCTGCTGCCCAGCATCACTTTGCTGACAGCCGCTGCGGAGATTCCCAGAGCTGCCGCAAGGGCGCTTGGCGACATCTTTCGCTCGGAGAGGGCCAGCCGGAGCCGGTCGCTGTAGGTGAGTGCATTAACCATGGTTGATATTGTGCCAGACCGCCGGATAACTGTGGAAATAATTGTTGAAAGCAAAATTGGCTCATGATTAAATGCGGACCATGAAGAAGCATCTCGCCATCGAACTTTTGGGCGGCACTGTGTCTGCTGCGGCGAAGACCCTCGGGGTGTCATACGCCGCGGTCCACAAGTGGCCTGACGAGCTTCCACGCCGTATCGCTGATCGCGTTGAGGGGGCGTATGCGCGTCGAAAGCGCCAGATAGCAGCCCAGGTGGCTGCAGCCGAGGCTGCGCTGGCTGCGAGCTTGGCAGAGGAATAACGTGCGCGCTCATCACTTGACCCTCCGCGGGCCGGATGAACGGGTGACATCGACATCCTGTGCGGCAAACCGCACGTCCACGTCACCGTCCAACCACCGAATCACCAACCTGCTGGTGCGCAGCATCACTCGCGCCGGGGCTCGTCCGTTCGGATCGGCATTGGTGCTCAGCGTTGTGCGCGTGCTGTTGTGGATGAGGTCCGGGTCGTGGGCGGCTGGCAGGGCATGGGGTGTTTTCATGACTCGGCAGTCTGGGCGCGCTCGCCTGCAAGCACCAGCAAGACCTGCAGCACGCTCTTGCACGCGCCGCAAGCGGCCGCATGGAGGTGCAACCTGGCGCACGTCGTTGCAAGGAGCTGCAACGTGACCGTCGAGCCGCCGGAAGACCGCGCTCGGAAGATCGTGTCGAGCATCCTCAAGGCGACTCAGCGCGACGCCTCCCAGACCGCCATTGCCGCGGCCATGGGGGTGAGCGAGTCCACGGTCTCCAGGCTGCTCAGCGATCACTTGGACAAGCTAGCGCTGGTGATGGCTCATGCAGGCCTGAGAGTCGTCGCACAGGATATGCGGTGCTTCCCACCCGACTATGTGGACGCGCTGCTGCTCATGGCCAAGCAGCACCTGAGCGCCGTGCAGACGGTTCGCACCCTGGAGTGGGACTGATGCGCGGCCCGATCAATCGCGTGATCTACGTCGCGCATTTCCTCTACTACCTCCGCGTCCATCGCTCCTGGTCGAGTGCGATGTGGTGCATGGCCCATGAGGGCAGAGCCTGGAGATCACAGTAATGGCCCGCGCACGAAACATCAAACCCGGCTTCTTTCGCAACGCGGACCTGGTGGAACTCCCTTACGAGGCTCGACTGCTCTTCATCGGGCTGTGGACGATTGCTGACCGCAAGGGGCGACTCGAAGACCGCCCCAAGCAAATCAAGATGGAGCTCTTCCCAGCAGACAACCTGGACTGCGATGCGCTCCTGGATGAACTCGCGCAGATCGGGGTGGTGGAACGGTATCAGCACGGTGACAAGCGATACCTGCAGGTGGTGAATTTCGAGAAGCACCAGAACCCCCACAGGGACGAGAAGGCAAGCAGCATTCCAGGACCGGGCGAAGAGGCTGCTGAAATAGTCGATGAACAAGACTCGCACGATGCGAGCACTGTGCAAGCACCGTGCACCGATGGTGGCGACACCGTGGCAATCGGGCTGATTCCTGATTCCCGATTCCTGAATCCTGATTCCGGAAATACCCCCCTTACCCCCCAAGGGGGGCAGCGTGCCCGCAAACCTTCGGTTGACCTCGACGTCGTGCTGGCAGGGTTCGAGGCGTTTTACGCGGCGTACCCTCGCAAGGCGGGCAAGAAGGCGGCGTCGAAGGCGTGGATCACGCTGAGGCCTGATGCGGCTTTGCAGGCCACGATCCTCGGGGCGCTTGCGGCACAGAAGCCGCACCTCGACACCCGAGAGAACGGACGGTTCATTCCGCATGCCTCGACGTGGCTCAACCAAGGCCGATGGGAGGACGAGATTCCGGGCGCGAAGGCCAGGGCTGCGCCGGTCACTGACGACGGCCGGCAGTGGTGGCAGGCAGCCGGCTTCGAGCATCCGGGTGAAGCGGCGAACGCCCGCTGCCACATCGGCAACTACCGCGACTTTCGTGACGGCAAGCGGATTCCCGATGAGGTGGCTGCTTGAACGTCATCGAGCTGAAGCACATGCTGGCCAGCCAGGCTGCCGAGGTCGCGCGCATGCTGCTGCCGCAGGGCAAGCAGCGAGGCTCCGAGTGGAAGGCCGGGAACACGAGCGGCGAGCCCGGAGACAGCCTTTCGGTGTCCATCCGCGGGCACAAGGCCGGGGTGTGGAAGGACTTCGCGAGCGGGGAAGGTGGGGACCTGATCGACCTTTGGATGGCATGCCGTGGCTTGTCGATGGTCGAGGCCTTGAAGGACATCAAGCGCCACTTCTGCATCCGCGATGACCTGGTGAAGCCGCCGGAGAAAGCCTACCGCCGGCCGGAGAAACCGAAGTGCCAATCCGCGAAAGGGCGCGTTCACGAGTGGCTGACCGGCCGCGGTCTGACCGACGACACGATCAAGGCCTTCCGGATCGCCGAGCAGCTGCAGCACGGCAAGACCTACGCAGTGTTTCCCTTCATCGACGAGGCTGGCGTGCTGGTGAACGTCAAGTACCGCAATCCGGACGAAAAGAAGGACATGCGGCAGGAGAAAGACGCCGCGCCGTGCCTGTTCGGCTGGCACCTGATCGACCCGAAGGCGCGCACCGTCACGATCACCGAGGGCGAGATCGATGCGATGACGCTGCATCAGATGCGCGTGCCGGCGTTGTCGGTCAACCAGGGCGCGGGGAATCACCAGTGGATCGAGGTGGACTGGGAGAAGCTGGAGCGCTTCGACGACATCCTGATCTGCTTCGACAACGACGAGCCCGGCGACAAAGGCGCGGCCGAGGTCATCAACCGCCTGGGCATCGAGCGGTGCCGGCGTGTCCGGCTCGGCGCCAAGGACGCCAACCAGTGGCTGCAGGACGGAGCCGAGGCCGTCGATTTCCAGCAGGCAATGGAAGATGCTCGTCCGCTCGATCCCGACGAACTGCGCAATGCCGACGAATACACGCAGGCGGTCATCGAGCTGTTCTATCCGCCGCCGGGAACACCTGTCGCGCCAGCGCTGTACATCGACAAGGAGCTGGAGTGGTTTCGCTTCCGCATGGCCGAGTACACCTGCTGGACCGGCATCAACGGGCACGGCAAGAGCCTGATGCTCGATCAGATCCTGCTCGGCTTGATGTTGCAAGGCGAGCGCGTCGTGATCTTTTCGGGCGAAATGGGTGCTGTGCGCCACCTGAGGCGCATTCACAAGCAGGCCACGGGACTGGACCGACCCACACGGGAATACATCCAGGCGGTTGGTGCCTGGCTGCGAGAGAAGCTCTGGATCTTCGACCTGGTGGGCGTCGCCAAACTGGACCGCCTGCTGGAAGTATTCGCGTATGCGGCGCGGCGATACGGCGTGCGGCACTTCGTCATCGACAGCCTGATGATGATCGACGTACCCCAGGACGGGCCTGGCTCGATCACAAAGCAGAACGAGGCGGTGCAGAAGTTGGTGTCGTTCAAGAAGACGCACAACGTGCACGTCCACTTGGTGGCCCACCCGCGCAAGCTGCGCGACGAGGCCGAGGCCCCCGGAAAGATGGAGGTCGCCGGTGCCGGCGGCATCGTCAACGGCGCGGACAACGTGTTCTCGATCTGGCGGGCACAGAAGGACGAGGCTCCCGCCAACCCCAACGACCCCGAGGCCGTGGCCGCGTGGGAAGCCATGCAGTCGGACATCGACGCGAAGCTGATCCTGAAGAAGCAGCGCGAGGACGGTGTGCAGGACTACACGCAGGTCCTCTGGTTCGACAAGCCCTCGATGCAGTACCGCACCAGCCAACGGCGCTACCCGCTGCGCTTCGTCGAGTTCTCAATCCAAGATCAGGAGGTTCCCCAATGAGCATGAAGGAATTCGAGCAGTACCTGAAGGCGTCAGATTTCTTCGCCGACACCATGAACGCACACCGCGCGGCGACGGCTGAAGTGATCGCGGCTTTCGCCCAGCTACTGAAACGCCGCGGCGTGAGCGATGCCGAATTCAAGGAAATGCTTCGGCGCCTGGAGGATGCCACTGGCCGTCCTTCGGTGGACGGAAGCCGGCGCAACCTTGCGGCTCGGATTGGCGACAGCCTGAAGGGCCGCGCATGAAGGTGATCGAGCGCTACGCCAGCGCGGTTCGCTCGTCGAACCTGGAGATCAACGAGCGCACGACGCGGTCCGACTCGGACGTACTGGGCGCGATGGGGCTCGCCGGCAGGGAGTTCCCGTTGGCCGTGGCACTGCAGCGGCTGTTCCTGGGGGATAGCACCGCGGCGCGAGAACTGGTCGAGATCCTGGCCGACGACGCATGGCGGCAGGCGAGGGCGATGAAGGTGAAGCTCAACCGCGTTCAGGCCTACGACCTGGCTCAGGGCTGTGTCGCGTGGCACCGGAATCCAACCTGCGAGCGCTGCGGCGGGCACGGTGCGACGGTGATCCCGGGTAGCACGACGCTGGGCGTGAAATGCAAGCCCTGCAAGGGCACTGGTCGAACCTCGCTGAGCAGGATCTTCAAGGAGCACGCGGAGGTCGCCGACTGGCTGGTCGCCCACATGGAGAGGCATCAGGCCATGGCGGGGCCTGAAGCGATGAAGCAGATCGCAGGCTATCTGGACCTGAAGATCGCCGTTGCAAAAGCGGCAAGGTAAAAAATCTTTACCCCAACGCAGGTTCTCATCTAAAATGGCGTCGCCTGTACAAATCCCGGGTGAGCCGGGAACAATAAGAGCAGCTCATCCCTTGATGGCGGAGCTTTCTCTTCAGGTTGATGACCCGCCTCGCACGAGCTCGGCGGGTTTTTTTGCGCCTGCAACTCGTTCCGGGGATGGCCCGTCATTCGCTGCGGTCCCTTTGCGTTGGGGCCGACTAGCTAAGCACACTCGCGATCCAAGAAGTGCGTGGCACTCGCGCTATTTCTGGAATAACCGGCCCGACTGGATGCGACACCCGAATAGGCGTTACCGCAGTTGCAGGCCGTGCCCACGTCTCCTCGAATGCAGTATCCGCCTGATCGATGGGCCGCGATTGAATGCTCGCGATTTCCGCAAGGCCTTCATCGGTGATTCGCTCGACCCATGCGTACTTCACCGGCCTGAAGCGTTCCGTCATGCTCAGCCTTGGCCAGCTTTCCGCTTCGATCAAGCTTGTGGACGTAAGAACGCAGACCATCCGTAGCTCTTTGGGATCGCTCACCTTGAGTGGAAGTCTGCAGCGCGCGAGTTGGAGCAGGAAGTTTTGTGGCATGGCATGCATTTCGTGTTGGTCATTCTGCATGAAGTAGTGGTTAAGTATTAACTTAACCTGAACTCAGCAGGGGTTGCCACCGCGCGAAGCCCAGGCTGGGGAACTGACCTTGATCCCTGCCCGCCTCGCGCGGGCCTTCTTTTTCCTGAGGTGCCCATGTTCATCGCCCTGCTCGTCTTGGCCGTAATCGACCTGGCGCTGACCTTCGTGGTGTTCTGCGGGCAGCGCGCGCTGTGGGCCCGGTTGCCCGAGCTTGTGAAGGTCGAGAGCACTGTCGGCGAAGTGGCTTCTGCCCAGCAGGCGGCCGATGCGTGGCTCGCTCAGCAGCAGGATCTGCGGTCCAAGTCGATCAGGCTGACGCCAGGGGAACAGGCACAGGTCGAGGCCTACCGCGCGAGTCGCAGCGATGCGGCCCATGGGCTTTCCGATCTCGAAGTCCTGGCGCTGGCCCGGCTCAATCCGGCGTGACTGCGAAGTTCGACAACAACGACGGCCGCATCCGTGGCCGCGCACTGCAGGCAAGGCGCCTGAAGGTATGGAGCAAGGACCCTCGTTGCGCCAAGTGCCGCAAGCTATGCGAGTTCAACGCACTACCCGGACGTGGATTCCAGCTCGACCACAAGAACCCGATCTTCAAGGGCGGCCCAGACACCGAGGAGAACTGCCAGGTGCTCTGCTGTGGCCCAGGCAGCTGCCATGACATGAAGACGGCCAAGGACCTCGGCCATGCCCCGAAGGTGCGGATCACCGAGGACGGATGGCCGGAAGGGATGTGAGCGGGTGCCCTCGTGCATGTCTCTTTTCGCCCACTGTTGCGAAATTGCGGCTGGATTTTTAAGGCCACTCCCGGGGGGGAGGCGAATTTTTCGAGGTGGGACTCCTTGGAAACCCGGCGCATCCCTCTCTTTTCACATCTCCAATTTGAAGGACGACCCTGATGCCCCGTGCAAGAACGCCGCTGGCGAAGGCAAAGGCGGCTGGCGCGGAAATCATCCATCCTGAGCGGTTCCGAGACCGGAAGGGCCCGAAGAAGCCACGCGCAGTTGGCGACCCCTACGTTGGCATGTCCGACAAGGAAAAGAAGGTATGGACGGAGTTTCGTGCCGAGTTGCCGTGGCTGACGAGCAGCCATCGCACCCTGTTGCGCCTGGCGTGCTACTGGACTGCAAAGCTGGACGAAAAGGAGTTCGGTGTCAGTGCCACCCAGGCCCTGAGTTCGATCCTGTCGAAGCTGGGAGCCACACCCGTCGATGAGACCAAAGTGAATCATGGCGACGACGAAGACGAAGACCCCGCCGACGAGTTCTTCAACTGATCGGGTCAGGGCCTACGCCGACGCAGTCGTAGCCGGCAAGATCGTTGCGGGCCCGCATGTCCGCAACAGCTGCAGGCGGCACTTGGAGGATCTGAAGAAGGGCCCGGACCGCGGGCTGTACTTCGACCATGAGGCTGCGGAGAAGGCGTTCAGGTTCTTCGAGAAGGTGTTGAAGCTGTCCGAGGGGCAGTTCGAGGGGAAGGCGTTCCAACTGCACCCGAGTCAGGCCTTCATCGTGGGCTCGCTGTTCGGCTGGAAGCGTGCTGACGGTACGCGGCGGTTTCGCCGCTCCTTCATCGAGCAGGGCAAGGGGAACGGGAAAAGCCCGCTGGCTGGCGGCATTGGGTTGTATGGCCTGGTCGCCGACGGGGAGGCCGGCGCGCAGGTTTACGCTGCTGCGGCGAAGAAGGAGCAGGCCGGCATCTTGTTCGCCGACGCCGTGAAGATGGTGAAGGCTTCGCCGGGTCTGAAGAGGAGACTCGAGTTCTCTGGTGGCGAGGGGCGCGAGTACAACATCGCGCACCACCGCAGCGGGAGCTTCTTCCGGCCGGTGTCGCGCGACACGGGAAAGACTGGTTCGGGCCCGCGTCCTCACTTCGTCCTGGGCGATGAGGTGCACGAACTGCCGGACCGCAAGAGCATCGAGATGCTGGAGCGGGGCTTCAAATTCCGCCGGCAGCCGCTGCTGTTCATGATCACGAACAGCGGCAGTGATCGAAACTCGGTCGCCTGGGAGGAGCATGAGCACGCGGTCAAGGTGGCTGCGGGACACACCGAGGCGGTGAATGATCCGACGTTCGTGGGCGACGTGATTGACGACACGACCTTCAGCTACGTCTGCGCGCTGGACGAGGGCGACGACCCGCTGCGAGATCCGAACTGCTGGCCGAAGGTGAACCCGCTGCTGGGCGTGACGATCACCGAGCAGTACCTGGCGGACGTGGTGGCCACGGCGAAAGCGATTCCTGGTCAGCTGAACGGCATCCTGCGGCTGCATTTCTGCGTCTGGACGGACGCCGAGACGGCGTGGATGACGCGGACCACGCTGGAGCCGGCGCTGGTCGAGTTCGATCCAGTGGTCGAGCATGCAGGCGAAGAGGTGTTCATCGGCCTGGACCTCTCCCAGTTCCGGGACATTACCGCCAAGGCTTCGGTGGTGCGCACGGGAACGACGGCAGATAACAAGCCGACGTTCGACGCCTGGATCGAGGCCTGGACGCCCGGTGACACGTTGCTGGCGCGCGAGCTGCGTGACAAGCTGCCGTACAGCGTCTGGAGAGACAAGGGCTTCATCCACGCGCCGGCTGGCGAGAGCATCAGCTTCCGTCACGTTGCGCAGGCTTTGGCGGACGATGCCAAGCAGTACGACGTGAAGCTGGTGGCTTACGACCGCTACGCCTTCCGGAAATTCGAGGAGGAGGTCGATGACATCGGCCTGAGCGTCGAATTCGTCGCCCACCCGCAAGGCGGCACGAAGAAGGGCGAGCCAACCGAAGGGATGATCAAGGCGGCGGAGGCGAAGAAGGCAAAGGCCGAGGGCTTGTGGATGCCTGGATCGGTGAGGCTGCTCGAAGAGGCCCTGCTTGAAAACCGCATCCGGCTGCGGAAGAACCCGGTGCTGGTGTCCGCAATGATGTCTGCGGTCATCGAAGAGGACAAATGGGGCAATCACTGGATCGCGAAGAAGCGCTCCATCAACAAGATCGACGCGGCCGTCGCACTAGCGATGGCCATCGGAGCGGCGCACGCTGGAGAAACAGTGCAGGCGCCCAAGTACCAGATGTTCGTCATCGGCTGACGAACGGAATCGAATCACCACCGAGGCCCGCCCAGTGCGGGCCTTTTTCATTGGAGCCACGCATGGACCGTGCTTATTCCACCTTGGAGATCAAGGCGCTTGGCGACGATAGCGGCGACGGACGCCGCACGTTCAAGGGCATCGCCTCCACGCCGACCGCCGACCGCGTGGGCGATGTGATGGAGCCAGAGGGCGCGCAGTTCAAGCTGCCGATTCCATTCCTATGGATGCACGACAGCAGCGATCCGATCGGCTGGATCACTGGCGCAAAGGTCACTGCGAAGGGCATCGAGGTCGAGGGTGAGGTCGCCACGATCGCCGAGGACGGCCCACTGAAAGAGCGCCTGAACACCGCCTGGCAGATGTTGAAGGCGAAGCTCGTGCGCGGCCTGTCCATCGGCTTCAAGCCCATCGAGGCCGCGCAGATCAAGGGCTCGTTCGGCCTTCGTTACACGAAATGGCTCTGGTTCGAGCTGTCGGCCGTCACCGTGCCGGCCAACGCCGAAGCCTCCCTGACTGCGATCAAGTCGATCGATCGGGCCCTGCTAGCCGCGTCTGGCAAGCAGCAGGACCGGGTTGTTCGCCTGCTCGCCCCCGGCGTCTCGGGAAATCCGCAAGCCCGAAAGGGCGTCGTCTACCTCAATCCCTGAAAGAACATCATGAACCTGCAAGAACAGATCAAGCGCCTCATGGAGACGCGCACCCAGAAGGCCCTCGAACTGGAGGGCGTGCAGAAGAAGGCTCTGGACGAAGGCCGCACGAAGGACGAGACCGAGCGCGAGACGTTCAAGAATCTCACCGAGGACATCGCCCAGATCGACGCCGAACTGGCCGACCTGCGCCAGCTCGAAGCGCTGCAGGTCGAGAAATCAACCCCCGCCGCAGGCGGCAATCCGGCGGCGGCGACTGGCGCTCGCGGTGCTCTGGCCACCGGCGGCGCCCCCGCTATCCACATGAAGAAGGACGCGGACGAGAAGTTCAAGGGCCAGAACTACACCCGCATGGTCATCGCCAAGGCGCTCGCACGTCTGAGCGATGGTGAAGCGACTGCCATCCAGATCGCGGAGCAGCGCTGGGGCAAGACCAACCCGACGCTCATCAACGTGATGAAGGCTGCCGTGCCCGGCGGCGGCTCGGGTTCGGGAGAGTGGGGCTCCGAACTCGTTGCGATCAACCAGCAGTACAACGGCGACTTCATCGAGTTCCTGTACTCGATGACGGTCTACGACAAGCTGCCGCTGCGCCAGGTGCCGGCCAACGTGCAGATCAAGGGCCAGGATGGCGCCGCGACTGCCTACTGGGTGGGCCAGTCGAAGGCCATCCCGGCGACCACCGCCGATTTCTCCGCGGTCAACCTGACCCCGCTGAAGGTCGCCGCCCTGGCAGTGGTCTCAAACGAACTGCTGCGCGATTCGAGTCCGGCAGCCGAGCAGCTGGTGCGTGACGCACTCGCTGAAGCCAGTGCCCAGCGTGTGGACACGACGTTCATCTCGGCAGCAGCAGCGGTGGCTGGTGTGTCGCCGGCCGGCATCCTGAACGGGCTGACGGGCATCCCCTCGGCGGGGACGGACGGCGAGGGCCTGCGCTCGGACATCAAGGCGCTGTATGCCCCCTTCATCGCAGCAAAGAACGCCAACGGCCTGCAGCTGGTGACCACGCCGTCGCTCGGCAAAGCGATTCAGCTCATGACCAATGCCCTGGGGCAGACCGAGTTCCCGGGCATCACCGCGAACGGCGGCACGCTGCTGGGTGATCCGGTGGTCACCGGTGACAACGTCGGCTCGGGTCAACTGATCCTGCTGAAGCCCAGCGACATCTACCGCATCGGCGACTCGGGCATCGAGGTCTCGATCAGCCGCGAGGCCATGATCGAGCAGGACACGGCACCCACTGGCGCAACCGACACACCGACGGCAGCCTCCGCGAACATGACTTCCATGTTCCAGACCGAATCGACCGCGATCAAGGTGGTGCGGTCGATCAACTTCGCGAAGCGCCGGGCCTCTGCTGTGGCCTTCGTGACCGGTGCCGACTACGGCGCTCCCGTCACGCCCTGATCGTGACCAGCCGGGCCCTTCGGGGCTCGGCCAATTCCTTAAGGAGCCGACATGTCCAAGAGCCTCATTGCCCTCAAGCCATTCACCTATGCGGGTCGAGCCCTGCAGGCGGGTGATCCGTTCACTGCTTCGAGCGCCGAGGCCCGTGCACTGTGCGCGATTCGCCGCGCCGCTCCCGCCGATACGTACCAGACCGCTGAGGCTAAACCCGAGGTGACGAAGGAGACGCCTGAGGTGAAGAAGCCGTCTGGCAGGGCTGCATCGAAAAAGGCGAGCAGCAAGGAATGAGCGCACTGTCGCGCCTCGTGAACAGCGCGCGTACCAAGGCGGCCAGCATCATTGCTCCGCGCACGGTGCAGCCCGGCGGCTTGGTGTCGCTGAATTCGGGCGGTGTCTGGCATGACATCACCCCGGCACAACCACCGGGGTACTTCCAGCTGGACATCAACGTCCGGCCGGAGACTGTGCTGTCCTTCCCGGCTGTGTTCTCGTGCGCGACGGTGATCTCGAACGACATTGGCAAGCTATGCACACGCCTAATGGAGCGGGGCGAAAACGGCATCTGGACCGAGACGACCAGCGCCGCATACTCGCCCGTCTTGCGCCGGCCGAACCACTATCAGAACCAGATCCAGTTCAAGCAGTGGTGGGTCATCTCAAAGCTCATCTGGGGCAACTCCTACGTGCTGAAGGTTCGGGATGGCCGCGGCATCGTGGTCGCGCTCTACATCCTCGATCCAGCCCTGGTGATGCCGATGATCTCGCCGGACGGGTCGATCTTCTACCAGTTGGCCAAGGACAACCTCTCCGGCCTGCAGGAGGCGACTATCTATGTGCCTGCCTCCGAAATCATCCACGACAGGATGAACTGCCTTTTCCACCCGCTGGTAGGTGTGGGTCCGCTCTATGCGGCCATGCTGCCGGCGTCGAGTGGCCTGGAAATGCTGCGAGATTCACAGCGCTTCTTCAAGCAGGGAGCGAAGCCCAGCGGCCTATTGGTTGCGCCTGGCGCGATCTCCGACCCGACGGCGAAGGAACTGAAGGAGTACTGGAACAACAACTTCACGGGGCCGAACGCCGGCAAGGTCGCAGTGGTCGGCGATGGCCTGCGCTACGAAGCTATCCGCATGACTGCGGTGGACGCGCAGATGAAAGAACAACTGGGCCTGACAGCCGAGATGGTGGCGCAGGTCTTCCACGTCCCGCTGTTCAAAGTCGGCGGACAGCTACCGACGGGCCAGAAGGTCGGCGACCTGAACCAGATCTACTTCAACGACGCGCTCCACTCGCTGATCGAGGAGATGGAGGCTGCGCTGGATGACGGTCTGAGCTTGCCTGACAAGTACCGCACGGAGCTTGATCTGGACAACCTGCTGCGTATGGATCCGGCGACGCAAGCCGATGTAGCCGTGAAGCTGGTGGGCGGGGGCCTGAAGACGCCGAACGAGGGGCGCCGTGGGTTCAACCTGCCCCCGTTGACCGGAGGCGATACGGTCTACATGCAACAGCAGGACTTCCCGCTGGACCAGGTCCGGCTGAACAAGATCGCACCGCCAGCGCCTCCAGCACCGGTTGCCGCACCTGCTGAACCTGAGTCACAGCCTCCCGCGGACGATGGCGACATCACGGACGAAGAGCAGCGCGAGCTGGCCGACTACATCGCAAAGGAGCTGGCATGCGAGCCGATCTGAAAGCCTTGGCCGACATCGTGATCCAGTCCGTGAAAGCTGCGGTGGCGCCATTGGCAAGACGGCTGGATGACATCGATTCGGTGATCAAGGGCGTGCCGGAGTCGCTGGCGCCCCATATCGAGCAGACCGTCAAGAAGGCCGTCGATGCGCTGCCGCCCGCCAAAGACGGCAAAGACTTCCCAGTGGACGAAGTAGAGCGGATGGTGGCCGATGCTGTAGCTGCACTCCCTCCCGCAAAGGATGGGGCGGACGGTGCAAGCGTGACGGTGGGTGACCTGGAGCCGCTGGTCTCTGATGTCGTCGCGAAAGCCATTGCTCTGATTGCTGCGCCGAAGGCGGAAAGCACCTTTCCAGCGGAGGAAGTGCGGCGAATGGTGGAGGAAGAGGTCGAGAAATCGCTCTCTGCGATTCCGCGTCCCAAGGATGGCGAGCCCGGCAGGAGTGTGACGGCAGCAGAGTTGGGGCCCATGGTGACGGATGAGGTCGCCAAGGCTGTCGCTGCGATCCCTGCGCCCAAGGACGGCGAGAGCGTGCCGGTCGAAGAGGTCAAGAAAATGATCGACGAGGCGGTTGCAGCTGCGGTTGCTGCGATTCCTCCAGCCCAAGACGGCCGCGACGGCCAAGCCGGCAGAGATGCGCTGCAGATCGAACTCTTGCCAGAGATCGATCTCGCGAAGTCCTACGCGCGCGGCACCTATGCACGGCATGCAGGCGGGATGTGGCGGGCGTTCGAGGCCACGAAAGGCCTGCACGGCTGGGAGTGCGTCGTCGAAGGCATCGCCGAACTGCGCATCGATCAGTCTGGCGGGCGCGAGTTCACCCTGGTCGCGCGCACGTCGAGCGGCGCCGAGGTGTCGAAGTCGATCAAGGTGGCCGCGCTGGTGGACAAGGGTGTCTTCCGCGCCGAGGATGTCTACGAGGCCGGCGACGGCGTGACTTGGGGTGGCTCGTTCTTCATCGCGCAGAAGGATGGGCCCGTCGGCAAGCCCGGCGAGCCTGGCTGCAATGGCTGGCGCTTGGCGGTGAAGCGCGGCCGCGACGCCGGAAAGGCGGTGCAGCTGTGACCATGCTCGTGACCCTGGAGCAAGCCTCCGAACACCTGCGCCGCGACGGCGACGATGACGACGTGGACCTGACGCTGAAAATCCACGCCGCCTCGGGCGCGGTGCTCAACTATCTCAAGGGCGCCAAGCACTTCCAGCCTGAGCTGGACAGCGATGGAAAGCCAGTGCTCGATGGCGACGGGAAGCCGGTCTACACCACACAGGTGCTGTACGAGGTGCAGGCGGCTGTCCTGCTGATGGTCGGCTACCTGTACAAGGACCGCGACAACGACAAGAACCACGAGTACGAGACCGGCTACCTCCCGCGGCCGATCACGGCGCTCTTATACAACCTGCGGACTCCGGCGCTGGCATGACGCTCGAAGCCGGAACCCTCAACCGCCGGGTGTCGCTGCAGCGCAAGGTGGTCGCGCAGGACCAGACCACCGAAGCGCAGGTGGAGACTTGGGTGGAGGTGGCCAAGGTCTGGGCGAACATCCGCTACCTCAACGGCGCCGAGACGATCAAGGCGGCCACGCCGACCAGCATCGCCAAGGCATCGATCCGCATCCGCGCGCGCGACGACGTGGCGGATACCTGGCGCGTCGTGCGCACGAAGGGCGGCAAGGACACGTTCTTCAACATCACCGCGGTCCTGCTCGACGAGCAGGGCGGCGAGTTCATCGACCTGGCGGTCGAAACCGGAGGCCGCAATGGCTGACACCCGTACCATGAAGGGCCTGGACGGGCTGCTCGACCAGATGAAGAAGCTGCCGGCAGAGATCGTCAGCAAGCGCGGCGGCGTCGTCGCCCCGGCACTACGCAAGGGCGGGGTCGTGATCCAGAAACAGGCGCAAGCGAACATCCGCGCCGTCACGCGCGACACCGCGGCCGAGGGCTACACCAGCACCCAGACGCTGGAAAAGGCCGTAGTGGTGCGCCGCGACCCTAACCCGCAGCGCAGCGGCGCCTCCGAGCGCTACCGCGTGGTGATCGCGCGCGGCCGTAAATACCCGGGCGGTCGCGTCAACAAGAAGGGCGGCAAGCCGCTGACCGCCGTGATGACCGGCCGCTGGCTGGAGTACGGCGACGAGAAGCAGCCCGCCGAACCCTGGATGACGCCGGCCTACATGCAGAAGCGCGAGGCCGCGCTGAACACAGTGGTCGAAGAGATGGGCAAGGGCCTACAGAAGGCGATCCGCAAGGCAGAGCAGGGGGCGAAGAAGTAATGCTGCCGAGGATCCAGCACCTGCTGAAGGCCTCGCCGGCCGTCACCGTGCTGATCGGCGCGGGCACGGACCCGGTGACCGACCCGGTGCGCGTCTACCGCCATGGCGACGCGCCGCAGGGCGTCGTTCGGCCTTATGTCACCTGGAGCGTGCCCGCCGGCGACGTGGAGAACACGTTCGACGGTGCAGACGCGGACCTGTTCCGCGTGCATGTCGATTGCTGGTCCGATGGCGACGCCGAAGTGGAGCAACTGGCCAAGGCCGTGCGCACCGCCCTGGAGGTGGAGGCCTACTGCGTGGGCTACTACGCCGACGACCGCAACCTGGAGACGAAGCGCTACCGCATGGGCTTCGCCTTCGATTTCATCCTCTCGCGCGAATAGCGCCCCGCGTTTCCCAACCCTTGGCCGCCTTGAGCGGCCTTTCCTTTTTGCGAAAGGCAAAACTATGGCAACCACCAAGCCTGTCATCAAGAGTCAGGGCACCGAGCTCTACTACGCATCGGGACCAACCGCCGTCACCAAGATCGTGTGCCCCACGGGCATCAGCGGCCTGGGTGGTGCGCGCGGTCAGATCGATGTGACCTGCCTCGACGACACCGAGGACGAGGAGTTCGTCGGCGGCCTCGGCACACCCGGCCAGGTGACGATCCCGTTCAACCTGCACAAGTCCGAGATCAGCCACGAGGCGCTGATGGCGTTGAAGGCCTCCGGCGAAACCGTGTCCTGGGGCATCTACAGCTCCAACGCAGCCACCGCGCCGACGGCCGTGGCCTCGGTCATGCAGCCCGTGGTCGGCCGTGTTTCCGCGGTCTTCAATGCCTACGTGGCCGACGTTGCCATCGACATCGGCGCGAAGGACATCTGGAAGGGCACCATCACGCTGCAGCGCAGCGGCCCGGTAACCTGGGACCTGCTGACGGCATGAGCAAGTACGCCGCCTTCTTCGTTTCGACGGAGATCCACAAGCGTACCGTCGAACTCGCCGACGGGTCCAAGCATGAGCTGCACTTCCGCGAGTTGCCGGTGGCGGAATATCGCAAGTTTCAGATCGCCGAAGCGTCGAAGGACGAAGACGTGCGGGCCGCCAGCATCTCCCGGATGATCGCGGCCAGCATGTGTGAAGCCGACGGCTCGCCGGCAGTCACGGTCGAAGAGGCGATGAACATGAAGCCGAACGTGAGCAGCCGCCTCTTCGATGTGGTCCTCTCGCTGGGAGGCATCGGCACCAAGGGGGAAGCATCGCCTCCGGGGGCGAAGAGTGGTTCTGGCACGTCCTCGCTCTCGCCCTCGGAGGCCGATCCGTCGCAGAGTGGAAAAACGCCATCTCCCTCGGAGAGTTCGAGCGATGGGTCGTGTTCTACCGAAGCAACCCCTTCGACGACCAGCACCGATACCACCGGCCAGCGGCCCTGATCGCCCACAGCATGGCGGGGCAGCCTTTCGAGGACCTTCTCGAGTTCCTTCAGCCACCGCCGACCGACGGCTACACCTCCGCGGACCTTGATCTGTTCAAGGCCGCCAGGATTCGGCCACCCCCGAGGAAATCTGAATGAGCATTGGCACCATCACCGTCGATCTGCTGGCGCGCACCGGTTCGTTCGAAACGGACATGAACCGATCCGCCAAGCTGGCCGAGAAGCGAGCGAAGGAGATCGACGCGGCCGTGACCAAGGCCGGCGCCGCCATTGGCCTCGCGCTCAGTGCGGCCGGCGTGGCTGCGCTGGCCATGGCCAGGAACGTCATCGACGGGCTGGATGCGCTGAATGACGTGAAGGACGCTACGGGCGCCAGCATCGAGAACATCAGCGCGCTGGAGGATGTTGCGCTGCGTACCGGCACCACGCTGGAGAACGTGTCAGGCATCCTGGTCAAGTTCAACAGCGCGCTGAAGGAGGCCGACGGTAAGAACGGCGTCTCGCAGGCGCTCCAGGCCATCGGGCTCGATGCCGCGGAGTTGCGCAAGGAAGACCCGGCTGAGGCGCTGCGCCAGACCGCCGTGGCGCTCTCGGGCTTCGCCGACGACGGTAACAAGGCCCGGCTCGTGCAGGAGCTGTTCGGCAAGTCGATCAAGGACGCGGCGCCATTCCTGAACGACCTGGCCGAGAAGACGAAGCTGGTGGGCACCGTGACGGACGAGCAGACCGCCGCCGCCGAGAAGTTCAACAAGCAGCTGTTCGATCTCCAGAAGAACTCCCTCGACGCGAAGCGGGCCCTGTTGTCCGACTTGCTTCCGGGCATCTCGCGCGTGATCGAGGAGTTCACCATCGGCCGCAAGGTCGCCGGCGGCTTTCTCGATGCGCTGCTGACGTTCGGCACCATCAACCCATTCCGCGACCAAGCCGGCAACCTGAAGGCCCTGCGCTCGGAAATCGAAGGTCTGGAGGGCGACCGTGCCCGTTACCAGCGCGCTGGCTCGGATACCCGGGCGATCGACGAAGCGCTGGCCAACAGCCGCAAGCAGTACACGTACCTGAAGGCTATCCAGCAGCGCGACGCCCTGACCGACGTGGGCGACACCTCGGATGCCGTATCGCGCCGATTCCTGCGTGAGCCGCCGAAGCCGACCGTGGGCGAGTTCAAGGAGCCGAAAGGGACGAAGGGCCACAAGGACAACAGCGCCGCGCAGGAGGCCAAGGCCCAGCTGGCGCAGGACCTCGAAGACATGAAGAAGAACACGGCGTTGCTGGCCACCGCCTTCGACAACGACGAGAAGATCCTTTCCGCCAAGCGCGCAGCCAGCCTGATCAGCGATGCCGACTACTACGAGAAGAAGCGCCAGATCATCATCGCGACGGGCGAGGTCGAGGACGCTGGTCTGCAGGCGAGCATCGACCGGCTGAAGCGCGAGCAGGCCACGCTGACGGGCAAGGACGCGATCGACAACCAGCGTAAGCTGAACGACGCCGAAGCCGAGCTGCGCAAGAGCCGCGCCGAGACCGCTACGCAGCTGACGACGCTGAACATTGAGGCCGAGGCCTCCACGAAGAAGCTGACGACCTCGATGGAGGATGCACGCGCCGCGGCCCAGTCGTTCCTCGATGTCACCAACCGGGCACGCGAGATCGAGCTGGCCGGCATGGGGCAGGGCACCAAGCAGCGCGATTTCAACTCGGCGGTGAACCAGATCGAGCAGACCTACGAGCAGAAGCGCCAGAACCTGGAGCGTGACCGCCGCAATGGGAAGTTCGCCGGCCGTGAGGAGGACTACAAGCGCGAGCTCGACCTGATCAACGAGTTCCAAAAGAAGTCGATCGACAGCTACCGGGACTACTACGCCGAGCTCGACGCCCGGCAGAAGGCCTTCAGCCTGGGCGCCTCGGAAGGTGCGCGCAACTACGCCGATGAGGCGGCGAACGTTTTCAAGCAGACCGAGGACGCGGTGAAGAACGCCTTCGGCGGCATGGAAGACGCGCTGGTCAACTTCGTGAAGACCGGCAAACTGGACTTCAAGAGCCTGGTCGATTCGATCATCAGCGACATCGCGCGCATCGTGATCCGTCAGCAGATCACCGGGCCGCTGGCAGGTCTGGTCAGCCAGGCTCTCAACATGGGCGGCTTCGGTGGTGGCTGGATGGCGGCTGGCGCGCAAGCCTCAGGCGCCGTGACCGCCGGCGTGTCAGGGTGGGGAAGCGTAGGCGGTGTGGATCTGGGACTACTGGATGGTGCTCGGGCCAGCGGCGGCCCTGTCGCTGGCGGCGGTGCGTACCTGGTGGGCGAGCGAGGGCCGGAGGTATTCAGGCCGAACACCGCCGGCAAGATCATCCCGAACCACGAACTCGGCCGCATGGGAGGCGGCGGGACCACCATCAACAACTTCACGGTCGGCGACGTGCCCACCATGAGCAAGGTGCAGCAGGCGATTGCCGCCGCGCAGGTGCAATCCGCATCGGCGGCCGCGCGGAGCCAGAGCTACGCGGGGAGGTTCGCGGGATGAGCGACATCGTGCTCCCGGCCGGCTTCCGGCCGAACATGTTCACGCTCCGCATGCAGACGAACCAGCGGGTGTTCGCATCGCCCTACGGCGGCAGCGAGCAGGTGGTGGACATGGGGAACGATCGCTGGATGGTCTACCTGTCGCTGCCGAACAAGAAGTTCAAGGACGCCGCTATCGTGGAGGCGTTCATTGCTTCGCTGCGAGGCATGACGAACACTGTGCAGCTGTACCACTACGTTCGCAAGGTGCCGCAAGGCACGATGCGCGGTTCGCCGGTCACGAACGGCGCGTTTGCTGGCACCGACAGCATGATCATCGGCACCACTCCCGGCGCGACGCTGAAGGCCGGAGACATGCTGGGCGTGGCAGGCCTGCTGCTGCAGGTGCGTGACGACGCTGTGGCGAATGGCTCGGGCGTGATGATGGTCACGTTCGTCAACCGCTTTCGCAAGTACATCAACGCAGGCCTACCGGTGATCTGGGACAGGCCGACGGCGCCGTTTCGTCTCGTCTCGGATTCTGCTGTGCAGTACATCCCTGGATACGCGCCCTCGGTGTCGTTCGACTTCGTGGAGGCGATCCAGTGAAGTCGGTATCTCCCGCTTTCGCGGCAGCACTTGCCGGCCCCGCGCCGACGGTGGCGCAGTTGGTCGCCATGTACTTCCCGACGGGCACGATCGCGCTCAACTCGATGAACCGTGACATCGATTTCGGGGGGCTCACCTACAAGGGCGCGGCCGGCCTGGGCGAGATAGGGAAGATCAAGGACTCCGCGGGCAGCGAGGTCCAAGGCCTGCAGCTATCCATGTCTGGCGCCACCTCGGAGCTGCTTGCGCTGGCGCTGTCCGATGCCACCGTCGTGCAGGGCGTGCGGCTGATCATCCGCCTCGCGCTGATCGGCGCGGACGGCAACGTCATCGACGCCGTAGTCGATTGGGATGGGTATCTCGACACGATGCCGATCGCTGCCGACTCTCAGAACTGCACTATCACCGTGACCGCGGAGAGCTCGGCCGTCGATCTGCTGCGCGGGAACTCGCTGACGACCAGCGACGCTGATCAGCAACTGCTCTACCCGGGTGACCGGGCCTTCGAGTACATCGTCTCGCAGAGCGGTGTTCCGGTCGTCTGGCCGACCAAACAGTACTTCATGGCGGTGGGCCGATGAGACTGAAAGACTGGCAGCAGCGCTTCGCCGAGTTCGGCAAGGCGCGCGCAAGCATGCCCTTTTCCTGGGGCTCGAACGACTGCTGCACTTTCGCTGCGGCGGCGGTTGAAGCACTCACGGGCGAGAACCCAATGGCCAATGCGCCTGCCTATGACAGCGAGTTCGGCGCGCTGCGCCTGATCGCTGCCGCTGGTGGCCTACGAGGGCTGGTGTCGTCATTTCTGGGAGACGAGATCCCTGTGCGCATGGCAGCCGTCGGCGATGTCGTGCTGGTGCTGAACGAAGGTGTCGAACTGGTCGGGGTGTGCAACGGCGTCAACGTCGTGGCGCCAGGACCTGACGGCGCGGTCGCGCTGCCCATGACTGCTGCGGTCGCAGCTTGGAGAACTTGATGCCACAAGCAATTGCCGTGGGCATTGCGGCGGTTCTCGAAACCACTGTGACTGTCGGCATCTTGGTTGCTTCGTATGCGATCACGTTCGTCGGCACGATGGCACTGAGCAGCTACCAGAAGCGCAAGGCCGAGCGGACCGCGAAAGCCCAGTTCGATGCCGCGCAGGTCGATCGGCTGGTCAACATGCAGGGAACGGTGGTGCAGCGCCGGCTGGTGCTCGGGCGCACGCGCGTGGGCGGCCATTGCTTCTTCAAGACCAGCGTGGGCCAGTACAAGGAGCTGTTCATCATGTGCGTGGCCCTGGCCGAGCACGAGATCGACGGCATCGAGCAAATCTACCTGAACGACCAGCCGGTGGAGGTGAATGGGCTCGGGCAGGTGATCACCGCACCCTACGGTCGGCCGGCGAACATCAGTGTCGAGAAAACCTCGTTCTCCACCACCATCGAGCTCGATTTCGACCCGATCGCCGGGTCCGTGTCCGCGGTGGAAAGATACCCTGGCCTGCTGGGTCAGCATGAGGTCGAGTGCAGCGTCAACGGCCGAACTGTGACGATCATCAACCCGCTTCCGGGTTGGTACTTCACGGTCTACTACCAGTATTCGGGGTTCAATTCGTTCGTGCGCATCCTCCAGCACTACGGCTCTCCGGATCAGGAGGCCGATGGCGAACTGGTCGCGATGCTGCCTGGGGTCTGGACTCCGGCCCACCGTGCACGCGGCATTGCGTATCTGGTCTGCCAGTTTGCCTACAACGATGGAGCCCTCCCGTCCGGCATCCCGACCGTAACGGCGCGAATCCGCGGCGCGAAGCTGTACGACCCGCGCGACGGCGTCACGCGCTTCAGCGAGAACCCGGCGCTCATGATGCGCCACGTCGAGATGCACCCTCGATTCGGCAAGCGCACGAGCATGAGCGCCAGCGAGGATGCGCGGATCATCGCGGCGGCGAACGCCTGCGAGACGGCCATCAACTACACCGGCACGGAAGAGGTCGCCATGTTCCGGTCGGCCGGCGTCTACGTCGAAGGCTCGCCCGCGCGCGACGTGCTCGACGATCTGGCGCAGGCCATGGCCGGGAAGTGGGCCTATGCCGCGGGCGAACTGTTTGTCCGGGCTGGTGTCTATCAGCTGCCGGTCATGGAGCTGGCTGATTTCGACCTCGCTGTGGTGCAGACCTCGAACGGCGGCTCCGTCTCGCAAAGTGGCATTTCGATCAGCCCGCACCAGCCCCGCAACGAGAAGGTGAACACCGTCGCGATCCGGATCTGGGATCAGGCCGCGAACTACATCGAGACGCCGATCACGCCGTTCCGCGCCGACGCCCTGGTCGCTGTTGACAAGGCAGAGCTCTCGATGGAAGTGTCCATGCCCGGGGTCTTCTACGCTGCGCAGGCGTACCACATTGCGGGCATCCTGCTGCGCGACGCGCGGGACCCGCTCACGGTGACCTTGCCATTCAAGCTGCGCGCGTGGCCTCTGGAAATCTTCGACACCGTGCGGCTCACGCTTCCGCATTTCGGCTGGTTCGGGAAAGAGTTCCTGATTCAGGACCGGACCTTCTCGCCCAGTGAAGGGGTCATGCTGACGCTGAAGGAAACGTCGGCTGCAATCTTCCAGTGGGGCTATGCCTTCCTGCCCGGCGGCTATGCACCGAATACCGGGCTGCCCAAGCCCTGGGACATCCACCCGCCGCAAATTCAGTCGGTGGACAGCGGCGAGGGTCAGCTCATCGTGCAGAACGATGGCACGGTCTTGAACAGCGTGCTCGTGACCTGGGAACCGATTCAGGATGCCTCTGTTGTCAACGGCGGCACCGTGGAAGTCCGGTATCGCGTGCTTCCCGACGGCGGATGGCGTAGTGTCACTGTGCCGGGCGATGCCACCGAGGCGCGGCTGACCGGGGTGAACGACCTCGACGTGATCCTGATCATCGCGCGCACGTCGAACACCATCGCCGCCAGCGACTGGAGCACGCAGGTCGCGCATACCGTGATCGGCAAGACCGAGCCGCCGCCCGACGTCGAGAACCTGACGATCGCCGGCAGCGTGCTCACCTTCGGCCTGCCTCGGCGAGTCCCCGACCTGGCGGGCTACGTGTTCCGCTTCCACTACGGCAATAACCTGGACTGGAACTCCGCGGCGCCGCTGCACACCGGCCTGATCACCGAAAGCCCGTATGACCTGATCACACGCCCCGGCGGCGTGGTGACGATCATGGGCAAGGCGCAGGACACGAGCGGCAACCAGTCGCAAGCCACGGCGAATATCGTGATGAACCTGGGCGACGCGCCCATCGCCAACATCCTCGAACAGTGGGATTTCGACGCCCTGGGATGGCCCTACGATGCCGGTGAGTCGAGCGGCTGGAGCATCGTCGCCGGCGACCCGACCGCCAATGCGCTCGATTCGTTCTATGGCACCGATGACCAGAGCTTCTACAAGGGCGACACCGAGCCTTTCTATGGCACCGGCACCTACGAGCAGCTGGTCTACGTTACGCCGCAGATCTCGGTGAACTCGGCGCTCGCCGGTTCCGTGATGACCGTGGAGGCGCAGGCGCAGGGGATCGACCTCCGCATCGAGTACCGGCTTTCCGGGCCCGGGTCCTTCTACGGGCCGGATACCGCTTCGTTCTACAGCAGCGACAGCAGCACGCCGTTCTATGCGCCGCCGGGCGTCTGGATGCCGTGGCCTGGCCAGCTGGTGGTCGCGAACGACGCCTATCAATTCCGAGTGACCCTGGGCGCCGGCTCCACGCGCGGCATCCTGCAGGGGTTGGTGGTGACGGTCGATGCGCCGGATATGCGGGAAGCGCTGGCCGATGTGGCTGTCGCAGCCGGCGGGACCGTCATCCCGTACTCGAAGCCTTTCACCAACATCAAGGCGATCACGGCGACGCTGCAGGCCAACGGCAGCGGCGCGGTGACGGTCGAGATCGACAAGTCGAACCCGCTGGCGCCAAAGATTCGCGCCTTCAACTCCGCTCACTCTTCCGTCGGCGGCGCCACTGCCGACATCGTGATTCAGGGCTACTAGCCCGCAACCCTTCGCAATCCAGAGCCCGCCGCGTGTGGGCTTTTTTTCGTCCCAGAAAGGACCGCACCATGGCACTACCTCCGGCCAGAACCGAGCTCGTCGATACCTACCCGAACCCATCGACCGGGGTTTTCAAGGGCGGTATCGGCAAGTTCTACGACTACGTGAAGGCGCTCTTGGGCGCTACTGGTGACCAGCGCGAGGCTCGCGATGGTCTCGGCATCCCGGCCGTCGGCCAGTGCGAGCTGACTACGTCCGGTGCAAACCTCGTCCTGCTGCCCCGCGACGGCAACCTGATCTGCATCGACGGCTTCAACCGGCCGATCCCGAATGCCGGTGTGACCCTCGCGCCCACGGGTACGGCCGCGAGCACGGACTACAACATCTACGCCTACTGGACCGGCTCCGCGGTGGCGCTGGAGCGCGACACCGCAAGCCATGTGCTCGGCTCCTATGGCGTGCGAGTGAAGTCCACCGATGCGACCCGCACGCTGGTGGGGAAGGCTGGAACCCTCACAGCCGGCGCGTGGGTGAACACGGCCGGGGCCCGCTACGTTCTCAGCTGGTTCAACCGCCGACTGGTCAAGACCAGCACGACGCTGGCCAGCACGCTTACGGTGAATCTGACGACAGCGCAGCCGCTTACCTCCGTCGGGTTCCTGTCCTGGGGAAACGAGACCATCAGCGCGAGTCTCGCTGGCGGCATGCAGAACAACACCGCAGCGGCGGTGAATTTCATCAGCATTTGGCTCGACTCGAACTCCTCCTTCAGCACGCCGTCTTCCTACGGGCAAGCAGCGGTCAACAACGGCTATTCCAGCTTTACGCAGACCTACCCGATTGAGGTGGCGACCGAAGGTAGGCACACGCTGACGGCGATGGGCTGGGTGAATTCGGGCACGGGCTCATTCCTGGCTGGCTCCGGCATCGCCGCGAGCGTTAGCGGATGAGTCGGAAGCGAGGTCCACGATGGAAGAAGACACGCAATCCCCGCAGCCCGAGTTGACGCTCGAGCAACGCATCGAGGCGCTGCATATCGCAGTCAACGCGCACATGAATGCCGCGGCTGGGGAGCGGCGCTACGACAGCATCCACACCGCCGCGCTACGCGCCGGCTACCCCGGGCCCTTCCACGAGGAGGGCATGGCCTTCGCGATCTGGATGGATGCGGTCAACGCCAGGTGCTACGAGGTGCTGGCGCAGTTCGAGGCCGGCGCGATCTCCGAGCCGACCTGGGAAGAGCTGCTGGCCATGCTGCCGGTGCTCCAACTGCCGGAGTAGGGCCACGATGAACCAACAACCCCTGACCGACATCGTTGCGCTGGCCGTCCTGATCGCCGCCGCCGTGTTCTCGCGCGCGGTGGCCGAAGCGGTCGGCCCCTACCTGGTGATCGTGGTGGCCTCGGCCATCGGCGCATCGTTCGCGCTGGCGCGGCGCGAAAAGTCGACCCGCGGCCGGGCGCTGTGGTTCTTCACGCGCGTGGTGGGGCTGGCGGTGCTGCTGACCGTCGGCCTTGCGGCCGCCGTGAGCGCCTACCGGCCCGACCTCTCGCCACGCGTGCTGCTCGCGCCGATCGCGCTGCTCATCGGCTTCATCGGCGACGGGTGGCCGCGGCTGCTCGCCAAGGCGGTGCAGATGCTCTATGTCCTCATGGACCTCGCGCGGCCGGGCCCGAAGGATGGGAAGGATCTGCCATGAACGAGCTGTACCTGTTCGCCCTGGTGAACGCCGGCCTGTGCGCCGGCATCGTGTTCATCTCCATCTGTCGCCTCAACACCATGCAGGGCACCGTCCTCGTGCGGGTGCAGAGCGAGTACGCCGGCTACATCGGCGGCGCCTTCGCCTCGGCGCTGCAGCCGTGGTGGAACGAGTGGCCGCAGTGGGGCTCGCTGGCCATCGCCGCCGCGCTGCTGCTCGGCCTGCTGTTCAGCGGTCACGCATGGCGTCGTGACCGGCCGCCGGCCACGGCCACCGCGCCGGCGCCGCTTTCTGACTTCCCGGAGATCCACCAATGACCCTCGACGAAATCACCCGTACCGCCATCGATCCCGCTCTGGCGTGGCTGCCCGCCAAGATGAACAGCCTGGAGGCCCGGCAGGAGCTGCTGACCATCGGCCTGCAGGAGTCGCGGTTCGAGCATCGGTGGCAGGTGCTCAACGATCCCACCAAGAAGGGCCCGGCGCGGTCGTTTTGGCAGGGCGAGCAGGGCGGCGGCATGGTCACGGGCACCATGACCCACCCGGCCAGCAAAGAGCTCGTGCGCGCGGCGTGCGCGGAGCGCAAGGTGGCCTTCACGTCCTGGGCGATCTGGACAGCCATCGAGAACGACGACGTGCTGGCAGCGATCCTGGCCAGGCTGCTGCTGTGGACCGAGCCGGGCCCGCTGCCGCGCGTGACGGACGAGGATTCGGCGTGGGACCTGTACCTGCACGCCTGGCGCCCGGGCGCTTACGCGCGCGGCACGCCTGCCGAGCGGGCCGCCCTGCGCAAGAAGTGGGACGGCAACCACCGCCGCGTGCGCGCCTTCCTGGGGGCGCCGTGATCCTGCCGAACTTGAAAACCCCGCTGCTCTGGGCGATGGGCCTGGGGCTCGTGGCGGCACTGGCGACCGCCGGCATCGAGCGCACACGCGCGGCCGCCGCACGCGCTGACGCTTCCGCCGCTCGCGAGGAAATAGCGAACCTCCGCGCCACCGCCGCCGAATCCGCCCGTCTGGCCGAGCGCGCGGCCCGCAACACCGAACAGACCTGGCGCTCTCGCGTCGATGGAGTAATTCAAGATGGCCAACACCAAATTGCTGTTGCCCGTGCTGACGCTGCTACCGCTGCTGCTGGCGAGCGCCGGCTGCGCGACCAACTTGCCGCCTATCGCACCGCCGTTCGTGCAGCCACCGCAACGCCCACCATTACCGGCGGAAGGGCGCCAGCCGAATCCGCCCTCAATTTGCTCGCCGACTTGCTCGGCCGGAGTGGAACGACTCTTCGAGAGCTGGGGCAGTTTGCTGACGCTGCCCGCGCCGCTGGCATCACCTGCGAACGCTACGCCAACTCGACCCAGCGATGACGATTCTGCCGGCGAAATCTAGTACTTTCATATTGATTGCGTGCTGAGCTTCGGTTGGATGGGTTGTTCCCCTTATTGGTGCGTTGGGCAGTTCTATGACACAAAGGGGGAGAGTGGAGATTTGCGCCCAAGAGCGCCAAAAGAAGAACGGAGAGGAACATGCCCCCGACCGCGATAAACGTGGCTGTCGCCGAGACAGCTAGTGCAAGCCACATCAAGTACCGCCGCGATATCGATGGTCTACGTGCCGTGGCCGTCGTTTCCGTGCTGCTGTTTCATGCGTATCCGCAAGAGCTGACGGGTGGCTTTGTTGGCGTAGACGTCTTCTTCGTGATCTCAGGATTCCTGATCACCAAGGTCATTGCAACGACTCAGGAGCAGGGTACGTTCAGCATTGCCGACTTCTACAGGCGGCGAATTCGCCGCATATTCCCAGCGCTTGCTGTGGTGCTCTCGGTGTGCTTGGCCGTTGGTTGGCAGACGCTGGTGGCAGAGGATCTGAGGCAGTTGGCAAAGCACATCGTTGGCGGCGCGACCTTTTCGTCTAACCTGTTCCTTTGGCAGGAGGCGGGCTACTTCGATGCGGCTTCTGAAACGAAGCCGCTGCTGCATCTATGGTCGTTGGGCATCGAGGAGCAGTTCTACATCGTGTGGCCGCTATTGATGTGGCTCGGTATGCGGAAGCGAGTACGGCCGTTGTTGCTCATCGGCGTCACAGCGCTTGCATCGTTTGCCGTGAACATTCTCGGCGTCGGTGAGCATCCCACTGCGGCCTTCTATTCACCTGCGGCGCGCGCGTGGGAGTTGTTGCTGGGGGCGGCTATGGCATTCATGCCCTTGAGCAGCAGCCATGCTGCACAGGGCGTGGTGCGCAATGGAGCATCCGTTGCCGGCATCGCCCTCATCGTTGCAGCGGCTGTGCTTCTGGATTCTTCGCGCTCCTTCCCTGGCTGGTGGGCGCTCCTGCCGGTGGTAGGGACGTGCCTTGCAATATGGGCCGGTCCAAATGCAGCGCTCAATCGCCATCTTCTTTCAAACCGGTTGATGGTGGGCATTGGGCTGATCAGTTTTCCCCTATATCTCTGGCACTGGCCGCTGCTAACGTTCGGCCGAGAACTGATGCCTGAGCTGATGACGGGACCCCAGGAGCGCAGCGCGCTTCTCTTGACCAGCGTGGTGCTCGCATGGCTCACATATCAATTCGTCGAGAAGCCATTGCGCTTCGGACCAGGCGGTCGCCTGAAGGCCTATGGCTTGGGAGCGGTGATGCTACTGATCGCCTGTTCGGCTGCTGCGATCTACAAGGCAGAGGGTGCGCCAAGTCGCTATCCGGATGTCATTCAATACGCCACGCGCTACGACTTGCCAGGGTTCCACAAAGCGATGCGATGGAAGACGTGCTTCCTGGAGTTTGGCGAAGGTCCTACTGACTTTGCCCCCGAGTGCATTGACGAAGGCCATCGGCCGTTGGTGGCGATTTGGGGGGACTCGACCGCCGCTGCCATGTTTCCAGGGTTTCGTGCATTGGAGCAAAAAACGAGTGCCTTCAGGCTGGCGCAGTTCACAGCTTCAGGATGTCCTCCACTGCTGGGGCGACCAGCGAGCTATCGGCCCGCATGCCCGGGGACGAACAAAAAGGCGATTGCAGCGATTCGGCAGTTGAAGCCCGCAGTCGTCGTTCTCGCGGCCAACTGGCAAATCTATGAGGCAGATCACCTCCACGGCACCATCGCCGCTCTGAAGGATTCCGGGGTGCCTCGGGTTGTGGTGCTGGGGCCAGGGCTCATCTGGAATTTCCCTCCAAGCCGAATCGTTCTCCGTCACTGGCGACTCGACCCATTGCACCGGGTGCCATCCCCTCGGTTGGATTACTTAAAGTATGGCCACTACGAGGGGTGGGGCGAACGCCACGATCAGGAGTTTCGTCGGACGCACCGAACTGAAGAGATTACGCGCCAGATAGCTGTCAAGGCGGGGGCCGAGTACGTCTCTCTCGTGAATGAACTTTGCAACGCGGAGGGGTGCTTGATGCGCGCACCGGACAGCGGTTATTCCTTCTTTCTCGACACGTCACATCTGAATCCAAACGGTGCTGAGTTTCTTGTGCGTGCCATTGAACCGCAACTGGCGCTCGGTGACCCGGTAGCGAGGGGCACTCCATAGGGGCCTGTCTTCGGACCTTATGATCCTCAGATTCGCTGGCTTGGAGAGCTGGCGCAGGACTAAAAATGAAAAGAGGGCTGGTGGGGATCGTTGTAGCGATGATGGCTATGGCGCTTGTATCTTGTGGAGGGGGGAGCGGTGGAGGAACTGCTACTGGCTTTCCATCTGCTCAGTTGTCTCCGTCGTCGGCTGCCGCTTCTGCTCTGGCTCAGCCCGGCAGTTCAAAGTCGGAAGTGGACCAGGCGGCCGTCCAGGGGTTGGTCGCCCAGCAGGTTGATCAAGGCGATGGTCTCGCCTCAGTGCTGGCCCAAGGACCTGCGGGCCTTGAGCTCATCCATGAGCGCCTCTTCGAGGCAAGTAGCGTCGTACCTGGAAGACGGAGGATATTTGCTTACCTTCCCGCGTCACTCAAGATTGCATCAATTCCGAATCCAAACCCTGCGCCGGGGCAAAGCGTAGCAACTGAATTGATCTTTCCCTACTCTGTTGGTGTAGGTGGTTATAAGTACGGAATATTTGCCAGTAACCTTGCATACGATGCACGACGGGATAGATTGTATGTCCCCGTGAATAATGGAGGCATCGGGATTCTTAAAAATGCAAGCTCAATAAAAGGTGAGGTGCCAGTTAGAGACTTTTATGTGCCAACCGCAATGGATGTGCTTGGGTCAGTTTTTCTTGATATTGAGAATGACACGCTCTGGCTGGTAAGTTCCAGCAGCTCGACGGCTCGCTATACTTCTATCGCGAAGATCACAAATATAAGCGATATAGAATCGAAGGTTCGGGTGACTATCGGAAACAGGGCAATGCTGCCAGCAGACTTAGTCACTGTATGGCACGTGCATTCGGCGACATTTGCTGCCGGGTTTGCGGTTGATGTGAAGCGTTCTCTAATATATATGGAGAACGGAAATGTCTTCGACCTGAACCTTGTTGCGCCCGCGCCATTGGTGAATGATATTCCGGGGTACGCTTCCTACCCGATAAATGAAATCAAGGCGTGGGATGTGCTGCCGGCTCGCCGATTTTTTGATGGAACTAAATTCCTGACAAGCGTTGCTTTTGATGCGATTAGAGATAGATTGTATTTTGTTGATGCTATCAAGAAGCAATTGCTTGTTGTTGAGCATGCGAGTACAGCTACCGCGGCAACCGTTCCAGTGGCCCTCGATCTACCGGGGCCCGTGGCGACATATTCGTCTTTGACGATTGATGCTAAGAACGACCGACTTTACATAGGCGGAGCGGGAAATGACGGTTATGTCATCAACAACGCGAGCACGATCAATGCTGGATTAGTTTTTCCGGCTTCATACGTGTTTGCTACTTCGGATCAGGCCCAAACTCGAAGTGAGGTATGGGGCGTTGCCGTTCCTCAGTAGTGCATTTCCACCGGCCATTTAACATGAAGTCGCCCTACAACGCTGGGTACTCGCTTCTCGTATTCGCATCCCAGGCGGCGACAGCTTGCATTATCCCGCTTGTGGGATTCGTGTTTGGCGGAACTGATGCTCGAACTTATTGGCCCCTAATACTGGTTTTTGAAATAGTTCGCGGAGGGTTTTTTGCTGCTGCATTTCTATACATTGCCAGGACTGCAGTGCTCCCACGTCGATATGTCATCGGATTCAATCTGCTGGCTTCATCTGCCCAGTGTGGCCTTGCGCTGCTTTTTTATGCGCTTCCGATAGATTGGCTTGCCGTCAACAATGGGGAGAAATCGCTATCTCTCTTGGAGATTTGGATCCAGAGTCCTCTTGTTTGGTGGGGGATGGGGGCGACTTTTTTGGTGGCGCATGCTGCCCTGATCCAACGATACAGGACAGCCTAATTGGGTTGCGCTCCCCGGGAAAGGGCTACTAGTTCGGACTGCAGGAGCGGATATTCTTATGCGTCCCTCAGTTTTTGCTTGAGCCATTTCATGCTTGCGCGATGGCCATTGTTCCCAACGAGCCAGTAACGGCACGGCTGATACAGCCGATCTACGGGATAAATCTTGAATGACTCTGCCAGATCGTCTCTGACAAAAAAGGCGTTAACGCCGCTCAGATTGCAACTCACCAAAGAGTACTTTCCCTGGAAGAGATTGACCCACGCCTGCAGTGTTGCACCGTAATAGTCGTCCTCTGCCCATTGGTGGTCGCCGACGTATGCCATCGCCAAATTTGTCGGAGGCGGGAACTTGCCGTTGTATTCAACGCAGATGATCTTGGGGGCGATCTCCTGGAGCGCGAGAGGCATCAGGTGTAAGTCATTGCCATCGAGATCGAACGAAAAGAAATCGATGTCAGCGGTGCCAAGGTGTTCGCGGAACTGCGCAACCAACGGCCTGACGGTTTCTTTCGTCACAAAAGCCTCGGTGACCAGAAGATGATCGCTCTTGAGGCTACCAAGCTGTTCCGCGATGAAGGCGATGTTGCGTGGATTGCCGTCTAGCCAGCCCCCACGATATCCATCCAGTAGCAACTGGTGTGTGTTGTTCTCAAGACCATTGCCGCACCCAATCTCGATGAACGTCCCCGACATCTCGGTCCGGCCTTTGATTCGCTCCAGACAGGCGCGGATGATTCCGTCCTCATCGCATTGGGCATAGCTGTTCCATCCCTGCAGAGCAATGTTGTCGGGCATCGTGCGCGCAAGTTCTGATCGAAGGCTCGCAAGCAACTGCGCTGAATCCTGCCAAGTGTGGCCGATGTTGCGATTTCCCTCGATATGGAGCGGTGCCGCAACGGTGTCGAGTCTCTTGGCGATATCAGCAAGACGGTCGGCTATCTGCGCCGACTGCATAGTTGCATCCGAGTTGGCACCGCGGGCTTCGACACGAGACTGCAGAACTACTTGCTGAAGCTGCGTCAACGTGTCCTGTTGCCGATTCAGGGCGGCTGTTGCTGACAGTACCGAACCATAGAGGCGGGCTAACTGGCGAAACGGGGTAAGCGACTTGAGCATGGGTCAACGGGCGATCAAATCTTGGATGGACGCGAGCCTGTCGCTGCCTTGCGGAATCGCCACGATGTTGATGAAACCCTGTGACGCTGGTGACATGCTGCTGTTCAGGCCATCGCGCACTCGCTGCTCCGTGAGCGCGTGCATCTTGGGCTGTTCCTCCGTGAGTTCGAACATCTGATATCCGAGGCCAACCAGGTCGTTCCACAGTGCCATGGGGTCGTCGCCTGAGCCGGTCAATCCGAAGGGCCAGAACTCCATAACGAGCACAGGCCTCCAGCCGCGAGCAAAGGTCGCACGCGCGCCGCGAAGAATTCGCGCCTCGGAGCCTTGGGTGTCGGACTTGACTACGTTTGGCAGCCGTGGTTCGTCAGACAGTATGGCGTCGAGAGTCGAGGTGCTTACGCTGATATATGGACGCTCGGTCCCGTCGTCGAAGATTCTGTGGTCACCGCGGTTCGCCGGATCGATATAGAGTTTCAATGTGCCTTCCGAGTCGCTGACCGCGGCGTGCCTCGGGAAAGTCTCTGTACCTTGGATCATCTCCATGTTGCGCGAGAGGATCTTGAAGTTATCGGGGTCGGGCTCGAAAGTCATGATGCGGCCTCTGGGCCCAATGGTCTTCGCTGCAACCACGCTATACCAGCCGATGTTGCCGCCGATGTCCAGCACATAGTCGCCTTCGCGGCAGAGGCGGCGCACCACTTCCGTTTCCAGCGGTTCCCAACTGCCCGTTTGCTCCAGTTGCGTGGAAATATAGGCATCGCCAGAGCGATGGATTTCGAAGGGGAAGGGGTCCATGCCCTGCACCCGGCTCTTGATCAGGAAAGGGCGACTTGCGTCGCTGGCAAGTTGAGTACGCAGATGGCCGACCAGGGTTTCGAGACGCTCCACTCGTACCGCCATGCTTGCGAGGTCGCGTGAGTTTGCGTCGAGCTGTTGGCGTACAGCAGGAGACTCTGCGACTACAGGCAAGGGCTCGGGGGTGGGAGCTGGTGAGGGTGCCGTTGCGGCTTGCTGGCTGATCCTCGCCAACGAATCAGAGATTGATAGCACAGCTGCATAAACGCGAGCGAGCTGGCGAAACGGGGTGTGTTGAGAGAGCATCGTTTTACTTCGTTACAGCGCCGATGGTAGGGCAGTTCGACGGGCCGGCATTTTCGCCACGGCGCACAGCAGGTGGTGGCCGGCTTCACTGCAGCGCGATCTCAGTGCCGTCGGCGGCCATCATGACGCCGGCGAGGCCTAAGAAGAGGCAAAGGGTCGCGACCGGAGTCGTTCCTCCGAAGCCGAGGAGCGTAGAGTGGCTCAGCCTGCTGCGGCTGCGCGCCCGACCTCGACCGGACCGCTGCCACTGTAGACCGTGGCGCCGTCCTTCAGGCACGTAACCGTCCAGCGCTCGGCACCGTGGCCAAGCGCGACCTTGTAGTCGCCCGGCGCCAGTGGCAAGGCGCGCTCCTCGCGCGCGGTGCTGCTGTACCAGGCCGGCGTGTAGATCGGTTGATTTCCGTAGGGACCCTGCTCATGGTCCTGGAGGACGGGGCTGTCGGAGTTGTTCAAGTTCTTGAAAAATGCACTCAAAACTGCCGCTGAGAACTCTGCTTGGCACATGTCCCGGTTGCTTTCGTGCGTATCGTATGTCCCGAGGAGAGCCGCCCATCCTTGAAGAACCAGAATGAGCCGCTGAGCCTATTTATTCGCACGGAGGTCTCATTTGCCCCTCGGTTGTTGGGGTTCTTGACCTTGTTGCTCAGTTCCCAGACGTCGCCACTGCTCGTGTTGCTCGGCGTTACGACGAAACCACTCTTTGTTTTGAGGTCGCGCCCGGACAAGAAGTGGTTCATGCTGGGGCCGGCGAGATCGATGTCTAACCATTCCCTTTCAGTCACGACCACTTCGACTGTTTCTGATATTGGATGCTCGTCACCGTCAATGATGGATATGCCATTGACAGAACAGCTCAGCTGGATCGGTGATGCGGGGGCCGCAACCGAGCCGAGCGTTGCGCCAAGGGTTAAGAGCGCAATGGCGCCTGCTTGTAAAGGGCTCATCATGAGAAGTGAAACGGTTGTGTGGGATGCGGCCTGTCGATTTTTTGGCCGCCGGCCAAGTATCCATGACTCTCCTGCCCAGATCGCCCGAACTTCGAAGTACGCCTCTTCGGTGTCGCCAAGATCCCGGCAGGCCGCCGTCCTAGTCGCGTCATACGCCTTAACCCAACGCGTAGCCAATACGACTTCTTGAGGCGGGGACTAGCCTATAAATAACGCAACGACGTAGTCTCGACATGAGAGCGGATGCAACCGTACCCACGCCATCGCTCACTATCGGTAATGCTTGTTCTATGAGCGCCACGATCGATGATGACGCGCAAAAGAAAAAACCTCCCAGTCTCTCGACGGGAGGTTTCTCTATTTGCGGAACACGTTCTGCGATTGCGGAACAGTGCTCTCTTAGAAATAGCGCGAGAACCGCGCAGTTCCTAGTGTTGGTGGTGGGCCCTGAGTGACTCGAACACTCGACCTACGGATTAAGAGTCCGCTGCTCTACCAACTGAGCTAAGAGCCCTTGCGTTGAAAACGTTTAGTGTTTTCTGGCAAGACCACGAGTATATCCCATAAATCGAGCTTGTCCAAAAAATTTGTGACTTGCAGCGTTAGGATTCGTCATCACCGATGGGGCAGGGCCCCTCAACCCAGGAGAACTTCGATGAGCGACGCCAGCACCACGCCACATATCTTGATCACCGGCGCTGCCGGCGCACTCGGCCGCGCGGTGGCCCAGCACTTCATCGACCAGGGGGCGCGCCTTGCGCTGGTCGATCACCACGCGGGTCGTCTGGCCGAGGTGTTTCCAGGGCTCGACAATTCGCAGCACCTGCTGCTGTCCGGCGACGTGACTTCCACGACCGAGATGGCCGCTCTTGCAGAGCAGGCGCTCAAGTCCTTCGGCCGCATCGACACGCTGGTGCACATCGCGGGTGGCTTCGAGATGGGGGAGGCGACCCACGCGCTCTCGCGCGCAAGCTGGGACCGCATGATGAATCTCAATGCCTGGTCGTTCGTCGCCGTGACGCAGGCGGTGCTGCCTTCGATGATCGGGCGTCGCTCCGGCAGCGTCATCGCCGTCACTGCGAAGGTCGCGGCGCGCGGCGTACCGGCCATGGCTGCGTACATCGCATCGAAGAGCGCATTGCAAAGGCTGGTGGAGGCCATGGCGGCCGAGGCGGCGTCGCATGGCGTCAACATCAACAGCGTGGCTCCCAGCGTGCTCGATACGCCCGCTAACCGGCAGGCGATGCCCGATGCGAACCCCGCCGAATGGGTGTCGACATCGGTCGCCGCGCAGACCATCGCTTTCCTCGCGTCGCCTGGCGCGGCAGCGCTGCATGGGCAGCATCTGACGCTCGATAGCTGAGCCAAAAGAGAAAAGGCCCTGGCGGATGCCAAGGCCTTTTCGGTGTCGGTTGGTGGAGAGGAGGAGGATCGAACTCCCGACCTCCGCATTGCGAACGCGGCGCTCTCCCAGCTGAGCTACCCCCCCAACGCAAGGCGAATTTTAACCAGAACTCCCGTTTTGGCGCATGCCGCCGTGCCAAGATGCGCGCCTCGTGAAACACGGAGCAAAGACTGCATGGCCTCGTTCGACCCCGCCTGGCTGGAAGGCATGTACAACAACCTCGCGCGGGTCAGGAGCCATCCCGCGTATTTCGAGCGCTGGGCGAAGGAATCGGCTGCGGCGCGCGAAGCTCTTCCGGCCCGCATCGACGTGCCCTACGGCCAGGGCGTGAACGAGACGCTCGACATTTTTCCCGCGCCGGTGCCCGATGCGCCGGTGCTGGTCTTCATCCACGGCGGCTACTGGCGCGCGATGGACAAGAAAGACCATTCCTTCATCGCCCCGGCTTTCAACGATCGCGGCATCTGCGTGGTGCAGCCCAACTACGCGCTGTGCCCCGGAACTTCTGAGCGGCCGGCCACGGTGCCCGGCATCATGCTGCAGATGGTGCGTGCGCTCGAATGGACGTGGCGCCACATTGCCGATCACGGCGGCGATCCGACGCGGATCACCGTCGCGGGACACTCGGCGGGGGGACACATGGCGGCGGCGCTGCTGGCCTGCGACTGGAAGGCAGTCGCCCCCGACCTGCCTGCGCATCTGGTGCGCAATGCGCTGTCGATCTCGGGCCTCTACGATCTCCGTCCGCTGCAGCGCACGCCGTTCCTCGAGAACACGCTCAAGCTGACCGACGCCGATGTACTGCGCGCCAGTCCTGCCTTGTGGCCGGCGCCGAAGCGCGGCCAGCTCTATGCGGTTGCCGGCGGCAGCGAAAGCGAGGAATTCATCCGCCACAACGCCATGATTCGCGACGCGTGGGGCCGCAACACCGTGCCGGTGTGCGAGGTGCTCCCAGGGCTCAACCACTTCGACGTGGTGGACGCGCTCGCCGATCCGGCGCATTCGCTGCACCGTCACGCGGTGCAGCTCCTGGAAGCCTGACGGGGGCAGTTACATCAGCAGGTGCTCGCCGGCGTTGTCGCCGCCGAGCGTCACGTAGTTGACCTTGCGGATGTCCATCAGCGCGCGGCCGCCCGCGTAGCTGATCGAGCTCTGGACGTCCTGCTCCATCTCGATCAGCGTATCGGCCAGCTTGCCCTTGATGGGTTCGAGGATGCGCTTGCCCTCGACGTGCTTGTATTCGCCCTTGTTGAAGTCGCTGGCCGAGCCGTAGTACTCCTTGAACAGCTTGCCTTCGACCTCGACGGTCTTGCCGGGCGATTCCTCGTGCCCCGCGAACAGCGAGCCGATCATGACCATCGACGCGCCGAATCGCACGCTCTTGGCGATGTCGCCGTGGTCGCGGATGCCGCCGTCGGCAATGATCGGCTTGGTCGCCACGCGGGCGCACCACTTGAGCGCCGACAGCTGCCAGCCGCCCGTGCCGAAGCCGGTCTTGAGCTTGGTGATGCAGACCTTGCCGGGGCCGATGCCGACCTTGGTCGCGTCGGCGCCCCAGTTCTCGAGGTCGATCACCGCCTCGGGCGTGCCGACGTTGCCGGCGATCACGAAGGTCTTCGGCAGCTTCTGCTTGAGGTAGCCGATCATGTTCTTCACGCTGTCGGCGTGGCCGTGCGCGATGTCGATCGTGACGTACTCGGGCACGAGGCCCTGGGCCACCAGCTGGTCGACGGTGTCGTAGTCCGCCTTCTTCACGCCCAGCGAGATGGAGGCGAACACGCCCTTGCCCTGCATGTCCTTGACGAACTTGACGTTGTCGAGGTCGAAGCGGTGCATCACGTAGAAGTAGCCGTTCTGCGCCAGCCACAGGCAGATCGACTCGTCCACCACCGTCTTCATGTTGGCGGGAACCACCGGCAGGCGGAAGCAGCGCTCGCCCAGCGTGACGCTGGTGTCGCACTCGGAACGGCTCTCCACGCGGCACTTGCGCGGGAGGAGGAGGATGTTGTCGTAATCGAAAATCTGCATGACCAGGCTCCTGGAAGGAATCGTTGAGGGGAACGAATGAGCGCTTGGTCCGGCCGGCTCCTGCAGTACGTTTCGCAAAGGAAACGCCCACAAAAAACCGGGCGCAAGAAACTTGGGCCCGGTGATTGATTTTACGCGGACTCGCGAAGTCAGGTCTTCCGCTTCTTCATATAACCCGCATACGCCGTGGTTTCTACAATCGGAGGATGTTGTTTAACGATCCCGCGGCCGACGCCAACCCCCCAGCGCTGCCGCTGCTCCAGAATCTGAACGCGGAGCAACTCGCCGCGGTCACGTTGCCAGAAGGCAACGCCCTCATCCTGGCAGGCGCCGGCTCCGGCAAGACGCGGGTGCTTACCACCCGCATTGCCTGGCTGCTGCAGACTGGCCAGGTTTCCGCTGGAGGCATCCTGGCCGTGACCTTCACCAACAAGGCCGCCAAGGAAATGATGACGCGCCTGACGGCGATGCTGCCCGTCAACGTGCGCGGCATGTGGATCGGCACCTTCCATGGCTTGTGCAACCGCCTGCTGCGTGCGCACTGGAAGCTCGCCAACCTGCCTTCCACCTTCCAGATCCTCGACACGCAGGACCAGCTCTCGGCCATCAAGCGCCTGATGAAGCAGTTCAACGTCGACGACGAACGCTTCCCCGCCAAGCAGACCCAGTGGTTCATCGCCGGCGCCAAGGAAGACGGCCTGCGCCCCGACGCCATTGAGGTGCGCAACGACGACGACCGCAAGAAGGTCGAGCTCTACCGCCTCTACGAAGAACAGTGCCAGCGCGAGGGCGTGGTCGACTTCGGCGAGCTCATGCTTCGCAGCTACGAGCTGCTTCGCGACAACGAACCGGTGCGCGAGCACTACCAGCGGCGCTTCCGCCACATCCTGATCGACGAGTTCCAGGACACCAACCGCCTGCAGTACGCGTGGATCAAGATGCTTGCGGGCAACACCGTCGAGGGCCGCTTCGTGCCGGGCGAGCACAACAGCGTGATCGCCGTGGGCGACGACGACCAGAGCATCTATGCCTTCCGCGGTGCGCGCGTGGGCAACATGACCGACTTCGTGCGCGAGTTCGACGTGCGCCACCAGATCAAGCTGGAGCAGAACTACCGCAGCTACAGCAACATCCTCGATTCCGCCAACGAGCTCATCGGCCACAACAAGAAGCGGCTGGGCAAGAACCTGCGCACCGACCAGGGCCCCGGCGAGCCCGTGCGCGTGTACGAGGCCCCCACCGACCTCGCGGAGGCGCAGTGGATGGTCGAGGAAATGCGCCAGCTGGTGCGCGACGGCTACGAGCGCAAGGAAATGGCCGTGCTCTACCGCAGCAATGCGCAGAGCCGGGTGCTCGAAACCGCGCTCTTCAACGCCTCGGTGCCGTACCGTGTGTACGGCGGCCTGCGCTTCTTCGAGCGCGCCGAAATCAAGCACGCGCTGGCCTACCTGCGCCTGCTGGAGAACAAGGACGACGACACCAGCTTTCTGCGCGTCGTCAACTTCCCGCCGCGCGGCATCGGCGCGCGCACGCTCGAAACCCTGCAGGACGCCGCGCGCGCGGCCAACCGTTCGCTGCACGACGCCGTGAGTGTGGTCGGCGGCAAGGCGGGTGCGAACCTCACGGGCTTCGTCGCCAAGATCGACGTGCTGCGCGAGCAGACCCAGGGCGCGAGCCTGCGCGAGATCATCGAACTGGTGCTCGACCACAGCGGGCTCGTCGAGCACTACAGGGCCGACCGCGAAGGCGCGGACCGCATCGAGAACCTGGAGGAACTGGTGAACGCGGCCGAGAGCTTCGTCACGCAGGAAGGCTTCGGCCGCGACGCTGTGGCGCTGCCGGTGGACGAACTACGCCAGTCGCCCGCGAGCCAGGGCCTGGACCCGAACCGCCCGGTGCTCGACGAGCCCCTGGCGCCCGACGCCGAGACCGGCGAAACGCTGAGTCCGCTGGCCGCCTTCCTCACGCATGCCGCGCTCGAATCGGGCGACAACCAGGCACAGGCGGGCCAGGACGCGGTGCAGCTCATGACCGTGCACGCCGCCAAGGGCCTGGAGTTCGACTGCGTGTTCATCACCGGCATGGAAGAGGGCCTGTTCCCCCACGAGAACTCGATGAGCGATTTCGAGGCGCTGGAGGAAGAGCGCCGGCTGATGTACGTGGCGATCACGCGTGCCCGCAAGCGCCTGTACCTGAGCCACTCGCAGACCCGCATGCTGCACGGCCAGACCCGCTACAACGTCAAGAGCCGTTTCTTCGACGAGCTGCCCGAAGGCGCCCTCAAGTGGCTCACGCCCAAGAACCAGGGCTTCGCGCCCTCGGCCTTCGGCTATGGCGGCGGGTATGGCAGTACCCGCGGCGGCTCAGGCGGATACGGTGGCGGTTATGGCGGCAGTTCGGGCGGAGGCCGCGACAAGGACACCTTCGCCAGCCCGCCCGTGCCACCGCAGAAGACCGCGCCTTCGCACGGCCTGCGCTCGGGCATGCAGGTGTTCCACAACAAGTTCGGCGAAGGCACCGTGACCGCGCTCGAGGGCACCGGCGACGATGCACGCGCTCAGGTCAAGTTCGCGCGCCACGGCGTGAAGTGGCTGGCGCTGTCGGTGGCCAAGCTCACGCCGATCTGATCCGGCGTCCGGCGGATAGCGGACGGCGGCAGTCAAGCTGCCGTGCCTGCCGCGGCGGAGGCGGCGATCAGTCGGGGTAGAAGGTGTCGCGGAAGGTGAACCAGTTCGACGCCTGGGTCATCGCCGCGAGCGTCAGCACGGTGCCGAGCATCAGCAGGTTGCCGGCCGTCATCGCGCCGGTGTCGGAGCCCAGCGAGCCCACGCCGATCACGATGGTGCCCACCAGCGCTGCTGCCAGCAGGCCGAGCAGCAGCACGCCGCACCACGCCAGCCAGTACAGCGCATAGGCGCCGAAGTTGCGGAACATCGCGACCAGGCTGAAGAAGATGCTCTTCACCGGCTCGACGCGGTGCCAGTGAACCAGCGCGGGCGCATGCCAGATGGCGGCGATCAGCGGCAGGGTGAGGCACATCTGCAGCAGGTTGGCCAGCTGGAAGCGGCTGCTTTCCATCACCTCCTTGGCAGGGGCCTCGCCGGCGAAGTAGCTGCGCATGAACTGGCCGCCATCGACGACCGCGGTCACGAAGACCGTCAGCAGGCAGTACACCGCCGAGATCACGCCGAGCACTGCCAGCGAGCGCCATTCCGCCCGCATGGCCCGCGCCACCGACAGGAACATGAGCGCGCCGGTCGGCTTCCTCGGGCCGGGCGTGCCGTCCGTTTCGGCAGCCTTGTCGCTGGCGGAGGCGTCGGCCACCGAGGCCGCGACCATGAAGCCCAGCGTGGAGAAGGGCAGCAGCACGAAGGGAAGGAACCTGCCGATGACCGGCAGCTGCGAGATCGTCGAGATCAGCGCCATGAACATCAGGAACAGCGACACGAAGGCCAGCGGCTGCCGCCAGAAGTTCTTGAGCCCTAGGCGGACCCATTCCACACCGGTTCGCGCCGGCACGAGGTTGAGTTTCATGTGTGCAGGTCAGGCAGCCAGCAGCGGCTCGAGGGCCTGCGCCATGGCATGCGGATGGGTGGCGCGCTCGCGCAGCACGCGCTCGAAGTGCGTGGGGTCATGGGGCTTGAGCATGCTCGCCTCGCGAGGCAGATGGAAGTCCCAGAGCCGCGAAATCCAGAAGCGCAGCGCCGCGGCGCGCAGCATCGCGGGCAGCAGGGCGCGCTCGGACGCGTTCAGCGCGCGCACGGACTCGTAGGCCGACAGCAGCGCATCGGCGCGTTCGGGATCGTGGCGGCCGGTGGGCAGGTCGATGGCCCAGTCGTTCAGGCACACGGCCAGGTCGAACAGCCAGGTGTCGGTGCCGGCGAAGTAGAAGTCGAACACGCCCGTCAGCCGCGGGGCGGCACCGGGCTCGCCGTCGGTCGCGAACATCACGTTGTCGCGGAACATGTCGGCGTGCACCGGGCCGCGCGGCAGCGCCGCATAGGCCGACGATTCTGCGATGTGATTCTGGTAGGCCAGCTCGGCGCGCAGCAGGTTCGCCTGCGATTCCTCGATGTACGGCAGCACCACCGGCACCGTCTCGTTCCACCAGGGCAGGCCGCGCAGGTTCGGCTGGATGCGGGGGTAGTCGCGCCCCGCGAGATGCATGCGCGCCAGCATCGAACCCAGTTCGGTGCAGTGCGCCGCGGTCGGGGCCAGCTCGCTGCGGCCCGAAAGCTTCTGCACCACCGCGGCCGGCTTGCCGGCGACGACGTGCAGCAGGTCGCAGGACGCGGCGGCCTCGGCGGGGGGCGTAGGCTGTCCCTTGCGGGCCTTGCCTGTCGTATCGGGCTCGGGTTGCGCCACCGGGGCAGGTACCGGCAGGCCGGCGTCCGCCAGATGCTTCATCAGGCAAAGGTAGTAGGGCAGCTGCTCGGCGCTCAGGCGCTCGAACAGTGTCAGCACGAACTCGCCGGACTCGGTGGTCGCGAAGTAGTTGGTGTTCTCGATGCCGCCCTCGATGCCGCGCAGCTCGCGCAGCGGGCCCAGCCCCAGGCTCTGGACGAGCGCGTCGGCCTCGCCGAAGCCGACTTCGGTAAAAACTGCCATGGCGGTACTCAGCGCCGCATTGCTGCCGCGAAAACCAGAACGGAAGGCCTCATTGCGGTCAGAACTTCAGCACGTTCCAGACACGGGGGCCGTTGGCGCCGGTTTCGCTCGAACCCTGGCGGCCGGTGGCGGCATCTGCCGGCAGCACCTCGTAGCCGGGCATGTTCGACTTGGGCTTGACGTTGATGCTCTGGGTGCGGCCGCCGTAGCGCACTTCGTCGACCGAGGCTCCGCTGTCCTCGGTGTGGATGTTCTCCACCTTCTGGTTGCGTCGGCCCTCGGCCTTGGCCTGCTCCTGATTTGGGAGCGCCTCGGCCGGAGCCGCCGCGGGGGCGGGCGTGGCCTGCTGCGCCTGCACGGCGGCAAAGGGGGTTGCGAAGGCCAGCGCCAGCAGGATGCGGCGGGCGACCAGGAGTGTGGAGCTAGGCATGCAAGCATTGTAGGCTCGCAGCCGCTTGCGGACCGTCGGTTGACACCTCGCGCCGTCGTGGTTCCGGGCGCCGGCGCGGGCACGGCAAAATGGCCCGATGACCGACAAGAAAACGCTGCTGCTCGTCGATGGCTCGAGCTACCTCTACCGCGCCTTCCACGCCATGCCCGACCTTCGGGCCGTGCCCGGCGACCCGAAGAGCCCGGCGACCGGCGCCATCCGGGGAATGATCAACATGATGACCGCGCTGCGCCGCGAGGTGCGCGCGGACTACGCCGCCTGCATCTTCGACGCGCCCGGCAAGACCTTCCGCGACGACTGGTACCCCGAGTACAAGGCCAACCGCTCGCCCATGCCCGACGACCTGCGCAGCCAGATCGAACCCATCCATGAAGTGGTGAAGCTGCTCGGCTGGCCCGTGCTCAGCGTGCCCGACGTGGAGGCCGACGACGTCATCGGCACGCTCGCCCGGATCGCCGCCTCGCAGGGCGTCGAGGTCATCGTCTCCAGCGGCGACAAGGACCTGAGCCAGTTGGTCGACGAGCACATCACCATCATCGACACGATGAACGGCAAGAAGCGCGACGTGGCCGGCGTCACGGCCGAGTTCGGCGTGCCGCCCAGCCTGATGATCGACTACCAGACGCTGGTGGGCGACTCGGTCGACAACGTGCCCGGCGTTCCCAAGGTCGGCCCCAAGACGGCCGCCAAGTGGCTGCTCGAATACGGCTCGCTCGACGCGCTGATCGAGCGCGCCGCCGAGGTGAAGGGCGCCGCGGGCGAGAACCTGCGCAACGCCCTCGGGCAGCTGCCGCTGAGCCGGCGCCTGGTGACCATCCGCACCGACTGCGACCTCGACGGCCACGTCACGGGCCTGCCCTCGCTCGAAGGCCTGCCGGTGGGCGCGCCGCAGACGGCCGAGCTGAAGCCCTTCTACGAGAAGTTCGGGTTCAAGAGCCTGGTCAAGGGGCTCGAGGCGCAGGCCGTGCCGCCCGAGCTGATCGAGGAAAACCTCAGGAAGAAGGCGGCTTCCGGCAAGGCCGATGCCGACCAGGGCGGCCTGTTCGACGAGCCTTCCGAGATGCAGGCGCTGGAGGCCGCCTCTCCCGCGAGCAACCTGAAGTACGAGACCATCACGACCTGGGAGCAGCTCGACGCCTGGCTCGCCAAGCTCGAGGCGGCGGATCTCGCCGCCATCGACACCGAGACCAACTCGCTCGACGAGATGGTCGCGCAGATCGTCGGCATCAGCTTCAGCGTCACCCCGGGCGAGGCCGCGTACATCCCGCTGATGCACAACTACCCCGATGCGCCGCAGCAGCTGCCCTTCGACGAGGTGCTCGCGAAACTCCGGCCCTGGCTGGAGAACGGCGCGAAGAAGAAGCTCGGCCAGCACATCAAGTACGACCGGCACGTGTTCGCCAACCATGGCATCGAGGTGCAGGGCTACGCGCACGACACCATGCTGCAGAGCTATGTGCTCGAGGTGCACAAGCCGCACGGCCTTTCGAGCCTCGCCGAGCGCCACCTGGGCCGCAGCGGCATCTCGTACGAAGACCTGTGCGGCAAGGGCGCGCACCAGATCCCGTTCAGCCAGGTCGACATCGCCAAGGCCGCCGAGTATTCGTGCGAGGACAGCGACCAGACGCTGGACGTGCACAACACGCTCTGGCCGCGCCTGCAGGCCGACGAGAAGCTGCTTTTCATCTACCAGCTCGAGATGGATTCGAGCGAGGCGCTCTACCGCGTGGAACGCAACGGCGTGCTGATCGACGCACCCACGCTGGCCGCGCAGAGCCACGAGCTCGGCAAGCGCATCATGGAGCTGGAGCAGGAGGCCTACGAGATCGCGGGCCAGCCCTTCAACCTCGGCTCGCCCAAGCAGATCGGGGAGATCTTCTTCACCAAGCTGGGCCTGCCCGTGGTCAAGAAGACGCCGAGCGGCGCGCCCAGCACCGACGAAGAGGTGCTCGAGAAGCTGGCCGAAGACTACCCGCTGCCGGCCAAGATCCTCGAGCACCGCAGCCTCTCCAAGCTCAAGGGCACCTACACCGACAAGCTCGGCCAGCTCGCCAACCCGCGTACCGGCCGAGTGCACACGCACTATGCGCAGGCGGTGGCCGTCACGGGCCGCCTGAGCAGCAACGACCCGAACCTGCAGAACATCCCGATCCGCACGCCCGAAGGCCGGCGCGTGCGCGAGGCCTTTGTGGCGCCGGCGGGCAGCGTGATCGCCAGCGCCGACTACTCGCAGATCGAGCTGCGCATCATGGCCCACATCAGCGGCGACGAATCGCTGCTGCGCGCGTTCACCGAAGGCATCGACGTGCACCGCGCGACGGCCGCCGAGGTGTTCGGCTCCACGCCCGACCAGGTGTCGAGCGAACAGCGCCGCTACGCCAAGGTCATCAACTTCGGCCTGATCTACGGCATGAGCAGCTTCGGGCTCGCCAAGAACCTGGGCATCGAGAACAAGGCTGCGGCCTCCTACATCGAGCGCTACTTCGCGCGCTATCCGGGCGTGAAGGCCTACATGGACGAGACCAAGGCGCTGGCCAAGGAGCAGGGCTACGTCGAGACCGTGTTCGGCCGGCGCCTGTACCTGCCCGAGATCAATTCGCCCAACGGCCCGCGCCGCGGCGGCGCCGAGCGCGCGGCCATCAACGCGCCGATGCAGGGCACCGCGGCCGACCTCATCAAGCTCAGCATGGTCAAGGTACAGAACGTGCTTGACGAGGAGAAGCGCGCCACGCGGATGATCATGCAGGTGCACGACGAACTGGTGTTCGAGGTGCCCGAGGCCGAGATCGAATGGGTGCGCACCGAGATCCCGCGCATCATGGCGGGCGTCGCCTCGCTGAAGGTGCCGCTGCTGGCCGAGATCGGCGTCGGTCCCAACTGGGACAAGGCGCACTGACGAGTCAGCGCGACGCGGCGCAAGTCGGCGCACAGGCAAGAAAAAGAAGACACAGCAGGGAACGGACAAGCACGCGGCAACCAGCCAGCCAGAGAAGAAAGAAACCACAGCACATGAAGAACCGATTCCCGCAACGCGGATTCCTGCTCGCCGCCGTCTGCGCCGCCTTCGTCGGCAGCGCTTTCGCGGCGCCCGATGCCAACGTCGCAGCGCTCGCGGCCAAGGAAAAGCCGGCCCTGCTCGACACGCTGAAGGAGCTGGTCTCCATCGAGTCCGGCAGCCGCGATCTCGACGGCCTCGAGAAGATCTCCGACCTCATCGCCGCGAAGTTCAAGGCGCTCGGCGGCGAGGTCGAGCTGATCGACCCCAGCGCGGACGCCTACCGCATGGAAGACACGCCCGAGAAGATCGGCCGCGTTGTGCGCGCCACCTTCAAGGGCACCGGCAAGAAGAAGATCCTGCTGATCGCGCACATGGACACGGTCTACACCGTGGGCATGATCAACAGGCAGCCCTTCCGCATCGACGGCGACAAGGCCTACGGCCTGGGCATCGCCGACGACAAGCAGGGCGTGGCCGTCATCACGCACATCGTGTCGATGCTGCAGGCGATGAAGTTCAAGGACTACGGCACCCTCACCGTGCTCATCAACGGCGACGAGGAGATCAGCTCGCCCGGCGCACGCGCGCTCATCACGCGCATGGGCGGCGAGCACGATGCGGTGCTGTCGTTCGAGGGCGCCTACGTCAAGGAGGACAAGCTCTCGCTCGCCACGGCCGGCATCGCCTCGGTCACGCTGAACGTCACCGGCAAGGCCTCGCATGCGGGCTCGGCGCCGGAGCTGGGCGTGAATGCGCTGTACGAGCTCTCGCACCAGATCCTGCAGATGCGCGACCTGTCCGACCCGGCCACGGGCCTGAAGATGAACTGGACCATCTCCAAGTCGGGCAGCAACCGCAACGTGATCCCGGCCAGCGCCACCGCGGGCGCCGACGTGCGCGTGCTCAAGGTGAGCGACTACGACCGCATCGAGCAGCAGGTGAACGAGCGGGTGAAGAAGCAGCTCATTCCCGAGGCCAAGGTGGAGCTGAAGTTCGAGCGGCGCCGTCCGCCGCTGGAAGCCACCGACGCCTCGCGCGCGCTGGCCCGGCACGCCCAGCAGATCTACAAGGACGAGCTCGGCCTGCCGCTGGGCGCGGACGACAAGGCCGCCGGCGGCGGCACCGACGCCGCCTTCGCCGCGCTGAAGACCAAGGCGCCGGTCATCGAGCGTTTCGGCCTGCAGGGCTTCGGCGCGCACTCGGCCGATGCCGAGTACGTGCTGATCAACTCGATCGAGCCGCGCCTCTACCTCGGCACGCGCATGGTGATGGACATCGCCCGCGGCAAGGCGCCAGTGGGCAACTGACCCCTTCGCTCGCGATGCGACTGCGCCACATCGAAGTCTTCAACGCGATCATGCTCACGGGCAGCGTGAGCGCGGCGGCGCGGCTCATCAACATCACGCAGCCGGCGGTGAGCCGCACGCTGCAGCATGCCGAGCTGCAGCTGGGCTTTCCGCTGTTCCAGCGCGCCAAGGGCCGGCTCACGCCGACCACCGAGGCGCTCACGCTGTATCCGCACATCGAGCGGCTCTTCGCGCAGCTCGACGAGGTGCAGCGGCTCGCCTCCAACCTGCGCACCGCGGGCGACACGGGCGAACTGCGCATCCTGAGCGTGCTGGCGCTGAGCTACGACATCCTGCCGCGCGCGCTCAAGGCATTCCGGGAGAAGCATCCGGGCTATGCGATCACGGTGGAGTCGCTGCATTCGCCGCAGATCATGTCGGCGCTGCTGCTGCAGGAGGCCGACGTGGGCTTCGCATTCAGCCCGGCGGTGCATCCTTCGCTCACGCAGGAGACGCTGGCCGACAGCCGCATGGTGTGCATCGCGCCCACGGGCATGCTGCCGCGGGCGCTGGTGCGCAACGGCTCGGTTGCGCTGCACGACCTCGTGGACCGGCCGGTGATCGGCCTGGACAGCCGCGACCCCGTGGGCACCAGCCTGAGCCAGGCCTGCCGGCAGGCGGGCGTGGGCTTCCAGCAGGCGGTGGTGACGGTGCAGACCTACCACGCGGCATTGGCCATGGCGCACCATGGCATCGGCATTGCGCTGGTCGACGGCTGCACCGCGCGCTCGGCCGACCGCGAGAAGGTCGACGTGTTGACGCTGGAGCCGCACATCCCGGTGCCGATCCGCGCTCTGCGCTTCGCGGCGCGACCCGATTCGGTGGCGGTGCGCGGCATCACCCGCTGCATGCAGCAGGCGATCCAGGAAACGATCTAGGGCCTAGGCTCCCAAGGCCTGCGCGACGCGCAGCGCCGAACCGAAGGCCAGCGTGAAGCCCAGTGCGCCGTGGCCGGTGTTGAACAGCATGTTCGAAGGTGCGCCGTCCAGCCGGCCGATGATCGGCAGGCCCTTGGGTGTGGCGGGGCGCATGCCGGTCCACGGGTGCAGCTCTTCGAGCCGGCTCGCATGCGGGAAGAGGGCGCGCGTGGCGGCCGCCAGCGTCTCGATGCGCGTGGCCGGAATGCTCGCGTCGTGCCCCACCAGTTCGGCCATGCCCGCCACCCGAAGGCGCGAGCCGATGCGCGCGAACACCACCTTGCGCGCACTGTCGGTCACGTTCACGCGCGGGGCGGCGCCGGGGGCAGGGTCGACCTCCACCGTGATGCTGTAGCCCTTGAGCGGATACACCGGCAGGTAGGCTCCGAGCGCGCGCCCCAGCTTGTGCGAGGCCGAGCCCAGCGCCATCACGAAGGCATCGGCTTCCACGTCTCCATTGCCGGTGCGCACCGCGGCGACGCGGCTTGCGCTGCGCACGAAGCTGCTCACCTCCGTGCCGGAGATGAAGCGCACGCCGCGCTCGGCCAGGGCCTTCGCCAGCTCGGTGCAGACCTTGAGGCAGTCGGCCGCGCATTCGCTCGGCGTGTAGACGGCGCCTGCCATCCTGTCGCGGTAGCCGGCGAGCGCAGGCTCGATCGCAATGCATTCCTCGGGCGTCACCAGCCGCTGCTCGCTGCCCATGGTGCGCTGCAGTTCGAGCTGCGCTCGCGCGCTTTCGAGCGATGCTGTGCTGGCGTAGAGCACCAGCTTGCCGGTGGCGGAGAAATCGCAGTCGGGCGAGAGTTCGGCGCGCATGGCCTCGAACTCGATGCGGCTCGATGCGGCCAGCTCCAGCAGCCGCGCGGTGGTTTCGCGCGAAGTGCGCGCGTTGCAGGCTGCGAGAAACTCCATGCCCCAGCGCCATTGAAGCGGATCGAGCTGCGGGCGCAGCTTCAGCGGCGAGCTGGGCGACAGCAGCAGCTTGGGCAGCTGCCTCCAGATCGACGGATCGGCCAGCGGCTGCACGTAGGAATAGCTCAGCTGCGCGCCATTGCCGCCGCTGGCGCCCGAGCCGGGGGCGGCGCGGTCGATCACGGTGACTTGATGGCCCTGGCGTTCGAGCTGCCAGGCGGTCGCCAGGCCCACGATGCCGGCGCCGAGCACACACACATGCATGGGGCAGCTTTCCGGAGATGAGTCGAGAACAGTGAACGCGACTGTAGGCGCGCGCGGCCGGCGCCGGAAATGCCAAAAGCGCCCCCGCCCATAACCTTTGGGCATGGCCCGGCCTGCTATTGGAATTTGTCGTTTCATTTGTCCCCTTCCTACACTGGCCGCCTGTTCAGTTCAACCGTATGAGGGCCCGAATGAAACGCTCCGTCCTGATGGCCTCCGTGGCCTCCATCGCTGCCTCGCTGCTCTTCGCCTCCACGGGCGCCCAGGCTGCCGACACGCTCGCCAAGATCGCGCAGTCCGGCAAGATCACGCTGGCCTACCGTGAATCGTCGGTGCCCTTCAGCTACCTCGAAGGGCCCGGCAAGCCGATCGGGATGGCGGTCGATCTTTCCAACGCCGTGGTCGAGGCGGTGAAGAAGAAGCTGAACAAGCCCGACCTGCAGGTGGCGCTGATGCCCGTGACCTCGCAGAACCGCATTCCCCTGATCACCAACGGCACCATCGACCTGGAGTGCGGCTCCACCACCAACAACACCGCACGCGGCAAGGAAGTGGCCTTCGCCATCAACCACTTCTATACCGGCACTCGCCTGCTCGTGAAGAAGTCGTCCAACATCAAGAACTACGCCGACCTCGCGAAGAAGACCATCGCCAGCACCACGGGCACCACCAATGTGCTGGTCATGCGCAAGTACAACATCGAGAAGAACCTCGGCATGGACATCGTGCTCGGCAAGGACCATGCCGACGCGTTCCTGCTGCTCGAGAGCGACCGTGTCGTGGCCTTCGCCATGGACGACATCCTGCTGTACGGCCTGATCGCCAACGCCAAGACGCCGGGCGACTACGAGGTGGTGGGCGACTCGCTGCAGGTGGAGCCCTACGCCTGCATGCTGCCGAAGGACGACCCTGCCTTCAAGAAGCTGGTGGACGACACCTTCGCGGGCCTGATGAAGAGCGGCGAGTTCGAGAAGCTCTACAACAAGTGGTTCATGCAGCCGATCCCCCCGAAGAACGTGCCGCTGAACCTGCCGATGAGCCCGCAGCTGAAGGAAAACCTCAAGGCCCTCAGCGACAAGCCCGCGACTTGAGTCCACCCCCGGGCTGCGCGCACTTCGCGTCGCGCACGCCTTCCCCCTTCCGGGGGCAATACCAGCGGGCCGGCGAAGCCGGTTCCGCGGTATTCCTGAAACAGAGATAGAGACAGAGAGATCATGAGTTCGACCAACGTCGTCGGCATTCTTGGCGGCATGGGCCCGGCGGCCGGCGCCGACTTCGTGCGGCTGTTCGTGCAGGCCTGCGCGCAGCAGCTGCGCGCGCGCGGCGAACCGGTGCGCGACCAGTCCTTTCCCGAGCACTGGCTGGCCCAGGTGCCGGTTCCCGACCGCACCGACGCGCTGGCTTCTCCCGAACAGGGCGCGCACCAGCCGCTGGAGCCGATGCTGCAGGCGCTGGGCCGCCTCGCCGCGCTCGGCAGCCGTGCCGTGGCCATCGCCTGCAACACGGCCCATGCCTGGCACGCGAGCCTTCAGGAGCGCTTTCCGCAGGTCGAGCTGCTGCACATGGCGCGCGAGACGGCGCAGCACCTGGCCCGCCAGGGCGCGACCGGCGTGGCGCTGATGGCCACCGAGGGCACCTACCGCGTGCGGCTCTACGAGCAGGCGCTGGCCGAGGCCGGACTGGGCTGCCACATCCCTTTGCCCGATGAGCGCCAGGCCATCACGCGAGGCATCTTCGACGGCGTGAAGGCCGGCAACATGCTGCTGGCCGAGCAATGCTTCTCGGAGGTCGCGCTGAGGCTGGCCGAGCGGCACGGCCCGGTCTCCATCATCATGGGCTGCACCGAGGTGCCGCTGGGCCTGCAGGGTTCGGCCGCGGTGGCAGGGCTCGACCTGGTCGACCCGGCGCAGGTGCTCGCGGCGGCGCTGGCCCGGCGGGCCTACGGGGCGCGCCAACCCCATTGAAGTTTGGGGGGCATAGGGGCAGCGGCCGATTTCGCCTACATTGCGGCGTGCGTTTTTCCACAACGCCACGTCCCTTGTCCGACGATCCAACCGGAGCCCGATACATGCCTCTCGACGACGACAGCCGTTCCGACTTCGATTCGCTTCGCCCCGGCGACAGCACCGAGCAGGGTGCCACGCGCCGCACCGCCCTCAAGGCCGCCATCGGCGTGGGCTATGCCGCAGCCGTGATGCCGGTGAGGGCGCAGACCGCCATCAGCACCCCGGCCGACGGCCTGAAGGCCGGCCCCATCAAGTACGCCGTCGGGGACTTCGAGGTGCCCGCCTATGCGGCGGCGCCCGCCGGCAAGACCGGCCTGCCGGTGATCCTGGTGATCCAGGAGATCTTCGGCGTGCACGAATACATCGCCGACACCTGCCGCCGCTTCGCCAAGCTCGGCTACCTGGCCATCGCCCCCGAGCTGTATGCGCGCCAGGGCGACCCGCGCGGCTACACCGACATCCCGAAGCTGCAGGCCGACATCGTCTCCAAGGTGCCCGACGCGCAGGTCATGGCCGACCTCGACGGCGCACTGGCCTATGCCAAGGCCAACGGCGGCGACACCAGCAAGGCCGGCATCACCGGCTTCTGCTGGGGCGGACGCATCGTCTGGCTCTATGCGGCCACCGGCAAGGTCAAGGCGGGCGTGGCCTGGTATGGCCGCCTGGTCGGCCAGGCCAGCGAGCTGACGCCGAAGCACCCGGTCGATGTCGCCGCCAGCCTGCAGGCGCCGGTGCTCGGCCTCTATGGCGGAAAAGACCAGGGCATCCCCCTTGACACGGTTGATAAGATGAAAGCAGCTCTGGCAACCGGAACCCCGGCGGCCAAGGCCTCGAACTTCGTCGTGTATCCCGAAGCGGGCCACGCGTTCCATGCCGACTACCGACCCAGCTATGTGAAGAGCGCGGCGGAAGACGGCTGGCAGCGTGCCACGGCCTGGTTCAAAGCCAACGGCGTCGCCTGAAGACGGCGCCCGTCAGCCAACCCCGCCGAAGGCCGTCCTCGTGACGGCCTTTCTCTTTTTATGATCGGTATGCGGCCCCGGAAAAGTTCCAGCGGCCGTCTTTCTTGCGCAAGCAGCTATGAATTTGATAGTCATCATCGCGGCGACCCTGGTTGCCGGTATCGGAAGCGTGTGGGTCGCGGCCCTGCTGTTGAAGGTGGGGGTGCGCAGCGGCTCGGGCGGCGTGAACCCGCAGCACCTGTTGAGCTTGGCGGCCGGCGCGCTGCTCGCCACCGCGTTCATGCACTTGCTGCCCGAGGCATTCGAAAGCCGCATCGAGCCCGGACTGCTGTTCGGCGTGCTGCTGTTCGGGCTGGTGTTCTTCTTCCTGCTCGACAAGGCGGAGCTGTGGCACCACGGGCACGAGCACCATCATGGCGAAGAGAAGAAGGGCGCGGCAGACGGCCACGATCACCACCACCACGGGCACGACCATTCCCACGGCCATGTCCATGCACACGACCATGACCACAGCCACGGCCCCCGCACGGGCGGCTGGGCCGTGCTCACCGGCGACAGCGTGCACTGCTTCGGCGACGGCATCCTGATCGCCTCCGCCTTCACCGCCGACCTGCGCCTGGGCATCGTGGCCGCGCTCGCGGTGCTGGCGCACGAGATCCCGCACCACATCGGCGACCTCGTCGTGCTGCGACAGAGTTCCGCCAACCAGCGCGCGGCGCTGGTGAAGGTGTCGCTCGCCGGCACCATGACCGCGCTGGGCGGCATCGTGGGCTGGTGGCTGGTCGACCAGCTGCACGGCCTGCTGCCGTACTTCCTGGTGCTGGCTGGCAGCAGCTTCGTCTACGTGGCGCTGGCCGACCTGATTCCGCAGTTGCAGAAGCGCCTGCCCGCGCGCCAGACCGCCGCGCAGATCCTTTGGCTGGTGGCGGGCATTGCGCTGGTCACGCTGGTCAGCCGTCTCGCGCATGGCGAGCACGGGCACGAGCACGGCCATGACGACCCCGGCCACGGGGAGCATGGCCACGTGCACAAGGACTGATCTTCAGGCCGGCGCGCGAAACTTTCCGACACCGACACCTCGCGCCGGATGATCCGCAACGGCCCAAACAGGCGCACCATAGGGGGCCTGTCAGAAACAAGCCGAGGAACAGATCATGAACGCCACCGCGCGATCCGCTTCACCCGCCGAAGACGATGAGGACGACCTGCCCGTCGACGACTTCGAGGAGCCCGACACCGACGTGGGCGACGATCTCTCGGAGGAAACGGGCATCGATCTTTCCGATGCGAGCGAACTCGACGCGGACAACGTGCCGGCCGATGAGGAATTCGACCGCGTGATGAACGCGCCCGATTGAAGGGCTCGCCCGGCTTCGCGAACTTTCACTTTCCTTGTGTCGCTGCGGGCTCCAGGGCATCCCGCAGAGGGGCTGCTCGCTAGCGCCGCGTGATCACCTGCCCGTTGCGCGCCCCGCAGTGCGCTCCGTTGCGCCATGTCAGCGCGCCATTCACGATCACCGCATCGATGCCTTCGGCCGGCTGCATCGGTGATTCGTAGTTCGCGGTGTCGCGCACCGTCGCGGCATCGAAGATCACCACGTCGGCGTGGTGGCCCGGCTTCAGCGTGCCGCGCTCGTGCAGGCCGAAGTTGCGTGCGGTGAGCCCTGTCATCTTCCATACCGCCGTCTCCAGCGGGAACAGGCCGACGTCGCGGCTGTAGTGCCCCAGCACGCGCGGGAAGGTGCCCCACAGGCGCGGGTGCGGCTTGTCGCCCAGCGGGATGCCGTCGGAGCCGATCATGGTCTCGTCGAAGGCGAGGATGCGCTGCACGTCGTCCTCGTCCATCATGAAGTAGATCGCGCTGCCGGGCTGCAGCCGCTTCGCCGCCTCTTCGCCCGACACGCCCCATTCGGCCGCGATGTCCTTCAGGTCGCGGCCCGCGCATTCGGGGTGCGGCACGCTCGAGGCGATGAGCACGCGGCCTTCCATCATCCCGCGGTCGGTGCGGATCATGGTGGAGCCGGCGGTGTAGGGGTAGCAGTCGAGCCCGATGCACTGGTGCTTCATCGCTTCCTCGATGAAGGGCAGCGTGACCTTCGTCTTGCCGAAGTTGCGCGTGTTCTGCACCTTGTGGTGCGACACCACCACCGGAATGCCCAGCGCGCGCCCGATGTGGAAGGTTTCCTCCAGCGACTCCATCACGCGGTCGCTCTCGTCGCGCATGTGCGTCACGTAAAGCGCCTTGCGCGAAGTGAGCGGGCGGCCGACCTCGATGATCTCCTCGGTCGTCGCCTTCACCGCCGGCGGGTAGAAGGTGCCGGTCGACAGGCCGATGGCGCCGGCCTGCATCGCTTCCTCGACCATCGCCTGCATGGCCTTGATCTCGGCTTCGTTCGCCGGTCGGTCGAGGTCGGACATGGCGACCGCGCGCAATGTCGAATGGCCCACCATCGCAGCGACGTTCACCGACGAAGGCGTGGCGCGCAGCGCATCGAGGTACGCGGCGAAGCTGGTGAAGCGGCCTTCTGCGGGCGAATCGAGCAGGCTCAGCGGCATCGGCAGGTCCATGTCGGCGCGCAGCGGCGCGGCGCTGATGCCGCAGTTGCCCGCCACCACGGTCGTCACGCCCTGCGACACCTTGAACGGCATCTGCGCCTGAGACAGCACCGCCTGGTCGTCGTGCGTGTGCGAATCGATGAAGCCCGGCGCGACGATGCGGCCGCAGGCGTCGATCGTCTGTTCCGCCGTGTGGCCCGCGAGCTTGCCGATGGCGACGATGCGGTCGCCGACGATGCCGACGTCGGCGTCGAAGCGCGGAGCCTTGGTGCCGTCGATCACGGTGCCGCCGCGGATCAGCAGTTCGTAGTGGGGGAGCTTGTCGGACACGGGGGAATCCTTTCTTTCGAGTTTCTTGTCTCTCTTCAGCGGAAATGGCAGGCGACCAGATGGCTTCCGTTCGCGGACGACGAAGGCCGCTCGCCGAGCTCCGGCGCCTTCTCCTTGCACACGGCCTGCGCCATCGGGCAGCGGGTGTGGAAGCGGCAGCCCGAGGGCGGGTTGGCCGGGCTCGGCGGATCGCCCTGCAGCAGCATGCGGCGCGCCGGCGTGCGCGGGTTGGGCACCGGCACGGCCGACAGAAGAATCTCGGTGTACGGATGCAGCGGCGCCGAGAACAGCGTGTCGCGGTCGGCGATCTCGACGATGTGGCCGAGGTACATCACGGCGACGCGGTGGCTGATGTGCCGCACCACCGCGAGGTCGTGCGCGACGAAGAGGTACGCGATGCCGAACTCGGCCTGCAGGTCCATCAGCAGGTTGACCACCTGCGCCTGCACCGACACGTCGAGCGCCGACACCGGCTCGTCGCACACGATCAGCTTCGGGTTCAGCGCCAGCGCCCGCGCGATGCCCAGGCGCTGCCGCTGCCCACCCGAGAACTCGTGCGGAAACTTCTTCGCCGCCTCGGGCCGCAGCCCCACGCGCGAGAACAGCCACTGCACGCGTTCGCGCCGCTCGGCGGCCGCGCCCATGCCGAAGTTGCGCAGCGGTTCCGCCACGATGTCTCCGGCCGTCAGCCGCGGATTCAGCGAGGCATACGGGTCCTGGAAGATGATCTGCAAATCGCGCCGGCGCATGCGCATGTCCTCGGCCGAGAGCGACAGCAGCTCCCGGCCTTCGAGCTGCACCGAGCCCGAGGTCGGCTCGACCAGCCGCATCACCGACTTGGCCGTGGTCGTCTTGCCGCAGCCCGATTCGCCGACCAGCGACAGTGTCTCGCCGCGCGCGACGTCGAAGGAGACGCCGTTCACCGCCTGGATCGACGGCCTGGCCGGCCGCAGCCAGCGCTTGGGCGTGGTGTAGTGCTTGCGCAGGTCACGCACCTTCAGCAAGGGCGTTGCAGCGGTTGTCGTCATGCGGCGATCTCCTCGGCACCGGCCCAGTTCTCCTCGACGGCGAAGCAGGCCACCACGTGGTCGCCGCCTTGCTGCGTCAGCCGCGGCGTTTCGGCGCGGCAGCGTTCGCGCGCCTGGCTGCAGCGTGCCGCGAAGGCGCAGCCTCGGCCCAGCTCGTGCGCGGCCGGCACCAGCCCCGGAATCTCGGTAAGCCGCGTGCTCGCGGTATTCATGGCGGGCATCGAGGCCATCAGTGCACGGGTGTAGGGGTGCAGCGGGCGGTCGAACAGATCGACCACGTCGGCTTCCTCGACCTTCTTCCCGGCGTACATGACGACCACGCGGTCGCAGCTCTCGGCGACCACGCCGAGGTCGTGCGTGATCATCACCACGCCCATGCCCAGTTCCTTCTGCAGCCGCTTGATGAGGTCGAGGATCTGGGCCTGGATGGTCACGTCCAGCGCGGTCGTCGGCTCGTCGGCGATCAGCACCTCGGGGTTGCAGGCCAGGGCCAGCGCGATCATCACGCGCTGGCGCATGCCGCCGGAGAGCTGGTGCGGGTACTCGTTCACGCGGCGCTCGGGCTCGGGAATCTGCACCACGCGCAGCATCTCGACCGCGCGCTTCATCGCGTCGGCGCGGCTGGCCTTCTGGTGCAGCTGCACTGTCTCCGCGATCTGCCGGCCCACGGTGAGCACCGGGTTCAGCGAGGTCATCGGCTCCTGGAAGATCATCGAGATGCGGTTGCCGCGGATCTGGCGCATCTCGCGCTCGCTCAGCCGCATCAGGTCGGTGCCGCGCAGCCGCACGGCGCCCATGTGACGGCCGGGCGGCGTGGGCACCAGCCGCAGGATCGACAGGGCGGTGACGCTCTTGCCGCAGCCCGACTCGCCGACCACGCCGAGCGTGCGGCCAGCGCGCACCGTATAGGAAACGCCGTCGACCGAGCGCACCACGCCCGCGAGAGTGTGGAAGTGCGTGCGCAGGTTGTCGACTTCGAGCAGCGGCTCGCCGGGTGCGAGCGCGGTGTGGGACATGGGGATCGTCATGGCCTGCCGTCCTTCACAGTTGCCGTGCCAGGCGCGGGTCCAGCGCGTCGCGCAGGCCGTCGCCCAGCAGGTTGATGGCCAGCACCGTGGCCGCCAGCAGCAGGCCCGGGTACAGGATGATGTGGAACGCCACCGCCACGAAGTTGCGGCCCTCGGCCATCATGTTGCCCCAGCTCGGCGTCTGCGAAGGCACGCCCACGCCGAGGAAGGACAGCGCAGCCTCCGTCAGCACGGCGGCGGCGGCCACGAAGGTGGCCTGCACGATCAGCGGCGCCACGGTGTTCGGCAGCACGTGGCGCACCAGGATCACCGGAAGGCGCGTGCCCACCGCATGCGCGGCCTCCACGAAGAGCTGCTCGCGCAGGGTGAGCGCCAGCGAGCGCACCAGCCGCACCACGCGCGGAATCTCCGGCACCGTGATGGCGACGATCACCGTCGTCAGGCTGGCGCGGGTCACGGCCATCAGCGCGATCGCCAGCAGGATGCCCGGGATGGCCATGAGCCCGTCCATCACCCGCATGATCGGCCCGTCCGCCCATCGCACGAAGCCCGCCACCAGCCCCAGCGCGACGCCGAGGAAGGTGGCCAGCAGCGCCACCGAGGCGCCGACGATCATCGACACCCGTCCGCCCCACACGGCGCGGCTGAACACGTCGCGCCCCAGCGCGTCGGTGCCGAACCAGTGCTCGGCCGAGGGCAGCTGCATGCGCGCGAGCGGGTCGATGTCCTGCGGGTCGTGCGTGGCGATCCACGGCGCTGCGATGGAAAGCGCCGCCACCGCGATCAGCAGCAGCGCGCCGACGATCAGCGTCGGGTGCTTGCGCAGCCAGCGCAGGCGCGGCGGAACGAAGGGTGCCTCGGCCGGCGGCGCGACTTCGGCTTGGGCAGGCGTCGCGGGCACGTCGATGTCGCTCATGGGAAGTACGGAGGACATTGCGGGTTCAGTACTGGATTCGCGGATCGAAGAGCCGGTAGCTCAGGTCGATCAGCAGGTTGATCAGCACGTACACGCCCGCCGACAGCAGCAGCACGCTCTGGATCACGGGGTAGTCGTGCCGCTGCACCGAGTCGATCACCAGCCGGCCCACGCCGGGAATGGCGAACACCGTCTCGGTGACCACCACGCCGCCGATCAGCAGCGCGATGCCCGCGCCCACGGTGGTGGCGATGGGAATGGCCGCGTTGCGCAGCGCATGGCCCAGCACCGGCAGCACGCCCAGGCCCTTGGCGCGCGCGGTGCGGATGTAGTCCTCGTGCAGCACTTCGAGCACGGTGGCGCGCGTCATGCGCGTCACCAGCGCGATGTAGACCAGGGCCAGGTTCACGCAGGGCAGCACCAGCGAGCGCAGCCACTCGCCCGGGCCCTCGGCGAAACGCACGTAGCCCTGCACCGGAAACCACGGCAGCTGGATCGCGAAGCTGTAGACCAGCAGGTAGCCCACCAGGAAGACGGGTACCGAGAAGGCCAGCACCGCGAAGAGCATCACCAGCCGGTCGATCCAGCTGCCCGCGCGGTAGGCCGCGAGCGTACCCAGCGGCACCGACACCACGAGCGTGATGAGCATGGTCAGCGCGGCGATCGACACCGTGGGTTCCAGCCGCTGGCCCAGCAGCTGCGTCACCGGCATCTGCGTGAAGATCGACGTGCCGAGGTCGCCGGTGAAGAGCTTGCCGATCCACAGCCCGAACTGCTGCCACAGCGGCAGGTTCAAGCCGAGCGCGGCGCGCAGCTTCTCGATGTCTTCGGTGGTGGCGAGGTCGCCCGCGATGAGTGCGGCCGGGTCGCCCGGCGAGAGGTGGATCAGCAGGAACACCACCACGGCCACCACCGCCATGACGGGCAGGGTCGCGATGAAGCGTCGAACGATGTAGCCCATGGCGGTGTCCTTCCGGCCCTTACTGCCTGTCGAGCGCCCAGACCGTCGGCATGCCGGACCAGAGCTTGTCCAGGCCCTTCAGGCTGGTGCGCGCTGCGAAGGCGGCCGAGTACTGGCCGGCGTTGATGTACGGCACGGCCTCGTAGGCGCGGGCCTGGAAGGCGTCGAGCAGTTCCTTGCGCTTGGCGGGCACGGTCTCCTTCAGCCAGGCGGTGCGCAGGTCGTCGAGCTGCTTGTCGCAGGGCCAGCCGGGCAGGGTGTTGCCGCAGGCTGCGCTCAGGTAGGCGTTGCTGATGGGCGAGTTGGCGTCGAACTCGCCGGCCACGGTGACGTAGATGTTCCAGCCGCCGGCGTCGGGTGCATCGCGCTTGGCGCGGCGCGCGCCGATGGAAGCCCAGTCCATGGTCTGGGCATCGACGTTCAGGCCGATGCTCTTCATGGTCTGCGCAGCCATCAGCGCCTCGGCGTTCAGGTAGGGCACGTCGCTGGGTACCAGCAGCACCACCTTCTCGCCCTTGTAGCCGGCGTCGGCGAGCATCTTCTTGGCCTTGGCGACATCGGCCTTGCGGTAGGGCTCGGCGCCGGCCGCGGTGTCGTTGGGACTGCCGCAGATGAAATAGGTGGCGCAGTAGGCCATGCGCATGTCCAGCGGGAAGCCCATGGCCGCCATGAAGCGCTCCTGGCTCACGGCCTGCAGCAGTGCCTGGCGCACCTTCGGGTTGTTGAAGGGCGGATGCAGCTGGTTCATCACCAGGAAGCCCTGGTAGGCGCCGCCGGAGCCGATCTTCACGCCCGTGTCGGTGCGCAGCGGCGCGATGTAGTCGGGCGGCAGCTGCTCGATGATGTCGACCTCGCCGCGCTTGAGGGCCGCCACCGCGCTGTTGGCGTCGGGCAGGTAGAGCCACTCGACGCGGTCGAAGTTGCTCTTCTTGCTGCCGGCCAGGCCGCTCGGCGGTTCGCTGCGCGCCACGTAGTTGGGGTTGCGCACGAACACGGCCTTGTTGCCCGGCACCCATTCGTCGCGCTTGAACACGTACGGGCCGGAGCCCAGCACTTCGGTCAGCGGCGCGGTGGCCGGCAGCTTCGCCAGCCGCTCGGGCAGCACCACCGGCGGAAAGCCCGAGGGCTTGGCCAGCGCGTCGAGCACCATGCCGAAGGGTTCGGCGAGCGTGAGCGTGAAGGTGCGCGCGTCCGTCGCCTTCCACTCGGCGCCGCTGGCCGCCATGGCGCGGCCGAGGCTGTCGCGCGCGGCCCAGCGCTGCAGCGACGCGACCGCGTCGGCCGAGGTGACTGCGCTGCCGTCGGAGAACTTGAGGTTGGGGCGCAGCGTGAAGCTCCACTGCTTGCCGTCCTTCGAGGCGGTGTACTTCTCCACCATCTGCGGCTGCGGCTTGCCGTTCGCGTCCTGCGCGAAGAGCGTGTCGTACACCATGTAGCCGAAGTTGCGCGAGATGTAGGCGGTGGTGAAGGTCGGGTCGAGGATCTTCAGGTCGGCATGCGCCACCACCTTCAGCGTCTTGGGCTGCGGCGTCTGGGCATGCGCGGGAAGGCTCGCCGCGAAGGCGGTGGAAAGGGCCAGGGCGGCGAGAGCGCCAAGCGTCCGTCGTTTCATCGTCGGTTCTCCGGTGAGGGAAGGCAGCAGGAAAGGAAGGCGAGAGAAGGAGGCCTCAGGCCGCGACGCCGATCGGCCACTTCGGCAGGCGGGCCTTGCGATAGGGCAGCGTGCTCAGGTCGAGCGTGACGGCGCCCGGCGCGCCCGCATAGATGACGTGCTTCGCCACCTTGGAGTACGACGCGTAGAAATGCTGCGACGACTTCACGACGATGATCTTCTTCGCTGAGAGGTCGCAACCGAGCTGCGTGAACAGGTCGGTGCCCATCGCCTGGTTGCGCAGCGTGATCAGCACGATCTCGATGCCGTTGGCCTCGACGAGCGCGCTGTCGCCCATCAGCGTGGGCGTGCCGGCCAGGCCGGTCATCACCAGGTCGTGCTTGAGCGCCTTCACGGTGCATTCGAGGTCGAGCGGGTCGCCGGACAGGGGGCTGATCTTGCCGCCGATGCGCATCGGCAGCTTCGCGCCCACGCCGGCGTCGAAGGCGATGCGCACCGCGATCGGGTCCCACAGCGGGCCCAGCGCCGCGTTGGCGATGCCGCGTTCGACCATGCGTCGCAGGATGAATGTGGAGTCGCTCGCGGCGCCGCCGCCGGGGTTGTCGGCACCGTCGGAGATCACCACCGGGCCGCCGTCGAAGGCCAGGGCCTCGTCGAGCGATGCATCGATGCCGGGGTAGTTCACGGTGAGGCCGTCGCGCATCGCGATGACCTCGTCGGCGAGCTGGCGCGCCAGCATGTCGGCCTTGGCCTTGTCGCCGTCGGTGTAGACCAGCACCTTGGTGCCCATCTCGGGCACGTCGCCCCAAGAGAACCCGTGCGTGAGCGATATAGAGAGCACGCCGTCCTTGCCCTCGAGCGACTGCATGCGCTCGACGAAGCCGCGCGCCGGTTGGCGCGAGGTGTGGACGGTGACGATCATTTCGCAGTCGACCACCGCCGCCACCGGACGCACCTTGCCCTCGACCGCGGCGGCGCAGATGTCGACCAGCTCCAGCCCGCGTTCGAGCACGTCGGTGTGCGGGTACTCCTTGAAGGAGATCATGACGTCGGCGTTGGAGATCATCTCGGGCGTGAGGTGGTTGTGCGGATCGAGCTCCGCGCCGATCACCACGTCGGGCCCGACGATCTGCCGCACGCGCGCCAGCAGGTCGCCTTCGCAGTCGTCGTAGCCGTCGGCGACCATCGCGCCGTGCAGGCCGAGCAGCACCATGTCGACCGGCAGCACGGCGCGCAGGTCGTTCAGCAGCTCGTCGCGCAGCGTCTCGTAGGCGTGGCGCGTGGTGGTGCCGCTGGGCTGCGCGCCGGCCACCATGCCTTCGAACAGCGTCCAGCCCTTGTCGGCGCCGCGCATGCGGGCGGCCCACAGCGGGCCCGAGAAGAGCGTCATCGCCTCGGGGTGCTTGCCGGCGGGGAAGTAGCCGCGGTCCTTGAAGGAGGCGAGACCCGTCGGCATCGGGCCGAAGGTGTTGGTTTCGGTGGCCAGGGAAGCACTGAAGACGCGCATGGTCGGACCTCGTGGAGTGTTTGTGTGGTTGTTGTGAGAAGCAGGCCGGGCTCAGCCCGCGGCCGCACGCAGCCGCTGCGGACCCAGCATTTCCGCCGTGAGCCCGAAGGAGGCGATGCGCTCCGGCAGCGGCAGCCCGCGCGCGAGCGCGGCGCAGGCCTCGCCCATGGCGGCCGAGGTCTGGATGCCGTAGCCGCCCTGTGCCGCGACCCAGAAGAAGCCGGGCACGCCGGGCTCGAAGCCGCCGACCAGGTCGCCGTCGGGCACGAAGGAGCGCAGGCCGGCCCAGGTGCGCGTGGGGCGGCGGATGGAGAGCGTGGTCGCCTCCTCGATGCGGTGCATGGCGATGGCGATGTCCATCTCCTCGGGCTGCACGTCCTGCGGCTCGACCGGGTCGGCATTGGCCGGCGAGCCCAGCAGCATGCCGGCGTCGGGCTTGATGTACCAGCCTTCGTCGGCGCCGAACACCATCGGCCAGTGCGCCACGCTCTGGCCTTCGGGCGGAGCGAAGATGAAGGCGGAGCGCCGGCGCGGCTCGATGCCCAGCGGAGGCACGCCGGCCATGCGGGCGATGGTGTCGACCCATGCGCCGGCGGCGTTGAGAACCACGGGCGCTTCGTAGACTGAGCCGCCGGCTTCGACGCGCCAGCGCTCGCCGACGCGCTCGATGGCCGTCACGCCCGCATCGCACACCAGCCTGCCGCCTGCGCGGCGCATGCCGCGCAGGTAGCCCTGGTGGATGGCGTGCACGTCCATGTCGGCGGCGTCGGGCTCGTACACGGCGCCCAGTACCTGTTCGGGGCGCAGCGCGGGCACCATCTCGCGCGCCTGCTCGCCGCTCAGGCGGGAGGCGCCGGTGTCCATGGCGCGCAGCACTTCCCAGTGGGCTTCGAGCTCGGCCATGTGTTCTGCGCCCGCGACCATCATCGCGCCGCGCGGCGTGAGCAGCGGATGCTCGCTGAAGCCTTCGGGCGGGTGTTCGAGGAAAGCGCGGCTCGCCATGGTGAGGGCGCGCACCTGCGCTGTGCCGTAGCTTTCCATGAAGAGGGCGGCGGATCGGCCGGTGGAGTGGTAGCCCGGTTGCGATTCGCGTTCGAGAAGGATCACGCGTGCGTGCGGAGCGAGCCAGTGGGCCACCGAGGCCCCGGCGATGCCGCCGCCGATCACGAGGAAGTCAGCCACGACGGGCTCTGCAGTGCTTGAAGTCATCGACGAAAAGTGTAGGAACAATTTTGCGGATACGCAAATTGATTCGGTAGCTCCAAGGGGAAACCATGATGCACCGACCTGGTGAAATTTGCGTTCGCGCAATTTGCGTATACGCAACTTCCGGGCCTGCCCCGCGCGGGTCGGCATGGATGAGGCGCGCCCCGGCTGGCAGAATTGCCGGCACCACAAGAGAAAGCCAAGCGTGAATCCACACACAGGGACCAAGACGGGGACGAAGCCCAGGGAAGAGCCGCCCACGCTGGACCGCGCCACCTTCGGCAACCGCCTGCGCAGCGCGCGCAAGCGTTTCGGCTGGACGCTGGCGCAACTGGCGGAGCGCTCGGGCGTATCGATCACCACCATCTCGCGCGCCGAGCGTGGCCAGCTCGCGCTGGGCTACGAGAACTTCACCGCGCTGGGCCGCGCGCTCGAGATGGACATGAACGCGATGTTCGCCGGCGCAGGCGTCAAGCCCGCGCAGCTCGACGGGCCGGTGGTCACCCGCTCCGGCAAGGGCGTGGTCTACAAGGGGCTTTCCATCGCCTACGAATTCCTCGGCACCACCGCGGCCGGCAAGCAGATGAGCCCCATCGTCGGCACGGTGCACGCGCGCAAGATCCACGGTCCGGAAGACTTCGTGCGGCATGGCGGGGAGGAGTTCGCCTATGTGCTGTCGGGCGAGATCGAGGTGCACTTCGACAACGGCGAGGTGGTGCGCATGGCCAAGGGCGACTCGCTCTACTTCGACAGCCGCCTGGGCCACGCGTACATCAGCGTGAGCCGGCAGCTCGCGCGCATCGTGGGCATGACCATCGGCGAGAGCGGGCACATGCAGTCGGCGCGGGAGGGAGAGGAGCGCCCCATGCCGGCACCAGCCGCCCGGAAGGGCGAGGAGCCCGTTGCGTCGGCGCTGCCCGCGAAGGTGTCGAAGGGGCAGTCGAAGCCCTCGCGGAAAGCCGCGGCGGCAAAGAGCGCGTAGCTCCCCTGCGCCGTGTCTCCGATTTGCTCGCCGTGCGGGGCCGCATGGCTATGCTGTGCGCCGTCATCCACTCCAGAGAAAAAACCATGACCTCGCGTCTGCCGTCATTCCCGCTTCGCTCCATGGCACTGGCCTGCGGCCTTGCGCTCGGTGCCGTCGCCGGCGCCCACGCGGCCCCCGATGCGAAGCTGCTCGCTGCCGCCGAGAAGGCGCAGCCCGCGGTGATCGACAACCTCAAGGAGATGGTGCTGATCGAATCGGGCAGCCTCAACGTCGACGGCCTGCTCAAGATGGCCGACGTGGTCGAAGGGCGCCTGAAGGCTGCCGGCTTCAAGACCGAGCGCCGCAAGGCCACGGCCGGCGCGGGTGCCGACATCGTGATCGGCACGCTCAAGGGCACGGGCAAGCGCAAGATCATGCTGCAGGGCCACATGGACACGGTGTACGCGCCGGGCATTCTCAACAGCCAGCCCTACAAGATCGACGGCAACCGCATCTACGGCCCCGGCATCGCCGACGACAAGGGCGGCCTCGCGGTCATGCTGGCTTCGCTGAAGATCCTGGCCGACGCCGGCTGGCGCGACTACGACACGCTCACCGTGCTGATGAACCCCGACGAGGAAGTGGGCTCGGTCGGCTCCGGCGAGCTGATCGCGACCATCGCCGACCAGCACGACACGGTGCTGTCGTTCGAGCCGACGGTGGCGAAGTCGGTGGTCAAGGGCGAATCGCTGCTGCTCGGCGCGGCCGGCATCGCCACCGCCACGCTCGAGGTGAAGGGCCGCGCGTCGCACGCCGGCGCGGCGCCCGAGCTGGGCCGCAACGCGCTGTACGAGCTCTCGTACCAGATGCTGCAGACCAAGGATCTCGCCAAGGACATTCCGGGCGTTACGCTCAACTGGACCGTGGCACGCGCCACCGGCCCGCTCAACCAGATCACCGAGAAGGCGCAGGCGCAGGGCGACGTCCGCATCACCCAGCCCGGTGCCGAGAAGAAGCTGGCCGAGGCGCTGCAGGCGAAGATCGCATCGGGCAAGCTGATCCCCGACACCGAGACCACGGTGAAGGTGGAGGTGGGCCGACCGGCCTTCATCGCGGGCGACAAGGGCCGCGCGCTGGCCGAGAAGGCGCAGGCCATCTACAAGGAAATCGACCGCGAACTCGCGCTGACGCCGATGACCGGCGGCGGCACCGACGCGGGCTATGCAGGCCGCTCGGGCAAGGCCACGGTGGTCGAGAGCTTCGGCCTCGCGGGCTTCGGCTATCACGCACGCGACGAGTACATCGAAGCCGATTCGATCGTGCCGCGCATCTACCTCGTCACGCGGCTGCTGACGGAGATCGGCAAGAACTGAGGTTGAAGGGAAGCGGCGCCGCCGCGACGTTTCCGTCGCGGCGGGGCGCGGGCGTCGCTGCGCCCGTTACTGCTGCCTCGGGTCCCCGGGGCGATGCTGCTGGTGCTGCTGGCGTTCCGCCGCAGCGGCTGCCATGCGTTGCTGTTGTTGCTGCTGAGCCTGCTGCTGCTGGTGCGCCATCTGCTGGGCCTGCTGCTGCGCGCGAGCCTGTTGCTGCTGCATCTGCTGCTGGCGCTGTTGCTGCATGGCCTGCATCTGCTGTTGTTGCTGCTGCTGCACGCGTGCGGCCTGCTGCTGTGCCTGTTGTTGGGCCTGTTGTTGAGCCTGCTGCTGGCGGCGCATCTGCTCCTGCTGGGCCATCTGCTGTTGCTGCTGTCGGGCCTGCTGTTGCTGCATCGCCTGCTGGCGCTGAATCTGCTCCTGCTGTCGCTGGGCCTGCTGCTGAGCACGCGCCTGTTGGTCGGCCTGTTGCTGGCGACGCATCTGCTCCTGCTGCGACTGCTCCCTGCGTGACTGGTCGAGCTGGGCCTGCTGCTGGCGTCGCTGTTCCTGAGCTGCCTGCTGTTGCTGGCGCTGCTGCTGTTGCTGTTGCTGTTGCTGTTGCTGTTGCTGAGCGAGCTGTGCCTGCTGCTGGGCTTGCTGTTGCTGCGGCGGGGGCTGCATCAGGCCCCGAGCCTGGCGTGCCTGCTGGTCGCGCGCCTGCTGCTGGGCCTGCTGTTGAGCCTGTTGCTGCCGGCGCATCTGCTCCTGCTGCGCGATCTGTTGCTGCTGGCGGGCCTGGTTCTGGGCCTGCTGTTGCTGCTGCATGGCCTGCTGGCGCTGAGCCTGTTCCTGTTGCCGCTGCTGGGCCTGCTGTTGGGCTCGCGCCTGCTGCTGTTGTTGCTGAGCCTGCGCGAACGCGGCCTGCTGCTGGACGCGCTGTTGCTGTTGTTGTTGCTGCTGTGCCTGCTGCGCTTGTTGAGCCTGTTGCTGGGCGAAGAGGGCCCGCTGCTGCTGTTGCTGCACCTGCTGCATCGCGCCCGGGTTCGCCGCGAAATTGGCAGGCGCTCCAGGGGGCAGTACGCCGCGCGGTCCGGCATTGTTGTTGTAGACGTTGACGTTGCGCACGTTGTTGACCACGGTGGTCGAGCGCGAGATGTAGGTGCTGTTGTTGTAGACCACCGCAGGCCGTGCGAAGGCCGGCTGCGGGCCGGGGCCACGGTCGCGATCGCGCCAGCGCGGAGCGCCCCAGTTCATGTTCCACGAATGCCAGCCCCAGTCGTGGCGCTCCAGTGCCGCGCCCACGATCACACCGGCACCGAACGCGAGCGCGCCTGCCGCCAGCACCTGGCCGCCGCTGTAGCCCGGCGACGACACCACCTGCACCGGAGGTGCGTAGGCGTAACCCGGATACACCGGCTGCGGCTCGCCGTAGATCACCTGCGGGTCATAGGCGGGCACGTACACCACGTCGGGCTGCACGGGCTCGATGGTGATGAACTGCTGCGGCGGTTCGACCACGACGGGGCCCGCATACACGGGCTGCACGTCGGGGGCCGGCGCGTAGTTCGGTGGCGGCGCGGCTGTGACCACGCGCAGCTTGTCGTTGTTCTTGAGGCGGCCGGCCTTGGCGGCGCGCTGGCGCATGACCTGGATCGCGTTCATCACGTCGGCCGGGTCGTTGTAGTAGGCCTGGCCGAGTGCCTGTGTCCACGGAATGTTGCCGGCCATCTGGTCGACCACGGGACGGAATGCGGTGAGCGACTTCACGCTCGGGTCCCAGGGCTGCTGGTTGGCCGCGTCGGCCAGCGGGCCGGCCTTGAGGTTGCGGTTCTGCGCGAGCCATTCGTGCGCCGCGGTGATCTGGTCGGGGTAGGTGGCGCCGGCCAGGATCTGCGCGACCAGCTTGTCGGGGTACAGCGCGATGGGCGCGACCAGCTGGTAGAGCTGCTCGGCGCTGGGTGGTGTGTAGGCGGCCTGCACGGGTGCGGCGGCAGGGGCCTGCTGCTGCGTCTGCGGCACCGACGGTGGCGGGATGGAGCCCGCAGGGTCCTGCGTCGATGCGAGAGGGGCGGGGGTGCTGGTGGGAGCCTTGTCGCAGCCTGCGAGGACGAGGGCACTGATGCACAGCGAGATCGTCAACAGCCGCGGGGCGGTAGAGAGGTTTTTTGTCATCTGGATTTCCATGAAGACGCCCGGGGGCATACCCGGACTTCTTCAACGGAACTCGGCATCAAGCGATGACAGAGCTTGCGCCGCGGATGCAACGGTCTGTGTCGGTTCCGTGCCGCCAAGCCTGTCGGCGCAGAACCACACGGCGCGGAGGCCGCGGCCTTACTTCGAGCCGCCGGTGTACTTGGTGACGGTGGCCGCGCTCACGTGGTAGCCGCTCACGCCCATCATCGAATCGTTGCGCAGGGTCTGCAGCTTGCCGGTGACCCATACCGTGTCCATTGCGCGGAACTTGGCACCCTTCTGCGGCACCACGTGCAGGATCTGGTTGGCAGGCGGCGGCGGCGTGTGGATGCAGGCGCCGAAGTAGGGCACCAGCAGGAATTCGGTGACCTCGCCCTTGGCTTCCTCGAGCGGCACGATGAAGCCGGGGATCTTGATCTCCGCGCCGTTCATCGCCGGATTGGTCGGTGCGTTGTTCGACACCTCCTGCATCTTCATGAGCAGCTCGTTGGCGCGCGGGTCGCCGTCGTCGAGCGCGCTCAGGTCCATGCCCTTGAACTCCTTGGCCGGGTCCCAGTCCTTGGGCACCAGCTCTTCCCAGGTGATCTGGCGCGGCTGGCCCGGTGCGGCCTTGGAGGCCGCTGCGGGAGAAGCCTTGCCGCCCAGCGGATTGGCGGCGGTGGTGTCCTTGGGGGCGGGTTCGGCGGCCCAGGCAGCGGCCGCGAGGCCGGCACCTGCGATCAGCATCGAAAGCCGAGTGAAAGCTTTGCTCGTGGACAAGGTCTTCTGTGCGATGGGCATGGTTCAAATCCTCGGTGAGAGGCCGTCTGCAAGAGAGAGTCGATAGGCGCGGATGCCGGGCAAGAGGCTTGCCAGCCAACCGGCGGCCAGCAGGCTCGCCATCAGCAGCCATTCGTTCAGTGTAGGTTCGGAAAGGCTCAATGTCAGCCCGAACTGCGACTGCAGCCATGGCGAGAGCAGGGCGATGCCGAGCACCGCCATCACCACGCCCAGCACCACGCCGAGCACGGTGACCAGCGCACCCTCGAGGGCAAGCAGCGCCAGCACATGGCGCAGGCCCGCGCCCACCGCGCGCAGCACCGCGAGTTCGCGGCGCCGCTCGTTGAGGCCCGCCATCACCACCGACACCAGCCCCGCGAGGCTCACCAGCGCGACCAGTGCCGACATCAGCAGCAGCGCGTTCTCGCCGACGCCGATCACGCTCCACAGCTCGTCGAGCGCCACGCCGGGCAGGATGGCCATCAGCGGCTCGCCGGTGTAGGTCGAGATCCAGCGCTGCACGCCGAACACGGCAGCGCGGTTCTTCAGGCCCACCAGCACGGCCGTCACGTTCTTGGGCGTGAGGTCGAACTTGCGCACCTGCTCGGGCGAGATGTGCACGCCCGGCATCGGCGCGCCGCCCACCCATTCGAGGTGGATGGCTTCCATGGCCGCGAGGCCGATGTGCACCGTGCGGTCGACCGGCGTGCCCGTGCGCGCGAGCACGCCGACCACGGTGAAGGGCTTGTCCGCATGCTCGGCCACGTTGAGCTCGCCGCTGCCGTGCGCGAGCGTGATCTTCTGGCCCACGTGGTAGTTGAGCTTGTCGGCCACCTCGGCGCCGACCACCGCGTCGAAGAGCTCGCTGAAGGGCTTGCCCTCGCGCAGCTTCAGCGTCTGCCTGTCGCCGTAGCGGAAGCGGGTGAAGTAGTCGGTGGAGGTGGCCAGCACCGAGAAGCCACGATGCGAATCACCCAGCGACAGCGGCACCACCCAGTCGACGCCCGGGTGCGACGAGAGCGCCTGCACGCTCTTCCAAGAGATGTTGTTGGTGGCCGCGCCGATGCGGAACACCGAGTAAAGCAGCAGCTGAGTGGAGCCCGTGCGCGCGCCCACGATCAGGTCGGTGCCCGATACGGACGATGCGAAGTTCTCGCGCAGCTCGGTGCGGATGCGTTCCACGCCCAGCAGCAGGAAGGTGGACAGCGCGATGGAGAACACCGTCAGCGCGAGCGTGAAGCGCCGGTTCCAGGCGCTGCGCCATGCAATGGAAAAGAGTGCCTTCATTGGCAGGCCTCCGCGCGTCGCGCCGCGGTATTCGTCTTGGGAGCGGCCCGGCGGCTCATGCGTCCACCGCCACCGCGCTGGTCGCCGCGCGGTTGATCTCGGGCAGCAGCACATGCCGCGCGAAGCGTTGGGCGATGCGCTGGTCGTGGCTCACGAACACGAGCGCGCTGTGGTGCTCCGCGCAGGCCGTCAGCAGCACGTCGAGGAAGGCCTCGCGCCGGTCTTCGTCGAGCGCGGAGGTGGGTTCGTCGGCGATCACCACTTCGGGCTGGCCGATGAGCGCGCGTGCCGCGGCCACGCGCTGCTGCTGACCCACGGAGAGCTGCAGCGCCTGGCGGTTCCACAGGTTGCGGTCCAGGCCCATCTGGTCGAGCAGGTGCTCGGCCTCGCCGCGCGAGCTGCCGTTGCGCGACGCATTGGCCTCGCGCCGCTGCGAGAAGCGGCAGGGCAGCAGCACGTTGTCGATCACGCTCAGGTACGGCAGCAGGTTGAACTGCTGGAAGATGTAGCCCACGTGCGCCACGCGGCTGCGGTCGCGCTGCGTGCCCGAGAGCTTCGACCAGTCGTGGCCCAGCAGCGTGACGCGGCCTTCGTCGGCCACCAGCACGCCGGCCAGCAGCGACAGCAGCGTGCTCTTGCCGCAGCCGCTCGGCCCGTGCAGGAACACCGATTCGCCGGCCGTGATGCGGAAGGCCTCGATGTCGATGCAGGGGGTCTTAGCCGATGGCCATGTGAAGCGCAGCGCCTCGGCTGCGAGCACGACGCGCAGGGCCGGCGCGGCCGGCAAGGCCTGCGCCTGTGGATGGGCGCTCACGGTGTCACTTGCCCCAGCTCAGGCGCGCGGGCTGCGAGGCCTGGGCGCCGGCGGGGCGCTTGAGCTGGCGCTTGAACTGGCCCTGCGCGGTGGCGATCTGCGAGTCGATCTGGCGCAGGCCCTTGAAGGCGCCGAACAGGTTCAGGTCGATGAACTTCGCGGCGGCTGCGTTGGTGCAGTTGAAGGAGAAGGTGGCGTCGAGGTCGGCGTGGCCGACGGGCTCGTTGGGGTCGGGGTTGCCGAGGCCCAGCGCGCCGGAGCGCAGGTCGACCGGGCCCAGCTTGCAGTTGGCGGCGGGGTCGACGACGAAGAGCTTGTCGGCCGCACGCAACTGGGCGACCGCGTCTTCCACGATCTTCTTCTCGGCGTCGGTCTTGGGGGCGCGTTCGAATCCGACGATGTTGTCCAGCGGCGATTCCATGTCGATCACCACCGTGGGGCCGTCGACGGCCACGTCGAGCTTGAGCTGGCCGTGCACGTGGGCGTGCTGCTGCTGGGCCTGGGCGGTGAGGAAGGGGGCTGCCGCGAACATCGCGGCGGCTGCGATTGCGAGACCGGTGGTACGTCGGAGTCGGATGTGCTTCATGGTTCGGCGCCTTGCCGGGTCGGCAGCCCCGGCGTGTTGCTCCATTCGCTCCAGCTGCCGGCATAGAGCGCGGTCGTCCCGAATCCCGCGATCTGCATGGCGAGCAGGTTGGGCACGGCGCTCACGCCACTGCCGCACTGGTGGACGACGGTCGCCGCGTCGCGTCCCGCGAGCAGCGCTTCGAACTCGGCACGCAATTGCGATGCCGGCTTGAACCTGCCGTCGGGACCGATGTTGTCGGCGAAAGGCCGGTTGAGGGCCCCGGGGATGTGACCGGCGATCGGGTCCAGAGGTTCCACCTCGCCACGGTAACGTGCACCGGCGCGTGCGTCGATCAGGTTCTGGTCAGGCTGGCCGAGGCGGCGCAACACCGTTTCAGTGGTGACCAGCTTCGCGATGGGCTGGCCCGCGACGAAGTTCGACTGGAAGCGCGCGGGCTCCTCGCGGCTCGTGACTTCGCCGCCTGCGGCCTGCCATGCCTGCAGTCCGCCGTCGAGCACGGCCACCGCATCGTGGCCCATCCACTTGAGCATCCACCACAGGCGGCCGCAGTAGTTGGCGCCGTTGCGGTCGTACACCACCGCCTGCATGTCGTTGGCGAAGCCGACGCTGGAGAGCCAGGCGGCGAACTTCTCGCGGCTGGGCAGCGGATGGCGCCCGCCCGATGCGGGCACGCCGTCCTCCTGCGCCACGACGACTTCGCCATGCGCGCCTGGGGCGCCGTGCTTCGCGCTGAGGTCGGTGTCGAGGTTGGCGTAGAGCGCGCCCGGAATGTGCGCGGCCGCATATTGCTGCGCGCCGGCTTTGGGCTTCATGAGGTCGAAGCTGCAGTCGAACACCATGAAAGGCTTGCCGCTGGCCTGCAGCTGCTGCAGTTGTTCGACGGAGATGAGGGTGTCGTACATGGCGCTTGCTCCTTCGGGAATCTGGAAATGCACGCTGCGCGCGTCAGTGTTCCTCGGCCGGGGCCTTGGGCACGGCCCGTTGTCGCAACACGGTTGCAGCAATGCCGCTCGCGATGATAAGGGTCATGCCGGCCCAGCCGGCCGCGTCGATGCGGTCGTCGAACAGCACCACGCTGTAGAAGGCCGCGAACACGATGCCCGAATACTGCAGGTTCGCGACCACCAGCGTGCCGGCCTGCGTCTTCGCGGTGGCGTAGGCGCGCGTCATGCACAGCTGGCCGAGCGCGGCGAGCAGGCCGATGGGCAGCAGCCACAGTGCGTGCTGCCAGGTCCAGGAGCCGCCGCCCGAGAAACCGGTGACCGCCGTGGCGATGCCGCCGGCCACCGCAGAGCCGACCGCGAAGTAGAAGACGGTGCGCAGCTCGGGCTCCCCGATGCGCGAGAGCGCCACCACCTGCATGTAGGCGAAGGCGGCCGTCAGGCCCGAAAGAAGCCCCAGCAGGCCCGCGAAGCCCTCGTTGCCGTTCACCGTGGGCTTGAGCATGAGCACCACGCCCACGAAGCCCGCGAGCACCGTCATCGCCAGCGCGCCCTGCAGCGGCGGGCGCTCCACGCGGCCGTCGCGTCCGGGCACCGGCACCCAGGCCAGCAGCGCGCCGCCGACCAGGAAGGCCGCGACCCACACGCTGCTCATGTAGTTGAGCGTGACGGCGGTGGCCAGCGGCATGTGGGCGATGGCATAGAACCACGCGCCGAGCGAGACCACGCCGATCGTGCTGCGCCACGCGTGCATGCCCGGGTACCTCGTGCCCAGCGGCACGCCGCGGTTGCGCGCCAGCAGCCACAGGAACACGATGCCGATCAGGCCGCGCCCGAGCACCATCTCGCCGCTGTTGAACCACGCCGAGGCGACCTTCACGACCACGCTCATCGTCGCGAACAGGAAGGCACCCAGCACCATCCAGAGCGCTTGCACTATTGGTTCTCCCCCAGGCTTCGCGCACTTCGTGTCGCTTCTCCCGCCCCCTCGCCGGGGGCAACACCGCAGGCCCGGCAAAGCCGGTTCCTCGGTGTTCCCAGAACACCCGTGGATGCCGCGTTCATCGGCTCAGGCGTTCTGCATCGCGGCGCGGTACCACTCGTGGAACTGCTGCATGCCGTCTTCCATCGGGCTCTGGTAGGGACCGGTCTCGTTGTCGCCGCGCAGCATCAGCGCGCGGCGGCCGGCATCCATACGCTCGGCGATCTCGTCGTCTTCCACGCAGGTCTCCATGTAGGCGGCCTGCTGGGCCTCGACGAACTCGCGCTCGAAGGCGACGATTTCCTCGGGATAGAAGAACTCGACCATGTTGAGCGTCTTCGTCGGGCTCACGGGGTGCAGTGTCGACACCGTGAGCACGTGCGGATACCACTCGACCATGACGTGCGGGTAGTAGGTCAGCCAGATGGCGCCGTACTTCGGCGGCTTGCCCTCGCGGTACTTGAGCAGCTGCTCCTGCCACTTCTGGTAGACGGGGCTTCCGGCGCGGCCCAGGCGGTTGGCCACGCCCACCGTCTGCACCGAATAGCGCGGCTTGAACTCCCAGCGCAGGTCGTCGCAGGTGACGAAGCTTCCCAGGCCGGGGTGGAACGGGCCGACGTGGTAGTCCTCGAGGTAGACCTCGATGAAGGTCTTCCAGTTGTAGTTGCACTCGTGCAGCTCGACGCGGTCGAGCGCGTAGCCGCTGAAGTCCAGGTCGGCCTGCGGGCCGAGGCCGGCCATGTCGGCCGCCACGTCGGGGCCGCAGCCGTCTGCGTTCTTCTCGAACAGCAGGCCGTTCCACTCGGTGAGCGGGTAGTTGTGCAGGTTCAGGCAGGGGTCCTGCTGGAAGTGGGGGGCGCCGATCAGCGTGCCGGTGGTGCGCGGGTCGGCCGCGGCGTAGGTCCAGCGGTGCAGCGGGCAGACGATGTTGCCGCCCGACTGGCTCTCGAGCTTGCCGCGGCCCTGCAGGATCAGGGCCTGGCGGTGGCGGCAGACGTTGGAAATCAGTTCCACGCCCTTGGGCGTGTGGACGAGTGCACGGCCCTGGTGTTCCTGGGGCAGGGTGTGGAAGTCGCCCATCTCGGGCACGGCCAGGCGATGGCCGACATAGCGGGGCCCTCGCGAGAAAAGGTTCTGCATCTCGCGGGCGAAGAGCGCCTCGTCGAAATACGCGGAAACTGGAAGTTGGCTCGCGGCCTGCTGCAGTTGAAGACTTAAATCAGACATGGAGGACCTGACCAAGCTCCCCACAGGGAGGAAAGGAAGAAAAAGAACGGAAGGCGCCGCCGCAAGAGGTGGCTGGGCGGCCCGAAGCGGTGTTGAACGTCGTCAACGAGAGAAGTTCGCATTGTACCCGGGGGGCGCTCGGGGTTCCCCCGAGGCTTTTCATGCCATTTCGCGATGTGCGATGGGCCTTTCGCCATGGGAAGCGCGAAAGGCGCCGCGGCCGCTCCGGGGAAGGGCGGTCCCGGAAGGGGCGCCATTGTTCCGGTCACGGTCCTAAAATGCCTCGTTTCACCCAAGTTTCGCTTGCATGCCCAAGGTGCCTCCCCCTTCCTCGTCCAGCCCGGCGGCAACGCCCGACACGGGTCCGCTGCCAGCCAGTTACGAAGCCGGACTCCAGGAGCTGGAGCAACTGGTCGCGGAACTCGAGTCGGGCCAGCTGCCGCTGGACCAGCTGCTCGTCAGTTACCAGCGCGGCGCGGCGCTGCTCGCCTTCTGCCGCGACAAGCTGCAGGCGGTCGAAGACCAGATCAAGGTGCTCGATTCGGGCAGCCTGAAGGTCTGGACGCCTGAATGAGCGCCGCCCCGCTGAATACCGCCGCCCACTGGGACGCCCGCACGCTGGCCGGCTGGAGCGAACCCCACCTGGCGAATGTCGAAGCGGCGCTGTCGCGCTGGGTCGGCGTCGATGCCCCCGTACTGCTGGGCGACGCAATGCGCTACGCCGTGCTGGACGGCGGCAAGCGCCTGCGGCCGCTTTTGGTGCTGGCCGCGAGCGAGGCCGTCGGCGGCAACAAGGCCGCCGCCCTGCGTGCAGCCTGCGCCACCGAGCTGATCCATGCCTATTCGCTGGTGCACGACGACCTGCCGTGCATGGACAACGACGTGCTGCGCCGCGGCAAGCCCACGGTGCACGTGAAGTTCGGCGAGGCCGATGCCCTGCTGGCCGGCGACGCCTTGCAGGCCCTGGCCTTCGAGCTGCTCACCCCCGAGGGCGACGAGATTCCCGCCACCACCCAGGCCCTGCTGTGCCGCCTGCTTGCGCGCGCCGCGGGCAGCCAGGGCATGGCCGGCGGCCAGGCGATCGACCTGGCCAGCGTCGGCATCGCCTTGAACGAAGCGCAGCTGCGCGAGATGCACCGCCTGAAGACCGGCGCGCTGCTGCAGGGCAGCGTCGAGATGGGCGCCGCCTGCGGCACGGTGAGCGCTGCTGCGCTGGCCGCGCTGCGCGACTACGGCGCAGCCATCGGCCTCGCGTTCCAGGTGGTCGACGACATCCTCGACGTCACGGCCGACTCGCAGACCCTGGGCAAGACCGCCGGCAAGGACGCCGCGGCCGACAAGCCCACCTACGTTTCGCTGCTGGGCCTCGACGGCGCCCGCGCCCAGGCCCGCCAGCTCCTGGCCGATGCGCTCGCCGCGCTGGAGCGCAGCGGCCTGGACGACACCGCGGCTCTTCGCGCGTTGGCCCACATGGTGGTCGACCGCGACCGATGAAATGAGACCACCCCCGAATCTCCGCGCACTTCGTGTCGCTTCGGATCCCCCCTCGAGGGGGCGCACCCCGATGGCCCGGCAAAGCCGGTTCCATGGGTGCCCCGGCATGGCCTGCTTCGCGGCCTTCGGCTCCGTGGCCATCTACTAGAAGAAGATTTTTCCAATGGCTGCTCCGCTGCTTCCCACACTCCACGATCCCTCGCCCATCCGCAAATACGACCGGGCCCAGCTGCGCCAGCTGTCCGACGAGGTGCGCGCCTGCGTGCTCGACAACGTCTCCCGCACCGGCGGCCACCTGAGCTCGAACCTCGGCACGGTGGAGCTGACGGTGGCGCTGCACCACGTCTTCAACACGCCGCACGACCGGCTGGTGTGGGACGTGGGCCACCAGACCTATCCGCACAAGATCCTCACGGGCCGGCGCGAGCGCATGCCCACGCTGCGGCAGATCGGCGGCATCTCGGGCTTTCCGCAGCGCACCGAGAGCGAGTACGACACCTTCGGCACCGCCCATTCGTCGACCAGCATCTCGGCCGCGCTCGGCATGGCCATGGCCGCCAAGCAGAAGGGCGAGGACCGCCACACGGTGGCCATCATCGGCGACGGCGCGCTCACGGCCGGCATGGCCTTCGAGGCGCTGAACAACGCGGGCGTGTGCGACTGCAAGCTGCTCGTGATCCTGAACGACAACGACATGTCGATCAGCCCGCCGGTGGGCGCGCTCAACCGCTACCTCGCGCAGCTGATGAGCGGCAACTTCTACGCCGCCGCCAAGAACGTCGGCAAGAGCGTGCTGCGCAACGCGCCGCCGCTCTTCGAGCTGGCCAAGCGGCTGGAGCAGCATGCCAAGGGCATGGTCGTGCCCGCCACGCTGTTCGAGCAGTTCGGTTTCAACTACGTCGGCCCGATCGACGGCCACGACATCGATTCGCTGGTGCCCACGCTCGAGAACCTCAAGCACCTCGACGGCCCGCAGTTCCTGCACGTGGTCACCAAGAAGGGCCAGGGCTACAAGCTGGCCGAGGCCGACCCGGTGGCCTACCACGGCCCCGGCAAGTTCGACCCGCAGGTGGGGCTGGTCAAGCCGGCGTCCGCGGCCAAGCAGACCTTCACGCAGGTGTTCGGCCAGTGGCTGTGCGACACCGCCGCGGCCGACGGCCGCCTCGTGGGCATCACGCCCGCGATGCGCGAGGGCTCGGGGCTCGTCGAGTTCGAGAAGCGCTTCCCCGACCGCTACTACGACGTCGGCATCGCCGAGCAGCACGCCGTGACCTTCGCCGCGGGCCTTGCATGCGAGGGGCTGAAGCCGGTGGTCGCGATCTACTCGACCTTCCTGCAGCGCGCCTACGACCAGCTGATCCACGACGTTGCCATCCAGAACCTGCCGGTGGTATTCGCGCTCGACCGCGCGGGCCTGGTGGGTGCCGATGGCGCAACGCACGCGGGCGCATACGACATCCCGTTCCTGCGCTGCATTCCCAACATGAGCATCGCCTGTCCGGCCGACGAGCGCGAGACGCGCCAGCTGCTGACCAGCGCCTACGAGCGGAACCACCCGGTGGCGGTGCGCTATCCGCGCGGCTCGGGTGCCGGCGTGGCGCCGCATCTCACGCTCGATGCGCTGCCCTTCGGCAAGGGCGAGGTCCGCCGCGAGGGCAAGCGCATCGCCATCCTGGCCTTCGGCACGCTGCTGTACCCGGCGCTCACGGTGGCCGAGTCGCTCGACGCCACGGTGGTCAACATGCGCTGGGCCAAGCCGCTCGACGTGGAGCTGCTGCTGAAGGTCGCGGGCACGCACGATGCCATCGTCACGCTGGAAGAGGGCGCGATCATGGGCGGCGCGGGCAGCGCGGTGCTCGAGGCGCTGCAGGCTGCGAACGTGCAGAAGCCGGTGCTGCAGCTGGGCCTGCCCGACCAGTTCATCGAGCATGGCGATCCGGCGAAGTTGCTCGCCGGCATCGGGCTCGATGCGACGGGTATCGAGAAGTCCATCGTGGACCGCTTCGGCCGCGGCTAATTTGGATTTGCTCCTTCCCCGCTGGGGGAAGGCTGGGATGGGGGCAGACGGCGCTTCAGGCGCCACGGCCGTTCGAAGGCTGCCGTGCCCCCACCCCGACCCTCCCCCAGCGGGGGAGGGAGGAAGACGGCTCAGCTTCCCAGGTAGGCGTCCTGCACCTTCGGATTGCCCAGCAGCTCCCGCCCGGTGCCCGACAGCACGATGCTGCCCGTCTCGATCACATAGGCCCGGTCGGCGATCTTCAGAGCCTGGCGCACGTTCTGCTCCACCAGGAAGATCGTCAGTCCTTGCTTGTTGATCTCGCGCAGCGTGCGGAAGATGTCCTGCACGATGATCGGCGCCAGGCCCATCGAGGGCTCGTCCAGCAGCAGCACGCGCGGCTTGGCCATCAGCGCGCGGCCGATGGCCAGCATCTGCTGCTCGCCGCCCGAGAGGTTGCCGGCCAGGCCGTCGGCCCGGTCCTTCAGCACCGGGAAGAGGCCGTAGATGCGTTCCAGGTCGGCCGCGCGGGCGGCGGCGCCGTCACGGCGCGTGTAGCCGCCCAGCTCCAGGTTGTCGCGTACGGTGAGCGTGGTCAGCGTGGCGCGGCCTTCGGCCACCTGCACCACGCCGCCGGACACGATCTTGTGCGGCGACAGCCCCGTGATGTCGTGGCCGGCAAAGGTCACTCGACCGGACGTCTTCTTCACCAGCCCCGACAGCGCCAGCAGCGTGGTCGACTTGCCTGCGCCATTGGCGCCGACCAGCGTGGTGATCTGCCCTTCGTGCAGCTCGAAGTCGATGCCCTTGACCGCCTGCACATGGCCGAAGTTCACCTTCAGGTCCTGCACCTGCAGCAATGGGGTCGTCGTGCCGGCGCTCATGCAGCGGTCTCCTGGTCGTTCGTGGCTTCGTCGTCTTCGCGGCCGAGGTAGGCCTCGATCACCTGCGGGTCGTTGCGGATCTGCTCGGGGCCGCCGCGCGCGATGATGCGTCCGAAGTTCAGCACCGCGATCTGCTGGCACAGGCCCATCACGAAGCGCATGTCGTGCTCGATCATGAAGACCGTGAAGCCGCGCGCCGCGATGTTCTCGATCTCGACCATCAGCTCGCTCTTCTCGGTGCTGTTCATGCCGGCCACCGGCTCGTCCAGCAGCAGCAGCGTCGGCTCGGTGGCCAGCGCGCGCGCCAGCTCCAGCTTGCGCTGGTCGCCGTACGAGAGGTTGTCGGCCACGTCGTCGGCCTTGTGGTCGAGCTTGACCCAGCTCAGCAGTTCGCGTGCGCGGTCGCGGGCGCGCTTTTCCTCGGCGCGGAACAGGCCGGTGCCCGCCAGCAGGCCCAGGGGGCCGTAGCGCAGCTTGGAGTCCATGCCCACGGTCACGTTCTCCAGCAGCGACATCTCCTTGAAGATGCGGATGTTCTGGAAGGTGCGCGCGATGCCGCCGCGGGTGATCTGGAAGGGCTTGCGGCCCGCCAGGTCCTGGCCCTGGAAGTGGATCGTGCCGCTGGTGGTGGGCAGCAGGCCGGTGATCAGGTTGAACACCGTCGTCTTGCCCGCGCCGTTCGGGCCGATGAGCCCGAAGATGCCGCCCTTGGGAATGTCCAGGTTCACGTCCTGCAGGACCTTGAGGCCGCCGAAGTGGCGAGACACGCCCTTCAGAGTCAGAAGCGTCTGTTCGCTCATGCTGCGCCCCCTTTGCGGCCGAACCACTGGCGGATGCGTGCCGGGTCCCAGATGCCCTTGGGCAGGAACAGCACGATCAGCACCAGGATGAAGCCGTTGACCACGAGGCGGAACGCGCCCAGGCCGCGCAGCGTTTCCGGGAGCAGCGTGAGGATGGTGCTGCCCAGCACCGGGCCGGTGAGGCCGCCGATGCCGCCGAGGATCGTCATCGTCAGGATGTCCACCGCGCGGTTGAAGCCGTATTCGGCCGGGCCGATGAAGAAGGTCAGGTGCGCGTTCAGCGTGCCCGCCAGGCCGGCGATGGCGCCGCCCAGCACGAAGGCCAGCATCTTGTGGCCTGCCACGTCGATGCCCATCAGGCCGGCGGCGGTCTCGTCCTCCTTGATGGCCTCGAAGGCGCGGCCCACCTTGGAGCGGCGGATGCGCCACAGCACCAGCAGCGTGAGGACCAGCGCCAGCGCCACGTGCCACCACTCGGTGGATTGCGGAATGCCGTTCAGGCCCAGCGCGCCGCCGGTGAGCGGCTCGGCGTTGAGCACCGCGATGCGCACGACCTCGCCGAAGGCCAGCGTGGCCATCGCGAGGTACACGCCCGACAGCCGCAGCGTCGGCTTGCCGATGATGAAGGCGACCAGCGCCGGCGCGGCCATGCCGGCGGCAATGGCCACCGGGAAGGGCGCGCCGTAGTTCAGCGTGAGGATCGACGCGGTGTACGCACCGATGCCCATGAAGGCGGCGTTGGCCAGCGCGAGCATGCCGCAGGCCAGCGTGAGCCAGATCGAGAGCGCCAGCAGGCCGTTGATGCCCAGCGAGAGCACCAGGTTGCTGTAGACCGACCAGAAGTTGTCGAAGGCTTCCATCTCAGACGGCCCTCCGCCGGGCAGCCCCAAGGTGGGCCAGCGCCGCAGCGCAGGTGCAGGCGTGGCGGCTCATACCTTGCGCTCCTTGAGCGAGCCGAACAGGCCCTTCGGACGCACCAGCAGCACGAGGAACAGCAGGCCGAATGCCACCGCGTCGCGCATGTTGGAGCCCACGTAGGCCACCGACAGCACCTCGGCGAAGCCGAGGAACAGGCCGCCGAGCAGCGCGCCGCGGATGTCGCCCATGCCGCCCAGGATGATCACCGCGATGCCCTTCTCGAGCATCGGCTGGCCCATCAACGGGAAGAGCGCGTTCGAATACAGGCCGATCAGCACACCCGCCACGCCGCCCAGGCCGGCGGCCACGAAGGAGGTCAGATAGAACAGGCCCTCGACGTTCACGCCGACCAGGTACGCCGCCTTGGGCGATTCGGCGATGGCGCGCAGCGCGCGGCCCAGTTGCGTGCGCTGCAGCGACAGCATCAGCACGCCCATCAGCACGAAGGACGCGAGCACGATGCCCAGTTCGAGCGCGGTGACATGGATGCCGGCGATCACCAGAGCGTCGTCGGGAATGGTGCCGGGCGGAAAGCGCAGGTTCTCCGCGCCGAAGATGCCCTGGATGCCGTTGTTCAGGATGATGGCCACGCCGATGGTGGCGATCATCGGGATCAGGTGGGGCGCGTTGCGCTTGCGCAGGGGCTTGAGCACCAGCACGTCGATCAGCAGCCCCAGCACGCCGCACAGGACGAAGGCGAAGGGCAGGCCCGCCCAGAGCGGCAGGCCCGACAGGCGCATGAATTCGGCCGCCGCGTAGGCACCCACCATGAACACCGCGCCGTGCGAGAGGTTGATGACGCCGAGCACGCCGAAGATGAGGGTGAAGCCGAGCGCGAAGAGTGCGTAGACGCACCCGAGCGACAAGGCATTGACTAGCTGCTGATCGAGCACGATGGGCTTTCGTCAGGCCGCGACACGGGCGTGCTGCGGCAAATCAAAAAAGAAAACGGCGCAGTGACTGTCCTGCGCCATGTGGGGAAAGCAAGGCGGGCCGCCCGGCCCGCCATCGAGACGGCTTGCCGTGGTTACTTCTCGATCACGAACGCGGTGCCCTTCGTGACGCTCACGATGGCTGTCTGCTGCGCGTCGTAGCCGGCGGGCTTGCCGGCCTTGTCCTTGGCACGCGCGAAAGCGAAGGCGCCGGTGGCGCCGGTCCACTTCACGTTGGGCAGCGCGTCGCGCAGCGCGGTGCGATCGGCGGCCAGGTTGCCCGACAGCTTCACGCCCTTGAGCGCCTGGGCCACCACGTACAGGCCGTCGTAGGCCTGCGCGGCGAACTGGTCGGGCGCCATCTTGAACTTGTCGTTGTAGGCCTTCTGGAACTTGGTGTTCTCGGGCGTCGCGTTGCTGGCCGACCAGGGGCTGCCGACGTACAGGTTGTCCGAGCTGCCCTTGGCCAGGTCGAAGATCTTGGTCGAGTTCATGCCGTTGCCGCCGATGACCGGCACGTTCAGGCCGAGCTGGCGGGCCTGCACCATGATCGGCGCGCCTTCGGCCAGCAAGGCCGACAGCACGATGGCGTCGGGGTTGGTGGCCTTGATCTTGGTGAGCTGGGCCTTGAAGTCGACGTCGCCCTTGGCGAAGGTCTCGGTCGTGGTCACGGGCAGCTTCAGGTCTTCGAGGGCCTTCTTGAAGTTGTCGTAGCCGCTCTTGGTGAACACGTCGTCGTTGCCGTAGAGCACCGCGACCTTCTTCACGTTGGCGTGCTTGATGGCCACGCGCAGCGTCTCGGGCAGCACGTCGGCTTCGGTCACGGAGTTGCGGAAGACGTAGTCGCCGATAGAGGTGATGCCGTCGGCGGTGTTCGAGGTGCCGAAGGCCACCGTCTTGGCGGCCTGGGCGATCGGGTCGGCCGCCTGGGCCGAGTTCGACAGCGTGGGGCCGAAGGTCATGAGGACCTTGTCCTGGAAGATCAGCTTCTTGAAGACGTTGATCGCGTCTTCCTTCTTGCCCTGCTCGTCCTCGACGGCCAGGACGATCTTGTCGCCGTTGATGCCGCCGGCGGCGTTGATTTCGTCGGCCGCCAGCTGGAAGCCGTTGCGGATGGCGGACCCGTACTGCGCGGCGCCGCCGGACAGTGCGGCGGCGACGCCGATCTTGATGTCGGCGGCTTGAGCGCCGAGGGCGGTGGCCGCGGCGAATGCGAGCAGCGCGGGCTTGAAGGAATTGGAGAGTCTCATGTCTTGATGTCGAAGTCGGGATATGTGTAAGGCGATTAACATTTTATGCCTCGTCCCCGGATGCGCTGTTTCGGCCGCGCATTCCCTCTTCCCGGCCTTATTGCGGCGCAGGGTAAACCCCCGCCGATCGCTGTAAGCGCGTTTTTACAATTGCCCCGGACTCACGCCAAAGTCCTCAACGCGGTCACAAGCCGCGTTTCGTTTTTTCAAAGAACTCGGAGAGCTATCTAATGGATCGTCGTTCCCTCATCAAAAACGCCGGCATCGCCGGCGTTCTGGCTGCCGGCATCGCCCCCGCGGTTCACGCGCAAGCCGCAGTTCGCTGGCGCCTGGCGTCGAGCTTTCCCAAGTCGCTGGACACCATCTTCGGTACCGCCGAAGTGTTCGCGAAGAGCGTCAGCGACATGACGGGCGGCAAGTTCCAGATCTCCGTGCATGCCGGCGGCGAGCTGATGCCCGCATTCGGCGTGGTCGACGGCGTGCAGAACGCCTCGGTCGAAATGGCCCACACGGCCCCGTACTACTTCTACGGCAAGGACCCGACCTTCTGCCTGGGCTGCGCGGTGCCCTTCGGCATGAACACCCGCCAGCAGAACGCCTGGATGTACGAAGGCAACGGCCTGAAGCTGATGCGCGCCTTCTACGCCAAGTACAACATCATCAACCTGCCGGGCGGCAACACGGGCGCGCAGATGGGCGGCTGGTTCCGCAAGGAGATCAAGTCGGTCGCCGACCTGAAGGGCCTGAAGTTCCGCACCAACCCGTTCGCCGGCAAGGTGCTCGAGCCCTTCGGCGTGATCCCGCAATCCATCCCAGGCGCCGACCTGTACCCCGCGCTCGAGAAGGGCACGCTGGACGGCCTGGAGTGGGTCGGCCCGTACGACGACCAGAAGCTGGGCTTCAACAAGATCGCCCCGTTCTACTACTACCCCGGCTGGTGGGAAGGCGGCCCCGAGCTGGACTTCTACATCAACACCAAGGCGTGGGAAGGCCTGTCGGCCGAGTACAAGGCGATCGTCGAGGCGGCTGCCGCGCATGCCAACATCACGATGACGGCCAAGTACGACTCGAAGAACCCGATCGCGCTGAAGCAGCTGGTCGGCTCGGGCACCAAGCTGCGCCCGTTCTCGCAGGACGTGATGAACGCCGCCTTCAAGTCGGCCCAGCAGATCTACTCGGACCTGAACAACACCAACCCCGAGTGGAAGAAGATCTACGGCGACTGGTCGAAATTCCTGGCCGACCAGAACGCCTGGTTCCGCTACACCGAAGGCACCTTCGACCGCTTCATGCAGCAGCAGAAGCTGTAAGAGGCTTCGTCTCCTCGCACAGGAAGCCCTGCCGGTCCCGGCGGGGCTTTTTTTCGTCCATGCTCCGCCTTCGGATTTCCTGCAGGTCCCGCCCGATGCTCCGAACGTCGTTCTTCGCCACGTTGCTCTTCACCGCCGTGCTCGCGCCGAACGTCCACGCCGCCGGCGGCACGGGCAGCTACGCGCTGCCGTGGAGCACGCACGGCGAGGTGCTCGAATACCGCTCCTGCGGCTGCGGTGATTCATGCTGGGTCGCCGAGCTGCGCGATGCGCGCACCAAGGCGCTGAAGGCCCGGCTGCGCTGCGACTGTGAGCGGCTGCACGCCACGGTGGGGCCGAGGGGCAAGGAGAGGGCGCAGGCTGCGAGCTGTCCGGTGGGCGGAGACGGCATCGACAAGCCGCAGGCCATCGGCGAAGCGATGCAGCGGCTGCTGCGCCGGTAGGGTTCGCTACGCCTGCGGCGGCGCGGGCGATATCGTCCGCTTCGCCACCTGCTCGCCGAAGGCGACGAGCACGGCCGCGTCGGCCGAGTGGAACCAGGTCATGCCGCCGAATCGCCGGCGCACCAGCAGGCGCGGCGCGATCACGCGTTCGAGCATGCGGATGTGCACCAGCTTGAGCTGCGCCACGTCCTGCGCGCTCACGCGCTTGTCCCAGAGCCAGGTCTGCACCAGCACGTCGCCTTCGAGCCGGGTGCGGCTGTAGACGATCCAGTAGCCGACCCACACCACGCAAAGCGCCGCGATGCCCATCACCACCAGCGCGCTGGTCGACCAGTCGGCCGAGCGCAGCGAGGGCAGGCTCCAGATGCCGAATGCGAAGAGATCGATGACCAGCACCACCGCCAGCGTGCGCAGCAGCGGCGGGAAGGCGGGGCTTTCGATGATGGCCCTGGCCGTGTCGCCGCCAGGGCTTCGGTCGTCGTCTTGTTGTTGTCGTTCTTCAGCGGGGCCGTGGGCTTGGTCGCTCACGGCTTGGTGGCTTCGCCGGAGGCCGGCGGCGCGTCGGTGGACGGTGGCGGCGTGGAGGACTCGTCCTTCTTCTCGTTGCCGAAGGGGTCTTCCATGTTCACGCCGTTGCTGTCGGGCGAGGTGGGCTGCTCTTCCACCGGCATGTCGAGGTTGACCTTGTCGATGTCGACGACCTTTTCCTTCTCGAGGAACACGGTGACCGTCTGCGGGAAGAAGATCACGATGGCCACCAGCAGCAGCTGCATCGCCACCCACGGCACCGCGCCCAGGTAGATGTCGCGCGACTCCACCTTCTTGGGCAGCGCCCCGTTCTTGAAGAGCGTGTCCGCGATGCCCCGCAAGTAGAAGAGCGCGAAGCCGAAGGGCGGGTGCATGAACGAGGTCTGCATGTTCACGCACAGCAGCACGCCGAACCACACCATGTCGATGCCCAGCTTGTGGGCCACCGGGCCCAGCAGCGGCAGGATGATGAAGGCGATCTCGAAGAAGTCGAGGAAGAACGCGAGGAAGAACACGAAGATGTTCACCGCGATCAGGAAGCCGACCTGCCCGCCGGGCAGGCCCGAGAGCATGTGCTCGATCCACTTGGCGCCGTCCACGCCCTGGAACACCAGCGAGAACACGCGCGAGCCGATCAGGATGAACACCACCATGGCCGTCAGGCGCATCGTGCCTTCCATGGCGTCCTTCAGCAGCTGCCAGTTCAGGCGGCGGTGGACCAGCGCCAGGATCAGTGCGCCCACCGCGCCCATGGCGCCGGCTTCGGTCGGGGTGGCGATGGCCTTGTCCATGAAGGGCAGGCCGCCCATCGAGCCGAGCACCGCGAAGATCAGGATGGCCGAGGGAATGATGCCGCGCAGGCACTTGCCCCACAGCGCCCAGCCGTTGAGCGTGCGCGCGCTGGCCGGCAGGCCCGGCACGTAGCTCGGGTAGATGCGCCCGATCAGGAAGGTGTAGATCGCGAAGATCAGCACCTGCAGGATCGACGGGCCCCATGCGCCCTTGTACATCTGGCCCACGTCGGTGCCGAGCTGGTCGGCCATGACGATCAGCACCAGCGAGGGCGGCACCAGCTGCGTGATGGTGCCCGAGGCCGCCAGCACGCCGGTGGAATAGCGCATGTTGTAGCCGTAGCGCATCATGATCGGCAGCGAGATCATCGCCATCGCGATCACCTGGCCGGCCACCGTGCCGGTGATGGCGCCGAGGATGAAGCCCACGATGATCACCGAGTAGCCGAGGCCGCCGCGCACCGGGCCGAAGAGCTGGCCCATGGAGTCGAGCATGTCCTCGGCCAGCCCGCATTTCTCGAGCACCGCCCCCATCAATGTGAAGAACGGAATGGCGAGCAGCGTTTCGTTGGAGAGGATGCCGAAGACGTTCAGCGGCAGGTTGGCCATGAAGCCGGCCGGGAACCAGCCCATCTCGATGGCGAAGAAGCCGCAGATCAGGCCGAGGGCCGAGAGCGAGAACGCGACCGGGAAGCCGATCAGCATGATCACCACGAGCCCCGCGAACATGATCGGGGCGAAATTTTCCATGTGCATTTCTACTTGTCCTGCGGTGCGGGAGAGGGCGATGGCATGAGGGCGCGGAGAACTGCGCCCGTCACTGCACCGGCTTCTCGTAGTGCGTGTCCATCTCGATCAGGCCGCGCAGGTAGGCGATGCGCTTGATGATTTCCGAGACGCCCTGCAGGAACATCGCGCCGAAGCCCACCGGCATCAGCAGCGCCGCGGGCCAGCGGATGAGGCCGCCGATGTTGCCCGACATCTCGCCCGTGACCCACATGTTCCAGAAGAAGGGCCAGGTCAGGTAAGCGAAGAGGCCCATCACCGGCAGCAGGAAGAAGATGAGCCCGAAGAGGTCGACGTAGACCGGGCCGTAGCCCTTGAGCTTGCCGTAGATGATGTCCACGCGCACGTGCTCGTTGAAGCGCAGCACCACGGGGGCGCCCAGCATCACGGTGGCGGCGAAGAGATACCACTGGATCTCGAGCCAGGCGTTGCTGCTGAAGTCGAGGCCGTAGCGGATCAGAGCGTTGCCGGCGGAGATGAGCGATGCCGCCAGGACGGCGTAGCCGGCGATCTTGCCGAGTTTTTCGCTGATCCAGTCCATGCCGGTCGCGAACTTGAGGAATGCAGACAAGAGGGTGTCTCCCACGAATCCCGATGATGGAGCGGCGGCCCCTGGTGGGGGCTGCGCAAAGCCCGCGATGTTACCCCCGTGAACCTTTGTATTGACTCGCAACAAGGGGCGGGGTTTTCCCGGAATGCGGGCCTGGCGGCAGGCCGCGAAAGCCCGTCCGGCGCGGCGGTCGCCATAATCGTCCATGTCCTCGCGCCTTCCGCCTTCCACGCCCTCGGGCGCCGCCGGCCAGCCCCATTCGATCGATTCGCCCGACATGTGCAGGGCCGGGCGGGAGCTTCTTTCGCTGGCGCTGATCGACGCGCGCAACCACACGCTGCACCTCCTCTCGCTCTACGAACAGGCCCTGGGCGCCCAGGCGCTGGCACGGCCGCCCGGCGCGGACGACGAGGGCGTGGTGCCCGCCGCCTGGCTGGCCGGCCACATCGGCTGGTTCGCCGAATGGTGGATCGGGCGCAACACCCAGCGAGCCTTCGGCGCCGACTGCCCGATGCGGCCGACGCGGCTGGCGCCCATCGACCCCGGCGCGGACGACTGGTGGAACCCTGCCCATTCCGGCCCCGGCCGCCGCTGGCCGCCCGACCTGCCGGACCTCGCCCAGACCAAGGCCTACCTGCTCGAGACGCTGGAAAGCACGTTGGAGCTCCTCGACAACGCCGCCGAGACCGACGCCGGCCTGTACTTCTATCGCCTTGCGCTCTTCCATGAGGATATGCGCGGCGAGCAGTTCGTGGTGATGGCGCAGACGATGGGCCTGCCCCTGGGCGTCGAGCAGGCGCCCATCGCCGTCACGCGCGAGCCGCTGCTGCTGCCGGCCACGCGCTGGGAGCTGGGCATGCCCGACAGCGGTTTCGCCTTCGCGCAGGAGCGTGCCGCGCACCGCCTGGACGTGCCCGAATTCGAGATCGACGCCCAGCCCGTCACCTGGAACCAGTACGTCGAATTCGTCGAGGACGGCGGCTACGACCGCGAGGAGCTCTGGCACGGCGAAGGATGGCGCTGGCTCAACGCGCAGATCGAGGGCCGGCGCGGGCCGCGCCATGTCGAGCAGATCGGCGCGGCGCGCAACGGCACCGGCGGCTCGGTGCTGCAGCAGCGCTTCGGCGCCACCGTGCGCGCGGCCGGGCACCACAGCGCCGTGCACCTGAGCTGGTGGGAGGCCGACGCCTGGGCGCGCTGGGCCGGCCGGCGGCTGGCGACCGAGGTCGAATGGGAGATCGCCGCGCACACGGCGTCGCGGCGCGGCTTCCGCTGGGCCGACGTGCACGAGTGGACGTCGGGCACCCTGCAGCCCTGGCCCGGCTATCGGGCCGATCCATGGAGCGCGGGCACCGAGTTCGATCCGGCCGCAGCCTTCGGAAGGGCGCGCGTGCTGCGCGGCGCATCTTTTGCGACACGTGCGCGCCTGCGCTCGCCGCGCCGCCGCGGCTTCGCGCTGCCGGATCGCGACGACGGCTTCTTCGGCTTCAGGACCTGCGCGCTCTGACCTGAAGGGCGCTCAGCGCTCGCTGCCTTCCTCGGAGGCCAGGGGCGGCGCCACCTCCTCGAGCGGCTTGCGTTCCGCATCGGCCGCATGTCGCAGCGCCAGCAGCCCCGCCACGATGACCAGCCCGGCGCCGATGCTGTAGCCCACCATCACCGCGCCGCGGCTGCCCGTCTCGATCAGCAGGCCGAACAGCAGCGGCGCTGCGAAGCCGCCCGCGCCCATGCCGATCGCATAGAAGATCGCGATGGCGAGCGCGCGCATCTCCAGCGGAAACACCTCGCTCACCGTGAGATACGCCGAGCTCGCCGCGGCCGAGGCCAGGAAGAAAACCGCCGACCAGCACAGCGCCTGACCGCGTGCGTCGAGCCAGCCCTGCATGAAGGCCCACCCGGTGAGCGCGAGGCCGATGCCCGCGAGCACATAGGTCAGCGCGATCATCCGGCGCCGGCCCACGGTGTCGAACAGCGGCCCCAGCAGCAGCGGCCCCAGCACGTTGCCCAGCGCGAACGGAAAGATGTAGAGCGCCACGTTGCCCTCGGGCACGCCGTAGAACCGGGTGAGTACCAGCGCGTAGGTGAAGAAGATCGCGTTGTAGAAGAAGGCCTGGGAAATCATCAGCGCCAGCGCGACCACGCTGCGCTGCGGATAGCGCTTGAACAGCACGCGCGCCACCTGGCGCATCGGCGGGCTCTCGGGACGCGCGGCGGTGTAGTTCACGACGAAGTCCCGCGGGGCCGGCAGCGGGCCGTGCTGCGCCTCGACCTCCGCCTCGATGCGCTCGACAATGCGCCGCGCCTCGTCGGCGCGCCCGTGCGCGACCAGCCACCGCGGGCTCTCGGGCACGTGGCGCCGCACCAGCAGGATGGCCACCGCCAGCACGGCACCCAGTGCGAAGCCTGCGCGCCAGCCCCACACCGGGCCGACCACGCGCGCGTCGAGCAGGACGAGGCTGAGCGCCGCGCCCAGCGCCGCACCGATCCAGAAGCTGCCGTTGATCGCGAGGTTCACGCGCCCGCGCACGCGAGCCGGAATCAACTCGTCGATGGCCGAGTTGATGGCCGCGTACTCGCCGCCGATGCCCAGCCCGGTGACGAAGCGGCACAGCGCGAAGAAGGCGAAGTTCGGCGAGAAGGCCGTCGCCAGCGTGCCGACGGTGTAGACGGCGAGGGTGATGAGAAAGAGCTTCTTGCGCCCGAGCCGGTCGGTCATGCGCCCGAAGAGCAGGGCGCCGAGCACCGCGCCCGCGACGTACACCGAGCCCGACAGCCCGATCTCCCCGGCCGTGAGCCCCAGCGTGTCGGGCCGCTCCAGCACTGCGCCGATGGAGCCCACCAGCGTGACCTCGAGCCCGTCGAGCACCCAGGCCACGCCCAGCGCGATCACCACGCGCCAGTGCCAGCGCGACCATGGAAGTCGGTCGAGGCGGGCGGGGATGTCTGTCTGCAGCGTGGTCATCGGCGGCCCGACAGATTCTGGGAACCTGCGGGCCGCCGGGGTGTAGGACCGCGCCGCTCGCGCGGCGCCGCCTGCTGCCCCTCAAGGGGGCTGAAAGGGCGCTGAAGGATCAGGCCGTCTCGGCCAGCGCGTCGGCCAGCGCGTTCACCAGGCGGTCGATCTCGGCCTTCTCTGCGATGAAGGGCGGGGCGAGCTGGATGGTGTCGCCGCCGTAGCGCACGTAGAAGCCCTTCTTCCAGCAGTTCATCGCGATCTCGTACGGGCGGCGCGCGGGTTCGCCGGGCAGGGCCGCGATGGTCAGGCCGGCGGCCAGGCCGTAGTTGCGGATGTCGGTCACGTGCTTGCTGCCCCTGAGGCTGTGCACCGCGTTCTCGAAGTGCGGCGCGAGCGCCTGCACGCGGCCGATCATGTCTTCCTTCTTCAGCACGTCGAGCGCGGCGATGCCGGCGGCGCAGGCCACCGGGTGGGCGCTGTAGGTGTAGCCGTGCGGGAACTCGAGCATGTAGTCGGGGCCGCCCGCAGCCATGAAGGTGTCGTAGATGTCCTTGCTCGCGACCACCGCGCCCATCGGCTGCGCGCCGTTGGTGATCTGCTTGGCGATGTTCATGATGTCGGGCGTCACGCCGAAGGCTTCTGCGCCGGTGAGCGCGCCGCAGCGGCCGAAGCCGGTGATGACCTCGTCGAAGATCAGCAGGATGTTGTTGGCGGTGCAGATCTCGCGAAGGCGCTTCAGGTAGCCCTTGGGCGGGATCACCACGCCGGCCGAGCCCGCGAAGGGCTCGACGATCACGGCCGCGATGTTCGACGCGTCGTGCAGCGCGATGATGTCCAGCAGGCGGTCGGCCAGCTCCACGCCGTTGTCGGCCATGCCGCGCGTGAAGGCATTGGAGGCGAGCTGCGTGTGCGGCAGGTGGTCGGCCTCCACGCCCTGGCCGAAGAGCTTGCGGTTGGCCGCGATGCCGCCGACCGAGATGCCGCCGTAGTTGACGCCGTGGTAGCCCTTCTCGCGGCCGATCAGGCGGGTCTTGCTGGCCTGACCCTTGGTACGCCAGTAGGCGCGCGCCAGCTTCAGCGAGGTGTCGGCGGCTTCCGAGCCCGAGCCGGTGAAGAAGACGTAGTCGAGGCCGGCGGGCGTCATCTCCTTGATCTTGTTGGCCAGCTCGAAGGACAGCGGATGGCCGAACTGGAAGGCCGGCGAGTAGTCGAGCTTCGCGATCTGGCGGCTCACCGCCTCGGTGATCTCGGGGCGGCCGTGGCCCAGGCCCGAGCACCACAGGCCCGAGAGGCCGTCGAAGATCTTGCGGCCGTCGGCGTCGGTGAAGTAGGCGCCCTTGGCCTCCACGATGAGCCTCGGATCGGCCTTGAAGTTGCGGTTGCCGGTGTAGGGCATCCAGTGCGCTTCGAGCCAGGCGGCGTCGGTGCGCACGGCGGACGTCGGTTCGATGGCGGGCGTGGCGATGGTCATGGCGTTTCCCGCGCGCGGCGGGCTCCGGAGGTGATGGGATGCGCCGATTGTTCGCAAGCCGTTCAGTGTGGAGAATGGCGCAATATCAATGTTCACTTGACGTTTCATGCAAGTAAAGGCGAAAGCACGAAATGGTGCCTCCGGCACCCGCAACCGCGCCGTCCTGGGGCAGCTCAGCGACATGGACCTGCGCCTGCTCAAGGTGTTCAAGAGCGTGGTCGACTGCGGCGGCATGGCGGCCGCCGAGCTGGAGTTGAACATCGGCACTTCGACCGTGAGCCGCCACGTGAAGGACCTGGAAACGCGCCTCGGCCTCGTGCTGTGCCGGCGGGGCAGGGCGGGCTTCGCGCTCACCGCCGAGGGGCAGCGCGTGTACGACGAGACGCTGCGCCTGCTGGCCTCGGTCGACGCCTTCCGCGGCAGCATCGACGACATCCACAACCGCATGGGCGGCCAGCTCGACGTGGCGCTGTTCGACAAGACGGCCACCAACCCGCAGGCGCGCATCGGCGAGGCGATCGCGCGTTTCACCGAGATCGCGCCCGAGGTGCGGCTGGCCGTGCACGTGGGCTCGATCAACGCCATCGAGCAGGGCGTGCTGGAGGGCAACTTCCAGATCGGCATCATCCCGGCGCACCGCGCCTCCAAGAGCCTGGTGTATGCCGACCTGTTCGACGAGACCATGCTGCTGTACTGCGGCGCGGGGCATCCGCTCTTCGGCGTGCGCCACGACAAGCTCACCTGGGCCAGGCTGCGCGAGCACCATTTCGCGGGGCTGGGCTACCACTCGCCCAACATGGAGCTGAGCCACCGCGCGAAGCTGTCGCGCATGGCCACGGGCTTCGACCAGGAGGCGATCGCGACGCTGATTCTTTCGGGGCGCTTCCTGGGCTTCCTGCCCGACCACTACGCGCAGGTGTTCGAGGCGCGCGGGCTCATGAAGGCGGTGCTGCCGGCGCGCTTCAACTACGCGTGCCGCTTCGTGAGCCTGCTGCGGCGTTCGCCGAAGCCGTCGCGGGCGGTGCTGGCGTTCCAGGAATGCCTGGAGCAGGCGCACCGGAAGTAGATGAAGTAGCAGGGGAAGTCAGCGCTGCCCGCTCGGCAGCAGCAGATGCTTGGCGCCGATGTGCGCCTCCATCTCGTGCATGTGCTGTTCGGCGTCGACCATGTGCTCGGCCATCAGCCGGCGCACCTCTGCGGCGTCTTCCCTGCGGTAGGCCGCCAGCAGCTGCGTGTGGTAGTCGACGTTGGCCTCGCCGAAGTGATGGTGGTCGAGCGCCTTCTTGTAGACCACGAGGTCGCGCAGCAGGTCGTTGAGGAAGCGGCACATGAAGGAGAGCACCGGATTGGGGCAGCTCTCCGCCAGCATGGTGTGGAAGGCCAGTTCGGCCTCGCGCTGGATGCGCAGCTCGTCCTCGCTGGTCGGCTCGACCGTGCACAGCCGCACGTTCTCTTCCAGCTTCTCGAACTGCTCCGGCGTCAGCCGGCCCACCACGCTCACCGCCAGCTCGGGCTCCAGCGCCTTGCGCAGCTGGTAGATGTGGTGGCCGTCGAGATGGTGGAAGTGCAGGAAGTTGCGCAGCGGCTCCGAGGCATGCTCCACCGACACCTGCTGCAGGTAGGCACCGCCGCCGGGGCCGGTGCGGATGGAGATCAGGCCGCGCACCTCCAGCGCCTTGAGCGCCTCGCGCACGGTGCTCTTCGAATAGCCGAAGAGCTCGATCAGTTCCTTCTCGTTCGGCAGCCGGTCGCCGGGCTGCTTGCGCTCCGCCACGATCCATCGCTTGACGTCTTCGACGATGACGTCAGAGAGCTTCTGCCGCTTAGGACGGTTCTGCCCCACTTTCATTCGCTCTCCCCCAGGCTTCGCGCACTTCGTGTCGCTTCGCCCACCCCCTCGCCGGGGGCAATGTCAGCGGCCCGGCAAAGCCGGTTCCGCGGCATTTCACGATCAGATGGAGACGAATTCATGCGTTCGGAGCGATGGAAAAACAGAAGGTGACCTGTAAGCAGGTATTGGGCCCCAAGGGGAGGGCAGCAGATTTTGGCACGGCTGTTGCTAGCGGGTTTTTACCAGCATATTAATCCTATTTATCCGCTTAAATTCGTCGACGATCGCGAGCAACTCGTTTGCCACCTCCTTCCCCCTTCCTTCTTCTTCCTTCTTCTTTTTTCTTCCCACCACGACCGGAGAACTCATGCAACGCAGACAACTTCTTCAGCTGGCCGCCCTGTCGGCTGCCCCCGCCTCGCTCCTGGGCGGCCGCGCCGCCTTCGCCCAGTCGGCGGACGCGATCCGATTCGGCTGCCCGGTGCCGATGTCGGGCGCCTTCGCGGCCAACGGCAAGTTCGCCGACCTGGGCATGAAGCTGGCGATCGAGCAGTACGGCAGCGTGCTGAAGCGCCCGCTGGCCTACACGGTGCTCGACACCGAAGGCAAGCCGGCCACCGCCGTGCGCAAGGTGCAGGAAGCCTCGCAGCAGCAGGGCGCGAAGTTCTTCGCGGGCGGCATCCTGTCGTCGGAAGCGCTGGCCATGGGCAAGGAGGCCGAGAAGGCCGGCGGCCTCTTCATCACCACCGCCGGTGCCGACGAGATCACCGGCAAGGACTGCAACCCCGCCACCTTCCGCTGGTCGGTGCCCACCTTCGGTGCGATCGAGCAGACGGTGCGCCCGCTGATCGCCTCCATGCCGAAGGCCAAGCGCTGGTACACGATCACGCCGCAGTACGTGTTCGGCGACGGCCTGTTGAGCGCCGCCAAGAACATCTTCCAGGAGAAGGGCATCGAGCACGTGGGCAACAGCTACCACTCGCTCAACGAGAAGGAGTTCAGCGGCTATCTCACCAACGCCATAGCCGCCAAGCCCGACGTGCTGCTGCTGCTGAATTTCGGCGCGCAGTCGTCGGCCGCGCTGCGCCAGGCGGTGAGCTTCGGCATGCACAAGAGCATGACGATCCTCATGGCCTGGGCCTCGGGGCTCGAACAGTTCGACGAGCTGGGCGCCGACCTGTGCGACGGCGTCTACTTCGGCGCGCAGTACTGGCACACGGCCGACACGCCGCTCAACAAGGACCTCGTGAAGCGCACCGCCGACAAGCTCAAGATCGTGCCCAACTACAGCCTCGCCGGCTCGTACATCTGCACCAAGATCCTGATCGACGGCATCGTGAAGGCCGGCTCGGTCGACCAGAAGGCGGTGATCGCCGCGCTCGAAGGCATGAAGTTCGACGGCCTCACCGGCAGCGAGGAGATCCGCAAGGCCGACCACCAGGTCATCAAGGACTACTACCTGCTCAAGGGCAAGGCCAAGTCGAAGATGAAGGACGCGGCGGACTACGTCGACGTGGTCAGCTCGGGCAAGTCATTCCTCGCCGTGGACAAGACAGGCTGCAAGCTGGGCTGACCCCCAGGCTTGCCCACTTCGTGTGGCCGTCAACCCCCTTGCAGGGAGCGACACCTGCGGCCCGGCGAAGCCGGCTCCGCGGTGTTCCCGAAAGGGAGCGTGCCTGAGCGTCTGCCATTACCTACACCTATGTCCGTCTACCTGCTACAGACCATCAACGGAATCGGCATCGGCATGCTGTATTTCCTGCTGGCGGTCGGCCTGTCCATCGTGTTCGGCCTGCTGCGCTTCGTGAACTTCGCGCACGGTGCCTTCTACCTGCTGGGCGCCTACCTCTGCTTCCAGGCCCTTCAGTGGGGCATGAACTTCTGGCTGGCGCTGCTGCTCGTGCCGCTATTCGTGGGCGCGCTGGGCTGGCTGGCCGAGAAGCTGCTGCTGCGCCGCGTGTACGCCAAGGCGCACGAGTTCCACATCCTCGTGACGGTGGGCCTCGCGCTCGCAGTGCAGGAGATGGTTATCGTGTTCTGGGGCCCGCTCGGCAACAGCGTCGCCACGCCCGACCTGTTGCAGGGCGTGGTCATGTGGGGCTCGTTCGTCTATCCGAAGTACCGGCTCTTCGTGATCGGCTTCACCGCCGTGCTCGCGGTGCTGCTGTGGTGGGTGCTAGAGGGCACGCGCCTGGGCAGCGCGGTGCGCGCGGGCAGCGAGTCGACCGAGATGGTGTCGCTGCTCGGCATCAACGTGTTCCGCGTGTTCAGCCTGGTGTTCGCGCTCGGCGCGGCCACGGCGGCGCTGGCCGGTGTGCTGGCCGCGCCCATCCGCGGCGCCGAGCCCTTCATGGGCGTCGAGGCGCTGGCCGTGGCCTTCGTGGTCGTGGTGATCGGCGGGCTCGGCAGCTTCGGCGGTGCGCTCGTGGGCGGCCTGCTGATCGGCATCGTGCAGAGCCTCATGAGCACCATCTGGCCGCCGGGCGCGAGCCTGATGATCTACATCGCGATGGCGGCCGTGCTGCTGCTGCGCCCCCACGGCCTGCTCGGCCGAAGCGTATGAGCCACCCCGACTTTCGCTCACTTCGTGTGGCTCGCATCCCCCTCGAGGGGCGCACCCGGCGGCCCGGCAGAGCCGGTTCCGCGGGTGCCTGCGAACGGACCCGTTCCCGGCCGCGCATCGCTCTGCCCGTTTCGGGGGCGATGCGCCGGAACATGAACCATTGAAGGAGGGATCCATCGTGTCCCGCAATACCACTTTCCTCTTGGCGCTCATCGCGGTGCTCGGCCTGCCGCTGGTGCTGAGCTCGGGTTCGCTCGCGAGCGAGGTGCTGATCTACGCGCTGGCCGCGCTGGGCTGCAACCTGCTGCTGGGCTACACCGGGCTGCTCTCCTTCGGGCAGGGCATCTTCTTCGGGCTGGGCAGCTACACCATCGCCATCCTGCTCACGCGGCTGAGCCTGCCGATGCCGCTCGCGCTGCTCGCCGCCGTGGCGATGGGCGCACTGGGCGCGGCGGTGGTGGGCTGGGTGGCCATCCGGCAGCGCGGCACCTACTTCGTGATGCTCACGCTGGCCTTCGCGCAGATGTTCTATTTCATCGCCTACACCGCCACCGGCCTCACCGGCGGCGACAACGGCCTGCTCGACGTGCCGCGCCCCGGCTTCATGGACACGCCCTGGAAGTACTACGCCTTCGTTGCCGTGGTGTTCCTCGTCGCCTTCGGCCTGCTGCTGCGCGTGACCGATTCGGTCTTCGGTCGCACGCTGCTGGCGATCCGCGACAACGAGGACCGCGCCGCCGCCGTGGGCTACGACCTCAAGCGCTTCAAGCTGCTGGCCTTCGTGATCTCGGGCGCCGTCACCGGCCTCGCGGGCGGGCTGCACGCCATGATGACCGGCATCGCTCCGCTGTCGAACGCCGAGTACCACACGAGCGAGATGATCCTCGTCATCACCGTGATCGGCGGCACCGGCAATCTGTTCGCCTCGGTGCTGGGCTCGGCGTTCTACGTGCTGCTGGCCGACTGGCTCTCCACGCTGTGGCCGCGCTGGCTGCTGCTGCTGGGGCTGCTGCTGATCGGCGTGAGCATCGGCATGCAGCGCGGGCTCTGGGGGCTGGGCGAGAGTGCCTGGAAGCGCATCTCCCGCAAGTCACCGGCGGCTCCGGCCGCGCCTGCCGCAGCTGTCTCGCCTGACGCGCAAGGAGAGAAAGCATGAGCGACGTTCTCATCGAAGCCGTCGGCGTCACCAAGCACTACGGCAAGTTCGCGGCGCTCGGCGGGGTCGACCTGAAGATCCGGCGCAACACGGTGCACTCGGTGATCGGCCCCAACGGCGCTGGCAAGACCACGCTGTTCCACATGCTCACCGGCACCGGCATGACCACCGGCGGACGCATACTGTTCGACGGCCATGACGTCACGCGCGAGCCCGACCACAAGCGCGTGCAGCGCGGCATGGCGCGCTCGTTCCAGGTCACGGCGCTGTTCGCGAGCCTTGCGGTGCGCGAGAACCTGCGCGTGGCGGCCCAGGGCGTGTCGCCGCGGCAGGCCATGAACTGCTGGCGCGCACCGGTCGGCGAACTGGCCTGCACCCGGATCGTCGATGAGGTGCTGCAGCGCATCGGGCTGGAGCGGCTGGCGGACACGCCGGCCGGCGAACTCTCGCACGGCCAGCAGCGCCGGCTCGAGGTTGGCATGGCGCTTGCGGCGAGGCCGAAGGCGATCTTCCTCGACGAGCCGACATCGGGCATGGGCATCGACGACCTCGACGACATGAAGCAGCTGATCCGCGGCCTGCGCGACGCGCACACCGTGGTTCTCATCGAGCACAACATGAACATCGTGATGGACATCTCCGACACTGTCACCGTGATGCAGCTGGGCCGCGTGCTGGCCGAGGGGCTTCCTGGCGACATCCGGGCCGATGCGCGCGTGCGCAGCGCCTACCTGGGCAACATGATCACCGGAGGCAAGGCATGAGCGGCGCCCGCGACAACATCCTCGAAGTCGAGAAGCTGCATGCCCACTACGGCAAGAGCCACGTGCTGCAGGGCGTGTCGATGACCGTGGGCGAGGCCGAACTGGTCACGCTGCTTGGGCGCAACGGCGCGGGCAAGTCGACCACGCTCAAGAGCATCGCCGGGGCGGTCACGCCCACCAGCGGGCGGGTGCGCTTCCAGGGTGCGGACATCGCCGGCATGCCGGCGCACCGCATCGCCACGCGCGGCGTGTGCCTGGTGCCCGAGCACCGCGGCATCTTCAAGCTGCTGACGGTGGAAGAGAACCTGCTGCTCGGCCTGCGGCGCCAGTCGCCCTGGCAGCTGGACGACATCTACCGGATCTTCCCGCGCCTGAAGGAGCGCCGGCGCAACGGCGGCGGGCAGCTCTCGGGCGGCGAGCAGCAGATGCTGGCGATCGGCCGGGCGCTGATGAACCATCCGCGCCTGCTGATCCTCGACGAGCCGGTCGAGGGCCTGGCGCCCGTGATCGTCGAGGAGATCGTCGCGCAGCTCAAGACCATCAAGGCCGCGGGCGTGGCGATCCTGCTGGTCGAGCAGAACCTCGAAGTCTGCGTGCAGCTGGCCGACCGCCACTACATCGTGGAGCAGGGCGTGATCGTGCACGAGGCCGGCAATGCCGACTTCATGGCCGACCACGAAGTCAAGGACCGCTACCTGGGCGTGGGCCTCGCCTGAGCGCCCTCCCTACGCAACGCATCAACCGTTTTCGAAAGCCATGAAGAACTCTCACAACGAACTCCGCATCGACGGCCAGCGGCTCTGGAACTCCTTGATGGAACTGGCGCAACTGGGCGCCACCGAGAAAGGCGGCGTCTGCCGCATCGCGCTGACCGATCTCGACCGCCAGGGCCGCGACCTGTTCTCGCGCTGGGCCCGCGAGGCCGGCTGCGAGGTGCGCGTCGACGCCATCGGCAACATCTTCGCGCGCCGCGCCGGCCGCAACAACGCGCTGCCGCCGGTGGCCACGGGCAGCCACATCGACACCCAGCCCACGGGCGGCAAGTTCGACGGCAACTACGGCGTGCTCGCCGGGCTGGAGGTGATCCGCACCCTGAACGACGCCGGGGTGCAGACCGAGGCGCCGCTCGAGGTGGCGGTGTGGACCAACGAGGAAGGCTCGCGCTTCGTGCCGGTGATGATGGGCTCGGGCGTGTTCGCCGGCGCCTTCACGCTGGAGCATGCGCTGGCGCAGCGCGACAACGACGGCATCAGCGTCTCCGAGGCGCTGGCCGCCATCGGCTATGCGGGCAGCGCGCCCGTCTCGGCAGAAGCGTCGCCGGTGGGCGCGTACTTCGAGGCGCACATCGAGCAGGGCCCGGTGCTCGAAGCCAACGAGCGCGTGATCGGCGTGGTCGAGGGAGCGCTGGGCCAGCGCTGGTACGACGTGGTGGTGCAGGGCATGGAAGCCCATGCCGGTCCCACGCCGATGGAGCTGCGCAAGGACGCGCTGCTGGCCGCTTCCGAGCTGGTGATCGAGGTCAACCGCATCGCGCTGGCCCACGCGCCGCACGCGCGCGGCACGGTCGGCTGGATCGACGCGTACCCGAACTCGCGCAACGTGATCCCGGGCCGGGTGAAGCTCAGCGTCGACCTGCGCGCGGCCGACGACACGGTGCTGTCGGCGCTGGACGCCGCGCTCAAGGAAACCGTGCAGCGCATCGCCGCGAAGGCCAAGGTCGAGATGTCGGTGGAGCAGGTCGTGTACTTCCCGCCGCAGCCCTTCACGCCCGGGCTCGTGGCGGCCGTGCGCGACGCCGCGCAGGCGCAGGGCCTGAGCTGGATGAACGTGATCAGCGGCGCGGGCCACGACGCGGTGTACCTCGCGCGCGTCTGCCCCACGGCAATGATCTTCGTGCCCTGCCGCGACGGCATCAGCCACAACGAGATCGAGGACGCGCAGCCCGATCACCTGGAGGCAGGCTGCAACGTGCTGCTGCAGGCGATGCTGCAGAGCGCGGGAGCGGCGCAATGAAGGTGCTGATCGCGCGTCTGAACCACGAGACCAATACCTTCTCTCCGGTGCCCACGCCGCTCGCGGCCTTCGGGCCCGATGGCCCCACCTTCGGCGAGCAGGCCTACCGGGACAACAAGGGCATGCGCACCGCGATGTCCGCCTTCATCGATCTCGCCGAGCAGGCGGGCGCGACCGTGGTCACGCCGGTGTCGGCCTCGGCCAACCCGAGCGGCCCGGTCGATGCGCAGGCCTACACGCTGCTCACCAAGTGCATCGTCGACGCGGCCCCGGGCTGCGACGCCATCCTGCTCGACCTGCACGGCGCGATGGTGGCGCACAACAGCGTCGATGGCGAAGGCGACCTGCTGCTGCGCCTGCGCGCGGCGGCGCCGGGCGTGCCCATCGGCGTGGCGCTCGACCTGCACGCCAACGTCACGCCCGCGATGGTGGAGAACGCCGACGTGATCGTCGGCTTCAAGACCTACCCGCACGTCGACATGTACGAGACCGGCGAGCATGCCGGCCGGCTGCTCTTCGACATGCTCGCCGGACGCAGCAAGCCGCACATGCGCTGGCACCGGCTGCCGCTGATGGCGCACACGCTGCGCAGCGCCTCCTTCACCGGCGCGATGAAGCAGGCCATCGAGGCGGCGCGCGAGGCGGAGGAGTCGGAATCGCTGGCGGTGTCGATCCTCGCGGGCTTCTCCCTGTCGGACATCGAGGCGCCTTGCATGAGCGTGATCGCGGTCGACGCGCATTCGCCTGAACGGGCCCAGGCCACGGCCGACCGCATCGCGGCGCAGATGTGGGCGCAGCGCGAGGCCTTCGTCTACCGCAGCGAGCCGCTGGCGGAGTCGATCGCGCGCGCGAAGCTGATCGCCGAAGGTGCGACGCGGCCGGTGCTGCTGCTCGACCATGGCGACAACTGCATGTCGGGCGGAAGCTGCGACACCATGGACGTGCTGCAGGAGGCGCTGGCCCAGGGCCTGCACGGCATCGGCGTCGGTCCGCTGTGCGACCCCGAGGCGGTGGCGCAGCTCGTCGCGGCGGGCGAGGGCGCGCAGGTGACGGTCGCGCTGGGCAACAAGGTCTCGCTCGCGGGCATCGGGCTCGAGAAGACGCCGGTGCGCCTGACGGGCATCGTGCGCACCATCGGCAGCGGCGAATACGTCATCACCGGGCCCACCTACACCGGCCAGCGCAGCAGCATGGGCCGCACGGTGCTCTTCGACATCGGCGCGGCGCGCATCGTGGTGACCGAGCGCACGCAGGAGCCGTGGGACATCGGCGTCTTCGAGTGTGCGGGGCTCGATCCGCGCAAGGAGCGCTTCCTGCTGCTCAAGTCGCGCATGTACTGCCGGCCGGTTTTCGAGCCGCTCTCGGCGGCGCTGGTGGAGTGCGACAGCCCGGGGGTCACGAGTTCGGACTACGGGCTGTTCCCGTTCGGCAAGGTCAGGCGGCCGGTGTTTCCGCTCGACGCCATGTGACTGCCTGGAACGGAGAGCGGGCGGCCGGGCGCGGAGGGCGCGGCGGTTTCGCGAAGGGCTGCGTTCGGCTGCCCGATCCCGCATCTCATGACCTGCCACGTCATCGACGCGCATCGCGTGCGGCGCGACCATTCCTTCACCCCGCGATGTTGCGGGTCGACACCCGGAAAGGAATGGTCACCATGAACACTGCCACACACGATGCCACCGCCATTGCCCAACACTACATCGCGGTCTGGAACGAAACCGACGCCGAGCGCCGCGCCGCGCTGATCGAGGCCGGCTGGACCGCCGACGCGCGCTACGTCGATCCGCTCGCCCAGGCCATCGGCCGAGAGCAGATCAGCGCGCTGGTGGGAGTGGTGCACCAGCGCTATCCGGGTTTCCGCTTCAACCTGCTGGGCAAGGCCGATTCCCACGGCGACCATCTGCGCTTCTCGTGGACGCTGGGGCCCAGCGGCGCAGAAGACCTGATCCAGGGCACCGACTTCGCGCAGGTCGATGCGGGCAAGCTGCGTTCTGTGACGGGCTTCCTGGACAAGGTGCCGGTCGGCGCCTGAGCGCCGCAGTCTGAACGAAGGCTGAACGGACTGGCGGTGTTTCAGTCCGGCGCGCCGGCAGCCCGCCCGCGCCACAGCTTGCGGTAGACGGTCGCGCGGCTGATGCCCAGGGTCCGCGCGGCCTCCGCCACGTTGCCGCGGGCATCGGCCACGGCCTTGCGGATCAGCGCGGTTTCCACGTCGCGCAGCCTCGGCTTGTTGTCGGGAGACGGGCTCGCGGAAGCCGCCGCGCCACTGCCGCCGGGCTGGGGCCGTACCTGCACCCGCAGGCCGGACCACAGCGGCACCTCGAGCACCGCATCGCCGCGGCGGGCCGCGTCGAACATCATGTGCAGGGGCAGCGCGAAGAGGTCGTTGAAGTTCAGGGTGTGCCCGCCGTGCGGCAGCGGCTGGTGCAGCATCTGCCGCGCCGCTGCGTTGGCGCCGGTCACGCCGCCCACCGCGTCGATGCACAGCAGCCCTTCCGTGGCCTCGCCGCCCGAACTGCCCGGCCACGCCAGGCGCAGCAGCAGTTCGCAGGGCTCGCGCTTGACCAGCATGTTCTCGATGTTGCGCGCCGACAGGGTCGCCAGGTGGCGCAGCTCGGGGCGTTCGGCCACGTGCACCCCGGTCAGGTCGAGCATGCCGATGCAGTCGCCCCGGGGGCCGAAGAGCGGCGCGCCGGCGCAGCTGTAGACGCTGGTGTCGTCGAAGAAATGTTCGCCGCGGTGGAGCCAGACCGATTCCTGCTCGGCCAGGGCGGTACCGATGGCGCTGGTGCCGATGGCGCGCTCCGACAGGTCGACGCCGATGCGCCCGATGTCCCGTGCATAGCGGCTGGCAGCATCGGTGCCGTCGGGCAGGTTGCCCACGTCGACCACGATGCCCTCTGCATCGGTCAGTACGGCGAAATAGCGGGTGTCGGCGATGGCGCGGGAGAGCTGCTCGATCACCGGGCGGGCCGCGGCGACCAGCGCGCGGTTGCGCTCGACGATGTCCTTGCCGGCCGAGCGGCTCACGGGATCGAACTGGACGCGCTGCTGCGGCCGGCGGCCGGCCTCGATGCAGCGCTGCCAGGAGCGGGTGATCCAGGAGTCGATGCGGGCGGCCCCCCGCGCTCTTTGGGGTGACTCGCCTTCTATCAGTTCGCGGCGGGCTTGGGCGATTGCCAGGGAACGCTCAGGAGGCTGCGAAACGATTGATACAGACATCGTGGTTTTTCGCGCATGTATGCAGGCTTTTCCCGGCCCGCCGGACGGCAGGCTGTTTCATTTTGAGAATTTCGCGCGCTCTGTGCAAGTGTCAAGGGTTTTGCCTAGGATAGTGCGAAAGGCCGGCATCCAAGATGCTTTTGCTCAAACAGCCATCACCTTTTACGGAGACAGCCAAATGCAGGTCGCTTTCAAGGTCAACGGCCGCCCGGTCACGGTCGACGCTCCTCCCAACACCTTTCTCGTACACGCTCTGCGCGAGCATCTCCATCTCACAGGCACCCACGTCGGCTGCGACACCGCCCAGTGCGGCGCCTGCACCGTCCACCTGAACGGTCGGGCCGTCAAGTCGTGCAACATCCTGGTGGCGCAGGCGGCGGGCGCCGAAGTCACCACCATCGAGGGCATCGCCGAAGCCGACGGCACCATGCACCCCATGCAGGCGGCATTCAAGGAGTGCCACGGCCTGCAGTGCGGCTTCTGCACGCCGGGCATGGTCATGAGCGCCATCGACCTGTGCACCCACCATCCCAAGTCGAGCGAGACCGAGATCCGCGAGCTGCTCGACGGCAACCTGTGCCGCTGCACGGGCTACCAGAACATCGTCAAGGCAGTGAAGATGGGCGGCGAGGCCATGGCCTCGGGCACTCCCGTCAAGGCAACGGCAACGGCCTGAGGAGAGCGACATCATGGGCGCTTCCGATTTCTCGAACCTGCCGCACATCGGCGAGGCGGTCCGCCGCAAGGAGGACTACCGATTCCTCACCGGTTCGGGCAACTACACCGACGACATCACGCTGGCCAACCAGAGCCATGCGGTCTTCGTGCGCTCGCCGCACGCCCACGCCGTCGTCAAGTCGGTCGACACCGCCGAGGCGCTGAAGATGCCCGGCGTCATCGGCATCTTCAGCGGCAAGGACATCGAGGGCAAGATGGGCGGGCTGCCCTGCGGCTGGCTCATCAACAACCCCGACGGCACCCCGATGAAGGAGCCGATGCACCCGATCCTGGCCATCAAGAAGGTGCGCTACGTGGGCGACCACGTGGCCATGGTGGTGGCCGAGACGGTGGAGCAGGCCAGGAATGCCGCCGAGGCGGTGGTGGTCGACTACGAGGTGCTGCCCGCGCTGGTGAGCGTGGCCGACGCCGCGAAGAAGGTCGGCGGCGTCACGCTGCACGACGAGGCCCCCGACAACCAGTGCTACAAGTGGGCGCTGGGCGACAAGGCGGCGGTCGATGCGGTGTTCGCCGGCGCCGCGCACGTGACCAAGCTGGACCTCGTCAACAACCGGCTGGTGCCTAACCCCATCGAGCCGCGCGTGGCCATCGGCAGCTACAACCGCGCCGGCGACGACTACACGCTGTACGTCTCCAACCAGAACCCGCACGTCGAGCGCCTGCTGATGACGGCCTTCGTGCTGGGCCTGCCGGAGCACAAGGTCCGCGTGATCGCGCCCGACGTGGGTGGCGGCTTCGGCTCCAAGATCTTCCTGTACGCGGAAGACGTGTGCCTGACGTGGGCCGCGAGGCAGCTCAACCGCAACATCAAGTGGACGGCCGACCGTTCGGAGTGCTTCCTGTCGGATGCGCACGGGCGCGACCACGTGAGCCACGCCGAGATGGCGATGGACAAGGACGGCAAGTTCCTCGCGATGCGCGTGCACACCGACGCCAACCTGGGCGCCTACCTGTCGACCTTCTCGACGGCGGTGCCCACCATCCTCTACGCCACGCTGCTGGCCGGCCAGTACACCACGCCGCAGATCTACGTCGAGGTGGATGCCTGGTTCACCAACACCGCGCCGGTGGATGCCTACCGCGGGGCGGGGCGGCCCGAGGCCACCTACCTGCTGGAGCGGCTGGTGTCGCGTTGCGCCTGGGAAATGAACCTGGGGCAGGACGAGATCCGCAAGCGCAACTTCATCACCGCCTTCCCGTACCAGACGCCGGTGGCGCTGCAGTACGACACGGGCGACTTCCATGCCTGCATGGACAAGGCGCGCGTGCTGGCGGAAGTTGATGGCTACGCGGCGCGCAAGGCCGCGAGCGAAGCCAACGGCAAGCTGCGCGGCATCGGGTATTCGAGCTACATCGAGGCCTGCGGCATCGCGCCGTCGAACATCGCAGGCGCCCTCGGCGCACGTGCAGGCCTGTTCGAATGCGGCGAGATCCGCGTGCACCCGACCGGCAGCGTGACGGTGTTCACCGGCTCGCACAGCCATGGCCAGGGCCACGAGACCACCTTCGCGCAGGTGGTGGCGGCGCGGCTGGGCATTCCGGTCGAGAACGTCGACGTGGTGCACGGCGACACCGGCCGCGTGCCCTTCGGCATGGGCACCTACGGTTCGCGCTCCATCTCGGTGGGCGGCGCGGCCATCATGAAGGCGCTCGACAAGATCGAGACCAAGGCCAAGAAGATCGCCGCGCACCTGATGGAAGCCAGCGACGCCGACGTCGAGTTCGCCAACGGCGAGTTCACGGTCAAGGGCACCGACAAGAAGATCCCGTTCGGCCAGGTGGCGCTGACGGCCTACGTGCCGCACAACTACCCGCTCGACAAGCTGGAGCCCGGCCTGAACGAGACCGCCTTCTACGACCCGACCAACTTCACCTTCCCGGGCGGCACCTACATCTGCGAGGTCGAGGTCGACAAGCAGACCGGCGAGGTCCGCGTCGACCGCTTCACCGCGGTGGACGACTTCGGCACCATCATCAATCCGATGATCGTCGAGGGCCAGGTGCACGGCGGGCTGGTGCAGGGCATCGGGCAGGCGCTGCTCGAGAACTGCGTCTACGACAAGGAAACCGGCCAGCTGCTCACCGGCAGCTTCATGGACTACGCCATGCCGCGCGCCGGCGACTTCCCTCAGTTCAAGCTCGACACCGTGTGCACCCCTTGCACGCACAACCCGCTGGGCACCAAGGGCTGCGGCGAAGCGGGGGCCATCGGCTCGCCGCCGGCCGTGATCAATGCGGTGCTCGACGCGCTGGCGCCGCTGGGCGTCAAGGATTTCGACATGCCCGCATCGCCCGCCCGCGTCTGGGAAGCGATGCAGGCTGCAGCCGCCAACCCCTGAACTAGAACAAAGAAGGAACCACACCATGTACGCCTTCACACTCGAACGGCCCGCCTCGGTGGCCGACGCGGCAAGACTCGTGGCCTCCGGCGCCAAGCCGCTGGCCGGCGGACAGACACTGCTGGCTTCCATGAAGCTGCGGCTTTCGGCACCCGAGCAGCTCGTGGACCTGAGCGGCATCAAGGAGATCGCCGGCATCACGAAAAGCGGCGACGCCATCACCATCGGCGCCATGTCGCGCCACCTGGACGTGGCTAACAACGCCGACGTGAAGGCCGCCTACCCGGCGCTGGCCGACCTGGCCTCGCGCATCGGCGACCGGCAGGTGCGCGCGATGGGCACCATCGGCGGCTCGGTGGCCAACAACGACCCGGCCGCCTGCTACCCCAGCGCCGTGCTGGCCTCGGGCGCGACCATCGTCACCTCCAAGCGAGAGATCGCGGCCGATGATTTCTTCCAGGGCCTCTTCACCACTGCGCTGGAAGAAGACGAGCTCATCACCGCCATCCGCTTTCCCGTGCCGAAGCGTGCGGCCTACGAGAAGCTGCGCCAGAAGGCGTCGCACTTCCCGCTGGTCGGCGTGTTCCTCGCACAGTACGACGGCGGCGTGCGCGTGGCTATCACCGGCGCGGGCAATGGCGTGTTCCGTCATGAAGGGCTGGAAGATGCGCTCAACAAGAGCTTCACCGCCGCGGCTGCCGCCGCCGTGAAGATCGACGCGAGCGACCTGAACAGCGACCTGCACGCATCGGCCGCCTACCGTGCGAACCTGATCAGCGTGCTGACGCAAAGGGCCGTGACCAAGGCGCTGGGCTGACGCAGTCGGGCGCGGAGGGTTCGGACCGAACCGGACACGTGAAGGGCGCGAAGGTTTCGCGAGAGACGCAAAGGAACAGCCAGGAATTTTTTTCGGTTTCTCTTTCGCGTTCTTCGCGCGATCCTCGCGCCCTTCGCGTCCGGATGTCCGCCTCCGCCTTCGCAACGGCCATCCATTACCCTAGGCCATGATCTTTCCCAGCATCGACTCCCTCTCCGCCGGACTCATGCAGGCCGGCTATTTCGCCGACCGGCGACTGGCCACGGCCGTGTTCCTCGCGCTGAAGCTGCAGCGTCCCCTGCTGCTCGAAGGCGAGCCCGGCGTGGGCAAGACCGAGCTGGCGAAGGCGCTTTCGACCGCGCTGGAGCGGGAGCTGCTGCGGCTGCAGTGCTACGACGGCCTGGAGCAGCGCGAGGCGCTCTATGAATGGAACTACGCCGCGCAGCTGCTGCACATGCGCGCCGCCGAGGCGACGGGTGCGGCCCGCGACGTGGAGGCCGAGGTCTACCAGCCGCACTACCTGATCCGCCGTCCGCTGCTGCAGGCGCTGCAGACGCCGCTGCCGGGTGCCGTGCTGCTGATCGACGAGGTCGACCGCGCCGACGAGCCCTTCGAGGCCTTCCTGCTCGAGTACCTGGGCGAATACCAGGTCAGCATTCCCGAACTCGGCACGGTGCGCGCGGTGGTGCCCCCGGTCACCATCCTCACGAGCAACCGCACGCGCGAGCTCAACGATGCGGTCAAGCGCCGCTGCCTCTATCACTGGCTCGACTACCCCGAGCGGGAGCGCGAGCTGGCCATCGTGCGTGCACGTGTGCCCGAAGCCGGCGAGAAGCTGTCGGCGCAAGTCGCCGCCTTCGTCGCGCGGCTGCGCGAGGCACCGTTCGCCAATGCCTTCCAGCGCGCGCCCGGCATTGCCGAGAGCGTCGAATGGGCGAGGGCGCTGATCGCGCTCGACACCGTCGAACTCGACCCCGAAGTGGTGGTCGACACCGCCGGCATCCTCTTCAAGCAGCGCGACGACGTGGCCGCCCTGACGCAGGAACTGGCATCGGACCTGCTCAAGCCGGAGGCGTGAACTGTCGATGGCCACCACCGGCGTGCAGCAACTTGGCGACGTCCGCAGCGGAAAGCTCGCGGGCAACATCACCGCCTTCGGCCGTGCGCTGCGCCGCGCGGGCGTGCGCACCGACGCGATGCGCATCGCCCTCGCGGCCGAGGCCGCTTCGCTCGTGGGCGTGGAAGACAGGCTCGACCTGAGCGCCGCCATGGAGGCGGTGATGGTCAGCCGCGAGCAGGACCGCATGGTGTTTCGCGAGCTCTTCGACGCCTGGTTCCGCGACCCGGAGCTTGCGAACAAGCTGCTGGCCCAGATGCTGCCGAGCGCCGAAGGCAAGGCCGAGCCGTCCAAGCGCCGGCCGCGCGTGCGCGAGGCCCTGAGCGCACCGCGCGCGCTCGCCAGGCCGGTGGAGCCGGCCAAGCCCGATCGCGAGGTCGAGTTCGACGCCGCCATGACGTCGAGCGACAGGCAGCGCCTGCAGCATGCCGACTTCAACGCGCTCGGCGCCGCCGAGTACCGCCTGGTGGAACGGCTCGCGCGCGACATCCGCCTGCCGATTCCCGAACTGCCGTCGCGCCGCCTGCGCGTGGCCGGCGAGGCGGGCCGCCAGCATGCGCGCATGCACTGGCCGGGCGTGCTGCACGAGGCGGCGCGCACCGGCGGCGAGATCATGCGGCTGCCCCGGCTGGCCCGGCGCGAGCAGCCGCTGCCGCTGCTGGTGCTGGTCGACGTCTCGGGCTCGATGGAGCGCTATGCGCGCCTGCTGCTGGCCTTTCTGCATGCCGCGACGCGCCGTGCCGGCCGCCGCGACGTGTTCGCCTTCGGCACCCGGCTGACCGACCTGACGCCCGCATTCCGGCTGGCCGACACCGACGAGATGCTCGGCGCCGCCAGCCTCGCCATCGACGACTTCGCAGGCGGCACCCGCTTCGGCGCCTCGCTGGCCGAGCTGAGGCGTGCCCATGCCCGCCGGCTGACCGGCCGCCGCACGCTGGTGCTGGTGATCAGCGACGGGCTCGATACCGGCGAGCCCTCGCTGCTGGAGCATGAGCTGCTGTGGCTCAAGCGCCATTCGCGCCGGCTCCTGTGGCTCAACCCGCTGCTGCGCTTCGAGGGCTACGCCCCTCTGGCGCGTGGGGCCGCCGTGCTGCACCGGCAGGCGGACGCGATGCTGGCGGTCCACAATCTCAGCGCACTCGAACAGCTCGCCGCGAGCCTCGCCGCACTGATGCGGTCCGGCCGCTAGCGGCGCCCAGGAAGGAAGACAAAGGAACCCCACCATGGAAATGCTCGGAAACCGCCGCCTAGGCATCACCCAACAACAGGCATGGGAAGCGCTCAACGACCCCGAGACGCTGAAGAAGTGCATTCCCGGCTGCGACAAGTTCGAGCTCACGGGCGAGAACCAGTACAGCGTCGCGCTGGCCCTGAAGATCGGCCCGGTCTCGGCCAAGTTCAACGGCAAGGTGCAGCTGTCGGACATCTCCGCGCCCCATGGCTACAAGCTCACCTTCGAAGGGCAGGGCGGCGTGGCGGGCTTCGCCAAGGGCTCTTCGAGCGTCACGCTCAAGCCGGTCGCCACGGACGCGGCGGCAGCCTCTGCCGGTGATGCCGTCGTGCACGAGGCCGATGCGGCGACGCCGCCTGACGCGGCCCCCGCCGGCTGCGAACTCGACTACACCGTGCAGGCCCAGGTCGGCGGCAAGATCGCCCAGCTGGGCCAGCGGCTGATCGACGGCGCGGCCAAGTCCACGGCCGACGATTTCTTCAAGCGCTTCGAGGCCGAGATGCAGAGCCGCTACGGGCCGCCGCCTGCGCCTGCCGAGGAAGCCGCCGAGGCGCCTGCCGAGAAGAGCGGGATGATGTCCGGCCTCATGAAGAAGATCGGCCTCGGCAAGAAGGACGACAAGGACGCGCCCGCCGCTCCCGGCGGCGACGCGGCCTGAACCCGGGACTGCAGCGTCATGGAAAACCTCGACGTCATGGTGCTGCGCACGCTGCGCGACTGGCGGCGTGCCGGCAAGCGCGCGCTGCTGGCGACGGTGGTGCGTACCTGGGGCTCGTCGCCCCGGCCGGTGGGTTCGATCATGGCCCTGGCGGAAGACGGTGCGGTGGTCGGCTCGGTCTCGGGCGGCTGCATCGAGGACGACCTGATCGCGCGCTACAGCCATGCCCACGGCAAGGCGGAAGACGTGCCGCTGGGTGCGCCGCCCTCTCTCGTGAAATACGGCATCACCGCCGACGAGGCGCACCGCTTCGGCCTGCCCTGCGGCGGCACGCTGGAGCTGCTGCTCGAATACGCGCCCGACGCCGGCTCGCTCGAGCAGCTGGTGGCGCAGCTGGAGCAGGGCAAGCTGATGCAGCGTACGGTGACGCTCGCCACCGGCGCGGTGCGGCTCGCCGAAGCCAAGGCGCCCGACGAACTCACGGTGAACGACACCGAGCTGACCAACACCTTCGGCCCCGAGTACCGCATGCTGCTGATCGGCGCCGGCCAGCTCGCCGAATACCTGGCCACCATGGCCAAGTTCAGCGGCTTCGCCGTCACGCTGTGCGACCCTCGCGCCGAGTACCGCACCGCATGGTCGCTGCCCGGCGTGCACATCACGACCGAGATGCCCGACGACGCCGTGACCGCCTTCAGGCCCGACCGCCGCAGCTGCGTGGTCGCGCTCACGCACGACCCGAAGCTCGACGACCTCGCGCTGCTGGAGGCGCTCCAAAGTGACGCCTTCTACGTCGGCGCCATCGGCTCGCGGCGCAATGCCGATGCGCGGCGCGGTCGCATGATCGAGCACTTCGACCAGACCGAGGAGTCGCTCGCGCGCCTGCGCGGGCCCATCGGCATCTACATCGGCAGCAAGACGCCGCCGGAGATCGCGGTGAGCGTGATGGCGGAGATCCTCGCGGTGAAGAACGCGGTGACGCTGCCGCGCGAGATGGAAGTGGCGCAGGCCAAGGAGCGGCTGCTGTCCTCCTGACCTTCGTGGCCCCGGTGCCCCTCGTGACCCGTATGACCGGTTTGACCGCGCGGCTCGATCAGCCTTCGTAGGGCGGGATCGGCCCCTGGTCCGATGGTGCCGGCGGCGGCACGTCGCCGTTCTTCTGGCGTTCCCGGAACAGCGCGGCGCGCATCAGGAAGATGGTGGTCACAGGCGTGGTCAGCGCCACGAACAGCACGATCAGCACCGCGTGCATGAAGAGGCTGTGGCCCTGCGCCGAGAAGTACACGATGGTAGCGACCGTCATCGACCACACGCCGCCGGTGGCACCCAGCGTGGGCGCATGGATGCGTCGGAAGAAGGTCGGCAGCCGCACCAGCCCGAAGGAGCCGATGGCGGCGAAGGCCGCGCCCAGCACCGCGAAGACGGCGGTGACGATCTCGGCCCACAGCGGCATCGGGCCCACGATGAAATCGCTCATCGCAATACCTCCGTGCTTCGCACCGCGGTGCGAGCCTGCTTGGGGCGGCCCGGCGCGGCGCTCATTCGATCACCTCCCCGCGCAGCAGGAACTTGGCCATCGCCGTCGAGCTCACGAAGCCGAACAGCGCGATCAGCATCGCGGCGGCGAAGTACACGTCGCTCGCGTAGACGATGCCCAGCACCAGCATCATCAGCATGCCGTTGATGTAGAGGCAGTCCAGCGCCATCACGCGGTCTTGGGCGGAAGGGCCGATCAGCAGGCGCGCGACGGCGCAGAGCATCGCCACCGCCAGCAGGAACAGCGCGAACTTGAGCGACCAGAAAAGGATGGGCGTCATGATTCGAAGATCTCCATCAGCGGACGTTCGTAGCGGCTCTTGATCTGCGCGATGAAGGCTGCTTCGTCGTCGAGGTCGAACACGTGGATCAGCAGGGTGCTGCGATCGAAGGCCACCTCGCCCCAGGCGGTGCCGGGCGTGAGGCACATGATCATCGAGAGCACCGCGAGGCCGTTGGGGTCGCGCAGGTCGAGCGGTATGCGCAGGAAGCTCGCATGGATGTTCTCGCTGCGGCGCGTGAGCAGCGCACGCGCCACCGCGAACACCGACACCGACATGTCGTAGAGCACGATGCAGCACAGCCGCAGCGCCACGCCGGGCCGGCGCATGCGTACCGTGGCCGGCCGCAGGCCCTTGGTCAGCAGCGGCACGGCAACGGCGAGCAGCACGCCCGAAAGCAGCGTGCTCGCCTCGAGCGACTGGTTGAGCAGCAGCCAGATGACGAACAGCGCGAGCGACAGCGGCGGAGATGGGATCAGGCGTCTCATTGCGCGCCTGCCTTTCCTTCGGCCTTGGCGGCGGGCACCGGGTTCGGAACCTGCCGCGCTTCCATCACTGCAGCGCGATAGGCCGTGGGCGTGCGCAGGCCCTCGGCGGTGGCCATCGCGTGGCGCATCACCGGTTCGGCCCAGATCGTGAGCGCGATGCCGGCGACGATGAGCCCCGCCACGGGCAGCACTTCGAGCGCCGGCAGCGAGGGCAGGTTGCCATGCGGCTGGGTCCAGAAATGGCGGATGCCGGTGCGGCTCAGCGCGATCAGCGCGAGGAAGCCCGAGGCGATCAGCAGCACGAGAAAGGTCCAGCCGGCCATGCCGACGGCGCCGCTGCCGTTCATCAAGCCGGAGAGCATCGCGAACTTGCCGACGAAGCCCGAAAGCGGCGGCAGGCCGGTCAGCAGCAGCGTGCAGATCATGAAGCTCAGGCCGAGAAAGGCGACGCCTGCCGGGATGGCCCGGCCGTAGAGCGCCTGCGCGTCGTCGTCGAGGTTCACGTCGCTCAGCGCGCTCAGGTCTTCGGCGAGGAAGGGCGCCGTGCCCGCGACCTCGTGCGGCGCCACGCTCATGCCGGCATTGCGCCAGCGCTCGATCATGTCAGTCAGCAGGAAGAAGGCGCTCACCGCGAGCGTGGAGCTCAGCAGGTAGAAGAGGGCGCCGGCCCACACGGCCGGTTGGCCCAGCCCCACCGCGGCGAGCAGCGTGCCGGCCGACATCAGCACGCTGAAGCCCGCGAGGTTGGAAAGCCGTTGCGTGCCGAGGATGCCCAGGGCCGCGACGAAGAGCGTGGCGATGCCCGCGCCCACCAGCACCGGCTGGCCGAAGGCGGCCGAGGCGCCGGTGTCGGGCGCGAACAGCACCGTCCATAGCCGCAGCACGGTGTAGACACCGAGCTTAGTGAGCAGCGCGAACACCGCGCCCACCGGCGACACCGCCGCGCTGTAGGCCGGCACCAGCCAGAAGTTGAGCGGCCACGCGCCCGCCTTGGCGAAGAAGGCGGTGAAGAGGATGGCCGTGGCCGCGTGCACCAGCCCGCGGTCGCCCGGCGAGAGCTCGGCGATGCGCATGCCCAGGTCGGCCATGTTGAGCGTGCCGGTCACGCCGTAGAGGATGGCCGCGCCGATCAGGAACAGCGAGGAGGCCGCGAGATTGATCGCGATGTAGTGCAGCCCCGCCTGCACGCGCAGCCGGCCCGAACCGTGCAGCAGCAGGCCGTAGGAGGCTGCGAGCATCACCTCGAAGAACACGAACAGGTTGAACAGGTCGCCGGTGAGGAAGGCGCCGTTCAGCCCCATGAGCTGCAGCTGCAGCAGCGGATGGAAGTGCACGCCCGCGCGGTCCCAGCGCGAGGTGGAGTAGATCGACGCCGCGAAGGCGATCACGCCGGTGAGCGCCACCATCATGGTCGAGAGCCGGTCGGCCACCAGCACGATGCCGAAGGGCGCGCGCCAGTTGCCCGGCAGGTAGACGCCGATGGAGCCGGGTCCGCCGCCCGTGTCGGGCGCGTTCACCCAGCGCAGCAGCGCCAGCGCGGCCAGCAGGCCGACCAGGCCGGAGATCACGCTCAGGGCCGACTTGGCGCGCCGGCGGTTCTCGCCCAGCAGCAGCATGAGTGCGGCCGTGAGCATGGGCACGAGGATCGGCACCGCCACCAGGTGCGGCATGCTGAACTCGAGCAGCTGGTCGAGCAGGTGGAAGATCTCTTTCATCGGCCTTCCCCCGGGCTTGCCGCTGCGTGCGCTGCGCCGACCCCCTCAAGGGGGCGCGCGCCTTCGGGCGCTTGCGCGTGGCTCATTCCGCCTCCTGCCGTTCTTCACCGTCCACGTGGTCGGTGCCGGTGAGGCCGCGCGAGGCGAGCATCACGACGAGGAAGAGCGCCGTCATCGCGAAGCCGATCACGATGGCGGTGAGCACCAGCGCCTGCGGCATCGGGTCGGCCGTGTTCGCCAGCGTGGCGGTGAGGCCCTTGACGAGCACCGGCTCGCTGTCGACCTTGAGCCGTCCCATGCTGAAGATGAAGAGGTTGACCGCGTACGAGATCAGCGTCAGGCCCATGATGACCTGGAAGGTGCGCGGGCGCAGCAGCATGTAGACGCCAGAGCCGGTGAGCACCCCGATGGCGAGTGCGAGCACGATTTCCATCAGGCGGCCCCTCCCTCGGAGGTGGGGGCGGCGGTCGCCTCCGCGTCTTTTTCTTTTTGCTCGTCGGCCCAGCGGTGGCTTCGTATCGACTGGTGGGCCAGCGCGGTCAGGATCAGCATGGTGGCGCCGAGCACCAGCGCGAACACGCCGGTGTCGAAGAAGAGGGCGCTGGGCACGTGCACCTCGCCCAGGATCGGCAGGTGCAGGTGCGCGGTGTGCGTGGTCAGGAAGGGGTAGCCGAGGAACACCGCACCGGCGCCGGTGGCCAGCGCCAGCAGCAGGCCGATGGCGATCCAGCGGCGCGGGTAGATGCGCAGGTGCTCCTCCACCCATTCGGTGCCCGAGACGATGAACTGCAGCACCAGCGCGACCGACATCACCAGCCCCGCGACGAAGCCGCCGCCCGGCGCGTTGTGGCCGCGCATGAAGAAGTAGACCGACACCAGCACCGATACCGGCAGCAGCAGGCGCACCAGCACGGCCGGCACCATCAGGTAGCCGACGGCCGTGTCCTTGGCGCGGCGCGGGTTCAGCAGGTCGCTGCTGCCGTCGTCGGCCTGCAGCCGCTGCTGGATCGGCAGGGCCATCGATTCGATGGCCGGGCGGAAGCGCCGCAGCAGCGCATACACGGTGAGCGCGACGATGCCGAGCACGGTGATCTCGCCGAAGGTGTCGAAGCCGCGGAAGTCGACCAGCATCACGTTGACCACGTTGGTGCCGCCGCCCTCGGTGAGCGCGCGTTCGAGGAAGAAGGGCGAGATGCTCTGCGGAAAGGTGCGCGTCATCATGGCCCAGGCCAGCGCGGCCATGCCGCTGCCGGCGATGGCCGCGATCAGCAGGTCGCGGCCGCGCCGGCCCCAGGGCTTGAGCCGTGCGCGCGCGGGCTGAACAACGTCCTTGCTGCGCATCGGCAGCCAGCGCAGGCCCAGCAGGATCAGCACGGTGGTGACGGCCTCGACCACCAGCTGCGTCAGCGCGAGGTCGGGCGCAGAGAACCAGATGTAGGTGACGCACGAGACCAGCCCCGCGGCCGCGGCCAGCATCAGTGCAGCCAGCCGGTGGAACTTGGCCTGCCACGCGGCAGCCACCGCGCAGGTGCCGCCGATGAGCCAGGTCATGGCGAACATCGGCGAGAAGGGCAGCAGTTCGCGCGTGCCGGGCGCGGCGGGCGTGAGCTGCAGGGAGGCTGTCGCGCCCGCCACCGCCACGACCACCAGCAGCAGCAGTTGCCACTGCATGCGCTTCGTGCCGAAGAGACGGCGGCTGCGCCGGCCGGCCTCGCTCAGCAGCGCGATCAGGTGCTCGAAGATGACCTGGCCGTCGAAGCGGTGCAGCAGGGGCGTGTTCTCGAGGCCGCCGCGCGCGCGCTGGCGGCGTTGCAGCAGGTACAGCGCGGCGCCGCCGGCCAGCGCCACGAAGCTCATCAAGAGCGGCAGGTTGAAGCCGTGCCACACGGCCAGGCTGTACTCGGGCAGCGTGCCGCCGACCACCGGCGATGCAGCCGCGGCGAGCATCGGCCCGACCGACCACGCTGGCGCCACGCCCACCACCAGGCACACCAGCACCAGCAGCTCGACCGGCACCCGCATCCAGTGCGGTGGCTCGTGCGGATGCTTGGGCACCTCGTCGCCGCAGGGCGGGCCGAAGAACACGTCGAAGACGAAGCGCGCCGAGTAGGCCACGCTGAAGATGCCGGCCAGCGTGGCGATCAGCGGCAGGCTGAGGTCGACCCACGGCGTGGCCTGGATGAACACCGTCTCCGCGAAAAACATCTCCTTCGAGAGGAAGCCGTTGAGCAGCGGCACGCCGGCCATCGAGGCGCTCGCGATGATGGCCAGCGTGCCGGTGATCGGCATGAGCCGCATCAGGCCGCTGAGCTTGCGGATGTCGCGCGTGCCCGTCTCGTGGTCGATGATGCCGGCTGCCATGAAGAGCGACGCCTTGAAGGTGGCGTGGTTCATCACGTGGAAGACCGCCGCCACCGCCGCGAGCGGGCTGTTAAGTCCCAGCAGCAGCGTGATGAGCCCGAGGTGCGAGATGGTGGAGTAGGCCAGCAGCGCCTTCAGGTCGCGCTGGAACATCGCGATGAAGCCGCCGAGCAGCAGCGTGATGGCACCGGCACCGCCCACCATCCAGAACCACTGCTCGGTGCCCGAAAGCACCGGCCACAGCCGCGCCATCAGGAACACGCCCAGCTTCACCATGGTGGCCGAGTGCAGGTAGGCCGACACCGGCGTGGGCGCTGCCATGGCGCGCGGCAGCCAGAAGTGGAAGGGGAACTGCGCGCTCTTGGTGAAGGCGCCCAGCAATATCAGCGTGAGAGCCGTCGGATACAGCGCGTGCGAGCGGATGAGCTCGCCCGAGGCCAGCACCGTGTCGAGCTCGTAGCTGCCGGTGATGCGGCCCAGCACCAGCACGCCCGCCAGCAGGCACAGCCCGCCCGCGCCGGTGACCGTGAGCGCCATGCGCGCGCCGCGCCGCGCGTCGCGGCGGTGGTGCCAGTAGCCGATCAGCAGGAAGGAGAACAGGCTGGTGAGCTCCCAGAACAGCACCATCTGGATCAGGTTGCCCGAGAGCACCACGCCCATCATCGCGCCCATGAACGCGAGGAAGAACGAGAAGAAGCGAGGCACCGGGTCGGAGGCCGACATGTAGTAGCGCGCGTACAGCACCACCAGCGCGCCGATGCCCAGCACCAGCATGCAGAAGAGCCACGCGAAGCCGTCCATGCGGAACACGAGGTTCAGGCCCAGTGCGGGCAGCCATTCGATCTGCTGCCGCAGCACGCCGCCGTTGGCGATCTTGGGGAAGAACCATGCCGCCTGGATGGCGCAGCCCAGCGCGACCAGCCCCGCCAGCGTCGACTCCCTGTTGCGCGCGTTGGAAGGCATCAACGCGGCCAGCACGCTGGCGATGAAGGGGAGGGCGACGAGAAAGACCAGGGGCATTGGGGTCGATTCTATCGGGCGACCCTATGGAACGCCTTATCTATAACCGCAAGACATAAGGCAGTTTTTCACCCTGCTTTCATGCGATTCAGGAGGAGAAGGCCTGCACCGTGCGCAGCCCCAGCCATGTCATGCACAGCGAACCGCCCAGGTGCAGCGCGATGGTGCCCATCGCGAGGCCGAGGCGGCCGCTGGTCAGCATGCCCACCACTTCCGCCGAGAAGCTCGAGAAGGTGGTGAGCGTGCCGAGGAAACCGGTGATCACCATCAGCCGCCACGCGGGGTTGATGTCCGGCAGGCAGCTGAAGACGCCGATGGCCACGCCGATGAGGTAGCCGCCGATCAGGTTCACCGCCAGCGTGCCCCAGGGAATGATGCCGCCGGGGTTGAGCCAGAGGGCGAAGCCCCAGCGCATGAGGGCGCCGACGCATGCGGCGAGGCAGATGACGATGGCGTTCAGCAGCATGGCGGCAATTATCCGCATGCCGCCGGGCGGCACGGTCGCGCTACTTCTCCCTGCCCATCACGACGTCCGGCAGGATCGTCACGATGCTCGGGAACAGCGTGATCAGCACGATGCACAGCACCAGGCAGAAGAAGAACGGGATCGCCGCCTTCGCGATCACGTTGCTGTCCTTGCCCGTCATGTTCTGCAGCACGAAGAGGTTGAAGCCCACCGGCGGCGTGACCTCGGCGATCTCGACCAGCAGCACGATGAAGATGCCGAACCAGACCAGGTCGAAGCCCGCCTTCTGGATCATCGGCAGCACCACCGCGCTGGTGAGCACGATCATCGAGATGCCGTCGAGTGCGGTGCCCAGCACCAGGTACACCAGCACCAGTGCGCCGATCAGCGCGTAGGGCGACAGGTGCATGCTGTCGACCCACTCCGCCAGCTCGCGAGGAATGCCGGTGAAGGCCATGGTCTTGGTGAGGAAGGCGGCGCCGGCCAGGATGAACATGATCATGCAGCTGGTGCGCGTGGCGCCCATGATGCCGTCCTTGAAGTTCTTCCAGGTCAGGCTTCGGCCCCAGGCCGCGATGGCCAGCGAGCCCAGCACGCCGAAGGCCGCGCATTCCGTGGCGGTGGCCCAGCCGGCCACCAGCACCCAGACGATGAAGACGATCAGCAGCGTGCAGGGAATGAGGTTGCCCGACAGCCTGATCTTCTCCATGAAGGTGGTCGGCGGATCGGCCGGCGGCACCTGGCCCGGGTTGCGCAGGCTCCACCAGCCGATGTAGCCCGAGAACAGCAGCATCAGCAGCAGCCCCGGCAGGAAGCCGGCCAGGAAGATGCGGATGATCGAGGCGTCGGCCGCCACCGCGTACACCACCATGGTGATCGACGGCGGAATCAGGATGCCCAGCGTGCCCGCCGTGGCGAGCGAGCCGATGGCCAGCTTCTCGTTGTAGCCGCGGCGCTTGAGCTCGGGCAGCGCCACCTTGGCGATGGTCGCGCAGGTGGCGGCCGACGAGCCCGAGACCGAGCCGAACACCCCGCATCCGAGGATGGTGGTGTGCATCAGCCGGCCCGGCACGCGGTTGAGCCAGGGGCGCAGGCCCTCGAACATCTCCTCGCTGAGCTTGGTGCGAAACAGGATCTCGCCCATCCATATGAAGAGCGGCAGCGCGGCGAGCTCCCAGCTCGCGTTGCTTTCCCAGAAGGCGGAGAACAGGTTCTTGCCCGGCAGCGTGTTGGTGAAGAAGGCCTGGCCGACCCAGCCGACGATGGCCAGTGTCATCGCGATCCATACGCCGCCCGCCAGGAGCAGCAGCATGATCGCGAGCAGCAGCGCGCCCATCCAGAGGTTTTCGAACATCGGGTGTCTTTGTCGCTGTTGTTGTTCAGACGTCGGAGGAGAAGTCGCCCGCCGCGTGGCGCTCCTCGATGGCGCGCTGGTAGCTGGGCTTCTCGCCGCGCACCACGCCGACCAGTTCGTCGACCATCGCGATCAGCAGCAGCCAGCAGCCGATCACGAAGGTCGATTGCGGGATCCAGATCGGAATGACGACCAGGCCCGTCGCCATCTCGGCGAACTCGTAGCTCTCGTAGGTGAAGCTGGTGGCCCAGTAGGTCAGATAGGCCACCGACACGGCTGCGACGAGCAGGCAGCTCACGTCGAGCACACGCCGCATCCTCGGCGACACCGATTCGAGCAGCAGCGTAACGCGCACGAAGTCGCCGTGGCGGAACGCATGCGCCATCGCGAAGAACGCGGCGGCAGCGCACAGCCAGGCCACCACGTCGTTGAGCCCGCTCACGCGCCAGTTCATCTGCCGGCCCACGCCGGCGACGATCATCAGCACGAAGATCAGGAACACGCAGAGCGCACCCAGCGCGCCTGCACCGTCGTACAGGCGGTCGAGGAAGCGGCGCATGGTCAGGTCTCCCGCCGGGCAGCGCCGAGGGAGGGCTGCACGCTCTTGGCGGTGAGCGGCGCGCGAAGCGATGAGCGGGGGTGCTTCATCACTGCTTCTTGTAGGCGTCGACGATGGCGGCGCCGTCCGCGCCCGCCACCTTCAGCCAGTCGGCCTGCATGATGCCGCCGACCTGGCGCATGTCGGCATCGAGCTTGGGCGAGGGCTTGTGGATCTTCATGCCGCGCTCGGCGAGCAGGCGCTTGTATTCCTCGTTCTTCTCCTGCGCCACCTTCCAGCCGCGCGCTTCGGCGTCGGCGGCGGCCTTGGTGACGGCGGCCTTGGTGGTGGCGTCGAGCGCGTCGAAGGCCTTGGCATTCACCAGGATCGCGTTCTTGGGGATCCAGGCCTGCGTGTCGTAGAAGTTCTTGATGTGCTCGTAGGTCTTGGTGTCGTAGCCGGTGGAGCCCGAGCTCATGTAGCTCTCGATCACGCCCGTGGCCATGGCCGCGCTGAGTTCGGCCTGCTGGATCTGAACCGGCTGCGCGCCGATCAGCTCGGCGATCTTGGCCGTGGCCGGGCTGTAGGCGCGCCACTTGATGCCGCGCAGGTCGGCCACCGAGCCGATCTCCTTCTTGGTGTAGATGCCCTGCGGCGCCCATGGCACCACGAACAGCACCTTGATGCCCTGCGCCGCGAGCAGCTTCTCCATGGCGGGCTTCGATGCGTCGTAGAGCTTCCTGGCCTGCGGATAGGTGGTGGCGAGGAAGGGCACGCCGTCGAGCGCGTAGATCGGGTTCTCGTTCGCGAAGTTGGCCAGCAGGATCTCGCCGGCCTGTGCCTGGCCGCTCTGCACGGCGCGCTTGATCTCGGGCGCCTTGAACAGCGACGCGTTGGCGTGCACCGTGATCTTCACCTTGCCGCCGGTGGCCGCGTCCACGTCCTTCGCGAACTGCGTGATGTTCTCGGTGTGGTAGTTGGTGGCCGGGTAGGCCGTGGGCAGGTCCCACTTGGTCTGGGCGAAGGCCGCGGCGCCGAGGGTCAGGCCCGCGAGGGCAATGCCGAACTTGTGATTCATTGACTCGCTCCGGAATGTGTTGAAAGCAAAACGAAAGGAAGCTTACGTGCAAATTCCGGGCCACTTGCTGAGGCCTTTCCCTGCCATCTCGCCGGTCGTCTCCCTGACATGGCGCGCATGAAAAAGCCGCCCGAAGGCGGCCTTGCATATTTCTACCGGAGCGAGATCAGGGCTTGGCGGCCTTCGCTTCCTTCGTTCCTTTGGAGGAGGCCGGTGCCGCGTCGCCGAAGCCCTTGCCATTGACCGTCAGGCCTTCGGCGGACAGCTTGGCCGCCTTCTTCTCCTTGACGCCCTTCACGCGCTGCATGAAGTCGGGCCAGTCCTTGAACTCGCCCTGCTTGCGCGCGTCGAGGATGCGCTTGGACATCGACGGGCCGACGCCCTTGATGCCGTCGAGATCGGCTTCCGTGCCCTTGTTGACATCGACGGCCGCGGATGCGGCGATCGCGAACAGCATGGCGGTGGTGGCCAGGATCTTCTTGAACATGATTGTTAACTCCCTCTATTCGTTGATGAATGACAGCCGACGCAATCGTCGGCCCGCGCTCAACGAGGTACTGAAAGAGGGCGTTGACCTATGAAGGCCCCGCAGGCCTTCATGTGACCATTGTTCAGGAACGTGATCAGAGTTCTTCGACGCGGCGAGGCGGATAGCTGTCCCAGGCCTGGCAGCCGGGGCAATGCCAGAAGTACTGGTGCGCCTCGAAGCCGCAGGCCGCGCAGCGGTAGCGCATGAGCGGCCGCGTGGCCTGGTCGAGCGCGCGCTGCACCTGCGGGTGGAACTGCTCGTGCTCGAAGCGTTCGCCCGCGAGCCAGCGCGAGGCGGCGACCAGCGAAGGCTGCTGCGCGAGGTGGGCGATGTAGCCATCGCGCGGCGTCGGGTTCGGCTCCTCGGCCGTGGCGCTCGGCTTGCCGCCCAGTGCCATCAGCGCCTCGAGCACGTCGATGGAGGGCGACTCCACGTAGCGCCGCTGCAGCAGTTCGAGCGCGTCGGCTTCGCGGTGCGCGGCCACAGCGGCCTGCTGCAAGGCGGCGGCATAGAGCGGCAGCGCCAGCGGCGCGGTGTCGCTTAGCGCCACGAGCGTGTCGAAGGCCGCACTTGCCTCGCCCTTGCGCAGCTGCAGGTTGGCGGTGTCGATGGCCGGGCGTGGTGCCTGCGGTGCCAGCTCGACGGCTTGCGCCAGCAGCTTTTCGGCGCCGGGCAGGTCGCCCGCCGCCACGCGCTCCGTCGCCTGTTCGCAGAGATGGTGCGCGCGGCGCGTGCTGTAGCTGGCCTGGTCGGACTCGTCGAGCTTCTGCGCCACGTCGGCGGCCTGCGCCCATTCGCGCGAGCGCTCGTAGATGGCCAGCAGCGCGAGCCGTGCCTCGTTCTCGTAGCGCGTGCCCTCGAGCTTCTGCAGCGCGGCTTCGGCGCGGTCGAGCAGGCCGGCGCGCAGGAAGTCCTGCGCCAGGGCGTGCTGCGCGCGCTCGCGGTCGCTGCGGCTGAGGTCGCCGCGGCCCAGCAGGTGCTCGTGCACGCGCACCGCGCGCTGGTACTCGCCGCGGCGGCGGAACAGGTTGCCGAGCGCGAAGTGCAGCTCCTGCGTGTCGGGGTCGTTCTGCACGGCCTCGATGAAGGCGTCGATGGCTTGGTCCTGCTGCTCGTTGAGCAGGAAGTTGAGGCCGCGGAAGTAGGCCTTGGGTGCCTGGCGGTTCTCGAGCTTGAGTTGCCGGATGTCGAAGCGCGATGCGAGCCAGCCCAGCACGAAGGCGACGGGCAGGCTGATCAGCAGCCAGCTGGGATCAAAGTCCATGTTGACGTACGGCGGGGAGGTCGGTGGCGGAGATGGTCGGTGCTGCGGTTGCCACCGCAGCGGCCGTGGCAACAGGTGTTGCGGGCGACTGGGCTTCGCTTGCGGCCGGCGTCTGTGCCGCCGCGGCGACGCGGTGCTTCCACCAGCCCGGCAGCATGCCCAGCGCTCCCACCACGAGGCCGCCCGCGAAGGCCGCGAGCACGACCAGCACCAGCGGCGCGCGCCAGTAGGTACCGAAGAAGAAGTAGACGGTCGCGTCGTGCTGGTTGTTCAGCGCGAAGGCGAAGAGCGTAAAAAAAATGGCTGCCTTGAGCAGCCACAGGAGGTATTTCATAGCCGTTCCCGTTGCCGGGAGCATTCTACGTTTGCGGGCATTCCGATCGTCCGCGCGTCAGGCCTTGCGGCCCTTGGCTTCCTTGCCCGCGTCGAGCTCGGCCGTCTTTGCGTCGACGGCTTCGCGCAGCGCCTTGCCGGGCTTGAAGTGCGGCACCCGCTTCTCGGGGATCTGCACGCTCTCGCCCGAGCGCGGGTTGCGGCCGATGCGCGGCGGGCGCCGGTTGACCGAGAAGCTGCCGAAGCCGCGGATCTCGATGCGGTGGCCGCGCACCAGCGCGTCGCTCATGGCGTCGAGGATGGTCTTGACGGCGTATTCGGCATCGCGGTGCGTGAGCTGTGCAAAGCGGGCTGCGAGTTCTTCGACGAGGTCCGAGCGTGTCATAGGCCAAACATAAACGAAAAACGTGGGCGAAAAAAAAGACAGAGCGGCCCCAGGGCCTGCTCTGTCTTCCGGTTCAGCTTACTTGCTGTCGTTGTTGTCCAGCTTGGCGCGCAGCAGGGCGCCCAGGCTGGTCGTGCCCGCGTTCTCGCGTGCCGACTGCTGGCTCAGGCTGGCCATGGCGCCTTGCTCGTCGACCATGTCCTTCTGCTTGATCGACAGCTGGATGTTGCGGGTCTTGCGATCCACGTTCACGACGATGGCCGTGACTTCGTCGCCTTCCTTCAGCACGTTGCGGGCATCTTCGACGCGGTCGCGCGAGATTTCCGAAGCACGCAGGTAGCCGACGATGTCTTCGCCGAGGTCGATTTCAGCGCCACGGGCGTCGACCGTCTTGACCTTGCCGGTCACGATCTGGCCCTTGTCGTTCACCGTGGTGAAGGTGGTGAACGGGTCGCTGTCGAGCTGCTTGATGCCCAGCGAGATGCGCTCGCGGTCGACGTCGACTGCCAGCACGATCGCTTCGACTTCCTGGCCCTTCTTGTAGTTGCGAACGGCAGTTTCGCCGGCTTCGTTCCACGAGAGGTCGGACAGGTGAACCAGGCCGTCGATGCCGGCAGCCAGACCCACGAACACGCCGAAGTCGGTGATCGACTTGATCGGGCCCTTGACGCGGTCGCCGCGCTTGGTGTTCTGCGCGAATTCCTGCCACGGGTTGGCCTTGCACTGCTTCATGCCCAGGCTGATGCGGCGCTTGTCTTCGTCGATTTCCAGGACCATGACTTCGACTTCGTCGCCCAGCGAGACGATCTTGTTCGGAGCGATGTTCTTGTTGGTCCAGTCCATTTCGGAGACGTGCACCAGGCCTTCGATGCCGGGCTCGAGCTCGACGAACGCGCCGTAGTCGGCGATGTTCGTGACCTTGCCGAACAGGCGGGTGCCTTGCGGGTAGCGGCGCGAAACGCCCATCCACGGGTCGTCGCCCATCTGCTTCAGACCCAGCGACACGCGGTTCTTCTCGGTGTCGAACTTGAGGATCTTGGCGGTGATTTCCTGGCCGGCCTGAACGACTTCGCTCGGGTGGCGGACACGGCGCCATGCCATGTCGGTGATGTGCAGCAGGCCGTCGATGCCGCCGAGGTCCACGAACGCACCGTATTCGGTGATGTTCTTGACCACGCCGCGCACCACTGCGCCTTCCTTCAGCGTTTCCATCAGCTTGGCGCGTTCTTCGCCCATGCTGGCCTCGACCACGGCGCGGCGCGACAGCACGACGTTGTTGCGCTTGCGGTCCAGCTTGATGACCTTGAATTCGAGGGTCTTGTTCTCGTAGGGGGTCAGGTCCTTGATCGGACGCGTGTCGATCAGCGAGCCCGGCAGGAATGCGCGGATGCCGTTGACCAGGACCGTCAGGCCGCCCTTGACCTTGCCGCTGGTGGTGCCGGTGACGAAGTCGCCCGATTCCAGCGCCTTCTCGAGGGCCAGCCACGAAGCCAGACGCTTGGCGGTGTCGCGCGAGAGGATGGTGTCGCCGTAGCCGTTTTCAACGCTGCCGATGGCAACGGAAACGAAGTCGCCGGCCTGCACTTCGAGTTCGCCCTTGTCGTTCTTGAACTCTTCGATCGGCACATACGCTTCGGACTTCAGGCCGGCGTTGACGACGACGTGGTTGTGTTCGACACGCACGACTTCGGCGGTGATGACCTCGCCCGTGCGCATTTCGGAACGCTTCAGAGACTCTTCGAACAGATCGGCAAAAGATTCAGACATTTAGTTTCCTTCCGTCAGGCAGGGTTGGCAGGCGCTCTTGCGAAATTGCGTGCGGCTGCTGTGGGTCTGTAGACGGCGGTTTGGTGGGCGTGAGCCCGGTTGGTTGAACAACCAGCAGGCCGGTGCGCTGTCGCGCGGAAGGAGCCTGCTGGAGCGGTATGCACCTACGGATATGCCGTTGGGCGCCAGCTTTTCAAGCGGACCTGAAAGGCTGTCACTTCAAGCCGCTCAAGCGGGCTTGAACGGCTGAATTTCCTGCCACCAGGCCAACACCGTGTCGATCGATTGCTCGATGGACAACTGCGAGTTGTCGAGATGGCGGGCGTCCTGCGCCGGCTTCAGGGGGGCGACGCTGCGGGACGAATCCCTGGCATCACGGGCCTCCAAGTCGGAGCGAAGACTGTCGAGTGTAGTCGAAATTCCCTTTGAAATCAACTGCTTATGCCGCCGTTCGGCGCGCTGGGCGGCGCTGGCCGTGAGGAAGACCTTGAGCGCGGCATCCGGGAAGATCACCGTGCCCATGTCGCGGCCGTCGGCCACCAGGCCCGGCAGCTGACGGAAACGCTGCTGCAGGGCCAGCAGCGCCTCGCGCACGGCGGGCAGCGCGGAAACGCGGGAGGCGTCCATGCCGGCGGCTTCGGTGCGGATCTCTTCGCTCACGTCCTCGCCGTCGAGCAGCACCTTGCCTTCGGTGAACTGCAGGGGCAGGGCGGCCGCCAGGGCGGCGACTTCGGCCTCGTGTTCCAGGTCGGCGCTCAGACCCGCGCGGCGCACGGCCAGGCCGGTCACGCGGTAGAGCGAGCCCGAATCGAGGTAGTGGTAGCCCAGCAGGCGCGCGACTTCGGCCGCCAGCGTGCCCTTGCCCGAGGCGGTCGGGCCGTCGATGCAGATCACCGGCACCTCGGTGGCCTGCGCCACGGAGAAGAGCGTCTCGAAGTAGTCGGGGAAGGTCTTGGCGACGCAGTGCGGATCGAGGATGCGCACCGGCACGCCGGCCGGGTTGAACGCCGCCAGCGAGAAGCACATGGCCACGCGGTGGTCGTCGTAGGTGCGGATGCTCGCGGGGCGCCAGCCGGCCTGTGCCAGCGGATGCACCCGGATGAAATCGGGCCCGGCCTCGACCGTGGCGCCGAGCTTGCTCAGCTCGTTGGCCATGGCGTCGATGCGGTCGGTTTCCTTCACGCGCCAGCTCGCGATGTTGCGCAGCGTGGTGGGGCCGTCGGCATAGAGCGCCATCACGGCCAGCGTCATCGCGGCATCGGGGATGTGGTTGGCGTCGAGGTCTATGGCCTTGAGCGGCCAGGCGCCCCGGCGGATCTCGAGCCAGTTGGGCCCGCTGTCGACCAGCGCACCCATCTGGCGGGCGGCGTCTATGAACCGGATGTCGCCCTGGATGGAGTCGGCGCCCACGCCTTCGATGCGGATGCCCTCCTTGCCGGAAACGCCGGTGGCGATGGCGCCGAGCGCGATGAAATAGCTGGCGGAGGAGGCATCCGCCTCCACGTGGATCTCGCCGGGCGAGCTGTAGCGGCTGCCCGCGGGGATGGTGAAGCGCTCCCAGCCGTCGCGGTGGACCTGGATGCCGAAGCGCGCCAGCAGGTTCAGCGTGATCTCGATGTACGGCTTGGAGATCAGCTCGCCGACCACCTCGATCACGATGTCGTTGGCCGCGGCCAGCGGCAGCCCCAGCAGCAGGGCAGTGAGGAACTGGCTCGACACGTCGCCGCGCACGCGGATCGGGGCGTCGAGCGCTAGGTCGCCGTGCGGCACAGGATGGATGCGCAGCGGCGGATAGCCGGGGTTGCCGAGGTAGTCGATGCGGCAGCCGAGCTGCGTCAGCGCATCGACGAGGTCGCCGATCGGGCGCTCGTGCATGCGCGGAACGCCGCTGAGCTCGAATTCGCCGCCCAGCAGCGACAGCGCCGCCGTCAGCGGGCGCATCGCCGTGCCGGCGTTGCCGAGGAAAAGCGGCAGCAGCGTTTCGCCGGACTTGAGCCGTCCGCCCAGCCCGGTGACGCGCAGCGTGCTGCCCGCCTGTTCGATGCCGCAACCCAGGGCGCGCAGCGCGTCGAGCATCACGCGGGTGTCGTCGGAATCGAGCAGGTCGTGGATGGCGGTGGTGCCGCTGGCGAGTGCCGCGAGCAGCAGCACGCGGTTCGAAATGCTCTTGGAGCCCGGCAGGCGCACCGTGCCGGCCGCGCCGGCGAGCGGCGGGAGGTCGAGGAAGGTCGTCGAGAACATCTCAGTTGTCCTGCTGCTGCGACGCGCTGTCGGCGGCCGGCTTCCAGGCCGCCCGCGTCTTGCTGGCTGCGGCGATCGACAGTTCCAGGCCCTGCAGGTCGTTGGCGCTCATCATCGCCTCGAAGTCGTCGAGCGCCTTGCGGAAAGCCCGAGACTGCTCCAGCACATGCTCGCGGTTGGCCAGCAGCACGTCGCGCCACATGACCGGATCGCTCGCGGCGATGCGCGAGAAGTCGCGGAAGCCCGGGCCCGCAAGGCTCAGGAAGCGCTCGCCCTGCGGCTGCGCGGCCAGGCCGTTGATGTACGCGAATGCCAGCAGGTGCGGCAGGTGGCTCACGGCGGCGAAGGCGCCGTCGTGCTCCTCGTGCGTCATCGTGACGACGTTGGCGCCGATGCCGCTCCAGACCTGGGTGGCCCGCTGCACGTTGGAGCGCAGCGTGGTCTTCACCGGGGTCAGCACGACCTGGCGTCCGGCGAAGAGCGACGCCTCCGCGTGCTCGATGCCCGAGAGCTCCTTGCCCGCGATGGGGTGCGCCGGCACGAAATTCGCGAACTGGCGCTGCAGGCCGTTGCGCGCGGCCTCGATCACGTCGCCCTTGGTCGAGCCCACGTCCATCACCAGCGTCTCGCTGGAGATGCCGTGTCGGATGGCCTTGAAGGTGGCTTCGGAAGCAGCCACCGGCACCGCCAGCAGCACGATGTCGGCGCCCGACACCGCCAGCAGCGCCGAGGGCGCCGCCACGTCGATCACGCCGAGCTGGCGCGCCCGCTCGGTGGTGGAGGGCGACTTGCTGTAGCCCACCACGCGTTTCACCAGCTTCGCGCGCTTGAGTGCGAGCGCGAAGGAGCCGCCCATCAGGCCGCAGCCGATCAGTCCCAGTTGTTCGAACATGCTGTCTCTGTGTGTCTGCCTGCCGGTCAGGCCTTGACGGGGTAGGCGCCGAGCACCTTGTAGAAGGCGCAGAGGCCGCGCAGCTCGGCCAGCGCGGCAGCCACGTTGGGCTGCGAGGGATGGCCGTCGAGGTCGATGTAGAAGTAGTACTCCCACTGGCCGGTGCGCGCGGGGCGCGACTCGAAGCGCGTCATCGAGACGTTGTTGAGCTTCAGCGGTACCAGCAGGTCGTGCACTGCGCCGGGCCGGTTGGGCACCGAGACGATCAGGCTCGTGCAGTCGCGGCCCGATGCCGGCGGCATGGCCAGCGTCTGCGGCAGGCAGATGACCGAGAAGCGGGTGCGATTGTACGAATCGTCCTGGATCGCGTGGGCCACGATGTGCAGGCCGAAGCGCGTGGAGGCGCGTTCGCCCGCCAGGGCGGCCCACTTGGGATTGGTGGCCGCGAGGCGCGCGCCCTCGGCGTTGCTCGATACGGCACGCCGCTCGGCATTGGGCAGGTGCTTGGACAGCCAGGTCTGGCATTGCGCCAGCGCCTGCGGATGGGCCAGCACCGCCTCGACGCCTTCGAGCGAGTTGCTGCTGCGCAGCAGGTGGTGGCGGATCAGCAGGCTGACCTCGCCGACGACGTGCGTGGGCGAGTGCAGGAACAGGTCCAGCGAGCGCGTGACTACGCCCTCGGTCGAGTTCTCGACGCCGACCACGCCGTATTGGGCGCTGCCCGCAGCGGTGGCATGGAACACCTCGTCGAAGCTGGCGCAGTAGATCAGGTCGGCGGCGCCGCCGAAGTATTCGATGGCGGCCTGCTCGCAGAAGGTGCCTTCGGGGCCGAGCACGGCAACACGCTGCGGCGACTCGAGCGCCAGGCAGGCCGACATGATCTCGCGCCAGATGGCGGCAACGTGGAGGTCCTTGAGCGGACCGCCATTGCTCTTCTGCATCTTGTCGATGACCTGCGCCACGCGGTCGGGGCGGAAGAACGGCGTGCCCTCGCGCTTCTTGACCTCGCCGACCAGTTCGGCCACGTGGGCCCGCTCGTTGAGCAGGCTCAGCAGGCGCTGGTCGAGCGAGTCGATCTGCACGCGCAGATCGGCCAGGCTTTCGGAATTGTCGGGAGAGGAGGAGGGCGGTGTGGGTGCGGAGGCGGTCATCGGTGCGAGCGGCTGGGCATGCGCCTAGGCATGCGATCGCTCGAATTCTCGCATGTAGGCCACCAGAGCCTGCACCCCTGCCAGCGGCATGGCGTTGTAAATGCTCGCGCGCATGCCCCCGACCGACTTGTGACCCTTGAGCTGCAGCAGCCCGGCTTCGCGAGCGCCGGCGAGGAAGGCCTCGTTGCGGCTCTCGTCAGCCAGGAAGAACGGCACGTTCATGCGCGAACGGCAGCCCGGGTCGATGCGGTTGGCGTAGAAGTCGGAGCCATCGATGAAGTCGTACAGCAGCTTCGCCTTGGCGATGTTGCGCTGCTCCATGGCGGCGACACCGGTGTACTCGCCCTCGGTCTGCTCCAGCAGCCACTTGAACGTGAGCCCTGCCATGTAGATGCCCCAGGTCGGCGGGGTGTTGTACATGGACTGGTTGTCGGCCACGGTCTTGTAGTTGAAGGCGCTCGGGCAGATCTCTAGCGCATGGCCGATCAGGTCGTCACGGACGACCACGATGGTCAGCCCGGCGGGGCCGAGGTTCTTCTGGGCGCCGCCGAAGGCCAGGCCGACGCGGCTCCAGTCGACGCTGCGCGAGGCGACGTGCGAGGAGAAGTCGATGACCAGCGGCGCGCTGCTGCCGAGAGCGGCCAGATCGGGCAGCTGCTGGAATTCGATGCCGTTGATCGTTTCGTTCGAGCACACGTGCACGTACGAGGCATCCTTGGAGAGCTGCCAGGTCGCGGGATCGGGCAGCTTCGTGTGCTGGTTGTCGGCATTGCTGGCGGCCACGCGCGCATTGCAGTAGCGCTGGGCTTCCTTGTGCGACTTGGTGCTCCAGCTGCCGGTGATGATGAAGTCGGTGGTCTTGCCGCGCGAGAGGTTCAGCGGAACGATGGCGTTCTCGCCAAGCCCGCCGCCCTGCATGAACAGGATGTGGAAGTTCGAGGGAATCGCCAGCAGCGTGCGGAGGTCGGCTTCGGCCTGCGTGCAGATCGAACCGAACTCCTTGCCGCGATGGCTCATCTCCATCACGCTCATGCCGCTGCCCTGCCAGTCGAGCATTTCGGCGGCGGCGCGTTGCAGCACCGCCTCCGGCATGGCAGCCGGACCGGCCGAGAAGTTGTAGGGGCGCTTGCCGGCCGGCGTCTGCTGCTGGGTCACGTTTCTCTTACTTCTTTGCTGGGGCCTTGGCAGGTGCCTTGGCGGGGGCTGCGCCACCGTCGGTCGGTGCGCCGAGGGCCTTGGCGACGGCGGTGTCGAGCGCCTGCATCTTGGGCTCGACCGTGGCACGCGTCTCGGACACGAGCTTTTCCGTCAGGGCGGTCTGCATCTTGGGATTCAGTTCCTGGTACTTCTTGCTCAGGGGCGAGTTGATCCAGGCCAGCAGCTGCTTGAGCTCGTCTTCGCTGAAGTTCTGTTCCATCAGCGGGGTCAGGGCGCCGGGGGCCAGTTGCACGGCCTTGTCGCGGACGATGGGGTAGGTCTCGTCGAAGTACTTCTTCAGCTCGGCGTCGGCGGCCTTGGCGGCGGCTTCGCGCTTGGCTTCGGGCACTTGCGTCTGCAGGTACTGCGAACCCGCCTGCGCGATCGGGGCACTCGACTGCTCGACCAGGCCACGAGCCAGCGACTCGATGCCGGGGCGCTGGATGTCGATGAACTGCTTGATGAGCGTGGCCTTGTCCTGGGCCAGGGCGGCCATCGAGCTGCTTGCCAGGGCGACCGTCAGAAGTGCGAGTTTGATTTTTTTCACTGAGGATTCTCCGTTGAAGATGAGGAAGTATCGTCTGCTTCAGGCTCGGATTCGCCGTTCGCGTCGTTTTCGACGATACGTTGTAGCCCGCTGAGTTTGGCGCCTTCGTCGAGCCCGATCAGCGTGACGCCTTGCGTCGCGCGACCCAGTTCACGAATCTCGGCAACCCGGGTGCGCACCAGCACGCCCTTGTCGGTGATGAGCATGATCTCATCATCCGCATGCACGAGAGTGGCGGCAACGACCTTGCCATTGCGCTCACTCTGTTGAATCGCGATCATGCCCTTGGTTCCCCGCCCATGACGGGTGTATTCGGTAATGCTTGTTCGCTTTCCGTAACCATTTTCCGTGGCCGTGAGCACGCTCTGCTGCTCGTCCTCCGCCACCAGCATCGCGATCACGCCCTGTCCGGCCTCGAGCGACATGCCGCGCACGCCGCGCGCATTGCGGCCCAGCGGACGGACGTCCTCCTCGTCGAAGCGCACGGCCTTGCCGCCGTCGCTGAAGAGCATCACGTCGTGCTTGCCGTCGGTGAGTGCGGCGCCGATCAGGTAGTCGCCCTCGTCGAGGTTGACCGCGATGATGCCGCCCTTGCGCGGGTTGCTGAATTCGTCGAGCGCGGTCTTCTTGACCGTGCCCATCGAGGTCGCCATGAACACGTACTGGTCGGCCGGGAAGTTGCGCTTCTCGCCGGTCAGCGGCAGGACCACGTTGATCTTCTCGCCTTCCTGCAGCGGGAACATGTTGACGATCGGTCGGCCGCGGGAGCCGCGCGATCCCACCGGCACCTCCCAGACCTTGAGCCAATAGAGTCGGCCGCGGTTCGAGAAGCAGAGGATGTAGTCGTGCGTGTTGGCGATGAAGAGCTGGTCGATCCAGTCGTCATCCTTGGTGGCGGTGGCCTGCTTGCCGCGGCCTCCGCGCTTCTGTGCCCGGTATTCGCCGAGGGGCTGGCTCTTGATGTAGCCGCTGTGCGAGAGCGTGACCACCATGTCGGTCGGCGTGATCAGGTCCTCGGTCGAGAGGTCGTAGGCGCTGTGCTCCACCTGGCTGCGGCGCGCGCCGATCTTCGATTGGCCGAACTCCTGCTTGAGGGTGCCGAGTTCATCGCCGATGATGGTCGAGACGCGCTCGGGCTTGGCCAGGATGTCGAGCAGGTCGTCGATCTCGGCCATCACTTCCTTGTACTCGGCGACGATCTTGTCCTGCTCCAGGCCGGTCAGGCGCTGCAGGCGCATCTGGAGGATTTCCTGGGCCTGCGTCTCCGAGAGGCGATAGAGGCCATCGCTGCCCATGCCGAACTCGCGCTCGAGGCCCTCGGGACGGTAGTCGTCGGCGTTGACCACACCGCCGTCGGCGCGCGTGCGCGTGAGCATCTCGCGCACCAGCTTGCTGTCCCAGCTGCGCGTCATGAGCTCGGCCTTGGCGACCGGCGGAGTGGGCGATTCGCGGATGATGCGGATGAACTCGTCGATGTTCGCCAGCGCCACCGCCAGGCCTTCGAGCACGTGGCCGCGCTCGCGCGCCTTGCGCAGGTTGAAGACCGTGCGGCGGGTGACCACTTCGCGGCGGTGCTGCAGGAAGACCTCGATCAGGTCCTTCAGGTTGCAAAGCTTCGGCTGGCCGTCGACCAGCGCCACCATGTTGATGCCGAAGGTGTCCTGCAGCTGGGTCTGCTTGTAGAGGTTGTTGAGCACCACCTCGGGCACTTCGCCGCGCTTGAGCTCGATGACCAGGCGCATGCCCGACTTGTCGGACTCGTCCTGGATGTGGCTGATGCCCTCGATCTTCTTTTCGTGCACGAGCTCGGCCATGCGCTCCTGCAGCGTCTTCTTGTTGACCTGGTAGGGGAGCTCGTCGACGATGATCGCCTGGCGCTGGCCGCGGTCGATGTCCTCGAAGTGGCACTTGGCGCGCATCACGACCTTGCCGCGGCCGGTGCGGTAGCCGTCCTTCACGCCGTTGATGCCGTAGATGATGCCGGCGGTGGGGAAGTCGGGGGCGGGGACGATCTCCATCAGCTCGTCGATGCTGGCTTCGGGGTTGCGAAGCAGGTGCAGGCAGGCGTCCACCACCTCGTTCAGGTTGTGCGGCGGGATATTCGTGGCCATGCCGACCGCAATACCGCCGGAGCCATTGACCAGCAAATTCGGCAGCTGGCTCGGCAGCACCTTGGGCTCTTTTTCGGAGCCGTCGTAATTGTCCTGAAAGTCGACGGTTTCCTTGTCGATATCGGCCAGCATTTCGTGCGCAATTTTCGCCAGCCGGATTTCCGTATACCGCATTGCGGCCGCGTTGTCTCCATCGACGGACCCGAAGTTGCCTTGGCCGTCGACCAGCATGTGGCGCATGGAGAAGTCCTGGGCCAGGCGGACGATGGTGTCGTAGACCGACTGGTCGCCGTGCGGGTGGTACTTACCGATCACGTCGCCGACGATACGGGCCGACTTCTTGTAGGGGCGGTTCCAGTCGTTGTTCAGCTCGTGCATCGCGTAGAGCACCCGGCGGTGCACCGGCTTGAGGCCGTCGCGGGCGTCGGGGAGTGCTCGGCCCACGATCACGCTCATGGCGTAATCGAGGTAGCTGCTGCGCATTTCCTCTTCGAGACTGATGGGCAGGGTTTCTTTTGCGAAGGAGGTCATGAGCAAGGGACTGGCGGCAGGAAGGCGAAATTTTACGCTGTGAGGGGTGTCGCACCGCCGCAACACAAGGCGCCTATTCCGCCTCCGTCCTACGCTTCCGGGCCGTCCCGCGGGCTGTTTGCCAAAGACCCTATGGCACAATCGCCTCAACGTTTTGGGTGGTGGTCACTTAAAGCGTCCTTGATTCGCAGCGCGGCTGCGGCTTTTTCCCCAAGAGGAGAACCATGAAGAAACTGAATAAAGTGGCGATGATGTTTGCAGTCGCTGCGCTCGCCACTGCCGCCGGCGCGCAGACCCGTGTCACCGCTGCGGACGGCGGTCCTACGATCGACAACTGGCAAAACGGCACCGGCGAACTGGTTTGGAAGAACGGCACGAACGAACTGTGCTGGCGCGATGCCAACTGGACGCCTGCTACGGCTGCCGCTGGTTGCGACGGTGCTCTGGTTCCTGCAGCTCCGGTTGCTGCCACCCCGACTCCTGGCGCCCCGACCCCCCCGCCCGCTCCGCAAGTCGCCGCTTCGAAGGTGACCTTCGCTGCTGACGCCTTCTTCGACTTCGACAAGTCGGTTCTGAAGCCCGAAGGCCGCGCCAAGCTGACCGACCTGGTCGAGAAGATCCGTGGCGTGAACCTGGAAGTCATCATCGCTGTCGGCCACACCGACTCGATCGGTACCGACGCCTACAACCAGCGTCTGTCGGTGCGTCGCGCCGAAGCCGTCAAGGCCTTCCTGGTCTCGAAGGGCATCGAACGCAACCGCGTCTACACCGAAGGCAAGGGCAAGAAGCAGCCTGTGGCTGACAACCGCACCAAGGAAGGCCGCGCCAAGAACCGTCGCGTGGAAATCGAAGTGGTCGGCACCCGCGCCAACTAATCGATCGATTCCATCGACAATGAAACCCCGCTTCGGCGGGGTTTTTTTATGGCTGCCGAATTCGCGATTGATCTTCGGCAAAGGCTTGCGGTGTTTATCGGACATCGACCGTTTCATAATCGCTTCATGACAGAAAACCTGAATGCCGATCCGGCCGAACTGGCCAAGTTTTCAGAACTCGCACATCGCTGGTGGGATTTGGAAAGCGAATTTCGGCCGCTGCATGAAATCAATCCATTGCGCCTGGAATGGATTGACGGTATTGCGCCGATTTCGCAGCGTCGTGTGCTCGATATCGGCTGCGGCGGCGGAATCCTGGCGGATTCGATGGCCCGCAAAGGGGCTGACGTTCTGGGCATCGATCTCGCCGGCAAGGCGCTCAAGGTCGCCCAGTTGCATGCGCTCGAGGCTGGCACCCGGGGAGTGAAGTACCGGGAGATCAGTGCGGAGGCGCTGGCTGCCGAGCTGCCGGGCAGTTTCGACGTCGTGACCTGCATGGAGATGCTCGAGCATGTGCCGCAGCCGGCTTCGGTGATCCAGGCCTGCGCTGCGCTCGTGAAGCCGGGTGGATGGGTGTTCTTCTCGACGATCAACCGCAACCTGAAGTCCTTCATGCTGGCGATCGTGGGAGCGGAATACGTGCTCGGCATGCTGCCCCGCGGTACCCATGAATATGCAAAGCTGATCCGGCCCAGCGAGCTGGCCGGGTACTGCCGGGCGGCCGGCCTGGATCTTCGCCATACGCGAGGGATGGAACACAACCCCCTGACCCGCCGCTACTGGCTCGGCGACGACACCAGCGTCAATTACATGTTCGCCACGCAAAAGCCTGGGCCGCAGGAATGATCGGCCGCGAAACAAGGGCCGTGCTGTTCGACCTGGATGGCACCCTGATCGACAGTGCACCCGACCTCGGCGCCGCCGCCGACAAGATGCGCACCGACCGCGGCCTCGATTCCTATCCGCTGGAGCGCTATCGTCCCATGGCCGGGGCAGGGGCGCGCGGCATGTTGGGCGTGGCGTTCGGCATCACGCCCGAGTCGCCGGAGTTCCCCGAGCTGCGCGAAGAGTTCTTCGTGGGCTACGAGCGCCGCATGCTCCTCAATACGCAGGTGTTCGATGGAGTGCAGGCGCTGATCGAGGCGCTGCGGGAGCGTGGCCTTCTGTGGGGCGTGGTCACCAACAAGTCGATGCGCTTCACCGATCCGCTGACCCAGGCCATTCCGCTCTTCGCCACTGCCGGCGCGGTCGTGAGCGGCGACACCACGCCGTTCGCGAAACCGCATCCCGAGCCTTTGCACGAGGCTGCACGCCGGCTCGGCGTGCCTTCCGACGCCTGCATCTACGTCGGCGACGACGAGCGCGACATCATCGCGGGCCGCGCCGCGGGAATGCGCACGGTTGCGGCAACCTACGGCTACATGGGCTCGCAGGCCGATTCGACGCTTTGGCAGGCCGACGCATCGATCTCTTCACCCCTTGAGCTCTTGAAGTTGCTCATTAGCGCCTAAAATACGTTCTCCAGGGGCTGCACTGGTTTCGACGTGGGTTCGGAGTCGCAGCGGGGCATGTCGAGCTGAATGCGCTCGTAAAACAGATTCAAACAAACTAACTGCAAACGACGAACGTTTCGCACTCGCTGCTTAATTGCCAGTGAGCCTTGCAACAGTTGGCCGATGGGCTGGGCAAGGGGGTCTGGAGCAATCCTGACCTCCCGGCTGCAAGGATAACTACATGGGCTGGCTCCGATCCGGGTACCTTGGGTCGGGGCGAGAAAATAGGGTACTGGCGTCCGGTTTAGCGTGTGACTGCGCGACTCCGGAAGCGAGACTCAAAACAGATCACTAAACATGTAGAACTGCGCGATGAAGGCTTGCGGACGGGGGTTCAAATCCCCCCAGCTCCACCAACATGACGTCCGAGGGCGTTCACCGAAGTCCGGTGAACGCCCTTTTCACTTGGACGTTCTCCCGCGGCTACTTCGCCGCTTCTGAATCCTCTCTCTCGTGCCCCCGCCGGCGGCGTTCGGCACGGGTGCGCTCCAGCGTCGCGTGGCTTTTCCTTGCCGCTGCTTCGCACTTCTGGTGCAGGACGCTCAGCTCCTGATCGGTGAGCTTCTCGATGCCCATGAATTCGTCTTGGGCGTCGGACGAGCGGATGAGTTCGTCGAGCTTGGTCTGCAGCGCCACGCCGTCGCGGTTCTGGGTGTTCTGGATCAGGAACACCATCAGGAAGGTCACGATGGTGGTGCCGGTGTTGATGAGCAGTTGCCAAGTCTCCGAGAAGCCGAAGAACGGTCCCGAAATCGCCCATGCCACGACGATGGCCACGCACGCCAGGAAGGTGATCGGACTTCCTGCGATGTGGGCGATCCGATTGGCGAAGCGGGCGAAGAGCTGGTCCATGGTCCTTCAAGTTGTTATGCATTTTGCCGCGAAGGTTGACCGCATCGGCGGCGCCCGTGCGTCGGCCGGCGCCGCAGAAGTTGCTCAGGTAAAGCCGAGATGTTCGTCAGTTCGAGCCGTTGCCTTCCAGCGGTCGCGCCATGCAAGGCGCACGTTGCCGGAGTCGGATTTGTCCGACACCGCGGGCACGAACCGTGTCGTAGATTCTGGCTCCCTGCGGTCTCCCCGTAGGCTTGCTGTAAACCTCAGCCCGGCCCGAGCGGCCGGGCTTTTTTTCGCGTGGGTCATCGTCCCTGCACGGCCTTCGTGCTCGGGCCCGGGCGTCGAGAAATTCCCTCTTGAAAACGGCGAGGCGCCGCCTATCTTCACCTCCGTCGGAAATTGGTCGACCGAAAAGGAGGTAATGCAATGACCATGAACTTGCTCAAGCAAATCGCCGGCTCCCGCCTACCTGTCACGTTCTATCGCACTGAAGACATCGACCAGGTCAGGGTACTGCGCGCCGCCGGGCTCGTCGTCGCCCTCGTGCCGTCGCCTTCGGATCCTCTTTCGCTGTCTGGTGCGGCCTCGGCTGCGCAGGTGCTCGCCATCACCCAGAAGGGACGCGAGGAACTGGCGAAATTCAACTATCCGGACTCACGCGCTCCCCGCTGGCGAAGCCGTTCGCCGCGCTTCACCGCACGGCTGCGCTCGTTCGCCCGCGGCTCCTCGCAGGCTGCCAGCGCTTCCCGTCTGCCCCAGTGAGGGCTCCAGCCCTTTCCCAGGTTTTCACAGGTTCCAGATTTTTGGAGGTTCAGCCATGTACCGAGCTTTCTTCCCGCGCGACATGCTCGCGGAAATGGACCGTCTGCAGCGAGACATGCGGCAGGCATTCGATCTTGCGCCCACCATCCGGGGCTTCGGCAGCAACGGGTTTCCCGCGCTGAATGTCGGTGCGACGCCGCAGGCGGTGGAAATCTATGCCTTCGCTCCCGGCGTCGATCCGTCCACGCTAGAGGTCCATCTCGAGCGTGGCCTGCTGACCATCGCCGGCGAGCGCAAGAGCGTGCTGCCCGAGGCGGGCGCGAAGGCGGCCGTGCACATCAACGAACGCTTCGAAGGTTCGTTCCGCCGCATGTTGACGCTGCCCGACGATGCGGACCCCGAGGCGGTCGATGCCAAGCTGCGCGACGGCTTGCTGCACATCACCGTCCGCCGCCGCGCATCGGCCCAGCCGCGCCGCATCGCCGTCCAGTGATATCGAGGAGATGAACACCATGAGCAACGACATCCAGACCCGTTCTTCCGGCATGCCGGAGAACCACGAGCCGAAGAAGGCTCCGCGCTATGGCAGCGCCGCGCTGACGCCTCCTGTCGACGTGATCGAAGATGCGGGAGGCATCACGCTCTATGCCGACCTTCCAGGGGTTTCGCGCGAGAACCTGAACCTCCACGTTGAAGCGGAGACCCTGACCATCGAGGCCGAGTCGAGCCTGACCGTGCCCGAAGGCCTGAAGACCAGCCATACGGAAGTCGGCCTCGGGCGGTTCCAGCGCGTCTTCACGCTCAGCAAGGAGCTGGACACCGAGAAGGTGTCCGCGGAGCTTGCGCAGGGCGTGCTGAAGCTGCGGATCCCCAAGGCCGAGCACGCGAAGCCCAGGCGCATCAACGTCGAGGTGGCTTGAGCGATGGTGGGCGGGGCGGTTCGCTGCCCCGCCGAGGTGGACTCGACGCAGCTCAAGCAGGTCTTTCGCGATCGTGCGTCGCAATGCGCTGCCGCTGCGGTGGCCCGCTACCGGAAGGCGCTGATGGCACCGAATCCGCCGGGAGTGCGCGGGTGGTCGAGCGCCAGGCTGAGGGCGCCCAGCGCAACCATGACCAGATCAAGGCGCTGCGGGACGAGCTGCGCGAACGGTCTTGAGTTCGTATGTGCCCAGCCTGACGACCAGGCACTTGCTGGTAGGCATCGATCGGGAGATCAGGCCAGAACGGCTGGCCCCCGGTCGGGGCCGATCGGGGAGCTTATGGTTGTTGGTTCGACCGGCTGTACGTCGAGCGGATCGCAAGGGCTGCTGATCTGGTTTCCGTCGAATTTCACTCGCAGGAACCTTCCGTTCGCGCCGGCTACAGTGCCGAGCCTGCCGTCACACAATACGCGGCGTCCTCGCTCGAGATCGAGCCCGTGCAGCCGGCAAATCTCCTTGATGGTCATCTTTCTTGCTCACGGCGTAGTTGTCAGCAAATTGTTTTCGGATGACAGGGAGGCGTCTTCTTCCGGGATTCGTCCGCTTGTGTAGGACGGGCGCGTGGGCGCTTGAAGTCGTGCGCCGCGTCCGGCGACGTCAGCTCAGGCCGGCGCTGTCAATAGCACTGGAAGAGGACGCCCTGTTCCGCAGGAGCCTTGCCCAGCCAGCGCGGCGTCTTGTCGCGCGCATCGCAATAGTCTGATGCCTGGACATAGGTCATGGCGCGCAGCACGCCTTCACGGACTTGCGTCACCTCGTTCGGGGGAGTGGAACAGCCGGCGACGAGGACCAGGGTGAGCGGAAGCAGTGTGCGCCAAATCATCGGGGCATTCTAAGACCGGGGATCGTTGGAGCTGCGCCCGCGACCCGGGTAGAGATACCTGAAGTACTCGCCCGACCGGCCGAACAATTGCCTGGCGAGTTGGACCGGATCTTCGTCCTTGTGCTTTTCGTAGAGCACGGGTCCCCAGATGATGAAGCCGTCGATGCTGAGGCTCCTGGGTGAAGGCTCGATGGCCTTCCATGCATGTGCGAACTTCGAGATCCAGGCAAGCGCTTCCTTGAGCGGGTAGTTCGGCGGCGGGGTCGTTTCGTCGGTCGCGGGCATGGCGGACTTCCTTGTTGAAAATACTGTATGAATATACAGTAAACTGCGCCCATGGAAAACATGCCCGCCACTCTCTGGATCGCCGCCTGCGCGCACCGGCTGCAGCAGCGGTGGCACACGGTGGACGCCCTCGAGCTCGAGGACGTCGCACGAACCCTGTGGCGCGACGCGCGCCTGCGTGCGATGTGGCCTGAAGACGCCGCGGCAGACTGGCTCCGCCCGGTGGCCCGCCCCGAGGAATGCGGCGAATGTTCTTCCGGTCCCGGTCCTTCCCATCCCAGTTTCTCCTTGACGGGTAAACCGTCCCCCGCTGGTCAACCTGTGCGGGGGCCTTGACGCAATGCCAAGCAGATAGGCTTTTCACGCCCGGCCATTTGGCCGGGCTTTTTTATTGCGCGATGGCCTGTGGTCACGGCTATAGTCGGCGAGCACTGTCACATCGCAGTCACCGTCTGTGATCGTCTCTGCGCTCCTTCCTGCCACCTGCCCAGATCCCGAAGAAAAAGGACGCCCGTGCCGGACTCCCTGACTTCCGAGTTGACCAGCTACTACGACACGGTGCCCTACGACTCGCATCCGTTTCCGCAATCGGCGATGGAGCACCTGGAAGCGCTGGCCTTTCTCTTCGGTCTGGACGTTCCTCCTCCCGCGACTGCCCGCGTGCTGGAACTCGGCTGCGCCGCCGGCGGCAATCTGATTCCCTTCGCGGCGCGCCATCCCGAGGCGCGCGCGGTCGGCGTCGACCTCTCGACGGTGCAGGTGGCCCAGGGCGCTGCCGCCATCGCGCGCGCGGGGCTGTCGAACATCGAACTCAAGGCGTTCAACCTGGCGGAGATCGACGCCTCGTTCGGCCAGTTCGACTACATCGTCTGCCACGGCGTCTACAGCTGGGTGCCAGCGGAGGTGCAGGACGCGATCCTGCGCATCTGCAGCGAGAACCTCGCGCCGAACGGCGTGGCCTACGTCAGCTACAACGTTTACCCCGGCTGGAAGGCGCGCGAGATCGTGCGCGACGCGATGATCCTGCGCGGCGGCCCGCGCGATACGCCGGAAGAAAAGCTCTCCTATGCGCGAGGCATGCTCGACTTCCTCGAGCAGTCGGCCCGTGCCGACAGCGTGCTCAAGAAGACGCTCGAAGAGGCAATGCCCATCGTGCGCAACGCCAACAGCTCCTACCTGCTGCACGAGTTCCTCGAGCCATGCAACGCGCCGTGCTATTTCAAGGAGTTCGTCGCGCGCGCGCAGACCCGCGGCCTGGCCTACCTGTGCGACGCCGAGCCGTCGACGATGTTCGTGCAGAACTACGGCGAGAAGGTGCGCGATCCGCTGCTGCGCGAGTGCGGGGGCAGTCAGGTGCTCATGGAGCAGTACCTCGATTTCCTGGTCAATCGCACGTTCCGCCAGACGCTGCTGGTCGGGCAGGCCCACGCCCAGGGCGTTCGCTACAGGCTGGAGCCTGCGCGCATCCGCCAGCTCGAGCTCGCGGGTGCCTTCAAGACGGAAGACGGTTCTGCGCTCGCGCTCGATGCGCGCGAGCAGCCCTGCAATGCGCAGCGCGGCCTCAAGGTGACGCTGCGGCTGCCGGTGCACAAGGCGGTGGCGCATCTGCTCGACACGCGCTATCCGGCCTCGATGTCCGCCGGATCGCTCATCGAGGCGGTGGCCGCGCTGGTGGGGCAGCCTGCGGCGGCGGTCGAGCCGGCCGTGATGGCCATGGTCGAGGAACTGCTGATCCTCGGCGCCCTGCGGTTCAGGCGCTCGCCGGTGCACACCGCCGAAACGGTCTCCAGCCTGCCGCAGGCCTTGTCCGCGGTGCGAAGCGCGGTGGCCCTCGTGCCCGGTGCCAGTCCCGCCGCCAGCACCTGCAACCAGTGGCACGAGCATGTGACGGTGTCGCTGCTCGAACGCAGCCTGCTGCCGCTGCTCGACGGCACCCGTTCGCACGAGGCGCTGGCAGAGCATCTCGAAGCCGAGGTGCGCAGCGACAGGCTGCGCTTCGTCAAGGACGAAAAGCCGCTGACCGATCCGGCGGCCGTCAGGGAGTTCGCGCGCCAGCAGGTCGCGGTCGCGCTCGACGCGCTTCGCCGCAAGGGGCTGCTCACGGCATGAGCTGCCGGCAGGGCACCACACCAAAGATTCTTCAACACGCTCTAGAGGAGACTTCAACATGCAACAAATCCACTGGACTCCCAAGCTGAGGGGCGCCGTCGCGGCGGTGCTCGCGCTGGCCGCGGCCGGCGCGACGCACGCGGCGTCGGTGGCGCCCGTCGCCGCCGAGAACGGCATGGTCGTGAGTGCCCAGCACCTGGCCACCAAGGTCGGCGTCGACGTGCTCAAGCGCGGTGGCAACGCAGTCGACGCGGCGGTGGCCGTGGGCTATGCGCTTGCGGTGGTCTATCCCGCGGCGGGCAACCTCGGCGGCGGCGGCTTCATGACCGTGCAGCTGGCCGACGGCCGCAAGACCTTCCTCGACTTCCGCGAGAAGGCCCCGCTGGCCGCCACGGCCAACATGTACCTCGACAAGGACGGCAACGTCATCAAGGGCCTGAGCACCAAGGGCCACCTCGCCGTGGGCGTGCCCGGCAGCGTCTCGGGCATGGAATACGCGCGCGAGAAGTACGGCACCATGAAGCGCGGCGAGCTGCTCGCCCCGTCGATCCAGCTGGCGGAGAAGGGCTTCGCGCTGGAGCAGGGCGACATCGACCTGCTCGCCACCGCCACGGCCGACTTCAAGGAAGACCCGGCCACGGCCGCCATCTTCCTGAACAAGGGCGAGCCCTACAAGGTGGGCGACAAGCTGGTGCAGGAGGACCTGGCCAAGACCCTGCGCGAGATCAGCGCCAAGGGCACCGACGGCTTCTACAAGGGCTGGGTCGGCAACGCCATCGTGGCCTCCAGCCAGGCTGGCAAGGGCCTGATCACGCAGGCCGACCTCGATCAGTACAAGACGCGCGAAATGGCCCCCGTGGAGTGCGACTACCGCGGCTACCGCGTCGTGTCGGCGCCCCCGCCGAGCTCGGGCGGCGTGATCATCTGCGAGATGCTCAACATCCTCGAGGGCTATCCGCTCAAGGACCTGGGCTACCGCTCGGCACAGGCCGTGCACTACCAGATCGAGGCCATGCGCCACGCCTACGTGGACCGCAACAGCTACCTGGGCGACCCCGACTTCGTGAAGAACCCGCTCGACCGGCTGCTCGACAAGGGCTACGCCGAGAAGATCCGCGCCGTCATCGACCCGAAGAAGGCCGGTGTCTCCAAGGACATCAAGCCCGGCGTCGCACCGCACGAAGGCAGCAACACCACCCACTACTCGATCGCCGACAAGTGGGGCAACGCGGTCTCGGTGACCTACACGCTGAACGACTGGTTCGGCGCCAAGGTCACGGCCGCCAAGACCGGCGTGCTGCTGAACGACGAGATGGACGACTTCACCTCGAAGGTGGGCGTGCCCAACCTCTACGGCCTGGTGCAGGGCGAGGCCAACAAGATCGAGCCGGGCAAGCGCCCGCTGAGCTCGATGAGCCCGACCATCGTGTCCAAGGACGGCAAGCCGGTGATGGTGGTCGGCACCCCGGGTGGCAGCCGCATCATCACCGCGGTGATGCTGACCATGATCAATGCCATCGACTACGGCATGAACGTGCAGGAAGCCGTCGACGCGCCGCGCTTCCACCAGCAGTGGCTGCCCGACGTCACCAACGTCGAGACCTACGCGCTGAGCCCCGACACGCGCAAGATCCTGACCGACATGGGCCACAACCTGGGCGTGCCGCAGCCGGCCAACCATCTGGCGGCGATCATCGTCGGTGCGCCGTCGCTGGGCGGCAAGCCGGTCGGCAACAACCGCTTCTACGGCGCCAACGACCCGCGCCGCAACACGGGCCTGGCGGCAGGCTACTGATCCTGCGGCAAACTCGAAGGCGGTCGTGCCCTTGACGGCGCGGCCGCTTTTTTCATTTCCCATGCACCTGCAAGACATCCTATTCACCCAGGGCTTCGGCACGCGACGCGTGTGCGCGGGCCTTGTCCAGCAAGGCCTCGTGACCATCGACGGCAAGGCGGTGATCGACCCCTTCGCCGATCTCGACCCCGAGGGCCTTCAGTACACAGTGCAGGGCACCCCGTGGGAGTACCACGAGAAGGCCTACCTGATGCTGCACAAGCCCGCCGGCACCGAGTGCTCGCAGAAGCCCTCGACATATCCGAGCATCTACACGCTGCTGCCGTCGCCGCTGCGGTTGCGGCCCAACAAGGGCGCAGTGCAGGGCGTGCAGGCCATCGGCCGGCTCGATCAGGACACCACCGGCCTGCTGCTCCTGACTGACGACGGCCAGTTCATCCACAAGATGGGCTCGCCCAAGCACCACGTGCCCAAGGTCTACGAGGTGACGGCCAAGCATCCGGTGGACGAGGCGCAGATCGCGAAACTGCTGGCCGGCGTGGTGCTCGACGACGATCCGAAGCCGGTACGCGCCGCCGCCTGCGAGTCCGACGGCCCGCTGCACCTGCGGCTCACCCTCACCGAGGGCAAGTACCACCAGGTCAAGCGCATGCTGGCGGCGGTCGGCAACCGGGTGGAGGGGCTGCATCGCTCGCGCATCGGCGACCTGGCGCTGCCAGCCGACCTCGCGCCCGGGCAGTGGCGCTGGCTGACGGCCGACGAGGTCGCGGGCCTGCGCGCACCGGCCAGGCCCGCCAAGGCATTGAAGTAGAAGGGGAAAAACGCAGGGAAACGAGGGAAAAGGGCACGATTCCGGTCAGCCAGTCTTAAGGGCCGGCCGTTAACATTCCGAACTCTCTCCCGGAATCTTCCCTTGCGACTCCCTGCCCGACCGAACGGCCGCCTCGCGGCTTTCCTGCTTGCCTGCATGACGGCTTTCGCGGCCCACACCGCCGCCGCAGCGCCGGAACCCCCTCCGATCTTCGTGCTCAACTCGCTGGACGCGAACGTCAGCGTGATCAATCCCGTCGACTGGACGGAAAAGCTGCGCATTCCCACCGGCAAGGAGCCGCACCATATCTACATGACGCCCGACGAGAAGTCGGTCATCGTGGCCAATTCGGCGGGCGACTCGCTGACCTTCCTGAACCCCCGCACGGCGGAGGTCCAGCGCGTGGTCTACGGGATCATCGATCCATACCAGCTGCAGTTCTCGCGCGACATGAAGTGGTTCGTGACGGCCGGCAACCGGCTGAACCACGTCGACGTCTACCGCTGGGACGGCAAGGACCTGAAGCTGGCCAAGCGCATCGCCAGCGGCAAGACGCCCAGCCACATCTGGATCGACAACACCAGCACCATCGCCTACGTGACGATGCAGGACAGCGACGAGATGATCGCCGTCGACCTGCCCACCCAGACCATCAAGTGGCGCGTCGCCACCGGCGCCATGCCGGCCGACATCTTCGGCGTGCACAACGACAAGACCCTGCTCGTCGGCCTGACCGGCAGCGATGGCGTGCAGGTGTTCGACGTGGCGGGCGCCGAGCCCAGGCTGGTCGGCAAGATCCCCACCGGCAAGGGCGCCCATGCCTTCCGGTCGGCCGGCGACGGCAAGACCGTGTTCGTGAGCAACCGCGTGGCCAACACCATCAGCCGCATCGACCTGGCGACGCTGAAGGTGGTCGCGACCTACCCGGTGCCCGGCGGCCCCGACTGCATGGACGTCTCTGCCGACGGCAAGACGCTCTACGTGACCTCGCGCTGGGCCAAGAAGCTCAGCGTGGTCGACCTGGCCAGCAACAAGGTCGTGCGCCAGGTCAACGTCGGACGCTCGCCGCACGGCGTGTGGACCCTGGACCATGCGAAGCGCATCTAGGCGCGCCGGGGTCGCCGCCGCGGCCTCCATGGTCGTCCTGGCGGCGGCGCTGTCGCCCGGCGCATGGGCGGCCACGGACCCGGCCGCCTGCGAGAAGCCCGTCTACCTGACCTTCGACACCGGCCACATGGGCATCGCGCCCCTGGTGGCCGACGTGCTCAAGCGCCAGGACGTGCGCGTCACCTTCTTCGCCGCCGCCGAGCGCACCCAGACCGACGGCGACAGCCTCGACGACCACTGGGCGCCCTGGTGGAAGGCGAGGGCGGCTGAAGGCAACGAATTCGGCTCCCACACCTATGACCACGCCTACTGGCGCGGCGACGTGAAGGGCACGCCTCCCAGCTTCCGCATCAGGCCTTCGGCCGGCCCGCAGAACGGCAAGGAATCGACCTGGAGCGCGGCCGAGTACTGCACCAACATCAGGAAGGCTTCCGACCGGCTGGCGGCGGTCACCGGCAAGAAGCCGCTGCCGCTGTATCGCGCGCCGGGTGGCAAGACCTCGCCCGCGCTCCTGGCTGCGGCCGAGGGTTGTGGTTACAAATACGTGGGCTGGGCGAGTGCCGGATTCCTCGGCGACGAACTGCCGAGCGAGAAATTCAGCAACGCGAAGCTGCTGACGCAGGCGCTGGACACCATCCGCCCCGGCGACATCCTGCTCGCCCACCTGGGCATCTGGTCGCGCAAGGATCCGTGGGCGCCCGCCAACCTCGAGCCGCTGATCGTCGGCCTGAAGGCCAAGGGCTTCTGCTTCCGTACGCTGCGCCAGCATCCGGACTTCAAGGGCTGGATCGCCTCCCATCCCTGAAAACCTGAACGACGAGTTTTCCCGATCGTGATCGACTGGCTGACAGACGCCTTTTCCGCCCTGCAGGGCTGGTTCTTCGAAACCGCCGTGCAGCCGCTGGTCTACGCCGTGGGCCTGGGCGGCTGGACCGAGGATGCCTTCGACGCCACTGGCTGGCTGCTGGTCGGGCTGATCCAGATCCTGGTGCTCGTCGCCGTCATCGGGCCGCTGCAGCGCTGGCGCTCGGTGGAGCCGGTGGCGGACCGTCATGCGATCCGCATCGACATGCTCTACACGCTGATCCACCGCCTCGGCCTGTTCCGGCTGGCGATCTTCTTCACGCTGCAGCCCTTCTTCGACGACGCCATGGGCGCGCTGCGTACGGCGGGGTGGGGCACCTTCCACCTCGACGAGGTGTGGCCCGGCGTCACCGACATCCCGTGGGTGGCCTTCGCCATCTACCTGGTGGTGCTCGATTTCGTCGGCTACTGGATCCACCGAGGCCAGCACCAGTTCAACTGGTGGTGGGGACTGCATTCGCTGCACCACTCGCAGCGCCAGATGACGATGTGGAGCGACGACCGCAACCACCTGCTCGACGACATCATCCACGACGCACTGATCGTCATCGTGGCGCAGCTCATCGGAGTGGCGCCGGGGCAGTTCATCGCGTTCGTCGCCTTCACCCAGCTCAGCGAGAGCCTGCAGCACGCCAACCTGAGGCTGAGCTTCGGCGCCATCGGCGAGCGGCTGTGGATCAGCCCGCGCTTCCACCGGCTGCACCACAGCATCGGGCTGGGTCATGAATCGAAAGGCGCCAGCACCCTCGGGGGCCACAACTTCGGCGTGCTGCTGCCATGGTGGGACATGCTCTTTCGCACCGCCAACTTCGAGGACCGCTACGACCCGACCGGTATCCGCGACCAGGTCGAACCCCGTGCCGACGGCCACGTGCGCGACTACGGCCGCGGCTTCTGGGCCCAGCAATGGCTGGGGCTGAAGCGAATGGTCGGTCGCGGCTGAGGGGCTACGGCGCCTGAAGGGCGATCCCCAGAGGTTATCCTCGCTGCCTCATGCGCCTGCTCCTCGACTCCTTCTGGCGCGCGGTCGCCTACTGCATGCTGCCGCGCGTGATCGTGCTGTCGCTGCTGTCGTTGGGGCTGATGATCGTGCTGGCCGCGGCGCTGGGCTACTTCTACTGGGACGCCGCCGTGGCCTGGACCCGCGGCGCACTCGACGCCTGGCCGCTGCTGTCGAGCTTCTGGTCTTGGATCGGCCGTCTCTTCTCGGGTGACGTCACTTCCGTGCTGGCATCGCTGGTGGTGGTGTTCGCCGCCACGCCGGTGATCGTGGTGGTCTGCCTGCTGATCGTGGCCGGGTTCATGGCACCCGCCCTGACCAGGCTGGTGGCCGAGCGGCGCTTTCCGGGGCTCGAGCAGAAGAAGGGGGCTTCCTTATTCGGCAGCGTGGCGCGCTCGCTGGGCGCCACCGTGCTGGCGGTGATCGCGCTGGTGGTGTCGATGCCGCTGTGGCTCATTCCGCCGCTGGTGCTGATATTGCCGCCGCTGATCTGGGGCTGGCTCACCTACCGCGTGATGAGCTTCGATTCGCTGGCCGAGCATGCCAGCCCCGAGGAACGCGTCGCGCTCATCCGCGCACACCGGCTGCCGCTGCTGTGCATCGGCGTGCTGTGCGGCTACCTGGGCGCTGCGCCAAGCATCGTCTGGGCGTCGGGCCTGCTGTTCGCCGCCGCTTTCTTCGTGCTGATCCCGATCGCCATCTGGATCTACACCCTGGTCTTCGCCTTCTCGGCCCTCTGGTTCGCCCACTACTGCCTCGACGCGCTCGCGCAACTGCGCGCCCTGCGTGCGGCCGCGGAGGCCTCGGCGGCAGCCGGCGTGCCCGCCATCGAGGCCGACGAGGCCAGCAAGGCCGCTCTTTCCCAATGGGGTTCACCATGACTCGCACATTCGGTCTCATCGTCGTCGGCGACGAGATTCTTTCCGGCAAGCGTGCCGACAAGCACATGGCCAAGGTCATCGAGCTGCTCTCCGCGCGCGGCCTGCAGCTGAGCTGGGCCGAATACGTGGGCGACGAGCCCGCGCGCATCACCGCGGCGCTGCAGCGCGCCTTCGCCTCGGGCGACATCGTCTTCTCGACCGGCGGCATCGGCGCCACCCCCGACGATCACACCCGCCAGTGCGCCGCCAAGGCGCTCGGCGTGCCGCTGGCGCTCCATCCTGAGGCCGAACTGCTGATTCGCGAGCGCATGCAGGACACCGCGCGCGAGCAGGGTCTGCCCTATGAGCCCGACCGGACCGACAACGTGCACCGGCTCAACATGGGTGTCTTTCCGCAGGGCGCCACCCTCATCTACAACCCCTACAACAAGATCCCGGGCTTCAGCGTCGGCGACGTGCATTTCGTGCCGGGTTTTCCCGTCATGGCCTGGCCGATGATCGAATCCGTCCTCGACGGCCGCTACGCCGGACTGTTCGCCACCAATGCCGTCGCCGAGAAGTCCGTGATCGTTTTCGGTGCCATGGAGGCCACCCTGACCCCGCTCATGGAGGCCATCGAGGCCACCCACGCGGGCGTCAAGGTGTTCAGTCTGCCGAGCGTCGATCACCCCACCTACGGCCGGCATATCGAGCTGGGCGTCAAGGGTGAGGCCGCCCGGCTCGACGCCGCCTATGCCCAGCTGATCGAAGGCCTGCACACTTTCGATGCCAAGCTTGGCCCTGAATTGGTGCGTTGAAATCAATTGCACCAAAATAGTGATTTTCTGCCTTCATTTGGGCTGCCAGACTGCCATCAAAGCCTCACCGGGTGAGGTGACAATGGCACAGAAACTGCATCCCGCATCCCTGCATTCCTAACCACCATCCAACTCAGGAGAAACTGATGGCAAAGACCGTCGCCGATGTACTCAAGCTCGTCAAGGAAAACGAGGTCAAGTTCGTCGACTTCCGCTTCACCGACACCCGCGGCAAAGAGCAGCACGTGACCGTGCCGGTCTCGGCTTTCGATGAAGACAAATTCACCTCGGGCCACGCATTCGACGGCTCGTCCATCGCCGGCTGGAAGGGGATCGAAGCTTCGGACATGCAGCTCATGCCCGACCCGAACACCGCCAACATCGACCCGTTCTTCGAAGAAACGACGCTGATCCTGACCTGCGACGTGATCGATCCCGCCGACGGCAAGGCCTACGAGCGCGACCCCCGTTCGCTCGCCAAGCGCGCCGAGGCCTACATGAAGGCATCGGGCCTGGGCGACACCGCCTACTTCGGTCCGGAACCCGAATTCTTCGTGTTCGACGGCGTGCGCTGGAAGAACGACATGTCGGGCTGCTTCGTGAAGATCGAATCCGAAGAAGCCTCGTGGAACACCGACAAGGAATTCGAGCACGGCAACACCGGCCACCGTCCCGCGGTCAAGGGCGGCTACTTCCCGGTTCCCCCGGTCGACAGCTTCCAGGACATGCGCTCGGAAATGTGCCTGGTGCTCGAATCGCTGGGCATCCCGGTCGAAGTGCATCACCATGAAGTGGCCAACGCCGGCCAGATGGAACTGGGCACCAAGTTCAGCACGCTGCTGCAGCGCGCCGACTGGGTCCAGCTGCAGAAGTACGTGATCCACAACGTGGCCCACGCCTACGGCAAGACCGCCACCTTCATGCCCAAGCCCATCGTCGGCGACAACGGCTCCGGCATGCACGTGCACCAGTCGGTCTGGAAGGACGGCAAGAACCTGTTCGCCGGCGACGGCTATGCAGGTCTCTCTGACTTCGCCCTGCACTACATCGGCGGCATCATCAAGCACGCCCGCGCCCTGAACGCCATCACGAACCCCGGCACCAACAGCTACAAGCGCCTGGTGCCCGGCTTCGAAGCCCCGGTGAAGCTGGCCTACTCGGCCAAGAACCGCTCGGCCTCGATCCGCATCCCGTTCGTGGCCAACCCGAAGGGCCGTCGCGTCGAAGCGCGCTTCCCCGATCCGCTGATGAACCCGTACCTGGGCTTCTCGGCCCTGCTGATGGCCGGTCTCGACGGCGTGGAAAACAAGATCCATCCGGGCGAAGCCGCCAGCAAGGACCTGTACCACCTGCCGCCGGAAGAAGACGCGCTGATCCCGACCGTCTGCCACAGCCTCGACCAGGCCCTGGAATACCTGGACAAGGACCGTGCGTTCCTGACCAAGGGCGGCGTGTTCACTGATGCCTACATCGATGCGTACATCGAACTGAAGATGCAGGAAGTCACGCGCTTCCGCATGGCGACCCATCCGGTCGAGTTCGACATGTACTACTCGTTGTAATTGGTTCGCCCCCAGGCTTCGCGCACTTCGTGTCGCTTCGCCAACCCCCTTCCGGGGGCGACACCGACGGCCCGGCAAAGCCGGTTCCGTGGTGTCCCCCGCGAAGAGGTTGGTGGCTTGTAAGCCTGATGGGTTATGAAGGACGGCTTGGCCGTCCTTTTTCTTTGGGGCGGAACATCTGGTCACTGTTCGCGTCGAATTGCACGAAAATGCAGCCCTGTTGCCGCCCTCTACCGATACATATGAAGACTGCTTCCCTCATTTTCCTGGCCGGTTCGTTGCTCGCGTTGCCGGCGCTTTCGCAGGAGCGCGTCTGGCGTTGCGGCAACGAGTACACGAACAACGCGACCATCGCGCAGCAGAAGGGCTGCAAGGTCATGGAAGGCGGCAACGTCACGGTGGTGCAGGGCACGAGGGCTTCGGGCGGTGGTTCTTCATCTTCCTCGTCGTCGGGCGGCTCGTCCGCTGCGCGGTCGCCTGCAGGCAGCCCGCGGGTCGAAGGCGTCGACCAGCGTGCCCGTGACGGCGAGGCGCGCGCGGTGCTCGAAGCCGAGCTTCGCAAGGCCGAGGCGCGGCAGGCCGAACTGCAGAAGGAATACAACAACGGCGAGCCCGAGAAGCAGGGCAGCGAGGGCCGCAACTACCAGAAGTACCTGGACCGGGTCGCCGAGATGAAGGCGGAGCTCGCGCGCAACGAGAGCGACATCGCCGGCATCCGCCGCGAGCTCGGCCGCCTGCCGGCCAAGCAACAGTAGTCGTCGTCATCATGGTGTTCGGGAAGAAGGCGGTCGGCGCCAATTCGCGCTTTCAGTCCTTCGACCTGTTGTCCACGCTGATCGCGGTGGTCGACAGCAAGGGCTCGGTGCTGTTCGCCAACGCAGGGCTCGAAGACGCGCTCGGCACTTCGCGCCGCACGCTCGAGGGTTCGCAGTTCGGTGCGTGCTTCCACGAGCCGCAGGTGCTGCGCACTGCCATCGACGGCGCGAGCAGCAACGACTTCGCCACGCTGCGCTACGAGGCCTTGCTGCGCCGCGTGAACCACGAGCTGATGCCGGTGCAGGTCTCGCTCGCGCAGGGCGAGAAGAAGGGCGAACTCATCATCGAGATGTCGCCGCTGGAGCAGCAGGTGCGGCAGGACCGCGAGGAGCGCCTCATCGACCAGGCGCAGGCGAACAAGGAACTCATCCGCAACCTTGCGCACGAGATCAAGAACCCGCTGGGCGGCATCCGCGGCGCGGCGCAGCTGTTGCAGATGGAGGTCGAGTCGCGCGACCTCATCGAGTACACGCAGGTCATCATCCACGAGGCCGACCGGCTGCAGACGCTGGTCGACCGCCTATTGGCACCGCACCGCCGCCCGCACGTGGTGGGCGATGTCAACATCCACGAAGTCTGCGAGCGCGTGCGCTCGGTCATCCTCGCGGAGTTTCCGCGCGACCTGCACATCGAGCGCGACTTCGACGTCTCCATTCCCGAGTTCCGCGGCGACCGGGAGCAGCTCATCCAGGCCACGCTGAACATCGCGCACAACGCGGCGCAGGCGCTGGCCGAGCGCCGCGCGGCGGGTGACGCGCAGATCACTTTCAAGACGCGGGTGGCCCGCCAGGTGATCTTCAACAAGCAGTGGTATCGACTGGCACTGGAATTGCATGTAATCGACAATGGACCGGGTGTGCCGGACACGATCAAGGACCGCATCTTCTATCCGCTCGTATCGGGCAGGGAAGGCGGGACAGGGCTGGGATTGACGCTCGCACAAACTTTTGTGCAACAGCATCACGGCGTGATCGAGTGCGACAGCGTCCCGGGCCGAACCGATTTCAAGATATTGATACCGCTGCCCTAGCGCAGCCACCGGCAACAGAGGAGATGCATGAAGCCGATCTGGATAGTTGATGACGACCAATCGATTCGCTTCGTGCTCGAGAAGGCTCTGCTGCGCGAAGACCTGCCCACGCGCAGTTTCACCAATACGCGCGAGGTGCTGGCAGCACTCGAACAGGCCGCCGACGACGACCAACTCGCACCCCAGGTCCTGGTAAGCGACATTCGCATGCCCGGCGGTTCCGGGCTCGACCTGCTCGACAAGATCAAGGCCATGCATCCGGGCCTGCCCGTCATCATCATGACGGCGTTCTCCGACCTCGACAGCGCGGTCTCGGCCTTCCAGGGCGGCGCCTTCGAATACCTGCCGAAGCCCTTCGACCTGCCGCGCGCGGTCGAACTCATCCGCCGCGCGGTCGACGAAAGCCAGCGCGAGGAAGTGGCAGAGGAGCGCATGGTCGCCGCGCCCGAGATGCTCGGCCAGGCGCCCGCCATGCAGGACGTGTTCCGTGCCATCGGACGGCTCTCGCAGAGCAACGTCACGGTACTCATCACCGGCGAGTCGGGCTCGGGCAAGGAACTGGTGGCGCGCGCGCTGCACAAGCATTCGCCCCGCGCCAACGGGCCCTTCGTGGCCATCAACACCGCCGCGATCCCCAAGGACCTGCTGGAGAGCGAACTCTTCGGCCACGAGCGCGGCGCCTTCACCGGCGCACAGACCATGCGCCGCGGCCGCTTCGAGCAGGCCGAGGGCGGCACGCTCTTCCTCGACGAAATCGGCGACATGCCCTTCGACCTGCAGACGCGCCTGCTGCGCGTGCTGAGCGACGGCCATTTCTACCGCGTGGGCGGCCACAACTCGGTGAAGGCCAACGTGCGCGTCATCGCGGCGACCCACCAGGACCTGGAGCAGCGCGTGAAGCTCGGCGGCTTCCGCGAAGACTTGTTCCACCGCCTCAACGTGATCCGCCTGCGCCTGCCCGCACTTCGCGAGCGCGGCGAGGACGTGCCCGCGCTCACGCGCCACTTCCTGCAGGTGAGCGCGCGGCAACTCGGCGTCGAGCCCAAGCGCATCTCAGATGCGGCGCTCGCCAAGCTGGCGGCCTTCAACTTCCCCGGCAACGTGCGCCAGCTGGAGAACATCTGCCACTGGCTCACGGTGATGGCGCCGGCCCAACTGATCGAGGCGAAGGACCTGCCGCCCGAAGTGATGATGGCCGGTGGCACCACCGCCGAGGCGCATGCCGCGGGCGAAGCGCCGGCACTCGCGTCGAACGTGACGGCGGCACATCAGCCGGCCCCCTCGCTGCCCGCCACGGCAAGCGGCGAGGCGATGCCATCGGGGCACGTCTTCTCCGAGCCTGCGGAGGCCCACGCCCCCGCAGCTCCAGCCAGCGTCAGCAACTGGGAGAGCGGCCTCGAAGCCGAGGCCCAGGCCCTGCTGGCCGCCGGCCGCACCGACGTGTGGGATGTGCTCTCGCGCCGTTTCGAGTCGAGACTGATCCTCACCGCGCTGGCCAACACGCGGGGCCGACGCATCGAGGCGGCACAGAAGCTCGGCATCGGCCGCAACACCATCACCCGGAAGATCCAGGAACTCGGCATCGAATGAAAAAGGCCCTCTCAGGGCCTTTTTCTTTTCCCGCTCCTTCAGCGGCTTCTCTGCCCCTGCGTCAGCGAATCGATCTGGAACTTGTCGCTGCGGTCCCAGAGCCAGGTGTCCACGTAGGTGTGGGCGCCGAGCTTGCCCGGGTTGGGCAGCGGCGACGCGGCCTTGATCATCTCCGCGATCTTCGGCGCCACTTCGGGCGCATGGCTGGGCGTGCGGCTGAAGGTGACGTTCACCACCTTGCCCGTCGCATCGATGTCGGTCTCCACCACCACGACCGCGTAAACGAGCGGCGGCAGCTTGCCCTTGTAGATGAGGTTCGCGTACTTGTTGTAGATGTGGCGAGCGCCGATCTTCCGGTAGGCGCGAACCACGGGCGTCTGCGCGGTGATGAGGCGCACCGTCGTCACCTCGCGGCCATCGGTGGCGGTTTCCCCGGCGGGCGCGGTGACGGTCCCCTTGTCGCCTTCCTCGGCCTTGTCGGCCGGCTTCAGCAGCGAGCAGGCCGAGAGCGACAGCGCGATGGCGATCAGCGCAAGTTTGCGCGCGACCATGGGTTCAGCCACCCCGGTCGAGGTCGAGCACCACCGGCGCATGGTCGCTCGGCTTTTCCCACTTGCGCGGCACGCGGTCGATGACGCAGCCCTTCACGCTGGGCACCAGGGACTCGCTCACCAGGATGTGGTCGATGCGCAGCCCGCGGTTCTTCTGGTAGCCCAGCATGCGGTAGTCCCACCACGAATAGCTCTTCTCGGGCTGCTCGAACATGCGGAAGCTGTCCTTCAGGCCCAGGTCGAGCAGCGCCTTGAAGTGGTTGCGCTCTTGCGTCGTGTGGTGGATCGTTTCCTTCAGGCCCACGGGGTCGAAGCTGTCGCGGTCCTCGGGAGTGATGTTGAAGTCGCCCAGCAGCACGAGGTCGGGATTGACCACCAGCTCCTGGCGCAGCGAATCGCGCAGCGCGTCGAGCCACTTCATCTTGTATTCGAACTTGTCGGTGCCTGGCGCCTGGCCGTTCACGAAGTAGCCGTTGACCACGCGCAGCGGACCCGAGGGCGTCTCCACCGTGGCCGCGATCACGCGCGACTGGTCGTCGCTGAAGCCGGTGATGTTCTTCACCACGTCTCGCACGGGTGCGAGGCTCAGGATCGCGACGCCGTTGTACGTCTTCTGGCCGAACACCGCGGCCTCGTAGCCTGCCGACTTGAGCACGTCGAGCGGGAATTTGTCGTCCGTCATCTTCAGCTCCTGCAGGCACAGCACGTCGACCGGATTGGCGATGAGCCAGTCGAGCACGTGCTGCAGGCGCGCAGTGAGGGAGTTGACGTTCCAGGTGGCTATGCGCAAGTGATTCTCCAATGGGGTTGATCGCGTCGATTTTTATCAGCGAGGAATCGACTCATCCGATTTTCGGGCGACCGGTTTTGTATCCGGTTGTCGCTTTCCCCTGTAGGCCGATGGCCTCGGGCACGGCATGGTGCCACACCGGTTGTTCAGCCACTCAGCCCCTGTTCGTACCAGCCGCGGGTGCGCGTCACCACGGACACCACGGCCAGCATGAGCGGCACTTCGATCAGCACGCCCACGACGGTCGCCAGCGCCGCACCCGACTGGAAGCCGAACAGGCTGATGGCGGTCGCCACCGCAAGCTCGAAGAAGTTGCTCGCGCCGATGAGTGCCGACGGCCCCGCGACGCAGTGTGCAACGCCGAGCTTGCGGTTCAGCAGGTAGGCCAGCCCCGAGTTCAACACGACCTGGCAGAGGATCGGAACGGCCAGCAGCGCGATCACCAGCGGCTGCGCGATGATCGCCTCGCCCTGGAACGCGAAGAGAAGCACCAGCGTGAGCAGCAGTGCGCCCATGGACCAGCGGCCGAGCCGGGCGCCCACGGCCTGCAGCCGCGCCTGTCCTTTTTGCAGGAGATGCCGGCGCAGCAGCTGGGCGATGACGACGGGCACCACGATGTAGAGGCCCACCGAGATGAGCAGCGTGGCCCAGGGCACCGTGATCGACGACAACCCCAGCAGCAGCGCCACCAGCGGCGCGAAGCCCACCACCATCAGCGCGTCGTTGAGCGCGACCTGCGACAGGGTGAAGTACGGATCGCCGCGGCAGAGCTGGCTCCAGACGAAGACCATCGCCGTGCACGGCGCGGCCGCGAGCAGGATCAGGCCCGCCACGTAGCTGTCGAGCTGGTCCGCCGGCAGCAGCGTCGCGAATGCATGGCGCACGAAGAGCCAGCCCAGCAGCGTCATCGAGAAGGGCTTGACGAGCCAGTTGACCGCCAGTGTCACGCCGATGCCGCGCCAGTGCGCCTTGACCTGTCCGAGCGCTCCGAAGTCGATCTTCAGGAGCATCGGAACGATCATCACCCAGATGAGCATGCCCACAGGCAGGTTGACCTTGGCGATCTCGAGGCGCGCGACCGCCTGGAAGGCGGAGGGAAACCATTGGCCCAGCGCCACGCCTGCAACGATGCATAGCGCCACCCACACGGTGAGATAGCGCTCGAAGCCGCCCATCGGGGGCGGGGCGGCGGACCGGTCCGCGTCGGGCGGCGCGATGGAGGACGACATCGCGCTTCAGCTCTTGGCGAGTTCGCGCGCGGTGGCCTGCAGCGACATCCCGTCGAGGCTGGTGGCCGGCAGGTTCACCAGCAGTCCCAGGCGGCGGCGGATCGCGTGCAGGGTCTGGCGGAAGGCCTCTCGCTTGCGTTCGTCGTCGCCCGCTACTTCCGAGGGATCGGCATAGCCCCAGTGGGCCGTGGCCGGCTGGCCGGGCCAGTAGGGGCAGGCCTCTCCCGCGGCGTTGTCGCACACGGTGACGACAAGGTCCATGCGCGGCGCATCGGGCTTGCCGAACTCGTCCCAGCTCTTGCTGCGCAGGCCCGCGGTCTCGATGCCCGCCTTGCGCAGCACCTCGATGGCCATGGGGTTGGGCTGCTGGTTCTCGCGCGGGCTGCTGCCGGCCGAGTAGGCCTTGAAGCGCCCGCCGCCGATGTCGTTGAGTACCGCTTCGGCGAGGATGCTGCGCGCCGAGTTGTGCGTGCAGAGGAAGAGCACGTTGAGCGGCGTGGTGGTGTCGGTCATGGGAACTTGAGGTCTTGGGGGCAGGGGGCTTGGTGGCTCAGCAGCAGGCTTTGGCCTTGCCGGGAGCGGCGGTGCAGCAGGCGCCCGCCTGCTGGTCCGGCTTGTTGTGGACGGGCACGGAGTCGAGCGTGCGGTAGTGTTCCCAGGCGATGCCCTGCGGGTCGGTCACCCAGTGCTTTTCGCTGCGGGCATAGCAGCAGCTGGTTTCGCCCTCGTCGAGCAGCGACCTGTCGGCCAGCTCGGCGCGCGAGCGCAACTGCGCCAGTTCGCCCTCGTCCTCCGCCTGCATGCCAAGATGGTCGATGCCCTTGCCGCTGCCGAAGGTCGAGATCGCGAAGTTCAGGCGCGGGTCTTCGAGCATCCACTTGGCGTAGTCGGCTTCGACGCGCGCGGGCTCGGCGGCGAACAGGCGGGAATAGAACGCAATGCTCCGGTCGAGGTCGTCGACGTGCAGGTGGACGTGGAATCGCTTCATGACGTGGCTCCTTGGCTCTTGCAGGACTTGGTTCTGTCGTCGACCGCACAGGGAGCGCCTGCGCAGCAGTTTTCGGTGAGGAAGCCCAGCAGCGCGTCCATCTGATCGAAGGCGGCCCTGTAGACCAGGTTGCGGCCGTTGCGCTCCTGCGTGATCAGGCCGGAATTGGTCAGCTCCTTCAGGTGGAAAGACAGGCTGGTGGCCGGCACTTCCATGGCCTCGACGAGCGCCCCCGGTGTCAGGCCTTCGGGGCCGGCCACCACGAGGGCGCGAAAGACGCGAAGGCGCAGGGGCTGCGCAAGCGCCGCGAGCGATTGGATGACTTTTGATTCTTCCATTATTCAATAATACTCGAATAATGAAATTAATGAGCAAGCAGATGCTCTTTCTCATGCGCTGCACGTGCAGCACGCGCGAGCAGCGAAGCTGGATTCGGCCTGAACTACTACGACTGCGGCGAGGCCGGTTCCTGCGAGGCCTGCTGCTGTGCTGTCTGGGCCTGCTGTGCGTCCGGCGCGGCGGCCGGTTCCGTCTCTGCGTGGTGCCTGATCGCGATGCCCTTGACGAGGTGGCGGGGCAGGTGGTGCGTCTTCCGCAACTGCGCCAGCGCCTCGCTGCGCGCCGGCTCGCATACAGGCAGGAACATGTGCAAAACGCTCATGGTGTCGTCCCCGTGGAATGACCGGCGGACATTGTGGGCGCATCCTGCTGCGGGCGGGGGAATCGCCCTGTCGGCGCAGATGCCTTGGCGCTGCGCGGCGGACCGTGCGGGATTCCACCAAGCTTGCGCTTCCGTCGGCGGGGCGCATACTCCGCCAAAAAGCGCCACAAGCCACTCGTCGGCCCCTGCGGGGTTCCGGGCGACAGCCAGGAGACACGTGTTGCAGCGAACGAACATTGCCAACCCGGCCTACTTCCACAAGGTCGTCGATTGCCAGTACGCCTGTCCGGCGCACACTCCCGTCCCCGAGTACATACGCATGATCGCGCAGCGCCGATACGGCGACGCGTACATGGTCAACTGGGTCTCCAACGTCTTCCCCGGCATCCTCGGGCGCACCTGCGACAGGCCCTGCGAGCCGGCCTGCCGGCGCGGGCGCGTAGAAGAAAGCAATACGGAGGCCCCGGAGCCGGTGGCCATCTGCAGGCTCAAGCGCGTGGCTGCCGACATGAAGGAGGACGTGCGCGCGCGCATGCCCAAGCCCGTGCCGAAGAACGGCAAGCGCGTGGCCTGCATCGGCGCGGGGCCGGCCTCGCTCACCGTCGCGCGCGACCTGGCGCCGCTGGGCTACGAGGTGACCGTGTTCGACGGTGAGGCCAAGCCCGGCGGCTTCATCCGCACGCAGATACCGCGCTTCCGCCTGCCCGAGTCGATCATCGACGAGGAGACGGGCTACGTGCTCGACCTGGGCGCCGAGTTCCGCGGCGGTGAGCGCATCGATTCGATGAAGGCGCTGATGGGCCAGGGCTGGGACGCGATCTTCGTTGGCTGCGGCGCACCGCGCGGCCGCGACCTCGACATTCCGGGCCGCAAGGAGGCGTCGGCCAGCATCCACATCGGCATCGACTGGCTGAGCTCCGTCTCTTTCGGGCACGTCAGCAGCATCGGCCGGCGCGTGATCGTGCTGGGTGGCGGCAACACGGCGATGGACTGCTGCCGCTCGGCCCGGCGCCTCGGCGGCAGCGACGTGAAGGTCATCGTGCGCAGCGGCTTCGACGAGATGAAGGCCTCGCCCTGGGAGAAAGAGGACGCCGCGCACGAGGGCATCCCGATCATCAACTTCCACGTGCCCAAGGCCTTCGTCCACGACAACGGCAAGCTCGTGGGCATGCGCTTCGAGATCGTCAAGGCGGTCTACGACGACAAGGGCCGCCGCACGCTGGAGCCCACGGGCGAGCCCGATGCGTACTTCGAATGCGACGAGGTGCTGGTGGCGGTGGGCCAGGAGAATTCATTTCCCTGGATCGAGCGCGACTGCGGCATCGACTTCGACAAGTGGGGCCTCCCGGTACTCGATGCGGTCACCTTCCAGTCGACGGTGTCCAACGTGTTCTTCGGCGGCGACGCGGCCTTCGGGCCGAAGAACATCATCACCGCGGTGGCCCACGGCCACGAGGCCGCGGTGTCCATCGACAAGCTGCTGCGCGCGGAGCCGATCGAGGTCCGTCCGCCACCCATGACCAACCTGGTGTCGCAGAAGATGGGCATCCACGAGTGGAGCTACGACAACGACACCTCCAACGACCTGCGCTACAAGGTGCCGTGGGCCAAGGCAGAGGCGGCGCTGGCGAGCATCCGCGTGGAGGTGGAGCTGGGCTTCGACGCCGCCACCGCCTTCAAGGAAGCCGCGCGCTGCCTGAACTGCGACGTGCAGACGGTGTTCAACGAGCCCGCCTGCATCGAATGCGACGCCTGCGTGGACATCTGCCCGATGGACTGCATCAACTTCGTCGAGAACGCCGATGAGGAGAGCCTGCGCCCGCGGCTGAAGGCGCCCGCGCTGAACCTGGCGCAGGACCTGTACGTGTCCGGCGGACTGAAGACAGGCCGCGTGATGGTGAAGGACGAAGACGTCTGTCTGCACTGCGGCCTGTGCGCCGAACGCTGCCCGACCGGCGCGTGGGACATGCAGAAGTTCCTGCTGAAGATGACGCTCGCGGGCCAGGAAAAGGCCACCGAACAGCAAGTCCGGAAGGAGACCGCATGAAGCAGATCGAGGCGGTCAACGACTTCGTCATCAAGTTCGCCAACGTCAACGGCTCGGGCTCGGCCTCGGCCAACGAGCTGTTCGCCAAGGCCATCCTGCGCATGGGCGTGCCGGTGAGCCCGCGCAACATCTTTCCCAGCAACATCCAGGGCCTGCCGACCTGGTACGAGGTGCGCGTGACGGAAGAGGGCCACCTCGGCCGGCGCGGCGGCACCGACATGATGGTGGCGATGAACCCGCAGACCTGGGACGCCGACATCGGCGAGCTGGAGCCCGGCGGCTACCTGTTCTACGACAGCACTCGGCCGTTGCCGCCCTCGAAGTTCCGCGACGACATCCGCGTGATCGGCATGCCGCTCACCGAGATCTGCAACGCGGTCTATCAAGACCCGCGCCAGCGGCAGCTGTTCAAGAACATCGTCTACGTGGGCGCGCTGGCCATCCTGCTGGGCATCGAGCCCGAGGTGGTCGAGAAGCTGTTCTCCGAACAGTACAAGGGCAAGGAGAAGCTGCTTGCCTCGAATGTGCAGGCGCTGCACCTGGGCTGCGACTTCGCGCGCGAGAACCTGCGCGAGCCCGTGGGCCTGAAGGTGCGGCGCGCCGACCGGGTAGGCGACAGGATCTTCGTGGACGGCAACAGCGCGGCGGCGCTGGGCTGCGTGTACGGCGGCGCGACGGTGGCGGCTTGGTATCCGATCACGCCTTCCTCGTCCGTGGCCGAGGCCTTCCAGAAGTACTGCACCAAGTTCCGCGTCGACCAGTCCACCGGCCAGCACCGCTTCGCCATCGTGCAGGCCGAGGACGAGCTGGCCTCGATCGGCGTGGTGGTCGGCGCCGGGTGGAACGGCGCGAGGGCCTTCACCGCGACCTCGGGGCCTGGAATCTCGCTCATGACGGAGTTCATCGGGCTGGCGTACTTCGCGGAGATTCCCGTCACCCTCATCAACGTGCAGCGCGGCGGCCCTTCGACCGGCATGCCCACGCGCACGCAGCAGGCCGACATTCTTTGCTGCGCCTATGCGTCGCACGGCGACACCAGGCATGTGCTGCTCTTTCCCGAAGACCCGCACGAGTGCTTCGAGCACGCGGCAGCGGCGCTGGACCTGGCCGACCGGCTGCAGACGCCGGTGTTCGTGATGACCGACCTCGACATCGGCATGAACCAGCGCCTGTGCAAGCCCTTCGAATGGGACGACAGCAGGGCCTACGACCGGGGCAAGGTCATGACTGCCGAAGAGCTGGAGGCGGGCCGCGACTTCGGCCGCTACAAGGACGTGGACGGCGACGGCATCCCGTGGCGCACGCTGCCGGGCACGCATCCCACCAAGGGCAGCTACTTCACGCGCGGCACCACGCGCGATGCCTATGCACGCTACTCGGAACGCGGGCCGGACTACATCTACAACATGGAGCGGCTGCTGAAGAAGTTCGCGACTGCGGCCACGCTGGTGCCGCAGCCGGTGCTGAAGCCTGCTTCGCAGAAGACCGACCTGGGCGTGATCTATTTCGGCTCCACCAGCCCCTCGATGCACGAGGCGCTGCAGGAGCTGGAAGAGCGCGGCATCCATCTCGACGCGATGCGGCTGCGTGCATTCCCGTTCCCCGAGAGCGTGGTGCAGTTCCTGGCCGGGCATGAGCGCGTGTTCGTGGTCGAGCAGAACCGCGACGCTCAGATGCGCAGCCTGCTGGTCAACGAGCTGGATGCCGATCCGGCCAAGCTGGTGCGCGTGCTGCACTTCGACGGAACGCCCATCACCGCGCGCTTCATCGTGCAGGCGATCGAGGCGCATGTCGGCAAGTCGACCGCGCAAGGCACGGCCACCACCGGTGCGAAGGAGCCCGCATGACCTACCTCGCCAAGCCGAAGCTGCGGCATCCGACGCTGGCGACCAACAAGGTCGGCTACACGCGCCGCGACTACGAAGGAAAGATTTCAACGCTGTGCGCGGGGTGCGGGCACGACTCCATCTCGGCCTCGATCATCGAGGCCTGCTGGGAGCTCGACATCGAGCCGCATCGCGTGGCCAAGCTCTCCGGCATCGGCTGCAGCTCGAAGACGCCGGACTACTTCCTCGGCGCATCGCACGGCTTCAACACCGTGCACGGCCGCATGCCCAGCGTGCTGACCGGCGCCAACCTGGCCAACCGCGACCTGCTGTACCTGGGCGTCTCGGGCGACGGCGACTCGGCCTCCATCGGCCTGGGCCAGTTCGCGCACGCCATGCGGCGCGGCGTGCGCATGGCATACATCGTCGAGAACAACGGCGTCTACGGCCTCACCAAGGGACAGTTCTCGGCGACCGCCGACCAGGGCTCGAAGAGCAAGAAGGGCGTGGTCAACACCGACAGCCCGGTCGACCTGGTGGCCATGGCGCTGCAGCTCGGCGCGAGCTATGTCGGCCGGGGCTTCTCGGGCAACAAGGCGCAACTGGTGCCGCTCATCAAGGGCGCGATCAGCCATGGCGGCTCGGCCTTCATCGACGTGATCAGCCCCTGCGTGGCCTTCAACAACCACCCGGGCAGCACCAAGAGCTACGACTACATCCGGGAGCACAACGAGGCGGTCAGCCGCATCGACTTCATCAGCGGGCGGGAGGAGATCGCCGTGGACATGGAGCCCGGCGAGGTGATGGACGTGCGCCAGCACGACGGCACGCTGCTGCGCCTGCGCAGCCTGCACCCGGACTACGACCCGGGCGACCGATTCGCCGCCATGGCCTACATGCAGCGGCATCACGAGATGGGCGAGGTGGTGACGGGGCTGCTCTACGTCGACCCGCTGGCCACCGACCTCCACACAGCACTCAACACCTGCGACCGGCCGCTCAATGCATTGGGGCCGGAACAGCTGTGCCCCGGCGCCCAGGCGCTGGAACGGCTCAACGCCTCCTTGCGCTGAGCAACGGCCGGCGTCAACATTCGGGGTTCGACTCACGGAGGGCGCATCATGGCCGAGCGCACCGTTTTTCAATCGATCTCGCGCAAGCACGTGCTCAGCCTGGCACCGCAGGCCACCGTGCGCGACGCAGCCTGTGCAATGACGCGCGCCAACTGCGGCAGCGTGCTCGTCATGGAGCTGCCCGACACGCTGCTGGGCATATTGACGGAGCGCGACCTCATGACCCGCGTGCTCGCCAAGGGGCTCGACCCCGACGGCACGGCAGTGCGCGACGTGATGACCCCCAACCCGATCTGCGTGCCGCCCGAGACGCTGGTCTCCGACGCTGTGGTGCTGATGCTGGAGCGAGGCTTTCGCCACCTGCCGCTGGTGGCGGGTGCGAAGGTGCTGGGCGTGTTCTCGGTGCGCGACGCGCTGCCGAGGGAGATCGGCGCCGCGGTCAGCCTGAGCGAGTTCAGGGAGCAGGTGAACGACGCGTTGGGGTGAGTGCGGCGGCTTCTCCGAGGCCGCTCGGCGGCACAGGGCTGTCGCCATGCCCCTTCGCAGGATCGCTACTTGAGCACCAGCGGCGTGGTCGTCCTGCCCTCTTGGGTATTCCGATGGTGCGCCATCAGCTCGTCATAGACCGTAGGAAGATCGAGACAGAGAAAGTTCTCCGCGTTGATGTTGGCGATCACGCTGACCGTGGCGCCCGCGCTGCCCAGCAGCGTGCGTTTCACGCCGTTGTGAAAGGTGGCAAGAATCAGCTTGTCGTGCTGCAGACGCTCCTGCCCGCCCACCACCGTCACCGGTGTCTGCACATAGACCTTGCCGCCGCTTTGCATCAGTCGTACAGCGGCCTCCTGCACGAATCGGTATTTGTCGTAGGCAGCCTCGTCGAGGAAGACTTCGATGTCAGCCCCTTGCTCGGCCATCTTGCAGAGAACGGGCACGATGCTGTAGTCGTCGTCGATGCCTGCCGTGCTCACGAGAAACTGGCGAACGGTGATCTTTATTGCGCCGAGCAGGTTCTCCACGATGAAGTTGCTGATGTTCACGGTGGGAGCAAACGCGGCCTTCACCCGAGTGGAGCTACTGTTGTAGTGAGCGACCTGTTTTTCGAAGGCCTGCCAATCCAGTGAGTCAGCGGAGTAGGGCGTGCTCAACAACTGGAAGTAGCGCTGGTATAGCGGCGCCAGCTTGGCACTACGTATGTAGATGCAACTCTCGAAGTTGCCGCCCTCCATGGCGGAGAAGCTCACGTTGGGCGATCCGGTGACGATGCCGTTGTTGTCGAGGATCCAGAACTTGTTGTGCATCAGGCCCGTCTGAACGTGCCCACTGTCCAGTTCGTGCTTGAGGTCGCTGAACTGGGTGATGGTCTCAGCCTTGTAGTCAAGAAGAGCCGGCTTCTTGCGTTGCTTCCTCAGGGCCTGGATTTCGTGCCGCTGGTATATGAAATGAGGATTCTGCGATGCCTTCTGCAACTGCTCCAGGAGCTTCTGATTCGGAGTGCCCAGTTTCAGCGTGAGCTTGATCCTGTGCTTGACGATGTACGCAAGGATGCTGTCGCTGTCACCGTAGCTGACCGGCATGAACTTGTCCACCGCCAGCGAGAGGTTCCTGGTGTTCGCAAGCAACCCCAGTATCTGGTTCTTCATCGTGAGCCCCGATCCCGAGCCGAATCCGCGCGCATCGGCCACGTAGCGCCGAAGCACGATGGTGGCCGCGTGGTGCCAGCGCCTGCATACCCGTGCGAGCAGGCCGACGCTGCGTTCGTCGAACAGCTCGAAGAGCTGAACAAGAATGTCGCTCAACAGAAGCGGATGCGGCGGCATGGCTACCGTCAGTGCCTTGCCCGATGACGTCTGGGTCGGAGTCGGGATCGTGGCCTTGCCCGGTGGTTTCGACGTTGTCGCCTTGCCGATCGGGGCCACGGTGCGCACGACCGGCTGGCTGGAAGAGGGCACCGTTGTGGTGACCTCCGGGCGCAGGACGGTGCCCTTGCAGTGAGGGCATGTCTTCACTGGCATCCACGCGTTCTCCGTGGTTCGTCCGCAGCTGGGGTTGAGGCAGGTATAGCGCGCCATGATGTTCAGTGTTGACGACGAGCGCTCTCAGAGCGCAATCACATCCGCGATCGGCTTGTTCGCCTTGAAGCAGGACAGCGCCTCCATCTGCTTCCAGGCCTGCAGCTGCGTGAAGTTCGTCTGGTATTCGATGTAGCAGCCGGTCAGCGCCTCGTCGATGATCTTGTCGGCCCGCTCGAAGAGGATCTGGTTGTCTTCCAGGTCGCGGAAGTAGGTGCGCCAGGTGTCGCGCTCCTTCGACTGTCCCAGCAGCGTGAGGTAGGCGCTGTAGAAGAGCGAGTTGAACGCGCGGCCGATGTTGTCCTGGTAGACGGTGAACTCGCCGCCGCCGCCGGCACCCACGCCCAGCGTCACGTCGGCCTCGATGCCGAGCTTGGAGCCGCCGAAGGCCGAGGACTCGAACTCCAGCGAGAACGATGCGCCCACGCCCGCCGAGAGCGAGCCCTTGGCCGTGCCCTTCACTATGTCGTAGCCGCACATGCGAACCGAGAGCGATGCCTCGCCCGTGACGCGCGCGCCGGCGAAGGCCTCGGCACCGACCTTGAACTTCACGCCGTCGACGGTGGCGTTGAACTCGACCTCGGCCTTGGCCATGGCGCCCGCGAAGGCCTCGGCGCTGGCCTCGATCAGGAAGATGTCGGACACGTCGATCTTCGCGTCGAGCTTGATCTTCACGCCGACCATCGCCTCGACGCTCGCCTTGGCCGTCACGCCCTTGCCGCGCTCGTAGCTTGCTTCGGCCTCGACGGATGCGGAGCCGCCGGCGAACGCGTCGGCCTTGAACTCCGCGCGCAGCCCGGTGATCTCGATCACGCACTCGCCCGTGGCGCGCACGCCGTAGCCGACCGAGGCCTCGGCCTTCACTGCCTTCTTGAACTCCTCGTCGGTCCAGGTCACCTTGCCGAACCTGCCGTTCTCGCCGCCGCGCATGAGGCCGGTCTCGACCTTGCCGCTGGTCTGCAGCCAGGGCCGCGGATCGGCGAACCTGATCTTCGTGAGGTCCTTGCACAGCACGTCGAGGAACAGGCGCACCTTGGCGGGCTCGTTGTTGCCCATGTACTGCAGCGAGAGCGACACGTCCTCCATGTACTCCGAGCCGTTGCGCAGGCCGTCCATCCAGAACTTGAGCAACTGCTTCTTGCGCACGATGAGGTCGCGGCGCACCGCGTTCACCGCCATCTTGTCGGCGACCGAGGCGAGCTCGCTGGGCAGGCGCAGGATGGGCATGTCCAGCAGGCTGCCGAACTGCCGCTTGTACTCGGCGTTGAAGTCGTTCATCTTCTGCAGCACCAGCGCGGGCTCCGGCGAGTGCGTGCCCTGCGTGAGCTTCTCCAGCATCTGCTTGTAGACGTAGAGGAACTGCAGGAACTCCTGCGCGAGCGCCTTTCGCTCCTTGCTGGAGGGCCCGCCGATCACCTTGCCGAGCAGTTTGAGCCAGGCTTTTGTCCTGGTGTTGAACTCGGCGCCGGACAGCTCGGCCCATACGACTTCGTACTTGTGCGTGAACTTGGCGCTCGCGAGGGCGTTGAAGAGGGGCGTGGAGGAGGTTGCCATGGCCTGGGGATGTATGGGTTGGAAAGAAGTCGTGGCGTCTACGCGTCAGGCCTGACGCCGATCATCGAGAAGTACCGATTCAGGTCCCCGTCCTCCCGCAGCACTTCCTGCATCAGCTGCGGCAGCGGCATGCGGCCCCAGGCGACTGCCCGGTTCACGAGGTAGGGCGTCGGGCTGTGCGGCTCCTCGCGCATCAGGTAGGCCGCCGCCAGCTCGAGCAGCCGATAGGCTTCGGCGCGGCTGCCGATGCGGCCGCCCGCCAGCGCCTGCGGGAGCGCCTCGGAGGGAGGGGGAGGAAAGAAGATGGGAGGAGCGTCGCTCATGTCGTTGTCGTCCATCGGAGTTGCGGTGGGCAGCGGTTCGGCATCTGGCACCCATCCGGTCGGAGCCGGAGTGACCGGCTTTTCTTCGTCGCGCGGATCGCGCCCCTGCAGCAGGCTGCGCAGCGCCTGCCGCATGCGCGCGAGCATCTCCGTCAGCTTCGACAGGCTGGGTGCGTCCACGCCCAGCCGTTCGTCGAGCAGGGCTTCCAGGCTGCGCCATGCGTCGGCGGCCACGGCGACCCGGTCGTCGAGTTCGGCGAGCGCATGCAGGTCGCGCGTGGCGCGCTCGAGGATGTCCTGGCGCGACACCGTCTGCGCGCTCGGCTCCTCGGCCACTTCCTTCCCCTTGGCCTTGGCGTTGCCCGCAGCGCCGGCCGCACCCGTGCCGTATTCGCTGGTCAGAGCGCGCTGCCAGTCTCCCAGCGTGATGAAGGGCGGCGAGAAGTCCGGCCATGCGAGCAGCGGCACGCGCATCAGCAGCACCTGCGCGATGGCGTCGTTGACCCACACGAAGGTGGCGGCGCGCATGTCGGCGTCGCCATCGTCGCCGATGAGCGGGTGCACGTCTTCCCAGAACTCGCGCGCCAGCCCTTCCAGCAGCCGCGCGCCTGCGGTCACCCCGTCGATCGAATGGCGGTGCACCCAGGCCTCCGTGAGCCAGGCGGCCATCTGCAGGTCCTTGCTGCGGCGCTGCAGGACCTCGGTGCACAGCATCTCGGTGGTGCGCCAGTCGGCCTTCTTGAGCGGACGGGTCCATTCGCCCATCGGCAGGCTGGCGTCTTCCTCGGTGCGCGCCTCGCGGATGCGGGCGCACACCGGGTCGTAGCGCAGCGGAGGGCCGGCCGGGCCTTCGGGGCCCTCCAGCGGCGAGAGAAAGGTCGCGAGGTCGGGTGCGAAGCCGCCGGCGGCTTCGTAGGCGTCGGCGTTCAAGGGGGACAGCAGGGCGGCCATCAGGGCATGTTCCATTCGGGAGCGCGCGTGGGAAACGCGGTGGGCCAGATAAGGGCGTTCTTCTTGCCGGCGGGGCTGGCGGCGACGCGCAGGAATACGCGCGCGCGTCCTCCGTCGGGCGCCTGGGCAGCGTCGCCGGCCGACTGGGCCACCAGCGGAAACTCGAACTTCAGCAGCTGCGAGCGGCCATCGGGCCGCTGCGCCGGATCGCCTTCGCGCTGCCGCTGCGCCAGCGTGAACAGCGCCCACGGGTCGGCGAAGCGGAAGCTCACGGTCTGGCCGTCGGTGATCAGCGCATGCTGCTGCGGGTCGGCGCGTGCGATCAGCGGCGAGTCCTTCGCGATGCGCAGCACCAGCGCCACCGGCATGCCGTATTCCCAGCGCAGCGTGCGCGGCGCATCGCGCAGCCTCAGCACCTGGTCGCCCACTTCGAAGGACCAGTCGATGATCTTGTTGCCCTCGATCTCGGCCATGGTGTTCGCGCGGAAGTCCACGCTCATGTCGTAGCCGGGGGCGGCGCCTTCCTCAGTGGGGAAAAGCGGCTGCAGGAAGTCTCGCGAGCGTGCGAACTGCTCGGCGAAGCGGCGTGCGCCGGCGCCGGGCATGCCGGCGTTGCGCGCGCCGGTGTCCGCACCGCGGTTCTCCTTGAGCGCGCGTGACAGCGGGTCGAACGCGCGCAGCAGGTCGTTCACGTCCGCCGGGTCGGCGAGCTCGAAGGCGCGCCCCGTCGCCGGGCCGAACGGATGCCGGCCCGCCAGCGAGCGGTTGAAGCGGGTGGCGAACTGCGTCCACAGCTCCTGCTGGTCGCCGAACTGGAGCTCCTGGCAGCGCGCGAGCAGTGCGCTGTAGATCTGCTGGTGGCGGTCGGCGAAGTAGTCGCCGATGCGCGTGGCCGGCGCCTTGCCGGCCAGCTTCGCGCCGCAGGTCTCGCGGTCGATCTCGGCACCGGTGGTGCCCAGGAACTGTTCGAGCAGCAGCAGGCTGCTGTTCGGGTTCTTCAACCGGTAGCGCTCGAGGTCGCGGTTGATCGCCTGCCAGCGCTGCGCGAGCACCGAGCCTGCGCCCACGCCGTCGAGCGCGGCGATGTAGCTGTCGGCCAGCTTGCCCAGCGTTTCCACGCGGTTGAACTGCTGGCCCAGGTAGGCCGCGAGCGAACCCACGTCCGAGACGCCGAAGGCCGCCAGCATCGGCCCGCGCTCGCCGCGCCAGGACTGGAAGTCGCGCCCGCGCATGGCGTAGAGCTCCGACTGGTTGAAGGCTTCGTCGACCGCTTCCAGCCGCTGCATCGCGTCGCGCGAGATCATCGCGCGCAGGTCTTCGGCGCGCGAGCCCGCGCCCAGTTCGTACAGCAGCGCCTGGATCTTCACGAGGCGCTGGCGCGAGGCCTCGTAGGCGGCCGCCTGAGTGTCGACGGAGCGGCCGCCGTCGCCCATGCCGTTGGCGGCATCGGCCACCTGGTCGACCACCAGCTGCGCGAAGTGCGCGTTGAGCGCACCCTCGATGCCCGGGCGCAGCGTGGCCGGAAAGGCCTGCATGCCTTCGCTCATGTAGCGCTTGCGGATGTCGCCCACGGCCAGCGCCTGGTCGAGCCGCGGCAGGTCCCACACGGCCAGTGTGCGGGTGCCGCCGCCAGGCAGCTCGCGGTCGCGCGCGGGCGCCATGAAGGGCTGCGCCAGCAGCGAAGTGAGGGCGTCGCGCAGGGCGATGCGCTCGGGCGCCAGCGCGAAGCGGCCGTCCTTGTCCTGCCACACCAGGCCGGGCTGGGCGCCGCCGAAGCGCAGGTTGAACTCGACGCGGAACTTCTGGAAAGCATCCTGCGCGCGGTTTCTCACCGCCTCTGCCGATTCGAGCCCCAGCAGCCGGTTCTGCTCGATGCGCGCGATCGTGCGGTCGTAGGAAGGGCCGAGCACCAGCACCGGCTGGCGCATCCAGCCGCCCTTGCCGGAGGCGACCAGGTCCTCCTGGTCCTTGATGGCCGCGATCACCTCGCGGAAGCCGGCCGTGGTGCGCGTGAAGGTGCCGGTGCTCGCGAGCGAAGGCAGCAGCCGCGCGAGCGACTGCTCCGACACCAGCAGCTCGTTGTTGACGAAGAGCCGCGCATCGAGCTGCGCCGTGCCCTTGTCGAGCGCGCAGCGCAGCACCGACTGCACCGGTGCCAGCGGAATGGCCAGCGCATTGCCTTCGGCCGCCTGGCGGAAGTAGCGCAGGTTGCGGCTCAGGTCGGCCGGCAGTTCCGCGCCCAGCGCGTAGCGCACGGCCACGCGAAGGTCTTCCGCATTGCCGGTGGCCGGCTGGCGCAGCCGCTCCACCGCCTGCAGCGCGGCATCGAGCTGCTCGACCGAGCCCAGGTAGCGCTGCAGCGCGCCGAACTCGGGCTGGTCTTCCACCAGCAGGCCGTTCTTGCGCGGCGCGTCGCCGATGGTCCTGAAGCTCGGCGGCAGGCCGCAGCTCGCGCCCACGATGAATTCGCCGGTGGCTTCGTCCTGCTCGACGGCGCTCAACTGGCTCACGCGCGCCATCAGCTCGCGCCGCAGCGTGCTCACGGCGATGTCGCCGAACTCGCGCTCGATGCGTTCGATCACGCGCTCGTTCAGGTCGTCGAAGGGCTGCCAGGAGCCGGGCATGAAGAAGGAATACGTGCCGTCGGTGCGCAACCGTTCGTTCATGGCCAGCAGCGAGAGCGCCTTGTTGCGGTACCAGGCGGTCGGAATGGTCTCGCCGCGCTGCAGTGCGCGCATGCGGTACTGCGCGTCGTGCTGCAGCTGCGCAAGCGCCGGCACCAGAGTCGCGTTGTGCCGGTGCAGTTGCCAGGCAGCCACGATCAGGCCGATGCCCCAGCCGCCCAGGAAGATCACCGCCGTCCAGCGCAGCGCGCGGTGCAGCACGGGGTGCGTGAGCGTCTGCGTGCGCGAAGGCCGCGTGAGGCCGTATTCCAAGAAGATCTTCTTCTCGAACAGGTCGCGCAGGAAGGCCGGCTGGCGCATCAGCTGCGCGATCAGGTCGCCGCCGACGGGCTCCAGGTCCTTGTGGCCGTAGGCATCGTGCTGGGCGTCGATGGCTGCCACCGTCTGCGCCGATTCGCCGCTGTCGCCCGTGAGGTAGATGCCGCGGAAGAAGAAGGGCTCGTGGTACGCGCTGGGGCGCATCAGCTCGTCGACGTACAGCTGCAGCTGGCCGCGCAGCGCCTCGATGCGCGAAGGCAGCAGCAGCTGCGCGCCGGCGCCCTGGGGCTCTGTGCCGGTGGCGAAGAGCTCGGCCGACACGTCCGATACCGAGCGCACCACGGTACCCACCGCCTCGTCGACCCATGCCGGCTGGTAGGTGGTCGAGAGGTCGTAGGGCGAAGACCAGCCCAGCATGCTCGCGCGCAGCGGCTCCGGCAGGGCGCTCGCGAAGGCGCTGAAGCCTTCGAGCTGCTCCGCGCCGGTCACCAGAACGTACACCGCGAAGCGCATCGCGAAGCGGTTCTGCGCGAGCCACAGGCGGCGGTGCGCGAGCTTGGCGCGCTTGGAGAGCTCGAGCCGCCCGTCGGTGCTGTCGTCCAGCAGCAGGGCCGCCGGTATGGTGATGACCACCGAATCGAAGGGCCGCTGCGGCCGGTAGGCGCGGCACATTCCGAGGAACTCGTCCCACGGCTTCTCGGAGGCATCGTCGTCGTCGGGCGAACCCAGGTAGGCGCCCTGGATGTCGATGACAACGCCGCGGTCGAAGAAGTGCCACGAGATGCCCTGCGTGGCCGCTGCCGAGGCCGACTCGGTGCTCAGCGCGCTCGCCACGCCCGACTGCTCGATGGGCAGCTGCCGATGGTCGTCGCCCTCGTTGAGCAGCATGATCCACGGGATGCCGTAGCGGTCGGCGCGCGAGGCGATGTTGCCCTCGATCAGCTCCACCGCCTGGCGGAACGAGCTGCGCAGCGAGTCGAAGCGGATGCGCGCGACCTTCGGGTCGCTCGACGGCTTGGCGTGCGAGCGCCGTGCCGCGAAGTACAGCACCATGCCGAGCACGAGCAGCACCACCAGCGTCAGCACCGCGGTGGAAATCAGGAAGAGCTGGTCGGTCAGCATCGCGACGCCCTCCGGTGAATTCTGTGAAGACGCATGTCGTTCATCGCAGGTGGGCCCCCGATGCATCGACCGCGCCCGGCTGCAGCACCTGCCGCACCGGCCACGACTGCCACAGCCACAGCAGCTCCGACACCGCCAGCAGCGTGGCGACGCCCAGCAGGAACAGCACTGTCCAGCGGCTCAGCGTGGGCAGCTTGCGCGGAGCGATGTGCGAGAGCGTGCTCGCGTAGGCGCGCTCCGAGACCACGCGGTCGCGGCCCGAGAAATCGGCCGGCCGCTGGTAGACGAACTGGAAGAGCTCCTCGCGGTAGCCCAGCAGGCGCGCTTCCTCGCCCGCGCCGCGGTACTTTCCCTGGAAGCCCAGCGCCAGCGCGAAGAGGTACAGCCTTGCGATGTCGCGCTTGGAGGGCTCGCGCCCCGACAGCAGCTCCTCGATGCGGCTGAACACCAGGTCGCCCGCGATGTTGGTGCGAAAGAGCGACGACTCCAGCAGGTGGGCCGTCCAGCGCTCGCGGCCGATCCACGGTGTGTGCAGCAGGATCTCGTCGGCCAGCGCGGCCTTGAGGTATCGCGCGTCGGCCACGTTCTCCAGCTCGAAGCGCGAGCTCTCGCGGCGCGATTCGAGCGACTGCAGCTCCAGCAGGTTCTCCAGGTGTCGCGCCAGCGTCTGCGCGACGGTGTCGATGTCGCTCTCGCGCGATTCGGCGGTGCGGTCGCGTGCCTTCACGATCTCGTCGTAGAAGGCGCGGAACTGCCGCGTGATGTGGTCGTCGACCGCGAGGTCGGGGAGGTTGCGTGCCATGGTCAGGTCAATCCTTGATGAACAGCACGATTTCCTGCGGAGGCTGCACGGTGGCGCCTTCGTTGGCGTTGGCAATCACCAGCAACTCGGCGGGAACGGTCAGCCCCGGGCTGGTCTGGATCGCGTAGAGCAGGTAGCCCGAGCCCGGGCGCAGGCCCAGCTCGTCGGCCGACTCGATGCAGCGGCGCACCGCGCCCAGCACGCGGCGTTCGCGCAGCGAGGGGTAGGCCGACTGCGAGCCGACGATGGCGCTGTCCATCCAGGCCATCAGGTCCTTGTCGGACTGCCCGCGCAGGCCCACCACGATGCGTGCGCCCGACACCCACTGCGGCTGCAGCGTGGTCTCGAAGGCGCCCTGGCGGAAGTCGAACTTGTGCTCGCGGTACTCCTGGCTCACTTCCGACACCGCGTCGCGCAGCGCCAGCAGCAGCGGCTGGAACACGCGCGACGGGTCGGCGTGGTCGTAGTCCATCGGCACCGGCGGGACACCGCCAGGACGCAGCAGGCTCAGCGAGGCCAGCAGCGCGCACAGCGACCAGTACATCGGCAGCGGATGCAGGTGCGGCGTGCGCATCACCGCCTCCGCGTGCGGCAGGCCCGACAGCAGGCTGCGCAGCCGGTCCTTCAGCTCCAGGTGGGCGAGGCGGTCATCGATGCGCGAGGAGGGCACCGCCGTCTGCTTCGCCACGAAGGCGGCCTTGCCGCGCAGCTGGCCGAGCAGGGCGGACGCGGCCGTCCACAGCGGGTTGTCGCGCGCCACTTCGAGCAGCGGCGGCTGCGCCTCGCCCAGCTTCACCACCTCGTTGTCCTTGAAGACCTGGCCCAGGCGCAGGTGGACGTGCGTGCCGGGCGGCACCGCGCCGGCGCTGAGCGCGAGGCGCGGCAGCATGCGCGGGATGTTCGCGGGCTCGGCGTCCGACACTGCGTCTTCCACCGGCGCGCCGGCCACCGAGCGGAAGCGCACGGTCGCGGCGCGATGCCGGTTGGGCGCGGTGACGGGCAGCGTGAGGTAGATGTCCAGCGGCTCGTTGGCCAGCCGCTCGGCATAGGGCGCGAGCGAAAGTTCGAGCGCGCCGTGCGCGGCCTCGGCGGCCGAGAACTGCACCGCGGTGCCGTCGGGCAGGATGGCTTCGAGCGCCAGCACGCGCAGCAGGCCGGCCGGCAGCAGGCCCTGGTCGAACACCAGGCGGCGCACGCCCCACGCGAAGGGCGCTGCGGCCAGCGTCTGCCAGGCCACGAGGGTGTCCATGCGCGCGGAGAACTGCTGGAAGTGCTGCGGCGACAGCAGCATGCCTTCATGCCACTCGACGCGGTCGGTGATGGGGGCGGCGCGGTGCAGGTCAGACATGGCGTGCTCCCGCGCGGCTGATTTGAAGTTGTTGGTTCACTTGAAGGAATCCGTGTTGTTCAGCGAGACGCGGCCGACACGTCGAAGCTCTGGGCATCGAAGCGGGCCACGATCGAGCCCTTGAGGTCTTCCACCCGGATGCGGTTCGCACCGGGCGTGGTGTAGTTCGCGAAGACGAGCACCGCCGCCACCCGCGGCGAGCCGATGGCGCTGGCGGGCACGCGGATCGTCTGTCCCGGCACCAGCTCCCATGAGAGGTACGACAGGCTCTGGGGAAAGGTCTTCTGCAGGTCGGCGCGCGCGCCGAACCACTTGGCGGCCGTGAGCTCGGTGACGCGCGCGAGCATCGCGTCGTCGAGCACCATCACCACGTCGACCGCCACCGGGCTGTTCTGGTTGGCGCCGGGCGCGGCGGAGAGCGTGAGCTCGTTCCAGCTCACCCGTGTGCCCTTGGGAAAGAGGCTGCCGCATGCGGCCAGCTGCACGATGAGCAGCAGCGCCGCCATCCGCTTGAGAAGGTTCTTCGTCCGGTTCATCGCGAAATTCCTGTGTTCGCCGCGGCGGGGGATGCATGCGTGACCGCCGACTGCGCCTGCCGCACGCCCACGGCAATGCCCATCAGCAGGATCAGCACCGAGGCCAGCACGCTGCAGCCCGCGAGCAGCGCGACGTGCCCGCGCGCGAACACGAAGCGCAGCGGCTGCGCGGGCTTGATCTCGGCGGCCGGCGCAGCCACGCGCTCCGAAGGCAGCCCGGCCGACACCACGGAGATCAGCGCGCAGGTGGCCAGCAGCGTCAGCAGGTTGCGTGGGCCCTCGCAGATCAGGTCGATGGCCAGGAACAGCGCCAGCGCCGCCTCGATGGGCAGCTGCAGCATCGACAGCACGATGCCTGCGTAGCCCACGTTGGTCATGCTGTTGTTGCCGGCCGAGGCGAAGGCCGCGATGGTCGCGCCGATGCCGATGGTGGCGATGTCGGCCGCGCCGAGCGTGCGGTCGTAGAGGTTGGCGACGAACAGCGCCGCCAGCACGTAGTAGAGCGCGGAGCCCGCGCGCAGGAACACCGAGGCCGTGGGCACCACGAGTTCGACGATGCCGCGGCTGAAGCCCAGCCGCGCGCTCATCGCCTCGATGGCGTGCGGGATGCTCGCCGTGGTGCTCGAGGACATCAGGCTCACCAGCATCGGCGTCTTCAGGTGCTGCAGCACCTCGGCCAGCGGCTGGTTGCCGCGCCGGTGGATCACTGCGATGGCCGCGGTGCCCAGCAGCGCCACCAGCACCACGAAGTGCAGCAGGAAGCCGCTCATGGCGCGGATCGTCACCGCGTCGGTCTGCGACAGCACGTGCGCCGACATGCCGAAGGCCACCACCGGCAGCAGGATGTTGGCGCGCGCGATGATGAGTTCGAGCGTGCGGTAGATGCCCTCGAACATGTGGTTGAGGGCCGCGTGCTGCGTGCGCGCGAGCGCCGCGAAGGCCAGCCCGAAGAGCAGCGCGCACGAGAGGATGCCCAGCGAGCGTCCCTCCGCGAGCACGCGGAAGAAGTTGTCGGGCACCACGCTGGCGCGCGGGCGCTCGATCGACGTGGCCTGCGTGCCGTGGTCGTACAGGCGCATCTCGATGTCGCCGCCGTCGCCTGCCTTCTGCACCAGTTCGCCGAGGTGTTCGCGCGCTTCGGCGTCCAGCTGCGCACCCGGCGCGTTGACCCAGCCCAGCGCGAGGCCGGTCGCGGCGCAGCTCACCACCAGCAGCAGCGCAAGGCCCGCGATCATCGCGATGCGCCGTCCCGGAAAGGGCAGTCCCATGGTCTGGCGCAGGCCGAAGAAGGTTGCCACCACCAGCAGCGGAATGGCCGCCATGCTGACGATCGCCAGGTAGACCTGCGCCGCCGTGTACGCCACCTCGCCCAGCGCGGGCACGTACACGCCCGCGACGGCGCCTGCCGCCATGCAAACCAGCAGGGCGAGCAGGCTGTGGGACATGCGCGTCAGGAAACCCATGCCGGCTTGTTCCATCCCTTGTCGAGCGCGAAGGCGACCGTGGCGCGAGCCAGCTCCAGCGAGCTGTCGACCAGCGTGAGCGGCGTGAGCTCGGCGGCGCGTGCGGCCTGTGCAGCGATAGGCAGCTCGGTGCAGCCCATGATCACCGCGGTGGCGCCCGTCGCGGCCAGCGCCTCCAGCGCATGCGCGAACGCGGCCGCGCCGGCTCGCACGTCGCCACCCTTCACGGCGCGGATGCAGGCGTCGACATGGTCCTGGCCGGTGGCCGCGTCGGGCACGAGGAAGTCGATGCCGCGCTCGCGCAGCGCCTGCTGGTAGAAGCCCGAGGCCAATGCGCCGCGGGTGGCGAGCACTGCCACGCGCACCGGGCGGTCTTCGGACTGCGTCGCGATCGCAGCCACGCACGACTGCGCGATGTGGATCACGGGCGCGCGGCTGTGGGCCGCGATCTGCGCGTACCAGTGGTGCGAGGAGTTGCAGGGGATCGCGATCACGCCCACATGGGCGTCGTTGAGCACGTCGATGCCCGCGAGCAGTGCGTCGAGCGGATCGGGGCCCGTGCCCAGGATGGCGCTGGAACGGTCGGGCACGTGGGGCAGGTTGGCCACGATCACCGGCAGGTGCCCCTGGTCGCGCGTGGCGGGCGTGAGCTGGATGATCTTCTCCATGAAGTCCACCGTCGCCGATGGACCCATGCCGCCTAGAACGCCGATGCGTGACATGAAGGCGCCTTTCTCAGATCTTCAGGGGCCGCGGGCACACCACCGCCACCGCGGCGGTGTTGCCGATGACCAGCACCAGCGTGCGCAGCATGTCGCACACCGGGTCCACCGCCAGGAACAGGATGAAGGCCGCCTCGAAGGGCAGGCCCAGGTAGGCGCAGGTCATGCCGATCAGCGACACCGTCACCAGCCCCGTCATGCCGGCCGACGCGAAGCCCGCGAGCACGGAAGAGGTGAGCACGATGCCGATCTCCACCGGCGAGAGCGAGCGGCCGTAGATCTGCGCGATGAAGAGCGTGGCGCACACGTAGTACACGACCGGCCCGATGCGCAGCAGCGACACCGTCAGCGGCACCAGCAGCTCCACGCGCGAGCGCGCGAAGCCCAGCCGCGTGACCAGGCTCTCGATCATGATCGGCATGCAGGTGGCGCTGCTGCGCGTGGCCAGCGCCAGCGCGAAGGGGCCGCGCAGCGCGTTGAGCGTCTGTCCCAGCGTGCCGTTGGAGCGCTTCCAGATGATGACCGCCGCCACCGCCAGCAGCAGCGCCGACACGACGAGGAAGGCGATCACGAAGGCGCCCATCGCGCGCAACGGCTCGATGCCGGTCTTGCCCAGCTGCGCCGCGCTCATGCAGAACAGCACCACCGGCAGCGGGAAGCTCAGCCAGCGCATCAGCGTCTGGCAGGCGTGGTAGACGGTCTCCAGCGCCTGCGTGAGCCCGTCGGAGATGCGCGTGGGCACGTGCCCCACCGCCAGGCCGAAGAGCAGCGCGAACACCAGCGTCTTCAACGTGTCGCCGTTGGCCAGTGCCGAGAAGATGTTGGCAGGCACCAGGCTCACCAGCATGTCGGCGAAGCTGGCGGTCTTCTTGACCTCGTCCACGCCGCGCAGGTTCATGGTCGTGTCGCTGGCGCTGAGGTCGCCGCCCACGATCTGCCCGAAGGTATGCATGGTGCTGCTCGGCAGGTTCTCGCCGGGACGCAGGATCAGCAGCGTGGCCGCGCCCGCGATGGCCACGAAGGCCGAGAACGCGAGAAACACGAGCGCCACCCGTCCCAGCAGGCTGGCCGTGCCGCCGTCGCGGAACAGGCGCTGCAGGCTGAAGATCACGGCCGAGACCATGAAGGGCAGCGTGATCATCTTCAGCAGGTCGACGTAGATGTCGCCCACGAAGGCCAGCGGCGTGGCCAGCGGCGGTGCGAGCATGCCGAAGGCGACGCCTGCGCCCAGGCTGATGATCACGACCCAGGGGTTGAGGACGAATGCGTAGATCTTGGAGGTGTTCATGATGATTCGGGCGTGCTGTGCCGCTCAGCGGTCGAGTGCCTGCAGCACCTTCTGGATGTCCAGCTTCTCGGCGCGCTGCGCGAGGAACTGGTTGACGAAGGCCAGCAGCGTGGTGTCGGTCACGGCCACGCCGATGCCCAGCGTGTCCTCCAGGTCCTTCAGCGTCACGGTGCGCAGCACCAGCGAGACGGTCGGGTCGGCCTTGAGCACGCGCTTGACCTCGAATTCGTCGCGGTAGGCGCTCACGATCTCGCCCTTGTGCACGGCCACCAGCACTTCGTTCCAGGTGGGGTACTCCTGCACCTTGGCGTGCGGGAAGTTGGTGCGCGCGTAGTCGGCGAACGACGACTTGGCGATCACGCCGATGCTGCCGTCGAAGTTGCGGATGACTTCGGGCAGCGGCCGCCCGCGCGCGAGCTGCGCGAACTTCACGCGGTTGAGGATCAGCGAGTGGTTCAGCGTGAGGTAAGCGTCGCTGAAGGCGATGGTCTGCGAGCGCGCCAGCGTGCGCGAGAGCTTGCTGATCGCCAGGTCGGCCTGGCCGCTGGCCAGCAGGTCGACCACCGCGTTGAAGGTGCCGGCCTCGCGGTTGAAGCGCAGCTTCACGCCCAGCTCCTTGGCCAGCGACTGGGCCAGGCCCACCTCCAGGCCGCTCCACTGGCCGCCGTCGTCGAAGAAGAAGAAAGGCGGCGTGTCGACCTTGAGCATGGCCACCACCAGCTCGCCGCGGTTCACGATGCGGGCGATGTCCGGCGCGAGCAGGCGGCCGTCTGCCACGCGCACCAGGCCGTTCACGAGCGCGGGGGGCGACGTGGGCGCGGCGGGTTCGACTGCGAAGGCGGCTGCTGCCGGGGTAGGCGTTGCCGCTGGCGCTGCGGCCGCTGCAGTCGCGACGGTCGCGGCGGCAGCCCCGGCAGGTGCCGAGAGCGTGCCCTGCACCACCGGCCGTTCGCCCGCGGCGAGCGCGCTGGCGCCGGCGCAAAGGCCGGCGAGTGCCAGCAGGGTGGGAAGGGCGAGGCGGCGCAGCGCGTTGTGCATGCCCGTGAGGTGTGGTGCGTTGTTCGACATGCTTGGGGTCGGTTGGGTCATTGGGCTGGAGCCGCGGGAGCCGGGGCCGGCGCGGCGGAGGGGGATTGCGGCAGCGCCTGCTGCTGCGCCGGGGCAGCAGCGGCGGGCATCGGCACCGGCGCGGGCGCCAGCAGCTTGCCGATCTCGATGCCCATCAGGAACAGCAGGACGCACAGCAGCACCAGGCAGGCCGCCGTGATGGCGACCATGCGGGAACTCATCGTGAAGACGTATTGGGACATGGGTGTTCGGGCGTGCCGTTCTTGGGTTCGTCGTTCGTGTCAGGGGACCATGGCGGTGAACTGGCCCGGCGCGACCACCTGGATCACGCCGCCCCAGTTGCAGGCCAGCTTCGAGCTGTCCTGCAGCGCGGGCATGTCGCCCACCAGCACCGTGGGCGAGCCCGGCGCCCAGGGCGCGGCCGTCACCGGGATGCAGGGCATGGGCGTGAACGCGCCGAGCGCGGCGGCGGTGGCCGCGGCCACCATCGGGTTCGACATGCTGTTGCAGGTGCCGAAGGGCAGGATGTTGACGATCGGCTTGTTGTCCATGATGTTGGCGCCCGGCGCGCCGCCGGCGAGCACGCCGCTCGCGGGCAGCACCACGAGGCTGGACGGCGCGGCGCCGAAACTGCACTGCAGCGTGGCTCCCATGCAGACGTGCATGCCCATGGCTCAGGCCCCCCTCACGAATTTTTCGAGGCTCTTCATGAAGCCCTGCGGCGCGGCGGCTTCCACGACTTCGCGGCCCGCCTGGTCGAAGCGGCGCGCGATGCCGTGCGGCTTGCCCTGTCGGTAGGCGACTTCTTCCATCAGCTGCCCGTTGGGCCAGTAGCGGCGCAGCGGACCGTGCAGCACGTTGGCCGCGTAGGTGGACGACTGCGCCACGCCGCCGCCGGGCGCGTAGTCGATGGCCTCGCCATCGAGCAGGCCGGCGCGGTAGCGCTCGCGCCGCAGCATGCGGCCTTCGTGGAAGTAGCTGGCCTCGCCTTCGAGCCTGCCGGCCGCATAGGGCAGGCGCGCGGTGACGTCGCCCGATTCGGCATACGACACCGCCTCGCCGTGCAGCACGCCGCGTACGTGCTGCTGCGTCTGCATCAGCTTGCCCGTGGGATAGTAGGTGCGCGTGATGCCTTCGGCCATGCCGCCCAGGCGCTGCGTTTCCTGCAGCATCTGGCCGCGATCGTCGAAGAGACGCATGGGCCCGTGCGGCAGGCCGGCCTGGTAGGACGCCTCGAACGCCGGCTTGCCCGGTGCCGAGAAGACCTGCATCGGCCCGTGCGGCAGGTCGCCAACGAAGGAGGCGCGCGCCATCGTCCGGCCGGCGTCGTCCAGCGTCTCGCGCACGACGGCAGCCGGCAGCGCGGCGATGTCCTTGGCGGGGAGGGAGGAAGGGATGGCCATGGCGCCGCTCAGTTGATCTTCACCAGCCCGCCCTTGAGCGTGACCATGCCGCCGCCTTCGACCGAATTCATGCCCGAGGCCTTGCTGCTGATGGAAGGCGCCTCGTTCGAGAGCGTGGCGCCGCCCTTGGCCGACAGCGCCACGCCGGCCTCGGCCTTGAAGTTGAGGCCGGCGTTGGCGCCCAGGTCGGTGCCGGCCTTCAGGTCCAGCGTCTGCGCCGACTTGATCAGCAGCGTGCCCGACACGTCGATCACCAGGTTGCCCGTGACCTTGAGTTCGTAGTTGCCCGTGACCGTCTGCGTGAAGTCGGCCTTGTTGTCGTGCGTCTCGTTGCCGGTGACGTCGAGCGCGCGCGTGCCCTTCACCGAGTGGGTCTCGTTGCCGGTGTCCACCTTGATGGTGCGATTGCCCTTGGTGACGGTGTGCAGCTCGTTGCCGGCCGTCACGGTGGTGGTGAGGTCGTTCTCGATCTCCACGCGCATGTCCTTCTGCGCATGCATGTAGAGCTCCTCTGAGCCCTTCTTGTCCTCGAAGCGCAGTTCGTTGCCGGCCTCGCCGGCCTTGGTCGAGCGCGAGCGGATGGTGCTCTGCGACGACGACCCCGGCAGCGCGACCGGCGTGGCGTGCGTGCCGTTGTAGACGCTGCCCGAGACCAGAGGACGGTCCGGGTCGCCGTCGACATAGCTCACGACCACCTCCTGCCCGATGCGCGGCAGGAAGAGCGCTCCCCAGCCTTCGCCGGCCCACATCTGCGAGACGCGGATCCAGCAGGAGCTCTTCTCGTCCTTCTTGCCCAGGCGGTCCCACGGGAACTGCACCTTGATGCGTCCGTGCTGGTCGGTCCAGATCTCCTCGCCGGCAGGGCCCACCACGCGCGCCGTGTGGCTGCCTGCCACCAGCGGCCGGGGCGTGATGCGAGGCGGACGGAAGGGCATGGCCGGCGGCAGGGTTTCGAAGCTGTTGCCGTAGTGCTCCAGGTCGGCGTGGTGCCGCACGCTGTGCACCATGTGCTGCGCGTTGAGGTCCGCGCGCGGATGCTCCTCCAGCGTGAAGGTGGTGCCCGGCGTGAGGTAGTGGCAGTGGCTGTCGCCGCGGCCCGACTGGCTGCGGCTGCGGTATTCGTCCAGGCGGATGCGTGCGCGCGGCTCGCCCGCCGAGATCGCCACGCGCGAGGGGTATTCGTAGTCGGTGCCGCGCCCGGCCTCGGCCTCCTGCTTCTTCAGCAGGCTGGTGTCGGGCGTGAGGAAGTCGTAGTCGTCGACCTCCTGGGCCTTGGTCACCAGCCGCGCGTCCGACTCGAAGCGCGTGACGGCGTGGGCGTGCGCGAAGCCTTCCTCGGTGCTGCGCACCACCAGCTTCGCGGCGTGGGGGCAGGGCTGGCATGCCGAGTTGCTGTCGGCCAGCACCAGCATGTGCTCGCCGTCGGCGAAGGTGAAGAAGTAGAAGATGCCTTCCTCTTCCATCAGCCGCGAGACGAAGTCGAAGGCCGTCTCGTCGTAGCGCACGCAGTACTCGCGCGCGGCGTAGCTGCCGGTGAGCTGGAGCTGGAAGTCCACGCCGAAGTCGCCGAGCACCTTCTGGACGATGTCGGGCGTGCTCATGTTCTGGTAGATCACGCGGTCGCGCCCCAGCGTGAGCAGCCACATGCGCGGCACCAGCTCCAGCGTGTAGGTCGCGAAGTCGCGGTTGCTGCCGAGGTAGGTGAAGCGCGAGACGATGCCGTTGAAGAAGCGGCTTTCCTTCTCGGGCCGCTGCAGCGCCACCGTGGCCGAGGTGCCGATCAGGTCGGCTGCCTTCAGCGTGCCGTCGTGCGAGCGCATGGTGAGCGAGCAGGCGAAGAGCTGCGACAGCCCCTCGGTGGCCTGGAAGGTGTCGAGCAGCAGCTCGTCGGGCCCGAGCGCGGTCTTCACCGTCAGGAAGGCGGCGTGCTGGGTGAAGCCCTCGCGCATGTTCATCGCTTGCTCATCCGATCCGGGCTCAGCTCAGCGTCGATGGCTCGAAGCCGAAGGCGAAGGCGCCGTCGGCGCCCACGCTCATGTGCACACCGGTGAAGGCGGCCGCCATCGAGATGCGCTCCAGCACCTGGCGCGACAGCTCGGGCAGCACCGCGTGCGCCAGGATGTGGTCGATGTTGCGCGCGCCGCTGTCCACCTCGGTGCAGCGCGCGGTGATGGCGTCTTCCACCTGCGCGTCCCAGGTGAACCCGGCGTGGTGGTTCAGCGCGAAGCGCCGCGCCAGCTTGCCCAGCTTGAGGTTGACGATGGACCGGATCTGCCCGTCGCCCAGGTGGTGGTACGGCACCAGCGCCAGCCGTCCCAGGAAGGCGGGGCTGAACTGCTTGAGCAGCTCGGGGCGCAGGCGCTCCACGAGCTCGTCGGGGTCGGGCCTGCGCCCGCCCTGCGAGGCCTGCGTGATCACGTCCTGCGCGGCGTTGGAGGTCAGCAGGATCAGCGTGTTCTTGAAGTCGATCAGCACGCCTTCGCCGTCTTCCATGGTGCCCTTGTCGAACACCTGGAAGAAGAGTTCCAGCACGTCGGGGTGCGCCTTCTCCATCTCGTCGAGCAGCACCACGCTGTAGGGTCGGCGCCGCACCGCCTCGGTGAGCACGCCGCCGCGCCCGTAGCCCACGTAGCCGGGCGGAGCGCCCTTGAGGCTGGAGACGGTGTGCGCCTCCTGGAACTCCGACATGTTCACCGTGATGACGTTGCGCTCGCCGCCGTACAGCAGGTCGGCCAGCGCGAAGGCCGTCTCGGTCTTGCCCACGCCGCTCGGGCCCACCAGCATGAACACGCCCACGGGCTTGCCGGGGTCGTCGAGGTCGGCGTGGAAGGTGCGGATGCGCCGCGAGATGGCGTCGAGCGCGTCGTCCTGGCCGACCACGCGCTCGGCGAGCTTCTCCTTCAGGTTGAGCACCGTGTGCAGCTCGTCGGTCATCATCTTGCCGACGGGGATGCCGGTCCAGCCGGAGATGACCTCGGCCACCATGGCGCCGTCGACGCACACCGGCACCATGGGCTCGTCGTTCTGCAGCGCCTCCAGGCCCTTCTCCAGACGGCGCAGCGCAGCGGTGAGCAGCGCGGGGTCGTTCTCCTCGTCGGCCGGCGGCGCGTCGCTGCGCAGGCCCTCGGCGATGCGGCGGCGCAGCGCGACGATCTCCATCACCGCGTGCTTCTCCTCGTCGACCTTGTCCGAGAGGCGCTTGTGCTTCTGGCGCAGCGCATCGAGCCGCGCCGAGAGCGCCGAGATGGCCTCCTGGCGGTCGCTGCCCGTGGCCGCTTCGTGGCGCAGCACGCGCAGCTCGCTCTCGCCCGTGGCGATGTCGCGCGCCGTCGATTCGAGTTCGGCCGGCAGCCCGTTCTGCCCGATGGCCACGCGCGCGCAGGCGGTGTCGAGCACGCTGATGGCCTTGTCGGGCAGCTGGCGGCCGGTGATGTAGCGGTGCGAGAGCTTGACGGCCTCGCGCACCGCGTCATCGACGATCTCCACGCCGTGGTGCTTCTCCAGTGTCTCGACCATGCCTCGCAGCATGTCGATGGCGACCTCTTCGCTGGGCTCCTCCACCTTCACGACCTGGAAGCGCCGCGCGAGCGCCGGGTCGCGCTCCACGTATTTCTTGTACTCGGCCCAGGTGGTGGCGGCGATGGTGCGCAGCTCGCCGCGCGCGAGCGCCGGCTTGAGCAGGTTGGCCGCGTCGCCCTGGCCCTCGGCGCCGCCCGCGCCGATGAGCTGGTGCGCCTCGTCGATGAAGAGGATCACCGGCGTGGGCGAGGCCTTGACCTCGGCGATCACCGACTTGAGCCGGTTCTCGAACTCGCCCTTCACGCCGGCGCCGGCCTGCAGCAGCGCGAGGTCGAGCGAGCGCACCGACACCTGGCGCAGCGCGGGTGGCACGTCGCCCTGCACCACGCGCTGCGCGAAGCCTTCGACCACCGCCGTCTTGCCCACGCCGGCCTCGCCGGTGAGGATGGGGTTGTTCTGGCGGCGGCGCAGCAGCACGTCGATGATCTGGCGGATCTCGCCGTCGCGTCCTCGGATGGGGTCGATGGCACCGTCGCGCGCGAGCTGTGTCATGTCGACCGTGTACTGGTCGAGCGAGGGCGTGGCCGAGCTGCTGCGGCGCGCGGTGGGCATCTGCATCGCGCCGGCTTCGGGCGCGGGCTGCGGAGCGGCGGGCTGGCTCGCGGCAGGCGCGGAGGAGGCCGATGTGATCGGCGCGGCGGCCAGTGCCGCACCCGCCGCGTCTTCGGGCGACGACTGCAGCAGGCTCGCGAGTTCGTCGCGCAGCGAGCCGCGCGGGATCTGCAGCAGCGCGGGCGCGGCATCGACCAGCCGGCCGCGCAGGCGATCGACCTCGAGCAGCGCCAGCATCAGCGTGCCCGAGCGCACATGCTGCTGGCCCAGCAGCATCGAGCTCATGAGCCAGGCTTCCTGGAAGAGCGGCGCGAAGTCGGGCGCGAGGCTGGGCGTGCGGCCGTTGCCGCGCTTGAAGGTGTCGAGCGACTTCTGCAACTGCGCCTGCACCGTGTCGGGCCGGATGCCGAAGCGGCCGAACAACAGGCGCAGGTCGGGCGCCTCGTTGTCCACCAGCTTCATCAGCAGGTGTTCGATGTCGACGTTGTAGTGCGTCTGCTGCACGCACAGCTCGGCGGCCTGTTCCATGGCGCGCTTGCATTCCGGGTTGAGCCGGCCGAGCAGGGTGCGGATGTCGATGTCCATAGGAGAGCGTGTTCGGATCAGCCGTGCGGCGCGTCGCCGCCGTCGCTGGTCAGGGTGTGTTGAACGGGCGGCAGTGCGCCGCGGAAGGCCGGCCCGGCAACCCACGAGGTCCAGCCCAGGCGCATCGGGTTGGATGCGCCGAGCACGCTGCTGCGCGATTCGGAAGGTGCCAGCCGCAGCTCCATCTCGACCTTCAGGTCCTGCGGGATGAAGCGGCGCACCAGCCACCTGGCGAGCGCATGGTCGGCGCCCTTGGGAAGCAGGTCGCGCAGCCGTTGCTGGCTCAGGTTGCCGAAGACGAGGCGGATGCCCGCGCCCTGGTCCCACACGCGCTTGCCGAGCACCGCGCCGCCGCCCAGCGGCGTGCGCATGTCCAGCCGCGCCGAGGCGTCGGGTTCGAGTGCCAGCCAGCGGCCGCGGAACTGCGTGCCGTCCACCTGCACGCCGAGGCGGTCGCGCAGCAGAGCGAGCAGGGCCGTCATGCCGCGCGGCGAGCCGCCGAGCAGGCCGGCATGCCGCAGCCACTGGGCCGATCCGTCGGGCGCGCGCACGCCGGCGCGCAGCCCGAGCGCGCTGGCCGCGTCGAGCGTGGTGGCCAGCGTCGAGCGCGCGGGCGACTGCGGGTTCAGCGCGATGTGGTGCTTGCGCCGGCTCCGGTAGAGGAAGGCCAGGAAGCGGTGGTTGAAGATGTCGAGGAAGTCCTGCGTGGCGTAGTCGCGCTGCTGACGGCGCTCCAGCAGCATCTCGGTGAAGGGCATCGGCAGCGGGCCGCCGCTGCCCGCGAGCGAGAGCGCGGGCGTGGTGAGCGTCCAGGGCTCGCCCGTAGCGGCCTCGGTGCCGACATCGCGCACGTCGCTGGCCTCGAAGGCGAGCGAGACGAAGGCGTGCAGCCGCACGGCCTCACGCTCGCGCGGGCCCTGCGAGCGGCCCACGGGCACCGCCTGGGGCGCGGCGCGCTCCAGCAGGCTGATGGCCTGGAACAGGTTGAAGTCCTGCGGGCGGGCGGCGAGTTCTTCGACGATCACAGCACCACCTGCCGGCCCGTCATCGGGGCCCACTGCTTGCGGATCTCCTCGCCGCTGCGCACTGCGAGGCGGACGAAGGAGTTGACCGAGGTGTACATCGCGAAGAAGCGCGCGAGCACCGCCGACATCATCAGCGGCGAGCCGCCGACGAAGGCGTCGTCCTCGAATTCGAGCGTGACCTGCGTGCCGCGGCAATACCCGCGCCACGCCTCGGTGCCCACGTGCGCGGTGACGCCGCGCGCCGAGAGCCCGGCGATGCCGCGGATCTGCGCGTGGTCGCGGCGGCTGTCGGAGGCGAACAGCAGCAGCATCTCGCGCAGCTGTTCGCGGCCGGTGGAACCGTCCACCAGCGACTGGTGGTTGAGCGTGAGCAGTGACACCAGCCGCCACAGCGTCTCGCTGCCCAGCGGCGGATCGCGCTGCGCCGTGGGCTCGTAGAGGCAGCGCACGTGCGTGGGCTGCGGCGGGCCCTCGGCCAGCAGGCGCGCGCCCACGGGCACCTGCTCGGCCAGGCGCCGGTTGGTGCACAGCAGGTGCGCGTAGACCACGGGCTGTGCGGGCCGTGTGTGGGCCTTGCCCTGGTCGACGAAGGACAGGAAGACGTCGGTGCCCGGAATGTTCTGGCGCAGGCAGGGCTCGCGGCGCGCGGACCAGAAGACCGCGCCTTCCTTCACGCCCGGCGCGCCGTCCACATGGCCCAGCGCGGCGAAGCCGGGCACGTTCACCGGCTTGTCGGCGTCCGGGTCGGATGCGACCACGGAGACGATGGAATGCACTTCTGTGGTCGCGTCGCGCTGGCGGTCGGGCACCAGCATGTATTCGTAATGGCGCTGGTCCATCGCCAGCGGCTCGCTCACGCGCGGGAACAGGTTGACGATGGGCGTGCAGCCGAGCTGGAAGTTGTCGGCGTCGATGTAGCGCAGCGCACGCGTCGAGCGGTCGAGCTGGAACGCGATCTCGCAGCGGCGCCCGCTGCCCAGGCGTGAGCGCAGGTGGTGCAGGTCGAAGAAATGGAACTTGCGCGGGAACGCGAAGTACTCCTGCAGCAGGCCGTAGGCGGGCTGCGCGTTGGCGGGCTGGGGCAGCACTTCCTCGCCCTCGGCGAAACCGACCTCGCGCCATGCGTCGGCCGGCAGGGTCTGCGCCATGCCGCCTTCGGGGATGACGGCCACCGACTTCACGCCGGACACCAGCGCGTCGTACAGCGGCATGGTGGTCATCCAGTCGCCCCGCAGGTGGATGCGCAGGCTGTCGATCTCCAGCTCGGAGAGGTCGGTCTGGTCGTCGCATTCGAGCGCGAGCCGCAGCACCGCGTCGCTGTCGATGGCGGCATGCGTGATCCGCAGCGGCCACAGCACGGTGTCCCAGGCGGTTCGGAAGCGGCAGTCCTGGGACGAAGCCCCCGGCGCGTGCGGCGATGTGCGCGCATGCAGCATGGTGTGGCGCGGCACGCGGAATCCTGCCGTGACCTTGCCCTGCGCCGGATCGAGCTCGAACTGCGCCACCGACATCGAGGGAAGCGGCTGCACGAGCGAAGGGCAGAGGTTGTCGAGCAGGGCGTAGGCGACGTCGGGAAACTCCTGGTCGAGGTCGCGGTGCACGCGCGCCGACAGGAAGGCCACCGACTCGATCAGCCGCTCTGTGTGGGGGTCGAGCGACTCGCCGCCGTGCAGCGAGAGGCGCGATGCGACCTTGGGATAGCGCTGGGCGAAGTCCGCCCCCTGTCCTCGCAGGTAGGACAGTTCGCGCTTGTAGTACTGCAGCAGGTCGCTGTGCTGGATGTCGGACACGTCAGGCGACTTTCATCAGGCTGTCCGGCGCGCCCAGCAGCATCTCGAAGTCCACGCGGCGCAGCGCGAGGCCGGCGCGCGCCTGCGCGCCGATGCGCACCAGCGCCACCTCGTGCCGGTTGGGCGCGGGGCTGACCTGCACGCTCACCTCCGACAGCCGCGGCTCGTAGCGCGCGACGGCCGTGCGCAGCAGCGCGGCCAACCTCTGCAGGTCGGCCGCGTTCTGTGCGCTGAACACGGAAAAATCGGGAATGCCGTACTCCAGGACGGTGCCGCTGCCTTGCGCGTAGTCCGCCGCCGAAAGCGGCGAGCGCGTGTTGAAGAGCCGGCGCAGCTCGCGGCCGATGGAGTCCTGCACGGATTCCATCGTCTCGAGATGCGCGGCACCCCGCACCTGCTCGGACTGCGCGGACGCCAACCGGTCGAACAGGGGGGCGACGCCCCCTTTGACGAGTTCGGACACGGTGATCGGCGCCGGAGGTCAGCGGCGCTCGATCAGGCCACCGCGACGTTCTTGGAGATGTCCCAGCCGAACGGTGCGACGCCTTCCTGGCCGCCTTCTTCCTTCTGCTTCGTGTAGTCGACCTTGATGGCCGCGTAGTTCAGGGAGATGCTTTCGGAAGGCAGGTCGCCGCCGCTGGACACCGAGAAGCCGCTGAGGATCACGTCGGTGAGCGTCACCACCATCAGGGGCAGCAGGCCGCTCTTGTCCTCGCGCGGGAAGGTGATGACGGTGTCGCCCGCGAACACCTCGCCGCCGGCGAGCTTCTGCAGCAGCTGGGGCGTGGCCGAGTCGCTGGTGCGCGTCACGGTGATCTCCGAGAAGCTGGGCTTGCCCGCGGTGCGTTCCTGGTTGGAGGTGCCCGAGGTCACGGCAAGGCCGGCGCCGAACTGGAAGCTCTGCACTTCCATCTCGTCCTTGTGGCCTTCGATCTGGGTCTGGCCGGTCACGCCCGGCATCTTGAGGTAGATAGGCATTTTCGAAAGTTCTTTCTGTCGGTCGGTTCGTTGTCGACGTTGATTGACGGGATGTGGGCGATCAGGCCGCTGCCGCTGCCGGCAGGTCGGCCACCAGGCGGATCGAGGCCGAGAGCTCTTCCAGCTGGAAGTGCGGCTTCAGGAAGGCGATGGCGCGGTACGAGCCCGGCTTGCCCGGCACTTCGGTCACGTCGACGCGGGCCTGGCTCAGCGGGTACTTGGCCTTCATGGCCTGCGGCGCCGAGGGGCTGACCAGCACGTAGTTCGCGACCCAGTTGTTCAGGTGCTTCTGCATGTCGGCCTGCGTCTGGAAGCTGCCGATCTTGTCGCGCACGATCACCTTCAGGTAGTGGGCGAAGCGCGATGCGGCCAGGATGTAGGGCAGGCGAGCCGAGACGGCCGCGTTGGCGTTGGCCGCATCCTTGTCGTAGACCTTGGGCTTGTTCACGGTCTGCCCGCCGAAGAAGGTGGCGGTGTTCGAGCCCTTGGAGTTGACGATGGCGATGAAGCCCAGGTCGCTCAGCTCCTTCTCGCGGCGGTCGGTGATGGTCACTTCCGTCGGCGGCTTCAGCGCGATGTCGCCTTCGTCCGTCTTGTAGGCGTGGGCCACCAGGCCGTCGACCTTGCCGCCGCCTTCCACGCCGCGGATGGCCGTGGTCCAGCCGTACAGCGAGTGGGCCTGCGTGATGCGAAGGCCCAGCTGGTAGGCCGCGTTGGCCCACAGGTACTTGCCGTGGTCGGTGCCGTCGACGTCTTCCTCGTAGTTGAAGTTCTCCACGGGAATGGTCTTGGCGCCGTAGGGCAGGCGGGCGGCATAGCTGGGCAGCACCAGCGACACGTAGCGCGAATCTTCCGAGTCGCGGAAGCTGCGCCACGCGGTGAGCTCGGCGCTCTCGAAGGTCTTCGACAGGTCGCGCGGAATGCCCAGCTCGGTGAACGACTTGAAGTCGAACAGGGCCGGCGCGGCCGCGGCGATGAACGGCGCGTGCGCGGCGGCGGCCACGCGGGAGATGCGCTCCAGCAGGGCGATGTCCTGCGGGTGGCGGCCGAAGTAGTAGTCGCCGATCAGCAGCGAGTAGGGGTGGCCGCCGTAGGTGCCGTATTCCTCTTCGTAGATCTTCTTGAAGAGCACGCTGGTGTCGTGGTCGACGGCGCCTTCCAGGTCCTTCAGCAGGTCCTTCTTGCTCACGTTGAGCAGGCGCAGCTTGAGGTTGCTGCCGGTCTCGGTGCCGAACACCATGTCGTGCAGGCCGCGCCACGAGGCTTCGAGGGCCTGGAACTCGGGGGCGTGCAGGATCGCGTTGAGCTGGTCGGTCAGCAGGCGGTCGATCTCGGCGACGCGCTCGTTGATCAGCGTGACCACGCCCTTGTCGGGGCTGGTCTTCATGCCTTCGTCGAGGATCTGCGAAGCCAGCTGGCCGATCAGCTTCTTCGCGTAGGCGCCCTGCGAGGGCTCCGTCGTCATGTTGCCTTCGTAGACGATCTTGTCGAGCAGGCTCATGTCACTGGTCGTGACGGTGGTTGCTGCTGCGCTGCCGGCTTCGGCGGCTTTGGATTTGTTGGCCATCTCTATCACCATTCATGAAGTGCCGGGCTGCGCAGCGAGGGGCAGCGGCCGGCGTGGTTGATCACGCTGCCGGTGCTTCGGCTTCGGGGGAGGTCTGTGCGGCGGCTTCCGGGGAAGCGGCGGCGGGGGCCTGTGCCGGTGCGGCGTCGGCTTCCGCCTTGGCCTGGCTCTGGACCGTCTTGAGGTCTTCGCTGTTCTTCACCACGCGCTCGAGCAGGCCGTCGAGTTCGTCGTTGCCGTCGAGCTTGGCGAGCAGGTCGCGCAGCTGCTGGCGCGCCTCGAGCAGCTTGGCCAGGCGCGGCACCTGGCTCACGATGGCTTCGGGATGGAAGTCGCCGAACTCCTTGAAGTTCAGTTCGATCTTCAGGTTGCCATCGCCCTTCATGGTGTCGGGCACCGACAGGTCGAGGCGCGGGGCGATGTTGCCGAGCACGCCGTCGAAGTTGTCGCGGTCGATCTCGACGAAGCGGCGCTCCTTGAGCTTGGGCAGCGGCTGTTCGGGCTGGCCCGACAGGTCGGCCAGCAGGCCCACCACGAGCGGCAGTTCCTTCTTTTCGACGGCGTCGCCGATCTCGACGTCATAGGTGATCTGGACGCGCGGAGGACGATTGCGTCCCACCCATTTTTGCAAGCTGTTCGACATTGTTCGCTCTCGGAAAAGGTTGAAGTGACAAGAACACAGGTCGTGTGTTTTCGACGCAGCTCCGCCCCGGTGAAGGCGGTCCGCGGCCCGTTGCCGTTGCAGTCCCGGCATGCTTTGAGACGTACGAAAGATACAAATGGAGATATCTAGCAACAATCCCCAGAATTGGGTAGGTACCCCATGAATCGAGAAAAAACCGGAGAAAAGGCAAGCCATGTCTCCGTAGAAACTCATGTAATTGAGCGTTTTTTCACGTAATTGACACGCAAATAAGGTGCGTGATATCGAGAAGACGTGCGAAGACGCATGCTCGGTCGCCCAGGCAGGGCGTGAGAAATGCGAGCAGGGCTACCCAAGGCGAGCCCTGGCTCGTGCAAAAGCGGGCAACTTGTAACAGTGAATGTGGAGGTGCTGCACACGCTGCAGCGGGTGTGCAGGGGGCCTTCAGGAGGCGTGCAAAGAGGCTCGCGCGAGGCCTCTGCAGAGAGGAAAGAAGCTGAAGCGCCTCTTACAGTTCGATGAAGGCCGAGGTGGCTTTGTTGAGTGCCAGCATGCCCTTGGCCGTGATCGATTCGACCTGCGCGAGCTGGCGGATCGCGCGCGCATCGGACGCGTGGTCGGCCGGCGGAATGAATGCAGTCACCAGATCTGCGGCGCGCAGCACGCGCAGCCTGTCGATGTCGGCCGGCGTGTGAACGACGTATGGCAATTTCTGCTCGGCGATGGTCCGAAGAAATTCCATGGACATGAGCCGTCTCCTTGTGGTTGAGGGCGTTCCGGACATTGTGCGCACAAACAATTAGCGTTGTCTAAACCCTGCGCTGCGCGTGCCTTTGCCCGCGTGTACCGAAGTGCTCCTTTCGCGCAGCAAGACAGAAGAAGGTGCCAGTCTGCGCGGGCCCACCTGCCCGCGGGCTGACTCGCCGCAGGCCTTTGCCGACGATGCTCGATGGCTAGTTGAGGGCCTGCACGGGCCACGCGGCGGTGTCGGGCATCACGATGTGCCAGCGCACCGGGTCGATGCCTTCGAAGGTCGCGCGATAGCGATCGGAGGTGCGGCCTTCGCCCGTCACGTCGCGGATCACGATGCTTTCGATGCGCTGCGGATGGGAGCGAAACGTTTGCGCGTAGATCTCTGGATCGGCCTCGCCCGAGTCGCCCACCAGCACGAAGCGCCGCTGCGGAAATTCGGCGAGCAGCCGCCCGATCACGCCGAGCTTGTGCGTGCGCGAATCCTCGTCGCCGGGAATGAGCGTGCGCCACGTCGTGCTCTCGCGCAGGTGCATGCTGCCCTGCGGAAAGTCGGCATTGCGGATGAAGTCCGACAGCGCCGGATAGAGCTGGATCGGGCTCGCCGAGAGATAGTGGAAGCGCGTGCCCGGCACCTTCGCCAGCGCGCGGTACCAGCCGGCCATGCGAGGCGCCGACTCGAAGCGCCGCGCGAAGGTGTTGAGCAGCATCTCGCGCCGGTCGCGCACCTGCGTGCGCTTGATGGTGTCGTCGATGTCCGAGATGACGGAGACGCCCTGCTCGGGCACCACGAGCGCCTGTCCCCTGAAGCGGTGCAGCAGCTCGCCTGGACCGGTCACGCCATGGAACTGCACCCAGTCCTGAGGCGAATGCGATGTCGCAAGCAGCGGTGCGCGCGGCATGTCGATCACGACGCGCAGGTTGCAGCGGCCGTCCTTGCCTGATGGCGGCATCGTCACGCGCGTGGAGGTGCCGTCGAAGTCGACGTCGATCACCTTGCCTTCTTCCGACTCAGCATGAAAGAGCGCGGTGCGCTGGTTGAAGCGCAGGCGAGCGGCGGGCGAGAGCTTCTTCAGGCTCAGGCCCAGGTAGCGCGCGAAGGCCGCATTGAGGCCCCAGCGGTTCTCGCGCTCGAAGATCCATGCGTGGATGTCGACCTCGAGCCGGCCGTCGGCGGTGGGGCGCGCAGTGCCGGTCATGAAGAGCGCTTCCTCGTCGGGCTCCAGCGGCTCGGCCGCATGCACGAGCCGCATCGGCGCGAGGCCCGCGAGCAAGGCCGCGCCGGCGATCAGCGAGCGGCGCCGCGGGCCGCTCGGTGGGAGCCGGTGCGCTGCGCCTTCGCCCATCGCCTCGCTTACCTGCCGGGGGCGGGCGCGACGCGCTCGTAGGTGACGAAGCTGAAGCCCAGGCCTTCCTTGGCCGAGACATGCGCTTCGCGCTGCGTCTCGCGCCAGCAGGCGGCGTCGAGTTCGGGCGCGTAGGCATCGCCCTCGTAGTCGCGCGCCACCTCGGTCACCACCGCGCGATGCGCGAGCGGCTCGGCCTCGGCGTAGATCTGCGCGCCGCCGATGACCCATGCGGTCTCGACGTCCGGCTGTTCGCAAAGCGCCAGCGCCTCCTGCAGGCTCGCCGCGCGCTGCGCACCTTCGGCCTGCCAGTCGGCCTGCCGCGTGACCACGATGTTGCGCCGGCCCGGCAGCGGGCGGAAGCGCGGCGGCAGCGAGTCCCAGGTCTTTCGGCCCATGATCACGGGCGCGCCGGCTGTCTGCTGCTTGAAGTGCGCCATGTCCTCCGGGATGTGCCAGGGGATGGTGTTGTCCACGCCGATCACGCCGTTGGCGGCGCGGGCGAAGATGAGGTTGATGCGCGGCTTGCTCATCGGACTGGCACCGCTCATACCGCCACGGGCGCCTTGATCGCGTCGTGGTGCCGGTAGTCGAGCACCTCGAAGTCTTCGTACTGGTAATCGAAGATCGAGGCCGGCTTGCGCTTGATGTGCAGCGTGGGGTAGGGGTAGGGCGTGCGGCTGAGCTGCAGCGCCACCTGCTCGGCGTGGTTGCTGTAGATGTGGCAGTCGCCGCCGGTCCAGATGAAGTCGCCCACGTCGAGGTCGCACTGCTGCGCGATCATGTGCGTGAGCAGCGCATAGCTCGCGATGTTGAAGGGCACGCCCAGGAAGATGTCGGCGCTGCGCTGGTAGAGCTGGCAGCTGAGCTTGCCGCGCTCACCCTCGGCCTGCGGCGGCGCCACGTAGAACTGGAAGAAGGCGTGGCAGGGCATGAGCGCCATCTTCGACAGTTCAGCCACGTTCCATGCGCTCACGATGATGCGGCGCGAATCGGGGTTGGTCTTCAGCGTCTTGATGACTTCGGCGATCTGGTCGATGTGGCCGCCCTCGGGCGTCGGCCAGCTGCGCCACTGCACGCCGTACACGGGGCCGAGGTCGCCGTCCTCGCGCGCCCATTCGTCCCAGATGGTGACGCCGCGCTCCTTGAGCCAGTTGTTGTTGCTCGAGCCGGTGAGGAACCACAGCAGTTCCTGGATGATGGACTTCAGGTGAACCTTCTTGGTGGTCACCAGAGGGAAGCCTTCGTTCAGGTCGAAGCGCATCTGGTGGCCGAACACGCTCTTGGTGCCGGTGCCCGTGCGGTCGCTCTTGAAGACGCCATGGGTGTCGACGTGGCGCATGAAATCTTCGTACTGGGAGCGGACGGGGCGGGCGGGCGTGGAGGTCATGGGGGGAGGGCTTCCGGAGGGGAACTGGCGGGAGGCTTCGAATTTTAAGTGCCCGGGCGTAGCATCGCCCGGATGAGCTCCGACCACCCCCACGACGACAGCGGCCACGGCGACGAACACGCCCACGACCATGGCCACGAACACAGCGAACTCGGCGAGATGGACCTGCGCGTGCGCGCCCTCGAGAGCGTGCTCGCGCAGAAAGGCTACATCGACCCGGCCGCGCTCGACGTGCTGATCGACACCTACCAGACCCGCGTCGGCCCGCGCAACGGCGCGCGGGTGGTGGCCAGGGCCTGGGTCGACCCGGCCTTCCGGCAGTGGCTGCTGGCCGATGCCACCGCGGCGATCGCCTCGCTCGGCTACACCGGCCGCCAGGGGGAGCACATGGTGGCGGTGGAGAACACCGACGACACGCACCACATGGTGGTGTGCACCCTGTGCAGCTGCTACCCCTGGCCCGTGCTGGGCCTGCCGCCCACCTGGTACAAGAGCGCGCCTTACCGCTCGCGCGCGGTGAAGGACCCGCGGGGCGTGCTCGCCGACTTCGGCACCGTGCTGCCCGAGGCCACGCGCATCCGCGTGTGGGATTCGACCGCCGAGGTGCGCTATCTCGTCATCCCGCAGCGGCCCGCCGGCACCGAGGACCTGAGTGAAGAGCAGCTGGCCGACCTGGTCTCGCGCGATTCGATGATCGGCACGCGGCTGGCCGGTGCTCCGGTGGAACAGGAGCACACCGCATGAGCTACGAGACCAAGGCCGACCTCGGCGGCCTGCCGGGCTTCGGCAAGGTGGTGCCCGAGGCGGAAGGCGAACTCTTCCATGCCGCCTGGGAGCCGCGTGCCCTGGCGCTCGTGCTGGCCATGGGCGCGACCGGCTCGTGGAACATCGACGCGAGCCGCTCCGTGCGCGAGACGCTGCCCGACTACCGCGAACTCAGCTACTACCAGATCTGGCTTCGCGCGCTGGAGCAGCTGATGCAGCAGCGCGGCCAGCTCTTTGCCGACGAGATCGCCAGCGGCCAGATGCACCATGCGGCCGCACCCGTGGCCCGTGTGCTGCGTGCCGCCGACGTGCAGCCGGCGCTTGCCAAGGGCTCGCCCACCGAGCGTCCCGCGCCCGCTGCGGCTCGCTTCGCGGTGGGCCAGAAGGTGCGCATGCATGCGGGCAGGGTCGACCATCACACGCGGTTGCCTGCCTACGTGCAGGGCAGGCGCGGCACCATCGTCCGGGTGCACGGCGCGCATGTGTTCGCCGACACCAACGCGCAAGGGCTCGGCGAACAGCCGCAGTGGCTCTACACGGTGGAGTTCGACGAAGCCGAGCTGTGGGGCGGCGACGCGCCGCGCCAGAACCTCGCGGTCTCGGTCGACGCGTGGGAAAGCTACCTGGAGGCCGCGGCATGAGCAGCGAGCGCATGCCCCTGTCGCCCGGCATGCCGCGCGATGCGGACGGGCCCGTGTTCAACGCGCCCTGGGAGGCGCAGGCTTTCGCGATGACGCTGGCCCTGCACGAGCGCGGCCTCTTCACCTGGCCCGAATGGGCCGAGGCGCTGGCCGCGCAGATCACCGAGGCACAGGCGGCGGGCGACCCCGACACCGGCCAGACCTACTACCTGCACTGGCTGGCCGCGCTCGAGAAGCTCGTGGCCGGCAAGGGCGCCAGCTCCGAAGGCGAACTGGCGCGCTACCGCCATGCCTGGGCGCACGCGGCGGACCGAACCCCGCACGGGCAGCCGATCGAGTTGCGTGCGGAAGACTTCCCCCGCTGAACTGTCTGTAGAGTCAGCACGGCGCGGCGGCGCTGCCGCGCCTTCCAGGAACTTCCTTCAACAGAACGGACAACAATGACGATCCACTCGCGCCATCCCGCATCCGCCTGCTCGGCTTCTTCGGCTTCCTCGGCCATGAAAGCCCGGCCGCCTGCCCGCCGCCTGCTCGCCGTCGCCCATTGCACCGCGCTCGCATGCGCGCTGCTGGCCGGCAACGCCATGGCGCAGAAGCCTCACCAGGGCGTCCTCGACGCGGCCACGCAGAGCAAGGACGGCGCGCTCAAGATGCTGGAGACCATGGTCAACATCGACTCCGGTTCTGCCGACACGGCGGGCCTGGCCAAGGTGAGCGATCTGGCGGTGGAAGAACTGCGCAAGCTCGGCGCGCGCATCGAGACCTTTCCGGCGGAGCCGCATCCCGGCACCAACGTCGTGGCCACGCTGACGGGGCAGGGCAAGAAGAAGATCCTGATCCTCGCGCACATGGACACCGTCTTCAAGGAAGGCACCGCCGCGGCCAAGCCCTTCTACATCAAGGACGGCCGCGCCTACGGTCCCGGCGTGATGGACGACAAGGGCGGCGTGGTGGCGGGCCTGTACGCGCTGAAGATCCTGCAGCAGATCGGCTTCAAGGACTATGGGCAGATCACCTTCCTGCTCGACACCAACGAGGAGACCGGCTCGGTGGGCACCAGCGCGCTCATCGAGCGCGTGGCCAAGCAGCACGACGTGGCGCTGAACCTTGAGCCGGGCCGGCCGGCCGACGGCCTCGTGGTCGAGCGCAAGGGCTCTGCCACCGCGCTCGTCGAGGTGAAGGGGCTGGCGGCCCACGCAGGCGTGGCGCCCGAGGCAGGCCGCAACGCGGCGATGGAAGTGGCGCACCAGGTGCTGCAGCTGTCGAAGGCGGCCGACGCGGCGAAGAAGACCACCGTCAACTTCACCGTGCTCACGGCCAACGGCCCGACCAACGTGATTCCCGCGACCGCGAGCGCCAAGGGCGACGTGCGCGCCGCCACGCCCGAGGAGCTCGACCGCGTCGAGAAGGACCTCGCGCGCATCTCGCAGAACAAGCTGATCCCCGAGACCGAGGTGCGCGTGCGCCTGATCCGCGGCCTGCCGCCGATGCCGCGCTCGCCGGCTTCGGACAAGCTGGTCGCCATGGCCGAAGGCATCTACGCCGAGATCGGCAAGAAGCTCACCATCGAGAGCAGCGGCGGCGCGGCCGATGCGAGCCTGGTGGCGGGCGTCGGCGTGCCGGTGCTCGACGGCTTCGGCATCGTGGGCGGCGGCATCCACACGCCGGAGGAGTACGCGGAAGTCGAGAGCGTGGTGCCGCGCCTGTATCTGCTCTCGCGCATGCTGATGGACCTCAGCGCGAACTGAGGTCGTCGCCCGATGGCCGGCTGAGCTCTTCTCAGCCGCGCTTCGGGATGCCCAGCCCCGCCACCACGGCGGGGCGCGCCACGAAGGCCTCGAGCGTGCGCGCGACGTTCGGGAAGTCCTTGAAGCCGACCAGGTCGCCGGCCTCGTAGAAGCCGATCAGGTTGCGGATCCATGGGAAGGTGGCGATGTCGGCGATGGTGTAGTCGCTGCCCATGATCCATGCGCGATCGGCCAGGCGCCTGTCGAGCACGCCAAGCAGGCGCTTCGACTCGTTCACGTAGCGGTCGCGCGGGCGCTTGTCCTCGTAGTCCTTGCCGGCGAACTTGTTGAAGAAACCCAGCTGGCCGAACATCGGGCCGATGCCGCCCATCTGGAACATCACCCACTGCAGGGTCTCGTAGCGGCCGGCCGCGTCCTGCGGGATGAGCTTTCCGGTCTTCTCGGCGAGGTACACGAGGATCGCGCCCGATTCGAACAGCGCCAGCGGCTTGCCGCCGGGTCCGTCGGGATCGAGGATGGCAGGGATCTTGTTGTTCGGGTTGAGCGACAGGAACTCGGGCGACATCTGGTCGTTGGTCTCGAAGCTCACCAGGTGCGGCTCGTAGGGCAGGCCGGTCTCCTCCAGCATGATCGACACCTTCACGCCGTTGGGCGTGGGCAGCGAATAGAGCTGCAGCCGCTCTGGGTGCTGCGCGGGCCACTTCTTCGTGATGGGGAAGTTCGAGAGATCGGTCATGAAAGGTCCTTGAGGGGATGAGACTGCAAGCGCGGGATTCTGCCCGCGTCGGCAGCAGCGCGTGCATGGGCGGCTTCTTGTCGTCGCGAGTCCCCAATGTGGGGCTCGCGGCCCTGAATCAGGGCCGGTTCGCGGCTTGCGCACCGGGTTTGTCGTTCTGATCGAGTGCACGAGCCTTGTATACCACTGGCACGATTCGTGCGGCTGTGCGCCGGGCGCGGCCGCCCAGGCAGCCGTGCGTCCGACATCAAACCCACAACCACTCGTCATCGTTCAGGCATCATGAAATTCGGCAGATTGCAATTCGTCCTGGGGCTCGCGCTCGGCGCCCTCATGGCAACCGGGGCGGTCCATGCGCAAAGCGCGCTGGACACCATCCTGAAGAACAAGAAGATCGCCATTGCGGTTCCTCCCGATTTCCCGCCCTACGGCTCGATGGACCGTGACTTCAAGATGCACGGCCTGGACATCGACATGGCCAACTACATCGGTGCCAAGCTGGGCGTGGAGGTCGACCTGATCCCCGTGACCAGCGCCAACCGCATCCCGACGCTGCAGAAGAAGAAGGCCGCGCTGGTCATCGCCACGCTGGGCAAGAACCCCGACCGCGAGAAGCAGATCGACTTCACCGCCGCGTACTCGCCGTTCTACCAGGCCATCTTCGGCGCGAAGAGCCTGAATGTCAGGAGCTTCGCCGACCTGACGGGCAAGTCGATCGCGGTCACGCGCGGCTCGGTCGAGGACCAGGAGCTCAACAAGGTCGCGCCCTCGGGCACCGACATCCGCCGCTTCGACGACAACACTCGCACCGTCTCGGCCTTCGTCTCCGGGCAGGCGCAGCTGATCGCCACGGGCGCTTCCGTCGCGAACACCATCATGGCCAGCAACCCCGCGCTGGGCACCACCTACAAGCTGCTGCTGAAGGAGAGCCCCAACTACATCGGCGTGGCCAAGGGCGAGGACGCGCTGCGGCAGCGGGTCAACGCCATCATCGACGAGGCGAAGAAGAGCGGCGAGCTCGACCGGCTGTCCATGAAGTGGCTGGAGCGCCCGGCCGGAGAGCTGCCGCAGTAGGCGCCTGAAAGCGGGGCCGCCGATGCTCAGTGCCCGGCCGCCTCGACGATCACCCGGGTCACCGCCTCGGGCTGCGAAGTCATCACGACGTGCGAGGCGCCCTTGACCACCACCGTCTTCTGGGCGTTGGCGCGCTGCGCCATGAAGGCCATGGCCTGCGGCGGGATGTTCTTGTCGCGATCGCCGTAGACGAACCATGACGGCACCCATTTCCATGCCGCAGCCTGCGCCGGCTCGTTCAGCGCCGCCTCGGCGATGGGCCGCTGCCCCACGGCCATCAGGCGCGCCTTGGCGAGCGGAACGTCGGCCGCGAACTGCGCGGGGAACTTGTCCTGATCGATGTACAGGTCCTTGCCGCCGTCGGCGAGCGGCACCGCCGGCGCCAGCGTGGGCCCGAGCGTGCTGCCCGGGAACTTGCCCGTGAGGCCGATCGCCGTTTCGCCGGCCTCCGGCGCGAAGGCCGCCACGTAGACCAGCGCCTTCACGTTCGCCTTGCCGTTGGCGGCGGCAGAGATGACCGAGCCGCCGTACGAGTGCCCGACCAGCACCACGGGCCCCTTCACCGCATCGACGATGCCGGCGACGTACGCCGCGTCGAACGAAGGCCCGCGCAGCGGGTTCGCAGCGGCGATCACGGAATAGTGCCGTGCCTGCAGGCGCTGCACCACGCCGTCCCAGCTCGACGAATCGGCGAAGGCGCCGTGCACGAGCACGATCGTGGGCTTGGTGGACTGGGCGGACGGGGCCCGGTCCGCCGGCTGCGCGAACGAGTGCAGGGGCACGAGCGCCGCCAGGCCGAGCGCGTGGGCCATCAGGGTCGCGGCGAGGCGGCGAGAGAACTTCTTCATGACGATTCTTCCTTGGTTGATTTGGGTGGAACGGGATCGACCCTGGGCCGACGGCACTGAATCTAGGGGCGATGCGAAGGAAGCCGGGGCCGCTCTGTATGCCTGTGTGTCCGAAGGGCGTGACGTGACATTACTTTTCAAGCGGCCCGGCCGGAACCGCCGCGGCGCGCCCGGTTTGCGGTGGCGCATACCCGCGCCTAACAACACCTAACACCAGCCAACGGCCGCAGCGTCCATCTCGCGATCGGCGGAGTTCCAATGGCATCCGCGCCCAGCGCGCCCAGCGCGCCCGGAGACGGGAAGACACAAGAACAACGGCGGACTCGACTCGGTGCCCACGCATTTCGCGGCCCCGGCCGGCCGCAAGAGGCCCACATCCATGCCCATGCAACACCAGGAACTCGCCGGACAAGAAGAGCCAGAGGCGGTCTTGCCAGATGCTCCCGTCGTCGCGCAGCACGGGGCATCGTCGGTGCGATACCGCGACTTTCGCGAACTGGGCGCGGGCACGCCGCGCCTGGAACGCGCACGCGCGCATGGCACAGCCTCTTCGCTCGTGGCCGGGCGCGGCCAGAGCACGCCGGCCATTGCCGCGCTGCTTCAGCGGGAGTACTCGTTGCGCCACGTGCTTCGCGACGAGTGGGCCGCGGTGCCGATCGCGCTGGTGCCTCATGGAGAGAGCTTCCTGCTGATCCTGAAGGACTCCGGCGGCGAGCCGCTTCTGCGCGGTGCGGCGCCGTGTACCGACGCACACACCTTCGTTGCGATCGCGCTGCGCCTCACCGCCGCCGTGGGCGCGATGCATGCGGCCGGCGTGCAGCATCGCGCGCTCACGCCCGGTCGCATGCTGCTCGGCGAAGACGGCCGGGTTTGCCTCACCGGATTCGGCCAGGCCGTCACGGTCGAGGACGAGGACAAGTCCGCGGGCGACGACCAGCTCTCCTGGGACGAGGACAGCTTCAACTACATGGCGCCGGAACTCGGCGCGCGCATGAACCTGCGCGTGGATGCACGGGCCGACCTTTACGCGCTCGGCTGCATCTTCTACGAGCTGATGACCGGCAGACTTCCCTTCGAGGGCGCCGATGCCGCCGCGCGCGTGCACGCGCATGCGACCCGGCTCGCGCGCGCACCCGTGGAATTGGTGCCGGGGCTTCCGGAGCAACTCTCGCTGCTGGTCATGAAGCTGCTCGAGAAGGCACCGGAGCACCGGTATGCGGACGCTGCCGGAGTGCTGGCCGACCTGCGGCGCTGCGAGACCCTGCTGTGCCAGCACGGGCGCATTCCCCGGTTTTCGCTCGATGCCCATTCGGCCCTGCGCAAGCCCGGCGGCACCGGCCTCGTGCTGGGGCGCGACGCCGAACTGCAGGCGCTGCTGGCGCTCTACCGCAAGGTTGCGGACAGCGCCGGTTCGGCGGCGGCCTGGATCTCGGGCCCGTCGGGCATCGGCAAATCGACGCTCCTGCGCGAGGTGGTGGCGCGCATGCAGCGCTCTGGCGCGCCGCTGCTGGCTGCGGCCAAGAGCGAGCAAGGGCGCCGCGGCAAGCCGTATGCGCTGCTGGTGGAGGTGCTCGATCCGCTGCTGCAGAACGTGATCGGCTGTGCGAACGAGGAGTTCGCGGCCTGGCGCAATCGCATCGCCGCCGCCGCGAGGCCGGTGGAGCGGACCCTGGCGGGCTTGATGCCGGCGCTCGGCGTCATCCTCGGCGCGCCATCGGGGCAGCCAGTTCCCGCCTCCCCGGATGCGGCCCCCGCGCTCGAACGCGAGCGCGTGCTGCAGGGCATGGCGCGGCTGATCGCCTGTTTCGCCGCGCCCACGCGTCCGCTCGTGATGCTGCTCGACGACCTGCAATGGGCCGACGTCGAGACCCTGCAGGTGCTTGAGCGCCTGCTGCATCAGCATGACGATGCAGCGCTGCTGCTCGTCGGAACCTTTCGCGACAACGAGGTGGACGTGACCCATCCGCTGCGCGCGGGCCGGCTCGCGGAAGTGCCTCGGGCCGTGCGCATCGAGCTCGGTCCGCTGGACGAGGGCGCCCTGCGCGAGATGATCGCGCTCACGCTGCAGCAGGATGCGAGCGGCGTTGGCGAACTGGCCGAGCTCATCGGCCGGAAGACCGAGCGGAATCCGCTCTTCGCCCGGCACCTGCTCCATCTGCTGGCCGACGACGGCCTGCTTGCCTACGACGCGGAGACCGCCTCGTGGCGCTGGAGCCTGGAACAGCTCGCGTCCCACCCCGGCGCCGACACCGTCGGCGACCTGATGGCGCACCGCTTCGAGCAACTGCCCTCGGCGACGCAGGCGGTACTGCGCCTGATGGCATGCCTAGGCCACCGCACCCCGCACGAGGAGCTTGCGCTCGCGATGGACGTGCAGCCCGGCACCGATGCAGCCTCCCGCCTGCACGCCGCGCTCGACAATGCGCGCGAAGCAGGCAGCATCCAGCGCGAGGGCGATGACTGGGTCTTCTGGCATGACCGCATCCGCGAGGCTGCCTACGCATCGATCCCGCACGGGGAGCGGCCGCGCATGCATCTGCAGATCGTGCGCCGCCAACTCCGGCTTGCGTCCGATCCCGCGCGGATTTTCTCGCTCGCCGCTCAGGCCGGCCTCGCACACCCGGCCGTTGAGGTACCACGGGAGCGATGCGACTTCGCGCGGCTGAATCTGCAGGCCGGCCGGCAGGCAAAGGCCGCGGCCGCACACCATTCGGCGCTCGGCTTCTTCCGCGTCGCGCTCGCCTTCCTGGGCGAAGCCGACACCAGCGAAGACGGCCTGCACGCGCGCGCTCTCTGCGGTGAGGCCGAGTTCATGACCGGGGCGCTGGAGGCCGCGGAGAGCCGCCTGTCGGCACTGGAGGAGGTCGCGGGGGACGGCATCTTCGGGGCCGATCTCGCGCGCCTGGGTGCGGCGCTGTACACCACGCTCGGCAACTTCGACCGGGCACTCGACGTGGGGCTGGCCTTCCTGCGCAAGTCCGGCATCGTCATGCCGAGGCGGCCCGATGCCGCGGCGGTCGATCGGGAGCATGCGGCGCTGCAGGAATGGATCGACCGGCACGGCATCGGGGCGCTGCGCCAGCTGCCCATCGTGGCAGACCCGCTGCGCCGGGCGATCACCGACATCTTCGCGGACCTCATTCCGCCAGCGCTGTACACCGACCAGAACCTGGTCGACCTGATCCTGCTGCGCATGGTCGGCCTCAACATTGCGCAGGGCCATTCCGACGCGTCGGCGGACGGCTATGCCTGCATGACGCAGGTCTTCGGCGTGCGCTACGGCAACTACGCCGCCGCGCGGGAGTTTGGCGCGCTCGCGCTGCACCTGGTCGACGAGCGCGGCCTCGCGCTGTACCGGGGCAGGGTCTACATGACCTTCGGCACCATGGTGGTCCCGTGGACGCAGCCGGCGCGCGCAGCGCGCGACTACATCCGGCGCGCCTACGACGTGGCCGTGGCGAGCGGCGACCACACCTTCGCGATCTACTGCGGACGCAACCAGGCGACGGGCATGCTGTTCGCCGGCGAGTACCTCGGCGACGTGCGGGACACGGTGGAGCGTGGGCTGGCCATTGCGCGCGATGCCAATTTCCAGCTCGTGATCGAGGCGCTGCTGGCGCAGAAGCTGCTGCTGGCGCAACTGCAGGACGGCACATTCGGCAATCGCGACGAGCAGCCGAGTCCGCCCTGCGAAGGCCAGCCCGCCACGCTGGTGGACTTCGCCTATTGGGTGTACAGGCTGCAGGCGGCGCTGCTCGGTGGCAGGCTGGCGGAGGCAATAGAGGCTCGCCATCGGGCCGAGGCCTGCGCGGCCTCGGGCCGCACCTTCGCCGAGAGCGGCGACCTGCCGTTCTACGGCGCGCTCGCCCTGCTCGCGCTTCCCGCGCGCGATGCCTCCCAGCAGGCCGCGCTGCAGCGGGACGCGAAGCAGCTCCAGGCCTGGAGCCAGGCCTGCCCGGCCAACTTCCTGGCCCGCTTCCAACTGGTGCGCGCCGAGATGTGCCGCATCGACGGCGATCTGCTCGCGGCGGTGGAGGCCTATGCGCGGGCGGTGTCGCATGCGCGGCGCCACGGCTTCACCCAGGTGGAGGCGCTGGCGGCCGAGCTTGCCGCGGCCTTCCATGCCGGGCGAGGCGACGATCTGTCCGCGCACGGCAACCTGCGCCACGCACGCGGTGCATGGCAGCGCTGGGGCGCCACGGCCAAGGCGCGCCAGCTGCAGGCTTCGCACCCGGGGCTCTTCGAGATCGAGGACCCGCTGCCGAACACGCGGCGGATGCAGGGGCTCGACGCGCAGGCCGTCCTGCGCATCTCCACGGCCCTCGCCGGCGAGATCGTGCCCGTCCGCCTGGTCGAGACGCTGCTTCGCACCGCGCTCGAGAACGCCGGCGCAGAGTCGGGCACGCTGGCGCTGTTCCGGCACGAGGCGTGGCAGGTGCGCGCCCAGGCGCGGGTGCTCGACGGTGCCGTCGTGCTCACGCAGGAGGGCATGTCCTTCGATGCAGGGACGCTGCCGGTCTCCATCGTCCAGGCGGTCGCGCGCAGCCAGCAGCACATCGTGGTGGACGATGCGCGCGAGAGCGCATCGCTTGCGCAGGACGATTACATCCGCCGCCGGCGCCCGCGCTCAATCCTGTGCGTGCCGCTGATGCGCCAGGCGATGCTCGTCGGCGTGCTCTACCTGGAGAACAACCTCGCCTCCCATGTGTTCACGCCCGCCAAGGCCGAGGTGCTGGAGGTGATCGCCTCGCAGGCGGCCTTCGCGCTGGAGAATGCGCGCCTCTACGAGGAACTGGTCGACCAGAACCAACAGCGCGCGCAGGCGGAGGAGCAGCTGCGGAGCACGCTCGCCGAACTGGAGCGCGCGACCCGTCTGAAGGCGATGGGCGAGCTGGTGGCGTCCATCGTGCACGAGGTCGGCCAGCCGATCGCCGCGGTGGACACCTCGGCCAGCGCCGCGCTGCGCTGGCTCGACCGCAGTCCGCCCGACATCGGCGAGGCCAGGGAGATGCTCACGCACATCAGCAGGAGCGCGCTGCGCGCCCGCACTATCATCCAGGGCCTTCGCGCCAAGGCGCGCAACGCAGAGCCGCAGTTCGCCGCCTTCGACCTGGGCGAAGCGCTGCGCGAGGCCGCTGCGCTGGTCGCCGGGGCGCTCGACACCATGGGTGTCACGCTGGAAATGAAGGGCCTGGACACGCCGCTGGCCGTTCACGGCGACCGCGTGCAGCTGCAGCAGGTCGCCGTCAACCTGTTGATGAACGCAGCCGAGTCGATGGCTTCCCTTGCGCCCGGTCCGCGCCCGCTGTCCATGGCCTGCGCGCAGGACGACGGCCATGTGCGCATCGTGGTGGAAGACGCGGGCCCGGGCATCGGCCCCGAGGCGGCGCAGCACCTGCTCAAGCCTCTTTTCACCACCAAACCCAACGGCATGGGCATGGGGCTGGCGATCTGCAAGTCCATCCTCGATGCGCATGGCGGAACGCTCGAGCTGCGGCCGCGCGAGCCCACGGGCATGCGCGCCGTCTTCAGCCTGCCGCGGCCGGCCCCTGGCCATCGATGAAAGCGCAGGCGACCCCGATGCCCTCACCAACCCTTCGTTTCATGCGTCCTTCCGATCCGCCTCCGGTGCCCCTTCGCTGCGTGTTCATCGTCGATGACGACGAGCTCGTGCGCGACGCGCTGTGCAGCCTGCTGCGCTCCATCGACCTCACGGTGCACGCCTTCGCCACGACGGAGGAATTACTGGCCGCGCCGCGCTCCGGCTGGCCCTCCTGCCTGGTGCTCGACGTGCGCCTGCGCGGCCAGAGCGGCCTCGCCTTCCAGCAAGCGCTGCTGGAGCGCGGCGAGCATCACTTGCCGATCGTGTTCATGACCGGCCACGGCGACATCGCCATGACTGTGAAGGCGATGAAGGCCGGGGCCGTCGATTTTCTGGCGAAGCCCTTCCGCGACCAGGACATGATCGACGCGGTCATCGCCGCGCTGGACCGCGATGCGCGGCGCCTCGAGAGCGCACGCGTGCTTCAGGCGGCGCGTGCCTGCTGGGAATCGCTCACGCCGCGCGAGTGCGAGGTGGTGCAGCACGTGGCCGGCGGCCTGATGAACAAGCAGATCGCCGATCGCATGGGCATTGCTGAGATCACGGCCAAGATCCACCGCGGCCAGGCGATGCGCAAGATGAACGCGCGCTCGGTCGCCGAGCTGGTGCGCAAGATGGAGGCTCTGGGCGTGGTGGAGAGCGCTTGCTGAACCGGTGCCATACCTATGGATGATGGCGCCGCGCACTGGCGCCGGTATCCTGCAGCTCTCGGCAGGGGCGGGAATGTTCCTGTGCCTTCACCGGAACCCTTCGGGGTAGAGAACGGGCTTCCTCCTTGTCCGCGTCCTTGTCCTTTTCAGCCATCGAGCTCGTTTCCATCGTCGACGACGATCCCTTCGTGCGCGCCGCGACAAGCAGTCTCGTGCGCTCGTTCGGATGGGAGGCCCGCGCGTTCGAGTCGGCCGTCGACTTTCTTGCCTCCGACGTTCCGGCGCGTACGCGCTGCCTCGTCTGCGACATTCACATGCCGGCCATGGACGGCATCGCACTGGTCGAGTGCCTCGAGCGCGAAGGACTGCGCCTGCCCGTCATCTTCATCAGCGCCTTGGCCACCGCCCGCACGCGGGAGCGCGTGCAGGCCAGCCCGGCACTCTGCCTGATCGAGAAACCCATCGACGCCGCCGAACTCGAGACCTGGATCGGCCGCGCGCTGGGCCGGGCCTGAGACCCGGGAAGGAGCGCCGGCCGCGCGCCACCCTCGTGCATGAAGAGGGCAAACCTTCGTAGGGGTGCGGCAAACGCTGATGCAATGGTCAGTGCTTTCCCTCGTGTGATGTCATCCCTCCCACGCCGGCCCGTGCGCCGGCAGCAGGAGAAAACCAATGACGAAGAAGTCCCGCGCATCCATCAGTTCCTTCATCTGTTCCTACTTCGGCTCCTTCCACCGGGCGCGCGCATCCGTGGCGTTCGCCGGCGCCCCTTCCAAATCCACCCAGCCTGACCGCCGTTCGCACGGCCTGGCCTTGACCGCGGCGCGCGCTCTCGCGGTGGCTACGCTCGGGCAGAACGTCCATGCCGCGACGCTGTCGCCGCTGGCGTGTCCGCTCGACGACAGCCTGCGGTGGGTGCTGTGCGTGTCGGTGCTCGTCGGCCTCATGCTGCTCGCCGTCGTCCTCTGGCTGGAGGCGATGGACCACCGCGCGGGCGCGGCGCGCCTGGCTCGCACACTGGAGCAGCACGGTGCCGGCATGCCCGAACTCGCCGAAAGCGGCCCGCGCGCCATCGTACGGCTGGCCCGCGCGATCAACAACGTTCGCCGCCGCCAGGCCGAGCGCGACGTAGCGCACCTGGATGTGCAGGCCGCCTATGCGCACGACCTGCGCACGCCGCTGACCCGCATGGGGCTGCGCTGCGAGATGCTGGAAGACGCCTCGCTGCGCGAAGCCATGGAGCGTGATCTCGCCCAGATGCGCGAACTGGTCGAGGCCAGTGTGGCCAGCGCGCGGCTGCAGCGCAGCGTGGCCGAGCCGCTGCAGCGCGTCGATGCCGACGGCCTGCTCGGCAGCCTGATGCGCGACTATCGCGAGGCAGGCAGGGCGATCGCCGTCGACGGCCGCATCGGGCAGCCGGTGATGGCCTGTCCCCTCGCGCTGCGCCGCGTGCTCGCCAACCTGATCGACAACGCGCTGCGCTACGGCAGCGACGTGAGGGTCAGCGCCCGCGTCGATGCGACGAGTCTGGTGCTGGCCGTGGTGGACTCGGGGCCGGGCATCCGGCCGGCGCAGATGGAGGCGGTCTTCGCGCCATGGGTGAGGGCGGAGCAGGCCAGCGTCGAAGGCAAGGCCGGCTCGGGCCTCGGCCTCGCGATCGCCAGGCGCCTGGCCCGCTCGATGCAGGGCGACCTGCAGCTGCAGAACCGCCGCTGCGGAGGGCTCGAGGCACGGCTCACGCTGCCGCTCGTGGTCGCATGAAGCGACCCCTGGCGAACCGGCGGGGTTGCTTCTTCCCCGGTCAGCGCAGCGACCTGAAGGCCGCGCGCACTTCCTGGCTGAACAGTGCCGGCTGTTCCCACGCGGCGAAATGACCGCCGGTGTCTACCTCGTTCCAGTAGATCAGGTCGTGGTATGCGCGGTCGGCCCAGGTGCGCGGTGCCTGGTAGATCTCGCCGGGAAACACCGTCACGGCAGTCGGCAGCGAGATGTCGACGGCGTTGAAGTTGTTCGAGTGGTCTTCCCAGTAAATCTGCGCGGCCGAGGTCGCGCTGTTGGTCAGCCAGTACAGCGAGATGTCGTCTAGCATCTCGTCGCGCGGGAGCACCCGTTCGGGCACGCCGCCCGAGTAGGTCCAGGTGGCGAACTTGTCGTAGATCCAGGCGGCCTGGCCCACGGGCGAGTCGGCCAGCGCGTAGCCCAGCGTCTGCGGACGCGTGACCATCATCGCGGAGTAGCCGGAGCTGTTCCTGTAGAAGGCATCCAGCTTGTCGAAGGCCGCGCGTTCCTTGGGCGACAGCCCGGCGGGCGCGGGGCCGCCCGCGGCGAGGATCGACGCGATCTCGGCAGGCACGGTGCCCGGCATATTGACGTGGATCGCCATCAGGCCCGGCACCTTCTGCATCGCCATGCGGTGCGAGATGACCGAGCCGCAGTCACCGCCCTGCGAGACGAACTGCCTGTAGCCCAGGCGCGCCATCAGCACGCCCCAGGCGCGCGCGATGTGGTCGGAGCCCCAGCCGGTGGCCTGCGGCTGGCCCGAGAAGCCGAAGCCGGGCAGCGAGGGCAGCACGAGGTGGAACGCATCCTCCGCGCGGCCACCGTGGGCAGTGGGATCGGTCAGCGGGCCCACGACCTTGAGCAGCTCGAAGATCGAGCCCGGCCATCCGTGCGTCATGATCAGCGGCATCGCGTCGGCGTGCCGCGAGCGGATGTGCGCGAACTGGATGTCGAGCCCGTCGATGGTGGTCACGAACTGCGGAACGGCGTTGAGCCGGGCCTCGCCCTTGCGCCAGTCGTAGTCGGTGGCCCAGTGGCGCACCAGCGAGCGCAGCGTGGCGAGCCGCACGCCCTGCGAGTCGTCCGCTACGGTCTCGGGGCTCGGCCACCGGGTGGCACCGAGCCGGCGGCGCAGATCGGCCAGAGCCTCGCGGTCGACGCCGATGCGGAACGGCCGCACCGAGGCGTCGTCCGGACCGGAGGCTCCGGGCGGCCGCAGCATGGCGAAGGCGCCGGTGGCCGCCGACGCCGCGCCGAAGGCGATCGACGTGGCCAGGAGGTGGCGGCGCGAGAGAGATGGATGGAGGTTGTTCATGCAGGCATTTCCGTGAAGTTGAAACGCCTCCATTGAAGACAGCGGATGTATCCCGCGTGTGTGAAGAAACGGTCGAATCGCATGCGCAGGTACCTCGGGGGCGGACCGACACACGGCCGTACAAATCGGCATGCTGCGACCCTCGGTTATGCTCCGTCCGCCCGCGCTGCCGAGGCGGCCGGCGGGTTCGTCGGGCCGATCGGATCGACCACGTCCGGCCTGGCATCGCGTCGCCTGCGCGGCACGCTGCAGTTCCCCATCTCCATGAGCGACGACAACCCCTTCAAGACCGCCGGCTCCATCTCCTTCGGGCCGTTCACCCTGCGCGTCGCGCAGCGGCTCCTCGAGCGCGACGGCATGCCGGTCGACCTTGGCGGGCGGGCGATGGATGTTCTCCTCGCCCTGGTCGCCAACGCCAACACGATCGTGAGCAAGCGGGAGCTCATGGCGCTAGCCTGGCCCGGCATGGTGGTTTCGGACGGAAGCCTGCGTTACCAGATCGCGATGCTGCGGCAGGCGCTGGGCGACGGGCAGCACGGCGCGCGCTACCTGTCGAACGTGGTCGGCCGCGGCTACTGTTTCGTCGCCCGCATCACACCGGCCGCCGTCGCTCCCGACCTGCCGCCTGAACCTGAGGCGGGCCCTGTCGAACCCGGTCTTCCCGCGCAGCTGGTGGAACTGCTCGGCCGTGCAAAGGACCTGGCCGCGATCCCGGTCCAGTTGGCCAGGACGAGGTTCGTCACCATCGTCGGCTCGGGCGGCGTGGGCAAGACGAGCGTCGCGGTCCGCACGGGGCAGGACATGCTCGGCGAATTCAACGGGGCCGTGGTGTTCGTGGATCTTTCCATGCTGCTGGACCCCGGCCTGGTGCCGAGCGCCATCGCATCGATGCTGGGGCTCTCGGTACGCTCCGCCGACCCGGTGCCCAACCTGATCGCCTACCTGCGGGAAAGGCGGATGCTGCTGATACTGGACAACTGCGAGCACGTCATCGCGGCGGCCGCCTCGCTGGCCGAGCGCATCTTCCAGGCGGCGCCGCGCATACACATCCTCGCTACGAGCCGCGAGGCGCTGCGCGTCCAGGGCGAGCACATCCATCTGCTCGATCCGCTGGACAACCCGCCCGACCAGCCCGGGCTAGTGGCGCGCGACATCCTGATGTACCCCGCCACGCGCCTGTTCGTCGACCGGGCCGGCGCCAGCGGCGCCATGCCCGACCTGAACGACGACGACGCGCCCGTCATCGCGAGCATCTGCCGGAAGCTCGACGGCGTCGCACTCGCCATCGAACTCGCGGCCCGGCGCGTCGCCGCCTACGGGCTACAGCAGACGGCCACCCTGCTCGACGAGCGACTGGCGCTTTCGTGGCTCGGGCAGCGCACCGCGCAGCCAAGGCACCAGACCCTGCAGGCCACGCTGGACTGGAGCTACGAACTGCTCGACATGCCGGAGCGCCAGGTGCTGTGCCGGTTGTCGGTCTTCGTGGGCCATTTTTCGCTGGAAGCCGCGCGAGAAGTGGCAACGGACGGCGAGCTGACGCAGGCGCAGGTCGTCGATGCCGTCGCAAGCCTGGCGGAGAAATCGCTGCTCTCCATCCGGCGCTCCGTCGCCTCGACGCAATACCGGCTGCTCGAGAGCACCCGCGCGTATGCGCATTCGAAGGCCGGCGCGGACCTGGCCGATTCGGCGGCGCGGCGCCACGCGATCTACTTCCGCAAGCGGCTGGAGCAGATGGCAGAGCAGGACGACGCCTTCTCCCGCGACACGGCGCGCGCGTCGGATCTCGCGGACCTGGGCAACGTGAGGGCCGCGCTCGCCTGGTGCTTCGATCGCTGCGATTCCAGGGAACTCGGCGTTTCCCTCGTTCTGGCGGCCGTGCCGGCCTTCATGGCGATGTCACTGCTGGCCGAGTGCCACGACTGGTCGAAGCGCGCGCTCGCCGAACTGGGCACGGCCTTGCTCGGCAGCGCCGCCGAGATGCACCTGCAGGCGGCCGTCGGCCTCTCGCAGATGTTCACTCGCGGCCACAGCGACGAGGTGCGGCACGCGCTCGAACGCAGCCTCCAGGTGGCGGAGGCGCTCGGCGACTCGCGCAGCCAGGTCGAGTTGCTGGGACGGCTGCAGATCTTTCATGAGCGCATCGGGGACTTCGTCGAGTCGCTCAGCCATGCCCGGCGCTGCGCCGCCGTGGCCGCCTCCATCGACGACGCGACGGCGCAGGCGACCGCCAATTCACTGGTGGGCCTCTGCCATCATTTGGTGGGAGACCAGGCCCGCGCGCGGCATTTCCTGGAAGCTGCGATCGCCGGCGCCTCGGTGTCGCGGCAGCGCAGCAGCATCCACGCCGGCTTCGATTTCCACAATCGCGCGTGCATCGCGCTGGCCAGGACCTTGTGGCTGCAGGGGCAGCCCTCGCAGGCCGTGGTCGTCGCCGGGCGCGCGGTCGAGGAGGCCCGGCACCTGAACCACCCCGTGACGCTCTGCATCGCGCTGATATGGGCCGTGTCGGTCTACATGTGGGTCGGTGACCTCGCGCGTGCCGAGCAGGACATCGACCGCTTCATCGCCTATGCGGAATCGCACTCGCTGACGCCGTATCTCGCGGTGGGCCGCGGGGTCAGGGGCGAGCTCGCCATCAAGCGCGGCGACGCCGCACGCGGCGTGAGAGCGATCCAGGATTCTCTGGTCGAGCTGCGTGCGTCGCGCTACGAACTGCTCACCACGTCGTTCAACATCACGCTCGCGGAAGGCCTGAATGCCATGGGCAGGAACTGTGACGCGCTTGAGTTGATGAACGACACGCTCGCGCTGGTGCATGCCAAGGGCGACCTCTACAACCTGCCGGAGCTTCTTCGCGTGAAGGCGCGTGCCCTCTCGGGTGCCGTGCCGCCGAACACCGCGGGCGCGGAGGAGTCGCTGCTCGAAGCGCTGGCAGTCAGCAGGCAGCAGGGCGCCCGCTCGTGGGAACTGCGCGTGGCGATGGACCTGGCGCGCCTTTTGGAAGACGCCGGACGCGGGCAGGAGGGCAGGGACCTGCTGGCCGGCGTGCTTGCCCGCTACACCGAGGGCTTCGAGACTGCGGACCTGCAGGAAGCCGAGCGGCTGCTTGGCGCGTCGACGGATTAGGGAAAGGCGCGGTCCGCTTTCTGCGGCCACGCCGCACTCTGCCTCGAGGAGGCGCGCGCGGCGGGCTGCCGCCGGGAAAAGATCATGGGGTTTCCCGGCGGCGGGAGCGATGGAAGCGGATGCGCATCGGTGGCCGCTTACAGCGTTCCCTCGGTCACGCCGCGGGCCGCCGTTGCGCGTGCCTGCGCACGCACCGTCGCGCGGTCGAGCGTGCTGGTGAATGCCTGGGGCGCGTCGGCGTTGGCGCCATCGGCATAGATGTTGCCGGCGCGGGCAGCCGCGACGGCTTCGGCACGCGTGTCGGAGCGCTTGGCCAGGGTGGGCAGCGCGGGAGCGATATCTGCCGAAGCGCCTTCGCGATAGGGATCGGCGCTGTGCGAGGCAACGACGGCTTCGGCCCTGACGCCGGCGCGGCTCGCGCTGGAATGGAACTGCAGCACGCCCTGGTATTCCTCGGCGCTCGCGCTCAAGGCGAACAACGAAGAGACGGCAGCGGCGGCGAGGAGTACGGAAGCTTTCATGATGAATCCTTTCGGGTAGGTGATGACGATTCGGAAGACCGGGTGTCAGTCGGATCGCATGGGCTTTTCCGAACTGATGGAGAGATTGTTCGGCTCATGAGGCACCTGGTGATCGGATTGCGTATGCCTCTGTATCCGGGCCGTGTTCGTCAACACTAAATTTCAAAATCGCAGGCACGACCCATCAACTGCGACCCATCGATTGCGACTCGTCAGGGCGCGAGCCGCGTGAACACGTAGTCGTGGTTCTTCACCAGCGACTGATGGCAGGCAAAGCAGGTCTGGTGCTGCGCCAGGTCCGCGGGCTTGCCGTCGATGAAGCGCCCGAAGCCCCAGCCGCCGGTGGCGGTGTACTTCTTTGAGTCCTTCACCATCACCTGCACGGTGGTGGCCGCGCCCGGAACGGATGCCGGTGCGAACTCGGGCGACTGCACGTGTTTCCAGGCGAGCTTGACGAGCACGGTTCCGTCGGGAAAGGGCAGCGTGCCCTGGTCGTAGGCCTTGATCGCCTTGGCGTTGCCGAGCACGGCGCGCAATTCGTTCAGCGGCTCCGCCTCGATGGCGGGCGCGATCAGCTGCCACTGCCGGTAGCCCTTGGGAATGGTGACGCCGTAGATCGGCGATGCGTCGGGGCCCGCAGCGACGCTGCGGGTCTCCTTGGCCGCGATGGGCGCGACCGCGAAGGCGGCCAGGGCGCCAGCGAGCGCGAGGAGGCCGAAGCTGGCGAGCCTGGCTGGCGCACCTTGGAGGAAACGGGGCGATGCCTTCGTTGCGCGAGTGCCGCGAGGCTGATGGGTGTGGGGATGGTTCATGGGTGAGCTGAGTTGGTTGGACAGAGTCGGCATGCCGACGGGACGCGGGCCCGCGCCCCGGGGCGCGTCCGATGGTCTGCCGTCTTTTCCTCGTTCCCGCGCCTTGCGTATGCGCGTGTATCGCGCCTGGCCGGTCCACACACTGCGTTACGGTGGCCGGCGTGCCACGCGCATCGCTCCGGTGCGTCTTCAGCGCGGTGCGCACCGTCTTCGCCGCATGCACCTGCGTCGCGCATCTCGTTGCGAGATACGGCGATCTTCAATCCATATGAATATTGCGTGGAAACCCGCAGCCGCGCAGCGGGTGCGGACCCGACCATCGCCTGCAGTCGAACCAGACGAAGGAAAGCGACGCACCCATGAGCACCGGCACCATCGCGCAGCCCTACGAGGGCCGTTTCGACAGCACTTCCGACGCCGTCTACCGCAAGGTGGGATGGCGGCTGATCCCGCTGCTTTTCCTCTGCTACATCGTGGCCTACCTCGACCGCGTGAACGTGGGCTTCGCCAAGCTGCAGATGCAGGGCGATCTGCAGTTCAGCGACGCGGTCTACGGGCTGGGGGCGGGCATCTTCTTCATCGGCTACTTCCTCTTCGAGGTGCCGAGCAACGTGGTGCTGCACCGCGTGGGCGCGCGCCGCTGGATCGCGCGGATCATGATCACCTGGGGCGTGCTGTCGGCGGGCACGATGTTCGTGGGCTCGCCCACGTCGTTCTACGTGATCCGCTTCCTGCTGGGCGCGGCCGAGGCGGGCTTCTTCCCCGGCATCATCCTGTACCTCACCTACTGGTACCCGGCCGCGCGGCGCGGCAAGGCCACGTCGCTGTTCCTCGCGGCGATCCCGTTCGCGGGCATCCTGGGCGGCCCGTTCTCGGGCTGGATCCTGCAGGGCATGGGCGGCGTCAACGGCTGGGCCGGCTGGCAGTGGCTGTTCCTGCTGCAGGGCCTGCCGACGGTCGCGCTGGGCCTGATCGTGTGGCGCTACCTCGACGACCGCGTGAAGGACGTGCGCTGGCTCACGCTCGCCGAGCGCGAACTCATCGCCCGTGAGATCGCCGCCGAGGACGCGGGCAAGGCCGAACCGCGCATCCTGAGCGTGCTGGGCAACGGCCGCGTATGGCTGCTGGCGCTGGTGTACTTCGCCTACACCTCGGGGCTCTACGGCATCTCGTTCTGGCTGCCCAGCATCATCAAGGCGGCGGGCGTGAAGGGCGCGCTCGACATCGGCCTGCTCAGCGCCATCCCGTGGACCTTCGGCGTGGTCGCGATGTACTTCATGGCACGCAGCGCCGACCGCCGGCTCGAGTACCGCTGGCACAGCGCGACCGGCGCTGTCGTGGGCGCGGCGGGGCTCGTGCTCAGCGTGGCCTCCCATGGCAACGTGACGCTCGCGATGGCGGGGCTCACGCTGGCCACCATGGGGATCATGTCGACCTTTCCGGTCTTCTGGGGCCTGCCCACGGCCTTTCTCGGCGGTGCGGCGGCGGCCGCCGGCATCGCGCTCATCAATTCGTTCGGCAATCTCTCGGGCTTCAGCGCGCCGTACCTGATCGGGCTCATCAAGGAGGCGACGCAGAGCACCGACGCGGGCCTGCACATGCTGGCAGCGCTGCTGGTGATCGGCGCGGTGCTGGTGCTGTTCGTCAGGCCGGCTCGCGCGCCATCGCAGCGCTGAGCTGCATTCAGGAGGAGGCTTCCATGGACTCGGTCGTGACCATTCCCGTGCGTTCGAACACTCGGCGCTCCCCGTCGCCGGAGCTGCTCGCCCTGCTGCAGGGCAGGTTCGCCGAACGCTTTTCGACCAGCAAGGTGGTGCTGCTGCAGCACGGCACCGACGAATCGACCTATCCGCCGCAGCCGCCCGACGCGGTGGTGTTCGTGCGCAGCACCGAGGAAGCGGCCTTCGTGGTGCGTGCCTGTGCGCGCGAGCGAGTACCCGTCATCGGCTTCGGCGTGGGCTCGTCGGTGGAAGGGCATCTGCTGGCCGTCGAGGGCGGCGTGTGCGTCGATTTCTCGCAGATGAACAAGGTGCTGGCGATCCGGCCCGGCGATCTCACGGCCACGGTGGAGGCGGGCGTCACGCGCGGGCAGCTGAACGCGGCGCTGCAGGGCTGCGGCTTCTTCTTTTCCGTCGATCCGGGCGCGGATGCATCCATCGGCGGCATGGTCGCGACGGCCGCCTCGGGCACCAACACCGTCCGCTACGGCACCATGCGCGACAACCTCGTGAGCCTGACGGTGATCACGGCCGAAGGCGAGATCGTGCGCACCGCTTCGCGCGCGCGAAAGAGCTCGGCGGGCTACAACCTCACGCAGATCTACTGCGGCTCCGAGGGCACGCTGGGGCTGATCACCGAAGCGACGGTGCGGTTGCATCCGCATCCGGAGACATACGCCGCGGCGGTGGTGCACTTTCCATCGGTGCGCGCGGCGGTCGGCTGCGTGATCGAGTCGATCCAGATGGGTGTGCCGCTGGCGCGCGCCGAACTGCTGGATGCGCTGACCATCCGCGCGGTGAATGCGCACAGCCGCACCACGCTGGGCGAGCATCCGACGCTGTTCCTGGAGTTCGGCGGCAGCCAGGGGCAGGTCGACGAGCAGGCGGCGGTGGTGCGAGAGATCGCAGGCGGCCACGGCGGCGGCGACCTCCAATGGGCAAGGCTGCCGGAGGAGCGCTCGCGCCTGTGGACCCCGCGTCATCACGCCTACTTCGCCTGCCTGCAGCTGAAGGCGGGCTGCCGCAGCCTGAGCACCGATGCCTGCGTGCCGCTGTCCGCGCTCGCGCAGTGCATCGAGGAGACGCAGGCCGACATCGCCGAACACGGCCTGCTCGCGCCGGTGCTGGGCCACGTCGGCGACGGCAATTTCCATTGCCTCGTGCTGGTCGACCCCAGCAGCGCGAAGGAGAACGAGGCGGCCGAGGCCTTCAGCCACCGGCTGGTGCAGCGCGCGCTGCGTCACGGGGGCACGTCGACCGGCGAACATGGCGTGGGGCTGCACAAGATGAAGTACCTGGTCGAGGAGCATGGCGCGCACGGCGTGGCGCTGATGCGCGCTGTGAAGAAGGCGCTGGACCCGCACGACATCTTCAACCCCGGAAAGGTCGTCGCCTCGGCCGAGGGCTGAAGAGCAGGCTGGTGTGCGCTCTAGAATTTCCGGCCTCGCCCGCGCCTCGCGGCGAACGGCCGGAGGTCCCTCGATGGAGTTGCGCCAGTTCAAGTACTTCGTTGCCATCGTGGATTGCGGCAGCCTGTCGCGCGCCGCGCAGCAGCTCTTCATCGCGCAGTCGGCCCTGAGCAAGCAGATGGCCGAGCTGGAAGGCGAGCTCGGCACCCAGCTGCTGCTGCGAAGCCGCAACGGCGTTGCGATGACGGAAGCCGGCAAGGTCTTCTACGAATACGCGCAGGGCATCACCAAGCAGGTGCGCGACGCCAGGGCCGCGGTGCATGTGGCGGCCGAGTCGGTGGCGGGGTCGGTGGTCGCGGCGCTGCCGCAGAGCGTGTCGCCGATGGTCGCGCTGCCGCTCATGCGTGCGGCGGCGCGCCGCTATCCCGACGTGGTGCTGCACCTTAACGAGGAGCTCACCGGCAACATGGCCGACCAGCTGCTGCGCGGCCGCGTCGACGTGGCGATGTTCTCGCCGGCGATGGCGGCGGAGGACATCCAGTTCACCCCGCTGGTTGAGGAGGACTTCGTGTTCCTCGATTCCCCGCAGAGCCCGCACGCGCTGCCGCCCGGCGACGTGAGCATCGAGCAGGCCATCGCGCGCCCGCTGGTGTGGCCCGCCCATGCGCACGGCCACTGCACGCGCTGGCTGGTCGATGCGGTGCTGGAGCAGGCGGGGCACTCCGCGGCACGTGTGGCGGCGGAGATCAATTCGGTCTACACGCTGAAGGCGGCGGTGGAGGCCGGGTTGGGGCCGACCATCATGCCGTTCGGCCTTGCACAGCGCGAAGTGCAGGAGGGGCTGCTCGTCGCGCACCGCATCGACTGGCCGTCGATGCACCGCACGCTGGGGCTGTGCGTTTCCGTGCACCTGCCCGTCACCAATGCCAAGCGCGCGGTGTGCACGCTGATCGCGGACGTGGTGCGCGACCTGTGCGAGAGCGGCCAGTGGGCCGGCGCGCGTGCGCTCGCGCCGGCGAGGAAGGCGAGCTGAGCCGCGTCGCGCTTCAGGCGCCGCGCTTGCGGGGCGCCGCGGCCTTCGCTGGGGGCGTGAAGAGGCGGCCGATGGCTTCGCGCACGTCGGCCTTCATGTTCTCCACGGCCTTCGCATCTCCCGACATGTGCTTGAGCAGCGCCTGCTGGAAGAGCCCGTCGAACAGCGCATAGGTGGCCGAGGGCGACATGCCGGGCTGCTCGCCCGAGAGCTCGGCGAAGCGGCTCATGATGCGCCAGATCATCTCTTCCAGGCTCTTGTCGATCTGCACGACGTCGTTGCGGAAGGCCTCCTCGAACAGCGCCTGCGAGCGCAGGTCATACCAGAGGCGGTGCACGTGGCCTTCGTCGCACAGCGTGTCGCCCAGGCTCTTTAGGAAGCCTTCCATCAGCTCGTCGTAGGTGGTGGCGCTTTCCACCGCGTGGTCGTAGCGCGTGACGCAGCGTGCCTTGTACTGCTTCACGCTGCAGATGATCAGGTCGACCTTGTCGCTGAAGTAATAGTGCAGCACGCCATGCGAGAACTCGGAGTTCTGCGCGATCTCGCGCAGGCTGGTGCGCGCATAACCCAGTGCCGCGAGCGTGGTCAGTGCAGCTTCGCCCAGTTCGGCGCGGCGCTCGGAGAACTTGTCGACCCGCGCCTTGGGCACCCGTTCAGCGTGTTTCTTTACCCGTTGATGTGTCGTCATTGAAAGCCGGGCCGCATGAATGCCAGCCCCGTGTTCCTCGTGATTGCAAACCATAGCACGCAAGCGGGAGAACCCGCATCCGGCACGCCACGGATGTCATTCTAGAAAAACTTGACGGTTGCCAAGAAAAATCTTGACAGTCGTAAAGTCGATTTCTAGCATGGCCGCTCCATCTCACAACATATCCACAGGAGACAAGTGATGGCCAAGTACGACTTGAAGGGGCGCCGTGCGCTCGTGACGGGCGGTGCGCGCGGCATTGGCGCGAGCATCGCCGAGGCGCTGGCCGCGGCCGGCGCTTCCGTGATGATCGGCGACGTGCTCGCCGACCTGGGGCGCGAAACCGCCGCCAGGCTGTCCGCATCGGGGGCGAAGGTGGGCTTCGTCCCGCTCGACGTCACGAGGGACGGCGACTGGGCCTCGGCCACCGAGACCACGGTGAAGGAGCTCGGCGGCTTCGACATCCTCGTCAACAACGCCGGCATCGAGATCACCTCGCTGGTGGTGGACGTCGACGGCGACGACCTGCGCCGCATGCTCGACGTGAACGTGGCCGGCACGCTGCTCGGCATGAAGCACGCCTTCCGCGCGATGCGTCCCGGCGGCAGCGCGGGCAAGGGCGGGGCGGTGGTCAACATCGCCTCGGTCGCGGCGACCATCGCGTTCCCCGCCATTGCCGGCTACTCCGCCACCAAGTCAGCCGTCGACCGCGCCACGCGCGTCGCGGCGATGGAGTCCGGCAAGCTGGGCTACGGCGTCCGGGTCAACTGCATCTACCCGGGCCTCGTGCCCACCGACATGGGCATGAAGCTCGCGCACGACATCGTCGCCGCAGGCCTCGCACCGAGCGTGGAGGCCGCCGTTGGCGACGTGGTCGGCCAGACGCCGCTGGGGCGTTTGGGCGAAGTCGGCGACATGGCCGACGTGGTGGTCTTCCTCTGCTGCGACGCGGCCCGGTTCATCACCGGCGCAGGCATCGCGGTGGATGGCGGCATGGGCATGTAGTCGCACAGGCGAACAACAGCAAGGAGACACAGCATGAGCAGCAGCAAGAAGAAACCCGTCGTCGTCTACGGCGCCTCCGGCTACACCGGCCGGCTGGTGTGCGAGTACCTGCGCGAGTACAACATCCCCTTCGTCGCCGCGGGCCGCAGCGCGCAGAAGGTGGAAGCGGCGATGAAGTCCAACGTGCCCGGCATCGAGACCGCGAACTACGAGGTGGTGGAAGTGGCGCATTCGGTGGGAGCGCTCACCGAGCTCTTCACCGGCGCCTCGGTGGTGCTGAACACGGTGGGGCCCTTCGCCCGCTTCGGCCACGAGGTGGTCGATGCCTGCCTGGCCGCGGGCTGCCACTACACCGACACCACCGGCGAGCAGGACTGGCTCATCACGCTCGACCAGAAGTACGGCGCCAGGTTCGCCGCCGCAGGCCTGCTGCTGTCGCCGGGCCTCGCCCACATGTACACCACCGGCGAGATCGCCGCGCAGCTGTGCCTGGAGACGCCCGGCCTCGACACGCTCGACATCGCCGTGTTCTGGGGCGGCAGCCCGACCATCGCGTCCACCCAGACCATCCTGGTGAATGCGGCCACCTCGAAGGCCTACTACCTGGAGCAGAACGAATACGTCGAGTGGCAACCCGACGCAGGGCTGTACCACCTCTCGATTCCCGGCCAGCACGAGGCCGCGCTGGCGCTGCCCTGGGGTGGCACCTCGCACCCGGTGTGGTTCAAGCGCGATCCGCGCGTGGCCAACGTGAAGGTGCTGGGCGGCGTCTTCAACAAGGCGCTGATGCAGGGCGTGCCGCAGATCGTGGCCGCCGCGCTCAAGGCCACAGAGGGCATGAACGACGAGGACCGCTATGCCGCGCTGGCCCAGACCGCGTCGGGCGTGATGAACACCATGCCGCCGCGCGAGAACCCGCGCATCAACAAGTCGGTCGATTCGGTGCACGCCTCTGGTCCGCTGGGCCGCGTGCACTGCGTGATCTTCGGCAACTGCAACTACAAGCAGACCGGCCTGCTGCAGGCCTACGCGGCCGCCTCGCTGCTGCAGCAGCCGCCGCGGCGCGCCGGCTTCGCTTCGGGCTGCCAGGCCTTCGGACACCGCGAGCTGCTGGGTGCGCTGCGCGGTTTCGGGCTGGTGCAGGAGCCCGTGATCACCCGGATGGGTTGATCTCATGCGCCTGGTCGACTACCTCGACAAGGGCGCCCAGCTCGGCGCCCATTCGCCGTGCCTCACCATGGGCGGCAGCAGCCTGAGCTATGCCCAGGTGCAGCGCATCAGCTGGCGCGTGGCGAGGGGCCTGCAACGCGCCGGCATCCGCCCCGGCGACAAGGTGGCCGTGCTTTCGAGCAACGACGCGACGGCCTTCGCCACCGTGTTCGGCATCTCGCGCGCGGGCTGCGTGTGGTGCCCGATCAATCCGCGCAACGAAGCGGGCGAGAACGCCTACGTGCTCGATGCCTTCGACTGTGCCTGCCTGATCTTCCACGGCAACTATGCGGCCATGGTCGAGCAGATGCGCCTGCAGCTGCCCGGGCTGCGCGCTCTGGTGTGCCTCGATCAGCGTCAGGCCTTCGCGCCCTCGCTGGAAGACTGGCTCGAGGGCCTGGACGACTCGCCCTTCGACATCGCGCCGCCCGACGACCTGGCGATGATCGCCGGCACCGGCGGCACCACAGGCCAGCCCAAGGGCGTGATGCTGTCGGGGCGCAATCTCGAAGCGATGTCGGCGCTGACGCTGATGGGCTATCCCTTCGAGGGGCGGCCCGTCTACCTCGCGCTGGCGCCGCTCACGCATGCCGCCGGCGTGCTGTGCCTGCCGGTGATGGCGCTGGGCGGGCAGGTCGTGATCATGCCCAGGCCCGACCTGGGCGAGTTCCTCGGCCTCATCGAGGCGCATGGGGTCACCCACACATTCCTGCCGCCCACGCTGATCTACATGCTGCTGCAGCATCCGCAGCTCGCGCACACGAAGCTCGATTCGCTGCAGTGCTTCTGGTACGGCGCCGCACCCATGTCGGCCGCGCGGCTCGAAGAGGCACTGCAGAAGATCGGCCCCGTCATGGCGCAGCTCTTCGGCCAGACGGAGGCGCCGATGATGATCTCGATGATGTCGCCGCGCGAGCACTTCAACGCCGACGGCACCATCGCACGCCACCGCCTGTCTTCGGCGGGCAGGCCGGGCCCGCTCGTGCAGGTGGGCGTGATGAACGCCGACGGCGTGCTGCTGCCCACGGGCGAGAGCGGCGAGATCGTGGTGCGCGGCTCGCTGGTGATGCTCGGCTATTACAAGAACCCGGGCGCCACCGAAGAGGCTTCTCGCCATGGCTGGCACCACACGGGCGACATCGGCTACCTCGATGCCGATGGCTTTCTCTACATCGTCGACCGTGCCAAGGACATGATCATCTCGGGCGGCTTCAACGTCTATTCGGCCGAGGTCGAGCAGGCGCTGCTGCAGCACCCCGACGTGCAGGACAGCGCCGTCGTCGGCCTGCCCGACGAGAAGTGGGGCGAGCGCGTGGTGGCGGTGCTGCAGCTGCACGAAGGCCGGCAGGTGGACGTGGAGGACGTCAAGGCCTTCGTCAAGGCGCGCATCGGCAGCGTGAAGGCGCCCAAGCAGATCGAGGTGTGGCTCGACCTGCCGCGATCCAGGGTGGGCAAGGTGCTGAAGAAGGAGGTGCGCGCGACGCTGCTGCAGGGCGCGGATCAACCCTCGCGCTCGTAGTGGTCGTGGTGCGCCCGGCGCAGCTCGAACTTCTGGATCTTGCCGGTCGAGGTCATCGGAAGCGCCGGCAGGAAGATGATCTTCTTCGGCACCTCGAAGCCGCCCAGGTGCTCCTTGCAGTGGGCGGAGAGGGCGGCCTCGTCGAAGTCCGCCGGTGCGTCGGGCCTGCGCGTGACGAAGGCGGTGATGGCCTCGCCCCAGCGCTCGTGCGGCAGGCCCACCACCGCGGCGTTGAGCACGGCGGGGTGCCGCAGCAGCACCTCCTCGACCTTGATCGAGGGCACGTTCTCGCCGCCAGACTTGACCATGTCCTTGAGCCGGTCGAGGAAGATCAGCTGGCCGTCGGCGTCGAGCTTGCCCAGGTCGCCGGAGTGGTGCCAGCCGAAGCGCTGCGCGTTCGCAGTGGCCTCCGGGTCGTTGTAGTAGCCGAGCATCACGTTGGGGCCGCGGAAAACGATCTCGCCGACCTGCTCGGGGCCGAGCAGCTCGCCGTCGTCGCCCATCACCGCGACCTCGTTCACCAGCGTGCCCACGCCCCAGTAGGAGCCGAAGCGCCTGCGCTGCTCGTGCGCCTCGAAGATGGTGGCGCCGGGGTACATCTCGGTCTGGCCCGAGACGAGCGCGAAGTTCGGGCAGAACTCGTCGAGCAGGCGCAGCAGCAGCGTGCGCGACATCGGCGCCATCGCATACACGCAAAGCCGCAGGCTCGAGATGTCGCGCGCGGCGCGCTGCGGATGCGCGAGCAGCGCGCCGTACATCATCGGCAGGCCGACCATCACCGTGATGCGGTGCCGCTCGATGGCCGCGAGCACCGCGCCGGGGTCGAATCCGCGCAGCACCACGAGCGAGCCGCCCACCGCCAGCGCCGACATCAGCACCGTATGCTGGCCGCAGTGGAAGAGCGGCAGCACGCTGCTCCACACGTCGGCGCGCTCGGGGCTGCTGCCCCATTCGACCATGTTGCTCAACAGCACCGAATGCACCGAGGCGTGCGAGTGCATCACGCCCTTCTGGCGGCCCGTGGTGCCGCTGGTGTACATGATGAGCGCGAGCTGCGTACTGTCGATGGGCACGTCGGGCAGGGTCGCCGGGCCCTGCGCGATGGCCTGCAGCACGGTGGGCAAGCCTTCCGGCGGCGTGTCGCCGTCGAGCACGCAGAGGATGGGCGCCACGCCTTTCGTGCTCAGCAGTTCACGCAGCTCGGGCCGGGCGTGCAGCGCGGTGTCGATCACGACATGGCGCACCTCGGCATGGCCGAGGATGTAGCCGATGGCATCCACCGCCAGCGCGGTGTTGATAGGCACCCACACGAGGCCGGCCTTCTGGATGCCCAGCATGGCGACCACCATCTGGATCGAGTTGTTGCACAGCATCCCCACGCGGTCGCCGCCCGACAGGCCCAGGCCCAGCAGATGGTGCGCGAAGCGGTTGGAGGCGGCGTCGAGTTCGCCGTAGGTGATGCGGTGCTCGCCTTCGACGAGCGCCGTACGTGCGCCGAAGCGGCGTGCGCTGCGGTGGATCACGTCGCCCAGCGCGATGCGCGAGATGCGCGAATGGAACTGCGGCGGCACAGGGCCGTTGGCGGCTGCAGGCATGCTCTTCGTCTCCGTTCTTCGATGGTGGGCGCAGCCTAAGGCCGTGCGCCGCACCGCGTCTTGCGAAGACTGGCTGCCACCCCGCAGCCGGATCGGGCGCCTAGAAGCGCGCCTTGAGGAAGGCCGAGGGACCCTGCAGCTTGACCTTCAGGCGCGTATCGGCGAAGTCGTTGTTGCGTGTCAGGTCGATGTTCGTCACGCCATAGGCCAGCACCACGCCCACGTTCTTCACCGGGAACCACTCCACGCCCGCGGAAGCGTTGTAGATGTTGCCGTGGAAGCGGCCGCCGTTCTTCCATACGCCCGAGGCGTCGGCGAAGAGGCGCAGGTCGGGCGTGATGGCGTGGCGCACGCCGATCTCCAGCAGTGGCGCCACGGCGTTGTCGCTCGAACTCTGGCTTAGGGTGCCGATCTGGCCGTTCACGGAGGCCAGGGCGCTGGCGCCGAGCGTCGCGCGGTAGTAGGCGGCGCCGGCGCCGAGGCCGAGCACGGTGTTGCCCGAGCCGATCCACCACTTGTACGAGAGCTTCGCGAAGTCGAGCTTGGTGCTCAGGTCCGCATTGCCGAAGGTGTTGAGCGTGCCGAAGGGCCCGAGCGACGTGGTGTTGGCGACGCCGCCGGAGTAGTCGCGCTTGTAGCGGTAGTAGTCGAAGGAGATGCCCTGGCTGTCGCCCAGCAGCACGTCGGCCGAGATGCGCGGCATGGTGACGCGGCCGGGCTTGATGTCGCCCGTCTGCAATGCGCCGTACGCCGTGCCGAAGGATGCGCTGATCTTCGGATCGGCGTTGAAGCCGCCCACCGAGAAGCTGAAGCGATCGAGCGCAGGGGAGGGGTCGGCGAAGGCAGGCGCGGCGGCAATGAGCAGCCCTGCGCCGAGCAGCACGGGGCGCCGGACGGACGGGAGAAGACGGGGACGAGGCAGCGGCATTGAAGAATCCTTGAAGAAACGGATGGGCGAAACTGGAACTGGATGGACCCCTCGGGCACGTCGTCGTGGCGGAACGGGAGCCGGGTGGCTGCGTCCTGTTGTGCGATGCTTGAGGGCGAGGCTCCCTGAACAGGCGATACGTTAGAGGTCGACAAGGACTTCGCGGATGCGCGGAATACCGCAGTGGTTGTAGGAATAGCTCTACGCCGCGACGGCGCGTTGCGCCCCTTGGCGGGCGCTAAAGTGCCGTCATGCGCCGACACCTCTCCACCACCACCGGTCCCCAACGTCTTTTCTATGGCGCCGCCGCGGGCGCGGCCGTCGCCGTTGCGCTCCTGCCGATGCCCATGAGCGGCATGGCGCGGGGCCTGGCCGCATGGTGCGCGGGCGTGGTGGTGCACCAGCTGCTCGCATGGTGGCTGGCCTGCACCTTCGACGCCAGGCGCACGCGCGAGCGCGCGCAGTCGCTGGACCAGCCGAACGTGTTGATCCTGGTGTCGATGCTGCTGGTCGTGGCGATGAGCGTGGTGGCCATCGCCATGCTGCTGCAGCAGGTGAAGGACCTCAGCGGCTGGGTGCGCGCGGCGCACATCGCGCTCGGCCTGGTGGCGCTCGTGGGCTCGTGGCTGACGATGCACACGATCTACGCCTTCCACTACGCGCACCGCTACTACATCGACCAGCGCGACGGCACGCCCGACGGCGGCCTCGACTTTCCGGGCAAGGACGACGCGCCCGACTACTTCGACTTTCTCTACTACTCCTACGTGATCGGCATGACCTCGCAGGTCTCCGACGTGCAGGCGACCTCGAAGGAGATGCGGCGCATCACGCTGCTGCACAGCATGCTGGCCTTCGCCTTCAACATGCTGGTGCTGGCGCTTTCGGTGAACGTGGTCGCGGGCGCCGTGTAGGCGCCACGCGACGCGCCTTCAGGCTGGCGCCTTGCGCGGCCAGCCCGGCTTGACGATGCCGGTCGACAGCGCCACGCCGCAGACGATCACCACCGCGCACACCAGCATCCACTGCGTGATGCTCTCGCCCAGGAACACCGCGCCGTAGAACAGCGCGAACACCGGCACCAGGAAGGTCACCGTCAAGGCGCGTGCCGGGCCGGCGCGCTCGATCAGGCGGAAGAACAGGATGTAGGCCACCCCGGTGCAGGCGATGCCCAGCGCCAGCAGCGCGAGCCATGCGCGCAGGCTGGGCATCTGCGTGGGCCAGAGCCAGAAGGCGGGCAGGGCCAGGAAGGCGGTGGCGCCGATCTGGCTGCCGGTGGCGGTGGTGAGCGCGGGCACGCCGCCCAGCCAGGCCCGCGTGGCGCTGGCGGAGATGCCGTAGCACAGGCAGGCGGCGAGGCAGGCGAGCACTGCGAAGAGCGCCGCATTGCCGCTGGCGCCGGAATGCAGGCCGGCGTTGCGGCTCGCCAGCATCGCCACGCCCGCGAAACCGATCACCAGCCCCACCAGCCGCCAGTTCGCCGGCCGCTCGCGGAACCAGGCCCAGGCCACCAGCGCGCCGAACATCGGCGTGGTGGCGTTGAGCACTGCCGCGAGGCCGGTGTTGATGGTCAGCAGCGCGAAGCAGAAGAGCGCGAAGGGCATGCCCGAGTTGAAGACGCCGACCAGCATGCTGGCCTTCCAATGCTTCGCAAGCGACGGTCCCTGCCCGCGCAGCAGCGCGATCGGCAGCAGGAACAGCGCGGCGATCGCCACCCGCACCGCGGCCGTCGGCAACGCGCCGAACTCGGCGGCGCCGATGCGCATGAAGAGAAAGGAGGCGCCCCACAGCGCCCCCAGCAGCACCAGGTCGATGAGCCACGCGGTGGGTGGGAGGGCCTTGGCGGCGGGGGCGACGTTGTCGTTCTTCGTTGTGGTCATGCGTCCTCGGTCGTTTCTTCTTCTGTGCGCTCGCGCGTTCGCTCGCTCGGGCTCAGATCGCCTTTTCGAGCTGCAGCAACGCGGTCTTGCGTTCGAGCCCGCCAGCGTAACCGGTCAGCGAGCCGTCGGAGCCCAGCACGCGGTGGCAGGGCACGATCACGCTGATCGGGTTGCGTCCCACGGCAGCACCCACCGCGCGCACCGCGGCCGGGTTGCCCACGTTGATGCTGAGCGCGCCGTAGCTCGTGGTGGCTCCGGCCGGAATGGCCAGCAGCTGCTGCCACACGCTCTGCTGGAACGCGGTGCCGTGCGAGAGGTCGAGCTTCATGTCGAAGCTGTCGCGCTTGCCGGCGAAGTAGTCGCGCAGCTGCGTGGCCGCCTCGACCAGCGCGGGATGGTCGTCCCTGGTGATCCAGCCGCTGGTGTCGGGCCAGTGGCGCTGCTGGTCGAACCAGACGCCGGCCAGGCCGTTGTCGGTGGCCGCCATCGTGACGCCGCCCAGCGGCGTGTCGATGTGCGAGGTGTAGATGACTTTGCTCTTGAACTTCATGACGCTTCAGGCTGCGACGCCTGCCGTTGTGATGAGGGGAGATCCGGACTCGGTGGCCGCAGGTGGCGAAGGCGAGCCCGCCAACGCCGGGGTCGGGGCGTGCCAGGCCCGCAGCACCGCGTAGCTGCGCCACGGCCGCCACGCCTGCGAGGCTTCGCTGGCAGCGCGGGCGGTGGTCACGCCCAGGGCCTTCTGCAGCGCGACGTCGCCGGCCGGAAAGGCGTCGGGCCAGCGCAGCGCGCGCATCGCGATGTACTGTGCAGTCCAGGCGCCGATGCCGGGCAGCTCCTGCAGCGCGGCGATGGTGGAGGGCACGTCGGCGCCGGCGTGCAGCGCCAGCCTGCCGGACGCCACTTCGCGCGCGACGGCCTGCAGCGCCGTCTGCCGCTGCCGCACGATGCCGAGCCGGCCCAGCTCGTCGCCGCTCGCGGCCGCTATGGCCGCCGGCGTGGGAAAGAGCCGGTCCAGCCCCTCGACCGGCGTGGCCAGCGTTTCGCCGAAGGCCTGGACCAGCCGCGAGCCCAGCGTGCGCGCCGCGGCCACCGTGATCTGCTGGCCCAGCACCGCGCGCACCGCGAGCTCGAAGCCGTCGACCGCGCCGGGCACTCGAAGCCCGTCGCCGTGCGGAAAGGCCGCGTGCAGCGCCGCATTGATGGCCATCGGCTCCGCATCGAGGTCGAACAGGGCGCGGGCACGGCTGATGACGATGGGCAGCACGGCGGCCAGCGAATCGCTGACCGACAGCAGCATCTGCTCGCGTTGCAGGTCGAAGCCCAACTGCAGCCACCCCGCGTGGGCCTGCGCGCCCTGCTGGATGCGCAGGGTGCGGGTCAGCTTCACGTAGTCGGGCGTGCTGCCTTTGGCGGGTTCCTTGCCGTCGGCGGTGGAGACCACCTCCACGCCGCGCAGCGCGCGCCGTGCGAAGAAGCCCAGCATGGCGTTGGCGTCGTAGGGCGGTCGGAAGCCCAGGCGCACCTCGATCGCCTTGCCATGGCCGCCTGCGCTGCCGTTGTCCGCGCCGCCGCCGGCGCGCCGCAGCGCGCTCGGATTCAGGCCGTAGTGCTCCAGGAAGGCCGCGTTGAAGCGGCGCACGCTGGCGAAGCCGCTGGCCAGCGCGACCTGCGTCATCGGCAGGCGCGTGTCGGCGATGAGCTGCTTGGCGGCCAGCAGGCGGCGCGTCTGCAGGTACTGGAGGGGCGAGACGCCGAACTGCGATTCGAAGATGCGCCGCAGGTGGCGGTCGCTCACGCCCAGGCGCGCCGCGATCTGGGCCGCGCCGGGGCCGTCTTCGGACCAGGCGTCGGGCTCGTCGATCAGCCGCGCGGCCTGCTGCGCGAGGATGCGCGAGGCATCTTCGGTCGACCAGCTCGCCGCGCCCGAAGCGCGAGGGGCCAGTTCGGGCCGGCAGCGCAGGCAGGGGCGGAAGCCCGCGGCCTCGGCCTGTGCCGCATGGCGGAAGAAGCGGCAGTTCTCTCGCCGCGGCAGCTTCACGCGGCAGACCGGGCGGCAGTAGATGCCGGTGGAGGTCACCGCGGTGAAGAAGGAGCCGTCGAAGCGCGCGTCGTGCGTCTTCATCGCCAAGTAGCAGGCGTCGCTCTCGAGCGCTTCGGTGGAGTGGTGGTCGGCAGGCATGGGGAAATGATACGGTTTCGACTCGTTTCAACTGGCCGTTTCCGGACATGTGGCCACTCGGGGCCTTGCCTACAATGCCCGGTTTACAAATCCGACAGGGAACGCCTCTCCATGCAGCTCAGCGCGTCGATCTTCAAGGCCTATGACATCCGCGGCATCGTGCCGGTCACACTCGATGCCGAGGTGGCGGAAGCGCTGGGCAGGGCCTTCGGCAGCGCGGCCCGCGCGGCGGGCGAGAAGTCGGTGGCGGTAGGGCGCGACGGCCGCCTGTCGGGCCCCGCGCTGGCCGAGGCGCTGATCAAGGGCCTGGTGGCCACGGGCATCGAGGTCATCGACGTGGGCGCCGTCACCACGCCCATGCTGTACTTCGCGGCCCACACGCTGTGCACGAGCGGCATCCAGGTCACCGGCAGCCACAACCCCAAGGACTACAACGGCTTCAAGATGGTGCTGGCCGGCCGTGCGATCTACGGCGACGAGATCCAGGCCCTGCGCAGGACCATGGAAGCCGGCACCGCGCAGCTCGCCCCGGGCGGCAGCGTGCGCAAGGTCGACGTGGCCCCGGCCTACATCGAGCGCATCGCCGGCGACATCAAGCTGGCGCGCCCGATGAAGATCGTGGTCGATTCGGGCAACGGCATCGCCGGCGCCTCGGCCCCGGCCATCTTCCGCGCCCTGGGCTGCGAGGTGACCGAGCTCTTCAGCGAGGTCGACGGCAACTTCCCCAACCACCACCCCGACCCGAGCAAGCCCGAGAACCTGAAGGACCTGATCGCCGCGCTGGCCGCGGGCGACGCCGAGCTGGGCCTGGCCTTCGACGGCGACGGCGACCGCCTGGGCATCGTCACCAAGGACGGCCAGAACATCTTCCCCGACCGCCAGATGCAGCTCTTTGCGCAGGACGTGCTCTCGCGCGTGCCCGGCGGCACCATCGTCTACGACGTGAAGTGCTCGCAGCGCCTGGGCCCGGCCATCGAGGCCGCGGGCGGCAAGCCGATGATCTTCAAGACCGGCCACTCGCTCATCAAGGCGAAGATGAAGGAAATCGACTCGCCCCTGGGCGGCGAGATGAGCGGCCACATCTTCTTCAAGGAGCGCTGGTTCGGCTTCGACGACGGCACCTACGCGGGCTGCCGCCTGCTCGAGATCCTGAGCAAGAGCCCCGACGCGAACGCCGTGCTCAACGCGCTGCCCACGAGCTTCTCGACGCCCGAGCTGAACGTGGCCTGCGCCGAGGGCGAGCCGCACGCGGTGGTCGACAAGCTGGTGAAGGGCGCGAACTTCGCCGCGCCCGCCAAGGTATCGACCATCGACGGGCTGCGCGTCGACTGGCCCGATGGCTTCGGGCTGATCCGCGCGTCGAACACCACGCCCGTGCTGGTGCTGCGCTTCGAAGGGCAGACCGATGCGGCGCTCAAGCGCATCGAGGCCGAGATGCTGGCCCTTCTGAGAACCGCCAAGCCCGACGCCAAGGTAGGCGAAGCGGCGCATTAGGATGACCCCCCGTCTTCGCGCACTCCGTGTCGCTGCGCCAACCCCCTTCCAGGGGGCGATACCGCTGGCCCGGCAAAGCCGGCTCCAAGGTAGCGCTGGCGTGAAAGGCCGCGCGGGTCTCACGCGCTGTGGGTTCCGCAACGGTGTGGTCTTGGTGGGGAACTGAATCGTGCGTTCCCTGCTGCTGCGCCTCTACGGCGCCTTCACCACTGTCGTGCAACCGCTCGTGCGCCGCAAGCTGCGGCGCCGCGCGCAGGCCGAGCCGGGCTATGGCGTGGCGGTGGAGGAGCGCTTCGGCTACTACGACGAAGCCATCACCGGGCACGCCCAGTGCTGGGTGCATGCGGTCTCGCTCGGCGAGACGCGCGCGGCCGCGATCCTGATCGCCGAGCTGCGCCGGCAGTACCCCGGCGTGCCGATCCTGCTCACGCACGGCACCGCCACCGGTCGCGAGGAAGGTGCCAAGCTGCTGGAGCCGGGCGACACGCAGGTCTGGCAGCCGTGGGACACGCCGGGCGCCGTGCGCCGATTCCTCGACCGCTTCCAGCCGCGCATCGGCGTGCTGATGGAAACCGAGGTCTGGCCCGAGCTGACTGCCGCCTGCGCCGAACGCCGCATTCCGCTCGTGCTGGCCAATGCGCGCCTCAACGAGAAGTCGCTGGCGGCGGCGGAGCGCCTTGCATGGCTGGCGCGGCCCGCGTATTCGTCTCTCACGGCCGTGTGGGCGCAGACCGAGGCCGATGCGCACCGGCTGGTGTCGCTCGGCGCCAAGGTGGCCGGCATCTACGGCAACCTGAAGTTCGACGCCACGCCCGATGCGCGCCAGCTCACCGCCGCTGCCTCGCTGCGCGAGCGCCTGCCCAAGCCGATGGTGGTGCTCGCAAGCTCGCGCGACGGCGAGGAGCGCATGCTGCTCGAAGTGCTCAAGCGTTTCGGCGCGACGTCACCGGTGCCGCCGGAGCAGGGCGCGATCCGCTCGATCGCCAAGCGCGTGCATGACGTGCAATGGATGATCGTGCCGCGCCACCCGCAGCGTTTCGACGAGGTCGCGGCGCTGATCGAGGCCGAGGGCTTCGCGGTGGCGCGCCGCAGTGCGGCGGGCCAGCCGTCCGATGCCGAGATCTGGCTTGGCGATTCGCTGGGCGAGATGGCGCTCTATTACGGCCTGGCCGACGTGGCGTTGCTCGGCGGCAGCTTCGAGCCGCTGGGCGGGCAGAACCTGATCGAGCCGGCGGCCTGCGGCTGCCCGGTGGTCATGGGCCCGTCCACGTTCAACTTCGCCGAGGCAGCGCAACTCTCGCTGGCCGCGGGCGCATCGCTGCGCGTCGAAGGCATGGAGCAGGCCGTCACTGCGGCGCTGAAGCTGGTCGAGAACCCCGAGCGCCGCGCCGCGATGGCGCAGGCCGCGCTGGCGTTCTCCTCGTCGAACCGCGGCGCGGCCGAGCGCACGGCGGCGGCAGTGCTGGCGATTGCGCAGGCGGCCGAGCCGGTGGACACGGTGAATGCGCCGCTGGACGGCGATCCGCAACAACCGCCGCGCGCGGAACCCACGCTGGATTGAATTGCCTCTGGCTCCTTCCCCCTCTGGGGGAAGGTTGGGATGGGGGCAAGTGCCCAACGAGCACTGCGAATGGGTTAAAGCCACGGTGCCCTCACCCCGACCCTCCCCCGGGAGGGGAGGGAGAAAAATCCAACTGGCTCAGCGCACGGGCGGATTCACGATCACCGGCGGCACGGGCGCCGTCGGCATCGTCGGTGCGGGCGGATTGAACTGCGGCGTCTGCACCGGCGGGATCGCGGGGATGCTCGGCGGCGTCGCGGGCACAACGGGTGTCGTGGTCGTCGTCGTGCCGCGGTCGGGGCCGATGGCCGGCGGCACGGCCGGCACGCTGCCGCTGCTGGCCAGCGTCGCGTTGATCGCGTTCATGTCGTCCACGGTCAGCGTGCCGTTGGCCTGGCGCAGCTTCAGGTTGCCCAGCAGCACGTTGTAGCGCGCCTGCGCGAGGTCGCGCTTGGTCTGGTAGAGCTGGCTCTGCGAGTTCAGCACGTCGATGTTGATGCGCACGCCCACTTGGTAGCCGAGCCGGTTGGCGTCGAGCGCGCTCTGGCTCGAGGCCTCGGCGGCTTCCAGCGCCTTCACCTGCCCTGCCCCCGAAACGAGCCCGAGGTAGGCCGCGCGCGTGGCTTGCGCCACGCTGCGGCGCGTGCCTTCGAGCACGCTGCGCGACTGGTCTTCGAGCGCCAGCGTTTCCTTGATGCGGTTCTCGGTGGCGAAGCCGGCGAACAGTGGCAGGTTGAAGGTGACGCCCACCGTGGCCGCGTTGACGCGCGTGCCCACGGTACTCGTGCTGGTTCCGGTCGGATTGCGCGTGACGTTGTAGCCCAGGTTGGCGTCCAGCGTGGGCTTGTGGCCGGCCTTGGCTTTCTCCACTTCGAGCCCGGCCACGTCCAGGCCCAGGCGGGCCTGCCGGATGGAGGGATGCGCCTCGTCGGCCTGCGAGACCCATGCGTTGATGTCGGCGGGCGTCGCCGTCGGCAGCACCACGGGCACGGCGAGCGGCACCGGCACGCTGCCGGGACGGCCGACCAGCTGGTCGAGCACCACCTTCTTCACCTGCAGGTCGTTCTCCGCGGCGATCTCCTGGGCGATCACCAGGTCGTAGCGGGCCTGGGCCTCGCGCGAATCGGTGATGGTGGAGGTGCCCACCTCGAAGTTGCGCTTGGCCGATGCCAGCTGCTCGGCCACGGCCACCTTCTGCGCGCGCACGAGCGCCAGGCTGTCCTGGCTCGCGAGCACGTCGAAGTAGGCCTGGCTCACGCGCACGATCAGGTCCTGCTCGGCGATGGTGAGCACCGCCTGGGCGATGTCGGCCTGGCGCTTGCCCTGCTCGTAGGTGGCCCAGTTCGCGGGCCGGTACAGCGGCTGGGTGGCGTTGATGCCGATGTTCTGCGTGTTGAAGTCGCGCGAGGCGGAGCTGCCCCGGCTGGTGCCGGTGAGGGTGTCGATGTCCAGGTCGCTGCGCGTGACGCCTGCGGTGAGGCCCACGGCGGGCAGGATGCCGGCCTTGGCCTGCGCGGCGCGCGCGATGCTGGCGTCGTACTGGGCCCGTGCGCCCTGGTACGTGGCGTCGAAGCCGCGGGCGGATTCGTAGAGTTCGTTCAGTGTCTGGGCCTGGGTCAGGGCCGGCGATGCGAGCAGGACTGCGAAGGTGGTTGCGAGTGCTGCGGAAAGAGGCGAAAGCCGGGGCCTGGAAGGCATTGAACGTCCTTGGGGGAAAGAATCAGTAGCGCGGGACCGTAGGGTCGTGCGACGACCAGGCGTCGATGCCGCCTGCCACGTTGGCGAGCTGGTCAAAGCCGTTCTGGTTCAGGAAGGCGGCCACGCGCTGGCTGCGCGCGCCGTGATGGCACAGGCATGCGATGCGTTGGCCGTCATTCAGCTCGGCCAGCCGCCCGGGGATCTCGTTCATCGGAATCGCCACCAGGGTGAAGCCCTGGGGCGTGACGCTAGCCGTCTGCAGCTCCCAGGGCTCGCGCACGTCGAGCAGCACGGGGGCTGCGTCGGCGTTCTGTGCGAACCAGGCTGCGAGGTCGGCGGGGCGGACTTGGTCGATCATGCTCGTGTCAACCGTCTGCTCAGAACGCGAAGCGCGAGGGCTCGGGGAAGTTCAGCAGGCGCGGGGCCATCGTGTCCCAGGGCTGGATGGTGTCCCACTTGCTCTCGCTGGTGCGTGTGACGAAGTGGGCGCGCATCATCGGCTCTTCGCCCACGATGGCCGAGAGGCGGCCGCCGACCTTCAGCGATCCGAGCAGGTTCTGCGGAATGCGCGCGACGGAGCCGCTGAGCACGATCACGTCGAAACTGGGACCGCTGGGCAGCGGCACGGAGCCGTCGGCATGGCGCACCTCGACGTTGGTCACGCCGTTGCGGCGCAGCGTCTCGGCGGCGCTGGCGGCCAGCACGGGGTTGATCTCCAGCGACAGCACCTGGGCGGCGCGGGCGCCCAGCAGGGCGGCCATGAAGCCGGAGCCGGTGCCGATCTCGAGCACGGTCTCGTGCTTCTTGATGTGCAGGTCCTGCAGCGTGCGGGCCTCGACCTTGGGCGACAGCATGATCTCGCCGGGCACGGAGCCGTCGAGCAGCGGCAGTTCCATGTCGAAGAACGAGAGGGTGCGGTGCGCTTCGGGCACGTAGTCCTCGCGGTGGATCTGGGCCAGCAGCTCGAGGATGTCGTTGTCGAGCACGTCCCAGGGGCGGATCTGCTGCTCGATCATGTTGAAGCGCAAGCGCTCGAGGGTGGGGGTGGGGTTCATGGCGTGGCTTTCCTTGTGGGCTCAGGACAAACCTTCAATTTTAGGTGCCGCCGGTGACACCACCGGTTCGGTCGGCCTTCCGGGGCGCACGCTGAGCCCGTTGATCACCACTTCGGCCTGGGTCGCCAGGTATTTTTCGGGGTCGAGCGCCGCGGCGCCGTCGACGCAGACCATGGCCGAATGCTTCCAGAGCATGAGAAAGACCATGGGCGCGACCACCGAGTAGATGGCGTGGTCGATGTCCATGGGAGCGAACTCGCCGCTGTCGATGCCGCGCTGGAAGATGCGCCGCAGCAGCTCGTGGCCGGGCCGGACCACCTGCTCGCGATAGAACTCCGCGAGCCCGGGGAAATTGGCGCCTTCGCTCATCATGAGCTTGGTCAGCCCCGAGGCCTGGGTCTTGCCCACGCGCTCCCACCACACGTTCATGCAGTAGCGCAGCATGTCGGCGGTGGTGCCCTCGAAGGCCTCGAACTCGGCATTCCACTCGGTGAAACGGCCGCCGAGGTTCTCCATGACCACGGCCTTGAAGAGCTCTTCCTTGCTCGGGAAGTACAGGAAGAGGGTGCCCTTGGAAACCCCGGCGCGCGCCGCCACTTCCTCGGAGCGTGTCGCCGCAAAGCCTTTTTCCACGAAAAGATCGAGCGCGGCCGCCAGCAGTTCGCCGGGGCGCGCCTCCTTCCGGCGCTCGCGCTTGGCGCGCACCGGACAGATCTTGTCGACGAGGGAACGGGAGGGGGACATGTTATTAATGACTCGCGGGTTAGTAATGTAGTGACCGACATCCGTCACGTCAAGCCGCGACAATATCGGGTTCGTCTTTTCAACCTCCTCCGGAGCCGCACCATGTCCTCTTCATCGCCGACCACCGAAACCATCGTGCTGGGCGGGGGCTGCTTCTGGTGCACCGAAGCGGTCTTCGACCGGGTGCAGGGCGTGCTCGACGTCGAATCGGGCTACAGCAACGGCCAGGCCGTCAACCCGACCTACGAGCAGGTCTGCACCGGCCGCACCGGGCACGCCGAGGTGGTCAAGCTCGAATTCGACCCGGCGCAGATCAGCCTGCGAGACATCCTCGAGATCTTCTTCGTCGTGCACGACCCGACCACGCTCAACCGCCAGGGCAACGACGTCGGCACCCAGTACCGCAGCGGCATCTACTACATCGACGACGCCCAGAAGCAGGTGGCCCAGGACGTGATCCGCGAGATCGAGGCCAGCAAGACCTACTCCTCGCCCGTGGTCACCGAGGTGGCGCCGCTGGCCAACTACTCGACGGCCGAGGCCTATCACCAGGACTACTTCCTGAACCATCCGAACCAGGGCTACTGCGCCTTCGTCGTGGGCCCGAAGGTCGAGAAGTTCCAGAAGACCTTCGCATCGCGCGTCAAGGGCTGAAGGCCCGACGCGCCGAACGGCCCGAACCCGCCTCTTCCGTGCACCTCGCCATCCGACAGTCCAGACCCCGCTCGACCCGCGCGCTCGTGGTCGTGCTTGCGGTCGCGCTGTGGTTCGCGGGCACGCTGGGGCTGATGCACCGATCGCTGCACGTGCCGGGCCTGCCGGCCGCCGCGGCGCAGGCCGCGCAGATCGTCCACAAGCACACGGCTCATCACCTGGCCAGCCTGTTCGGCGATCACACCGATGCCGAGTGCCGGCTGTACGACCAGCTCTCCCACGGCTCGGCCATGCCCGGCGTGCCGTTGCTGGTGCTGCCGATGCTGCTGCCGTCGGCCACCTTCGCTTTCCTGCAGGGCGAGGCGCTCGCCCGCTGGGTCGCGCTCTTCGACGCGCGCGGCCCGCCTTCCACTCGCTGAATCCCCTTGTGTTCCGGCTGCTGCTGCACCCGCCTTGCGCGCGGTGGCGGCTGGTCGTTCCTTGATTCACCGAGTGTCCTTTTCATGACCCCCAATTTCCGTCGCAACGCCATCGGCGTTGCCGTTCTTTCGCTCGCCTCCTTTGCAAGCATGGCCCAGGCACAGGATCCCGCGCAGGTCCAGCAGGCCCAACCCGCCGACGCCGCGAGCCTGCGCGAGATCACCGTCACCGGCAATCCGCTGGGCGCCACCGACCTGATCGCGCCCACCACGGCGCTGTCGGGCGACAAGCTGCTGCTGCGTTCCCAATCGACCCTCGGCGAGACGCTGGACAACGTGCCGGGCGTGAGCAGCAGCTACTTCGGCCCCAACGCCAGCCGGCCGATCATCCGCGGCCAGGACGGCGACCGCATCCGTATCCTGCAGAACGGCGGCGCCGCGCCCGACGCCTCCGCGCTCAGCTACGACCATGCCGTGCCCGTCGATGCGCTGGTCACCGAGCGCATCGAGGTGCTGCGCGGCCCCTCGGCGCTGCAGTACGGCGGCAGCGCCGTGGGCGGCGTGGTCAACGTGATCGACAACCGCATTCCCTCCGAGCCCATCAACGGTTTCGGCGGCCGCGCCGACCTGGGCTATTCCACCGGCAACAAGGAGAAGAACGGCGGCGTGGTGCTCGAAGGCGGCAACGACCGCTTCGCGGTGCATGTCGATGCCTTCAACCGCGACTCCAAGGACGTCTCGGTGCCGATCACGCTCGAATGCAGCAAGCCCGGCTCGCCGTGGACGGCGCGCAAGATCTGCAACTCGGCCAACGAGGCCAGCGGCGGCGCGCTCGGCGGCACGCTGTTCTTCGACCAGGGCTACATCGGCGCCTCGGTCAGCAGCTACCGCAGCAAGTACGGCACGGTGGCCGAGGACGACGTGACCATCAACATGAAGTCCGACCGCTACGCCCTGGAAGGCGAGTGGCGGCCGGGCGGCTTCATCAGCAGCATCCACGCCAAGCTCAGCCACACCGACTACCGCCACACCGAGTTCGAGGGCGGCACGCCCGGCACCACCTTCTCGAACATGAGCAACGACCTGCGCATCGAGGCGCGCCACCAGAAGATCGGCAACTTCGAGGGCCTGGTCGGCTTCAGCAGCGAGACCAACCGCTTCGCCGCCGACGGCGAGGAGGCCTTCGCGCCGCACAGCCGCACGCGCTCGAACGCGTTCTTCCTGCACGAGGAATACGGCACTTCGTGGGGCCGCCTGAGCTTCGGCGCGCGCACCGAGCAGGTCCGCATCCGCTCGGTGGGCTATCCGGACGATCCGACGGTCACGCGCTTCGCCATCGGCGAGCGCACCTTCAACCCGCACAGCGCTGCATTCGGTGCGCTGGTCAACCTCGCGCCGCAGTGGCAGCTGACCTCGAATCTCGCCTATACCGAGCGCGCGCCCAAGGACTACGAGCTGCTGGCCAACGGCCCGCACGTGGCGACGGGTGCGTGGGAAGTGGGCGATCCGAACCTGAAGAAGGAGAAGTCCACCGGCTTCGACCTGGGCGCGCAATGGAAGTCGGGCCCCAACACCGCCCGCGTCAATGCCTACGTCACGCGCTTTCGCAACTACATCGGCCTGACCGCGACTGGGCGCAGCCTCGACGAGGAGGGCAACGTGGCCGAACCCGGCGCCGCCGACACGCTGGCCGAGTACGTCTACGGCGGCGTGCGCGCGCGCTTCACCGGCATCGAGGCCAACGGCAACCTGCGCCTGCTGGGCTCGGACGGCTTCGCACGCATGGACGATGCGGGCACGCTCGACCTGGAATGGCGCGGCGACATCGTGCGCGCCAAGAACCTCGATACCGGCGAGCCGCTGCCGCGCATCGCGCCGCTGCGCCTTGGGGCCACGCTGGCCTACAACAACGGCCCCTGGGGCGCGCGCTTCGGCTTCGACTACAACGCGGCGCAGCACCGCGTGCCCTCCGTGGGCGCGCGCGAGACGGATGCCTACACGCTGTGGAACGCCGCCATCACCTACCGCATGAAGGTGCAGCGCGCCAACCTCACCTGGTATGCGCGCATGGACAACATCACGAACAAGCTGGCCTACAGCGCGACTTCGATCCTGACGACGACCGTGTATCCGAACGCGCCGCTGCCGGGGCGCACGCTGAAGGTCGGTCTGCGCGTGACGTTCTGACCGGAGTTGTTTCTCCCTCTCCCTCTGGGGGGAGGGCAGGGGTGGGGGCAAGCGGCCTTGATGGGAGCCTGGCTTCTGCAAGCGCGCCTGCCCCCATCCCAACCTTCCCCCAGAGGGGGAAGGAGCAAGACAGCCGCACCCCTCGGCTATCCTCGCCGGGTGAATTCCTTCGTCATCTCCTCGCTCGTGCCCGTGGTCGTGCTGATCGCAGTGGGCTACCTGGCCGGCAAGCGGCGCTGGATCGGTGGCGGCGCGGTGAAGGACCTGTCTCACCTCATCTTCCTGCTGCTCGCGCCGGCGCTGCTGTTCCGCGCGATGAGCACGGTGCACGTCGAGCAACTGAGCCTCAAGCCGGTGGCGGCGTATTTCATCGCCTCCGGCCTGCTGTTCGCGGGCACGCTGGCGCTGCGCGGATTCAACCGCACGGCCGCGGTGATCGCGCTGGCCAACACCTACAGCAACACCGTGATGATCGGCATCGCGCTGATCGGCCTGGCCTACGGCGAGCCGGGCATGGTGGTGCTGCTCACGCTCATATCGCTGCATTCGCTGGTGCTGCTGACCAGCGCCACGGTGGTGCTGGAGCTGGCCGTGGCGCGCGAGCAGGCCAGCACGCTCGGGGCGGCGGGCGCAGAGAAGCGCCCCTCCATGGCCCGCACAGTGATGCGCGCGCTGCGCAACGCCATCATCCACCCGGTGCCGCTGCCGATCATCGCGGGCCTGCTGTTCGCCCAGACCGGGCTGGTCATGCCCGAGGCCATCGACAAGCCGATCCAGCTGCTGGGCCAGGCATTCGGGCCGATCGCGCTGGTGATGGTGGGCATCACGCTCGCGCTCACGCCCATCGGGCGGCACTGGCGCGGCGCGCTGGTGCAGGCGCTGGTGAAGAACCTGCTGCATCCGTTGCTGGTGGCCCTCATCGGCTGGCTGCTGGGCGTGCGTGGCATTCCGCTCACGGTGATGGTGGTGGCCGCGGCGCTGCCGATCGGCGCCAACGTGTTCCTGTTCTCGCAGCGCTACCGCACGGCGGAAGACCTGGTGACGGCCAGTGTCGCCGTCTCGACGGTGCTGGCGCTGGCCACGCTCACGCTCGTGATGATGTGCGTGCAGTGGCTGCCCTGAGTCCTTCGGTCTCCTTCCCGTAGCTACCCGCGCACTTTCGCCTTAGCGCCTCCACGCGGCGCGCCTATGCCGTTCGGCAGGGTGGCCGTTTGGCGAGATGCTGCGCGGCCTTTGGCCCCCTACATTTGCCGGCTGATGATTCACCCGGTGCGCTCTTCGCCCCTTCTTGCTATGGCGGTGGTCGCGACGGTGATCGCGCTGCAAGGCCGACCCGCGCAGGCAGCGGAGACTGCCGCCGAGGCGCCCAAGCCTTGCCGCACGCCCTGCCTTTCGGCGAGCGTGCCGCGCGAGCCGAGCGAGCCCGCGGCCGCGGCGAAGGCGGACAGGGCGCCGAAGGCCGAGGAGGGACCGTCGAAGCCGAAGCCGGTGGCGAAGGCACGACCGCAGCCCGCCGTGCCCGTGCCAGTGCCATCGCCGCCGCCGGTGCAGCGCGAGGCCTCGGCGGCCGCGGCGCCGCGGCCCGCGCCTTCGAAGCGCTGCACCGAGATCAACATGCGCGCCGCCGTCGGCGAGCCGCTGTCGGACCAGGACATGAAGACATTGAGGAGCCAATGCTGATGACGACCACCATCCAACGAGCCCGCCTGGCGCTGCGCATGCTCGCGCTGTGCGCCGCCGCCGTGCTCGCCGCGGCCTGCGCGCACCGTCCCGCGACCGGCAACGCCATGCCCTTCGACCAGGCGGTGAACCAGGCGGTGGACGACCTGATGGTGCAGACCCAGAAGCTGCCGGCCTTCCTGGCCAAGGTGGAGTCGACGCTCACGCAGCGCCGCATCGTGATCGACCCGCTGCTCGAGGGCGCGAGCGGCCAGCAGACGGAGGTGACGCGCGTGGCCGAGCAGCGCATCGTCCAGCGCATGCAGGCGCAGTTCAAGCAGTTCACTGTCTCGCCATTCAACGCGACCGAGATCGGCAACGCGCAGTACGTGCTCAACGGCACGCTGGTGCGCGACAAGGACGCCTCTGGTGCACCCTACCGGCTGAACCTGGCGCTCACCGAGATCAAGAGCGGCGTGGTGATCGCGCAGTCGGTGACGCGCATCAGCGACGCCTCGCTCGACACACGCCCCACGCCCTTCTTCCGCGACAGCCCGGTGAACGGCAAGGACCGCGGCGTCGAGGGCTACATCCGCACCGCCGAGACCCAGCCCGGTCAGGCCGCAGACGCGCTCTACCTGGAGCGCCTGCCCACCGCCACCGTGCTGCAGGAAGCCACCGCCGCCTACGAGGCCGGCCGCATGAGCGAGGCGCTGAGCCGCTACGAGGCCGCGTCGAAGCGGCCCGATGGCCAGCAGCTGCGCATCTACAGCGGGCTGTACCTCACGCAGTCGCAGCTCGGCCGCACGGCCGACGCCGAGAAGACCTTCGGCACAATCGCCCGGCTGGGGCTCGAAACCAACAACCTGAGCGTGAAGTTCCTGTTCAAGCCGGGCTCGACCGACTTCCTCGCCGATCCGAAGATCAGCGCCGCCTATCCGATGTGGCTGCGCCAGATCGCGCGGCAGGCGGCGCAGATCGATTCATGCGTGGTGGTCACGGGCCACACCAGCCGCACCGGCTCGGAAGCGGTGAACGAGCGGCTGTCGCTGCAGCGCGCGGCGAGCGTGAAGTCGAAGCTGGTGGGCGAGGCGCCGCCGCTGTCGAAGAAGCTGCGCGAATCGGGCATGGGCTTTCGCGAGAACATCGTCGGCACGGGCGCCGACGATGCGAGCGACGCGCTGGACCGGCGCGTCGAATTCAAGGTCGTCGCCTGCGAGGCTTGATTCGGTCTCGGCTCGCGGGGCAACACCTGCGGCCCGGCGAAGCCGGTTCCGCAGTGTTCCTTGAATGATTGGTGGGATCAGGGAGCGAGGCGTTCGCGTACCCAGTTCGCGCCTTCGAGCCTGTAGCGCAGCCGGTCGTGCAGCCGGCTCTTGCGGCCCTGCCAGAACTCCCAGCGGTCGGGCACCAGCCGGTAGCCGCCCCAGTGCGGCGGGCGCGGCGGGGAGAGCAGGTGCTTGGCGGCGTAGAGGGCCGCGTTCTTCACCAGCACGTCGCGGCCGCTGATCACCTCGCTCTGCGGGCTGGCCCAGGCGCCGATGCGCGAGTCGAGCGGGCGGCTCGCGTAGTAGGCGTCGCTTTCCTCGGCGCCGGCCTTCTCGACGCGGCCCTCGATGCGCACCACGCGCTCCAGCTCGACCCAGTGGAACTGCAGCGACGCATACGGATTGCCCGCCAGCTCGCGGCCCTTGCGGCTCTCGTAGTTGGTGTACCAGACGATGCCGCGCGCGTCGTAGCCCTTGATGAGCACGATGCGGCTCGAAGGCCGCAGGTCGCTGCCGACGGTGCACAGCGTCATCGCGTTGGGTTCGGGCACCTGGCCCTCGACGGCCTCCGTGAGCCAGCGTTCGAACTGTTTCAGCGGATCGTCGGCGCTGCGGGTCTCGTCGAGCTCGGCGCGCTCGTAGCTCTTGCGCAGCGCGGCCAGCTCGTCTTTGGAAAGAGGAGAAGTCATGCCGGGATTGTTGCGCACATACTCGGACCATGACGACGCAGAAGGCGAATTCCCCGGTGGTGATCGTGCTGGCTTCCGGCCGCGGCGAGCGCTTCATCGCGGCCGGCGGCACCGGCTCCAAGCTCAGGGCGCTGCTGGCCGGAAGGCCGGTGCTGGAACGCACGCTCGACGCGGTGCGCGCCAGCGGACTGCCCTGGCACGTCGAAGACGCGGGGCATCCCGGCATGGGCGATTCGATTGCGGCCGCCGTTCGCGCCACTGCGCAAGCGCAGGGGTGGCTGATCCTGCCGGGCGACCTGCCGCTGGTTCGGCCGGGCACGCTTCAGGCCGTGGCGGCCGCGCTCGGCGGTGCGGTGAATGCCGTCCAGCCGCAATACCAGGGTGAGCGCGGCCATCCGGTGGGTTTCGCCGCGGTATGCGGCGCCCAGCTGGCGGCTCTGGAGGGACCCGCCGGCGCGGCCTCCGTGCTGCGGGCGATGCGCGCCGCCGGCTCGGTCGCCGATCTGGCGGTGGACGACGTGGGCGTGGTCACCGACATCGACACGCCCGAGGCCCTGGCGCGGGCCGAGGCGCTGTGGCTGGCGCGCGGAGGCGCCTAGCCTTTCTTCGTCTTTCCTGTCGCCCGATCAGGGCTTGCCGATCACCGCGCAGGCGATGCGCGGGCCGGAGTTGCCCGAGGGCTGGGTCGTGAAGTCGTCGGGATCGCGGTGCACCACCAGCGCACGGCCGATCACGCTGTTGGCGGCGCCCGGGGTGAGCGAGATCGAATGGTCTTCGAGGCTGAAGCGCGCCACGCCGCTGGAATCGGCCCGCAGGCTGGGCAGTTCGCCGGCATGGCTGCCCGGCGCGCCGAACTTGCCGTGCGTGCCGCCGGTCGGGTTGAAATGGCCGCCCGAGGCATTGCCGTTGTCGCCGCAGTCGCCCTTCTCGTGGATGTGGAAGCCGTGCTCGCTGCCCGGCACCAGGCCGCGCACCTCGCCGGCCACGCGCACGCCGTGGTCGAGGGCGGTGAAGGTCACCGTGCCGCGCGTCGGGTTGGGCGTGATCGCGGCGGTCGGCACCAGCTCGACCGCGGTGCTGGGCTTGCCACCCATGCTGCCGCAGGCGGCCAGGATGGCCGAGGCGAGGAGGGCGGAGCCGGTGGCGATGAGACGGCGTTGGTTCATGTGTTTTCCTTGTCGGGTCTGGAAGGTTGGGAGGAAGTCTTGTCCGCTGACCCCGGAACATATACCGGAGCCTGCGGCGTATCGCAATCAGCGGCGTTCTCCGGGGGAGGCTGCTCTTTCAGCTCCGCCAGCGCCACAAGGCGGGCCAGCGCGGCGTCGTGGATCGAGTGGCGCCGCAGTTCCATCAGGGTCTGCTGGGCATAGTCGAGCGAGCTGCCGTAGCGGCCGACCGCGTGGGCGAAGATGTGGCGGTAGCGCTCGTCGCTGAGCTCGCCGGTGAAGTTGGGGCTGCGCCGCGAAAGCGTGAACGCCAGCGCGCGCACGTCGCCTTCGGCGGTGCCGCAGCGCAGCCACCTGGGGTCGTACACGCCGGTGGGCATCTCGCGCAGCCAGAGCCGGCGCAGGGTTTCGAGGCCGTCCGCCCTGGGCACGCGGAACACCATGCCGCGGCAGCTGCCCCCGGAGAGCAGCCCGAAGACCAGCCCGGGCGTCTGCACGCTGCCCCGGTTCACGCGGCTCCACATCTTCAGCGCGCGGTGCCAGCCGTGCACCCAGGCCGGACGGCGCTCGGTGAAGCCGAATTCGGGCCGCCAGATGAGCGAGCCGTAGCCGAAGAGCCAGAGGTCGTCGCGCCCGCCCCAGTCGGCGATGGCGCGCTCCAGCATCGGCTGCGGGTCGCGCAGGGGCGCGGGCATGGGATCGAGCCCCGGCGGACCGGGGTTCGGCGCCGGCTCTGACACGGAAGTGCCGGAGCCGCCACCTACAATTTCCTGATCATGGTTCACCGCACCATTATTTACCGGCCCCTTTCCTATGGAGCAAGACCCCCGATGAGCGACGACGACAGCCAGCAGAACTTCATCCTCGGATTCGTCATGGCGTTGATCGCTTTGGTGATCCTGTTCGTGGTGGGCATCGTGATCTGGCACAAGGGGCACAACCCCGCGGCGGCGGCAGCGGCTGCAGCGGCCGCCGCGCAGGCTTCGGCGGCACCGCCGGTCGCGGTGATCGTGCCGGCCCAGCAGGGCAATGGCACCGCGGCGCCCAAGGTGGCCGAGGTCACCGAGACCGTCACCGTGGTCATCCCCGACGGTGCGAGCATCCGAGTGACCGACGGCGTGGTGAACTTCTATTTCGCCACCGGCAGCGCCGACCTCGCACCGGGCGCCGCCGAGGCCCTGGCTACCGTCATCAAGGGCGTGGAGAGCGGCCGCAAGGCGGTGATCTCGGGCTTCCACGACACCACCGGCGATGCCGCCATCAACGAGCAGCTCGCGAAGAAGCGTGCCGAGATGGTGCGCGACGTGCTCGTGGGCCTGGGCGTCCCGGCCGCCAAGGTCGACCTGCAGAAGCCCGCCGTCACGGCCGGCACGGGCAACAACGCCGAGGCGCGCCGCGTCGAGGTCAAGCTGGTCGACTGAGCGGGCGATCGAGCCTCTGCGCCCAGAAGAGGAAGCCCGGCCATGCCGGGCTTTTTCATGCGCGCTGGCCGGTGGAGGGCAAATAGGTAAATTCGTATTGCCATGCGCCCGGATTTCATCGGGCATTGGGGCCTGACTTGTTACCATGAGCCTCCAGGCCCGAAGTCGCCCGGGCGACAGCGGCCAGAGCCATCGACTCCCCATGAGCAGCAGCACCCACCCCACCGTACGCGACGTCACCGACCGCATCCGCGAGCGCAGCCAGGGGCTGCGCGGCGCCTACCTCGAGCGCCTGGCCGAGATCCGCGGGCGCGACCGCGGCTCCGACCGCATGGGCTGCGCCAACGTGGCGCACGCCGTGGCCGGCATTCCGGCCAACGACAAGTTCCGCGTGGTCGCCGAGCGCGCGCCCAACATCGGCATCGTCACCGCCTACAACGACATGCTCTCGGCCCATGCGCCGTACCAGGGCTACCCCGACATCATCAAGAACGAGGCCCGCGGCCTCGGCGCCACCGCCCAGGTGGCCGGCGGCGTGCCGGCCATGTGCGACGGCGTGACCCAGGGCACGCCCGGCATGGAGCTGAGCCTCTTCAGCCGCGACGTCATCGCGATGAGCACCGCCGTCGCGCTCACGCACGACATGTTCGACGCGGCGCTCATGCTCGGCGTGTGCGACAAGATCGTGCCCGGGCTGCTGATCGGCGCGCTGCACTTCGGCCACCTGCCCACGGTGTTCGTGCCGGCCGGGCCGATGCCCTCGGGGCTTTCGAACAGCGCCAAGTCGAAGGTGCGCGAGCAGGCGGCGCAGGGCCTCGTCGGCCGCCAGGGCCTGCTCGAGGCCGAGATGGCCGCCTACCACACGCTCGGCACCTGCACCTTCTACGGCACCGCCAACAGCAACCAGATGCTGCTGGAGGCCATGGGCCTGCACGTGCCCGGCACGGCCTTCATCCAGCCCGGCGACGCGATGCGCGAGACGCTCACCCGGGAAGCCGTGCGCACGGTGCTGGGCAAGGCGGGCAATGCGCCCTTCGACTGCCCCCCGATCGGCGTGATGGTCGACGAGCGCTGCATCGTCAACGCCATGGTCGCGCTGCTCGCCACGGGCGGTTCCACCAACCACCTGATCCACTGGGTGGCCGTGGCGCGCGCCGCCGGCATCCTGATCGACTGGGACGACTTCTCGAAACTCTCCGACGTGGTGCCGCTGCTGACCCGCGTCTACCCCAACGGCAGCGCCGACGTCAACGAGTTCCAGGCCTCGGGTGGCCCCGGCTTCGTGATCGGCGAGCTGGTCGAGGCCGGCCTGATGCACGCCGACGTGCTGACGGTGCGCTCGGGCGGCATCCGCGAATTCGCGAACATTCCGTCGCTGGCGCAGCAGGCCGGCGAGCAAGGCAGCCAGCGCCTGCAATGGACTCCCGCCGCGCCGCTGAAGAACGAGGCCGTCACCCGGTCGGTCGACAACCCTTTCAGCGCCACAGGCGGTCTCAAGCTGCTGAGCGGCAACCTGGGCCGCAGCGTGATCAAGGTGTCGTCGGTGCCCGACGACCGTCACGTCATCGAGGCGCCCGCGCGCGTGTTCGACTCGCAGGCCGCGCTGCAGAAGGCCTTCACCGCCGGCGAGCTGGAGCGCGACGTGGTCTGCGTGGTGCGCTGGCAGGGCCCGCAGGCCAACGGCATGCCCGAGCTGCACAAGCTTACGCCGCCGCTGTCGGTGCTGCAGGGCAAGGGATTCCGCGTGGCGCTGGTCACCGACGGCCGCATGAGCGGCGCGTCGGGCAAGATCCCGGCCGCGATCCACGTTTCGCCGGAGGCCGCCGCCGGCGGGCCGCTGGCCAAGGTGCGCGACGGCGACCTGATCCGCCTCGACGCCGTCGCGGGTACGCTCGCCGTGTTGCTGCCCGAGGACGAATGGGCCGCCCGCGAGGTCGCCACCATGTCCGAGGCGCAGCGCATCGCCGATGGGCACGGCCTGGGCCGCGAGCTGTTCGCAGGCATGCGCCGCAATGCACTGGCCGCCGAGGAGGGCGCGTGCACCTGGCTGTGACCAGGGCTGTCCTCACAGAGCGCGATGCATACGTAACCGATTGGAGCCAGGAAATGACTGAAAGACTCACCCCCCTCGACGTGATGCGCGACGCACCGGTCATCCCGGTCATCGTGCTCAACGATGTGAAAGACGCCATCCCGCTCGCGCGCGCCCTGGTGGCCGGCGGCATCCGCATGCTCGAGGTCACGCTGCGCACGCCGCAGGCGCTGCAGTGCATCGAGGCCATCGCCAAGGACGTGCCGGAGGCCGTGGCCGGCGCCGGCACCATCCGCAGCGCGGCCGACGCACAGGCCGCGGCGCTGGCCGGCGCGAAGTTCGGCGTGAGCCCGGGCTACACGCGCTCCGTCGGCAAGGCCTGCCACGACATCGGCCTGCCGCTGCTGCCCGGCGTCGCCACCGGCAGCGAGATCATGACGGCGCAGGAAGACGGCTACACGCAGCTGAAGTTCTTCCCCGCGCTGCAGGCCGGCGGCCTTCCGATGCTCAAGGCATGGCAGGGCCCGTTCGGCGACGTCACCTTCTGCCCGACCGGCGGCATCCATGCCGGCAACGCGGCAGAGTTCCTCGCGCTGTCGAACGTGGCCTGCGTGGGCGGCTCGTGGATCGTGCCGACCGACGCGATCCGCGACGGCGACTGGGCCCGCATCGAGCAGCTGGCACGCGCCGCGAGCCAGCTGCCGCGCTGAGCGTCGTCGCCATGAGCAGCGCGGATTTCGACGCGAGCGATCTCAAGGTCATCGCATTCGACGTCTTCGGCACGGTGGTCGACTGGCACAGCGGCATCGCCGCCGAGGTCGAGCGCGTGTTCCCGGGTGTCGACGGCGCGGCGTTCGCGCTCGCGTGGCGCGCCGGCTACCAGCCGGCCATGAAGGCGGTGATGGAACGCATCGCCGCGGGCGAGGGCGGCTTCACGCTGCTCGACGAGCTGCACCTGAGCATGCTCGACCAGGTGCTGCACGACTTCAGCCTGGCCGATCGCATCGAGGCTGGCGCCAGGCGCGACCTGAGCCGTGCCTGGCACCGCCTGCCGGCCTGGCCCGATTCGGTCGAGGGACTCTCGCGGCTGAAGAAGAAGTTCACCATCTGCACGCTGTCGAACGGCAACATCGGCCTGCTCACCGAGATGGCCAAGCGTGCGGGCCTGCCCTGGGACTGCATCCTGTCGGCCGAAGTGTTCAAGGCCTACAAGCCCGACCCGCGCACCTACCTTGGCGTGGCGGGCGTGTTCGACGCGACGCCCGGCCAGGTGATGCTGGCCGCCGCGCACCACGACGACCTCGCGGCCGCGCGCGCCTGCGGCCTGAAGACGGCCTACATCGAGCGCCCGCACGAATTCGGCCAGGCCCGGCCGAAGGACGTCTCGCCGCAGCTGGACAACAACCTGCACGTGCGCGACATCAACCAGCTGGCCGACCTGCTGGGCTGCTGAGCTGCCAAGGCCCTGCAGCGGCTGCTCAGTCGCCCAGCAGCTTCTCCACCGTGCGCAGGTTGCGCGTCGTGGTGCTCGACTTGTAGCGGGTCTTGGCGAGCAGCCTGGCCACGGGCGTGTCCAGGCTCTCGCCGCGCGGGCATTGCCAGTACAGCACGCCCTTGCCGCGTTCTAGCCGCTCGGTATCGGCATCGACCGTGCCGGCCTCTTCCATGATCTCGTCGAGCATCGCCTTGTCGGAGCCGAACACGATGTACGGATGGCGCTCATCGTCGATGCGTTCGAAGGGGTAGGCCGCGGCGATCTCGGCCAGGGTCTTCTGTGTGAGCAGCACGATCCATGCGTCGTAGCCGAAGCGCTTGCGCAGCGCCTGCTCGATGCGGCTGCGCAGCGCGGCGCCGCTCTCATCCGTGTCGAACAGCACGTTGCCGCTGGCGAGCACCGTGCGCACCGCAGCGAAACCCAGTTCGACGAAGAGCGCCTTCAGCTCGGCGCTCTTGATGGTGATGCCGTTGACGTTCACGCCGCGCAGCAGCGCGACATGTCGCGTTGTCGCGGGCTGCTTCTTCGCGGTTGCCATGGCGGCGTAGGCCCCGGGGCCTTCAGCGCAGGCCGCCGCCTGCGGCGTTCTCGTCGCGCTGGATGAGTTCGATCTTGTAGCCGTCAGGGTCGGTGACGAAGGCGATCACGGTGGTGCCGCCCTTGACCGGGCCGGCCTCGCGCGTCACGTTGCCGCCGGCGGCCTTGATCTTCTCGCAGGCCGCGTAGGCGTCGGGCACGCCGAGCGCGATGTGGCCGTAGGCGGTGCCGAGTTCGTAGCTCTCGGTGCCCCAGTTGTAGGTGAGCTCGATCTCGGCCTGGTCGGGGTTGCCGTTGCCGTAGCCGATGAAGGCGAGGCTGTACTTGTACTCGGGGTTTTCGGAAGTGCGCAGCAGGTTCATGCCGAGCACCTTCGTGTAGAAGTCGATGGAGCGCTGCAGGTTGCCGACGCGCAGCATGGTGTGGAGGAGTCGCATCTCGTGTGCCTTGTAGTCGTGGAGAGGTAAGCCCGCTATTGTGGGCCTGCGGGCGCCGCGATCAAGCGGCCAGGGTCAACAGGTGGGCCTGTTGGCGTTTCAGGAACTCCATCAGGTGCTGCGGGTACTCGGGCACCACCGCCTCGCGCACGCTGGGGCGTACGGCCAGCGCCTTGCGCCACGCATCCACCTTGGGCAGGGAATCGAAGATGTGCGAGTCGCTGATCGCATCGAACACCTCGAAGTAGCGGAACACCGGCGCGAAGACCGCGTCGACGAGGCTGAAGCTGCCGCCCGCGAAGTAAGGGCCTTCGCCCAGGGCCGCTTCCACGCGCTGGAACTTGGCGAGCAGCGCCTGCCGCTTCTGCTCGAAGACGGCTGCGTCCTGCGTGGTCTCGTAGCCCCACAGGTCGCCGAGGATGGCCGACCCGAACTCCATCCATGCGCGGTGCTGGGCGCGGGTGAGCGCGTCTTCGGGATGCAGGCGAGCGCCGGGCTGCGTTTCCTCGAGGTATTCGCAGATCACGTTGCTCTCGAAGAGCACGGCCTCGCTGCCCTCGGGCCGGCGCACCTTCAGCAGCGGCACCTTGCCGAGCGGCGAGATGTCGAGGAACCATTGCGGCTTGTTCGCAAGGTCGATCACGACGCGCTCGAAGGGCACGTTCTTCTCGCGCAGCGCGATCGCGGCGCGCTGCACGTAGGGGCACAGCAGGTGGCTGACGAGGGTGAGGGATGGCTGGGTCATGGGGCTCTCCGTTTGCTGGATCGGTTGTGTCTGGATCGCGGCGATTCTTGCGATCCCGAACAACCTTTTCCCGGAAAGCCCATTCGAAAAACGGGCGGCTGTGCTAGGGGTGTGTCAGGGGGCCGCGGTTGCCGTGTCGATCCAGTGTGTGATGCGCCCGCCGTGCATCACGCCGATGCGGCCCGCCATCGCGTGGGCCTCGGCCTCGTTGTGCGTCACGAGGATGGCCGTCTGCCCCGCCCGCTTCAGGATGCCGCGCACTTCCACGGTCAGCCGCTCGCGCGTGCCGCCGTCGAGGTTGGAGAAGGGCTCGTCGAGCAGCAGCAGGGCGGGCGATGGCGCGAGCGCACGTGCCAGTGCGATGCGCTGCTGCTGGCCGCCGGAGAGCTCGTGCGGATAGCGCTCGCCGGCATCCGCAAGGCCGACCAGCGCGAGCATCTCGGCCACGCGCGACTGCTGCTGCGCGCGCCCCAGCCGGCGCAGCCCGAAGGCCACGTTCCGCGCGGCCGAGAGGTGAGGGAACAGCGCGTATTCCTGGAACATCATGCCCACGCGCCGCTGCTCGGGCGGCAGGTGCGTTTGCACGGACGACAGCAGCACGTCACCGAGGCGGATCGTGCCCGCGCGCAGCGGCTCGAAGCCCGCGATGGCGCGCAGCACCGTCGTCTTGCCGCATCCGGAAGGGCCGAAGAGGCAGGCGATGTCGCCCGCGTGCAGTGCCAGCGAGAAGCCGTCGACGACCGTGTGCGGGCCGCGCGGCGTGTCGTAGGCCAGCCTGATCGCGTCGAGGTGGAGTGGGGAGCTCATTTCAGTGTCTTCTCTGCAGCCATGGTCGCCGAAGGCGTGCCCAGCTGGTTGCGCGCGAGCAGCACCACGGGCAGCAGGCCTGCGAGCACGATGGCGAGCGCGGCGACCGCGCCTTCCTCGTAGGTGCCTCGCGCGGCCTCGGCATAGAGCCAGGTGGCCAGGGTGTCGAAGTTGGCGGGCCGCAGCAGCAGCGTGGCCGGCAGCTCCTTCATCGCATCGACGAAGACCAGCAGCGCCGCGGAGGCCAGGGCGGGGCGAAGCAGCGGCAGGTGCACGCGGCGCAGCGTGCCGGCGGTGGTCTCGCCGAGCAGGCGCGAGGCCTGTTCGATGGCGGGCGGAATGCGCGAGAGGCCTGCCTCGATGCCGCCGACCGGCATGGCGAGAAAGCGGATCGCGCAGGCCACGACCAGCACCACGCCGCAGCTCATGAGCGGCAGGCCCTGCCAGCCGAAGGCCGTGGCCAGCGCCGAATCGAAGGCCAGCGCCGGCGTGAGCAGGCCGATGGCCAGCACCGTGCCCGGCACCGCGTAGCCCAGCGTTGCCGCGCGCGCCTGCCAGCGGCCGCGCGCGGGCCCCGAGCCCTGGCTGCGCGCTGCCCAGGCGACGACCAGGCCGGCCGCCACCGCGACCGCCGTGACTCCCGCGGCCAGCGCCAGCGTGTTGCCCAGGCTCGCGACCAGCCCCTGCGAGATGCCGCCGCCCTGGCGCAGACGCTTGGCGCTTTCCCAGACGAGGTACGCAGCGGGTGCCACGAAGCCGATCAGCACCGGCAGCGATGCGGCGGCCGTTGCGGCCCATGCAGCCGCGCCATGCAGCCGCCGCGCCTGCACCGCGCGCATGCGCTGCGACGAGCCGAAGCGCTGGTGCCGCCGGCCGTTGCGCTCCAGCCAGACGAGCGCGATCACCACGAACAGCATCGCGCAGGCGATCTGAGCGGCGCCCGCGAGGTCGGAGCGCGTGATCCATGTCGTGTAGACCGCGACCGTCAGCGTGTTCACGCCGAGGAATTCGGAAGCGCCGATGTCGTTGAGCGTCTCCAGCAGCGCGAGGCTCAGACCCACGGCCAGCGCAGGCCGCGCCAGCGGCAGCGCCACGCGGAAGAAGGCGCCGCGCCGGCTTTCGCCGAGCATGCGCGCGGCCTCCATGAGGTGCGCGGGCTGCGTCATGAACATCGCGCGCGCGGTCATGTAGACGTACGGATAGAGCACGAAGCCGAGCACGAAGATCGCGCCGGGCATCGAGCGCAGGTCCGGCAGGCGGAACTGCCGCGGGCTGTCGAAGCCCAGCATCCAGCGGATCGCACCCTGCACCGGGCCGATAGGATGAAGCAGGTCGAGGTACGCGAAGGCGACGATGTAGGTCGGCATCGCCAGCGGAAGCAGCAGGGCCCAGTTCAGCATGCCGCGCCCGGGGAAGTCGTGCGCCGTCACCAGCCATGCGCAGCCTGTGCCGATCACCAGCACCAGCGTGCCGACGCCCGCGAGCAGCACGGCGGTATTGAGCGTGGCCTGCGGCAGCACGTTGGCGAACAGCGGCCCCCAGTGGCCCAGGCCCGAGCCGAAGGCCAGCCACGCCAGCGTGAGCACCGGCGCGAGCACGCCGATGGCGATCAGGAAAGACGCGCAGCGCCAAGCCGGGCCTGCGGCTTGCAGGCCCGCGTACCGACCGCCTATGTTCATGCGAAGCAAAAGATGCCTGTGCGCGCGCTCTGGTTCTTGCGAGGAACACTGTGGAACCGGCTTTGCCGGCCCACCGGTGCTGCCCCCGGACGGGGGGATGGCGCAGGCGACGCTCAGTGCGCTGCAGCCATGGGGGCGAACCACGCCTACTGGTCGAAGCCGACCTTGTCGACCAGGGCGCTGGCCTGCTTGCGGTACTTGGCGATCTCGGTCAGCGGCAGCGGATCGACCTTCAGCTCGCCGATGGTCTGGCCGATGATCGGGTCGAGGGCCACGCCCTTGCGCACCGGGTACTCGTAGTTGGCCTGCGCGTACAGGGCCTGGGCCGGCTCCGACACCAGGAACTCGAGCAGCTTGACCGCGTTGGCGCGCTGCGGCGCGTTCTTCGCCACGGCCGCGCCGCTGATGTTGACGTGCGTGCCGCCGCTCTTGGCATTGGCGAAGGTCGGGCGCACCACCTTGATGGCGTCGCCCCACTTGCGCGCGTCGGTGCCTTCCTTGGCGCTCTTCATCTGGCCGACGTAGTACGAGTTGGCCAGGCCCACATCGCAGATGCCGCCGAGGATGTCGCGCGCCACGTCGCGGTCGCCGCCGGTGGCCTTGCGCGCGAGGTTGGCCTTCACGCCGCGCAGCCACTGCTCGGCCTTGGCTTCGCCGTCGTGCGCGATCAGCGCGGCCACCAGCGCGGTGTTGTAGGGATGCTGGCCTGCGCGGATGCAGACCTTGCCCTTGTATTTGGGGTTGGCCAGGTCTTCGTAGCGGAAGCTGGTGAGCGGCAGGCTCTTGTCGGCGTAGAGCACGCGTGCGCGCATCGAGAGCGAGAACCACTGGCCGTCGGCACCGCGCAGGTTGGCCGGAATGGCCGATTCGAGCGCGGCCGATTTCACCGGCTGCGTGACGCCGCCGTCGACCAGGTCCATCAGGTTGCCGATGTCCACCGTCATCAGCACGTCGGCGGGCGAGCGAGCGCCTTCGGCCTTGACTCGCTCGAGCAGGCCGTCCTTCACGAAGACGGTGTTGACCTTGATGTTGCTCTGCGCGCTGAATGCGGCGATGAGCGGCTGGATCAGCGCCGGTTCGCGCGTCGTGTAGAGCGTGAGTTCTTCGGCGGCCTGGGCGGGCAGGGCGGTTGCGGCCAGCCAGGCTGCGCCTGCGCCAAGCAGTGCGCGCGCGGCGCGGCCTCGGACGCGCGGGCGTTGTTCGGTCATGAGGATCCTCCAGGAGCGGGTGTTCTAGAAAGCTCCGGCGCCGGCGGCGGATGGTGGGCCGCCGGCATCGCGTGTTGCGACGGCCGGATGAGAATAATTATCACTGGCCGCCTGGATCGCGACGCCTTTGGACTTACAGGTTGAAGGCCTACTGTGGATCGACGAGCCCGAAGCGGTCCTCCTTGGCCCGCTGGCCTCGTGGCTCAGCGCGCCGGCGGCACCTCGAAGACCAAGCAGGTGGTCGTCGCGTGCGCGTACAGCGTGCCGTCGGGGCCGTAGAGGCGGGCCTCGGCGGTGGCCAGCTGCTTGCCGCAGTGGATCACCTTGCCTTCGGCGCGTACCCGCTGCACCTTGGGCGTGAGGCCCTTCACGTAGTTCACGCCCAGTTCGGCGGTGGTGTAGGCGCGCCCGGGCGGCATCATCGTGTGCACCGAGCAGCCCAGGGCGGAGTCGAGCAGCGTGGCGACCCAGCCGCCGTGGATGGTGCCCAGCGGGTTCAGGTGCTGCGGCAGCGGCGTGCCCTGGAAGATGGCAACGCCCGCGCGCACTTCGAGGATCGTGAAGTCCAGCGTCTTGGCGATGGCGGCGTAGGGAATCTCTCCTTCGAGCATCGCCTGCATGATCTCCAGGCCGGTCTTGCCGGCGATCTGGTCGGGGCGGGCGAGGCCCGGGCCCGGACCCCCTTCCAGGCGGCTGATGATCTTCTGTTCCTCGGCGATCCATGCGTCGAGCTGGCTGGTGGCTTGTGTCATGCCTGTGTTCCTTCTGGGGGCATTGTTCGGGGATGGTGATTGCATATGCAATAGTTGCACATACAATAATAGCCCATGGACACTCCCGCCAAGCCACGTGGCTGCACCAGCTTCAAGGTGCGACAGCTTTCGCGACGCCTCTCGCAGCACTACGACGCCGAGGTATCGCAAAGCGGCCTCAAGACCACGCAGTACTCGCTGCTGTCGCATCTTGCGCGGCTAGGTCCCTCCCGTCCGGTCGACCTGGCGGCCGAACTCAAGATGACCGCCTCCACCCTGAGCCGCAACCTGCAGCCGCTGATCGCCGCAGGCTGGATCGCGCAGAGCGCCGGCGCCGATGCGCGCAGCCGCCTGGTGCAGCTCACCGAGGAAGGCGAGGCCAAGCGGCGCGAGGCCCTGGCGCACTGGAAGACCGCGCAACAGAAACTGAACGCGCTGCTGGGCGTCGAGCGTGTGCTCGCGCTGCACCTGCTGATCAACGAGGCCATGGAGCTGCTGGGCGGCGATGAAGAGCCCGCCAGCGACGACTGACCCCTCAACTTCTTCTTCACCCACGACCAACCCGCTGATCGTGCGCCCGGGCGCGCGAGGGACCCCTTTCGCCTTTTTTTCCGGCTTTTCCTTCCTCCCAATCAATTCCAACAGCAGAGGCCCCATGTTCGCCACACCCGTTTCCGCATGGCTGCAGCGCCGCGGCATCCACTACGGCTGGATCGTCGCCGCCATCACCTTCCTCACCATGCTGACCATGTCGGCCGCGCTGGGCCTGCCTGGCGCGATGCTGCAGCCGCTGGGCAAGGAGTTCGGCTGGAGCACCGAGCAGATATCCTCCTCGCTCGCGCTTCGCTTCGCACTCTTCGGCCTCATGGGGCCCTTCGCCGCGGTGCTGATGGAGCGCTATGGCCTGCGCGCGGTGGTCTGCACCGGCCTCGCGCTGGTCGGGCTGGGCATGGCGCTGGTCACCATGGCCTCGCAGCTGTGGCAGCTCTTCGTGCTCTGGAGCCTGATGCTGGGCCTGGGCACCGGCATGACGGCGCTGGTGCTCGGCGCGGTGGTGGCCAACCGCTGGTTCGTCGCGCGGCGCGGGCTGGTGGTGGGCATGCTCACGGCCAGTTCGGCGACGGGGCAGCTGGCCTTCCTGCCGCTGGCGGCCTGGATGATCGAGCACTGGGGCTGGCGCTCGGCCGTCGCGCCGATCGTGGTCGGCACCATCCTCATCGGCCTGCTGGCGCTGCTGCTGATGCGCAACCGGCCATCCGACGTGGGCCTGCTGCCCTACGGTGAGAAGCCGGGCACGCAGCCGGCGGCGCCCACTGCGGCCGCGCCTGCGATGAATTTCGCCACGCCCTTCCGCGTGCTGAAGGAGGTGTCGACCAACCGCACCTTCTGGGTCCTGGCAGGCACCTTCTTCATCTGCGGCCTGAGCACCAACGGGCTGGTGCAGACGCACTTCATCTCGCTGTGCGGCGACTACGGCATGGGCGCCGTGCCCGCCGCCTCGGTGCTCGCGATGATGGGCGCCTTCGACTTCGTCGGCACCATCCTCTCGGGCTGGCTCTCCGACCGATACGACAACCGCAAGCTGCTCTTCTGGTACTACGGCCTGCGCGGGCTGTCGCTCTTCTGGCTGCCGCACTCCGAATTCACCATCTACGGCCTGGGCATCTTCGCGATGTTCTATGGCCTCGACTGGATCGCCACCGTGCCGCCGACCGTCAAGCTCGCGGGCGCCGCCTTCGGCCCCGCCAAGGTCGGCCTGGTGTTCGGCTGGGTCTTCGCCGCGCACCAGCTGGGCGCCGCCACGGCCGCCTACGGCGCCGGCTTCGCACGCACGCTGCTGCTGACCTACACCCCGGCGCTCTACACCGCCGGCGCGGCCTGCCTGGTGGCGGCGCTGATCGTGATGACCATCCGCCGCCCCGCGGCCAAGTCCGGATCGCCGGCCACGCCGGCCGCTGCCCGCGCCTGAACCGGGAGGGCTCCAGCCATGACTGCACCCCAAGCCTCCACCGAACTCGATCCACGCACGCGCCGCCTGCTCGAGGCGCCCATCGTCCCCACGCTGCTGCGCCTGGCCGCGCCCAACGTGCTGGTGATGGTGGCCCAGGCCTGCGTCGGCCTCATCGAGACCTACTTCGTCGGCAAGCTAGGCACCGACGCGCTCGCCGGCATGGCGCTGGTGTTTCCCATCGTGATGCTGATGCAGATGACCTCCAGCGGCGCCATGGGCGGCGGCATCGCCTCGTCCATCGCCCGCGCGCTCGGCGCGCGCCGCCGCGACGATGCGAACGCGCTGGTGTGGCATGCCATCGTCATCGCGCTGGGCTTCGGCCTGTGCTTCACGCTGGCGCTGCTCTTGGGCGGGCGCTGGCTCTACGGGGTGATGGGCGGCACCGGGGCCGCGCTGGAAGCCGCGCTCACGTACTCCAACTGGGTGTTCGCGGGCGCGACGCTGGTGTGGCTCTTCAATTCGCTCGGCGCCATCATCCGCGGTACCGGCAACATGTCGGTGCCGGCCAACGTGACGGTGGTGGGCGTGGTGTTCCTCATCCCGGCATCGCCGCTGCTGATCTTCGGCATCGGGCCGCTGCCGGGCATGGGCATCGCGGGCGGCGCGATCGCGCTGCTGCTGTACTACCTGCTGGGCTCCATCGCGCTCATCGCCTACCTTCGCTCGCCGCGCAGCCTGCTCAAGCCCACGCTCGACGCGCTGAAGCTGCGCTGGCCGCTGTTCCGCGACATCCTGCGCATCGGCCTGGTGGGCGCCGTGTCGACGGTGGCGACCAATCTCTCCATCGGCATCGCCACCGCGCTGACCGGCCATTTCGGCTCGGGCGCGCTGGCGGGCTACGGCACGGCCTCGCGGCTCGAATACCTGCTGGTGCCGCTGGTGTTCGGCCTGGGCGCGCCGCTGGTGGCGATGGTCGGCACCTGCATGGGCGCGGGGCTGCGCGAGCGGGCGTTGCGCGCCACCTGGGCCGGCGCGGCCCTGGCCTTCACGCTCACCGAGACGATCGGCCTCGCGGCGGCGTTGTTCCCGCGCCCGTGGCTGCTGCTGTTCGGCAACGACCCGGCGATGCTGGAGACCGGTTCGCACTACCTGCGCGTGGTGGGGCCGATGTACGGCCTCTTCGGCGTCGGGCTGGTCCTGTACTTCGCTTCGCAGGGCGCGGGCAGGCTGCTGTGGCCGATGCTCGGCAACATCGCGCGCCTGGCGGTGGCGGCCAGCGGCGGCTGGCTGGCGCTGAACTGGGGCGCAGGTCTCACCGGCGTGTTCGCGGCGCAGGGCGTGGCGCTGGCGGTGTACGGCATCGTGACCGCATCGGCCATCGCGGGCGGTGCGTGGTTCGGCCGCGTGGGCTGGCCGCGCACCACCACCGGACTGCTGCGGCGCATGGCTCAGGCCTGAAATCCATCGACTCATCCACCTACCAACGAAAGACTCGTCATGAAAATCAAGGACTCCGTGGTCTTCATCACCGGCGCCAATCGCGGCCTCGGTCTCGCCTTCGCGAAGGCTGCGCTCGCCGCGGGTGCGCGCAAGGTCTACGGCGCTGCGCGCGACCCGAAGAGCGTCGACCTGCCCGGTGTGACGCCGGTCGCGCTCGACGTGACGCAGCCCGCGCAGATCGAGGCGGCCGTGCGTGCCTGCGGCGACGTGACGGTGCTGGTCAACAACGCGGGCATCTCGCGCGGCTCCAGCTTCCTGGGTTCGCCCGATGCGGTGGCTGCGGCGCGCGCCGAGTTCGAGACCAATTTCTTCGGCCCCTGGGCGCTCACGCAGGCCTTCGCGCCCGTGCTCGCGGCCAACGGCGGCGGCGGCGTGATCAACGTGCTGTCGGCGCTGGCCTGGACCACCTTCCCGAGCGTGGCGACCTACAGCGCGACCAAGTCGGCCGCATGGTCGCTGAGCAACGGGCTGCGCAACGAACTGGCCAGGCAGGGCACGCAGGTCACGAGCCTGCACGTGGGCTACATGGACACCGACATGGCCTCGCACGTGCAGGGCATCCCGAAGGCATCGCCCGACGAGGTCGCCCGCCTGGCATTGGCCGGCCTGGAAGCAGGCAAGGCCGAGGTGCTTGCCGACGAGACTTCGCGGCAGCTCAAGCAGGGACTGTCGAGCCCGACACCGCCCTACGCCAGCGTGCCCCAGGCGGCTTGAGCGGAAGACCCGGGCGCGAGGCCCGGGCCTTCATTCATGCCGCTCAGTAGCGGTAGGGGTTGTTGGGACGGCGGTCGTAGCGGTTGGGCACACCGTCGCCGTCGTTGTCCCTGCGGCCATAGCGGCGGCGGTCGTCCCAGCGGCGGTCGTAGTGATGGCCGTGGCGGTAGCCGGGGCCGTAGTAATGGCGCGGCGGAGGCGGCGGCGCGTAGTAGCGGCGCGGCGGTGGCGGCGGCGGAACGACGTACACCTGTGCCTGGATGAACGAGCCGCCCGTCTGTGCCTGGGCGGGTGCGCTGATGGCGGCCAGCGAGAGCAGGGCCGCGGCGCCGAATGCGAAAGTGAGCTTTTTCATCTGATCCCCCGGTTGTGAATTGGAGCCTTCATCCTCGCGGCCTTTTGTTAAGTTGCTGTAAGGCTTGAGCGAAATCGGATGAAGAGCTGTAAGCCGGTGCGCGCAGAGCGAGGCACGGGCGAGACACAATTGTGAAGGGAGTTTGCCCCGCGGAGCCCGTCCGCGGGGTAGGCCGTCGGCTCTATCGGCCGAAGGCTCAGCCGCGCGGTGCGGGCAGGAGTCGGCGCAGTGCCTCGAAGAACAGGTCGGACTGCTCGCGCTCGCCCTGGATCTGAGCCGCCACGTGGGCGGCCAGCTTCGGGTCCACCGGCGCCAGCGGGCGACCGGTCGACTGCGCGATCACCTGGTGCAGGCAGGCGCGCTCCAGGTAGTAGAGGTCGTCGTAGGCATGGGCGATGGTGCCGCCGGCCACGATCACGCCGTGGTTCGCGAGGAAGGCCACGTCCTTGCCCGCCATGGCGCGCGCGATGCGCTCACCCTCGGCGTCGTCGAGCGCAAGGCCGTTGTATTCGGCGTCGATGGCGATGCGGTTCATGTAGCGCATCGCGTTCTGGCTCGCGGTCGGGTCGAGCGCGCGGTCGACCGTGATCGTGAGCGCCGTGGCGTACGGCATGTGGCAGTGCAGCACCACCGCATGGCCGGTGAGCCGGTGCACCGCGCCGTGGATGAAGAGGGCGGTGGGCTCCACGCGGTGGCGGCCTGCCAGCACCTCGCCGTGAACGTCGATCAGCACGATGTCGTCGGGGCCGATCTCGCTCCAGTGCAGGCCGCGGGGGTTGATGAGGTAGCGGTCCTGCGCGCCCGGCAGCATCACGCTGAAATGGTTGCAGACGCCTTCCGACAGTCCGTGATGGTCGGCGGCGCGCAGGGCGAGGGCGAGGTCTTCGCGCAGCTTCCGGACGGTGGGGCTGGCGTAGAGGGCATCGGCGGACATCGGTGGGGGGCTCCTGTTTCTTCTTGGGGTCAGGCGAGCGTGAGGCCTTTCCAGGCCGCGACGAATTTCCGGGCGTCCTCGCGTACCGCCGCGGCCTGCTTGCCGGGCTTGTAGAGCGAGGAACCGATTCCGAAGCCGGCGGCACCGGCCGCGCGCCATTCGGCCATGTTGGTGGGAGCGATGCCGCCTACGGGCATCACCGGCGTGCCGGCGGGCAGCACGGCCAGAAGGGCCTTCACCACCGCGGGCGAGGCCAGCTCGGCCGGGAACAGCTTGAGTCCCGTGGCACCGGCCGCGAGCGCGCCGAAGGCCTCGGTCGGCGTCATCACGCCGGGCAGGCACACCATGCCCAGGCGCACCGCCTCGGCGATGACTTCGGCATTGAAGTTGGGCGAGACGATCAGTTCGCCGCCCGCCTCATGCACCTCGCGCACCTGCCGGGCGACGAGCACCGTGCCAGCGCCCACCAGCGCCTGCGGGAAGCGCTTGCGCATCAGCGCGATGCTTTCGAGCGGCTGCGGAGAATTCAGCGGCACTTCGAGCAGGCGGAAGCCGGGCTCGACGATGGCGTCGCCCACGTCGGCTGCCTCGGCGGGCGTCAGGCCGCGCAGGATGGCCACCAGCGGCAACTCGCGCATCGCGGCGTTGAATTTGTCGAGAGGGGTGATGGAAGAGGTCATGCCGCAGTCCTGTCGGAATCCAGAAAGCCGGACAGGGCGTGCAGCCCGGCCCAGGTGGCCTCGGAGCCCAGCGTGCGCGTGGCGACGCCGGTGGCGCGAAGGGCCAGCGTGTAGCGTTCGGTGAGGTTGGACGAGCCGATCAGGATCACCTCGCCCGATGCCTGCAGTGCCTGCGTGCGCAGCTCCTCGCCGATCAGCAGGCCCGAGAGGTAGCTCGACAGCTCCTGCTTCGGCATGCGTTCGAAAAGCGCCAGCGTGCGCGCGCCGAAGGCATTGTGCAGCAGGCCGTGTCCGTTCTCGGAGCGGGTCACGCCTTCGAGGAAGGCCGCCTCGTCGAGCGGCGCCGAGGCGTCGAGCGTGCGCGCCAGTATGGAGTGCTGGCTCAGCAGCGCGTAGAACTCGCCCGTCATGTAGGTGCGAAAGCCCGCGACGCGGCCCTTCTTCACCGTGGCCCACTTGTTGTGCGTGCCGGGCAGCACGAAGAGGCCTTCGCTCAGGCCGGTGAGCTCCATCGCGCCGAAGATCTGCACCTCTTCGCCGCGCATCACGTCGGGCACGCCCGCATGCTCGTCGCTCAGGCCGGGCACCATCGCGATGCGCGCACCCGGGACGGCGTCGATGTCGATGATCGTGCGGCCCACTTCCACTCGGCCGGCGGGGCAGGCGCAGTAGGGCGCCTCCACCCAGCCCTGCTTGCTGCCGGCCATGCCGGAGATCAGGCAGCGCGCGCCTTCTAGGCGCATCCAGTCGCCGAACAACTTCTCGAAGACGGCGGGAAAGCCGCCTTCGGGCACGGTGAGAATGCCGCGCGCATCGCTGCGCTCCTCGAGCACCTTGCCGCCGGCGTCCAGCAGCGCACCGCGCAGTGAACTCGTGCCCCAGTCGATCGCTACCAGTCTTGTCATCTAGTGATTGTCGCGCGGCACGAAGGCGCCGCGGCGACCGCGCAGGAAGGCCAGGTCGGCGCCCTGGTCGGCCTGCAGCACCGTATCGACATACAGCTTCCAGTAGCCTGATTCGAGCGGCGCCTTGGGCGCGACCCAGTTGGCACGGCGCCTGGCGAGTTCTTCGTCGCTCACGTGCAGGTGCAGCCTGCGGTTGGGCACGTCGAGCTCGACGATGTCTCCGTCCTGCACCAGCGCCAGCGGGCCGCCCGCGGCCGCCTCGGGCGCGGTGTGCAGCACCACGGTGCCGTAGGCGGTGCCGCTCATGCGCGCGTCGCTGATGCGGACCATGTCGGTGATGCCCTTGCGCAGCACCTTGGGCGGCAGCGGCATGTTGCCCGCCTCGGCCATGCCGGGGTAGCCCTTGGGTCCGCAGTTCTTCAGCACCATGATGCAGTTCTCGTCGATGTCGAGGTTCTCGTCGTCGATGCGCCTGTGGAGGTCGTCGGCGCTCTCGAACACCACCGCGCGGCCCTTGTGCACCAGCAGTTCCGGAGTGGCCGCGCTGGGCTTGATGATGGCGCCGTTGGGCGCGAGGTTGCCGCGCAGCACGCAGATGCCGGCTTTGTCCTTGAAGGGCTCGGCCAGGGGGCGGATGACCTGCGGGTTGAAGTTCTCCGCATCCTTCACGTTCTCCCAGATGCTCTGGCCGGTGACGGTGAGGACGTCCTTGTGCAGGTGTTCGGCGATCTCCTTGATGACCACCGGCAGGCCGCCCGCGTAGCAGAAGTCTTCCATCAGGAACTGGCCCGAGGGCTGCAGGTTCACTAGGCAGGGCAGCTCGGAGGCGAGACGGTCGAAATCCTCGAGCGTGAGTTCGACGCCCATGCGTCCCGCGATGGCCAGGAGGTGGATCACGAAGTTGGTCGAGCCGCCGATGGCCGCGTTGACCTTGATCGCGTTCTCGATGGCCTGGCGCGTGAGGATCTTCGACATGTTCATGTCTTCATGGACCATGCCGACGATGCGCCGCCCCGCCTGCCGCGCGAGCACGTTGCGGCGGCCGTCAACGGCAGGGTAGGCAGCGTTGCCCGGTAGGCCGATGCCCAGCGACTCGACCATGCTCGCCATGGTGCTCGCGGTGCCCATCGTCATGCAGTGGCCGTGGCTGCGGTGCATGCAGCTCTCGGCCTCGAAGAAATCCTGCAGCTTGAGCGTGCCGGCGCGCACCTGCTCGCTCATCTGCCACACGCCGGTGCCGGAGCCCAGCTCCTGGCCGCGCCACTTGCCAGAGAGCATCGGGCCGCCCGACACGCCGATGGTCGGCAGGTCGACGCTGGCGGCGCCCATCATGAGCGCGGGCGTGGTCTTGTCGCAGCCCATGAGCAGCACCACGCCGTCGAGCGGGTTGCCGCGGATGCTTTCCTCCACGTCCATGCTCGCGAGGTTGCGATACAGCATCGCGGTGGGCCGCAGCAGCGTCTCGCCGAGCGACATCACCGGGAACTCGAGCGGGAAGCCGCCTGCCTCGTACACGCCGATCTTCACCTGCTCGGCGAGCGTTCGGAAGTGCGAGTTGCAGGGCGTGAGTTCGCTGAAGGTGTTGCAGATGCCGATGACCGGGCGGCCGTCGAACTGGTCGTGCGGCACACCCTTGCCCTTCATCCAGCTGCGGTAGATGAAGCCGTCGCGGTCGTTGCGGCCGAACCATTGCTGGCTGCGGAGTTCTTCGGGTTTCTTCCTTGGGGCGGTGCTCATCGGATGTCTCTCTTTGTTGTCGAAACCTGGGCCCGATCGTCAGGGTTTGTCCTGCCGGTGGGGCGTTTCAATCATCATATGATAAGCCCGCACAACGCGCCGGACCCTTAGTGTTTTCGAGCGACGCGATACCAGTTTTCACATCACGCATGATCAAGAACATCCACGGTCGCACGCTCGAACTCCTCGGTGAAGCCGTGGTGTCGGGCCGCTATGCGATCGGCGCGTCGATCCCTTCCGAGCCCGTGCTCGGCGAGGAACTCGGCGTGAGCCGCACCGTGGTGCGCGAGGCCATCAAGTCGCTGGTCGCCAAGGGCCTGATAGTGACGGGCCCCAAGGTCGGCACGCGCGTGCTGCCCAAGGACAAGTGGAACTGGTTCGACCCCGACGTCATCACCTGGCAGGCGCGCGCCGGCCTCACGCCCGAATTCCTTCGCGACCTGCAGGACCTGCGCCGCGTGGTGGAGCCCGCGGCCGTGCGCCTCGCCGCGGAGCGCGCCACCGAAGAGGACATCGGCGAGATCGAGCGCGCCTTCGCGGGCATGAAGGAGGCCGTCGAGAACGGCGGCGACTACGTCACCTTCGACCTGCGTTTCCACAACGGCCTGCTGGCCGCGGCGCGCAACCGCATGCTCGCGCAGATGAGCAAGGTGCTCAACGCGCTGCTGCGCACCAGCTTCGAGATATCGACCACCAAGCCCGATGGCCCCGCGCTCTCGCTGCCGCTGCACCGCGAGGTGCTCGACGCCGTGATCGCGCACGACCCGGACAGATCCGAGCGCGCGATCATCCGGCTCATCGACGGCGCACGCCAGGACATCGAGGACGTGCTGGGCTCGCGCCGCCGCCTGCCGCGCCTGAGCAGGCCGCCGCCCAGGCTCAGGGCCAGCTAGCCGCACCGGCGGCCTTCGCGTTTCACGTCCGGTTCTTTCACCCCACGCTCGCACGACGAGCCAATTCCACCCAGAAGAGAAGGAGACAACGTCCATGAAACTCGTCAAGTCGCTGATCGCGCCGACGCTGGTCGCGATGGGCCTGCTGTCGGCAGGCCACGTCGCCGCGCAGGAAAAACTCACCGTCTGGTGGGTCAAGGGCTTCTACAAGGCGGAGGACGACGCGCTGTACGCCGCCATCAAGAAGTTCGAGGAGAAGAACAAGAACGTCAAGATCGAACTCTCGCAGTACCCGATCCAGGACATGATCCCCAAGACCGTGTCCGCGCTCGACTCGGGCAGCCCGCCCGACGTGGCGTACGCCGACGTGTACGACTTCCAGGTCACCGGCAAGTGGGCCTACGACGGCAAGCTCGAGGACATCAGCAGCGTGCTCACGCCGATGAAGGACCGCTTCGCGCCCAACACGCTGGAGACCACCTACCTCTACAACGACCAGACCAAGGGCAAGGCGTACTACGCCTTCCCGATCAAGCAGCAGACGATGCACATCGAGTACTGGCTCGACATGCTCGCCGAAGCCGGCTTCAAGGAGTCCGACGTTCCCACCGGCTGGAAGGACTACTGGGCGTTCTGGTGCGAGAAGGTGCAGCCCGCCAGCCGGCAGAAGAGCGGCAAGCGCAACTTCGGCATCGGCATGCCGATGGGCGTGGATTCGAGCGACGCGTTCTATTCGTTCCTCACCTTCATGGACGCCTACAACGTCAAGCTGGTGGACGACAACGGCAAGCTGCTGGTCGACGACCCGAAGGTGCGCACCGGCCTGATCGGCGCGATGACCGACTACACCATGCCCTACACCAAGGGCTGCACGCCGCCTTCCTCCACCAGCTGGAAGGACCCGGACAACAACGTCGCCTTCCACAACAAGACGACCGTGATGACGCACAACGCGACGATCTCCATCGCCGCCAAGTGGCTCGACGACTCGAACAACGCCTCGCTCACGCCCGAGCAGCGCGAGGAAGCGCGCAAGAACTACACCGAGCGCATCCGCACGGCCGGCTTCCCCAACAAGCCCGACGGCAGCAAGATGGTCTACCGCACGGCGGTGAAGACCGGCGTGATCTTCAAGGACGCGAAGAACAAGGCCCGCGCCAAGGAGTTCGTGTCGTTCCTGATGCAGGAAGAGAACCTCACGCCCTACGTCGAGGGTTCGCTGGGCCGCTGGTTCCCCGTGACCAAGGCCGCGCAGCAGCGTGACTTCTGGAAGGCCGATCCGCACCGCCTGTCGGTCTACAACCAGTACGCCGCCGGCACCGTGACCTTCGAATTCACGAAGAACTACAAGTTCACCGTGCTCAACAACGAGAACGTCTGGGCCAAGGCCATGAACCGCATCGTCACCGACAAGGTGCCCGTGGACAAGGCCGTGGACGAGATGATCGCCCGCATCAAGACGGTGGCGGGGCAGTAAGCCGCGCAGAGGCACCCGCCGGCACTTTCACCACCAGCAGCACGCCATGAGCAGCGCAACTGCCACCACCACCGCCGCCGCGCCGAGCACCCCGGCGCCTGTCGTCAATCCCGGAGCGCGGCATGCGCGCTGGCAGTTCTGGGGCGCGGTCATGGTCGTGCCCTACCTGCTGGTGTTCGTGGTGTTCGTGCTGTACCCGGTGGGCTACGGCCTCTGGCTGGCCCGCCAGCCGCAAAGCTACGTGAAGCTGGTCGAAGACCCGATCTTCTTCCGCTCCGTGATCAACACGGCCGTCTTCCTGGTCGTGGCGATCAACCTCAAGATGCTCGTGGCGCTGGTGCTCTCGGGCTTCTTCGTGACTTCGCGCTGGTGGATCAAGATCGTCTCGGCGATCTTCATCCTCCCGTGGGCGATGCCCTCCATTCCCACGATCCTGTCGATCCGCTTCATGCTGAACCCCGAGTGGGGCGTGATCAACAGCACCATCTTCCGCCTGACCGGCGCCGACGGCCCCAACTGGCTCAACGACCCTTCGCTGGCACTGGCCTTCGCGATGATCGTGCACATCTGGAAGTCGCTGCCGTTCTGGACGCTCATCCTCGTGGCGGGCCGCCTGGCCATTCCCACCGAGCAGTACGAGGCGGCCTCGGTCGACGGCGCCTCCTCGTGGCAGAAGTTCCGCTTCGTGAGCTGGCCCGCGCTGAAGACGCTCTACATCACCTCGCTCATCCTCTCGATGATCTGGACGCTGGGCGACTTCAACAGCGTCTACCTGCTGACCGGCGGCGGGCCTGCCGACTTGACGCACGTGCTCGCCACGCTGGGCATCCGCTACCTGCGCCTCGACCAGGTCGACCTGTCGATGGCTTCCATCGTGGTGGCGATGCCATTGGTCCTGCCACTCGTGTACTTCATGATGAAGAGGCTGTCGAAATGAGCCCCCACGTTCATCACTTCGTGTATTCACTGCCCCCCGAGGGGGCTCCCGCCCTCCTGGAGGCGGCTCGTCGGAGGGCGATATGAAGCGCTGGACCCCGAAAGCCGTGCTCACCGAGGCCCGGCTGCTGCTCATCGGCATCCCCGTGCTGCTGTGGACGCTGATCCCGGTCTACCACATGGTGCTGTTCGCGATCTCGTCGAAGGACTCCGCGACCTCGGGCCACCTGTGGCCCAAGAACCCGACGCTGGACAACTTCCGCATCGTGTTCCATCAGAAGCACTTCTACCTCGACCACTTCTGGCTGCAGCTGTGGAACTCGCTGCTGATCGCGCTGTCGGTGGGCGTGCTCACGCTGTTCGTGGCGACCACCGCCGCCTTCGCCATCAGCCGCCTGCGCGTGCGCGGCGGGCGCACGGTGATGAACATGGCGCTGTTCACCTACTTCATCCCGGCGGCCTTCCTCGCGGTGCCCATGTACAAGACCATGGGCAACTACGGCCTGCTCAACAGCCAGTGGGCGCTGATCCTGGCGATGGTGACCATCGCCTCGCCGTACTGCATCTGGGTGCTGAAGCAGGCCTCAGACAAGCTGCCCTACGAGCTCGACGAAGCCGCGCGCATGGACGGCGCCTCGCCGCTGCAGCTGTTCCGCCTCGTGTACCTGCCGCTGATGGTGCCGTCGCTGGTGGCCGTGGGCACGTATTCGCTGCTGCTGGCCTGGAACGAGTACCTCTATGCCTTCCTGCTGCTGTCGAACGACAAGAGCGTGACGCTGGCGGTGGCGCTGGGCAACTTCCTGTCGGCCGACGATTCGCCGTGGGAGCTGCTGATGGCCACGGGCCTGATCTATGCGCTGCCGCCCGCGGCCATCTACTACGCCTTCAAACGCTACATGGTCGGCGGGATCACCGCCGGAGCGGTAAAGAGCTGACCCCAGGCTTCGCGCACTTCGTGTCGCTTCGCCAACTCCCTTTCGGGGGGCGGCACCTGCGGCCCGGCAATGCCGGTTCCGCGGTGTTCCGCGAAGCACCCCAGGTGCAAAGACACACTGAAGAGAGAGATCCCATGGCATCCGTATCCTTTCGCAATATCCAGAAATCCTTCGGCAAGGTCCAGATCATCAAGGGGCTGGGCTTCGACATCACCGACGGTGAGTTCGTGGTGCTGGTCGGCCCGTCGGGCTGCGGCAAGTCGACGCTGCTGCGCATGCTCGCGGGCCTGGAGGACATCAGCGGCGGCGAGATCGTGATCGACGGGCGCGTGGTCAACGACCTCGAGTCGAAGGACCGCGACATCGCCATGGTGTTCCAGAGCTATGCGCTCTATCCGCACATGACGGTGGGCGAGAACATGGGCTTCAGCCTGCGCCTGCGCAATGCCGAGAAGTCGGTGACCGACGAGCGCGTGGCCAAGGCCGCGAAGATCCTCAACCTCGACGCGCTGCTCGGCCGCTATCCGCGCGAACTCTCCGGCGGCCAGCGCCAGCGCGTGGCCATGGGCCGCGCCATCGTGCGCGACCCGAAGGTTTTCCTCTTCGACGAGCCGCTGTCGAACCTCGATGCCAAGCTGCGCGTGGCGATGCGCGCCGAGATCAAGGCGCTGCACCAGCGGCTGAAGACCACCACCGTCTACGTGACGCACGACCAGATCGAGGCCATGACCATGGCCGACCGCATCGTCGTGATGCACGACGGCATCGTCGAGCAGATCGGCACGCCGCTGGAGCTCTACGACCGGCCCGACAACCTGTTCGTCGCGCAGTTCATCGGCTCGCCGTCGATGAACGTCATCGAGGGCACGGTGCGGCGCTCGGGCGGCGAATGCTGGGTCGAGGCGCAGGGTGCGCGCTGGCCGGTGCCGGCCGCCACGGCGGTTCCCGACGGCCAGCCGGTGCACTACGGCGTCCGCCCCGGCGACATGACGCTGGGCGGCGGCTCGCACGGCGTAAAGGCCAGGGTCGTCGTGGTGGAGCCCACCGGGGCCGAGACCGAACTGCTGGTGCAGGTCGGCGAGGCGAAGCTGGTGCTCGCGGTGCACGGCCGTGTCGATGCCGGGCCCGACGACATCGTACGGCTGGCCATCGAGTCGGAGAACGTCCACCTGTTCGACCGGCAGACCGGCCGCCGCATGGGCTGAAGAAGCGGCTTGCCGCGAAGGAAGATCAGGCCGTGCGCAGCCGAAGCAGGGCGCGCACGAAGCCGTGGTCCGAGCGCGAGCGGTCGCGCCCTTCGTGCAGGTGGTCGTTGAAGTAGTCGACGCGCCGCACGTCGCCCAGGCTGTGCCGGCTGGTGGCGACGAACTCCTCGCTCACGAGGATCTGGTCGAGCACCTCCGGGTAGCCCTGGTGGATGTGCGAGTAGGCCACGTCCTTCTTCAGCGCCGCCTCGCCCTGCATCTCGTAGGCGTTGAAGAGCGCCACGTCGCGCGCGGCCTTGTCGTAGGCCACCTCCGAGGTGGCCGCCACGAGCTGCGTGGTGACGCTGTGCGGGTTGTCGTTGAAGTCGCCCATCACCACGAGCGGCACGTTCGTGCCCTGCAGCAGGTCGATCACGATGCAGCGCAGGGCCGCGGCCTCGGCGCCGCGCATCAGCAGCGAACGCAGCGAGGCCATCACGCCTACCTTGCGGTCGTCGCGGTCCTCGAGAGGATTGCCTTGCGCATCCTGCAGGAACTTGGGGCGCTTGGACTTCAGGTGCACCGTGAGCACGTGCACCTGCTGGCCATGCTTCATGCGCACCGTGGCGAGCAGGGGAGGCCGCTCGAAGCGCGTGTGCGGACCGAGCCCTGGCACATCGACACCGAAGCCCGGCGGAAAGTCGACGAAGGAGCGGATCGCATCCACCTTCAGCCGCGTCGCGATGCCGACGCGCGGCGTACCCTGTGCGCCCGGCCTCGCGGGCGTGCCCGCGGGGCTTCCGGGCGGCGGCGAGTTCTCTGCGCCGGGCACCGAGACGAAGTCGTAGCGCAGCCCGCTGCGCGCGATGCAAGCCTTGAGTGCCGATTCGTCCCACACTTCCTGCACTGCCAGCACGTCGGCATTGAGCGCATGGAAGCGCTCGCCGGTCCACTCGATCTTCCGCTCGTACTCGCGCTCGGTGTAGGCATCCTGGTTCTCGTAGTACACGCGGTTGGGCGCCGCGAGGTTGAGGAGGTTGCAGGTGGCTACGAAGAGGGTGGCGTAGTTGGGCGGGATGTATTGCATGGGGTGACGATTGTGTCCCGGGTTACGATTCCCGGCCAAGGTGCGCCCGCCATGTCATTCGAGGCCGAGGCCGGCGGCACAAACAACAATGAAACGAGGGAGCCGCCCCGGGGCGGAATGTATGAAGTGGATCCATATCACCGCCTGCGCCGTGGCGGCGTTGCTCGGTTGCCGCGAGCTATGACGCGGCGGCAGTCGCGCTTGCAACCCGCATCGCCAGGAACATCCGGACACAGACGGCACCACCCCTCTGAGGGCGGTTGCTGCCCGAGGGCAAAAAAGAAAGGGCACCGAGGTGCCCTTTTCAATTTTCAAGCAGGCGTGCTGCTCGCGGCGCCTTCTCAGCGGCCGAACGAACGGCCGCCGCCGCCACCGGAGCGATTGCCGCCGCCGCCGTAGCCACCGCCGCCGCCCGAACGGCCACCGCCGCCCGAACGGTTGCCGCCGCCGTAGCCGCCGCCACCCGAACGGCCGCCGCGTCCGCGGCCGCCCATGTGGTCGACGCTGGTGCGCAGCGGATCGGGCTGGCCGGCGCCGCCGCTGATCGCTTCGGCGCGCAGGTGCGCAACCTGGTTGGCCTGCGTGGGGCTGTGGCTGTTGCCGTGGTGGCGCGGCTGGCGCTCCTCGTGCGGCGCGTGATGGTGATGCTGCGGGGCGCGTGCCGGTCCCTGCGGGCTGCGGGGCTGCTGCTGCGGGCGTGCGCCCTGGCCGCGCGGGCCCTGGCCTTGTCCTTGGCCCTGGCCGTTGCCGCCACCCTGGCCGCCGCCACGACGCTGGCCGCCGCCATTGCCGTTGCTGCCGCCCTGGCTGGCCTTGTTCTCGCGGATGCGCTGGAGCATCTCGGTGCGCGCGGCCTTGGCGGCCGCCTGCATGACTTCGCGGCTCGGCGGACGGCCGGCGCCGCCCCAGATGGTCTGGCGGCCCATGGCGATGGGCTCGGCGCGCTCGCCTTCCTCGGGGCCGAAGCCCTCGATGACCTGCACGGGGATCGTCTGCTTGGTGAAGCGCTCGATCTCCTGCATGAAGCCTTCCTCGTCCAGGCACACGAAGCTCACGGCCTCGCCGCTGGAGCCGGCGCGGCCCGTGCGGCCGATGCGGTGCACGTAGTCTTCGCTGACGTTGGGGATCTCGTAGTTCACGACGTGCGGCAGCTCGTCGATGTCGATGCCGCGGGCGGCGATGTCGGTGGCCACCAGCGCGCGGAGTTCACCGCTCTTGAAGCCGGCCAGCGCCTGGGTGCGGGCGCTCTGGCTCTTGTTGCCGTGCAGCGCCATCGCCTCGATGCCGTTCTTGGTGAGGAATTCGGCCACGCTGTTGGCGCCGAACTTGGTGCGCGTGAAGACCAGCACCTGGCTCCACTTGTTCTCGTTGATGATGTGCGCGAGCAGCGCCTTCTTCTTGCCGCGGCCCACGGGGTGGATCACCTGGGTGATGCGCTGCACCGTGGTGTTGCGCGGCGTGACCTGGATGCTCTGCGGGTTGCGCAGCAGGGTGGCGGCCAGGTCGCGGATCTCGTCGCTGAAGGTGGCCGAGAACAGCAGGCTCTGCTTTTCCTTGGGCACCAGCGCCAGGACCTTCTTCACGTCGTGGATGAAGCCCATGTCGAGCATGCGGTCGGCTTCGTCGAGGATCAGCATCTGGACCTGGCCGAGGTCGAGCATGCCCTGCTGCTGCAGGTCGAGCAGGCGGCCGGGGGTGGCCACGAGGATGTCGACGCCCTTCTTGAGCTTGCTGATCTGCGGGTTCATGCCGACGCCGCCGAAGATCACGGTCGAGTCGAGCTGCAGGTACTTGCCGTAGGTGCGCACCGACTCTTCGACCTGCGCGGCGAGTTCGCGGGTGGGGGTCAGCACGAGGGCACGGATGCCGGTGCCGCCAAACTTGTTGGTGGCGCTGCGGCTCATGGTGAGCTTGTGCAGCATCGGCAGCGTGAAGGCGGCGGTCTTGCCGGTGCCGGTCTGGGCGCCGCCGAGCAGGTCATGGCCCTCGAGCACCGCAGGGATGGCTTGCGCCTGGATGGGGGTGGGGGTGTCGTAACCGTGCTCGTGCACAGCCTTCAAGATGGCGGGAGCCAGCTTCAGTTCGTCAAAAGTCATTGAAAACAATAAGCGCCATACACGGCGCAGTGGCATCGGCCCGCTTGGCGTCTTGTTGACGCCGAGCCAGTCAAGGCAGATGAGGGTCAGGGGTGGGAGCCGGAAAGTCCGCCCTCGCAAAAGGGTGAAATGGGCCTTTCTTCGTCCCCGGCAGAGAGCCGGTGTCGCGGGCAACTGGACCCGGCAACGGAGCCTATTGTCGCATGAGTCGATAATCGGTGGTTTGCCGCGCCCGAATGCCTCCATTCCGGCGGCCGCGCGTTCCCTCGAATCCCGCTACCCAAGGTAACCAACCACACATGGCTCAATACGTCTATTCGATGAACCGTGTCAGCAAGACCGTGCCGCCCAAGCGGCAGATCTTGAAAGACATTTCGCTGTCCTTCTTCCCCGGCGCCAAGATCGGCGTGCTCGGCCTGAACGGCTCGGGCAAGTCCACGCTGCTCAAGATCATGGCGGGCGTCGACAAGGAAATCGAGGGCGAGGCGCTGCCCATGCCCGGCCTGACCATCGGCTACCTGGAGCAGGAGCCCAAGCTCAACCCCGAGCACACGGTGCGCGAATCCGTCGAGGAATCGATGGGCGCCGTCAATGCGGCCAAGAAGCGCCTCGAAGAGGTCTACGAGCTGTATGCCGCCGAAGACGCCGACTTCGACGCGCTCGCAGCCGAGCAGGCCGAGCTCGAAGCCATCATCGCCACCGCCGGCACCGATTCGGAGCACCAGCTCGAGATCGCCGCCGACGCCCTGCGCCTGCCGGCCTGGGACGCCAAGATCGGCGTGCTCTCGGGCGGCGAGAAGCGCCGCGTGGCCTTGTGCCGCCTGCTGCTGAGCAAGCCCGACATGCTGCTGCTCGACGAACCGACCAACCACCTGGACGCCGAATCGGTCGAGTGGCTCGAAGTGTTCCTGCAGCGCTTCCCGGGCACCGTGGTGGCCATCACCCACGATCGCTACTTCCTCGACAACGCCGCCGAGTGGATTCTCGAACTGGACCGCGGCCGCGGCATTCCATGGAAGGGCAACTACAGCACCTGGCTCGAGCAGAAGGGCGAGCGCCTGGCGCAGGAGCAGAAGAGCGAGGAAGCCCACGCCAAGGCCCTGAAGAAGGAACTCGAGTGGTCGCGCCAGAACCCGAAGGCGCGCCAGGCCAAGAGCAAGTCGCGCCTGGCCCGCTTCGAGGAACTGAGCGACGTCGAATACCAGAAGCGCAACGAAACGCAGGAAATCTTCATTCCTGTGGCCGAGCGCCTGGGCAGCCAGGTGTTCGAGTTCAAGAACGTCAGCAAGTCCTTCGGCGACCGCCTGCTGATCGACAACCTGAGCTTCAACGTGCCCGCCGGCGCCATCGTCGGCATCATCGGCCCGAACGGCGCCGGCAAGTCGACGCTGTTCAAGCTGCTCGCGGGCAAGGAGAAGCCGGATTCGGGCGAGGTCGTCATCGGCCAGACCGTGAAGATGGCCTTCGTCGACCAGGCGCGCGACGCGCTGGCCGACCAGAAGACCGTGTGGGAAGACATCTCGGGCGGCCTGGACATCATCAACGTCGGCAAGTTCCAGATGGCCAGCCGCGCCTACGCGGGCCGCTTCAACTTCAACGGAGCCGACCAGCAGAAGAAGGTCGGCACGCTGTCGGGCGGTGAACGCGGCCGCCTGCACCTGGCCAAGACGCTGATCGCCGGCGGCAACGTGCTGCTGCTGGACGAACCGTCGAACGACCTCGACGTGGAAACCCTGCGCGCGCTGGAAGACGCGCTGCTCGAGTTCGCCGGCACGGTCATGGTGATCAGCCATGACCGCTGGTTCCTCGACCGCATCGCCACGCACATCCTCGCGGCCGAAGGCGACAGCCAGTGGACCTTCTTCGACGGCAACTACCAGGAGTACGAGGCCGACAAGAAGAAGCGCCTGGGCGAGGAAGGTGCCAAGCCCAAGCGCATGCGCTACAAGGCGTTGAAGTAGGGCTCGCCCCAGGCTGCGCGACACTTCGTGTCGCTGCGCCAACCCCCTGCCGGGGGGCAACACCGGAGGCCCGGCAAAGCCGGTCCCTCGGTGTTCCTGGAAGGGGCCTCAGGTCATCTCGGCAAGAGCGTGCGGTTCCGCAAGGGGCCGCGCGCTTTTTTCATCGTCCGCCGCGAACACGTCGCGCGCCGCGAAGAGGCCGTTGAGCGCGGCCGGGAAGCCCGCGTAGACCGCCATCTGCATCATGACCTCGACCACCTCGTCGCGCGTCACGCCCACGTTCAGCGCGGCCTGGATGTGCACCTTCAGCTGCGGCGTGGCATTGCCCATGGCGGCGAGCGCGGCGACCGTCGCGATCTCGCGGGAGCGCAGGTCGAGGCCGGGGCGCGAGTAGATGTCGCCGAACGGGAACTCGATCACCAGTCGGCCGAAGTCCGGCGCGATGCCGGCCAGGCTCTCGACCACCTTGACGCCGCCTTCGCCGTCGATCTCATGAAGCTTGGCCAGGCCACGCGCGTAGCGCTGGCTGTCGCCCTGAACCTGGTCTTGCCGTTGTTGCTGTGTGTTCGTCATCGCTCGTCTTTCCTTTCCGGGCCTTGCCCGACAGAGGAGGACGCTCGTTCGTCTTCTCGACCTTGCGGTAGTGGTCGATCTTGAGCGACAGCGCCTGCATGGAGTGCTGCAGCGCCGCCACCTTGGCCTGAACTTCGGCGAGATGCCGCTCGAGCATCTCGCGTCGTTCGCCGACGCTGGCGTCCCCCTGGCTTCGAAGCCTGACGAAGGCCTGCATGCCCTGGATGGACATGCCGGTCTCGCGCAGGCGCAACAGGAAATCCAGCAGGTCCATGTCGGCGCTCGCATAGCGCCGCTGGCCGCCCGGCGCACGGGACACCGCGGCGATCAGTCCGATGCGTTCGTAGTACCGCAGCGTGTGGGCCGTGAGGCCGGTACGTTCTGCGACTTCCGCGATGGTCAGGCTGGTTTCCATGGCATCGATTCTCGAAATTAGAGCGCGCTCTAAGTCAAGCGCCTTGTCGAACTATTTTTGAACGCCGCCCAGGTCGGCGTCCAGCCAGCCGCGCAGGCTGTTCACGAAGGCCAGGGCCTGCACGCGGGGCAGATCCTCCACCAGCACGACCGCTTCGGCAAGCTGGCCGTCGCGCACGCGGTTGGCCCGGCCGATGCCGTTCAGCAATCCGCAGTGCAAGGGCGGCGTGACCCAGCGGCCATCGAGCAGCAGGGCGATGTTGCCGCGCGTGCATTCGGTGATTTCGCCATCGCGGTTCCACAGCAGCGTGTCGAACACGCCGGGCTGCGTGGGCGCAAAGGCTTCGTAGTGGGCGCGGCGGGTGGTCTTGAAGCGGGTGAATTCGCCATGGGCCTCGTCGAACGGGCGCGTGGCGAGCTGCAGGCGCACGCGCGGGCGGCGCCTCCATTGCGAAGGCTTCGGCGCGCGGCATGCCCTGCGCATCGAGCAGCAGGCGCACGCGCCAGGTGCCGGCGCTGTGCCGGGCCTTCAGGTCGTCGAGGCAGGAGGCGACCGACGCATGGTTCCACGGGCGCCCGAAGTGCGCCGCGGCGGCAGCCATGCGCGCCAGATGCGCCGGCGCGTCGCGCAGCTCGCCGTCCGTCAGCGCGAGGGTCTCGAGCAGGTCGAACGATGGCGTCGCGGCCCTGCCTGCCCGGTCCAGGAAGGCGCGCTTGTGGCGCCATTCCTCCCACTCGGCGTCGGCCAGCGCATCGGCGGTGATGCCGCTTCCGATGCTGCAGCGGGCCTTGCCGCCGCGCAGTGTCACGGTGCGTATCGGCACGTTGAAGGTCGCGTGCCCGCCGGGCCGCACGACGCCCACCGCGCCGCAGTAGACGCCCCGCGGCCCGGGCTCCAGATCGCGGATCATGCGCATCGCGCTCACCTTGGGCGCACCGGTGATCGAGCCGCACGGGAACAGCGCCGCGAACACGTCCGCCAGCGTGGTGCCTTCGCGCACCCGGGCTTCGACGTCCGAGGTCATCTGCCACACCGTCGGCAGGGCCTCGGTGTGGAAGAGGCGCGGCACCTGCACCGAGAAGGGCCGGGCGATGCGCGAGAGGTCGTTGCGGATCAGGTCCACGATCATCACGTTCTCGGCCCGCTCCTTCGGCACCGTGCGCAGCCGCTGCGCGAGCGCCTCGTCCTCCGCTTGGGTGGCGCCGCGTGGGGCGGTGCCCTTCATGGGCCGCGTCAGGATGCGGTCGTCCTGCCAGTCGAAGAAGAGCTCGGGCGACACCGACAGCACCTGTTCCTCGCCGGTGTCGATGAAGGCGGTGTAGCCATCGGGCTGGGCCTGCCGCAGCGCCATGAACAGGGCCTGCGCGTCGCCGTGGAAGCGGGCGTGCAGTGCGGCGGTGTAGTTGAGCTGGTAGAGCTTTCCGTGCGCGATCGCGCGATGGATGGCCTGCATGCGGACATCGAAGTCGGCCCGCGAGAGATCGAGTTCCCAGCCGATCGGTGCAAGGGCAGCGTCGCCCGTGGCGTCGGGCCACGGCAGGGCTTCGTCGTGCACTCCGAACCATGCCAGCGGCCCGTCCGCCGCGTGCACGGCGAATGCGCGGTCGAAGGCCGCCGCCGCCTCGTAGCGCAGATAGCCCACGCACCAGTGCCCCTCGCGCGCCAGTGCCTCGACGGCGTCGAGCACGGGCCGCACCTCGGCCGCGGTGCGCGCCGCCAGCACGCGCGACGGCGCACCGAAGCACAGGCGCAGCCGGCCCGCCTCGCCGTGCGGCTGTGCGAAGTCGATCAGCGTGCGCGAGGTCGCGGGCCGGGTTTTGCGGGCGTCGTCAGACGGCATCGTTCGCCGCTGCCGTGGCCGGGTCGGCCACGTCCGCCTGCGGCGCCTTGGCCAGCACCCGCTTGCGCACCGCATAGATGTTGTTGCGCAGCGCGTAGAGCTCGTCGGCGTACGACAGCGGCACCGCCACCTTGTTGACCACGCGGTCGAGCTGGTCGAGCTCCTCGAGCAGCGACTTGCGCTCGTCCTCCTTCGCCAGCGCCCGGGTGTCGACCTTCGCCTCGATGTCGCGCAGCCGCGCATACCAGCGGAACACGCGCCGGCGCACGCGGAACTGGTAAAGCGGCGGCACCACGCGGCTCAGCGGCAGCATCAGCACCAGCAGGCCGCCGAGCACCAGCCACATGCGTTCGACGAGGTTGCTGGCCCAGAAGGGCAGGTAGCGCTGCCATGCCGGCGGCGTGCCGTTGATGGCGCGGTCGCCTTCGGGGCTCACTGGCAGTTCGCTGGTGCGGGTGTTGGGGAAGTCGCGCGCGCGGTTGAACCAGCCGGCGCCGCTGTGCACCGTCTGCGCGGCCTGCGCGAAGAGCTGGCGCAGCGCCGGGTGGGTTTCGTCGCGCGACAGCAGCGAGGTGGTGGCCGCGAGCAGCGACACGTCGTGCGGCGGCGCGTCCTTCGACAGGTCGATCATCCCGCGCGACAGCGTCACGGCCGAGAGGAAGGGAAAGCGCCGCGAGTAGGCGTCGGCCTGCCCGAAGTCCATGAGCTTGATCGAGTCGGAGCGCAGCAGCCGCTGCACCTGGGGCGACTGCGGCGCGGAAGACAGCACGATGGCGTCGAGGAGGCCGGCCTCCAGCGCCTCGGCGGCCGAGGCCTGCTCCAGGTTCGACAGCAGCAGGTCGTCGGGACCGAGCCTGTTGGCCTTGAGCATGCGCTCCATGATGTCGGGCAGCCCGCTGCCGGGCAGGTCGACGTTCACGCGCAGGCCGCGCAGCTGGGTGAGCGAGGTCAGTGTGGCGGTCTTGCGATCGATCTTCTGGGCGGAGTCGGTCCGGTAGAAGAGCCAGATCGGCTCGTAGAACAGGCTTCCCAGCGAGGTGAGGCCGGCTTCCTCGTCGGCCACCGGGTCGGCGCTGCCGCCGCGCACGAAGCCCACGTCGGCGCCGCCGGTGCGCAGCAGCTGCAGGTTCTCGGTCGAGCCCGAGGTGGGCTTGAGCTCGACCTCGATGCCCTCTCGCTTGAGCGCCTCGGCATAGCGCTTGCCGAACTGGGCGTAGGCGCTGCCCGTGGGGCCGGTGGCCAGCGTCACGTGCTTGGGCGGCTGCGGCTGCAGCCACCAGTAGGCCGCGATCAGCAGCCCGATGACGATGAACACGATCGGCCCCGCCGAAGCGATCAGGTCGCGGATCGACAGCAATATCAGCTTCAGTGTCCTGGGGAACGCCATGTTGTTGCCTCCCGTGGTCAGCCGCGCGCCTTGCCCAGGTCCGCGGCGCAGGGAATGTGCAGCTCGCCCACCGTCACCGTGCGCGCGGCCAGCACCGCGCGCAGCGTGGCAATGGCGGCGACCTCGGCGGCCATGGTGCTCAGCACCGTCATGCCGGGCGCGTCGCCTTCCAGCGGCACGCGGCCGGTGGCCAGCGCGAACAGCGTGTCGCCGTCGCTCATGGTGTGCACCGGGTTGATGGAACGCGCCAGCCCATCGTGCGCGACCATGGCGAGCCGGTTGGCCTGCACCTTGGTCAGCACCGCGTCGGTGGCGATCACGCCGATTGTGGTGTTGGTGCCGGCCAGCAGCGGCTTGGGGCTGTCGCCGCGCAGCAGCGCGCGCCGGGTGTCGAGCAGGCGGGTGCCGTCCTCGGTGCGCGCGCCGGCCACGGGCTGGCCGGTGTTCGGGTCGATCACGTCGCCCAGCGGATTCACCGCGATCAGCGCGCCCACGGTGACGCCGCCGACCTTGACCGATGCGGTGCCGACGCCGCCCTTCATCGCGCGATGCACGCCGAAGAGCTTGCCCACCAGCGCGCCGGTGCCGGCGCCCACGTTGCCTTCCGCCGGCGCGGCGGTGCTGGCGGCTTCGCACGCGGCATAGCCGGCGGCCGCGTCGGGTCGGATGCGCGCGTCGCCCATGGGCAGGTCGAACAGCACGGCGGCCGGCACGATGGGCAGGGTGCCGAAGCGCACGTCCATGCCGATGCCGCGCTCCTCCATCCAGCGCATCGCGCCCTCGGCCGCCGCCAGGCCCCAGGCGCTGCCGCCCGCGAGCATCACCGCGTGGATCTGCTGCACGAGGTTGCCGGGGGAGAGCAGGTCGGTCTCGCGCGTGCCGGGCGCGGCGCCGCGAACGTCCACGCCGGCCACGGCGCCCTCGCGCGCCATGATCACGGTGCAGCCGGTGGGGCGGCGCGTCTCGGTGAAATGGCCGACCTCGATGCCGGCGACGTCGGTGATGGCACCGGCGGAATGGGAGAGGAGAGAGGAAGACGGTGCTGACATGGCGGCCGATTATGAGACCGCACCCTCTACCATCGCCGTCCATGACGGTTGCAAGAAGTTTCTCTTCCCCGGGCGGTGCGCGCCACGTGGTGGTGATCGGCGCGGGCGCGGTCGGCAGCGCCACCGCCATCGAGGCGCTGCGCGCGGGACTGCGCGTGACGGTGCTGGAGCCCGGGGAGCCCGGCGGCCCGCACGCCACCAGCTACGGCAATGCCGGCTGGCTCTCGTCGCACTCGGTGGTGCCCCCCGCGCTGCCGGGCGCATGGCGCAAGGTGCCGGGCTGGCTGGCCGATCCGCTCGGCCCGCTGGCCCTGCGCTGGCGCTACCTGCCGCGCGCCATGCCGTGGCTGCTGCGCTACCTGGCCTCGGGCTGGACCGAGGCGCGCGTGCAGCGCACCGCCGACGCGCTGCGAACGCTGCTGGCCGATGCGCCTGTGCTGCATGCGCGGCTGGCAGCCGAGGCCGGCGTGCCCCAGCTCATCGAGCGGCGCGGGCTGCTGCATGCCTACCGCTCGCGCGCCGAGTTCGATGGCGACGCGCTCGGCTGGCAGGTGCGCCGGCGCACCGGGGTGCAGTGGGAGGAATGGCCGCAGGACGAACTGCGCCGCCGCGAGCCCGACCTCGACGCGCGCTACACGCTCGGCATCTTCGTGCCCGAGGCCGGTCACTGCCGCGATCCGGGCCGCTACGTGGCCGCGCTGGCGCGGCACGCGCTCGGCTCGGGCGCCGAGCGCGTCATGGCTCGGGCGACCGGCTTCCGCATCGAAGGCGGCCGGCTGCGCGCCGTGCTCACCGAGGCTGGCGAGATCGCCTGCGACGCCGCCGCCATCTGCGCCGGTGCGCGTTCGGGCCCGCTGGCGGCGGCGGCCGGCTCGGCGGTGCCGCTGGAGTCGGAGCGCGGCTACCACGTGGTCGTCGAAGACGCGACGGCCGGCCCGCGCACGCCGACCATGGTGGCCGACGGCAAGCTCATCGCGCACTGGATGGACGGCGGCCTGCGCGCCGCCGGACAGGTCGAGATCGCCGGCCTCGACGCCGCGCCCGACTGGCGCCGTGCCGAGATCCTGCACGCGCACCTGCGATCGATGTTTCCCTCGCTCGCACCAGCCGCGCCGGGCTCGGCCTCGGTGAAGCACTGGCTGGGGCATCGCCCGAGCCTGCCCGACGGCCTGCCGTGCATCGGGCCGGCCGCAGCCACGCCCGACATCGTGCTGGCCTTCGGCCATGGGCACGTCGGCCTGTGCGGCTCGGCGCGCACCGGGCGGCTGGCGGCGCAACTGCTGGCGCGCACGGCGCCCGAGATTCCGCCGGAGCCCTTCGACCCGGCGCGATTCGGCCGCTAGGCTCAGTTCGCCGGCGCGATCGACAGCACCGTGAGCGCGCCGTCGACCTTGTCGGCGGTGAACTGGACCTTGTCGCCCGGCTTCACCTTGGACAGCAGCGCGGGGTCGCTCACGCGGAACACCATCGTCATGCCGGTCATCTCGAGGTTGGGAATGTCGCCGTGCTTCAGCGTGATCTTCTTCGCGTCGAGGTCGACCTTGCGTACCTCGCCCTCGACGGCGGGCAGGGCAGCCTGGGCGAAGGCCGCGGCGGCGAGCAGGGCGGTGCAAAGGGCGGTGAACAGTTTCTTCATGATCGGTTTGCTTCCTTGTTTCATCGAGGGGTGAGTCAGCGATAGCTCTGGTAGACGCGCGTGCTGCCGTCGGGCAGCACCAGCAGCACGTCGTAGGGATCGCGCTGGTCGCCGTAGGCGGGGCCGTCCATGCCCGGCGAGCCGACCGGCATGCCGGGCACTGCGAGGCCGACGGCCTTGGGCTTTTCCTTCAGAAGCCGCTGCACCTCGCGTGCGGGCACGTGGCCTTCGATGGCGTAGCCTCCGACCAGGCCCGTGTGGCACGAGCCCAGCTTGGCGGGCATGCCCAGCCGGTTGCGCGCGGCCACATTGCCTTCGTCGTGCACGCGGGTGGCGAAGCCGTTCCTGTTAAGGTGCTTCACCCAGTCCTGGCAGCAGCCGCAGTTCGGGTCCTTCCAGATCTCGACCATCGGCGCGGCGGCCCGCGCCGTCGTCGTGGCGAAGGGCAGGGCCGCGCAGGCAAGTGCCAGCAGCATGTTTCTTCTTTGCATCATGTTCTCCTTCAGGACTTGCCGCCGGTGGCGGGCAGCACGCGGACGCGGCCGGCCATGCCGAGTTCGTAGTGGTCCTTCACGAGGCAGGCGAAGTCGAAGTCGCCCGCGCGGTTGAAGGTCCAGACCATGCTGCCGGTCTTGCCGGCGGGCACGTGGACCATCCACGGGTCGTCGTGCTCCATGTCCGGAAACTTCTTCATCATGGCCGCGTGGGCCTCGATCTCGGCGGTGGTGCCGAGCACGAGCTCGTGCAGCTCCTTGCCGCGGTTCTTCAGCCGCAGGCGGACGGTGTCACCCTCGCGCACCTCGATGACCGAGGGCGTGAAGGTCATGTCGTCGGCCATCGCGATGTCGATGGTGCGCTTCACCGCGGCGGCCTTGCCCGCGATGCCCCAGGGCTTCTGCTCCGGGGCGAGTTCGGCTGCGCCTTTCGGCTTGGGCCTGTCGTGGGCCTCGTGAGCGAAAGAGGCACTGGCGAGTGCCGCGAGCATGAGGCCGGCGGCGATGGACTTGAGGTGTGTCTTGTTCATGAGGTGAGCTCCGTGAAGAAAGGAGAAGAGGTCAGTGGTTGTGCGCGTCGTGCCCCGAGGGCTTGCGCACGGTCGCGTCGGGCCTGGCGCCCGTCGGCGAGGCGGGCGTTTCCTTGCGGGCTGCCGGCGGCACGTTCGCGTTCGGCACCTCGCGCGCCACGGTGCCCGCCGGGTGCCTGAACCAGCCCGGGTCGCGGTAGTCGCCCGGTTTCTGGTCGCGCCGCACCTTCAGCAGCGTGAACATGCCGCCCATCTCGGCCGGGCCGAAGGGGCCGGTGCCGGTCATCATCGGCACGGTGTTGTCGGGAATGGGCATCTCCATCTCGCCCATGTCGGCCATGCCCTTGTCGCCCATCACCATGTAGTCGGGCACGAGCTTCCTGATCTTTTCGGCCACGCCCTTGTGGTCGACGCCGATCATGGTCGGCACGTCATGGCCCATCGGCCCCATCGTGTGGTGCGACTTGTGGCAGTGCAGCGCCCAGTCGCCTTCCTCGTCGGCGATGAATTCCATCTGCCGCATCTGGCCCACCGCCACGTCCACCGACACCTCGGGCCAGCGCGCGGTGCGCGGCACGGGGCCGCCGTCTGTGCCGGTCACCTCGAACTCGTGGCCGTGGATGTGGATCGGGTGGTTGGTCATCGTCAGGTTGCCCACGCGTATGCGCACGCGGTCGCCACGGCGCACGTTGAGCGTGTCGATGCCCGGGAACACGCGGCTGTTGAAGCTCCAGATGTTGAAGTCGGTCATGGTGTTGACCTTGGGCGTGGCGCTGCCGGGCTCCACGTCGAAGCTGCCGAGCAGGAAGCAGAAGTCGCGGTCTGCCTTCTCGATCAGCGGATGGTCGGCCTTGGGGTGCGTGACCCAGAAGCCCATCATCCCCATCGCCATCTGCACCATCTCGTCGGCGTGCGGGTGGTACATGAAGGTGCCGGGCCGGCGCGCGGTGAACTCGTAGACGAAGGTCTTGCCCGGCGGTATGTGCGGCTGGGTGATGCCGCCCACGCCGTCCATGCCGTTGGGCAGCCGCTGGCCGTGCCAGTGCACGGTGGTGTGCTCGGGCAGCCTGTTGGTGACGAAGATGCGTACGCGGTCGCCTTCCACCACCTCGATGGTGGGGCCGGGCGACTGGCCGTTGTAGCCCCACATGTTGACCTTGAAGCCCGGCGCCATCTCGCGCACGACCGGTTCGGCGACGAGGTGGAATTCCTTGACCCCGGCGTTCATGCGCCAGGGCAGCGTCCAGCCGTTGAGCGTGACGACGGGGTTGTAGGGCCGGCCGTTGGGCGGTGAAAGCGGCGGCGCGGTGGCGGTGGAGCCCTGCGACACCGGTTCGGGCAGCGCTGCCATCGACACGCGGCTCACGCTCGTGGCGGCGACGGCCGTGGCAGCGCCCGCGAAGAAGTTGCGGCGGTTCATGTCAGTGGCCTCCCGTTGCCGGCGCTTCGGCGGCCGAAGCGGTCTGCAGCGCCGACATGCCGCCGGGCGAACTGCCCGTGAGCGCCAGCTGCAGGTCGGTGTCGGCGATCCAGAAATCGCGCTGCGCCTCGATTCCCGCGTTCACCGCGAGCATGCTGGCGCGCGTCTCGGCCAGCAGTTCCCACACGCTGGCGAGCATGCCGTTGTAGCGAAGGACCATCTCCTCGTTGACCTTCCTGCGCAGCGGCAGCACCTCGTCGCGGTAGCGGCGCGCCAGCGCATAGGCCGTGTTCCAGCCCTGCCAGGCTTCGCGCGCCTCGCTCGCGGCGAGCACGCCCACGTCGCGCACGCGCGCGGCCGACTGCAGGTACAGCGCCTCGGCACGGCCGTTGCGCGACTGGCCCCAGTCGAAGATGGGAATCGGCAGGTCGAGCTCGAAGCCGCGCTGGGTCTTCTTCGTGCGGTCGGCGTCGTTCTCGAAGGTGGTGTTGCGCACCAGGCCCAGCTCCATCGCATTGACGACGCTGGTGGCGCGGGTGAGGCCCAGCGAGCCGGCCACGGCGGTGTTCTGCGCCTGCGCCGAACGCACGTCGAGCCGGTCGCGCAGGGCCAGCGCCTGCACGTCGCCGAGTTCGGGCGCGGCCTGTGGCAGGGGCGGCAGGCGGTCGGGCAGGGTGTAGCGGGCGGCGCGCTCGCCGCCCAGGCCCATCAGGCGCGTGAGCTGTTCGCGCGAAGCCACCGCGGCCTGGTCGGCGCGCGCCAGTTGCGCGGCCGCGTCGGCCAGCAGCAGCTGCTCGCGCGTGCGCTGCAGCGCGCTCCAGTTGCCGACCTGGGCCATGCGGTGCGCGAGCTCGGCGCCGGCTTCGGCGGCTTCCTTCGCGTCGCGCAGGTAGGCCACGCTCTGCTGCGCCGCCACCGCGCGCACCCAGGCGCGTCGCGTGTCGGCGGCCAGCACCAGCACGCTCTGCGCGGCCTGCAGCTTGGCGGCCTCGTGCCGCTGGCCGGCCCACCGGGCCTGCCATGGCAGCGTGACGAGGCCCAGCACGTTGAAGCTGAGCATCCGCTCGAACTCGCGCTCGCGGCCCTGCGCGAGGCGGCTGAACGACAGCACCGGGTTCGGCAGGCTCGCGGCCTGCACGCGGTCGGCGTCGCTCAGCTGCAGGGTGGCGAAGGCGTCCTGCACGCGCGGACCGTTGATGAGCGCGATGCGCACCGCGGCCTCGACGTCCAGCGGCTTGGCCAGCAGCGCATCGACGCTCTTCAGCGAGGCCTCGTCGGGCGCGCGCTGGGCGTTCGTGCCCGCCATGAGCGGATTGGTGCCGACAAGCGCCTGCACGTCGGCGCTGCCGCCGTCGGGCGAGAGGCTCGCGCAGCCGGCGAGCACCAGCGCGGCGGCCAGCGCTGTGCCGATCTTGACGGTCCTGATGGATGGGAGCCGGGGCGGGCGCGCTTCACTGCGCCTGCGATGGCCACGGATGCCGGCAGGCTGCCGGCGAACGGGGGAATTCACTTTCGATCTCCATGAGCAATACGACGGACGCCGCGAGCCGTAGCAACGGGCTCACTGCGGACGGACTACGGGCAGGGAGATCAGGAAATGGGCGGCTTCAGGCCCTGGACGGGCTCCGCGCTGACGAAGCGGGCCGCGTGCGCCGGGGGCGACGCCTGGGGCGCGCCGTGGACGATGGCGACAAGGGGCATGCCGCCGAGCGCCACCGTGTGGCAGACCTGGCAGGCGACGCAGGTGCCGCAGCCCTGGTGGTCGCCGTGGCTGGTGGTGCCGGAGCCGCCGTCGTCATGGCTGCTGCCGTGGGCGGACATGTCCATGGCCATCGCCATGTCGCCGCCGCCCGCATCCGCGTCCATTGCCTCGTGGCAGTGGGCTTCGGCCGCGGCGGAAGCCACGGTCGCGGCTTCCATGGCCGCCGGCAGCGAGTGGCGCACCATCTCGACCGCCATCGCGTCGCCCAGCCAGCCGCGCACGGGCAGCAGGACGATCATGATGGCGAGCAGCAGGGTGCGCATGGGGCGGGATGATAAACCGGCCAAACGGCGCGCCGGTCAAGAGACCAGCTGGCCTCGGGCCTTGTCGACCCACACCTGCAGGTTGTCGAGCAGGTCCTTCTGGCTGAACGAACAGCTTTCCTCGCTGAAGAGCGCGCTCGATTCGAGCCGGTCGAGCAGCCCCAGCAGCACCTCGCCGTAGCGCGGGGGGAGGGCGCCCAGCAATTCGGTGCTGGCGCGGGCCTCGTCCGACAGCGTGGCGACGGAGCCACCCTGGCTGTCGCGCAGGGCCGCGACGCGCGCGGCGACGTTGTCGAGTTGCTGCAGCGCGGCGCTCACGATGCGTTCCTTCCGGGCGGCGGCAGCGAGAGGCCGCGTTCGCGCATCAGGTCGCGCAGGATGTCGGGGTAGTCGGTGATGATGCCGTCGGCGCCCCAGTCCATCAGCCGCTGCATGTCTGCGCGCTGGTTCACCGTCCAGGGCAGCACCTTCAGGCCGAGCTTGTGCGCCTCGCGGATGACCTCGGGCGTGAGGTCGGCGAAGGCCGGCGACCAGACCACCGGCCCCGGCGCGTTGGCCGATGCGGCCCGGACCATCTGCGGCACAGAGGCGAAGCTGGCGGCATCGAGGCCGTCGGTCCAGCGGCTGTCCTTCAGCGTGCGCGGCGTGGAGAGGTAGGCGCGCGGCATCTGCGGCGCGAGCTTGCCGACCAGCGTGAGCGTGCGCCAGTCGAAGCTCTGGATGGTCACGCGCCCGGCCATGTTCGCCTTGTCGATCTCGGCGAGCAGCGCGCGCACCATCGGCTCGGGCGCGGCGGTCTCGTCGGGCTTCGAGGGGTCGATCTTGGTCTCGATGTTGAAGCGGACCGTGGCCGCCTCGGCGCCGCGCGCCTGCACCTGTGCGAAGAGCGAGGCCAGCGTGGGGATGCGCTCGCCGTCGCGCGGAATCTGCAGCGCGAACTGCTTGCCGTAGTTGCTCGCCGGGTTGATGCGGCCCACGTCGTAGGTCTGCAGCTGCGCCAGCGTGAGCGTGCGGATGGGTGCGCCGCTCCTGGGCGCGAGCCATGCGCCGCTCGCATCGCGGGTGTGGTCGGGGTTGAGCGAGGTGTCGTGCGAGATCACCACCACGCCGTCGGAAGTGAGCCCGATGTCCAGCTCCAGCGTGGTGACGCCCATGTCGACGGCGTTGGAGAAGGCGGCCAGCGTGTTCTCGGGTGCCAGCCCGCGTCCGCCGCGATGCGCCTCGAGGTCGAAATGCTGCGTGGCCGTGGGCATGATGGCCGTGCAGCCGGCAAGGACCAGCACCGAAGCCAGGAGGGTGTATTTCATTTGAGCTGTACCTTGATCCCGTTGTCCTGCACCGTGATGTCGCCGATCTCGTAGGTCTTGCGCCCGACCGTGAGTTCGTCGGCCGTGAAGCTGCGCAGCACCTGCCCCTGAAGCAGTTCCTGCGCGACCACCGCGCCCACCTTCTGCAGCCGCTCGGCGTCGCGGCCCTCGATGCCCTGCAGCTCGAGCCGCTCGGCCTTGGGCTGATCCAGCCGCAGGGCGCGTGCCGTGGCGTCGTACTTCAGCGCGCTGCTGACCGACACCACGCCCTGCACCGGCGAGGCTGCCAGCAGCGGGCTCGCGATGGTCAGCGTGGCGGTGATGGCCGCACGGTTGGCCCTCGAATCCAGCCCCAGCTGCGGATCACGCAGGCCGACCATGAAGATCTCGGCGTAGCGCTCGGCCACCGGAAAGCGTTTGGCGATCTGCGCCTGCAGCTCGTCGCGGCTGGCGGTGTATTCGCTGGTGAAGAAATTGAAGCCGGCCAGCGCGGCGAAGGGCGCCTGCAGGGCCGTCATGCCCAGCAGCGCGTGCAGCACCCGGCGACGGGAGCTGGTGGAAGGAAGCACGGGACGGAAGTTCATAGCCATGGGAGCTTGCCACAGGCGCGCAGGGTTCCCTGGACCCGGCTTCTGTGGCGCCGAATTTTCAAACTACACGTAAATTTTTCCATCCCGAAAGTAAAGTTATGTAGTGCGAAATGGTTATATTCGGCGGGCGCACCAGGCACGCATTCCTGCGACGACAGGAATGCCACCCATGCGAGCGACGGGAGCAGGCGTTGGCGCCGGCTCTTTCCCCTCTCACACGGATGCTTTTTCATGCTGCTTCAACCCGATGGCACCGGGGATGCTTCGGTGCGCGCGGCCGGTCCTGCCGTACGCGACGATGCGCCATCGCCGATTGCCCGGCCACGCGGCAATTCCCACTTTGCGTCCGCGATGGCTTGGATGGCGCTCTGGGCCGTCACATGGCTGTGCGTGCTTTCGGCCTTGCACCTGACGCCGCCGACGGATTCCGTCGAGCAGCTCACCTGGGTCCGCTCCATCGAGTGGGGCTACCACAAGCACCCGCCGCTGCCCACGATGATGATCTGGCCGCTGGTGCAGCTCTTCGGCATCCACGAATGGGTGGTGAGCGCCGCCGGCGCGCTGGTGATCTGCGGCGCGCTCGTGATCTCGTGGCGGCTCGTGCGCGAGCTGGCGGGCAGCCATTTCGCGGCGCTGGCCATGCTGGGTTCGCTGAGCATCACCTACTACAGCGGCCGCCTCGACTTCTACAACCACAACACGGTGCTGCTCCTCTTCGTGGCGGCGTCTGCGTGGTTCTGCTGGCGCGCCTTCGCGGACCGCTCGCGCGTCGCCTGGCTTGCGCTGGGGCTCATGCTCGGCCTCGGGGCGCTGGCCAAGTACCAGGTCGCGCTGGCGGCCCTGAGCGTGATCGCCTTCTGGCTCACGCAGCGCGGCTGGCGCGACCCGCTGCACCTGCGCGGGCTGCTGGGCGCGGCGGCCGTCGCCTTCGCGGTGTTCGCACCGCATCTCTGGTGGCTGGTGACGCACGACTTCCTGCCGCTGCGCTACGCCCGCCACACGTCGCTGGGCGCCGCGATGACGTGCGCGCAGCGCACCGCCCATGCACTGCTTTGGCTGGCCGACCAGCTCAACAGGTTGAGCCCGGCGCTGCTGCTGGCTGCGGGCCTGCTGTGGAAGACGAGGAGCGCCGCCGCACCCGCGTCGCGGCAAACCGGGACGCCGCCACCTGAGGTCGGCCCCGACGCGCGGGCATTCCTTTTCATCTGGGGCCTGTTGCCGCTGACGGTCATCGTGCTGATCGGCCTGGCCACCGGGGCCGACCTCCAGTTCCAGTGGGGCACTGCGTTCATGTCCTTCACCTGTGCGGCGCTGATGCTGCTGCTGCCGATGGGCCGCTGGCATCGCATTGAGCGCCGTGACGCGACCACGGGTTTCCTGGCGGTGCAGATCCTGCTGTTCGCGCTGACCTGGGTGATGTCGCCGATGAGCGGACTGGGCCTGTCCAAGAGCAAGTCCGCAGGCTTCCGCTCGGAGCACTTCGCTGCGCGCATCGGTCCGCCGGCGCGCGTCGTGCTGGGCGGGCCTGTCATGATCGTCGGCGGTTCCTCGCGCATCGCGAGCGCTATCGCGCTGAGGCTGCCCGAGCGGCCGCTGGTGCTGCTCGAAGGCGACCTGGTCGCAAGCCCATGGGTGTCGGTTGCGCAGGTCGAGCGCCACGGCGTGCTGTGGGTGGGCGACGAGCATTCGCTGCCGCCGCCGCCCGGCCTCGAGCGGCACTGGGTGACCGGCAAGCTCTGGTGGGCCGTGCAGTTGCCCAGGCCCGACGCTGACTGAGCCGGCTCAGGCGCAGGGAACGCGCAATTCGTAGCGGGCGAAGGCCCGTTCGCCCTTGTGGATCACGCTGTGCAGTGAAAAGCCGAAGCGCTCGTACAGCGAGCGCAGCGGCGCCCGGTCGGCCACGCAGTCCAGCCGCAGGAAGGGGCGGCCGAGCCCTGCGGTGCGTTCGCGTGCGAATTCCAGGAGCCGTATCGAAACCCCGCGCCCCGCCCAGGCCCGGCTGACTGCGAGCTTGTGCACGTAGAGCGATGTGCCGGTCTCCATCTCGGGCCAGAAGCCCGGGTCATGGAGGTCGATCCGCACCACGCCCGCCACCTCGCCGCCTTTGCGGGCGATGAAGTAGCCGCCGGCATCGGTGTCGCGCTGCACGCGCTCCAGCCCGACGTCGGCCGCCGACCACAGCGGCCGGCCCTCGCCAGCGATCCATCGGGCGGCTTCGCTGAGGACGGCCGCGACGGTGGCGGCCTCGGAGGGCCTGGCTTGTTCGATCTGCATCGGGGGCAGAGCATAGCGGCGCGCCGGCTCAGGCGTGCCGCTCCACGTCGAAGCCTTCTTCCGGCGAGGGCGCCGCGAAGTGGCTGCTGATCAGCTCGAACTGCTCGTCCGTCGTCTCGAAGGGATGCGTGCCGCTCGCGTTGCGCGCCCGCAGGCGCTGTCTGCAGACCTCGTCGGGTACGTCGAGAAAGTGCAGCCTGTGCGCCGCGCCGGCTGCCTCGAAGATGCTGCGCATCCAACGTCGGCTGGCCACGGTGTTGGCCGGAAAGTCGAGCACGACCGACACGCCGGCCCTGAGCAGGCCGGCCACGTGGTCCGCCATGGCCTGCTTGAGCCGGCCCGCGCAGCGCACGTAGTCGGGCAGTTCGTGGATCTCGCCGGGGTACAGCGCCGCCAGCCAGGCGTCTTCGCTGATCAGCACGGTGGCGGGCGCTTCGGCGAGCTGCCGCATGAGCGTGGACTTGCCGGCGCCGATCTTGCCGCAGACCATGTGGAGCACGGGGCGGGGGAGTAGCGGTGTCATCTCGATCTCCTGAAGGCTTGAAGAGAAGAGCCCCAGGAAACGAAAAACCCGCCTCCTGGGGCGGGTTGCATGGCGTGTACCTGATGTGTCGTTCGAAGTGCCGCGCGCTAACCCACCGTCTTACGGATGGGTCGAATAATGGACGCGGTACGCATGCAGGCCATGGGCAGAGGATAACCGCAAGGCTCCGGGCTCAATCGTGCAGCGAGGACAGGAACTGCTTGAGCTCCGCCGTCTGCGGATTGCCGAAGAGTTCCGCCGGCGGCCCCATCTCATGCACGCGGCCCTGGTGCATGAAGATCACGCGGTCGCTGACCTTGCGCGCGAAGTTCATCTCGTGCGTGACCATGAGGAGCGTCATGCCCTCGTCGGCCAGCGACTCCACCACGCGCAGCACCTCGCCGACCAGCTCGGGGTCGAGGGCGGACGTGATCTCGTCGCACAGCAGCACGGCCGGCTCCATCGCCAGCGCGCGTGCGATGGCCACGCGCTGCTGCTGGCCGCCCGAGAGCTGGTCGGGCATGGCGTCGAACTTCTCGGCCAGGCCCACGCGTGCGAGCAGCTTGCGGGCCTGCGAGGCGGCTTCGAGGCTGGTGCGCTTCTTGACCAGCGTGGGCGCGAGCATCACGTTGCGGCCCACCGACAGGTGCGGAAACAGGTTGAAGCTCTGGAAGATCATGCCCACACGCTGGCGCAGCTCGCGCATGGCCATGGCGCTCTCGTGCAGCAGCGGCTTGCCGTCCACCGTGAGCGAACCTTCCTGGAATACCTCCAGGCCGTTGACGCAGCGCAGCAGCGTGCTCTTGCCCGAGCCGCTCTTGCCGATGATGGCGATCACCTCGCCGCGCTTCACGTCGAGGTCGATGCCCTTGAGCACCTCGTTGGTGCCGTAGGACTTGCGCAGCGCCGTGATGCGCACGATGGGCGAGCCCACCGAGGTGGCGGGCGTCTGTTGTTGCGAAGGGTCAAGCACGGCGGCCATGGGATTTCCTCTCGAGGTTCTTGGCGTACAGGCTCACCGGGAAGCACAGCACGAAATAAAGCAGGGCCACGCAGCTGAACACCACGAAGGGCTTGAAGGTGGCGTTCGAAATCATGCTGCCGGCCTTGGTGAGTTCGACGAAACCGATCACCGACGCGAGCGCGGTGCCCTTGATGACCTGCACCAGGAAGCCCACCGTGGGCGCGATGGCGATCTTCACCGCCTGCGGCAGGATCACGTGGCGCAGCTGCTCGCCGAAGCTCAAGGCGAGGCTGCCCGACGCCTCCCACTGCCCCTTGGGGATCGATGCCACGCAGCCGCGCCAGATCTCGGTGAGGAAGGCGCTGGTGTAGAGCGTGAGCGCTACGCTGGCGGCGGTCCACGCCGACACGTCCACGCCGAAGAGCGCGATGCCGAAGTAGGCCAGGAAGAGCTGCATCAGCAGCGGCGTGCCCTGGAAGAGCTGCACGTACAGGCCCACGGCCCGGCCGATCGCCTTGCCGCCGCGCAGCCGCAGGAACAGCAGCAGCGCGCCCACGATGCCGCCGCCGATGAAGGCGATGAGCGAGAGCACGACAGTCCAGCGCAGTGCCAGCAGCAGGTTGCGCAGGATGTCCCAGAGAGAAAAATCAGCCATGTCGGGGTGCTTTCGCTTGGTTGCTCAGCGGCCGAAGAAGAACTTCGGCCCGGCCCAGTCGAGCAGCCGCCGCAGCGCCACCGACAGCGCCAGGTAGATCAGCGTGGCAACGATGAAGGCCTCGAAGGCGCGGAAGTTGCGGCTCTGGATGAGGTTGGCCGCGTAGCTCAGCTCCTCGGTGGAGATCTGCCCGCACACCGCCGAGCCCAGCATCACGATGACGATCTGGCTCACCATCGCGGGCCATACCTTCTTGAGCGCCGGCGGCAGCACCACGCGCAGGAACACCTGCGAGCGGCTCAGCGCCAGGCTCACTGCCGCCTCGATCTGCCCCTTGGGCGTGGCCTCGATGCCGGCGCGGATGATCTCGGTGGAGTAGGCCCCCAGGTTCAGCACCATCGCGATCACCGAGGCCACTTCCGGCGTGAGCTTGACGCCCGCCGCCGGCAGCCCGAAGAAGATGAAGAACAGCTGCACGATGAAGGGCGTGTTGCGGATCAGCTCCACGTAGGTGCCCACGATGGCGCGCAGCCACTTCGGGCCGTCGGCGCGCGCCCACGCGCAGAAGGTGCCCACGATCATGCCCAGCACGGTGCCGACCGCGGTCAGGCCGATGGTCCATGCAACGCCCCGCAGCAGCAGCGGCCATTCGGAGAGCACCGCGCCGAAATCAAACTCGATGTTCATAAGTCAGTCTTCTCTTCGTGGAACGCCGCGGAACCGGCTTTGCCGGGCCGCAGGCGTCGCCCCCGGCGAGGGGGTGTGCCCAGCGACACGAAGTGCGCGAAGCATGGGGGAGTACTTGTTCAGACCGGCAGGTCGCCGGCAGCCTTGCCCAGCCACTTCTTCGACAGGGCGTCCAGCGTGCCGTCCTTCTTGGCGGCGGCGATGATCTCGTTGACCTTGGTCTTCAGCGCGGTCTCGCCCTTGGCGACGCCGACGAAGCAGGGGCTGTCCTTGAGCAGCAGCTTGAACTCGGCGCTGACCTTCGGGTTCTTGGCGAGCATGTCGCCCGCGACGGCGGCGCTGGTCGCAATGGTCTGCGTCTGGCCGGCCACGAAGGCGGCGATGGTCGCGTTGTTGTCCTCGAAGCGGCGGTAGTCGACGTTCGGCGGCGCCACCTTGTTCAGCTCCTGGTCTTCCATCGCGCCGCGCGTCACGGCCACGGTCTTGCCGGCCATGTCGGCGAAGCTGGTGAGCTTCATGCTCTTGGGGGCGTACACGGCCTGGAAGAAGGGCGCGTAGGCCGACGAGAAGTCGATCACCTTCTCGCGCTCGGGGTTCTTGCCCAGCGTGGAGATCACGAGGTCGGCCTTCCTGGTCTGCAGGTACGGGATGCGGTTGGCGCTGGTCACGGGCACCAGCTCGACCTTCACGCCGAGCTTGGCGGCGATGAGCTCGGCCATTTCCACGTCGAGGCCCTGCGGCTTCATGTTCTTGTCGACCGAGCCGTAGGGCGGGTAGTCGGTGGGAACGGCGATCTTGATGGTCTTGGCCTTGAGCACGTTGTCCAGCGCGTTCTGGGCGTGCGCGGCGCCGGCAGAGGCCAGCATGGCGGCGGAAGCGAGCGCCAGGGCGATGCGGCGTTTGGAAGCAGAGAAGGTCATAGCAGGGCTCCTAGGTAAGTCGAAGAATCGGAATCGGGCGGCGCGCCGGGCTTGCGGCGCCTGCCCTTGGGCGTTGCGGGGGCAGTGGCGGCGGTGTTGTGCAGCGGCGCCAGCGCGTCGCGCAGCTGCGCCAGCGGATCGGAGGGTGCCTGCACGCGCAGGGCCGACTGCACCGTGCCGATGTGCTCGGCCATCAGCGCCTCGGCGGCGGCGTGGTCGCCGCGCTCCAGCGCCGCGACGATGCGCACGTGGTCCTCGCAGGACTGCACCGCGTCGTGCGTGGACTGGTAGAGCATGGCGATCAGGGTGGTGCGCGCCGTGTAGTCGCGCAGCGTGTCGGCCAGCAGCGTGTTGCCCAGGCACTCGGCCAGGCAGACGTGGAAATCGCCCAGCAGGAAGCTGCGGTTGCCGACGTCGCTCTCTTTCAGTGCGGCCTTTTCACGCTGCAGGTGCGCCTTGAGCTGGCGCAGGGCGGTCTTCTCGATCTTGCCCACGCTGCGGATGAGGCCCAGCTCGATGACGCGCCGCGCCTCGAAGGCCTCGCGCGCCTCGTCCTGCGAAGGCTCGATGACGAACCAGCCGCGCCGCGCGCTCACGGTGACGATGCCGCGCGCCGCCAGCCGCGTGAGCGCCTCGCGCACGATGGTGCGGCTGCAGTCGAACAGCATCGCCAGCTGCTGCTCGCCCAGGCGAGAGCCCGGCGCGAGCTTCTGCGCCATCACCGCCTCGACGATGCGTGCACTGATTTCGGATGCGGAGATGGCCATATGCCTGCATACCAGCAGCTTCTGTGCCAACTGGTATGCAAGATTTGCGCACCTGAATGGAGCATGCCTCCGGTCGGGAGGCCGGCGCGGTGCGCCGATTCAGTGCCGGGGGCGCCCCAGCGCGCTGGCAGGCAGTGCCACAAGCATGAGCAATGCCGAGAGCACCAGCGCCCCGCTCAGCACGTAGAGGCTGGCGGTGAAGCCGCCCGTGAGCTGCTTGAGCCAGCCGACCATCATCGGCGCCACCAGCCCCGCGCTGCCGCCGATGGTGCTGATGAGCGCAATGCCCGCGGCCGCTGCGCTCTTCGACATGAAGTTGCCCGGTACAGCCCACAGCACGGTGAACGCCGCCGAGATGCCCATGGCCGCCAGCGCGAGGCAGAGCACGGCGGCGATCGCGTCGTGCATGAAGAACGTGGTCAGCGCCAGCCCGGCCGCACCCGCGACCGCGCTGAGCGCGAAGTGCCAGCGCCGCTCCTTGCTGCGGTCGGAGTGCCGGCCCACCACGATGTTCGCCGCGATGCCCGCCACCGCCGGGATCACCGAATAGAAGCCGATCTGCAGCACGCTCAGCCCCATCGACTTGAGGATCGTGGGCTGCCAGAACGACAGCGCGTAGATGCCCAGGATGATGAGGAACGACATGAAGCCGATCAGCCAGACCCGGCCGTCGCGCATCGCCGCGCCGAAGGTGTGGCGCTCGGCGGCGCCGTGCGCGGCCTGGTCTTCGGCCAGCAGGCGGGCCACGCGCTGCTTCTCGGCGGCGCTGAGCCAGGCCGCCTGCGCCGGACTGTTCGACAGCCAGCCGAAGGCCGCGATGCCCAGCAGCACGCTCGGCAGCCCCTCCAGCAGGAAGAGCCACTGCCAGCCGCGCAGCGACAGCGCGCCGTCGAGGTACGTCATCGTGAGCCCCGCGATCGGTCCGGCCACGATGGGTGCCGCGCCGAAGGCCATGAAGAAGAGGGCCGTGGCCTGCGCGCGGCGGTGCGAAGGGAACCACAGCGTCAGGTAGAACAGCACGCCCGGCGCGAAGCCGGCCTCGAACACGCCGATGAGGAAGCGCAGCACGTAGAACTGCGCGGGCGTGGTCGCGAACATCATCGCCGCCGAGGCCAGTCCCCACAGGCCCATGATGCGCAGCAGCGTGGCGCGCACGCCGATCTTCGCGAGCATCAGGTTGCTCGGAATCTCGAACACCGCGTAGCCGATGAAGAAGATGCCGGCGCCCAGGCCGAACACCGCGTCGCTGAAGCCGAGCTGCTCCTTCATCTGCAGCTGTGCGTAGCCCACGTTGGTGCGGTCCAGGTAGTTCAGCACGTAGCAGGCGCACAGCAGCGGCATCAGGCGCCAGGTGATCCTGCGGAAGAGGGCGGCGTCCTCGCGCGCATCGGCATCCGCCGGGGATTGCGCTTGCGCCCCGGCCAGGGTGGCTGTGTTCATCGTCTGTCTCCTCGTTGTCGAATCGTTCGGTCAGGCCTTCACCGGCGTTCCGAAGCTGGTCTCGCCCCAGAGGAAGCTGGCTGGCGCCCCCGGAAAGAGCCAGTGCGGCGTGCATTCGGCCGACGGCACCACGTTGCTGAAGCCGTGCGCTGCCGAGCTGCCTGCAAGCGTCTTCTCCAGCACCATCGACAGGTACTGGTCGTTGCTGCTTTCCTGCGTGTTGCCGTTGAGGATCACCTCCGCGCCGGTGGCCTGCGCGTAGCGGCGGATGCCGTTGTGCCGCGACTGCAGCGGCGCCCAGCTGTCGGCCGCCACGCCGTTCTCGCTGCTCACCCGCAGGCCGTCGCCCGTGCGGTAGACCAGAGAATGGTTGCCTTCGGTATGGCCCGGCGTGTGCACCAGCGCCAGACCGCGGCCGAGCTGGATGCTGCCGTCGAAAGCGACCATTCTTTCGGCCGGGATGCCGTCGAGCCCGTGCGGGCAGTACCACTCGGCCTGTACCGGCATCAGGCCCTGCACGCTCGCGAGCTCCTGGCGGTGCACCAGCAGCCGGGCGTTGGGCAGCAGGCCCGGCGTGGCGCCGCTGCCCAGCCACCGGCGCAGGTCCTGCGTGTGCAGGTGGTCGTAGGTGATGTAGTCGACCTGTTCCGGCGCGATGCCGCAGCTCGCCAGCGCCTGCGGCACGGTCCGGTAGACCGGCGCGATCGCCTTGTGCAGGAACTTCGGCGTCTGCTCGGCCAGGCGCTTGAAGTAGGGCGTCTCGTTGCCGGCCTCGAAGTCCGCCGGCGTGAACAGCAGCGTGCGCAGCCGGCCCTCGAAGTCGTCGTACTGGACGACCACCGTGCGCGCCAGCAGATGCACCATGTGCGGCTTGAGCAGCTGCTGCGAATAGACGCCCGTGAAGGCGAACCACGCCGGGTACGGAATGCGCAGCAGGTCGAAGCTGCGCGCGAAGCGCACCGGCGGCGCGTCGAGCAGGCGCTCGCGCAGGCCCTCGGCGGCGCGGCGGATGGCGCGCAGGCGCTCCTGCGGCATGGCGGCGTCGCGCGCGCCGTCGAAATCCGCCAGCTGTGCGAAGCCGGAGGGTTCGGGGTCTCTGGTCATGGGGTCTCCTTGTCAGCCTTCGAAGGAAGCGAAGCGAAATGAGCGGGCGCTCAGTACGTCGAGCGCCCGCCCGAGATGTCGAACACCGCGCCGGTGCTGAAGGAACAGTCGTCCGACGCGAGCCATGCCGCCATGGCGGCCACCTCGTCGACCTCGACGAAGCGCGCCATCGGCACGCGCGAGAGCAGGGCGGTGCGCAGCTGCTCGCGGTGTTCGGCCGGAACGGCGGCGAACACCTCGGTGTCTGCCGCCGAGGGCGTGATGCAGTTCACCAGCACACCGGACGAGGCCAGTTCCTTGCCCAGCGACTTGGTGAGCGCGATGAGACCGGCCTTCGAGGCGGAGTACGCGGCGTTGAAGCCGTTGCCCTCCTTGCCTGCGACCGAGGCGATGTTGACGATGCGGCCGCGCCGCTGCGCGAGCATCGCCGGTGCCACTGCCCGGCAGCACAGCCACGCCCCCGTGAGGTTGACGTCGAGCACGTTGCGCCACTGCGCGGGCGTGTGCTCCCAGGCCGGCACCATCGGCCCCAGCACCCCGGCGTTGTTGACGAGGACGTCGATGCCGCCGAAGCGCTCCTGCGACTGCGCGGCCGCGCGGGCGATCTGGTCTTCCTCACGCACGTCGACGACTGCCGACGCGGCGTTGCCGAACGGCGCGAGCGTCTCCATGGCATGGGCGAGCGCCAGCGCGTCGAGGTCCCACAGCGCGACGCTTGCACCGGCCGCGAGGTAGCGCCGCGCGATCGCCAGCCCGATGCCGCGCGCGCCACCGGTCACGATGGCATGCCGGCCCGCGAGCGCATCGCCGCGCAGCGCGTTCATGCCGTGGCCGTCTCTGCTGCCGCTGCTGCGCGTGCGGTGGCCGGCTGGCCCAGCAGCCCGCCCACCAGTGCGCCGACCTGCTCCGCCGGCACGCCCGCCAGCAGCTGCCGCAGCATCGTGAGCGTGTCGAAGTACACGCGCTCGCACACCAGCCGGTCGCCCTCGAAGATGAAGAAGGCGTTCATGCGGCAGCGGAAGCTGTTGCCGGTGGGCGGCAGGCCCTTGAGCGGCCCCTTGTGCGTGCCCAGCAGCCAGAACTCGACGATCACCGAGTCGTCGGCGTGGCGCAGCTGGATGATCTCGTGGCGCTGGTCGGGAAAGGCGCGGCGCGTGTCGATGTAGTACTGGCGCACCTCGGCGATGCCGTCGTGCACCTCGCCGCTGGGAACCAGCTCGTAGTGCGGATGCGGGAAGGTGCCGAGCACGGCGTCGAAGTCCTGCCGGGTCTCGTCGGCGAAGTGGTCGAGCACGAGGCGCTCGCGGCGGGCCTGGAGTTCGGTGCGTGGGGTGTCGTCTTTGCTCATCGGGTGTGCTCCATGTGACAGGAATGGCTGCTGACATCGGGTTGGCGCGAATGCGCCGGCCCGGGCTCGCTGCGTACTATCGGCACGCCCCTGAAACAAGACTGTCCGGTGTTGGCAATCGACGCTACGGACAAACCCGCGATGCCACGCACGCTCCCTTCATCCCCCGATACGGCCCCGGACGCGCAGCCATCGCCGGTGCACAACGGCGACATGCGGCTGGCCGAGGACGTGCAGCGGCGGCTGCTCGAAGTGGCGCACCGGCGCACGCTGGCGCGCGGCGAATCGCTCTTCCACAAGGGCTCGTCGCCGGACGCTCTATTCGGCGTGGTGGCCGGCTCGCTGCGCGTGAGCGTGGTGGCGCCGGGCGGGCGCGAGGCGGTAATCGCGATGCTCGAACCCGGCCACTGGTTCGGCGAGGTGTCGCTGCTGGTGGGGCGCGAGCGCGTCTACGACACCTGCGCTGTCGACACCACCGAGATGGCAGTGGTCGCGGCGGCCGACTTCCATCGGCTGGTGGCCGAGCATCCCGACGTGCACATGGCCTTCACCCGGCTGGTGTGCCTGCGGCTGCGCCAGGCGCTGGCGTGGATCGACGACGTGATCCTGATGCCGCTGCCGGTGCGGCTCGCGCACCGCCTGCTCACGCTGGACGCGCGCGCGGAGGGCGCGGATGAGGGCACGGGCAAGGGCGGCGGCACGCTGCTGGGCGTGTCGCAGGAAGACCTGTCGTTCATGCTCGGCGTGTCGCGCCAGAGCGTGAACCGGCAGCTCAAGCTGTGGGAGGAGGACGGCACGCTGCGCGTGCGCTACCGCGCCATCGAGCTGCTGGACCGCGCACGGCTCGAGCGGCACGCGGCCACGCCGCCCTGAGCGGCGTTCTGCGCGGGATCAGTCCATCCGCGCGCCGGATGCCTTCACAGCCTTCTCCCAGCGCGGTGTTTCCGTCGCGAGGAAGCGCGCGAAATCCTCGCTGCCAAGGAATGCCGGGTCGGCGCCCTGGCTCACCATGCGTTCGCGCACCTCGGGGTTGCTGAGCACCTGCCTGAAGGCGTCGCTCAGCTTGGCGACCACGTCTTTCGGCGTGTCCTTCGGCGCGAGGAAGCCGTAGAAGCCCACCACCTCGAAGCCCTTGACGCCCGACTCGATCACGGTCGGGATGTCGGGCAGGGCGGGGTTGCGCTCGCGGCTGGTCACGGCCAGGGCGCGCACCTTGCCCTGCTTGTGGTAGTTGGCCGCCTGCGGGATCGACTCGGCCATGAACTGGACCTGCCCGCCCATCAGGTCGGTGAAGGCCGGGGCGCTGCCTCGGTAGGGGATGTGCACCATGAAGATGCCGGTGGCGGTCTTGAACATCTCCGGCACCAGGTGGCTGATGCCGCCGTTGCCGGCCGAGCCGTAGTTGACCTGGCCGGGCCGCGCCTTGGCGTAGTCGATGAACTGCTTCAGGTTCTGCACCGGCAGCTTGGGCGTGACCAAGAGCGCCAGCGGCTGCATCGCGGTGCGCGCGATGGGCACGAAGTCGCGCTGCGTGTTGTAGGGCAGCTTGCTGTAGAGCGCGCCGTTGATCACCGCCACGCCCGTATTGGCCAGCATCAGCGTGTAGCCGTCGGCCGGGCTCTTGGCGACCGCGTCGGCACCCACCGAGCCGCCCGCGCCGGGCTTGTAGTCGACGATCAGCGGCTGGCCCAGCACGGCCTGCAGCTTGTCGGTCAGCAGGCGCGCATGCTGGTCGAGGGGGCCGCCGGCGGGAAAGCCGATGACGATCTTGATCGGCTTGTCGGGAAAGGCGGCCATCGCCGCCGTGGCGCCGAGGCCGAGGGAAAGGACCGCGAGCGCGGTCCGGATTGGCTTGTTCATGATCCGTCTCCTGTTTTTGTGAGGAGACGATCATAGGCAGACCGCTCAGCCGGCCAGCGTGGCCTTCAGCGTGATCTCGGGCACGCTCGCCAGCGCCTTCGACAGCGGGCAGCCGGCCTTGGCGGCGGCCGCGATCTGCTGGAACTTCGCCTCGTCGAGGTTGGGCACGCTGGCGTCTAGTTCGAGCGCGATGCGGTCGATCTTGAAGCCGTCGCCGTCCTTGGCCAGCCGCACGGCCGCGCGGGTGTCGATCTTCGTGGCCGCCAGGCCTTCCCGCTCCAGCGCGAAGGCGAAGGCCATCGTGAAGCAGGCGGCATGCGCGGCGCCGACGATTTCCTCGGGGTTGGTGCCGCGCTTGTCGTCCTCGAAGCGGCTGGCGAAGCCGTAGGGGTAGTCCTTGAGGGCGCCGGTCTCGGTGCTGACCAGGCCCTTGCCGGTCTTGCCGGCGCCTTCCCAGTGAACGCTCGCGTGCTTTTCTGCTGCCATGGAAGCTCCTTCGGTGGGTGAGTGGGTGGACGGGAGGGGAAAGGAAAAGAGAACAGCCCGCAGGTATCGCGCGGAAGGCGGCGCCTGTCTGTAGTCGCAGAGCGCATCCGGCAGGGGCCGGGCATGTGAGAAAAAATGGCGTCACCTAGGCGACGCCCCCGGGGGCTTCCCCGATGCGAGCGGCGGACGTGGCGGCTTAGGCTGGCGGGAATCCACCTTCCCGCCCTCTCGTCCATCCCCCGCCCGTGCCCACCATGGAACAACGCCCGCATTACAAGTTCTGGCCCAAGCGCCTCCCGCACTCGATCACCGTCCCCGCCACCTCGCTCTGGCACAACCTCGCCACCTCGGCCGCACGCTACCCCGACAAGCCTGCGCTGGTGTTCTTCGGCCGCGTGACCAGCTACCGCGAGTTCGCCGCGCAGGTCGACCGGCTGGCCGGCACGCTGCACGCGCTGGGCGTGAAGCGCGGCGACCGCGTGATCCTGGACATGCAGAACTGCCCGCAACTGGTGATCGCGCATTTCGCGATCCTGCGCGCCAACGCGGTGGTGGTGCCGGTCAACCCGATGAACCGGGCCGAGGAGCTCAAGCACTACATCACCGACCCCGACGCCAAGGTGGCCCTCATCACCGGCGACCTGGCGCCCGAGCTGGCCAAGGCCAGCAACTCGCTGCCGCCCGGGCAGCGGCTGGACCACATGATCGTGACCCAGTTCACCGACGCCTTCGACGCCGAAGCCTCGGGCGACGACGCCCCGGCGCCAGCCTGGAAGGAGTGGCTCACCACGCGCCACCCGCTGCCCGCGCTCGATGGCGGCAAGGTCGTCGCCTGGACCGACGCCCTCGAGGCCGGCCACCCGCCGCCCGAGCACGTGGTGGGCGCCAACGACATGGCGCTGCTGCCCTACACCAGCGGCACCACCGGCCTGCCCAAGGGCTGCATCCACAACCACTCCAGCCTGATGCACAACGCCGTCTCAGGCCAGATGTGGGGCTGCTCGACCTCCGAGACGGTGGTGCTCGCGGTGGTGCCGATGTTCCACATCACCGGCGTGGTGAGCATGATGCACACCGCCATCCTCGCGGCGGCCACGCTGATCATCATGCCGCGCTGGGACCGCGACGTGGCCGGCCGGCTCATCTCGCGCTGGAAGGTCACGGCCTGGACCAACATCCCGACCATGGTCATCGACCTGATGGCCAGCCCCAACTTCAAGGACTACGACCTGTCGAGCATGACCTACATCGGCGGTGGCGGCGCCGCCATGCCCCAGGCCGTGGCGCAGCGCCTCTTCGATCAGTACGGCCTGAAGTACCAGGAGGGCTACGGCCTCACCGAGACCGCCGCGCCCTCGCACACCAACCCGCTGGACAACCCCAAGCAGCAGTGCCTGGGCATCCCGTTCATGAGCACCGATGCGCGCGTGGTCGACCCCGACACGCTCAAGGAAATGCCCATCGGCGAATCGGGCGAGATCATCATCCACGGCCCCGAGGTGTTCCAGGGCTACTGGAAGCGCCCCGACGCCACCGCGGCGGCCTTCGTCGAGTTCGAGGGCAAGCGCTTCTTCCGCTCGGGCGACATGGGCCGCATGGACGAGGATGGCTACTTCTTCATCACCGACCGCCTCAAGCGCATGATCAACGCGAGCGGCTTCAAGGTGTGGCCCGCCGAGGTCGAGCTGCTCATGTTCCGCCACCCGGCGATCCAGGAAGCCTGCGTGATCTCGACCAAGGACGACTACCGCGGCGAATCCGTCAAGGCCGTGGTGGTGCTGCGCCCCACGCACAAGGACACCACCGAGCAGCAGATCATCGACTGGTGCCGCGAGAACATGGCCGTCTACAAGATCCCGCGCAAGGTGCAGTTCGTCGACGCGCTGCCCAAGAGCGGGAGCGGGAAGGTCATGTGGCGCCTGCTGCAGGAGGCGGAGAGCGAGGCGAAGTGAACCCGGCTGAAGGGGCGGGCACTTGACCGGTCAGTGCCCGAGCCCCAGCGACTTCAGCAGCTTCCCGGCTTCTTCCCTCCCGTTCGGCGTCACCTGAGGCGCCGCCATCGCCTTCGTCAGGTAGTCGACGACCTTGCGGTGGTTCTTGTGCGGGCCTTCCCACAGGAAGAGGCGTCCCAGCTCAAGTGCCGCGTCGCCGTCGCCCGCGGCGTAGGCGCGCTCGAACCAGTAGCGGGCCCAGCGGAAGTTGCCTTCGTCGCGATAGCAGATGGCGAGGTTGGCGCAGCCTGCGATGTCGCCGGCCCTGGCGGCCTTGCGGTACCACTGGCGGGCGGCGGTGCTGTCCTGCTTCACGCCGATGCCGTGGTCGAGGAAGTAGCCGACGCTGTTGAGCGCGTGGGTCTCGCCGGCGACGGCGGCCTTGAGGAACAGCGACAGTGCCTTCTTGTGCGCGCCTGCATCCCATGCGTCGTTGGCGGCGGAAAACCAGTCGTCCCGGGTGGGTTCCTGCATGTGCGGGGTCTCCTTCGAAGCGCGGTTCGGGTAAGAACGCGAGAAAGAAAGGAAAAAAACTGTGTCCCGAATTGTTCCGGTGCGCGGATCACTTAGCCTCGACCGGACCGGCCATTCTGCCTATCTCCTGGTCTTTCCGGCTTCTTCATGCACTTTCGCGCGCTGCCTTCCTGTCTTCTTTCTCTGCTTCTTCTTGCCTTTCCCCACCTTTCCCAGGCTGCACCACGCAACTGCCTCGTCGTCGGCATCAGCGACGGCGACACGCTCACCGCGCGCTGCGGGCGCATCGGCGCCTATGAGCGCGTGAAGGTGCGCATCGCGGCCATCGACGCTCCCGAGAAGGCCCAGCCCTACGGTCAGCGCAGCAGGCAGGCGCTCAGCGGCATCTGCTTCGGCGAACAGGCGCTCATCACCGAGGTCGACACCGACCGCTACGGCCGCACCGTGGCCGACGTGAGCTGCAATGGCGAGGACGCCGGCAGCCGAATGGTGTCCGAAGGGTGGGCCTGGGTGTACGACTACAACCACCTCGCCACCAGGCGCGGCGGAGGCCTGTTCAAGCTGCAGGAGCGCGCGCAGGCACGCCGCGCCGGCCTATGGGCCGATCCGCAGCCGATGCCGCCGTGGGAGTGGCGCAAGCACCAGCGCGAGGAACAACAGGCGCAGCCGCACTGGGGCGGCGGCCGGTGGGGAGGGCTCTTCTGAGCCTGTGAGTTCCGGCTCCGGTGGGGCGGGGCGCTCTCAGGGCGAATCGACGGTCGTGGTCCCGCTCGAATCTCGATTCACCCTAGCAACTGCCCCAGCAGCGCAGCCCGGGCACGATCAGGCCCGCTGCGAAGCTGATCGCGCAGAAAACCAGCAGGATCAGCGCCGCCATCTTGAGCCCCTCGGCGCTCCATCGCGGCGCGAAGCTGCTGAAGAGGAAGCCCGAGGCGAAGGTTCCTTCGAGCCGCTCGGCGCCGCCCCAGCGCAGCACCCAGAGGCACAGCAGCGCCTCGGCGGCATGCGCGGCGAGCCAGATGAACAGCGAGAGCATCGCGGCTCGTTCTCAGGACTCGCTCTTGCCCTGCACGTCGGCCACCACGCGCGCATTGCGCTGGAAGCTCCAGTAGGCGCTCGCCCAATCCATCATCACCACGATGCGGTTGCGGAAGCCGATCAGGAAGTAGGCGTGCGCGAACAGCCAGAAAAGCCACGCGAGCCGGCCGCTGAAGCGCAGCGGGCCGAAGGGCGTGCCCAGGTCGACCACGGCCGAGTTGCGGCCGATGGTGGCGAGGTTGCCGTAGTCGGCGTAGCGGAACGGCACCGTAGGCCGGCCCGCGATGCGGCGCAGGATGTTGGCGGCGGCCGCGCGCCCCGCCTGCTTGGCGCCGGGTGACACGCCGGGCACGGGCTTGGGCGGCTTGCCGGGGGCGTAGCTCATGGCGGCGGCGAGGTCGCCGACCACGCTGATCTCGGGGTGCCCCGCGAGGCTCAGGTCCGGCTCGACCTTGATGCGGCCCGCGCGGTCGCATTCGACGCCGGTGGCTGCGCCCAGCATCCGTCCCAGCGGCGAGGCCGCCACGCCCGCGGCCCACACCACGCAGCTGCTATCGATACGGTAGCTCTGGACCGGTGCACCGTCAGCACCGCCGCCGGTCTGCACTTCGAGCCCGGCGTTGTCGATGGCGGTGACCCGGGCGTTCAGGCGCACCTCGACGCCGAGCTTCTGCAACTGCTCCAGCGCCTTGACGCTCAGCGACTCGGGCATGGCCTGCAGCACGCGCGGCCCACCTTCGATCAGCAGCACCTGGGCGCTGGCCGGATCGATGTGGCGGAACTCGCCCGACAGCGTGTGCTTGGCGATCTCGGCCAGCGTGCCGGCCATCTCGACGCCGGTGGGCCCGGCGCCGATCACCACGAAGGTGAGCAATGCACGGCGGCGTTCCAGGTCGGCGGTGATCTCGGCGGTTTCGAACGACAGCAGCACGCGGCGGCGGATCTCGAAGGCATCGGCCAGCGTCTTCAGCCCGGGTGCGGCGGTGGACCACTCGTCGTGCCCGAAGTAGCTGTGTGTGGCGCCGGCGGCGACGATCAGGTGGTCGTATGGCACGGTGTCGCCGTTGGCCAGCTGCACCGATCGCGCGGCCGGGTCGATGCCGCTGACCTCTCCTAGCAGCGTCGTGATGTTCTTCTGCCCGCGGAACAACCCGCGCACCGGCGCCGCGATGGAAGGCGCTGCGAGCCCTGCGGTCGCCACCTGGTAGAGCAGCGGCTGGAACAGGTGGTGGTTGGTCTTGTCGATCACCGTCACGTCCACGTCGGCGTCCTGCAGCTTGCGCGCCGCTTCGAGGCCACCGAATCCGCAGCCGACGATGACGACTTTGGGCCTGCCCGAGGGGTTGGTCGTTTGCATGCGTCGGATGATACGCAGCCCTCCTGCACGCACCGGCATCTTGTGCCACAGTGGCGGACTCTCGCGCTCGCCCCAGGGCGGCTTTGCCGAAGTCGCGGCGGCAGGCCTGCGGCGCCTTGTCCTACGTGCCGTCGCGACCCGGATGGGCTACAAATTGCGGCTACCCGACTGGAGATTCCATGACGCTTTCCCGGCCGACCATTCCGGCGGCGGGCGCACTGCGCGACAGATTCCGCGAAGTGCGCGCAACCAGCCTGGCGCTTGCCGCCCCGCTGTCCGCCGAAGACCAGTGCATCCAGTCGATGCCCGATGCCAGCCCCACCAAGTGGCATCTCGCGCACACCACATGGTTCTTCGAGAGCGTGCTGCTGCAGCCGCACGCGGGCGGCTACCGGCCCCTCGATCCGCGCTTCCATTACCTCTTCAACTCGTACTACGAGGCGCTCGGCCCGCGCCATCCTCGCCCGCAGCGCGGCCTGCTCACGCGGCCGTCTCTGGACGAGGTGCATGAATACCGGCGCCACGTCGACGAGGCCGTGCTGGCGCTGCTGGAGGAGGGCGGATTCGACTGGAGCGTGATCGAGCCCATCGTCACGCTCGGCCTGAACCACGAGCAGCAGCACCAGGAGCTGCTGCTCACCGACATCCTGCACGCGTTCTCCTGCAATCCCATGCTGCCGGCCTACAAGCCCGCCGGCGGCCCTGCGCTGCGGCTGGCCGCGGTGCCGCCCGCCATGCGCTGGATCGAACAGCCCGGCGGCATGGTCGAGGTGGGGCATGACGGCAACGGCTTCTCCTTCGACAACGAGACGCCGCGCCATCGGGCGCTGCTGCAGCCCTACGCGATTGCCGACCGGCTCGTGAACTGCGGCGACTACGCCCAGTTCATCGCCGACGGCGGCTACCAGCGGCCCGAGCTGTGGCTGTCCGACGGCTGGGCCGCGGTCCAGGCCAACGGCTGGCGGCACCCCGCCTACTGGCTGGCGCAGGACGATCCGCGGCTGCGCTTTGCCGGCCCCGCTGCCCAGGCGGGTGCGGGCTGGCACGTGTTCGGCCTGCACGGCGTGCGGCCGATGGAGGCCGATGCACCCGTGTCGCAGCTGAGCTTCTACGAGGCCGCGGCGTACGCCGAATGGGCCGGCGCACGGCTGCCGACCGAGTTCGAGTGGGAAGCCGCGCACGATGCGCCCGGCATCTCGCAGATGACCGGGCATGTCTGGCAATGGACGCGGTCGTCGTACGACCCGTACCCCGGCTTCAGGCCGCTGCCGGGCATCGCCGCCGAATACAACGGCAAGTTCATGGTGGGGCAACTGGTGCTGCGCGGCAGCAGCGTCGCCACGCCGGCCGGGCATGCGCGGCCCAGCTATCGCAACTTCTTCCCGCCGGCGGCGCGCTGGCAGTTCTCGGGGCTGCGGCTCGCGAAAGACCTCTGATCATGCGCAATCCAAGTTCCTCTTCGTCGCTGTCCTTCGTGCCCGCAAAGGACGGCCGGAAGCCGCACGTTTCTTCGCAGGCTGCCGCTGCGGTCGCAACCCCGCTGTCGGAGTTCGGCCGCGAGATGCAGGCCGGGCTCGCGCGCTCGCCGCGCAGCATCTCGCCCAAGTTCTTCTACGACGCCGCAGGCTCGCAGCTCTTCGACCGCATCTGCGAGCTTCCCGAGTACTACCCGACGCGCACGGAGCTGCGCATCCTCGGCGAATGCGCCGCGGAGATCGCGGGGCAGATCGGGCCGAACGCGGAGATCGTCGAGTTCGGCGCCGGGTCGCTGACCAAGGTGCGGCTGCTGCTCGATGCGCTGGAGACGCCGAAGCGCTACCTGCCCATCGACATCTCTGGCGAGCACCTGGAGGCGGCGGCCGAGCGGCTGAAGGCGGACTATCCCGATCTGGCGATCCAGCCCATCGCGGCCGACTACACCATGCCGCTGGTGCTGCCGGCGCCCATGGCCGGCTCCGGCCGCCGCGTCGGGTTCTTCCCGGGCTCGACCATCGGCAACTTCGAGCCGGACGAGGCGCTGGCCTTCTTGCAGCTTGCCGCGCGGATGTTGCGCGGTGGCGGGCTGCTGATCGGGGTCGATCTCGTGAAGGATCCTGCTCGGCTGCATGCTGCATACAACGATGCGCAGGGGGTGACGGCGGAGTTCAACCTCAACCTGCTGCGGCGGGCGAATGCGGAGCTCGATGCCGGCTTCGATCTCGACGGGTTCTCGCATGCGGCGTTCTACAACGCGCCGCATCGGCGGATCGAGATGCATCTTGTGAGTCGGCGGGCGCAGAGTGTTTGCTTGAATGGGCAGGAGTTTGCGTTCGAGGAAGGGGAGACCATTCACACGGAGTACTCGCACAAGTTCACTGTCGAGGGGCTTCGGGCGTTGGCTGTGAGGGCGGGGTTTCGGGCTGGGGCGGTTTGGACTGATCCTGAGAGGCTTTTCAGCGTGCATTGGTTGGCTGCCTAGTTTGATGTTGTGAGGTGTTTGTTTTCCGGGGCCGGGACTCGCCCCGGCGGGCGACCTACTTTCTTTTGCTTCGCCAAAAGAAAGTAGGCAAAGAAAAGGCGACCCCGCTGTCTGCGACCCCTTCGCTGCGCTACGGGGCAACCTGCGGTGCTCGCGTGTCGCGGGGTCTCGCCCAAACTCGCTTCGCTCAGACAAGGGCGAGCCCTGATCCGCGAAACGCTGCGCTCCTCGGCGCAGCCAGAGGGGATTGCAGACCTGCGGGCCATCGCTGCGCTCGGCCTCCAAGGCACTGCAGGCGCTGCGCGCCTGCAGTGCCTTGGAATGAATTGCGGGATCGCTCCGTGTCGTTTCGAGGGGCGCTTGCTGGTGGTATCCAGCGGTGCCGGGAGCCGAGAGTCGTCTCGCGAACCTCGACCGCATCAGCCTCGCACCCAAGACAACGATCCTGAATGCAGGCTCGAAATCAATCCAAGGCCCGAGTCCCTGGCCGAGCAAAGCGAAGGCCCGTCCAGGCCGTTCCCAAAGCCGAGCGAAGCGATGGCGCGTGTCGCTCCCTTCTGGCTGCGCCGAGGAGCGCAGACGTAGGAGGGACAAGGGCCGCAGCTGTCTGAGCGCAACGCAGTGGAGCGAGTTCTGCGGACCCCCTCCTACGTCGAGCACCGCAGGTTGCCCGTAGCGAAGCGAAGGGACGCAGACAGCAGGGTCGCCTTTCTTTTGCCTACGTTTCTTTGGCGAAGCAAAGAAAAGTAGGTCGGCCGCCGGGCCGAGACCCGGCCCCGGGAAGCAACCGCACAGCAGCATCCAACAGAGGCAAAGCCAACGCAACGCCAGAGCGAAACCACCCCCTTAACCAGGGTAGCTACCCCCCCAAAAAAAGCCATCCCCTCACCAGCGGCACAATACCCCCCGAAAAGCGGCACCCGGCCGCCCCCGGAGACCCACCCCCATGAAAGCAACCTGGAACGGCGTAACCATCGCCGAAAGCGACGACACGGTCCTCGTCGAGGGCAACCACTACTTCCCGATGAGCTCGCTCAACCGCGACTTCGTCACCTTCAGCAACCACAAGACCACCTGCCCCTGGAAGGGCACGGCGAGCTATTACTCGCTGCTGGTCAACGGCGAGCTCAGTGCCGACGCTGCCTGGTATTACGCCGATCCGAAGCCCGAAGCCGAAGAGATCCGCGACCGTGTCGCGTTCTGGAAGGACGTGAAGGTCAGCGAGAAGTGACCACGGCTGCATTCACTCCCCCGTTCATTTCGCCTGCCGAGTTGCCCGCCGCGCTGCGCGAGCAGGGCTATGCGGTGCTGAGCCCGCAGGGCGTAAGCGAATGGCTCGGCGTTCCCCTCTCGCAGCTCGATGCGCTGCATGCCGACTGGAACGAACTTCCCGCCGACGAGTACCTGAAGGACGGCGGCCGCTACCGCACCCGCCGCCATGCCTGCTTCACCGTCGAGGCCGACGAAGAGGCCACGCTGGCGCAGGTGCCGCATCGGGCGCACTGGCAGCCGGTCGAATACAACGCGCTGCACGGCGGCATGCAGCGATGGTTCGCGCCGATGCTCGAGGCCACCGTCGCGCAGCCTGTGTGGCAGCGGCTGCTGCAGCAGCTCGGAAGGGCCAGCAGCGAGATGCGCGGCGCGGCGCAGCGCTGGTACGTGGAGGCGCATCAGTTCCGCATCGACACCGCGGGCGGCATCGGACGCCCCACGCCCGAGGGCGCGCACCGGGACGGCGTGGATCTGGTGGCTGTCGCGCTCGTGGGGCGGCACGGCATCAAGGGCGGCGAGACGCGCGTGTTCGAGGCCAACGGGCGTCGCGGCGAGCGCTTCACGATGACCGAGCCGTGGACGCTGCTGCTGCTCGACGACGCGCGCGTGATCCACGAGTCGACGCCGATCCAGCCGCTCGAAGAGGGCGGCGAAGGCTGGCGCGACACGCTGGTGATCACCTGCCGGGCAGAGGGTTTCCAGGGGGATTGAGGCCCTGCAATATCGGGTCTTGCCCTTGCTGGTACGAGTCCTACAGCCCGCGCCGAGCAACAGCGGTTAAATTCGGGGCCCCGGTCCGTCATGGGCCGAGTCTGTCTGCGAACGAAAGCGAGGTCCCGCCATGTTCAATCACATCCTGGTTCCGATCGACGGCTCCGAAACTTCCATGCTCGCCGTCAGCAAGGCCAGCGGCCTCGCGCTGGCCTTCGGTAGCCGCATCACGCTGATCCACGTGATCGACAACTATCCCTTCATCGGCGTGGGCGCGGACTACGCGCTCGGCCAGAACGAATACCTCGCGGCGGCCACTGCCAGTGCCAATGCCGCACTCGCGCGCGGCGTGGCGGCGCTCGCGGCCGAGGGCCTGCACAGCGACCAGCGCGTGATTGACGGCCACGTGGTGCACGAAGGCATCGTCGACACGGCCATCGCCATCGCGGCCGACCTGATCGTGATGGGCTCCCACGGCCGCAGCGGCATCGAGAAACTGCTGCTGGGCAGCGTGACGCAGCGCGTGCTGCAGGACGCGAACATGCCTGTGCTGGTCGTCAAGGGCGGCTGAGCGGCAACGGCAACGACACAACAACGGAAACCGCGGCGTCTGTAGCGGCATCGAGGATCGATCGGGCGATCGGCCGGGCAGGACGTCAGGCGAATCCGGAGGGCCGCTCGAAGCGGAGCTCCTGCCCCGTCATGGGATGCACGAACCCCAGCTCGCTGGCATGCAGCATCAGGCGCGGCGCGCGTGACTGCAGTGCAGCATCGCCATACAGCGCATCGCCCAGGATCGGATGGCCGATCGACAGCAGGTGCACCCGCAGCTGATGTGAGCGGCCCGTCAGGGGCTCCAGCAGCACGTGCGTGGAGGCAGGCTCTCCGGCCAGCACCGAAATGGTCTTCCACCGGGTGAGGCTGGGCTTGCCCTCCGGGTCGATCTTCTGCAGGGGGCGGCGCGGCCAGTCGGCCATCAGGGGCGTGTTGATCACCGACCAGTCCTCCCGCAGCGGCATTTGGCCGTCGACGACGGCTTCATAGCGCTTGTGCACCCTGCGTTCGGCGAATCCGGCGCTCAGCGCACGCTGCATCTCGATGCCTCGCGCCATCACCACCAGCCCGCTGGTGGCCATGTCGAGGCGGTGCACGATGAGTGCGTCGGGCCACTGCCGCATGGCGCGCGCGCTCAGGCAGTCCTGCTTGTCCTCGCCGCGGCCGGGCACGCAGAGCAGGCCGGCGGGCTTGTCGAGCACCAGCAGGTACGGGTCTTCGTGGACGGGTTGCAGCAGCGGCGGGGCGGTCATGGATGCGACCGAGTGTAGACAGGGGCCCGGGCGGGGCTTGCCCGGGGCTCACGCCCTGCTCATGCGGGCTCGGCTATCCTCGGGCGGATGTCCGGCCCCGCCCCCGCTTCCGTCTCCTCCTCTTCTTCCGACGTCCAGGCGGCTTCTCCCCCGAGCTTTTCCGACCTGACGCGCGAACGCCCCTTCATGCAGATGTGGACGGCGCGCCTCTTCGGCACGGCCGCCTCGCAGATGCTGCTGGTGGCCATCGGCTGGCACATGTACGAGCTCACCGGCAGCGCGTGGGACCTGGGGCTGGTCGGCCTCTACCAGTTCGTGCCCGCGCTGGTGCTGGCGCTGCTGGCCGGCCACATCGTCGACCGCCACCATCGCGGGCGCATCGTGGCGGCCTGTTTCGCGGTGCAGGGGCTGGTGGCGCTGGTGCTGCTGCTGGCTGTGCTGGAGAAGCACGACACGCGCGGCCTGCTGCTGGGGCTGTCGCTGGTGCTGGGCGCGGTGCGTGCCTTCCAGATGCCGGCGCAGCAGGCGCTGACGCCGCTGCTGGTGCCGCCGACCATGCTGTCGCGCGCGATGGCCTTCAGCTCGGCGGGCATGCAGGGCGCGATCATCGGCGGGCCGGCCCTCGGCGGCCTGCTGTTCGTGGCGGGCATGGCGGTGGTGTATGGCGCCAGCGTGGTGTTCTTCGCCGTCGCCTGCGCGCTGGTGCTGCGGCTTCGCTACGCCTACACGCCGGCTGCGCGCGAGCCGGTGACCCTGGCGACGGTGTTCGCGGGCGTCGATTTCATCTGGAAGCGCAAGCCGGTGCTCGGCGCCGTGTCGCTCGACCTGTTCGCGGTGCTGCTGGGCGGCGCGGTGGCGCTGCTGCCGATCTATGCCAAGGACATCCTGCACACCGGCCCCTGGGGCCTGGGCCTGCTGCGCAGCGCGCCTGCGGTGGGTGCGCTGGTGATGTCCATCGCGCTCACGCGGCGGCCGGTGGAGCGCCACGTGGGGCGCACGCTGCTGCTGGCGATCGCGGTGTTCGGGCTGTGCATGGTGGTGTTCGGCATCTCGAAGAGCTTCGTCGTCTCGCTGATCGCGCTGGCGGTCTCGGGCGGCGCCGACATGGTCAACGTGGTGATCCGCCAGACGCTGGTGCAGCTCGAAACGCCTGACGCCATGCGCGGGCGGGTGAGCGCGGTGAACTCGATCTTCATCGGCGCGAGCAACCAGTTCGGCGAGTTCGAGTCGGGCGCCACGGCTGCGCTGCTGGGGCCGGTCGGTTCGGTGGTGGTGGGCGGCGTGGGCACGATGCTGGTCGCGCTGACCTGGTTCAAGCTGTTCCCGTCGCTCGCGCAGCGCGACCGGCTGGTGGTGGCGGCGCCTTCGGTCAGGCCGCCGGCCTGAGCCGGCCAGGGCTGCTCAGTCGGCGAAGAGGGCGCGTGCGCCGGGTACCTCGAGCGTGACGTCGCCCAGCGCCTGCGCCACGCAGGGCAAGATCCAGCCCTCGGCCTTTTCCTCGGCGCTCAGGCCGGGCCATTCGATGATGTGGCGGGTTTCGCCCGCACGCCGCAGGCAGATGCAGGTGCGGCAGGTGCCGTTGCGGCACGAGCTCGGCAGTTCGATGCCGGCGGCCTCGGCGGCCTTCAGCAGGGTGGTTTCGGCGTCGGTCTCGAAGTCGAGGCCCGAAGGCTCGATCCGGACCTTCATGGCTGTCGCTGCGGTTGCTGATGCTGCTGCTCGCGGCGTTGCTCGCGCAGCATGAAGAGATAAAGGCTTTCGACCTTCTCGCGCGCCCACGGCGTCTTGCGAAGGAACTTGAGGCTGGAGCCCACGCTCGGGTCGAGCGTGAAGCAGCGGATGGGAACGAGCTCGCTCAGCCTCGGCCACCCGTAGTGGCCCGCCAGCGCCGTGACGATGGCCTCCAGCGTGACCCCGTGCAGCGGGTTGCGCGGCTGGGGTCTGGGGGCGGCGGGCGCCGGCGTTTCGCTCATCACTTGTTCTTGAGCTTGCCGCGGGGGATGACCTCGGTGGTGACCGTGCGTACCGGTTCGAAGCCGCCGGTGTTCACCGGCTTGGGCGGCGAGGAGTCCTTCTTCGGTTTCTTCGCTTCCTTGTTGCTGCGTTGCTGACCCTTGGCCATGTCGATTTCTCCGGTTGTTGCGGCAGTGCGGCGTGCAGTTTAGCGGTGCGGCGACAATACGCGGTTCCATTCGATTTCCCGCATTCATGTCAGATTACGAAGTTCGCCCCGCGACCCTGCGCGACGCCAAGGCCGTCGCAGAAATCCACGCACTCTCCGTCAAGGCCGCCTACGAGGGCATCCTGCCCGAGGATGAACTGCGCGCCCTGGCTCCTGCCACGCGCGAAGCCAAGTGGCGCGAGGCCATCGAGTACGGCGAACCCCAGGTGCACGTGGTGGTGCAGGGCAGCGAGATCGTCGGCTTCGTTGGCTTCGACCGCTCGCGCGACCCCAAGACCCCGCCGACCACCGGCGAGATCTGGGCCATCTACGTCAAGCCCGAGCACTGGGGCAAGGGCGCCGGCGTGGCCCTGTGGGACGCCGCCCGCGAAGGCCTGGAGGACGAGGGTTGCACCACGGTCACCATCTGGGTGCCGATCCGCAACGATCGCGCCATGCGCTTCCACGAGCTCGCAGGCTTCAAGCGCGAGATGAAGACCGCCAAGACCACCGCCATCGGCACCGTGCGCATCGAGGAAATCCGCCTCAAGCGCAGCGTGGCCTGATCGGGCGAGGCCATCATGGACGCCGCCGGCAGCAGTTCTTCTTCCCTCGGCCACGCCGCGCGCGTGCGTTCGCACCAGCGCCGCACCGCCGCCGTGCAGTGGATACGCCGCACCCATGGCTGGTTCGGCCTCTGGGGCGCGGTGCTGGGGCTGCTGTTCGGCTTCAGCGGCATCTGGCTCAACCACCGCAATGTGCTGAAGCTGCCGCAGGCCCAGGAACGCACCCGCGCCCAGCTTGCGCTGCCCGACCCGGTGCCGCAGACGCCCGAGGCCATGAGCCGATGGCTGCAGGAGGCGCTGCGCATGAGCGGCCCGCCGAACTCCAGCCGCATCGAGCCCACCAAGCCCGTGGCATGGGCCGACAAGAGCGACAAGGGTGCGCCCGCGCTCACCCAGCCGGCGCACTGGATCTTCAACTTCGGCGGGCCCGACGAGATCGTGCAGGCCGAGTACTGGCAGGGCAACCGCTCGGTGGGCGTGACCACCACGCGCAACGGCTTCGTCGCCACGCTCACCAACATGCACAAGGGCGGCGGCATGCCGCTGGCGTGGATCCTCCTGGTCGACACGCTGGCCGGAAGCCTGATCTTCCTGTCGATCTCGGGCGTGGTGCTGTGGATGCTCACGCACCGGCGCCGCCGCGTCGGCCTCGCGCTGTTCGGCGCCTCGCTGGCGGCCGTGCTGGCCATTGCGCTGAGCGCGCTCTGAGGGGCTGCGGCGCCTTTTCTCCGCGGCGCCTGCGTACGGGTATTGCCGGGGCGCGACACGGCTGCGGATAAGCTCGCCGCTTCCCTTACAGCCCCAATCTGCCCATGGCCTCCAGCCTGCTCCTGCTGCTCGACGACATCGCCACCGTTCTCGACGACGTATCGGTCCTCACCAAGGTGGCCGCCAAGAAGACGGCCGGCGTCCTCGGCGACGACCTCGCGCTCAACGCGCAGCAGGTCACCGGCGTCAAGGCCGACCGCGAGATTCCGGTGGTGTGGGCCGTGTGCAAGGGCTCCTTCGTCAACAAGGCCATCCTCGTGCCGGCCGCGCTGGCCATCGGCACCTGGCTGCCCTGGCTGGTGACGCCGCTGCTGATGATCGGCGGTGCATTCCTCTGCTTCGAAGGTGCCGAGAAGCTGGCGCACAAGTTCCTGCACAAGGACGAACACGACACCGACACGCAGCGCCACGAGAAGGCCATGGCCGAAGCCTCGGTCGACGTGGTCGCGATGGAGAAGGACAAGATCAAGGGCGCGGTGCGCACCGACTTCATCCTCTCTGCCGAGATCATCGCCATCACGCTGGGCACCGTGCAGGGCCAGCCCTTCACCACGCAACTGACCGTGCTGGTGGGCATCGCGCTGATCATGACCATCGGCGTCTACGGCCTGGTGGCCGGCATCGTGAAGCTCGACGACGCGGGCCTCTACCTGAGCCAGCGCGCGAGCGCGGGCGCGCAGGCCCTGGGCCGCGGTATCCTGGCTGCGGCGCCGTGGCTCATGAAGGCGCTGTCGGTGGCCGGCACGGCCGCGATGTTCCTCGTGGGCGGCGGCATCCTCGTGCACGGCGTGCCGGCACTGGGCCACGCGGTCGAAGACTGGGCCAAGGCCACGGGCGGCGTGTTCGGCACGCTGGGTTCGATGGGCGTGAACGCCGGCGTGGGCCTCGTGGCCGGCGCGATCGTGCTGGCGGTCGTGGAACTGGTCGGCAAGATGCGCGGCAAGAAGCACTGAGGCGCCGCCACTTCGATGGACGAAACCCGCCACGAGGCGGGTTTTCTTTTTACTGGCGCTTTCTGCCGAGCTTCAACAGCTCGACCACGATCAGCACCACCCCCAGCACCAGCGCGAACCAGCCCACCAGATAGGCCCCCGCCACCATCTCGAACCAGCGCGTGCCCTGCAGGAAGCGCGGCCCCAGCAGGACGGCGGCGCCGATCACGAGGCAGAGGATGCCGCGCTCGAGGGTGCGGAGTTGTCGTTTGGGCTGGGCCATGGGTCTTCGTTCTTTCGGGGAAATGCTGATTCGTCAGTGCGTCATTTTCCCGCGCATCGCCGCCGGATGGCCCTGCAGCTGGAACGATTTGCCCGTCGGCACCAGCGTGTCTCCATCCAGCCGCAGGATCGTGACATCCTGGTCGATGAAGTTGCCCACGTACAGGAACTTCCCATCGGCGCTCCACACCGCGCCCTCGGGCAGTCCGCGCACCACCACCTCGTTGGCACGCGTGACCTTCTTGCCGTCGATCTTCAGCAGCACCACCGAGCCGTTGCGGTTGTAGAAGTAGGCGTTCTTCGCCGCGTTGCTGCCGCGCAGGATCACGGCCACCGCATGCTTGCCGGTCGGGCTCACGGCCAGGCCCTCGGGGCCGTCGCCGACGACCACCTTGTCGACCACGCGCGGCGGCGCCGCTTCCATGTCAATCACGCTGACCGTGTCGACCTGGCCGTCGGAAGCGCCCGAGTTGCCGTTGTCGGCGGTGAGCGCGAGCTTGCCGTCGGGCGTCACGTCGACGTTGTAGGGCCACAGGCCGGCGGCGAGGTCGACCTTGTTGTAGCTGACCTTCTCGCCGTTCACGTCCAGCAACGCGATCTTGTGGCTCGGGAACTTGGCCGCGAGCGCGCGCCTGCCGTCGGGCGTGAAGCGCACATGCGCCACCGAGTCGCCCATGGCCACCGTGTCGACGAGCGTGACCTTCTTGCCCGCGATGCGCAGCACGCTCACCGAGTTGTCGGCGCGGTTGGCCACCAGGGCGAGATCGCCCGTGCGGTTGATCGAAAGGCCCGAAGGCTGCTTGCCCACCTGCAGTGTGTCGAGCAGCTTGAGCGGCGTGGTGGTCAGGTCGATCACGAAGAGCCGGTTGTCCGGCACCTGCTTGCGTGCGCCGTTCTCCTCGACCACGTTGAGCGAGTTGGCGACCAGCGCCAGCGTCTCGCCGGGCGTGATCGCGAGGTTGGTCGGCGGGCCGGCGATGGTGTTGTCCAACTGCAGCGTGCCGAGCACCTTGGGCGCGAGCGGATCGGTGCCGATGTCCAGAACCTGCACCGTGTTGCGGCCCATCGGGCCGAGGATCACCGCGCCGGCGTCGTTCCACGACTGCTTTTCGTCGTTGGCCACCAGCATCAGCTGGCGTTGGGGCACGGTGGGGGTGAGGTTCGTGCAGCCAGCGAGGAACGCGAGGGCAAGGGCCCCGAGCGCGGTGGAACGCAACTTCATGGGTGTCTCCGGTATGTGTTGTTGTGACGGCGCATGGTAGCGAAGGAGGCGGGCGGCACAATCGGCCGACCGATCCAACCGCCCGAAAAGCCCATGACCATCGAGATCCCGAAAGAAGCCCGCCAGCAGGCCATCACCTCCATCGAGCGCTACTTCCGCGAGAACATGGACGAGCCCATCGGCAACGTCGCTGCCGGTGCGCTGCTCGGTTTCTTTCTGGAGGAGATCGGGCCGCTGGTCTACAACCGGGCGGTGGCCGAGGTGCAGGAGCGGCTGCAGGCGCGCATCTCCGAGATCGACCTCGAGGTGCACGAGGACGAGTTCCAGTACTGGCGCAAGTTCGACAGGCAGAAGAAGGGCCGCTGACGAAGTCTTCGGGCGTGGTGCCCGCGCATCGCGGCGGGTTCAGAAATGCTTCAAAACGTTGCAGAATTCGGGGCCATGCCCTTCCACCGCACTTCCCGACACCGCGCAGCTTCCCTGGTTCTGCGCACCCTTTCGGCCCTGCCGCTCGTGCTCGCCGCCTCCCTCGCCACCGCGCAGCAGGACCCTTCCGGCTTTCCGCTCGATTCGGTCGGCTACCTCAACGAGGAGCTGCCCCGCATGGAGGCCGCCATCGCCGCGAAGGACCGCAGCTTCTTCCACGGCGCAATGGTCCGCACGGTGGCGTTCTCGGAGCGCTGGGGCTTCAAGAGCAAGGCAAATCCCGAGCTTGCTGCTTACTCGATGTGCACCGCGGCCGTGATGGACTACGCTGTGGTCGGCATGTGCAGGCTCGCGCCGTCCGAGGAGTGCGAGCCCGGGCTTGCCTCGCGCTTCGACGCGAACGTGCAGCGCTGCCGCGAAGTGGCCGCCAGGAAATAGACACCCGGAAGACGGAAGACCAACGAGAGAGACATCCGCCATGGACTACGCCCGCTACAAGACCCTCGCCGTCGAGCGCCGCGGCGCGAACGGCGCGGTGCTCGACATCCGCATGCTGGCGGCCAACGGCAAGCTGCCCACGGCGGGCCATGACGGCCACCGCGAACTCGCCGAGATATGGCGCGACGTGTCCGCCGACGAAAGCGTGCGCTGCGCCGTGCTGCGCGGCGAGGGGCTGGGCTTCTCGGGCGGCGGCGACCTGGGCATGGTGCAGGACATGACCACCGACGACGCGGTGCGCCAGCGCGTGTGGCGCGAGGCGAGAGACCTGGTCTACAACATCGTCAACTGCGACAAGCCGATCGTGAGCGCGATGCACGGCCCCGCGGTGGGCGCGGGCCTGGTGGCCGGGCTGCTGGCCGACATCTCCATCGCCGCGAAGAACGCGAAGATCGTCGATGGCCACACCCGCCTGGGCGTGGCGGCCGGCGACCACGCGGCCATCGTCTGGCCGCTTCTGTGCGGCATGGCCAAGGCCAAGTACCACCTGCTGCTGTGCGAGCCGGTGAGCGGCGAGGAGGCAGAGCGCATCGGCCTCGTATCGCTCGCGGTGGAAGAGGCCGACCTGCTGCCGCGCGCCTACGAGGTGGCCGACCGCCTCGCAGCCGGCAGCCAGAGCGCCATCCGCCTCACCAAGTACGCGCTGAACAACTGGCTGCGCCAGGCCGGCCCGACCTTCGATGCCTCCCTGGCGCTCGAATTCATGGGCTTCGCGGGAGCGGACGTGCGCGAGGGTGTCGCGTCACTGCGCGAGAAGCGGGCGCCGAACTTCGGCTGAGGTTTCGATTTTTCGCGAGACGCCGCGGAACCGGCATTGCCGGGCCGCAGGTGTCGCCCCCTGAAAGGGGGGTGGCGAAGCGACACGAAGGCGCGCGAAGACTGGAGGTCAGCTCGCCTTCAACCCCTGCAGCGTCTGCAGCAGCACCACGCGCGTCTGCCCCAGGATCATTCCCTTCCACTCGTCGTTGTCGCAGTAGAAGGCGTCGCGCAGCCGCGTGCGGATCTCACACTTCTGCGCCTCGGGGGCCTCGGGATGGCGGCGCAGCCAGGTGTCGGCGCGCAGGCGGTCCAGCACCTCGCCGTCGGGCAGGGTGCCGAACTCCAGGCCCATGGGCGCGATCTTCGCGTTCGGGCATTCGTCGTACGCGGTGGAGATCACCGGGCCTGATACATCGGCCGAGGCGGAGTCGCCTGCGAAGGGGGCGAACACGTCGGCGCCCCACCATGCGTGGGCGCGCGCCAGGTCTTCGGGGGTGTTGCGGCCGGGGTAGATCTTCTCCCCGTGGCCGTAGGGGCCCAGGCCGGTGTGCACGTCGATCCAGCCCAGGTGCGTGGCCGAGGCGGCGTACTTGCGCAGGATCTTGCGGATGGTTCCGTTACTCCACGAAGGCGCGGTGCCGCCGTAGAACAGGCCGTCGGGCGAGGTGTACTGGCCGCGCGTCACGGCGGCGCGGAAGGCGCGCATGCCGTGCTTCGCCACGTATGCGGCCACGGCCGCCTCGTCTGCGGGCGTCGGCGGCCAGGTGGCGGGCAGCACCAGGGGCTCGACCTCGGCGTACTCGGCGTTCACCGGAAGCGGCGCATTGAAGTCGATGTGGTTGCGGTTCAGGTCGATGTTGTCTTCGTTCGTGCGATGCAGGTGCGAGAAGCCGTGCGGGTTGATCGCGTGCACCAGCAGCAGCGAGACGCCGGCCTGCTCCAGCCGCGAGAGCAGGTCCGCGTCGTTGAGCGTGGCGATCTGCGTGCCCGAGCCGCAGAAGCCTTCGGGGCCGTGCGTGCCGGAGCTCACGAGCAGCACTTTCTTCGCGTCGATGGCGCCGACCAGCGCGACGTCGGTGGCCAGCTCTTCGCCGAGCGCGCCCTTGTGAGCCTCCATCACGAACGACTCGACGGCGGCGCCGCGCTGCGCGGCGGCCTCGAGGAACTTGGCGCGGGCCTCGACGTAGGTGCCCGAGAAGAACCGCGTGGCGGCAGTGGGTTGTGCTTGCATGGGGTGGGGACTCCTGTGCTTGGAATGATGAAGGCCGTCAGGCGTTTGCGTTCGCGTGGGCGCCGGCGGCGTCGATGTCGCGGCCCGTATGGTCGCGCAGCCAGAGCAGGCCCAGCAGCGAGACCACCGTCATCGCCACCAGGTACCACGCCGGCGCGAGCTTGCTGCCCGTGGCGTTGAGCAGCCAGGTGCTGATGAAGGGCGCGAAGCCGCCGAAGAGGGCTACGCCCACGCTGTAGACCAGCGACATGCCGCTGGCGCGCACCGCCTTCGGGAACATCTCGGGCAGCATCGTGATGCCCGGCACCGTCTGCACCACCAGCCCGAAGCTGAACACGCCGAGCACCACGAACAGCACCGTGGGCGTCGGCGAGGCATTGAGCCACAGGAAGCCGGGGTAGATCAGCAGCGCCAGCGCTACGCGGCTCCAGACGATCAGCGTCTTGCGGCCCACCACGTCCGACAGCTTGCCGACGAAGGGTGCGAAGGCGAACGAGATCAGGCCGGTGAGCGCCGCGCCGAAGAGCGCCACCGATGGCGTGAAGCCGAGTTCGCGCACGGCGTAGGTCGGCATGTAGAAGGTCACGACATACGCGGCCGTGGTGCCGCCGACCAGCGAAAGAATCGCCGCGAGCACCGTCCTGCCGTGCCGCGTGCAGACGATCTTCAGGCTGCTCTCGCGCGGCGCGGCGGCCTCCTGGGGCGAGATGTGCAGCGATTCCTCCAGGTGGCGGCGGATGTACATGCCCACGGGCGCGATCAGCATGCCGATGACGAAGGGAATGCGCCAGCCCCAGCTCTGCATCGATTCGGCCGACAGCGTGAAGGTCAGGAGGCCCACCACGACGGCTCCGAGCATCACGCCCAGGCCCTGGCTCGCGAACTGCCAGCTCGCCATGTAGCCGCGGTTGGCCGGGGTGGCGTGCTCCACCAGCAGCGTGGTCGATGCGCCCACTTCGCCGCCGGCCGAGAAGCCCTGGATGAGCCGCGCCAGCACGATGACGATGGGCGCCGCGACGCCGATCGACGCGTAGGTGGGCGTGAAGGCGATCATGGCGCAGCCCAGCGCCATCAGGAAGATGGTGAGCGTCATGGCCTTCTTGCGGCCTGCGCGGTCGGCATACGCGCCGATGACGATGCCGCCCAGCGGCCGCATGATGAAGCCGACGCCGAAGCTGGCCACCGTCAGCAGCAGCTGGCCGTAGGAGCTGAACGTGGGAAAGAACAGCTTGCCGATCACGAGCGCCAGGAAGCCGTAGACGGTGAAGTCGAAGAATTCCAGCCCGTTGCCGATGGTGGTGGCCACGATGGTCTGGCGGCGGCGCGCGGGGGAGGAGGGGGACGAGGAGGGCGCGGGCCGGTTGCTTGGGGTGCTCATGTGTCTCCAGTTGTGGATTGGCTTTTTTGGAATGGGTCTTCGCGGGTGTCGGTCGAAGGTCTGCGGGCCTGGCCGCGCCGGATGCTAGAGATTCGCCGCTGTCATGAAAAGACAATAATTGGGCGTGGAAGATAACTTTTGGTTTTCATGAAACCCAACCAGCTGCATGCCTTCGTGGCCGTGGTCGAGCAGTTGAGCATCCGCGCCGCCGCGCGCGTGCTGGGCATATCGCAGCCGGCCGTCACCAAGATCGTGCGCGAGCTGGAGCGCGAGGTCGGCGCGCCACTGGTGGAGCGCAGCGTCAAGGGCGTGCAGCTCACCGAGTTCGGCAAGGCCTTCGCGCCGCGCGCCCGGCTGCTGCTGGCCGACATGCAGCGCGCCCGCGACGAGATCGCGCAGATCCGCGACGGGCTCACCGGCAAGGTGGCGCTGGCCGTCAGCACCTCCTTCGCGCTCACGGTGCTGCCGGCGGCCTTCAAGGACTTCCATGCGCGCCTGCCCGCCGTCGACGTGCAGTTCAGCGAGACCGTGCTGCCCTGGATGCTGGCGCGCCTGCGCGAGGGCTCGCTCGATTTCGCGGTGGCGCACGTGGTGCCGGGGCGGCTCGACCCGCAATTCGAGGCGATGGAGCTCTTCCCGGTGAAGCTGGTGGTGGGCATGCGCGAGCGCCATCCGCTGCGCGGCAGCCGCTCGATCCGCGAGCTCTACAAGGCCGAATGGATTCTTCCGGGTGACGACCACTTCAGCGGCCGCGAGGCCGTGTCGCCCTTGCTGCCGCTGGGGCTGCCGCCGCCGGCGCGGGTGATCCAGGGGCAGTCGGTCACGGTGGCGCTGGCGCTGGTCGGGCAGATGGACCTGGTCGGCCTGTTCGTCGAGCCGCTGGCCACGCTGACTTTCAAGCGCCACGGCATCCGCCGCGTCGAGATAGAGGAAGAGCTGCCTGTGCTGAACGTCTGCGTCATCAAGCGGCGCGGACAGCTGCTGACGCCGGCCGCGCAGCATTTCGTCGAATGCATCCAGCGGGCCTCGGCGGCGGCGATGGCTGGCTAGCGCGGCGGAGGGAAGTCGACGCCGGCCTGGCCCGGCTTCCAGGGCTCGTACTTCTGCATGGCGCGCTCGAATAGCTCGCAGGCGATCCAGCTCGACAGCCAATCCTGCAGGCGCGGCCAGGGCTGCGAGTCGAACCATGCCTGATCGACCATCGCGAACTGGCGCACGAAGGGCATGACGGCAGCATCGGCCAGCGTCGCGTGCGAGGCGGCCAGCTGCGGCGATGCGCTCAGCCTGGCTTCCAGGTCGCGCAGGAAGGCGGAGCCGCGCTCGCGTGCGGTCTCGCCGCCGTCCGCGTGGCGCTCGGGGTACTTGTAGCGGTCGAGCTGGGGCTTGAACTCGTCGTCGCACCTCGCTACCAGCGCGAGCATGTCCTGCAGGGTGCCCGTGCCGGGCTGCAGCCAGCGCAGCGGGTCGCCGCGGCGCAGGGCCCACAGCATCACGTCGAGGCTCTGCTCCAGCACCGATCCGTCTTGCGCGATCAACACCGGCACCGTGCCCTTGGGCGAGGCCGCGAGCATCTCGGCCGGCTTGTTCCGAAGCACCACCTCGCGCAGCTCGCAGCGCTGCCCTGCGGCGACCAGCGCGAGGCGCGCCCGCATCGCATAGGGGCAGCGGCGGAACGAATAGAGAACGGGCAGGGCGAAAGGCATTCGATTCGGAGGGGCGGAGCTGGGGATTTTCGGGCATGCCAGGGCCGGTTTTCCCGACAATCGGACCCCATGGCCGATCGCCTCTTCCTCCGGCTTGACGACGACCCGCTGCACGGGCCGGAATCGGGCGCGCCTGCCGGCACGCTGCGCGCTTTTCCGGTGGCGGCAGCGCTGCGCGGGCATGTATCGCACCTCATGCTGTGCCGCGAGAACCTTGCCGACGGCCACGAGGTGCGCGAGCGCGTGTTGCCTGACGGCGCCGTGCGGCTGATCTTCAACTTCGGCGATGCCCCCTTCGTCGGGGACGAGCAGGGGCAGGCGGTGGAGGCCGTCGGTGCCTCGACCACGCCGGTCGTGTTGCGCATGCGGCGGAAGGTAGAGGGCCTTTCCGTCACCCTCCGCCCTGGTGCCGCCGCCGCGCTGCTGGGACTGCCGGCCGGAGAGATCGGCGGTACGGCGGTGCATCTCGACGAGCTCTGGCAGGGCGAAGGCGTGGAACTGCTCGAACGCATGACCGAAGCGCGTGACGACGCGGCGCGGGTGGCGCTGCTGCGGGCCGTGCTGCTGCGCAGGCTCCGCGACGGCGATGCCGGGGGCAACGCTGCCGCCATGCGAGCGGCGCAGCTCATCGCAGAGGCCGATGGGCGGCGTCCGTTGCGCGAGGTGGCTGCCGCCGTCGGCGTGGGCGAGCGGCGCCTGCAGCAGATCTTCCATGCCCACGTGGGGCTTTCGCCGCGCGCATGGAGCCGGCTTGCGCGCCTGCACGGCTGCCTGCGCGCACTGCGCCAGCAGCCGTCGCCGGCCTGGGCCCAGGTGGCGCTGGAGGGTGGCTTCTACGACCAGTCGCACCTGGTCAATGAGTTCCGCGCGTTGTGCGGCGTCACGCCGACCGAGTTCCTCGACCAGGCGGCTTCGGGTTCTTCCAAGACGGCGGGTTGAGTGCTGGCTATCTTCATCCGCTCTCAGGCAAAAGGATCGAAGGAGCCATCAGGATGAACGACGAAGAAAAGACGCCAGGCCGATCACTGAAGGACTGCGTGGCGGTCGTGACCGGCGCGAGCCGCGGCGCGGGGCGCGGCATCGCGGTGGAGCTAGGCGCGGCCGGCGCCACCGTGTACGTCACAGGCCGCAGCACGCGCGAGCGGCCTGCGGACACCTACGGCCAGCTGATGGCCCTGTCCGACCTGCCGGCGCTGCCCGGCAGCATCGACGACACGGCGGACGAGGTCACGCGCATGGGCGGGCGCGGCATTGCGGTGCGCTGCGACCACACCAGCGAGGACGACGTGGCCGCGCTCTTCGCCCGCGTGGAGCGCGAGGCAGGCCGCATCGACCTGCTCGTGAACAACGCCTGGGGTGGCCATGAGACCTTCAACGGCGTGTTCGAGGCGCCGTTCTGGGAGCACCCGCTGTCGAACTGGGACTCGATGTTCGACCGCGGCGTGCGCAACCACCTTCTGGCCAGCCGCTGCGCCGCACCGCTGATGGTGCGGCAGAAGAAGGGCCTGATCGCCACCACCACCTTTTGGGACCGCGGCCGCTACGTGCGCGGCAGCCTCTTCTACGACCTGGCCAAGGCGTCGATGACGCGGCTGGCCTTCGGCATGGCGCAGGACCTGAAGCCGCACGGCGTGGCCTCGGTGGCGGTGTCGCCCGGCTGGATGCGCACGGAGTTCGTGCTGGCCGCCTACAAGACCGACGAGGCCCACTGGCAGGAACGCTCCGAGCTTGCTCGCACCGAGTCGCCGCACTATCTCGGGCGGGCGATCGCTGCGCTGGCCGGCGACCCGCACGTGATCGACAAGAGCGGCGAGGTGCTGCGCGTGGCCGACCTTGCGCGCGAATACGGCTTCACCGACATCGACGGGAGGCAGGTGGCGGCTTTCGAGATGTAGCGCCACTGGCTCCAGCCGGCCGGGCGAATACTGCGCTCAGTACGAACGCAGCGCGATTCCCCATCGCCCGTCGATGCGCAGCACGATCCACAGGTTGACGTGCGTGCTGAGCACCGAGCCCGCCGCGTCGCGCCGGGTATAGGTGACGACGAAGTGAACCTTGTCGTTGGCGACCAGCACCGGCTCCTTCTTCTCGTACCGGGTGAGGGCCCAGCCGGTGACCTTCAGCTTCTCGAAGAAGTCGTGCGGATGTTGGCCCGGCTCGGCCCACTCGAGCCGCTGCGCGCCCGACAGCATCACGTGCGGGAAGTGCAGCTCGGCATCCATGCCGCTGGTGTCCGATGCATTGAAGGCGGCGGTGAATCGGTCGAGGCAGGCCGAGGCGGCATCCACCTCCGCGGCACGGCGTTCGCCGGAGGGCGGTGGGGCGACGAAGGCGGAGAAGTCGGAGAAGTCGGAGAAATCGGAGAAATCGGAGCGGCCGGTCATGCCGCCGATGGTAGGTCAAGGCGCTGGCGGCCCGATAAACGCAACGCAGTTGCATTGAATTCATATAATGCAATTCTGTTGCATATATGGAGCCCGCCCCATGGCCGACCGCCTCCCCGTTACCGTGCTTTCCGGCTTTCTCGGCGCCGGCAAGACCACGTTGCTGAACCACATCCTCAACAACCGCGAAGGCCGGCGTGTGGCCGTCATCGTCAACGACATGAGCGAGGTCAACATCGACGCCGCCCTGGTGCGCGAGGGCGGGGCCGCGCTCTCCCGCACCGACGAGAAGCTGGTGGAGATGAGCAACGGCTGCATCTGCTGCACGCTGCGCGAAGACCTGCTGCTTGAGGTGAGGCGCCTTGCGAAGGAGAAGCGCTTCGACCAGCTGGTGATCGAATCGACCGGCATCTCCGAGCCGCTGCCCGTGGCCGAGACCTTCACCTTCGCGGGGGAGGACGGCAAGAGCCTGTCCGACGTCGCGCGGCTCGACACCATGGTGACGGTGGTCGATGCCTTCAACTTCCTGCGCGACTACGGCTCGCCCGACAGCCTGGGCCAGCGCGGCCAGTCGCTGGGCGACGAGGACACGCGCACCGTGGTCGACCTGCTGATCGAGCAGATCGAGTTCTGCGACGTGCTGGTGGTCAACAAGACCGACCTCGTCACGCCCGAGGAGCGCGAGCGGCTGATGGCGATCTTGCGCAGCCTGAACCCGCGTGCGCGCATCGAGGTGTCGGAGTTCGGCCGCGTGGCGCTCGACCGCGTGCTCGACACCGGCCTCTTCGACTTCGAGCAGGCCGAGCAGGCGCCCGGCTGGCTGGCCGAGCTGCGCGGCGAGCACGTGCCCGAGAGCGAGGAATACGGCATCCGCAGCTTCGTCTACCGCTCGCGACTGCCTTTCCACCCCATGCGCTTCTGGAAGCTGGTGCAGAGCGAATGGGAGGGCGTGGTGCGCTCCAAGGGCTTCTTCTGGCTTGCCAGCCGCGCGACGCGCGCCGGCTCGTGGTCGCAGGCCGGCGGCGCCTGCCGCTACGGCGCGGCGGGCTTCTGGTGGGCGGCGGTGCCGCGCGAGCACTGGCCGACCGATCCGGAGGACCTGGAGATCATCCGCAGGAACTGGGACCCCGCCACCGGCGACGCCCGCCAGGAACTGGTGCTGATCGGCATCGGCATGGACGAGGATGCCCTGCGCGCCCGCCTGGACGCCTGCCTGCTCACTGAGCAGGAGATGCGCTTCGGCGCCTCGTGGTGGCAGAACTTCCCGGATCCCTTTCCGTCCTGGAACCAGTGAGCTGATATCTCTGCGGGAATGCTGCGGAACCGGCTTTGCCGGGCCGCAGGCATTGCCCCCTGCAAGGGGGGTGGCGAAGCGACACGAAGTGCGCGCAGCCTGGGGGTGAAGCCAAGGTCTCCGCGGAACCGGCTTTGCCGGGCCGCAGGCATTGCCCCCTGCCAGGGGGTGGCGAAGCGACGCGCAGCGCGCGCGGCCTCGGGGCTGCCTTGTTACCTCGCGCAGTCGCCGCAGGTGCCGTGAAGGGTGAGGGCGGTGTGGCGCGTGTCGATGCCCTGCTTGCGCAGCGCCCGGCCCAGCCGCCCCATCACCTTCGGCAGTTCCGGGTCGGAGGGCAGGGCCAGCACCTTGTGGCACTGGTCGCATTCGAAGGTGTTGCCCGACTCGGCCTCCACGTGGCGCGAGAAGCGGTTGACGCGGTCGGCGCCCACGCGGCGGTCGCACAGGCCGGCCTCGACGAGGCGATCGAGCACGCGGTAGACCGTCACCCGGTCGGGCGCCTCGCCGGCGGCGGCGGTGTAGGCGGCGGCCACTTCCTCGTGCGTCAGGGGCTGCGAGCTGTGCTCCAGCAGCTCTAGCACGGTCTGGGCGGCGCGCGTCACGCGCAGGCCGCTCTCGCGCAGCAGGGTTTCGCTATCGAACGGGGCTGCGCGCTGGGGCTTCGGATGCGAGGTCGGGGTCTTCATGCGGTCTTCTTGCGAAACGCCATTGTGTTGCATGCCGGGGCGGCGAGGGTAGGGGCGGAGGAAATGACCTGCCTGGCGAAGTTCCGCCCGGCCCGGGCGCATATGCCGGAATGCGCCTAAGCATCTGACGAATGGGTCGTTCGCCTGCGCGCCGCGGCGCGACAGAATCGCGCCCTTTGTCTTCTGCGATCGAAAGTCCCCCCATGCGTGCCCCCCTGCGTGCCCATTCTTTCCTGTCGAAGCTGCTCAAGCCGGTCCTGCTGCTGGGAGCCTGTGCTTCCCTGGCGGCGGCGGTGCAGGCGCAACCGGCGGGGGCGGCCTATCCGTCGAAGCCCGTGCACATCACCGTGGCGAACACGCCCGGCAGCTCGCCCGACGTGCTGGCGCGCTACCTGGGACAGCGGCTGTCGGAGCAGTGGAAGCAGCCGGTGGTCGTCGACAACCGCGCGGGCGCGGGCGGCATCCTGGCGGCCGACGGGCTGGCCAAGGCGCAGCCCGACGGCTATTCGCTGCTGGTGGGCGCCGACGGGCCGATCACCATCCTCCCGAACCTCCAGCCCGGCCTTCCCTATGACGCGCGGCGCGACCTGGTGCCGGTGGTGTCGCTCGGGCAGATCGACTTCGTGCTGGTCGCCAATCCGAAGACGGGCTTCCGCACCGTGGCCGACTTCGTGCGTGCGGCCAAGGCCAGGCCGGGGCACATCAACTACGCCTCCGCCGGCAACGGCAGCCCGCAGCAGCTGAGCATGGAGCTGCTCAAGCAGAAGGCGGGCATCTACGTCACCCACATCCCGTACCGCGGCGGCCCGCTGGGCATGCAGGACGTGATCGCGGGGCAGGTCGACGTGATGTTCATCGCGGTCGGGCCGGCGCTGCCGCACATCCGCAGCGGCCGGCTGGTGGCGCTGGGCACCAGCGGCGAAAAGCGCCATGCGCTGCTGCCCGAGGTGCCGACCGTGGCCGAGAGCTACAAGGGCTATCGCTCGGGCACGTGGTTCGGCCTGTTCGCGCCGGCGCGCACGCCGCAGCCGGTGCTCGACGCCATCGCCTCAGAGGCCGGGCGCATCGTGCAGGCCCCGGCCGCGCGCGCCGAACTCGCCGCGCAGGGCATCGAGGCCACGGGCTATGCGCAGCGCCAGTTCCAGACGCAGGTGGCAGCCGAGTACGAGCGCTACGCGCAGATCGTCAAGACCGTCGGCATCAAGGCCGAATAGCAACGTTTCGCCCCCGGAGGTAACGGCGGGGCCGCACATCGAAACGATGTGCAAGTCGGCCTACCGCCCGTTTCGGAGCGCCGGACCCGGATGCGCTAAGGTCCGGGCATCCGTTCCCGAATACCCTTGCCGACCATGTCACGCCCTCCCATCGAGATCGAAACCGCCCCCAACCCCACCGCCACGGTGATCGTGATGCACGGCCTCGGCGCCGACGGCAACGACTTCGTGCCCATTGCCGGCGAACTCGACCTCTCGGCCGTGGGGCCGGTGCGCTTCGTGTTCCCCAACGCGCCCGTCATGCCCGTGACCATCAATGGCGGCTATCAGATGCCGGCCTGGTACGACATCTCGGTGGCCGACCTCCAGGTGCAGGAGGACGAAGCCGGCCTTCGCCGCTCGCAGGCGACCATTGAGGCCATCATCGCCAACGAGAAGGCCCGTGGCATCGCCGCCGGCCGCATCGTGGTGGCCGGGTTCTCGCAGGGCTGCGCGATGGCCCTGATGACCGGCCTGCGCCACACCGAGCGGCTCGCCGGCATCGTCGGCCTCTCGGGATACCTGCCGATCGCGACCACCACCGCGGCCGAGCGGCATGCAGCCAACCACGAGACGCCGGTGTTCCTCGCCCATGGCCGGCAGGACCCGGTGGTGCCCTACGCGGCCGCAGCGCGCACGCGCGAGGCTCTCTCCGCGCTGGGCTACGCCGTCGAGTGGCACGAATACGCCATGGCGCACTCGGTGTGCATGGAAGAAATCGCCGACCTCAACCGCTTCCTGCTGCGGGTGCTCGGCTGAGCCCGAACGAGAACGAACAAGGAGCCAGCGATGATCCTCGTCATCGGCCACGCCATGGCCAAGCCCGACACCCTGCAGGCCATGCTCGCCATCAGCACCGAACACGTGCGGCGCTCGCGTGCGGAGCCCGGCTGCATCTCGCATGAAGTCTCGACCGACGCGCAGGAGCCGCTGCGCCTGACCTTCGTGGAGCGCTGGAGCGACATGGACGCGCTGCAGGCGCATTTCCGGGTCGAGGCCTCGCGCGCCTTCGCCAAGGCGCTCTCGGCGATGGCCGAGGGCACGCCGCAGATGCACGTCTATCGCGCGGACGAGATCGACCTGTCGGCCGGCCAGGCCAGGGCCTGAATCGCGCCCGCGACGCCCGCTGCTATCAAAAAAATAGCGCCCGACAGGGTAGCCAGCCCAGGGATTCCCTGCACGAGCAGTGCCCGCTTGCCCGTGCTACCTTCCAGCCCCTCAGAAGATTGATGGGTTATAACAATATGAGCAACAGATTGCAGGAGAGGTTGGGTGCACTTTCAGCCACACGACTGAAGGGCATGCGACGTGGAATCGAAAAGGAAAGCCTGCGCGCGCTGCCCGACGGCAAGCTCGCGCTGACGCCGCATCCGCTGGCGCTGGGCTCCGCGCTCACGCATCCGCACATCACCACCGACTTCAGCGAATCGCAGCTCGAACTCATCACGGGCGTGCACGCCGACGTCGATTCGGCCCTCGAGGAGCTCACGCGGGTGCACCAGTTCACCTACCGCGTGCTCGACGGCCTGGGCGACGAGCGCCTCTGGGTGTCGAGCATGCCCTGCGGCCTGCCGACCGACGAGACCATTCCGATCGGCCGCTACGGCTCCTCGAACGTGGGCCGCGCCAAGAGCGTCTACCGCATGGGCCTGAGCCACCGCTACGGCCGCCGCATGCAGACGATTTCGGGCATCCACTACAACTGGTCGCTGCCCGAGGTGTCGAGCGAAGAGTATTTCGCGCTGATCCGCAATTTCCGCCGCCACGCCTTCCTGCTGCTGTACTTGTTCGGCGCCTCGCCGGCGCTGTGTTCGAGCTTCGTGGCGGGCCGCCCGCACGAGCTGCAGCCGCTGGGCGACGGCAGCATGTTCATGCCGCACGGCACCTCGCTGCGCATGGGCCGCCTGGGCTACCAGAGCGACGCCCAGGCCTCGCTGGCCGTGAGCTACAACAGCCTCGAAGGCTATGCCGCCTCGCTGCAGGACGCTCTCACGCGCCCGTGGCCGGCCTACGAGGCCATCGGCATCCGCAACCTGGGCGGCGACTACAACCAGCTAGGCACCAGCCTGCTGCAGATCGAGAACGAGTTCTACGGCACCATCCGTCCCAAGCGGGTGATCAATCCCGGTGAGCGCCCGCTGCATGCGCTGCGCGAGCGCGGCGTGGAGTACGTCGAGGTGCGCCTGATGGACCTCGACCCCTTCGAGGCCGTCGGCATCAACGCGCAGACCATGCGCTTCATCGACGTGTTCCTGCTGCACTGCCTGCTGAGCGACAGCCCCGACGACACGCCGCAGGAAATCGCCGACCTCGCCCAGAACCAGCACCTCACCGCCGCGCGCGGCCGCGAGCCGGGCCTGAAGCTGCGGCGCAACGGAACGGAAGTGACCCTTGCCGACTGGGGCCTGGAGCTGGTCGAGCAGTGCCTGCCCATCGCCGCCGCGCTCGATGCGGCCCAGGGCAGCGGCACGGCGCATGCCGACGCGGTGCGCGCCGCCGTGGCTGCGCTGCGCAACCCCGACAGCCTGCCTTCGGCCCGCGTGCTCGCCGCCATCGAGAACGAGCATGCCAACTCCTTCATCGGCTTCGTGCGCGACCGCTCCGAGCAGACCCGCGCCACGCTGCTGGGCCTGCCGTTCTCGGCGGCGTTGCAGGCCGAGTTCGAGCGGATGACGGCCGAGTCCATCCAGGAGCAGAAGCGCATCGAGGCGGCCGACACCATGCCGTTCGAGATCTACCGCGAGCAGTACGTCTCGCCCGCGCGCCTGGGCGTGCCGCGCAGCCGCACCGCGGTCGCTGCCTGAGCCGCCGCTGACACGCTGGCGACTGGCGCCGGCGCGCCGATGCTGCGCCGGGCCCGCTTTCTGGGGTAAAACGCCACGCTGCCGCCCGGGCGAGGCTCGCCCGGCGCGGCATCGAACAACGGCAACTCCCATGGAAGGCGACACAGAGACATGAGCAACGGCAGCAATCTCGATTTCAAGGGCCGCGTGGCCATCGTGACCGGTGCGGGCGGCGGCCTGGGCCGCCAGCATGCGCTGGCACTGGCGGCGCGCGGCGCCAAGGTGGTGGTCAACGACCTGGGCGGCGCACGCGACGGCTCCGGCGGCTCGGTGAGCGCCGCGCAGGCGGTGGTCGACGAGATCAAGGCCGCGGGCGGCGAGGCGATCGCCAACGGCGCCTCGGTCACCGACTTCGAGGCGGTGCAGGCCATGGTCAAGGAGGCGGTCGACGCCTGGGGCCGCGTCGACATCCTCGTCAACAACGCCGGCATCCTGCGCGACAAGAGCTTCGCCAAGATGGACCTTGCCGATTTCAGGCTGGTGGTCGACGTGCACCTGATGGGCGCCGTGAACTGCACCAAGGCCGTCTGGGCGCTCATGAACGAGCAGAAGTACGGCCGCATCGTGATGACCACCTCGTCGTCGGGCCTGTACGGCAACTTCGGCCAGAGCAACTACGGCGCGGCCAAGCTCGCGCTGGTGGGCCTGATGCAGACGCTGAGCATCGAGGGCGCGAAGAACGACATCCGCGTGAACTGCCTGGCGCCCACGGCCGCCACCCGCATGACCGAGGACCTGTTCCCCAAGGAAATGCTCGAGGCCTTCCGCCCCGAGGCGGTGGTGCCGGCGATGCTGGTGCTGGCCGCGCAGGACGCGCCCAACCGCACCATCCTCTGCGCGGGCGCCGGCACCTTCGAGGCCGCGCACATCACGCTGACGCAGGGCGCCTGGCTGGGCATCGAGGCCGACACGCCCGAGCAGCTGGCGGCGCGCCTGTCCGAAGTGACCGATCGCGAAGGCGAGGCGGTGCCGCAAAGCGGCGCTGCGCAGGGCGCCAACGAAGTCGCCAAGGGCATGGCCAACGCCAAGCGAAACTGATCCCCGGCATCGTGTTCATGGCGCTTGACCTAGAGCGCACTCGAGCATTTCCAATGAATTCACCGGATATCCGGTTGATTCAAAAGAAGGAAATGAAGCCATGAACACGATCGAGAACAAGGCCATCGTCCAGCACATCCACGACGAGCTGGACAAGGGCAACGGCCAGCCCTTCGTCGACAGCCTCGCCGACGACGCGAGCTGGAAGCTGGAGGGCAGCACCGCGTGGTCGCGTACCTACCAGGGCAAGAAGGCGATCCGCGAGGAACTGCTGAATCCGCTCTTCGCCCAGTTCGCGGCGCCCTACAGGAGCAAGACCGAGCGCGTCATCGCCGAGGACGACCGGGTGGTGGTGCTCTTCAGCGGCGACGTGCCCACCAAGGCCGGCAAGCGCTACAACAACCGCTACTGCTATGTCTACCGACTCGAAGGAGGCAAGGTGAAAGAGCTGACCGAATACTTCGACACCGCCCTCGTGCAGGAGGCGCTGCAGCCTCCTGCCGCCCTCCATGCGGGCTGAGAAAGCCGTCGAGAGGGGCTCTCCCTTCCATATCGGCGAGCTGGCGGCGCGAACCGGCCGCACGGTGCACGCCATCCGCTGGTACGAGACGCAGGGCCTCGTGCCCGGCGTGGCGCGCGACGAGGGCGGCCGGCGCCTCTACGTCGAGCTGCACGTCGGCTGGCTGGACCTGATGGAGCGCCTGCGCAGCACGGGCATGTCCATCGCCGAGATGCGCGAATACACCGCGCTCGCCATGAAGGGCAAAACCACGCTGCGCGAGCGGCGCGACATGCTGGCCGCGCACCGCGAGCGGGTGAACGAGACCATCGCCGGGTGGAAGAGGGCGCTCTCGCTGGTCGAGCGCAAGATCGATTTCTACGACGAGTGGATGGCCAGCGGCCACCGCCCGCCGCTCCTCGACGCCAGGCCTTCGCCCGCGCCAGCGCCGGCCAGGCGCAGTAGCCGCGCTGCTACTCGGCGATGAAGTTCGGATCGGTGCGGATCGAGTCCCGGTCCCGGTGGTTGTGAAGCCGGCCCAGAGTGTTCTCGATCAGGCGCTTGAGCTTGTCGGACGCACCCCGGAAGGCCTCGTCGAGGCTGCCCGCGTGCTGCGTCACCGCCAGCGGCTGGTGATGCGCGAGGCGCGCCTCCATCACGCAGCACTTGTCGCTGCCGCCGGCCTTGTCGTGGTTCTCGTCGCTCAGGTGCACTTCCACGCGCGTCACGTCGTCGACGAAACGGCTCAGGTTCTGCTTGATCTCCGCGTCGGCCCAGCGCTCCAGCGCGTCCTTGTTGGTGATGCCGTTGCTCGTGTTGACCTGGATCTGCATGCAATTTCCTCCGCTGGATGGATGAACGAAGGGTCACTTTGCACCCCGCGGCGCCCGCCAGGGCGTAGGCCTGTTCCCTGCATGTGCGCCGGGCAGGGCCTGCTCAGCTCTGGATGTAGGTGGTGAGCTGCTCGATGGTGGCTTCCTGGTCGGAGATGATGTCGTCCATCAGGTCCTGGATGGAGATCATGCCGACCACCTTGCTGCCGTCGACCACCGGCAGGTGGCGGAACTTGCGCTGGCTCATGAGCGCCATGCACTCGCGGGTGCGCGTCTGCGGGGTCACGGTCATCACGTCGGGCGTCATGATCTCGCGGACCTTCATTTCCTTGGAGTTCTTGCCCTGCAGCGCCACCTTGCGGGTGTAGTCGCGCTCGGAGAGGAAGCCCACCAGCTTCTCGCCGTCCATCACCATCAGCGCGCCAACCTCGAAGCGCGCCAGGATGGAAAGCGCGTCGAACACGCTGGTGTCGGGGGAGGTGCGCCATGCTGCGGAATCATGGCGCTTGAGCAGTTCGGAGACGGGTTTCATCGTTGGCAACTCCATGAAGGGTTTCGATTCGACCGACGCTCGGGCGCCGCACTCGAACAAATCATAGAGGCGATGGATGACCGCGCGGCGCAAAAACTCTAAGGGAATGCGCGTGTGTGCAAGACACGCGCAATGCGCGAGAACTTAAGGCTGCGCAGCCGCCGCCGCAGGGGTGGCGACGAACACGCGGCTCAGCGAGATCGCGTCGCCCACCACCGTCTTCACCAGGCCCTTGTCGTCGAACTGCACCTGGAACTCCGACCAGCTGTCGCGCCAGTAGCGCCACATGGGCGCGTCGAGGCTGGGGTTCTCGCTGGCCACGGGGTAGGCGATGGCCATCAGCACCTGTTCGCGCGTCATGCCGGGCATCACCTTCCCGGCGAGGATGGCCTCGCGCACCGGCGCGGGGAAGGTGGCCATCTTCTGCTTCGGGTCCGCGGTCACCACGTAGCGCTGCGCGAAGGTGGGCAGCGGGATGTTGCGGCTGTAGTCGTTCTTGATGCGCTGCTGCTTGCCTGCGAGCTCCACGCCGAACCAGCGGAAGTCGTAGGTGGTGATGCGCGCCGGCGTGCCCACCGCGACGATGCTCGTGCCCTGTTCGTCGTAGTTGATGTCGCTGATCGAGTCGCCGTAGGTGCGCATGTTGCAGCACAGGTAGCCGCTGATCAGCGGGCCGGGTGGCGGGGAGGGCCGCTGGGCATGGGCGACGGTCACGGTCGCGGGCATGACGATGGCTGCCAGCAAGGCGGCGGCAAGGCGCTTGGACATGTGTGGATTTCCCTCGGAGTTGTTGGTGTCGCTGCGGGAGCGCTGTCCTCGGCAGCGAAGGGATTCTAGGAGCGAACAATCCCGCACCGAAGGCAGAATGCGCGCCTGCAGCTATGGAAAACGTAGCAACCAGCTTGCGTTCAGGTTGCCGGTTCACAATGCGCATCGGCCCTGCACGGGCTCCATTCCCCCACAGAGACAGCGCGAAAGAAAGAAGAGCCCACCGATGGCGATCCAGTGGTTCCCCGGTCACATGTATTCGACCCAGAAGGCCATCACCGAAAGGGTGAAGGACATCGACGTGGTCATCGAACTGCTCGACGCACGCCTGCCCGGCTCCAGTGCCAACCCGATGCTGGCCGAGCTCACGGCGGGCCGGCCCACGCTCAAGGTGCTCAACAAGCAGGACCTGGCCGACCCCGAGCGCACCGCGCTCTGGCTGGCGCACTACAACGCGCTGCCGGCCACCCGCGCCATTCCGCTCGACGCGAGCCAGACCACGCCGGCCCAGCAGATCGTGAAGGCCTGCCACGAGCTCTCGCCCAACCGCGGCGGGCTGGCCAAGCCGATGCGGGTGCTGATCTGCGGCATTCCCAACGTGGGCAAGTCCACCCTCATCAACACCCTCACCGGCAGCCGCAAGGCCAAGACCGGCGACGAGGCCGGCATCACCAAGCTCGAACAGCGAATCACCCTGGCCGACGACTTCTACCTGTGGGACACGCCCGGCATGCTGTGGCCCCGCATCATCGTGCCCAAGAGCGGCTACAACCTCGCGGCCAGCGGTGCCGTCGGGCGCAACGCCTTCGACGAGGAGGAAGTGGCGCTCGAACTGCTCGGCTACCTCAAGTCGAACTACGCCGCCGGCATCGCCGCGCGCTTCAAGCTGGTGGAGCTCGACGCCGAGACCATGGCCGGCATGAAGGACGAGGCCCTGCTCGACACCATCGGCCGCAAGCGCGGCGCCCTGCTGGGCAAGGGCCGCGTCAACCTGCAGAAGGCCGCGGAGATCGTGATGCACGAGTTCCGCGCCGGCAACCTCGGGCGAATCACGCTCGAGACGCCCGAGGAGTTCGCCGCGTGGCTGGCCGAGGGCCAGCGTGCGGACGCCGAACGCGCCGCGAAGAAGGCCGCGCGCAAGCAGAAGGGCAAGCCGAAGCCCGAGGCACAGCCTTCCCAGGAGGGTTGAGCGCCGCGCTCCCCGGGGCTTTTCAGTCCAGCGCGAACAGCGCCGCAGCCGCCTCGTCGAGCGCCGCGACGCGGCGCGAGCCGGAGCCGGGCCCGGCCGCCTGCAGGGCGCGCTGGTACATCGCCAGCCGCGTGGCCGACACCGGCCTGCACAGGGGCCTGCCGCGCGTCTGCGCAATGCCCCGTCCTGGCACCACGTAGCGCCCCGGGTTGAGCCGCGCGAAGCGAATGTACGCCTGCAGCGTGGGCAGGATGTCGCCGTGCAGCGCGTTCATGCGCCTTTCCGCGTCCATGCCGATCTGTGCTCGGCCCTTCGCGTCCCTGGTGATCGGCAAGCCCAGGATGTCGGCCATGTCGATCTGGAAGTGCGTGAAGTCGCCATAGGGGCGCTTGCAGTCGATGACGAAGCTGTTCCAGTTGGCGTGCTGCAGCAGGCGGATGTGCTCGGCCGTCACGTCGAAGGCGTTGCGTTTCTCGAAGGGTGGCTGGAAGGCGTAGTGGCCGGCCACGAAGCTCGCGTGCAGGAAGAAGGCGGCGGCCACGTTCACGAAGCGCTCGAAGACCGGCGAGTTGCCGCCGTCGAGTACCTCGCCGAACTGCTCCAGCGTCATGTCGGGCGGCACGATGGCGGGCGCGCCGGATTCGCAGCCGACCCACTCGGCATGGCTGCGGCGGAACCAGTCGATGTCGGCCTGCGTGATCTCTATGCTGCCCGGCTGGGGCGAAGCCGCCGGTGCGGCCGCAGGCGTGTCCGGCGACCGGCCGCATCCCGACGCGGCCAGCAGGGCGGCTGCGGTGCATGCGGCGGAAAGTGCCAGCGCATCCCGCCGATGGAACCATCTCACGTTGTTCTCTCCACTGAAAAAGCTGTCCATCTCTGTCTTTGCAGCGCAGGACGATGCCATGCGGGCCTGACAGCTGCCTGAGGACGGCCGGGCCGTGCGCCGGAACGCGTGGCAGAAGACAATGGGGAACCCTCAGGAAAAATGGGGCTCCCACGGCGGGCCTGCACCAGCCCGAAGCCTCCATCCAGCCAGCAAGCCAGCCAGCGACCCGAATCCAGATGCAACGTCTCACGCGTCAACGCAACGCCGTCTTCTCCGCCTTCAGCGACGCAGGCCGCGTCCTCACCGCTCCGCAGATCCTGGCGCACGCGCGCGAGATCGTTCCTGAGATCAGCCTCTCCACCGTCTACCGCCAGGTTTCGCTGCTGCTGGCCGATGGCGAGATCGCCAAGGTCGAGCTGCCTGGCGAGCCCGCCCGCTACGAGGTGGCGTGCAAGCCCGCGGCGCATGGCCAGCCGGGCCATGGCGACAGCCACGCCGACCACCACCATCACTACTTCCACTGCTCCAACTGCGGGCAGGTGTACCTGCTGCATTCCTGCCCCGGTCCGATGGACGACCTGGCGCCGAAGGGCTTCCAGGTGAAGAGCCACGAGGTGACGCTGCACGGGATCTGCGCCTCGTGCGCCGGTGCGGAAACGGCCGGCAAGGCGCGCGCAGGCAAGTCGCACTGAGCGGCGGCTTTCATCGGGCTTTCAATTTATTGAGAATGTATTCTCAATAACGTATAGTCACGGGTCCGAATCCTCCGGCTCCGATCCCGACCATGCAAGTCCTGTCCTCGCTCAAAGAAGCAAAGAAACGCCACCGCGACTGCCAGGTGGTGACGCGGCGCGGCCGCACCTACGTCATCTGCAAGTCCAACCCGCGCTTCAAGGCAAGGCAGGGCGGCGCCAAGAACAGGCACAAGCGCTGAGCGCAGGCACCGGGCGCCGCCGCGGCTGAATCGCCGGCGTCGCGGGCTTTCCCATCACTGAACGACCGCTTCGGCGCGCATGCGCCGGCGCGCGGCTGCGCTCGTCTTTTTCCTTCTCACCGGGTTCCTTCCATGCTCCGAGCCATCGGCCTCACCAAGCAGTACGGCGCGCACACCGCGCTCGACAGCCTCGACCTCGACATCCGCGCCGGCGACATCTACTGCCTGCTGGGGTGCGAACGGCGCCGGCAAGACCACGACCATCAACCTGTTCCTGAACTTCGTCGAGCCGACCTCCGGCACGGTCGAGATCAACGGCATCGACGTCGTGCGCCACCCGGTGGCCACCAAGCAGCACGTGGCCTACATCCCCGAGCAGGTCACGCTGTACGGATCGCTCTCGGGGCTGGAGAACCTGCGCTTCTTCGCCGGGCTCGCGCTGGGCCGCGAGCTGCCGCGCGATCGGCTGCTTCGACTGATGACCGAGGTGGGACTGGACCACGCCGTGGCCGACAGGCGCGTGTCGGCCTACTCCAAGGGCATGCGCCAGAAGGTGTGGATCGCCGTGGCGCTGGCCAAGCAGGCGAGGGCGCTGCTGCTCGACGAGCCCACCTCCGGGCTCGACCCCCAAGCCGCCAGCGAGTTCTCGGGCCTGCTGCGCCGCGCCGCCGACAGCGGCGTGGCCGTGCTCACCACCACGCACGACCTGTTCCACGCGCAGCAGACCGCCACGCGCGTCGGAATCATGAAGCGCGGCCGGCTCGTCGAGAGCCTGGACGGCGAAGCGCAGATCGCGCGCACCGACCTGCAGTCCCTCTACCTGCAGCACATGAGGGCATAGGATGAAACTCACCCCCAGTCTTCGCGCACTTCGTGTCGCTTCGCCAACCCCCTTTCAGGGGGCGACACCGGCAGCCCGGCAAAGCCGGTTCCGCGGTGTCTCCCGAAGGGATCGCGCCACTTTCATGCGTTGTGTGTCGCGCGCAGAGCGGTGGAGCAACTGACATGCTTCTTTGCTGGATCGCACGCCGCGAATTCCTCGAACGCCTGCGCGACGGGCACCTCTACTGGGCAGGCGGACTGGTCGCCGTGCTGCTGCTGACCGCGTTGGCCGTGGGCTGGGCGCACCAGCGCGCCGCGCAGGCGGAGCAGCGCGCCGCACAGGCCATGGACTACCGCGACTGGCTGCGGCAGGACCGGCGCCATCCGCACGACGCCGCGCACCAGGGCATGCACGCCTTCAAGCCCGAGGCGGCGCTGTCGATGATCGATCCGGGCATCAACCCCTTCATCGGCAGCACCGTGTGGCTGCAGGCACACCGCCAGAGCGAGGTGAAGTTCAACGCGGCGCAGGATGCGACCGGCCTGCAGCGCTTCGGCAATCTCTCGGTCGGCTGGATCCTGCAGGTGCTGGGGCCGCTGCTGGTGATCGTGCTGGGCTTCAACGCCTTCGCCGGCGAGCGTGAGCAGGGCATCCTGCGGCAGACGTTGAGCCTGGGCGTGTCGCCGCTGCGCCTTTTGGGCGGCAAGGCGCTCGCACTGGCCGGCTCGCTGGCCGCGCTGCTGGTGCCGGCCGCGCTCATCGCCGCCGTGGCGGTGGCCGCCGGCGCGGAAGAGGGGGAGTGTCTCGACGCGCTGCTCAGGCTGGGCGCCTGGTCGCTCGGCTATGCCGTGTACCTGGGCATCTTCGTCTTCGTGGTGCTCGGCGTGTCGGCGCTCTCGTCGACCTCGCGCATGGCGATCACGCTGCTGCTGGCGCTGTGGATCGCGCAGGCCGTGATGGCGCCGCGCGTGTTGTCTGAGCTTTCGCGCGCGTGGTTTCCCAGCCCGACGCGTCTCGAGTTCAACCAGGCGCTGGGGGCCGAGCTCAAGACCGTGTCCGACGGCGTCTGGCAGAAGAACTTCGGCTCCACCGAGCGCTGGGGCCGCGACGTGCCGCTGAGCAAGTGGGGCATCGCGCTGCGCCTGGACGACCAGGCCTCCTACCCGGTGTACGACCGCCACTACGGCCGCCTGTGGGACACCTGGGAGCGCCAGCAGGCGGTGCAGGAATGGAGCGGCCTGCTGCTGCCCATCCTCGCGGTGCGCAGCTTCTCGATGGGCATGGCGGGAACCGACTTCGCGCACCACCGCAGCTTCACCACCGCGGCCGAACTGCATCGCCGCCACATCCAGGACCTGATGAGTGCAGACCTGGTGGCGCATGCCGATCCGCTTGGAGGCCAGCATTTCGCCTACCAGGCCGAGCCCGATCTGTGGGCGACCGTGCCGCCCTTCGACTACCAGCCGCCAAGCGCGGCCTGGGCGCTGACGCACCAGGTACGCAGCTTCGCCGTGCTGTGCGCCGGCCTGCTGCTGGCCGCCGCCTTCGCGGCCTTCACCGCCTCGCGCCAGCGCGCGCTCTGAGGGAAGCAGCAGATGACGACGTCACCTTCCTCCTCCGTTTCCGCTTCCTTCGTCGATCCTCCACAGGGCCGCCGCCTGCTGGCGGTGATGCGCCAGGAGTGCCGCCTGATGCTCGCCGAGCGCACCCTCTGGGCCGCCGGTGCGCTGTTCCTGCTGCTCGTGGCCTATGCCCTCGGCAACGGGCTGCTGCAGACCGCGAGCCGCGACCGCGCGCAGGCCGCAGTGGCGCAGGCCGACCGCGATGCCCGCGCGGCGCAGCGCGTCTTGCTGGAGAACATCCTCGCCGGCACCGCGCAGCCCACGCCCTTCGAGAACCCGGCCGATCCTTCGCGCATGGCCAGCGGCTATGGCGGCCACCACGCGATCCTGCCGACCGCGCCGCTGGGCCCGGTTGCGCTGGGGCAGAGCGACCTGTTCCCGAGCCAGTTCAAGGTCACCGGCCAGAGCCGCGTGGTGTTCATGAACCCGAGCGATATCGAGAGCCCCTGGCACCTGCTGAGCGGGCATTTCGACCTGGCCTTCGTCATCGTCTACCTGCTGCCGCTCCTGATCTTCGCGCTGGGCTACAACCTGCTGTCGGCCGAGCGCGAGAACGGCACGCTGAGGCTGCTGCTGTCGCAGCCGCTGCGGCTGCGCACGCTGCTCGCGGGCAAGCTCACGGTGCGCGCCGCGGTGCTGCTGGGGCCTGCCGTGCTTCTGCCGGTGGCGGTGCTCGTGGTGGCGCGCCAGGCCGGGCTGACAGGCGCGCCGGGCGCCGTGCTGTGGTGGTGGGCGCTGCTGGTGGGGGCGTACGCGCTCTTCTGGTTCGCGCTGGTGGTGGCTGTGAACTCCTTCGGCGCCTCGTCGGCGACGAACGCGATGGTGCTCGTCATCGCCTGGGTGCTGCTGGTGCTGGTGGCGCCGGTGCTGCTGAACCTCGCCGTGACGCAGGCCAGCCCCGCGCCTTCGCGCACCGAGCTGGCCACGCGCCAGCGCATCGTGACGGCAGAGGCGATGAAGCGCCACGCCGACCTGATGAGCACCGACTACCAGCACGTCGGCCGCGGCGCCATCCTCGTGCCGCGCGAGGGCAAGATCGAGATCGCCGGCCGGCTGCTGGGCAACTACCTGATCGAGAAGGAAGTCGACGAGGCCATCAGGCCCGAGCTCGACCGCTTCGATACGCAGCAGGCCGGGCAGCAGGCGCAGCTGGCACGCTTCAGCGCGGTGTCCCCGGCGGCCGTGGCCTACGAGGGCATGACGGCGCTGGCCGGCACCGGCACGCGGCGGCAGGCGCGCTTCGAGGCGCAGACCGTCGCCTATCACGAGGCGTGGAAAGGCTTCTTCTTCCCGCGCATCGATGCGCGCGATGCGCTTTCGCCCTCCGACTTCGACCGCATTCCCGCGTTCGCCTGGCAGGAGGAGCCCGCCAGCCTCGTGCGCGGACAGGCCGCGCTTGCCGTGCTGCAGCTGCTGGTGCCTGGCCTGCTGCTGTTCGGGCTGGCCGCATGGCGGCTGCGCCGCTTCTCGGTCGCGTAGGCGCCGCCCCGGTTTTCTTTCCTTATTGCATTCAAGCAAGCAATCCAATGACCATGTTCATCCGCACGGCCATGGCGGCGGCCGCCGTCACCGCATTCCAGGCCTCGTACGCGCAGGAAGGCGCGGAACTCGGCACCATCACCGTCGAGGGCAGCCGCGAGGCCGACGGCCTGCATCTCAGGGAGTCGAGCGGCACCGCATCGCGCCTGGGGCTCTCGGTGCGCGAGACGCCGGCCTCGGTCGAGATCCTCACGCAGGACGCCATCCAGCAGCGCGGCGCGCGCACCTTCAGCGAGGCGTTGCGCGGCATGACGGGCCTCACCGGCGGCGGCCCGCCGTCGTCGCCGACCACGCTGTCCACGCGCGGGTTCAGCAGCCTCATGTACCTGTACGACGGCGTGCGCAGCTCCGGCGCGGGCGTGACCAACCGCGTGCAGGACACCTGGAACTACGAGCGCATCGAGGTGCTGAAGGGGCCGGCCTCGGTGATCGACGGCGAGGGCGCCATCGGCGGCGTCGTCAACTTCGTGACCAAGCGTCCCGACCGCAGCAACCCGAACAAGGAGGCGCTGCTCTCGTACGGCAGCTACGGCTCGACCCGCGCCGCGTTCGGCTTCGGCGGTGCGCTCGGCGACGCCAGCGCCTACCGGCTGGACTACAGCCGCAACGACACCAAAGTGGGCACGATCGCCCGCAACGGCGAGCGCATCGACCACTTCACCAGCGGGCTGATGGTCGACTTCGGCGGCTCTGTGAAGCTCGACCTTTCCTTCGACTACCTGCGCGACGACAACCGGGCCTACTGGGGTACGCCGCTGGTGCCGGCGAGCTTCGCCACGCAGCCCACGAACGTGGTCAGCACGCCGGACGGCCGCGTGATCGACCGCCGCCTGACGCGCAGCAACTACAACGTGCCCGACGACAGGAACTCGTCCGAAACCTACTGGCTGCGCGCGCGCCTCACGGGCCGGCTCGACGGCGGCTGGTCTTGGCGCAACGAGCTATCGGCCAACAAGGCGGACCGGGTGTTCCGCAACTCCGAGAGCGGGGTGTTCGTGGCGCCCGCCAGCATCGCGCGCGACCAGACGCTGATCACGCACGACCAGGACTTCTGGCTCGACCGATTCGACCTGACGCACAAGGGCAGGCTCGGCGGCATGGACAACCGCTTCGTCGTCGGCGGCGAGTACAGCGAGACGCGCTTCGGCAGCCGGCGCCGCTTCTCCGACAGCAGCGCCGCCACCGCCAGCCTGCTGCGCGTGCCGGTGTTCGATCCGTACCTTGCGCCCTTCGACGAGAACCCCGCGCTCAGCACCGGCGCGGGCAACCGCACCAACACCAGCGCGAAGGTGAAGGTGAGCTCGGTCTTCGTGGAAGACGCGCTGAAGCCCTTGAGCAACCTCACGCTGGTGGGCGGCCTGCGCCACGACCGCACCGAGGTCGACCGCGGCATCGCCGACCTGAACCTGGGCAGCTACACGCGCTTCGGCGCCAGCTACCGCGCCACCTCGGGCCGCATCGGCGCGGTGTACGACATCACGCCGCAGTCGAGCGTGTATGCGCAGTACACCAATGCCACGCTGCCGGTGAATTCGCTCTTCCTGCTGTCGGCGTCGAACGCGGCCTTTCCGATGTCGCGCGGCAAGCAGGCCGAGGTGGGCTTCAAGCAGAGCATTCCCGAGGCGAAGCTGGAGTGGACGGCCGCGCTCTACAAGATCGCGCTCGACAACGTGCTCTCGCGCGACCCCAACGACGCCCGCAACACGGTGAACAACGGGCGCCAGTCGTCGCGCGGCATCGAGCTGTCGACCGTGTGGCGCCCGACGCGCGAATGGACGCTGGCCGGCAACCTCGCCGCGCTCGACGCGCGCTACGACACGCTGATCGAGGCCGGCGGCGTCTCGCGCGTGGGCAAGACGCCGCCCAACGTGCCCGAGCGCGTGGCCAACCTGTTCGCCACCTACCGGCCCGAGGGATCGAAGTTCGAGTATTTCGCCTCGATCAACCACACGGGCCGCATGTACACCGACAACGCCAACCAGATCCGCATCAACGGCTTCACCACGCTCGATGCGGCGGTGAGCTACCGCATGCAGAACGTGCTGCTGAGCTTGCGCGTGCGCAACCTGACCGACAAGCTCTACGCCACCTGGGCCGGCCGCGCGACGAGCCAGGTGCTGCTGGCGCCGCGGCGCACCTTCGAGCTGTCGGCCAAGTTCGACTTCTGACAGGGCGCGTTCAGCGCATCTGCAGCCGCGCGTCCTTCGGGTAGCCGATGGTGTAGTCGGCCGTCACGCGCGCGGTCTGGCCGGCCGCAAGGTCGAGCTGCCACATCGCCAGGCCGGGCTGCCTGTTCCAGGCCAGCTCGGCGGGCTGCGGCGAGAACTCCGAGGCCACGCGTACCTTCTCGTCGACCGATACCGGTGCGGCCTCGAGCACCTGCACCGCGATCGGCGTGCGGTGGCGGTTCTCGACGACGTAGGCGCGCTGCACCTTGCGCTCGGCGCGCGAGCCGGCGAAGCCACCAGAGCCCTGGTTGTCGCGCTCGGGCTCGGCCTGCACGCGCACCAGTTCGTCGCGGCCGAAGGAGAGCGTCAGGCGCGCGTCGCTCGGTGCATTCCAGCGTCCGCTGCCCACGAAGGCGCCGTCGCGGTACAGCTGCATCGGGCCGGCCGGCCACACGCCCGAGGGCTGGTCGAGTTCGGCGACGAGGAAGGCGCTGGCGTCGACGCGCGGGCTGGTGCGGGCTGCAAGCCTGGCCGTGTCTTCGTGCTGTCCCAGCGCCATGGTCACGCGCTGGCCGTTGGAGGGCACGTCGATGGGCTGCGCTACGGAGAATTCGGTGGCGAAGCTGTTGTCGAACACGCTCACGTCGAACAGCGGCTCCTGGCGTTCGCGGCCGTCCGTCGCCTTGCGCGCCATCAGCGGCGCGGGGGCGATGGCTGCCGCCGGCGCGGCGGGGTAGGCCATCTCGGCCTGCGGGCGCGGCGGCGGCTCGATGCCGATGCGCCACGCCGAGGGCAGGCGGCCTGTGGTCTCGCGGCGCGGCTGGCCGGTGGACAGCACCAGCTTCACGCCGCGCCAGTCTTCGCCCGTGGCCTGCGCCACCAGGGCCTGGCGCTCGATGCGGACCTTGCGCGTGGCGGTGTCGAGCAGCGCGCGGTAGGTGGGCGTCCAGCCCGGGCCGTTGACCTGGTAGCTCAGCTTCACGTCGGCATCGGCGCCAGCGGCCAGCGTCACCGTGACGGCCGTCACCTGGCCGCCGTTGCCCTGGGTGCGGGTGCGTTCGGCCAGCAGCGGGTTGAGCTGGCGGTCGATCTCGGCCTGTCTGCGCTGGATCTGGTGCTGCTTGAGCAGCGAGTCCTGCCCGGTGCGGCGCATGGCCTCGGTCATCGCGGCGAGGTTGCGCGCGTCCATCGGTGCGCGGGCGCCTGCAGTGTTGTCGCTCCCGCCGGCCAGCCACTTGAGGTAGCCGGTGACCATGCCGAGTGCATCGGTCTCCGCCTGCAGGGCGGCCTTCTGGTCCTCGAGCTCGCGGATGCGGCCGTCGAGCGGGCTGGTCGAACAGCGTGCCGAGAGCTCGCGCTGCTCGCTGAGCACCGAGGTCTCTCCGATGCGCACCGAGGCATCGGCCGATACCTGCAGGCTCTGTACGTCAAGCCCGGCCGGCAGGCAGGCGAAGGTGACCGAGCGCGCGCCGGCCGCGACGCGCGCCACGCGCTCCACGGTGGCGCTGCCCGGGTAGACCTTGACCTGCGTGATGCGCGAGTCGGCCGCCATGGCCGGCGGCGTTGCGGCCTGCCCCTGGGCGCTGATGCTCAGGACCAGAAGCAAGGCGGCGCCTGCGGTGGCGCGGAGGAGGGCGGAAGTTGATGCTTTCATGGGATGCCTTTGGAGCGGAAGTGATGAATGACCCCGGCTCATACGGACGGCCCCGGCGAACGGGGTTAAGGCATCGTCGAAAAATTTCTGCGCAGCCCGGCGGCGCTGTCGCCAATGCAACCGCCGCGGCGTTTCCGGTCGCACGCGCGACGGCCGATTTCCGGGCTGCTTCCTAGAGTGGGTGCACCGTCTTTCCACCCAACCCCCGGACAAGGACCCACCGCCATGCTCGACACCATCCAGGCCATCAACAGGACCGCCGCCTTCAACCGCTGGGCCGGCTTCGAAGTGACCAGCGCCGGCAATGGCGAAGCCGAACTGCGCATGGACTGGCGCGAGGAGGACATGGGCCAGTACGCCGGCTTCCTGCACGCCGGAATGATCGGCGCGATGCTCGATACCGTGAGCGGCTACGCGGCCGCCACCGTGGCGGGCCGCGTGCTGGCCTCGCATTTCTCGGTCAACTGCATCTCGCCCGCCGTCGGCCGCGCCTTCATCGCACGCGGTCGGGTGGTGAAAGCCGGCCGCAAGCAGGTGTTCGCGGCGGCCGAACTCTATGCGCAGGGCGACAGTGCCGATTCGCTCAAGCTCGTGGCGACGGGGAACGCCATCCTGGTTCCTGTCGAAGAGCCTCCTCCCGCACCGCAGGAGACGCGGAAGAAGTCGCAGCCCGCCGCCTGAGCTTCAGTCCGAAGAGCGGCCGCAGCAGGTTGGTGCGGCGGATCAGCCCGTCCGTCAGGAGCCAGCAGCCGAGCAGCGTCAGCGCGATGAGCAGCGCGGGCTCGACGACCGGGCCGAGCGCTAGCGGTGCCAGCAGGGTCACGCCGACGATGATCAGCGTCTGGTGAAGCACGTACCACGGGTATACCGACTCGTTCGCCCAGCGCAGCCAGGGCCAGGGGCGGTTCAGGTAGCGGTGGCCGTGGCCGAGGATGGTCGCGACGGCCAGCCAGAGGTAGAGCATGCGCAGGGTGTCCACCAGCAGCCCCGGAAGAGGGCTCTTCATGCCGGCGCGCAGCAAGATGAAGGTGCCGATCACCGCGACGGCCAGCGCGAGCGACACGCGGCGCAGCCGCTCCAGTTCCTTCCAGACGCCGGTGTCCACGCCCATCCAGTAGCCGTAGAGGAACATCGTGAAGTAGATGCTGTGCAGGTGGAAGTCGCGCACCAGGTTGTGCGTGGCCGGGAAGCGCGAGGCCAGCAGCATCGTGAATATCAGCAGCGGCACCACCGGCAACAGCAGCAGCCTCCAGCCGCGCAGGCCGTTGAAGGCGCCGCGCATCCACTGGCCGGCAGCCGACCGCCACAGCGGCAGCGTCAGGGCGATCAGCGCCGTGTAGGTGAACAGGTAGGGCAGGTACCAGAGGTGGTTCCAGGTGATGCCGAACTCCGCGCCGTCGAAAGCCTGCTTCGGCCACGGCTGCGCCATCGACAGGTAGCGCAGCAGGAAGGCGCCGAAGCCGGGCGCCACCAGGCCGTTGGCCACGCCCTGGGCGTAGGCCTGGTAGGGCACGACCACCGCCATGCCGAAGGCCAGCGGCAGCATCAGCCGCAGGCCCCGGCTGCGCAGCAGGGCCCAGGTGCCCTGGCCCCTGCTCAGGAAGCCGAGCGACACGCCCGAGATCAGAAAGACCAGGTCCATGCGCCACAGGTTCAGGATGCGCATCGGCCACTGCAGCCATTCGGCCGCGTCCGGGCTCTTGAGGTGCCAGGGCCAGTCGGCCACGTAGTACATGCCCACGTGGTAGAGGATGACGAAGAGGAAGGCCAGCGCGCGCAGGGCGTCGATGTCGTGGCGGCGGTGGTCGGGCGGTGTTGCGGCAATGGGGTCGGCGATCATGGAAGGTTCCTCGGAGCGGAAAGGCCGCCATGCTCGGCCGGGCCGCTTCCGCGAGGTGCGGCCGGGGGACGGATCACCCCCGCTTTGTGACGAGCGGTGGCCGGCAGGGACGAAATCCGGCCCAGACCGGCCGTCCCTGCGGCCTTTTCGCGAGAATTCCCCGCATGGGAGACCCCCGCAGGAACCTCTACGAACGCTACGCGCCGATCCGCCGTCCGCTGGAGGTGGCCTTCTGGATCGTGCTGCTGACGCTGCAGGCCGTGTTCAGCACCATGGTGGCGATCGTCGACATGCGCACGCGCGCCGTGCCCCGGCCCCACTGGGAGGTCGCGACCTGGGAGGTGTCCAGCCACCTGATGCTGCTGTTCCTGGTGCCGGCGCTGGTGATGGCGGAGCGCCGGCTGTCGCCGCTGGTGCGCAGCCATCTGCTGCGCTTCCTGGCCTGGCATGCGGTGGCGAGCGCGGCGTTCAGCCTGGTCCACGTGGTGGGCATGTTCGGGCTGCGGGCGCTGGTCTATGCCATGGCGGGCGAGCACTACGACTTTGGCGGCTGGGTGAGCCAGTGGGGCTACGAGTACCTCAAGGACGTGCGGGTGTACGTCAGCATCGTCTTCGGCATCTGGGCGTACCGGCTGTTCCTGCTGCGGCTGCAGGGGGAGGCGCGGGTGCTGGATGTGCCGGAGGAGGGAGCGGTGGCCACGCCGGTTGTTGCCCCGAGCCCGGATTCGGCAGGTGCGGGGGGATTTGACCCCCCGGCTGCAGACGCGCTCCCCCCGCCTCCCGCCCGCCCCGAGCGCTTCCTGGTCCGCAAGCTGCGCCGCGAATTCCTCATCGCCGCCACCGACATCGACTGGCTCCAGGCCGAGGGCAACTACGTCGGCCTGCACGTCAACGGCCACGACTACCTGCTGCGCTCCACCCTGACCGACTTCCTGACCCAGCTCGACCCGGCGCTCTTCGTGCGCGTGCACCGCAGCCACGCGGTGAACCTCGCGCGCATCAAGGAAATCGAGCCGCTGGATGGCGGCGACGCCCGGCTGCACATGCATGACGGCACCACCGTGCCCTGCAGCCGGCGCTACCGTGACGCGCTGCGGGCGGGCGCGGGCTCGAGCTGAAGCGGTGCGTGGCGGGCTTGATCAGCCCGTTATTGGTTCATTTCGCACCATCGAAGAGCTTATAGGCACCATTTTTGCTTCATTGGCCGGCCGTACTGGTTGATTCCGGTGCGACGCACCAATTCAAACCAAAAATCCGCAAGAAGCTCCAATGGACGCACTCAAACAGGGCGCAGACGCGCTGTTCATCCTTCTCGGCGCCATCATGGTCCTGGCCATGCACGCCGGCTTCGCCTTTCTCGAGCTGGGCACCGTGCGCAAGAAGAACCAGGTCAATGCGCTGGTGAAGATCCTGGTCGACTTCTCGGTCTCGACCATCGTGTATTTCCTGGTGGGCTACGGCGTGGCCTACGGCACGCATTTCTTCGTGAGCGCCACCGAACTGTCGGCAAAGAGCGGCTACGAGCTGGTGAAGTTCTTCTTTCTGCTGACCTTCGCGGCGGCCATTCCGGCCATCATCTCGGGCGGCATCGCCGAGCGGGCCAAGTTCTGGCCGCAGCTCATTGCCACGGCGGTGATCGTCGGCTTCGTCTATCCGCTCTTCGAGGGAATCGCCTGGAACAAGCACTTCGGCATCCAGGAATGGATCGCCTCGCTCACCGGTCACGAGTTCCATGACTTCGCCGGCTCGGTGGTGGTGCATGCGGTGGGCGGCTGGCTCGCGCTGCCTGCGGTGCTGCTGCTGGGTGCGCGGCGCAACCGCTACCGCGGCGACGGGTCGCTGAGCGCGCATCCGCCGTCGAACATCCCCTTCCTGGCCCTTGGTGCCTGGGTGCTGTGCGTGGGCTGGTTCGGCTTCAACGTGATGAGCGCGCAGAGCATCGACAAGATCTCGGGCCTGGTGGCCGTCAACTCGCTGATGGCGATGGTGGGCGGCACGCTGGTGGCGCTGGCCATGGGCAAGAACGACCCCGGCTTCGTCTACAACGGCCCGCTCGCCGGCCTGGTGGCGGTGTGCGCCGGCTCCGACCTGATGCATCCGCTGGGCGCGCTGGTGGTGGGCGGCGTCGCGGGCGGCATCTTCGTCAAGCTGTTCACGCTCACGCAGAACAAGTGGAAGATCGACGACGTGCTGGGCGTGTGGCCGCTGCACGGCCTGTGCGGCACCTGGGGCGGCATCGCGGCCGGCATCTTCGGCACGCAGGCGCTCGGCGGCATCGGCGGCGTGAACGTGTGGGCGCAGCTCATCGGCACGGTGATGGGCGTGGCCTGGGCCGCGCTGGCGGGTGCGGCGGTGTACGGTGCGCTCAAGGCGGTGGCGGGGCTGCGGCTGTCGCAGGAAGAGGAGTACGACGGTGCCGACCTGTCGATCCACCACATCTCGGCGACGCCCGAGCGCGAGGTCAACTGGTAGGCAGTCTGCAGGGCCGGCCTGCCTCGGCTATTCTCGGCGCCCCTTCAAACCACCGAGGAGCCGAACCATGACAACAACACCCGCTCGCTGGCTGCGCCAGGGCATGGCCGCGCTGGCCGGCAGCCTGCTGATGCTTTCGTTTTCTCCGATGGCGCAAGCCGCCGCGCCGCAGGTCAAGACCCAGGCGCCGGGCTTCTACCGGATGATGCTCGGCGACTTCGAGGTGACGGCGCTCTTCGACGGCACCCTCGACCTCGAACCCAAGAAGCTGCTCACCAACACCACCCAGGAGCAGGTCGGCAAGCTGCTCGACCGGGGCTTCGAGAAAGACGCCGTGCCCACCTCGGTGAACGGCTACCTCATCAACACCGGCAGCAAGCTCGTGCTGGTCGACACCGGCGCCGGCGGCCTCTTCGGCCCCACGCTCGGCAACCTGCAGGCCAACCTCAAGGCCGCGGGCTACCAGCCGGAGCAGGTCGACGACGTGCTCATCACCCACATGCACGGCGACCACGTCGGCGGCCTCGTGCAGGACGGCAAGCTGGTCTTTCCCAACGCCACCATCCACGCCGGGCAGGAGGATGCCGACTTCTGGCTGAACAAGGCCAACCTCGAGAAGGCTTCGGCCGAGATGAAGGGCTTCTTCCAGGGTGCGATGGCCTCGCTGAACCCGTACGTGGAAGCCGGCAAGTTCAAGGGCATGAAGGGCGGCACCGAGCTGGCACCCGGCATCAAGGCCGTGCCCGCCCACGGCCACACGCCCGGCCACAACATCTACGTCGTCGAGTCCAAGGGCCAGAAGCTGGTGCTGTGGGGCGACCTGATGCACGTGGCCGCGGTGCAGTTCGCGCAGCCGCAGGTCACCATCTCCTTCGACGTCGACTCGAAGCCGGCGGCGGTGGAGCGCAAGAAGGCGTACGCCGACGCGGCCAAGGGCCGCTACCTCGTGGGCAGCGCGCACCTGCCTTTCCCGGGTCTGGGCCACGTGCGGGCCGAGGGCAAGGGCTACGTCTGGGTGCCGGTCGACTACCAGCAGGTGCGATGAGCGACCGATGAAGGTTGAGCGGCGCGGGCCGGTGTCGCGGCGCCCGCGGGCACGAATGCGCGCTCTGTAGCAAACTGGCCGGCCGCTTCGCTTTCATCATCCATCCGCCCCATGACCCAAGCTCCACCCGCCCTCGAAGTCCTCCCCCGCGACCTCTCCGCCTACCGCAAGGGCAACGTCGGCGTCGACTACGTGCACCGCTTCGAGTCCGGCAAGCCCGGCCCGCACGTGCTGATCAATGCGCTCACGCACGGCAACGAGATCTGCGGGATGACGGCCGCCACGCACCTGCTCGACAACAACGTGCGCCCGAAGATCGGCACGCTCACCGTGAGCTTCGCCAACGTGGCCGCGTACGAATCCTTCAACGAGGCGCTGCCCTTCGACAGCCGGCAGCTCGTGCACAACCTCAACCGCATCTGGTCGCCTGAATGGCTCGACGGCACCGAAGACAGCCCCGAGCTGAGCCGCGCGCGCATCCTGCGCCCGGTGGTGGATGCGGCCGACCACATCCTCGACATCCACTCGACCAGCCAGCCCGTCGTACCGTTCTGGGTGTACCCGGGCTTCGAGCGCAACGCCAAGGTCGCGCAGGCCATCGGCCGCCCCTCGGTGCACCTCGTGATGCCCGACGGCCTGGGCTCGGGCACGCCGCTCATCCAGTACGGCAGCCACGGCGGCCCCGACGGCAAGGGCGTGGCGATGGTGGTCGAGTGCGGCCAGCACTTCCTGCGCTCGGCCTCCGACCTCGCCACCGCCGTCACCTACGACTTCCTCGCCTACTTCGGCCTCGTCGACAAGGACCCGGCGAGCCCGCCGCCCGAGCCGCAGCGCCGCTTCCAGCTGCTGCAGACCTATGTCATCAAGTCGCCCGACTTCGCCTTCGTGCGCCCGCTCATCGGCTTCGAGACCTTCGCCAAGGGCGAGCTGATCGCAACCAACGGCGACGAAGAGATTCGCGCGCTGTGCGACGACTGCACGATCTTCATGCCCGCCCAGCGCGCGATCGTGGGGCGCGAGGCGGTTTACCTGACCAAGCCGATCTGATACTCGGCGTCCCTGCGCCAGCCAGTGTCGCAGGGGGCTCAGGTTTCCAACAGCCGCACGACCTGCTCGCGAAGCGACGGCAAATCGTGCTGGATGGTTTGCCAGACAAGGGTGTGATCGATGGTGAAGTAGCCGTGGGAAAGCGCGTTGCGCATCTCGTAGGCGAAGCGCCATGGAACAGCAGGGTGGGCCGCCGCGAATTCCGCGTGGTGCTTCACGATGTTGTTGCTGGCTTCGCCGATGACTTCCAGGTTGCGCACCACCGCGTCCTGGGTCTTGCGATCGGCCATATAACTGTCGGCTGTAGCGCCGCTCGTGTATTCGCGGATGCTGTCGATCGCTTGCAGGATATGGCCCAGATAATCTGCCACCCGTTGCGGATCTCTTCGGCTCATACCGGCACAGCCTCGCGCAGCACCTGATCGCGAAACTTGGGAGGCAGGCCGTTGGGCGTGAGTACGTCCACTTCCATGCCCAGAAGGCTCTTCAGCTCATGCCTGATGGCCCCAATGTCCATGAGTGTGGTTTGCGCCGTGGGCTCGACCAGGAGATCGAGGTCGCTGTCGGTATCGTCCTCGCCGCGCAATGCTGAACCGAACACTCGCACACTGCTCACATGGTGGCTCAGTGCGATCTCGCGGATGCGATCACGATGCAGCGACAGGGCTTCGGAGGGGCGCATGGGGCCGAGTGTAATGTTTGGCTGCTCCAGGGCCCTCAGGCCGCGAAGCTGGTCGGTCAGCCAGCTAGTCAGCAGATCAGCAGGTGCCGGGGCTTGTCCACGGTGCTGTAGTCCGCGTGCCAGTAGTGCGGATCGTCGCAGAGGCTGAAGACGGCCTCGGCGCTGGCATGGCGGTTGTCGAAGTGCCTGTCGAGCGTGACATGTACCGAACCGGTGTCGGGCCAGTCGACGCCGGCGTCGCAGACGCGATTTCCTGAGGCGACCTCGGCCGCGACGATGGCCTGCAGCGCTCGGGGCAGGCGCTCGTTGAGCAGGGCGAGGATGGTCCGCCGGCTGCCGGGACGGAGCGATGTGGCGAGGCAGGCTTCGGTGAAGGCGGGCGCGGCGGACATCGTCACGGCGATCCCGTGTCAGGCCGCAATGAACAACGCCGGATCCACCATCGCCCGGTTCAGCATCACCGACCAATGCAGGTGCGGCCCCGTCACCCGTCCGGTCGCACCCACGGCTGCCAGTGGATCGCCCGTCTTCATCACGTCGCCGACCTTCACGTCGATGCGGCTCAGGTGGCAATACATGGTCAGGAGGCCGCCGCCGTGGTCGAGCCAGACGGTGCCGCCGTTGAAGAAATAGTCTCCCGTGTCGATCACCTTGCCGGGCAGCGGCGCGAGCACCGGCGTGCCGGTGCCGGCGGCAATGTCCATGCCGCTGTGCGGATTGCGCGACTGGCCGTTGAACACGCGGCGCAGGCCGAAGGAGCTCGAGCGGCGGCCGGGCGCCGGCACGCGCATCTTCAGCACGGTGTCGGGGCGCATGTCGGTAAGGGTGGCCATCACGCCGGTGAGGTGGTCGCGCTCCTTGACATAGCGCGCCTCGTCCTCGGGCGACAGGTCGACGGTGCGCGGGGCCACCGTGAGGCGCTGTTCGCGGTATTGCTTCGGGGCGACCGTGTAGGCGATCTGGCGCTCGGGCTTGCCTTCGGCGCGCACCGTGATGCTGGCCTCGCCGGGTTCGGCGGCGAGGGGAATGCCGGCCAGCGCGGTCCATTCGATGGCGTCGCCGAGCACCAGCAGGGGGATGTCGCCCGCGAAGGCCTGGGGGCGCTTCGCCGACGGGCCCAGCGACAGGCGGGCCACGCCGCCCGGCACCTGCGATGCGTGCGGCCATACCTCGGGGGCGGGCACGGGTTGCTTCTTCGATGCCTTGGCTTGGGCAGCGGCGCTGGCGTGCGCGGCGGGCAGTGCGGCAAGCAGGCCGATGGTGCCGAGCATGACGCTGCGTCGATCGAGGTTCGTGGGAGCGGGGAAGGAAGAGGGCGTTTGCTTCATGAGAGGAAGACGTGAATGGTTCGGATGAAGGCCGTGCGGTCTGTCTGTTGCGGCGCTATTCGCGCCAGGTTCCGGGCGCCAGGCCGTCGAGCGTATGGGGCCCGATCGCGGCGCGGATCAGCCGCAGCGTGGGCAGCCCGACAGCCGCAGTCATGCGCCGAACCTGGCGGTTGCGGCCTTCGCGGATGGCGAGTTCGATCCAAGCGGTGGGAATGCTCTTGCGCTCGCGGATGGGCGGCCGGCGCTCCCACACCTCGGGCGGCGGGTCGAGCAGCCGCGCCCGCGCGGGGAGAGTGGGGCCGTCGTTGAGCTGCACGCCGTTGCGCAGCGCGGCGAGCGCCTCTTCGCCGGGCACGCCTTCGACCTGCACCCAGTAGACCTTCTCCATCTTGAAGCGCGGATCGGCGATGCGCGCCTGCAGCCTGCCGTCGTCGGTGAGCAGCAGAAGGCCCTCGCTGTCGGCATCGAGCCGGCCGGCGACGTAGACACCGGGGATGTCGATAAACTCCTTCAGCCCGCGCCAGCGGCCCTCGGGCGTGAACTGGCTGAGCACCCCATAGGGCTTGTTGAAGCGGATCAGCCGGGAGGACGAGGACGATGAACGAGAAGAAGAAGGGCTCGAACGATTCATGTGCCGACAGGATAGCCCGGGTCCGTCCTGCAACCTCCGGCGGCCGGCACGGCTCCAATGGGCTTGTTCATTCGAGACACAGGGAATCCGGTATGACGACCAAGATGCGAAGCTCCATCCCGCTCGCCTGCACGGCGATGGCCGGCCTGCTGCTGGCGGCGTGCAACAGCACGGCCATCCGCGTGGGCGGCGCGCCCGAGGCCAGCGTCAAGAACTGCGTGGCCGCGGCTGCGCGCGAACTCCGGGTGCCGCCGGCCAGCATCGCGGCCGACAAGGGCAGCACGCCTCGCGACGGCGTCTACACGGTCAACCTGAAGGTCGGGCCGCAGGGAAGATCCGCCGTGTGCACCACCGACGAGAACAGCGCGGTGATCGGCGTGGTCTACAAGCGGCCCGAGTAGCGACTGGCCGCTTGCCTGCCTGCCTGCCTACTTGCCCCAGCTGTCCCGCATTCCGGCCGCGCGGTTGAACACCGGCTTGCCGGCGATGCCGCTGGCCTTCGCGTCGAGCACGAAGTAGCCGTGCCGCTCGAACTGGATGCCGACGCCCGGCTCGGCCTTGGCCAGCGAGGGCTCGACGAAGGCCGAGCACACTTCCAGGCTGTTCTTGTTCAGTTCTTCCAGCAGCTCTCCGCTACCCGGGTGCGCCGCGGCGAAGAGGCGCTCGTAGAGCCGCACCTCGGCCTGCACCGCGTCGGCGGCGGCCACCCAGGTGATGTTGCCCTTCACCTTGATCGCGTCGGCGCCGGGCGTTCCGCTCTTGGTGTCGGGCACCAGCTTCGCCTGCACTTCGACGAGCCTGCCGTCGGCGTCCTTCGTGCCGCCGATGCACTCGATGACGTGGCCGTACTTCAGTCGCACCTTGTTGCCGGGGAACAGGCGGAAGAAGCCCTTGGGCTGCACTTCCTCATAGTCGGTGCGCTCGATCCAGACCTCGCGGCCCAGCTTGAATTCGCGCTGGCCCATCTCGGGATGGTGCGGGTGCACGGGGGCCGAGCAAGCGTCCAGAGCGTCGTCGCCGCCCATCAGCTCGCCCCAGTTGGTGATGACCAGCTTGACCGGGTCGAGCACGGCCATGGCGCGTGGTGCGACGGGGTCTAGCGTGTCGCGCAGCGCGGCCTCGAGGCTGGCGTAGTCGATCCAGCCGCCCGACTTGGTGGTGCCGCTGCGTTCGCAGAACAGGCGCAGCGCCTCGGGCGTGTAGCCGCGGCGGCGCAGGCCGGCGATGGTGGGCATGCGGGGGTCGTCCCAGCCGTCGACGTACTTCTCTTCGACCAGCTGGCGCAGCTTGCGCTTGCTGGTGAGCACGTGGGTCACGTTGAGGCGGGCGAATTCGTACTGGCGCGGGTGCGGGCTGGCGACGAGGCCGCCCTCGGCGAGGCGGTCGAGCAGCCAGTCGTAGAAGGGGCGCTGGTCTTCGAATTCCAGCGTGCAGATGCTGTGGGTGATCTGCTCCAGCGCGTCCTCGATGGGGTGCGCGTAGGTGTACATCGGGTAGATGCACCACTTGTCGCCGGTGTTGTGGTGGTGGGCCCGGCGCACGCGGTACAGCGCGGGGTCGCGCATGTTGATGTTGGTGCTGGCCATGTCGATCTTGGCGCGCAGGATGGCGGCGCCGTCGGCCACCTGGCCGTCGCGCATGGCGCGGAATCTCGCGAGGTTCTCTTCGGGCGTGCGGGTGCGGAAGGGGCTGTCGGTGCCGGGCGTGTTGAAGTCGCCGCGGTTCGCCCGCACTTCATCGGCGGTCTGCTCGTCCACGTAGGCGAGGCCGGCGCCGATCAGGTATTCGGCGGCCTCGTACATGAAGTCGAAGTAGTCGCTCGCGAAATACTCGTGCGGCTGCATCGTGCCGGGCGCGCCGGGGCGGTCGGCAAGATAGGTCTCGTAGCCCAGCCACTTCACGGCGTCGCGGATGGAGTCGACGTATTCCTGGTCTTCCTTCTCGGGGTTGGTGTCGTCGAAGCGCAGGTGGCTCACGCCGCCGTATTCCTTGGCCAGCTCGAAGTTGAGCCAGATGCTCTTGGCGTGGCCGATGTGCAGGTAGCCGTTGGGCTCGGGCGGAAAGCGCATGCGCACCTTGGCCGGATCGGCCATGCCCTGTGCATGATGAGCGGCGTTGCCGGGCGAACCGCCCCACTTGCGGCCAGAATAGGCACCCTGTGCGAGGTCGTTCTCGATCACGTGGCGCAGGAAATTGCTCGGTGCAGCTGTCGTCTTGGTGCCGCTTTTGTCGGTCGGGGAGGTCATTGCGGCATTTTAGGGGGCACCCCCTATGGGTTACCTTTGGCAACGTTCTTCACATTGGCCCGTGCACCCCGTTTGCATTTGCCGCGTTCAATACACCCCATGGGCGGTCCCGATCCGGACAGTGCCCACCCCAAACAAGGAGAGCAGGATCATGAGCTTCACACGTTCAACCTTTTTCAAGTGGGCCGCCGCGGGCGTCGTGGCAGCCGGTGCATTGTTCGCCGCCACCTCGGCCAGCGCCCGCAGCGACGTGAGCTGGTCGATCGGCGTCGGCGTACCAGGCGTGGCGGTGGGGGTGGGCAGCCCGGCCTACTACCCGGCTCCGGCCCCGGTCTATGTGCCGCCGGCACCCGTCTACTACGCGCCGCCGCCGCCGGTCTACTACCGCCCGCCGCCGGTGTATTACCGTCCGGCCCCGGTCTATTACGGCCCGCCGGCCTATTACGGTCCGCGCTATTACGGTCGCGGCTACTACCGCGGCCATGGCCACTGGCGCTAAAAAGCCACGGCAATCGTGACTGAATGAAAAAAGCCGGCTCCGAAAGGGCCGGCTTTTTCTTTGGCGTTTCCGGGCTCCTGTTCGCCCAGTTTCACATCGCGCGAAAGAGATGGGCGTAGAGCCGGCTGACCGGGATCTTCTCGGCCCGCCCGCGCAACATCAGGTGCAGCTTGCCGGCCTCGTCACGGTGAACCGATTCGATGGCCGAGCTGCGCACCACCACCGCCCGGTGCACCTGCCAGAAGGTGTCGGCGTCGAGCTGCGGCAGCAGCTGCTTGAGGGGCGTGCGGATCAGGTATTCGTGCGTGGCGGTGAGCACGCGCAGGTATTTGTCGGCCGCCTCGAAGTAGAGAACCTCGTCGATCGGCACCATGCGCACGGTGCTGCCGCCCGCGTCGCTGGCGGCGATCATGCGCAGCGGGGCGGGAGCCGGCGTGGTGGCCGCGACCCCTGCTGCCCCCAGCACCTGCCGCCACTGGGCGAGCGTCTGCTCCAGCGCCGCATCCGCCAGTGCGGGCGTGGCCGCCGGCTGCCTTGCGGCCAGCGCCTGCTGCAGCCGGCCGACGGTCTTGCGCAGGCGGTCGGGCTGCACCGGCTTGAGCACGTAGTCGATGGCCTGCGCCTCGAAGGCGCGGGCGGCGTATTCGTCGTAGGCCGTCACGAACACCAGCTGGGGCATGGGCGTCTCGTCGGCGGGCCAGCTGTCGGCCAGCTCGGCAGCGGCCCCGAGGCCGTCGAGGCCGGGCATGCGGATGTCGAAGAAAAGGACCTGCGGCAGCAGCCGCAGCGCCTCGCGAACGGCGCTGCGGCCGTCGCCGGCGGTGGCGACGATCTCCAGCTCGGGCCATGCGGCGGCCAGCTCGGCCTTGAGCGCCTGCGCGAGGAGGGGTTCGTCCTCGGCGATGAGTGCGGTGGGGGCGGTGGGGGATGCAGTGGTCATCTTGTCGTTGTTGTCCTGTCGTGTGGCGTGCGTTCAGGCTGGCGCCGGAATGCTCAGCGTCGCCAGCGTGCCGCCCGAAGGAGAGGGCGCCATGCTCATGGTGCCGCGCTCGCCGTACACCGTGGCCAGCCGCTCGCGCACCTGCTCGAGCCCGAAGCCGCTGCCCTGCGACGGCGGCGCCGCACCCAGGCCCACGCCGGTGTCGCTGACCTCGATCACGAGCGAGCCGCCTTGCTCGTCCCTGCGGGCGCGCACCACGATCTCGCCGCCTTCCACCTTGGGCTCCAGGCCGTGGCGGATGCTGTTCTCCACCAGCGGCTGCAGCAGCAGCGGCGGCACCGGCGCGTCGCGCAGGTCCTGCGGCAGGTCGAGCGTGTAGCGCAGCCGGTCGCCCATGCGCACCGACATCAGTTCCAGGTAGTCGCCCAGCCGCTCGAACTCGGCCGACAGCGGATGCGAGAGCGCGCGCGAGCCGCTCAGCGTCATGCGCAGGTAGCTGTTGAGCCGGTCGAGCATGGCCACGGCGCGCGGCGGATCGACCGTGATGAGCACCCGCAGGTTGGCCAGCGTGTTGAACAGCATGTGCGGCTCCAGCTGCGTCTCCAGCAGCTTCAGCCGGGCCTCGGTGGCGTTGCGCTGGGCCAGCTCGATCTGGCTCTGCATGTGCTTGCTCTTGCCGAGGCTGTAGAAGAAGAAGCACATGCCGACCGTCGCGATGATGGTGATCGTGACGCCGGTGGCCAGCTTGTGGCCCCTGATGTCGAGAAAGTCGAACCGCGGCGCGTCGAACACGGCGTCGCCGATGACGTTGCCCACGAAGAAGCCGACCGCCACGCCCAGCGCGACGAGTGCGAAGCCCCAGGGCCAGTTCGGCCAGTGCGTCTCGCGGTGCCCGCTGAGCAGCAGCCGCCCGGTGTCGATGAACAGCCAGCTGACCATGCCGATCGCCAGCGAATAGACGAGGTGGCCCGCCCAGTTGTCCCCGCCGGTGATGGTCATCGCGATGGCGATGAGGCAGCAGAAGACGGCCGTGATCAGGCCATGCCGAAGCATGTCCCGGAAGTTCTCCGCGCGGAAGCGGCTCTGCGGCGCGGTGCTGCTCATCCGCGGTCCCGGCCTCCCAGGGCGCGGCGCTCGCGCTCGACCAGCCTGTCGTAGAAGCCGCCGCCGGGCGCGACGAACCAGACCACGGCGCCATGGATCAGCAGCCCCAGCCCCCAGCCCATGAGCGGATACATCGCCCAGTTGCGGCCGTTGGCGGCCGAGATGGCGACCAGCCCCAGGTTGACCAGCACGTAGACGAAGGCGTGGGCGTACCAGCCCATCTTGGCGCCGGCGCGGCGGCGGGCGAGGCGCTCGATCTCGGAGCGGGAGGAATCGGAGGAGGCGTAGGAAGTCATGACAGCTCCTTGTATTGGACAGGAATGAAATCGGCCGCCATTGCGGGCTGTGGCGCCGGCTGCAGGGCCGCGCGCTGGCGCAGCTCCTCGGTGGTGTCGCCGGGGCCCTCGGGCTTCCAGCCGGGCGGCTTCACGAGGTAGCCGACGAAGGCGCGCACGGAACGGGCCGAGGCGAGGTCGCGAAAGAGCGCGCGCCACTGGCCGAACTCGATCTCCAGGATGTTGTGGGTGGTGACCGGGTTGACGAGGCCGTAGCGGCAGGGCACGTCGGCGCGCTCGGAGATGTAGGTCCCGAACAGGCGGTCGAACACGATCAGAACGCCGCCGTAGTTGCCGTCCAGGTATTCCAGGTTCGAGGCGTGGTGCACGCGGTGGGCCGAGGGGGTGTTGAGCACCCATTCCAGCGGGCCGAGGCGCGGAATCCAGGTCGCGTGGATCCAGAACTGGTACAGCAGGTTCAGCGTGAGCATCAGCAGGACCACCCGCGGCGGCATGCCCAGCAGCGGCGCCAGCATGAAGAAGGCCAGGGTGCCGGTGAGGCGGCCGGTCCAGCCGAAGCGGTAGGCGGCCGACAGGTTCAACTGGTTCGGCGAATGGTGGATGGCGTGGGTGCACCAGAACCAGCGCACCCGGTGCGCCGCGCGGTGGTACCAGTAGTAGCAGAACTCCTGGCCGATGAAGCAGGCCGCCCAGCCGGTCCAGTGGTCCATCGGCAGGGTGAAGAGGCGGTGGGCGTAGAACCAGTCCATCGCGCCGGTCCAGAAGGCCAGGGGCAGCAGCCAGCGCAGGGGGTATTCGCGCACCAGGAAGTCGAACACGGAGACGCCGGCGGCCTTCCAGTCGTAGCTGCGCCAGCCGTTGCGCCACGAGAGCACCAGGGCCTCGGCGATGGAGGCGGCCAGCACCACCGTGACGGAGATCTTGAGGATCAGCAGGAGCGCGTTCATGGCGGCGTTTCTTCCGTGAGTGGTTGCCCGGGAATCGAGGCCCGGGAATATTAGGCCGCGCGGGCCGCGGCGGCCATGGCGTCGGTACGGATGGCCAGCTTCCAAAGGCGCACGGCGCGGGCCGCGAACACCCCGGTGAAGGCGCCGTACAGCACGGGCACGACGATGGCGAGGGTCGGCTGGTGGCGCAGTTCGGGGTGCATGGCCAGGGCGGCGCCCACCACGTACTTGGTCAGGAAGATGCCCATCATGAGCATCAGCGGCACCGGGCTGCCGGCCACTTCGAACTGGCGCGCGGCTGCGTCGTAGCGGGTGGCGGCGTGCAGCGGGCGCTGCAGCACCAGCGCCGCCATCACGGCCGCGGCGGCGGCCCAGCCCAGCAGGGCGCCGAAGGAATCGCCGAACACCGAAACCACGCCGTAGATCGACAGGCCGCCCATGGCGACGGGCATCAGCGTAACGCGGGTCAGGCTCACCTGGTTGGCCAGCAGCTGCCGGGCGCCGAGCCACAGCAGCACGAAGAACACGGCGAACACCCACTTGGGCGTGTGAAGGACGATCTGCATCAGCATGGCGGCACTCCGTGGAAGGTGAAGGTTGAAGAGAAGCTGAAAAAAGCGGTGCAAGGAAATCGATGGGTTGGACTGTGCCGATGCCCGCGCGCCCCGGCCACCGCCGTGCGACGGAATGCGCGCAGGCGGCGCGAATTGCAGCCTGGCCGCGCGAATTGCAGGGTTCCGAGGGGCAATCCGGGAGACATGAAGGAGGTTTTGAGGAAGCTTGTAGGAGGCTCCCGCGAGCTTTACCGACGCTTTACGGCCCAGCAAAGAGCCGGACTACCATCCGCGCTGTACTACGCTGGTCCGCACCCTCGCACCTTTCGCACGCACCGTCCATGGAACAAGAAAAACCAACCGAGCCTCTGCCTTCCGCCGTTTCCCCCAACCATCCGACGGTCCGCAGGCGCCGTTGGATGGGCAGCCTTCTGGCCCTGCTGCTGCTGGCGGTGCTGGGCGGCGGCGCGTGGTACCTGGTCCAGCGCTCGAAGACGCCGGTGGCCGGCCCAGGCGCCGGCCCGGGACCGGGCGCGGGCAGGCAGGGTGGACCCGGCGGCCCTGGCGGCCCCGGGCGCGGAGGCGGTGGCGGCCCGGCCTCCAGCACGGTCGGCATCGCGACCGCCAGGCAGGCCGACATTCCGGTGCAGCTGGAAGCCCTGGGCACGGTCACGCCGCTGGCCAACGTGATCGTGCAGCCGCAGGTTTCGGGCGTGCTCACGGCGGTGCTCTTCCAGGAAGGGCAGATGGTCAAGAAGGGCGACGTGCTCGCCACCATCGATCCGCAGCCGTTCCAGAACGCCCTGGCGCAGGCCACCGGCGCCCGCCAGCGCGACGAGGCGCAGCTCGCGGCGGCGCGGGTCACGCTGCAGCGCTACCAGACCCTGCTGGGCCAGGATTCCATCGCCCGCCAGGACGTCGATACGCAGGCCGCGCTGGTCAAGCAGCTCGAAGGCACGGTGGCCATCGACCGCGCCAACGAGAACACCGCCAAGCTCAACCTCGCCTGGAGCCGCATCACCGCGCCGGTGAGCGGGCGCATCGGCCTGCGGCCGGTGGACGCGGGCAACTACATCTCCACCGGCACCACCAACGGCATCGCGACCATCACGCAGATCGCGCCGATCGACGTCGAATTCGCCATTCCGCAGGACCGCGTGCCCGAAGTGCAGGAGCGCCTCGCCCAGGGGGCGAAGCTCGACGCCACCGCCTTCGACCGCACCCGCACGCGCCGGCTCGCGAACGGCAGCTTCTCCACGCTGGACAACCTGGTCGACACCGCCACCGGCACCGTCAAGGCCAAGGCCCGCTTCGCCAACGCCGACAACGCGCTCTTCCCGAACCAGTTCGTCAACCTGCGGCTGCTGCTGCGCACCGTGAACAGCGCGGTGGTGGTGCCCGTCACGGCGCTGCGCCACGGCCCCAACGGCGACTACGTGTATGTGCTGAACGAAGACAACACCGTGTCGCAGCGTACGGTGACGCGCGGCGAATCGAGCGTGGACAACGTGGCGATCACCTCGGGCCTGCAGGCCGGCGAGCAGGTCGTGACCGAAGGCGGCGACCGGCTGAAGGACGGCGCGCGCGTGCAGACCCAGGCCGACCGGCCGGCGGGCGCCGCATCGGCCCCGGCAGGTGGCACGCATCGCGGCCGCCGGCAGGGCGGCGGCGCAGGCGGTCCCGGCGCGGCCAGGGGCGCCGAGGGCGCACCGGCAGCCGGTACTTCCGCGGCGCCGGCCACCTCGACCGCCCCCGGCGCTGCGGCAGCCCCTGCCGCGGCGTCCCCCGCGCCCTCCACGCCTTCCGTGCCTTCCGCGGAGACGGCCCCCGCCACGCCGGCGACGCCGGCCAAGCTCCCGACCGCCGAGCAGCGCCAGCGCATGCTCGATTCCGTCAAGGACAACCCCGAGCAGCTCGAGCGCCGCAAGCGTTTCCTCGAGGCGCTGGACCGCGGCGACCCGGCCGCGCTGGAGCGCTGGCAGCGCATGTCCGAACGCGGCGGCGAAGGCGGGCAGGGCGGCAGGCGCGGCCAATGACGAACGGTCTTCGCATCACCAGCTGCTGCCGTCGCAGCAGTAACAGCAGTAGCAGCAGCACGGAGGCCTGCCAGTGAGTCCGTCCCGTCCGTTCATCCTGCGGCCGGTGGCGACCTCGCTGCTGATGGTCGCGATCGTGCTGGCCGGCCTGGTGGCATTCCGCTTCCTGCCGCTGTCGGCGCTGCCGCAGGTCGACTACCCGACCATCCAGGTGCAGACGCTCTATCCCGGGGCCAGCCCCGAGGTGATGAGCAACACCGTCACCGCGCCGCTGGAGCGCCAGTTCGGCCAGATGTCGGGGCTCGACCGCATGAGCTCGACCAGCGCCGCGGGCGTGTCGATCATCACGCTGCAGTTCTCGCTCGGCCAGACGCTGGACGTGGCCGAGCAGGAAGTGCAGGCCGCCATCAACGCCGGCGGCTCGCTGCTGCCGGCCGACCTGCCGGCGCCGCCTGTGTACGCCAAGGTCAACCCGGCCGACGCGCCGGTGCTCACGCTTTCCATCACCTCCGACACGCTGCCGCTGACCGATGTGCAGAACCTGGTCAACACCCGGCTCGCGCAGAAGATCAGCCAGGTCTCGGGCGTGGGGCTGGTGTCGCTCAGCGGCGGGCAGCGCCCCGCGATGCGCATCCAGGCCAACACCCAGGCGCTGGCGGCCAACGGCATCGGGCTGGACACGCTGCGCACGGCGATCTCTGCGGCCAACTCCAACGGCGCCAAGGGCAGCTTCGACGGGCCCAAGCGCGCCTACACGATCAATTCGAACGACCAGCTGATGACGGTCGACGACTACAAGAACCTGATCGTCTCGTACAAGAACGGCGCGCCGATCCGCATGGTCGACGTGGCGCAGGTGGTCAGCAGCGCCGAGAACAACCAGCTCGCCGCCTGGGCCGGCAACAAGGTCGACGGCACCAGCAGGCTCTCGCCCGCGATCATCATGAACGTGCAGCGCCAGCCCGGCGCGAACGTGATCGCCACCGTCGACGCCATCAAGAAGCAGCTGCCCGAGCTGCAGGCCGGCATGCCCGCCGGCCTGAAGATCGAGGTGCTCAGCGACCGCACGGCCGGCATCCGCGCCTCGGTGCAGCACGTCGAGATGGAGCTGGTGCTGGCCGTGGTGCTCGTGGTGCTGGTGATCTTCGCCTTCCTGGGCAGCCTGCGCGCCACCGTCATCGCCAGCATCGCGGTGCCCATCTCGCTGATCGGCACCTTCGGGCTGATGTACCTGCTGGGCTACAGCCTCAACAACCTCAGCCTCATGGCGCTGACCATCGCCACCGGCTTCGTGGTGGACGACGCGATCGTCATGATCGAGAACATCGCGCGCTACATCGAGGAGGGCGAGAAGCCCCTGCAGGCCGCGTTCAAGGGCGCCACGCAGATCGGCTTCACCATCATCTCGCTGACCGTGTCGCTCATCGCGGTGCTGATCCCGCTGCTGTTCATGGGCGATGTGGTGGGCCGCCTGTTCCGCGAGTTCGCGGTGACGCTGGCCATCACCATCCTGATCTCCGCCGTGGTGTCGCTCACGCTGGTGCCGATGATGTCGGCGCGCTGGCTCAGGCACGAGCAGAAGAAGGAGGCCTCGAACAAGGGCTTCGGCGCGCGCGCACAGCGATTCTTCGACGGCGTGATGGTGCGCTACGACCGCTCGCTGCACTGGGTGATCGAGCACCAGGCGCTCACGCTGCTGGTCGCGCTGCTGACCATGGTGCTGACGGTGCTGCTCTACCTCACCATTCCCAAGGGCCTGTTCCCCACGCAGGACACCGGCCAGCTGCAGGCCCGCGTGCAGGCCGCGCAGGACGTGTCGTTCGAGCGCATGTCGCAGCTGCAGATGCAGGCGGCGCAGGCGATCCTCGAAGACCCGGCGGTCGAGAATCTCAGCTCCTTCGTCGGCGTCGATGCCGCCAACAACACCATGCTGCACACCGGCAGCATGCTCATCAACCTGGTGAAGGACCGCGACAGCCAGCAGGTCGTGATGGACCGCCTGCGCGAGCGCGTGCGGCAGGTGGCGGGCGTCACGCTCTACCTGCAGCCCACGCAGGACCTCACCATCGACGCCGAGACCGGCCCGACCGAATACCGCATGTCGCTCGAAGGCGTGGACAGCACCGCCATCACCGAGTGGATGAAGAAGCTCGTCGCCAAGCTGCAGGAATCGGACAAGGTGCGCAACGTCAGCAGCGACGCCGGTGCCCAGGGCCTCGCGGCCTTCGTGAACGTCAACCGCGACACCGCGGCGCGGCTGTCGATCACCGCGAGCACCGTGGACGACGCCCTCTACAGCGCCTTCGGCCAGCGCATCGTCTCGACCATCTTCACCGAGACCAACCAGTACCGCGTGATCCTCGAGGCCCAGCCCGGCATGGTGAACACGCCGCAGACGCTGGGGCAACTGAGCCTGATCGCGGGCTCGGGCACCGCCACGCCGCTGTCGGCGATCGCGCAGATCTCCGAGCAGCAGGCGCCGCTGCAGATCACGCACGTGGCGCAGTACCCGGCGAGCACGCTGAACTTCGACACCGCACCCGGCGTTTCGCTCGGCGCCTCGGTCGACGCCATTCGAGCGGCCGCGAAGGAGATCGGGCTGCCGAGCAGCGTGACGATGACCTTCCTCGGAGCTTCAGGGGCTTACGAGAAGTCGCTGTCGAACCAGCTGTGGCTGATCCTTGCCGCCGTGGTGTGCGTGTACATCGTGCTGGGGGTGCTGTACGAGAGCTATGTGCATCCGCTGACCATCCTGTCCACGCTGCCTTCGGCCGGGGTGGGGGCGCTGCTGGCGTTGATGATCACGGGCAACGACCTGGGGGTGATCGGGATCATCGGGATCATCCTGCTGATCGGCATCGTGAAGAAGAACGCGATCATGATGATCGACTTCGCCATCGATGCCGAGAGAACGCAGGGGAAGTCTCCTCGGGAGGCCATTCACCAGGCTGCCTTGTTGCGGTTTAGGCCCATCTTGATGACCACGCTGGCGGCTTTGTTTGCTGCTGTGCCGTTAATGTTCAGCTTCGGGGATGGGGCTGAATTGCGGCGGCCGCTGGGGTTGGCGATCTTCGGGGGGTTGATCGTCAGTCAGTTGCTTACCCTTTTCACTACGCCTGTTATTTATCTGGCGTTTGATCGGTTGGGTGGGGGGAGTGCCCGGAGGGTTGAGATTGAGGAGGAGGCGGTTTGAGTCGTCTTTTCTTCCGTCGTGGATTTGTTTTCCGGAGCCGGGTCTCGCCCCGGCGGGCGACCTACTTTCTTTTGCTTCGCCAAAAGAAAGTAGGCAAAGAAAAGGCGACCCTGCTGTCTGTGTCCCTTCGCTTCGCTACGGGCAACCTGCGGTGCTCGGCGCAGGAGGGGGTCCGCAGAACTCGCTTCGCTCAAACAGCTGCGGCCCTGATCCCTCCTGCGCCTGCGCTCCTCGGCACAGCCAGAAGGGAGTGGTGCGGGCCATCGCTTCGCTCGGCCCTTGGATTGCCTGGACGGGCCTTTGCTTCGCTCGGCGGGGGAGGGTGGAGCGGAACTGATATCGATTGGGCTAACGGCATCGACGACATCAACGGCACCACGGGCACGAACGCTACGAACGCAGCCCACGGCAAGAGCGCCGTCCACAGCACCAACGCGCCCAGCACCACTGGCAGTGCCGGCAGCACACGCAATCCAAACCACTGCCCCCCCTCATTCCAAGCACTGCAGGCGCGCAGCGCCCGCAGTGCCTTGGAGGCCGAGCGCAGCGATGGCCCGCAGTTCTGCAATCCCCTCTGGCTGCGCCGAGGAGCGCAGCGTTTCGCGGATAAGGGCCGCAGCTGTTTGAGCGAAGCGAGTTCTGCGGACCCCGCGAAATGCGAGCACCGCAGGTTGCCCCGTAGCGCAGCGAAGGGGTCGCAGACAGCGGGGTCGCCTTTTCTTTGCTTACTTTCTTTTGGCGAAGCAAAAGAAAGTGAGTCGGCCGCCGGGCCGAGACCCGGCCTCCGCCCTCCGCAAGGAGAGCAGCAATGAATCTGTCGCTCCCCTTCGTCCGCCGCCCCATAGGCACAGTCCTCCTGACCATAGGCATAGCCCTGGCCGGCATAGCCGCCTTCTTCGTCCTCCCGGTCTCCCCCCTGCCACAGGTCGACTACCCCGTCATCTCCGTCAGAGCCTCGATCCCCGGGGCCAGCCCCGAGACGATGGCCACCAGCGTCGCAACCCCGCTGGAACGCCACCTGGGCACCATCGCAGGCGTCAACGAAATGACGTCCACCAGCTCGGTGGGCTCCACCCGCGTCACGCTGCAGTTCGACCTCAGCCGCAACATCGACGGCGCGGCCCGCGAAGTGCAGGCCGCGATCAACGCGAGCCGCATCGACCTGCCGGCCACGCTGCGCAGCAATCCGACCTACCGCAAGGCCAACCCGGCGGCGTCGCCGGTGATCATCCTGGCGCTCACGTCTAAGACGAAGACGCCGGGCCAGATCTACGACGCGGTGTCGAACATCGTGAGCCAGCGCCTGTCGCAGGTCGATGGAGTGGGCGACGTCGAGATCGGCGGCGGCTCGCTGCCGGCGGTGCGCATCGAGCTGCTGCCGTTCGCGCTGAACCGCTACGGCATCAGCACCGAGGACGTACGCGCCGCGATCCAGGCCTCGAACGCCAACCGGCCCAAGGGCATGGTGCAGGGCGAGGGGCGCAAGCTGCAGATCTATACGCAGACGCCGGCGCTGCGCGCGAGCGACTACGCGCCGATGGTCATCGCCTGGCGCAACGGCGCTGCGGTGCGGCTGCAGGACGTGGCGGAGGTGGTCGACGGCGTGGAGGACACGCGCACCCTGGGCCTGTTCAACGGAGAGCCGGCGATCATCGTGCTGATCACGCGGCAGCCTTCGGCCAACATCATCGAGACGGTCGACAGCGTGCGCGCGCTGCTGCCCGAGCTGCAGGCGCAGCTGCCGCCGGACGTGACGCTGCAGGTCGCATCGGACAGCACCAATTCCATCCGCGGCTCGCTGTGGGAGGTGGAGTTCACGCTGGTCATCTCCGTGATCCTGGTGGTGCTGGTGGTGAGCCTGTTCCTGCGCAGCGCGCGCGCGACGGTGGTGCCGGCGGTGGCTACGGTGGCGGCGCTGCTGGGCACCTTCGGGGTGATGTACCTGCTGGGCTTCAGCCTGAACAACCTGAGCCTGATGGCGCTCACAGTGGCCACCGGCTTCGTCGTGGACGACGCGATCGTGGTGCTGGAGAACACGAGCCGGCACATCGAGTCGGGCATGACGCGCATGAAGGCTGCGCTGCTTGGCGCGAAGGAAGTGGGCTTCACCGTGCTGTCGATCAGCGTGTCGCTGGTGGCGGTGTTCATCCCGCTGCTGTTCATGGGCGGGCAGGTGGGGCGGCTGTTCCGCGAGTTCGCGGTGACGCTGTCCGCGGCGGTGCTGATCTCGCTGGTGATCTCGCTGACCACCACGCCGATGATGTGCGCCTGGCTGCTCAAGCCCGGCGGCGAGCACGACAGGAACAAGCCGCAGGGCAGGCTGGGCCGGATGGCCGCGCGCAGCTACGACTGGGTGCTCAAGCGCTACGAGCACAGCCTCGACTGGGCGCTCGACAGCAAGGCGCTGGTGATGCTGATCCTGGTGGCGGTGGTCGGGCTCAACGTGTACCTGTTCAGCGCGGCGCCCAAGGGCTTCTTCCCGCAGCAGGACAGCGGCCAGCTCAACGGCGGCCTGCGCGCCGACCAGAGCATATCGTCGCAGGCGCTCGCCGAGAAGCTGCGGCAGGTGGTCGACATCATCCGCAAGGACGAGGCGGTCGACACCGTGGTGGGCTTCACCGGCGCGGGCCGGGCGGGCGGAGGCTTCATGTTCGTGAACCTCAAGCCCGCCAACCAGCGCAAGGACAGCGGCCTGGCGGTGATCGCGCGGCTGCGCCCGCAGCTCAACCAGGTGACCGGCCTGCGCGTGTTCCTGGGCACGGTGCAGGACGTGCGATCCGGCGGCCGCGCCAGCAACTCGACCTACCAGTACACGCTCAAGAGCGACAACGTCGCCGACCTGCGCACCTGGGCCGTGAAGCTTGCCGACGAACTGAAGCTGCAGCCTTCGCTGACCGACATCGACACCGACCAGGACCAGAACGGCGTGGAGACGGTGGCCAAGGTCGACCCCGACAGCGCGCGGCGGCTGGGCCTGACGTCGACGGCCATCGACAACGCGCTCTACAACGCCTTCGGCCAGCGTCAGGTCGCGACCATCTACACGGAGCTGAACCAGTACCACGTGGTGATGGAATGGGCGCCGCGCTACACGCGCAGCCCCAACTCGCTGGCCGACGTGTACGTGCCGGCCACCAAGACGTCGGTGGTGGGCGGCCAGACCGTGACCACGCAGGTGGCGGCCAGCGGCACGTCGAGTGCTTCTTCCTCGTCGTCGACGGCGTCGAAGTCGTCCTCGTCCGCGGCGTCCTCTTCGTCTTCTTCTTCGAGCACGGCCACCGTGCCGGTCTCGGCCAACGCGGCGCTGCGCAATGCATCGACCGGCAACGTGCTGAGCAACACGGCCACCGCGCTCGTGCCGCTGTCGGCGGTCGCGAAGTTCGAGGAGCAGTCGGTGGCCACCTCGGTGAGCCATGAAGATGGCGAGCTGGCCACGACCATCTCGTTTAACCTCGCCGAAGGCGCCAACCTGGGCGACGCGCGCGAGGCCATCGCCAAGGCCGAGGCCAACATCGCCATGCCCACCAACGTGCGCGGCGCGTTCGCAGGCACGGCGGCGAGCGCGCAGCAGTCGCAGGGGCAGCAGGCGATGCTGATCCTGGCGGCGCTGATCGTGATCTACATCGTGCTGGGCATCCTGTACGAGAGCCTGGTGCATCCGATCACGGTGCTCTCGACGCTGCCTTCGGCCGGCGTGGGCGCGGTGCTGGCGCTGCTGATGTTCCGCATGGAGTTTTCCATCATCGCGCTGATCGGCGTGTTCCTGCTGATCGGCATCGTGAAGAAGAACGCGATCCTGATCATCGACTTCGCGCTCGAAGCCGAGCGCTCGCGCGGCCTCACGCCGATGGAGGCGGTGCGCGAGGCCTGCCTGCTGCGCTTCCGTCCGATCCTGATGACGACCCTGGCGGCCGCGCTGGGCGCGCTGCCGCTGGCCATCGGCTTCGGCGAGGGCGCCGAGCTGCGCCGGCCGCTGGGCGTGGCCATCATCGGCGGGCTGATCGCGAGCCAGCTGCTGACCCTGCTGACGACGCCGGTGGTCTACCTGCTGCTCGACAAACTGCGCCGCCGCGGCACCAACGAGCGCGAGCTGAGCCGCGTGACGCCCGCCTGAGCGAGAAACGACAACGACATGAACGCACTGTTTTCTCCCACCTCCCGCTTTTCGCTTTCGGCGCTCGCGCTGGCCGCCTTGCTCGCGGGCTGCGCTGTCGGCCCGCGCTACCAGCAGCCGGCCACCGCCGCTTCGCCCAACTGGAAAGAGCAGAAGGCCGCCGAAGGCTGGCTGCCCGCGGCCCCGGCCGACGCGCTCGACCGCGGCGAGTGGTGGAAGCTCTTCGGCGATGCCACGCTCGACGACCTTGCCGGCCGCGTGCAGGTGTCGAACCAGAACATCGCCGCGGCGGTGGCCAACTACACGCAGGCCCAGGCGCTGGTGCGCGGCGAGCGCGCGGCGCTGTTCCCGTCGGTGTCGCTCACCGGCAGCGGCAGGCGCTCGGGCACGGTGGGCGGCAGCAGCACCTCGAGCCCGTCGAACAGCTTCACGGCGTCGCTGGGCGCGAGCTGGACGCCCGATGTCTGGGGCCGGCTGCGCGAGGCGGTCAGCAGTGCGCAGGCCAACGCACAGGCCAGCGAGGCCGACCTGGCCGCGGCGCGGCTCTCGGCCATCGGCGACCTGGCGACCAGCTATTTCTCGCTGCGCGAGGCCGATGCCGAGATCGTGCTGCTCGACGAGACCATCCAGGGCTACCAGCGCGCCTTCGAGATCACGAGCAACCGCTATGCCGCCGGCATCGCCGCGCAGACCGACGTGCTGCAGGCGCAGACGCAGCTTGTGAACGCCAAGGCCGACCTCGTGGGGCTGCAGCGCACGCGCGCCACCTACGAGCACGCGATCGCGGCGCTCATCGGCGTGGCGCCGGCCGACTTCAGCCTGCCTGCCGCCAGGTGGACGCCCACGGTGCCGGGCGTGCCGCTGGGCGTGCCTTCGACGCTGCTGCAGCGCCGGCCCGACATCGCCGCGGCCGAGCGTTCGGTGGCGGCGGCCAACGCGCAGGTCGGCATCGCGCGCGCAGCCTACTTCCCCAACATCGGGCTGACCGCGTCGGTCGGCAGCAGCAACGTCAGCCGAGTGAAAGACCTCTTCAGCTCTTCCAACACGCTGTGGGGACTGGGGCTTTCGGTGGCGCAGGTGGTGTTCGATGCGGGCGCGATCGCGGCCAATGTCGATTCGGCGAAGGCGAGCTACGAATCCAGCGTGGCGCGCTACCGCCAGACGGTGCTCACCGCCTTCCAGGCGGTTGAAGACCAGCTGACCGCGAGCGCCACGCTCGCGCAGCAGGAAGGCCTGCGCCGCGAGGCCTCGGCCGCGGCGGACAAGACCGAGCAGCAGTTGCTCAACCGCTACCGCGCCGGGCAGGTGAGCTACACCGACGTGGTCACGGCCCAGGCTGCCGCGCTCAGCGCGCGCCGCACGCTGGTGCAGTTGCAGGTCAACCGCCAGACCACCGCCATCGCGCTGATCCAGGCGATGGGCGGCGGCTGGCAGGCCGGGTGGATGGATGGCGCCGCGCAGGCGCAGCCGGTCACCTCGCCCGCCACGCAGTGAGCGCGGCGAGCATCGGTGCCCGGCCGGCGCGGGCCGTCGTCAATGCGCCGGGCGGTCGATGGTGTGGCCCAGGTAATCCTTGTCGGTCACCAGGACCCACAGCGCCAGCACCAGGATCACCGCGGCCACGAGCACCGCGTTGACCATCGCCGTCTCGTTGCTGCGGAACCCGAGCACCCAGGGCGACACCGCGAGACAGGCTGCCAGCGCGACCTCGGTCCATTCTTCCCACTGTCGGGGCACGAAGGTCGCACCCAGCGCCACCGCGCCGAGCACGATGCCGGTCGCCACCATCGTCCACATGGCGGCGGTCATGCCCGAAAAGCCCAGGACCCAGGGCGAGACGATCAGCCAGGCGCCGGCGGCGGCGTTGACGGGGTCTTGCCAATGCTTCACTTGCTTCATGGTCATTGCCTCCTGTCGCGACAAGGCGCCGCGACAGTTTTTTTGACCCGCGCCGCCGGTGCAGGGTTCCTGCCGGTGTGGCGTCGCGCCTAGAGTGGCAACTCCAATGTTTCCCACTTGCGCAGCATGGCCAGCTGACGGCGGAGGTAGTCGGTGGGCATCGCCTGGGAGCCCCAGACCGGGATGCGGCCGGCGTATTCGCCGAGCAGCCAGAACTGGCGCGCCGCCATGAATCGGGGAATGGCGGCAAGGTCTGCGTCGGGCACCGGGCGGGCCTCGCGATAGGCGTGAATGAAATGGCGCCATTGCTGGGCGGCCTTGTCGCCCAGGACGCCATCCGCCGTGCGGGGATGAAGTATCCACGGATAGACGGCGAGCTCGTAGGCAAGGTAGCCCGGGCCTGCCTCGTCGAAGTCGAAGAACACGGCCTGGCGCGGCCCATGCGCATCGTCGTCGACGATGAAGTTGTTGCTGCCATGCGCGTCGCCATGGCAGAGCACATCGCCGAGTTCGCCCAGGCCCAGGATGGCGGCATGCAGGCGCTCGCCGAGCTCCTCGAACTGCGGGCGGAGCTCGGCCGTCATGGTCGGCGCGCGCAGCAGGCCTTGCAGCGGCCGCAGCAACAGGTAGTCGAGGTCCAGGCGATAGAGGCTTGCCGGGCCTCGGTAGCTTTCGCCTGCGGTGTGCAACGAGGCCAGTCCGTGGGCGAAGGCTTCGATGTCGGGGGCGGCGTCGCCGGTGAATTCGCCGCTCAGGTGCTCGAACAGCATCAGCGCGCGCGGGCCTTCGGGCATCGGCGCCTCGATGGCGATCTGGCCGTCGGCGGTCGGCACGCAGCGCGAGACACGGCAGCCCGTACGGGACAGGTGGTCGAGCGCAGCCGCCTCGAACTGCAGGTTGGGGCCGCCGCGAGGCCGGTCGGCGCTCAGCCGCGCCACCACGCGGCGTCCGTCGGCAAAGCCCAGTCGGTAGACCTGGTTGAAGCTGCGCCGCAGGAACTCGCTCTCTATCACCTTGCCGAGGCCGTAGCGTTCCTCCACGAGCATCGCGATGCTGGCGGCGGTCGGCGTGGATTGCGCGATTTCGAGTTCCATCTCCGGCTCCCCTTGGAAAAAAGGGCGCGATTATGCAGGCCCCCAGCCACCTTCCGGCCCGGGATTCCACACCCATTGCCAGGCGTCGCGACGCATTTCTATAATTGAGTACGTACTCAATCAATAAAGACCGCCGTCCCAACCCATGGCCAGACCCAGAAGCGAAGACAAGCGCAATGCGATCCTCGATGCGGCCATCGCGGAGTTCGCCAGCCGGGGTGCGTGGAGCACGCCCACCTCCGCCATCTCGCGCGCAGCCGGCGTGGCCGAAGGCACGCTCTTCACCTATTTCGCGAACAAGGAAGTGCTGGTCAACGAGCTCTACCGGCAGCTGAAGACCGAGCTCGCCGAGGTGATGCTCCAAGACTGGCCCGAGCAGGCCGACCCCAAGACCAAATACCGCCACATCTGGGACCGCTACGTTTACTGGGGCGTCGACAACCCCGAGAAGTTCAAGGTGGTCTCGCAGCTCAAGGTGTCGGACCAGGTGAGCGAAGAGAGCAAGGCCGCGGGCATGGCGCCGTTCCTGCGGCTGGAGGTGCTTGCCAAGGAGTGCATCAGCAACGGGTTGATACGCGACCAGCCGCTGCCTTTCCTCGGCGCGATGCTGGGCGCGATGGCCGAGACAACGATGGCCTTCGTCGCGCAGGCGAAGAGCAGGAAAGGCCGCGCCGGCTACTGCGAGGCCGGCTTCGAGACCTTCTGGCGCGGCATCGTCGCCGACGCCTGATCCCATCCTCCACTCACGCATCCCCACGAAGGAACCACGCCATGCCCAAGCTCAAGCGCCGCCATTTCGTCCTCGGCACGGCGGGCGCCGTCGGTGCCCTCGTCGTCGGATGGGCTGCCACGCCGGTCGCGTCGCGGCTCACGGGGTCGCAGCCCTTGCCCGCGGTGCCGGGCCAGGTCGCGCTCAACGGCTGGGTCAAGGTGGGCAGCGACAACACGGTCACGCTGATGATGTCGCAGTCGGAAATGGGGCAGGGCACGCACACCGGCCTGTCGATGCTGCTGGCCGAGGAGATGGGCGCCTCGCTCGGGCAAATCCGGCTGGAGACGGCCGGCTCGGACGCCATCTACAACAACCAGGCGGCGATCCTCGATGCGCTGCCTTTCCGGCCCGGCGACGAGGGCGCGATGAAGCGCTCGACCGAGCACGTGATGGGCAAGCTGCTGCGCGCGATCCCGGGGCTCTCGGGCACGGGCGGCTCCTCGAGCATCACCGACCAGTGGGTACCGCTGCGCGAAGCCGGCGCGTCGGCGCGGACCATGCTGCTCGGCGCGGCCGCTGCGCTGTGGCAGGTGCCTGTTGCCGAATGCCGTGCCGAGGCCGGGCGTGTGCTGCACCAGGCCAGCGGCAGGAGTGCCACTTTCGGCGAACTGGCTCCCAAGGCCGCGCAGCAGCCCCTGCCGACGCAGGTGGCGCTGAAGAAGCCGGCCGATTTCAAGCTCATCGGCCAGCCCGCGCGGCGAATGGACGGCGCCGCCAAGCTCGACGGCTCCGCCACCTTCGGCCTCGACGTGCTGCCGCCGGGCCTGCTGTACGCGAGCATCGCGATGTGCCCGACCACCGGCGGCCGCGTCGCGAGCTTCGACGCCACGGCCGCGCAGAAGCTGCCGGGCGTGCGCAAGGTGATGGCGCTGGAGCCGGTCGGCGCCACGCTCATCGGCACCGGCGCCACGCCGGGCGGGGTGGCCGTCATCGCCGACACCCCTTACCACGCGATGCGCGCCGTGAAGGCGCTCGCCATCGAATGGGACCACGGCCCGGCCGCCAGCCTGTCGGGCTCAGAGATGATCGAGCGCCTCTCGCAGACCCTGCGCGCCAGGCCCGGCAACGCCCGGCTGGACGACGGCGACGTGGCCGGTGCGTTCCGCTCGGCCGCCAAGACCATCGAGGCCGAGTACCGTGTGCCCTTCCTGGCCCACGCGACCATGGAGCCGATGAATTGCACCGTGCAGTTCAAGGACGGCAAGGCGACCGTGTGGGCGCCCACCCAGGCGCCGGGCTTCACGCGCGGTGCGGCGGCCAAGGCGCTGGGCATCGACGCGGACAAGGTCGAGCTGCACGTGACCTACCTCGGCGGCGGCTTCGGCCGGCGCTACAGCACCGACTTCGTCACCCAGGCCGCCACGCTGGCGCGCGAGACCGGCGGCGCGCCGGTGCAGCTCTTCTGGTCGCGCGAGGAAGACATGGCGCACGACTTCTACCGCCCCGCCTACGTGGCGCGTTGCAGGGCGGGCTTCGACGCTGCCGGCGCACTGGTCGCGTGGCAGACCGTCACGGCCGGATCGAGCATGGGCGCCCCCTCGCTCATGGACACCGCCACCGACGGCGCCTGGAACACGGCCTATGCCTTCCCCAACGCGCGCGTCGCCCACGTGCCGGTGGAGTCGGCCATGCCCACGGGCGTTTGGCGATCGGTCGCGCATTCGCAGAACGGCTTCTTCGTCGAGAGCTTCATCGACGAGTGCGCCGCCGCCGCGGGCAAGGACCCGGTGGCGTTCCGCGCCGCGCTGCTCGCGAAGGACGAGCGCCACCTGCGCGTGCTCAGGCGTGTGGCCGAACTCTCGAACTGGAGCCAGCCGCCGGCACCGGGGCCCGACGGCGCGAAGCGGGCGCGCGGCCTCGCGATCCACCGTTCCTTCGGCAGCATCGTCGCGCAGGTGGCCGAGGTATCCGTCTCGCCGGACCGGCAGGTGCGGGTGCACCGGGTGACCTGCGTCGTCGACTGCGGCGTGGCCGTCAACCCGAACCTGATCCGCCAGCAGATGGAGGGCGCCATCGTCTACGGCCTCTCCGCCGCGCTGCATGGCGAGATCACGGTGGAGAAGGGCCGGGTGCAGCAGAGCAACTTCCACGACTACATGCCGCTGCGCATGAACGAGTGCCCGGCCATCGAGGTCGAGATCGCCGCCAGCGGCGAAGCGCCCGGCGGCGTGGGCGAGCCCGGCACGCCGCCGATCGCGCCGGCGGTGGCGAACGCGGTATTCGCCCTCACGGGCCAGCGGCTGCGCAGCCTGCCGCTCAGGCTCGCCTGAACAGGGAAAAAGTAAAGAAGGAGCACCCCATGACCACCACGCTCACAGTCAACGGCAAGGCCGTCACCGTCAACGCCGAGCCCGACACGCCGCTGCTGTGGGTGCTGCGCGGCGAGATGCAGCTCGTCGGCACCAAGTTCGGCTGCGGCAAGGCGCTGTGCGGCGCCTGCACCGTGCACCTCGACGGCGAGCCGGTGCGCTCCTGCGTCACGCCGCTGGAGGCGGTCGGCAGCCGCGAGGTCACCACCATCGAAGGCCTCAAGGGCAGGGAGGCCGACGCCCTGCGCAACGCCTGGACCGAAGTCGACGTGGTGCAGTGCGGCTACTGCCAGAGCGGCCAGCTCATGTCGGCCTGCGCGCTGCTCAAAAAGACGCCGAATCCGAGCGATGACGACATTTCTGGCGCCATGAGCGGAAACATTTGTCGCTGTGGCACCTATCCGCGCATCCGCGCCGCGATCCATGTGGCTGCCCGGAAAGCTGTGGGCTGACAGCGAATGCAAAGGTTCTCGTCTTGACGGTCGGGGTGGGACGAGGTAAGGCCTAAGGTCCCAACTGGTTCACACAGGTTAATAAATTCTCCGCAATCATCGAAAAAGTCCAGGAATAAAAATTTTTACGGAAACTGGGGATATGAAGCTTTTGTACGCGGCCGTACCATCCGCGCGGCCCGCTTCCGGCCGTCCCCAGTTTCCACTTTCGATGACCCCCCCAGATCCTTCACGGACCCGAGCGTTGTCCGTGGCCGATACCCTGCGTGACCGCATCTTCGACGGCGAGATCGCACCCGGCTCCCACCTGATGGAAATCTCGCTGGCCAACGAGCTCGGCGTGTCGCGCACGCCCGTTCGCGGCGCCATGGCACGGCTGGCGGACGAGGGGCTGCTCGTCTATCTGCCCAACAAGGGTTTCCAGGTGCGCCGCTTCAACGCCAAGGACGTGTACGACGCCTTCAGCGTGCGCGCCACGCTGGAGGGCATGTGCTGCCGGCTGATCGCCGAGGTCGGGCTCGACGGCAAGGCGCTGTCGGAACTGACGGCCATGCTCGACGAGCAGCACGAGCTGCTGCACCACACCGGCGAATGGTCCGACGGCCGCGCCGCGCGCTGGCAGGACCTCGACGTGGCCTTCCACCAGAAGCTGCTGGCGCTGGCGGACAACCGCTGGCTCACCGAGGCGGTGCAGCGCGCCAGCCAGCTGCCGATCATCTTCGACAGCAAGCTGCGCCCCCACAACCGGGATGCCTCGATGCTGCTGCACAAGCACGAGCAGGCCCTGCAGGCGTTCGCGGACCATTGCCGCATCGTCGAGGCGCTCGGCCGGCAGGAAGCCGGCGTAGCCGAGGCCGCCATGCGCGACCACATCAACGCCAACCGCGATCTTCTGGTGCTCTACCTGAGCCAGAAGAATCCGAGCCGCACCCGGGCGCTGGCCTGAGGATCCGGACGCCTGATCGCCCGGGCGGTCAGGCCTGCCCCTGTCCTCCGCGCGCGGCGGGCGCCGTGAGGTACGCCCCCGATTCGAAGAGCTGCGCCTCGGTCTCGTCGATGCGCCGGATCACCGGCTTGCCGGCGCGGCTGGCGAGCAGTTCGACCAGCGCCTCGGTCACCGCCACCCCGGCCGCGATCGACGGAAAGAACGACGGGCTGTGGATCGTGAAGAGCAGCGTCTCGTCCGCCAGCAGCGACAGCGGCGAGGCCACGCTGTCGGTGATCGCGACGATGCGGCAGCCCGCCGCCTTGGCTGCCTTCGCCACCTGCAGCGCCTCGCGCGAATAGGGCGCGAAGCTCGCCACCACCACCGCGTCGCCCTTGGAGAAGGCGCGCTGCTGCATCTCCAGCGAGCCGCCCTGGCCATCGACCAGGTGCACGCTGGCGCGGAAGAGCCGGTACACGTACACGAACGAGAACGCGATCGGAAAGCAGGCCCTGAAGCCTGCCGCGTGCACGGCGGGCGCCTTCTCGATCAGTGCGCAGGCCTTCTGCAGCGCATAGCCACTTTGCTGGTGCGTGGCTTCGAGGTTGCGGCGCTGCACCTCGAACATCTCGCCGGTCAGCGTCTGGTCGCTGGCACGGCCGACGAGCTGCTTGGCGCGGCCGCCGTAGGTCTCGGAGCCCAGGCCCATCTCCGCGGCGAAGGCCTCCTTGAGCTGCGGCCAGCCTTCGAAACCCATGTGCTGCGCGAAACGCACGAGCGTGGCGGGCGTGCTCTGCGAGCGAATGCCGACGCTGCGCATCGAGCCGGTGACCACCGCGTTGGGATGGTCGAGCACGTAGCGCGCCACCTCTTGCAGTGCGGGGCTCAGTTCGTTGAAACGCTGGCGGATCTGCTCTTTGGCGCCCATGGCGGTGTGTCTCCTTGGCTGAGTTGGAACAAATGTACCGGAGCAGATGGAACACGGCAGTTGACGGAACAAATGTTCCAAACAATAATTCGCCGGAAACGTTAGTTCCAACCACCGAGCCATGACGCACGTCTTCCACCGCCACCTCCGCCAGACCCCGCCCGTTGCCGCGAGCTCCCAGGGCATGTTCATCCGCGACGCCGAAGGCCGCGAGTACATCGACGCCTCCGGCGGGGCCGCCGTGTCCTCGCTGGGCCATGCGCATCCCGAAGTCATGGCCGCCATGCACGCGCAGATCGACAGGCTGGCCTATGCCCACACCAGCTTCTTCACGAGCGAGGTGGCCGAGCAACTGGCCGACGAGCTGATCGGCTCCGCGCCCGAGGGCATGAGCCACGTCTACCTGGTGAGCGGCGGCTCCGAGGCTGTGGAGGCGGCGCTGAAGATGGCGCGGCAGTACTTCGTCGAGATCGGCCAGCCGCAGCGCACGCACTTCATCGCGCGCCGCCAGAGCTACCACGGCAACACGCTGGGCGCGCTGGCCGTGGGCGGCAACGCCTGGCGCCGCGAGCCCTTCGCGCCCATCCTCGTGCCGGCCACGCACGTGTCGCCGTGCTATCCCTACCGCGAGCAGCGCACCGACGAGAGCGCCGAGCAGTACGGCCAGCGCCTCGCGGCCGAGCTGGAGGCCGCCATCCTTGCCCAGGGCGCCGACCGCGTGATCGCCTTCGTCGCCGAGACCGTCGGCGGCGCCACGGCCGGCGTGCTCACGCCGGTGCCGGGCTACTTCAAGGCGGTGCGCGCGGTGTGCGACAAGTACGGCGTGCTGCTGATCCTCGACGAGGTGATGTGCGGCATGGGCCGCACCGGCTCGCTGCACGCCTGCGAGCAGGATGGCGTGGTGCCCGACCTGATGACCGTCGCCAAGGGCCTGGGCGGCGGCTACCAGCCGGTGGGCGCGGTTCTGGCGCAGCGCCGCATCGTCGATGCGATGTCCCGGGGCAGCGGCTTCTTCCAGCACGGCCACACCTACCTCGGCCACCCCATGGCCTGCGCCGCAGCGCTCGCGGTGCAGCAGGTGATCCGCCGCGACGGCCTGGTCGCCAAGGTGCGGGAAGACGGCATCGCCTTCGGCGCGATGCTGGCCGAGGCGCTGGGCTCGCATCCGCACGTGGGCGACATCCGCGGGCGCGGCTTCTTCTGGGGCATCGAACTGGTGGCCGACCGGGCGAGCAAGGCGCCGTTCGATCCGGCGCTGAAGGTCAACGCCGCCATCAAGAAGGACGCCATGTCGCGCGGCCTGCTGTGCTACCCCTTCGGCGGCACGGTCGACGGCCGCCAGGGCGACCACGTGCTGCTGGCGCCGCCTTTCATCGCCACCCGGCAAGACCTGCAGGAGATCGCCGCGCGGCTCGCGGCCTCCATCGACGCGGTCACGCGTGCCGCGGCGCGCTGAGCGCTCCTTTTTTCCCGCTCGTTTTCTCCCCCAACCATCGTTCCGAGGAGCGTTCCATGCCCAAGCTTCGTCCGCTGTTTTCCTTCGCCGCCGTGCTCGTGGCCGCGCTCATGCCCTTCGCCGCGGCGCAGGCGCAGGAGAACGACACGCTCGCCAAGATCAAGGCCAGCGGCTCCATCACCTTCGGCTACCGGGAGTCGTCCTTCGGCTTCTCGTACCTCGACGGCAATCTCAAGCCCATCGGCTACAGCCTCGACATCTGCAACCGCATCGTCGAGGCGGTGAAGAGCGAGCTGAAGATGCCGGCCGTCGAGATCAAGTACCAGGCCGTCACCTCGGCCAACCGCATTCCGCTGGTTCAGAACGGCACGGTCGACATCGAGTGCGGCTCCACCACCAACCTCGTCGAGCGGCAGAAGCTGGTGGCGTTCTCGCCGGACATCTTCCGCTACAACGTGCGCATGCTGGTGAAGGCCGATTCGGGCATCAGGAGCATCGCCGACCTGCAAGGCAAGACGGTGGCTACCACCAGCGGCACCACGTCGTTCCGCCTGCTGCGCGAGGCCGACCGCGGCCGCAGCCTGGAGGTGACCAACCTCGCGGGCAAGGACCACAGCGATTCCTTCCTGCTGGTGGAAAGCGGACGCGCCCAGGCCTTCGTGCTCGACGACATCCTGCTGGCCGGGCAGATCGCGAACGCGCGCAACCCCAAGGACTTCATCATCACCGGCGAGAGCCTGCGCACCGAGAACCAGTCGCTGATGTTCCGCAAGGACGACCCGGCCTTCAAGGCGCTGGTGGATCGCGTGGTCTCGGGCATGATGAAGTCGGGCGAGATGGAGAAGCTCTATGCGAAGTGGTTCATGTCGCCCATTCCGCCCAAGAACATCAACATCAACTACCCGCTGAATGCCGAGACGAAGGAGGCCTTCGCCAACCCTTCCTCCAAGGGCATCTGAGCGCTTGTCGCCGAGTCCATGACCGTCATGCCACGCCTTGCCCTGATCCACGCGCTCTCGCACTCCGTCGCGCCCATCAACGAAGCCTTCGCGCGCGACTGGCCCGAGGCCGTGCGCATGAACCTGCTCGACGACAGCCTCTCGGCCGACCTGGCGCGCAACGGCAGGGGGCTCGACGACGCCATGCACGAGCGCTTCCAGCGCCTCGCGCAGTACGCGGTCGACACCGGCGCGCAGGGCATTCTCTTCACCTGCTCGGCCTTCGGGCCCTGCATCGAGGCGGTGGCGCGGCGGCACTCGGGCATCCCGGTGCTCAAGCCGAACGAGGCCATGATCGACGAGGCGCTGCAGGGGCTGCAGGGCCGGCTCGGCCTCATCGCCACCTTCGCGCCCACGCTGGCGTCGATGCCGCCGGAGTTTCCGCAGGGCACGGCGCTCGAAACCGCGCTGGCGGAGGGCGCGCTCGACGCACTGAACGCGGGCGACACGCAGCGCCACGATGCACTCATCGCCGAACAGGCCGCGGCACTGCGCGATCGCGGCTGCACGCGCATCGCGCTGGCGCAGTTCAGCATGGCGCGGGCGCGCGACGCCTGCGAGGCGGCCAGCGGGCTGCCGGTGCTCACCACGGTCGACAGTGCGGTGCGCGCGCTGCGCCGGCGCACTGGTGGCGGCGCTTCAGCGTAGGCGAGAGAACTCGATCACCGAGAACAGCGCGGTCATCGCGATCTGCGCCGCGTCGCTGCGCCCGAGGGTGCGGGTGAGGCCGGTTTCGCGGTCGGTGGCCTCCAGCCCCTGCGCCAGGCGGCGGTAGATGTCCGCCGAGGGCATGCTCGCCGAGGTGCCCAGCGCGTCGCAATACGTGTCGGCGAGCACGGCCGCGAGTTGCTCGCTCTGCGCGTTCGACAGCTTCATCGGATCGCCGGTGAACACCGAGGCGATGCAGTGCATGAGGTAGGCCTGCGTCTCGAGCGAGAACGACTGTTGCCGCACGTAGCACTCCACGGCCGACCAGAAGAGCGGTTCGGAGGTGCGGCGCCAGCTTTCGAGAACCTTTCGCGCCTTGGCCACGAGATCGGCGTGGGTGTCGCCGGGCTCGGTGGGGCGCAGCGCCAGCCCCTGCAGGGTGAGCGCGGCCTCGGCGTCGGCCGCGCCGAGGATGAAGCTCCAGAATTTCCAGCGGGCGTACCACTTCTTGTCGTGCGCGGGGTCCAGCGGTTCGAGCAGCCAGAAGTCGATGCTCTGCACCGCGTCGCCGCGCTGCTCGGCCACGTTGCCGTCGCCCAGGTCGAGCGCCGACATGCCCGACTGCATGCGGTCGGCCTCGATGTGGCCCTGCGCCACGATGCCCGCGCTCGAGCCCGAGCGGTCGATGTCGAGCAGCCGCTGCATCAGCCGCTGCAGCTCGTGGGCCGATGCGCCGGTGGCCTGCGAGACGCGGCGCATCGAGGCGTGCTGTTCGCGCTCCAGGTCCTGCGCGTTCTTGCGGCGGTCCTGGCCGTGATCGTCGAAAGTCGAGGCGTGTTCTTCGAGTCTGTCGCCGGGCGTGAACGTTCGCATTACCAATGACTCCTTCGGCATCGAATGCCTTCGCACACCCTCGACTGTGTGTCAACGCAATGCATCTGAACATCACCGGAACAGGGGAGGCTGAGCCCGAGCTGACCAGCCCCCTCGCGATAATGACCGCACTTGAAAGGAGTCCGCGTGGATATTGTTTTGCTGGCCAAGGCCGCCGTCATGGGCATCGTCGAAGGTCTCACTGAATTTCTCCCCATCTCTTCGACGGGCCACCTGATCCTTGCGGGCTCCCTGCTCGGCGGCTTCGGCGACAACCGGGGCAAGGTCTTCGAGATCGCCATCCAGACCGGCGCGATCTTCGCGGTGATCCTGGTGTACTGGCAGAAGATCCGCTCGACCGTCGTCGCGCTGCCCCGCCAGCCCAAGGCGCAGCGCCTGGCGCTGAACATCTTCATCGGCTTCCTGCCCGCGGTGGTGCTGGGCCTGCTGTTCGGCAAGGTCATCAAGGAGCACCTGTTCATCCCGACCGTGGTGGCCAGCACCTTCATCATCGGCGGCTTCATCATCCTGTGGGCCGAGAAGCGTCCGCCCGGATCGGTGCGCGTCGAGCACGTCGACGACATGACGCCGTGGGACGCGCTCAAGGTCGGCCTGGTGCAGTGCTTCGCGATGATCCCGGGCACCAGCCGCAGCGGCTCGACCATCATCGGCGGCATGCTGCTGGGCCTGTCGCGCCAGGCGGCGACCGATTTCTCGTTCTTCCTCGCCATTCCCACGCTGATCGGCGCGGGCGTCTACAGCATCTACAAGGAGCGCGCGGCGCTGTCGATGGCCGACGTGCCGCTGTTCGCCGTGGGCCTGGTGTTCTCGTTCATCAGCGCCTGGCTGTGCGTGCGCTGGCTGCTGAAGTACATCAGCAGCCACAGCTTCATTCCCTTCGCCTGGTACCGCATCGCCTTCGGCATCCTGGTGCTGGCCACGGCGTGGACCGGCACGGTGGTCTGGGCCGACTGACCCTGCTTCAGCTCGCGGCGCCCAGCAGGGCGCTCGCGGCCCTGGCTTCCTGCCGCACCGCAGCGGCAATGGGTCCGTCGATCGACGGATCGAAGCCGCCCGTGGCACCCAGCGCGGTGATCACGGCGCAGACCCTTCCCGCATAGTCGTACACCGGCGCCGCCACGGCGCTGATGCCGCGCAGGTAGGTGTCCTTCACGCTCGCGCAGCGCGTCTGGCGCACCTCGCGGCGCAACTCGCCGATCGGGTCCTTCGCGTCGAGCTGTGCGCGCATCTCCGGCGTGGCCTCGCCCAGCTCCTGTTCGGCCAGCGCGACCACGCGCGATTCGTCGAGCAGACCCAGGAAGGCGCGTCCGGTGGCCGACCAGAGCATCGACATCACCGAGCCGGCACGCACGTTCACCGTGACCGGCAGGCCCGGCTCCTCGAAGCGCACGATGGTCGGGCCCTTGTTGCCCATCACGGCCACGAAGCAGGTCACCTCCAGAGATTCGCGCAGGCGGATCAGGCAGGGCTCGGCCGCGCGGATCGGGTCGGCCTGGCGCATGGCTGCAAGGCCGATCTGGATTGCCTCGGTGCCCAGGTAGTAGTGCTGCGAGGCGGCGTCCTGCAGCACCAGGCCGGCTTCCATCAGGCTCGCGAGGTAGCGGTGCACCTTGGCCGGGCTCTCGGCGACGTGCGCCGACAGCGCGGTCAGGCTGCTGCGCCCGCCCAGGTGCGCCAGCCCCTTGAGCACCGACATGCCGGTCTCGGCGGACTGCACCCGCTGGCGGCGTTCGCGGGCGGGGGCGGCGGGGGAGACAGGCTCGGATTCGTTGGGCTGGGTCATGACGACTGGATGTTAGGTGCTCGCCCGGTGAGGCCGGGTAAACCCGCGATCCGTGAATTACGCTATGCGTATGATAATTACGCAATACACAAAATCCCTCACGGAGACTCCCTCATGAAGAAGCACATCGCCCGCTGTCTTGCGGTCCTTTCGCTCGCTGCCGTCGCTGCAGGTGCCGGCGCACAGCAGGCCTATCCCGCCAAGCCGATCCGCTGGATCGTTCCCTACGCGGCCGGCGGCGGCTCCGACTTCCTGGCCCGCACGGTGGCGCAGACGCTGTCGACACAGGTCGCTCAGCCCGTGCTGGTGGACAACAAGCCCGGCGGCAACACCGCGCTGGCGGCGGCCGAGACCGCACGCGCGCCGGCCGACGGCTACACAGTGCTCTCGGCCGACAACGGCACGCTGGTGTTCAACCCCGCGCTCTACAAGTCGCTGAGCTACAACCCCACGAAGGACCTGGCGCCCGTCACGCTGATGGGCAAGTTCCCGATGATCCTGGTGGTCGGCGCCAACTCGGGCTTCAACTCGGCCAAGGATTTCATCGCTCAGGCCCGCGCCAAGCCGGGCGGCATCAACTACGCCTCGGCCGGCGCGGGCAGCCCGCACCACCTGGCGATGGAGCTGCTGAAGGTGGAGGCCAAGCTCTTCATGGTCCACGTGCCGTACCGCGGCGCGGCGCCCGCACTGTCCGACGTGGTCGGCGGGCAGCTGCCGGCCATGATGGTCGACCTGGCCGCGGGCTCCGGCTTCATCAAGGGTGGCAAGGTCAAGGCGCTGGCGGTGGCCAACCCCACGCGCCTGCCCCAGCTGCCCGACGTGCCCACCTTCGCCGAGCTCGGCTACAAGAACGTCGAGGCCGCCGCGCTGGTCGGCGTGGTGGTGCCCTCGGCCACGCCGGCCGACGTGGTGAACACGCTCAACCGCCAGCTGGTCGCGGCCATCAACGAGCCCTCGGTGCGCACGCGCATGGTCGACTTCGGCGTGGAGCCGGTCGGCAACACGCCCGCGCAGTACGCCGCGCTGCTCAAGAGCGAGACCGAGCGCTGGCACAAGCTGATCCGCGACCTGAAGATCACCCTCGACTGAGCGCGCCGCCATGTCCGCAGACACCGCCTTGCCTCCACGAACCTCCGGCTGCCCCGTCGCGCACGGCCCGCTGTCCTCCGAGCGCACGCCCACCGGCTGCCCGGTGAGCCGGCGCGCCGCCGACTTCGACCCCTTCGAGGACGGCTACCAGCAAGACCCGCCCGAATACGTGCGCTGGGCGCGCGAGCAGGAGCCCATCTTCTACAGCCCCAAGCTGGGCTACTGGGTGCTCACGCGCTACGAGGACATCAAGGCGGTGTTCCGCGACAACATCACCTTCAGCCCGTCGATCGCGCTCGAGAAGATCACGCCCACCGGCGAAGAGGCCAATGCGGTGCTCGCCTCCTATGGCTTCGCGCTCAACCGCACGCTGGTCAACGAGGACGAGCCCGCCCACATGCCGCGCCGCCGTGCGCTGATGGACCCCTTCACCCCCGAGGCGCTGAAGCACCATGAGCCCATGGTGCGTGAGCTGGCGCGCGAGTACGTCGACCGCTTCATCGACGACGGCCGCGCCGACCTCGTCGACCAGATGCTGTGGGAGATCCCGCTCACCGTGGCGCTGCACTTCCTCGGCGTGCCCGAGGAAGACATGGACACGCTGCGCAAGTACTCCATCGCGCACACCGTCAACACCTGGGGCCGCCCGAAGCCCGAGGAGCAGGTGGCGGTGGCGCATGCGGTGGGCAACTTCTGGCAATACGCCGGCAAGGTGCTCGACAAGATGCGGCAGGACCCGGACGCGCCCGGCTGGATGCAGTACGGCATCCGCAAGCAGATGCAGCATCCCGAGGTGGTGACCGACTCGTACCTGCACTCGATGATGATGGCCGGCATCGTCGCCGCCCACGAGACCACCGCCAACGCCACCGCCAACGCGGTGAAGCTGCTGCTGCAGCACCCGCAGGTGTGGCGCGAGCTGTGCGAAGACCCGGGGCTCATTCCCAACGCGGTGGAGGAGTGCCTGCGCCACAACGGCTCGGTGGCCGCATGGCGCCGCATGGTCACGAAAGACACGCAGGTCGGCGGCGTCGACCTGCCGGCGGGTTCGCGCCTGCTGATCGTCACCTCGTCGGCCAACCACGACGAGGGGCATTTCTCCGATGCCGACCTGTTCGACATCCGCCGCGACAACGCCAGCGACCATCTCACCTTCGGCTACGGCTCGCACCAGTGCATGGGCAAGAACCTGGCGCGCATGGAGATGCAGATCTTCCTGGAGGAGTTCACGCGCCGGCTGCCGCACATGCGGCTGGCGCAGCAGCGCTTCACCTACGTGCCGAACACCTCCTTCCGCGGGCCCGAGCACCTGTGGGTGGAATGGGACCCGGCGGCCAATCCCGAGCGCGCGAACCCCGGCCTGCGCGACGTGCGCGTGCCGGTGCGCATCGGCGAGCCCTCGGCGCATTCCATCGCGCGGCCGGTGGTGGTGCAGGGCGTGACGCAGGTGGCCGAGGGCATCGTCAAGCTGCGCCTCGTGTCGCCCGATGGCAAGCCGCTGCCGCGCTGGACGGCCGGCGCGCACATCGACGTCGAATGCGGCACGCCCGAACTCTCGCGCCAGTACTCGCTGTGCGGCGATCCCGACGACGCGGGCGCCTTCGAGATCGCCGTGCTCCACGAGCCCGAAGGCCGCGGCGGCTCCGCATGGGTGCATGCGAACGTGAAGGCCGGCGACCGGCTGCGCATCCGCGGACCGCGCAACCACTTCAGGCTCGACGAGTCGCTGCAGAAGGCGATCTTCATCGCCGGCGGCATCGGCATCACGCCGGTGAGCGCGATGGCGCGGCGCGCGAAGGCGCTGGGCATGGACTACGAGCTGCACTACAGCGGCAGAAGCCGCGCGAGCATGGCCTTCGTCGACGAACTGGCCGCGCTGCATGGCGAGCGCCTGCATGTGCACGCCGCCGACGAAGGCCGGCGCAACGACCTGCAGGCGCTGCTCGCGCAGCCGGTGCCCGGCGCGCAGGTCTACGCCTGCGGCCCGCTGCGCATGCTCGAAGCGCTGGAAGACTGCTGCGCCGCATGGCCCGAGGGCGCGCTGCGCGTGGAGCATTTCGAATCCACGCTGGCCACGCTCGATCCTTCGAAGGAGCATGCCTTCGAGGTGGAGCTGAAGGATTCGGGCCTCGTGCTCACCGTGCCGCCCGATCAGACCCTGCTGACCGCGCTGCGCGCCGCCAACGTCGACGTGCAGAGCGACTGCGAGGAGGGCCTGTGCGGCTCGTGCGAGGTGCGCGTGCTCGCCGGCAAGGTCGACCACCGCGACGTGGTGCTCACGCGCATGGAGCGCGACGCCAACACCAAGATGATGGCCTGCTGCTCGCGCGCCTGCGAGGGGCGGCTGGTGCTCGAGCTCTGAAGTCTCAGCCGGCGAGCGGCATCCGCAGCGCCACACGGGTCTCGCCGGGGCGCGACTGCAGGTGCAGCTCGGCGCCGAGTCGGCGGGCCCGCGTGCGCAGGCTGCGCAGCCCCGCGCCGGCCGTCTGGTCCTCGACCGCGAAGCCGCGCCCGTCGTCGCGCACGCTGAGCTGGAGTTCGGCGCCCGCGCGCGCCACCTTCACGTCCACGCGCCGGCTCGCGCTGTGCTTGAGCGCGTTGGTCAGCGCCTCCTGCAGGAAGCGCATCAGGTCCAGGCTCTGCGAGGGCGGCAGCTCCAGCGTTTCGATGCCCGACACCTCCCAGCGGCAGTCGATGCCGTTGGCGTCCAGCAGCTGCGCGCTGCGGTGGCGCATCGGCACCAGCAGCTCGCCGAGCGCGCGGGCGCCGTGGTCGTCGCCGGTGGCGTCGATGATCAGCCGCAGGTCGTCGCGCAGGCGCTTGAGCATGGCGAGCAGTTCCGGCGCGCCGAGGTTGTCGGGCTTGTGTTCCAGCGTCGCGATGCTGCCCACCAGCATGCCGCCCAGCCCGTCGTGCAGGTCGCTCACCAGGTTCACGCGCTCGCCGATGCGTGCGTGCGCCAGCTCCAGCGCGTGCTGCTGGGCCAGCGTTGCGGCGAGTTCGGCCTTGGCCGCGTTCACCTCCTCGATCAGCTCGGTGTTGAAGTTCTCGATGCGCTTGAGGCTCTTCACGAATTGCGCGGCCAGCGTCAGCGCCATGCCCAGCAGCAGCACGTAGGACGACATCGTCGTGTAGTAGGTGTTGCTGTCGATCACCTGCGTGAACACCAGCAGGTCGTGCGCGCCCGTCAGGGCCGAGATGGCCATGAACGGCGCGAGCGGGCGCATCGGGCTGTCGCGGTGGCGCAGCGCATGAACGATGGAGATGCCGTTCACCGCGATGACGGTGAGGCCGCCCAGCATCGTCCAGATGGCGCGATGCTCGATGAGGTCCGCCACTGGCGCCAGCCACAGGTCGAGCACGCCCGCTGCCGCCAGCAGCAGCGCCGCAAGTTCCAGCCGGGGCATGCGCCGCCCGCAGAAGCGCAGCGCGAAGACGACGTACGACACGCTGAAGACCAGCAGGGTGGAGGTGTTCAGCGCCTGCCACGCGTGGTTGCTCGCAAAGGGCCAGGGGCTGGTCGCGATCTGGTTGTAGCCGAAGACCAGCCACAGCACCGACATCAGCGCGAACCAGCCATAGGCCGTCTCGCGCCGGCGCAGCAGCCACAGCGCGGCGAAGAAGGCCGAGGCCGCTGCGCTCACCGCGAGGCCCAGCACCTGCAGGTCGCGGCGCACCAGACGCTCGCCGTCGAACTTCGCCTGCATCGCGGCCGGCGTGCCCAGGCTCACCGGCCCCAGCCCCGCCTGGTAGGCGAAGAGGCCGGAGACGCGCACCAGCAGCGTGTTGGTGCCGGTCTTCAGCAGGGGCGGCGCCAGCAGCCAGTAGCGCGGCGTGTTCCAGGCGCGCGTGAGCGGCTCCACCAAGCTCTCGTCGCGCGAGATCGTCGTGCCGTTGAGCGAGACCTCGCCGGCCATGTTCAGGTAGTGCAGCAGCAGGCCGGCTTCACGCGCCTGTTCGGGCTGCTCCCATGTCAGGCGATACCAGACCACGCCGTCGAAGCCGGGCCAGCGGGTGGCCCAGCTGTCGGGCAGGGCGACGGGCGTCCAGCCCTCGGCGGGCGGGGCGGTGTCGTTCCAGCCGGTGCCGCGCACGGCCTCCGCGCGCAGCGTGGAAGGGGCGCTGCCTTCTGCGGCGAGGGCCGGGCAGGCCGCCAGGAGAAGCAGGACGACTGCGCAGGTCAGCGCAGCAAGCCATGCCTGCGCGCCTCGAAGACTGCTTCGGTGCGCGAACTGACGGCGAGCTTGCGGTAGATGTTCTTGGTGTGGCATTCCACGGTCAGTTTCGAGATCGAGAGCGATTCGGCCATGTCGCGGTTGCTCAGGCCCTGCGAGACGAGCTCCAGTATCTTGCGCTCCCGCGGCGTGAGCGCTGCCGGTGCTTCTGCGGAGGACTGCGCCTGCGCGGGCGCGTCGGCGGGCGCCTGGTGCGACGACAGCCAGGCGAGGATGTGGCGCGCGATGCTCGGATCGATCGGCGCGCCGCCCTGTTCGATGCTGCGCAGCGCGATGCCCAGTTCGACGTCGTCACGCTCCTTCAGCAGGTAGCCGATGGCGCCGGCGCGCAGCGCCGCGAAGATGATCTCCTCGGTGCGCCAGGCCGAGATCACCACCGCAGGGATGGCCGGCCGGTTGGCCTGCAGCCAGCCGATGAGCTCGACCCCGCTGCCGTCGGGCAGGCCGATGTCCACCAGCACCACGCCGTAGCCGTGCCCCTCGAGCAGCTGCCGGGCGCCGGCGACGCTGTCGGTCACCGCGATGCGGTTCCTGTCGCAGCCGAGGGTGGACAGCACGTGGCGCAGGCGCTCCTGCATGGCCGGGTCGTCCTCGACGATCAGCGTGGGGCTCAGCGATACGGGTTCGGCGTCTTCGACGGGGAGGGAGGGCATGCGGCGGATTCTTCCGCCGACCTGACGCGGCGAGTGGAACGTATCTATTTATTTTCCCCGTTTGCCGCCGACTGCTGCCGCGCCGGCCGGCACATGATCAGATAGCCCGAATTCGTGACCGGCTCCAGGTGCTCCGCCTCGCCGCGAAAGCCCAGGCGCTCGTAGAAGGCCACGCTGCGCGGCGTGAAGGTTTCCAGGAAGCAGGGCACGCCCGCTGTGTCGGCCTCGGCCAGCGTGGGCGCCAGCAGCCGGGCGCCCAGCCCGCGCCCCTGCGCGGCGGGCGAGATGCCGAGGATCGACAGGTACCACGCATGCTCCGGCACCACGGCCGGCGAACGCGCGGCCATGAAATCGACGATGCGGCGGTAGTTGTCGTGGCCCCTCGGGCCCAGCGTGGCGGCAAGGTATTCGCTCTTCGCGGCCGACTCGGCAGCGTCGACGGCCTCGCTGCGCGGCAGCAGCCAGGCCGCGGCGCCGAGCCGGACGTCCTCGGCGGCAAGGAAGCGGCCGGTGCGCGCGGCTTCGCCCAGCGAGTAGGCGAAGTAGTCGGCGAGCACCGCCTTGCGCCGCGGCATGTCGTGCGCGTGGTCGACGGAGATCGCGAGGTAGAACGGATCGACGATCAGTGCGTCGGCCAGCGCGGGCGCTGACGGGAAGTCGGGCTGCATGCGGAATCGGCGGGGTTCGAGGACGGTGCGGGCGATTCTAGGCAGCCGCATCGCACCCGGCTCTCGTCACGGGCCCGGCCGCCTGCTTGTCCTTCGCTCCCGCTCAGCCAAGCCCGACCCCGCAGGCGCCGCGACTGCGCGCTCGGCAAAATCGGACGCACTTTCCTCGACGACAAAGAAACGGAGCAATGCGAATGACGCTGGCAATGAGCTGGAGCGAATGGGCCGAGCACGACGGAATCGCCCTGGCCGAACGGGTGCGCAATGGCGACGTGACCGCGGCCGAGCTGGCTGCGCAGGCGGCCGAGGGCATCGCGAAGCTCGATCCGAAGCTCGACGCGGTGGTCGAGGTCTTCGACGACGTGGTGGCCGATCCGATGAAGGACGGCATGAGCCCCGAAGGCGTCTTCGCCGGGCTGCCCTACCTGATGAAGGACCTCGGCCCCACGCTGAAGGGGCGGCTGCAGGAGTTCGGCTCGATGATGATGCAGGGCCACCGCCCGGCGGCCGACAGCTTCCTCACGCAGCAGCTGCGCAAGGCGGGCCTCAACATCATGGGCCGCAGCACCACGCCGGAGTTCGGCGTGTGCAGCTCGGCCGAGAACGCCTTCCACGTCACGCGCAACCCCTGGGACCTCGAATACACCACCTGCGGCTCGTCGGCCGGCACCGCGGCGATCGTGGCCGCGGGCGTGCTGCCCATGTCGCACGCCACCGACGGCGGCGGCTCGATCCGCATTCCGGCGGGCGTGAACGGCAACATCGGGCTGAAGGTGTCGCGCGGCGTGTTCTCGCTGGCGCCGGGGCTGTCGGACCTTTCGGGGCTGGTGTCGATCCAGGGCTGCCACAGCCGCACGGTGCGCGACACGGCCGCCTTCGTCGACCACTGCCGTGGCGGTGCGCCCGGCGAGTTCATGCCCTTCTGGTCGCCGGCCGAGCCGTACAGCGAGCTCATCAGGCGCGACCCGGGCCGCCTGCGCATCGCGCTGTCGCACGAGTGGGGCGATTTCCGCGCCACGCCGCATTTCGTGGCCGAGCTGGAGCGCGCGGGCAGATTCCTCGAAGGGCTGGGCCATCACGTCGAATGGGCGCTGCCGGAGGTGGACTTCCGCAGCGCCTTCGACGCCCAGACCACCTGCTACATCAGCAACTTCGCGCAGGTGATCGACGGCCACCTGCACCGGCTGGGCCTGGAGCGACCGCCGGCCGAACTGCTGGAGCCGATCAACATCAAGATCTGGGAAGCCGGGCTGCACACCTCGTACACCGAGCGCGCGAAGATGCAGGCGGTTTTCAACACCACCTCGCGCGCCTTCGGCGACTTCTTCCAGCGCTGGGACATCATCCTCACGCCCATCACCGCGCTGCCCACGCCCAAGGTGGGCACCAGCGAGTACCTCACGACCAGCACGAACCCCTCGGTCCACGACTGGTTCGCCAACCTCTGGCAGAACTTCGCCTACACGCCGCTGGCCAACCTCTGTGGCATGCCGGGCATCTCGCTGCCGATGGCGGCGCAGGAAAACGGCCTGCCGCTGGGCATCCAGGCGCAGGCGGCCCAGGCCAACGACGGGCTCCTGCTGCAGCTGGCCGCGCAGATCGAGCGGGCGCTGGGCGGCAAGTGGAACGCCGGGCGCCGGCCCGGGGTGCACGTCACGCAGGCGTGACGGGGAGCCGCCGGCTGGCGGCTCAGAGCAGATTGCGCAGCGCGGCCTCGATGGCCGCTGCGGTGGCCAGCGGCTTTTCCATCGGGAAGAGGTGCGTGCCGTCCAGCATGGCGATGCGGCCGCGGGTGACCTTCTGCGTCATCGCCATGCCCACGCGCTTCATCTCGGCCGACTGGCGCCCGCCGATGAAGGCCGCCTTGCATTTGAGCGGGTGCGCGCGAAGCAGGGCGCCCAGGTTGTGGGGCAGGGTGTTGTAGATGGCGGTCTCGACGTCGCGGTCGAAGCTCAGGGCGCGGGCGTCGTCTGCGTCGAAGGTGCCGTGGTCGATGTAGTCGTGCAGCACCTGCTCGTCCCACTTCGCGAAGGCCTTCTTGCTGCGGAAGTGCTCGAACACGGCCTCGCGGTGCTCCCAGCTGTTCCTGCGCTTGCGGCTGATGGCGCCGGGCGACACGCTCTTCATGAGCGGCGTGCGCTTGACCACGTTGAGCGTGTTCGCGCGCCAGCCGCCGAGGATGGGCGAGTCGATCAGCACCACGCCGCGCGCCAGCTCGGGGTGCAGCGCTGCGCACATCAGGCTCAGGAAGCCGCCGAGCGAATGGCCGATCAGGAACACCGGAGCGCCGGCACGCTCGGCGCGCGGCTTGGCGAAGTCTGCCAGCTGCTGCACCAGGTGCGGCCAGTTGTCGGTGACGGGGTACTTAGGGTCGTGCCCGAATTTCTCGATGGCGTCGACCTCGAAGCCGCGGTTGCGCAGGCTGTCGAGGACGACGCGGTAGGTGCTCGCGGGAAAGCTGTTGCCGTGCGAGAAGACGACGGGGGGCATCACGGCCGCCGCCGGGCCGCCCCAAGGCGGCCGAGCCTCCCCCTCGGGGGGTGGAGAAGCACACGAAGTGGCAAGCCGGGGGGCATCATTTCAGATCAGCTTTTCGTCGGGGGTCGAGATCTTGCGCAGCGGGCTGTGGCGCGTGGCCGGCATCTTCAGCGGATGCTCGGTCTGGCTGTCGTCCCACACCGGGTCCTCGATGCTGTCGAACACCTCGCGCAGCTTCTGGCCCCAGCTGTTGTGCACCATGCGGTAGTAGGGGTTGTCGGCGTCGATGCAGATCACGCGGTCGGTCTCGAGCTTGTTGGCCTCGTACACCACCAGGTCGAGCGGCAGGCCGACCGACAGGTTCGACTTCATGGTCGAGTCCATCGACACCAGCGCGCACTTGGCGGCCTCGTCCAGCGGGGTCTCGGGGGTGAGCACGCGGTCGAGCACGGGCTTGCCGTACTTTGATTCGCCGACCTGGAAGTAGGGCGTCTCGGTGGTGGCCTCGATGAAGTTGCCGGCCGCGTAGACCAGGAAGAGGCGCATGCCCTCGCCCTTGACCTGCCCGCCGAAGATGAAGGACACGTTGAAGTCGAGCCCCGCATGCTTGAGCGCCTCGGCGTCGCGGTCGTAGACGTGGCGCACCGCCGAGCCCAGCACGCGCGCGGCGTCGAACATGCTCTTGGCGTTCCAGATGGTGATGGGGGCGCCCTGGCTGCCGTCCTCGCGGGTTTCGCGCAGCTCCTCGATCTGGAGGATCTCGCGCACCGACTGCGAGATGCTCAGGTTGCCCGACGACAGCAGCACCATGACGCGGTCGCCCGGCTGCTCGTAGACGATCATCTTGCGGAAAGTGCTGATGTGGTCGACGCCCGCGTTGGTGCGCGAGTCGGACAGGAACACCAGGCCGGCGTTGAGTTTGATGCCTACGCAGTAAGTCATGGGTGCAGGTTCATCTCGCATGAACTGTGCCGGGTCATGCGGCGCCGAGTTCACGTTTGTTCAGTTTTTGAAGGGCATACAAGGCATCGAGGGCCTCGCGCGGACTCATCGTGTCGGGGTCGAGCGCGGCCAGCGCGGATTCTACGGCGCTGGCCATGGGCGTTTCGGCCACCGGGGGCGGTGCGAACAGGTCGACCTGTGCACGAGTTTGCGCATGCTGCGATTCAAGTGCCTCCAGCGCCTGCCGGGCATGGTTGACCACCGCAGCGGGCATGCCCGCCAGCCGCGCCACCTGGATGCCGTAGCTCTTGCTGGCCGGGCCGGGCTGCATCTCGTGCAGGAACACGATGTCGCGGCCTGCCTCGGTGGCGCTCACGTGCATGTTCACCGCACAGTGGTGCGTGGCCGGGAACTCGGTCAGCTCGAAGTAGTGCGTGGCGAACAGCGTGAAGGCCTTGCTGCGGTCGTGCAGCTGCGCCGCGATGCCGGCGGCCAGCGCCAGGCCGTCGAAGGTGCTGGTGCCGCGGCCGATCTCGTCCATCAGCACCAGCGACTGCGCCGTGGCGCTGTGCAGGATCTGCGCCGCCTCCGTCATCTCGAGCATGAAGGTCGACTGCGCGTTGGCCAGGTCGTCCGCCGCGCCGATGCGGGTGTGGATCGCGTCGATCGGCCCGAGCCGGCAGGCGGCCGCCGGCACGTGCGAGCCGATGGAGGCCAGCAGCACGATGATCGCCACCTGCCGCATGTACGTCGACTTGCCGCCCATGTTGGGGCCGGTGATGACCTGCATGCGCTGCTGCGGCCCCAGCTGCGTGTCGTTGGCGATGAAGCCGCCCGACGATTTCTCGGCCAGCCGCGCCTCCACCACCGGATGGCGGCCCTGCTGGATCTCGATGCAGGGGTGCGACACGAAGCTGGGCGCGCGCCAGTGCAGCGTGTGCGAGCGCTCGGCCAGCGCGCACAGCGCATCGAGCGTCGCGAGGCCGCCGGCCAGCTGCGTGAGCGCGGGCACCGAGGGCTGCAGCGCGTCGAGCAGCTGCTCGTAGAGCCACTTCTCGCGGGCCAGGGCGCGGTCCTGTGCGCTCAGGGCCTTGTCCTCGAAGGCCTTCAGCTCGGGCGTGATGAAGCGCTCGGCGTTCTTCAGCGTCTGGCGGCGGCGGTAGTTGTCGGGCACCTTCGACAGGGCGCTCTGCGTCACCTCGATGTAGAAGCCGTGCACGCGGTTGAACTGCACCCGCAGGTTGCCGATGCCGGTGCGCTCGCGCTCGCTGATCTCCAGCTTCAGCAGGAAGTCGTCGCAGTTCTCGCTGATGGCGCGCAGCTCGTCGAGCTCGGCGTCGTGGCCGGTGGCGATCACGCCGCCGTCGCGCACCAGTGCGGACGGGTCGGGCTTGATGGCGCTGGTCAGCAGGGCGGCGCAGCCCGGCGGCGGCGCGAGCCGCTCGGCGATCTGGCCGAGCAGCGCGGACGAGCCCGGCAGCAGCGGCGCGAGCTGTTCCGCCTTCGAAAGCGCCAGCTGCAGCGCCAGCAGCTCGCGCGGGCGCACCTGGCGCAGCGCGATGCGCGCGGCGATGCGCTCCACGTCGCTGGTGTTCTTGAGCTGCTCGCGCAGCGTGCGCCAGGGCGCGGCGGTGGCGCCGAGCATGGTGGCCTGCAGCGCGGCGATGGCCTCGAGCCGGCCCTGCGCCTCGGAGCGGTCGCGCCGCGGCGAGAGCAGCCAGCGCTTGAGCAGGCGGCTGCCCATGCCGGTCATGCAGGTGTCGAGCAGCGAGAACAGCGTGGGCGAGTCTTCGCCGCGCAGCGTCTGCACCAGCTCGAGGTTGCGCCGCGTGGTGGGCGGCAGCTCGATCAGGTCGCCATCGCGCTCCACCGACAGGCGCTGCACGTGCGAGAGCGCGCGGCCCTGGGTGTGTTCGGCATAGCCCAGCAGGGCGGCAGCCGCGGCATGCGCGTTGGAGAGCGATTCGGCGCTCCAGGCGGCCAGGCTGTTGCTGCCCATCTGCTCGGCCAGCTTGCGCTCGCCCAGTCCGCCGTCGAACTGCCACGCCGGGCGCACCGACAGCGTGAAGGGCGTGGCGGCGCGCGCGGCCTTCAGGCGCTGCTCGAAGGCGGGCGTGACTTCGGCGCTGTAGAGCAGCTCGCTGGGGCCGATGCGGGCGACCCAGGCTTCGAGCGCGTCGGCGGGGCACTCGGCCAGCCGCAGCTCGGCGCCGGTCACGCTGAGCCAGGCCAGGCCGCAGGTGTTGCGCGTGCCGGCGTGCACCGCCAGCAGCAGCGAATCGGCCTTGTCATTAAGCAGCTCGGAGTCGGTCAGCGTGCCGGGCGTGACCACGCGCACCACCTTGCGTTCGACCGGTCCCTTGGCCGCGCCCACTTCGCCCACCTGCTCGCAGATGGCGACCGATTCGCCCAGCTTGATGAGCCGGGCCAGGTAGGTGTCGACCGAGTGGAAGGGCACGCCGCACATCACCACCGGCTGGCCGGCCGACTGGCCGCGCTGGGTGAGCGTGATGTCGAGCAGGCGCGCGGCCTTCTCGGCATCGGCCCAGAACAGTTCGTAGAAATCGCCCATCCGGTAGAACAGCAGGGTGTCCGGATGGTCGGCTTTCAGGCCTAAATATTGGGCCATCATGGGAGTGTGCCCAGAGGCGTCGATCTTGGTCATTTCAGTCAGTGGCTTGCGATCCGTGCCCCGGGCGTGCGGGGCAGGTGGGGGATGTTCCTCGGCATTTTCCGTGCGGCCCGCCGTTCATCCGGCACGTTGGCCGCCCTCGAGCGGCCACTGCCTGGTCTTGAGCATGAACAGTTCGAAGAGGCCCGGCGCCATCGAGCGGTCGCCGGCCTCCCACTGCTGCCAGCCGCGCAGCGAGGCCTGCACCGTCTGAGCGGCTTCGGTCTGCGTGAGGCCGGCGGCAATGCGCGCGTCGCGGACGGCGGCGGGCGAGGGGCTCGAGGGCTTGTTCGGGGAGGGCATGGGAGACATGGCGCCTGGAGGTTGCGCGCACGGGTGGAAGTGCCGCGGGCATTCTACGTTCAATGCGCGTATCGCCGGCCCGCGCGCGACGACGGAACGGCCGGGCTTCGGATGGCGGAAATCCGTTGAGCAGCGGCCGGGCAGCGCCCGCCGAGTGATCCGTCGCGCCCCGTCTTGCGTACGAGGGGATCAACCACATCCGACGACGACCGCCATGCCACGAGCCTCCAGCACCTCCGCAGCCATCCACTGGGTCGAACAGGGTCTGGTGCCCGACGCCGCCGTCCGTGTGGGCGTGCGCAGGCTGCTGCGGCAGCGCCTTGTCGAGCTCGACAGCGGCAATCCCGAGGCCGTGGCGCGCCACTCGCAGGCATTCTTCGAGGAGCTGTGCAAGGCGCCGCTGGCCCTGTTGCCCGAGAAGGCCAACGAGCAGCACTACGAACTGCCGGCCGCCTTCTTCGCCGCCGTGCTGGGGCCTCACCGCAAGTACAGCTGCTGCTGGTGGCCCGAAGGAGTCGAGACGCTAGAGCAGGCCGAGGCGGCCGCCCTGGCCGAAACCTGCGCCCGTGCGGGGCTGGCGGACGGGCAGCGCATCCTCGAACTCGGCTGCGGCTGGGGTTCGCTGAGCCTGTGGATGGCCGAGCGCTTTCCGGGCTCGCGCATCACGGCGGTATCGAACTCGAATTCGCAGCGCATGTTCATCACCGCCCAGGCCGCTGCGCGCGGCCTGCGCAACCTGGAAGTGATCACCTGCGACTTCAACGATTTCGAGACGACCGAGCGCTTCGACAGGGTGGTGTCGGTGGAGATGTTCGAACACCTGCGCAACTGGCCGCGCGCCTTCTCGAACGTCGCGCGCTGGCTCAATCCGCAGGGCCGCTTCTTCATGCACGTGTTCGTCCACCGCGAGGCGCCGTATCCCTTCGAGGTGCGCGATGCGAGCGACTGGATGAGCCGCTACTTCTTCTCGGGCGGCATGATGCCCAGCGACGATCTGGCCCTGCGCTGCCAGGACGACCTGCGCCTGCTGAACCAGTGGCGCTGGAACGGCCGCCACTACGCGAAGACCTCCGCCGCCTGGCTGTTGCGCATGGACGCCCGGCGCGAAGAACTCATGCCGCTGCTCGAATCCGTCTACGGCGAGCGCGACGCATCGATCTGGTGGACCCGCTGGCGCCTGTTCTTCATCTCGGTGGAGGAGCTGTTCGCCTACGCCGAGGGCGGCCAGTGGTGGGTCGGCCACTACCTGTTCGAGAAGCGCTGATGCCCGCGCGCGCCCTGGCCTTCGCCCTGGCGCCCGTGCTGGCGCTTCTCCTGGCGATCATGGCCTTCACGGCGGGCACGGCCTCGGCGCAGGGTAGCGGGAGTGAAGGTGCGATCGAGGAGGGCGAGTGGAACTTCACCGCCACGCTCGACGGCAAGCCGATCGGCACGCACCGCTTCGTGGTCGGCGGCAGCCCTGCGGCGCGCAGCGTCGACAGCCGCGCCGACTTCGTCGTGCGCATGCTCGGCGTGTCCCTCTACCGCTACCGCCATCACGCGGAGGAGCGCTGGGCCGGCGACTGCCTGCGCGAGTTGCGAGCCGACACCGACGACGACGGCACCCGCCAGCAGGTCTCGCGCCGCTACGACGATGAATGCCTGATGAGCTTCGCCTACTGGAATCCCAGGCTGGTGAAACAGCAGCGGCTGATCGATCCGCAGACCGGCAAGTCGGAGTCGGTGCGCTTCGAGCCGCTGCCTGCCGCCAACATCGAGGTTCGCGGCCAGGCGGTGCGCGCGCGCGGCTGGCGCCTGCAGGCCGCGCAGCAGCGCATCCGCATCTGGTATGCCGCCGACAGCGGCCGCTGGATCGGGCTCGACGCCGAGACCAAGGGCGATCGCCAGCTCAGCTACCGTTTGACTTCCCCCACCGGCGCACCATGAAACCTTCCGCCCGCACCTTGTCCATCGCCTACCTGTGGGCGCTCGTGAGCTTTTTGCTGCTCGATGCCGTGTGGCTGTCGCTCATGGGGCCGCGCCTGTACAAGCCGGCGCTCGGCGACCTGATGGCGCCCGACGTCGACTGGCTCGCGGCGGTGCTGTTCTATGCCATCTACCTGGCCGGCCTGCTGGTCTTCGCCATCGCACCGGCTCTGGCCGACGGAGCCGCCGGCGCGGCGCTGCGGCGTGGCGCCTTCTTCGGGCTGGTGGCCTATGCCACCTACGACCTCACCAACCAGGCCACGCTGCGCGGCTGGCCCTGGGCCATCACCGCTGCCGACCTGGTGTGGGGCAGCTTCGTGAGCGGCGCGGCGGCCTGGGTGTCGACCCGCCTCACATCCCGACGAGCGAACCCAGCACGCGCGCGATAGCGCTGTCGAAGCGCAGGCGGCCGTCCAGCGAGGCGAGGCAGATGCACTCGCTGCCGTCCTGGACCACCGGCTGGTGGTGGATCTCGCCGTCGGCCGCATCGAAATCCCCGGGCCCGAACAGGGCGCGGCCGTCGTGGAAGCGGCCGTGCAGCACCTGGGTGAGCTCCAGCCCCTTGTGCGTGTGCTGCGGCAGGTACTTGCCGGCCGCGATGCGCAGCAGGAAGACGTTGGCCTCGGGCGCCTCGGGCACGCTCACGCGGCTCCAGCGCATGCCGGGGCCGATCCAGCGCCACGGCGTGGCGCTGCAGTGGGCGAGCGCGCGCGGCCAGCGTGCGCCGGGCGGCAGCGGCGGCGGCGCGCTCACGCGGACGGTCTCCGCAGGCGCGCTTTCGAGCGCATCGATAGCGGCCCAGGTGCGCGCCAGCGCGTCGTCGGCCATCGGCACGGGTTCCAGTTCGTCGAGCAGGATGCCGCCCAGGGCATCGAGCGTGCGCGCGCGCTCGCGGCACAGCGGGCACAGTTCCAGGTGGCTGGCCAGTACCAGCCGCGTGCCGGTCGGCAGCTGGCCGGAGGCCCGGGCCAGCAGCAGGCCATCGTCGGGGTGATGTCGGATGTCCATCGTCGTCAGCGTTCCATCAGGCGGCGCAGTTGCGCGACCGCCAGGCGCACGCGCGATTTCACCGTGCCCAGCGGAATGCTCAGCTGGGCCGCGATGCGGGCATGCGGCTCGTCTTCGAAATAGGAAAGGTGCAGCACCTGCTGCTGCTCGGGCGGCAGCAGCCGGAAGGCGCTGCGCAGCCGTTCGTTCAGGCGCGAGGCGTGCAGACCCTCGTCGAGTGCGGCGTCGTCGGCCTGGATCAGGTCGAAATCGAACTCCTCCTCGCCCGACTCCGCGCCCTGGCGGCGCCGAAGCGAGTCCACGCGCAGGTTCCGCGCAATGGTGAATATCCAGGTGGAGACGGCAGCCTGCGCCGGGTCGAACAGCGCGGCCTTGCGCCACACGCTCACCAGGGCTTCCTGGGCCAGCTCCTCGGCCTGCAGCTCCGGGCTGCCGATGTGCATCAGGTAGTGCTTGACGCGCGGCGCGAAGTGCGAGAACAGCCGCGCGAACGCTTCCCGGTCCTGCCGCTCGGCCACGGCCGCAAGGGCCTGCGCCCAGAGGTCTTCGGAGCGGCGCGGCTGCTTGAAATCGGTGGCAACAACGGTCAAGTTGGGCGCTCGGCGACCGCGGGGCAGGGGAATACCCGCAGGGTGGGTGGATGGGTCGGGTACGGCGGCCATGCTAACCCTTACGCAATCCGGCCGCGATCGGATCATCGCCGCAACGCGCCATGGTCCAAACGGTAGTTTCCTGCGTACAAGCTCCAAGACTTCGAGACGCACCATGCCGCCCTTCGACCCCCAGCCCGCCCAGCCCGCCGTCCCCGCGACACCCGACTCTCCGAGCCAGGGCCTGCGCATCGCCGTCGTCGGCACCGGCATCTCGGGCCTTTCCTGTGCCTGGCTGCTCTCCCAGGGCTCCAAAGGCCACGAGGTGACCGTGTTCGAGAGCGAGTCCCGCCTCGGCGGCCACAGCAACACGGTCGACGCGCCGGTGCGCGCAGGCTCTGTGCCGGTGGACACCGGCTTCATCGTCTACAACGAGCCCGCCTATCCGAACCTGACAGCGCTGTTCCGGCACCTGGAGGTGCCGACCGCGGCTTCCGACATGTCCTTCGCCGTCAGCCTCGATGCCGGCCGGCTCGAATACGCCGGCACCGACCTGCGCGGCCTGTTCGCGCAGAAGCGCAACCTGGCGAGCCCGAGGTTCTGGTCGATGCTGCGCGAGCTGCTGCGCTTCTACCGCGAGGCGCCGCGCGACGCCCGCAAGGCCGGCGACCAGGCGCTGGACGACTACCTCGACGCCCGCGGCTACGGCCGCGCATTCCGCGACGACCATCTCTATCCGATGGCCGCCGCCATCTGGTCCACGCCGGCGGCGCGGGTGGGGCGCTATCCCGTGGCGGCCTTCGTGCGCTTCTGCGAGAACCACGGCCTGCTGCAGATCAGCGACCGGCCGGTCTGGCGCACCGTGGCCGGCGGCAGCCGCGAATACGTGCGGCGCCTGAGCCAGCCTTTCGCCGACCGCGTCCACCTCGACCAGGCCGTGCTCGAGCTGCATCGCGAGCCCGACGGCGTGCGCATCCGCACCACCGGCGGCTGGTGGCCGCAGCGCTTCGACCACGTCGTGCTGGCGACCCACGCCGACCGGTCGCTGGCCCTGCTGCCCGACGCCTCCACCGCCGAGCGGGCCCTGCTGGGCGCCTTTCCCTACAGCCGCAACCTGGCCGTGCTGCACCGCGACCCGGCACTGATGCCCACGCGCCGCTCCGTCTGGTCGAGCTGGAACTACCTCGGAACGCGCGGCAGCGGCGCCGCGCCGATGGTGACCTACTGGATGAACCGGCTGCAGTCCCACCTGCCGCAGGGGCAGGGGGCCGAGCCGCTGTTCCTGACACTCAACCCGGTCACCGGCCCGCGGCCCGAGCACCTGATCCGCACCGAGGTCTACGACCATCCGCTGTTCGACGGCGCCGCCATGGCCGCGCAGCGCCATCTCTGGAACCTGCAGGGCCAGCGCCGCACCTGGTTCTGCGGCGCCTACTTCGGCTCCGGCTTCCACGAGGACGGCCTGCAGGCCGGCCTGGCGGTGGCCGAGGCGCTGGGCGGCGTTCGCCGGCCCTGGAGCGTGCCGCAGGAGTCCGGGCGCATCCACCTGCCCCAGGCCGCACAGGCAGTGCAGGCAGCGAGGGCGGTCGCCCCATGAACGGGCAGGGCGGCTCGGCGCTCTATGTCGGGCGCGTCATGCACCAGCGGCTGCGGCCCAGGCGCCACCGGCTCGCCTACCGCATCTACAGCGTGCTGGTCGACATCGACGAGCTGCCGCAGCTGCACGATCGGCTGCGCCTGTTCTCGGTGGACCGCTTCAACCTGTTCAGCTTCCACGCCGCCGACTACGGCGACGGCTCGGGCCGCGACCTGCGCGCCCAGGTCGAGGCGCGGCTGCGCGAGGCGGGGCTGCCCACCGGCGGCGCGATCCGGCTGCTCACCATGCCGCGGCTGCTCGGCCACGTCTTCAACCCGCTCAGCGTGTGGTTCTGCCATGCACCGGACGGCGCGCTGCAGGCGATGGTCTACGAGGTCAACAACACCTTCGGGCAGCGGCACAGCTACCTGATTCCGGTGGACCCGATGGAAGACGGGGCCGCCGCGGTCATCGACCAGCGCTGCGACAAGCAGATGTACGTCTCGCCCTTCAACGGCATGGACCTGCGCTACCGCTTCCGCATCGCGCCGCCGGGCGAGTCGGTGTCGATCGGCGTGAGCGTGCACGATGCCGACGGCGCCGTGCTCAACGCGCGCCAGGACGGCCAGCGCACTCCGCTGAGCGACCTCGCGCTGCTGCGCGTGTTCCTGACCCATCCGCTGCTGACCCTCAAGGTCGTCGCGGCCATCCACTGGCAGGCGCTGCGCCTGTGGATCAAGCGCGTGCCCCTGCATCCGCGTCCGGCGGCCCCGGAGCGCGACATCACCATCGTTTCCACGAGCAAGACTCCATGAGCCTGACCACGCCCTCCGCCCCAGTCACCGAACCCACGCTCGATGCGGTCCCGTCCTTCTCGCCGCTGCGGCGGCTGCTCGCCCGCACGCGCTTCGGCCGGCTGGCGCTGACGCTGCCCGGCGGGCGCAGCATCGAGGTGGCCGGCCGCGAGCCCGGCCCGCATGCCAGCCTGCGCCTGCTGAGCTGGCGGCCGATCGTGCGGCTGCTCATGCAGGGCGATCTCGGCCTGGCCCTGAGCTTCCGCGACGGCGAATGGGAAAGCCCCGACCTGCTGGCCCTGTTCGAGTTCGGCCTGGCCAACGAGGCCGCCTGGGGCTCGCTGCTCAAGGGCCGCGGCCCCTCGCGCTGGCTGGCCCGGCTGCTGCACCTGGCGCGCAGGAACAGCCGGCGCGGCAGCCGGCACAACATCTCTTTCCACTACGACCTGGGCAACGAGTTCTACCGGCTCTGGCTCGACGACAGCATGCTGTATTCGAGCGCGCTCTTCAGCGAGGAGGCCGACGACACGCTGGAGGCCGCCCAGGCGCGCCGCCTGGAGGCCATCCACCGCATGCTCGACACCCCGCAGGGCGGCGACGTGCTCGAGATCGGCTGCGGCTGGGGAACCCTGGCCGCGAGTCTGGCCCGCCGGCACGATGCGCGCGTGACCGGCCTCACGCTGTCCGCCGAGCAGCTGGCCTTCGCCCGCGAGCGCGGCCAGGAATGGGGCGTGGCCGACAAGCTCGATCTGCGGCTGCAGGACTACCGCGACGTGCAGGGCCGGTTCGACCGCATCGTCTCCATCGAGATGATCGAGGCCGTCGGCGAGGCCTACTGGCCCGCCTACTTCGCGACCCTGCGCGACCGCCTCAAGCCCGGCGGCACGGTGGTGCTTCAGGCGATCACCATCGCCAACGAGCATTTCGAGAGCTACCGCCAGGGCGCCGATTTCATCCAGCACTGCATCTTCCCGGGCGGCATGCTGCCGAGCCCTGGCGTGCTGCAGGAGCAGGCGCGGCGCGCGGGGCTGGTGATCGAGTCCTCGCTCTGCTTCGGGCCGGACTACGGACGCACGCTCGCCGAGTGGCGCAAGCGCTTCCTCGCGGCGTGGCCGCAGATCGAGCCGCTGGGCTTCGACGCGGCCTTCAAGCGGCTGTGGACCTACTACCTGTCGTATTGCGAGGCCGGCTTTCGCTCCGGGCGCATCGATGTGGGTCTGTACCGGCTGCGCGCTGCCGATGCCTGAACCGGGCGAAGGCGGCGGGCAGCCCGGCGCCTCAGGGCGTGTAGCCGCCCGCCTGTTCGAGCTCGGCCCTGATCGCAGCCGCCTGCGTCCTGATCGCCTCGGCCTGCTGCTCGGACAGCCGCGACAGGTTTCGGACCTGCGCGCCGATGCGCTGGTGGTTCGCGAAGCGCTCGCGGTGCCTGAGCAGGAAGTCCCAGTACAGCGTCGTGAAGGGGCAGGCCTCGGGCCCCTGGCCGAGGCCGGGCCGGTAGCGGCACCGGGCGCAATACTGCCCGCCGCTCATGCGCTCGATGTACTTGCCGCTGGCGATGTAGGGCTTGCTCGTCATCACGCCGCCGTCCGCGTACTGGCTCATGCCCGCGGTGTTGGGCAGCTCCACCCATTCCACCGCGTCGACGTAGATGGCGAGGTACCACTCGTGGACCTCGCGGGGCCGCACGCCGAGCAGCAGCGCGAACAGGCCCGTGACCATCAACCGCTGGATGTGGTGGGCGTAGCCCAGGCGCAGCGTCTGCCGGATCGCATCCGACAGGCAGGCCATGGGCGTCTCGCCGGTCCAGTAGAAGGCCGGCAGCGGCGCCTGCGCATCCAGCGCGTTCGACTCCGCCAGGCCCGGCATGGAAGTCCAGTAGACGCCGCGGACATATTCGCGCCAGCCCAGCACCTGGCGGATGAACCCTTCGGCGCTCGCCAGCGGAACGCGGCCTTCCCGCCAGGCGCGTTCCGCCCGGGCGACCACTTCGCGCGGCTCGATCAGCTTGAGGTTCATCGCCGCCGAGAGATGGGCGTGCCAGAGCCAGGGCTGGCCGGGCCAGATCGCGTCCTGCCAGGGGCCGAAGCTGGGCAGCCGCTCGTCGATGAAGCGCTCCAGCGCCAGAAGCGCCTGCTCGCGCGTCACCGGCCAGGCGAAGCCGTCGAGGTCGCCCGGATGGCGCGCGAACTCCCCGGCCACCAGGGCGAGCACCTCCTGCGTGATCGCGTCGGGCTCGAAGCGGGCGGGCTCGGGCACGATGCCCGGTCCGTCGGCGCCGAAGGACTGGCGGTTGTCGGCATCGAAATTCCAGCGCCCTCCCGCGGGCCCGTAGCCTTGCGTTCCTTCCTCGCCTTCCATCAGCACGCGGTGCTGGCGGCGCATCTGCCGGTAGAAGTTTTCCATGCGCAGGGTGCGATGGCCGCGGGCATGGCCGGCGAACTCGCGCACGGTGCAGAAGAAGTGGCGGTCGTCGCGCAGCTCCAGCTCGAGCCCGGCCTCGGCGGCGGCGCGACGCAGCGCGCGCAGCACGCGCCAGTCGCCCGGCGCGGTCATCACCAGCCGCTCGGGCCGCAGCAGCCGGATCGCGCGCGCCAGTTCGCCGGCCAGGCTGCCGGTGTTCGCGGGATCGTCGAGGCGCACGTAGTGCAGCGGCCAGCCGCGATCGCGCAGCAACTGCGCGTGGTGGCGCATGGCCGACAGGAAGAGGGCTGTGCGGATGCGGCTGGAGGCGACGTGCGTGGACTCCTCGCGCACCTCGGCCATCCAGATGGCGTCCTGCGCGGGATCGAAGCCGTCGAAGGCCGAGGCCCGGCCGTCCAGCTGGTCGCCCAGCACCAGCACCAGCTGGCGGATAGGCGGCGTCATGAACGGCTCGCCCGCGCCATAACGCTGGCACGAGGCACACGAGACGCGCGAGACGAACGGGGCGTGATCGAAGCTGGCATGGTTGTTCCCGGAAGCGCGGCGATCCGGACTGCACACCGCCGACCCCGCCACTTCCGTACGCCGCCGGGCCGCGCCCGGATCACTGCCGCCGCCTTCGTCGGACAGGGCCGATCCGAATGAAGACCCTGCTGCGCCAGTACGGCCCGACCGTTCTCAACCTCGTGGTCTTCCAGGCGGCCTGGTTCGCCTGCGTGCTGGGCGCCGCACGCGGCGCGCCCGGCTGGGGCGTGGCGGCCTGCATCGGCGCCGTGCTGCTGAACCTGTGGTTCAGCGATGCGCGCCGGGACGAACTGCTGCTGGCGCTGTGCGCAGTGCTTCTCGGACTGGCGTGGGACACCGGCATGGCGCGCGGCGGCGTGCTCGTCTATGCCTCGCCCGGGCCCTGGCCCGGCTTGGCGCCGGTGTGGATCCTGGGGCTGTGGGCCCTGTTCTCGACCACGTTGCGCGGACCGCTGCGCTGGCTGCACGGGCGCTGGCTGCTGTCGGCGGTGATCGGCGGCGTGGGCGGTGCCTTGTCCTATGCGGCTGCGGTGCGGATGGGGGCCGGACAGTTCCCCGACCCCACGCGGGCGATGCTGGTGCTGGGCGCCGGTTGGGCCGTGATGACGCCGCTGCTGGTGGAGCTGGCGCGCTGGCTGGGGCAGCGCGCGACCCGCCGCGTAGCGCGCTGACTCTGCCGGTCTTGCCGAGTCCTTGGGCTTTCGAGCGGCGCGAGGCTCAGCCGGCCACCCATTCTTCCTGGCTGACCCAGCAGTTGCGTCCGTTCTCCTTGGCCTTGTAGAGCGCGGCATCCGCCGCCTCGACGAGCTGCAGCTCCGGCGCATGCGACTGCGAGCCGCGAAAGGTCGCCACGCCGATGCTGACGGTGACCTGCCCATGGGGGCTCTCGCTGTGCGTGATGCCGAGCGAGCGCACCTGTTCGAGCATGAGTTCCGCGACCTTGCATGCGCCCTGAAGGCCGGTGCTGGGTAGGACGATCGCCAGCTCCTCTCCGCCGTAGCGCGCGACCAGGTCGCCCGGGCGCCTGATGCTGCGCCTGAGCGCCATGGCGACGGCCCTCAGGCACTGGTCGCCGGCGACGTGGCCGTAGGCATCGTTGAAGCCCTTGAAGTAGTCCAGGTCCAGCAGCAGCAGCGACAGGGCCGTGTTTTCCCTTGCTGCGCGGCGCGATTCCTGCGCCAGCACTTCGTCGAAGCTGCGGCGGTTGGCCAGCCCGGTCAGCTGGTCCTGCGTCGCCAGGATCTCCAGGCGGCGGTTGGCCTGCAGCAGGTCTTCGCGCGCGGCCATCAGCGAAGCCTCCGCCCTGATCCGCCGGCCGATGTTGATGATCAGCCTCCAGCCCACCGCGGCCATGGCGGCCAGCAGGGCGCCGACGACGGCGATCGTCAGCAGCGCCTGGCGCCTCCAGGCCTGCAGCGCCTGTTCGCGGCCTACCGCTACCGAGGTCAGCACCGGGTAGCGGTCGCTCTTTCTGAAGGCATAGAGCCGCTTCATTCCGTCCACGCTGGAGCGGAACGACGCGGTGCCCGAGGTGCCCGAGAAGTGCCGCTGGAAATTGGCCGACTTCGAGAAGTCGAGGCCGATGTTCTTCTCGCTGTAGGGATAGAGCACCAGCATCTGCCCCGTATTGGTGCTCAGGCCGATGGTGCCGGTGTCGGGGAGTGCGATGGTGCCGAATGCGCGCAGGAAGTTCTGCAGGCCCAGGCCGATGACGACCACACCTGCGAACTCGCTCTTCTCGTCCTCGAGGCGGCGGCTGACCGTGATCCCCCATTCGCCGGAGAAAGGGTTGCGAACCGGCGGGCTGATGTGGACATCGTTCGAGCGCGTGTCGCGGTGGCGGATGAAGTAGGGCCGCTTGGCGCTGTTGGTGCCCCGCGGGACCTCGCCCTTGGAGTAAATGAGCCAGTTGCCCCGGGCATCGAGGACCGCGACGCCGTCGAGAGGATCGAGCAGGCGCTTCTGCCGTTCGACCAGCGACTGCACGCGCTGCATGTGCTCGCGCGCATTGCCTTCGGCCTTCAGCGTCTCGGCCACGCCCTGCAGCAGCATGTCGCTCTGGGTGAAGATGCCTTCGGCGTAGATGTTCAGCGGCTTGGCAAGGTTGAGGTTGTTGGTGTCTGCCGCGGCCAGCGTCTGTTCGCGCGATACCCAGAGCTGCCAGCCGGTGGCCGCCGATACCGAGACCATGACGGCCGCGAGCAGGGCCTTCGCAAGGCGAACGTCCCGCTTCACTTGAGCAGCTCCTCGAACGAGCCGGTTTCCATCCCTTTCCCCCTTTTCATCTTCTGCGTTGCGGCGTCTGTTTTTGCGCCGCTGTGCCGCCGGCCGGTCCTCGTGCCGGGCAGGCCACTGCGAACTCTATACGACCTGCCTGAAATGTTGGCGGCAGGCGCTGCGGAAGTCTCGTGGCACCATCGATGGTTTCCACGCATGTGAACTTCCCGGGGGGCATCGATGCTGATCAACTGCGTCGCCTACGAAAACGGCTCCAAGCTCGCCGACATATCGGTCGAGGACATCAGCGACTACATCGGCCGGCCCGGCTGCTTCGTCTGGGTGGCGCTCAGCGACGCCTCCGACGAGGAGCTCAGCGAGATGCAGAAGGAGTTCGGCCTGCATCCGCTGGCGGTCGAAGACGCCCACCACGGCCACCAGCGCCCGAAGATGGAGGAGTACGGCAACTCGCTCTTCGTCGTCATGCACCTGGTGGAGCCCTCGGAAGATGGCGAGCACCGCATGAACGTGGGCGAGGTCGACGTCTTCGTCGGCGCCAACTACGTGCTGTCGGTGCGCAACCGCAGCAAGCAGGGCTTCCTGGGTGTGCGCGAGCGCTGCGAGCGCGAGCCCGAGCTGCTGCGCAACGGCGCGGGCTTCGTGCTGTATGCGCTGATGGACGCGGTGGTCGACCGCTACTTCCCGGTGATCGACGCGCTGGAGGTGGAGCTGGAATCCATCGAGCAGCAGATCTTCGGCCAGGGCGGCGCGGCGCGCGACAAGATCAAGCAGCTCTACGACCTGAAGCGGCGCAGCATGGTGCTCAAGCGTGCGGTGGCGCCGCTGGTGGAGGCGGCCGGCAAGATGCACGGCGGGCGCGTGCCGCAGATCTGCATCAGCTCGCAGGAATACTTCCGCGACGTCGGCGACCACCTGGCGCGCATCAACGCATCGATCGATGCGATGCGCGACACCATCGCCACGGCCATACAGGTGAACCTGTCGATGGTCACCATCGAGGAAAGCGAAGTCACCAAGCGCCTCGCGGCCTGGGCCAGCATCTTCGCGGTGTGCACCGCCTTCGCCGGCATCTGGGGCATGAACTTCGAGAACATGCCGGAGCTGAAATTCCGCTACGGCTACGGCGTCGCGCTCGGGCTGATCGTGAGCACCTGCGGCTATCTCTACTACCGGTTCAGGCGGGCAGGGTGGCTCTGAGCGATTCGACAAGCCCGGCCGGCCGGCATTGCTAATGCCCAACTAATAAACATGTAGACAATCAAGTCCCTTATGAAAAGGGACTTCACCCAGCGCTTCGGCTTTCTCGTCAAGAGCGTGGGCAAGCTCTACAGCGAGGAGTTCGACCGCCTCGCGCGCGAGCGCATCGGACTCACCAGCGCGCAGTGCCGCCTGCTGGGCGCGCTGGCGATGCACGGCGACGAGGAAGAGCCGCTCTCGCAGGCCGAACTCGCGCAGCGGCTCGACCTCACTCCCATGGCCGTCGCCGGCCTGTGCGACCGCATGGCGGCTGCCGGCTGGATACGCCGCGAGCCCAGCCCCACCGACCGCCGCGTCAACCGGATTCACCTGGAACCCAGCGCCGAGAAGGCGCTGGACAGCGCCCTGAGCATCAGCGACGGGCTCAACGCCCGCGTGATGTCGGTGCTCTCTCAGGCCGAGCGCGCCCAGCTGCTGGGCCTGCTCTCCAGGGTGCAGGCGAGCCTCGTGGAGATCACCTCGCCGGGCGGCCGCAAGCCATCATGAGCGCCGCGCCCGGAACCACCGTGCCGCACCGCGGCATGATCACCATCTCGATCATGCTGGCCACCATCATGCAGGCGCTGGACACCACCATCGCCAACGTGGCGCTGCCGCACATGCAGGGCAGCCTGCAGGCCTCGCAGGACCAGATCACCTGGGTGCTCACCTCGTACATCGTGGCCTCGGCCATCGCGCTGCCGCTCACCGGCTGGCTGTGCGGCCACTGGGGGCGCCGGCGCGTGTTCATCATCTCGGTGATCGGCTTCACCGTGGCCTCGGCGCTGTGCGGGCTGGCGATCTCGCTGGTGGGCATCGTGGCGGCGCGGCTGCTGCAGGGCGTCTTCGGCGCGGCGCTGGTGCCGCTGTCGCAGGCAGTGCTGCTGGACATCAACCCGCGAGAGAAGGTCGGCCAGGCCATGGCCATCTGGGGCGCCGGCATCATGGTCGGGCCCATCCTCGGGCCGCTGCTGGGCGGCTGGCTCACCGAGAACTTCGACTGGCGCTGGGTGTTCTTCATCAACCTGCCGGTGGGCATCTTCGCCTTCTGGGGCATCGCGCGCTACCTGCCCGAGAGCCGGCCGCAGGGCGAGCGGCTCGACATCTTCGGCTTCGTCACGCTGAGCATCGCCATCGGCATGCTGCAGCTCTTCCTCGACCGCGGCGAGCAGCTCGACTGGTTCGAGTCGTGGGAGATCAAGCTCGAGGCCGCGGCCGCGCTGGTGGCGTTCTGCTTCTTCGTGGTCCACACATGGACGGTGCAGGGCGTCTCCTTCTTCGACCGCGACCTGCTGAAGGACCGCAACTTCGTCACCGGCCTGCTATTCGCGTTCATCGTCGGCATGATCCTGTTCGCGACCATGGCGCTGCTGCCCAACTTCCTGCAGGGGCTGATGGGCTACCCGGTGGTCTACACCGGCGAGGTGACGGCGCCGCGCGGCGTGGGAACGATGATCGCGATGATCATCGTCGGGCGTCTGGTGCAGCGCGTCGACGTGCGCGCGATCATGGCGCTGGGCTTCGGCCTCACCGCCTTCTCGCTCTACCAGATGACCCGGCTCACGCTGCAGATGGACAGCACGCTCATCGTGGTCTCGGGCTTCATCCAGGGGCTGGGCATCGGCTTCACCTTCGTGCCGCTGTCCACCGCCACCTTCGCCACCCTGGCGCCGAGGCTGCGCAACCAGGGCACGCCCATCTTCAGCCTGCTGCGCAACATCGGCAGCAGCGTGGGCATCTCGATCGTGCAGGCGCTGCTTACCGAAGGCTCGAGCAAGGCGCACGCGCAGATCGCGTCTACCGTGGCGCCGGGCAACGCGGCGCTTGCGACACTGCCGCAGATGATGTCGCCCGACACCGCCACGGGGCTCGCACTGCTGAACGCAGAGGTCACGCGGCAGGGCGCGCTGATCGGCTACCTGGACGACTTCGCCATCATGATGATCATCACGGTGCTGGCGATTCCGCTGCTGTTGCTGATCCGAAGCCCCAAGCGAAGCGGGGCGGCTTCAGGGCCTGCCGAAGTGCCGCATTGAGTTTCTCCCTCCCCCGCTGGGGGAGGGCAGGGGTGGGGCAGGCGGCCTATGCAACTGCAGCGGCTTTTCAGGCGCCGCTGGCCCCCATCCCAACCTTCCCCCAGCGGGGGAAGGAGCAAAACCCGCTCACTCGTCGTGCGAATCGTGCGTGGCCACCGCACCGCGGCGCCAATAGCCCGAGGCCCGGGTCCACTTCGGGTTCGCGCCGCGCTCGCCCACCAGGTGCGCACGCAGCGCCTTGGCGATGGCCGATTCGCAGCCCACCCATGCGTGGAAGTCGCCGGCCGGCAGTTCGATCGCCTTCAGCGCATCGAGCAGCACGTGGCTCAGGCCCGGCTCGGTGCCGCGGCGGTGCGCCCACTTCAGGGTGAGTTCGGCCTGGGTGTCGAACGCGATCTCGTCGGCTTCGCTGTCGATCTCCGCCAGCACCACCGCGCGCGCGCCGGCCGGCAGCTCGGCCAGGCGCCGCGAGATGGCGGGCAGGGCGGTGTCGTCGCCGATCAGCAGGTGCCAGTCGAACTCCGTCGGCACGATGAACGAGCCGCGCGGGCCGCCCACGCCGAGGATGTCGCCGGCCTTGGCCTGCTCGGCCCATTGCGTGGCGGGGCCGGCCTCGTGCAGCGCGAAGTCGATCTCGAGCGTGCCGGCCTTCGCGTCGTGACGGCGCGGCGTGTAGTCGCGCATGGTGGGTCGGCCTTCGGGCCAGACCGGGCCTTCGGGGCCCATGGTGGGCAGGCTCAGCTTGCCGGTGGCGGGGTCGGGAAAGAACAGCTTCACGTGGTCGTCGAAGCCGGGGCTCTGGAAGCCCGCGAGGTCGTCGCCCGTGAGCGTGACGCGGATCAGGTGCGGCGTCACGCGCTGCACCGTCTTCACCGCGAGCTTGCGGAAGCGCAGTTCGTTGCGCACCCGGCGGGGCGTACGGTCGGGTGCCGTGGACGCTGGTGATGTACTGAAGTCAGTCATTGCGTAGATCCTGTTGCGAGACAGGGTTGGTTGGAATTCGTGTTGCGTCGGCGGCTCCTCAGATCTTCTCGATCTGCTGCGCCGCGGCGTCGAGCACCGCGGCGAACTCGTGCGCCTGCTGCTCGGTGAGTGGGGCGCCCGTGAGGCGCATGCGCATCGCCATCTTGAGGTTCTCGATCGCGCGGGTGACCTGCGGCGGCCTGCCGCCGCGCGGACCGGCGCCATCGACGCCGCCGCCCATGCGGGCCATCATGGCGTCGGCCATCTCGCGGTTGGCTTCGAGGAACTCGCGGCCGCTGTCGGTGATGCTGTAGCTCTTGCGCCCGCTGCCGTCGGCGGTCTCGACGCTGAGATAGCCCATCTCCTCCAGCAGCGTGAGCGTGGGATAGACCACGCCGGGGCTCGGTGCATAGCTGCCGCCCAGGCGGTCCTCGATCGCCTTGATGAGCTCATAGCCGTGCGAGGGCTTGTCGGCGATGAGCCGCAGCAGCACGAAGCGCAGGCCGCCATGGCCGAACACGCGTCCGCCGACTCCGCCGCGCGCCCCGCGATGTCCGCGTCCGCCGGAAAGACCGTCTTCATGCTCGCCGCGGGCCATGCGGCAGTGGTGATGGTCGGAGTGGAAATGTCTCATGGTGGGCGTCCTTCTTGAGGTATGTCTGAATTATTTTAGATATATCTAAAATAATTTCAAACCGATACCCGCCGGGAGCACCCCGTCATAGAGATTCAGCCCGGCGAAACCTCTCCTGCAGCCACGAAGCGCCGCTGCCGCATCCACTTGGTCGCCACCCATTTCTCGCCGCGCACTACAGGCGCGCCCGCGTGCAGCGAGGCATGGTCCACCTGGCCACGGCTGTTGCAGTACTCGAAGTACACGGCGCTTCCGGGTTGCGGCGACACCGACCAGCCGCTTTCGGGAAATACCGTCTCGCCGCCTTCCTCCACTTCGTTGAGATAGGTCACCAGCGTGCTCACGCGCTGGCCGCTGCGCGCGAGCGAGGCCCGGTTGGCCTCGTTCGAGGGCACCAGGAAGTCGAAGTGCGGCATGCTCCTGGCGCCCGCGGGGTAGTGCAGCACCTGCAGACCCTCGCCGTTCTCCACCGGCATGTTCATGAGTTCCGACACCCGCTGGTCGAGCCGTGCGATGAAGGCGTTCTCGCGCAGCCGGAAGAACATGCCCAGGCTGCTGCGCTGGCTGCCTGCAAGGTCGCGCCCCGTCAGCGGGTCGACGGTGGTCGACGGCGCGAGCCGCGGCCTTGCGAGCGCGATGAGCTCCTCGCACTCCTGCGCGCTGAACACGTCGTTCAGCACGGCCAGCGCGGGTTGCGCCGCGCGGGCCGCCACGCGCACGAGCCTGTCGGCGGTGCGGATCGAGGTGCCCGGTGGCAACCTCGACGGCTCGTAGCTGTAGGGCGCCTGCACCGTCACTGAGTCGGTGGGCAGGGGGCTCCCGGTGCGCAGCGCGAAGACGAATGCATCGACGATGGCCCTTGCCGCTTCGGGCGGCATGGCCTGCTCGCGCATCGCATCGACCACGTCGGCGGCCGTGCAACCCTGGCGCAGGTTGTGCACCACCCAGTCGGCCAGCGCAGGCTGGAAGCGCAGCACGGTGTCCGTGGTCACGGTGCGCTCAGATCTGCGCCGGCACCCAGCCGGTGTCGGTGCGCCTGAAGCTCTGCTTGAGCTGCATCGTGCCGGCGCCGCGCACCACACGGTCGACCATCGGGAACACCCGCTGCACTTCGGCGTCGCCGGTCCAGGGCGCGGCATCGATCCTGTAGGTGTAGGTCACCACCACCTCCGAGGGCTCCTTCGCATCCTTGGGCGCTTCCCAGCCGACGACCTTGTCCAGCGTCAGGTGGGCCGCGCAGAAGTCGCCCTGCGGCTCGCGATCGATGAAGTACTTCCTGCCTTCCTCGGTCAGCGCGTAGCGCGTGACCTCGATCTCGCCGGCTTCCTGTTCCTTGTCGTCCTTGACCGTCGCCTTCGAGGCGCTCACCAGCCCCAGCCGCTCCAGCACCGGCATCTGCAGCGCGTTGCGGGCGCGCGTGCCGGCCTCGCGCTGCGGTACGTCGATGGGCCAGCGTGTCTTGCCCAGGCACAGGTCGCCCTTCTTTGCGAGGTAGGCGTTCATGGCCGCCGTGAGGTTCTGCAGATCGGCCTCGGGCGGTTTCGGTCCGCAGCCGGCGAGGGCGGCGAGGAGCGCGGCACCCAGTGCCGCAGGAAGAGTCTTCTTGTTCATGGATGTCGCAATCAATTGACGCAGGCTCCCGGCTTGACGGGCGTGGCCGGCTTGGTGTCGGCGTCGCTGAGGGTGTTCAGGAAGCAGATGAGGTCCGCGATGTCCTGCTCGGACATGGGTGGCGCCGAGCCGGCGGCGCGGCCGTCCATCGGCAGCTGCGTGTCGATGTTCGGCACGTAGGCTGGCGGCAGGTCGTCGAACTTCTTCACCTTGCCGCCCGTGTACTGCGTGGTGATGAGGCCGTAGGCCGGAAAGTCCGCGTCGTTCTTCTCCTTGGGCGTTCCGCCGACGGTGGGATACCAGAGCTCGGGCCGCGTGTCGCGCGTGTTGTAGAAGCGGATGACCTGCTCCAGCGAATGCATCACGCCGTTGTGGAAGAAGGCCTGCCGCGTCGCAACGTTGCGCATGGTCGGCGCCTTGAACATGCCGCAGAAGCTGTTCGCCGCGTTGGGTGCTGCGGGTGCGTGGTCTGTACGCAGAGGGCCGCACACACCCATGTCGAAATACTTCAGGTCGTTGTTGGCCGGAATGTTCGCGTTGCGCGGCACGCCGATGGCTTCGTACGAGAAGTCCGTGAAAAGCGCCGAGCTGCCGTTCAGTCCTGCGCCCTGGTAGTGACACGAGGCGCAGTTGCCCGTCGCCGGATTGGTGAACACCTTGAGCCCGCGCGTTTCGGCGGGCGTGAGGTTGCCGCCGATCTTGTTGGCCGCATAGAGGTCGAACTTGCTGCTGTACGGGTGGAAGCTCCTGTCTTCCAGCTGATAGGCCTGCAAGGCCTGCAGCGCCTTCGCGAAGGCGGCGTCGCTGTCGTCGAACACTTTCTCGCCGAAGGCCTTGGCGATGAGCGGGGCGTAGTCGGCGGCCTGGAGTTTCTTCACCACGTCGGCGCTGCTGGCGTTGGCCATCTCCAGCGGATCGAGCAGCGGAATGCGCGCCTGCGCGGCCAGCGTGTCGGCCCGGCCGTCCCATGCGAAGCCGCCGCCGGGGCCCGGCACGCTGATGCCGTCGGGGTTGTCCAGCAGATCGGCATAGGCCGGGGTGATGTCCTTGTAGCGCAGCGATGGCACCGCGCGCAGGCCGGCCTTGTCCATGTGCACACCGCCGAGTTGCACCGACAGGTCGTTGGCCGGCGCGTAGGCATGGGCGGGGTCGTGGCAGCTCGCACACGACATCGCGCCCGAGCCGGAGAGGTTCTTGTCGAAGAACATCTTCTGGCCCACCTGCGCCGCGAGACTCAGCGTGCTGGCGGGAGTGGACGCAGCAGCGGCAGCGGGTGAGCTCGCCGCCGCGGCCGGAGCGGATGCCGGAGGCAGCGCGACGGCCGAGCCGCCGCCTCCGCTTCCGCCGCCGCAGGCGACGAGCACCGCGCCGGCCAGGCCGGCCACGGCCAGCGCCGCCAGCGCGAGCTGTCCGGTGCGCGTCACCGCCGGCCCTTTCGGGCCGAAACGGCGTTCCTCGCTCATTGCTTCAGGGACCAGACGTTCAACTGGTTCGCATCGGGTCCGACCTGCGCCGTGGTCGCCACGTCACCCGACTGCTTCTGCGTGTAGCCGGCCGGGATCACGAAGGCGTGATTGATCGGGCGCACGCTGTCGAAGTGGGTGTCGGCGCTGCCGGCGTACTCGGGCAGGTTCACGATGTTCTGGGCGATGAAGGCCTCGGTGTACTTCGAACGGTTCATGTACGAAGCGTCGTTGACCGGGTCCGCCAGCTGGAACATGTCCTGCAGCGTGCGCACGAACGAGAAGTGGCTGTAGGCATCGCTGTCGGACACGCCCTTGGGTGCATTGGGCTGGTTGGTGAGGATGCCGAAGATGCTCTCGCCGTGGCCGCGGTTGCCGTTGGTGTAGTTGGTGATCGTCGCATCGACGGACCACGTGCCGTCGGCGTTCTGCCGGATCGGGTTGGCCACGGCGCTGTTCGCCACGTTCCAGCCGCAGCAGGAGTTGAAGCCGCTGGTCGCATTGCCCTCGTCGAACATCAGCACGATGGCCACGCGCTTCTGCGTGTTCTTCCACAGCGGCGATGCCTGGATGCGCTTGACCGTGTAGTCCACGTAGTTGTCGCCGCGCGTGATGATCGGCGAGACGGCCGTGTTCGACACGTTGTTCGCCACGCTGCTGCAATCGCTGGCGGTGCCGGCAGTGCCGCCGCTCGTGCCCTTCACGCTGATGCCGTGCATGTCGTCGCACTGGTCGGGCACCAGGAAGTTCAGGTTGCCCACGTTGCCGCTGGCCAGGTCGGTGCCGAGCTGGTCGTAGTCGTAGTTCGCGGGAATGGCGTAGTCGCTGCTGTTCTTCAGCGCCGCGTCCCACTGGCCGCCGCCCATGGTGCGGTTGCTGTACTTCCACTCCGGCGCGCTGCGCACGTTCTGGTAGGCCATCCCCGGGTGGTGCTTGGTCTTGTACAGGCCACCCGGCAGCGGCAGCACGAGGTTGGGGTCGCCGATGGCCGCGGCGTTGCCGCCGAGCGTGCCCGGGGCGTACACGTTGTCCTTGGCGGTGACGGCGGTGTCGGCCACGCTGTCGGTGCGGAAGTCCTGTCCCGGGTTCATCGACTCGCTGTAAGTGCGCCATGTCAGGCCGGCGCTGGTCATGGCATTGAAGAGGTTCGGCTTGCCCACGATGTTGTGGTTGGTCCCCTTCTGCGTGCAGGTGGCCGCGAACGGCGACTTGGCGAGGCCCGGCTGTGTGTTGTCCGGCACGGGCAGGTCCTGCACTGCGTTGGCGCCGGTGGCGTCGCAGTTCCACTGGCTGTCGTCGGTGATGCCCCAGTCGTCGGCGCCGCCCAGTGCCGTGTAGTTCGGCTCGCTGGGGTTGCCGGTGGCGTAGTAGCTCACGAGCTGGTTGCCGGCCTTCAGGTAGCCGTTGATCTTGGGCGCGTAGGCCGAGTTCAGGATCGACGACGTGGCCTTGTTCTCCAGCATCACGATGAAGATGTTGTCGTAGCGCGGAATGCCTTCCAGGTTGAAGGCGGCCTGCTGCGACTGCAGGAAGGTGATCTTCTTGCGGGTGTCCACGGCGCCGGCGGTGGCGGCTGTCACGCCGACCAGGCTGCTCAGGCGCGGATCGCCACCGGGATTGGCGAGGGCGTCGGGGTACATGTCGCCGCGGTCGAGCTTGGTGGTGGCGTAGGCGAAGCGGTTGTTCAGCGCGTTCGACTCGGCCAGCATCGCCGTCTGCGTGCTGCCCGCCGCGGCGTTGACGTCACCCAGCACGGCATCGGCCGACACGCCCAGGCGAGCTGCCAGATTCTGCTTCTCGACCGCATAGCTCGTGCCGTTGGCCTCGATCAGGCGCGCCACTTCGGACGACAGCGGGCTGACCACCACCGCGGTGCCTTGTTCCTTCACCTGGTCGAGCGTCACGCGCAGCACTTCGCGCGTGGGCACGCTGGCGCCGGTGGCGGTGTTCTTTGCGCTGGTGCCGATGTCGGCGATGAGCGCCGAGGGGCCGCTCAGCGACAGGCTGAACTTGCCGCTGGCGTCGGTCACTGCGGCAGGCTCGCCGCTGTCGCAGCGGCCGTTGCCGTTGCTGTCGACGCAGACCGTGGCGCCCGCGTAGTAGCCGGCGGCGATCACGGGGTCGGTGCTGCTGCCCGCCTTGAAGGCCGTGGCCGTTAGCACGCCGCTGAACGTGGTGTTGCCGGAGCTCGCGGGCGGCTGGCTCGTGGTGGGCGGCGGCAGGAAGGCGACAGGGCCCGAGCCACCGCCGCCACCGCCGCACGCGGCCAGCAGCGAGGCGGCGAGTGCGGTGACGGTGGGGTAGAGCAAGCCGGATCTGATTTTTGGAGTGGCTTTCAATTTCTGCTTTCGAGCGTGGAGGGGAACACTTGCACAGCAGCTGGATGAGGCGACTCCACGGCCGATGGCCGATGCCGTTCGTCTCCCTCGCCACTGCGTATCGCGGGTGAATCTAGGTTTGCCCTGTGTCAGTCAAAAGGCAAAAGACTTAGCGGCGAATTAGGAGAAGTGGGTTGAACGCGGCTCGAAGACGAGAGCGGAAAAACAGGCGAAAAAGCCCGCTGGCACGCCTGACCGAGGCCTGACTTTTCTGCATGTCGAGCGCTCGAAATGCATCTGCCAGTTGCGAATGCGAAAGTTCTCGCGCTTCGAACCCGGGCATCTTCACGCGGCCGCGAGTGAAGAATTCATCAGAGTTCCTGGCGGTCGATCTGTGTAGCATCGCCCCTTTTTGGGCTGCGGAGTGCGACTCGCGCCGACCCGGCGTCAAGATGCGCGCCCGCTTCAATCAGGAGGGATTCCAATGGGGATGATGGATGCGCTCGGCCATGCGCTGATGGACAACCAGGAGCTTCACTTCGGCACCGCCAACGCTGCAGGTGCCGAAGGGCTCACCAGTGAAGAGCGGTGGCTGGTCACGCTCAGCGCACCGCTGTCGGCCTTCAACGGCGACTATGTGGATGCGGTGCTCACCGGTAAAGACGACGATGTGCTGCGCGAGGGCATCGCCGATGTCTGGAGCGTGCACGACCGGGCGAGCTTCGAGCAGACCGCGCGCTGGCTGGTCGATGAAGGGCAGCGCTCGACGTACGCGCCGCTGTGGGAGGCTGTCGGCGCGATCGACAAGGCCACGCAGGAGACGCCGATGCTGCTGCGCATGGTCATGGACGCCTTCTTCCCCGCGTTCTTCCAGATCAAGGCGCGCAAGAGCCTGGACTACCGCGAGCTGGGCCAGCGCAGCGGCAAGTCGACGCAGGAACTGGCCGCGCTGATGACGGGCAGCCCGAGCTGGGTCGAGGCACTGCGCAAGCACTTCCATGTCTCGCAGGCCGAGGTGCCCAGCCTTGTCGCCTGGGACGCCGTGCGCCTGGCGAGCCTCTCGCGCTGGGCGGTGCAGCTCGGCTACATCGAGCGCGCGGAGTTCGCGGGCTTTGCCGGCGGCCTTGCCAGGCAGGTGCGCGAGGCGTACGGCAACTGGTCGCAGGTGAGTGCGGCGTACATCGCGGGCGGATTGATCTGGAAGTACTCGGACGCGCGCGAAGAGAACCTGCTGCGTACCAACCGCCTGCTGCTGAGCGACGCCCGCAGCCCCTATCGCAGCGTGGCGTTCGCGGGCTGACCCAGTCCGGGGGCGGCTGGCTCGTTGCGTGCCATCGGTGCCGCCGGCACGGGCAGGTGCAGCAGCAGGCTGGTTTCGCCCGGCTGCGAGCGCACGGTGAACGTTGCTCCCAGCGCCACGGCCCGGGTACGCATGTTCGCCAGGCCCTTGCCTGCGAACGCGGCCTGGGCATCGAAGCCCCGCCCGTTGTCGCTCAGCTCGATGTCGATGGCGCGTTCTTCGGCAGCGCCTTCCACCAGCCGCGCGCTCAGGCTGGCCTGCGTCGCGTGCGCATGGGCCACCAGGTTGCCGAAGGCCTCGAACAGCAGCATCTGAAGCTGGTGCGATTCGCGCGCGGTCCAGCTCGTCATGGTGGGCAGGGAGCCCACGTCCCAGCGCAGGTCGATGCCGGCGGCCTGCAGGCGGGGGCCGAGGCGGTAGCGCACGCTGCCGAGTGCGGAGGCCACGTCGCCTTCGCAGCCGTGCATGGCGTCCACCGTGAGCTTGAGCTGGTCGACCGCGTCGCGCAGGTGCAGCGCCACGTCGTTCATGGCGGTGCCGGGCTGCTGCGCCATCTGCAGCAGGCCGACGAGCTGGCCGCCGAGGCCGTCGTGCAGGTCCTGCGTGAGGCGCTGGCGCTCCTCGAGCGCGCCGCGCGCCTTTTCGCCTTCGCGTTCGCGGGCGAAGACGGCCTCGAGTGCCGCGTTGCGCTCGGCCAGTTCGGCTTCGAGCGATGCGTTCATCTGCGCCACGGCGCGCACGTCCTTGCGCATGCGCTCGGCGATCACCCAGGCCAGCGAGATCGCGAAGCCCACCCATGCGAAGCGGATCCACGGCACCACCGCGTAGGCGTCGGGCGATGTGCGCATCACCCAGTTGTCGCGCGCGGCGCTGAGCACCACCAGCACCACCGCAACGCCCAGCACACGGTGCTCCAGCACCGAACTGCGCACCGCCACGCGCACGACCATCACCACCATGCCCAGGCCCGCCGTGAAGCACAGCAGGTTCCACGCCGGCATCAGCCACAGCAGCGGCACCGTGATGCCCAGCGTGGCCGTCACCGGCGCGAAGAGCGCCAGCAGGCCCAGGAAGCGCGCGAGCCGCGTGTCACCCTTGCCCACCACCGACAGCGCGAAGCGGCACCGCCGCCTGGAACGCCGCCAGCGGTACCACGCCCCACCACGGCCAGGGCAGCGGCGCATGCGTGAAGAGCACCCGCGCCGTCTGCACCGACCAGAAGAGCTCGCCCAGCCCGTAGTAGAGGTACAGCGATTCGCGCTGCCGCAGCCACACCAGCAGCGACAGCGCCCCGAGCACGCCGCTCACGATGGCGATGAAGCGCCCGCCGCTGATCTGCCAGAACAGCGCGTTCTCATACATCGGCTGGAGCTCGGCCTCCGTGCCCGCCACCACCGGCGAGAGCCCGCCCTGGCGTGCGGCCTGCGCGGCGACGACGATCTCCACGCGTCGCACCGCAGCCGAGGAGACCGGCAGCGCGAAGTACTGCGGCGTGAAGGAGGCATCGTCGTAAGGCCCCGGCGGAAAGGTGCCGAAGCGGGCCAGCTCGTGGCCGTCGACCAGCACCCTGAAGCTGTTGCCGATGCGCGGCACGAAGAGCGCCTGCGGCACGCTCGTGTTGGCGACGGGAACATCGAACGAGAACGCAGCCTCGCCGTCGACCGCGCCTTGCCGCTGGTCCCAGTTGTAGGGCAGCTGCACCGCGTGCGGCTCCGGCGGCTGGGCGGGGGAATGAGGGCCATGCAGGGTCAGCGTGAGCTGCGCCTGTTCGATGAGCGTGACGGCCTGTGCGCGGAAGCTCCAGCCGGTGCCCAGCAACACGAGCACCAGCAGCGCCAGCAGGCGCAGTCCAAGCATTTCTTGTTGTTGTCGTCGCATGACGCGTACGACTTTAGCAATCTTTTTTCACAATTCGGAGCAGGGTTGCCCCGGCATCGCGAGAAACCAACGCCTCAGGTTCCCGCCGTGGTGCCTGCCGCCGTTCGGGCCGCGATGATCGGGTCGAGCTTGGCGCGCAGGCGCCTCACGGCCGTTTCGTGCTTCAGCGTCTGCGGCCCGCGCCCGTAGGTGGCGGCCTTGCGGATCAGCCGTAGCTGCTCGCGCTGCAGATGCGTCTTCAGGCGCCTCGCGCGCCAGCCGTAGGTCCAGCCCATTTCGCGGCGCACCTTGTAGCGCTGCATCGGCGCGCCCAGCCGCACCCATTCGTCGTCCCGGATCAGGTCGCGCTCGGGTACGAACCAGGCTGCCAGCGCATGCAGGTAGGTGCCGTTCTCGCGCGCCGCCACGTGCCAGAAGAGGGCGGCCACGATGACCGCGGGCAGGCCCTTGATGACGAGCATCACCGCCATCTCCGCGTAGCCGCCGTCGAACAGGTCTTCGAGCAAGGGCGAGTTCCAGATGAAGTGCATGCCCCACGCGAGCAGGAAGCACAGCACCGCCACCGCGATGCGCGCCGCCATCGGCCGCCGCGGTTGCAGCAGGAACCAGGCGATGCCGAAAGACGCGATCGTCGTGTACGCCGCATGGCTCCACAGCCCGGCGAGCAGCCCGCGCGTGAACAGGTTCAGCAGCACCGGGTAGACCTGGTTCTCCAGCGGAAAGTGCACCGCCGACTTCACCGTGTAGCTCAGGTTCTCGACCACCTGGAAGCCCAGCCCCACCATCGCGCCGACGATCAGCACCGACAGGTACGTCTGGAACTGGTTGCGCGCCACCAGCACCATCAGGATCACGCCCGCGAGCTTCAGGAATTCTTCCGTCACCGGCCCCGCCACCGCCGCCCCCCAGGTCGCGACGAACTCCGGCGACACCAGCTTGGCGCACAGGCTCTGGATGGCCACGTTGGCCGGCGCCGCGAAGTACACCGCGCCCATGCCGCCCCATGCGAAGGCCAGCACGTAGGCCTCCGTCGGGTGCTGCTCCAGCAGGTCGAGCGTGCGGAAGGCCTGCACGAAAAGCATCGTGTAGATGCCCCACACCGTCAGCCCCAGGAAGGCCGTGACGGGCACCACCCGCACGCCCAGCCAGAACATATAGCCCGTGTAGAACAGCCCGTTCAATATCAGCGCTGCCAGCACCCAGAAGGCTGCGCGCCGCGGCTGGAAGAAGGAATCGGTGCCCACGGGCCAGCCGGCCACTTCGGTCACCTGCTGCCTGCTCGGGGCCTCTTGGCCACCCTGGTCGAACACCGGCATGTTCATTGCGGCGCCTCCAGGTCCATCGAGTCGAGCATCGAGCGCGCCTCCTGCAGCGCCTCGTCCATGCCGTCGTCGGAGCCCCAGAAGTCGATCTGCACCAGCGACTTGCGCCGCACGTCCACCACCTGCCAGAAGCGGCCCGCCAGCTTCGAGCCGTAGTAGGCGAAGGTCTTGCCCTGCAGGCCCCAGGAGGTGATGAAGTCCGACACGTCGCCGTCGACCTGCAGGCGCTGGCCGCGCTCCATCAGCCGCTGCTGGCGCACCAGCGGGCCGTCGGGGCCGCCCGCCCAGGGGAAGGTGCTCACCAGGAACTTGTGGCCGCCCTTGAAGAGCATCAGCGACTGGCCCGCCCTGGAGCGAGAGACGTCCATCTCCCATCCCTCGGCCGGCACGAACCGGGCCTGGCCCGCCTCCACCGTCTCGCCCGGCGGCAGCGGCCGGTTGCCCGGGGTGTGGCGGTCCCAGAGGGTGAGGCCGCCCACGTAGGCGGCAATCGCGAGCAGCACCGCCAGCGCCCCCGGCCAGGTGCGATACGGTATGCGGCGGGAGGGCTCGTTCATCCTTCGATCGTGCCATACGATTGCCCGAGCCCGGGCGTCTGCGCCGGGCGATGCGGCATACTCCCCACCCCCTCAAACTCAGCAGAATTCCACTGAATGGACAAGGAAGTCGACCCCCGCGTACTCACTGTGATCGACGAGATGCGGCTCTCGGGACCGCGGCTCACGCCGGTCGAGATCGTCGCCAAGATGGGTGTGTTCGACGCGCGCGACAAGCCATTCGAGCACGCATGGCTCGCTACCGGCGACAACGTCATCGCCACCATCTGGGCCGAATGGGTCAACGTGGCCGCCAACGGCCGCTGGTTCTACCTCGAATCGCTCGACGTCCACCACCGCGCCGGCGGCGGCGAGCGCAGCGCCCAGCAGGTTCAGCGCGCCAAGGACAGGCTCGCGCTGCTCAAGCGCAGCCACGACGCCGGCAACGGCTTCCGCGCCTTGCTGCAGACCAACCGCATCGCGATCCTCGAAGTCGAGAGCAACAAGGACGCCAAGGTGTCCACCCGCGTGCGCGACGACGACGAATGGCACGTCGCCAGCTGGGAGCCCGACCACAAGTTGGCCGTGCTCGTGCGAGGCCCGCGCGGCTGGTCGCCCAGCGAAGCCGAAGTGCAGACCGCCCGCGAACGCGGCAACGTGCCGCAGAAACTCTCCGCCGCCGCCAAGGCCGCCGACGACGAAAAGGCCACCCCCCAGGCCGTGCAGGCCGCCGCCCTCGAATACGTGGTGAAGCACTTCACCGGCTACGGCTACAAGGCCGAGAACATGACCGGCAAGGGCTTCGACCTCGAGGTGTCGAACGCCAAGGGCCAGACCCTGCTGCGCGTGACCGTCAAGGGCACAGCGCCCGGCGTGCCCAGCTTCAAGCTCAGCAAGGAAGAAAGCGGCTGCTCCAAGCGCGAGCCGCTGTGGCGCCTGCTCGTGGTGACCGATGCGGGCAGCGGGGTGGCGCAGCACAAGATCTACAAGCCGACCGAGATCACGTCGGCGCCGGGGTTCGATCCTTCCTGATTCAACGGTGCGCGGCAATGCGTCGCGCTACTCACGTACCCGCGGTCATCGGCCCTGCTCGGGATTCGCATTCCGTTGTGCAAATTTCCGATAGGGAAGCCCGTCGATGCGCGCTGTGCGAGCAGTGGGTTTGCGCGCATGATCGTGCCAGGACCGCGCGGCATTCTTCGCGCCCTGGCGCAGTGCAGCCCAGGATTCGGACTAGGCCTCACCTTCCGAACGGAGCCTTCAACTGACGAACCAGGATTCCATGCACGCCAGCGACTCCAAAGTCACTCTGCGCTTGATGACCGAGCGTGACCTGCCGATGCTGCACGAATGGCTGAATCGGCCTCATATTGTCGAGTGGTGGGGTGGAGAGGACGAACGCCCGACTCTCGACGAGGTACTTCGGCACTACATGCCAAGAGTTTTATCTGAAGCGTCCGTCACTGCCTACATCGCGATGCTGGGAGACGAACCCATTGGCTACGCCCAGTCGTATGTCGCCCTTCGAAGTGGTGATGGATGGTGGGCCGACGAAACTGATCCTGGAGTTCGCGGGATTGATCAGTCTCTGGCTGACCCGGCGCAATTGAGCAAGGGGCTGGGAACAATGCTCGTCCGTGCCCTTACGAGCATGCTCTTCTCGGACCCGACAGTGACAAAGATTCAAACCGACCCCGCGCCCCACAACCACAGGGCCATCCGTTGCTACGAGAAGGCGGGGTTTGTTCAGCAAAAGGTAGTCACCACGCCTGACGGTCCCGCTGTTTATATGGTTCAAACACGCGAGGCCTTCGAGAGGTCGTGCAGTGCCACCTAGCCCCGTGTCAAAAAGCGAGCGTCATTCGAGTCCGACGTGCAGGCCTTACGGGCACAGCTGAACTCGCTGCTGTGGTGCTGTCATGGCGACAGCAACGGTTGGTCCGAGGAGGTGGGGGAGAAGCCCGACTACTCCCATCGAGGCAACTGCTCCAGCAAGAACTCGTAAAGGCACTTAGCCGCTCTTGGCAATTCACGATCCGCTCGCTCCAGCCACATCTCGGAAGAGGGCAGTGCGGGAAAGCCATCGTCCGGTCCCAGGCTGCGTAGTTCGGCCGCCTCGCTGATCGTCGCTTCCTGAAAAACGCCGACTGCCAGGCCGGCCAGCACGGAAGCCCTCAGCACTTCCACGCTCGAACTCTCCTGCAAGACCACCCAGCGCTTGCCGGCGGCCGTCAGCGTCTCTTCCGCCCATCGCCTGAGAAGCGAGCCCTGCGGAAGCAACGCCAGCGGGACGGGGTGCTTGAGGTGTGGCGCCGCCTTCCTCGAAACCGCCCAGACCACCGGGTCCTTGCGCAGCAGCACGCCGTTTCCTTCGCCTCCGCGGAAGGCGTTGATCGTGAGATCGAACGCAGGCCCGAGCTTTCGCTGCATCTCGTCTGCCACGCCGACTTGCAGGTCGATGTGAATGGCCGGATAGATCTCGGAGAACTCGGCCAGCAGCGAAGGAAGCACCCTGGTGGCGTAGAAGTTCGTCGCGCCCATCCGGACTTTGCCGCTGACGACTCCGGGCCGCAGCTTTTCCATGGCCTCGTTGTTCAGGGCCAGCAGGCGACGCGCCTAGTCGAGCAGCACCTTGCCTTGTTCCGTCAGCTGCAGTTGACGCTTGGGCTTCTCGAACAGGTCGAAGCCGATGCAGTCTTCCAGACGCGCGATCTGCTGGCTGATCGCGGCCTGAGTGCGATGCAGGTAGCGGGCCGCGGGCGTGTAGCCGTTGCACTCGACCACCGCGACCAAAGCGCGCAGCAACTCGGGCGCGAGCAAGCGGCCCCTGAGCATGCCTTTGCAATCCGCAAGCTCGTCATCTGCACCTGGGCGTGGTGCCGGGGTTGATTGGTCGTCCCGTTGCATTTGTCTTTCTTCCCCGGCAGCAGGCTGCTGATCCATGAAAGATCAGTTTACGTGAGCCAAAGACCACTGAAATGAGCCGCGATGGAGGCTCGATCAAGAGTCGTTATGCGCCCCATAAGGACTATTTGTTTGCCCTCGCCGACACACGTCAAATAGCATTCCTCGCGAAATCTTGCAGCTGGGCTGCTTCATCTAGGCGGTGGTGAATGATCAATAAAACGGTGATCCTGTGCGGTGGACTTTTCTGGACTTCGATTGCGTCGTCGGCAACAGCAACACCGCCAACACCGCTCGACAGATTCATCGCAGATCCGGAGTTCTGCGCCTACATGGCATCGCCGCCCGAGAACGAGTCCGAGGAGTTCCTGGCCCGATACCAGGCCGCAATGCATGCCGCAATTTCTTTCGTCAGGCAGAAGAAGAAAACGAAAACCCAGACGCAGGCAATATTTGAAGTCAGGGCCAAATGCGATGCGGCCTTGAATTCGCTGCTTCACTACAAATAGACCCATCCAAGCATTTCACCGAGGTAGGCCGGCTCCTATTCGAGGGCCGTCTACCAGTTTTCGGGTATGGCGCAATTGGTGGAGGCTCGACACACTTGGAAACGCCTCGTGCAAGTTCCGGCGTTCCAAGCAGATCACATACATGTTCGCACCTCTCCCGTCTCGTGGCTCTTTCAATCAGCGCCGGTGCTTTTTGCCCATGTCGGTGGATAGCGTGCAGTCCTTGTGGAGTTCTCGGCCGGGCCGCGTGAGCCGTGCCGCGCTGGGCGGCTTGTTGATCGTCGGCGTGGCCGCCTGCGGTGGGGGTGGAAACGGCGGTGGCTTTGTTCCGGCCTTCCCGGTGGCAACGACTGCCCCGGCACCCGCTCCGGCTCCTTCCTCATCGCCTGAAGCACCGCCGCCCGCACCCCCGCCCACAGGCCCCGCGCCCACCTACAAGGTGAGCGGCACGGTCAGTGGCTTGCTGGGCACGGGCCTGGTGCTGCAGAACAACGCTGGCGACGACCTGAGCATCGCAGCCAACGGCAGCTTCAGCTTCGCCACCCAACTGGCCAGCGGCGCGGGCTATGCGGTCACAGTCAAGAGCCAATCCAGAATCCTGACCAGAGTCTGCACCGTCAGCAATGGCACCGGCACTGTGGCGAATGCGGCCGTCGTCAACGTGGACGTGGTCTGTGCCGCGCCCCCGGTGCGCTACGCCTATGCGACGAATGCGGGGTCCGACAACCTCTTTCCCTACACCGTCGACACCAGCACCGGCGTGTTGGGATCGATGGCCGCGCCCATGTTGGGCACAGGGAGCACCCCAAGCGGCATCGTCGCGGACCCCGCGGGCCGCTTTGCCTACGTGGCGAATCGAGGCGACAACACCGTGGGGGCCTACTCCATTGGCGCAGGCACCGGCTTCCTGACTCGGGTGGCAGCCGTTGCCGCTGGGTTTGCACCCCTGTCCATCGTCGCGGACCCCACCGGTCGCTTTGTCTATGTGGTGAGTCATGGTGTCGACAGCGTGTCGGGCTTCATCATGGGCTACATCATCAATGCCGACACTGGCAAGCTGACCCAGATGGCCGGGCCACAGGCGGACGTGGGGCGCAGTCCCAGCGCCATTGCCCTGGACTCCATGGGCCGTTTTGCCTACGTGACGAATGGAGTCGACGCCACTGTGTCGGTTCTTTCCATCGATGAAAGCACCGGCGCCTTGACCCCGCTGCCAGTGCCGCCGGTGACCACAGGGAACTCCCCCAGCGCAATTGCCGTGAATCCCCTGGGCCGGTTCGTGTACGTGACGAACTCGGACGACAACACCGTGTCGGCCTATTCCATCGATGCAGGCTCGGGCGTCCTGACCCCGTTGGCAACGTTCAACACGGGAGCGTTTCCCAAAGCCGTCGCCGTGGACCCCACCGGCCGCTTTGCCTATGTGGTGAATGCGCTCGAAGACACCGTCTCGGCCTACAACATCGATTCCAGCACCGGCATCTTGACGCCGATGACCGTTCCGAAGGTGCCCGCACGCGTTTTCCCCATCGCCATCGCCGTGGACCCCACGGGCCGCTTTGCCTACGTCACGAACGCCAGCTCCAAGGACATCTCTGCCTACACCGTCGACTCAAACACAGGGGCTCTGACCCCCATGTCCGTGCCGACGGCCGCAACCGGGGGCAACGTCGCATCGTCTCTGGCCCTGTCTCGATAGCACCTGCAGACCAGCCGTTCACAAGCCTTCGAGATAGCGCTGCAGAACCGAGTTGAACCGCTGCGGCGCCTCGAGCGCAGGCAGGTGCGCAGTGCCCTGAAGCACGAAGCTCTCGGCCCCGGGTATGCGCTGCGCCAGCACGCTGCATCGCTCCTGCAGAAGCGGAAGGTCGAGATCGCCCCACAGCACGAGCGTGCGTGCCTGGATCGCTTCCACGCGTTCCCAGGCTGAAGGCTCCTCGGTTGCCGCACCGGGGTTGGCGGCATGCAGGGCCTTGTCGTTCATCGACAGGAAGAGCTGGCGAGCTTCGCCTCTCACTCGCCCTTCCGGGCTCGAGGGGCCGTCCAGCCACAGGCGCGCGCGAAGCTCGTTCTTCGCATCCAGATCGCCCAGCGCTTCGGCAGCGGTGATCGCGTCCATGATCGCCTTCACCGGCTCGCCATGCTGCGGGGCGGGCGCGCCGCTCACGCCCGGTGCAACAACGACGAGCCCGCTCACCCGGTCGGGCCGCGCCAATGCCGCATCGATGGCAACACGGCCTCCCAGCGAGCAGCCGACCAGCACCGCCTTGCGGTAGCCCAGCGAATCCATCACCGCCCAGAGATCGGCCACGTTCGAATGAGGCGTGGGGTGCAGCGTGCGCGAATCGCCGAAGCCCCGCCGGTCGTAGCTCGCTACCGGGTGCGCCGCCGTCAACGCGCTCCATTGACCGTGCCACATGCGCCGGTCCGCAACGTTGGCGTGCAGAAAGAGAACAGGCATGCCGGTGGCGCTGGTGTCTGCCTGATGCTCGACAGCAAGCGATGCGCCGGGCACTTCAATCCATTCCAGTTTGCTCATGCCCGCGACGATAGTGACCTAGGGCCGTGTTGACCAGCGAACGAGGCTGCCTTCAGCCTCCAACTGTCAGAGCTTTGTGTCCCACCGCTGCGCCCCGGCAGATATCTCGCCGATTCGAGAATTTCTCGACGAAATCTTTTCTCTTGCGCGGCTTCGCTTCTCTAAAGTGAATGCCCCTGTCGCAAGACGCCCCTCCTGGTGGGCGACGACCACCGATCGTGAAAGGAGCTCCCCCAACCAGCTGACCCACCGACCTGATGAACCGCCCACCTCACGGCGGGTTGCCGGTGCTCCTCGGCGCACTGGTGCGAACGTGAGGCACAAAAGGCGACGGCCAGGGCGCGCAAACACCCTGACCGTCTGACCACATGACGTGCATTACCTTGGAAGGAGAGCACACCAAATGGCTAAGCGAATTATGGCCGGGCGTTCTACGCCCCAATCTTCCCGCCGCGGCGGCACCACCACCAAGTCCACGGCACCCACCCCGACGCCCGACGAGGCAAGGGAACTACTCGAAATCAAACTCGCGCAGCTGAACTCGCTGCTGTGGTGCTGTTATGGCGACGGCAATGGGTGGTTCGAGGAGGCGGGGGAGAAGCATCGGGACAACATGCTTTGGATTGCCGCTGATTTGGCGAGGGAGGCGGAGATGTTGTTTCAGGTGAGTGAGAGGGGGTAGGAAGGGCGGGATCGTCTGAAGGCCCTGGCATCCCACAAAAGCGGGATGCACTAGAACTTTCCGCTCCGCTAATGTCGCGCCGAGGAGGGTTTCCATGCCGATCCCAAACTTGTTCTACGGGCACCAAGATGTCTGATGAGGGGCGCATCGCGCACAACCGTTGTCATTGGCGATTCTTGGTCGTCCGAGGCTCGGTTGCGAATAGCAGTAGCTCATCGAGCAGTGGACGTTCCGATTTTCGCCACCTGCTCATGTCTACAAGGTAGTAGAGCCTTATGCGAGTGGCCCTTCTGCGCGCTGTAATAGGTATCCGGAACAGATTCGCGTGAACGCCGCCAAGAAGCAATGGATATATACGAATGGACTCGGCAGCAATTTTTCAAACTGATCACGAAGACGGCTACTTGGCGCTGGTCGGCCGCTCACCAGGCCGGCAGTGGTATCAGTTCGACGTCGCCAAAAAAGATGCAGAAGCCGGCAGGGCGTCGAAATTTGTAATGACGATCTGGAATTTTCATAAAGACCCGGACGATCCCTCGAAGCTAAAGCAAGCAATTCGGCGAGATCCCGAAACGGGGACCTACTGGTATCGCTTCAGCAGATTCAAATTAAGAGGTGCAACGGAGCCTCATCGCACTGCACTATGGACGAGCATCCAGATCGCCGTACGAGATCACCTGCCAATGAGCGGGTTGCTCAAAGATGCCAAAACGATGCGCTGTTCGCTCGACCACGTTTTCCAGATCGGAGTTGTTGTCTACGAGCCCGCAGAAATTGCGTGGCTTATGCTGATACCGCCGACCCAAGACGCGATCGGTTGCGAAGTGCGAGAAGAAGCAGTCCCCTTCGCGAAGCACTTCATCGAAATCGATCAGTCCGTGGTAATGGATCTTGAGTACCGCATTTCTCAATCCGCTAAAGACGAGCGCGACGCCAGACTCGCAAGATTGAAAGTGGCGCCTCGAAAACCTCGAAGAGTATTGATGACGACACTCGGATTCGCGCGAAATCCTGATGTTGTTGTCGAAGTACTCTATCGCGCGAATGGAAGGTGCGAAGGATGTTTCAGCCACGCGCCATTCAATCGGAAGAAGAACGGTGAACCATATCTTGAGGTGCACCACAGAATTCCTCTTTCAAACGATGGTGACGACACGGTCGAGAACTCCATCGCGCTATGCCCGAATTGCCACCGGGAACGTCATTACGGGGTCTGATCCGCTGGCAGCGAGGGCGAGCATTTGCATAGGCAGCGCATGCATCCCTGAATGATCTATCCCGGGAGTTTGAAGACTCGCCGGCAGAGCGAAGCTGATAAGGCGTCGGTTTTAAATGGACGGATGAGGCGATCGCCACACCGTCGCGGGGCGGGAAATCCCACCCTTCGGTATTAGTGAATGTGCAAAATGCCAGCTAAACGCGTTTAAGAGTGGGGGAGTTCGGATGTCAACCACATCGGGCCGCAAAGACTACGGCCAGAAGCCGATCCGTACGTTCGCCGAATACCAGGCTATGGTCGAGCGAACCGATGAGCGAAAAAAGGTCATCGTGTCCTTGCTCGGATTGGCCGGCGAGCTCGGGGACCTCAATTCGACCTTCAAGAAGCTGGTGCTTCAGCGTGATAGTCGAACGCTTCGGGGAGACCTTCGCGAAGACATTGGTGACATCCTTTGGTATCTGACAAGCCTCGCCGTTTTGTACAAGATTCCACTGCAAGAGGCTGCGCGGGAAAGCGCACGTAAAGCTGAGCGTCTGTATTCCCAGGGTGAGGTAAACAATTTCGATGAGGGCTTCGATCAAGAGGAGCGCTTGCCGCGGCAGTTCAGCGTCACATTCTCGGAGAAACGTAGCGGCAAACAAGTGCTGGTTCGCATCATGGTCAGCGGCGTCATAGTTGGTGACACCCTGACAGATAACGCTCACAAAGGGGATGGCTACAGGTATCACGATGTCTTTCATCTGGCCTATGCCGCGGTGCTCGGATGGTCTCCGGTGATCCGGAGCCTTTTGCGGCGCAAGCGAAAGAGCAACCTGCGTATCGACGAAATCGAGGATGGAGGCCGCGCTGCGGTGGTCGAAGAGGCAATCTCTGTGCTCGTATTCAACGAGGCGCCGCAACGGGCTTGGTACAGCGAAGAGAGCGCAGTTGATATTGGCCTGCTTAAGACCATCATCCGGCTAACCGCAGGGCTGGAGGTTCACAGTTGTACCGCGAAGCAGTGGAAAGCCGCGATTCTCCAAGGCTACGTTGCGTTCAAGCATTTGAAGGATCATTGTGGTGGCCGCGTCGATGTAGACCTTGACCGCCAGACACTGACCTTTCACGCACCTCCCGCCCCGGAGGCCACACTGTGACTGCCCGTAATGTGGCCGGTGCTAGGGCGCTGGATGCTTGGCGTCAGGGCGTTCAAACCATCCTCGCTGAGGGCGAAGCCTTCAACCTGTTCACCACTGTCGAGCAACCCGCCGTTTTTGAGGTTGAGTGGCTTCAGACTCACTCCCCGCGACGAAGGGGGTTTGGCGGCGATGATCTGCGTGAGGTCATCAAGACCATTTTTCCGTATGACCTTGCGCAGCGTGTGGCGGAACGGCCAGATCTATACAGCGAATACTTGCGGCGCCACGACCGTGCCATGAGGTTTGTTCGCAATCGTGGAACTTGGGGAACCTACTTCGAGCGGCTTGTGCGCTTTCCTGGCCATCCAGACACTAACCAACTCGAGACCGTCATCAGCAAGCTTCGCACTTGGCAGAAGCGGAGCGGGACGAGTCTAGTTTTTCATTTATCGACGCCGGCCCGCGACACTCCTCGTACTCGCGGAGGGCCGTGCTGGCAGTTCGGCGAAATCGTTTGGCACCCAGGCGACAGGCTCGATTTGGTGGTGGTCTATCGGAATCACGATTTCTTCAACAAAGCGCTGGGCAATTTCATTGGGCTGGGGCACCTACTGAATTTCATTTGCGCCGCCTCGGGAAAGACGCCCGGCCGCTTGCTGTGCCATTCGGTGCACGCCTACAACGGCGGCACTGTAGAAGCATTGCGTGCCCTGGCGGCTTGAACTGTGATGGCTGACAAGGAACAGCAGTTTGTCGACCTTGTGCGCCGCGTAAAGGCGTGCAAGCGCTGCCCTCGCATGGCGGATAGCGCGCGGGTGCTTGGCGCGGGCTGTGGTTCGCTTAGTGCCAAGGTGATGTTCATCGGAGAAGCGCCTGGGAGACTTGGCGCCGACGCCTCAGAACTGCCGTTTCACGGCGACAAATCCGGCCACAACTTCGAGTCGCTGTTGGAGCAGGTCGGACTGAGCCGCTACGACGCCTTCGTGACCAATGCTGTGCTGTGCAATCCGAAGGACGAAAACGGGAACAACGCCACGCCTTCATCATCCGAGGTGGCCAATTGCGCGTCGTTCCTGAAGGAACAGCTGGAGCTCGTGGACGCCCCCGTCGTCGTGACGCTGGGTGCCGTCGCTTTACGCGCCACCGCACTGGTTACAGTGCATGCGCTTACGCTCAAGGACAGTGTGCGCAGGGCGCACCTATGGGCAGGGCGTCAGCTCATCCCAGCCTACCACCCTGGCCAGCGCGCGATGGTGCATCGCAGCTTCGCAAATCAACTGGCGGATTACCAATTCGTCGCTGAAGTTGTACGTCGCGGCGGTAGCACTTCGCGGCGCAAGCCATCGGCCAAGGTGAGTCGAGCGTCGCAGACGGTCGGCGCCGCAGCGCGTGTGCTGCTTGAGGAAAGCGGAGAGTTGAGCTACTTCGCCCTACACAAGCTGCTATTCATGGCCGAAGTCCGGCACCTTGAGGCCACCTCAGAGCGACTTACGGAGGGCTACTACGTACGTCAGAAGGATGGGCCCTACTGCGTTGAGCTGCATGCAAGCCGTTTAACTGCACTCATCCCGGGCTGCTTTACGCGCACAGTCGGCAAGCACTTGCTGATTTCGCTTGGTCAGGAGGACCTCTTGGGAGGAGCTTCGCACGTTGGAGCACTCGGTGCGGTCGCCAGACGCACGCTGTCGGAGGTGGCAGCCAAATATGGTCGACTGCCCGCCGGGAAGCTGAAGACGGCGGTTTATCTTACGGTCCCGATGCGTAACTTACTGCGCAAGGAGAGAGCTTTGAGGATGAACCTGTTCAATAGTGCGGTGCTGCCGGCTCCTTGAACCTCTCGGCCGCAGTGCAAAAGCGGTGCTGAGAGAGAGGCGTGGCGAGGATTGTCATCATGAGCAGCTACCCAATGAGGCTGAGGTGACCCATAGCCAAAAAACCGCGCACTGGGAAAATGAAGATCGAACGCGCTCGTCCCAGTGAGCGGGATGGTCCTTTGTTTGAGGAGTCTGCATGCACTCGCTCGCTGCCATCCCTCTCCTCTGCGGCATATCCTTGTCCGAGTCCCCAGCCTGACAGTCGCATCCTTCTGAATAGCTGGCATGGTCGCATTCCAAGCCTTCTAATCCGATCGCGTAGGAACCATGCCTCCATGGCTCCTAGTCCGCTAGTTTTGCCCGGTCGCGTTCATCGCAGGGGATGTTAAACAGGTACTCGTTCCGCTCTTTGCCTTCAGTACTTCCGTTCCCATCGCGCATGGCTTCCTGCCAGCAATGGTTCGTGCATAGCGCCATCGCCTGGAAGCGACCATACGGTCTAGTGTCCAATACACCCATCATGGACATCGAGCCCTTCACCCCCGCCGATGCCGCACGCCGCGCGCGCCTGGAAATGCCCATGCTCTACGCCTGGCTCAAGCCCGACGAGGCGGTGCAGGCCGCCATCGCCGAGCACCGCGCGAAGTGGGTCTGGCGCGCGCAGCCAAAGCCCAGCTTGCCCAAGCCGAACCGGTTGCACATGACGCTGTGCCACATCTCGCCTCAGGGCGACGCCGCCGTAGAAGGCATCCGGCAGGCATTGGGCGAGCTGCGCATGGAAGAGGGCTTCGATCTGCTGCTGGACTGGTCCGGCGTCTGGCCGCACAACGGCATCGCCGTCGTGCGCCCGCAGCCGAACGCCGCGCTTGACCGGTTGCAGCAAGCCGTGGTGCGTCAGCTCGCGCCGTGGCTGTCGGGCCGCCACGATGACTGGGCGCCGCACATCACCATCGCGCGCAAGGCATCGGGGGCCACCGCGCCGGCCATGCCGCCTGTTCGCTGGCCGGTGCGCGAGTTCCTGTTCGTGCGTTCGTGGTTGAAGACGCGGCCTGTGTGGCATGAGGTGCTGGCGTCCTACCCGCTTCAGTCTTCCGGCAGGAATGCCTCGTTGTAGACCACTTCCCACAGATGCCCGTCCAGGTCCTGGAAGTAGCCTGCGAAGCCGCCCCAGAAGGTCTTCTGCGCGGGCTTCACGATGGTCGCGCCGGCGGCCTCGGCCTGCGCCATGGTGGCTCGCACCTCGGCTTCGCTGCGCAGGTTGTGGCCGATAGTGAAGTCGGGCGAGGGACTGCCGCGGCGCGCAATGCCGGTGTCGTGCGCGAGGCTGTCGCGCGGCCACAGCGCCAGCTTCAGGCCAGGCTGCAGGTCGAAGAAGGCGACCGCGCCGTGTTCGAATTCCTGGCCGATGATGCCCGGCGTCGCCAGGCCCAGGCCGTCGCGGTAGAAGCGCAGCGCGCGCTCCAGGTCGTCTACGCAGATGGTGAGAACGGAAATACGGGCTTTCATGCGGGTGGCTCCTGCTTCGCAGTTGTTGTTCAATGGAAGCCCCGAGATTGCTCCACGCCATGTCCGCCGACTTGAACAAAACGGCCACGCCGCCGCTCGCGCAGGAGGTCGGCTGCTATGCCGAAGCCCCGGTGCCGCCGGCCTTGCGCGGCATCTTTGCCTGCCAGTGGATGCATGTGCTGCCCGCTGATGCCGGCAGCATGCCGCCGCTGCTTGTGGTGCCCGATGGCTCGATCGACTTGCAGTGGATCGATGGCGCGGTGCGCGTGGCCGGCCCCGACCGGCAACCGCATGCCGAAGCACTGAGGCCCGGCGCGCATGTGCTGGGCCTGCGTTTCCGCCCCGGTGCAGCTGCCGCATGGCTGGGCATCGACATGAGTGCCCTCGCGGATCGCCGCGTTGCCCTGGGCGATCTGTGGGATGCGCGCGCGGCGGCATGCCTCGCTGCGGATTCGCCCTCCCAGTTCTTGCACAGGGTAGCTGCGCTGTCGCAGCCGGCTGCGAATCTCGCTCCCGATGGCGCAATGGCCGAGGCTTTCCGCTTGCTGCAGTCCGGCATGGCCCCTGAAGACTCGCCGCTGCACTGGCTCTCCGAGCGCCTGCAGCAGCCCGAGCGCACGCTGCGCCGCCGTTTCGTGAAGCACTTCGGCTACGGCCCGCAAACCCTGGCGCGCCTGCTGCGCTACCAGCGCTTCCTGCAGTTGGCGCGCGCGGAGCCATCGACGCCGCTGGCGCAGTTGGCTGCCGAGGCCGGTTACGCCGACCAGCCGCATCTGGCGCGCGAGAGTCGTCGGCTGGCGGGCCGCCCGCCCTCAGCGCTGCCGCGCGATCAGGCTTCCACCACTTTGACCTTCGGCCAGCGGGACGCGTAGTTCTTCTGCAGCACGCGCTGGCGATAGGTGTCCAGGCTCACACGCGCGGGGTTGCGGCGCACGACGCAGCCGAACAGGTCGCCGAGGCCGTGCGGCGCGATGACGGTGATCGAATCGTCTTCATTGAGAGTCAGCCCGACGCAGGTGGCGTATTCAGGCCACGACGCCACCGCATCGTGCAGCGAGCACAGCGGCTCGACGGCATGCCCGAAGTGCCCCTCGAACCAGCAATGCACCGCTGCCTGGTTGGTGACTTCCCAAGGTGTGCCGTGCAGGGCGGAGCGCAAGCGATGTTGAATCTCTGTGTCGCGCTCGGGCGTGAGGTCCGTCGCGTCGAAATACGCGACATCCACGTCGGCCAGGGGTGTGGGTGTCGAGTAGCGGTGCAAGGCGTCCCACACCAGATTGCGTACCGCACCGGCCCCGATGCACCACGAGGCCAGGCCTTGGTCACGCACCGCGCGCAGGGCGGGTGCGAACCACGGGGAGCGTCTCGCAAGTTCGCGAAGGCGCTCCTCCAGTTCTTCGGTTGATGGTGTCGGCATACAGGTCCAGCTTCCCTTGCCGCAGAGATGCCGCTCCGCGTCTCTGAGCAAAGCGCAGAATGGTAGCCCTGCCGCCGTCGCCGATCACCTCTGCGGCATATCCTTGACCGAATACCCCAGGCTCACAGTCGCATCCTCCGGAATCGCCGGCATCGTCGCATTCCAAGCCTGCCAGTCCGCCCGCATCGCAGCCAGCCGCTCCGGCTCCTTCTTCGCCAGGTTCGCCCGCTCGCGTTCGTCGCCGGGGATGTTGAACAGGTACTCGTTGCCGTCGACCTTCAGGTACTTCCAGTCGCCGTCGCGCAGTGCCTCTTGTCCGCGGTGGTTCATGCGCCAATGCAGGGGGCGGCGGAAGGTTTGCTTCGCGTCCTTCAGCACGGGCATGAGCGAGACGCCGTCCAGCGGGTAGTCGGGGTGCGCGGCCACACCGGCTGCGTCGAGCATGGTGGCGGACCAGTCCATGGTCATGCACAGCTGGGTGCTCTCGCCGCCCTTGCCGATCACTGCGGGCCAGTGGGCGATCCATGGCACGCGGATGCCGCCTTCGGTCAGGTCCATCTTGCCGCCGACGAGCGGCCAGTTGTCGGAGAAGCGTTCGCCGCCGTTGTCGCTGGTGAACACGACCAGGGTGTTGTCGGCCATGCCGTGCTTCTTGAGCGCGTCCATGATCCAGCCGATGCCTTCGTCCATGTGATGGATCATGCGGCGGTACACGTGGATGTTGCCGCCGGCCAGGTCGAACAGGTTGTTCTTGATGTTGGGGGCCTTGGCCGCGTCGTCTCGGGTTTCCCAGGGCCAGTGCGGGGCGGTGTAGTGCAGGCTCAGGAAGAAGGGGGCGTCGTCTTCTTTCTTCTGAAGTTCCGCCATGCGCTCGACGTAGTCGACGGCGCGCTTCGAAAGGATGTCGGTGAGGTAGCCGTCTTCCTGCTTGTCTTCCTCGCCGAACCACAGGTCGTGGCGGCCGGTGGAGTCGCAGTGGGTGAAGTAGTCGACGCCGCCCGACATGGGGCCGAAGAATTCGTCATACCCCGAGCGCAGCGGGCCGAAGGCGGGCGGGTAGCCCAGGTGCCACTTGCCGATGAGGGCGGTCTGGTATCCGCTGGCCTTCAGCAGCGAGGGCAGGGTGGGGTGGTCGGTGGGCAGGCCCAGGGTGGTGCTGCCACGGCTACGGCTGTTGATGGGTTCTTCGGCCGCGCCGCGCAGGCGGTACTGGTAGCGGCCGGTGATCATGCCGAAGCGCGTAGGCGAGCACACGGGCGAGTTGGAGTAGCCCTGGGTGAGCTTCAGGCCGTTGGCGGCCAGGCCGTCGAGCACGGGCGAGACGGGGCCGAACACCGCGTCGCGGCCGCCGTAGCAGCCGAGGTCGGCATAGCCGAGGTCGTCGGCCACGATGAAGATGATGTTGGGTCTGGTCATAAGTTGATCGCGCCTTCGAGGCTCGGGGTCTGTTCGGGGAACACCGCGGAACCGGCTTTGCCGGGCCGCCGGTGTTGCCCCCTGCAAGGGGGTTGGCGAAGCGACACGAAGTGCGCGAAGACTGGGGGTTTGCTTAAGGTTGGTAGCCGGACTTCTGCACCACGGGCGCCCACTGCGCGCGGTAGGCCTTGAGCATCGCGGCGGTCTGCGCCTGGGTGCTCACCACGGGTGTCATGCCCGAGTCCTTGAACTTGCGCTGGGTGTCGGCGTCCTGCATGACTTCGCGGATCACCACGGCGAGGCGCTCGACCTTTTCCTTGGGCATGCTGGCCGGCGCGAAGAAGGTGTTCCAGCCGGTGGCGGCGAGGTCGAGGCCGGCTTCCTTGAAGGTGGGCACGTCGGGCACGAAGGGCGAGCGCTTGGTGCCCGAGATGGCGAGGATGCGCGCCTTGCCCGCGGTGTGCTGGGGCACGACGACGTCTTCGGTGTCCACCGCGATCGGGATCTGTCCGCCGATCAGGTCGTTGAGCAGCGGGGCCGAGCCGCGGTAGCCGATCACCTGGGTCTGCACCTTGGCCTTCTCGCCCACCATGAGGCCGAAGAAGTGCGGCAGGCTGCCGGTGGCCGGCACGCCGACGTTGGCCTGGTTGGGGTTGGCGCGCATCCAGGCCAGCAGGTGGTTCAGCTCGCGCACGGGCAGGGTGGGCGACACGGCGAGCGCGAAGTTGTAGTCGTTGACGTACGACACGGGCACGAAGTCGTGGTCGGGGTCGTAGTTGTTGTCCTTGAAGACCAGGGGCGCCACGATCATCACGGCGGGGTTGGCGAGCATCAGCACGTTCTGGCTGGCGGGGGTGGTCTTCACCTGCTGTGCGGCGAGGCGGCCGCCCGCGCCGGGCTTGTTGTCGACCACCACGGGCACGCCCAGGCGGGCGGTGAGCTTGTCACCCACGATGCGCGCCACGCGGTCGGTGGCGCCGCCGGGGGCGTAGCCCACCACGATGCGCAGGGGCGTGTCGAACTTCACCTCGGCGGCCGTCGCGCCGGTAGCGAAAGCCGTCGCGAGGCCGGCGATGGCCAGCAGACCGGCAAGGCGGCGGGTGATGGGGCGGAATGGGGTCGGCAGCATGTTGGGCAGGTCCTTGTGTCGTCGTTCAGGCGATGGCTATCGATGGCAATCGAGTATGGCCGCGGGATCCGCAGTTGCGGACGATTCTGAAGAGGCCGCGCTCGATTGTTCAAATCAACCATTCACCGGAATTACCCTTCCTTCGCAGCTGTTCTGCCTGTGCCTGTCTTCCTTGCCTGCCGCCGTTTTCAGTCGACCTTCATGCCGGTGGCCTTCACGATGCGGCCGTAGCGCGCCTGGTTGGCGGCCAGGTGCTCGCTGGCGGCGGCGCCGGTTTCTCCGAGCGGCACCATGTCGAGCGTGGCCAGGCGCGACTTGATCTCGGGCAGCGCCATCGCCTTCTGCAGCGCGGTGCGCAGGGTCTGCGCAACCGGCTCGGGCGTGCCGGCCGGCAGCATCGAGACATAGAGCACTTCGAACTCGAGGCCCTTCAGGCCCAGTTCGCCCACGGTCGGCACCTGGGGCAGCAGCGGCGAGCGCTGCTTGCCGGTCACGGCCAGGGCGCGCAGCTTGCCCGACTGCACCTGCGGCAGCAGGCTCGGCGTGGCGAGGATGCCGGCCTGCACCTCGTCGCCCATCAGCGCCAGCACGGCGGGCGCGTTGCCCTTGTAGGGCACGTGCGTGATCTTCGCGCCGGTGTCGCTCGCGAAGATCTCGGCGGCGATGTGGCCCGGGCTGCCGTTGCCGGCCGAGCTGAAGGTGGCGGGCTCGGTCTTGGCCTGCGCAATGAAATCGGGCAGCGTCTTCGCCTTCACGCCGGGCGCCACGCCGAAGGCCAGGCCCGAGGAGCTGAAGATCATCAGCGGCTTCAGGTCCTTGGCCGCGAAGGGCATCGAGGCGTACAGGTGCGGGTTGATGGTGAAGGTGCTGTCGATGCCCAGCAGCACCGTGTAGCCGTCGGCCGGGCTCTTGGCGACCAGATCGGCGCCGATGTTTCCGCCCGCGCCGGGGCGGTTGTCGACGATGAAGGGCTGCTTCAGGTCCTTCTGCATCGCGTCGGCCAGCGCACGGGCCAGGATGTCGATGGGCCCGCCCGCCGGGAAGTTGACGAGCAGCCGCACCGCCTTGGTGGGGTAGGGCGCGTCGGCGGCCAGGGCCTGCACGGGCGCGGCGGCGCCGAAGGCAAGGGCGGCGCAGGCCGCCAGGGCAGCGGCGAGGCGGCGGCGCGTGCCGCCGAAGGAGTTGCTGGGCGAACCGGTGGTCATGTCGTCTTGTCTCCGTTGTCCGGGCAACTCTAGGTGCGCGGCGGGGGCGGCACAACTGAAAGCTCTTCTGCCAGCTATTCCAGTTGGTTATATTGAAGCGGCCATTGTCCTGAGGAAACGCCGTGTCAGACATGAACTTTGGGCGCCTGAAGATGCGCCACCTGCAGTGCCTCGTGATGGTGGCGCAGGAGCGCAACCTGGTGCGCGCGGCCAAGGCGCTGTCGCTCACGCAGCCGGCCGTCTCCAAGACGGTCGCCGAGCTGGAAGAGATCGTCGGCCGCCAGCTCCTGCTGCGCCGCCGGCGCGGCGTGGAGCTAACCCCGGCAGCCGAGGTGCTGGTGCGCCATGCCGTCTCGGCGCTGCGCGGTCTGCGCGAAGGGCTGGGCCTGGCCATGGACCAGCCAGAGGCCGACCAGCTGCGCGTGGCCGTCGGCGCGCTGCCGAACATGGTGGCCAACCTTCTACCCGAGGCCGTGGCCACGCTGCACGTGTCGCAGCCGGCATTGCGTGTGCGCGTGGTGAGCGGCACCAACGCCCAGCTGATGACGCAGCTGCGCCAGGGCGAGATCGACCTCGTGCTCGGCCGCCTCGCGCAGGCCTCGGCCATGGCCGACCTGGCCTTCGAGCAGCTCTACAGCGAGCCGCTGCTGCTGGTGGCACGGCCGGGGCATCCGCTGGCGGCGCGGCGCAAACCGCCGCTCGACGCGCTGGCGGGCCATCCGCTGGTACTGCCGGTGTCGGGCACCTTGATACGGCACACGGCCGACGCATTCCTCATAGCTCAGGGCATGGCGCTGCCCGGCCGGCTGGTGGAGGCGACGGACACCAGCTTCGTGCTGGGGCTGCTTCAGCGCTCCGATGCGGTTTGGTTCGCCCCGCAGGGGGCTGTCGAAGGGCTGGTCGAGCGCGGCGAACTCAGGCGGCTGGCCATCGACACCACCAGCACCGAAGGGCCGGTGGGGCTCACCATGCGGCGTGGCGACGAGCCGGCCGAAGGCGCGCAGCTGCTGATCGAGGCCATCCGCGAGATCGTTGCGGCAAGGCACCGAACGATCGAGGGAGTGCAGGCATGAGCGGCAGCGAAAAGACGATGCCCGGCGAGCGCCAGTCGCTGGTCGACGCCCTGCGCGGCTTCGCGCTGCTGGGCATCCTCGTGGTGAACATCGCGAGCTTCTCCTCTACTTACTTCGGCGTGGGCATACCCGACCCGATGGCGCAGTCGGTGCTCGAACGCGCGGCGCTGCTGGTGCGCACGCTGGTGTTCGAGACCAAGTTCTACCTGCTGTTCTCCTTTCTCTTCGGCTACAGCTTCACGCTGCAGATGCAGTCGGCCGAGCGCGGCGGCAAGGCTTTCGCGCCGCGCATGGGGCGGCGGCTGGTGGGGCTGTGGTTGCTGGGCCTGGTGCATGCGGTGGTGCTGTACCACGGCGACATCCTCACCACCTACGCGGTGCTGGGAGCGGTGCTGCTGATGCTGCGGCGTCGCAGCGACGTGTTCATGGCACGCGCCGCGGTGTTCCTGGTGCTGGCGACTTCGCTGCTGTGGGCGGGCATCGGCTACCTGCTGGTGAAGGCGGGCGTGTCGAACGACACGCGCACGGCCTATGCGGATGCCGTCGCGGCGCTGGCGGCGTATCGCGGGACGCCCTTTACCGTGATCGTGCAGCACCTGCGCGAGCTCTCGCAGATCTGGTGGATCACCGGGCTGGTGCAGGCGCCGACGGCCCTGGCGATGTTCTTCGCGGGCTTCATCGCGGGGCGGCGCGAGCTGTTCGCCAATGCCGATGCGTATCGGCCGCTGTTCAAGCGCCTGCTGCGCTGGGGGCTGGTCATCGGGCTGCCGGGCGCTGCGGTGTACGCCTTTCCTTCGATCCGGCTGGACAACCCGGTGCGCGAGCTCTACGGCCTCGCGGCCACGCTGCTCACCGCGCCATTCCTCACGGCAGCCTATGCGGCCGGCCTGGTGCTGCTGATGCTGTCGCCGCGCGGCCGGGTGATCGAAGACGTGCTCGCACCGGCAGGCCGCATGGCGCTGACCAACTACCTCATGCAGTCGCTGGTGTGCGCATGGCTCTTCCTGGCCTACGGCCTGCGCTGGATCGGCACCGTGGGGCCGACGGCCGCCACCGGCATCGCCTTCGCGATCTTCGCGGCGCAACTGGTGCTGAGCCGCTGGTGGCTGGGCCGCTTCGTCTACGGGCCGGTCGAGTGGGTGCTGCGCGCGTTCACGAACCTGGAGCTTCCGGCGATGCGGCGCATGCGTTGAGGCCCTTTGTCGCTGGCTAGCGGCCGCGGGTATGCGATCCTCTCGGCCAAGCGTGCGCGGAGTTGCCGCCGCCATTCATGACGGAGGAGTCCATGGGGATTGAGTACAGGCACTTTCTTGTCGTCGACGATGCCAATTGGCGGCCGAGCGCCGACACGGCCGCGCGGGTCGCGAAGCTTCTGGCCGAATGGTCAATCGGTACGGAGCTTGTCGAGGCGGTTGACTTGTCGCGGCGGGAGAACGTCTCTTTCGAGGAGGCGGGCGCGCTCGCTGCCTCTGGGCCGGGAATCGCGCTGCGATATCGGGGCGTCAAAGCGGCACCTGTGGCGGCGCTCGCGGGGCCTTCCCACTACGCGAGCGTGAGACCCTCCGACCGTTACACGACGGAGACTGTGCTGATACTGGGCAACGACTACCGCATCCAATACAGCTCCAGCAGCATCTTTTTCGAACTTCTTGCACCGCCGGTGGCGGTGAATGGACAGCAGCTCGCGCCGGATGGGGCGGAGTCATACAGATACCTCTACGGCGAGAGTTTTTCGTCGGACTACGTCCTGAAGCCGCCTGTTGTATGCGCGCAGGTCGAGGGATTCGCCCGTAAGAACATCGACTGGACCGAATGCCTGGGTTTCTGGAGAGGTGGGCTGGTGATCGATTTCGGCAAGGACCTGCCGGGTTTTGTCGAGTCGGTCCACCGTCTTCCGGCGCGAGCATTCGTGGAGGCGCTTCAGGATGCTTTCAGGGGCCCGGTGGTGGAGATTGGCGAGTTTTATTGAGGGTTTGTTGCCAAGTCTGAGCAGCGGCAGCGACCGGATACTCAGCCCGGCAGCAGCGTCGACAGCTGATACACCGCGAAGGCCAGCAGGATCGCGCCCGACAGCCGGTTGATCCATTGCATGGTCTTCGCGCTGAGCTTGTGCCGCACCGACGACACCATCGTCGACAGCCCCAGCCACCACAGCGCTGAGCCCAGGAACACGCCGAGCACCATGGTCGCGGCCTGGGTGCCGCCGGTGGTGCTGCCGGTGGAGATGGAAGCGAACACCGCGACGAAGGACAGGATCGTCATCGGGTTCGCGAGCGTCAGCACGAAGACCGAGAGCGTGGCCTTCAGCGGCGTGGTGGCGTCGGCGGCCTGACGGGCCTGCGTGGCGACCGGCGCGCGAAGAAGCTGCACGCCCATCCACGCGAGAAATGCCGCGCCGCCCAGCGCCAGCGGCACGCGCGCGGCCACCATCGAGGCGATGACGGCCGACACGCCCAGCGCACCGATGGCGCCGTAGAAGGCGTCGGCCAGCGCGGCGCCGAGCCCGCTGAGAAAGCCGATGGTCCGGCCGTGCGCGAGGGTGCGCTGGATGCAGAGCAGGCCGATGGGGCCGACAGGTGCTGCGATGGAGAGGCCGATGACGAGGGCCTTGAGGAAGAGGGTAGATTCCATTCGTAAATTGTCTTTACGACCTAGCCTGAAGAGAATGGCGAAGCTCAGGCGGAATGCGCTTTTCACCTTAAATTCAAGACGAATCGATCGGCTGAAGCCTGAAATCCATGGAAATCGACAGCAAGAACTGGCAGATCCTCGAAGTGCTGCAGGCCGATGCCCGCACCTCGCTCACCGCGCTGGCGCGGCAGGTCGGCCTGTCGGTGCCCTCGACCTCGGAGCGCGTGAAGCGGTTGGAAGAAGCCGGCGTGCTCGCCGGCTATCGCGCCGTGGTGCCGCCGCGCCATGTGGGCTACACGGTGATGGCGCTCGTCGGCATCACCACGCCGCAGCCCGACAAGGCGCGGCTGCTGAAGCTGCTGGAGGGCAGGCGCGAGGTGCTCGAATGCTTCCACGTGACCGGGCAGGACTCGTACGTGCTGAAGGTGGCCGCACGCGACATCGAGCACCTGGAAGCCTTCGTGAGCAGCATCAACCACCTGGGCGAGACGCGCACGTCGATCGTGATGTCGGTGCCGATTCCGGCGCGCCCCATCGCCGCGCCTGAACTGGAAAGGCCGCCGCGCCGCTAGGCCGGAGGCAGCGGCCGCGACCAGAGCCACGCCAGCACGCAGGCCATGCACCCGATGGCCAGGCCGGCGAGCCATGCGCGGTGCGCGGTGAACGAGACGATCACGGCGCAAGCCGCCATCGTCACGGTCGCGCTCCACTTGGCGCGCCGGCTCACGGTGCGGCCGTTGGCCCAGTTGTGCAGCAGCGGGCCGAAGAGGCGGTGGTTCAGCAGCCAGGCATGCAGCCGGGGCGAGCTGCGCGCCGCGGCCCAGGCGGCCATCAGGATGAACACCGTGGTCGGCATGCCCGGCACGACCACGCCGATGAGGCCCAGTACCAGGCACAGCACCGCGAAGGCATAGAGCAGCGCTCGCGTGAGCGCGGACTTGCGTTCGGGCGCGGGGGCCGGCTCGGGCTTGTTCAAGGCAGGGTCAGGCCGGGGCCTGTCCCGGTTGCGGTTGCTGCGGCAGCTGCTCGCGCTCGGACAGTCCGTCGGCCGTGATGCGCATCTTCGGCAGGAACTGCGGGTATTCGCGCTGCATGAAGTCGATGAGGCCTTCGCGCACGGTGCAGCGCAGGTCGAAGGTCAGGCCCGAGGTGGCGGCGGTGCAGAGCACGCGGATCTGCATCGTGCGCTCGGTGGCGTCGGTCACGCGCAGGTTGAAGAAGCGGCCGTCCCACTCGGGCGCGGCCTTCACGATGCGCTCGACCTCTTCGCGCAGCGGCGCGAGGGGCATGCCGTAGTCGACGTAGATGAACACCGCGCCCAGCAGCTGTGCCGAATGCCGCGTCCAGTTCTGGAAGGGCTTCTCGATGAAGTAGGTGAGCGGCAGGATCAGGCGGCGCTCGTCCCAGATCTTCACTACCACGAAGGTGCCGGTGATTTCCTCGACGCGGCCCCATTCGCCTTCGACCACCAGCACGTCGTCGATGCGGATGGGCTGCGCCAGCGCGATCTGCAGGCCGGCGATGAGGTTGCTGAACACCGGCTTGGCCGCCAGACCGGCCACGATGCCGATCACGCCGGCAGAGGCCAGCAGGCTTGCGCCCACCTGGCGCGCGCCCGGGAAGGTCATGAGCATCATCGCGCCGCCGGCCACGACCACCACGGTCATCGCGGTGCGCGCGAGCACGCGCGTCTGGGTGAGCACGCGGCGGGCCTGCAGGTTGTCGGCGACGTCGGAAGGATGCTGCGCCAGCACGCCTTCCGCGAAGCCGCTGATGGCCTTCACTGCCAGCCAGGTGGTGGCGGCGATGAGCAGCAGGCCGGTGAAGTGGCGCACGTTGCCGATGAAGCGCAGGTCGTCCGGCGCGCCCTGCCACACCATGGTGAGTGCCACCAGCGGGAACACGAGCCGGGCGGGCGCCCTGCAGTTGACCACCATCGCATGGATGGCCGGCGCGGGGCGGGTGATCCGCCTGAGCACCATGCCGACGATGCGGTGCGCGAGAAGAGAGAGGGGGACTGCGATCAGGGCGGCAAGCCAGGTGCCGAACCAGGGGTGGGCAAGTATCTCTTTGGTCATCAGGCGGGAGTCGTCTTCGCTTGTTCTGTTGTCTCGTTCAGAGGTTGAAGAATGCGCGCTGCGTCGTCGCGCAGCTGCGTGGCGAGTGCCGTGGCCAGGTCGAGCCGGCGAAGCAGCCAGGGGCTGATGTCGTTGTCGAACGGGTCGGGCAGGGGGATCGGGCCGCCGACCGTGGTCGAACCGGCACTCTCGGGGTGGGAGGGACCGGTGGTTGGAATAGTTCCGATGGCGGCCTCGATGCGCTGCGCGGTGCGGCCGATGGGGCCTTCCACCTCGGCGGGCGTGAGGCGGTCGCGCCGCAGCACCAGCATCGACTTCACCGCGCTGAGCTGCGCGAGCAGCTGGTAGCTGTGGGCCTGCAGGTGCTCCAGCGGCTCCAGCGGCGGCTGCACCGCGCGCGGCTCCGACAGCGAGCGCTGCGTGGCCTGCACCAGCGCCGAGAGGCTGTCGTAGGCCTCGCGGCGCGCGAGGCGCCATTCGAGCTCGGGGCTGCTGTCGATGGCCTTGAGCTGGCCCAGGCCCAGTGCCAGCCGCGCATGGCGGGCCTGCGCGGTGAGCACGCGTGCGACCAGCGCCGGCAGCTGCGTGCGCTCCCACGAGGGCAGCACGTAGCAGAAGGCCCAGGCGAGCGCGGCGCCGATGAGCGTGTCGGCGATGCGCTCGAACAGCGCGAAGATCGGCGCCACGCCCACGTTCAGCATGTGGGCCTGCACCAGGCCCAGCACGGTGGCGGCCACCGCGGTGATCAGGTAGCGCCGCACCGCGAAGCTGTGCGCGATGGCCTGCGACACCGTGACGATGACCAGCAGCCATAGCGCCGACGGATGCGCCGACAGCAGCCCCACCGCGAGCACGCAGCCCAGCAGCGTGCCGGCCACGCGGGCGTTGCGCCGCTCCAGCGTCTGCGAGAGGCTGCCGCGCAGCACCACCACGATGGTCAGCAGGATCCAGTAGTCGTGCGAACCCCACGGCATCGACACCGCGATGGCGTAGCCGGCCGCGATGGCCAGCGCGGCGCGGATCGCGTGGCGCAGCGGGGGCTGGTCCCAGCTCCAAAGCGTGAAGAAGGGGCGCAGCGACCAGTCGGTGGGGCTCACGAAGAGCTGCCAGTTGGCGCGCACCACGGCCAGGTTGGGCTCGACGTCGCCGCGCGCCATGGCCGACAGGCGCAGCACCTCGTCGTTGATGTGGCCGATGCGGCTGGCCAGCCCGCGCGCGAGCATCGCGGCGGTGGGGCCGATGTGGCCGCCGCCGGCGGTGCCGTCGTCCGCCGAGACGTGGATGGCGGCCAGGCGCGGGCGGCGGTCGGCCACCGCGTCGGGCTGGCGGCCGAACATGAGGGCGTCGGCCAGGGCGACGGTCTCGTCGGCCAGCTCCTCGAGCACGCGGCGCATCTCGATGAGCGCTTCGGCATGCGCGGGGTGGGCGCGCAGGGTGTCGAGGTCGAGCTCGCTGGCCAGCAGCTGGTCGCGCATCTCGAGCACGATCACCAGCATGGCGGCAAGCCGCTGGCGGCGCGGGGTGCGCGGCGACTCGAGCACGATGTCGCGCGTGGCCTGCAGCTGGTCGGCCAGCGCGGCCTGCTCGCGCAGCAGCCGCCCCAGCATGGGAGCGGGCGTGTCGCGCACGTCGCGGGTCTCGTCCTGCGGCAGGAACTGGCTGGCCTCGGTGCGCATGAGCGCCGCCAGCGAATACAGCACGTCGGCGATCGACTGGGTGCGGAAGCGCCCGTTGAGCGCCAGGTTGGCCAGCGTGGCCCAGATCACGTACAGCCCCGCGCCCAGCCCGAAGTGCCAGGTGCGCTTGATGGCGTCGGCCATGTCGGGCGGCGCCTGCGTGGCCATGGAGAACACCATCGAGAACATCACCGCGATGGCGATCGGGATGCCCCGCTTGCCCCAGGCCATGGCCAGGAAGGCCATGAAGGTGGCGGGCACCAGCAGCAGCCCGAGGCGGATGGGGGCGCTGTGCAGCATCTGCACCGCGAAGAACAGCGGCAGCCCGATGAGCGGCGCGGGCAGCATCTGCAGGAACTTGCCGCGGCGCGGGCCGGGCAGGTCGGGCGGCGCGGTGACGATCACGCCGGTGGCGGCGGCCGAGGCCGCCATGGTGCCCAGCCAGAAATGCATTCCGGCGGAGATGAAGAGCAGGCCCAGCGCGACGGTGAGCCCGCTCGCGACGTAGTGGCTCAGCGCGATGCGCAGAGCGGCACGGACCCGGGGCGCGGCGCTGCTGGGCCCCTGCATCGTCACTTGGCGGAGGAGTTGCCTTCGGAAGGCGCGCCGTTGGCGGGCGCCTCGCGGCGCACGCGCGTGAGCTTGCGCGGAGCGGAAGCCGCCGCCGGCGCGGCCGGGGTTTCGGCTTCGGCTGCCTCGTCGGCGAAGCCCGGCACCGTGCTGCGGGCGTAGAGGTCGGCCGAGGCGTCGGCCGCGGTGCCGGCGCTCGCCTTGGCGGAGGCCGAGACGGCGCGCACGCGGTCGCTGGCGCGCAGTTTCTCGTCGACGGTGGCGAACTTGGAGTACTTGGACAGCAGCGGCACCAGCTGGCCGTACACGCGCGGGGCGCCGGCCAGGCATTCGCGCTGGTCGATGAACTCGGGCTCGCCCGTGAAGTTGCCGATCAGGCCGCCGGCCTCGGTGACCAGCAGCGAGCCCGCGGCCACGTCCCAGGGGTTCAGGCCGGTCTCGAAGAAGGCGTCGGTGAAGCCCGCGGCCACGTAGGCCAGGTCGAGCGCGGCGGCGCCGGGGCGGCGCAGGCCGGCGGCGCGGGGCATCATGTCCGCCATGATGGCCAGGTACTGCTTGAAGTTGTCGCCGGTGCGGAAGGGGAAGCCGGTGGAGATCAGGCACTCGTTGAGGCGGGTGCGCTTCGAGACGCGGATGCGGCGCTCGTTCATGTAGGCGCCGCGGCCCTTGGTGGCGGTGAAGAGGTCGTTGCGGGTGGGGTCGTACACCACGGCCTGCTCGATCTTGCCGCGCACCGACAGCGCGATCGACACGCAGTAGACCGGGAAGCCGTGGATGAAGTTGGTGGTGCCGTCCAGCGGATCGATGATCCAGACGTAGTCGGAGTCCCTGGCGCCGTACTGGCTGCCGGATTCTTCCGCGAGGATGCCGTGCCCCGGGTACGCGCCAAGCAGCGTCTCGATGATCGCTTGCTCGCTGGCGTGATCGACTTCGGTGACGAAGTCGTTGACCTGCTTCTGGGAGATGCGCACGGCCTCCACGTCGAGGGCGGCGCGATTGATGATGGCGCCGGCGGCGCGTGCGGCCTTGACGGCCACGTTGAGCATGGGATGCAGGTTGGGGGACGACATTGGATTGTGGGAAGAACGGTGGGGAGGGCCCCCGGAGACGGCCCGGCGATGCGGGCGGCGAGAATCGGGGGATTTTACCGGCTCCGCCCGTTAGTGTCCGCCAACCCCCCATGCGCACCCGTTTCATCCTGATCCAGACCAGCCACGCCGGCAACGTGGGCGCCGCCGCACGCGCCATGAAGACCATGGGTTTTTCCGACCTGGTGCTGGTGGCCCCGCGCTGGGCCAACGTGCTGCGGCGCGAGGAAACCATCCAGCGCGCGAGCGGCGCGCTCGACGTGCTGGCCAACGCCCGCATCGTCGAGACGCTCGACGAGGCCCTCGACGGCGTGACCCACATGTGCGCCACCGCCATGATCCCGCGCGACTTCGGCCCGCCCACGCGCTCGCCGCGGGAGCACCTGGAGCCCCTGGCGGAACAGGGCGACCAGCACGTGGCCTTCCTGTTCGGCTCCGAGCGTTTCGGCATGCGCAACGAGGACGTCTACCGCTGCAACGTGGCCCTGAGCATTCCCACCGACCCGAAATTCGGCTCGCTCAACCTGGGCGCGGCCATCCAGGTGATCGCCTACGAATGGCGGCTGGCGCTGGGCGGCTACGAGGTGCGCGAGGCCGTCCAGCCCGTGCAGGCGGCCGACGCGCAGGCCGTGGCCGGCATGCTCGACCACTGGGAGCGCTCGCTGGTGGAGATCGGCTTCCTCGACCCCGGGGCGCCCAAGAAGCTCATGCCCAGGCTGCAGCAGCTCTTCAATCGGGCCCAGCCCACGCCGGAGGAGATCCACATCCTGCGCGGCATCGCCAAGGCGATGAGCGACGCGACCCGGCCGCCCAGGGCGGACAAGGGCGGAAAGGCGCCCGAGAGCGACTAAAACCTTATCGTTCGTACGCGAAGACACCCGGCCTTAGACTGCGCGGCCCCTATCGATATAACGACAACAGACAGAAGGCATAAGGCAGCGATGTTCTCCAGACTGCGCGCCGACATCCGGTGCATCCTCGAACGCGATCCGGCCGCTCGAAGCGCCTGGGAAGTGATCACGGTCTACCCCGGCTTCCACGCCGTGGTTCTGCATCGCTGGGCACACGCCTGTTGGACCCATGGCTTCAAGTGGCCCGCGCGCGCCATCGCACACTGGGCCCGCTGGCTGACCGGCATCGAGATCCACCCCGCCGCCAAGATCGGCGAGCGCGTGTTCTTCGACCACGCCATGGGCGTCGTCGTGGGCGAGACGGCCGAGATCGGCGACGGCTGCACCATCTACCAGGGCGTGACCCTCGGCGGCACCTCGCTCTACAAGGGCACCAAGCGGCACCCGACGCTGGGGCGCGACGTGGTCGTGAGTGCCGGGGCCAAGGTGCTGGGCGGCTTCGTCGTGGGCGACGGCGCCAAGATCGGCAGCAACGCGGTGGTGATCAAGCCGGTGCCGGCCGGCGCCACGGCAGTGGGCATCCCGGCACGGATCATCCCGTCGAAGGCGGGCGAGAGCGCCGACGTGGCCGCGCCGCAGAAGTTCTCCGCCTACGGCATCACGCAGGACGACGATCCGCTGAGCCAGGCCATGCGCAGCCTGATCGAAAACGCATCGAGCCAGGAGCACCAGATCGCGCTGCTGTGGCAGGCCATCGAGAAGCTCTCGGCCCAGCCCGGCAGCAGGGACTGCGTGCCGGGCGAGGCCGCGCGCGACCAGAGCTTCGAGGCCGACAAGCTCACGCAGCTGATCGGCAAGTAGAAGAAAGAAAGCCGCGCAGGAGGCGCGCTCAGCCGCCGCGCTTGGCCGGGGCGTGCAGCGCGCCGTGCACGTGGCCCGCATGCTGCCCGAAGGTCTCGGGCGCGAGCGCCGCGGTGTCGAGCTCCTGCAGGATGCCGCAGGCGTTCGCCGATTCGGGGCCGCAGCACTGCTGGCGCAGCGCCTTCAACTGCTTCTCCAGCGTCTTCAGCTCGGCGATGCGCGCGGCCACGTGGCCGATGTGGTCGTCCAGCAGCCGATTGACCTCGCCGCAGTCTTCCTGGGGCGCATCGCGGAATTTCAGCAGGCTGCGGATCTCGTCGAGCGTCATGTCCAGCGAGCGGCAGCGGCGGATGAAGCCCAGGCGCTGGGCGTGGTCCTCGTCGTAGATGCGGTAGTTGCCCTCGGTGCGCGCGGGCTCGGGCAGCAGTCGCTCGCGCTCGTAGTACCGGATGGTTTCGACCGGCGTGTTCGCGACCTTGGCCAGTTCTCCGATTTTCATGATGCGGCAAATGGACGAGTGGACATGAGCGGTTGACTCTACACCTGCTTCAGGGTTTCCAATCGATTCCATGACGAACCAGAACGCCCTGAATCCGGCCGTGCCGCGCTCGCACGCGCACTCTCATCCGCATGCACACGAGGAGGGGCACGGCCACGATCACGGCCATGGACATGGCCACGCCCACGAGCATCCGGAGGCCAAGCCGGCCGACGCCTGCTGCGGCTGCAGCAGCACCGCCGGCCACGGCCCGATTCCGCTGGCGCCCGATGCCGGCGACGTGCCCACGGGCGCCTTGCTCTTTCGGATTCCCACCATGGACTGCGCGGTGGAGGAGTCCGAGATCCGCCGCGCGCTGGAGCCCATCGCGGGCGTCAAGGCGCTGCGCTTCCGCCTCGGCGAGCGCACCATGGCCATCACCACCGACGACGGCGTGCTGCCCGAGGCGCTGGCCGCCATCCGCAAGGCGGGCTTCAAGCCCGAGCCGCTGAATGCGCCAGGCGCGCAGGCCGCTCCTGCCGCACCCGCGAAGATCGCGGGCATGAGCGCAGGGCTCGCGCGGCTGGTCGCGGCGCTGGTGCTGGCCATCGCGGCCGAGTCGGTCTCGTTCATGGGGCTGGAGGGCCGGGGCTTCATGGTGTTCGAGATGGCACTGGCGCTGGGCGCCATCGGCCTTGCGGGTCTCGACACCTACAGGAAGGGTTTCGCGGCGCTGGTGCGCGGGCGCCTGAACATCAACGCGCTGATGGCGGTGGCCGTCACCGGCGCCTTCATCATCGGACAGTGGCCCGAGGCTGCCATGGTGATGGCGCTCTACGCGATTGCCGAACTCATCGAGGCCCGTGCCGTGGACCGTGCGCGAAACGCCATCCAGAGCCTGCTGGCCCTCGCGCCCGAGCAGGCCGAGGTGAAACAGGCCGACGGCAGCTGGAAGACGGTGATGGCGAGCGAGGTGCCGCTGGAGGCCATCGCGCGCATCCGCCCCGGCGGGCGCGTGCCGCTGGACGGCATCGTCACCGAGGGCGCCAGCGCCATCGACCAGGCGCCCGTCACCGGCGAGAGCATTCCGGTCGACAAGACCGTCGGCGACCAGGTGTTCGCCGGCACCATCAACCAGACCGCCGCGCTCGAATTCCGCGTGACGGCCGTGGCCGCCAACACCACGCTCGCGCGCATCATCCACGCGGTCGAGGAAGCGCAGGGCTCGCGCGCGCCCACGCAGCGCTTCGTCGACCGGTTCGCCGCCATCTACACGCCCGCCGTCTTCGTGCTGGCGCTGGCCGTCGCGGTGCTCACGCCGTTCTTCATGGACTGGACCTGGACGCAGGCCATCTACAAGGCGCTGGTGCTGCTGGTCATCGCCTGCCCGTGCGCACTGGTCATCTCCACCCCGGTCACGGTGGTGAGCGCACTGGCCTCGGCTGCGCGGCGCGGCATTCTCATCAAGGGCGGCACGTACCTCGAAGAGGCGCGCAAGCTCAAGGCGGTGGCACTCGACAAGACCGGCACCATCACCGAAGGCAAGCCGAAGCTGGTGGCGTCGTCGCTGGTCGGCGAATCCTCGGCCGGCAACCAGGCGGCGGTGTTCGCCATTGCCGCCAGCATCGCGGGCCGCTCCGACCACCCGGTGTCGAAGGCCATCGCCGAAGGGTTGAAGGGCGGGCAGGGCGAAGTCGCCGACTTCACCGCGCTGCCCGGCCGCGGCGTACAGGCCGTGCACGCGGGGCAGGCGTACGTGCTGGGCAACCATCGCTTGATCGAGGAGCGGGGGCTCTGCACCCCGTCGCTCGAAGCCGAGCTCCAGCGCCACGAGGAGGCCGGCCGCACCGTCACGCTGCTTGCTTCGAACGAGGCCGTGCTCGCGCTCTTCGCCGTGGCCGACACCATCAAGGAATCGTCGCAGGCGGCGGTGGCCGAACTGCGCTCGCTCGGCGTGGTGCCCGTGATGCTCACCGGCGACAACATCGCCACCGCCAGGACCATCGGCGCCCACGCCGGCATCGAGGACGTGCGCGGCAACCTGCTGCCCGAGGAGAAGCTCGACGCCATCAAGGCCATGCAGCAGCGCTACGGCGCGGCGGCGATGACCGGCGACGGCATCAACGACGCCCCCGCCCTCGCGCAGGCCGACATCGGCTTCGCGATGGGCGGCGCCGGCACCGACACCGCGATGGAAGCGGCCGACGTGGTCATCATGAACGACGACCTGCGCCGCATCCCCGAGACCATCCGCCTCTCGCGCCGCGCGCACTCGGTGCTGTGGCAGAACATCACCCTGGCGCTGGGCATCAAGGCCGTGTTCTTCGTGCTCGCGGTGTTCGGGAGCGCGACGATGTGGATGGCGGTGTTCGCGGACATGGGCGCGAGCCTGCTGGTGGTGGCGAACGGGCTGCGGTTGATGCGCACGCCGAAGTGAGCGAGGGGGCGCACGGGCAGTCCGGGAGGGCCAGGCCCGGCTGGCTGCGCGAGGTGGCTTGGGACTAACATAGGCCGGATATCCCTTCCTTCTCCAGCCAGAGTCCTTCGATGTCCGTCACCTCGCTCCTGCTGCAGCTCATCGTCATCCTGGTCACCGCGCGGCTGTGCGGCTGGGTCCTTCGCCACGTCGGCCAGCCCGGCGTGGTCGGCGAGATGGCGGCGGGGCTGATGCTCGGGCCGGTGGTGATGGGGGCGCTCTTTCCCTCGCTGCATGCGCAGCTCTTCTCGAAGGAGTCGCTTCAGGGGCTGTCTTCTCTTTCCACGCTGGGGCTGGTGCTCTTCATGTTCGTCGTCGGCCTGGAGCTGCGGGCATCCAAGGGCGTGCGCGAGCAACTGCGCTCCGCGGGCTACGTGGGCGTGCTGAGCGTGGTCGTGCCGATGGCGCTGGGCATCGCGATCGCTCCGGCGCTGCATCCCGCGCTGGCGCCGGCCGGCGTGGGCTTCTGGCCCTTCGCGCTTTTCATTGCGGCGGCGCTGTCGATCACCGCCTTTCCGGTGATGGCGCGCATCCTGAAGGACCGCGGCATGACGCGCACGCCCTTCGGGCAGCTCTCGCTGAGCGCGGCGGCCGTGGTGGACGTGTTCGCCTGGATCCTGCTGGCGGTGGTGATCGCGCTGGTCGGCGCGGGAGAGGGTTACCAGGGGCTGCTGAAGACCACGCTGGGCATGGCGGTCGTGCTGGCGGCGTTGTTCCTCGGGCTCAAGCCGGCCTTCGCGTGGCTGCTGCGCGTGAAGGCGCCAGAGGGCGAGCCTTCGACCACGGTGATGGCGGCGCTGATGATCGGCCTGCTGGCGACCTCGCTGGTCACCGAGTGGCTGCACCTGCACGCGGTGTTCGGTGCATTCCTGTTCGGCGCCTGCCTGCCGCGCGACGACCGCCTGCTGAAGTCGCTCACCGAGCGCATCGAGCCGATCTCCATCGTGGTGCTGATGCCGCTCTTCTTCGCGCTCGCCGGGCTGGGCACCACGGCTAACGCCTTCTCGGGTGCGAGCCTGGGTGCGATGCTGCTGATCGTGGGCGTGGCCACCGTGGGCAAGATCGCCGGCGGCGCGGCCGGTGCGCGCATGGCGGGCTACGGATGGCGCGACAGCCTCGCAACCGGTTCGCTGATGAATGCGCGCGGACTGATGGAACTCATCGTCATGAAGATCGGCCTCGACGCGGGCCTCATCGGCCCCGAGCTCTTCACCATGCTGCTGGTGATGGCGCTGGCCACCACCGCGATGACGGGGCCGCTGATCAACCTTTTCATCGGCCGCAAGCAGGATGTGGCGGCGGACGCCGCGCACGCGAAGCCCTGAGTTCGGTCAGCGCTTGGCCACAGTGAAGCCAATGCGCGTCTCGCCGCCACGGCTCGCGGCGAACACCCGCCCGCCGTGCATGCGGGCGATGGCTTCCACGATCGACAGGCCCAGGCCGTGGTGGCGCGTGGAGCCGTCGCGGGCCTGCGCGGCGCGGTAGAAGCGCTCGAACAGGCGGGGCAGGGCGGCCGGGTCGATGGGCTCGCCCTTGTTGACCACGGCCACGGCGAACTCCGTGGCGCCTTGCTTTGCGACTTCTTCGGCGATCGCTTCGGCGATCTCGATGCGTATGGTCGAGGCGGGCGCGGCGAAGCGGATCGCATTGCCCAGCAGGTTGAAGAGCGCACGGCGCACGAGCGCTGCGTCCACGTCGGCCATGGCGTCGCCGCGCACTTCTGCGCGCAGGCCGGATTCCTCGAGCATCGCGTCGTAGAAGTCGATCACGTCCGCGGCCTGCGCGGCGAGGCTCGTCACGGCCCGGGTGCGCATGGGCGCGCCGCGCTCGGCCTGCGAGAGGAACAGCATGTCGGTGACGATGCCCGAGAGCCGGCCGACCTCCTCGAGGTTGGAGGCAAGCACGGTCTGCAGCTCCTCGTTGCTGCGCGGGCGAGTGAGCGCGAGTTCGGTGGAGCCGATCAGGTTGGCCAGCGGCGTGCGCAGCTCGTGCGCCACGTCGGCATTGAAGGACTCGAGCTGCACGTAGGCGCGCTGCACCCGCAGCAGCAGTGCGTTGAACTGGGTGATCCAGGGGCGCAGCTCCTGCGCGAAATCATCGGCGTCGATCGGCTGGTTGGCCTTGTCGGGCGCCATCGCCGCGGTGCGCTCGGTCAGCGTCTTCAGCGGCTTCAGGCCGCGACGCACCAGCCACATGCCGGTGAGCGAGACCAGCGCGGTGCCCAGCACCACGGCGCCCAGCAGTGTCCATGCGAGGCGGCGCAGCAGCTGGGCTTCCTGCGCGGTGTTCACGCCGATGCGAACGGCGAGCTGGGTGGTGGTGCCGGCCTGCGTCCATGGCACCTGCACGTCGCGCAGCATCCACTTGCCGCCGGCCAGGGGACGCGATTCGAAGAGCTGCCTGCCGCCGGCGGAGATCGACAGGGTCACGTCGTCCTGCATCGAGAAGAAGTCGTCGAGCTTGTGCCGAAGGAAGACGAGGTCGCCGCCTTTTTCCGCCTCCTGCAGCAGGTGCTGCACCAGCACGGCCTTGTTGGAGAGTTCCTCTTCCTGCTTCTGTCCGAAGTTCCAGGCCGTGACGAGATAGATGGCGAAGCAGATCACGCTCAACCCGAACAGGGTCTGCGCGGCGAGCCAGAGCGACAGCCGGCTCTGAAGTGATCGCGGCCGGGGGCTCAATGCCAGGAGCGGTCTTCGAGCACGTAGCCCATGCCGCGCACGGTGTGCAGCAGCTTCACGTCGAAGGGGTCGTCGAGCTTGCTGCGCAGCCGGCGGATGGCCACTTCGACCACGTTGGTGTCGCTGTCGAAGTTCATGTCCCACACCTGCTCGGCGAGTGTGGTGCGCGAGAGGATCTGGCCGCGACGGCGCAGCAGCACCAGCAGCAGCGTGAATTCCTTGGCCGTGAGATCCAGGCGCATGCCGTTGCGCATGCACTTGCGGCTGATCAGGTCGACCTCGAGGTCGGCCAGCCGCAGCACCGTGGATTCCTGCGCCTTGCCCCGGCGCAGGAGGGCCTGCACGCGCGCCAGAAGCTCGGAGAAGGAGAAGGGCTTGACCAGGTAGTCGTCCGCGCCCTGCTGCAATCCGAGCACGCGGTCTTCGACCTTGTCGCGCGCCGTGAGCACCAGCACCGGCACGTTCTTCGTACGGCGAAGGGCCTGGAGAACCGAGAAGCCGTCGATGCCGGGAAGCATCACGTCGAGCAGGATCAGCGCGTAGTCGCCTTCGGTGGCGAGGTACTTCCCCTCGATGCCGTCTCGGGCTACGTCGACGACGTAGCCGTTCTCCTCGAGCCCCTTCTTGAGGTAGTCGCCCAGCTTGGGCTCGTCTTCTATGACCAGGATACGCATTGCCGGATCGTATCGAAGCCCTCATGGAAACAGGGTTACGTTTCGGTAATCCGCTTGACGGACAAAGCCTCGCCTTCGCGTCGTACAGTGCGCCGGGCCTGCGCCCCGAAGGGCCATTGCCACGAGGGCCGACGCAGGCCGCCGATATACTTTTTGCCTCCATGCGCCGCTGGTTCCTCATCTTCATGCTTGCCCTGCTGCCGTTCCAGTTCAGCTGGGCGTCGGCATCGGCGTACTGCCAGCATGAGCGCGATTCGCGGCCCGACCACTGGGGCCACCACGAAAGCGAGACGCGCGGCACCGACCGCAGCCACAGCGGCGAAGGCGCGCAGAAGAACTCCAGCACCCAGCCCAATGCCGACTGCGCCGTCTGCCAGTTCGGCCATGCCCAGCACGCCGATGCGCTGGACGAACCCGCGCAGTCGCCAGCGCACGAGCCTCAGCCGCTGCGTGCGACGGCCGACGAGCGCTTCGCGTCGCACGTCTCCGACGTTCCGGTGCGCCCCGACTGGTCTCTCGCCGCCTGATTCGGCGAGAGAACACAACCCCTTCCTGATACCCACCATCAGCTAGCCGAGCTCTCGCCGAATTCGTCCGTCCGTTGTTTCGCAACCCAGGAGAATTCGATGCGCACGCTCTTCGTGCCGCTGGCCGTGCTGGCCATGGCGGCGCCCCCGGCTTTTTCACAGGTCGCGCAGGTCGCGCAGGCCTCGTCGGCCGGGCCCCTTCATTCACAGTCTTCAATGTCCGCGCCGTCGGGCACGGCCGCTGCCCGCGTGCAGGAGCCCGCGGGCCCGCTCACGCTTCGCAGCGCCGTTGCCATGTCGCTGCAGGCCAACCCCGGCCTGTCTTCCGCGCTGCGCGAACAGGAGGCGACCGAGGCCGCCATCGTGCAGGCCGGCGCCTGGCCCAATCCCACGCTCGACGCGCAGCTCGAAGACCTGCGCCGCGACAACCGCACCACCACGCTGCAGCTGAGCCAGCCCATCGAGCTGGGCGGCAAGCGCGCGGCCCGCGTCACGGCGGCCGAGCGCGCGCGCGACCAGGCCGCTTCGGCCCTGGCAGGGCGCCGCGCGGAGATCCGCGCGGCCACCGTCACCGCCTTCTTCGACGTGCTCACCGCGCAGGAGCGCCTGCGGCTCGCGCAGGATTCGGTCGGCCTCGCGCAGGCTGCCACCCGCGCAGCAGCCAACCGCGTGGCGGCGGGCAAGGTCTCGCCGCTGGAGGAAACCAAGGCGCGCGTGGCCGAGGCCGGCATCCGCGTCGAACTGATGCAGGCCGAGGGCACGCTGCGCTCCGCGCGCCAGCAGCTCGCAGCGCTGTGGGGCAACCCGAGCCCGCGCTTCACGCAGGTGGATGGCGCGGTCGACCAGTTGCCCGCGATGGCCTCCGCGCAGGACATCGCCGGCCGGCTGGCCGATGCGCCGGTGGTGAGGCAGGCGCGGCTGGAGGTTGAGCGGCGCAAGGCGCTGGCCGAACTGGAGCGCGCCAGGCGCATCCCCGACGTGACCGTCTCGCTCGGCGCCAAGCGCGTGCCGGCGTCCGAGGGCGAGAACGGCGGCAGCCGGCGCAACCAGGTGGTGCTGGGTCTGTCGGTGCCGCTGCCGATCTTCGACACGAACCGGGGCAACGTCGCCGAAGCCCTGAGCCGCGAGGAAAAGGCGCGCGACGACCTCGCCGCCGCCGAGCTGCAACTGGGCACCGACGTGGCCCAGGCCACCGAGCGCCTGCGTTCCGCACATGCCACTGCCGAGACCCTGCAGCGCGACGCGTTGCCCGGCGCCGAGAGCGCCTACAAGGCCGCCACCAAGGGCTTCGAGCTGGGCAAGTTCAGCTTCCTGGAGGCGCTGGATGCGCAGCGCACGCTGTTCCAGGTGCGCGCGCAGTACCTGCTCGCGCTGGCCGATGCGCACCGTGCCGCGGGCGAACTCGACCGGCTGCTGGGCAATGAAGGCGAAGCCATCCCTGCCGCGACGCTGACCACCGCCACGCCCGCCGCACGCTGAAAAGCAATCAAGGAATTCCACAGATCATGAACACAGAAGAACGCAAGAACTTCGCCGAGCGCATCGGCAAGAAGCAGCTGATCGCCATCGCGGCCGTGCTCGCACTGGGCGTGGGTGCGGGGGCGCTGATCCTGCGCAGCGCACCTGCCAAGCCCGAGTCGGCCGGCCATTCGGAAGCCGCCGGCCACGGCGACGGCGAGCACCACGAGGAGGGCGGCCACAAGGAAGAGGGCCACAAGGAGGCCAAGGCGGGCGAAGACCACGACCACAGCCACGGCGAGGCCAAGGGCCACAGCGACAAGGAACACCACGCCGAGGAGGGCAAGGGCGAAACCAAGGCCGCCGCGGGCGAAACCAAGGGCGAGGAGAAATCCGCCGCGCACAAGGAAGACGAGGAGAAGATCGCCTTCACCGACGACCAGATCAAGGCCGCCGACATCTCCGTCGAAAGCGCCGGCCCCGCGCGCATCAAGCTGTCGCTGCAGCTGCCCGGCGAGATCAAGTTCAACGAAGACCGCACGGCCCACGTGGTGCCGCGCGTGGCGGGCGTGGTCGACAGCGTCTCGGCCAACCTGGGCCAGGAAGTCCGGCGCGGACAGGTTCTCGCGGTGCTGTCGAGCCCGGGGCTTTCGGAGCAGCGCAGCGAGCTGCAGTCGGCGCAGCGCCGGCTGGAGCTGGCCCGCACCACCTACGAGCGCGAGAAGAAGCTGTGGGAGGAAAAGATCTCGCCGCAGCAGGACTACCTGCAGGCCGAGCAGGTCATGCAGGAGGCACGCATCGCCGTGGCCAACGCCAACCAGAAGCTGCTGGCGCTGGGCGCCACGCCCGGCGCGTCGGCGCTGGGCCGCTACGAACTGCGCGCGCCTTTCGACGGGATGGTGGTCGAGAAGCACATCTCGCTCGGCGAATCGGTGGGCGAGGCGGTCAACGTCTTCACCATCTCCGACCTGTCGACCGTGTGGGCCGAGATCAGCGTGGCAGCCAACAACCTGAATCTGGTGCGCATCGGCGAGCAGGTGAAGATCCGCTCGACCGCCTTCGACCAGACCGCGACCGGCAAGGTCTCGTACGTGGGTTCGCTGATCGGCGCGCAGACACGCACCGCCACCGCGCGCGTCACGCTGACCAACCCCGAGCGCATCTGGCGCCCGGGCCTGTTCGTGAACGTCGAGCTGGTGGCCTCGGAGACCGAGGCGCCGGTGACGGTTGCGGCCGACGCGGTGCAGACGGTGGAAGACAAGCCCACGGTGTTCCTGCGCGTGCCCGGCGGCTTCATGCCGCAGCACGTGCAGACGGGGCGCAGCGACGGCAAGCGCGTCGAGATCGTCGGCGGGCTGAAGCCCGGCGCAGCCTACGCGGCCAGCGGCAGCTTCGTCGTGAAGTCGCAGCAGGGCAAAAGCTCGGCCACGCACACCCACTGAGGAAGCCCGCATGTTCGAACGAATCATCCGCTTCTCCATCGAGCAGCGCTGGCTGGTGCTGCTCGCCGTGTTCGGCATGGCGGCGCTGGGCATCTTCAGCTACCAGAAGCTGCCCATCGACGCCGTCCCCGACATCACCAACGTGCAGGTGCAGATCAACACCGCCGCGCCCGGCTACTCGCCGCTGGAGACCGAGCAGCGCGTGACCTACCCGATAGAGACCGTCATGGCCGGCCTGCCGGGGCTGCAGCAGACGCGCTCGCTCTCGCGCTACGGCCTCTCGCAGGTGACGGTGATCTTCAAGGACGGCACCGACATCTACTTCGCGCGGCAGCTCGTCAACGAGCGCATCCAGTCCGCGCGCGAGAGCATGCCGCGCGGCATCTCGCCGGTGATCGGGCCGATCTCCACCGGCCTCGGCGAGATCTACCTCTGGACCGTCGAGGCCGAGGAGGGCGCCAGGAATGCGGAAGGCAAGCCTTACTCGCCCACCGACCTGCGCGAGATACAGGACTGGATCATCAAGCCGCAGCTGCGCAACGTGCCGGGCGTGACGGAGATCAACTCCATCGGCGGCTTCGCCAAGGAGTTCCAGATCGCACCCGACCCGGCCAAGCTGCTTGCCCATGGCCTGACGATGAGCGACATCGTGCTTGCGCTGGAGCGCAACAACGCGAACGTGGGCGCGGGCTACATCGAGAAGCGCGGCGAGCAGTACCTCATCCGCGCGCCCGGGCAGGTGAAGTCGGCGGAGGACATCGGCAACGTGATCCTGGGCAACGCCAACGGCATCCCGCTGCGCGTGCAGGACGTGGCCGAGGTCGGCATCGGCCGCGAGCTTCGCACCGGTGCTGCCACCGACAACGGCCGCGAGGTGGTGCTCGGCACGGTGTTCATGCTGATCGGCGAGAACAGTCGCACCGTGTCGCAGGCCGTCGACAGGAAGATGCAGGAGATCAACCGCACGCTGCCGGCCGGCGTGAAGGCCGTGACGGTGTACGACCGCACGGTGCTGGTCGACAAGGCCATCGCCACGGTGAAGAAGAACCTGTTCGAGGGCGCGGTGCTGGTCATCGCGATCCTGTTCCTGTTCCTGGGCAACATCCGCGCGGCCATCATCACCGCGCTGGTGATTCCGCTGTCGATGCTCTTCACCTTCACCGGCATGGTGAACCAGAAGGTCAGCGCCAACCTCATGAGCCTGGGCGCGCTGGACTTCGGCATCATCATCGACGGGGCGGTGGTGATCGTGGAGAACTGCGTGCGGCGCCTGGCCCACGCGCAGGCCCACAAGGGACGGCCGCTCACGCGCAGCGAGCGCTTCCACGAAGTGTTCGCGGCCTCGCAGGAGGCGCGGCGCGCGCTGCTGTTCGGGCAGCTGATCATCATGATCGTGTACCTGCCGATCTTTGCGCTCACGGGTGTCGAGGGCAAGCTGTTCCACCCGATGGCCTTCACCGTGGTGATCGCGCTGCTGGGCGCGATGATCCTGTCGATCACCTTCATCCCTGCCGCCGTGGCGCTGTTCATCGGCAACAAGGTCAGCGAGAAGGAGAACCGCCTGATGCTGTGGGCCAGGCGCGCCTACGAGCCGCTGCTGGCGCGCGTGATGTCGGCCAAGCCGCTGGTGATCACCTTCGCGGTGGTGGCGGTGGTGCTGTCGGGGCTGCTGGCCACGCGGCTGGGCACGGAGTTCGTGCCGAGCCTGAGCGAAGGCGACTTCGCCATCCAGGCGCTGCGCATTCCGGGCACCAGCCTCACGCAGTCGGTGGAGATGCAGAAGCAGCTCGAACGCACGCTGAAGCAGAAGTTTCCGGAGATCGAGCGCGTGTTCGCGCGCACCGGCACGGCGGAGATCGCTTCCGACCCGATGCCGCCCAACATCTCCGACGGCTACATCATGCTCAAGCCCGAGAGCGAGTGGCCCTCGCCGAAGCGTTCGCGCGCCGAGGTGCTCGCGGCAGTGCAGGAAGAAGTGGAGAAGCTGCCGGGCAACAACTACGAGTTCTCGCAGCCCATCCAGCTGCGCTTCAACGAGCTGATCTCGGGCGTGCGAAGCGACGTGGCGGTGAAGATCTTCGGCGACGACATGGACGTGCTGAACAAGACCGCGGCAGAGGTTGCCGGCGTGCTCAACGGCATCGCCGGTGCGGCCGAGGTGAAGGTGGAGCAGACCACCGGCCTGCCGATGCTCACGGTGAACATCGACCGCAGCAAGACCGCGCGCTACGGCCTCAACGTGGGCGACGTGCAGGACGCGATCTCCGCCGCCATCGGCGGGCGCGAGGCGGGCACGCTGTTCGACGGCGACCGGCGCTTCGACATCATCGTGCGCCTGCCCGAGGAACTGCGCACCGACCTCGAAGCCATCAAGCGCCTGCCGGTGGCCCTGCCCAAGGGCGCGGGCGCCGAAGCCCTGCGCACCAGCTTCATTCCGCTGGGCGAGGTGGCCACGCTCGACATCGCGCCGGGCCCCAACCAGGTGAGCCGCGAGGACGGCAAGCGCCGCATCGTGGTCAGCGCCAACGTGCGCGGCCGCGACCTGGGCTCCTTCGTTGCCGAGGCCGAGGAGGCGATGGGCAAGGTGAAGATTCCCGCGGGCTACTGGACCGTGTGGGGCGGGCAGTACGAGAACCTGGCCTCGGCCACTCAGCGGCTGCAGGTCGTGGTGCCGGTGTCGCTGCTGCTGGTGTTCACGCTGCTGTTCGCGATGTTCGGCAACATCAAGGACGGGCTGCTGGTGTTCACCGGCATTCCGTTCGCGCTCACGGGAGGCATCGTGGCGCTGTGGATGCGCGGCATTCCGCTGTCGATCTCGGCGGCGGTGGGCTTCATCGCGCTGTCGGGCGTGGCCGTGCTCAACGGGCTGGTGATGATCTCCTTCATCCGCAACCTGCGAGAGGGCGGCCTGCCGCTGGACGCGGCCATCCGCGAGGGCGCGCTCACGCGGCTGCGGCCGGTGCTGATGACCGCGCTGGTCGCCTCGCTGGGCTTCGTGCCGATGGCCATCGCCACCGGCACGGGCGCCGAGGTGCAGCGGCCGCTGGCCACGGTAGTGATCGGCGGTATCCTGTCCTCAACCGCGCTGACGCTGCTGGTGCTGCCGCTGCTCTATCGCATCGCGCACCGGCGCGACGAGGAGGAGTTGCAGGTGCAGCAGCAGTCCCACGGCGCACCGCTCGATCCTTCAGGTCCTACAGATCCTTCACTGCGAGGTTCGCATGGCACATGAGCATTCGCACGCCACCGGCGGCAACGAGAAGGCGCTGCGCTGGGCGCTGCTGCTGACCTCGGTCTACCTCGTCGCAGAGGTGGTGGGCGGACTGGTGTCGGGCAGCCTCGCGCTGCTGTCCGATGCGGCGCACATGTTCACCGACACGGTGGCGCTGGCGATATCGCTGGTGGCCATCCGCATCGGCAAGCGGCCGGCCGACAGGCGGCGAACCTTCGGCTACTACCGCTTCGAGATCCTGGCGGCAGTGCTCAACGCGGTGCTGCTCTTCTTCGTGGCGATCTACGTGCTGTACGAGGCGTACAGGCGCATCTCGCAGCCGGCCGAGATCCAGTCGACCATGATGCTGCTGGTGGCCGCGGGCGGCCTCTTGGTCAACTTCATCGGCATGCGGCTGCTGGCGTCGGGCAAGGAAGAGAGCCTCAACGTGAAGGGCGCGTACCTGGAGGTGTGGGCCGACATGCTGGGCTCCGTCGGCGTGATCGTCGGCGCCATCGTGATCCGCTTCACGGGCTGGGGCTGGGTCGACTCGGTGATCGCCGTCGCCATCGGCCTCTGGGTACTTCCGCGCACCTGGCGCCTGTTGCGCGAGAGCCTCAACGTGCTGCTCGAAGGCGTGCCCGACGAGGTGGACCTGCCGGCAGTCGAGAGCGCGCTGCTTGGCAGCGACGGGGTGGCGAGCCTGCACGACCTGCACGTGTGGGCGTTGTCCAGCGGCAAGGTGAGCCTGAGCGTGCACGTGGTCTGCACGCCGGAGGTGGGCGACCTCGCGCCGCTCGTGCAGCGGCTGCGCGCGATGCTGGCCGAGCGCTTCGACATCCACCACTCGACCGTGCAGGCCGAGCGGGTGCCCTGCGAGCTGGCGGCGGAGAGCCACGGCTTCGGTCCGGCCCCGGCCTGAACCCGCGACAGCGGGGGGCGGATATCGGACAATCTGCCCGATTCAGGATACGCAGATCGATGAGCCGCAACCCCAAGTCTTCTTCCGCATCGAACCGAACGGCCGAGGCCCGCGCGCCGCAGCGCCGCGCGATTCATGGGGGATCGTCGACCCGGGTGCCGATGGCTTTCGACGTGGGCGCGGTTGCTGCGCCTGCCGCAGTGTCCGCCTCGCCGCGCAGCACTTGGCGGTCCACCGTGGTCGGTTTCGCGATCGGCTTCGGCGTCGTGCTCGCGTTCGCCATGAAATGGCTCATGAGCTATCAGATCGACACCGCGCAGGAGCGCCAGGAGCAGCACAAGGCGATGCGCGCCGCCGCGGTGCGCTGCTACGAGCTCACGTCGAACTCGGCCATCAACGCCTGCCTGAAGGACATCGAGGCGAAGAGTGCGCAGGCGAGCGTCCAGGCGGCCCGTTGAGGGCGCCGGCAAACCGCTCTTGAAGGCTCAGCGGGCGCGGATCGCCGACTTCGGCCTGAAGGCCTTGCAGACCGAGTCGTCGGTTTCGAGGTAGGGCCCGCCGATCAGGTCGATGCAGTAGGGCACCGCCGCGAAGATGCCCGGCACCACCTGGGCGCCCTCGGCGTCCTTCAGGCCTTCGAGCGTCTCGGCGATCGACTTGGGCTGGCCGGGCAGGTTGATGATCAGGCTCCTGTCACGGATCACCGCCACCTGGCGCGAGAGGATCGCGGTGGGCACGAAGCGCAGGCTGATCTGGCGCATCTGCTCGCCGAAACCCGGCATTTCCTTGTGCGCCACGGCCAGCGTGGCCTCGGGCGTCACGTCGCGCAGGGCGGGTCCGGTGCCGCCTGTGGTCAGCACCAGCGAGCAGCCTGCGTCGACCAGCTCGATCAGCGTGGCGCTGATGCGCTCGGCTTCGTCGGGAATGAGTCGGGGCTCGAATTCGATGGGGTTCTTCAGCGCGCGGCCCAGCCATTCCTTCAGCGAGGGCAGGCCCTTGTCTTCGTAGGTGCCGCTGGAGGCGCGGTCGCTGATGGAGACGATGCCGATGCGCACCGGGTCGAATGCGCCTTCGCTCATTGGAATACCTTCGTTCTTCGCACTGCGGTGCGAGCTTGCTCGGGGCGGCCCGGCGCGGCGCTCATGCGTCTTCCTCGCGGTCCTGCGCGGCGGCAGCGGCTGCGTGGTCGTCGCTGCCGTGCACGGCCAGCTGGGCGCGCACCAACTGGAAGATCTCGCGGTAGGCCTTGCCCTGGCGGGGGGCTTCGCCGGCGGGGCCGGTCTTCATGTCCTTGCGGGCCTGGCGGACGAGGGCGCGCAGCTGCTGCGAGTCGGTGGCGGGGTGGGTCTCGATCCAGCCGCCCAGCGCGTCGTCGTCGGCGATCAGGCGGTCGCGCCAGCGCTCGGCCTCGTGCAGAGCCGCCACTTCGGCTGCGGGCACGGTGTTCTGCTCCAGCAGGGCCTGCTTCACGGCTTCGAGCACCTCGGGCTCCAGCTTGCGCATGAGCTTGCCGATGTACTGCATCTGGCGGCGCTTGCCCTCGAAATTGGTGATCCGCCTGGCCTCGGCGATGGCTTCGACCAGTTTCTCGTCGAGCTGGAGGGCGTCGAACAGGCCGGCGCGCAGGGTGAGCAGCTCGGCGCCCAGCTTCTGCAGCTCTTCGCTTTCGCGCTTCAGGTCGGTGCGGCTGGCGTCGTCGGAGCCCTTGAGCTCGCGCTTGAGCTCGAGGTCGAGCTCGCTGCCTTCGGCCACGAAATGGCCGCGGACGTAATAGCCTTTTTTGGGTTTGCGGGACATGGGATGGATTCTGGGCCGCGCCGTGCGGCGTTGCAACGCGCGGCGGGAATCTGCTGAAAACGGGAAATGGGGGGCGCAAGTATCATAGCCACCACATGACGACATCCTCCTCGCGCGCCGATTCCGGCTTCGCCTACAGCCGTTCCTTCTTCGAAAACCTGGTCGACACCGCATTGGCGCACGCCAAGAAGCTCGGTGCCACCGACGCCGGGGCCGAGGCCTCCGAGGGCTGCGGCCTGAGCGTCTCGGTGCGCAAGGGCGAGCTCGAGAACGTCGAGCGCAACCGCGACAAGTCGCTGGGCGTCACCGTCTACGTGGGCCACCGCCGCGGCAACGCCAGCACCTCCGACTTCTCCGAGGCGGCCATCGCCCAGACCGTCCAGGCAGCCTACGACATCGCGCGTTTCACGGCCGAAGACCCCGTCAGCGGCCTGCCGGACGAGGAAGACATCGCCAAGGAACACCCCGAGCTCGACCTGTTCCACCCCTGGGACGTGACCAGCGAGCAGGCCGCGAAGCTGGCCCTGGAATGCGAAGAGGCCGCCTTGTCGACCGACAAGCGCATCACCAACAGCGAGGGCGCGGGCGTCTCGGCCCAGCAGAGCCACTTCTTCAGCGCCCACACGCACGGCTTCCGTGGCGGCTATGCCAGCTCGCGGCACTCCATCTCGGTGGCGCCGATCGCCGGCAAGGGCGACGACATGCAGCGCGATGCCTGGTACAGCTCCATGCGCTCGGCCGACGAACTGGCCAGTCCGCAGGCCGTGGGCCGCTACGCCGCCGAGCGGGCGCTCAGTCGCCTGAAGGCGCGCAAGATCAAGACCGTCGAATGCCCGGTGCTGTTCGAGTCGCCGCTGGCCGTGGGCCTGCTGGGCTCGCTGGTGCAGGCCGTGAGCGGCGGTTCGCTCTACCGCAAGAGCAGCTTCCTGCTCGATTCGCTGGGCAAGCCCGTGCTGCCCGCGCACGTCGATGTGGCCGAAGACCCGCACCTGCTTCGCGGCAAGGGCAGCGCCCCCTTCGACGACGAGGGCGTGACCACCCGGGCGCGCAAGGTGGTCGACGCCGGCCGCCTCGAAGGCTATTTCCTCTCGACCTACTCGGCGCGCAAGCTGGGCATGAAGACCACCGGCAACGCCGGCGGCTCGCACAACCTGACGCTGAGCTCGCGCCTGACGAAGCACACCGACGACCTCGACGCCATGCTCGCGAAGCTGGGCACCGGCCTCTTCGTGATCGAGCTGATGGGGCAGGGCGTGAACTACGTGACCGGCGACTATTCGCGCGGCGCCAGCGGCTTCTGGGTCGAGAAGGGCAGGATCGCCTTCCCGGTGCAGGAGATCACCATCGCCGGCAACCTCAAGGACATGTTGCTGGGTATTGAAGCCATCGGGGCCGATGCCTACACTTTCGGCGCCAAGACCACGGGATCGGTCCTGGTGAACCGCATGAAGGTCGCCGGCGCCTGAAGGCTGCGCCGCACGGCCTGCGCGCGAAGGCTGGTCGAACATGAGGCACAACACGGCGCGAAAACCCGAACTCGAGCACGAACTGATGCGCGACCCGCGGCTGGGCTTCGAGCCGGCGGGCGGCAGTTCGGTACGGTGCCTGCAGCACGGCGTGCCGTGGCCCTTCGACTGCTGGCACTACCACGACGAATACGAGCTGCAGTGCATCAACCGCAGCAGCGGCGACGCCTTCGTCGGCGATCACATCGGCCGCTTCGAGCCCGGCTACGTCGCGCTCGTGGGAGCGCGGCTGCCCCACACATGGATCTCGCACGACGTGCCGCCGGAGGGCATCGCCGAGCGCAGCATGGTCATCCACTTCCGCGACGAGCCGCTGCGCAAGGGCGCTGACCTCTTCCCCGAGCTCGAGGCGGTGCTGCCGATGCTCGAACGGGCGAAGCTGGGCATCGAGTTCTTCGGCATCGGCGACCTCGTGCGTGACCGCTTCCAGCGGGTGCAGCAGCAGGAGGGCATGGCGCGGCTCTCGGCCTTCATCGGGTTGCTGCACGAACTGGCCCGCTGGCCGGACTGGCGCCAGATTTCCAGCACCGCTGACCCGGCCGGGGAAGACCCGAGCGCCAACACCCGCATGCGCCGCGTGCTCGACTACCTCGACCGGCACCTGACCGAGGAGCTCTCGCTGCCGGCCGTGTGCGCCGTGGCCAACATGGCCGAAAGCAGCTTCTCGCGCTGGTTCCACCGGCACATGGGCGCGACCTTCACCGACTTCGTCACGCGGCTGCGCGTGGCCAAGGCCTGCGAGATGCTGCAGGTGTCCGACCGGCTGGTGAGCGACATCTGCTACGAGGTGGGCTTCGCGAACCTCGCCAACTTCAACCGCCGCTTCCTGCAGCTCAAGGGCATGACGCCCTCGGCTTACCGCCAGCAGGCGCAGGACCGCTTCGGGCTGCGCACCGCGCGCAACACGCCGCTCGCCACCGCGGACTGAGCCATTCCGGCCTCAGGCGGCCGTGTCCCGCGGCGTCAGGTGCCGGGTCAGCGCCCAGAACAGCAGCGCCGTGGCGCTGACGAGTGCCCCGGCCAGGCAGACGCCGTTCCAGCCCGCATGGGCGTACACGATGGTCGAAGCCATCGATCCGGTGGCGGAGCCGATCGAATAGAAGATCATGTACCCGGCCGTCAGCCGGCTCTGCGCCTCGGGCCGCACGCGGTAGATCAGGCTCTGGTTGGCCACGTGCACCGACTGCAGGCCGAAGTCGATGACGATCACGCCCGCCACCATCGCCCAGATCGACCACGGCAGCATCGCGATGAGCCCCCACGACAGCAGCATCGCGCTCAGGCCGATGAAGGTGGTGTGCTGCGCGCGGCCACGATCCGCCTGCCGGCCGGCACGCGCGGCGCCCAGGGCTCCGGCCGCGCCCGCGAGGCCGAAGAGCCCCACCTGCGTGTGCGACAGCGAGAAGGGCGGTGCGGTCAGCGGCAGCACCATCGGCGTCAGCATCATGGTGATGGACATGAAGATCAGCATCGCGAGCACGGCCCGGATGCGCAGCACCGGCTCCTGCGCGAAAAGGGCGAAGACCGAGCGGATCAGCTGCGGGTACGCAATGCCCGGCACGGGCCGCGTGCTGGCCGGCAGCGCCGTCCACAGCAGGCCGGCGACCACCAGCGTGGCCGCCGACGATGCCAGGTAGACCGAGCGCCAGCCGAAGAAGTCGGATAGCGTGCCCGACACCGCCCGTGCCAGCAGGATGCCGAGGATGATGCCGCTGGTGACGGTGCCCACCACGCGGCCGCGCTCGCCCGGCGCGGCCAGGCTCGCGGCGTAGGCGACCAGCACCTGCGTCACGACCGCCAGCACGCCCATGACGGCCATGGCCGGCAGCAGCACCGCAGCGCTCGGCGCCAGCGCCACGGCCAGCAGCGCGGCCACAGACAGCAGCGACTGCCCGACGATCAGCCTGCGCCGGTCGACGAGGTCGCCCAGCGGAACCACCAGCAGCAGCCCCAGCCCGTAGCCGATCTGCGTGATGGTGATGACCACGCCGACCGTGGCGGGCCGGATGCCGAAGGTGTGGGCCAGCGTATCCAGCAGCGGCTGGGCGTAGTAGACGTTGGCCACCGCCAGGCCGCAGGCGACGGCGAACAGGAGCGCCAGCGCGTTCGATATCGACGGCGTGGGGCACGGGCGTGCCTTTGCCGCATCGGCGTTCAGTTCCACGGCGGCTCTCCTCAGGCGCTCGGCGCGATGCCGTGGGGGCGATGCGCGAGTTGCCCGAGCCGCTCCCGGTACATGAAGGACGAGGCCGGAGCGCCGTGCAGCAGGGGCAGGCTGGGCAGTGCCGGGTCGCCTGCCTCGCGATGGAAGATCTTCAGGCGGTCGATGGCGAGGGTGCGGTAGGGGGTCATGGCTGTGCGGCGCGATGCCGATTCTGGTTTCAAAAGAAGACCAAATTGATTTTATCGATCTGGTTTTATCTTGCAACCGACGTGGTGTGGGCCGGCACCTTGTACGAATCTGCCTCCGGCAAAACCCCAGGCAGGCTGGTCATCAAAATACCAGTGCCCCGGCTCGCGTGTACGCGGCGCCGCGACGCCGCTGCCTACGCTTCGTCCCACCTGTTTGCGCCGTGATTCCCCGGCGATCCACGACAGGCTCATAGGAGACAAAGCGATGGCTGTTCAAGAAAACCGGTGCCGGCTGAAGCGCTGCGCGATGCTGCTGGCGGCGCTGGCCGCATGGGCCGGCGCGGCCCAGGCCCAGCAGGTCTGCAAGGAGGATCTGCGCGTCCTGTCCCAGCCCCGCGACGGGCTGACCCTGCTCGAGAAGTACAAGGACGAGTTCAAGGCCCTCGGAGGCGCCTCGTTCAACATCGACAACCTCAACGAGAACGACCGCCGCACCAAGACCCGCGCGGACGCCTCCACGGTGGGCAAGTACCACGTGTACTACGTCGACGAGGCCAACGTGCCGCTGTTCGCCCAGTCGAAGTGGATCGTGCCGCTGGCCAAGTACTACCCCGCCGAGTACGACTACGCCGACTTCGACCCCGGCCGCCAGAAGGTCGCCACCTTCGACGGCCAGGTCTGGTTCGCGCCGCTCACCGGCGGCGGCGACCTGCTGGTCTACCGCAAGGACCTGCTCGAGAAGGCCGGCATCAAGCCGCCGACCACGCTCGACGAGTTCGTCGCCGCGGCGAAGAAGCTCAACGACCCGGCCAATGGCGTCTACGGCGTGGCGTTGCGCGGCCAGCGCGGCTCGGGCGCCAACGTGTGGCGCTGGATGCCGTTCTTCCGCGGCTATGGCGGCCAGTGGTTCGACGGCGACAAGCCCGTGTTCGATTCCGCCGCCGCGGTGAAGGCGACGCAGACCTATCTCGACCTGTTCAAGTACTCGGCCCCCGGCACCAAGACCGGCGGCTGGGACGAGTCCACCGGCGCCTTCCTTGCCGGCAAGGTGGCGATGCTGGTCGAATCGACCCCGCTGGCCGGCAACGCGCTCGACCCGAAGATGTCGACCGTGATCGGCAAGATTGCCTACCTGCCGCCGCCCGCGCCTCTGACCGGCGGTGGCTACGGCCACGGCCTGGCCATCGGCGCCAAGGCCAACAAGACCGAGGAGGCGAAGAAGTGCGCCGGCCTGTTCATCGCATGGGCCACCTCGAAGCAGCAGGAGCAGCGCCGCCTCGCGGAAGGCCAGTTCGGCGAACTCAACCGCACCAGCGTGCTGTCGAGTCCCGAGTTCGCCAAGCGCTACGGCGCCGACCTCGGCAAGGCGCTGGCCGACACCGGCAAGGTCACGGCCGTGAACTTCTGGCAGGACCCGGCCTGGCCCGACCTCGGTGACCGCTGGGGGATCATCCTCGAGGAGCTGATCACCGGATCGCGCACCGACATCAAGGCCGGCCTCGACGAACTCGACGGCTACGCGAAGCAACTGGTCGCGCGGCGCAAGAAGTAATGACGCTCAGGGAGAAGAGAAAGAAGACGACGAGGCTCCCTCTCGTCTTCATCGGGCCCGGCCTGCTGGTGCTTGCAGTGCTGGCGCTTGTGCCCACCCTTTTCGCCATCGGCATCTCGCTGCAGGACCGCGAGCTGGGCCAGGCCGACACGGCCTGGGTCTGGCTGTCGAACTACGTCCAGCTCTTTTCCGACCGGCGCTTCCTCAACTCGGTGCGCGTGTCGCTGGTGTGGGAGGTGCTGACGGTCGGCGCCACCATGGGCCTCGCGGTGCTGCTGGGCGTGCTGATGTTCCAGTGCACCACCGCGCGCTGGCGCAATGTGCTGTCGATGCTGTTCATCGTGCCGGTACTGCTGCCGCGCGTGTCGGCCGCCTTCGTGTGGAAGTTCGCCTTCCATCCGCTCTTCGGCCTGCTGACCTGGCCGTACAAGGCGATCACGGGCGAGCCGCTCGACCTGCTGGCCAGCCCGGTCACAGCGCTGCTCACCGTGGCCTTCGTCGACGTGTGGCAGTGGGGCCTGTTCTTCGCCGTCATCGTGCTCAAGCTGCTCGAGACCCTGCCGCCGCAGCCCTTCGAGGCCGCGCGCATGGACCACGCGAAGACCTGGGAGGTCTACGCCTACGTGGCGCTGCCCATGCTCAAGGCGCCGCTGGTCAGCCTGTGCTTCGTGAAGATGGTGGAGTCGCTGCGCGCCTTCGACCTCATCTACGTGATGACGCGCGGCGGACCCGGCATCTCGACCGAGACGCTGGATATGTATGCCTTCTCGCAGGGCTTCATCGAGTCGGGCCGCATCTCGTATGCATCGAGCATGGCGGTGCTGATGATGGTCGCCTCGACCGTGGCCTTCACCTACATCTGGAAATGGACGCGGCCCAAATGAGCGCTTCCCCGAAGAAGAACAGGCTCTCCATCGGCACGCTGCTTGCGCGGCTGGTGCTGATCGCGGCCGGGCTGTCGGCGCTGGTGCCGGTGCTGTGGACCTTCCTCAACTCGTTCAAGAACCGGGTCGACATCGTCTCGGCGGTGCCCAGGTTCTTCTTCACGCCCACGCTGGAGAACTACGTCTATGTGCTCAGCCGCGAGGCGGTGGCGCAGGGGCTCGTCAACTCCGTCGTGGTGGTGGGCTCGGCGGTGATCGCCGGCGCGGTGCTCGGGCTGCCCGCGGCCTATGCGCTCGCGCGCTATCCGCTGCGCCGGGCCGACGACATCCAGTTCTTCGTGCTCTCGATGCGCTTCCTGCCGCCGGTGGCGGTGGCCATTCCGCTGATGGTGATCTGGCTGCAGCTGGAGCTGTACGACACGCGCATCGCGCTGATCGTCACCTACACGCTGCTCACGCTGTCTACCGTGATCTGGCTCGCGATTCCTGCCTTCAAGGCGGTGCCCAGGGAAGTGGAGGAGGCCGGCCGCGTCGACGGCTACGGCCCTTACGCAATCTTCTTCAGGGTGTCGCTGCCGATCGCCGCGCGCTCACTGATCGGTGCCATCGCCTTCGGCTTCGTGCTGGTGTGGAACGAGTTCCTCATCGCGCTGATGCTCACCACCTCGGACGCCAAGACGCTGCCCATCGTGGCCTCGGAGCTGAGCCAGCTCGGGCGCGACGTGCCCTGGGGCATCCTGAACGCGTCCGTCATCCTGCTGTCGCTGCCGCCGCTGCTCATGGTCGGCGTGCTCAGCGGCTTCCTCAACGCCGCGTTCAAGCGCAGGCGCGACGCGGCGTGAGCCCCAAGGCGATCCCTCTTTCCCGGAACAACGAAATGTCCGCAATCAGCTGCCACAAGATCATCAAGCGCTACGGCGACACGCAGGTCGTCCACCAGTTCGACCTCGACGTGTCCGACAACGAGTTCGTCGTGTTCCTCGGCCCCTCGGGCTGCGGCAAGTCGACCATCCTGCGCATGCTCGCAGGGCTGGAGGACATCTCCGACGGCGACCTCATGATCGGCGGCCAGCGCGTGAACGACCTGCCGCCGCAGGATCGCGGCATCGCCATGGTGTTCCAGAACTACGCGCTCTATCCGCACATGAGCGTGCGCGACAACATCGCATTCGGCCTCAAGCGTCTGAAGGTGCCCAAGGCCGAGATCGACGCGCGCATCAAGGAGGTGTCGGACACGCTGGGGCTGGAACGCTACCTGCAGCGCAAGCCCGCCGAGCTGTCGGGCGGGCAGCAGCAGCGCGTGGCGATCGCGCGGGCGATGATCAAGACGCCGAAGGTCTTCCTCTTCGACGAGCCGCTGTCGAACCTCGACGCCAAGTTGCGCAACCACATGCGCATCGAGATCGCCCGGCTGCACCAGGCGCTGAAGACCACCACCGTGTACGTGACCCACGACCAGCACGAAGCGATGACGCTGGCCGACCGCATCGTGCTGCTGCGCGACGGACGCATCGAACAGGTCGGCTCGCCGCGCGAGATCTTCGAGCGGCCGCGCTCGGCCTTCGTGGCCGGCTTCATCGGCACGCCGCCGATGAATCTGGTGGAGATGAGCGTGCGCGAAGCCGGCGGCCATTTCGAACTGACGGGCCGCGAGGGCACGGTGCGGGTGGACCCGCGGCGCTTCGCGCTGGAAGGCCGCGAGCGCGTGACGCTGGGCATCCGGCCGGCGCACCTGCAGGTCGATACGCAGGACGGGCGCGATGGCGGCTTCGTCGGCGAAGTGCAGCTCATCGAATATCTCGGCAACGAGGTGCTGGTGAGCTTCGGCCGGGGCGGCGGCGAGGTCGCCGCGCTCATGCCTGCCGCGCAACGCCCCGGTCTGCGCGAGTGCGTGCGCTTCGTGGCCGACCCGGCGCAGGTGCACCTGTTCGACATCGATTCGGGCGCCTCGCTGCTGCGCGCCGAAGCCTCATTGCATTGACGACACATCGACCGCACAACGACAACACTTCTGCAAGGACTCGAAGACATGAAAGCACTGGTTCTGGAAAAGGCGCACGAGCTCAGGCTGCGCGAGCTCGACATTCAGCTTCACGTGGGGCCGCGCGACGTGAAGATCCGCATGCACACCGTGGGCGTGTGCGGCAGCGACGTTCACTACTACCAGCACGGCGGCATCGGCCCGTACGTGGTGCAGGAGCCGATGGTGCTGGGCCACGAGGCATCGGGCACGGTGGTGGAGGTGGGCGCGGAGGTCACGCACCTCAAGCCCGGCGACCGCGTGTGCATGGAGCCCGGCATTCCCGCAGCCGATTCGCGTGCCACGCTCGAAGGCATCTACAACCTGGACCCGGCCGTGCGCTTCTGGGCCACGCCGCCCATCCACGGCTGCCTCACGCCCTTCGTGGTGCACCCGGCGGCCTTCACCTTCCGCCTGCCCGACAACGTGAGCTTCGGCGAGGGCGCGATCGTCGAGCCGCTGTCGATCGGCCTTCAGGCCGCGAAGAAGGCTGCGCTGAAGCCCGGCGACGTGGCGGTGGTCGTCGGCGCCGGCACCATCGGCGCGATGACGGCGCTGGCTGCGCTTGCGGGCGGCGCGGCGCGCGTGATCCTCGCGGACCTCGTGCCCGAGAAGCTGGCGCTCTTCGACGGCAACCCTGCGGTGACGACCGTCGACGTGCGCGGCACCAACCTGGCCGAGGCCGTGAAGTCGCTGACCGAGGGCTGGGGCGCCAACGTGGTCTTCGAGGCCAGCGGCAGCGCGCGCGCCTTCGAGGGCATCGTCGACCTGCTGTGCCCCGGCGGTTGCCTCGTGCTGGTGGGCATGCCCGGCGGCAAGGTGCCGATGGACATCGTCGCCATCCAGTCGAAGGAGGTGCGCATCGAGTCGGTGTTCCGCTACGCCAACATCTTCCCGCGCGCGCTGGCACTGATCGCCTCGGGCCAGGTCGACGTGAAGCCCTTCATCTCGCGCACCTTCGCCTTCGCCGACGGCGTGCGGGCCTTCGAGGAAGCGGCAGCGGCCCGCGCGGGCGACGTGAAGATCCAGATCGAGTTTCCGCAGGGCGCCGAAGCCTGACGCATTCCTGAAGCTCCGTTTCGGCAGCCGCCTGAGCAAGGGGAAATGCCGGGGGGCGCGGCGCGCATGCGCGGCTACAGTGGCCGGGTTTTGCCACCCGGAGTCCGTGAGCCGATGCCCCTGGAGTTTCGCAACGTAGTCCTCACAGGCGCCTGCGGCGGCCTGGGCCAGGCGCTTGCACGCGAGCTGATCGAAGGCGGCGCGCAGGTAGCGCTGGCGGGGCTCGATGCCGGAAAGCTCGAGGCGCTTGCCGCGCTGGCGCCCGGGCGCTGCGCGGTCTATACCCCCGACGTGTCGAACGGGCCGCAGATGCAGGCGTTGGCCGCCGACTGGATGGCCAGGGCCGGCGTACCCGATCTGGTGGTCGCCAATGCAGGTGTCGCGGGCGGCTACGACACCGCGCAGGCCGACGACCTGGCCGTGTTCCGCCGCATGCTCGAAATCAACCTGCTGGGCGCGGCGACCACCTTCCAGCCCTTCGTGAGCGCGATGCGTGCGCAGCGCCGCGGCGCGCTGGTCGGCATGGCCAGCATCGCGGGCTGGCGCGGCATGCCGGGCAACGGCGCCTACTGCGCGAGCAAGGCCGGGCTGATCCGCTACCTCGAAAGCCTGCGCGCAGAGCTTCGCGAGACGGGGCTCACAGTGCACACGGTGAGCCCCGGCTACATCCGCACCGCGCTCACCGCCGGCAACCGCTTCGCGATGCCGGGGTTGCTCGAAGCCGACGATGCCGCGCACCGGCTGCTGGCGGCCGTGGCCGCAGGGCGCGAGAAGATCGTGCTGCCGCGCCGCATCGGCTGGCTCTCGAAGACGCTCGACCTCCTGCCGGAGAAGCTGCATGACCGCCTGCTGCGCGGCCAGCCGCGCAAACCGCGCCTGGGCGAGGCGGGCGCCACGGCCATCCCCGGTCTTTCTTCCAGTCTTTCCTCCGATCTCCCCAAGGAGCCTCCGACCCGATGACGACGCCGAACGACGCCGTACCCACCCACGAACAGATCGCGCTCATCGGCGCGGGCCCCTCCGGCCTCGCCGGCGCGCGCAACCTGCAGAAGCACGGCGTGCCGTTCCAGGGCTTCGAGGCGCATGGCGACGTGGGCGGGCTTTGGGACATCTCCAACCCGCGCTCCACCGTCTACCACTCGGCGCACCTGATCTCGAGCAAGCGCACCACCGAGTTCACCGAGTTCCCGATGGCCGACAGCGCGGCCGATTACCCGAGCCACCGCGAACTGCGCCGCTACTTCAGCGACTTCGCCGACAAGTTCGGCCTGCGCGAACACTTCCGCTTCAACACGCGCGTGCTGCGCGTCGAGCCCGTGAGCGATGCTCCCGGCACGCGCTGGCTCGTCACCACCGAGGACGGCGAGGGCACGATCGAGACGGCCGAATACAGGGGCGTGGTCATCGCCAACGGCACGCTCGCCGAGCCCAAGCGGCCGAGCTTCGACGGCAACTTCGACGGCGAGCTGCTGCACACCAGCGACTACAAGCACCCGGAGCTCTTCAAGGACAAGCGCGTGCTGATCGTCGGCGCCGGCAATTCGGGCTGCGACATCGCGGTCGATGCGGTGCATTACGCGAAGAGCGTAGACATCTCGGTGCGGCGCGGCTACTACTTCGTGCCCAAGTACGTCTTCGGCAAGCCGGCCGATACCCTGGGCGGCAAGCGGCCGCTGCCGCCATGGCTCAAGCAGCGCATCGACTCGACGGTGCTCAAGTGGTTCACCGGCGATCCGGTGCGCTTCGGCTTCCCGAAGCCCGACTACCGGATGTACGAGTCACATCCCGTCGTGAACTCGCTGGTGCTGCACCACGTGGGCCACGGCGACATCGGCGTGCGCGCCGACGTCGCGCGGCTCGATGCGCATACGGTGCATTCAGGGACGGCAGCGCGCGCGACTACGACCTGATCCTCGCGGCGACCGGCTACGCGCTGCACTACCCCTTCATCGACCGCCAACTGCTGAACTGGCAGGGCATGGCGCCGCGGCTGTACCTCAACATCTTCTCTCCGCGCTTCGAGAACATCGCGGTGCTCGGGATGATCGAGGCCAGCGGCATCGGCTGGCAGGGCCGCTACGAGCAGGCCGAGCTGGTGGCGCGCTACTTCCGCGCGCAGGGCAGCGGTTCGCCCAAGGCGGCTGCGCTACGAGCCGCCGCGCAGGGGCCGGCACCCGACCTGTCGGGCGGCTTCAAGTACCTGCAGCTGGAACGCATGGCGTACTACGTGCACAAGGATACCTACCGCGCGGCCGTGCGCAATGCCGCCGCGGCGCTGGCAGACCCTGCCTGAAGACGAAGAAAGAAGGAGGCCCCCGCGCATGCTGCCCGTCGACGAGATACGCCTGCACTTCAACCCCGCCTCGCTGGTGTTGCTGAACGTGGTGCTGGGCTTCCTGATGTTCGGCATCGCGCTGGACACGCGCATCGAGGACTTCAGGCGCGTGGCGCGCATGCCCGGCGCCATGGCCGTGGGCATCGGCGCGCAGTTCATCGTGCTGCCGGCGGTGACCTACGTGCTCACGCTGATCCTCAAGCCCGGTCCGAGCATCGCGCTGGGCATGATCCTCGTGGCCTGCTGCCCGCCCGGAAACATCTCGCAGATCCTCACGCACCGCGCAGGCGGGAACGTGGCGCTGTCGGTGTCGATGACGGCGATCTCGAACGCGATCTCCATCGTGTTGATGCCGCTGAACTTCGCGTTCTGGGGCGGCCTGCATCCGACGGCCTCGGCGCTGCTGAAGACCATCGCACTCGATCCGCTGGACATGCTGGGGCACATCGTGGCGATCATCGGGATTCCCTTCGTGCTGGGCGTGGCCTGCGCGCACCGGTTTCCGGCGCTCACGGCGCGCATCAAGAAGCCGGTGGGCGTGCTGAGCTTCGTCGCGCTGATCGTGTTCATCGTCGGCGCCATCGCGGGCAACTGGCGCTTCTTCCTCGACTACGTGGGACTGGTGCTGATGGCGGTGGTGATCCACGACGCGCTGGCCTTCGGCACCGGCTACCTGTGCGCGCGGCTCTCGGGGCTGGGCGACTACGACCGGCGGGCGGTGTCCATCGAGGTGGGCATCCGCAATTCGGGGCTCGGGCTGGTGCTGATCTTCAGTTTCTTCGGCGGACTCGGCGGCATGGCCGTGGTGGCGGGCGTGTGGGGCTTCTGGGACATCATCGCGGGCCTCGCGCTGGCGAGCTGGTGGGGGCGCAAGCCCGCGCAGCCATGAGCGGCGAAGGATTCGTTGCGCGCCGCGTGCTGGTGACGGGGGCCGATGGCTTCCTGGGGCGAAGCCTGCTCGCCGCGCTGGCGGAGCAGGGCAGGCTGGAGGCGCTTGTCGCGGTCGACGTGCGCGAAGTTCCGCCGGACCGGCGGCTCATGGGCGTGACCTACCGGCAGCTTGACGTGCGCGACTCGCGCATTGCCGAAGCCATCGCCGACCATGCCATCGACACCGTGGTGCATCTCGCATCCATCGTCACGCCGGGCAAGGACTCGAACCGCGCCTTCGAGCATTCGGTGGACGTGGGCGGCACGCGCAACGTGCTCGAAGCCTGCGTGGCGAACGGCGTGCGGCACATGGTGGTGTCGTCCAGCGGCGCGGCCTACGGCTACCACGCCGACAACCCGGCGTGGATCACCGAGTCGCAGCCGCTGCGCGGCAACGTGGTGTTCGCCTACGCCGACCACAAGCGGCAGGTGGAGGAGATGCTCGCCGACTACCGCGAGCGGCATCCGTCGCTGGCGCAGACGGTGCTGCGCATCGGCACCATCCTGGGCGAGCGGGTGGACAACCAGATCACTGCGCTGTTCGAGAAAAAGCGGCTCATCGCGATCCGCGGCAGTGCGAGCCCCTTCGTGTTCGTGTGGGACGAGGACGTGACGGGCGCCATCGCCCATGCCCTGGGCGGCGCGCCGCCCGGTTGCTACAACCTCGCGGGCGATGGGGCTCTGACCATCCACGAGATCGCCTCGCGGCTCGGCAAGCATGCGGTCGACTGGCCCGCCGGCGTTCTGAAGGCGGCGCTGGCGGCGGGCTCGGCGCTGGGTGTCAGCCGCTACGGGCCGGAGCAGCTCGACTTCCTGCGCTACCGGCCGGTGCTGCTCAACACCGCGCTGAAGGAGCGCTTCGGCTATGTGCCGCTAAAGACCAGCAGCGAGGCCTTCGATGCGTTCGTGGCGGCGCGGGCGCGGCTGGGGCGGCCGGTCACTGCTTCGTCCTGATCTCGTCGGGCGGCGGTGCGACCAGGTAATCGAGCATGCGCCGCGCGTTGAGCGGCAGGTCTTCCGACGAGCGCACGCAGGCCATCAGCGTGCGCTCGGCCCAGGCGTCGGCCAACGAGGCGCGTGCGATCTTCATCGAGCGGGCGCACCGCTCGGCGGCGGTCTGCGGAACGATGCCGACGCCGATGCCGTACTCGACCATGCGGCAGACCGCCTCGAAGTTGCGCACGCGCACGCGGTAGGCCAGGTGCTTGCCCAGGGCGCGCACGTGCTGCGTGATCAGCTGCTGCAGCGCGCTGTCGGCGGGCAGGCCGACGAATTCGCTGTCGACCACTTCGGCGAGCCGCAGGCGCCGGCGCGTGGCCAGCGCATGGCCGCGCGGCATGACGAGCACGAGGTCGTCGCGGCGGAAGGGGTGGCATTCGAGGCCCTCGCTGTCGATGGCGTCGGAGACGATGCCGATGTCGCACAGGCCGGCGCGCAGGGCTTCCACCGTGTCGGGGCTGGGCCGCTCTTCCAGATCGACCGAGATGCGCGGATGCTCCGCGAGGAAGCGGCTCAGCACCTCGGGCAGGTGCTCGGTCAGCGCCGAGGTGCCGCACATGAAGCGGACGTGGCCCTTGAGGCCCTGGCCGTACTCGCCGAGTTCGCCGCGCAGGCGCTCCATCTGCTGCAGCACGACGCGCGCATGGTGCAGCAGCGTGCGGCCGGCCTCGGTGGGGCGCACGCCCTGCGCATGGCGGGTGAGCAGGGGGCTGCCGAGGGCGTCTTCCATGCCGCGCACGCGCTGGCTGGCGGAGGCCAGCGTCATGTGCGAACGCCCCGCGCCGGCAGTGAGGCTGCCGGCCTCGACGACGTGGATGAAGAGCCGCAGGTCGGTGAGGTCGAATCGCATGATCCGGCGGAGTGTGCACCAGGAGCCTCAGCCGCAGACTGAGGCCCGCTTCGCGAATGCCGCATTTGCGGCGGCGGGCTTCGTTGGCAGAGTCGGCGTTCGATGACGCATCCGATCGACGCAACCGCTCTCTGGGCCGCCGCCACGGCCGTGTACCTGCTCGCCGGGGTGATCAAGGGCGTGGTCGGCCTCGGACTGCCGACGGTGTCGATGGCGCTGCTCGCGCTGTGGATGACGCCGGCCCAGGCGGCTGCGCTGTTGATCGTGCCCTCGCTGGTCACCAACATCTGGCAGACCGGGCCCCGCGCGACCTTCATGCCGGTGCTGCGCCGCATCGGCGGCATGCAGGTGGGCGTGGTGATCGGCACGCTGGCCGGGGCGCTGTGGCTGGGCGTGCCGGCCGGCGCCTGGGCCTCGTTCGCGCTCGGGGTGGCGTTGATCGTCTATGCGCTGTGGGGGCTGACCGGGCGGCAGCTGCATGTGAGCGATGCGCAGGCGCGCTGGGTGGGGCCGCTGGTGGGCATGAGCACCGGGCTGGTGACGGCCGTGACGGGCGTGTTCGCGGTGCCGGCGGTGCCTTACCTGCAGGCGCTGGGCTTCCAGCGCGATTCGCTGATCCAGGCGATGGGGATCTCGTTCACCACCTCGACGGTGGTGCTGGCCATCGGGCTGGCCGTGAACGGGGGGTATCCGGTGTCGGCGATCGGAGGTTCCGTCGCGATGCTGGCGCCGGCCATCGGCGGCATGGTGCTCGGCACCTGGCTGCGCAAGCGGCTGTCGGTGGAGGTGTTCCGGCGCTGCTTTCTCGTCGGGCTGGCGCTGCTTGGCCTCTACATGGCCGTGCGGGCGGCCGGGGCGTGACGACGGCGCCTCAGGCCGCCAGCAGCAGGGCCGACCGCACGCGCTCGATGGTCTGGCGGTAGGGCAGGGCGAAGTCGTCGATCGGATCGCCGGCTCCGAGCCAGCTGAAGAGGAAAACCAGCCCTTCTTCCTCGGGGCTGCCCGTGGCCGTGTGCGTGAAGCTCTCGGGCAGGGGGCTCTCGGCGCGCATCAGGAACAGGTGCCACAGCTGCGGGTGGCGGTGCGTGTTGCCTTCGATGCCGGCTTCGCATTCGCGGTCCAGCGTGCCCAGCGACTGCAGCTCGCCGGCATAGTCGATGCCCGATTCCTCGAGCAGCTCGCGGCGCACCGCCGCTTCGGGCGACTCGCCGGGCTCGATGGTGCCCTTGGGCAGCTGCATGTTGCCGTCCTCGGGATGGCGGAACACCAGCAACCGGCCCCGTGCGTCGACCAGGCAGGCACAGGCCTTGGGAATGGCGACGCTTGGGCTGCCGGCGTTCATGCTCAGGCGCCCGTCAGTGCGGCCTTGACCGCTGCGCTGACCTGGCCCATGTCGGCCTTGCCGGCCAGGCGGGTCTTGACCACGCCCATGACCTTGCCCATGTCGCCCGGGCCCTTGGCGCCCAGCTCTGCCACGATGGCCTTCACTTTGGCGGCGACCTCGTCGGCGCCCATGCGCTGGGGCAGGTAGACCTCCAGCACCTTGATCTCGGCGGCTTCCTTGTCGGCGAGGTCGGTGCGGCCGCCGGTGGTGAAGGCGGCGATGGAGTCCTTGCGCTGCTTGACCATCTTGTCGACGATGGCCACGACCATGGCGTCGTCGAGCTCCACGCGTTCGTCGACTTCCTTCTGCTTCATCGCGGCCAGCAGCAGGCGGATGGTGGCCAGGCGCTCGGAGTCCTTGGCGCGCATCGCCGTCTTCATGTCTTCGTTGATCTGTGCTTTGAGAGTCATTAGGCAACCTTTCGGAAAAAACAAAGCCGCGGCAGGTTTCCCTGGCGCGGCTGAGGCAACGAGGCGACCGGGCCGACTTTCGTCTGGGGCCCGCCGCCCGGATGTCGCTTAGTACAGCTTCTTGGGCAGCTGCATGCTGCGCACGCGCTTGTAGTGGCGCTTGACCGCGGCTGCCTTCTTGCGCTTGCGCTCGGCGGTCGGCTTTTCGTAGAACTCGCGGGCACGCAGGTCGGTCAGCAGGCCGAGCTTTTCGATGGTGCGCTTGAAACGGCGCAGGGCGACGTCGAAGGGCTCGTTTTCTTTAACGCGGATGGTGGTCATTGATGAATCGTTGAAATGGATTTGGCCTGGGGAAGATCGGGCCCCGGGCCGGGGTTCCTCAACTGAAAATTTTTGCGGCCGTTGAGGTAAGGCCAAAAGTTAGCCCGAGAGTATAGCACGCCCCCCAGGCTTCGCGCACTTCGTGTCGCTTCGCCAACCCCCCTCGCCGGGGGGCGGCACCTGAAGCCCGGCAGAGCCGGTTCTTCGGTGCCCTGGAACAAGGGCCTGTCATTGCCTCAGAGGGCTTGGGCGCATGCATGCGCGCTGGCCCAGGCCCACTGGAAGTTGTATCCGCCCAGCCAGCCGGTCACGTCGACCACTTCGCCGATGAAGTACAGGCCCGGCTGCTTCGATTCCATGGTCTGGGAGGACAGGTCGCGGGTGTCGACGCCGCCGGCCGTGACTTCGGCTTTTTTGTAACCTTCGGTGCCGCTGGGGACGATCTGCCAGCGCGAGACGCGCTCCGACAGGGCCGCCAGGGCCTTGTCGGCGGCCTCGTTGACCGGGCGCTGCAGGGCTGGGTCCTGCCCGACCCAGGCGTCCGCCAGCCGGGAGGGGACCAGCGCGGCCAGTTCGTTGGCGATGCGTTTCTTCGATCGCAGCTTGGCTTCGCCCAGTGCCTCGGCCACGTTCACGCCCGGGGCGAAGTCGAGCGTCAGCGGGGCGCCGGGCTTCCAGTAGCTCGAGATCTGCAGCACCGCCGGACCCGAAAGGCCCCGGTGGGTGAAGAGCAGGTCTTCGAGGAAGGCCATCTTTTCCTTCTTGGCGCCGGTCTCGATGCGCACCGGCAGCGCCAGCCCGGCGAGTTCGGCGTAGGGCGCCCACGCCTCGCCGCCGAAGGTCAGGGGCACCAGCGCAGGCCGCGGAGCGACCAGTCGCAGGCCGAACTGCTCGGCGATGCGGTAGCCGAAATCGCTGGCGCCGATCTGCGGGATCGACAGGCCGCCGGTGGCGACCACGATCTTCTGCGTCTCGATGGCGCCCCGGCTGCTCTCGATTCGATAGCTGCCTGCGCTGCTACCGTCTGCATTGCCGGCGGAAAACCTGATCTCGCCGATGCTGCACGGCTGCCAGCGCTCGACGCCGCCGGCCTGGCATTCGGCCAGCAGCATGTCGACGATCTGCTGCGAGGAGCCGTCGCAGAAGAGCTGCCCCTTGTGCTTTTCATGGAAGGCGATGCCGTGCTTCTGCACCAGCTCGATGAACTGCTGCGGCGCATAGCGCGACAGCGCCGAGCGGCAGAAATTCGGGTTGTCGCTGATGAAGTGCCGCTGCGGCGCGCGCACGTCGAGGTCGCGGTTGGTGAAGTTGGCGCGGCCGCCGCCCGAGATGCGGATCTTCTCGCCCACCTTCTCGCTGTGGTCCACCACCAGCACCTTCAGCCCGCGCTGGCCCGCCACGCCGGCGCAGAAGAGCCCGGCGGCGCCGGCGCCGATCACGACGGCGTCGAACTTCGCCGCGCTCAAGGTCCGTCGGCCGCCAAGATCGGCGGCGGGTTGTATTTGAGGTGGCCGACGTAGCGCAGCGGCTGCGTGGCGGCGATGGAGGGCACGTCGCCCTCGCGCATGTGCAGCAGGTCGGCCGGGCTCACCCAGCGCGGGTCGGCGTTGGTGATCGGCATGCCTGCCTGGCGGTAGGCCTCCAGAACGAACTGCGAGCAGAAGAACTGGTCGTCGCGGCTCGCACCCAGTTGCACCATGGCCATGCCGCTCATGCAGTAGTGGCTCACGGCTGAGGGCACCAGCGGCAGCTCGCACAGGCGCCGGTTCAGCACGAAGGGCGCGTTCAGCAGCACGCCCACGGTGTTGTAGCTGGTGCCGACCTGCGACAGGGCCCATTCGCGCATGCGCGCAGCGCTCGCGTCGTCCACGCCGGGCACCCGGAAGGCCACGACCATCTGTTCCTCGTCGACCACCTCCGAAAGCGGCCGTGCGCGCACGCCGGTTCCCACGGCCTCGGCGATCTGGCCGTTGCCCAGGTACAGCACGGCGTGGCTCACCGGCGAGAAGGTGCCCAGCCGGATGCCGAAGGAATTCACCGTGGCGATGGAGGTGAGCAGGATGTCTCCCGGCGCCAGCGCGTCGGCGGCGATGAGTTCGCCGCCGTTGCCCGGCGCGATGACCGAGCTCTGCACGCGCAGGCGCAGGCCGTTGTCCTTGGTCGGCAGGTCGAGCCGCGTGGCGCAGGCGGACAGCAGCAGGGCGGCGCCCGCCGCGACGAGGGCCGCGGCGGTGCGGAAAGCGATGCGCATCAGCCCTTCCAGACGAACGGGAACTTCAGCTGCTTGAAGAAGCCGTTGGGCACGTAGTCGCCCAGCACGCCGTACTTCTCGGGCCAGAGCTTGGTGCTCTTCACGGCGGTGCCGAAGATGTAGTCGAGGAAGGCGTAGTGCGCCGCGTAGTTCTTGTCGAGCGCTTCCTGGTCCTGGCTGTGGTGCCAGTGGTGGAAGTTGGGCGTGACGATCAGGTAGCGCAGCGGGCCGAGCCGAACGCTCACGTTGCAGTGGTTGAACACCGCCTGGAAGCCCACCACGACGATGTAGGCGTCGATCACGTCCTTGCTGAAGCCCAGCACGTAGATGGGCGCCAGCACCAGGGTGCGAGTGATCAACAGCTCCAGGATGTGCTGGCGCGAGCCGGCCATCCAGTCCATGCTCTTCACGCTGTGGTGCACCGCGTGCAGGCGCCACAGCACCGGCACCTCGTGGTAGGCGCGATGCGTCCAGTACTGCACCAGGTCGGCCACCAGGATGATCAGCAGCAGCCCCGCCCAGAAGGGCAGGTTGCTCACCCAGCCCCGGATGCCGTCGTTGGCCGCCCAGCCGAAGAGCTTGTGCACCATCAGGTTGGTGGCCAGCAGCACGAAGCCCACGATCATGTGGTTCACCACGAAGTGGTGGAAGTCGGTCTGCCACTCCTCCCGGAACACCGGCTGGTCCTTGCGCAGGGCGAACAGCTTCTCGATGAAGATGAAGATCAGCGAGGAGCCCAGCAGGTCGAGGATGAACCAGTCCAGCCCGATGTAGGGCGTGTTGTCCGCGAAGTCGTGAACAGGCACCTTGTGCCCGCCCAGCAGGGCCGAGGCCGCCACCAGCAGGAACGCGGCCGAGGACAGCCAGCGCGAGCGGTTGAAGATGATGTTGACCAGCGAGAGCCCGCCCGAGATGACCAGCGCAGCCAGCAGGATCATGCGCATCATGTCCACGTTGTAGCTCTTGCGCAGCTCGGGCGTGGTGAGGTACTGCGGGAAGTGGAAGGCCAGCACGCCCAGGAAGCACAGGATGGCCAGGCTCAGCGCGATGGTGCCGGTGACCAGGCCCTGTCCGCGGCGCAGTTCGCCGTGGTTCTGGGTGAATTCGTTGAGTTTGTCGATGTCCAGCATGCCCCGCCTCTCCTTCTTCTTCGGCTCCTGTATGGGTGCGCGATTTTAGAGGGGCGACGGAAAAATGCTCAGCGCCTGCGTGCCGAGCGCCGCCGCAGCAGGGCCGCCGCGCCCAAGGCCACCGCCATCACCAGCAGCGACACCACGGTGGTCACCGTCCCCAGCGCGTAGATCGAAGGCGTCGTCACCGTCGAGGTGAGCCCCTGCAGCTCGAGCGGCAGCGTGTTCACGTCGCCGATGGCCTGCGAGGTGCGGGCGATCTCGTCCCACGACAGCGTGAAGCCGAACATGCCGATGCCCACGATCGACGGGCCAATGAGCGGCAGCACCACGAAGCGGAAGGTCTGCCAGGGGGTGGCGCCCAGGTCGCGCGCGGCTTCCTCGTAGGCGGGGTTGAACCGGTTGAACACCGCGAACATGATGAGCAGCCCGAAGGGCAGCGTCCATGTCAGGTGCGCGCCCAGCGCGGAGCTGAAGAGGCCGAGCGCGGTGCCGTAGCCTTCGAGCAGCGAGGTGGCGTCCATCGCCGTCAGCACGCTCTTGATGCCGGTGTCGATGAGCCGGAACTGCAGGCCGATGCCCAGCGAGATGATGATCGACGGCATGATCAGGCTGGCGACCGTCACGAAGAAGAGGGCGTTGCTGCCCGCGAGCTTCTTTCGGAACGCGAGCCCGGCGAGCACCGACAGCACCACGGTGAACGCCATCACCACCGCGCCCAGCGCCAGCGAGCGCCTGAAGGCCGCACCGATGTCGACCGTGCCCAGGCCCTCGGCCAGCTTGTGGAACCAGTGCAGCGACACCCCGCGCAGCGGAAACGTCAGTCCGCCTTCGGGGCCCTGGAAGCTCAGCACGAAGATCGTGATCATCGGGCCATAGAGGAAGAGCACGAAGAGCCCGAATACGGTGGCCAGCGGCCAGAAGCCGGGGGCGCGCTGGGCGCCGATGGGTGTCTGCATCTCAGAGCTCCTTGCGGATGTCGACCATCCGGGTCAGGCCCCAGATGATCATCAGCACCACCGCCAGCAGGATCATGGCGTTGGCCGCCGCCAGCGGGAACTGCAGGTACGAGGTCTGCACCTGGATGATCTTGCCGATGGAGGCGATCTGCTGCCCGCCCATCACGCCGATGGTGACGAAGTCGCCCATCACGATGGTGATGACGAAGATCGAGCCGATGAGGATGCCGGTGCGCGACAGCGGCACCACCACGTTCCACAGCGTCTGCCAGCCCGAGGCGCCTGCGTCGCTGGCCGCTTCGAGCAGCGAGCGGTCGATGCGCATCATGCTGTTGAAGATCGGCACGATCATGAACATGGTGTACAGGTGCACGAAGGCCAGCACCACCGAGAAATCGGAAAAGAGCAGCCACTCCAGCGGCCGGTCGACCAGGCCCACGCCCATGAGCGCCTGGTTGACCAGCCCGTTGCGTCCCAGCAGCGGCACCCACGAGATCATGCGGATCACGTTGGAGGTCCAGAAGGGCACCGTGCACAGCACGAACAGCACCGTCTGCATGGTCGAGGAGCGCACGTGGAAGGCCAGGAAGTACGCCACCGAGAAGCCGATCACCAGCGTGATGCCCCACACCAGCAGGCAGAACTTGAAGGTGCTCAGGTAGGTGTTCAGCGTGACGCAGAGGTCGCCGTTGTCGGTGAGCCGCGAGCAGCCCTCGAAGAGGCTGAGGTAGTTGCGCAGCGTGACGGCCGGTATCAGCTCGTACTCGTTGAAATTCCACAGGCTGACCATCGCGACCAGCGCCAGCGGAATCAGGAAGAACAGCAGGAACACCAGCGCGAACGGCGCCGCCTGCCACCAGGCCTTCACGGCGTGAACGGGAGCGGTGGCAGCATGGCTGGACGCGACGGGAGTACTCATGGATGGGAGCGAAAGACTGTGTCCAAGGGCGAGCAAGGCGATGCCCGTTCGTGGGACACCGCGGAACCGGCTTTGCCGGGCCGCAGGTGTCGCCCCCGGTCAGGGGGGAGGCGAAGCGACACGCAGTGCGCGAAGCCTGGGGGCGAGCCCTTTTACGCAGCCACGAACTCGTTCCACTTCCGGACCATGTATTCGTTCTCGTCCATGACGGCGTTCCAGCAGGCGATGCCGCCCATGCGCTGTTCGTAGCTGCCGCCGTCGCGCACCGAGCCGGCCTTGGCGATCACGTCGCCCTGCGGGCTCTTGATGTCCTGGGCGGCGGGCTTGCCTTCCATCCAGTAGGCCCACTCGTAGGCTTCCATCTTGGTCTTGGCGGTGTCGAGCACGGCGCTGTAGTAGCCCTGGCGGTTGAGGTAGGCGCCGGCCCAGCCGTCGAGGAACCAGTTGATGAACTCGTAGGCGCCGTCGAGCTTCTTGCCCGAGAGCGTGGCCGGCAGGCCGAAGCCCGAGGCCCAGGCGCGATAGCCTTCCTTGAGCGGCTGGAAGGTGCAGTCGATGCCCTTGCTGCGCACGGCGGTGACCGCGGGCGACCACATCGACTGGATCACCACCTCGCCCGAGGACATCAGGTTCACCGATTCGTTGAAGTCCTTCCACAGCGCGCGGAACTGGCCGGCCTTCTTGGCCTCGATCAGGGTCTTGATCGTCAGGTCGATCTCGGCCTTGGTCATGTTGCCCTTGTCTGCGTACTTGTGCAGGCCCTTGGCCTCCACCACCATCGCGGCGTCCATGATGCCGATCGAGGGAATGTTCAGGATCGCGGCCTTGCCCTTGAACTCAGGGTTCAGCAACTCGGCCCACGAGCCGATGGGGCGCTTGATGAGGTCGGGTCGGATGCCCAGCGTGTCGGCGTTGTAGGTGGTCGGGATCAGCGACATGTATTGCGTGGCCGACTTGGCGAAGGCCTTGCTCTTCTCGCCTTCGAGGTAGATCACCTTCACTGGCGCCGTGCCCTGGTCGCCCACCTTCTTGCCGGCCACTTCGCCCTTGGTGAAGAGCGAGGTGATCTTGTCTGCGTTCTTCACGCGCTTGGTGTCGATGCCCTTGAGGTTGCCCGTGGGCACGATCTTCTTGAGCGAGAAGAACTCGGTGTCGATCAGGTCGAAGCTGTTGGGAGCGGTGACGGCGCGCTTGGTCACGTCGTCGGTGGTCACTGCCACGTACTGGATCTCGATGCCGGTGTCGGCCTTGAACTTCTCGGCGATCGCCTTGTCCTGGTTCACCGCCGTGCCGAGGTAGCGCAGCACGATCTTCTCCTGCGCATGCACGAAGGGTGTGATGCCCGTGGCCAGGATGCCGGCGGTGCCTTGCAGCAGGGTGCGGCGCTTCAGGCCGTTGTTGTCGATGGAATCGGTCATGGGCTGGGTCTCCATTGAAGAAAAAGGAAAGGTGAAGGAAACGAACGCGGAGAAAAGCGGGAGGCGAAGGCGCTCAGAAGGGAACGGCGAGCACGGCTGCGTCGTCCTTCCGGGCGGCTTCGGCGCCGGTGGGCGCCGGTGCTCGCTCGCCCGGCGGCTTGACGCCGGGGCCGAGCACGCGCGCATCGGCTTCGGCCCACGAGAGGTGCACCGCCTCGCCGTGCGTATAGGGCCGCGCGAGGAAGGCGGCTTCGCTCAGCAGCACCGAGACGCCCTGGGGCGCGGCTGCGTCGGCGGTTGCACCCCCGAGCGCCAGCCCGAGCAGGACGTAGGTGCCCTGGTACTCGATGTCGGTGACGGTGGCTGCCAGGGCGCCATCCGCCGCTGCCTGCGTGGCCGCTGCGATCCGCATGCGGTCGTTGCGTACCGCGATCGGCCCGGCGGGCGTATGGAACACGTTGTGGCCGCCCATGAAGCGCGCCACGAACTCGCTCGCCGGGTGGTTGTAGACGGCGTGCGGCGAGCCGACCTGCTCGATCACGCCATGGTTCATGACCACCATGGTGTCGGCCAGCGCCATCGCCTCTTCCTGCGAGTGCGTGACGTGGATGAAGGTCAGGCCCAGCTCCTTCTGCCAGCGCCGCAGTTCGGCGCGCATCTGGATGCGCAGGAAGGGGTCGAGGGCGGAAAGCGGTTCGTCGAGCAGCAGCACGCGCGGCTCGGTGATGAGCGCACGCGCCAGCGCCACGCGCTGCTGCTGCCCGCCGGAAAGCTCACCGGGCTTGCGCGCGGCGAGGTGGCCCATCGCGACGCGCTCGAGCAGGTCGTTGGCACGCTTGTGGCGCTCGGCCTTGCCCACGCCTTTCATCTTGAGGCTGAAGGCCACGTTGTCGGTGGCCGAAAGATGGGGGAAGAGCGCGAAGCTCTGGAACATCATCGCCGTGCCGCGGGCGGCGGCGGGCAGGTTCGTGATGTTGCGGTTGTCCAGCAGGATGTCGCCGCTGCTGACCGATTCGTGCCCCGCGATCATGCGCAGGGTCGTGCTCTTGCCGCAGCCCGAGGGCCCCAGCAGGCAGCAGTAGCTGCCGCTGGCGATGCGCAGGTCGATCCGGTCGACGGCGGCCGGCGTACCCGGGGCGTAGCGCTTGGTGAGGGCGACGATCTCGACGGCGGCGGATTCAGGCGTGGCGACGGCATTCATTGCCCATCGCTGAGCACGATCCATGCCACGTTGTGGTGCGCGGCGCCCGCGCTGCCTGCACCTCGGTCGCCCAGGTCAGGTGCGATTCAGGTGCCGAACCTGGTCTCGCCTACGGCTGCCTCGGCGGCGGCCAGCCCGCGCAGCACGTCGCCCACCACGATCACCGCCGGGCTCGCGATGCCCGCTTCGGCGATGCCGTGTTGCAGCCTGCCCAGCGTGGTTGCGATGTGCTTCTGTTGCGGCAGGCTCGCATGCTGGATGACGGCCACCGGCGTATCGGCCGGCAGGCCTTGCAGCAGTTCGCGCTCGATGTGCGCCGCGCCCGACACGCCCATGTAGATCACCAGCGTGAGCCGGGCGTTGTACGCGGTCGCGGCCAGCGCGCGCCAGTCGGTCGGGTCTTCGGCCGCGCCGGCGCCGGTCTTGGCGTGGCCGGTGACGAACACCACGCCCTGCGCATGGTCGCGGTGCGTGAGCGGCACGCCCAGCGTCGTCACGGCGGCGAGGCCGGCGGTGATGCCGTTGACCACCGCGCATTCGATGCCGGCCTCGCGCAGGTGCTCCACTTCCTCGCCGCCGCGGCCGAAGATGAACGGGTCGCCGCCCTTGAGGCGCACCACCGTCTCGCCCTCGCGCACGGCAGTGATCATCAGCCGCTCAATGAAGGCCTGCGGCGTGCTCTTGCAGCCGCCGCGCTTGCCCACGTGCACGATGCGTGCGCCAGGGCGGGCGTAGGCCTGCACGATCTGGTCGTTCACAAGGTCGTCGACCAGCAGCACTGTCGCGGCCTGGATCGCCTTCACGGCCTTGATGGTCAGCAGCTCCGGATCGCCGGGTCCTGCGCCCACCAGCGTGCAGCGGCCGGCGATGAGGGAGGTGGGGTTGTCGTTGTTCATGCGTGGGATGCCAATGCCAGTTGCGTGATGTGCCTGACCTGCGTCGCGATCGCCTCCGGCACGGGAAGCTCGCCGTCCAGAACGCGGCGCGTGTAGCCGGCGGTGGTGGCGACGTCGATTTCCTTCGGCAGCCCCGGCACCTCGGAGGCGGTGCCGGCCTGCTGAGACTGCAGCTCGGTGCGCACGCCGCGCACGAAGCCGTCGATCTGCGCGGTGCGCCTCGGGTCGGACACCACTTCGCCTTCGAGGCCGCGCGAGAGCAGGGCGGTCATGCCCGACAGCTCGAAGGTCTCGGCCATGACGCGCGCGTATTCGGGATGCGTGTAGCTGGCGACCACCACGCTCGGGCCCGCGGTGGGCTGCATCAGCTTCACCACGCTGTGGCCGGGGTTGCGCAGGCCGACCACGCGGCGCACGTCGAGCAGGCGCTTGAGCGCGGGGTTCAGCAGCTCGGTGGGAGCGAACGCGGCCTCGCCATTGGCGACGGCGCGGATGGCCGTCATCGGCGCATGGCCCAGCGCGGCGAGCACGTTCGACGCCAGAACGCGCGATGTTTCGCTCGCGCTTCCGTGCACCAGCACCGGCAGGCCTTCGCGAGCCAGCAGCAGCGCCAGCAGCGGCGTGAGCACCGGCAGCTTGCGCGCACCGTTGTAGCTGGGCAGCACGATCAGCGGGCGGTCGCCGGCGGGGATCATCTGCAGCCGCGCATGGGTGGCATCGAGGAAGCCGGCCATCTCCTCGGGCGTCTCGCCCTTGATGCGCATGGCCAGGCAGAAGCCGCCGATCTCGAAGTCAGTCACGGTGCCGTCCAGCACCTGGCCGAACAGGTCGGTGGCCTGCTCGCGCGTGAGCGGCCTGGCGCCTCGCGCACCGCGGCCGATTTCCTTGATGTATTGGCTGATTCCCATGGGTAGGGGGATTGTCCTGCAACGCTTATGCCGGAATGTGAGTCGGCTTATGCATGGGTTTGGCCCCTTCCGCTGGGGGAAGGTTGGGATGGGGGCAAGCGGCGCTGGCATGGTGGCGCTGTCGTGCCCCCACCCCAACCCTCCCCCAGAGGGGGAGGGAGCTGGTTGCGGTCGCATCACGACAGCGCCTCCGCCTTCTCTTGTCCCCTCTCCCGCTTGCGGGAGAGGGTCAGGGTGAGGGCAGCGGCCTTGCAGCATGGCGCGGACGTCATTGCCGCCCTCCCTCACCCCAGCCCTCTCCCCGAGGGGAGAGGGAGCAATGCAGACGGCGCATCACGACAGCGCCTCCGCCTCGACCGGCGTCGCCCGCACCATCCGCTTGAGCTCCGGAACGCACGAGCCGCAGTTGGTGCCGCATTTCAGCGCTCCCTGCAGCCTGGCCAGCCGTTCGTCCGGCGTGCCTGCGCAGCGCGACAGTTCGGCCTGGATCGCCCCGTCCGCCACGTTGAAGCAGGTGCACACCGTCTTGCCTCGCGACTGCACAGCCACCGGTGCCTTCGAGCCCGGCGACAGCAGCAGGCGGCCGTAGGTCTGTGCCGGCAGTTCCTCGCGCAGCAGGGTGGCGATCCATGCCTCGGCGCTGGTGTCGCCGCCCAGCAGGAAGGCTTCGAGGCCCGCGCTGCCGTCCGCGCGGCGCACCAGCCTCGCCGAGCGGCGCTGGCCGCGGCGGCGGTCTGCATAGCGCAGGGTGTCGGGCGTCTGCAGGCCGAGCAGGGCTTCGATTCTTTCGATCAGCGCGTCGTCGGGCGCGTCGTGCGCGGCGGCACGAAAGAGGATGCCGCTGCGTTCGGCTCCCTGCGTGCTGCCGGAAAACGGCACGCAGGTCGCGAAAGGCAGGAGCCCCATCATCGGCTGCAGCGCGCGATGCGCCGACAGGGCCTCGTCGCCGGGCAGCCAGGCCATGGCCAGCAGCGACCAGGGCAGCTCGGCCTTGAGGATCTTCACCGCCGCGTGCTTCAGCTCCGGCTGCTTCGAGCTCGGGCAGAAAGCCGACGTGGTCAGTGCATTGATGCCCGCCAGCCGCGTGCCGCTCGACGAGCAGCCGCTCAGGTACTCCTCACCCCAGTGCATGGCGACGAAAGCCTGGCTCAGCCCCACCTCGGCGCTGGCGCGCGCCGGCAGCATGATCGAGCCTCGCTTCGAGGTCAGCTGCACCAGGTCGCCTTCGCCGATCTGTCGGCGCGCCATGTCCTGCGCGTTCATCTGCACCACGGGTTCGGGCATGTGGCCGAACAGTCGGCCCGCCGTGCCGGTGCGGCTCATGCCATGCCACTGGTCGCGCAGGCGGCCGGTGTTCAGCGAGAAGGGGTAGCGTGCCTCCCGCGCCTCGGCCACGGGCTTGTAGACGGTGTCGACGAAGCGGGCGCGGCCATCGGGCGTGGGGAAGACGCCGTCCTCGTAGAGGCGCGCGCGGCCGATGCGTTCGCCTTCCCTCAGCGGCCATTGCTGCGGGCCGGCGCTCTCCAGCATCGCGTAGCTCAGGCCGGTGATGTCGAGGTCGCGCCCGCGCGTGGACTCGCGGTGCTCGTTCCAGACCGATTCGGCCGTCTCGTAGGGGAACAGCGTGGAGGTGCGGTCCAGCTGCTGCTCGAGCCGGCGTGCGAAGGCGACGGCGATCGACCAGTCGTTGCGCGCCTCGCCAGGCGCCGGCACCGCCGTGCGAACGCGCGAGATGCGGCGCTCGCTGTTGGTGACGGTGCCTTCCTTCTCGCCCCAGGTGGTGGCGGGCAGCAGCAGGTCGGCGAAGGCGCAGGTGGCGGTGGTCGCGAAGGCTTCCTGCACCACCACGAACTCGGCACGCTCCAGGGCGCGGCGCACGGTGGCCTGATCCGGCATCGACTGCGCCGGATTGGTGCATGCGATCCACAGCGCGCGGATCTCGCCGTCGGCCGCCGCCTGGAACATCTCCACCGCCGTCTTGCCCGGCTTCTCGGGCACCGAGGGCACGCCCCAGAGCGCGGCGACCTCGGCGCGGTGGTCGGCGTTGGCCAGGTCGCGGTGAGCGCTCAGCAGGTTGGCGAGGCCACCCACCTCGCGACCGCCCATCGCATTGGGCTGGCCGGTCAGCGAGAAGGGGCCGGCGCCGGCGCGGCCGATCTGACCGGTCGCCAGGTGCAGGTTGATGAGCGCGGCGTTCTTCGCCGTGCCGCTGGACGACTGGTTCAGGCCCTGGCAGTACAGGCTCAGCGTGGCCGGCGAGGTGGCGAAGAGCCGCGCGGCCTCGAGCAGGTCGTCCCTGGCGATGCCGCAGACCTGCGCCACCTTGTCGGGCGTGCACTCGCGCACCGTGGCCTTCAGCGCGTCGAAGCCGCTGGTGTGCGCGGCGATGTACTTCGCGTCGGTCCAGCCCTCCCACAGCATCAGGTGCAGCATGCCGTTGAAGAGCATCACGTCGGTGCCGGGCTGGATCGGCAGGAACAGGTCGGCGATCTCGACCGTGTCGGTGCGGCGCGGGTCGGCCACCACGATCTTCATCGCCGGGTTGGCCGCCTTCGCGTCCTCGATGCGGCGGAACAGGATCGGGTGCGCCCAGGCCGTGTTGCTGCCCACGATGAAGAGGCATTGCGCGTGCTTCAGGTCGTCGTAGCAGGCCGGCGGCGCGTCGGCGCCCAGCGTCTGCTTGTAGCCGGCCACCGCGCTGCTCATGCACAGGCGCGAGTTGGTGTCGATGTTGTTGGTGCCGACCAGGCCCTTGGCGAGCTTGTTGAAGACGTAGTAGTCCTCGGTCAGCAGCTGGCCCGACACGTAGAAGCCGACCGCGTCGGGGCCGTGGTCGCGGATCACCTGTGCGAACTTGCCGGCGGCGTTGTCCAGCGCGGTGTCCCAGGCGACGACCGAGGGCGCCTCGCCGCGCGCGAGTCGCTGCATGGGCTGCAGCAGCCGCGTCTGGCGCGTGACCGTGGCGCTGGCCGTGAGATGCAGCGTCGAGCCCTTGGTGCACAGCCGCCCGAAGTTGGCCGGGTGCTCCGGGTCGCCGCGCACGCCGGTGATCTCGTCGCCGCTCGACTCGATGATCACCCCGCAGCCGACGCCGCAGTACGGGCAGGTGGACCGGGTCTCCCGCGTCATGGGTTATTCCAGCGGAAGAACGGACAGTACCGCGAAAGGCTTCGGCCCGGCCGCCGGGCGCTCCAGGTCGATGGCGTGCGCCGCCAGTTCGGCCGCGTCGAGGTGCACCACGCCTTCTTCCACCTTCACCGCGAACCTGGGTGTGCAGCCCTCGTCGGGCGCCTTGGCGCAGCCGTCGTCCAGCCCGATGGCCCAGTTGTGCAGCGGGCAGGCCACGCTGGTGCCGAACACGATGCCCTGGCTCAGCGGGCCGCCCTTGTGCGGGCAGCGGTCGAGCAGCGCGAACACCTGGTCCTCGGCGTTGCGGAACACGGCCACGTCCAGCCCGGCCGGCCGTGCCACGCGGCGCGCGCCGAGCACGGGGATGTCGTCGATGCGGCAGATGACTTTCCAGTTGCTCATGGTGGGCTCTTCCTTCTCAATGTTCGGTTTCAGGCTGCCGCGGTCAGCGGCGTGAACTGCCGCACGTCCACCGAGGCCTGCGCCGACTCGAACCACGGATCGGGCTCGCCGTCGAGCGCGAACTGCAGTCGCTCCCACAGCGCCTTGCGGCCCTCGGCGTCTTCGAGGATCTTCTTCTTCACGTAGTCGAGGCCCACGCGGCCGATGTAGTGCACCGTGCGCTCCAGGTACCAGCCTTCCTCGCGATAGAGCTGCAGGAAGGCGCCCGAGTACTCCATCACCTCGGCGGCCGTCTTCACCTTCACCAGGAACTGGGCGACCTCGGTCTTGATGCCGCCGTTGCCGCCCACGTAGAGCTCCCAGCCGGAGTCGACGCCGATCACGCCCACGTCCTTGATGCCGGCTTCTGCGCAGTTGCGCGGGCAGCCCGAGACGGCCAGCTTGACCTTGTGCGGCGAGTACATGGCCCACAGCGCGCGCTCCAGGTCCTTGCCCATCTGCGTGCTGTCCTGGGTGCCGAAGCGGCACCACTCGCTGCCCACGCAGGTCTTCACCGTGCGCAGCGACTTGGCGTACGCGAAGCCGCTGGGCATGCCGATGTCCTTCCACACGCCTTCCAGGTCTTCCTTCTTCACGCCCAGCAGGTCGATGCGCTGGCCGCCCGTGACCTTGACGGTCGGGATCTTGTACTTGTCGGCCGCGTCCGCGATGCGGCGCAGCTCGTCGGGCGTGGTGTGGCCGCCCCACATGCGCGGGATGACGGAGTAGGTGCCGTCCTTCTGGATGTTGGCGTGGCTGCGCTCGTTGATGAAGCGGCTCTGCGGATCGTCCTTCGCCTCCTTGGGCCAGGTGCTGATCAGGTAGTAGTTGATGGCCGGGCGGCAGGTGGCGCAGCCGTTGGGCGTGCGCCAGCCGAGGTTGCGGTAGACCTCGTCGTGCGTCAGGTAGTGCTCCTTGCGGATCGCGTCGCGCACGTCCTGGTGGTTCGCGTCGGTGCAGCCGCACACGGCCTTCTTCTTGGGCGTGGCGGAGTAGTCGCCGCCCGCGGTGAACATCAGGATCTGCTCCACCAGCCCGGTGCACGAGCCGCAGCTCGCGCTGGCCTTGGTGTGCTTCTTCACCTCGTCGAGCGTGAACAGGCCCTTCTCCTTGATGGCCTTGCAGATGGTGCCCTTGTTCACGCCGTTGCAGCCGCAGACCTCGGCGTCGTCGGGCATGCTCGCGGCCTTGTTGTGGCCCTCGTGGCCTGTGTCGCCGATGTTCGATTCGCCGAACATCAGCTTGTCGCGGATGTCGTGCACGCTGCGGCCGTCGCGCAGCAGCTTGAAGTACCAGCTGCCGTCCACCGTGTCGCCGTAGAGGCAGGCGCCCACCAGCTTGTCGTCCTTGATGACCAGCTTCTTGTAGACGCCGCCGAAGGGGTCGCTCATGACGATCTCCTCCGTGCCTTCGCCGCCCATGAACTCGCCGGCCGAGAACAGGTCGATGCCAGTCACCTTCAGCTTGGTGGAAGTGAGCGAGCCCAGGTAGCGGCCGATGCCGAACTGCGCGAGGTGGTTGGCCGCCACCTTGGCCTGCTCGAAGAGCGGCGCCACCAGGCCGTAGGCGATGCCGCGGTGCGCCGCGCATTCGCCCACCGAGTAGATGCGTGCGTCGGTGACGGTCTGCATGGTGTCGGTGACGACGATGCCGCGGTTGCAGTGCAGCCGCATCTTCTCGGCCAGCTCCACGTTGGGACGGATGCCCACGGCCATCACCACCAGGTCGGCGGCGGTCTCGGTGCCGTCCTTGAAGCGGATGGCCTTCACGCGGCCGCTCCTGCCGTCATCCGCGTCGCCGACCAGCTCCTGCGTCTGCGCACCCATCATGAACTTCAGGCCCCGGTCTTCCAGCGACTTCTGCAGCAGCTTGCCTGCCACGTCGTCCAATTGGCGTTCCATCAGCCAGGGCATGACGTGCACCACCGTCACGTTCATGCCGCGCAGCATCAGGCCGTTGGCGGCTTCCAGGCCCAGCAGGCCACCGCCGATGACCACCGCATTCCTGTGCGTGCGCGCGGCCTCGATCATGTAGTCGGTGTCGGCGATGTCGCGGTAGGCGATCACGCCCTTCAGGTCCTTGCCGGGCACCGGCAGCATGAAGGGGTTGGAGCCTGTGCACATCAGCAGGCGGTCGTAGGCGGCCTCGGTGCCATCCTCGGCGCGTACGATGCGCCGGACGCGGTCGACCTCAACCACCTTCTTGCCGGCGTGCAGGGTGATGTTGTTCTCGGCATACCACTCCCAGCTGTTGAGCACGATCTCGTCGATCGTCTGCTCGCCCGCGAGCACCGGCGACAGCAGGATGCGGTTGTAGTTGGGGTGCGGCTCCGCGCCGAAGACGGTGATGTCGTACAGGTCGGGCGCGATCTTCAGCAGCTCTTCGAGCGTGCGCACGCCGGCCATGCCGTTGCCGACCATCACGAGTTTCATTTTCTTGTCCATGGGAGCCGTCCTTTCCTGGAATCGGGCGTGGGGAGGCGCGCGGCGCATCAGGACTGCGCCACGGGCTTGTCGAACAACGAAACAACCGGCCGCCTGCGCGCTTCGCAGTGCGGCCGCCAAAACCTCAGGCCGCGACCTTCTCCACGTGCGCCTGGCGCGTGTAGAGGAAGTCGATCACCGCCTTGCGCGCATGCACGTAGACCGGGTCTTCCGCCAGCTCCACGCGGTTGCGCGGGCGCGGGATGTCCACCGAAAGAACCTCGCCGATGGTCGCGGCCGGGCCGTTGGTGAGCATCACGATGCGGTCGCTCAGCAGCACGGCCTCGTCCACGTCGTGCGTGACCATCACGACGGTGCTCTGCGTCTTCTGCACGATGGCCAGCAGCTCGTCCTGCAGCTTGGCGCGGGTTAGGGCGTCGAGCGCGCCGAAGGGCTCGTCCATCAGCAGCACCTTGGGCTCCATCGACAGCGCGCGTGCAATGCCCACGCGCTGCTTCATGCCGCCGGAGATCTCGCCGGGGCGCTTCTGCGCAGCGTGCGACAGGCCGACCAGCGCCAGCGCCGCGTCGGTGCGCGCCCGAAGCTGGGTCTTGTTCTCCGTTGCCGCGAACACGCGCTCGACCGCGAGGTACACGTTCTCGAAGCAGGTGAGCCAGGGCAGCAGCGAGTGATTCTGGAACACCACCGCGCGCTCGGGCCCCGGACCCTTGATCTCCTTGTTGGCGCACAGCAGCGAACCCTGCGTGGGCGTTGTGAGCCCCGCGATCAGGTTCAGCAGCGTCGACTTGCCGCAGCCCGAATGGCCGATGAGCGTGATGAACTCGCCCTTGGCCACGTTCAGGTTCACGTCGCGCAGCGCGACGAAGCGGCCCTTGGGCGTCTTGAACGCCTGCTCGACGCCGTGGATCTCGATGTACTTGGTGTCGTTCATGGTGTGTTCTCGCAGAAAAGGATTCGGGGCAGGACGCAGGGGACGCGAAGGATTCGCGAAGGTCGCGAAAGAACAGCCGGGAAAGTCTTTCTCGAATTTCCTTTGGCGAATTTCGCGAATCCTTCGCGCCCTTCGCGTACGGCTGTCCGATCCCGATTTCAGTGCTTGACCTCTTCGAAAGTGAAGGCCGTCGCCAGCTTGATGAGCGCGAACTCCAGCACCAGGCCCACGATGCCGATCACGAAGATCGCGATGATGATGTTGGCGACGTTGAGGTTGTTCCACTCGTCCCACACCCAGAAGCCGATGCCGACGCCACCGGTGAGCATCTCCGCCGCCACGATCACCAGCCAGGCGGTGCCCACGGCCAGCCGCACGCCGGTCAGCATGTAGGGCAGCACGGCGGGGAAGAGGATCTTGGTGAGGATCTTCCACTCGCTGAGGTTCAGCACCTTGGCCACGTTCATGTAGTCGGTGGGCACGCGCTGCACGCCCACCGCGGTGTTGATGATCATCGGCCAGATCGAGCAGATGAAGATGGTCCAGATCGCGGCCGGGTTGGCGCCCTTGAACACCAGCAGGCCGATGGGCAGCCAGGCCAGCGGCGAGACCGGGCGCAGCAGGCTGATCAGCGGGTTGAACATGCGCGAGAGGAACTCGAAGCGCCCGATGGCGAAGCCGGCTGGAATGCCGACCAGCGCCGCGAGGCCGAAGCCCAATGCCACGCGCTGCAGCGAGGAGAGCACGTTCCAGCCCACGCCCTGGTCGTTGGGGCCCTTGCTGTAGAACGGGTCGCTGAACACCGTCACCGCCTGCTGCCAGGTGGCCATCGGCGTGGGGAAGCCCGTGGTGCTCTTCATGGCCACCACCTCCCAGATCAGCAGCAGCAGGCCGAAGCCTGCCAGCGGCGGCAGCACGCGCATCCAGAAGGCGCGCAGGTCGATGGGCGTGCGCTGCCCTTGCTCCTTCTCCTGCTTCTCCGTCGCGGGAAGAAGGCTGGGGTGAGGGGCCGCCTGGGCGCGGCTCTCTCCCGCGCGCGGGACGGGGAGCGATGTATCCAGCGGTGAATGGAAGACTGCGCTGACCATGTCGTTCTCCTTATGCATGGAGCTTGAAGGAGTCGGCGTACTTCTTCGGGTCCTTGCCGTCCCAGACGGAGCCGTCGAAGAGCTTGCTGCTGCGCATCGCGTCCTTGGGCACCGGCGTCTGCGTGGCGGCGGCGGCCTGCTTGTAGATGTCGATGCGGTTGATCTCGGTGGCCACCTTCAGGTAGTCGGGGTGCTCCTTCAGCAGGCCCCAGCGCTTGTGCTGCGTGAGGAACCACATGCCGTCGGAGAGGTAGGGGAAGTTCACGGCGCCGCCGTTGTAGAACTTCATGTGGTTGGGGTCGTCCCAGCTCTTGCCCAGGCCGTTGGTGTAGCGGCCCAGGATGCGCTGGTTGATGGCGTCCACGCTGGTGTTGACGTAGCTCTTGTCGGCGATGGTCTCGGCCATCTTGTTCTTGTTCTGCAGGCCGGTGTCGATCCACTTGCCGGCTTCGAGGATGGCCGCAGTCACCGCGCGCGCCGTGTTGGGGTACTTCTTCGCGAAGTCGGCCGTGGTGCCCAGCACCTTCTCGGGGTGGTCCTTCCAGATGTCCTGCGTGGTGATGGCGGTGATGCCGATGCCGTCCATGATCGCGCGCTGGCCCCAGGGTTCGCCCACGCAGTAGCCGTCCATGTTGCCCACGCGCATGTTGGCGACCATCTGCGGAGGCGGCACGGTGATGTTCTTCACGTCCTTGAACGGATCGATGCCGGCCGATGCGAGCCAGTAGTAGAGCCACATGGCGTGCGTGCCGGTGGGGAAGGTCTGCGCGAAGGTGTATTCGCGCTTCTCGCTGGCGATGAGCTTGGCGAGCGATGCGGCGTCGACCGCGCCCTTGTCGGCCAGCTTCTTCGACAGCGTGATGGCCTGGCCGTTGTTGTTGAGGGTCATGAGCACGGCCATGTCCTTCTTCGGGCCGCTCAGGCCCAGGTGCATGCCGTAGATCAGGCCGTAGAGCACGTGGGCGAAGTCGAGCTCGCCGTTGGCCAGCTTGTCGCGCACGCTGGCCCAGCTGGCTTCCTTGCTGGGCACGATCTTCACGCCGTACTTCTTGTCGATGCCCAGCACCGAGGCCATCACCACGCTGGCGCAGTCGGTGAGCGGGATGAAGCCGATCTTCACTTCTTCCTTCTCGGGCTTGTCGGAGCCCTGGGCCCAGACGGCCGCGCGCAGGGCGGGGTCGATGCCGACGGCACCGACGGCGGCGGCTTGCAGGACGCGGCGTCGGCTGAGGCGGGTTTTGAGCAGGTCGGTCATGGCGCGGGGCTCCGGTTGAGGACGAACAACAAAGAAAACGACAAAAACGAAAAGGCGTCCGCACCGCGCAGGGGCTGCTCGAAAACGAGCCCTTGCGGGATGGGGACGCCTTTGTCCGGTTCGGTGGGAAGCACCCGCCGTTGGGTGCCGCCTGCCTGAAGGTCCATCGAGGACCTGTGCGCTCAGTGCTTGCAAGCGGTGTGCCAGCTTCGAGATTCGCCGTCCGCTATCAAGAAGGTAGCTGTATGTCGAATGAATCCGCGGCCGACCGCGGGTGAGGGGCGATTCGGGGTGACGATGGGCGATGGCACGATTGTTGTGCGGTGCACCAACTTGAACGCCCCGTGGGCGCTTGCTTCAGCGCGGCGGTGCGCGGTCGAGCATGGGCAGGTAGTCGGCCATCGCGAGCATCGACTCGGCCACGTCCACCAGCCTGCGCTTCTGGTTCATGGCGGTCTGGCGCAGCATCTTGTGCGCCTCTTCCTCGCTGAGGCGGCGGTGCGCCATCAGCAGGCCCTTGGCGCGCTCGACGAGCTTGCGCTCGTTGAGCGAGGCGCGCACGGTCTCGAGTTCGTCGCTCATGGCCTGCAGGCGCTGTGACTGCTCGCGGACCATGTCGAGCACCGAGCGCTCCAGGTGGCGGCCGAGCTGTGCGGGAGCCGCCGCCTGCGCGTCGGCATCGTCGAAGAAGAGGGCGCCGGCCTGGGGTGCGAGCGTGTCCAGCAGCTGGCGGTATTCGCGCAGCTCGCTGCGTGCCTGCGCGGTCTTGTGCTCGCACAGCGCGCGCAGGTCGCTGGCGAGGCGTTCCTCGACGGTCTTCATGGCGTCGATGCGGCGGGTGCAGCAGTCGAACCAGGCCTCGCTGAGCGCCACGTCGGCCGGCCCGGAAGCCGCACCGCGCCGGCGGATGCGCTCGAGCTCGGCCACTTCCGAGTCGGGTTGGCTCTCGCGCCAGAGGGCGAGCACCGCCTCGCCCGAGAACTCGGTGAATACCTGGAAGCAGCGCTCCTGCGATTCGATCAGGTGCAGCCAGTGCAGGCGCTGTGCCTCGTCGCTGCGGCCCAGCGCGAGCGCGGCGGCGCCGAAGGCGCGCTCCTGGCCCGCGAATTCCTTGCCCTGCATGAAGTTGAACATCGCAACCAGCAGGCGCGATATCTCGGGGTCGGTGGCACCGTCGGCCGCCTCGAACACCACCGAGAGCAGGCCCGCGATCAGCTTGGCGAAGGCGGCGGTGGACTGGGCCGGCTTGAGCGCCAGCGCGTCGACGCGGCGGCGCAGGGCGGGCAGGGCATCCAGGCCCGGCAGCACCCAGGCGATGCGGCTGAACAGGCGCGCGTTGTTGCTCGCGTCGGCGCCGCGGTGGTAGTTGTCGGCTTCGAGCTGGTCGAAACCCGCGCGCACCTCCTGCTCCAGCGCGAGGCACTCGGCGATCTGCGGGCCGCGCTGCTCGCCGAAGCGGCTGCCACGCGAGGTGAGGAACATGTTCGACATGCCGCGCTCGCGCTGCAGCGCATGGACCAGGCGGCCGATCACGCCCACCAGCTCGCTGGTTCGGGCGAGCCGGTCCAGCTCGTCGATTTCGCAACGGCGGGCGGCGATGAGGAAGCTCAGTCCGGATTTCATGGTGGGGCGCGGTCTCTGCGCAGTGTCGCTGCAACATCCGTGCCTCGCGGGTCGAGGCCAGGGCGCGGAAAGGCCGCCGCTTGCCCCTTCGCAGGCGCCGGGCGGGGGCCGCCGCCTACACTCGCGGCATGCTCTTGTTGGGAATCGAATCATCCTGCGACGAGACCGGCGTGGCGCTGGTCGAGTCGCAAGGCAACGCGCTGCCGGTGCTGCGTTCGCATGCGCTCCACAGCCAGATCGCCATGCACCAGGCCTACGGCGGCGTGGTGCCCGAGCTGGCCAGCCGCGACCACATCCGGCGCGTGCTGCCGCTGACCGAGACGGTCATGGCCGAAGCCGGCCGCTCGCTCGAAGAGATCGACGTGGTAGCGTACACGCGCGGGCCTGGCCTCGCGGGCGCACTGCTGGTGGGGGCGGGCGTGGCCTGCGCACTGGGCGTGGCGCTGGGCAAGCCGGTGCTCGGGGTGCATCACCTCGAAGGGCATCTGCTGTCGCCGTTCCTGAGTGCCGATCCGCCGGAATTTCCGTTCGTCGCGCTGCTGGTGTCCGGCGGCCATACGCAGCTGATGCGGGTGGACGGCGTGGGTCGCTACGAGCTGCTGGGCGAAACCATCGACGACGCGGCCGGCGAGGCCTTCGACAAGAGCGCCAAGCTTATGGGGCTTCCGTACCCCGGCGGTCCTTGGCTCGCGAAGCTGGCCGAAGGCGGCGATGCAGCGGCCTTCAAGCTTCCACGGCCGCTGCTGCACAGCGGCGATCTCGACTTTTCCTTCGCCGGCCTGAAGACGGCGGTGCTCACGCAGGCAAAGAAGCTGGGCGAAGAACTCGAGCCGCGAAAGGCCGACCTGGCGGCGTCGACGCAGGCGGCCATCGTCGAAGTGCTTCTGAAGAAGTCGCTCGCGGCGCTGGAGCAGACCGGCCTCAAGCGGCTGGTGGTGGCTGGCGGCGTGGGCGCCAACAGGAGCCTGCGCGAGCAGCTGAATGCGGCTTGCGCGAAGCGCAAGGTGCGGGTGCACTACCCCGAGCTGCACCTGTGCACCGACAACGGCGCCATGATCGCGATGGCCGCCGCGATGCGACTGCAGTCGGGGCTGTCGCAGGCGAGCGAGCGCTATGCCTTCGACGTCAGACCGCGATGGCCCATGGCGTCGCTTTCGGTGCCTGATCAGCCGCTACCGGAGACTGCGTAATCGTTTGCTTCGGCGCCCTGCCGAGTGCGGGCAGCGGCAGAACTTCCAGCACGTTGCGCCAGAGCTGGCGCCATTGCGGCCAGTCGTGGCCGCCCTCGGTCGTGAAGACCTGCTCGGGCGGCAGGGCATCGGCCAGCAGCTTGTGGTTGCTAGCGAAACGGTCTTCCAGCCCGAAGCCGAGGTAGAGCCGCGGCAGGTTCTTCGACGACTTGGCCGACAGGTACTGCTGGAAGAAGGGCCACAGCTTGCGGTCCGGCTCCTCGTCGGGCTGCGGCCCGGTGGGCGCCTGCCAGGCGCGCAGGCCGCCGGCCTTCTTGATCTCCGCGCCGAGCACGCGCCGGCCCAGGTAGGGCGCGAGCGCCACGATGCCGTCCACCGAGCCCGGGCGCGCCAGTTCGTGGATCAGCGCGCCGAAGCCGCCGATCGAAATGCCCACGAGCCAGATCGACTTGTAGCCCTTGGCGCGCTGCGGTTCGATGACATCGGTGTGCAGGCTGTCGCACAGCGTCTGCTCGTAGTAGTAGGACACGTCCGCGTCCACCAGCAGCGCATCGGCTGCCAGGTGGCGTTCGCGCACGGCGGCGATGAAGCCTTCGCGCTCGAATTCGTCGGGTTTGAGGTACGCACCCGGCAGGAAAACCAGGAGCGTGTCGGACCGTTCGTCGGGATTGGCGGGCTGGAGATGAGTTTTCATGGTGCCTTGAAGGGGCACCCGAACCGCACCGTCGGGAACTCAGTGCGTTTACAAGACGCCCACGAAGAAGAAAGTTCTAAAAAAACGTCACATCATGTGACGTTAATCCAGCGCTATTGTGAATAAGGTGCTCGTTTAATGTCAAAAAACGAGCCTTACTAACATTTTCCTCTTGTGGGCTTAAGCCTGATTAGTTGATTTGCAACTGAGTCGCCTGGCTCACCGGCACCAGCTTGCCGAGCTTCAGCGTGAGGACGCCGTTCTCGAGCTTCGCTTCGCTGGCGGCCACGTCGATGTCCTGCGGCAGCTCGTAGGCAGCCTTGAACTGGCGCTTGGCTTCGGCCTTGCTCTCGATGCGCAGCACGGCGCCTTCGATGCTGATGGCGAGGTCTTCGCGAGCGAATCCCGGCACGTCGAGCGAGAGGGTCCAGCTCTTGTCGTCCTGCTCCACGAGCGGCGAGCGGCGTGCACCGGCGAAGGCTTCGTTCACGAAGCGTTCGAACGAACGGTCATAGGCGCGGGGCGCGAAGCGGGCGGTGCGAAGGGTGGGGGCGAAAAACATGTGAGAACTCCTGAGTGAACACAATGGGGACAAGGAATGTGTGTCCCTTACACTGCGCGGCCGTTCCATCGTGAGTGCCGCTTGAGACCTCATCTAGGCGCAGCGGCACGCGTTTCAAGACAATGCATCCCCCCTTTAATTTGCGCCGCGAGACCTTGAAATTCGCGGCGCTGGCGCTATGCGCGAAGCCTTTCGCGGCGCTTGCGCAGGCCGCGGCTTCTGCGCCTGTCGCGCCCATCCGGCTCGCACTCATCGAAAGCATGAGCGGGCCCTTCGCCAACACCGGCGAGGCCGTCTTCCGCAACTTGCTGTGGGCCGTGGAGCGCGTGAATGCGCGCGGCGGCATCAGGCTGCCGGGCGTCGCTGGAGGCGCGCGGCCGCTGCAGCTCGACCGCTACGACAGCAAGGGACAGAACGAGGAAGCGCTCTCCGCGCTGCGCGCCGCGCTCGACGACGGCGCGCGCATCGTGCTGCAGGGCAATTCGTCGGCCACTGCTGCGGCGCTGATCGATGCCATCGACAAGCACAACGATCGCGATCCTTCGCGGCGTGCGATCTTCCTCAACTATGCGGCAGTCGACCCGGCGCTCACCAACGAGCGCTGCAGCTTCTGGCACTTCCGCTTCGACGCGCATGCCGACATGCGCATGGCCGCGCTGATGGACGTGATGAAGGACGACGCGTCGCTCAAGCGCGTCTACCTGATCGGACAGGACTACAGCTTCGGCCAGGCCGTGCTGCGCGAGGCGCGCCGCCAGTTCGGCGCGCAGCGGCCCGACGTGGATATCGTCGGCGACGAACTGCACCCCATGGGCAAGGTGAAGGACTTCTCGCCCTATGCCACGAAGATCATCGCCAGCGGCGCACAGGCGGTGGTCACCGGCAACTGGGGCAACGACCTCACGCTGCTGGTGAAGGCCGCGCGCGAAGCGGGCTTCGGCGGCAGCTTCTACACCTTCTACGGCAATGCGCTGGGCGCGCCGGCCGCCATCGGCGATGCGGGCATCGGGCGCGTTGTGGCGGTGGCCGACTGGCTGCCCAACGTGCAGACGGCGCAGTCGGAGGCCTTCTACCGGGCCTTCCGCGCGCGTTTCCCGAAGCCCGCCGACGACTACGTGCACATGCGGCTGCAGCTCATGGTCGAGGCGCTCGTGCAGGCCATCGAACGCGCGGGCAGTGCCGATGCCTTGCCCGTGGCGCGCGCCCTCGAGCAGGCCGACGTCGGCATGTACGGCCAGCGCGGGCGCATGCGCGCGGCGGACCACCAGTTCCAGCAACAGCTGGTGGTGGGCGTGATGGACAGGCAGGGCAGGCCCGGCGTGCAGTTCGACGTGGAAGGCTCAGGCTATGGCTTTCGCGTCGTCAAGACCATCGCCCCCGAGCGCGCCGAGCTGCCGACCTCGTGCAAGATGAAGAGACCTTGAATCCGATGACGAACAACAGGAACTGTCGACATGCGTGAAGCCATCCACAACCTCGAAGCATCGAAGATCCGCGAAGTCGCCAATGCCGGCATGGGCCGCAGCGACGTGCTGGCCTTCTGGTTCGGCGAGAGCGACGAAGTCACCCCCGAGGTGGTCCGCCAGGCGGCCATCGAATCGCTGCAGCGCGGCGAGACCTTCTATGCCCACAACCTCGGCCTTCCCGAGCTGCGCGAAGCCATCGCGCGGTATGCCAGCGGGCTGCACCCCAAGGTCGATGCCTCGCGCATCGCCGTCACCTCGGGCGGCGTGAGTGCGCTGATGCTGGCGGTGCAGGCGCTTGTCGATGCGGGCGACGAAGTGGTCGCCGTCACGCCCGTGTGGCCCAACCTGACCGCGCAGCCCGCGATCATGGGCGCGCATGTGCGCACGCTGCCGCTTGTGCCGGTGAACGGGCAGTGGACGCTCGACCTGCAGGCGCTGCGCGAAGCGGTCACGTCGAAGACGAAGCTGCTGATCGTCAATGCGCCGAACAATCCCACCGGCTGGACCATGAGCCGCGACGAGCAGCAGGCCGTGCTCGACCACTGCCGCCAGACCGGCACCTGGATCCTGGCCGACGAGGTGTACGAACGGCTCTACTTCGAGCCCACCCCCAACGCCTGCGCCCCCAGCTTCCTCGACATCTCGAAGCCGGACGACCGGCTCGTGGTCACCCACAGCTTCTCCAAGAGCTTCCTCATGACCGGATGGCGCCTAGGCTGGCTGGTGCTGCCACCGTCGATGGTGGATGGCATCGGCAAGCTGATCGAGTTCAACACCTCCTGCGCCAGCGTGTTCACGCAGCGCGCCGCCGTTGCCGCCATCGAGCACACGGCGGAGATCACGCCACGCGTGGTGGCCCACCTGAAGCAGTGCCGCGACACGCTGGTGCCATTGCTGGCCGCGCTGCCGGGCGTGCAGGTGGCGCCGGCCAAGGGCGGCATGTATGCGTTCTTCCGCCTCGAAGGCTTCGGCGATTCGCTCGAGGTGGCCAAGCGGCTGGTGGCCGAGGCCGGCCTGGGGCTCGCGCCGGGCAACGCCTTCGCGCCCGAGGCGCAGGGCTGGCTGCGCTGGTGCTTCGCCTCGAAGGACCCGCAGCGGCTGGTGAAGGGCGTGGAGCGGCTGCGCGACTGGCTGGCGCGGCAGAAGTAGGAAGCAGAAGAAGCAGGCAGGGCAGGACGGCACTCCGGCGCTGCGATTGGGTTCGCTCGACGGGGCCTCCCGGCCGCGCGAAGGGGCACAAAAGCCCCGACGGGGCGGTCGGGCTATAATTCCAAGGCTTTGCATGCCGCAAGGCGCACGGCGAGGGCAGTTCCAGCCCTTGCCGCAAGTCAAACACCCAGGAACAAGGAAATCAACATGATCGCAGCCTCCATCAAGGCCGAAGTTGTCAAGGACAACGCCCGTGCCGCCAACGACACCGGCAGCCCCGAAGTGCAAGTCGCACTGCTGACCGCCCGCATCAACGAGCTCACACCCCACTTCAAGACGCACGCCAAGGACCACCACGGTCGCCGCGGCCTGCTGCGCATGGTGAGCCGCCGCCGCAAGCTCCTCGACTACCTGAAGTCCAAGGACGCCGACCGTTACACCGCGCTGATCGCCAAGCTGGGTCTGCGCAAGTAATCCAAATCGCATGAAGAAACGCCTGGGTTAGTCCGCTAGCTCAGGCGTTTTTTACTTCGCGATCCATTTTCGGAGTGCCCAAACAGAGCGAAGCTGTGTCATTCCAATGAAGTTCCCGCCGAGCTTCGCTGGAATGGCATCGTGTTCTGAGAAGCCTCCGTCACCTGCGGACTCCGTGTAGTTCGCTATCAAAACAGGAGCAAACATGAGCCTCTTCAACAAAGTCACCAAGTCGTTCCAATGGGGCGGCAAGACCGTCGTCATGGAAACGGGCGAAATCGCCCGCCAAGCCAGCGGCGCCGTGCTCGTCGACATCGAGGGCACCGTCATCCTCGCGACCGTTGTCGCCTCCAAGTCGGCCAAGCCCGGCCAGGACTTCTTCCCCCTGACCGTCGACTACATCGAGAAGACCTATGCCGCCGGCAAGATCCCCGGCAGCTTCTTCAAGCGCGAAGCCAAGCCCAGCGAGCACGAAACGCTGACCAGCCGCCTGATCGACCGCCCGATCCGCCCGCTGTTCCCCGAAGGCTTCCTGAACGAAGTGCACGTGGTCGTGCACACGATCTCGCTGAACCCCGAAGTCGACGCCGACATCGCCGCCATGATCGGCGTGAGCGCCGCGCTGTCGATCTCCGGCGTGCCGTTCAACGGCCCGATTGGCGCTGCGCGCGTGGGCTACATCAACGGCCAGTACGTGCTGAACCCGGGCCAGACCGCCCGCAAGGATTCGCAGATGGACCTGGTGGTGGCCGGCACGCAAGCCGCCGTGCTGATGGTCGAATCCGAAGCCCTGCAGCTGAGCGAAGAAGTGATGCTCGGTGGCGTGGTGTTCGGCCACGAGCAGGCCAACATCGCGATCGACGCGATCCATGAACTCGTGCGCGACGCCGGCAAGCCCGTGTGGGACTGGCAGCCGCCCGCCGAAGACGAAGCCTTCGTCGCCAAGGTCAAGGGCCTGGCCGAGGACAAGCTGCGCGCCGTCTACCAGATCCGCAGCAAGCAGGCCCGTACGCAGGCCCTGCGCGAAGCCAACGCCAGCGTGCTCGAGGCCCTGAAGGCCGAAGGCGTCGAATTCGACTCCGGCAAGGTCTCCGACCTGCTGTTCGCCATCGAATCGAAGATCGTGCGCAGCCAGATCCTGTCGGGCGAGCCGCGCATCGACGGCCGCGACACCCGCACCGTGCGCCCCATCGAGATCCGCAACTCGGTGCTGCCCCGCACCCACGGGTCGGCCCTGTTCACGCGTGGCGAGACGCAGGCGCTGGTCGTGACCACGCTGGGCACCGAACGCGACGCGCAACGCATCGACGCGCTGGCCGGCGAGTACGAAGACCGCTTCCTGTTCCACTACAACATGCCTCCCTTCGCCACCGGTGAAGTGGGTCGCATGGGCTCCACCAAGCGCCGCGAAGTGGGCCACGGCCGCCTGGCCAAGCGCGCGCTGGTCGCAGTACTGCCGAACAAGGAAGAGTTCCCCTACACGGTCCGCGTGGTGTCGGAGATCACCGAGTCGAACGGCTCGTCGTCGATGGCATCGGTGTGCGGCGGCTGCCTCTCGATGATGGACGCCGGCGTGCCCATGAAGGCGCACGTGGCGGGCATCGCCATGGGCCTGATCAAGGAAGACAATCGCTTCGCGGTGCTGACCGACATCCTGGGCGACGAAGATCACCTGGGCGACATGGACTTCAAGGTGGCCGGCACGACCAACGGCATCACCGCCTTGCAGATGGACATCAAGATCCAGGGCATCACCAAGGAAATCATGCAGGTCGCGCTGGCGCAGGCCAAGGAAGCGCGCATGCACATCCTCGGCAAGATGCAGGAAGCGATGGGCGAGGCCAAGGCCGACGTGTCGCAGTTCGCACCGCGCCTGACCACGCTGAAGATCAACCCCGAGAAGATCCGCGACGTGATCGGCAAGGGCGGGGCGGTCATCCGCGGCCTGCAGGAAGAGACCGGCACGACGATCAACATCGACGAGGACGGCACCATCACCATCGCCTCGACCGATCCGGAAAAGGCCGAGATGGCCAAGAAGCGCATCGAGCAGATCACGGCCGAGGTCGAGATCGGCAAGGTGTACGAAGGCCCGGTCACGAAGATCCTGGACTTCGGTGCGCTCGTGAACCTGCTGCCCGGCAAGGACGGCCTGCTGCACATCAGCCAGATCGCGCACGAGCGCGTCGAGAAGGTGACCGACTACCTGAGCGAAGGCCAGATCGTGAAGGTCAAGGTTCTCGAAACCGACGACAAGGGCCGCGTGAAGCTGTCCATGAAGGCCCTGACCGAGCGTCCGGCCGGCATGGAGTTCAGCGAGCGTCCCCCGCGCGAAGAGCGCGGCGACCGCGGCGAGCGTCGTGAGCGTGGCGACCGCGGAGACCGTGGTGATCGCGGCGAGCGTGGTGGTGACCGCGGCGGCGAACGCGCGCCTCGCCTCAACGAACAGCAGCCGCGCAGCGAAGCGCCGGCCGGCGAGCAGCCGCAGCAGCAAGCTCCGCGCGAGCCTCAGGAGTAAGAAGGGTGCGAGCGTGGCGGCTGTGCATGCAGCCGCCATTGCCGCCTCTTCATCTTTTGAACGTCAAGCTGCGCCCTATCTGCGGGCGCTGGAGGCCGAAAGACCATGAAAGCCATTGAAATCACTTCGTACGGCGCCCCCGAGGTGCTGCGCGTCGCCGAGCGTCCCGACCCCGTCGCGGGCGCCGGCGAACTGCTGATCCGCGTCGCTGCGAGTGGCGTCAATCGCCCCGACGTGCTGCAGCGCAAGGGGCACTACCCGGTGCCGCCGGGCGCCTCCGATCTGCCGGGCCTCGAAGTGGCTGGCGAGATCGTGTCGGGCGATGCCGCGGCGCTGGCCGAGGCCGGCTTCAAGGTCGGCGACCGCGTCTGCGCGCTGATCGCGGGTGGCGGCTATGCCGAGCTGTGCGTGGCGCCCGTGGCCCAGTGCCTGCCGGTGCCCAAGGGCTGGAGCGACATCGAGGCGGCTTCGCTGCCCGAGACCTTCTTCACCGTCTGGAGCAACGTGTTCGAACGCGGTCGCCTCCAGAAGGGTGAGACGCTGCTGATCCAGGGTGGCTCCAGCGGCATCGGTGTCACGGCGATCCAGATCGCCAAGGCGCTCGGTGCGACGGTGATCGTCACCGCCGGCAGCGACGACAAGTGCGATGCCTGCAGGAAGCTCGGCGCCGACCACGCCATCAACTACCGCACCAGCGACTTCGTCGAAGAGGCGAAGAAGCTGACCGGCGGCAAGGGCGTGGACGTGGTGCTCGACATGGTCGCCGGCGACTACGTGGCACGCGAGATCGAATGCCTGGCCGAGGACGGCCGGCTGGTGATCATCGCGGTGCAGGGCGGTGTGAAGAGCGAGATCAATGCGGGCCTCGTGCTGCGCAGGCGTCTCACGATCACTGGCTCGACGCTGCGTCCGCGGCCCGTTGCGTTCAAGGGCGCCATTGCCAAGGCGCTGCGCGAGAAGGTGTGGCCGCTGCTGGAGAGCGGTGCGATCAAGCCCGTGATCCACAGCACCTTTGCTGCAGCGGGCGAGCCTAGCGGCGCGGCCCAGGCTCATGCGCTGATGGAATCGAACCAGCACATCGGCAAGATCGTGCTGACGTGGTGAGCAACGACAAGAAGAATGCGATGACGACCAAGAAGAAATTGATCGCCGGCAACTGGAAGATGAACGGCAGCCTGGCTGCCAACGAGGCGCTGGTGAAGGCCCTCCAGCAGGGCCTGGCCGCGAATCCGGCCGCTTGCGACGTGGCGCTTTGCGCGCCCGCTCCGTATTTCGCGCAGCTGCAGTCGCTGCTGGCCGGCTCGCCGGCCATCGCGCTCGGTGCACAGGATGTCTCGGCGCACCCGCAAGGTGCGTTCACGGGCGAGCAGTCGGCGGCGATGCTGAAGGATTTCGGTGTGCGCTATGCGATCGTCGGCCACTCCGAGCGTCGCCAGTACCACGGCGAGACCGACGAGGTGGTTGCCGCCAAGACCGCAGCGGCGCTGGCCAACGGCATCACGCCGATCGTCTGCGTCGGCGAGACGCTGGCTCAGCGCGAAGCAGGGCAGACCGAAGAGGTGGTGAAGCGTCAGCTGGCTGCCGTCATCCATGTGAACGGCCATTGCATCAGCGAGATCGTGGTGGCCTATGAGCCCGTCTGGGCCATCGGCACCGGCAAGACTGCCACGCCCGAGCAGGCGCAGGCGGTGCACGCGGTGCTGCGTGCGCAGCTGCATCATGCGGCCAGCGAACACGCGGCCGGCATCCGCATTCTCTATGGCGGCAGCATGAACGCGGCGAACGCGGCCCAGTTGCTGGCGCAGGCCGACATCGATGGCGGCCTCATCGGCGGCGCATCGCTCAAGGCGCCCGATTTTCTGCAGATCATTTCCGCCGCTGCGCACTGAGCGCGCAACGGTTGCATCAAGTTAGGAGTAAGAACGAATGAACGTGGTCCTCAACCTTCTGGTCGGCGTGCAGATGCTTGCAGCACTCGCGATGATCGGCCTCATCCTCATCCAGCACGGCAAGGGCGCCGACATGGGCGCGGCCTTCGGCAGCGGCAGTGCGGGCAGCCTTTTCGGTGCCAGCGGCAGTGCCAACTTCCTGTCGCGCACCACCGCAGTGCTTGCGGCCGTGTTCTTCGCGTGCACGCTGCTGCTGGCCTACTTCAGCCATGCACGTCCTGCTGGCGGTGGCAGTCTTCTGGAGCGCGCAGCAGTGGGTGCGCCCGCTGCTCCTGCCTCTGGTGCGGCCAACGAGATCCCCGGTGCGGCAGCTCCGAATGCTCCTGCTTCGGCTCCTGCAGCCCCTGTTTCGGGTGCGGGGCAGATTCCGAGCAAGTAATCAACTCGTTTTCATGAGTTGCCCGTGAGAAATGGCTCCATTTCAGGGTAAACTCTAAATCTGTTCGGAAAGCCAAATTCCTCTTGCAGGTACCTCATGCCATCCGAACAGCAAAAACCGCGGTCGTGGTGAAATTGGTAGACACGCTATCTTGAGGGGGTAGTGGCGAAAGCTGTGCGAGTTCGAGTCTCGCCGACCGCACCAAATCTCATCGGCGGAAAACCTCATTCAGAGGTTCTTCCTGCCGGTGGCAAGCGGTGAAAAACTCTCGATGAATCTCGACTCCTACCTCCCCGTCCTTTTGTTCATTCTGGTCGGAGTCGGCGTAGGCGTCGCCCCTCAGGTCATCGGATACATTCTCGGCCCCAATCGGCCCGACACCGCGAAGAACTCCCCCTACGAGTGTGGCTTTGAGGCCTTCGAGGATGCGCGCATGAAGTTCGACGTGCGCTACTACCTCGTTGCGATTCTCTTCATCCTGTTCGACCTCGAAATCGCATTTCTCTTCCCGTGGGCTATTGCGCTCAAGGAGATCGGTGCCGTCGGCTTCTGGGCCATGATGATCTTTCTCGCCATCCTCGTCGTGGGCTTCGCCTACGAGTGGAAAAAGGGCGCGCTCGACTGGGAATGACAAGGAAGAAACACGATGGCCATTGAAGGCGTTCTCAAAGAAGGTTTCGTCACCACGACCTACGACTCGGTCGTCAACTGGGCGAAAACCGGTTCTCTCTGGCCGATGACTTTCGGTCTCGCATGCTGTGCGGTGGAGATGATGCACGCGGGTGCCGCGCGCTACGACATCGACCGCTTCGGCATGCTGTTCCGGCCGAGCCCGCGCCAGTCCGACCTGATGATCGTGGCGGGCACGCTGTGCAACAAGATGGCGCCGGCGCTGCGCAAGGTCTATGACCAGATGCCCGAGCCGCGATGGGTTCTCTCGATGGGTTCGTGCGCGAATGGCGGTGGCTACTACCACTACAGCTATTCGGTCGTGCGCGGTTGCGACCGCATCGTGCCGGTCGACGTCTACGTGCCGGGTTGCCCGCCCACCGCCGAGGCCTTGCTCTACGGCGTGATCCAGCTGCAGCAGAAGATTCGCCGCACCAACACCATTGCCCGCGCCTGAGGGATTGCCGACGATGACTGACTTTGCAATTTCGCCGGAGGTGCTGCGCGCCACCGTCGCCGAGACGCTCGGCGCCAAGGCCAAGAGCGTGACCGTCGCCCTCGATGAGGTGAATGTGGTGGTCGGCGCTGCCGACTACCTCGAAGCCGCATTGCTGCTGCGCGATGCGCCCGGCTGCCGCTTCGAGCAGCTGATCGACCTGTGCGGCATGGATTATTCCGACTACCGTGAAGGCGAATGGCAGGGCGAGCGCTACGGCGTTGTCTCCCATCTGCTGTCGGTGAGTCTCAACCAGCGCGTGCGCCTGACGGTGTTCGCGCCAAGCGACGATTTTCCGGTTGTCGATTCGCTGCAGTCGGTGTGGAACTCCGCCACCTGGTTCGAGCGCGAGGCATTCGACCTCTACGGCATCGTTTTCGAGGGCCACGACGACCTGCGTCGCCTGCTGACCGACTACGGCTTCATCGGCCACCCGTTCCGCAAGGATTTCCCGGTGTCGGGTCACGTCGAGATGCGCTACGACGAAGAGCAGAAGCGCGTGGTCTACCAGCCGGTTTCCATCGAGCCGCGTGAAATCACCCCGCGCGTGATCCGCGAAGACAACTACGGCAGCGGCTTGCACTGACTGATATGGCCGAAATCAAGAACTACACACTCAACTTCGGTCCCCAGCATCCGGCGGCGCACGGTGTGCTGCGCCTGGTGCTCGAGCTGGACGGCGAAGTCATCCAGCGCGCCGACCCGCACATCGGCCTGCTGCATCGCGCGACCGAGAAGCTCGCCGAGACGCGGACCTTCATCCAGTCGCTGCCGTACATGGACCGTCTCGACTACGTGTCGATGATGAGCAACGAGCACGCCTATTGCCTCGCCATCGAGCGCATGCTGGGTCTGGAAGTGCCCGAGCGCGCGCAGTACATCCGCGTGATGTTCGCCGAGATCACCCGCCTGCTGAACCACCTGCTGTGGCTCGGCGCGCACGGTCTGGACTGCGGTGCGATGAACATGCTCATCTACTGCTTCCGCGAGCGCGAAGACCTGTTCGACATGTACGAAGCCGTCTCCGGCGCGCGCATGCACGCGGCGTACTTCCGTCCGGGCGGCGTCTATCGCGACCTGCCCGACGCGATGCCGCGCTACAAGGCCAGCAAGATCAAGAATGCGAAGGCGATCGAGAAGCTCAACGAGAACCGCCAGGGCTCGCTGCTCGACTTCGTCGACGACTTCTGCAAGCGCTTCCCGAAGATGGTCGACGAGTACGAGACGCTGCTCACCGACAACCGCATCTGGAAGCAGCGCACCGTGGGCATCGGCGTGGTTTCGCCGGAGCGCGCGCTGAACCTCGGCTTCACCGGTCCCATGCTGCGCGGCTCGGGCATCGAATGGGACCTGCGCAAGAAGCAGCCCTACGACGTCTACGACCGCATGCAGTTCGACGTGCCCGTGGGCAAGACCGGCGACTGCTATGACCGCTACCTGGTCCGCGTCGAGGAGATGCGCCAGGCCAACCGGATCATCCAGCAGTGCGCGGCCTGGCTGCGCGCCAACCCCGGTCCTGTCATCACCGACAACCACAAGGTCGCCGCGCCTGCGCGCGAATCGATGAAGGCGAACATGGAGGAGCTGATCCACCATTTCAAGCTCTTCACCGAAGGCTTCCACGTGCCCGAAGGCCAGGCCTATGCCGCCGTCGAGCATCCGAAGGGCGAGTTCGGCATCTATCTGGTGAGCGACGGCGCCAACAAGCCGTACCGCCTGAAGATCCGCGCCCCTGGTTTCCCGCACCTCGCCGCCCTCGACGAAATGTCGCGCGGTCACATGATCGCCGACGCTGTCGCGGTGATCGGCACGATGGACATCGTGTTCGGCGAGATCGACAGGTGAGAAAGAGCGAATGACGACTTCCTCGACCCACCATGACACGGCGCCCTCGGCGCCGTTGAAGCCTGAGATCCTCGAACGCTTTGCGCGCGAGGTGGCGAAGTACCCCGAAGCGGGCAAGCAGTCGGCCGTAATGGCCTGCCTGTCCATCGTCCAGCAGGACGAGGGCTACGTCAGCCTGCAGCGCGAGCGCGAGATCGCCGAGTACCTCGGCATGGCGCCCATCGCCGTGCATGAGGTGACGACCTTCTACAACATGTACAACCAGCATCCGGTGGGCAAGTTCAAGCTCAACGTGTGCACCAACCTGCCATGCCAGCTGCGCGACGGCGTCACGGCCCTCGTGCACCTCGAGAAGAAGCTCGGCATCAAGATGGGTGAGACCACGCCCGACGGCCTGTTCACCCTGCAGCAGAGCGAATGCCTGGGCGCCTGCGCCGATTCGCCTGTGATGCTGGTCAACGACCGCACGATGTGCAGCTTCATGAGTAACGAGAAGCTCGACCAGCTGGTCGACGGTCTGCGCAGCGCCGCGCCGGCCACCAAGGGGGAGGCTTCCTGATGTCACCCGAACAAGTGCTCCAGCAGTTCCAGGCGACGGGCGTTCAGACCTGTTTCCATGACCGCCACATCGAGCCGCAGATATATGCCGGCCTCGACGGCACCAACTGGCGCCTGGCCGACTACGAGGCGCGCGGCGGCTACCAGGCCCTGCGCAAGATCCTGACCGAGGGCCTCACGCCCGACCAGGTGATCGCCGAGGTTAAGGCCTCCGGCCTGCGCGGCCGCGGCGGCGCGGGTTTCCCGACCGGCCTGAAGTGGAGCTTCATGCCCCGCCAGTTCCCGGGCCAGAAGTACCTCGTCTGCAATTCCGACGAAGGCGAGCCGGGTACGTGCAAGGACCGCGACATCCTGCAGTTCAACCCGCACATCGTGATCGAGGGCATGGCCATCGCCGCCTACGCGATGGGCATCAGCGTGGGCTACAACTACATCCACGGCGAGATCTTCCAGACCTACGACCGCTTCGAGGAAGCCCTCGAAGAGGCGCGCGCCGCGGGCTACCTCGGCGACAAGATCATGGGCAGCACGTACAACTTCCAGTTGCACGCGGCCCACGGCTTCGGCGCCTACATCTGCGGCGAGGAAACCGCGCTGCTCGAATCGCTGGAAGGCAAGAAGGGCCAGCCGCGCTTCAAGCCGCCGTTCCCCGCGAGCTTCGGCCTGTACGGCAAGCCGACCACCATCAACAACACCGAGACCTTCGCTGCGGTGCCCTGGATCATCCGCAACGGCGGCCAGGCCTACCTCGAATGCGGCAAGCCGAACAACGGCGGCACCAAGATCTACTCGTTGAGCGGTGACGTCGAGCTGCCCGGCAACTACGAAGTCCCGATGGGCACGCCGTTCTCCAAGCTCCTGGAGCTGGCCGGCGGCGTTCGCAAGGGCCGCACGCTGAAGGCGGTGATTCCCGGCGGTTCGTCCGCTCCGGTTCTGCCTGCGTCGATCATGATGGAATGCACGATGGACTACGACTCCATCTCCAAGGCCGGCTCCATGCTGGGCTCGGGCGCGGTCATCGTCATGGACGACAGCCGCTCGATGGTCGAGTCGCTGCGCCGCCTGTCGTACTTCTACATGCACGAGTCCTGCGGCCAGTGCACGCCCTGCCGCGAAGGCACGGGCTGGCTCTACCGCGTGGTGGACCGCATCCACAACGGGCAGGGCAGGGCGTCCGACATGGACCTGCTGAACTCGGTGGCCGACAACATCCAGGGCCGCACGATCTGCGCCCTCGGCGACGCGGCGGCGATGCCGGTGCGCGCCATGATCAAGCATTTCCGTCACGAGTTCGAGGCCCTGATCCCGGGCTACGTACCGAAAGCGCCCGTCAAGGCCTGAGCGCGAGAAACACACATATGGTTGAAATCGAACTCGACGGCAAGAAGGTCGAAGTCGCCGAAGGCAGCATGGTCATGCATGCGGCCGACAAGGCCGGCACGTACATTCCGCACTTCTGCTATCACAAGAAACTGAGCATCGCGGCCAACTGCCGCATGTGCCTCGTGGACGTGGAGAAGGCGCCCAAGCCGATGCCGGCCTGCGCCACGCCCGTCACGCAGGGCATGATCGTCCGCACCAAGAGCGAGAAGGCCATCAAGGCGCAGCAGTCGGTCATGGAGTTCCTGCTGATCAACCACCCGCTGGATTGCCCCATCTGCGACCAGGGCGGTGAATGCCAGCTGCAGGATCTGGCCGTCGGCTACGGCGGTTCCTCTTCGCGCTACGAAGAGGAAAAGCGCGTCGTCTTCCACAAGGACGTCGGCCCGCTGATCAGCATGGAAGAGATGAGCCGCTGCATCCACTGCACGCGCTGCGTCCGTTTCGGCCAGGAAGTGGCCGGCGTGATGGAGCTCGGCATGTCGAACCGCGGCGAGCACTCCGAAATCGAAACCTTCGTGGGCGAATCGGTCGACTCCGAGCTCTCGGGCAACATGATCGACATCTGCCCGGTCGGCGCGCTCACGAGCAAGCCCTTCCGCTACAGCGCCCGCACCTGGGAACTCTCGCGCCGCAAGTCGGTGAGCCCGCACGACTCCACCGGCGCCAACCTGATCGTCCAGGTCAAGAACAACCGCGTGATGCGCGTGGTGCCGCTCGAGAACGAAGACGTCAACGAATGCTGGATCGCCGACCGCGACCGCTTCTCGTACGAAGCGCTCAACGGCCCCGAGCGCCTGACGCAGCCCATGCTGAAGCAGGGCGGCCAATGGCAGCAGGTGGACTGGCAGACGGCACTCGAGTACGTCGCCAACGGCCTCAAGCAGATCAAGGCCGACCACGGCGCGCAGAGCATCGGCACGCTGGTCAGCCCGCACAGCACCCTCGAGGAGCTGCAGCTCGCGACCATGCTCACGCGTGAGCTCGGCAGCGACAACATCGACTACCGCCTGCGCAACGCCGAATTCGCGGCCTTCGAAGGCGTGCGCTGGCTCGGCACCTCGATCGCCTCGCTGACGCAAGTGCAGCGCGCGCTGGTCGTGGGCTCGAACCTGCGCAAGGAACACCCGCTGTTCGCGCAGCGCATCCGCCAGGCCGTGCGCAAGGGCGCCGCGCTGTCGGTGATCACCTCGGCCAGCCTGATGGCCGACCGCGACGCCTGGGCCATCAACGTGGCGCAGTCGAGCATCGTCGATGCCGGCCAGTGGGTCGAGGCGCTTGCCGCAGTGGCAGCCGCCATCGGCGAAACCAACGGCGCAGCCTCTCCGCTGGCGCCGAAGAATGCACCCGACGCAGCCGCCAAGGCGATCGCTGCCTCGCTGCTGAGCGGCGAGCGCAAGGCGATCCTGCTCGGCAATGCCGCCGCGCACCATGCCCAGGCCAGCAGCCTGCTGGCGCTGGCGAACTGGATCGGCGCGCAGACCGGCGCGACCATCGGCTACCTGACCGAAGCCGCCAACACCGTGGGCGCGCAGGTCGTCGGCGCATTCCCGAAGAACGGCGGCCTCGATGCCGGCCGCATGCTCGCCGCCGGTTCCGGACTGAAGGCCGTGATGCTGCTGAACACCGAACCCGTGTTCGACTCGGCAGCCGGCGCCGCTGCTGCCGATGTCATCGGCAATGCGCAGATGGTCGTCACGCTGAGCCCCTTCAAGGCCAACCTCGAGTTCAGCGACGTGCTGCTTCCGATCGCCCCGTTCACCGAAACGCCCGGCACCTTCGTCAATGCCGAGGGCCGCGTCCAGAGTTTCCACGCCGTGGTGAAGCCCCTGGGCGAGACCCGCCCGGCCTGGAAGGTGCTGCGCGTGCTGGCCAACCTGCTGGGCCTGCCTGGCTTCGCGTTCGAATCGACCGCTGAAGTGCTGGCCGCCGTCGGCGAAAACGGCGCGGTGCCCGCGAATGCGCTGAGCAACGCCACGTCCGCGAAAGCGGTGGCTTCCGAAGGTGCAGCCGCTGCCCCGGTGGTCGCGAGCATCTACCAGCTGGATTCGATCGTGCGCCGTGCACCGTCGCTCCAACTGACTGCCGACGCGCGCAATGCGCTGGCCGGCTCGAACGTGTCGGCTGGTGCCGAGGAGGCACTGGCATGATCGTCGACACCATTCACGGCTTCGGCCAGGGCCTGGTGGCCGCGGGCTGGTGGACCGGCGTGGTCTGGCCCGTGGTCTGGACGCTGATCAAGATCATCGTCGTGGTCATTCCGCTGATGCTGGCCGTGGCGTATCTCACGCTGTGGGAGCGCAAGGCCATCGGCTTCACGCAGATCCGCATCGGCCCGAACCGCATCGGCCCGCTGGGCCTGCTCCAGCCGATCGCCGACGCGCTCAAGCTGATGACCAAGGAAATCATCCTTCCGACGGTCGCCAACAAGGGCCTGTTCCTGCTCGGCCCGATCATGACCATCATGCCGGCACTGGCCGCATGGGCGGTGATTCCCTTCGGCCCCGACGTGGCGCTGGCCAACATCAACGCCGGCCTGCTGTTCGTGATGGCCATCACCTCGCTCGAGGTGTACGGCGTGATCATCGCCGGTTGGGCATCGAACTCGAAGTACGCCTTCCTGGGCGCGCTGCGCGCCTCGGCACAGATGGTGAGCTACGAGATCGCGATGGGCTTCTGCTTCGTCGTGGTGCTGATGGTCACCGGCAGCCTGAACATGACCGAGATCGTCAACGTTCAGGGCAAGGGCATGTTCGCCAACATGGGCGTCGGCTTCCTGTCGTGGAACTGGCTGCCGCTGCTGCCGATCTTCGTCGTCTACTTCATCTCGGGCCTCGCCGAAACCAACCGTCACCCCTTCGACGTGGTGGAAGGCGAATCCGAAATCGTGGCCGGCCACATGATCGAGTACTCGGGCATGAGCTTCGCGATGTTCTTCCTGGCCGAGTACGCCAACATGTGGCTCGTCTCGATCCTGACCGTGGTGCTGTTCCTCGGCGGGTGGCTGCCGCCGTTCGAGTTCCTGAGCTTCATCCCGGGCTGGATCTGGCTGGGCCTCAAGACCTTCTGCGTGGTCACCATGTTCCTGTGGGTGCGTTCGACGTTCCCGCGCTTCCGCTATGACCAGATCATGCGTCTGGGCTGGAAGATCTTCATTCCCGTCACGCTCGTGTGGCTGGTCGTGGTCGGTGGCTGGATGCAGACGCCGTTCAACATCTGGAAATAACAGGGAGCGCCAACATCATGTCTGCTGCGCACACCGCAACACCATCCGCGCCTTTCTCGCTCAAGGACTTCCTGAGCAGCTTCATGCTGTTCGAGCTGTTCAAGGGCCTGGCCATCACCGGCAAGTACGCCTTCGCCCGCAAGATCACGGTGCAGTTCCCCGAAGAGAAGACGCCGCTGTCGCCGCGCTTCCGCGGCCTGCACGCACTGCGCCGCTATGAGAACGGCGAAGAGCGCTGCATCGCCTGCAAGCTGTGCGAGGCCGTCTGCCCCGCGCTGGCGATCACCATCGAATCGGACGTGCGCGACGACGGCTCGCGCCGCACCACGCGCTACGACATCGACCTGACCAAGTGCATCTTCTGCGGCTTCTGCGAAGAGAGCTGCCCGGTCGACTCGATCGTCGAGACGCACATCTTCGAATACCACGGCGAGAAGCGCGGCGACCTGTACTTCACCAAGGACATGCTGCTGGCCGTGGGCGACCGCTACGAGAAGGAAATCGCAGCGAACAAGGCGGCTGACGCCAAGTACCGCTGACCCGGTTCAGCCCGAAACCCGTACCAATTCGAATTCCAATGGACGTCAAGACCGGTCTGTTCTATCTGTTTGCCGTGGTGCTGCTGTTCGCAGCATTCCGCGTCATCACCGCCCGCAACCCCGTGTACGCAGCGCTGTACCTGGTTCTGGCCTTCTTCCAGGCATCGGCCATCTGGCTGCTGCTGCGCGCCGAGTTCCTCGCGATCTCGCTCGTGCTCGTGTATGTGGGCGCCGTGATGGTGCTGTTCCTGTTCGTGGTGATGATGCTGGACATCAACGTCGACAGCTTGCGGGAGGGCTTCTGGAAGCACTTCCCGCTGGCGGCGGGCGTGGGTGCGCTGATCGCGCTCGAAATGGCGGCCGTGCTCATGGGCGGCTTCCGCCTGGGCGAGCCGCGTGCCGCAGCCGTCGCAGCGGGGGCCAACACTTCCAATACGCTCGAACTGGGCAAGCTGCTCTACTCCGAATATCTCTATCCGCTGGAAATCGCCGCGGTCATCCTGCTCGTGGCCATCGTGGCCGCCATCGCACTGACGCTGCGCACCCGCAAGGACAGCAAGTACGTCAACCCGGCCGACCAGGTCCGCGTGAAGGCGCGCGACCGCGTGCGCATCGTGCAGATGCCGGCAACGCGTGCAGCGGAGCCTGTGGTTGAAGCTGCGGACGCTGCAAAGGAAAACAAGGCATGACGCTCACGCTCGGACACTTTCTTTCGCTCGGCGCGATGCTCTTCGCGCTGTCCGTGATCGGCATCTTCCTGAACCGCAAGAACCTGATCGTGCTGCTGATGGCCATCGAGCTGATGCTGCTGGCGGTCAACATGAACTTCGTGGCGTTCTCGCACTTCCTCGGTGACATGCACGGCCAGATCTTCGTGTTCTTCATCCTGACGGTGGCCGCGGCCGAGTCGGCCATCGGGCTGGCGCTGCTGGTCCTGCTGTTCCGCAACAAGTCGAACATCAACGTCGACGAACTCAACTCGCTCAAGGGTTGACAGCAACATGAGCGCAACCCTTTCCGCATCCACATTGCTGGCCGTGCCGCTGGCACCCCTGGTCGGCGCAGCCGTCGCAGGCCTGTTCGGCACGAAGTTCGGCGGCAATCACATCGGCCGCAAGGTCACGCATTCGCTGACCATCCTGGGCGTGCTGGTCGCCTTCATCATCTCGGCGATGACGCTCAAGAGCGTGATCGCCGACGGCGCCCGCTTCAACCAGACCATCTACGAATGGATGGTGGTCGGCGGCCTGAAGATGGAAGTCGGCTTCATGGTCGACGGCCTCACCGCCATGATGATGTGCGTCGTGACCTTCGTGTCGCTGATGGTCCACATCTACACCATCGGCTACATGGAAGAGGACGACGGCTACAACCGCTTCTTCGCGTACATCTCGCTGTTCACCTTCTCGATGCTGATGCTCGTGATGAGCAACAACATGCTCCAGCTGTTCTTCGGCTGGGAGGCGGTGGGTCTGGTGTCGTACCTGCTGATCGGTTTCTGGTTCAACAAGCCGACCGCGATCTTCGCGAACATGAAGGCCTTCCTGGTCAACCGCGTGGGCGACTTCGGCTTCATCCTCGGCATCGGCCTCATCGCCGCGTATGCCGGCACGCTGAACTACACCGAAGCCTTCGCCAAGGCGGGCACCCTGGCCGGCATCACCTTCCCTGGCACCGAGTGGATGCTCATCACCGTGATCTGTATCTGCCTGTTCATCGGCGCGATGGGCAAGAGCGCCCAGTTCCCGCTGCATGTGTGGCTGCCCGACTCGATGGAAGGCCCGACCCCGATCTCCGCGCTGATCCACGCAGCGACCATGGTGACGGCCGGCATCTTCATGGTGGCGCGCATGTCGCCGCTGTTCGAACTGAGCGACACGGCCCTGAGCTTCATCCTCGTGATCGGCGCCATCACCGCGCTCTTCATGGGCTTCCTGGGCATCATCCAGAACGACATCAAGCGCGTGGTCGCGTACTCGACGCTCTCGCAGCTCGGCTACATGACGGTGGCGCTCGGTGCCTCGGCCTACTCGGTCGCGGTGTTCCACCTGATGACGCACGCGTTCTTCAAGGCGCTGCTGTTCCTCGGTGCCGGGTCGGTCATCATCGGCATGCACCACAACCAGGACATCCGCTGGATGGGCGGCGTGCGCAAGTACATGCCGATCACCTGGATCACCTCGCTGCTGGGTTCGCTCGCGCTGATCGGCACGCCGTTCTTCTCGGGCTTCTACTCGAAGGACAGCATCATCGAGGCGGTGCACGAAAGCCACCTGTGGGGCGCGAACTTCGCCTACTACGCGGTGCTGGCCGGCGTGTTCATCACGGCGTTCTACTCGTTCCGCATGTACTTCCTGGTCTTCCACGGCAAGGAACGCTACGACCAGAACCCCGATGCGCACCATGACGACCATGGCCACGGCCATGACGATCACGGCCATGGCCACGACCACAAGCCGCACGAGTCGCCCTGGGTGGTCTGGCTGCCGCTGGTGCTGCTGGCGATTCCCTCGGTGGTGATCGGCTTCATGACGATCGAGCCGATGCTGTTCGGCGAGTTCTTCAAGAACGCGATCTTCGTGGACGCTTCCAAGCATCACGCCATGAAGGAGCTGGAAGAAGCCTTCCACGGTCCGGTGGCCATGGCCATCCACGGCCTGCAGACGGCGCCGTTCTGGCTGGCGCTGGCCGGCGTGGTCCTGTCCTGGTACATGTACATGATCAACCCGGCGCTGCCGGCGGCGATCAAGCGTGCCTTCGGTCCGATCTACCGCCTGCTCGAGAACAAGTACTACATGGACTGGTTCAACGAGAACGTCATCGCCCGCGCCACGCGCGCCCTGGGTACCGGCCTCTGGAAGGGCGGCGACCAGGCCCTGATCGACGGTGCCGTGGTGAACGGTTCCTGGAAGATCGTGGGTCGTATCTCGGGTGTGGTGCGCTGGATGCAGTCGGGCTACATCTATCACTACGCCTTCGCGATGCTGCTCGGCGTCTTCATCCTGATGACGTACTTCGTCTGGTTCAAACGCTGAGCCTAGCGCTGGAGAAAAAGAAAAATGGGTTTGTTGAGCCTTGCCATCTGGGTGCCGATCGCATTCGGTGCCGTGCTGCTGGCGTTTGGCCGTGACGAGCACGCCAGGGGCGTGCGCTGGGTCGCGCTCGTCGGTTCCATCGTGAGCTTCCTGGTCACGGTGCCGCTGTTCACGCGTTTCCAGAACGGCACCGCCGCGATGCAGTTCGTCGAGAAGACGGGCTGGATCTCGCGCTTCAACGTCAACTACCACCTCGGGGTCGACGGTTTGTCGCTCTGGCTGGTACTGCTGACGTCGTTCATCACGGTCATCGTGGTGATCTCGGCCTGGGAGGTGATCACCGAGCGCGTGAACCAGTACATGGGCGCGTTCCTGATCCTGTCGGGCCTCATGATCGGCGTATTCGCCGCGCTCGACGGTGTGCTGTTCTACGTCTTCTTCGAAGCCACGCTGATCCCGATGTACCTGATCATCGGCATCTGGGGCGGCCCGAACAAGATCTACGCGGCATTCAAGTTCTTCCTCTACACCTTGCTCGGCTCGCTGCTGATGCTGGTGGCGCTGATCTACCTGTACAACAAGTCGGGCGGCAGCTTCGACATCCTGTCGTGGCACAAGCTGCCGCTGGGTGCGACCGCGCAGACCTTCCTCTTCTTCGCCTTCTTCGCCGCCTTCGCGGTGAAGGTGCCGATGTGGCCGGTGCACACCTGGCTGCCCGACGTGCACGTCGAGGCGCCCACGGGCGGTTCCGCCGTGCTGGCCGCGATCATGCTCAAGCTGGGTGCCTACGGCTTCCTGCGCTTCTCGATGCCCATCGCTCCCGACGCCTCGCACGAATGGGCCTGGCTCATGATCGCGCTGTCGCTGATCGCCGTGATCTACGTCGGCCTGGTGGCGCTGGTGCAGCAGGACATGAAGAAGCTGGTGGCCTACTCGTCGGTGGCGCACATGGGCTTCGTGACGCTGGGCTTCTTCATCTTCAACGAGCTTGGCGTGTCTGGCGGCATCGTGCAGATGATTGCCCACGGCTTCGTCTCGGGCGCCATGTTCCTGGGCATCGGCGTGCTGTACGACCGCGTGCACTCGCGCCAGATCGCCGACTACGGCGGCGTGGTGAACACCATGCCCAAGTTCGCCGCGTTCGCGCTGCTGTTCGCCATGGCCAACTGCGGCCTGCCGGGCACCGCCGGTTTCGTGGGCGAGTGGATGGTGATCCTGGGTGCCGTGAAGGCCAACTTCTGGATCGGCCTGGGTGCGGCCACCGCGCTGATCTTCGGCGCCGCCTATACCCTCTGGATGTACAAGCGCGTGTATCTGGGACCGGTCGGCAACGACCACGTGAAGGAACTCAGCGACATCAATTCGCGCGAATTCCTGATGCTGGCACTGCTGGCCATCGCCGTGCTGTGGATGGGCCTGTTCCCGAAGCCGTTCACCGACGCGATGGACGCCTCCGTGACCGAGCTGCTGCGCCACGTGGCTGTTTCGAAGCTGCCCTCCTGATGCCACGCTGAAGAAGAGAACGAGATGATTGACAAACTCAGCTGGGTCACGATCTACCCCGAAATCGTGTTGCTGGTCATGGCCTGCATCATTGCGCTGGTCGACCTGTCGGACACGAGCCCGCGCCGTACCCGCACGTATGTGCTGACACTGCTCACCCTGGCCGTGGTGGCCGTCCTGTCGGGGCTGCACGCCTCCGCAGGCAAGACCATCTACGGTTTCGGCGGCATGGTGGTCAGCGACCCGATGGGCAACTGGCTCAAGTGCTTCTCCACCGTGGCGCTGATGGTCACGCTGGTCTACGGCCGTCCCTATGCGGCCGATCGCGAGATGCTGCGCGGCGGCGAAATGTTCACCATCAGCATGTTCGCGCTGCTGGGCATGTTCGTGATGATCTCGGGCAGCAACTTCCTGCTGATCTACCTGGGCCTCGAACTGCTGACGCTCTCGAGCTACGCCCTGGTGGCGCTGCGCCGCGACAACGCCGTCGCCAGCGAAGCCGCCATGAAGTACTTCGTGCTCGGCGCCATGGCCAGCGGCTTCCTGCTCTATGGCCTGTCGATGATGTACGGTGCTACCGGCTCGCTCGACGTGAACGAGGTGTTCAAGGCCATCGCCAGCGGCAAGGTGAACCACCAGGTGCTGGTGTTCGGCCTGGTGTTCATCGTCGCCGGCCTGGCCTTCAAGGTGGGTGCTGCGCCGTTCCACATGTGGGTGCCCGACGTCTACCAGGGCGCGCCGACGGCGATCACGCTGTTGATCGGCGCCGCGCCGGAGCTGGCCGCCTTCGCGATCATCATCCGCCTGCTGGTCGACGCGCTGCAGCCGCTGGCCATCGACTGGCAGCAGATGCTCGCCGTGCTGGCCATCGCCTCGCTGCTGGTCGGCAACCTGGCCGCCATCGCGCAGAGCAACCTCAAGCGCATGCTGGCCTACTCGACGATCTCGCAGATGGGCTTCATGCTCCTCGGCCTGGTCGCCGGCTCGGACCAGCAGGGCACGTACAACGCCCAGTACGCCTACAGCGCCGCGATGTTCTACATCGTGACCTACGTGCTGACCACGCTGGCGAGCTTCGGCATCATCCTGCTGCTGGCGCGCGAAGGCTTCGAGAGCGAGGAGATCACCGACCTCGCCGGCCTGAACCAGCGCAGCCCGCTGTACGCCGGCGTGATGTCGATCGCGATGTTCTCGCTGGCGGGCCTGCCGCCGCTGGTCGGCTTCTACGCGAAGCTGGCCGTGCTGCAGGCGCTGATCGCCTCGGGCCACGCCATCTACATCGGCCTGGCCGTGTTCGCGGTGATGATGTCGCTGATCGGCGCGTTCTACTACCTGCGCGTGGTCAAGGTCATGTACTTCGACGCGCCCGTCACGGCCACCACCGTGTCTGCACCGCGCGACGTGCGTACCGTGCTGACGATCAACGGCGCGCTGATCCTGATCCTGGGCATCCTGCCCGGCGGGCTGATGACGCTGTGCTACGACGCGATCGTGGCGACGCTGGCCCACTGACGCGGTCGACCTCGGGTGTCGCAAACCGCGTCGGTCTGGGTCGTTCTCCTGGTGGCCCTCCTGGCCGCCAATCTGCCGTTCTTCAACGACCGCCTGCTCGGCGTCGTGCCGCTCGCGACTGCTCCCAAGTCGCTCGCGGTGCGCCTCGCCGAACTGGTGGTCTTGTACTTTCTGTCCGGCGGCGTCGGGCTGCTGTTCGAGCGCAGGGCAGGGCAGATCGCCACGCAGGGCTGGGAGTTCTATGCGGTGACCGGCGCGCTGTTCGTCGTGCTGGCCTTTCCGGGCTTCACCTGGCGCTACCTGATGAAGCACAGGCACTGACACTGGCATCGAGACTGGCAAGGACGACATGACCACCAAACCCGCCGACACCGTCGATTCGCACCTGAAGGAAGAGCTCCTGAGTCGCGAGGAGCTGTTCGAGGGCAAGTTCCTCAAGGCCCGGCGCGACACCATCCGCCTGCCCGACGGCCACAGCGCCACGCGCGAGTACGTGCTGCATCCAGGCGCGGTGGTGGTGATTCCGCTGCTCGACGACGGCCGTGTCGTGCTCGAGCGGCAGTTCCGGTACCCGGTCGGCCACGTGATGATCGAGTTTCCGGCGGGCAAGCTCGATGCGGGCGAGGACCCCTTCGACTGCGGCCGACGCGAGCTGATCGAGGAAACCGGCTACACCGCGCGCGAATGGGCCTACGCAGGCGCGATGCACCTGGCCGTGGCTTACTCGACCGAGATCATCCACATCTATTTCGCGCGCGGGCTCTCGCTCGGCGAGCGGCAGCTCGACCACGGCGAGTTCCTCGACGTGTTCACCGCCACGCCCGACGAGCTGGTCGGCTGGTGCCGCGAAGGCAAGGTCACCGACGCCAAGACGCTGACCTGCACGCTGTGGCTGCAGAACGTCCTTTCGGGCGCATGGGCACTGGACTGGCAGGCCGCACCCGCGCAGGGCGGCGCGGGATAATCCGCGCCATGAAGGTTCTCGATCTCCGCTGCACCCATGGCCACGGCTTCGAGGGCTGGTTCGCCTCCAGCGAGGATTTCGAGACCCAGCTGGCCTCCGGCCTGGTCGAATGCCCGGTCTGCGGCGACACCGCCATCGTCAAGCTGCTGAGCGCTCCCCGTCTCAACCTGGGCAATGCCAAGGCGCCGAAAGAGGCGGCCACATCCACATCCGTGCCCGCCGCGCCTGCCGCTGCCAGCAATGCGCCCGCCGAACTCTCGCCCGAGGCCCGCTGGATGCGTGCGGTGCGCGAGGTGCTGGCAAAGACCGAGGACGTCGGCGAGCGCTTCGCGGACGAGGCCCGCAAGATGCACTACGGCGAGGCCCCCGAGCGCGGCATCCGAGGACATGCCACGCCCGAGCAGGCCGAGGCGCTGCTCGATGAAGGCATTCCGGTGATGGCGCTGCCGATTCCGGCTGCGCTGAAAGAGACCCTGCAGTAAACGGGCAGCCGGCGATCAGCCGGTGCCGGCACCGCGGTCCTGCTCAGGCCGTGAACTGAAGCGCGGCCAGCCGCGCGTAAACGCCGCCCTGCGCGACCAGCGCCGCGTGCGTTCCCTGTTCGACGATCCCGCCGTGGTCCAGCACCACGATGCGGTCGGCCTTCTGGACGGTGGCCAGGCGGTGGGCGATCACCAGGGTGGTCCGGTTCTCCATCGCCGACTCCAGTGCGGCCTGCACCATGCGCTCGCTTTCCGCGTCGAGCGCGCTCGTGGCTTCGTCGAGCAGCAGAAGCGGAGGGTTCTTCAGGATCGCGCGCGCGATCGCGATGCGCTGTCGCTGTCCGCCCGAAAGCCGCACGCCTCGCTCGCCGAGGAAGGTGTCGTAGCCCTCGGGCAGCGCCTGCAGGAAGTCGTGCGCGAAGGCGGCGCGGGCGGCTGCCTGCACTTCCTCGGCCGTCGCCTCGGGGTTGCCGTAGCGGATGTTCTCGAACGCGCTGGCCGAGAAGATCACCGCGTCCTGCGGCACGAGGCCGATGCGGGTGCGCAGCTCCGGCAGGGCCAGCGAGGCCAGCGGTGCGCTGTCGAGCAGCACCCTGCCGGTCTGCGGGTCGTAGTAGCGCAGCAGCAGCTGGAAGACGGTGCTCTTGCCGGCACCGCTCGACCCCACCAGCGCGACGGTCTCGCCGGGCGCGACTTCGAGGCTGAAGTCGCGCAAGGCCGGTGTGCCGGGGCGGGAAGGGTAGTGGAAGGTCACCGCGTCGAACTTGATCGCGCTGCCCGCCACCGGCACCGGTGCGACCACCGGGTCGGCGGGGGACACGATGGCCGCAGGCGCGTGCAGCAGTTCCATCAAGCGCTCGGTCGCGCCGGCCGCGCGCAGCAGGTCGCCGTACACCTCACCGAGCACGGCGGTCGCGCTGGCGAGGATGGCGACGTAGACGACGGTCTGGCCCAGGTGGCCGGCGGTGATGTCGCCGCGCAGCACCGCCTGCGTGCCCTGGTAGAGGCCCCAGAGAAGCGCCGCGGAGGTCGCGATGATGATGAAGGCCACGAGCACCGAGCGGGCGCGGGTACGGCGCACGGCGGTGCGGAAGGCGTTCTCGGTCGAGCCGCTGAAACGCGCGGCCTCGCGGCCTTCGGCCGTGTAGCTCTGCACCACCGGAATGGCATTCAGCACCTCGGCGGCGATGGCGCTCGAATCGGCCACGCGATCCTGGCTGGCGCGGGAGAGCTTGCGCACGCGGCGGCCGAACACCATGCTCGGCAGCACCACCAGCACGAGGATGCCCAGCACCTGCACCATCACATAAGGGTTGGTCCAGATCAGCACCGCCAGGGCGCCCACGCCCATCACGGCGTTGCGCAGGCCCATGCTGAGCGACGAGCCGACGACCGTCTGCACCAGGGTGGTATCGGCCGTCAGGCGCGAGAGCACCTCGCCGGTCTGCGTGGTCTCGAAGAAGGCGGGGCTCTGCTTGAGCACGTGGCCGTAGACGGCGTTGCGGATGTCGGCCGTCACGCGCTCGCCCAGCCAGCTCACGGTATAGAAGCGCGCCGCGGAGAAGACACCCAGCGCCACGGCCACGGCGAAGAGGGCGCCGAAGTGCTCGCGCAGCGCCATGGTCTGGGCGCCCTTGTCGGCGCTGATCAAGCCGTTGTCAATCAGGCTGCGCAAGGCGATAGGAAAAGCCAGCGTCGTGACCGCCGCCATCACCAGGAAGACGCCCGCCAGCACGATCTGCACGCGGTACGGGCGAAGAAAAGGGCCCAGGCCCGAGAGCGATCGGGGCGAGCCCTTGGCCATGGAAGACGGTGGGGATGAAGCCATGAGCCGATTCTACCGATCCCTTGCCTCTACAAAGGTAGCCTTGACAATAATTGCCGAGGCAACTAATATTTGGCCCATGAGCGATGCCAACACCCCTCAAAAGCCGCCGGCTTCCCCCGGCGAGGAGCGTCGTGCGCCCGTCGCCTTCTACAGTCCCGAAACCTATCGCGCGGAGGAGAGCATCGGCTACCTCATGCGCCGCATCGTCACGGCGGTCGGCCAGTCGGTCGAAACCCGCATGTGCGAACCGGGCAGCCCCACCTATCCGCAGTGGGTGCCTCTCTACAAGCTGCACGTCGGCGCGGCCACCACGGTGGCCGAACTGGCCCGCGCCTGCGAGCTCGACACCGGCGCCATGACGCGCCTGCTCGACCGCCTCGAGGCCAAGGGCCTGTGCCGCCGGGTGCGCTCGCTCGAAGACCGGCGCGTGGTCAACATCGAGCTCACCGACGAAGGCCGCGCGGCCGCCAAGGAAGTGCCGCACGTGCTGAGCAGGGTGCAGAACGAGCACCTCGCAGGTTTCACCACCGAGGAATGGGAGCAGCTCAAGGGCTATCTGCGCCGCATCCTCGACAACGCCCAGGCCCTCGCGGCCCGTGGAGATAAAAATGACTGACTCCCTCGCCGTGCGCGCCATGCGTCGCACTCCCGTCGTGGCCGCCGCGCTGCTGGTGGTCGCACTCGCAGGCTGCGCCGACATGGCCGGCATCGGCTCGCAGGCAAAGCTGCGCGACGCCACGTCGCTGGGCATCGCGCCCGATAGCGCCGCCGTGCCGGCATCCCGCCTCGACAGCCAGTGGTGGCTGGCCTTCGGCGATTCGCAGCTCAACTCGCTCATCGACCAGGCCGTGGCCGGCAACCCCAACCTGCAGGTCGCGCAGGCCCGCCTCGCTCGCGCGCAGGCTTCGGCCGACATCGCCGGCGCCGCGCTCAAGCCGCAGGTCAAGGCCGATCTCGACCTGAACCGCCAGAAGTTCAACAGCAACTACATCTATCCGGCGCCGCTGGGCGGCTCCACCCAGAACATCGGCCTGCTGCAGCTGGGCGCGAGCTGGGAGCTCGACTTCTTCGGCAAGAACCGCACCGCGCTCGACACCGCCATCGGCGCCGCCAACGCCGCAGCCGCCGATGCCGACGCCGCCCGCGTGCTGCTCGCGAGCAACGTGGCGCGCAGCTACTTCCAGTGGGCTCGCCTGAACGACCAGCTCACCGTCGCGAAGCGCACGCTGGAGCAGCGTGACGAAACCCTGAAGCTGGTGCGCGACCGCGTGTCCGCCGGCCTGGACACCCGCCTCGAACTGCGCCAGAGCGAAGGCGGCCTGCCCGAGGCACGCCAGCAGATCGAAGCGCTCAACGAGCAGATCGCGTTGCAGCAGCACGCGCTCGACGCGCTGGTGGGCCAGCCGAACGTCACCGCCTCGCTCAAGCCGCCGGTGCTGGCTGGCGTGAAGCCGATGTCCCTGCAGGCGAACATCCCGGCCGATCTGCTCGGCCGCCGCGCCGACATCGCCGCCGCGCGCTGGCGCGTCGAAGCGGCCACCAGCGACGTGGCGAATGCCAAGACCCTCTTCTATCCCAACGTGAACCTCACGGCCTTCGTCGGCTTCCAGAGCCTGGGCTTCGGCAAGCTGCTGAAGTCGGGCAGCGAGCAGTGGGGCGTGGGTCCGGCCATCAGCCTGCCGATCTTCGAAGGCGGCAGGCTGCGCGCCAACCTGCGCGGCAAGTCGGCCGACCTCGATGCCGCCGTCGAGAGCTACAACGCCACGGTCATCGACGCGGTGCGCGACGCGGCCGACCAGGTCACGAGCGCCCAGTCGATCGCACGCCAGCAGGCCGAGCAGCGCGCAGCGCAGACCGCCGCCGAAGGCGCCTACGACATCGCCGTGCAGCGCTATCGCGCGGGCCTCGGCAACTACCTCAACGTGCTGACGGCCGAGACCGCCGTGCTGGCCCAGCGCCGCCTGGCGGTCGACCTCGCCGCCCGCGCGCTCGACACCCAGGTAGGCCTGGCGCGCGCACTCGGCGGCGGCTGGCAGCCGCCGGCCACCGCCACCGCATCGGCTCCCTCGGCCCCGCTGAACTGACAGGCACAGCGCAGATCCAGCCCGGCCCGACCCCTTCGTCTTCGGAAAGAACTTCATCATGAGCGACAACAACACTCCGACGCCCGCTGCAGCCGCAGCTCCCGCAGCCCCCGAGGCGACCGCCGGCAACGGCAAGCGCCGCCGCGCACTCACCGCGCTCGCCGCGGTGGTGATCGTCGCCGGCGGCGGCTGGGGCCTGTACGAATGGCTGGTGGCCAGCCACTACGAGGACACCGACAACGCCTACGTCTCGGGCAACGTCATCCAGATCACGCCGCAGATCGGCGGCACCGTGATGGCCATCAACGCCGACGACACCGACTTCGTGAAGGCCGGCCAGCCGCTGGTGCAGCTCGACCCGGCCGATGCCAAGGTCGCGCTCGAGCAGGCCGAGGCCGCGCTCGCGCAGGCGGTGCGCCAGGTGCGCACGCTGTACGCCAACAACGGCTCGCTGGCCGCGCAGGTCACGCTGCGCCAGGCCGACATCGTCAAGGCGCAGAGCGACATCGCCAAGGCGCAGGACGACCTGCAGCGCCGCCGCGCGCTGTCGGGCAACGGCGCCGTGTCGAAGGAAGAACTCAACCACGCCGAGACGCAGCTCGAGACGGCCAAGAGCCAGCTCGCCGCGGCGCAGGCCGGCGTGGTGGCCGCCAAGGAGGCGCTGGCCAGCAACCAGTCGCTGACCGAAGGCACCAGCGTGGCCCAGCACCCGAGCGTGCTGGCCGCAGCCGCCAAGGTGCGCGAGGCCTACCTCGCCACGCAGCGCGTGGCCATGCCCGCGCCGGTCGACGGCTATGTCGCCAAGCGCACCGTGCAGCTCGGCCAGCGCGTGGCCGCCGGCACGCCGATGATGTCGATCGTGCCGCTCAACCAGCTTTGGGTCGACGCCAACTTCAAGGAAGTTCAGCTGCGCAACATCCGCATCGACCAGCCGGTGAAGCTCACCGCCGACGTGTACGGCAAGAAGGTCGAATACACCGGCAAGGTCGCCGGCCTGGGCGTGGGCACCGGCAGCGCGTTCGCGCTGCTGCCCGCGCAGAACGCCACCGGCAACTGGATCAAGGTTGTTCAACGCGTGCCGGTGCGCATCGCGCTCGACCCCGAGCAGCTCAAGGCCAACCCGCTGCGCATCGGCCTGTCGATGGACGCCGAGGTCGACATCTCGCAGAAGGGCGGCAAGATGCTCGCCGACGCCCCGCGTGCCACCGCGCTGGCGCAGACCGCGGTCTACAGCCAGCTCGACCGCGGCGCCGACGCCGAGGTGGAGCGCATCGTCGCCGCCAACATCGGCGGCAAGGGCGGTGCGCCGACGGCAGCTTCGGCTCCCGCCAAGGCGCCCGCCGCGAACACTTCCGTGGCCGTGCAGGGCCAGCCGGGCTGATCGCGCGAGCGTTCGTCCGGACTTTCATTCCGTCCAGGTAAACAGCCCGCCCCATGGCCACCGCTGCTCCTGCATACGTTGCGCATCCGCCGCTCGAGGGCGCAGCCCGCGTCTGGGGCACGGTCGCGCTTTCTGCGGCAACCTTCATGAACGTGCTCGACTCGTCGATCGCGAACGTGTCGTTGCCTGCCATCTCGGGCGACCTGGGCGTGAGCACCACGCAGGGCACCTGGGTCATCACCAGCTTCGCGGTGGCCAACGCCATCGCGGTGCCGCTCACCGGCTTCATGACGCAGCGCTTCGGACAGGTGCGCCTGTTCATGGCCAGCGTGATCCTCTTCATGATCAGCTCGCTGCTGTGCGGCCTGGCGCCGAACATGACGACGCTCATCGCTTTCCGCGCGCTGCAGGGCTTCGTCGCGGGGCCGATGATCCCGCTGTCGCAGGCGCTGCTGCTGTCGAGCTATCCGCGCGCCAAGGCGGGCCTCGCGATGGCCATGTGGTCGATGACCACGCTGGTCGCGCCGGTGATGGGGCCGCTGCTGGGCGGCTGGATCACCGACAACATCTCGTGGCCGTGGATCTTCTACATCAACATCCCGGTGGGCATCGTCGCAGCGGCCATCACCTGGGCGCTGTACCACAAGCGAGAGAGCGCCACGCACAAGGTGCCGATCGACGCCATCGGCCTCGCGCTGCTGGTGCTGTGGGTGGGCTCGCTGCAGCTCATGCTCGACAAGGGCAAGGAGCTCGACTGGTTCCACTCCGCGCAGATCGTCACGCTGGCCGTGGTGTCCGTGGTCGGCTTCGCCTTCTTCCTGGTCTGGGAGCTGACCGACAAGCACCCGGTGGTCGACCTGTCGCTCTTCAAGCGCCGCAACTTCTGGTCGGGCGCGGTCGCGACGGCGGTGGCCTACGGCCTCTTCTTCGGCAACGTGGTGCTGCTGCCGCTGTGGCTGCAGCAGTGGATGGGCTACACCGCCACGCAGGCGGGGATGATCATGGCGCCCGTGGGGCTGCTGGCGATCTTCTTCTCGCCGGTGGTGGGCCTCACGGTGGCCAAGATCGACCCGCGCCGCTACGCGACCTTCTCGTTCCTGGTGTTCGCGCTGGTGCTGTGGATGCGCTCGAACTTCAATACGCAGGCCGACTTCGTGACGATCATCATCCCGACGATCATCCAGGGCATCGCGATGGCGTTCTTCTTCATCCCGCTGGTGACGATCACGCTGTCGGGCCTCACGCCCGACCGCATCCCGGCGGCATCGGGGCTGTCGAACTTCCTGCGGATCACCGCGGGCGCCATGGGCACCTCGATCACGACCACGCTGTGGGACAACCGCGCGACGCTGCACCACGCCCAGTTGGCCGAGACGGTCAACCAGGGCAACAACGCCGCGGCGAGCGCGATGGCCGGGCTCAACGCCAACGGCTTCAGCACCGACCAGGTGCTGGGACAGATCAACCGCATCGTCGACCAGCAGTCGTACATGCTGGCGACCAACGACATCTTCTATGCGTCGGCGGTCCTGTTCCTGCTGCTGATCCCGCTGGTGTGGCTGGCAAAGCCGCAGAAGGGCGGAGCCGGCGGCGACGCCGCTGCGGGCGCGCACTAGTCTCCCCCAGGCTTGGCGCACGTCGTGTCGCTTCGCCGACCCCCTCGCCGGGGGCGACACCTGCGGACCGGCAGAGCCGGTTCCGTGGTGTTCCGCGAAAAAGGGCAGGTGCCCTTCAGACGCCAAGAGCGCGCAGCACGTCGTAGCAGGCGCCCATCGTGTGGTAGTCGGTCTTGCCGGCCGGGCTCTTCTCGTCGCTGCTCTTTTCGTTCGTCGGCGTGAGGATGCGATACCAGGCGCCGTGCGCGTGGTCGACGAAGTGCTCCCAGCTGTAGGCCCAGATGCTGTCGTACCAGTCCCAGTAGCCGGGCTCGCCGGTGCGCAGCGCGAGCAGGGCGGTGGCCGCGAAGCTCTCGGCCTGCACCCAGAAGTACTTGTCGCCGTCGCACACCTTGCCGTCGGGGCCGAAGCCGTAGACCAGCCCGCCGTTGTCGGCATCCCAGCCGCGTTGCATAGCGGTGTCGAAGAAGTGGCGCGCGCGCGGCAGCGCCCATTCGGCCTTGCGGTCCTGGGTGGCGAGATGGCCGTCGAGCTGCAGCAGCAACTTGGCCCACTCGGTCAGGTGGCCGGTCTGGAAACCCCAGGGCTTGAAGATGTCGGTCTTGTTGCCGCGGTTGTAGTCCCAGTCGACCGACCAGTCCTCGCGGTAGTGCTCCCATACCAGACCGTCGGCCAGCGACGCGAGCCGGCCCGTCACCGATTCGGCCACTGCGAGCGCACGCTCGATGTAGCGTGACTCCTGCGTGGCCTCGAAGGCCGCCATCAGCGCCTCGCAGGCGTGCATGTTGGCGTTCTGCCCGCGATAGCTGCCCACGCGCCAGTCCGTGGTGGCCTCGTCGGCATAGAGCTGGTGCCGCGGTTCCCAGAAATGCGCCTCCATCAACCGCCAGGCGTTCTCCAGCCCGGCGTGCGCTTCCTCGATGCCGGCCATGAGCGCATGCGCGTGCGCGAGCAACACGAAGTCCAGGCCGTAGCAGCGGTTGGTGCCGTCCTGCACCGTGGCGCGCTGTTCATGCCAGTCGATCTGCCATGCATAGCCGCCATCCTGCTGCCTGTGGGCACGCTCGATGAAGGCCAGCCCATGCCGTGCGGCAGCGAGGTCGGCGGGCTTGCCGAAGCGCCGGTACGCCATCGCATGGTTGAACACGAAGCGCGTGCTGCTCACCAGGTGGCGGGTGCGGCGGTCGTACACCGTGCCGTCGTCCTTGAAGAAATGGAAGAAGCCACCGCTGGGGTCGATGTTGCGGCCCTCGTAGAAGGCCAGCGTGTGCCGGATGTGGTCGGCCAGGAAGTCGGGTGAGCGGAAGTCGGGCATGTGCGGCGATGTCGTTGGTGCCATGGGCGCGATCATGCCCAATCGAGGCCGGTGCCGCGAGTGGTCGATGCGCAGCGTCTTCGCCGGCTCGCGTGCCGCCTTTGTCGTCGGGACGACAGTCGTGCAGCAGGGGCCGGCGGCCCTCTGGAATGGGTGCACTGCAGCATAGGCATTTGCCCCAGTATCCAAGCCCGAGGCACCCACGAACAATCGGTCGGCGCTCGATGGTGGCGCATTGAGATGGACCGCATGACGCACATTCTTTCCACGCAAACGGGCGACCTCGCGAGATGAGCGACGTCATTCTCGAAACACGCCAGCTCACCAAGGAATTCAAGGGGTTCACAGCGGTCAGCAAGGTCGACCTGTCGGTGGTGCGCGGCTCGATCCACGCGCTCATCGGCCCGAACGGCGCGGGCAAGACGACCTGCTTCAACCTGCTGACGAAGTTCCTCGAGCCGACCACCGGCACGATCCTCTTCAACGGCCAGGACATCACGCGCGAGCGCCCCGCGCAGATCGCGCGCCGCGGCATCATCCGCTCGTTCCAGATATCGGCCGTGTTCCCGCACCTCACGCTGCTGGAGA